>Ga0209172_10000001_pt1 | contig 2878945 bp, 2375 predicted proteins | sample LarsenN4metaG_FD_184113 | JGI IMG/M metagenome (GOLD analysis project Ga0209172, IMG submission 184113) | Hot spring sediment bacterial and archeal communities from British Columbia, Canada, to study Microbial Dark Matter (Phase II) - Larsen... ...
TTCAGTTGGTTAGAATGCCGCCCTGTCATCCCAACCGAAGGTCGGGACGGGTTCGAGTCAACAAAATATTTTGCTCTTAAAAAAAAATTGGATCGGTAGTTCAGTTGGTTAGAATGCCGCCCTGTCATCCCAACCGAAGGTCGGGACGGGTTCGAGTCAACAAAATATTTTGCTCTTAAAAAAAAATTGGATCGGTAGTTCAGTTGGTTAGAATGCCGCCCTGTCACGGCGGAGGTCGCGGGTTCGAGTCCCGTCCGGTCCGCACCAACCTCAAAAAGCTTTGATAAGATTTTTCATCAAAGCTTTTTTTATGTCCCATTACGTCTACATTATTCAAAGCCTGATCGATTTTTCTTTTTACAAGGGGTATTCAGCCGATCCGGTGAAGCGGTTAAAGCAACACAACGAAGGCGATTGCCATTACAGTTCCACCAAAACTCCCTGGAAATTGGTTTACGTGGAACTGTGCAATTCTAAACCCGAGGCCCTCAAAAGAGAAAAGGCATTGAAGAAATACTCACACGCACAAATCGAAAATTTAATTGCTTCTTCGAAGAATATTATTAGAAAATTTATTTCAAATTAGAATGCCGCCCCAACCGCAGGTCGGGACGGGTTCGAGTCCTCCCAACCGAAGGTCGGGACTTACCAACCTCAAAAAGCTTTGATAAGATTTTTCATCAAAGCTTTTTTTATGTCCCATTACGTCTACATTATCCAAAGCCTGATCGATTTTTCTTTTTACAAGGGGTATTCAGCCGATCCGGTGAAGCGGTTGAAGCAACACAACGAAGGCGATTGCCATTACAGTTCCACCAAAACTCCCTGGAAATTGGTTTACGTGGAACTGTGCAATTCTAAATCCGAGGCCCTCAAAAGAGAAAAGGCATTGAAGAAATACTAACACGCACAAATCGAAAAATGCGAGGCTTCTGTAAAAAATTTTATACCGGTATTTATTTCCGGAAGAGGAGCGGCTTCATGCTAGCTGCCTACCGTTTTTTCGCGCGGTACCAGCATGCGCATGATGAGCCATGCCGTAATATAGGCAAACCCGCAAACTATGAACATGATAAAATATCCCTTTTGCACATCTCCGGTGCTGGCATAATACTCGAAAAGCTTTGGCGCCAGCTTGGCAATAACAATACCTCCAAGTGCTCCAAACATACCACCAATACCTGTAACCGAACCCACACTCGATTTTGGGAACATATCACTTACTGTAGTAAATATATTGGCGCTCCATGCCTGGTGAGCGGCGGCCGCCAGCCCAATTATACATACAGCCAGCCACATATCCTGCTTTCCCAACCATTGAGCCAACACCACCGGCACAACACATATTGCGTAAATAAGCATTGAACTCCGCCTCGCCGTAAAAACTCTCCAGTTCTGCTTCACCAAACTTAAAGGCAACCATCCCCCATAGACACTTCCGAATGCTGCCATCGTGTACACCAAAGCAATCGGCAAAGCCACTTGTGTGCCCGACAAACCGTATTCCTTATCGAGAAAATCGGGTAACCAAAACAGGTAAAACCACCACACGGGATCGGTTAAAAATTTACCAATAGCAAATGCCCAGGTTTGCCTGTAATGCAAAAGCTTCCACCACGAAAGCTTAGCTTCACCTGTTGTTTCATTTTGTTCTTCCTCATTATCGTTATAAATGTAGTCGTATTCCTTAGCCGAGAGTCGCTTTTGTCTTGCAGGCAATTCGTAATACCGGTACCAAAGCAGGAGCCAAATAAACCCAGTGGCACCCGTTATTACAAAGGCCCACTGCCAACCAAATTTTTCGGCTATCCACGGTACGGTTAGCGGCGCCAGGATAGCACCAATATTAGTTCCTGAATTAAATACTCCTGTCGCAAAAGCCCTTTCCTTTTTTGGAAACCATTCGGCAATGACCTTAATAGCAGCGGGAAAATTTCCAGCCTCCGTAATGCCCAAGGCGGCACGAGCAAATCCAAACCCAAACGTTGATTTCACCAATGCATGGGCCATCGCTGCAACACTCCATAAGGCAGTGGCCAAAGCATAACCCAGTTTTGTGCCCAGCTTATCAATCAAACGGCCCGCTCCCAGCAATCCAATGGCATAGGAAAGCTGGAATGCTATCACGATATTGCCGTAATCCGATTCGCTCCAATCAAATTCATTGGTAAGCGTTTTCTTTAACAGGCTTATTACAGCCCTGTCGAGATAATTGATGGTTGTTGCAAAAAAAACAAGGGCGCAAATTGTCCAGCGATAATTGCCGATTGAAGATTGCATATCTTCAAATATAACTTATTGCTGTTAACCAAACATAAGCATACTACTTCATCGCCAGTTTTATCACCCGTGCCTCTAAGTACTTTTATCAGATATAGGTCAACCAATTTTTATCGGGATTCTTCTCCTTATATTTCAAATACCAGGAACAGGCAAGGTAGAGCAGTAAAACACTTATCAGGAAGATAAGATAAAGCAGCACTATGTTCCATCTCTGTTCCGGCTCTACAAAAACATAGGGAGCGATACCATACCATTCGTTATGACCCTGTCCGCTCCTAACCAGGTTTGTTAGCAGTGCAAGCAAATGTATCAGGGGAATATGCAAAAGGTAATAGAACAGGGGAACCCTGCCGAACACGATGAATACGCGGGCCAGCCAACCCTTCATGCGATCTGCTATCGGAACAAGTGCAATAAGAGGTCCCAGCGTCATCATCAAAAAAAGTTCGGAGGCCGGGTATTTTTGCTGGTTCAACAAGCGAAGAAGAAAGGGCATTTGGTCCTCCTGACTTTGCCTTGTAGTTACAATCGTTCCGATAACCAGGAAAAGGAGTATCATCGAAAAACCAATCAGCCTACACCAGTAATTTCTTTTCCTTGTTTCCATTTTTAAAATAGAACCCAATGCATAGCCGGCAGCCATCACCCCTATCCAGGGAACCAATACATATAAAATTGTAATCCCTTTCGGCGCTTCGTGACCCGAGGGATATATAAACTCCCAGAATTTTGCAAAATCCGCCCGGATCGCTTCGGGTAAAAGCGAAGGAACAAATGCAAAGATTTGTTGTCCGAATACAATAACCAAAGCGATAATGCCGATGGCAACCGGCTTCCATTGTATAATCAATGCCAGGAAAATCATGCTACAGCCCAACATCCAGATAACACCTGCAAGGGTAAACGACCCATACTCCAATCGGAATGTCCAGAAGAATTTTATAAGCGTAAACTCGAGAACAATCAACAACAGTCCCCGCGTAAGCAAGAATCTTCTCAGTTTGCTTAGCGTTTGTACCCTGATACCATATAGATAAGCGCTGGTGCCGGCAAAGAATACAAATGCAGGGGCACAAAAATGTGTTATCCAACGCGTAAAAAAAATAGCAGGATCAGCACTTCCAGCAGGCAGGCCGCTGTACACGCGTACATGATCAATAGCCATCAATACCATTACAATCCCCCGCAGAATATCGATTGATTGAACTCTTTTACCCGCAACTGAACCCGATGATTGCATAGCGAAAGTTTATTGTGAATGAAAGCATCTCTTTTCCATACAAAACACCCAGCATGGATATTTGACCGATAAGCTAAAGGAAAAAGACGGAATGGTTTTGCGAAAAATTGCGCTTTTCTATTTACCAGCACCGCCTCTCCCCAACCGCGGGCCAATCGGGCCACTTATCAACAATCGGCCCGAGCCTTTGCCATTATCCTTATATTTATATATGCTTCAACTGGCTACCTTATACCAAAATGAGGAAATAGTGGTGAAGTGTATTACCGCCACTTACAACGAGCCATATCGCGAGAAGGATTGCAATCTTTTCCCCACCGTGTCGCTCCCGGTCGGCTCCTGTTTCAAATACCGCATCGGGGCAAATGAATTCCTGCTTAATTCGAACGAGGTTTTGTTAGAAAAGGGAAATACCGAATTTGAAGTGGGCAAGTTTTTACCCTGGAAACAAGATACTACCATTTCGATACTTTTCCTCAACCAGGCTCACGAACTCTTACGCAACCTGAATAAAGATAAAAACCCTGCACTCGTTCATCGCCGAACTGCCAGGGCCGATTATTTGGCCAGAACGATTGCCGCGGAAAAACTCGGGAACCGCGTTCTCCGCGAACAATTGGTATTGGATCTTTTAAACGAGAGCCTTTGCAAAGAAACAGAGTTACACGTTTCCGAGCGCACTCTTCAGCACATTGCAGAGCGGGTAGAACGAGCAAAAAGTTTTGTTCATGAAAATTATTCCGGGAAGATTCAAATTAACGATATCGCCGCGGCCGTGTTTGTAAGCGTTTTTCATTTCTGCCGGATGTTTAAAAAGATTACCGGTTATTCACCCTATCAATACCTCATGCTCGTACGATTGGAGGAAGCAAAAAAGTTACTGCAAAAAGGTATGAGTGTTACGGAAGCTGCCTTGCAAAGCGGCTTCGAGAGCATCGAACATTTTTCACACGCCTTCGGCCGCTACGAAAAGATACCCGCTTCGATATACAGGAAGAAAATGTATTGCTGAAATGTTGATGGCAGATCGGGGTGCACAATAAAGCAAGATTTCTTAAACTTCCTGCCTTCAAAAAACTAACCTTGCATTTATATTTTGAATTTCGACGAACAATCCATTGCCGATTTCCATTACAATACAAGAATTGGCTGCCGATAACTGGAACGATCTTGAAATACTATTCGGCAACAAAGGAGCCTGCGGCGGATGCTGGTGCATGACCTGGCGCTTACCCAACAAACAATACCAGCAATACAAAGGAACTGGCAACAAAAACCTATTTCATAAACTGGTGCAAGACGGAGAATCATTGGGTGTTATTGGTTACCATTCGGGTAACCCTGTTGCCTGGTGCTCCGTATCACCTGCTCACACATTGTTTCAGCAAAAACCTTCTCGTATTCTTTCAAAAACCAGCTTTCCGGGCAAATGGTCGATAGTATGCATCTATCTATCACCCAACTATCGCAACAAGGGTGTATCGACCATTATGATTAAAGCCGCCACCCGCTATGCGTTTAGTAAGGGCGCGGAAACGGTAGAAGCTTACCCCGTAATTCCAAAGAATGGGAAGATGCCGGATGTTTTTGCCTGGACCGGCATCTGGAAGTCGTATGAAAAAGCAGGATTTAAAATTGTGGCGCAACCGTCCACAGGAAAATATATTATGGTGAAGCATTTGAGCAAACGTAAGAACAAGTAACTGTTATTGTCCTATCCGCTGCTGCAGGTCGGCAATCGTCTCGAATTCCGCGCTCAAATGCGTGCTGAGTTTTTCAAATAGTTTATAACAATCCATATAGGACAGGTGATCGCTTTCGCGAGGGCTATAGCTTTCCGGAAAGCCAACAGTTCGTGCCGCTTCATCTAAATTTTTATAAACACCCATCTCGGTAGCGCTTAAAAGGTATGCACCCAAGCCCACACTGTAATAACTATGTCCTAAAGTAACGTTCTTGTTAAAGATATCTGCAATCATTTGTGTAAAGAAAGGAATGGCCGCAAAACTACCATTGATGGAAAGGGAATCGATTTTATGATATTCTTCGAGCGTTCGGCCAATACTGTATATTTCGTAGAGTATTCCTTCCAAAGCAGCGCGAATAAAATGTCGTCTCTCATGTTTGATATTGATGCCAAAGAATACTCCTCTCGCATTTGCGTTCCAGATTGGCGCCCTTTCGCCCAACAAATAGGGTAAAAAGATGAGGCCATCGCTGCCGGCGGGTATTTTCGAGGCTTCCTGTATCAGGTCTTTAATCGTGTATTCTATTTCGAAGGGGTTTTTGAAATCGCCGAACTGCCGCGCAAACCATTCGAATATGATGCTCCCACTGTTGGTGGGTCCGCCCGAAACATATCGATCCTCGGTAAGCAGGTAGTTAAAAAATCTTTGTTTCTCATCCTGCAATACTGTTTTTCGCATAACCCTCACTGCGCCGCTATCCTCGATAGTAACGGTTGCTCTTGTATCGTCCCAAACGCCCGCGCCGAGAGTGGCCAAACAACCGTCGCTGGATCCAATAAGAATTTTTGTATCGGCAGCAATGCCCAGAGAATTTTGGTAGGCCTTCTTCAATTTCCCCGCCGAAGCAAAAACAGGTACCAGTTCAGCCAAACGGCTGATATCGATACCGGCATAGTCCAATGCTTTCTTTTCCCAGCCGATATTATGAATGTTCATAAGTCCTGTTGCGGAAGCTATGCTGTAATCAACCAGGTATTCGCCCGTTAGTTGATGAACGATATAACTCTTTAGCGAAAGAAACTTGCTGGTTTGACGAAAACGTTCCGGATCGTTATTCTTCATCCAGGCAATCTTAAACAGGGGCGACATTGGATGTATGGGCGTACCGGTAGCCGTGTAAATTATTTTTCCATCCGGTGATTGCTTCATTTGTTGGGCTTCTTTTTTTGCCCGGTTATCCGACCATGTAATAGCATTGCCAAGGGGAACGCCGTTTTTGTCGACGGCCAGCAAGCTATGCATAGAAGCACTGAAGCAAATGGAAGCAACACGGAGTTTTTTGGAATGGATATGTTCGTTCAGCAGGTTTTTCCAAACAAAAAGCATGGTGATGAAAATTTGCTCGGGGTCCTGTTCGCTATAATCCGGCTCTGTATGAAAGGTAGGGTAAGAACCCTTCATCGAGGCAATGCTGTTTCCCTCCAGGTCGAATGCAGCTACGCGCACCGCATTTGTACCCAACTCAATTGTAATGATGCAATCCTTTTTAGCAGCCATATAATCAGGTTTTAGAAGTATTGTTCTTCCGGAATTCGCTGGGCGTATAGCCGGTAAGTTTTTTAAATGTTGTTGAAAAATGCTGGGAAGAATAGAAGCCGGTATCCAGGGCTATATCGGTCATGTTCACATCGGGTCGCTTTAATAGTTTTATTGCCTCGGATATTCGGATATTGATAAGATAGTTTAAGGGAGAAAAGCCGGTGAAGTTTTTCACCTTATCGCTGAATGCCGTAGTGCCCAGGCCAACCAGGGCCGCCATTTCCTCAACCGTCCAATGATGCGAAAGATTTTTCCGAAGCGCTTCCTCCAGTTTCAGGAAGGCATCCGGGAAACTCCTTTGTGAAATATTCTGCCGGCTCAACCTTCGCGCCACCAAGATGAACAACTCATCGAGCAGGTGGTTAACTCGCGTAGCATAGCCCAATTCCTGTCCCTTTAATTCCTGTTGTATATCGGCAAACAAAGTGCCTGCGTCGGGCAGCTTAGACAATACCGGGTTGGCAGTAATGGAAAGTATATTTTTTATAGCCGCTTTTTCGGAAGAAGGAATGCCGCTCCAGTTTCCGAAATAATCATGAACATCTCTTTGAATACATATCCAGTACAGGGAGCCTATTTCAAGATATCCCTTTTGCGCCTCCAGTTTCTTACCGGGAAGTATAACAACCAGGTCGGAAGGAAACAACGTACAGGGGGTGCCGTCTACTACCCATTCGAATTTTCCCTCTACAATATAATATATACGTATTCCATCGGAGCAGGAGGCATCGAATGAGTTCAGCCTGATAGAGCTATTCCTCTTCAAAGCAAACTCATATATATGCAAAAAAGGTTTGAGTTCGTTACAGTTTTCCTGTTGCCAGAATACCTGGTTCATGCAAGGGCATTATCATTTAAATGTACAACCTATTCAACAAAAAAAATCGCCATTCTCGTGTCTTCAACACGCAGCATCTCGCTTGTACAATATTCTACACCGTGGTTTATTGGAAGTTAGATGAAAGAGCTTGAGATAAATTGTATGCCGAAAAGTATAAAGAGCTTTTGCCTCAACTCTTAAAACGACTTGCTTTATGAAGAAATTACTGACTTCGGCTCCATTGCCGTCAGGATTATTGTTCTTTTTATTATTCTCCTCTTTTATTCTGTCTTCGGCCTTTGCTATAAGCCAAACCGTAAGTGGTATAGTTACCGATGCGGCCAATAAACCCCTTGCAGCCGTTACTGTTTCGGTAAAGGGCAGGAATACTGCTACCTCCACCGATAACGCAGGCCGATTCAGTATTGCGGCCAGCGGAACGGATGTATTGGTATTTACTTCGGTGGGATATACCAGCCAGGAAGTGGCCATCAATAACCGATCAAGTATAACCGTCAGTCTCGCCATCGAATCGCAGGGATTGGGAGAAGTAGTAGTAACCGCACTTGGTATCAGCAAAGAATCGAGACGTATCGGTTACGCTGCCACCAATGTAAAAGCGGAAGAACTTACCATCAATCGAACAACCAATCCTATGAATGCCCTGCAAGGTAAGATTGCAGGCGTAAATATTTCTTCGCTGGGTACGGGCCCGGGTGGTACTTCAAAAATCAGGATTCGCGGTCAATCCTCCTTATCGGGAACCAATGGCCCGTTAATCGTAATTAACGGTATTCCCTTCAACAATACAAACTTTGGCGCTAATCCTAACAACGCTGCTTCTGATAATTCCATCGGACCAAGAGGAGGCGTATTTGGTGTAACCTCCGATGGTGGTGATGGCTTGCAAAGTATCAACCCCGACGATATAGAAAGCATGACCGTATTGAAAGGCGCGCCCGCTGCGGCTTTGTATGGTTCGCGTGCCAAAGACGGTGTGATTATGATTACCACCAAAACAAAGGGCAAGGCAAAAGGACTGGGCGTGATCTATAATCTCAATTATGTAAATGAACAGCCGCTGGATTTTACCGATTATCAATATGTATATGGACAAGGTGAAAACGGTGTTCGCCCTACCGCACCCAATCCTACATCGGGCCAGTGGTCGTTTGGCGAAAAGTTTCAGCCCGGCATGACTCAAATATTATTCGATGGCGTGAGCGTTCCTTATGTTCCGCAATACGATCGCATCAAGAAGTTCTTTCGAAACGGTCAGAATCTTACCAATACCATTACACTCGAAGCGGGTGGAGACAAGGGCGGAATGCATCTTTCTCTAAGCGACATGCGCAGCAGGGGAATTGTGCCAAACAATACTTTCAATAAGAAAACGATCAACCTCGGTTTCAGCTATAATCTTTCCGAAAAGTTCAGCTTTATGGGAAATGTGAATTATAGTAACGAAGTAAACTACAATCCGCCCAATGTAGGCAACCAGGACAATACCATTCCTGTTGCCCTCTACAATATGTCTAATTCCATGCCGCTCGATCTATTGAACCAGAAAAAATACAATGCGGCAGGTAATGAATTCATCTATTCGCGTTTCATGAACCGTACCAACCCTTATTGGGTGCTGGCCGAACAATTTCACAATATCCGCCGCGACCGTATATTCGGAAATGTATCGGCGAAGTACAATATTTTGCCCTGGCTGTTTGTTCAGGGTCGTATCGGGCAGGATTTCTTTTCGCGCGATGAAGACGTAAACAATTTCCCCACCGGACATGCATCGAGAGCAGCAGCCCCGGCAGGTTTTGTAAATGGAGTATATACGCAAGAACAACGTCGCTTCCGCGAAACCAATGCCGATGTGTTGGTATCGGCTACCCGCGATTTCGGAAAATTTGGTGTTAACCTGAACGGAGGCGGCAATATCATGCGTCGCCGCTCCGATCTCAACAGCGTACAGGTTACCGACTTCGTGGTTCGGGGTTTGTACACCGTGCAAAATGGACGTGCAAAAGATCCATTGTATGCACTGGTGACGGAAGGAATCAATTCCATTTATGGTTCGGCGGAATTATCGTACGACAGAACTTTTTACCTGACTGCTACTTTACGCAGAGATATTTTTTCTACCCTGGCAAAAAGCAATCGCGCTGTTAACTATCCTTCGGTATCGGCAGGTTATATCTTTTCAGAACATTTGAAGCCCTCCTGGCTTAATTACGGAAAGCTTCGCGCCGGTTATGCAGAAGTGGGAAGCGATAATGATGTGGGTGCATTTGCCGACCAGCTATTCTATTCCATCAACAGCAACTTAATAAACAACCCTAACGGAACGCCGGTTCCTATTGGCGGGCCCAATAGCAATACTTTGCCCAACGCATTCCTTCGCCCGATGCGTGTTGCCGAAACAGAAATTGGTATTGAATTAAAGATGTTTGATAGCAGGGTGAATATTGATGTCGCTGCTTACAGAAAGATTACTACCGATCAGATTGTGCAGGCACAGGTTTCCGATGCTTCGGGTTTTGTGGATACGCGTATCAACAGTGGCAGAAGCCGGAACATGGGTATTGAAGCGTTGTTGAATATTGTTCCGGTAGAAACAAAAAATTTCACCTGGGAGTTTAGCGCCAATACTTCTTATAACATCACCAAAGTGCTGAGTATTGCCTCTGCTATTCCCGGTTCCAGCATAACAGTTGGTACACATATTTTCAATGGAGAGTTGAGACAGGTAGTAGGAAAAGAAATGGGACAAATCGCGGGATTTGGTTATAACCGGAACGACAAGGGGCAGCAGATATTTCTTGCAAACGGATTGCCACAACGCACACCCAATCTTGTTTTATTCGGAAGCGCTTTGCCAAGATGGGTAGGTGGATTTACCAATACCATTAACTACAGAGGCGTGAGCTTCTCCTTCCTTATCGATTACAAACTCGGAAACAAAATGCTTTCGGGCACCAACTTCAATGCTATCCGTCATGGCCTGCACAAAATGACCCTCGAGGGAAGAGAAGGCGGTGTAGTGGGCAAGGGTGTAAACCTGAGCGGACAAACCAATACCACCGTTGCTCCCGTTCAGCAGTACTGGGAACACGTACGTTCACAGGCGCTGGTGGAAGCCGTTATTTACAATGGCGGTTACTGGAGGCTGCGCCAGGCTTCTATTGGATATGATTTCACGAGGTTTATTCCGAATAAATGGTCGATACAGGGCGTCCGGCTCAATATTGTTGCCAACAATGTGCTGCTGATTAAAAAATGGGTTGACAATATTGATCCCGAAAGTTTTGGTTATACATCCGATAACCTTGTTGGACTGGAATCGACCGGATTGCCTACCACAAGATCAATAGGATTTAATCTCAACGTCAGATTCTGATTTAACCATTTAACCCGCGTAACAAAAAATTACTAAGATGAAAAAGATAGCTAAATATATTCTTCCTCTTTTTATTTTCGCGCTGCTGGCTTCCTGCGAAAAGGGATTGGATGGTTTGAATAGGAATAGAACAAGCCCAACCTCCATCGATCCTGTTTTCCAGCTAAACAACGCAATACTGAATACTTCTTTTCCTGTTGCCTCGCTGATATTTGATATTGGAATTGTGCAGCAGATTGTTTCGCCAAACGGCGGCGTACTGGCAGGCGCTAATTTCAATGTCGACAACCGGGGTCTTACCAATACCGTTTGGCCCAGTTACTATCGCAATGTTATTCGCAATACGCGCGATGTGATTTCGAGAACCAAATCGGCAACCGATCGTACCAACCTGTACAATATGGCAAGAATCTTACAGGCATATGCTTTCATGATTCTTACCGATGAGTACGGCGAAATACCCTATTTCGAAGGTGGTATAGGATATACCGATCAAATTTTCTTCCCTAAATACGATCCTCAAAAAAATATCTACGACGATATCATCAAGGAATTAACCGAAGCTTCTGCAGCATTGAGCGCAACGGCAAAAATCGAAACAGGCGATTTACTTTACTCGGGCGATATTGCCAAATGGAAAAAATTTGGATACTCCTTATTACTTCGTGCGGGTATGCGTTTGAGTAAAATCGACCAAACCAAGGCACAATCTACCGTACAAGCCGCCGTTGCAGGAGGTGTTATACTGGTGAATGCAGACAATGCTTATATGCGCCACGACAACAACTACCAGCATCCTATCGGCAACACGCTGAATGCAACCGAAGCCGCCAACTTCTATCTTACCAAACCCTTTGTGGATTTCCTAAAGAACAGCAACGATCCGCGCTTATCGGCCATTGCTATCCGTTATGTAGGCGCTACATCGGGCCCTACGCAAACACCTGCCAATGGTTCTACCAACCCCGCGCAGCAAATTGGTATGCCCATGGGAAAAGACAATGCCACAGTAGTAGCAGCCGCAACCGCCGATGGATTGGTGAGTTTTTATGAATACAGCCAGGTAGATCGCAGGCGGCTGGCAAAAACAACAGCTCCCAATTTCTTTGTAACCGCTGCTCAAACAAATTTATTACTGGCGGAAGCAAGGCAGAGAGGCTGGATCACTACAGGAACCGTTGATGGGTATTACAATGCAGGCGTAAGAGCTCATATGGAACAAATGGCTATTCACGATGCAGGCAGCGCCATTTCATCTACTGCTATTGACAATTACCTTGCGGCAAATCCTTTTGTTCCCGCCAATGCTTTGGAACAAATCAACACTCAATACTGGGTGGCTTCTTTTTTGAACGGCCCCGAAGCTTTTGCCAATTTCAGAAGAAGCGGATTTCCCAACCTGGCGCCCAATCCCTACCCCGGTAAGGAAATCACCGGCGCCTTTATTCGCCGATTGAGTTATCCCACTACTGAAATTTCTTCCAACAGCGCGAATGTACAGGAAGCAATCAGTCGCCAGGGACCCGATAATTTAGATACAAGAGTTTGGTGGGATAAGCAATAAAAGATTAAACAAACCTTATTAATAATTGTACGAGAAACCAGGATTCTTTTAAGTAAGGGCTCTATTATTTAGTAGCATCTCCCCGATGAAAATCGGGGAGATTTTTTCGGTAAGCATGCGATTGATAAATTTGACAGGGAAAACTTCATTCAATTTTATACGCACCAAATGAATAACCCTCATAAGTTCAGAAGCCGCGATTGGTTTGGCCGCACCGATAAAGACGGCATTATTTACCGAAGCTGGATGCGCAACCAGGGGTTTCCACCCGATTTCTTCGAAGGCCGTCCGGTAATTGGTATTTGCAACACCTTTAGCGAACTCACTCCCTGCAATGCGCATTTCCGCGATTTTGCCGAAATGGTGAAAAGAGGCGTATTGGAAGCAGGAGGATTTCCCGTAGAATTCCCGGTAATGAGTTTGGGTGAAACATTATTGAAACCAACAGCCATGTTATTCCGTAACCTGGCCAGCATGGATACGGAAGAATCCATTCGCGGAAACCCTGTCGACGCAGTGGTATTATTAACAGGCTGCGATAAAACGACTCCTTCCACATTGATGGGAGCGGCAAGCGTGGGACTTCCCACCATCGTGGTTCCCGGAGGGCCCATGCTAAACGGACATTACAAAGGACAAACCATTGGTTCCGGCACGCATGTCTGGAAATTCGATGAAGACATGAAAACGGGAAAGATGACACAGGAAGAATGTACGGTAGCCGAAAGCTGCATGAGTCGAAGTATCGGGCATTGCATGACGATGGGAACCGCTTCCACAATGGCCTGTATGGTGGAAGCACTTGGTATGACATTGCCGGGCGCTGCTGCCATTCCGGCTGCCGATTCGCGTAAAAAAGTAATGGCCCAATTGAGCGGAAGAAGAATTGTAGAAATGGCGAGAGAAAATCTTACTATTTCAAAAATACTCACGCGCGAAGCATTTGAAAATGCCATTAAGGTAAATGCCGCCGTAGGAGGCTCTTCCAATTTTATTATTCACTTAACGGCAATCGCCGGCAGAATTGGTGTTGATCTGAAGCTGGACGATTTTGATAAACTGGGCAGCAATATCCCCCTTCTTGTAAACCTGATGCCCTCGGGCAAATACCTGATGGAAGATTTTTATTATGCAGGTGGTTTGCCTGTTGTATTAAATGAATTAAAAGATCATCTCCATAAAAACGTAATTACCGTTACCGGGAAAAACCATCACGAAAATATTAAAGGACTGACCGATTGCTACAATCGCGATGTAATTGCCAGTTACGACAAGCCCCTGATACCCGAGGCCGGTTGTGTTGTGGTAAAAGGCAATCTTGCTGAGAATGGCGCAGTTATCAAACCATCGGCTGCTACACCTGCGTTGATGAAACATAAAGGAAAAGCAGTTGTTTTCGAGAGCATCGAAGATTATCATGCACGCATCGACGATCCCGATCTTGATATCGACGAAAACAGCGTAATGGTATTGAAATATGTGGGGCCTGTTGGATATCCCGGCATGCCCGAGGTGGGAAATATGGCGCTTCCCAAAAAACTATTGATGAAAGGTGTAAAAGATCTTGTACGAATTTCTGATGGCAGAATGAGCGGAACGGCATACGGAACCGTTGTATTGCATGTATCGCCCGAATCGGCTATTGGCGGAACCCTGGCGCTCGTGCAAAACGGAGATATGATTGAACTGGATGTTGATAAAAGAAGATTGCACCTCGATGTTTCGGATGAAGAACTTGCCAAACGCCGCGCTAACTGGAAAGCGCCCAAGCCCCGCGCCGACCGCGGTTATGTAAGTATGTATATTAAACATGTAACTCAAGCGCACGAAGGTGCCGACCTGGACTTTTTGAGAGGAAGTTCGGGCTCCGTTGTAACCAGGGATTCTCATTAAACTTCCATTACCATCTTCATGAAACTATATAAATCGAAAACAGGTACTGTTGTTGAATCTAATGGAAAATTTTATAGCTATCCCGAACAGGATTGGGACTCGCTTATCAACGACGATGACCTGTTTCGGAAATTAACCAATGCAATAAGCAAACTCAACCCGGGTGATAATTCATTGATCAAGGACCTGCTTCCTCCCATCGGAAGCAGGCAGGAATTATGGGCCTGCGGTGTAACTTATTTAAGAAGCAAGATCGGGCGACAGGAAGAAAGCAAGGCATCGGGCGGCGCCGATTTTTATGCAAAAGTGTACGAGGCAGAAAGACCCGAAGTTTTCTTCAAAGCAAACCCGCACCGGGTGGTGGGCCACAACGATTCTGTAAGAATAAGAAAAGATTCCACCTGGGACGTGCCTGAGCCGGAATTAACCCTGGTAGTTAGTTCTACGGGTAAGATAATTGGATATACTATCGGGAATGACATGAGCAGCAGGAGTATTGAAGGAGAAAATCCACTTTATCTTCCGCAGGCCAAAACCTACGATGCCTGTGCTGCCATTGGCCCTTGTATCTATTTGACGAATGAACCCATTGCGCGCAATTCCGAAATAAAATTGTCGATTGAAAGAAACCGGGCTATTGTATTCAATGGCTCTGTACTGCTCAGTCAAATGAAAAGAGATTTAAACGAGCTGGTTTCATTTGTGTATCGCGAATGCAGTTTTCCTTTTGGATGCCTGGTGATGACCGGCACGGGTATTGTGCCCGGCGCCGACTTCACCCTGCAGTCAGGCGATCAAATTACTATATCCATCGATGGAATTGGCGAATTGTTGAATACCGTTCAATAGCTTCCGCACTCCTATCTTCAATTAACAAACACAGGTTTTCCGATATTCTTTTCAATAAATTATATTGAGGAGAATTTATCATTTCAATAAACCGGGTTGAAAGAGTATCGGAAACTTCTTATTAAAGAAATAAGGCAGGAAACTGCAGACACTAAAACATTTGTGCTGCAAGCCATCGACGGTGCCGGAATTTCCTACCGCGCTGGCCAGTTTCTCACCTTCGTATTTGATAAGGGCGAACAGGAAAAAAGAAGATCATACTCTTTTTCATCGGCCCCGGGCATAGATCCACTTCCCGCCATTACAGTGAAACGTGTTGCCAACGGCGAATTTTCCCGGCAGTTCACCGACCGCTTTAAAGTCGGCGATGTATTACTCAGCTCCGGTGGTTCCGGTTTCTTTGTGTTGCCCGATTCGCTCGCTACTATCAAACAGATCTTCCTGTTTGCAGCAGGCAGTGGCATCACGCCCATTTATTCGTTGATCAAAACCATCCTGCACCATCACCATTCCATCAAACTGGTATTGGTATACAGCAACAAAAATGAAAAGGGCACTATCTTTCTAAACGAGCTTCGGGATTTGGAAAAAAGATATCCCGACCAGCTAAGGATTGTATGGCTTTTTAGCGATAGCAAAAATCTTTTGCAGGCGCGGTTGAGCAGGCTTGTGTTGGAAGATATACTTCATCGGCACCAGCTTTACGATAAAAATGAGGTTTTGTATTATATGTGCGGCCCCTACTATTATATGCTCATGATACAAATTGTATTGAAGGGCCAGGGTATCGAACAGGCGCATATCAAAAAAGAAAACTTTAATACCGATCAACCGGTGATAACCGAACCGGCCGCACCGGATACAGGAACTCATCAGCTAAAGATTTTTTTTAAAGGAAAAGAATACCAAAGCACCATTGCTTATCCCGACAGCATTCTTACCGTGGCAAAAAACCTGGGACTGGCTGTTCCCTATAGTTGCGAAGCGGGAAGATGCGGGGCCTGTGCGGCTACCTGTTTATCGGGCAAGGTATGGATGGCGTACAACGAAGTATTGATGGACGATGAAATTGCAAAAGGCAAAGTACTTACCTGCAAAGGGCATCCCTTAAACAGTGATATTGTAATTAGTTGGGACAAATGAAAGAACAGAAAACAATAGTGCATATCTAACAAGGAGGCAAAAAGAATGAAATACGTGTTTACCGAAGAAAAAACCGGCGCCATCTTATACCTGCACCGCCTGCATTCCGGCTTTGAACGCATGTTCTTCCGCGACCGGAAAGAGAAATTACTCAGCATTGCATGGAATACGGGGCCCGAACAAAAGGTTATTATCGATGGTGTTCCTTACCAATTTCCCTCGCAAAGCATTTTGCCCCTGATGGTCAACAATAGTTTCAGCTTCGAGTTTCCTGAGAACATCATTGCCTGGCAATTCAACCGGCAATTTTATTGCATCATTAACCACGATAAAGAAGTTGGATGCGTTGGATTCCTGTTTTATGGATCGAAGGAAGTATTGTTTCTGCAAACCGACGAAAAAGAACAGAAAAGCCTCCACAATCTTTTAAGTGTATTTGAAGAAGAATTCGGTAACCACGATGCCATTCAGGCTGAAATGCTGCGTGTGCTTTTAAAAAGATTGATTATAAAATGTACAAGACTCGCCAGGCAGCAGTATTTGAGTAGCGAAATCAATAACCAGGAGCTTGATATTGTAAGAAAATTCAACCTGGCTGTCGAAAATCATTACCGCAAACACCACGATGTTGGTTATTATGCGGCGCTGCTGCACAAAAGCCCCAAAACACTGAGCAATTCTTTTGCCCAGTACAACCAGAAAAAACCGCTTCAGATTATTCATGAACGGGTAGCCCTTGAAGCGAAGCGGTTATTGTTGTACACCGATAAATCCTCCAAGGAAATTGCATACGATCTCGGTTTTGAAGACTTACAAAGCTTCAGCCGTTTTTTTAAAAAGCAGGAAGGAAAATCCCCCACAGACTTTAAAGAATCGATGAAGCAATCCTGATACCGCAGCTTATTAACTTTCATGGAGCCTATCTAAAGAGGAAAGCATCGGGAAATACAATAATCAGATCAGGTTCTTTATTGCCCCGGTAATTTTTAAAGCAGCTAATTCCGCTGAAAAACTATTGTCTCTTTCAGCCCTTTTTCTTTTCTGATAATAAGAAAATAACAATAAATCAAGCGCAAGCGGCAGTCCCTCTTCGCTCAACAGCGGAAACGTTATCCAACCGGCATTGGGCACCCATTTGTGTTCTTCCGCAAGGCCTTCTTTTATCATTGCATCGTGAATGTCTTTCTTAAAAAGAATGTCCAGATCGCCGTTCCAATGAATATGCCCGATTTCCTTCTCTCTCCACTCAAACTGACGACCTCCGAATCGCGGATGGGGAATGGCTACCACTCCTTCCGCTTTCGTAATGGAATCTTCCAAAGATTGAATAAGGTTCCTGATCGTCATCATCAATACGTTTTTATCAAATTCCCGCTCCTATAACTAACTTATCACTGTAACAAATTTACCTGGTCATTAGTTGTTGCTAAGGGAATAATTCTCGTACCTCTTCTCATCAGGCAAATTTTTTGAAGATGGTAGTCGCAATATGTCCTCCAAACCCAAAGGTATTGCTCATGGCATAGTTCACTTTCTTATGAACTGCTTTGCCCAGCGTTAGATCAAACACATCTTTATACTCCGGTTCAATATTTACGGAATTGATGGTAGGAGGAATAATATCTTCCTGTATAGCTTTTATACATGCAATTGCTTCCACTGCTCCGGCTGCACCCAGCAAATGCCCGGTCATTGATTTGGTAGCGCTTATATGCAGAGCTGGGTTGCGGCCAAAAACCCTGAGTGCCGCTTTCAGTTCACTGGTATCGCCCTGCGGTGTTGAAGTAGCATGCGTATTCAGGTAATCAATATCGCTTGCATTGATTTCTGCATCTTCGAGGGCTGCCTTCATTCCAAGAAAAGCGCCATCGCCTTCGGGATGTGTTCCTGTCAAATGATAAGCGTCCGCCGCCATACCTCCGCCAGCTACCTCCGCAATAATAGTAGCGCCTCTTCTCTTCGCATGTTCCAGTTCTTCGAGTATCAAACTGCCAGCTCCCTCTCCCATTACAAATCCATCGCGGTCGATATCGAAGGGGCGCGATGCCGTGGAAGGATGTTCGTTGTTTGTTGATAGCGCTTTTGCCGCGTTAAATCCCCCAATGGCCGATTCGTTAATAGGAGCTTCTGAACCGCCGGTAATAATCATATCCGCTTTGTTCCATCGTATATAATTAAACGCATCAATAATGGCCGTATTGGAAGTTGCACATGCCGAAACGGTAGTAAAGTTTACTCCCCGCAAACCATATTTGATAGAAATAATACCCGATGCAATGTCTACGATAATTTTTGGAATGAAGAAAGGGCTGAAGCGCGGCGTGCCATCTCCCCTGGCAAATTCCAATACCTGGTCCTGGAAGGTTTGAATACCGCCATTGCCCGATCCCCAGATCACTCCAATCCTATCCTTATTCAGTTGATCGAAATTTATTCCGGCATTCCGGATGGCCTCAGCGGTTGCAATAAGCGCATACTGCGTAAACAAATCGTATTTGCGTGCCTCCGCTTTTTCGAGGTGTTGCAGCGGATCGAAGTTCTTCAACTCGCAGGCAAATTTTGTTTTGAATTTACCGGTATCGAATCGGGTAATTGGTGCTGCCCCGCTCGTTCCGTTTACCAGCGCTTTCCAGAAATCATTTATGTTATTGCCAATGGGCGTTAATGCCCCCATTCCTGTAACTACTACTCTTCGCATTTTATGGTTTTAAATCTTTAACAATTGCGTTCTTTATCACGGAAAAATCACCTTGCTTCGTTAGACGCGTCAATTGAACCGAAGCCAGCATACTGGTAATGATCAGCATCGCCTTTGTTCTTGGGTCTTCAGAATACCTGAATACCTTCTTTTTCTTTCCTTCGGTTAATATCTCGGTTACCCAGTCTAATATCAGTTTGCTTAGTTTTTTCAATTCCTCCCCCACCACTTCGTCTACTGAATGCAGATCGGTAGCCAGCGAACCTACGAGGCAGACTTTATTTTCTTTCTTGATTTTTGAATAGATAGATAGGAAGCCTTCGAGTTTTTCAAGCGGCGACTTTTCGGCCAACTGCTGTTTCAATGCCTGTATTTTGGCAAGCTGATCTTGAACCACCGCTATGCCGAGATCTGATTTTTTGGGGAAGTGATAATGAATCGAAGCGGTTTTTATCCCCAAGACCCGCGACAAATCGTGATAGCTAAAGGCGTTGTACCCTCTTTCCCGAATCAGTTCATCGGCCAGTGCTATAATCATTTCGCGCGTCGACATATAAAATACTGGCAAATATACTACCTACTAGTAGATAGGCAAATTAAATTTAACAACAGGGCAAGCTCCCTTGCGTAAGCAGGTAAACTGCTGCATTCTATAGTATCAGGAAGAGGATCAGAATAACAATTCGGTAAAAACGCTACTGAACGATGAATTTGATCGCCTTATAACGCTGCCCTTTGTTATCGGTTATAGAAAGATAATAGACACCGGGTACCAGTTTTGCGAGGGAAAGTTGCTGATCGGCTGAATTGTTAAAACTTATCGTTCTCTTATCTGCAACTTGTCGAATAAGAATATCATCATAGTAAGGACTGGTGAATCCCGCATTGAGGTTAACGGTAAGTTCCAGTTTTTCACATCGCTGAATGCTGGAACTGTTGGCAGTAATGGAGTTGATTACAGGTGCCTGCGCATTCGCTGTTTTATTACAAGCCACTACGACAAATAACAATACTACCGGAAAACGGAATATTCTTTTCATAGTCAAAGTTTTTTGCGAAAAAAGCCTTTCACCAGTAGTAGACACTACCGGTTGTAAAGGCTTACGATTGCTGTGTGATTGCTGTTGCTTGTCTTGTTTGAACCTAAGGGTTTTTCAGTTTGTATAAGTTGGCGGCTTTTGTTTTTTTCAAAAACCATATATCCGGATCATTAAAAAATTTTTTGAAATCGTCTTCAGAAACCTGCCCTTTATAAGGAGCATAGAAATGCATTTTCCCTGTATCCTTCATTAAACCGGCATTGCGCCAAACCAAAACATAACCGGGTTTGTATTTTTTCAATGCAGGCAATAAAACCTTTGTCCACCAATCTGCCTGCGGAATTGCTTCATACCCGGTTTCGGCAAAAGCCGTTAATTTTCCTTTTTCCGCGGCAACCTCATCCAGCATTTTCAGTCTTGAATCTATTTGCCGGATAAAATCATTGCCTTTTTCAGTAATCGCGTTTTGATGCTGGTACGAATCAAAACTTACCATATCTACATATTCATCGCCGGGATATCTTTCTAGAAATTGTTCCCTGCTGTTGAATTCCGCGGTATTGTATACATACAAAAGGTGGTGTATTCCTTTTTTGTTGCGGAGATAGTCTGCAGTGAACCGCCATATCGAAATAAACTCATCCGGGCTACAAACATTCTGGCACCACCAGAACCAATTGCCGGTGAGTTCGTGAAAGGGACGAAACAAAACAGGTATAGGTTCTCCCTTTTTTCCTTTCAGATCTTTTAAAAAATTCGCGAGCCGATCGAGGTAAAGAACATAAGTATCGTGCCTGCTTCCTCCCGGGAGAATGGAAGCAACAGAACCCGGTGTAACATCCCATGCCGATTTTCCATTTAGCGGATTGGTAAAATGCCAGCTAATGGTATTGATGGCGCCCTGCTCGTACCCGAATTTGATAAACTCTTTTATTTTTTCGAAGGGTACCTGGTCCAGGCTTTTGGCGGAATCCAATTCAAGATGCCCCAACTCCCATCCAAAAACTGCGGGATATTCGCCGCTTACATCTTTCACATCACTTCTCCCCTTTTCGTATTGCCAGCCTACACCGTAGGCAAGATCGTCCTGGTGGCCAAATAAAACTGCCTTGCCCTTCAGTTGTTGCAGGTTTTTATAAAGCGCAATCGTTTCCCTGGTGGCGTTTTTATCGGAAGGAAAAAATCCGGCCTTTTGCTGCGCAATAGTAGTTGCACAAACTAACATCAAACAGGAAAAGATACAGTTGAACTTCCTCATCGTTTTTTGCTTTCAAACTAAGAACAAAAATTATTTAAAACATCAGCACAACTATAGTTTGTTATAAATAACCGTAAAATAATTGCTCAACGAAAAAGAAGTGGCGGTGGCATTGGTTGCCCAGGAGGGCGACACCATATTCATTGTTCCGCCATCGCCGTTCCAGCACCATCCCAATACCGGCCAGCCTTTGGATTTGGCATAATCTATAATGCCCGACCAGTCCACCGTGCCGTTCACGCCATTTCCAAATTCACCAATGATTCCCCTCCTGCCGGTATTGCTGATATCGTCGAGATCAGATGCGCGAAGGTTGTGATTACGTCCCTGGTTCCAGCCATTGGGATAAACATGTGCCGATAAGATGATATTGGTATCGGCAATAACCGGGTTACTCGTCTTGCATGCCTGGTAAGCAGTATAAGTTCCCTGTCCCCAACCCGGCAAGTCAACAATGATCGGTCCTGCATATACCGTTCTCACTATTGAAATAGCATTGTTATAAGCGGTTGCGTATGCCGATGGGGAGATGTTGTGACTTCCCCATTCGTTCATAAGATTGATGATGAAGTTTCCTCCAAGGGCTACATAGTTGTTCTTCCACCAATTAGCGGCTGTGGTTAACTCATCCATATTATCGCTGCCAAGCACGGTGTATTTGTGATAGGTAGCAATCACCGTAAACCCCGCTGCTTTTGCCGAAGCAATCCAGTTTTTTGCCTGTGCCGCTTTATCGGGTTCAATTTCTATCCGTACCGTTTTTATTTTGGGTTGTGCCTTCATTAAATCCCAGGCAAAATTGGGATTGCCGTTATTATAATAAGATGGTTGAAGATTCACTCCATTAAAAATTGAATCTTTATTGGCAACGGGCGTGGGATTAGGAGTTGGATTGGGGGGTGGCGGATTCCCATTTGTTGGTGAAGAACTTTTCTTACTGCAGGCAAGCATCGATACCAGGCAAATAGAAACAAGAAACAACAAGCTCCTTTTGATATTCTTCATCATCATGGTAAGCTGGTTTATGGCGTTAGCTTTAAGATTTATTTGCGGCAGCAGGTCCTATAAATCAAAAAAGGCCGGCGGTGCTGCTAACCGCCGGCTAGGAAAGACTCCTTTTAAAACATAGGACCATCTGAGATATAGACATCATCGATATTCACTTCGTAGGGACCCGATACATTCCCGGTAGAGAATCCAATTTTCAAATAATCGAGTATGCCCTTTACATCAAGAGAGGTGGCAGTACCTGTTCCGCCCCACTTGCTCCATGCAATATCGGCCAGGCGAAGACTGTACAATTTCCATCCGTTGGTCTCAACAAAATAATCGTTCGCATCGAGGTTACCGCCCCATTTTACATTGGCTTGTGTAGTCTCGAACTGGAAAAAGCCTTTCTTGCCATTGGTATTTACCCAGAAGTTGATATAGGCATTGGCAACATTGCTGAGATCTATCGGGCCCGACTTAGACATATCGCCTGTCCAGTTCCAGTTGGCAGCATTTGCTAAACCAACAGTAAGATATTTATCTCCGCTTTTGGTAACAATACCACTTTGATTGAGCCCGTTCACCGCGCTTCCGCTATAAGGATTGATATTGTCTTCAAAATCCCATCCCTTGAATACGGGCTTTTGTGCGCCATCGGTAATCATCACCTGGTCAACATTCAACTCATAATCGCCACCGCCATTACCCAGTTTAAACCCGAGCGAGATTCGGTCAATGGATCCCTTGGGATCGAAGGAGGTACCCGAGCCCGACCACTTTTCAAGATTATCTGTTTTCAATTCCACAGATACCCAGGTCCATCCATTTGTTTTAAGATTATAATCGAATGAAGAATTTCCTCCCTTGAAATGAAGCCCCCAGGTGGTTCCTCCCTGCAGGAATTCTACCTGGAAATAACCATCTTTTCCTCTCGTGTTCACAAGGAAAGTGATATGCGGCTTGTGGTAGGTAGTAAGGTTTACAACATTGTTGTAAGTAGCAGAGCCCATATCCTGCCAATTGGCAGCGGCGGTTTTAGTAACGGTGAGATAGTTGGCATCACGTGCCTTAGATGCACCGCTCAAATTTAGGCCTGCAGTGGTGGGCGGATTGGAACCATTTGCAACAAAAGGATTCACCCCGTTTTCGAAATCAAAAATAACGATGGGTGGTTCCGGAATAAAGAAAGCAGAAGGGTTTTCTACCGTTATTGCGGGAGAGATGGCATTGTTGATACCGGCTCTTGCCTTGGTAACTTTTATGGTTACCTGGTCGGGTAACACAAGTCCCTGTGTTGATACTGTTAACTGATCAGAAGGAGATGCCGCGGTAGGCGCTATTGCAACTTTATTACCATCTACCTCTACTTCGGTAACCATATCCATATTGGTTCCGCGAATAACAAATGCCTGCCCGCGCGTAATACGGTTAGGCCACGCCGTAACTGTAACATCTAGGTAAACAGGCGTGAAAGCTTCGGCACTCACTCCTTTTTGTTTGTAATTGGTATAAACGGTTACCGGACCCGCAGAAACCTGTCTCGGTATCCGAACTGTTATACTATTGGCTGATGATAATAATATATTGGCCTCTGTTTCGGGGTTACCAATCGTTACTTTGGTAAGTTTCTCGAACTTCTCACCGGTAATTACGAGCGTTTTGCCGATAGTATCCTTTACTGTTGAAAGTTTGCTGACAACAGGAACTGGCCAATCTATATCATAGTCTTCTGAAAATTCTTTACTCTTTGTACAGTAAGTGAACACGATTACTATCGCCGGAATTAAAAAGGCGATTCGCTTTACTGATTTTGGAGAAAAATAATTCATATAGAAATAAGTTTAGGAATTAGTAACCGGGATTTTGTTGAAGATTCCACGACTGAACCTCTGTTTGAGGAATCGGTAACAGCGGAATGGGATTAACACCGCCAGTAAGTGATTTTGCCATTGCATTGGCTTTAACATTTGCGGGCAGCGAGTTCATATAAGTTCCCCATCTTACCTGGTCCCAGTAATGCAATGTTTCCATCGCCAATTCCACACGGCGTTCGTGGCGGATGGCAGCTTTAAGTGCATCTCCCGTAACTGTATTGGCAATGGGAGGAAGAGTTCCCGCCGGAGCACCGGAAGGCAGGTAAGTCAATGCCCCTTCGGTAGAACCTTTTGGCTTACTGCTGTTGCGTGCGCGGGTGCGGATTTGATTGAGGATATCTCTTGCCACTTGTTCATTACCCAGGTTGGCTGCGGCTTCTGCTTTCATCAGCAACACATCGGCATAACGAAACTTGCGGATATTCTGGCCGCTTGCTTTTGCTTCAAGAGGTTTTAGTATTGCAGCCTTTCGGTTCAGGAAACCGGTTGCGTTTTCGTTCGGATAATCGATTACCTGCTTAATACCTAAAACAATATCTCCATCCTTATACATGGTACAAGGCATGCGCGGATCGTTGGGTTCAAACTCGTTCAGCAGGCTAACAGTGGGATTGTTGAAACCCCAGCCCCAGAGCTTACGATTGTTTTGTATGATATTATTAGTAGTACCCGCTTTAATGGGGCCCCATCCTTCCGTTGTTGCCTTGCATTGAATTTCGAAAATCGATTCGCTGGAGTTTTCTCCTTCGTCTTCATGAATCATCGCGTAGTTGGCCATTAAACTGTACTCACCGGAGTTCACAATCTCATTGGCGAGATCGTACACTTCCTGCCAGGTATGGTTGTTTTTATTATCGGTGCCGATCTGGTACATAATAGCTCTTGCCAGGTAGGCGGTAGCGGCACCTTTGGTGGCGCGTCCCAAATCGTTGGCAGAATAAGCGCTCCTTACTGGTAATAAGTCCTTTGCTTTTTTGAAATCGGCTTCAATAAATTTATAGGTAGTGCTGAGATCGGCACGCGGCGTTGTTCCAAATTGAGAGGGAACAACAGGCGCATCGAACAAAGGCATTCCGCCAAATAAGCGGGCGAGATAGAAGTAAAAATATCCTCTCAGGAAATGCGCTTCGCCGAGTATCCTGTTTTTAAGAGCAGGATCCCATTGAGCAACGCCAAGATTCTTTATAACTGTGTTTGCCCGAAAAATTCCCTGCCACATAATATAATAGGTACTTCCCGATGGTGAGTTGGCCGGATCCACGGTCCAGTTTTTAAAATCTTGTATAGTCGGGAAATCGTTCGGCGTACTTCCTTTTTCTGCGTCCTCACTCATTACATCGCCGTACATCCATTCATAATTGTGCGTAGCGCCGGGGCCCTCATCCCAGGAGGTAACATCATACACGGCATTGATCGCAAGAATTGCCTGGTTGGGATCGAGAAAGAAATTCTCTTCGGTTTGAATACCGATTGGTTTTTTATCGAGTAGTTTCTGGCATCCTTGTGCAGTTATTGCAACAAGGCCAATCAATAAGGATTTATATACGAGTTTCATTTTAAAAGAAGTTTGAGTTATACAAATGCTTAGAAATTCACGGTAACGCCTGCACGGTAAGTACGTGGCTGGGGATAAGTACCCACATCCACACCGTATGAATAAGGATTACCGTAATAACTTCCGATTTCCGGATCAAATCCTTCGTAATTGGTTATGGTGAAGAGATTGTCGGCAGCAATATAAACCCGGAGGCTATTGATCTTAACCCTGTCGATAATCGATTTTGGAATTGAGTAACCGATCTGGATATTTTTGAGTCGCAGGTAACTGCCATCCATCAGGTAACGATCGCTGAAACGGTTGTTGTTGTTTGGATCCTGCGCCGTCATCCTGGGTTCGTTGTTGTTGGGACTAGCGGCTGTCCAGCTATTGAGGCGAATCTTTTCGAAATTGCCCCAGCCTCCGCCTGCATTGCTTCCGTTGCGTGTACTCCACATCATGGCATTTACGATTTCATTGCCATAAACACCCTGGAAGAAAACACGAAGATCAATTCCTTTGTAAGCAATATCTCCATTGAATCCGTACTGGAAGGCAGGATAAGGATTACCCAAGTTAACACGATCGAGATCGTTAATGGTTCCATCGCCATTTACATCAATAAACTTCACATCACCTAAACGCGCATTGGGTTGTATGGCAAAACCATTTTTATCTTTATGTGCATCCAGTTCGGCCTGTGTATTGAAAATGCCATCGGTTCTCAAACCATAGAAATAAGGGAAAGGCATTCCCACTTCGGTGCGCGTGGTATTGCCCAGCTTTCCTACGCCGCCACCATCTTGCGGAGCGCCGCCCCCCAGGCTCGTCAGTTCATTTTTCACAAAGCTGATGTTCGCGCCAATATTGTAAGTAATCTTTTGACCACCGCTGTAGTTTCCAGTGAACTCAAATCCTTTATTGCGCATGGTACCCGCATTTACTCGTGGTGCGCCTGCGCCTACATATCCCGGGATGGGAACGCTTACAATCATATCTTCCGTTTGACGGTCGAAATAATCAACAGTAAATGTCAGGCGGTTCTTCAGCAAGCCGATATCAAATCCTACGTTCGACTGCTGGTTTACTTCCCATTTCAATTCGGGATTGCTCAAGGTGCCGGGTGCAAAGCCTTGCGTAATTTGATCGTTGAATACATAGATATTGTTTCCAAACATATTGGTAACATATCCATAGGCGCTGGCCGATTGCTCGTTACCAACTCTACCCCATCCTGCACGGAGCTTTAAGGAACTGATGGCATTGATATTTTTCATGAACGATTCTTCGCTCACCACCCATGCTCCCGCAAAAGAAGGGAAGACGCCCCAGCGATTGCTTCCTAAAAACTTAGAGGAACCATCGTATCTAACCGTTGCCGTAAATAAATATTTGCTGGCAAACGAATAATTAACGCGACCGAAATACGATTGAAGGGCAGTTTCGTTTTGATTACTGTTTACCTGGTAATCGGTACTCTGACTCGATGAAAGGAACAGGAGATCCTTATCGGCCGGGACATTGTATGCAGTAGCACTCATATCGCGGTAGCTGGCTTGCTGCATTTCGGCGCCAGCCATTGCGGAGAAACTGTGCTTACCGATCGATTTGTTGTAATTGATATAATTCGACCAAAGCATGTTCTTGAATTCGCTTCTTCTTTCCCAAAGTGAACTCTGGTCGCGTGCTTCGTCAACGGCAATAAAAAATTTGGGAGAATAACTTTTATTGTGACCTACATTCAAGGTAGCGCCAATTTGTGTTTTGAAAGAAAGCCCCTTCATAATCTTCGCCTCGGCCCATGCGTTGGCAACAAGATAGTAGCCGTATCCCTTGTTGTTTTTCAATTCGTCCACGCTTCTTGCGGGGTTATTTTGATACGAAATATCGGCCCTGCCCCAATTGTTGGTGATTTTGTTCCAGGCGGGAGTAACGGGATCTGCGATCAAGGCCGTTGTTAATACGCCGCTGTAGTAATCGGCATTGTAATAATTTTTTTCAAAGCGGGTGAAGGCGCCGCTCACTCCACCGCTTAGCCATTTGTTGATGGTAAGATCGTTGCTGAAGTTGAGAAAATATTTTTCCATTGCCGAGTTCTTCACGATACCATCCTGCGTAAAATAAGTTCCGCTCAGGCGAAAACGATTCATTTCGTTACCACCGGCCATAGTGAGTGTATGATTTTGCATGAAGCCCCTTTGCATCACTTCTTCCTGCCAATCGGTACCGGTATAATTGTTCTGACGAACAAAATCGAGACGTGTAAACAATTCGCTATTCGGGCTCAGCGGATTTCCATCATTTTCGTATGCCTGCAGAACAAGATTCGCATATTCAGTAGCATTTACCATTGGCATGGTACGCCACGCTCTTTGATTGGCTACATAAGAGTCGAAAGTGAATCGTACCGGGCCGCGCTTTCCTTTCTTGGTAGTTACTACTACCACGCCATTGGCTCCTCTCGATCCATAGATCGCCGTTGCAGAAGCATCTTTCAATACATCGATGCTTTCAATATCGGCAGGCGCCAAAAAACTGATATCACCGGTTTGGTAACCGTCTACCACATAAATGGGGCTGCTTCCATTGATGGAGCCGATACCGCGTATGCGAATCTCCACCCCGCTTCCCGGCTCACCGCTATTGGCGATTACCTGCACACCTGCCAGCCTGCCCTGCAGCGATTGAACAACATCGGGCGTTGCAATTTGCGTGATTTGCGCACTCTTTACCGTACCAACGGCGCCGGTCAGGTCTTTTTTCTTTACAGTTCCATAACCCACTACCACCACTTCTTCCATCGAAGAACTTGCTGGCCTCAATTGAACATTCACAACCGGTGCTTCGCCTGCACCCACTTTAATCACTTGCGTTTGCATTCCAACATAAGAAATCTCCAATGAAACATTGGAGCCTGAAACCTGGATGGAAAAATTTCCATTGTCGTCCGACATCGTGGAGTTGGAGGAGTTCTGCACTTTCACTGTAGCACCCGAAACAGGACTGCCTTTTTCATCGGCAATCTTTCCTTTTACAGTTCGGTTCTGCGCCATCAGGCTTGCATGAAAAAAGAAAGTGGCGAGAAATAGTACGAGAAAGCTCCTGGGATTTTTAGGCATAGCAGTTCGTTTTTAAATTATCAGAAGTATGCCTGCAAATCTAAGTTTGAGAATAGCGAACTATCTAATACTTTTTTATCTCTTTATAATTCTTAAACGACATAGTGATGAATGGCAGATAAAAAAAATCTCATTTATACAAACGCCATTGTATAAATGAGAAAATAATTCAAACAAAAATGACTGATATTATTTTAACATTTTGTGAGCAGCATTTTACAAATACCTACTTAGTTGCAGTTATCAGGTGTTTCTGAAGTTTATAATAAAAATCAATTGCCCGGGTTCAAGAGTATTCTTATTCGCTTCGCAATTTCCATACATGCGCGACTGTTATGGTAAGGGCATTTCCAGATTCCCACCTTGTCTTGGGCATGCATCACTGCTCCGTTTGCATCCCGTCCCCAATACCATTCGCCCAGCTTTTCATCCCTGATCTTTGATTTGGTATAATTCCAGGAGCGGATCGACCTTTCCAGGAAGGAATCGTCGTTCGATAATTGCCAGGCATTGAAAAAACCAACCATAGCTTCGGCCTGCACCCACCAGTGCTTCTCTTTAACGAGATGATGATTATCCCGGTCGCACTCGTACCACAAGCCTCCATCTTCATCCAATCCCTCGCTTGATGCGTCGGCTATTTTTAATGCAAGGCTTTTTGTGGCATTGATCAATTTGTCGTCGTGCAACGTTTCAGCAGCTTCGTATAATAGCCAGGAAGCTTCAATATCGTGTCCAAAGGATATGATATTCGATTTCCTGTTCCATTGCTCGTCAAAAAACAAATCGAGATGCCAGTCTTTAGCATTTACGATATGATCACTGAAATTAGCGAGCAGGTATTCTATTTTGTTCTTAACAACCTCATCTTTCCAGAAGCTATATAGCAAACTGTAAGCTTCCAGTATATGAAGATGGGTATTCATTGTTTTCTTTTCATTCGCATCCTTTGCGCTCAACCGGATATCGCCCATTTCCTTCCACCCGCGGTTGAATGCATCGATATAACCCTTATGTTTCTCATCAAAACCATACCGCTCGATGAGCGTGAAAAGTTCAATGGCCGTTTTCTTTGCATTTTCATCCCCGCTTGCCAGGTAGTAAGCAGAAAAACCGTATACGGCGAATGCCTGTGCATACAATTGCTTTTTTGTATCGAGTGGATTTCCCTTACTGTCAACCGTCCAATACACACCGCCAAATTCTCTATCGATAAAATACCTGTTGATGTATTCGCAAGTATGTTTTGCTGCTTGCAGGTATTCGGCTTTACGGGAGAACAGAAATGCAGAAGAAAAGGTCCAGAGTATTCGGCTGTTCAATACCGAACCCTTGGGAGCATCGGCTTGCACAAATCCCGCTTCATCGATCCTTCCTGCAAAGCAGGCATTGTGCTTATCATAGGCATGCTGAAGCCAATAAGCAAGAATATCCTCCAGTTCTTTGCTCAATTCCTTTTCGTACCCAATAAGAATTTCTCTTGTACCTGCTTTCATGGTAAATAGCGGATGGCTTGCGCGGTTTGCAAATCAGGGAATATGCCGGATGCTTGCCTCGGTAACATAGTCTTCCGTTTCTCCAACGGGGGGAATATTCAAACCGCTGTTTGATTTTATTATCCCTTCAATCGTTTTAACCGTGGCCAGTGAACTATAACCGTCTTCCGGGGTATTGATAACGTAATCTACCAGCTTATCTACGGTCGACACAGCCACATGAATGCGGGTATCCGACGATCCGTAGTAAATGAATACCTTTCCATCTCCGTCTGCTATCCAGCCGTTCGAAAAAACAACATTCGATACATCGCCAATTCGTTCTTCGCCCTCCGGGGCCAGGAAATAGCCGGCCGGTTTATGAATTATCCGCGTAAGATCTTTGAGATCGGTCATGAACATGTACAATACATAACGCAAACCCGCAGCCGTATTTCGTACGCCGTGTGCGAGGTGCAGCCATCCCCTGGAAGTTTTAATAGGTGCCGGGCCCTGCCCGTTTTTCATTTCCGATATGGTGTGATACACTCTTGGATCGATGATAATCTCTTTTTCCACCACCGCATTGGTAATATCTTTTGCAAGGGCAAAACCAATTCCACCACCTTTACCGGCTTCAATAAAACTATCCTGTGGACGGGTATAAAAAGCGTATTGACCATTTACGAATTCGGGGTGCAATACCACATTTCGTTGCTGCGGCGAAGGAGTTTTAAGATCGGGCAATCGCTCCCAGGCAACAAGATCCTTAGTACGGGCAATACCACATTGAGCGATAGCCGACGACTGATCGCCGGGAGGAGCGTTGGGGTCTTTGCGCTCGGTGCAAAACAAGCCGTATATCCATCCGTCTTCATGCTGAACAAGACGCATGTCGTAGATATTCGTATCGGGTATATCGGTTTCGGGCATTTGCAAGGGCGAATCCCAAAATTTGAAATTGTCGATACCATTGCTGCTTTCCGCAATCGCAAAAAAACTTTTACGATCCACTCCCTCCACTCTTGCCACCAGCAGGTATTTATCGTTCCATTTAATAGCTCCGGGATTAAGCGTAGCATTAATACCAAAGCGCTCCATTAAAAACGGGTTGCTGGCTTCGTTAAAATCGTAGCGCCAGGTAAGCGGCGTATGAGCGGCGGTTAAGACCGGGTTTTTATATCGTGTAAAAACACCGTTCGAGGTTGTTAACGGCTCGTTCTTTTTTGTAAGCAACCGGCGATGTTCTTCGATCAGCAAATGCATTCTTTTCTGAAAATCCTTTTTCATAACTCAGTCGTTTAGTGCTCAAGTTTATTCCACCATGTCTTTTTAAGAATCAAAACAATTACAATTATCAGTACAATGTTTATCCACAATTCGAGGTGCATGCCCAAAATGAAATACATAGGCAATAAGGTAAAGCAAAGCTGGCCGATAATGCCAATTGCTACATTAAACATATCCAGCTTGAAATTTTTGTTTGCCTTGAAGCCGGGATTTTCGGCAACTGCCTGTTGGTATATTGGTTTCCAGAATCCCCAGGGCCGAACGGTTTTGTAGAATTTCAACAATACCTCATTGCTGGTAGGCGGAGCCGTATAGGTTCCTACGATACAACCCAGGAGCGATAGTACAAAAAGCAAGGGCCACCAGTAAAGCGGTAAACCTGTGGTTACATAAGGCATTACCAACGCAGCCACTACTCCTACCGTCATACCCCAAAAAAATCCATTCGCATTAAATCGCCACCAATACCACTTCAGGCAATTGGCTGCCACATATCCGCCGTAAAGGCCGCCTACTATCCATTGTAAAATTTCGTTTACATCGTTAGCAAGAAATCCAAAGAATACGCCCACTGCCACTACCACTATTCCCATTATATAGTTTACCGAAATGATGCGGCGATTGCTGGCGCGCGGATTGATATGTTTGAGGTAAATATCGTTGGTGATATAAGCCTGCGCCGCATTCAGCGTTCCGCTGAAAGTACCCATGAACGCGCCTAATAAACCAGTGAGCACGATTCCTAAAATACCAACCGGCAAAAAGTTATTGGCCGCTGCCGGTAATATCTTTTCGAAATCAGTTACACCCTCTGGGCTTTTCAGGTTGAGTTGTTGATAATAGAGAAGCGCCAGAACTGTTAGTCCTGTTACCATCGAATAGCGAATGGGTAACAATACAATGCTTACGAACCCGGTCATTTTACTTGCCTCCACCGGGTTACGGGTGCTAAGCACTTTTTGCATATCGTAGTTGGGCGTGGGCCCGGCGAGTGAAGCAAAAATTCCTTTCATCAACATCATCATAAAAAACAGGCCAAACAGCGTGTATCCGTCGTCGGCGATCTTCTGGTTGGCTTCCGCAGCGATCTTACTCCAATCCAAATCGAGCTTCCATCCAAAAAAAGGATTGGCCCATCCATCGGGAACCAAAAGTTCTTTTCCTTTCAATTCAATCATGGCAATTACGGCAATGCTCAAACAGGCAATCGTCATGATGAGGTATTTGATGACATCGCCTAACACAATACTGTGCATGCCGCCGATAATGGAATAGAACATCGCGAAGAGGGTGAATACGATCCCGTAAAAATGAGGAACATATTTTTCGCTTACGTGAAAGGGAACATAATCGCGTACGTATTCCCAGGGAATAAAAATTTCCACGAATTTACCAAGGCCTACAAATCCATAGGCCAGAAAGCCCAGGCAACTGATGAGCGCAAATGCAATAACAATAGCATGGGAGCCTTTCACTCCTTTGCCACTGGTACCAAATCTTGTAGACAACCATTCGGCGCCCGTGTTGGCATTGCTCCTTCGCAGCCAGCGGCTCAGGAACATCATCATAAAAACCTGGTTGAATACGGGCCATAGCCAGGGTATCCAGATACTTTTCAACCCATACACAAAACAAAGAGCCACCATCCACATGGTACCGCTGATATCGAACATATCAGAAGCATCGCTGAGTCCAAGCATATACCAGGGAAGACTTTTGCCTCCCATGAGATAGCTCTCCTTATTCTGCCTCGCTTTTTTGCGCATCCATATACCTATGCATACCATCAAAACGAGGTAAGCGATCAATATCGAAATGTCAATTAACTGCAGCCGCATCGTTAGTTGTTTTCCGGTCTTTTATGAAGCCATTGTTTTCGAAAAAAGCGAATTAGTTATCAAAACTGGATCGCCGGCCATTGACTGTCCGAAAACAAGGCTCGTATAAAAACTGGTTCTTATTTGGAGCCAAAGCTTTCTAAAATTTCACCCAAAGCAAGCGAAACAGCCTACAAATAACTAATACTATCTTATCCTATTTTTGATTTTATCGTACGCTATTTTTCTCAGTAAAGAAAAATTCGTTTTTTTACCTATGATTTTTTTTCTTTCTATTAAAATGAGGAAAGAAAAGCAATGATACTAATTTAATCGTTGAATGATGCCGGGTGACCGCTTTCATTTGTACCGGTTAATTGATGCATGTATGAAAAACAATATCGTTAGAGAGATTACCCCGTTAACGGCCAACGATTGTTTCACCATTTTCTCAAGGGTTAAACAATCGTTCAACTTTCCCCTGCATTACCACGAAGAATACGAGTTGAACCTGATATTAAATGCCAAGGGCGCCAAGCGGGTGATTGGCGATCACATGGAAGAGATCGATGATCTCGAGCTGGTATTGGTGGGACCCAATTTACCGCACGCGTGGTTTACCCATAAATGCAAAAGCCCGGAAATAAAAGAAGTCACTATTCAATGGCATAAGGATTTGTTTGAAGAAAAATTCCTTCAGCGCAACCAGCTCAGTTTTATTAGAAAGATGTTCGAACTATCGTCGAAAGGCGTGCTTTTTTCAAAAGAAACCGTTCAGCAAATTCACCCGCGCATCACCTCACTGAACCAGCAAAGCGGTTTCGACTCGGTAATGGGATTGATTAATATCCTGCACGACCTATCGATCAGCCGCAATATGAGCACACTTTCCAGCACCAATTCCAACAACGAAATACTATTCAATACAAATAGCCGGCGCATTCAGAAAGCGTTCGACTATATGAATAAGAATTACGACAAACAGATTACGCTGAAGGATATGGCAAAACTGGTAAACATGACCGAGGTTTCCTTCAGCCGCTTTATAAAAAAGAGGACAGGCATTTCATTTATCGATAGCCTGAATGAAATAAGGATCGGGCATGCATCGCGGATGCTGATCGACACTTCCAATTCTATCACCGAAGTATCCTATAGCTGCGGCTTCAACAATATTTCCAATTTCAATCGCCTCTTCAAACGAAAAAAAGGCTGTACCCCAAAAGAGTTCAGGGAAAATTTCTCCGGCACAAGAACCTTTATATAATATCGATAATTAAAGAACATTTTTTTCACTCCTTATATAGCCTGATTATTACGCTAAACTTTTTACCTGCAAGGTGCTGAGGGATACCAGTTGGCCCTTTCCCTTCAACTCAATGGCGCCAATCGAAACCTTATTAAAACTATGTTGATAAGGAAGTAATTCAAGCAATTCATCCGAACTTAATATTTTAACGTTGTACTCGTTGCATTTGCTTTGGATACGCGAGGCTGTATTGAGTACATCGCCCGAAAAAGTAATATCCCTTTTGATGATTCCTACCTCGCCCGCAATCACTTTCCCATAATGCAGGCCCGCTTTGAAATCGGGCACAAGTCCATATTTTTCGTTGTATTTGTCTTTTTTCTGCTGAACAGCATTCCGCATATCAAAGAAGCATTGCAGGCAATTGTTATTTTGCACTCCTTTGTTCATTTTCCAGGAAATCACGATCTCGTCGCCCACGTATTGATAAATCTCGCCCTTGTTGTACAAAATTGCGTTGGTAATATCGGCGAAGAAGTCTTTGAGCAGGCTATGATATTTTTCATTTCCCAATTGTTCGGCAATGCTGGTGCTTGAAACCAAATCTACAAACATAAACACACGCATTTCTTCCCTGGGATGTTGATACCTGCCTCTCAGGAAATTCCACAGTATTCCCTGCCCGAATTTATCGTTGATCTGAAGGGCAAATTGCGTTAACCCCACAATCGGCGCCCACCAAACCGCATTCTTAATATGCATGGGATCTGTTACGAAACGCCGGAACTCCGCCATCGCTTCCGGATCGGTTAAAGGTTTTCCTGTTGTCCATATACCATCTACGATTCCCAATAAAAGAGTAATGATGGCAATCACTAACACAAATGAAATAGCCACCAATAGAATGGTTTGTCCATAGGGCTTCTCCCTGAATCTTTCGTTGATATAATAAACCAAAAAGATGCCGCCCATGAGGGATCCCAGCAAAGCGCCGCTAAGATTGAAGAATAGATTTTTCTTAAACCCGTATAAACTGCTTAAGTGTTCTACATAGTCCGATCGATAAGCCGTATGATCGTATACACTCATAACAACCGCAATGGCCATCCAGCTAAAAATGATCACCAATAGTTTTTTCAACCTGATGCGGTTAGCTGCCGATAGTCGAAGCATTTGTAGTTGATTTTAGCGACTTAAATTTTTCTTAGACCGACTCATTATCGAGTGCCGTTTAACCCAGCCTACCAGGGAACAAAACCGTGGCAGCCTTTAAACAAAGATCTTGTCGATATTGAACTCTTGTATGGAATAATCAAGTATGCCATGGATTCAAAAGTTCTCACATGATTCAGGATTCTAAAAAAAATATCCTTACGCTGAATGTCAAAGTCGTCGTTGCAATAAAACCTGTACATTTGTGATCAGTGCTTCTAAGCCACAGGCTCGCCGTTTAAATCGGTTGTAAGTACATCGCTCATATAATCCAGCCAGGGGCGAATATTTTTAAAAGTATTACTGAGTTCGATCACAAATTTCTTATCCAGCACTTCGTCATCTGTAAAATATCTTTCAAAATAAAATTGTTTGTGCCGAAGCAGTTCTATACCCGGGCTGCTTTTTGAAAAGCCTTTTGGTGCAGTACTTACTTTCTCTCCCTTTATGGCTCCAAAACTGTTTGCGATCTTTTTGCTGGCAAGCAATTTCTTCCAGTCAGCGAAATTATAATCGATATCCTGTCGAATCCGAAGTAAATCGGCCGGGTTGGGGGCAAAGAAGCCAACGGCGGCAAATGAAGCTCCGGGTTCTATTTGAAAATAATAACCACCCCGCAATTTTTTCGTCGCTCTTTTAAAACGGCCCGCCCAATAAGTTTTATAAGGAGTTTTATCGTTCGAAAAACGCGTATCTCGGTAAATGCGGAATAGAGAATCTTTACCTGAATTAGTTTCAATTGTATCGTGCTTGCGCATTTCTTTTAGTAAGGCATCTGCAAAAGCAATCATGCTTTCGTATTCCTTCAAATAGCGATCCTTATTCTTATTGAACCATTCCCGGTTATTGTTTTTGGAAAGCTTCTTCAAAAACTCAATGGAGCTGGCAGGGATAACTGTTGTATTCATCAAAAAAATGTTCCGGTAAAATTAGAATTTTCACGACAATCCCTTGATGTCGATAATCTACTTACCGGAACATTTTCGAAAATTAAATTCCCGAATTGCTATTCTTTCTACTTTCTTCCGAACGTTTGGGATTTTTTTTCACCACAAAGAAACGGCGAAGCAGAGTTTCTCAATCATTTCTCCGTATTCTTTTGTTCTCTGCGGTTTAAACCCAATGTTTGAGTCCAGGCTATTACTAAAACATTCAATCAAAAGAAAAACTCCTCCCTCACAATTTTACCATCCTTTACTTCATACAAACAAATTTCTTCCATCTTGTTTCTCGGCATACCCTTTATCGTAACGTCCATCATCATACCTACAGCAATAAAATTGCCCGCGATAATAGGATCGGTTACAGAACCGCCGTGAAAAGCCTCTACCATCTGCTGCCAGCGCCCAGCTTTCTCTTTTATTTTATCCATTCCTTTCACGTGGGTATCCCATCCGCCCGCCTTTGCTTTTTCGGGTTCAATACTCTCAGCATCGTTGCTGAATAACTCTTGCTGTGCCTGCTCATAATTTCCCTGGCGGCACAATTCCACCAAACGACTGGCAATTTGTTTTACAGTCATTGGTGCCGACATTGTATTCGTTGCCATAAGACAAAGTTTAAAAGTGAAAAAATTATTTAGCGCGCATCTTATTATTCTTTGCTTCATGCGTCAGTTCCGCCAATCCCAATACTTCCATCAGCGGCGGTACATACACTCCAAATCTTCCCCTGAATCCTTTCTTCAAACCATACCATCCGTTCACAGGGTTTTTAGACGATCGCCCCCACGCTTCCACGGTTCCTTCTTTGGCAGGTTTCTGTTCGTCTGCTCCACCCAAATCCATCCAGTCTCCATGTTTCTTTAACATCGAGTGCAAGTCATCAATACAACGCCATTGATAATGCAGCGTAGTACTGCCCACTTTACATACAAGTACATCCTCTTCCTTATACATAATATAATCCGATGAACCGGGAGGAGTCTTCAACTGCCATGGATTCTCTTTTGTACCCTGGCCATTTGCTTTTGCCATATATTATTTTTTTGTTACCAGCTCTTGTGCTAACCCCGGCGCCTGTTGTGTCACTCACTTGTACTGCAACAATTCTATGGAGCCTTTTTAGTCCTGTTAATTCTTATTAACCAACTGTTTGACCCGGGCAGAATAGTCATTTTTATATTTCAGTCGTACATATATCCTGCAATCACTTCTTAGATACCTCTTTTTTCTTTACTTGCTTAGGCTTGAGCGATAGTGCATAGTTCAAACTTATCTCAAAAAACTTTCTCAATTTTTTCAAATCATTGACCAAGGTTTCCGGGACTGTTACATATTCCTTCAACACGGTACCATGCGCTTCAAACAAACCATGTTCATACTTTTTCAGAAAATTTTCTCTTTCTGTTTCCGGCATTCGAATACCCATACTTCCGTCTTTCGCCAGAAAAGAAAACATATTTCCATTTACTGAAGTGTAGGGCATGGTGGCCCCTTTCACTTCCACCAAAGGGAAAAAGCTTACGAGTTTCTTGTAGGTTTCAAGCCGCTCGGCATGCGGGTATATTGTTTTATTTTTGGCCATCGCTATTGGGGTAAAGACTGCTTTTTAGTACCTCATTTATCATACTACCAGGAGAGCCGACTTCGCATTCTTCAGTTTTACCTGCAATGATCATAACCGGGGCAGGTTGTAAATTCCAAAAGCCCATACAATTCCACATTACGAGCTGATCGCATTCCCGTTCGCAAGGCGGCAGTTCATCAATCCGGCAAATTGTTGTTTCGCGACAGCGGCAACCAGCTTTCCACAAAATTGAGAACTGGGCTTGTTTTTTGATAGGTAGTTAGTGCCAAAAAATGGTTATTAGATGCCAAGACGCTACATTTATGAAGTAAATTCAGGGCCGTGGATTACAGCGTAAGCTTCGTAAAAGATTACTGCCAGTTCCTGGGCAGCTATCAGCTCGCCCCGGCCGAGTTGTATAAAATTCTCCGCACCAGTTCCTTTAAAATGAATATCCCTTTCCTAAGGATAAAGGCCGAAAGGGTAAACGAACTTTTTAAATACGCCATCGAAAAAACCGGCGATACAAATTTGGGAATCAAATTGCCCTGCCAGTCCTGGTATATTCCCGACAAAGTCATTTACATGCTGATGTGGAACAGCAAGTCGCCGCTGGATGCGCTGCGCATTGCCTGTAAATATGCAAAGCTGATTACCACCACGGTGATTGCCCTGTTTACCGAAAACGAAAACAGTTTCTCCATCGAATTCGTTGAGTCAACACAATGGCAACAAAACAGGCAAAAATGGGAAACACTCAGCAAAACCACACTCGATGTATCGATAAGCACGGTTCAGAATTCATTTGCGAAAATGTTTAATAAGGTTCAGTTTCCTATCGAAATACAACTCACTACAAAATCTCCTGCCGATGATGAGATTTATTACGAAACATTCAAATGCCCGGTGTATTTCAATTCGGGCAGGAATATCATTACTTATGACAAATCGGTATTGAGAAAAGAAAAAAATCTTTACTACGACAAAAGAACTTACGATAACGTGATCAAATACGCCGACGATCTCATTCGCCAGCAAATACAGCGAACCGAAGAGTTTTCAGTAATCGTGGAAAACGAAATACTCACTCTGCTCGGCCGGGAAAACAGTTTCCCCACCATACAGCAGGTGGCCGCCAATCTCGATATGAGCGTTCGTTCCTTTCAAAGAAAACTCGAGCAGGAAAATCTCAACTACAAAAATCTTTTAGATTCGGTTCGGAAAAACTTTGCCATCAACTATATCAACAGGGAAAGCAATTTCAGCGTTAACGACCTTGCCTGGTCGCTCGGCTACAACGATGCCAGTGCATTTGTAAAAGCCTTCAAACGCTGGTTCGGAACTACGCCGTCCAGGTTTAAAGAAAACGATTAAGAATATTGGTCGGGAAAAATTGCCAAGCCAGGGGGTGAATCTGTCTACCCCTACCCCTCTTTTCAAAACCATCTTTGTGTTGTCAATTCATTACACAAATTAAAACCGAATAATCATGACAACGCCATTTTCAGTCCCCACCAAAGAACAGGTTAGCGAAAACAACCGTACCTTATTCGACACTCTTCAAAAAGGCCTGGGTTTTGTACCCAATTTGTACGCAACATTTGCTTATAGCAATACGGCCCTCGGAGATTATCTCTCTTTACAAAACCGCAAGTCATCTATCAAAGCAAAAGAAAGAGAAGTCATCAACCTCGTGGTAAGCCAGGTGAATGAATGTTTATATTGCCTCAGCGCGCATACGGTGTTGGGAAAGTTGAACGGATTTACTGATGAACAGATACTCGAAATCCGAAGCGGTGAAATCAGCTTCGACGAAAAACTGAAAGCCCTTGCCGGATTTGTAAAAGATGTCACGTTGAACCGCGGCAAACCCCCATCGGCTTCTGTGGAAGCATTTCTTGCGGCCGGTTATACAAAAGAAAATCTCGTAGACACGCTTGTTGTCATTGGCGATAAGATCATCAGCAATTACCTGCATGGCGTAACTCAAATACCGATCGATTTCCCCCTGGCGCCCGCATTAAAAAAATCAGCAGCATAAACCGGTTTCTCAATAATCATTGGCCTGTTGCCAGGGAAATGGGTCAATGATTATTACTAAGGAATTCCATTGCCCGTTAATTAATAATATCGCCCTGCAATCGCTTTCCAGCCAAAGTTTTTCTACTGAAAGCGGCCGGTACCTGTTTTATTAATGTTAAAATATCTCTCGTTTCGGGGCCTACGAGTCAACGCAGCAGCTAAAAACTAGGCGCTTACAGGAACAACAAAAAAAATTGCGTCGAATCAATTCAATTTCAATCAAAAACATCCCTTCAACTTCATTCAATTTCCCTATTTTCGCCATCCCCCTGGCACCAGATAAACCTGGTTATACCTTATCCAGCACTTGTTTTAAGGGAAAAACAATTTTTTCCGCGCCCTGCCCGTTTAGAAAACTAAATCCAAACTACTGTTGAATACTTTAAAAATGGTTGGCCCATGCAACAGTTTATTATGAAAAAACTGAGCCGGTTAGTAGCATGTTCTCTTGTAGTGGCAGCAATTCTCTGCTCCTACTCGTTTGCGCCCGATTACCGCCTGTTTCCCTCAGAGTTCCTGAAAGAAAAAGCCTCGGCCGCCGCTTTTTCGGCGATAAGCAATGCCGTTTTACCGGGCGCCAATCCTTCATTTATAGAAAGCAAAAGATTTGTTTACGATAGCCTGCATCTCGAAGAGGCTGGTCTCTCGCGCGATGTATTTGAACTGGGATTGAGAGGCATGGAAAAACTCAAAAGAAAATCCCGGATTCAAACCAATATATTATCTATTGTTGATTTCAGTAAGCCCAGCACCAGTAAGCGTTTATTTGTTATAGACCTCGACAATATCGAACTTCTTTTTTGCACCTGGGTAGCCCACGGCAGAAACTCGGGCAAAGAATGGGCAAGTTCATTTTCCAACAAACCGCGTTCAAGAAAAAGCAGCCTTGGCTTTTATGTAACGGGACAGCCCTATATGGGAAGTAATGGTTATTCCTTAAAACTAATCGGGGTAGAACAAGGCATTAACAACAATGCATATTCGAGGGCCATTGTATTGCACGGCGCCGATTATGTAAACACTGATTATATCAATAGCCAGGGTTATATTGGCCGCAGCCAGGGATGCCCGGCCGTGATGCCCGAGATCAACAAGCCCCTGATTAATACGATCAAAGACGGTTCCTGTCTTTTTATCTATCACCCCACACCTGCTTATATCAAGCGTTCGGCGATGGTGAGGTGATATTGATGGCGAGAGTCGGAAAATGGTGAATCGTGAATCGTGAATCGCGAGTCCCTGCAGGTTTATGGCAAGCTTGCCCGAAATTATCAAATGGCCGCATCTCTCATTCACGATTCCCGACTCACGACTCACGATTCACGATTCCCGACTCACCACTCCCTCCTCCCGCAATAAAAATTCCTCCCCTCACAAAACCACGAATTATCTTTGTGCCCTAAATTTTATAGATGCTTAAAATCGGAGTCTTCGGCGTCGGCCATTTGGGCAAATTCCATCTCAACAACTGGAGAGATATTCGCGATGTAGAATTGGTAGGATTTTATGACCCCAACGATCGTGCGGCACAGGAAGTGAGCGAAAAATACCAGTTGGCCCGCTTTCTTGATCCCGGCGTTTTAATGGATGCCGTGGATGTGGTGGATATTGTGGCACCTACCAACTACCACTACGATTTATGTAAAATGGCCATCCGTAAAGGCAAACATGTTTTTGTTGAAAAACCTCTTGCCAATACCATGGAAGAGGCCAGGGAGTTGGTAAAACTGGTAAAGGAATCGAATATAAAACTGCAGGTGGGGCATGTGGAGCGCTTCAATCCCGCGTTCCTCGCAACACAAAGCACTTCGCTTCAGCCCATGTTCATCGAAGTGCACCGGCTGGCCGAATTCAATCCCCGCGGTACCGAGGTAAGTGTAATTCTCGACCTGATGATCCACGACATAGATATCATTCTGAGCATCGTGAAAAGCGAAGTCAAAAATATTTCTGCAAGCGGCGTTGCCGTTATGACCGATACACCCGATATTGCCAACGTGCGAATAGAATTCAACAATGGCTGCGTGGCCAATCTTACTTCGAGCCGCATCTCCATGAAAAAAATGCGGAAGATGCGCCTTTTCCAAAAAGATGCTTATATCGGTATCGATTTCCTGAATAAGAAAACGGAGATCATCAAACTAAAAACACCGCAGGACGTGGATGCGTTCTCGTTTGACCTGGAAACCCCTCATGGCAAAAAAACAATTGCCATCGCCAACCCGCTGGTTCCCGAAGTAAATGCTATTAAAATGGAACTGGAAAAATTCCGCGATGCGATCAATAATAATAGTCCCGCTATTGTGAGCGAAGTAGACGGCTTCCGCGCGATGGATGTAGCACACCAAATTCTTCAAAAGATAAAAAACAATAGTATCATTGCCTGAGAATGCCATGGCAGGTTCAAAACGACTAAATAGCAACTGGTATGTTTTAAGCGACTACATCGCAGCCATCCTCTCGTGGGTTGTACTGTATTTTGTAAGGCGCTATCTTTTAAAAGAAACCATAACGGTTGAACAAAGACTCTATCTCAACGACCGCTTTTGGTGGGGTATCAGTCTTATACCTGTTTGCTGGCTGATATTTTATACACTCATCGGCTCTTATCGATCGCTCTATGCAAAGGGCCGTCTCAACGAACTAGGGCTTACTATGGTAAGTACAATTATAGGTTGTACACTTGTATTCTTTATCATTGTTATCAACGACCCGCAACGTAATTACACTTATTATTACAAGGCTTTCTTTACTTTTCTTGCGGCCCATTTCACCTTCACCTGGATCGGCAGGCTTATCATATTGAACAAAGTGAGAAAACAGCTCAACGACGGAGTCGTTCAATTCAATACATTGCTGGTAGGCGCCACCTCGCTGGCATATAAAATTTATAACGATACCAAGGCCGGGCTAAGAACAACCGGCTACTACTACAGGGGCTTTGTAGCTACTTCCGATTTACCAGGCGATCTGGCGCAGTTTATTCCTTCGCTCGGCAAGATCGATCAGCTACCGAAAGCAGTTGTCGACAATAACATCCACCTCGTGGTAATTGCCTTGGAAAAAAAGGAAAAGGACCTGGTGGAAAAGATCATCAGCCAGTTAAGTGAATTGGATGTAGATATAAAAATTGCAGCCGACAGCTTCGATATATTGGCCGGAACAGTTAAAACAAGCAATGTGTTGGGAGCCGTACTTACGGATATTAAGACCGGCCTGATGCCCAACTGGCAGCAAAACATTAAACAGGTGATCGATATAAGCGTGGCGTTGGTTGGGTTGATTGGCCTCTCCCCACTTCTTTTATATACGGCAATACGTGTTCGGCTATCTTCACCCGGACCGATTATTTATTCGCAGGAAAGATTGGGTTACAAGGGAAGAATATTCAGGATATACAAGTTTCGTTCGATGATACAAAATGCCGAACCCAACGGGCCCAAACTTTCTTCCGACGATGACCCGCGTATTACTCCATGGGGAAGAGTGATGCGCAAATGGAGACTTGATGAATTACCGCAGCTTTGGAATGTACTTAAGGGAGAGATGAGCCTCGTGGGCCCAAGACCCGAACGCGCTTATTATGCTGAACAAATCAGGAAACACAGTCCTTATTACAATTACCTGCTCAAGGTAAAGCCGGGTATTACCTCCTGGGGAATGGTACAGTTCGGCTATGCCGAAACTGTACCGGAAATGATCGACCGAATGAAATATGATCTCATCTATATTGAGAATATTTCTCTGGCCCTCGACCTCAAGATAATGATCCATACACTCAGGATTATTTTCCTCGGTAAGGGCAAATAGTGTTAACCGCAATTTGATCGAACGGGCCATCAAATCCACCGGCAAGCGGTCTTCCTCAAAAATGCATTTCTTCTTATTTTCACAGCCATAAAACGGTGCCATGCTGAAGTTGTTTCTTACCATAACCCTTGTAAGTGTTACGCAGATTTTGAGCGCGCAGGCGGACTACTGGCAACAGGAAGTGCATTACACCATCAGCGTGGCTCTCGACGATCAACAGCATTCACTAAAAGGCGATCTTCAACTCGTTTATATCAATAATTCGCCCGATACGCTCCGCTATATCTGGTTTCATATTTGGCCCAATGCCTATCGCAACGAACAAACAGCCATGGCCAAACAACTCATGTCGGACCGTGATGGAAGAAAAACAAGAAAAAACCAGGAAGCAGGCTGGATAGACAGTTTGTATTTTACTGTAGATAATAAAAAAGTATTGATTGAACAGGATGTCGACAATTCGGACATGGTAAAATTGGTATTAACGGAACCACTTTTCCCCGGCAGAAAACTAAACATACAAACTCCTTTTTTTGTGAAGCTGCCCGGCTATTACTCGCGTATGGGGCACGATGGCCAGCAATACATGATTTGCCAATGGTACCCCAAGCCCGCTGTATACGACCGCGAGGGCTGGCATCCCATGCCCTATCTCGACCAGGGGGAATTTTATTCCGAATTCGGTTCATTCATTGTCAACATTACTATCCCATCCGAATACGTTGTGGGTGCTACCGGTATTTTACAAACGAAGGAAGAATTGAGGGAATACAAAAGAATCGGAAGCATTAATTACCGTAACAAAGAAGCACCTTTACCGGTTACCTATCATCCCCATCAAAATAGTAAACTCAAAACTCTTACTTATAAAGCCGAAAACGTACACGATTTTGCCTGGTTTGCCGACAAGGATTTTATAATCCAGTACGATACCCTGCAATTTGATTCAGGCAATATAATAGATGTTTTTTCCTACGCTCAACCCAATGGCAACAGCCAGTGGAAAAGCAGTATTTCATTTATTGAAGACGCCACCAGGAATTATTCATCGTGGTTGGGCGAATACCCATATCCCGTAGTGCAGGCCGTGGAGGGTCCCCAGAACCAGTCGAGCGGCGGCATGGAATATCCCATGATTACCCTCATTACCAGTCCGGGTGCGGGAAAGGAAGAATTAGACGCTGTGATCGCGCACGAGGTAGGGCACAATTGGCTGTACGGAATACTTGCGTCGAACGAAAGAGAACACCCGTGGATGGACGAGGGGCTGAATACCTATTACCAGTTCCGCTACGAAGCTATCAAGTACCGGGGCAACTCCGTATTCGGCGATGGAATTCCCGTTGATATCAGGCAATTACCCCTGCAGGATTTTCTTGAAAAAATTTACGGCGCGCTCAACAAGCTTCCCGCTAAAAAACCAATTTTCACTTCTTCCACTGCTTTTTCCAATAAAGACGAGTACGGAACCGTTGTATATCTCAAAACCGCCGTTTGGTTTTTTATTATCGAATCTGCCATAGGGAGGGAAAAGCTGGACAAGGGCATGAGAGAATATTACGAGAAATGGAAATTCCGGCACCCCTACCCCGAAAACCTGCGGCAAATATTGGAACAATCCAGCGGAACCAACCTGGAAGATTTGTTTCAACTGCTGAACAAAAAAGGTAGTTTTCAATAGCAAATCTTTTAGTGATCCTGCTCTCGTCTTGATTGTTAAATACGCCATTAACACCGATCTTGTTTATTTTTGAAAAAAACACCTGTTGAAAAATCAAGTTTTGCTTTCGGTACTCCTGCTTCTCTTTTGCAAAGCCTATCCCCAGCAAGGGTACTGGCAACAACAGCTTCACTATACCATCGACGTTGAATTAAACGACAAGACCCATAGCCTCGACGGTTTCCTCAAACTCCGCTACCACAACCAATCGCCCGATACCCTGCATTTCATATGGTTTCACCTCTGGCCAAACGCTTACAAAAACGATCGAACTGCATTCAGTGAACAAATGCTGGAGAATGGCAGAACCGATTTTTATTTTTCTGATAAGGAGCAAAGGGGCTATATCAACCGCCTCGACTTCCGCATCAACAATAGCACGCTCAAAACAGAAGACCATCCCCTATACATAGATATTATCAAAGTTCACCTGCCACAGCCGTTGGCGCCGGGTGCAGCAACTGAGATAACGACTCCATTCCATGTAAAACTGCCTTATAGTTTTTCGCGGGGAGGACACAGCGATCAATCTTATATGATCACCCAATGGTATCCCAAACCCGCCGTGTACGATAAAAATGGCTGGCACCCGATGCCCTATCTCGACCAGGGAGAATTCTACGGCGAGTTCGGCAACTACGATGTGCGCATAACCATTCCCGATAACTATGTAGTAGCTGCTGGCGGTGAATTGCAAAATGCAGAAGAAAAAGAGTGGCTGCTAAAGAGAAGCGATCCCCCGGCAAAGCCTAAACCGGTTAAAAAAATTCCGGGGGCGCCGGCAAAAAAGCCTGCGCCCGTTGCAATACCTGAAATAAAATCCTCTGCAAAAACAAAAACCCTTCGCTACCTGCTAAACAATACCCACGATTTTGCCTGGTTTGCCGATAAATACTACGGGGTTCTTTACGATACCCTGCAACTCCCTTCGGGAAAAATCATCGGGGCATTCAGTTTTTATACAAAAGAAACTGCTGCCACCTGGAAGAATAGTATAAAAATGATGAAAGATGCTATTCTTTTCCGCTCGCAACTCCTGGGCGATTATCCTTACAACGTAGTGTCGATTGCCGAATCGAAAATGGGTTTTGAAACCGGCATGGAATATCCAGGCATCGCTAGCCTATGGCCGGTTAGCGATGAAAAGGAATTGGACCTGCTGATCAATCACGAACTGGGTCACAACTGGTTCTATGCCGCTTTGGCGAGCAACGAGCGCCAATATCCCTGGATGGACGAAGGCCTCAATACGTATTTCGACCAGCGATACGAAGAATGGAAATACGGTACGAAAAAGCCCGGGGAAAATGCTCCCGGTATTTTCAGAAATAAAATTCCAGATCATGCCGAGTTAGCAATTTTCAATACCCTGGCTGCAGAAAGAAAGGATCAGCCCATTCAAACGAATTCGGAAGATTTTACTGCCATTAACTACGGAGTGATTGCTTATTACAAAACCGCTTTCCTACTAACACAACTCGAACATCAAATTGGCCGCGGGCGGCTCGATTCCTGTTTACGGCTTTACTACCAGCAATGGAAGTTCAAACATCCGCAACCCGAAGACCTTATCCAGGTGCTTCGCGAAAATGCAGGACAGGATATCAGCAGCTTTGTTACGGCGTTGAATGAAAAAGGGAAAACACTTCCGGCCACGCAAGGCAAAAAAAAGATAAAGCCCAGCTTTCTTTTCAATTTGCAAGAAACACATAAATACTCCTACATCAATTTTTTCCCGGCCATAGGTTTCAACAAATACGACGGCTTAATGCTGGGAGCGCTGGTTCACAACTACAATGCACCGCCCGATCCTTTTCGTTTTATTGCAGCTCCTCTTTTTGCTACAGGAAGTAAAAAGCTGAACGGAATCGGGAATCTCAGTTATGCATGGTTCCCGCAAAACCATTTTCAGAAAATCGAAGCCCGCCTCGGCTTCTCTGCTTTTTCTTTCTTAGAAGGAGTAGATAGCAATGGTTCAAAAATATTCGGTGGATTCAACAAGATTGCCCCGGCAGTACGGCTTACTTTCAAAAACAAATCGGCCCGCAGTACGAAGGAACAATGGATTGAATGGAAAACATTTCTTATCGGGGAACGCGGCTTCGACTATGTTCAAAGCAGTTTTGATTCCTTGTTCTATCCTAAAAAAGGATCAGAACAACGTCGCTACCTGAATCAACTCAGTTATGCTTTGATCGATTACCGCGCTCTCTATCCATACGATATTAACTTCCAGTTGCAACAGGGTAAAAATTTTTACCGGGCATCCATAAATGCAAATTATTTTCTCAATTACGCAAAAGCTGGTGGTGCATCGGTTCGTTTTTTTGCAGCCAAATTCGGATACCTGGGAGGAAAAACAACCCAGAAAGAATTTGATACTTACGTATATCAACCCAAACTCACCGCAGTACGCGGTAACGAAGATTATACCTATAGTAATTATTTCTTCGGGCGCAACGAAAACGAAGGTTTTGCCAGCCAGCAGATGATGATGCGCGATGGGGGCTTAAAACTCCGAACCGACCTTTTCCAGGGACTACAGGGAAGAAGCGATGATTGGATTGCAGCGATCAATATCAATACAACTATTCCCAGCAATATCCTGCCAAAAATAATTCCGCTTCGGTTATTTTTAGATGTGGGCACCTATGCCGATGCCTGGGATAAGGGATCGAACCGAAGCCGGTTTTTGTATGTGGGTGGATTGCAGCTTTCTTTACTGAAAGGGTTTGTAAATGTGTACGCGCCGCTGGTTTATAGCAGCGAGTTCCGCGACAACCTTAAAACCGTTCCGGAAGAAAACAAATTCTTCAGGAAAATTTCTTTCAGCATCGACGTGCATCGTTTCTCTTTGCGCCGCGCCCTTCAACAGTTCCAGTATTAAAAAGCATGAATGCTTCCATCAAATATCTCAGGCGACAAGAAATTGATTCAGCAAAATGGGATCGATGTATGGAAGAAGCGCCCAATGGATTGATATACGGATACTCATTTTATCTCGATGCCATGGCTAAAAACTGGGATGCACTGGTATTGGGTGACTACGAAGCCGTGATGCCGCTTACCTGGAATCGAAAATTCGGGATATACTATTTATACCAGCCGCCATTCACCGCTTCGCTGGGAGTATTTGGAAAGAACATTGGTTCGGCAGTTGTTGAACAATTCCTTTCGGCTATCCCCCAAAAATTTCGTCTGATAGAGATCGATTTGAATGCCGGGAACTTCTTCGCGGAGCAAAAACATTCATTTATCATTCGAACCAACTATGTTTTAAAACTGGATCAATCCTATGAAAACCTATTCGCCGCCTACCGCGATAATGTAAAAAGAAATATCAAAAAGGCGCGGGAGTTCAATTGCCGTTTCAATAGCAGTATTCCCATAGATGATGTGATCCGGCTTGCACAAGAACAAATGAAAAGCTTTTCAAAGTTAGACAGCGATGCGTTTGTTCGTTTCCGGAAACTATTCAACCAGTTATACGAAAACAAGCAGGCTGCTGCCTATGGAATTTATACGGAAAAAAATGAGTTGCTGGCATCCTGCGTTTATTTCTTTTCGCATAAAAGAGCTTATTATATCCTGGTAGGCAATCATCCCAATAGCAAAGCAGTGGGCGCTTCTCATTTCCTGATTGATAGATTCGTACATCAACACGCCGGCGAAAATCTATTGCTCGATTTTGAAGGATCCGATCTCCGCAACCTTGCTTTTTTCTACAGCAGTTTTGGAGCAAAAGAAGAAGTGTATCCCGCTATAAAATGGAACCGGCTACCATGGTGGGCTAAGCTATTGAAGAATTAAAATGGCGAATGGCGGATTGAAGAATGCCGAATTCTTTAATGACAATGTTAGGATAATAGCGAAACAGCGTTTAGTTACCAAAGCTAAATGCAACGCATTCGCCATCCGCCATTTTCTAATCCGCCATTTCTTCATTCGCCATTAAAACGCTCTTTCCTCCAAAATCTTCTCCGCAATCAAAATATCAATCGGCCGGGTAATTTTGATATTCGTAGGTTCGCCTTCTACCAGATGAATCTTCACTCCCAATCTTTCCACCACATTGGCCTCATCGGTAAAAAACTCCTCGTAATCCTGTTCAAATGCTGCTTTAATGATATCGCTGTAAAAAGTCTGCGGGGTTTGAATGATGCGTATCTTCTGGCGATCGACCAATTCGTTTCCACTGACGGTTTCTATACGTATGGTATCCACAGCCGGTATGGCAGGAATGGCATTGCCTTTTTCCAATGCAGCGTCGTAGCAACGACGGATTAATTCGGGGGTAAGCAGGCACCTCACCCCATCGTGCACAAAAACGATGGAATGCTGCTGTATATGGCTCAAACCATTCTTCACCGAATGAAAACGTGTTTCGCCGCCCTCGGTAATCCAGATACGGTTGGGCGAATGAGTGGTTTGAATAATGGCAAGCCCGGTTTGCAAATGCGCTTGCGGCAATACCAATATTATTTCCATATCGGGAAAGGCATCCAAAAAGGCAGTGAGCGTGTACCAAAGCACGGGCTTTCCCTGCAGTTCGAGGAACTGTTTAGGAACAGCCGTACCCATTCTGTGACCGGATCCTCCGGCAACTATCACCGCGTATTTTTTCATAACGTGCTAACTAAATAATAAGCAGCCTTTGAAACACAAAAATACTTACTCAAAATTCTACCATCGTGTATGGGCAGGGCCGTCAGTTCTCCTCTCCTGCTCCGTCGAGAAATTCCCGCTCAATTTCTTCCATTTGTACAATATCCCAGGCCTCGCTCTCAGTTGGCGTAACATTCATAACTTCGAGTAGTTCTTTTTGGTCGAGCAGGTCTTCCACTGCTGGCTGAAGGCAGCAGACAACGAAGGATGCGTTTTGCTCGTAAAAACTTTGTTGGATCCGGGCAAGCCATTCGGCGGCCGAATCGTCGATATGCTTCACATTCTCCAGGTTCAACACAATATTTTTAACCTCCTCTTGCAGGAAAGGGAGCAAACAATTATCCATTTCCGCTGTCATATTAGCAGCAAGCATTGGGTCTTTGAAGGTTATGACATGGAATTTTTCCTTGGTATCAATTTTGACCTGCATAAATACTTTTAGTTGTTAACAGCCGTTAATAAACAAACGGCCGGGCAAGTCAAAAATATTCGTTATTATTGTATCAAACACAATTAATTATAAAAAAATGGATAACAATTTTTCAGCCCAGGTTAAGGAGATCATCTCGTTTAGCAGGGAAGAAGCTTTGAGGCTGGGAAATGATTTTATCGGTACCGAACATTTACTGTTGGGGCTGATCCGCGAGGGAGAGAACACGGCCGTACGCATCTTGAAGAGTTTCAACGTGGACCTGTACGAGTTGCGTAAAGAAGTGGAGCTTGCAGTAAAAGATAAGACTGGTAAAAACATTGCCAACATCAACAGTTTGCCACTTACCAAGCAAGCGGAAAAAGTGATTCGTGTTACGGTATTGGAAGCAAAAGCGCTTAAGAGCCCTACCGTGGAAACCGAACACCTGATGCTTTCCATTTTGAAGAACAAAGAAAATGTAGCTACCCAAATTTTAAATCAATTCGACGTGGATTACGATCTTTTCCGAAACGAACTGGGTGTTGTAAAAAGCAACGATGTTCGAAGTGAGTATACCGATGAGAACGACGACGATTTTGATGAAGAAAAAAAATACTCCCAGCAGAAATCGCGCAGCACCGGAAACACCAAAAGCAAGACTCCTGTTCTCGATAATTTCGGTCGCGATATCACCCGCCTTGCCGAAAGCGGAGCCCTCGATCCCATAGTGGGCCGAGAGGAGGAAATCGAGCGGGTATCGCAGATTCTTTCGCGCCGCAAAAAGAACAATCCGATATTAATTGGCGAACCCGGCGTTGGTAAAACGGCCATCGTGGAAGGTCTTGCGCTTCGTATTGTGCAGCGCAAAGTATCAAGAGTTCTGTTCGATAAACGAGTTATTTCGCTCGACCTTGCCGCACTGGTAGCGGGAACCAAATACCGCGGCCAGTTCGAAGAACGCATGAAGGCTATCATGAACGAGCTCGAAAAGAACAGGGATGTAATCCTGTTCATCGACGAAATTCATACCATCGTGGGCGCTGGTGGTGCCAGCGGATCCCTCGATGCTTCCAACATCTTTAAACCAGCATTGGCTCGTGGCGAACTGCAGTGCATTGGCGCCTCTACCCTCGACGAATACAGAATGTATATCGAAAAAGACGGAGCATTGGATCGCCGCTTCCAGAAAGTAATGGTAGATCCTCCCAGCGTGGACGAAACCATCCAGATTCTTACCAATATTCAGTCGAAGTACGAAGACTATCACAACGTATCTTACTCTCCCGAAGCAATAGATGCCTGTGTCAAACTTAGCGACCGTTATATCACCGATCGCTTATTGCCCGACAAAGCCATTGATGTAATGGATGAAGTAGGTGCACGCGTTCACCTCAAAAACATCAACGTGCCCAAAGAAATTCTCGATCTCGAGAAAAAGATCGAAGATGTAAAAGGTGAAAAAAACAAGGTCGTAAAAAGCCAGAAATTTGAAGAGGCGGCTTCGCTGCGCGATACTGAAAAAAGATTGCAGGAAGAACTGGAAGCCGCTAAAGCAAAATGGGAGGAAGAGAGCAAACATAAGCGCTACCCCATCGATGAAGAAGCTATTGCTGAAGTAGTGAGTATGATGACGGGTATACCGGTGAAAAGAATGGTACAGGCCGAAACAGAGAAGCTGCGCAAGATGGCCGACGATATGAAGGAAATGGTGGTTGGGCAAGACGATGCCATTACCAAAGTGGTGAAAGCAATCCAGCGCAACAGGGTAGGATTAAAAGATCCCAAGAAACCCATCGGTACCTTTATATTCCTCGGGCCGACCGGCGTGGGTAAAACAGAATTAGCACGCGCCCTCGCACGCTATATGTTCGACTCAGAAGATGCACTGATTCGTATCGACATGAGCGAATACATGGAAAAATTTACGGTGAGCCGCCTCGTGGGCGCTCCTCCCGGGTATGTAGGTTATGAAGAGGGAGGACAGCTTACGGAAAAAGTAAGACGTAAACCTTATTCGGTGATCCTGCTCGACGAAATTGAAAAAGCGCATCCCGATATCTATAATATCTTACTCCAGGTATTGGATGATGGTCAGTTAACCGATGGATTGGGCCGTAAGGTAGACTTCAAGAATACCACCATCATCATGACATCGAATATCGGTGTTCGTCAATTGAAAGACTTTGGCGATGGTGTTGGCTTTGCTACAGCAGCACGCACGCAAAATGCCGATGAAAATAACAAGGCGGTTATTGAAAAAGCGTTGAAGAAAACCTTCTCGCCTGAGTTCCTGAACAGGATCGACGATGTGATCATTTTCAATTCGCTCACAAAAGATCATATCTTCCGCATCATCGATATTTTGATGAAGGGCGTAATGAAGCGCCTGGTAACTTTAGGATTTTCACTCGAACTCACCGAAGAAGCCAAAAACTTTATCGCCGAAAAAGGATACGATCAGCAGTTTGGTGCAAGGCCCTTGCATCGCGCCATCCAGAAATACCTGGAAGATCCGCTGGCAGAAGAGATCCTCAACCTGCACATTAAACAAGGTGATACAATGCTCGCCGACCTTGATAAAGAAAACGGGAAACTCAGGTTTACCCTCAAGGCGCCGAGTAAAGAAAAGTCACAAGCAAAATAGTTACACCAACCCCGGTATTTATACCGGGGTTTTTTATTATAACAAAAGGCGCTGCATGTTGCTTTGGTTTCTTTGCTTGGCATCGGAATCTTATTTTTGCACGAATGAGCAAGATCATTATTACTATCGACGGGTGGTCGTCGTGCGGAAAAAGCACGCTGGCCAAACAAATGGCCAGGGAATTGGGCTATGTGTACATCGATAGCGGCGCCATGTACAGGGCCATTACCTTGTATTTCCTGAGGAATCATGTGGATTGGACCAACCCGCCCGAAGTAAGCGAAGCGTTGAAAAATATCCATCTCGAATTTCTTTCCAATCACAAAACAGGCCAAACCGAAATGCACCTGAACGGTGAAAACGTGGAGTACGTAATCCGCGATTTGCTGGTTGCAGAAAAGGTGAGCGATATTGCGGCTATTAAAGAAGTGCGTGTATTCGCGGTGACGCAGCAGCAGCAAATGGGAAAGAAAAAAGGCATTGTTATGGATGGAAGAGATATAGGAACCGTGGTGTTTCCTCATGCAGAACTGAAGATATTTATGACAGCCGACAATAACGTGCGGGTGCAACGCCGTTTTCGTGAGCTGTATGAAAAGAACCCGAATATTACTATCGAAGAGGTTCGAAGCAATCTCGAACTGCGCGATCATATCGACTCTACCCGCGAAGTAAGCCCGCTCCGGCAAGCTCCCGATGCATTGGTACTCGATAACACTCATATTACCGAAAAGGAACAGCTCCAACTAGCGCTTAAATGGGCGAACGAGAGAATCCGGGCCGCGGCTAAGGCCGATTAATTTTCCCTCTGTTTGCATGAAAGCCAATGCCTTAAGTGCAAACAACCGGAAAACCCCGAATTTTGGCTGGTCATCGATTGCAAAACTCGGGGGGCTTTTGTATTTTGTTAGTCGGCAGATCCCTGATTACCGAGCCGATGCGTCTTATTGTTAATCCTAATATCACCTTATGAAGAAGTTCGTACCAACAAGCTATCTCGTTTTGCTATCCCTGCTTTTTTTCTCCTGTAACAAGAATGAATCGCATTACATTTTTGCTCCCGAAGCCGTGGAGGAAATTCTTGAATCGCATATATATCCTGTAGTAACAAAGCCTACCGAAATGGTTATCGGCAATCCCGAATCTGTTTGTACGGTAGGAGAAACCGTTACTTTATTTCTGCCTTATAAAGTGGTGGCCGACGATATACAGAATGGAATCGTTTCTCTTAAAGATGCGGTAACAGGCGAAACCGTTCGCGAACTGGAAATGACACTCTCTACAGATCTTTCTGTAATCAATGTAACCGTACCTGAGGAAATACAGGGTTCCAGTTTCATGTTTGTAAATATTCCCATCGAAGCAGATTTATTGGGTAAAACGCTTAACGTGTCTACCAGGCTGGTAGCATACAAACAAAATTCTGAGGATGCCGTTGCTAATGCCTTGGTCATACACTAACCTCATTAACAAACACCAGAACCCTTGCTTTTATGAAGTGAGGGTTTTTTATTGCCCAAAAAGAAGATGGCGAATGGCGGATGATGAAACGGCGGATGGCGAATTCTTTAATCCCGATGGTATGTATAAAAGCAAAACAGTGTTTACTTACTAATGTTAAATACAACGCATCCGCCATTCGCCATTTTTTAATTCGCCATCTACTCATCCGCCATTCGCCATTTCATCATCCGCCATTTCTTAACCATTTGCAACAACGCCGAAAACACAATCACTCCCACCGCGCCAATAACATTCAGCCAAAGAAAGGAAACGATATTGGCGAAATAAACCAGTATAACCACCAATTCGGCAAGTAAAGCGGCATAAAATACGGCATTGGCTCCAATGCGTTTCATATAAAAAGCAACGAGGAATATTCCCAATATGGTTCCATAAAACCACGACCCAAGAATATTTACAGCTTCAATAAGGCTATTACCCAAATTGTAAGCAAACTGGGCGATTACGATGCAAAAGATACCCCAGCCTACGGTATACCACTTTGACCACTTGTATTCCTCTTCCTCGGTCATGCTCTTTTTCGAAAACTTTTTATGAAAATCGATCATGGTGCAGGATGCCAGCGAGTTCAATGCAGCGGCAATACTTCCCCAGGCAGCGAGGAAAATAATGGCAATGATAAGTCCTACCAAACCCTTTGGAAGAAAATCGCCCACAAAGCGAAGGAAAATATAGTTGGTATCGTTTGCATCGGTACCGGGATTTGCCTTACGCACCAACGCTTTTATATCGTTTCTTATTTCCTGTGCCTGGCTTTCCTGCATTTGAAGCTGAGAGCGCAGGGAGTTGATACTGTTTTCATCTTCGGCTTTCAGCGCTGCAGCTAATTGCGTAACGGTTTGCTGTTTGGCTTCCTGTACCAGGTTATAGCGTGCAGTAGCTTCATTGTATTGACCTGCATGTTCGGAGTTTTGAACTACCCTTTCCTGGGCAAGATTGAAAAAAGCAGGGGCCTTATAAAACTGGTAAAAAGAAAAGATAAAGATCCCGATAAGGAGAATAAAAAACTGGAGAGGTACCTTCACTAAACCATTCAACAGCAAACTCAACTTACTTTCGCTTTCGTTACGGGCCGTTAAGTATCTTCCTACCTGGCTCTGGTCGGTTCCAAAATAACTAAGCGCCAAAAACAATCCGCCAATGACGCCGCTCCACAAATTATAACGGTCCTTCCAATCGAAAGAACCATCCGCTTTTATTCCATCGGTAATTACATTCAGTTTTCCCGATTTTCCCCCGATATGCAATGCCTCTTTCACCCCTACCCCATCGGGCAACATATCGATAGCATACCAGCAGGCAGCAAACATGGCAGCATAAATAATGATGAATTGCAATTGCTGTGTATAGGCTACCGCCTTGGCCCCACCGGTAGTGGTATAAATAATCAGCAGTCCGCCCATTGCAATATTGGTTATGTAATAATCCCAGCCGAGCATGCTGTGCAAAACAATTGACGGAGCAATTACACTTATACCTGTAGACAAGCCCCTCGAAAGAAGAAACAAAAAAGAAGTCAGGGTTCTTGTTTTCAAATCGAATCGTTGTTCCAGGTATTCATAAGCCGTATAAACCCGCAAACGATGAAAAATGGGTAAAAGTGTAAGACAAATAATTACCATGGCAATTGGCAAGCCAAAATAATATTGCACAAAACGCATTCCATCGGTATAGGCCTGGCCCGGTGCGGTTAAAAAAGTAACTGCACTGGCCTGCGTGCCCATAATACTCAACAGTATTATCCACCACGGCATCTGGCGATCGCTTAAAAAATACCCGTCGAGGTTGCGGGAGGTGCGGCTTTTATAAACACCCCAGGCTATAATGAGCAGAAGAGTTGCTACTAAAACCAGCCAGTCTAAGCGGGAAAAATTCATGCAAATTTTTTGGTAAAGAAATAAAAGACAATAATCAACAGCAGCAGGAACAAAAGCACCAGCCAATACCAGGCCTTCCAGTTCCCGAACAAGGGGGCTCTTTCATTATTGTTGTGAAAGCTGCTCATTTATTTTTTTTTGCAGATGCTACCAACACGTATAACAGGCTGAGCAAAATACCGATCAACAACCCGAATGCCATTTTCTTGATCAGTTTTCCAACAATCAAACCGCCGAAAACAGCAATAGCAAAAGCGATTCTTGGATTTACTTTCGATTTTTCGCTCATTAAAATGCTTTCTTACGATTTAATGCGATGATATTTGCCAGCAGGCGATAAGCACCAGGCACTCCCGCCGGCAATTCGCGGAAAAATACCAGTCCTGTATACACGAATTTTCCTTTTCCATAGTTTGCAATAACCAAACTGCCTTTTTGATCATTCTCTCCCGGATCTGCCATCGACAAAGGTGTTTCGTAAGCCACATCCAATTGGTCGGCATTATAAATACTTCGCTCCTGCACCCATCCATCGAAGTCGGCCGCAGTAATTTTATTGGGATAGTTTAATACCGGATGATCGGGTAATAAAAAATTAACCTTCGAATTTTCATCGGTAACGCGGTTGCGGGAAATGGTAAGCGGGTAAGGGCCTATTTTTGACCGTACATTGCTGATGAAGTTAATGGTATTGTATTGAACAATAAGATTACCTCCCTCCTTTACATAATTCATCAGGGTTTCGTATTTCTCCGCCATAAAATCATTTACATTATAAGCCCGCACACCGGTAATAACCGCGTCGAACTGTTTGAGGTAGGAAGGGGTAATGTCTTTTTCCTTCAGCATTGTTACTTCATAACCCATTTGCTGCAATGCAATCGACACTTTGTCGCCGGCTCCTTCAATATACCCGATTCGTTTACCAACAGTTTTCAAATCCATATTCAGCACCTTGATGGCGTCCTGGTAGAAGTAGTGGATATGCGGGATATGATCGTAGCGAATACCGGTAATACTCAAATAAGCGGGTTGTTCTTCTTTTCCATTGGCCAATTCGGCAAAAGCCTGAACATAATCCTGGTTAAGTTCCTTCATCTGCTTGTTGCTGATGGTAAAAATATAGTCCTTGCTCAACCCCTTTGCCAACTGGAAGCTGCTATCCACTTGTGTACTGTTCTCGTTTTTGGTGCGCTTGGAAACTTTCGCCACGTAATTGTTGAAATTCTTGTTGGCGCTTAACCTGATTCCCACATCGGCTTTTTGCTCTTCTGTTTTCCTGAATATTACAATGCTGGGTTCTGTACTTACCGATACCGATGGAACAATCACAAGAGGTTGAAACAATTCTCCTCTAACAGGATCGGTGTACTTATATTGAATTGCGCGCACGAACCTGAACGAAACACCTTCGATTGTAATATCAAAATTTGCAGCAAATGCCGGTTTGTTTTGAGGAAGCCCTATCAGTTCCTGGTCGTCAACAGAAAAGGAACCCTCCAGCATTTTATGTTCCATCCAATAGGGCTGAGTGATGGCACGCTGCGGGTTAACATAAAGCCTTTTGGTAAAGTTCAGGTTCTTATTACGATCCAGTTTTTTCTGAAGAACAGTGTCAAACTGTTCCAACCCGATTTTTTCCAGCAATGCGTTTGTACCTAAGCGATTGTTGATAGAAACTCCAACGGTTATAGAGTCACCCTGCACTGCATACTCACTGTTTGCGCTGGCTTCGAGCCAGAGCCCGCTGCACATTTCAATGATGCGCTGCGTTTCGTCCATTTTTGTTTTTTTCCAAACGCCATCGGGTAATTGCTGAAGTGCCTTGTACAAGTTTACCAGGGCGGGCACAGATAATTCTGGCTTGGAAAGAGAGTAGTTGCGGATGATTTCTTCAATCATCGGCGAAATTTTTTCGCCCCCCTTCACTCTCGACCAATCGAATACAATATCGTCGAGCAAATCATTTTTTGCCGGAACCCCTTCCGTATGTTTGAAATATTCGAATTGTTCACCACGACTGGATGGCACTCCAAAACCCTGGCTTTTGTGCTGGCTCCTGCTTTCGGCAGCAATCTCGCCATAACTCTTTCCAAGCACTGGATTAAAAGCGCCCACATCTATTTTCAACTGATCGTCGGATATGGTATTGGTGTTTCCAAAATTGAAAGTATTCCATACGATCCGTTTTGCCTGCCAGGGCTGAACCCCATATTTAAATTGCTCGGGAAAACGATTGGGATCTGCTGCCGCTTTAAATGCCTCGTGCGCCAATACTGCCGAACCCGAATGGTGACCATGGCCGGCGCGACTATCCTCGGGGAAGCGGGTGATGATGATATCGGGTTGAAATTTTCTTATTACCCAAACCACATCGCTTAAGATCTTTTCCTTGTTCCATATCTCAAATGCTTCAGCGGTAGTTTTGCTGAAGCCAAAATCGTAGGCGCGGGTAAAAAATTGCTCCGCCCCATCTATGCGGCGCGCTGCCAGCAATTCCTGTGTGCGGATCAAACCCAGGTCAACGCCCTGCTCGTCGCCGATAAGGTTCTGTCCCCCGTCTCCTCTTGTTAGCGAGAGATAGCCGGCCCGGAACAATCTTTCCTTAGCCAACCAGGCAAGCAGGCGGGTGTTTTCATCGTCGGGATGTGCGGCCACATACAGCGCCGATCCCAGCACATTCAACTTTTTTAACTGGAGATAGATATCCGCCGAACTATAAGAGGAAGGCGATTGCGAGAAACTACATTGTACAAGAAAACTCAATAAAAGAAAAGATAGAATTTTTCTCATGCAAGCAAATTTTTAAATGCTTCTGCAGCCATTGAATCAAAGCCCCTGCAATGTTCGTAAAAATAGCCAAACAAAAAGCAGGGCAACTTGCCGCTGCTGAATTTTAACGAATAGGTTGGGTGGGGAATGCTGAGTGGTGAGTAGTGAGTGGCGAGTGGGGTGGTTGATATCTCAATTCCCAGGTGGAAGTTGTTCATCGATAATAATGTTGTCCGGCCCCCCTACTCACCACTCACCTCTCGCCCTACTGCCCCACCAAAAAAACCGCATTGCTAAACAACAGCTTTCCATTCTCCCAAAAACTGCGGAAAAGAGGGTTATCGGCCAGGTAAACTACAGAACCTCTTCCCATTTCCTGCACGCCAAACAGCAAGCCGTCTTTCATTTTTTCTTTTAGTCTTGACCCTACAAATCCCGCTACCTGGGCATCCTTCTTAATTACACCTACGTTCCAGCCTCCTTCTTTGATAAACTCATACACGTTATCATCCTGCTTAAGTGTGTAATAGAAATTGGGGAAACCGAATGCGAGGGGATGAGAATTGTCGAGTTCTGTTTTATAAATCGATCCCGGGTTGAAATTGGGCAGAAAATCACGCTCCCTGTCTTCGTAACGCCGCAGCACACTGTAATCATCTTTCTTATCGTCCTTTTTTTCATCGCCGCTTTTTAGTTTTATCCCCCATTCGTTACGGCTCATCTGTGCTACTGCATTCTCCAGTGCTACTATTTTACCACCCGTGCTCACCCATTCTTTCAACGTCTCATTCATCGATTTATCACTCAAAAAACGATAGTTGCCATCGGGCAATATCAGCACATCGGTATTCTTGAGTATGTATTTATTGAGTTCGTTTGCCCAAACTATGTTCACCGGGTATTCGAGTTGTGTATCGAAGAAATGCCATATCTCTCCCATGCCGAGAGAAGAAACACCGTCTCCGGCAAGCAGCGTAATTTTAGGCGCCCGGATGATACGAACCTTATCTGAACCAAAATCAAACCCTTTATCTACGAAACCGCTTTGCAATGCGTAGTATTGCTGGGCGGCTTTTTGCGTCTGATCGCGCACAATATCTTCCAGCCTGCTTCCAAACGAACTATTGCTGGTACGCGTAACAATCAAAGTTCCTTTTTCAAAACTGATACCCTGGCTTACAAAAGCCTGTTCGGCGTAACGAACTTTTATACCCTGCTTTAATAAGCCCGCCAACACTTTTGCACTGTTCAATCCATTCCATGGAATGGCAAATGCGCTCGCGGTTGGGTTGTTCGCATTTGTTTTGGCAATTGCTGCGGGGGCCGACTTTGTGGTGGCAGTAACAAATGCATTCAAACCATAGGCATTCACACCAAATACGAAGGGCATCGACCAGGCGGTGATATCGTATGTGGCAGAATCGCTGATTTTAGAGCTTCTTTCAAACAATACTTTTACCAGATTTGAATTGGGCTGATTGGCATTAATGACAATATCGTTACTGTTTGTTTTGAAGCTTTCCTGTTTTGCTGAGAAATAGTTAAACCCGGTATAGGTTGCAGGGTTGGTATAACTCCAGTCGATCCCGTTTCTATCGAGTAATTTTTTCAGCCGTTCAAGCCTATCCCCCTCATCGGCTTTCAGCACATAGGCTTTATATTCTCCCGCAGGACTGGTGCGGGCTTTATCGTAGTATGACTTGAATTCCCTAACCACTTTGGCTGCATTCTGCGAAGTAATTTCGATAGTAGACATGCCTGTTGTAAAGTGATGGTAAAGGCGATCCCAAAGTGTAAGCGTATCTCCATCTTCATTAATAACTGCTGCACCACCACGGCTATGACCTCCCTGTTCGTAAGTCATTCCGATAGCCCCTTTGTAAGTGGGATAGGTATCGCCATAACTGGGATAAAAAAGATCGAAGCGTTCCTTGGTAAAGTATAACCAGCCATTGGCATCAAAATACTTCGCGTTGTTTTTACCGATCAATGTTTGAAATTCTCTTTGCCAGGGCGTGATCACCTCGTGATAAGGTTCGGCTGCAGGTGCAAAGTAATAGGGTTCGTTATACCCCTGTTCGTGGAAGTCGACATGCACATGCGGCAGCCATTCATTATATCTAACGATGCGCTGTTGAGTTTCTACCTGCGATTGCCAGGCCCAATCGCGATTCAGGTCGAAATAGTAATGATTGGGACGCCCCCCCGGCCAGGGTTCGCTGTGCTCGCGGGTAAATGGTTGGGGGTTGGGTATCTTCCCCACCACCGAATTAAACCAGTTTACATAACGGTCGCGCCCATCCGGGTTTATACAAGGATCAATAACCACCACGGTATTCTTCAACCACTCTTTTGTTTTGGCATTGGCGGGGTTCACCAATTCCCAAATAGTGAGCATAGCTGCCTCGGAACTTGAGGTTTCGTTACCATGAACATTATAACTCATCCAAACCAATGCAGGCGCCTGCTCGTTGGGCGCCATTTTATCGTTTGCAGAACCCGCAAGGCGCAGGTTGTTTTTGCGAATATTTTCCAGGTTACCGATATTCTCTTCCGAGGAAACAAAAGCCAATAGCAAGGGCCTGCCCTCGTTGGTTTTTCCATACTGCTCCAGTTTTACCATTTTTGTAGCTGCACCGGCTACATGCCTGAAGTAGTTTACAACATTGAAATGCGGAGTGTATCGCTCGCCAGGTTTATATCCCAGGAATTGTTCGGGCGACTGAACCTGTGCCCATCCTGTTAATCCAAAAAACAAAAAAGCCAGTAAAAGAATTTTTCTCTTCATAAAACATTAAATGAGCAGTGAATGTAAGCAATGAAGGGTAAAGAAAAAAAAGAGAAGCGATGAATGGTGGGGGAAGAAATGGCGAATGTGATAATGGCGGATGGCGAATGGAAGAATGGCGAATTAATAAATGGCAGATGCGTTGGATTTAACTTGGTAACTAAACACTGTTCTGCTTTTATCGTAACATCGCGACCTAAAAAATTCGCCGTTCGCCATTCTTTCATTCGCCATTGGAAATTCGCCATTAAAAAAAAGCGACCCGTTCCCGGATCGCTTTTCATTTACTCGAACGGTGTACTATTAATTTCTGACACTAAACTCTACTCTCCTGTTTTGTGCGCGACCGGCTGCTGTTTTGTTATCGCCAACAGGTTTTTCCTGGCCATAACCAGTTGCAGTTAGGCGATCGGCTTCTATTCCCTTGCCCACCAGATAAGCTTTTACCTCGTCGGCACGTGTTTGTGATAAAGAAAGGTTTTTTTCGGCCTTTCCTGTATTATCGGTATGGCCATCGATATTGATTCCAAGCTTGGGATATTTATTCATGATGGCTACCAATTCATCAAGTTCCTGCGTTGCCTGGCGGGTCAACTTAGAGCTTCCGGTTAAGAAGGTTACGTTTTTAGCATTGAAGTTCATTTCCTCCAGGCGGGGGCAACCAAAATTAGAAACAGGCCCGGCTGTTTCTGGGCAGCGATCTTCATCATCAGCTACTCCATCATTGTCTTTATCGGGTATGGGGCAGCCCTCGTACCTGGCAATGCCTGCAATATCGGGGCATTTATCTTTTGAATCCTGTATTCCGTCTCCATCTTTATCGGGGCAACCGCCAAAGGCGCGCGGACCTGCTGCATCGGGACATGCATCTTCTTTATCGGCGATACCATCGCCATCTTTATCGGGGCAGCCGTTTAATACTTTCGGCCCGACTTCGGAAGGACAAGCATCGCTATCATCCGGAACCCCGTCGCCATCGCTATCTTTTGGAGCGGGGGGAGGCGGAGGTGGGGGTGGTGGTACTACCACTTTTGCAGGTTTCCTGGCGCATTTACCCAATTCGAATACATCTACACTCAGGCGTGCAAACAGGAAACGTCCGTTGAATCCAAACTGGTTGGCAGAAAACAAAAATCTTCCGCGATTCGAAGCATCGCGGGCAGCGTTGAATCCACCTGTTGTTTTATTCACTCCCAATGAATTTGATACAGGGTTGGTGAAGTATGCAGAAGGATCGTTGCGTGGATCCACAAAAATGCGATCGGGATAAACATCAAATAGGTTATTGGCCCCTACCGAAATATTCAATCCCGGGCAGGCTTTGTAGGTGAATACAAAATCGGTTGTCCATTTTGGACTGAATGTTTGATCTGTTCCCAAACCAATATCGTTCCAATAGGCTCCGTTGGCCGCATTGCGCGAGGCAGGATCAAGGTTAATTAGGAAAGTTGTTTCGCCAAAGCGAACGGTACGGAGCAGGAAATTGAATTTGCGGAGATCGTAATTGAGTGTAAAGTTTATTTTCGACTGGGGCTGCCCCACCTCGATGCGGGAACGCTGCTGGCGATCGAACAAAGCCGTTTTAAGATCGTTAGCTGGATTCTTAGTGGGATCGGCCTCGCTTGGATTATTAGTGGCATCGTCAATTACCGAATTTGTTTGAATACCGCCCACCACTACGTTTTTATTAAAATTGGCTGCGGCCGAAAAGGTAGCATTGCCCGCGCCAATGCGAAAGCGCTGGGTAAATACAACATCTAAGCCTTTTGTTTCGGTATTAACGGCATTGGTCCAAAACTGTAAAGCGTTGATGGTAGGATCAACACCATTGTTAACTAGAATTGTATTTACCAAGGGATTCGTCCGGTTAAACTGGGAAGACAACACGATGCGGTCATCTATCCTGATAAAATAACCATCGATGGTGAATGAGGTGTTATTGCTTATATTACCTACAAAGCCGGCAGTGATACTCTTAGATGTTTCGGGCGAAAGGCCATCGATGCCAAAAGCATTGCGTACAATCGGGTTGTAGTTATTGGCAGTAAGCGCCTGCGAAGGCAAACCGCCTACAAACTGGGTGGAAGTATTCTGGAAATAACGCTGGTGCAGCGATGGGGCGCGGAAACCGGTACTTGCCGAAGCTCTTACTGCATACCGGCTGGTGATATCGTAGCGTGCAGCGAGCTTTCCGCTTAGGTTATCATAATTAACCTGGAACTCGTCGTAGGTTTCGTAACGAAGCGCTCCTCCGAATGTGAATTTGCGTGTGCGCATTTCCGCATCGCCGTACACGGCAAATATTTTGCGATTGGCATTCACGGCATCGGTAGGCTGAAAGCCGGGGAATACCTGCGAACCCGACACTGCAGTACCGGGGCTAAAGGTAAAATAACCCGATGTTCCGGGGTAAGGAGGAATGGGCTCGGGCTGGAACTGGCGTCCGCCATTGACATAAGAATTCGGTTCGCCGGCACCGATAGTAAATCTTTCGTAACGGTATTCTCCTCCAAAAGCAAGATTGAGTGATTTACCCCCACCGAAATCTACTTTCCTGTCCAGTCCCACGTTGATGGTATTCTGCAGAAAACTGAGTTCGCCTGCATAAAACTCGGTTTGTACGTTATTTGTTGCGGGTAACGATGAGTTGCCCGAATTTTTTACATCGTAGCGAAGTGAATTTTGTCCCCTTGTATTGCTGATATCGAGATCCCACTCTCCCAGCTTAACGGTTAAACCAGCAAGCACTGAGTAGTCGATGATGCGGGTATGTATCTGTGGCAGGAATCCATCGTAATAAAAACGCTGACCGTTGGCAAGAACGGGTTGCTGGCTCCACGAATTGGGGTTACGGCTGAAACCACTTGCGGCTCCGGTGCGCTCCGAGAAGCCCGCAGCGAGATAAGCCTGTGCCGAACTACCAATGGGCGCGCCGGCATTCAGGAACACGCCGGTATTCGTATTTGCAGAGTTGCCTGCAACAATATTGCGACGGTTGTATTTCCGGTTGGCTTCCTCCGTTCTGTCGAGATTTATTAACCATCGATAATAATCATTGGCATTCACCCCCGAGGGAACTGCCGATGTTGCCGGGAGACCACCACCGTTTCCATAATAGATAAGAGGGATATTGTCGAGACCGCTCCTGTTGGTGGCATCTCTTTTAAGCCATTGACCACTTAGGTTTACATAAGCTCCATTTTTCCATCCATAACCACCAGTAAAATCGAGTTGGCGATTGAGCCCATCTTCAATCTTTACTCCCCCTCCGTAAGGCATAGTAGTAAAGTTTTGACCAACCATACCGGAAATATTGAGACCCTTATAGTTTTTCTTCAACACTATATTGATTACACCTGCAATAGCATCAGAACCATATTGAGCAGCAGCACCATCGCGCAACACTTCTATGCGTTCAATTGCCGCAGCGGGTATTGCGTTCAAATCGGTTCCAACCGACCCACGTCCCACTGTTCCGTTGATATTAACCAGCGCAGTATTGTGACGACGTTTCCCATTCAACAAAACGAGGGTTTGATCGGGGCCCAGCCCACGCAAACCAGCGGGGTCGATATGATCTGTTCCGTCGGATATAGTTTGACGGGCCGACTGGAAAGAAGGCGCTACATAAGTAAGCATTTGCGAAACATCTGCCTGGGCAAACTGCTTCACCTCGCGGGTGTTAATCACATCTACCGGAACAACGGTGTTTAGCTTGCTGCGTGGCTGACGCGAACGCGAACCTACCACCACAACATCCGAAAGATCGGAGCTTGTATTTATGGAAGCATTTTGTTCAACGGTTTGTCCCGCCGCAACAGTTACCGGAATGCGCTGGGTACTGGCGCCAACATAAGAAATGATCAGCGTATAAGAGCCCGCCCGAACCTTTAATGTATAGTTACCGGAAGCATCGGTTAAAGTACCGCCTCGTTGCCCTTCGATTGTAACAGAAGCGCCGCTTAATGGACTACCATTTGCATCTTTTACGTTCCCCTTTATTGTGCCGGTGGTTTGAGCGAAGGTCCACTGAAAAGTGAATAATAGAAATGCAAAGAAACCTGCTCTACGTAGCGAGTAGATGAATTTTCTCATAAGCTGACTCAGTTTGGTTTGATTAGAAGCGGCTCACAGGATGATCGGACTGAATGGAAAGATAGAATATTTTCCTTAAACGTATTTAAAAATAAGCAAATTAGTCGCAGGTGAACAGGCCAGCTAACTAATTTTTATTCGGTGAATTATCGCTACTTTTATCGCCGCCTGTGTAAACTGAAAAACATAAATGCAGGCAATTCCTTATCCTGCTGCAGGCTTCAGTTCTGCGGGGGTTCAACAATGTCTTCTAACCGATCGTGCAATACTACAATCAACAACAAAATGAAACCGGTTCGCTTCATTCTTCCCCTATTGCTGTTTGCTTCGTCGCTCGGCTTTTCCCAGAAAAAAATCGTGGATGGAAAAACCGTAAACCCCTATTCCTATAGCATTGAAAAGAAAGTTGAATGCAACAATGCTGCTGTTGTATCGGCCCATCCTATTGCCAGCAAGGTGGGTTTGGCGATCATAAAGAAGGGGGGCAATGCCATTGATGCGGCCATCGCTACACAACTTGCACTGGCAGTAGTATATCCCGGCGCAGGAAATATCGGTGGAGGCGGTTTTATGGTGGCTCGCTTGGCCAACGGAAAAAACCTGACACTGGATTACCGGGAAAAAGCGCCGGGGCTGGCTCACCGCGATATGTACCTCGATGAAAAAGGCAATGCCAACGTTAATCTGAGCCAGAATGGCCATCTTGCTGCCGGCGTTCCGGGAACCGTTGCGGGTTTGTTTGCTTCTCATCAATACGCCCAGCTACCATTCAGGGAACTTATACAGCCCGCAATTGACCTGGCCGAAAAAGGTTTTGTAATTACCGAAGCCGAAGCACGCAGCCTGAATGCCGAGCAGGCCGACTTTAAAAAACTGAATAGCATTCTACCTGCATTTGTAAAAGCAACGAAATGGAAAGCGGGCGATACGCTGGTCCAGAAAGACCTGGCCAAAACACTCAAGCGCATTCGCGATAAAGGGAAGAAAGGTTTTTACGAAGGCGAAACGGCGCGGTTGATAGTGGAAGAAATGAAAAGAGGAAAAGGAATCATCGGTTATAACGATCTCAAAAACTACGAGGCTAAATTTCGGGAACCGGTTTTATTTAAGTACAAGCAATACGAAATACTTACCATGCCTTTGCCAAGCAGCGGTGGAATTCTATTACCCCAAATGATGAAAATGATCGAGGACAAGGAAATCGCTTCGTACGGGTTTCAAACCACCCGTTCGGTACAGTTAATGACCGAGGTGGAAAGAAGAGCTTATGCCGACCGTGCCAAATACCTTGGCGATGTAGACTTCTACAAGGTTCCTATGAAAAAACTGGTTAGCGATGAGTATATCCGCGAGCGAATGAAAGACTACGATGCCGCAAAGGCAGGAAATAGTAAGGATATCGTTGCCGGTATCATCAGCGAAAGCGAAGAAACCACCCACCTGAGTGTTTACGACAAGCAGGGCAACGCGGTAGCTGTTACCACCACACTTAATGGTGGATATGGAAGCCGAACGGTTGTGGGCGGCGCGGGCTTTTTGCTGAACAACGAAATGGATGATTTCAGTGTAAAACCCGGCGTGCCGAATATGTATGGAGCCGTAGGAGCCGATGCCAACGCCATCGCCCCGGGTAAAAGAATGCTGAGTTCGATGACGCCCACCATTGTTTTAAAAGATAACAAACCCTACCTGGTGGTAGGTACCCCGGGAGGAACAACCATTACCACCTCCGTTTTTCAGACCCTTGTAAACGTATTGGAATTTGGAATGGATGCATTTGATGCGGTGAACAAACCCAAGTTCCATCACCAATGGTTACCCGACGTGATTTTTGTGGAGCCTGATTTCCCATCAGAGGTTCGTGCAGAACTGGAAAAAATGGGATATAAGATAACACAGCGCGGACAGATCGGAAGAACAGAAGTAATACGTATTCTGCCAAACGGTAGAATAGAAGCTGTTGCCGATAAACGCGGCGATGACCATGCGGAGGGTTATTGATGTGGGCTGGATGGAGAGGTGAATTACAGAGTATAAGAACTAAGAGTTGGGAAGGAAAGAATTTAGGAGTAAGAAGAGAGAATTTAAAATGAAGAAGTTAGAGTAAGGAAGTAGAGAACTAAGAACTATGAAGTAAAGAAGGTTGGAGCCGGCCGGTTTGTTTTGAAGAAATTTATCCATGCACATCGTCTGTGTTCAATCTGCCTAATAAGTGGTTAAACCAGCGGTCCAATAAAATAATCAGGCCCGAAATCAGCATTTCGCTTAATTCCGGGCCATAAGATTTTTGAAATATCCTTAAAACCTGAAACCGGCATATACCTGTATGCCGTTGTTCTTCAGGAAACTCTTGGGCGGGGCGTCTTTCCAAACATCGCTTACAGCAGCCTGGTATCGAATACCAGCCAGGCCACGTTGCTTGGCAAAGGAGAACTCGAACCCGGCAATTGCTCCAATATCAATCGATTTGTATTGATCCTTTAAGTCTTCCTCGGTCTCGAACTCATCCTCGCCTTTTGCCCCAAACAACAAGCTGGCCTGTGGCCCTACCAAAAAGCCAAAGTTTTTGCCGTGAAATTTGAATAAAAGCGGAACTGCCACATAGTCGAGATTGATCTTACCGCCTTGTTTCGGCTTTCCACCCATTCTTAAATACATGAGTTCTGGCTGAAAGTTCACATACTGCGAAAGATGAATTTCCTTAAATAGACCTACCATTGCCCCGGTTTTAAAATCGGTATATTCCTGGTCACCATCTACCTTAATGTTCTGCCTGTAAATTCCAGCTCCTGCTTTAAAGCCAACCCGGTTTTTTTGCTGCGCCTGCATTATTAATAAGGGAAATGTAAGTAAGGAAAGAAGTAGGATTTTTTTTCTCATGTGCGCGTTTTTTGGTTTGGTATAGTATTCAACGTAGTAAAAATAATGGTTATGCCTCAAAATCTAAATTTTTTTGACCCTCCTCCAACCGCCTCCGCGCATGAATCTGTTGTAGCTTTGAATCATAAACCACGATGGTATGAATAAATCCCTGGCAACCGATTTCCTTAGCACCGCCATCAAAAGGCTTAAGTATTACAAAGACCTTGGCGAAAAAACATTCGCACAACTCGAGGAAGCAGATTTTCATTATTCACCTGGTCCGGAATCGAATAGTATTGCCGTAATAGTTCAGCATCTTGCAGGCAATATGCTCAGCCGCTGGACCAATTTTCTCGAAGAAGACGGGGAGAAGCCCTGGCGGCAGCGCGATGAAGAATTTGAACCGCATTCTTATTCAAAGAAAGAAGTACTGGCCTTATGGCAAAAAGGTTGGGATTGTTTCCTCGGCGCACTTGAAGCGCTTTCGGAGGACGACCTTATCAAAACAGTCCACATTCGCGAAGAACCGCTTTCGGTAATCGATGCCATCAATCGCCAACTGGCGCATTATCCTTACCATATTGGACAAATCGTTTACCTCGGCAGAATGATAAAAAGAGAAAACTGGCACAACCTTTCCATACCAAAAGGACATTCTCTCCAATACAATCAATCAGGTGGTGTAAAGGATCCGGCGAAGAACTATGAAAAGTGACAACAACTATTTGCCCACGGCCTTTTTTTTATCGGCAGACATTTCCAGGAGTATTCGTTGAATCGAGCAGTCCCCGGCTTTTTCATCGGCTATTGCCACCAGGCGGGAGCGTATCTGCTGTAATTCACTTATTTTTTTGTCGATCAGTGAGATTTTCCTGCGCAGGTACCGCACGCCGCGATCGTGCTCCAACACTCCTTCTTCAAAAAGAATAAAAAGCCCCCGGGTTTCTTCGAGCGTGAATCCATAATCTTTAATCTTTTTTATTGCCAAAAGCCTCTTCAGCACCTCTTCCGGGTAATCCTTATACCTGCTTGTATGCGTACGTTTGTCGTCGAAACTTATCAGCCCCAATTTTTCGTAGTAACGAATGGTATCTCTGCTAAAACCCGATTTACGGGACAGTTCCCCTATTTGCATAAAAATTTTTTTAAGATTTTTTTGATACCTGTGGACTATACTCCAACTCTTATGTTTGCTTCCTAAATTTAAGCTCATGCAAAAACTTCTGCAAAGTTATTATACGGTCCGTTTCCCCGATTGCGACCCTTTCGGCCACCTGAACAATTCGCGTTATATTGATTATTTTCTGAATGCCCGTGAAGATCATCTAAAAGAATTCTATCAGCTCGAACTCGATTCCTTCTATAAAAACGGCCTCGGCTGGATGGTAAGCAGTCACCAGGTGCAGTTCCTGAAGCCGGCTTTGTACAACGAAAAAATTTGTATTCAATCCTGCTTGATTGATATGGGCGATTCGCACCTACTGGTAGAAGCCACCATGTGGAACGAGGCCCGTTCGGTGTGCAAAGCCATACAATGGACCAAATTTATTCACGTAAACCTCAAAACCGGTAAAAAGGAAAAACATGGAGAAGAATTCGCAGCCTTCCTGAATTCGGTTCTATTCGATGGGATCGACATAGCAGGCGGCCTCGAAAGAAGAGTCGCTTCCCTCCTCGCCCCGGCCAGGTCAGCCTGAGTCGGCCTTCTCCAAATTAGCTGTTAAAATTCCGGATTTGGTCCACGCTTCCTTGCAAAGACCGGGGCCAGGGCCGGCAATCTGTATGTTTTTAAGAGAACAATTGCATCTGGCCTGCATCAAAGGAGGTGCTTGGTATTGTATTTGCACAAACATATTGATTACCTAATTTTACAGCTAATACCCCTTTTCTGAAACGATTCTGGAAAATAACCCGTACAGTGTTATTGGTGCTTATTGCGCTGATTGTGTTGCTGTGGCTGGCGATCCAAACCTCCCCGGTTCAAAACTGGATTACGCGCAAAGTAACCTCCACCCTTTCGAAGAACCTTAACACCACCATTCGCATCGATCACGTCGATTTCAGTCTCTTCAATAAAATGCACCTCGAGAAAACCCTGGTGCTCGACAGGAAAAAAGATACACTCCTGTATGCCGGCGATCTCCAGGTGAATATTACCGACTGGTTTTTTTTCAAAAACAATATTGTTCTCAAATACGTAGGACTCAAAGACGCGCAAATTCATCTTAACCGCCAGGATTCTACCTGGAACTATGCCTTCCTCGTTGACTATTTCAGCGGCGGGAAGAAAAAAAGCGGTTCGAAGCCAATTGATCTCGATCTGAGACAATTGATATTCGAAAACGTATCCGTGGTACAGCAAGACGGATGGCGGGGCGAGGACCAGCAGATCAAATTCGGAAAATTAGAATTGGATGCAGAGCGGATGGACCTTGCAAAAAAAGAAATACGGATACGGTCCATTGTTTTGAAAGATCCTCTATTTGCCCTCCACAATTACAACGGCAAAAGGCCGCCCAGAAAAAAAACTATCGCCAACGGGAAAATAATTAACGACCCTAATCGGCTTCGATGGAATGCAGCCAACTGGAAAATTGACATCGAGGAATTGGCACTTCAAAACGGAACATTCAAATCGTCGAAGGAAGGAAGCGAGATCGTCGATAAATTTTTTGATGGCAGCAATATTCATTTTTTCGCCATAGAAGGCCGATTCAAAAAAGTAAGTTTTGTAAAAGATACAATTGCTGCGGCAGCGGTACTGAGCACAAGGGAAAGAAGCGGGTTTGTAGTAGATCAACTCAAGACGAATCTCCGGTTCCATCCCGAAGCAATGGAATTTCATGATCTCGACCTGCGTACACCCCGAAGCTATCTCCACCGCTTTTTCGCGATGCGTTACGATTCGTTCGACGATCTCGGCGATTTTATTTCCAAGGTTCGCCTCGAAGGAGATTTCAACAATGCCGATCTGAGCAGCGACGATATTGCTTTTTTCGCTCCCGCCCTCGACAAGCTGAAAAAAAGAATAAAGATCGATGGCAGAATTAAAGGAACGGTGGACGACCTGCAGGCAAAAAACCTCGTTGTTGAAGCGGGAAACAATACCTATCTCAATGGAAACATCCGCCTAACCGGCTTGCCTGATATTGAAAAAACCTATATCGATTTTGATGCGAATAATTTCCGCACCACGTATAACGATGCTGTTGCCATCGTGCCTCAATTAAAAGACATCAGGCAACCCCGCCTCGACCTGCTGCAGTACCTCAGGTTTAAAGGGAATTTTACGGGCTTTATCAACGACTTTGTTACCTATGGCACCATCGAAACAAACCTGGGCACATTGGTAAGCGACGTAAACATGAAATTCCCGGCCGGGGGCAATACCCGTTATTCGGGCAATATTCAAACCAGGTCTTTTGCCCTCGGACCATTTATTGAAATGCCCGAGTTGGGTAGTATCAGTTTCACCGGCAAAATAAACGGGGAAGGTGTACAGGCTAATAACCTGAATGCAAAACTCGACGGCTTTATTGAGCAATTGGAATTGAACAATTATTCTTACCGTAACATCATCGTAAAGGGAAATATTTCGAAAAAACTCTTCAACGGCGAACTTGTTTCGAACGATCCCAATCTCGATGCCACCCTGAATGGATTGATTGATTTCAGCAAGGATATTCCCCGCTTCGATTTCAACGCAGCCATCGCGAAAGCCGATCTCAAAAAAATAAACCTCACCAACGAGAACATTGAATTCTCCGGTAAGTTCCGTTTCGATTTTAGTGGAAGCAACGTCGACAATTTCCTTGGAACAGCGCGTGTTTATGATGCCAACCTTTTGAGAAACGGAACCCGTATTGCATTCGACTCTTTATTTGTTGAATCGAAGCTTGCCGACAACAATAGCAAAGCAATTACAGTTCTTAGTAACGAATTCGACGCAGCATTGGTGGGCGACTTTACTCTTCGCGAATTGCCCGACGCATTTCAAACTTTTCTGAATAAATACTATCCCAGCTATATCAAACCCTCGCGCAAAGTATTGCAGAACGAAGATTTCAGCTTTGTAATCACTACCAAAAACATCCAGGACTATCTCGATCTTTTTGTAAAAGATTTGAAAGGATTTAACTACAGCACCATTACCGGCAGAATAAACAACCGCGAAAACCTGCTTGATCTCAATGCAGAAGTGCCGCAATTCTCCTATAAAAATGCTTCGTTTTATAACGTTGCTTTGAAAGGTTCGGGAAACCTGAACAAACTTGCGGTGGAAACAACCATAGGCGATACCTATATCAACGATAGCCTGCATTTTCCCGATACCAAACTCACCGTCAACTCGGCAAACGATGTATCGGATGTACGTATTACCACCAGCGCCAATCAAACCCTTAACTCAGCCAATCTTTCGGCAAGAGTGACTACCCGCCGCAATGGTGTTAGTATCCTCTTCAACGAATCGAATTTCGATATCAATGGTAAAAACTGGGTAATCGACAAAGACGGCGAATTGGTACTGAGCCAGGACCTGGTTGCGGCAGAAGGAGTACGCATTTACAATGGCCAGCAGGAAATAAAGATTACCACCGTGCCCTCCGACATCGGGAATACCAACGATATAAAAGTTGAACTGCAAAAAATAAATATCGGTGATTTTGCCCCTTATATCGTTACCAGCAACCGGCTTGAAGGATTGCTCACCGGTACGGTGGACGTAGTGGATCCTTTTGGAAAATTGCAGGTAGATGTAGAAGCGCTCGCCGAACAGTTTCGGTTAGACGATGACTCCATAGGAAGACTCAAGGTTGCGGCAAACTATAATCAACGCACGGGAGCCGTTAACTTCTCAGGAATTTCCGATAACCAGGATTATCGCTTCGACCTGAAAGGTATTTACAATGTTATCGATAGTACCAGCGACAAACAGCTAGATATTCTTACAAACCTGAACAATACAAAAATAGACCTGCTGGAACGTTACCTCAATTCCATCTTCAGCAATATTGGAGGTTATGCAACGGGCCAATTGAGAATAGTTGGCAATCCGCGCGATTTGAAATACCTGGGCAAAATAAATTTAAAGGAAGGAAGACTGCGCGTTAACTACACCAATGTTGATTACAAAATTCCCAGTGCAAATTTCAATTTTACCGAAGACCTGATTGATTTTGGCTCCTTCAGCCTGGTAGATACATTTGGCAATGCCGGGCAGGTTAGCCGTGGCAAGCTCAGGCACAAATCGTTTTCTGATATGGATTTCGATTTCGTAATGAACACAAACAAACTACTGGTACTAAACACCAATAACCTGAGTACCGATCCGTTTTACGGAAGGGTAATTGCAAAAACCAATCTCACGTTTTCAGGCCCCATGGAAGATATGGTGATGAATATTCGCGGCGAACCTTCGGATAGCTCCGAGTTGTTTATTCGTTCGAGCAGCGGAAGAGAAAGCGGCCAGGCCGATTTCATTGTTTGGAAAACATATGGTCGCGAAATGGAAGTGATAAAAGGCGATAAGGAAAGCAAGCTTTCTGTTTTTCTCGATATCACGGCGAATAACTACGCTAAAATGAATGTGATCATCGATGAGTTAACCAACGATATTATGTCGGCCGTTGGTCATGGCAATCTCAAGATACAGGCCAATACCGCGGGCAAACTGAATGTAACAGGCCAATACGATATCGACAGGGGTAATTATAATTTCAATTTTCAATCACTGCTGCGAAAACCCTTTACCCTGCAGGGTGAAGGAAGTTATATACGATGGAGCGGCGATGCTACCGATGCCGACCTGAATGTTACAGCGGAGTATATTGCAGACAATGTGAAATTTTCCGATCTCGGCGACCAGTTGTACTCACAGGGCGGCGATGTGGAATATATCAAGAAATACAGGGGAAAAGTAAAGGTATTGGCAAAACTCACCGGCAAGCTCATGCAGCCCGATATCGATTTCTCATTGGAGATGCCCGATCCCCAAATGAAAAACGACCCGCTGGTATTAAACCTGTTGAGGGATATTCAGCAAGACAAGAACGAATTAAACAAGCAGGTTGCCTTTCTCATTATCTTCAATAGCTTCGGCCCCAGGTCCACGGCCTCGCAAAATGCGTTGGGAGGAAGAGCTTTCGAAGGAATTGTGTCGAGCAGTATTTCGGGTTATATCTCCAGCGCCCTCAACAAGCAGTTTTCCAATATTGTAAAGAAGATTTTCAACGATGAGAGCATAAAAGTAAATTTCAACGCACAATTGTACAACGGTGCTTACCTGCTCGAAAATTCCAATGTAAGTAATTTCAACATCGACCGTACGAACCTGAATTTTTCTCTGGCCAAAAGTGTTTTCAACGAACGACTCACTTTCACCTTTGGCAGCGCCCTCGATTTTGGTTTAACCGCCGCACAGGCACGTGCCACCAATAATCTCCAGTTTTTGCCCGATATAACCGCCGAACTAAAACTTCGCCCCGATGGAAGATTGCTGCTCACCTTCTTTTACCGCGATTCCTATAACTATCAATCCGCTTCCGGAAAACAAAACCGTTCCGGCGCCGGCATTTCGTACCGGAAAGACTTTGAAAAATTCAGCGACTTATGGCGAAGCGATCGAAAGAAAAAGAAAAATAGCGCGGGGATGGGGAAGACGGCGAATGTGAATGCGGATAATTAGGGAATTGGCTAATTGGCCAATTGATTGATTAGCCAATTAGCCCTGCTTCTTCAATATATCATGCCCCAACTTATCCCTCTTTGTTTGCAAATATTTTTCGTTATGCGGATTGGGAGTTGCTTCGATGGGAACTGTTTCGGTAACCTCAATTCCATAACCGAGCAGGCCGGCTCTTTTTTTAGGATTATTGCTCATCAGCCGCAATTTGGTAACACCGAGATAGCGTAGTATTTGCGCTCCAATACCATAATCTCTTTTGTCCATCGGGAAACCGAGATGGAGATTTGCTTCTACCGTGTCCATACCATTCTCCTGCAGTTTGTATGCTTTTAACTTGTTCACAAGGCCAATACCTCTTCCCTCCTGGTTCATGTACAGGATTACGCCCTTTCCTTCTCTTTCCACCATTTGCATAGCAGCATGTAACTGATCGCCGCAATCGCAACGCAACGATCCCAGTATATCGCCTGTAAAACACGAGGAGTGAACGCGCACCATCACCGGTTCCTCTTTTTTCCAATCTCCTTTTATCAAAGCCAGGTGTTCGTTGCTTGTATTTTTCTCGCTAAACGCAATCAGTTTAAAATGGCCGTATTTGGTGGGCATATCCACCCTTACAATTTCTTCAATCAGTGAATCTGTTTTGAGGCGAAATTCGATCAGGTCCTTGATCGATATAATGCGTAAGTTAAACTTCTTTGCTATCTCCAATAATTCGGGCAGGCGGGCCATCGACCCGTCTTCGTTCATAATTTCTACCAATACACCAGCCGGACCCAACCCTGCCAATCGTGCAAGATCGATAGTCGCCTCAGTATGTCCTGCCCTTCGCAACACCCCGCCTCTCTTGGCCCTCAAAGGAAAGATATGGCCGGGCCTTCCCAAATCCGCGGGTTTGGTATTCGGATCAATGAGAGCCTGTATGGTTTTGGCGCGATCGTGAGCAGAAATGCCGGTAGTACAACCATGGCCGAGCAAATCTACTGATACGGTAAACGCCGTTTCGTGCAAAGCTGTATTGTTATTAACCATCAGGTCCAGCCCCAATTCCTCGCAACGGTCTTCGATCAGGGGCGCGCAAATGAGCCCTCGCCCGTACTTGCTCATGAAATTTATTATTTCGGGACTTACATGCCTGGCTGCGCAGATAAAATCGCCTTCGTTCTCGCGATCCTCGTCGTCTACAACTATAATCAGCTTTCCATTTTTTATATCCTCAATCGCACTTTCAATGGTATCCAGCATTGGAGAAATTTTGGCAAAGTTAGCGATAATAAGCTTCTTGTTGCAAGCAAAGAAAAACGCTGAGAAACAAGGTTTAGCCAAGTTTTGTCCCCAATTTTAGGGGCTTTATTTTGTTGACATTAAGTTTGCTATATTTAGGCATATTTTCCTTTCTTTGCAACAGTAAAACAAGACTAATATGCTTACGAGAATTGTACGCTTCTTGCTTGCATCGCTCCTATTTCCCATTGCCCTCATCGCCCAGGAAACGAATAGTAGCATTAGTGGTGTAGTTAAAACTGCCAAGGGAGAACCTTTGGTAGGTGCAACAATTACTGCTACTCATATTCCTACAGGTACTGTTTACCGCGTTGCCAGCCGTACTGGTGGCCGATTTAACCTGTACAATTTACGCCCCGGCGGACCTTACACGATTGTGATAAGTTTTGTAGGATTTGATGACGAAAAAAAGGAAGATGTTTACCTGAATTTGGGAGAAACCTCCGTTCAGGATTTTCAATTAAAGGATAAAACTTCTACCCTCACCGAGGCAGTAGTAACTGGCAGAAGAGCGCCGGCTTCAGGTAAAGGTGGAACAGAGACCAGTATTGGCCGCGACAAGATGGCCAACCTACCCAACGTAGGCCGTGGCTTGAACGATTACCTCAAATACACTCCACAGGCAAAAGTAACCGGCGATGGCGGTATTGCATTCGCCGGACAAAACAACCGTTACAATTCATTCTTCATAGATGGTGCAAATAACACAGATATCTTCGGTTTGGCTGCATCCGGCACAAACGGAGGACAAGCAGGTGTAGCGCCTATCTCGATTGATGCTATCGACCAGATACAGGTAATCCTGTCTCCTTACGATGCGCAGTTCGGTAACTTTACCGGTGGCGCAGTAAACGCCATTACTAAATCGGGTACCAACCAGCTTTCTGCATCGGCCTGGTATTTTTATCGCAACGAAGACCTAACAGGCCGTTCTCCTGTGGCGCTGCCCAAACCCGGTTTCCCTAGTGTAGTAGAAAGAACACGCGTATCAAAATTCTCGAACAAAACTTATGGCTTCCGCGTGGGCGGCCCCATCGTAAAAAACAAATTGTTTTATTTCCTGCTTGCCGAATGGCAGCGCGATACACGGCCCCAACCATTCAACATCGCAGACTACCGTGGTAACAGCAATACCGCGGCCCTCGACAACCTGGCAAATCACCTTCGCACCAAATACGGTTACGAACCGGGCGGTTATATCGACAACCCCGAACAAGTAAATGCCGAACGTGCCAATGCCAAGATTGACTGGAACATTAACGACAACAATCGTTTTTCACTTTCGTATCGCTACAATAAAGGACTTCGCTACAATACCAGCAGCAGCGCAAGCACAGTTATCAACTTTTATAACAACGGTTATCTCTTCCCCAACCGCACACATTCCGTGTCGGGTGAGTTAAAAACCACATTCGGGAACAATTCCAATAATCGTTTGCTTGTAACATATACCGACGAATTGGACGACCGGAGCCCGATCGGCCAGGCTTTCCCCCGTGTGAGCATCATCGACGGACCCGGTACCATTGTTTTTGGAACAGAAAACTTTTCTGCCGCCAACCTTTTGAAGGCACAGAACCTTACCATTCTCGATATGGTGAAGTTTTATAAAGACAAACACGTATTTACGCTGGGAACCGACAATGAATTCAATGATGTATTGAACACTTTTGTGCGCGACAACTTTGGTACTTACCAATTCAATAACCTCAACGATTTCATTAACGGAAACACACCCCGCAGGTATCAACGCTCATTCTCGCTGCTCGACGATAAAGCAGGTGACGCTACCATAGCAGCGGCTAAGTTCAAAACAATGCGTATCGGTTTCTTCTTTACCGATGAATACAAGGTAAATGAGAATCTTACTTTCATATTTGGTATTCGTGCCGACAGAACGGAGTTATTGACTAAACCCCGCGAAGACAGATTCTTCAACGATACTGCTATTGCTAAAATTTCTCAATTCTATGACCTGAAAGGTGCCAGATCCGGACAAGTAATGGATCCACGCTGGATGGTTTCGCCCCGCTTCGGCTTTACATACCGCATGCCGGAGGAAGGAATAGCTATAAGAGGCGGTATGGGCATATTCGCCGGTCGTGTTCCGCTTGTATGGCCCGGCGGCATCTACAACAACAATGGTATCAGCATCGGCGGTGTTGACCTGAATCCTCCTTCTTCGGGATTTGTTTTCAATCCCGATCCTTTCGATCAACCCACTGCTGCATCCCTGGGACAAAACATCAGTAACTCGCGTGGACAAATAGATCTAGTAGCAAAAGATTTCCGACTGCCCACCGTATTCAGAACTTCTTTGGCTGTTGAAAAACGGCTCGGCGAAGGATGGACATTTACTACCGAAGCCGTATTCACAAAAAATATCTGGGAACTGGAATATACCAACGTAAACATTCTTCCTCCCCTGGGAAAATCACTGGGTATTGGATCACGCAATTATTATGCAACCGGTGCAGCTCCCACACGTATCCCGCTTCGCTCCAACGGTGCCAATCCTTACCCAGGAATGGTTTACCTACTGAGCAATAACAGGGGCCGTCGTGGATATTCTTATTCGATCACGTTTACACTCGACAAAGCTTTCCGTAACGGTTTTGCCTTTAACGCCAACTACACTTATGGAAACTCTGTGGCCAATAACGAGGGAACAAGTTCTCAGAACAACTCGCAATGGCGGTTTATGGAAACCGTAAACGGAAGAAACTTTACCGAACTTTCTGTTTCCGATTTCGATCTTGCGCATCGTATCAACGCTTTCGTGAGCAAGCAGTTTGAATATGCAAACAAATCGATGTCGACGACCATTTCGCTGGTATATAACGGACAATCGGGTAACCCTTTCAGCTATGTTTACCGCAATAGCCCTGTTAACGACCAGGCGTCTACAGAAAACAACGATCTGATTTATATACCGACAGTTGGCGATCTGAGCTCGATGATATTCCTGAATAACACCGTTAACGGCGTTACATACACAGCCCAACAGCAAAGAGACTTGTTGAATCAATTCATAGAAAGCGACAAGTACCTGAGAAGAAACCGTGGTAAGTTTGCCGAAAGAAATGGTGCGCGTTTGCCTTTCACGCATATTCTCGACCTTAAGATTGAACAGAAGTTCAATGTTCGCGTAAGCGGAAGAAGATATACCGTGTCGTTCACCTACGATGTGTTTAACTTTACCAACATGCTGAATAAAGATTGGGGAAGAACCTGGTTCCTGGCCAATGACAACTTCTCGCTTTTGCAATTTGCGGGTTATGTCAGCGCGTCGAACCCCACTCCTCAATACCGCTTTACTCCGTTTGCAGGTAAACCCTGGGGCGTAAGCACAACGCTGAATCCTGGTTATACTGCACGCTGGATAAGCCAGTTGGGTATGCGCATTTCGTTTTAAAAGCAAGTAATAATTTTAATTAGATAAAAGTCCCGCCGCTGGCGGGACTTTTTTTGTGGGCAAACTGTGCATTGTTTTTTTACACAATGCAATCTCCCCTTATTGTCTTTTTCTACATTTGCCGCATCAATTCAATCGGCAATTTTTGATTTTATTTCGATTGCTTGCATAGCCGATTCAACCCCGTCTAACGATTGTAGCCTTTCATTATCGCTTTATTAAACAGCGATTCTTAATTATTTGGTAACACCGGGTTGCCATTGAAAAAACATCGCAGTCTTTTCTTTGCACACTCAAAAAAACAAAACGAGCAGATATGAGAAGAATTCTATCAGGGCTACTTGCATTCAGTTTAGTATGCCTGAGTATGTTAAGTGCTTATTCACAAGAAACCACCGCCGAAATCCAGGGTTTGGTTGCCGACGATAAAGGCGTCGGCTTGGCAGGCGCCACTATCACCGCCACCCACCTTCCTACCGGAACTGTTTACAACACCACCTCCCGCCGCGACGGCCGCTTCAATTTGCCCAACGTGCGCGTGGGTGGCCCTTACAGCATCAGCGTTAGCTATGTTGGGTTCAAGAAAGATGAGATAACCGATGTAATGCTGAGCCTTGGCCAGGTTTATAAGGCAGACTTTAAACTTGCCTCAACTACGACCGACCTCACCGAAGTTGTAGTATCGGCACGCAGATCGGATAAGGTATTCAACCGCGGCCGTACAGGTTCGGCCGAGTTCATTAACAGGCAGCAGATCGATCGCCTTCCTACCATTAACCGAAGCATCCAGGATTTCACACGCCTTACTCCCACTGCCAATGGAAGCAGCTTCGCAGGAAGAAGTGGATCTTATAACAATCTTACCGTAAACGGAGCGAGTTTCAACAATACTTTTGGTCTTTCCGGAACATTAGGCGGACAAACCAACTCACAGCCCATCAGTCTCGATGCACTGGATCAGATACAGGTGAATGTTGCTCCCTACGATGTTACTCTTGGAAATTTTACAGGAGCCGGTATCAACTCTGTTACCAAAAGCGGTACGAATGAGTTAAAACTTACGATTTACAATTACTGGAAAACTCCTGAATTAACCGGTCGCAAAGTAGGTGTTACCACCATTCCGCGCCAGGAATTCGATTTCAAGAACCGTGGTATCAGCGTAGGCGGGCCCATTATACCCAATCGCTTGTTCTTTTTTGTGAGCGGTGAACAGGAACGCGTAAGTCAACCCGCCACCAGCCGGGTTGCCAGCCGCAATGGTTCTACAGGCGATAATATTTCACAGGCAAAAGCAGAAGATCTCGAAAAACTGAGAGATTTCCTGAAACAGAAATTCGACTACGATGCAGGCGCTTTTGAGAACTACAATTTCGAAACCTACAGCGATAAGATTACAGCAAGAATAGATGTAAATATCAATAAGAAGAATACATTCAACGTAAATTACTACTATCTCAAATCTTATCGTAACGTACCCCCGAGCAATAGCGGCGCGCCGGCCAATAACCGCCAGCCGAGTATTACAGCAATGCCCTTCTTTGCTTCGTCGTATATAATCAACAATAACTTCAACATCATCATCGGCGAATTGAATACCCGTTTTACCAACACGCTTTCCAATAAATTACAGGTTGGTTATAACCGATTGAGAGATTTTCGCAGCAGCCCCGGGGGAATATTCCCCCTCGTAGATATCGAAAACGGCCAGGGAAGTTCGCTCACTGCTTTCGGATACGAACCATTTACTGCCTTCAACCAATTGAATACCGATACCTGGCAGTTGAACGATATCGTTACCCTTAACAAAGGAACACATACGCTCACCTTCGGTACGCAGAATACCTATAATAAATTCCGCAACGGCTTTGCCCCGAATTATTATGGCGCTTATCGTTTTGCCAACCTCGATTCATTCTATAACAGCGTAAACAACGGCAATACCAACGCAAGCCGTTACGAACTGCGTTATTCAGCGCGCAAGGGCGGCGAGTTTCCTTTTGCAGACGTAGCTGCGCTTCAGCTCGGGTTCTTTGTGCAGGATAAATGGAACGTAAACAACAACCTGGTGATCACTGCAGGTATCCGTGCAGACCTTCCCATTTTTGAGCAGAATTTCATCAGCAATACAAAAGCCGATTCGCTGCTGTTTCGCAATGGAGTTCGAATCAAAACAGGAGAAGCTCCCAAAACTTCTATTCTCTGGAGCCCCCGTATTGGATTTAACTGGGATATTCGCGGCGATAAGCGTACGCAAGTACGTGGAGGTGTAGGTATCTTTGCCGGCGCTCCGCCTTTTGTGTGGATCAGCAACCAGGCCAGCAATAACGGGGTTGACTTCGGCTCTTTTGTAAGAACGAATGTTGCCTTCAATGCCAATGTAGATGCCTATCGCCCCGTGGGTGCTGCCGCCAATACAAGTTATAATCTTGCGATAACCGATCGCGACTTCAAGTTTCCCCAATTGTTCCGCAGCAACGTAGCGGTAGATCAGAAACTTCCATTAGATATCGTTGCTACACTCGAAGGAATTTTCTCTAAAGATATCAATGGTGTGTACCACCAGAATATCAACCTGCCTTCCACAGGCACCGCATTGGCAGGAGCAGATAAGCGTATCCGTTATACAGGATCAAGAATATACTCCGGCGCGGGTGGCGAATCGGCATCGAATCCCAATATTACCGATGCCATCTTAATGACGAATACTTCAAAAGGATATACCTATAATATTACCCTGCAGTTACAGCGTAATGTAAAGAACCTCTATACCATGATCGCTTACAGTTATGGGGATAGCCGTTCGGTAAACGACGGAGGCTCCATTGCACAATCGATATGGAGAGATCGTTTGGTAAACGGAGATCCTAATGATAATGTAACTTCTTTCTCCAATTTTTATCAACCTCACCGTGTAGTAGCAGCAGCTTTCTACCGTATTGAATATGCAAAATACTTTGCCACATCCATCGGTTTTACTTACGAAGCAGCTAATGGCGGAACGGCCAGTTATGCCTATGCCGGCGATTTAAACAACGATGGATTGAATACCAACGACCTGATCTATGTTCCGAAAGATGCAAGTGAGATTGTCCTGGAAACGGTTAATGCGCAGGATACGCGCAGTACAACTGTAATCTGGAATCAACTGAATGCCTTCATCAACCAGGATCCTTACCTGAGCAGGAGAAGAGGACAATATGCAGAAAGAAACGGTTTGTTATTGCCCTGGTACAAGCGTATCGATCTCAATTTTACCCAGGATTTCTTCGTGAAAGTGGGCGGCAAACGCAATACCATCCGCTTTACCATGGATATCTTCAACTTCGGCAACCTGCTCAATAAAAACTGGGGAATATTCAGAACAACCAACCGTACAGCATTGCTCAATTTCAAGCGTGTTGAAACAACCGGAGCAAATGCGGGTAAACCGGTATTCAGCTTCCCTTATCTCGATGCTGCTAACCAAATTCCCTTAACCAGTACTTTCCAGAATAGTACGGGGCAGGGATCGCGTTACCAGATACAGATGGGTATTCGCTACATTTTCAACTAATCATTTGTGAAGAACTAATACAAAAAACAACTGATCCTATAAGAAAACCGGCCTGAGTGCCGGTTTTTCTTTTTATACAGTAGCGATATTGGCATGAGATGAAAGAATACTGACAATACTTCTCAACTCTTCCTCGTTGGCAATAACAGGGATGCCAATGTCCAATATGTCGGGGTTCTGGTGAGTAACCCTATTGGGAACAGAAACCCGTGCTGATGTATGAAATTCCCTTGCGCCTGTTTTTATAAGCTGCTCCATATTTGATGAACGAACTCCGGCACCGGGCATGATAATGATTCTTTCATTTGCCTGTTGAACGAGTTGGGTTAATATATCAATTGCATCGGGAGCTGCGCTTTTTTGTCCGCTCGTCAACACCCGTTCACATCCGCATTCAATGATTTCTTCAAGCGCTTTGAAGGCATCTGGTACAGCATCGAAAACCCGGTTGCAGGTTACTCCCATGGGATAGGCCCATTGCACGATTCGTTTGAACCTTTCGGTATCGATAGTACCATCCTGTTTTTGGACACCCACCGAAATACCATCGCATCCCAGTTCTTTACAAATAAGTATATCCTCCTTCATAATGGAAAACTCCTCTTCATCGTAGAAATAATTACCCGCCCGCGGACGAATGATCGGGTATAACTGAATATTCACTTTTTCGCGGGCCCGCTTAATGGCGCCATACGAAGGGGTAGTTCCGCCCTCCACCGGGTTATCGCAAAGCTCAGCGCGCCGCGCCCCGGCTCTTTCTGCAATCAGGCAGGATTGAACATTGAACGCACAAACTTCCAGTAATAACTTAGTATTCATTCTGTGTTTTTATAAGCTAAATCTAAATTCTGATTATTGTAAGAATGTCTTGAAATACTCAATATTCAACTTTACAACAAGCAATATTCAATGAAAGTACTAGGGTTCGTTACGACTATTACTCTTTGCTGTAGAAATACTTTTTGATATAATCGCAATCAATTCTTCTGTTTCCTTCTGTATAGCGTCTAACCTGCTCTCCGGCTTTATCATCACTTTCTTTCGAATAATTTTTATACAAACACGGGTTTCCTTTAATTCCTTAACGATTACTTTCATTTTATGGATAAAATCCGTTCTTGATTCAGCACTTTGCGCTTCTCCATAATTAAGCGCTGGAGAAAGCCCACAGCGTATCAACTGTCCGGAAATATAATTACCTGCACGGGTTTTAGGCAAGGCTTCCACCAGGTCAATTATTCTGGCCGAAAAATTAACGAGCCTGTCTTCTAAATCGTATCTTTTTTCCAACATATTCCACCACAAACTTTGTTGTTTGATGAATATTGAATGTTGAGTATTTTTCTATATCAGGAATTTTGCATTATAAAGTCGATCTTCTGTGCTGTTCTTTACCGCAAAACTAAATCCCTTCTGCAACGCATAACCGCCATATTGCCCTTTTTTATTAATCGCAATAAATCCTATCTGGATATCTTTTGCCTTTTCTTTTTTTATTCGAAGAATTCTTTCTACGGCTTTTTTACAGGCTTGTTCGGGACTATGACCCTGGCGCATTAATTCCACCACCGTATGCGACCCGGCAATGCGGATTACATCTTCTCCCTGCCCGGTGGCGGTGGCTGCTCCTACTTCATTGTCGACAAACAATCCAGCCCCAATGATAGGGGAATCTCCCAGCCTGCCCCGCATTTTAAAACCCATTCCGCTTGTGGTACAGCTTCCGCTCAAATTACCCTTTGCATCCATAGCGATCATTCCAATAGTATCGTGATTGAATTCGCCGCCATTGAGATAAGAAGGCGCAAAGGGCCCGTGCTGTTTGTTTTCGATATTGATAACAGGTTTGTACTCCGATTTCTTCAACCATTCTTTGTAAGCCTTTTCTGCCTGCTCACTCAGTTTTTGTTCTTCCAATGGAAATCCTTCTGCAATAGCAAATTGCTGGGCGCCGCTTCCCACCAGCATTACATGCGGGGTCTTTTCCATTACACGCCGCGCTACCGAAATCGGATGCTTTATTCTTTCCAGGAAGGCTACACTTCCGCAATTGGCAAATTCGTCCATGATACAGGCATCGAGCGTTACAAATCCGTCGCGGTCGGGGTTTGCTCCCAGTCCAACACAGCAATTAAGAGAGGCTTCTGTTACTTTGACCCCGGCCTCTACTGCATCAAGCGCACGTCCACCAGATCCTAATATCTTCCAGGCGCCCGAATTGGCTTCAAGGCCCGCATCCCAGGTAGAAATAACTATCGGTTTACCGATAATGCTGGGATATGCTTCTTCCGCTGCCCAGGATTTTTTGTTGAAAAGCACGGCTACGGAACTGAATAAAGAAGACGCGATGAATTTTCTGCGGGTAGACATAGTTTAATTTTTACTCTGCATGTTTAAAAGAAAAAAACTCCTGCTATATTGAAAATCGATACGGCTCAATTTTTTTTTGCCGCTATGAATTTTTGAAGGTTATCCAGCGCATTTATCCTGATTTTATTCTTAAGGTATCCGCTCCAACCCAATATCCATCCCGGCAATCCCAATGCCTGCCTGCTCCATTTCCATAAATCAAACAAATCGCTATGTTCTGTGATTTTTCCGTCCTGTATCCGCACATGAGCTTTTATGCGATTAACTACCTTTCTCCCGGTTTTAGAAAAAGTATAGCTTGCCACCCAATGGCAGGTGGCGTATTCCTCATCGAGCAATTGAATATTTGAATAGGTTAAAGAAAAATCTCTTGCATTTTTACAAAGCATCTCCCACATCGCCCCCACTTCTTCTCCTTCTAAAATGCCAAATACCGGGTCGTTGAAAATTGGGTTATCGCTGTAACACGATTTCATGGTTTGCGCATCCAGTTGCTGAAAGGCGGTATAAAACTTTTCAATCAGTTGTTGATTGGGGTTCATAAAATGGCTTAAAAGAGATATAAAGTATGATGTAAATTTAGTCCTCCAAAATCAAACACCATGAGAAAGTTCCGCCTGCTGTTATTATGCCTCAGCATTTCTTTTTACTCTTTTGCTCAAAATTCGCAGGATTCGTCGTGGATACGCGATAACTACGTAAAGAAGGAATTGTATGTACCCATGCGAGACGGTATAAAGCTTTTTACTTCGGTATATATGCCCAAAGACGCTACCGAAAAGCATCCCATACTCATGAGCCGCACACCTTATTCCTGCGCGCCTTATGGAGAAAATAACTGGCGCGCCTTTTGGAACAACCACTGGCGTTATTACATGCGCGAGGGCTATATCATAGTATTACAAGATGTACGGGGAAGATGGATGAGCGAGGGAGAATTTGTAGATATCCGGCCATACAATCCCAATAAAAAAGGAACAGAAACCGATGAAGCCAGCGATACCTACGATGCCATAGAATGGTTGATCAATAATATTCCCAATAATAACGGTCGCGTTGGGATTTTCGGAATCTCCTACCCCGGCTTCTATTCTACCATGGCGGCACTCAGCAATCATCCTGCATTGAAAGCCGTAAGTCCGCAGGCCCCCGTGACCGATTGGTTCATGGGCGACGATTTCCATCACAACGGTGCATTTTTTCAAATGGATGGATTTGCATTTTATTCCGGATTTGGCAAACCTCGTCCCAAACCAACAACAGTTGGTCCAGGCGGGTTCAATTTTCCCGTTCGGGATAGTTATAAGTTTTACCTCGAAGCAGGCACGCTTAAGAAATTGGCCCAATTGATGGGCGATAGTATTAAGTTCTGGAAAGACATGTATGCACATCCCAATCTCGACGATTGGTGGAAAGCGAGGAATCCCCGGAATTTTGCCGATAAAGTAGGTACGCAAACTGCTACCATGGTAGTGGGCGGATTATTTGATGCTGAAGATTGTTTCGGCGCCTGGAGAATGTACGAGGCCTTTGAGAAAAAAGGAAAGAACGATAACAAAATTGTTATGGGGCCCTGGTATCATGGCCAATGGGCTTCGCGAGATGGTTCTTACCTCGGCAATGTTCGCTTTGGTTCCAATACGGCAGAATGGTACCAGAATCATATCGAACTTCCCTATTTCAATTATCACCTGAAAGGAAAAGGAGATATTTCCAAACAGGCCGAAGCAACCATATTCTTCAGCGGGGCCAACCAATGGAAGGAATTTGCCCAATGGCCTCCGGCAGAAAAACAGGATCGGCCGATTTACCTGCGCGAAAATGGCAAGCTTTCCTGGGATAAGCCTGCGGCTAAATCGGGTTATTCGGAATATGTTAGTGATCCCGCAAAACCGGTTCCGTATACAGAAGATGTGCACCACGACAGAACGATCGCCTACATGACCGACGACCAGCGCTTTGCAGCGAGAAGAACCGACGTGTTGTGCTTTCAAACAGATATACTTGAGGAAGACATAACGCTGGCAGGAACTGTAATTGCCGATTTATTGACAAGCATCTCCACTACCGATGCCGACTTTGTTGTTAAGTTGATTGATGTGTTTCCCGATAATTTTAACTATCCCGGCAATATGCAGGTAGCAGGAAGGCAGGGTTTGGGAAATTATACCATGAACGCTTACCAAATGCTGGTTCGGGGAGAAATCATGCGCGGCAAATACCGCAATAGTTTTGAAAACCCAAGCCCATTCAAACCAAATAAAATTGAAAGGGTAAAATTTGAATTACCGGATGTTGCGCATACGTTCAAAAAAGGTCATCGTATCATGATACAAATACAAAGTAGCTGGTTCCCGCTGGTGGATCGGAACCCGCAGAAATTTGTAAATATATACGAGGCAAATGAAAGCGATTTTCAGAAAGCAACGATCCGGATTCATCACGATGCGGGCAATAGTAGCAACATCGTATTGCCGATTTTGAAATAAAATGAATGAAGAATTGCGAGTGTAAAAAATGGCGGATGGCGAATGAACCTGCAGCGCGATAAAAAAATCTTCTCCCATAAGTTTAGTAAAATTTTGTTCTGCAAGCTTAATTTCTCAGCATTCACCATCCGCCATTCGCCATTCATAACTCTCCATTTCTCAACCTATATCACCGCAAAATGCGCCAACTAATTATCCTATTCCTCCTGGCATCGGGCATTGCACAGGCACAACCGATATCGATTGTCCCAAAACCTGAAAGGATTATTAAACCGGCGACTCCCGGCAGGTTCAGCATCTCCAATAAAATTGTAATTGTAGTGAATGGCATCGGGCACGAGAACAGTTATTTTTTCCTGCGCGATTACCTGCAGCAGTTTTACAAAATAGTGCCGATTGTATGGATGGATACGCCTGCTATAAAACATGCGATTCAGTTCAGCTATGACCCGGTTGCCAATAAAGAAAAAGGATCTTATACGCTGGAGGTAAACAAAAATGGGATCTATGTGAGCGGAAATGATGAAACAGGAGTTTTCTACGGTATTCAAACATTGATCCAGTTGTTACCCGCAGCTAATTCCAAAGAGCTAATAATTCCTTTTGTAACAATTACCGACCGGCCGCGGTTTGCATACCGCGGACTGCATTTGGATGTGGGAAGGCATTTCTTACCTGTATCTTTTATTAAACGTTATATCGACTACATCGCCCTGCATAAACTCAATTACTTTCACTGGCATCTTACCGAAGACCAGGGCTGGCGAATAGAAATTAAAAAGTATCCCCGACTTACAGCGATCGGAGCCTGGAGAAACGGAACGATTATAGGAAGGTATCCGGGAAAAGGAAACGACAATACTGTACACGGTGGATTTTATACCCAGCAACAAATAAGAGAAATCGTAGACTATGCCGCGAAAAGATATATTACAGTTGTTCCTGAAATAGAAATGCCGGGGCATAGCAGCGCCGCCATTGCAGCATACCCTTTTCTCAGTTGTTTTCCCAATGAAAAAACAAGAATTCCCGACAATATGATTTCGCAGGCGACAAAAGAGAGGCAGGCAAATGGTGAAAAAAAATTTGTTCAGGAAACCTGGGGAGTATTCGACGATGTTTTTTGCGCAGGGAACGACAGCAGCTTTCAGTTCCTGCAAGATGTTATCGACGAAATAGTACAGTTATTTCCCGGCAAATACATTCATATCGGTGGCGACGAGTGCCCTAAGGCAAACTGGAAACGCTGCCCCAAATGCCAGGAAAGAATGAAAAGAGAAGGGCTAAAAAATGAACACGAATTACAGAGCTACTTCATTCGCACAATGGAAGCTTACATTAATAAAAAAGGCAAAACAATTATTGGCTGGGATGAAATACTCGAAGGAGGACTTGCTCCCAACGCAATTGTAATGAGCTGGCGGGGTGAAAAAGGCGGTATTGAAGCAGCCAGGCAAAAACACCAGGTGATTATGACACCTGCCAATTATGTTTACTTCGATTATTCGCAATCAAAAAAAGAAGACTCGATCACAATTGGTTCTTTTACCCCTGTTGCAGAAGTGTATTCCTACGAACCACAATCAAAACAATTGAATGCGCAGCAGGCCGCATTTATTATCGGTGCACAGGCAAATGTGTGGACCGAGTACATGAGCAACCCTGCAAAAGTGGAGTATATGGTATTTCCCCGAATTGCTGCACTCAGCGAGATACTATGGACACAAAAAGTTAACCGAAATTGGAACGATTTCCAGCAACGTCTAAAAACGCAATTGCGGAGATATGATCTCTGGAAAGTTAATTATTGCAAAGCGCCAATTCTCTCTGTAGTCAAATAAATTGGCATCAACGCCCAACTTCCAGCATTCGCGCAACCGGTTGCGCGGATGGCTGTTCAACTTTGTGAAAGCCCGCCTCGTACGATTAATCGTTAGTTAGGTCATCGAAATACATGCTGGCTGGTATTTCTCATCATTTCTACCGCATAAAGAGTTAAAAATTTCTATCTTCGCCACTCCATCGAATAAGAAAGAACAGCATTTACAAATTATCATTGTTGGCTGCGTCACCAGGTGTTTTTGCCGGTGTTTCACAAAAAATAAACGATTTACACACATGCCTAAACCAAATTTCAACATTGACCTGACCGATTCGTTTGAAAGAATTCCAGTAAAGATTTATCCTACATTAAAAGAAGGATCCAAATTTATTGCGGGAGAGATTGCAAAACTTATTCGTGAAAAACAGTCAAGAAATGAAAAATGCGTTCTTGGATTGGCAACCGGTTCTTCGCCTAAAACCCTGTATGCAGAATTGGTTCGGCTGCATAAGGAAGAGGGGCTGAGTTTTAAAAATGTCATCACTTTCAACCTCGACGAATACTATCCCATCGACAACGACGCCCTCCAGAGCTACAATCGTTTCATGAAGGTTCAACTATTCGATCATATCGACATCGATCCTAAAAATACGCATATTCCTAATGGTGAAATAAGCAAGGAAGGTGTAAAAAAATTCTGTGCCTCCTACGAAAAAATGATCGAAGATGCAGGTGGTATAGACCTGCAAATCCTGGGAATAGGCAACAACGGTCATATTGGTTTTAATGAACCGGGATCGAGCATTAACTCGCGTACAAGGCTTGTAACGCTCGACAATTCCACGCGGCTTGCCAACTCATACGAGTTTGCAAATATTTCAGAAGTACCGCGACTTGCCATTACGATGGGCATTCGTACCATCATGCAGGCAAAACGAATTATCCTGATGGCCTGGGGCCAGTCGAAAGCGCCCGTGGTGCAGCTTTCGGCCGAAGGGCATGTTACGGAGCAGATACCGGCTTCTCTCCTGCAACAGCACGAGGACACATTGTTTGTGTTGGATGAAATGGCCTCATCAGAGCTCACTCGCTTCAAGTCGCCCTGGTTAACCGGCGAATGCGAGTGGACGCCAAAAATGATTCGTAAAGCCGTTGTGCACATGGCCCTCAAATTGGGCAAACCAATCTTAAGTCTTACCAATAACGATTATCGCGACAATGGCCTCGGCGACCTGTTGGTTGAAAAGGGCGATGCGTACGAAATCAATCTGCAGGTGTACTACATGATGCGCGATAGCATTACCGGATGGCCCGGCGGTAAGCCCAATGCCAGTTTGCCCAACCATCCCGAGCGAAGCGCGCCCTACCCAAAACGTTGCGTAATTTTTTCACCACATCCCGACGATGATATCATTTCGATGGGAGGAACCTTCCAGCGTTTGCACGACCAGGGGCACGAAGTGCATGTTGCCTACCAAACCAGCGGCAATATTGCCGTTACCGATGAATTCGTGACCAGGTTTATGGATTTTGCCGTGGGCTTCGAAGAAATGTTCCAGATCGATAGCAAAAAATCGAAGGAAATACTGGAAGAAGCGAGAAAATACCTGCGTCAGAAAAAATCGAACCAGGTAGATACCAGGGAAATCAGGGCTGTAAAAGGATTGATAAGGCGATGCGAGGCGAAAGCAACCTGTAGATATGTTGGTATTGCCGATGAAAATATCCATTTTCAGAACCTTCCCTTTTATGAAACGGGAACGATAGAGAAAAATCCAATGGGCGAGCAGGATGTGCAGTTAACTGTTGATCTGCTGCGCAAAATAAAGCCGCACCAGGTTTATTGCGCCGGCGACTTTGCCGATCCGCACGGCACCCATATTGTATGCTTTAATGTGGTGCTCGAAGCACTGCGCAGATGCAAATCGGCGGGTGACGAATGGATCCAGGACTGCTGGCTCTGGTTATATAAGGGCGCCTGGCAGGAATGGGATATCAGCGAAATTGAGATGGCTATCCCGATGAGCCCCGAGCAAGTGATGAAAAAGAGATTCGGAATTTTTATACATCAGTCGCAAAAAGATATGGTTCCCTTCCAGGGCAGCGATGCAAGGGAGTTCTGGCAAAGGGCCGAAGAAAGAAATTCAAATACGGCCAACCTATACGGCAAACTTGGGCTTACCCAATACGCTGCCATGGAAGCTTTTGTAAGATGGGATTATTGATAAATTCTTACAATTTTTGTTGGCTCAATTTCGCCGTTTAAGCCGAAGAGCCTATATTTGCAGCCCATTTATACAGGCGGTCCCGTAGCTCAGCTGAATAGAGCACCCCCCGACCTTCGGTTGGGGGAAGGTTTCAGGTTTGAATCGGGTAAAAGTATTTAATGGTCCCGTAGCTCAACTGAATAGAGCATCCCGACTCCACCGAGTCGGGAAGGTTTCAGGTTTGAATCGGGTAAAAGTATTTAATGGTCCCGTAGCTCAACTGAATAGAGCATCTGACTACGGATCAGAAGGTTTCAGGTTTGAATCCTGACGGGATCACTTAAAGTCAAACATTCGTGTTTGACTTTTTTTATTTGCATACAAATTCAAAAAGCTCTTCGTAGCTCCACTGAATAGAGCCCCCCCGACCTTCGGTTGGGGGAAGGTTTCAGGTTTGAATCCTGACGAGTCACCAACCTCGGCCCACGTGTTAACATTTTCTGCTGGTGACTGAGATACTCTTTTTTTTCTCAGACCGCCAACTGCGCGGCCCTGCCATCACTATTTCTTTCTATGCTAATTCGTTTATATGGAATAGTAATATCTTTTACACACCCATGACGACGAAATGTATGGCACTGTAAAAAAGTAAAATAGATTTTTTAATGCCGTTATCCTGCAATAAACACTTACTCTTAATCGTTATAAAAAAAATACTTCCTATTCAAATCATCGTTAACCCAACTCTTATCACATGAAAAAGTATTCGATCTCACTGGTATTACTATCCATATTGTTTTTCGCATGCAGCAAAAGCGATAGCGGCGGCTCTGGCTCTTCTTTCCAGGCAAAAATAAACGGGACGAGCTACAACTTTAATCTCGAAACCTCGCACTTGCTGAGATCGACAGTAACCAACGAAAAAAGGCTCGATTTTAGCGGCACCTCCACCGATGGCACTATAAAATTGGTAGTAACCCTGGGCGAGCAAAGTTCGACCGGGAATGGCATGAGTGTTAAACTCTATAAAATACAACTCTTCAACGAAGACAATCCATCTACAACCGAAGATGAGAGTTTGGACAGCGACGATGGCTTTATTACCTACGGCAGCAAAGTTGGCTCCAATTTCGTATTTGGAGTTTACGCAGAAAAAGGCAGTATGAGGGTGAGCGCTTGCAATGAATCGGCTAAAACTATTTCCGGTACATTCGAATGCACACTTACTGATTTAAACAATAACAATGTAATTACCATTTCAGAAGGCAAGTTCAACAATATATCATATACAGTAATCAACTAGACAAGCGACTATTTATTGCTCTGCCAAATCTTATCCATGAAAAAAACACCGGTCAACAACCGGTGTTTTCTGTTCAACAACATCCCTTCATTTTCCTAAACAAAGTACCAGCATTTGTTTTGCAGGTTTGGTTCAAAGCCGGCCGATAGCAACGATACTGAGCCCGATAGTTGGGCTGGGATTAAAATTCCAAAACTTGGAAATTTTCATATTTAAATTATTTGCCCAAGAAATTGGCTACCAGGGAGATATTTTTTTGGCATTCTTATCGCAAAGGGTAAGAAGATTCCTAACCGTACTTATTTATGAAAACGATCTATACCCTTAGCAAAATCAAAACGTCTGTGCTCCTTGCAATTTTATTTGTTACAGCCACAAACGTAAAGAGCCAAAGCTGTTCGCCCCAGGGGAATCCTGCGGTGTATGGTTCTAACAATATTTGGAGAGCCTACGTATACCAGGGAATAAACTTTAATAGTTATCGTGGGTATGTAGAAGAAGGAAATACATCCAGCCCCGATTTCAATCAAAGTTTTGGTGGCAACCAGGTCAGTTATGCCACAAACGGCTGCCCTGCCTATACTGATACTTTCAGCGTCAGATACCGCTTAACAAAAACCTTCGCCAGTGGCAATTACGAAATAACTGTGGGTGGCGATGATGGCTATCGGTTAAGCATCGACGGCGGCAACACCTGGGTTATCAACAGATGGCAGGACCAGGGCTATCAAACCACTACCGTTAACCTGGCACTCAACGGTACCTATAACCTAGTTTTGGAATACTACGAGAGATTCGGGGCTAACAGGGTCAGCTTTTCACTGGTTGCTGTTTGTATGGGCAATGGCGATCCTACTACTTATGGAACCGGCGATAGCTGGATCGGTTATTTGTACCAGGGAAGAAACTTCAATGCGTACAAAGGTTTCATCACAAGGGGAACCGCCAATGCAATCTTCGATGAAAACTTCGGTACACCCAATGGCATTTTCGCAACCAGCAATTGTTCTATTACCACACAAAACTTTAGCGCCCGTTTCCGCTTAAGAAGAAATTTCGTTCCGGGTACCTATGTGTTTACTGTAGGCGGTGATGATGGATACCGCCTTAGCCTCGATGGCGGCAACACCTGGGTAATTAACCGATGGTTCGATCAATCGTATAGCATAACAAGCGTTACGCTCAACTTAAGTGGTACGTACGATATGGTATTGGAGTTTTATGAAAACGGAGGCGACAATCGCTTAAGCTTTAACATGAGCTCCACTGCTTTGCCTATAGTATTGAAGAACTGGACGGCACAACTGGTGTCAAATAACAGGGCTCGTTTGTCGTGGACAGCCGAAAGCGCTGTTAGCTTCGATCATTTTCTTGTTCAAAGAAGCACAGATGGCAACACATTCAACAACATTCAAAAAATTGCGAGCAATAATAGTAGTTCCGATATATCAGTAAACTACAGCGTCCAGGATAACAATGTGCCCGCCGGAACGGTGTATTATCGCCTGGCAATGGTTGACCTCGATGGAAGTATCCGTTATTCAACCATCCAGGTTATTACCAACACTACTACAAAGGGAATTAAAGTGTTCCCGACAATTGTAGAAAGCGGCCGCATAATGATCAGCTCCGACAAATCGTTAACCGGTGCCCGTATCGAGATTATAAACATGAGTGGCCAGGTTCTGCAAACCAGTAGATGGAATGGTTCGGGCCTCAGCACTCCGGTACAACTTCCGGCTAACACAGGAGCCGGCACTTACTTGGTACGTGTTACCAGCGAAAACAATACGAACGCGATACAAAAGATTATAGTCAAATAAACCTTGTCCAATTAAGGTCCAAAGTTGATAGTGGTTTTCAAAAGTTACCAGGTCTAAAAAAATGTCTCAGTATTTGAGACATTTTTTTTGTACACAAATCAGCTCTTAAAACTTAACCAAACGGCGCACTCAAACCTTTACTTTCATATTCACCGGGTCCCAATTGATTATTTTTTTCTGGAAATAGCTATCGTTAACTGCGAGACAGGGGCCTGCCGCCCTGAATCCAAATACAGGATCTTCAATAACAGCCTTACCTGTTCTTACTCCTTCGAAAAAATTGGCTAAATGCTCCACATGTTCGTCGAACTCGCGCGGGGCCGAATAACGGATCGGCGGTTTTGTGGGCCGCTTTCTATCTTCGGCAGAATATTTTTGATCGTATTGTTGTTTTAGTGTTTCCTGCATTGCTTTGGGATAAGTATCCAGCGAGTCCCAACCACCAATGCCCGGGGCTTTTGCCATAATAGAATGATTGATGGTGATGCCTCCCCAGCCAATATCCAGCGCGCCTTCGTTTCCTATCAAACGCGTAACGCTTTTTTCGCCACTTCCGCTTACAAAATTTACCCTCAACATGACCTGGAAAGCCGGGTGAGTTTTTGTTTCAGGATATTCAAGGATCGCCGTCATTACATCGGGCACATCCCTCCCATCCTTCCAATAGCACAACTGGCCGGAAGAAAATATTCTTACCGGGCCGAATGAATCGGTGATAAAATGAATACCGGTTAATAAGTGTACAAAAAGATCGCCCGACATGCCTGTACCAAAATCTTTGTAATTCCTCCACCAGAAAAATTTTTTTGGATCCCATGGCTGCTTGGGTAAACCTGCCAGGTAACGATCCCAATCTACTGTTTCGGGGCTTCCATCGGTTGGCATGCTGTATTGCCAGGCTCCTATGGCGCTTTGCCGGTCGGTACTTGCTTCAATACAATTCAACTGGCCAATTTCACCGGCACGATACAATTCGCGAGCCTTGGCATGGTCGAGGCTACTGATGCGCTGGCTTCCTACCTGCATGGTTTTTTTTGTTTGTTTCCAGGTATTGATAACACCCAATCCCTGGTCGAGCTTGTGTACCATTGGCTTCTCGCAATACACATGCTTGCCGGCCTTCATGGCTGCATTGCTGATGAGAGCATGATGATGATCGCTGGTAGCAACTATCACTGCATCGATGTCTTTTCGCAATAACAATTCACGGAAATCGCGCGTAACAAAAAGTTCGTTGCCGTACAACTCCTTCATCCTATCCAATCGCCCCTGGTACAAATCGCAGGCGCCAGCTAATTCAACTCCCGGCACCTTCAGCGCCGAACTTAAATCGTTATGCCCCATAATACCCGTTCCAATCACGGCTACGCGTATCTTATCGTTGGCGCTGTATTTTCTTTCGTACTGGATAATTCTCTCCTCAATTTTTTCTTCGGCTTGCAGGCGCTCCAAAGAACCTGCTCCAAATAATAGAGCAGTACTGCTGAGTTGCTGAATAAATTTCCGGCGAGATGCTTTTTTTGACATAGCAATAGTTAGTTTATAGATGTTTGTAAATACATTCAGAGTCGAAAAGAGAAGCATCATTCATAAACTGTTACAGTGAGGGGCATACACGCTAAACTTCTCCTCCTAAATTTAAGCATTCTGAAAACACAACAGGGTGTATTTTTGACATCGATGAAAATTTATATCCTGTTCGTTTTATTCGGGCTTTATTTTTACCATACAGGTTTTGCCCAAAGCAAAAGAGAAGATATCTACTCCGACTTTGTCTTTTACAATAAACGACAACGATTGGATAAGGATTTGAGGGAAAATATTGTGGCCAAAACATTCTCGCAAACACTTACAAAAGATAACGAACATAAGTTCGAGTCGGCCTGCTGGGCCATTAGCCAGTTCCAGTTCAGGAATGAAGATGTTGAAAAGGGATTTGAGAAAATTATTGCTTCTTACGACAGCCTCGAATACGATACCCGCAGGGCCTTTCTCGAGGCTGCTTATGCAGTTTATACTACCGAATATCGTGAAGTGATCGAGGAGATTCTCCACAGCGAAACCCATCCAAAGCTATTTGCCATGTGTGGCGCTTATCTCTTCCGGGCGAGAAAATCCATCGAGACCGCCAATGACATAAAGATAAAAATGGTGGAAAAATTCCCATCCTACGATTCGGTGGATATATTGATTGAGTTGGAAAAATACATCAATTACAATTTAACGAATCCGCATCCAGCCACACCTTCCCTGCCGGAACTCATCGGCTTTAATCAAAAAAGCGGGAATAAAATCATCTACTCTTTTCAACGATGGAACCGCGATTACCCTGGTCTCGCAATTGTTCAAAATGCGGATGGAAGTTTTGTGCGGAGGTCCGACGGACGACTGGCCGTATTTGAGCAATTGGCAAGATCGGGCTCCTCCCTTCCCTATTTCATTACAAACGGAAATACACCGCAGGGCATCTACCGAATCAACGGAACAGCGGTTGCCAATAACAAATACATCGGCCCAACTCCGAATATCCAGTTAACAATGCCTTTCGAAGATAGCCTCGAGAAATTCTTTGCCTACAAATGGGATTCTTCTATTGCACCGCTTCAGGCTTATCTCTCGCTATTACCCGCAAGCTGGCAACGATACTCTCCCATTACCGAAGCGTACTACGCCGGCAAAATCGGCAGAACAGAAATCATTGCGCATGGAACAACCATCGACCCGGAATATTTAAGGGACAAACCTTTTTATCCGCTCACACCTACCCTGGGTTGTTTGTGTGCAAAAGAAATCTGGAATATTACTACGGGCAGATTACTGGTAAGCGAACAGTTTAATTTGTATAGTGCATTTCTTTCCACGCCGGGCAACAAGGGCTACTTATATGTTATCAATATCGACGACCAGCTAAAAGCGGTAACAAGAGAGGAGATTGAAAGGTTGATAAAACAATAGCTGCAACCAGGAATTTGTTGTTAAATCGATCCCGGTTGCAGCTATTTCCTGGGGTGCTTAGAGTTTCGCCCGGGTTGGGTATTATTTATCCCACCACAACCTATCCGTTACATCCGGAACCGGCGGAACATTTTTTCCATTGCGGCTTGTTTCAACGCTGGGAAATACCAATCTTCTTATGTAAGTGTTTTCAACAGCGTTTAGTGGCAATTGAAAGCCCTGGTAAATATAGTTGGACCTGCGCGCATCATCCCAGGTAACCGGCATTAAAAACAATGCCTTGTATTTTTCCTGGAAGATATGCTGAAGAGTAAGATTGGCTTCACCAACCGAAATTGCCGGGTTGTTGACATACGCATCGCGATCAACGGCAGCTACTCCCATCTTATTCATGTTCGCTCTTATCCCTTCGAGATAGGCCGCATAGGCCCTCGTTTTGTTATTGGCGCGAAATGCAGCTTCTGCTTCAATAAATTTCACTTCTTCATAACTGATGATATAGAGCGGCGAAGAGGTAGAAGAATAATAACCGGTTAAACTTATATAAGATTCATCTTTCTGTGTACCCGAACCTACGCGGCCTGCACCGTTCCTCGTACCACGATAGTCATTATATCGAGTGAGGCTTGCTGTTAATGGAAGACGCGGGTCGGCAAATCCAAACGTGCTGCCATCCATTGCATCTACATAATAACTCGACAGCCAGCCATCTAGTAATAAGCCTGCATTGTTTACGGCTGCCTGGTTCCAGGGATTTCTTACATTAAACACGGTAATGAAAGCGTCTTTTGAAGAAGGTTGGTAAGAAGCATCCACATCGGCAAGCACGTTGGCCGCGTTGTATTGAGGTGTTTTGCTTAATTGATTCAACAATCTTGCCCTTAATCCATAAGCTGTCCTTATCCAACCATCGGTGGAACCGTTATGAATCAGGTCTACGCGAACTGCCGAACCGCTTGCTACGGGGATAGTTCGGGTAGAACCTGTTTTCTTCAGCAATTCAATTCCGTCTGTAAGCAGTTTAACACAGGTTTGATAGATTGATTCTTCCCCGTCGTAAGCAGGTGTTAGCGTATTACCGCTAAACGCTTCGGTATAAGGTGCCGATCCCCACAGGTTGTGTACAAGATGAAGATCCATGGCAAGCAGAATTTTTGCAACGCCCTGGTATTGGGTTGCACCCTGCGAAGCCGCGATTTTTTCAAGATCATAGGCATCGGTCATATTATCGTATAGCGAAGTCCAGGCACTGCTTGCATCAATAGGTTCGTACACATCAGTTGGCGAAGAAGCGTTGGGCGATGCCAGGTATTGCGTATAGTAAGAGGTAATATTAGATACCCTGTACACATTCAACGCAGCATTCTGGGTTATACGTGTTAATAAGCCGTTTATTGCGGGAGCAGTTGGCGAATTAGGATTGGTATTAACGTCGAGGTATTTTTTGCACGACACAATGGACGCAAGCAATACCATCAATAACATATTTCTCGTTAACTTATTCATGTTTCAAGATTTAAAAATTAACGCTTAAGGTTACCAGATAAGAACGAACAGCGGGATAAGTAAAACCGGCGAATGCGTCTACATTCGAACCAGCGCTGAAACTGCTGGTTTCAGGATCATAACCGCTGTAGTCTGTCCATAACAAAAGGTTATTGCCTGTAAACGTTACATTGGCACTTTGAATAAAACTGCCTTTGAAAATATTTTTAGGTAAATCGTAGCCAAGGCTCAAACTTCTCAAACGTACCCAGGAAGCGTCTTCCACAAAATTTTCGGTTATGCCCCGGTATACGTTTCGGTAATACCCGGCAGTATAGTTTCTTCCGTCGGGGCCGGTTCCCTGTCCCAACCAAACCGCCTGTGTGTTCTGCGTTCCATCGGGCAGCACACCGGGGAAGACAATTGTTTCTCTCCGGTTCTCTGTATACTTTGCTATACCAAATGCGCTCATGAAATTCCCGAGCTGGTTATACTTCTGCATACCCTGCTGTGTTTCGAACAAGAACGACAGTGTTACATTTTTATAAGTGAGCGTATTGGTAATGCCTCCTATCCAATCGGGTTGCGAATTACCCAGTATGCGTTGTGTGGCATCGCGCATCGGGAAACCCCTGTTGGTTCCCGTTACGGCGATAACATTAGGCAGGCTTTTATCGACATTGATCTTGTCGTCGGGCTTGGCTCCATAGTAACGCAAATAGGAAGTTCCGTAAATATTGCCAACAGGATAGCCGGTTACATATTTCATGGAGGCGGTTGAACCGGCATAGCCAAAATGAGTGCCTACAATGATTTCAGCAAGTCCTTCGCGCAGGGCGATCACTTTGTTTCGGTTACGGGAGAAGTTCAGGCTGATATCCCATTTGAAATCCTTGCTTTCAACCGGGGTTCCGTTCAACACCACTTCAATACCCTTATTCTGCAATTCACCGGCGTTTAGAATAAAACTGGTAAAGCCCGATGTGGGCGAGGCACTCACATTGATGATCTGGTCCTTGCTATTGAGTTTATACCAGGTAAAATCAATACCTAAACGATTCCTGAGAAATCTTGCTTCCAAACCCGCTTCAACCGTCCTTGTTCTTTCGGGTTTCAATGCAGGGTCACCTTTGGTATCTCCGCGGGTCCATATTACCTGGCTCGTGGAAGTAATTACGCTGGAGTTATAATAGGTATTTGTTTCGTAGGGGCGTGTATCTTTTCCTATTTCGGCATAAGAACCTCTCAATTTACCGAACGAAATCCATGAAGGGAGTTTCAGGTGATCGGTGAATACATACGACAAGCTAACCGATGGGTAGAAAAATGAATTATTCCCATCGGGCAAGGTCGACGTCCAGTCGTTGCGACCCGTAATGTTGAGGAAAAGGAAATTATCCCAGCTCAAAGAAAGATCGCCATAAGCGCTCACGATCCTATAAAGCTCCCTGTATTCGGTGGTTCCTCTTATTTTGGCATTATTAAGTGTAAGCAGATCGGGAATATCCAGTTCCGAACCGGTGGAAGAAAGCCGGCTGTACTTGATATCGCGCACCTCATTTCCAATCCGCAATACGGTTCCAAACTTGCTTGTCCAATCTTTTTTGAAAGTAGCCATCAGGTTGGAATTGATAATGCGGTTACTCAACCGGTCTTCGTTCACAAAACCCAGTCCATTGTCTTCGTGAGGTGTTTCGCCAACCAATCCTTTCGGACCAGGAGCTGCATGACGCCGGAAATCTGCATAATAATCCATTCCCAATCTATAGTTTACATCCAGCCAATCGACTGGTGAATAAGTTAATGCCAGATTGGAAATAAGCCTGTTTACATCGTCTTTGAACTGGTTTGAATAAGTACCGAATATGGGATTGTTATTACCCTGCAGGTATGTTTTATGCGTTCCATCGGGGCGGATATAATCTTTTACATCCCAGCGTGGCGACCAATACGTAAGACTTTCGTTGTAACGATCCGCATTCACCCTTCTTCCGCCAGAATTAACATAATAAAACGAAGGATTGAATTTAAACTTCGAACCAAACTTCAACTGGGCATTCAATCTTGCTGAAATATTCTTGTAATCAGAGTTCGGAATAACTCCGTCTTGTTTGAAATATGCAAGCGAGGAGGTGATTAAGGCATTTTCATTTCCTCCCGACAAATTAATACTCGTGCGGAACTGGTTACCGTTTTGATACCCGCGTTTATAGTGATGAAAGATTTGATCGGGATGTGTGGGATCAATTGCCTTTGCTTCGGCAACCGTAGGTCCCCAAACCGGGAAAAACTCAGCAGGATTGTACACCCCGTTGTTTCCCTGCGTAAACATCATTTGCACGTCGGGAAATTTATTTACCTGGTCAACTCCATAACTCGTCGTAAACCCTACCCGCATTTTCCCGGCTTTTGCCGATTTGGTGGTGATCACCACAACTCCGTTTGCACCAGCCAATCCGTAAAGTGCAGTAGCTGCTCCACCGCGCAACACGGAAAGGGTTTCTATATCATCCGGGTTAATATCGGCGGCCCTGTTCGATAAACCTCTCAACGAACCTTGTGCGCTTACCGTAGTAGTGCTGTTATCCATAACCACTCCATCGATTACAAACAAGGGCTGGTTATCTTTAGTAGGGTCGAGCGATTTGATACCACGAATCACAATGCGCGTACCCTGGCCCGGCGCGCCTCCGCCACTATTTATTTGTACGCCGGCTACTTTACCGCGAAGCGCATTTACAATATTCGTTTGGCGCGTATTGGCAAGCTCTTCGCCTTTGATCTCCTGCGCCGAATATCCCAATGTTCTTTTTTGCCGCGAAATACCCAAAGCGGTAACTACCACCTCCGATAAATTTGCATTCAATAGCAGTTGAACGTCATAGTTATTCGCATTGCCTATCGGAACCTCTTTAGGCGAATAGCCAGTAGCAGAAATCAGCAGTACCGCATTTCGCGCCGGAACCGAAATGGAAAACTTTCCGTTGTCGTCGGCTGTAACACCATTTTTTGTTCCTTTGATAATAACCGAGGCAAGCGCTACGGGGTTTCCTTTCTCATCGGTCACCTTGCCTGTTATCGTTCTATCCTGGCCAATAGAAAACATGGGCAGTATCAGCAATAATACTATCCATGAAAAATTCAATGTCTTTCTCATGCAATTACTTTTAAGAAGGGTTATAAAAACGATTATGCGTTGGAGAAATAATTACCAATGATATTGCAATTAGAGGATTTTTTTCAGCAAGATGCTGCACAGAAACGCATTTTAATGCAAACTTCTCCGCAATCGTGCAAGTATTTGCAAACCGAATTTATTAAATCAGGATATTTTAGTTCAGCGCCCGCAAAAAAACGCAGACCAATAAAGTCAAATAAATTAAAAATTAAATCTGTGTAACTGTTGGTAATTTATTTTTTCGTTACGGTCATTAAGTTGCCCCAATGATCAACTTCCAACGAAAAAAGATTTATGGAGAGATTATCCAGTAATACTGCGAGCTCTTTCCTGGTAATGAGTTTGTTTCTGTCGATATTTTCGATTCCCAGTTTATCTCTCAACACAGTTCGCCATTCTTCCGATACAATAGGGGGATATTTGTGTGGAATGCCAAGCCGGTTTTGCAAATGATGTTGCATTTCTGTAATCATTTTCCAGGCATGATTGATGGTAAGGGGGCCGGCAGACTGATAGTGTTGATGGGGAAATTTTTTTTCAAATTCGAAAAGTCCTATCGATAACTCTTTTTCTGAAATGGTACTATCGGGGTAAAAGTATGTTTTGTTGGCCCAGCCCTCTGGTTTGCCAAATCCTCTTATAATACCTGTGGCGCCTATGCGCTGTATTACCGCCCAATGCGGATCGCTGCGCATTACATCAACATAAGGCATGATATAGGCGCCCGACTTCAACAGATGTTGCTGAACCAATCGAACACTTACCGAACGTGGGCTTTTATTTTTTGTTATTGCAAGCGCCGCCAAAACACCGGCCGCCTGCCCCGTGAGCAATACACAGGGCTGCAAACGGGTGGAGCCGTTTACAATATTGGAAACAGAAATTCCTTTTTCGCAGGCTAGCAGCCCTTCCACTTTTGCGGGAACAAGAGTGCCTAACGGTACATTGAAGGAAGGAACGGGCGGGAAATCGATCCCCGGCGCTTTTTTTTCCGGTGCATGATGATGGTCTACAGGATAATCGCCCACCGATATACCGGTGCGATACAGTTTTTCAGGTTGATCGAAGGGATGTGTAAGGTGATTCACATTCAACCTTACCACACCGCGCATTCTTCTTCCTTCGCGGTGATAAGGAATCAACGCTAGCTTGTCTTCGCTGTCAAATTCATTAAAAAGGCCAATGTGCTTAAAGCCCAATTGCGTTTGAATAAAATACACAAAACCCAATGTTTTATCACGCGCGAGCTGAAGTGCTTTTTCTCTGTCGATCTGCCTTAAGTCAATCACGTTTATATAATAGTCGTTACCATGCGGCGGCCAATTGAGCATAAATTTGCCATTGCTCAATTTGCCATAGTCGAGCATTTTTTGTGCATTGCCATTCCATGGTTTTCCGTTGCAGGGAGCATCGGTACAACAGCAAAAGAAGAGTGTTGAATCGTAATTGGCGGGCCGGGGAATACTTGCATCAGTTTCCTTTCCGTAGTCTTTTAGCACGGCAGCCCAGGTAAGATCTTGGATGATATTGTTTTTACCCGGCGCCATCGCCTCTTTTGAATAGTTCTTATCTTCCATTCCAATATCATAGCCCTCGCCTGCATTGGCATATACATCCCCCAGATCGGTTCCATCAATCGTAAGTTTCGCATTTATGCTGATTTTCTCTCCCTTCTTGTTTACGAATAGGGCGCCGGTAACGCGATTTGCATTTTTTAAAACCCGGTCGAAATACCAACCATACAACACCGTTAGTTTCTTCTCCTGTTTTGCCCAGGCTTTGAAAATGCTATCGCCAACCGATGGTTCAAAACAGGTTTTGCTCACCCAACCGGTAAACAAGTTGCGTTTGCCATAATGCTTGTACAATGCTTCGCGAAACTCCTGCCAGATTCCGCTGTGCAATTCGTCGTTTCCGTCGGTACAGCTAACACCCGCAGCAGTCAACATTCCACCTAGCCAGGTTGTAGGTTCTACAATGATTGTATTCACGCCCATCCTGGCCGATTGAATACCAGCTGCGGTTCCACCCGTGCTTCCTCCAATAACCAATACATCGGTTTCGTATTTTTTTTGCGCAAAGGAAGTAGAAAATAAAACATATGGAGCCAGGAAGAGGAGTGCTAAACGAAGCATGCAGGTATTTTTTTCCAAGATAATGCGGAATGATTGATTAGCAGCATAAAAAAACGCTGCCGGAAATCCGACAGCGTTATGCGGTTTATTAATTCTACTGATGGTTCGTCGAAAGTCAACCCAAGGTCGTTTTTTATTCGATCAAACAAAACAAGCGTATTTTAAACACCCTGCTGCTGTTTGTAATATGAACAATTCAACCACCGTCAACCTTCAACCGTCACCTTAAGTTAGAACGGAAGATCGTCCATAGGTTCAGTGATATCACTCGCCGCCGGGATACTGGACGGAGCGGCGGAAGAATAACTGCTTCCTCCATTTCCACCAGCACCTTCGGTACGACTACCCAAAAGCTGAACGCTCAACACGCGCAGCGTAAGCGAAGCCCCTGTGCTACCGTCGTTCTTAGGATATGTCCTCACCTCGGGCGTACCCTCCACATAAACCTGCGTCCCTTTTCTTAAATAAGGTGCTATACCAGTTCGATCGGTCCAATACGCACACTCTACCCAAATCGTTTTGTCCTTCTGATTGCCCTGTGCATCTTTGTATTTCTCAGTATGTGCTACATTGAAATTGATCACATTCTTTCCATTTACCGTGTTTGTAACGCAATCCTTTCCAAGATTGCCGATTACCTGTAGTTTAATCATAACTTAATAAATTTAGCTGCGTACTTAAATAAATTAGATATGCAATTTACAGGTTTCGGCGGGCCCGGGCCATGGGAAAGAGCCCACGTTAATAAGTTTTAATAACAATAAAAAAGGAGAAAAAAACCGCAGAAAGATGAGGATATCCCGGTCAATATAGCCGCACACCAGGAATTCCGGATATCAGGTATCCAGCTTGGTGCCTTCATAAATATCTCGCAGGCAGAGAGAGATGTTCACCGATGGAAGAAAAAGCGTTTCGGGCAGGGATTTGCATTCCTCAAGCAGCCAGTTTCGTGCTTCGTTCATCCGGAAAGCTTGCACAAGCACAGTATCCGGGTCGACCAGTATATATTCCTTCAGGGTGGGTATGGCACGATAGAGCGCAAATTTTTCTCCCTGATCATAAGCGCGGGTGGATGGTGAGAGAATTTCAATAATCACGGTTGGACAGGTAGCTGTTTCTTCGTCAAGACTGCTTGTGAGAATATCTCCGCAAATGATGGAAAGGTCGGGATATGTGTACAAAGTATTTTCGGGAATATTGATTCGCAAATCGCTTCCATATGGCTGGCAGGGTTTCCCGCGCAAGGCATTGGCAATATCGCGCATCAGGTTTTTGGAAATAATGATATGCCTTCTTCCGGCACCTGCCATCGAATCAAAGTCGCGCCTTCCTGCCAGAGTAAAAATTTCCCCCCGGTAATACTCATGTTTTTCGAGAGAGTTCCGCTCAAAATCCAGGTATTCCTGCTCGGTAAATTTTTTTTTACCGTAGACGGCTATAGGCTCACGGACATCCATGATCTAAATTTAGCGAATCTCCTATTTACTATAAAAAAAATATCCGGAAATGCTTAGGCATTCCCGGATATGCAATTCGCAACTGAGGTTGTGATAAGCTTAAAATAATGGTTGTGCGTTGCTACGAGCTGTGAGCCGCGAGTTTTGAGACTTCAGTTTTCTTTTCGAATCGTTGGTCTCAAAGCTCATTGCTCATAGCGCACAGCCGGCATATAAAGCAGGCAAAATATAGTTAACCAAGCCTATAAACAATAAACTACTCTTCTGCCCTTGCACTGCCTGCATCAATAATTCTTCCGAAGAAAATGGCATTCATGAACAACTTGGTTCCTCCCAGCCAAAATGCGCGGAAATTGGGATTGTCGGCAATATTAATTACGCGCCCCGCACCGACTGCATTCACCACCACCGCTGCGGAGTTCTTGATAGCATCGAGGTTTTCTTTACTCACCCATCCGCTTTGCAAAGGTTGGCTACCATATAAGAATGGTGTTGCAAATGGATTCCGGCTCTTCTCCATAAAAACTCTATTCGCCTTGAACAGGCTAATAATTTTTTGATTGTACCCATACGCCAACGGATGTGTAAGATCGGCCTCTGCTCCAAATATTGCCCCGCTCACCTGTTGCGCGCCATCAATTTGTTCGCGATCAACATAGGAAAGTTTACCGCTGCTGTCAACAGGCGCCTTGGCTCTTTTAAAATTTACATTACTGATTCCGTTTTGTGCAGCCCATTGCACCGCCTCCTCGGTAACAACCAGGGTTCCACCTCCCTGCACCCACGCTCGCAGTTTGTCTTTGTTTAAATCACCATAACCTCCTCCTACCATTATTATAGTATTGTACTTACCCAGGTCAACCCTGTTGAAAGTTGCCTGTTCCAAATGCGTAGCGGGAATATTCATGCGCTGATCCAGCAAATGCCATATTTCACCGGCATCCGTAGCGTTTACGCCCGAACCCACCAGCATGGCAACAGAGGGTTTTGTAACAGTGGGCATGCGACTGCTTCCCAGGTCGCTTCCGCTAATCACATTTCCTGTTTTAACACTGTAAGCAGTAAGCCCGTTTCTTTCCGCAACCGATTTCACCAATTCAAATAATTTGTCTGCATCTATTGACTGCAATTTTACCGGTATCGAGATTGTTCCATAATCGAATTTCTTTGCACCGGCTGCAGTTTCTATTTCAAAACGATTGGTGGCTACTTTCACCAGCACTCCTGCGTTCTGCAATTCATACAAAGCCTTTGGCGCAAGCAGTGCGTCCCACTCAAAAAGATATGCGTATTCGCTTTTGCCAGCTTTCAACTCACCCTTTGGCATATTTACAGCTTCCACTTTGTTTCCCAGCAAAGAAGTATTGTACTTCGCGGCATTCAATTCAGCATAAGGCAAACCAAAAGCCAGGGGCATGGTCCATGCAGTGATATCGTAAAACAAACTATCCTTATAGCTAAGCGTTTTATCGAATATACCGCGAATCAAACGATGCTGTGGCTGATTGGCGGGAACAACAAAGGCAGCTCCCTTTTCGAAATTGTAATTATCGGTACTGATATTGTTGGCGAGTTCATATACTTCTACCTGGTGGCGCCGAAGCATTTCCACAAATACGTTTGTTTTAACCGCATCTTCTTTGTTTCCTAATACATAACCTTTCACCGGGTAGGCATTTGCATCAGCAATTGCGCTTTTATAGAACTCGCGTTGCCAGTCGAGAAATTCTTTTCTCAACACTTTTGCACCTTCCAGTGTAGATAAAGCCGTAACAAATTGATTTTTGATGGTAGCAGGAAAGCGCAATATTCCATTGGAGGTTTGTTGTGCATGCCCGCGCGAAGACGCCTGTTCAAACAAAATTCCGATGGCGCCATTTACATCGGGATAAGTCGATCCTTTTCCATAATAAAAATCATCGTAGTTCTCTTTAGTAAAATACAAAGAGCCGATGCGGTCGAGAAACTGTGCGTGAAATTTTCCAAGTTTTGCAGTCAGGTCCTGGTTCTGCGATGGAGTGAGCGGGTTTACCCGGGAAGGAACCCCGGGTTGAAAAAAGAAGGTTGCGTTGCTTCCCTGTTCGTGGTGATCGGTTAAGATATTCGGTTTCCAGTTATGAAACCATTTCAATCGATTCTGGCTTTCTACATGCACCGCAGGCAACCAATCGCGGTTCAGATCGAACCAATAATGATTGAAGCGACCGCCGGGCCAAACTTCAGAAAACTCTCTCGAGTTGGGATCGCTTACCAGGTTTTTACTTTTGTGCTGATTTACCCAGGTTGAAAACCGCTGCAATCCGTCGGGATTGAAAGAAGGATCGAAAAGTATCACTACATTATCGAGCAATTCGTCGATTTGTTTGCCCTGCGCGGCTGCCAGGTAATATGCACTCAACAACGACGCATTGGCCCCACTGGGCTCGTTGCCGTGAATGGAATGCCCAATCCAAACCACGATGGGCATATTAGCGGTATTGAGTGAAGCCGATTTAGCAGGATCGGAAAGTTGAATATGCTGCTGGCGGATTGACTCCAGGTTGTCGTGGTTCTTTTTTGAAGTAATAATCAGCAATACCTGCGGACGGCTTTCGTAAGTAAAGCCCATGGTTTCCAGCTTCACCCTGTCGGGAGCCGCCGTGGCAATGGCCCGCATATAATTCACCAGCCGGTCGTGCGTAACGTGCCACTCTCCTACTTCGTGAAAAATAATATCTTTTGGTTTGGGAATTGCAGGATTGTAACTAACATCCTGCGGCAGATAATAACTGAGATCTTGTGCTTTGGTAAAAAGACTAACCAGGCCCAACACGAGGGCCAATCCGATTTTTCTCATAACTGTAGTTTAGATATAATGACTCTATCGCTGCTAAAATTAAGAAGAATCGAATTTAACCAGCATTAAAACAACAACAATTGTACAAGCGGTTAAGGCTTGATAGTTATCCAGCAGTTGAGAAAATTATGGGGTGTTTCAAGCACCAGTTTATAAAATTCAGATGGGTACTTCTTTGTATCTATTATTGCCTTACCGGCTGCCAGGGGAATTTCTTTCACCAGTACATACTCATCCTTACCACCGGTTTTAAAATGATTGGTGGTACTCAGCCATATCTTTACCTTACCTGCCGGCTCCAGCACTTTCCACGATAAATGAATAATCCCTGATTTTTTGGATGCCTTCAAATTATAAGCAGATACCTTACCGGTTAGCGCGATGCCATCAATCTCCATGAGTTGTTGCCGGGGGATAGACAGATCCAGGAACCTGGCAAGCGTGGGCATGATGTCTACAATACCCGGGTTATTCTTGAAGTAAGGGTTAAGCTTTTTTTCATTCGTAACAATCCAGGTTGTTCTTTCCCTGCTGCTTTGTCCGCCGTGATCGCGGCCGGTTTTTGCATCGCGGCCATGATCCGTAGTAATGTAAATTACCCAGTCTTCATTAAAGTTTTTGCGCCGGTATTCAATCGCCTGCCATAAGCGATACATTTGTTTATCCATTGTTTCAACCGCATCGTAAAACTGCTTGCTATCGCCATAACGATGTCCCATATCATCAGTATACTCAAGATATACCCAGGAAAGATCGGGCGCCATTCTTTTTATAACCGCGGCAGCCGTATCTACTACTGCTTCATCTATTAAATGAATATAACGCGCCTGCTTGTCGTGCGGATAGAGAATAGTATCATGCTCCAGGCCGTCGAAATAATAATCGGGTTGAAGATTGCCGGCCGCTTTTGCCTCGCTGCCAATCAGCTTGGTTCTATTATCGAGCCAGGTAGAAAAAACAGCTGTTTTCTTATTGGGATATTGCTGCTTGAAAAAACGAAATATATTCCAGTAGTTATAGTTAGGTTCTGCAATATCGTTATCCCAAACATTGTGTTTATTCACCCAGGTACCGGTAAGTAAACTATTATAACCAACCGCAGATATGGTGGGTGTTTCGGTAATGGTTCCCGAATCGCCGCCCACATGTGCACGTGTATAGCCGCCTCCTTTGCTGATTGCATCAATAGCGGGTGTTGGAAGTTTTTCGATAACATCGGCAGGAATGCCATCGACGATTACAAATACGGCTTTGCGGGTTTTTTCCTGGGCAGAGAGGGTTGAACTGGAAGTAGAAATTAAAAACGCAAAAACCAATTGTAGCAATAGTCGTATTTGCATGGATGCCTGTTTAATCGTAAAAGTAAGGAAGATGGCATTACCTATAGTCCGCCAACGTAGATTTAAAGGAAATTTCACCTGAATATCAATTGGCTAGAAAAGACCGGCCGGCACGAGCGGGGAATAGTCCCCAAGAACGCCACAGGCTTCATTTATCGCCTGGCCGTTCGTATATTTGCGGTTCTTTTCTAAATAAAGGAGCAAACTTATCATGAGCAGAAATGGAAAAGTGCTGGTGGCTATGAGCGGTGGTATTGATAGTACCGTTACCGCGCTGATGCTGAATGATGCGGGCTACGAGGTAGTAGGCATTACCATGAAAACCTGGGACTATGCAGCGAGCGGCGGCAGTAAAAAAGAAACCGGTTGTTGCAATATCGATAGTTTCAACGATGCACGGATGGCAGCGGTGCAGCACGGCTTTCCTCACTATATTCTGGATATCCGCAACGAATTTGGCGATGCAGTGATCGATAATTTTGTGGAAGAGTACATGGCGGGAAGAACGCCCAACCCCTGCGTAATGTGCAATACGCATATTAAATGGCGTGCGCTTCTGAAACGTGCCGATGCATTAGGATGCGATTATATTGCCACTGGCCACTACGCAAAGATTCATCAGCACACTAATGGCCGCTACTATATCAGCAAGGCGATTGATGAAACCAAAGACCAGAGCTATGTGCTTTGGGGATTGCAACAGGATTTGCTGAGCAGAACCCTTTTGCCATTGGCGCCTTATAAGAAAACCGAGATAAGGCAGATGGCGCTGGATTACGGATATCCTGAACTGGCTAAAAAAAGTGAGAGCTACGAAATCTGTTTTGTGCCCGATAACGATTACCGTGGATTCCTGAAAAGAAAAGTAGAGGGGCTCGAGCAAAAAGTGGCTGGCGGAAACTTTATTGACAAAACCGGTAAAGTACTGGGTCAACACAAAGGTTATCCCTTTTATACCATTGGTCAGCGCAAAGGACTTGATATTACTTTTGGCAAACCGGTATATGTAACCGCTATTGATCCGGATAATAACACGGTTACACTGGGAGATGAGGACGATCTCAATCGCCCGGAAATGATCGTGAGCAAAATCAACTGGCTGAAATACGATGGCATTAGCGATGGAATGGAAGCAAATACCAAAATCAGGTACAAAGACAAAGGCTCGTTGAGTAATTTATACAACCACGATCGCGGAATACAGGTTAGATTTTACGAAGAAGCCAAGGGAATTGCTCCCGGGCAAAGCGCCGTATTTTATGAGGGAGAGGATGTAATTGGGGGTGGAATTATTCAAAGGCATTAGCCTGGGATGGGAATAACGACGGGAAGCTGGGTTCTCAATTCTGATTATCAGGCCATTAAACTCCAATCCCCGACTGGCCCGAAGTGTTCCGCGTGCGCCTAATAGCTGGATTTTCAAGCAATAAAATAAATTTTGTACCGTTTCTAAAGCCGGGAGTTTATCCCGGTTTTTTATTTCAAGCAACTTAATAAACGGATGGATTGTCCTCATTGGAAATCCAATTCAATCGCCGATCGGATATGAAAAAAACTATTACCTCTGTTCTTGTACTGGCTGCATTGTTTTGTATAGTGATAAGCTGTAACAAAACCGAAAAATACAATTCTGCCGAACTTTCAGAATATATGAATTTGCAGGTCGGCAAGTTTGTACGCTATCGGCTGGATTCAACCCTTTTCATCAATTTTGGACAAAAGGATACGGTTGTAAAATACCAGGCAAAAGAAGTGGTGGAAGCTGCGATCACTGATAATCTCGGTAGACCGAGTTTCAGGGTGGTGCGTTATTTGAGCGATACTACCGGCACTGCTCCCTGGGTCCCTTCTACCACCATCATGATTACTCCGCTTCGCGAAACGGTGGAGTTAATCGAAAACAATTTCCGTTATCAGAAACTGAAACTTCCTATCCAGGAAAATTTCAACTGGAAGGGTAACAGTTATATCAGCGTCGAATCAACTGATCCCAACTGGGAATTTCGTTACCTCGACGACTGGGATTACATATACGAATCGGTGGGAGAACCTTTCACGGTTTGGAGTAATAAAGTAGTTGATAACAGTATCACCGTTAATCAGCGCGACGAAATCATTGGCTTCCCCAACGATCCTTCTGCCTATAGCGAACAAACAATCAGCAAAGAAGTATATGGCCTCGGAATTGGAATGATATACCGCAACTTTCTTCATTGGGTTTATCAACCACCAAATGGCGGAAACCCCGGTTATAAGGTTGGTTATGGAATAAAGATGACGATGATCGACCACAACTAAACCCTATGTTGTTTGTTGTAATTTCAAAAACCATCCGGATGAAAAAACTATACCTTGCTGCTTTTTTTATCCTGGCCACGTGCTTCACGGCTGCCGCTCAATACACGCGCTATATTGTTCAGCTAAAAGACAAAAAAGGAACCGCCTATAGTCTCGCCAACCCATCGGGCTACCTTTCTTCAAAAGCAATTGAAAGAAGAACAAAACAGAAGATAGCCATTGACTCTACTGATTTACCCCTTTCTGCGATTTACCTCGACAGCATTCGCAGCGTTCCGAATGTAATTGTATTAAACGTTTCCAAATGGCTGAACCAGGTATTGATTCGTACAAGCGATGCGAATGCCATCAGTAAGATAAACTCGTTTCCCTTTGTTAAGAACACTGCGCCTATTGCTTCGCAGGCCAGGCCTGTTGATGAAAATCCATTGAACCAAAAATTTAAAGAAGTGATCGGTACGGAGGAAATAAGAAGCGGGGCTAACGGTGCTACGGGCTCAGGGGGTGTAAATGGACCCGCTACCCTCAACTACGGCAGCAGCTTCAATCAAATTCATTTGCACGAAGGAGAATATTTGCACGATCTCGGCTTTACTGGTCAGGGTATCACCATCGCAGTACTTGACGCAGGTTTCTTTGGATACAAAACCAACAGCGCAATTGATAGCGCCCGGCTGCAGGGAAGAATATTGGGTGAATGGGATTACGTATTGAATGAGCAGAGTGTGAATGAAGATCACCCGCATGGACTTTATTGTCTTTCCATCATTGCCGCCAATAAACCCGGTCAGATAATGGGATCTGCCCCGCACGCAAAATTTTATTTATTCCGAACAGAAGAAGCTGCCACCGAATATCCTGTTGAAGAACAGAATTGGGTAGCGGCCGCTGAATATGCGGATAGTGCCGGTGCCGATATCATCACTTCTTCGTTGGGCTACTACAACTTCGACGACCCGGTTTTTAATCACAGCTATTCGCAACGCGACGGAAATACCAGCATCGTTACCAGGGGAGCCGATATGGCGGTAAGAAAGGGAATGATTGTTACCAATAGCGCCGGCAATTCCGGGGGCGCTCCTAACGATACAAAATTCGTTGCCTGCCCGGCTGATGGCGATAGCGTGTTTACCATCGGCGCTACCAACGTTACAGGCACAATCGCATCTTTCAGCAGTTGGGGGCCCAATGGCGCTGGAAAAACAAAGCCCAATATTGTTTCTGTTGGACAAGGTACCGTACTGGCCGCTACTTCGGGTAACCCGGCCAGTGGTAATGGCACTTCTTTTTCCAATCCCCTCGCCTGCGGACTGATTGCCTGTTTATGGCAGGCGTTCCCGGAGTTTACCAATATGGAAATACTGGATGCCGTGCAAAAGAGTTCACATAAATACAATAATCCCGACGATCGTTACGGTTACGGAATTCCCAATTTCCGGAAGGCACATGAAATTCTTACGAAAGAAAGAGACGCCAGGAGAATTGCGCAATTGCTGGGCGATAAATGGCTGAAAGTATACCCCAATCCTTATTTTGGCAAGTTTACCGCCCTATTAAAAGCACCGAAGGAAGGTATTGCTGTTTTCCAGGTAGTGGATGCAATGGGCAGACTGGTGGATGCGAAATCGATCAATATTGAAACCGACAAAGTTTACTTTATTGAATTCGCCAATGCACAAAAACTATTGAAAGGGGTTTACTTCCTGAAATACAACGACGGCAAAAACAAACAAACGATCAAGATACTGAAGAGGTAAACAACGCCGCAAACATGGTATCGGCTTTTACCGGATAACCTTTTAAAACTTCCATCTTCACCAGTTCGAGATGGAAGTTTTGTTTTATAAAGTCGGCTATATCCTCATTCTCGCGGCGGAATACAGAACAGGTGGTGTATAAGAAATATCCACCGGGCCGGAGTTTCGGAACTACATTCGAAACTATTTTTTTCTGCAATGCGTGATAGCGATCAATTGTCTTCTCCTCAAAATAATACAATTGCTCAGGCGTTCGGCTCCAGGTACCGCTTCCCGAGCAGGGAACATCGGCAATAATGACATCGAATGAAGATTCCGGAACCGTTATTTGGCCCGACAAATCAGCTACAAAACTTTTGTACTGCCTGATGCCCGCTTTTTCGAATCGTTTACGCAAATTGATCAATATCGTTTCCCGGATATCTGAAACAGTAAGATCAATATTGCCCAGTATATCTTTTGCAAGAATAGATTTTCCTCCACTCGCGGCGCAGCAATCCCATACCGAAAGAGCGCGCGTTTGTTCATGATGCAGTCGGGGTTTTTTGTTTCGTCCATCACCTATTCTTTTCATTATCTCCAACATGAATTCGCCCACGCGTTGCGAAGAATAATCCTGTATCAAAAATTCTTTGTCGATGCCATCTGTTTCATCCAGTTTAGTAGAATTGGGTAGTGCTATAGTATTCCTGCCGATGCGTGTAATCTCCGATTTATCAATTCCAAAATCTATTCTTGCATACTTCGATTCGTAGCCTGGACGTACACGTATGAAAAGATCCGGTTGCGAGAAAAACGAAACACAAAAATTCTCACAATCGATTGTACTGCTAAGCTCCCGCCCCCAGGGAAACAACTCCGTCACCTCTTTACCATCGGCAACTAAACGGAATTTTTCAGGAACAGCCATTCCCGTTTTTTGATTCAAAGACGGCTCAAGAAATTGCAGCATTTCGTTTTGATTGCCGGAACAAAGAAAAAGAGCCTTGAGTATTCTCTCCTGGATATCCGCTTCAAAAAAGGCTTTCCCGCAGCGAAAAAAACAATAACAAAGATGTGCGATGGTTTTCCTGTCTTTCGAGCCATATTTGCGATGCTGCGCGAAGAATTTTTTCAAATAGGAAGCAAAGGGTTCATCTCCCCGGTATGGGCCGATGATTTCTTTAGCCGTATTCAGGTAAGAAAAATAGCGGTTCACGCGCCGAAGATAAGCCAGCAGGAGGTATTGAAATGCCGTTTATTCAATTGAGTACCTAAATGTCTATTACATCAGGGAACCAGTTTTCGGCCCATGCCCAGCATCAGTTTAAATTTCCATAAAGGGTCTTCGCCCCGCACATCTATTCTCTCGATGGCAAAGCGCCGGGCAAAAGGGATTTTGTTGATGCGGTTACCAATCCTAAATGCGCCTAAAATTCCATGGCTTTCAAAAATATTTTCGACCAACTTCATTTTAACCGCGTCATTTTTAGGGAAAGCACCAAATGGATAAGCAAAGAAAGGCGATATCGGGATTCTCAAATCCCCAAAGAGCGCGATCATCTTTTTGACATCTTCCTCTATTTCGGCTGGCGAGAGGTTGTTGTAATTTTTATGATCAAAACTATGATAAGCGAATTGAGCGTATCGGCTATCCATCTCGGCAATTTGTGCAACTGTCAGGTAGTCGAGTTTTTCCAATAAGTCCGTTCGGTTGACAAATTGTGCCACGAGGAAGATATTCGCTTTTATATCGTACCGGCGAAGAAGCGGATAAAGAAGCCTGAAGTTACTGGCATAGCCGTCATCGAAACTTATCATCAATGCTTTGGCAGGCAGAAGAGATTTACCAAGCAGGTAGTTTTGCAGTTCGGTAAAACCAATCGTTTTGAATCCTCTTGATTTGATGATACGAAACTGTTCTTCAAGCCTGGAAACCGTGATGTTTAAAAAGTCTGGTTTCCCCTCGTCAATTATATTATGATACATCAATACGGGAAGTTTCATATCGGTATAGAGATTAATCAGCTTTATCCGAATGCAAAGATTTGCCGGCGCCCAGGGTTTTCATGCTGAATAAATTCCCTGGAACAAAGATGGATTTACTCTCATCGGCCTGCGCATACATTTCACGCAGCTTGATATATTTTGCAAAATGATAAAAACTGCAAAGAACCGACCAGTAAAAGCCAGCGAGTCCGTTGAAAAAATTTCTTTCGAGCAGATAGTATTTCAGAAAATTCAGCGGAATCGCAAAAATAGTGGACAGCACAGTTTTCCTTTTCCCTTTTTCAAAATACATTTCCGCGCCGTATGAAGAATAGCGATTGAATTTTTCGAAGTACTGGCTGAAATTCCGGTAGCTATAATGATAAATGCGACCACGCAGTTTTTTGCAGGTTCCGTCCACAATAACCCTTTCGTGAACTTTATCGTCCGAAAAATCTCCAGCACGTTTATCGAACAGCCGGAGAAAATAACGCCCGCTTTCTTTTCCGAAACGAAATTCCTTGCCCATAAACATAAAACTCATCGGGATATAATATCCCAATGCAGACGGATGCCTGAGTTCCTGCTGTATTTCCTGTACCAGTTCGTTACTCAAAAGTTCGTCGGCATCGAGGAAGAGAATCCAGTGGTACCGGGCAAGGGATAAAGCATATCTCTTTTGCGAACCATACCCATCAAACTTTCTGTAATAAATCCTGCAATCGTATTTCTTACAGAGTTGAAGTGTTGCGTCGGTACTACCGCTGTCTACAACCACTATCTCTTCGCACCAGTTAAGCCTTGGCAATAGCCGGCTTAGGTTATACTCCTCGTTGAATGTAATAATAACCGCACTTACCTTGCACATATCCTGTCCTTTTCAATTGTTGCCTGCCATTGGTTACAATGCCTCATTTTCCAAGGGCCATCGCAAAAACATGGCTCAAGGAAAAATTTATTCGATAACAGGTATTGCTACCCATTACCTTCTTATAACAAGTTGAAAAAACAAAACGTTGCTTGGCTCGCCTGTAAAACTATAATAACAATAGTCTTTGGCCTATTGAGGAATAAAATTCAAAACAAATTCAAAAAAGATTTAAAGAAAAGGCGCCGCTCGTCATAGTTCCAGCAATGTCTTCACAGGATCTTTACCGAATAATAATTGTTCAGGGTTTTCCAACAACTCCTTCACTCTAACGAGAAAGCTCACACTCTCTCTTCCGTCGATAATCCGGTGATCATAACTGAGTGCCACATACATCATGGGTCTTATTACTACCTGGCCGTTTAATGCAATGGGGCGTTCTTCTATCTTATGCATTCCCAGTATGGCACTTTGGGGTATGTTAATGATAGGCGTACTCATCAAACTTCCAAATACACCTCCGTTGGTGATCGTGAAAGTGCCTCCCGTCATTTCTTCGATACTAAGTTTGCTATCTCTTGCCTTGGTAGCCAGTTCCACTACTTTCTTTTCAATATCAGCCATACTTAAACTCTCGGCATTCCGGATAACCGGAACCACGAGGCCCTTGGGAGCTGATACTGCAATGGAGATATCGCAATAATCGTGGTAAACAATATTCTCGCCATCGATATACGCATTTACTGCGGGCCATTCCTGCAGCGCATAACAGCAGGCCTTGGTGAAGAAGCTCATGAAGCCCAGGTTCACACCATGCGTTTCTTTGAACTTATCCTTATACTTGGCGCGGATGGCCATTACATAGCTCATGTCTACCTCGTTGAAAGTAGTAAGCATGGCCGTAGTGTTCTTTGCTTCTACCAGGCGGCGGCTCACTGTTTTGCGCAGGTTGCTCATCTTTTCCTTTTTCTCCGCGCGACTGAATGCATCCGCTCCGCTTTTTCTTCCGGGCGAGCTCAAAGCTGCCAGTACATCTTCCTTCAATATTTTTCCGCCAACACCACTGGGCGTAACTTTTTTGGGATCTACTTTTTTATCGGCAATAATAGCAGAAGCGACCGGGGTGGCTTTCACATCGGCTGCAACGGTTGCCGGTTTTGTTTCCGCTACAGGCGGTTTCCCGTTCGAAGCAGGTTCTGCTTTGGCAGTTTTAGCGGGGGCTTCGGCTACCGCTGCCTTGCCTTCCGGTTTAGCTGCAGATTCATCAATTGATGCCAGAATATCTCCGATCTTAATGGTATCGCCTTCGTTAATACTTCCAAGTTTTATAACACCTGCCTGTTCGGCATTCACTTCAAAAGTTGCTTTTTCACTTTCGAGTTCAGCTATCACTTCATCTCTTTCAACATAATCGCCGTCTTTTTTCGTCCATTTCAGCAACGTTACTTCACTGATAGACTCGCCAACCGTGGGAACTTTTATATCAATCATAAATAAGCTTGTTATTTCGAATTTATGCGAAGGTATTAAATACTGAATGCCGTTTCAATTATCTCTTCCTGTTCCTGTTTATGCACTTTGGCGTAACCAGTAGCCGTGGCAGCGCTCGGCTGACGGCTGATTACCCCGTAGTTGATACTCTTCAAATTCATTTGCAGGTAAGAAGCTGCGCCCATATTCAGCGGCTCTTCCTGTATCCAGAACCAGGTAGCTTTGTTGTATTTTTTATATAGTGCCTCCAATTGTGTAAGCGGCAAAGGATATAACTGTTCAACCCTGATAATGGCAACGTCTTTGGCATTGTCTTTTTGCTGGCGTTCGGCCAGATCGAAATAAATCTTGCCGCTGCAGAACAATACTTTTTTCACCTGCGAAGCGCTGCCTGCAAAAGGATCGTCGTACACTTCTTTGAAACCACCGCTGGTGAATTCGCTCATTACCGAATAAGTACCCGGGTGGCGAAGATTTGCCTTGGGCGAAAACACGATCAATGGCTTACGGAAGGGCCATGCCAGTTGCCGGCGCAACGCATGGAAGAAATTGGCAGCCGTCGTAATATTCGCTACTACCATATTCAGTTCGGCACACATTTGCAGGAATCTTTCCATTCTGGCGCTGCTATGTTCGGGCCCCTGTCCTTCGTATCCATGAGGAAGCAGCATGGCTACTCCATTCATACGATTCCATTTTTGCTCGCCAGCCGATATAAACTGGTCGATCATGGTTTGAGCGCCGTTGCAAAAATCACCAAACTGCGCTTCCCACAAAACAAGGGCATGCGGATTGGCCAATGCGTACCCGTATTCAAAGCCAAGCACACCGTATTCGCTCAACAATGAGTTGTATATCCTGAATTCTCCTTTGGCCCCGTCGATCTGGCTCAGCCGGCTATAAGCCGCATCGGTATTCTCGTCGCGCAATACTGCATGACGGTGGCTGAATGTTCCCCGCCTCACATCCTGCCCGCTCATACGAACATCATTTCCTTCGAGAATAATGCTTGCATAGGCGAGCAGTTCGCCGGTTGCCCAATCTACTTTGCCTTCCGATTCGTAGAGCTTTATTTTATCCTGTATAATCTTTTCAACCTTTTTCAATGGTTTGAAATCGGCCGGCCATTTCATAATGGCATCGAACAATTTTTTGAAATCAGTTTCGCTTATGGAAGTAACCGGACTTTTCTCAAAATCTTCGGCCGTTGCTTTGCGCAGGCTCTTCCACCACAATTCCGGTTGCTGGTAGGTGTAAGGAAGAGGGTTTTGCTTTACGCCATCGAGACGTTCCTGCAAATCGCCCCAGAATTTTTTCTCCATTTCCTTGGCAAGGTGCTGCGCATCGGGCTCGCCATTCTCCAATAAATATTTTACATATACCTCGCGCGGGTTGGGATGTTTATCGATCAGCGCATATAAATGCGGCTGCGTAAACTTGGGATCGTCGCCTTCGTTGTGCCCGTGGCGGCGATAACAAACCATATCAATAAATACATCGCAATTAAATTGCTGGCGGTAGCGGGTAGCAATCTCTACACATTTAATAACCGCTTCCGGGTCGTCGCCATTCACATGCAATACCGGCGCCTGTATAGCGGCGGCAAGGGAAGTACAATAATCAGAACTGCGCGCATCTTCAAAATCGGTGGTAAATCCAATCTGGTTATTAATGACGAAATGAATGGTTCCACCGGTATAATAGCCGTCGAGTTCACTCATCTGCAACACTTCGTACACAATACCCTGGCCTGCTACCGATGCATCGCCGTGAATGAGTATTGGTAATATCTTGTCGAATTCACTTTTGTACATCACATCGGCCTTTGCTCTTGCAAAACCTACTACTACCGGGTCAACTGCTTCGAGATGCGAAGGGTTGGGCATTAGTTTGAGGTGAATGGTTTTACCGTTGGTAGCCTGCAATTCGCTACCATAACCCATGTGGTATTTTACATCGCCGCTGCCCATGGTTTGATCGAGCTTGGCCGTTCCCTCGAATTCACTGAATATCTGCTCGTATGTTTTGCCCATGATATTGGCCAGCACATTCAATCGTCCGCGATGCGCCATACCAATCACTACTTCCTGTACGTTGTGCTCCGCGGCAGTGTTGATAATGGCATCAAGCGCTGCAATGGTGGTTTCTCCTCCTTCAAGCGAAAACCTTTTCTGGCCCACGTATTTTGTGTGAAGGAATTTTTCGAAGATCACGCCCTGGTTCAATTTCTCCAGTATTCTTCTTTTTTTCTCGAGCGAAAGAGGATCGTTGAATTTTCTTTCGATTTCGTTGGTAAGAAAATCTATTTTTTTCTGATCGCTGATATATTTGAATTCAATACCCACATGGCCCGCATACCATTTCTCCAGTTGTTCGTGAATCTTCCTCAGTGGGGTAGTGCCAAGACCAATCAGGTTTCCTACCTGGAAGGGTTTATCAAGGTCGGCTTCTGTAAATCCATAAAAATCGAGGCCGATATTGGCGCCCCTGTCTTTTCGTTTACGGATGGGGTTTGTTTTGGCGATGAGATGACCCTTGTTGCGGTATCCCAATATCATTCGGTAAGCCCTTAGCTCACGCATCCAATCCACGTCTACTGTAATGGCAGCGCCATTTTCTGCAACTGCATGTGCTGTTCCCCCATTGGTGCCGGATTTACCCGCCGACACGGCAAAATCGAAGCCCTCGAAAAACTTTCGCATTTCGGGATCGACGCTTTCGGGATTGCTCACAAAATCCTGGTAAAGGCTTTCAATATACTGAGGATGGGAATTGGTGATATACGAGAAATCTTTCATGGAACTGCCGACTTTAAACGGACGACAAATATCGGTGAAAATGACGAACTCTGAAAGCTATGAGCAACTGATAACCACTAATTTTTAGGGATTTGTATAACGAGTCCCGTAAACCTGCCAACCGGTTCCGAACTCCCCCCTGACCGGGTTCCGCCTATTTCCAGGAATATTTCCACTTTTTTTGGAACTTAAAGCCCGAATTTTGGAATTTCCCATGCCGGGGCTTACCTTTGCCAACCTATTTAAAAAAGGGTTTAAAATTTAGAGTTCATGGCTAATCATAAAGCTACCTTAAAAGATGTACGTCAGGCCACCAAGCGCCGCGAAAGAAATAAGTATTATGGCAAAACTACCCGTAATGCCATTCGTGATCTGAAAGATATCAAAGACGCAAAAGCCGCCGGGGCAAAGCTTTCTGAAGTAGCTTCCATGATCGATAAACTCGCGAAGCGCGGTATCATCCACAAAAACAAGGCAGCCAACCTGAAAAGTGGTTTGACCAAGAAGGTGAATAGCCTCGCTAAAACCAAGTAACTCCACCACATAGTTTTATATAAGAAAAGCATCCCGCATTGGGATGCTTTTTGTTTTGGGATATGGCCTTTGCAACTGAGATCAGTTACCAGGGCTTTGTGAGCTACTCTTAACCCCTTGAACCTTTAAACCCTTGAACCTTTGAACCCTTAAACTCCTCAACCGCGAACCAAGCTCCCTCTTCTCCCCCACGATAAAAACATATACATCATTACCAGAACTACGACAACAATACAAACATAAGGCACTACATCTCCAATAATGCCATAAACGGTAGTAACACGACCAATCCTAACAGACGTAATCCAGCGTTTATCCCCTTCTTTGTAAAAATCAAAAGAACCGGTAATTTTTCCGCGGTAATCGCTGGCGACTGACAAGCCGCCGCTTACCTGGCGAAAAACCGCCGAGCCATTTTCTATCCCGCGGATAACGGCCATATGACTGTGATAAGGCGAAATCGCATACCAATCGCCGGATGGTAATAATAGCAGATCAGATTTATTCTTACTCAGCTGCCGCATCAATTGAGGGAAATCTGCATCGTAGCAAATGGAAGTAGATATCTTACCATATTCCGTTGTAATAACCGGAACAAGCTGGTCGCCGGGTGAGCTATTCTCGACTATTGGCACCGGCTTGTTTTTATGAAACACATTCGCAATGTTTCCATCGGGCCCCACCAATATCGCTTTGTTCTCAATAAATTTTTTACCGGCTTTTATCTTACCGGGTTCAATTACTGCAAGCGCCATTAACAGGTATACTTTGTTTTCTTTGGCAAAACATCTTCCCCTTTCAATCAGCGAATCTTGTTTACGCATTAATACAAACCCATTTCCTTCCGACCAACTGATAATTTTGGCGCCTTGATCCGCCATCAATTGAGACAACACAAAAAGACTGTCATAGAGTTTATCCAGCGCAGCCATCGTTTTAGGGAATCGAAGCGGATCGGGCTGTTCAATAAATGGTATGAGTGCCTGGTTTATCTCCTGCAGTTTGGATGAGGATACTGAAATGCGGGGATTAATAGCAACCGTCTTTTTCTCTACTTCATTATACACTGTTTCTAAAAAATTAAAACTGGGAACTGTTACCCCTGCCAATTTCACTGAATTATTACCCGATAAAATATCCCGGTTTACCCGAAGGACTCCATAAACAAGGATAACCAGGAAAATTCCTCCGTATATAAATAAACCCTTTTGGTATGGGCGGTTGTTTTGGTTTCTTTCAATAGCCCATACTACTACCGACCCAAACCATCCGATCATAAAACTGATTCCCCACAACCCGGTGATGGATACTAACTGGATAAACCAGGAAAAATCAAATTGCGAATTGGCAATCGATCCCCAAACACCTCCCCCTCCCATCGAATCAATAAACTCAAGGGTTACAAGGGCAGCAGGAAAGAATAAGGTAGTGATGAAACCATCCTTGTTTTTAGTGAGCCAGCGATCTAGTATAAATACCAGCAGTGTTTTTGCCGAACCAATCAGTATAAACAAAACAGCTATGATCAATGGCATGGGAAAAACTTCGTAGGCCGATACAATTCCTGATACTACCAGGGCCGCGTAGATCCAAAGCCATTTCCTTTTTATCGAACAATGCCGGGAGTACCATAAAAAAGCTATGGGGCCAATCCAGGCAAATAAGGGAATTGCAAATCGCGGGGAAGAAAGCACGAGGCTGATCATCCCGATCAACAAGGCCAGTAAGGGCAAGCTACGCGGGGCTGAAGCGCCGGAACCGGGTATTGGGAAAGAATCCTGTTTCATTTTGTTTTTGAAACAAAGATGTGATCCTCATGCCTGCCTTGTCGACTGAATACAGGAAGTCGAACTCATTTTTTGGGTTCGACTTTAAGATCCCCCGAATCGAAACCCTGCATTTTTTTCTTAAACTCGCTGGGCGTCAAACCTGTTTGTCGCTTAAAGATGGTATTGAAAGAAGATTTTGAATTAAAGCCAACCTCATACAAAATTTCCAGAACGGTAATCTTGGGATCCGATTTGTCGGATAAGAGACGCTTTGCTTCCTCGATGCGATAGGTATTGATGAAATCAAAAAAGCTTTGGCCGGTCATTTCGTTGATCACCTGCGACAAGGCCCTAGGTTTTACAGATAGCTGCCGCGCCAGTTGCTCCAGCGAAAGCTCGGGTTCGAGATAAGGGCGTTTGCTGTTCATGTGATGAAGAAGAGCATCCAGGATTTTTTTCTTATCCGTTTCCTGCAAGGTTGAACCGGCATATTTGGAAGCTCCGGCATTTTCTTCCACGGCGGGCGATAAATCGACGGGCTTAGGTTCCCCGCTTTTGCTTTCTTCTTCCTCAAGCGCTTCAAATACTTCGGGATTCCTGAGCGCCCTTAATAAAACCCGGTTGATAAATAGAATGAATACGGCTATCAATATCGTTAGCGCCAGGTAGTAAAAATTGGAGAAAGAAGTGAGCCCGATAAAACTACCCGCGGCGCCCAATAACATCAAGCCCGTTAAAAACACCAGCGTCGATCGTAGCCAGCTCAATTCCGTTCTCCGCCTGTCTGAAAATTTATTTGCCGCCACTTCCTGGTGCAGGTTCACCGTTTTTAATGAAAGAAACATGTAGCTGAAAAAGTGCAGGTAAATAAAAAGGGAAACGATGTAGATATAGGGAGGCATTTGCCGCAGGATTATTTTATCGAGTATCTCCATTTTACGCGCAGTATCCTGGCTATTGTAGGAGATCAAGGAGAATATGGTAAGAAATATAAAAGGAATGAAATGCATCCATCTCCGGCTGTTTAACTTGAAATCCTTATACACGACCGACTGAACATATAAAAACATCAGCGGCCCGTACAATAGCGGCATACTGCTTCCCCACAAGGCCCAGGATGGATAGGCATGATAAACCCGTTTCAATAAAAAAATACTATCGACGAGGTTGAGGCAAAGCGACAAAAAGAATACTCCCAGCAGGCGGTTACTCACCCGTTTTCCTTTTTGATGCGAGAAAAGGAAAAAACTGATGAATAGCAGTTGAAAGATCACCAGCAGAATCAATACCTCTGTAAAATTAAAACTCATGTGTTTTCTTTACCTGTAACCAGTGTGAATTCGGAATACAAACATATTTATAGACGGATGTATCCTTTATGCTTCCTTTTTGTATTTTCAAGCTTTAAGTTACGATATGAAAATACTACTAACAGCTATTTTGTTTTTGTCGGCCAACTTACTTGCGAGTGGCCAAAAAACCATGACTACTATTTTTGAACAATCGAAGGGAACAAGAACTCCCACTTATTTCGAAATTGTAAACTGGTGGCAGCAGTTGGATGCACAATCGGGGAAAGTAAAAATGCTGACCATGGGCATGAGCGATGCTGGCTTGCCCCTCCACCTGGTGGTGGTTGCCAGCAACGGCGATTACAATTTTGAAAACATCCGTAAAAACAACAAAAGGATCATTCTTATCAACAACGGCATACATCCCGGCGAACCCGATGGCATCGATGCCAGTATGTTGCTGGCGAGAGATATTGTAAGCAATAAGGTTTCGTTGCCCGATAATGTGGTATTGGCCATCATCCCGGTTTACAATATCGGCGGCTGTTTAAACCGGAGTCCTTTTTACCGTGTTGATCAGAATGGGCCCGAAGAATTCGGAAGCCGGGGAAATTCCCAAAATCTCGATCTTAACCGCGATTTTATAAAATGCGATTCAAGGGAAGCCCGTGCTTTTGCTGAAATATTTCATCTTACCGATCCCGATGTATTTGTAGACAACCATGTAAGCAATGGGGCCGATTACCAGCATGTGATGACGCTGCTGACAACGCAGCATAGCAAACTCGGTGGCATCATGGGCGAGTATCTTAATAAAACCTTTGAGCCGGCAATTTATGCGTCGATGAAAGAAAAGGGTTATGACCTGGTTCCCTATGTAAGTTTTGGTGGCAATACCCCCGACCAGGGCATGACGGCCTATTTCGATGGACCGCGTTATAGCAGCGGTTACGCCAGCCTCTGGCACAGCTTTGCCTTCGTTCCCGAAACACATATGCTCAAGCCCTACGAGCAAAGGGTGATGTCGACCTACCAGCTCATGATTTCGTTTATCGAATTTACTTCCAGGAACAGCGCGCGCATCAAAGAGCTGCGCGAAAAAACAAAAGCGGCAGTAAAAACCCAATCGGAATTCCCGGTAAGCTGGTCGCTTAACCGAGAAAAATTCGACGAGGTTGTGTTCAAAGGTTATGAAGCCGGAAGAAAGCCCAGTAACGTTTCGGGACAGCCGCGTTTGTATTATGACCGCAATAAGCCTTACGAAAAAAAGATCAGGTATTTTAACTTTTTCGATAACAAGACCATTGTCAAAAAACCCGTAGCTTACGTAATACCGCAGGGTTGGTGGAAAGTGATCGAATTACTGAAGCTTAACAAAGTGCAGATGCGCCGTCTTACAAAAGACAGCTCCGTTGAAGTAGAAGTATACCGGATTGAAGATTATAAAACTTCGCCACGCCCCTATGAAATGCATCACCTGAACAGCGATGTGAAACTGAGCAGCACCAAAAAAATCATGAAATTCAGAAAGGGTGATTATCTCATTCCGATGAACCAGGTAGCCAATCGTTTTTTGATGGAGGTGCTGGAACCGCAGGCCGACGATTCGTATTTTGCCTGGAATTATTTCGATGGCATTTTAGGACAAAAGGAAGGGTATAGCAGTTATGCGTTTGAAGATATTGCCGAACAATTCCTGAAAGAAAACCCTTCGGTAAAAGAAAAGCTGGAACAGCGGAGAGCCAGCGATTCGGCATTTGCAAAGAACGGCTCGGCCCAACTGAATTTTGTTTACCAGAATTCGCCTTATTACGAACCTGATCATCTTCGTTATCCTGTTTACAGGATTGTACAATAAATGTTCAGATATTGCCTCATAGCGATCTTGCTGCTGGTTGGTGCAAATTGTTTTGCCCAGCGAAATGACACGCTGCGTGTTTTTCTCGACGATCAACTCCAGTTCAGCAATAAAAAAAAGGGCTTATACCCTGCAATGGCGATTAAAAGCAACAACCATTGGTTCCTTGTTTCCGTATACCCCGATACGGGTTTACTGGTAAGGGCCTATTTTGCCGACAGGGACTTAAGTGTAAAGGATGGCCCTTTTCAACTTTACCATCGAAATAATGTGAAGGCTATGGAGGGAATTTACTCGAACAATACCCGCCAGGGTGTTTGGAAATACTGGTATCCTAATGGGCAAATAAAAGATTCGGGAGTAATCAAGAACAATCAACTGGTAAACACCTGGTATTCCTGGTACGAAAACGGGCAGCTAATGGCAATTGCACAATATCTCCATCCCGATTCCATTCCCGACGATATAGTAATCCGGTCTGATAACCGCTTTGGTAAAAAAGGTTTATTCAATGAAGATACCACCGTGACTTACCTGCATGGGCCTTACTTGTCATTTTACGCAAGCGGGAACAGAAAGGACTCTGGCAATTATGTAAATGGATTGCGCGAGGGGGAATGGAAAAGCTGGTACGAGGACGGGAACCCGGAATCGCGGGGCAGCTATATAAAGGGTGAACAATCGGGAACCTGGGAGTATTTCCATGAAAACGGAAACATCAGCACAAGGGAAACCTATCTCAACAATAAAATTACCAACCTCGAGTGTTTTGATACGAGTGGCAACTCCCAGGGTTATTTTTGCAGTATCCAGAAGCCCGCGGTTCCGGTAACAGGTAGCTATACGAATTTCCAGAACTACATGCTCGATAATATATTTTGGCCAAGGGAACTCGATGGTAAAAATGTAAATGGAGTGGTGAGAGTGAGTTATACTATTTCGAGAGAGGGCATGTTGTATGATATCAAAGTTTTGGCAACGCCGCATCAACTGCTGGCTCAGGAAGTTGTTCGTTTTTTGCAGGGCATCCCCCGGTGGCAACCCGCAGTATCGCACAACCGTGTAGTGGAATACCGGGGATTACTGGAAGTGCCATTTTATCGTTAAGCAAGAAGGCTGTTATGAAAAATGCGATTGTTTCATTCCTTCTTTTCATTTCTGCGGGCGCAATGTGTTTTTCGCAGAGCGATAGCCAGAGAATTGTCTATTTCAACCGCTTTTTTGAGTCGGAGAAAGAGCTGGAATATTTCACATATTACGGCGTGCCGAAGAAAATAAAAGGCAGGTTGTATGAGGTAACACTTTATACACTGAGCGATGAAAAAGCGGCGCTGGGCGAGTACCTCGGCCGAAGATTGAAGAACCGCCATGGCCTTTTCGTATTGTATAACCGCGAGGGCAAAATCATTGTATCCGCCAATTACCGAAAAAACATCCTCCACGGCGTGTACCAGCGTTTTCATAACAATGGGTTTTTATCCGATTCGGGATATGTCAGCCGTGGGCGAAACCAGGGTGTTTGGAAAACCTGGTTCGATAATGGCAATATTCGGGAAATAAAGAATTATACTATTGGAAGAACCTGGTTTGGCTATCAATACAGCTACCTGGAAAAAGAATACAAATCCTGGTTCCCCAATGGAAGGCTCGATGATTCCGGTTATTACAAGGCCAACAATCGCGAAGGAATTTGGGTGGACTGGATAGAAAACGGAAGCATACGCTCTGTAGGTGTGTACAAAAGAAACTGGAAGCGCGGAACCTGGAGGTATTACGATACCAAAGGCAAACTGCTTTATATGCGGCGCTTTAGTAGTTTTCGGTACGATGATGTGGGGGTGTATGTTCCACTAAATCGCCAGAACGACCCCAATAGGAATTGAAGACTGCAAAACTCATTCTAAAACCATAACAGGAAACATCGATTCGTTCATTTCTATTCTTTGCACCGTAGCGTCGTTGCGCTCAATAATTTTAGCACCTGGGCAAGCATCCCTATCACCCTTTCTTTGTATCCGCAGCAACCACTAAAGATGTTTTCTTCTTTAGTTCCGATCTTCCAAATATCTTCCACGCCAGCCAGGCACATACAATCAATACGGCAATACTCAGGTAGCCTAATAAATCATAATGCTCAATTCTTCCACTGGGGTTTCGAATAACCACCAATCCCGACACCAATGCAGCAACACTGGAACCCAACTGCTGCAGGCTACTGTTAAAGCTCATAAAACTTCCTCTTTTTTCGGGCTCCACCACATTACTTACCATGGCCTGTGCCGTTACACCACGACCGGTGGAGAAAGCAAACCAGCAACCGAACATAGTAAGAATAACCGTAAACGGTATTGCGGGAACATTGGTAATAGCGTACACCAATACAATCGACAAAAACACGCAGGCCATAAATACACGGAGCTTTCCGTAACGGTCGGCAATCCATCCCAGTAAATTAGCCGCGACAAAAGATGAAATGCCTCCAACGAGGTAAATCATTGGGGTTACATTTTTCGGGTACCCGTTATTGAACTCCATATAGGGGTTAATAAATGGAATAATCATGAAATGACCTACCATGATGAGTCCCGAAAACAACAAGGCCATGCGCTGACGATTGTCGTTCCAAACCGTCGTCAGCACCTGCAGGTTCCCCGGTTTTTCATCTTTTGCAATTTGCCCGCCCGGCTTTCGAAGATGCTCCGACATGGGTGGGATAAAATAAATAATCAGCGGGATAATCAGCAATCCCATTCCGCCAATAAACAAGAAAGGTGCGTGCCAGGAAAAAATATTCGATAAATACAAGGCAAGAGGAATACCCAATGTAGAAGCTACCGCAAATGCCGACATAATGGCTCCCATCGCTCTCCCTCTTCGCTCATAGCTATAAATATCAGAGATAATAGAAAGCACCTGGGCGCCGATAAGTCCCCCGAACAGACCCGCCAGCAACCGAAAGGCCAGCAGGAAGCCATAATTGGGAGCAAAGCCGCAGGCAATAGTGCCGATAATAAAACCAGAATAGCCAAAAAGCAACACCTTCCTTCGATCGAACCCGTCAACATAAAAAGCCGCGACGAACCCCGACACCGCAGCGCTAATGGTGTAGGCCGCTACCAAAAAGCTGAATTGCTGTGCACTGATATTGAAATAAGGCATCAGGTAATTACCCAGCGGCATCATGATCATGAAATCGAGAATATGGGTAAAGTTCAAAGCTGCCAGAATGAGCAGAATAATTCTTTCTTTCCAGTTCATATACATCCTTTGTTAATCGACGCAATCGTTTGTCCAGGCCAACCTTAACCGGGCGGCTGAACAATCCCCGCCCGCAGCAGGTTTTAATTTGTCGAAAGTTGGCTTGATGGAGAGAGTGAGGGAAAAATTTAGCGTTGCAAATTTCGCATTTTGCCCCCGAACTAAAAATTAAGATTTCGCCTAAAAAATGAGGGAATAATAGAAGGTAAAAAATATATTATCGGATCGTTAGTATTCGTTATCCTAAACACAACCTATCTTTGCATTAATTGCTTGTTACATGAAGACGAACTTTATCCTTACCGGAACGCTGGGCATGCTCCTATGCCTGTATGCCGCGGGACAAACGGGTCTTTTTCAAACAGATGCCGTTGATATCGCCGGCGAATTCAACAACGAACTTATTGATAACAACTCCCTGCCTGCAAATGGAGTTATTAATGGGTTTCACAGCGATGGCCGCATCCGCTATAGCGCCACGGTGAAAAACTCCCGGCTGCATGGTGTGTGGTCGAGCTGGTACAACAATAATACAAGCCACGACGAAGGCCGATTGGTGAGAGGAATCCCGGATGGCGAATGGAAGGTATGGTATCCCAATGGTAAGTTGCGCTTTGTGCGAACCTACTCCTACGAAAAACTTCAGCGTTTGAGACAGGAATGGACAAGGCCTCATCCAAAGATGGCCAACTACCCTTTGACCAATATTTACAAGAACGATCGGCAAAAAGCCTTATCGTTAGTGAAAAGCAACTACTCTTTCCGGAACTTCACAATCGATAATTCATATACACCGGTTTTCAAAGATTGCCTCCATCATGGTTTATACATGAATTTTTATGAAGACGGAAGCATGAAGGATTCGGGCTATTATAAAAACGGATTGAGAGATGGTGTTTGGGAAGAGGGATTGGTGGATGGCAGCGGCTGGTGGATCGGCAATTATCAAAACGGTATCAAAACCGGTACCTGGAAAAGAATCAGCCACGATAAAAAAACCAGGGAGATCGTTATATATCGAAACGGTAAAGAAGATTGGCGGAAAGTTTATTAATTGGCTAATTGGCTAATTGGTCAATCGGCCAATTAGCCAATTAAGTTCCCTACTTCTGTACTACCCTGATGGTTCCCGCTCCGTGATACGAGTGATACTCCCCGTTATACATGGCATCGGCGCTAACCGGGCCCATCCGATAAACCCCGGGCGATACGGCCCGCACTGCATAATAATACACCTGGCGATTGTTTTCGAGATCCACGAATAAGTTGACTCGATCATCGCGTACATCGAGGGCCGTGGGTGTAGATGCATCTTTTATCCAATCCATTCCCGGAATTTCTTTGGTTCGCGGGTTTTCAATTTCGAAACCGGCGGGTATAAGATCGGAGATAACGATGTTTTCTACACGCGAGCTATACGCATTCTCCAAGGTTACCTGAACGATCACCAATTCATTCTGAATAAAACTGTTTCCAGCAATCGGCCTTCCGTTCCGGTCGAAGAAGCGGCGACGAACCCTGATATAGTTATCTTCCTCTTTGTACTCGCCGGTACTGCTTATTCCTTCGCTTTTCCAGAAATAATAAAGGCGGCCCTGGCCCTTCGTTAGAATTTCAACGTTGGTCCCTCCCAAATCTTTTGCAGAAATGGTTACCGACTGATCGGCGACATTAGTTATGGTTTTACCATTTACCTTAATCTCAGCCGTAACGGTTGCCTTATTGGCTCCACGCGCTATTTTTCCCAATGCAATAAAGCTGAATGCGCATTCCTGCGTGCTGTACCAATAGCGTTGTTTGAGTTTATCGGCCACATGTTTGGCCATAACACCAATCTGGGAATTATTCGGCTCGGCATCCATCAAAGCGTTCAATGCGATGGCTTCATCGCGTATATCGCTGTAAAAGCTTCCGCCTGTTTGCGCTACCGAAACTTCCCCGATGAACGAGGAAGGAAGCATTTCCTTAAACCGCGCTTTATCGCCCGCTACCGCATATGCCACACTCAAAAGATACCTCGCATCGAGGCTCAGCAACTGCGGGTTAGATTTGTAGTAGTTCATTACCGGAACATTTGCCTTGCCGGCTAAGGCCAATACGTAGAGGCTGTAAGCAACTTCCTTGGGAGCAATTTTCTTCTGCTCTTTCTGGTTATAGTAGTACAGGATGGTTTCCCGGCTTTTCAATTTGTAATTGAGATAATTCAAGAGCCCATCCAATACGGTTTTATCAGGTTCAAATCCTGCTTTCTGCGCTTCTAACAAGAAGTGAGCGCCGTAAACCGATGCCCACCAATGTTCGGTTCCTTCGCCATCCCACAGGGTGAGGCCCCCATTGTACAGCTGGCGCAGTTTTATTTTTCGTATGGCTTCGCCAATATTGTAATTGGCAGGAGAAGGGCCGGCCTTCTTCCCGTTTATTTGCTGAACAAGATCGTCGAAATACAATTGAGGGAAGGCCACCGATATTGCTTGCTCGGTGCAACCATAAGGATACTGTAGGAGATAACTCAACTGCTTGCCTAATTCCAATGCGGGGCTCCGGCTAACCACCAGTTGATAATCGGTACTTCCGGGTATAAAGTTCGAAGTATTGATATTGATACGCTGCGAACCTCCACCGTTTATGATGCCGCTTCCGGTTTCTACCTGCAACGGCGCAGCCGGGCGAACACTGATTTCAGTTTCATCGGCAAACTTCTCTCCCATACTGTTCACCTCTACTTTTATTTTTCCAACCTCGACCGCCGGTTCTGCCACTAATTGAAACGAAACGCGCCCTTCGCTATTTGCATTGAGCGAAATGCTTTGTGAATTGCTTCCCACAACACGAACGGGACCGCTTACTGTTATTTTTGCCGAGGCAGAAGTGGCTTTGCTGGTAGTATTGGTGATGGTTACAGGAACAGTCACAGTATCTTTCGGGCTAAGAAAACGCGGCAGCGCCGTACTCAGCACAAGGGGGTCGGCTACTTTGATAGCAGTTTCTGTGCTGCCAAAACTTTCGTTTTTATAAGCTACGGCCATCAAACGAACTTCCCCGCTAAACTGAGGAATATCGAATTCAAACTCTGCCTCCCCGCTTCCATTTGCTTGTCGAATACCGCTCCAGTAGGAAACAATTTTGACACGTTTGGCAGGCATGGGATTTACCCGCTTGCTCATTTCAAGATCTCCATCGCCACCGGTACTGCTCAATCGTGCGCGCAATTCGGGAAACAAAAGCGGGTATATATCGTATGCCGATACTTCCAATGCACGCTGCGCGTAGAAATAATTATAAGGATCGGGAGTTTTGAAATCACTAACCTGCAATACTCCATTGTCCACTGCGGCCAGTGTAACATAACTGCCGGGCGATGCTTTTACTGTTATCTTCTGGTGCGTACGCGAGCGAACCGATTTGGGAGCATTTACCAGCAAATCCATCTTTCTCGATCTTTCCTCCACTTTTACATTGCGGAAACCATGTGCTACCGTGAGCGGAATATCGCTCACGTCGTGCGGCTTGATAAGTGTTGCCGTAATATAAACGTTGGGCAAATGTTCGGATGAAAGCTTGAGGTCAACGGAAGCCGTCCGGTTTTCTACGTTTACATACTGGTAATGCACGAGCTTGTCTGTTTCCATGGTTACCAGCATTCGACCGCTGAAGGGAGTTTTAAAGAAGGCCTTTACCGACTCGCCCGTGTTATAACCCGATTTATCCAATTCGATATCAATATTACCTTCGGTGTCTACTTCAAAAGAACTGTAATCGCTGCCCCAATAACCATAGCTATAAAAAGTACTGCTGATATAGCTGGATGCCCCGGGTATGAATACCCGTATTTCGTAATTACCCGGCGAACGGGGGGTATAGGAAAAGCTGCTGTTTTCGCCGCTCACATTCACTGCGCTTTCTGCCAATACCTTTAGATCTTTCTGCGACTCGTAACGAAAATAACCCTCGTTCTTCACCAATACCGTGCGATACTCGTGCTTTATCACTTTCACCTGCGCGGTGCTGCTAACCAATTGCTCGTTCTTATTCAACGCAATTAACGGAAATCGTACCGGCTGGTTGAGGGGTTGATACCAATAACCATCGTTTGCAATTCCAAAGAAAACATCCTGTGTAAAGATATCGGCATTGGCACTTCGGCTAACGGGTCGGCCGGTTTCATCGAATACCGTTGCATAAAAACTTGCCTGCAGCAATCCTGTATTTTTGAAATTGGCGGGTACGGCATACGACTCTTTCGCCTCGCCTGCTTCGTTGGTGGTACCTTCGTCGACCACTTTATCGAAGGAAATGGCCGTGTTTTCTACATTAAAATTGTACTTGCCGTATTTTTGGGGGCCGAATGATTTCTGTTTCACCTGTACCTCGTACTCGTAATTGCGATTGGCGGCTGGTGGTCCAAAAAAGTTTACGGCATTAATGGAAAGCGTAGTGCTTTCGCCGGGAGCCAGCACTGGTTTATCGAGTTTGGTACTCACCTTAATGCGATCGGGAACAAATTCTTCAATGCTGAAACTTTTACTGGCGAGTAACACATCGTTCGAGGTATACACTTCGAGTGAATAAGATCCGGTAATGGCCGAAGAAGAAATGTCAGCGTCGCCTTCTACAGAGCCTTGTGCATTTAATGTTTTTCTGAACGATTTCAATTCTTTTCCGTTCGGCAGCAGGAATTTCATTTTGATGGGAAGTTCTCCCGGCGATTTCCATGCATGATCGCGGAGGATTACAGAAAAATTCACTTTTTCGCCGGGTCGGTAAATATCGCGTTCCGCGTAAACGAATGCATCCAATCCCGTACTGTTGATTCTTTTTCCTCCCACATCAAAGCGGGAAGTATTCACCCTTGTATTGCTGAAAGGCAGATAATTGAAATCGTCGCCTGTTTTTGCAATAATCATGGCAGGGCGAAAGCCGGCGAACTCTTTGCGCGTATAAACAATTTCGGCCACTCCATTGGCATCGGTGCTGGCGTTGCCCAATACCTGGTTGTTGGCGCCATAGGCCACTACGTTTACTCCGTTTACCGACTCTGCCGTTTTAATAGAGTTAACGAAAACCACCATCTTATCTTTTGCTTCCCTGGCAATAAGGCCCAGGTCGCTCATAGCAATAAAGCGGCTATCGCTTTCCCAATAATCTCTGGTCGACCGGATTTTGATATGATAGATTCCTTTGAAATCGGCCAGTTTATCTTCGGGGTTGAATTTGAACAAACGGCTATTGCCGTATTTGGGCAGCGAACGTGTATCGATCTCCTTTTCGTACACCACATCGCCCAGTTCCATGTCGGCATTGTTTTCGTAATAGTATTCATCTTCTCCCCTTTCGTCTTTGGGGTAATAACCATAACGCTGGGCGGCCAACAAATTCGATTCGTAGATTTTCGAAATTATCACTTTTACCGAAGGCATATTGGTAATGCGTACTTCGATTTGCTGGTTTCCTTTACCTGCCAGGTAAACCGCCTTGCTGTTAACGAAGCGGATAGAGGGCGCTAGTTCGCCGAATGCGATATTATTATCGTATTGTTCGCGCAAGGTTCCACCGATTCTTCCCTTCAATCCCTTTACAAGAGTAATAACATAACTTTTTTCAGCGTTGAAATCATCGCTGTTGATAGAAAATCCGTCGTCGGTTTGTGATACGGAAAATTTAACGGCGGGCTCAATTTTAATGAAGGAGGATAGGCGATCGAGAACTACCTGCTGGCTGGTGCGTATGTAAACCGTACCGCTGCTGCCGTCGTGCTCGGCGCTTAAATCGTTTATGGAAAGTGTGTAGGGAGAAGGTATGTACAGTTTTGTTTCCAATGCTTCTTTGGTAGGGTTTATTCCCCCCTCGGGTACAATTCCCTTTTCGAGATAAATGGAGGTTTCGAGGTCCTTGTCTTCCATTTTCAGGTTAGTTAATAATACAGAAACCCGGTTGCTGGGAGATAAGGTTTGAAGCGTATAGTCGATATCTTTCCCGTCTGCTTTTATCTTAAGTTTTTCCCTGATGGTATTGGGGTTAACGGCATAATTGAAATAAATATCCAATTGAGGCGAGGCCGTTGCCGGGGCCTGTTCGGATGCAATCCAGGTAATATTGCTGTTGTCAAGTTTTAGATCGGGCGTATTGAAGCGGATATTATCGGCTTTGCCCACACTATTGTATTTGCTGAACTGAAGGACTTCGTCGCTGATCCTGGCTTTATACGAAGTTGCGGGTGCCAGGGGTTGTGCGGGCGAAAACACCAATTCATCGGGGTGCTCCCAACGAAAGCGACCCTCTATTTTAGGTTCAAAAGAAACATACCCGGTAGAATCCCACCGGTTAAGAAGGGAATCTTTCATGAGTTCCTTATCGAACCGGAAAACGAGATTGCCTAATTGCTGTACATCTCCTTTGGCATTGGTATATTCAAGGTTAACCGTGTTTCGACTGCATGCAGCTAAAAAAATAACAACCGAAAAGGTTGTTACCAGCGAGAGGGAATTACGCATATATGGTTTAAGTTGAAAATGATGGTTGGAAAAACTGCTGTTAAAGTACAAAATTGGCGGGAATCGCGGAGGATAATCGCGAGTCGTAAGAGGCAAGTGGTGAGTGGGGTCGGGAATCGTGAGTCGTGAGTCGTGAGTGGGTTGCTGTGCTTCGGGATTTCCTCACTATTCACGATTCACTATTCACGATTCACGATTGACGATTGACGATTCACGACTATAATTTCCTGGGAACCCTTAAGGAGGCAGACTCGAAGAGTCCATATAGAAAAAAGATATTTGAACAGAAAGATACATAACGGCCAATGGGGTTCGCAAGTATTTACCGATAAGTTTTTGTTAATTGACTACCATGTGCATTTTTGCTTATTGTAACTTCGATTGAATATCGCATCCCGTATACGATGAATCGTTCCGGCAGTTCCATATTGAAATGGGTTAAAAGATTGTGCATTGTACTTTCTTTTGGCTTTGCTTTGTTTCTTTTGCTGAATTGGCTTTTTCCCGTGCCCGATAAAATCGAATACTCTACCATTATCACCGATAACAAGGGAGAATTGATACATGCGTTTCTGACCAGCGATCAAAAATGGCGCATGCGAACGAGGCTGGAAGAAATTTCGCCCCTGCTTCGCAAAACCATTATCGAGAAGGAGGATAAGTATTTTTATTATCACTCCGGCATAAATCCTTTGGCGCTTGGGAGAGCTTTTGTGAAAAATATCTTCCGTATGAAACGCACCTCGGGCGCCAGCACCATTACCATGCAGGTAGCAAGAGCGCTGGAACCGAAAGGCAGAACTTATGCGAATAAGCTGGTAGAAATGTTTCGGGCCGTGCAATTGGAATGGAAATACCCCAAAGAGGAGATTTTGCAGTTATACCTGAACCTGGTTCCTTATGGAGGAAATATTGAAGGTGTTAAATCGGCGTCGATTCTTTATTTCAAAAAAAATCCCGATCACCTTTCGCTTGCCGAAATCACTTCGCTGGCTATTATACCCAACCGCCCCTCTTCGCTGGTAATGGGTAAAAACAACGAGCTTATTGTTGAAGAAAGGAATCGCTGGCTAAAAAAATTTGCCGCCGAAAAATTGTTTACTGAAAAAGAGATAAAAGACGCATTGAATGAACCACTAACGGCATCACGCGGGGCTGTTCCAAAACTTGTGCCTCATCTCTCGTATAAGTTGAAAAAAGGAGGCGGGGATATTGTTCATACTACTATTGATATGAATATTCAGTCGAAGGCGGAAAAGCTTACGCAGGATTATGTACGTACACTCAAACTAAGCAATATCAAAAACGCAGCCGTAGTAATCATTAATAATAAAACAAGGGAAGTTGTTGCCTATATCGGTTCAAGCGATTTTTATGATACTACGGATGCAGGACAGGTGAATGGAGCGGCAGCTATTCGTCAGCCCGGCAGCACATTAAAACCGCTGGTTTACGGCATGTGTATCGACGAGGGAATGCTTACCCCCAAGGCCGTTATTACCGATGTGGCAGTTAGTTACGATGGTTATTCTCCCGAGAATTACGATAAGCAATTCAATGGTTATGTAACTATGGAATATGCATTAGAGCATTCTTTGAATATTCCTGCCGTGAAGGCCTTGCGTATGTTGGGCAAAGATCGGTTTATACAAAAGCTATCAGCCTGCAATTTCGAACAGATAAAAAAGGATCGGTCGAAACTCGGGCTGTCGATGGTATTGGGTGGATGCGGTGCCAGTCTTGAAGAATTAACCGGCTTATACGGCGCATTTGCCAACCAGGGCGTTTATTATCGCCCGAAATTTGTGAAAACCGGTCAGGGCGGGTCAGACCCGAACGGTCAGACCCTGCTCGGCCCCTCCGCCTGCTTCATGATCAACGAAACCCTCTCCAAAATCAATCGCCCCGATTTTCCTCTCAACTGGCAAAGTACCGAACGCATGCCTAAAATTGCATGGAAGACCGGGACCTCCTATGGACGAAGAGATGCCTGGAGCATTGGCTATAACAAACGATACACGATTGGAGTTTGGGCAGGAAACTTCTCCGCAACCGGAGTACCGGAACTAAGTGGCGCGAGCGTGGCAACTCCTCTTTTGTTCAAATTATTTAATAGCATCGACTACGATAGCGATGAGCAATGGTATACCCAACCCGCCGATTGTGATACCAGGCAGGTATGTTCCGAATCGGGTATGCTGCCGAATGAAGACTGTAAAAACCTGAGCAGTGATTATTTCATTCCGCTTGTTTCGTCGATGCAGAAATGCAACCAGCGCGAGGAAATCAAGATATCGCCCGACGAAAAAATTTCTTATTGCAATGTATGTGCCCCGTCCACGGGATACAAAAAGAAATGGTTTAGGAAGATTACACCCGATATGCAACATTATTTCGAGGAGCGTAAAATTGGCTACGAAAAAATACCGGCGCATAATTCTTCGTGCGAAAAACTTTTTGCAGAAGCAGGCCCTGTGATCGTGTCGCCACGCAGTGGCTCCGAATACCTGATCAGCAAAAAAAATCCGGAACCACTTTTACTATCATGCAATGTTGGCAACGATGTACAAAAAGTGTATTGGTATGTCAACAACCGTTTTTATAAAGCTGCCGATGCGGCCAGCAAACAGTTTTTTGTGCCCGAAGAAGGACCGGTAAAGATTTCCTGCACCGACGACAAGGGAAGGAATAGAGATGTGTGGATAAGGGTGAGAAAGGTAAACCTGTAATATTATTTGAGTTCAACCGCGGAGATTGTTTCGTTCGTTGGCCGGCGCCGTCAATCGTGAATCGTGAGTCGTGAGTCGTGAATCGTCAATCGTGAATTTTGAGGAAACCCCGAAACACAGCAATTCAGTCACGACTCACGATTCACGACTCACGACCCCACTCACTCCTCACCTCTCACCACCATCACTCCACCTTTTTCACACTTCCTGCCCCGCTCACTTTTTGGTTTACCGATGCCGCATTGCCTTTGTACTTTACTGAGCCCGCGCCACTAACGCGAGCATCCAATTGCACACTCGCAAATACTTCCGCATCGCCCGCACCGGATATTTCCACCTTGGTGTTCTCCGATTTCAGATCAAAACATTTTGCGTCCGACGCACCACTGAGATCCACGTCGAAATCTTTCGTTTCGCCCGATAGTTTTACATTGCCCGCGCCCGACATACTCACCGCAACTTTGGGTGCATTGATATCCATTTCAATTTTTCCGGCACCGCTTACTTCGAGTTCAATCGGCTCCGCATTTGTAAGTTTGGTTTGACCAACAATATCGCAGGCCCCCGATACGTCTATCTTTTTATACAAAGGCGCTGTTACATGCACCCGCATATCGTTGGTTGGTTTGAGATTGTAACCCGATTTGTTCCGAACTACCAGCTTGCTCCCCGATACAAACACTTCAATATAATTCTGCAGGTTTTCGTCGGCTTCGATTTTTACCGAGCTGCTTGCTCCCTGCGACACATATACATCTATTGCGCCATGTGCCTCTACGGCATCAAAAGAAGAAACAGAGCGTTCTTCTGTTTTCCAGTTTCCATTTCCACGCACCCTTTTTCCGCCAATGTATCCGCAAGAACCAGCCATAATTGCAACTGCCATCAATAAAAAAGCAAATTTTTTCATATAGGTTATGTTTGGTGATTTTGAACGTAAAATAATACATGCTTCCGATAATCAGACGCTGAAAAAGAGGATACGTTACAGGTGAAGATGGAGAAGGCGAAGATAGGGGAAAAACGGCGGGCGGCAAGCGGCGAGGGCAGATCGGGAATCGTGAGTCGGGAATCGTGAGTCGTCAATGGTGAGTGGTGAATAGTGAGTGGTCAGCGGGTTGCTGTACTTCAGGGTTTCCCCACCATTCACGGCCCCACTCACTACTCACTACCCACCACTCACCCATCACCCGATTTGCCTTATCTTCGCAGCACCATGACGGAAAAGATACTCATTCTCGATTTCGGCAGCCAATATACCCAACTAATTGCCAGGGCTGTCCGCGAAGCCAATGTTTATTGCGAAATCGTGCCCTTCCACAAAAAAGTTGAATTCGATCCCTCGTTGAAAGGTATCATCCTGTCCGGGTCTCCTTTTAGTGTGAACGATCCCAATGCGCCTGAAGTTGACGTAAAAAGTTTGCACGAAAAGTTACCGGTACTGGGTGTTTGTTATGGCGCCCAGTTAACCGCCAAGCAATTTGGTGGAAAAGTGGCCAATAGTAGTAAAAGAGAATACGGCCGCGCACTCATGCATAAGAAAAAAGAGGATACCCTGCTGGCAAATGTTACCGAAATGTCGCAGGTATGGATGAGCCATGCCGACACCATTCTCGATTTACCCAAAGAATTTGATGTACTGGCAACCACCGACGATATTCCATACGCCGCCTTCAAAAAAAATGGACAGCAGCATCCGCTGTATTGCGTGCAGTTTCATCCCGAAGTTTATCATTCTATCGAAGGGAAAAAAATTATTAAAAACTTTCTCGTAAATATTTGCGGCTGCTCGCAGGACTGGACCCCTGCGCACTTCATAACCGATACCGTTGCCGATTTACAAAAGCAAATTGGCAATCGAAAAGTGATTATGGCATTGAGTGGCGGTGTGGACTCCACCGTTGCAGCCACGCTTATCCATCGGGCGATCGGCGACAGGTTGTTTGGAATTTTTGTAGACAATGGCGTACTCAGAAAAAACGAATTCCAGCAGGTACTCGACACTTATCATAAAATTGGCCTCAACGTAAAGGGTGTTGATGCCAAAAATCTTTTCTACAAAGAACTGGCCGGTAAGACCGACCCCGAGGCAAAACGCAAAACCATCGGCCGCCTTTTTATTGAAGTGTTCCAGGAAGAAGCAAAAAAAATAGAAGGCATATCCCTTCTCGGGCAGGGCACCATCTATCCCGATGTAATCGAAAGTGTATCGGTACATGGCCCCTCGGTAACCATCAAATCGCATCACAACGTTGGCGGATTGCCCGATATCATGCACCTTGAATTGGTGGAGCCGCTTCGTTATTTATTCAAAGATGAGGTTCGTCGCGTGGGCGCTGAACTTGGTATACCCAACGATTTACTACAACGCCATCCATTCCCCGGACCGGGTTTGGCCATTCGCATATTGGGCGAGATCACGCCCGAAAAAGTACTGTTGCTGCAGGAAGCAGATTATCGTTATGTAAAAGGATTGAAAGAGCACAACCTGTATGAACAGGTATGGCAGGCAGGCGCTATTCTTTTACCTGTTAAAAGCGTTGGCGTTATGGGCGATGAAAGAACCTACGAGTATACAGTTGCCCTTCGGGCTGTTACCAGCGTGGATGGCATGACGGCCGACTGGGCACACCTGCCTTACGAATTTCTGGCATATATTTCGAATGAAATCATCAACAACGTAAAAGGCATCAACCGCGTTGTTTATGATATCAGTAGCAAACCGCCTGCAACCATCGAATGGGAATAGCAGTCTGGTAACTTTGATTGTCAGCTTTCTTCAATATACCTGGCCAGAAAGACATCATGGGTTTAATTTCTTATGAATAATATCAGAAAACATTCTTCCGCAGCACGGGAGTTAACAATACGCATTGCTTCGTTCCTTTTGGCGGCAACCTTGTTTACACTATCTGCTGCTGCGCAAAGAGACAGTTTACCTGGAAAAGCCAGGGTTGCGGTTTTCAGCCCCCTCTACCTGGATTCGGCCTTTGACGCAAGCGGAAACTACCGCTACGGCAAAACCCTACCGAGGCATATCAGTGCCGGGCTGGAATTTTATGAAGGGATAGAATTGGCAATCGATTCGCTGGCCAAAGAAAAAATTCCCCTTGACGTATATATCTATGATACCCGATCGAAGAAAAAGCTGGATGAAATTCTCCGGCAGGAGGAGATGGCCGGCATGGATCTCTTCATCGGCTATGTAAACGTAAACGAAGCGGCACAATTGGCGCGGGCCGCTGCCGAAATGAATATCCCATTTGTAAACACCAACCTGCCCAACGATGCCGGCATAAGGGAGAACCCGAATTATGTTATCATGAATCCCACGCTCGGCACCCATTGCCATGGCATTTATAAATTCATCCAAAAGAATTATCCTCTTGCCACCATTACTTATTTCCGTAAAAAAGGACCCGGCGACGATATGCTTCGCAGGCATTTTACGGAAGCTGAAAAAACAACCGCATCTGTTCCTCTCAAAATACGCTATGTTACATTCGACGATACTGTTGCCGTAGAACAGTTGGCGAAATTTCTCGACAGTTCAAAGCAAAATGTTTGCATAGCAGGCAGCCTCGATCCCAATTTCGGGTTAACCATTACACGACAATTGTCTTCGCTGAGTAAAACATACAAATCTGCCATCATTGGAATGCCCACCTGGGACCAAATGGATCTCAACAAATCGGGCTACCGCGGCATAGAAATAATTTACAGCAGCCCGCTTTATATCAACAACGACAATCAACTGGTGCAGCAATTGCAGCATCATTTTAAAACAAAATACTTCTCACGCACTGCCGAATCTGTATATACCGGCTTCGAATGCCTTTTCCATTTTGCCCGATTACTAGCGGCGCCGGGCAGCAATAGCCTCGTCAATAAAATTGCCGGCAAAAAAAATACCCTGTTCGGTGAATTCGATATACAACCTGTAGTAAATAAACAAACAGGAGAACCCGATTACTACGAAAACAAAAAGCTTTATTTCATCAAAAAGCTCGATGGAATCGTAAAAGGTATTTATTAAACACCGAATACACTACACTATCGAATTCACTTTGCCAGCCATTTGAATAAACCCTTCCGGCCAGTTCAACTATATTTCAACCCGCTTGTTATTAACGCATGCGTTTTAAAGGGAATAAATCCTTTCTTCCTCAAAAAACCTGCGCCGGTTGCGGCCGTCCATTTACCTGGAGAAAAAAATGGCAAAGGGTTTGGGAAGAATTAAAATACTGCAGCGACCGGTGCCGGAATACAAAAAAGCGGCAGTAAACTTCCATATTCGTAATTTACCAACGCAAAGAAGTCCACTAGCAATAGGCAAATGCAGGACGGAAGCGATGTTTATAAGAGCGGGTAAATAGTGAACCATATTGTTGAAAGCAGATGGATGGAATCATCAAATTCTTGACTACTATGAAAAAGCTTTTTGTTCTGTTTATACTGTTATCGCTGGCCGGAACTTTTATTGCTGCCGTTCGAAAGCCGGCCCAGCAAAACGACAAAGCGCAGTATATACCCGAAAGCAAGCAAAGGGTGGGCGATGCCGGTGCCGGTTTTACCTATCTAACCACAGGCGATTATGTGAAATCGGGAATACCTTATGATTTTTTCCTGCTCGCCACCGGTAAGCCCAAAAAAAATTACCTCGCCCGGAACGGCCTGAACGCAAACATCAGCCATGAGTTTACCGTGGTACAATCTGCCAATGGCGAAAACCTCGTAGCCCCTAACTGCCTTCAATGCCACGCACAGGTGTTTAACGACTCCCTGGTGATTGGAATGGGAAATAGCTTTTCCGATTTCACGCCTGGCCGAAATCTAAACCGCGATGCATATACGAAACTGGAAGAAATACTCAGGAAAAACTCACCGGCAAAATACGAAGCCAGCAAAGCATTTATACAGGTCGCCAAAACCATCGGGCCCTATCTTACCACGCAGGTAAAAGGAGTAAATGCTGCCGATCGGTTGGCGGCCGTATTGGCGGCTCATCGCGATCCCTTGAGTTTTAAATGGAGCGGGCAACCCCTGCTCGATATTCCTGCCGAAGTAATACCCAGCGATGTACCCGCCTGGTGGTTGTTGAAAAAGAAACACGCCATGTTTTACAACGGGTTTGGCCGCGGCGACTTCGGCCGCTTTCTTATGGCTTCCAACTTACTTACGGTAAACGATACAGCCGAATCGAGAACTGTTGACAACCGCATTCCCGATGTACTGGCTTATATATATACGCTTGAAGCTCCAAAATATCCTAAGCCCATCGACGCCAAACTGGCAAAAAAAGGCGAAATCATTTTTATCCGAAATTGCTCGAAATGCCACGGTAAATATGGGGCCAACGAAGAATATCCCAACTTACTCATTCCCGCATCCATTATAAAAACCGATTCGGCCTTATACAAAAGCAATTACCAGAATGAGCAATTCGTAGAATGGTTCAATAAAAGTTGGTTTGCACAGGGAGATCACCCGGCAAAACTTGTTCCCTACAGCGGTTACATTGCTCCCCCACTCGATGGCGTATGGAGCACTGCGCCTTATCTTCACAATGGCAGTGTACCGAATATAGAAGCGGTATTGAACAGTAAACTGCGACCCTCGCATTGGCAGCGCGATTTCGACAAACCTCAATACGACTACGAAAAACTGGGATGGCAGTATAAAATACCTTCCGCCCAAACCGGCAACACAGTTTACAATACTACCCTGCCGGGATACGGAAATTATGGTCATTATTTTGGCGATAAGCTCAGCAATAAGGAAAGGGCCGCATTGCTGGAATACCTTAAAACCTTATAGAGATAATTTGCAATTCTCATGGATCGATCCATGCGGCACGCTATCTTCATAGTTTCTTTTTTCATTCATGCAAAGACTACCGGAAACAAAGGGATACGAGGTTATAAGCAACTGGCTGCACTCGAAAGGCTATCGGGCTTTCCAGTTCCAGGAACAAACCTGGCAGTATATCATAGAAGGCAGAAGTGGCCTCGTAAATGCACCCACCGGCTTCGGAAAAACATTTTCCGTTTTTCTCGGCGCGCTGATTGATTTCATCAATCATCATCCTCACGATTACCGCAGTCGTTCAAAGAATAACCTGCAACTGCTATGGGTTACCCCGCTTCGGGCATTGGCAAAAGACATTGGGAGAGCCATGGAAGAAGTGATAACCGAATTAGGAATGAGTTGGAAGGTAGGCATCCGCAATGGCGACACCGATTTAAACGAACGCGCCCGCCAGAAAAGACAAATGCCCGAAGTATTGATCATTACTCCCGAAAGCCTGCACTTATTGCTGGCACAAAAAGGATACCCGGAAGTTTTTAAACAGCTCCGCATATTGGCCGTTGACGAATGGCACGAATTACTCGGAAGCAAAAGAGGCGTACAGGTAGAGTTGGCGATTAGCAGGATAATTGGTGTAAAGCGCGCACAAATATCTTCAACATCTTTAGAATCATTCTCGTTAACTGATTTGAAGACTAGCCGGGCGCAGCACCCGATGCTTTCCATCTGGGGTATCTCGGCAACCATTGGCAATCTCGAAGAAGCAAGTGAGGTATTGATGGCCTGTTTACAAACGCAAAAGAATTTTGAGCCGGTAATGGTAAAAGCCAGGATCAGGAAAAACGTGGATATTGAATCTGTAATTCCCGGCGAAATTGAAAAATACCCCTGGGCAGGCCACTTGGGCATTAAACTCGTAGACAGGGTTGTTCCCATCATTAACAATAGTCGCACCACGCTTATTTTCATTAACACCAGGGGCATGAGTGAAATGTGGTACCAGGCTTTATTGAATGCCGCTCCCGATTTAGCCGGTGCCATTGCCCTTCATCACGGCTCGGTGGATATGGAACTGCGCAATTGGGTAGAAGAGAATCTGCATACAGGTCGGCTGAAAGCAGTAGTATGCACCGCTTCCCTTGATCTTGGCGTAGATTTTCGGCCTGTTGAAACCGTTATACAGGTAGGATCGCCCAAAGGTGTGGCCCGATTCTTACAAAGGGCCGGTCGCAGCGGTCACCGCCCCGATGAAATAAGCAAGATTTATTTCCTGCCAACGCATTCGTTGGAACTGGTGGAAGCAGCGGCTCTTAAAAATGCTGTGAAAGAACAGTTCATAGAAAGCCGAATTCCCATGCTGCTTTGCTACGACGTATTGATTCAATACTGCTGTACGCTCGCCATATCCGAAGGGTTTGATGCCGGCGAAATTTTTAATGAAATAAAGAATACTTATTGTTATCGCGAGATTACGGAGGAAGAATGGCAGCAGATACTTTATCATATCACAGAGGGTGGCAGGGCATTGCATCAATACGACGATTATAAAAAAGTGGAGGTCATCGATGGCCGGTACCGGATTACCAGCCGAAGAATTGCCATGCGTCACCGGCTGCATATTGGCACGATTGTAAGCGAAGCCATGCTGAAAGTAAAATTCATGACGGGCGGATACGTGGGAGTGATTGAAGAATATTTCATATCGCGGCTCGAGCCCGGCGATGTATTTACGCTGGCCGGCAGAAACCTGGAACTGGTAATGATCAAGGATATGACAGTACTGGTAAAAAAATCGAACGCAAAAAAATCGCAGGTGCCCAGTTGGGTGGGCGGACGAATGCCATTGAGCGCCAACCTGGGCAGAAAATTGCGCGAAACTCTTAACCAGGCCAAGGCAGGCAAGCAGAGAGAAGTAGAATTGGAGGCTCTGCAGCCCTTGTTTGATTTGCAGGAAAAGATTTCGCATGTTCCGAGGGCAAACGAATTGCTGATTGAACAGATTGAAACGGAAGATGGGTTCCATCTATTTGTATATCCCTTCGAGGGAAGGCTGGTACATGAAGCCATGGCGGCCATACTGGCCTATCGCATCAGTAAAATCCGGCCCATTACTTTTTCTTTTGCCATGAACGATTATGGCTTTGAACTGCTCAGCGATCAACCGATACCTGTAGACGATAGCAATGTGTACGAATTGTTTTCGCCCCATAACCTGCTGCCCGATATACAAAAAAGCGTGAACAGCACCGAAATGGCCAAAAGAAAATTCAGGGATATTGCAGTGATTGGCGGGCTTATCTTCCAGGGTTATCCCGGCGAAACAAAAAAGGCCCGCCATCTTCAGTCTTCGGCCTCCCTCCTCTTTAAAGTATTTGCCGAATACGAACCCAACAACCTGCTGCTTCGCCAATCGTACCAGGAAGTGATGGACCAGCAAATGGAAGAATTGAGGTTGCGCGACATGCTGCATCGCATACAAGGTTCGAAAATCATTCTCACGTTTCCCGAAAAACTGACACCGTTTTGTTTCCCGATTAAAGTGGACAGTATGCGCGAAGATCTTTCTTCAGAAAAACTCGAGGATCGGGTAAAACGCATGCAACTGTTGTTGGACAAGTAATTTTATCGTTTTGCGTAAATTATTTTCCGCCTTGTATCAGGCAACTAATTTTATCTTTAAATAATTTTATCGCGCTATGATCAGAAAAATTCTCCTCCTGCTTTTGGTTGCATTGGTTATTATCCAGTTTTTCCGTCCCGAAAAAAATCAATCGACCGCCGATGCGCCGAACGATATCGGCAAGCACTACCCCGTGCCAGACGAAGTAAATGCGATCCTGAAAAAAGCCTGTACCGATTGCCATTCCAACAATACGGAATATCCCTGGTACAATAATATTCAGCCAATAGCGTGGTGGCTGGCGGACCATGTTAAAGAAGGAAAAAAAGAGCTGAACTTTTCCGAATTTGCCAGCTACTCGCCCAAAAAGCAGCACCACAAACTGGAGGAAGTAACAGAAACAGTGAAGGAAGGTGAAATGCCATTGAACAGTTATACATGGACACATAAGGATGCCATTCTTACCGACGCAGAAAAACGTGTATTGGCGGATTGGGCTGATAAGCTTCGTAAAGAAATAGCTGCCAAACATGGAATAAAAGAAGAAGAGAAAAAATAGTAGCGAATCTGCGGTTTAACGCGAACCCGCAGATTTCCATTCGCTACATTTGCACTCATGCAGGCTCCGCATCTTCATCACCAGAACGGTCAAACACTCTGGCTTTCGCCCGAACGAGGTATTTTTTGGGAGGAAGAAAAAGCGCTCATTGTATCCGATTTGCATTTCGGCAAAACAGGTCATTTCCGAAAGGCCGGAATTGCCGTTCCCCAAAATGTTTACAAGCAAGATTTACAGCGATTGGTAGAAATGTTGCAGTTCTTTCAACCCACTTCTTTAATTGTAGTGGGCGATATGTTTCATAGCAGTGAAAACCTGGAACTCGAATTGTTCCTGAAATGGAGAGATAATTTCAGCCACCTTAACATTCAACTGGTGAAAGGGAACCACGATATTTTGCACGATCAATGGTATAGCAATGCCGGCTTGCACACCTATGCCGAAACTTATCAACGGGCCCCGTTTTCGTTTACCCACGATATAACACAGGTAGTGAACCAGCCTGCGGGGCTTACCGAAGAATTCGCCAGCGCTTATTATACTTTTTCGGGGCATATTCATCCCGGCATCATGATTTATGGCGGCGGGCGTCAATCGCTTCGCTTTCCCTGTTTTTATTTCGGAGGTGAATATGCTGTTCTTCCTGCGTTTAGCCGCTTCACCGGCACCTATCTTATCGAACCAAAAGAGCTGGAATCTGTTTTTGCTATCGTAGAAAAAAAGATTGTGCAATTGCAATGAGTCTTCGCATCGCCTTCGATCCAATTTATGCGCATCCATTGCCGGAAGGACATCGCTTCCCTATGCTGAAATACGAGTTGATTCCGGGTCAACTTTTATATGAAGGCGCTATCAATGCCAGCAATCTTTTCAGTCCTGGAATTTGCCCCAACGATATTGTATTGCTTACCCATAATAAAGAATACCTCGACAAATTGCACAATCAAACCCTTTCAGCAAAGGAACAGCGACATATTGGTTTCCCTCAATCGCCTCAATTAACCAAAAGGGAATTGATCATAACCCAGGGTACAATCGATTGCTGCCACTATGCCTGCGAATATGGCGTGGCACTGAATGTTGCAGGTGGAACCCACCACGCGTTCCGCGAAAGGGGCGAAGGCTTTTGCCTGCTGAACGATTTTGCAGTAGCCGCAAATTATCTTTTGCATACCGGCAGGGCCAAAAAAATACTCATCGTTGATCTCGATGTTCACCAGGGAAATGGTACCGCCAAAATTTTCGAACAGAAAGAAGAAGTATTCACCTTCAGCATGCACGGCAAAAACAACTATCCTTTTCACAAAGAAAAAAGCGACCTGGATATTGAGCTGGCAGACGGTACCGATGATGAAACCTACCTGGGAATTCTGAATGATCGACTTCCTTCGCTAATCGACAGCTTTGATCCCGATTTTGTTTTCTACTTGTCGGGTGTAGATATACTTTCTACCGATAAATTCGGCAAACTCAACATAAGTATGGAGGCATGTACTGAAAGGGATGAAATAGTTTTTAGTTTATTGAAGCAAAAAGGTATTCCCTGCACGGTTGCTATGGGGGGAGGTTATTCGCCCGATATAAAAATTATTACCGAAGCACATTGCAACACTTTTCGTAAGGCAAAAGAAATCTACCGCTTATAGGCTTTTGTTCTTCTTCAGGAATTGCTGGTAATTGAGGAAATAAATGAAACGGACGGTGAACTCGTTACCGTGCGGTATATTGAATAATTGAACGGCATTGTCGTGGTAATCGGGATATTTCACTCCGTTGATAAAAGTCTCATAGTCGCGGCTAAGCCAGTTCTTCCAGCCCACAATAATCCGGCTTCCGAGTTTGAAGTCCCAGGTATAAAACACATCGAGATTGAAAGCATTGTAGTTTTGATTGTAGTCAGATGGCTCGAGGTCATTTCTTTCTCTCCAGTTGCCATCGGGGAATACATCGTAGAAATTGGTGTTGCGCAGCCGGTTCCAGAAATGGCGGGCGCGAAAACTGAGGTTCATCCGCGATGTAAAATTGTAGATGCCCGAGAAAACAGCGGTAACATCGGTATACTTTCTCCGGGCAAGAATGGGTTCTCCATTATTTGCATCCCGTAGAAATGAGTAACCAAACTGGCCGTTGTCGTAACGCCGGGTAAAACTAACGCTGATGGAGAAACGATCTCCAAAACGGTAACGCGCGCCCAGTTCAGCCGAATAGAAGGGGTCGGCTGGCAGCGGGCTTTGCGCAAATCCAATATCCCAGTTCACGAATAATTTCTTACGGCTATCGCTGCTGCCGCTTACTCCAAAAAAATAATTCCGCGGGCGACGAAGTTTTTGACGCGGAGTTGCCAGCAGGTTTTCCGGGCTTCTCAGTTCAAAAAAATCGTTGTACCAGCGGGGTTGGATTTCGGTGCTAACGGTGAGATCCCAGAAATTCTTAAACACCCAAAAAGCCGATGCGAGGATCGTGGTTTTTTGATACTCAAATTGCCGGAACAAATAAGATTGTTCTACCGAAACACTATAGCTCTGGTTCAGGAAAGAGCGTGTAGCCTGGAAGATATTGTAGCTCGCCTTGGCTTCGGTGGTTATTTCGTTGGGCGAAAGCAGGAAGCCAAGATCGTTGGGATCGTATTTTGCACTTTCAAGAAGATTGCTGATCGAATATTGAAATTTACCACTCACTTTTCCCGCTTCGAAATAATTACTGAAGCCATCGTATCCGCCCGCGGCGTCGAATATCTTACTGTAGCGGGGGCTCAGCACTACTCCATACCGGTTGTTCTTATCGTACAAAGCAATATCAAGCGCGGTTACGTTGGCATCGCGCTCGTGACCATTCCGCAACACATTGGTATTGGTAAGTGTGATATAGGACCTGTTCTTGAGTACCTGGTCGAGCACAAACACATTGTAATTCGCCAAAGGCTCTGTTACGATGGAGGTATCTTTACCGCCGTTTACCCGGCTGATTAACCGCGCGCTTACCGGTTGGGTAATTGCATTGAAAACCCCAATACCGAGGTTATTTCTTGTTCGGCCCGAAAACTTAATGGCATTGTACAAACGCGTTACCGATGGATTCTTATCAATCCTGTAGTCGCGCAACGATCCTCCTGCTACTTCACGATTAATGAATTCGTGTTTCCCCGGCACATCTCCCACCCTTCTTGAATAAAAAATCTGGGCCTTGTTGAACAGCTCGGTTCCTTCTGTAAAAAAGGGGCGGTTCTCCCGGAACTGTACTTCAAAGGGCGAAATATTGTTGATGACATTATCGGATATCACCTGGCCGAAGTCGGGAATCAATGTTGCATCCAATGTAAAGCTTTCGTTGATACCGTACTTTACATCCATACCACCACTGGGCAGCCATTCGTTTTTATACCCATTCGAAACAGTAGGTGTTCCGCGATAGCCGCCGCTTACATACGGTGAAAAACTTAAACGCAAAGGAGGCACGAGATTTTGTAAACCGGAAAGATCGCCGAATTGATTGGCGAAACCACTGATATTCGGATTCACCGGACTCCAGAAAGAAGTTTCGTTGAGGCGGCGCGAAAAACGTAAGAACTGGATGCCCCATTCCTGGTCGGCAGCCTTGGAAAAACGTATCGAAAAATAGGGAATCTTTATTTCAACACACCAGCCATCCTTTTTCATCGATACCCGGCTATCCCAAACTGCATCCCAACTCAGATCGCCATAAACTCCAAAATCTGTTTCTGCCTGTGGCGATACCCTCGCATCGCTTTGAACATTGCGTGATGTTACCAGGAATTGAAAAGCATTTTGCCGGTCGCGATAAGTATCCAGGAATACGGCGAAATAATCCACATCGGCACGCAGTTCCTGGTCGCGCGGAGTAAACTGCTTTCGAATCTTGCTGGCATCGTCGTAAATATAGGCGCCTATATAAATAGCCTGGTTATCGTACAAAACTCTTACTTCCGTTCTAGAGCTGGCCGGATTGCCAAAGACAGGTGTATTGGTGATAAAATCGGATGCCGCGGGCGCTTGAGCCCAGGCAGTTTCATCTAAATTACCGTCGACCCTGATGGGCTGGGATATTTTGACCGCACGAATATTCCTCTGCTGTGCCCCAGCATTGGTGCAGGCAATTACAATTGCCAATATTGTAGCTAAGCTTTTCAACATGCAGTCGTGAGCGTGCAAAAATAACAGAAATAAGTATCGGACATGATAAATGGGGAAAATACGGCACCTCAAAGGTTTATATCTGGCATAATTGTCCAATATCTCTAATCCAGACAGCGACAAAACCTGCAATTCCTCCTCATACATGTACCTAATTACACTCCCCTTAGACAGGGAGGCATCACACACTGCTGCATAAAATCAGTTCACTTTCTTTTTCAGTTGATTCACTTGTTCATGAAGATCGCTTACGAGGCTGGCGAGTTGACCCACGTCGAGACGGCTTTGAGAATTTGCCTTACTGATGATATGCGATGCCTTCCACATTTCAAGCACATCTTCCGCATCTACCTGGTATGGCTGGTAAACCGGGTTATCGCTAACGAGGGTGAGTTTGTTCTTTGATTTGGGATTCTTTAATACCCTTTTGTACACGATGCCTTCTTTTCGCGAGATAACAATATATGTATTATTGGCCCGGAGATCGTCGAGGCTTTCCACCTTCTCACCCACAATTACAGAACCACTGGGCGTAGGCAACATGGAATCGCCCACGATTTCGAATGCCCGGTAATTTCCTGGTGCCAGCATGGGAAGTGTGAATGTATTGAGTTCATCCACAAAAGCCGGATCGGCATAGCCGGCCAAATAGCCCGCTGCCGCCTTTACCGGTACAAACTGTATTTCGTTGCTGCCGCTGGCAGAGAGCTTCAATGCTCTTCTTTTGCTGAGATAGCTTCCTTTCGATTCGTTAAGATCCTTGCGAAGCAATTCGTCGAGCGATAACTTAAACATATCGCCCACTATTTCGAGTACATCAATACGAGGCTCTGCTCTTTCTTCTTCATAGGCGCCCAGCAGCGAACGCTTGATATGAAGTTTGTTGGCAAACTCTTCCTGCGTCCATCCGCGGAGCTTGCGCAGGTATCGGAGGTTTTTACCGGCGATTGACATAGCTAATTTATTTAGCTCAAAAATACTAATTTTTTTGACCTGCCAAATTTTTATCTTGCCTATGACCCTTTTTATATACGGAATCGGGCCGGGTGCAACCCGAAAAGACCACGATGAAACCGTGTTTATGTTGCATAACGGCTTTTGGGTAAAAAAGCCTTTTGCCCCGGCAATTAGCTGTACATTACTTTTTTGACTTATGATTTTTAAGTACTTTAACTGACCGTAAACAACGCGTGGTTGCTTACCGCCCCTCAACTGCAATATTCTATGGTACTGCTTTCATATCCCGGCGAAAATTACAATACGGTTCTGCAAAGCATGGCTGCTTTCTTCCAGGTAAAACCGGAAAACAATAAAATCAGATACCATAACAAATTAGGCAAGGGATTTTTCTTTCTGATAAACCTGCCGATGGATATGCAGGCCTGGATATCTGAATTTGAGTTATCGGAAGACCTGTATATGATCCGTCAAAAATCGGACAGCGAGTATTTCAATTTGCGATTGGAAATTATTTCCAATATCGATAATGTTACCGTAATTGTAAACGAAAACGAATTGGGCACATCCCCGGCAGAAGCATATACCTACCTGAATAGCAGCCGGTATTCGATTGCATACAAAGCAAAAAAGGGTACGAAGGCCAAGACCTTGAATCTACGTTTTACACGCGAAGCTCTTTCTGCTGTTTTAGGTAAAGAAAATAACGCCGAACTGCTTACTTTTTGTGTCACAAACAATATCGATAAAGAACTGATTCTGCCAGCAGATGTAGAAATGCTGAAAATATTCAGTGAGATGATGGAGATACCCGAAAACGATCCGCAACTTTCCCTGAAAATGTTTGCCCGATCGCTTTCGTTTACCGAAAGATTTTTCGAAGCTATGCAGATGAGGAAGCGAAATACCGTTTCGGACAGCCGGGCCGTTACACAAAAGGATATAGAGCTGATGGCCGAGGTCGAAAAGATGATTACCGAAAACCTGAACGAACTACCGCCTACGCAGGAAGAACTTGCATCGAAAGTTTTCATGAGCGTTAGTAAACTCAAATACACTTTCAAGGCTGTTTACGGTACAAGTATTTACAACTACTACCAAAAAGCCAGAATGGAAAAAGCACTCCTGTTATTGCAGCAGGGCAAATCGATTACAGAAACTTCCTGGGAACTTGGATTCAAGGACCAGAATAATTTTTCGAAAAATTTCAAACGCGAATTCAACCTTCCACCGGGTAAGGTTAGAAAGCTGAACGCAGTATAGTAACAAACAGGCTGCAAACGTTTGCACCTTTAGTTTTGCGTTCAGGATTAGCCGATTAGCCGCTTTTTTTGCCCGAATAACCAGTGCCCGGGTTGTTATTCGATGGTAACTTTGCGCGCGATTATTAAAGTAGTCGTTTGCGTATGTACAAGATCTTTTGTTCAGAAAAATCACATGCTTCTATTGCCTGGGAATATGTTTCAAACTTTGGGATAAAACCAGGCATTCCTCCCTACACTGCACAAAGGATTGTTGTTTTCAACCGAATTAACCTGTTTGCAATCTTCATTTCGCTTGCCTGGCTTTTTTACACTTTTGTGCATCCTACTCTCAGCCACCGCTCGATTGTTTCGTTGATCAGCCTCCTGATTTTTTCGCTGCACGCATTTTCGGTCTGGCTCATGTTTAAAAGCAAGCCCAAAGCTACATTGGTACTGGTATTCTGGATTTACCCACCTCTTATCGTTTTATTGTCACTAGCCAGCAAGCAGTTGTTTGTTCTCTTCAACTTGTTTACCCTTTGCCCATTGCTGTTTTATTTCGTACATCGGCTGAAAAACATAGTGATCATTTATACTTACCTTCTTTTGTGCGTGCTATTGGGCACCCTTTACCAAAGTTCCCATAGTTCTTTAAATGATTTCACCTTTGTGTTTGCGCTTACAACCGCGTTCTTCCTCATCTTCACTTCGCTGTATGCCATTAAGAAAAGAGTTTGGTCGTACGAAAAAGAACTGAAAGCCTACAACGATGAACTGGTAGAAAAAAATGCCATGATACAACTCCAGAAGGAACTGGTGGAGGCACAGGCCAACGAACTGGTTGAAAAAACCCGGGCCCTGGAAGAGTTGAACAATATAAAAACAAAGTTATTCTCTATTGTTTCGCACGATTTGAAACAGCATGTTTACTGGTTAAACCGCCTGCTCGAAACTGCCGGTACATCCGAAGAAGGTTATCGCTATTTCCAGAAACTGCTGCCCGATATCAAAAAAGATTCCGACGACACCTGTGCGCTATTGTCGAGCCTGCTCGAATGGAGTAAAACATTACTGAAATCGGCCAGGGCCCAGCCCAGTATTGTAGATGTAAACCATGTAATAGCGGCCGTTACCAATTTCTACAACACTGCTGCCACTCAGAAGAATATCAGTTACGAAATTTCCGGCGATACGAATGCGCTCGTGTTTGTAGATCGCAATATGATAGAGATGGTATTCAGAAATATGGTAAGCAATGCCATTAAATTTTCTTACCCCGGCGATAAAATAGCAATCAATACCACCCGTCACGGCGCAACGGTGAGTGTAAAATTCATCGATTCGGGAATTGGTATGGATAAAGCCGAGATCGACCTTTTACTAGATGGAGACCTCGAGGGAGGGATGGGCACGCTGCAGGAACCCGGATCAGGCATCGGCATGATACTAAGCAAAGAGCTGCTTGAAAAAAACAATGCCCAGTTATTTATTAACAGCGCAAAGGGAAAGGGAACGTCTATAGAAGTGAAATTACCAATGTTCAAATAAAACACTGCCTGGCTTCAATACTAATTCAATATAGAAATCTTGCTCTTATATCTCAAAGTTGTGGTTTGATATCGACCACCTTTGTTCCATCTATCACTTCCAGGTGAGAAACCAGCAGTTCCCCGTTATCGTTTATATCTTCAATTGTCACAAGGTGCATACCGATAGGATTGGGTCGGTCGGGAGAGCGGGTCGCAAAAATTCCGGTGAGTGCGGCGTCCGGGTTATTCCTTGGTTTTGTATGCAATACCTGCCTGTTTGCAAGGTGCAGCCAGGTTAATACAATCATATCATCTCCTTTTTTCAGGCCTTCGAGCGCAGGCCGATAAGATGGCTCAATAACAATTTTTGCAAGTGGTGCGCCTTCATTCTCCTGCAAGGGGCAATCTTCCAAACGTTTTAAAACCGACCGCACTTCACCGATAAAAAAAATTGCGGGTTGTTCTGATACTGGCATCGAGGGCTCGTTTTTCCGAAGTTAGCCAATCGATGCCATTAACGACTGAGTTTAGGAACATTTTGATCGAAGGCTTTTTCCAGGAATATCAAAACAGTACCAGGATCAGCGCTCTTGCATCCACCGAAGGAATTCGGGAGCTTTGGCTTTGCTTACCGTAATCTTTTCCCGGCAGGGATGCTTTAGGTGTAATAATAACTTTCTGTCCTCGTAATGTTCAATCTCCTTTATGGCATTTAACGCCACCAGGTACTGACGGCTGGCTCTAAAAAAATGTGATGGATCTAAAACGGAAGCAAGATAGTCCAGCGTAAACGAATGCTGATAAACACGTCCATCGACTAACGCAAGATCAGCCTCCGACTCGTTCACACGGAAATAACTTATTTCGTCCACCTCCACCGGAATAAGCCTGTCGCGGTACGGAACCAGGAAACTGGTTTTGTACGTTTTTTTTCTTTCCAGTATTTCCGATATGGCAGAACCAAGGTCAATCGGCAAACGACCGGGCGCCAAAGATCTCTCCAGCATCGCCAATTTTTCAAAACTTCTTTTAAGTTCCTTTTCATCTATTGGCTTAAGCAGGTAGTCGATTCCATTCGCCTGGAAAGCCTGTAACAGGTATTCGTCGTAAGCTGTACAAAAAATTATGGGACATGGCGGGGCCAGTTCGCGGAGTACATCAAAAACGATTCCATCACCCAATTGTATATCCGAAAATATGAGATGGGGACTTGCATTGTTTTTGAACCAATCCTTCACTGCCCGCAAGCTTTCCAACACGCCTGCAATAGTAACGTCCGGCCTGCATTTCAATATGGCATCCTCCAGGTTCCAGGCAGCCTGTACCTCGTCTTCAATTATTAACAGTCTCATGATTATCTATAATTGGAAGTATTACTTTGAAAAAGCCGTCCTGATTTGTAATGCAGATTTCCTTGCCAAACAACAAGGCATAACGCCGGTTGATATTCTGCAAACCAATACCAGCGCCCTGCGTTTGCTGTTGCTTAGGCAACAGGTTATTACTAACTACCAGCCCCTGGTTTACCGACCTGATTTCGAGCAGGAGGGGTTTTTGTTTATCGACGGCATTATGTTTCACTGCATTTTCGGCCAGCAATTGCAGGGTATGCACCGGCATTTTTGAGGAAATATGATCCTGGTTGACAGCTATGGTTGCACGAAAAGCATCCCCGAATCGTATCTTAAGCAGGTAAATATAAGACTTCAGAAACTCCAATTCCTCGCCAACCGGCACCAACTCTTTATCTCTTTGCTTTAACATATATCTATAAACAAATGCAAGTTCTTTGATGAAGTCCAAAGAACTATCGGTATTTCCTTGTTTTACGAGGGACTGTAGGGTATTGAGCGAGTTGAATAGAAAATGTGGATCTACCTGCTGGCGCAAAGATTCGTGTACGGCCTTTAGTTTTTCATTCTTAAGTATCTCGTTCTCGAGTTTATATCGCTGCTTTTCTTTGTTGTTATCGATGATAAACTTGACAACAAGCAAGCCGGCGTCGAATAAAACTATGCGGAGAATTGCGTAGAACCAGGCCTTTGCCGAAAAATTCGATTCAATCAAAGAACTAAACAAAACATGTTGTTGTCTGAATATTATACCTAATAAAAAATAAAGCGGGACCGACAGCAAGAGGCTGATGAAAATATTCCGGTAAACAGGGTGAAAACGCAAATAGTTATTGTGGCGAAGCAGTTGGGTGAAGTCAACAAAAACAGCATTGTATATCCAAAGCAACAGTATAAAACTGCAAAAAGTGAAGAACAGCAAAACTGTACCATAGATGTCTTTGCCCGGCTTGTCGAATACAAACACGCCCGGGAATAAAATGGCGAGCACAATTCCCGGTAACAGGTTGTATCGTTTAATAAAATTGAATCCCCTCATACCAGCGCAAAACTAACCACAAATAGGCTGCTTTATTTAATCATAGTGAATGAAATAAAGAAAGGCCCGTTAAAATTAAAAATCATTAATAGCTGACAACGACCTTGCTGCAACTGCTTATTCCCGGTGTCGAATGGCAATTTGTTTGCCGAAGCGGGCAATTTTGCACTTGAGCTTTCTTTCCGCCTGTCTCATTCATTCTAATTTTAAAACTGAAAAGAATGTTGAATAAGGCTAAGCAGCCTACACCGAAACGATGCTTACTCACCGGACCCGGTACCATGTGAAAATAACATAAGGGCCAAATTCTTTTTAGCAGCCTACCTGTTTATGCAAAAACCAAGGGCTTTAAAGCTTTAATAGTTTTAAAAAGAAGTTGCGTTGTTAATCGAACCGGATACCATTCTATTGCTACAAATATTTTTTTGAAACCATACAAAGAATAAAACATGCCGAGAACCTTGTTATTCCTATGTGTTTTTGTTTTGTTTGCCAGTATTAGCTATTTCCCTTCTTGCAAAAAATCCGAAATCCCGTCGGTAGATGATATCATCTTCAAGCCGAGGCTTTCCGAATACAATATCTACAAAGGCGGGGCCGGCTCCCTTGTTTTTGATAGTTCCTTTGTTCAATACGAACTATCTACTGCGCTTTTCTCGGACTATGCCGAAAAGCAAAGGCTGATCAAAATTCCGGTCGGCACTAAGATAAATGCATTGGACGATGGATTACCCAACTTTCCCGACGGCAGCATCATTGTAAAAACATTTTATTATTACAACAATAAAAAAGATACTGCACGCGGAAAAAGAATCATGGAAACAAGACTATTGATTAAGCACGTGGGAAAATGGAATGCCGCTACCTATATATGGAACCAGGACCAAACCGATGCAAAACTTATTTCAGCAGGAAGGGATATTCCCGTGAACTGGATCGATGAGGAAGGAAATCCCCGTGTCATTTCATATCACGTACCGAGCAGAATAGAATGCGGCATGTGTCATCAATCCAATAAATTACTCACGCCCATCGGGCCAAAGATCATAAACCTCAATTTCAACATTTCCTATAATGGCTCTTGGGCAAACCAACTTACTTATCTGCAGAATTCCGGGGTTTTGACACCGGTTAATCCTGCAAATTTCTCCCAACTTCCGCAATGGAACGATACCCGCTATAGTATTGAGCAGCGCGCGAGGGCATATTTGGACCTGAACTGCGCACATTGTCACAATAGCGCCGGCTTTGCATCCCACTCTTCATTGAAGCTAAACTATGATGTTTCCCTAAGCGACTCTAAAATCGGAAAGCATAAAAAAGCAATTGATATACTAATGTCTAGAGGCGCCATGCCGCTTATCGGCACCACCGTTGTTGATCACCAGGGGTTGCAACTTGTGCGTGAATATCTCAAAACGTTGGACTGAAATACCTGTGGCAAGAGTTATTGTAGGGAAGCGGAGAATTCCGATGCTTATACTACCAAAGCATCTAAGCTATGGCATCCTTCCTATTGGGAACTGGTATAGATTTCAAAACCGCACAAAAAACATCATGAAAAGAAAAGCGTTCTTACTCCTCAGTTCAATTTTCCTGGGTTTTCACATACACGCGCAGGATGGTGCCACGATTAAAACGAAAAGAATAAAGATAGGCATCGGGTATGCTCCCTCGCTCACATACCGGGTACTGCGTTACAGCGACCAGCAGCATTTCCTCGAAAATGAAAGGAACGATTCCGAAATTCCAAAATATGGTCAATCCCTAAGCTTGCTGGCACAAAAAGAAATTTTCAAAAAAAATTACCTGGAACTGGGCTTAAGTTTTTCCGATGCCGGTTACCGGACCCGGAAAACAGATCTTAACTGGGCATCTTCCATGGGCTCATTACCCAATGCTGTTCGAACAAAAATCAGCTACAGGCATATTGGATTGTATGCGCGCTACAAATATGAAGTTTTCGGTAACAAGATAAAGTTTTACTTCGGTGCCGGCCTTTCCTTCGAAGCATTAATGCAAAGAAAAACTACGGTTATCGAGTATAAAGCGGATAGAGTTGTTCGTAAATCGAATTCAAAAGTGAGAGCCGGTTATTCGGAAATTCACTTTAGTCCGCTACTGTTAATCGGAACAAAACTTAAAATTTCAGAAAAATTCATGGTCTGTCTCGAGCCTGCCTATAAAGCCGGTTTGGTATCCATTGCGCCCGGTTATGCGAACCGGGAATTCTTATACTCCCTGGGCATGAATACGATTTTACTTTACACGTTCGGCAAAAACCCAAGCCAGAAACGAAAGTCGCGATAGTTTGATGGGTTTACCAATTCCGCAGTGCGCGGCCTCATCCATGTACTATATGAGTAAGGAACTCTTGTAAAGCAATAGCGAACACGACCTTAACTCAAGCCTCTCCGACGATCTAACTAACTATCTAACCATGCATCGCGAACAATATTATAAAGAAGCGCAAAGGCTGTTAATTGAAACAATTTGCTGAACCGGCCAACCAGTAAGCACGAATAAATTTATTGGTGAATGGAAATGTCCTGTGTTGTAGCAGCAGATAGTGAGAACCAGTTAATAGTCCCTTAAATAATAAGGTACTCAGCAGTATTATTTACCGTACGCGCGCCTGTTAAAATATTTGCCTTATTTTTGCCCCAATGAATAAACTTCAATATATCGCCGGCACCGCACTTTTGTGCAGTATTACTGCAACAAAGCTGAAGCTTGCTTTTGGCGTTGGTTTGTTCCGTTTCTTCCCTTGTCATAAAGACTTTAATACCTAAACCCCGGCACGACCTCTATCCTTCCCAGTCGCCCGGGGTGCATGTACTCTTCTCTTTTTTTTCACAGCAAATAATTGTTTTTATGTCTGACAATCAGAAAATGATTTCAGTCAAGGGGAGCGTTTTGCTTGCAACTGTTTTGCTAAACGCTATTGTACTGAAGTCGGGTTATATCAATAACAGCAACTACTATTGGTGGCTTTTGCTGACACTTCCACTTTTAGCCCTCATTATATATAATATTACCCAGCGGAAACATGCAATACTCCGCAACTATCCTTTGCTGGGATATCTCAGGTACCTGATGGAAAATTTTCGGTTGGAAATAAGACAATACTTTTTTGAACCCGATACGGATGGAAAGCCATTCAGCCGAAGACAAAGATCCATCGTGTATCAACGCTCAAAGAACGTAAGGCAAACAATTGCATTTGGAATGCAGTCGGATCCCAATCAACCCGGCTATGAATGGATGGCTCATACAATTTATCCCGTTGAGGTAAAACAAGAAGACCTGAGAATAACTATCGGCAACCATCAATGCAATCAGCCTTACGATGCAAGCATCCTTAACATAGGAGCGATGAGCTTTGGCGCACTCAGTAAAACAGCTATTGAAGCCTTGAACAAAGGAGCGAAAATGGGGGGCTTTGCACATAACACGGGTGAAGGTGGTATAAGCTCCTATCATCTTTCAGGTGGTGACCTGATCTGGCAAATCGGTTCTGGCTATTTCGGTTGCCGGGATGCGCGGGGGAATTTTGATGCCGATTTATTTAGAAAAAATGCAGTCAGGCCCGAGGTAAAAATGATAGAATTAAAACTATCGCAGGGTGCAAAACCCGGGCACGGCGGCGTATTGCCCGCCGCAAAAAACACTGCGGAGATAGCAGCAATACGAAATATAGTTCCGGGCACCACAGTTTTATCACCTGCGCGGCACCGTGTATTTGCCAGCGCGGAAAGCATGCTAATTTTCCTGGACTCTTTACGAAATATGTCGAACGGTAAACCCGTGGGCTTCAAATTATGCATCGGCAGTAAAAGAGAGTTCTATGAAATATGTTACGCCATACAGAAAACCGGGATCATTCCCGACTTCATCGTAATAGATGGCGCCGAAGGTGGAACCGGAGCTGCGCCACTTGAATTTGCCGATAGTGTTGGAATGCCGCTGTACGACGCGCTTGCTTTTGCGACCAAAACATTGCAGCATTACGGCATCTACCCGCATACTAAAATAATTGCAGCAGGCAAGATCATCACAGGCTTCGATATACTAAAATCATTTGCCCTCGGAGCAAGCGCATGTTATAGTGCAAGAGGTATGATGTTTTCATTAGGCTGTATCCAGGCTTTGAAATGCGACAGCGGCAAATGCCCTGTGGGCGTGGCTACACAGGACGCTCACCTGTATAATGGTTTGAATGTTTCAGATAAAAGCGCGCGTGTCGCCAATTTTCACCGCAATACCATTAAGGCAACTATCGAACTGATGGAAGCCTGTGGCTTTGAATCGCTGAAAGACATAACGGTTTCGGGTTTTTTCCGAAAGCTAAGCCTGTCCGAAACAAAAAGCTTTGACGAAATCTATAAACTGAATTCAGCCACTATTTATGAAAAAGAAATTTCAAATTTAAACTAACCAACATGACTTGCGTACAGAATCAAATTACGCTGACAAAAAGCGATTACGAATTGCTGAAGAAGTATATGCAGTCCGTGATCAATTCCTGTTCAAAGGAACGCAACGGCGCTGAGCAACTGCAGGAAGAGTTGAAACATGCAAAAATTGTAGAGAAACCAAAAGACATTCCAGTAGATGTTGTACGGCTGAATTCTCTGGTGTTGGTAGAAGAACAATCTACCGGGCGCCGGTTAAAGTTTAAGCTTGTGTTACCCGGAGAAGCAAACCTTAAGTCGGAAAAGCTTTCCGTCTTCTCGCCTTTGGGGATCGCTATAATAGGCTACAGGGAAGGACAGTCTGTAAGTTGGCAGATGCCATCAGGGAATAGGATCTTTTATATAAAAGAAGTAGCAAACCATATGAATCGATGACTCCTATAGCTTAGTGAGACTTCGTACAGCAAGTCATCAGAAAACCCAGGCTGATCTTTCTGTGGCTGCAAAGATTGTATGTCTCGGCTAATATTGAATTGAAAAAAGGGTTCCTGTTCCGGAATCCTTTTTTATTATACAGCCTCTCTTTTCGATGAGTAACATTGCAAAGGATGCCCTGCATAAACCATCAGGCGCGAATCTGGATAGAAAAATGCTTATCAGTTGCAAGTAAAAGCAAGGGAATGACGGTAACCAGCAAGGCATTTCTGTATTCTGAAAAAGGATGATGATAACTTAAATGCACAACAAAGGCGCCGATAGCGAAGGGCCATAACCAAAGAACAGCAAGCGGCTTGACAGGTGGATAAAATACACCAGCCAGCAACCCAAGAACGCCAATAATTTCTGCCCAGCCAATCAGGATTGTACCGGTCTTGCCAAAGCCTATTGCCTCCATCCCCTGCATCATGCCGGGTGATTGCGACACTTTGTATAAAGCCGCATACCCAAAAATGTAAGCAAACACAAAAAAACCCGTCCAATGCAAAATCAGTTTTATGTCCATGATTAAAAGTTTTAACAAAGCTAATTTTGCCCAAGGCCTTAGTAAGTAACCTACAAATTTGTCTGTACAATCATGCGGAAAGAAACGTCTACAAATTTTGAAAACGAGCAACGTATTCTGGAATCGTGCGCCATCGCATATACCATTGCGCTCATTGGAGGGCGATGGAAGCCAACCATACTTTGGCATTTGATTTCGGGCCCCAAGCGCTATAAGGATTTAAAAGAAATCATCCCGGGTATTTCGGAACGAATGCTTGCGCATTCGCTGAAGGAGTTGGAACAGGATGGGCTGCTTCAAAAAAAGAAAAGCCCTGGTTTCCCTTCCCGCGTTGACTGGGAACTCACGCCTCTCGGCCGCTCGATGGAAAACCTACTCCAAAGCATTTCAAAATGGGGAAAACAGCAACAAGAAATTCAAAATAGAATCGAATAAACCAGTTGCTGCTATACTTACTGTTACTGGATAGCTATCCTTTGTGATACTAAAGACCCTCATTAGTAAAGCTTCGGCGGGCGAAGTGGAGAATACCGGAGGAATCTCGAACTCACTTACTCAGGATATTGAACTACTAGGTGCAATTGATTAGCACTCGTATTATATTACCCCCGTTTCCATTAATCGAAACTGCCAACAGCAATTATGCAAGGTAAAAAGAACACTATCGTTCAAAAGCTGCGATTTACTTTTAGCGAATACAAATATCTACCGCAACTTTTAATATGCTCCAAAAAACTAACGCGAAACAACAGGTGAGTAATTTCTTAGTATGCTTACCTGAGTACATTCCTTAAAACGAGTTTACACTCCTTGTAACTACCAATTTGTTTTATACTCTAGTTGAACCTCCACCCTCCTATTGGCCTTTCTACCGGCTGCCGTTTCGTTTTCGGAAATAGGAGCAGCCTCTCCGTAACCGGCAAATTTTAGCCGACCTGCATTTATCCCGCGATCAATAAGAAAATCAACTACTGCTTCGGCCCTTCGTTCGCTGAGAACCTGGTTGGAAACTGTGGAGCCGATATTATCAGTATGGCCATGAACAGTTGCTGTCAATAAAGTATCGGTCCTTAAAATTTCCAGTATCTCATTTAGCGGCTTAAATGAAGAAGGAGTAAGCTTTGCACTTCCGGTGAAAAACAAAATCCTCGCAGAAGCGGTTTTGATCCTTTTTACTATTTCATCCTTTACAATCGGGCATCCTTGATTCTGCCGGTCGCCTGCAATAGATGGACACCTGTCTTCTTGATCGGATACAGAATCCCTATCGAAATCGGGCGCGGGGCAACCGTTATACATGGGTAATCCCGGTACAAACACGCATGAATCCTGCTCATCATTTATGCCGTCTTTATCCGTATCGGGAACCGGACATCCATTGTAGCGGGCAAAACCCGGCGTTTCAATACAGGAGTCGTAGCGGTCCTGTATTCCGTCGCCATCCCGATCGGGGCATCCAGAAAATATAGCCATACCCGCGATCGTCGGACAATCATCTGCCGAATCAACAATACCATCTCCATCTAAGTCCCTGGGAACATCCGGAATGATTGTAAACGATGGACTGACTACAGCTTTCTTCGCTAGTTTACTCTTTTTATTTATCACCCCTGCTACACCAATGCTGTAATAGTAATGCGAATTAATGGCTCCAAAAGAGGCCACGCGGTATCTGGCTTCTGTCACAATAAACACATCGTTGAACAACCGAAACTCAAGCCCCATACCCAATGGCATGTGAAGGTTTAAGTATTGATTGAAATTTAAAAACCCGATACCAGCAGTCAGGTAAGGTTGAATGGGATACCCATGGCCAAACATTCTTGCCCTAACAGAAAAATTAGCATGAATGAGCCCATCTTTTGAAGGTTGCCGAACCTTAGTTGCACTATCCGTAAAGGCAATACCAGTTTCGAGGCACCAGTCGAAATGACTACTTAATCCTTTTACAAATTCAACGCCTAGTCCTGAATTCATCGGTGAAATAGTGGCAAAAGGGAAGTTCCTCGTCATGTCGATAAGAAAAAATTTCGGTCCGAGGGTGGTGGAATGAACAAAAGACTTTTCCTGGCAAAAAATTAACAACGGGCAAAGCAATAGAGGTGTCAGGAATTTCATACTTTAAATATAGACTTTCTTCGCAAATTCGTATATACAATACAGGTGAATCATAGGATGCTTGTACCTAAAGCAGTAACTGGCAACTAAAAATTGATTTAATAGGTCATAACCCTTACCCTCCCCCCTACCCAACGCCAGCGGCTGTTTGCATAATAGTTAAAAACAAAAAACTGCTTGGCTATCTGTTGAAAGCAATATATTAAAGTTCTCGACTACATTGCACCCATCAAACCGTTTGCTACCTTTTCTGTAGCAAAGAGTGGTATCCCAATTGGGTATGATTTAACCGGGTATTTTGTAGCTTTAGCTTTGTAAAAAACAGTCCATGCGCTTCAAAAGCTTTAAACCTCTATATTGGATTTACAATCTTTTCCACTTAAGGGAACTAAAACACAACCGGGAAGCCTATAGGAAATACAAAGTCCACAAACCCTTATTTGCTACCATTTCGAGTAAAGACTTTCCCGATAAGGAATCGAGGGCATGGTTGGATACCGGCGATTCACGCGTAGCCGCCCCTCAAAAACAGGAATTTCATACATTCCCTAAACAGGTCCAACAAAAAATACTCGACTGGAGTGAAGACGGCTATATGATATTGGAGAATTTTTTTCCCTCCGAAACATGCGACAGAATATACTCCGAAGTAGCGAATCTCCAACAAACTGGTAAGTTAAAGACCAACGAGTGGGGGAAAATAATGTTTGCAAACCGGAAATCGGATTTCATAAAAAGTGTCGCACACGACGATTTGCTAAAGAAGATACTTTCTTTCTTGCTCGATAAGGAAGTCGTCCCCTTTCAAACGATTAATTTTTTCAAAGGCAGCGGTCAAAGGGCTCATTCCGACAGTATCCACATGACTACTTATCCGTTGGGCTATTTAATTGCCGCCTGGATTGCGCTTGAAGATATTACGGAAGAAAGCGGACCCCTGTTTTATTACCCGGGTAGCCATAAATTACCGTACCTATTGAACAGTGATTTCAACGAAGGGGAAAATTTTTTAATGCTGGGCAAAAAAGACTATAAGGATTACGAAGATGTATTGGAAGAGCTGGTAGAGAAAAATGGCTATGAAAAGAAAGTATTCCTGGCCAAGAAAGGGGATGTTTTGATTTGGCATGCTAACCTCGTGCACGGCGGCATGCCCATCGTAAACGATTTGCTTACCAGGAAAAGCATGGTAATTCACTATTACGCAAAAGATGTTATCAAGTACCACGAAATAACCGAAAGACCTTCCCTTATACAGGAAGATTGAGTAATCTGAAAACGACTCCAGTTGAAAAGTGATATGTAGCAATTGGTACCGTACCAGACTATATTCAGAAAGCAACTGCCATTGCCTTTTTTCTTTGGTTTTTATTGCACAGATGAATGTTCATTATCGCCAGTTTGATAAAGCCAACTACTACGACCTTAGCAACCGCGTGGTTGGAGCCAGACCTTTGGGAGAAGGCATTCGCCCTATTTTTTAAAAGGAATGAGTCGTACTCTGTTACTTTTACAATCCCTATGATAAATGTTGTTTCAAAAAAAACTATACTACCAGCAACCCGGGCGTGTTGTAGCTGATGCAGCCCTCGGCAAAGTTTGATAGTCTATCTATCTATGTCTATTTATTGGCTTATCCTGGAAAATTTATTTATCCTTTTTAGGTTCCCGACCATCTACGGACTGCAGGGAAACAACTTTTCCCGCAAAGCTAATGTTACATGCCCTATTCTTTTATTACTATCTGATCACTGGATACCTCATAATTACAGGAAATAAAGCCATTTTTTGCTCTAAGCATTTCTATCGCTTCTTCTTTGGCTGTTCGGCCTCAATTATAAACAAACTCATTTATTGAATCGTTTTCCACTATTTATACTTAACCGGATTGGGCTCAACTTGCATATTACTCTACCATTCTTGTACTTTGAAAACGGTAGTCGGCATTTTCGGCGGTGAATTTTTCCTACTGGACCTTATATCTTTGCTTGAGTCCCGGAAATACTGGATTGATTTTTATGAAAACTGCAAGGAATCAACCTGCTTTAATGCATTCGAAGTGCCGCTGATCACTGATTGCGAAGAGCCAAACATAGCTTCACTGGAGGGCGTTTAGCCCGTTAAAAATTCAGGAACTATCCGATAGCGATTGGAGTTTATGGACTCATGCGATTTCATATGTTAATTAAATATACCCGTTAAAATCGAATATTTGATTACATAAGGCAGATAAAACCGCGACAATTCTTCAATAAGTGGTGTAATCCCTAAAATAAAAGTATAACAGTATACGCTATCCCCTATCCTATCCAACAGTCAATACCAAATTGATACCTACCGCTCCAGCGAAACATGAAATTTATCCACCTCTTTATCGACGAAATCTTGTGTGAGGCTGACATACCTGTAAAAAGCATGACTTTGCGGTGCATGCCCCGAAATTCTTCTTACAACATGCTCTGGCATTCCAGTCATAAGCATTGCCGTAATGCCGGTTCTTCGCATACAATGAGAAGAAATCAGGTCGCAAAACCGGAATAATTGCTTGCCTTTAGAATATCTATACCGCTCAACCACCTGTCCGTTTCTTTTTCTCCGTTTTCCGATCTCCTCTGTCCAACCAGCCCTCTCCGCTATCGCCTGCAGATTTTTATTAAACTGTCGCAAGCAGCCGGTGTTGAATAGATACGTGGAAGGGTTTTTTCTTTTCGAATAGTGGTCAAATATAACAATCGCATACCTTGGCAATTTGATCCGGGACACCGAATCCGTTTTTTTCGATCTAACAAAAAGAAACCAATTTCCTTCTATATTATTGATGTCACACTTTCGGATATTCTGAAGGTCAGAGAACCGGAGGGCAAATGCTGAACCAAAAACAAAAAAATCTTTAGTTCTTTGAAGATGTCGGGGAAGGCTATTTTCAAAATCTTTGTTACAAATTAAAAAACTAAGGCGGCTGGGCTGCAGAATCAGTATCTCTACCTCTTCCCTCTTTACATAGAGCAACCTGTAGAAGTCGCCGATCATCATATGCTTTTCATATATCAAATACCGGAAAAATGCCCTTATGTTTTTCATAATCGTGCCTAAATAATTGTCAAAACAATTCCCTTTTTTATAAATAAATCCGCTAAAGGATGCATAAAACCGCCTCCAGTACTGAAATTCGGAATGAAGTTGTTTGGGTGTCATTTTATAAGTGAGCTTAATTCTCAGATATACTTTTGAATAAACCTCAAACTCACGTAATAGCCTAAGTGTATTGACATAATTTTTGGCAGTAGTGCGGGTCACAGGGAAACCGTTGGGTTTTAATCTCCTCCCTTTGGAGTTATATCGTACAAACTGTTCAAATAGCGGCAGAAGAAGAAATTCCTTAGTCATAAAAAATGTTTTTCTCTTAGAAAATTCATCAAAAACTGGCAAAAACCGCTATTTTTAAAAAACAAGTTCTTTGAATAAACCCTGCCCGCAAAGCTTTCAGCGGGAACAATCAGTCTCCCTTTGGCATGCTGATGCCCCGCCGCAGTTTTTCCTCCGCTTCGGCTTATAAGTTTGGGTTTAATGGCAAGGAAAACGACAATGAAGTGAAGGGATTGGGTAACCAGCAGGATTATGGAATGAGGATTTATGATGGAAGAATTGGGCGGTTTTTATCAACTGACCCATTATTTAAGAATTTCCCCTGGTATACGCCTTATCAGTTTGCTGGAAATAGGCCAATTGTAGCCATAGATTTGGAAGGACTAGAACCGCAGGAACATCCTTATCAGCTTCAGCCCATTGGGAAAACCTTCACGGGAGTTACCACTGAGGGTAATGTTTATAGTTCATATCAGGTTAATAGCCCAACAAACGGCCAAACATGGGTCGCAAAAATTGAGCAGATCTATGATTTGCCAAATGGATTCAAGGGTTCTATCGACTATTTTCTTTACTATAACAAAGACGCGGGCTGGCAGTTTTGGCAAAAGGGAGACGAACTAAGTATCGGCCATCGTAGAAGAGTGGAAGGAGCTAACATCATTGGGCAAGGCACTTTTTGGATAGCATTTGGAACGGCGGCTGCATTTGCCGCGCCTGTTGTTGCTTCGACTTCTTGGGAACTGTGGGTAGGGGCGCATAGTGTTCCTGAATTTGTTCTTTACTTTTCGGCTTTAGGCGGTATGTCTTCTGTTGGACTTAGGGGCGCCGCTGGTACCGGTGAACCGGAAAATATAAAGCCAACGATAGAAGAACTTCCCGTGCCAGAGGAAGTTGCTCCACCAAAATCCAACTATGACCAAAGACCAAGCAATTTTAGACGCAGCACGATAAATAAAGCATGGGATGCCATGGAAGATGGTATTACCCCTGGTACCAAAAAATGCTCCACATGTCCTAACGAAGTTAGAGGCAATCCTTATAAAAAAGAGAAGAGAAATGGGCCAGATGGGTGGCACGGAGATCATAATCCTGCTTGGAATAAACGAGATCTTTCTAACAAAAATAGGAAACAATTACTTGATGAGTATAATAAAGATGTGAGAGGAAGATGTGTTCGGTGCAACACAAGTGACAATGGTAAGAACAAAAAGAAAGGGTAAGATATGATTCAACATTTTAGAAGTTTTTTGGGAAATGTTTCAGATGTGTGGAAAGACAATGAAGGAAGTCATTTAGAGGTGTTATTGTTTAAGGATCAACCTCAGCCAGGGATTAGTACATATACAACGCTTAATATGAGTGAAGATATTTTAAGTCTTAAGGGAGAAAAGAAAATTAGACAAGAACTCATTTTTTCAGTTTATGAGAAGTTTGAAAACGAAGAAATTGCTCAACATTTGGTTTCATTTGCAGAAGAAGTCGTTAAGTCTCGTAAGGGACTTCTGAAAGGACAGGTTATTGGTCCAGGTAGGCCGTTTATTGTTGGTACCGAACTAGTAGGTTTATACCCCACAGCCCCCGTTTTTTTTGAATCCGGTTTTCATGTCAATAATAACTATCATCCTCCTGTTGTGGTTGTTTGGTTAATTCCGATTTTGATAAATGAGATTCATTTTATACAAAAAAAAGGATGGAATGAATTTGAAGAAAGGCTTGAAAAATCCCAATGTGATTTTTGGAATGTGAACAGAAAATCGATTATCTAAGGGTTACTACTTTTTTTATGTTTTCCCCCCAGTTCGCGCTAGAATGTAACAATTAAACAATGCAGCTAGCCCCTGATCGCGCAAAGATGCGATAATTAAACAATGCTGCTGGCCCCATGCTCGCGCAAGAATGCAAACAATTAATCAATGCTGCTAGCGCCGGTGTGTCAAACGGGCCTTGCCAGCGTATTTACAATTTAAGCTTGCCAGTTTTGACCAACCGGCGCTTATAAAATTTTTAATCTGGTTACAGCAGACCTACCAATAAAAATTGCTTTTATGAACCAGCCGGAATTTGTCCGCATTGCCCTCAGAGCAGTGATGGTACGAATGCCGCAAGCGTGCATGCCGGGCAACAATATCCACATGCTTTAAAGGATAAAAAGCGAAGTCTCTCACCATTTTTTCTATTGAAGATGTTCCTGGAATGACCTGCCTGCCCTTCCCGCTTTAACCCGCACTTCCGATTATCAATTTTGGAGCCTCTATTTCTTTCTAACACATTTACTATCTTCGGAATAGCTCTTTGAATTTTCATAGGCCTTTGGCATGCTGATGCCCCGCCGCAGTTTTTCTGCTGCTTCGGCGTGTAAGTTTGGGTTTAATGGAAAGGAAAACGACAATGAAGTAAAGGGATTGGGTAACCAGCAGGATTATGGGATGAGGATTTATGATCCAAGACTCGGCAGGTTTTTAAGTGTTGATCCAATTGCTTCAGATTTTGCTTGGAATAGTACATATTCATTTGCAGAATCTGATCCAATTAATTTTATTGATTTAGATGGTCTGGAACGAAGTAGTCCGCCCCCTCCTGGAAGGGGTGGTGGTAGAGTTGCCGGTGGTCCGTTTGGACTTGGGTATGGAGGACAACAAGGAAGAGCGGCGCGTGAAATAATGCGTGAAGGGCAGCTAGAGGCTTTGAGGCGAGAAGCACGATGGGAAAGTGCCCGAATGCGTAATGCTCATTATGCGAGAAATGTAAATAGTACGAATCAGTTTGTTAGGAATTTTAGTGTAAAGCGATATTGGAATAATGCTTTTAACTCGGCCAGTTCGTTATTCGGAGGAGGGAATATCATAATAAATAAAGCAAATGGTGAGAGATTCGACAATACGGTATATATGTCGATGCTAAGTAATCCCTCTTACATTGGCGTCGCAAGGCAAATATCATTAAAAGTCTCAGGGGTAGTAAATGGGCAAACTATAACAGCAAACATTAGGGTCGATAACGTTGGAATTTCGAGAGACCCATCATCAGGTCAACTAAATTTCAACCTTGTTGAAGCTAAATTTTCAATTGAATACATTCGAGTTAATAATATAACTCAAAGTTTAACGACTCAACAACGATTAGCTTCTGAGATTTTTGTTAATGGTTCAAACGTTATGATTAGTATTCGTGGAGAGGGATCGGCAGCTAAATTGAGTGCCGCCAGCAACGGAACTTTATTTAATAATGGCCAAAACATCACAAGCCAGATCAGTGAGGTGACTATCGCGCTGCCGGCCGCAAGCCCCCCCACTAATGCTACACAAAGCAACAATACAGGTAACACTCGGAATACCCAAAATAGTAGTAATAGTAATAATAATAACTCCACAGGAGGAACAAATTCCCAATCAAATAATTGACAAATCTTATTTTTAAACCATGGAAATGACGATTGGAAGTTTAAAGCGATTAATTGCTGAATCAATTGGGGAAACATTTAAGCACGTTGGGTTTGCTCCAGATAAAACAAATACCTGGTATACTGCGAAAGAAGGAAAAAGAAAAGTGGCTAAAGTTTTTGTAGCCACTTATAATTATCTTCCAAACAGTATAGAGTTTTCTTTTATTTTTCAGTTATTTATCCCTGAGATAGATGAAGAACGTAAGAAGCTTTGTATCGCACAAGGAATCGATTATCAGGCTGGGCCGACTTTTACAATTGCAGAAGGTTTCTTTTATCACAAGTTAGCCTCTCTTTCACCGAAACATAAAAATGCTTTTTCTCATGTTATCAAATCAGACGAAGATATCAGTTCCGCTATTTCAGACGCCAACGACATAATAAAAAAAGAACTAATTCCACAATTAGTGAGCCTATTCAATTTGGAGTCATTTCAAAAGTGGGTATCTCGAAATATGGAAATCGTGGGTTCAAGCCCTTTGCTATTGCCGGCCCTGATTGCCTCAAGACTGTCGAGTTCTAGTGATTTTTTATTAACCTTATCAGTCATAAAAAGCGATCAATATTTTCAAAGCCTGCCTGAAAGTGATTTTATTAAAAAGTCAGTGCTAGACTACGAAAATTATTATTCTTGATTTTTCTAGTTTATTAAATATTGCCATAGGACCAGGAAGAAATGGATAACTATCAGCAAAACAACAAAATTTAATGTTTAATGATAGTTATCTGAAACTATCCGTTCGGAATGCTGATGCCTAAACGAAGTTTTGCGGCGGCGGCTGGATACAGATATGGGTTTAATGGAAAGGAAAACGACAATGAAGTGAAGGGATTGGGTAACCAGCAGGATTATGGGATGAGGATTTATGATACGAGGGTGGGAAGGTTTTTAAGTGTGGACCCGTTGATGCCAGATTATCCGTGGTACTCACCTTATCAATTTGCCGGCAATACGCCTATTGCCGCTGTTGATGTCGATGGAACGGAGCCCAAATCCGCTGGTAAAGAAGACAATCAGACTGAGAGGGCTCCTGACAAAGATGGAAAAATGCAGGATTGGTCCTGGAGTTCTAAAAACAAAGTTTGGGCAATGATACTTGAGCCGATTACCGTTACGGCCTACTCCAAAAAGTATTCAAAGCCGCTTTCGACGTTTGTTAGAGCTTACTATGATGATAGGCAGTGGCAGGAGGTAATAAGCATTGGCAAAGATCTCGCCAACTTATTGTTTTTGAAGGAATTAATGGAGAAAATGCCCTCCATCCCAGGTATGCCGGACGCACAATCAACATACGAAGGTATCAAGAACTTAATAAAGGATAAAGAATTGAAAGACCTTCTAAATCAAAGCGAGATAATCGTCAAGAACCGAGAAGAGGGTATGAAGATGCTTAAAGAGGGTAGCGTAAATCTTCTCACAAAACTGGTACCTGTGAAAAAGCTAGGTGATGCTCTTCGCCTTTTAGATAAGGCGCTGTTTACCGCTGGGCTTACACCGGTAATCCAAGACTATAATCTAACGATTATTTCATTGCTGGATATTCAAAAGACTCATTTGCAATTTGAATATGCACTAAACGGCAACCAGCTGAAGTTTGATGCAATATATGTAATACCTGTTACTTATAAGCAATTCTGTCAGATCATGAATCAGAAGTTTTTCGTAAGAGATGATTTTAAAAAACAGCTAGGGCTAACGGTTGGCTTCTCGGCTTCCAATAAAGGGTTCCAAGGTTTTTATTTTGGAGGTGAAAGGCCGGCTTACTATTTATACTTTAATCAAGTTGGCAATAAAGGGTTTATCCATGTCAGTCAAATAGGTGTAAAACCAATAAAATGAAAACGAAATATTCTTTTTTTATAACTCTGTTTTCCATAATCTCTGCCTGTAGTCTGCGCAGCCAAGATAGACAATTGTTTAATGAAAACAACTTCAAGAGTGAATTCTTACTTTTAATAAATGAAATGGATTTGGTATGTATGCAACGTCAAAGTTCATTGGATAGTTCGGTGTCACTTCGAATTTGTTATTGGGATAGTGCTTTTAAAAAAATTGCCTCGAAACATTTCCTCAAAGACCGGGCTATTTATGATGGTCCATGTTTTTATTGGAATACTTCGGGCCAACTTTCTATGAAAGGCTTTTACAAGGATAATAAAAAAAACGGCGAGTGGACATACTACTTAGATGATAGAATTCACGAAATTGGCCAATATCAAGATGGAAAACGCATAGGAATCTGGAGCCGATATGATTCTTCAGGAAACATAACTAGTCGTACAACATACTAAAATTGAACCCCTAACTCCTCCTGCTCGCGCAGCAATGCGCTAATTAATGCTGCTAGCGTCGCTGTGTCGAACTGGCCTTGCCAGGGTATTTGGATTCTAAGCTTGCCAGTTTTGACCAACTGGTGCTTGTAAAACTTTTTATCATGTAGCAACAGAACTGCCAATAAAGCTCACTTTCAAAATCGGTCACTAGCTGTCCGAGTCAATATTATAATGTCGGTGGAACGGGTACCTTGGGAATATGCCAACCATTTATATCCATTGATTTTTCCCGATAAAGAAGGAAATCTCTCTCTAGCCACTGGCTGTCCCGAACAGCAGGTAGAACCGAAAAATAAATTGACTCTTTTTGATTTTTCTCCTGCATATTTACTATCTTCAAAATATGTATTCGTGTATTTGTTAGGGTTTGATTTTTCAGTAAAAAATAAAGCTTCATTAATTCAAATCAGCCTCAAAAACAGGCCAAGCCCGGTGCGGTTCAACATGCGTCTTAAGCTGGCTTGTCTCTTATAGTGGTAGTAGACACTTGACCGGCCGTTCGGTCAAAGGGGGTGTTATGTTTGTTACACAGCACAAGCTGTAGCGGCCCAACTGGTTGTTTGGCCGGGCCTAAAACTATGTAAGCAAAGAGAAATTCAATAAACGAAAAAAATTAGGGAGTAAATAGTGATACGCAGTTTTTATATTCTTTTCGAATAGAGGTTTAGAGTTTCGAAGACCTCGAACCCGGCATTGGTAATGCTTGCAGCAATAGTAAATCGAAAGCAGAACTTATCGATATTATGTCCGTTTGCAGGTTGGCGCACAAAGCTCATGCAATTCTATTCTACATATATACCCGAAAAAAACAACTAAAACCATTTTATGAAACCAGGGAAAATGACCATCAAGCTGTATATACTCGTAGCTTTTTTATTGGGCGTCGCAAAGCCGGCCGCCGCTACCGAAAATTACTCTTCCGAATCCAAATTGATGTTTGCCGACACCGTGTGCTGCCCGCCCGACAGCCTAAAAGTTATCAGCACCAATTACCCGGTATTTTGTGTGCGATGGAAAGTGAAACGAGACAGTGCATGCAAGCGCGTTGCCGCCTTCGAAGTGCAATGGAAACTTGTGGCAAGCACAGTATGGAGTTCCCAAATAGTAAGTTATACCTCGGGCGATACCGTTAGTTTTTGCCAATCCGTTTTTACCTGTGGCTTGTACCAATGGCGCGTGAGAACAAAATGTACCGACAGCAGCTTCAGCACCTGGACAAACGGTGCCAAGTTTAACTTTAGCTGCCTTAATCGAAGTCAGCAAGCGTCCAGCGCCCGGATTACCACTTCGCCGAATCCTGCCACTGATAATATCACCATTTCCATGGGGGATATGCCATCGGGCAAATTACAGTTAGCCATAGCAGATATAACCGGCAATATTGTTATCAGCAGGGCCATCTACGGCTCGAGGGGGCAACTGCAGGAAAGAATACAGGTTAGCGCCTTGCGAAGGGGAACTTATTTCATCAATATCATGGCCGATGGCGTTATTAAGGCGCGCAGCATTTTTATAAAACAGTAAGGAAAATAGCCGGTAAGGGTACATGCCTTTAAATGCTATTGCTCCAGCAATAGGCCCGCTTTAGCAACAACGAGCAATTATTACATTCACATAAAAAATGAGTGGAGTAATTACTCGTTGTTTCCATTTGTATGACTGAGGCTAAAAAAAATCATTAGAGCTAATATCGTACTTCGGTTCCAGCCGCTGGAGTTTGATTTCTCTTGCATCTGTAGGCAGGGTATTCTAAGGCCTAGCGTTAGCGGCCCGCTTACTAATACTATTATGAGAAAGGATTGAAGTAATTCTTTTAGAATTTCCCGAAAGAACCCGACATCTCCCCGTTCTTTAGTTCTTTCATAGCGCCGGTATTTTCGTTATAAAGTTTGCAGTTGAATTGCATTTTAACGGTTAGATAGTACCTGCCCAATGCATCCGGGGATTCTACCGTGCTTATAATTTTAAAAGTGCTGCCCGACTGGTCAACCCGTCCATCGCGGGTACTCCAGGTTTCGCCATTGGGATCCGTCCAGTATATCGCTACTCCTTCCTTGGCTCTGAAATCCTCGGACGCGAAAGGGTAATCTCCCGGTGTAAAAAAGGCTTTGAACTGATCGTTGGTTGCGGACAGGAAACCGCGCATAATACCTTTGGAGATATACATTTCTGTTTTGCCTTTTGGCAAAGGAGGATTTGCATAACTAATGGAAGCTCCCACAACCACTTCGTCGAGACCCCCATTGCCCGATCCCGCTTCGTAATCGTTGGTGAGGGTTACCTCCTCGAAATAATTTACTCCACCAATAGTTGCTTTGTAATAAAACTCTTCGTTGCTGCCGCCGCCTCCCGATCCCGGGGCGGCAACAGAAAATGGCACATTACAAACAATGCCTCCAATATTCAGTTTGGCAATATAATTCCCCTGCTTTGCGGGTTTACCCACTGCCAGCAATACCAGTTCCTGGTTACCGGTATTTGCAAAATCTCCCGCCCCGGCAAAAACAATTCCATTTACCGATGCGGTGGAATAGGTCCATGAACCCGCTTTAGTAACGTTCACCGTAAGAGTCATTTTTACATTTGCTGTTACATCCAGGCCTTCTTCAAGTACTCCAACAATTGTTGCATCGGAGCAATTAGCGCCCGAGGGAACGAGTGTAAAACTGGAGCTACCGCCGGGAGCGGCGCCCGTTGCGTTTTCGAAGGAATTTTCTTTAATGCAAGACGGCAATCCCAAAACCATGAAAAGTAAAAACAGGGTGATCCCTATTGTGCTGCGTCTTGTTGAAGAGGGGTAATTCATCGAGGTTGATTTGGAGTAAAGAGTATATGGCAAATATAACCGAAAAATGGGTTGTACCGCTCGGTGTGGTCATATTTAAGGGATTAATTTTTTAATGTGATCGGCTATCGAAGAGCGGTTGAGTTGGTAAAAAAATAGGTACTTGTTTTCAAAATCAGCCGAAGCGCCGATTGGTGAAAACTGGCAGGCTTAGAACGTAAATACGTTGGGAAGGCCAGTTTGACACAGCGGGTGAGTAGAAATATTATGTTGTTAAATAGATTTTATCTTGCTTATGGTTGATCATCCACCCCCTTGCAGATGGGATATCAAAAACAAATTTTGGAAGTTGATCTTCATGAAATTTGAAACAGCATAGCGTTTTGTGTCCCTTTGGAATGTAATCATATTCTAATAGTTGTTCTTGCAATATTTTGATTAAAGTGATCTGACCCTCATAAATTATATTTGATCTGTTACCTTTACATACACGGGTAAACTTCGAAAATCTGTCAATATCAAAACTTGAATAGTCGCAAAAAAGAATGCAATTGTTTTTTTCTTCCAACGCATATTTCCTAAAAAACTTGTCGGACAATTCCCGTTCTAATCGTCCAAGAATAGTTAGTGAAATCATTTTATTTATTTAATGCTTCAGCTCTTTTTAGAAACTCTTTAATCTGAGCTTGAGAAAGCTTGGGGGTGTTTTTTAGATACGAACTAATTTCGTCAAGGCTTATTTTAGCGGGTAGCTTTATTCCTATCTCTCCTAATATCTTTCTCGCCTGGTCTACAGTAATCGTCAAAGAGGCTTTAGATGCAAATTCCGCTGGTTTCAATCCAACAGCCACCTCATTTTCAATCCCCTTCAAAGCATTTGCCTCATAAAACTGAACTCCCTTCAAGTCTTTCGGTAAAGCGATATGGACGACACCTTTTCCATATTGCTTGGCGTGAATTGCAAAAATTGTTGCCACAGCCGGATCGGTGCTTGTAGGAGTAATACCAAGTTCCTGAATAGCCTTACTTCCAGGGAAGCCTTCAGTTGTACCTCTAAATAAAATTCTGACCTCGCTTGTTATTAGGCCGAAAAGTCTAAATGAGGAACCAATGAGTCGAGAAACACTATAGCTAATAAAAGTCGATCGAATGTTTTCATTCTCCCGCTCCTTCTGTAAACGTCTCCCTTCCTCGGTCTTTGCAATATTGTGTTCTGGTATGCCGGCAAGTTGGGTCATAAAAATGAAACTGGAAATTTTCCCACGGCTAACCATAAAGTCGATAGCAATTAAAAGACCCATGGCACTACTTGACGCTATTGTTCTGTGTCTAAGCTGAGACGATTCATTGATTTCTTTATCTGATAAACCCTTTTCCGCCTGATCTTTCCTGATCCATGCGTCACCATAAGCCTGAGCTTCAGCCGCAGTACCTCCAACAAATTCAAGGCCATCAAGGTCAAATCCATCAATAGGTCTATTACTGGCAAATTGATAGGGTGTTAATTGAGGGTATTGTCTTCTAATTGGATCCACACTCAAAAACCTCCCCACCCTTCCATCATAAATCCTCATTCCATAATCCTGCTGGTTACCCAATCCCTTTACTTCATTATCGTTTTCCTTGCCATTAAACCCAAACTTATACGCCGAAGCAGCAGAAAAACTGCGGCGGGGCATCAGCATGCCAAAGGCCTATGAAAATTCAAAGAGCTATTCCGAAGATAGTAAATGTGTTAGAAAGAAATTCAAGCTCCCAAATTGATGATCTGAAGTGCGGGTTAATGCAGGAAAGGCCACCGGGTATGTGGTGTTTTGTAAGCGCCGGTTGGTCATAACTGGCAAACATAGAATGCAAATACGCTGGCAAGGCCCGTTTGACACACCGGCGCCAGCAGCATTGTTTAATGGTTGCATTCTTGCGCGAGCAGAGGAATTCCCATTGTCTTTGTTAACTCAATTTATTCCGTCACAGCCATTAAATCTAAAGAACCTAGCCTAGATTTTTTTATATCTGACTCTGTTGCGGGCTCACTATCAAATTCTTCTGAAAGCGTTAGAAAGGAATTGTTTTCTTCGATATCTCGAATGCTATTAAACCCTCGTTCGCATTCTTCACAATGAAAATACAGAGATCCTGTTTGCAACTTTTTGAATATAAACAGCCGCCCTTCGTTGCAGAAAGGGCAAGTTTTATACCAATACAATTTTTTCATCTGCATATTTATTTAATAGGAAAGGCTGTGATTATCTGGTTTGTTCCCGGAACAACATAAATTTGGATTTTGTCCAGCTTTTCTCCCTTTCCTAATTTTCCACCTTCTCTGCCGGCATTGTTAAATGGAACAACAAGAGACCCATCTTTGTCTGGTTTCAATCCCAGCTCTTGCGCTTTTTTCCATGCTTTATTCGTCATATCCACTCCATCGCCATTAAAAATTCCATGATAATCTTTCGAGACATCGTCTTTATTATGCCGTCTGACATGCACATCTCGCGTTTCACCTTTATACCTTCCTTTTTTAGGAACAACTGCTTTCCAATCAAGCTCATTTGCTGTTTTTTTAATAGCTTTTTCTGCAAGTTCACGCTTAGCCTTTTGCTTCATATAATGCTTCCAAAGATCAACTGGCCCGTCTGGAACTGGAACACCTGCAAGTTCCTCAACAACTTCACTTAATAAATAAACCCCGATAGCTTTTGCATATAAAATACCGGGTACTGCAACCACCGCGCCCGCCATTAAGAAATGAAAGGATTTATCGTTACCTGGGTTGTACCATTCAAACTCCGTAGGCGAGCCCTTGAAGCCATTTTTATCAAACTCCTGGTACCACTGCCTATTGCCATGAACACTCTCAAAAACGACATAGGTCTTATTTTCATACTCAATTGCCTTTGCAGCAATTATACCTTTATAGTCGTCAATCTGACCATCGTAAACTTCTGTATCAAGTTTGCTTGGAATATTTTTAACGCCACTTTTATAATACGGCTCCATCCCATCCAAATCAGTTGCCCACGACGGTTGATTACCTGCATATTGATAGGGTGAATAATAGGGATAATTTTTTTGTAAAGGATCCCTGCTCAAAAACCTTCCCACTCTCGCATCATAAATCCTCATCCCATAATCCTGCTGGTTACCCAGTCCCTTTACTTCATTATCATTTTCCTTTCCATTAAAGCCAAACTTATACGCCGAAGCAGAGGAAAAACTGCGGCGGGGCATCAGCATACCAAAGGCCTATGAAAATTCAAAGAGCTATTCCGAAGATAGTAAATGTGTTAGAAAGAAATTGAAGCTCCAAAATTGATAGCCTGAAGTGTAGGTGAATGCGGGAAGGCCACCGGGTAGGTAGTGTTTTGTAAGCGCCGGTTGGTCAAAACTACCACGCTTTGCGATTAAATATAATGGCAAGGCCCGTTTGACACACCGGCGCTAGCTGCATTGTATAATTATCGCATTCTTGCGCGATCATTGGGCTAGCGACATTGATTAATTGTTGCATTCTTGCGCGAGCAAGGGCGCTAGGAGCATTGTTTAATTATCGCATTCTTGCGCGAGCATGGACACTTGAACCAGCAGATTGAAATTCTAAAAGCATTCTTGCACCAGCTTTGAGTATTTATCATTTTTTGATCCCTTTCTTTGCAAAAAAAGATTTCAAATCAATTTCTCCTGTATCCCATTCCTTAGAATAGTTTTCAATTACATTTCCAAAGTCAAAATGTTCCCAAAACAATCGCTGCCGTTCACGAAAGTCTACATCTGATGGTTTGGAGTAGACTGGAAACAAGTTTATATAAAACAAACTATGGATCGATACACTAATTAGTGCTGAATATTTGAATGACAAGAATAAATCTTTAGATATTCGAGACAGCCATTCAGAACCGAACCACATTCTTGAGGCGGCCAAAAATTGGATACCACAAATTCGCAAAGAAGCCCCCCACAAACCTGACTTTACTATGTATTGAAGTTGTCTTGAAAGCAACTCATTATGTGGAAGTCCTGAAAATTCGTTCTTTAGTGCATTTGACTGGAGAAATTTATCGTCGTTATTATAGACAATACCATAAAAAAAAGTAGGAATTGACAATAAATCATGAAGTTTCTCTGAATCAAGGAGAAAATCAAGATTTTGATTGTGCCATTCAAACATTGTAAACCCAAATGCCTGATCGACAACTACTCGTCCCCAAAAGTACGGCTTAGATTCCTCAAATATACCATTTGATATCTGGACTACATTAATGTTAACTGCTTCAATTTCTAACAAAACTTGATCATCATACTTTATATCATCAAGACAATTTCCATCCGTATCAACAGCATAAATTATTGCCGGCATAAATCCAAGGGTACTTTTTAGGGATTTAATCAAAAAACTGCTTTCAAAACCCGTATTACGATAGTATAAGGCACAATTGTAAAGATCCATAGGCTCATTTTATGGTATTTATTTTGAAATTCACGTCCAATCCAGCTTCCTTTATATAGTTGTTTAGTTTGTTTGTCAGCTCAGCCACCTGCGCTTGCGTATATTGTTCTGCTTTGATATAAATTTGGAGTGTTTTGCCATAGCCAGAAGGAATATTGGTCGCATTTTCGAGAGCTCGAAGTTTTGTGTAAAACTGACCTGGATTTAGCTTTTCGCCAACTGTCGTTGTTACATCTACTACTCGTCTTTCGATTGTACTAATTAAGTCGAAAGCTTTATTGTTACTTCCTATAAATTCGTTTGCATTCCAATATGTTTTGTATTCAGAGGTTGCCAAAGCGTATCTTTCTGCAGCCCCTCGGGTTGCTATGCTCGAGCTAAATATTTCCTCGGAAGTTGGAACTAAAGCATTTGAAATTACTGGACCTTTAGTTGTTGAATAGTCTACAAATTTCTTTGTCAGGAATAAGTTTATGCCAATCGTCAAACCATCTTCAAGTGCCTGTGGACTAGAGAAGTATTTTCCTGCGTCGTTCAAACGTTCCTTAAGTGATTTCTCACTGTTATACTTGTAAATAGCTTTACCGTATGCTCTTAGATTCTGCCCAACCTGCTTTATTTCATTTTTCACTGTGGAGGTCCAATTGCCCTTTCGGATTGCTCGAACGTTGGCTACACCAGAGTTCCATGTATCAACAACCAGACCATTCCAGGTTCTACCAACTGCATTAGGGATAGCTTTAGTCCAGTCAAACCATCCAAGACTGCCATCAAACTTGAATTGGTCCATGTAAGGCATTTCTTCGGCCCCATCTAAATCAAGAGCATATATTGGCTTATTACCAGCGAACTGATATGGTGTATACCAGGGAAATGACTGAGTTAACGGATCCACAGATAAAAATCGCCCCACTCTTCCATCATAAATCCTCATCCCATAATCCTGCTGGTTACCCAATCCCTTTACTTCATTGTCGTTTTCCTTTCCATTAAACCCAAACTTATAGGCCGAAGCGGAGGAAAAACTGCGGCGGGGCATCAGCATGCCAAAGGGGAAATAGTCCTGCGCTGCTACTACGTCGGGCTCATAATAATCGATCAAAGAACTGCTGGGTAAAGCTACGCCAAATTTTTTATCGCTCACCGTTACCAGCACATTTCCTAAATGATTGGTAAGCTCATACTGCCGCCAACCGCGTTTATAGGTAGAAGAAGCGAAATTGAAGTACTGCATGTCGTAGGGCGCCCCATCTACCGGTTCGTACCAGGTGTACACTCCCAGACGGCTGCTGCCATAAATATATTTTTCGGTTTGGTTGATTACCAGGTTTTGCAGGTTCGCATCTGTTGCCGAACCGTTCGAGGTGTAGGTGCTTAGTATATTACCCTGCGCATCGCGTACATACCAGGTATGGAAACGTGCCGAGGTGTCGGCTCTGGAAATTATCTTACCAATACGATTCCCCTGCGGATCGTATTTGTAAACAATTTTAGTTACCGGGTTTTTTGCCGAAGCAGCACGGTTGATTTCCAGTATTTTTCCATATACACTCCATCTTATGGATGTAATTCCTTCTTTGGAATCGCTTATAAGATTGCCGATGGCATCATACTTATAGTTACTGGTATCTGTTTGGTGATCGAGATCAATATTATACTCCCAGGAATTAGAACCCCATAAGGCATCGAAAGTCGTATCGCGGTCGGTTACCCTGCGTAGTCTATTGGTGCCTGCATAATATTTGTAGGTGAGGCTATCCATAACGTTGCCGTTGTTGTAGGTATTGGCATTGCGTAGGTATTTGAGAATATTTCCATTGCCATCGTAAGCGATTCGCTCGTTAAACGAGGGCTGAGCGGCACTACCGCCCGTCCAGCTATTACCCGCTTCCACCCAGCCATTGTAGGTATCCATGGCCGTGAGGCGGTTGAGTTGATCGTATTTGTAATTGTACAGCAGTATCGGACCACCTACCATGGAAGGATCGCTCATTTTGCGGATATTGCTCACCATGCTGCTGATATTGCCGTTGTACAACGGGCGATAGGCAGTATTTAGATAGGCGCTGCTACCGGGGAAAGGATTTACGTTGGTATTAATGGGCGCGTAGTCGCCGGCAAAATAATTAAGCGAATAACTATAGGCATCGCGGGCGGTATAACGGTTCAGCACATCGCCGCTATTGCGGCCATCGCCTCCCATATCGTGGGTGGCCGTGGCACCTGTACTGTTCACCCCTTTCAGCCATCCCTGCAGGGTATAGGCATAGTCTACCCCTTGCACCAACTGGTCGCCGATGGTCATGCGCGCCAGCGGACCGTGGCGGTAGTATTCGTAGCGTGCATCGCGTTCCCATACGAGGCTGTCGCGGCTGGTTTCAACAAGCGTTAAACGGTTTTCGGCATCGTAGCTATAGCGATGTAACCATTGGTCGCCCCAGCCGGGCTGGTAAAGAACCATGTTTACTTTTCCGCTGATGAGGTCGTATTTATAGGCTATTTTTTTCCAGCGGTTGCCATCGCCGTTTTTATTCATCAGGTTGGGATACGAATTCGAAATGCCATAGTCCTGTAAAAGCGTATCCACATTACCATGTATATCGTAGGTATAGAAAGTGGCCGCACTGTAAGCAGGTATATGCCCTGAGTCTTGATACAGCACATAACTTACCCGGTTTCGTAAATTCCTTTGCTTGATAATCAATCGATCTGCACCTAACCCGATAAAGAGGCCGTAAGGCAAATCGTATACGGTTTGAGTGATCTGCCCTCTCAGGCTGTCTCGGCTCGTAAGCCATGTGTTTAGTAAGGATGGATTGCGGCTGGTCGCATCTTTTATTGTGTCTGCGAGCACCGTATTTTTTATCTGTCCCACTTCGCTTATACGGCCAAGGTAGTCATACTTTGTATAACTGTAAAGACTGGTAACCGTATCGGCCTTTTGTTTGGCGTTGCGACTGATGGCGAGCCGTCCGAGGCGATCGTACCAGAACTCGCTGGTACCGCCGTCGGGGCTGTTTTGCGCCACCACCTGGTTAAGGGTATTGTACCGGTAATTGGTAGCCAGGGTATGCGAAGGCGTTAGTACAGTTTTATTGGCCCGGGCTGTTTTTACCTGGTCGCTCCAATTGCTTACGCCAAATTTACTGAGGTCCACTCCTGCCGGAGGAACGGTTTTCAGAAGGTTGCCTGCCTGGTCGTAGTAGTAGAGCGTGTAGTGAAACTCGCTGATATCTTGTGTTACAGTAAAGTTTTCGATGTACCGGGCCTTTAAACATTTGGCAATATATTTATCGTCGAAACTGCCGAGTAGGGAGTCGCGATAGTTTTCGTAAAGCAGGGTTCCTTTCCAGGTGGCGAAGGAGGTGCTATCGTCGCAGGGACTGTGTTGCTCCACCACGGTCGGTGGGAATACGGGTTCGTTGCGACCGCAGAGAACCGGCCCGTTCAATGGCCGGGGCAGACAGAAGGACGGAAACTGACCGCAGCGACTAATGAAAAGGCTTTTTACCTGGGCCAGGTTATAGTTTGTTCCCAGTTTAGCATTTACAAAATCGGTAAACGAATCCACCATGGGGATGAAATCATTGGAGTAAATATCATAGGGACCGTACGGATAAAAAGTCATGAATGTAACAGGGTCGCGAAGTCGCCATTGTCGGCTAATCAAATTGTTCTGCGCTGTTGTACTTGCCGAAGTGGGGGGAGCCGAGTTACTACCGTAGCCAAGCGTTGTTTGGCCGCTATCCACTATTGTTACTGCAGAAATCCGGTTATAGAAACTGTCTATAAATCCAACGGGCAAGTCAGTAAAGGCTATCTCGGTCTGTTTCAGCTTAGGCAAGCGGGCGTTAAAACTCCACAAATCCTGTTCTCGCTTGGTCCAGCCATATGATATAAATACTCGCAGATTAGAGAAGTTATCAGCTGGGTTTGGAAAGTTTTCAGAGAAATGCTTGCCGGCCAAACTGTCGACCACCCCAGCCTGTTGATAGTTAGGTATAGCATAGTAAGACGGATCCAATCGAAGTAACCTAAGGTCGTGATTGTTGCTAAAGTCGCCCAGGTTATTATACAATAAAGGCGATGCACTACCAGGATAACTATTCGCCCCAATATCGATAAACTGAATCGAATTAATTTCTGGAAAATTTTTAACATGGCTTGTTCGGTTAATTGTAGAATCCCTTGTTCCTTTAAAGCTAAACTCCAGTGTATGCTGGGGGAAATAACCTCTCAGATTAGAATAAGCGCTTGCTGCTCCGTTGGCCTGATGATCATTAAAATAAACTACCCCCATAGTGTCCGTATGATAAACCGCCACCGTATAGTTACTTCGCGTTGTTGTATGAGGATAGTAATGTTCGATTCTAATCCTTCCATGCGCTACATAGTCGATCCCTACATTCCGGTAATACTCGTAAAACGCAGTGCGAAGATTGTACCTAAGTACTTTCGTTTTGCTATCCTGGTATGCCTGGTCAATTTTTATATAGCTGCTATCTCCAAAATCAATATAGCTTCCTATACCAGTTCCAATATTACTGAGCGTATCGTATACATGTACATTGAACTCATAGTAACGCATGCCCACAATACCGTTGCAGGGAACTGCTTGCCCGGGGTTCAGGTACAATCTGAATTTCCCAATACTTTCGTTATAGAAAAGCGTTCCTACCTGCCTGTTGGCCGAGTTGCCGTTCCAAATGTTCGCAAATGATGTTTTGATCTGCGAAACGGTGCCGGTATCGGTTCTTCCAATCAATTTTCCATTTACGTCGAAAACTCCTTTCGGACCGGTGTCGGGTGTTTTATTACCGGCAAAGGTGCGCATATCCAAATCAACCACCCTATTGGTCGGGTTCATGAACCTGTAGTAATATTCGTCGGCGATTTTTGTAAGCTGATTACAGGTAATCGATGCTGCATTGTAAGAAACCAGCAGGGAAGAATCGATAAATCCGATTCCGCAGGTATCCATAAAATCGAGATACTCCGAAATATCCTTCGAAAACCCGAGTTTGGAATTCATGAAATTTGTAAACAAAATGTTTACGACGTGCTGGGCGCTGTCTTCGTCGTTTCTAGATGGGTTGGCACCGGGGAAGTTCTGCTGGTATTCGTTCACCAATATTCCGATCCTCGTGCAATCGATACATACCTCTCCAGCGCCGCATTGAAATATGGCCGGAAGCTGGATAGGCTCCTTTAAGAAGTTGCAGTTAATTTGATTGTTGCAGGAAAGCCGAAGCGTATCCAGTGTGCTATTGGGGATGGTAATGCCCGTAGTGCGCAGAATATAGGCGGCAAAGTTTGCGTCGTACTGACCATACGTTTGATAACGCAGATAATAATTGTTTATCAGGTTACATTCGCAGCTATCGGGTTTGGAATAGAGGGGCTTTATGGAATAAACCGGTTTTTGCTCATAGGATGCAGGAGCCGAAATGAGATAAACGTTACAGGTGGCGTTATAGGGTTTTCCAACGCTGTCTGCATAATGTTTAAGGAATTGCTCAAAGCTGCGGAAATTATAAGTGCTCGAAGGTTTAACCGAACTGGATCCAAAGGGATGGTCGACGTCGCCGCCTTCCTGGCAGATTTTAATCAGCCTCGATACAACACGCGCCGAATCGTCGGCAGTAAAGTTGCAGGGTTTCAATTCTTCCCACCACTGTGTGGCGTAGCCTTCGCAATTTGCATTAACAAAATTCAGCAGCGAGTCGTTTCCTGCCTGCAAATTTATAGGCAGGCCTTCGGGCATCACACGCGGATCGCGGAAGTGAACAAAATATCCCTTAGCGGCAAGGTTGGGTACGAGGCAGGATGTATTGCTGATTATTTTGTACACAATCTCCCTTTTTTCCTGCAGGTACATTTCGCGGAAATAGCGCCAGGCCATATCTAAATCGCCGGCACAGGAAGTATCCAATGTAAAAGCGTTTGCAATAGCTTTATAAGTTGTCAAACAACTTTGATCGGTTCCCTTGCAATAGGCCATAATGGTAGCTAGTGACCATGCATTTACAATATCGGTTTGCGTAACGGCCTTATTATTGAGAGAGTCGAGCATTTGGGCTTTATAAGTGGGGGCGAGATCGGTAAACAAAGGATCTCTGCGTTGCGGGTAGTAGGTATACATTGAAGTGCCGGGCAGGCCTCCGAAATTAGCGGGATTGAGATATCCACTATCCACAGCCGATTTGAATGTTTCGGTACTGCCGAAACGCTGATCCCAAAGATGGCTTGCTTTCAACGATTCAAACTGTTGTAAGCGGCAGTACTCCGGATGAAGGGGTAGCAAAGATCCGGCCCAGGAGGGTTTAAAATTGTCTATAAATTCGTCTATGGTAAGTTGGCGGGGCTCTTTTAGTATTCCGTTTCCAAGATCAACGACATCCTTCTTTCCGTTTTCGTCTAGATAGATCAAACCATCGCTTTGGTACATCCTTGATACTCCACCAATGCTTCCTGTTCTAAAAATGGAGTACTCATCGATGTTGTATCTATTAGCATATTGCCCAAAAGGCGGTGTCAGGTCGGCTAGCATTTGATTTCTAAAATCGTTGCTCAAAGCCGAAGTTTTGCACAACTCTTCACATTCGCTTAGCCGCTGGTTATAGGCGTTCAGGGCCTGCTCCCGGTACAGGGCGGTGTCGGAAGCTGGTATTCCCAATTGTTCCATGATAAACTTAGGCCGGAAGACCTGCCAGGTGCCTATGCTGTCGATACAGCTACTGCATGTTGGTTCGCACAGGATTTTATTACGCAGGCTATCTTTTTGTTCTTGTATAAACTGTTGAAGTGTTTTGCAGGCATTGCGCACCATGAAAACACTATCGCGGTAGTAGTCGAGCTGAGCTTTACTTATGATCAGCTTTTTGGTTACCAGGTAATTTCCTTCCTTAAGATAAACGGTGGTATCGATACCAGGGAAAGCAGCAATAGCATTGCACAGGATATCGGCCCCGCTTACGTTAGACCTTGTAATAACTACGGGAGCATTACCAGGAAAGGAAGTATTATTGCATTCGTCGGTAATGGTTATTTCAAGATCGTACTTGCAGTCGTAGCAAACGTTCGAGTTATTGCAATCTTTTATGCTGATACTATCGGGTAGCAGTGAGTACACAAAGCGATTGTTTCCTGCCTTGGTGATTAACAATCCCCTGCTGGACTCTATTGCAAGACCCTTTACAATGTTATTGTTACTATCGAGTAATTTTTTCGTAAGCGTGCGCGCGGTATAACTCGATAAGGTATCGAGTTTTGCCCTTGGCAGCCCGGCCAACGCGGTAGCAACGGTGCGTCCATGCATATCCACATAACTAACGCTGTACTGCCCGTTGGCATCGCGCACCATGTTTTTAAAGTAGTGAGAGGATTTGCCTACTTCGGTACCAAAAAGCGCATCCAGTTCTTCCTGGTCGGCCGAGCCATAGAAGTATTTTGTTTCGTGGGTATTGTTGTCTGCATCTTTTTTTCCGATCTGGAAAGCCAGGCCCACACCGCTTTGAATAGAAACCCTGCCGGTGTTATCGGCAGTATATCTAGTTTCGGTATATGGATACTTCTGGGCGTCCGGAATATATTTGTTAAAGCCATTGTTTATATTAGGGTTTTGTGCCGAGTAATACCGGGCTGCGCCGCGGCTACTGTCCATAGGTGGTGCACCCAGGCTGCAGTAGCAGGAATCGGACCAGGCCCCATCATAAAGATCTTTTTCGTACTCCGGCAAATTGATAGACCCGTTAAAATTAGGAGTGAACTTTATTAAACCGCTAAGAGAAGGTGTTGGTAAAACCTGTATCACCGGTCTTCCCTGGTAATCGTAGAAGGTTTCGGCAACTATAGTTGAATCTGTGGTATTGTCTTTAGTTACGGTTTGACGGTTCCGCAGGGAGCCGTCGAAATACTGTACCACCGACTTTCTTTTGCCCTCTTCTGCAAAGCTGGTTGTTGCCTGCCAGTTGAGCATAGGTTCATGACCGTTATAATCGAATTTCCCGAGGCCCTGCGGGTAGTTGGAACTCCAGGTTGATTCTATGCGCTGCCCATTTGGCTTTACCTGCACTGCCCTCACCCTAAAAAACAAATGTCCTTTATTGTCGTATAAAAGCGGAATATAGTAGTATTCGCGTGTAATACTTACGCGGGTGGCATTATCGGTAAATATCTTACGGGGATCGAATTTTGTGGTATCGGTAGCCAGCTTATAGTTGGAGAGAGCAGAACTATCGATATACGTCCATTCTAAATCGTATTCATCTGCCGGTCTTTCTTTGCTCCAATACACTTTCAACTCGCCCTTGTTACTGCTTGAGTCGGCATTACCAACCGTATCCACGGCATTATTTGTACAGGAAAATGAGTATTCCCTATTAATCAGGATTTCGTTTTCAATAAGAAGGGAATTTTGGAAATCGGCCAATACCCCGCTCGTTACGATTACATCTCTTAATACAACTTTGGATTCGTATCCGCCTTTGAATGTGTAAATAGCTTTAGCATCATAGGCATTGTTCTTATCATATTTAATGTTGAGTGTGATTTCCGCGGTAGAATCCTGCACGTCGTTTCCTCCAACGTTCCTGATATAATATACCTTGAATTTGATGGAAATATCAAACAGGTCGGGAAGTTTAAGATTGGCAAATTCATCAATCCGGAAGGTTATTAAATTCCTCACTAAATAGGTGGTCTGAACATTTCGCAGGCTGGGATCGAAATAAACAGAGTCTTTTACCAGCGAAAAGGAATCTTTTCGTATCTGGTTTCCCTTCAAAGGTTTTGCAACATATCTTTCGTCGATCGAAAACGCTTTCTGTGCAATTCCGAGCAATATCAAAACCAAAAGAGCCGTATGGCATTTAGTGAGGATGGCTTTCATGCGGAATCTTTTATTGTTGTGTTATCGAGTTAAAAAGTTCGAAGTTGACATAAGGTGCAACAGGTTTATAGACTCCATTTTGAATGGTGAAAAACCGGCTGCTATCAAAAAAGGGGGCATCAAAAGAAGAAATTACCCCCGTTACAAATACCTGCTTTATGGAAATGAATCCTTCCGGCTGGCTCATCAACATCGACTCCGACGGCGGTGTGAGGTAGTCTCCTTTTTTTACAATGCAATCGATCGACTTGATAAAATTGGTTGCCGTGTCGTAAGTAATATCGTACCTGATATACGGTGAAGTGTTCTTAAATTGAACTGAAAGTTTGCGGCAATTTCCTGAATCAGTTTTTGCGTACCCCAATATGTACAAATCCCTGAACTCACTGCTCAGGAGGTTTTGATTAACCAGGTTATAATAAAAAGGAGTTGGGTTTGAAATCTGCATGATGCTGTCCTGGTTGTACACCACTACACGATAGGATTCGTTTTGCATCTGTTCGATACTGTCTGCCACCATGTAAAAACTATCTCTTTGAGCCTGACAACTGATGATCATTGTGTCGGTGATTGAACCCGTAGAATCAACCTCCTTATAATAATAACTGATCTTTATGTCCAATTTTCCACTCGTCCAATACGAACCTTCAATTTTGTTCAGTTCCTTGTAGTAGGTGGTATCGTCTATCGCCTGGGAGTGGAGGGGATTCCCCGCAGATGTCGCCAGGATCAGAGTTGTGATAAAAATGATGCAATTAATTATTCTCATATTTTTCATTGTTGTTCTTTTAATAGTGCGCTTCTTGTTTCCTTAATGGTTTTGATGCCCCGTTCGGTCTCTTTTTTAACTCTTATCAGGGTTCCATCGTCGTCGTACTCATAGAAGGTCGCGTAATTGTTCTCGTCCAGTTCTGCCATTAATCGCAGGTTGACCGGGTTGTATACAAACGACTTCATATTTGCATTGAACGGATGAATCCGGATATCATCAAAGAAGGTGGCGGTCGAAGACGTTGAGCGCATGATGAGGTTTGCTGAAGTTGCCGAAGCAGGGATGGTTAGCGTATCTTCGATTCGCTGCCATCCGTCAATAATCGGCCCGCGTGGCTGAAGTGTTACCAATGCCGGGCTGCCGCTGTTAAAGCTCAACTGCATACTCACGTTGTTATATGAGCTCCCCGTACATATTCCATCTTCCCTGACCCAGGCACTTACCACAATCTTTGTTCCCGCAATGGGCGAAAAACGATTATTGGTAACCCGAATAGGACCTGGATTTTTCAAGCGAACACACCAACTGGTATCCAATCGTTTTGTTCCCGCTACGCTTTGCTGTGTAGTTTCGGGCAGATATAACTGTGATGCCGGTATTACCTGTCTCGATACGCGCTGCGACGACCAGCTCAATTTGATCTTTGCACGCTCCTTTCGCTCGCGGTAAACAAGGAGAATTTCGTAAAGGGTTCCCGCCGTCATTAGCACAGGCTTGCTGACAGGCCCGTCAGGCGGAACCCTGTCCCCATCGCGATAATCTCCTGAAGGTTGCTTAATGAGGTTTTCCCAAACTCCATTAATAAGTATGTATAGGCCCGCCCCATCGTCGGAATTTGTATAGAAATTATAATAGTCGGTATAAATCGGTTGAACCTTGGCACGCCATGTTACATTGAACCAGTCTCTGGGCCAGTTCGGGAAAGGAGAATTTTTTTCCCAATTTGTATCTATAACCGGGTCAACCCTGGAGCTATCGTATCCTCCGTTTGCAGTATAGTATCCTCGGGCACCGGTTCCCGCCGGTACAATCACCGTATCAACTCTCATGGCCGAGTCGACGTCTACCGACAACTCGATCGTAAGACTGTCTTGAGTCTTGCTTACTATTTTTACAGGCACAGAGGCATTGCTGTTTCCATTTATACGAAGCGAATATTTGCCACTGTGTTTTAACGTGTCGATCCTCGTACCACCGCCGGTAGTAAGATCCACAAATCGTGGCGACGGGCATTTGCGACAGGTATCGGTCCGATAGTCATAGTCCTCAAATCCATCAAACATCATATTCCTGTTCTTGCTATTTTGTGCCACGGCTACCGGCAAGGTTTGGTTGTAGCCATATTGTCCGGAGTTGTATCGATCCAGTGGATCACGATTCTCGATTTCATATCCTTTCTGGTTGAATAGAGTCATCTCACTATTCCAAACCCAGCGGGAAGAGTCATTACTCGCTAAAAGATTTGCGGTGGTAAAGCTCCAGTAAGGGGCGAAATCCTTGATAACACCATCTTTCCTTATATTGGTCGGTACCATTGGGTTCGATTCCTTTCTTCGGTCGTAATAAGTATAAGCCCTTTCCATTCGCCAATTACCCAATATTCCCCATCGGTATGGATTAACCGCCGAGTCTACGATATTAGGTTTACAGAGGAAGCTGTCCTTTGGGTTAGAATAACAATAATAGCCGGGCACTGGAGTTGTAGCATATACTGGCTTGGTTGAATTATCGCAGGGAATGTAATATGAAAAAACAATAACAGGCATGCAACTGGAAGAACCCTTTGAGCCTCCCCAGCAGATGGAAGGAATCTCCCTGTTGTTGTGATAAGCCAGGCGGCTCCAGTTACCGTTTTGTACTCCTCCCGGATTTATAAGCCTGATCATAACTGAGGCCGCGGTTCCTTTGCTATAATAATCATCGACCATACCCTGCAACAGACTTGTAATTGCAACATCATGGTCTTGTGTACTACTTGAGTTTGGAGCTGTCGCAGGGACGGCCGCCCTGGTGCTGACATCAACCTTTCCAAGTCCGTACTCGCGGAAATACTGATCCATTGTTATATAATTCTCCGCTCCCAGTGGAGTACCAAGCGCTTCTCTAATCCATCTGCCTGTACCCCGCTGAATATAGGCGCTGTTGGAAGTCCTCCGGTTTTCGTGTGTAATCTCATAGTGATGTTTGAGCTTGAGAGTAGCCGATTTGATCACCGCACCCTTAGGTATACTTGAAACGTCAAAGCGCATCCAGCTCTTCCTTTCAAAATCTTGTCTATTATTTCCTTGGTCCCAGGATGATGCTTCGAAGGCCTTATAAGCATTGTCATCAATTAGTCGCCTAGATCCTCTTCTTGTTTTATAGTTATAAATTGAGTATGAATCTATCGGGTAAAGCGATGTGCCCATCGTGGTATCGACTCGTGTTGAACCAATAATTACTGTGTCTTTGGCGTAAGTGGTGCTATCCACTTTCCAGAAGTCTTTAAAGCTGGCGGCGCTGGCAGCAATTACTTGGGAAGCGGTATCCAGCATTATTCTTTGCACACCGTTTACTGTCCTTATCGGCGAAGCCAGCGAAGTAACGGACCCGACAGGTGTTGAAGCCATATTTCTCTTTCCGGAGCGAATAATTTTTACCAAGTCTGCGGCGGCAGAATAAGGCTTACCATCCTTGTCAATAAAAAATAGCCCCCGATCTTTCTCCCGGCCTTTCGAGGCATCTATTACCCACACTTTTACCGGCTTCACCGGACCGTAGAAAAGATAGAATCCATCCTGGCAGGTATCGAAGCCCGTAGGCAATCGCAGGTGCTTTGCATAAACAAGCAATTCATCCCCGCTCTCAAAAAACCGACTCACTGGAAAACTATCCCGGTTGTTGTAGTACATTCTCCCTTGCTGGAATCGCACTTTTCTGAATGCAGCGCCAATATTCTTATAGGCCGGTCCCATTCCACTGTATGCCCAATGTGCAGGATAAGACATATTAAAGATGGGGTCATCGAACTCATTGTTAGTTTGAGAAACCAACACATCTCCTGTTTCACCATCGTATACAAGGTTTCGCGTAGCAACACGGCTTCCTTTTTCGATGTGAATGACACTGTCTAGTAAACCATATTTATTGACAATCTTTAATATCGCAATAGATCGATACCTGTTTTCTTCGCTGGTAGGTAGGGGTATCATAGAAGGGAGTAAAAATGGCCAGGGGCCAACGGAAAAAAGATCTCCGTTAAATTCAATGCTGCTGCCTAAAGTTCTTGAAACCTGTTCGCGAACATCCACCATAATCTCCACTTCTTTACCTATCTGCCCGCTCCTAACAACACCCGTAGCCGAATCTATCAGAGAAACCGTGTTCGATATTTTTTTCTGTCCTGCATCATCGTTCTGCAAGCGGTAATAATTGAAAGTATAGCTGATAGGGTTTTTGATATCATTCTGTGAGTAAGATGCCTGTGATTTTACTTTTCCGTTCATATCGTTCAACTCCACTTTAAATCCCTGCGACAGCGTAACATAATTCTTTGCGTTAAACTTGAATGTATTGTTGATCTTCGGATTAAATGTTTTTTTTGATTCATTATCCAGGGGCGTCATTTCAACCAGTGTGGGGAAATCTCTGGCAGTATAAAATTCCGTTTCTTCAAACCCGGTTGCCGATTTTTGGTTTTTATTGATGGTCTGCACTTTTACTTTGCTATAACCCACCATTGGAGCTGGGAAAAAAGTTTCTGCGAATGGCTCTTCCACATACAAAAAATTTGTAGGCGCCATTATTCCTTCTTTTTCTGAATAGAGCCGGAAAGGAACATGAAAAGGATTCTCATCATTACCCGTTCCCGGCTCATAGGTTGCTACGCCACTGCTTATTCGAGTGGGTATACCATTTATGGGAATAACAGTACTGTAATCGTATTCCTGGCCATAAACTGTTTTCTTCATTTGCTGACCAGTCATTGCATCCCAGTTGTCTTCTATTTCCACTTTTTTTACCCTATACCCTCCTCCTAATTTTTTATAACTGGGAACATTTAGTCGCACAAACGATCTATCAAGATCCACCCGATTGCACCAATTTTTTGTGCGTGCATTCTTTTCAAATTTCCTGATCGTGTTTCGAATATTATCTGACACGGTGGCCAACAAGCTCACTACGGTTCTCAAGTCGAGGCTGTTTCCCGGTTCAGACCCAGGAAAGGCCTTCGAAGGAAGATTTAGTCGAAGAAACTGGATTGCCGAAGTGGCTATGGGGCTTTCGGTGCTGGTAACCGGGGCTAATTTGATCCAGATTCTTTTATCGGAGGGACTACCTTTTACACCGTAATCTTCAATATCGGCATACACAGGCACATATTCATATCCGCTTCCCCATTTATCGGTGGGCATTTTTACAAGCACCTTGAAATACAATTTGCTGACTCCCTCAAGGTATTTCCGATAAACATCGGCTCTGTCGGTAACCTGTTCCGAGACGTTTATGAATACAAATCGATAGTCATTGCCATTTTTATTGGGCTCATACAAATTCAGGTTGTTAACCGCCGCTGTTGAAGAGCTGCCAAATCCTGCCAGCGAAAAGAATTGCATGGCTCTTTTATTTTGAACATAGGCATAGTCGTCAGACTCGTACGTAACTTTTATCTTTCCACCCGAGGGAAGTTTTATTTCGGAAAGCGACCAAAGGCCAGCATTGGCAGCCGCCTTAGCACTGTCCCATGACTGACCACTGGCCGACTTAGTTCCCGATTGGAGTGAATAGGGATAGTCGGCATTGCTAACTGGTTGCGAAGCTGTTCCCGGGTTATCGGCAGGATCTTTATAGTTGCCCCAACGATCGTACGACTTTGTGTTATGGTCAACATTTTTAGCGTAGGTAAATTGGTAGGGGTTTAGTTTTCCCTTGTTATTCTTGTTATAACTGAACCATACTTTTTTCAGAGTCAGTTTACCGGTATTCTGATCGATAGAGGACGGGTTTTTCTTACATAACTCGTAGTTGTATTCTAAATGCACCGATTTGATGGGTTTGGCATTGGAACCATTTTTCAGAAAATCGGCCTTGGTATAGAGATTGATCTGCTTTAACCGGTAAAGTTTTTGATCGCCACTTCTTCCACCATTTTCATCTATTACACCATAAGCATCTTTTCTTATACTATCAGTGTCCAGTACAAAGGTGGCAATCATGGTTTTTGATTCTATCGAATTCAAATACCATATTTCTTTTGTACCATAAGAGTAGCTCCCTTTATCGTCGCGGTTGTCGGTTTTTAGTCCTTCGTTATAGGATGCAGAATCCTGGCGATAGGGGGCACGCCAACGGAAAGGGTTTTCGGGCCCATATACGCGGCTATAGTTGAATTTGATAGCGTCTCCATTGTCGTCTTCCGTAATTCCATCGCCGGTGATATCGACATAGTCCGGCGAAACGATACCGCTCAATAAAAATGAATGGGAATGCGAGGGGAGCGCTTCCAGATTAAAGTAACCGTCGATTCCGTTATTGTTATTCTTGGTATTGTCTACATCCCTTTGATATCTCACCAACCCTGTGGAGTTATTGCCTTTGCCACCTTGGGTTGCCATGGTTACATCCGACTGTTCTAAATTATATACGGGTATTCCATAGATGTATCTTCTGCCATCCGGATTCAGGACAGTAATCTCTGAAACATGGTGACTTCTCTTGTATTCATCCACGCGGTTATGCTCAGTATAGTTTGTAGTACAGGTAGTGGAAGGAAAAGAATTAATATTAAATGATCTTATTTTTTTAGTGAAGCCTGCATCCTGCGCTTCAGAAGCAGTCAAGAACGATATCACCTGTGTTCTTTTATCGCGTTTTAATCGAAGTGAATTTGTGCTGACCGTCTTTTTACCAGTAAGCTTCGAGTTCTGGAATAAGGAAAGTGTTTGACTGGCCCATACAGAAGGCAGGTTTTGACCATTAATTGGATTTAAATCAACTCTCACCAAATTTTCATCACCAATCATATTCAGGTACGAGGTATCTACGGATCCTTTTTCACCGGGGTTTTTGAAATATACATTCTCATAGTTGGAATCGGCGCTCTTGAACCTTGATACATCTTTAAAAAAGTTATCGCCCAACCAGGGGCCTGTTCTTGTAGAAGCGCTCACCGAGTTCACGTCGGTACCTCCGTGAAATAGATCGCCATAGCCCAAATCCACTGAAAGTGCAAGAGAGTTGCTTCTTGTACTTACAACATTATCGTAAACAAATCCGATATCGCCACGATAAGGCCGGAACATACCACCGGTTCCCTCACCCGAAATTGTATAAGTATCATACGTATAAATAGGAACGGCAATATGCGGAGTTTTTTGCCGAAAGGATGTTTCTTTCTCCCGGTTAAAATCTAATAGTACATCTTTGTTTACCCCGGCCTTTTCGTAGTAGAGATACCCATAGGCTGGAACAACCACATCCTGATCCTCTTTTTCTATCTTCTGCACAGACCCATAACCCTTAAAATATAAATTGGGGTGAAAGGGTTTTATCTCCCCGCCCAGTTTCACTGTGAAAGTATATTGTGTTGAAGTAAATGGTGTCTGAATCTTAGGTGTAAAAGAGGGTTTAGCAAATGAAATAAATGAAGTAACACCCGATCCAATACTATGTGCAACTTTGTAGTAGTCGTAAACCGTTCTGCGAACCTGCCCCGAAATCTGCAAGCTCTGAATACCAATACGTGAATTGTAGCTGGTTCCAATTGTAACAGAACCAGTCGTACCTTGTTCTGCCGAACCCAATCTGTAACCCATGGAAGGGCTAATGGATAGCCCGTCCTGCGAGTTATTTGTAATTCCCAGGCTGGCTGTTAAACCTCCCTTCGATGCACTTCCTGCGTTGATCATGGCGTTTACACCGGTTTCCAATCCCCACCCTTTATAGTTATTGTGAAACACTCCAATAGATGCTTCCAGCGTCAACCCGCCCAGTTTTGACAATCCCGCAACTTCGGCATTTGCAGCAGTCGACAGGCCAATTGTACGATTGGGTTTCATACTAACCGTTTTCAAAACAGACTCACCCTGAAAATCATCGGGCAGCCCCCGCATATTTCGCGTAACCGCACCAGGATTGATATTCCATCCCAAACCAACCCAACTGGCTTCCTGGTCCATCGAAATCCCACCTTGATAGTGAAGGTTCACGGGATAGCCACCCACATCCAACAGTGGAATGTTATAGGAAAAATCACCACTGAATAAATCCACCATATTATTGGCGTTCACCGACTGAAAACTCTGCATCTCCGGTTGAGTGGGGCCGGTAGTATATTTCCCCCGGGGCGCCGCTATGCCAGAAGAACCGGATTTCTCAACTTTTTCGACTACGTTTTTTGAGCTAGAGACAGCAGCGGAAATAAAATCGGGCCCGGCCGAATTTTCAAACAAGGCCTGGCCAGTTTGTAAAGCGCTAAAATCGCGCCAGGCAAAGCTCTTTCTTTCTATTGTATTTGCCTGCACCGAGAGTCCGATACACTCCAGATAAAACAAAAGCAAAAAAAATCGGGCTATTAACCTATTGTTTTTTACCAGGGATAAAAACATGCGATGAAATTTTTGGGATACTTAATCGGGCTTTCTATATTCAAATTTTAAATACCACTTTTCTCCTTTTGCATTCACAAGCTCCAGCAGATATAGCTGCCGATCCTTGATACCACTATGCTCGCGCAGGTCCATATCCACAAAGTTTTGTCCATACACTATGCGTAAGGAAGAGGAATCGAGGGTTACTTCCTTTCGTTTTGCCCCACCGATGTCGTAGATTTTTACATTTACTTCGTTGCTATTGATTTCATTTAAGTACTCAAAGCGCAACCATCCACTTGCAATCACATACGAGGCATCGTCTTCTTGGCGCAGCTTTGTGTAATAAATGGTTTGACCAACCGCGGGAGTAGCGGGATTGAATTTTTTCACACGGAAAGTCCATACTTCGCTGTTAGCTATGACCGAAGTATTGTTCCGGGCCGTTACACGCCATGCGTAGGTTTTACCTGTATCTAATCCTGCCATTCCCGGCGGATATTGAAAATTTGTTGTGAGCAAACCGGTTTGCGACAGAACCGGGATATTTTGTTGTATGGCGTCGGCCGCACTTTGAGTAGGTTGCACCTCTACAAGCGTCCAGCTATAATTAAGATTACTAAACAGGTTCAAAGGTGTGGGAGGTATCCATGTAAAAAAGGGCCTGGTTAGTTCCACATGCTCGCTGTCTGCCGGAATTAATAACTGGGGTGGACTCAAAGGTTCTATTTCCACGGTCTCACATTCCTCGCCCATTCGTTCGGGGGCGTCGGTAGCAACTTTGGTAACGATATAACAAAAGTGAAAGTTACCGACCGGCAAAAAACCGGAGGGACTTGCGTCGATATTGTAGTTCGTTCCGGTTACATTGTACGCAATGGGCTGCAGGTCGTTCACGGTTAGCTGCCGCACCCCAACCGGTAATACAACGGTATTGCTGATGCCGGTCATGACCTGTTGATTGTTGGAAGCATCCGTCATGATCACCTCGATTTTCACATTTATCGTAGCACCGGAGGTATTGACCAACGACAGATTCCACAGTTGCGGTTTAATGGTTAAACCAAGTGGCGGCAACTGAAGCGTGACGATTACCTGGCTTCGCGCATGAAAGGCCGCCAGCAATCCAATCAGAAAAAATAGCTTCTTTATCATATAGCTATATTTATTTTTACTTAAACCGGAATGCGTGTGTAAATTGGATGTTCCCAACATCGTTACTCACCAATGCCCCGGCCAATCCGGGCAGGTATCCTTTCTCAAATCCAAACGTTATCAGATCCGCCCGTCCAATTCTTATGTTCGCATTCAGGTATGCACCCATTTTTATGATATCGTTGTTGAATCGATTCAGCTTTACACCCATCCCAATTGCCCCCAGCCTGGGAAAATTCCAGTTTACGGCCTCGTCCATCACTATTAAGCGGTAAGCACTGTTTTGTGTTATAGTTGCCGACACCGTAGCAGTAAAGAGCGGGAAATGAAGCGCCTGCGAGATAAAAATATTGTCCGCATTGTAATACAAAAAACTACTATCAGTATGCGAATTATAGAATTTATTGAATACTACAGTAGTTGATGCCCGGGTCCTGTATATACGGTAAAGATGAAAATAACTCGCATTCAGCGTTTGAAACCTGTTTTCAAAAAACTGGTTGCCAAATTTTGTTATTTGCGACATCGGCATATAACCAAGCGATAACACCGGCCACTTCTTTTTTCTGAACGTTACGGTAATACTCTTGAAAACGCTGTTACTGCTGTATTGCTGCACTACGAAAGGATTGATAAACTCAGCCGTTCGTACAAAAGCCGCGATACGAAGTCGTCTTTTAAATAAACTTTTATCCGCTTTTATGTACCACGATCGTTGTGCGGCATTTGTTTGAAAGCTATTGAAGGATTGAAAATTTTCGCCGGCATATCTATACATCCCTTCCAGCCTGAGCTCGGCTTTAGGTAAATAAGAAAAAAACTTTACCGAATAAGCATTGTTTGAATTGTCGGACAAACCCAGTTTTGTTTTTTCCCCCGCCGGTACTTTCCGGAAATCCGGGGCCATCGACTCGGCAGCTTCTGCTACGATATAAGTGGTTCTGTTAACATCGATACGCCCTTCAATACTATAGCCATGCGTAGTAATTGTTGACAATCCTCCCCTGCTGGGGCTTCCGGTAAATAACTGTTTTTGTCCTTTGAATGTAGAGAGTACCAGGTGATTGCCTTCCAGACGTCCAATACCAATACGCAGCAGGTATAAATACTGGGGAGATTTTTTCATCGGGCTAACCACAAAATCGCGAAACCGGTAGTCGATTAAGCCAGCTGTTATCCCCAGGATATACCAGGAATTGTATTCATAGTTGATGCCGTTGATACTGATATTTCGTGTGGTGAGTTCGCTTTGGTTTAAAATACTGCGTCCAATTGAAAACTTTCTTATCCCCATCAGCCAACGGTATTTAGCCGGCAACTCGATATGGCTAAGACCAAATTCCTCCATCCTGCCTTTCCACTTGCTGTAAGAATGAATATCATTCTCTTTGCCAGACAGGAACTGGCGGAATCTTTTTACCCTAAGCAGCGATTTATCATATACATCTTTTAAAGAATCTACCTCTGTTTTCAAAGCAACATATTGTTTTGAACTCAACTGGTATAACTCCAAAAAGGCTGCCGCAATCTTTTTGAGGGAATCCTCTCTTGCTGCATTTACACTTTCTGGTAACTGTGGATCGTAGGTGATTCTCGGAACCTTCACTGTTTCATTTGCCTCTATCAATTTCTGAAGTTGCAGGGAACTGTTCAAAAACTTATGCAGGTTCATGAGTTTACTCTCCTTCAGCTTCAAAAACTCAGCGGCAATACTATCTACTAATTTTGGCGCAAGCGCCGTCAATTTCCCGGTAATCTCATTTTGCAGGTTTCTGGCAAAACTATTTGCATCAAAGGAAACCTGGAAATCATTAATGTCGCGAAATATACCGGAGTTGCTCCTCCGGCCCCAGAACATCGCCGATACCGGTACAACACCTGCAACGTAAGTATTAAGCTGAGCCGTCAAGTTATGCTGTCCAATATTACTTTCAGCAAAAGGTGTATCGATGGTTGACCGGTAATTGAAGGCATAACTAACATATCCCCCATCTATTTTTACTGCCGAGTGATTACTTCGGTTGCCGTTCCATGATGGAATAATTGATTGCTTAAATGCATTGTCTATTCGAAATCGCTTTTTCGAAAACTTGAATTCTGCTGTTGAATCGCCAAATTTCTGCCGCTTTTTTCGAAGTTGGGAAAGCTTGTAGCGCAGGTAAGAGTTGCCTGCCGACATAAGGCTATCGCCCCATGTTTTTACGGAATCAAGCGCTAAACTTTTTTTGGAACGAAGCGTTGTATCATAGTTCAACCGCGCTGGCGACTGCGCATATGCATCACCAATAAATGTTGGAAGAAGCACAATTATGAAAATAGAAATCTTGTATGAACCTTTCGGGCCCATTTTCTCACGGTTTGGTGACAGTTAGTTTAGTTAATCATCTTGGGCGATTCTATAACACGCATTTAATTCTACAATTCTACAGCATGCTTACGGTAGGAGGCAAAATGCTCTCCTCAGTATTTTTTATTAAAACACTGCGTGTGAGGTCACGCCTCATTTCATTCCTTTTTTTAGCTGAGAAACTTTTAAGCTATCGAATACTACCTACGTTAAGTGTGATGTAACTACCCTAAATGCGGTGGCTACAATTACTTTTCAAGTAAGTAAAATTCAACTGACAGTGAGAATAATCCTTTATCGTCCCGGGAGAAGGGTTCGATAGACAATTTTACTGTTCCATTAAAAAAGCATTAATCAATTCGCTTTCTACTGAATGCGTAGTGACGTGCTAATAAGATTGCCAAAAAGAAAAATTGTTACTAACAGTTATGTGTAGTTTTTTACCGTCGCTACATCAAACTTAAAAATATTTTTGAAATAAGAAACAAAATTTTTGATATTTTTTTTGTTCATCGAGAAATAACATGATTATGTACACTAAATGTGAGAGAAAATAAATAACAAAACATGCTACAGATCAGGTGTTAAGTCAGATGACCTTCTTCTATTCCGTTTTTTTACTTGACGTCAAAAAATCAGGCTTCTTTCAAATGGCACCTTTTGGATTTTCTCAAATCCAGATATTTGTTCTATAGAATTTTCAAAATTGACTGGCCCAAATGCAATAGACAAAAAGGATGAATTTGAGGCTATTGAAAGATCAATTGCACCTTAATTACCTGTCGATTGAGAACCTGCTGTGTTGAAAAGATTGGTGATATTATATCAACTTTTAATTGCAACCTATTTGTGGAAAGTAAGGCAAGTATTGCATATAGAATTCGAATACAGAGGGTCAAACCAGTATGAGCTTATCGGAGGTACTGCCGGAATGGACTTCTACCGTCGAGAAGACGATATTCTATAAGCCGGCTTGTTAAAAAGCAAGAATTAAGATAGAATGAAATCTTTTTAAACAAGGCTACTTATTTTTTTATAGAATCCTTTAACTGTATTATGTAAGTCTTATAGATGTAATATGAAAGAATCCTTAACTGGCGGTCCGGGTAAACAGGATGAGCCCCGCCCATTGTAAAATACTCAAACCTATTGTCCTTGCGCAAATAATATACTCGTCCAATTGAATAAGCTGTAAGCGTATCGGGCCTGGTTATTTTTCTAAAGTGGGTGAGTTTAAAAACATCAAGCGCCACTTTCAACGTATCCCCGGTTTGCTGGCTGCAAGAAATCCGTTCATAATGATCGCCAGTCCAATACATACATTGCTCAGGGTTCTCAGAATATGGCGCGGAATTAATGTTGAGCACTTGCCACACGACTGCCGCGCCGATCAATATAAAAATGAAAGTTGCCGCGACAGCGTGATGCGGCCGAATTGTTGAATCGACTTGCTGAAAGACAAGTTCCAGCGGTTTTTTCGGAGTAATCTCGTTTGGCGACTCCATAGTTCCGTCAATTACGCCAGTATCTTCTGGTTCCCTAATATTTTTTTGGCCTTTATCTTCAATTTCAACCTCACCGCGGAGCAGGTCGTATCTAAATCCATGTTTGTATGGTCGATGTTCAAAGTTTATCAGCCAGGCAAGCAGTTCGATGACCTCATTTCCGGGTGCTTTAGTTTTATTTTTTAAGAATCTTTCAATTGGTTTAAATCTTTCCGTTTTACAGCGCTCAATTGCCTGAATAGTTGTCTTAAGATCCCCGCTTTGCCCAAAAAATGCTCTCAACGCATTATCATCTCTTTTATCATACCGCTCCCGACATACTATCACACACTCCTTCTTGAGCTTGGCTGGCGTGGGATCGAGCAGGTTCAAAGCAAGCGAGTTTGCGGCTCTCTTACGATAGTAATCTCTAATAACCAGGAATTGATAGTCGGCGGAACTCTCCATTTTTTTGCTTTTAACTACTCTGACTGAATTTACCGAATTAATCTTTCAGGAATTTCTGATAGGAAAAATGGGAAATATCGGAATAATCGGAACGGGATATGGATCAGCGTACTACGGCAGTTTAATTTTGATTTTGGAATCAAATAAACCTCATTAGCTACAGGGTTTACTGTACAGATTTGATTTCAAAAAGGGCTACGAAGGCGAATAATGGTTTTCGGCCAGGGAAGCGATAACCGGCTTCGCCTTTAACGTCCCACTTCCCCGCGGAGAAGAAAAACATCTTACTCCACCTATTTGCCCGCACTGCGAACTCGAGCGGTGGCGGTTTTTTCAAACTTTTAAAAAAACAAACACGATGATGCAAATCATATTGGCATTACTATTGGCATTGCTCAATCAAGGCCAATCAAATTCGAAAGCACCCAATGGTGGCTCAAATATAACAACGATGAGTAGCGACAATACAGGCGGTGAAGCTGGTCATATCCCACCCGTTCCACCACCGCCTCCTCCGAAACCCTAATCTTCCATTAAAGGTCAGTGCAAACTGGCCTTTTTTTTTGCTACAAAAAATTATCTAGAAAGGTATCATTTTTTTATTTTTAGTAAAATCAGGAGTCTTGAGATTTTTTCAAACATTCTTCATAGCTCTAGTTGGCTGTAGTCTTGGGTGCTCCGACTCGAAAAAAAAGGATTCACCGTCATCACCCGACGACTTTGCCAGGGGGCAGTCATTTTTCGGGAAACAAAATGATTCAGCTTTCTATTATTTCAACCAGCTGGCAAATAATTCGAGAGACAGTTTATGGAAAGCTACCGCCTATAATTATATGGCCGGTATTCAATTGGATGCCGGAGATCACTTTGGCAGCCAGGAAACTTACCTGGAATCTATGAGCTATATCGATATCACGGACGAGCGCTATAGATATTGCCTTACATCGAATTATAATGGCTTGGCCATTTCCAGTCTACGTTTGAAAAATTATAAAGCCGCTATTGAATACACAGATTTGACGCTCGCTTTAGTAGACAGTCAATACAGAACAATCGCTTTAAATAATAAAGCCCTTGCATTACAATATTTGAAAAATTATGATCAGGCCCTTCAAATATATGATTCAATACTTCCTATTAGTATTAACAATCGAGCGACTTATGCCCGGATACTTTCAAACTATGCCCGAACGAAATGGCTGCGCGACTCAGCTTATCCCGCAGCCATGGAGCTTCTGTTAGCAAAAAAAATTCGGCAAAAAGAAAATGATACCTGGGGGCTGAATGCCAGCTATGCACACCTGTCAGATTACTATTCGAATTCGCAGCCTGATTCTGCGTTGTATTATGCCGGCAAGATGTACCAAATGGCGCGAATAAATAATAGTCCCGACGATGAGTTGGAAGCGCTTCAAAAAATGATACGATTTGAGCAGCCGATTAATGCGAAAAAATATTTCGAGCGGTATATGTATTTAAATGATAGTATTCAGCTAAGCCGCAACGCAGCAAAGAATCAATTTGCTTTAATTCGATATGAAGCTGAAAAAAGCAAAGCAGAAAATGCAGTTCTTCAAAAAGACAATACCGAAAAGCGAGTCAAGATCGCTAATCAACGCATGATACTCTGGAGCATTGTTTTCTTATTTGCACTGGCTACCTTTTCTGCGATCAGTTGGTATCGGAAACGAAAACAAAAGATGGAATGGGAGAAGGAGAAAGCGCTAAAGGAACTGGAACTTAAAACGTCAAAAAAAGTACACGACGTGGTTGCTAACGGACTTTATCGCATCATGGCGACACTTGAACATGAGGAGAGAATCGAAAAGGAAAAGCTGATCAATCACATAGAAATGTTATACGAAAAGTCACGGGATATTTCATACGAAAGCTCGCACCGTAACTTATTGGACTTCCACAATATTGTAAGCAGCCTGCTTGCGTCTTTTGGAAATACTAACACCAAAGTCCTCATTGTCGGCAACTCAAAAGATCTTTGGAAGGATGTTACAGATAAAATTAAGGAGAATATTGAGCCAATTCTTCAAGAGTTGATGATTAACATGAAAAAACACAGTCGGGCAAAAAATGTAGTTCTGAGATTTGATCGGAAAAACCGTTATCTGGTTCTGCATTATACAGACGATGGTATTGGATTTCCGAATGAGTTTAGATATGGCAACGGACTTACAAATACGGAAAACCGTATAAAAAGCATGAGCGGTACCGTTAAATTTGAAAATGCTGTTCCAAAGGGAACGCTAATGAAGATCTCCATTCCATTAATTTAACACAAATGATCAGTAAAGTATTAATCGCTGAAGATCACGAAAGCGTCAATATCTCCGTGCGAAAAACCCTTGAAGAATTACATATCGATAATACAGACTATGCTTACTACTGCGATGACGCGCTGCAGAAAATTCAAACTGCCAAAGTAAAAAACGAACCATATGAACTTCTCATAACGGACTTGCATTTTGACCCCGACGGCACTCCACAAGAATTAAGCGGGGGACAAGAGTTAATTGTCGCTGCTCGGTTTGTACAACCGGAGTTGAAAGTACTTGTATTCTCTGCCGACAGCAGAGCTAATGTTATCGAAGGGCTATTTGAAAAGCACTCAATTGATGGCTTTGTTCGCAAGGCCCGGCACGACTCAAAAGAGCTAAAAACGGCCATAAGCATTATTTCCAACAATCAACGCTACTTCCCAAGGCATCTGACCCAACTAATCAAACAAAAAAACTCCCACAACTTTACAGAATACGATATTATTATTATTACCCTGCTTTCGCAAGGCATGCTCCAAAAAGATATTCCCGCCTATCTCAAAAAGAATAACATTCAACCCTCAGGAATCAGCAGTTTAGAAAAGCGATTAAACCTGATCAGAGATGCTCTTGAATTTACAAAAAATGAACAATTGGTGGCATTTTGTAAGGACATGGGCATTATTTGAAAGTAGGCTGACCGAAGGAATTTTACCCAGCAGAAAAGCTTCAATTAATTTTTGGTTTACGGTTTTCCGTAAAACGGGCTTTGTGCTTACTTCTACTTTTGATAGTCGTTATTAAATTAACTCCTATGCATAAGGAATATTACGTTAATAGAAACGCTCAAAAGAACGGCGATCATGAGGTGCACGCAGAAGATTGTGCCTGGCTCCAATTTGTCGCAAATCCGATCCCGCTTGGCGAACATTTAACTTGTCATACCGCAATATTTGCCGCCAAAGCCTACTGCGACCAGGTGAATGGTTGTAAGTATTGTTGTGAACCTTGTCACACGCAATAGATCAAGAAATAGCTGCAGCTTTTTCCCTTTGAAGTAATCTTTGATGGTTTGCTACTTATTTTTGTAGTGCATTGGCAGTACATACTGCAGATATCTTACCTGAACGTAAACTATTTGACGCGAATGCGCCCAGAGCTCCAAAAAATCCATCATGAAAGTACTGGCAGCCGTCATTGTATTTTTGGTAGTTGCACTGCAAACGAGTTGCGGATCGGAAAATACTAACGAATCGGATACCTCCGTGTTGATTTGTAGCGGTTCCCGCAGCTATGCATATCATTCTCACCAATGCAAGGGCCTTAGTCAATGTGGAGCTTCTGTAGAGCGAATCTCACTAGCTACAGCCCAGTCTCTTGGGCGCCGCCCTTGTAAATACTGTTATGGAGATTCCACAGCATCACCAACGCATGCCATCCGTGACTCATCATCTATTCCAAAAGATGTGACCCCTATTGCGCGGCAACAATGCACAGCGAAAACAAAAAAGGGAACTAGGTGCTCACGAAAAGCCAGATCAGGCAGCCGATGCTGGCAGCATGGTGGTTGATGGCTGCTATTCAAGTCATTTTTCTCACAAATATCCATTTAGTCGTTAATGTTCTGACATAGCCTGCAATAACAACGACACCCACAGCAGATAAGATAGTCGTTTACGGTTTCCCGTAAATAATATCCCCTTAGAGAAGCTAGCTTTACTACTCACAATTGAAAAGATACTACATGAACAATCCAAAATTTCAAGTTTTTAAAAGTGCTGTAAATGGCGAATACTATTACAGGCTAAAAAGCAAAAACGGCGAGCCCATATTAAGCGGCGAAGGGTATACCACCAAGCAATCTTGTTTGGCAGGAATTGCCTCAGTTAAAAATAACGCTCCTTACGACAACCGCTACGATCGTAAAGGCTGGCCCAATAACTATACATTCAACTTAAAAGCAGCAAACAGTGAAATTATTGGCAGAGGAGAAAACTACACTACTGTTCTCGCGCGGGACAATGGTATTGAAGCGGTAAAAAGAGACGCACCTGGTGCTCCCATCGAGGATTTAACTTAGATAAATCGGCTAGGCTGCCTTTAACTCAAAACAAATCAATCACTCAAAAAATACACTTATGGCAAACAGGAAGGCTACTTCGTCCAGAGTTGCTTCGACAGCGTCGAAAATATTGTCCCATCCGAAATCCTCGACAACCGCAAAAAAGCTAGCCGGCTCTGCTCTTTCCCAGGTAAATAAAACTCATGAGACAAGCGCTGAACTTGAAAAGCTTGCATCCAAAGTTCTGGATAACCCCCAGTCAAGCGTTGATGCAAAGACTCTTGCAGCGTCTATTCTTTCGCAGTCGAAGAAGTAATTGCGCTCTACACGCGTACGTTATGAGTCTGGAGTGTTTTGTGGATTTCAGAGTCTAGCTATTTCATATTATTATCAATTGAATTGCCCTTGCAACCGCTAATACTTCAGCATAATCGCCTTTTTCTCACAAAAACTTTCTTTTTCATTTGTGAAATTAACCATTAAAACTCCTGGCCGCCTGCCGCGTCGTGTAATTTCGATTTTGCGGTGGGTTTTTGTTCTTAAGAAGCCACAATTTTTAGAATTAGAGTTTTTTGATATTGTTGTCAGTGATAAGCCATTTCTTCTACTCATTTGGAACCTTAACCATGGTTACAAGATTCACATTAGGGGTATTAGTACCACGTGCTACAGTAGGTCTGGCGCGAGAATTTTATCGATGGATAAAATGCCCGATTCAATTACTATAGTAGCCTGTAATTTTTGGCGTACCAACAGCAAAAGAATCTTATTGAAATATTTGAGTCTAGACGACAAATCGATTGCCTGCCTGATTGATGACTTGCGGAACCCGCGTGTTTTTCAGCTAAAAAATGTTGCAACATGGCCTCGATTAGGCCTCTCATATTTAAATACACCTTTCCTTCACGTACTAACCCCTTCAGTCGACTATCATTTAAGGATAAAAATTCTATCGCACCGCTTCATCTTCAAATAACGTCTGTTTATGAGCAAATACGAATTTTATCAGACTCCAAAATCCTCCAGAATTATGCGGTTCTTCTGGAAGGCCGCCGGCGCTGATCGATACATTCTTGAGCGCAGCACCTATAGCGACCAGATGAAATACCTGTGCCTAGGCGGAATTATAATTGCAACCGGACTGATGGCAGGGTTGGCCGGCGGTTATGCATTCTATACCATATTCGAGCCAAGAGGTGATGCGTTGAGCTCTTTTAAGGCTGCTGCTGGTATTGCCGGTTCCTATGATGCGATTCACATGCCGACAATGACTAAGTCAATCATTTTTGGAATCGTTTGGGGCTTAATCATTTTCAATATAGATCGCTTTATCGTTACCAGTACAGGAAAGGGTGACGGTACTGAGGAGATCACAGGGAGGGAAATTAAAAGTGCATTGCCACGTATCATCATGGGAGCAATCATAGCATTAACAATTTCAAAGCCAGTAGAGATCAGAATGTTTAAGACCGAGATAGATGTAAAATTACATGAAAAACAAATGGAGCAGCAACAGGCCTATAAATCCAAAACCGACTCTATATTCAATTCGGAGATTCGAGCGAAAGAAAAAGAAATAGAAAAGTTTGAAGCAGGTATATTGGAAAAAATAAAACGACACGCAGAACTTGAAAAGCAATACATCGAAGAAGCTCGAATAGTCACAGTTGGACCCAGGGCCGTAGCTATAAAAGCACAAATGGATGTTGTCGCCAATGAAATCAAACTAGCACAAAGTCATCCCGACTACATTCGGTTCAAAAATGAAAAAGAAGCAATCGAGAAAAAACGCGAGGCCGCATTAAATGCCAGTGAGAAAGTCGCCTCGGGTCTCGACGGCCTGCTTGAAAGAATTAAACTTGCTCACGAAATAGCTGGGTGGGTAATTTCTCTGTTTATTACCCTTTTGTTTATGGCAATCGAGCTAACACCAATATTTTTCAAACTCATGCTAATTAAAGGGCCGTATGATTATCTCGAGGAAAATATCAAAGAGCTTATTAAAGCCGACCGCGGAATTGAAGTACAATATAATTATTACCAAGATAAGGAAGGTTATGAACGTGATAAAGTAGTACATCACGAAGTAATCCGACTACTTAAAGAGAAAATTGCTGTCCTGGAAGCTCAAAGCGATTTGAGTAAAGAAGCATTAAATGCCTGGAAGGAAAAAAAGAAGACAGAAGTGACCGAAAATCCCGGAGAATACATAATCGAGGAAAACAGAATTCCAACAAATGGCAAGCGCTAGAAAATTCTCATGGATGGTAAGCCCGAAAAGTCTAACCAGCCTAATAGGCGCAGAACACGATTTACTTCGCAAGGCAGGGCTTAATGTCCTTATAAAGTTCTACATAGCTTCTGTGAGTATTTTGATGATTTCATTTGTATCAGTCCTGTCAATAGTTTATATAGTTGAATTGATGTTTCATAGTACGATTGCTGAATTGATTTTGTCGCTGCTAATTACCGGTCTTTTCATTCTAATGTATGTTTTTTTAATTCTTACAATTTCAAATAATATTAACGGCAGGGCCGTCTTTTCGATCTCGAATATTACCCGAATTGGATTTGTAGTTTTCATGGCAGTCATGATTTCCAAGCCGATTGAATTATACTTCTTCCGGTTGAATGTTCACGAAGGTTTATCGAAATACAAGGAGCACGTAAAGGCCGAGATTGTAAACAAAATAAAATCGCGGTTTTCGCAGGATATTTTTTCCCTTGAAACAAAATTGCAATTCTATCATTCAAACAATCAGAATCATGTTTTTGATGAACTAATTACGAAACTGAGAGGCCAAATTAACACATTTAAAGAAAAAGAGGCCCAGTTAGTTTTAGCAGCTTACAATGAAATTAACCGTGCAGACTATGTCATTCAACAGCTAAGGATCCTTCATTCATTTCGCCCGTGGACATGGGGGATAACCAGCCTCCTAGTAATATTGTTTTTAATGCCGGGATATTTGATTTATTCTTTATCCCGTGATAACACGTACTACTCGCTCAAGGAAGATTACGAAAAGAGGATTGTTTCAAGCGAGTATCAGGCCTTCTGTAAAAAATACACAGAAATATTCATTTCCAAGTACGGCATTGAAAGAGTTTTTTACACTAAATACGAAGATCCCCCTTTTAACACGAAACTTGAACAGCCTCCGGAATACAAAAGTGCAGAAAATTTTTTTGAAAGATATTCTTAAAGCAATGATATGGACTTCAAAAAAAATTACTACGAAATTTTGGAGGTTTCTGGTACTGCAACGAAAGAGGAAATCAAGGCCTCCTACCGAAGGTTGGCAAAGAAATACCACCCCGATACAAATTTGAACGACGAGAGTTGCAATGAGAAATTTAAGATGATCAACGAAGCACACCAAGTAATCGGTAATGAAATTATAAGGCAAAAATATGATGAGTTTCGAAAAACCCGGAATTTGCAAGAACAGCAGCGAACTAACCCATCAAACACTAACAAAACGGCGAGTCGACGAAGCTACTACCAAAAAAAAACAGGACTGAGGGAGACCAGGTTTTATGTACGAGGAAAAATAATAGTCAATTTTTGGGGTGATGAAGCTTTGGATGTAGCTTGGCAACACGGCCACGAGCGTCGATATAAGATACATCCTACTAAAGCAGACGTTGAAATTGAGGAACAAAATATTTTCAAGATAAATAACATCCCAACCCTCTACTTAAAAGCATACAAAGAATCTGATTTGTTTGCATCACCGCTAAGCCAGCCGATAAAATGCCTGGTTCGCACAGCAACAGAAGAGCTGCGATACGAACTCCACCTCAACGATATAAGGATAAAAGACATCCAGCTGGAAGGTATAACAAAGCACGAGGGTCGAAGCTTTGGGTTACTTAAAGGAGATATTTATGCATACGCATCAAAATACGACAAGGTCGAAGAAGTGGAGGAAGTTACTGAATGGTTTGGAGAGACCGGTCGATTTGAAATCAATTCGAACGACGATACTCTTAGAATAAGAAAGGAGTATTATAATAAGGATGGCTCGGTATTCTGGGGGCCGTGGCAGGCAAGTCCAAATCCTGTTCGAAAAACCGTCACTGCTTTTGAGGCAGCAAATGGATGCTCAGGTTGGTTAATCGTTCCACTCTTGGTATTTGCAATAATATTCTTTCCGAGAGTGTTGATTGGCCTTGGATTTATAGCTATAATCGCCCTGCTTTTCCTGGTAGCCGAGATATTAAAAGTACTATTTAAAGGCAGAGGAGCAATTTTAGGGATGATGATTATTGGCCTAATCATGCTTGCTGCATTGTTCGGAACGCGGGGTAAGATGGGGACTCGTCAATCAGGTTTTCGGCAAACCAAAGATTCTGTCGCTAGAATTATCACAACCCGAAAAACGACAACCGAAAAAACAAATGCACAATCGCCTCGCAATACGGATTCATTGCTGAGCCATTATATACAATGGGAGAATTTTGATGGCTCTTTGCATAACATTACCATGTCGGTAAGGATGAAAGATTTTATACAGTCAGTCGCTCAGGATCAAGGTAGCGAGACCGTCAATTTTAGACTCGACTACTCGGGCATTTATTCAAAAATGATTTCTTCCGATTATCAGAAAATGGACCTTATTTTTTTAGCGTTTGATTCTCTTAGAATACGAGATAGCCTGGATGAAATCAGGTTCGCGAAAGCAATTGTTTCGAGCGTACAATCTCTCCCGTATTACCTTGTATTAAATAAAGGTTGCGATGACTACTATGTGGATCAGTATGTTCAGGATTTTATGAAGAATTGCGCACAGGATTGTTGCGTTGGAAACGAAGCCTATGGCGTTCGAACACCCATAGAGTTTGCAGGTGATTTAAAAGGTGATTGTGACACACGAGCAGTCTTCCTTTATACAGTATTGAGTCATTTCGGATATAAGGTAGCTCTACTAGTCAGCGGGTATTACAAGCACGCTTTGATCGCAATTAGCATCCCCGGCAATAAGGTCCCAGACGGCGTCTCAACCATCATAAACGAAAATCAATACTATCTGTGGGAAACCACCAGCAAAGGGTTTGAGATCGGTCATATACCACCTCAAATGTCAAATTTAGAACATTGGAATGTTGCTTTACTCAACGCAAAATAAATTTTCATGAAAGCTTTAGCCAACTTTGAAATTCTATTTGGTTTACTGTTACTGATTTTTCAATTCATTGTCTTAACCCTTATCTTCATTTTAGCACTGAGAAAATCGGGATTATTAAAATTTCCGATTGCTGGATTGGAATATAGTCAAGGGATCTTCGTGTCATTGTTATTGGTCGGAGGCTACATAATTGGATTGTCTTCGATAATATATGTATTTGAAACAGTGAAGTCCATTCAGAACGCTGGTCAACCAGTTTACATCACTACATTTGTAAAATTTTCCCAATTCTTCCTGGTGATTCTACTTTTAGAGATTCTATATTGGTTACTGGTATTGTTTTCAGCAAAACTGCTCTTTGGTTTGAAAAACGCCTTTCAGGAAATTATCACGGGAAATATTCCAGCCAGTTGTTTTGTTGGGTCAATTGCATTAGGCTACTCGTTGCTGATGTATTTTTCAGCAAGAGAACTATTTGAATTGATTACACCGAAGTTTTTTGTCATTAATTAAAAGCGGCAATCTTTCAATCAACCCACCAGGTTGAACCTTATGGTTTCGCTGAGTCCATCAAAGGTTGATCCCACCAAAAACACTATTCAATGAATTAGGTTAGCGTCTTACAACTACAATCACCCGGCAAAATTCGCATTAGTTATCTATTTTAACTGCGAAACTTGAGAAAGTCCAACGCAACAAAACACTTTTACTAAATACCGGTAGCCCTTCCTGGATATTAGAACAACTACCAAAATTCGTCTGAAACAGAAACTAAAAATTAGCTTTTTGCCGATGACCCCCGATTATCTCAACCAGAATATTTTCCAAAAAAATCTTCGAGAAATTATTTTCTCCTTGCTGCACAAATGCGTCGGAGGCAATTCTTTTCCATTCCAAAATATCAGGCAGGTTAATTTCCTTATAAATGCAAACCAATCGATACTCTGCACAACCAGCAATTGACGTGCCGACACTTAGACAAGACCTGATATCTCATGCTAAAAATATTCTTGGTGTTTACATCAATTAGATCTTTATTCAACAACAGTGCAAAAAACCAATTATATCAAATCGATAGCCTTCATACGAGTTCCTTAAAAATTCACAAGTTTTATTGATACCAAGTCATGCTACAGAGCAGTATGAAAACAAAAAGCAATTGTATTTCAAGATTTAATTGATCCATATTGATGCATATTGATTAGCATCCATTGAAATCGAAAAGCGTTTTATGATGAGCGTAGATTCAAAGTGATTACTTGTGTAAGGCTTTTTTGCAAATTCGATAAAAACTCAAACAATAAAACCAAATTAAGAGAGAGGCGCGGGATAATCAAAATTGATCGTGTATCAAACAATCCTTAACTTCTTAAAATGACTGAAATAATCAATCATCTTTCCTTTTTTGATGTTGTTTTAGCTTGTATGCCGCAATTGCAAGAAGAATCGACAATGCAAGCATTGGGAAAATATACCGCCTAAAATGGATTTTATCACCTTTTGCCGACTCGGTCAAGTTATCAGGACTGGGTGGTGTAATAGAGTCGGAAGCATCAATTGTCCTATCAGGTTTTAGCGAAAAAAGTTCCGCAACGCTATAGTTAACATATTTAGGGTTTTCCATTTGCACTCTTTTTATGAATTTCAAATACCATTTTTTGCATGTCTAACAACTCCAAGCCATAGTCAAAATACCATTGAATGGGATTGCCTGTTTTTTTATTTCGGGTAATAATGCTTGGAGAGTCAAAACAAAATCCTTCCCACTTCAATAGATTCTCACCCACTTGCTTTATTGTTAAATTACCCAGTTTCCGCCAAATAGTCTCCAAAACACGGTGATTATTGCGGGTACTTTTTTCGACAGCGAAGACATTTTTATTTTTTTCATAGCGTCTGTCATTAGCCGCATTGATTCTGCATTGGGCGCCGCAATACATCTGTCGCCGATCGTGCGGGATAAAAGTTTTTCTACAAGATAGGCTCTGACATTTCCTGGGAGCGTGCCTTCTGGAAGAGATTCGAAGCCCCATAGAAGTAAATTTTGTCGAAATTAATTAAAACCGTACATTTACGTACACTTTTATGAAATTAAAGAGAATTAAAATTGTTCACTCCGGTTTCAAGTCGATTAGCGAAATCCCTCCGGATCGACAACAAGAGTTCTTTACCCTTATTGATAACCTGCTTACCCCACATTTCACAATTTCAGATGTTGACATCGAGCATCGTACAATTTTACATTGGGAAGAACAAGGTTTAATTGACAAGCAATCCGGCGAACGATGGCGTAAATATTCATTTGTAGACTATGTCTGGCTTAGGCTGGTTAAGGATTTGAGAAGTTTCGGCATTTCAATACCAGTGATCCAGAACATTAAGAAAGAATTGCACCAAGTTGATACTTCACAAATAGTGAAAGCAATTAGTGAATGTGACTTGAGTGAGGAATTTGAAAGTTTGAGTAGAAGTTCGAAATCAGGCAACGATCAAGCACTTAATGCGATTGTGCAACAGAATCAAAATAACCCTCTTTTAAAAAGAATCAATTTTGTTGTCCTGGAAATCGTTTACAGTCGGGCTCCCACCTATCTCCTTCTCCATAGCGATGCCACGTGCGGTATTGTTATCCTAAATGAAATGGGTACTGCTGATAAAATTCAGCAACTACTTGGCACTTTTCGAAAAAAAAGCACCCTCGTCATTAATATTACAAACATCGTAGATGATTTTTTTGAGAATGACGACTATGATGGGAGCACTTACTACATGTTTGCCCCGATCAGCAGGCAAGAAAAAGAAATTGTTGATATCATCAGGCAAGGTGGTGTAAAAAAAGTAGACATTACTTTAAAAGATGGCGGCGCTTTCTTTGTAGAAGTGCTTCGTAAAAAACCTCCGCAAAAAGCCATCGATGAGATACAAAAAATTCTTGCCAAAAAAAAATTCGCGAGAATAACATTGGAAACCGAGGAAGGTAAGGTAGTCTATGTAAACGAAACCGAAAAAAAAATCATTAAATGAATACCAGATACATACCGTATCCCACGGGTGGCATTACAAAATTTGCGGTTGGCCTGAAAAAACGGGAACCAGCAGCCAATACGGCTTTCTATGATCACCTACGAAGTCTGTCGAAAAATGCTGGAGTCGGACGGAAAAACATATTCCGATGAACAGGTTAAACTAATTGTTGATCTTCTTTGGGAATTTGCTAACCTTTCAATTGAACAATGCAACGAACAACAAAAAATCGCGTCAAATGAAACAAGCAGTATTAATGGCAAGAGTAAGTAGCGACGAACAAGCCAAAGGATATAGCTTGGACATTCAAATTGAGAAACTTACCGCCTATTGTAAAAAAGAAAATATTACAATTGTAGGTGTTTATAAAGAAGATCATTCCGCTAAGAACTTTATTCGTCCTGAATTCAATAAGATGCTGACCTTTCTAAAAGAAAGCAGAGGCAAAATTGATTTCCTTTTAATCACGACCTGGGATCGCTTCTCCAGAAATGTAAGCTTATCTTTTGGAATGATAGAACGCATAAGAAACTATGGCTGCGAAGTTTTGGCAATTGAACAACCACTGGACCTTTCAATACCTGAGAATTTGATGCTGCTATCAGTTTACTTAGCGTTACCCGATGTAGACAACAAAAGGCGCTCTATAAAAATAACGGAAGGTGTCCGAGCAGCACGAATGCAGGGTTATTGGTTGGGAATTCCTCCTTTTGGGTACAAAAAACAAAAAAATGAACTCAACAAAAGCGTACTTATCCCCAACGAAAAGGCAGTAATAGTAAAATTTATTTTCAACGAACTAGCTAGAGGGAAGACGCAGGCGGAATTAAAACCTGTACTGCAAAAAAAATTCAATACCTATTTTTCGAGATCTACCCTATCCGATCTTATACGTAACAAGGTGTATATTGGAAAAATACATGTTCGAAGCAGTGAAAACTCCTTCTATGTTAATGGCATTCATGAACCGCTTGTTAATGAAGAAATATTTTATAAAGCACAAGAAAATCTTGATAGCAATTTGAAAAAAAAGAAGTTTGTAAAAGTTAAAAGTGAAAAAGAGGAATTTCCGCTAAGGGGGTGTATTAAATGTGACAACTGTCTAAAAAATCTGACAGGCAGTTTTTCAAGAAGTAAAAACGGTAAAAAATATGCATACTATCATTGTAATGCATGCGGTAAAACGAGACTACGTGTGGAAGATGTTAACAAGAGAATTAGGGCAATACTAAGCGAAATAAAAATATCCGCCCCCGCAAAAAAAATATTCGGGCAGATGGTAAAGCATATTCTTTCTTCGGAAGATTCCATAAAAAAGAGGCCGTCGGAAAAAATTGAGCAGGAAATCTTGCGATTAGAGCAACGACTACAAAAGATACAAGATACCTACGCAGATAACGAGATTGACCTGGAAACATTCATACAAACCTCAGATAGATATAAAAGTAGAATATTGTCGTTGAGAAAAGAACTCGAGTCTAATAGTAACGATAAATCACTCTATGAAAAGTATTTTACAAATGGCATCGATTTACTAAGCAACCTGACAGAATTTTTTGAGAAAGCAAATCCCGAACGTAAACGAAAAATACTGTGTTCGACTTTTCCAGAAAACCTGTATTTCGGTCGGGAAAAAAATCGAACTCCAAGAATTAATGAAGCAATTCTACTAATACTTAATACCAGCAAAGGTTTCAGCCAAAAAGAAACCGGACAACTCTTCAAAAACCTGGAATTGTCCGGTGTTGTGGAGAATACCGGAGTCGAAGCGCTGACCTTCCCGACATCGTCATGTCGGGACGCTCCAGCCAACTGAGCAAAAAAAAAGATCTTCGATGAGAAGACCTTTAAAATTCTGTGGAGAATAACGGAGTCGAACCGGTGACCTTCCCGACATCGTCATGTCGGGACGCTCCAGCCAACTGAGCAAAAAAAAAGATCTTCGATGAGAAGACCTTTAAAATTCTGTGGAGAATACCGGAGTCGAACCGGTGACCTTCCCGACATCGTCATGTCGGGACGCTCCAGCCAACTGAGCAAAAAAAAGATCTTCGATGAGAAGACCTTTAAAATTCTGTGGAGAATACCGGAGTCGAACCGGTGACCTTCCCGACATAGTCATGTCGGGACGCTCCAGCCAACTGAGCAAAAAAAAGATCTTCGATAAGAAGACCTTTAAAATTCTGTGGAGAATACCGGAGTCGAACCGGTGACCTTCCCGACATAGTCATGTCGGGACGCTCCAGCCAACTGAGCAAAAAAAAAGATCTTCGATGAGAAGACCTTTAAAATTCTGTGGAGAATACCGGAGTCGAACCGGTGACCTCTTGCATGCCATGCAAGCGCTCTAGCCAACTGAGCTAATTCCCCAATAACTGCTCTTCATTTAGAGGATGGCAAAGGTAATGGTACAAACTCTAATCGCAAAAAATCGGGAACTATTTTATATATCGATTTTCGCTCATTGATTTTTGATAAGATATTGAATAAAACACGGTAATAGCATAAGGGTAAGCCTAAAATCGCATTTTAATTCAAGCGGTTTTTATTTGATTTGCCGTTATTTGCTTAAATTGAAATTACAGGTAAAAGGACTGGTAACACGAACTCGCCAATTGTTATAATTTTCATTCAACCGATTTTTCTTCGGACCGCGTGGTTTTCTTTGATCAAGTAGCTTTACCACCAACTGACTGCAGCTAGCATTATCTAACTGCGTTGGCGGTTTTTTTAAAAAATTTCAAATGTCACCCGCTGCCAAAAGCAATTATTCTCGAATCGTTTCAGTTCTGGTAATGCTATTGGGCTTAACCGTAATGGCCGCCTGGTATCTAAAAATTCCCCTGCTGATCAATGCCGGTACAACCGGTAATATTACCATGAAGTTCAACACGGCGCTGAGCTTTTTCCTGGCAGGCGCCTGTTTGTGGTTTCTGGCATCTACCGGTAATCGATACAACCGGGTCGGGATTGTTATTTCTTCGGCTTTACTTACCATAGGCACAGTCTCTTTCCTTCAGTTCATTTTATCGACCAACCTCGGAATCGATCAGCTCTTCATCACCGACAGGTTTACCAATCCCGATAAAGCTCCGGGTAGAATGAGCCCTGCCACAGCGCTAAACATCAGCTTAACCGGCCTGGCTTTCTTGTTTTTATTCCTGAACAGGCTGCACCAACTCGTACAGATTTTTTCAATTATAATATTGTGCATTGCCGGATTGGTAGCAATCAGCTATGCATTTAACTTCAGCTACCGGGCGAATATCAATTTCTTCAGCTCGATGGCGCTTCATAGCACCGTGGCCTTTATGCTGATCGCCACCGGCATATTGGCAACCCCCCGGTCGCAAACCACTCAATTCCCCTTCGAATGGAAGTTGATAGGAAGTATTTGCTCCGTGATAGTGGTAATGTTTGTTTCATTCTACCTTTTCAATAAAAGCAATGCCGATTTTATCGACAGCAGCTACGAAGTAGAACACACGCGGGAAGTGTTGTACGAAACCGAGCAGCTTTTGTCTTTATCGAAAGACATTGTAATGGCCACCCGGGGCTATGTAATTACCCGCGATGAAAAATTTCTAAAACCACTGCATTTTGCCCGCGACTCTGTGGCCTCCAGCCTCGCCCGTTTGTCGAAGCTGATATCCGACAACCCCCTTCAGCAAACAAGGGTTGCCAAAATTGAAAAGGCCGTGAAGAATCAATTCGCATTTTCCGATTCGCTGGTTACGCTTACAAAATCTGGCAGAACCGCAATGGCCCAGCAAATGATTGAGGAAGGAAAGGGCATGGTATATTCAGAAGAGGTGTGGGACACTATTAGCCAGGTAAAAGCCACCGAAACCGAGTTGCTCAACACCCGAAAAGCAACGCACGAAAGAAATATCAGCGAGGCCACGCGGGTGAGTATGATTTTTATTATCCTGGCTTCGGTGATGCTGGTAGTTGTGTACCTATTCATACAGGCGAATATGCGGGCCAGGAATCTCGCCGAAAAAGAATTGAAAGAAAGTGAAGAGTGGTTCTCCACTTCGCTGTCCAGTATTGGCGATGGCGTAATGGTTACCGATCAGCATGGCCGAATCATTTTCATGAATCCCATGGCAAGAAATCTCACACGATGGGGAAATGAAGCTTATGGAAAAAACCTGGAAACGGTATTTGATATAGTGGACGAGAGAACAAAAAAAACCGCCGATAATCCTGTACGTAAAATCCTCGGAGAAATAAGGCCCGGCCCCATCGCACAACAATCCATTTTGATTCGAAAAGACAAAACCGAAATTGCCATCGACGAAAATGCAGCTCCTATTATCAACGATGATGGCGATATCACGGGTGTAGTATTGGTTTTCCGGGATGTAACCGAGAAGAGAAAAATCGAGGAGCAGAATAAATACAATTCGGTATTGATACAAAACATTTCCGATGCGATTATTTCTACCGACGAAAAATTTGTGGTAATGAGCTGGAACAAAGCTGCGGAAGAGATGTATGGTTATACCCCGGAGGAGGCTTTGGGCAAACCACTTGGATCAGTAATTGAATTGATTTTATCGGATGAAGACAGAGAAAAGGCCCTGGGCCTTTTGCGCAAAACCGATTTCTACAAGGATGAATTTGTATTCAAAGCAAAGAACGGGGAGCCACTCATTATAATGGCCTCCGTGAACGTATTCAGAAACCCCGACGGTGAGATCAGCGGGTACGTAGCTGTTCACCGCGATATTACCGAAAGAAGAAAATCGGAAGAGAGAATCAAATACCTCGCCGGCCTGATCGATCAAACCAGCGATGCTATTGTATCGGTCGACAACAATTTCAGGATTGTTACCTGGAACGTTGGCGCCGAACAGATGTATGGCTATACACGCGAGGAAGCAATTGGAAAGGACTTTACACAGATAAGCCAAACAGAAACGACCGATGCAGTCAGAGAATCAAGAGAACACATGATCCGAATAACGGGAACCTGGAGCGGAGATGCTACTCATCGCGATCGTAACGGGAATTTAATCTATCTCAACAAGTCCATTACGGCAATTGCCAACCAGGATAACAAACCCTCCGGTTATGTAATGGTATTAAGGAACATAACCGAAAGGCGAAAACTTGAAGAGCAATTAAGAAACTTCAACAAGGAACTCGAAACCCAGGTGATACAAAAAACCAGGGAAATAAAACAGGTATTCGATCGGGTTAATGAAGGTTTTATGGCTTTCGACAGGCATTGGCGTTTTACATACATGAACAAAAAAGCGGGCGAAATTTATAAACTCGACCCCGCTAGTCTCATCGGTAAAGTGGTGTGGGAAGTTTTTCCCTCGGCAGTAGGTAATCCGTTTTACGAGGCTGCACATCGCGCCATGAAAGAGCAGGAATATATTCGCATTGAAGACTACTCCGACATATTTGATTATTGGTACGAATCGCACCTTTACCCCGACGAAGAAGGGCTTTCTGTTTATTTCAGGGATGTAACGGAAAGCAGGAAATCGGCGGAGTTGTTGCGTACCAGCGAAGAAACCCGAAGACTTATCATTAGTTCGGCCATGGACGCTATTGTGTGTGCCGACATGGAAGGAAAAATTACTGTTTGGAATTCGCAGGCCGAAAAAATATTCGGATGGAGCGAAAGCGAAGCAAAGGGTCTCGACCTAACCCAAACCATTATTCCACCCAGGTACCGCGCCCGTCATTTAGAAGGGATGAAGATCTATGCCAGCAGCGGACATGGTCCCATGCTAAACCGCCTCAACGAATTGTTTGCCGTTCGAAGAAACGGGGAAGAATTTCCGATCGAAATAACGGTAATACCCATTCATCAAAACGGAACCAGTTTCTTCTGCGCCTTTATTCGCGACATTACGGAAAGGAAAAAAATCGAAACTGCCATTCTCCGCGAAAAAGAACTCTCTGAAAAAATCATCGATAGCCTGCCGGGTATATTTTACTTCTTCGATAACAAGGGAAAATTCCTGCGCTGGAACAAACAGGTGGAAGAAATTACCGGTTTTACGGCGGAAGAGATATCGCGCATGCACCCCGCCGACTTTTTCGAATCGAACATCAAGCAAGACGTATTCGGGAATATCGAAAAGGTGTACAACAAAGGAACCAGCGAAGCCGAGGGATACCTGCGCTGTAAAGATGGTAGCAGAATTCCGTTTTATTTTACCGGTTCGCTCATCGAGTACAATGGAACAGCCTGTATCATTGGAACCGGTATCAATATAGCTGAACGAAAAAAGGCCGAAAAGAAATTAAAAGAAGAAAGACTCCTGCTGCGTACGCTTATCGACAACCTGCCCGATTATATTTATGTTGTCGATCGCGAGTACAAACATATCATCAATAACAAGGCAAATGTTCAATTGATTGGCGCCGAAACCGAAGAAGAGACTTTGGGCAAAACGGCGTACGACTATTTTGGCGAAGAAATAGCTAAAAGTTATATTGAAGATGATGAAAAGGTTTTCAAAACCCACCAACCCATTATCAACCGCCAGGAAAAACTAGTTACACCCAACGGCGAGCAAAGATGGCTGTTAACAACAAAAGTGCCGTTGATAGATGCTCGCTTGCAAACCAGCATGATTGTAGGCATCAGCCGAGATATCACGGAACACAAAAAGGTCCAGGAAGAAATCGAGCGCTCGAACAAGCGCTTCGAAATGATTGCCCGCACCACCAACGACGCCGTATGGGAATGGGATATGAAAGAAAACTATGTTTGGGTAAACGAAATGCATCAGCGTTTATACGGGCGAAACATGAAAGATCCCGCCCCATCGCACGAAGAATGGAAGAGAAGATTACATCCCGATGAGCGCGAAAAAATTCTTGCGAGCCTGGAAAAGGCATTGCAAAACCCGGGTAGAAACAGTTGGATTGCTGAATATCGCTTCCTGGATGGCAACAATGAATACAAAAGTATTTACGACCGAACTTATATTGTACGCGACGAGCAGGGCAAACCACTTCGTATGCTCGGCAGCATGATGGATATTACCGATCGAAAAAAAGCTGAGGAAACCCTTCGTTTAAACGAAGAAAAATATCGCCTTCTTTTTAGCAATAGCCCATTGCCCATGTGGGTATTTGAGTTGGAAACCCTTCGCTTCCTCGACGTAAACGAAGCCGCTATCCGGCATTACGGCTATAGCCGGGATGAATTTTTACAAATGACGATCCGGGATATTCGCCCGGCCGCCGATATTGAAAATATGATAAAGACATCGAGCGAAATAAATCCGAATGTACGCACAGCGGGCACATGGCGCCATTTCAAAAAAGATGGAACCATTATTGAAGTGGAAATAAACTCGCATGATATTTTATACAATAACAAGAAAGCCCGATTGGTATTGGCCAACGATATTACCGACAAGTTAACTGCCCAGCGAAAAATCATTGAAACTTCTGAACAACTCAGGCAACTCTCGGCCCGATTGCAGGATATCCGCGAAGAAGAAAGAAGGCATATGGCCCACGAAATCCATGATGAATTGGGGCAACGCCTGACGGTGCTGAAGATGGATGTATCGTGGCTGAGCAGGAAAATGAAAATCGACGACGAAGCCGCACGCGAAAAGATAAAAGGCACGCTTCAATTGCTGGACGGGACCATAAAAATTGTCCGTAAGATTGCCACCGACCTGCGGCCCGGAATCCTCGACGATCTCGGGTTAATACCCGCACTTGAATGGCAAAGCAAGGAGTTTGAAGAACGGTCGGGTATAAAGGTGCATTTTCAATCAAATATATCCGAAATTGCACTACCAACCATGGTATCTACCGGCCTGTTCAGAATATTCCAGGAATCGCTGACGAATATAGGCCGGCATGCAGAGGCCCGGAGTATAGTAGCTCACCTGAAGAAGGACGATAAGAACCTGGTTCTTTCCGTAAGCGACGATGGCAAAGGTTTTGATACTTCCACTTTAGGAAGCAGGAAAACATTGGGTATAATGGGCATGAAAGAGCGTGCCCTTACCTTCATGGGTGAATTCGCGATTGTTAGCCAAAACGGTGCCGGCACAACCATCACCGTTAAGATTCCGTTAGATAAAATTGGATAAATTGTATTCTTTAAGCCATCCTGTATGAAAGTAATTATCGCAGACGACCATTCGATTGTACGCAAGGGACTGAGACAAATTTTACAGGAAGAATATCCCTTTGCGGAGATTGAAGAAGCCTCCAATGCCGAAGACCTGATCAGCAAAACTATGTCGGGCACCTGGGATGTTGTGATTACCGATCTCTCCATGCCCGGCCGGAGCGGGCTCGACGCGCTAAGGCAGATTCGCGAGGCATTTCCCAAGTTACCCGTATTGGTGTTGAGTATGCACCCCGAAGATCAGTATGCTATACGCGTATTGAAGGCGGGGGCTTCGGGCTATCTTAATAAAGACACGGCGCAAGACGAATTGGTACAGGCCATGCGCAAAGTTCTTGCCGGTAAAAAATACATTTCGTCAAGGGTTGCAGAACAGATGGCCGACGTAATCGAGGGAAATACCGAGGGCGCCTTGCACGAATTGCTTTCGGACCGCGAATTCGACGTATTGAAAATGCTGGCCGGGGGTAAGTCGGTCTCTGAAATTGCTGCAGCCCTTTCGTTGAGCAGTACAACAGTTAGCACCTACCGGGCAAGAATCCTGGAGAAAATGAAAATGAAATCAAACGCCGATCTTACCCGCTATGCACTGGAAAACAAGTTGATTTAATACAACTCACCTCCCACGATTGACCCAAAATAGGGGCGCAAATCATTAACAATCACTTGAGTGTAGTGTATTTGCTACAGCAGAAAGACAATTTTCTCTACCATAGCCCTGTTAAGGAAACTCTACTTTTAGCATGCTTAAAATTCCACGGCTATTCTCTCGGTCCTAAAAGTTGAGTTTCCCATGCGAGTATTAATTGCGGACGACCACGAAATTGTGCGCAAAGGGTTGAAACAAATCCTGATTGAGCATTACGACGATATTGCTATACAAGAGGTATCGGATGGATCGCAATTGATAGAAAAAGTAAAAGAAGCTGATTGGGACATTATTATATCCGACATTTCCATGCCGAAAATGAATGGCCTTGAGGCTCTAAAGCTCATTAAAGAGGCAAAACCCCATGCACGTGTTTTGATGCTGAGTATCCACTCCGAAGATCAATATGCGCTGAGGGCATTCAAAGCGGGCGCACATGGCTATATGACCAAAGACTTTGCGCAGCAGGAACTGGTAGAAGCCGTGGAAAAAGTACTGACCGGTAAAAAATTCATATCTCCCACTCTTGCCGAAAAGCTTGCCGACTCCTTTGAAAAAGATCCCAAGGAAGTAACGCACGAATCTCTTTCCGATCGGGAATTCCTGGTATTCCGACTTTTGGCAAGCGGCATCACCATCTCCGAAATAGCCGCCAAACTCGAGCTCAATGTTTCCACTATCAGCACCTATCGCTCACGGATATTGGAAAAAATGAAGATGAAAACAAATGCAGATATTACCCGTTACGCCCTCGAGAAAAAAATAATATAAGTTTCCCCTTACAAAAAACTAATGATTAATTGTTTGTAGTGTTTAGTCTACGCTAAGCGTTATTAATCTAACTACCCAAAATAAATAACCAGGGCGATTGGGTAAAACGGCTCGTTATCATTTCTTTGCTCCCGAATCAAACTTGTACAACCTGAAAAACACTAAACCCATAGTACTGTTTGTAGAAGATTCGCCCTTTCTTGTTGAGCGAATGAAGGAATTGATTTCGGAGCACGTAAGAGATTGTTGCGTTTTTTTTGCAAGTACCCGAGCGGAGGCCATCCAATCATTAAAGCGGGAGAAGCCGGATCTGATATTTCTGGACATCAATCTCCCCGACGGAAATGGGATTGATATTTTAAAATGGTCCAAATATCATTACCCTCGCACAAAAGTGGTTATGGTATCGAACCATTCCAGTAGTTTTTACCGGCACCTATGCGAAAACTTTGGCGCAACGCAGTTTTTGGACAAATCGAAGGATTTTGAGAAAATTCCTTCCTGCATCCACGAACATTTGCGTCTTACAATTTCGGGCGCCTGGCAAAGTGAGTGATAATAGAGCTATTTTATCAGTCGAAAATAAACCGTACCAATTGAAAATAGCTGAATCGAGCACCGATAAACGGTGGTAAGCACACCGGCAACTGTTGAATAAGACCAACAACAGGATTTACCGGGCTCGTCAAACCCTAAAACGATTTGGTAAAGCGACAGAATCCGTGCCCTTAACCCAATCTTATTCATGAAAGAAGTATACAATTTATCCTGTATGGAAAACCTGGACCCCAGAACTGAACTAGCCTTGAGAGCATTTATGCAGGCAACTCCTCATTTAAAATGGATTGCCGACAAAAACGACAACCTGGTTTACGCCAATCAATCCTTTCTCGACTATTTCCACCTGGGGAAGGATTCTTTGCAGAAAAATATCTTCGATATCCTCCCGGGCGAACTGGCCCATCTGTTTTCTTCTACTCACCAGCAGGTTCGCACCAATAAGACTCCGGTAAGCACCAAGCTGCAATTACAAAAAAACGATGGCTCCCCTCTTTCACTTTCTGTAAACTCCTTTATCATCAACGGTGTCGTAAACCCGGCGCTTGTTGCCGGCGAAGCCCTGGAACTTCCAGAGAAAAGCCCCGGTATTCGTTTAAGGGAACAGGATAAACAAGACCAATCTTATCTCCACCAGGTTATATCGGAAGCTATTTGGGAATGGGATATCGCTACTGGTCGTGTACACCGAAATACACAAATGGAGGTTTTAACGGGATACCTGCAGGAAGAAGGAAATGATCTCTCCTGGTGGTTTAATCGTATTCACCCTGCCGATCGCGAGAGAGTTCAATACAGCGTAGCGGCTGTACTTGATAACAGGGGCTGTTCCTGGAGCGAAGAATACAGTTTCCAGTGCGCCGATGGAAATTACAAGCAGGTGCGCGATCGTGGTTATATTGTTTATGAAAAGCAGCGGGCTGTTAAAATGGTTGGTTCTCTGCAGGACATTACCGAAATCAAACAACTACGCGAACAACTCGTCTCGGAAAAGCTGGCCCACCAAAAAGAAATTGCAGAATCGATCATAAACGCGCAGGAAAAAGAAAGAACATTTCTCGGAAACGAATTACACGATAACGTAAACCAGATATTGACTACGGCGAGACTTTACCTGGAAATGCTGAATCCTTCCGATCCCCACGAAATGGAGATTCGTGAAAAAACAAGGGAGTTCATTGTAATGGCTTACGACGAAATCAGGAAACTATCGAAGGAACTCGTATCGCCGCAAACGAAAACAGCCACTATATCGGATGCAATGAACGAATTGGTAAAGAACATCAACGAAGCAGGTCAGTTTCATGTCGATTATCAGTGCGACCCCTCTATTTGGCTGCCCAAAAATTTAAAGATTACTGTCTACAGAATTGCACAGGAGCAACTGAAGAATACAATCCAATACAGCAAGGCCAAAAACATCCGCATCGAGTTACGTTCGCTCGACAATGCCATTCTCCTGAAAATCGAAGACAATGGAATTGGTTACGATCCAAACAAAGTGCGGCAGGGAATCGGCTTATCCAATATCTATGAGAGAGTAAAGTTGTACGGAGGTACGGTTGAAATAAAAAGTTCGCCCGGCCTCGGCTGCAGCACCACGGTAATTATTCCCATATAAACCCTGGTTTAACCGCAGTGGATAATGCTGGGAAAAAAAAGCCTCAAAAGGAATGCGTGGGAAACACAGATTACCCGGATAATAACGCCGGTTAATAAATTGCTCACAGCCATCCTCCTGAACTGCGTCTTCGTCCCGCACATCCACGCTTTCCTGGTTCTTTACTCCCCTACTTCTTTCACCATCATTCTCCCCAAATATTATCTTTTCCTTCGAGCCACAACTTTACCAGGTCTGTGGTCACCGATTTGGGTCTTTCGAGCGGGAATCCCAATGCTCTCGACCAGCACAAATTGGCCAAAACACCCAATGCACGGCTAACGGCAAACAATACCGTATAATATTCATACTCTACCATTCCATAGTGTACAAGCAATGCGCCACTATGTGCATCTACATTCGGCCAGGGATTTTTTATTTTACCGAGCGATTGCAGGATAGGCGGAACCGTCTCGTAAATATTCCACACGGTTTGCACGAGCGGATCGCCGGGCATATGTTTCTTGCCAAATTCCATTTGTGCGCTAAAACGGGGATCGGTTTTCCTTAATACGGCATGACCATAACCGGGAACTACTTTTCCTTCGCTCAGCGTTCGTTTCACATATTCGGCAATCTGTTCTTTGCTGGGCAAATCGGTTTTGAGTTCGTCGCGCATTTCGAATATCCACTTGATCACTTCCTGGTTGGCCAGGCCATGCAAGGGACCTGCCAAACCATTCATACCAGCGGCATAACTTAAATACGGATCACTGAGAGCGGAGCCAACAAGGTGGGTGGTATGCGCCGATACATTGCCGCCTTCATGATCGGCATGAATGGTCATGTAAAGTCGCATCAGTTCCATAAAACCCTCGTCGGAATAACCCAGCATGTGGGCAAAATTGCCGGCCCAGTCGAGCAGCCCGTTGGGCTGTATATGTTCGCTATTCTTATACTTCCTACGATATACATAAGCCGCAATACGGGGAAGGCGAGCGATCAAATCCATGCAATCGTCGTATATCGGGTTCCAATAGTCTTTCTTGTTTAAACCCTTCGCGTATTCCTTTGCAAAATGTCCTTCGGTTTGCAGCGCCATTACGGCCGTTACAAACATTGTCATCGGGTGCGCATAGGAAGGAAGCGAATCGATGGCATCGAATACATGGCTGGGCACATGGCTTCTTCTCTGCCAAACATTGGTAATATGGTTTACATCATCGTCGGTTGGCAATTCGCCGATCAGCATCAGGTAGAACAATCCTTCCGGCAGAGGTTCAGCTCCGCCCTTTGCCTTGGGAAGTTTCTGTTGCAGTTCGGGTATCGAAAATCCCCGGAAGCGAATGCCTTCCTGCGCGTCGAGTAGTGATGTTTCCGAAACCAGGCCGGTTATTCCCCGCATTCCCTGGTAAATCTGCGAAAGGGTTACCTCGCCAATTACCTTATTTCCGTGCTCCTTCAACAAATCTTTTATTTCAGCAGCTTTCTTGTCTGCTACGTTTTTGAACCGTTCTTTGACAATGCCCATATAACAATATAATTAAAGATGATAGTATCGAACCGCGGGGTCTGGAATAGACGCTTAAAGGTATAACAAAACCCCTTGCCAAGAACAAATTTTGTAGCCCGCAGTTCAATTGCAATTACAAAAACTATGTTAGAGTTAATGCCTGCAATTGCAGTAAAAAGACAATCCATGCTATACCCAAAAACCGGGAACGGGATAGTACTATTTTGGAGCGACGCGATATAGCCAAACGGCGATGATGGCAAATATCATGTTGGGAGTCCAGGCGGCTAAGATGGGAGGGAAATTACCCTTTGTTGAAAAAGTGAGCGAGAATTTATCCATCACCACAAAGATGGCAGCCGTTACTATGCCAAGGGCAAGATGCAGCCCGCTTCCGCCTCTTGTTTTGCGCGAAGCCACTACCGCGCCGATAATAGAAAGTATGAAAACCGAAAAAGGCGTGGCATCGCGCCGGTATCTTTCTACCTTATAATCATTCAAGCCTTCGGTACCTCTTTGTTCTTCTGCCTTGATAAACTCGATCAGTTCGGGAGTAGTCAGTTTATCTTTTAGGTATTTATCGGGCTTGATGGCACCGGGGAGTACATTGAGGTTAATATCCATTGACGGCAATTGCCTCACTGTTTCCTTAAGTCCGTCTATTTTTCTTTCCACCACATTCTCCAGCTTCCATCCTTTTTTTGCCGTATCCCATTTCAGGTAATCGGCGCGGAGGTTATAAACAACCCGATTGCTGTCGAGTCTTTGCAGAAAGAATCCGCTGGTGGCAGCTTTGGAAGTGGTATCGTAATTCCGCAAACCCGCGAAAGTGATGCTGTCGACGCGTATATAATAATTGCTGCCCCTTCCCGAGTACTGGCTGATTTCGTATGAGCTTTTGCTATCGATATACTTTGCCTGGAAATTCCCTCTCAGTACATTGGCCTTTGGTATCAGGTATTGCGATGCCACCCAAAAAAATCCTCCCATCAAAAAAGCCCCGATAAAATAAGGCCGTAGAAAACGATTATACGGAACACCACCGGCCAGTATCGCTACAATTTCGGACCGACCGGCCATTTTGGATGTAAAAAAGATAACCGCGATAAAACTCATCAACGGGAAAATCATCGATATGATGAAGGGGACAAAGCCGGCATAGTATTGAGTAAATATCTGGTAGGTAGAAAGCCCTGATTTTACGAAGTCATCCGTTTTTTCACTCGCGTCGATTACTACGGCAATCACCGACATAATCAACACCATGAACACCGTGGTGCTGATGTATTTTTTCAGGATGTACCGGTCAATTTTCTTTATCATAACGGGTTTGGCAAAAGTAAGCGGAAAAGGAAAAAGGATTTGTGAAATGTCGGGGCAAAACTAAAAATGAAAAAAGTCCGATTACCAGGCTTATCATCTTTACTAGAGCCTCTGCTTAAGCTTTATGACCATTGCATCCTTCCACGATTTGAAATTATTCGCCTGAATTTGTCGTCTCGCCTCTTTCACCAGCCATAAATAAAATGCGAGATTGTGGATGCTGGCGATACTGAGCCCGAGTATCTCCTTTGATTTTATGAGATGCCGAAGGTATGCCTTGCTGTAATAAGCACTGTACCCGCAACCGATTTCTTCATCGATAGGCGAATAATCTTTCTCCCATTTTTTATTATCGATATTAATAACCCCATTGCTGGTAAACAACATGGCATTTCTTCCATTGCGCGTGGGCATTACGCAATCGAACATGTCGATTCCCATGCCGATACATTCGAGTATGTTCCAGGGGGTACCAACGCCCATCAGGTAACGTGGTTTTTCGAAAGGCAGGTGGTCGCAGCACCAATCGCAGATCTCGTACATAACCGGTTCAGGTTCGCCAACACTTAATCCTCCAATAGCGTTACCCCTTGCATCCTTCGAAGCGATATACTCGCAGGATTGCTTGCGGAGGTCTTTAAAAGTACCTCCCTGTACAATGGGAAAAAGATTTTGCGTGTATCCGTACCTGCTATTCGTGTTATTGAATTGTTGGAAGCAGCGATCGAGCCAGCGATGGGTAAGCTCCATCGATGTTTTGGCGTAGCGATGGTCGCTGCCGCCAGGCGGACATTCATCGAAAGCCATGATAATATCGGCACCGATCACTCTTTGAATGTCCATTACATTTTCCGGCGTAAAAAGATGTTTGGAGCCATCGATATGACTTTGAAAAGTTACTCCTTCTTCCTTTATTTTCCTGGTACCGGCCAGGGAGAAAACCTGGTACCCGCCGCTATCGGTCAAAATCGGCCGGTTCCATCCATTGAAGCGATGCAAACCGCCAGCCTCTTGCAAAACTTCGAGGCCCGGCCTCAAATACAAATGATAGGTATTGCCTAAAATGATTTCTGCCTTTACCTGTTCTGTCAACTGCTGTTGACTAACCGCCTTAACGCTGCCTGCTGTTCCCACGGGCATAAAAATGGGCGTATGAATTTCTCCATGATCTGTTTTAATAATGCCAGATCTTGCCTTGCTGCCGACATCTGTATGCTCAACCTTAAATTCGAGTGCTGCCATAAAGTGGTGAAACTGCAAATATACTGGAGAATGGCTAGTAGGGGAAGAAACGTGAATCGTGAGTCGTGAATCGGGAATCGTGAGTTGGTGGCTGAAACTCGGGATTTCCTCATGATTCGCGCTTCCCGATTCCCGATTCACGATTCCTGATTCCCGCCCCACAACTCGCCCCTCGCCCCTTCCCACTCGCCTCCGTCCGCATTCCAACTCTCCCGCCCTCAATAAATTCATCTTTCTTATTTTCGCGGCTTGTTTGCCCCTAAATTGTAGTTGTTATGGACCTTAACCAATGGCCACCCGACTGGCGATTGATTGTTTTTGCGGCGTTTTGCCTGGCCACTTTAATACAGTTGTTGTATTACTGGGGCTTTTTTAGTCGCCTCGCATTTTACAGGAAGAAAGAAAAGGATACCAATCTCCAGCATCCGGTAAGTGTAATTGTTTGCGCAAGAGATGAGGCCCCCAACCTGGTAAAAAATCTTCCCGGACTGCTTGTTCAAAAATATCCTACCACGCACGAAGTTATTGTGGTAAATCATAACAGCCAGGATGATACGCGTTACCTGCTCGAAGAGTTCAGGAAAACATTCAAAGGTTTACAAATTGTAAACCTGGAGCAGGAAGCAAAGGGAATTCCGGGCAAAAAATACCCGCTGTCTATTGGCATTAAAGAAGCGAAGTATGAAATTGTATTGCTCACCGATGCCGATTGTGTTCCTGCCACTGAGAACTGGATTTATTCCATGCAGAATGCCTACAACGATGGGGCTGAAATTGTATTGGGTTATGGATCGTATCATAAGCGACCGGGTTTGCTGAATAAACTTATTCGCTTCGAAACATTTCATTCGGCGCTGCAATATCTTTCTTATGCACTGGCGGGATTGCCGTACATGGGCGTAGGAAGAAATCTATCTTATAAAAAGGAATTGTTTTACCGAAGCAAGGGATTCTCTTCTATCAATCATATCCCCGGCGGCGACGACGATCTTTTTATAAACAAAGTGGCCAATAGCAAAAACACCCGTATTGCGATCGACGAAGACGCCATTACGCTTTCCGAACCGAAAAAAACTTTTGGCAACTGGCTGCGCCAGAAAAGCAGGCACTACTCTACTGCACGCTATTACAAAGGAGTTCATAAATTTCTTTTATCAGTTTACAATTTTTCTTTTTTCTTTTTCTACCCGCTGTTTATTGCCAGCATTTTGTTCTTCGACTGGCGACTTGCTCTCGGCGTCTTCGCATTACGATTCTTTACACAGGCATTCATTTACTACAAAGCCATGAAGCAATTGCACGAAAAAGATCTTTTTGCCTGGTGGTGGTTCTTCGACCTGTGGATGTTTGTTTATTATTGCATCTTTGCGCCGGCATTGTGGAGGAAGCCGAAGAATACCTGGGGTGGTTGAGCGGGGGTTTAAAGGTTAAATGGTTTAAGGGTTTAAGAGTTTAAGGGTTCAAAAGTTTAAGCGAGCTGTATGTTTTGGGTTTAAATATGGATATTGTTTTGAAATATTTTGAAGAGTTTTCGGCGCTTCAGTTGGATCAATTGAAGAAGCTGGAGCCTGTTTACAAAGAGTGGAATGAAAAGATCAATGTGATTTCGCGAAAAGATGTAGACAGTCTTTATGAAAAACACGTGCTTCATTCTCTTAGCATAGCCGCCGTATTCGATTTTGTTCCCGGGATGCAGGTACTTGATTTAGGCACAGGTGGCGGCTTTCCGGGGATTCCCCTGGCAATATTTTTCCCAGAGGTAAAATTTCATCTCGCCGATAGCATTGGAAAGAAAATTAAAGTGGTAAATGCAGTGGCAGAAGCATTGGAGTTAAAGAATGTGACAACCGAGTATACAAGAGCAGAAGATATACGCAACAGGAAATTCGACCTGGTGGTATCGCGTGCCGTAGCTCCTCTAAAGGAATTATGGACCTGGAGCAAACCGCTATTGAAAAAATCGTCGGCCCCCTCACAAAAAGAGTTCTATCCTGGCGGACTTATTTGTTTAAAAGGCGGGGATTTGGCCAAAGAAATTTCCGAAAGTGGCTGCCGACCTAAAATAGTTGACCTCTATCAATTGTTTCCCGAGCCTTTTTTCCAGGAAAAATTCCTACTCCAAGTGCCTTATTAAGAAGGTCTAAGAAACTATTTCCCCAGGTCTTCCACATTACTGAGTTCCAAAACTACCACAAAGTGGTATTTTGAGATAGATCAAAACCGGTCAACTTTGTGCCATGGCAATTTCAGTATGTATTGTTGATGATAACAAGGATATACGCTCTGCATTGGAGCAAATTATATTGATGTCGGATGAGCATCGGCTGGTAGGCAGTTTTTCAACGGCCGCCGAAGCAATGGCAAAAATTCCTATTCTAAGGCCCAATGTAGTGTTGATGGATATCAATCTTGGTGAAGGTGAAACGGGTATCGATTGTGTTCGTCAACTTAAATCGGAGAATCCCGATATTCTTTTCATGATGTGTACGGTGTATGAAGATGACGAAAAGATTTTTGAAGCATTAAGCGCCGGTGCAAATGGTTATATTCTCAAGAAAACCTCTCCCATAAAATTGCTCGAAGCTATTACCGAATTGAACGAAGGTGGCTCTCCCATGAGCAGCCAAATCGCACGCAAGGTAGTAGCCGCTTTCCAGACCAGGGCCGCAGAAGAAATCAATTCAGAAAACACGATCGCTGCCTCGCTGAGTGTATTGTCGAATCGTGAAAAAGAAATCCTCGAGTTGCTCACCAAGGGAATGCTCTACAAAGAAATTGCCGCCAAACTCTTTATCAGCCAGGAAACAGTTCGTAAACATGTTTATCACATTTACGAGAAGCTGCATGTAAACAACCGCGTTGAAGCAATCAATAAGTTTTTTGGCAGATAGTCATAACGTTTAGTGACAATGCAATGACACTAACATTAAAAAATTTAAAACTACCACAAAGTGGTATTGTGTTGGGGTATCGGTCGTATTATTTTTGTTGCGAGGTGCTAATCAAATATCGTCAATCATTAAACCTAACCATTGATTCCAAGGATTGAATTCTGAAATCACAGATCATTAACCTTACCTTATTCTTTGTAGTTACCCCCGACATACTCGGGGGTTTTTGTTTGCGCAGAAGTTTTTTTTTAAAAAAAAGAAGGCACTGGGCCTTCTTTGTATCATTCTATCTTTATGTATACGTTACCAGCCAAGCTCCAGGCGGTTATTCCTTCTCTCCAAATCCGCCATTCTTTGCGTGGGATCTATTTCAAGAGATTTGATATTCGCGATCTTTTTATCGATTTCAAATACATATTCGGGATGGGTCCATTTCCAGGCTTCGTATACAGTACGAGGTGTATCGTCCTCTGCTGGCTTTTCTCCAAACATCAGGTACTGGGGGATATAACAGAGTTGCTTGCTTCCATCTTTGTATTCGATCAGCACATCAATTGGCATGGGCATTTTACCGATGCGGCGCAAACGTATTTTTGTTTTGCCTCCTTCTTCCCATAAACTATCGATTCCATAGTCGATGGTTTTAGTGCTGTTTACCCAATACTCTTTATACCAGTCGAGTTTCATTCCGCTCACCTTTTCGGCCACGCGCATAAAATCGTTCAGGTTCGGATGCTTGAATCGCCATTGGCGATAGTACTCCAGTAAAATTTTATCTCGCACGGATGCACCTGTTATATATCCCAATTGCTCCAGGAACACGGCGCCCTTGGAATAAGCAGCAGTACCATAAGCAAAATTAGTATTGAAATGATCGGCATGCGTGGTCATGGGTTCTTCGTACCCGCTTTTCGCGAGGAAATAATAAGATTGATAAGAACCCGATTGTTCTTTTGGCAGAACTGCCGATAAAGAGTCAAGTCTTTTAATAGCTGCCGGATTATCGGCCAATCTCTTTTTGGTGACCGTTTCGCGGTAGTAAGCGCTTACCAGGTGGGTGGCCCAATCGGTAAACCCTTCGTCCATCCAGGCATATAAGCTTTCGTTCGTACCTAAAAGCATTTGATACCAGGTATGCATCCATTCGTGAAAAACGGTTCCCAGGCCGGGGCCTACTAATAAAGTTCCCATGGGATATTCCATTCCTCCATCGCCTCCATGAATAAACGAATATTGCTTGTAGGGATAAGGGCCGAATTTCTTTTCAATAAAAGGTAATACTGCCACCGCAGCGTCGGCTACTTCGTTCCAAAGAGTATCGTTGCGGGGATTGTTGGGAACATAGTTGTACAATACATGGATGGTAGGTCCATTGGGAATATTGCGAACAAGATGTTTGTAATCCGGATCGGCTGCCCACATAAAATCGTGCACATTGGGTGCCACAAAATGCCAGGTGAGTTTTGCACCGGCAGGCCGATTGACTTTTGTACCCGGCGCTTCGTATCCATAACCAATCTGGTTGGCATTCTGAAGATAACCGGTACCGCCGATTATGTAACTTTTATCGATGCTGATCTTCACTTCAAAATCACCCCATACGCCGTAAAACTCACGGGCCACATAAGGCGTGGGATGCCAGCCTTCGTAGTCGTATTCGCAGAGTTTGGGATACCATTGACTCATCGAATAACGTACGCCGGTTTGAGGGTTATCGCGGCCGCTGCGCCTGATTTGCAAAGGCACCTGCGCTTCGAAATCCATATCAAAGGTTACGGTTGTTTTGGGCAAAATGGGCTTGGTCAGTTTTACTTCCAGTATCGTTTCGTGCACTTTATAGTTCTGCGCCACTCCATTCATTTTGAGTGAAAGTATTTTCTGGTATCCTATCTCATCAGGTTTGAGGTTTTGAATGCGGTCGCGCACTCTTCCGTCCCAATCCTGTCCCCTGCCAATTTTAATTTTACCCAACTCGCGGCTCCTGGCGTCCATCATGCTATTGGGTTGAAAGGCATTAAAATAAAGATGATAAAAAACCCTGTCGAGCGTATCGGGTGAATTGTTGGTGTATTGGAGCTTTTGTTTGCCCTGGAACCGGTTGCTGTTTACGTCCATATCAATTTCCATATAATACTTCACCCTTTGCTGCCAGCGATCGGGTTGTGTATTTGCTGTAATTCCAACCAGAATAACAGCCATAACAAGCAAGATTTTTTTCATCATCCTTATTTGTGTTTATGGTGCCGAAAATACAAAGAAACAAGTATCTGTTTACTAAAAAAGGACCTGAGGTAACTATTGACGGCGGATATTGATATGCCTGCAGCGAAATAGATCATCACTTTGGTTGAGGTTTTTTACCCCAGATTACGCGGTTTTAAGCAAGGATTTCACGGTGAAGATTTTTTAACCACGGGGAACACGAGGGGCAGGGATGGTGGTGATTGATAAAATAGAACTCGCTGGGGAGGTAAAGTTTTTTTAACGCAAAGCGCGCGAAGGGAAATGAAGGTCGCAAAGTTGTGACCCGAAGATGCTGATTGAGAAATTAATGTTTGTAACCCATCAACCACTCTCTGCGTTCTCTGCTACCCTTTGCCTTCTTTGCGTTAAAAAACCTCGCAAAAATGCGAGGTAGTTGAAAACGCAGCCAGTTAATTTTTCCAGTACCAGCTTAAGAAAGATTGGCAAATGGTTTTCCTTCCTTGTGCATTTCGCGCTTTATTCCGTTGAGCACATCTTCGAGGCTGATAGAATTTTCCTCTTTTTCAATTGTTTTAAGACAGGCGTATTGGACAATGTTTACAATATTGCCGCCGGAGAGTTCGTAACGTTTAACCAGTTCGGGAATATTGATATTGTTTTTGAATGCCCGCGCCCGCGGGAAAGAATTGCGCCATATCATCGCCCTTTCGGTTTCGTCGGGCAAAGAAAATTTTATGATGGAGTTGAAGCGGCGAATAAAAGCATCGTCGATATTGTTCTTCATGTTCGAGGCCAGTATCACCAATCCATCAAAGTCTTCTACCCGTTGAAGCAGGTACGATACTTCCTGGTTGGCGTATTTATCGTGTGCGTCTCTTACGCCGGTACGTTTACCAAACAAAGCATCGGCTTCGTCGAAAAACAAAACCCAGTTTTTTGTTTCGGCTCTTGCAAAAAGGTTCTCCAAATTCTTTTCGGTTTCCCCGATATATTTCGATACGACCATTGAAAGATCGATCTTATAAACATCCCTGCCAGTATACTTGCCAAGCAAACTTGCGGTTAAGGTTTTACCGGTACCGGGCGGACCGTGAAACAAAACCCGGTATCCTTTTTTTAACATGCGGTGCATACCCCAATCTTTCATCAAGGTATTGTTGTGCTTGAGCCATTGTTCAAGTTCCTTGATTTGTATCATCACTTCGTCGTTCAGCACCAGGTCGCTCCAGTCCAATTCGGTTTGAATAAGTTTTGCCGGAAAACTGGAATTGAAATGCGGACGCGATGCTTTGCCCGTGGTAAACAGGTCTACATATTCCTGCGATAAAATTACCTTGCCACTCATTACCGGTTCTCCTGCGGGCACTTCTTCGAGCCAGAGAATTTTGCTGCGCGAAAAAACATGATCGGGTCCAAACAATTGCTGTACACGCAACCTTTTCTCCATATCGTCACCCGCCAATAAGTACAGCGCGGTTTCACCGGTTGGCAAAAATCCCCGAAAGTTTTTACCACGAACACCGCCCAGCTTCGGAAAATCGCCCGAATTGTTCAGCTTGCCATTGATAACGCTGTCAAAAAAATCGGGTTGAAGATGCGGGGCAAGGCCCATCAATACCAAAAAGGTTTCATTAAGAGTCAGGTTATTTTCCCTGATAAAATATTTAAGGGGCAATTGCCATTGTTCAACATCCAGAAGTGCAGGAAAGGGTTCATGCACTTCTGTGGAAGAAAATTCGTTTAAACGGTGCTGCACCAGTTGCCTCAGCATTTGTAATTCCGGATACATGTTGATCTTTATTTTCTTCGTTTATAACAATGTTTATAACAATAATATATCAGGCTTCTTGTCCCGTTACAGTAACACCTGCTGCCTCAAAAATACCAATGATGATAGCGCCGACTGCGGCACCTGCTGCACCAATAATAATACCCGCTTCACAAACACCTGTTGCGAAACAGGCTGCCAGCAAGGCAATAGCCGCTGCACTCAGCAATGCCATTATCCAAAAAGGCAACACTTCTTCGAGGGTTCTTGTGCTGCGTGGATTTTCAAAACATTTACAGCCATTGGTCAGCCCGGTCCATCTGCAGGTACCTGGATATCCTGAGGTGGGATGCGTGCAGGAGCCTCCGCAATTGCGATAAGATTTCCCTTCGCAATTTCTTTGTATAGAAGAAAAGTTTTCACCCGTACCAAATCCCTGTTGTATTACATGCGTTAATTCGTGTGCCAGCAATTGTTTTCCGCTGCTGCTGTCGGGATTGTATTTACCGCTATTAAAATAAATATCATTCCCGTATGTGAAGGCTTGTGCCCCCAATTGCCGGTTTAATTGGGTTGCTTCAGAATCGGTATGAATAACAACATTACTGAAATCGGTCCCAAAAGAACGGTTCATTTCGCCAAGTGCTTTGTGCGGCAATGAATTTCCCCTCCCCTTCGATCCTTCGATGCGTGATGATACCTGTGGGCTCGCCGTGCTTCCGCCTTCCGACTTAGCCTGTACCTTCTCCTTATCTTTTTTTTCCTTTTCGCATTCGGGGCACATCAATTGCACATCCGGTTTTTCCTGGATCTTTTTGTCCTCGCGCATGCGTTCTTCATTGGTGGCCAGCTTTTCTTCTTCCAATGGCGTTGCCAGTTTTTGAATCGATTTTATTTCTTTTTGCTGTACTGCGGGTGACCCGGAACGATTGTTCACCACCCTCGCAGCCACCGCATCCGCTTCTTTCTCATAAACATCGTTTGGCTGACCAACGCTAAGTTTAGCCTGGAAGAATGATGAATTATTCTTGCCTGCCATTTCGTGGCTGGTCTTTCCAAAAAAATTGGGTTGTTCGTTGTCTTTATCATGCGTGTGCGGATTGCGCTGACGATAAACCCGTGAAGTGTACGACATAGGAAAAAGTTTTATTGGTTTGAATTCGTACCAGACTGCATTAATAAGTTACAACTTTTGCAGGAATTCTTCCGATAGTTTTTGATAATCTTCTGCACCATGCGAATGCCTGTCGAATGCAAAAATATCACGGCCCGCTTCCTGCGCTTTTGCTAACTGAATGTTACTTCGTATTGTTGTTTGAAACACTTTTCCTGGAAATTCCATCCTCAATCGCTCTCTTACCTGCTGATTCATTGTTTTACGCTCATCAAATTTGGTAAGCAGAAGACCGAGCAATTCCAGTTTTTTATTGAGTTTCTTTTTTATTGCATCGTAGTGCCTGAGAAAACTGTAAACGCCTTTCAAAGGAAGAAATTCGGCTTGCAAGGGTATCAACACGAGATCGCTTGCCACCAATGCGTTTACGGTAAGCATACCAATGGCATGCGGGCAATCGATGAAAACAAAATCGTAATCGTTTACCACTGGTTCCAGCAGGGTATTGATGATACTCTCCCTTCCATAAACACTAATAAGTTCCAGCTCGGCGCCTGCCAGCTCAATGGAAGCAGGTAGTACAGAAAGTCCCGGCTTGATTTCTATGATTGCTTTTTGGGCTTCCCCATCTTCACCATTGATTTCCTTTTTTATTTCGGTATATAAATTTCGTTCCGGTTCATCGGCAATACCAAACGACTGCGAAAGATTGGCTTGCGGATCTGCATCCACCAATAATATCTTCTTTCCCGTCAATTGCAAGGCGGCTGCAAGGTTAACAGCAGTAGTGGTTTTACCCGATCCTCCTTTTTGTATGACCAGTGAAATAACCGGCATAGTTGTTTTGTTAATGATTGAAATAGAAAATTGCTTTCTCCCAAACCGCTTTGGCTATTTTTTCGCCGAGCCTTTGCCCATGCTGGTTGCCATTCTGAAAATGTATCCCTCCGTACAGGCGCGACATTCCCGCTTCTTCGGCTGCTGCGCTAAAACTGGGCCATTCGAGTGTCACTTTCTCCTTTGGTGTAACTCCGGGTTCAATTTTAGAAGAACAGGGTTCAATAACCGTACATCCCCCAAATTCATCACTGCCCGTATAACATTCAAGTATAGTGGCAGCCGCCCTGCTAAATGTGCTGTGACCTGAAACATGTTCGGGAAATGCGGGCGTTACAAAATCAGAAGCCTGGTAAGGCATCCAATCTTCTCCGTTCATTTCAATGGTTCCTTTACCCGGTCCGCCCCAGGCATAAATTTTTTTTCCGCGGTACAATTCACGTATAGCCGTGATCGGCCTTACCGAATCGTAATAATGTTTACATTCCCAGCATGCGATAGATGCATCGAGCATAGCATTTGCCAATGCAAAATAAAGCCGGATACAATCCGAATTGCCATAGCATTTTTTTTCGGCAATGAACTGTGCAATTTCAAACCAGTGACCGGGCGGTGTAAAAGTGCCGGGGCCATCGGCCCAGTATTCGGCTATGCATTTCTGTTTGTCAGTTAAACATTCACTGATATGCAATACATCGGCTGCCTGCCCCATAAATTCAGGGCTATGTTTTTTTGCCGGTGCGCTGGGTCGGAATTGCGAACCGTGCTCCAATGCAAAAGGTTTCACCAGTCCCCAATGCGGCAATAGGCATTCCTGGATTTTCCACTCCGTTCCTTTAGGAATCCGAAGGGGTTGCCAGTAATTAAGATCGTTGATCTTGTCCCAACTATTCACAGGTTTATAGCATGTGTAATCGGAGTAATTGGGTAAATGCAATGTTCCCAATTGGTTGGCGCCATCGCCGTACCTGCATTCGATAACCATTCGGGCTACGAGGTTGCCGATACCCTGCGGCGTTTTACAATCGATGCTGGTGTCATCGGGATTGTAGCCAAACTCACACATCAGCTCGCGGAACATATTCCGGTTTTCGGGAGGAAGAACCAGCCAACTGAGATCGGTGAGTACACGATAGGCCGCATAACTGAAGGCCTTGCGGCGATTGTCTTTGGTACATTCATTTTCAGAAAGCTTGATGTATTGCGCGGTGGTTGTACTGATGGCATTCTTGTCGTAAACACTCCAGGCATCGAACATGGCAGTATGCACCATCGCCAATGCGCGTGCGGCAACGGGCGGCGATGTTCTGGTAACGCAGATGGCATCGAGCGCCAATTGGTTCCATCTTGTTGCTAATTTTTTTTCAGGCATAGGTTTAATGATTATGATGCTTCCAAATACATTTTAGTTTTAAGGACCAACAGTTGTTGGAATGCCGAGATCTCCTTTCAGCGTCAACTGATCGGCACGAACGGTAATCTTTCTTTCAACAAGGTCTCTCCAGGCGCGGCTGTTGCGGATATAATTCTTTTCATCGTTGTCAAGCACACCCGATGCGGGAGCAGGCACATCCAAGCCCATGTATTGCCTTACCGTTGTTCGCAATGCCGCAAAGCCAGCACCTGTAAATGCTTCAATCAATGCTCTCAACTTCTCCAGCCGAATCGATACCATCAGGTTAATTCCATCGGGATAGATATAATTATCTACCTGTTCCCTGAAGTCGACATTGTTATCGTAAGCCTGTTTCACCCACGGGTAAGTAATCGGGTTGTTATACAGGTGTTCGAAAATGGCTCTTGCGCGATTCGTTTTAGGTCCCGGCGGCCTGAGGCTTGGGTTATACACCGCATCAAAACAACCGGTTGAACCAACAGGACAAACAGACGTACCGGGAGGCCCGTATCTTCCATCCATCCAATAAGCCCTGAACTCAGTTTTATATCTTTCTATTTCGGTACCCGAATCAGGCCGAACATCCATCGCATGCACTGCTTCATGTGTGAGTAGCGTGATTATCGAATCGTTGCTTCGCTTCGATTTGGCCGGTATATCTGTTGTTCGGTTAAGAATGATCACCTTGTCGCCCAGGGCGGGAAAACTATGTGTTCGGAACCCGGCTGCTCCTGCTACATCCACCGTGCTATGGCTGTAATCGATACCGGCAAAGTATCCTGTTTTGGAAGGATCGGGCCTGCCGAGTGTTGTTTGTACAAAAGCTGCCGAATCGTGGCGGGCCGTCATGGGTAACAATACAATTCCTCCATCGGCAACAGGTGTATTAACGGCGGTGGCTACCCGGGCTGCAATACCGCCCATCGCCGTCATAATACCTAATAGACCCGTAGCGGTACTATCGTGGAAGAAATTATTGTCGTCGGTCGCTTCCGCGATAGCAGCCGCCTGCGTGTAAACATTTTCGGGCATAACAGTAAAGCTTATAGTTTTTGTGCCGAGCACGGCCGCAGCACTATCGATAATATCCACTTCAATTTCGAAAGCCTCGCCGGCAGCAGGAACTGAAGCGGGTGCGGATATATTGAATGGAATGGGAACAGAAGATTGCGCATTGTTGGGAAATGCCTGTGGGGAAGAAGCATTGTTTTGAATAACCACTCCGGCTTTCTTCAATCGCGAAACCACGGATAGGGTCAAACCCGGATTTACCGATCCACTCGGCAACCATGCAGATACCCTGAATTGCTGGCTTCCGCCCACATAACGAACGGTATCGCCGGCATTGTACCAATCCGTATTTCCACCGGGCAAACTATATTGGAAATGCGGGTTCCAGTTTGCTAAAAAGTTTGCATTCCTATTATCATTTATCACAAAAGACAAATCACTTACGGTAGGAGCTGTAAGCCCCGAAGGCATGTTAACCAGGTCGAGGTGCGCGTTCATCGTAACACTTCCATTGTTCGAAATTTCGGGATCAAACGATACACCGCTGTTTACACCGCTTGGCCACGGCGATTCGGGGGATATACTGTTACCGATTACCCGGGGCGCCGGTGTAACCGTAAATTTTGTTGAGAAATTCAAACCCGGATTGGGTTTTGTACTTACCGGGGTTAGCGTGACTGTTTCAGTTGCGTTGTTTGCGGTTATAGGAGCGGTGGGTCCATCTATACTAACATTGTTCAGGAAGGTTCGGGCCGCTGCGCCTCCGCCGGTCGAAGGTCCGGGTGTTGGCGCCGGTGCGGGCGGTGGCGCCGGAACTGCAGGAGGAGTATTGATGGCATTGCGGATTTCCTGTCGTTTAGACTCTTCCGTTATATATTGGTTGATGAGACGCTGCCAATCGTTGGAACTGCTTACCGCGATCCGGTCGTCGCTATCGAGGTTGGCTGCGGCTGTTTCGATTGCTGTTTTGAAAGCAGGATAGTTTGCGTTGGAAATGGGTGGCACATTTGCCGAGAAAACATCTCTCAATGCCTGCAGGCGTGGAGAATTGATTAAATTGAATCCTTCGGGGATATTGTAGGTATCAATTTTTTCCTTGATGCCGCCGGTATTGTTATCGTAGTCGTTCTTAACAGTGGTGTTTTCGTTGTATATCTTTTTGAATATCTCTCTTGCCCTGTTTGTTCGGGGCCCGAAACTATCCAGTGCAGGATTAAACTCTGTATTCATCGTATTATAGGGCGCTACATTCCACCATGCGTTGAACTGGGCTTTGTATTGTTCAATCGTGGTACCTGCTGCTGCGGTACCAACCGCATTCAGATGCGCTATTTGTGAAACGGCCTGTACGATTCGTTCTTTTACATCGGCAAGTGGAATGGTTCCTATCAAATCGGGCATAACACGAACCTGTATGCCAATTCCTGCATTACTATTGTAAATATGAAATCTTGTTGCCGAAGGCAGAACAAAGGAATTGGCGTAATCGCTGGTCCCTGCAAAGAAATTGATGGTGGGTGTGGTGGTGGTGGTATCGTGCCTTGGCGTGAGCGGGCCGATACTGATTCCTTTTTGTGTGATATAGGCCGGAACATTGCGTTCTCTTGCTTCGGAAGAAGCCGACAATTCGGTAAGAGCCGTTTGAATGAGTTCGTTGGCACGTTGCGCGTTCTCAAATGCTTCGCTATCGAAGAAGAATCCCTGCTTGTATTCGATTACTACACTCCTGTTCTTTGCCCTGTTTTCGGGAGTATCGTTTGTAGTTACCATTTGTCCGAGGCCGGCCATTCCCCGGAACGAAAGTTTATTGTTTATACCAGAACCAAGCGCGCGTTCGATAGCCAATGCTCTTGCCTGGCGAATACTGATATTCACCTCTTCGTTGCCGCTGCAGTCTGAATACCCTGCAATCGAAATGCGATAAGAACCATCGGTATTAAATGTATTCTTCCAACTAATCCATAGTGGTTCGGTTTGTGAACTTCCCCTGACATTGCTTTGATTGTTGCCAAAATCTGCAAACAGGAGTTCCTTGGGACTATGTTCCGTCAAATCCTGCGGCAACCAGCCGGCGGCTGTTCTTGATTTTGTAACCTCGTTGGGTTCGTAGCTGGGGCAACTGCCTGCCGCAGCAGCCGAAGCATCGTCGGGAGTTCTTTGCAAAATCGTATTGGAAGTAATCGGAGAAAAGCGCCTTACTACTTCGTTAGCTGTTGATGCCGCCGCTAATTGAACGGGCTTGTGTTCGTTTTCTCCCGTACCTGTCATTTCTTTATCTTCTTCCTCGCAGGCCGAACATTTACGCTGGATACTATTATGGTAGTTGAAGGGTTTGAAAAAATGATTTTCTGTATCGGAATAAGATGCCTGCGAGTTGTTCCGCTCAATACTCCGGTTTATAGATTGCCCATTGGTTCCGGCAATATGGTTTAAGGTTCCATTGTTTTTAGAAATACCCGTTTGTGATGAAGAAGAGAAAAAAGCTGCAGGCCTTTTTTGCGGCAGGAAAAAGCTATCGCCCTCAGCATTTTGCTGTTGCTCTGTTTTTGTGTTGGCAGCAGAAGATATGAACCAGAAATCACTCATAACAGGTACACAACTTTATTTTGTTAGCGATACAGGTTTTCTTTTTGAATATTATACAAGTTGAAATGATCGTAGATCTCAGCCAGTTTTTCCAGGTGCTTCATATTCCCGGCATCGAAATTTTCTTTTTGTGTAACCAGGATATATCCCCCGTTTTGTTGTTTCTGTATATACTCCCAGGGAGCGCTCTTTATCTTTTCTTCACCTACCTTCTCCACCTGGTAAGGGTTCCAGTAATTGAACCAATAGATGGCCTCAGGAATTTCGAGCCGGTTAAATCTTTCGGGAGGTAACAGATTTGAGATGCGATCTACAAGCGGAGCCGGTGTTTTCTCTACTATTTCCGGCACCGGAATATATTGCCATTGATCGCGCGGGAGTTGTTCTTTATATGTTTTTTGAACAAAGCCGAACGCAGTTAGCTGTTCCAGTTGAGAGTCGTGAATAAACCCAGTATATGCTTCATAACTATTAATAATTGCAATGAAGAACTCGATACAATCTTTAAATGATAAATATCCTTCTGGCTTCAAAAGAGGTTTCTCAAGGTTAAACGAGAAATCGACACCATCTACTTCGGAAAATTCATAAGGGTCGTCAAGCGGACCCATAGCAAAAAAGGGTTTATCGATATCCGTGGTAAGCATAAAAACATCCTTCAATCCTTCCTTTCCATATTGCTTTTCCATTTTGGCCCAGGCTTGCAGAATTTCTTCGTGCGATGAATAGGTGATATGTTTACTGCCGTTGTAGATATATTTCAGCTTTGTTATTTCAGCAAAATGATTGCAGGTATCTACCACGCGCAGGAATCTTTTCCTGTTTTCCCTGCTTTTATCGCGGAGCAATACGAATGTTCTTGTAATAAGCGTCATATTGTTGTTTATGGTCTGTGTAATACCGGAGGCATTCCATGCCAGCGATATGCAAGAAATTCTGCCGGCGCTCTTTGCTGCATATACCAAACGTAAGGATAGCCACATCTTGCTGCTATCGCCATACATCTCCATCTTTGCTCGTTAAGATGCAACATGATGGCCCTGTACAAATGGGGTCTCGATCGTTGAATGAATGGCAAATAGCTATATCCTGTTTTGCCTTCCACCAATAATCTTCCCATCTTGGCATCGTAGTTACAAGCTGCCGGAATTCCAAACAACGATCCCCGCAACCGGTAATCGCGGTTTTGACCAGTCACTCTTGTTACATATCGGTCGTGCGGCAAGAAACCACCGAGTCGCGGCCTGTATCTTCCACGACATCTTGGACGCGGAAGATTGCATCTTACCGATCCGGGACGACAATGCCTGCGGAACGCACGGAATAAAGCCGCAATTCTGTCAACAACACTCCTTGCCAATCTGGCAACAGTTCTGAGCAACGGTGTAAGAAAGCGCATAATGCTATTGATAGCATTTCTTACAAATCGCAATACGCGTCCAAACAATCGTACCACCCGGAATATTTGCCGGCCAATTGTGGCGATGCCCCTGCCAATTGCTCTCAACGCAGTTTTCGCTGCTGTCACTGCTGCACCGCCTCCGGCGGTGAAATAAGCAAGCACGGCCTCAAAAGCAAGTTGTCCACCAATTCTTCCCACAATTTCACCCAGTGCACCTGCCGGGAGGGCTGCGTAACGGATAATCCCATCTGCCATTGCCTCACCAATTCTTTCGGCCGCATCAGCAGCAGCCCTGTAAATCTCATCGAGTATATTCAACACCCGTCTTGGATCTCGCAGCATCGCCATCAATTCCGAAGTAGCATTGCTGACCACATCGCCGATAGAAGCCATGAACTCCTCGATGCCATTCATAATCATCGCCACTTCGTAAGGTAATTGCGAAAGGAAGTTTTCGATGGTGCGGAAGAAATTAATTACCTGCGGAATGATGCAGATAATATCAATCACCATTTGAATAATTCCCAGCAACCCGTCGAGGAAAAATCCCATCAGTATTCCTTTCAGCATACCGAGAGTGAATGAGAGATCGCCCCGCAAAATGATACGACCAAATTTCTCAAACAATGCCAGTTTCTGCCGATCGGGCATTCTTCGCAATCGCCTGAAGAAACCAAGCATGGCGGCGCTCAACAATCCTGAGTTACTTCCATATCTTCCCAACATCCTTCCTAAATAGGCGCCGCTAATAGCCCTGTCCAATACAATATTTATTATCCTCACTTTAACGGCAACGGGCAAACGCCTCCATAGGGTATAAGCGCCTATTCCCAAAACACGGGTTACTAAAGTACCTCCCACCGAACTGATTCCACTTGAAACAGCTATTTGTATCAACTCCTCGTAAAAACTTTCTTCTTCTTCGTCAATAGTTGCATTTTCGGGAGGTGCGGGAAACTCCGGTACTATTCTCGGGCAATCGGGAGAAGCCCCGCCTTCCACCGGCGTATTATCGGGAACAGCATCACTCTCTTCACCTTCAGTTTCTTCTTCCCCGGGCATTTCCTCTTCTTCTCCCTCTTCCACCCCGGCTTCCGATTCCATTTCTTCTTCACTTACCTCCCCGCTATCGGAAGGAGTGCTGGCGCCTCCTTGTTGTTCACCACCCTGCTCGCTTGCCCCTCCCTCCTCTCTTTCGGTAGAACCGCCGAAATCATCTCTCGATAAATCTTCCTGTACCTGTTGTTCAATTTCTCTTTCCTGCGAAGGACTGGGTATTTCTCCTTCCGTTTCCGCAGCTTGGTTTTCTTCTGCTGATTTACTGATCTTGTCTACATAAGGCGCGCTTCCCTGTTGTATCGTATGCGTTAATTCATGCGCAAGCAAATGTTTTCCCGTGCTGCTGTTTGTATCGTACTTACCGGTATTGAAATAGATATCACTACCACGGGTAAATGCCTGCGCGTTCAGATCTTTGCTGAGTTGTTGTGCAGTGCTATCGGTATGTATGCGAACCTGGCTGAAATCGGCGCCAAAAGATTGTTCGAGGCCGGAACGTGTATCATCGGGCAATGATGTTCCCTTACCGGCGGTATTGTTAAGCCTACTTTCTACGGAAGCACTCGCTTCACTAGTTGCATTGTCAGCTTCTCCTTTTGTCTGAACATTCGAGGCCGCTTCACTTCCCCCACCAAAAGCAGTGAGAAAACCACTGTATTCGCTTCTTGCCTTTGTATTCTCCTTTACTTCGCTGTTCATGCCACTGTTGCCATCGATGGTTAGAATCTTATCGCCCTGCACTTCTTTAACTACGGCATGATGCTGATTCGGCTTATGAATATAACCGATATCGCCGGGTTGCGGACTGTCGGTTTGCGTAAGCGTACCAAAAGCAGAAACTCCTTTTCCCATTTGCCATTCCCCTATATTCTTACCTGCTTTTTTATGCGCCCATACGGAGAAGATACCACACCAGGAAGGCATTTTAGCGCCCGCGGTGCGGATAATGCTATCGTCCCAAACACCCGGAGCAGCAATATGAAAATATTCCAACAGCCTCTCCGCTCCTACACGGCTTCCCGTACCATCATTCAATCTTGCTTCCACTTTTCCAAGTTCTCCCTTTGCAGCGGCAACAATTGAAGTGCGCGATCCATCAGCATCGGGGCTCTGGTCGTATTCCGAACGCTGAATACAGGCCATCGGTTTCATCAATACCTTATCACCTTCTTCACATTCGCGGCAGGACCTTTGCAAAAGATGTATATTGTTTTGCTCTTTGGGTGATGGTATTGATTTCTTTGATATCAATTCGTCTTCACTTTCACAAGCCGCACATTTTCTTTGGATATTCTCTTCATCGTCGGGAGGCTCCGCATTACTCTCAAAAACAGGTTTCCTGAATATTTTCTTCCTGCCTTCATCTGCATTTTCCTCCTCCTTCATTTGCAATTTTTCCTCCTGCTCACAAGCGTTGCATTTAGGCTGAATAGATACCGGAGCTTTACCTGGTGAAGCAATAGCCTGAACAGGAACTGCCGCCTTTGTTAAGTTCTTGCTACTGATATCTGCCTTGTTTTCCTGCGAGCCTGCTTTTTTCTGAACTGTCGATTCCGATTCGGATTCGAATATGGGCTTTCGTTGAACTTTCTTTATCTCCTTGTCATCGTCCTTTTCCTTCTTATGCAATTTCTCTTCCTTTTCGCAGGCAGCACATTTTGACTGAACAACAGATGTACTAACCACCCCTTCAACCGGCTTGGCCTGCAGAGCCTGTTCTTTTTTTGAAATTGTTTTTGGTTGCGCCAAACGCTGTACTACCTGGTCTGCCATTGTATCTGCTTCTTTCTCGTATTTATCGTTTGGCTTGCCAATATTCAGTTTTGCCTGCACACCGCTAACTGGCATGGAAGCTCTGCCGTTCGACTGGTCTGTAAAAAAAGGCTTCGGCGTATTTTTATGTTCGGGGGTAAAAAAAGAATTCCCTTCCTTGCTAAAAAAGGAACTGGCAGCCTTTCGCTGCACAACAAGAGGCGATGATTTGGCTTCGGCAGTTTTCATTATTGTGTAAAGCCAGCATATATGGCTTGAACAAAATCTTTTTTATATACTATCGCCATTCAACCTTTATCATTTCCTTCATCCACGGAAGCTTGATAATACTCCTGCTCCAGGGTAAAAAATCCAACAGTATATCCAGGGTATTCGTTTCTACCTGTAATTGGACCTGGTCGTTTTTCCTGCAGAGTTTCCCCTTGCGCTGCAAAAAACTCTCGCGTAAGGCGTTCGGCGAGGAATTCTTCAGCTTATCCCATTTCTCAATTACGGTTTGCAGCAAATGATCAGCCTCTTCTTTCTCTTCATCACTTATAAAACGAACGAGGATGGGTTTATCCAGGGGATATGCGCATAAAAGTTTTGGCATGACGAGCTCAAAATCCTTTGGATCTTCCTGCGCCGTTGCGAGATAATATAAAAGCTGCACTGCTTTTTGATGCGCAAAAAGATCGCGAAACTTATTGTCGTTTGTAAGAGATAAGATTTTAAAAAATGTAGGCAGGAAAGGATGCAACAATATGAGGCCGGCAGCCTGAACAAAAATCCCTTCCTCGTCTACCGTTTCTTTATCCGACTTGTCTTCCGACTTTGCCGGTATTTCCTTCTCCGTCCGTTTCGCCTTCTCATGGGCGTATGAATCCGTCAATGAGGAGTCCTTCATCAAATCCATCACCATCGGTTTTATGAACGGAGTCCGATTAAGTATATCTTCTGAAATCACCGGAAGCTCAAACGGTCGCAGGTTTTCCCGGAGAATTTCGCGGCTGAACTGTTCTTCTGTGAAATTTCCTGCGCTGTCTTTGGCAGAGAACCGGATGATGGTTTCCCATATCAACACTATCAACTCTTCGGCTCTTTTATCCTGGTTAAAGGAATGCTTATATACCCAACTCATCAGTTGCGCCAGCTCCCGGACCACTATTTCAATATTACCTACGCTTTTTGCAGTAAGTATCTTCACCAGGTTCATCAAAAAGTTCACAGGATGATCGCTCACCATTCGTCTCAATGCATTGCTGTCGCTAAGTATTAGTTTTTTCAGCTCTTCCGTAATACGAAAATCGGATGCCAACGATTCCAGCACCGATTGATACCAGGTATCATTTGGCTTTAATACATTCCAGCTCAAAAAACCTCTTCGCATATAAAACAGCCATTGCGAAGCCGCGTTCTCCTTATTGCTTACATGCTTTATCTTTTTTTCGGAGCTTTGACTGGTCAATTGTTTTCTGACCTGCTCTTTCAGCAACTGGTAAAACTTTTCGGTAAAAACCATCTTCTCAATTGCAGTTGCTTCCAGTATGCCCAAATCAATTTCTAATTTATCGGCCTGCAGCGTAGTATCTTCGTAAGACAATTCCGTAAAAATCTTCTCCAGGGCAGGCATTATGCATTGGTAATAATAATTGCTCAGCCGATGCTGGATATCAAATGCATCGAGGCTGCGACTGATCTTCACATCCAGTACCTGCCTGTTTATCAGATGATCGTTCATCACTACTTATTACCTGTTAAAAGATATCTCACCGCATTCATATCGATACCGGGTTCGTGTTTTTTTAATGCATCCGATTCCCATAACCTATACATCTCCAGCATATCGATTTTCTCCTTTCGCATCTCCTCAAATATTTCTTTTACTTTCTCAAGTTCCCTTATATCCTTTCCGTTAAAGGCCCATTTGTCGAGATAGTAACGTGTAATATTGTCCAGCAAAGCCATTACACGTTTCTTCGTCAACAATTTGTTTTTCTTTTCAGAATGTTCCTGCAAGATTTCCTGCACTGTTTTTTTGAAATCGGATACGGAAGGCGATGGATGGTCCACGAATCTTCTCGCCATCGATGAAACTTTTAGCCCCTTTGTTTCGCCAACCAAAGCGTCCAGCGCTTTCCGGTATCGCGCAAAACGGCTATTGATAAATTTCGATTTACCCATTAGTTCCGCTGCAGAAACCGGCGATTGAGGTTCAGCTTCGCGGGGTTCCGGTTCGGTAATAAGAGGTTCCCTGGTCTCTGTATCGTTACCCCGAACAAGTCCAACAGTAGTATCAATTGTTCCGGGGCGAATAATATCGTCCTGCCGGTTTTCATTTTCACAACTGATAAAGCGATACTGGTTGCAGTTTTGCTGCGGCCAGCAGAATAGTTCGTTTATCTTCCTGTTCAAGCGATCGGTCATCGGTCGCTCAATCAGCCTGAGTTTATCAGCAATACAGGGATTCTCAATAGTGATGTTTGTTTCGCAGGGCAAACAAACCCGCGGAACTTCCATGCATTCAAATTGACGGAAGAAAAGGAATTCTCTCAGCGAACAAATGCTGAAATCACCACATTGCTTTTTCTTTGCCAGCCATTTGATCCATTCCTTGTATTCTTTCTCGAAGCAACAAAAATCGTGGGGAGCCAGCCAGAGAATACGCAGCAATACATGAGCCGGCGCCTCGCGGTACAAAATATTCTCGAACAGAATTCTCTTCTCTTTGTCACGGAATCTTTCCGGCCATGCGGGCAGCACCACGGTGGCGATAAATGAATACGGATCGTATCCCGGCTCAAAACAAACCGGCCTCTCTTCTTCACAGGGATCCGTAACAGGTTTTTGCCAATAGGGGAATTTACATTCATCAAACTCATTATTGCAGGGCGGTATCCTGCAATTACATTCTTCTTTACAGTGCGGACGTAATAAGATATGTTCCACTATATGCAATCCCTCCTCGTTGATCAACTGCTTACTTCTTTCAACAGCCTCACAGGCAGTTTTTGCATCGGGATAACATTGGGGGTTGTAAGCAACGATTTGATTTTCGCAGGGAAGCAAAATCCTCCTTTGCTGTTCGTCGAAATAACCGCATTCGTTATTGGGATTATCGGTGAGGTTGTTTGTATAATGCAATGCAATGCCATAAGAATTGCATACGCAATCGTACACAGCCTTATAGTTCCTGAAATTTGAAAGAAGCAACAACGCATTTCGATAGGCCTCCATCAGGCTCGCGCAATTGTTATAACAGCAATCACTTTTCCAGGCCAGGTAGCAGAATCCGCCTTTCGGGTCACAATCATCGGTGCCATCGTTATTAAAACCGGGCAGTTTTATTTCGATGCAATACGATATCTCTTCTCGCCCTCCCCTTTGCACCGCTTTCCTCGTAAAAGGGAAATAGGATGCCAGCCAGGTCAGTTTCTGCTTTAGCGCTTCTATATCTGTATTCGTTCCTGCAACAGGTAAGAAAGAAATAGATTTGCCACGCAGGTATAGTTTGTTGTTCTCGATACAAAGGCCTCTTGTCGCTATCCTGCATAGAATATCGGCATACCAGTCAAAATAATTGGACGCATTGTTGACGGCTCCTGCCTCTTCTACCTGAACGATCGCTATATTATTACCTTCGAAATCAACCAGGGTATTGTTGTTTCCGGCAGACGAGCAATATTTTTCCCAATTCCATTTCCTGATAAATTCCAGTTCTTTGAAGAGTAAGGCAGCAACCCTGTCGCGCTGATCGGGTGTGTTGTACTTGCAGGGATGATACAAGCGAATATTCCTGCAGGCGATATAAAAGGAATAACAACAATTCCTGTTGTTGAGATAGGTGTGAAAAGAACCCTCCGACTGGGTAGTATCAATAAATTTCTGCACACCTTCTTTTCCCCAGGCCTCGGCTTCTGTTAAAAAACGGCGGGCACTTTCTGCAAGTACTTCTCTTATGAAGATTTTGTAGACGGAAACTGTTTCGAAGAGTTTTCGTTCCAGGTTCCACCTGCTGATACAGGTACAATCAATAAAATAATTTCCCCGGTAAGAAAGAAGCAATAAAAAGAATTGAAATTCCCTCCATGCTTCCTCCACTGTTTGATAATAGCTGCTGCTTTGCCATTCCTCTACATTACGTTCCTTATTAAATAAGGAAAAATAGTAGACAGGTGATTCTTCTTTCCTATCCGCGCAATGGTCGGCTTCCGGTTCACAGCTTTCCTCTTCGCAGGCTTTAAAACGCATGTGAAATTCCCGGCAATCCTTTTTGGGATAAATCCTTTTGATGGGGTAAGTCTTCAATACGCCAATCAATTCATCAATAGACTTTTCTTCGTAGGCTCCCAGGTAATCCAAAGTTTCTTTAGGAACAAATGCAATACTTTCGCCGGAAGAACAGGGATCTGTATTGTGAATCAATAATTCGTTTGTACTTATTTTCTTTGTCTTAAGATAATTGTCTTTAATCACTGCTATCCCCAACAAATCCATATACTCTTTCCGGAAAGCTTTCTCTGCCTCTTCTTTGCTTTCGTATCCCTTTGTGCTTTCCAGCAATACCAGCGGTTTTTCGATTGCTGGATCTGAAGGCCTGGTGATACTGTTTGCAGATCTCAACTGGTAATGATACCAATAGCTGCTGTTTTGAGCATCCTTGTGTTTAGTGGTAATATCTCCCTTCACTACAATATCGAGGAAATGATGCTTACTCTTACCGGCCACAACCTCTTTCAGAAGTTTTTCCGCCTCCGCCTTTGTGAAGGCAGGTATTGAATAAGAAGCATAGAGTTTATCTTTATCCACGAGGCGATAAACATACAAACCCTGGCGGCTGGCTTCATCAATATGTATAAATTTATCAAGAGAGGCAGCGCTCTTTATTGCCACCAATGCCGCTGATTGCTGTTGTATATTCAACGCGTTGCTAATCCTCGTTTCCAAATCTCCCTGTCCTTCCTCTGCAGATCTCACGATTCCGGGTTTCAATACAAGCGTTTCTTTTTTATTCTTTGCCGAAAGAAATTCGAACCCGCTGCCTGATTTTTTCAGTTCTAAGTCTGTCACTTCTTTGCTGAAGTTTAACCCGGCCTCTTCCGCCTCTTTGCTGCTTGCGTATGTCTGCTTGCTCTCGAATTGATATTCGTCACCGGCATCCACTCCAAGAATATAATTGAATTTCCAGGTATCAGGAAATTGGTCAACCTGGATCGAATAAGAAGATCGACGAACGCTATCAACAATTGTGGTCTTTACTGTGCGGGCCGCAATTTCCGATTCCAGCTCAATAAACGATTTCGCAACGGGTTTTTCGTTCTCCTGTATTACTACATTGTATTTTCCGTTGGCAGCATTTTTTTCTATACGATAATTACTTTCATCCGCGAGTAATAACAGCAGTCGCTCGCTGTCTGCACGAGCCGATTTTTCATCGTTGAATTCATTAAGTGGAGTAAGCTTGAAACTATTATTCTTGTCGAGCAACTCGTAGGTAAACTTACCGGGCTTGCCCACAATGGTATCGTCAATATCTACTTTAAAAGCAGCCGTATCCAAATAAGTGTTTGCGTTTTTAGCAGAAGATGAGATCAATTTACCAATACGGCTTTCTTTCCCGGCCGGGTTTTTCCATAACTGTTCGTCATTGATTTTATTAATGTTCTTTACTGCAATTGAAGAGGCCGTCGCTTCCGATGCGGCCGACTCGTTTAGTATCCTTACTGCATCGCCTTTATAATCGATCAGCCTTGGGTTATAGCGATAGCTGTTAATAAATACGTGTTCATGCGAAAATCCTCCCGAGAAAACTCTTTTCAGCGATTTGCCTGCCGACTTCACCTCCTCTTCTGTTTTGAATAAAGACGCATACAAAATCGGTTTCTGCGGCTGAGCTATCGACAAACGATAAAGCTGTTCTTCCGGGTTAAACTCGGCTTTATATGCCGATTCATCTCTGAGTGCTTTTAGCAAGGAGCTGATCGCATCACGGGCCTCTTCCTTCGAAGAATACGTTTCGGTCGACTTGAATAAAAGCCGGTTACCGACCCGGATATCGAAGACATAATTATTCTCATACCGGGCCACCTCAAAGTTGCAAAGACTGTTCCTGTTATAGTCTTTGATTCCGCTATAGGCTTTGAAACGCATTTCAAAACCCGAGATATTATCGTTGTTCCATCCGTTAGCGCGGTAATCGTATCCCTTTCCCCTATTGGCACTCAGGGCAGGGTAATTGGAGAGGAATTTTTCTTTTGCCTTAATCTCCTGGCTTAACAGCTCTTCCTGTGAATAAGAATTATAAGCGAGCAGCGCAAAATCGGTGAACTGCTCTGCAAAACGGGAAAGCAGGTGATTTAAGAAATCGGAACGCCTTTTCCGGTAAAGGTTTTGATCCTCCGCGATCAGTTGAAGGTATTTGGTATAACCCGAGAGATTAAAGGCGATATCAAAAGAAGCATAATGTTTAACAGCATCGATATATACCCTGTAATTATCGGTGAAGTTGCCAATATAGGAAAGTGATTCCGCTGCACGTCTTGCTTCCTTCTCGTCTTTATAATACCGGTTGCTTAACAAAGCAAAGCAGTCGGAAGAACTCAGGATATAATAGAAAACACACTCATCGTCTTTTTCAACAATACCGTATTCGATGGTACCATTGTAAATATCGTCACGCAATTGATTTATGGCAATATTGGCCGATTGCTCGCTGTTGAATTTATATACCTCAACTGACTCGATATCCAATTGTTTGATCTTATTCTGTTCAATTAAGAGGAGTAATTCCTTTTTGTCTACCGGCCGGGCAAGAGTTGTCCCCTGCGTATCCGAAACAGTTTGAGCGCCGGGAAAAGTGAAGCGCAGCAATTTTGAGATATCGGGAACAGAGCCGATATCGTTGTTGATAAAATAGCTGTGATTTTCTTCGCTAGCCGAAGAGTTGAATGCGAAGAGCGAACGGATATTTTTAAGTTGTGAAAGAAAATTCGCCAAGAGCTGATCATAAAACAACAAATAGCCTTTTAACTGCAGTGCTTTTGCCTTACGTGCGTCGCTTACATCATCTGCCAGTCCGCCCTCCGCAATTCCATATACACGCGGGAACTCGTTCTGAATGGAATAGTATTGATCCAAATCCTTTCGGTAAACTCCTTTCGGCACTTCGTAATCAAGATTGGGATAACTGTTTTTGTACAATATCTTGCCCGTCTGCTGGCTGGCAATTTCAATTTGTGCCTCGTATTTTTTAAAATCAAATGCAAGAGGTATTCCAGCACGCAAGAATTGAAAACCGGAACAGCTTATCGAAAACTCCGGTACATAATTTTCGGGCAGTACAAATTTCCATCTTTCAGCCTCCATGAAGTTAGGCTGATTACAGCGACGCAGTTTTAGTTTCTGAACCCGCTTTACTCCTTTGATCGACAACAAAACATTGTACACATCTGATAAATGTATCTCCTTGCGCAGCTTAATTTTTTCGAACTCCTCTGTATCAACAAAACCATGGCTTTCCTTAATGTTTACGGGTCGCCCGGCAAATATTTCGTCGATTGACTTTCCTTTATCGAGCAACTGGGGTAATGTATAGAAAACCGGGGCGGGAGAAAAGAATTTATAAAGTACACGAGCTATCTCCAGGTAAACCTGCTCGGCATCAGCATTTGCTTCCAGTTCTATGTCGGCGCATACTCCCAGCTCGAGTTTACACAATACGGTTATATCCAGGAAATCTTCGCAAAAATTGCGATGGGCCAGCAATGCGTCTCGAACATGTTGCCTTACCTTATCCATCTCTGCTTTCTTCAACTCCCCGGGTAAATCGTTGATATTTTTTTCAAGATCGATATACACATGATAAAGGCCATTCAGATAGGTATCACAACAAATATCTTTGGTGTGTGCACGGCCTGCATTAAAAAAATCCGGGTTATTCGGGTTATCACAGAACTCCTCCACATCATAGTCCCTCGCAATTGTCAACCATGCATTTTTTACACCGGGAATATCGATCAGTAACTTCCGGTAATCGGTAATGGTAAGCGGGTTGTTGCCGAGTATTTGCGCAGGCGTGAAAAAGTTATTTTCAGCGGATGCATCCTCCGGGTTTTTGGTAAATATATCTTTTGCAGGAAGGTTGGTACGATAGCCCAGGTCGAGCAGTGCATAACACAACATTTCGAGGATGGTAATACCCGGATCGTGTACATTGTGATCTGTCCAAATCTTGCCCGATAATTTACCCAGATACTCAATACCCTCCCTGCGGAGCTTATCAAAATCCAGATAGTCCGGGAAACCAGTATTGGTTTTGCTGATCAGTTTTTGTTGACTCAGATCTTCGGGCATATTAAAACCTTAATTAGGTGATAACCGTATCGTTGTTTCCGCAATAATCCATCAGGGCCGCTGGTGTATTTGCGCAGGCAGCCCCCTCACCCCATTTTTCACAATCGTCTTGTTTAATACAAACATCTATCTCTCCTGCAATCAAAATCGACCTCGGGGTTTTGGGGCAAACCTGGATGATATTCTTTGCTGCGGGCAAATTGCTTTTATCATCGGCCATGGAAAGTTCCAGGATATAGTCTACATAATCCCGCGTTTCGAGAAACTGAACAATATCCGACCTGTTTACACACTGACCGAAACTCAGTTTATCGTATTCACCCACGGCCCATGGAGCGAGGAACTCGCGCAAATCCTGTTCTAATTTTTCTTTGTAGAAAACTTCGTCTTTCCCCGGGTACAATTTGACTTTTATACAGAAATGAATTTTTTCGTAACGCGGGTTCATGATTTTTAATCGGACAAATGGAGAAGTACGCTTGCATAAGTAATCAAAAATCTTCTCGAGCAAACTCACAGGCACCCTGGGTTCAAAGGAACGTCCTGCCATCATCTTATTTAAATCGGGAATAACAGCTACCAGTACATAGCCGGGGGCTATGGGAAAATCGTTTTTGAATTTATGTGCATTCAATCCATAACTATGATTGATACATTTTGCCTTGAAGATTTGTGGAAAGGCTTCCAGCACTATTCGCTCGTAGTCGAATTTCTGAATCGCCCGTCCTTTGTGACGCAACAACTCGCTAACACGGATATAAAACTGCCCCTCAATTTCGGGAATCCTTCCCTCGAAAGAATCGTAGTGTTGAATCAATTTCTTTACAGCGCTATCCGCCTCTTTCAATTTAGCAATCGACAATGCAGGCAATGGCTCGGCCAATCTCATTTTATCGTTGGCTTCTTCATTGGTAAAGCTAACCCGAACAGCCTGCGCATGTATCCCGATTGTTTCGCTGATTGCCTTGCTGTTCTTGGCAATGGATGCCCTTATCCAGTGAAGTCCCGTTGGAAGAATGGTATTCTCATTCGTCATATTGGCGGGCATCAAAAACTTTACGATGCCCGAGGTCGTAAGCCCGTTGGTATCATCGTTCAGCACCTCAAATCCTTTTCGCAGTTCCTTCCATTGGTTGTTGTCGAGATAATACCATTGAATTTCCTCGCGTTCCGATTCGGAATCTGCTGTTGCCTCTGCCAATTGAAACAATATCGCTACATTGGAACCGGGTGTTAATTTCTTTAGCCCAATAAACAGATTGCCCTCATCGCAAAATGTTGGAAACAGCGTGGGTTTAAGTTGGATTTCCTCTGCTTTATAGGTTTGTTCGAAGGGATGAAGATGGATCAGGTCAATATCCGTAATGGTGGCGGTGGCAGTATAATCCAATGCCATATTTTTTATGATCGGTGTCCATGGCTCGTTGGGAATGGGAACGGATAATTCGTCCACTAATTCACCATTTGGTTTAAAAATTGACAGCAACGGTTTCAATAAGGCAATCAGCGCAACAACCGAATCTGCTACGGTCTTTGTATTCGTAGCATTTGTATTATTACTGTTAACTGGGTTTTGGAGTTGGTTTAAAAACTCCGTATTGGTAATAGTTACACCGCCTGGGCTGCCCGGGTCTCTTACAATTCCCAGGCGGTTTATAATTGTTTGAGCATCTGCTTTGGTAAAACCGGCATTTTGTGCTGTCTGAATAATCAGCGTTTCAATTTGTACAATCAATGTACCAGTATCTTTGAATACAATCACTGCCCCGCCTGTACCAAGGTATATGGCGCCTTCTACTCCTTTCTCAGGGAATTTACCAATGGCCATCATCTGTCTTGCCAGCACATACGCGTAATCTTTATGCAAAAAATCCTGGTTCTGCAGGTTAAAGCGAATGAATCCAAACCGGCTGTCGCTCTCAATTTTTTCAAATTTGGAATGAATATCAAGGAAACCTCCCACACCGGGAAAATCTCTTCTCTCCACAAAAAAGGCGTGATCGAATGGATTGCTGTCGATACAAATCGGACCGCAATTTTCTTTTGCAAATAATCTCCTGTTGAAATCACCAGTGATTGTATTATTAAAAACCTTGCCCGATGTTGATTTTTCTTTTTCCCATTTGCCATCCTGCAGCAAAGCAAGGTTTACCTGGAAATCCTGTTCATTTAAACCGAGTATCTCGAAAGGATTAGCAGGGTCGCCGGGATTGGGAAATACTCTTTTGATATGTGCTGTATAATAATCGTTGAAGTCAACCGGCTTATCTTTCCAGTTTATTTTAACACAAACCCGCTCCCAGTTTTTTAGAAATACTTCCGTACTTCCAACAAAAAAATTAGGGCCTATTAAATTGGGCCGGGGATTAGGCACCGGATTAGGATAACCGGGAATTGAAACGGTATTGGCCACTGTGTGGTTTACGTCAAAATCAATAATATCAGGCCTTGTTCCAAAGGGATAAATCGGCGCGTTTACGTCCTGCACGCTTTCGTCATTCTGCACAATAAAATTCTTTAACCCGCAAACAGTAACTTTTATGGTTGTTTTATCGGCAGCAGTATCCGACACCAATACATTCCGGAAAAAGTGATACAGGGAAATAATATACTCATCCTCAAATGCAGTTCCGAGCAAACAGCACCTGTCGCTGCCACCCGTTTTATTAATGAGGCTTTCAAACTCGGTTTTCGTAAACTGCCGCTTAATAAAATCATTCAGTTCAATTTTCACCAGTGGCTGCTCTGTACCAAAATCTTCCTTCAGCTTCTCTTTATTATAAAAACTTACGGCAGGCTTATCGGCTTTGAGAATTGATTTTATCCCGATATTAAACCGCCCGGTGACAGTATTCAAAGAAGTGAATACAAACGGATCGTAAGGATTACCTGCCGCATCTGTAAGATCAGGTTCTATCCAACTCTTTTCGCCACTGAATGATATTTTCAGGGGATACTGTGGTTTGAATATTTCATTTACGATTTTTAATTCGTCTGCGCTGAACCTGCTTTCAAAATCGGGAACTCTTAATAAGGTATCGTATTTAATCTCTTCCGACGGACAATAGCAAATTTTTGCATGATTCACCTTGAGAATATCAAAAAGCTTTTTTATGGTAGCAGAGGCGATTCCCTTTTTTATTGCCTGCGCAATAAGATCCTTGCTTACATAATAGAATTTTACGTTGAGAATGTTTTTTACACTCTCAAACAGTTTTGCTGCTTCTAATAGTTTCGACTGATCGGGCCTGCAGGGATCGTTTGCCAATATTGCAAGCGTATTGGTATTGGCATCCTCACAACAGTTACCGGACCGACCCGCTTCGGTGCGTCTTGCCTCATTGCATATATCTTTCAATTCGCAGGCAAGGTTAATGTCCACCGTTCGATATCCCTCATTCAATAATAAAACTGGCGAAGCCAGAATAAATCCCAGCCTCGCCGCGGGATAGGGCTTTATAAATTTTTGTTCGGGATCCTGGTATTTGCTGTACCTGGCCCCAAGTGTGGGAAAGTTTTTGGGATCGCTGTCTTTGAAATCTATCTTGATACCATCCGCCTTCCGGGCATCGGGCGCCATGTATACTCCTTTCACGAAATCAATAGTGCCCTCGCTGCCGTGATCGAGAAAAAGCGTTCTGACCTCTGCTACCTCGGCTTTGTTTACAACAATCTCATCGTCGAGCGAAAACAATATTTCAGCCTTTTTCGCGTCTTTACCATCCTTCACCAGCAAACCTTTTTTCAGAAGATATTTATCAAGCTGGTTCTGAATTTCAAAAACAATATGCGCTTTGTCCGCCACTGCTTCCTTCGGCTTCAGCTTTAATACATCACGATAAAAAAAGTCAAGGTGCTTGCGTGTATATCCATTCAGATCTGACTGCAGATGCTGAAATAATTTCAAAAATGCAAAAAGCAGCCCGAGATGGGGAGTATGTAATTTTTTTAATTCTTCTTTGAGTGGAAAAAGACTCTGCTCAATATTTGATTCGGAACTGCTGGAAAAAACCTGGATCGCGTCCAGGAAAGATGAAAGCAAAGGCCTTGCATTATTCCGCAATGCAATCAGCCGGCTTCTTTTTGATTTTCCGGTGGAAATAAAATTTTCGTCTATGCGCTGTAAATCCTGTTCGGTTAAACCCCACACCTCGTTTGCCTGCAATTTGTTGAAATCAATTCTCTTTACCTTATACCATTTAACTGCTGTATTATGGTATTGAATAAAACTTTTGAGAGGCCCCTGTAGCTTATCTTTTACCAGTTGCTCCATCAAAATGGTAACGGGTAAATCACTTGTTTTAAGTTGGGTATGCCATGTATTGATTTTATTGACGGAATAATAGAAAATGAAATGCAGCAGCAGTTGCAGGCTTTGCTTCGAGGGATGCGCATCAAAAAGCTTATTGTATAGTTCGAACTTGCTGCTAACGGAATCCTTATTGTACTTAATCAATGTTGCCAGCGTAAACGGAACCGACTTCTGGAAAAAAGATCTCCAATCACTTATATTCAATTGTTCATCGTAGTAGTTGATATGTGTCGATAACTGTACAAAATAATCAAGCAGATCGGCCATTTTACGCCCATCGATAGCCGGTGCATTCGTAAGCAATGCATCGATTACCCGCTGCTGCTGGCTGGTGCCGGGATCCGATTGAAAAGGATGTACAAGATTATCGCAAATACTCATAAACTATTTGTTTCGTGTTCTGCTACCAAGCGCCTTTCTCGCCCTCCCCATCGCTGCGGTGAAAATTCTTTACATAGAACAAAGCACGCGGAGACTTGCCGAAGAGATAATTTAGATCGGCTTCAGCGCTTCATTACTATAATAATCGTACACGTAGTTGAACCTTGAATTGGTTCCCGGTATCGTGTATTCAATACTGATCGTAAATCTTCCCTCGATCAGGTCAAAAGATTCATCAGCCGTCACTTCAATTTTCTCCGCAACAATTCTTGGTTCATATATAAGTATCGAAGTCTTTACCCTGTCTTTTATATAACCGATCACAGTGCTGCTAAGAGGTTCGAACAAATAATCGTGTAAATCGCAGCCATAACGCGGTTGCATCACTCTTTCTCCAAGACTGGTCGATAACAATATATTCAGGCTCTCCTCGATGTCTTTTACATTACTCACCATTTCCACATTCCCGCTGTCCTTATCAAAGGCAGGGGGAAAAGCCCATCCGGTTCCAAGAAATGAATTGAAGTTTTGACTGATTTCCATTTTTATTCTGACTTTTTACTTTTGAATTTTATTATGCTACCCCCCAATCTGAACCGTAACAAATCCTACCACAATTACACCCCCGTGTGCAGTTAAGTCGCCTTGCCTCGCTGCAGGGCGGCCTCCAATCAATACGGTTGCCGATCCTTTCACAATACTATCCGGCGGACCAACGCATACCAGTAAATCTCCCACCACGGCTGCGGGCTGTCCGCCAATCAGTACTGTTGGTACGCAGGGACCCGAGATGGGTCCGCCCACATGCGGCACGGGTCCATTAAACATCGGGCAGGTATGCATATCCGATAATCTTGCTGCTGACGGCATAAAATTTTTTTTAGTTGATTAATTTATTTTTACCAGCGATCCCGTTATTTCTGTAATACCCTGCGCTGCCATTTTTGCGACCGCTCCCTCAATACTCACATTGCCATCGGCTTTTACTCCCAACGAAGCGCCTCCAATAGAAAGCATAGCCCCGGCCGATAAAGTAAGGTTTACACCCGCCTTTATTTCTACATTCAACGGGCTTTCCAGTTTAATACCGCTGGCATCCATGGTTACTTTATTACTATTCTGATCCTGGATTTCTATTTTCATTCCTGCCTCATCCATTACAATCTTGTTACCCGCAGGAGTATCGATGGTAATCGTTTTTGTTCCATCGTTGAACTGGAGGTGCATTTTACTCCTGGTAGTAAATCCTTTCTCATCGTTTGCATCTTGCGCTGTTAACGGAGCCGGCTTGGCACTGCTGTTCAGCATACCCAATACCACCGCATCCCTGGGATCGTCGTTGATAAACCCAACGATCACTTCGTCGTCAATTTCCGGCCTGAAGAAAGCCCCGCGTTCCGATCCGGCATCAAGACTGGCTACTCTCGTCCATATACCCTGCGCCGAATTGTCTATAACGGGAATGCGAACAAGTATTCTATCTTCCCCATCGGGATCATTCTGCAATTGCACTACCTTACCGATTTGCAATCCATGAATGGCTCCGACCAAACCGGCAGTTTGCGCATCGTTCAGATCCTGGTGTAAGAAATTATAAATGCAGGGATCCAATCCAAACTGGATATGCGTATCCCACATACCATTTCCCATTTCCTGTTTTACTGCTGTTACAAAAGCCTTACCGCGAAAACGTTCGCCTACCCCTTCGAGCTTCACCATATCACCGGGTTTTACTTCTGCAAATCCCGAAAACTTCGCCCTGCCCCTGATTTTTGAAAGACGGCTGCGAAGCATAACGCCATCGGCCCAGTCTTGTAATTCCTGTTCCAGCCGATGCCCTGAGTGATGCAATTTGTATTTATCAAGATTGATCGCTTCGGCAAGCGTTTCTCCGCTGATATTTCCATGCTCAGAAAAAGAAGCAGAAGATGAATCTGCTTTAAACAAGGATTGATTGCTATAATCCCACGAAGAGGATTCGACATTTTTCCATTGTGTACGTGCATCTATTTCTGCTTCAAATTCCAGGACAGAGCTGCCATAAGTAACCTGCAATACCGGTTCGCTGCTGGTAACGGGCTTCGACACCTTAACCGTACCATCGTTTACATTTACCAGCATTCCGTTCGCTTCCGCCCTGAGCAGCATGAAATCCCAATCGGTAATATGATGCTGAACGAGTTCCTTATGAGTAAGGGAGGTAGATTGTGTATCTGCAGTTAAACCGGAATACCTTCCCACCAATTCGTCGATAAGCTGGCTATCCTTTAAATTCTCATAATAGCGACTTTGCCTGCCGAGGGTCATCTTTACCGATTCATCCTTGCACTCGATATGCAATTCCGAATTTCCGTTTTCCTTCACCTTTACCGAATGCCGCGTAATGATTCCTTTAAACGATTGTGTATTCTGGCCGTCGCGACCAAGTTTGATATTAATTTTTTTGCCGGGTACAAAATCTTCGGAATTGCTGATTTCGAAATTTCTTCTCGCCGCTTCGCCGTCGCGCAAAACAATTTTCGCAGAAGGCACGCGGTTGATCTCTTTGTTGACGACGATGGCAATAATCTGGTAAGCGGGATTGATAGCGGTATTATCGACCGTTATATTGTAACTGGCAACATTGTGCCTCGAGCTGTTTGGTATCAATAATTCTTCCATTATTGTTCGTTTTTGTCAAAGGGCGGAAAATATAGTTCACTACCCGGACGAATATTGCGAATACTGCTGAGGGTATTCACTCGTCCAACCTGCAAGAAATATTTTGAATCGTTGTAGATATTGTAGGTCATCAGGTCGAGGCGATCTCCCTGCTTTACTTTTCTGTAATGCGTTAAATCTGGTGAGTTTTGTCGTTCTCTCGCCAGTCTCTCCTCTCTTGCCACATAATTCAGGAAAGTCGCAGTCAGTTTTGCACGAATAGGGCGGCCGTTGGAATTAAAAAGTGTGTAGTTGATATCGAGATTCGACAATACACAGCGAAAGTCAATTTCAGAACCCCAGAACACAATTAAAAAACGCGGGCTGTGAATATTACCGTCGAAATTGTAAGCGCATTTTAAAAACTTATCAAGTTGCTCGTGTACTTCAAGGCTTTTATATTCTTCAAAATAACCTTCAATGGTTCCCGTTCCATCCAATACAAATTCAAGCCGCAGCTCCTCGGGTGCAGTTGATTTGAAAGTAACTTCTGTTCCGTGATTGCCGTGGCCACGCCTGACATCGTGCTCTATCTTCAGGTTCTTCGTAAACGATTCAGGGTTTACAGGCGCGGTAAATTTCCGGTTCTGATCTTCACCGGTAAAATCGCGGTTGGCAAAAGAACGGATAACCAGCTTTTGAAGAATGCGCTCATCGTTCATTTTTCTCCCTTATTATTTCGTTGATTTTTTCGAGGCAGGTATTTAAAATTTCCTCGTTCGGTTTCTGATCGTTGTTTCCTCCCGATACCGAACCTGCCGCAGCTCCCTGTCCATCTTGCTGCACCGTTGCTTTGATAACCAGTTCACGAATTTCTATGGGCATATTTTTTTTATTTGCCGTCACTGAATAAAAGCCTGTTGTAATTCAGTTCCAATGTTTCTATCAACACCTCTCCTCTCTCTGCATTCAGTTCTCCTATTTTCCAACTCCTGGGCCATACATTATTCACCTTCCATATCATCAACACCTCATGCTCTTCGTTAAGTAATGATATATTCAGACTTTGAATGACCCTTACTTTTTCATCATCAAATGCTTCCTTCAGCCATTTGGTAAGCTTTGATTCGGAAGGAGTGAGCAGCCCTCTTTTCAATATCAGCGGACCGTATTTTCTTCTCACCGGAACCACATGCTCAAAACGATTTTCACCTCCTTCTTTGATGGTTTCGGTATCGAGTGTTGAATCCAGCCCGGTTACCGACTGAAACCTCAGGTCGAAGGATTCCGATCCCAACTGAAACTCTACCTGGAAAAGGAAGTTTACAGTTTGATAAAAACTCTCCGGATTTCTCTGATCGACAGCCATAATTAATCGACATTCATGATTTCAAGCCCTTCGTGTACCAATTCCATTGTCTCAATAGCCACTTCGTTGGCATCGGCCTTCAAATCGGTCGACTGCACTTTCGAAGGCCATGCATTCAGCAGTTTCCAGGTAATAATGGCCTCATGATTTTCATTCAGCAATTTAATGGTAACCGTCCGGCGGAATTTGGAACCCGTTTTATTTCCTTCCTGGAAATAATAGGTCTTCCGCCATTCTTTGTAGTAATCGAAATCGCCCTCGAAAGTTCCCCGTTTGAGGGTGATATTGCTGAACTTGGTAAGACCCGGCTGTTTAGATTTATTGTATTTCTTACTGTTTCCTTCACGGTACTCTATCACTTCGGTTTCAAAATCCAAACCGCTTACTTCTGTAAAGCCTATACGAAAATCGGTTCCCCACTCAACCTGGAAATGGAATTTTGGGATCGGGTATTCGCCTTTGGCAGCCATAATGATTAATTTTTTTGTTGATTAAATGAGTTGTACCAGAATTTATTTACATCTCTTCTTTGGATCTACTTCTGCGATTGCCTTTTCGAGGCTGCTTTTGCAAGCCTGCAACGCTTCTTTTTCCTTGGTGATTTCTTTCAAATCTTCGGAAAGATCTTTTACGCATTGCTCATCATCTTTATACCATTTCTCTACCCTGCATTTGTATTCATCGTTGCAAATCGGGAACTCGAACATGGGTTCCAGTTCACAGTTTTCGGACGGCTTGGCATCTTTAATACCGCTGCCGATCTGTTTTTGGGCAGACTGTTGTGTTGCTTGCCCGTTCTTTTCGTTACAGGGAATACATTCTTCATCACAGCCAAATGAGCAATACCATTCGCAGATGATTGTTTTGAAACCATAGTAAGAAGCGCCATCGGTGGAACAATCGCAGGGTTCGCCGGGCTTGCAGGGATCGTAATCGCCGGGAACGTCGTTGGTGGAAATATGATTGCGGATGAGGTTGGAAAGTTTCACCGCTTCCACTGCCAGCTTGATAAGCTCATCGCGTGTTTTCAAAACACCATCAAGTTTGGTATAATAATCATCGAGGCATTTCAAAAGCCCTTGGCCTTTTACCAACGATGAATCATTGTTTGCATTGATACAGGCCTGCAACTCATCGTATCTCTTCTTGATATAGTCGACCCGCATGTAAAAATCGCGGATCATGCAGAAAACGATTTCAATCGCTTCTACGGCTTTAATAGAATTAAACCAGATTTTGTCCGATTGCGATGCAATTATCTCTAACTGGTTACAGATCTTGCGTACAAGATCCTCGGCTTTCAGTAACTCATCGAGCCAGGCCTTGAACTTATCCCTTCTTTCCGTAATAAAGGTCAGGCTGTTTTTTACCTGCTGGCATTTTTCGACTGTTTCGCTATAGGTTTGATTTACTCTTTTAAGTTCATCGCGCCAGGTATCGTAACAGCAATCTTCGCAACCTGAATCGCCGGGAACGTCTTTGCGGCAGCAATCGAATATCTTTCCCTGTTTCAGGTCGGTATCGCTTTTCTGGTAATTATGCTTTGTTAACATGTTTTTCTTTTTTCAGTTAGGTAATGAAATATTCAAACCTCAGTCGGCACATTTTTCTTCTTCCTCTTTTTTGGCAGAGCAGCAAAATGTTTCCTGCACCTCTTCGCAGATATCACAGATTTCGTTTTCACAATCTTTGAGACGAGGATTACACTTATCGCTGCCATGGCCCGACTGGTATCTTCCCTTATCACTCTTATCAATACAATCACAATCGGGACAGCATAAAAACTCAGTGGCATCGTAATAACCTTCGAAATCGCTGCGGGCATTATTTCTTTCCATTGCTGCCTTCGTGATTTCCTGCACCGATTTCACCAGGTCTTCCTGTATTTTCTTCATATCCCCTTCTCTTACCTTCACCACATCAGTCAGGTGTTTCTTGAATTCTTTTGAATAATCATCCAATGTCTTTTGCAATGGTTCCAGGGTTTCGATATTCGAGAATACCTGTATACCCACAACATCTGAAGAGGATTTGAAAATAGAATCCATATCGGCCCACATTCCTTTAGGCATACAAATGAGTTCTTCGAAAATTTTCCCGGAATCTTTACAGGCCTCAGGTAATTGCCGGCCTTCGTCTTTGCAATCTTCCGGCGCAATACCGGTGATGGCCCTTTTCTGGGAAGTATTGCAATTATCGTTGTAACACATTTCGAGCTTGCAGGCAGCTTCCTGCAGTTCCTTAAATTTTGATTTGGCATTCTTCACCGAAGTGGCGAGGTTTTTTAAGGTGGAGTTAAGGTCCTTGTTCCACTTATTGTAATTGGCAACATTGGCCTTTATGGATTCATTGGTTTGTACCAATTCGGTACCTGCGCAGATATCGAGGTTCCGGTATTTACGATAATTCTCTTCCGTATACTTCATCATGCACTTCTTATCGTCGAAGAGTTTGTTCTCGCCTTCAAACTTCTTTTCCTGTTTGCTGACATTGCCCGCCGAGTCGTATAAGAGATCGCATACCTTAAGCCGCTCGGTAGTAATCGCTTTCTGCGTAGCATTGTCCTGGTCCTTGCATCCGCAATCGTTGTCGGAAGATTTATGGTGGTGGCTACGTGTGGCTTGTATTGACATATAAGGATTGATTTAATGGTTATAAAATGGTAGATGCGTTACGACTCCTGCAACATTTTGTGCATAAAGCGCAGGATGATAAATTCTGCAGGCCGCACCACTGCCATTCCAATCTCTACGATCATACGACCTTCCCATATATCCTGTTCCGTCATCGTTTCGCCAAGACCCACTTTTACAAAAAATGCTTCGCGCGTAGTGGTACCCATCAGTGCACCGGCTTTCCATTGCAGGGTGAGATAGTTCTCGATCATCGATTTCACCCTGATCCAGGTGTTTCGATCGTTGGGTTCGAAGACGAATTGCTCCGTTGCATTTTTGGTAGACTCTTCCACCATATTAAAGAACCTGCGTACTGAAACATATCTCCATTCATTATCGTTACCGGCAAGTGTGCGCGCGCCCCAAATAATAGCCGGCCCTCTTCCGGGGAAGGATCGGATCACATTAATCGATTTACCGTCCTGCACATCTACGTTGAGGTTGGCTTGTTCCTTATGACTCACTACTACTTCGGGTCTCACGGCAAAATCAATTCCCACATTGGCAGGCGCTTTCCACACACCACGGGTATTATCGGTATCCGCGTACTTGCCAACAACTGCCGAAGAAGCGGGTAATAGCAATTCAATATTGGTGATGGCTCCTTTTGCCTGGAAGAAAAATGCATTGTTCTTCGACTTCAGTTCCTGCAGGGTCCCGTTGAGAGAAGCATCGCCCTTGCCGATAATGGTTACGGTAGAACCGGAGAGATCGTAACTGTAATCCAGCCGCGTAAATATTCTCGGGTAATAAATGGCTGCGTATTTTTTGGTGTCGATATCCCCGAAATCCTGGCTGCGGAATGTAGTAATGGGATCAAAAGCAATGTCGGCCGGGTTCACCCAAACATCCATTACCACGAAGCGATCTTTCAACTCTTCGCATTGATCCATGGCCTCTTTATGAAGTGCATAATAATCTCCCGGGCTGGCCATACTCAATCCATCGGGGAACAGTATCAGGGTTACTTCATTTACCTTGGCAACTTCAGCTAAGCCACCCTGTAATGTAGCGAGATCGATTACCCCACCGGTACTATAGTCACCAACGGAAACGATATAACAATCGCCCCCGCCATTGATGAAAAACATCTGCAGCGAATAATACATCAGGTATTTGGAAGGATTGGCCACTTTCCCCTGTATATCTACCCGCCCCGATTGTGTAGTATCAATGGTAACTTGAATACTGTCTTCCAACTGCGGGCCGCCAAAGTATTGCTCGTATTGGAGCATAGAACTGATCCGCTTCGGTGTCTTCAGCAAATCACCGGGTTCTTTCAACTGGGCCTTTTCCGTGTAACCGATAAAAGCCGGGATAGCTGTTTCAACTGAAGCAATGGAAGGAGGTAACTTGGGAATTTCCTCTATATAAACTCCCGGCGTTTTGTATTCAGGCATATAAAAAGGTTTAATAGTTAATTAAAAAATGTATTTATTGAAGAGGAAAAATTTTTGATACAGGTACCATCAGCTCTGCCAGTATCTTTCCATCCGTTATACGCACCGGGTCATCGGCCGATGGATTGGGCAATAACTGGTAAGTCAAATTCTGTTTTTGATAACTCACAGGCTGGTAACTAAGGTTCACGGGATTTTCGGATATCAACACACCGTTTACATCTTTCAGCAAGCCGGTAGTTTCGGGCGAAAGCTTTAATTTTTTCTGCGCATTGTTACGGTATTGCAGGAAAACAGCTTTGCTTTTTAACCAGATTTCAAACAGGGGTATTCTCGGGTTTCCTACGCCATCAGTAAGTGGAAGATTTCCTGCAGGAGTTAACAACTGGAAATCCGGGTTTGCTACCATGGGTTGGATATTGATCAACCCTTCGAACGATTCGGCAGCCAATAACGGATCTACAAACAGGATACGGTGCTGCTGCTGGTATCCATTCGATGCATTTACTTCGAGCGTGTACACACTCTCTGCAAGTACACTATCGTTAGGAATGGTTCGCAGTGATGCAGGTGCCGTGGGCGTAAAGTCGAGGTTAACAGATTTAAAGGGGGTGGTACTTGTTTTTGTGAACCTCCGGATTTCATTACCATTACTTTCTTTCAAAACGAAATCTGCATCGGTTACCGGGTTTGCCGCGGAGAAATTGTAAATAAAACGATAGGGCAGCAAAAGCCGGTCTGCACTGCTTGAATAACCAATGCCGGCAAGGGGTTTCCATGGATCCACAGCGCCATTGTTTAAAAACATGCTTATCGACCCCGCTCCCACATCGGCGATATCGCCCTGTTCATATTGTAACGCATTGTTGCGCGCGGCAACCGGTGCGGATAAAAACGGGAATACTCTTGCTGCAGTAGTGTTGTCGTTCGAATAATACCATTTGCCACGAACTGGCGTTGATAAGGACCCTTGCGAAAACTGGTTCAGCGAAGTCCTGGGAACAATCGCAATAAAAATTTCCAGGTTATTTGGAATTTGTACCAGGGGTTCAAATACGGTGGAGCCGCCGATGATTTTTTTACGGCAGCCAACAGCCAGCTTACATCCCGAATAGGTTCGAACAAGTTTTAGATGATAACCTGCATAAACCGGTTGGAGCATACCCGGGAAAACAAATTCAATATCCTGGCTGATGGAGGGAACTCCTTTCAGAAACTGCTTTTGCAGAAAATCCATCCTTTGTGACTGCGTTGCGAAAGCAAACACATTATCGCCTTTCCCTTCGGTAAGGTAGTATTCGTGCAAAAAGCGGATATCGCATAATATTTTATAGATAACACTCATCAGCAGTTATCGATAGTTTTTGCGTTGGTTTCTATTTCTTCAATCAATGGCACCTCGCGCTGGATGGTATCACCGGATATCATCAGTAAACGAACCTTGTACATCACAAATGGAATTTGTCTTCCGCCCAGCGAACCCCAGAGATGATTGATCTGTTCAAAAGTGAGGGTATAGATTTCCATACTAAGCTTGAGGTTGGCGATTGCGGGGTTGCTCAAATCGTCTAATGGTGGTGGCAATGTTACGGGCGATGTTGCCGGAGTAAATACGTTCTTTCCCTGGAAGAATTCAATAACACGCGATAGTCGTTGAAGAGACTGAATATAATTATTATTAGGAGGCACTCCCCCAGGAAAGTTTGCGGTGAACAATACGTATAGGTTGATATATACCGGCCGGTTACCATAGCGGGCCAGTCCATCGGGCCATTTGGTAAATGTTTTACCGTTCTTAAGCGTACTTTCTTCCTCTACGTTTACCACCGACATTATTATATTGTCGGTAAGAATTTCGCTGTTCTGAGTTTCAAACAAACCGATATTCTCGATTAATACATTTACGGGATCGCCTTTTGCCGACATATAGGCAATAAGTTCCTCCCGCAATAATATCATTGCGTTGCCAATCAAAGGGACACAGGTTAGTGAGTGAACAATAATGATTACACAAAAAGGAGCGCGGATTAGCTAGTAACAGAGCATTTGCTAATCGGAAAAGGAAGAAGGGGGCAATTTTGATAGGTGATGCGGTTTTTTACACAAAAGACATTCGCACAGAAAGTAGTTAATCAAAGAATATTTACGACGATGCACAGGAATCAATAGCTGGCAGGAACCTCAAAGTTCACCGAAGGTATACTACTGCTATTCTACTAACAATACCATTTTTGTGGTATTTCCAGGAACACGAATAAAACTGCCGGAGCAATTTTAGTAGAGCAAACTAAGTTATATAATTGATGATTGCGAAAAGAAGAGATTGAGTAACTATCAGATTTGATTTAGCCATTAGCCGATTCCAGCTACCACCAACACGATTTCACCTTTCACTTCTTTTTGTTTGAAATGTTCGTAAACTTCCGAGAGCGAACCACGTACATTTTCTTCGTGCAGTTTGGAAAGTTCGCGGCTTACGCAACACCCCCGATCGGCGCCGAAGTATTGGATGAAATCTTCGAGTGTTTTAAGAAGCCGGTGGGGAGATTCATAAAAGATCAGAGTGCGTTCTTCGGTTGCTAATTTTTTTAAGAGAGTCTGACGTCCTTTTTTCAGCGGCAGAAATCCTTCGAAGCAAAAGCGATTGCCCGGCAAACCGCTATTCACCAATGCGGGAACAAAAGCTGTTGCACCCGGCAAGCATTCTACTTTTACACCTACTTTAATACATTCACGTACCAGCAAAAAAGCTGCATCCGAAATTCCGGGCGTTCCTGCATCGGAAATCAGTGCCATATTTTTTCCCTGCAACAATTGATTGATGAGGTGTTGCAGTACCTGGTGTTCGTTATGCTGGTGATAAGGAGTAAGCGGACGAATGATCTGATAGTGGTTAAGCAGCTTCAGCGAGGTACGGGTGTCTTCCGCCAGAATAAGATCCACGGATTTCAACAGCTCCAGTGCACGGAGGGTGATGTCCTGCAAATTGCCGATGGGGGTGGGGATGATGTAGAGCATGATGAATGAGGTGATGAGGAAATGAGACAATGAGATAATGGGCCAATGAGGGGATGAGATAAGGGGCCAATTAATTTGCTGGCGAAATACATGACGAACTTCGAATCGATGTAAATCAACGAGTATTTTCCTGTCCTGAGATTTTTGTCAACTCCAGATCAGTCTGCATAAATTGCCTCATTATCTCATTATCTCATTATCTCATTGACTCATTATCTCATTGTCTCATTATCTCATCCTATCATCGTCTGTATCAATTTACGGAAACTTCAAAATACTCCATCACCGGGTTCGCCAACAATTTTTTTGCGGCGGTTTCGGCGAGTTGCTTTGCAGTTTCGGCATCGGGTGCTTCTACCTGAAGCGATATATTCTTACCGATGCGTACATCGGAAATAGCAGTTATTCCCAAATTACCCAGGCCACCCAACACCGCTTTTCCCTGTGGGTCGAGCAATTCTTTGAGAGGCATCACTTTTACCTGTACTGTATAGGTCATGTGGTTTTATTTTTGAGCGCCAAAGATAAGGCAATATAAGCGACGAATACGAGGGGAACGGCCATCCATTTCCACAAAATAGCTGCAACAACTGCTACGAGCAGCAATATAATTTTCGGAAGATTGCTCTTTATCGAAAAATCTTTAAACTTCAAAGCCATCAAGGGGAGATCGCTCACCATCAGCCAACTCAACACAATAATGAGTGCATACCATAGCCATTTGTTTTGAAACAGGTTGATAAGGGTTTCGCTCCCGCTATGCCAATATATCAATGGAAGCGATGCGATGAGCAATCCATTGGCAGGACTTGGTATTCCGCGAAACCCAAATTGCTGGCGGGTATCCAGGTTGAATTTTGCCAGCCGATAAGCCGCTGCACAGGCAATGATAAACGCGGGCGTCAGCAACCACCACGAAACATCCAACCCATTTTCCTCGCGGGCATAGCTCAGGCGCAGGAAGTGATATATAATAAGAGAGGGCGCCACGCCAAAACTTACCAGGTCGGCCAGCGAATCGAGTTGCTTGCCCATTTCGGAGGCAGCTTTAAAAAGGCGCGCAACAAAACCATCTAAAAAGTCGACCATTGCTGCCAATGCAATAAACAAAGAAGCCATCCAGATTTCTTCGGGCATTATTACAAATTGAGCACCGTCGTCGGAACTGGCAATGGTTATTCCGTTTTGCAAAACGAATACCACAGCGCAACAACCAAAGAATAAATTGAGAAGCGTAAACAGGTTAGGAATTTGTTTCATGATCTTGTAAGCGATACCGGATTTCTGTCCAGCCACCGCCCTTGTTTATTAGTGTTTAATAAGTCGTATCCATAATAGCGCGCCCACACATTGGCACATTGTCTAATTATCTAATTATCTAATTAGCCAATTAGCCAATTACCTCATCCCTGCTTCAATCTCCTCCACCGTAATCGGTATCTTTTCAAACAGATCTTTATTACCGTTCCTGGTTATCCAAACATTGTTCTCAATACGAATGCCCATTTTTTCTTCTTCTATATAAATGCCGGGTTCAATAGTGAACAGCATTCCTGCCTTAATGGCTTCGGTTCTCGTACCCAAATCATGCACGTCGATACCCAAATGATGAGAAATGCCGTGGTAAAGATATTTACGATAAGCACGGTTTTCCTTATCCTCATTCTTAATATCCGATTTGTTCAGCAACCCTATCTTCAAAAACTGTTTGGTTGCCTCCTCTCCCACTTTATCGGTATAGTCAACAATGCTGATGCCCGGTTTCAAAATGCTTTTGGCATAATTGTGCAGGGCCAAACATGCATTGTACACTTCTTTCTGCCGACGCGTAAACTTTCCGTTTACCGGAATGGTGCGGGTAAGATCAGCGCAATAGCCACCGTACTCTGCTCCAAAATCCATCAGTATGAGATCTCCATCTTTACATTCCTGGTTATTGGAAACATAATGCAGTATACGTGCATTGTCGCCGCCCGCAATGATACTCCCATAAGCCGGGCCCGTAGCACGCTGGCTGAGAAATGAGTGCCATATCTCCGCTTCAATTTCGTATTCCATTACCCCTGGCTTTATAAATTCCAGGAGGCGAAGAAATGTTGCATGGGTAATGTCGACTGCTTTCTGCACTACTTCAATTTCGAGCGCAGTTTTGATAGCCCTGAGATCTTTCATGATGCGCGCGCTCCGGCGGTATTGATGAAGCGGGTAACGGCGCTTCATTTCTTCTGCATAACGGTAATCGCGTACCGGTACGAGGTTGGCCTTGCGGTCGTTTTCGTTGGTATTAAGATAGATGGTATCGGCAAGATGTATCCAGGGTTGTAACAATCCATCCAGTATATCGAGCCAAACAATGGTTTGGATACCTGTTGCTTTTTTGGCCTCATCGGCGCGCAGCCTTCGTCCATCCCATTTTTCTTTCAATTCATTCGGCCGAACCAATACCAGCACTTCGCGGTATTTGGGGTCGGGGTTGTCGGGAAATAGGATCAGCATGGTATCTTCCTGGCTAATGCCGCAAAGCCAGTAGAGATCGCTGTTCTGTTTGAACTTATGCAGGGCATCGCCGTTACTGGGCAATTCGTCGTTACTATTAAAAATCGCAATCGAGTTTTTTTCCATTCTCTCCGTAAACCGTTTCCTGTTCTGGATAAAGATGCGGGGATCGAGCGGCAGATGCTTCATTAATAAGTAGGAATTGTGTTAATGCTGTAAAAATAAAGAGTTTGCAGCAATGATTGGGTAGATGGCAAACAGCAACCCGGTTTATCAGCGATGGATCTAAAGCTTAAATCAAATCAATCACATTCTTAAAACCGGACTGCCCGCAATCTTTATTTGCAGTTCCGAACCCCCAATTCAATTCCCAAAGCCGGGAAAAAGATTTAGCATCCATCTATTAAAAAGATGAGTTTTAAAAATCGTTCTAGGCAACTATATACGAGTTGGGACATGAAAAATTATCCATAAATTGTTGATTTTTTGTTTTTTGCGCGTTTAGAATGTTCACGCTGGCTGGTAAAATGCGATAACGGACGGAAGATTGCCAAATGAAATAAGGTAAACAGCGAGGTGTTCCTATATCTCAAAAGGAGTGTCAGTAAAAATAACGCGCATAGGATCGCCATATTCATTCAACGCATCAATAGCTGGCTGTTGCTCTCCAAATTCAATATAAGCAAGCCAGTAGTCTCCCATATACTTGTAGATAAATTTTTCGAGCGCCTTTTTACCTGTATCGTAAACGATACTGAGATAGCTTTCACCATTGCGCTCAAATCGACGACTCTCAACTATTTTCCTTTTAGGCATAGGGATAACAGACACCTTTATAACATCGTCAAAGGTTCCTTCGATGGAGAGCTTTTCCTCGTATTTGTGAGAGCGGGGCTTTTTAGCTTTTTTTGCCATCCCATAAAGATACGAAATACAGTTATAGCTATATATTAGACGTTTTTAACACTCCGTTGAAAAAAATCCTCTACCTTCTCTAGATTTTTGTCTAGCATCTCTGTATATTTGCATGGGCAAAATGTGAAAACCTAAAAAAATTGTCAATGTCGGATATAAAACTTCAGATAAGCGGAGACCAGGCCAATATGCTAAGGGCCTATTATAACAGGCGGTTAGAAGAGATTAACGCGCAATTGCGGCCATTGCAGAAAGAATTGGCTGACATTCAGCAATTGCTTTTGCAACTTGACCAGAAGCCAAATAAGGGTGTTGCGCGCTTATGGAGCGACAGCCAACCCGCCGATAATTTAATAGTGGAGTATCCAAAAGATGCTACATGGCAAAAAAAAGTAACATGGGTATTGGGAAAACTGGGTAAACCCTGTACAACGGCAGAGGTGGTCGACTATATTACTGACAATTTTGAGCCAACATTGGACAGAGTTAGGGCCGTGCGTAGTGTCTCTGCGACTCTCACGGCTGCTGGAAGCGAACAATTTTATAAAAAAACTAAAAATGAAAAGAATGAAAATGTTTTTGAGTTAGTCTAAATAAAAACCACCCATCTGCCGACAAGCTAAATTGGGTGGTTAACTATTTGTGCCCCGCTAGTTCAATGGATAGAACGTGCGTTTCGCAAGCGTTTGGTTCTTGGTTCGAATCCAAGGCGGGGTACTTTTTTTCTAAAATCTGTAGCAAAGATAGCCAAAAAACTCTTACGGCGTATCTTTTAAAAAAAATTCTCTCGACGGAGAAACTGGGCGGGCACCGGTCTCATAAGCCGCATGCTCGTGGTGGGTGATGACTGCCAACCAGATAAAGGGTGTCTAGCCAGGCCGGAGGTGTCGCCCACATTAGAGGTTAGTACTTCTCCCTCCCTTTTGTAGCCCGTTCTGTGACCAGCAGACGGGCTATTTTTTTGCAATATAAGGAAAATAAATCTCTATAAAAATTAGGTATATTACGGGACAATGGCTAAATTTGTTAGACAAAACCGAGAGAAATGGCAAACTTCAAAACCTTAATCGAACTGCTGGACTACTTTAAAGATGAAGCGACTTGTACTGCTTACCTCGAACAACAGCGCTGGGGCGGCACGCCCGCTTGCCCTTTCTGTGGAGTTGTTGACCCCTACCGTACCAACAGGGGGTTTAAATGCAGGGATAAAGCTTGCCATAAGAAGTTTTCGGTTAAGGTTGGGCTGGTATACGAGAATAGCAAAGTTCCTTTGCGCACATGGTTTGCGGCAATCTACTTGTGTACTTCTTCTAAAAAAGGAATCAGTTCATTACAATTAAGCCGTCAATTAGGCATCACTCAAAAAACAGCCTGGTTTGTTTTGCATCGGATTCGCGAAATGCTGAAAACCCAAGCACCAAATATGCTTAGGAACGTAGTACAGGTAGATGAAACTTATGTAGGTGGGAAAGAAACCAACAAGCACCAAAGCAAAAGAATCAAAGCGGCAAAGGGAAGAAACGAAGACACCAAAACACCTGTGATCGGTATCGTAGAGACGGGCGGTAAGGTTGTTGTTAAAGTATCTCCCTATGTTTCTAAAAGCAAAGCGCGTGCTTTAATAAATAAGCATGTTGAAATCGGCGCTACTATGGTAACCGATGGCTTTGCCATGTATGCTTATCTTGGTAAAGATGAAAAGTTTGACCACGTAGTTGTTGACCACTCAAAAGGGGAATTTGTAAAAGGTGGCTTTCATACAAATGGTATTGAAAACTTTTGGAGCCTTTTAAAGCGTGGTATTATTGGAATCTTCCACCAAGTTAGCCCAAAGCATTTGCAGAGATATTGCGATGAATTTGCAGCCAGATACAACAGCCGGTTAATAAAAGATAACGAGCGGTTCGATTTGACTTTGCGGAATAGTATTGGCCGCTTGAAGTATTTTCAGCTCATTGCCAAGTAAATTTGGCAAAAATGAAAGTGCTGAAAATCAGTGCCTTATTATTTTTAGTTCACCTTAACCCAAAATTTCGCCCGGATTTCAGTTGTATTAAGGCACAGTTTTTTATATTTTACGTATACATTATGCATACTTTGTGTTCATTTTGGTAATATTATGCGTCTAATTAATTAAAAGGAGGTTGCCATGAATACCCCTACACAAATAATCGTCACAGTCTTTACAACAAAAAGACTTGACTGTTGGGTAGCCTACTGCCCCGCACTAAAGCTTTATGGTTTTTCGCAAGATAGCGAAGGCGCAGCTTTAGACGATTTTGATAAATCGATTGAGATTTTCCTGGAGGTGCAACACGAGATCGGGAAAATCGATGAAACATTAACGACTTTGGGCTGGAAACGAAACAAGGAGGCATACAGCGCGCCTGCCAGAAGATTTACTTCGACCGTTTCGCCGTTTCGTGGAGAGGGAGCAAGGTCAAATAACCGCAAAATACCCATCCCCGCCTAACAGGTAAACTGCTTATGACTGTTTCTCGAAAACATGTAATCGCATTACTTAGAAAAAAAGAGTGCATCAATAAAGGACTGATGAAGGGTAAAGACGTGTGGGTAACCCAGCCCCCGCACAATCTGGTTATTACCCTTCCTGATACTGGGCCTGTGCCGTATGGAGTAGTAGAGATAATTTGCGTTGAAACATTCAATATGGGTATGTGGGAGTTCGACTACTGGCTAGGGGAAATTGGTTTTACAATCTAATAACAACACGGTATTATCCGCGTTTTTTTTATTGCCCACATTTCGATTTTATCTTGTCCCAACTCGTATATAGTTGCCTCGTTCTAATGCTAACGTTTGTTAGCTGAATAAAATCTATCAATTCGCAAGAAACGGTGAATTTCATTCAAGATAATGGTCGTTTTGACCTTTGCCTTAGATTTTATTTAAAATTACCTTTGTCGCCTACCAAATGCTTGAATCTATGTCAGTGAGCTTATTAACCCTCCCTAAGGAAGAATTATTTCAGCTTGGATTAACACAACGAAACATTCATTACCAACTCAACCCCGACGAACTCGTGCAAGATACCCTCCGCCGTGGCGAGGGCGTGCTAAACGATTCGGGCGCGCTGGTAATTAAAACCGGTGAATTCACCGGCCGCAGTCCGAAAGATAAATTCACTGTAAAGGACGAGATCACTGCAAACACTGTTCACTGGAACGAGTTCAATATTCCCATTGAAGAAAAGTATTTTCATATTATCCGTGAAAAGATAGTTACCTACCTGAACCAGCGTTCCGAACTCTGGGTTCGCGATTGCTATGCTTCGGCCGATCCCCGTTATCGTATCAATATCCGCGTAGTTAATGAAACTCCCTGGATCAATCTTTTTGCTTACAATATGTTTCTTCGCCCCGATGAAAAGGAATTAGCTGACTTTAAAGCCGAGTGGATAATTTTATCCGCACCCGGTTTGAAATTAAATCCCGAGGAATGCGGAACGCGTCAACACAACGCGGCGGTAATTTCTTTCAAACACAAAACCATTCTCATTGCCGGCACTGGTTATACCGGCGAAACAAAAAAGGGAATCTTCACCGTACTTAATTACGTGTTGCCCCTGCAACACAATGTGCTCAGCATGCATTGCTCGGCCAATATGGGAGAGGACGGCGATACTGCTTTGTTCTTTGGCCTGAGCGGAACCGGGAAAACAACATTGAGTGCCGATCCAAAAAGAAAACTAATCGGCGACGACGAACATGGATGGAGCAACAACGGTGTATTTAATTTCGAAGGGGGGTGTTATGCAAAATGTATCGATTTAAGTGAAGAGAAGGAACCGGAAATATATCGCGCCATCCGACCCGGCGCATTGGTAGAAAATACCAGCCTCGATAACGGTAGCGGCAGAATAGATTTTTCTTGCAAAAAGATAACAGAGAACACCAGGGTTTCTTACCCGCTTCATTATATAAGCAATGCGAAAGAGCCTGCAGTAGGAAATACTCCTGAAAACATTTTCTTTTTAACCTGCGATGCCTACGGTGTATTGCCCCCCATATCGCAGTTAGATGAGGCGCAGGCCATGTACCAGTTTATTTCCGGCTACACGGCCAAAGTTGCCGGCACCGAGGCAGGTATCACCGAACCCAAAACAACATTCAGCGCTTGTTTTGGCGCGCCTTTTCTTCCCTTGCATCCGGGCAAATATGCCGGCATGCTGGGCGAAAAAATGCGCAGGCATAAAGTAAAGGTTTGGTTGGTGAATACGGGCTGGACGGGCGGATCGTATGGTACAGGCAGTCGTATGAAATTAAGTTATACGAGGGCTATGATCACTGCAGCTTTGGAAGGAAAGCTCGACCAGGTGGCTTATGAAAAAGATCCTGTGTTTGGATTTGCAGTTCCGCTCTCCTGCCCGGGCGTTCCTCCGGAAATTCTGAATCCTCGAAATACCTGGACCGATAAATCGGCATACGATGCTACTGCCAGCAAACTGGCAAAACAATTTGTGGCCAATTTTGAGAAATACGCATCGGGCGTTACCGAAGAGGTAATGGCTGCTGCGCCGAAAATATAAAACGCGCTTGTTTTTAGTGTAACAACCTCTGCGTTGCTTGCTGCGAATCCCGGTCATTGGATCGGGATTCTTTATTTAGCAAATTCTTTAAAATTCAACAATCAACTTTGCGTTTGATTGGATGTTGAGAACAATATGATAAAGTACATTCTTTTCCCGGTTTTATTTTTATCGTTCAGCCAGCAGGAAAACAAAACTAATTTTATCGACTGGAGCGCGGAGCGCAAGCTCACCTGGAAGGATTTCCTGGGCAAGCCCGTATTGGGGACCGATAATGCAGCGCTTACCAGCAGCCATATCAATTTCAATTTTGGATATGGATCGTCGGGTTTCAAGTACTCCATTACCTGCCGGTTCGATAAAACACGCTCCTGGGTTCGCGTGAAAACTGATTACATACTTGCCCACGAGCAAGCGCATTTCGACATAGCGGAGATACATGCCCGGAAACTCAAACGGGCACTGGATAGTTATACGTTTAACGAGGCAACAGCCAGCGAGGATGTAAACAATATTTACGAGCGTGTAATGAAGGAACATCATCGCATGCAGCAGGAATACGACCTGGAAACAGATCACTCACGCAAGCCCGCCAAACAACAGGAGTGGCTGAAAAAGATTGCAGCGGAATTAAAAACGCTCGAGCCCTTTGCCAATTATCGCTGAATCCTGCATTCGTTCATCTCCCGGTTTGTTGTATTCAATTACAAATAATAAGGATTGTTGCTGGTAACTTTTTACGGCCCGTCCGCATTGCGTAGCCGGCTGCCAGGAACCGGTATAGTTTTTTAGAATTTTTACCGCTCTTTCCGCCAAACCAAATCCCGGGTCGCGCAAAGCCTTTACCTGCCCGATATACCCGTGCTGATCGATCAGGAACTGTAGTTGTACCTTATAAGTTCCCGGCGGAATTTTTTGCTTTAGCGAGTCGGGCAGTACCAGGGCCTTTTGAAGGTATTGCTTCCATTTTTGTTGATCGGTGCCCGCGTTTATCTCCACTTTGGTGAACACCCGATCCTGCTCCTGCTCAGCCAATGAATTTTCCCCCTGTTTCTTATTGGAAAGAGATTGCCTTTGCTGGCTTGTGGCCGTCGTACCTGCCATAAGAACAAGCAAAAGAAGGGTGGCCTTTCTCATAAATGGGTTTTAAGAGAAGACGCACGAACTTATAAACTTCACAACTGCTTTTTAAAACAGGCCGTAGAGTTGGGAATCGATCTTGCGGATGATTTCGCCGAGGTGTTCATCGCTTTCGGCAAATTTGTTTTTATCGATATCAATCACCAGCAGGGGGCCTTCTTTGTAGGCTTCAATCCATTTGTTGTAGTAATCGTTCAGCCGTTTCAGGTAATCGAGGCGGATGTTTTCCTCGTATTCTCTACCGCGCTTTTGTATTTGCGCCACCAGTGTGGGAACGGAGGCCTTGAGATAGATGAGCAGGTCGGGCGCCTGCACCATCGATTTAAGAGTTTCGAAAAACCGGAAATAATTATCGAAATCTCTTTTTCCCATCAACCCCATTTCGTGCAGGTTGGGGGCAAAAATGTGTGCATCTTCGTAAATGGTGCGGTCTTGTATAACAGTTTCGGTACCACGATGAATATCGAGCAACTGGTTAAGACGGCTATTTAAAAAATAGATTTGGAGATTGAAACTCCAGCGGGGCATATCTTCGTAAAAATCGAAAAGATAGGGGTTGTGGTCTACGTCTTCGAACTGGGGTATCCAACGATAATGCTTGCTGAGCAATTCGGTAAGTGTTGTTTTACCTGCGCCGATATTTCCTGCTACTGCGATATGCTTTGGTTTCTTACTCTTCGCCATTAGAAAAAATGTAAATGATGATTGCCCCTAAACTGTTTATCAAGATAACCAAATTTTGGTTTCTGTCTTTTTGTTTCTTAATAATACTTTAAGCCCATTGCCGTTCTCACCAGTTCCATGGTAGCCTGCGCACTTTTGCGCGCCTTTTCTGCCCCTTGCTCCATAATTCTTTTCAGGTAGGCCGAATCGTTGCGTATGGCATCTGCCTTTTCGCGAATAGGCCTGATAAAATTCACCATGTCTTCGGCCAGTTGTTTCTTCATATCACCATAGCGAATGCTGGCAGCATTGTAGTCCGCTTCAAATTTCTTTACAACTTCTGCCCCGCTCACCAGCTTCATCAGCAAAAATATATTCTCGATATAATCCGGTTTGGGAGTGTTGGGGGTGGTTGGTCCGCTATCGGTTTTTGCCTTCATCACTTTTTTCCGGATCAGTTCATCGTCGTCGGACAGATACAAAGTGGCCAACTGATTTTCACTCTTGCTCATTTTACCGGCTCCATCGAGGCTGGGCACTTTAATAAGGTCTTCGCCAAAATTGAAAGCAATGGGTTCCGGAAATACATCGCCATAACGATGATTAAATCGTTTGGCAAAATTGCGCGCCATTTCGAGGTGTTGTTCCTGGTCCTTCCCTACGGGCACATACAAGGCGCGGTGCAAAATAATATCTGCTGCCTGCAATACCGGGTAGGTTAACAATCCTGCATTTACGTTATCGGGTTGCAGGCGAACCTTGTCTTTGAAAGTGGTGGTTTTTTCCAATTCCCCCTTATAGGCAAGCATGTTGAGATAAAGATACAGCTCGGCTGTTTCGTGAAGATGGCTCTGGCAGAAGAGCGCCACCTTATCGGGATCAAGTCCGCAGGCAATGTTTTCGGCCAATACGCGACTAACATTTTGCTTCAACTCCTTCGTATCGGGATGCGTGGTGAGTGAATGCCAATCGGCCACCATAAAATAACACTCGTATTCGTCTTGCATACGCACATAATTGCGTACGGCGCCAAAATAGTTGCCCAGGTGAAGAAAGCCGGTTGGACGGATCCCACTCATTACTATTTCTCTTTTTTTACTCATACGCCTGATCCCATTTCTTTAAAATCTGCGGGGCGGCGAAGATAATGGAGTTTTGGGGTTAAACGAGGGGTATTTCGGCGGAAAAATGCCCTTTTATCCGGATTTTACCCCAGCTATAAACTAACACATTTAAACCATAAACTATACTTTATATTTGGGTATGGAAGTGAACGATGCATTGGTTGATAAGCTGGCAAATCTTTCGCGCCTGAATTTCAACGAGCAGGAAAAAGAAATCATTAAGAAAGACCTGCAACGAATGATCGAATTCGTCGACAAACTAAAAGAACTCGATACCACCGGCGTGGAGCCATTGCTGCATATGAGCGATGGGGCAAATCGTCTTCGCGACGATGAAATAAAAGGTTCCATTAGCCGGGAAGAAGGTTTACGAAATGCTCCCAAAACAGACGGCCTGTACTTTAAGGTGCCTAAAGTAATAGAGCGGAAATAGATTGATGAATAGCTTTCGGGCGCCGACTTGAAAACAAGCAAGGAATGGATTCGCGGGTAATTACTGATCAGATATCTTACTTATTATAAAACGCTTCCAGCTGTGGCTGGAAGCGTATAGCCAAAAATCAAGAAACAGATATGAACTCGATCATTAAACTGGAAGATATTCGCAAGAGTTATTTCATGGGCAGGCAAGAGCTGAGAGTACTGAAAGGAATAACGCTTGATATCAACAAGAACGAATACGTAGCACTGATGGGTCCATCGGGCTCGGGTAAAAGTACATTGATGAACATTGTAGGCTGCCTCGACTCTCCCACTGCCGGCCGTTACATACTGAACGGACAGGATGTAAGTAAAATGCCGGACGATGAGTTGGCCGATGTTCGTAACAAAGAAATAGGTTTCGTGTTTCAACAATTCAATTTATTGCCTCGCCTTTCGGCCCTGGAGAACGTTGCATTGCCCTTGGTGTATGCAGGCATGAGTAAGAAGATGCGAACAGAAAAAGCCATGCACGTGCTTTCGAAAGTGAATCTTACCGATCGCAGTCACCACCGCCCCAACGAATTGAGTGGTGGTCAATGCCAGCGCGTTGCTATTGCAAGAGCATTGGTGAACGATCCCTCGCTTATACTTGCCGATGAGCCCACGGGTAACCTCGATAGCAAGACTTCTTACGAAATCATGGAAATTTTTGGCCAGATACATGCTGGTGGCAATACCGTAATGCTGGTTACCCACGAAGAAGACATTGCCAACCACGCTTTTCGTATCGTGCGCCTGAGAGATGGCGTGATAGAAACGGATAAGAGAAGGGAGCCAAGCATAGCATAACTTTTCTAATAAGCAGGTATAACGTCTACTTTTTTTACAACACGTACAAAAAAGCTTCCACTGTTTTTATAAACTTTTCCACACAAGTAGCATTTCTGGGTCGGAGATGGGATATTAATTGATTGTATTCAACCCGACAAGGTTAATTTTGTTATCGATGCATGGGAAATGCCCAAGTTGATGGGTTTCGGATTTTGCCTGGGCGATGGAACCCCGGAAACGATATACCATAAACTTTAAAATTTGCAAATGGCGCAGAAAATCTATACCAAAACCGGCGATTTAGGAAAAACTTCATTGATAGGCGGCACTAAGGTTCCTAAGAATCATTTAAGGATAGAAACATACGGCACGGTTGACGAATTGAACTCTTATATTGGTTTGATTGCCGATCACGTAAGCGCAGTTCATACAAAAGAGATATTGAAAGAAATACAGGATAGGTTGTTTACGGTTGGTTCTTCCCTGGCTTGCGACCCGGATAAAGAACCCAGGCTGAAGATACCCGACCTGCACGAAAGCGATATTACGCTCCTGGAAAAGGAAATAGATAAAATGAGTGCTGCCATTCCGGCCATGAAATTTTTTGTGTTGCCCGGCGGGCATGTTTCAGTAAGCACTATCCATATTGCCCGTTGTGTTTGTCGCCGCTGCGAGCGACTTTGCGTAAACATGCAGCAACACGATATGTTTGTAGAGCCGCTTGTTATTAAGTATATCAACCGGTTGAGCGATTACCTCTTTGTACTTGCCAGGTACACGGGCCACCAATTGGGCGTTCCCGAAATTGCCTGGAAGCCGAGGGTTTGAAGCGGTAGTGAGTAAACAAGAATTTTTCGGTTAAAAGTATTTGCTACAGTTCCAGTTTCCCATCTTTCATATGAAGCGTTCTGTCGCTCATGGCGGCGAGTTCTTCGTTATGGGTTACTATCAAAAACGTTTGACCGAACTGTTGCCGCAGGTCGAAAAACAGTTTATGCAATTCCTTGGCGTTGGCGCTATCGAGGTTACCCGTGGGCTCGTCGGCAAAAACTATATTGGGGTTGTTGATCAGGGCCCTTGCCACTGCCACGCGCTGCTGTTCGCCGCCGGAAAGTTGCTGGGGTTTATTCTGCAATCGATCGCCAAGGCCAAGTATCCCCAGCAATTCTTCGGCTCTCTTTACAACCTCTTTTTTTCTTTTCCCGGCTATCCAACCCGGAATTGATACATTTTCAACAGCAGAAAATTCGGGAAGTAAATGATGAAATTGAAACACGAATCCAATATGCTGGTTTCGGAAGGCAGCCAGTGCTTTATCGTTGGCGTAATTGATGAGTTTGCCATTGATTTGTACTTCGCCTTTCGCAGGTTTGTCGAGTGTGCCCAGGATATGCAGGAGCGTACTTTTACCAGAGCCGGAGGGACCAACAATGCTTACAATTTCTCCTTTTTCGATGGAAATGTCTACACCTTTCAGCACCCATAGCTGGTCGTAATTTTTCTGAATATTCTTTGCCGTTAACATAAGCCTTTCAAAAGGCCGTCAAGATACTACAAAGCCCCGGTATGGCGTTACCGTTTTTGCGAATATATTGACTGCCGTTCGGAAGGAAATGCGAAGAGCTGATTCGTGGTGTAAGGGTTTGCAGCCAACGATCTTGTTGAGAAAATCCGCTCAAAAACGGGCAGGTGTATATTATTTTAGGAAATTGTTCATACCATCTTTAAAAGATAGATTTGGTTTTTTCGTAAGGAAAGTTACTTTTGCGGAAATTTAAAGGGTATCTATGTTCTGGACACTTGAATTGGCATCCTATCTTGAAGACGCTCCGTGGCCTGCAACCAAAGACGAGTTGATCGACTACTGTATTCGTAGCGGCGCTCCCATCGAAGTAATCGAGAACCTGCAGGAACTGGAAGACGAAGGCGAGATTTATGAGGGTATCGACGATATCTGGCCCGATTACCCCAGCCAGGATGATTTCTTTTTTAATGAAGACGAGTATTGAGAAAGCTGCGAGCTGTTAGCTTTGAGCTACGAGCCGATGCTGAAATTTGATAGACCTCCCGTTCGGGAGGTTTTTTTATTGGGAGAGGTTGTTAGCTGCGAGCTGATAGCCTTGAGCTACGTGTTGAGGGATTTGATAAAGCGGCCCCAAAGAAAACCCATCGATGCCTGAAAAATATTGCAAACCCGCCATCTCTCGCGATTCACGATTCACGATTCACGATTTCCGATTCCCGATTTCCAATAACACTACTGAAAAAAGCAGCACTTCTCCATTAAACCGTAATCTCCACCCTATTTCCCTCCGGATCCAGCACTACGCTTTCGTAATATCCGTCACCGGTTCGGCGGGGTCCATCCAATATTTCGTACCCGTCTTTTCTGAATTGCTCTGTAAGGCTATTTACTTTTTCTTCGCTTCCCACCGAAACGGCGAAATGAATGAGGCCGGAAAATTGTTTGTATATATCGTTCGTCGAGGCCGGTATTCCCTGCATCCGCATCAACTCGAGGCGTGCACCGGTATCGAAAGAAAGGAAATACGACTCGAATTGCTTTTTAGCATTCACATATTTTTCATTGCTTTTAGCACCGAAATAGCGCATGTAAAAAGCCCGCATTTGTTCGAGGTCGTTTACCCAAATGGCAATATGCTCAATATGCAATTATAAAAAGTTTAAAAGTTCCGGTTGAGTTATACTGTTCCGACAGATAGTTCCATTACACCTCCTCAGCTTTTCTTAAAACTAAGTTTGAAATAAAGCATCAGCAAGGCAAGTACGAGGATGATCGCATTGGCAATGATGATCGGCATTAGCTTCAGGTAAAGTCCATAGAACAACCAGGTAGACACATTGCCGATCAGGATAATAATCATCCAGAACGAAAGATCGCCCACCGATTTGGTGCGCCATGCATGCATTACCTGGGGAACAAAGGTTACGCTCGATAGAAAAACACCGATATAACCTACAATTTCAATCCAATGCATTGGCTGTTTTTTATTTTTTCTGTCAACTTGCAGCTGCAACCATACTTGTTTCGACAAGCAAATTGTGGGAACTTCCATCCGGTTCTATTTCTCCATTTGCTCTATAACGGCCTGCGTAACGCCGGTGAAACTGAAGCCCCCGTCGTGGAATAGGTTCTGCATGGTCACCATTCGGGTAAGATCGCTGAAAAGAGTTACGCAATAATCGGCACATTGATCGGCGGTGGCATTTCCCAGCGGGCTCATCTTTTCGGCATAGCTGATAAATCCATCGAAGCCTTTTACGCCACTGCCTGCGGTTGTTTTGGTAGGCGATTGAGAGATAGTATTCACACGCACTTTTCTTCTTACACCGTAGTGATAACCGAAACTGCGGGTTACACTTTCCAGCAGCGATTTTGCATCGGCCATCTCGTTGTAATCAGGAAATACTCTTTGCGCGGCAATATAAGTAAGTGCTACTACACTACCCCATTCGCTGATGGCATCCATATCCCATGCCGTACGCAACACACGGTGTAAACTCATGGCCGATATATCCAATGTCTTCGCATTCCATTCATAATTCATCTCGGTATAGTGCTTTCCTTTACGTACGTTCAGGCTCATGCCTATAGAATGGAGGATGAAGTCGATTTTGCCACCGAAATGCTCCATCGATTTCTCAAAAAGGTTTTTCAAATCGTCCATATTAGTAACATCGGCGCCAATCACTGGAGCGTTTACTGCTTCGGCGAGTTTATTGATTTCGCCCATACGTAACGCAACCGGAGCATTGGAAAGAACCAATTGAGCGCCCTGCTCGTGGCAACGAAGCGCCGTTCTCCACGCAATAGATTTTTCATCGAGCGCACCGAAAATAATTCCTTTCTTTCCTTTCAACAGGTTGTTTGACATAACAATTGGTTTTAAAATTGGGCATGAAAATAGTAAAAAATAGAATAGTACATGCCGGCGCGCTGCCGCGAACTGAAGATGGAGAGGCTGGCATTTGATTGTTTACGATAAAGGAAAAACAATTTATCTGGCTTTCCAGATATAATTTGAAATGATGAAGACGGCAAGATAAGTATAGGCGAACGCGAATGCCAGTATAAAAAGCATAAATAGCAGAAACCTGGAGAAAGATTCTTTCGGACGAATTTTCTTGATCAACCACTTGTTAAAGAAATAGGCCGGTATCGCTGCCAGCAAACCATAAAACAGTAGGTCCCGAATGCCCATTGGCTTTGAATAAAAATGATCGTGGCTGATTTAGTTCATTACCATTTCCCGCGCATTTTGCAAAGCGGCCGCGGTAGGCTTTTCTCCACTAAGCATTTTTGCAATGGCAGTAATTCTTTCTTCCTGCGACAACTGTTTGATATTTGTTTTCACTGCATCTCCCTTGATTTCCTTATACACAAAGAAATGCGCATCTGCCTTGCCGGCAATTTGCGGCTGGTGCGTGATGCTGATTACCTGCCGTGCAGACGCCAATTCTTTCATGATGATGCCCACTTGCCGGGCCGCTTCTCCACTGATTCCCGAATCAATTTCATCAAAAATCAGCGTGGGCAAATCGAGCGATTGCGCCACCAGCGATTTTATACACAGCATGAGCCTGCTCAGCTCGCCTCCACTTGCCACTTTGCGGATGGGTTCGAAGCGGTTGCTCTTATTGGCATCAAAAAGAAATTCAACCGAATCCTGGCCATAGAAATTCAGTTCAACCGTTTGCAGTTGCACCTGCAGGCGTGCATTGGGCATGCCCACTTGCTGCAATAGCTTGTTTACTTTTTCCTGCAAAGGTTTTACCTGTTTGCTACGATTTGCTGAAAGTTTCGCGGCGAGTTCCTCCGCCTCCTTCACCAATTGCTGCACTACTTTTTCTTTGCTGACAATGGCTTCGTCTATATTCAACACCGCCTGCAGTTTTTCTGCAAGACGGTTTTTAAGTGCAAGTAATTCCGACGTTGTTTGCAATCCATGCTTCTTAAGTAATTTATATCCCAGGGCAATACGCTCATTCAATTCTTCGATTCGTGCAGGATCGAATGATACCTGGTCGTTCAGCCGATCTACTTCGCTATTGATATCTTGCATTTCAATATAAGATGATTGCAATCGTTGAACCAATGCGGGAAGGCTCGGATGCAGGTTGCTGTATGCCTGCAGTTGATTGACCATCGATTTGAGTTGTTGCATCATTGGCTGTTCGCCTTCGCTCAGTTCATATACTATTTTTGAGAGAGAGGCCTTTATGCCTTCTGAATTACTGAGCAATTTCAGTTCGGCATCGGCATCTTCCAATTCATTGTCGCGGAAGCCTGCTTCTTCGAGTTCGTCGTACAAAAACTTATTGTAATCGTATTCTCTTGTGAATTGATTTTTCTGTTGCTGCAGTTCCTGGAGTTCCTGCAAACTATGTTGCCACTGCCTGTAAACGGTTTGATAGTGCTGCAGCAGATCGTAATGAGCAGCCAGGGCGTCGATCACCTGGCGCTGAAAATCACTTTCCCCGAGCTCCAGTGTATCGAATTGCCGGTGAAGATCTACCAGCGCCACGCTCAGTTGCCGCAACTGCTCCAGGTTAACAGGTGTATCGTTTACAAAGGCCCGGGATTTACCATTAGCAGCTATTTCGCGGCGAATCACTAATTCTTCTTCTGCATCCAGGTCGTTGCCGACCAGGAAATTTCTCACTTCCCTGCGATCCGACACATTAAATACACCTTCTACAAAACATTTTTTTTCGCGGTTGAGCAGTACCGAAGTATCTGCGCGATCGCCCAATATCAGCGACAATGCTCCCATCAATATAGATTTACCAGCTCCTGTTTCGCCGGTAATAATATTGAGGCGATCGCTAAACTGGATTTCTATTTCGTCTATAATGGCGTAGTTCTGTATAGTTAGTTTCTTCAACATATTCATTAAGCGTTCGGCAAGTTAATTATTCTGGTTCTTGCGTTTGCCAGAAAATACTCACATCTATTTATTCTCCGTTGCAACGGGCAATCCCTGCCTTTGCGCGCTGGTCGAGGGAGTTTTTATAGTCGTGATCCTTCATCTTGAGGCAATGTTTGTACCAAACGGTCGCGCCTGGTTTGTCGCCCTTTTTCTCGAGTATATTACCAATATGCAAGGCGGCTCTTGCAGCAAAATATTCTTTTCGGTTTTCACCGAGAGCAATAGCCTGCCTGTAAAAGCCGATTGCTTCTTCATTGGCACCAAGGTCTTCGTAGAGCCTGCCAACGCGGTAAGCGAATTCGGTGCGATCGGCTGGTGAAGCGAAGTCGGTATATTTTCTTCCATGTAAAAGCCGGAGAGCTTCGCGGTGGTATCCACCATCGTTCAGCAAGCGTGCGCGCAACAATAGTTTGTTGGGCCATGTATTGGTTTTGGCTTCTTTTTGGGCCTGCTTATCGGCTTCCGTACCCAGGGATCCTTTCGTGAGTATCATTGACCGGTACCTGTGGGCATTGTTTTGATCATCTGCCAGGTAATAATACCAGCTTAATTTCTGCAAGGCATCTTTTATATAAAATCTCCCGCGAAAATTTTCTACGAAACGTTGCAGGCTTAAAGCTGCATCCGGTGATTGCCGGTGGAGCTTCGCATAGCCCAATTCCAGGTCCCAAACCGGCGTATAAAAATATTCGGAGGATGTGTTGCGATTGCTTATAATTTTCTGCGCGTACTCCGATTGCTGGTTGTTTAAACTGAGATTGGTTGCGAGATAGGCAAAAAGGTGATTATTGACAAGGTCGAGCGATTGCTCCTGCATGAAACGAAATACGCCGGGCCGATCGTTTTCGACATAATATTTAAGATAACAGTAGAAAAAGATGGCCTCCTCCCGGAAAAGCCGCGACAAATCGTCGTTTCGGTGGAGAAAGTCACGGAGTTTGTTCATTCCCTGCTGGATGGAGCCTTTGATGCCTAAGAGATTACTGAGCCACTTGTATCCGTCGGGAATGGTTCCTGCCGCGGTTTGCATGGCGCCCCGGTAAAGCTGGTTGGGATAGAAAGCGGGAAACTTTTTCTCGTTTTCCTTTACCTGCAGAAAGGAACGCCTGAATTCCCATCCTGCATCCCATTCGTAGCCGAATTTTATTTTGACCGCAGCCCATTGAAAGTGGATAATAGACTTGGTGAAAAGATAAAAAGGCGACGATTCGGGTCCCTCGTTCATTTTATCGAGTCTCAGTTCGAGGTTGGCTTTTCTCTTCTTGTATTCCTGCGGGTCTTCGTTAAAAAAAAGCACAAAGAAATCGATATAGTTTTCCAGGAAATAGGGAATGAGATTGTCGGGATCGACGGCTTTTTGCTGGTCGATTAGTTTTTGGCCGTTGGTTAGTTTAAGTTGAATGATCTCTTTATAGGCGAGTTGGCAGTTGTTGTTGAAGTCGAATCTTTTTTGAGAATATACTGTTGAGGATAAACTCCAACAAACAGTTAAGGTAAAAATATGAATAACTATTGCCGGTCTCCGAAACATGGTTGCAAGATAAGTAAGAGAGTTGAGTGGTGGGTGTTGGAGGGATAACCAGCTTGAGAGGAAATCGGGAAAGAGATATGATTGACGTGTTGGCTTTGCTGGCAAATAGGTTTTGATCAATTATCCACTTTAATTGTTCTGCGAGTGGAGTACGTTCATTAAAGTGTGTGGGCGCTGGTAGCTTGGTATAGAATAAATCTTGTTAGTACTATTTGACCGGTTTCAGTTTAATGCCTTTTAGCGCCCTATCGGGCCCCGCCCTCGCACCCCGCCCCCACCTCCCAACCTTCCGAATTTTTTGTCCCGGTTTGTCCGTAAGCAATACTTTGCCCTGAGTAACCTTTATCCTATCTGCCCGGTACTCTTTGTATGTTGGAAAGCATCTGACCAATCCCTGCCTCCCGCAACCTTCGAAGTCTTACGATTGGCAATAATCAATCAGCTTGTACAAAATTCCAACGAAGTCAAAACGAGGCAATGGGAAAAAAACGTTTTTTAATGGGAAAATTCGGAAAAAATGCGGGAGAAAACGGGAACATATCTTGGCTGGCAGCGCTTCACAAAAAATAGTGAAAGCTATCCCGCTCCGCGTTGAATGCCAACAGACATGCATGCACCAGACGGGTTTGTATAAAAAATGCAGCGACCGGGTCTAATTAAAACAACAAGGCATTCCTTCATCGGAATGCCTTGTAATATCTTATGAATGTAACTGTTCCTTACTTCACCTCAACGGAATCGAACAGGTCGCGATCCACCAGAACCCGGCCGCAGTTTTCGCATACGATAATTTTCTTGCGCTGGCGAATTTCACTTTGGCGTTGCGGTGGAATAGCATTGAAACATCCCCCACATGCATCGCGCTCAACGGGAACAACCGCCAATCCATTGCGATAGTTCTTGCGGATACGATTGAAAGAGTTCAACAAACGTTCTTCTACCTTTGCCTGCGCCTCGGTGGAAAGCTTTCCAAAATGCTTTTCTTCCTTTTCAGTAGAAGCGATAATTTTCTCGAGCTCACCTTTTTTGGTATTAAGCACGGCTTCTTTTGCAGCGATGTTTTTCTTTGCCTTTTCGAGAACTACAACCTTTTCGGCTATTTCCTCGTTAGCGTCTTTGATATGTTTTTCGGCCAGCTTCATCTCCAATTGCTGCATCTCAATTTCCTTATTGATGGCCTCAAATTCACGGCTGTTCTTTACATTCTCGCTTTGCTTCTCGTATTTCTTTATCAGCGCTTCGGCTTCTTTGATAATGTTTTTCTTCTGCGAAATGAATTCCTGGATCCCATTTATTTCCTCTTCAATCCGGGTCTGGCGCGCATGTAGCCCTTCGATCTCATCTTCCAGGTCGCTCACTTCCATGGGAAGCTCACCTTTCAGGATCTGGATTTCATCAATTTTGGATTCGATTTTTTGGAGGGCCACTACCGAGGAGAGCTTTTCTTCTACGGAGTATTCTTTGATTGTACTCATAGTTTAGAAATAATAATTAACCGGGTTTGTATTTATTTCCGATTTAAGGACGGCAAAGGTAGGAAATTTTTCCAGCAAATGCTCCACCAGTAAGCCGATGGTGAATTGCTCGCTTTCGAAGTGCCCGATATCGCATAATAACAGCTTTCCATCGGCATCGAAGAACTCATGATACTTCAGGTCGGCCGTGATAAATGCGTCGGCCCCGGCCATCAAAGCCCTGGAAATCAAAAAGCTACCTGCTCCACCGCAGATGGCCAGCCTCCTGATGGGCCGGTTCAGAAATGCGCTATGCCGAACCACCCTGAGGCCAAACCGGTTTTTCAGCATTTCCATCAAATCGCGCTCTCCAAGGGCCGCGGGCAAATCGCCCACTAAACCCGAGCCAATAGCTCCATGCCTGTTATCGACACTTACAATATCGTATGCCACTTCCTCGTAAGGATGGGCCCGGAGCATCGCATCTACTACCGCCGATTCGAGATAGGAAGGGAATACCACCTCGATCTTTGTTTCGGGTTCCCGGTGCAACTGTCCAATATTGCCAATAAAGGGATTTGCACCCTCCCCTGCTTTAAAAGTACCGATGCCCTCAGTTCCAAAACTGCATTCGGCATAGTTCCCGATATGGCCGGCCCCCGCATCAAAAATTGCCTGTCGAACCTGATCTGCATGTTGCCGGGGAGCAAAACAGAATATTTTTTTTAGTGTCGCATCTTTTGCCTGTAAAACCTTTCGGTTAACCAGTTCCAGTTTGTCTGCCATCCTTCCATTCACCCCAGTTATCACGTTATCGAGATTGGTATGAATAGCATAGATAGCAATATCATTTTTTATCGCTGCAATCACCGTACGTTCTACATAATTCTTCCCGTTCAATTTTTTAATGCCCGAAAAAACAATCGGGTGATGAGCGATAATAAGATTGCATTTTTTTTGAATAGCTTCCTCCACAATCGACTCCGTTGAATCCAGCGCACACAGAACGCCGCTGCATGCCCATTCAGCCTGGCCCGTAATCAACCCTGCATTGTCGTATTGCTCCTGCAGCGACGGCGGCGCCAGTGTTTCCAATACTTTTATGATAGATGCAATTTTCATTGAGTAAATATACTTCACGAAAGAGCAACATAGGTGCAAAATTCTTTTTCTGCCGGCCAAATAACTGTCGTAACTTTTACATGATCCGTTTCCTGTGCAACTCCCTTTCCGGCGTTATTACAACATCAAACTTGCCGAATATGAAAAAGGTATTACTTGCAGTGCCCATCTTATTATTGGTTTCGTTCAGCCTCACAGAGTCGGGACTTACCAAAAAGGAAAAGAAGGCTGCTATCAGTTATCTCGAGGAAACACGCACCGATCTTAAAAACACTATTGCAGGCTTAAGCGAAGACCAATTCAACTTCAAACCAGGCAACGATCGCTGGTCTATTAAAGAATGCCTCCAGCATATTGCCAGTACCGAAATAGCGCTATGGCAATTGTGCGAGGGAACACTGAAGGCGCCCGCCAATCCTGAAAAAAGAAGCGAGATAAAGATGAGTGATGAACAACTGATCAAAGCGTTTACTGATAGGAGTAATAAGGTAAAAACTTCTGAATCGTTACAACCTGATAAATCGCCTTTTTCGACGGCACTCGATGCAGTTTCTTCCATCGAGTCCTCGAGGGAGAAGTTGATCAAATACATGAAAGGAACCAAGGATGATATGCGCAACCATGTAACCCAATTGCCTTTTGGATGGATTGATGCGTATCAACTGGTATTGTTTATTGGAGCTCATTGCAACCGGCATACACAGCAAATTGCCGAAGTAATGGCCGACCCTAATTTTCCGAAGAAATAATAAGTAAGAATACTGATCATCTTTTATCCCGGCTCCAACCCCGTAAGGTTGGGTCGGGATGGGATGATTGGAAAATCGTCAATATTGCTTACGAAGTCCTTTTCGCAAATCCAAAAGTCCATTGCTGCTTTCCGGTTCGCTTTCTTTAACCAGAGTTTTCATTTCCATAATCCTACTAACTGGAACGGCGCCCAATAATAAGGGTCGTCGTAACCAGGCTGCTTGCGTAAATACGCCTGCGCCTGTTGCAGTGCCTGCACCTTGTCCATCGTTTTCAGATTGTCATAAAACTTGTCGATAAGCAATCTTGTTGCCTTATCATCTACCTGCCATAAAGTAGCTATCACCGTAGGCACTCCCATTTCAATAAAAGCGGATGCCGTGCTGATAGGCCAGCCTTCTGCCACTTCCCGGATAACGGCCGTTTCGCAGGCAGAAAGTGTTACCAATCGAAAACGATCAATATCGGTGATGGATTGAATTTGTGCAATCGTAAGCTTTCCGTCGTCGTTGTTCGAAGGATCGGAAGCCAATACGAGGTAGGAACTGTCCGCATTACTATAGTCCAGTACACCATGTGTTGCCAAATGAAGAATATTGAAATCGCCCTTATTCCCCAGCACATTTTTTTTGGTGGCCTGTTCCCGTATATACACTACCGTTTGAGGGATCTTGGTTTGAAGTGTTTTCACCTCCTCCTCGGCATTGGGAAGGGTTTTGTCGGCATTCCCCACCGCCATCACCCGGAATTCGGTAATGGGCTCATAAACGCCACTGGTAACCGTGGATATTTTATTAACGTAGAACAACTGTTTCTCTTCCCCAAAATAATGCAGGTTGCCGTTTGCATCTTTGTAAGTAAGCGCATCAAACGGTACAAAACACAAAAACCCACTTGGTACAATTGCCACCCTTTGTTTCCCGGTTATATCTTTTTCGAACGGAGAAAGAAGCAACTGGTATAAGTCGGCAGCCAATTGTGCCTTATCTTCTTTTTTAGCAGGTGAAGTTTGGGCCGTAGTCCCCAGTTTTCCACCACGTATATCGCGCGATGAGCGGTTCGATCGTGCATGAAGCGTATAAAAAGCTTTGATTTTCTCCTGCAGCAGCGCACGATCTATGGGAATATCTTTAATAAAAATCGTATCGCGCATTACTACAAATACGCTCATCTCCCTTTCGGTTACCAGGTAACTCACTACTACCACGTCCGCAGGAATTCGTCTGCGTTGGGCCATAAACTCGGCCGGGTCCACCGTTTTAAATGCCGCCAGGTGGGGGTATTTTATTTTTAACTCATTAACATATGCCTTATACTGCTCAGCGGCTATCGAACGCATTTTTTCCCATTGCGCAATCTGTTCCTTATGCTGCAATTGTTCCGGCTTCGATTTTTCTTTTGCAATCTGGTTTTCGAATAAGGTCTGTTGCTTTCGAAGTTCTTTTTCCTTTGCCACTGCTTCCGTTTTTTCTGCATCGGCATAGTTAATATCGCCTGTATTGAGCCGCAGTTTGATATTTTCCGCATTGGCTTTTTCCATATACACCAGCGCTTCCTCTACCCTTCCCTGCTTTTTCAGGTATAATACCATTTTCTGGTAAAGCTCCACCACGCTTTCATCGCTGGAAAAAATCTTCTTTGCTTCGCTGCCTGTAATCTTGCTTTTTATTTTTTCCACTTCTTCAATGGCCTTTTTCAAACGATCAATGCCATCGTCTACATTATTGGCAGCAAGCTGTATATCAGCAAGCGTTGCATATGCCTTCCAAGCATAGTTGCGGTACTGGGTTTTATCCGAGAGCTCTATACAGCTACTAAGCTTTTTTTCCGCTTCAACCGGTTGATTGTTTTTATAAAGCATTTCGCCCCAGGCCTGCAATAACTGAATGACCAATGTTTTTTCGCCACCCCGGGACAACAGGGAGTCGGCTATCCTAAAATGTTTTTCGGCATCGCTATAATTTTTTGTTGCACTCATCAATCGCCCATAAATATGGTTCGAGATATACAACTGACGATTGTTCTTTTGCTGGTTCGCCATTTGCAACGACTCCTTCAACCATTTCTCAGCCTCGTTGTACTTTTTCTGGTCGAGCAGTACTTCGCCAATATTGCTTCGAACAAGGGCAAGAAAGGAGGGATCGTCGTTGAATTTTTCCAGCATCCGCCGGGTCAACTGAAATTGCTTCAAGGCTTCTTCATAGTTCTTCTGATGATAATAGATGGTACCTATATTGTTGGCTACGCTTATCCTCGGTTTTTCAAGCGATAATTTCTGATAGATACTATCTGTTTTACGGTAATACATTAATGCATCGTCGAATTCGCCCTGCTGGTTACGAACGTTTCCGAGATCGAGGTATACCGAAGCAATACCCCAGGGATTTTGTTTTTCCTCGTATATCTTCAACACTTCCGAGAGTTTGTTCATCGCTTCCGGGAAATTTCCCAAAGTATAGTGATACGACATCAGCCCGTAAACAGCCGAGGCTATACTATACCCGTTGTTTATCTGCCGGGCAAGGGCAAGTGATTGTTCAAATTGCTCCCGGCCCCTTTCAAAATCGCCCCTGTAATTGTAATAATAACCGTAGCTGATCAGCAGCGCCGCCTGCTTTTCTTTGTCTTCCAGTTTACGGTAAATGGCCATTGCCTTATCGTATAAAACCAGGGCGCTGTCGTATTCGTTGATATAACTGTAAAGGCTACCGATTTCCTTATGGCAATAGGCAATATTGGCTTCGCTTTGTGTTTCTTCGGCCAATAGCAATCCCCTTCGCATTTTTGCAATAGCATCTTTGTAATCTTCTTTATAAAACTGCGATACCAGGGCCCGGTTTATATAATTGTACATCAAGCCCGACTTATCGCTTATCTCCTGCTGAATAGCGATCGCCTGCACATAATAATCGTCGGCCTTTGCATAGTTCCGCTCTTCGTAGAACCGGTTACCTATTGCACTCAGCAGGGCAGCTTCTTTGTCGCGCGCCTTGATGCTTCTGTATTCCAGCAATGCCTGTTGGTAGTATTTGTCGGCGTTGCTGTAGTCTTTTATCTTAACATAGTTGGAAGCGATGTCTTCAAGCAATTCCGCGTATTCCTCCCGCGCTTCGCTTTTTTTGTACAAGCCCAAGGCCCTTTCATAGGCTTCCATGCTTCGTGTAGCGTCACCGCTTTCTTTATACAAAGCCCCGATTTTTTTCCAGCTATAGGCCTCCCCTTTCAGGTTACCGATTTCTCTGCGAAGCAGTATTGCTCTGTTATGGGCATCGATGGCGCTATCAAATTTGCCAAGACTCCAAAGCACCTGGCCGATATTCGACATCGAAAATCCGGCATCGTTTTTTTCTCCCGATTTTAAATGCAGTTCATAGGCCAGTTGATATTTTTCGAATGCATCGCGGTACTTTCCCACTTTGCTCAGCAAATAAGCCTGGTTATCCACCGCGTCGGCCTCGGCCTCTACATCACCCAAAGCTTTCTGGTAGCGAAATTCATTTTCGTAACAATCCGCCGCCAATTGATAATCGCCCATTTTTTCGTACGATTTACCCATTAATCGGTTAATCGTTGCCGTTTGCTTCCTGGCCTCGAGCGACCTGGCTTTCGCCAAAACCGCGAGGCCCTTGGAGTACTGATCAATCGCTTCCTTGTATTTACTTTGATTATACAAGGCATCGCCCACTCCCCAGTATGCTCTTGCCACTGCGCTTCTTTGTTCGTCGGAACTATCCTGCAAAAGCCTGCCGAGCCTAAGCTTTAGCACCTGCTCATACATAAGCTCCGATTCTTTATACATGTATTTTACTCCGTAGATATAGCCCAGATTATTAATGCAGAAACTCAAGCCCCTTTCGTCTTTTCCTTTTTCAAAATAGGATTTCGCCTTGCTGTAAGAGCTGAGCGCATCGTCGTATTTTTTCTGCTCATCCTGTATCCGTCCCAGGTTGAAGAGACTCCAGCCAATCATATCGGGATCGTTGTACACCCCGGCAACGCGCTGTAAAATTTTATTCCACTTCAACGCTTCGTCGAACCGGTCGATAAAGGCCATATTCTGCGCGTCCACCTGCCAGGCCGTGAAGAAATTATCGCGGATACTCGTTTCATAGCTCTTTGCGTAGAAAAGAAATTCAGCGTCTGTTTTTGCAGCCATCAAACTATCCATAATTTCATTCGAACCTGGAGGCGCATTGTTCAGTAACCAGGTAGCATAGGTTTCCGATATCTTCCATACACCACCCATGTATTTCCCGGGATAACTTCTTACAAAACCCAGGAAAGCCTTGAGGTCTTCGGGGGTGGAACGGCTCATCGCCTGTTTCCAGGTAATGCCTTTAAGGCGGCCACGCGTAATCACGTCTTTCGGATTATACGTGGTGTCGTCCTTGATCATCTCGTAGATTTCCTCAATCGCCGAAAGCATACATTTGTATATATCCTTTTCCAACTCTTGCGAAGGATAATACATCATCGTTCTCGGATGCGCAATCCACTCGCGCGAATTGTCGACAAATCGGATATTCATCAACGATACTTCCAGGAAAACATCCTTGAATGCAAGCTTTGGGAAACGAATCGGCACGGTAATCATATCCTTTGGATAGATGGCATAAAAACTATCGGCCGGGTTGATGAGTTGGATGACTGCCTTTGAGTAGTCGGGGTAAACCTCGGTTATCCTGGCGGAACCCAGCAAGCGGTTCGACCGATCGAGGCCGCTGATATGCTTCCCGTATACTTCCGCATCTGCGCCTTCGTAAATACCATCATTTGTTCCTCCATCAATAACCGCTTCGTAAGTTTTATCGGGCAGTTGCTTTAGCGAGTCGATGGAACGAGTGGCATTGATCGTCTCTTGCGCCGGGCCTTTGGGGAAATCGTAAACAATACCCTTCTTTCTCGATTTGTCGTACAAGGCGCCGATAATCCGCAAGGTGAGTTGCACATTCAATTCCTTGCCGGCCTTGCGGAAATACGGCAGGCTGAGATGATACGCTTTATGGGCTTGCTCAAACTTGCTCAATGCTTCGAATAAAAACCCGGCACGGTAATAACAATAGGCTGAAAATGCTGCATCGTAACCAGTGGACTTTGTTTCTTCAACAGCCGCAGCATAAAACCCTTCTGCCGACCGCAGGTATTCGCTACGAGCAGAATCGGCAACAGCCTTTTCGTACAGGGATTTTGCCAGGGGGCTTTTTTGAGCATTTGCCTGCGTTAAAATAAGCGCAAGCATGCACAGCATTGACCAGCGCCGGAGAACTCTCATAAAGGGGTTTTTACAAAATTTCACCAAACAAATTACTGTTTTCACCGATCGTTTCAAGTACCCACCAGCACGTATTTGGAAACGGGTTCCATGTAAACGATGGAAGATTTTGTACAAAAGAAAGACCGGCCCGATAGTCTTTTTTCGGATTTTAGTGGCAAAATAGAAAGGCATATGTCAAGGATAGCAACACAGGAATTATACGAACAATACAGGCAACAACTAAGAAAGATAGCGGATGTTAAATACGCAACGGCCGTATTGCAATGGGACCAGGAAACCTATCTTCCTCCCAAAGGCGCTGATTTTCGTGGACAACAGGTAGCAACCTTGTCGGAAACCGCCCACGAGTTTTTTATAGCTGAGTCGCTCGATAATTTATTGCGTGAATTAATGGATCGAACCGATTTGGGTGTTCGGGAGAAGCGGAACGTAGAATTAACCCTGGAAGACTATAGCAAGGCAAGAAAGTTTGATGCGGCATTCGTTCGGGCCATGGCAGAAGCTACACAAAAAAGTTTTCATAGCTGGATACAGGCTAGAAAGGAAAACAAGTTCGCTCTTTTTGCAAGCGATTTACAGGAACTCGTACGCCTCAAAAGAGAAGAAGCCTCCATTCTCGGTTATAAAAAACATCCTTACGATGCTCTACTGAACGACCATGACAAAGGATCGGATACCGAACAACTCGATCGCTTATTTGCTTCTTTAAAACAACCTTTGCACGACTTGCTTTCGAAGATCATGAATCGGCCAAGAGTGGACGACAGTTTTTTGAATCAGTATTTCTCCCGCCAGCAACAATGGGATTTTGGGATGCAAGTATTGAAGGACCTTGGTTATGATTTGGAAGCAGGACGGCAGGATCTTGCCGAACATCCTTTTACCATCAATTTCAATTGCCGCGATGTTCGCATCACAACAAGAATAGACGAGAACAATCTCAGCAATATGCTGTGGAGCTGTATTCACGAGGTTGGACATGCCCTCTACGAACAAGGACTGCCGGAAACGGAATATGGACTGCCGCTGGGCGAGCCCGCTTCTTTTTCGATTCACGAGTCGCAATCGCGGCTTTGGGAAAATCATGTCGGAAGAAGTTTCGAGTTTTGCGAATACTACTGGCCCCTGCTTATCCAATATTTTCCGCAACAGTTGAAAGGACAAAACCCGGAAAGTTTTTTCAAGGCAATTAATAAGGTAGAACCTTCGCTGATAAGAACGGAGGCAGACGAACTCACCTATCATTTTCATGTAATGATCAGGTACGAGATCGAGAAAAAACTGATCGAAGGAAGCATCCCTGCAAAAGATGTGACTGCCTATTGGAACGAGCATTACAAAGAGTACCTGGGAATTGAGGTGCCCGATGATAAAAATGGTTGTTTGCAGGATGTACACTGGAGCCATGGCAGTTTCGGATATTTCCCCACCTATAGCCAGGGCAGCTTTTATGCTGCGCAGATATTTCATAAAGCATTGACAGAGATAGAAGTTTTACCCGAAAACATACGAAAGGGGCTGCACAGCCCGTTGTTGGAATGGCTGCGCAGGAACCTGCACAGCCTTGGCCGCATGTACACGAGCGAAGAACTTTGCCTGAAAATCAGCGGGGAAAACCTGAATACCGGGTATTTTTTGAACTACCTGCTTGCGAAATACCGTAATATTTACCAACTTTAGAATCGAAAATTCCCTTCTATGAAAAAAAATCTACTCTTTATAGTTCTTATTGTGTCCTGCACCATTTCGTTTTCGTGCAAGAAAGCCATCGAACAAAAGAAGGAAGATATTATTATGAGCGCCATTACCGATGGCACCTGGATTGTTGAGCAATATTTTGAAGGCGCCAATAATGTTAGCTACGAATTCCAGGATTATGATTTCAAGTTTTACAAAGACGGCAGCGTTACCGGAACAAAACAGGGCAATAGCACCGCCGGTACCTGGATAGGGAATGCTACCAACTACTCCATTACGTCCAACTTCCCCTCTGCAGGCGATCCGATTTTAAAACTCAACGGAGTGTGGAAGATCACCGATAGTTATTGGGATTATGTGGAAGCGGAAATGACGACGCCCTCCGGAAAGAACTTACTACATCTTCGAAAAAAGCAGTAAAACCGGTTTGATTTAAATTCCAGTATAGTTTTTGCTCCGCTTAGGCGGAGCTTTTTATTTTTCCGTACTCCTCAAAAGACTTAATTTTCCACAGCTTATCCACATACTGGATCGACCCGGTATCTTATGAGGAAATCTAACCTGCTTATAAACCTGTTAGTGGCCTGGCTTTGCACCATGAGTGCAGGATCGGCCTATGCCCAACTTGCGGCAGCATTTTCGGCCAATAAGACCGAGGGTTGTGCTCCATTGGTGGTCCAGTTCAGGGACGAATCAACCGGGAACCCTAACGAATGGCGATGGGACCTGGGCAATGGAACGATATCATTCCTGCAAAATCCCGCGGCTACTTATTTTAATACCGGAGCCTACACGGTAAAACTGGTAGTGAAGAGAGGCAACCAGCAGGATTCAGTTGTAAAAACCCAGTATATCGTAGTTTATGCTTCTCCTACTATAAACTTTGTTGGTTCCGACTCCAGCGGATGTTATCCCCTCACTGTTCAATTTACCGATCTCAGTGCTGCCGGCGATGGAACCATTAGCAGTTGGCTATGGGATTTTGGCGATGGCGACACTTCTTCATTACCCAACCCTGCACACACATATACTGCGGGAGGAAACTACAACGTGTCGTTGCAGGTAAAAAATAGCCGGGGATGCATTCAATCAATCACCCGCCTCAATTATATTCGGTTAAACAACGGGGTGAAGGCCGACTTTGATGTGGGCAGTTCCAGCACTTGCAATCCGCCCACCGCCATTAATTTTTCCAATAAGAGCAGCGGTACGGGTTCGCTTTCGTATCAATGGTTTTTTGGAGATGGATCGGTTTCCACGCAGGCAAACCCCTCGCATACCTATCTTACTCCCGGCACTTATACCGTAAAACTGGTGGTAAGAAACAACACGGGCTGTGCGGACTCAATGGTTAAACCCAATGCCGTTGTAATTGGATCGGTATCGGCTGCATTCACCCATCCGCCCGTCATCTGTGTGGGCCGGCGAATTGATTTCATCAACAACTCAGCACCTGCTCCCTCGGGCGCCCGCTGGGATTTTGGTGATAATAGTTTTTCAACTGCCATCAGCCCTTCCAAAACCTACAACAGCCCGGGATTCTACAATATAAAACTGGTAAGTTTTTTTGGTGCATGTATGGACTCCATTGTTAAAGCGATCCAGGTTATACCCAAACCTTCCGGCGATTTCCTGGCCAACCCTACCAATTCCTGCAAAGCGCCGCTGTCGGTTGCATTTCAGCATTCAGTTTCAGGAGCTATTTCTTACAAATGGATCTTTGGCGATGGAGATTCGTCGGCCCTGCCCAATCCAACCCATACATACACACTGCCCGGCAACTACAGTGTATCATTAATTGTTACCAATGCCGCCGGCTGTACCGACACCATCCGTAAGAACAATTTCATCAATATACAGCGACCGCAAGTGACAATAACACCGTTACCGCAGGAAGGCTGTATCCCTTTCCACTTCCAGCCTGTATTTATAATGAACACCCCCGATTCAATTATAAGTACGCAATGGCATTTTGGCGATGGGTCAGTTTCCTCACTACGAAACCCCTCCCATACCTATACTGCCGCAGGAGTATATACAGTGAAACTTTTTTATACCACGCTCGAAGGATGCTCCGATTCTGTGGTTGCTACAAACGCTATTCGTGTGGGTGAAAAACCCATCGTGAATTTTAGCGCAAGCCCACGTTTTGCCTGTGCTTACCAACAGATACGATTCACTGATTTGAGCAGCGGGCCGACGGGCGATCGCTGGTTATGGACTTTCGGCGATGGTGGTACTTCCACAGAAAAAAACCCAGAGTATACTTACCAGGACACGGGCTGGTTTTCGGTAACACTTATTGTTTGGAGCAATGGTTGCTCCGACTCTGTTTCGATTCCAAACTACATTTACATTAAACCACCGGTTGCGCGTTTTATTGATTCTTCCGGATGTTCTTCAAAATTTACCCGCTGGTTTACCGACCGATCGATCGGCGCCACATCGTGGTTCTGGAGTTTTGGCGATGGTTCCAACTCTACCGATCAACATCCCGTTCACAGTTATGCAATCCCCGGTAGCTATATCGTAACGCTTACGGTTAAGAACGATACCTGCGAACATACCATTTCCCGGCAAATAATAATTGTGGCTGAGACCGCTGCATTCAGCGCACGTGACACCATTGTTTGTAAAGGTTCGCCCGTGAGCTTTTCACCCCAGGGAGTTTCTACCCAAAACATACAAAACTATCAATGGGATTTCGGCGATGGCAACTCGGGCTCGGGTGCAAGTCCCGTTCATATTTACTCGAAGGCCGGGACTTATTCTGTTCGATTAGTGGTGACCGATATCAATGGTTGCAGCGACACTCTCATCAAGTCGCAGTATATAAAAGTTAATGGGCCTACCGCAAATTTCGAAGCACTCAATCCAGCCATCTGCAACTTATCGACCGTAGTCTTTTCCGATTCCTCCTATTCCGACGGAGTACATCCCATCAGGCAGTGGATATGGGATTATGGCGATGGGCAGCGCGACAGTTTGACTTCGCCCCCGTTTCAACATTTGTACAGCAGCCCGGGCCAATTTGCGGTCACACTTACCGTGGTAGATAGTATTGGTTGTACAGATAGGCTTCAAAGAAACAGTTACCTGCTCGTGTCGAAACCATATCCGGCATTTCTATCTCCCGATACGCTCTCCTGTACCAACAAAACGATTCGTTTCATAAATCAGACATCAGGAAACGGGCCCTTTCAATTTAACTGGAGTTTCAGCAACGCCAGCACTTCATCAGCATCGCAACCTACTACCACCTATTCCAACGAAGGGGATTATACGATTAAACTTTTTGCGACCGATCGATACGGGTGCAAAGACTCCCTGGTAAAAAGCGATTACATTAAAATTCGAAATCCCCGGGCGAACTTTCTTATCAGCGACTCCGTGGCCACCTGTCCTCCACTGGTAGTTAACTTCAGCAATCAATCGCAAAACTTCATCCGGCACGAATGGGATTTTGGCGATGGCACCAGATCGATGGTGGCCAACCCGGTTCATTTTTATACATACCCCGGCGTTTATAAAGCCAGGTTAACCGTAACAAGCTATGGAGGCTGCGTTGATACCCTCGTTAAAACAATAACCGTAAGGGGCCCGCAGGGAAGTTTTCGTTACGATAACCTGGGAGGCTGTGAACCTATCACGGTTCGGTTTACGGGAACCACGAAAGATACCGTGAGCTTCATATGGGATTTCAATGATGGCGTGGTTGTTCAAACCTCCGATTCAATAATAACTCATACATATAACCGAAGGGGTTTTTACCTGCCGAAGATGATTCTGAAAGATCCACAGGGTTGCCAGGTTTCTATACCGGGCCCCGATACCATCCGGGTATTTGGAGTGGATGCAAAGTTTGGCACCAGTGCACAGCTATTTTGCGATTCGGGCAGAGTTGAATTCCGCGATTCATCGCAATCAAACGATATCATTTCCGCTTATCAATGGGATTTCGGAGATGGTAACCAATCACTGCTTCCAAATCCCTCACATTTTTACAGGCAAACCGGCACATATCCCATAAAATTGCGGGTGAGAACCCAAAGAGGTTGTGTGGATACTGTCCAACTACCCTTACCGATACGCATTTCGGCAAGTCCCATTGTTGGCATTACCGCCGATACCGGGGCCTGCGTACCTGCACTCGCCAACTTTTCGGCAAGAATAATAAGAAATGATACCGCTTCGCTGCAATGGCAATGGAATTTCGGTAACGGTAGTACCTCTACCCTTCAAAACCCTGCACCTGTAGCTTATAACGTAGCCGGCTCTTATTCCCCGCGGCTGATTGCAACCAATTCCCTTGGTTGTGCCGATACCGTTTTTCACAGTTATACTGCTTACCCGCTTCCTGCTACCAATGCTGGTGCAGACCAGGTTATTTGCCGAAACAGCGTAACGGATCTCGTGGGTTCGGGTGCCCTGCAATACCGCTGGAGCCCGGCCAGCGGCCTTTCGTGCACCGATTGCCCGACGCCCAAGGCCAGCCCCACCCAAAACACCAGGTATTACTTGCTTGGGAAAAATATATACGGTTGTTTTGCAAGCGATTCCGTACTAATTACAGTCCAACAACCGTTTAATCTCGAGGTTTCGAAAAGTGATACTCTTTGTTTGGGGGAAAGTATTCAGTTGTTGGCAGCAGGTACGGATCAATATTTGTGGAGTCCGGCCCTGGGTCTCGATAACAACCGTATTCACAACCCGCGTGCGAGGCCCGATGAATCGGTGACATACCAGGTAGTAGGAAGAGATAAATACGGATGTTTCAGCGATACAGGGTTTGTGCCGGTATTGGTTTATCCCTACCCGAAAGTGAATGCGGGTGCCGATCAAACCATTTCGGTAGGTGAATCTGTTCCGCTCAAGGCTGAACTATCCAGGGATGTGGTTAATATAAAATGGTCGCCACCTGCAGGCTTGAGTTGTATAAACTGCCCCGATCCGGTAGCAAAGCCAAGGCAAACAAGCACCTATACCCTGGAAGTAGTGAATGAAGGGGGATGTATTAGCAAAGACGATATAACAGTATTCGTTTTTTGTGACAACAGTAATCTTTTCATGCCCAATACATTTTCGCCCAACGGCGACGGTAATAACGACGTATTTTACCCGAGAGGAAAGGGGTTGTTTAGTGTAGGAGGCCTGAGGATATTCAACAGATGGGGGGAACTGGTTTTTGAGAAGATGAATTTTGATGCCAACGATAGCTCGAAAGGATGGAACGGAACGCACAAAGGAAAGCCATCGCCGCAGGATGTGTATGTTTATACAATAGACATCATTTGCGAGAACCAGGTAGTTCTAAAATACAGTGGCAATGTGGCCCTGATCCGGTAACTATTGATTTTGTTATTGAAAACTATGATGCTTTTGAAACCAATTGGAACGAAAAAGGATGATTTTGCCCGAACTTTCCCCTGGAAGAAATGGCTTTTCCTTGCATTCTTCACGGTAACAATTTTGTACGCAGATGCGCAAGCGCCGGTCGCTCAGTTTACAGCAAACCAAACCAGCGGCTGTTCTCCTTTGACTGTGCAATTTACCGACCAATCGAGCGGCAGCCCATCCTTTTGGAATTGGGATTTAGGCAATGGGCAATTGTCAACCTTGCAAAACCCTGTAGCTACATATACTACACCCGGCACCTATACAGTTACGCTAGTTGTAAGAAATGCCAGCGGTATCAATTCAATAACGAAAACAAACTTTATTGTCGTTAATCCTTCCCCTTCGGCGTCATTTACTGCTAATAACCGTATTGCCTGTTTACCGGCGGTGGTCCAGTTTACAGATCAATCGGTACCCAATGCCGGCACTATTGTATCGTGGCTTTGGGACTTCGGCGATGGCTCTACATCTACGCAGCAGAATCCCGTGAAAACCTACAATACAATTGGCTTTTATACGGTGAGTTTAACTGTAAGGAGCAGCACAGGCTGCCAGGCAACTGTGGGTTTTGGGAACTATATAAGAGTCGTTTCCGGGGTCAGCGCCGATTTTAGTTTTACCCCACCGGCTACCTGTTCCGCCCCATTCCTGGTAAACTTTACTGACCTGACCAGCGGTCCGGGTACAATCACGTATCAATGGGATTTTGGTAACAGTACCGGTTCTACCCAAAAAAATCCCATTGCCACTTATTCCGCACCGGGTACTTATACGGTGCAACTTACCAGTACCAGCGAATTTGGATGTTCGGGAACAACGCAAAAAACTTTGACCATTCCCAATACCACGACCAGTTTCAACATGCCCGATTCTGTTTGCCTGAACTCGTTGGTAAATTTTCAGAACAACTCTACGCCTGCACCAGTTAGTTCAGTATGGGACTTTGGAAACGGCAAAGGCTCCACGAAGTTGAGCGATACAACGCGGTATACCAGTCCGGGCAGCTATTCGGTTAAACTGAGGAATACATATGCGAGCTGTGTTGATTCTTCAATTCGTACCATCGTGGTACGTCCTGATCCTGTTGTTGATTTTTCAGCACCCAATGTCAGCTCCTGCCGGGCGCCCTTTACGGTTAACTTCCAGGATATATCACCCGACGCCACAAGCTGGCAATGGGATTTTGGAGACGGTAACAGCTCCACTCAAAGAAATCCAACCCATCAATACAATACGGAGGGTCAGTTTACAGTAACGCTTACTATCACCGATAGCAAAGGCTGCCGTAATACCATATCTAAGGCAGCTTTCGTAAGAATTGTTCGACCTACCGTTTCAGTTGCAAACGCGCCCGCCGGCGGTTGTGTTGGATTTACGTACAGCCCAATTGCCAATGTAAATGCCATAGATGGTATCGCTTCCTATTTCTGGGATTTTGGTGATGGCAATACCAGTACCGCTCCCAATCCCAGCAATATGTATTCGGCAGTTGGCAGCTATACACTCAAACTAGTAATTACCACCACGGGGGGCTGTCGCGATTCTGTTGTTTATGTAAATGGCATTCGGGTAGGCACAACACCCAACACCAATTTTTCCGCATCGCCCCTGGATGTATGTCCCGCCGATACTGTTCGCTTTATGGTAGATCCGACCACGACCGCGGACCAATGGATCTGGGATTTTGGAGATGGCGGAACTTCAGACCAGCAGAATCCCTATCACTTGTACTCCGACAGCGGATATTTTACCATCAGGCTCACAGCCATTAACAACGGCTGTGCGCAAACAGCAACCAGGAATTTATACGTTCACGTTCGACCACCCATAGCCTCCTTTACTTACCAGGTAAACTGTAACAATAAAAGAATTGTTGCGTTCACAAACACTTCTAAAACAGACCTGGCATACGGGCCGGTAACATACGCCTGGGATTTTGGTGATGGCAATACATCAATATTGTCAAATCCAACGCATACTTATTTAACGATAGGCACCTACACCGTGAGGCTTACGGTTACAAATGCCGGCTGCAGCAATACGTACAGCGAAATTGTGAATTTGTCGAATGACATAGCTCAGTTTTCAATAAGCGACGATACCGTTTGCCGAAATCAGTCATTTACGCTTACAGCCACTAACAGTTCGCCGGCTAATATTGCATCTTATCAATGGTCGTACGATGGCGGAGCTTACCAGAATCTCGGGCCGGTTGTAACCACTTCTTTTTCATCAACAGGTCCGCATACGATCAGTTTAGTTATTGTCGATAACAATGGATGCACAGATACCATTACAAAGACTGCGGTTGTAACCGTTGTCGGTCCCACGGCCGGTTTCTCCGTTACGGGTAGCGGCGCGTGTAGAAATTCTGCAATTACATTTAACGACTTATCTACGCCCGCCAACATTGTGCAGTGGACTTTTGATTTTGGCGACGGAGCAGTTCAAAATTTCTCCGGCCCGCCCTTTCAACACAGTTACAGCGATACGGGCTTGTTCATTGTAAGATTGACGGTAAGGGATAATATTGGATGTACCGATACTTATACTCTTCCGTCTTCGGCATGGATAACCCGGCCAACAGTAAATTTCTCTGCCGAAAGAACAACGATTTGCCCTGGCGCAAACCTGCAATTCAGGGACTCGTCCTCGGGTAGCGGATTGTCATACGTTTGGACCTTTGGCGACGGCAGCGGATCAACCCTTCAAAACCCCACACATGTTTACGGCGGAACGGATAGTGTCTATACAGTTAAACTTGTAATCAGAGATACGGTGGGTTGCACCGATTCCGTAACCCGTTTGAACTATATTACGGCCAGGGTTCCGAAACCAGCTTTTGACATTCGGGATACAACAGGTATATGCCCGCCCCTCGAAACTCGCTTCACCTTCCGCGGCCAGGACTACGAGTCTTTTTATTGGGATTTTGGAGATGGCAGTACATCAACGATTACCAACCCGCGACATTTTTATAATACTTACGGAAATTTCACGCCCAAGTTGGTGCTGGTAGGTTTTGGAGGATGCCTGGACAGTGTACAAGCACAGGTTAACGTATACAACCCCGGGCTATACACCAATTTAAGCTACTCCCCGCTTACCGCCTGCAATTCCTTACTGGTAGATTTTACAATTACTACCCCACCCTCTACCAAGTTCACTTTTTATTCTGGCGATGGCTTTATCGACAGCTCGCAAAACAAGTCCTTCCAATATCTATACAAAAGTTTCGGTTATTTCAATCCGTTTGTATTATTAACCGACAGCCAGAAATGTGTTGTTGCAATGGGTGGGCCAAGTCAAATTCGTGTGATCGGCGCCGAACCTTTGTTTGGAGTTGACAAGAAAGCATTTTGTGATACCGGCACGGTACTTTTTGCCAATTATTCTATCGGCAACGATACCATCGTAAACAGTATTTGGGATTTTGGCGATGGAAATACATCTGGTGTTTCAGACCCGTCGCACCAGTACAGTACTCCCGGCACTTATTTTCCATCTCTCACGGTTACCACACAATCGGGATGTACCAAAACCCTGAACGATACGATAAGGGTGTACCGAACGCCCATACCTTCTATTGCTGGCGATAGTATTGTTTGTATTAATGAGCTGTTACCTTTATCGGGCTTGCTTGCGCAACCGGATACTGCCATCACCTGGGCCTGGAATTTCGGTAACGGAAGTTCCTCCAACCAGCAGAATCCAACCACGAGTTACAATAGTGCGGGATCATTCACCATTACACTTGAAACAGCTAATAAACTTGGCTGCAAATCGAATAGTAGTAAAAATGTTCTGGTACCACCGCTTCCCGTAATAAACGTATTGGGGAATCCAACTATTCCTGTTGGTACCGGAATAAACTTGCCGATCACTTACGGACCCAATATCGCCACTTACAACTGGTCGCCCCCTCGCAATCTTAGTTGCCTGGATTGCCCGGTTCCGTTTGCAAATCCAAAATCCACCACCAAATACAAGGTAGATGTTACAGATATCTATGGATGCACCAGCAGCGGCGAGCTTACTGTGATTGTTGTTTGCAATGAGCAAAATTTCTTTATACCGAATACATTTTCTCCCAACAACGATGGAAACAACGACGTGTTCTATCCCCGCGGATCGGGTATAACCCGTATTCAATCGATGAGAATATTTAATCGCTGGGGTGAATTGGTTTTCGAAAGGAGGAATTTTGCGGCAAACGATCCGGCTATGGGATGGAATGGCATGCACAAAGGCAAGAAAGCCGAAACCGATGCCTATGTATACATAGTTGAACTCGTTTGTGAAAATTCCGTGATTATTCCATATAAAGGAAATGTAACTTTAATAAGATAACCATTACAACCGCGATATGAGACCAATAAGCAAATGTGACAGAATACCGAAATCGCGCGCCTGGTTGTGCGGATTGCTGGTGCTAATGGGCGCGACATACCAACCTTGTCGTGCACAGGATATTCATTTCTCACAATTTTTCGAAGCGCCCCTGCTTCGCAACCCATCGTTGGCAGGAATTTTTACCGGCGATATTCGTGTACAGGGTGTTTACCGCGATCAGTGGAATAGCTTTACCAATGCCTATCGAACCGGATCGATCAATGCGGAGTATAAAATGCCGATAGGAAAGGGCGATGATTTCATTACAACAGGCATACAGGCCTTGTTCGACAAGGCTGGTACGGTTGCACTTACATCCACTCATATACTTCCTGCCGTTAACTATCATAAATCGCTCAGGAGCGACAAGACGATGTATCTCTCTTTAGGTTTTATGGGGGGTATGATTCGTAAAAATCTCGACCTCGCCAAAATGACTACCAATAGCCAATACAATGGCGGCTTTGATCCAACATTGCCAAACGGCGAAGCAATAACAACACCCAATTTCACTGCCTGGGATGCAAGTGTAGGGATGAGTTTCAATGCCAACTTCGGCGAAAACCAGTCGAACATGCTTTTTCTCGGAGCTGCATACCATCATCTAAACCGGCCTAAAAATTCCTTCTACAAAAACCCCAATATCGAACTCAATCCCAAATATGTTTTTTCGTTGGGTGTTAGGTTTGCTATCGACGAATACACCTATTTTACCTTGCAGGCCGATCAATCGATGCAAGGTTCATTTAACGAAACTATCGGTGGCGCGCTTTATTCGTATAAGCTGGGAGGAGATCCCGAACATGCGGCTTATGTATTGCATGCAGGCGCTTTTCTTCGATGGAAAGATGCATTGATCCCGGTTATTAAAATGGACATGAATTCGGTATCGGTTGCCCTCAGCTACGATGTAAACGTTTCGCAACTGAAAACCGCCAGCCAGGGACGAGGCGGCGTGGAACTTTCGATAGCTTATATCGGTTTCCTCGATCGAAACAATAGCAGCCGCGATAAAGTACTTTGCCCACGCTTCTAGATTTGCCTGGCAAAAAAAATATTTTGGACGACCGCCATTTTCCTAACATTTTTGCGGCCTGTTTGTTATGATATTTTCCGGTAGCCTTTAAACATTTACCGGGCTTCAATTCTTCATATAAAGTATTTTTTACGATGGCAATTAAAATTGGGCAAACTGCACCCTCATTTGAACTATACGATACTGAAAAGAAAAAACTATCCCTGGAAGATTTTAAGGATAAAAACGTTCTTCTCCTTTTCTTTCCGCTGGCATTCACGAGTGTTTGTACAAAAGAACTTTGCTCGGTGCGCGACAATATTGCTCATTATAACAATGTAAATGCACAAGTGCTGGGTATTAGTGTCGACTCCCTGTTTACTTTAAATAAGTTTAAAGAAGAACAAAACCTGAATTTTCCATTGTTGAGTGATTTCAATAAAGAAGTGTCGACCCTGTACCATAGTATCTACCCTGCCTTTGGTTTTGATATGAAGGGAGTATCAAAAAGGGCGGCTTTTGTGATCGATAAGAACAAAACTATCCGCTATGCCGAAGTGTTGGACAATGCAGGGGAATTACCCGATTTTAGTGCGATCAACGAAACATTGCGTAGTCTTAATTAAACTGTCCTAAAATTTAATGATTGAGAAACAGGCATTTAGGCTTTTGGGCTCCTAAGCATTTCTTATTAGGCGGCGTTTTTTTAGGGAAAGCTGTTGTAAATTTGTTTGAAAGGATATATCTTGAAAGCTCAAAGTAAAATATCGTCGTTGATGAAGATTTTTTACACGCTATCCATTATCCTTTTAGTATCGATTGCTGCGAAAAGCCAGGACAGAAACCCCAACTCTCCCGGTTCGGAGCCTGCTACCCGCATTATTAAGTTTTATCCCAACCCAGCTATTTCCTTTATAAATTTCGAGTTCCAGCGTTCGTACGACAAGTCGTACAATTTCCAGATATTTAATATGCTTGGAAAAAAGGTGTACGAGGTAAACAATGTAACACCCAAAACGATTGTAAACGTCGGAGACTTTTTCAGGGGCGTTTATATATTCCAGTTGCGCGACAAAAGCGGGAAGGTTATCGACTCAGGTAAGTTCCAGGTATCTAAATAATTCCCCCGCATTTATTCCTTCATTCTTTCATCAGCAAATTAGTCGTTGCTCTTCAAGTTTATTATTGTACCTGCGCGATAAAAAATTTCAGGTATTGTGTATTTTCCCATTCCCTGACAATGGGATGATCGGCTGATTGGGCCTGGAAGCAAACCTGCCTCAATTTTCTTTTCGCATCTTTGGCCGCAAGATAAATGGTATCAAGAAAAAGTTCGGGCGATACAAGATTGGTACAACTAGAGGTAACCAGGAAGCCACCCGGTTTTATTAACTTAATTCCGCGAAGATTAATTTCCTTATAACCCGTAATTGCCTTCTGAATATTCTCCCTTGTTTTAGTAAACGATGGTGGATCCAGCATCACTACATCGTATTGCTTTCCCTCTTTGCCCCATTGTTTCAAAACATCAAATGCATTTACACATTCGAAACGGCAGATATTTTCGTAACCGTTCAATGCAGCATTGCGGTTAGCCTGTTGCACTGCATTGTCCGAAATATCCAGGCCCAGAACAGATTTGGCACCATAATGTGCGGCATGAATTTCAAAAGTACCGGTGTAAGTAAACGCCCCGAGCACGTCGGCGCCTTTAACAATGTGCTGAATGGCGCGACGGTTATCTTGCTGATCGAGAAAATAGCCGGTCTTCTGCCCATTTTCAATATCCACGTTAAACTTCAAACCGTTTTCATTAATAACAATCCTGGTGTCGAAGGGAGCCGATAAATATCCTTTTTGTTGAGGCAATCCTTCCAATTCCCTTACCGGCACATCGTTTCTTTCATAAATACCCTTGGGTCGAAATATTTTTTCGATGGCCTTTACAATGGCCGGCTTCCATACATCAATCCCCAATGCAAGTGTTTGAATAACGAAATAGTCGTTGAACTTATCGATAATGAGTTGGGGCATCATGTCGGCTTCACCAAATATGAGCCGGCAGTTCTCGGTATACCCCAGTTGCCTGCGGTAGTTCCAGGCTTCGTTTAGCCGGTTATAAAAAAAATCATCGTTAATTTCTTCCTGCCGGTTACGCGTTAGCAGTCGAACCAGTATCTGCGACTTTGGATTGATATATCCTTTTCCCAGGAATTTTTTATCGTGCGTAAACACTTCTACAATATCGCCCCCATTGGCTGCGCCTTCCACTGTATTTACTTCGTTGGCAAATATCCATGGATGCCCGTTTAGTACCCTGTTGCTGATCTTTTTCTTCAGAATCACTTTTGTCATGGCCGCAAAGCTAATCATAAAAAAGAAAGGATCGGGGCGGCCCATATCGGGCATGCAATACTGGTTGTTTAAGCCAGAGATAAAGCGAAGCTTTGACTAATTTTTCTTTCTGAGAATTTTGTCGATTACCAGCGCCCCCACTTTTTTCCCCTGCTCCTGCCCGGCCTCTGCTCCCGTTCTGTAGTGTATTCCTCCATACACCCGACTAATGGATGCTTCGTCGGCAGCTTCCCTGAACGAATTGAATTTTCGCTGCATGCCAATGTATCGCAAATCACTTGTATCGAGAAAAGAAAAGTTATCTCCATACAATTCCTCCAATACAGAAGCTGCAGCCGCCGTAATGGTGCTGTGCCCGCTTGTGTACTCCGGAAATGGTGGTGTTTGCAGGAAGGGCGACCAGTTGGGATCGAACCATTCGTTGATAACTGTAACCGGCCGAACTACATTGCTGCGATATTTCTCGTCCCAGCAGGCGATAAAGCCATCGTATAATGCAATGGCAGTAAGTGCATAGCTTTTCGCAATCTTTACTACATCGGCATTCGATTGACGACTTGCAATGGCGGCAATACCCATCCAATGCCCTCCGGGTGTAATCTTCTTATTCGCAAACATGGTGTGGCCGGCATGCTCCATTACAAAGGGATTGTCGTCCCAGTAACGGGCAATTTCCTGTTGCTCTATGCTCAGGTTTTTGCTGATATCGTGCACCTCTTTTGCATACTTGTAAAACAAACTCGCAGTATCCTTGCTGTAGGCAGGTGGACGAGGAGGCATAAATTGCGAAGCCGAATCGAGTACCATTGGCTTCATAGTATTCCAGCACCACTCCACTGCATCGAGATAATCCGGAGGGGTTGGGCGCCATTTTCCCGGTTCGTTACTGCCTAAATGTTTTGCCTTTCCCCTCGACAACGCATATCCGTCGGTGGCGGCTCTCTTCAGAATTAAGATTGCTATTGAATCTCCAAAGGCAATGGACCGATCGTAGGTTTCTTTGGTCACCGATTCTTCAAAGCGCTTGTAGGTAGCACGTTCATATTTATCGAGCGAATCGACAGAAAAAACACGAACATTGCGAACAACTTTAAAAAATGCCCGGGTGGCTGCTAATGTAAAATTGTAGGATTTACCTTGTTCCGGTTGCGGCATAGCAGCAAACCCATTCAGGCGGGCAGCGATGGACTCCGCGTTTTTGTCCAAATGCCTTATTGCTTCATACGAGGCTAGTGAAGAGTATACATAAATACGGCTTGCCACCGGAGGTGTAAATACATCGTAAATGATAATTTGTGTAAGCTGATCCTGGTTCTGGTGCAATACCTCGGCCTCGTCAATTGTGCTTGGAACTTTGGGATTGCAGCCCAGCGCTATCCAAACAAATACTACAAAAGCCTGGACGGGAACAATATTTTTTTTCATGTTGGCAGTTTATAAGTCAGGGTTAGATAGCTATGGTTGAAAAAAAGATAAGGTTTAGAACCGGGGGAAGCCAATAAAATTTACAGCAATAAAAGTAATAGGCGTCACCAATTTAAAAACTGATAAAGATCATAATTGAATCTTTCTTTTCTGTCCCTTGGTATTTATTATTTCCACAGATTTATAGGCTGAACTATCGAGGTGGATCGTTCGGGCAGATTGAGAAAGATACGAGGCCCCATAACCAATTTCCCGCCGTTGCTGTTTACCTTCCTTCGTAGTTAAAACGACATGGTCGTCGTTGGCATCGAGCGTAATTGGTTTAAAACCCCGTTTTACTTCAAATAGTCGTAAAGGCCCCCTGTTTTCGCTTGCGGCCATCCATACGAGTTGATTTTTACCGCTAAGTTTTACCAGTGCCCTGCCATTCCCCGGAATATACCAGCCCGACTCGTGAATACTCAGCGGAATAAAACCGCCTTTCCCATCTCCTCTGAAAACAATGCCATTGCAAGCATCGTATCTGCCTACCGAAACTTCGGTTCCATAATCATTGCCATTAACAATCAGGTCGAGGTTGCCATCGGCGTCCAGGTCTTCGGCAATCATTCCATTGATACATGAAAACTGGGCCTCTGTTGGCAACGGAATCAATTCAAATTTTCCATTCCCGTTATTCCGGACGAGGCAATGCGAAAGATTAATTGCCTGTAATACCTGTGCGCCTTTTAACTCGTCTGGCGAAAACATTTTGTCGATGGTGGCCAAGGCATACAGTTTGTAATTCTGAAATTTTGCGCGAAAGCCAATCATCTGCTTCACCATATCATCGCGTGTTTGAGCCGGATATTCTTTCCGTTCAGTATTCTCCAACGTAGAAGGGAGAAACAAGGAAGGGACCGCATCGTAACTACCATTGTTATCAAAATCCTTTGCATAAATTTTTACGGGAAAGTCTGCGCTTGCGCGATAAAAAGAATTGAGCCCAAGATTAGCGGCAACGTAATCGATATCGCCATCGTTGTCGAAATCAGCCGGCAGTACACTTCTCCACCACCCCGTTTCCTGGCTTATACCACTTGTTCCGGTAACATTTTTAAAAATGCCTTTTTCGTTACGAATAAAACTAATCGGCATCCACTCGCCGGTTAATACGAGGTCGGTCCACCCATCCGAATCAAAATCGGACCAAACTGCGTCGGTAATCATTCCGATCTTCTGCAGGAAAGGCGCAACTGATGAAGTAATATCGGTAAAAGCAAGTTTGCCATTTTGGGAGTCGTTCCGGTAAATATAACTTGTTACCGGTTTGGGATAGTTCCAGGGCTCTACACGTCCGCCAAGAAAAAGATCAAGATCTCCATCTTTGTCGAAATCAGCCGCACGTACACAGGATTTACTCGTATAATTCTTCGGCAGGCCACTGGTATCAATTGAGAAATTCGCTTTGCCATCGTTCACATAAAGCTTATCGGAGTAGTGGTCTGAATACGGGCTGTTTTCGTATCCACCGCTGGTTACAAATACATCAATGTCCTTGTCTCCATCCGCATCAAACAACACTATGCCGGCATCTTCCCATTGCTTGTTAAACTCGCTTGCGCCAGGAATAAGTTCCCGGGTGATGAATCTACCATCGGGTTGTTGCAGAAAAACGGCTGCGCTATTTCCGTACGAACCGCCCGCTATAATATCGTCGAGCTTATTGCCGTCGAGATCGGCCACAGCCAGTGCGGGCCCGGCTTCCGAAAATTTATGCGGCAGCAATTTTTGTATGTTGAAATCTACATAGTCTTTTTCCTTTTGCACATAATCAATACCGCTGGCTGCCGATATATTCGTTAACAGCCTGTCGAATTGTGTGTGCACAAATCTCGCTCGCATATCAGCAGGTTTGGCATTTTTTATATCCACCTGCAAAACCTGGTTGGGTTTAATATTGGTAATAACCTGCAACATACCATTCGGCCAATTTACAACTACCGAATCAACCGATGCAACATCGTTTAGTCCGAAATGCGCCATCATTGGTGCCGATGAAAGATAACCCCGGTAGGGAGTTTGTTCATAAGCCTGGACTTTATTGTTATAGTATAGCTTTATCCATGCACCCAGGCCATTTCGGTTAAGGGAATCGCCGCGTAACGAAACGCGGAGATAATTTTTTGCTTTTAGTTTATCGTTGCCCATTAACCCGTTTTCGTAAACCATCGCTTTGTCGTTGATATTATTTACGACAAAATCCATATCGCCGTCATTGTCCAAATCGGCAGATGCGGCGCCATTGGAGAAGCTCGGAGTAAGAAGTCCCCATTCTTTGGTTTGATTTTGAAATCCAAGGTTACCGTTATTGCGATAGGCGTAATTATGAATTTTTACTTCGGGAATTTGTTCCAATATCTGCGCGGTAGAGGTTACTGCAAAAGCTTCTTTTCGAAAAGCAACAAAATCGTGATCGGTAACATCCCTCGGAAATCCATTCGTAACAATCAAATCACGGTGTCCATCGTTGTCAAAATCAGTAACGAGCGGGGTCCAACTCCAATCCGTTTCGGCTACACCGGCGAAAAAAGCTATTTCGCTGAAAGCAGGCAAGCCCAGGCTGTCTTTTTCCTTTGGTGCTGTTCCGCGGTTAAGCTGCAATGTGTTTCGGACGTATTGGTATTGGTAACCGAGATAATCGCTGTTTTGATAGGTTTGATAGCTATTGGCATTTAACATCATCTTCTTGCGGTAATTATCTTCCGGGTTCATATCCAATTCTATCACATCCGAAAGTCCATCGTTGTTGATATCAATAATATCACAACCCATTGCATTGGCGGAAGTATGTTTAAACACTTCTGCTACCCTGTCGGTAAAGGTTCCGTTTTTGTTGTTGATATAAAGAATATTCTGCGAAAGATAATCGTTGGTTACATAAATATCTTTCCAGCCATCGTTATTGATATCGGAAATAACAACGGCATGACCATATCCTTCGGTAAGTATTCCTGCCTGTTGCGAAACGTTGGTGAACACCGGGTGTTTAAGGCTATCGTTCCAATCGTTGCGGTAAAGACGGCCGGTACTGGGATGTTCGCCCTTTGTTAATCGTGGCCGAAACCGATTGGGATAATCGCCCTGGATAATGTGGTTGACACACAGGTATACATCGAGATCTCCGTCATTATCATAATCAAAAAAAGCTGCCATAGTGGTATGCGTTGTGTCGTTCAATCCATAGGCAGCGGCCGCCTCGGTAAAGTGCGGAATTTTGTTTTCGTCGGGACCCTGGTTTATGTACAAAAGGTTTTGTCGCTCCCCCGGATTTTTCTTTACCGAAGCAGAAACATACATATCGAGCAATCCATCGTTATTGATATCAACCACGGATACTCCCCGGCACCAGCGTCCGTTGCCTGCGACACCTGCTTTTTCCGTAACGTCTTCGAACTCCAGGTTTCCTTTGTTTACATAGAGTTTGTTGGGCACCATATTGCCGGTGAAATAAATATCCTGCAACCCATCGTTATTGAAATCTCCAAAGCCCACTCCTCCCCCGTTGTAAACGTTTTCGAAGTCAAGTACATTTATTGAATCAGATTCGATAATAGTATTGTTGAATTCGATATTCGTTTGCGAGGAGGGCAGCAAACGGAAGAGTGTTTCATTATTATTACAAGAGACGAACCCCGCGGCCAGGGTTAGTATTACTACAAACTTCTTTTGCATAACCGTTAAGGTAAATAAGCAGTGTGATACGAACAAATTAAACACAAAAAAGGCAGAGAAAATTCTCTGCCTTTTCATGCAACAAAAAAATTATTAATTATATCCCGGATTCTGCTTCAGAGTGCCCGAAGAAAGGTCGATCTGGCGTTGGGGAATCGGGAAGTATTCGTGTTTACCTGCGGTGAATACAGGAACGGAAGGCGCAGCGAGATAAGTACGCTTGTTATTGATGGAAGGATTGGAAGTACCGCTTACATAACGGAAGTATGCGTCGAGGGTTGCTTTTGCTTCACCCCAACGAACCAGGTCGAAGAAGCGATGACCTTCCATACCCAATTCCAATCTTCTTTCAAAACGAACTGCTTTTCTGGCCACTGCCTTATCTGTCCATGGATTGGTGTAAAGTCCCACTTGATAGTTTGCAGCAGGAACAGCACCATCCATTACAAACCCGGCAGGATTGGCGGCACGTGCGCGAACTTCATTAACCAGTTGGCGGGCCTTTTCAAGGCTTCCCACTTCTACTTCGCATTCCGCTAACATTAGAATTACATCGGCGAAGCGAATAAGTGTGTAGTTGGTTGCTGTTACACCGCTTGTCCAGAAACTTTTATCCGACAGTTTATCCTTTTCTGCTTTTGTGAACACGTTCTTGATGGGTGAATAAGGGCCGCCATACGATTGAAGACGAATCCAGTCTGCGCCAGGATGTTTACCATGATCGAGATAAGGGATTCCGCGACGACCAACGGTCCAGTCTAACCGAGCATCCAATGCTGCTGTTGTGGGAACAAAGGGCTGAGCAGATGTTAATCCCTGGTCGTTCTTTACCTCGTTGTTATTGTACGTGTCGAGGAAGGGAAGGCCATTGGCATCTACCTGGAAAGCGTTTACAAGATCTTGCGACGGCTGATAGAAACCGCAGCAACCGCCGGGGCCGGAGTTGTAAGGGAAGTTTAATACTTCACCCCATCCGCCATTGGCAGCATCGGGAGCGCCGTCGTTGACAGAATACTGAACAGCAAAAACAGATTCAGTCGAATTTTCAGTTTCTGCATTAAAGCTCATATGATAGCGGGGCAGTAATGCAAATTTCTGGCCCTGTGCATTTTTGCCATTGCTATAAACCAGGTCGAAAACAGCTTTGGCTTCGGCAAACTTACCCTGGTACAATAATGCTTTTGCGTACATGGCGCCTGCTGCCCACTTGTTAACACGGCCTTTTGCGTTCATTACTTCAGGAAGATTATCGTAGGCGAATTTCAGGTCGGCCTCGATTTGCGGCCAAATATCCTTGTCGTTAGGTACCTTGAAGTCTGTTACCTTTTCATCTACATAAGGAACATTCTTCCACATTTTTTTTGCTTCAAAATGATAGTGACCGCGAAGAAAACGCGCTTCACCGGTAATGCGGGTCACATCCGAAGCCGAAATATCAGTGGCCTTTGCCATTGTTTTGAGTACGCTGTTACAACGTGTCACCCCTTCGTACACTACGCTCCATTTTGTGTTGTAATAGCCATTTGTGGCGTTCGACTCAAATCGCTCAATCGGGTTGATATCTGGCTGGTCGCCGCCATCGGTGCCTTTGTGGGCATCGCCGCCGGCTACGCCTCCGTATACCCAGTTGCTACCTGCACTGGGCCAACCACCCAAAAAGATACCGCCGCCGTCAATAAAGCCGTCGAGTACCGAATAAGCGCCAATCAGCAAGGCTTCCACACCCTTTTTATTGGCAAGGGTATTTTCATCGAGAATTCCCTTGGGTGTTCTCTCGAGAAAACTTTTGCTGCAAGAATAGGTTATCAAACCTACTACCGACAAACAAAGTATTGAATAAATAAGCTTTTTCATATTGCAAAGATGAGTTTTAATTAATACAGTTATTAGAAGCCAAGGTTTACTCCGATGAAAAATTGTTTAACAGTTGGGTAATTGCCCGCGTCTACACCAAATTCAGTATCACCACCGGTCACTTCAGGATCCAATCCTGTATATTTCGTAATTGTGAACAGATTAGTTGCCTGAACATACAGTCTGAGTCTGTCAACCTTAAACCTGTTCAACAAGGAAGATGGAAGGCTATAACCAAGAGACAGGTTTTTCATTCTCAGGAAAGAACCATCTTCCATGTAGTAAGAGTTGGGAGCACCGTTCGTGCTTCTGTTTCCACTTTCCTCCTGGATAGGTACTTTGGCATTCGGGCGCTGAGGAGTCCAGGAATTGTAAAGAGCGTCCTTGCTTTTTGCACCCTGGAACGAAGGAACGAAGTCGGTCCACCATCTTACATAGTTAATTACGTCTTTACCCTCTGCTCCGTAAAAGAATACTCCGAGATCAAAATTCTTATAAGATGCGTTTAGGTTAATGCCATAAGTGAAATCGGGGTTGGGGTTGCCAAAGAACACACGGTCGTCGTCGGTAATGGCTCCATCACCGTTTGCATCGAGGTACTTGAAGCGACCAGGTGCGGCAGCTTCCTGTGTGGGAGATTTCGCTACATCGTCTGCACTTTGGAACAATCCGATTACTTTGAAACCGTAGAAGGCAGAAACCGAATTGCCTACTGCATTTCTAAAGAATGTACCACCAACACGACCAGCCGCGCCTACTGCATCAAAAAAGTCAACGCCGTCGGCAATTTTGGTGATCTCATTCTGATAAGTAGTAAATGTTAACGTGGCATCGAGCTTAACGCCATTATTGCCACCGATATTCATACGCTGGTTAATCAAAAGATCGAGACCAGTATTCTTCATGCTTGCTACGTTAACAAAAGGAGGGTTGGAACTGGGACCTGCACCGGCAGTTGCCACTTGTTCAAGACGGAACAGCAGATCGTCTGTCTTTTTGCTGTACCATTCAGCAACAATCTCAGTTTTACCTCCAAACAATGTTGCGTCGAAACCAATATTGGTTGTGGTATTTGTTTCCCACTTTCCGTCGGGGTTGCCCACAAACGAAAGTTGGAAACCGCCCACCGTAGAATTTTGGTTACCATTGATATCGTAGTTTGAGCTACCAGGACCCGAGGCATACTGGCTAAACGAGTTGGCCGGCAGGATCCTCTGGTTACCCATTTGCCCCCAGCTTCCTCTCAGCTTCAAGTCGGTTAACCATTTAATATCCTGCATAAATGTTTCTTCTGAAATACGCCAACCCACAGAAAAGGCCGGGAATACACCGTAGCGATTATTGGCACCAAACCTGGACGAACCATCGCGACGGATAGTGAAGCTGGCAAGATATTTATTATTGTAAGCATAATCAGCTTTTCCGAAAATCGAGAAAAGAGCTGCGGGTGTGTAGGGAGAGCCAGAAGCCCTTTGTCCTGAAGCGCCACCTGCATCGAGTGAACGGAAGTCTACATTATCCACAAAATATCCAAGTCGCAAACCCTGGATAGCTCTACCCCATTCTTCAATCGCTTCACTACCCCCAACCACGGTTACATCGTGCGCACCAAAAGTGTTTTTGTAGGTGAGCTGGTTGGTCCATGTCCAGGAGCGGAAGTAATTCACGCCTTCAGTAAATGAAGTACCGGAGTTGTTTTCCGCATTTTCGTAAGTCTGGAAAGTATAGAAGTAGTAATTATCATTACTGAATGTACCACCAAAGCTGGTGCGTGCAGTAAAATGTTTAAGGAAATCCACCTCTGCATACATGTTTCCGAAAACACTGTAGTTATTTCCCCTGTTGTCTTTAGACCGAACGCGGGTTGCATAAGGATTATTACCATTACCCAGGTTGGCGCCTCTCGATCCGGCAAAATCGCCATTAATGTTAAATACCGGTACAATTGGTTGAGCGCGGTAGCTATTCGCTATTTCCGTACCCTCGTCGTTCAATCCTGCGCCATTGCCCTGGCTGGCTGAAATCTGAAGATTCTGCCCAATGCGAATATTCTTCTTGATGTTAAACTCGGTATTTACACGAGCAGTATATCGTTTGAAGAAGTTGTGAATAACAATACCTTTTTGATCGAAAAGGTCAAAGCCAAACAGGTAACGACTTCTGTCGGAACCACCGGAAACGTTGATATTATGGTTTTGTATCGGAGCGGTTTCGGTTATTTCCTTGAACCAGTTGGTACCGGCCTTATTTGCGCGAACTATGAGATAAGAACCCGAAACGTTATCGAGGTTGAGATTGTATAAGGCAGGATTCGCTGCGGGATCTCCTTCCATTACACCACTTTTTGTACCTGCAAGAATGTAGTCAGGCAAACGTGGATTAGGACCGGAACCGTATTGATCATGCGTTAAAGGCAAGCCCTGGTTCTTCTTGGCGAGCCAGGCAAGATCCGCCATTTCCTGCGGATTAAGAAGATTGGTATATCCTTTGCCGGGGAAGGATGCGCCATAATACATATTGTATGTTACTTTGGCGCTACCTTGTTTTCCTTTTTTAGTTGTTACAATGATTACACCGTTGGACGCACGCGATCCATACACAGAGGCCGATGCAGCATCCTTTAACACCTGCATCGATTCGATATCATTCGGGTTAATCGACGTCAGGCTTCCGGGGATTCCGTCGATAACTACCAAAGGCTCGTTCCCACCAAATGAAGCAAAACCCCTGATTCTAACCGATGCACCATCGCCGGGACGGTTATTGGTAATAACCGTAACCCCAGAGGCGCGACCCTGAAGCTGTGTTTCGGCATTTGCGGCGGGAATAGATTTAAGATCTTCCGTTTTTACCACCGCCACCGAACCGGTAATGTCTTTTTTCGCCTGAGAGGAATAACCTGTAACTACTACATCGGTAAGCGTGGTGCTCTTGTCCTTCATCGAAATCTCAACGTTCGACTTACCAGCGAGTGGTATTTCAATTGTTTCAAATCCTACAAACGTAATAACAAGAACGCTGTTGGGGTTGGGTACAGTAATCGTAAAAGAACCGTCTGCTCCGGTTTGAGTAGCCACATTGCTACCTTTTACAGCAACAGTAGCTCCAAAAATCGGCTGTTTGTCTTTTTCCCCCATTACCTTACCGGTAATAGTTTTTTGTTGTGCGAAGGTGATTGAAGTGAACAATAGCAGGCACGCTATTAACCACAACCTTGCGGCAGTTAGCTTTGAGGGCATAATGATTGAGTTTTGATTAAGGTTGTATGAAAAAATAAAAATGGCGTATAAATTTAACGATAAATTAAGCTTTGTTTCAAAATTTTTTTGACTGTTTAACTAAAAAAATCTTTATCAGATTTCATCTAAAAAAAACTTTCAACAAAAAAATACCGGCAATCGTAGAAGCAACCTGTATTTCATCAAACAAAACAATTTCAAAAAGCTAACACATATTTGCGTATCAACTACACAATCAAATTTTCCCTACCCATCAGCTAGAGTTTAAATTGTAGCAATTCGCTGCACAGTTTTTCAAGTGTCGATGGTGAATGGATAAAAAAGTATTGGTTAATGATAAAATCATACAGTTGATTATAGAGTCGAGGATGAATGCAAAATTTAACCGGCAATTGCGCTGAACAAAGGATTCCCAATTGGCACGATTCATAACATAAGGTAGATTGCAAACTGAATTCAAAAATGCATGCTGGCGAAACACAAACATGATCTATCAATAAACATCCGTGGCCGATCTTCCGACAGAAAGCATAGACAACTGTCTAAACTACTTGCGAATCGGAGATGTAGCAATATTGCTACATCTCCCTGGCTTGGGGGCTGCTTTCTTCCTTTAAAAACAAAACCTGAGAACATAAACTGGAAAATGCCTGATTTTACTAAAACCTGTATTTGACACAACAAGAGCAGCTTGGGGGAAGCGGCCCTTCTAAGCCAACCAGGGAAGCCATTAGTTCAAAAACTTCTTCAGTTTCAAGCCAATTTGTCGGGTAAAACGGGCTTGGCAAACTAATTGTCGACCTTAACTTTGCAGCCAAATTTTCAGAATCGAAAGCATAAATATGTCAGAAATGAACGCATCCCAAAAAGAGTCTGTTGATCCGGTAAATGGATCGGAAAAAGTTATGGATATCAATACCGATGAAAACATCAGCGGCACGAACCATCTCAACGAACCATTGGTTACCGAAAATGAAATCGAAAAACTGCAGTCGGAACTGGCTTCTTTAAAAGATAAATACCTCCGCCAGGTGGCTGAGTTCGATAATTTCCGAAAGAGGAATGCCAAAGAAAGAATGGAACTGATACAAACTGCCGGTAAAGACGTGATTGTTTCGCTACTGGAAGTGCTCGACGATTGCGAACGTGCGGAAAAGCAAATAAAAAACTCGCAGGACCTCGATGCAGTAAAAGAAGGCCTCCAACTGGTATTTCATAAACTGCGCAATACCCTCCAATCAAAAGGCCTGAAAGTAATGGAAAGCGCGGGGCAGGAGTTCAATCCCGATATGCACGAAGCTATTACGGAAATCCCCGCACCCTCCGAAGAAATGAAAGGCAAGGTGATCGATGAAATTGAAAAAGGTTATTACCTGAACGACAAAATCATTCGTTTTGCAAAAGTGGTGGTAGGAAAATAAAAAGTACGGAGTGGAGAAGACGGTAAGGCCGCTTCGTCAAAACAGAAAGAAAATATACCCCTTACACAGCTATGTCAAAGAGAGATTACTATGAAATTTTGGGCGTTGCTAAAAATGCCAGCGCCGATGAGATAAAGAAAGCTTATCGGAAAGTGGCAATGCAGTACCATCCCGACCGTAACCCGGGCGATAAAGCCGCCGAGGAAAAATTCAAAGAAGCTGCGGAAGCATACGAGGTATTGAGCGATGCCGACAAACGCGCGCAATACGATCGCTTTGGACATTCGGGTTTGAGCGGTAATGGTCGCGGCCCTGCGGGTGGTGCCAATATGGAAGATATATTCAGCCAGTTCGGAGATATTTTCGGAGACGATATATTCGGAAGCTTTTTTGGTGGTGGTGGCTCCAGGAGCCGCGGAGGCCAGAGAAGCCGTGGTGTACGGGGAAGCAATCTTCGGGTGAAACTGAAATTGAGTTATGAAGAAATTGCCAAAGGAGTAAACAAACAGATCAAGGTAAAGAAATACGTAGGATGCCAAACCTGTGGCGGAAGCGGTGCAAAGGATAAGAACGCCACTCAAACCTGCGGGACCTGCGGTGGCAGTGGCCAGGTACGAAAAGTAACAAATACTTTCCTTGGGCAAATGCAAACCGTTACCACCTGCCCCACCTGTAACGGAGAAGGTTCGGTAATAACTTCCAAGTGTGGTCACTGCAAGGGCGAAGGCAGAGTGTACGGCGAGGAAACAGTATCGATCGATATTCCCGCCGGCGTACAGGAAGGAATGCAGTTAAGCGTAAGCGGAAAAGGAAATGCAGGAGAGAGAGGTGGCATGCCCGGTGATCTTATTATACTCATCGAAGAAGAGCCGCATAAAGAACTCTTTCGCGATGGCTTGAATGTTGCCTACGAACTTCATTTATCATTCCCCGATGCAGTATTCGGAACTTCGGCGGAAGTTCCTACGATTGATGGCCGCGCAAAAATCAAAATACCCGCAGGCACGCAGAGCGGCAAAATATTCCGCCTGAAAGGAAAGGGATTTCCTGCTGTGAACTCTTATGAAAAAGGAGATCAACTGATTTACGTTACTGTTTGGACACCACAGCATGTGTCGTCGGAAGAAAAGTCGATGCTCGAAAAAATGAGCCAGTCTCCTAACTTCCATCCCAAACCGGAAAAATCGGACAAGAGTTTCTTTGATAAGGTGAGAGAGATGTTTTCGTAGGTGGTTGGAGGGTGTGGGGGTTCAAGGGTTCAAAGGTTTAAGAGTTCAAGGGTTTAGCACCCCGGTTTGGAGTAATAAATGTAAGAGCCGCTTTTTCGCAATGCGCCGGCTTGATCTTCACGTTGAGTAAAAATAAAAACGGGCAATAGTCTTGCGAGTGAAAAAAAGCAAAGTTTCAATGACTTTCTATCAACAACCTTAAACTTTTAAACTCTTAAACCCTTAAACCTTTAAACCACTGAGCCATTGAACCCCCACACCCTCCAAACAACACCACTCACCACTACTTTCGCTTGCGCGACTTCCCGTAAATTTTTTTAGCCTTCTCTATCATCATCAAAAACTCTTTCTGAAGACCATCTTTAGGATTATAGGAATGGCTGGCCACGAGTTGTACATCGGACCAGTTGATGCGACGCGCATACTTGGAATCTTTCAGCAGAAAAGAAAACATAGCCACTGAGCTGGCGAAACGATAGCAGGAACTAAGTTCTTCAAACTCGGTGAAATCGCTTGCGCAGCGGTACGAGGTAAATCGGACCAACGAATCGCCCGGGCGTTTATAATTCACGATAATTGTAGCAAGACCATCGGCATCGTAAAAGCGGTTGTCTCTTGGATCAAAATCTACTTTTAACTCGAACATGCTTAACAAAGAATGCCCCGAGCCTACTTCACCACCCTCTACTTCACTCAGCGTATCGGCCAAAGCTTTCAATTTGTTATCAAAGCCAACCAATCGATAATCTCTTACCAGCTTTGGATTGAAGCGAATACTCAAATAAGCATCGTCGGCAACCGTATAAAGCGTTTGCGTAAGTTCTTTTACCAGTACTTTCTCTGCCTCGAATTCATTATCGAGGTATGCAAAGTTTCCATTTCCTTTCTTGGCCAGTACCTCGAGCTTCGAATCTTTATAATTGCCCATGCCCACGCCCAAGCAGGTTAAGTAAATTCCAAATTGCTGGTGTTGCGTTATTAGTTTGTCGAGTTCGTCTTCGCTGGTTTGACCGACATTGAAATCGCCATCTGTAGCAAGGATTACACGATTGTTTCCTCCCTTTATGAATTGGCTTTTTGCCAAACGATAAGCCGTTCTTATTCCCGATTCGCCGTGCGTAGCGCCGCCGGGATACAATTCCTCGATCGATTTTCTTATTTTCTCTTTTTCCTTTCCCGAAGTAGGTGGAAGCCATACCCCGATAGTACTTCCGTACACTACAATCGATACTGTATCCTTATCGCGCAGGTTATCGACTAATAATTTAAAGGCAGACTTCAACAACGGAAGCCGGTTGGGCATATCCATCGAACCCGATACGTCAACGAGGAAAACCAGGTTACTGGGAGGAATTTTTTCGGGATCCAGCTTGCGCGCACACATGTGCACCAGCAGCAACTTGCTATCGGCATTCCAGGGGCAATCGGTTAGGTAAGACTGAAAGCCAAAAACACTGTCCCTGGGCGGTTCGGCGTACGAAAAATTGAAATAGTTCATGACCTCCTCAATACGCACTGCATCGGGCGGAACCATGGTGTTCATATTCAGGAAGCGCCGGATATTGCTATATGAGGCCTTATCGCTGTGAATCGAAAAACCTGTTTCGGGAAATTTTTTCGCCGGTACAAATTCATTTTCCAGCAAAGAACTATAAGTCTCCCCTCCTACTGTCCAGTTTTCACGATCTTCCGGCTTCAGGTTTTTCGTCACTGACGCGAGACGATTCTTAACCGTATTCGCCGATGCGTAAAGCGTCTTCAAAACGATGTGCTGGTACTTGGAAGCATCTACTTTTTTTGAAACCGTTTGGTATCCATCCAGCGAAACGGTTATACTATCGGTTGGTGAATTGATCGATATACCGAAAGATCCGCTGCCCCCGGAACTGTACAGCAAATTGGTGGAATGAAGAATTATTCTTGCGTTGGGGAGAAGAATATTCCGCTCGTCTCTTACTTCGCCCCGCAGGTAATACTGGGAGCGAGCCGCAAGAGAAAGACACAGCAATACGATTATGGCAAGCGGGGTTTTCAATTGGATAAACCAGATATTGGTTAATTGTTTATGGGTTTGGCGTTGGTATCTCTTACTGTTCTGCCAGCCGGTATATCTCGCGAATATTTCGTCCCAAACCATCGTAATCGAGCCCATACCCCACCACGAATTTATTGGGAATGGAAAACCCAAGATAATCAATCTTCACAGGGTATACCATTGCATCGGGTTTGTGCAGCAATGCTGCTATTCTTACCGATGCAGGTTGCTGGTGATAAATTTGCGGAAGAAATTCGCTGAGTGTTTTACCAGTATCAACAATATCCTCAATTATTATCACATCTCTCCCAATAATATCCATGTCTAAACCGATAGCGGTTATTACATGCCCCGTCGATTTCGTGCCTTTATAAGAAGCCAACTTAATGAAACATATCTCCGCATCTGTTGTTACCTCCTTGAAAAGATCGGAAGCAAACATGAAAGAGCCGTTGAGAATGGCAATGAACAAAGGTTTTTTTCCGGCGTAATCTTCATTAATCTGCTGTGCCACCATTTTTATTCGCAGGGAAATTTCTTCGGCGCTCAGGTAGGGTTCAAATTGTTTGTCGTGTACACGTATGTACTGCATACTTTAATTTTTATAAATAATCAGTTCCTGCCCTTTTTGCAACTGAGTTCCCTGCAGTTTATTCCATTCCATAATTTTTTCGGTAGTAGTTCCGTATGATTTTGCAATACCATATAAGGTTTCTTTGGCCCTCACAATATGCAAAATTGCAGACAGGGCTTCGTTATTTGTTTTACCCTCCGTTTCCAAACTTTCCAGTCGGGTATTTTCCTGCTGCAATCGCGGCGGATAATCGGCCTTTCTTTGCAGGTTCAGTTTTTCGCCAACCGCCGGCATCATTCCCGGCTTCAGCAAATTGTATTCAAGCAAGCTTTCCATCCGTATACCTTCCATTTGGCTGATGCTATAGAGGGTTTCCCCCTTCTCCACTACATGATATTCGTTTGCCCCTGTCTTGCGCTTGCGTTGCAGAAATATCAATTGATCGTGCAGCAACACATCTTCCTGCGGCATATCGTTGAAGTCGAAAATTTTTGCAAGCGATACATCGTATTGCTGGGCAATCGCCAGTAACGATGTTCCTGCCTTAACATATACCACTCTTGTTTTGTTAATGGTAAACTCGCCCGAAGGATAGTCAACAGTCCGGGCAGGCGGCTCTTCCATTACCACGGGCATTGCCTTTACTGGTTCGCGGTTAGCCGTAACCGGTTTACTGCGTCCAGCCAGGATTTCTTCTTCCGGACGCATTTTTCCCAATGCAATCAAGGAATATTGCTGAAGATTGTAATCTTCGATAATCCTGATGAGAATCTGGGAGTATTTGATATTGGTGGCATATCCAGCCTTCTTAAGCCCATAGGCCCATGCCTTGTAATCTGTAGGATCGAGTTCAAATAAGAAAGCGTAGCGCGAACTGTTTTTCAAAAAATTGGAATGATCTACGTACGAATCCTGGGCACTGCCATAGCTACGAAAACATTCGCCGCGGGCATCATCGTCGTGATACACTTTCTCGCCCTGCCAGCCGGTTTTACACTTGATACCGAAATGATTGTTCGACCGCAATACCAGGTCGCTTCGCCCGGCCTCTGTTTCGTGAATGCCCTGGGCCAGTTTAATGGATGCCGGCACACCGGTACGGAGCATTTCGTCGATCGCTACTTGCTTGTAGGTATTGATGTAATCGAGTACAAACTCGTTATTCTGGGCCTTTGTTCCCAAAAAACAAATCAGCAACACAATCAACAATACTGGTTTCTGCATGAGGATGTTTTTATTTTTTTCGAATCAGCATGAGCCCATCGCGAACCGTTACACACACTTTTTCGACGCTGGGATCGTTTAACACAAAATCGTTAAAGGCTTGAATGGCCTTTGCATTTTTAGACTTTATCTCTTCGGTCAGCACCTCTCCGTGAAACAAAACATTATCGGCTATAATCAATCCTCCCTGTCTTAGCCTCGGCAATATTAATTGATAATAATCAATATAATGCACTTTGTCTGCGTCAATAAACGCAAGGTCCCATACCTCATCGAGGTGGGGAATGATCTCTAACGCATTTCCCAAATGCAAAATTATCTGATCCTTCCATACGGAAAGCCTAAAATATTGGCTGGCAGTATCAGCATCTTCTTTTCGGAGTTCAATGGTATGCAAAAGCCCGCCGGGGGTCAGTCCCTTTGCCAGGCAAAGGGCGCTATAGCCGGTAAATGTTCCCACTTCCAAAATGCGGTTTGGCTGCACCAAACAGGAAATGGTTGACAGCAATTGTCCCTGCGTTTTGCCGCTGAGCATATGCGACTTGGGATGATGTGCATAGGTTTTAGCTGCCAATTCATTTAAGAGAGAGCCGGGGTCAGAAGTATATTTCTCTGCATAGGCTTCCGCTACGGGGTTAATGATCTCCACGGTAAGATATTTTTGGTAAAGATAGAAAGCTTGTGGCTGACCATAACGAAACCCGTATTGCGAAAACCCTTTAGAAATTGGGTTGCAATGGATGTTTGGAATAGAAATGAAGCACGTGCTCCACTACTTCTTCCGCAGTATCGGCCACTTTCAACAAGTCAAAATCTTCCGGAGATATATAATTGGTTTTTTGAAGCATGGTTTCCTTGAGCCAGGCGAGCAAGCCGCCCCAGTATTCGTTACTAACAAGGATAAGAGGAACCTGCAACATTTTACCGGTTTGTATAAGCGTTGCTACTTCGAAGAATTCATCCATAGTTCCAAAACCTCCGGGCATCATCACAAAGCCCTGCGAATATTTTGTGAAAAGCGTTTTGCGAACAAAAAAGTAATCGAAGTGCAGGCTGGCATCGCGGTCGATATAGGGATTGGCATGCTGTTCGAAAGGAAGTTCAATATTCAATCCAACCGATTTACCGCCTCCCAACTGGGCTCCTTTGTTGGCAGCCTCCATTATACCGGGCCCACCGCCCGAAATAATGCCGAAGCCCTCTTCGGAAAGTCGTTTCGAAATTTCGGTGGCCAATTCGTAATAGATATGCCCGGGTTGGGTTCGCGCCGAACCAAATATGGAAATACAGGGCCCGATTTTAGCGAGTGCCTCAAATCCATCTACAAACTCGGCCATTATTTTAAAGATCTGCCAACTTGAATGAGCTTTTGATTCCGACCATCTGCGCTGCTTACTCATCTTAATGGTATCGTTCATACACACAAAAATTAAGGGGTTTAGACTATAAATGCCATCCTGGTCGCGCGAGGGCGAAGACTGGATGGCATTTAATCTCTTAACGAAGATCAGGCGAATTTAGTTTGTACAACTCCCGGTTTTTTAGAAATACTTAACAGGCCGAGGAAGGTAAGCAAACCATTGATGAGAATTAGTTCGTTGCCGATTTTGTATCCATGAAAGATGCTGGCAGATACACCCGATAGCCCGAGTTGAATATGCAGTTTCTTTTCGTACCATTCGGGACTGCTCAGCAAATCGATGCCTAGTGCCAGTAAAGGAGCTACAATGCAAACTGTCCAGATCAACTCTTGCTTCAACTCACGCTTTGTAAGAATACCAAATGCAAATAAACCCAACAAGGGACCGTATGTGATACCGGCAAATTTTAAAATGAAATCGATAATAAGTTTATCGTTAATAGCTTTAAACAGCAGCACCATTATGAAAAATACCAGGGCGAAGGTGAAATGTACTTTCAACCGGGTTCTTTTCTTTTCCTTTTCTGTTCCTGTACTTTTATTCAACCCGAGAATATCGATGCAGAAGCAGGAAGTAAGTGAGGTGATGGCGCCGTCTACACTGGGAAATAAAGCCGAAATCAAGGCAATGATGAATATCACGCCGATACTTCCACTGAAGGCATCACTCAATGCAATGGTCGGAAACAAATCGTCGGGTTCGGCCTTGATATTTTGTGATGCAGCATAGAGGTAAAGAATACCGCCCAGCACCAAAAACAAAAGATTCACCACTACCAATACCGCCGAAAACGTCATCATATTCTTCTGGGAATCCTTCAGCGTTTTTACGCTGATATTCTTCTGCATCATCTCCTGGTCCAAACCCGTCATGGCTATTGCAATGAACATCCCTCCCAGGAGGTGTTTGAGAAAGAAGGATCCTGCTTTGACATCGGTATTGAAAATCCTCGTATACCCCTTCTCCTCCATCAACGATAAGGCACCCGAAAAATCGGTACCCAGCGATTTAACGATTACAATAATACAAGCCACGAGGCCAATAAGCATACCGGAGGTTTGCAGTGTATCGGTATAAATAATCGTTTTTACCCCACCTTCGAATGTATACAGCAGGATCATCAGCAATATAACCAGCGAGGTTACTATAAAATGAACGCCGAGTTTATCGAGAATAAAGAGTTGCAGGATATTGATAACAAGATAGAGCCTTGCCGTGGCGCCCACTGTTCGGGAAAGAATAAAGAAAAAAGCGCCGGCCTTATGAGCATTTAAACCCAGTCTTTTTTCAAGATAGGTGTAAATGCTGGTAAGATTCATGCGGTAATAAAGCGGCAGTAATACAAAGGCAATAACCGCGTAACCTAATAAATAGCCCAATACTACCTGGAAATAGTAAAAGTTTCCGCCGCCCACCCCACCCGGTACACTAACGAAGGTTACACCACTCAGCGAGGTGCCAATCATTCCAAATGCCACCAGCATCCAGTTGCTGTTGCGATTGCCAATGAAGAAAGAATCGTTATTCGAATTCCGCGATGTGAGCCAGGCTACCCCAAGTAAAAGAACAAAATAACCAATAACAAAGCCAAATAAAAGCGCCGGAGACATATTTTGAATTTATATTTACTACTTTCGATTCCCGGTTTGAAAGTAAGAAAAAAATAATAATCGCTTTTACCGCCAATAATAACCTATGAACATCGAATCTGTAGCTGTATTCTGCGCTTCGAAAAACGGAACCAATCCCATCTATGTACAACACGCAGCGGAAATAGGAAGGTTGATTGCATCGCTGAATCTAAAGTTGATTTATGGCGGCGGAAATGTAGGATTAATGGGCGCAATGGCAAATGCTGCTTTGCAGCAAGGTGGTCAGATTATTGGTGTTATTCCAAAAGTACTGGTTGATTGGGAACACCAGCACGAAGGATTGACAGAACTGGCCGTGGTTCCCGACATGCACACGCGTAAGAAAATGATGTACGATTTATGCGATGCGGCCATTGTTCTTCCCGGAGGTTTTGGTACGCTCGACGAATTTTTTGAAATGCTCACCTGGAATCAACTAAAGATTCACAGCAAAAAGATATACATACTGAACTCTGCAGGGTTCTACAAACACTTAATTGCCCATCTCAGGCATCTTGAAAAAGAAGGGTTGTTATACGATGAGCTTGATGAGAGAATTATTGTTTGCGAAACACCGGTTGAGCTTTTCAATAAAATTGGGTAAAAGTCAGGTGGGCAGTCAAAAATCATCTCCCCTCAGACCAGGATACCTTAAAAGGTTCCGCCTCACTGGAAGAGTGGAATATTTACTCCGCCACGTATTATAGGAATGGTTCTGCCTCTGGAGTCAATGTAAGGGGAGTTTTGATTTCCCGAGACGTCAAAAAGAATAGACATGTAGAAGAAAGGTGTATTTGTATATTTATCCCTGCCCGAAGTATAGCCGCCACCGATTAACAAACTGTTTGCCGAAGTTGTAAAATTTTCCTTACTCGAAAAGGAATTGGGGCCCGGAATTAATTTCTGGTTGATAAAATTGTGCTCAACCTGTACCTGTGCAAATAAAAAATTTATAGGAAACAATCTTGCAAAAACGCCTCCTCCATAAATCGATTGTCTCGTCCTGTCATCAGTTCGGGGATAATCACGAATTGATGTCCATTGGTAATTAACAACAATTCCTCCATCCACCCAGTTGGCAAGCCTGTATCCCAACACCGGGTTGGCTCCGATCAAAAAAGTATTATTAAAGAAAGACAATGATATTGTACCTCCGCTAAAGAGGTTTTCTTTTTTGAAACCTTTTTCCTTTTCATTCTCCTGCGACCAGGCAAATACAGCTATTCCCAGAAAGAACAACAATAAGGCCGACTTTTTCATAGAAGATTTTTTTTGTTAACGAACTCAGCAGTCAAAAATTTTCCCCGCATTCATAATATTGTTGGGGTCGAAGATTTTTTTTATACCCCGCATCAGTTCGAGATTCGCTTTGCCGGCTACAATATCCATATAATCCTTTTGTATCAGCCCTACCCCGTGTTCCCCGCTAATGGTACCTCCCAAACTTTTTGTTAATTCAAAAAGGGCGCGCAGCGATTTCATCATTTCCTTGTCGCCGTAACTATTGGGCGTACCGTCCTTCCTGATACGTATGTGCAGGTTGCCATCGCCAGCATGACCATAACAAACCGCATGAAAATTTTGTTGCCTGCCCAATTCTTTTACGCCTCTTATTAATGCAGGCAATTCGGCACGGGGCACAACAGTATCTTCTTCGATTGTATATCCCGCAATTTTCACTGCTTCGGCGACGCGCCTTCTTAGTTTCCACAGTTCGGCCTTTTGCTGTGCATCGTCGGCAAAAAACAATTCGCCCGCTCCGTATTGCGTAAGTAAATCGGCTATGGCTTCCATTTCCTGCATCAGCACCTCGGTGTTATTGCCGTCTACTTCAACTATCAAATGAGCCTCTATATCGTCGGTTACGGGAACGGCCGAGCTTTCCACCATTTTGCTGACAATGCGCAAGGCATCTATTTCTACCAATTCGAGCGCGCTTGGCGTAAAGCCTGCACGAAAAATGGCGCTTACCGCCTCGCCCGCTTTTTCGAGCGAGGCAAAGGGAGCAAGCATCAATAAGTCGTATTTAGGAAGAGGAATTAACTTTAAAACAATTTTTGTAACAACACCTAGGGTTCCTTCACTTCCCACCACCAGTTGTGTAAGATTGTATCCCGTTGAATTCTTGAGTACGTTTGCGCCGGTCCATATTATCTCACCGTTCGGTAATACCAGTTCCAGGTTTAGTACATAATCTTTTACCACGCCATATTTTACCGCCTTGGGCCCGCCGCTGTTTTCGGCAATATTGCCTCCAATAAAACAAGAGCCCCTGCTGCTGGGGTCGGGGGGATAAAACAACCCTTTTTGCTTAACGGCATCCTGTAGTACTTCGGTTATCACGCCGGGCTCGGTGGTCACCTGCAGGTTGCGTTCGTCTATTTCCAAAATGGAATTCATGCGGTCGGTCGACAGCAGCACACCTCCCAGGTGTGGCAATGCACCCCCGCTTAAACCGGTTCCGGCGCCCCGCGGTGTAACAGGAATTTTATCGGCATTGCATATTTTAAGTATGGCGCTTACTTCTTCTGTTGTTCTTGGTCGCAATACCACTTCGGGTGGAAATAATAACTCCTCGGTTTCATCGTGACCATAATTATTGAGCGACTCTTTATCCACCAACACATACTGATCGCCCAGTATTTTGCGAAATTTATGCAGGTGATCTGCGTTTACAAGTCCTTTTTTCAAATTTGCTTCCATTCCTGCTTCGTGTTATTTATCGGGGAAAAATGATACCAATAGAGCTTGATGGGATTGCCGGCTCGGAACGCATACTACTGTTTATCGATTGTATTTGTTTCTGCATTCGCCGCAAATCTTCAAAGCCTTGCCCGCAAAAATCGCATAATTGCAGCATTCAAAAAAGGAGTATATGCCGGGCGGTTGCCGAGGGAAGTTGCCTGTAAGTGTTGAAGCAATCTTTAGCCCATCATAAATTATTGACCAATCACCCATATCTCCGGGTCCTTTTCGCGGATTCGTTTTAGCTGTAACGAATGCACTTTGCGTAGCGAATCGAGGTATTCGGTGCCGGGCGCCTGTAACTTGTTGTTGATTTCGGGCAGAATAAAAATACGCCCGTTGTTGGCAATTACTTCTTTCACCTTTTGATCGATGCTTGTACGGGAAGAATCCCTTGCCGGAACCGGGAAAGCCGGCACTTTGGTAAAATACTTAAAGAAATCTTTCAGTATCCATCCATCCTGCATCAGCACTATATCTTTCCCATTCTCTACTTTTTCCTCTACCAGTTTTGCCTTAACATAGTAAAGATCATTTTCCTTGTGCTGCATCCACCTTATACTGCCGAGATAATTTATGCTAAATAAAGTCAATGCCAAAAATCCCGACACCACCGATACTTTAAAATAGCGCGGCAATTCCTTTATGCGTAATGTGCCCAGCAGCAATAACCACATGATTACGGTTTGCAATAACCAAAACTCCAGGATCTCCGGCATCCAGAAAACAAAAAACAAACTGTAAATGCCAAATGTGAGCAAGAGCGGCGGCACTATCGGCTTATACCTTTCAGAAACAGCTTTATAGTATCGGATAAACCTGGTCAGCAAAAGAAGAATTGCTGTAAACAATACAATAGTGAGCAAACCAAGAAACCAGGCCATGGATGTAGAAATATTCCGGGCTATGTACAATTCGTCGGCGAGCGAGTGCGAAGCCAGCGAAGCATTCATGAAATTTTGCAAAGGTTGTATATGAAAAACATAATGCCCGCCCAGTAGTGCATGTGAAAAGCCATAGCCAATGTCGACCGGAGTTTTGGCACTCAGCGGGTACCAGAAAACCGATCCACCGGCATATCCCTGCATCCATTTAATCCATTTGGAAAGACTATTTTGTTCTTCCACAATCCATCCTACCACAAAGTACGCACCGCCTACTATCAGTATACCGGTAATTGCGTAACGAGAAAACCATTTAAAGAAAGAGATTTCCTTTCGCTGCTTCCAAAGTTTGTATACGATTACCGGCGTAAACAAAGCATTCACCTGGTGAAAAACAATTGCCAGGCAATGCAGCAAAATAACGAGCCACCAATGGCGTTCGCCGAGATGTGATTGTGTGAGGTAATAAAGCGCCAGCAATATAAAAAACATCGGCGCCGCATACACTTCGATATTGGTACTGTAAAACCAGAATCCGTAGGAAAATAAAATCACCAATGTACTGAAGAGCGATTCTTTTTTTGATAACAGGAAACGATTCCTGAAAAAAGAATATACCACAGCGAGGCTGGCACTTCCCCACAATGCCGAAAAAGCCTCTACGATATAATAGTCTTTTACCGAAGGAAAAACAAACTGCCATACCTGGAGCCACAGGTAAGCTGCGTAATGATAAAGCAGGTGATGCTGGTTTACCAGCGGGTACCCATCTACGATACCATTGAGATAGGTGATGGAATCGTGCGGACCGGAAAAATTTTCTGCAAGCGTAAAAAGAAAAAAGATATAAGCTCCCGCAAAAACCAATAACTGTTCCGGAATTTTTTTCATCGATCAACTAATAATTTCCTTTTTTTACCCCCCAGTTTCCTGCCGATACCATTCATGCCCCAAGATAAACCAAGAATTACAATTTACGCGCCTCACCTGCATTTGAATCGGTAGTTGCAGTTTTGGTTGGAGAGAAAAACCAGGGCAATTTGGTTTTGAAAAATGCTAACAACCGGGAGGGCCAGCTATGATCCATGCATGGTTTTTCGATGAGAAGATAAAATACCGGAACGATGATTATTAATAGAACAAAAAATATTAATGTGTAGCCTCCGAACCACAGGTAATCGTTTTGGATTTTGTCTTTCATTCGCAGCATAAATTCCATACTTGCCTGTGCAATGGCCAGGTGCAACAGATAGATGCTGTAACACATTCCGCCGATGGCCATAATCCAGGGCATTCGCATAAAGCGATTGAACCAGCTTCCCCTGAAAGCGCCGGCAAAAAGAATGGCCAATACCAACGTAAAGCTCAGGGTTTTTAAAAAGCCATATACCCAGTAATAACCAATCATGGCAAATACGGCAGCCGTTGCGGCAATATTCCAGAATTGTTTGTCTTTACCAGCCGGCTCGAGTTTTTTATGCAGGTAAAGATTTACCATCATAATGCCCACGAGGAAGTATTGTACCTGGCCAAGTATTGTATAGCGAAGGAAGTTATCGCCATTGGTAATATCGGTGATAGCTTGCAGACTAATGGCAGCCAGGATGGCCGCAATAAGAATAATATTACGTCGCTGAAATCCTTTTATCTTGAACACGACCCATGCGAGGAAGGGAGCCAGTATATAAAACTGGATTTCCACCTCAAGACTCCATATTACCGGGTTCAATTCGTTGAAGCGATGATAAATGAGATTGGTGGAATAAGTGATGCCTGTAAGGAAATAGGCCCATATCTGGCCGGTATCCATTTTGCCGAATACAAAGGCCGCATAGGCCATGATGGCCATTACCACAATATAGGGTGGTTCGAGGCGGGTTAACCTGCGCAGGAAATAGAGCTTCAGGTTGCCGAGGGGCTGAGGCTTGTTATCGAGCAGCCTCGAAGCAAAGGGAAGCGTTAATATAAATCCGCTTATGATGTAGAAAAGATAAACGCCCGAGCTTCCTCCCAAAAAATAATTCACGACGAGGTGCTGAAACTCCGAAAGCTCCTTTTGATCTATGTTGCGATGCCAGCGCTCTACGTAGTGCTGTATCACTACGGGTACAATGGCGAGAAAACGGAGTCCCTCCAGTTCTCCCACTATCTTGCCCTTCGCCTTTCGCTCAAAATACTTGATCAGGTTCATACAGCTCTTCTTGAACTATTTGGTTTGTTTTGATTTTCTATTCAGCTATTGGAAGTTGAAAACCTTCCCCGATTAATAACGGTATTTTCCTGGAAAGGCTATAATACTGGCCGGAAAAATTATTTGCAGATTTTGCCGGATGATGGTTTCTTAAGCGGTGGCCGGGTTCGGCAATATTGTTCTTTACGACAGGAATATTTTATTTCTTGCCCAATACCTCATCGATGCTCACGCCAATTATTTCTTCCAGTTCCAGTTTAGCCACGTTGAAATTGCGCTGCGCCTGTAATCGCTTATCCTGTTGTTCCTTGTACAGGCCAAAGGCTTTGTTGTATTCGTCGACCCCCACCATATCGTCTTTGAAATTCTGTTCTTCCTGGCGATACTTGAGGTAGGCATCCTGCGTTACGCGGCTTTGCAGGTCGAGCATCTCTTTATACATCAGGTAATCTTCGTAGCGTGTAAGAACTTTCAGCCGAATCTCGCGGTAGCGTTGGTTCTTTTCTGCTTCCGCGATATACATATTCTCTTTAGCGATGCGCACTTCATTTTTCCGCTGCGAATAATAATTGAGCGGGATATTAACCGCCACATTCCATAAAGGGAAAAACTGGTTGCCCTCGTTGGCAGGCTTCAAGGTAAGTTGGTTAAGGTTCACACCTGGTGAAATAGCCGCCAGCCAATCTCCCTTTGCTTTTTGTACCTGGTAGGTGGCTATCGAGAGTTTGCGATCGGATATTTCGAAGTTTGGGTTTTGCAGGGCCAGTTGCACCAGCCTTTCACGGATATCCTGCACAGCGCTGGTGTCGTTATTCGTGTGATAAGTAGAGCCCAGTCTCCGCGAAGGAGGCTGTACCTGTGCCGTTGCCAGCACAGCATTCAGCAGCAGAAAAGCAGCTAAGAAAATTCTTTTATTCATGATTTGTGGTTCAAGCCGGTAATGACTTTTCCTCTTTTTCGGAGCCGTCAAAATAGTGCATCTTTAAGAGTAAAGCAAATCCCGCGTACATATAAAACACGCTGGGGTACATGGGTATCGCCATCTGCGATATCTGACCCGCCATGAGTGTAAAGATAAACACAAGGGTGGCCACGTACTGGGTTTTGATCTCGGGATCTTTTACCCGGTAAAAATGCCTGATTCCCGTTCGCAGAATAACAAAATAGAACGACAGGGTCAGGATGAGCCCGATATATCCCTGGTCCATCAGGATCTGCATATAACCGCTATCCGGTGGAAAAAACGATAAATAGTGGCCCGGATTGTACAGCACGCCCAAATTTCCACAGGTATAAATGCCTCCCCCAATAGGGTGGCGGTAAATATAGGGTTGTACCGTATGCCGGTTCATATCGCGTACAAGTGCCGAGTTATCGGTAGAAGGTTCGAACGTGGAACGGACCCGGTTGATGATTACGTTATCGTACACCGGTGCTACCAATATTGCCGTTAGCATTAATGCGCAAAACGACATAAACAGGATGGTTCTCCTTTCGTACAGCGTCATCACACCGTAAAGGGCGATACCAGCCACTATCATCATTGTTGCAGTACGGGTACCCGAATAAGAGGATGCCAGTAAGTTGATAATAGAAACGGTGTAGTAGTACACGCGTCGCATGGTTGCTTTTTCGCGAAGCGCCAGTATTAACAGGAAGGTGCCGCAGGCTGCATACAAAATGCCCGACGATGCAGGATCGGATAACAACCCGAATTTGCGGGTAAAGCCCCAGTTGATAAAAAGGTCAATACGCATCGGGTCGCTGAGCAGCCAGCGCATCTCAAAATCGAAAAGACCGAACCATTGCTGCTTGCAGGCATACAATCCTTCGATCAGGCTTACGAATATCCAGAAATTCACGAGTTGACGAATCGCCTGCCTCGAATTGATAATACAATAGCTGATATAAAAGAAGGCGAATAAGCTTCCCTGCTTTCTTACAAAATTGAACCAACCCAGTTTGCCGGGCATTTCGGGATTGAAGAATTCAAACAGGTGGTAAATAAATATTACCAGCAGCCAGATGGTAATACCATGGTTCCAAAACCTGCTTGTTATTTCCTTCCGATACTCTTGCTTGGTAATAACGCCCACGAGGGTGATATAGGAAAAATATTCGGGTACCAGGCCCATGGGTATTACGCCACTATTGAGCATTTTTTCGGGCAGCGTTATAAACAGGGATATGAATACCGTGAAATAGAAACCAAATACGGGGTAAAGCAAGCAAAGCACCATTAACAATACTCCGGCCATAATGCCTACCACTCCCACTGCCAGTTTCATGTCAATTACTACGGCGAGGTAAGATATGGCAATGCCCAGCAGCACCATTACCAGGATACCAAAGCCGGTATTCAATTTCCGGATAAGGAAATTATACCGTGCCCAATCCTGCACCAATGCCGTGGTTCTATCGAGTAAATTTCTTTCCACTATTAAAGAAACATAAATTTTACAAACATGGCCACCACAAACAGCAGGGCAAATAGCAGGCTCAGCTTCTCATAAATCGGCCCCGGTTTTTTCTCTATATCTTCCATAATCTGTTTATTGTTGTTATTAATTACTGGTTTCTTTTTGAATAATCTTCTTTGCCATGCTGGCATTAAAAGCCGGTGATTTTTCCACGACGCTTAGTTTGCTGGTCTCGCCCATTGGTTTTCTTAAGGTAAACAACCACCACGCCCCGGCCTTCATTGCCAGGTTATAAAAAATGATAGGGATTACGATTCCTGTTATAGTACCGGTGAGCAGCAGTACGGGCACATTGTCGATACCAAATACACGCACCATAATGATTCTGGTAGCTGCGGTTACCATCAGGTTGGTTACATAAATATAGAGTGAATGATAGCCTATCACTCGTAAGAATCGTGCCTTGTCCGCTTTCTGCAACAAGAACGATACACAGATCACAAAAGCGCCTCCTACCAGGGCCGATACCGCGAACAAGGCGGGTTGGTTGTTCTGCACATAGTAATCGTTTTTATTACTCATGTTCAGGTAGGTAAAATAGTGCTGCAGCAAAAGAAATACGGGCAGAATTAACAGCAGTGTAGCATACGAAGCAATCTTCTTGAAATTTTCCGGGTTGAGCATTACCGACGAAGCGGCATCACCTACGGCAAAAAAGAAATAGAAGAAAAATACATCGGTAATCAAACCCGCTTCAATTTCCTTGATATGCAAATAGCCGGCAGCCGCATAAAGAAACACTCCCAGCACCAATTGCTTCAGCGCATTGAATTTCCCATAAACGGATACAAGGGCGTACAAAACACTTACAAAAAAAAGCGCGTTGAGGTACCAGAACTGCTCAATGCTTCGCGGCTGGTACAGGAGCTTGAAATAGTCGGAACTTTGCCGGTTGGCATTCACATAGTCGGCAAATATCAACTGCAGGGTAATGTGAATACATCCCCAAACAACCAATGGGTAAAAGATTGTTTGAAAACGGTTTTTCAAAAAATTACCAGTGCCTTTTCCTGCAAGGCTTAACCGAAAAAAAATGCCCGATACAATGAAGAACAAAGGCATTCGGAAACTGAAGAAAAAGATATTGATGTATTGAAACACGGGGTAATCGTCGAGGTTCTTATCCTCCGTCATTACCCCTCCAAAAATGTGGCGGTAACAAACGAGTATAATACAGATCCCACGTGCATAGTCGATCCAGGGATAACGGCCCCTGCTCAATATTTTTTTGCTGTTAAAAAGAAAATCCCACACGCTGTTTAGGTTTAATGGTTCAAACAATCGTTGCTACAGCAATCAGAGATCCATATTATCCTTTTGTACATTGTTGAAAACAGCTCCAACAAATTTGCTACCGGTAGTCTTCAGGTATTCGATTGATTCCTTATCGCTTTGTCCCTGTGCCGACGTAGCAGCCACAACGGCTACAATGCCATCGGCATATTTTGCCAATTCTTTTGCATCGGCATGGTTGTTCAGCGAGGCGGCTTCGATGAGAACGATATCGTAGTTGGCGGCCAGCTTATCGATGCTCTCGAGCAGGTGATTTTTGGGGAGGATTTCAGAAGGCGTATAATCGCCTTCGTTACAACCTATAATTTCTGTATTGGGGATGGTGGTTGCTCCGGTTACGCTTAGAATTTTATCGAGTGCATTGGGTTGCCCGTTTACGCTAAAGCTTTCGAGGGCTGGTTTCGCGCTGAATTTTTCGGTGAGTGTATTGTTCGAAAAATTAGCGTCGATAATCAGCACTTTCTTTTTCGACATGCTGAAGCTGGTGGCCAGCGCTTCAATCAAAACCGATTTACCTTCTTTGGGCCTGGTACTTGTTACCAGGAAAACTTTCTTACCCGAATTCTCTAACTCGAAACGAAGCTTGCGAAGGTTTTCGAGAAAGAGGCGCTTATCGGGATCGCCGTCGTTTTCGTTTTGCTGCAGGTAGTACTGCAGGTCTTTCTTTTTCAGTTCGAGACTGTTCAGGCTCGTAAGCAATTTCATCTTCGTATTTCGCTGGAAGATGGTAGGTGTTTTGTAAGAATTATCCAGGAATTCGAGCAACAGGATAATAAAGCTGGAGAAGAAAAACATCAGGAAGCCCGCGAGGCCGGAAATGATCAGGCGGCGCGACGGGTTGGGCTTATCGGCGGGCATACCCACGAGGGTTTGCTTGAAACTGTTTTCGGGATTTACGTTCAGGTCTAGCGAGGCCTGTAAACTCTGCCGAAGTCCTTCGTATTCTTTGATAGCGAGCTGAAGATCTCTTTCCATGTTATTAAGCACTACGGCATCGCCACCGCCTTCGTTTATCATTTTCTCATACCGGTTTTTATCTGCCAGGAATTGCTCTTTGCTAGTCTCCGCCGCTACAATCTGTTGTTGAAGTTCAATTTTCCGGCTTATCAAATCATCGCGTTTTGTGTTTTTCCTGTCGATATCTTTTGAACGATCGGGTCCCTTGGAACCGGTGAGTTGTATAATTTTAGCAGTATTGCCATCTATTTCATCCTGTATCTTCTTTTTATCATCTTCGTTCTCTGCATTAGCTTTTTGTTTATCGAGCTCAATATTTCTATTCTGCAAGCGCAGTATTTCCCGGTTGTTGGCGCCAGCCGTAGAAGTAGTGGTATTATCGGGGGCGAGGCCGACGAGTTGTTCTTCCACGGCTTTTAGTTCAGCCCTCAATTTAGTGACCTCCCTGAACGCTTCCTGGTATTTGCCATATAAATCCTGAACAACTGCCATGGCTGCAGTAGCTTTTGCTTCCCCTGTGGTGGGGCCAATCTGGTTTCTGAAAGTTCTAAGTCGCGCTGTTAAGCTGTCAACTATTCCTTTTTTATCATCAACGAGACTAACCAGTTTGCCGGAAGCTGTTTGGGTGCGCGCGCCGTAAATTTCGTTGAAGAAACGGATCAACTGCTCACCGGCCGTGTTGGCCATATAAGCAGAGAGATAAGGATTCTCTGAACTGGCAAAAATGTTAATGAAGTCTGTACGCTCCACCCTTTTCAGGTTCAACTGCCTCATCGTCGATTCACTATCGTATCCGTACAAACGAACCAAATCCATGGCCATCTTTTCATCGGCATTGTACGAATTGAGCAATTCCAGCTTAGCAATCTTATCGCGCAAAATCTGTTTTACCTTGGCGATATCGGCATTTACAAATGCCTTGTCTTTTTTCTGCTTTTCTGTTAACTGGCGGAAAGGCACGGGATCCTCGAGATCGTGCAACATCAGTTTATAGGCCAGCATGCCCAATACTTTATCGGAGGCAAAAGCCACGGCCACGTTGCTGAAACGGATATCTATTTCGTAGAGATTGAAGCTCTCTTCCTGTTTGATTTTTACCTTTTGTTCCATAGTAAAGCCTGTAGAGTATTGTGCCAGCGACACATACTCCTTTGGCCGGAACATAAAAAACACGAAGCCTGCAATCAACCCGGTAAATGTACAGGCCAGAATGATCCACTTCTTTCGCAGCAGCGAATACAATAAATAGAGGAGGTCCATGTGGGGTTGTTTTGTGATTTCAGATCAAAAAGTACCAAAAAAATCCGGGAACCGATGAAGTTTCCCGGATTTTGAATTTTATGGGCCCGCTTCGAAAAGCGCTTTCTTATTGTTTGGTCTTCACCAATTTGCTAACAGCAACCGGTTTTCCGTTTACAGTCAGTGTAACAAGGTATACGCCGGTTGTCAATTTTCCTTCGGCCGCATTCAATCTCAGGGTCTGAGCTCCTTCGGTTAATTTTCCAAAGTTACGACGCATTACCATTCTTCCCGCCACATCATAAACATCTACTGCTATATTTTCTCCGGCCGAAGTATTATTGAAATCAATATTAATATAGTCGGTGAACGGATTGGGATAAGCACTGATCTCGATCTTGCTGTTCTTATCTGTTATCAGGAAGGTTTCGTTATTGCTTTCCTGGATCACATTTCCGCCATTTCCACCGCCATTGTTCGGGCTGTTCATAACAGCACCACCGTTTACATCGTCGTACGAGTCGATGAGCAAGCCACTGCTATATGCGTTGGCCGATGGTTCGGTGCTGGAGAAGTTCAGTTCCAATTCTCCATTAGCATCCGGCTTCAGGTTGCCGATATATACAATCTTACTGGTATTCTGCCAGGAGTTGATATATACGGTGCGACCGTTTACGGTGAAGGTGGCTGTAAGATTACCTCCTATCCAGTTAGAACTGCTGATATAACCGATGCGATAACGTTTATTCTGATTGAGTCCCTTCAGCTTCATCTGCGATTTCTGAACGTTATCGATCCAATAACCCGATTGCATGACGAGGTCGGGTACCAATCCTCCCATACCTGAATTGTTACCAGTAGTCATACCCGCGTTGTTTTCGCCATTGAAGGTTTTGGTGATCTCCAGCGAATAACCGGTATTTATATTCAGGTAGTTTTTCAGGTTCATATACTTAACGCCATCACTCGGGAAGGTTTCCAGGTTATTCCAGGGAGCGCCGGCGCTGGTAACGTTTTGATTGAAGTTTACCATTATCCTGCTTTCGGGAGTGATGGTCTTCACCGCGTTGCTCCATGCCGAGTTTGTTCCGCCATTTACAGCACGTATACGATACCAATACTTGGTATTGGGGGTAAGACCGGTGTTGGTAAAGACAGTATTATTAGGCCCGAAATTAATAGTGGTCAGGCTTTGCGTGAATAAGGAATCGGTTGCTCTTTGTAACTGGAAGCCCGTTTCGTTATTGCTTCTGTCGGACCAACTCAGCGTTGCAGTGGTTCTGTCTTTCGGTTCCACATACAGGTTCACCGGGTTCATCAGCGTGATAGATGATTCGTATTCCTCGATGATGATCGCATTCAGGTACATCGCATTTCCGCCAATCCTGTTGAAGTTGAGCGTAATGGTACCCGCATTTGCTACCAGGCCGTTGAGGTTGCCGGTGAGATCGGTATTGTATTTCGCATTGAGTGTATCGGCGCCGCCTACACTGGAGGTCATGCGCATGATGGCATCGTAACCTTCGTTCTGGCTGCCCACCACGGTAATATTATAACGCTTGGTTCCGCCCTGCAAACCAGTAATGGTTATTGAACGATTATTGGCCTGGTTATAATAAATACCACCACTCAACACCGTATCGGGTACAACACCAGAGTTGTTTCCGGTTTTATGACCAGTCTGGAACATACTGCTCCATGCTTCAACAATCTGGATATTGAAACCGGTAGGCTGGTTGTCTTCGTCGAGTAAATTATTAAATACAAGTCCTGCATTTCCGTAGTTGAGGAAATTGTTCCAGGGCGCCGGCGCTACTTTGGTATAATCGCCAAAATTTACAAATACCGAACGCGTATTGGCATCGGCCACGGTAATGATAAGGTCTTTTGTAGTTACTCCGCCTTTATCATCTTTGGCTACTACCGAGAGGAAATGCTGGCCGAGATGATCAACCGATGGTGATGCAGTGATTCGGTAATTTCCTCCACCCAAATCGGCGAGTGTAAGGAACGAAGGCATATCGGCGATCGACACGGTTACTACATCTGATGCAAAATCGGTAACGTTGAAGTTTTCCTGGAAGCTGGCTCCCGTCTTCACACGGAAATTATCCAGGTTGGTTATTACCGGCCTGTTGTTACCGGTAAGTATGTTCACGGTATCGCTGGGCGTTCCATCACCCCAGTTATTATTACCCACTACATAGTAGTAGTAAGTGGTGAATTGTTGAGCGCTCGCGTCGATATAGTTTACGCTATCCTTGTTCTGCATACCCGGGTTCAAGAGGGTATAAGGACCGGCGGGATTGGTTGCACGGTATACCTTATAAGTAAACTCGTTGTATGCGCGATCCTGCCAGGTTAATCTCACTCCTGCATTTTCTGTAAATACGGCATCGAGGTTAAGAGGTTTGGCCGGAGTAGTTCCATCGTCGAATGCCGCATCAATTACCATTGCATTGAGAATACCGCCCTGCAGGGTTGCAGCGTCTCCAATCATGGAAATGGTGATCTGGCCCGCCGCATTTGGCTTTTGCTGGTAAATAGTATCGGTTTCCGTACTGTTCAGGTAGAACCGCACCTGCGCTTCGTCGTTTCCGATGCGATACTTGGTTACTGAATTGGCATTGTGACCGCAGCAATTAACTGTAGTACTTCCGAAGAATACGAAATTATACCTGCGTGCAGTATCCAAACCATATACACGCAACCTTAACGTATCCGAAGAACCGAAATCGAATACACCCCAATTGAGATAGTCGCGCATTACAGCATCGGGGAATCTACCCGAGTTATTACCGGTTTGTACACCGGCAGCGGCTGCGCCGTAGTTGGAACTGAGGGCTTGTATACCGATCGGGGTTGTTTGTCCCTTAATGGTAACCAGGTTGGGTCTGTTAAATGGTGCGGGCAGGTTAAACAGATCCACATCGTTCCATGTTGGAACGTTGCCTGTAAAGTACCTCATATTGATACGGATGCTTTCATTGGGATCTACTTCATTTACCGTTATCTGGAAATTGCGACTGGTCCAGGCGCCATTTCCATCATCCACATACACCGTCATATTGTACATACCCGAAGCTGCATAACCCGGTGCAAGTGTTATCGAGCCCCTTCCATTACCGCTATCAACAAAGCTGGCAAAGGAAGGCATGTTTTCGAAGCTCCACACCATAAAGCCATTTCCTTCAGCATCGTTGGCAACAAGGGGGATTACCAATTTCTTTCCTTCGTCGATAGTTTGATCGGTAATATTATTCATTACCGGGATCGTATTATCGTTAATGATCATGGTGAAGATTCCAGTATCTCTTCCGCCGTGTCCATCATCTACATAAGCCACAACGTTGTAAACACCCTGATCAAATTCAGTCGGCTCGAATGTTATATTGATATTGCCGTTATTGACAGTTTCGATAGTAGCGAAATAAGGCATCAGTTCAAAGCTGAACACGAGCGCGTCGCCATCTTCATCCACTGCATTGATGGGCAGTGTGAACGGAATACTGTATTTCATGGTAAAGTCGAGAATATTCGACATTACAGGTTTTGTATTAAGCGTGGTGGCATTCGTCGTGTTGGAATTAGCCGATGTGCCGCCTACTCCTACTGCTTTTACTACATAGTAATAAGTAATGTTGGCAAACAGTGCCGTATCGCTATAATTCTTGGTAGCCCCTGGTCCGCCGGCAATTGTTTTGATCATCCTGTAGTTTGCCTGGTTGCCCACCGAACGCCACACTTCGAAATGCGTTTCGTTGGTAGAGTTGTCGTTCCAGGTAAGGTTGATATTGTCTTTCGACACCACTGTTGCAACAAGATTCGAGGGAACGGCGGGTATGGGTTCCGACTGGAAGGTTGTATCCATCGACTGACCGTACACAAAAGTGCGCAGGGCATTTACCTGTGCAGCCGAAGCGGCCTCGTTTACGAGAATGTGGAAATTGTCCATCAACCCCGAATAGAAGGCATAGGTATTCTGGGCATCGTTAAACGCGTTGTCTGTACTTGGATAACCCAGGCGCGACGATGAGCCGCTGTTTGCAGCAATGCTGGTAAAGCTAAGTGACGTATTTGCTGCCACCTGTACACCATTGAGGTATAACCGAATTGAGTTAGTGCTATACACTACCGCAATATGGTTCCAGCCGCCGGCCACCCAGTTGCCATTGCTCGCGAAATTGGCGAGCGATATGGTACTGCGTACGTTATTACTTGCAATACCAGCCTCAAGCGCGTTGGCATTGAAACGAATTGCTATTCCATTGTCGGGCCCTCCAAAGTCTACCAACAACCGCTTGCCGGTAGTAACCGTAGGTTTAACCCACAAAGAAATGGTACGCTGCGAAAATCCACCATTGCTGGGGAATCCGCCGCTCGAGCTATTGTTAACGTTGAGGAAGTCATCGGTTCCATCGAAGGAAACCGAATGCGTACCCTCAATTTTATCGCTGGCATTGAAGCTCGGGTTGGCGCTTCCACCGGGTGCACCCAGGGTTGCTGTACTGCTTCCCAACGCATCGGTGTAATTATTATTCAAGCGCCAGTTAACCTCGGTAGCGGTGAGCGCTGAAGCTCCAAAGGCACCGATGGCTCTTACCTTATAATAATAAGTGGTATTTGCCGCCAGCGCCGAATCTACGTAGCTGGTACCGTTTACTGTGGCAATTTGCGTATAAGTTCCGTTAATTGACGTTGCGCGCAGCACCTCAAATCCTGTTTCGTTATTGCTGTTATCGGCCCAGGAAACATTGATTTTATTGTAAGAAACAGCCGCGGCCTGCACATTGGAAGGAGCGGCAGGAGCTGAGCCGCCGGGTGTATAAGCCGTCTCCGTAAAGAAGCCATTGGGAACCGTGCTAAAGCTGGAGGTAGAGTTAACCGAATACAATACCTGCATCGATTGTCCACCTGTTGCTTCAAAGAAGGTGATCGCTATCGGGTAAATGCCTCCTCCCGGGGGAACCGTAATACCGGCGCTGGTAACACAGGCATTTCCGTGTAACCCATCGTTGTTTACTGTTTCGGGAGCAGTATGGTTATAAGGGGCGTTGAAGTAAAGCTTGCTTCCGTCGTCGGAACAGGTACGGAAACGATAGGTTTGATTAAGAAGGGTTGCATTGGGCAAACTGATATAACCTTCCCACAGGTATCCGAAATTGTCTGTTCCGCCGGCCGTAAAGGCAATGTTAGCTGCCTGGCCAATAGTGGTGGCGGTCAGATTATTGAAATCGGGTAACTCGGTTAAACCGGGAGCAAGCTGGTAATATTTGTAACAAATACCGCTCAACACAGTATTCGCCGTTACCTGGTTGCTGGGTTGCGATGCATTACCGGCTGCGTCGCGCGCCCTTACCGAAAATGAATAGGTTTGCCGTGGTGTAAGCTCATGCACTTCGTAATACGTTTGCGAAGTGGCATACATCTTCACCCCGTTTACATAAATATCATACTTATCTACCGCCAGGTTATCCGTTGCCGGATCCCACTTGAGCGTCACAAAAGTTCGGTTGGAACAAACAACCGTTAAACCGGAAGGAATTGACGGAGCGATATTATCCTGCAGTGCAGTGGCGGTAGCTTCGTTACTATTCGGTGCCGCGCCAAAATCGCCCACAGCTCTCACTATATAAAAATATTGCGTATTGCCCTGAACACTCTGATCGAGATAGGTAGTAATATTAGGACCCGTAATTGCCAGAAGTTGATAAGGTCCTCCGCTGGTAGTGGACCGGTAGATTTCAAAACCGGTTTCGTTTTCTCCCGCATTGGGGTTTTCGTTCCAGTCGAGCTGAATACCGTTTGCAGAAAGCGCAAAGGCTGCGAGGTTTTTCGCTGCATCAGGCTTGGGATTGCCCGAAGCGTTTACTACAGTAAAGATGGGTGAAAAATTACTTCCGCAACCAAATTGCTCAAGCACTTTGGCCTTGTATTGTCCGACAGGAGCTGTATAAGTATTGGTATTGCTGACTACCACGTTATCGCTTACACGCACCCACTGATATCCGAAATAGCCGGTTGGCAATGAAAGGGGAACCGTTGTACTTCCATCCGGAGCGGGCAATACTTTGCTGCGCAGCCCAACCACCGACATAGGAGGTGTTTGCGTGGTGGGTTTGGCGGTGATAGCCGCAGGCTTAGGCGAATAAACAGACCAATCGGAACTGGCAGTTCTTTTAAAACGCACGCGATAAACACCAAAAGCATTCACGCGAATTTCGTTGCCGGTAAAACTTATTAATGAACTTCCGTCAATAATAGTGTTCACACCGTTTACTCTCGTAGCAATGGTCACACCGTCTTTCTGCCATTCGTAAGCGTAAAAGCCCGCGGTTATACCTATACGGGAGTCGATTACCGAATCGGGACAGAAGGAGTTTCGTTGAAAATACACCAGGGGGTTGGCCTTGTGCATATCGTTCATATAAGGAACAAAATTGGGCTCGGCCCAATGGGTAGTCCAAACAAAGTGACCGAGGTCGGGATAAAGGGTCCATTGAATATCGGATCCAATATTCCGCAATGCATCGTAAGTACTCTGTGCGTAACTGGGGCTTGGGTTGGTATCTTTTCCTCCTGTGGCAAACCAAATAGGCACATGCACAAAATCGGAATAGTTGGTATGCTGTGTTGCCGCGGCCGAGGGAGCTGCTTTTGCTACGCGTTGGGGAAAGGCAGCGGTAAATGACCAACTGGCCACACCTCCGTTCGAAAGACCGTCTACAAACACTCTATCGATATCAGCACGAATATATTTTGCCATCGAATCGAGAATGCCAATTACAGCATTGTAATTGGCGGCAAAACCGGCAATACCCCAGTCGCTCCAGCAAGAGTTCGTTGGAACAACCACCTGCGGATATAAAAGAAATCCATCGAACTGGTTATTCTCAACTCTATTGCGGAAGGTTTGTCCTCCATGTATCAGTTGCTTTTCATTATTATAAACACCACCATTGGAAGGACAGCCAGGCTCACCGGCGCCATGGAAAAACAACATGATGGGATATTTCTTATTGGCGCTATCGGGATTGGTATAGCTTTTCGGATATTTCAGGCGAAACGAGAGCTGGATACCATTCAGGTTTATGAAATACGCTTTGAAATCCTTACCCCAGGCGTTGCTGTCGACACCGGAGGTTCTTACCGATACCCATTTCTGTAAACCCAGAATATTGGGATTGGGGTTTGCGGTCAGCAAAGTACTATCGTTGCTGTAATTGGTACCGTTGTTCACCCATCTTCGATTAAGGTCGGCAGGGTTAAACACATTTTGCGCTTTCGCGAGGGTACACAGGAAAAACACTCCAATTGTGGTAAGAAGTATTACTTTCTTCATAATAAGCGACAATTAAAAGACGTTAAATTTTACTACCTAAAGCCTAACGAGAGGTTTTAAATGAGGATATTATACAAGCATTCTTAGTGTTAGGTGAGGTATATTGGAGGTGTTATCCGGAATGGTTTTGTCGAAGAATAATGAGGTAAAACACAGAGGAAATCCGTAGGGATAGTTGGACAGGTTTATACAGGCACCAAAAATAATACTATTTTTTAAAAAGTGAAATTTCTGCCGAAATAAGTTGTGGATTATGGCATACCCAAAAAGTGGTATGCTTTCTCACCGCTTTTAATTGCAAGCGATTTTGCTTTTCTTCGCCAAAAAATTACCTCTTACCAATCCGTTAACCGATTATATGACAATGAACCAACTGTTGGGGCTGCTTGAAATTGTATTCTGGCTGAGTTTTGCCCTCGTATTTTACAGCTATATCGGTTATGGCATTCTTTTATGGATATTGGTGGGCATCAAAAAACTGTTTTCCTCCTCAAAAAAAAATGTCGATCCCAACTATTTACCGCCGGTTGCACTGGTTGTAGCAGCGTATAACGAGGAGGATTACATAGTGGAAAAAATTGAAAACAGCCTGGCGCTCGACTATCCCAAACACTTGCTGGAACTGGTTTTCGTAACAGACGGCTCTACCGACAGTACCCCGGAGATCATTAAACGCTATCCGCAAATTAAGCTGCTCCATCGCCCCGAAAGAAAAGGGAAAGCGGCGGCGATGAACAGGAGTATCGATTTCGTTGAATCGTCCATCCTTATTTTCTGCGATGCCAATACTATGTTGAACGAGGCCTGTGTACGCGAAATCGTAAAACATTACCAGGATCCCAGGGTGGGCGGCGTTGCCGGGGAGAAAAAAATCCTAGAAACCGGTCTTAATACCGCGGCTGCAACCGGCGAGGGGCTTTATTGGAAATACGAATCCTTTCTCAAAAAGCTGGATTCGGACCTTTATAGCACTATGGGTGCAGCGGGCGAGTTGTTTTCGGTGAGAAAAGAACTGTTTGAAGCTGCGCCGGAAGGCACCATTATCGAAGACTTTGTACAATCGCTCAAAGTGTGCACCAAAGGGTATGTACTTCGCTACGAACCAAACGCTTATGCTGCCGAGGCCCCATCTGCTTCTATTAAAGATGAAATGAAACGCAAGGTGAGAATATGCGCAGGAGCATTCCAGGCGATGATATTATTAAAGGAACTGTTTAATGTTTTTCGATACCCGGTGTTGTCGTTTCAATTCATTTCGCACCGCATACTGCGCTGGACCATTAGCCCGGTGGCAATAGTTCTTTTACTACTGTCGAATGTATTATTGGTAGTACTGGGAGCAGGTATATTTTACAAATCGGTGTTGGCACTGCAATTAATTTTTTACATAATGGGAATTGCGGGATGGGTACTTGCCAACCGCGAAATACGAAGCAGGATCTTTTATATTCCCTTTTATTTTCTGTTTATGAACCTGTCTGTATTTATGGGGTTCAACCGCTTTCTTAGAAATAAGCAGTCGGTGCTTTGGGAAAAAGCGGCCCGGCAGAAATTACCCAAATACCACTGAAAGGGTATTGGTTACGTATGGAATGGCTGCTATCTTAGCGGGTAACAAAAATATCATAAGGGGTTATTTGGTTTATTGAATATTGTTGTTATTTTTACCACGCCAATCTGGCCCCCTACTCCAGTCATCCTTTGAATTCGCTTACCTGTTTATTTCTCTGATTAGGCTTATACCTGAAAACCCACAAATCCTTCGAATGCCACGCTATCTGATTAACACCTAATCAGCAATCCATATAACCATGGACTAAAGCCATCAATGTATCCAGGTTTTATTTTTTCATTATAGTATTCCCAATACCTCTGTTAGCCTGTTATCCAAATGCATGCCTGTTGAAAAATTGCGATTTGTTCAACTAAAAAATTTTTTCTGCCCATGAAAAAGCAAATACTCGCAATTGATGACAGTAAGGCAATACGATTTTTGTTGCAAACTGTACTCGGAAAAGACTACCAGGTAATCACTGCACCCGACGGATGCTCGGCCATGTATTGGTTGTCGAAAAAGAACCTCCCGGACCTTATTATTACGGATGCCCAGTTACCCGATATGGAAAACTGGGAATTGGTGGAGCAGCTTTCGAGCAGCGGATTGTATCGAGATATACCCATGATTGTGTTATCATCTTTAAATAAATCGGAAACCAATGCAAAATGCCTCCAGTACGGCATTGCTGCGCATTTTACAAAACCTTTTAATCCCGTAGAATTACTGGAAGCAGTAAACAAGATTGCCAATTACCAGGAAGTAAGTTTAACAGCCCAGGTGGGTTAATCACGTACAGTATGAAGATTATCTAAAACCTCAAAACCTTACTTTATGGAACTTACCTATACCGCTGACGAGAAGACGCAAAAAAAGACATACCGCCATTACTCTATTTCTCCACGGTTGAATACTGCAGAAGTTACCAACAAAGAGAAAACAGATTTCTTTTACATAGGCCGCAAGTCTGCCAGTATTGATATACTTATCAAATCTTTCGAAACCGGTTATGCCGCCGAAAACGCGGAAAATGCAAAATTCATTCTCAACCGGCTTTGCGCGCAGAACAATACGGCTCCCTCCGTATTTGTAATTGATGCCTCTGTTGGAGGAAAAGAAATTGCCGATATTTTCCGTTTCGTGGGCAATCAGCTTTCCAACATTAACCGCATCCCCTTTATCATTGATGCCGGCAGCGCGTCCCCGGCAGAAATAAACAATCTTCGCAAACTGGAGTTCGTTGACGAAATTCTTTCGTTGAGCGAATACAATAGCCAGAAGCTTTATAACAAAGTGAATTTCCTCAAAAAGGTGAAAGAGAAAGTTGCTGTCAGCAACGTAAGTAACCAGATTGAGACATCAGTTAGAGGAGTTGCGGGAACGAAGTCGGTTCTTAAAAGGATTTTCGATGTGGCGATATCCTCCCTCCTCTTATTGATAGCAAGCCCCGTTTTGATTTTAATAGCCCTTGCAATCAAGCTGGAATCGCGCGGACCTGTTTTTTATATCTCAAAAAGAGCGGGCCGGGGTTATAAGATATTCGACTTTTACAAGTTCCGTACAATGTATACGGGCGCCGATTTGCAGCGGAAAGATTTTCTTCATATGAACCAATACAACTCAGGTTCTGCAGAAAATCCCGTTTTTTTCAAAATCAACAACGACCCCCGCATTACAAAAGTGGGATTGTTCCTTCGCAAAACCAGTCTCGACGAATTGCCTCAACTGGTAAATGTATTAAAAGGCGATATGTCGCTGGTAGGCAACAGGCCCCTTCCCTTATACGAAGCAGCAGCTCTCACTACCGATGAATGGGCCATGCGTTTTATGGCGCCTGCAGGCATTACCGGACTGTGGCAAATCAAGAAAAGAGGACAGGATGAAATGTCGGTAGAAGAGCGCCTGACACTTGACATCGATTATGCCGAGAAATACAGTTTCATGTACGACTTATGGATTATGGCCAATACCCCCTCGGCCCTTATCCAGAAAACAAATGCTTAAGATTATTTCCGGTTTTTATTTTATTTGCAGAAAAATAATCCCGCTTTTGCCAGCGGGATTATCTTTATAAGAATAAACAAATCAAGTGTCGCAACAAGCACCGCTCATATCTATCATTACCCTCAATTACAATCAATCGGCGGTAACACTGGATTTCCTGGAATCGGCCAAAAAGCTTCGTCATACCCACTTCGAGATACTGGTTTGCGATATGGCATCTGCGGAAAACGCGAGGGCCATTATCGATCCCGAAAAATATCCCAATACACGTCTCTTACTCAGCGATAAAAACCTGGGGTTTGCGGGGGGAAACAATTGGGGAATGCGCCAGGCAAAAGGCGACTATTTTTTTATTGTGAACAACGATACGGTAATGACCGAAGATTTGCTCGGCCAACTGCTGCGCCCCTTTTCTCAAGATGCCAGCATTGGCGTTACTTCTCCCAAAATCATGTATTACGATCAGCCCGATACAATTCAATATGCAGGCTTCAACCCTATGAATAAATATACGGGCAGAACCACCATTGTGGGTGAAAAGGAGAAAGATAAGGGGCAGTACAATCAATCGGGCCCCACCAGCGGCGCTCATGGCTGTGCCATGATGGTAAAGAGAGAAGTGGTGGAGAAGACCGGCATGTTTCCCGAAAAATTTTTCCTGTACTACGAAGAATGGGATTGGTCGGCCCGCATTTTAAAAGCGGGTTATAAAATATGGTATACAGCAGATGCGGTGATCTATCATAAAGAGTCGGTGAGTGTGGGAAAGAGCAATCCAATGAAAGTATATTATCATACGCGAAACCGAATACTGTTTATGCGCCGGAACAGCAATTTCTTTCAATTGCTGATTTTTGGATTGTTCTTTACATTCTTCTCGCTGCCAAAAGCAGTATTGGAATTTCTTTTTAAAGGCCAGTTTTTGCAAATGCGCTATTTTTTAAAAGGCGCCTGCTGGAATCTCTTTTCGTCGAGCCGGTCAACGGTATGAGTCGAGGCCCGATACTATAATAGTTTTTAACTTTAATCGTTAATCTACACATGCTGCTTACCTTGTTTCAAATACTGAGCTGGATACTTTTTATATACATCTCCATAAACGTATTGTACCTGTTCATCATTTCGGTAGCGGGGAAGTTCGTAAAAGGAAATAGATACGGCGTAAATCCCCATCGAAAAAAAATTGCAGTACTTATTCCTTCTTATAAAGAAGATGATATAGTTATAAACACCGCCCTGCAAGCCAAACAGCACAATTACCCTGCAGATTGCTTCGAAGTTTTTTTCGCCGCCCATCAACTTAAAAAAGAAACGATTGAAAAGTTGAGAGCGGTTCCTGTGCAGGTATTGGAGGTGGATTTTGAACTGGGATCGAAGGCCAGGTCGCTCAACAAGCTGCTCAATTGGATACCGGAAGACAAATACGATATCGGAATCATCCTCGACGCCGATAATATTATGCTTCCCGGATGCCTCGAACAGGTAAACGATGCTTTTCAAAAAGGCTTTAAATCGGTGCAATGTCATCGAATCGCTAAAAACCGAAATACACCCGTGGCAGTACTCGACGCCATGAGCGAAGAAGTGAACAATCATTTTTTTCGGAAAGGCTTGCGATCGGTAAATCTCTCCTCAACGGTGATTGGATCGGGCATGGCCTTCGAGTTCAAAAAAATAAAGGAGATCTACAATAAGCCGGGCATATTGGGAAACCCCGCCTGTGACCGGGAAGTGGATTTCGAAACCATGAAGGCGGGTATTACCATCGAATACATCGAAGACGCTTATGTACTCGACGAAAAAGTAGCCAGTCGCGCGGTGTACGAGCGCCAAAGAACCCGCTGGCTCGAATCGCAAATCATTCACCTTAAATTATTCTTCGACAAAGCCCAGGGTTTTTTACCTAAAACCAAAGACTACTGGAATAAACTATTCCTGAATCTTATTCCGCCCCGGCTGATCTTTCTCGCCAGCTTTTTCCTGATACTCCTGTTTATCGCCGCACAGCGGATCTTCGGGTTCTCCATTTTGGCTCCCAACGACAATTGGTGGCTCTTACTAACGATCGTTTATTTCTCTACCTTTCTCATCGCCATCCCCGGCAGTTTCTATAATATCAATACGCTGAAGGCAATTCTCTATATTCCTGTATTGATGTTTTCCATGCTCAAGGCCCTGTTTAAAATGAATGTGAGCAGGAAAGAATTTCTCCATACGCCCAAGACCTTCACTCAAAAAACAAGCTGATTTACTGCAGAAAAAACGAGGCGTCAAAGTTTTTTCTCACATTTTTTTCACGTGCCCGACAAAAAAGGCTTTTGGTCGTTATTTTGTTGCATTCACACGTTTTCCCAGCCCTATATTTTAATGTAGCTATTCGTTATTAAGCAGCTAACAGTTTCTTAATCAACGGAGAAAAATTTATTCCGATAACATACAGAAAGATGCGTTTCTCACGTTTTTTGGTAAGGTTCTTGCGAAGCAAAGGGCATGGTCGCCTCTTTAAAATCGCAATATATCCTAACTCTGAAAATCCACCCGTATGAAAAACTTTACCTATTTATTTAGGAAGGTTCTTAGCATCATTCCTATTTTTCTCATCTTTTGCTCCACCGCTCTCGGGCAACAGGTTCCGAGAGGCCTTACCGCTTCCAATAATGTTTTTATTGGCTTTTACGAATACAAGCCTACCGATTACAGCGCAAACCCGAATGAAAAATATCCCATGATTATTTTTCTGCACGGCATTGGCGAGCGGGGCAATGGTACTTCCGAGTTGCCAATGGTTTTGGGGCAGGGAATTCCAAAGTATATCAATGCGGGGCATCCCATGCGCTTTTTTTGGAACGGCAAATGGGAAACTTTTTTGGTACTATCGCCACAGCTTAGCCGCAATTATGGCGACTGGCAGAACTTTTACGTAGATGAAATGCTCAACTACGCAAAGAATAATCTTCGCGTGGATACCAACCGCATTTATTTAACGGGGTTGAGCCTTGGAGGAGGCGGCGTTTGGAGATATGCTTCCGCATCGGTGAATAATGCGAAGAAATTTGCGGCGATTGCGCCGGTGTGCGGAACCTGTGCGCTTTCCAATGCATGTAACCTTGCCAGTGCCAACCTTCCCGTATGGGCCTTTCATGCGCTTGACGACGGCATTGTGGGAGCAGGCTGTACCACCAGTTCGATACAAGGCATCAACAATTGCAATCCGGCAGTTAAACCACTTATGACCCTCTATTCAAACGGGGGACATTTTATTTGGGATAGGTCATTCGATACTGTTTATAACTGGCATAATCCAAACCTATACGAGTGGTTTCTTGGCCAGAACAAAAGTTTGCCGATCAACGTGGGCCCTACTGCAAACGCAGGACCCAATATCACCATCACACTTCCCACCACAACAGCCACACTCAATGCTTCGGCATCGAGCGATCCGGATGGAAACATCGTTCGTTATCGCTGGAGAAAACTTTCTGGCCCGAACGTGGGAACGATTCAATCGCCTAACAGCGTTTCTTCCAATATCACTGCTTTAACAACTGCGGGAACCTATACTTATGAATTAATGGTAGCCGATAACAGGGCCGCCTATGCGCTGGATACCGTAGTGGTTACCGTCAATCCTGGTTTACCCGGCGTTAATATTGCGCCTTTTGCAGTGGCAGGCGCCGATCAAACCATCACCGTTAGCAACGTTAACCTCGATTCCTGGGGCAGTTACGATGTTGATGGATCTATCGTCGCTTATTTATGGACCAAAATATCGGGCCCGGCACAATACAACATGCCTTACAATATGTATGGCTCCTGCGGTATCGATGGCCTGGTTTCGGGTGTTTACCAGTTTGAACTAAGAGTAACCGATAACCAGGGAGCTTATGGACGCGACACCGTACAGGTAACAGTAAACCTACCCGGTCCTCCCCCGGTTAACCAGGCGCCAAACGCCAATGCAGGAGCAGACATCACTATCAGTTTGCCCGCTAACAGCACAACTTTGAATGGTTCGGGTTCTTCTGACCCCGATGGTACTATCAGCACGTATAGCTGGTCGTGGATCAGCGGGCCTGCTCAATACAATATCGCCAGCCCCTCAAGTGCCACCACTGGTTTAAACAACCTGGTACAGGGAACCTATAGTTTCAGGCTTACCGTAACAGATAATGCCGGAGCTACCGATTCCGATACCGTACAGGTAACAGTAAACGCGGCGCCGCCACCTACCAATATTGCGCCTGTTGCCAATGCAGGAACCGATATTGTAATTACCCTACCCACCAATACAACAACCCTTAATGGCAATGCATCTAGCGACGCCGATGGGTCTATTGTATCGTATTCGTGGAGCAGGATAAGCGGTCCGGCACAATTCACCCTTGCAAACGCCAATGCCGCAGCCACTGGATTGAGCAACCTGGTGCAAGGCACTTATGCATTCAGACTAGTTGTAACCGATAATAACAGCAGTACAGACGACGATACCGTAATTGTAACTGTAAATGGTGCACCGCCACCTACCAATATTGCCCCGATTGCCAAAGCAGGAGCAGATATATCCCTTACCCTGCCTACCAACAATACTACGTTGAACGGATTTGATTCGTACGATCCCGATGGAGTGATTGCATCGTTTGCCTGGTCGAGAGTAAGCGGGCCCACCCAGTTTACGCTGGCCAATGCCAATGCGGGCTCTACGGCACTCAGCAATCTTGCACAAGGAACTTATTTGTTCCAATTGCATGTTACCGATAATAACGGGGCCAGCGCTTACGACACAGTCTCGATAATTGTGAGCAATGCACCGCCGCCACCCAACCAGGCGCCCATTGCCAATGCAGGATCGGATATAACCATTACGCTTCCCACCAACAGCACTACTTTAAACGGCAGCGCATCATCGGATCCGGATGGAACGATTGTTTCGTATAACTGGGTAAAGATTGCTGGGCCTGCTCAATTCACCATTGCTAATGCCAATGCGGCCAGCACAACAATAAACAACCTAACGCAGGGTGTATACAGCTTCCGCCTTGTAGTAACCGATAACAATGGAGGTATAGATAGTGATACTCTTATTGTAACCGTAAACCCGGCACCCAACGAGGCACCAGTTGCCAATGCGGGTACGAATATCACCATTACCTTGCCCACTAATAGCACCGGGCTGAGCGGCTCGGCTTCTTCGGATCCTGATGGAACGATTGCGGCTTATGCATGGACACAGGTTAGCGGACCAAACTCAGCAACGATAGCAGGCGCTAATTCGGTATCACCTACTGTTTCGAACCTGGTTCAAGGAACTTATAGCTTCCGATTGCTGGTAACAGATAACAACGGGGCAACCGATGCCGATACAGTACAGGTTATTGTAAACCCTGCACCACCGCCTCCCAACCAGGCTCCCAATGCCAATGCGGGGCAGGATATCGTGATCACCTTGCCTGCAAACAATACCACATTGAACGGCGGAGCCTCATCGGATCCCGATGGAACCATCGTTTCGTTCAACTGGAGTAAGATAGCCGGCCCCGCGCAGTTTTCGATTGCAAACCCGAATGCTTCTTCTACTGCACTAAGTAATCTTGTACAGGGAACGTATAGCTTCCGATTGGTAGTAACCGATAACAATGGGGCAACAGATAGTGACACCGTAAACGTTGTGGTAAACGCTGCTGCTCCGGCGCCCAACCAGGCACCGGTTGCAAATGCAGGTGCCGACATCAGCATTACACTCCCGGTAAACAATACAAATTTGAATGGAACTGCATCTTCGGATCCCGATGGTGTAATAGCCAGTTATTCCTGGACGCGCATTAGCGGACCCACCCAGTTTACTATTGCCAATGCCAATGCGGCAACAACTGCATTGAGCAACCTGGTAGAAGGAACATATAGTTTTAGATTACTCGTAACAGATAACAATGGGGCAAGCGCAAGCGACACTGTAAATGTGGTAGTGAATGCGCCCGCACCCGTGCCCAACCAGGCGCCTATTGCAAATGCGGGAACCGACTTCGCCGTAACGATGCCTAATCCAGCCGTATCGCTGAATGGTTCCGCATCAACAGACCCCGATGGAACGATTGCAAGCTATAGCTGGTCGAAAGTAAGTGGACCTGGTGCAATCACCATTGTAAACTCAAATACCGCTTTCCCCAATGTGGTAGGTGTGCAGGCAGGAGTTTACGTGTTTGAATTAACGGTGACCGATAACAGGGGCGCAAGCGCTACCGACCAGGTGACTGTTACTGTAAACGCAGGAAGCAATCAACTGCCCGTGGCCAATGCGGGAAGAGACACCACCATTACTGTTCCAGCCAGCTCTTCGGTACTTAACGGAACGCTTTCCTACGATCCCGATGGCGCCGTGGTGAGTTATAACTGGAGACAAGTGAGCGGACCTTCTCTATCGGCAATTCTTACTTCTTCAAACGCGATTATACCGGTTGGAAATCTTATCACAGGTCAATACCTGTTTGAGCTTACCGTTACCGACGATAAGGGCGCAACTAATAAGGACAGTGTTTCGGTGCTGGTGGTTAACAACTTCAACTACCGCGAAGAGCTGACCCTTTATCCGAACCCGGCCAGCAGCATTATGAATATCCGCTGTATCAGCGACAGTATCGGCCTCACGCGAATGGTTATTTACGACATGAGCGGTACTATTGTAAGAACATCGGTGTTTACAAAAGCCCAATACATTTACGAGGTACAAACAAATGTAAACGGACTGAAGGCCGGTGCATACTATCTTGAAATTTTAATTAACGGACGGAAAAAGATGATTGCCAAGTTTATAAAGCAGTAAACCAACAAAGCATACTAACAAAAAGGGATGAGCGCTCAACTGCTCATCCCTTTTTATATTATATACAATTCTCTTTGCACTCCTGATTTCCCTTAGTAAAAACCTACTTCAGCTCTACAAAAACTTACAACTATCTCTACAGTATAAAAAATAGCTGTGAGTTTTCTTTGTGTAAAATCTAATTCCATGAAAAATTTTGCGATCAACACTGTGAGAAAAAAACAGTGCAGTTGTGGAAAAATTGATAAGAAGCTGATAGGCAACTTGAAAAAAACTGAAAAAAGCTTTCTTACAATATTTTTACTGAGCCGGAAAAAATTGAAATCATATTTGGCATAGTGATTGCAAAATTACTGCGTCATTTCCTGCCCCTACAAAAACTCCCGGTTAATTAAGGTTCTGAATTTCCCTGCAAATGGTAAGGTCTTGCTTGTTACGGGGCTCCCAATGGGCAGTGTCTTCAGATGCCTGCAATTTTCAATCGCTTGGTCGTGAAAAACAAATTATCGGTAACCATGTTATCGACGTGTAATGCCTTATAATTTATAACCCTGGAAAGTGCTTTGATTCTCTATGAAAAAAACGTTGATGGTAGCCCTGCTATTGGCTTCTTTTATTGCAAAGGCCCAGCAGGTTCCCAAAAGCTTAACAGCATCGAATGGCGTATTCATCGGATTCTACGAATACAAGCCTGTTGATTACAATGCGAACCCAACTACCCAGTATCCCGTAATCATCTTTTTGCATGGTATCGGGGAAAGGGGTGATGGAGTTACCAATCTTCCCCTGGTACTCAGCAATGGTATTCCTCAAAAAATCAATCTTGGTCACAACATGCGTTTCTTCTGGAACGGCAAATGGGAAACCTTTCTCGTTCTATCGCCGCAACTGAGTACCAGCTATGGCGATTGGCCTACGTTTTATGTTGATGAAATGATCAAGTACGCAAAAAACAATCTTCGCATAGATCCCAACCGCATTTACCTCACAGGCCTTAGCCTTGGAGGCGGCGGGGTGTGGCGCTATGCATCGGCATCGCCTACCAATGCGAGTCAACTGGCAGCCATCGCTCCCGTATGCGGCACCTGCGCGGTTTCGAATGCCTGCAATATTGCCAATGCCAATTTACCCGTATGGGCTTTTCATGCCGCCAACGATGGGGTGGTAGGAGCGGGCTGTACTACCAGCGCCATCCAGGCCATTAACAATTGCAACCCGGCTACCAAGCCGTTGATGCATATATATCCTACCGGTGGGCATGCCATCTGGTATATGTCGTACGACACCGATTATGGATACCACGATATCAATCTTTATGAATGGTTTCTTGGGCAGAATAAAAGTTTACCCACAAATATTTTACCCGTTGCCCGGGCGGGTAACGATGTTACCATCAATAGTGTGATTGGAACCGTTGAACTAAATGGCGCAGGTTCTACCGATGCCGACGGAAACATCGTTCGTTATGCATGGAGAAAAATTGGTGGCTTTGCTGCCGGTACCATTACGAATGCCATTTCTACCAATGGAATCGCCTCCGTGACCGGTCTTATTAACGCCGGAACATACCAGTTCGAGCTACGCGTGGTTGATAACAGGGGCGGCACTTCGTTAGATACAATCACAGTTACTGCTTCCGTTTTGGGCGGAGGCAATGTAGCCCCTGTGGCCAATGCAGGACCAGATCAATCCATTTCTACCCCAAGCACCTCGCTTAATGGAAGTGGTTCTTATGATTCCGATGGAGGTATTACCAGTTGGAGCTGGGCCAAAACAAGCGGGCCAGCGGAATACTATATTTCGAATACCAGCATTTCCAATCCCACGGTGAGCAACCTGGTTACCGGGACCTATGAATTTACGCTGACCGTGCGCGACCAGCACGGTGCCAGTTCGAGCGACGTAGTAAAAATTGTGGTAAATGGAGGAAGCGCCACACCACCACCTCCCCCGCCGCCATCCAATTATCCGCCCATAGCTGCGGCAAGTGCGAATTTTGCCCTCACCCTTCCCACAAACAGCGCTACTATCAACGGCTTTAACTCTTACGATCCGGATGGACAGATCACCGCATTTAACTGGACCAAAATTGGCGGACCCACACAAGGTTCCATTACAAATGCCAATGCAAGCCAAACCACCATCACCGGCCTCGTGCAGGGAGTTTATCAATTCAAACTTACAGTGACCGATAATGCCGGCGCAACAGGAGCCGATACCGTTACGGTAACCGTTAACCCCGGTGCCTCCACAGGCCCTGGTTCGCAACGCCCGATTGCAAGAGCGGGAAGCGATGCAGTGGTAACGCTTCCAACCAATAGCGCAACCTTAAATGGTTACGGCTCGTACGACCCGGATGGAACCATTGCTTCCTTCAACTGGAGCAAGGTAAGTGGCCCGGCACAAGGCTCCATTTCCGATGCTTCGAGCGGAGGAACAACTATTACCAACCTTGTACAGGGAGTTTATTACATTCGGTTACTGGTAACAGATAATTCCGGTTTAACAGCCGATGATACAGTAATGATCACGGTTAATGGCACCGGAATAGTTCCGCCTCCCCCGGGGCCGAATCCGAATGCGCCCATAGCAAGAGCGGGCGCAGATGTAACGCTTGTTTTACCGGCCAATAGCACCACCCTCAAGGCCTACGATTCGTACGACCCCGATGGAGTGATCAGCTCGTTCAATTGGACAAAAGTGGCCGGTCCTTCCCAATATACTATATCCGATCCTTCGGGGGGTATGACCAGCGTTAGCAATCTTGCCTCGGGCACTTATAGTTTTCGATTGCTGGTAACCGATAATTCAGGGCTTACTGATGATGATACGGTGATAGTGGTAGTAAGCGGCACGGCTACTCCTCCACCGCCTCCTCCCGGTGGTAATATTGCCCCGATAGCCAAGGCAGGCGCAGACCTCAATTTACCATCTACTGCAACATCGGCTTCTTTGAAAGGTTACGATTCTTATGACCCGGATGGAATTATTACTTCCTTTACCTGGACAAAGATCGGCGGCCCTTCGCAAGGTGTAATTGCCAATGCTTCAGAAGGAGCCACTACAGTAACCGGCCTTGCACAGGGAACTTATTCCTTCCAATTACTGGTTAAAGACAATGGCGGATTGAGTGCTGCAGATACTGTTATCGTTAATATCGGAGGCACCTATCAAACGAATACGAATGGCCAGCAGGCGGCTTCGGAAAACAATGCGCTGAATGTTGTTGAAGAAAAAATCCAGGCCTATCCCAACCCGGCAATTTCGGTAATTAATATACAGGCAAAAACGGATGTAACCGGGCAGGCAAGAGTGAATGTATACGACGCCACTGGAAAAATTATTAGCTCGCACCAATTCTACAAGGCGCAGCCAACTTATATACTTTCGCTTACCGTTTCGCAACTCAAGCAGGGTATTTACTATGCAGAAATGGTGATTGACGGACGAAAGAAACTAATAACAAAATTTGTGAAACAGTAAAACTAAATAGGTCTTTTTTATACACAGGCGGCCCCCGAAAGGCCGCCTTTTTTACATGTTGTTTGTACGTTTTTCTTCCTAAAACGAACACGAAATAAATACGGATTAGCACCTAGAAAAACTACGAAATGTTTCACTTGTTACTACTCATTTTCATAGTTATTGAAGAATTTAAGCAGTTTACACTTGCGTATGGTATAGAAATTGCATTTATTTGGGTGTAAAATCCACCTTATGAAAACAACTAAACTCTCATCTTACATTTCTTTCATCAAGCAGTTTCTTTTTTACAACAATACCATTCATTGCCGAACGACTTAGTTATTTAAAGTTCGTATCCCCCTACCCCTGATTAAATGAATTAGTAGCCGTAGTAAAGCGGATCTGTATTGCAGATCCATGGTTTCGTGCACCTAAATCTGAAACACTATGAAAAATCTGATAGCAGGTTTTGGCTTGTTATTGTTGTATTTCACAACCCCTGCGCAACAAATTGCAAGAGGATTAACTGCCGGTAACGGACAGTTTATTGGCTTTCTCGAATACAAGCCTACCACGTATAACGTCGATCTTACTGTAAAATATCCACTCATCATCTTTCTTCACGGAATTGGTGAAAGAGGCAATGGAACCACGCAACTATGGTCGGTTGCCAATAACGGTATTCCTAAATACATACAGGCTGGTCACCCAATGCGTTTTTTCTGGAACGGAAAATGGGAAACCTTTCTCGTGTTGTCGCCTCAATTGAGTACCAGTTACGGCGATTGGGTTGACTTCTATACCGAAGAGATGATTAAATATGCAAAGGCAAATCTTCGTATCGACACCAATCGAATTATTGTAACCGGCTTGAGTTTGGGCGGAGGAGGAGCATGGCGTTACTCTACGTCATCACTCGCCCATGCACAGGAGATTGCTGCCGTTGCGCCGGTTTGCGGAACCTGTTCGGGGGTAACTTATTCAAATATTGCCACCGCCAAACTTCCCTTGTGGGCATTTCATGCATCGAACGACGGAGTAGTTGGTCCGGGATGTACTACCAGCCAGGTAGCTGCAGTTGAAGCAGCCAACCCGGTGGTGCCGCCTATTATGACCATGTATTCTTCCGGTGGTCATGCCATTTGGGATCGCGCATACGATACTACCTATAATACGCAAAACCCCACGATATACGAATGGTTCCTCGGCCAAAATAAAAGCATGGCGCCGAATATATGGCCCGTTTCGAATGCCGGACCTGCTCGTACTATTTCTTCGGCTACTGCTACCATTAACCTGAGTGGTGTAGCTTCTACCGATGCAGATGGAACTATCCTTCGCTATATCTGGAGAAAAGTTTCCGGCCCCGCGGCGGGCACCATAGTAACGCCCGTATCAACCAATGGGCTTACAGCCGTTACCGGTTTGAGTGTGGCGGGTACTTATGTGTACGAATTGAAAGTGGTAGACGATCGCGCAAACTGGTCCACTTCGCAGGTTACTGTTAACGTGGTCAATTCACTTGTTTCAAACATTCCGCCTGTAACCAATGCAGGCAGCGATGTTGCCACTGCCACCACTACCGCGAATTTAAATGGCGCCACCTCCTACGATCCCGACGGAAGTATTGCCTCCTATCAATGGACGAAGATTTCGGGGCCCGCTATTTATACTATTTCCAACTCCAATGCGGCTTCGCCCAATCTCAGCTTCCTGATGATCGGTGACTATTCATTTGAATTACGCACCACCGACAACAACGGAGCCAGCACAAGAGATACGGTAGTAATTCGTTCATCGGCTACTGCACTTCCTGTTCAATGGCTGTATTTCACCGCCAGGAGCGATGGAAAAGAGAACAAATTATTATGGGCAACAGCCGGCGAAACCTACAACAGACTGTTCGAAGTTGAAAGAAGCGAAAACGGTGTGGACTATATTACCATCGGAAAAGTAAACGGCGCAGGAATTTCTATCACTACCCAAAACTATTCGTTCACCGATAATGCCAGGAACGATAAAAAGATATTCTACCGCTTGAAGCAGGTAAGCAACGATGGTAAATTCAGCTACAGCCAGGTTGCAATAGTAAATGGCAGCAGGCAGGGGGGAAGCATCGATCATTTCCCCAACCCGGCAAAAAATGTTTTAACCGTGTTGATGGATAATAAAGAAAGAGGATTGATTACCCTACGCATCATGAGCATCGATGGAAAACTGCAAATGCAAAAGCAGGTGTCGAAGCAAGATGATATTCTGACAACCACCCTCGACTTGCAAAAGCTCAATAAAGGAGTGTACCTGTTAGAAGTGCAAATGAGCGGTACATTGAAAGAAGTGAGAAAGATTGTGAAGCAATAATAAATGGTTACCGGTTCGGTGTTATTACCGGGATTTGAATACGAAGCTCAACCGCTTCTCAAATCTCCATAGCCCGAACCGGTATTTTTTTATCGGAAAGGTTTGTAAAAAGAAATATTGCCCAGCGATAACATTGGCTTATCTCCTTTTGTGTCGCCGTAACAGTATATCTTTTGGTATTGGCTCAAATCGTAAGTCTCACGGATGCGTCTTACCTTCTCCTCGCCATAACAATTCCGGCCGTCAATTTTCCCGGTAATTCGTTGCTTGCGCGTTTCCAGGCGGGTAGCGATCAGCGAAATCCCATTGGCACTACTCCATTTTTTTATCCAGTTTTCGGGCGAAGCCGATACCAATACTATTTCCACTCCCGCTTCCTGTAATTTTTTAATCTCCTTAATAGCTTTTGGTCGCAGCAGTTTGGGGATTTCATTTTCTGAAAAATCATTGCAAGCCTGCTGGAAATCGGCCAGGGATTTTTTCCCGAAGAAAAAACTCAATATTCTTTCCTTGGCCCATTGGTTGGAGATCAAACCGACCTTGTAAGCCACCAGGAAAGGGCTATTGATGACAAACCCTGCCCAAAACCATCCATCGCCTTTATGATGTTTGATAAATTCGAGTAGTGTATCTTTTTTTGTAACGGTTCCGTCGAAATCAAAGAAGGCAATTTGCTTCACAGCTTCATTTTTTTGAATTGAAATTCGGGGATACATTTAATGATCAGCATAATCCATCGCCAGAACCACTTTACATACACCGTATTTTTTTTTGCAGTAATAGCTTTATACACCGCGTTAGCAACATCTTCGGGTTTTGCAGTAAGCAATGCAGGAAGCTTCAGGTGTTCCGTCATTCGCGTGTACACAAATCCCGGTAGTAGCGATACTACGTGTACGCCATCGGCATACATGCGATTGCGCAGCCCCGACAAATAAGCGGTAAACGCAGCTTTGGCGCTGCCATATATATAATTGCTCTGCCTTCCTCTTTCGCCGGCAACGGAACTAATGCCTACGATGGTTCCCTTTTTTTGCTCGCCATAGTAATTGCTTACGATATTGAGGATAGACACGGCGCCGGTATAGTTGCTATGAATCATTCTTTCGGTCTCCGCCCAATTCTTTCTTGCTTCTTCGTTATCGCTCATATAACCAAACACGCAAATAGTTATTTCTGGTTTTTCGGGCAGTGATGCAAAAAAAGATGCGTGCTTCGAAAAATCAAGGGCATCGAACTCATGCAGGGTGCAGGCGGCGCCAAAGCGTACTTTAATATCCGAACAAAGAGCTTGCAGGCGGTTTACATTACGAGCCGCCAGTTGAATGCCGTATCCTTTTTCGGCCATCTTGCGCGCAATAGCGACGGCCATATCCGATGCGGCTCCCAAAATCAATACGGTGGGCATGTTATTTAATGAGTGGTTAATAAAAGTCGGTCGGATTGAGCCGAACGAATTTTTCCTTCGGCATTATAGCGTTGAACAATTTTTTTAAACTCGTTCAGTCGGGGATAGCCGGCCTCCAGCACTTCGGGTTTCATACGGGCATCCTTGCTCATGTACAAACGTCCGCCATGTTTCAATACCAACTGATCCAATTCATCCAAAAAAGCAAACAGGTTACCGCGTACGGGGAAATCGAGTGCCAGTGTATATCCCTCTTTCGGGAAGGAAATCATGCTTTCCTGTTTTCCGAATACTTTCAGCACAGCAAGAAAAGAACCGAGACCTTCGTCGCTGATGCGTTTCATTATTTCAATCAATCCCTGTTTGGCATCGAGGGGCAATACAAACTGGTATTGAACGAATCCTTTCTTACCATAGCCACGATTCCAGTTCAGGATGGCGTCGAGCGGGTAGAAAAAAGGTTCGTAACTCACGACGTTGTTGATCTCTCTTTTGAAATTTTTACCGTAATAAAGAAAATTGAAAAGCTTTACTGTAAAACTATTCAATACCCAGGAAGGAAGGTTGAAGGGAAAAGGAATCTTTTTATTTGCCGGCAGCCGAAGCGGTTCCTTCCTGCACTTCTCCGGCAATTCGTTTACAGTGGCATGTTCGCCAAGAATGAGAATACTGCGGCCAAAGTTTTTTCCTTTTTTCAGGCAATCGATCCAGGCCACCGAATACGTGTAATGCTTGTATTCGTCGAAAAGCCGGATGATTTCTTCGAGGTTTCTTGCTTTAACCTGTTTTTGTTTTATATAAGATGTTTCAATTTTTTTCAATCGAAACTTCACCCTAGTAATCATCCCGGTTAAGCCCATTCCCCCGCAGGTGGCTTCAAATAAATCGGCATGTACCTGCGGCGAACAAACCATCTTTTCTCCATTTGCCAACAGTATTTCCATCTCCACAATGTGATTGGAAAAAGATCCGTCTACATGGTGATTTTTTCCGTGTACATCGCTGCCAACCGCGCCGCCAACAGTAATGAATTTAGTACCGGGTGTTACAGGTAAAAACCATCCTTTGGGTACAATTACTTCTAATATTTTATCGAGGGTTAAGCCACTCTGGCATTCAAAAATTCCGTTCCCGGTATCAAATGAAAGTATCTTATCGTATTTGAGCGTATTGATGGTTTCTTCGGCCAGGGAGGCATCGCCATAACAACGCCCGTTGCCACGTGGAATGAAATGTTGGCTCTTGCGCACCAGTTGTTCCAGTTGGTCGTCGTAGCTAAAAAATCTTTCCTCGCTTTCCATTACAGGGTAGTTTCCCCAATTCGCAATTGCTCGTTTCATTTGATCTGTTTTATCGGCCAACACAGGATTGGAGGCATTGGAGACTTGCCAGGTACTTGTACCAACTTAAGTTTCAAAAAATGTTTGGTCTTTCAGGTATAATATCAAGAAGAAACTGGCGATCCAAAGCAACAAGGTCAGTTGAATAAAGCGGTCCTTGTATAGGATATCGGTTGGCGAACCCGAGTTGTTCTGCACAAAAATAATTTGCAAATAGCGCAATACTCCGGCAATTACAAACAGCGAAGTATAGTAAAGCCGGTGCCCGAACTCTTTATAAAGAGCGCCCGAAACCGTGTAGTTGATGTAAGCCACAATAATAATGGCGCAAATTAGCCCCAGCACGATATTGAGATATTCGAGCGAATAGCCTTTGATTGCTTTTCGCATATCAGTGCCGGTAGATAGTTTAAGAATCACATCGTCGCGCCGCTTTCCAATAGCCATGAACAAAGCCAGCAGGAAGGTCATTATAATCAGCCACTCGGTGGTATCGATCCGGCCAATTACCGCACCGCCTTTTACACGCAGTACAAAACCGGCAGCCACAATCATGATGTCGACGATGGAAATATTCTTCAGCCCGAACGAGTACCCGATATTCAATACATAATAAATACCCAGCAGGAAGAGAAATTTCCCCGAATCGTCTACCAGGTAGCCTATCACCGAACCCGCCATCAAAAGGGCGGCTGCTAAAATCAGACCGGTACTCTTGCTTACCTTTCCCGAAGCCAATGGTCTTTTGCTTTTGGTAGGATGCTTCTTATCGTCCTCAATATCCCGGTAATCGTTAATGATATAGATGCTGCTTGCCAGGAAACTGAATGCAAAAAAACCGCCTATCAGCAGTTCTATATTGAGCAATACAAAAAATTTGCGCGCAAAAAATGCAGGGATAAAAAGAAACAGATTTTTGGCCCAGTCTTTCGGTCGCAATAATTTGATGATTTCGGGCATAGTCGGCATTTACCGGCCTGCAAGATACAGTACAAAGGCAGTACTTGCAATAGTTGGGGTTTTGATAATCAATCAGTAATTTAAGGCCCGATTCCCTGCATCTTTTGAATAAACGTTCATGAAAAGAATACTTTCCCTTGCCGAAGCCGCACTTATTGTGATGGTGGCAATCGCCCCGGTATTTGCCAGCTTCCCGTACCGTATCAATATCTTCCTGAGTTGGGAGGGTGCTTACCGCATGGCCGAGGGGCAAATACCTTTCAAGGATTTTGGAATGCCGGTGGGTTATATGTATTGGGTAGTTCCCGCCTTTTTCTTCAAAATCTTCGGTGCCCAGATGATTACCCTGATAAAAGCACAGGCTTTTTTAAACATAGTGGCGGGATTTTCGTTCCGCTCCATTTTTAAAAGCCTGCAGGCAGATCCTTCCATTCGTTTTTTATCCGTACTCCTGTTTTGCCTTTCTTACAGCTTTATCAATTATTGGCCCTGGTATAACCACACCGTAGTTGTTTATGAATTGGTTGCTCTTGCATTTCTTTTCCGGTACATGATGAGCGAAGGCAATAGCAGGATGCGATGGCTACAGTTATTCCTTTCGGGCGTATTTATCTTCTTTTCTTTTTTTACAAAACAAGACGGGGGCGCACTTGGACTTTTGCTTTGCCTCGCCCTGCTTTTATACCATGCATGGATAAATAAGAAATGGTGGGGACCGCTGGTATTTGTTAGCGCCTTTGTTGTAACAGCGCTGGCGATGATATTGCCGGTAAGTTCCGGGGCTTTCGGCTATTGGTTCAATTACGGGCAAGCACCACACAGTTCGCGGATTTCCATTTCCGATATCCTGAAAGAATTTTTCACCGAATCGCAGTGGCTGAAGTTTTACCTGCTGATCATTGCCTTGCTGCTCTTTGTTTCTATCAAAAGTTTCAAGCAATTTGTTGGCGATAAAAAAAGGATGCTGTTTACCTTGCTCACACTGGGAATATTGGCCGAGGCAGCCATCTTCCAGGTTACCAGTTATGTTCCGCCCGATAACAATATCTTCTTCCATAGTTTTGCCTTTGCATTTATCTTGTCGTTGCTTGCCGAAAAGTTACCGATATCCTTTACGACATGGAAGCCTGTATGGATAACAGCAGCAGGAGTTTTTCTTTGGTGGAGCTCGGCATACTGGAAGTATATCGAAAGATTTATTATCAAACCCGGCTCGGAAAATTATTCATACACTTACCACGAGGGATACAAATATGCCGACGTGGTTAATAAGAATACTTACAAAATTGAGTTGGATACTACTTCCGTTCCCATGCACCAATGGAGGAGCCCGAACCTGGAATCGTTCAAAAAGATATTATTGCCGGGCCCCACGGTTGATGGCATTGAAAGGATATTGAAGATGGACCTGGTAAAAAGCAATCCGGGTTTAAAGGTGCTGAACATGACCGAGCTTACACCCCTTGCGGCCGAAATTCCTTTTAGTCTTGAAAGGGGATCGCATTACCCGCTTTGGTATCACAAGGGCGTGGCTATGTTCGATAAAGAAACCGGTTTTTTCACCGATCGTATTCAAAACAACTATTACGATCTCGTTTTGTACGAATACATTCCTTATCTCAACAATTTTAACCCCTACAAAGTGCGCGAAAGCCTCATGGAAAATTACCGGCGAATCGATAGTTTTCCGGCGCCAAGAAACCCATCGGCAAAGGCCTGGGTGGAAGTGTATGTAAGAAAATGATTGGCCAATGAGATAATGGGCCAATGAATCAATTGTGGCATAGCCCCATTATCTCATTATCTAATTATCTCATTAACAAATTAACCATCAGCTTATATCATCTGAATCACACATACTCTCCTCTCCCATCGAATACCTCAAAGGTGTGGGGCCGCAGCGCGCCGAATTGCTGAAGAAGGAACTCGGCATTTTTACATTCAAAGACCTGCTAGAGCATTATCCCTACCGGCATGTAGACAAAACGCAGGTGAACCTGATAAAAGAAATCAAACCTCAAACCGAATATATACAGGTGGCCGGCAAACTTGTGAGCAAGGAACAGATTGGTGAAAGACAAAGCAAACGTTTGGTGTGCGAGATAAAAGATGCTTCGGGAACCCTGGAATTGATCTGGTTCCAGGGCATTAACTGGATCCAGAAAATGCTTGCCATTGGAGAAACCTACCTTGTATACGGAAGGGTTAGTTATTTCCAGGGGCAACCTCAAATCACTCATCCCGAAATTGAAGTATTCAGCAACGAAAAAACCGGCGGAAAGCCATTCCTGGAACCGGTTTACCCTTCCACCGAAAAACTGAAATCGCGGGGACTGGGTGGAAGGCAGATCGCCAAACTTACGCAGGCCCTGTTCGTTGCGTTGCGGGAAAAAGATGTTCCGGAAATTCTTCCTCCATCGATAATCAGGCAACTGCAACTGATGCCACGCTTTCGCGCTTTCAGCGCCGTTCATTTTCCTCCCGATACCGCTACCTATCAACAGGCATTGAACCGGCTGAAGTTCGAAGAATTGTTTATTGCCCAACTTCGAATGGGATTAATAAGAGCCCAGCGTCATCGCTTTTCTAAAGGCGTAGTGTTTGGACAAGTGGGTGAAATATTCAACCTGTTTTACGAGCGTTACCTGCCTTTTGAATTGACCGGCGCACAAAAAAGAGTGATAAAGGAAATACGAAAAGACTGTGGAAGCGGAAAACAGATGAACCGCCTTTTACAGGGCGATGTGGGAAGCGGTAAGACTATTGTAGCCTTGCTGGTAATGCTGCTTGCTGTGGACAATGGATTTCAAAGCTGCCTCCTGGCTCCTACCGAAATACTGGCTCAACAGCATTTCACCAATATCGCACGACTATTGAAAGACCTGCCGGTGAATGTTCAACTGCTTACGGGCTCTGCCAAATCCTCGGCCCGCAAAAAGATCTTACAGGAATTAAAAGAAGGCAGCATTCACCTGCTGGTAGGAACACATGCGATATTGGAAGAAACAGTTCAATTCCATAATCTCGGTTTAGCCATCGTAGACGAACAGCATCGATTTGGTGTGGCGCAGCGCGCCCAGCTTTGGAAAAAGGCAAGTATACCGCCGCATGTGCTGGTGATGACTGCCACGCCCATTCCACGTACACTTGCCATGACTGCTTATGGCGACCTGGATTACAGTATTATCGACGAATTGCCTCCCAACCGAAAACCCATTTTAACCGTACATCGTTATGAAACAGTGCGTCACCAGGTGATGGACTTTATTCGAGCAGAAGTTGACCAGGGAAGACAGGCTTATGTTATCTTTCCCCTCATTGAAGAATCGGAGAAGCTCGATTATGAAAACCTGATGAAAGGCTATGAAAATGTTAAAGCTTACTTCCCCGAACCGAAATATTGGATCAGTATGGTGCATGGACGACAAAGTGCTGAATTGAGAGAAACGAATATGCAACGATTCAAGAACAGGGATACTCAGATAATGGTGGCAACAACGGTGATTGAAGTAGGTGTGGATGTTCCCAACGCATCGGTGATGGTAATAGAAAGCGCGGAAAAATTCGGACTCTCGCAATTACACCAATTGAGAGGAAGAGTAGGAAGGGGTGCCGATAAGAGCTTTTGCATATTATTAACTGCGACGAAATTGAACAACGAGGCGAAAGAACGGTTAAAGATTATGTGTGCTACCAACGATGGTTTTAAAATTGCCGAAAAAGATCTTGAACTAAGAGGACCGGGCGATGTAGCCGGCACCCGCCAGAGTGGAATGCTGAATTTTAAACTGGCCAATATCGTCCAGGATAAACAATGGCTCGATGCCGCAAAGGAATTAGCCGCCCGGGTGGCCGAGGAGGACCCGGAGTTAAATTCGGCCGAAAATTTGCCGCTTAAACAACACTTGCGTCTAAACCAGGAAAAAACTCCCTGGAGCAAAATATCGTAACTGACTGCCTTGAGACTAAGTACAAATACTGCTTAAAGAATCGTAAAATCCCCTTAAATGGGGGTAAGAATTGGCCGAAAATAACGTTCTAAATACATTAACTTGTAAAAAAGAGAAATTGGGCAGGAATAGTTTAATACTGACAGTACTCCTTTCAACCACCTACCTTAGCTCGTGGTCGCAGCAATCTTCGTCGAATTTCGAGTTCATCGAAAATAAAGGGCAATGGGAATCGGCTATCAAATTTAAAGGCGAGATACCTGCAGGTTCTTTCTTTCTTCACCAGAAAGGATTTACGGTGATGCAGCATAATCCCCAAGAGTTGAGAAGGGTTGTTACCAACTCCATGCATAACCATCGGCACGATCGACCCAAGGGAAACGATAAACTCGCAATGGAAGACAGGCCCGACGGGATCCGGTCTACACGCGACGAAGTAATCGTTCTTCACTCACATAATTACCGTGTTCAATTTGCGGGTGCTGCTGATAATATAAGCGTAGCTCCCGACAGAGTTTTACAAACACATAACAACTACTTCATTGGCAACGACCCGTCTAAATGGGCGAGCAATGTAAAAATTTTCCAGGCTGTTTTGTACCGGAATATTTATCCCAATATAGATGTAAGATATTATTCAGAAGGCGGCCGGTTGAAATACGATATCGTGGTTCACCCCGGTGGAGATGTTTCGAAAATTGCCATGAGATACGAGGGAGTTAACAAACTCAGCATAAAAAATAAAGAATTGCTGATAAGCACTTCTGTAGGTACGGTGAAGGAATTATATCCCTATACCTTTCAATTCGATCCTACGAAAGGAAAAAAAGAAATCGGTTGCAGGTATGTGATAGAAAACGGCAATACGGTAAAATTTGAAGTAAATAATTACGATAAAAGTTCCACGCTGGTAATTGATCCTACTTTAATCTTCTCAACCTTTACCGGAAGTACGGCGGATAACTATGGTTTTACGGCAACCCCCGGGCCCGATGGAAGCCTGTTTGCAGGTGGTATTGTGTTTGGCCAGGGTTTCCCGATAACGCCGGGTGCATTTCAAACCAATTTTGGTGGGGGAAGTGCACCAAGGGCCACCGACATAGGTATAATGAAATTCAATCCGACGGGTACGGCGAGGTTGTACGCGACCTACCTTGGCGGAAGAGGAAACGATTTTCCGCATAGCCTTTACAGTGACCCGCAAGGCAACCTGGTGGTGATGGGAAGATCTTATTCTGATGACTATCCTACCACTGTGGCGCCCACGCCCGGAGCCGGGGCCTGCGATATTGTTGTTACCAAACTGAATGCAGCCGGATCGGCTTTAATTGGCTCCATGCGAATTGGAGGAAGCGCCAACGACGGAGTTAATATCGAAGATCATATTATGACCAGCAGTTCGGGTGCTAAATCTATTTTACGTAATTACGGCGATGAATCGAGAAGCGAAGTAGTGTTGGATGCGGCGGGCAATATTTATGTGGCAGCAACAACAGTTTCCACCAATTTCCCGATAGTAGGAGGTTTCCAGGCAACCAAGGGCAATGCGCAAGACGGAGTGGTAATGAAGATCAATCCCAATTGCAACGCAATTATCTGGAGCAGTTACCTGGGTGGAAATGCCGATGATGGAGCATTCGTGATGGAAATAGATCCGGTTACTGGTAATGTTTATGTAGCCGGGGCAACAGCAAGCACCAATTTCCCTGTAAGTAGTTCTGGTGTTATTCAATCTACTTTCCAGGGTGGAGAAGGCGATGGTTTTATTGTAGAGATACGCAACGACGGATCGGGCATCATTAAAGGGACATATCTTGGAACAAGTGCGGTAGATATTATCTATGGAATTAAATTCGACCGAAACGGTTTTCCCTATGTAATGGGCATTACCAAAGGCAATTGGCCGGTAACTCCGGGGGTGTGGAGTAACCCGGGATCGAAGCAGTTCGTCGCAAAACTAAGGCCCGATCTTTCGGCCTATGTGTTTTCTACAGTTTTTGGTAGCCCGGCTACCAAGCCCAATATGTCGCCGGTGGCATTTATGGTAGATCGATGCGAGAACATGTATATCTCGGGATGGGGTGGATGGTTACGTCCGCAGGACCCCGATCCTTATGATTTGGCCGGTATTGCAGGAATGCCTACCACACCCGATGCGATTAAAAGAACTACTGACAACAGGGATTTTTATTTTATAGTTATTCAGAAGAATGCTACGAGTCAATTATACGGCAGTTTCTTTGGACAAGACCAGGGAGCTTTTGGAGAGCACGTGGATGGCGGTACCAGCCGATTCGATGCACAGGGCGCCATTTACCAGGCGATTTGCGCAAACTGTTCCGGCCAGGCAACCTTTCCTACTACCCCCGGCGTGGTTGGCCCGGTAAACGGTGCGCTTGCTTCGGGCGGATGTAACCTGGCCGCAGTTAAGATTGCATTCAATTTTGCCGGTGTTGCCTCGGGACCAAAGGCCTTTATCAATGGCGTGCAGGATACGCTGGGCTGCGTTCCGCTCACTATTGAGTTCAGGGATACGGTGCTGAATGCGAAAAGCTATGAATGGAATTTCGGTGATGGAAGCCCGATTGTAAATACAACAACCGCGCAGGTAACACATACCTTCAACGCCGTTGGTGATTACAGGATACGTTTGATTGCGATTGACTCAACAACCTGTAATATTCGCGACACTGCGTATTTGAATATCCGTGTTCGCGACGACCAGGCAAATCTTGCATTCAATCCCGTAAAGCTACCTCCCTGCGAATCGCTTTCGTATCGCTTCGATAATCTTTCTACTTCACCTCCTGCAAAACCCTTTGCCTCGAATAGTTTTACCTGGGATTTTGGAGATGGAACAAGAGTAAAATCGGGGTTGGGATCGATTACGCATGCGTTCGCTGCCCCGGGCACTTATAAAGTTCGGTTAATACTTACCGATACCAACTATTGCAACTCGCCCGATTCGCTCGAGCAGGAATTACGCATTGCTCCCAATGTAGATGCGCGATTTGAAACTCCGCCCACGGGTTGCGTACCCTACAATGCGGTGTTCAACAACACCTCGCTGGCAGGCCAGCAGTTTTTCTGGGATTTTGGAGATGGAACTACTTCCACCCAAACCAGTCCTACGCATTTATACAGCACCGTTGGCACCTACAGAATAAGATTGATAGCAATTGATTCGGCAACCTGTAATATTATTGACTCAACGGAACAAACGATTACAGTAAATCCAAATCCTACGGCCGATTTCAGCTTTACGCCCACCACTCCGCAAGTAAATACGCCCACCATCTTTTTCAATCAATCTACTGGTGGAATAAGGTACAAGTGGATTTTTGGCGATGGCGACAGCGTCATCAAAACAACTACCGACACGGTTTTGCACCAATACAATTTTACCGGCACCTTCAATGCCTGCCTCGTGGTGTTTAATCAATTCGGATGTACCGATACCATTTGCAAACCTGTTCAATCGCTCATACAACCCTTGTTCGACGTACCAAATGCATTTACTCCCGGCCGTTTTGGTAAAAACAGTACAGTGCGGGTAGAAGGATTTGGAATAGCAAAAATGACCTGGAGAATTTACAATCGATGGGGGCAGGTGGTTTTTGAAACGAATAACCGTAAAGCGGGTTGGGATGGAACCTTCAAGGGCCAGCCGCAGCCAATGGATGTATATGCTTATACATTGGATGTAGAATTCAGCGATGGAACAAGGGCCCGAAAGACTGGCGATATTACGCTGATAAGATAGGAATGCCTACACTATGTTAAATGTTCAACAGCTATTGAAAGCGAGTTGAAGATCGACTAATTTTATTGAGAACGAAACAGAAGGAGGAGAGTTATGAAGATCAATACAACGATGGCGAAAAGATATGGCAGTATTTTTCTGGCCGTTTTATGCTGCCAGTTTTGCTCAATGAAATCTTCCTTTGCGCAGGATCTTCATTTCTCCCAATGGTACAATACTCCTCTCATCACCAATCCTGCCAATACAGGTTTTATACCCGATGCCGACTACCGCCTTGGCGCCAATTATAGAAACCAATGGTCGGCGATTATGACTGTTCCTTATAAAACATACAGTGTGTGGGGCGATGCACAATTGTTCAGAGACCGCATCGAAAGCGGTTGGCTGGGTGTGGGGGGTGTTATTTTACGCGATGTGGCAGGTTCGGGTAGTCTTACCTCCACCAAGATCTATGCCTCAGTGGCCTATCATCAAATGATCGGGGAAGCGCATTTATTGAGTTTTGGGATGAATGCAGGCTGGGCTAATAAACGAATCAATTCGGCCAATCTCAAATTCCCTGACCAATTCGACGGAAAATTTTTCGATAATACGCTGCCCACAAGCGTGGTATTGGATAATCCTCAAACAAATTACCTGGATGTGCAGGCAGGGTTGAACTACGCTTTCTTTCCCACCGATCGATTGTACGTGAATGGCGGCATTTCTGCATGGCACCTGAACAGGCCACGTGAATCCTTCTTCACTGCCGACCCTGTTGGATTTGACTCGAGGCTGAAGCCACGCTATACAGCATTTGCCAATGCCAGTTACAAGATGAACGACATGGTGATTATTAACCCCATGGCATATTTCACTACGCAGGCCAAGGCACATGAAATAGTGGCCGGCGCAAATATCCAATACAACTTATCGGGCGATGGAGAAACACAATTGATTGGCGGCATTTATATGCGACCCGGCGATGCAGTTATTCCTATGATTGGTTTTGAATGGAAAAGTATTCGTTTGATGTTTAGCTACGATATCACCACTTCTACCATGAAACAATTCAATAACTCGAGAGGCGCTTTCGAATTTGCGTTGTTGCGTCATGGATTATACGACGAATACAACGGCGATCGCCGTCAATCGTGGTGTCCCACTTTCCGGTACTGATCTCTCCCCATTTGAGATGGCTCTTGTTTACCGCATATTATTATGTAGGTTTGGTAAGCTAATAAAGAAAGCTTATGATCAATATTTCCAGGTTATTGTATGCAATTACCTTGTTTACTTTCCTGCATGTAACGGAAGGAACCGCGCAGGCGGAAAAACCCCTGCGACTGGCTGTGGCCGGAACATCGCACGGGCATTCGGGATGGATATTGGGAAGAAAAGCCTGGAATGATTTTGAATTGGTGGGAATTTTTGAATCGGATAAAACGCTTTCAGAAAAACAGCAAAAACAATTCGGGTTGGCAGCAAGCCTGTTTTACGATAACCTGCAAAGCATGTTAGATGCCGTGAAACCCGAGGCGGTAGTTGCATTCGGTTCCATATACGACCATCTCGCCATAGTAGAGGCATGTGCCGTTCGGAAAATTCATGTAATGGTGGAAAAGCCTTTGGCCGTTAGCCTCGCACATGCAAAGCAAATGGAGGCATTGGCAAAACAACACGATATTTTATTGCTGACGAATTACGAAACTTCCTGGTACCCGAGTACAGAGAAATCTTACCAACTGATTACAAATAACAATTTTGCCGGCCGTTTACGAAAAGCCGTCTTTCATCACGGGCATGAGGGTCCAAAAGAAATTGGAGTGAGCAAGGAGTTCTTCAACTGGCTTACCGATCCTGTACAAAACGGAGGCGGCGCGCTTATCGATTTTGGCTGTTATGGAGCAAATATCATTACCTACCTGTTGAGGGGAGAGAGGCCCGTTTCGGTAACGGCCTTAACCAACCAATTTAAACCGCATATTTACCCGAAAGTAGATGATGAAGCTACTATTGTGGTGGAATATAGCAATGCACAATGCATCATCCAGGCATCGTGGAATTGGCCCTATAGCCGTAAGGATATGGAATTATATGGAGAAAGCGGGTATATTATTGCACCCGATCGTTATCATATTCGTTACAAAAACAAAAAAGATAAAGAGGAGCATGCGGAAAAACTGGATCAAAAAGAAAGCGGGGTTTACGATGATCCATTTGCCTATTTTTCTGATGCCATCCGAAAAAGGATACCCGTTCCTGATTATAGTTTGTATTCTCTTTCCAACAATATGCTGGTGATGGAAATCCTGGAAGCGGCCCGCGAGTCGGCCCGAACCGGCAAAAAGATTGTGCTCAAATAAGCCATTTGCCATCTCGCCATTTCATAAACTAATTTTTCTGCAGATACCGGTTTTCTTGCAAATTCGCTGCGATACTTTTACTGCAATTATCCATTGTATGCGAAGGAAGGTTGTTGATTTATTGACTGGTGAATGCCTAAACTAAATGCGGTAGCCAAAAGGTTTGAAATTTGCCCAACGGACTTAATGGCAAACTTGTGAAGCAGGCGTGGATTTTTTAAACGACGTTGACCCGGTTAGGCTTGACTGATTGACTGCTTTTATTTACAGAGCAATTCTTACTATAGTATTATATATTTTTTGACTTTTGTGTTGGGACTCTACTGCATTTCCGCCCGTTGGGCCCTCCCCCTCCCCCACCACCACCCCCGAATTATTTGCCCCTGGCTTGTACAGCCGCAAGACCATGGCAGGAGTAAGTTCGAGTTTACTCCAATCAAGCACTTCATCGATAGGTGTGCCCCTGACCAATTCCTACCACCTGCAATGTTCGAACACTTGCAGAGATAAGTCTTGAATCAGCATGTAAATATCGATCACTGCTTTTCGCAGGCAATGGGAAAAAAACGCCGGGAAAATGGGAAAATTCGGTGAATTGGCCGATTTGATAATGCAGGAAAGACCCGGCAAAAACTCTTAGAGTGCGTGAGTGAAGAGATATACCCTCAACGCAGATAAGAATTCGTACCTATTTTTGAAGCTAACCAGGTTTACTTTGCTTCCACTGAATCTTAACAAGGATATCCTCCGAAACAAGAAATATCCATCAAATTGAAATAACGATCCAAAAAAATAATCAATCCTTCGTTTCCACCGATTCCGCATCAATGCGTTTTTCGGGCGATACATAGTTTAGCCCGAGTAGCTCGTACATTTCTTCTTCTGTTTCCCCCGCCAGGCGCTCGCCGGTTTTCACATCAAATATTCCATATTCATTTATCTTCATTCCCCTTTCCTTTGCAATTGTTCTCAAACGAATATTGTGCTCTTTGGAACCAGTGAAGTATAACATGGCCGATCCAAATTCGTAGTCATGCACCAGTCGTATATCCACCTGCGTTTCCCTGTCCCCTACTATCATACTCAATTTCGTCGTTCCCCTTGCCAATATTTTTTGGGGTTGAATCACACGAATAATTTCTTCCACAATGCGTTTCCTGTTTCGGGGAACTGCCACCAGCACCATATCAATATCGCCCACCGTTTCTTTCTTCCGCCGCAAACTCCCCGCCAGCGCTATTTTTTCAACAGCTTTTATTGATTTAATCAATCTTAGCAGCCTTGCCCCTTCTTCCTCTGCAAGCTGCAACGGCATTCGGTTATTGCTTTTCTCCATCTTCAGCGCCCGCTTCATATTAGTTAGCTTTCTTTCGCCAAAGCCTTTTAGCTTATTCAGTTTATTTTCCTGCAAGGCTTTTACAAGATCATCGCGATTGTTGATGCCAAGCTTTTCGTGCAAGGTTCTTAAGGTAGAAGGACCAAATCCACTTATATCCATCAGCTCCAGTAAATCGAATGGAAGTTTTTTCTTTAGTTCTTCAAAGGTTTTGATTTTACCCGTTTGCAGGTATTCGATTATTTTTTCGGCAATGCTTTCTCCAATCCCACCGATTTCATCAAGCTCTTCGACGCTGCCGGCATGTTCCGAAATATCTTCTTTCATATTCGCCAGCACCCGCGATACATTTTCATAAGCGGTTGCACGGAATCTTTCTTCCGTTCCCATATAACGATAACATTCCGCCATTTTGTGGAAGATCAAAGAAAGCGCCCGGTTATGTGTCGTTTTCCCGGAACTAAGGGATTGTTTATTGATTGGATGTACCATTTTAGTTTTTTGAATACTAGTGAAAATATAGTTGCACTTCTAAGACCAAACCACTGAGCATGGTCAAAAAAAATGATGACCCCTATCAGCATTCCGCTCTGTTCAATGACAATAATCATGCACAACACTGACACGCTTCATCCCTTGCCGGAATTTCATTTTACAGTTTTGGTTACTAATAATTTGCATGGAAAGAAACCCGGTTATTCACAATTTCCTCGACGAAGCGGGCAATATGGCACGCTTTACGGGGCGATTTTTCCGCCAATGGTATAAGCCTCGGTACGAAATGGCGGAGCTATTGAAGCAGTGTTTCGTGATCGGTTATAAATCGCTGCCATTAGTTGGACTCACCGCATTTATCATGGGGCTCGTACTCACCATGCAATTGCGGCCTTCCATGGTAGACTATGGAGTGGAATCACAGATTCCGGCTATTGTTGGTATTGCCATTGTCAGGGAAATCGGCCCGGTGATCACTGCCCTCATCTTCGCCGGAAAAATCGGGAGCAGCATCGGCGCCGAACTTGGCTCCATGAAAGTAACCGAACAAATTGATGCCATGGAAGTGAGCGGTACCAATCCTTTTAAATATCTCGTAGTTACCCGTGTTGTTGCTTCCACCCTCATGCTGCCAATACTGGTAATGGTGGGCGACGCAATTTCACTGTATGGTTCTTACCTCGGCGTGAATATTCGCGGGGTTACCAGTTTCAATCTTTTTTGGACACAGGTATTCGATAATCTTTCATTCGGCGATGTGTTACCTGCCTTCGTAAAAAGTTTCTTCTTCGGTTTTGCAGTTGGCACCATCGGCTGTTTTAAAGGATATACAAGTAAGAAAGGAACCGAAGGAGTGGGACGTTCCGCCAATTCTGCGGTGGTAGTTTCGAGCGTAATGATTTTTATTCTCGACTTGCTGGCTGTGCAAATTACCGACCTGCTCGGATTAAATTAAGCGTCATGACCGACTATCCCGATAAACAAACCGTATTTAAACCCGCTTCTCAAAAGCCGGAAGAGCCTATTCTCTCCGTGCGAAATTTATACAAGGCATTTGCCGATAACAAGGTATTGATAGATTTCAACCTGGATATCGCAAGAGGTGAAAGCGTGGTAGTGCTGGGCAAATCAGGATCGGGCAAATCGGTACTTATTAAATGCATTATTGGATTGTTGCAGCCCGACTCGGGCAATATAGAATTGTTCGGGGAAAGTGTTCCCGACCTCGACGAAGAACAATTGGATAAAATAAGGGCGAGAATTGGCTTTTTGTTTCAAAGCAATGCCTTATACGATTCAATGACGGTTCGTGAGAATCTTGAATTCCCCCTGCGACGCCACTGGATACAGGTTTCACCAGACGAAGTGGATGCAATGATCCGGGACGTACTGGAAGATGTGGGCCTGGTACATACCATCGATATGATGCCCGCCGAACTTTCCGGTGGAATGCGCAAACGCATAGCATTGGCAAGAACACTGATCCTGAAACCGGAAATAATACTTTACGACGAACCCACCACCGGGCTCGATCCCATTACGGGCAAAGAAATTATAGCATTGATGAAAGAAATCCAGCAAAAATATAATACTACTTCCCTGATCATATCACACGACATGTATTGCGTGCGAACAGCAAGCAACAGGGTGGTAGTATTGGTAGATGGGAAATGCTACGCCAGTGGAAGCTACGAAGAACTGGTGAAGCATACCGATCCTAAAGTGAAACAATTTTTTGAATAAACTATTTATGGCAAAACAAACGATCAATAACGTAAAACTGGGCGTATTTGTAGTTGCTGGTTTGGTTTTCCTGGTACTACTGCTGTATATGATTGGCAAAAACAGGAACCTATTCGGCTCTACATATGAATTGAAAGCAAGATTTGAGAACGTACACGGGCTGGTGGCCGGCAACAATGTCCGCTACAGCGGTATTGAAGCAGGAACCGTTAAACGGGTATCTATACTCAACGATACCATGATTGAGGTGACGATGCTGATACAGGATAAGATGAAAACAGTAATCCGCCAAAACGCCATTGCATCCATTGCTACCGATGGATTGGTGGGAAACAAGGTTGTTAACATCGTTCCCTCGCACAGCAATGCCCCACTTGCCGAAGAAGGATGGGTCATTGTTTCAAAGAAGGCTGTCAATACCGAAGAAATGCTCGAAACTCTTTACAAAACCAATAACGATGTGGCAGTAATTGCAGCCGAGTTAAAGAGCACGGTTCAACGTATAAACAGCAGCAGTGCCTTGTGGACCTTGCTGAACGAAAAATCGATCCCCACCGATATCAAAGCCTCTGCAAAAAACATTCATGCAGCCACCAGCCAGGCAGTCGCGATTACAGAGAAATTGAATGAAATGGTAAGCGCCGTAAAAAAAGGAGAAGGCTCACTGGGAGTATTGTTAACCGATACCTCCTTTGCCCGTAACCTTGACGAAGCAGTTAATAAAATAAAACAGGTGGGTATAGAAGCGGATTCACTGGCTGCGCAGATCAGTGCCGCAGTTGAAGGAGTGAAAGCGGATATCGATAATGGCAAAGGAGCAGTAACAGCCCTGCTGAAAGATTCTGCCCTCGTTGTTAAGTTAAATAACAGTCTCGACAACATACAGAAAGGCACCGATGGTTTCAATCAAAACATGGAAGCGCTCAAACACAATTTCCTTTTCAGGGGTTATTTCCGAAGACTGGAGAAACAAAAGGCCAGGGAAAAACAATAAGCCCGGCGTATTTTCCTGTTTCCTTTGGGTAAATGATGACTATCATATTGGCCCGTGAGAACCCTCATTTAACACCAGTAACTGTCGAGCTATCTTACAATTGTCAAAAAAAAAAATTTTTTATGAACAACACAGGTAAGATTGTCGCTGCATTTGCCATTGGCGCTATTGCTGGCGCCGTAGCCGGTATTTTGATGGCGCCCGAAAAAGGTTCCTTAACAAGAAAGAAAATTGCCGATGCCGGTAAAAAATTGGGAGAAAACCTGGAGAACAGCTTCAAAAAAGGAAAGGAAAAACTAGCCGGACTCAAAGAAGAGCTGAGACAGGAAGTAGAAGAATTCGCATAAACAGTTTTGAAAAGCCTCAAAAACTCATGTATGGAAGAAGCATTTGCTAAGGTAGAGGACCTGGTGGGTCACGTAAAAGAATATGTAAACAACCGCGTAGAATCTGCCAAACTCAATATGGCAGAAAAAGCATCCAATATTTCTGCAAGGTTTATTGCCGTAATGGTAGTACTGGTCCTCTTCCTTTTTTTTACCGGCTTCCTTAGTACCGCGCTTGCTTACCTGTTGGCTGAATGGACAGGGAAATTGTACTGGGGATTTTTGATAGTTGCAGGTCTTTACCTCGTAATAGCAATCGTTATTTGGCTGGCGAAGGATCGTCTCATCCGTTTTCCCATCATGAATGCAATGCTGCAACAACTCTATAACGAAGAAGCTTCCCATGAGGAAAATTAATAGCATAAAACAATTGAAAGCCGAGAAAATGCGCCTGCAGCAAAAACGCAATGATCTGGAATCGGCTATTCAGCAAGATTGGCGCGGCCTGAAAGAAAGCATGAAGCCCAGGAATAGTTTTGGTGCTTTCTTCAAAAAAGTATTTGAAAAAAATGAGGATGAGACTAATGGAAAAAATTATTTTGCCGAAGGGCTTTCCAGTCTTGCCACCGCATTCATCCGGCGAATGGCCACAAAGGCTAAAAAGAAATTCCAGTAATTGATTTGTTTCTGTTATTGAGCTTTTATAGGAGGCAACGATCTACGCATTCGTTCCGTTTCACCTTCGCTGCTTATAATAAAAGGTTAAGCTGTAAAAAACGATCCGTATTATCTGGTACGAACTCCAGCGAATGAATTGGGTAAACAGGTTCTTTTTCCGGGTATGTTCCTGCGGGGTGATTTTTACGCAGTGTTCTTCGATCGTTTTGTCGAGCATATATTCAATTTCTTTTGCCAGTTTCTCATTGATGACGTCGAGGTTTAGCTCCACGCTGGCATATGCACTTATGTTGTTGATATTGTAAGAACCAACGGTAATCCGCCTTTCGTCGCAAACGGCCATTTTTGCATGCAAAATAGTTGGCTGGTACTCGTAAATGTCAATGTTATTACGCAACAGCCAATCGTATAACCATCGTTCGGCATGTTTAGCCAGCATAATGTCCGAAGGCCCCGCGGTAATAACCGTAATTCGTACACCACGTTGTGCTGCCCTTCGCAGCAATCGTCTTATGATGATGCCGGGTAAAAAATAACTGCATACGATGCGGATATGCGAACGTGAATTCCGGATCATATCAATATAAGCAGAAGATATTTCATTTTTCCTCCGCACCCAATCGTTCCTCCGCATACCGGCCATGCTTTTTTCTTCGTTTGCAAACTCAAAGTTCGTGGGGTTTTGTTCACAAGGGGTGATTCCCATTTTAACGGGAAAGCTATACCAGGTTTTCCAGCAAAGCACACAAATATCTTTTACCAGTTCTCCTTCGCAATACAAGGCAAAATCCAACCAGGCAGGATGACCCTCAAAGTCGTTGTAACGATCGGCAATATTTATTCCTCCTACCAGCGAATGCCTTGCATCTGCCACAAAAACCTTGTGATGCATTCTTCTTCCGAAATAAAAATTTCTGCTGCGAAACAGTGGCTCGAAAAAACGGAAGTTCACCCCCGCCGATTTTAAGTCGGCTATGAAAGATTTCGACAAAGCCTGCGAAGCATATCCATCTACCAGCAGGTAAACAGCTACATTTCTTTCAGCCGCCTTTTTGAGCGCGTCGGCTACCAAAGAGCCGGTTTCGTCGTGACTGAATATATAAGTTTGTAAATGGATGAATTCTTTGGCCGAATGAATAAGCTGTAATAACAAATCGAAATATTCCCGGCCACCCCTCACGAGTTTAACCCGGTTGTTATCGGAAAATACAATCTTTTTGTTGCGTTTTGCTGAACCGTTTGATTTTGCCATATCGTTAGCCGGAGCAGGAATTCTAAAATTCAATTGAACATCTCCGCTAACTCAATATACTGTAGTTCCTCTATTCTTCCACCCGATCGTTTTAGAAAAATGAAAGCGTGATTACCATCACGGATAAGGCTGACCCTACTCATAAAAACCAAAGCAAAGCATTTTGTTACTTTGATCGAATACAGCAGGAGGGCCTATGGCAAAAAAGAAAAAAACAACCAGTCCATCCGAGGTTCCGGCGCCGGCAAAAAACCCGGAGATAACAACACCGGCCGATCCGGAGGAACCAATTGTGGCCCCGGAAGAAGATCCTGATTATATACCAGACGATGACCCCTTTGAAACACCGCCTTACGAAATTCCTCCGCCCGCAGAGGGCCCGTGATTTATCGAGTTAAAAAAGAAAAGATGAAGACAATTCTTTTTTTATTGAGTTCTTTTATCGCCCTTACCTCCCTGATATCGGGGTTATTCATGATCAGCGATCCCAACGGCGATGTATTGAGTCTTTCTACAACTCTGCTATCGGGCACTCCATTCAAGACTTTTCTTATTCCCGGAATTTTACTCACATTGGTTGTAGGCATTCCCAATTTACTGGCAGTTTTTTACAATATGCAACGGCACGCAATGCGGTACAAGTGGGCAACGGCAGGCGGGGTTGCAGTATGCGGATGGATACTGGTGCAACTGATCCTGCTTAACACCTTATACTGGTTGCACTTCCTGTATTTTGCCATCGGAGTTATGATTATCCTGGTTTCGTACCAATTAAAAGGTAAATGGGCGGTATAGCCATGCGCAACCCCTGATTCAAAAACGCGATTGTTTAAATCTCTTTATATGATTACCGGGCAGAAAATACAGATCGACCATTTGCTTTGGTTTCTTTCTGCAGCATTTTTACTGATCCTCATCGGGCAATTCGGTAAGCAGGCAATGGGATGGTTATTGCTGAAACTTTACGAACTATTCATTGAGCACAATCCCATAAAACTGTGATGAAAGGGCTTGCTTTCGACGCTGCCTCGATTAAAATCAAAAGAAACCGATGAATGGAATTGTATTCGACATTGGGGAAATGCTGGCGGGTCTTGCTTTCTTTTTGCTGGCGATGAATTTGATGGAATCGTCGTTAAAACAATTGGCCGGGCGAAGTTTTAAAATCTTCCTGAAAAAACAAACTACGCATAAAGCAAGGGCCGTGGTAGCGGGCGCGGCCGTAACCGGCTTGTTACAGAGCAGCTCTATTGCCAATTTACTGGTATTGGGTATGCTCGGCTCGGGTATCATGCAAATTGAAGGAGCTCTTGCTCTTTTACTCGGCTCCAATCTTGGCACCACACTTAACAGTTGGTTATTGGCCGGCATTGGCTTCGAATATTCAATTATAAAATTTGCATTTCCGGTTGCGGGTATTACTGGTTTAGCCACCGCTTTTATCGACAAGCAGCAGAAAGTCTATCATTGGCTGAGATTCCTATTTAGCCTCGCGTTTCTATTAGTGTCGCTGGAACTAATAAAAGAAGGAATGGGTGAATTTGTTCAACAAACGGATTTGTCTTTTTTCAGCAATTATCATTCGATACTACTGGTATTGTTTGGCACCCTGCTTACTTCCATCGTACAATCCAGTTCGGCCACCATGGCACTTGCCTTGAGCGCGCTTCATGCCCAGGCTATCACACTTCCCGTTGCCATGGCCATTGTTTTAGGCGCCGAAATTGGCACGACACTTAAATTGTTTGTTGCTTCGGCCAAAGGCTCGGCGGTGAAGAAAAGAGCCGCCTGGGGAAATTTCATTTTCAATACAGGAACTGTGTTGGTAATTGTTTTCTTACTCGAGCCCATCGGCAGAATGATTCACTCAATTATCGGGCCCGGCAATAATTTGATTGCGCTGGTTTTTTTTCAAAGTATGGTGAATTTAGTATCGATTCTATTGTTCTTCCCATTACTCAAAACAATAGCAAGGTTTTTACAGAAGCGCTTTTCGGGTGAGGGAGAAGGCGAATCTTTTATTCGGAAAATAGCCGACTTACAGGATACCGATACAACATTGCATGCCGTTGAACAGGAAACAGGCGATTTTTTGCGGATGAGTATCTCCTTTAGCCTCGAAGCATTTGACCTCTCTGCAACAAACATTTCATTTGCACAGCCAAGAAAAGCTTATAGCAAGAAGTCGTTGGCTGAAAAATACGAACAGTTAAAAAACATGCATGGTGAACTGCACAATTTTTGTCTGAAGCTGCAACCACAGCTCGCCACCAATGCCGAACAGGAGAAGCTCGGCCGGATGATCATGACCATCCGCAATACCATGTATGCCTCCAAAAGTATCCGCGATGCATTGCTTGATATCCAGCAGATGCGAAATTCATCCAATGATACCAAATACGAATTCTATATTACGGCACAAAACAAGATCACTGATCTTTACAATCGTATTTTGGGTCTTCTCTGCAAAAACAACAATGAAAATAAATTTGAAGAGATGCTGGCGCTTCACCAGTCTGTTACCGAAGGTTATTCCAGGGCTCTAAAACAGCTTTACCGCGAAAGCACCTCGGGAAAAATATCGGAACAGGAGATATCTACCTTGATCAACTTCAATCGCGAGCTCTATACTTCTTTCAAATCGATGCTCATCGCCGTTAAAGAGTATTGCCTAACGGGCAAGGAATCGGCTTATTTCGACGAACAACCAGGTTTTATTCACTAATTGATCCGTATACTTTTTTTGAGCAATTTTCCCGGGCCTGTCGCATTTTTACAATTCGGAGCTTTGAACTTTCCCCATTTTTGTTGCCGGGGATAGTAAAGCCAGGAAAACCCTTCTAATAAATACATTTAAAAAATGAAAAAGAAATTGCTTTTATTGGCGGCCTTGTTTATTTCGTTTAGCTATGCAAAAGCTCAAAGTAAATCGGAGCAGATGAAATGGATTTTGGGGGTTTGGAAAATTGCCACCGCCAACGGCACAATAGTTGAAAGCTGGCGGCAATTGAACGATAGTACGCTGCAGGGAAAATCGGTCTTTGTAAAAAGCAAGGGCGATACCATTCCGCAGGAAAGTATTGAACTCGCTTACCGGAATGGCGACTGGTATTATATCCCCACCGTGCAGGGACAAAACAATAACCAGCCGGTTTCATTCAAAATAATATTCCTCAAGGGCGCTGAGTTTATCAGCGAAAACGCCGCACACGATTTTCCCCAACGCATTGCCTATAGGCGAATCAAACAACAGCTATTTGCAAGTATCGAAGGAAAAAGAAACGGCAAATACAGCAAGCAGAATTTTGATTTCAGCTCCGAATAAAGCCGCAGCGCTTACAGGTTTTCAAATACAATCCGGTATTGCCCCCGCAGCAACGCTTTATCCGCATCGCACACATTAAGCGACATACCCGGGTATAAAAACGTAATAGCTGTTTGGTATCGGCTCAAAAGGTTTTTTCCCGCAACGAGATGGACGGTAGAATGATTTTTTGGGGAGATATCTTTCAATTCGGCAGCAATAACTAATCCGCTTAGGTAATGAAAGTTTTGCTTCGGGCTCATTTTATCAAATAAAGTATTGGTGCGAACGCTAAAGGCGGTATTTAGCAAGTTCCCCCGGATGCCTTGCTTTAATCCCTTTTCAAAACTTTGTTCGTCGAAATTTTCCTCATCCTTTTCGATGGAGTTGCTGAGAACCGTTTTGCTGCATAGCAGGTCGAAGAACTCGCCCGTCATGTAAGTAATAATCGACTCTGCCATTCCATTGTTTACAAGCACATGCTTGCTATGAGTTCCGGGGAATATATAAAGTCCGTTTCCCTCACCGGCGCTGGCAACCGCTCCTGCAAGAAGCGTCTCTTCTCCGCGCATCACATCCCGTTCCGTTCGTGCGCCTGATATGATATATACGTTGTAAGGAAAATCCTTGCTGCTTTCTGTTTTGTTGACAAGCAGCTTGCCGGGCGTAAGGGAGTAAGGGCAGGATTGGTAAGGCAGTTCTTTCATTCCAAGCGCTGAACTGGCCATTCCAGAAATAACAAGGGGAAGAGTCGAATCCGGTTGTATCGCGTCGTACTTAAGTTTAGCGAGCAGCTTTTTTAGCAGGGAAATATAATATGGATAGCGATCTTCTGTTTTGGTTGGAAAATCGGGCAACCTGCTGATGGGTCCAATTCCAAGATCGCTTTTCAACTCATCAATCACCTCCAGGTTTTTCGTTTCCACCACACGAAGGCGAAGATGGGAAGTTCCCCAATCGCAGCTAATGAATTTTTCCGCTTGCATTATCGTTCGAGGCTTATTGCTGAAAGATAATGAGATTTGAGCTCTGCGTAACAAGATCAATTTGCCGGCAATTCGGTATTGGTCAGCCTTTATCCATTCAATGATATCAAAATCATTATCGCCGTACCACTACCCGATTTGCCGGCAAACAGGATCATCTCCGGTTATTGTCTCTCCCAAAATGGCGGAGGCTCAATACCCAGTGCCCGCAGGTAAACATAACCTTGCCCGCGATGATGAATTTCGTTATCGATTAAATAGAAAATATTGGAGTAAACCGGGCCGCCCCACTGGCCCCAGAACAATTCCTCTTCCTGGAAACGTTCGGCAGGTAATTTTCCCCAATACTTATTGAGCTCTTCTGTAGCAGCATCCCAGCGACGAAGCAATTCTTCCTTGCTCGATATGTCTTCGAACTGTTTTTGTGCTTCTTCAAAACTGGGGTAATGCCTTTCCAGCAGTCCCTTGATACTTGGTGCAGCCATCATCAGCATTTCTCGCGCCAGTTCCGAAAAAGGCCGCATGCCTCCTACCGAAAAGCTGAACAGTTTGTCTTCGGGAAAAGCCTGTATTACTTTTCGTGTCAGGTTTCTATGCCCCTGCCAATGCGCCAATAATTGCTCGGGAGAAGTGAATGCTTTAACGGGTGCTGTTGAAGCCTTGAGAGTGTTGCTTTCCATGTGTATTCGTTTTAAGTGGTGATTTGTATTATTCAAAGTAAACAGCAGCCGGTGACAGCCTTATGTCAGTATTAATTTTTAGTTTTTTACTTTTTTACTTTTTAATTTTTACTTCCCCCGCCAGCCACCTCACCCCTCAATCACCTATCCTGCTCAAATACTCACCGAAACCATCCCCCCTCGCCCAACAGTTTTCCCATTTAATTGTTTATGTAGCCGGAAGCCTGAGGCTCATTTACTTGTACTCTTGATTCCATCGATAAAATCATTTACGCAATCAGGAAATTGTTGAGTTTTTTCGGCAATACTATAAAACAAGAGGTTTGTTTATACTTTTTTGTATAAATCGATCCTTACCTTTGCAGCATGAGTACAGAACCAGTTCAACCAGCCATTAGCGACCTCGATGAAGGGCTCGATATATTGGAAAGAACCGTACAAGGAGAATACAAGTATGGATTTGTAACGAAAATAGAAACCGATTCGGCACCCAAGGGATTGAATGAAGATATTATCCGCTTCATTTCGGGCCGTAAAAACGAACCCGAATGGATGCTGGAATGGCGATTGAAAGCTTACCAGCATTGGCTGAAAATGGAGGAACCCAACTGGGCAAATGTGAAGTTCCCGCCTATCAATTACCAGGATATAATTTATTATTCCGCCCCCAAGCAAAAAGTGAAACCAAAGAGCCTTGATGAGGTGGACCCGGAACTGAGACGCACTTTTGAAAAACTGGGTATATCGCTCGACGAGCAAAAACGATTAACCGGTGTAGCGGTAGATGCGGTAATCGATAGCGTATCGATAGCCACTACTTTTAAAGAACAGCTCGCTGAATTGGGAATCATATTTTGCTCTATCAGCGAAGCGATACAGGAGCATCCGGAACTGGTGCGTAAATACCTGAGTTCGGTGGTTCCGGTAACCGATAATTATTTCGCTGCATTGAACTCGGCCGTGTTTACCGATGGTTCATTCTGTTATATACCCAAGGGCGTTCGTTGCCCAATGGAACTCTCTACCTACTTCCGCATCAATGCCGAAAACACCGGGCAATTCGAGCGTACACTGATAGTGGCCGAGGAAGGCAGCTATGTTAGCTATCTGGAAGGATGCACAGCGCCAATGCGCGACGAAAACCAGTTGCATGCAGCCGTGGTGGAATTGATTGCAATGGAAAATGCCGAAATCAAATACTCAACCGTTCAAAACTGGTATCCCGGCGATAAGGAAGGAAAGGGGGGCATCTACAATTTTGTTACCAAGCGCGGTATTTGCAAAGGCGCTCATTCTAAAATATCGTGGACACAAGTAGAGACTGGCTCTGCCATCACCTGGAAATATCCGAGTGTGATTTTAAAAGGCGACTATTCGGTGGGCGAGTTTTATTCAGTAGCAGTAACCAACAACCACCAGCAAGCCGATACGGGTACCAAAATGATGCATGTGGGCAAAAACACCAAGAGCCGCATTGTATCGAAAGGTATATCGGCTGGCTTTAGCAACAATAGCTACAGGGGATTGGTACAGGTAGGTAAGAATGCTGCCAATGCCCGCAACTTCTCCCAGTGCGACTCGCTGTTGCTGGGCGATAAATGCGGGGCGCATACATTTCCCTACATCGAGGTAAAAAACAATACAGCAGTGGTGGAGCACGAGGCCACTACTTCTAAAATAGGCGAAGACCAGATTTTCTATTGCAACCAGCGCGGTATCGATAACGAAACGGCCGTTGCGCTTATCATCAATGGTTTTGCCAAAGAAGTAATGAATCAATTGCCGATGGAATTTGCAGTAGAAGCGCAAAAACTTTTGGCGATAAGTCTTGAAGGAAGCGTAGGATAAAACACTGCTCCATTAAATGATCTCAACACAACCAAAGCCCAAATACTTTCAAATGAATAATACTATGCTGAAGATTCAGAATTTGCATGCAGGCATTGAAGAAAAGAAAATATTAAATGGTATCAACCTCGAAATAAAACCCGGCGAAGTGCACGCCATCATGGGCCCCAACGGTTCGGGTAAAAGCACGCTTGCTTCGGTACTGGCCGGCCGCAAGGAGTACGAAGTGCTGGAGGGAAGCGTGGAGTTTTTGGGCAAAGATTTGCTGGAGCTTTCTCCGGAAGATCGTGCAGCCGAAGGCTTGTTCCTCGCTTTTCAATACCCGGTAGAAATTCCGGGTTTAACCACCACGAATTTTATTAAAACAGCGGTTAACCAAATACGCAAGTACCACGGCAAGGAGCCGCTCGATGCCGTTGCTTTTTTAAAGATGATGAAGGAAAAAATGGCCATGATGAGTATGGATCAATCCCTGCTGAGCCGTCCTTTAAACGAAGGTTTTTCGGGAGGAGAAAAAAAGAGAAACGAAATTTTCCAAATGGCCATGCTGCAACCCAAACTCGCGATCCTCGATGAAACCGATTCGGGATTGGATATCGACGCCATCCGGATTGTAGCAAACGGTGTAAACAAATTGCGCAGCAACGACAATGCAGTGCTGATGGTTACGCACTACCAGCGCCTGCTCGATTATATCGTTCCCGATTTTGTGCATGTACTGTACAAGGGTCGTATTGTTAAGTCGGGACCCAAGGAATTGGCGCTCGAACTCGAAGAAAGAGGATACGACTTTATCAAGAACGAAATCGCCATTGGAGAAGAAGTATAATTCTCCCTCTAAAAACTATTATTGAATGAGTACGATAGGTTATATAGACAAGTATTACGACCAGTTGCAGGCAGGCAAGGCCGGCACCCCGCTTGCCAATATTCGCAAGGGCGCTTTTGCCGACCTGAATAAAATGGGTATCCCCGGCTCAAGGCACGAAGAATGGAAATACACGAGAATAGGTTCTCTTTTTAACAGGGAATACCAGCTTGCTTCGGTTCAAAATACGGAGCAACTGAATGCAACCGACATCAACAATCTTCGCTTACCCGGTTCGGCACAGGCCAACGAATTGGTTTTTATCAACGGGAAATTTTCCCTCGAGCTTTCTTCGATTCGCACGGCCGGATTGGTAGTACTATCGCTCGAAGAAGCCCTCAATGGAGAATACAAGGATATTGTAAGTGCCAACTTCGGTCACAGCGCGCAATACCTCAAAGATGGTATCAACGCTCTCAGTACCGCGCTTGTATCGGGAGCCTTGTTTGTACATGTGCGAAAGGGTAAAATGATGAAGCACCCGATTTACATTTATAATATTACCGACGCGCGCTTCGGGAATATCCTTTCACAGCCACGTAGCCTGGTACATATAGGCGAACAGGCCCAGGTGCAGATTGTAGAAAACTTTATTACTGTAGGCAAGCAGGACAGCATCACCAATCACGTAATAGAGATTGCTGCGGAAAAAGACTCCATTACGGATTATTATAAGATACAGAATGATGCCAGCAATGCCAACCTCGTAAGTACCACCCATGTTCGGCAATTGGGAAAAAGCATTGCGCATACGGTTACCATCACGCTTAATGGCGGTATGGTTCGCAATAATCTAAACCTGGTGATGGAGGCCGATCATTGCGAGGCACATTTATATGGATTGTATTTTCAGCAGGGAAACACGCATGTCGACAATCATACCGTGGTCGATAATGTAAAACCACATTGTTACAGCAACGAACTGTACAAAGGCATTTTGAAAGATAATGCAACAGGTGTGTTTAACGGCAAGATATTCGTGCGCCCGCAGGCACAGAAAACAAATGCGTATCAGTCTAACAAAAATATTCTTCTTTCCGACCTGGCATCGGTGAATACCAAACCACAGCTCGAGATCTTTGCCGACGACGTAAAATGTTCGCACGGTTGTACGGTAGGCCAGCTCGACGAGGAAGCATTGTTTTACCTGCGTTCGCGCGGAATACAGGAAGAAACCGCCACTTCCATGTTGTTGCATGGCTTCGCCATTGATGTACTGGAGAAAATTAAGCTTGACCCTATTCGCGCTTATGTTGACAGGCTTATAGACGAACGTCTCGAATTTGAAACAATATGATTACAGATACCGCGATACCGGTTTCACTGGATGTACACGCCATTCGTGCGCAGTTCCCGGTATTGCAAAGAAAAGTAAAGGGACACCCGCTTGTTTATTTCGACAATGCCGCCACGGCACAAAAGCCACAAGTGGTAATCGATGCCTTGCTGAATTACTATACCGGTTACAATGCTAACATTCATCGGGGTATTCACACGCTGGCCGAGGAAGCCACTGCCGCATTTGAAGCAAGCAGGGATGCAGCGAGAGAATTTATCAACGCAAGTACCCGTGAAGAGATCATCATTACCAAAGGCACCACCGAAGGCATTAACCTCGTGGCTGCTACCTGGGGCAGGCAACATATAAAGGCGGGTGATGAAATCATTATTTCTGCCATGGAACATCACTCCAATATTGTTCCCTGGCAAATTCTTTGCGAAGAAAAAGGCGCCATTCTTAAAATAATCCCTGTTGACGATAAAGGCGAGCTGATACTGGATGAATACGCCAACTTGCTTAGCGGGAAAACAAAACTGGTTTCCATCGTTCATGTATCCAACTCGCTGGGAACGGTGAACCCTGTAAAGAAGATCATTGAAATGGCGCATGAGAAAGGGGCGGTGGTACTGGTAGACGGCGCACAATCTACGGTGCATTTAGACATAGACGTGCAGGAACTGGATTGCGATTTCTTTGTATGTTCTTCGCACAAACTCTATGGCCCAACAGGAATTGGCGTATTGTATGGAAAGAAAAAGATACTCGAGTCCATGCCGGTGTACCAGGGCGGGGGGGAAATGATCAAAGAAGTAAGTTTTACAAAAACCACGTACAACGAGCTCCCTTATAAATACGAAGCAGGAACACCCAATATTGCCGATGCCATTGCGTTTAAGTCGGCTATCGACTTTGTAAATGCGATTGGAAAAAAAATTATTCGCGCCCACGAAAACGAACTTCTTCAATACGCTACGCAAAAACTGGAAGGTATAGATGGACTAAGGATTATAGGAAAGGCGAGGGAAAAGGCCAGCGTGGTATCTTTTGTGATTGATAAAATTCATCCGCAAGACCTAGGGATTTTGCTGGACAACAAAGGGGTTGCGGTGCGAACAGGGCATCATTGTACCCAGCCACTGATGGATCGTTTTGGTATCCCTGGAACAACCCGTGCTTCTTTTGCGCTGTACAACACCAAAGAAGAAATTGATATTATGATCAATGCCCTTAAAAAGGCGATATCTATTCTATTGTAATGAGCAGTTTCAAAACGATAGCGGAAATAGAGGAAGAAATTGTCGAAGAGTTTGCGCTCTTCGATTCGTGGGACGATAAGTACGAGTATATTATTGATCTCGGCAAAAAGTTGCCGGCATTGGATGCAAAATATAAGATCGACGAAAACAAAGTGAGGGGCTGTCAATCCACCGTTTGGCTGGTGGCAGAGTATCGCGATGGCAGAGTGTATTACAATGCCGATAGCGATGCGGTAATTGTAAAAGGATTGATCAGTATGTTAATCCGGGTACTATCGGGCCAAAAGCCGGAGGATATTGTGAATGCGCCTTTGTCGTTTATTCAGCGAATAGGAATGACGACTCACCTGGCCCAAACGCGTTCGAATGGACTTTTGTCGATGGTAAAACAGATGAAGAACTACGCCCTGGCTTACCAGGTAAAGGTTCAAACACAATAAGTATTTATGATGGACAGCGAAGCGTTGAAAGAAAAAGTGATAGAGGTTCTCAAAACCATCTACGACCCCGAGTTGCCGGTAAATATCTATGAGCTTGGATTGATTTATGAAGTGCAGGTATTGCCGATTAACAATGTGCAGGTGGTAATGACCCTAACGGCGCCCAGTTGCCCCGCAGCGCAATCATTACCTATTGAAGTGGATCAGAAACTGAGGCAGATTGAAGGTGTAAACGATGTGCATGTGGCTGTAACCTGGAGCCCGCCCTGGAACAAAAATATGATGTCGGAAGCCGCTCAATTGGAATTGGGAATGTTATAAAACCAGTAAATCTCAACAGTATGAAAATTACCGCACAGGAAGAATACGGATTGCGATTGCTGATCAGGATTGCTGCCTGCAAAGACAGCGAGGGAATGAGTATTCCGCAGTTAAGTGAGGCTGAAGGATTGAGCCAGCATTATATTGCCAAACTCACGAGGGTATTGCGCATGGCCGAGTTCATCAATAGCACACCCGGAAACAAAGGTGGATATGTGCTTGCCAAGCCCCCGCGTGAAATCATCATCAAAGATGTATTAGAGGCATTGGGAGGCGTATTGTTCGATAAAAATTTCTGCGGTACACATGCGGGTGCATTGCGCCTGTGTACCAATTCGGTCGATTGCTCGGCGCGCTCACTATGGCAAATGGTACAGTTTGCCGTTGATCAATTGCTTGAAAAAATTACCCTGCACGACCTGGTGAATAGTGAACAGGAATCTACCCGCTTTCTCAATCAATTGCTCGAAGAAAGCAGGATCGTAAAGCGCCAGTTACAAGAAAACAACTAAGTCAACACAACAATAGGTATCCCGCTGCATTGATAGCTGAAGAATTTACTTTGTCAGCTACCCCGGCCGTGAAGCGCGTGGCATTTTCTTTCTAACAATAAATTCGTGCACCACATTTTATCGGCAGAACCAGCACCCTGACAACTTGTATTTCCCGAATTTTCCCATTTTTCCAGCGTTTTTTTCCCATGGCTCCCTTTTTTATCTGTCGGATATTTACATGCTGATTAGTTAATGCCTTTCGCAAGACTTCGAAGGTTGTGAACGGCAGGCGCGGGTCAGATGCTTTCCCAAAGCGTAAGAGTAACCGAGAAAAGATACGGGTTCACTCAGGGCGAAGCCATGATGTGGAGTCGTTCAAAACGAAAAAACTGGAAGGTTGGGAGGCGGGGGCGGGGTGCTAGGGCGGGGCCCGATAGGGCGCAAAAAGTCGCTAAATTGAAAGGAAAACCGACTCCATAAAACGGACACAGTTAATCTATCACTACAATAAAGTATTTTTCACTCCGGCTCCTCCGAATTCCTGCTATCACACTCCAACAACCAAGCATATTCAACTCAATTTCCTCTTATCCGCCTCAGCATCGAAAAAAAAGTCTGCCGGTTCCATCCGGCAAATCGCCCTCGCTGCACCACCAGTTCATTATCCTCAGGATGCTGCAGGTAATAATGGAATACAAACCGCCCCCGTTTATTTTCCCATCCAATAATCTGCCCGAACCGAAGATCGTTGAATACAAGCGTATCGTTCCATTTCTCCACCGTATAAAACCCCTGCGAAAAACGAATGAGTTGCTGAAGATCCTCATGGTCGGCAATGGGCTCCAGTAACGAATCGTTACGGGGAAAATATTCAAACTCTATTTCCTTCTTCGAGTCAAATACCGAGCGAAAGCCAATATAATACCCCTTATCATCGCCCGTTACAACATACCATAACCAATTTTGCAGCGGGGCAGGTGTAGTAAAATATTTTTGCCTGGGGATTCCCTGTCGGTCAACGATAGTTCTTATTTCCTGATCCATTTTCAGTTTGTTTGCCACACAATATCCCAGGTATAAAAATGGAAGAATCATTCCAAAGCGCCACCAAAACCTGCGGCGCGGATGATAGCGATTAAGTACAAGCAATACCACCAGGGCTATTCCCGGCCAAAGGGAAAAAAACAGATCGGCTACATAAATCGTATTGAAAGAATAGCGGGCGCTGCTAAATGGTTCAAACCAGCCGATGCCATAATTATTAAATGCATCGAGGAAAAGATGCAGCAACACTTCCGCCGCGAAAAAATACAGCCAGCGCCTGAATGAAATGTTATGTGGCCGATGAATGCGATCGGCCGACATGGCCAGTACCGGAATTACTAACGCCGCAAACAACAGCGAATGCGTAAAGCCACGATGCGCAAGAAGATTTTCCGCGGTGGGCATCCAGAAAGAAGCAACAAAATCGATATCCGGTACCGACTGCGCCAAGGCTCCCCAAAGCATGGCCTTCTTTCCAAACCCTCTTTCAAAAAAAGCTTCCCCAACACAGGCGCCAAGTGCTATATGCGTGAGAGAATCCATGAATCTGCAAAATATTTGTGTAGTAGAAACCCGAACCGGCAATAAATAATCAAATACAGGTTTGTATATCTATTATCAATTGCGGTTCACCCTGCAAATAACGGTGATTTGCGATAATGAAAGATTGCCACAGGCAATAAACTTCGGCAGTCAAATATATTTCAGGCATTTTCTGTATCAAAGACCCGCGATCGCCAACAAAACCCATCATCAAATTAAATCAGTGCAAAGCCATTTTTTACTTTTGAATTTTTATTTGCCATCCCTCCATCAGCCTATTCGCCACTAATTATGCGCAATAAACAAAGGCGCAACCGACTCTTTCATCAAATAATCGGCCATACTTTCGCGGAACCAGCGGCTGACAGCATTGCGCCGGTAAGCTCCCAGTACAACAAGGTTGTTTTCCTTCGCTTGCCTCAAATGTCCCGCAATTTCGAACTCCGGTAAACCGGTTAATACAGTATAAGATGCATTTGGAAAATGCCGTTTCATGAATTCTTTCATCAATTTATTATCGGGCAGGTGGATGCCGGCACCCATTGGATTAACGGTCACCACTTCCACGTCGAGATACTTCAAATTCGGTAACAGGTAGCTGAACATTTTTATGGCATGCACAGAAGAAGGCTCGCCATCAAACAATAACACCAGTTTGTCGAGCGGCTTATATTCGCCGGGAACTAATAATACAGGGCATTGCACATCGGCCAGCAGGTCGCGTACAAAACGCGTAGGAATTTCTTCTTTATGATGCGAAAGGGTTTCGTGCAGATCAATCACCATCAGGTCGGCATAAACGCTTTCGTGCTTAAGCTCGCGTAGAGGAAGCTTGCGATCGTGATGAACTGAGAATTGAAGTTTATGTTCCTGGCAGGCTTTTTCGAAATCCTCCGCAGCTTCTCTTCTCGTATCCTGATCCTTTGCATCCAATTCCCGGAGAGTTTTTTCGGTAGCACCCTGTTTTACTACCATATCATACACCTTATAGCTGGTGTAAAGCGGATCGTCGAGAAATACACCCACCAGGTGAGTGTTTGCCTGTTTTGCAATTAACAGCGCATAATCTCTCGTGCCCTTCGAATAACGAAGTCCGTCGAAAGCAGCGATAATCTTTTTCATGATGCTGATTTGATTGAATAGTACCGCCGACCCGGAAAGCGCCGAGCCCGCATCTACTTTTCAAATCTATCGTAGCACCCGGCTTTAATTTATGATGGGAATTAGCGTGGAAAGTGATATTCGTCAAAACGTGAAGCGTGAATCGTGAGTCGTGAATCGTGAGTGGGTCGCTAACTATGCTAATATTGCTTCTATATCACCAATTCCGAACATTCGGGGCTTTTATTCACGATTGACGACTCACGATTCACGACTCACGATTCACGCTTCAGATGATACGCCTTCATCTTCGTAAAAGCTCTCAATCCCGCATGCGAAAGCGTTGCCCCAAATCCTGAATGTTTTCTTCCACTCCAGGGGAGCGCAGCACTCACGCGGTCGCAGCAGTTCCAGTATCCCGTTCCTGTATTCAACTTTGAAATAATCTCCTCTGCTCTTTTTTGGTTGGAGCTATAAACAGCAGCAGTTAACCCGTATTCAGTATCCTGCATCCACCGAATGGCCTCTTCATCATTCTTAACCTTCATAATGCCGATAATGGGACCAAACGATTCTTCCCGCATTAGCAGCATATCGTGATTCACATTGGTGAACACCGTAGGTTCAAAATAATATCCTTTTCGTCGAAACGGCTTTCCTCCTGTCAGCAACCTAGCGCCTTTTTCAAGCGCATCTTCCACCTGCTTCGAAAGAAATAGTAGTTGCTCCTTTCGGGCAAGAGGCCCGATATACACTCCCGATTCCATTGGTTCGCCAATTTTCCACGACTTCACCTCTTTCACGAACTCCTCAACATAACTATCGTATACTTGTTCGTGCACATAAATCCTTTCAACGGCACAGCAACTTTGCCCATTGTTGTAAAAAGCACCGTCGGCCGTTGCAGCAGCAACACTGCGTACATCAGTAATATCATCGGCAACATACAAAGGATCCTTGCCTCCGAGCTCGCATTGGCAGACTACCATTTTTGCCGAAACTTTTTCGTAAATGTATTTGCCCGTTCTATAAGAGCCGGTGAAAAAATATCCATCAAAGGGAAGATGGAGCAGGGCCTCGCCGGTTTCTTTTGCACCAATCGCAACTTGAAATACTCCTTCGGGGACTCCCGCCTTCTTCAATAATTTTTCGATTTGCAAGCCAGTGAGGGTTGAATACTCCGAAGGTTTGTACATTACTGTATTGCCAGCTAACAATGCCGGTACAAAAACATTCACGCCAACAAGATAAGGATAGTTCCACGCCGAAATGTTACATACGACGCCCAGCGGTTCGTACACTATCTTTTCCAGCATGCCATTTTCGCTGCTCATAACTTCGCCGGAAAGATATTTTTCCGCGTTTGCTGTAAGCCATTTGATTCTTGTTCTTGCCCCATTCACTTCGTTACGCGATTGCTGAAGCGGCTTGCCTACTTCCGCACTTAATATAACTGCCAGTGATTCTATTTCATCTCCCAGCAAATCCTGGAATCGTTGTAAAACAGCTACCCGTTCACTTAATGTTTTCAGTTGCCAGTCTGCCCGCGCGCTATCCAGTATTTTGAATTTAGCTGCAAGAGTTTCGCTGTTGTCAATAGCCAACTCTGCAAGTATTTCTTCCGAAGCAGGGTTTATAATGTGCAGCTTGTTTGACCCCATCTTGATAGTGATTGTAGTGACTGAATTTAAAATGCTTTCTGATACAATGCCCGGAAATCATCGCGGCTTACCGGTTTGGGATTGTTGGGATGCGCAAAATCGGCAATGGCCAGGTCGGCAAGTGGTTCAATATGTTCCTGCTTTACCCCGATATCTCTCAAGCGATGAGGAATTCCAATTGCGGTATTCAGGTCGAATAAATAGCTTACAACTGCCCGACCGCTTCGTTCCTTCAAATCCAGATTGCGGGCGATGACGCTGAACTTATCTTCACATCCTTCGATATTAAATTCCATTCCATAGGGAATATTCACTGCATTTGCGAGGCCATGGTGTGTGTCAAGCAATGAAGAGAGCGGGTGCGCCAGGGAGTGTACAACTCCAAGGCCTTTTTGAAAGGCAATCGCGCCCATCATGGAGCCCATCAACATTTTACTGCGCGATTCAATATCCGGTTTTTTTACAGCTCTTTCGAGCGACTGGCTGATCAGGGATATTCCTTCCAACGCAATTCCCTCGCAGATAGGATGGGGCATTTTAGCAAGATAGGCTTCCATATTATGCGTCAGCGCGTCCATGCCGGTGGCTGCCGTAATCGGTGAAGGAAGATCCATGGTTAACAAGGGATCGGCAAAAACTATTTTCGCAAGTAGCTTGGGTGAAAAAAGTATTTTTTTCTGGTGCGTAGTATCATCCGATATAATTGCGCTTCGTCCTACCTCGCTTCCGGTTCCGGCAGTAGTGGGTATTGTTATAAAATGCGGTACTTCGTTTGTAACAAATACATCACCCCCCACCAGGTCATCGTACTTGAACAAATCCTCGCGGTGATTTACCCGCAATGCAATTGCCCGGGCCACATCGAGGGCTGCTCCCCCTCCTATTCCCACAATTGAATCGCGCTTGTTTGCATCCCATGCTTCTGTGCCTTTGTAAACATCCGACTTCACCGGGTTCCGGTGAATATCATGGAATACTTCTGCCGAAATATTTTTATCGTTGAGCTGCCGAATGATTTGCTTAAAAAAATCCAACTGGGCAACAGTAGGATCGGTTACTACTAAAGGTCTTTTAAGGCCATTCTTCAGCAGGTAATCCCCGATTTCTTTACTGGCCCCTGCCCCGAAACGAATAGTTGTTGGAAAATTGTATTGATAAACCTTGTCAAAACTCATAGCTGTAACAATTATGTTGCGTTTACACCAGATCGTTTTTAAAAAGCGATCAGATGATCTCAAAGTATCGCTTGTATTCCCAATCGGTAACCGATTTTAAATGCTGTTTCCATTCCCACTCCCTTGTTTGTACAAAATGCTCCACGAATTTTTCTCCCAGTAATTCTTTTGCGATGCCGGATTGTTTCATCAATTGTGTTGCTTCGTGCAAAGTGGCAGGCAGTTTTCCCTTCGATGAATCCAGGTAGCCGTTGCCCTCAGTAGCCGGTTGCTTTAGTTTCAGTTTATTCTTTATTCCGTATAAACCGCTGGCCAAACAAGCTGCCATTGCCAGGTATGGATTTACATCTGCTCCAATAACCCTTGTTTCCAGCCTGCACGATTTTGCTCCCCCGGGCAATGCCCGCAACATTACAGTTCGGTTATCAATTCCCCACGTGAGCGTAGTAGGCGCCCATGCGCCTTCTACCAATCGTTTGTAGCTATTGATAGTAGGTGCAACCAGGGGCAGTATTTCCCGAATGCAATATAACTGACCGGCAATATAACTCTTCATCAATTCGCTGATATGATTCTTCGATTTTTCTTCGTAAAACAGGTTTTTCTTTTTCTTAGAATCCCATAAACTTTGATGTACATGTCCGCCGCAACCGGGTAGGTTTTCATTGATCTTCGCCATGAAGCTGGCCATAATGGAATGACGATAGGCGATTTCCTTGACGGCGGTTTTAAAGACTGTCGCTCTATCAGCCGCTTCCAGTACATCGGAATAAACAATGGCAGCTTCGTAGGTGCCGGGCCCCGTTTCGGTATGCAAACCTTCCAATGGCACGTTAATTTTTTTTAGCCCCTCAAATAGATCGGTGAAGAAGGGGTTTTTCAGCGAGCTGCGCAAAATGGAGTAGCCGAACATGCCGGGAGTAAGAGGTGTTAGATTTACATAATTTTTACCTGCAGCACTCTGCGGTGTTTCAAGAAAATTAAACCATTCAAACTCCTGTGAAAAAAAAGGTTGATAACCCATTTTATGGGCCTCAGCTAAAATCTTCTTCAGTAATTGGCGCGGGCAAACATAAGCGGCATTTCCTTTATCGTCGAGCAATTCGCCGAGGAAAAAAGGCAGATCGTTTTCCCAGGGGATTTTCCGGAATGTAGTCAAATCAATCCTGGCCGGGGCATCGGGATAACCAGTATGCCAGCCCGTGTAGCTTCCGTTGTTATAAGCAATATCCGCCGCGTCCCATCCAAAAATCACATCGCAAAAACCCATTCCATTTTCTATAACCGAAAGAAATTTTTCGGCAGAAATATATTTTCCGCGAAGAATACCATCGATATCGGCAATGGCGATTTTAACCTTGCCTGATGGGTGCTGCTTTACATATTGAATGATTTCTTCTGCTTTCATATTCCAGTTTTAAACGAAAAAGATGGTGCGGGAGGATTCAGGAAATAGCAGGTCTCTTCACCAATTTAAAGGTTGCAAAGCAGATTCCCAAAATCAACAGGTAAATCATCGCGAGTTTTGTGTTGTAAATCGCCATCGCAATAAAACACAAACAAGCCAGCACCAGCGCAAGCAGGGGAAAAAGCGGGTAAAAAGGCAGCTTGAAGGGTCTTGGCAGATCCGGTTCCTTTTTACGCAGCTTAAGTAAAGCTATCATAGAAAGTATATACAAGGTAAGCGCACCAAAAACGGAAATACTAATGATTTCGGCAGTTTTGCCTGTAAGCAAAGCCACAATACCAATAAGCATATTCACCAACAATGCATTTGCCGGCGTCTGAAACCCCGGATGGATCCTTCCCAGGAAGTAGGGCGCTAGCCGCAATCTTCCAAATTCAAAACTCGAGCGACCTGCAGCCAGTATGATACCATGAAAGGAAGCGATAAGCCCAAACAGGCCAATGGTGATGAGCAAATGATACAGCCAACTGTTTTCACCCGTGATATGCGATAATGCTAATGGCAAGGGAGAATCGGAACTTGCGCCGCCGGGTTTGTAAACGATCGCTTCCCAGCCAGCCACGCCCACGGCACTTAAAAAAGTCAGAATACATAAAACAACCAAAGTGGCAATTGCCGAGCCGAAACCCAATAATATGGTTCGCTGCGGTCTTAATGCTTCTTCCGCAACATTGGCCACTCCTTCGATGCCAAGGAAAAACCAAATAGCAAAAGGAATTGCAGCCGGTATTCCCTCCCATCCAAAAGGAAAATCATTCTTAGCTAAATGCTCCCATTTAAAATGAGGCAAACTTATTCCGGCAAACAACAGCAATTCCCCCACGGCAAACACTGTTATTATCAGCTCAAAGGTTGCAGCCGCCTTCACTCCGTAAATATTAAGTGCGGTAAAAACGATGTATGCAAAAACTGCAATGGCAATAACAGGCATCTGCGGGAAGAAAAGATTGAAATAAGCGCCAATTGCAAACGCAATGGCGGGCGGTGCAAAAATGAATTCGATATTCTGCGCCATGCCTGCAATAAAGCCCCAATCTCTTCCGAGCGCCCGAGTACTATAGTCAAAGGCACCACCTGCCCTGGGGATGGCACAGGCCAGTTCAGAATAGCTAAATGTAAACGTGATGTAAAGGATAATAACAAAGAAAGTGGCAATCGCCATGCCCAGTGTGCCACCTTTTTCAAGACCAAGGTTCCAACCGAAATACATACCCGAAATAACATAACCAACCCCGAGGCCCCATAGCATCAGAGGAGTAAGTGTGCGTTTTAATTCCGTGGGCGAAGACGACAAGAATGATGGTTTACCGGCCGAGAAACTCAGCTTAGCTAATTTATCGTTTTTCAGGGGGATCGCAATATACCTTTTCCAAAGAGGCATTTAATGTATCCAAAACATCAACAAAAAACTCTAGAGAATGGTACTAAGCTGTTCCTCTCCTTTCTTGCTCAACCAGGGGCGGTAAGTATAGAAGATGCCCACACGAATGATATCTTTCACTTCGTGCAGCGACCGATGCTGGTAATAAAAATCTTTAAAGAAAACCCAGGTGCCAAAAGTATTCACGTACAGGAATAGGAACACCTGCCAGTTTTTTTCTTCGAGTATCTCTTTTTTTAAAAGATCTTTCTCCACCAAGGCTTTCACCATGGCCTGTATGTTCTGAAATCTTTTTTCAATAACGGCCTGGGACAATCCCAGCAGATCCGAGGTTTCGGGAATAAAAGTAAAAAGGTATTTAAAAACAGTTCGGTAGCGGAATTGTAATTCTATCAGTTCATCGTAAATCTTTGCCAAAAAACAAAAGTCGAGCTGATCCAGGTCGAGCTTTTGGTAAAGCAGGTTGAACTCTTCTTCGTACTTTACCCGGATGGCATCGAAAAGACTATCCTTGGTGGCAAAATAATAAGTAATCTTTCCCTTGGAAACTCCAAGTTCTTTGGCAATATCGTGCAGCGTAATTCGAATCCCCTTCTTATTCATCAAACCTAACGACTCGTGGATGATCTCCTCCCTGCTTATGATGCCCTTTTTCATACTCTATAAAGGAACAGCTTTTATTGGTAAGAGAATAATAATTCTTTTACAAAACCCCTCCTTCACCATTGGCCCCACATCATTGCCGGTAAACTGTGGCATATGTATCGTCGTTAATCCTAATGCCGCTTATGCAAACCGGCTTGTCGTTGCCACAAGCGTCAAATATACTGCATTGGTTCAGTTTGGTCAATACACCAAAGTAATTAACAATAATTAAAAGGTTCGTTGCCGTTAGTTGCCTTTCCGTGCAGTCAACAAAAAAGCCCCGAATTATCGGGGCTTTTTCAACATACTCAATGAGTTTATTGAATCTTTGTATTAAACTCCACTTCAATATCTGTGCTTGATTTTGGACTATCAACCGGGTCGTTGCTGGCCTTATTGGGTGGAGTGGCTGGATAGTGACGCAAAGTAACTTTTACCTTTCCGGTTGCGGCTGCACCGGTAGTCCAAACGCTGCTTATACCCACAGGTACACCGTTGGCGTCGTTGTCGAACCCGGCTATGGTTATATTGCTACCGGCCTGGGGCAAATAGTAGAAACGATGTGCTTCCGCTTCTTCGTCTACTTCGAGTGTTATGTCTTCGGCTGGGTTTACGGTTTTATTCAATAACTGAACCGTTACAGCATAGGTTTTTGATGGGGCAAGTACAATTTCATCTTTTGTGGGAGCTGTTCCGCCGGGCCCATCCGGATCATCGAACTGGTAAGTAAGTGTTGCTCCTCCTCCCACAGGCACAAAGGTTAGTTTCATTGTGGTTATCACTTCTTCCTCGTTTTCTTCCACCTTGTCTTTTTTACAGGAAGTACCTATGGTGCCTGCAACCAAAAAACCAAGTAACATTAACTTCAATTGCTTTTTCATTGTGTTCGATTTTAATTAAGTAGTATTTATTTATTTTAAAAAGATTAATGCCTGCTGCTAATTGGAATTTTTAATCGAATGCTGGTATTTCTCCCCATCTCGTCGGCGAAATAGCGCATGCTATTGAGATAGTCTCTGTAAACAGTATTCAATGCATTACGTACCCCAACACTTACGGTAACAGGTTGTCCGCCTATTGAAATGGTTGTCGATGCATTCAGGTTTAACAGGTTATAACCCGGGGGCGGCGCTTTATAATCTTGTTTGCCATTTGTTTCATCCGGTGTGTTCGACTGCCTCATTACATTTTGAAACTCTACCGAAATATAACTGGCGGAAAATCTCTTTCCTTCAGGAAAATTGTAAGTTATTTCGTTCGAGAACCGATTGGCAGGCATGAGTATCAACCAATCGTTCATTCGCGTATTACGCGCATACAACAACGAAAACTTCGATTGCCATTCCAGGTTTTTCCATGGCTTTACTATGGCCGAAAAATCAGCGCCACTTAGCAAGGCATTTGTTTGCTGGTATTCAATCAGCGGAAAAGCGCCGGCAATAGTTAGTACCGGGCTATCGGGCCGGGGTTGCTGGTAAATAAAATCACGGATAGAATTGGCATATAACAAAACATCAAGAATCAAACTCTTCTTTTTATTCTGGTAGGTTATGCCGCCGGAAACATTGAAGGATTTTTCGGTTTTCAGGTTGATATCTCCTTTTTCATACGTGGCGGTACCATGATGGATGCCATCGCTCAGCAATTCGTTCACGTAAGGCGCACGGCTGGCCAAACTAAAGGAGAGATTGATTCTCCAACCTTCCGATAACTTATAGATAACATTGAATGAAGAAGCCAGTGTGGAGAAATTAAAATCGTAATTGATGGTATCGCCATTGTATTTAAGGCGGTTGGTATTGATGGTTTTGTTATCGTACCGAATACCCGCCTGTAACTCCCATTTATGTTTTGTCCATTTCTCTATTGCATAAGCGCCAAACGAGTAAGAAAAATAGTTGGGTATAAAATACCGCCCGCCATAGCTATTGTCCTGCTGCATGGCCGATACACCCACAACCCCATTAAAATTATTTGTTTTCGGATGCTCCCAGCTGAGGTCTTCAGATATGGTAAATATCGACAAATCCAGTTGTGGCCGGTTATTGCTGCTGCTGCGTACGATATCGTATTCTTTGCGGTTGTTGAACTGGCCGCCCAATTGCAGGTTGAATTTGTGTTCACCCCTGTAAAAAGTTGATTTAAGCTTCACCAATTGATGCGATACATCCTGGTAGGGCCGGCCGATTTTATAACTGTTTTGCCCTAAAAAAGCATCGTCGGGTTTGGGCGATTCAATAGCCTTCAATAAGTCGGTAAGATTGCCAATATGCGAACCAATGAATATGCCCAGTTTGGTGGCGAACTGGCTGTAAAAAAGTTCTGCATGGAATCTTTCCTTTTTCCATCCTGCGGTTATCGAAAAATTTCTCTCTTCGCTTGCCGTATTGTTCAGGCGGTAATCGGGGGTTGCCGCATTGGCGCCTTTTTTAAACGTGCCCTGGATGCGGTAACGAAAAGCCGGGAGGTTCTTCAATTGCTGTTCCCAAACACCGGAAACTACATATTGCCTGTTATTGGTAAAGTAAGCTGTATTGAATTCGGCTGCATATCCCGATACGGATCGCAGGGGCCGTGGTTCTACTAATATCACACCCCCAATGGCATCCGATCCGTATTTCAGTTCATCCACTCCTTTTATTACAATCAACTTGTCGGCAATAAAAGGATCGATTTCGGGAGCATGCTCATTGCCCCACTGTTGCCCCTCTTGCCGAACCCCGTTGTTGATAGTAAGAATACGGCTGCTATGCAAGCCATGAATAACCGGCTTTGAAATGGTAGAACCGGTTTGTAGCATGGTAACCCCGTTAATTTTACTCAGTGCCTCGGCCAGCGACAGTCCTTTAACTTCTTCCATCTGTTTTATCGAAAGTTCTTTCTTGAACCCGGTATTGGGTATGCCTTTTTGCGCTTCTACCACTACTTCGCCTAAAGTTCGTCTCGCATGCGGAAGAAAGAAATCGATATGGATGTTTTTGGAAACTTGTATTCTGCGCTCTATGGAATCGCAACTGATATGAGTAATACTAATTGTATACTCCCCCGCGCAAAGGTTTATAAAGCGGAAATCACCTCTTTCGTCGGTAATCAATTGCTGGCCGTTTTCCCTGATGGTTACTACGGCGCCAGGTAATTTATCCTTGGTATCGGCATCTTCGACATGCCCCGAAAGTACAATGCTGCAATTTTGGGAAATTGCCGGGAGCGAAACAATAAAACCAATTAAGATCGTTACTAACTTCTTCAAGTGATAAAACAAATTGGATAAATACTAAATCCAGGTCGAATGGTACGACCTGAGTTAAAACAGATTTATCCAATAGCCGGCGGGCCTCTTAATCCGGTAAGAGAAGGAGTGGAAGAATACTGCGATATTACAACAAACGTATCGGGTTTACCGAAATAGATAAGCGGTATAAATTCTAAAACATGGTTATCGTCCACGAAGGGTGAAGTAGATACCAACCTGTCACAATCGCACTGGAACCCTGATTTACACAAATGCTCCCTGTCGTCGGCACTTACTTTCAACACTACGTCTTCGTGCTTGGCAAACAGATTGTGCAAATAACGTTTGGGAGTAATGCTGAATAAAAACAAAAACAGCGTTACCCAGGACAACAGTTTTTTTATGATCGAATTTCTACTCAATCTTAATTGATACAGGGTTGCAAATTAGCGAAATTTTCATAACACCGTTAAATTTTAGCACTCTGTTTCATTCGGCAACACCGAATGAAAGGGATTCAATGCCTTTGCACCGGGCCTATACCATGGTATTCACTACATTGCAGGCTGATGGTTAGGATGGAATCTGATTAAATAGGAAATTGGTCTTCAAATTTTTCGCCGCGGAACATTGCCTCCGTTTCGGCGGCATTGCACAAACAGGCTTCCAATTCCTGGTAAATGACTTTTTTATCTAAGTGCTGCCCGATAATTACAAGCTCGTTGTACCTGTCTCCATATTTTTTATCCCATCCTTCTTCTATCAAAGATTTATTATCAACAAATGCTTCATACCGGATGCGTTCTGAATAAGGCATGCTGCACCACCAACTACCGGCAGTATCGGCACGTAAACTGCCCCCGGCCTGGCTCCAGTTCAGGGCAGTACCCGGGCGGCTTGCAAGCCAGAAAATGCCCTTGCTTCGGATAATGTTGCTATGCCATTCCTGATTGAGATAATGCCAGAATCGAGCCGGGTGAAAAGGTCGGCGGCTCTTAAACACAAAAGAAGATATCCCGTACTCATCGGTTTCGGGAGTATGAAAGGGTTTATTCAACTCCTCTATCCACCCGGCACTCTGGCTGGTTTTTTCAAAGTCGAATAAGCCCGTATTAAGCACCTGATCCAAGCCCACTTTGCCAAAACTGCTTTCAACTAAAATTGCATCGGCATTTAGTTTTCGTATCATCGATTTGAGCATACCCAATTCATCGGCTGTTACCAGGTCGGTTTTATTTAAAACAATCACATTGGCAAATTCAACCTGGTCGGTCAGCAAGTTCACAAGCGTGCGATTGTCTCCTTCCATATCGCTCAGATTTTTTTGCTTTAACGTATCGAGCGAGGAATAATCTTTTATGAAATTGAAAGAATCTACCACAGTAACCAGTGTGTCCAGCTTCGCAACTCTACTCAAATCGACACCATTGGCATCGTCAACGTACGAAAAGGTTTGTGCCACGGGAAGCGGTTCGCCAATGCCAGTACTTTCTATCAGCAGGTAGTCGAATCTTTCCTCGAGTGCAAGCCTCTCCACTTCTTTCAGCAAATCTTCGCGCAGGGTACAGCAAATACAGCCATTGCTCATTTCTACCAGTTTCTCTTCGGTTTTACTGAGCGTATTCCCGTTTCGCACCAATTGTGCATCGATATTTACTTCACTCATATCGTTCACAATTACGGCCACCCGCATATTTTCCTTATTGTGCAAGACATGGTTGAGCAAAGTAGTTTTTCCTGCTCCCAGAAAGCCGCTTAATACTGTAACCGGCAATTTTCTTTTCATTCAGAATTGTTTTAAATAAGTAAGTTTTGAAATAAATGATTGCTGAAGAACCGGGCTGTTCCGGAAATTATTCTCATTAAATACCAGGTATAGAAAACTAAGAGGAGCAAATTCCCAGCTTCCACGAACGTTCCATCTGCCGCGGCTGTCGAAGCTGTTGTACTGATAAAAAGCCGATAGTTGAATGCGAGGATTGTAAGCAAGTCGTATCCCGGTTGTGTACAGTTCCGTTTTAAAATTTTCTTCCGCAATGCCAAAATTCTCAAAGTCGTTGTTCTCGTAATTCACCGTAAGGGCTATATGAGGTACCGGGGCAAAACGTCCGGATAAAGTTAGCGTACGCAATTTGCCATTGTAATAACCACCCCATTCATATTTGCTTTCCATTGATAGTTTCCTGGAGGCATCCGTTTCATACCTCAACAGGTGACGCAGGTAGTTGTATTTTCCCCTGGCAATTTCCTTCCCGAGGATAGGAAATGAAAAATCAAAGTTCTGCCAGCTAATGAATGTGGCATATTCTATTTGCCCATTCGATTTGGTGATGATATAGACAGGAAATAGATAAAACGTCGTCTCCTGCGTATTCAGGTTGTTGGCATTTTGATACCAATTGACAAATACCCCCGGATCCCAGCGACGAATCCATTTACTAAACCACCCTTTTGGGGGACGCCATATGTAGTAACCTCCAGGGTTATGGTGAATGGTATTGTTGGCAAACACAAAGCCCATACCTGGCAGGTATTTTTGATCGACGTACTTGGTAACCCAACCCCAATACCATTTTTGCGGAAACCAACCTGCGTATAAATAAGCAGCAACACCAAAGCTGTCGTTGCCATTGTTTCTTGAAGAAGAAATCATATACTCAACCTGCCAGCTATTGGCTGGTCTTAAAAAACCATCTATGCTGACGGTAGTATTATTATGAAGAGAAAAACCTTTTGAGGAGTTGGCTTCATCGAGACGATGCGTTAACATTACGCCGATGTTATTTTGCTTTCCATAGTTCTTGAGAAAGCGAAAGACGCCAAAATTTGCGGCTGCCTGCCCATCGGCCTCTCTCTGGTGAACGTAAAGACCTGCAATTGTTCTTTTTTGATTGCGATCGGTATATCGAATGCCCGCATCAATGGGAACCGGACCGGCATTGAATTGCGTATTTGCCAGTCCAATGCTTCGGCTGAAAAAGGGCTTTATTCCATCGTAGTTGGCCCCGGCATATACCCCGCTGTTTTCGAGGAAAAATTGTCTTCGTTCGGGAAAAAGAACATTGAACCTGGTAATATTATTGACTGCCCTGTCTACGTCGGCTTGGGCAAAATCAGTGTTAAACGTAAAATCCAACACCGCGTGCGGATTTACCGCCCACTTTATTTCCCCGCCGATTTTTTTATCGTTACTTGATTTTTTCGCACCGCCCATATCAACCAGTTTATCGTATTGAAAAAGTGCATAGGGCTGTATGCGCAGGTTTACAGAGGGAGGTGGCAGTTTCAATCCTTTCAATTGCGCAGCATAACTCATTCTATAAGGGCTAAAGGCTTGCGGAATGGCAGGGAAAACCGTTTGCTCATAATCCCGCCGGGCCAAACGGGCATAGCTAATACCCCAAGAAACAGAATCTGCATGGCTGGTTTCGTACCGCAGCGAAACAAATGGAATGGCAAACTCAGCATAATAACCGCTATCCGTAATAGTGGTGCGCACTTTCCACAACGCATCCCAGTCGTTATCCCTGAAGGCATCGTCGAATACCTGAAGATCCCGCTGGTTGCCATATGGGGTTGTTTGAAAACTGACGCAGAAACGCTTCAAATTCTGTGGATCCAGTTGCAGGTAGAAAACATCGTTCTCACCGTATAAAAAATCCCTTCTCAGATCCTGCACCCTAACCCCTTTCTTCCCTGCACTGTCTTTACAAAAAACACCGAAATACAGATTTCTTTTGTCGTACAGAACCCTTACCAGCGTTTCGTACAAATACTTTCCTCCCTGCCTCGGTTCCATTCTAAAAAAATCGCAGGTGACCGATGCCCTCGACCAGTCTTCTTCATCAAGACGGCCATCTATTGTAATATGACCTTTAGCTTCGAGTGCCTGTACTACCGGCGCAACAACAGGTGGGGGAAAATTTCCCGATTCCTGCGCAGTCGTATTCGCAGCAGAAAAAAACAGACAGCACCAGAAAAATCGAATCATATTCATACAAGCAGCTTATTTATATCCATCGATTCATTTATCAGGTTCGAAGGGTATTTTGAATTGATCGGTTTTAGACTTCGAAAAGCCGTAGATGCAATACCAACAGGTGCACTGTTCTTTATCGGAATCATTTTAAAACCGGTGTACTTTCAGATTAAAAACGGACCAAAACATTAGCAAAACCGCGGGAAGCAACAAAGGCAATACCGAGAGGCTGGTATCAAATTCCAGTTTTTCGTAAAAAAAATCTACATCAAAATTTTTCCAATCAACATTGCTGACAGGCAGTTCTTCAAATATTTTCGGGTAGAAATAAAGTCGCAAACGTTCGTGAAAGCGAGTAGTGCTGTCGAGAAAGTTGAGGTGATTGTTTAACCCTGCCCGCGCAAGAGAGTTGATACGACGCTGCGCGTACAGGGAAGGTATCCACAACGCAAATTTTCCACTTTCATTTTCCTTTTGATGCAATTTGCTGGAAAGCTCCCCCGCTCGATCGCTCGCCTCATCGTCGCCCATTTGCTGCATGGCATAGTACCATAACCAACTGAATTGCCCTTGCGGCAATCCGTATTTTTCGTACTGGGGATAGTGACGGTAAAACTTGCCCATTGTTGTTTCCTTTGGCTGATCCCATTTTTCGTGGTATCCTTCGCGTTGCTCTACCATAGTGGCGAGTGCTTCGGGTACGGGGTATTTGTAAGACAAATAATTGTTGACGGCAGCAGGCAGCACCATCGTAAGCATTAACCAGGCACTTAAAAGCCAGCTTGCAGTTGTACTGGATCCTTTTTTCCACGACATCATCCAAAATGCGATGGCAAACCAGCACAGCAGGTAAGAGAAGGAAATTGCTGCGGTAGCTGCCAATTCGCGGTTTAGCGGCAGGTTCAAGATCCATATACCCATCACAAACAGTGAAGCCATTAGTATAAATACAACCACTATACGAACAAAAAGCTTCATGAGCAGATAACGTGCAAGAGAAACGCCCTGTACCGCAAGCACACTCCAGGTTCCGCCTTCTTTTTCTTCCGCATAAAGATTAAAGCAGAATGCCACAATCAAAAGCGGGAAAAGGTAAATGAGGACGAAGCTGAAATCAAGATTTCCAACAAGCAGGTTCAGGGGATTAACAAGCTCAGTGTCGTATTTCTGGTTTTCCAGGTTTCGGATCGTAACCAATTGCACCGAGCTGTTAACGTCGCGCTGGCCAATCGACAAACCATTGAGTGGTTCGGTTTTATTTATCAGTCCAAACTTAAGGTAGTACAACAACAACCCTATTTCTTTATTAAAGAACTGGATATTGCGTTGCATATGTTCGCGCTGGAATTTTCGTGTTTCAGTTACAATACGATCCTGCCTTTGCAGATGCTGCCTGCCAATACAGATACTAAGCATACCGGTGGTCATTATTATAATTACTCCCACCAGCACCACCCGCGAACGAATGAAGTTTTTAAACAGCAGCGTGAACATAATCTATATTGCTTTTATTTTTTTCGATAAAATCCGTATACAGAAGAAGCAGATCATCACCCATGCAAATAAGGATAGAACTGCATAGCCCTCCTTGTACAACGATTGCATTATGCCTGGCACAGGGTATGTAAAATCCGGGAACTCTTTCCAGTATTGGCTATTGATGCTATGAGGTTTTTCGTGATCTCCCGGTCGTTTATTACTTACCAGTTTTATCTGCAGATCGTTCATATGCTGCGCCAAACGATAGCGGTAATTTTCTGCGTTTGCCTGGAAACTGGTATAAGAATTAAAATCGGTGCCGCAAATCGACATGGATATATTGCGGACAGCCTGGTAAGGGTTAATCAGCGAAGTGAACCTTGTAAGAGCATTCTGTTTTTGATAAATCTGCATTAATTTTTCTATGTGCAGATTGTATATTTCCGCGCTGATCCTTTCTCCCTCCTTCATCTGGAAACCGCTGTAGTTGAACGGAAGATCTTCCACCGATTTTACGTGATGAGCCTTGAGTACCGAATCTTTCAAAGCCTTGTAATAAGGATCGTTGGGATCGTGGCTATCACCTCTTTTCATTAATTCCTTTTCAACGGCAGTTTCAAATTCAATTTTGGAAGGCGCCGGGTATATGGCGTTGCCAAGGGCCTGCAAGGTTTTCGGTAACAACACAGCAAATAATAACCACAATCCAATAAGAGAAATCAAAGCTAGCCGCGAAGTTTTGGCGACCGACGATACAAAGACAGTTACCAGGCTTACGATAAAGAAATAAATGGTGTACAAAATGGTCAATACCGCGAATCGAAGGGTATCGTTAAGCACCGTATCTGATTTGCAAAAAAGCTGGTAACCCAGGTAGGTGATCAGCAGGGTGGGCAATAATATTGTTGCCGATGCCATTGCCAGACCGAGTGTTTTTCCCGCAACGAGCTCGGGCCATGTTGCACCCTGGCTCAGCAATATTCGAAGGGTGCCCTTCTCTCTTTCGTCGGACACTATATTGTACCCGACGAAAAAAATCAGCAACGGCATTAACAACTGTAGCAACATGGCAATGCTGATTTCGCCAAACCGGATGCCAGTGCTGCTTAACCCAGCGTCCGAAAAGTTCACGGTATTTTGCTTATGTGCCTCCAGGAAAACCGCATTACCGGTATAACTTTCAAGCCCGGTATCGAAAATGCTTAACGGGTGCTTCGAGCGGAATGCAATATAGCCGTAGTGAGCCATCCGGTGAGGATGTTTATCGGGCATGCTCTCCCAGTTTACCCGCACTTCTTTCCTGTAATGCGCCCTTGTTTGCGTTTGCTCATTGAAACTTGCAATGCTTGTGTACAATGCGTATGCAAACAGGATTATGTACAATAGCAAAACAAATTTCACAGCCTTGCTGTCGAGCACAATCTTATAAACCTGCCGGGCAAAAAGGATAATTACGTTCTTTCGCATAAAACCAATTTAGAACCTGTATGTAGCCGTTAGTACGGCACTCCGGGGAGCGCCCGGAAACAGGCGTAGGTAATTTTGTGCCCCTACCCAATACACTTTATCGAATATGTTGTTAATATTAACAGCAAGCTGAAGATTACTTTTCTGTGGCGTATAGTAGATTGCCAAATCGAATATGGTATAGGCGGGAACTACAAACGCACGCGTAAACCAGGGCACCCTGTTACCAACATGCTGCATGCCCAATCCGACTCCAAGGCTTCGCAACACCGAACCCCGGGGAAAATTATACCTTGTCCAAATATTCGCACTGTTGTAAGGTGTATTTTGCTTTCGCGCTCCGATAAGTGCAGGATCCTTTTCGTTTGTTATCCTTGCATCAATATAGCTATACGAAGCGTTCACCTGCCAGTTAGGTAATAGAAAGCCGGCAATATCGATTTCAAATCCCCTGCTTCGTTCCGACCCTCTTGTTGTGAGCGAATCGGGAAACGCAGGCAGGTTGGCGTTGATCAATATATTCTTCTGGTTAATCTCGTATATCGCAGCATTCAGCACGATGCTACCCCGCCAAAACTCCATCTTTACACCGGCTTCTTTCAGGTCGCTGATCAGGGGTTTGAACTGGGCACCCGCTTTCAGGCTGCCCGTATTGGGCATTAGTGTAACTGTATTCGATTGCGGCTGGAATCCTTCGAGATAAGTTCCGTAAAGATTAATGCTTTTGGTAACTGCCCAGGTTATTCCTACGCGCGGAACCAGGTTTGAGTTGCGAACAGTAACCGGGTTTACGGCTTTGTAATTGGTAATGTCTTCAAACCACTCGTTACGTAAACTCAACAATAATGTTATTTTTCGCCATTGCAACTGCTCCTGTACGTACGCCGCGTGGGTAGTGGTAAGAGCGGAGGGAAGTGCAGTTCTCACATTCAACACATAATCTTCAACATTTCTTATTGTATACGAAGGATTGTTCAGGTCAAAATGATTTACATTCGGTCGAGGTAATACCTGGCCCCCGATGGTGATCGTCTGGTAATTGGCGAGGTTGGCAGGTATATAACTGGCTGCCACCGTACCATCTTTTAACAGGAATCCCCGGGCTGCATTCTGACCGCCTCCCTTCAATTTTTGCCAGCGATTGAGATCATAGCCGGCCAGCAGTATATGACTAACACTTCCGGTATTAAAACTGAAATGGAAGTAGGCGTTCACATTGTCGATATTCCAGAATTGCTTGCGTTGAACAAATTGCATAGAAGCCAGCGAGGTAACCGCTTTGTTGGCTGTATCAACTGCAAATGCATTGGTGGTTCGGTGCTCCTGCAAATCTTCCGTCCATGTTTGCTTCATGTACGACGCATTGAAGCTTACAGAGGAATTGAACTTATGTACAATATTGCCCATCGCAATAAACTCCTTCGACTTAAAAAAATCATTCGGCGCACCGAGATTTAAGCCAATTGGCGTACTATTCAAATTTGTTTGACCCGCCACCGCACCAAATATGGGCTGACCACGATCAAGATTGCCATTCATATTGCTAAAGATGACTTCAGCATTAACAGCAGTATTGGAATTGGGCACGTAACTAAACGATGGAGATAACAACAGCGATTTTTGCCCAATAAGATCTCGAAAACTTCTTGCTTCCTGGTAGGCGCCGTTCAATCGATAAAGAAGAGTTTTTTCCTGGTTGAGCGGACCGGTAAAATCTACGGTACCCCGAATGGTACTGAAACTGCCAACGCTAACGCTGATTTCCTTCCGATCTGCTGCCAGTGGCTTTTTTGTTACAAGATTAATACTACCGCCAGGATCGGCACTCGAAAAAGTTACACTCGCTGGCCCCTTAAGCACTTCTACCCTTTCGATATTCGAGGTTAAGGGCTGCAGAAAATAATACTGACGCGTACGCATCCCGTTGATGATTTGTCCCTCTTCGTTTTGACTTATACCTCTTATCGCATATTGGTTATAGTAACTAGACGGAATTACTCCACTCGCAATTTTTACGGCATCTGCCAGTTGAAATGCCTGGCGGTCGGCTATCAGCTCTTTTGTAACTGTAGAAATTGCCTGTGGAATATCCTTGTTCCGGCCTGCAATCTTCGTGGCACTGAAAGAGTAATCGCTGTTATATCTACGCGAATTTCGACCCAACACCTCCACCGTTTGTAATTCCTTGGGTTGAAAAATCAAAACAATTGCTAGCGATATAGTTTTTGACTTTTCATCTACCACCAACGCTTCGCTGTATAACTCGTATCCCAGGCCCGACACTACGAGGGTGTAGCTTCCTTTTTTCAAGCCCGTTATTTCAAACTCCCCTTCAGGACCCGACAAAACCGACTGTTCGAACAGCCTGCCTTTGACAGTTATTGCCGCGCCCTGCACTTTTTCTTTTGACTCGCCCGTTAATTTGCCTTTTAATACTACTTGCGCCGCCGTGTTTAAGCCGGCAATTATGGAGAATATGAATAGAATAAAACTCTTCATTGAATAGTCATTTTCCGTTTGGGTTGTTTAATAATGATTTACCGGGATCAGATCGTTTCCAGGTAGAGGCGTTGTAATGCATCCGCCGTAATATCACCGGCACTGGCAGTATGAATGAGGCTGCCCTGTTTCATGATGCCGATGCGCGTGCCTACATTCACTGCATTGAAAATGTCGTGCGTGGCCATGAATATGGTTTTGCCTTCACGAGCCAATTGCTTGCATACGGTAGTAAACTCCGCTGTAGCCTTGGGGTCCAGGCCGGAAGTTGGTTCATCCATCAACAACAGGTCAGCATTCTTTGCAAGGGCGATTGCTATTCCTACCTTTTGCCGCATTCCCTTCGAGTAAACCGCCAGCCTTGCACCATGTGCAGTAGTTTCCAGGCCTACCCGCAGCAGGAACCCCTGCAGCATTTCTGCCGAATAACTAAAACCGGCGAGGCGGCTGAAAAAATCGAGATTTTCCAACCCTGTCAGGTTCGAATACAATTGCACAACCTCGGGTATGTAGGCAATTTTTTTCCTGAACGAAGAATTGTAAGTATTCACTTCTTCCCCGTTCACAAAGGCCTTACCGGAAGACGCATTCAGGAAGCCAAGAAAAATATTGATTGTAGTGGTTTTACCGGCACCATTCTGGCCGAGTAAACAAAAGATCTCACCTCTCTCAACAGATAGATTTAATTTATTGAGCGCATGCGTACCATTGTACTGCTTGCTAAGCTCAATAGCTTGCATTACAGGCATAGTTTGTATTTGATAAAAAGGAGTTGACTGAACACATACAGCAATACAATGCGTGCATGGTCACGTAAAAAAACTTACCATTTCATCAAACTGAGGGAGGGCCCCTGTTGTAGTCGTAATAGTGAATAGATGAGACGATCGGTAAAGGACGGGAAGGATTCTCCAACCTGCGGAACAACCACAAGGTTCCTACCGCGAAAAAAAACTCTTTACCGTATTCGGAATATTTGTGTTCACATACTGAACAGTTCGAATCGACCGACGATACTGAACCTGGAAGATATTTGCTGGAATTAAAATCCGGCTGGCCGGAAGAATGCCCGACAATTGCCGGGGGATGCTGGTGCCAAAGTTGAACCGGTACTAGAATAAATGCATATAAAAACAGTAAGAACAAAGTGCCCCAGAATCGATATGATTTATAACGGTTCAATTTTTGCAATAATGTTGCAAATATATCGGATACGTTATTACGATTCAAAATTTTTTTGTCGCCTGTTAAATGTAAAGGAAGTCAACCAGGTTAATAGTACTGTTGAACGATCCGGATCTTGGTTCGTTTGAAGATTAATTCACGAATTTGTCCTCGACTCTAATGGACAATATTTCTACCACCGTTAATCCATGTTAAATAGATAGTAACAGACCAATCCCTGATTTGTACAGTCCTTTCCATAGTATATACATTGAAACCGGCTTCTGCTGATTCTAATTTTACCCTTCAAAAAACGATGTATGGAAACCTTACAAACAACAAAAACGGCCTGGGCAATCGATATCGCCCACAGCGAATTGCAGTTTAAAGTGAAACACCTGATGATATCTACCGTTACCGGAGCGTTCAAAAAATTTTCCGGCCGGGTAGAAAGCGATTCTGATAATTTTGAAGAAGCAGATATAGAATTCGAGGTTTTTACCGATAGTATCGAAACCGGGAATTCGCAAAGAGACAAACACCTTAAAAGCGTAGATTTTTTTGAAGTGGAAACATATCCCATCATGCACTTCCGGTCTTCTTCCTTCAAAAAAACAGGCGATAACAAGTACCTGCTGAAAGGAGATTTTGAATTACACGGAGTTTCCAGAGAGATAACACTTGAAGCCGTTTACGGGGGAACTATTGTGGATCCATGGGGAAATACAAAAGCGGGGTTCGAGATGAAAGGGCAAATCAATCGCAAGGACTTTGGATTAAACTGGAATGCAGTTACCGAGGCAGGTGGCATAGTAGTAGCGGAAGAGGTAAAAATTCATGCTAACGTTCAATTGATCAAAACCAATTGACAAGATATTTGTCAGTAAAAAAAGAAAGGAGATTTATGGAAGCACTTATTAAAGGATTGCACCACGTTACCGCCCTGGCCGACGATCCCCAGAAGAACGTAGATTTTTATGCGGGATTACTCGGGCTTCGGTTGGTGAAAAAAACCATCAACTTCGACGCGCCGGATGTATATCATCTTTATTACGGAGATGAAGAAGGCAAACCGGGTACCATCATGACATTCTTTCCTTATAAAGGATTAACAAGAGGCCGTCATGGAAAAGGCCAGCTAACAACAACATCCTTTTCTATACCACAAAACAGCATTGGCTATTGGACCGAAAGGCTTAAGAAATTCGGGATCGCATTCAAAGAACCGCAGGAAAGATTTGGAGAAGCATTTATTTATTTTGAAGACCACGATGGGTTGGGATTGGAATTGATAGCGACAGATAAAGACAATCGTCCCGGGTTTACTTATGGTCAAATACCGGAAGAACATGCCGTGAAGGGATTTCACAGCATAACATTAAGCGAGGATGGATACGAAAAAACCGGCGGTTTACTAAGCACCTATATGAATCACAACCTCGTGGCCGAAAACAGCAATCGCTTTCGATACAGTGCAAGTGGCAAAGCAGGCGATATTGTAGATATAGTTTGCGAGCCGAATAGTCTTCGTGGCCTTGGGGGCAGTGGCACCGTGCACCATGTTGCTTTTGCAACCGAAAACGACATTACTATCCAGCAAATGCAGCAACGCCTTGCCAGCAAGGGAATGAATGTAACACCGGTTCTCGACAGGCAATATTTTCACAGCATCTATTTTCGCGAACCGGGCGGCGTTTTGTTTGAAGTAGCTACCAGTGATATCGGTTTTACCGTAGACGAACCAAAAGATAAATTGGGAGAAAGCCTCAAACTTCCCAAATGGGAAGAACCCAACCGCAACAGCATTGAAGGATTACTGGAACCCATTTCGGTAGATTGGAAAAAATTCAAATAGCATGAGTCATACAAAGAATATTCTAACGGCAGGAATACCATTGCAGAAAGCAAAAAAGGCTATGATTCTATTGCACGGCAGGGGAGCCGATGCGGCAAGTATACTTAGCCTTACTGAGTATCTTCATGTAAACGAATTTGCATTGCTGGCACCACAGGCAAGCAATAGAACCTGGTATCCCTATAGTTTTATGGCGCCTGGCCGGCAAAACGAACCCTGGCTTTCCTCAGCAATTGATTTGGTAAAACAAACGGTAGCGGATATCAAAGCAGGTGGAATTAATTCCGAAAACATCTTTCTCTGCGGATTTTCACAGGGAGCTTGTCTTACCCTTGAATTTGCCACGCGTCATGCACAGCGCTTTGGTGGAGTAATTGCCTTCACCGGTGGACTGATAGGAGAAAAAATCAACAGGGAAAATTACAAGGGCGATTTTTCCGGCACCCCGGTTTTTATTGGTTGCAGCGATGTGGACATGCATGTTCCGGTAGAGCGCGTGTATGCGTCTGTCAACATTTTAAAAGAAATGGGAGCAAATGTTATTCAAAAGATTTATCCCGGCATGGGGCATACTATTAACGAAGATGAAATAGCTACGGTAAACGAAATGATCCTGAAATCAAATCAATAAACATGCACACTCAGTTTTTCCCCGCCAGTTCAAGAGGCAAAAAAGATATCGGGTGGCTTAAAAGTAATTTTACATTCAGCTTTAGCGATTACTACAATCCTACCGCCAGCGCATTCGGAACGCTGGTTGCGTTTAACGACGACTTCATGAGTGCAGGAAAGGGTTTTGGCATTCACCCGCATGCCAATATGGAAATCATTTCGGTATTGTTGCAGGGCAAAATGAATCATAAAGACAGCATGGGTTATAGTACAGAAATTGAAGAGGGCGGCGTACAAATAATGAGTGCAGGTGAAGGCTTGTTTCACGAAGAATACAATATAGGTACAGAAGAAGTGAATTTTCTGCAGATATGGATCCAACCTAAAATTTTCAATATCCGACCCCGGTACCAAACAAGAAGTTTTCCAAAATCAAAACGAAAGAATAAACTACAAACCATCATCTCTTCGGAGGAAGGATTGGAACATTGCTGGATCAACCAGAATGCAAAACTATCGCTGGGATACTTTGATGCCGGCAGCACGGTCGGCTATAATTTCAACCCGGTAAACAAATGCCTGTTCGTATTCTGTATTGATGGGCTTATTAAAATTGGCGATCAGTTGCTGAATAAAAGAGACGCGGTAGGAGCCTGGGATTGCAGCGAAATCGTTGTTACCTGCGAAAAAGAATCGGAATTCATTATCATTGAAACGCCCGTAAATCAAAAGTAAAAAGAGAACAGGTTGCCAATTGTTTGTTGTTGGAACAAACTCCCGGCGATTAAGTGAAATAAGATGATACAGGAGAATCTTTAATACCAGCGGACGCCCGATTTTGTTAAATTCACTGCATGAAACATTCGGTTCCTGTTATCAGCATGGTCGACAAAAAGGAGCACAGCCTGCAATTCGAAATACAGTCGATGGAGTATATCGGGGAGCATCGCCAGAACCGCATTGAAAAACCACACAAGCACGATTATTTTGTAATTATCTGGATCAAGCAGGCAAGAGGAAAACATACGGTCGATTTTCATGAACACAGTATCGAACACAATAGTATCTGCTTTATTACACCCGGTCAAATTCACCATATTGATATTGATGGCATTCCCAATGGTTATGTAATTTCCTTTCACCACGACTTTTTTTGCATATCAGAGAATCAGCAGGATATTCTGATGAATACCGGCTTGTTTTACAATTGCAGCCAATTCAGGAGTTTTAGCGTATCGCCTGAACAAGCTGCAAGGCTGGAAGCAATCGCTGTAATGATGCAGGAAGAATCAATGTCCGGGCAATATATGCAGTACGAAAGCCTGCGGGGTTTGCTGAAACTATTTCTTATTCATGCTTCAAGGTTTTGGGGAAGACCCTGCGACACCGTTCCGATTCAATCAAAACCTGCCCTGCTCACCCGAAAGTTTATGAACCTGCTCGAAACCAATTTCAAACAAAAAACAAAGGTGAACGAATACGCAGAAATGCTGGTGGTTACTCCCAACCATCTCAACGATACCATTAAATCAACAACCGGCTTTCCGGCAAGCGAGCATATCAAAAACAGGGTTATCCTCGAGGCAAAGCGACTAGCCTACCTGAAGGACTTCAGCGCCAAACAGGTGGCACACGAATTGGGTTTTGACGACGAAGCGCATTTCAGTAAATATTTTAAGAACAATGCAGGAATTACATTCACAGAATTCAGAAAAACAAACGCGAATAAGTGAGTATTGAGTCCTGGTTTCAGCTTAACAGTCGATTTAAGCCCTTCAGGTATTCTTAAAGCCGGTGATAAAAATTTCATTCCTCGCCACCGGTTCCTTAATTTATTTCGCAGAAAAATAACCAGGACGGGTATGAGAGTGATTCTATTTCTTGCAATGATAGCAGTAGGCAAGTTTGCGATCGCGCAAGACAGTACTGCAACTATAGCCGCACAGTTAAACAGAGATATTTGGATTCCCTTCCGGGAAGGGGTTAATACCAACAATCCACAATTGTACAACGCCGTTCACTCAAAAGATTTTTATTGGGTAATTGCCGGGCAAAAGCCAAGGATCATGAACCTGGGAGAGTATATCGAGGACGCGGCAAAAGTGATGGATGGACGGTCCAATCAAAACATCAGGACTGAAATCGATATCCGATTCCTTGAAAGAACGATTCGAAACGACTTTGCTGCAGAGAAATGTATCTTCCGTTATGTCGCTCACGAAGCAGGCAAAGTTTCCAAGCCGGCCTATAGTATCGCACTTATCTTCTCAAGAAAAGAAGATGGAAAATGGAAAAAACTGGCACAGTATAACTTCGTTGAAGCGGCTACCGAAGAGCAGTTTACAAATGCAGACCGCATAAATTAATTACCTCAATTCACTGGCTTAAAGCAAATCGCTATGCCGCTTCGCCGAACCGCATCGGTCAACTGAATGCTATGTACAAGCGATGAGGTAACCTAACAGCTAAATTTGAATTATTGCCATGATTCTCATTTCGTGCTGAATAAATCCTGTATCGTAATAATTTCTCCATTTACTTCCCCGCATTTAACCACAGGGCCGATATATACACGCAATCACTCCTTTGACAGTTCATTCAACTGTCTAAAAGTATTCCACTGCTGTAAATTTCAATTCTCACCAGGCACGCGGTGGTTACATCGAATTTGTTCCGGCAACTATTTCCTGTAACTGATTCCTTAACTTATAAAATTAGATCTATGAAATCTATTCATTCCAAACCATTCAGTTGGTTAATATTCGCCTCGACCATATTAATTTCACTCGGCGCTTGTCAAAAAGAAATTAGTAACGATAACGAAGTTAATTCTGAAAACAGCGCATCCAACAGCCCCAATTCAACATCTTCTGTTTCTGAATCGGTATTATTGGTGATCGACGAAGAAAGCATTGATAACGGGAATCCACCCAATAATTTTTCCGAAACCGATGTAAACGATCAACTGGCTACTATCGGGCAGCGTTTGCCTTTACGCTATTTCCGTGAGAACGTTGGAAAAGAAATCGAACTCTATACCGGCGAAGTGGGCGACGAGGGCTGGCATGCTTTGAAAACCATCCCCAATTCCTGGATCAACGCCGGCCCTACCAATATTGGTGCACGTAACTTCTTACTCGCTGGCCCGGGACTCGGTGGTGGCGAAGACGGACCGGAAGTATTGCTCGACAAAATCCCCAATGTAACACCTTTGCGCGCCAGGGGTCTGAAAATGCTTACCGGCAAAACAGTATTGGCTGTGGTTTACGACGGAGACGTGAGCATTAACTACGGGCCATTAGATGGCAATTTGCAGGGAGCCAACCTCGGCGTGGTTGCTCTTGAAGTGTTGAGTGTTCGACGCAGAACCGACGGCTCCAGCGGATCCCTTCCTATCGTAAGAGTTAGAATTGTAAGTGCCGAGGCAGCCAGCAATGCAGTATTAAAGCTGTTTAGCAACGCGCCTGTGCCCAAGTCCTCTTCTGAGCCATTCGATATCAACCCGCCAGCCAATACGCCTGCTATTGTATTGACCGACGCCCGCTAGTGCCCATGCGTTGAAGTTTTAATAACAATTGATCCACTTGCCCTACAAAGGTTGCAGCCTATACAACTGCAGCCTTTGCTGTTTGATTTACAACAAAAAATCCAACAAAAACACCAATCATAATGTTACATTTTGCGATTAACGGCAACCAGAATAGAGAATATCATGACAGCAAATAGTCAACAGGATGTATTACTGGAGCTTCTCCAACCGAATATCGAAAATGCAGTACGAAAACTGTACGAACATTATTTTGAAGCAATAGTAGTGCAGGTATGCGCAAATGGTGGCAGCCGCGATGACGGGGCCGATATTTTCCAGGAAGCAGTATTGGTTTTGATTGACAAAGTCAAACAAGGCCAGTTCAGGGGTGAAAGCAGCATTAAGACATTTCTTTCGGCCATTGCCAGGAATCTTTGGTTGTTCGAATTAAGAACCAGAGACAGGCGCAAGAACAGGGAAATACTTTATATGACCGGAGAGGAAAAGGCAACCCAACTTGAATTAAGAATATACAGCAAGCAAACCAATGCCAATTTATCGGCCATATTGGATAAGATGGGTGATACCTGCAAAAAGATATTGACAGGTTTTTATTACGAAGATAAAAGCATGAGGGAACTTCTTGAACAATTTCATTACGAAAATGAACAGGTGCTGCGAAATAAAAAAAGCAAATGCATGAAAAAGTTAAAAGAACTTCTTCAATCGGATACCAAACTATTAAAAAGCCTTAAACCGACGCATTTATATGAGCAATGAGATACATATCGACCAGGTCCTCGACGAACTCCTGAAAAACAGATTGAGCCGAAGCGAGGCAGAGCGCGAGTTGGCGAAAACAGGTGTAATTGATATGAGTGCTGAAATAGAATTGCATTATTCAGCCGCCAGGTCTATTCACCAATTCAACGTACTTCAACAGGTACAAAAGGTGCATTCGGAGTACCTGCTCGCAAAGTTACCCGGAATACCAGCCCACTCATCTCCCGGGTTAAAAGGCAAATTGGTAAATTTCGGCCGGGTAAAATGGATACTGGGCATAGCAGCCTCGCTGCTCCTGATCACTTCAACCTGGTTCTTTTATCAATACTCTACCAACAATGCAGAAAAATTATACGCCGAACTGTACCAACCCTACTCGTTAAACACGTCCCGTGGGTTGGAAGAACCTGTAACACACAATATGGTGGAGGAATTCAGAAACCAAAACTATGCAGCCGTAATAAAGACTTTTGAATCGTTGCCAAAAACGAATAACCGCGAAAAGTTTCTTTCGGCCTATTCCTATTTGCAAATGGAACAATACAACCAGTCCATTACTAACCTAATCCAGATACTCGAATACAATCGTCAAAACAACACAAGAATATATAACGATGAAGCAGAATTTTACCTGGCATTGTCTTATCTCAAAAACAATCAGCCCGCAATGGCCACACCGATTCTTGAGGGTATAAGGAGCAAACCCGCGCATACATTTCACGAAAGGGTGAGCAAATGGTCGATTACCCGCTTGCGGTGGCTTGATTAATTTTTGAGGCCCGTTTTAAAATCCGGCAAGAAAATTTCGATTGGTAGCACCCTCCACATGAAGAGCTCATCAAGCAACTGATGAAGCTCTTCTCCTCTTCCTGGCAATAAACCAAATTCCTGCCGAAAACAGAATCATTCCGGCAAAAACATATAACCATATTGTATAACTGCTGACATTGGAATGTAACTTCCCTACATAAATAAAATTGGCCCAGTAATTAGGTGTTTTGTATTGCGACCCGATGGATTTATCGTTCAGCAAATCGATTTTTGCCATACGAAGCGCTTTTTCGGGCGAAATATTGTTCCGTATATATCCGTGCATTTTCTGCATGAGGTAGGCGGTGATCTGGTCTTCTGTTTTCCACAGCGTAGATACAACTCCATCGGCGCCGGCGTACATAAAAGCCCTCGATAAACTCAGCAGCCCTTCGCCACCCGCGCTGGTGCCACCCCCGGTTTCGCATGCGCTTAGCACCACCAGCTCGCTGCGGTGCAGGTCTATATTATATATGTCGTGAAGAAAAAGGCGGTTGTCGACAACCTGGTGGTTAGCCGGATAAAACTGAATCCAGTTACTGCTGCTATCTTCGCCAATGCTCGCGTGCGTGGCCAGGTGAATAATCGGATATTGCCCTGCCTTCGAAAGAAAATTCTGTTTGGTGGCCTTTTCTCCCAAAAAAGTATTCAGGGATATGCTGCTAACTTCTTTGCCCGACACGGGCAGTTCGGTCATGCCGCTGTTTCGGATATATTCATCCGCAGCGGCATAAGGCGCAAACGACAAAATATCTTTTTTATAATGCTGGTTTTGATAATGAACGTTTTTATCAAATAGCAACGAGAGTGAGTAATGATAACTGACGGCATGATCCAGCAAAACATAGTGCCGTTCCAATTTATTTTTTACAAGCGCCTCAAAAGGCAAATAGTACAGAAACCCATCCGGAATAATCACCCAGTTTTCGAATGGTTCTACGCTTGCTGCCACCGGAGCAATAAGGGAACGGTATAGCATTTGCGATTCTTCAAATCCATCGTATCGTTCTCCTTCAATATAATGGTACACCTTGCCGATAAAACTCCGGTAGGTTTTTTGAAATACGTTGTCCAAATTGATTCGCTGCAGCGAAAAACCCTTGCGGGTAATAACAAAACTATAAACAGCGGCCGAGTCACAGTAATAGTTAATGATAGCAGTTCCGTAGGTAAGACTGTTTTGAATATCTTCCAGTGAGTGGTTGCTTTGTATCAACTGATCCTTATAGGCGCTATAGCTGGTATCTGACTCATAGATTTTTTGAACGCGGGAAAGCTCTACCTGGATCGACAACAGTCTTTTCTGCAATTGCTGTGCATCCTTCTCCTGCCCGCTTTGGTTTATCCTCGTCGTATAAAGTGCCAGCAATTGTTTTAGCTCCCTTTCTCTTCGTTTAATACTATCGGGAATGCCCACTAGTGATTTGATACGTGCATCCTGCAAGCTTTGGTAGAGGATATTACCTTTATAGTTTTCGAGAATAAAAAGGTAATCGTTTGCGTATTGGCTGTTGTTGGATACAGCTTCGTAAGCGGCTGCAATAGCTTCACGATAAATAGAACTGTAAATACTGTTAAAGAACAGTTTCGCCTCGTCGTTATCGAAATTGAGTTTTATGAAATTAGCCGTTTCAAGGGCTTTTTTATAAGCCGAGATGGCAGCGCTAAGGCTGACCCCCTGCTTGCTTTTCAAATATTTTCCATACAGGAGATTTGCTTTTGCATGCAGAACGGAAAAGAGCGTGATGGGTGAAACGGTTTTAGAAATATCCGAAGGCAGATCCTCGGGCTTGCTCCAGGTAAAATCAAGATGAACTTCCTGCAACGCCTCATTGATCCAGGTAATGGCTTCGTCGGTAAAACCCTGTTCGTTGGCAAGCTTGCTGCGATATAAATAAGCCAGCGCCTCTTCCTTATTTTTTATTTTAACCGAAATGTATTTGTTTCGGGCAATAGCCGAATCAAATACAACCTCGGCCTTCTGCCATTCCTTCCGCTTCATGTAGATTCTGCCCATATCGGTGAGCGCCACCACACTGTGAAACCCGTTTTCCAATGGCAACGACTGGTATATTGCCATTGCGCTGTCGTACGCTCCAAGTTCGAAATAACAATGGGCAGTATTTTGCCGGATGATATTTTTTTGTTGCTCGCCCGGACTAAGCGATTTAAATATTTTCAGAGCCGAATCAAACTGGTTTAGTTTAATGAGGCAATTGGCGATATTGCTTTGAATGCCATTGTGCAAATCTTCGTAATCGTCGGCAGAAGGCGAAGAAAACTGCATGGCTCGCTCGAAATAATTTTTTGCCTGCAGGTAGTTGGCGCTTTCAAAATAAATTGTTCCGAGTGAATTGTACAGCCTGTCTTGCTCCGGTAATTTCCTCCTGCCCTCGTTCTTCGTGGATATGACGGAGGCGGCCTCAAAATAATATTGGGCGCTATCGATGGTATTGGCGAAGTATAACGACGAACCCAGGTAGAGATATGCTTCGTACAGGGATGCATCGTCCTTCACATATTTATTGTTGATCGCAATTGCCTCGTGATAACAACGGTTAGCATTTTCGAATCGTTGGTAGGTTTGATGAATATTGCCTGCCTTGATAAGACTTTTCACCGCGAGAGCGTCGTTGGAGCCCGGTGCTTCTGCTGCAACTTCTAAAAAAAGTGATAAGGAGTTGGAATCTGTTTTTTCAGTTGGCTCTTCAAGATTGTAGAGCCTATCGGCTTCCTCGTATTTTTTAATATAAGTCTTTCCCGAAGCCTGCGACATCAGTACTTTGATAATTACAGCACACAGCAGTGTTGTTACACTCAGGGAAACAAATCTTTTCATAAGAAGTGCATAAAATTAAAAAAACCCGCCTAATGCAGCGGGTTTGCATGAAATCTGTGAACGCTTACTGACTTACTATGATAATTATTGGAGGCCGCTTTGGTTTTGTTGCCAGTTCCAGTCTCGTACTATATTCAAAAAATTGTTCCGAACTATTTGCCTGGCTGATGTAATTATCCGACGAGCCACTGTTTGCCCGGTTGTTCACGGCATAACTGATATTGTTCCGAAGGTTTAGCGTATCGAGCAACGCTTGAGGTATATCGCTTCTCTTCTTATAGTGATAAACGCGCACGGTAATGCGGTTGAGAGCCCTGTTACTGGCATCCTGCAGGCGATAATAGAATGTGAAATCTTTCGAAAGCCCGTTAGCGGGGTTGGATGAACCGAAAATACCGGCGTGGAAAGAAGCTTCCACGTCGATTGTCCCCTTTTTTATATCCACCAGGAGTTTATCCTGTATAACACCGGGTATATCGTCGTTGCCGTCTGCATCCAGGTCGGTTTCATCGAAAACACAGGTATTGTCGTCATCGTCAAGATCCCCATCGTCGTCCTCATCATCGTCGCCGCAGGGAAGGGGTATTTCAGGCCGGGCATTATAGATTGGAAAGGCAGTATCATATGCGTTGGGAGTAGCGGCAATTTCATAAATCGCATCTTTATAGTCAATGCCTGAAATCACCAGCCGCACACTATCCATCACTGCACCAGTACCAGACACGTAATAAATTTTATACCGGAGACCGGTTTCACTTTGGGTAACATTGATTCTTCCCGTCACCGAATCTAAAGCAAGCCCCAAAGGAATTGCCTTGAAATATCCCGGAGAGGAAGGTCTGCTAACCGGCAAAACAGAATAGCTACCCGGGAGGTTTTTCAGGAAAAACAAGGTATCGCCATAGGAAAGCCTGGGTCCCTGGCCGGAAGAACCGGCATTATTATTCAACTGGATAGCATCATCTGTCGGTTCATTGATATCCTTTTGACAACCAACGAGAATTATGCCTGCCAGGAGCATCAGCCTTATAAGATAAACCCGGTTCATGTGTCAATACTTTTTAGAATGTTGCCGCATTCGATGCTATGTAACCATAAAACAGGCATTATCTTTTTTTGTTTAAAAAGAATTGAGTACAAGCCTAAAAAAATAAACAAAACTGACGCTATGGAGAAAATTTATGGGAAGTTCCCCGGTGCAAACAATCACAATATTTTACCAGAATTGCGGCATTACGAAACACACGCTGGCAGCGTCCGGTTAATTTTTCTCCAGACCCATGTAAGCATGATGATAAATTGAGCTGCTTACTATAGCCCAAATTTTATGCGAAAAAACAGCCCCTGCTCCATCCATTGATTGAAATTGTATTCAAATGTCATATTCATGTCGTAATAACTTACCACATCGATACCGGCACCGTAGGTAAACAGCCAGCGATTCACCAACGTGTTGTTCCCAGGATTGTGATTGTTTACATAGCCCACATCAAACAAAGATTTTACGAAAATCTGAATAGGGACCTTACGAAACGACCTTGGCAGAAGCTTAATGGTAGTATTGAAAGAAAGCAGCTCTCTTTTCAGGTTGGCCTTAAGAATTGCATATGCATTGCCATCCAGCACATATTCATCAAGCCCTCTTACCAGTTCTTTATCATTATAGCCTAAGCCCCGAAACCTCACGAAGGGTTGCTGTTTTGGCAGGAAAATCTTTCCTCCAACCACCGAATTGAAATAAGTTTTCCGGAACAACTTAAGAAAGAGACCCGCGTCGACCTTTAGCTGGGTAAGATTAATACCGTCGCGTGGCAGCAACCCGTTACGCAATATCTCCAGAGAAAAAACTCTTCCGGTCAGCGGGTACTGTACATTGTTGGTATTATTATAGGAGAACCGATAGGTAAGTTCTGAGTATCCGATAGTTGTTTTGCCGCTGCCAAAATACTCGGGATTGAGCGAAGCAATCGTATCGCCTACTTGTTCTGCAGTATATCCTGCAGATAAATAATGGCGGGTATATATATTCTTGCGGAAAGAATAATATGCCCTGAACTCCTGGAGTTTTCTCAGGAAATTATTATTGCTTACAAACGACTTTCGATTAAGCATCGAAGCATAGTTTACTTCCCTGTCGCGGGTATACGAGTATCTGAATCCAATTTCATGTTGCCGCCCTCTGCCAATATTGGGTCTATTGTAAAGAACTGCCCAGGATTTGCTATAACCGGTTTGCAATGCAACAATAAAATGATCGTTGTGACCAGTAACATTATTCCAATCTACCGAGAACCCATAACTAACCCTGCCGAGATCTCTTTTTTGCTGCCGCCACCAGACGCTGAAATTTCGATCGGCTAGCGAAAAAACAGGCGCGGGAAAAATATACCAGCGCTCCTTAACTATTATTTTAACCAGGATGGAATCTGAACCCAGCGAGGAGCTGTCAACGGAAACCGATAAGAAAAGACTGGTATTCACCAATTGCTGCTTTGCGTTCTGCAGTATATGTCCAATACCTGCCTGCGGCAATGAATCGCCCTTTTTAAATCCCAGCTCTCTCAGGATGATGCCGGCTTTTGTTTTTTTATTGCCCTCGATATGTACATCGCCCACAATAAATATTCCCCCGGATCTCGCTTCTTGCGCCCCGATATTGGTCGATACAAAAGGCCAAAACATAAAAGCGACTATTACCCGGTAAAACATCTTAAGCAGGATGACTTTTGTATGATTATGCAAGCCCTAAGCTATAAGCTATACGTTATAAAAAAGGTCAGGTAGAAGACAACTGGGAAAATGCGGACGGGTATTGTTAAAAAAAACAAATAAACAGGGTTGGTCATTTACATGACCAAATTAAGTTGATTTTGAAAAATACTTTTACCACCGATCGCGCATTCCTGTAAAGCACTACTGCAATTATTAACCAACTAACATAATATCATGAAAAGAGTATTAATACTGGCGGCAATAACTTTTGTTACCATTTCATTTGTTAATGCACAAAGCCTGGCCCCTCTATCAAAGCGCCAGCACTATGTCGATTTAAGCGCGGGCTTTGGTAGTTCGCAGGCAGGCATTGTTGCCGGCTACTTTCACAACTGGCACTTTGGCAAGAAAAACCGGCTATTCATAGGAACCGGTGTAAGGTTCAATTCTTATTTCGGATCGGATATCAATTTCCTGTCTGCCCCTTCGGACCTGGCATCGGAAGAAAGCAAAACAGATACTTTGGCTGTGCCCAAATCCAATATTTTTGCTACGAATGTTCTTATTAACCTGGGGTATTCGTTTAATTCCAGGTTACAAGCCGGGTTTAATATCGATCTTATCGGCTTCTCCCTCGGCTCCGAAAAAACCGCCAGTTTTATTGCTAATGGCAGTACCACGCCGGCAAAGGCAAAGCCAACCGGATTCAATCTTTTGTTAGTAGGCAACAACGACATAGGTACGTTGAACTCAGAATTCTATCTCCGTTACAGGATCTCCCCAAAAATCGGTATTAAAGCTGCTTATCAATACTTTTTTGCCGAGCTTAAAACCGACACCAAGGTTCAGACAATTCCTGAAAAAAATGATCGCTTCCGTAACAAGGCCAGCTTGTTCAATGTAGGGATATCCTACTTTTTCAACTAGTAATGAACACGCTTTCCAGCTAGTAAAACCTGGCAGGTTGCAAGAAACTCTATTGATTATCTATGCAAAGCATTAACATGAAAATAAGCTGGCTTTTGATATTTCCATTGATGGCTTCGTGGGGTAAGGTCTGCGGGCAAAAAATGATCCCTGCTAGCGAGTCGTCGAAAATAGAATTTACTATTAAAAATTTTGGAATCAGTACTAAGGGAGATTTTAAAGACCTCCAGGGTAGCATTTTCTTTAACCCCAGCGATTTGGCCAACTCCTATTTTGATGTAAGCGTCGATGCCAGTTCCATCGATACCGATATCAATGCGCGAGATAATCACCTTAGAAAAGGGGAATATTTCAATGTGGCAAAATATCCGAGAATCAGTTTCAGATCCACTAAAATAACCAATAGCACCAAACCCGGCACACTGTTTTTGTTTGGCAATCTCACTATAAAAGGAATTACCAAGGAAATCTCTTTTCCTTTCAAAGCCACTCCTCAACCTAACGGTACATTGTTTGAAGGAAGCTTTAAATTAAACCGAAGAGATTTTGGCGTGGGAGGAAGCAGCATATCACTATCGGATAACTTAACAGTAAACCTTTCGGTACTGGCCCGAAAAATATGATCACCCATGTATGAAATTCAGAAGTCTATTCACGACACCCTCGTTAAAACCGCGAATACACTTAACGAATTATCCGACGAAGCTTATGTCCGTCAACTGACAGCTTTGTCAGGAGCAAGTATTGGAAACCGTGTAGCCGGCATGATTGCTAAATTCAACGAGCTGCATGAAGGCTATCTACTTGGAACTATCACATACAGTGAAAAAAAAAGTGATGCACGTATTGTGGAAGATAAGTCTTTTGCACAACGCCAGTTAATACTATCCTACAAATCTATTTACAAGCCCGACAAAAAGCTACTCCTCAATACCAGCTACAATTTTGAATTAGAGGAATCCAATACCGTTTTCACTACGTACTACCGGGAATTGCTTTTTTTGCTGGAATTCGCGATGTACCAAAACTTGTTACTGAAAATTTGTGTTATGGAACTGGCCTCTTCAGACCATTTTGAACAGCGTTGATTTTAAGGCAGTTGAAAATTAGTATGGCTTGAGCTGGCCAAAGTTTTGGATTTTACTAACAAGTCGGCTATTTTCAATATGCAGCATTTAAAACCTTAACCATGACGGATCGCAACAACAACTTAGGGCAGGATGATAAAATGTTATTAATCCGCAATTACGACTTGTTTGCACATCTGTCGGAAAACGAATTTGAGGAGCTCAACCTGATCCATAATTTTATCAACGCAAAAAAGGGAGAGTATATCTATTTCGAAGCGCGTCACCTCAACAAGCTATTTTTCATAAAAGAGGGATTTATCAAAATAGGATATATCGACAATTCAGGCAATGAGATCATAAAAGAAATTATCCAGAAAGGTGAGGTATTTGGCCAGTTCACCCTCGAACGGGATAACCTAAACGGTGAATTCGCCCAGGTCCATAAATCGGATGTAAGTTTATGCGCCTTCACTATTGAAAATTTCCGAAATATCCTCAACCGGAATAATAAAATTGCCATAGCCTATAGCACACAGGTAGGAAACAAATTACGCAAAGTAGAAAACAGGCTTATCAACATGCTTAATACGGATGTTAAGACAAGAATCCTCCGGTTGATACACGAGTTGATCCATTCGAATGAGAGTTTTTGCGAGAATGCCCGCTTCATAATACCCAATTTTCTCACGCATAACGATATTGCCCGGCTCATCGGAAGCTCCCGCCAAACAGTAACTGTTGCCATTAATGAACTGGAAACAGCAGGCTACATAAAAATTAACCGTAAGCAAATTGAAATACCGGATATCCATGTTATTGAAAAAGCCGCAGCCATTTAAGAAGCACTAAAGCAAAGAATAACCATACAACCTTCACGGACAATACTCTTTTGCAAATTTGAATGAGTCTCCGCTTTGTATCGGCAAACAAGTACCCGGTATGGTTGGCGATACGCCCGTTTACCGGTTACGCAATCTGCTGGAGTTGGGTTAGTTTTTTATACACCCCGTCGTCTATCTCAATCAATTCGTCGTGATGGCCCCTTTCAATAATTTTTCCATCATGAAGTACAATTATCTCGTCGGCCTTCTTAATGGTGCTCAGGCGATGGGCAATCACCAAAGTTGTTCTGCCCTTCATTAATTCATTCAATGCGTCCTGCACTGCTTTTTCTGATTCAGTATCCAATGAAGAAGTTGCTTCATCAAGAATTAATAGCGAAGGGTTTTTCAGAACAGCGCGGGCAATACAAAGCCTTTGCCTTTGCCCTCCTGAAAACCGGATACCCCTGTCGCCCGTCATGGTTTGATAGCCGTTCTCGGTTTGCATAATAAAATCGTGTGCATGCGCAATTTTTGCAGCGGCAATCACTTCCTCCTCGGTAGCATCGGGCCTGCTCAGTGCGATATTGTTGAAGATGGTATCGTTGAAAAGGAATATCTCCTGGGTTACAAAACTCATCACAGAGCGAAGCGACTCCATTTTATAATCACGCACGTTAATCCCATCTACCAAAATAGAACCAGAGCTGGCATCGTAGAAACGGGGGATAAGATCGGCAATAGTAGACTTGCCCACTCCCGAAGGGCCTATCAGTGCAATTGTTTTTCCCTTTGGTATTTCGAAGCTGATATCGTTTAATACCTCGCCTTCGTTATAAGCAAAACAAACATTTTTAAACTCAATTCCTTTTCGGAATTGTTTTAACTCTATGGCATTTTCTTTATCGATCACTTCTATTGGTTTGTCGATAACCTCCAGGATGCGTTCGCCTGCGCCCAGTCCGCGCTGAATATTGGCGCCTGCAATTACCATCGCTTTTGCCGGTCGAAGCAATTGAGAGAATATTGCAATAAAAGCAATAAAAGCGCTTGCCTGCAAGCCTGCAGCGCCTTGCCCGTTTTGAAGAATGAGCCGACCGCCATATAACAAGATACCTGCAACAACCATTACGCCAGCGGCTTCCGAAAAAGCCGGCGCCATCTCCCTTCGTTTGAATGCCTGGAGGCTTGCATTCCTATAAAAATCATTTTCGCGGCTGAATTTTCTCAGCGTGAAACCAGTAGCATTGAAAGCTCTTATAACACGCATGCCCGTCAGGGTTTCATCGATAATGGTGAGTAAGCGCCCTATGGATGCCTGTGCATCTTTTGCATCGCGTTTCAGTTTCTTTTGCACGGCCGCAATACCCAGCGCCGAAATAGGAATTATTATCAGGGTGAACAAAGTAAGTTCGGCTGAAATAGTAAACAAAGCAATAAAATAGCCGATGATCAGGGAAGGTTCTTTTATCAATACTTCGAGAGAGCCTGCGGCAACTCCCTCTATTTCGAATACATCTGCATTTAAACGCGATATCAGGTCGCCTTTATGCTCCAGTGTAAAAAAACCCATGTGCAGGTGATTTATCTTTTCAAACAAGGCTTCTCGTATTCTTTTTACCAGCAGGGTTCTTGCCTTTATCAGGGTACGTTGCGCCAGGTAGCGGAAGAGGTTTGCCAGCAAAACGGCACATACAATAACAAATGTGATAAAATAGAGCGCGTAGGCAGGATGAACGGCCTTGAGGCGATACACCTGGTAATAGAAAACATCTTTTAAAAATGTTCCGGAAAGGGAAAATTGCGGGGGCGTTAGCAGTTGTTTGCCGGAATTGTTGTCGAACAAAACATTCAGCAAGGGAATTATCAGCGCAAACTGGAATACGCTAAAAACAACAGCAAGCAGCGTAAAAAAAGCAAAAGGAATCACAAACCATCGGTATGGTTGTGCGTACGCTAGTAATCGCCGGTATATTTTCATGCCAACTCGATAAAATTTTTTAGTACAGGGAACGATACACCTCCAGGTACTGCTTCGCCGCTTTGTGCCAGTTAAAATTCCTGCCTCGCTCCTTAATTTTTTCCATCAATCCATCCGCCTTGTATTTTTTCATCCCATAACGAAACACATTCCACATGTGATCGGGATGAAAATCCCGGAAATAAAACGAAACATCACCGCCGATTTCGGGCAGCGCAGTTCTGTCGGACAAGAAAAGCGGTTTACCACAACTCATCGCTTCTACTACCGGCAGGCCAAAGCCTTCGGCAACCGATGGAAATGCAAAGGCGCGGCAGTGATTGTAATACCACGATTTCTCGTTTTCAGAAATACTGCCGAGCATATGCAGGTTGTGTTCAACGCCAAGCTCCTGCGATCGCTTCTCCATAAAGTGAATATATTGTGGGTCATCGTATTTGCCGGCTATCAGCAACTCCATATTTTCGTTCTTCAATAAGGGTAACAATACGTGAAAATTCTTTTTGTGATTGATAACACCAATGGAAAATAGAAAGGGTTTCTGAGGTCTGTACGATTTCGAATTCAGTTCCGGCTTCTGTAAAAGATTTGATCCGTTATGAATGACGTGAAGCGGCTTGCCAACCACCTCGCAATATTGTAACACGTCCGTTTTGCTGAACTCCGAAATGCAAATAAGCGCATCAGCACGATTGATCACCTGCTGAAGGGCTTTCAGGTATTTTTGTTTCTTGATTGCAGATTTTGTTTCGTCGTACATGAAATTCAAATCGTGAATGGAAAGCACAACCTTGATTTTCCTGTTGCGCATAGGCATATACTGCGTGTTCTGGTATGTGGCATGCCAGATATCGTAATTGGCGAGCGATGGCAGGCAAAATTTATGCAATGAATACTGGCTGATATGATTATCGGTTTTCGCCGACCAATTTTGCAACCAGGATGGAGAATAGAAATAAACCTGTTCTTTACTTAAATCTGCATTTGCTTCCAGGTACCTGCCAAGGTTAAGGCAATAATGAAACAACCCCGTGTGCGGATATTTCATTCTTTCGCAATCAACAACTATTTTCTTCATGGGCCAGAGCTTTTAAGCTTTTCACGTACGGCCGTATTGCAAAAGAGCTATGGGGGTTCTGCCCCTATACCTGCAATATTCATGCCTGCCCTGCCATTTAGTGTACACGCAAAAGGGTTCTGTAACTTTTAAGGAACAGTATTTGCATATTTTTTTCAGAAAAATTCAGGAGTTGGGTATGTTTTGAAGCCGGGTGTTTACTAATAGTCAGATTCCAACGAAACTATTTAATTAAATCTTCGAACACTTTTGGGTTATGGCTAAACTGATACTGGATTGTGATTTGATGCGCTTTCGCGACTCGGGCCTGTATCATTATTGCCTGAATTTAGGGAATCATGTTAATCATCATTTCGGGCTGGCAGGTTTACCTCCGCTGTCTGTTTATATACCCCCTGCAGAAGCTTCCGCCTTTGAAGACAATAGTCGTTGCATTATTGAAAAGAGATGGCATCATAAGTTATTCAAACCCTTTCTTTGGGATTGTTTGATTTGGCACGCGCCCTTTCAATCGGGTCGAATGGTTCCTGCCGGCAATAAAAAGATAAAAGTATTATTGACCATTCACGATCTCAATTGCCTGCACGAAGATAAAACTGCAAGAGAAAGGCATTTGAGCCTGCAGCATACCCAAAAACTGATCGACCGGGCCGATGCCATTGTGTGCATTTCGCATCATTGCAAAAAAGACGTCGTTGAAAACCTCAATACTGCTGGCAAAACCGTACACGTTATTCATAACGGTACACATCACGTGAATCAGCCACCGATGCATGCGCAGGCATATACTCCTTCAAAACCCTTTGTGTTTGCGATAGGATATGTAAACCGCAAGAAAAATTTTCATACCCTGGTTCCGCTGGTACAAAAAAACGAGGATATTGAATTGGTGATAGCAGGTCGCCTCGACGAGCCGGATTATGTCAGCCACATGAAGAAAACAGCAGAATTGCTGGGTGTACAAGATCGCCTGAAAATACTGGGGCCGGTAAGCGAAGCCGACAAGGCCTGGTATTTCAAAAACTGTATGGCTTTTGCATTGCCCTCACTGGCAGAAGGCTTTGGGGCTCCTGTTGTAGAAGCCATGTCATTCGGCAAACCCATCTTTCTTTCCAATTGCACCTCTTTACCGGAAATCGGCAGCGATGTAGCGTTTTACTTCAACTCTTTTGAGCCAGAACATGTGCAAGAGGTTTTTAAAAACGGGATGGATGAATACTATAAGAATGGTTTAGCGCAAAAAATTATCAGCCGCGGCACCGAATTTAACTGGGAAGAGAAATCCGTTGAATACAGCAAAGTTTACCAATCGCTGATGTAATATTCGCTTATACAAAAAGAAGCAACAGGGGCCCAGAAATAGAGTAGCAAACTCCTAAACGATTATGCGCAACGACGTTCCGAGTTGTACAACGCAAAACTGTCTCCAAAAAAGTATAAGCATTGCGGAAATAAACTGAGAGCGGATATTAACTGCTATTGAAAAAGAGATATTCTTTTTTATCACTCAAAACATTAAAACCCGGCGGGTAGGCGGTAAATACCTCTGAATACCATACTTCCCCGAAAGGCGAGACGTGGTACTATAGTTCCCGTCGATTATTTCTCCAAACAGGTATTGAAAAAAAACGGCCTAGGTAAGAGCGGAAGGGCATTTCGTGGAAGAACCCGATTACACGTTGGGTGAGCTGACGCAGGATTTCAAGGCAGATATTTTTCCTCATCAATAAAAGATACATCTCAAGTTGCAGATCAATAAGTTTGTGGTTACTTCCATGGGTCTCATCATACGAAAGAAACTCTAACGTTCCTCCATAATCCAGGTAAAGCCAACAACCGCTAACACACGTAAGCATTCCCAGATTTCCCCGGTTACGCCATGCTTATTGCCAAATAAAGTTTAAGTTCGTTGAACCTAAACTAACGATTGCATGAAAGGCTTTGAATCGCTTGACTGGGTTGTTATTGCAACCTATTTCGCTCTCTTAACTGCGGTTGCCATTTGGGTTATTACCCGCAAACAAAAAACCACCGAAGATTATTTTCTGGCTGGAAGAAACCTGGGATGGTTTGTGGTTGGCGCATCCATATTTGCTTCGAATATAGGATCGGAGCATGTGGTAGGCTTAGCAGGTGCAGGAGCCGGCGGAAAAATTCCCATGCTCATTTACGAATTGCATGCATGGCTGGTGATCACACTCGGCTGGGTTTTTCTTCCTTTTTACTTAAGAAGCGGCGTGTTTACCATGCCGGAGTTTTTGGAAAAAAGATTCAGTCCCGGTACACGCTGGTTCCTGAGTATATTCTCCTTACTCGCTTATGTTCTCACAAAAGTTTCGGTAACCGTTTACGCGGGCGGCATTGTGATATCTTCTTTACTCGGCATCAGTTTTTGGTTCGGTGCACTCATAACAGTTGTCATAACGGGATTGTATACCGTACTTGGCGGAATGAGAGCCGTAGCCTATACCGAGGCCATACAAACAGTGATTATGGTTATTGGGGCTGCTACACTCACCTTCTTTGGCTTAGAGGCAGCTGGAGGTTGGGCCGGTGTGAAAGAACAACTGGAACCCGGCTACCTGGATATGTGGCGATCCAACTCGGACCCGGATTTTCCCTGGCTTCCATTGGTTATCACGAGCACTATTGTAGGAACCTGGTATTGGTGTACCGATCAATACATCGTTCAACGGGTATTGGCGGCAAAGAATATTCAACAAGGAAGAAGGGGAACCATCTTTGGAGGTTTTCTTAAACTTGCACCGGTTTTTCTCTTTTTGATACCCGGTGTAATTGCGCTGGCTTTAAAGAATAAAGGAGAATTGAATTGGGAATCGGCCGACCAGGCTTTTGCTTCCCTATTGATGAATAAAATGCCGGTTGGATTAAGGGGCCTGGTAGCAGCTGGACTATTGGCTGCATTGATGAGTTCGCTGGCATCGGTTTTTAATTCTTGCTCTACCTTGTTTACTGTTGACGTCTACAAAAAATTGCATCCCGAAGCCCCGGAAGACAAACTCATAAGAGTAGGCCGAATTGCCACAGGTATTGTAGTGGTGTTGGGTATTGCCTGGATTCCGATTATGCAAAACATATCGGGTGTGTTGTATGAATATTTACAGTCGGTGCAGGCTTATATTGCCCCGCCAATTACGGCAGTATTCTTACTTGGCATTTTCTTCAAACGAATCAACAGTAAAGGAGCCATGGCAACACTGCTCGGTGGTTTGATAATAGCGGTATTGCGACTGGTATTGGAAGTAAACAAGAATCTGCTCGAAACAGGAAGCCTGTTGCATAGTTTTGGTACGATGAACTTTCTCAGTTTTGCTGCCTGGTTTTTCCTGTTTTGTGTGATAGTATGTGTGCTGGTAAGTCTATTAACACCTGCCCCCTCCTTTGAACAAATAAAGGGTCTTACGTTCGGAACGCTTACGGAAGAGCAGAAGTCGGCAAACCGGGTTAGTTATAACTGGCTCGATATTGTGCTATCTCTTATTGTAATAGGCATAGTTGCCTTTGTGATGATCAGCTTTACCGGATAAGCAAACGCTCGTGCTGAAGCCCGGTGAGAGATTGTTCAACCAAAAGGCCAGCCCGATTACGATAGCCGATTGATTAATGCTTCGGTCTCTATCACTGTAGCAAATTCGTCATTCAAACTTGCCAATGCTGTTTCATGGATCAGTTCAGCGGAATACTGTTGGCCGTTTGCGCCGGCCTTATTGAAAGTTGCTGTTGCATCGCTTACAATATAGGTATCGTATCCATAATTACCGGCCATGCGGGTGGTGGTAGAAACACAATGGTCTGTGGTAAGGCCTACAATTACTAATTTTTGAATTCCTTCTTTATCCAACCGTTCTTTTAAATCGGTTCCAATAAAAGCGCTGTTTACGTTTTTGCTGATAATGGGTTCTCCCGGCAAAGGAGCAACAACCGGTTTGAATTCGTTCCCGGTTTTGCCTTCTACCAGCGGGGAATTGGGATTGGAGGAACAATGCCTGATATGAATCAATGGCCATTGTTTTTTTCGCCAGAACTGCAGCAATTTTGCCGCGTTATCTTCCGCATTGAGATTATTTCTTTGTCCACCCCAATAGTCAAGATCGTCGAATGCTTTCTGGATATCGATAAGAATCAGTGCAGGTTCCTCGCGTAATTTCATATTCCAGGTTTTCCGCGCAAGGTAGTATGAAAAACAAAAAAAGAATATTAAAATCAGGCGCCCCCTTTGGGCGGTAATTTTGGCTCTGCTTGTTTTTTCTTTCTGCCCTCTTCTTTTCTCTTTTCAATTTGAATTACCACTTTCACGATATCCAGTAAGGGGCCGCCGATTCCCAGTCGCTGCGCATTGGAGTTAACCGGAATCACCTGCATGCCGGTGGGATGGAATACGAGGTATTCGCCATTCACTTTACCGCTGGAATCTACACTCGTTCCGGGAACATATACCTGGAATTTCACCTGCTGATAGCTCACCGGGAAATACCTGACATAATAATCGCCCTTTTGCTTGTACCATCGATCGGGTTTGATATCATGCCTGCTAATGGTAGACGATTGCCGCAATACGGCCATTCTTTCAAAAGCTTCGTACGAGGAATGGCCCAGTTCAAACAGTTTTTGCACATCCTGGTAACCTTTGAAAATATTATTCGATGCGATTGATGGAGAAACGGCTTTTACCATACCGGCTACTCCGCCGTTCAGTTCGAACAATTGCTTAGGTGTGAGCAACTGGTTCGCTGTAGTTTTAATGGTGGGAGAAAGTTTATTGTAGTTGGCCCCGCTCACTATCGACCATAACAACAATTGAACGTTCCTCTGATCAATATCGGATCGCGAGCGAGAGTTTGCCAATACGGTTTGAATCATATCTTTCCGATAACCCGTTACCGGTCCCTGGAAATAGGCATCGCGCGGCGACGGATCGGGTGTGCCCGGTTGCAGGCAGTAGGTTTTAAAAGTAGTTTCGTAAAAGCCGGGGGTCAATACAAAGCCTCCTTCTTCCGTTCTGGCAAGTTCTGTTAATGCAATGGGCTGTTGATCGGCCGGAATTTCGGGTTGAAGATTTATTTCATTGCTAACATGAGCTTTTCGATCGCCTGTATTCAAATGTTTTCTCGAACAGGAAAACAAAGAAACCAGCAGTAAAAGAAATACAAGCGATTTGAGTAGATTTTTTGCCATAGGGTTAATTTTTTAATCATCTACGGATCTATAACGTCTGTATCCGTTTTCCTAATACAAAGTCCAAAAAAAATGATGCATTTAAAAGACGGGCTGGAGTAAAGTATTGTTAAGAAGCTTAGCGCCTGAAGATGAATAAGATTGAGAGCCAGCCAAATTAGCTACGTTTTAATCCCTTGCCCCTCAGTGCAATGAGCCCCAATATGGGCCCGATGGCAAGGAGGGTGTAGATATATTGCCGGTTATTATTATTCAGCAATACATGCATTAATTGTATGCTAACAATAGTGATGGAAAACCCGATGCAGTTGACAATGGTAAGCGAAGCGCCTTTAGATGCCGGGGGTGCGTGGTTGGCAACAAGAGTGGAAAACAAGGGAGAATCGGCAACCACCGACATTCCCCAAATAAACATAAACAATAAAAGAACAGGTGTTGACTGATGGAATAAGAAAAACGGTGATAATAAGCAGCAGGAACAGGAAATCAATAAGGCCCAGGTAGCCGTTCTTTTTTCGCCGTAGCGCTGTGCTATCATTCCACCTGCTACGCAGGCAATGGCTCCGGCAGATATAACGAGGAAGGATAGTAAAGAAATATCAAAGCCCGCCTGAGGGTAGTGATCGCGGTAGGCGGATAAGATCAATGGAACAAAAGTCCAGAAAGCATATAACTCCCACATATGTCCGAAATAGCCAAAAGCAGCCGCGCGAAATTCTTTATTCCTGAATCCATGAAGGAATGCAGTGAAGCTGGGTTTTTGTGTGGGCTTTCGGAAAGGTCCGTCGGGTACTAATAATAAAATTGCCAATCCGCCCTGGCAGGACAAGAGCGATGTTGCATACACCACCCATTTCCATGGCAACACGTTGTTGATAGTTTTCAAAAAATGCGGAAAGGCGGTGCCGAGCACCAAAGCACCTACAAGGAAACCGAGGGATTTACCCAATTTTTGCTGGTAATGATCGGCCGCTATCTTCATTCCTACGGGATAAATACCCGCGAGAAAAAAGCCAGTTAAGAAACGAAACAATAAAAGTATAGTTATATCTACCGACTTAAAACTAAGAACAAGATTACAGGCTGCCGCAACCAGGGCGCTTAAAAAGAAAATGCGCGAGGGCGATATTCGATCTGCAATACTGAGAATGGCAAACACCAACGTGCCGCTGATAAATCCGAATTGAACGGCACTTGTTAAATTCGCCACATAGGTCGCGGGAAGATGAAACTGCCGGGCGATATCGGGCATGATGACATTGCCGGCAAACCATAGGGAGGTACAGAAAAACTGGGATATTACGATGACAGGTAAAACACGACGCATGAAAACAGCATTAGTAGAATGATCAATACGGTAGTCTCTAAAACCATTCTGCACCTGAGTATATTGACCGCCATTGTTAGTTTGTAAATATAATTTATCCGGGTTGTATCTTATCAAAGGGAGGCTGTTTCGAAATAATTTGTTTATGGAGGAAGAGTTTTGATGGTTCTTTATAGAAATTAGAAAGGTAATAGGTATAAGTTTTTGCATATCGGGTTCTTTGGGCTTTTGCCGGTTGCCCGTTGGGCCCTCCCCCCTCCCCCGCCACCACCCCCGAATTGTTGGCCTTTGGCTTGTGAAGCGACAAGGCCATGGCAGGAGTAAGTTCGAGTTTACTCCAATCAAGCACTTCATCGATAGGTGTGCACCTGACCAATTCCTGTCACCTGCAATGTTCGAACCCTTGCAAGGATAAGTCTTGAATCAGAATGTAAATATCAATCAGTTCGTTTCGCAGGCAATGGGAAAAAAACGTTGGGAAAATGGGAAAATTCGGAAATTGGGTAATAGGCCAGTAGAAGAGCTACAAAATAGAACTTGTAAGTGTTATCAATAGTATACTATCATTTAAAATTCCGCCCTCCCGGGAAGATTTTTTCGTTATTACTTTCTTTAAAAACCGTTGCGCTGCCTGTTGATGGCAAGCCAAGTGCTGCTTTTTCATCACGAGGAGATACAGTTAATAAAGAAGATTGTTCTTCGGGTAAATTGGTAAGCGTTCTCAAGAGTTTAGAAAAATTATAACAACGCTTCACAATTACATGAATCACCTCCCCTTCTACCTGCAAGCTTCCTTCTACCATTAACAACTTCGACTGTAAAATTTCCTTGCGGTATTCATTGAATAATTTTTCAAAAACCACCAGGTTGGCAGTCCCGGTTTCGTCTTCAATAGTAATAAAACAAATACCCGCCGCGGTTCCGGGTCTTTGCCGAACCAATACAAGCCCGGCCACTTTAACAAAGCTTCCGTCTTTTTTAGTGGCAAGTTCTTTGGTAGAAAGAATATGCAGCCGCTCCAGCTTCTCTCTTACAAAACTTACCGGGTGTGCTTTGAGGGAAAGAGCTGTTGAAGCATAATCCTGCACCACATGTTCCGGCAGACTCATAACCGGCAGGGATGTTACCGGTTCTTTGAAAGTACCGGAAGATTTCCCTTTAAAAATCGCCATGGGACGATCCGCTTTATTGGATATTTCCCACAAAGCTTCTCTTCTATCCAACCCTATCGAACGAAAAGCATCCGCATCGGCCAGCCTTTCCAAGGTTGATTCGGAAATTCCTGCTTCTCTTAATTCATTGATATGAGTAAATGATTTCTTTCGCGCATCCACCAGTAATTTCAAATCTTCCTCCCTTAATCCCTTTACCTGCCGGAAACCCAAACGAAGCGCGCAATAACTGCCCGAAAATCCCTCGAGTGTATTGTTCCACTCGGAATAATTAATATCAACTGGTCGAATATCAACAGCATGCTTTTGTGCATCGATTACTATTTGTGCCGGCTGGTAAAAACCCATGGGCAAACTGTTTAATAAGGCGCAGGCAAATATATCGGGATAATAACATTTGAGCCATGCTGATACATAGACCAAAGAAGCAAAACTGGCGGCATGACTTTCGGGGAATCCATAACTGCCGAAACCTTCCAGTTGACGGAATACACGTTGAGCATATTCACGGGTATATCCCCGCCGTGTCATTCCCGCAATTAATTTCTCTTCGAATTTGGTCACCAATCCCTTTGCTTTAAAAGTAGCCATGCTTCTTCGCAATTCATCGGCTTCTGCAGGAGTAAAACCAGCAGCTACAATCGCAATCTTCATTGCCTGTTCCTGGAAAAGCGGAACTCCCAATGTTCTGCCTAATATTTCTTCGAGTTCTTTGGAAGGATATTCAACAGGCTCTTCCCCATTTCTTCTTCTTAAATAAGGATGCACCATATCCCCTTGTATCGGACCGGGACGAACAATGGCCACTTCAATAACCAGGTCATAAAAATTTTTCGGACGCAGGCGGGGTAACATGGATTGCTGCGCCCGGCTTTCTATTTGAAATACCCCAATGGTATCGGCGTGCGAAATCATTTCATAAACAGCAGGATCATCCTGTGGAATATTGGCCAATGTAAAATCCATTTCATAATGCTGCTTTGCCAGTTCAAATGCCTTGCGGATACAGGTAAGCATTCCCAACGCCAATACATCGATCTTCATAAATCCCAATGCATCTATATCGTCTTTGTTCCATTCAATACAGGTACGGCCTTCCATTCTTGCATTGAGTATGGGACATAAATCTGAAAGTTTTCCTTTGGTAATTACAAAGCCCCCGGTATGCTGCCCCAACTGGCGAGGGAAACCCATAAACTGCCTGGTAAGCTCCAATACTTTTTTCAAATGCTGGTCGCCGGGTTGAAACCCTTCATCGCTGATTCTTTTTTCCTCGAACCATTCATCGGTATATTCCCAAATGGAATTGGATAAACGATTGATGGCATCGGTTGACAATCCCATTGCTTTTGCAACATCTCTCAAGGCGCCTTTCTGTTGTTGCTGTGTTACCGTTGCAACAATGGCTGCCCTGTCTCTTCCATATTTCCGGTAGATATATTGTATCACTTCTTCGCGCCGCTCGTGTTCAAAGTCAACATCAATATCGGGTGGTTCGTTACGTGCCGAAGAAATAAATCTTTCAAACAGCAAATCAAATTTTGTTGGATTCACCGAAGTAATGCCCAGGCAAAAGCAAACAGTAGAATTTGCCGCCGATCCCCTTCCCTGGCAAAGAATATGCTGTTGTCGCGCAAATCGTACAATATCGTATACGGTAAGAAAATAAGAAGCATAATTCATTTCCCCGATAAAGGCAAGCTCGTGCTTTATAGCAGCAATCGTTTTTTCGGGGATCTTTTCGCCAAAACATTCCCGGGCGCCTTTCCATACGAGATGGCTTAACTCCTCCTGTGGATTTCTTCCCTCTGTAATAATTTCTTCCGGGTATTCATATTTTAGTTCGTTAAGCGAAAAAGTACAGGCCCCGGCAATTTCCTGTGTTCGCGCAATGGCATCGGGGTATTGGCGGAACAATCGCTTCATTTCATCGATCGGCTTCAAATGCCTTTCCGCATTGGGATATAAGCGATAGCCAGCATTGTATATCGTAGATTTTTCGCGGATACAGGTAAGTATATCCTGCAATTCCCTTCTTGCCGGATGATGATAATGCACATCGTTGGTAGCAACCATGGGAATATCCCATTCACGTGATAATTGCGCAATCCGATAAAGATATTTGGCATCATATCCCCCGTAACGACGCGAAGCAGCGAGATAGAGATCTTTTCCCAAAACCTCCCTGTATTCTCTTATATCCTTTAAAAACGCCGGATCAAAGTCAAATTCATTGTTTAAATGTGAAGGCGGAATCGCAATCAGTTTTATATCGCCCGCATAGTGATAGATATCTGCCTTATATAAAAAACATTTTCCTTTCTCGGCACGGATATTTCCCTGCGTAATCAAATTGCAAAGTTTTGACCAGGCATTGATATTAACGGGATAAGCAAGCAGGGATATTCCATCCAATAAATCGAGCCGGCAACCCGGAATAACCCGGATATTCTTTTTTTTTGCAGCAGCATGCGCACGAACGATTCCTGCAAAACTGTTCCGGTCGGTGATAGCAATAGTTTCGTATCCATACGCAATGGCCTGTTCCACCATTTCCTCGGGATGTGAAGCCCCGCGTAAAAAACTAAAATTGCTGGTAACCTGTAATTCGGTATAGTCCATATTCATTTATTTCAGGCAAAAAATCCATGAATAAACCATTGGTAAGATTTTTCTGCATCGTAATGCCCCGAACGAAATAACCAGTAGCGATTACCCTCTTCATCTTCCACTGCGTAATAATCGCGGTGCCGGCCCCGGTTCAACCACCATTCCTGCTCAATACGCTCCGGCCCATCGGCCTTAATAACCTTATGCAGTTTTCCTTTGTAGCGAAACGACATAGGAGGATAATCGGGTATCGGCGCAGTTACCTGGATAAGTTCGGGATGTGATAAAATATGAATGGGACGAGGAATATCCAGTTTCCATTCGGCACTTTCCTTCTCCTGCAATGATGATGCCTCCCGGAAAGATCTTTCGGGCCAATAATGTTCTGCAGGCAAATAACGATGAATAACTTTATTGCCAAAGCGGCTTGCCAGCCGATCGATTAATTCAGATATAACCATGCTGTCGAGACCCGAACTGCTTTCCCAGATTTTTACCTGCGCGGGCGAAACTTCTTCCACCACCGGCGCCTCGAGTACAAACAATTCAATTCCCAAACCCGGTTCGATATCGGCCAGTTTGGGTTCAAATAATTTAAAAAGATGAAGGGCATTGTGTGTTGCACGATGGGTGCCGATTTCAATCGTTATCATTTTATGATCGATGCGATAGGATTTGAACAATGCCTTGCGCAATCCTTTTTCTTCCTTTCTCAATCGCAGGCATAAATCCTCCAATAATTTTTTTAGGGCGATTTCAATCCCGGTAGCAGTAACAATGGGCTCAAGACAGGGCAATCTTTCCATATACAACTCTACCGGTACTAATGGCTCTATAAATTCTTCTTCGGTACCCAATGCCTGGTTGATACGTTTAATAAAATGGGCGCCGAATCTTTTTTGCAGGATGCTGCGGGGCATGGAAATAAAATCCCGGATGCGATGAAGCCCGAGTTTTTCCAGTCGTTCAATAATCTCCGTTTCTACTCTAAGCGAAGCGGGATGTAAAGGCAATAATGCTTCAGACTGTTTTCCTGGTTCCACAATCGTTTTATTTTTTCCGAAACGGCTCAAAGCCCATGCAGCAGCTACCGTGTCGGCAATAGCCATCTTGGTATAATAACCAAATTCCTCAAATCGTTGGTGAATCGTTGTTATATAGATTTCCTCTCCTCCCCATAAATGAGTGCAGCCGCATATATCCAATATCAACCCATCGGGCAAATCAATGGCAACTACCGGTGTAAAGCGGATGCACCATTCGCCCATTGCAGTTAATAATTGTTGGGGAAGATGGGACTGATCTTCGATAACTTCGAGAGAAGGAAGAAGCACCCGGGCATCAGCTACTACCATTCCTCTTTCAATTCCATGCAGGGTGGCCGACTCACTTGCTTCTGTTATTACCATACGGCCATGATCGGCTGTGGCGAGTACAAAAGGGATTTCCCGTAAGCGCGGTTGCCGACGCATGTACCCATCCGTTTTGAGAAAACGGAACCATATTGCGAGAAATCTTTTCGGCATATCATCCCGTTTTCTTTTGAGTTTCGGGTGCTGCAGATGCATTCCCAGTAAGATGATAAAATCTACCGTTTCTCCATTCTATCTCCCAAATTCCCGGTTTTCCATTTCTGATCTTCAGCAATTCAACTTTCCATCTCGGGTATGCGAGACCGGGCATGTCATTATCAAATGCGCCAGGAAGCGAATTGATTTTCCATCGCGCAACGCAGGCATTTGCATTAAGGTTTTTGATATTTCTCCGGAGTATAAAACCCGTTACCCTGCTTTGTTCAACGGCCAGTTGCAGTCTGCGTGATGCAGTAAAATCAAGTTTTGGTATATCGCCTATTACGGCTGCGAGTCCTTCGCATTTCAATGCTTCCTCCATCACCCAGAGCTGATCTTTCTCCCTGCTTAGTTCAATAAAGATGATTTTAGCAGGATCGATATGGAATGATTTCAATGCAGGTGGAAATACCGTGCGCGCTGGAGCAATAAACACTGCTGCCCCTCCCAAGGCCATGAGCCGGGAACTTAGCGCCATAATAAACCCATTGGAGCAGGCAAGCGATTCCGGGCCTTCGTATAAAAATTCATGCACAGCACCGGTAGGAAAATGATGATTGGGAAATGAATAAAGCATGGGGCCCAGTCCGAATGCAAGCTGCCCATTCTTCCAGGCAGGTTTGAATCCCTGCAGGGAAAGAATTTCCTTTTGAAGGCTGGCGATAATATGGGAATTAACGGGAGGCATAGGGCGGGTTAGTGGAGCAAAGCTAATTATTTTTGAATATATTTACTAAAAATTTTAGCATTCCAGATCCTCTTTTTTCCGCTCGAATCCGGGAACTTTTGCTGGGCCAGATTGAGAATAGCTCCCAATAAGTTCCCGCATTACTGGAATGCTATTACCTGTGAATTGCTTTATCAGCATTTTAGTTTAACTCTCTGCGAATCCTCCGTTTCTCCCTTCTGCGGTAAAAATTAACCGCGGAGAAAGAAAAACGCAGAGGAGGCGCTGAGTCAGCTGTTTGGTTATATTGAACAGGGATTCTATAACCTCAGCGATCTGTATATGATGTGTTCATCCCGAATTAATAAATAAACATTCTGTAAAGGAAGAATTAATTTTGCCTCCGCTCATATCATTTATACCTGATTCAATATTTAAACCGTGGCACGATCAAAATTTATTTTTTTGTTAGTTACCTTGTTAACCACATTGCATCTTACCGTATTCGCCCAAAACAAGTCATCAGTTCTTGCTATTACCGGTGCCAGAATTTATACCACTCCCTATCAAGAACCAATAGAAAAAGGCATCGTGATTGTTGAGAATGGTATTATTAAAGCAGTTGGTCCCTGGGGAAAAATTAAGATTCCTAAAAAGGCAAAAATTTTAAAGGCAGATGGTCTTTCGCTGGTGGCAGGTTTCTGGAATTGTCATGTTCATTTAATGGAAGAGAAATGGAACAATGCCGCCGGCCAATCGAAAGAGGAACTGGAAAAAAAGATGGAAGAAATGTTTTTGCGTTACGGTTTTACGACGATCATCGATCTTGCCACTTTGCATAAAGAGAACCTGCTTGATCTTGCTCAGAGGGTTACTAAAGAAAATTTACGTTCACCCGAAATACTCTATGCCGGCGAACCCTTTGTTGCCGAAAACGGAAGCCCGCTTTATATTGCACCGCTTCGTTTACGCGAAGTGAAGAACAAAAGGGATGTGGAGCTGCATATCAATGAACAGGTAAAAGCCGGAGCATCCTTAATAAAAATCTGGTCAGCCTCACCTGCAAAAAAAGGCATTGTATCGCTCAGCGATAGTTTGATAGCGCACGCAAGTCTCATAGCCGGGAAATACGGGTTAGCAGTTGCTGCGCATCCCACCAATATCCGGGGCGCCGACCTCGCAATTTCCAATGGAGTAAAAATTTTGGTTCATACCTCTCCCGACGACCGGCTTCCCTTTCCCGATAGTTTAGTGGAAAAAATGATCAAGAAGCAGGTAGTATTAATGCCTACCCTGCAAATGATAAAATGGGAACTGGAACGATTTAATGTTCCTTCGAAAAACGACCCCCTGTTACAAACAGGTATCACCCAGCTTTCACAATTTTTCAAAGCCGGGGGAACTATTGTTTTTGGTACCGATGTTGGTTATATGACTGTTTATGATCCGGCCGATGAATATGTATTTATGCAACAGGCCGGCATGGATTACAAGGCCATTTTGGCATCGCTCACCATTGCACCTGCGCAAGTTTTCGGAAAGCAGAAAGAGACAGGCACCATTGAAGCTGGCAAAAAAGCACAGTTGCTGTTATTAAAGGAAGACCCGGCAAAAAGCATTTCAGCATTTACCAATATTGCCTATACCATCCAAAACGGCGAAATTATCTTCCGGAAGCAATAATGTTTTTTAAAAAAGAAGTAATTCAAAATCTGCGAATCAATTTTTGCAGCAAGCCACCGAGTGAAATTTTTTTATCGCAGAGAACAAGAGAAGGGGGTAACACAAGCCGATCACCCTGACTTTCTACCCGATAAAAAATCCGACAAATCGCAAATAAAAGCTATACCTGGAAAGTAAAAGGAGTTAATATTAAAATTAGTCGTTGCCCTATTAAAAAACAGGTTCTTTTTATAAAAACCGGGTTTGGGGATGTTATTTTTTTTATCTTTAATAACCGACACGAACAAACTAAACCCTGACCCAAGTGGTGAATTCAAAACCAACCCTAAGTAGAATTTCTTTTCTTTGTTCTCAGCCTGCAAAGCCCTTTTTGTGTATTGGCTTCCTTTTACTGCTTTGCACCGTAACGAAAGGGCAAATGCGGCTTCTGCATTTTGAGCATACGGACCCGCTAAGCAGTATCAACAGCGTCAGTTTCGTCAATCCGGCGCAGGGATATGTTGCATTCGATAACAGCATAGGATATACGTCGGACAGCGGCCGTACTTTTACGAGAAAGTACATAACCGCTAACAACGTTGACTACAACGGGTATTTTGTAAATTTACTGTTCGGTTTTGCTATTGAGGGCGTTAAGGCAATAAATGCAAATACTGTATTTGTATATGGCGATTATGGTGGCGTTCCCTCAATACTACATTCAACAAACGGGGGCGATAACTACAAACTGATATATCATTCTCACCTGCAGCTTAACCTGGCTAACTCGATCAGGCATATGATATTTCCCCGGAACAACCTGATTGGTTATGCTGTGGATTATGATCGAATCATTAAAACTGTAAACGGGGGGTTAAATTGGTTTGTAGTTTACGAAGCGGAAGCCAGCAATTTCCAACGCCTTTACGCAAGTAATAACGATACCGTTTTTGCTCAACAAACCATCAATTTTGTGGGGCGGTTGATGTGGACAGGTAATGCCGGCCTTAATTGGCAGAACCTTCCCCTACCCAATGGCCCTCTCAACGGAATAGCGGTTTATAATAGCTCGAATTTATGGGCGTCTATAGGAGATAATTTATACTTCACGTCCAATAACGGCCAACAATGGACAGCCGTAAACGATCCGATGCAAAGCGATATTGAATTCCAGGACATACAGTTTGTTAACGACAGCACCGGTTTTGGACTATTGGGAGATGGCGATGTTTATAAGTCAACAGACCGGGGAAGAATATGGGAAAGATTGCCAGCCGACTACAATTTAGACAGTTTCGGGGCACAACTCATACACTTTATCCATCCCAATCAATTCTGGGTAGCGGGAGTTTGGGGTTTTGTTGCCATCAATACCAACCCGGGTCTCGATCCTTTGCCGTCGGCTTATTTTACGGTGGATACAATGGGGCTGTTAGCTACGGGACTTGTGCATCTCAAGAACCATTCGAATACGCATTATAGTTACCGGTGGTACAAAAACGATACATTAATCAGTACCTCGTACAACGCTTCTTATACACACAATGTTTTCCAATTGCGGGATACTATTAAGTTGGAAGTTTTGAATGCTACGGGTAGTGCTATCCAAATCAGCCATGTTGATTTTCACCGACCCGTTGTAATCAATTCTTTCAGTCCGCAAAGCGCAGGGCAGGGAACGGAAATAACAATTAGCGGGGAGGAGTTCAATGGCGCCTACAGCGTATCGTTTGGCGGGAAGGAAGCCGCATGGTTTACGGTAGTCGATAACAATACCATCCGAGCCGTGCTGGATAGCGGGCTCTCGGGAATTGTGCGCGTAGCAACATTAAGAAATGTTGGAACAAAAGCGGGGTTCACATTCATACCCCGGCCAATTGTTTTGAATTTTAGTCCTACCTCAGCTACTGCCGGTTCTTCGGTTATTGTTAACGGGCAGTACCTGGAGAATGCCGGTACTGTAAAAATTGGTGGTGTTCCGGCAAATTTCACTTATATCTCTCCTACACAAATTTCAGTAACGGTTCCTTCGGGGCCATCCGGCTCTATCGAAGTAAGCACGCCGGGTGGTTCCCATGCTTTGGGAGGGTTTATCAATCTTCCAACACTTTCATCCTTTACTCCTCAAAGCGGTACATTCGGAACGTATATAACCGTTACCGGCACCTCCCTTACCGATATAAACTCTGTAAAAATCGGCGGGCTGCAGGCAGATTCATTTATTATTATCTCCTCTACACAAATTATAGCGATCCCCGGCGAAGGAAATTCGGGAAGCATTACGGTGGCAAAACCGGGAGGCAGTGCAAGCCAGGGATTTTTTGAATGGTATGCCCCACCGGTAATTTCTTCTATCTCTCCTTTATCGGGTACGGCAGGAACGGTGGTTACCATAACAGGCAGCGGATTTAATTCTACACCCTCCAGCAACATCGTTTATTTCGGATCGGTGAAGGCAGTAGTAACCTCAGGCACTACCAGCTCACTTACGGTAGTAGTTCCAAACAGTGCACCATTCTCACCGGTGTCGGTTACCAACCGGGGCCTTACCGCCTACAGCAGCAAGCCTTTCCTGGTTACTTTTACCAATGGCTCAAAAATAGACCATGAGTCGTTTTCGAATAAATGGGTTATGCCTGCAGATTCCGCGCGCTTTCCGCTATTTTTTACTATTGGCGATTTCGATAACGATGGTAAATTGGACGTGGTATTTGCGAATATAGAAGAAAATGCCAGGGAACCGCACCTACTGACAGTTCTTCGCAATACGGGTACCAGTTCGGCAATATCTTTTAGCCGGAGCGATCTGACAGTTTCTGAGAGTCCCAGAAAGATGAGCACTGCAGACCTGGATGGAGATGGCAAACTCGACCTCGTAATGGGTAGCGCTATTGATGGTAGTATTAAAATTTACCGCAACACGTCTTCTACTGGCAATATCAGTTTTGCAAATCCGGTAACAATAACAGGCGTTGAACCGGGAGACAATATTATTCTATCGGATATTGACAAGGATGGAAAAACGGATATGCTTAATGGAAAAACGATCTTTAGAAATATCAGTGAAATAGGAGCGCTGGCATTTACATCGCAGCAACTTCTTATAGAAGGTAGTAACTTGATATTAAGAGACATGGATGGCGATGGATGGGATGATGTTATCAGCGGTGTTTTACTAACAGATAATATCCATGTGTACAGAAACATTTCTGTGAAGGGACGAATAAGATTCACACCAGCATATCTTACTGCATGCGAAGGGCCTTGGACTCTCTTCACGGGTGATGTTGATGGAGATGGCAAGCCTGATATTTTGACGCAAACACATGCAACCAACAGCGTTCGTGCGTTCAGAAATACGAGTAGCCAGGGCAGTATTTCTTTCGAAGGGTTTAACGATTATGCGCTGGGTATTCCCAACTCAAATATGAGTTTACACGACCTGAACGGTGATGGCCGGCTGGATGTAATAACCGCTCACAAAAACGCAAATCTTAGCCTGTTTGAAAACCTGAGTTCCACCGGTGCAATTGTTTTTGATAACCAGGTTAGCTACGACACAGTATTTTTCTTTGGCTATAACGAAGTAGCAACGGCGGATTTTAATGGAGATAACAGGCCCGACATTATCAATGGCTCTTACACTACAAAAGCAATAACGATATATATCAATAATGTAGTACCCAAGCCGGCAATATTGAGTTTTTCACCCACCATCGCCAGCTCGGGAGATACCATTGCTATAACGGGCAGGAATTTTAACAATGTAAACTCAGTGAGTTTTGGCGGAACTCCTGCACAATCGTACACGGTAATTTCTTCCACAATAATCAAGGCTGCTATTGGAAATGGAGAAAGTGGTAAAGTGTCGGTAACAAATAGTTTCGGAACAGGTTCGCTGGATGGCTTCAACTATGGGTTTGGGCCAGTGATAACCCAGATTAATCCCGCCCCGGCACCCGCCGGGTCGGATGTGATAATTAATGGAAATTATTTCGGTGCCTCGCCGGCCGACAATGTAGTTTATTTTGGAAGTGTTAGAGCAGAAATTAAATCGGCTAATACGCAAACGATGACCGTAACCGTACCAAAAGGTTTTTCAACCGATCATCCTCTAAGCGTAACTGCAAATAAGTTTACCGGCTTTTCTTCGAAAGTTTTCAATCCCAGTTTTCCGGGAGCTACCGAAAATCTCACTCCAAATTCATTTAAAACCTTTGATTTCTACCGATATGGCGAAAGCGATGCTTTCGATTTTGACAATGATGGCAAGCCGGATATTTTCCGCAGCGGAAGCGGCGTATTTATCGCACGAAATACAAGCCAGCCGGGCAATCTTAGCTTCGAAAACGATATATCACTACCTGCAGGTGGGCCGAATAATGTTGTAAAAAGCATCGCAGCGGATGTGGACGGCGATGGTATGCGCGATCTCGTATCTGTAGTGAATGGATTTACGCCATTGATTTCTGTTTTCAAAAATATCAGTACGCCCGGCAGTTTAGTTTTCGGATCCAGGATTGATATAATCGTAGGTACATACGTACGCGAATTCCGGGATATTGATGTTGCCGATATCGACAGGGATGGCAAACCCGATATTGTGCTTACCGACTACAATTCTTCTATATTGATTCTCCGAAATGAATCGAAAAACAATCAAATCGTATTAACACCCAAACCCCTTCTGCATATCGATAATTATATAAAGTCGGTATCGGTTGCCGATATCGATGGAGACAGTTACCCGGATATTGTTGGCTCTTTAAGAGATGTAATGCTTATTGGTATCTGGAAAAATAATTCGGTTCCGGGATTTATTTCTTTTTCACCTGCTCAGAAATATGATTTTGGAATTGAAACTGAACACCTCGAACTCGCCGACTTAAACAAGAATGGACGACTGGATATTATAGGCGCCGGGGGACACTTCCATAAAATTTCCCTGCGCAGGAACATATCTTCGCCGGGTACGATTGCATTTGGCAATATGCAGCATTATGAGACCGGCTTTGAGCCCTGGTATATAAATACAAGCGATGTTGACGGCGATGAAAAAATAGATGTAATAGTGCAGAACAGGTATAGCAAAAGCGTGTCGATTCTAAAGAACAATAGTTCTGGCGACAGCATCTCCCTTCAAAGTGCCGTTAATTATGCTTTGCTGGAAGAAGGGAAGTCGGCGGTGGTCGCCGATTTTGATATAGATGGTAAACCAGACATCCTTGCTAATACGCTCTACAGTTCTCCCTCAATTTTATTGAACAATACCGGAGCGTTCATTATCACTGAATCCTGCACAAATGGCAGTGTTACTATCAGCTCCGACTTTACTGGAGCCAGCTACCAATGGCAGCAAAATACTGGCTCGGGCTTTGTTTCAATTACCAACAATTCAAATTTCTCCGGCACAAACTCTGTCAATCTCCAAATCAACAACATACCCGCTGGCTGGAATGGTTATCAATACCGTTGCCTTGTAAACGGGAACAAATACAGCAGTATTTACCAGTTGTCTATTGTGGGAACAGCGGTTACACCAGCTGTCACAATATCGACTTCCTCCACTACTGCATGCGCCGGAACCAGCATTTCGTTTACTGCAATTGCGGAGCATGGCGGATCTTCACCTGCATATCAATGGAAAGTGAATAACCTGAATGCAGGCAGCAACCAGGCTACATTTACAAGCAGTACGTTAAAGAATAACGATGTGGTGAAAGTGGTGCTTACCAGCAATGCATTTTGTTTAACCAGGGCCACCGATACCAGTAACGAGATCGTGATGACGGTGAGGCCTAAAGAAGCACCTTCGGTTACCATCAGTGGTAATTCGGCAGTGAATGCAGGACAAGCGAGTGTGTTAACAACCAGTATCCAGTACGGAGGAAATTCACCACGTTATCAATGGCAGGATAGTACGGAATCGCACACATGGGCAAATATTGCGAATGCCGTTGGGCAAACAATTACCTATACGCCGGCGAAAACTGGCGATAAAATCAGGTGCAACCTGACAAGCAATGATACCTGTGCTACGAGACCAGACGCTGTAAGCAATGCAATAAAATTCACAGTAAATATTCCCACTTCTGTTGGGCCAATACCGGCAATTCAATTTGGTATTCGCTTCTTCCCGAACCCCGCAACGGATATTGTCATTCTCGATTCTATTAAACGATCCGATGGATGGCAAACACTCTCGTTGCTAAACGCTGGAGGTTTCAAACTATTCGATATTCCCGATATCCGAAATCAAACACAAATACGGATAAACGTACAGTCTTTGCGCGCCGGTGTGTACATGATAGTGCTTCGAAGAAGAAGCGGGGAACCCGCCTATATTCGTTTTATAAAACTTTAAAGAAAATCCAGCGATTCTCAGTTTTTTCCAACGGCCAACTGAAAAAGAACAGCCCATTTTATACCGAAGAGAACCCGGGAAGCGGGATATTGATTTCCTGCCCCTTTTTACTACGGTAACAACTTTCGGCCGGGTCGGGAATTTAAATCCAACCAGGAAAAGTAAAAGATGAACGGCGGCTCGGAAGCCAGATCAACAACTTTTGATTATTGAAGTATAGGCTATATCAAGCATTTCGATAGTTCCAGGCGTATTCGATGTATCGATCTGACCGCAAGGACAGCAGCGCATTATCGCCTGCATGCAAGTAGTACTTGCATTATTGGTCTTACAAGGTAATTTGTTACGACCCCATACCAGCTTTCAATTATCCGCATATAACAATAAATGAAAAAAAATTTGTGCAGTCAAATGACTGCACTATATTTGCAGCCGAATAACTGCATAAAATGGAAACACGCAGAGATGTATTTCAGGCAATCGCCGACCCGACACGCAGGGCAATACTGGGTTTGCTGGCACTCCAGGCAATGACCCCCGGAGCCATTGCAGAGAACTTTGATTCCTCGAGGCAGACTATTTCAAAACATATCCAGATTTTGACAGAATGCCAACTCGTAGCACAAGAGCAAAGAGGACGTGAGATATACTATCACTTTAATCCACAAAAACTGAAAGAGGTGTCTGATTGGGTTGGCCAGTACCAAAAATACTGGGACAAGAAATTTGATTCGTTGGAACGTTACCTAGCCAAGATTCAAAAAAAGAGGAGATAATATGGATAACTACAATTTGTTCAAACAAGAAGACAATATTCTTATTCACACAAGGCTCCTGGATGCCCCCAGGGAATTAGTTTGGGAAGTATGGACCGATCCGGAACATATAAAAGAATGGTGGGGACCAGATGGTTTTTCGCTGACCACCCATTCCATGACGGTAGCACCGGGTGAAACCTGGGATTTTATTATGCATGGTATGGGAAGAGACTGGGTTAATAAAATTGAGTATGTTGAAGTGATAAAACCATCCTTACTCTCCTACAAACACTCGGGTGAAAATAATGAAGACTACAACTTTACAGTCTCTATATCCTTTGAGGAGATCGAAGGAAAAACGCTGTTGACTATGAAATCGATATTCAAGTCGAAAGAAATAATTGAAGAGTTAAATAGAAAGGTAAATGCCATTGAAGGTGGTAAGCAAACCTTAAATCGCCTCAGCAACTACCTCAAAATATTTTCCGGCAATCAATCGTAAACAATATAACCGAAAGTATGCGAAACCTTATTTCATTTATGCACCTGTCCCTCGACGGATATGTGGCAGGGCCGAATGGAGAACTCGATTGGGTGAAAGTTAACGACGAAATTTTCAATCATGTCGGCAAGCGGATAAGTGAGGGAGACACCGCATTGTATGGCAGGGTAACCTACGACATGATGGAAAGCTACTGGCCCACAGCAGGCGCAAAACCGAATGCAACAAGGCACGAAATTGAACATTCGAACTGGTATGCCAGGGTTCACAAAGTTGTGGTATCAAAGTCGATGAAAGATATGACCCTGCCCAATACCAGCATTGTTAGCGATAACCTGCTGGACAAAATCACCGAAATAAAACAAAGGCCGGGTAAAGAGATCCTGCTTTTCGGCAGCCCCGCAACCACACACACTCTTACTCAACTGAACTTAATTGATGGCTACTGGTTATTCGTAAATCCAATTATTCTCGGGAAGGGCATTCCTTTGTTCAAAAATATACAAGACAAAATAATGCTGAAGCTGTTGAATACGCAACAGTTTTCCAGTGGAGTAACTGAATTGAATTATATGGTGGAGAGATAATTGCACCGGCTGCTAAAACCGATTCGTATCTGCAATGACAATTTTAAAACCCTCCACATCAACCAAATTACCGACCATGATGACCCGCGCGAAATACTACGCAGTAATCTCTGCAATTATTCTATTAATTAGTTGCAAAACCAGCAAGCTTACTCCACCCTCCCTGCCCGAGCCGGGGATGTTCAGGATAGCAATACTTTACCCGAACGGTAAAGAAAAAACTTTCGACATGGACTATTATGAAAAAATACACATGCCGATGATGGCTGGATTCCTGGGGGAAAATTTGAAGTTTTATGAAATTGATAAAGGTATAGCCGGTAGAACACCGAATGATGAGATACCCTTTTTAGCCATTGGCTATTTCTACTGTTACAATATTGCTGAGTACAACAATGCTGTAGCAAAAAATATTGAAGTGATCCGCAACGACATAAAGAAATACACGAATATTCAGCCCACCATTCAAATAAGTGAAATCAGGCAAGTTGTGAACAATAAAAAATAAACAGAAGGCCCAATTCCACCCATCAAAATACAAGGCACAAGCATTCCACCTCGAATGTGAAAAATAATTTTATCCGCCGCGGACATTCTTATTGAATTGCAGGCCCTGCTAACCAATTTTTGAATGCCGACAATTTCATCCGGGAAATAAATACCGGCTCCCGGGCATCGGGAAATACAATCACCTGCCATTTCTCCTTTGAAAAATATCTTAGTCCCTTGATAGCTCTCCGGTTCAACAACCTATTCCGGTTAACCCGGTAGAACTGCGATGTGTCTACTGAACCGGTCAACTGGTCGAGGCTTGAAGCCGTTAAAAAAAACGACCTGCCGTCAAATTGCGTGCATTTTATCTGCCCGTATCTACTCTCGAAATACGCAATATTATCCGCTCCAACTGGCAAGATGCTATCCCGGTCGTTTACCAACAGGGTGTATTGCCTCTTTTGCATCGACTCCAGGTGAAGTTTCAATTGAGCGATTACTGTAGAAAAATCGTTTGTTTCAGACGCCGGTGTCAGCCAGCTTAGTTTATCAAGCGATTTGTATAGTTTTTCTGCACGAACTGGTTTAAGCAGGTAGTCTATGCAAAGAAACTCGAAGCACCGCACCATATAACTATCATACGCAGTAATAAATATAACGGGACCCTTTACCAAAAACTCCTCTGCTAAATCAAAAATAGTACCGTCAGATAGCCTTATATCCAATAAATAAATGTCTGCCCGCGGAATTGTTGGCAAAATAATTTTGGCCTGTTCTATGGATCCAATAGCTGCAACCACCTCTACAGGTTGCCGGTACCGGGCCAGGAGTTCAACAATTTGTTTTGCTGCCAGCATTTCGTCTTCAATAATAACAGCCTTCATACTAGTTGAATTGCAAGGGAAGATGTACTTTGAAACAATGATCTGCTTCTTCCCACAAAATGGTTTTTTTAAAAAGTAACAGGAATCTATTATTAAGATTCTGAAGTCCGGTACCGGTACTTATACGCAATGATTTTACCGGATTGTAATTGTTTTGAACAATTAGTTGATCTGATTCCGCAAAAATCTCAATAAAGAGAGGCGCAGATTCCGAGAAGTTTGTATGCTTGAATGAATTTTCAACCAGCGATTGAATAGAAACAGCCGGCAGAAGACAGTCCAGAATTTCATCGGGCACACGGATAGTCAAAAAGAATGAATTGGGAAACCGGGCCTTCATGAGATGGCAGTAGCATTTGGCAAATTCCAGTTCTTCCCGAACAGTATTAATTCGCCGATCATTCATTTCGAGGAGAGTTCTGAAAAAATCAGATAATTCGTCCACAAAATCCGCCGCCTGTCGTGGGCTGTACAGGATCAAACCCTTCAAGGTAGTGAGCGCATTGAAAAAGAAATGTGGTTTCAGTTGGTTCTTCAGTTGATTGAGCGCATTATCGCTGTGAAGTAGCTGAAGATTCTGCAATTCAAAACTCAGTCGTTGTTTTTTTATCGATACACGCAACAGCATCGTGGTAACACATAACAATACCACTTCCAGCCAGTATGAAAGGGCAAACAGGTACGAACTGATCTTTGCCGGCAATCTTCCGGGGAAATACTTCATTTGAAGGCTGAGCAAAGCTGCAAACAGTGCCAGCGCTGTTGCAATCTGGTATAACCATACCCTGGCCGTTGCCAAACGGCTGATTCCGATATACAAAAGGCAAGCCGCTGTCATAAACGCACCGCTTATTCGAAATGCCCAATCCAACCAAAACCCATCTGGATTTTTTATATGGTAAACTAAACTTACCCGGGGCAGGCAAAAAAGCAGTGCGATTACAAGGGCAATTCCTAAAATCATCCGTGGCGAAATAGGCCTTTGTAAAGCACTGCTCACTGCTGTTATTTTTTATGTTTGGATAGAAAATCCCAAATAAGGTCCGTGGCATTAAAGGCGCGAGAAGGAGCATCCGCTGCCGGCCTGCTTTTCACGCCTCCGGGCCATGAATGGCCGCCGTCGTTAGTCAGATATAAGTTAACAGTCGATCCCTGTGCACATGGAGTCCATTCCCATTTCGAATACAATTCAGATTCCTCTTTGAGCGTTTTGCCCGGACTGCATCTTCCTGCCTCGGCCCATTTGTTAAGTACCGAATCCACATTCGTAAAATAATATCCGCCGATTCCCACCCCTCCCGTATAAGGTACTTTCTCATCCTTGATTGAATGAATATGCAGAATCGGGATTAATTCAGCATCCGCCGGAAAGGATTCGGTCATCATGGTACCACTGACCACTGCCATAGCAGTAAATTTCCCTTTGAGTTCGGCAGCCAGGCGGTAAGCAAGCATTCCGCCATTGGAAATACCGACAAGGTAAATTCTCTTCCCGTCTACGTTATACTTCTCTGCCAATTGTTCCGATAATAGCCGAATAAATTCTACATCCCTGATATTATTTTCAGCCGCATAATCGCAACAGGTGCCGGCATTCCAGGTTCTCAGTCCCAGCACTCCCGGTTTTTTAACTCCCTCGGGGTACACGGCTATAAACCCTGCCTCATCTGCTTTACGCGAAAACGCATACTGCTCTGCGAACTGCCTTGCATTCCCGCCGGTGCCATGTATACCTATTACTAATGGAAGCTTCTTACCGAAATCATAATAGTTTTCGGGAAGATGAATCGTAAACGTTCTTGTCAATCCATCCAGTTTCAAAGAGTCTTCTATTGTATAAATTCTGTCGCATTGACCCATCTCCCTGGTACAAGCCGTGCCCATTATAGAAAGTAAGAATACCAGGAAAAAATAAATTCTTTTGGTGCCTCTTGTTTTCATACCCTTTTTTTAATTATTCCTGCGTTGTTTCCACTCTGCTTTTCTTCTCTCCTGCTCTTGCTTATAGATCCGGAATTGTTCGGGAGATAAAATCTTTTTTACCTGGCTGTCTTTCCTTTTCTGGAGCGATTTGAGCTGTTGTCCCTTGCGAAAGCGGGATTGATTGGATTGCTTTAGCTTCTCCGCTTCTTCCAAAAACTCAATTTGAATTTTGTCCATTTCTTTTTGCTGTGATTCATTAAGGTTTAATAAACTGTAATACTCTTTTTTCTGTTGTTGAAGTTTAGCTTTTCTGGCTTCCGCAGAAGCATCCTGTGCAGAGGAGTACAGGGAAAAAAGTGATAACAGTAAAACGGTGACAAAGCAATTTTTTCTATTCATACTTATTTTTTTGTAAAAGAAACTCAAGTGAGCCAGGTGGTAAATAGCTATCCATGTGAACTGCATAAATTCGGCCGTGAATAAGATATTCCGGGCTGTCAATTAGTTTAAACGGAAACTGGCAGGTATCCACATAAATAAATTTGTAATGGGTTGCATGGCGGTAGAAAGTTTCGTTGACGACCGTTGTCACGCGTAATTGATACAGTCGCCCACTGATTTATTGGTATTGCCGGTAAAGGCCGGTATTCTATTTTTTGAAAGGGGCCATCAGGTAATATAGCGTATGTAAGTACAAGAGGATGTTTATATCCCGAACCGGCAGTTTTATTTACGTAGTATTTTATCCCGCACTTCCCGCCAGGTAATGAGCTTAATATTCAATTTGCCCAGCAATAAGCGGCATTCTTCGCTGTTGAAAAAGTCAAAATCTTCCTGTCTCCATTTACTACCCCAATACAAAAACCCTTTGGTCATGGCCCGGGTTTCACTATTATCGAATGCAGTGTGGATGAGTAAGCACGAGAGACCCGGCTTGAGTTGGGTGAATATCTTTTTATAATATTCTTTCAGGCCAAAATCGAAATCCTCCGGCCCGGCCTGGTATAAGTGGTCGACCACCACATCGTTGTTATTTATCTTTACTGTTTGCAGTATCGGTTCATCACGCGTCAATAATACAGGAACCCCGTATTCTCTTCCCAACTTTATGTAAATGTTAAGCAATTCACTGGTATTCCTCGCCGCATACATGTGCGCATCAAAATGGGTGAATTCAATTCCGTTTTTTCGGGCCATTTCAATCTGGTTTCTCAATTCGAGCTCCACTTCTTTTGGTTTAGCATAACGCACCATACTGTCAACCGTAGAATAAAAGAAACCATTGGCATTTACCAGGGAGCTTACGAGATTGCGCGAACTAACGGGCCCCCATTTGTAATGTTTCCATTCGCTGGTAAGTGTTAAATGCAGTCCCCAATCAAAATCCCTGAGCTGCTTTGCAAATGCCGCAATTTCCATAAACCAGGGGCAGGGCACCATGATACTGGCAGAATTTACCGACCCCGATTGAAAGGATGCTATACCAGCCTCGTTTATTGAATGACTCATTCCCAAATCGTCCGCGTGAATAATCAGCAACTTTGTACTATCGCCATAGCCCAGCCTCGCCGCCACGCTTTGATTGGCCTGGCCATGGATATGAATATTCGAGAGGAGCAGCAATAACAAAAAGCAAACAAGTTTTTCCTGGAAAAACATCGATCTATGCATTGTATGTGAATATTACTATAAAACATCGACAATACGTTCTTTGCAGGAAAATACACGACTCCTCTAGCGCTCCACTTTTTCCATAGTATTGATCGTACTGCTCTTTACCAATTCTTTTATGTTTTTAGAGAGCTCTTTCATGTAGGGCATTCGAAAATGCAAATCAAAAGCTTCTTTATCCGTCCATTGCTCCTGTAGTATAAAGGTATTGCCTTCCTTCCCGCCCCTGTACAGGTCGTATTGCAGGCAGCCTTTCTCATTTCTTGAAGGAAGGATGTTATTGGCCAATAATTCTTCCAATTTATCTGCGGCCCCTTCTTTGGCTTCCAGGATGGCAGTAATATACAAGAGTTTTTTTCCGGTACGGGCCCTGGCCGGTAGAGTTGCTGTAACATTCATTTCCACTACGGCCAAAGGATTTATCAGCCCCTTGATGTAATAGGTTTTGCTGATGGGTGGTTCTCTTCTACCTTTAAAGAACTCTATGCGCTCCAACACATAGTCTTTGAAATATGCCGAATCGGTAAGAAAGGTTTCAATTTCATCGATAGCATCAATCGTGGAGCCGGCAGCTTCTATAACATTTCGCAGATTGGTAAATGTTTGCCTGATCTGTTCCCTTGGGCTCGAATTAATTAGTTTCCCTGTTTTATCAGTACCTATCAATCCCGAAGTCTTGACGATGCCCAGTTCCGGGAAAATTACGGCATGGGAATATCCGCGCACTATCCGCAAGCTGTCGGAGTTAACATATTGTACCCCGGCAAACTGGGCAGTAGCGGGATAATACAGGATGAGTGTTAATAGTAAATGCAAGCTTCTGCAACAGGTTCTAATATTCATTTCAATGGTTTTATTCCTATCTAAATTTGCATTCAAGCAATCTTCGGGCATTTTACGCTGATCAACGCCCGGCATACAGGTATGTGGAACGATTTTGTGCGCCCAGGTAACCATACCATCCGGATGCCTAAACGCAGCAGGTTATTTACTTTGCCTTCGGTAGCTACTCACATCCACTTCCTTTAATGGATTGCCGCCATCGATAAAAAATTTGCCGCCTGTTTTCAAAACATTCGCAACGCTGGTTAATGCCTGTATTTCAATTTCCGGGAGGCGGCCGTCGAAAGCACCTACCCTCACGGCAAACACTATATCAAACATTTTCTCTTTATCGCCTAACACAAACTCTTCAATTTTCGCTTGCCTGAATGCAAGTCGGCCCGATTCGATCTCCGATCGGGAACCGCTGATTGCCATTTTTATCGCTTTTGCAGAACGGTCGATGGCGAGTATATGCCCCTTGCCTATGCGCTTCGAAATTTCCCGCGCAGCCGCTCCGGGACCACAACCAATTTCTAAAATCCGTATGCCGTCCCTCAGGGGTAAGGCATCGATTATCAGTTTCAACCGATTTGAAATGTTATTTCCCATATATTCTTTCTAAAACAGTCTGATAAATTCCTTCCGTCAATCCATCAATTGCTGTACGTTTATGCCCTCATCATATTAATTCGTACCATACCTGCACAAGACCGCTCGAAAACTGCTTTGCCTGAACAACATGCAATTGCTGTTCTACATTACCGTCTCTGAATAACCTGATGCCATCGCCCAGCAAATGCGGTATTACATTAATGATCATTTTATCTATTAATCTATTCCGCAAAAGTTCAAAAACTATTTCACCGCCTCCATCACAATAAATATCCTTACCCGGCTGAACTTTTAACGAACGAACCAATTCAACAACATCTGAATGATAGTGCGCATGCCCGGCCCTCCCGGTTCTTTGCCTCGACATTACAAACACCTGCTTGTTCTTGTACGGAACTCCCTTGCCAAATGAAAGCACTTTGTCAAAGGTCTTTCTTCCCCAGATCACCGTATCTACTCCTTCCAGGAATTCTGAAAAGCCAAAATCTTCATTGGGTGTCGACACCAACGATAAAAAGTCTATATCCCCATCGGGTTTTGCAATATACCCATCCAGGCTCATCGCGATATACAACAATAAGTTTCGATTCATCGCTGGTAATGTGTACTGAATTAATCGTTTTTTAGATCACATCATTTTCTTACCCATATATACACCCGTTCTGTCTGGGCTTCTATGCTATAAGGCGCTCTTTGTATAATGTCGACTACTTTAAAACCCGTTTCTTCTACAATCTCCCGGATTTTTCTCAGCTCGAATTGCATAAATTCAATATCTACCGGTTGTTCAAGAAAGCTGCTCAAACAAACTACCTGCCCGCCTGCGTGAAAGGAACATAACAATTCGCCCTCGGTCGCCAGCACCCGGTAGATTTCTTTAAAAGCCAGCTTTACCTGTAGATAGTCCAGGTTAACAATGGCATAAAAGGCAATTGCGGCACCGAAATGACCACCAGGATATTCGAGTTCAAGAAAGTTTGCTTCCTGAAAATACAGGTGCGGAAACCGGGCCCTTGCAATCTTCAGCATCTCGGGAGATATATCAATTCCTACTATCTCCGTGCAACCCTGCTGGTATAAATAGTTGGTAGTATGGCCGGGACCACAGCCCAAATCTGCCCATATTCCCTTGCGTTTGTTCCGATCGAGAAAAGCGCGCAATAAACTTCTATCCATTGGCTTGTGCTCAAGTTCATCAACAAACCTGAGTGCATACGCCATAGCAACTTTATTGTAACAATCCACAATATCCACTATTCGATTCATCTCTTTTCGACAGAGCTTTTTATTTTTTGTAGTTGTGGCTGCAGTATCGAAGCGCATTGGCCAGTGCCTGGTGTAATATAGTTGCATGGTCTTCTGATGGAAGATAATCGAAGGACAGCTCCAGGTTTTTATTACCCAGTCCTTCCATTTTTTGACTTAGCAATTTCGCATCCTGTTCCATTGTTCTTCCGGTTGCTGAAGGTGTCAGGCCTTCCTTTCCGACACCGATATAAATCTGAACCTGCTGTTTCAGCGTTTTCAAACTCGTTGGCTCGTATTGCAGGAGAGATCCATTATCCCACCAAATGCTGGGACTAACAATGAGGTATCTGGTAAAAAGCATTGGTCTTTTAAACAAAACTTCGGTGGCAAACAAACCAGCCAGTGACTGGCCAATAATTGTTTTGTGCCTCGTTGTCCTATACCTGCTGTTGATAAAAGGTTGCAGCTCCATTTCAAGATAGTCCATGAATTCTTCCGAATGTCCCGACGACGGATATTTGATACTGTCGGATACTATTTTTGTCCTGAACGTATAATGCTTTCTTCTGTCGCTGGCAACAATACCCACCACAATCGATTTGTCGACATAACCTACCCAATCCGAACTGTAAAACTGATACAGTCCCGTCACATGCAGAAAATCTTCGTCCAATGCTCCATCCAGCAAATAAACGACCGGGTAACGGGTGGTATCGGATTCCTTATATCCGGAGGGCAAATAAACATTTATAACACTGTTTTCCTTCCGTCTTTCCGAATAAAAATCCAGCCTTTCTCCAATTGTTATGCTACTCTCCCGAACAGAAGATACCTGCGCACGCGCGCCAATGGGTAGCAGGAATGCGATAAGAATGCAGAATAATTGTATGTTCATTTTTTACTTTACTATTTTCTCGAAGGTCGCAGGATGAACGCTGTCACCTCAACTCCATTCCCAAAAACCCCATACATCACTTATGGATTTACCACGAGGCAAGTAACGAATTCATTCACTCTACCCTCAACTACCTGCCACCCAAATTTCACTTACCAGGATTCCGGCATACCTGCTTTCTGTTACCCTCGAACCATTCATCGCGGCATCTTTCACTCCCGAAAAAAGAAGTTTATAAAAAGCGAAGCCATTTTTTTTCTTGGTGTTGCGCTTTATATCGACCGAACCATTTGCACACGGGGTACAAGCTCACTACAACGCCCAACCAAATCAAATAAACAGCCCAGAGCTCTACTCCGCCGCCCCCTTTCGGTCTGCCGAAGTTAAACCCGAATTCCATTTCTGAGCTTCGGTATCCCTGGAGCAGTATTATCAAAAAAAGTAGCGGGTGAATCAAATACCAGTGAATCAAAAAATAAAAAAGAGGTACCCTGCCATACACGGATAAAATTTCCGTCCATTTGTTTTTAATAGAATGCAGCAAAGCCAGTGTCAAAAACATCAACCCCAGGAAAAGCAAACTAAACTGGAGGGAAGGTGGGTATTTTGTAACATTGATAAACGATAAAAATGTGTACAGGCTGTTCTTTTGTGGTAACCACGGGGAGTTATCTCCGTAGAGATTGATGAACCTTAGTAATAGAAACAGGGCAAGCGAAACCATTCCTGCTTTTAAAAGTAACTTTCTTTGGTGCGCTGCTTCTCTTTCCATATAAAGCTTTCCGGCTGAAAAACCGATCAGCAAAATGCCTAACCAGGGAATTGGCGGGTAACCCATCAGGAACATTCTTTCCGGTCCTATTGGAAAAGCCCCTGGCGCAAAAAAAGGAGACAAGATGGTTTTGATGACACCCAGGCCCGGGAGCAGGGCAAAAATGTTATGGATAAACACAATACACAACCCTACAATCCCGATGGTGCGCACGGTATATTTCAAAAGAAAACTCATAATGATAAACCCAAAGCCGATTGCCGCAAGCACTCCAAAAACAAATACCCCAAACTTTATATCGAACCACACCCCAAAATTTACGAGGGTAAGCTCCAGTACTATTAACCATATCCCCCTTGTCAATAAAAATTTCCTCGTGGCCCCGACATCATCCCTGTTTTTCATGGAAATAAAAGCAGAAACCCCCGAAAGGAATACGAAGGTAGGTGCACATAAATGTGTAATCCAGCGAGTGAAAAACAAAGCAGGAGTAGTAGTGTTTAAATCTGTTGGAGATTGCGTAAGAGAACTCGTATGCATTAAGTCCCTTACATGATCCAGGGCCATAATAACCATGACGAGGCCGCGAATTACATCGATGCTGTACTCTCTTTTGATCTGCATTGTCTGCTACTTTAATTGTTTAGGGGTGATATAAAAATTGAAAACCTCAATGACGGCGCTATATCCGGCATCAAATTAATACCAGCTCGCCCAACCTATCAACTCAATTCTGCAAACGACTTAGAAAATCGACGAGTGCGATTGGCGGCAGATGATTGCAATTCGTCGAATATAGAAGATTGAATGCGCAGTTTGTTAACTTTATAGGAACCTTTGTGTGTACTCCATTCAATAGTAGTACCCCCTAGTATGCAATTATGCACAATCGAAAAATCACTGTAATATTTAATATTGTTTTCTGGCTGATCTATTTTTTATACGAATGGCTCGGCCTGGCGGCGCTGTACGACGATTTCAGGAGTTATTTTATCAATGCCTGCATGGCATTGCCCTTGGCACTCGCTGTGTCTTATATTACGGTTCATGTTTTATTAAAAAAATATTACGACAAATGGCCAAGATGGAAATTCTGGACCATCCAGTTGCTTATTTCAATTGCTTTATTGCTGGTAAGAAGAACGATTAATTACTACCTGATCTATCCTCTTTTTTTTCCTTTTGCACTACAGGTCGCTTTTTTTTCCCCGGGTAAACTGATCGTCGAATTCGTGAATCTTTACCTGGTGGTGGGTGTGTATACTTTGTTCTATTTTATACACTACTGGTACGAAGAACGGCAGCGCGTTCAAACCCTCGTACAGGAAAAAACCCTGGCCGAGCTCGAACTATTGAAATCGCAGGTTCACCCGCATTTTATTTTCAATACACTAAACAATATCTATTCCCTTGCCCTGAAAACAAGCCCTGAGGCCGCCAGGCTGATCTCTCATTTGTCTGCCTTTTTAAATTATAGCCTGTACGAATCGAAACAACAGTTTGTTCCCCTCAGTTCCGAAATTCTGTACATTAAGAACTATATCGAGCTTCAAAAAAACCGGTATGGCGACAGAATCGATGTTTCTGTAAATATTTACAACGATGTGTGTGGCTTAACCATTGCCCCCCTTTTGTTACTGCCGCTGGTAGAAAATTGTTTTAAACATGGCATTGCCGACTCGCTCGATTCAGGCTGGATACGGGTGGATATTTCCAGGCAAACCGATAAACTCGTCATTAAAATCGAGAACAGCGTTGATCGGGAATCAAAACTAACTTTGACCAAACCGGGGGGAATTGGGATCAATAATGTCAGGAAAAGGCTGGAACTACTATACCCGGACAAACATGAGTTCACTGTATTGGAAGAGCAAAATACCCATCTGGTGATTCTAAAAATTTCGATTGCATCATGATTACCTGTATTATTGTAGACGACGAAAAGCCCGCGCGCGACTTGATTGTGCTGCATCTTTCGCACCTGAAAGACTTTCAACTATTGGCCGCTTTCGAAAACGCTGTCGATGCATTTAATTATCTTCAAACAAATTCAGTTGATCTTGTTTTCCTGGATGTACAAATGCCTAAAATTTCCGGTATCGAACTCATCAAGTCGCTTAAGTTGCCGCCGAAGATTATACTCACGACAGCATACAGGGAATATGCCGTGGAGGCTTTTGAGCTAGATGTACTCGACTACATGGTTAAGCCGATAACACAGGAACGTTTCATGAAGGCCATTTCAAAATTCAATTATTACTCTGCTAAAACACCAGAGGCCGCCGATCCCCTGTCTGCCTTCAACGAGGCATATATTTTCCTGAAGACCGGAAAGGAGCAGGCGAAAATATTTCTTAAAGACATTATTTACATTGAAGGATTCAGAGACTATATCAAGGTACACACAACATCGCGGTTTTACCTCGCCAATGAGCGATTGAGTTATATGGAAGAAAAATTACCCGAAAGTAAATTTGTCCGAATCCATAAGTCTTTTATCATAGCGCTGGATAAACTAACCAGTTTCACCTTAGACCAGGTAATGCTCGAAAAAATGGTCCTCCCTATTGGAAGAAGTTATAAGAATGAGTTTTTGAAAAAAACCAAAGCAATCGCTCTAAAATAAAATTTACATGCTTCCCATAACGGCAACTATGATTGACAAAGGTCTTTCGTCAGTAATAATTTCAGAGACTCGCCTGCTATGTTACTGACTCATAATCGTACTTGGAATCCCGTTTTTTTCCGACAAATCTTGTTAACAGAACCAGTCTGCATATAACAACTTGTTTCAAGCCAAGAAAAACCCGCTTACCTAACTTTTATCAGCCCACAGCGGACAAAAGGCGTTTGTCAATTTTTTGAAAACCCCGGCAACAATGGTTGTAGTTTTAGTGTCAGCCAGGTAATTGCTTTCGCTTCTATTAAATCGATGATTTATGAGACGAATATTTCTTGCCCCGCGGGAATTTAAATTCGATAATACATCTACCTACCCAGAGAACAGCCAGCGATTCGATAGTGATCTATATACTATCGGCACCACTACGAATAATGCCGCTAGTCGCCCGGAATCCACAATAACATTAAACTGCTCATCCACCCGCAATTGCGTCAACTTACCGATGGCTTTGATGAACGCCTCATGAAATATGTCTTTTGCCAATTCCGAGTCGGCACACATCCTCAGGCAAATGTGGTACATACCGTTTGCGTACTGCCTGTACAATTGCTCAATAGCTTTTTCATCTCCCTTGCAGGCCTGTTGCACCTGTTCTACCTGTATTTGAATAACATATTCCAAGTTGTTGCCAGTTTAAGGAGCAGAAAAGAACCTGAAAGTTGGAATTCACTTGCGTGAGTTTCCCATCTTTTTGACGAACGACTTTCGTCAAGGCGATATATTTTACTGATTGAGCGATGAAGTACTGTGGGCCTCTCCCGGATTATTGTAATAAAGAATAAAGGTGATTGGGGTAATATTGCAAAGGCAAATGACTGCTATTGGCTCTAAACTTGATTGGTCGTGACGAAGGACACTTGTCATATCTTATTCCGCCGGGGCAATTTTTCAACTACCATTATGTAAGCCAAACTATGCTATTTGGGTGTTGACCTAATTGGACTTAAAAATTCTTTGCATCGGCCGCGTCGAAATATTGAAATACCTCGAGAGTCACAAGACTGCTGTCTCGTCTGTCCCTCTCAACATCAAGCCCCAGGCTTTCTTGTCAATACATGGATGTTTTGCATTATTAGCTGCCAATTGTTTTGTAAACAAATCACAGTGTATCTCTATTTTTTCCGATGCCGATGTGGATTCCAACAGTCTCTCCACGTAGTTTTTGTTAATAAAATTGGTGATATCCGGCAGTTCGTTTACAATTTCGCAGGTATCAAGTCCAAGGATAGCCTTTAATCCATGCGGGTGAAAGCTCACGCCTAAAATACTAATCGAAGGTGTAATGGTGCACTCATTGGGCCGGGTATTCAATCCGCTAACATAACCCAGCGGCAGCGCCCGGTTGTGGTGATAAATTCCTGAATTCCCCTCGTTGTGATGAATAACAAGCGTCGGGTATTTTCGGGCAAATACAAGGAACAAACTTTCCGACTTAGCAAGTCCTTTAGAATCCGATGCCTAAAAGAGGCGTATGCAACTCTCCAGGTGCCTGGGAGGAAAATTCTTTTTGCCGTCATGCACTACTTATAAACTTTTTAAGTTACGCGTATTTGTATTACCAACCGGCATCGGATCCGGCGTCCAAAGCTACTCCTTCAATCTAAAAAACCTTTGCACAAATCGGATATGCAGGCCTGGTTTATAAGGCGAAGAGTGCGTGCACTTTCACACCAATCGAACGGTGGTACAATCCTCGACACGATTGGAGCGAGTGAAAAAGTTACTATAACATGTGCATGTTACGCCAATCGAATTTGCTGCGCCATTTGTATTGTGGTACCAACATTCAGATTACATCACAACAATCTTTAGGCTGACTGTAGAAAATCGCCTGCCTTTGGTTGAGGCAAGCGACTTCTGTTATCATCATAACTTGCTAGGAAGTGGCAGGCGAACTGAATTCCGGGTTTTCATTTTGCAGGTAGCCGTTGTTCGCTACTACATGCAGGGGATATTCCTGGATAAGTAAAAGTATGTCGCGATAATCGTTGATCTCGTATGCGTCTGCAATATATTTTGTAAGGCTTTCCGCTAGTTTTCTCCGCGGTTCCACCGGAAGTCCTTCGGGCGCATGTACGATGCAAACCGGCCTTGCTTTTTCTTTTTGAACAATAAGCTCTCCGTCTTGTGAATGACCGGAATGCCCGGAATTAGCAATTTCGTATTCGGTAATAAATACCCTGTCGTCTGGTATTTGATACGCCTCCAATAAAGCATGCAAGACTTTCTGAATTAATATCCCTTTTGATTTGAAACTTAAGCCCGATGGCCCCTCGATGTTACAAACTGGCATAGATTGAAAATTGATTGATGAGTTACCAATATTGGTTTAACGGCAAAGTTGGGGCGCCATGTATTCATCGGCACTGTGCAGGATTGCCAAGCTACGGGGGGTAAAGTGCCAATTTTCAGTGCTAGATTTACGCTCAAAATATACAAAAGCGTATGCGTAAGATTTCTGTGGTTATGCACGAGGACGTAGTGCTTTCTGCCGTTACCGGCGCCATGGATTTGGTGAACGGCGTAAACGATTTGGCGGGTGCTTTGGGTATGGCAGCGCCTTTCAGCATAGAACTGGTTGGTACACGTTTTAAAAATATTTCAGTTAGCAGCTCCGTGCAATTCCTTTGCAACAAGACTATGGCCGATGTGCTCAATACAGATTTGGTTTTGATTCCACCGTTTGCAGGTGATGCAGACACGATCCTGGAAAAGCACAAGTCGATCGTGGAATGGATACAAGTTCAAAATAGCAGAAAAACTGAATGGGCTAGTTTATGTGTAGGCGCCTATTTTCTTGCGGAAGCAGGACTCCTGGATAACAGAAAAGCAACAGCCCACTGGAAAGCAATCGATCACCTGAAAGTGAAATATCCTTCCGTCGATTTCCAGCCAGACAAAATCATCACCGATCACGAAGGGATATACACCAGCGGAGGCGCTTTTTCATCGTTGAACCTGATACTATATCTAATCGAGAAATTTTGCGGAAAGGAAATAGCGATTGCTATCAGCAAGGACTTTGCAATTGAATTCGGGAGGCCCTCGCAGAACTATTTTTCCATCTTTAAGGGCCAAAGAAGGCATGAGGACGGCGCCATCCACAAAGCGCAGGATTATATCGAGAAAAATTTTCTCCAATCGCTGCACATTGACCAGATTGCCACTTATTGCAACATGAGCAAACGAAATTTTATCAGGAGGTTTATCCATTCAACCGGTCTAACACCCCTGGAGTATATTCAGCGGCTAAAAATTGAATCGGCAAAGAAGGCGCTGGAGAGCACCACCCACCCCATAAGTTCTGTTATGTACGATGTTGGTTATAATGATAGCAAAACTTTTAGGGAGGTATTTAAAAAAATCACGGGCCTAACTCCGCAAGCGTACCAGGCAAAATACAATCATCTCTCCTGAAACACCCGGGATAGCAGTTATTGTTTTCTACCCGGGCTGCCGGAAATAACGCTTGCAGCGTTTGAGTTAGCCCATGGTCACCTTCGCGTAAATAACAACCTTATATCAAACGCATTTTCATTCGGCTCTTCTTAAAATTTGTAACCAAAATTTTCCATTTCAATGAAAAACAAAGCACCAGGATGCATCTCTGGCCGATGAAATTTTTTGCACCTGAATACTTGAATAATAGCTCTATTGCATATTGAGTAAATGACTTTAATTGGTAGTATTCACCACCTGGACTTTTATGCATGGGGCCGATTGATTTCTGGAGTTAACACCGGAAGCATTGGCCAAATACTTCCCGTTCAAATGGGTATTGATCGCTCATATTACCGCGGGAGGCGGGTCAATCGTATCAGGAATTGTACAGTTCTGGAAGAAACTGACAAAATATAGCTGGAAACTATCGTATGCAACACCTTGCTCAATTTCTGCCGCGTACACTACTCCTTTACAATCGTACAAGTATGGTCTTAATCCAGCCCGGGAGAACTAATTTTTCATCTTTACTTATTGTATTTATTAACTCACCGGAACTGACCGGTATTATTATCTTGTTGTTTTTTCTTCACCGAATGGCGGCTCCGAAATTTTTTCAAAGAACGTATCTGAAGGTAAAAAATGAAAAAAGCTCTTTAACTTTTGAATTTTTACTTTTTTGTAAAATTTAAAACGCAAAAAAAGGTAACCAAAGCGTAGTTAGAAGATAAGGGTAAATTACTTCCCGATACAAAACTTACTAAAAATATAATCCAACTGATCTTCGTTCGTGATCTCACCTGTTATTTCACCGAGGTAATGCAGGCAGCGACGGATGTCGAGGGCGAGTAAGTCGCCGGGGATTTTTTGATCGAGGCCGGTTTGGATATCGCTGAGCGATTTTGCCACTTCTTTCAACGCATGATAATGCCGTGCGTTGGTAACAATGGTTCCTTCCTGTTGCATGCCGCCTTCCAGTACCGTATCAACAAGACGCTCTTTCAATACTTCAATATGTTGCCCCTCGCGCGCCGAAATGAATACGATTTGTGGAACGGAGGCGAATTTTTCACGCACGGGCGCTTCTCCCAACTTATCGGTTTTATTAGCCACTACAATCAACTGACCGGCATTTTGCCGGATTTTTTCTATTTCGGTGTGAAGAGCTTCGGCTGATTCCTGCAACGCATCGAACAGGTAAACCACCACATCGGCCTGCTTTATTTTTTCGAGACTTTTTTCTACCCCGATGCTTTCTATAATATCGCTGGTATGCTCCCTGATACCAGCGGTATCGATTAACCGAAAAATTATTCCGTCGATATTAATGATTTCTTCAATGGTGTCGCGCGTAGTACCGGCAATATCACTAACAATCGCCCTGTTTTCGTTCAACAATGTATTTAAAAGAGTGGATTTGCCGGCATTGGGCTTGCCCACAATGGCTACGCTAACTCCATTCTTGATTACATTACCGAGGCGGAAAGAGTGAATGAGTTGGTCGGTAGTTTGCGTTAGCTGGCGAATCAGTTCATAAAACTGCTTTCGGTCGGCAAACTCCACGTCTTCCTGTGAAAAATCCAGCTCCAATTCAATTAACGCCGAGAATTTTATCATTTGCTCACGCAACTCTTTCAACTGCTGCGAAAACCCACCCCGCATGGTATGAAGAGCCGCTTTTTGAGAAGCTTCGGTATTGCTGGCAATTAGATCGGCCACGGCCTCTGCCTGCGTTAAATCGAGCTTGCCATTAAGAAAGGCGCGCTGCGTAAATTCGCCGGGCTTTGCCAACCGCGCACCCTTGCTGATAAAAGCATTCATGATCTGCTGCAAAACATAAGGCGAGCCATGGCCCGATATTTCCACTACATCCTCTCCGGTATAAGAACGGGGAGAACGATATACACTCACCACCACTTCGTCGATGTTATGGCCATTTTCTTTGAGAAATCCTACGTGCATGGTATGAGAAGGTTGCTCCGATATCTTTTTGGAAGGGAAAAGGGCATCGGTAATTTCAAACGATTTCTTTCCGCTTAGTCGAATTACTCCAATAGCCCCAATACCCGGGGGCGTGGCCAATGCTACTATGGTATCGTCCCAACCGCTTAGTTTTCCCAGCATAAATTCATCCAGGTTTAAGAGTGCAAAGATAGGAAGAGGGGAATGAGGGAATGAGACAATTAGATAATGAGGCAATGTGATAATGAGGTAATGGATGATGAGGCCATGAGATGATGAGGTAATGGCGGATGAAGAGATGGCGAATGGCGGATGGCGAGGGGAATGGGAGATGTGTATTGGGGGCTTGGGCGCAAGTCGATTATCCGAATAAGCCCCGAACCAATTCAAGTTCCGGGTTTTTATAAACCGCGATGAAGTCGGTAAACTATTGAGCTTTGAAACCCATAAAAAAACTCTCCCGTGCAAACGAGAGAGTTTTTATTCATTAGCCGGGTCTTCTTAACCTTCTGTTTCGAGTTTGAAGACGATCGGTTGTTTTTTGTACGATTTCACCTGGCGACCGTTTTGAACGGCTGGTGTCCATTTACCACTTTTCTTGATTACCCGAATGGCTTCTTCCCTTAATTCCTGGGGACCGCTTACGGCTTCCACATCACTTACATTACCTTCTTTGTCCACGATAAACTGAACCACTACTGTTCCCTGAATCTCGTTATCGATAGCTTCCTGCGGATAGCGGAAGTTCTTGTTGAGGTAACGCAGCCATGCCGAAGGACCGCCGGGGTATTCCGATTCGATTTCTACCTTGGTAAAGGTTTTATCGTAATCTTCTTCATCTTTCTTGGGGGCTTCTACCACACCCTTTCCATCGTCAACCGGGGGGGCAACGATACCTTCGTCTTTAATACCTTCCTGGTTTACGGTACCGATTTTGGTTTCCTCCAGTTTCTCCACTTCCGGTGGTTTTTCGTCTTCTTTCACTTCCTCATCTTTTACGATTTTGGGAGGAGTGAATTTAGCCATTTCCACTTTCGGTGGCTCTGGTGGTTTGGGAGGAGGCGGAGGAGGCGGTTCGTTTTTAGGCTCCTCGGTTTTAACGTCTTCCAATTGTACATCCTGCACCACCATGTTTTTCTTCTGACTGTCATTAAACGTGTTGGCAAGGAAATAACCAAGGAAGAGTAAAGCCAATAACGCAGCGGTTACTACCAAAGCGATAGTAAGGCGCTTGTTATATGTTTTACGGAGTTCATAAGCACCATACTCTTTATTTCTTCCCTCGAAGATGATATCGAGAATATCGGCGCTTAAAATTTTATTTACTTCCATAGTTGTTTGCTTTAATAATTAGATACAGGTTGGGATATTTTCCACAAGGAATTTTATTTTATTCCATTAGCCTGTTCTGTAGCTTTAACCAATTCGTATTCCTGGGGCGAAATATCTACCATTGCATAGCGCTTCACTTCGTTGATCGACATTTCGTCGAGAATATCTACGGTATTCAGGTAAGTAGCATCGGGAGTGGGTTTAATTACCACTACAAAATCCTTAGGATCGGTGCTTCTCTTCTTGTTAATGATAATACCACGGATATCCTTGAAGTTCGAGGCCTGGATCTTGGTAGGATCTTCCCCCTCGTAATAGTACACCTGGTCGGCCTTGCCCAGCATTATGGTCAGCGCGCCGGAGGCTTTTACCTTGTTTTGCTCCTCTGGCTTTTCTGTATCTTTTGGTAAATACAGGCGCATTGCCGTAGGCTGGCTCATGGTAGTGGTGAATATAAAAAAGGTGATCAGCAGGAAGCCGAGATCCACCATAGGGGTAAGGTCTACCCGGGTAGATAACTTTTTTCCTTTTTTTACGCCTGGCCCTTTTTTATGACCACCTCCACCTGAGGTATCCATTTCTGCCATATCGCAAATTTTTTGAGTTAATAATGAATTTTCAGTCTGCCCTACTTAGCTCCCTCTTTTTTGGTTCCTTTTTCCATATTTGATTTATACAGATCGGTACCGGGAGGAACGTTTTCAGGGTCGGTAATCATGGAGAACTTAAATATCTCGTTCTTCTTGAAGGCATCAATTACACCTTTAAAGGAAGGATATTTTGCCTTGCTATCTCCTTTTACCATCAATTCCATCTTTTCTCCGGCAAAAGCGGTTTGGGCGGCGCGCATCCAGATCATCAATTCATTGTTAAGAGTATCGGTGACTGGAATGCCGGGCGCGTTAAAACCTTTAATCTTGTCGGCCGGCAGTTGCAAATAACTCTTAAGCATCGAAAAAGGAACGCCTACAAAGGAGCCCTTTCTTACAAAAGCCTTTTTTTCGTCTGCCGATAAACCCAGGGCCTTCAGCTTATCCACCTCGTCGATAATGGTGGCTTTTTCGCTGGGGTTTTCATCGGAAACAGAGAAATAGGTTTTTCCTTCCGCATCCAGCGTAATCATCACCACGTTCTTGGCCTCTACAGGCTTAGTTGACACCGACTTAGGTGTAACTACCGAAAGCGCCTCATCGGGTTTGAACGAGGTGGTAAGAATGAAGAAAGACAGGAGGAGAAATGCCACATCGCACATCGCCGTCATATCAATATTGGTACTCTTACGCGGTACTTTAACTTTTGGCATGTTTTACAAATTTCGATTACTAATTTAGATTCGTCTCTACCCATTTTCCACAGCCGTACGAAAAATTTCTTACGGCGGTGGCTTGGCTTACTTATATAAAGAAGCGAAGCTCTGGGTGAGCGTAAATCCAGATTCATCGATACCGTAAGTGATGCCATCGATTTTGGTAGTAAAGATGTTGTACATGATAATCGCAATGGCCGATGTACCGATACCCAGGGCTGTATTGTAAAGGGCCTCCGAGATACCTTTCGACAGTTCGGCCGCTGCAGCACCACCACCTTCTTCACCGAGAGCAGAGAAGGATTTAATCATACCTAATACCGTACCCAACAAACCGAGAAGGGTGGCAACCGATGCGATGGTAGAAAGGAACACGAGGTTTTTCTCCAGCATTGGCAATTCGAGAGCAGTTGCCTCCTCTACCTCTTTCTGGATATTCAATACTTTTTGCTCGGTATCCAGTTCGGAGTTGGTGATCATTTCTTTGTACTTACGCAAGCCAGCCTTCATTACATTACCCACACTACCCTTTTGCTTGTCGCACTCAGAAATAGCCTGGTCAACATTTTTATTGGCAAGATGATACTGTACTTTGCGGATGAACTCGGCAATGTTTCCGCTGCCGGTTGCCTTGGAAATAGTCATGAAGCGCTCGATCGCAAACACCAATACAATCAGGAAGTTCGCAATAAGGATGGGTACTACAATACCACCTTCGTACATTTTCACCAATCCACCCTTGGGTCCTTTATGGTTGGGCCAAAAGCCGCCAGCAGGATCGGGGTTGGTGAAGTTGCTGGGGTCGCCCAGGATAAAACGCCAGAAAATAAATCCTGCCACTACGCACACAACAGGAGCAATCCACGAGATCGCATTACTCTTTTTCTTAGGTTGAACAGAAGTACTACTCTTCGTTGCAGTAGCAGTTGGTTTTGTCTCAGCCATAATGTTTGTTTTTAGTGTTTGAGAATGTTAGTACGTTAAATTTTAGAGTTCACAATTCTACAGAAAAACTTATTTCCCTAGAGAAAATAGCAATGTTTTTTTTTAACAGGGATTCACAAGATAAGGAAATTCATAAGCTGGCGGGGGTTAAAATTAAGGGAATTGATGCAAATATCCTCCACCGAATTCTTCGCTAAATTATTATTGATGAACGCCGCCTGCTGTTTTTTACCACTAGTATAATCGGATTGTTTTGTGTGGAGGCCTTTTCCTTATCTTCATCCACTAAATATTTTATATCATGTATAAACCCGTTCTTCTTTCCAGGAACATGCTAACGGTGCTTGCTGCTTCATTGATTGCTGTTGCTTCGGTAGCACAGCAGCGCCCGACGCAACCCCCAACTACCGGAAACGGCTCACAAACACCCGGCACAGCCGCCCCCCCGTCCGCTCCCAAAACCGGACCCAAACCTTACAAAGAAGTAATTACCGATAAGGCACAAACCCGCAAAGGTTTGTTGTGGGTACACAAAATAGACGATCGCTGGTTCTTCGAAATCGGAGACTCTCTTTTGGGTCGCGATATACTTGTGGTAAACAGAATTTCAAAAGCCCCGATCGACACCCGCTCCGGATTTTTTGGCTATGCCGGCGACGAAATCAACGAAAATGTCATTCGCTTTGAAAAAGGCCCCAATAACAAAGTGTTTTTGCGCAACATTTCCTTCTCTGTTTACGCAAAAGATTCAACAAAGCCGATGTACAAAACCGTACAGAATTCAAATGTTCAGCCCATTGCGGCCGCTTTTGATATCAAAGCATTTTCGAAAGACAGTAGCGGTTCGGTAATCGATCTTACCGATTATATCAATGGAGACAACGATATCCTTTTCTTCGCCTCCTTCTTTAAAACATTCCTTCGTATAGGAGCTGTTCAGGCAGATAAGTCATATATAGTAGATGTGAAATCGTACCCCATCAATACCGAAATAAAAACGGTAAAGACCTATTCTAAAACACCCATGCCTTCGCCGATACCGGGTCTTCCTCCTGCGGGGCCAACCGGCAACGCTACCTTCGAGTTGAACAGTTCCATTGTATTGCTGCCCAAAGTTCCTATGCGCCCGCGCTATTACGACGATCGCGTGGCTTATTTCACTACAGAATACACCGATTTTGACGCCGATCCGCAGGGTGTAAAAGATATCAGCATGATCACCCGCTGGCGCCTCGAAGTAAAAGAAGAGGATATGGAAAAGTTCAGGAGAGGCGAACTGGTAGAACCAAAGAAGCCTATTATCTATTATATCGATCCCGCCACGCCGGCGAAATGGGTTCCTTATTTAATACAGGGTGTAAACGACTGGCAAAAGGCTTTTGAAAAGGCCGGTTTTAAAAATGCCATCATGGGTAAACTGGCCCCAACGAAAGCAGAGGACAGCACCTGGAGCCTGGAAGACGCCCGCAATTCGGCCATTGTTTATAAACCTTCGGATATACCGAATGCCAGCGGACCGCATGTACACGACCCCAGAAGCGGTGAAATCATTGAATCGCATATCAACTGGTACCACAATGTAATGCGCCTGCTTCGCAACTGGTACCTCATCCAGGCTTCGCCCAGCGATCCCCGCGCGCGCAAGGCCCAGTTCGACGACGAACTGATGGGTCAACTGATTCGCTTTGTTTCTTCGCACGAAGTAGGCCATACACTGGGTTTACCTCATAACATGGGATCCTCTTCATCTGTACCTGTTGAAAAATTACGCGATAAAGCATGGGTGGAAGCAAATGGACATACGCCTTCCATCATGGACTACGCCCGCTTCAATTATGTAGCGCAGCCAGAAGACAATATTTCACCTGCCGGCCTTTATCCACGTATCGGCGACTACGACCTGTGGTCGATAGAATGGGGATATAAACCCATATTGGGTCAAACCGAAGAACAGGAAAAACAAACGCTGAATGATTGGGTAAAAGCCCGCTTTGCCAACAATCGCCTTCGCTTCCTGCATGCCGATGGAGTAGATCCCCGGGCGCAAACTGAATGCCTTGGCGACAATAACATGAAGGCAAGTGAATACGGTATCAAGAACCTGAAATGGATACTTCCAAAAATCCAGGGTTGGGTAAATGAAAAAGGGGAGAACTACGAAAACCTAGGCGAAATTTATAACGAAGTAATAAGCCAGTTTTCGCGTTACAACGGACATGTGGCTATGAACATCGGCGGTATTTTTACCGATTACAAAACAACCGACCAGGATGGCGGAGTATATACCGTTGTACCGAAGAGCCAGCAGAAAGAAGCCATGGGCTTTTTGCAAAAGCAATTGTTTGAAACACCAAGCTGGCTGCTGGATAGAAGCATTCTCGACAAAATAAGTTCGCCCGTCAGCGATCGTGTGAGTCAATTACAGGACCAGTTCCTTGGAAGTCTTCTGTCGCTTGGCCGCCTGCAACGCCTCGTGTCTTCTGCAAACCGCGATGCCTCTGCCTACAGGCTCGACGAATTTATGGATGACCTGAAAAAGGGCATCTGGAGTGAGTTGACCACACGCAGGCCCATCGATGTATATCGCCGTAACCTGCAAAAGGCCTTTGTTGAAAGATTGAGTGCGATTGTGGCGCCCCCCACAACATCCACAGGCGCCGCACCAGGAGGTTTTGTCATCAGCTTTGGCCCGCAAATAGATCCAAAGAAATCGGATATACTTTCAGTTGCCAAGGGAACGCTGCGTCAATTGAAAGCCGAAATAGCAGCCGCTATTCCTCTTTACACCGATCGCATGAGTCGTATGCACTTGCAGGATTTGAACGAGCGAATTGACCGGGTGCTGAATCCGAGGTAAAAGTTGATGACGGATTAATGAATGGCGAATAAGAAAATAGCGAATGACGAATGGCGAATGGCGGATTGCGAAATGGCGAATTCTTTATTGTTCGATTTTCCTGATTAAAGTGAATCTAACATCTTCTCAGGAATGTTACCTATAAAGAATTCGCCATTCGCCATTTTTACATTCGCCATTTTCACATTGGCTAATTATCGAATTGTCTAATTTCAATTCTTCCCTTTCTTCACCCCATAATTCACCGCCTTATTCGATTTCTGGTATATTTTTTTATCCTCTTCGCGCATGGTCTTTACTTCTTCAATTCTTTTCGTGTAAGTGCTTAGTGTTTCTTCCTGCTTTTTTAGTTTTTCGGAACGAATAGTTTTTTGTTTTTCCTGCAATTTGTACAAGGCTGCATTTGCTACCTGTCTTGCCCGATCGTAATCGCCTGCATCGACTTTTGTCATAACATCATCAAAGGCTTCGGTTGATTCGAAAAGCGCAATCATTTCCTGCACTGTCAAATCTTCTCCTTCCTTGAGCAAAACATAATCGTCAGCCGGCCGAATTACTATAGTTTTTTCTTTTGCCATTGAGTTAAAGGAAACAGCATCGGTGAAATGCAACTGGCAATTAAAACTTAGTGTTCCGGAAACTATTTGGGTTCTTCTGCATCGGATCAATATTCCCTTTTCGTCGTTGGCGAAGAGATCGTTCAGGCGCACAATTATTTTGCTTCCCTTTCGCTCGAAAGGATAACCATAAACCTTGTCGCATTCCAATTGTTGAGGGATATCCACTTCCACCCAGGTATTCTGGGCAACCACGCTCAACAGTCCTTTTAATTCGGATGCGAAGATGGCGGGAATCTTGTCGGGATTATCAATGAAATAATAATTGGCGCGTCCCATTTCTGCAAGTATGGTCAACAGGTCTTCGTTATAATCGGCGCCCAATCCAAAAGTAGAAAGTGCGATTCCGTCTTCAGCATATTTCTTCTCTACTATTTTCTTCATTTGCGCCGGGTCTGTAATACCCTGGTTAGCGAGGCCATCGGTGAGGAGCAATACACGATTTACATATCCTTCTTTGCGGTTGGCTTTTACCTGAGTATACCCTTCCAGCATTCCTCCGGTTAAATTAGTACTGCCGCGATCGAATAGTTCGTTGATCTTTTGTTTGAGCAATTCTTTGTTTTTTACGGGTTGGGCAGAACTGGTCACCTCTACCCTGTCGTCGTAATTAACTACCGACACAATATCCTCGCTGTTTAACTGATCTACTACGAAGGCTGCCGCTTTTTTTGCATAGGCAATTTTGCTGCCCGCCATCGATCCGCTGCGATCCAGCACCAACGAAATGTTGAGGGGCACTCTTTTACGTTTGCTGGCCCACTCGTTGCCCCGCACATTTACGTAGAGATAGTAATAACCGGAGCCTTCTTCCCTATTAAAATAGATATTGCCCGGCCTTGCCTGCCACGATACAGGCGTGGTTGGATCCTGCATATTTGCCGATGCCTCGCCAGGATTTTGCTGAGAAGCCACTTGCTTGCAGGAACCCAGGATTGTTGCCAATAACAAACAACCCGCTAAACGCTGTTGAATAAGTTTCATACAATTGTTTTTGGTTAAGCGAATAGCGGGTGGATGCCGGTATGGAGGGATTACATAAGAGGAGAGTGTTAAATGAGTTTAAAGGTTCAAGGGTTTAAAGGTTCAAGGGTTCAAGAGTTTAAGGATGGTTGAGGATTGAGATCGCTGAGTAAGCAGCAGAACTCCGAAACCTTTAAACTCTGAAACCCTTGAACCTTTAAACCCCTAAACATCCTAACTGGAAAACAAACTACTCGTATCGCAACGCCTCGATAGGATTCAGGCGCGAGGCTTTGATGGCAGGATACAAACCGGCGAGTAAACCGGTGAGGGAGCAAATGATAACCCCGGCGATGATCCATCCCCAGGGAACTATAAAGCTGGTCGACAAAAGCATGCCAACCACGTTACCCAATACAATACCCAGTACAATACCGATGCCGGCGCCCATAAGGCTGATGATAATGGCTTCATTCAAAAACTGGCTGCGAACACTTCCGCGCTTACCGCCAATGGCCTTAATAAGCCCGATTTCCTTGGTACGTTCGGTAACAGCCACCAGCATGATATTCATTAAGCCGATGGCCGCGCCAAGCAGGGTGATGATACCGATTACGACCGCGGCAATGGTGATAAAACTAAGATTGCGCAACAGCATTTCCACAAAGCTGTCGCTTTTATCGATCGCGAAATTATCTTCTTCAATAGTCGCCAGTTTGCGAATAGGACGGAAGGTACCCGTGGCCTGGCTAATCGCCCCGTCCATCATCTTGAGATCATCAACCTTTACCTGTATGGAAAAAGAAGCATTCGGATTTGAATTGAAAAAACGACGCACGTTGTTATACGAAGTAACAATGGTATTATCCCAACTCATTCCCAATGTAGAACCTTTTGGATTGAGGGTTCCCACCACGCGAAAAGGAATATTGTTGATCTTGATAATTTTCTCAACCGGCAGTTCAAGATTTTCGCCAAAGAATTTCTTAGCTACATCGCGGCCGATGATACAAACATTCCGTCCCGATTCTACATCGAGGGGCGTTAGGTTTCGGCCATAGGCCAGCGTAAACCCGTTTTGCTCCACGAAGTTTTCATCGCCTCCAAATACACGAACGGTTGGATTCGATTTTTTACTTTCATACGATACCACCGCATCGCGCACTCCAAACATATACAAACAAACCTTTGCCGGGAAATCGTAGTTCTGCTTAAAGGCTTCGGCCTGTGCCTTGGTAATGGGTTTATTAAGGTTTGATTTTTTTTCTTTCCGTTGTCCCTTCTTTTCCTTCTTTATTTCGCTACCGCCGCCAAAGCCAAAGCGTGGTTCGCGGAATCGAATGGTAAATCCATTCGAACCCATGGAGGAAAAGCTTTCGGTAAATTTTTGTTTGATGGCTTCAATGGCTGTATTGATTCCAACAAGCGCCATAATACCAAAGGCAATTATAGCTACTGTAATTCCGGTCCGAAGTTTATTACCCCTGACCGTACGCATTGCCAACGAAAAAGTATCCCTGAAAGCCATATGGCTAAGATAAATAATACTTTCGGGATGAACGTAGGGATTTTATAAGTGGTAGGAAGGCGAGTGGAGAGTGGGAAGGGGCAAGTGGGGTTCGTATTCGTGATTCACGATTTACGATTTACGTTTCCAAGCCAATCCATTCTCAAAGAAACGGGTTGTACATATGATTTAACAGCCAATGCGGGAAAAGTCCCAATACCACCAGCACAATAGCCAGCAACACCAAAACTCCTTTGAACACGGGAGTGCTATCCATCACTTGTTCATCGTCGCCTTCTTTGAAATACATGGCTTGTATCACCCTGAAATAATAGTACACACTAACAGCGGCGCAAAGAACCGCCAGGATAACCAGCCACAATACCCGGCCATTTGAAATAGCAGCAGAAAGCATGTAAAACTTTGCCATAAAGCCTGCGGTGGCAGGTATACCCGCCAATGAAAGCAGGAAAACTGTATTGACAGCAGCCAGCAGCGGCTGACGCTTGGCCAAACCATTGAACCCTTCAAAAGTATAATCCTTCATTTTAATCAGCACGGCAAATACCCCGATGGTGGCTAGACTGTAAGCAGCCGTATAAAACAATAACCCTTCTTTTGCCCTTCCGTTTAATGCAACCAATGCCAGCATCATAAAACCAGCTTGCGCAATACTCGAATAGGCAAGCATGCGCTTTACACTTTGCTGGAAAACTGCAGTGATATTTCCGAATACGAGAGTAGCTGCTGCAATTATGGCTACCAGCATTTGCCACTGTGGCTGAATATCGCCAAAGCTATCCTGGAACAGGCGCAGGAATGCAATAAATGCCGCTGCCTTCACAATCGTAGCCATGAAAGACGTAAACACGGTAGGGGCGCCATCGTACACATCGGGTGTCCAGAAATGAAAGGGGGCTGCCGATACTTTAAACGACATGGAGAAAAGCAATAGCATCAAGCCCCCGCCCAGTAATGGAGTAAGGGTGGATGTTCCAAGGGCAATTGTTTCCATCGAAAAACTTCCCTTGGCCCCGTAAATAAAGGCAATCCCCATCAGCATCAGCCCGGTGGAGAAAGCCCCCATCAGGAAGTATTTCAGCGAAGCTTCGTTGCTTTTCAGGTTTCGTTTGTCGCTTCCGGTAAGTATATACAACGGGATCGAGATAATTTCGATACCAAGGAAAAGCATGAGTAAAGTGGTGAAAGAAGAAGCAATGCTGATTCCGCAGAGTATGAAAAAGATCAATGCAAAATACTCGGCTACGTGTAAGCCTACCTGCTGAATATCGCGGCCCGACAATATGAAATACAGCAGGGTGCTTGCGAAAGCGATCGAGTTAAAAAGAAGTCCGAAGCTGTCGAAATAAAGCATGCCCCTGGTGTTCACGTCAAAAATCTTGATACCACGCAGTTCAAGAATATTCGCCAGCAGCAAAATACCCATGCCCGCAATGGCTGTCCAGCGAACCATGCGGTAATTTTTAGTGAACAGGCCCGTGAACATCATCACAACTCCCCAAACGGCCGATATAATTATTGCATTCATATTGTCTGAATAATCTCTTTTGCTTACGGATGTTTTGTTATCATTCGATTCAATACGGCATCTACCGTTGCTTGTGTTAATTCCAGCATCGGCTTGGGAAATACGCCAAAGGCTATAATCACTACCACCAGTATTCCCAATACCAGTTTTTCATTGAAGGCGATATCTTTTGCGTGTTCGGTAACTGAATTGCTATTGCCAAAGAATATCTTCTGGATCATGTTGAGGGTATAAACGGCCGAGAGAATAATGCCAAAGCCGGCCACCACGGTGTATATATAATTGAACTTGGAAACATTGGATGTAAATACACCGGTAAACATGAGAAATTCGCCGATAAAGGCATTGGTTAATGGCAATGCTACGTTGGCCAGCGCCACAATAACCAGCAAAGTGGCAAGGGCTGGCGCCTTTTGTGCAAGTCCACCCAGTTCCGATAGCTTACGGGTTTTGAATTGCCGCTCGATGATCTCTACCACAATCCATAAGCCGATGATATTAATACCGTGGCTGAACATCTGAATCATCACTCCTTGCATGCCCGTGTTGGTAGTTGAAAAGATAGCAAGGCACATTAAACCGATATGCGCAATGGACGAATAGGCGACTAAACGTTTGACATCGTCTTGCTGCATGGCAAGTATAGACGCATATATCATCCCAAACATTGAAAGAAATGCTGCAGCATCGCCCCAGCTCCAGAAACCGGCAGGAACAATAGGAGCCAGCCAGCGAATCACCCCAAATACTCCCATCTTTACCATTACTCCGCTTAATACCATGGTGGTGGCGGTGGGCGATTGCTCATAGGTATCGGGCTGCCAGGTGTGAAATGGGAACAAAGGCATTTTGATGGCAAATGCCACGAAAAGCGCCCAGAACAACCAGCTTTGCTCGTTATTGGTTAATTGAAGATTGTAGAACGATTTAATGGAGAAAGAAAGATCCGGTGTTTTAAAGTACAGGTAGATGATACCGATCAGCATCAAAAGCGAGCCCACGAACGTGTAGATGAAGAATTTAAAGGTAACGGCAATTCTTCGTTCTCCACCCCAAATGGAGCAAAGAAAATAAGCAGGTATAAGTGCAAGTTCCCAGAAGAAATAAAAGAGCAAAGCATCCATCGCCGCAAACACACCCATCAATCCTGCCTGCGAAAGCAGCATTAAGGCATAAAAATTCTTCGCCTTCGGGTAACTGGTATTGTAAGTGGCAACAAAAATTGCGGGAAAGGCAATAGCGGTTAACAAACAAAGCAATTGCCCCATGCCATCGAGTGAAACATAGAAATTGCTTCCCAGCAAGCCCATCCATTCCACGTTAGTGGTTAAATGCTCAGCTTTGTTGAACAGGGTTAAGCCGCCAATAGAAATCGCCAGAACCATTACCGAGGTTAACAACGACCATGCTTTTGCGGCATTGTCTTGCTTAATGAAGAAAGTAAGCAAGCCAGCCAGTAAGGGAACCAATATCAATAAAACAGGTATCATAGTTAGTTTATAAAAACCGAGTAGTTGTGGAAGTTTAAGGGTTTAAGAGTTTAAAAGTTTAAGGTTCTTATCTTCCAAGCGTTCTACCAGTAGTCAGTATTCCTGAGTCTTAAGCCTCCAGTTTTTGACTTTTGGCTTTTGACTTTAAATTTTTGACTTTCCCCTTTCAACTTTTGACCTCAGCCTCTCCACCTACTTCTTCAGAAAAAATTCGATAACAAAGAACAACAGTATGCTAATCACCATCAGCAATACATAATTTCCGACCTGGCCGCTTTGCACAAGGCGCAATTGGCGGCTTCCGGCCTGTACCACTTTGCCAACGCCGTTAACTATCCAGTCGATTACATCGCTTTCAATAAAGGCCACTACTTTCTTCCCGAGCCAGCGAAGAGGTTTCACTATTATTGTTTCATACAATTCGTCTACATACCACTTATTCTCCAGTATTTTTCCAAAGGAACCCGGTTCCGTTTCTTTATACTTACGATACTTTGAAAAAGCAAATAACACCGCTATCAATACAATTGCCGTGGCTGCCAGCATCAGCATCAATTCTTCCTGATGCGACACGGCATGCCCTCCTCCAACAAGTATTACCGGTGCAAGAAATTGTGTGAGTTTGTTTCCGCCCTCCTTGAATACAGCAGGCATTTCAATAAACCCACCCATAACCGATAGTATCGCCAGCACAATTAAAGGCAAAGTCATAGCTATCGGGCTTTCGTGCAAATGATGTTTCTGTTCTTCTGTTCCGCGGAACTGCCCATAAAACGTGAGTATCAGCAGGCGGAACATATAAAAGCCGGTAAGTGCCGCCCCGAAAAGCATAATGCCATAAATGATCTTATTATGTTCCCAGGCCGAAAGCAGGATGGCATCTTTTGAGAAGAAACCGGAAAAGAAGGGGAAACCTGCAATGGCCAATGTTCCGAGCAAAAAGGTGATATGGGTAATTTTCAGTTTCCTGCTCAAGCCTCCCATTTTACGAATATCCTGTTCACCACCCATAGCATGTATTACACTTCCGCTTCCAAGGAAAAGCAGGGCCTTGAAAAATGCGTGTGTCATAACATGAAATACCGCCGCAGTATATGCACCCATGCCCAGCGCTACAAACATATATCCCAACTGGCTTACGGTAGAATAAGCCAATACTTTTTTAATATCGTTTTGTTTTAAGGCAATGCTGGCGGCGAGGATGGCTGTTGCTGCACCTATCCAGGCAACTATATCCATAGAAACATGCGAAAGTGAATACAGCAGGTTGCTCCGCGCAATCATATAAATACCCGCCGTTACCATGGTTGCAGCATGAATCAATGCCGATACGGGGGTAGGACCGGCCATGGCATCGGGAAGCCAGGTGTACAATGGAATCTGCGCGCTTTTACCGGTGGCTCCTATAAATAAAAGCAAAGTGATGCCCATTATAACATTCTCGCTGGAGCCCGGTGCCTTAGCAAACACTTCATTGAAAGTTACCGTACCAAATTGGTTGATCATCCAGAATATGGCGAGCAGGAAGCCCAGGTCGCCAATCCGGTTCATGATAAAAGCTTTTTTGGCGGCATTGGTGTAGTCGATATTTTTAAACCAATACCCAATTAACAGGTAAGAACAAAGCCCCACTCCTTCCCATCCAATAAAAAGGATTACATAGTTGGAACCCAGTACCAGCAAAAGCATGGAAAATACAAAGAGGTTGAGATAGGCAAAATAGCGGGCAAAATGATCGCTCGATTCTTCGTGCATGTACGCCGTGGAATACAGGTGAATCAGGAAGCCTACGCCTGTAATGATCAGCAGGAAGATGGCCGATAGCTGATCTACCTGGAAAGAGAAGGGAATGGAAAGATCGCCGACCTTAATGAAATCGAAGAGCTTTACTGTTTGCGTATTGCCTGCATTTACCTGCATAAACAGCAAAACGCTTATTACGAAAGAGCCGAGTATGACGCCGCATCCAATCAAACTCACCAGGCCTTTCGATAAATTTTTCCGGAACAATCCATTTAATAAAAACCCGATAAAAGGAAGTACCGGAACCAACCAAACCAATTCAAAAATTTTATTCATAAGCGATCCTGGCTAATAAATGCTACAATTTCTTCTCCAAGCAATCTCACTTAAACAAGCTTAATGTTTCAGCCTGTTCAAAAAGTTTATGTCTACTGAATGTATATTACGATACATCATTACAATAATGGCCAATCCAACACTCACTTCTGCTGCTGCTACCACCATGATGAAGAATACAAACAATTGCCCGTCTATACCTGCCGTTGCATTTTTTGCTCCTTCTGCCAGGTGGTGCATTTTCGAAAAAGCTACCAGCAGGAGGTTGGCTGCATTCAGCATCAGTTCTATGCACATAAAAACAATGATGGCATTACGGCGGGTAAGTACGCCGGCCACACCAATACAAAAGAGTGCAATTGCGAGATAGATGTAGTATTCGATTTGCATATTTTAAGGGCAAAAGTCAAAAAGGCGAAATTCCCGAATCCTTCATCTCCTGATTTTCACTTTTGACTTTTTTCTTTTGACTTTTTACTTATTATCTTTTTTACTTTTCACTAATCTCCCTTCTTCCCTATTACCGCAGCTCCCACCATGGCACTCAGGAACAACACGCTGCTTATTTCGAAGGGAACAACATAATCGGTAAACAGGGCTTTGCCCAGGTTACTGATCAAACCAATATCGCCTTCGCGGGTTTGTGCCAGCTTTCCCTTTATCTCAGCATCTTTCAGTGCAGCCACTAACACCAGCATAAGGCAACCTCCCGCCACAATACCTGCCAGTTTGAGCCATTTATTCTTTTGCGGTTCTGTATCGGCACTAAGGTTCATGAGCATGATTACGAACAGGAACAACACCATGATGGCACCTGCGTATACAATCAGGTTAACAATACCGATGAACTGGGCATTGAGCATGATATAATGGCCCGAGATGGCAAAGAATACTATAATCAGCCAAAGCACGCTGTGCACGGGGTTCTTACTCATCACCACCATTGTTGCGCTGATTAGAGCCAGTAAACTTAAAAACCAAAAAAGAATTTGTGTTGCGCCCATGAATATAACTTTTAGCTGTCGCGTGCCGGAGCATTGCCGACACTGTATTTCGATAGCTATTTTATTGAAACTATCCTAATTTTTCGATGCCCGGTTGCCCAATGCTTTTCTATACTCTTCTGGTTTTTCCTTCGGGTGCGGAATCAGCAGTTCGGGTTTGCCGTATATAAAACCTTTGCGCTGGTAATTGGCCGGTGCAAAAGTTTCACTCAGGTAAATAGCATCTTTCGGGCAGGCCTCTTCGCACAGTCCGCAAAAAATGCAACGAAGCATATTGATTTCGTAACGCGCTGCATATTTCTCTTCGCGATACAAATGATCTTCGCCTGGTTTGCGCTCGGCGGCTTCCATGGTTATTGCTTCGGCAGGACAAGCCACAGCACACAAGCCGCAGGCAGTACAACGTTCCCTGCCTTCTTCGTCGCGATTTAAAATATGCAAGCCACGGAATACCGGGCTAAACTCGCGTTTTTGCTCGGGAAAACTAATGGTTGCCTTTCTCTTAAAAATATGCCGGAAAGTGATCAGCATTCCTTTAATAATATTCCACAGGTAGAGCTTTTCCACCAAACTCATCGGCTTCCTGTCAACCAGTTTTGCCCTATTTGTCAATGCCTGCATAAAATCTCTGTTTAACTTTTCAGACCCTAGCCAGCCGCTTTAAAAGTCTGCAAATATATTTTATGTGTTGAACTGTACAAGTTCTATTTGACTTATCATTACTTCTTCAGCCAAAGCACTACGGCAGCAGTTACCAGCATATTAACGAGGCTGATCGGAATCAATCCCTTCCATCCGAGGTTCATCAGCTGGTCGTAGCGGAAACGCGGAATGGTCCAGCGAATCCAGATGAAGAAGAAGATAAAGATCGCCGCTTTCATAAACAGGCTTAAGCCCTGCAGTATGGCCGTCCAGTTCTGCCCAATGCTTTCGACCAGCGATGCATCTTTGATAAATGGTATATCGTAGCCGCCCCAGAAAAGTGTTGCCATTACTACACTGCTGATGAACATATTGATGTATTCAGCAAACAAATAAAAACCAAGTTTCATGGAAGAGTATTCCTGGTGATAACCGAAATTAAGTTCGTTTTCTGCTTCGGGAAGATCGAAGGGGGTTCGGTTACATTCGGCCAATGCACAAATAAAGAATACGAGGAAGCCGATTGGCTGATACACCACGTTTGGCCATGCATCCAATTGCTGGCCAACAATGGTACTCATCTTTAACGAGCCGGTGAGCATTAGCAAAGCAATCAGCGAAAGACCCATTGGCAATTCGTAGGAAATTACCTGCGAAGCGCCGCGGAGCGCTGCCAGCAGCGAAAACTTATTGTTCGAGGCCCATCCTCCAATCATGATGCCGTAAACACCCATGCTCACTACGCCAAATACATAAAGAATACCAATATTGATATCGGCAATTTGCAGGTTTACCTTGCGGTCGAATATTTCGATGGAACTGCTCCAGGGGATAACGGCCGAAGTCATCATAGCCGTTAGCATTGCCAAAGACGGCCCGAGCACAAAAAGAAATTTATTGGAAGTGCCGGGAATGATTTCTTCTTTCATGAACAGTTTTACTCCATCTGCCAGCGGCTGAAGTATTCCGAAAGGCCCTGCGCGGTTGGGGCCGCGACGATCCTGGATGATCGCTGCAATTTTTCGCTCGGCATATGTTTCGTACATCGCTATTACCAACGATACCGACACAATACCTACAATCAATAATAATTTTTCCAACAAAAACAGCCAGTCGAATGCTAAGAGTAACATGCTTATTTTTTAATAGTCCAGAGTTGAATCGTGAGTCGTGAATCGTGAAATAGTCCCGAATTATTCGCGAGCCCGCTATTCACGATTGCCGACTCACGATTCACGATTCACGATTTATCAAAATCATCCGAATGCGCGGGGCCCTTAATAGAGCTCAGTTGCACATTGGGTTTGTTTACTTCACTAATGCTATGAATATCCATCAGCAGCCGGGGCGCGCGGCCTCCCATTACCTCTGCGGTGGTTTCCTTTGGTACCTTCAACCCCACATAGTGACCCTGTGATATTACCGAATGACGATTGATAATACTCGGTCCCTCAATTACCCAATCGCTGGTTTTCTTTTTTTCAAAACGGCATTCGTTGCATATCCAACCGGGTGTTCCTTTGGTACTGTCTTTAACTTCGCCCCACTCGTCTTTACGAGCTGTTACGCGAAACACCTCATCGCCGCGCAGCCAAAGTTGTGCCTCGCCGCAGCATTTACTGCAATTTCGATGTGCATCTACGGGCTTGGTAAACCAAACCCGGTTTTTAAACCGGAATGTTTTGTCGGTAAGCGCTCCCACCGGGCAAACATCGATAACATTGCCAACAAAATCGTTGGTGAGTGCCTTTTCGATATAGGTAGCGATTTGTGCGTGATCGCCCCTGTCCAATACGCCATGGCTGCGGTTGTCCGTCAATTGATCAGCCACGAATACGCAACGATAACAAAGTATGCATCGCGTCATGTGCAGTTGTATGTATGGACCCAGGTCGTGTTTCTCGAAAGTACGCCGCTTGAATTCGTAACGCGTTCCTTCGGTACCATGCTCGTAGCTGAGATCCTGCAGATGACATTCTCCTGCCTGGTCGCAGATAGGGCAATCGAGAGGGTGGTTGATCAAGAGAAATTCAACAACCCCGGCTCTTGCGTCCAGAACTTTTTCGCTGGTGATATTCTTCACAATCATTCCGTCCATGACGTTGGTACGGCAACTGGCAACCAATTTCGGCATGGGACGGGGATCGGCGGTTGAACCGGCAGCCACTTCCACGAGACAGGTACGACATTTACCACCGCTACCCTTCAGCTTGCTGTAATAACACATCGCTGGCGGAGCCACTTCACCGCCAATCGTACGGGCAGCATTCAGGATGGTAGTACCCGGCTCCACTTCAATGGTGATGTTGTCGATGGTTACTTTAAATAATTTTTTTTCGTCGGCCATTTTATGTTAGTCAAAAGTCAAAAAATAAAAAGTCAAAAAAATCAAAAGTCTAAATTCAAAAATTAAAAGTCAAAAATTTAGATCTATGACTCCTTTGTTTTTTTACCTGCGTTTATTATGATGGAAGCGATGATTTTGGAAATTTCATCGGCCTCCGTTAACAACTCGTTGAATTTTTTCCGATCAACATCCAAGGTATATCTTATCAGACATAGCCAGTATTTCACCTCGTTCGACGATTTCAATGCAATCGTCAGAAATCTCAACCAGTCTTTTTTTGAACTCCCGGCCCTGCCTTCCACCACGTTGGCACCAACGGAAGCGGCACTTCGGATTAACTGATCAAACAAAGACCTAAACACATAGTCGTACTTACACGCTTTCACAAAAACAATTATCGACTTCGCAAAAAAGAAACACCGATGACGTATGCCATAAGGCTTCTCTGCATCCTCCAGTAAAAAGTCCATCTCCACTTTTCAATTTTTACTTTTTACTTTTTAATTCCAATTCAACTATACAGCTACTACCCTCGGCTCCGCATACCCAGCCAGTCCATAATTGCGGCGCTGGCTTTCTTCGGGGTTCTTTACGTGCCATTCAAACTCATCGCGGAAATGGCGAATGGCTGCGGCCACCGGCCATGCGGCAGCATCACCAAGCGGGCAAATCGTATTTCCTTCTATCTTTCTTTGAATATCCCATAACAAGTCGATATCACTCATTTTTCCTTTTCCATATTCAATATTGTGCAGGATTTTTTCCATCCAGCCCGTTCCTTCACGGCAGGGGGAACATTGCCCGCAACTTTCGTGGCGGTAGAACCGCGCCAGCGTAAGTGTATGACGAACCACGCACTGGTCTTCGTCGAGCACAATAAAGCCTCCCGAACCCATCATACTTCCTGTTGCAAATCCTCCATCACTAAGGCTTTCGTAAGTCATCATGCGCTTTTCTCCCTTTGCAGTAGTGAGCAAAAGATTGGCAGGTAAAATAGGAACCGAAGAGCCACCGGGAATGCAGGCCTTTAATTTTTTTCCATTGGCGATACCTCCGCAATATTCATCGCTATAAATAAACTCTTCCACCGATATCGTCATATCGATTTCATATACGCCCGGCTTACGAATATTGCCGCAGGCGGAAATGAGTTTAGTGCCGGTTGATTTTCCAATACCAATTTTCGCATACTCCTCACCGCCAATATTGATTATAGGAACAACGGCCGCAAGTGTTTCAACGTTGTTTACAACTGTTGGGCAGTCCCACAATCCTTTTACGGCAGGGAATGGAGGTTTGATACGCGGGTTGCCGCGTTTTCCTTCGAGCGACTCCAGCAGGGCCGTTTCTTCACCACAGATATAAGCCCCAGCGCCGCGCTGAACATATATCTGGCAATCGAATCCACTGCCAAGAATATTCTTTCCCAGCCAGCCATTGGCATTTGCTTCGGCAATAGCCTGTTCCAGGATATCGACGATCCATGCATACTCGCCACGGATATAAATATAGGTTCTGTTGCTTCCCAATGCATACGACGATACTATCAGCCCCTCGATAAGCAAGTGGGGAATGAACTCCATGAGATAGCGATCCTTAAAGGTTCCGGGTTCGCTTTCGTCGGCATTGCACACAAGGTAACGGGGTACTCCCTCGGGTTTGGCAAGAAAGCTCCATTTCATTCCTGTTGGAAATCCTGCGCCACCACGGCCACGCAGCCCGCTTTTCTTGACTTCTTCAACCACATCGGCCGGTTGCATTTTAAACGCTTTCTCCACTGCAGCATAGCCTCCTTCGCGACGATACACTTCGTATCCGCGTATGCCGGGAATATTTGCCTTGTCGATTAGTAATTTTCTGCCCATTTATGATGATTCAAATTCAAAAGTCTAAATTCAAAAATCAAAAGTCAAAAGTTGATGCATAAAAACACCGCATCTCTCTTCTCCCCTTCTCCTATTCTCCATTCTACCTTCCACCTTCTACCTTCTTCATTCTGCCTCCTCCATTCTAACTCCTCCCTTCTACATTCTCACTTCTACCTTCTCCATTCCCCTCCGAATTTCATCACCTACCCAATCTTCGTACTCTGCCTGCCCAGCAATTGCCAACCCTTCTTTGTCTTCACCCACATTTGCAAAACAAAAATGCTCAATTTGAACTCGTTTCCATCCCTGCTGCCTTCCACCTCTATTCGCTCTCTAACGGATGCATATTTTTTGCCCGACTCAATAGCAATCGACTGCCGGTTTATTTTTCGATATACCAGATAGCCCGACTTCATATCCTTCAGCACCTCCGACCTGTTTTGCACCCAGCCGTTGGAATGCCCAAAAGCCAGTTCGGGATGAAGCAACAGTTTCAGTGCCGGCTCATCCCTGTTCACTAAAGCAGTTGCCAGCCTGTTCACCGCCTCCAATACCGATGCCGTATCCTTTTGTGCAAGAACTACTGCCGAAAGAATGATAAAAAGAGTTGAAAGGAATACCTTCTTCATTTATTATTTGCTTTTTGTAAGCACATATTTATCGGCCAATGCTCCTTCAATTCTTTTACCCTCTTTATCGAGTTGAATAATCCTTCCCTCCGCCACAAAATATTTTGAAGGACCGTCTTTAATACCCTCCAGTTCAATCGTGAATCCATCGGTCCATCTCCAGTTTCCTTTGATATTGTTAATCTTCCCCTCGCCTTTTCCAAGATATTTTGCGTCGATACTATAAGTACTATCTGCATTAATAGTAATGCTGGTTTCAATGCCCTCGCAATCGGCGCAGGGAACAACTCCTTTATAAGTTCCTGCCCAATCAAGAGAAACACGGGCATTGTCGGCGGCAGGAATCTTACTGGTATCGGGTTGAACCGGCGTTTCGGAAACAGCAGTATCGGGCACTGATCCTGTTTCGTTACCGGCATTATTACACGACAACAGCCACACTGCGATCGAAAAGAATAAAGAACTAAAAATCCAACGCATACCTGTTTTTTAGTTATTCCTTTTAGCATTGTTCCTGCATTCTTCTATGATCGCGTCCACCTTTTCGCGTGTAAGGTGCTCGCGATAATGTTTGCCCAACTGCATCATAGGCGCATACCCGCAGGCTCCCAGGCATTCCACTGTTTTAAGCGTGAACATGCCGTCTTCTGTGGTTTGCCCTGGTTTTATATTTAGCTTCTCGCCGATATATTTAATGATATCATCGCTTCCATTGAGCATGCAGGGACCCGTTTGGCAAACTTCAAACATATACCTGCCTACCGGCTTCAGGTTATACATACTGTAAAACGTAGCCACCTCGTACACTTCAATGGGTTCTATTTTCAGCAAAGAGGCCACATAATCCATAGTTTCGGCACTCAGCCATCCGCCAAACTCTTGCTGTGCCAGGTGCAGTACCGGTATCAATGCGCTTTTTTGTTTTCCTTCGGGATAAAAGCCAATGATGCGGTTGACCTCCTTAAGCTTTTCGTCGCTGAACTGGATCATAGAAAAAGAGTAAATTCAAAAGTCAAAAACTAAAATTCAAAATGCAAAAGTCAAAAATCAGGCGTCCATTTCTCCTGCAATCAGGTTGAGGCTACTGAGCACGATGATAGCATCGCTCAGCATGCTGCCTTTAACCAGTTCTTCAAATGCCTGGTAATACACAAAACAAGGGCGACGGAAATGCAAGCGATAAGGCGTACGTCCGCCATCGCTGATCAAATAAAATCCAAGTTCGCCGTTGCCGCCTTCTACCGGGAAATACAATTCGCCCGGCGGAATATCGATCTCACCCATCACTATTTTAAAGTGCCAGATGAGGGCTTCCATTTTGGTGTACACATCTTTCTTTTCGGGCAGGTAGTATTCGGGAACATTGGCATGATATACTTCTGCCTCGGTTCCTTTAAATGCCTGCACTTTTTTGTATGCCTGTTCAATGATGCTGAGGCTTTGCCACATCTCCTGGTTACGAACCAGGAAACGATCGTAACAATCTCCTGTTGTTCCTACCGGTATCGTAAACTCGAAATCTTCGTAGCTGGAGTAAGGACTGTGTACACGAACATCGTAATCTACTCCGGCTGCGCGCAGGTTGGGACCGGTGAACCCATAGTTCAATGCACGCTCGGCACTGATGGGTCCGGCGCCGATGGTGCGCTCCATGAAAATGCGGTTACGGGTAAACAGGTTCTCAAACTCTTTTAATACTTTGGGGTATTCTCTCAGGAATTTCTCGAGTTTCTCAAATGCAGCAACTGTGAAATTCCTTTCCAAACCGCCAATGCGCCCAATATTAGTAGTAAGGCGGGAACCACATACTTCTTCATATATTTCATAAATAAGTTCACGGTATTGCATTACATAGAGGAAGCCGGTATAAGCGCCGGTATCAACCCCCACAATCGAATTACATATAAGGTGATCGGAAATGCGCGCGAGCTCCATTAATATCACACGCAGGTAGTCGACACGCTTCGGTATTTTAATTCCAAGTAATTTTTCGCAGGTGAGATGCCATCCCATATTGTTAATGGGGGCACTGCAATAATTAAGACGATCGGTGAGCGGTGTAATCTGGTAGAGAGGTCTTCGCTCAGCAAGCTTCTCGAATGCACGGTGAATATAACCTACCGTTTGCTCGGCAGAAAGTATTCGTTCTCCATCTAGTTCCAGTATATTCTGAAAAACGCCGTGCGTTGCCGGATGCGTGGGCCCGAGGTTAAGCGTAGTTGTTTGCTTTTCGATAGATCCTTCCGGAAGCCGGATGTTGGTATGTACTGATGTGTCTGACATTACTGCCTGTTATTAATAATCTGAAAACCAGTTATACAAATTAGCCAATGAGGCAATTAGGCAATGGGCTAATGGAAATACCTGCGTTAAGTAAATTATAGATTTCCCAATTGCTCCACGTTCTCTACTACACTCATCAACTCATTATCACATTATCTCATTATCACATTATCTCATTGCCTAATTACTCCTACCGCCCAAACATCTCATCATCTTTATCCACCCTGGTTTGGTCTTCGAGCGGATATTCCTTGCGCATAGGGAAATAATCCATTTCCTCCACGTTCAGTATTCTCTTCAAATTGGGATGGCCCACGAAGTTGACGCCAAAGAAATCGTAGGTTTCTCTTTCCATCCAGTTTGCCGAAGCATACAATGCGGTAGCGCTGAATACATCGGGCTTTTCAATGGAAGTATATACCTTGAAACGTATCCGAACGTTATCGGTCATATTGTGCAGGTGATATACTACGGCCAATTCCCTTCCGGCCTCGTTCGGGTAGTGAACTGCCTGGAGGTCGGTCAGAAACTGAAATTTCAATTCCGGGTCGTCGTATAAAAACTGCAATACTTTCAGGTTGAGTTCTTTCGGCGCTTCGAATGTGAGCATGCCGTAGGGCTCGGTGAAATTTGTGAGTTGGTCACCGAATTTTTCCTGCAGCCTGTTTTTGATTTGGTCGTTGGATAATGCCATGTTATGAACTTCGAGCTTATGGCCCCGAGCGATGAACTGCGAGGCATCAATCTGATTCGAACGAATATCTCTTGTGTTTCCGCGACATTAATTATGCCGCCGAAGTTTTTTACTGAATTCCGTAACTCGCCATTAGTTCCTTATATCTTTCATTATTTCTTCTTCTCAAACTTTCCTTCCCTACCAGGTCCTGAATTCGCATAAAACCATCGATTACCGCTTCGGGGCGGGGCGGGCAGCCGGGCACATATACATCCACCGGAATAATCTGGTCGATTCCCTGCAACACACTGTAGGTATCAAAAATACCACCGCTGGATGCGCAGGCGCCCATGGCCAATACCCAGCGGGGTTCGGCCATTTGCAGGTACACCTGCTTTACAACAGGTCCCATTTTTTTGGCGATAGTTCCCATTACCATCAGCAGGTCGCACTGACGTGGAGAGAAACCCACGCGCTCGGCGCCAAATCGGGATAGATCGTAGTGAGAGGCCATAGTGGCCATGAATTCAATACCACAACAGGAAGTTGCAAAAGGAAGTGGCCAGATGGAATTTTTGCGGGCCAGGCCAACCACCTTATCGAGGCTGGTAGCCATAAAGCCTTCGCCCATATAGCCTTCGGGACCCTCTTTCACCAATTTCACGTTATTCTCGGGTTGCCCATAAATATTATATCGAACCGGACGAGCCATAAAAAAAAGTTTAATTGCAAAATCTAAAATTGTAAAACAATGCCTTTACCTCTATGTTCACTTCAGGAAAGTAAACGGTTAGATTTTACAGCTTTTTAAAGAACTAATTATCGCAACTGAAATTTCCGTTTTCTTTTTCTGAGCAGTTTGGGTGGTTATTCTTCCCACTTCAATGCTCCCTTCTTTACTATATAAATGAATCCTGCAAGGAAGAAGCTCACAAACATCAGCACGGCAAAAAATCCATCCCAGCCAAGACTTCTAAAATTCACAGCATAGGGATAGAAGAAAATCACCTCTACATCAAACAACACAAAAAGTATGGCCACCAGGAAGTATTTAATGGCCATGGGATGACGTGCGTCGCCATGACTTTTGATACCGCTCGTAAAATTTTCAAGTTTATCGTCGGTTTTTCTCTTGGGTCCCAAAAGATGGGTGAGGCCCATCATAGCTCCCACAAAAAGCAAGGCAAAAACTAATTGTACGCCTACGGGAAAATACCAGAAGGAACTGTCGGGGGAAGCCACTTGCAACAGGTACTGAATCATATACCTTTCTGAGTTTGAGGGCAAAAATAAGGCAGCCACCCATAAAAACAAGTATTAAGTTGAAAACTAAAAATCCCTCCGGGAGATCGAAGGGATTTACACTTATACAAAATCAATTAATTTTTCTTGTTTACTTTTTTTTTGAGGCGGCGGGTGGCGAAGCCCCTGTTTTAGCAGCTCCCCCAGTTTTAGGCTTGGGTTGGGCCGGTTGCTTCGGCGCCGGCGCTTTACTTAGTATATCGCGGATTCTTGCCGCATCTGCATTGGCAGGGTCCATTGCCAGAATTTTATCGAGTTCGGCAATCGCCGCCTGTTTGTCTTTTTTTATGTCGTTGTAATAAACGGTCAATTTGAATCGGGCATCGATGGCCTGTCTTTTGTATTTCGTAGAATCAATCGTCATGGCCATTTCTGCCAGTTTCTGGTAGGGTTGTTCTGCAATACCGCTGGCCCAGGTGGTATCCTGCCCTTCTTTGGCACGGGCGCACCATAGATAACCGAAAATTTCGTTGGGGTATTTAGATTGATACAATCCGCAGAATATGCTGTCGGCAGTAACATAATTACCGGCCTGGTAATGCGAAAGTCCCCAATTGTACAAATCTGTTTGGCTGGGATTTTTCTTGATAGAGTAAGCAATGCCGAGCCAGTTTGCTTCTTCTTTTCTATTTCCCATTTTCTTGGCCATGGCGGCAGCGCGAGTGATATATTTTACCTTGTTCTCTACAAGCGTATCCTTATCTACCGCCATTTGGAGGCTCTTGAATACATCTGCTTCGCTTCCCGGTATTTTTGCATAGATGTTAGCGAGTTCTTCGTAATCGGTAGGCAATACTTCCGCAGGATCGGCCTTGGCAAGAAATGTGAGCATTGCTTCTTTGGCGCCTTGCAGGTCGCCGGTGGTGTCGGAAGTGTATGCTATCAAGCGATACATCCGCGGATCTACTTTATCGCCATATTGATTGATGAGGCCTTTTGCTTTTTGCTTTGCTTCCTCGAATTTGGAAGAAGCATATAAAAAGTCGGTTTTAAGGTATTCTACTCTTGGCCCCTGGTCGGAATTGGCAACATATTTATCGAGGTAACCTGCTGCTTTGTTTACGTCGCGGAAATACCAATAATAAAACAATTCGAAATAAGAAGGTGCGTATGCCGGATCGAGTTGGGTTGCTTCTTCGAATGCAGGCAGGAAATAGTCTTTATTATTTTGCGTGAGGTATACTTTCCCGATATTATGCTTGGCAGCCGCCATGCGTGGATCGAAAGTGAGGGCTTTTGTAAAAGAAGTAACTGCATTTCCGCCATCGATCAGTTTACGATAGGCATTGCCTAAAATGATATAGGTATCGGGATTTTTGAAATCTTTAAGTTGAGTACCTGCCGTGAGTTTTTCTACAGCATAATTTGCGTCGCCGAGTCTTGCCTTAACGTTGGCGAGGCCTACAGCATTAATAACATTTATATCCTTGTTCTTGGTTAAACTTAAAGCGAAGTCGAAACGCTGGCGCGCATCGTTTACTTTTCCTTCCATCAATTCAATCTGGCCCATACCCACTACTATCAATGGGGCGCTTCCGTTTTGCTGGAGTGTTTTCGAATACAAATCTTTTGCAGCAATGGAATCTTTCAACTCTATTAAGGTTTGCCCTAACCAATAAGCAGCGTCGAGATTATTGGGATTAGCAGCCAGCACCTTTTCAAAATTCTCTTTGGCACTCTGGTACCGTTCATAGTAAAAAAACTTTTTACCCTGATCCACACTTTGGGCAAAAAGCAGGTTGCTCGTCAATACAACCCCTGCTACTAAACTGAATAGACGCTTCATGTGCGATTGCTTGTTTTTAGTGTTTGTAAATGTATTAAAACCTTTTTACTCCGATATATCAATATTCTGAACTTCCAGTCTCATGCGGGCCGGTAGCAAATAGGCCCGCTTGAATATCTTTTGTCCTTTTTCGTAGATGAGAAAATTCCGGAACCCGCTGCCAAGTCCCTCATAATTTTCCTTTAAAATGTAATACAAGGGGCGAATCATTGGATACCGGCCGGTATAAATATTTGCCTGATAGGGTTTTACATAAGGGCCATTGGAACAACCGCGGCATTCAATGGAAGCAATATTGACCTTTTTTAAAAAACTTGCCTGCTCTGCATCGTCTTTGTTACCAATCCAGCTAACACCTATCAGTCCAACCGCTTCTTTGTTGCCGGCTACATAATCCAATACGGCCTGGCTTCCTTTTGCGCCTTCTACATTGGCACCTATTTTTTCTCCTCTCAAAAGTGAGTCTACCACAAATCGTACCGTACTGGTGGAATTATTGCCATCCATCACCACTTTATACTTATAACCGCTGGTTCCTTTCAGCAGCGAGCGTACATCCTGCATGGTGAAAATTGAATCGGGCGATTGATTATTTACAATCATTGCCACGGCATCGTAGGCCAATACGCCGAAACTCGGTGAATAGGTTAATGTGTCTTTGAATATTTTTTGTTCTTCTTCGGTAAGTCCGCGCGTAACAATTATCATGCGTATACTATCATACACCAGGTCGCGCAGGCAATCGGCTTCCGATTTATAATGAACCACAATTTTTGCATTGGGGTGTTGCGACTCGAATACCTGGATTTGGGAATCGATCACCGGTTTAAACGATTCGTCGACGCTGATATGAATCGTTCCGCTCGTAAGCGTCTCTTCGGGGCGGTATTTTACTTCCTTCCCGTTATTGCATCCAAGTACAAAATAGCCTCCTGTTAACGCAAGGCTTAAGGCATATTTATGGAAACGCGTGATAAACGCTGGCAGTTTCATTCGTTAAAATAGTTTTTCTTATAGCCCCGGTAAATCCGGAAGGCACCATACAATAAACAGAGTCCTGCAAACAAATAGCGGACTGTTGGATCAACATTTTTGAACTCGATGCCCAGTTGATCGGATATGGCAAAAAACACCCCAAAACCGGCAATTATAATGCCCATTCCATAGTCCATAAAGGAACGTCGGCTGGCATGCGCCTTTCTTCTCTTTTCATCAAAATCTGTCGCCATTATTTCATTCTTTGGGGTTCGGGCAAGATAGGGCATTTCGATGAAAAGAAACCCGGCCCCTACCGCTAATTTTTAAAAATACACTGGCGGTATAGGCCGGTCATTGGCTTATTGCTCAGGAACTTCCACTATTACCGGCAAAGTAAAATATACGTTCACTGTTCTTCCATTCTGAATACCCGGTTTCCATAAAGGCATTTTGGTTACTACCCTCGTTACCTCCTTATCGTATGCGGGCTTGCCGGCACTCCTGATGATTTCTATACCGCTTACCTTTCCTTCCTTATCTACCACAAAGCGACAGCGTATTTCAATTCTTGTTCCGGGATCCTGGTCTTCGAAATCGAAGCGAAGATTTTTTAATAAAAATCTTTTCAATGCTTCCGGTCCGCCGGGGTACTCCGGCATTATTTCCGATTTTTCAAGAACTGCCGGTTCTTCTTTAGGTGCCGCTGGAGCCACAGGCCCGGTTCCCGTTTCTTTCGTTTCGGGAGGAGATTGAATGCCCGTGGGCGGAGCGCCGTCCTGATCTGTCGAACCTATTGCCTTGTCCTCTTTTGAAAGTTCATCAATGGGTGGAGTCGGATCGGTATCTTCAATATCCGGCACTATTCTCGGCACCACGTTTTTTATTGTGGCAATCTTTTTGGGTGGCTCTTCTAATTTCGGCGGGTCTTCTCTTGGCTGAACGGGATCGATCAGTTTGATGGAATCTGTTATCACAAAATCAGCAAGAGAGTAATTATTGTTTTGCATCGATTTGCCCCAGTAATTAAATCCAATGAACAACAAAACAACCACCATCATCAAAGCCGTTGCTTTTAACAGGCGGTTGCCATACTGTTTTCTCAGCTCGTATGCTCCGTAATCTTTATTGCGATCTTCGAAGAGAATATCAAGTATATCTGCTTTCAAAATCATTTCCGGTTTCATCTTTCCAGTTTTTAGTTAGATAATTTGGTGATGAAACTTGCGCAAGTCGATAGTGAGATGCCGGGGCAGGTGGATTCCACAGCGGCGGAAGTCTAAGGTTTAAAGGTTTAAGAGTTTCAGGTTTAAGGGTTCTTCAATTCAATCGGCGATTATGAAATTCAACAACCCTTAAACCTAAAACTCTTAAACTCTTAAACTTTAAACATTCCACCCCACCCTCCACCTGCGAAAAACCAAAGTCCCGCTATCTTTGCGGCCATGAAAATCCTGATGGTTTGTTTGGGAAATATTTGCCGAAGCCCGCTGGCCGAAGGTATTCTGCAGGATAAGGCCTGGAAAGCAGGGCTCAACTGGAGTGTAGACAGTGCGGGCACCAATGGTTACCACAACGGGGAGCCGCCGCATCGCCTTTCGCAAAAAGTGGCGCGTATGCATGGTATTGATATCAGCCGCCAACGTTCAAGGCGAATCACTGCTGCCGACTTTTACCAGTACGATCGTATCTATGCCATGGCACAGGACGTTATCGACGACATGCGCCGTATTGCACGAAAAGATTTCGATGATCGAAAAGTATCACTTTTATTAAATGAACTGCACCCTGGTCGCAACCTCGATATTCCCGATCCCTGGTATGGCGGTGAAGACGGATATCATGAAGTGTTTGCAATGATGGATCGCGCCTGCGATGCCCTGGTCAAAAAAATCAAAAGCGGCGAAATGAAAATGAGCAGCCAGGTGCTTTCAGTAAAGCAAATAACTTAGTCGTTTACATTTTTTTATTTTGTTACTCCAATTTTCTAAATCAATAGAATGTCTAAAATAAATGTTTCTCTCCCGCAAGGCACCCGCGATTTTGGTCCCGATGTGGTTCGAAAGAGAAATTATATCATCAATACCATTAAAGAAGTTTTTGAACTATACGGGTTTCAGCCACTGGAAACACCGGCAATGGAGAATCTCGATACCTTGATGGGGAAATATGGCGAGGAAGGCGACAAGCTTATTTTTAAAATTCTAAATAACGGCCTGGGTGATCCGAAAAACATCGAAAAATCGAGAGCTGCTTTTGAAAATGTGTTGCAGGGGAAAAACGATTCCAACCTTACAGAACGGGCGCTTAAATACGATCTCACAATTCCCTTTGCACGCTATGTAGCCATGAATCATTATCAACTGGTATTTCCTTTCAAACGTTACCAGGTGCAGCCCGTATGGAGAGCCGATCGCCCGCAAAAAGGCCGCTACCGCGAGTTCTGGCAATGCGATGCCGACGTAGTAGGAAGCAATACGCTTCAAAACGAAATTGAACTGGCATGCATTTACAATGAAGTGTTTTCACGATTGGGCGTGAATGGTTTTTCGATACGCATCAATTCCCGCAAAATATTGACCGGGCTCGCAGAGTTATGCGGAGGTGCGGATAAACTCAGTTCCATTACCGTTGCCATCGACAAGCTCGATAAAATCGGTATGGAAAAAGTGAAAGAAGAGTTGTTGCAAAAAGGCATTACCGGCGAACAACTCAATATTATTGAGTCTTATCTCAGAATCGAAGGCTCGAATACGCAAAAACTCGATAAGTTGAAAGATTTATTATCCGGCACGGAAACCGGTGGAAAGGGGATCGAAGAAACAGCATCCATTCTTGCCGCTTGCGAATCGCTGTTTGCCGTTTGCGAACTGGATTTGACGCTTGCCCGCGGCCTGAATTATTATACAGGTACCATTTTCGAAGTGCAGGCTCCCGGTACCGTAAAAATAGGAAGTATTGGAGGCGGCGGCCGTTACGACGATCTTACCGGGCTGTTTGGCGTTCCCGGTATTCCGGGCGTGGGTATTTCCTTTGGTTTGGATAGGATTTACGACGTGCTGGAAGAATTAAAACTGTTCCCGGCCGAACTGCAGGTGAGTACACAGGTTCTATTTTTTAACACCGGTACGGACGAGGCCAAAATTGCTTTCAATACGATGCAACTGCTGCGAAAAAAAGGGATACGCTGTGAACTCTATCACGAAACTGCCAAATTCGACAAACAGTTCAAATATGCCGATAAGAAGAATATTCCTTTCGTTGTAATTATTGGCAGTAAGGAGGTAGAAGATGGCACCTGCGTGTTAAAAGACCTGCGCAGCGGAATACAGCAAACCCTGGGGTTAGAAAATATCGCCAATATTGCTTTTATTTGAGGCCGAAAATCAAACACCATTGTAACATGTTGCTGCCGGCAATAGTATATGCATCGATGCCGTTAATGGTGCCTGCTTTTAAGTATAAAGATGCAATCATCCGCAGCAAATCGTTCAACAAACAATAACAACAATACACACATGAAACGTTTATCCTTCCTGTTCTTCGTAACCCTGGGCGCCGGCATGCTGGTTGTTTCCTGTAAGCAGGGCGACAAAAGCAATATCATGGCGCCAAAAGATGCAGCCATGGTGATGCACCTGAACAACACGTCTTTGTCATCAAAACTAAGCTGGCAGGAAATAAAAGCCACTAACTGGTTTAAAGAAGCTTATAGCAAAGCTCCGGATTCTTTGCTGCGTAAATTACTCGACGACCCGGATAACTCGGGCATGGACACAAAGGCCGATATGGTGTTTTATATGCACAAAATCGGCCGCGGCAGCTATTTCGCTTTTACCGGCTTGTTAAAGGATGCAGCGGCTTTTGAAGCTTTCAATAAAAAAGTGAGTGAGGGCGCAGCGGTTAGTAAAGATGGAGAAGCCAGCCTCATGAGCCTGAAAGATGAAGCCGTTGTTAGCTGGAAAGCAGGCCGGTTTGTTTATATGGTTTCCATACCCGATTTGGGAGGACTGGGATCCTTATTGTATCGCAAAGGATCTTATTCAGAACCATACCGGTTATCGGTTGATAGTTTAAAGACAATCGCCAAAAACAGCTTCGAAATAAAAGGTGACAATAGCATCGGCAACGACAAGCGATTTGCTGAGCTTATTAAAGAACCCGGCGACATGCATTTTTGGGTGAACAACGAATACTACCTATCCGCCCTTGGATTTGGGGGCGATATGCTGGGCATGATGAAAGCGGGCGATCTTTTAAAAGGTAATGTTTCGGCAACCACTCTCAATTTTGAGAATGGTAAAATAACTATGAAGTCGAAGTCATATCTCAACGATCAACTCGCATCTCTCTATAAAAAATTCCCACCGAAGAAAATCAGCGCCGATGTTATCAACCGGATCCCTTCGGAAAATGTAGTGGGTGTTATTGCCATGAATTACTCCCCCGAAGGATTGAAGGAATTAATTAAACTCACCGGCCTCGACGGGTTAAGCAACGACTTTCTTTACAAAGCAGGATACAGCATCGATGAGTTTGTAAAAGCCAACAAAGGTGAAATGCTGATTTCTTTCTCGGATCTCGAAATAAAAAAGAAAGAAATGACCATCCCGGGCATCGATGGATCCGAGCCTTATAAATATACCACTACCCAGCCCGATGTAAAAGTTCTGTTCGCAACCTCGGTGAACGATAAGGCTGCTTTTGATAAACTGATTGCTGTTCTGTCGAAAGAAGTTCCCAAAGAAGGCGCTGGCATTCCGGAGATTAGTTATCAAATCAACAAAGACTGGTTTGTAGCCGGCAATTCCAACGACTTTGTAAACAAATTCGTGAGCGGGAATGGCAGCAAGCAACCCTTTGTGGACAAGTTAACCGGTAGCAACTTCGGGATGTTTGTTGATTTACAAAAAGTGATCAAGTCGCTTCAAAACCCCGAGATGGGTGAGCGTGAAAAACAATCAGCCGAAGCTTCGTTAAAGGTTTGGCAGGATATACTTATCACAAGCGGCGGCTTTTCGGATGGCTCGGTTAGCTCGTACGGCGAAGTAAACATGGTTGATAAAAGTGTGAACAGCCTCAAACAGCTCAACCAGTACATCGATGCCATGGCGGGTATTAACAAGCGTAATCGTGGAAATACTGGCTTGCAAGACGCACCGGTATTATCCGATACAGCAGCAACTGTTGCGCCGCCCAGTATTGAAAAATAAGATTAACTAATACTCGTTTTATTATCAGTTGCCGGTAAGCTGGAAATGCGGAAAGGTTTGAAAAAAATTTTATTTCCCGTTCTTGCAGCTTACCGGCAAATTCTTTAAACAGGTATTCAATTTTGCTGCATGCAGTTGCAACTCCGCAAAGTATTGCCTACATATTTTGAAAATGAAAGAAGCACCCGTTCGGGAATCTGGGGTAAGGACCTTCTGTTCGAAAAGGGAGAGTTCATCAAAATTGTGGCGCCATCGGGTAGCGGAAAAACATCGCTCATGCATTTCCTTTATGGCATGCGCAACGACTATACCGGTACAATTAGCTGGAACAACAAGGATAACAAACAATATTCCGTTGAAGAAAAGGCAAAATTGAGAAGCGATAAAATTTCCATTGTGTTCCAGGACCTTCGTATTTTTCCCGAACAAACAGTTTTCGAGAATATTAATATCAAGCGGCTATTGCACCCTTATCACCGGGAAGAAAAGATAAAGGAGATGGCAGAGCGCCTGGGTATCGGGAACAAGTTGCGTTCATTGGCACGTACCTGTTCGTATGGCGAACAACAGCGCGTGGCCATCATTCGTTCGCTGATGCAGCCATTTGATTTTTTACTGCTGGATGAACCTTTCAGTCATCTCGACAATGCCAATTCGGAACGCGCAATGCAATTGATGATCGAAGAAGCCCGACTACGCGGAGCTGCCATTGTATTCGCCGACCTGGAAAGAATCGATTATTTTCCGTATCAAAAGATATTTCACTTGTAAACAAGAAGTCGACAGCTACCAGCTGTGAGCGCAGGATTCAACCAACTACTAAAAAAATAACAACAAAAATTGTTTCTTTCGTTTCAACATATAAAGCCGCTGCTGCAAACAGGTACGAACCGCTCTTCGCGATTTTTTTCTTATGCGGGACTGGGCATTGGCGTATTGTTATTGCTTTGTTCGATCCAGATGTATGTAAATATCCAGCAATTGCTGGGTAAAGATGCGCCCCGGAAGAATGGGTATGACTTTATTCCCATCCGGAAAAATATTACCAACGAAACCATGGGGCAACTGGAGAAAAATCTCTTTACCCAAAAAGATATCGATGAACTCAAATCAAAACCTTTCGTAGACGATGTTGCTCCCTTACTGGCTAATAATTTCCGCGTGCAGCTAAGCGGTGGTTCCCTGATTCCTTTTGTAAGCGATTTTTTCCTGGAAGCGCTGGACAATAATTTCATCGACACCGTACCTCCTTCGTTTAGCTGGCAAGAGGGCCAGGAAGATATACCGATCATTATTGCTTCCGATTTTCTCGAAATATACAATGTGTTTGCGCCCGGCTATGGACTGCCGCAGCTTTCCGAAGAAACTGCCACCAGCATGGGGATACTGGTGATTTGCTATGCCCCCGATGGAACGAGGCAAACATTCAGGGGAAGGATTGTGGCGTTAAGCGACCGGATCAATTCTTTTCTTGTACCCATCAGCTTTATGAATTGGGCCAATGCCAATTTTGGCAATGTAAAAGAAGTAAGAGCTTCACGACTGTACATAAAAACAAAAGACGCGAATAGTTCCGAGTTCCTGGGATACCTGCAGGAAAAAAATTTCCAGGTCAATAAAGACAAAACAAAATTCGGAAGGGTAAAACTGGTTTTACAGGGAATATTCAGCGGACTGGGGGTTTTTGGATTGTTGGTGGTTGTTCTTGCCCTCCTGCTGTTTTCGTTTTACCTGCAGTTAATGATTGCAAGAAGCAAAGACAGCCTGCAGTTATTGCTTACTCTTGGTTATTCGCCGCGATGGCTCAGCAAAAAAGTATCGCAGCAGTTTATCCCGGTTTATATTATGGTAGTATTGGTGGCATTGGCACTTACCCAATTGATGCAGTTTGCCTTTCAGCGCTTTGTTTTATTGGGCAGATCTGAAATTTCACCATTCGTGCATTGGACGGTTTTAGCAACCGCATTAGTATTGATATTGCTCTCCATCTTTACCAACTACAGGATGGTAAGAAGTTTACTATTAAAGCTTTATTAATTGGGTAAAATTTGATTGCCTGCAACGTTTGGTATTCAAAACATTCCCCGTGTTGCCTCGTGTCCTCTGTGGTTAAAAAAAATTAAATTCAAAAGTAAAAATTCAAAAAGCAGAGGTTGCTCGAGACGGCCCACTCAAATTCTGTTATTTCGGTACTTTTACTTTTACGAACTTGCCACTATGATACGTATTTTGTTTTTTACCGTATGCTTGTTTACCGGCAATTACAGTATCGGTCAAACGAAAGAAGAAAGCTTCAGTAAACAATTGAACGAATATCTTACGGGTCTCAATAAGCCGGATGAACCCGGCATGGCTGTGCTGGTAGCAAAACCCAACGACCACACTATCTTTTCGAAGGGATATGGACTGGCTGATCTCAAACAAAAGACTCCTATCACTCCCCGCAGTATCTTCAACCTGGGCTCCGTGTCCAAAACCTTTGTAGCTTATGGCATTCTGAAACTACAGGAACAAGGCAAGCTTTCTATCGAAGATCCGATTGCAAAGTATTTTCCAGGTTTCAGGAACAAGGAATTGGTAAAGGATATTCGTATCAAACACCTGCTCAGTCATACTTCAGGATTACCCGATAACCGGCCTGTTAGCCAGGACAGTATCTTCTTTCTTACTGCCAACGACGAACAAAACTGGGCGCCCATTCTCCGGAACGAAAAACTCAATTTTCAACCCGGCGAAAGATTTGAATACTCTAACCCGGCTTTCAATGGACTGGCACTCATTATTGAAAAAGTCAGCGGTCAAAAATGGCAGGATTATATACAACAAATTATTTTCGACAAGGCGGGTATGCGCACCAGCCTGATAACCGATATTGAATACCCCCAGATTGGCGTGGCGCATGCCTATCAACCTGTGAATGGCAAATGGGAGGAATACGATTTTGGCGAATATCCCACCTTCTGTGCGGCGGGAAATGGTGGCGTATGGAGTTCGGTAGAAGAATTGCTGAAATACGAAGAAGCAATATTGAATAATAAAATCGTAAGCCCTTCTCTCACCAGTTTTTCCAGGACGGTGTTTACTCCCCCCAATTGGAAAAGCAATAAAGCTCCTTTCATTGCTTGCTCCTGGTTTAATGTGACCGAAGGGCCGCTCCAGCTTGTTGGTCATTCGGGCGACCAGGGAGGATTTCGTGCCGAATACTGGAACATTACCGGTAAAAATCTATTTATTGCTATTACCAGCAATGGCAGCCAGGATTTGAATAAAGTCTTGAAAACAATTATTGAATTGCTGCAGAAAAATCAGCTCCTGTAAATCCGAACTATTGTAAATGCCGTATTAATTGATTCAATCCTGTATATGCCATTATTGACCCGCAAAACTGTTCAATCGCTTATAGATCGTGTAAATAAACTGAAACCCGGCACAAAAGGCAATTGGGGAAAAATGAGTGTAGAAGAAATGATGGTTCATTGCGAAGCAGGTATCCGGATGGGGTTGGGTGAAATCCCTTCGCGCGTGCGCGTGGGTCCTGTTCGAGGGTTTGTTACAAAGGTTTTGTTTCTTGAACTATTCCCTTTTCCCAAATCATCGCCAAGCCCGGCAGAAATTAACGTCAACAAAAAGCTAAGGGTAAGAAAAGATTTTGATACGGCCCGCAAAGACCTGATTGTTTCAATCGAAAAAATGAGCAGCATCCCCAACGATTATTTTTTCCCACCTCATCCCATCTTTCATAAACTATCGGTACGGCAATGGCGGAAACTTGCTTACAAACACCTCAACCATCACCTGAAACAATTCGGCGTTTAGCAAAATCTCAAAACAGCAACACCCAAGCCCCAATTCTCCTTCTGTATTCTATATTCTACATTCTTCACCCTACACCATCACACCGCCTCATAAATCACCGCCGCACCCTGCCCAACACCCACGCACATAGTTGCCAACCCGTAATGCACCTTGCGTCGTTTCATTTCGTGCAATAGGCTGGTAGAAATTCTTACCCCGCTACAACCCAGGGGATGGCCGATTGCAATAGAGCCTCCGTTAACATTTACTTTTTCGAGGTCGAGACCAAGATCGTGAATACAGGCAATCGATTGAGAAGCGAATGCCTCGTTCAATTCAATTAAATCGAGATCATCAACAGTAAGCCCTCCTCTTTGCAGGGCTTTTCGGGTAGCCGGCACCGGTCCAACACCCATGATGGATGGATCTACGCCTGCCACGGCCATAGAAACGATACGGGCTATTGGTCTGAGATTATATTTCTTCACGGCATCTTCGCTTGCCAGTAACATCGCGGCTGCGCCATCGTTGATGCCGGAAGAATTCCCTGCCGTTACTGTTCCATCTTTAATGAATGCGGGTTTTAGTGCAGCCAGTTTATCCATCGATGAGCGGCGCGGGGGCTCGTCGCGATCAAAGAATATCTTTTCTTCTTTGCCTCCAAAGATTTCAATACCTACAATTTCTTCGCTCCATTTTTGTTTCTCCAATGCGGCAAAATATTTTTCCTGGCTCTGCAGTGCAAATTCATCCTGTGCATGCCGGCTTATATTCCATTGTTTCGCTACGTTCTCCGCCGTTTCTCCCATCGAATAGGGATAATACATTTCTGCCAATCGTTTATTGGTGAAGCGCCACCCTATGGTAGTATCGTGCATTTCGGGGTTACGATTCCAGGCCGATGCAGATTTCAACAATACAAAAGGGGCGCGTGTCATACTTTCCACTCCTCCTGCAATATAAATTTCTCCTTCTCCGCACATAATACCTCTTGCAGCATCCATGATAGCCTGCAAGCCGGAAGCACAAAGCCGGTTGACGGTATTTCCTGCTACAGTAACCGGTAAGCCTGCAAGTAGTGCAGCCATACGCGCAACATTTCGATTGTCTTCGCCAGCCTGGTTGGCATCGCCGGCGATTACATCTTCAATGGCATTTATGTCAATTCCCGGGTTGCGGCTGATTAATGCTTTGATGACATGGGCCAGTAAATCATCGGGTCGGATAGTACTTAATGCTCCGCCATATTTACCTATTGGAGTTCTAACAGTGTCAATAACAAATGCTGATTTCATACTTGTTCTTTTTATCGCGGAAAGAAGCTGGGTTAGCTCCTCCCCTATTCTCTATTTTCTACTTTCTATTGTCTATAATCCGATTTTCCGCCAAATATCTGCCAAAACATTCAATCCCCCCAACCGCTGCTATTTGATTATCTTTGCGCCATGTTAAAACTGAAGGGCAAAAATATAAGGGACTTGTCGCTGGAAGAACTGCAGCAATATTTTGAAACCCTTGGAGAGAAAAAGTTCAGGGCCAAACAGGTATATGAATGGGTTTGGCAAAAGCACGCGCATAGCTTTGCTGATATGACCAACCTGAGCAAGGAACTTCGGCAAAAGCTGGGCGAGAATTTTAGCCTGCCGGCCCTTACCATCGACGCTACCCAGTACAGCTCCGATGGCACCATCAAATCGCGATTCAAAACCCACGACGGGCACCTTGTTGAAGGAGTGCTGATACCAACAGATGAGCGCAAAACAGCCTGCGTTTCTTCGCAAATCGGCTGTTCACTCAGTTGCAAATTTTGTGCAACCGGTTATATGGAGAGAGCGCGTAACCTGAGCTTTGACGAAATTTACGACGAGGTGGTATTGATCAATCAGCAATGCGAGCGGGTGTACGATAAGAAGCTAAGCAATATTGTTTTTATGGGCATGGGCGAGCCTTTGCTGAATTATAAAAATGTGCTTCGCGCCATTGAAAAGATTACCTCGCCCGATGGTCTTGGAATGAGTGCCAGGAGAATTACCGTTTCTACTGCCGGTGTTGCGAAGCAGATCCGTCAGTTGGGCGATGACAAAGTAAAGTTCAAACTGGCCCTTTCGCTGCATGCAGCCAACGATCAAAAACGGCATGAGATAATGCCGATCAACGATACCAATAATATAAAGGCGCTGGTTGATGCATTGAACTATTTCTATAAACAAACCGGTAACGAAATAACTTTCGAATATATACTGTTCAAGAACTTCAACGACAGTATTAAGGATGCTGATGAATTGATAAAGATATACCGGCAGGTTCCTGCCGACCTGGTGAATATTATTGAGTACAATCCAATTGACAAGGCCAGCTTTTCAAAACCCGATGAACAGGTAGTGGAAGCCTTTATGAAACACCTGGAAAAGAACCGGGTGAATGCCCGGTTAAGAAGAAGCCGTGGGAAAGATATTGATGCAGCTTGCGGGCAGCTGGCGAATAAAGAAGGAATTAGCTAATTAACCAATAGGCCCATTGGCCGATTAACATCCTGTTGTAAAACAGCAAACTCACTACCATGGCAAACAAACCCTTCCAGAAGTTTATTGATCACAAAGAAAGCGGTGCAAAGAAAAAAGAGCGTATCCGGCAGGAGAAGAAAAAGATCAGGCAGGAAACACAGGCCTATTTTGAAAAGAAAAAGGCCGAGAAAAGGATGAGCAGGAATGCAGCTCCTCAAAATGAAAGAGCAGAGCGGAAAACAGAAATAACCCGCGAACCTGCTGCGAAAAGAAATACACACGCACCCAACAAAGCTCCCATTTCAAAGGAAAAACAGGTTGTTCCTCAAATGCCCCTGAATAAATTTATAGCGCATGCGGGTATTTGTTCCAGGAGAGATGCCGCGGAATTGGTAAAAAGCGGCAAGGTTTGGGTGAATGGAAAAAGCATAGTAGAGCCGGGATTTAAAGTAACCGATGGCGATGAGGTAAAAGTGAATGGAAAAAAAATTACTACTAAGAAAAACCTGGTGTACATCCTGCTTAACAAACCCAAAGATTATATAACCACTACCGACGATCCACAGGGAAGAAAAACGGTGCTGGATATTGTAAAGAACGCAACTACCGAAAGAGTGTACCCGATTGGCCGGCTCGACAGGAATACCACGGGGGTTTTGCTGTTGACCAATGATGGAGAGCTTGCGCAAAAATTATCACATCCCAGTTACGAAGTCAAAAAAATATACGAAGTAACCCTCGACAAACAGCTTTCCAAAAAGGACTTCGAAACCATAGCCGCCGGTGTTACACTCGAAGATGGATTTATTCGTCCCGACGCAATTGCATACCCCGATATCAAGAACAAGCATATTATCGGCATAGAAATCCACAGCGGCCGCAATCGTATTGTGCGTCGTATTTTCGAACATTTGGGCTACGATGTACGCGGCCTGGACCGGGTAATGTATGCTGGTCTTACCAAGAAGAATGTAGACAGAGGCCGATGGAGATTTTTAAGTGAAAAAGAAGTACGCTTATTGAAATTCCTGAATAATTCTTACAAGAAAAAAACGGTACAACAGACTCCATGAGCAGCGCCAAAACTCCCTACATACCCGATGCCTGGGAAAAAGTAAACTGCCCCTTTTGCGGTTCTGATCGGTCTTCAGTTTATGAAAGATTCGGCAGCGAACTGCAATACACCTACGTAAACTGTCATCAATGCAAGCTGATCTACCAATCGCCGCGGCCGGCTTATAACAAGCATTTTATTGATGCGGCATATGCCGAATACTACCAGTATGCCGATAACATTACCATCGACGACTTCAGCAATATTCGCGAATCGGGAGTGGCAATGTTCAAAAAAGAGGTGGAGCACTTATTAAATTTTGATAAAAAAAGAACAACTGCCCTGGATATTGGCTCCGGCATGGGCACCTTCCTGTATGCTGCCAAGCCGCATTACAAGAAAGTGCTGGGCCTGGATGTTTCGGAGCAGATGGGAAACTTTGTAACAAAACACCTGGGAGTACAGGTATTGATCCGGCAATTCGACGAATTTGAATACTCAGGCAGGTTTTCGTTGATTCATATGAGCCATGTAATGGAACATATACCAGATCCGAACAAATGGTTGCAAAAAGCAAAAACATTGCTGGAAGAAAACGGCATACTTGTCATTAATGTACCCAATAAAAAATCGCTCAGTTTTTCGATGCAGCATTTATTTTACAAGCTTGGATTGAAAAAACAGTTTTCCTCTTCCTGGAACGATCCAGCCCGTACTCCCGATCATTTATTTGAGCCAACAGTTCCGGCAATGAAATTCCTGCTAAAGAAAAACGGCTATGAAATACTCGATTATTTCAGCTACAGCCGAAAAGATCCTGTTTCCAATAAATCTATTATTTCAAAGCTTATGAATCGCTGGCTCAAAACGGGCAGTAATCTTTCGTTTATTGTAACACCCGAAAAGAAGTCATGAGACCTGAAATAGTTTTTGAAAATGAGCAATTGGTTGTTTGCAATAAACCTGCGGGATTATTGAGTATCCCGGACAGGGAGGGCAAGGAACTTTCTCTCAAAATGATATTGCAGGAAAAATTTGGAAAAATTTTTACGGTACACAGGCTCGACCGCGAAACGAGCGGATTGATTGTGTTTGCCAAAGATGAAGAAACGCATAAATTTCTTTCGGAAGCATTCGAATCGAGAAAGGTGGAAAAATACTATCTCGGAATCATAACCGGCATTCTACCGGAGAAGAAAAAGACGATTCATGCGCCCATTATGGAACATAGTTTTAAGAAGGGAACCATGATTGTTCATTCGAAGGGAAAGGAATCGGTTACAGATTACGAGGTGGAGCAGGAATATGGAAAATTTTCGCTGGTAAAATTCAGGATACATACAGGTCGAACCCACCAGATAAGAGTTCATATGCAGAACGAGGGGCACCCGATTGTTTGCGATGAATTGTATGGGGATGCGGCGCCTATTCGTTTATCGATGATCAAGAAAAATTACAAGCTTTCCAAAAACGAGGAAGAAGAGCGACCCATTCTTGCCCGTTTGGGACTGCATGCCTGGAAATTGAAAATTCCCCTGCCAGCGGGAGAGACCGTGGAATTTGAATCGCCTCTACCCAAAGATATGCGGGCGCTGCTGCAGCAACTGGATCGTTTGCATGCAAAGAAACAGAGATAGCTTATATCGCACTTCTTAATCGCAGACAGATATCCGCATATTGATTCACCGAATATAGCAGGATCGATGAATTGATTCTCGTATTGCATCGTTGCCGAATAACTAAATAGCTGAACGTACACATCCTCACTAAAGAATTTTCCCATTTTTCCGGCGTTTTTTTCCCATTGCCAGATTTGTTACGAGTTGGATTTTTACATCCTGATTGATAACAGCCGCTTGCATCACTCCGGAGGCATTGAGGGCTGAGTTTGATCAGTTGCTATCCCAATAGTACTGGAAGGAGCAAAAACATATTCAGGTTGCTCAGGGTAGTGTATTGATACCAATACAAAAAATTGGAAGGTTGGGAGGCGGGGGCGGGGTGCGAGGGCGGGGCCCTAAGGGCCGCTAACTAACCCCGAATTTCCAGCCAAACATTAAAGACATGCAAAGGCCGTCAATCTAATCTATCATCGCCTGTTTTTCTTCACTCTCACACATTTTTTTATCTACCCCCAAATTCCTTTACCATTTCATAACCGAATTATCACATTACCTAATCATCTAATTATCTCATTTGCATTTATCCCCCTTTTTGCCTAATCTTACACCCTCAAAAACAAGCAAATGGATATCAAATTCCTGTTCCTGCTTGGCGCAACCCTCGTCCTTTGGTTATTTACCCGCCTGGCAAAGAAAAGAAAAGGCTTTCACAGTTTCCTGGTCGTGGTTTTTTCCATCTTCATCACGCTTGTTTTAATGGAAACCGCCTATCGCTTCTTTCTAAAGAAAAATGCATTCACCCTAAAAAGCAATAAGAATTTTGGAACCTATGCCCAACATCCCCTGACCGGTTACATGATTGCCGATGCCGGCGAAACCGAAATGGCAAAAATCTCCATCGGCGGCGACACTATCTACAATACATCTTACAACCTGATTCCCGATACAGGCGCAGGCAATATTCAACTCAATCACCGCGCCGCTTTCTACAATGCAACAAACGATTCGTCTGAGCTGGTATTCCTTGGCTGCAGTATCACTTTTGGCGAAGGCATTGCCGATCGGGAAACCTTTGCCTACAAAACAGGTGAGATCTGCAATACCTCTTCCATCAATTACGGGCTTTCCGGTTACGGTACGCACCAGGCCTTCAATATTTATATGAGTCGCTTTACACGATTGAATGATCAGAAACACAGAACCTATATCTATTCATTTATACCCGATCATGTTTTGCGTGCCAAATGTATTTACCCGTGGAATATTAACGATCCCTATTTTGAATTGAACGGCGATAGTATTGTACTGAAAGGAAAAGCAAACCAGTTCTCCAGCCCGGCAAAAGCCCATCGGCTCTTCAAATACCTTTCGTTGTACAATTCTTTTACGTTTATTACCGACATGTCCACTTCCATCATCGCAGGAAACGCCGTAAAAAAACTTAATGGAGATGACTATACCCGGGTATTCAGAATGATGAAAAAAATGCAGGAGAGGGCGTCGGCAAAAAACGATAAGTTAATAGTAGTGTATTGGGACAAGTATAAATGGAAGGAAGCAGATGATTCTAAAATACTTGACCGCTCTCTTATTGAAAAGAATATGGACGCGCTGAAAGCCGCCGGGGTAATTGTTATCAAGGCCTCAGAAGCCTTCGATATCAGAAATGAAAAATTTTTTATCAAGGGCGACGGTCACCCCACAGCCGAAGCCAACCGCCTGCTCTCGGAAAGAATAGCGCGGGAAATCTGCCATTGAATTTATTGCTGCCCTTCGGCAATCATTTCATATTTTTTTAAGAGCCCCCTTAGCTTGGAATCGATACCTGTTTCCATCATTCCACCGTGGTAACAAATCAGCTTTTCAATTTTCAACCCGGCGATTTTCTTTACCGACCCGATAGCGGCTTTTATATCCAATGTAAATGATGGGTTCGCTATTTCCAATTCCCCGTTTTCGATAACCAGGGCATCGGCTGCTACCAATGTTTTTGTTTCGGGAATATAAAGAGAAATATGACCCGGCATATGTCCCGGTGTGTGCACAGAAAACACCCCTTTCAGAAAATCAAGCTCCCCGTTCTCCGAAATTATATGGTTCACCACAACGGGCTTCATCGATTGCAGCAATCGCTGAAATTCGAGTGCATCCGCTTTGTATTCTTCCGGTAAATCGGGGAATATATCCTCTGCCTGTTGCAGACGCAGAGATTTTTTCTGACCACTAACATAGGGCACTTCAATAGCCGATGTATAGATTTTTATAGAAGGAAAATTCTTTACAATCTCGTGAGCACATCCCATATGATCGATATCGTGATGCGTTATAATTAACCCGGTAATAGAAGAAAGAGAAATATTGTACTTACCGGCGGCCTGCTCCAGCAAAGGAAGAAATCCTTCGTAACCGCCATCGACCAATATATATTCCCCTCCCGGGCAGATTAACACCGGGAAAATAGTATGGTCGGCGCCGCCGCGACGAAAAGAAAGCGGGAGAACAGTGATATCAATAGCCATATAGTTTAACTAATGGCAAAGTTAAATGGAGATGGAGAAACAATGGTGGGTCTGACGGTCCGCGTCTGACCCGCCATCACACCAGGTAACCAAACAACGTATCGTTCTTATTAAGTTCGGTGTAGTTGATATGATATTTGTTCATATTGGCGAGCAACTGATCATAATCTTCGCGGCTCTTTAATTCAACACCGATTAATGCGGGGCCCGTTTCTTTGTTGGTCTTTTGCATGTATTCAAAACGGGTGATATCATCGGCAGGGCCCAATACATGATTCACAAACTCCTTCAAAGCGCCGGGTCGTTGCGCAAATCGGATAAGGAAATAATGCTTCAATCCTTCGTATTGCAGGCTGCGTTCCTTGATCTCCGGCATCCTGTCAATATCGTTATTGCTTCCGCTCACCACACATACCACATTCTTTCCCTTGATTTCATCGGCATAATCGTCGAGCGCAGCAATCGACAATGCCCCTGCCGGTTCAACCACTATTGCATCTTCATTGTACAATTTCAGGATAACAGAACATATCTTTCCCTCCGGCACAAGGCGCATATCGTCCAATACCTCTTTGCAAATGGAAAAGGTAATATCGCCAATACGCTTTACTGCCGCCCCATCTACAAATCGGTCAATTTCGGGAAGCGTAACAGGATGACCTGCTTTCAACGCCTCGTACATCGAAGGAGCCCCTTCGGGTTCGAGACCAATTATTTTTGTTTTGGGAGAATAGGTTTTGAAATAAGAACCTACACCGGCACTTAACCCACCGCCACCTACAGGAACAAATAGATAATCGATATCAGAAAGTTCCTCGAGTATTTCCACCGCAACCGTTCCCTGTCCTTCGATAATACGATAATCATCGAAGGGAGGAATAAAGGTCATGCCATTTTCTTCAGTAAATTTTTTTGCGGCAATAGCACAATCGTCGAAAGTGTCGCCAATAAGTTTAATCTCGATATTGTCCTCCCCATGCATTTTGGTTTGTTTCACCTTTTGATTGGGAGTAATGATAGGCATGAATACAACACCCTTTACATTAAGTTTTTTGCAGCTAAATGCAAAACCCTGCGCATGGTTGCCCGCGCTGGCGCATACCACACCTTTGGCTAACTGATCAGCAGGTAAACTGCTCATCATATTATAGGCCCCTCGCAGTTTATAACTGCGTACCACCTGCAAGTCTTCTCTTTTCAGGAAAACATTACACTGGTGCTTCTTCGAAAGATTAAGATTCAACTGCAATGGAGTTTTTGTAACAATCTTCTTTAACCGAAGAGCTGCTTTGTGAAACTCCAATTGTTTTTGCTGCGTTGCCAGGTCCATACCAAATTGTATTGCCGGTTAAGAAAAGGGAAATCCTTGAAAACAGGATCTCCCCTTCCATCCAAAAATTTAAACTGCTGCTCCGGCTTTCTTCTCTGCCTTTGCGGGCTGGTTCTCCGGGCGGAGTGAGCGTACGGTCTTACCCGCCTGCCACATTTCGCTTTCGCGCAATTCTTTTAACTCGGCCTCCAGTTTTTCCCTGTAATCCGGTTGACTATTGCTATCAATAGAACGTTGTGATTCTTTTCCGCTCGCTACGCTTTCGTATAGTTCTTTAAACACAGGTGCAGTAGCATCGCGGAATTTTTTCCACCAGTCCAGTGCGCCGCGTTGCGCCGTTGTTGAACAGTTAGCGTACATCCAATCCATCCCGTTTTCTGCAACCAATGGCATCAGTGATTGTGTGAGCTCTTCCACGGTTTCGTTAAATGCTTCGGAAGGAGAATGGCCCTTGTCGCGCAATACCTGGTATTGAGCGGCAAAAATTCCCTGGATGGCGCCCATCAAGGTGCCGCGCTCACCTGTGAGGTCGGAGTATACTTCTTTCCTGAAGTCGGTTTCAAAAAGATAGCCGCTTCCCACTGCAATGCCCAATGCTATTACGCGCTCTTTCGCCTTGCCGGTAGCATCCTGGTAGATGGCATAAGAACTGTTCAATCCCCGGCCCTGCAAAAACATTCTCCTGAGCGATGTTCCTGAACCCTTGGGAGCCACCAGGAATACGTCTACATCTTTTGGAGGAACAATTCCCGTTTGATGATTGAACGTAATACCAAAACCGTGAGAAAAATACAATGCCTTACCGGGCGTAAGATATTTTTGAACAGTAGGCCACAGTTGTATTTGCGCCGCGTCGCTGAGCAGGTAACAAATAATGGTGCCCCTTTGCAAGGCTTCTTCAATTTCAAACAATGTTTCGCCGGGAACAAAACCATCGCGTACCGCTTTATCCCATGTTTTGGAATTCTTACGCTGACCAACAATTACGTTGATACCATTGTCGCGCTGGTTGAGTGCCTGGCCCGGACCCTGTACACCGTAACCAATTACAGCAACTGTTTCGTTCTTCAGCACTTCCTGTGCTTTGGCAAGCGGGAACTCTTCACGGGTTACCACGTTTTCTTCAGTTCCGCCGAAATTTAATTTAGCCATTGTTGATTTGTTTTTTGCTAAGAGACCGGGCCCTCGCCCGCCTCATTTATTAGCTGGTTTAATAAATGTTATTTGTTGTCTTATTCCAGGACTCGAATTGCCTAATCCAACCTCCAGTATCCTGTTAAAAAATATTCTTCAAATAAATATCACTGTCGCTTCATCTACTGATGTCCCTCTAGTCACTAACCACTCACCCCTCGCCATTCCCTCCCTCACATCGTGAACACTTTTTCATTCTCATTCAGGTATTCATTCTCCGCCGCCTCTTCACCCGGCTCCCGGTATTCGAAATCCTTTAATTTTTCGTGGAAGCCATCGCTGTTCTTGATGATTGCCACACGCGCGCTTCTAACAAATTCAATCAATCCATACGGTTCCAATACTTTGATGAGATTATCGGTTTCTTCGCGATGACCTGCCACTTCAAAAACAGTATAGTCCTTTCTTATCACTACTGCTTTGGCGCCATGTTCACGCAATAGCCTTTCCACTTTAACTTCTTCCTGTATTACGTCTGTAGGCACTTTATAAAGCGCCAGTTCCTGCCATACAATCTCATCCGGGGTATTGTAATAAGCTTTTAACACCTCCACCTGCTTTTCAATCTGCCGGCAGAGCTTGCGTACCACTTCCTCGGTTTCGTTGATAACAATAGTAAAGCGGTGTACGCTGTCGACTTCCGAAGGAGATGTATTCAGGCTTTCGATATTGATCTTTCTTCTCGAAAAAATAATGGCTATGCGGTTTAATAGCCCGATCTGGTTTTCGGTGTACACCGTTATCGTGTATTCGTTACGCCCGCTACCTGCGCCTGCAGTCGGTGAATGTTGAAAGCGATCCGTGTGCATTAATTTATTCATACTGTTTATTATGATTCCATTCGTGTTGAATAGAATTGTTATCGTTGAAGTGTGCGACCCAACAACTTCGTTGGGGCCACGCGCAACGGAAGCCCGATTGTTGTTCCATTGCCCGCCTCACAATTTTTATTTCATACCAAATCACACATTCCATTCTTATCGGGTTAGGAAGCTACTTCTTCCCTGCACAATACAATTTCTGCCACTCCCCTGCCCTGCGGTACCATGGGGAATACATTGTTCTCTTTACCCACCATTACTTCCAGTAGGTATGAACCCTCGTGTTCGAGCATTTTTTTCAATGCCAGCTTTAAATCTTCGCGTGTGCTTACACTACTACCCGCAATTCCATAACCCTTTGCCACCTGTACAAAATCGGGACTGGTAATATCAACAAACGAATACCGGTTGGCATGAAAGAGCTGCTGCCACTGGCGAACCATGCCGAGAAAATTATTATTCAGGATGAGAATCTTTACATCGGGTTTGAATTGCATGATGGTTCCCAATTCCTGGATGGTCATCTGGAATCCGCCATCACCTATAACAGCTACCACCGTACGATCAGGTGCGCCAAACTTGGCACCAATAGCCGCGGGCAGGGCAAAGCCCATGGTTCCCAATCCGCCGGAAGTGATATTGCTTTTTGATTTCTTCATGGCGGCGTAGCGACAAGCTACCATCTGGTGCTGACCCACATCGGTAACAATTACTGCTTCCCCATTGGTGAGTTCGTTCAATTCCTTAATCACCTCGCCCATCGTGAGGATATCTGTAGTAGGATTCAATTCCTCTTTTATAACTTTTTCTTCTTCCTTTTGCTGGCAATCTTTAAATTTTTGCAACCACTGCGGATACACTTTTTGCTCGAGTAACTCTGTAAGAAGTGGCAGCGTTTCTTTGCAATCGCCCCAAACCGGAACCGCAGATTTTACATTCTTATCGATTTCAGCAGGATCGATATCGAGATGAATAACCTTTGCCTGTTTGGCATATTTATCGAGTCGGCCGGTAACGCGATCGTCGAAGCGCATGCCCACCGCAATTAATACATCGCATTCGTTGGTGAGCACATTGGGGCCATAGTTTCCATGCATGCCCAGCATACCCACTGCCAGCGGATGATCGGTTGGAATGGCGCTCATGCCCATGATGGTCCAGGCAGCCGGCAGTCCGCCTTTTTCAATAAACCTGATAAATTCCTTTTCTGCTTTACCGAGAATAACTCCCTGGCCAAATATTACAAAGGGACGTTCGGCCTTATTGATCAATTCAGCCGCTTTCTCAACATATTCTTTGCGGACAATAGGTTTTGGGCGATAACTCCGGATATGATGGCAGAATTCGTATTTTTTGCCGGTAACCATCTGGAGCTGGGCATTCTTGGTAATATCTATAACTACCGGTCCCGGGCGACCGCTTTTGGCAATATAGAATGCCTTTGCAAGTACCTCCGGAATTTCATTGGCGTCGGTTACCTGGTAATTCCATTTGGTAACAGGAGTAGTGATATTAATCACATCCGTTTCCTGGAAAGCGTCCGTACCTAGCAGATGTGCAAACACCTGGCCGGTGATACAAACCACGGGAGTGGAATCAATCATAGCGTCTGCCAAACCAGTAACCAGGTTGGTTGCGCCCGGGCCACTCGTAGCAAACACCACCCCGGTTCTGCCCGATACTCTTGCATATCCCTGTGCAGCATGAATAGCTCCCTGTTCGTGACGAACGAGTATGTGTTTCAATTGATCGTTGTAATCATACAACGCATCATAAATAGGCATGATGGCACCACCGGGATAACCAAAAATAGTATCCACTTTTTCGGCAACGAGAGCTTCGAGTACAAGTACCGAGCCGCTTACAGCTCCCTCCAAACCTACCGCGGCGGAAGTAGTTTTTGACGCCCCCGAACTATTTTTTTCAGTTTCTCTTTTTTCAGTCTTACCCGTTTTGTTTTTTTCAATAACGCTGCTCATAAAAATATTTTTAGTTCATACACCTTCTCATCATACTCTGCATTCCCCATTCTATATTCTACATTCTTTATTCTATATTCTTTATTCTATATTCTACATTCTTTATTCTATCTTCTGTATTCACCATTCAGCATCAGCACCCCGCTACCCCTCATCCGTTACGCAACCCTCACTCGCATCTTTCACATATTTCGCATACTTATAAAGAATTCCTCTTGTTGCTTTTAACGGTGGTTGTTTCCATTTCGATTTCCTTTTTGCAATTTCTTCCTCGCTTACTTTAAGATTGATTGTATTTTTTACTGCGTCGATTTCTATGATATCATCGTCTTCTACCAATGCAATCAATCCGCCCTCGTAAGCTTCGGGAGTAATATGTCCCACTACAAAACCATGTGTGCCGCCGCTGAATCTTCCATCGGTAATAAGTGCTACACTTTTCCCCAGCCCGGCCCCGATGATCGCACCGGTTGGCTTCAGCATTTCGGGCATCCCGGGGGCACCCTTCGGTCCGATATAGCGAATCACTACCACATCGCCCGCTTTTACTTTTCCATTTTGTATTCCTGCAATAAAATCTTTTTCACCATCGAATACTCTTGCTTTGCCTTCAAATCGTTCTCCTTCTTTACCACTGATCTTTGCCACGCTTCCCCTGGTAGCCAGGTTACCGTATAGTATCTGTAAATGACCCGTTGCTTTAATTGGTTTTTCCAAGGGCATTATGATCTGTTGTTTGGAAAAATCGAGCCCGGGCGCATCCTTCAAATTCTCCGCAACTGTTTTGCCGGTTACAGTTATACAATCGCCGTGTAACAAACCTTTGCTCAGCAAATACTTCATTACAGCAGGTACGCCTCCATGTTTGTGGAGATCCTCCATGAGGTATTTGCCGCTGGGTTTAAAATCGGCCAATACCGGTACGCGATTGCTGATTGCCTGGAAATCGTCGATAGTAAGTTTTACATCTACGCTTTTTGCCATGGCAATCAAATGAAGCACAGCATTGGTGGAACCTCCCAATACCATAATGACGGTGATGGCATTTTCAAACGCCTCGCGCGTCATAATATCTCTTGGTTTGATATCCTTTTCCAATAAAACCCTGATGGCAGCACCTATTGCTTCACATTCTTTTTGTTTGTCTTCGCTGAGAGCAGGGTTGCTCGAAGAAAAAGGCAAACTCATCCCCAACGCTTCAATGGCGCTAGCCATGGTATTGGCAGTATACATTCCGCCACAGGCCCCTGCGCCCGGACAAGAATGCTGAACTATACCTTTAAAATCTGCTTCGCTCAATGTTCCGGCTATTTTTTTGCCAAGTGCTTCGAAGGCGCTTACAATATTCAGATCCTCGCCTTTATAATGGCCCGGAGCAATAGTTCCCCCGTATAACATAATCGATGGACGATTCAATCGGCCCATCGCTATTAATGAACCGGGCATGTTTTTATCGCAACCGGGTATAGTAATGAGTGCGTCGTAGTACTGTGCGCCTGCATTGGTTTCAATACTATCTGCAATTACATCGCGGCTCACCAAACTATAACGCATACCATCGGTTCCCATACTTATTCCATCGCTCACGCCAATGGTATGAAAACGCAAACCGATTAACCCATTTACCTTATCTACGCTTTTCTTTACACTTGTAGCGAGATCGTTGAGATGCATGTTACAAGGGTTGCCATCCCATCCCATGCTTGCAATACCTACCTGTGCTTTGCTGAAATCCTCTTCTTTAAACCCAATGGCATAATACATCGCCTGCGCGGCAGGTTGTGTTAAGTCCTGGGTAAGTGTTTTTGAATATTTATTTAGTTCCGACATAGTAATGTATTTAGGGGGAGAGTGCGGAAGTTTGAGAGTTTAAGGGTTCAAGTGTTTAAAGGTTTGTGGGTTCACCGTTTTAGCATGTAAATTCGATTGTGAACAACCTTAAGACCCTTAAACTTTTAAACTTTAAACCTTTAAACCCTCCAACTCTTCCACCGGCTTTTCCACCACTCTATCCTTATAAGCCAGTTGAATCTTTCTGCTCAACGTTTTGTTCCAATCATTTTTGAACTCCACATCATCAATGCTTTTCCATCCAATAATTTCTGCAGCAGTGCCGCAATAAAAAACGGCATCTGCTTCTTTAATAGCTTCCAGTGTTACCATTCGTTCCTCTACTTCAATTCCCAGTTCGTTGCACAACTCCATTACAGTTGCCCTGGTAATGCCCGGAAGAATATTTCCCAGCATTGGCGTAAATAGTTTTCCGTCCTTCTCATAAAAAACATTTGCACCGGGGCCTTCGGCCACGAAGCCATGCATATCGCAAAGCAATGCTTCATCATAACCTGCGGCTTTTGCTTCCTGGCTGGCAAGAATCGAATTCACATAATGACCACCTGCCTTCGCATGAATCTTAAACCCTTTTGGATTGGGACGCTGAAAAGAACTGGTCATTACCCGCAATAATTTATCGCCGAGAAAAGGCTGCATTTCCCAAACCTCAATTACGATATAAGATTGCTTATTCTGAACAAAGCTCATATTAGCAGGTGCATAAACAACCGGGCGTATATAAGCGTCCTGCAGTTTATTCATCTTCAATAATTCGTAGGTAGCGGCCGTTAACTCTTCGGTTGTCCAATGGTAAGGCATGTTCATTGCCCCGGCCGACTGCTGCAGGCGATCGAAATGCTCTTTCGCTTTGAATATCCGTGTTTCCCCTGCTGTGGTTTTATACGATCGGATTCCTTCGAAAACACTGTATCCATAATGAAGGCTTTGGCTATAGAAGTCCATCTTAGCCTCCACTGCCTTTACAAACTCCCCGTTCAGGAAGAGAACCGTGTTTTCGTTATAATACGTTGCCATATTTAATTTTTTGCTGCAGAGAAAAGAATACCGTGCTTGTTCTGATTTTCCGTTAGATATCAAACAAAAAACCCGCCTCGTTGGAGGCGGGTTTGTATATCTTTTCTCTTTTGTTATTACAAGTTACCACCTCCATGCGTTGCAGGAATAATCACCACCACCACAATAATAATTGCAGTTACTACTGAGATGATATTATTTATGCTGCGCTTCGACATGAAGGATCGTTGTTCTGCGAATATACACCCGCCACTTTAAAAAAAGAACTCTGCAAGCAATTTTTTTATTACCGAAAGAAGTTTACCGCGGAGAACATGAGAACGCTGAGACCAACAAAAACCTCTCTGCTTCTCTTGTTCTCTGCGGTAAAACCTCAAATAATCGTCGACTTCCGCAATTCAATATTCTCTTTATTAATCGCCCCCGGTATTTTGCCGGTTACATAATCGCTTATCAACTCCCCAATGGTACTGGTGAAATAAAAATTTACCGGGTCGATATCCTTTGTTACAAAACTGTTTTGCAGGGTCCAGTTAACTCCATTGCGCACCTGCCGGGCCTCTTCATTCAACCCGAAATGTTCAAGCAGCATTGCTGCCGACAATATAGACCCCAGCGGATTGGCAATATCCTTCCCTGCAGCCTGCGGATAGGAACCATGAATAGGCTCAAACAGTGCGGCGCCTTTTCCAATGGATGCAGAAGGCAATAACCCGAGCGAACCGCTCAATACACTGGCCTCGTCGCTGATGATATCGCCAAACATATTTTCGGTCAGTACTACATCAAACTGCTTCGGGTTGAGAATAATCTGCATGGCAGCATTGTCGACAAACATATACTCCACGCTTACATCGTTATAAGCAGGAGTGAGTTCCTGCACCACTTTTCTCCACAAACGCGATGTTTCCAGTACATTGGCCTTATCTACCAAAGTCAGTTTCTTTCTCCGGTTTTGCGCATACTGGAAAGCAAGATGGGTTACCCTTTCAATTTCTTCGCGGCTGTACACACAATCATCAGATGCACGCGTGCCGTCTTCGCTCAGCTCTTTCTTTCCAAAATAAATTCCCCCGGTTAGCTCTCGGAATATGATAAAATCAACGCCTTCGAGTTTTTCACTTTTCAGCGGTGATAAATGTTGAAGTGAAGGGTACGTGTTTACAGGACGGATGTTGGCAAACAATTGCAGACTTTTCCTGAGTTTTAAGAGTCCTTGCTCAGGCCGGACTTTCGCTGTTGGATCGTTATCGTATTTGGGATGCCCGATGGCTCCGAATAATATCGCATCGCTGTTAAGACAAGCTTCAATCGTTTCGTCGGGTAAAGGGTTACCTGTTTTATCGATGGCTACGGCGCCCATCAAGTGATAATCAAACTCAAATTCATGACCATACTGTTGTGCCACTGCATTCAGCACACGCACTGCCTGGCGGGTAACTTCCGGACCTATGCCATCGCCTTCGATTACGGTTATATGTTTCTTCATAATTGTATTTATTTACTCTTTGCTTTAAGCTTCGAGCCATGAGCCTTGAGCTTATCGCTCGTTGCTCAATACCGACAGCTCAAAGCTTCTGCATTTCGTATTCCTCTATATCCTTTCTGATACTTAATAAATAGTCAATATCATCGTATCCGTTCATCAAACAGGTTTTTTTATAGCTGTTTACTTCGAAGTTTTCTTTTTCACCTGTTGATAAAATGCTGATTGTTTGATCGGGCACACTCACTTCCAGTTCTGCCTTCGGATCTTTTTCAATGGCCGCAAATATCTTTTGCAAGAATTCTTCGCTTACCTGTACAGGTACGAGAAAATTATTGAGTGCATTGTTTTTAAAGATGTCAGCAAAAAAACTACTCACCACTACATCAAACCCATAATCTTTTATTGCCCATGCGGCATGCTCCCTTGAGGAACCACAACCAAAATTTTTCGCAGCCACCAGTATTTTCCCGGTATAGGTGGGATTGTTCAACACAAAATCCTGCTTAAGCTGTTTTTCATCGTCGTTAGCAAAACGCCAGTCGCGGAAAAGGTTTTCACCAAAGCCTTCGCGGTTGGTTGCCTTGAGGAATCGCGCAGGAATGATCTGGTCAGTGTCCACGTTCTCGATATTCAGTGGCACCGCAGTACTTCTTACCTTATTTATTGCTTTACTCATTTCTTTATCCAGTTGTGTATCATTATCAACTTAAACTGTTTTAAACACGCGCAGCATGCAGCGAACATCGCGCTGCTTCTACACTCTAGACAAGCTCCATTACCGGTTTGTCCATCCATTCCCTCACATCGCTTACCTTACCGGTAATTGCGGCCGCAGCAGCAGTAAGCGGCGAAGCGAGAAATGTTCTCGCATTGGGTCCCTGTCTTCCTTCAAAATTTCGGTTGGAAGTAGAAATACAGTATTTGCCTGCGGGGATTTTATCTTCATTCATTCCCAAACAGGCCGAACAACCGGGCTGGCGAAGAACGAAACCTGCTTCTTCAAATATTTTATGAATGCCTTCTTCTCTCGCCTGCTTCTCCACCTGCTGGCTTCCGGGAACGATCCAAACCTCTACTCCTTCTGCTTTCTTTTTTCCCTTCACAAATTTTGCTACCATGCGCAGGTCTTCGATGCGCGAATTGGTACAACTTCCAATAAACACGTAATCTACTTTCTGCCCTTTAATTGGCTGACCCGGCTGCAATCCCATATACTTAAGTGCTTTTTCAAATCCGGCTTTTTCCTTTTCATCCACTTCACTCAAATTGGGAATATGCTCGCTGATACCGATACCCATACCGGGATTGGTACCATAGGTAATCCAGGGCTCTATATCTTCCGCTTTGATATGAATTTCTCTATCAAATTTTGCATTGGCATCGCTGTAAAGTTCCTTCCATTGCTCCAGCTTCTTATCCCACTGGCCATTTCCCGGAGCAAACAACCTGCCTTTCATATAACTGAAGGTGGTTTCATCGGGAGCAATCAATCCGCAACGGGCACCCATTTCAATACTCATATTGCAAATGGTCATACGTGCTTCCATCGACAGCGCACGAATAGCCGATCCTGCAAACTCCACCGCATAACCGGTAGCGCCACTGGCCGAAATTTTTGAAAGTATATAAAGCACGATATCTTTCGATACTACTCCTTTGTTTAATTTTCCATCTACATTGATGCGCATCAACTTTGGTTTGCTTTGTAACAAGCATTGCGTTGCAAGCACCATTTCTACTTCGCTGGTACCAATACCAAATGCAATGGAGCCAAATGCCCCATGTGTAGACGTGTGGCTGTCGCCGCATACAATCGTCATACCCGGTTGCGTAATTCCCAATTCGGGTCCTATAACATGAACAATGCCCTGGAACGGGTGTCCAAGGCCATACAATTCAATTCCGTGTTCTGCGCAGTTTTTCTTGAGTGCTTCTACCTGCAGGCGACTTAACTCTTCTTTGATAGGCAAATGCTGGTTGAGTGTGGGTACGTTGTGATCGGCGGTTGCCACTGTTTGTGCGGGGCGAAAAACTTTGATGCCGCGTTTATTCAATCCCGTAAATGCCTGCGGGCTGGTCACTTCGTGAATAAAATGTTTGTCGATATACAAAACGGAAGGACCATCCCCGATGGTTTTAACGATATGCTTGTTCCAGATCTTTTCAAACAAGGTGAGTCCTCCTCCCAGAGAAGAGGAAGAATTTTTTTGCAAATCGCCGTTTTTGTTCGTATCAGTCATTCTTATAAAAAAATTTATTTGGCCTGTCTTATTGTATTTCTGAAAGCCCCCTTTACTTTCCCAGCTCTGTCTTGTTCCGGTCCGGGATTCCGGGGCTAAAAATGCGTGGCGCAGAAGCGCCACGCCAAACAAAAACTACGCTCATGAGAAAATTTCCCTTATGAAGCTAAAATTGCTTCCGGCTGATAGGCAGTAGCCATTTCTCTCAGGTCCTCGTCCTGCACTTCTTTTTTCAGGTCGGCTACCTTTAAAAATGTTTCGTAGAGTACATCTACATCATTGCGGTTAAACTGGTAACCCAGTTTCTGCAAGCGATGGGCCAATGCACTGCGGCCACTGCGTGCCGTGAGTACAATTTTGGAACCATCAGCTCCTACTTCCTCGGGATTGATTATCTCGTAGGTCAATGCATCTTTCAAAAATCCATCCTGGTGAATACCCGATGAATGTGAAAAGGCATTGCTTCCTACAATAGCTTTATTTGGTTGAACCGGCATGCGCATGGTTTCGCTAACAAGACGGCTGATTGGGTTCAGCATCTCCGTTTTGATGCCGGTATAAAAACCTAAATGTTTGTGTTGTTTAATAATCATTACCACTTCCTCGAGCGATGTATTACCAGCGCGCTCTCCCAACCCATTGATGGTACATTCTATCTGCCTTGCGCCACCAATTATACCTGCAATGGAATTGGCCGTTGCCAAACCAAGATCGTTGTGGCAATGACAACTCAAAACGGCCTTATCGATATTGGGTACATTATTAATGAGGTACTCCATTTTTTGCTGGTACTGGTAGGGCAAACAATAGCCTGTTGTATCCGGGATATTTACCGTAGTGGCACCGGCCTTAATAACTGCTTCTACTACAGTAGCCAGGTAATCGTTATCGGTTCTGCCAGCGTCTTCGGCATAAAACTCCACGTTATCGGTATAATTGCGTGCCCATTTTACACACTGAATAGCGCGCTGCAATATCTCTTCGCGGGTTGAATTGAATTTCGACTTGATGTGATAATCAGAAGTACCAATACCCGTATGTATCCTGGGATTTTTTGCATGTTTCAATGCAGCACCGGCGGTTTCAATATCTTTTTGAACGGCACGGCTCAATCCGCATACCTGGGCCCTGGTGATTGTTTTGGCGATCTGTTCAACGCTTTCAAAATCGCCGGGGCTTGAAATAGGAAAACCGGCCTCAATGATATCTACACCCAGCTCTTCGAGTTGGAGTGCCAATTCAATTTTTTCTTTAGTATTGAGTTTACAGCCGGGTACCTGCTCGCCGTCGCGTAAGGTGGTGTCGAATATGAAAATTTTTTTCTCAGACATGACAGTGTAAAAGCTTAAATGCAAAACTTAAAATACAAGGCAACGAAGAATTGGGAACGTAAAGGATTACTAACGATTGTTCTCCCCGATAATCCCAACCCGGGAGCCTGTTTACGTTCAATATTTTTTGTTTCTTACTTTCAATTCCATTCTTAAAAGGAAAAAAGCAGGCTGTCTTAATTTTGTGTTGCTTGCTATATGTATTATAAAACAACCTGCTGACTCGAAGATATTCGGAAAGAAAAGGCAGGGAAAATCAAAAAAGCCGGTATTTTACAGTGTTTAAAAGGGGTTGATTCCCCTGAAACCCTTTACTGGCAAGGATTTTAACTATATTTGAATACGATGCCCAACCGATCAACAGACCCGCTTTTTTTATTGGTAAAGTCCCTGGAAAAGTCCGAAAAAAGGAATTTTAAACTCTATGTAAAGCGCCATAGCGGCGGCGAGGACCTGAAAATTGTACAGCTATTCGATGCCCTTGATAAAATGGATGAATACGATGAGGAAGTTCTGCTGAAAAAAAACAAGGCCATCCGAAAGCAGCAACTGAGCAATATGAAGGCGCATTTGTACCGCCAACTGCTCTCCAGCCTTCGACTTATTAAAAATGAAAACAATATCGATATCCAGTTGCACGAGCAAATGGACTTTGCCCGGATATTGTATAACAAGGGCCTTTACCTGCAAAGTCTGAAAGTACTGGACAAGTTAAAAGAACTGGCGCGGGAAAATAACCAGTTCACCTACCTCCAGCAGGTTTTATTCTTCGAAAAAAAGATAGAAACGCTGTACATCACCAGGAGTATGCAGGACCGGGCGGAGCAATTGGCAAGCGAGGCCCATGAAGTATCGTCGAAGCTTACCCTTATCTCAGAATTGTCGAACCTGGCCCTCGAACTGTATAGCTGGTATATTAAGAACGGCCATGCCCGCAACGAAAAAGACATTAGGTCCGTGAATGCTTTTTTTGAAAAGCATTTTCCCGATAAAGCAAGGCAGGTAAACGGGTTTTATGAGCAGTTGTACCTGTACCAGAGTTATTGTTGGCTGGCTTTTATCAAACAGGATTTTCTCAATTATTACCGTTACACGCAAAAATGGGTTGACCTCTTTCACAACAACCGGTTTATGATTGAAGTGGAGACCGGACATTATATAAAAGGAATGCACAACCTGCTCGGGGCGCATTTCGATTTGCAGAACTATAAAAAATTTGTAGAAACCTTAAAGGAGTTCGAAAATTTCTCCCACAACCGCGCAGTAGTACAGAACGACAATAATAAGATTCTTGTTTTTGTATACCTCAATATTGCCCGTATCAACAAGTACTTTATTGAAGGAACTTTTACGGAAGGAACCAAACTGGTACCACATATTGAAGAGAAACTCAGAGAATACGAACTCTATCTCGATCGCCATCGCGTGCTGGTATTCTATTACAAATTCGCTTCTTTGTATTTCGGAAGCGGCGATTATGAAACAACCATCGACTATCTCAATAAAATCATCAACTGGAAAATGGATCTGCGAACCGATCTCCAGTGTTATTCGAGATTGCTACATCTTATTGCCCATTACGAACTTGGCAATTACGATTTGCTGGAGTTCCTGATAAAATCGGTTTACCGCTTTATGGCAAAAATGGAAAACCTTAGTTTGGTCGAAGAAGAAGTGTTCAAGTTCCTCCGTCGTTCTTTCCGTTTAACTCCCAGGGCACTTACTCCCGAATTTGAAAAGCTGCTCGAGAAACTCAAAAAACAGGAACGAAATCAATTTGAAACAAGGGCTTTTGTTTATCTCGATATCATATCTTGGCTCGAGAGCAAGATCAGCAAGGTTCCGGTGCAAACGGTGATCCGGAAAAAATTTCTCGAAAGGAAGAAGGGATAATGATCAGGAATTTGCTACCTTTTATTTGTTTTAACCGGGGTTTGCAAGGTCCTTTTCATCGTAACAGCAACCATTTCACTCAATATATGCAAGGCAAAAAGCCCGATACAGTAGCCGAATATATTTCTTCGTTCCCAAAAGAAACACAGGAAATTTTGGAAAAGATACGGGCTACCATTAAGAAAACCGTGCCTGGCATGGAAGAAACGATCAGTTACGGTATTCCAACCTTCAACCTGCATGGCCGATATCTTATTTATTATGCCGGGTTCAAGAAACATATATCTATTTATCCGGCCCCCCGCGGCGACGAGCGTTTCAAAACAATCCTGGCAAAATACAAGGGTGGCAAGGGCACGGTACAATTCCCGCTGGATGAGCCGATTCCTTATTCGCTCCTCATTCGTATTACAAAGCATTTGGCAAAAAATCAACAAAGAAAGCAAGCTGTTAAAGCCGCACGATAAATTAGAATAAACGGTTTCACTTCATTCTAGAAAATTTATAGCCGCAGCCTTCGATGCAGGCAGGGTTTAAAGGGTATAGAGTAAGTGTCGATTGCAGGGAGTCGAGCTCGAATAACAAAGTCTGAGATCGAGTGGTATTGTCTTTTTTGGTAAGAAGAATTTTGTTGCTGTCGACCAGTTTAAAATTCTGATACTCCCGGTATACCGCATTGGATGCATAACGGCCGTCGCCTCCAAAATAAACGATTTGATCAGTCTGATTAACAGTTTGCCAGTATGATGGTGTGCCGGGACTAATATAGAACTCCTTATAATACCAGGTTCCGTATACACCAGTGGGCTCTATTCTACTAACAGATTTCTTGCATGCTATCAACATGAATGCCGCAAATGTCAGATACAGGCATAGTCGCATATACTTCTTTATAATTTGACAATAATAAATTGAGCGTCGTTGCATTTCCGATTAAGTTTGAAAGCAAATGGCTAACTTCAAGAATGTTATCGACTCTTCACAACACTTTTACTATTAAATGTATGAATTCCTCAATAAAGTTACTCTTAAATCTAACATTGATCACTACTCTTTTTTCCTTCCACTTACCTAACAAAGAAATTTACTCCTGCATGCCCTGCGGATCGGAGTGCGACAAACTTGATCTGACCACCGCAGGTACCTGTGCACATTGCCAAATGTCCCTCGTAAAGAAATCTACGATAAAATTCAAAAGCATTCCGGCTTTTGATATCTGCGACTATATCAAAAAAAATCCTTCCGTGGTTTTACTCGATGTAAGAACAAGGGAAGAGTTCGCAGGAAAAGCAGATCCGAATTTTGGCTCCTTACCCGAGGCAATCAATATTCCCATACAGGAATTGGAACAAAGACTGGGAGAAATCAAACATCTCAGGAGTAAAGAAATTATTGTCTATTGTTCTCATAGCCGCCGCAGCCCCCGTGCCAGTTACCTGCTCAACCAGAATGGCTTCAAAAAAGTTACCAATATGGAAGGCGGTATGAGTGTACTTACAGACAAAGATTGTATAAAAAAATAGTAAGACCCGATCCTATAAAGCATATCTCCTGCTCAATAAAATGCAGCCGTTGCTAGTGCCGCTTCAGCCGTTTGCTCATTTCGTGTGCAGACCGGCAACCATTTTTACTAATTTTATGTTGGCTGAAAAAACCAGCCCTTGCATTACCGTTTATTGCTCTTAACTCATCAACGCCAACAGTACAAAATAAGCACATGAACAATTCCCGCCAATCACCAATAGTAATCTCCCAGGAAGATTTCAGGGAAGCCGGTTATCAATTAATTGACAACATTGCGGCCTTCATGGAAAATATAAGCGAGGGTCGTGTAACCGCCGGTGAATCTCCCAAACAATTGCAACAGATCATTGGCAATAACCCGTTGCCCGGGAAAGGAACGCATGTGAAAGAGTTGCTGACAAAAACAGCGAAACTATTGCTTGAGCATTCCCTATTCAACGGTCATCCAAAATTCATGGGCTATATCACTTCCTCGCCAGCTCCTATCGGTGCATTAGCCGATCTCTTAGCCGCTTCGGTGAATCCTAATGTGGGCGCGCAGATATTGAGTCCCATTGCTACTGAAATAGAAAAACAAACCATCCAATGGCTGGCTGAATTCGTAGGAGTGTCTAATAGTTATGGTGGTATCCTGGTAAGCGGCGGAAATATGGCCAATTTCACCGGCTTCCTGGCAGGAAGAACAGCCAAAGCTCCAAAGAATATAAAAGAAGATGGTATCACAAATCAAGCATCACGGATGCTGGTATATTGTTCCAAAACCACTCATACCTGGATAGAAAAAGCGGCGGTGCTTTTTGGATTGGGTACAAAATCGATACGATGGATAGATGTTGATTCTAACAACCGAATGAACAATGCATTGCTCGAGCAAACGATCGGGGAAGATTTAAAGAACGGTCACAAACCAATCATGATTATTGGTACTGCCGGTGATGTAAGTACAGGAGTGGTGGATGACCTCGACGGCATTGCACGAATCTGCAAAAAATTCGGGCTCTGGTTTCATATCGATGGTGCCTACGGTGCTCCGGCCGCAATTGTACCCGAACTGGAATATTTATTCAAGGGAATACAAGAAGCCGATTCTATCGCGCTCGATCCGCACAAATGGTTATACAGTCCGCTGGAAGCAGGATGCACGCTTGTAAAAAACCCGCATCACCTTATTGAAACGTTCAGCTCGCATCCGGTATATTATAATTTCGACAATAGCCAGGACGTGCCTACGCATAATTTTTATGAGTACGGGTTGCAGAATTCACGCGGCTTCCGTGCCCTTAAAGTATGGCTGCAATTACAGCAGGTGGGGCGTAATGGTTATATTGAAATGATTAGGGAAGATATCCGACTGTCAAAATTATTATTCGAGCTGGCCAATAATCATCCCGAGCTGCAGGCCATCACGCAAAACCTGAGCATTGCTACTTTGCGTTATGTTCCTTCTTCTTATCATGGGAAAAAAGAAAATTACGAAAACTATCTCAACCAACTGAACGAAGCACTGCTGAATAAGCTGCAGCAGGGAGGCGAGGTATTTCTGTCAAATGCAGTTTTCAGTGGCAAATATTGTTTGCGGGGATGCATCGTTAATTTCAGAACTTCAGAAAATGATATCCGGGAAATTATTTCAATAATTGTAAGAGAAGGGCGTGCAATGAATGAACGCATGGGCAAAGAAATCTCCTCAAAAGAGTTAAGCTAAGCACAACTAATCGCATTAAAAATATAACCCAGCATTTCACTTAACCAAGTCATCATGCAAGTATCGGCCAGTATTCAAAGCAGCTATAACTATCAGCAGGTAATAGTCGGCACCAACGATTCAATGAAAGAAATACAGATCGCTCCCAAATTGTCGGGTTATGGCTCTTCTATAAATGGAGGTGAATTGCTGATGCTGGCCCTGGCAACCTGTTACTGCAACGACCTGTACCGGGAAGCGGCTAAAAAAAATCTTATAATAAAGGGTTTAGAAGTTGTTTGTTCAGGCATGTTCGCTTCTGAAGGAGAAGCTGGCAGTGATTTCAGTTATAAAGTGAAAATTCTTTCAGATGCTTCGCAGGAAGAAATTGAAGAATTGCTAAAGCATACCGATACGGTAGCAGAAGTTCACAACAGTATAAGAAAAGGATTGGAGGTGAAGCTTGTGCTGTAACTTTAAGCAGCATTAGTTATATGATCGAACAACTGGCAGAAATACTCAAGGGAGGCGATCTCCGCTCGATTGGCCGCGCCAATAAACTGATTGTTATCGTGAAGAACCAGCAGGATTTCGATCAGTTATTCCAGTTCTTATTAAGTGGCGAAAGAGTACAAGCGATGCGTGCCGCCGATGCTATTGAAAAAATTACCGTTAACCATCCGGAATACTTAAAAACGCACAAAAAAGAATTGCTGGCTTTGCTGCCAACCGCGGTGAACAAGGAAATGAAATGGCATCTTTGCCAACTTATTCCACGTCTGTCATTGTCAGTGAAAGAACTTACCCGTTGCCTGCAAATTCTCACTGAATGGGTATTTGAAAAAAAGGAAAGCAAAATCGTTCGCGTGAACGCGCTGCAGGCGCTGTTCGATCTTCAGCAAAAATACCCGGGCGGTAAAATAAACCTGCAGCCGATTATAGCCAGGTTGGAAAAAGAAAACACAGCGTCCATAAAGGCAAGGCTCCGGAAAATTCAAAAAGGTCAATAAGCAATGATTCCAGGATTATTGGAATAACGGGCATAAACTTTAATATATCAAAGCCTTATCTCCATTCAATCGGAGAGAATTCCCAAGGTTTTCATAATTCTTTTCGCTTGTCGGCCTCCTTACAAAACGATGGCACCGATAACAATAATTTGCCATCTGTTTAATTAAATAGTAACTTTCTCTACACAAAACCATGGGTTCCCCGATAAACAACCTTCTGCAAGAAGATGTGCAGCTTTCGCATTTTACCCTCGAGCAACTGCACGAAGCAATCTATTGGGTTGATCAAAACGGCAGAATCATACATGTTAACCAGCAAGCCTGCACTTTGTCGGGATACAACCGCGAAGAACTGACCAGCATGTATGTTTTCGATTTAACATCTACCGTTAACCGCGATAACTGGGCCGAGCGCTGGGGAAAACTAAAGTCGCTGAAAAATTATACAATTGAAACAGTTCACCGGCATAAATCAGGATATGATTATACGGTGGAATCGTCGAATAGTTTTATTGAACTAAATGGAAAAGAATTTCTGTGCGCCGTAGTGAAAGATATCAGGAGGCGCAAGACAGAGGAAGAATTACTCAAAACCATTTCTGAAGCTACAGCCAATCTCACCGGGATGGATTATTTCCGCGAACTCACCCGGTTCATTACTTCCACCCTGAATGTACGCTATGCCATTGTTACGGAATGTGCCAACGAAGAGAAAACAAGGGTAAGAACACTCTCCTATGTGGATCACCAGGAGTTGAAGGAAAATATCGAGTACGATCTTTCGGGTACGCCCTGCGAAATTGTAATGAAGGGGAAGGATTATTTCTGCGCCGACGGCCTGATGAAAATATTTCCCAAAGAAAAAGGGATAAAATCCTATGTCGCCGTTCCGATTGTGAGTCCGGCAAGCGGTGAAGTACTTGGCCATATTGCTGCATTGGATGAGGTGCCAATGACAGGAGAGCAAAATCAAACATCTATTCTGCGCATATTCGCCAATCGTGCCGGCGCCGAAATGGACCGGCTTGAGGCATTGAAAAAACTGGAGGCGCTCAACAAGGAGTTAAAAATAAATCTTAAGGAAAGCGAAGAAAGATATCGCGATTTGTTTGAGCAAGCGCCGATTGCATATGTGCACGAAGGGATCGATTCAAAATTCATCAGTGCCAATCGTGCAGCACTTCGTATTCTCGGCGTAAAACCAGAAGAAGTTGCTTCGATGTACGGAAAGAATCTTGTTCCTAATACACCTGATGCTCAAAAGCGACTGAAAGAAGCTTTTGATTCTGTGGGAAGAGGAACTGATACGAGTGGTGTGGTGTTGGAACTTCGTCGTAAAGACAATGGACAACCCATCTGGATACAGTGGTGGTCGAACCCCGATCGTGGTGGAAAGTTTACCCGAACCATGTTTATTGATATTACCGATAAGGTAATGATGGAGCGAGAGCAGGCGAGGTTGCAGGCACAAAACCAATACCTGCGCGAGGAGATTAAACTGGCACATAATTTTGAAGAAATAATAAGTACGAGCAAGAATTTTGGAAAGGTGTTGCAGCAAATAGAACAGGTGGCAGCAACGGATGCAACGGTATTGGTACTCGGGGAAAGCGGAACAGGAAAAGAGTTAATTGCGCGTGCGATTCATAATATTAGTAACCGAAGTCGTCGCCCATTGGTAAAAGTCAACTGTGCTACCTTGCCTGCCAATCTTATCGAAAGCGAACTGTTTGGTCACGAACGCGGCGCATTTACCGGCGCCATGGAAAGAAAGATAGGGCGTTTTGAATTGGCAGATGGTGGTACTATTTTCCTTGATGAAATTGGGGAACTTCCGGTAGAACTGCAGGCAAAATTGTTGCGCGTATTACAGGAAGGAGAATTTGAACGATTGGGCAATCCCAAAACCATGAAGGTAAATGTGCGGGTGATAGCGGCTACCAATCGCAACCTTGAGCAGGCGATACAAAAGAAGGAGTTCCGGGAAGACTTGTATTACCGGCTGAATGTGTTTCCGATTATTTGTCCGCCGCTGCGTGAACGAAAAGAAGACATACCCCTGCTGGTAAAACATTTTTGCCAAAAGCACGAGGGCAAAATCGGAAAAAAAATAAACAATGTATCTCCTGCAGTTATGAAAGTACTGATGGAATACAATTGGCCGGGAAATATCCGTGAGTTGGAGAACATTATTGAGCGTGCGCTGATCCTCAGCAAGGGCGATACCCTCGAATACGGCGATTGGTTACCCATGCCCAAAGAGGATGATATAAAAACTTCATCGGATAAGCTTCTGCCGCTCGAAGAAATGGAACGGCAGCATATCATTGCGGCACTGGAAAAAACAAACTGGAAAGTGAGTGGAGAAAAAGGCGCGGCAAAGATACTCGGGTTGAATCCTACCACTCTGGAAGCAAGGATGAAAAAGATGGGAATTGCGAGAGAGAAGTAAGGTTTGGATAATTAGCCAATTGGATAATTGGCCAATTTGAAAATGGGGAGGTTGGTGTTTTCCGGGAGATGTTTGGATATAAAAATGATGACTTGTTAAGAAAGTGTTTGTTTCACAAAATCTATCTGGGTCGGGTAAGAATACTGATCAAGGCGAATGCGGTTTTTTTGTAGAATCTACGGATGGTGAATCTGCTTGTAGGATCGAGTGTTGGCTAATATAGTTTTGGTTGAATGTTTTGGATGAGCCGCTGGGCCTTTTGGCTCGCTCCCGCGAGGGCCCTCCCGCGCCCTCCCCCGCCACCACCTCCTGGTCATCGATCGGGCTCGCTTCAGGGTAAATCCTTCCCTGAGCAATCAATTAGTTACTCTTAGCCACTCATCAACCAATAGGTAAGTAAGCAATCCAATCCACCTCCGCAATGTTCGAACTTCTTGCTTCGGTATTTCATGGATCAGGATGTAAAGATCACTCCCGTTTAAAACCAGGCAATGGGAAAAAAACGTTTTAAAATGAGAAAATTCGGCAATTGAAGCAATTAGCCAGGTTGATTTCGCGGTTTTTCCGCGTTGCAACCACTTATTTCAAACAAAAAACCTCCTCTAAGCAAACAATCAGTCCTCATCCGCCCACCTGCTCTTCTCCCCCCCATCCCAGCTATTTAAATTCAATCACGCCCACTCTATATTCTACATGCTATATTCTACACTTTTTATTCCACATATAACCAACTTTCTTTCGCACTTCTTAGTTCTTTATTTCTCCCCAAACGCACATTAAATTTCTGCCACCCGTCACCTTATTGCAACCATTGCGCTCCGTTTTTTGTCATCTCATAAACAATTAAAAAAGGATATGAAACATCTAATACTGATTGGCCTTTTGTCTACTGCAAGCCAGTTTCACATTTCCTGCGAGCCACCGAGGGCTGCATCTGTCAGCGGTCCCGTTACCGGGGGTTCCGAATTGCTTTACCGTTATCAATGGGAGCTTTCCGAATTAAATGGAGAGTCAATAAAGTTTAATATCAACGACAGCAAAGCTTTCCTGCAGTTTTCGCCCGGTCAAATCAACTCCGTCAGCGGCTCCACCAGTTGCAACCGTTTAACAGGTTCGTTTGAATTATCAGGAAGCAACTCTATTACATTCAAACCCCTCGCAATAACCGAAATGGCCTGCCTTAATAACAAGATCGAAAACCCATTCCTCGAAATGATGGGCCGGGTAAAAAACTGGAGCATTGTCAACAATCAATTACTATTAGGCAATGGGCAAACAATTCTCGCCAAATTCAACGCCATTCAGCTAGGTGATGCCAAACTGAATGGCACCTGGGAGATGAACTATATAACAGGCAAGCGAATTGCGTTTGAAGGTTTATATCCCAACAAAAAGCCGATGTTGATTTTCCAGTTCCCTTCAAATGAAGTGCGGGGCAATACGAGTTGTAACGGGTTCGGCGGAAGAGTTACGATCGATGGAAACAAAATCAGCTTCAGCAATCTTGTTTCCACCTTAATGGCCTGCGAGGGAAACGGCGAACAAAGTTTTGTACAAGCGCTGAAAAATGTGGTGTCTTATTCGTTCACCGATGAAAACACACTGGTGTTACACGACAAAAACGGAATGCTGATGCGTTTCACCCGGAAATAAAACCGGTACCGGAACATTCTTCAAAAAGATACCTTATCAAAAAGCGTCCTGCAAAAACAGGGCGCTTTCTCTTTTTATGAGCAATAACCCACAAATAGCAAAATATTTTTACGACCCGCATTTCCCGATCTTTTTCCCAAAAAAAATTCCCAAATCATTGGGAAACTCCCAAAATATTGGGATCAGTTGGCTGCTCAAACCCTGCCTGATCATTCCTCCAGAATTCGCTAAAACCCTTTCCCAGTAACGATTCCAGGCCGTTTCTCTGTCACAAGAATCTTTTGGCATTCCCTTCGCCTATTAATACTGTGCCGAAATCAAAAAACAATGAACAAAGAAATTTCAACAGATATATTCAGCCGGGAAGTGATCGATAATCCGGGACTCTCCATAGTTCGTTTCTATAAATCCTGGAACGGGGCCTGCCAGATAATTGCTCCCATTTTCGATGAGCTTTCTGTTTCGTATAAAGGCCAGGCCAGTTTTTATTCAGTAGACGTAGAAGCCAATAAAGATCTGGCAACCGGATATGGCATTATGGATGTGCCCACCATACTTTTTTTCCGAATGGGGATGATGATCGATCACAGTACAGGCTTAACGCCCAAGAATATTCTCATTCATAAAATCGAAAAAGCCCTTAGCACATTAAACTAGTTAATCACTATAAAAACGTAAACCATGACAGGCAACACGCAGATTTTTATCAAAGACAAAGGAGCTTATATACTCCTTACAAGCGAGGAGCAGCAGCGCCTATGCCGGGCTGAGTTCAATGTACCTGCCTTGCCCGCCGTAATGTTTCCAAAAAATGGTTCGGGCGCCGACCCGGTGAGCGGTTTCCTGAGCGCATCGCATATCACCAGGAATCTTTACTGTTCCCTGATCCATTCTAAAAATTAAACAAATACCATATCACCATAAAACCTACTATTATGTCGGAAGAAATGAAGTATTACCACCTGAAAGGCCTGAGCATTTTTGATTCGCTTCCCGAACATATCATGCGCGAATTACTGCAGGTTGTTAAATTCAAAACCGTGTATCGCGGAGAAGCCATCGAATACGGAAGCGGAGCCTTTAGCAAAATCTATTTTGTAGTAAAAGGCAAAATAAAAATTACCGAGGGAGATGATAGAGGAAATGAGTTGATAAAAGATATACTCGCCGATGGAGAATTATTCGGCGACCTTAGCCTCGATGGACATGCCCCCGATGAAGAATTGGCCGAAGCCCTCACTGCGAATACCATTGTTGGCTATTGCACTACAACAGATTTTAAGAAAATCCTGCAGAGCAATCCCCTCCTGGCCTTCAATTTTGCCCGCAAGGTAAGCAGCAAGTTGAAGAGGCTGGAGGACCGTCATGCCGACCTGGTTTTCCGCGACGCTAAATCCAGGTTGATCCGCTTTATCAAAAACTGGGCACGTACCGACGGCAGCCGGATTGGCGATAAAATTATTCTCAACAATTATCTCACGCATAGCGATATCGCGGGCTTTATCTCTACATCGCGCCAAAGTGTAAACGTATTGCTGAATGAATTGCGCGATTCGGGCCTGCTTTATTACAACAGGAAAAAAATAGAGTTGAATGATCCCATTATCTGGAATTAGTAAAAGGTTAATTGGGAATTCAATTGAAATGTAATACGAGCGACAGGCCTCAAGGCCAGCTCCAACTAGCTTTACTTTTTGTACGGTTTCACTTAGGGTGTTTTGGTTGGTTAACCGGATCAGGAGAGCTGTTTCGAAGATAAGGAGTGAAAGGACAGGCAGGAACTAAACGAAACAGCTCCCGTTTCGGATCTCCCTTAAAACAATTCCACGCATGACAACGATTTGCTTATACTTCCGCATTCACGTGCCTTCGCGCTTAAAAACATTTGAGCCGAAGGAGGTGGGTACCATAAAAGAATACCAGGACAATACCGCCGACGAAGAACTGATCAACAAATTATCTGACGAATGTTATTTGCCCGCTTCCACCATTCTGCTGCGGCAGGCCGAAAAACCGGGAGGCGCTTTCAAAATAAATTTTTCAATAAGCGGAACTACTTTGTTATTGCTCAACAATTATCGCCCCGATGTCATTGCATGCATTCGCAAGCTAACCAATGCGGGTTATGCAGATATACTCGGCGAAACATTTTACCACAGTCTCAGCTCCGTGTACTCTGCTTCCAAATTCAGGCAGGAATTGCTGATGCACCGGGAACTGGTCGAGCAGCTTTTTAATATAACACCTTCTGTTTTCCGAAACACCGAACTCATTCACAACAACCATATCGCTCAAAAAATAAGCGAAATGGGTTATGATGGTTTGCTTTGCGAAGGAATAGATAGGTTGTTGAAAGGAAGAAGCCCGAATAAAGTTTACAAGGCTCCCGGCAGCCAGAACCTGTCGTTGTTGCTGAGGAATTTTACCCTTTCGGATGATATTGCATTTCGCTTCAACGATTCCAGTTGGTGTGAGCACCCGCTTACCGCGGCGAAATTTGCAGAATGGCTGCATCGTCATCCCGAATCCGACAGTGTTATCAACCTGTTTATGGACTACGAAACTTTTGGCATTCACAAAAAAGCCAGCAGTGGGATCTTTGAATTTCTCGAAGAATTACCATCAGCAGTTCTCTCCAATAAAGGATTCAGTTTTTCCACGGCACGTGAAGCAATTAAAAACAATATGGCTGAAGATGTTTACGATGTTCCGGATACTATTTCCTGGAACGATAAAAGCAAAGATGCCTGTGTTGTATGCGAGAACGCCATGCAAAACAACAGCATAAAAAAAATTTACAGCCTTGAAAAGCAAGTGGAAAAAGCAAACGATAGGCAACTCGCGGAAAAATGGAGCGGCTTATTAACGGCCGATTATTTCTATTATATGGCCGAAAATGCACAGAAAAAAAAGAGCAATTGCACCAACCCATTTGAGTCGCCGCGGGATGCCTATCGCAATTACCTGAACATTATTACCGATTTCGAGTTATCACTTATTCAAAAAGGACTGTCGGCATCGCAATATGCACATTACGATTCGGCAGCCGGGCTTTTGTACTGACGATAAGCCCTGGGAAAAATACGTTGACACCAATATTTGTATCAAACATAAAATTTAAAATCTCCGCAGTAAAATGGAAAAGAAATTAAACAAACAGATTGCGATTGTAACGGGCGCCAGCAGCGGCATTGGGGCAGGTTGCGCGAAAGAGCTCGCCAAAGCAGGAGCAACAGTAGTTGTGAATTACCCCGTAGCCGGCGCGAGGCAAATGGCGGAAGCAGTAGTAAGCGATATCAATACAAACGGTGGGATGGCAATAGCCTATCAGTGTGATGTGAGTAAGGAAGAGGAAGTAAAGAAAATGTTTGCCGATACCGTTGAGCGTTTTGGAACGGTGGATATACTCATCAACAATGCCGGACTGCAAAAAGATGCGCCCTTTACCGAAATGACCCTCGAACAGTGGAACTTTGTTATCGGGGTCAATCTTACGGGTCAGTTCCTGTGCGCACGCGAAGCCATAAAAGAATTTTTGAGAAGAGGGGTAAATGGTAAATCGAAAAGCGCCGGAAAAATAATCTGTATGAGCAGCGTACACGAAGTTATTCCCTGGGCGGGTCATGCCAACTATGCAGCCAGCAAGGGCGGTGTGAACCTGATGATGAAAACAATTGCACAGGAATTTGCGCCTAAAAAAATCCGTATCAACAGTATTGCGCCGGGAGCGATTGCCACACCTATCAACCACGAAGCATGGGATACGGCGGAGCATTTGCAAAATCTTTTGAAGCTGATTCCGCAAAAAAGGGTTGGGCAGGTAGAAGATATTGGCAAGGCTGCTGTTTGGCTGGCCAGCGATGATGCTGATTATATAAACGGTACTACTCTATTTGTAGACGGTGGAATGACACTTTACCCCGGCTTTGAAGACAACGGATAATTGGAATTAAAAGGTTTGATATGTATTGTGAATACTCCTACCAATGAACAATACAACACTATAACCGGGCCTTGTGATGTAAACACGGATTTAATTTGATGAATAGAGTTGCTGACGTACAAGAGTGCGACGCAACAGGAGACCGGCAGAGTTCCAAAAGCCGGGATCATTAAAATAAAAAAAATTTAAGACGGTCGATAAATAGTAAAAAACAGCAAGGCTTCGATAAAGACGATTCTAAAATATATAGTGAGTCAAACGAAAAGGAAGAAACTGGCTTCATACTTCTATCAACGCAATAAAATCATCAAAGCATGAACGCAGAACAACAAAGGCTACAGGATCCTGCCTGGAAAAAATGGGGACCCTATCTCAGCGAGCGCCAATGGGGAACTGTTCGTGAAGATTACAGTGAGCATGGCAATGCCTGGGAATTTTTTCCGCACGATCATGCGCGAAGCAGGGTTTATCGTTGGGGTGAAGACGGTATCGCCGGCATCAGCGACGATATGCAGCGCATTTGTTTTGCTATTACGATGTGGAATGGTAAGGATCCTATTTTAAAAGAGCGATTGTTTGGCCTTACCGGTAACGAGGGAAATCATGGAGAAGATGTGAAGGAACTGTATTATTATCTCGATAATACTCCTACACATTCTTACATGAAACATTTGTACAAATATCCGCAGGCAGAATTTCCTTATGCCGATCTTGTACAAACTAATCGCAATCGTTCGCGCTTTGAAAAGGAGTATGAATTGCTGGATACAGGAATATTCAACGATAATAAATATTTTGATGTATTTACCGAATATGCCAAAAACAATCCCGACGATATAGCTATTCGTATAACCGTTCATAACTGCGGTTCCGAAGACGCTTATTTCGCCCTCTTGCCTACCTTGTGGCTGCGTAATCTCTGGAGCTTTGGGCTATTAAAGCAAAAGCCTTCCCTTCATTTACAGGATATAACTGATACCTGGTCCTCGGTTTCGCTGCAGCACGAACAAACTGGCAGCTACTATTTATACTTCGAAAAACCAACGCGCCTTCTTTTCACCGAAAACGAAACCAATAACGAAAGACTTTTTGGTTATCCCAACGCAACTCCTTTTGTAAAAGATGCCTTTCACACGGCAGTAACCGAACGAAATTTCGATTGGCTCGAATCCAAAAAAGAAGGAAGCAAGTTTGCCCCGTTTTATGAATCCATTATTCCTGCGGGAACTTCTAAAATCTTTTGCCTCCGGCTGAGTAAAACAGCACTCACTGAAGAGCCGTTCGGAAGAAAATTCGACAAGCTGTTTACGCAACGAATTGCAGAAGCAAATGAGTTTTACGAAGAAATCACGAAAACAAACAATGCCGATCAGAGAAATATTCAGCGGCAGGCATTTGCCGGGATGTTGTGGAGTAAGCAGTACTTCAATATCGATATTCCGCGCTGGCTGAATGGAGATCCCGGGCAAATCCCTCCACCCGCATCGCGCAAAAACGGCCGCAATGCGCATTGGCATACGCTCAATAACGAAGACATTATTTCCATGCCCGATAAATGGGAATACCCCTGGTATGCGGCCTGGGATCTTGCCTTTCACTGTATACCACTTAGTATGCTCGATGCCGATTTTGCCAAACAACAATTGATATTATTCCTGCGCGAATGGTATATGCATCCAAATGGTCAATTGCCCGCATATGAATGGGCGTTTGGCGATGTAAATCCTCCGGTGCATGCGTGGAGTTGCCTGCAGGTATATAAGATTGATAAGGAAAAAACCGGCAAGGGCGATATTGCCTTTCTTGAAAAAGTTTTTCAAAAACTACTTATAAATTTTACATGGTGGGTTAACCGAAAAGACCACAAAGGAAATAATGTTTTTGAAGGAGGTTTTCTGGGGCTAGATAATATTGGCGTTTTCGACCGCAGCAATATGATTCCGGGTGGAGGCATGCTGGAACAGGCCGATGGAACTGCCTGGATGGCCATGTACTGCCTCAACATGCTGGAGATGGCGCTGGAAATTGCCCAACACAATCCGAATTACGAAGACGTAACTACAAAATTCTTTGAGCATTTTGTTTATATAGCCGAATCGCTCAACCGTATCGGCGAAAACTGGACAAGCAGTTGGGATGAAGGAGAAGGTTTTTTCTACGATATATTGGCAATGCCCGATGGAAGATTTATTCCGCTGAAAGTAAGAAGTCTGGTAGGGCTTTCTACCTTATTCGCCGTTTCGGTGCTGAAAAAAGATTTACTGGAAAAAGTACCCGAGTTCTACCGAAGATTGAAATGGTTTCACCGGTACAGGCAAGATAACGGGCAGTATCTCGTAATAGAAGATCTGAAACAACACGACGATATTTTATTATCACTTGTGCCAAAGGCGAGGTTGCAGAAATTATTAAAAGCATTGCTCAACGAAGCGGAATTCCTCGGTAAGGCTGGCATTCGTTCTATATCAAAAATTCATGAGCAGGGTTATTCGGTTAATATCGATGGGCAGGAATTTGGATTGAGTTATCAACCGGGTGAAAGCAATACCAGTTTATTTGGAGGAAACAGCAACTGGCGGGGCCCGGTGTGGATGCCGATGAACTATCTGCTGATAAATGCCCTGCAGCAATATGCAGAATATTACCAGGAAGATTGCCTTGTTGAATTTCCAACAGGGTCGGGCAAGAAGATGAATTTGCAGGAAACTTCCATTGAGATAGCCCGACGGTTGATTTCGATATTCGAATTGGATGAAAAAGGCAACAGGGCGATTAACGACAATTACCCTATTTACCGCGATAACGAAGATTTCAAACAGCTCGTATTGTTTTACGAATACTTTCATGGCGATGATGGGCGTGGCGTAGGAGCTTCCCATCAAACTGGCTGGACGGGTGTTATTGCCGAGCTTATCAACCGGGTAAATATGTACGATCGGCTCAAAAAGAATAAAAGAAAAAAAGAGTTGGCCAGTTAAAGCGATTCAAAATTTAAATCAATCTCAAGAGCCCTCGAAGGCAAAACTAGTTTCTTATGTCTTTACAACTAAACCACGATGCCTTTTCCGATTTCGAAAAGGCAATCAAATACGAATGGCTCGAAACAAATGGGCTCGGGGGCTGGAGCGGTTCATCTGTTATTGGTGCCAATACCCGTCGTTATCACGGATTATTGGTAGCTGCTACTCAGCCACCGGCTGAGCGAATGAACCTATTGAGCAAACTCGATGAAACTGTAATCGTCAATAACCAGCGATATGAGCTCGCCACAAATGTGTATCCCAATGCCACGATCCATCCAAAAGGATACCATTATCTCACCCAGTTCAGCAAATCCTTGTTCCCGGAATGGATTTACGAGATAGAAGGAATAAAGATCCGGAAGCGGATATGTATGTTGCACGGCGAAAACACAGTTATCATACAATACAAAGTGTTGAAAGCTGCCGGGAGTTTCGATATGGAATTGCAGCCACTGTTTTCTGTGCGCGGGTATCATTCCCTGATGCATGCAAATGATTCAGTAAACACCCATGCGGTATTTGAAAACGATACGCTGGAGTTCAAGCCCTATGAAGGCGCCCCGGCTATTTATATCCATTTGCCCGGGGGAAGCTATCAGCACCATCCCGCCTGGTATTATCGTTTTCAATACCCGGTAGAACAATACAGGGGATTGGATTACGAAGAAGATCTTTTCAATCCTGGCACACTGGGCACAAATTTGAATGAAGGCGATGAGTTGAACATAATAATATCGACCGCCGGCACGGCAGGCAGAAACGCTGCAAAACTCGTAGATAAAGAAAAGCAACGCCGGGAACATCTTTTAAACGGAGCATCCAGGCATTCACTGGAACATATACTCAGTTTAGCAGCCGACCAATTTATAGTGAAGCGTGATGAAGAATTGAAAACGGTTATTGCGGGTTATCATTGGTTCACCGATTGGGGAAGAGATACTATGATTTCGCTGCCGGGTCTTACGCTTGCAACAGGCAGGTATGAAGATGCAAAAAAAATCCTGTCGGCTTTTGCAAGATCTGTTAGCATGGGTATGCTGCCCAACCGCTTCCAGGACAACAACGAGCCGCCGGAATATAATAATGTGGATGGAACGCTTTGGTATTTCATCGCCATCTACAAATACCTTCAATCGACCAACGATTATGACTTTGTATTAAACGATTTGCTCCCGGTGCTGAAAGATATTATCGATTGGCATTTCAGGGGAACACGCTACAATATTCATGTAGATGAAGACGGCTTACTGTTTGCCGGTGAAAAAGGCCAGCAACTCACCTGGATGGATGCGCGGATAGGGACCTGGGTTGTTACCCCGCGCATGGGCAAACCGGTAGAGATACAGGCTTTGTGGTACAATGCCCTGCTGATTTTTGCAGAACTGCTCGAAAAAAACAATCAGGCCAACGATGCTGAACTGGTAAGATGGAGTGCAGGCAAATGCAAACAGAGTTTTCTTAACCAATTCTGGCACCAGGAGAGCGGATACCTGTACGATGTAATTGATGAAAATGGAAAAAAAGATGCCACGCTTCGACCCAATCAATTGCTGGCAATCAGTTTGCCGTTTTCTTTGATTGAGGGAGAAGATGCAATATCTATCCTGGAAAATATCGAAGAGCAATTGTACACACCTGTTGGTTTAAGAAGCCTCTCTCCTACCGACAAATATTATGTGCCGGTATACGGCGGCGATACCTGGCACCGCGATTCGGCCTACCACGAAGGAACGGTATGGAGTTGGTTATTGGGACCCTACGTGGATGCCATTGTAAAAACGGAAAATGGCAAGACGGGGAAAGCCATAGATGTACTCAATAAATTCAGCTATCATTTAAACGAAGGATGTGTGGGTTCTGTCTCTGAAATCTTCGATGCAGAGCCACCCCATCATCCCAGGGGCTGTGTGGCACAGGCCTGGGGAGTAGCTGAACTGCTCAGGGTGGTTAAGGAATACCGATTAAGCAATCTTCAGTAACAAAGGTTTTGGTATTTCGTAAAACAGCCGACAGCAATAGCGGCGGCTACTTGTTCTATTTGCAGAATAAACCTGGACGTCATGAATAATCATTTCGATATAATAATAATTGGTACGGGTAGTGGTGGAAGTACCATCGCGCATAAATTAGCCCGCAGTGGTAAAAAAATCCTTATTCTCGAAAGAGGCGGATTTATTCCGAAGGAAAAGGAAAACTGGGATGCACACGAAGTAGTGACAGTAGGTCGCTACCGGCCCAACGATACCTGGTACGACCAGGACGATAAACCATTCAAGCCTTTTATCCATTATAACGTGGGGGGAAACTCGAAAATGTACGGAGCAGCGTTGTTTCGTTTCCGTGAAAAGGATTTTGAGAATGTAAAACATTATGGCGGCAACTCACCGGCCTGGCCCATTGGCTACGATGTTTTTGAGCCTTATTATGAAATTGCAGAGAAGTTATACAGCGCTCACGGAAAAAGAGGTGTTGATCCTACAGAGCCAAGGAGTAAAAAAGACTATCCCCTTCCTCCCATTGCTTACGAACCGCTGATACAGGATCTTGAAAAAAATTTACACAAGATTGGTCTCCGGCCATTTCCGCTGCCAATGGGTATACGATTACCACAAGACTATACACAAACAGAGGCGCCGGTTTTGTTGGAGAATTTCGATGGCTTTCCCGATCCTACCGACTCAAAAGCCGATGGGCAGGTAATGTGTTTGCGGCCGGCCCTGCAAAACAAAAACGTTACCCTGATGACGCATGCCTATGTGGAGAAACTTGAAACTGATTCCGCAGGAAAAAAAGTAACTAAGGTTGTTACTGATATAAAAGGCGAAAAAATCGTTTTTAATGCCGACATCGTTATTGTGGCATGCGGGGCCGTTAACAGTGCGGCACTGATGCTCAGAAGTGCAAACGATAAACATCCGACTGGATTGGCCAATAGCAGCGATCAGTTGGGAAGAAACCTGATGCTTCATCACAACGGATGTCTGGTTGCCTTTACCAAGGAAAAGATAAATGATTGTGTTTTTCAGAAGAGTTTAGGCCTGAGTGATTTTTATTTTGGCGCCGATGACAGTGAATTTCCTTTAGGAGAAATTCAACTGATGGGCAGAAATGACCCCGATACAATTTTATGGCTCGCGGAAAAAATCTACCCGGGAAAGTCTTATGAAGAATTGAAGCGAATGACAATAGACTTTTGGTTGACGGCAGAGGATCTTCCTTCGCCCGGAAACAGGGTAACGCTTACAAAGCAGGGAAATATCAAAGTGTATTATCAACGTAACAACTATACCGCTTACGAAAAACTGAAAGAGAAATTAAAGCAGGTATTTGTAAAACTCGGTGAGCTTGATAATAAATACAGGGATATTCAATGGGCAGGATACGACCTGGATATTAGCGGGATGAGTCACCAGAACGGTACGATGCGTTTTGGTACTAATCCTAAAAACAGCGTGCTCGATCTCAATTGCAAAGCGCATGACCTCGACAATCTTTATGTTGTTGATGCAAGTTTTTTCCCAAGTTGCGGCGCTTTCAATCCCTCTCTTACTATCGCCGCCAATGCATTGAGGGTGGGCGATCATTTGTTAAACAATGTACTAAAAACGAAAACCGCCAGGAACAAAGACAGTGTTCTCTTATAAAATTCTTATTGAGTTGTTTTATGTTTATTGCGTTCTGCGAAATCAGGACGCTTTTTTAATTTGTGTAAATAGAAATATCAACGGAAAAGATTATTCCTACCAAGATCAAGCGTAGGGAAGTGGTTGGGGCTTGTACGGCAAATAAAATATTTCCGATTCTTTTCATCGGAGCTCAGGCGTTCTCCTTTCCGAAATTTCTCATTTTTTCAGCGTTTTTTTCCCATTGCCTGCGAAAAGCAGTAATCGATATTTACATACTGATTCAAAACTTATACTTGCAAGGGTTCGAACATTGCAGGGGGTAAGAATTGGTCAGGTGCACACCTATCGATGACGTGTTTGATCGGAGTAAACTCGAACTTACTCCTGCTATGGCCTTGCGGCTGCACAAGCCAGGGGCCAATAATTCGGGGGTGGTGGCGGGGGAGGGGGAGGGCCCAACGGGCTTGAGGTAAGCGCCCCTGGCCACGCAAAAAATTCAAAACTTTTATCGACTCCAACTTTTTCCTGCATTACAACGCACGCAACACCTTGCAAGGATTACCCACCGCTACTACATTCGCCGGAATATCTTTCGTAACAACACTCCCCGCACCGATAGTAGTATTCGCTCCAATGGTTACCCCCGCATTTACAATCGAGCCGCCGCCAATCCAAACATTGTCGCCAATAATAATAGGCCTGGATAGCTCTGGCCCCTTTATTCTTTCCATCGCATCCACCGGGTGATACCCGGCATAAAGTTGAACATTCGGCCCAAGGAATACATTGTTACCGATACGTATATAGTTACAGTCCAGAAACACACAATTGAAATTGGCAAAAAAGTTATCGCCCACCTCAATATGCATTCCGTAATCACAAAAAAATGGCGCTTGTATATCTGTATTCGTTCCCATCCTTCCCAGTAAATCCTCAAGCAGCTTTCTTCGCGGGACTTTATCGTAAGAACTCTGGTTATACTCCTTTAATAAATCGCGGGTTCTTACACGCATAGCCATTAATTGCGCATCGCCAGCATCGTACAGTTCTCCGGCCAGCATCTTCTCGTATTCCGTCTTCATGTGATTTCTTTAAAAGACAATTTAAAACTTAAGAGGATAACAATTGTAAAGCCGGCGACAAATTCATCTCTTATCGGGTAATAGGTAAGAAATATTGAAAAGCTTACCGCTTTCGTCTGCTTCACGACACAGCCTCCTCCATCAACAAATTCTCTTTGCAGTATGCGAGCAATGCCTATCAGAATCATTACCGGAAGAACCGGCCTTTATCAGATGAGGGCTTCCTTCAAAAAAAACTGGAAGCATTATTTGCAGGAGGCCCTTGGGCTTGCCATCTTCATGATCTCGGCCTGCTTGTTCGGTACCTTACTGGAATCGCAGGAAGGCTATTTGCATCATTTAATTGGAGACTCATTCTTACGTTTAGTGCTCATGGGTTTAGCCATGGGAACAACAGCCTTGTTTATTTTTTACTCGCCCCTTACTGCCCCATCCGGCGCTCATATTAATCCGGCAGTTTCTCTTAGTTTTTTAAGAATAGGGAAAATGTGTCCCTGGGATTTTTTGTTTTATTGTTTGTTCCAGGCAATAGGAGGAATAGCGGCAGTTTCGATCATGCAATATTTGTTAGGAAAATCACTCATCAATCCACCGGTAAACTCAGTGGTCACGGTGCCTGCAGCCGGAACTATCCCCGCCCTGGTAACCGAATTTAGTATCGCATTTGTAACGATGTCGATGGTACTATTTACCTCGCATCACCCACGTTTAAAAAAATTCACCCGCATTTTTGCCGCCTGCATGGTAGTTGCCTGGGTAATACTTGCCGGGCCCGTGTCTGGGTTTGGTATGAATCCCGCCCGCTCATTCGCCAGCGCATTACCCGCCAATATATGGACCGACTTCTGGATCTACCTGCTCGCTCCTGTGGCTGGAATGCTTTCGGCTGCGGAGTCTTTTTACTGGTATCGCCGGCAACAAGAAAAAAACATTCACTGACCTCTAAAATGATTTCTTTATGAAACGTTTGTTGATTGTTATAATAATTGCATCATCACTTCACCTGCTATCGCTACCTATTCATGCGCAGGTGAAGAAAGTGGAAGCAATAGGATTTACGGTAAGAGATATGGATCGTTCTGTAAGGTTCTATTCGGAAGTATTGCATTTCAAAAAAATATCGGATACTGAATCAGCTGGTACCGAATACGAAAAACTTTATGGGGTGTTTGGCCTTCGGATTCGGGTAGTGCAAATGCAATTGGGCGACGAAACAATCGAACTTACGGATTATCTCACCAGTGGTGGAAGAACAATTCCCGAAGATCAGCAAAGCAACGATCTTATCTTTCAGCATATCGCCATCGTGGTAAGCGATATGGAAAAAGCCTATCAACATCTGCGCCGCTTTACTATCGACCATGTTTCCACAGCTCCTCAAACCCTGCCGAAATCTATCCCCGCCGCCGAAGGTATTAAGGCCTTCTATTTTCGCGACCCCGATCAGCACAATCTCGAACTGATTTATTTTCCAAAAGGAAAGGGGCTTGATAAATGGCAACAGCCCTCCGGCAAAATCTTCCTTGGAATCGATCATACAGCTATTGGCATTGGCAATACCGAAAGAAGTCATCAATTCTATCAGCAGTTACTGGGACTGGAACGAAAAGGTGATAGCTGGAACAAAGGCAGCGAACAGGAACACCTGAACAATATAAAAGGTGCGTCACTTCATATTACAGGATATCGCAGCAATGCCGGACCCGGGATAGAATTTCTTGAATACCTTTCTCCGGGACCCGGCAAGCCCTATCCTGCCGATTCAAAAGCGAGCGACCTCTGGCATTGGCAAACCAGTTTGATTGTATCGGATGCAAGCTCCCTTCTTGCTAAACTCAAACAAGCAGCATACCATATTATTTCCGACGACATAGTTACCACGACCAGTGAAAAAGGTAGGAAAACAAAATCATTTCTCGTTCGCGATCCCGATGGACATGCCGTGCTAATAAAGGAAGAAGAGTAACCATTGTTTTACTCAACACTTATGAATACACCAAATACGATACTTTGCCCCATTTGCCAGGACCCAGTTCACAAATTGCTGTTTCGCTTTCACATAGATAGTGAAAAAGCTGTTCTCGAGAATATCAAAAAACAATACCCCGAATGGCACGAATACGATGGTATTTGCAGCAGGTGTGTAGATTATTATCATACCGAGATAGTAATGCAACAACGCCTATTGCCTGAAGTTGGGCCGTATTTTCCCGTTAAAAGTCCCGACGATTTTATCATCCTCCCCACTCCCATTCGCATCGACGCCGACCCGCGCTACACCGGGAAAGGAATCACCATCTGTTTTATCGACAGCGGCTTCTTTCCCCATCCCGATCTCGTTGCAAGCCGCAACCGCATCAAACTGATGCTCGATTTAACTGCTGAAAATCCATCCACAAACAAGATCGAAGATGATTCGGCAGATGCCTACTCGAATTCCCAATCGCGTTGGCATGGCACCATGACTACGGTCGTATGCGCTGGCGATGGCTATTGCAGTAAAGGATTGTACAGGGGAATTGCCTGCAACGCCGAACTGGTATTGCTGAAAGTGCAGGACAGGGAAGGAAGAATTACTACCGAAAACATCATTAAAGCATTGAGTTGGATTCAGATAAATCACCGGCAATACAATATCAAAGTTGTAAACATCAGTTTGGGCGATAACAAAACTTCTTCGTTTAAAGATTCGGCGATTGACCAGCTTGCCGATCAATTGGTGAAGGAAGGAGTTGTGATTGTTGCTGCTGCCGGCAACGATACAAATGCCGCCATCAAACCGCCTGCGAGTAGCCCGAACGTAATTACTGTGGGTGGACTCGATGATTATAACCAGTTGGATACGGGTGAGATAGGGCTTTATCATTCTTCATACGGTCAAACTGAAGACGGATTTAGAAAACCGGAATTGGTTGCACAAGCCATCTGGATTGCCGCTCCCATTTTACCCGGCACTAAGGAAAAAGAAGAAGCTGAGACATTGCATGATTTGCATAATACCGCCGACGAGATGTTCGCAAAAAAATTTATTACACTTCATAAAAAAATAAACTGGGATGTTTCACCGTTCGGGGAATTTGATGTAACTTTTCTTAAACAGAAGATCGGCGAAAGAATTCAGCAGACCAAGTTCTTTTCAGCAGACTATATGCATGTAGACGGCACTTCGTTTGCCGCCCCTATTGTAAGTTCTGTGATCGCTCAGTTGCTAGAGGCCGATCCAACGCTTACACCTCCTCAAATCCGTAATATTTTATTCAGTACCTCTACTCGATTACATTCCCTACCCATCGAAAGACAAGGCTTCGGCTATGTCCGCCCGAGGAAAGCGATTTTTAAAATCCTAAAAAAGGAGGTGATTATGACCGTGCACGAATCCCCATTCATCAACCGTCGCAAAAAAACCATCGAGTTTTACATTCAAAACGGCTGCGCGCACCAGATTTCTCTTTCCGGAAGTTTTAATCACTGGGCCCAGGATGTATTGCTCCTCGAGCCCGGTAAAGATGGAAAATGGAAAATTGAAATTCCCATGCTACCCAAGGGAAAGTATTACTACAAGTTCTTCATCGACGACCGTATGTGGGTGGAAGATGTAGATAATCCCTGGCGCGAACCGGATGGCCTCAATGGATGGAACAGCGTTTTAGTGGTTGATAAGTAACCATCGCTGAGGATTTTCAGCGCAAGCTCCGCCCAGTAAATAGAAACTGCGCGGAGCTTTTCTTTTTTATTAGTCAGCGCCGCGACAGGCGTATTAACAGATAATTTTTCTATTTGCTGTATGACGGGTTTTATCGTTGAAACTGTTTTGCTGATGGCTGCGGCCTATCTTATCGTAGGCCTGGTATTTTCTATCTTTTTTGTAACCATCCTTGTTGCAAAAATTGATGAATCAGCCCAAAAAAGCAGTTGGGGTTTCCGGTTGATTATCATACCGGGTGTCGTGGTATTCTGGCCCGTATTGCTTAAAAAAATATTCCGATCGAAATAGGATGACAAAAAATTTAAGAAGAAAACATTTGTATGCCTGGTTGCTGCTGGGGGTATTGCTGCCTTCGGCAATTGTCATCGCCAGGATTTCGGTACAAAAACCAGTAATACAAATTACCAAAGAGTCAACAATTGCTCCATCTTTTCCCGCAGTTAAAACCTGGGAAAGGAAAGACTATACAATCGTTTTGCATGCTGATGAAAATTATAACACGGTTCAACTCGAATGGATTAAAAAGAGTAAGGCATTTTTCCCGGCCGTTAACCTGTATCTGATACATGTCGGAGACAACGATATAGAACGGGGTTTGCTGGTAGGCAGTGTTGGAGATAAGAATAATTATCTCTTCAGTCTGGACACTGCTGTGTTAAGCAATCTTCCCGATCATAAAATCCTACTCCACGATTTTGTAAGGAACCATATAATCGATTCATTAAATTTTAAACCATGAGTGTTGGGTATCTCGCTGTTGGTTGGAACAGGCAAAAAAAAATATACGACGCTTTACTTTTTGCATTCTGTGTTGTTTACCTGCTATTGTTTATTGCAGTAACAGCTATTTCAAACCCGGATTATACATTTGAAACGGCACTCATCCGGTCAACCGCCACCCTCGCAACACTATTGCTACACGTAATTCTCGCCATTGGCCCGCTCTGCCGTATCAATAAAAAATTTCTTCCCCTGCTTTACAACCGCAGGCATCTGGGCGTTACTATGTTCTGCATTGCACTCATTCATGGCGCATTCAGCATATTCCAGTTTCATGGACTGAGCAATACCAATCCTTTTGTATCCCTGTTTCTATCAAATACACAATTCAATTCGGTATCTCAATTTCCATTTCAGTCGCTGGGGTTTTTCGCACTCATCATTTTTTTCCTGATGGCCATTACCAGTCACGATTTCTGGTTACACAATCTATCGCCACGGGTATGGAAAACACTGCACATGTTTGTATACCTCGCTTACCTGCTCGTCATTCTTCACGTACTACTCGGCGCTATTCAATACGAAACAAACCCGGTATTCTTTATAATAATTCTCGCCGGGGCATTTTCGATTATTTCATTGCATCTTGTTGCAGGGTTTAAAGAGGTAAAAAAGGATAACCAAAATTTTTCGGTGGAAACGTCCAATGAAAGTTTAGCAGGCTTTGTTGAAGTGGCTTCCGTAGATGAGTTTGAAGAAGCAAGGGCAAAAATATTTTGTATCGACACAGAAAGAATCGCGCTTTACCGCTACGAGAATAAACTTTATGCCATACACAATTTCTGCAAACACCAGGGTGGGCCATTAGGCGAAGGGAAGATAATCGACGGCTGTATTACCTGCCCCTGGCATGGCTATCAATATTTACCTCAAAACGGCCAATCACCGCCACCGTTTACCGAGAAGGTGAGCACCTATGCGGTAAAGATTGTGGAGAACAAAGTTTGGCTGAACCCAACTCCTTTCCCGGAAGGAACGGAACAGGTCGGTGCAGAAATCCTATTCGGAAAAGAGCTACATACTAAAACAGATGAATAAAGAAGATTTTTATATCGGCTGGCAAAATTCAGCGCCGCCAGGCTTTGTAAAACATATAAGAAAACTATTGGCGGCCCTGCTTCTATTGATAGCATCGCTTGCTGTTATTTTAGGTTTGTATCAAAAGAAGTTCGATTCGGGAAATTTTGAATTCGGGAAAATTACCGAGGTAAAAGGTGTTTACAGCAACAGCCCGGTACCGCTTCTGAAAATCCCGGGTGAAAAAGATATATCGGGAAACTATTCAACGGTAACTATTCCATTGATTGGCTTTGGAAAATTTGGCGCTCAAACAGTGATGAAAAACCTGGAAAAACAAGCAGGCTCTTCGCTGCAGGATAAAGAAATTACTTTAAGAGGTACTCTTTTATACAACGATGGAAAACTGTTGATGCAGGTGGAAGAAAAAGACAATTCCAATTTGAGAATGACCAATAAGCCAATTCAGGAACGAAAGCAGGTAAAAGAAAACAGCTTTATTACTGAACTGAAAGGCGAGATTGTTGATCCAAAATGTTTTTTTGGGGTGATGAAACCCGGCGAGGGCAAAGTGCACAAAGACTGCGCCATTCGTTGCATTTTGGGAGGAATCCCTCCCATGCTTCGCGTAAGAGATCAAGATGGCAATAGCAGTTACTATATCCTCGCCGGAAAACAAGGCAAACCAATCAACGAACAGTTGAAATCTTTTATCGCGGAGCCAGTTTCTATAACCGCTCGTGTGGTTATTCAGGACGATTGGAAAATACTACTTACCGAACCCACAGATATCCACTATATTTCCCGTCGCGAACTGGTATACTCCGGTTCGGAAACTATTTCCTGTACCGATTATTGGAAGAAATGACAATACAACTTAGAAACAACAAATCCGTGCTTATTCGTCTTCTCGAGAAAACGGATGCAGAAAACCTGTACAGTTACCTCGACAAATTGTCGGCTGAAAGCCGTTCCCGCTTCGGGCCACATCCTTTTGACTGGAATACTGTAAAAAATATTTGTGATCATCTTCCCGGCGATACCCGGAGGTATATCGCTATAGATTCATCCGGCAATAACATTGTAGCTTATATGCTCGTAAAAAATGGGATGATTGAATGGGACGCACAACGCTACTCTCATCGGGGGCAGAGTTTCGATGAGAATCGCTCGGTAACATTTGCTCCCTCGGTGGCAGATGGCTGGCAAAGCAGCGGATTGGGTTCGGCTATGAACGAATTTATCGAAAACGAGCTTAAAGAATCAGGAAAGAAAACGATCATCCTCTGGGGTGGCGTTCAGGCAAGTAATCTGAAGGCGGTCAACTTCTATCGGAAATTAGGATACAAATATATTGCCTCCTTCTGGCACGATGGGAAGGATAATTATGATATGGTGAAGGAACTGGGTTAGCGGTCAGCTATGAGCTTTTAACTGCGAGTTGTTTGAAGATAAGGGAAGACTCAGTAGTGATTGGTATTAGCGCCTGGAAAAGGTTTGGTTCTGTTTTTCAAGCTTTTCAATAATTTCTTTTTCCTTTCTTTTCAACCAAAGCTCATCAGATACCTTATCCGATATTTTTTTCAACCGATAAAAACCAGCAGGGCGCTCCCGCGAGTTGATGGCTTCCAATTGATAATGATATACTCCTGTCAGCAACTCTGCAGAATCCTGTAACTCGTATTTAACATTGAATTGGTACACGCCGCTCGCGCCCAATCCATCTACATAACGTCCCTTTATAAATTGGAAAGGAAAAATATTTTTCTTTCCCTGTTTTCCATACCAGGTATACCAGGCATTGGGTTTGTCGCCGGGCTTTGTATCCTGCGGGTAGAAATAAACAATACCAAAAACTTCTTTCCCGATCTGAACAAGCTCCCACTTCATTTTATAATTACGTTGAATTCCCCCGAAAACATTTCCATCTTTCACCAGCTCTCCTTCCCAGGTGCCGGTAAGATCCTGTGCAAGCAGTGCAAAAGATAATAATACCAGGCACAATGTAGAAACAAGTTTCATACGATCATGTTTTATACAGAAAGTTAGGCCAATTCTTCCGGCCCATCGGCAAAAATCTTTATCTTCCGCAGCCTATTTAACAAATATGAAAGTAATCAGCACGGAAATATTCAAGCTCACCATCCCCATGGAGCCCTTCGTAATTGCAACGGAAACTTCTTACTATACACAAAACGTTTTTATTCGCATTCATACCGATTCGGGGTTAACGGGTATGGGTGAGTGTTCTGCATTCCCTATGCTGGTGGGGGAAACCCAGAACACCTGTTTCGAAGTGGCAAAAGATCTCGCGAGCATACTAAAAGGCAAAAACCCTATAGAGATCGCGGAAAGAATGGATGATTTTCACCAGTACATCGCCTTCAACTCCACTATAAAAAGCGCCTTCGACATAGCGTTGCACGATTTGGCCGCTAAGAACGCAGGCGTTCCTCTATATGTTTATTTAGGTGGAAAAAAGAAAGAAATTCAAACCGATCTTACAATCGGTATCGGCGAACCTAAGCAAATGGCTGCAACAGCTATTGAATTTGTAAAGAATGGCGTTCAAACCATCAAAGTTAAACTGGGTAAAAACTATAAAGAAGATGTGGAACGCATCCGTCTTATTCGCGACGCAGTGGGCCCATCGATTCAATTAAGAGTAGATGCCAACCAGGGCTGGAACTTTGAGGAAGCCCTTTATGTGTTAGAGAATATAGCTCCTTTCAACATCCAATTCTGCGAACAGCCCATGCGGCACTGGAACGATCCCCTTCTCCCTGAATTGAGAAAGCGATCCCCGGTAAAAATTATGGCCGATGAAAGTGTTTTCGATCATTACGATGCCATCCGCCTGGTTGAGGCCGATGCCTGCGACTATATCAATATCAAACTGGCGAAATCGGGAGGTATCCTTGAAGCTAAAAAAATTGCCGATGCAGCGCAGCAAAGAAACACTCCCTGCATGCTTGGCGGCATGATCGAAAGCCGGCTTGCACTCACGGCCAAAGTGCATTTTGCGATGAGCCACGATAATATTAAGTTTTATGATCTCGATACCTGCCTGCTCGGCCACAAACTTGACCCGGTAATGGGCGGAGCGCAGTATAAAAACTATTTTCTCGAATTACCCGATGGCCCCGGTATAGATGCAGATATTGACCCCGGATTCCTGGATAAGATGGAAAAGGTTATTGTATAGACCAGTGATATTTCTATTCAGTGCGGCTTTCAGCAAGGCCCGTTGGTAAACCTTCCGCGCTTAATTCAAAATTCAGCATCTTTGCAAAAATTTTTTCATGCAACAACAGGCAAAGACTGCAAAAGAATCCAGCGTTGTAATGACGGAGCTCGTTTTACCCAACGATACCAACACATTTGGTAACCTGATGGGCGGGCGATTGATGTATTGGATGGATATTGCGGCCGCCCTTGCGGCTATGAAGCATTGTGGCGCACCCGTAGTAACAGCTTCGGTAGACAATATATCTTTTGAAAGCCCGATTAAACTCGGGAATGTGGTGCATATTGAAGCAAGAGTTTCCCGTGCATTCAATTCGTCCATGGAAGTACATATGAGTGTTTGGGGAGAAGATGCCATTCAGCAATACAGGTATAAAAGCAACGAAGCCTATTATACTTTTGTAGCACTCGATCCCAACGGCAAACCCCGACCAGTTCCTCAATTGATTCCTGAAACAGATGAAGAAAAAAAACTTTTCGACGGGGCCCTTCGCAGAAGACAACTAAGATTGATACTCGGTGGAAAAATGAAACCCGACGATGCAAAGGAATTGAAGGCTTTGTTTGTGAAAGATTAAAGAAGATAGCCGAGAGCTTTGAGTTATGAGCGGCGGGCGGGTTGCTCCTGGTTTTATAGAGCAGAGAGATAGGCTCCTGGCGGCATACAAGTTTCATCATACTAATCGCCTGGCCGGTAATTCATCGGCAACATATTGGCCAGTTTTTCGTAGGCCCAGTAACCGCGCATCTGCAAAGCAAGAGGGTTATAAAGTGTTCCATTACTATCCATATATACCGGCCGTTCCAGCATATCAACATTCGAATACACACCAACGGGCAGCGAACCCTGCATCAATATTGTTTTGGTCAGATGCCTCTTGACAAAAGGATCCTTACCATAAGAAACTCTCAACGTTTCTTTCCAATCAAGAACATATACTTCGTTACCATCAACACTGTCTTTTCTAAAGATATTATCTCTCGTAGTGGCCATACCAACGCCGATACTCCTGCCACCGCTTACTTTGATGGATGGGGAACGGGAAGAGGAATCAATTAGCACGTTTTTTCCGCTTGCTGCGTTTGCCATCGATTGTACATTCAACAGCATAAACCCTTCTTCTTTTACCCTATTGTCAATTAAGGAATGAAAGAAGTGCAGCGTACTGCCCTTATAGTAACGCTCGCGATTCCTGATATAGCGGTTGGGTGTTTTACCCTTTTCGTTCAATTCTTCAAATCTTGAATAACCGTAAAAATAGGTTCGGCCCTCTTCAGCATTGTAATAAAACCCGACCAATTCAAAATAAATACGATAGCCAAGTTCCTTGTTTACTACTTCCAGCGGAGCTGCACTAAAAGCTTTTACCTGGTTTTTACCACTGCCTTCCTCAAACAAAATATCGTCTTCGTTCATGATTTTTGTTTTACGTGCAGCCTCCGTAATTCCCAGGAAATTTTCGCGCATTACTTTCAGCCATTTTGCCCTTGTATCCCGGGAAAGTACCACCACCTTTCGCATTTCGGTTGGCTTTGGCTCAAGTTTGAATAGTAAGCTCATGTTGCGCGACTGAATGGTAATGCGGTATACCAATATCTCAAATCCTACATAAGACACCACAATTTCGTAGTAGCCATTCGACAAAGAAGAAATCTTAAACTCTCCAGCTTCGTTGGTGGTAGTACCGATGGTTGAATTATTAATATAAACACTCGCCCCAACCAATGGTTGTTCGTTCTGTTCGTTCAACACTTTTCCTGTGATGGAATTTTGAGCAGAAACCCTAAGCGCAAGAAGAATGCACGAAAAAAGAAAGAGGAAAATAAGCGGGATTTGTTTTTGAACCTTCATGTCATTTATCAATCTTCAGCCAATGATGGGGCCCCTTCATCATGTATTTTTTGCTTTGCTCAATGGAGTCCATGACTGTATCCAGTATCTTATCAGTAGGATCGTCGTAGTTTATTTGCAAGGGTTCTTTAAATGTAACCGATAATAAAGATCCCTTCTTTTTAAACTTAAGTCCCTTTTTATTAAAAGCCCGCCAGAAACCTCTTATCACCACCGGAACCACCACCGGTTTGTTTTCCTTGATAATAAATGCCGTGCCCTTTCGTCCGGGAGCAAATGGTTTGGTTGTACCCTGCGGAAAAGTAATCACCCAATTGTTTTGAAGTGCCCTTTGAATTTTCCGGGTATCCGAGGGATCGAGGTTACGCCTTACCTCCTGCCCCTCTGCTCGCCAGGTTCTTTTTACCGTAAGCGCTCCTGCTAATGCAAATAACCTGCTGATCCAGGAACCCTTCATCGTTTCCTCGGCCGCCACATAGTTAACCCGTGTAAAAGGGTTCAGCAAATAGTAAGGAATACCCAGCCGGTTTTCTTTACCCCATTTCACCGCGCAAAAGATGTGGAGGAAAGTAATAACATCGGCAAAATAGGTTTGATGATTGCTTACAAACAATACATTATTGCGTGGCAGATTTTTCAAATGCTCGGTACCAGAAATAGAAAGCCTGTTAAATAGGGTAAGACCGGGATAGGAAAAAAATCCCACTACGGCATACACAATCTTGCGAACAAAATTTGTACTCTTCAACCGGTTGATGACGGAACTCATTTACAGTTTAGTTTGACGAGCAACGAAAGCCGAAAATAAGGAATTATTGAGAAAAGCACCACAATTGTTCGATTGCCCGATTGCACAGGCATGACCCTGGCGTGGGTTAAATTCTTGTCTCTTAAACGATCTTCAGGTTGAGTATAACTTGAAATGTTTACTAGCAGATTTTTAGCTCAAAACAGCCTTTTAGTTTTGACTATTCACTTTTAATTTAATCCTTCACCATACCCAATCCAACATCTCCCAGTTCCTATATTTGCGCATGCATTTGAACACGGTTATATTCGATATGGATGGGCTGCTCATCGATTCGGAACCATTATGGAAGGAAGCAGGCGAAGAAACGCTGGCGAACTATGGGATTCAACTTACCGAGGAGCAATACCATTCCAGCACCGGGCTCCGAACTCCCGAATGGATAGATCACTGGTTTTCCTATTTCAGAATTGATAAACGCTACGCGCCCCAGTCAATCGTGGCTATAGAAAACAGTGCCCTCGCCAAAATTCAAGAAAAGGGCATAGCCATGCCGGGTGTTGACTACATATTTCCGTTGCTCGAAAAAAAAGCCTTTCGTATTGGACTGGCATCTTCCTCTCCCATGCGCTTGATAGAAGTAGTAGTTAAGAAACTGAAAATCGAATCTTACCTGCATGCCATTACTTCGGCAGAATCGCTTCCTTTTGGCAAACCTCATCCACAGGTATTTATCGAATGCGCGCAATCGTTGAATGCCCATCCCTCGCAATGCCTGGTATTTGAAGATTCTTTTAACGGAATGATTGCGGCGAAAGCAGCAAAGATGCGTTGCGTAGTAATTCCGCCCGATACTTTGCATGAAGGCGGCCAGTGGGGAGCCGCTGATCTCAAATTGCGTTCGCTGGCCGATTTTAATGAAGAAATGCTGTTGCGACTTATTTGATAGTAATGTGGGGCGCAAAGCTGCATACTATTCTTCCAGCCCAACGCTGCACGATTCATGTTACAAGCAAGAAATTCTTCCTGATTATTTCTGGGGTTTAAGCAGTATGTATTTAAAGGAGCTGTTGTAAGCGGCGTCTACAAATGCCAGCATATCTGCCCATTTTTCCCTGGCAAAATCTGCCTTCTTATAAATCTTGGTGATCCTGAGATAAACCATTCCATTTTCTTCCTTTGCTTCACAACTGAATTTTCCTACCTCGTTATCAACAACAGTATTCAGTTCTTTGATTCCCTCAACAGTATAGCCGGTCGGAATTTTGAAATTAATTAACCATTCCAGGGCTCGTGCATGCCCGACGCTGATATCAAGTTTCCTTTCTCTCTCCTGCTTCTTTATTTGCAATTGCGGGCCCACCAGGCCTGTGATGTTAACCAGGTATTTCTTTCCTGCCTTCCGGATATAGCCCTGCATTTCAAAATCCTCTGTATAAACAAGGTCGGTTTTTTTGAGCGATCTTCCATCGCTGCTGATCTTAAAATCGCGGTAAACGATGTTCTGGTGATATTCGCGTTGCAATTCTTCCTTTACAAAATCGGGTTTCGCTTTTTTGAATTCATCCTTCAATACTTTCACCGATTTTTCATATTCCTCCTGCTGGTTGGGCCGCATGTTGTCGGTAGGCGCATTGCCACCGTGTAACTTATAATCGTCGATCATGTAGGTTGTAAACTTCATAGCGTTATCGATCACGCGGGCCTTGTTGATGCCTTTATAAGTATTTGTTCTCGATACTATCAGCGAATTCAGGTCGGTAGACAGGCTTACATTGATGGCAAAACGCGATACATTGTCGGTAAAAGAAGCATCGGGCAGGGTAATCGGTTTTATTTCCTGCTCGCCGCGTTTGGGTGGTTTGCTGATGATATAAGCTTCATTTCCCAGGAGGCTTTCCACCAATTCGCCCGGGTTGGAATGATCGGTGCAATTGAAGTATAGATTGTCGCCAATCTTGATAACGTACCGAATCTCCTGGTCGAATAGTATGTCCTTGAAACGACCAATACGATTGGAAGTACTGATGATTAGTTCGGATTTAATATCGCGCTGAAACAGCAGCGAACCGAATATATAAGCAAAGGCCTTGTCGCTTAAATAAGTATTCTGGAACAACACCTTGTTCCGGATGTAATAGTATACATTCTTAATATAGTCTTTCTCTGTCCAGTCCTTCGCCCCCAGTTTCTTCAATGTCGACCAGCTATCGTTCACAAAATTCTGGATGCTATAACTGTAATATTCGTTGGCAGAGAATGCATAACCGCCCGTATTCTCATAATCTTCCCAGGCTTTACGCGCTAGTTCTTCCTTCGAAAAACCCTTTTTCAGTTCGCCCCTGGCTCCAATTAATGCGCCCTTTATTTCGGGGTTATTGGCATAAATTACCTGGAATTTTACCACGGGGTACACCAGCAATTCTTTTACAAAATTCACATCCTTTTCAGTAGCCCGGTCCTTATCGATCAATACATAACGGGAAAAATTTTTATCGTCTGAATTTTCCTTTTTAAACTCGGGAGCTCCATTCAATGATAATGATTTGAAGAAAGATTTTTCGTCGGTTTCTATTACAATCTCGTTATGCATTACGGGATAGTGCTTGCTGCACACTTCGTATTGGGGACTGAATTCTACATAACCCGAACCGCTCACATTCAGTTTACTTCTTGTATTGGCCACGTATTCCAGGATATCGCCGGGTTCGAGGTTAGGGATCGCTACCTTAAAATACCTGCGTTGGGCACCATATATCTGGTCAAAAAAACTCTTGAAGAATTCAGGCATATCGGTTCCGGGTTCAATACCCACAGCATCTTTCAGATCTACATTCGAAACTTCGCCATCGGGCTTGATAATTCTTGCAATAAATCCATCTTCTTTATCGCTGTACCGAAAATAAATTTCCGTGAAGTTATCAACGGCATTCTTGTCGCTTAGCCTGATTTTGAATCTTACTTTTTCGAAGAAATAAACACTGCGGTCGCGCGCGGTAAAAAATCCCCCGCTCGATTTCTTATCGAACAAGATGCTCCTTTTATAGCCAATAACGATAGCAGATTCGTTCTTCCATTTATCGGGCGTTATATTGGTAGCAAAAGCCGGGGCTGCTTCGTCGAGTATAAATTTAGCATTCGCTTCGATATTATCGAGAAAGTCTTCGTTGATCAGGTCCTGGCCCATGCTCACCGAAAAGGCAGCCAGGTTGATTGAGAAAAATAAGAAGAAGGGTTTATAAAGCTTCAAAAAACGTTTCATGCCTCACGTTATTTTTTTGTAACACTAATAAAGAACTTGTTGAACTCTTTTATGTTTTCCAGGAATTTCTTCCAATTGGGAAAGTCGGAGTTTTTGATAATGCTGTTTTTGATACTGAATACCTTTTTCAGCACAATCTTATTTCCGGTAACAACGTACTCGCCCCTGAATTCATATCCCTCGTAATTCATTTCTAGTTTTTCCGGTATATCCACAAATTTTCTGTCGGCGGGCACGGTCAGCGATATCTCGTCTTCGTAAGTCAGTACATAATCGAAGTCGTAGCCATTCTGTCTTTTTTCGTCGGGCAAATATCTTTCCAGCGATTTGGGGAAGAAATCGATGCTCAGGTATTTGTCGCCCGAAATCGTATTTACATAATTGCTCAGGTCCACATCGCCTTCGATGGTAACAGGCAGTTCGCGGTTCTTCAGGTCGCTGGTTTTAATATTGGCCGCCTGCATATTGTCGTTTCCGAATTCAAGAAAATCGTTCAGGAATTCCTGTTGCGAAGTAGTAGGTAAATCCTGGTATGCCTGGTGAAAATCTGTTCTTTCGTTGCCGGTGAGCATAACTTTTACCTTGCCCGAAAGCACATCATTGGCAAGATTCAATTCTGCTTTAGTAATTACCTTATGATCCTTCCCGGTGGTTAAGGGAACTTCTTTGATGTCAAACTTATCGCCTTTTGCGATCATGGCTTCTTTTCCCTGTATGCGGTAAGCATTTTCGCCAAAGGCTACATATTTTTCCGTGGCATCGAGAAAGTATTCCTTGCCCTGGTAATAAAGGGCCGTGATAGCGTGATTGTTTACACAAAGAGCCGGCATGGATTGTTTGTAAGGTAACTGGCGGGTACCTATCCAGGTAAAATGCGCATCATATCCTGCGAGCTTCAGCAATTCGGTAAGCAGGTTGGCCATGCCCTTGCAATCGCCATATTTTTTGGCAACCACATCCTGTACCGATGCAGGGATATAGCCGGAATAGCCATCCTCGTAGGCGATATAGCGGATATTATCCTGTACCCAGTAGTAAATCGATTTTATTTTTTCGACATCGTTTGTTTTGCCCTGGGTAATTTTTGAGAGAAGGGCTTGCAGCTTGCTGTTATCGTTCCCGGCCATCTGGTACAATTTGCTGTTCCAGGCATACACATCTTCAATTTTGTCGAAACCCTTTAGTACTTCGTTTTTGTTTTCGAACGATTTTATCTGCACAATTATATGCGGCTCCACGTAAGCCCGGCCTACGCTTTTGAATTCGTTTTTGTAGGCGGGAATATCCTTCATGGTAAAAACATAACTGGTATAGTTTCCTTTCTTTTCCTGCTTTCTTTCTACTTTATATCCTTCAAAATTCATTTGTTTGAAATCCACCGTCAGCCAGTCGGGCACCCTGAATTCATACACCTGTTCTTTTACCGGGTACAGTTCTTTGAAGAATAAACGGGTCAGGTATTTCCCGTCTGAATATTCTTTTTGAACAGTTATTCTTGCCATGGAGCCCTTTTCGGAAAACCGCATGGGATAGTATTGCACGCGGCTATCGTCGAAGAAAATACCATCGCCGGTAACGGCGCGGTCTACTCCCGAACGCGCAGACGTAATATAGCGCGTATTCACCTTCACCGCCTTCTTGAATGTTTTAAGCTGAATGAATTTGTTATAGAACTCGGGATAGGTAAGCGTAGCAAATTTTTTCAGGGAAATGAATTCGAGCTCTGCGTCCTCCTTTATCACCACCACTTTTTCGTTCAGGGCATTTTTACCTTTATCGAAGCTGTAGAGGTGGTACGACGAAAGGCACATTACGTTATCGTCTTTGTATTTCCTGGCCAGTCCATCGGCTATTCCGGCATCGTCTGCATTCACCTGTGCCTGTAAAAAGCAAATCTTGCAGGTTGTTATCAGAATCAGCGCAGCACGTTTAAGCAACATATGTATTGAATTGGGGATTGAAGTTGGGATTTTCGGGGATGATGCGCAATCGATCATTAGTTGCAGCGGGTTAAATTCTTTTTGTTGGCGTATTTGCAAAAGGGTTTACTACAAGTTAGTAAATCCGTTTTATATAACGTCTATGCAAACCCAAAATTATCTCCCGGCTTGTATTGGGAATAAAAAAACTCCTTACATTTCTGTAAGGAGTTGTATAGGCAGTTGATCTGCTTCGATTATTCAGCCGCTTTGCTTTCTTCGCCGCCTTTTTCACCTTCCTGCAGTTTGGCTTTGATTTCGGCCAATGCACCCAGGTCGCCAAGAGTTGCTTTTTCCACCTTGCTTTGGATGTTCTTAACTGCTTTCTTGGTTTTATCGGCCTCGGCACGGGCTTCTTTTTTAGCCGCTTCTTTCTCTTCCACTTTCGACTGTTCCCAGATGCGGGTGTGCGAAAGCACGATACGCTTTTCGTTGCGATCGAACTCAATCACCATAAACTGGGCAGTTTCGTCGGCCTGCACCTGCTTCCCATCTTCTTTGTTAAGATGACGGTTAGGCGCAAATCCTTCCAAACCATAAGGCAATTGTACCACCGCTCCCTTGTCGTCTTTGCGGATAACGGTTGCTTCGTGAATAGAACCTACAGCGAATGTATCCTGCAGGGCATTCCAGGGATCTTCTTCCAATTGCTTATGTCCGAGCTGGAGTTTGCGATTGTCTTTATCGATACCGAGGATGACTACGTCGATATTGCTTCCCACCTTGGTATATTCGGAAGGATGGCTAAAGCGTTTCAACCAGCTCAGGTCGCTGATATGAATCATTCCACCGATACCGGTAGAAAGTTCCACGAATACGCCATAAGGAGTGATGTTTTTCACCAATCCTGTGTGGCGGCTTCCTTCGGGGAAACGGTTTTCGATGGTGCTCCAGGGATCTTCGCTCATTTGCTTGATCGAAAGGCTCATCTTGCGGTTTGCCTTATCGAGCGTTACAATCTTCGCTTCGTGCTCATCGCCCAGTTTGAAGAATTCTTTTGCATTCACGGGGGTATTGGCCCATGTAATTTCACTTACGTGTACCAGGCCTTCCACGCCGGGCATGATCTCGAGGAATGCACCGTAATCTTCGATATTAACCACTTTACCTTTAACAACAGACCCTTCTGTAACTGTTTCGGGCAAAATATCCCAGGGATGAGGAGTCAGTTGCTTCAAGCCAAGGCTGATGCGTTTTTTCTCGTCGTCGAAATCCAATACCACCACTTTCAGTTTCTGATCGAGCTTCAGCACTTCGGAAGGATGGCTGATACGTCCCCAACTGATGTCGGTGATGTATAACAAACCATCGAGACCGCCGAGGTCCATGAACGCACCGAAATCGGTGATGTTCTTGATAGTACCTTCCAGTACCTGGCCTCTTTCGAGCTTGCTCATTATTTCGGCACGTTGTGCTTCGATATCGCTTTCAATAAGGGCTTTGTGGCTTACAACGGCATTCTTGATTGCTTCGTTGATCTTAACCACTTTAAATTCCATTGTTTTACCAACAAACTGATCGTAGTCTGTAACCGGCTTAACATCGATTTGCGAACCGGGCAAGAATGTTTCCATGCCAAATACATCTACGATAAGGCCGCCCTTGGTTTTCGAAGTAACAACGCCAGTAATAACTTCACCGGTTTTATGCACTTCCACGATGCGTTCCCATGCGCGGGTGATGCGGGCTTGTTTGCGGCTGAGGTTAAGATGACCTTCGCGGTCTTCTTTCTCCACTACCATCACTTCCACTTCATCGCCCACTTTAAGGCCGGAGATGTCGCGGAATTCGTTCAGCGAAATCAATCCATCGCTTTTGAACCCGATGTTGATTACTACATCCGTTTTCGTCATGGCCACTACTGCACCTTTTACCAATTCTCCATCGGTAACCGATTTGAAAGTACCTTCGTAAACGGCGTCGTACTTTTCTTTTTCTTCTTTGCTGTAAGAAGCAACATTGCGTTTGTCGATGCTCCAATCGAAGTCATCGTGAGCAGTAGGCTGCTCTACCACAGGTGCAGTTGTTGTCGCTGTAGTTTCTGCGTTGGCAGAAGACTCCTGTGCATCAGCGTTTAGTTGTTTAACAATAAAATTCTGGAACATGATTTAATCCCGAGGGTTTTGATTCGGGGCAGCAAAGATAAAGCAAGTATCGCAGCTTTCGGGCGATGCGAGGAAGTATTTTTTGCCCGGAAACGCAGACTATATCACTGAAAATCAGCGATTCAAGCCTGGTTTTGCCACCCGCTCGCCAAAGCAACAGGCAGTTTGAGGAGAATGAGGGAATTTGTTCTGCCGATTTCGGAATCGAGACTGGCATTTATGAAATCCATACGCCCTGCCAAAGCAGGTGTATTCAAAGCCTTTTCCAGGTCGTTTGCCCGGATTTCTGTGTGCTCCAGTTCGAAACTGCAGTTCATTTCGTCTTTTTCCTTGGCAAGATGAATCCTGCATTTACCCTTTGTACTATTCGCGATCGCGTCGAGGCATTCCCGGAAAACATGAAGGAAATAATAACGAACCTGCATAGTTAGCTGAAGCTGCTTAACCTGCTCATCGCTCGCAAATTCAAATCGAACACCGCTCTGTATATTGAGGCCATCGATATACTCCTGCAGTCGCTTCAGGGTTTCGGGCATATTATCGTTATCGGGATTGATACTCCATAGCATATCGTTCATCGCCACAATCATTGAGCTGCTTTTTGCCTGTATTTGACGGATATATTCTTTCGACTGTTCTATATCGTTATCCGCTTTGATACGGGCTACTTCGCTAAGAATATTGATGTTGTTTAATGTAGTATTAACCTCCTGGTGCAAACTATCGGCTATATTAGTTCTCATCGCATACATCAATTCCTTTCTTTTTATTCTTCTTTGCCCGTCCCAATACAAAAGGCACGCAAGTATTAAAACAAGGACAGCATAAAACCACCACGATTTCCAGAAAGGTGTGTTTACAAATATTTTCAACTCTGTAGTTTCAGCGCTTTCGATTCCTTCGGCATTCAGCGATTTAATTTTTAAGATATAATTGCCGGGTGGCAAATAAGGATAACTAACCTGTTCTTCCATCGTCGTCCTCCATTCCTTGTCGAGGCCTTCGAGCATGTACTTTGTTTTATACCGGTTGCTATAGCTGAAGGTGCTGAATTCTACGGTAAGAAAGGTATTATCGTATGGCAATGAAAGCCTGCGCAGGTTTAACACAGAGTCTACCGGTAAATTGAGTCCCGCTCTTTTTATACCGGTGATTGCCAAATTGGATCCAATAGAACTGTTTGCCAGTTTTGCGGGATCAAACACTACTAAATCGGTGGAAGTGCCCAGCACGATTTTTCCATCCTGTGTTAGTGCGGAAGCATTGAGTTCGAAATTTCCATTTATAATTCCATCGCGTGTGGAATATTCTTCAATGAGGTTTTTTTCCGGGTCGTATCTATACAATCCACCCGCCAGCGAAACCCACACTCTATTTTGCCGGTCGGCAATCATTCCCATGCTGTGCTCAACAGGCAATCCATCCGCAACTGTTAAGTACCGGAAGGTCCCGGATTTAGAATTGAAAACATTGAGGTAGTTTCCCGTGATCAAATACAAGCTGTCGTTGAACTGAACGATTGATGTTACGCCTTCTTCGGGAAGAGATTTGCCGACCGGCCCTGCCTGCGTAAGATGACGGGTTATCTTTTTTGAATTTCCATCAACCGTATAAAGGCCATTGGTAACCGTGCAAATCCAGATATCACCGCTCCTGTCTTCGTAAAGTTTAGAAATTTCGCTTAGCCCGGTATGCAGTACTCGCAGCGAGTGTGTACTATCGCGCCAGTTGCCTGCGTGGCAATAAATAAGTTCCCCGTTATGCGCGCCAATCCAAATATTTCCTTTTTTGTCTTCGAGTATCTGCCAGATCATCTTGTCTTTGAGCAGTGTTGGCTTAAAATCATATACAGTTTTTGCCTGCGTGTTGACGATTTTTATTACTCCCGTACGAAGACCAAGCCATAGATCGCCGTTCTTTCGCTCGATCATCGAAACCACCGAAAGTTGTTGATTAACGCGATCCTGTTCATTCAACAGGTTGGGTATGGGTTCCATGTTTTTATCGTAAGAAAAAATACCCTTGCCCCAGGTTCCCACCCAAAGGCCTGCGTTTTTCGTTTGCAAAACGGAAGCCACGGCAACGCTAACAGCCGCCGTATCATTCAGTCTTTTTAACGCAACGTGCCGAAAAACCTGGAAAGAGGAATTGAATCGAAACAATCCACGATTGGTGCATACCCAAACATTGTTGTCTTTGTCTTCAAAAACATTATTTATCACATCGTATTGGATATGATTTTCGGCATAAGGCTCACTTGGAATTACGGTAAGACCACCGGTTTTGTTATTATAGTAAGCCAACAAACCGATTCCGTAAATCCACAGTGTTCCGTCTTTTTGTTCGTAGAGATCCCACACCTCGTGGTAGAAATCCCGAATAGATGCAAAACGAGACAATCCTTTTTCGCGGTTATAACGATACAGTTCGGGGTTGGCCGCAAAAGGTACCCAGCTTGTTAACCAAAACGAACCGTCTTTGCTTATATAGGGGTGGCGCGTATTCCTGATATTTCCCAGGCTTTTTAATACCGGTTCCGGGCCTTGTGTTCCGGAGTAGGATATTTTCTTCCTTTTATCGTATAACAGCAATCCCTGTTTGGAAGCGATCCACAAACGACTTGTATCGGTATCCGAAATCATATCGCGAATGGATATGCTATCGGGCAGGTTGGGTAAAGAATGGTTATGCAGGAATTCGTTTCGTTTCTCATCGTAAACAAAAACGCCGGGTATATCGGCAAAAAGAACAACTCGTCCTTCAACATCCTGCGTGATCTTTCGTACAAAATTTATAGTAGCGGGAACTACCGCTTCCCGAAAGCGAAAGCTTTTGGTGGAAAAAATACCGGTACGTCGCCCCGACACGATCCAAAGACGCTCACTCTTGTCAATAAATAACCTTGATATTGAATTTCCCGGTATCGAAGCAGAGTCGCGGGGAATGGAGTGAAAGTTCAGGAAATGATGACCGTCGTATCGCTGAAGTCCATTTTGAGTTGCAATCCACAAATAGCCTTGCTTATCCTGTATCGTTTGAAAAACAGCATTAGATACCAAACCTTCGTTCTTGGTAAGTCGCGAAAAAATCAATTGCAAGGGAGGTTGTGCAATGCTGCGTGAGCAAAGCAGCACCAAAAGAAACAGTATACAGCAGCGAATTTTCAATATGATGGTTTGAAGCGAACAAATTTAAAAAGACTAGGGCGGAAACCGGACCGGTTGAGCGCTCACAAATCGCAATTCATTCGCCAATTTGTTCAATTCACCGTCATATACATCAATCTTTTACTCTCGAAAAACTCAGGCTCTTTACCATCCAGTTTGGCAATGGCTTTTCGGGATTGCGCTTTCGAAGGTCGAGATACCAACCAATTTTCTTGAGGATGGGAACACGATGTGTTTCCACGTATTCAATCAGCGTTCCGTCGGGGTCTTCATTATAGGCAAAATGACCGGCGGCTTCTCCCATATCGAAACTATTTGCACTGTCAACGGTCAGAGGTGCGTTGTTAGCTTTACAAATTTCTTCGTGTTCCGGGAAACCATTGATATCAAAACAAACATGAATAAAGCCGAGATCGCCCCAATACCTGTTTTGATATATTTTATACGGAGTTCGATCGATTACCTGTATTAATTCAATATGGGTGGGCCCAAGAAGTTTGCTGAATGCGCCTTCGAGTTTTCGGCTATGTCCCAGCAATACTCTTTTGAAGCGATGCTCTCCGCCCGGTAATCCTTTTAAGTCTTCAAAACTTCCTTCGCCGGAATACAATTCAATGTCGTATCCCAATACTTTTTTATAAAAAGGAAGTGATTTTTCTATCGAAGAAACGCCGATCGTAACGCCGCATACTGCGCCTGTCAACTGGTTGTTGTGAGTAAACCAATAATCATCCTCCACCACTTCAAAAACATTTCCATAAGGATCTTTTAAAAAGAAATGATACCGGCCGGCGGGAATATTGGCGGGCGAACTCAACAAATTCACTCCTTCCTGTTGGTAGTACGAATAAGTTTTTTGAATATCCCTGCACTTGATCTTAACGGCATAGATTCCCAAGTCGCCCACCTGTATGGGTACAGGCGATGGTTGTGGTGTTCGGCTGGTATACTGCCAGATTTCGAAACCACCGCCGCTTTGCATATTGAGGGCGAGAATGGCGTAACGCTCGTGCGATTGCTGGCCGGTATAGGGTTTCATCAGCGAAGCAGTGGCTGCATCCTTAAATACTACGATATCTGTTCCGAATATTTTCCGGTACCAGCGAAAAGCTTCGTCTGCATTTGCTACTCCGATTCCTACTTGCTGAATACCGCTAATGATACGTTTCATGATGAAAAACGGTTGATAATTGGCCGATGTGCCAATCGGCCAATTGGCCAATGGCTTCATCAAAAGTTATTTTTGAGAATGTTGCGAAATTAACACACTCATTTATTCCCGGCAATAGTTTTAGCGGCAATAAAACCAGTTGTCCACGCATTCTGAAAATTGAAGCCGCCGGTTATTCCGTCAATATCGAGAATTTCCCCCGCAAAATACAGCCCGGGAATTTTTTTGCTCATCATCGTATTGGCATCTACCTCCTGCAATTTGATTCCACCAGCAGTTACAAATTCTTCCTTGAAAGTGGTTTTACCGTTAACCGCACATTCGTATGCGCATAAATTGCTGATGAGTTTGTTTTGGGCTTTTGAACTAAGATCGGCCCATCGTGTATCGGCGTCGATACCGGAGATCCCGAGGAGAAACAACCATAAACGGGAAGGCAGGCCAAAGCTGCTTTTAGCCGATAATTTCTGTGAACCGAAAGCGAAACGCATTTGAGCAAACTGATCGCGCAATTGCTGTTCAGTGTTATCGGCCAGCCAATTGATTACAACAGAAAACTTCCACCCCCTGGCCGCCAATTCTCTTGCCCCCCAGGCACTCAGCTTCAGGATAACGGGACCGCTCATTCCCCAATGCGTAATCAATAATGGACCCTGCTCCTGCAATTTAGTTCCCGGAATTTTGACACGTGCATGGGAAGCCACCACTCCCATGAGCGAGGTAATGGCATTGCCTGGCATGTTAAATGTGAACAATGAGGGAACAGGATCTTCAATAGAATGTCCCAATTGCTTCAACCAGGTAAATTGAGCGGCTTTGGGGTATCCGCCGCAGGCAATACAAACCTCATCGGCCAGGAAATTTTCTCCATTGGAAAAGCATACTTCAAAACCCCGATCATTCTTTTTTACGGCCGCCACTTCCCTGTTCATCAGGATTTCCACCTTGAATTTATTGGCCTCGCGGAGCAGGCAATCTATAATAGTTTGAGAAGAATCACTTATAGGAAACATCCGGCCATCGGACTCTGTCTTTAATTCAACTCCGCGCTCGCGAAACCAATTGATGGTATCGTCGGTAAAAAACTGGTGAAACGCTTTTTTTAAAAACGAAGAACCTCGCGGATAGCGGCGAATCATTTCGCCGATCTCAAAGCAGGCATGCGTTACATTGCATCTGCCTCCCCCGCTGATTCTTACTTTCGAAAGGAGTTTATTGCTTTTCTCCACAAGGGTTACTTTCAATCCAGGATCAAGCCTTGCGGCATTCACCGCGCAAAAAAAACCAGCCGCACCAGCGCCTATCACCAACAGTTGTTTTCGGGATTTTAATTTATCTTCCATGCTTTATTTTGACGGGTAGGAAGGGGAAAGCGCCAATCGTGAATCGTGAATCGTGAATCGTCAATCGTCAATCGTGAGTCGTGAGTGGGGAGTACGTACTCGGGGCAAGTTTTGATATAACAGCCGCATAGATTTTATCGCTCGGTCCGCGACTCACGATTCACGATTGGCGACTCACGAATTACATCTCCCCTTCCACCGTCGCCACCCATAAAACTAAACTATTTGTTCTACCGATTTATAAAATTTATGGTTCGGCTCACCTTTCTGATCTTTTGCAGGAAGGTAGTGTTTAATAAAAAAGAATTACTGAAATCAAAGGGGCCCTTGCTCATTGCCTTTAATCATCCCAATTCCTTTTTGGACGCAATCGTAATCGACGATTTCATGCAAGAGCCGGTATGGTCGCTGGCGAGAGGCGATGCTTTTAAAAGCAAATTCGCGGCACGAATTTTAAACGCGGTTCGCGTAATGCCCGTTTATCGCACGAGCGAAGGAGTCGAGAATCTTTCGGAGAATTACAAAACCTTTGATGCCTGCCTCGAAATATTTCGAAAAGATGGGCTGGTTCAAATTTTCAGCGAGGGAAAATGTGTAAACGAATGGCATTTGCGTCCCCTGAAAAAAGGAACGGCCCGACTCGCCATCAAGGCCTGGGAAGAAAATATTCCTTTAAGGGTATTGCCCTTGGGAATCAACTACAGCTCGTTTGAGTTTTTTGGGAAGAATATCTTCATCAATTTCGGGGAATTCATTACTGCAGAAGATATTGATATTAAAGCCCCGGATGGCGTACGCAACCAGGCATTCAACAGCAAGCTTCAACAGCAATTGCAAAAACTGGTGTACGAGATAGACGCAAAAGACCTGGAAAAACAAAAGCAGTTGCTTGAGGTAAATATTCCGCTATGGAAGAAGATTGTTTTGTTTCTTCCGGCTATTGCAGGTTATATTATCAATGCGCCGCTTTACCTACCCATAAAATACCTGCTGGATAAAAAAGCAAAAGGAAGCGGTCATTACGATTCCATCATGCTGGTGTTGCTGATGTTTGCTTACCCTGTGTACCTGTTGCTGCTCACTTCGGTTGTATACTTTATTGTGGGCAAATGGTGGGTTTGGCTGCTGTTATTGGCAATTCCGTTTACTGCGTGGAGTTATGTTCAGATAAAACAACAGTTGAAGAATGTGATAATGAGATAATGTGATAATGAGGTAATGAGATGATGGGCCGATGAGGGGTACTGCACTCGTTTTTTGTCTCAAATAAATTGGCCAATTGGCCCATCCACTCATTGGCCAATTACCTTCAGTAGTATTCTGACTGCAGGTTCTTATTCGCCTTTTCCGCTTTTTCAATATCTGCGAAAGAAGACAATACATCGGCTTTGTTTTTACGAACGCATACAGTATGCTCGTAGTGAGCAGATACTTTGCCATCCTTGGTACGAACGGTCCACCCATCGTCGTCGTACCAAACTTCTTTAACGCCGAGGTTTACCATCGGCTCGATGGCGATCACCAATCCTTCCTGCATTTTGGGTCCGCTGCCGCGCTTGCCGAAATTAGGCACCTGTGGATCTTCGTGCAAGCTTCTGCCAAGCCCATGCCCCACCAGTTCGCGTACTACTCCGAATTTGTTTAGTTTTTCGCAATGCTCCTGGATAGCATAGGCAATATCGCCGATGCGATTGCCAGCAATGGTTTTCTCAATTCCCTTGTATAAAGATTCCCTGGTTACGCGCATGAGCTTAAGCACCTCGGGCGCAACATCGCCAATGGCGAAGGTGTAAGCGCTATCGCCGTGGTAATTGTTTTTATAAACTCCTATATCGATCGAAATAACATCGCCCGGCTGCAGCTCTCTTCCATTGGGAAAACCATGCACCACCGCATCGTTTACCGATATGCAGGAGGCAAAAGGATATCCCTTAAAATTTTTAAAAGAAGGAGTGGCTCCGTGATCCTTTATGAATTCATCGGCAAGTTTATCAAGTTCTCCGGTGGTGATACCGGGTTTAAGCCTGCTGGTTAATTCGGCAATGGCTTTGCCAACCAATAATGCGCTCTGCCTTATCAGCTCAATTTCCGCTTCTGTTTTGTAATAAATCATCGCTCTGGTTATTAAGGTTTCCTCTTACTTAACAGGAACTCTTCTTTTCACTAAAAAACCTGACAACGCATGGGTAGCAGTTGTCAGGTTGTATCGAATAAAAAATTAACTCTTACATAGATACAGGAGAAGATGTTGTTTGTCTTCCCTGGATTCGTCCGCTCTTCATCAATCCATCGTACTGGCGCATCAGCAATTGTGTTTCGATCTGCTGCAGTGTATCGAGCACAACGCCCACCATAATCAGCAATGAAGTACCGCCGAAGAAGGTAGAAAAGCCTTGTGTAATACCGAGGCGCTGCGCAAATCCGGGCAATATTCCCACGAAGGCCAGCAATACGGCGCCGGGCAGTGTTATCTTATCCATGATGGAACCGATATAATCTGCAGTAGGCTGACCGGGCTTTACCCCGGGGATGAATCCGTTGTTGCGTTTCAGATCGTCGGCAATTTGCTTGGGGTTAAAGATAAGCGCCGTGTACAGGAAGGTGAATCCAACTACCATCACGGCATAAATGAGCATGTACCAGAAATTACTATGATCGCTAAATACGCGGGCCAATCCTTGTGTAGAGTCGAAATTCTGCAAAAGCGTGGGCAGGAACATGATGGCCTGTGCAAAGATGATGGGCATTACACCGGCACTGTTCACCTTTATCGGCAGGAACTGTCGTGCACCACCAAACTGGCGATTACCTACAATTTGCTTTGCATATTGAACCGGTATTTTGCGAACACCCTGGATAAGGATAATCAATCCCATTATAATTCCAATCAGTGCTACAATTTCTATTGTGAAAACCAGCAAACCACCGCCACCGGGATATTTTGCCGTAACTGCCGTGAATTCCTGCACCAGCGATTCGGGCAAGCGGGCCAAAATTCCCACCATGATGATCACAGAGCTACCGTTTCCAAGACCTTTATCGGTGATACGTTCTCCCAACCACATTACAAACAGGGTACCTGCTGTAAGAACGATCGTGGTGGTATAGGGGAAATATCTTTCAAAAGCGGGAACAATGGCTTCTGCATAACCCGGGCTATGCAAATAGGCGATATAAGCGCTGGCTTGCAATATTGCTACCAGTACAGTTAGATAACGAGTGTATTGAGTGATCTTCTTTCTTCCGCTCTCCCCTTCTTTCTGCATTTTCTGGAAGGGCGGGTAAAGAATGGTCATCAATTGCATGAAGATAGAGGCCGAGATATAGGGCATGATACCCAATGCAAGGATAGAAGCCTGCGAAAAAGCTCCTCCTGCAAAAGCATCGATCAATCCGAGAATACCGGTGCCGCTTCCACCTGTGGGTAATTTATTGGGATCGATACCCGGCAGCGCGATATGCGTGCCGAGGCGATAGATAGCTACCAGGAGCAAGGTCACGAGTATCTTGCTTTTCAGCTCATCGATGCTCCAGATATTCTTGAGTGTTTGTATGAACTTTTTCACGGAATTGCAGAAGTTTTTATGATAGCCTTAAACAAAAAAGACGCATATTAAAATGCGCCTGGCAAATTACGCAAAATTACTTTACTATTTCTACCGAGCCTCCGGCCGCTTCTACTGCTGCCTTTGCCTTTTCGCTTACGGCATTGATTTTAAAAGCAATTTTTGTTTTCAGCTCTCCGTTACCCAGTAATTTAACGCGATCTGTTCTGCTGGCCAGTCCATTGAGGTATAAGGCTTCAAGCGAAAACTCTTTGAGGTCGTATTTAGCCACCAGTTGTTCTACCTGTCCAATATTGAACACTTTGTATTCAACGCGATCAGGATTTTTGAATCCGCGCTTGGGCAAACGACGCTGAATGGGCATCTGGCCCCCTTCGTGCGCCCGCCTATTTTTAAAACCACTGCGGCTTTGATGACCTTTATTACCTTTTGTAGATGTACCTCCGTGTCCGGAAGCTTCACCACGACCTAATCTTTTTTCTCTTTTGGTGGCACCTTTAGCGGGCCTGATTTCGTGTAATTTCATTGTTGCTGATTTTTACTTACGGGGAATCGCCCCTCGCTTTGTTAATTTAAAATGCAAAAGTGAAAAGTGAAAACTCCAATCCTTTTACTCCTTACTCTTTCTTAGTTTTTACTTTTGATTTTTTACTTATTACTTCTCCTCGACCTTCAGCAGGTGGCTCACTTTGCGAACCATACCGAGAATCTGCGGAGTAGCTTCTACTTCTTTGGTAGCGTTGGTCTTGTTCAATCCCAGGGCAACCAGTGTTTGTTTTTGACGCTCGGGTCTGTCGATCGGGCTTTTTACCAATGTTATTTTGATCTTCTTCATAATACTAACGTTTATAGTTGGAGGAATATCCTCAACCTATTCGAATCTTTAAGAATACCCGGGATTAACCGTTGAAAACTTTCTTCAAACCAAGTCTGCGTTGCTTTGCAACAGTGATCGGCTCGCGCAACAAAGCAAGTGCCTTGAAGGTAGCTTTTACCACGTTGTGGGGGTTAGCAGAACCCAGCGATTTAGCCAATACGTCGGTTACACCTGCGCTCTCTAACACAGCGCGCATGCTACCACCGGCAATTACACCGGTACCGTGTGCAGCGGGCTTGATGAGAACCTTAGCAGCCCCTTCTTTTGCCCACTGATCGTGCGGGATAGTGCCATGCATGATGGGAACCTTGATCAGGTTTTTCTTTGCATCTTCGATACCCTTGGTAATAGCTTCCTGCACTTCTTTGGCTTTACCCAAACCATGTCCCACTACACCGTGCTCATTACCTACAACAACGAGTGCAGAAAAACTGAAAGCACGTCCGCCCTTGGTAGTTTTCACTACGCGGTTGATGGCCACTACTTTTTCTTTCAGTTCGAGGTCACCGGCTTTTACTCTGCTTAAATTAACTTTTGACATTATTGCTGTTTGAAATGTAAGTTTTGAAATTAGAATTGCAATCCGCCCTCACGTGCGCCTTCGGCCACATTCTTTACACGTCCGTGATAAAGATTACCACCACGATCGAAAATAACTTTTGTTATCCCGAGTTCTTTGGCTTTGCGGGCAATTACAGCGCCCACCAGTTTACTCTTCTCGGTCTTGGTTACTTTCTGAGCTGCAATGTCTTTTTCGCGAGAAGAAGCAGCCGCAAGGGTAACTCCTTTATCGTCGTCGATAAGCTGCACATAGATATCGGCATTGCTTCTGAAAATCGACATCCGGGGCTTTTCGGCAGTACCCGCAACCTTTTTACGAATCCTGTAGCGGATCTTCTGTCTTCTTTCTAGTTTAGTATTCATTGCTCTTTATTTTTTGTTCCGATGCTGCCGGAACTTATTTGAAATTTTATCAGTTTACCTTTCTCCCATTGCCTCATTAGCTCATTGCCTCATTAGCTCATTGTCTCATTAGCTCATTGTCTCATTGCCAAATTGGCTTATTATTTACCCGCAGCCTTACCAGCTTTACGACGGATATACTCGCCCACATACTTAACACCTTTTCCTTTGTACGGCTCAGGCTTGCGCAGGCCGCGGATTTTAGCAGCTACCTGTCCAAGCAATTGCTTGTCGATTCCTTCTAGGCTGATAGTAGGGTTCTGACCTTTTTCCTGGGCAGTTGCTACTTTCAGTTCTTTCGGAACTTCGAAAATGATATTGTGCGAATAACCGAGGGAAAGATCCAGCAGGTTGCCCTGGTTGGAAGCTTTGTAACCCACACCCACCAATTCAAGGTTCTTTTTATAACCATCGGTTACACCTTTCACCAGGTTGGCGATCAGGGCGCGGTACAAGCCGTGCATTGCGCGATGACGGATTTGATCGGTGGGACGGGCAATTTCTACCGTTCCATCTTTTACCGTAACCTTGATATCGCGATCAATCTTTTCTTTCAATTCACCTTTCGGTCCCTTAACTGTTACCACGTTATCTGCTCCTACTGTGATGGTCACTCCCGCAGGAATTGCAACTGGTTTTTTACCTACCCGAGACATGTTTAAATAGTTTAACGTTTATCATTAATCGTTTTGGCTGCAGAACCGGTCAGCCTCCGTGGTGGATTCGGCTTAATGTATTCTGCAGTTGCCATTGTTATTATGTACAATGGCCTCTCGTTTTTTAGTATACGTAGCAAAGAACTTCGCCACCAACATTCTGCGATTTCGCCTGTTTGTCGGTCATTACTCCTTTGGAAGTGCTTACGATAGCAACACCCAAACCGTTCTTTACTCTTTTGAACTCTGCAGGACTTGCGTACTGGCGCAAACCCGGGCGGCTAACTCTTTCCATCGATTTGATAGCAGGTTCTTTGGTCTGTGCATCGTATTTCAATGCAATCTTGATCATGCCCTGCTTGTTGTCATCCTCGAATTTGTACTTGAGGATATACCCCTGGTCGTACAAAATTTCGGTGATGCGCTTCTTCAGGTTAGAAGCGGGGATTTCCACAATACGATGACCAGCCATTTGCGCGTTGCGAACGCGGGTCAGGAAATCTGCTATAGGATCAGTTACCATGTTTATTTAAATTATTACAGTTCTTAATTGTTGTGAGAAATCATCGTTAGAACGTGAAAGAATACTCTGCCCGGGAGCCGCTCTCACCATTCACGACTCACGATTCGCGATTCACGTTTATTACCAGGACGCTTTTTTAACGCCGGGTATCTTTCCCGCAAGAGCCATGTCGCGGAAGGCAACACGGGAAATACCGAAGTAGCGGATATATCCCTTAGGACGACCCGACAATTGACAACGGTTTTTCAAACGCACTTTGGAAGAGTTCTTCGGAAGCTCGTCCAAAGCTTTCCATTCACCAGATGCTTTTAAAGCAGCGCGCTTTTCGGCATACTGGCTAACCATGCGTTCTCTTTTGCGTTGTCTGGCTTTTACTGATTCTTTTGCCATTGTTTGTTACTTATTTAAAATTTAGTATTGAACTACGCGCCGGGGCGGTAGTAACACAGGATACTTATTAGTCTTCTTTCTTCACGTTTCTGAACGGCATACCCATTTCCTTCAGCAACTCAAATGCCTCCTCGTTGGTATTGGCAGTGGTTACGAAAGTGATATCCAAACCGGTGATCTTATTCACCTTGTCGATATCGATTTCGGGGAAAATGATTTGCTCGGTTACGCCTAACGTATAGTTACCGCGTCCGTCGAACGATTTTTCGCTAACTCCCTTGAAGTCGCGCACACGGGGAAGAGCCGTTGCAATCAGGCGATCGAGAAACTCGTACATTTTGGTTCCGCGCAAAGTAACCCGTGCACCGATGGGCATGTTCTTACGCAGCTTAAAGTTGGAGATGTCTTTTTTCGACATCGTAGCCACTGCTTTCTGACCGGTAATGGTAGTGAGCTCATCGAGCGCAATATCGATCAGTTTCTTATCGGACACTGCGCCGTTTACGCCACGGTTCAGGCAGATTTTTTCGAGGCGTGGAACTTCCATGATGCTGTCATAGTTGAAACGCTTCATCAGGGCAGGTACAACATCCTGTTTGTACTTGCTTGCTAATCTCGGAGTATATTTTGTTGTGCTCATTTGTTAAGCTTTTAACTACAAGCTACCCGCTTGTTCGTAACTTTTTTATTTCAATCCTTCGGTAGCACAGGCCACTGCAATTTCTATCGCCGATGGCGCTGGCGCGAAGCTTATTTAATTGCTACACCAGATTTCTTTGCAACACGAACCAGTTTACCATTCTCACGTGTGCGCTTCACCTTGGTACCACCCCCGGTTTTTGCATCGAACAGCATTACATTGCTGATGTGAATGGGGGCTTCTTTTTTTACGATCCCGCCCTTGGTATTTCTTGCCGAAGGCTTGGTATGACGGGTAACGATGTTTACACCTTCTACCAGTACCCTGGCTTCGTCGGGATAAACCTCCAACACCTTACGCGCTTTCTTGGGATCCTTATCGTCGCCTGTGATCACCACTACGGAGTCGCCTTTCTTGATGTTGAATTTCGGTTTGAATCTGTTATTGCTCATTTTTTTAAGCTTTGAGTTGTTAGCCGCAGGCTGCACGCCCGCTTCAACTGTAAAAATTCCTTGTTTGTTTTTTTGGCCGGGCATACCGCAAACCTGCAGCATGCAGCAAACGGCCGAAACTATAACACCTCGGGCGCCAGGGAGATAATCTTCATATATCCCTTATCGCGCAGTTCGCGGGCTACGGGCCCGAAAATGCGGGTACCACGGGGTTCGTCACTTTGGTTCAGCAGCACCACGGCGTTGTCGTCGAAACGGATATAAGAACCGTCTTTACGACGCAGTTTGTTTTTTGTGCGAACGATTACTGCTTTCGCTACAGTACCTTTTTTGATACCGCCTGCAGGAATCGCATCCTTCACAGTAACTACGATTTTATCGCCGATTTTAGCATAGTCCTGGCCGCTATTGCCCAACACGCGAATACACAACACTTCTTTAGCGCCACTGTTGTCTGCTACGTTTAGTCTGCTTTCTTGCTGAATCATTTTATTTAGCTTTAAGCTATTAGTCGCGAGCTGCGAGCTTATAGCGATTAAAAACAATCTTTCTATTAAGAACTGCTGCGTTTAGCCCGGAGCCTCATGCCCAAGCTAACAGCCCACAGCTTATTTTGCTTTTTCCACTACTTCCACCAATCTCCAGCGCTTCGTTTTGCTAAGCGGGCGGGTTTCCATGATACGAACAGTATCGCCCACGGTGCACTCGTTCTTTTCGTCGTGTGCATGAAACTTCGTTGTTTTCTTAACGAACTTTCCGTAGATGGGGTGTTTCACTTTTCTTTCAACCGCTACCGTAATGGTTTTATCCATCTTGTTGCTGGTTACGATACCGGTTCTTGTTTTTCGAAGATTTCTTTCTTCCATTTTTATTAGGCTTTAAGCTATTTCTGAAAGGCTTTGAGCTTTTTTGCTACCAGCTTCTCCAATAGCATTTGAAACGTTTAATCATTTTTGGGCGGTAAGCTCGATACTCATCGTTCGAAGCTCACTGCTCACTTACACTCCCAACTGGCGCTGGCGCAACATGGTTTTCAACCGAGCCAGGTCTTTGCGGAGAGAGCGAATACTCATTGGATTTTCCAACGGAGTGATGGCATGGGCAAACTCGAGCTTTTTCAGACGCAGTTCATCTTCCTGGATTCTCGCCTTCAGATCTGCTTCGCTCAGGTCTTTGATGCTGGTAACAAAATCAATTCGCTTCGACATAATTATTTCGATTTTGAAATTTTTGATTAGGCTGCAACGTCGGGACGTACAATGAATTTGGTTTTAATCGGCAATTTCTGAGCAGCCAGTTCCAACGCTTCTTTTGCGACACTCAAAGGCACGCCATCTGCTTCGAAAATGATACGACCCGGCTCTACTACAGCGGCCCAAAACTCAGGATTACCTTTACCCTTACCCATCCTCACTTCAAGAGGTTTGCGGGTGATGGGCTTATCGGGAAACACACGGATCCACACATTTCCTTCCCTCTTCATAGCACGGGTAAGTGCCTGCCGCGCTGCCTCGATCTGGCGGTTGGTGAGCCAAATGGGCTCCAATGCCTTCAGTGCATACGAACCAAAAGCAATGGTGGTACCGCGCTTAGCTACCTCGCGTATGCGGCCCTTTTGTGCCTTTCTGTGTTTCGTTCTTTTCGGCTGTAACATATTTATTAGCTTTTAGCTTTTCGCTACGCGCATTGCGCAAGTAGCATGGTTAAAATCTTTTTTATTATCCGCGTATTGATATCCTTTCTTTGTACGCGGGGTAATTATCGTCTGTCTCCCCTTCTCTCACCACCTCTACCACCACCACCGCGTCTGTCGCCACCGCGCCTGTCGTCGCGACGATCGCCACGGCCACCGCGCTCTTCACCACCTGTTCTTTCTCTTCTATCGCTTACATCGCTCTTGCCACCTACAAAATTGGGATTGAGATCGCGCTTGCCAAGGATTTCGCCTTTACAGATCCACACTTTAATACCAATCTTACCGTAAACAGTAAGCGCAAACACGCTCGCGTAATCGATATCCATACGCAGGGTATGCAAAGGAGTGCGGCCCTGCTTGATTTCCTCGGTACGCGCAATTTCAGCACCGCCAAGACGGCCACTCACTTTTATTTTGATACCCTCTGCTCCCATGCGCAGGGCAGAAGCGATTGCCATTTTAATGGCTCTCTTATAGTTGATACGATTCTCGATCTGGCGTGCAATGGTATCGCCCACAATCATGGCATCCAGCTCGGGGCGGCGGATTTCGAGGATGTTGATTTGCACATCTTCTTTTCCGGTGAGTTTTTTCAACTCTTCCTTAATACGATCTACCTCGTTTCCTCCTTTACCAATGATGATACCGGGTTTGGAAGTATGGATGGTAACGATCAGCTTATTGAGCGTACGCTCGATAACGATCTTTGAAATACCGCCTTTGTTAATACGCGCATTCAGGTAATTCCTGATCTTATTATCCTCGATCAACTTGGCAGCAAAATCTTTTTTGTTACCATACCAGTTAGATTCCCATCCGCGGATGATTCCTAACCTGGCACCAATTGGATTTGTTTTCTGACCCATATTATGGTTTAAAAATTGTTATCAATTAGTTTTTTGAATCTACAATCAGTGTAACGTGGTTGCTGCGCTTTCTTACCCTGTATGCACGACCCTGCGGAGCGGGCAACATTCTTTTAATAGAGCGTGCACCATCTACAAAAATCGTTTTCACTATCAACGACGAATCAGCAGCGCTTTTTCCTTCATTCTTCTGTTCCCAGTTGTTGATTGCACTCTTCAGCAATTTGTAAAGGGGCGTAGAAGAATGCTGCGGATGATGTTCCAATACAGCCAATGCCTTCTCTACTTCTACTCCACGAATCTCATCGGCCAGCAAGCGCATTCTGCGAGGCGATGTAGGATAATTTCTGAGTTTAGCTACTGCTTCCATTTTTATGAATTTGGCGTTTATCTTTTAAAGCTTTTCGTACAGCTGAAACTGCATCGGGCGGCTTTAACCTATAAACTTAATTATGCAACTTTTTTACTTGAGTGTCCTTTAAACTGGCGGGTAGGTGCAAATTCACCCAGTTTATGACCCACCATAAATTCGGTTACATAAACAGGAATGAATTTATTCCCGTTGTGCACCGCAAATGTATGTCCAACAAAATCGGGGGTAATGGTTGAACGACGGCTCCAGGTTTTAATCACACCTTTCTTTGCTTTGCCTTCGTTAACAGCCAGTACCTTTTTTTCGAGCTTGGAGGCTACATAAGGACCTTTTTTAATTGAACGAGCCATATTGATTTGATAATTTGATAATGTGATAATTTGTTAATGAGATGCGGTTCGCGGTGAAAACATTTGGCTAATTCTCACATCCCCTCATTCTCTCATTTACTTAGCCAGCTTGCTTCCGTTCTTTCTTTGAATAATCAGCTTATCGCTTCCTTTTCCTTTCGTTCTTGTCTTTTCACCTTTCGCATACTTACCGGTACGGCTGCGCGGATGACCACCCGAAGCTTTACCTTCACCACCACCCATCGGGTGATCTACAGGGTTCATAGCCACACCACGGTTGCGCGGGCGAATTCCTTTCCAGCGGTTAACGCCGGCCTTACCAGCCATTTCCAGGTTGTGATCGCTGTTGCTTACCACACCTACCGTAGCCACGCAGTTGATCAATATCTTCCTTAATTCGCCGGAAGGCATTTTCAATACCGCGTATTTATCTTCTTTGTTGGTCAATTGTGCTGTTGTACCGGCACTGCGTACCAGTTTACCACCCTGGCCAGGCTGCATTTCTATATTGTGCACGTTGGTACCAAGGGGCATGTTTTTCATTTGCAATGCATTTCCTACCTCGGGAGCAACATCGTTGCCCGATATAACAGTGGCGCCTACCTGCAATCCCTGGGGAGCGAGGATATATCTCTTTTCTCCATCGGCATAGTTAAGCAATGCAATGAATGCTGTGCGATAAGGATCGTATTCAATCGAAACAACTTTTGCGGCAATTCCTTTTTTATCTCTCTTGAAATCGATCTTACGATACATCTTTTTGTTTCCACCCCCGATGTAACGCATTGCTCTTCTACCCTGTGCGTTTCTACCTGCGGTAGATTTTACTTTCTCCAGCAAACTCTTTTCGGGAGTATCGGAAGTAATTTCTGCATAGGCGTTTCCAATTCTCCAGCGCGTTCCGGCGGTAATTGGTTTATATTTTTTCAGTGCCATTGTACTTTATTAAAACATTTAAATAATTCTTGTCAATACTTTGCGGCGTTTGACGCGCCATTCGTGAATCGTGAATCGTGAATCGTGAATCGTGAGTCGTGAGTCGAAAACACGCAGCACGTTTTCACGCTCTCTAGATGCTTCCGTAGAGGTCGATGGCTTCGCCTTCGGCTACGGTTACATAGGCTTTTTTGTAAGCAGGCTTCATTCCCGAAATAAAACCAGCTTTGGTAAAGCGGCTCTTACTTTTACCGGGAACCACCATGGTATTAACATCTACCACGCTTACACCATAAAATTCCTCGATCGCCTTTTTTACTTCCAGCTTATTGGCTTTACGGTTAACACGAAAAGCATAGGTTCTGCGCTTATCGGACAAGCCGTTGCTTTTTTCTGTTACGATCGGTTTTATTAATACTTCAGAGAGTTTCATCTCTTAATGTTTTTTTACGTTGATTAATTAGCGCTTACTTCTTTTACATCTTCGGCTATCGCCTTCGCAGTTCCTTCTGTCATTACTACCACATCTGCATTTACGATATCGTAAGTATTCATATCGTTGAACTGGTAGCCCTGAACATTGGGGAGGTTGCGGAAAGAGAGGTAAAGATTCTCATTCTCATCACCTGTGAGGAACAGCACTTTTTTGCCATCTGCATTCAGGCTCTTGAGTATGCCCACGAATTCTTTTGTTTTCGGAGCTTCCATCTTCACATCTTCTACCACCAGCAGGTTGTTTTCTTTCACTTTATAAGAAAGTGCCGAAACTTTTGCCAGTCCTTTTACTTTCTGGTTCAATTTAAAATCGTAATCGCGGGGCTTGGGTCCGAAAATAGTACCACCACCTTTGTACAAGGGGTTGCGGATATTTCCTTTACGGGAACCACCGGTACCTTTTTGACGGTGCAGCTTTTTGCTCGAACCTTTTACTTCCAAACGGGTCTTTACTTTGTGAGTACCCTGGCGCTGTGCAGCTAAGAACTGCTTTACGGCGAGGTAAATCACGTGGTCATTCGGTTCTACTCCGAATATCTCTTCCGGCAGTTCAACAGTGCGACCTGTTTTCTTACCTTTTATATTTAATACTTCTGCTTGCATGATAATTCGATTAAAAGTTTACTTCTGTATATAAACAATAGAACCATTATGACCGGGAACATTTCCGCTCACGAGGATATAATTCTTTTCGGGGAAAATCTTCACCACCTTAAGGCTTTTCACCTTTACGCGATCGCCACCCATGCGGCCGGCCATGCGCATTCCTTTCATAACCCGTGAAGCATCGGATGAGTTACCGAGAGAACCCGGGGCACGCTGGCGGTCGTGCTGACCGTGCGATTGCGCACCAACACCGCTAAAGCCATGGCGCTTTACTACACCCTGGAAACCTTTACCTTTCGATGTACCCACTACATCTACTTTTTCTCCTTCGGTAAAAATGTCAACGGTAACAGTTTCGCCCAATGCTTTTTGGAGGGAACTATCGCGGAACTCTTTTACAAATTTTTTGGCGGGAGTATTTGCCTTGGCGAAGTGATTTTTTTCGGCTGCGAGAGTATGTTTTTCCTTTTTATCGCCGAACGCAAGTTGTAAAGCGTTGTAGCCATCGGTTTCTTTTGTTTTAACCTGGGTAACAACGCAAGGACCAGCTTCAATAATGGTGACAGCAGTTTGCTTGCCATCCGGACTGAAGATGCTGGTCATCCCGATTTTTTTTCCAATAATACCTTTCATCTTATTTACAGTTTATACCCTGTAAGGTTGAAGAGACAGGTCCGATGAAAGAATCGGATCTTCAATCCCCGTTTGCTGTTGACCTTTTCCTTTTTCACCGGATCAAAAACTTCGATCGAGCCACCCACTTTGTCCGAAGCCTTGGTGGGTGTTGGAAGTACCAACAGTAAACTAACCTCGAAGGGCTAGTTCATATTTAAAATTGTTGTTTAAATATTTCCCCGCTTTTGCGGAGAGCTAACTCAGCGCTGCTTTGTCCCTTTTTGGATTTTGCAGATAAGTTGTATAAGAACTACATGAAAAAACCCTGTCAGAATTTTGAAACCCTGACAGGGCCTTTATCTTTTATGCTTTAATTTCTACCTCAACACCACTGGGTAAATCCAGCTTGCTCAGCGCATCCACGGTACGGCTCGAAGAGGTATAAATATCCAGGAGGCGCTTGTGCGTACTCAACTGGAATTGCTCACGGCTCTTCTTATTCACGTGGGGAGAACGCAACACAGTAAATATTTTCTTTCGCGTAGGTAAAGGAATAGGGCCTGTTACCACAGCGCCGGTGCTGCGCACGGTTTTTACGATCTTCTCGGCAGATTTATCTACCAGGTTGTGATCGTAAGACTGAAGTTTTATTCTAATTCGCTGAGACATACATCAAAATCCCATTTTTCGAATGGGGATGCAAAGGTATGCGGATATATAATTCGGGCAAAGAGATTGAGGAAGTTTTTTTTAATTAGAAAGTGGAAAATAGAAAGTAGAAAATAGGCCGGCTTGGGCAGGTGGTATCCTTTGCCTGGTAAAACTGGCTTATACATTTCTAAATTAAGGAGTTAAGTAGTAAATCCCTGTCATTTACTCAACGATCGTTGTTTGCTGCGGCAGTACCAATTGCCGCTAATATCCCGACCCCGGCCACAAATCCGGCTCCTTTTCCAAAGCCCGACAAAGTGCTGGTGTAAGAAATATCGGGCCGGTCGGTAAATACGGTGATACTGTAAGGGGCGAAGGGCCCTTTGTGGATGCGGGAAACGTAAAAATCATGTTCCAATGAAAACTGGCGGCGCTCCGGTTCCTCGGTATAAAAACTAAGATAACTACGGAACCGGAGGGGCGAATTTTCTTCCAAAAAATCAATCGTTTTCAATCTCGGCTGCGTTTTGTCGCCCCCGGGATACTGCTTTTTCATCGAGTCTTCAGCAAAAGAGCCGAGGTATCCACCAAGCAATTGAAAACTGTTTCTTTCTTTAATACTCCGGGGCGGAATGAAATCGACCCCCTCCTGTGCCAGGATTTCCGCATGAATCGTTCCGCTTTCAGTCCGGATTCCATTTCCCCAATTGAGTTGGGTGGAAGAACTGCTGCCATTGAGTTGCTGGTTGGGTGAATAATAGGAAAAGGCTTTCCCTTGTATAATTACTGCCGATTTTTTCCAATCTACATACAAGGGCTTATTGGTTTTGTTGTGTACCGATAATTTTATTGGACCGTTGTACCCATTGAAATTGTATTGAAGCATCACCGTATCGTTTTCTATCACAAATTGCCTGCTCTCGTCTTGCTTTACCGTGCTGCTCGAAAGCTGAAGATATTGATAAGTGGTGCAGGAAGAAAGACTGGAGAATAATGCAAGAGCGAGTAGAAAATTCTTCATAAACAATTTTTAGAGCAAAATAGCTTTGACTCTTTATCGGAGCTGTTAATGAAAAATGATTTCATCCTATTTTAACAACAGGTTTGTCAGCGTAACAAGCGACGCAGCAATTTATAGAGGATATATAAAACCAGTAGCAGTAGGCAGGCCGCCATTATTACGGGCAAAATAAAACTGAAAATGGTACCGCCAACGGCAGCGGCATTTTCACCCGTTGCCACTGCAACATTGCCGGTACCAACGGTGGCTTTGGAAGAAAACAGCCGCAATATACTGGTCCCAACTTGAATGGTGCCGGCAGTTCCACCACCTGCTAACAGTGCGATTGCCCATCGCAGCAGAGATTCATTTTCGTGTATTGGTAATATGGAAGAAGCAAGCAAGGTGCCGGCCACTACCGCTAGTGGCGTTGAAATAGTATCCAGCAAATTATCGACAAAAGGAATATAATAAGCAGCAATTTCTAACAGGGCGGCGGTCCCAAAACAAATCAATGCAGGCCATTCAGCGAGCCATTGCATATCGGGCGCGAGTTGATACCAGCCCAGCATTCCCGCCCCCGAAGCAGCTAATAAGGGAATGAATACCCGAAAGCCGCAGCAGGCGCTCAGCGCGATGCCTAGCCCGACGGCAGAAAGATAGTGTGGGTCGAATGGCATAAGTTGGTATGAAGAGTGGAGAATATAGAATGTAGAAGATAGAAGATAGAATGAAGAAGGTAGAAGATAGAATGTAGAAGGTAGAAGACAGAATTTAGGAGGCAGGCAGTAACGTAATGAATGGCAAATTAGCCACCTGGAAAATAGGGCTGCCTTGCTACTCCACCATTGATAATTCTGCATTCTTTATCCTACCTTCTATCTTCTACATTCTATATTCTTATTCTACCTTCTCCATTCTATCTTCTACATTCTATCTTCTCTATTCTTTTCATCAAAATCCTTTCTTTCTGTCTCCAGCCTCAGCACTCGTTCTTGCGCCGGGCGGACAATACTGTTTCAAAAAGTTGGTATACAAAGTTCCCAGGTGACGTGTAGTGCCAGCGCCTTCTGAAATACTATGCGTACGATTGGGATAACTCATCATCTGGAATTGCTTATTGTATTTCACCAGTTCGTTGATGAGCATATCGTTGTTGTTGTAATGAACATTATCGTCGCCGGTTCCATGGATATACAGCAGGTTTCCTCTCAAATTTTTTGCGTGAGTAATAGGAGATCCTTTTACAAAATCTTCGCGATTTTCCTGTGGCAAGCCCATATACCTTTCCTGGTAAATATTATCGTAGGTGAGCTGGTTGCCAACCGCTGCAATGGCAACGCCGGCCTTATAGATTTCAGGATACTGGAACATAAGATTCAATGTTGCTGAGCCGCCGCCACTCCAGCCCCAAACGCCTACACGGGTTGTATCGATGAATTTCCATTTCAGGATTTCTTTGGCTGCATTGGCCTGGTCGCTTATGTTCAGTACGCCAATCTTCCGGTAAACACTTTTGCGCCATGCCCGTCCTTTGGGAACAGGGGTTCCGCGGTTATCGATCGAGATATAGATGTACCCGTCCTTGGCCATATCGCCCTGGTACAGGAAATTATGTGCCACGCCAAATTGATCTTTTACATTTTGCCCCCAGGGTTCGGTATACACATAAAACACCACCGGGTATTTTTTGCTGCTATCGAAATTCTCGGGCATCACCCGCCAAGCATCCATTTCTATTCCCTCCTGTGTTTTTATTTTAAAGAACTCAACGTTGGATTTCGACTTATCAGTTTTTGCAAGCGCCTCTTTTACTTTTTCACCGTTCAGGGCTTTATGCGCAGGGAGGGCAATCATTTCGTTTACTGGAGGGGTATAGTAATTGGAGAAATCGTGCCGGGCAAATTTTGCCGTAGGCGATACATCGTAATCATGCGTGCCTTTCTGGTCGGCCGGGGTTACCAATTCCAATTTACCTTTACCATCGAGTTTTGTTCGATAAAGATATTTCTGTGTAGCATTTTCAGGCGATGCGTGAAAATAGACATATCCTCCTTTTTCATCGATGGCGGCAATATCCATTACATCGTAGTTGCCATTGGTAATGAGGGTTTCCTTTTTTCCATCGCGACTGATCCGATACAAGTGGCGCCAGCCGTCTTTTTCGCTGGGCCATAAGAATTCTTTACCGCCATTCAGCCAGTCCCACCCGCCAAGCGCATAGTCATTATCCCAAAGAGGAAGAATATCGATCCAGGCCGAATCTTTTTCGGTATAAATCGATTTTGATTCGCCGGTTTGAACGTTGCACAAAAGAATATTGCTTTCGTTCTGCTTGCGATTGAGATGCTGAACGATCAATTCGCTATTGTTTGCCGCCCACTCCATTCGGGGAACATAGCTTTGCAGTACCGGATCGGTGGGAATCGACATCCATTTGATATTACCATCCAAAATATTCACCACTCCGATTTTATACGGAGAAGGCGGTTCGCCTGCCACCGGGTATTCTACAGGAACAGCAACCGGGTATATGGAATCGGTATTGTTCACCATTAAATAATCTTTTGTATTCCGCGCATCAATCTGCCAGAAAGCAATCTGTTTGCTATCGGGGCTCCAGCGAAACCCATCGCGGCAAAAGAATTCTTCTTCATAGGCCCAGTCGAAAGTGCCGTTGATGAATTTTCGGTTACCATCAGTAGTGAGTGCTTTAATTTCACCCGAGACCAGGTCTTCCACATACAGGTTGTACTCGCTTACATAAGCCACTTTGTTTCCATCGGGAGAAAATTTTGCGAACATTAACGAAGAAGCGGGTCGGCTTTTACCGAGTTGTGTAAGGCTATTGTTATTTCTATCAAATACCCAATAATCGCCCCGTGTATCTAATCTCCATACTTTTTTCGTATTGGTATAGATGAGCGTTTTCTTACCATCGTTTGAAAAAGAAAAGCTGCGTACCGAAAGTGGACGGGATTGAGACTCCGGTGTCAATTCTTTTTTAGTTACCAAAACGTTTTTGGTATTGGCGGGAAGCAGGTATTGAACAATTTCACCGCTTTCCACTCTGTAATAACCTCCTCCATCGCTTGTCCAGCGTATTGATTGTGATTTAGCGTAAAGCGAAGCGGTAAACAACAATAAAAGAACCAGGCATTTTGGGAAAAGACGAGTGATCTTCAACATGATTAAATATTTGGAGTGTCCAATATAAGTCAAACGGGTAAATTAGCAGAACCAGCGATGGAAAGCATTGAAATAAAATTACCCAAACGCCTTGGATTCTGCGATAATTTTTGTAAAATTTGTATCTCCCTCCTGTGAATCCCACCTGCTAACATCACTCAATCGAATTAATTATTATTAACAAACAAAAAGCTTGTTATGAGAAAAGCTAGTTTATGGTGGGCATCCATCTTCGCGATGCTATTTATTTTACCGGCCTGTCAGAAAGATCTTAGTGAAAACAATGGAAGCGATGAAATACTTTCATCGGCATTTCCCTCCACACGGGAATGCGGTACTCCCGTTGCAAAAGACCTTTACGACCAGGGTGGAATTGCCGACCGCGGCGATTTGCAAATCGGCAACAATGCCGATAACATTATTGTATGGGCCAAGGCGGCCGGTGCCGTTGGAGGGCCAGACCGGGTGAAAAAAATCATTGCCGTTTATGGTTCATACGACCATGTGGTTAATACCATGAATGAAGTTGTTTTCTGGACTCCCTGCGTAGGTCCTCAAAACCCCGATCGCGTGAAGATTTCTGCTCCCGGAGCTGCTCAAGATTCCATTCACATACCCAACTCAGCTTTCCAGTCGGACGGCTGTGTTTGGCTGGCTATCTACGTAACGCTCACCGACGCTTCAGGGTTTGAATGGTGTACCTACCCCACTCCTTACGATGCGATTATCTCTAATCAATCGATTTGGAAAGTGTTGATTAAATATTGCAAACAAAACTGTCCGCCTACCGATTGCGGCCCCTTGCGTACACAAACACAAGGAGGCTGGGGCGCCACGCCCAATGGCAATAATCCTGGTACTTACCTGCACGCAAATTTCGCATCTGCATTCCCTTCGGGCTTGCAAGTAGGCTGCAACGCAGGTTATACCGTGAAATTCACAAATGCCCAGGCAATTACCGATTTCTTGCCAGCAGGAGGGGAAGCTCTTGCGTTGACCGCGAATGCCATCAACCCGGCCGATAAGTCTATTAAGAACGTGTTGCTTGGCCAGCTTACTGCTCTTACACTGAGCGTTGGATTTGATGCGTATGACGCCAATTTTGGATCGGGCGGGCAAAAGCTGGGCGACATGTATATTGGAAGCGGAACCTTCAAAGGAAAAACGGTGAGCCAGTTTTTAGCCATTGCGAATGACGTGCTGGGCGGGTGCTCAAATGCGTATAAAGCTTCTGACGTAAATGAAACAGCTTCGAAAATAAATGAGAATTACGTAGATGGTAATATTAACAACGGGTATTTGCTTTGTTCTCCTGCCAATTAATATTTCATTTTAGAAATAACTACTAAAAAAAAGAGGCTATTCAAATAGCCTCTTTTTTTTATTTAAACATCTTGAAGAATTATCCTTCCACCTTCGCTTTTCCCTTCACTTTTGCAATCACTTCTTCGGCGATATTGTTAGGAGCAGGTGCATAGTGACTGAATTCCATGGTTGAAGTAGCGCGGCCAGAAGACAAGCTTCTCAGCTGTGTTACATAACCGAACATCTCGCTCAGCGGAACTTTTGCTTTAATAACCTGTGCGCCGGCGCGGCTGTCCATACCTTCCAGCATACCTCTGCGGCGGTTAAGGTCGCCCGTTACATCACCCATGTATTGTTCGGGGGTAATCACTTCCACTTTCATGATGGGCTCCAGCAATACCGGGCTGGCCTTGCGGGCAGCTTCGCGGAAACCTTGCTTGGCGCAAAGCTCGAACGACATCGAGTCAGAGTCTACCTGGTGGAAACTACCATCAAATATGCGCACTTTCATATTTTCTACCGGATAGCTGGCCAGTACACCCGTTGTCATCGCCTGCTCAAATCCTTTCTGGATGGCAGGAACAAATTCGCGGGGGATAGAACCTCCAAAGATATCGTTCACAAACTGGAACGACTCACCTTCGTTTTCTTTCAGCCACTCTTGGTCGGCGGGCCCGATTTCGAAAACGATATCGGCAAACTTACCGCGACCACCCGTTTGCTTTTTCAATACTTCGCGGTGCTCAATAGTTTTCTTGAATGCTTCTTTATAAGCCACCTGAGGAGCGCCCTGGTTTACTTCTACTTTAAACTCGCGCTTCATACGATCCACGATGATCTCGAGGTGCAATTCTCCCATTCCCGAAAGAATGGTCTGACCTGTTTCTTCATCAGTTCTTACGCGCAGCGTGGGATCTTCCTCCACCAGTTTCGAAATCGCCATTCCCATCTTATCTACATCGGCCTGAGTTTTAGGCTCAACGGCTACCGAGATCACCGGCTCGGGAATAAACATGTTCTCGAGTACAATCGGGTGATTCTCGTCGCACAATGTATCACCGGTCTTGATTTCCTTGAAACCAACGGCAGCGCCAATATCGCCCGCTTCAATAAAGTCGATCGGGTTTTGCTTATTGGCAAACATCTTCATGATACGGCTGATACGCTCTTTCTTTCCGCTTCTTACATTCAACACATAAGAACCAGCTTCGAGGCGACCGCTGTAGGCACGGAAGAAGGCCAGGCGACCCACAAAGGGATCGGTCATGATTTTAAATGCAAGTGCAGCAAAAGGTTCTTTTGCATCCGGCTTGCGAATCAATTCTTCTCCACTCGAAGGATCAGTTCCTTTGATGGCAGCGATATCCAATGGAGAAGGCAGGTAACGGCAAACAGCATCGAGGGCAGTTTGCACACCTTTATTCTTAAACGAAGATCCGCACATCATAGGTACAATGCTGAGGTCAATAGTAGCTTTACGGATTGCCTCATGTACTTCCTCTTCGGTGATGGTATTGGGATCGTCGAAGAATTTCTCCATCAACTTATCATCATACTCGGCAACTGCTTCAATCAATTGTTGTCTCCAGTAATTCACATCTTCTACCATATCCTCGGGAACAGGCACTTCATCAAAAGTCATTCCCTCTGTTTCCATATGCCAGATAATTCCTTTCATCTTGATCAGGTCAACCACTCCTTTGAAATTATCTTCTGCACCAATAGGCAGTTGTAAGGGAACGGCTTTAGAGCCGAGCATTTCCTTCACTTGCTTAACTACATTGAGGAAGTCTGCACCACTGCGGTCCATTTTATTTACGAAACCGATACGGGGAACATTGTAACGATTGGCCTGGCGCCAAACTGTTTCCGATTGGGGCTCTACGCCGTCCACTGCAGAGAACAGGGCGATCAATCCATCGAGTACGCGCATCGAACGCTCTACCTCCACGGTAAAGTCAACGTGACCCGGAGTATCGATGATATTGAAATAATATTTTTTGGTATTGGCATCTGCTTTACCCAGTACGGTAGGAAAATTCCACTGGCAGCTTACCGCAGCAGAAGTAATGGTGATACCTCTTTCTTTTTCCTGCTCCATCCAGTCGGTAGTAGCGGCACCATCGTGTACCTCTCCTATTTTATGAATCATACCGGTGTAGCGCAGGATACGCTCGGTAGTAGTGGTTTTGCCGGCATCGATATGGGCCGCAATACCGAAATTCCTTTGAAATCTTAAGTCTGCCATGATTATTGTAGATTGTAATTTTTAGTTTCCCAACTTCAAAGCCCTGATTTGGCAGCTGTTGCGTCGCACTCTTGTACTGTTGCAGCTCTACTCGGCAGGGCTGGAAATTAGGCGGGCAAAGGTAAGTAAAATCGGCAGAAAATCTAGGAAGGGGGAGAAATTAGTTGGAGGGTTCGGAACCGGATGGCAGGGGTTCCAAACACCCAAGGGGGGAGTTCGGAACCGTTTTAGGGAGTTTCCCAAGCTTAAAAAGGGGGAGTTCGGTACCCGAAACAAAAAGTCCCCACGGCGGGGACTTTTCGCAGCAACAGGTTTTAGTTGGAAAGAGTAGTCTAGTACAGGTAGTTCAGGGCTGTTCTGTCGTTGGAGTTAAAGGGTCGGTCAACCCCATTTCCAATACAGGCCAGCATCCACGAATTGGGATCAGGTCCTGTTGGCGTGCCCGGAATATGAACAGCTCCCACGGTAGAAGATCCCTCGTTTACAGGTGAACCTCCACAACTATAAGCCCTGTTCATGTAATCTGTATGACGGAAACCAATACAATGACCAATTTCGTGTGCCAATATACTGGTAACCGTATTAATATTCCAGGTATCCAAATAGGCCCTGTTTACCCTAATGGAATTGTACGGATTGCCCGTTGAAGTGGGGAAACCGGCCGAAGCCAGGTAACCTGCACCAGAGGGGGCAGCAGATATAACGATATTACCACCGGACGTTACTCGACTAAATGTGATACGCAAGCCGAGATTGTTATAACGCGCTATCGCCGAGTTGAGCGCTGTTACATACCTCGAAGGCAAACTCGAGCTGACACGAACCGTAATGTTGCGCGGAAGTCCAGTTACCAGGTTAAAGGTGCGGTACTGTTCTTCATCGCCCACCCGAAGCAGTTTGCCGTCGGGCCGATTGTTTAATTGCTCATTGGTGATTACAATATCCCCTTCTACCAAATAACCCTCATCGTGTTTAACTACATTCTTATTTCCAAATCCGAGAGCCGCAATTTTTCCTAAAACCTCCTCGGGTATAGCCGAGTTGTTTTCGTCAACTGCCGCATCTTTTTTACAAGCAACCAATAAAACGGTTAGCATAGAAACCATAAGACAGGTTTTCAAAAGAATTTTTCTCATACTTAAGTTTTTTGAATTGGAAGGATGATCCTGTTGCTGCAGATTTTGCTGTTAGTAACAACATCTGGTAATTTAAACGAATTCAATCGCAGGCAACAATTATAAAATGGCAACAAGGTTGCAGAGTAAGGCTTCTGTGACAATTTTATGATCGATACTTACACAATGTGTAAAAAAAAAATTACTCACTTCGGAAAACACGAACCACTTTCGAAAATTTACGAGTTGCAATAACAGCCGAACAAGAAGAGTTTTCTATTGCCAAATTCATTAGATTGTGTGCAATGAGAAAAACCGGCCTGCTAATAACATGCCTGATGCTTATCACTGTGCTTGCTGCTCAAACAGGCATCGAAAAACATTTTCATAAACTATCCCCTTCCGCCCAGAAAGAATATCTGTCAACAACCAAAAACAACGAAAGCACCTACTGGATTTCAGTTTCTGACATCGATTCGTTTCTACACTTCATTCAGGAAAAAAAACTACCTGTTAAGATTACACGAATTGAAAGCTTGGTTTACACCCTCGTGGTTGTTTGCCGTCCCTCGGTTATCAAAGACTTACTGACAAAATTCGAAGGAATTCGTTTTATTGATATGCCCCGCCTGCCAAAAGAAGAGTTATCGGTAAACAACTTCGACAATACCACCAACGCTATCAACATTGCGCATAGGATGCATGCCGCCCTCAATGGTAGCAATATGGTTTTGTCGGTGAAGGAAAATCGTTACGATACCGCCGACATTGATTTTAAGGGAAGGCATCTCCCTTCTTCCCTCTCCTCCCCCATCTTATCCACGCATGCTTCCATAATGGCTACCCTCGCGGCAGGCGGTGGAAATAGCTTTTATAGCGGTAAGGGAGTGGCATGGGCCTCTAAAATCAGCTCTTCCAATTTTACCAATCTTTTACCCGATACCCTCGCTTATTACCAGCAAAACAATATCTCCGTTCAAAACCATTCGTATGGAACAGGAATTGAAAATTATTATGGAATAGATGCGGCCGCTTACGACGCAATAACACACAGCAATCCCCGCTTACTGCATGTCTTTTCGGCCGGCAACTCGGGTAACAGCACAAGCACACAGGGTATTTATTCGGGCATCAGTGGTTTTGCAAACCTAACAGGAAGCTTCAAAATGTCGAAGAATAGTTTATCGGTAGGCGCAACAGATTCTTTCAGTATCGTGGCTCAGTTGAGTTCGAAAGGGCCCGCTCACGATGGCAGGATAAAACCCGAACTGGTGGCATTTGGCGAAGACGGAAGCTCTGGTGCGGCCGCACTTACATCGGGAACCGCGCTATTGCTGCAGCAATACCTTCAACAAAAAAGCGGAAACCTGCCACCGGCATCACTAATAAAGTCAATCCTCATCAATAGCGCAGACGATATTGGAATAAGCGGACCCGATTACAATAGCGGCTTCGGTGCCCTCAACGCTTTTAAGGCAATGCAAACAATTGCCGACAGCAATTATCGAAGCGGAACGGTGCAACAAAGCAATTCAGTTTTCTTTCCGATTACTGTACCCGACAATGTAAGGTTGCTAAAGATTACACTCTGCTGGAACGACCCGCCGGCAATACCGAATGCTCCCAAAGCGCTCGTAAACGATCTTGACCTTGTATTGGTCAATACATCCAATTTCTCCTCGTGGCGCCCCTGGGTACTAAGCAAATTTCCAAACCGTGATTCTTTATTACTACCAGCTATACGCAAACGAGATTCTCTAAATAACATTGAGCAAATAACCGTGCAGGGGCCGCTAGCCGGCAATTATCAAATAAGGGTATTGGGAACTTCGGTGACACAAGGTCCGCAGGATTTTTCCATTGCAATTCAGTTCGATTCCGCAAACGAGTTCACCTGGTATCATCCCGTTTTGGCAGCACAGCTCTCCGGTGGCACAATAAATGTGTTGCGTTGGAGAACCGCTTTTTTTAATAGCAATTCAAAACTTGAGTACAGTTTTGATAAAGGAAATAGCTGGAAGTTGATAAGTAACAACGTCAATCTTTCAGACAATTATTATAGATGGATAGCCCCTGATACCACCTGCACTATCCAATTCCGGATGACGATCAACGGTAGCTCCTACATATCGGAAACCGCCGTACTATCGAAACCTGTGACAGTTAAAGTCGGCTTCAATTGTACGGATTCAGTTCTATTGTACTGGAACAAGGTGCCCAACGCCGGAACCTACAATTTGTACAGGCTAGGTACCAGCTACCTGCAGCCCATTGCTACAATAAACGACAGCTTCGCTGTTGTGTCTAACTTATCCGAAAACGGATCCCATTTTACCGTTGCACCGAATATAGACCCTGTATCCGATGGTATTAAGTCCTTTACGATTAATGTTAACACGCAGGGCGTAGGATGTTACATAAAAAACTTCTTTGCCGACCTGGAAAACAACAATACCGCTCGCATAAGCATCGAGTTGGGGACCATTTATCTTGTGAGTCAACTGGCGATCGAAAAAAAATCTTCCACTTCATTTGAAAGCTGGCAAACGATAAACAATATCAACGGTACCAATTTTTCTCTAACAGATAATAAACTGGTAAGAGGCGCCAATATTTATCGATTGAAAATCCTGCTTTCAAACGGGAACACTATTTACAGCAACCCCGAAACCGTATATTATTTTGAGAATACCGATTACCTGCTATTTCCAAATCCTGTACCCGCACAATCAAAATGGCTGCAGGTATTGTCGAGGGATTTGCTAAAGGGAGAAATTGATATCTATAACATTTCGGGGCAATTGGTGTTACGCCGGCTATTAAACTCCCCTTTCGAAAGCCTTTCGATTTACCACTTGCAAAAAGGGGTATATTTTGTTAGAATCAGGCAGGAAGGCAAAAAGGATTATACCGGGAAAATTCTTGTTCAATAAAAAACCCCGCATACCGCGGGGTTTCGTATTAAAGTGCAATAAGAATTTTAGATTCTGAAGTGAGCAAAAGCTTTGTTTGCTTCTGCCATACGGTGTGTATCTTCCTTCTTTTTGAAGGCAGCACCTTCACCTTTTGCTGCAGCTACAATTTCGTTGGCCAGTTTTTCTGCCATGCTGCGACCGTTTCTTTCGCGGCTATAGCGAATAAGCCATTTCATACTCAACGATATCTTTCTCTCCGCACGTACTTCCGAAGGGATTTGGAAAGTAGCTCCCCCGATACGGCGGCTACGAACTTCTACAGAAGGTGTTACATTGGCCAATGCCCTTTTCCAAATTTCATAACCATTTTCCCCGGTTTGTTTGGCAACACGCTCCAGCGCATCGTAGAAAATGTTGAAAGAAGTATTCTTCTTTCCCTCCCACATCAGGTTGTTTACAAAACGGGTAACCAATACATCGTTGTATTTGGCATCGGGCGCTAAGGGAATCTTTTTGGCTTTTGTCTTCCTCATTTAAGTATCTTTTTATTTGTCTACCCGCAGTGTCGGGTCTTTGTCGCATTCATCCGGCTCTTAGTAAACCGGCCTATGCCTGTAATTATTTTTTAGCTTTTTCGCGTTTAGTACCGTATTTGGAGCGGCTCTTCTTTCTATCCTTTACACCCGCTGTATCGAGGCTTCCGCGAACGATGTGATAACGCACCCCGGGTAAATCTTTCACACGACCACCGCGCACCAACACAATGGAGTGCTCCTGCAGGTTGTGGCCCTCACCAGGTATATAGGCAATAACCTCTACCTTGTTAGTCAGGCGCACTTTAGCTACTTTACGCAAAGCCGAATTCGGCTTTTTGGGTGTTGTAGTATACACACGGGTACATACACCGCGGCGGAAAGGGCAGCTATCCAGGGCCCTCGACTTGCTTTTCGCCTTGATAATTTCTCTTCCTTTACGTACTAACTGTTGAATGGTAGGCATTATTGACCTTTTATTTTGGGACGGCAAAGGTAAGGGCTTTTACCTTAAAATGAAAAAAAGCAGGGAAAAAATCTTGGTTCCGAACCCTGTTTATCGAATCAAGGTCACTGTTCCTGTCAACATAATTCTTTTTCCCGTATTGAGATCGGAATAAACAACCACCCAAACATAGGTACCCGAAGGCTGATTTCGACCTGAACTTGTTCCATCCCAACCTTTTAACTGGTCGGGGCTTTCGAATACCAAACTTCCCGATCGATTGTACACCCGCAACAGGTATTTCCCCACAGCCTCGCCGTACCTGGCACGAAACAGATCGTTACGCCCGTCGCCATCGGGTGTAAACGCATTGGGTATTCCAATCGGGCATGTTTTATAATTAACCATTATGCTATCGCGCCGAACAACACAGCCATCGCTCACTTCCACCGAATAAACGCCCGGCCCCTTGACCCTGTATTCTTTTTGCTTCGATCCATCCTGCCACAAATAATTCAAGCCAGCCAGGGCCGGAAGCCTCGGCCGAAGCAGCAATTGCTCGGTTTCGCAGACAAGCGTATCTCCCCCAAGGTTTATTTCGGGAAAACTTTTTTCAGTTACCGATATACTGTCTGTCCCCGAACAGGTATTGGTGGTATTAACTACCCGCGCCCAGTAAATGCCGGGTCCATTCACTATTATTTGCGGGCTGCTTTCCCCGGTATTCCATAAAAACTGTCCCTGTGTTAATCCAGTATTGAGTATTATTTGCTGGTTAGTGCATATTTGCACATCGGGCCCTAAAGAGAATAATGGTTTATCGTAAAAATCTACAACGGTAGAGTCGCTGAATCGGCAACCGGCTTCAGCAACCACTTTGTATTTACCGGGTGTACTGATTTTGGTGTACGATGTTTTGGCCCCGTTGCTCCAGCGATACAATACTCCATCATAAAACGGAACATTTAAGTGAAAGCTGTCCCCTTTACAACCCTGGTATTGATCGTTGAGATTCAAATCAAGATTCCCGCTGTATATCTTTTTTCTTATAGTGTCAATGCTGCAAGATCGATACGCTACCAAAGTAACCGTATAAAAACCGGAACCGCTAAACCTGTGCGATGGGTCGGGAATAACGGAACTATTTTGCGAGCCGGACGAGGGATCTCCAAAATCCCATTTTACCGCACTTACTTCCATTGGATTCTTTAATCGAAAGTTGATCAAGCCGGTTTCACACCCGGTGGACGAAAAATCGGCTGCATCAAAATTGGAATCGAAAAAGCTTTGTAGAAAATTCGGTAAGCCAAGAACGGATTTTGCATTGAGTTTAATTCCTCCATATTCAAAATTGCAGGCCGGTGCAGGATTGTTGGGAGTATGTATTATGGATAGGGAAGAATCGTTGGCATTGGTAGCATAAATCTTTTGATCGGGCGCCAATTGCAAGCTGCCGGCATAAGGCTTGTCCATCGCAGCAATCAGTTGCTTTGAGTTTTGAATATCGCTTAAGGAAGCCAGCGAAACATCAAATTGATAAATAAAACTTCTGCCAAAGTAGCCGGCGTATATGTAAAGAAAGCGACTATCTGGAGAAAACTCGATGCCATAAGGGCCGGTTTCGAACCCGTTATATCCAGGCGGTGATACTGTGAGTCGGCTTACATTCCGCACTTCACCACTGGCCCGATCGAAATCTCCTAATTCAATATAGTTGATGCTCCATCCATGCGCGGCTGCAACCTTCCTGCTATTAGGCGAAATCTTCATACTGCCCAGGGTGCCCCAAATATGACCGTTCAAATTGTTTGGCGTAAAACTTATAATGGGATCTACGTTCAAACCATTCTTATCGATCGAATAGCTATAATACCGGTCCGAATTCCACAAACGTACCAGCAACCATACATCTTTGTTATTACAATGGTGAATGGCTGTTATCTTTTCACTGGTTCCCGAAACAAGCGGATTGTTCTTGCTAGTTACCCTCCCCAATCCATTATTTGCATAAATATTGATGATGGAATAGGTAACGCCCCTTGGGCCATTATGGTTATCAACCACAAAAACATAATAAAGAGAATCGGCTCCGGGATGGGGTATTGTAATAGAAGATTGGGTACTGGACGCACTGCCCGATAAATTAAGTCCATTGTCCATCAACTCGTGGTTCCGGTTCCAGATATATACTCCATTGGTATAAAACAAAAGATTCCCGTCTTTGTCGCAGATACTTGAAGTTCCCTCTTCTGTATTCATACTGCTTCCTGTTGCAGGTAGCGGAACCCCCGTGGAAAAATCAAGTCCTGCTTTTTCCCCGAAATACCAGGCAGTTGTTTGCTTTTGCGCCAACACTGCCGAGCAGAGGCAGCAAGAACCTAGTATGATAAGCAGTGGGCGCATGGTTTATGGTAGAACGCAAATAATGGAAAAGTGGTTGGGCTACCAACCACTTTCCTAAAATTACTCCTCTCAACCGACGAAAAACCGAATCTTAAAAACTTTCTGCCTATCGTAACATCAGTTTGATTGCATGAGGTTTGCCACTGCCCTGTTCCTGGATCAAAAGGAAGTAATTGCCAGGAGCCGCTGCTGCGGGTCTTGCTACCATTTTCTTTTCGCCGGCCGCAATTTGCCAGGTGGTATTAAAAATTGTTGCCCCTATCGTATTCACAAGACTTATTTTATAGGTACCCGCTGGCAGGCTCTTGAAGTTGATCACAAAATGATCGTTGACCGGGTTGGGGTTGATCGAGACTTCCCGTTCGGCTTTTCTCTCCAGCCTGATCACCTTTGAGTAGCTTTTTTGACCCCCAGGTCCAATAACCTGTATGCGATAGTAGTTGGCGCCGGGCACAAGCGAATTGTCGCTAAACATATAACGGCTTGATGAAGTACTGTTTCGATTGGCGGCTACATTTCCAATCGATTTAAATACTCTCCCATCTTCGCTTCGCTCTACCACAAATAGATTTGCCTGGAATTCCTTACTGGTTACCCACTCTAACAAAGCCTTTTCATTTTGAATATTCCCCTTGAACTCAAATCCACTCTCCGAAAGCGTAAATCCGCCGCACATTCCATTGAGATGGAAAGAAGATACGCGCGTAAGGCATCCGCTGTTTACAGAAGCTTTGCACACATAGGTGCCGGTATCTGTCGGTAATAGGTAAGGAATGTTGTAAGATTGACTGGTACCAATTTGCACACTGTCGGTAGCACTGGTTTTACGATACCAGGTATATACTGCATTGGGTATGGTATCTACGGTAAGGGTGATATTGTTATAAAAACAATTGGAGCTTGCCGTTACAATTGTATTTGCAAGAGGCAGAATACTGGCATCGTTAATGGTCGCATTGCCGCACGCGTCAATTGCTCTCAGCCTCACCAGAGAGTAGGCATTTCCGTTATTGATATTAAAACTCGGGCTTGTTTGTGGCGCCGCTACAATACTGGGGAAGGTCGGGGCGCTTCCCAGTATTTCGTAGGTAAAGGGAGCAAGCCCGCTCGATACTACTGCGTTTACCCCAAAGCTATTGTTATTGCACTGGTAAATAGCCGACTGATCCAGGTTGGGATAAGAATACGCGGCAAGATTAAAAGTATCATACACTTTTCCCGAACATCCCTGTAAGGTATACTCCACAACATAAGTGGCGGGAGCCATGTTGCTGAATGTGTAATTAAACCCGCTATTGAAGTTATGGGTAATGTTAACGGCAGCTCCATCTCTTCTAATGATTTTGGGGGTTACTGATCCGTTACTGTACTGACAAAAAACGCTGAGGTCACCGGAACCATTCTGCCATTGACCGCTCGGGCACTTTGAGTTAGCATTGATGGTTTTATTCAACCACGAAGCGTTGGGCAACACCAATACCGAATCGCGGTTATTACACTGATCGGTTATAACAACTTTGTATCGCAAGCCTGCCGGCAGTCCTGTTAAACCTGTAATGCTTACATTGGTCGCCGATGGATTGGCAGTTCGCACCAGGGCCCCCGCCGGATTGTACACCTGCACCAGGTAAGGACCCGAAGTAGCCGCCCAGCTTGCATTAAAATCGGTGGTACCAATAGTACACGAAGCAACGGCGTTAACATTCAGCGCCATCGGCACGGGATTGGCAGTAAAGCAACGCCGGATAGTAGTATCGTAACAGGTATTCGCCACATCAATACAGTAAGAACCGTAGGGAACTGCATTGAAAATACCGTTACTATTTGTGGCAATCAGAGTATTCGAGTTATCGTATAAACGAAATACCGGATTGGTAAGATTGGTCTGCCCGGTTATGGATGCCGTAAACGTAGAGCATGTTCTGTTACTGATCGAAACCGTTCCAGCTACAGATGGTACGGGTCGGTTAACCGTGAAGCATCGCTGGATTACTGTATCATAACAAGCGGCATTGTTGGCAATGCGAATGCAATACGATCCATAAGCCAGGTTACTAAACTGCCCGGTTGTGTTGCAGGCGATGAGATTGTTGTTATTATCGTACAAACAATAATTGGGATTGTTGAGGTTTTGTTGCCCCGTTATGGACGCACGAAAATCGTTGCAGGTTTGATTACTGATCGACACAGACGCTCCCACCGAGGGAACGGGTGCTGTAACACTAAAGCATCTTACAATGGTACTGTCGTAACAAACCGGGTCGTTTACCACGTTTATGCAATAGTTTCCATAAGGTAAATCGTTGAAAACACCAGTGCTGTTGCACGCAATCAAAGTGCCGGTGCTGGTATAGATACAATACTGGGCGTTGTTCAGGTTCTGCTGCCCGGTAACAGTGGCGCTAAAGGTAGAACAGGCACGGTTGGTAATACTTATGGCTGCACCCACGGCAGGTAAGGGCGCCAGCCGGGTAAAACAGCGATTAATTACCGTACCGGTACATCCATCGGTGATTCGGATACAATAAGAACCATAAGGAATATTATTGAATACCCCGGTACTGTTACAGGCTATCTGAATATTGTTATTATCGAATAAGCAGTATTGGGGGTTGGTCAAATTTTGCTGGCCGGTAACGGTTGCCGTAAAACTGTTACAACCCAGGTTGCTGGTCGACACACTTGCTGCCACCGCCGGTACTGGTTGGTTTACGGTAAAACATCTTTGAATAGTTGTATCGTAGCAGTTATCCCGTACGGTAATACAATAAGCCCCATAAGGCACGGCATTGAAAACGCCTGTTGTATTACACGCTATAAGCGTATTTGAACTATTGTACAAACAGTATTCAGGGTTGGTCAAATTTTGCTGGCCGGTAACCGTGGCGCGAAAATCGGAACATGCCTGGTTGCTTATGGAAACCGAACCCGCTACAGCAGGTTTTGCATTGTCAACCCAGGGCGTTGTTTTGATATTCCCGCATCCGTCTTTTACCACCAGTTGGACCGATCGCAGCGTACCCTTGTAAAATGTATAGGTACGTGTTGCGTACCACGAAGTATCACCGGCCGATCGTACTACGCCATAGGTATATCCATTGAACGTTGTACCGCTGGTATTTGTATTTCCTTTACTGTCTCTTAATGTAATGGTTGCGGTGGCCTGGTCGCAACCAAGTTTGGTAACACTACTCGCATCAATCCACCAGTTATAATTAGCTACAGTTACAGCGCGTGTTTGCATTCCCCCGCAGGAATCGGTAAGCCTCACGTAATAATCTCCCGGAACAAGATTATTAAACACACCTGTTGTATTACTCATTCCAACTTGCGAAACGGAGGGCGCCACTATTGTGTACACAAATGGCCCCCTTCCGTATTGTTGATTTATTACGGTTAAACTCCCATCGTTTCCGTTTATACAGGTAACATCACTTATGTTTAACTGGAAGCGGGGATCCTGGTAATCGCCCCCTACCAAAATATTATTCTGCGTATATACGCACCCGTAATTCAAATCTTTTACCTCTATCGAATAAGTTCCGGCTTGCAGACCCTGAATAGTATTGGAAGAAGTTACCGTGCTGAAACTGCCGCTCGTTACTTTGTAGTTATAATTGCCCGATCCTCCCGTAACCGTAATGGAGATTTCGCCGGTAGCTTTGCATCGCGATTCCCTGGCGGTGGTGTTTACAACCGCATTACACTGCGCATACAGCTTATTTGCAAATGGTAACAAGAGCACGAATAGTTGCGCAAGCAGCAAGTGCCTAGAAAAAGGTTTCATGGTACGAAATCGTTTTAATCAGGATTCGGATAGCGGTTCCCCAAGGAAATGGATCCGATTTTTCAAGGTAGGATGTTTGGGATTCTACGGCTTATCACCGTATTTTCTGCAGCAAACATAACTGTCATAATATTACTACACAATACCCCTTAGCCCACTACAGGAGATAAACCTTTATTACTACTATGTAAGCGATTGGAAACAAAAAGGGTAGTCGGAAAATACCAACTACCCTTTTCGACGAAACCTCTTTTTTTTTCGACGGACGAAATCAGATTTTGAACATCCATCCATGTGTATCCGGCGCCGTACCGCCCCGAACAGCATCTAGTCTTTTCTTTAATTCGGGAGAAGTTTTCCACGAATCTGTGTCAAAGTACATTACAGTGTCCTTATACTTCAATTCTTTAATCATAGATATAGTGGCCGCGGTGCCGGTTCCAAAAACCTCCTGTAAGTTACCGGCCTTGTAGGCAGCAATGATTTCGTCGATAGATACCGGTCTTTCTTCAACCTTATAGCCCATTTCACCCAAAATGGTAATAGCACTATCACGCGTTACACCGGCCAGGATGGTTTCCGATTCCAGGTCGGGTGTTACCACCGTATTTCCCATTACAAAAAACACATTCATGGTACCTATTTCCTGTACATATTTGTGCTCAAAAGCATCGGTCCATAAAACCTGGTCATAACCTTTCTTCTTCGCTTCAGCAGTTGCTAACATAGCACCTCCATAGTTGCCGGCAGCCTTGGCAAAGCCAAAACCTCCTTTTGCGGCACGCGTATACTTTTCTTCCACATAAATCCGCATCGGCGCTACATAGTAAGGACCGGTAGGACTAAGGATAATCATGAACTTATAGTTGTCCGAGGGACGCACACCTATCATCTCATCCGAAGAAAACATGAACGGGCGGATATAAAGCGAGTGGTTTTCGAAAGCAGGGATCCAATTCTTATCTATCTCGATCAGCCTACGCATCCCTTCTATGAAAATTTCCTCGGGAACCACCGGCATTTGCATTCTCTCTGCCGAAAGGTTGAAACGCTTGAAGTTATCGTGAGGGCGGAAAATAAATGCATTTCCTTGCTGATCCTTATAAGCTTTGATCCCCTCGAAAATGGCTTGCCCGTAGTGAAGAGCAGCTAGCGATGGGCTCATCAACAAAGGTTGATAAGGCTTAATTTCCACATTTTTCCATTCCCCGTTTTCAAAGTCGGCCTCCAGCATGTGATCCGTAAAATACCTTCCAAATGGCAGGTTTTCGAGCGGAAAATCTTTCAATTTGCTCCTTTCTACCTGGGTAATAGCTATATTATAACTTTCTACCATATCTTTAATTTGTTTAAGCAAAGAAACGAACAAAGTCCTAGCTCCCCAAAAAACGAGACATGTTTTACTAACGGATGTTAGGGGATTTTGTTGCTTAAAGCTTTATATATTAGGATTTATTCGGAGAGCTATTTTCCGGGAAACGGAAACTGCTAAGCACGGCTGATTTTTGAATTGACTATTTCACTTGCTTTGCAAACTGGCAGCGAGAAAGATTTTTTGTAAGAAAAAATTTAAGTCCCTTGAGTTTAGAACGTATCATACTCCCCCCTTCATCCTTAGCTGGTTTGTACCGAAACACCCTGGTAAGTGTTTTGGAAGAGAAGCTAACTGAAGAAAAACAATTTATCAAAGTAGAAAAAGAGCATACTCATTACAGTTATATTGGCGAAAACAGGAAGCGAATTTCTTTACTAGTTAGCTTGCCAGGGCCCGAAATTATTGGCGACAATTACCTGCAGTTTCTCACCCGTATGCTGGACGCATGCAAACTTAAAATAGACGATGTGGCAATTCTGAATCACGCGCATCAACCCATTTCCAATGCCACCCTCAAAAAACAACTCAACCCCGAATCGGTGGTAATGTTTGGTATAGCGCCACCGTCCATTGAACTGCCGTTAAACTTTCCGCTTTTCAAGCTGCACGGATACGATACTGTAAATTATCTTGCCGTTCCTTCTCTCGAACAGCTCAACCAAAACAACGAGGAAGGAAAATTGCTGAAAAGCAAATTATGGGTATGTTTACGGCAATTATTCAATGTATAGCTTCGCCCTTGGGTTATAAGAAAGAGGACCAATGACCAAACTTATATTCGCTACCAACAATCGTCATAAGGTTGAAGAAATTCAGCAAGCAATCGGTAAGCAGATCGAAGTAATAAGCCTCGAAAAGGCCGGGATATCGATCGATATTCCGGAACCTCACGACAGCCTTGAAAAAAATGCCAGCGAAAAATCTGCCACCATACACCAGTTAACCGGCGAAAACTGTTTTAGCGAAGACACGGGACTGGAAGTGATGGCTCTTGGTGGCGAACCCGGTGTAAAAAGCGCCCGTTATGCAGGCGATGAAAAATCTTTCGATAAAAACATCGACAAACTGCTCGCAAAAATGGGTGGCGCCCAAGATCGCAGCGCCCGGTTCAGAACGATTATTTCGTTAATCTGGGAAAACCAGGAATACCTGTTCGAAGGTATTTGCGAGGGCGTGATTCTGGCAGAAAAAAAAGGAACGAAGGGTTTTGGCTACGATCCTGTTTTCCAGCCCCTCGGGACAAACAAAACGTTTGCCGAAATGACCATGGAAGAAAAAAACCAGTTCAGCCATAGAAAAAAAGCGGCAGACAAATTGATCTTATTTTTACATCAATACGGTAAAAACACCTCAGTCCATTAAACCAAATCATCAATAAAGCTGGATACCATAAGCAACCATACTATACCCGAGAGCGACTTAATAAAGGGCTGCATAGAAGGAAACAGGCGAATGCAGGAAGAACTCTACCGCCGGTTTTCTTCGAAAATGTACGCTGTTTGCTACCGCTACGCCAGTAATGCCGATGATGCTCAAGACTTACTGCAGGAGGGATTCATAAAAGTATACCGGAACCTGCACCGCTTTCGCGCCGAGGGTTCGTTCGAGGGGTGGATAAGAAGGGTTTTTGTAAATACTTCTATCGAACACTATCGCAAAAAATCACTGGCATTAAGCAGCGTAAGCGAAAGAGAAGAAAATACGATTGAAAACGCCGATATCTCTGCATTGGATCAATTGGCCGAAAAGGATATTCTTGAAATACTGCAGGAGTTATCGCCCGGTTATAAAACTGTTTTCAATCTCTATGTGGTTGAAGGCTACTCGCATAAGGAAATTGGCGAATTGCTCGGAATCAGTGAAGGAACTTCCAAGTCGCAACTGGCCCGGGCCAAATCGATTTTACAAAAGAAAATTGCACAATACCTGTCAGATACAAAACGATCCTATACCCGGTAAAACCCTTAAACATGTCCGTCAATATTCAACATAAATTGAAAGAGTATGAAATGACGCCGCCGGCCGACGCATGGAAGAATATTGCTGAACGGTTAGACAGGGAATTTGATATCGCCGAGATTAGTGCATCGGAAAAAATAACTAACGCCGAGTTGAAGCCTCCGGCAGGTGTTTTCGAAAAAATTATGCTCGATCTGCGCCAGCCGGTAACTCAATCCGAAGAAACTCCTGTTGTAGGTTTGCGTTCAAAAAAATGGCTGGCAGCCGCAGTTACCGTTGGTATTTTGCTGGGCGGTGCCTGGTTATACCAGCGTTTTGCAAAAAAAGAGAATCTCAATAATTCTGCAGCCTTTACCAAACCCACGAGCGATACAGCTATTGAGCCGGGTTTAAGTTCTTCCGAACTCCTCAATCCCGCAGAAACGCAGGCGGCCGTTGCCCAACTCATTCCCCAAAAAATAAGGGTACATAATAACCGGGCTCTTACTCCTTCTTATACATCTTATCGCTCCGAAGACTATACCGAGCCGGCTTATGAAACAATAACGGACCCGGATTTCAGGGCCCACCCTCCCGCAACTATCCAGGTGGTCGATGCCACCGGTGAGGTGGTGGTAAAGGCGCCCCCGATCCGCGACTCGCAGGGCAGGATTATCATGGATATGAATTTGCTTACCGATGCTTCCGGCAACTATATAACAGTTACCGGGCCCAATGGAGAACAAACACGTATTTCGGTTAAGTTCGCTCGTTTCCTGGCATACCTAAATAGCAATGCCGAAGACCAAGATCAATACCTCGATTTTCTTTTCCGTCAAAGCACGACCTGGAAAAAGCGTTTTGAAGAGTGGCGAAAAAAAATTCTGGAGCAGGCAAATTTTGCGCCGAGCGATGCTACTTTTTTTGATATACTGGAATTGAAAGAGTTGATTGACGACTATTAGTCGAACAACTCAACTGCCAGATCCCGTTTGCCGTGATAGTCATTTCCTGCTAAAGCACACTTTGCACCAGCTATCCTTTTATTCAACAAAAGTCAGAGAGTTTTTTAGACCAATTCAGATTAATTTTACCGCCTCTTATATGCCAAGAATACGAATTGATTTACCATCGGAGTTTCGGTTCTACACCCATATACCGGTTCGAATTACCGACCTCAACTATGGCGGCCACGTAGGCAATGATACCGTGCTATCTCTAATTCACGAAGCCCGGATGCAGTTTCTCGTTCATCACGGTTACAGGGAATTGGATGTGGAGGGGGTTGGACTCATTATGAGCGATGTTGGTATCGAGTTCAAAGCCGAAATATTTTATGGAGACAACATCAAGGTAGCGGTGGCAGCCGGTGATTTTTCGCGTGTCGGCTTCGATCTTTATTACAAATTGGAAAAGATTTCAGGCGATAAAACAATTGTCGTTGCAGCAGCAAAAACCGGAATGATCTGTTATGACTACCCGAAGAAAAAAATTGCGGCTGTGCCGGATCAAGTGAAGGAGAAGTTGATTCGCTAACTTGGGTGAAACAAAAGAAAGCTATTCATTCCATATTTTCCAGCTTTCCTCTGCTTGTATGGTGAGCATCTCCAGGCCATTTTGTACCTGCGCACCCCGCTCGGCTCCTTTTTGCAGAAAAAGTGTTCTTTCAGGATTATAAATAAGATCGAAAAGGCAATGCTCCTCGCCAATAGCCTCATACGGAATGGGCGGAGCTTCCACCACCTGCGGATACATACCCAATGGTGTTGTATTCACAATAAGGCCCGACTGGCTGACAATAGTAGGTGTGAGCTGTTCGTAAGACAAGTTGTGGGTAGACGGCTTGCGCGATACAAACACGTACGGAATTTTCAATTGCTTCAGTACATATTCCACGGCTTTTGACGAGCCGCCTGTTCCCAAAATCAAAGCACGCGAAGGAAGCTTTGAAAAACTTTTCTCCAGCGATTGTTGAAAACCCAGCACGTCGGTATTATAACCAAAAAGTTTCCCGTTCCGGATATGGATACAATTGCAGGCGCCGATTCGGGATACTACCTTGGATTTTTCGTGTAGGTATCCGAGTATTTTTTCTTTATAGGGTATGGTTACGTTCAGTCCAACAAGGTCGGGATGGGTTTGCAGCAATCCGCTGAATTCGTCAATCGAAGCAATCGGGTAAGTTTCGTACACACAATCTTTGATGTCTTCTTTCTGAAATTTTTCAGAAAAAAACTTTTTGGAGAAAGAATGTCCCAGTGGGTATCCTATCAAGCCAAAACGTCTCATTGCTGTGTTTCTTTGGTAAGAAATAAACTGAAAGTATCGCCGCGCAGGCCCAATCGCATTGTTTCCAGGGGAATGATTTCGTTAGGAGCGATATTGCCAAGGTTCACATTACATCCCAACAATTCGATAAAGTATAGTTGCTGGGCTTTTTGCGGTGCCTCCCAGATAATTTTTTCGCCTGGAATTTGCGTGAGTATTTCCTGCACCAATCCCTCCCGCACTTCTCCGCTGCCGCGATAGATACCCACATTGCCCGCTTCCCTGGCTTCGGCAATCACATACGAAGAGCCCGCACTCAATTCGGCGCTCATCAATTCGATCCATTTGTAAGGGGGAATGATATGGGCGGCATCTTTACTTCCTACTTCACTAAGCACTGTTCCATACCTGGTAAGTTTTTCGATATAGCCGCATTTTTCGGCATGCGGAATGGTAATGGAACCATCGCTTACTTCCATAAAGCTCACTCCATAATCCTTGCAAACTGCTATATAATCCTGGAATTGGTTACGTACCAGGAAAGCCTCGAACAGGGTACCGCCAAAATAAATGGGTATATCATATGAACGATATACTTCTATTTTCTCTCTGAGTTTAGGCGTTACGTACGAGGTACCAAAACCCAGCTTCACAATATCTACATGAGGTTGAGCAACACTGAGGAAATTATGCACTTCCTGGATGCTGAGTCCCTTGTCCATCACCATCGTAATTCCACTCTTGCGGGGTTTAAGTATGCGTTCGGGAATTTGAGAAAGATTGAAATTCATTCGCTACGCTTTAACCATTAAAATTTAGAGTGGCGCAAAAATAAGGAGATTCGCGTTGATGCACACTGATAAGATTCACAAATGGAATACCTGGAATGCAACTATTGTGTTATTGTCAAAACGAAAATCCAGGCGAGGTTATATAGACTTGTTTCGCTTATAGCGTGCAACAATGTCTACCACCTGTTGTTGTCTCAATATAACCGGGTTTAACTCGATCAGTTTCTTGAGCAATTTGGGGGCCTTGCTCATTGCTTTGTCGAGTTGCAGAAGCGCCTCTTTGGTCTTTCGTTTGGCAAACAAGACCGCGCTGAGATAAAAAAGAAAAATCGGTTTATTGTCGGTCATTTCGATGGCTGCCTTCACTTGTTCAAGGGCCTCATCCATAAAGCCGCCGTGATAGAGACAACGGATCAGGGCTTCCCAACCCGACACATTGCGGGGCCTTTGCCTCACTACATTCGAAAAAAACTGGATCGCCTCGCGATAATGTCCCAATTGCATCTTGCATTCTCCCATGGCAAGGTTGTACTCGGGTTGCATGCGATGAATCTGAAGGGCCGTTTCGAGGTGTTTGATAGCCGTAGACCATTGGCCCTCGTTGATATAGGTACAGGCAATTTTATAGTGGAGCTTGCTATCGTCCTGGTTCAGGTGCGAAGCCTTCCGGTAATAAAAACGGGCCTGTGCAAAATTCTTGAGCCGATCATAACAATGGCCTATAGCCTCGTAGATTACATCTTCAGGTCTTGATAACTCTAACACCTTTTCCAGCGCCTCTATGGCATCGCGATACTTACGCAGGCGAATATACGCGTCGCCCATATTTCTGTATGCGTAATCGAATTTTTCGTCAATAGCTACGGCATACTTATACGAGTCAATGGCTTTTTCGTATAGCTTTAATCCCTGGTAAGCCGCGGCCAGATTGAACCATGCCAATTCATTATAGGGATAGTCGTCGATAATCTGCTGGTGCAGGCGAATACTCTCTTCGTTCCTACCCGTAAAATCGGTCCAGAAACAGATTTTATAAAGCGCCTCTTCGTTATTGGGATCCTGCTCCAGTATCAATTTCAGGCAATCAAATATTTTATCAAACTCCTCGTAATCGTCGTATACATCTGCCAGTTCGAATAAAAGCTCCAGGCGTTCTTCCCCTTCGAATAACTGAAGAGCATTTTCGAGCAGAACTACTGCTTTTTCTTGTTGGTCGAGCGCCAGGTAAACATCGGTTTTTAAAATATAGAGATTGATATCGTTGCTATCGAGTAATTCTGCATGGTTCAAAACCCGCAGCGCGGCATGATACTGGCGGGTGGCGATGAGTAAATCGGCTTTTTTTATAAGCAGGGAAGAAGAATAAGGAAACTGTTCCACGCCTATTTCGGCTGCTTCAAGAGCCTGCGTAAAGTCTTCTACATCATCAAAGTAGTCGATTATTTTTTCGAAAGCTTCTTCGTCGAGAAAGGAATGACTCCGTCCGGCTTTCAGGTTTTGAAATTGTTTTACCAATTCCCTCATATCCTCACGATCCTGATGGTATGGATTTTCTTTCATACTTAAGTGGGTTTATGTAAGATAGCCTTTACCCTCGTTTGCGACAAGTTTTTTTTATTAACCCTTGTTGAAAAGCCGGAAGCAGGTTTTTCGTATTTAAACACAGCGCAAATTCCCCGGAATTTGTAAGAATTCAGTAAAAAAACCGGGCTTTTTTTGTGGAATCGGTAACATTCTCTCATCTAAAACGTTAATAGAATACTAATCTTTGGGATAGGCGGTTAAAAAATTCAAAAAAAAAATCGATATTTTTGCTCCGAATATGCAAGCAAACTATACACTAAAACTCAACCACATGCTTAAAAAATCCATCATCAGTATGGCTATGCTAGGTGCTGTGGCGCTTGCATTGGCCAGTAGCGGCGGTGGCGACAAGAAAAAAGCTGCTGTAACTTCTGGAGTATCAACCATGAAAACCAGTCCTGGCTTTTCTTTAAGGGCAGGAAGGAGTTATACAAACGTGCTATCAGTAAAATCGGGCGCACAGAGCTATACGATTTCAAACACCCTGCTTACTTATAGAAAAGGTAATACCATTTATCTTTTGCCTACATATAGAACGAACAAACCTCTTGCTCAAAAGAGTAATCTCAACTTGATTAATGTAAAAGTCAAGCTGAAAAAATAGATCGTCTTAATTCATGTTGGTTTTCTTACTCTCGTCGTAAGTCATTTCCCGATACCCGGTTTTGGGTATGTCGAATTTTGAAACCGGTATAGGGTTCATGTTAATTTTCGACAACACGTACCTGATTCGGAGCTTTCCCTGAACCAGTTCCCACTCCAACGGCAAACCGTTAAGGTTCTTGAACATCATGTTTTCGTATTCCCGGTTTTCGGGAACCAAATCGGTAGTATAATAAACTGCAAATACAGTTCCATCTGCCAGCCTGGCTTCCGCCTTAATACACTTGTATCCGGCAATTATTTTAGTTTCGTCGGTATTAGTGAAACTAATTCCTTCATATTTTTTATTCTTTTCCTTCCAGTTATCGGCTGTCATGCGGATCAATAATTTTTGCCCGCTCACTTCACGCAAAGCTACCGCTGTACCCGTCTTTGCATCGTGTATAGTGGTAGAAGAAAACAAAGCGCTGGTCATTTCGCTACGGCTCAGGTGTCCTTTAATATAAACCGTTGTTTTTGCACCGTCGAAAGCATCGGCCATTTTGGGCTCATTGCTTCCTGTACTTATTTCTGTATCGTAGCTCAATGTAAGCTCCGATACCACCTTCCGCTGCGATAAAACAAGGCTGCTGGTACCTGTAAGCAAAACCACAAGGAGGGCAAAGTGTTTCATGTTGGGTTTATTGAGTTTAACTATCAAAAAGACGTGCCAAACCGATGCTTGCGTTGTCTAAAATAATAAAGACCTGCCAATTTTAAGAATTGCGCAGGTCTTCTACTTTCTATACTTTAACAAAGTGGCAACTTATTTCTTTGTTGCCTTGTTTTTCATTTCCTGCATTTTTCGTTGCGATTCCTGCATTTGTTCCAGCCGTTCCTGCCACTTTGATTTTGACTTGGGCTTTTTACGATTGGCTTCGAGCTTAGCCACGATTTTATCGTGATCAATTATATAATTCTGGATAATGAACTGCAAAATGAGTGTAATTACGTTCGATACAGTATAGTACCAGGTAAGAGCCGAGGGCAATGGGTTAAAAATAAACAAGAGAATAAAGGGGAAAATATAGGGCATGTATTTCAACGCGGGGTTTCCCGAGTCGGGGGTCATATTAGCGTTGTAAAGCGAAATAAGGAAACTGGTGGCCGCTGCCGTAACCGTAAATAAACTCAGGTGGCTACCCAATCCCCAAATATGAAAGGGAAAGCGAATAATAGCATCGTACGAAGCCAGGTTATCTGCCCAAAGAAAAGATTCACCTCTCAATGCAATATTAGAATTGAAGAAACTATACAAAGCGAAGAAGATCGGGATTTGCAGAAGGGCCGGTATACATCCACCCAATGGGTTTACGCCTGCTTCCCTGAATAATTTCATCTGCTCCATTCCAATCTGCTGCTGGTCGTTGCCGAATTTCTCTTTCAGTTTGTCGATTTCGGGTCGAAGCGCTTTCATTTTCGCACCGCTCAAATAACTGCTGTATACCAGCGGCGAGGTTGCCAGGCGAATGAAAATCGTTAGCAAGGCGATCACCAGTCCAAAACTTCCTACAAAACTTTTGAAGAAATCGAAAACCGGCATCACAATGTACTTGTTGATGGGCCGAACAAAAGTGTACATATCGCGGCCCAGGTTGATCAATTCGTCCATACCCTCCACCGGCAAACTCTTTAGTATACGATAATCGTTCGGGCCGTAATACAACTGCATGGGGAAACCAGCCTGTGCTGCAACTGGCATTTTTGCCTGCAGGTTGGTAGTTATATCGGCAATAGTGTGTGTTGAATCGGTTGTTGTTTTAGCCATCTTAACATCACCGCTGGTAAAGCCGGATGAAGCAATCAGTGTTGTATTGAAAAACTGCTGTGCCACGCTCACCCATTTAACGGGCTTCTCAAATTTCTTTTCTGTTTTGGTTTGTATATAATCGAAGTCGTCTTCCTCGTAGTATCCAATGGTTGTTTGAGTTCTTTCGTATTGCAAATCACTTTCGTGCTGCTGCGGTTTTGCCTGCCAGTTGATATTGAGTGCTCCTTGTGTAAGCAGTTTATCGGCTCCGTTCATCTGAACATTCCAGTCGATCAGGTAACTATTATTACGAATTGTGAACGCATGTGTCAACTGTTCTCCATTGCCGCCCGAAGCGCTGAAGCTAACGGTTTGTATGCTATCGCCGGATTTGTTGACGGTGGCAGGGGCAAAATATAAATCACTAACAGCCGCTGCCTGCCCCGAAGCATTAATAGTATACGAAAGCTTATCGCTAGCTGTTCCACCCAGAACAACCGGTTTACCATCGTGCGATTTGTATTTTTTTAATTCTACGGATTGGGGTTGGCCGCCTTTATTGGTAAAAGTGATTTTGAGAAGGTCATTCTCTACCACCAGCAGCTCTTCTTTCCCCGCTTTTTTAAATCCAGGAGTTGTATCGTTTACTGCTGCGATTTTAACTACCGTGTCCGCCTTGGCGCGGTTGATCGAGTCGCGGATTTTTGCCACCCTCGCCAGTGAATCGGTTTTTTTCTGCTGCTCAACCTGTAACTGTTGACTACTGCGTGTTGAAACAAAAAGATAAACAAATAACAAAACAGCCAATAACACAAAACCAATCACCGTATTGCGGTCCATATTCATTATCGAAAAGTTTAAAGAGGTGCAAAGATAGGGGTTTGCAGGGTAGCTGGGGTAGAATACCCAGGGACACCCGGCAAAGCTGCATTTGGTTTTTGTAAATGGCTTTTCAGATCAATACCTGCTCATCCACCTTAAATCATTTCGCTTTGAAGAAGCGGGTTTTTCACCGCATTTTTCAAATCGGCATAATCCCTGGCGGCCTTCACAAAGTGAACGAAAATGGGTTGTGGATTTTCCACGGTGCTTTTCAGTTCGGGGTGATACTGAACGCCAATAAAAAAAGGATGAGAGGAGAGCTCAACGATCTCCACCAGGCCGCTTTCAGGGTTCTTACCACTGGCAATCATGCCGGCAGCCTCGTATTGGTTAAGATATTTATTGTTGAATTCCCAGCGATGGCGATGCCTTTCGCTGATAAGGGGTTTGCCATAGATTTCCCGGGCAAGGCTGCCCTCCTTCAACTCGCAAGGGTAGGAACCAAGACGCATGGTACCTCCTTTGGCGGTAATCTTCTTTTGCTCTTCCATCAAGTCAATTACAGGCTCCGAGGTTTCCGGATCCATTTCGGTAGAATGCGCTTTGGAAAGCCCAAGCACATTTCTGGCGAATTCAATCACTGCCATCTGCATGCCGAGGCAAATACCAAAAAAGGGCAGGTTGTTTTCCCTCGCATACTTTACCGCAGTTATTTTTCCTTCGACGCCTCTATGGCCAAAGCCGGGAGCCACAAGCAATCCGTCGAGGCTTCCCAGTTTTTCGGCTACATTATCGGGTGTTATAAACTCGCTGTGCACGTTTACGATCTGAACCTTGCACTCATTCATGGCACCCGCGTGAACAAAGGACTCAAGAATGGATTTATAGGCATCCTGTAATTCGATATACTTCCCAATAAGTCCTATCGTTACCTTACTCTTCGGGTATTTTAGTTTGTCGAGGAATTCCTTCCATTTCGAAAGTTCGGGCTCGCGGTAATCGGAGATGTTTAGCTTTTTCAGGCAAATTAGGTCAAGCTTCTCCCGCATCATTGTTAAAGGCACTTCATAGATAGTCGGCGCATCCGCAGCTTCAATTACCGCCTCTTGTTTTACGTTGCAGAAAAGAGCGATCTTTCTGCGGATTTCAGGAGAGAGCGCCTCTTCTGTTCTGCACACAATTATATCGGGATGTACCCCTTCCTGGCTTAACATTTTTACGCTGTGCTGGGTAGGCTTGGTTTTTAGCTCTTTGGCCGCTTTGAGATAGGGAATAAGAGTAAGATGTACAACTACTGTGTCCTCTTCGGGCAGTTCCCACTGCAACTGGCGAAGGGCTTCGATGAAGGGCAGACTTTCAATATCGCCTACCGTACCTCCTATTTCTGTAATAATGATATCATATTCCTTATTCTGGCCCAGCAACAACATTCGCCTCTTTATTTCGTCGGTAATATGCGGAACAACCTGTACCGTTTTACCAAGATAAGCTCCTTCCCTCTCTTTATTAATTACGGTTTGATAAATACGCCCCGTAGTAACGTTGTTCGATTGAGAAGTAAATATATTCAGGAACCGCTCGTAATGCCCCAAATCAAGGTCGGTTTCGGCGCCATCTTCCGTAACAAAACACTCCCCGTGCTCGTAGGGATTAAGCGTTCCCGGATCCACATTGATATAGGGATCGAATTTCTGAATCGTTACACGCAGTCCCCGCGCCTGCAAAAGCTTTGCGAGCGAAGCTGCAATAATTCCTTTTCCCAAAGAAGAAGTAACACCACCGGTTACAAAAATATATTTGGCCATGATATATGGTTAAATCATTTCAAAACAAAAAAAGATGGCCGCACAACAACCCCCGTCTCACGGCGGTGAAGATCACAACCGAATTTTTTACATCAATAAAATTTACTCAGATAAGGCAACCCATCCTTAAAAAAACTTGTGACCCGCGAAAGGAAAAGAAAAAGAATTTCCAAGAGGTCGGACAAAACTACGTCTATTTTCTTGCCCGCAAAAATGTAAAAACTGGCATGTGGAAAAATCAGTAATTTTTTCCGAGAATATCTTCAGGAACCCAGCATGCCTTTTAATCTGTTTTTAAGCTTGTTACGGGTCGAAGCCGGCACATTGTTTTTAATCCACAGTTTAATACGGCCGGTAAAAGATTTTTTTAATAAGGCTGTGCTGTAGTGCTTGTGTATTTCTGCAAAATAGCTGGTGGCAAAACGGGTAGCTTCGTATCCTTCTTCGTAAACACGGCCCCGGTACCGGAGGAATAATTCTTTTACCAAGGGAAGGCTTCCTTCGTTGAAACGATTTTGTTGTTTGTAAAACAAGATCCCGTCTTTCAGGTTTATGCTGCTATAGTGAAAAAAAACCAGCGGAAAACTTCCGTTAACGATATAGCCGTTGTTGTTTATTGTGATGTTGCGTTCATGCAGGTTCCAATAACTTATATTGTAGCCGGGATGTTTAATCAAACCCACTTTATCGAAAAACACCGGGACCAGGTTTAGCCATTTCTGATCTACAAAAAGGCCATCGGTCAGTTTATAATAACAATAATCGCGCATTCTATTGCACCACCATTCCATGAATCTCTTGCTGTTTTCGTTTTTTTTGACAGAGAAAAAACCGCCGTTATAAGTGCCCGTGGCCAGGTAAGCAATTTCGTCGGGCTGCTTCCCATCAAATTTCATGGGCCAAATTATATGTGGCGTAAGCAGGATATCGTACTCCTTATGCAAGTGCGGGAGTTCTGAGAGTGGCGAATAAAAATAGAGGTCGGAATCGAGGTATAGAATTTCTTCCGCTTCCGTTTCCTTCTTCATTATATAGTCGCAAAAAAAAGCCTTCATCGCGCAACTCAACTCGGTAATATTGTATTTCTGCGCCATCTCCAACAAAAATGGCAACTCCAATTCGTCGGCGTACACCATTTTATATCCCTGGTACCAGGGTGCAAGTTTTTCATCGAACTTATCTATAATACCGATATAGAAGGCATAACCAGGATTGTGTTCAAGAAAAGAAGCGGCCGAGGCACGCGCCATCGACAGGTAATTATTTGTACAAATCGTAAAAGCAATCCTCATAAAATAAAAATTACCGGGTTAGCTCCTTTATCAATCGAAGCTCACCGGAATTCGACACCATTATTTGAGGGTGTAAGATAAAAATATACTTTAACTGCTGATGCGATCAATAAGCGCCCGAAACAAAGAAGTTCAGGTTATTATTCGACGGTAAGGCAGTAGTAGAGAATATAGGTGCGGCGGTAGATGTTGCTGGCGCTTTTGCAGCGGGCAACGATTCGCGGTTCTTTGTGGCATGCATGGCAGTAATGGCCACAATTTCGAACAATAGGATAAAAAGACTGATCCGATCCTTTTTCATAGATACCGGGGTTTGGGGTAGGATTTAAACGCTAAGAAAATCAAGTTTATTTTATAATGCAAGCACATATAAAAAAAGGTAGCTAGTAAAACTACGAGACCTCTCGGAAATTTACGTGTCAACCCTTGGCTATTTTGTCGTAACTGGCTACAATTCCCTTAATTAGGCTGGAACTAAAACCCTGGTGTTCCATTTCATTTAAACCTGCGATGGTACAGCCTTTGGGTGTAGTTACTTTGTCGATCTCGTGTTCGGGATGGGTTCCTTTTTTCAACAAGAGTTCGGCAGCACCTTTCACCGTTTGCGCGGCAATAAGGTTGGCTGTTGCTGCATCAAACCCGATTTCTATCCCGCCCTGGATATTTGCCCGAATATAACGCATGGCATAGGCGGTACCACATGCTCCTAATACCGTGGCCGCATCCATCAGCTTTTCATCGATCCAGGCGATTCTTCCCAGTTGGTTGAACAGGTCCTCCGCATATTGCAATTGCTCTTTGCTTACTTCGTGTGCAGAGAGGCAGGTCATACTTTCCTGTATGGCAATAGCCGTGTTGGGCATTGCTCTTATCAACCCGATTTTTTTACCCACCACTTTGAGTATCGTTTCAATACTAACGCCCGTTACTACAGATATCAACAAATGCTTTTTCGGATTGATCAATGCTTTTACTCCCTCGAGTACATCACTTACCTGGAAGGGTTTTACTGCTAATACAACCAGTTCGGCGAAACGAACGGCTTCTTTATTGTCGTCGCTCACCAGTACTCCTTTTGCTTCAAGCGACTGAAGTGTTTTGATGTTTCGCTTGGTAATAATGATATGTTTCGGCAAAGCAAATCCACTGCTGATAAGCCCCTCTGCAATAGCAGTACCCAGGTTTCCTCCTCCAATGATGGCAATCTTGCGACTCATATAGTAGTTTTTAAAAAAACTGCCATCCCGCAGGTGCGGGATGGCAGCAACACGTTGAAGGCAAATTTAGTAATACTTTGCTTGCGACAAATAATTTCTTACATAGTCGTCCACGCCTTCTTCCAGCGAATAAAATGGTTCAGCGTACCCGGCGGCCCTTAACTTTTTCATATTCGCTTCGGTGAAGTACTGGTATTTATCGCGAATATCTTCCGGCATATCTATATAACGAATATTAGATTCCAGGTCGAGGCCGGAAAAAGTAGAATTAACAAGATCATCGAAGCTGCGCGCCTTGCCGGTTCCAAGATTGTATATGCCCGACGAAAGTGATGCAGATTCGGAATTTTGCATTAACCAATAACAGACTTTAAGTACATCCTTCACATAGATAAAATCGCGCAGTTGCTGGCCGTCTTTAAAATCGGGCCTGTGCGATTTAAACAATTTCACCACGCCCTCTTTCCTTATCTGGTTAAACGAATGCCAGATAACGCTCGCCATACGCCCCTTGTGGTATTCGTTGGGACCGTACACGTTGAAGAATTTGAGGCCTGCCCAAAAAGGAGGATGGTCTTCCTGGTGCAATACCCATTTATCGAATTCATTTTTGGAAACGCCATATGCATTAAGCGGTTTCAACTGGTGGCACAAATCGTGTTCGTCGTCGTAGCCAAGTTCGCCGGCGCCATAGGTAGCGGCAGACGAAGCATATACGAGTGGAATATTCTGAACCGTGCAATAGTTCCAGATTTTTTGCGAGTACTCTACGTTCAAATGTTGGTGGATGGAATAATCGAATTCAGTGGTATCGGTTCGGGCGCCTAAGTGAAAAACAAAACCGAGTTCGGGCTTATTACGAAAGAGCCATTCAAAAAATTCTTCTCTTTCCACTTTTGCCAGGTATTTTTTTCCCTCGAGGTTTGGTACTTTATCGGCCCGGGAAAAATCATCTACCAGTATCAGTTTCTCGTATCCCTTTTCGTTGAGAAATCCTACAAGGCAACTTCCAATAAACCCGGCTGCCCCCGTAACCACTATTTGCTCTTTCCTATCCATTATTTTCTTTTTTCTATCACTGATTATTTTACTTCATTCACTGTTCGCATCAAGCTCGCTCCAAAAAAATAATTTTCATCTCCATTACAGAGCGCTCAGTGCGTGTTCGCTCTCATGTCCCGCAAGCAAATTAGCTATGGCATTGTCGTATTTCTCCTTCCAGGAATAAATATTGCCCCAGTTCATTCCGTCTACTTCAATACTACCGGTTGTTACTTCGCCCAGTTCTTCGTAGTCGCTTCCCTCCATTGCCTTTTTGAATGCAGCCAGTTTGGTGTTTTTCACACTTACTATTACCCTGCTTTGCGCCTCACCAAACCAGTAAGCATCCTTTCTTATCTTATAATCGCTTGCCACTACGTCGATACCAAGATTCCGATTGAAGCAGGATTCAATAAGCGCTACAAACAAACCTCCTTCGCTTACATCGTGGGCCGATTCAACCAGTTTGCTTTCGATCAAACCGGCAATTTTTTGCTGCAGGTTGTATTCCTCGTCGAGATCGAAATGAGGTGCCGGGCTGAACTCTATGCCATGAATCTTGTGCAGGTATTCCGAAGAACCGAGATCGCTCCTGCTTTTTCCGACCAGGAAGATGAGATCGCCGGCCGCCTTAAAATCCATTGTCATTTTGCGATTAACATTATCCAACAAACCTACCATTCCAATAGTGGGTGTAGGATACACAGGACCGTCGGGGTTTTGATTGTAGAAACTTACGTTGCCCCCGGTAACCGGCGTATCAAATTTCCGGCAAGCATCGCCCATTCCCTTTAGCGCATATACAAACTGGTAATAAACCGAGGGATCGTAGGGGTTTCCAAAGTTGAGACAGTTGGTGATGCCGAGGGGGCGGCCACCACTACAAACAATGTTTCTCGCTGCTTCTGCCACTGCAATCATTCCGCCCTTATACGGGTCGGCAAATACATACCGGCTATTGCAATCGGTGGTAAGCGCCAAGCCCTTGTTGGTGGGCTTCGCAATTACAATGGCTGCATCGCTGGGAGCATTGGTAGAAGCGTTAACGGTACCCACCATGCTATCGTATTGAACATATACCCATCTTTTCGAAGCAATATTGGGAATGCAAACCAAATCTTCGGCAACTGCTCTCAAATCTTCAGGAACTTCAATGGAATCCTGATTGAAAGCATTGATCTTTTCAAAGTAATCGGGTTGAATATAGTCTCTCGAATATTGCGGGGCGCCTCCACCCAATACCAATTCGTAAGCTGGTATTTCGGCTTCAAGTTCACCATGCATATAAAAGCGCAGCATCCCATCGTCGGTTACTTCACCAATTTCGCTGCAGGGAAGATCCCATTTTTCAAATACGTTTATTACCTCCTGCTCCTTTCCCTTTTCAACTACCATCAACATTCTTTCCTGGCTTTCGCTGAGCAATAATTCCCATGCTTTCATATTTTTTTGACGGGTAGGTACTTTATCGAGATCGATGCGCATGCCCACTTCACCCTTTGCACTCATTTCTGAAGTAGAGCATATAATTCCTGCTGCGCCCATATCCTGCATACCCACCACAGCGCCGGTTTTAATTACTTCGAGGCAAGCCTCTAATAATTTTTTTTCCTGGAAGGGATCGCCCACCTGGACGGCCGGTAGTTCTTCGGCACTTTCGGCTGTAATGTCGGCGCTGGCGAACGAGGCTCCCCCGATCCCGTCTTTACCGGTGGCACTTCCTACAAAAAAAACGGGATTGCCCAGGCCCTTTGCCGTTGCCGAAACAGTTTCCCCGCTCTTCACAATACCCACACTCATCGCGTTTACCAGCGGGTTGGTATGATATTTCTCTTCAAAATAAATTTCGCCCCCCACAGTAGGTACGCCAAAACAATTTCCATAGTGACTGATGCCATGTACAACTCCAGCTAAAAGATGTTGTGTTTTGGCCTCGGTAAGCTTTCCGAATCGAAGCGAGTTGAGGGAAGCAATGGGCCGCGCGCCCATGGTAAATATATCGCGGTGAATTCCTCCAACACCGGTGGCAGCGCCCTGGAAGGGCTCGATGGCCGAGGGATGATTGTGCGATTCAATTTTAAAAACGACGCCATATCCATCTCCGATATCCATCAAACCGGCATTTTCCTCACCCGCCTTTACCAGCATTTTTTTTCCTTCGCGTGGGAGGGTCTTCAGCCATTTGATCGAATTTTTATAACTGCAATGCTCGCTCCACATACCACTGAATGCACATAGTTCGTTGAAGTTAGGGTTGCGGCCGAGTTTTTTTTTGATGAGTTCGAATTCTTCTTCTGTAAGGCGGAGTTGTTGCGCCGTTTTTGCTGTTACTTCCATAATAAATTGTATCGCGGATATGCTGAGAAAGCGCAAAAGTACGAAGCACTGTTCAATCTTATTTATAATTTTATCCTTACTTACCACCCATTTATGATAATAGCTTTTGTGCATAACAACAAAGCCTTTTTGCCCGGACTTTATGGGTACACCCAGTTTTTTTCGCGCTACGGTATTAAATGCGAAGTGGTTACCCCCGATGAATTAGGAAGAACCCATCGCAATGTGGAATGGTATTTCCTGGGAACCGACCTCAGCAAACCAAAAGAAGGAATTTATAAAATACACGAATATTCTTCGGCTTCCCTTCCCCCCTTTCGTAAATGGAAGGATTGGGTAAAGAGTTTTATTAATGCACAGCCCGATTACCGCATATTCCAGAACGAGTTTGTAAAAAATTGTATGAAGTTTCACGACAGCATTCCCTGGGGATACCGCGATTTGGGCGTGCCGGAGGAATGGCTGAAATTACCGCCTAACCTGCCTAAAGATTACGACTTCATTTATATCGGCGATATATCGGTCAAGCGCAATATGAAAATCCTGTTCAACAAGTTTGCCGGGGATTTACGCGACCAGAGCTTACTGGTCTTAAGTCACCGGTACGAAGAGTTACAACAGGAATACAAAGCCTATAGCAATATTTTTTTTAAAGGACCGGTACAAAAGCACCAGGTGAGGGAGTATCTGCTCAAATCTAAATTTGCTATTAACTATATAACGAATATTGAACCGTTCAACCAGCAAACATCAACAAAGCTTCTCGAGTATATAGCCTGCCGGGTGCCGGTGATTACTACTGACTATAATTGGATGAGAAAATTTGAACAGGAAAACGGAGGAAGATATTTTTACCTCGATAAGAACCTGGAAAATTTTACCTGGAGCGCCGTTAATGATTTCTCTTACGATTTCCCCGATTTATCGGAATGGACCTGGGAAAAACAAATACGTAAATCAGGAGTACTGCATTTCTTGGAGGCGAATTTCCCGGAACTTAAATTTTAGTTCAGGAGCCACCAAAGAAAGTTGGTTGCAAGCTGATCTGATCCAAAAATCGCAATTATACTTTACAGTTGAGCGCCGCTTCATAACACAGTATTTACGATCAATCCGGCAAATCGCCGCTTAGTGTTTCAATGTATTCGTCTACTATTTTGTGAATATCAAATTTGCGCATAACCAGTGAACGACCGTTTCGGCCCATGCGCATGCGGTCTTCGTCGTTGAGGTTGATCATGCGTTCCATTTTATCGGCCAAATCGAAGGGATCGTTGATATTGCAAACAAATCCCGTAGAGTTGTTTAAAACAACTTCCTTGCACCCACGGTTGAGCGAAGTAATAATGGGCAGTTCCATACTGGCAGCTTCCATCAGGCTGCGCGGTACCCCTTCGTTATAAAATGAAGGGAAAACAAAGCAATCTGCCTTCCTGAGAAAAACTCTTACATCCTTTGCGTATCCGTGATAATGCACCAATCCTTCTTTTTCCCATCGTTGCAGATCATCTTGCGTGATGGAATCGGGGTGATGCTTTTCAAAAAAGCCAATCAGTTCGCAACGTATGTCGTAGTTTTTCTTTTTCAGAATACGAGCGGCATCGGCGTACAGCCCAATTCCCTTACTCTTTAATAAGCGCGCGCTCATTAAAAACGTAAAGGGCCGATTGGGGTCGGCGCTCGTACTTATATCCGGGGAGAAATATGAAGTATTTACTCCTTCACCCGGCAACACCTTCACCCTTTCGATATTTACAATTTTCTCGTTGATGAAAATACGCGCATCGTCGTTGTTGAGAAACCAAACCTCACGGGTATTTTTCAAAGCGGTTCTGTACAATTGTATCACCAGCCAATACAGCCAGTTCTTTTTTGCAAATGCATAGCCGAGCCCGGTAATCACCGATACCGAGGGTATTTTATTGGCGGCTGCCGCCATAGAACCATAAATATTTGGCTTGGCTACGTAATGGAAAATGAAGTCGGGCTTCAGTTTATGGTAGAGTTTTTTCAGCCGGAAATAGAAGCCGATGTCCTGAACTGGGTTTTCCGATTTGTTATTAAAATATATCGGCACAAACTGGCAACCCTCTTTTACCAGAAGTGGTGAAAATTCGTCGTCGGGCGCCAGCACCGTTACGCGGTAGCCCTGTTCCAGCAACCTGCGTATAACTTCCAGGCGGAAATTGTATACCGACCATGCACTGTTCGAAACAAAAGCGACTTTTTTGTATGGTGCCGAACTAGGGGGCATTTAAGAATAATGGATGCAATTTAACCGATTTAACAATATTGCCAATCTTACTAACGCAGGGTCTGGCGAAAAATTGGCGCTCCTCTTGGCTTTTGAGTATCTTGGTAGCTGTTTCCGAGATTCAAGAATAATCTATGATTGTTTCGGTGTTATTAATACTTAGTTGTTTTTTTTTGTTCTTCTACCTGATTGTTAGGTGGTGTAAAAGAAGGGGGCTCCAGTTAACGACCACGCAAATTGGCGTTGCTTTTGCCTTAAGAACGTTGTTGGGTTTGGCCTATGGATATATATTCCTCACGTATTTTGGGGGCGACGATACCTGGTATTTTCACAACGGTTCGCTAGAGGAACAGGAAAAGCTGATCAAGGATCCTTTGCAGTTTTTCGCCGATCTCGGTCCTGGCAAAATTTTTCGACTATACCCGGAATTTTCCGTGGCATGGTATTATTACTTGTCCGACCTGGAGTTTTTTTTGCTAACAAAGCCGATGGCTATTTTCAATTTCATCAGCCAGGGAAATTATTATGTGAATTCGGTGCTCTTCAACTTTATCGGGTTTTGGGGACAAATCTGGCTTTTCCGGCTTTTTGTTTCAGAGTTTCCCGCTAAAAGAACTCCTGTTTTTATTGCAGTCTTTCTTATTCCCGGCATCGTATTCTGGCTTAGTGGAATTCGCGGAGATGGTTTGCTTGTTTTTTTTCTTGCGCTTGTACTGGTAAAGTTTCGCGATTGGATACACGATAGAAGAACGTGGTCTATTATAGGAGTTTTAATTGGGCTCGCCGGCATAGTTATACTTCGAAGCATGCTATTGCCGGTATTGCTGCCCGCGCTCATTGCATGGTGGATTGCGGTTAGAAAACGTTTGCCCCTTTTCAAAGTTGTATTAATTGTTTACGGCAGTTGCCTGGTGGTTTTCTTTGCAAGTGCCCTGTTTTCGCCAAATAAAAACCTGCCCCAGGTAGTGGTGAACCGACAAGCTTCTTTCATGAAGTTAAGGGCCAAATCGAAATTTGAGTTGGATACCCTGCAGCCTAATTTTTTGAGTTTCGCCAAGGTATTGCCGCAGGCGGTGAATAATACTTTCCTGCGACCCTATGCCTGGGAGGCAAGAGGAGCTTTTCAATGGGCCGCGGCAGCGCAGACGTTTTTGTTGGTTATACTCCTTGTATTGTGCTTCCTAAAACCAGATCCGAACTGGAAAAATTACCTGTTACACCCCCTCGTGTTCTGCCTGCTGCTGTTTGCAACCGCCCTTTACGTTTTTATTGGTTACGCCATCCCATTTCCCGGGGCCATTATTCGGTATAAAATACCGGCGGAAATCTTCTTTTTTCTAACCGCATTTATGCTAATAGACTGGCGAAACCGATTTAAATTAAAATAAATAAACATGTATTAAAAACAGCCGAATTTTTCAATTTTTCAAGCGATAAGAGCTTTTGAGTTCACGGATTTTCCACATTTTTTTGATTTGTGAGCGTCAAAATCAAAGTTTTTCGCGAAAAAACGGATAATTTCATTTTCTTTGCTGCACGAAAAAAATCAAAAATGGAAAATTTACGGTTCAAAGCAATCAACGATTTGTCTACTCAACTCAAGGAAGTGGAAGTAACCGGTTCGGCAAAGATTACCGGCATTTTCGGAGAAAATGTATTTACATTAAAAACCGCCCGCGAATACCTGAGCGATGAGGCTTACAAAAGCCTGCTCACTTCCATCAGGGGTGGAAAAAAAATTGACCGGGCCGTTGCCAACCAGATTGCTGCCGGCATTCGCCAGTGGGCCGAGGGAAAAGGAGTAACCCACTTTACTCACTGGTTCCAGCCTCTTACCGGAACTACTGCAGAAAAGCACGATTCTTTCTTCACTATAAAAAGTGATGGAACTGGTATAGAAGAGTTCGACGGAGCTGCGCTCATTCAACAGGAACCCGATGCCTCCTCCTTTCCCAGTGGTGGTATCCGCGCTACTTTCGAAGCACGCGGTTATACTGCCTGGGATCCTTCGTCTCCGGCTTTCATTATGGAGATTGGCCATGGAAAAACGCTTTGCATTCCCACCATCTTTGTATCATATACCGGTGAAACCCTCGATTATAAAGCGCCTTTATTGAAATCACTCGAGGCCCTTAATAAATCGGCGGTTGAAGTATGTAACTATTTCGACAAAAACGTTACCAAGGTAACCGCTACGCTTGGTTGGGAACAGGAATATTTTGTGATTGATGAAGCATTTTTTAATGCCCGCCCCGACCTCGTGATGAGTGGCCGTACCGTATTTGGCCATTCGCCCGCCAAAGGTCAGCAGTTGGAAGATCATTATTTTGGTTCCATACCAGAACGAGTTTATGCTTTCATGCGCGACTTTGAAACCGAAAGTTATCGACTGGGCATTCCCTTGCGTACACGCCACAACGAGGTAGCCCCCGCGCAATTTGAATGTGCCCCGATTTTTGAGGAAGTAAGCGTAGCCGTTGACCACAACACGCTGTTGATGGATATCATGGACCGTGTGGCCCGTCGCCATAAACTCCGTGTGCTGATACACGAAAAACCATTTGCCGGCATCAACGGAAGTGGTAAGCATAACAACTGGAGCATGGCCACCGATACAGGCATCAACCTGCTTGCTCCCGGTAAAACACCCAAAACCAATCTCATGTTCCTGACCTTTTTTGTGAATACAATAAAGGCAGTGCATGATTATGCAGATATTTTAAGAGCTTCTATTGCTTCTGCAGGTAACGATCATCGCCTCGGCGCCAACGAAGCACCCCCGGCAATTATATCTGTGTTCATCGGCCAGTATCTTACCAAAGTATTGAATGATGTTAAACAGCGCGTAGGTGGAAAATTTGATGAGCAGGACGAAGCTATCCTGAAGCTTGACCTGCACAGAAGTATTCCTGAGTTGTTGCTCGATAATACCGATCGCAACCGTACCTCGCCCTTCGCTTTTACCGGTAATAAATTTGAGTTCCGTGCCGTAGGTTCATCGGCCAACTGCGCCAACGCCATGACCGCTCTCAATACCATTATGGCCGAAACACTGAAGAAGTTTAAGAAAGATGTAGACGGATTGATTGAAAAAGGAGAGAAAAAAGAGATTGCAATCATGCACGTTATCCGCGAGTATATTGTTGCCAGCGAAAAAGTATTGTTTGAAGGCGATGGTTATAGCGAAGAGTGGCATAACGAAGCAGAAAGAAGAGGTTTACCCAATGTTCGCACTACACCCCTCGCCCTGGATGCCTATGTAACCGATAAGGCAAAAGCGCTTTTTGAGTCGAACAGTGTATTGACGCATGTTGAGTTGGAAGCCCGCCACGAAATAGAACTCGAAAAGTACATCAAGAAAGTACAGATCGAGGCGCGTATTATGGGTGAGCTTTGTACCAGCCATATTCTTCCATCGGCGGTGAAGTACATGAATGTACTGATCAATAACATCAAGGGATTGAAAGAAGTAGGTGTTCCCGAAAGCTCATACGCGAACCAGAAGCAGATTCTTGAAAAGATTGCCATGCACACCAATAAAGTAAGCGACCTTGTAGAAAAAATGATCGAAGCGCGCAAGGTGGTGAACAATATGGAAGATACACGCACCAAGGCGATCGGTTACCAGGCGCAGGTAAAGGATGCGTTCTTCGATGAAATCCGTTACCACGTAGATAAACTGGAATTGCTGGTAGACGACCAGTATTGGTTGCTGCCCAAGTACCGCGAAATGCTTTTCCTTAGATAAATGTCGTCAGAAGTCCCACCTCCCCGTTCCTCGATTAAAAAGAGGCCGGGTGAGGTGGTTCACTGACATGACAAGCAACAAGAAGACCCTCTTCGTCTGGAGAGGGTTCTTTTTTATGCTATCTCAATAACCATTTCCGAAACTCGCCTTACGCTTTTTTATAAAAAGCTTTAACAGCCTCTTAATTAATTTACGCAACTTTGGCCCGGGCTTTTCTATCTAAAAACAAAAAAGATTGAAAAAAAGTCTACTACTGGTGTCGATGCTCCTGTTTGCTTCCGTGCTTACCGCACAGAAAGTGGATGGCATATTCTTTCACCTGTACACCGACAGCCTTAAAAAAGGAGTACACAATTATATTAACGTCGACGGGAAGCTTTCGAACGGGCAATGGTTACCTCTTACCGCTAAAGAGTTGGATTTCTCCAGCAGCTATGGTCGTTTCGAGGGCAATAGCCTGATTATCGACACCGGTTATAAGGGCGAAAAAGTAACTGTAAAAGCTGTTTTAAAAAGCAATCCCTCCATTGCCAGGGAAATAACCATCTATATTAAGAAAAGCAATACCGAGGAAAAATTAAAAACGGTAGAAGAAATACTGGGCAACCCGCCCCGAAAAAATAGAAGAAATAAAAAAGCGATACCATAAGTAACCGGTATCGCTTTCGATTTATTACAAGATCTTGGTTTAAGCCGTTGCCATTTCTGCTTTCATTTTCTTGGCATCTTCCAAAAACTTCGCCAGGCCTATGTCGGTAAGCGGATGTTTCAGCAATCCAAGAATCGATTCGAGCGGACAGGTACAAACATCTGCGCCCGCTTCTGCACAACGAACAATATGCAAGGCATTGCGGATAGACGCCGCCAGTATTTCTGTTTTATATCCCTGCACCGCGTAGATCTGCGCAATCTGTTCAATCAATTGCACTCCATCCCAATTGCTATCGTCAATTCTGCCAATAAAGGGAGAAACATAACTGGCGCCGGCCTTAGCGGCAAGAATAGCCTGGCCCGCCGAAAATACCAGCGTACAGTTGGTTTTTATTCCATTTTCGGTAAACCATTTAAGCGCTTTCACCCCGTCTTTAATCATGGGCACTTTTACCACAATATTGGGATGAATTGCGGCGAGTTTCTTTCCTTCTTCCACAATTCCTGCAAAGTCGGTAGAAATCACTTCAGCACTTACATCACCATCTACCATCTCGCAAATGGTTTCATAATGTTTCATTACAGCTTGCTCGCCCTTGATTCCTTCCTTTGCCATTAACGAAGGATTGGTAGTAACCCCATCCAGAATTCCCAATTCGTGGGCTTCCTTTATTTGAGCAAGATTGGCGGTGTCGATAAAAAATTTCATAATAGCGTTTTGATAATATGAAGATTCTAAATTGAATTGATTTTTGGTGGCGACCGGTTGTTTTGTTTTATCAAAGGTTGTATGGTTGCCGGCCCTGTAATCAATTTCAAAAACAATAAGCCAATCTGAAATCTATTGTTCGCAATTCAAATTGGCTTATTCAAATTCATTTAAAAAGGCAGGCTACTCACATCGCACCGCTACAACCACTTATCCTTGCTGCCTTCCGGCCCTGGGGAGGTTCAGCAGGAGCTGGTCGTGTAAGACCTGCCGCCGCAAAGATAAGTGAAACGACATTTAAAAACGAGAATATGAAAACTAAAATCCGGGCTTGTTGTACTTAATTAGCCGCCGGCTTTGAAACAATTTTGACCCAATGGCTTAGCGGCTTCTGCCCGATAAAGAATTAACGCGCGCATATCCAACCAGTTCATCGGCCCGGCCGGCCAGGGCACGATAATAAACCAGCACAGTATAATCGTTTTCTGTTTCCCAATAATTGCCTTCGGTGTAATCAAACACAGGCACTTTATTTCTCGCAGTTCGGTCTATGGCTACATAACAGTAATCGTAATAGCCCTGCTTGAGGAAAAGAGATGTTTCGTAAACCCCTTTCTCCGTATTGAATTGCATTTTCGACTGGTTGCTGATATCGTAAGTCGTAAGTTGCCCTACGAGGTACACATCGCGTCCGTTGAGCGCCACATTATTCGGGGGAACAAAACTGAAATGCACAGTGGCATAATCGCCCTGCCAGAAAGGATTCAGGCCTTCGATATTATCGATTACATAAAAGCCGTTGTTGTCGCGAAAAAAGTTAAACCGCTGCCCCGAGCGATCCATATCGGGCTTTACAAATATTTCGGTAGAACTGGTGCTATACTTCGCATTCATCACGCGGTCGCTTTGCAGGCGAAAGCTGCGCAGGTCGAGCCAGCGCCATTCCTTACCCGAAGGGAAAACGCAATCATTTTCCGTGTTGAACTCAAGCGTATTTCGCGAAAAAAAACTAGGCTTGATGTCGACAATAGCATTGTCCCAGCGATTGTTCTGGAGTATTACCACTTTTATTTGCTGCAAATGGTTTACTACATTCAGTTGCTCATTCAGCACCACCCTGAATTGCACTTTTTGATGGGTACGGAACAATTGCCCGTTAAAGGGCTGCTGAATCTGCGCCGATACCACTGCCTTTTCATCGGCTACCAGCATGCGTTTGGTGAAAATGAGCTTTGAAGTATCTCCGTCACGGAAAACTTTCAGAATATAATTACCCGGCCTTGTTGGTACGCAATTGCGATCGGGCAGGTTGGCCTGGTAATGCGTGTAGCGGGTATATGCTACAGAAGACATGCGATAAGTGGTGATCCTGATTTGAGAATATCCCTTTATGAAATCGAACTGGCTCAGCATGGCCGGAGTCCAGTCGGCATTGCACAACTGGAAGGTATAAGAATAGTTTTTTACATCGGCATCCAGGTCGTCGAAATGCAGTTCCAGTTGCTCCACGCTATTCGTTCGAATTACCGGGAAACCCAACTGATTTCCCTTTGTATAAAGCTGAACAGTCTTTATACGGGACGAATAGATGGCGTCGGGAATTTGCGCCATTGAATCCACTAAGGTCAATAACAGCGGAAAGAATACTGTTACCAGTTTAACCCTGGTATTTCTTTCGGAGGTAGCTTTCATTCTTTAAAAATAATGTCAATTCCCGAATAAGGCCCATTTGCTTCGTTAAAACACGAAAAATACTTCGCTTATTCTGTCATTGCGGTTATTTTTGAAGAAAGAAAATCATTCCGTTGAATATAGCCCCGTTTATTGCAGGCAGAATAGCATTTAACCCGCAGCGAACTTTTTCCCGGTTTATCATTCGGTTATCGACCGTAGCTACCGCCATTAGCGTGGCGGTAATGATCATCACGCTTGCATTTTCGAGTGGTTTCCAGCAAACCATCAGCAATAAAGTATTCAGCTTTTTTGGGCATATCCGCGTGCAGGATTATAATGCTTTACAGGTTTCTATCGCCGAGGAAATTCCGATGCGGAAGAATGACTCTATTCCTGCGCTTCTGAAATTCAATAGCAATATCCGGAAAATACAGGCTTACGGCACAAAGAATGCAATCCTCAAAACTTCCGAAACCATCGAAGGAGTATTGTTCAAAGGAGTTGAAAGAGATTATGATTTCGAGAACCTGAAACAATTTCTTGTAGCAGGGCGCTGGATACGGTTTGCCGACAGTGGGTATAGCAACGAAATCAACCTGTCGGAGGCCATGGCCAACCAGTTAAAATTAAAACTGAACGACCAGGTATTGATATTTTTTATTCAACCCAATGGCGAAGCGCCGAGGCCCCGCAAGCTAACGGTAACCGGTATTTTCAAAACCGGTATTGAAGAATACGACAAGCTGTTTGCACTCGGAGATCTCCGGTTGATCCAGCGCCTCAACAACTGGAGCGAAGACCAGGTGGGTGGTTACGAGTTGTTTCTTCACGATTATAAGAAAATGGATGAGGTAAGTGCAGATATCGTTCCGTATTTGCCTATTGGTTTAACGAGCCAAACCATCCGGGAAATTTTTCCCTCGATATTCGATTGGCTGGCGCTACAGAATCAAACGATTTATATCGTGCTGATCATTATGATCGCCATCGCCCTGCTCAACCTGGTAACCTGCCTGCTGATTCTGGTGCTGGAAAGAACGCGTATGGTTGGCCTGTTAAAAGCGCTCGGTTCTACCAATTTCAAAATACAGGAGATATTCTTATACCAGGGAGCTCTTATCACAGTTAGCGGAATAGTAGCCGGCACCCTATTGGGCCTTGCGGTAAGCTGGTTGCAGCAACAATATGGATTCATCACTCTTCCCGAAGAGTCGTACTATATTTCCAAAGCGGCAGTAGATATTGTTTGGTGGCAGGTGGCTTTGGTCAACATCCTTACATTTATTATTTGCGTGGCGGTATTGCTGTTACCCACGTTTATTGTGGCGCGGGTACAACCGGTGAGAGCTATTCAATTCAGGTAAGATGCGATAGAATGATCCCTGCTGCTACAGCAGCATTCAACGACTCGGCCCCACCTTTTCGCGGTATGGTCATTTTATTCACAGGCAATGCCAGCAAAGAAGATCGTATGCCTTTTGATTCGTTGCCGATAATCACGATTCCTTCTTTTATTTTTTGATAGGCATGAATATCTTTTCCACCCAATACCGCGGCATACAATGGCAGGTTCTTATTTTTTTCCAGCAGGTCCAGCACATCTGTATAAATAACCTGCACCCTGCTGATGCTGCCCATGGTGGATTGTACCGTTTTTGGATTGAATACATCTGCACAATCTTCTGTACAAACAATTTGCTGAACGCCGAACCAGTCGGCACAACGAACAATAGTTCCCAGGTTACCGGGATCCTGGATAGTATCGAGCAATAAACTCAATTTGCCTTTGAGCGAAAATTTGAACGGGAATTTTGGTTTTGCAAAAACTCCGAGCACCTGGTTGGGAGTTGATAAAAAGGAGATCCTCGCCAGCTCACTCTCTTTAACAATCACCAATTTACCCGGCTCCAGTTTTGTTAGCAGTTGCCGGTTCAATTCCATCCACTCGGTGGTAGCATATAAATGTTGAAGCGGGGTATTGCCTGCCCCCAATAATTCGTTAATTATCTTTGGCCCCTCGGCAACAAAAACATCTTCCTGCTCCCTGATTTTTTTCTGGCTCAAACTTTGAATATAGTTAACTTGCGACTTAACCAGCATGGTTCTTCGTTTTAAGCATTATGTTACCCCGCCAGCAAGTTAGTTTTTTTGTGATTGTAAAGTATGGCCTGTTTCTCGGGTTGTTGATTTCGTCGCTGGTTTCCTGCGTGGTGGTAAGTAAAAAACAATATCAGAAATACAAGCCCTTTGTTTTTAAAACGAATATTACCGTTGCAGGCAATATACCGGCTTCACAAAAACAGGAATTGAATGCGAGGCTTCAAAACCAACTCGACGATAGCCTGAAAACAAGAGTTATTTCCTATGCAGGATTGGTGAAAAAACTGGTTAAGCCGCCCGTATTCGATACTGTTAATATTGCCACGTCGAAAATATTCATGACCGCATTGCTGAACTCCGAGGGTTATTTCTATCCCAGTATCAAAGACAGTTTTACCATCGACACCATCAGCGATGCACAAAAGCGGGTTACGGTAAACTTCCAGGTAACACCCGGTAAAAGAACCAGGATGGATTCTATCGGGTTCGATCTGCTGACGCCGGAATTGCAGGAACTGGCATTGGAAAACCGCGATAAGACCCTGTTGAAAAAAAATACACCTTATACGCTTAGCAAAGTATCCGACGAAATCGACAGGGTTTTACAGGTATTTCATAACAACGGTTATTACAAGGTAAGCAGAGATGATGTGTATGCAGAAGTAGATACCGTGGTGGCGGCTTTGATAGATCCGAGCCTCGATCCCTTCGAACAATTGCGCCTGCTCGATTCGCTGAGGCGAAAATCGGAAAACCCTACGATCAATGTAGTCATCAAGCAACGGGAAGCAGCCGATACCACCCGCCTCAAACAATTTTATATTGGACAGGTAAATGTATTTCCCGATCAACAGTTTTTACAAGACACGCTCGGCTCCCATCCCATGATGCGATCCACCGTTCCGGGTTATAAGTTTCGTTTCTTTACCAATACCAATAAATTCAAACTTCCTTTTATAGCGCGTAACGTTTTCCTGATACCCGATAGTTTATACAGGGAGAGAAACTATTTCCGAACGGTAAATACTTTTAACCGTTTGGGTGCGTGGCAAAACGTGGACGTAACCCTTCGTGAACGTTACGACAGCCTTGCATTCCTCGATGCTGATATTCGCCTGTATCCTTCACTTCGCCAAAACCTGAAGATTGATTTTGAAGCCAGCCGCAATATTGCCGATTATCTTACCACCAGCCAGCTTTTTGGATTGGGGTTGAATTTTTCGCTCACCAATCGCAACGCCTTTCGCGAAGCTATTCAAACAAGCACCAACGCACGCTTTGGTATTGAGTTGGGATCGAATTTCATACAAACGCTGCAAACAAATCTTTCGCATTCCATCTATTTTCCGCGATTGATGCTGCCTTTTGGCATTAAACCGCGCAACGAAGATAGTTTGCTAAGCCAGCGAACAGTAATCAATATAAACGGAGCATATACAATTCGCCGGTCCATTTTTAATGTGGGTTCCATAAACGGTTCGCTGAGTTACGAATGGGCGCGCAGTCCACGAGAAAGAGTGCAGTTTAACTGGCAGGTGGTGCCTTTAAATATCGAGTTTACACGACTCGAAGGAAAAGACAGTCTGAGTAAACTGATACAGCAGATTCCCTCGCTGCGATACGCATTCAACGATGGATTTGTGATTGGCATGATCGGGGCGATGAATAGTTCCTGGGCAAAAGGAAACCGGTTATCCAACCTGAAAATAAGAGTGGAAGAAAGCGGTGCTATTTTCGGTTTCATCAAGCAACTCGAAGACAATAATCTTTTTCGCTTCGTAAAAACGGATATCGAATTCAAGAACATTATTAATTTCAAGCAATCGGCCCTGGCTTTCCGTGCTTTTGCAGGATACGGATATGTATATGGAAAGCGCGATGGACAGGCTGAAAACAAATTGCCATTTTTTAAAGCCTATTTCGCCGGCGGCCCCTATAGTATGCGCGCATGGCAGGTAAGGCGATTGGGACCGGGATCTTCCCTGTTATACGATACGGTGAGCAATGTAGCCAACGATCGTTTCGGAAATATGCAGTTGGAAGGAAATGTTGAATATCGTTTTAACCTTACCACCATTGCAGGCATTAAAGTAAGAAGTGCCTTGTTTATAGATGCAGGAAATATTTGGGGACCTGAGTTCAGAGACGCGGCCGCCACCCAAAAAATTCCCGATGCTTCGTTTAAGTTCAGCCGCTTGTATAAAGATATTGCCGTGGGCGCCGGAACCAGTTTGCGATTTGATTTTGACTTTTTCCTGATCCGGTTGGACTGGGCCTATAAAATCAAAAACCCTACCTTCTCCGACAAAAACAATGGGGGTTGGTTTTACGGTCTTGGATTGTTCAATGGCCAATTCCAACTGGGAATAGGTTATCCATTCTGACGAAGCTCTTCGATGTATTTTGCCGCTTCTTCCATTGAAAGCGCTTTATTGAGCATAAACTCCCCAATTCGGGTACGACATAAACCACTCAGGTAAGCGCCGCATCCCAACTCTTTACCAAAATCGTTGGCGAGGCTCCTGATATAAGTACCGGTAGAGCAAACCACCCGAAATTCTACCACCGGCAGATGAATTGCGGTGATCTCAAATTCTGCGATGTGCAGCTTTCTTGGTTCCAGTTCCACCTCAATTCCTTTCCTCGCCAGTTCGTATACTCTTTTCCCATCTTTTTTGATAGCCGAATGTACCGGCGGCACCTGCATAATGTCGCCGATGAAATTCTTCGTGGCATTTCGGATTTCTGACTCAGATAAATGAGCGTATTCTTTGAAATTTTCAGGTTCGCTTTCGAGGTCGTACGTAGGCGTAGTAGCTCCCAGCGTAAAACTGCCGGTATACTCCTTTTCGCGGGCCATATACTCGTTGATCCTTTTGGTAAATTTTCCCGTACACACAATAAGCAACCCTGTTGCCAGTGGATCGAGGGTGCCGGCATGACCCACCTTTTTTATTTTGATGAGATTGCGGATTTTTCGTACCACATCGAACGATGTCCATTCGTATGGTTTGTTGATAAGTAAAACCTGGCCGAGTTCAAAGCTATTGGGCTGATGCTGCAAGACGATAATAATTAAACCGCAAAAATGCCGATAAAATACCGGATGGCGAAATAACAGTACTTATGTTGATGCTGCGCCCGGGTTAGCTATTTAGTAAGAAAATAGAATAATCCGCGAATTATATCGCCTGCCGGGCTTTCAATTCGAGATACTTGTTTACTGTATCTACTGTTAAATTCTGTGGAGCTGTTAAGATGGTGAAGATACCATGCTGTTGTAGTTCTTTTACAATAAGCCGCTTTTCGTGTACAAATTTTTCGGCAATGGTTTTAGAATATACGCCTTCCACGTCGCTGGCCTCCTGCTCGGTGAGCGAACGCAATTCTGTATTCTCGAAAAAAACCACCAACACGAGGTGATTCCGGGCAATGCTGCGTATATAGGGAAGCTGGCGCTGCAGTCCCGACATAGATTCGAAATTGGTGAACAATACAATCAAACTTCTTTGCGTCACTCTTGTCCGTATCATGGCAAAAAGCTTTTCGTAATTGCTTTCCATGAATTTGGTCTGTTGATTGTACAAGGTTTCTAAAATTGAATTCATTTGCGCGGCTTTTCGATCGGCCGGCAGGAAGTTCCCTATGTTTTCATCAAAAGTGATGAGCCCTGCCCGATCCTGCTTTATAAGCGCCACGCGCAACAGAATAAGTGTGGCATTAATAGCGTAGTCGAGCAAAGACATTCCCTCGAAAGGCATTTTCATCACCCTGCCTTTATCAATAATACAATATACTTGCTGGCTGCGTTCGTCGGTAAAGTTGTTTACCATCAACTGCCCTTTACGTGCCGTAGCTTTCCAGTTAATGCTTCGTATATCATCGCCCGTTACATATTCCTTTATCTGCTCAAACTCCATGCTATGCCCGATCTTCCGGATTTTTTTACTTCCTGCATCTACGAGGTTACTGGAATGCGCCAGCAATTCGAACTGTTTTAACGGAAAAAACGAAGGCAATACCTTTACTTCATGGTCGGTTTCCCTGGTGATTCTCCTTATCACCAATCCCAGGGGGCTCTTCGCAAACAGCCTTATGGCGTGAAAACGATAGCTGCCTCTTTCCACCGGTCGAAGAAAATAAGTGTGCGAGTTTTCTTCGCTGCTATTTATAGACAGGGCAACAGAAAATTTTCGAAGTTGAAACTGGTCGGGCACTTCGTCGATCAGTTCTGCTTTGATACGAAAAGGATAGTTATTACGAATCAATACCTGCACTTTGTTATTGTCGCCGTTGCTGAAACGATCGTTACAAATACGCTGCAGCTTCACGGGGTTTTTGGGCAGGAAAAGACTGAAATAGTCGATTACCACCAATAACACAAATACCAGCAATACCAGCTTTGCCACGGGAAACAAAAACGGGATACCGAACGATAGCAGGAAAAGCACAATTACTGCGGTGTACGTCCAGTAAAAACGTTTGCTGAAAAAAATTGGTCTCAAAAATCTATCGTAAAAACGTAGCAGCATGCCGGCCGTGATTGTTTATTTATCGGGGTACTTCAATACTTTGTATAATCTGGAGAATTACATCGTCGGTGGAAGCTCCCTCCATTTCCTTTTCGGGGCTGAGCACGATGCGATGCCTCAATACGGCAGGGGCTATATAAATGATATCGTCGGGAATAATAAAATCGCGACCGCGCATCGCCGCCAGTGCCTTGGCTCCATTCAATATTCCAATGGATGCGCGTGGAGAGGCGCCGAGGTAAATGGATTTATGATTGCGGGTGTTACCTACAATCCCTGTAATAAAACTGATGAGTTTTTCCTCTGCGCGAATCAGGCGAACCTGTTTTCTCAACCCCTCGAGTTGCTCGGGCGATAGCACGGTGGTTATCCAATTGATCATAGTATTGAGGTCTGACTGATGATGATTCAATACAATCCTGAACTCCTGTTCGGCGCTGGGGTAAGTAACATTAATCTTGAACAGGAAGCGATCCAGTTGCGCTTCCGGTAAATGATAAGTACCCTCCTGTTCAATCGGGTTTTGCGTTGCCACTACCATGAAAGGGAAAGAAAGTGCATAGGACTGCCCATCGACGGTTACCTGGCGTTCTTCCATCACCTCGAAAAGAGCCGCCTGTGTTTTAGCCGGGGCGCGGTTGATTTCGTCGATCAATACAATATTGCTGAAAATGGGTCCCTGCTTGAATTGAAAACTGGATTCTCTCGGGTTGAACACCGAAGTTCCCAGTACATCGCTTGGCATCAAATCGGGCGTGAACTGAATACGCGAGAAGCCGGTGGAAATACTTTTGCTGAGAATTTTTGCAGTAAGTGTTTTGGCTACTCCCGGAACACCTTCAATCAATACATGCCCATCGGCCAATACCGCCGCCAGTAACAAATCCACCATTTGGTCCTGGCCGATGATTACTTTCCCGATCTCGTGTTTAAGGGTCATTACCGCGTTTTGCAGTGTGCTGAGATCTGTTCGTTGCTGAAAAAAGTTTTCTTCCATTATTATGCCTGTTTATAAAAGTTTTGCAATTGGTCGTTGTAGAACAGCAGTTCGCTGTCGGTAACAGAAGTTTTATCCGAAAGGTATTTCGACTGGTACACAATGTTGTTAATGAGGGAATGGTCGATACCTGTTTTGTACGAGAGTTTGTTTATAAACTCATCGTCTATTCTCGAGGTAGGGATATTGTAACGGCTGCGCACATGGTCAAGGAAATGGGCAGTCATTTTCTGCACGAGATTTTTATTATCCCTCCGCTGGTAATATAGACGGCCAATAGTTTTCACAAAATCGAGCGAACTGTTTCGAAGTGGTAGGCGAACCGGGATGGGTCTTCTTTTGCGTTTGGATTCGAATAAGTAGATCAAAAGGAAAAGCAAAAGCGCAAGCGATACCATCCATGCCAGGGCAGGCTGGCTCATCATCCATGCAAAAGTTTGACGCGCCCCTGCCCTATCGGCGCCATTTTTATGGGTACGAAAATAATCGCCCCATACTACCAGCTCGGTACTTTGTGGCAGGTTGGAAAACACAAGGTCGTAATAGCGCTTGTTCTCCTTATGCAATAAAAAGAAGTTGGAAAAAGCAGTGGGTGCAAGATGAAGGTAAATAGCGCCTCCATTGTCGTAACCTATTTTTACGAAATTGGGGCGATTGAAATCATCCCATCCCAATACGGTTGTATAACCTGAGTCGAGTGAAGAAAAATACGAGTCGTAGGATTTGCCGGGATAGGTAAAGGACCTGGCGCTATCGTCCAACGGGTTTTGTACCGACACGGTAAGTGAATCGTAATAGTTAAGCAGGGCAGCGGCTCTTAAATCCAGTGTATCGAGCAATTCCCGGCCGATTTCGAAGGCCGATATAAATAACTGGTTGCCCTCGTAAACAAAATTCATCAAAGCCTTTACTTCGGAAGGAGAAGGATACACTTCATGACAAATAATAACCTGGGCCGTTTTTCCCTTATTCGAATTCAGCTTGAACTGAATATCGCTGAAATTCGGTTGAAAGATATTCATCCGTTTGTCGGGCGATTCTTTGTCGATAATTACCTCGGCATTGGGAAAAATATGCGGCAATTGTTCGAAAGTATAGAAGGTGCCATAGGGAATTTTATCTTTTCGCCATATAGTAACTCGCTGGTTCATTTTAACGCCCTGGTAGCAGGAACCAAGCGAAAAAAGTACCAGTAAAAAAACAACCCATCTTATCGTTTTAACGCTCATCAAGCTTCAATAGCTTTAAAGAATTTATCAAAATTTTCCCGAACGAACTCAAACTGCAGCTCCGACAATTCAAACTCGCCATACCATACATACTCATAGGCCCGTGTAAGAAAACCAAAATCCGCCGCTGCAGGTTTATTACCGAGTTGCCGGAGGTAATCATAATTGGTCGCCTGGGAATGGTATTGAATCCATCCCTTATCGTTAAGGCTTCTCAACGATTTGATATAAAAATACCGAACGGCTTTGCGAAAGTCTTTTGCGGCTATTGCCTGTTCAATTTTTTCATCGATATTACCGGCCTCCATGTCATTTTCTTCTTCCTGCATTTCACCCGCTTTTTTTCGCGAGGGAGCATAAAAAAGACTGTTGTTCACAATAACGCGGTAAATAGCATATAGCAGTACTCCGCCGATGAGCAGATACGCGAGCATTCGTACCAGCGTAGAGGAAAACAGCCATTCTATAAAATAACCAACGCCTTTTTGCGATTCGCGTGGCTTTTCTTTAACCCAAAACTCCGGGTTATTGGCATATTCAAATTCCTTGTCTTCCTTTAACCGCTTCACCGTTGAGTCGGGTACTTCACGGAGAACCACCGTATCCGGTACCCTGCTCGAGAAACCCGTGCCGGTATCGACCTGCTGTTCCTCGTACTCGTCGTTGTATTCATCGTTCTCTTCAAAATTGAATACGGTACTGTCTATCACTACTTCTTTAAGAGTACTGTCCGGATCTGATTGCGAGATAGCGCAGTGAGACGCCAGCAGCATAACCGTGAGAATCGCCGCCTTACCAGGCAAATTATAAAGAAAGCTATTTTTCATGTACGCTATGCCGTGGTTAATACTAATTGTGTTGATATCCGCCGGTGCAGCCGTATTGGATAAAAAACAAAATACCAAAGTACAAAGGCCAGTGAAATGGCAAGTATCGAAATACTGATTGGCTTAGGCATCGATGAATAGCGGGTTACATACCCTTCGAGGAAAGCAGCTACGATGAGTATCGGAATAATACCCACCAGCAGTTTCAATCCGTCTTTCGTTCCGTTTTTCAGCGATTGCAGTCGCGTAATGGTTCCCGGGAACAAAATGCTGTTACCCACCATCAGTCCCGCAGCACCTGAAAGAATTATCGATGAAATTTCAAGTGTGCCGTGTATCCATATTACCAGCACCGATTCCCATCCCAGGCCTTTTGAAAAGAAATAGTACTGGAATGCGCCTACCATTACTCCATTGATCATTAACATCCAAACCGATCCTATGGAAAGAAAAAAGCCGGCTATAAACACCAGCATCGATACACGAATATTATTGATGGCAATGCTGATAAACATCCAAAGCTGGTCCTGGCCTTTGTAAACTCCAAAGGGATCACCTTTGGCAATATTTTCTTCGGTCATTTCTAAGTACCCGCTTCCCAGTGTGTTTTCAACAAAACCTTTATCGTACAGCGACGAAAAGGCGGCCATCAGGGCGAAGATCATAAAAATAAGAAAGGCATAAAGTATTTCGCGGTGATGTTTTCGTACCACCAGCGGCAATTCTGTTTTCCAAAAACGAACAATACGGGAAGTTTCCTCCTTTTTGTTCCGGTAAATGCCGAGGTAAATTTTTGATGCGAGCCCATTGAGGTAATGGGTCACCTTACTGTGGGGGTAGAACGTTTTGGCATAACCCAGGTCGTCGACCAGTTCTGTAAACTGGCTTGCCATTTCATCCGGATCACCTGCTTTTTCGTACTGGTATTGACGCCACTTGTCAATATTCTTCTTTATAAACAATCCTTCGCGCAACTACAAGTATTTAAAGTAAAATAAATTGGTAGCAACTATGCTCCCGAACTGTTATTTTTATGGATAAATATAAAGTTTAAATTCGGAACCTTCTACACCAGTTCCAAAAATTAAAGCATGATTGTTCATGGCGGTGGTAAAACTAGATACCGGGTTCAATATAGAAGTTGATTTTGCGATTTCTCCTTTTCACAAACGTCTTTTTGCATGGATAATTGACCTGTTGGTGTCGTGGCTTTACCTGAAAGTCATGTCGGTTCTTTTTCCTATGAACTACGACTTGCTGGGTGTATTGCTGAGTGCGCCTGTTGTTTTTTATCACCTGATCATGGAAACTGCCTTTAATGGCCGAAGCCTGGGAAAGATGGCGCTCAATATAAAAGTGATCACCCTGGAGGGAGGGCAACCGAGCCTGGGCCAATACATGCTCCGCTGGCTCTTTCGCACCCTTGATTTCCCCGTGATCATACTTGCGTTGATCGTTTTTCAGCAAATACCCTGGTGGACATTTCCTCTTTTGTTTGCCGGATTGTTTTGCGTGATTCTAACGCCCTACTCGCAACGAATTGGTGATTTGGTGGCCGGAACCATTATTATCGATCTTAAGAACCGAACTTCCTGGCAAGACACCGTTTTTACCGAAGTGGAAGCCAGTTATCAGCCCCGCTATCCGCAGGTAATGCAGTTGAGCGACCGGGATATCAATACGCTTAAAAGCATCATCGAAAATGTGAAGAAGAAAAACGACTACGATCTTTCGATGCGCATAGCCGAACGTATCAAATCCAAACTCAAAATGGATAGCGACCAGGATTCGCTTGATTTCCTGGAAACATTGCTGAAAGACTACAACTATTACGCAACCAATTAAAGGCAGGACAGCAAAATCGTTCTGGAATAAAACAATATTCCTGTTCCCGGACACCGGAACAGGGATATTAACATTATGAGGGGTCAATAACGCGCAAGTCCGTCGCCCGCAATAACCAGCAACAGGGCCAGCAGAAGAAACACGCCTCCAATAATCAATAGAATCGCGGTCATTTTAAAATATGCGCGAAGCCCGTTCAATCCTGTTTCGAGCGAACCCTGGCTTAAATTATCCATAGCTTCCCTGGTATTGCTGCCAAACCGGAGGAGGAATATGTTCAGTATGATGCCAATAATAGCACCGATGAGGGCGCTGACAATTTCGCTGCCACGGCTGGCCGATGCTGCCAGTCCCGATACTTCGTCGCTTGCAAATGGTCCTGCTTTTTTCCCCAAAAAAGCTACCATGATATTGACGGCATAACTGATAAAAGCAATGATGGCAATAATTCTTGCCCAGGTAGCGGCGGTACGTAAATGATTCCTGGCCGTGTCATCGATTCCAACATTAAAGAGATTTTCGTTTCCGTATTCGGTGTTCATACAATTCGTTTTAAAATAAAGTAAGTAATGGCATCAGGGTAAAACCTATCAAAATAATCGACACCACTCCATAAATCACAAAATAGGTTTTGAGTGCAGCCAGTCCGTCGTTGAAAACCGCCTGGTTTTGTGTTCGAAGGCCAAGGCTTGTTAATTTCGAAAAACGAAGTAAAAGGTAGATGAGCACCCCGCAAATCAGGAAAATAATTCCGACAAATACAAAAAGTATTCCCGTTAACATATCTTCCCCGGCCGGTAAAAAATTACTCATTAAAGTCGATAGCGCCGAACCGGCAACAGCTAAAATCAAGAGTAAGAGGGCCAGGAATACAATGGATATAATGCAGGCAATACGGGTCCAGCGCGATGTTTCGGTCAACTGGTAATTTACATCGGGACTCACCGTTAACTGTTCCCCCAGGATGGAGGAAGAATTGTTTGGTTCCATTTCGGTTAGTTTTGGTGAAAGATGATGGTAATTTAGTGAAATCAAACCGTTTCATCAATGCATAGCAAAAAGTTCCCAATAAAAATAAAGGTAGAAAAGACCAAAGAGCAGGTTCAGGAGAAACTGGATGAGAGAAAGCTGGGTGTTTTTATAAAACAACTGAAAGGAGCGATTGAAACCAGCTTCATCGTTTGCCGAAATACTTTTGTTACATTGCCGCAGGAAAACAAAATAATAATACACCTGTAAAAATACCAGTATCATTTGCACAATACCCAGCAAAGGGAAAACAGTTCCATCCACAAAAAAAATCCAGTGATCGCTGTTGTTCATCTTACGTATGTAGAAAAACCGGGTCAGGTACAAACCGATTGCCACAACTGTTCCCCCAATTCCAATTCCAAAAAGCCATTTTCCCAGCAAAAAAGATTTTCTTAAGTAAAATATGCCGTTTGGCGAAAGCTGGATGTTGAGGATATCCTGGTTCTCTTCCTTCATTCCTCAATATACCGAAAACGCAACCATAGGAGTATTGGAAAATAAAATGCCCCCGCAAAATCTTGCTCTAAGAAAGCAAGCGTTTTTGCAGGGGCGGTAAAAAAGATCAGTAAGCCTGTGCAAACAATACCCGTTGTTTACTGGGCTTGCCGGTAAGAATACATTTGCCTTCTTCCGCAGGATTGTTTAAAGGAATGCAGCGAATAGTGGCTTTGGTAAGTTCCTTGATTTTTGTTTCGGTTTCGGCCGTGCCATCCCAGTGTGCGGCGATGAATCCACCTTTTTCGTTCAGCAGCTTCTCGAATTCAGGCCAGCTATCTGCCCGGGTAATATGAGAATCGCGATAAGCCAGGGCCTTGTTATAAATCGATTGCTGAACTTCGGCCAGCAGTTGAACGATACGTTCTGTGAGCCCATCCATCGATACACTGCTCTTCTCTTTTGTGTCGCGGCGGGCCAGCTCCACCGTATTGTTTTCGAGGTCGCGGGCCCCAATGGCCACGCGCACCGGAACTCCCTTCATTTCATGTTCTGCAAACTTCCAGCCCGGTCTTGCGTTGTCGTTATCATCGTATTTAACGCGAATGCCTGCTGCTTTCAATTCTTTTACCAGGCCCTGCACTTTTGCATCGATTTTAGCTTTTTGTTCTTCGCCTTTATAAATCGGAACAATCACCACCTGCAGGGGTGCAATTCGGGGAGGAAGAATCAATCCATCGTCATCGCTATGAGCCATTACGAGGGCGCCGATCAGCCGCGTACTCATTCCCCAACTGGTAGCCCATACATAATCAAGTTTGTTTTCTTTATCGGAGAATTTTACATCGAAGGCCTTTGCAAAGTTTTGCCCAAGAAAATGCGAAGTACCGGCCTGCAATGCTTTTCCATCCTGCATCAACGCTTCGATGCAATAGGTATCGACAGCCCCCGCAAAACGCTCGCTTTCGGTTTTAACTCCTTTGATAACCGGGAGCGCCATCCAGTTTTCTACAAAGTCGGCATAAACATGCAGCATCTTTTCCGCTTCCTCGATGGCTTCTTGTTTTGTAGCATGCGCAGTATGTCCCTCCTGCCAAAGAAACTCTGCCGTACGCAGAAACAAGCGGGTACGCATTTCCCATCTTACCACATTGGCCCATTGGTTAACCAATATCGGAAGATCGCGGTAAGATTGGATCCAATTCTTATAGGTATTCCAAATGATGGCTTCGCTGGTTGGCCTTACCACCAGTTCTTCTTCCAACTTGGCATCGGGGTCTACCATCAAAGCACCTTTCCTCGAGGGATCGGATTTGAGCCGGTAATGGGTAACAACCGCGCATTCTTTTGCAAAGCCCTCGGCATTCTTTTCCTCGGCCTCGAAAAGGCTTTTGGGTACAAAAAGTGGAAAGTAGGCATTTACATGGCCCGTATCCTTAAACATCTTATCGAGAGCATCGCGCATGTTTTCCCACAAAGCAAATCCGTAGGGTTTTATCACCATGCAGCCACGCACGGCCGAGTAATCGGCCAGGCTTCCCTTAATGACAAGGTCGTTGTACCACTGCGAATAATCCTGCTCCCTGGAAGTAATTTCTTTGCTCATTGTTAGTGCGATTTCGTTTTTCTGTTAGCAGGCCTTGTGCCTCAATCATTTAATTATTAAACTTTAACAATCTGGCTGCAATAAATTGCTTTTGCCTGCTGTCTTTTTGTTGTACATTTAAATCCGGAACGCAAAAGTAGGGTTTCGGTTTGTAAAACTTTTAAAACCATTACAATGAAGTCTCGATTTTTACTCCCCGTGATCGCAATTGCTGCACTCAGCAGTTGTAGCACTGTCTATAAATCGGGTCAAACACCTGACGATGTCTATTTTTCTCCGGCCCGCGAAGGAGCAGAATACGTAGACGTAAGTAACGATAATTACAATCGTCGTTATCGTAGTTACGAATACGATAATGCCGAAGATCGCTGGTTGCGCATGCGGGTAAGAAATCCTTATCGCTGGAACGCTTTCGACGATTACGACTGGAACATGTACAGCGGATGGAGCAATAACTGGAACAATCCGTATAGCTATAGCTGGAACAGTTACTGGAATGGGTATTGGACCTGGAACAGTTGGTACAATCCTTATTGCCGCAATGTGATTGTGGTAAACCCCAAAACCAATCCGGCAGCCTATAGCAAAGTAAGAAACTTCAGCCTTTCCAGTTATACCAATAATAACTACGGAAACGTAAACAACTTTAACAGGCCCGCAAAAGGACTATATCGTTCATCGAGTGCGGGTAGTAACGGAAGTTATTACAATAATTCCAACTCAAATAGTTTAGGAAACAGCCTGCGCAAAGTGTTTTCAGGAAATAATAATGGTGGCGGAACCACTAATGGGAATGTGTACACACCTTCGTCGGGCGATCGTCCCACCCGGAGCTATACACCTTCATCGAGTTCTTCTTCTTCCGGTTCTTCATCATCGGGCAGCAGAAGCAGCGGCAGCAGCAGTAGTGGTGGCTCGGTGAGCAGGCCGGGCAGAGGCGGATAATCATTCCGGCAAACAAAACAACTTATGGGAGGAAATGGGATTTAAGTATTCTTGAATTTTGTTTCCTCCTTTTTATTGCATCGATCGTAATACCAATGGAACATAATTAGTATGAAAAGATTCTTTTACTTTCTAGCCTTCACTTTTTCGGTCCTATCCTTACAGGCACAATTACCCGAAGATGCGTTGCGGATGACCTGGACCACTCCTTCCGGAACAGCCCGCAACCAGGCCATCGGCGGCGCCATGGGTTCGCTGGGCGGAGAAATAACGGCCACTTTTGTAAACCCGGCCGGGCTTGGACTTTATAAAACCGGTGAATTTGTTTTTTCTCCCGGTTTCAGTTTTTTGAACGGGAAAGGATCTTTCAGAGGTACCAGCGCCAAAGCCGATAACGAAAATAAATTCAACTTTGGTACCAGTGGTTTTGTATGGGGTTACGGGAATCGTTATAGCCGATGGACGAGCAAGGCATTTAGTTTAGCAGTCAATCGAACCGCCAATTTCAACAGCACCGTACTTTACCGGGGCGCCAACGATTATAGCTCTTTTGCCGAACCGCTCGCGAACGAATTTGCGAATTCCAATCTAACTATCGACCAGGCGTTGAACAGTAATAACGTTTCCTTGCTCACCAAAATGGCATTGTATACCTACCTCGTAGATACGGCAACGATCGCGGGAAATACGCAGGTCATCGCACGTTCAGAATTAGCCGGTATAGTAAACCAGGAAAACAGGATTACCACTACAGGTGGGATAACTGAAATCGCCCTGGGTTTCGCATCGAATATGGACGATAGATTTTACCTCGGGTTTGGATTTGGCCTGCCGATTGTGAACTACGAAAAAACAAGTACCTGGCGAGAAGAAGATGCCAATGGTACCGGCAACAACGAATTCGCTTATTCAACCTATAAAGAGACCTATACTTCCAAAGGCATTGGTATCAATGCGAAATTGGGAATGATTTTTAAACCTGTAGAACAATTCCGTCTCGGGTTTGCCATTCATACTCCCAGTTTGTATGGATTGAAGGATAACCTTAGTGCGGAAATGACCACCGATATTGATACGGCCACCGGAACAGTGAAAGTATTTACCGTCAAATCAGCTGAATTACTCAACGGTCAAAATCCCCAGTTTGAATACGATCTTACTTCGCCCTGGCGATTCCTGGTAAGTGGCTCCTATGTTATTCGCGAGGTGGAAGATGTAACCAAGCAAAGAGGTTTTATTACTGCCGATGTTGAATATGTAGGCTATGGCAGTTCAAAATTCAGGGCGGCAGATAACAACACTAGTGCCAACTACGACGATGTGAACAAAGCCATCAAAGCCGTCTACAAAGGAGCTTTCAATTTTCGGGCAGGCGGCGAACTGAAATTTAATACCATTATGGCGAGATTGGGTTTTGCTTACTATGGAAATCCTTATGACGACCAAGAGCTAAAGGCAAATCGCATGAATATCAGCGGTGGTTTGGGTTACAGGAACAAGGGATTTTTTATTGATGTTACCTATGTGCACGCCATGCAAAAGAATGTAAATTTTCCATACAGGGTAGATCCGCCAAGGCTGAACACCTTTGCGAACCTGCGCGAAAATGCCGGCAACATACTTTTGACTTGTGGTATAAAATTCTGAGCAGGAGATTTGTACCGGTATAAGCCAGTCGTTTAAACTCGCAACAATTTTGTTTGCAGTTTCGTATCGAAAAGATATTCTCCAAAAGAAAATCCCCATCTGCAAAAGACGGGGATTTTTGTTTTCAAGGTTACCAGACCCTTAACCTTTAAACTTTAATTTCATAGGATCACTGGATAATTTTCATAGATTACTGGAAAAAACGGACTTCAGTGATATTGGACGGTTTGCACTGCTAATATCGGACGAAAGCTGTTCTGTATTGGATTATTACGTTTGTATTTGCTGCGATTATTCAGAAAATTTAGCGGGCGGTAAGTATTACTTCGTACGAATTTTTTAAACCAATGTTTTACTATCGACCAAGCTCAACGCCGGCGTAGATATTCCTCTACATAGTTTAAAATAACGTTCGTTTGCTGTGGATCAAAAAACTTTTCAATACCCGTTTTTGCAAACCAGGTGATTTGCCTTTTGGCATAATGCCTTGTATTCTGTTTTATAAGAGCAATTGCGTGTTCAAGCGTAAGTTTACCATCGATATACCCGAAAAGTTCTTTATACCCCACTGTTTGCAGTGCGTTTAATGATCGGAATGAGTATAGAGATTTTACTTCTTCCAACAATCCCTCGGCCATCATTTCATCCACCCGCCTATTGATTCTATTGTATAGAATTTCCCTGGGTAAGTGCAGCCCGATTTTAAGGATATCAAAGTCCCTGTGCACCTTATTGCCCCGCTGAAAAAAACGGATCGATTTACCCGTAGCGTTAACCACCTCGAGGGCGCGCATCATGCGTTGCGGGTTCTGCATTTCACCAAACTGCGCGTAGTCCGGATCTTTTTCCTCCAACTGTTGCCGAAGCCATCCCATTCCTTTTTTTTCATAGTCGGTAATTATTGAATGGCGAATACCCGGGTCAATTGCCGGAATGGAATCGAAACCTTCGCAAAGCGCTTTAATGTATAAGCCGGTACCCCCAACCACTATGGCTATATTGTTTTGTGCGAAGATTTCCTCAAGCGCCTGAATGGCATATTGCTCATAGTCGGCCGCGCTTAGATCGTCGGTAATGGAATGAGAATTGATGAAATAATGTTTAACGGCCCGCAATTGCTCGATGTTCGGTTTGGCAACACCGATATTCATTTCTTTATAGCATTGGCGCGAATCGGCTGAAACAATGGAGCTGTGAAAATGCTTTGCCAACTCAATTGCCAACAACGTTTTACCAACCGCTGTTGGTCCGGCAATAACAATGCATTTTTTTTCCATGAAGATGATAACCGGTTCTGACTTGCAGTATTAAAAAAAACGTATCGATACCTGCCAATTGAGGGCTCTTTATAAAGTTTATCGCTGGCGTATGAAGATCTTTGATCAAACTTCGCCGGCCGATTCTTCTCCTTCGCCTTCTGCTTCGAGACCGATATCTAGGTCTTCCTCGTCGCCCTCTGTTCCAAACCCTTCGGCGCCGGCCGACAAATCGTATTTCTCTTCCATTTCAGCGAGCTTATCGCCTACAAGTCCTTTGGTTCCGTATTGAGAAGGCGCTATCCCTTCCGAACGTATCAAGGCTGGATAATCGAGCTTGGGGTTTTCGTCTTTCTCCACCTTTATCAGCTCAACCAGGAAGGTCCAGTTCTTACTGAAGTCGTATACATAGATAAAGCGCTGGTTGGGCTCGCGTATCTCGGATCCTACCGTGGTATCTGCCATCATCAATGGCGGGGCCTTGTACTCCTTATCGTATTTATCGAGCGAAATTTCGCGGCCACGCTGCCAATGATCGTTGCTACGGTAAAAAGTTGCCTGGTGTTTATTATCGAATTCGTAGGCACGCAGAATAACCTGGTGCAATTGCAGAAAAGTTTGAGTATGCTTTACAGCAACATCGCGGTAAATGCTATCGTCTTCTTCGAAATAGATCCTGAACTTTAAAACAGCCATATTATTGGTTGTAGTTTGAAATTGATAAAAAGGGTGCGGATAGCAGGTACCATGCCTGAAACATAGAATGGAAGCTCCATCAACAAAACATCATTCACCAATCCCCTATACTTCCAGCTATAAATGAAATTCAAAAATAAGATAATTCGTCGACTTGAAGTATTCAGTTTACCGGCTTCAGGTTCATTTCGGCGGCCTTTTTCATCATCAGGTGATGCGCCGCTTCGTAACTGTTTTCGATTTCACCATCCAATATTGCTTCACGAATTGCATTCTTTAAATCGCCCACCGCTTTACAGGGGCCCAGGCCAAACGTTTCCATAATGATTTCACCGGTGATCGGCGGTTGCCAATTGCGAATGCGGTCCTTTTCTTCCACCTCTTTTAGCCGGGCTCTCACCAATTCAAAGTTTTCGAGGTAGCGCTTAACCTTCTGTTTATTCTTCGAAGTAATATCGGCTTCGCAAAGTGTCATCAAAGCATCTATATCGTCGCCTGCATCAAACAACAGTCGGCGAATAGCCGAATCGGTAATATTTTCTTTGGTTAAACTGATTGGTCGTAAATGCAGCTCTACCATTTTTCGCACAAAACGCATTTTTTCATTTTGCGGAAGCTTAAGCCGGGTAAAAATTTTTCCGATCATTCTGCCGCCCACCACTTCGTGTCCGTGAAAAGTCCACCCATGCCCTTCTTCGAATCGTTTGGTAACAGGTTTTGCAATATCGTGCAATAACGCGGCCCAGCGCAACCACAAATCGTCGGTATTTCTCGTTATGTTATCAACTACCTGCAGGGTATGATAAAAATTATCCTTATGCCCTACCCCGTCTTTGTATTCGGCGCCAGCCAGATCTACGAGTTGCGGGAAGATGATATGAAGCAAGCCGGTTTTGTACAGGAGATCAAACCCGATCGAGGGCCTGTTACTCATCAAAATCTTGTTCAGTTCCTCCGTAATTCTTTCCTGGGTAATAATGCGTATGCGCTGCGCATTGTCTTTAATTGCCTGGATAGTTACCGGGGCAATCGTGAAATTCAATTGCGAGGCAAAACGAATGGCCCGCATCATGCGCAGGGGATCATCGCTGAAAGTCTGCAAGGGATCCAGCGGCGTTTGAATGATTTTTTTTCCCAGGTCGGAAATCCCCTCGAAGGGGTCGATCAGCTTCCCATAGTCACCTTCGTTTAAGCTTATCGCAAGGGCATTGATCGTAAAGTCTCTCCTTTTCTGATCATCTTCCAGTGTTCCCGGCATTACTTCCGGGTTTCTCGAATGATATTTATAGCTCTCCTTTCGTGCTCCCACAAACTCAATCTCCCAATCATCTAATTTTATTTGAGCAGTACCGTAGGTTTTAAAAAAGGATACGCCTGGTTTGGGTTTGAACAATTCTGCCACTTTATGGGCAAGTTCAATTCCATCGCCTACGCACACGATATCCGCATCCTTGGTTTGACGGCCCAGCAGTTTGTCGCGCACAAAGCCGCCGATAACATAACAAGGCATTCCGAGCTCTCTTGCGGCATGAGAAATTTTCCGGAAAACAAACAATTCTTTTTCTGTACAGGGAATATCCATTCGTTCGAAATAATGCGCAAAATAACGAATGTTGGATGTTAATTGGCCAATGGGTTAATTAGCCAATGAGTTAATTAGACGATGCGCCAATTGTATCCAGCAATTGATCCTCTTTTATTCCGTACGCGCATTTGAAATGTCCCTTGGGACAGGCTTTTTGTCCATGCAAACCGCAGGGGCGGCAATCGAGTTTTTCGCGCGTTTCGACGATAAAACTTTTGTTCGACAAAGGGCCAAATCCAAAAGAGGGTAAGGTAGAACAATACACAGCACAAACCGGGGCATTTACTGCCGAAGCAAAATGCATGGGCGCCGAATCGTTTACATAGTTCATGAGGGCATCTTTTTGCAAGGCGGCCGACTCGAGGAAATTAAACTGTCCGCACAGATTATAAACGGCAGGGTGAATAGATTGGCTGCGAATCTGTTCGCACAATTGTTTGTCGGCCGGGGCGCCAACCAGGTACACATTAATGGACGATGGTACGTGGTTTATGAATGCCGCCCATTTATCGGGCGGGTATTGTTTAGTGAACCAAACCGAAGCAGGAGCAATAACGATATAGGCATTCTTTTTTAAATCGCTCACCTTTGCAAAATCTTTTTCCGAAGGATACAAACGGGGTTGGGAAGGAACAGCGTCGGTCAATTCCTCAATAAGCATTTGGTTGCGATCAATTTCGTGGAGAGGTTGTGAACCACTACTGATTATATGTTTTATTCGCTTAGTAAACAAAAAACTCAATGGGTTCTTATCGAAACCAATTTTCATTTTTGCAGCACAGAAGGCCGTTAAGAATCCTGTTGCCGCAAAACGCTGCACATTCACCACCACATCGTATTTCTTCTTCCTGATGCGGGACAGCATTTTCAACAGGTTCCGGAATTTGTTTTCTGTTTTCACCCATACCAGCACTTCATTCAAAAAGGGATGATCGCGAAACAAGGCCTCATTGCCTTTCCGAACCAGGAAATCAATTTTTGCATCGGGATAGAAGGCATGGAGCTTTTCTACAATTGCTGTTGCCAACACCGCATCGCCAATAAAAGCAGTTTGTATTACCAGTATTTTTTGCATGCGCGGCAAAACTATGAAATTTGAATTTGGCTGCCCGTCTTAGCCCAATCGTTCAAAATAAGAAGAGTCACAGTTTTTTTTATTCGCGAATTACCGTAACGCCCCCGTCCCCGTTCCATTTTACGATTGCCGGGGGAAGGTGTTTTGCAGCTTCCTGCTGGCGGTATTGTACTACATAGCCAACGCTATTGATTATAGCCGGATTTATTTCAGAAAAATTTCCCGGGGCAGCGATCCCCGCTAAGTTGGCAGAAGTGGATACGATTGGTTTTCCAAAACGTTTGATAAGATGCCGGCAAAATTCATCTTGTACAATCCGGATACCAATGCTTCCATCGTCGGCAATAAGGTTATAGGCCAGGCCGATGGCGCCCTGATAAACCACAGTTGTTGGTTTCTTCGCCGAACTGAGGTAGTTGAAAACCTCCATATCGGGCGCTGCTACATATTGAATTATATCGCGCTCCGAAGCCACCAATACGGTCATTGTATTGCCAGCGGCTCCTTGTTTTAATTCATAAATTTTTTTTACTGCCGATTCGCTGCTGGCATCGCAACCAATACTCCAAACAGTATCAGTGGGGTACAAGATAATGCCTCCCGAACGCAGTATATGCAGTGCTGATTGAATATCCTGTTCTATGCTCATGCAACAAAAATATTGTGAATGGGGATGAAAAGCTGTAATAAAAATGGCGAATGAGAAAATGGCGAATGGCGAGTGATGAATTTACTTACAATTGTCAATATCCAGTTTGGAAGTTCGTACCGGTGATGCTTTTTTGCAGATAGTTTGAGTCGCTAAAAATTCGCGATTAACGTATACCTTCGCCAAAAATTAATCGTCAATGAAAGAACTCATTCTCGAAGCCTGGAATAATCGAGATTTATTAAAGGATACAAAATACAGCGATGCCGTTAGATCAGTTATTGAAGAAGTAGACAAGGGGCGGCTTAGAACTGCGTCTCCCTCAGAAAGCGGATGGCAGGTAAATGAATGGGTGAAGCAGGCCATCCTGATGTATTTCGGTATACAGCAGATGCAAACCTGGAGCATGGAGCCTTTTGAGTTTTATGATAAAATGCTTCTGAAAAAAAATTATAAGGAACTTGGTGTAAGAGCTGTTCCGCATGCAGTAGCACGTTATGGAGCTTATATCGCTAAAAATGTGGTATTGATGCCCAGCTACGTGAATATCGGTGCGTATGTGGACGAAGGCACAATGGTAGATACCTGGGCAACTGTGGGTAGTTGCGCGCAGATCGGTAAAGGGGTTCACCTGAGCGGAGGCGTTGGCATTGGCGGCGTGCTGGAACCACTGCAGGCAAGTCCGGTAATTATTGAAGATGGTTGTTTTATTGGTTCGCGCTGTATTGTAGTAGAAGGTGTAATTGTAGAGAAAGAAGCAGTTTTAGGCGCCAACGTGGTATTGACCCAGTCGACTAAGATTATCGACGTGAGTGGTTCCGAACCGAAAGAATACAAGGGTCGCGTTCCTGCCAGAAGCGTAGTGATACCGGGCAGCTACCTGAAAAAATTCCCTGCCGGTGAATACAATGTAAGTTGCGCATTGATTATTGGCCAGCGTAAACCCAGCACCGATTTGAAAACGAGTTTGAATGATGCGTTGAGAGATTTTAGTGTGAGCGTGTAAGGGGTGAATAGCAAATGGCGGATGACAAATGGCGGATGGCGAATTTGGAAGTTTAATTCTGCGACAGCATCCTTATTAAGACCGTAGCCAATAAGGTCTGGAGCAAGGCAACTTACGATTCACGATTCACCACTCCCGCCAATGGCGTTGGGGGCCGGCACCACTCACCACTCGCCTTTTTCCCATGCAAAAAAACCTTATCATCGGCTTTATCGTCACCTTTGTGGGAGCAGTATTGTTTTCCACCAAGGCGATTATTGTAAAAAAAGCTTTTGCCGATATCAAAATTGATGCGCTCAGTTTGCTGGCGTTGAGGATGCTTTTCTCTCTCCCCTTTTACCTGGCAGCCGCATTTTTTGTGAGCGGTAAAAAGAATAACATAAAGCTTACCACAAGGCAATGGACACAGATAGTGCTGTTGGGATTATTCGGCTATTATTTAAGTTCTTTTCTCGATTTTGAAGGATTGCAATATGTGTCTGCCGGCCTGGAGCGTTTGATACTTTTTCTTTACCCCACTTTTGTGGTACTCATCAACCGCTTTTATTTCGGGCAGAAAATGACTGCTACGCAACAATGGGCGTTGTTGTTAACATATACAGGAATTGGTCTTGCTTATATTGGTGAATTAAGAGCCGATTTCAATAATGGTATGTTTTTGTGGGGAAGCTTTCTCATATTTCTTTGTGCCATTACCTATGCCATTTATATAGCCGGAAGCGGGAAACTGATTCCTGTGGTGGGCGCTACCAAATTTACCGCCTACGCTATGTTAGCCTCCACTTTCGGGGTATTGCTGCATTTTTTGCTGAAAAACAGTTCTGGCCTGCCAGTTCTTGCAACATCCACTAACTGGCAATACGGTTTGTTATTAGCCATAGTGGCTACGGTGATTCCCACTTTTCTCATATCTAACGGGCTGAAGCGTATTGGTTCGAATAATGTAGCTATTGTATCCAGTATCGGCCCGGTTTCTACGATTATACAGGCTCATTTTATATTGGGAGAAAAGATACTGGCCGCTCAGGTTATCGGAACCATACTGGTAATTGCCGGGGTATTGTTAATCGGCTGGAAAAGCAGCAGCGGCAAGGGATAAAATTTACTTCAGACAGCATCATTGGATTTCAGTTTTTGCGCTATATTTGCAGCCCGAGTTTTTGGGGGTTTAAAGGTTTAAGAGTTTAAAAGTTTAAGGTTCCATGTATTCAATCAGTCACTTAGAATTGCAGAACTTTAAACCCTTAAACATGAAACCTTGAACCATTCAACTCACAACCCGTCCAGATGACGAAACTGCTAGACCGCCGCGGCGGATCAGGTCGCAGCAAGTTCTTTTGATATAGAATTTTATCGACACTTCGATAATAAAGCCCAGATGGCGAAATTGGTAGACGCACTGTGTTCAGGTCGCAGCGTCCGCAAGGATGTGCTGGTTCGAATCCAGTTCTGGGCACTTGAAAAGACTCAACAAGTTGTTGGGTCTTTTTTATTTTATACCTCCTCTAAGTAAATTTCATTGCCCAGCGAAATTGGTAGTCCGCCGCGGCGGATCAGGTCGCAGCGTCCGCCGAAGGCGGATAAGCTGGTTCGAATCCAGTTCTGGGCACTTGAAAAGACTCAACAAGTTGTTGGGTCTTTTTTATTTTATAATACCTCTAAGTAAATTTCATTGCCCACTCGAATTTGGTAGTCCGCCGCGGCGGATCAGGTCGCAGCGTCCGCCGAAGGCGGATAAGCTGGTTCGAATCCAGTTCTGGGCACTTGAAAAGACTCAACAAGTTGTTGGGTCTTTTTTATTTTATAATACCTCTAAGTAAATTTCATTGCCCACTCGAAATTGGTAGTCCGCCGCGGCGGATCAGGTCGCAGCGTCCGCCGAAGGCGGATAAGCTGGTTCGAATCCAGTTCTGGGCACTTGAAAAGACTCAACAAGTTGTTGGGTCTTTTTTATTTTATAACACCTCTAAGTAAATTTCATTGCCCAGCGAAATTGGTAGTCCGCCGAAGGCGTCTTTAGAAGGCGATATAAAAATTTACGCATCGGGAATAACAGGTTCCACCAGTCTTTTCAGCTTTTCTAACGACTCCTGCCAGCCGAGATAGCACATTTCTGCAGGTATTGCCGAAGGAATTCCCTCCTGTATAATTTTTATTTCTGTTCCGCAGGAAACTTTTTTGAACCAGACCGAGGTTATGATCTCTCCCGGTAAATTGGGATCGTCGAACCTATCGGTATAGCGAATAAATTCATTCGGTTTGATTTCAACATATTTTCCTCCGAAGGAATGCTTATTGCCTGTAGAGAAGTTAATAAACGACATTTTAAAATTTCCTCCCTCTTTGAATTCCATATGATGAACTTCGCATAAAAAGCCATAGGGCGGAAACCAGGATGCTGTGGCGTGGGGATCGGAAAAGGCCCGGAAAACTTTTTCAGGAGCTGCTGTAAATACTCTGTGCAGTGACACACTATTTGCCGACATAGAATTTTTTTTTATTGATTTATAATTGAAACGAATAAGTATTGAACGACACAAGACTAATGCATCGCGCTCGTCATGGAATTAGTTAGCCTCTGTATATTTCTTGAAATTATCGAGGATAGCCTGCCACCCTCCTCTTTGCATTTCTACCGGGTTTTCCGATTCAGCATCGAAAACAATCACCAGCTTCGTGTTGCTTCCATTTTTTTCAAAGCTGGTGGCCGCCTGCCTGCCATCTAACATGGTATAAGTTATTTTTTGCTGATCTATCACTTCGTCGTAGACAGCTTCAAAGTCGAAGCCAAAGCTTCCGTCTTTAGCCTCCATTCTTGACTTCATCTTACCTCCAACCCGTAAATCATTTTCTGCGGCGGGACAATGCCAATCGTCGGAGGCGAAATTCCATTTGGTAATGTGTTCGGGCTTTGTCCAATAGTCCCACACTTTTTTTGGATCCGCCTTTACTTCAGCCTGCACGGTGATTTTTGTTGTATTCATTTGATGTTGATTTTTGTTTCCGAAATCGATATTACAAATGTATTGTCCCTTTCACGGTTTTGTACTGTGTAATTATGCCAATAACAGGGGTGATTTCGCCATCCAGCTATTGTTTTAGTCTGAACTCGCTTGGGTCGAACGACAAGGCCAGTTGCCTTGTGTAACAAAGCAATCGAGAATTGAATAAGACTTTGCTATTCAAGTCGATATTTATTGAGCCAGAGAACTAACAAAACAAAAGGCTTTGAAGCTGGATTGCCATCGTTGTTTTTAAGGTAATCTCATTCTTAAGATCGATACAACTGGGAAATTTCGATGTCGTGCGCAGGTCTAAAAAAAAAATGTGATTTGACTCGAGATTTCCGAACGAAAAGTTTTTATGTGACAGGGGTTATAATTGATATTCGCCTACTACTACCCGTTTTTTCAATAACCTGCGTCTAATAGCAATTGAGCTTTACCATTAAAGCTAATAGTAAAATTCGAGTCGGGGATTGAAAATAATTAACGCATATGTTCATATGCATAGGTCGCCAGCGCCGCATACCTGAATTTCTTCCCGGGCATACCTTGAATAAAATAAAACCGCTCCTGGCTGATCTTTTTTGCGATGTATTCGTTGGATCGATCGAGGCCCGCATTGTAAACCGTAGCATACCATTGCAGCCTTTCCAGTTCCGAGGAAAAGCAATGGTCTTTATACCATTCGTTGCACAAAGCCACGAAGCTGGTGAGATAAACCAGTTGCCAATCTGCATCGCGCAACCTGTCGATGCGCTCCTGCCTTATTATTTGCGCATCATTCGATTGATACCCGAGCTGAAGTTCGTTGTAAATATTGGCAGGCAAGAGCAGCCGTGCTTTTTCTTCCACCTGCTCCGCGAAAGACGGTTTCATTTGAAAAAGACCCACTGAAAAATCAGCATATTCTTTCCCGAACTGAACATACAGCACCCGCAGGCTCTCGGTTTCTATATCATCTTTCCATTCGCTATAACGCATTACTTCGGGAAAAACAATAGCTTTCAGCAACTGCTTTTTAGTATGGCATATACCGGCGCAAAGTTCGAAGGCAGTATTGAGCTGGTCGAGTCTATTTCGGGCTTGCTCCGCTTTTGCATAAAATTCCTTCCCGAAAGCAGTAGCGGCATATTTCTTCTTTGCATACACAAAAAAAGCAAATAATACCAAAGCGATCGTCAACATCAGCAGCGCCCTGTTATAGATTCTTCTTACATAAATAAACATCTTTTGCACCGTTTTCGGTTTCGTGTATTTTGTAGTAACAAATCAAATGATCCTTACCAACAGCAACAAGCTTTGGAAATACCACGCCGGTAAGCGCTTCCTCGCTTTCATCGCCCCGGTAAATTTTACCTCCCTGGTAAAAAGCCGACTTCTTATAATCGGGCATAATGAAGAGGCGCGAGAGGTTGGTAACAGGTACTTTGAACACCGCCGCTTCTTCTCCATTCACCAGCAGTTGCCTCGGGCTTTGACTGGGAACAGAAATTATATCACCATTATCTGCAACCGAAGTAAAGGATTTGTCGTTGTTGTACAAATCGGTCATATTGCCTTCCGTGGTTTTGCCGGAAGAAGAAACGGTAAATACTTTCTGATTGATATTGTCGAGTATGCTTACGGCGGCCGCAGTAAAGCTGTTACTCACATAAAATTTTGCAGGCATTCCATTTTCTGAAGGAGTTTTTTGATTAACACCGGCATCGTTTACCAGCAAAACGTTTCCCATTCCCATTTTAGAGGTCAGTTCGCTCATTCCTCCTACCACCACAGCGGCCCAGAATTTCTTTTCGTCGGGCGACACTACCATTTTTGCAATATAATCGTACGGACCATAGTTCTTTCCCTTGAAAACTATAAAAAGTTTGTTGTTGATGGTTTTACTGTATTGCTGCGCAACGGGATCCCGCTGATCGGAGCCAATGTTTATCTTATTGTCTTCTTCCCCATCACCCACTTGCGCTATGGCATTTCGATACAATTGCTCGACCGGGGGCGTGGCAAATGGACCCGAGCGTTTTCCATCTTCCACCAGGAAGTACTGGTATTTTTTATTCATCAATACAAAAGCATAACTGATCTTTCCATCTTTAGCGAAAACCCGTGTTTCGTCGTACAAAAAAGTTTCACCGCTTTCAAGCGTAAACACTTTTTGATCGTTGGGACCGGGTGTCCATTTCTCTTTCGAGCGCTCCTGCTGCGATGAGCTTTCAGAAGAACCCGGGGGCGTGTTTGTTTCGCTGCTTTTCTTTGGCTCCATCGCCTGCTGGGCCTTGTCCTTTATTTTTTTAAGCAACTGGGCTTGCGAGCCGGCAACGGGAGCAAGCAGTATTAGTAATAATAGCTTCTTCATGGTATGTTTTTTCGGTCGAAGAAAAAATGAGAGGGTATTTGCCATTAACCAACCGCATTCATTTAATAGTTGAGATAATGCCAATGGAGATACAAATATTTTTATTTCCGAACAGCAAAACCATCCCCTAAAAACAGGATTTTTTGCGCAGAGGATTATTGCAGTTCGCGATGAAGAGCTGATAAACGTCTTCGCATCAAAACGCGTAAACTACCAAAGCACAGGCTATTATTCCTCCCACCGAAGTGAGGATAATCAAAACCGGCAATGACAGCTATCAGTGTTTTCTTTTCGGGTAAAATCTAGTTTCGTTAGCTGAAACACTTATTATGAATCCAGCATTAACACCCGACATACAGGAAGTAATGGGAGCGGTACATTACCGGCCTGCGGTTTCCCTGATCATGCCTTTTGAACCGAAAATAGGATTGAAGGCAGAGTTGTCGTATGCATTGAAAGTTGCGGTCGATAAAACGGAAGAAGAAATACTCGACAATTACCCAAACGAAAAGGGTAGAATCGTAATTGAGAAGCTAAAGAATATTGTAAAACAACTGAATTTTTCAAGTAACAAAAAAAGTATTGCCATTTATGTTTCACCGGTATTTGAAAAGGTAGTTTACCTGGATATTCCGGTGGAAGAAAAGATTATCATAGACGAATCGTTTGAAATACGCGACCTGGTGTACAGTAAAAAACAGGTGCATAAATACCTCGTTGTACAGCTTAGCGGTAAAGAAAGCAAGGTATTTCTTGGAAACACCGAAAGTTTTTTACGCCTCGCAACGCATACGCCCGAATCAGCTTATGCTTACATAAATGATGCCCCCGAAAAAGTGGCGAACTTTTCTGATCCCTCAGAAAGAAGGGAAATCATACTCGACAAATTCCTGATGGGCGTAGACAAAGGCCTGGGCACCATTCTCAACAGTTATCCTCTCCCTGTTTTTATAATGGGCGCCGAGAGAACGATGGGGCATTTCAGAAAAATTACCCGCCATGAAAACTCCATCGTGGCATTCATCCAGGGTAATTACGAAGATGCAAACTCGAGCCAACTTGCGGCAACACTGAAACCCTATGTAAGCGAATGGCAAAATTCCTGTCAAAAAGATTTACTGGCACAATTGGAAGAAGCTGCCAGCCAGAAAAAAATGGTCTCGGGTATTAAAGAAGTATGGAAAGAAGCCATGAACCGAAAAGGACGACTGTTATTGGTGGAGAAGAATTATATGGTTGCGGCGCAAAGAGGAAGTCACGAAAGCAGTATTCATACGAGCGGTAAAAGCTCCAATAGCTTTTCGGATATCAAAGATGCCGTTGACGACGTAATTGAAAAAGTTTTGGAAAACGGAGGCGATGTAGAATTTGTAGAAAACGGATTGCTAGCAGACCAACATCGCATTGCCCTTATTTTATATTACTGATAAAAAGTCATTTTATGCAAACCATCATAGCAGCCACCGATTTTAGCCCCAACTCACTCAATGCAGTTAATTACGCTGCCGATCTTGCCATGGTGCTGGGCGCTCACTTAACACTGTTTCATGTTTACCAGGTACCCATTGCGTTCAGCGAAGTGCCTGCTCCTGTTGTCTCCATCGAAGATCTCGAAAAGGATGCCGATGAAAAGATGAATCAACTCGAAGATGCCATTCTCCAAAGAACAGGAAACCGAATCAGCATTTACAAAGTAGTAAGGCAGGGAGCTGTGGTAAATGAACTGGAAGACTATTGCAACAGTTCGAATGCATATGCTGTGGTAATGGGTTCCGAAAGCGCCAATGCGCTGGAACGTTTTCTCGGCGGTGGAAGAACAACATCGGCCATCACTCACCTCAAATGCCCCGTTATTTCAGTTCCCCCCGGGAATAAGTTCAGGAACTTAAAAAAGATCGGACTGGCCTGCGATTTCAGGAATGTAGTAGATACCATTCCGTTCAGGGAAATAAAAAGCCTGGTAAACGAATTTAAAGCTGAACTGCATGTACTGCATGTAAGTGCAGACACCGAAACAGGATACAGCGCGCAAACAGTGGAAGAGTCGGGATGGCTGCAGGAAATAGTCGGTGAACTAAGACCGGTTTATCATTTCATTCGCGACGAGGATATTGAAAAAGGAATCTGCGAGTTTGCAGAAAAGAATAACCTGGATTTGTTGTTAGTGATCCCGAAAAAACACCATATTCTTGATAAACTCTTCAGCCATAGCCATTCCCAGAAAATGGTCATTCATTCGCATGTGCCTGTCATGTCGATACATGAATAAATAAACCAGGGCTCATAACAACCCGTATGCCGGTTTATAATCGGTATCAGTTCTGTAGCTGATAAGCATCAGCATAATGCCCTTTTATACCTGCTACTTTAGATAAACAAAAGCCGGTATGAATTTCTATTACCTCTTTGGAATCCTGCTTTCACTGTTTTCTTCCTCGAACGAAGATGCTAAATCTATCGTAAAAAAAGCCGACGAAAAAATGCGGGGCAATACCATGCATGCCGAGATGCTAATAAAAACCATCAGGCCGGGCTGGAGCCGCGAAATGCAATGCAAAACCTGGATGAAGGGCAGCCAGCTTGCGATGATTCTCATTCAATCGCCTGCAAAAGATAAGGGTATCTGCTTCCTCAAACGAAAAAAAGAAGTGTGGAATTGGATGCCCGTGCTGGAACGAACCATCAAGCTACCACCTTCCATGATGAATCAAAGCTGGATGGGTACCGATTTCACCAACGACGACCTGGTAAAGGAAGCATCGGTAGTGGAGGATTACAATCACCGCATTATAGGCGACACTTCGATTGGGAACTACTCATGTCATTTAATTGAAATGATACCTAAACCTTCGGCCGCTGTGGTTTGGGGTAAAATCATAGTATGCATCGACAAAAAAGATTTCCTGGAACTGCTCAGCCGCTTTTACGACGAAGAGGGAACATTAATAAGTACCATGAATTGTTACGATATAAAACAAATGCACGACCGGGTAATTCCCACTCGTTTCGAAATGATACCTGCCGATAAAAAAGGGCAGAAAACAGAAATGATTTATAAAAGCATACGGTATAACCAGCCTATCGACGACAATTTTTTTACTGTTGAAAAAATGAAAACACTCAATTAATATGTGGCTGCTGAAAATGGCATGGAAGAATATCTGGCGCAATCGACATCGCAGTATCATTACGATGTCGGCCATCTTCTTTGCCGTTATTCTATCAACCCTTGCGGCCAGTTTGAAAGATGGCATTTTCGAAAATCTCGTAAAAAATGTAGTGAGCTTTTATACCGGTTATATACAAGTTCACAAAAACGGGTACTGGGAAGAACAAATTCTCGACAACAGCTTCGATCATAATCCCGGTTTAGAAGAAAAAATCCTGCAAACGAAAAACGTAACCACCCTCTGCGCCCGTCTCGAATCCTTTGCATTGGCTTCTTCGGCATCCGTCACAAAGGGATGCCTGGTGCTTGGCATTCAGCCCGAAAAAGAAAACCGCATAACCGCACTGAAAAAAAAACTGGTGCGGGGTCGTTACCTGTCGGATAAAGAAGACAATGGCATATTGATTTCCGAAGGATTGCTGGAAAGGCTGAAGCTCTCGGTCGGCGACACAATTGTCCTTATCGGCCAGGGTTATCATGGAGCTACCGCCGCAGGTAAATATCCTATTCATGGCGTTGTTCGCTTTGGCTCGCCCGATCTCAATGATAAAACTCTTTTCATGAACCTGCCGATGGCACAGGAGTTATATGGGGCGCCGGGAAAAATCAGTTCGCTGGTTCTTGCACTCCGCGAAACGAGCATGCTTCAAACAAGCGGCACTTCGATAAAAACAAGTATCGGAAACGAATACGAAGTGATGAGTTGGGAAGAAATGATACCGGATATCAAACAACATATCGAAACCGACTCCAACAACATGGTATATGTACAGGGTATTTTATACATGCTTATCAGCTTTGGAATTTTTGGTACACAATTGATGATGATGGTAGAAAGAAAATTTGAAATGGGGATGCTGGTAGCGGTGGGCATGAAAAAAACCTGGTTGATACTTTTATTGATACTCGAATCGGTATTGACAGTAATTGCCGGATGCATTGCCGGCATGCTGGCAAGTATTCCCATCGTTTTTTACCTGAACCGGCATCCTATTCAAATTGCTGGAGAAGCGGCAGAGGCTTACAGGCGATTCGGCTTTGAAGCCATCTTTCCTGCTTCTACCGAAGCATCCAATTTTGTTTACCAGGCCTTGATTGTATTGATGATTGGAATTGTGGTTTCGCTTTACCCGGTTTACAAAGTAATGCGTTTGAACCCGGTGAATGCCATGAGAAGATTATAAAATAGAATAAGTCAATTGAGAGAATAAAACAATTAGTCAATGATAATAGCGATGGCATGGCGAAATATCTGGCGGAATAAAATGCGCAGCATTGTTATTCTGCTATCCATTGCCATTGGTTTATTTGCCGGAATTGCAGTGCAGGCCCTCTACAAGGGTATGCTGAAAAGCAGGGTACGAACCGTAATTGATGCCGAGGTGGGGCATTTGCAGTGGCACGATACTTCTTTTAAAAAAGATGATGACCCCCGTTTTGTTCTTTACAACGGTGATGCACTGCTTCAATCCGTATCCAATTACGAGGGAGTCCGATTGGCTGCGCCGCGCAGCATCACCAACGGAATGCTGGCCACCGCAACCGGAAGTGCGGGTGTACAAATCAACGGTGTAGTACCAGGAAAAGAATATGCCGCTTCGCAGTTGCAAAAAAAAATAGTGGAAGGAAGAGGGTTCGATAGCTCAAAAAGAAATGAATTGCTGATTGGCAGGAAGCTCGCAAAAAAAATGAAATTGAAGACCGGTTCAAAACTCGTTCTCACTTTCACCGATACCAGCGGCAGTATTGTTTCTTCCGCATTCAGGGTGGCGGGCATTTACCAAAGCGATAATGCTCCGCTCGACGAACGAAACGTATACGTGAACATAACAGAACTGAATACGTTGCTGGGCACCGGCAACTCCTTTCACGAAATAGTAGTACTGCTTCAAAACGATGAAATACTAAATCAGGTACAAGAGGGTTTAAGAAAAATATACCCCGCTTACCAACTCGAATCCTGGAAAGACATCTCTCCCGAAACCGAACTAATGGTAAATACCACCAACCAGTATTCTTACATTATTATGATCATTATCATGATTGCCCTGGCATTCGGCATTATTAATACGATGTTGATGGCAATACTGGAAAGAAGTCGCGAAATCGGGATGATGGTGGCTTTGGGAACAAGCCGACTAAAGGTTTTTCTATTGGTAATGCTCGAAACAGTTTTCCTCACTTTGGCCGGTACCCCGGTTGGACTATTGATATCCTGGCTGGTTACTGCTTACTTCAATAAGAATGGTCTTGATTTATCGGGCATGGGTCGCGAAATGATGAGCAGTTTTGGTTTTGGCACTACGATATACCCGGAGTTTCCAATAGACAAGTTAGGAGCTGTTCTACTGATCGTAATTGCTACTGCCTTTTTATCCTGCCTCTTTCCTGCCGTAAAAGCTTTGAAGTTAAGCCCGGTGGAGGCATTGAGACGATAAACAAATAAAGATGTACCATGGACACGGTAATTGATGCACATAATATCAGTAAGGTTTATAACCCACAAACAATTCCGGTATACGCGGTCAACAATGTACACCTGCATTTGAACCGTGGAGAATTTACTGCATTGGTGGGTCCTTCGGGTTCGGGTAAAACAACCCTTCTCAATATGATCGGTGGCCTCGATCGCCCCGACGAAGGAAATATTGTTATCAATGGAGTTGACATCACTAAACTTTCGGCTTCGCAACTCATCAATTTCCGGCTCCGCAATATCGGCTTTGTATTTCAATCGTTCAATCTTATACCTGTCTTAACCGCAAGGGAAAATGTAGAATTTATTATGCAACTGCAAGGAATAAAAAAATCGGAAAGAGAAAAGAGAGTGGAACAGTTATTCAGGCAAATTGGGTTGGAAGACAAATTGAATGAAAGGCCGGGAAAATTATCGGGAGGCCAGCAGCAGCGGGTGGCAGTAGCGCGGGCATTGGCATCAAAACCCCAATTTGTACTTGCCGATGAGCCCACCGCAAATCTCGATTCCCGCTCGGCATCGAACCTGCTCGATATTATGGCAATGCTGAATAAGGAAGAAAATATCACCTTTCTTTTCTCCACCCACGATCAGCGGGTAATCGAAAGAGCCAGAAGGATAATAACGCTTGTTGATGGAAGAATAGAAAACGATACAGCCCGTGTTTCAACGGATCACCCGGAAGCCAGGGCTGTATAAATTTTATACCGATTAACAAATCCTGCAATGAAAAAGATACTCCAATTATTCTATGCATTACTGTTGGGTATTGGGCTTTTTGCGCAAGACAGTAGCGAAGCGCCCAAAAAATTTCAGTTCAATGGGTATATCAAAAACCTGCAAACACTCAATTTCGACAAAGACTTTAAAGAAAACATATCGGGCAACCTTGTACACAACCGGCTTAACTTTAAATGGAAGCCCGATGCAAAATTTACTGCCGTAGCCGAATTTAGGAACCGCCTGTTTTGGGGAGAAGAAGTAAAAACAACTTCGCAATTTTCCAAGTTACTCCGGAACGAAAACGAAAAGATAAATCTGCAAAAAGTATGGGTCGATAAGTCATCGTTGGTAGTTCATTCGAATACAGAACGTTTATATGTTGATTATAAGGAAGACAAGATTAATGTCCGCGTCGGCCGGCAACGAATCAATTGGGGTATTGCCAGCAATTGGAATCCCAACGATATCTTCAATGTTTTTAACTTTTTAGACTTCGATTACGAAGAGCGCCCGGGCGTAGATGGAGGAAAGCTTCTCTATACATTCAATAACTCATTCAATACCGAAGTAGCGTATGCACATACAGGCAAAGAGAATGGAAGTGTAGCAGCATTGAAATATGGTATGAACAAATGGAACTACGATTTTCAATTAATCACGGGATGGTACAACGAACATCCCACCGTGGGTGCAGGGTGGGCAGGGTATATCAAAGACGCCGGGTTTAAAGGAGAAATGCAGTACTTCTTTGGATTGGGTGATTCCACCGATCATTTCAATCTGTCGCTCGAAGGAGATTATATGCTAAAAAGCGGATGGTATATCAATTCCAGCGTTCTATTCAACTCCAATGGACTGTACCGGCCCGTGGAAGATCTTTCGAAAATCAATCTTCGTTTTTCGCCCGAAAACCTGATGCCTACCAAATGGAATATCATGCTTAGCAGTTCCAGGGCATTTACACCTTTGTTTACAGGCACGGCGAGCGTATTGTATGCACCCGGCACCCATTTCCTGATTGTCCTGCCGTCTGCCCAATACAATATGGCCACCAATCTCGATATAAGCCTGGTTTGGCAATCGTTTTTTACCGAATTGCAGAACAGGTTCGAGGCCATTAATCATCGTTGCTTTCTCAGGATAAAATGGTCGTTTTAATTTACCGAGATGTGGAAAATGAATAAAGACCAGTTTTTACTTTATTGATAATTACAGTTTTGTTTAACACCGGCCATTACTATGATGGTTATTAGCCACTACCCTGATGATCGTCATCCCGTTCTCTGGCAAGTTTGTTGAATTTGCAGGGGGCAATACTGCAAGTCGTTAATGGATAATTCTTCCTCTCATAATACAAGAAATGGTGCCGATTTTGAAGCATTGTTCGACAATGCCCCGATGGGGATATTGGTAACCAATTTTGATGGAGCCATTATCACCATCAATCGCTTTGCCCTGGGTCAGTTTGGTTACGAATCTGCAGATGAATTGCTGGGCAAGAACGTGGAGTTATTGATTCCTCATCGCTACCGGAATGCCCATACAAATCACCACGAAACCTATTTCAGGAATCCTGAAACCAGGCCGATGGGGATTGGAAGAGAATTATTCGCCGTAAAAAAAGACGGAACAGAAATACCGGTGGAAATAAGCCTGAGTTTTTATTCGGTCGACGATACAAATTCGGTGATTGCATTTATTACAGATATCTCAGTAAGGAAAAGAGCAGAAGAGCAAATACGGCTGGCAAATCTTCAACTCGAAAACAAGGTGACTGAAAGAACGGAAGAATTGTCGAATGTAATCCGGAAACTGGAAGAACAGGTAAAACAAACCAACGAAAAAGATGTGTTGCTGCAAAAAACAAACAAATACCTTAACAACCTGCTCAGCCATGCGGGCGCTATGATCACCGTAGTGGACAAGGATGGAATTATCCAGCTATTTAATTCCGACAGCGAAAAACAACTGGGCTACTCGTCCGATGAAGTTATTGGGAAAAAGAAACCATTGATATTCCACGATACCAGCCAGTTAAAATCGAGGAGTGAGAAAATTACAAAAGAGTGGGGAAGAAAAATAAATCCGGATATGCAGGTATTTACTTCCAAAGCAGATACAGGCAATGCTTACACCGATGAGTGGATTTATATAAAAAAGAATGGAAGCCGGTTCCCCGTATCGCTTACGGTAACCAGCCTTAAAGACGAACAAAACAATATCATTGGCCATATGGGAATTGCGTTCGACATTACCGAAAGGAAACGCAACGAAGAAAATCTACGAATTGCATTAGATAAAGAAAAGGAGTTGAGTGAACTGAAGTCGAGATTTGTTTCGATGGCCTCGCACGAATTCAGAACACCATTGAGTACAATACTGTCTTCTGCCTACCTGATTGAAAAGTACAAGGAGGGCAGCGATCAACAGAAACGAGAAAAACATCTCCAGCGAATCATATCATCGGTAAACATGCTTACCGATACGCTTAACGACTTTTTGAGCGTAGGCAAGATTGAAGAAGGTAAAATCCAGGTGCGGCTTTCTGAATTCAACCTGCGCGACCTGGTGATAACAACGGCTGCCGACTTGAAGAACTCTCTTCGAAAAAGCCAGAAGATCCGCTACGAGCACGATGGCGATACCATGGTAACCCTCGATCCATCCCTGTTTAAACATATTCTGCAGAACCTGATTTCGAATGCATCCAAATTTTCGCCGGAAAAAAGCCCGATAGAAATAAGGACGGAATGCAACAAGGGCCGAATCATACTAAAGGTCAAAGATTATGGAATTGGCATTTCGAAAGAAGACCAGAAACACCTGATGAACCGCTTTTTCCGCGGCGCCAATGCCGGCAATATCCAGGGCACCGGGCTTGGCCTGCATATTATCTCCAAATATGCGGAGCTGATGAACGGAACGGTGCGCTGTGAAAGCGAACTGGAAAAGGGAACAGAGTTTGCCATCACTTTTAATACTAAAACAGGGGTGTATGAAAAAAATACTATTGATTGAAGACAACGAAGACATACGGAACAATACGGCCGAAATACTCGAGCTGTCGAACTACAAAGTTTTTGTTGCCGAAAATGGAAAGATTGGTGTTGAAAAAGCAATCGCTGAAAAACCAGACCTGATCATCTGCGATATCATGATGCCGGAGCTGGATGGCTATGGCGTGTTTCATGCCATCCATAAGAACGATAATATAAAAAACACTCCTTTCATTTTTCTCACGGCAAAAACGGAAAGAAGTGATTTCCGGAAAGGAATGGAAATGGGCGCCGACGACTATATCACAAAACCATTCACGGGTACGGAACTATTGAATGCAGTAGACGGTCGTTTAAAAAAACTGGATTTATTGAAACAGGAATTATCGCCCGACCTCGAGGGCCTGCAGAAACTCATGCAAACTTCGAAGGGAAAAGATGCATTGCAGGCATTAACAGAGCATCGAAATGCCAATAGTTATAAAAAGAAAGAATTGATTTATTCGGAAGGAAATCACCCCAACCGTCTTTACTATATATTGAAAGGGAAGGTAAAAGTGTATAAGACCAATGAAGATGGAAAAGAACTGGTAACCGATTTGTACAGTGCCGGTGATTTCCTTGGCCATATTGCCTTACTCGAAGGAACTATCTATAAGGATTCGGCAGAGGCGCTGGAAAAAACCGAAATCGCCATTATACCAAAGGAAGATTTTGATGAAATAATCAGCATGAATACTGAGGTGGCGAAAAAATTTATTCAGTTGCTTGCAAAGAACGTATCGGAAAAGGAAAATCTGCTGCTGGCACTTGCTTACAATTCACTGCGCAGAAAGGTAGCCGATGCATTACTGAAGGTGCAGAAAAAATACAAGCTGGAGAACAACGAAAATTTCGAAATCGATATGAGCCGCGAAAACCTGGCCTCGATTGCCGGCACAGCAACAGAGTCGTTGATTCGCACGCTCAGCGATTTCCGACAGGAAAAACTAATCGATATTACCAAGGGGAATATTACTATCCTCAACAAAGAAAAACTGGAAAACCTGGTTAATTAAGGCGATCGATCATTAATTGTAATAGCCACCAGCCTTGAGCATTGAGCTTAGAACTTTCACTCTCGAAACCTAAGTCTCGAAGCTCATTCCTCGCAGCTCGCAGCATTTTAAAACACATCATAACGCTAGAAGCCCTTTGCCCCGCTGCTTTTGATCAGTACGTTCTTCTTCACCATGTCTTGCACAATCATTTTTCCATATTCATGCCCCAGGCTGGCCGAAGAGGAAGGATCGAAGGATTGTGTTTGTGCCGAATACAGCAGTTGCTGGGTACTCATATCGTAGAGATTGCTTTCCCAGAAATACCTGGTATCGGTAACATAATAACCGGGTTCGTAGATGCGCCTGTACAATACACCGCGATAGCCCCAAAACCTGTTATAGTAATAACCGTAGGGCGAATAATACATGTTGCCGGGAACGTATTTGCTTTCTTTCTTTTTATCGAGCAGAACAATCGTGATTACGGCGTCGACCCCGCTGCTCTTCAGTTTATCAATAGCAGCTTCCTCCTCCATTTTATCGAAGGCTTTCGGGCCGTATTCGGCCAATGAGGAAACAGCATTGTATCCAAGTTCTCTCAGATCGCCTACAAAATGATTTTCCATATTTTCCTGTATGCTGCGATCGGCTTCGCGAATAAGCCCAAGTATCATCACCTTATTATACTTGCGGGGCACGAAGTTTTCAGCTTTCCATGATGTAGTTAAGCGGGAGGTAGAACAGGCCAAAAATAGCAGCACAGCCCCCATCGTTGCAAATAGCAGGCGTTTCATAATATAGTATTTAATTACACCTGCAAACTATACCTGTCAACTGCTGCATTCAATGACAGGCATCAATATTGAATGGAATTGTAATCAGGCCGGGATAAAGAACGAGGTTATCAGATATTCTCCGCCAGGTAGCTGTGAAAGGCTGATTTCAATTTTCGGAATTCCCGTTCGGAAACAATCATATTTTTCCTGACCTGCCTGAGTTTTTTTTGAACCGATTTCATCAATTGGCCGTCCTCGAATATCTCTCTCACCAATAACTTATCCAATTCCACCAGTTCGTGACGCAACAGCCCGATGAGTTGATCTTCTTTGACGAAGTGATTTTGAAAATTCTCCATCTCTTCGGTGGTAGTTGGATCCAGCCTTTGTTTTAAAATTTCCGAAAGCCAGTTTTTTAAATGTACATTTTCGTCCATCATAAAAGCCAGCAGTCTTTTCCAGGTATCGCTTTCGTACTGCAATTGCTTTAATTTCAATTCGTCCATAACCAAAAATTTAAATCTATCGATTCAATTGGTTCTTCGTGGAATACCCGGGATTCGCCATGTAGTAAAATTAATGTTGAGGACAAGCAAGGCTAAGAATTTTCGTCAATACCGGTTATGATGCAAGTCAGCGGGAAATGTTCTTTTGTTAAGATATCAGTTTACAGAGCCGGCTATTTCTCCAACGAGATAGCCGGAAAGCCGGCTGCTTGTATAAAGCTTTTCGTAGTACTCCCTTGCCAGGCGGTTGCTATCGAATTGAGGCAGGATGTCTTTCATTCCGTTTTTCATGATCGTAAGCCAGTGCTGAGGAAAATCGTAGTACAGGGGCAATATCTCCGTTTCAAGTAAATTGTATAGAGCGGCAGCGTCTTTATCGTCTTGTATATGTTCGTGCTGATCGGAATCGCAGGGAGGAACCACAAAAGAATTGATCTTATCTTTTGCAAATTCGGGGAACCATCCATCGGGTAATGCCAGGTTAATGGCGCCGTTCATAGCAGCAGCCATTCCGCTGGTTCCCGAAGCCTCGTGGGTGAGCCGGGGTACATTCAGCCATATATCTGCTCCCTGTTTTAGTTGTTTTGAGAGTCTCAATTCATATCCCGCCAATATGGAGCAGTTGAAATAAGATTTGCAAACGTCTACGATTTTATCAAATACTCCTATCCCTGCATAATCCATTGGATAAGGTTTGCCGGCCCAGATGATTTGTACCGGGCGGTCTTTATTCGTTACCAGTTTTTCGAATCTTTCCATATCGTGAAAGAAAAGATCGGGTCTTTTATAGCCGGCAAAACGTTTTGCAAATACGATTGTGCAGATGTTTTCGTCGTAGATTTCGCCATTTTGGTCGGCTACTATTTCGAATAAATTTCTTTTGCCGGTAATCTTCGCTTGTCGCAGCGCTGTATCGTCGTTATTATCCAACGCTTCGTACAGGGCCGGGTTATGCCAATAAGAAAAATTCTGTGCATTGGTGATCGAAATGATGGGACAGATACCGCTGTACGTTCCCCACATCTTTTGCAATGTATTTAGATGTATGGCTGATACCGCGTTGGCATGGCCCGATAATCGCAATACAGCAAGAGTATGATCGAGCATATCGTTGTCTAACTGTAACAGCGATCGCAATTCGGTAAGAGGGATATCGCAAAAAAAGCCCATTTTATCGAGCAGGGAAATAGGGGTTTTCGGGTTACCTGAGGCTTCGGGTGTATGATTGGTAAATACCAGTTTGCTTTTCAGGATTGCCGCATTCTTATATTTCTTGTATAAATAAAAAGCCAGCGGCAGCGCATGCGATTCGTTGAGATGATAAACATCCGGTTCCCAGTTCAATGCTTCCAGCAGTTTAGCCCCACCTTCTCCCAGCAGAATTGCCGAGGCAATCCTGGTTTCGGGATTGGCATCGTATAATTTGTGCGAAATGGTTTTGGCGAGGTAGTCGTTCTCTGGAAGATCGGTAGAAAGGAAAAAGATCGGCGCCGTACCGAAAACCTCTGGTGGCAGATAATAGGCAGTTGCCCACACTTCGTGTTTTGAAACTGTAATGGTGAATTTAATTCCTGTTTCCTTTAAGAAACCATATTTCTTTTCCTCGAACAATACATCCATGGTTTGATCCTGCTTGCGAACCTGGTCGTAGTATCCATATTTCCACAAGATGCCAATGCCTACGATATTTTGTTTCAGAGCATATGCACTTCGCATATGCGATCCTGCAAGAAATCCCAGTCCACCCGCATAAGTTTTCAAAGGCTGATGAATGCCATATTCCATACAGAAGTAAGCCACTTTTTTTTGAAAGGAAGGATGAATAGAATAGGGATGAGCAAAAGAAAAACTCATGAATTGGGTGAATTATTAGTAAACAGCGATGCGGGTATGGTGGCTGGCCGCCGATGCATCGGATTTCAAAACATGGATATGAAGTACCCCGGCCTTGTATTCTGCATGGGAAAATTCAGTGTCGGCGTTTTCGGGAAGAAGTATGTGTCGGTCGTAACAGGTATAGCTGAATTCGTGGCACCGGTTTATAGCTTCTTCTTGTCCGGCGCATTCTTTATGCAGTACGCAAACCGAAAGCATATTGCCTTCCCCACTCACCACCAGTTCATCTCTTTCTACCCCAGGCATCGAGATTTCAATAGTTACTGAATTCTCGCTCTCGCTGATATTAACCGGGGGGCGAATGATATCGGTAAGCCCGAATTCTTTCAGCTTTTCCTGCACGTCGGCTTCCTCGAGCATCGGCACGTATTGGCCCGGGTAAACAGTGTAAAAAGGTTTGTATGAGCGGGAGGTTTCCATATATCGTATTGACCAACTAAGTTATAATAAACGAGTGCCGATAAAGATGATCCCGGAAAGCCGGCCTTATGACCCCAGTCATTCTTTATGCTGCAATATATAACTGAAGTGCGGCAGGAATTAATTTGAAACAGGGAGAGCCGATGAATTGATCAGCAACTAGTATTGATAATGTCAATCAACGGCCCTGGTGATTGACATCATTTTTTTCGGCAGGCATATATTCGTTCTTTTATATAAGAAATGGCGATGCAGAAACGCGTGGCAAGTGATATTCGATAACCTTAAAATACAGTTATGAAAAAAAATATTTTCCCGCTAATGATGGCATGCATGCTGTTTCCTGCAGAACTGCTGGCCCAGGACCGGGATTCGGTAGTTCAGTTGCCTGCCGTTACGGTTACGGCTATTGCGCGTGTCAACCGCGATGTAAGCGATGCTTTTAAGAAAGCATTTCCCGATGCAAAAAAGCTGAGATGGTATGCTTTTAACAGGGATTATATAGCTAAGTTTATTTCGGATGATATGTCGCACAGCGCCCTTTTCAAAAAGAACGGTTACCTGAAATACGATATCAGTTATGGCAGTGAACGCAATTTGCCGGAGGAAATCCGCAATAGGGTACAATCAACTTACCAGGATTTCAAAATCGACCGGGTGGCAAATGTAAAAGAATCGGGAAGAAATATTTGGGTGATCAACCTGGAGAGTTTAAGGAACTATGTGATGGTGCGGGTGGAAGAAGAAGAAATGGAAGAAGTGAAACGAGTAAACAAATCGGAATAGGGACGGTTGCAGTTTGAATCTTTCATGCCTCCTGATGGCCCGCTGCTTGGCGGGCCGTTTTGTTGGGGAGGGGTGAGATAATGAGGCAATGAGACAATGAGATAATGAGACAATGAGATAATGAGACAATGAGGCAATGAGACAATGAGACAATGAGATAATGGGCCAATGGTTGGTGGTGGAGTGTTGGAGAGTTATTGAGTTTGTTTTTGCGTATATTCTAAGCTGATAGTAGCAGAGGAAAAGATTCGTATAGTTGAAGGTGTCGGGGAATACCCATCTCATCGGAATTCATAGCCATAGCCCATCAACTGGGTAAGCAAGTTGTGAGGCGCATCGGTAGCCGTACACCTGTCTTCCATCTTTGGCGCAATGGGTGAATGCTTTGCCAGGTACTCTTCAATCACCCGATGCAATGTATATCCCAATCGCGTTGGTTCATCTACCCCTTCTACCCTGCAAATAGTAGTATCCGGATCGCCCTCCCTTTCGCAGGCAACAAAACTGTATTCCTTATTGAAATCAACAGCTAATCCGTTTACCTTGATCCAGTTCACGCGCTTGCCCAATTCTCTATCAATCGTAAAGTTTACCTGCATGCCATTAAAACGCACTACCCATCCGCCAAATCGTTTTGCGGGATCTTTTGCAAACGCATTGTGCAATTCTTTTTCCATCCAGTCCCAAAGCTGCCTGCCTGTAATAATACCTTTCTTTGCCTCGCTATCTACCGGCAACATGCTCCATAAGTAATCTTTAGTGATTTCAGCATATCCCTTTTTGGCGTCGGGAACAAGGGGCGGACAAAAACGAAATCCGTTACTCAATGCAATATCGGGTTTGAATTTCCACATAATGGCATCGGTAATAAAATTGTCCATCGGCGTTTCCATCACATAATATCTCAGCAGGGGAGTTTTGGTTTTACCAATTACCTTGTCGAGTTCCTTTTTATATGGCTCTCTTGCTTTGGTGACCAGTAACTTCATTTCCGCATCTTCCTTGTATTTGTAGGGATCAACATCGAGTAGCTGGTAACTGCGATCCTTTACAACCCCCTTCTCCACCACAATATCCAGCTTAGCTATAAACGAACCAAATGCGCCCGGCTCCGTTACCCTGGCATATTTTCCTTCGATGGGTTTTCGAACACGTTCGTGTGTATCGGCGCCCAATATGTAATCAGCCCCCATCGTCTCCGGCTTATTCGATAATCCAATCTGCTGTGCAAGCCCCATATGCGTCAATAGAAATACCATATCGCATTTTTCGTATTCCTTCAACAGGCGAATGTATCGCTGAATATTTTCTTCGGGGAATGCAAAACGAATGCCATTGCTGTAAGCAGGCGACTGCCTTTTGGGAGTAAGCGGATCGTTGTAACCTATAAAACCAATCTTGATACCGGCAATGTATTTGATATAGTAAGGGGGAAAAATAAGATCCTCGTGTTGCGCATCCTTTGTATCGTGAAACATATTGGCACAAACCTTTACGCCGTTGTATCCAAACATATCTTTCATCATCATCTCCTTTCCATAAACCACTTCCCAGTTACCGGGCAACATAATGTCGTAACCAATATTGTTCATCAATGGAACAATGGCCCTCCCCTCGGTTAAAGCGGCTACTCCCCCGCCCTGGAAACAATCACCTCCGTCGATAACCAGTGTATTCGCCGGGTTTTGATTGCGCAGGCTGTTGATCATCGTTTTCAACACAGCAAAACCACCCCTTTTTTTATAAACCTCTTTACCGTTTTCAATGAAAAACTCATCGTGAGTCAGTAACTGCGAATGAATATCGGCAGTATGCAGAATGGTAAGTATACTCGCCTTATTGTTTTGAACGGCTTTACTCCGCTGCATTTCATGGAGACGCAGCACCGCGTCTTCCTCATCCATCGCTGAAGCGGCAGTTGGACCCGCTATCAATCCGCCTCCAATACCAAGCCCCAATCCCAGCCTTCCCGCTTTTTTTAAAAAATCGCGGCGACTGTTTTCGCTCAACTTCAAATGCAATTCCTTTTCTGCCCGGCTTATTTCGTTTTGATGACAATCACTGCAACTGCAGGCAGGCAAATGGTTCAAAGGCATAACAATCGTTTAATAATTTTCTTTCCTTCAACGGATGGCGGGTGTATCTGCCATTTTCGAATTTAATTTCTTCCTCGCTTCAGCAATTGGTTTAAAGGGACCGTATTTATGTTGCCGTTCCGAAAACCCATCGTGATAAGGACCGAAAGGATGATCAAGCGGTTTCTTCGAAATATCGGGCCAATCTTCGTTGATATTTTTCCGCGGCCTCGGTTGAGAATTCACAAAAGCGGCAAGATCCCATGCTTCCTCATCGCTGAGTTGGGGCGACTGGTGCGAAGTTTGATGGAAGGGCATATTGTCTTTTATATAACCCGCAAACCTTGAAATACGATACAAACCGGCACCGGTATTATAACTATGTTCTCCCCACAAGGGAGGATAGATATAAGCATCCCCATTCGGGTGCAACATTCCTTCACCATTTGCGCCATGACAACTCTGGCATTTGATGGCATAAACCTCTTTTCCTTTGCCCGGATCTGCTTCTCTATCGAGGTAGGGCAGTTCATGAATGCCCGAACCTTTGGGTTTCTCTCCTTTTTTTACATCGCGGCCCAGCCATTGTATGTAGGCAACAATCGATTTCATCTCCCTGCTATTGGTATCGATTGACTTTCCATTCAAACTTCTCTCGAAACAATCGTTCACTCTTTTGGGAATCGTTTCTATGGTTCCGCTACGCTCCCTGAATTTAGGATAAGTTGAAAATACGGCTCCATAATTATTTCCCCACGATTGCTTACCTGCATCGAGATGGCAGTTTTGGCAATTCATCCCATTCGAAAGAGGGCTTACAATTCCCCGCGGACCAAAATAGTGAGCCGTGTTGGCCACTATCTCTTCCCCATATATTACCATTGCCCTTTCGTCGCCCGCCAGTTTATTGTCCAAATCGAGCAAGGGCGCTACCCATTCGACGTCCGAAGGCCGGGTAGAAAAGTTTGTATCTGTATAAGAGTGCCGTGGGCTGTTTACTGAGTTAACAAGTATAACCACCAACACCGTAACAAATGCCAGGTACACAAACCAATGCTCTCTCAAACTCCTTTTCATATCTATATTGTTTAGCCAGCTTAGTGCGGCAGCCTGTCGCGGAAATAACCATAGGTCCAGGTACCGGCTATTGCGCTTAATACTACTACGGTAACCACCAATGCGCCGGTTCCGATTTGCGCAAATAACGGCCCCGGGCATGCGCCTGTTATGGCCCATCCGAAACCGAATAATAAACCACCGAAGATTTGTCCCTTATTGAATTTCTTGGAGTGAAATTCGATTTTTTCGCCGTGAATGGTTTTAATGTTGAATTTCTTGATAAGCCATACCGATATTATTCCCACCAGCACCGCTGTTCCGATAACACCGTACATGTGGAAACTTTGCAAGCGAAACATCTCCTGTATACGAAACCACGAAATGATTTCCGCTTTTACAAATACGATCCCGAATACAATACCCACGGCCATGTATTTGAAATTATGCCACCAGGGGTGTTGTTTTGCCGATTTGTTGATACACATGGTATCGAGCGAGCGAACTTCGAAATCGGTATTGTTCACATCTGCTATTACTGTGCCTGGTTCCTGAGTTTTCATATCGTTTACTGATTGTACCATAGTTTTTTTCCAGTTTTTATAAGCGAAGAATAAAAGGCAGAATATAGTTTGCCATTATAAAACCTCCCAGCATAAACATAACGGTGGCAACCAAAGAAGGCCACTGGAGATTGCTGAGGCCCATAATTGAATGCCCCGAGGTACATCCGCCTGCATACCGCGATCCGAACCCTACAAGGAATCCTCCACCGATAAGCATGATAAGCCCTTTAAGGCTAAGCAAATTTTCGAAAGAGAAAATTTGCTGCGGTACCATATTGCTATAGTCGGTGATACCGTATGTAGTTAGTTCTTTTTGCAGTTCGGGATGCACAGTAACCGGCCCGGGATTACCCAGCCATTGTACCGCCAGAATTGCTCCCACAAAAATTCCCGCTACAAAAAAGAAATTCCATACTTCTTTTTTCCAGTCGTACTTGAAAAATTTGATGCGGGCAGGAAAACAGGCGGCACAGGCGTGCCGAAGATTGGCCGAAATTCCGAAATGCCTGTTGCCGAGGATCAGCAGCGCTGGTACAATTAAACCGATGATGATGCCGGCCACATACCATGGCCAGGGTTGTTTTAGCATTTCCAACATGGTTGTCTGATTTTTTGTATCACAAATTTCCCACTACAGGCTGGCACTCTAAGTGATTTCAGTCACGCAGCAGGCGCTTGTGCGAAACTTAACATGCGCTTTTCGGCAGTGTTTGTTATTCATTCCGCCCGCCAATTGCTTATAAAAATTATATTTGAGAACAATTCACCGCCGTTCATGAAACCACTCAAGGAATACCTGCAACATTTGCCTGCCGAACTGGTGGAGCAGTTGGAAGAACACGGAATAATAAAGGAGATTCCCGCCGAAACCGAAATAATGCGCGAAGGCCAATACGTAAAAATGGTTCCCCTGGTGCTGGAGGGAGCGGTGAAAGTATTTACCCGGCACCAAGAGAAAGAACTGCTATTATACTATATCGAAAACGGCGAGAGTTGTATCATGTCGTTCAACGCAGCTTTAAAAAATAATCCCAGCAAATTGTTTGCAATTACCGAAGAAGACAGCCTGATTCTGCTCATACCCAGTCAAAAGATCCAGCAATGGGTGAAGACAATGCCTTCGATTAATGAACTCTTCTTCAAATTATACGATCAGCGCTATGCTTCCCTTCTCGATACCATCAATCATTTGCTCTACAACCGGCTCGACCAGCGCCTTTATAATTATCTCGTTGAAAAGGGTAAACAAAAAAACAGCAGGATGATCCATATCCGCCACCGCCAAATTGCTGCCGAATTGGGCACGGTGCGCGAGGTTATCAGCCGGGTAATGAAGAAATTAGAGCAGGAAGGAAAAATTCGTCAGCACAGCGGCGCAATAGAAATTATGTGAACAGGTAACCCAAGTCACCAGTTTTGGCCCAGCGGCTTTTTACTTTTATGCAGAACCAGAAAGTTATGGCAAGAAAGGCATTGAAGCTGTTACTCGTGTGCCTGGTATGTGCAGTCCTGTTTGCCTTGATTGCCTGGCTCATTCAATTCATCAAAAACTAAATTGTCAATTATGAAAAAGAACATGGGTTCTGCCGATCGCATCATCCGCGTATTAATCGCCGCTGTTTTTGCCTACCTCTATTTTGGCGGCGTAGTAACCGGCACCTGGGGTTTAATATTATTGATTGCGGGTGTTGTGTTTGTACTCACCAGCCTTGTTGGCTTCTGCCCATTGTACACATTGGTGGGAATGAATACTTGCCCGAGGAAGAGTTGATTGGCTAAATGCTGAACGATACTGAATCGCTATCGAAGATAGTATCATTCAGGTTCTGTAATGCAGGCCATAGCCTATCATTCAATTCATCGCATTAGCTGTCTTGTTTGGGAGAAGGTATTTCACATCCTTCTTCCAAACATCTTTTGGGGCGAAAGAATGCGGTAACGAATATCAAAGCTCCAAACAGTATCGCCGGCCAGGCTCCCTGTTTGAAGTAAATAATGCCCGCGCCCATAAAGAAAGCGCCCAATACCCAGCGCAGTATCCTGCTGAACCAGATAACAGTTTTTGTTTCCTTGCTGTCGGTACTGTGGATAGTCATGCTTTAAAAATTGTAGTTCACAACAAAATTCCAAAGACTCATATCTACCTTGTTAATAACGAATTTTTCGTTTCCATAGGTATTGGCTTTTTTACCTTTGTAGACATACAACAATTGCGTTTCCAATCCGTGTAAAAAATCATTGAACTGGTACCGAATATCGATATTCAGTTGCCAGTACGATGGCATCCCGTACTTGTTAAGCGCAAAATTGTTTACATCGGGCAATTCGTAATACCCAAGTCCTGCCTGCGTTTTCACTCTCATCGAAGGGATATTGTAACCGAATTTTGCAAGATATGCATGCAAATCTCCCAGCCCATCGTTGCGTTCGCGTGGAAGAAAAGTAAAAAAAGGATCCCGCCCCCATTCCCTCGGCATTAAATAACGTCCATCCCTTGTAATCCGGTTGTAGTTCAAAGATGCATTCCATCGCTGGTTTTCCCAGCCCGCTTTAATCCCGAACGATTGCGACCTGCCTCCTTTATTGAAATAGGTTTTTGCCGGATCGGCATTGCCTCCCTTGTTCACTGCATCCTGCCTGATGAATTGGGCAGAAGACACCCATTTGCTATTTTCTTTTACCGGATGACGATAATCAAGTTGTATCAACGCAGTATTGAAGACATTTTCTACGAACTGGTTCCAACCTTTAATTTCCAGACGAGGATTAATTTTATACGAGAAACCCGTAATCAATATACCCTTCGTTTGCATATTACCGGAATAACCCGATTTTGTGCCATCCACATTCACACCCGTGGGATAAATGCCGATCGATTCTCCCACCCGATACCATTTCACGGTGCTCCGCGGCGATAGCTCGTATATAAATCCACCCTCCCATTTGATTTTTTTAGTTCCATTCGATTCAACCCATAGGCCACCTACCTCGGTGGGCCGCATGCGGCCATCCTGCAGGTTAATAAAGGGAGTATTAATAAGTTGTTTCCCCAGGGTGAAACTGGTATTTTTAAATGAGTATTTCAGGTATAGTTCTTCCAAACGATCGATGTCTTTTTTGTTATGTGGATCGGTAATATCGAACAGGCCGATTTCATAACGATTCATCTGTCCCGATTTTTCGTCGGGCACGGCGAGATTGGAAGAACCGATATTGTATGCAAAGAATCCGCTGATGCCCAATTGAAACCCTCTATAAGGCGCTGTTTCGAATTTAATACCTCCTCCAATAGCATTGGCATAGTAATCGGTTAAACCGCGCGCGTTATCGGTATTCATGAAATAATAACGGAAATGCCCGTGGAGCTTTCCCGTTCTGAATGCCGAGGCAAGGGAATTGCTGTCCGTAACCCTATTCGGCTTTTCTTTCCAAAGCCCGGGTTTTTCATTCAGCTCCTGGTGCTGGGCCAAAATGCCTGTTGCCGAAAAGACAAAGATGAGAAGCGTAGTATATCTTTTGTATTCACTCTTCATGTTAAGCTTGAAATTTAAGGGTAAAGTGCCGGCCGCAAGGCGGATCATTGCCTGCGACCGGCGGCCAGTATCGACAACCATTTATCACCAACTGTAATGCAACTGGCCCTTTACCTTTCACTCTATAAACAACACCAATAAAAACCCATGTTCTGTTAGTACACGGATACTGTTTACGCTCTTAGACTGCAATCATTTTATTTGTAACCGTACTGTTTCCTTTTGGTTAATGCATTCCTCCTGAAGGAAAGAATAACTCCTTCACGATTATATAAAGTCCCATCACCAACACAAACCATCCGAATCCTTTCTTCAAACCCCCGGCCGAAATTTTTTTACTAAGATGGTTCCCGATAAAGATCCCGAGTATTGCAAGTGCGGTAATCGTCAGCAGCAAAGTCCAGTTCATTGTTTCCTTTCCCAGGTCGCCGGTAAAACCAATCAATGATTTTGCTGCAATAATCAACAAAGAAGTGCCGATAGCTTGTTTCATGGGCAGCTTGCTCAGCAATACCAGCGCAGGAATAATCAGGAAACCTCCTCCCGCTCCCACCAAACCGGTCAACACGCCTACCACTGCACCTTCGAGAAGAATGACGGGATAGTTGAACTCCTGTTTTTCCTCTTCCTTCTCTTCGACCTTCTTCTTCGGGTTCCGGATCATCGATATGGAAGCAAATACCATGAGCACTGCAAACAAAATCATCATCAGCAACGATTTTGTAACAACAAGACTACCTATCGAAAAAATCTCATTGGGAATGGCCGGTACGATATACGCCCTCGTTGCAAAAACAGCAGCAATAGAAGGAACACCGAATATCAGGGCAGTTTTAAGATTCACTTCACCGAGCTTGTATTTGGGAAAAGCCCCTACAAGACTTGTGGAGCCGACAATAAAAAGCGAGTAGGCTGTGGCAATCACCGGTTGTACGCGAAACAGGTAAACCAATACCGGTACGGTGAGTATCGAGCCTCCGCCACCAATCAACCCGAGTGAGATTCCGATTACAAGAGAAGCGATATAACCTATTATTTCCATACTGCCGAATTTGTAGGCAAATATGAAATGTATTTCATGCGTCGTCTGTGATTGCTGTCACATTGCTGGGAAAGAATAATCATTTAACAGTTTTAAGGAAGAAACCCCTGCGTATCCTTTGTGCCCTTCGTGGTTATAAAAAATAAAAACCACGGAGAACACAGGATATGCACAAAGATTATTATCAGGAACTCTTCTGTGTGCACTCTGCGTCATCTGTGATTAAAAAATCATCGCAGGGATTCGTGGAGACACGAATCGGGGCGGTGAAGATGAAACCCTCTGAGTGTCCCCTGGCTCCCTGTGGTTATAAAAAATAAAAACCACGGAGAACACAGGATATGCACAAAGATTATTATCAGGAAATCCTCTGTGTAACCTTTGTGTCATCTGTGGTTAAAAAAACACTTTGAGGTTAGCCAACACACAATACCCATCAACAAAAAGTTCATCCCGGTTTATCACCGGGATGAACACCTGCTAGCCACCTATCATTACTACTTAATTTACCCTTATTTCAACGGGCTTCAGAAGCTGTTCTTCGATTATTTGTTTAAAAGCTTTTTTCGGCAAAGCTCCGGGTTGCATCATCGGGTCTTCACCCACAGGAATAAACAAAAGAGTAGGAATACTCTGTATGCCAAACACCGCCGCCAATTCCAATTCGGTTTCTGTATCTACCTTATACAGCAGCAATCTGCCTTCATATTCCTCCGAAAGCTCCTCCAGTATAGGCGCAATCATTTTACAAGGACCACACCAATCAGCATAAAAATCGATAATTGCCGGAAGAGAACCCTTGTACTTCCATTCATTCTCATTTTCGTAGTCGAATACTTTATCCTTGAAATCCTGTGTTGTCATTTTAATGGTTGCCATCTTACCAATTGTTTTGTACAAAGCTACCGCTGTCTTCCTTAACTGCCTGTGACATTTATCACAGCCCTTACCCGGTCCTCTTCCCTACAGCATTGTTTTCTGTTCCATAAACCTGGTCTTGGGCAGCATCGTATTGCTGAGCGCCTTAAATCCACCCCTGATATTGATGATATTGTTAAATCCTCTCGCCTTGAGTATCGATGCAGCAATCACCGAACGATATCCGCCCGCGCAGTGCATATAGTATTGCTTGTTCTTATCAAGCATACTCATATTCTGGTTGATAAAATCGAGCGGGAAATTAATCGCGCCTTCAATATGCTGGCTATTGTATTCGCTTTCGCGACGGGCATCGAGCAAGGCGATATCTTTCTTACCCAAATAGAGTTCCGCAAACTCTTCCGCATTTATTTCTTTCAAACTCTCTGTTTCGAATCCTGCTTTTTGCCAGGTTTCTATTCCTCCTTTCAGATAACCCATTGTATTATCATAACCTACCCTCGATAAACGCAGCACCGCTTCTTCTTCCCGGCCCTCATCCGTTACCAGTAATATCGGTTGTTTGAGATCAGTGATAAGCGTGCCGGCCCAGGGTGCAAAATTATCGTCGAGTCCAATAAAGATCGATCCGGGCAAATAAGCCTGCGGAAATATATCCTTGCTGCGGGTATCAATCACCAACGCTTCTTCGGCTTCCCATATCAACTGGAATGATTTCGGGTCGAGCTCGGTGGTTCCCCTGCTGATTACATCATCGATACTGGGAATTCCTCCCTGCAGGTTCATCAGCACATTAAATGGAAAATACTGGGGAGGTGCTACCAATCCTTCTGTAACTTCTTTTATAAATTCATCCCTGGTCATATCTGCGCGCAACGCGTAGTTTAGTTTTTTCTGGTGGCCCAGCGTATCGGTGGTTTCCTTACTCATGTTCTTACCGCAAGCGCTACCGGCGCCATGACCAGGATATACAATGATATCATCAGCCAATGGCATGATCTTGTTCCGCAACGAATCGTACAAAAGCCCCGCAAGAAGTTCAGGTGTTATCTCCGCTTTTACTTTTTGAACAAGATCGGGACGACCTACATCGCCGATGAAAAGTGTATCGCCCGTAAATATCGCACGATCTTTCCCGCTTTCATCTCTCAACAAAAAGGTTGTAGACTCCATTGTATGCCCCGGTGTATGCAACACTTTAATCGTTACATCGCCCAGCTTCAGTTCTTCTCCGTCCTTTGCGATATGAGCTTTGTAAGAAGGAGATGCAGTGGGACCGAACACAATGGTTGCACCGGTTTTCTCTGCGAGATCCTGGTGGCCGCTCACAAAATCGGCGTGAAAATGCGTTTCGAGAATGTACTTTATTCTTGCTCCATTTCGTTCTGCTTTTTCAATATAAGGCTTGGTTTCGCGCAAAGGGTCAATTACAAGCGCTTCACCCTTGCTTTCGATATAATAAGCAGCTTCGGCAAGGCAACCGGTATAAATCTGTTCTATTTTCATAGCTGAAATTTTTATTTGATTTATAATTTTAGAAAGGAACTGTCGGGAAAATTGTTTATCAAATTTGAACAACGGAACTCCAGCCCTGTGTACTATTAGTTACACAAGTACCTGAATTTAATCATGCTCATTCCTGACGAAAATCATACCGAAGGTTTTTAATCATTTTTCCTTCGGAAATACCTTCAAACTTTATATCGGTGATCATTCACCGCAGGCTGTTCGTGATAATAGTCACGCAATAAAAAAGCATCTCGTCGTAACTGTGCAGTATGAAAATCACTTTATCATGACACAACATCACCAAATCGTTATAGTAGGCGGCGGAAATGCAGGCATTTCGGTTGCTTCAAAATTATTATTGCGCAATAAAAAACTGGATATTGCTATCATTGATCCTGCCAACAAACATTATTATCAACCGGCATGGACCCTGGTAGGAAGCGGCGTATTTGATATCCGGAAAACAGAAAGAAACGAAGCAGATGTAATTCCCAAAGGAACAACCTGGATAAAACAAAAAGCTTCGGCCTTCAAACCCGGGGAAAATTCTGTATTGCTTGAAAACGGCGATATCATTACTTACGATTACCTGGTAGTAGCTGCCGGCATCCAATTAAACTGGCAAGAGATAAAAGGATTAACAGAAACATTGGGGAAGAACCAGGTATGTTCCAATTACAGTTTTCAACATGCGCCTTATACTTTTGAGTGCATTAAAAACTTTAAAGGAGGCAAGGCGATTTTTCATAGTCCCAACACGCCCGTGAAATGCGGTGGCGCCCCGCACAAGATCATGTATATGGCTGCAGATTATTTCCGGCGCCACGGAGTCCTTGATAAATCAAACATCCAATACTGGAGCGGAGGCACCAAATTGTTTGCGATTCCCAAATACGAAAAAACATTATTGAAAGTATGCGAACGCGCCCATATAAAATTTCAATTCTTTGTAAAGCTGGTGGAGATCGACGGGCCCAATAAAAAAGCAAAGTATATTGGTATTGGCCAGGATAACAAGGACAAGGAATACTGGATCGATTTCGACATGATTCATATTACTCCTCCGCAAAGCGCTCCCGATTTCATTCGGAACAGTCCCCTCGCAAACGCTGCCGGCTGGGTAGATGTGGATAAATACAGCCTGCAACATGTAAAATACCCGAATGTATTTTCGTTGGGCGATTCATCCAGTTTACCAACCAGCAAAACGGGAGCGGCGGTACGAAAGCAGGCGCCGGTATTGGTGGAAAATTTACTGGCCGTTATGAACCAGAAAGAACCGGCCGCGAAATACAACGGTTATACCAGTTGCCCGATTGTTACAGGTTACGGAAAGCTAATGCTAGCCGAATTTGATTACGACAATAAACCCACCGAAACATTTCCCTTCGATCAAAGTAAGGAACGATGGAGTATGTGGATTTTGAAGAAATATATTTTGCCCTGGTTGTATTGGTCGAAAATTTTACCGGGAAAAGCATGAGTTGAATGAGGGAATGAGATAATGAGGGAATGAGATAATGAGACAATGAGTATGCTTCAATAAATGCGGAGTGGAAATCGTGTGCATGCTAACAATCGTTTCAAAAAAATGATAAAATAATATTGGTATTTTTTTACGCTTAGCATCTTCATCCGGTGGAGGCATCGTAAATTAGTGTTGGACAAAGCAAACCAACACCTAATATGCGAACGATTGTTTTATTTCTTGCCCTCTTATTAACAGCATTTAGCGGATATTCTCAAAACAAAAGCAACGGCTGGACCAGCCTTTTCGATGGAAAAACCCTCGCGGGTTGGAAACAACTCGGTGGCAATGCCCCCTACAGCGTTGAAAACGGCGAGATTGTTGGCAGGGCTGTGGTAGGAAAATTGAATAGTTTTTTAACCAGTAACAATAGCTACAGCGATTTTATTCTCGAACTCGAAACAAAAATTGAGGATAGTACGATCAATTCGGGAATCCAGTTCAGGAGTGCTTTCGATCCACAACGCGGAACAGTTTATGGTTACCAGTTCGAAATCGATGGATCCTCGCGAAAATGGAGCGGAGGTATTTACGACGAATCGAGAAGAGGATGGTTGTATCCGCTCGCGCTTAATCCTCCTGCTCAAGCTGCATTCAAACTAAACGGGTATAATAAACTAAGAATTGAATGCAAAGGAAATACCGTTTGCACCTGGCTCAACAATGTGCCGGTGGCTTATCTCATCGATACCGCCACAACCCCGGGTTTTATTGCCCTGCAGGTTCACAATATCAACAACGAAGCATTTGCAGGTAAGAAAATTTATTGGCGCAATATCCGTATCAAAACCGGCAATATTCAATTGACGCCATTTCCCCGCTCTGTTTATGCCGTGAATCTTTTGCCTAATCATCTCTCCGAATTTGAAAAAAACAATGGCTGGCAATTGCTGTTCGATGGAAAAAGCAATAAAGGATGGAAGGGCGCTTATCAAAAAGGTTTTCCCGATAAAGGCTGGAAAGTAGAAAACGGTGAATTGATCGTTATGTCGTCCGATGGCGGCGAATCTACCAACGGCGGCGATATTGTCACCGAAAAACAATACAAGGCTTTTGACCTGAGTTTCGAATTTCAGTTAACACCCGGCGCCAATAGTGGTTTGAAGTATTTTGTTACACTTTCTGAAAACAATAAGGGCTCTGCCATCGGGCTCGAATACCAATTGCTCGACGACAAAGTTCATCCCGATGCCAAAATGGGTCGCGATGGGAATCGCACACTAGCTTCATTATACGATTTGATCAAAGCAAATAAACAGGAAAGATTTATAAACCCACCGGGGCAATGGAACCGTGGCCGTATCATTGTGTATCCCAACAATCACGTGGAGCATTATCTCAACGGAATAAAAGTATTGGAATACGAAAGAGGCTCGGCGCCTTTTCGCGAACTGGTAGCCATCAGCAAATACAAGATCTGGCCGAATTTTGGGGAGGCGCCGGCAGGGCATATCCTGCTCCAGGATCATGGAAACGAGGTTCATTTCAGAAGTATAAAAATCCGCGAACTTCAATAAGAATTCACTCGCAAAAACAACTGCCATTATGAACAGAAGAAAATTCATCCGCAATACATCACTGGCTTCTGCAGGAATTACCATTTTAAACTTTCCCGTGTTTGGGAAACTGGCTCCCAGTAACAAAATTACTCTTGCTGTAATGGGAGTAAACAGTCGCGGGGCGCACCTCGCTAAATGTTTTTCCGAATTTCCCGGCGCTGAAATAGCCTATATCTGCGATGTGGAAGATGGCGCGATAAAGATTGGTTTGGATGCAGTGAAGGATGCAACGAGAAAACCCACTGTTGTAAAAGATATCCGGGAGCTGGTTACACGAAAAGATTTCGATGCCCTGGTAATTGCTGCACCCGATCATTGGCATGCTCCGGCTTCTATTATGGGTGTTGCCAATGGGAAACATGTATATGTTGAAAAACCCTGCGGGCACAATGCGCGGGAAGGTGAATTACTTACGGCTGCGATGAAAAAATATGGAAAATTAATCCAGATGGGCAACCAGCGCAGATCGTATCCCACATTGATTGATGCAGTGAAAGAAGTTCGCGAAGGCATTATCGGCAATCCATATTTTGCCAAAGCATGGTATTCCAACAACCGAAAACCGATCGGTTATGGCAAAAAAATTCCCGTACCTGCTACACTCGATTTTGAATTGTGGCAGGGACCGGCACCGCGCAAAGAGTATAAAGACAATCTTGTTCACTACAACTGGCATTGGTTCTGGCATTGGGGAACGGCCGAAACCTGTAACAATGGTACACATGAAATTGATTGCTGTCGCTGGTTTCTTGGGGTAGATTACCCGAGTCATGTTAGTTCGGCGGGCGGAAGATATGCGTATAAGGATGACTGGGAAACACCCGATACGCAGGTAGTAAATTTTGAATTTGCCAATGGAAAAGCAATTACCTGGGAAGGCCGGAGCTGTAACAATTTCCCCGTGGAAGGTTCGGGTCGTGGCTTTATTATTTATGGAGAAAAAGGAACGCTGGTAAACAATGGTGGAGGCGAATACAAAATATACGACGATAAAAACAAGCTGGTAAAAGAAGTAAAAGGAGAATCAAAAACGGATGCGGGAAATACGGTTAGTGCCAGCGGTAATATTGAATTGTATCATTTCGAAAATTTTCTCAAGGCAATACGCGGCGAAGCATCGCTTACAGCGCCTATCGACGATGCCAGCAAATCTGTTTTGCTTTGCCATTTGGCCAATATCGCCCAGCGGGTAGGGAGAAGATTGCATTGCGACCCATCCAACGGGTATATTCTAAACGACAAAGAAGCGATGAAACTCTGGAGCCGCAGTTATGAAAAAGGCTGGGAGCCGAAAGTATAAAACACAGGGCCGGCCCCGTTCATAACTTCACCTCATTTCTCCATCCCTCCCGACAAAAAGCAAACTCAAACAGTTTATACGCCGGTAGCCAGGATTTTTCTCAAAAATAAGCGAACATTCACTTATTTTTGATTTTTGCAATTTTTATATGAGAACCCGGAACGCCGTTAAAGAAAATCTTGTCAGGGACAAGGCAATCGAACTGCTGGTAAAAGAAGGTTTTGAGAATTTCAGTGTAAACAAGCTTGCCCGGGAATGCAATATATCCGTTGCTACCTTATATATATATTATAAGGACAAGGACGACCTGATCGTAAAAATTGCCATGGAAGAGTTTGGGAAAATGACGGATGCGGTAATAAAAGACTTTGATCCCAACCAGGACTTCGAGCAGGGCCTTAGGGCACAATGGAAAAGCCGCTCGAAGTATTACCTGGAAAACCCTTTGGCCATGCTTTTTTTTGATCAGCTGAAGAATTCTTCGTACCAGGAAAGAATATACGAATGCAGCACCAGGGGATTTAAGGAGAAAATGGGGGGATTCGTAAAAAGAGCTGTATTGAAGGGCGAACTGGATGCCATGCCGCTCGAAGTATTCTGGTCGATTGCGTTTGCTCCCTTGTATACATTGATCCGTTTTCACCACGATAAACAAAGTATCGGTGGCAAACCCTTCCAGTTAACGGATAAAATACTCTGGCAAACATTTGCTTTAGTAATCAAAGCCCTGAAAAAATAAATCTTATGTCCATTAACCTTAACCACCTGTTTATCCTAAAAACAAATATCAAAGACGAAACAGGTAAATGGCTGCTGAAAAAATTCCTGGATAGCCACCCGGAAATTCAACAGTGGAACCTGGACCTGAACGATATCGACTGTGTGCTGCGAGTGGTCTCTCCTACCCTATGCTACGAAACAATCATTGCATTGGTTAACAAAGCAGGCTTTGACGCATCAGAGCTGGTATAAAATTGTTTTGACTATGGAACAAGGTTCAAAAAAACCCCTTGCATTCTCCGGTTATCAAAAATTCATTGTCGCGATATTGGCATTGCTTCAATTTACGGTGGTGCTCGACTTTATGATTCTTTCGCCATTGGGAGATTTCCTGATGAAATCGCTTGACATAAACCCGAAGGGATTTGGATTGATTGTTTCTTCCTATGCCTTTAGTGCCGGCGCCTCGGGCATTATGGCCGCGGGCTTCGCCGATAAATTCGATCGAAAAAAATTATTGCTGTTTTTCTATTCCGGCTTCATCATTGGCACTTTTTTCTGTGCGCTCGCAAATAGCTTCTGGATCTTGCTTGCTGCACGTATTGTTACCGGTTTGTTCGGCGGTGTTATCGGCGCCGTATCGATGGCGATCATCACAGATTTATTCGCACTCAACCAGCGGGGACGCGTAATGGGAACGGTGCAAATGGGATTTGCTGCCAGCCAGGTATTGGGAATTCCATTGGGATTGTTCTTCGCGAACCGCTGGGGCTGGCATTCCTCCTTCCTCGTGATTGTTGTACTGGCGATCGTGATCGGGATCCTCATTTTTTTACGAATGAAACCCGTCGACAAGCATCTCAGCCTTCAATCGGATAAAAACCCCTTTCTCCATCTCTGGCATACTTTATCCAATAAAGAATACCAGGTTGGTTTTCTCGCCACTTCGTTTTTATCGGTAGGCGGATTTATGCTCATGCCTTTCGGAAGTGCCTACCTGATCAACAACCTGCATGTGAACCCGGAAAATCTTACACTGCTCTTTTTTCTTACCGGGCTTTCTTCTATCATCATTATGCCGGTGGTAGGCAGGTTGAGCGACAGGTTCGACAAATTCAGTTTGTTTACAGGCGGATCTGTATTGGCCATTATTATGATCCTGGTTTATACAAATCTATCCGTTATCCCGTTCTGGGAGATAGTCGCCATAAACATCATACTCTTTATTGGCATTATGAGCCGCATGATACCTTCCACCGCCCTCACCTCGGCAGTACCCCAAATGCACGACCGCGGCGCTTTCATGAGTATCAACGGAAGTTTGCAACAAATGGCCGGTGGCATTGCGGCAGTTTGCGCAGGAATGATTGTAAGCCAGAAAACGAAAACCAGTCCGCTGGAAAATTACAGTACGCTTGGCATCGTGGTATCTTCCGTTATCGTGATTTGCCTTCTCTTTGTTTACCGTGTTTCTGAATTGGTGAAGCGGAAGACCACCGCTAAAAAAATGGAAGAAGCCGTGGCATAACAATCCAAAAGGTTTCCTGGAGACAACGCTACCCTTAGCAAGAGAGTGTTTCGGCACTCCTTTTTCATTTTTTCAAAAAAGAAGAGTTACACAGGCTGTAACTTTTTAACTCGACCACCCGTTTAAACAGGAAACAACTCAACTGCACGCTGATGGCAAGGGCAGGTGGCAGTTTTTTGTATAGCCAAAACACAAGCCATGATAAAAAACTATCTCAAAATCGCCCTTCGCAACCTGTTATTGCACAAAGCCTATTCGGCCATAAATATCCTCGGACTATCGGTTGGAATGACCTGCAGCATTCTCATCTTGCTATGGGTGAGAAACGAGTTGAGCTATGATCGTTTTCACAAGAACGCAAACTATTTATACCGTATCGTTTGCGAAGCCAGTGGTTTCAAAGCTGCTGTTAATCCTGCCGGGATGCCCGCCGGCTTAAAAGCCGAATTGCCGGTGATAAAAGATTTTGTACGAATCAGCACACCCTCTACTACGCTTTTCGAATACAATAACAGGAAATTCGAAGAAAAAAGAGTTTTCTATGCCGATTCCAATTTCCTGGATTTGTTTTCGTTTCCCCTGTTATCCGGCGATCGCAAAAAAGCGTTGATGCGTGTCGACGCCGTCCTCATTACGGAGGCAGCAGCTAAAAAATATTTTGGTAATGAAAACCCAATAGGCAAGCTGCTAAAAAAGAACAATAACAAAAATGTAATTGTAAGCGGTATACTTAAAAACATTCCCGCCAATTCTCACCTGCAATTTGATTTCATAATGCCCATAGCGGCCATTGCACAAACGGAGCAGGACCTTATTACCAATACCTGGGACAATTTCAACTACTATAGCTATCTCTTACTCGACAAAAACTTCAACCCCACAAAAGAAAATATCAACGATCTTAATAGAAAGATTGATACCATCTTTTCAAAACGGGTACCTTCTGTAGTAGCAAGTTTTCAATTGCAACCCCTTACAAAAATTCACTTGCATGCGGATCAACAGGTCGACCTTGGCGGGCATGGAAATATCCAATACGTAAGGATATTTTTTGTTGTTGCCATTTTCATTCTTGCCATTGCATGCATCAACTTTATGAATTTGGCAACAGCCCGCTCTTCACGTCGCGCCAAGGAAGTAGGACTTCGGAAAGTAGTGGGCGCAGTAAGATCAGATCTGGTAAAGCAGTTCCTGGGCGAAGCCTTGCTGATATCGTTTGTTTCCCTGCTGCTGGCGGCTTTATTGGTATTGCTTTGCCTGCCCATTTTCAATTATCTCGCAGGAAAGCAATTGGGTATTTCATTGCTCGATGGGAAATTATTATTGTCGGTGTTAGCAATCGCAGTAATAACAGCGCTGATAGCCGGTAGTTACCCGGCATTCTATCTTTCCGGTTTTCGCCCGGTAAAAGTGTTGAAAGGAAATATGAAAACGATGGGCGCCAATCTCGTTTTCAGAAATGTGTTGGTAGTTCTTCAATTCACCGTTTCCATTGTATTGCTGGCAGGTACTGTTATTGTATACCAGCAACTGCAATTCATCAAAAACAGGGATATCGGTTTCAATAAAGAGAATCTTATTTACATACCTATGGCCGGTGAAATCTGGGAAAAGCAGCAAACACTAAAAGCAATGCTGAAGGCCAACCCGCTTACCAGCAATTTCGCCATTAGTTCCGAGGCACCCACCAATCTTACCACGGGAACTGTTGAAGTGAATTGGGATGGAAAAGATCCTTCGATGCAGCAGGTTTTCCCCATACTTCATATCAGTGAAGAATTCATCGATGTCTTTAAAATGCAAATGATCGCCGGTCGAAATTTCTCCGCTTCACACAAAGCCGACAGCAACAACTATATCCTGAACGAGGAAGCAATACGGGTGATGGGCCTCCGGCCTGAACAGGCAATTGGAAAATCTTTTTCTCTATGGCAAATCAAAGGAACGATTGTTGGAGTGGTAAAGGATTTCCATTTCAAACCTCTCCAGCAACCTATTGAACCTTTAATTATGCGACTGAATCGCTGGGGTGGAAGCGTAATTGTGAGAATGCGGGAAGGATCGGCGGAATCTACGATCAGCGAGTTAAAAAAAATATACGCGGCACTCAACCCTGCTTATCCATTTAATTATAATTTTCTCGATGCCGACCTGGATAACATGTACAAAGGTGAAAGGCAATTGAGCAATCTTTTCAATCTATTTGCTATCCTTGCCATCTTTATCTCCTGTCTCGGGCTCTATGGCTTATCTGCATTTGTGTCGGAACAAAGAACAAAGGAAATCGGCGTAAGAAAGGTGCTGGGCGCTTCGGTATTTCATATTGTTTATTTGTTGTTAAGAGGGATCACGGGTCTTGTAGCAATATCGATGTTAATCGCAATTCCACTATCCTGGTATGCCATTCATAGCTGGCTCGAAAACTTTGCATACCACGTAAACATTAACTGGATGGTGTTTGCCTATGCCTGCCTTGCGGCACTACTCCTGGGCTGGCTCACGGTAAGCTATGAGTCAATCAAGGCTGCAATAGTAAATCCGGTGAAGAGCCTGAAAGAATTGTAGATAAGATTTGTGGCCTATCTAAAAATTTCTTGGCAAACCCATTCGCAAACTTGTAATGGCGATGGTTTATGCTATTCCGGGTTTTCGTTTCAAAAGTTGCCATATGCCAGGAATACGATTCAACCACCTGTTTTCACAATTCAACCATCTGCAGCTTGATGCCTGCCCGGATAGCAGATAGTTTCGTGGCGCCAAAAAATTAACCATGAAACATTCATCCTATACCATAATTCTTGCTGTTCTATTGCCCTTTATTTCGCAGGCCCAGTTGAAGGGGCTGGTAAAAAAAGTGCAGAATAAGGTGGAACAGAAAGTTGAGCAGAGAATCGATAAAAAAATTGACCAGGAAGTTGAAAAAACACTGGACGAAATAGAAGGAAAGGGCAGCGACAAAAAAGAAAACGCCGCCGATAAAAACTCCGCCAATACAGGTGGCATTAAGAGTTATAGTAAATACGATTTTGTACCCGGTGAAAAAATCATTTACAGCAATGATTTTTCGGCCGACAATGCCGGCGAATTGCCCATCGGTTGGAATACCAACGGCAATGGCGTGGTTGCCAGCTTTTCTTCCCTTCCGGGAAAATGGGTTCAGTTTTACCAGAACGCCACTTATCTCACCGATAACGTCGATTCCTTTACGCAAAATTTCACCGTTGAATTCGACTTGCTACTACGTCGCGATAATCCAAAGGCGGCATTTCCCATGATGGCATTTGGCGTACTCTCCTCGGGCGATTTAACTACCACCGATAATAAACTGCTGAAAGAATATGTCAATTACTTTGCGGTTGAATTAAAAGTACAACCCTACGATAACAAAACGTCTCACATGCATCTCGAAACCTTCCAGGAGAAAAAGCGCTATCTCAATACCGATATCAAAAAATTTGGCGAACTCGAAAATCATTTTAACAAACCAATTCACGTGGCGATGCAGGTGCAGAAAGAAAGGCTCCGCATCTGGTTCAACGAAGAAAAATTGTACGACCTGCCAAAAGCGATTGACGCGAATGCCATCATCAACCAACTTTATTTCAGCGTAAAGAGATACGGCGGATCCGACAGCGAGGTAGGTTATGCCATCAGCAATATCAAAATTGCCAAAGGCTTGCCCGATACAAGACACAAATTGGTGGAAGAGGGAAAATTCTCTACCACCGGCATCTTATTCGAAGTAAACTCGGCTACCATCAAACCCGAAAGCAACGGGGTTTTGAAAGAAGTAGCAGATGTATTGAAAAAGTTCAATGACATCAAAGTGCTGATAGTAGGCCATACCGATGCAGATGGAAGCGATGCGGCTAATCTCGAACTATCAAAGAAAAGAGCAGAAGCCGTTAAACAAGTGTTGACCTCGGAATTTGGTATTGATGCCACCCGCATCAGCGCCGATGGTAAAGGGGAAAAAGAACCGGTGGGCGATAACAAAACCAAAGAAGGTAAAACTCAAAACAGAAGAGTGGAATTTATCAAACAATAAACCATGCTTACGCAAGTCGTTCTTTTCCTGGCCCTGTTTGCTTACAGCTTTGTGGTATCGCAGTCTTTTTCTTATATCATCTCCCTGCGAAACGTATTAGGCAGGCTCGACGCCAATAGTTATATCTTAATGAGAAAGCTGATCGACGAAAATTTCCGGGCCAAGTTCAAATATGTTTTTTATAGCACCTGGATATTTGTGCCTGTACTTTGTATAGTTTCAGCTGTTGAAAAGGATTTCTTCGTTTTCACCTGCGCACTTATTTCACTTGCGGGTTATTTGGCAGATACCATTTTCATGCTTAACGGAAATATGCCTATTAACAATACGATCAATAGCTGGAACAACGAAAGCTATCCCTCCGATTGGGATCGTTATCGCCAGTTGTGGTTCCGGGCCTTCACAAAACGGCAGGTTTCAAACACGATTGGTTTTATAAGCCTGCTGGTAGCTGCCGTGTTTCAATAATAAGTTTACGCTTTACTCATCAATAATCATTAATCAAAAGTCTTATCGTTTATGAAAAGAATGTTAATGCTCGCGGCCGGATTTGTTATATCCCTGGCAGGATTCTCTCAACTTTCTTATGGCATTCAAGGCAGCGGGAATATCAGTTCCGCCAGCCTTAGTTTTAAAGATGGTCCCGATTGGTCAAGAAAAATGAATGTTGGACCGGGCGGCGGTATTGTACTTCAATACGGCTTCGGTGAAAATTTTGCTTTGCGTACCGGGGCTGGTTATTTACAACACGCAGTAACCGTCAATACCAGCGGTGTAGATCCCGATAACGGTGAATTGGGTGAAATAAAAATTGAAGCAAAAAATAAGTTCAATTACGTACAGATTCCTCTTTACGCTTTGTACACCAAACCAATTTCATCTTCTCAATTTTTTATTGGAGCAGGGCCTTTCCTGAATTATGGCCTCAGCGGTAAATCCAAATTGGTTGCCCGTTATGTACTTCCCAATGGCGAACCGGGCCAGGAAGAACTCGAGGCCGATGCTTTCAAAAAAGAAGAGGAAGATGGCGCCAATTTCAAGCGTACCGACCTGGGCCTGGGCGCAGTGGCCGGTATACGTTTAGGAGGTGGATTTTTTGTGCAGGCAGGATACCAATTGGGGCTTTCCAATATTACCCGCGACGAAGGAAATAAATATCGTACACAGGGCATCCAGTTTTCGATCGGTTATTTCTTTAAATAACCTGGGTTGTTATCAGCGAAACGATGGTGTTGAGAATATCCCTCTCCATACCATCGTTTCGTTGTTTTTAGCACAACTCATCTGCAAAAAACGCAATCCATAACTCCGTCAGTTGAAACACTCTCGATATCTGCCTACATTGCATCATCATTAACCAACAAACCATGTTATGAAAAGAATCTTATTAAGCCTGCTTATTTCCCTTGGCATCATTACTTCTTCCATCGCACAAGATATTAAAGAACCTGCTCCCAAAATATATATGCAGGTTACAACTGTAGAATCAGTGATTGGAGGCGGGCTTGGTCGCTCTAAACTGATTGTCACCAATCCCGATGGTTCACAGAAAGAATCTGAAATGAACAATCTCTTCAGTCTTGTTGGCATCAATTTTAAAAACATCAAAGAAAACGAAGTACAGATCATTAAGATACTGAAGACCTATACCGACGAAGGCTGGAAACTGGAACAGGTGATACCGCTTACGCTGAGTCCGAGCGATAACGGGCAGGGAATTTTCATGACACGTTACCTTTTATCAAGGCCTGACAGTAAAAAATAATCAAAGCCACCACCATTCATCTCTCACCATTCTGAATAGCATCAACATGAAAGCAAAAATAGTATTACTGCTTTTTGCAGTATTGATATTAGGTGAACTGCAGGCGCAGCAGCGTCCCACTAAACCACCGGCCATGCCCGATATCAACGCGCTCATGAAAATGACACCCGAGGAAAGAGAGAAATACGCGGAGCAAATGAAAAAACAACTGACGGAGCAGGCAGCCGATATGTCGAAGGAAATGAATATTGCTTTCGATCCCAGCAGCATGCCCGGTTACAATTTCACTCCGCCCGTAAAGGATTTGAAAAAACTGGCCGTTATTCCCGTCACCCCGCCATCGCGCCAGCAATTGTTATCGCAGGTATCGAAAATGGAAATCTCATTAAAGAAGATTGCGCCATCCACCGTAGTACAACAGGTAGAACAGTTCAGTGCGAGCAAATCGATAAAAGAAATCCAGCAAGCCAGTGTTGGCACCTGGTATGGCGGCGAGCCGCAGGCAGCCTTGCTATTAAACATGAAAGCAGTGCAAAAACAGCCCAACGACGGACTTGCCTGGAACAATCTTGCTTCGCAGCTTTCGCTCACTAAAATGGAAGAACAGGCTATTCCCATTCTTCAAAATCTATTGGAAGAAAACCCCAATAGCAGTGTTGTGTTGAATAATCTCGGCCAGGCTTTTCTTTCGTTGGGTGAACTAAACCGTGCCAATCAATACCTGCAGCGTTGCCTTGAAATTGATGATCTCCATCCCGAAGCCAATCGGTCTATGGGTATGCTGAAACTATACGCAAAAGATCTTGCAGCCGCAGCACGTCATTTCGAAAAAGAAATGCTGGTAGCTCACCGCCGTTCTTCGCTGGCCCAGTTGCGAAAAGCAGTAGAAGGAAAAAAACTCAATCTAAATGCGTTGCGAAAAAAGAAAATGCAATTGGATGGAGTTGATAAGAGAAATTTTTTTGAAGAAATAAAGCTGGGTGAATTTGAATTGCCCGAACTGCCCAAGAAATCGGATGAAACCGTTAATTGGACCAGGCAGCACGCCGATTATTTTCAATCCATTCAACAGGAGATGCTTTTTTGGGCGCAAGCGGGAAAGCTTTCGGAGAAAGAATTGGTTGCCGAAGGAAAAAAGCACCATGGAATCTATTTCGACCTCGTTGATATTTTATTGAGCGAATTGGGCGACGAGTATTCCGATCTGTTGGGATTAATTACAGAAGATGAATCCAATCACCTCATGAACCTCACCACCGCGTATTATAAAACCATAAACGAAATAAAATGTCCCGAGCCGCCCGTGGGTCATTCTGTGTCGGGCCCCACTTTCGAGGCCTACCAGCGTAAGTGCTGCGATATGAAAAAGCCGATTACCGACAAGTATGTCAACGAATACAACGGTTTTATATCTGCCCGCTACCAGGTGGTGAATGCGCGCTGGAAAGAATATATCAATGCCATGATCAGTATCGTGCAACTCGATCCCAGCGCCGGAAATAAGTTAATGGTATATCGCGCAGTATCGGCCTATTTTACTTTTCTTATGAGTAGCGCGCAGGCTGTTATGCTCACAGCGCCTCCGATGGAATGCGAAATGACGAGTTTAACAGCCGAGGAAGCGGATGAGTTATTGAAGACGTCGAACCGAGCATATGAAATCAAATGTCCCTCGTGGTTGAAAGCGAATTTTTCGGTAAGTGTTGCCAAAATCAAAGCGGATTGCGAATCTTTTTCTGTTGAAGCCGATGTATATAAACTGATCAGTGTGGGCATGCAGAAGAAATTTAGTACAGGAACTTCTACTTTGTATGTTGGGGCTAGCTTGAGCGGAAAGCTTGCACAAAACGTGCTGAGTGGAAGCGTGAGCCAGCAATTCTATATCGTTTTCGATAACAACAATGAGTTTGCCGACCTGGGTATGCGGGGAAGTGGCGGTTTCAATATTGCCAATGGTATGTTTGGGGAAACGATCAGTTACGATTTTTCGATGAACAATGGATTCAACGGCAATTGGGTGGCGGCAAGCGACTGGGTGAAGAAACTGGAATCGGCGATGGGGTTTATAGCAAAATAAAGTAGGCCTTTTTTAAACACGGAGAGCACTGGGGGAATTGTTGAAGAAATCCTCTGTGTGCAATTTGTATCATGGATGGTTAAAACACTTCATTAAGGATTCGTGGAGACACGAATCCGGGCAGCGGAGATAAAACCGCGGGGAACACAAGGTGATTTTTTCTCGCAACGACGCAACGGCGCAAAGGGGAAAATGGTTGGCGACCACGTTGCGGCTTGGCGTCTTTGCGAGAAACTCTTATTAGCCAAAGGCAACATGAAATGCGGGAGAGGGCGCAGATTTATTGATTGAATTTATTCCTTGTGCATCTTTTATGTTCGCTGTGGTTTAATTGATATTAATCACCGATGGTACGGGGAATATATAGCGGGAATTGTCAAAGAAATTCTGTGTGTGCAATTCGTGCAATCTGTGGTTAAAAATTCAAATAAATAATAGCCTTCCACAATCATGAACAACAAAACCGAATTATTAAGAAGAACCCTCGACATCGCCCTTCGCTCCCATCAACACGGCAACCTTCCCTTCGGATGTTTGCTTGCCGACAGCCATAACAATATCCTCGCCGAAGGCGAAAACAGCGTAATAAGCAGCAACGACCCGATAGCGCATTGTGAAATAAACCTTATTCACCAGGTAGCCGGTAAATACGAGCCAGCTTTTCTGCAAGATTGTATTATATATGCAAGCACCGAGCCCTGTCCCATGTGCACCGGCGCTATATTCTGGAGCGGTATAGGTAAACTTGTATTCGCACTCGACAAAAACAGTTATCACCAGCTTGCCCGCACCGAAAATCCCGCTCATATCTTCGATCTTTCTTCAGAAAGCTTATTAAAACACGGGGGCAGGAAAATTGTAGTGGAAGGTCCCTCGTTAAAAGAAGAAGCAAAAGAATTTTACCGCAGGATACTGGCGCATTAAAATAGCTTCGATACCCAATTTCTCCCCGAAAATCTTCCTATTTTCAGTTCATGAAAATTGACCTGGAAAAGGGTTTGTCGCAATTGCACCAAATCAGCAGCGCTATTCATCCGCTCAACGGGTCAGAATGGGACGCATTTTCATCTGTTTGGCAAACTCTCGAGTGCAAAAGAAAAACAGTTTTAACAACTGTTGGCGAAACAGAACGTTACCTGTACTTTGTTATCGATGGCATACAAAGAGTTTATTATACCGACGAAAAGGAAAGAGAAGCAACCCTCGTATTCATGTACCCCCCTTCTTTTGCAGGAGTACTGAACTCATTTCTTTTACAAAAACCCTCTCCCTATTTTTTTGAAACCCTTACTCCCAGTGTATTGCTGAAAACCTCGTTCAATCAATTAAATGCACTGATGGATCAGTATCCCGCAATTGAGAAATTGATACGAAAGGGATTGAGCCAGGTCATTAACGGGCTGCTGGAAAGACAGGTAGAACTACAATGTTTCAGCGCAGAAGAGAAGTTTAGATCCTTATTGAAAAGAAGCCCGCAGGTATTGCAGTTGATTTCGCACAAATACCTCGCAAACTATCTTGGGATCGATCCTACTTATTTCAGCAAACTGATGAGTTCGGTGAGGATCTGAAAATCTTGCAAAATTCCAAGAATTACCAGCATGCCGTACCTGAGCTTTGTGATACAAAACCAGGAGATATGGCAACACATTCTACCGTATTACTACTCGAAAAATTACAGCAACAAACCGAGCGGCATATTCAAAAAGCCATCCGCGAATGGCAGAATCTTTCGCCAGATGTATTCGAAAAATCGGAAAATGCTGCAAGCTGGAATGCTGCGCAGTGTATTGAGCATCTCAATATCTACGGCCGTTATTATATTCCGGCCATCGAAAGAGCGATTGATCGGGCCATTCACAGAAACAGCCGCCCCTCCCCTTCTTTTAGAAGTAGCTGGCTGGGTAGTTATTTCACAAAATTGATGTTACCTGGAGAAAACGGGATTCCGAAAAAGAAAATGAAGACACCCGCCAATGCAAGACCGGTAGCTTCTTTAGACACACGCAAAGTAATTGCTGAATTTATCGACCAGCAGGAAAGGCTGATGCAATTGATGGAAAGAGCTTCCAAAATCGATCTCAATAGGGCTAGAGTACCTATTTCAATCGCAAAATTTATCCGCCTGAAACTGGGAGATGTTTTTATGTTTATCGTGGCGCACAATTACCGACATATACTGCAGGCAGAAAGGGCATTGGCGGCCGCGGCCAAAGACAGATCCGCTATCAAATCAGCAAACATTCCTGCCCCCAGTTTCTTACATGCACTGGCTCAATCGCATTAATTACAAAAGGCTGGATTTTTTTTGCAAGTCTTCATCCACGATGAAGCGTTGAAACCACTACTTCTTGCAAGCTGGCAAAGCAGCAATTGTTTATTCAAGATAAATGCCCTGGCCTCCAGCACAGCAATCGCCTCGGGATTATTGGGGTCGAAGTTTTGAAGCAATGATTTGTATTTGTCGAGAATGAATTTATCCAGGTCGCGGAGAAGAGGATTTACGCTACGGTTCAACTCTTCGTAATAGTGGCTGATATTGAAAAGATATACATTGTATCGTAACAAAGAAACACTTGACGTTATAAATACAGAATCGTGGGCAGCGGAAGATTTTCTCATGAACTCGTCGAATGCCATTGATATTTGCATGTTTAACTCCCGCAATTTTTGTTTTACCGGGTTGGTATTGGGTAAGTTTGGATGCCGGTACAACTTGTTTTCATCATAGGTACCGGCGGCTTGTGCAATAAAAAGGCTCTTGTTCTGCACAAGAAGGGCCAGTTTTTTCAATTCCGCAAGCAATAACTTTTCTGTTTGCAGATAAAAATCTTTTCCCTGCTTCAATTCAAAAAGCTTGTAAGCCGAATCGGCTTCGGTAATTATACCCGGTATTTTATAAATGCACGACTCAAGCAACCCGTTGCTGGATTGAGAAAATCCAACAACGGAACTGAGGCCAAAAATCAAAATAGCAGTCAACAATTTCATTTAATAACGAAGCGGTAAAGCTCCTGGGATCTCATCAGTTTACATCAGGCGATATCTTTTTTTACCGGCTGTTCCATTTTACGCATAACAAAAGCCTGCTTTCCAAAAATTTCTTCCAGCGATTTGTCGATCAACTTGCTTGTATCATATTGCTTAAACTCGGCGGCCAGTTTTCTTATATTTTGGCTATATGCCGGGTTGCTGGTAATCTGCATGACGGCTTTTCTAATATCTGCGGGAGAAGGCTTTTCGGTTTTTAGGTTTATACCCAGTTTGAAATAACCCACGCGGGCGCAGATTTCATTTTTTCCCTCGTGTACGCCGGCTACTACCATCGGTAATTTGTTTTGGATACCCAGCATTACGCCGCCGTATCCGCCATTGGTAATGTATACATCGCAAAGCGGCATGATATCGTTGAATGGAATGAAGTCTTCTATAATAATATTCTCCTGCGGGTATTTTTTTCTCAATTCCTCGGTTCCATTAAAAGCGGTTGTAACAACAACAAGGTTATTGCTATCCTTGAATGCTTCAAGTGTGGGAATAATCAGCTTCTGAAGATCTTTTTCGGCGGTTCCCTGTGTAACCAGTATGGTGTTATCGTATTTTTTATTCCGAACCAGTGAGTAGGGCTTCGACTGATTGCTGGTATAAGGCAGCAAAGGCCCCACGAAGCGAAGGCGGGGATTCCAATCGCTGCGCTGGTATTCAAAACCGGGTGTACCGCTTTGCCATATCATATCACAACTACGATAAACAATATCAAACAATGCCCCGGCGGGTGCCTCCACTCCAAATTCCTTGAGCATCTTCCGGTACTTTGTTTCAGGCTTTTTGAATATCAATTGGTGACCAATGATTCTTAGCAAAGAATGTTTGATGGTGCTATACCATTTATACTCAGGAGTGATGCCCAGGCCCGCCGGGGGCAAGTTTTTTGAAGATTCAAAGACGTTGGCTATGCCCGCGGCAATTACGGGGACTTTAAATTTTTCCCTGACCATCGGCAAGCACAACAACAGGATATCGCCAATGAAAAGATCGAATGGAAATTCCTGGTGAATATGATCAATATCTTCCAGCATTTCAGGGGCACGGTTGATAAACAATTGTTCGAGGTCGAAGCGAAGTTTGGCTGCCTGCGATTTTAGTTTCTCCCGGCCCGAAAAAAAATGCTCGAAATTGGTAGCATTTATCTGGGGTGCTTTTACAAATGGGTAATGTGGTATGCCCAGTTTTTCCAGCTTAGGTTTGTAGATATCCTGGGTGTACCAGCGCACGTCGTGGCCGGAATTTTTTAGATGTACCGCTACACTTGTAAGAGGATTGAAATGACCGTCGGCCGGCACAGTACCGATCAGGATTTTTTTAGGTTGCATGGTTGACAAGGTTAATGGTGGATGGTTTTGTTTTATGGCTATTGTCTTTCAGTTGGGATTACGGAATTTTTGAAATCCAGGACGGATCGAAACTATTGCCCGCGTTAAATATTTATACCGGTTTCAGTAGGCAAAAAATATTGCATCGCAATGGCTTAAAAAAAAGCCGGGAAGTGCGGATGATAGAATTGCTGAATATCATCTTTATCTTCCCGGCAATCGGTAAAATAAACTACTTATTAAGTTGAGTGGGCGGAATGGGTGCAGGCACTACATTGTGCACGGGCTTGGTCGATTTGAAGAATGCAAACATTGCGCGGAGATCTTCATCCGAAAAATTACGGTACATAGGCCAGGGCATGGGAGGAAGCAGGGGCCTGCTATTATCCAATCCCTTGTATTTTCCTTCGCGAATGGCTTTCTTGAATTGATCGAAACTCCAGTTGCCGATACCCGACTCATCGCTGGTAAGGTTTGCCGAGAACGATACACCCCAGGGACCAACAGCAGCGGTAAGATCGTGTGCAAACAGAGCCCAAGATTTAAGCACCGCAGTATCCACTTTAGGAACCGGCGCATCGGCCGGATGGCCGGAAAAGCGGCGGGTTGTATCAATTTCAGGTCCGTTCGGGCCGAATACCTTCGGCGAGTGACAGTCATCGCAACCAACGGCGTTCACCAGGTATTCTCCCCTCTTCACGTCTTCGGGGGTGAATTCGGCACCCGTGTTGTTTGTTGTTTCTTTTTCGTTAGCCTGGGAATTGCATGCAATAACCAATGCGGTAGTTGCTGCAACTAATAAAAGCATTACAAGATGTGTCCTTTTCATATTCGTCGTTTAAGAATTAATGATGGTATTGGTTTACAAACTAACTATGCAAAAAACTTTCTGTAAAGGCAAGGCTTCATGAATTGTAGATTTTTGAACACCAGTTGTATTAGTATAATTCATAAGAAACCACTTTGGTGTTCGCTTTATAGCTCGGCAATTGCTTTTCAGCTACTATGCGAGGTAACAGGCCACTAGTGCCGGTACAAGCATGCCGCAAAAAGCTACCACGGCGGCCATCAGGATTCGTTCTTTCATAGTTTTTGTTTTTTACTCCCCGAGAATGATCTCTTTTTTGGTGTTTACAAAAGTGACCTTGCTTTGCGCATCTCCCTGCAACACGTTGAGCCGGCCGCTTAACTTCAGGTTCATCCAGCAATCGCTGTTGATTTGCAGATCCATTATTTCCGATTGCAGCACATTCATTGAAATCAGCATGGCATCCTCGTTGAGGGTTATCCGCTTCAGTTTTTTTACAGGAATAGTAACTACTGCCTTTTTCTTGTAATTTTTGCTTGTACTGGCGGCAATCACCAATTCGCCATGCTGCACCTTAAGCTGAAGTTCTTCAATGCTATTGCCCTGCCCTTCGAGGGTGATATTGGTATCGCTGCTGTCTTCGTACAGCACTACGTTAATAGTAGCGTCGATCCTGATTTTGTCGAAATTGCCTACATTGATTTTCTTGCGCGATATTGCTGATTCGCTTGTTTGCTGCGCAGTAACCGAAGCTCCTGCCAGTAACAGTAAAAGAGAAAATACGATTGTCTTTTTCATAAAAAGGTTTAATGGTTATTGTTTGTTAATGTTCATATTGAAGTCTACCGGGTTAAGCAAGCAGCGCTCCTTCCGAAAGTCCGCCCTGTACTCTTTCCCATCGTGAGTTCGGCAATACCTGTTCGGCCAAACTGAGCATGCTTTGAAAAACAAAATCGGGCGCATTGTTCTTTATACTCTTCAGCCAAATGATGATTTCGGTATCGTTGATGCCCAGCAGCATCCATTTACTGGTGATCATCATTTCATCTTTAGGTATGCCGGCAACGATAGCCTGTTGCACCGCCTTTATTTGTTCATCAGAATAATTGCCCCAAAGCACCGGGTTGATTTTTTCTTCTTCCTTATTCATGTGATAAAGGTTGAAGGCGATGAACTCGTTAAATGCTTTGCATATTGCCTCGCCAGCATGTGGTTTAGCATCGCCGGCAGCATGATGGTAGGCCTGCACCAAATGATTTATCCGATGAGTCATGAATTCATCCTTTTCGTGCTCGCTGTCAAACTCATTGATAAGCGCGGGCTGAAAAGGTTTTAGCAGGGGAAGAATATGCGCATCTTCGTGCGAAGCATGTGCATGAAACACCGATAGTACCTGCTCAAGCTTTTCGAAAGCCAATGCCGCATCGTCGGTATTGCTGAAATCGGTTAACTGGAGACTCAGGGCCGTGTCGTATAACATAGCGCGAAGTCCCTTGTGTATCTGGTAAAAAATATTGAACCTGTATTTCATAACTCATCTTATTTATGACTCAAAATTGCCACGAATGGCGCCCGATAACAACAACAAGGTGAATGAACTGGAGAAAGGGATAAGTGAAATGTGAAGGAGGGGATTTTAGCTGATCGTTGCAGGCTGTACGTCGCACGAAATATTCCCGGAAATAATAAATAGTTCAGGTCAACAAATAAAAAACGGAGCCGCGAAGGGCTCCGTATTAAATACTAGTAACCTGGTTTTTTATCAGGATGCCTGGCGATAAACCATTCCATCGAGAATAATTTCAGTAACTCCGTTGTGTTTAACAACTCTCATCTTGGTAGGATAATAACCGCTCTGCTGGAATTTAGCCGGCTGAGGAATGGGTCTTTCGAAATTGCTGGTTTTTTTCAGGAACTCCAGTGTAATCATCGGCTCGTAAAAAACTACCTTGCTGTCGTAAGAACCGTATATAAATGTTTGTGTGAATGGCTGGGGGTTTACCGGATCCAATTCGGGAGATGTGATATCTACGAAATGCTTACCCATTGCAGGCACAGGGTCTACTCCCAGGTGATTGGCAGGTAAATATTCCGGTGCAGGGCTGGCAGCAAGTTTGGCGGGATCCACAAATCCTTCGCGTACCGAAGATTCAACGGTGTAGTAGTGAATATCGAAATGCGGTTTTGTATACACGTTGGCGGGTGGATGGCCGGCGGGGTTCCAGTTCAACCAAACATGCTTAAATGGAGTGGCTGCTGCTTTGGGATGAAATTTCAAAACATAATTGTTTTCGTGGTTGTGATCGTCGTGACCGTTGCCACCGTTTTCCACGGGCACACTGTTCAGCGCTTCGTCGGTAATACTAACCGCCACTCTTTCGGGCGCTCCCTGTTTGTTCATCTGGAACCAGGTCCAGGCTTTTCCATTGTGAACTTTTACTTCGGGTCCTTTAAAATAATTGTCGTCCGAATCCTTTTTGCAAGATACAGCCAGTACGCCGACTGCAAAAACCAAGAGAAGTTTTTTCATAAAGAAGTGTTTACAGTTAAATGATTAATGAGGAAGCAAAAATCAGCTATGGCAATGCGTTTATAAAGCAGTTTGGGAATGAACTGTCGAGCAGGGTGTATCAATTGTATCGAATACAAACTGAATACATGTATTCAAATAAAAAAGCAAAACCTTACGGGGCTTCGCTTTTATTACAACTGTTGCCAAAGAAAAACTATTTAAGTTCCGATAGCCATTGCTGCACAAAACTGCGCGCGGTTTCGGTTACATCTTTACCTGCGCGAAAAGCCATTTTCCATTCGGAGGATTTTCTTTCGTATTCAGGGTTTACAAATACTTTTTTATTGTAGCGATCTTTAAGCTCTGCACTGTAGTCTACACCGGCAGTTAAATCAAGAAACTTTTGCAGGCGGGATTTGATAATTACCCGCGGGTCGGTGGGGTATTCCTTGTTCCAATTTTCCAGCTCCTGCGCATAGCGGTTTTTCTTATACTCGTTCTCCCTAACATCACTTTGTACCATTATATCCCACATTTTATGATTGGGGTTCTGGTATTCTTTCAACTGCTTGCGCCCTTGCTCCAGTACAGGCTGCATGGCCTTTTGTAAATCGGGTGTCATCTTTTTGATACTTTCCTCGGTATCCCTGATCATTTTTTCTGTTTTGGCAATTTCTTCTTTCTGCACCTGCTCTTTGGTTCGAACTGGTTTCAGTTCAGGTTCTCCAGGCTTACTTGCCAAACGATCCTTTTCATAAGCCTTTTTAAACTCGGGGCCCATCACGTATTGCTTGGTATAGGTCAGCAAATCTTTTGCAACCGCCGCGCGATTACCAGCGGCAATTTTTTTAAAATTCTTTGCGCCATAATACTGCAGGTAGTTATAATAAAAACTTTCGCGGATGCTTTTTGTCCCTTCCGATTTGTCGATCCCCAACTGTCTCCACAACTCATCGTTGAACCTGGTTGCAGCGCTGAAGGAAAAAAGAAAAAGGGAGACTATTGTCAATATCAATGCCAGGGCCGCAAGGCGGATGAAAACGATGCATTGTTTAAGACTGAGTTTTTTCATAACGAAGATTAAGGTGAATGTTTTTGATTAGGCCGTAAAACTGCATACAAAACATGCGGAAGAGAATAGAACAGTGTATGAACTGCTGCGGCATTAACATGAACTGTATCTCCTTCTCTTATGCAGTTGAATAAATTTGCATGAATTGTACAGGTCATTACCGGCAGCGCTGCCAGCTGCACATAATTTTTCAAGCGGTACAACGCAGTTTCAAACTCCTTATCTCCTCGCAGGCTTCGCTTCAGCCGCTGTTTTCAATTGCATTTCCATCATCATCAACAATTCTTCAAATTATTCGGGCATTGCCCGAAAGAGAACACAAAAAGTTTTATGATTGATACCACTCAATTCATACCGCCTTTTCTTCAATTCAACCGGAGTTTTATGCAAATAGCTTGCTAATTAGTATTTTTAAGCATGCCCCGATTCCTTTCCTTACTCATGCTGATAATTACCGGCACTATCTCTATTGCGCAGGATCCCGGCAAGTATTTGTTTTCACATATCGGAACGAAGGATGGATTGACTTCAGATATTACCATGTCTGTTCGGGAAGACAAGAAAGGTTATATCTGGATCGTAAACGACAACAGCCTGCAGCGATACGATGGCAAGCGGTTTCTAACAATAAGACACGAACCGGGAAACCCCAGGTCATTACCTCCCGGTTTTATATATGGATTGGATATCGATAAGAAAAACCGGATCTGGCTGATGTTCGGCGGTTTTGTGACAGGCTATTTCAGCCAGGAAGATTACAGCTTTCACAAGGTAGAGGTCAATGCATCCAAAGATGAACTTCATCGCGCCGCCGGCGGTATTTTTATTACGCGCGATGGAGAAGTGTTGCTATTAGCTCAGAAAAGAGGAATATACACGTTCAATGAGGCAAAAAATGAGTTTGCTAAAAAATGGAACAGTTTTGAACTGCCTGCGGGACATAGGCCAAATATTATCTTCCAGGGTGAAGACCGCATTTTTTGGATTGCAACAGATGAAGGATTGATCAAGTACAATCCTAAAACCAAAGTTTTTTCATACAAGGGACATAATATCGACAACGATCCTTATATCGAAGCAACAAAAGATTTGATTGGGCTGGGTCATATCCTTTTCGATAAGCAGAAACGACTCTGGCTTGGCGGTTGGGGAGCAAGCGGGATGTATATCAAGAGTTACGATCCTGTGACCGGAAAAATTTCGAATTGGCAAAACCAGATTGGCAAAACACTGGGTGGAAGTTATTATGTCCTGGACGGTTTCAGGGAAACATCGAGCGGCGACATTTGGGTATTTGGCCAGAACCTGTTTGCCAAATTCAACAATGAAACAAAGGTATTTGACCCGGTTTCAAAAAACGTACCGGGCGAGTTCAGCATCCGCTACGATAAGATTAACGATGTAGTCGAGGACCGGGAAAAAAATTTATGGGTAACCTGCGACCGTGGCCTGTTCCGCTTTAATCCTCCGGCACAATTAATTGGCTCGGTAAAAATGCAACGAGTGGGCGATACCACCAACTATACGCCCGATGTAACAGATATCCTTCAACTCAGAAACGGAAATATCCTGGTATCCACCTGGGGCAGTGGTGTTTTTTCTTACGATTCCAACTTCAAACCATTGAAAATAGCTCACTTCATTGAAGCGCATAGGAAGAAAAAAGAAAGCATGACCTGGAGTATGATAGAGCGACCCAATGGCGATATCTGGAGAACGCAGCAGGGAGGCACCATCGTTATTTGGTATGCTGCTTCGGGGAAAACAGAAGTGTTACACCCGGCAGTTTTCGAAAACAGTACCATACGGCAAGTGGCAGAGGATGGCGATGGTAATTTGTGGTTTGGAACGCAGCGGGGTTATGTGGTAATGTGGGACCGGACCAGCAAGGAGTTTATCTTAAAACATAAAACCGAGAGTATTATTCCAAGGCTGATCAGCGATAGCGCAGGAAATATTTGGGTGGCTACGGAATCGAACGGTCTTTTCTACCTCGAGAAAGGAACCGGCAAGATTATCGGCCACTACGTTCGAAACAACAGCGAAAATTCGATTCGCTCGAATGCAGTAAGCGAAGTAGCGCAATACAACGATAGTCTTATAGTGGTGATAGCCGAAGGATTAAACTTGCTGAATATTAAAACAGGCAAAAGTCGGTATATCGGCCCCGAAAATAACCTTCCTACGCTCAACATATACGCAGTTATAACCGATAAACAGGGATATATTTGGATGCCCAGCACGGCCGGGCTTATTAGTTACCATCCGCAGATTCGGAAAATGAGTATCTATTCTTCTCCCGATGGAGTATATACAAACTCATTTAACGGCTCTTCGATGGGAATGCTCAAAGACGGCAGAATTGGAGTAGGCACTTTCCACGACCTGATGATTTTTGATCCTAAAAAGCTCACTGTTTCCAATTATACGCCACCGCCTGTTGAGATCACCGGCATCATACTAATGAACAAGAGGATAAGAGAAGACTCGCTGGCGAAACTTAAGCGTCTCGAACTGATGCACCATCAAAACTCTCTCACCATCGAGTTTTCCACGTTAACTTATCAAAACATGCACCAGGTGTTTTACCAGCTCGAGGGCATGGAAAAAGAATGGCAGGAAGCTGGCCTGTACCAGGCAGTATACAGTTATATCAAACCAGGCAACTATGTTTTTAAAGTAGCCTGCAAAGATGAAAAGGGGAATATCCAAAACATTACCAGTTTGCCCGTTATTGTAAAACCCCCGTTCTGGAAAACCTGGTGGTTCTATAGCCTGCTGGTTATATTTTCTATAAGCGTCTTTCTATTGTTCGATCGCCAGCGGATACGCCGTATCCGCCACGAGCAGGAGATGCGGGCCTCCATAGCAGGTAACCTGCACGAAGAGGTGAATACCGTTTTGCAAAACATTAATGTGCTCAGCGAAATCGCACGCATTAAGGCTGATACGGAGCCGGAGCAATCGAAAGAGTATATTTATGAAATTCAGCAAAAGAGCCGCAACATGGTAGTGGCCATGAGCGACGTGCTTTGGAGTATTGATCCTGCCAACGACAATATGAAAAAAACCCTCGATCGCATACACGAGGTAGCCGAAGCGTTGAAGCATAAACACTCCGTTGAAGTAAATATTCAAACCGATAAAGAGGTGCTGGATTTAAACCTGAGTATGCGCGTGCGCCATGAGTTTATCCTAATCTATAAGCTGGCCATGTTAACACTCATCGAAGAGCTGAAAGCACCTGGAACCACCGTACAGCTCGATTATTCGAAGGGAAAACTGCATCTGCAGATTTTCGCCCTGCATTTGCAACTGCCCCGAAACAACAATGCCGTCAGCAAAAATATCCAGGAAATAAAAACCCGTGCCTCCTATATTCCCGGGGCTACGGTTGACATACAGAGTGATGAAAAAGGCACCTGGATCAATTTCGAAATGAAAAGACATTGATATGGGATGGAAGATGGGTCCGGGATTTTTAAAAAAATCGGGTAGCCAGCATAGAACTTGCTGACGGCAAACTGATAAAAGAATTACGCCGGTACTATTCTTATTCAATAGCCGATCGAAACAATTGTTGCGCTGGTCATTTTTACATTGTAAACCGGCGATTGGAAGTAATCTTTCTCCCCGATTCTTTTAGGTTGGTTGTTCCTGTTTGCGGGCGATATAAGATCGGATGAAATTCAATCAAAACCACCCATCCATACTACCACAAAGTAGTATACAATTCATACGCGGTTTTCCTCAATTCATACAGGGCTCGCTCAACCCATACACGGGCTATCGGCAAGGTTAACAGTTTTTTATAACTTTAATTCTATGGCATTATTAAAATACAGCAAGAACGAGCCCAGGGTACTCGCCTTTATCATGGGCCCCTATGTTCTATTGCTAAACCTGCTGGTTTTCGGCGGCTGTATTTTCGGTTCGTGGTCACTCTTTTTCAAAACATTATCGGTTAGCACGGCTTATTTATTCATTGTTTATTTCGTGTTCGGGCTGGTGGCGATCTTTATCCGAAACCGGCTTCCGGCAGCCAGCGATCTTTTCCGCAGAATTGGAGTGATGCTGCCTGTATTTTATGTACTGAACATTGGCGCCATTTCGGGTTTGTACGGTTTGTACAACTACCTGCAATTGATCGATTGTGTGCCGCGATCCAACCTGCTTCTATGGGCTATTGTATATGCCTGTATTATGAGTACTGTTATCACTTTTATAAATGAAGCCATGGCAAATTGGGAAGCTTGGAAAGCATCGATTACAGAAACAGAGGAATTAAAAAACGCCTACCAGCGAAGCAGGTTATTGGGGCTGAAGGGACAGATCAACCCGCATTTTCTTTTTAATTGTTTCAATACCTTGTCGGGCCTGATCCAGGAGGATGAGGAAAAGGCGGAGAAGTTTTTGGATGAAATGACTAAAGTGCATCGTTACCTGTTACGCAGCGACGACGATTTGCTGGTGCCGGTATCCGATGAAATACGTTTTGCACAATCCTATTTATACCTCATCCGCGAACGATTTGGAACAGCCATTGAATCGTCTATAAACATAACGGAAGCGGCAAAAAACAAACGAATTCCCCCACTGAGCATGCAGGTAGTTCTGGAGAACATTATTTATACCAATGCCATCAGTAAAAAAGACCCCTTGCGGATTGAAGTGACTTGTAATGACGACAGCGAGTTGCGGATAAGGCACAGCATGCACGAAAAAATTATTGTTCAGAATCTCGATATGGACGAAGGGCTCGACAACCTGCTCAATAAATACAGGATGATTCATCCCGCCGGTATCAGTATTCACGAAAACGTAAAAGAGCGGGTAATTGTGTTACCGCTGCTCGAAGAAAAGGAGGTAACTGCATGAAATTAGCGCCAGCGCCAAAAGTTTATGTCATTGGCTGGTGGGTATCGATGCCCATCATCACTTTCATGCTGGCTTATATTATGTACGAAGACAGGATGTTTACCGACTGGCGACCCTGGCTATATACCTATCCCCTGATATATGCGATTGGGTATGTTTCCTGGCGAATTCACAACGAATACGACTATGCACTTCGAAAAAGATTCCCGGGGCTGGAGCATACCAGCAAGCGGGTGTTCTATAAGTTATGGGTAAATGTACTGGTGATGACGCCTTCGGTGCTCGTGATCTTTTTTGTATTCGATTATTTCCGGATTGGCGGCTACCAGGTGGGCAAGGGCGACCTGAAAAACGGTTACCTGGTGGGGCTTTCAATAAATATCATTTTCGAAACACTTTGGGAGGTTATTTATATCATAGACAAATACAAAGAAACCGTGGCAGAAAAAGAGACGCTTAAGAAGATGAACCTGGAGCAAGAGTTTACGAACCTAAAGCAGAAAGTAAACCCACATTTTCTGTTCAATTGCTTTAACACGCTCTCGTCGCTTATATCGGAAGACAAAGACAAGGCGGAGCGTTTTCTCGATGAATTGAGTAAAGTGTACCGCTACCTGTTGCGCAACAACCAGGACGAAATGAGTACCGTTGAAAACGAAATCAAGTTTATTCAAAGTTATTTCCAGTTACTGAAAACACGTCATGGCGAGGGTTTACAGTTGCATATGCAAATCGATAAGAGATGCTATTCCTATCTATTGCCATCGCTCAGCCTGCAATTGCTGATTGAAAATGCGGTAAAGCACAATGTCGTAAGCAAATCCAAACCCCTATCCATTGAAATTTTTACCACTGCTGCCAACCAACTGGTGGTAAACAACAATATCAACCGAAAGCAGCAGAAGGAGAAGTCGACCCGCATTGGCCTGGGCAATATAAAAGCTAAATACGAATTGCTGCACCAGGAGGGCTTCCAGGTAGTGGAAGGCGAGCGAAACTTTATGGTGGTGCTGCCATTGGTTTGGAACCAGCAGTCGATAAAGGAAACCATCGAAGCGCGCGGAAGTGTGATAAACAAAATTGCAGAAGGCAAACAGTAGAATGAATCAACAGAAAAAGCAAACAACTAAAATAAAACCGCTCTTTCACACTGAATCCTTAAATTTAGAGATATGAAAATTCTAATCATCGAAGACGAAGAATTGGCAATAAAAAAACTAAAGAAACTGGTTACAACCGTTGCTCCCGAGGCAGAAGTAGTAGGTGAAGCAGACAGCATTGCAGCCTCGGTAACGTGGATACAGGAAAACCCAGCGCCCGATTTAATATTAATGGATATTGAGCTGGCCGATGGGCAAAGTTTTGAAATCTTCAACCTGGTAGAGGTAAAAAGCCCGGTCATCTTCACTACCAGTTACGACGAGTATGCGCTTAAAGCCTTTAAGGTAAATAGTATCGACTACCTCTTGAAGCCCGTGCAGAAAGAAGACCTTGAAAACGCGCTTAAAAAATTCAATACCCTCAAAAAGGATTATAGCAGTGGCAGCATCAATATGGAAACTCTTGTAAAAGAGCTCCAGCAAAAACTTCAGCCCAAAGAATATCGCAAGCGTTTCCTGGTCAAGAACGCGCAAAAGCTGGTTAGTATTGAAGTGGATGATATCGCCTATTTTTATAGCGATGGCAGGCTGAACTTCTTCAAAACAAACGACAATAAGAAATTTGTGGTCGACTACACCATGGACGAATTGGAAGACATGCTCGATCCTGAAAAATACTTCCGCATCAGCCGTTCGTTTTATGTTTCGGTAAACAGTATCGATAAAATTGACGACTATTTCGGAAACCGACTTATTCTCCAGCTAAAACCTGCGGTGGATAAAGAAGCATTGGTAAGCCGCGAAAAAGTGACCGACTTTAAAAAATGGATGGGCAAATAGCCATTTTGAATAAAGGCTAATACCGAATGGCTGAATCAATACGAAATACTTGTTTTGGGTAAGCGGAACTAACAGTAACGATCAACTTTTTTGATGAGGGGTTAATTTTACTCAACTGTATTCGCTTAATAGAAGTGGAAAAAGGAAAGCAACCTGCGTTTTCCGGATTTTCCCATTTTTTCTGCGTTTTTTTCCCATTGGATAGTTTTAGTCTTAAAGGAAATTTACATCCTGGTCAGTAACCACCGGCTGCAAGAGTTCGAATATTGCGGAAGGTGAGTATACACCAGGTGCTTTCCTATTAGTTGCGGGCGGCTTAGTTCAATACAGCTACCCGTGGCCGGGCTTTGCCGCTTGTTGGGCGGTGCCCGAAAATCTAATGGGGGTGGTGGCGGGGGAGGGAGGGCCCCAGCCGGGGGAGCACGCAGAAAAAATCCAAATCCCCCAGTCCAGCAACAAGAAAAATAAATTAGTCCGCACAATCATAGAGTACGGACTAATTCTTTTCAAAGGATAAGTCACAGGCTAATTTCTTCCATCTCCTGAATTTTTTTATCCCGATCAGGCAATACGATATTCATCCGCCTCGGCTTAATCTTTATCACCGAATCAATAATTACTTTATCGTTATTGTCGGCAGCCGCCTGCAAAATATCAATCACCATCTGCCTCGCCTCTTTCAATTGCTCAATTCTTTCTTTTGAGCTGGTGCAGGATTCACCGAAACGCTCTTCGGAACTGAAATTCTTCAGGTGATGAAAATTGATTTTGCTGTTGATAAGCGCTACCAGGATATCTTTCGCATCCGCCGGATCAAAGGTTCCGGCAATAAGCTGTACTTTTTCTGTTCTGGGCATGAGTTTTTTATTTCGTGTTATTAAATACACGATCTCTTATGATAGAGTATCGCGATTACTGATTGGGGAAATTTCTGCCGGGAATAGTTTTCTAATCACACCGGTAAACTACCTAAGCGGGCACCCCTTCACTCACTTCAATTACAGACTCCAGGTGAACTTTTTTGTGCTTCGATTGCACCAACTGCCGAAGTTGGTACAAATCGCGCTGCAATTTTTTAATCCTGTCTTCCCGCATCTTGATATCCTCTTCGTTGCTGCTGCGGTTGATCTTGTCTTCGTGGAATTTTATTTTTACGTGAATCATCTGCGTGATGATATCCAATGCCTCTTTTGAGTTAAACTCACCCTGAATTAATTGAAGGTTCATGGTTCTGTTTTTTATTGACCCTGGCCCAGCGAAAACGCAGGCTTCGAGTCGAACATGTAAAGATTTTCAGTTTTAATTACATCGATATCACGATCGATGGCGCTGTTGAGAAGATGTACAATTTCCTTTTTGCTCAACTGTCGATCATCTCTCGCCTTAAAGCGACAGCGCCAATGATCGGTGCAAAATGTTTCCTCGAATCCTTCGGGCCAAACCTTGATACCACGGTTGGTAATCATCGATAGCTCAGCCTCGCCCGAATTGAGTTGCTTAACAATTCCTGCCAACTCATCCGGGTTGGTTCCTTTCCAGTGAACAAACACATCTACCCCTACCAATTCCTTAAGCCTCGGTTGCTTGCGGGTATATTTAGGCAACTTCAATGCAGGCCCCTTTGCATAAGTTACCGGTTTCAATATTTCCGGTTTTTGACCCAGGCGGCTAATTACTGCTTCGGCAAACTCCCTTGTTCCCACTTTTTGCTTACTGGTACCTTCCTTATAAATATCGTAGGTATGAACTCCATCTTCAATTGCCTTTAACCAGGCGTTCTGAATTTTTTCTGCTACCTCTGTTTGCCCGATATGGTTGAGCATCATAATAGCACCCTGCAGCAAACCCGAAGGATTGGCTACGTTTTGCCCGGCTCTACGGGGAGCCGAGCCATGTATTGCCTCAAACATGGCACAGGTCTCCCCGATATTAGCCGAACCGGCAAGCCCTACCGAGCCTGCAATTTGTGCCGCCACATCCGAAAGTACATCCCCGTAAAGATTAGGCATTACAATTACGTCGAAGGCCTCGGGACTATCCGCCATTTTCGCCGCCCCAATGTCGATGATCCAATGTTCGTTTTCAATCCCAGGATATTCTTTTGCAATTTCTTCGAAAACACTATGAAACAGTCCATCCGTTTGTTTCATAATGTTATCCTTCGTAAAACAGGTTACTTTTTTTCGCCCATATTGTTTTGCATATTCAAAAGCGTACCGGATAATCTTCTCGCAACCCGGACGGCTGATCAGCTTCAGGCATTGCACCACTTCATCGGTTTGCTGATGTTCAATACCGGCGTACAGGTCCTCTTCGTTTTCACGCACAATCACGATATCCATTTGTGGATGTTTGGTGGCAACAAATGGATGCAAGCTTACACAAGGACGTATATTGGCATAAAGTCCGAGGAATTTGCGCGTGGTTACATTCAGGCTCTTGTATCCTCCGCCCTGCGGTGTAGTAATAGGGGCTTTCAAAAAAACTTTGTTGCGGCGAATCACATCCCACGACTCTTTGGCAATACCGGAGGTGTTGCCCGCGAGATACACTTTTTCGCCAACTTCTATTTCTTCCACCTCAATGGCAGCTCCTGCAGCCTTGAGGATGTTTAAGGTGGCATCCATTATTTCAGGACCGATGCCATCGCCTTTTGCTACCGTAATTTTTTGCATGGTGTTGATTTGACAACACAAAGATGTAAAGCAGGTTTCATAAATTATCATTTAAATTTGAAATGAAATCCATAAATATTATTTATGAACTATACCCTGCACCAGTTGCGCATCTTCGCCAAAATTGCTCAAACGCAAAGCATTACCCGCGCGGCCGAAGAGCTGCATCTTACCCAACCCGGCGTATCTATTCAGCTAAAAAATTTCCAACAGCAATTCGATATTCCGCTTACGGAAGTAGTAAACAAAAAACTTTTCATAACAGATTTTGGAAAAGAAATTGCAGCAGCGGCAGAAAACATACTCAACGAAGTTTATTCGATCAACTATAAAACGCTTGCGTACAAAGGCCAGCTTACCGGCCGTTTAAAGATTGCCGTGGTATCGACAGGCAAATATGTTATCCCTTACTTCCTTTCCGATTTCCTGAAACTCCACCGGGGCATTGAGTTGGAACTGGACGTTACCAATAAAGCCAGGGTAGTGGAAAGCATTGGAAAAAATGAGATTGATTTTGCACTCGTATCGGTTTTGCCCGACGCCTTAAAGTTGAACAAAATAGAACTGATGCAAAACAAGCTGTTCCTTGTGGGCAACCGCGACGAAAAGTTTCAACAAAAGCTCTACGATAAAAAGATATTCGAAGAACTGCCTCTTATCTACCGCGAAAAAGGCTCGGGCACCCGTTTTGTGATGGAAAAATTTATCCGGAAAAACAAAGTTCCCGTTATCAAAAAAATGGAACTCACTTCCAACGAAGCAGTAAAACAAGCCGTGATTGCGGGGCTCGGTTATTCCATTATGCCGCTGATTGGTTTGAGAAATGAGTTAACAAACGGGCAGCTCCAGATAATACCGGTAAAAAACTTCCCCATACGCTCCGTATGGCATCTGGTATGGTTGCCCGGAAAAAAACAAACACCCGTCGCAGCCGCCTTCCTGCAATACGTAAAAAAGGAAAAGGAAAGAATCATCCACGAAAAATTTGGTTGGTTCGAAGCGTACTGACATTCGATTCTTTTGCCTATATTCACCAAGAGGTTGCTTGTCCGTAAGGATAGGCAACCTTTATTTTTTAAAACCAACCGCTATGACTGCAGAAGAATTGCTTATGGGTTATACCCGCTCCCATAGCTGGGACGAGATGATGGCCATCGATTCCATACGTGTGCCTTATCAAAATCTACTGCAATCCATTGGACAGTTGAGTGTAGAAAATCTTCGTCAAAAAGATGTACTGGCCGGCGAATTGTTCATGAGCCAGGGAGTAACATTCACAGTATACAGCGACAATGCCGGTATTGAACGCATCTTTCCCTTCGATATACTGCCCCGCATCATTACAGGCACTGAATGGGAACAAATTGAATCGGGTATCAAACAACGGTTGCGGGCATTGAATTTGTTCCTGAAAGATGTTTACCACGACCAACAAATAATTAAAGACAATATTATCCCGGCCTGGTTAATTGCTTCGTGCCCTCATTTTACGCGCGAAGTATTCGGGATTGATGTGCCTTACGATATCTATGTTCATATTTCCGGTATAGACCTTATAAGAGGCGAAGACGGAAAATTTTTTATTCTCGAAGATAACCTGCGCACGCCATCGGGTGTATCGTATATGCTCGAAAACCGGGAAGTGACCAAGCGTTTGTTTTCTGATCTATTATCGGCCAATAACGTGCGCATGGTGAATAATTATCCCCTGCTGCTGCATTCGATTTTACTTTCGCTATCGCCGCGGCCGGTAAGCAATCCAACCGCTGTAATTCTTACTCCCGGAATTTTTAATTCCGCCTATTACGAACATACTTTCCTTGCCCGCCAAATGGGTGTACCGTTGGTAGAAGGCAGGGACCTCGTAGTAAGCAATCACAAAGTATTCATGAAAACTACGCATGGCCTCGAACAGGTAGATGTTATCTATCGCCGCATCGACGACGAGTTTCTTGATCCGCTGGTGTTTCGACCCGATAGCATACTCGGTGTTCCGGGCCTGATGGGCGCTTATCGCAAGGGCACCGTTGCAATTGTAAATGCAGTGGGGAATGGAGTTGCCGACGATAAAGCCATTTATGCCTATGTGCCCGATATCATTCGTTACTATCTCAACGAAGAGCCCATACTTCCCAATGTTCCCACTTATCTTATGAACGATTCAGGCTCGAGAGAATATGTATTCAACAATATCACGAATATGGTACTGAAGAGAACGAATCAATCGGGAGGCTATGGAATGCTGATGGGAAACAATGCCTCGGAAGAAGAAATCAATAAGTTTAAGACAGAGGTCGAAAACAATCCCCGCGATTTTATTGCGCAGCCCATCGTTAAACTTTCTACTGTTCCCTGTTTTATTGAAGGAAAGTTCAAACCAAGGCATGTAGATCTCCGGCCCTATGCGCTTTGCGGACCTGCGGGTATCGAGATAGTTCCCGGTGGTTTAACCCGCGTGGCCCTGCGCGAAGGATCGCTGGTGGTAAACTCATCGCAGGGAGGGGGAAGTAAGGATACCTGGGTGGTAGATCTTTAGGTTTTGAAATGGCCAAATAATAATAAACGAATGTATAAACCATGTTAAGCCGTATTGCCGACTCGATGTACTGGTTGAATCGATATGTAGAACGATCGGAGGGATTATTACGCATGCTGCATACCAGCTATGTTCTTTCGCTCGATAAGGGACCTTATGGCTTCAATACCTGGAGGCCGATGTTGCAGATCTTCGCCGGCCTGCCCGAAACATCGATACACAAATTGGAGAACAATCCAACCGAAGCCGTATGCCTTTTATTACTCGACAGCAAGAACCTGAACTCACTCAAGGTAAATCTCAATCGCGCGCGCGAAAACGCGAGGGGAATGCAGGATCATATTACAAAGGAAGTTTGGGAACAGGTAAACCATTTGTATCATCTTATCAATAATCCCAAAACAGAGCAGCAATTAAAAAGTAACGATGCATTGGCCGCCATAGAACTCTTGCTGAAGAATTGCCTTTTATATACCGGCATTACCGATAGCACCATGCCAAGAGGAATGAGCTGGAGCTTTATGAGCCTTGGAAAATATATCGAACGCTGCCTGGTTACTATCGATATGGCCGACCGGCACTATCAAACCATCGGCTACGATATGTCGCAAAGCAAGGATATACTCTATTGGCGCAGCCTGCTATTTTCCTTATCGGGCTACGAGTTTCATTTGAAAAACTACCGGAGCACCGACTATAATTACAATGTGGCGCACCAGGTAATATTCAATCCTCTCTTCCCCCATTCCATCATGTATTCACTCTCCCGGTTAAAAAAATACCTCGATGATGCCGTAAGAGAAAACAACCCGGCGGAAAAATATTCCTTACTCAAGCAATTCGGTCGCTTATACAGCAATGTAGAGTTTGCCGATTTCGATTGGATCAAGAGAAGTGGGCTGCCCGATTACCTGCAGGAAACACGCAGCAATTTATTACAATTTAGCCGCGCACTCAGCCAGTCTTTCTTCTCTTATTCTTAAGTTTGCAACATGCCTGTTTTCAGAATACATCACATTACCAAATACGAATACGAAAAGCCTGTTGCCGAAAGCGTAAACGAAATAAGGATCTTTCCTTTCCAGAACGCGGAGCAGGAAATCCTTCAACACGAATTGCTTATTACCGATCAGCCCGAACTGCAGGTATTCAACGATTATTGGGGAAACCGAACCGGTTTATTCAGTCTAATTCACGCACACAAACAATTGGTGATTGAAAGCAAGCTGGTAGTTCGCACCATTGCTTCATCTCAACTGCAAATAAATTTTCACAGCGGCTTTGATGAATTAAAAAATGAATGGGAAAGTAATTTGCAACTGATCGAGCTCACCAAACCCGATGCAATCGCAAAACAATCGATCATCGTGCAGTTCTGCCGGGATTTATACCAGCCGGGAAGAAGCGTAGCACAGGTGGTGGAAAAAAGCAGCGAGTTTATCTTCAAAAATTTCAAATACACAAAAGGCATTACTACTATCGAAACCACCGTTGATGAAATTCTGGATCACCAGGGAGGTGTGTGCCAGGATTTCGCTCACGTATTATTGCAGATACTGCGAACGCTGGGTATTCCCTGCCGTTATGTGAGTGGATATATCTGTCCGCACAAAAACGGTATGCGCGGCGAAGGCGCCACCCATGCATGGGTAGAAGCCTGGATACCTGCTTATGGATGGGCCGGTATCGATCCCACCAACAATGTTTGGGTAACAAACAATCATGTAAAGCTTGCCGTTGGAAGAAATTTCAGCGATTGCAGCCCTGTTAAAGGAACGTTCAAAGGTCCGGCCAAACAAGATTTATATGTTTTGGTAAGTGTTGGATACGAAGACGGCGCTGTATTCGAAGAAACCAACCATGTATTGATGAACAAACAGGAATTGTCGGAACCAGGGCCCCTCATTACAGAATCACCCGAAATTCAACAGCAGCAATAATTTTATTGAGTTAAAACGGTATAAGGGAAAAATTTAACCACAAAGAGCACGACGAAAAACACAGGGAACGTGGGCGGAAGATATGGCTGGTTGCTCCTTGTGTCCCCTCTGCCCTCGGTGGCTTCTCCCTCCCACCCCGATTCGCCTGGTCACGAATCCGCAATTACATGCTTTTTATTACAAAGCACAAAAGTTACACCCGGGAGTTTGCCATCATTCTCCTCCGCTTCTCTGTTTCTCTGCGGTAAAAAAGTCCTCGCAACGAAGCCACGCCGCAAAGGTTTAGTTTCGCGCTCCGCCAGGATTCGTGAACACACAACCCATGGCTTGAAAAAAAAGTAAACAATAAAATCTCCTGGTACTTAATACAGAATCGCTGTGCTTAACAGCATTGTTTGGTCTTGATTGGCTATCTCTTTGCTTGCAAAGCACCCAGTTGCTTCCCGAATCTTTCAATTGCAAAATTGCCAATCTGTCTTCCCTGTATAACTCCGTTCTCTACCGCATCACGATAATGAATGCCGCCGTATAAACGCGAAACAGAAGCTTCTGCGGCGGCACGTGAAAAAGATTTGAATGTACGCACCGGCAAACCAAATTCTGTTTCCGTATTATCGCTGAATGCAAAATTCTCCCCGAATATTTTTGTAAGCACCACCGCCGCCGCATTCGACGCTACGCTATGACCGGAAGTATATTCGGGAAAAGGCGGAGTTTGCAACAGTGGCTTCCATTGCGGATCCAATAAACGCCGAATAGCTGTTTCGGGACGAACACGATTGCTCCGGTATTTTTCTTCCCAACAACTTATAAATGCATCGGCCAGGCTAATGGCCAGTATTGCATGAATGGCCACTGTTTGCTCAAAACTTTTTCCGGCCTTATGGCAGGCAATACCTACTATACCCATCCAATGTCCGCCGGGAGAAATCTTCTTTAATCCAAATTCTATATGCCCGATTTGTTGCAAGGCAAATGGATTGCAATCCCAAAAATTAGCGATAGCCCGCTTTTGTTTGTTCAGGCGATTTCCTGTTGCATACACTTCCCGCAACTGTTTCATGAAAGAAGAGGAAGCACTGGTATCGTACGCGGCCGGTGGCTGTGGCCGAAACTGATCTGCTTTTTCGAGAAGAAATGGACGCAATCTTCCCCAATGCGGTTCAAGCGCCTGCATATAACCCGGCGCAGTAGGCTGCCAATATGCGGGATCGCTTTGCGGGGTGTATTTGGTTAACCTGCTCAATTCCCGAAAGCGATCAGCATTCACATACTGCAATAATTGATGCACTACACTGTCGCCGATTTTTTTTCCGGCCAATACCTGCTGTTCACTTAATCCTTTTACCCTCGCGTCTTTTACCAGCGAATCCATCAAACCCTGCATACCCGGCCCCGATGGCAATAAGCGGGCCGACATACGATACAAACTATATAAAACAGTAAATGATGATTCGGTCTTTGCAAGATCGTCTGCGCTCACGTTTATTTCTTTCCACTCATTTAATACCGCGGCATAAGAAAAAAATTTTCCCTTAAAAAAAGATTGGGTTTCATTTGCCGCGAGGCAGATATATGCGTAATACCGGCTGGCCGCTACGGGCGAAGTAACATCGTTCACCATTACATCGGTAGCCTGCTTGAGCGCGCGAATATAGTCTGAAGTTTTGTACACAGGTTGTGCCCTTCCCGCAACAAAAAACAATAACGATAATATTATACAGCCAAATCGCAACATCTATTTATAGTTAAAAATTTGAGGTATCGCATTGCCAATACCAACTACTATCGCCTTTCTGTTTCCCTGCTTTATAGGAATTATATCGCGCGTTTGGCCCTTTAACGAAAGTCCGCTTTCTGTTTGGGGGATATAATGGAAATTACCCTTGCCATCGCCCGAAAGCAATACTCCATAGTTTGCATCGATGCGGCCAATCTTGATCCTTGTTTCCAGCACATTCCCCGCAAGCAGTATATCGATATTTCCATCGGCATTAAAATCGTCGCAGGCAATGGCATATACCGGGCTATAGCTGGCAAGCCGGGGTAGGCGGCGTATTTCGAATCGTCCATTCTTGTTTTCCCACCAAACCGTTTCAAAAAAATCGGCACTTAACGAATCGCTGTTCTTTCTTTGTTCGGAACTAAGAATATCATCTATGGAGGCGGAGGAATAAGAATCGTACGTAGGATATTTTTGCCGCCAACTCACTACCTGGTCCGTCAGCTCATCCCTGCTTGCCATGGGATAACTCTTTCCCTCAATATAATAACAAAGCAATGGATCGATGGAACCATTCTGATCATAATCGGCATAATAAAGTGTGACTGGCTGTTCGCTGCTCACCTGCAACTGGCTATTGATTCCCCAATTGCCGGTTACCATATCCATGTCCCCATCTTTATCGAGGTCGGCCAATACGATGCGGTTCCACCAACCTCTTTTTTCCTGGTCAAAATATTCCCTGTTTTTTGGCTCCAGCTTTTTCCCATTATTGATATAAGCCTGAATGGGCTTCCATTCTGCTGCTACCAGTAAATCGGGTTTTTTGTCGTTATTTATGTCGATCCACGCTGCATCGTTTACCATGCCTGCTTGTTGTAACGCAGGCGCCCAGGCCAAAGTTCCATCAGTAAAATTTCCTTTCCCGTCGTTGATCAAAACAATACTCGGAGAAGAATTGGGATACTCTCCTGGTATCACCCGCGTTCCCACAAAAAGATCCTGGTCCCCGTCTCCATCAATATCGGCTGCACGAACACAGGAGCCACTGAATGGCAGGTAAGGCAATGCGCTCTTCTTTATACTGAATATTCCGTTGTTATTAATGTAAAGTCGATCCTGCAATAAACTATCGTTTTTGTCGAGCGAATATCCGCCCGATACGATGTACAAGTCTTTGTCACCATCATTATCTGCATCAAAAAAGATAGCGTCGGTTTCTTCGCGCGCAGCAGGTTCCCATTTGGTTTGCGTATAGATGGAAAAAGTGCCGGTTTTTGTTTGCAGAAGAATATGACCGTTCTGCCCCTTTCCTCCGCAGATATACAGGTCTTCAAGTCCATCGCTATTAACATCGGCTTTTGTAATGCGGGGCCCCGCACCCGAAATCATATAAGGTAATAAAGGTTGAATTTTGAAATCGTTCACCATCTCCGTTCTATGCTGAAACGGAACGGAGATAGATGAAGCGCTGAAGATATAGGATGAACTATATTGAAAGGAATAATCACCATCAGGTTTATAGCCGATTGTCATTTCTTTATTGAGCAATACATTTTGTATCAATTGCCGTTTTCCATCGGGCCATACGATGCGGATAGAATCCACCTGGGAAGAAGGCAAGCCAATATGCATGGGCGCCTGCATGGCCGACTGAAATCCATGTACCGGGTAGTTTTCCTGTACAACGATATCTTTCCCCGAATAAACCAAGACGCGGGCGCCTATGGCAAATGTGTTTTTACCGGGCATGTTTAATCGAAGGCGAAGATAATTTCCACTCTTTCCTGTTTCCATCAATTGGTTCCGGTATATTGCTGCGGTATCGTTCATTTTATTGACGACGAGATCAAGATCGCCGTCGTTATCGAGATCGGCATAGGCTGCGCCATGCGACAGATCCTCTTCTTCAAAACCCCATTCGAGCGAGCGATCGGCAAAGCGAAGTCCATCCCTGTTCTCAAAGAAATAATTGTGAAGAGGCGTTATTTTAATTCCCTGCAGCATCTGGAACATGCGCTCACTTGGTTTTCCCTGCAAAAATTTCAATCGTTCGTTTGCATAAAACTTTACAAAATCGCGATTGATCATATCCCGGCCATAACCATTGGTCACGAAAAGATCTTTTTTGCCATCGTTGGTGAAATCGGCAAATAAAGCGGCCCAGCTCCAGTCGGTATTCGAAACTCCGCTCAACTGTCCTATTTCGCTAAAGCTATTGTCGCCATTATTCAGTTGAAGCATATTGCGCATCAACTGGTGATGAAAACCATTTTGCACCTGGTTATTGTACAGCTCGTAGTTATCGGGAGCGTATAACAATTTCTGCCGTTTATTATCGGCCGGCAACATATCGAGGGTGAAGATATCCATCCAGCCGTCGTTGTTGATATCGGCAATATCGGCTCCCATGGAAAAATTGGAGATATGCCCCAATTGTTGTTTAAGCGATTCGGTAAATGTTCCGTTTTGATTATTGATATAGAGATAATCTTCTTCCACGTAGTCGTTGGTTACGTACAAATCGGCCCAGCCATCGTTATTGATATCCGATACAATGGCGCTGAGGCCGTATCCGAGTGGATTGGAAATAATGCCCGCGTGTAAGGTGATATCTGCAAACTTGTTCCCATCGTTGCGATACAAACGATCGCCGGCGCCTTCGTCGACCATTTTCTTGACGAAGGCCGCGTCAAAATTTCGAAGGTTCTTGACATTGTGGTTGAGGACGAAAAGATCGAGATCATTGTCGCGGTCAAAATCAAAAAAAACAGCGTGAGTGCTATAGCCCGCGTCGGCAATTCCCCACTGTTCGGCCTGTTCGGTAAATGTGAGGTTCTTATTGTTGATATAAAGTTGATTTTTCCGAAGACCGGGTTCTACATCGCCCGAATAGCAAACATAGATATCGAGATAACCATCGGCATTAATATCGACTACAGTAACACCCGTTTTCCATCCACGTTTACCTTCTATTCCCGCCTTACGGCTGATGTCTTCGAATTGCCAATTGCCTTTATTGAGATAAAGCGTATTGGAAAAAAGATTTGAAGTGAAGAAGACATCGATCAAACCATCGTTATTGAAATCGCCAGTGGCAACGCCGCCGCCGTTATAATAATATTCGTAGGTAATGATATTGAGGGCAGGTGTTTCAACCAGTCGATTTTGAAATGCAATTCCTGTTTCGGCAGCCGGGAGTTTTTTGAAGAGAGCCTGGCCAGCAGAATTACCAACCAATACCACCAAACAGGCGATGCTACACAGCAGGGTTTTATTCATGTTGTAATTTACTATAAACAAATAACCTGCTCCCGGGTGGGAGCAGGTTAACCTTAACCATAAAAATAAAAGTCAAAACACAAGCTTATTGATCCCACCAAACCTTGGTTGTCCAGTTATCGGCTCCCTGGCGCGCCACTGCAGCGCTTAGATTACTTCCGTTCAAACCGGCCTCACTGGCAGGATATTGAAATCTTCTGGGGATAACGCCACCGGTATAGTTGCCCGGGAAATTCACCGGCGTTAATACAGGATAGCCGGAACGACGCCAGTTTGCATGCGGTTCGTATCCGTCGAGGAACGAAGTAATATAGTATTGTTCGTTAATTGCCTGTAAGCGTGCTGTAGTGCCTGCCGGGAAGGGAATGGTAACATTCGCATAGGTAGTAATAGCTGCATCGTCGAATAAAGAGCCAGCCGCGCCGTATAACTTCAACTGATTGATTGACGATCTTACCCCATCACGAAAATACTGTTCTGCGGTGCCGCTTGTGATCCATCCTCTTTCCCTTGCCTCGGCCAGCAATAAAAGTGTTTGACCATGCGATATAAGAATATTGGGCACATTGTCTTTTGCAAAATCGGAACGCAGTTGTGAATAGGTTTCAATTCCTGTGAAGCCATTCGGATCTGTTCCGCTGGGCAATCCCTTTTGAATCAGGGGATCGTCGTTTTCTGTGCCAATATTGGGAGAAGATGTTGGCCCTGTTCTAACTACCGACAATATGCGTAAACGAGGATCAGCCTTTGCCTTCAGCATATCAATAAAGAACTTCGAAAACTTAAATGAGTAGTTCGAAAGTTCGTTACGTCCGCCGGCAAAATAACCCAATACATTGCTATTAGGATTATTGTATGCTCCGGAGATATGATTAATGCGGAACGACTCGGTATAATCGGCAATTACACCACCAGCTACTGCTTTTTGTACACCTGCCTGCGCTGCGGTAGCGTCTTTTTTCGACATACGCATGGCAACGCGAAGCATCAGCGAATAGGCAGCTTTTTTCCACAGGTTAACATTACCGTTATAACTGGATATATCGCCTTTAAAAGGTTTCGTGGCATCGAAGGCCTTTGCTGCTGCATCCAGGTCGTTGATGATATCTGCCAGAATCGCTCTTTGTTCGTCGTACTTAGGAGCAAATTTTCCTTCCAGGAATCCTTTGCCGGCTTCGGAGTAGGGAATATCGCCATAGCTATCTGTGAGACGGAGGAAAACAAATGCTTTCAGGACTCTCGCTGCGCTGTTGTAATTCGCGTCCTCGGGAACAGCTTTTGTTTTTTCAACCAGGTTCACAAGATTCTTCACAGCATTCCCGTAATAGGAATCCCATAATGCTGAGTTATAACCCTCGTTAAAATTATACTTGTCGCCCTGCGGCCATGCCAGGGAAGCAAAGTGCTGAATAAACTGGGTGGTATAAATGAGATTGGTTCTCCACGCTTCATATTCACCTCCCGATGTTGCAAGAATACCCTGTGTAAAAAGGATATCTGTTGCAAGATTTGGCAACGTAGTGGGGTTGACGTTTACTTTTTCAAAGTCTTTGGTACAACCCGAAAAAGTTATAGCTCCCACCAGTAACCCGTATATAAGCTTCTTGATTTTCATATCTAATTATTTTAAAAAAACTGATAGTAGGTTATTAAAATCTCAGGTTCACATTAACTCCCATTGAACGCACGGGTGGAACGCCGTACCATTCAAGACCTTGTCCGTTACCGGAGTTGTAAGTCGACTCAGGATCAATATTAGGAACGTGTTTCTTAAGAATGGCAAGATTACGCCCTACCAGCGATACCGAAGCTCCCTTGAACGGTGTGTTGCGGAACAACGACTGAGGTAGTCTGTAGCCAATGATTACCTGGCGAAGTTTAATGAAATCGGACTTATAGATAAATGCGTTGGATATATTCAGTCCAATACGCTGATAGTAATCCTGTGCTGCTACTCTTACTGCATTGGGCTGGCCGGTTGTTTCGTCGATGCCTTCGGCTACTATACCACCTTCTCTTCCTACCAGTGTATTTTGATGTAACCCACGGAAGGTTGCAAAGTCGTTGGTACCTGAATACATGTATCCTCCAAAACGACCATCAATGAGGAATTCAAAATTAAAGTTGCCGAAACGGAAGCTGTTTGTAAGTCCCAACGTAGTGGGAGAAACACCTGTTCCTACAGCAATCTGGTTACCTCTTTGGGGGAATCCGTCTTTAAGCAAAATTTGTCCTTTATCATTCCGCTTATAATCGATTGCCATCACCTGGCCAAAAGGTTTGCCCGCGATATGGTCTACAAAAGCAGTGAGAGAACGTGCCTGTGCGATACGGGCTGTTGTAAGCTGATCGGATATTTTATCTACTATATTCTTGTTGTATCCAACGTTGAATGAAACATCCCAGGTAAAGTTGCGGTCTTTGTATGGGGTACCATTCAGCAAGAGTTCTATTCCCTTATTGGTAACCTGCCCGATGTTGATCAACACTGCACCAAACCCGGATGTTTGCGAGATCTGGCTGCTGATTATATCATCCGTTGTTTTACGGTTATACACCGTAAAATCAATACCGAACCTGTTGTTGAACATGCGGGTTTCGAAACCTACTTCATAAGAAGTCACTTTATAAGGAAGAAGGTCTTTGTTAGGAATAGTGTTGGTACCGATGTTTCCAACGGGCAGACCATTAAATGTATTACTGCTAAGCGCGTACTGCAGGGTCAATCCGTATGGATCGCGGTCGCCGCCCACCTTTGCCCAGGAAGCTCTCACTTTAGCGTAGTCGAAAATCGCCGGGAGTTTAACCGCCTCCGATAAAATAAAGCTGGCAGCTACCGAGGGGTACAAAAGGGACCAGTTATCGGGTGATAAGGTAGAGTACCAATCGTTACGCGCAGTAACCGTCAAATAAAGATAGCGGTTGTAGGAAAGTTCGGCAGAACCGAAAACGGAATTAATCCTGTTTTCATTATAACCATAGTACGTATTCTTTTGCTGCAGGTTATTGATGTTATAGAAGCCGGGAGCAAAAAAATTGTTTCCATTATAACCCTGTACTTCATCTATCCTTGCCATGCGGTTTCCTCCAACGAAAGCATCTAACCCAATCGCCTTGGTTATATCTTTTCTAACACCCAGGATCAATTCTCCATTAAACTCCCTGAATCTTGTGGTACTTTGATCGTTAATCTGGCCTCCTGGTGAGTATTGTGTTCCGGTAGGAGTAACTTCGAAATTGTAACGCGTGTACTGATCGGTACCTAAACGGCCACGCAAGTATAACCATTTGGTTATATCATAACGGGCTTCAACTGCACCGATGATTCTGTCGCGCGCATCTTTTTGCTGGAAATCTTCTACCGCCCAATAAGGGTTGGTCACAAAAGGATTGTTATTGAATTTATTTTCTCCATTCGTTGTTGGATCAAGCTTACTGTCTTTGAAAGTTTCCACGCTCCAACTGGTAGGCATCAGTCCAACTGTAAAGTTCCCGTTGCCCGGGGAGTCGGAAAGACGAGGCCTGTTTTTTGTACGTTCGCGTACATAGCGCACACTAACGTTCACACTCAGGTTATCGACCGGGTTCATGCCTACGTTCAACGCGAAATTATTTCTCCGCAGGGTTGAGTTGGGTATAATACTTCTATTGTCCAGATCCGACATAGTAAAATTAAACGTTGCCTTTTCTGTACCACCCGACAAGATAACCGAGTTATTGAAGTTGGTGCCGGTGTTATAGAATTTCTTGAGGTTATCTTTCACTGCGCTATAAGGTCGCGATACACCGTCCCATTGTACCACCGGTCTGCCATCCAGCTTGCCGCCCCAGCTATTGATAGGAATACCATTGGCACCTGCCTGTGTAGTGGGAGCAACACCATTGGTTCCATGACCATACTGGTACTGCCAATCAGTAACCTGTATTATTGATTCGGCCATAAAATTGCTATTCACCTCAACCCGCATGCCCTTTCCTTTCGAGCCTCTTTTGGTGGTAATGAGGATTACCCCGTTTGAGGCACGAGCCCCATACAAAGCAGCTGCATTGCCCCCTTTTAACACAGATATACTTTCAATCTCGTCGGGGTTAAGCATCTGGATGCCATCACCGGCATCTCTTCCACCCCATTCTCCGGCAGAACCGCGATTGCTATTGTCGATTGGAATTCCATCTACCACATATAATGGCTGGTTACTACCAGAAAGAGAAGTATTACCTCTCAGGATAACCCTGGTAGAGCCACCCGGACCGGTAGCTGTTGTTGCTACGTTCAATCCGGCTACTTTACCAACCAGGTTGTTTACGATACTGTTTGTTCTGGCTTCGGTTAACTCATCTCCTTTTACTTCAGAAAATGCATAACCCAGGGCCTTTTTTTCTTTTCGAATACCCAATGCTGTTACAACCACTTCATCCAGTTGCTTCGCAGCCTCGGCCAGTTCAATAACAACCGAATTACTGTTGGCTTCAACGGTAAAGTCGAGATTTGAGTAACCAATAGAAGATACCTCTAACACTATCCGTCCGGTGGGAACGTTTAGTGAGAATCGGCCTTCTACGTCGGTGGATGTGGAAGCAGTCTGTCCTTTTACTTTTACTGTAGCAGAAATAATTGGATTGCGGGTCTTCCCTTCTACTACCGTTCCAGTGAGCTGTCGCGTCTGTGCTGTTGCGCTCAAAATACTCAACATGCACAGCGCCCACACGATGATTCGTCTCATTTGATTGTGTTTTGGTTTTAACAATATTGTTGAATCGCTTCCGGCTTCTTACCGGTGCCGGAACGGGTTTTACAAAAAAGGGTGGATCAGTTGTTATTAGATAAGCTTCCGGACGCATCCATCGGCTCAGGAAAGCATTTGTTTGGCACGGAAAATATCGCCATGGGTTCCCTTCTCAAAATTCTCCATCACCAATGCAGCAGCACCAATAAGTTCAGCTTCGTATCCGAGCAACGATACCTGTGTTTTTGTGTAGGCGCCCAATCGCGGAATACAATGTTCGTTCAGGGCCTGGTGCACCGGTATATCCAGTATTCTTCCTAACAGGGAACCACGACCGCTCAATATTATCAGCTCCGGGTTAAGAATATGAATCAGTATCGCGGCGCCTCTTCCAATCTTATACCCAGCCTCCGATATTAACCCGATACAGAACTTATCTCCTTTTTTAGTGGCTTCTACAATCGCCTCAAATCCATCTTCCAGATCGGCTTCCAAAAAACGCTCAACATTCAGCGATGTTAGTTGTCCTGCCCTTATTCCTTCTTTGGCCTTTTCCACCAGGATAGATAAAGAAGCCTCCGTTTCCAAACATCCGCTCTTGCCACATCCGCATAATTTGTTGTTCAGGAAAAGAGGAATATGACTGAATTCACCCGCAAAACCATTATTACCCCTAAACAATTTTCCATCCATTATCATCCCCAAACCAATTCCCCAACTCACGTTAATTACCATCACGTTTTTCTTATCTACGGCTCCGCCGAATTTTAACTCGGCCAGGGCAATCAAACTCGAGTCGTTGTCGATATGAACCGGAAGATTGATGGCCCTTGAAATATGCTTCGAAATACTCTCGTGCCCGAGGCTGTGCAAATAGGTATAATTCAATCCTTCCTTCGGATTTACAAAACCCGGCATCCCGATTCCGATTCCGGCAATCTTCGATTTTTCCACTCCGCACGATTCTATAAAAGAACTGATCTTATTGGTGAGATATTCCAACGCATGCGCGTTCTTGCTCAGCGATAGCTCAAATTTTTCGACCGGCGTCACATATTTGTTGTGCATATCCACGAGGGCAATACGCGTTACAAACTGGTCCATGGCCACCGATACGATATAAAGCATGTTCGGCCGGGCTTTGTACAATGCCGGCCTGCGCCCCCCGCTCGACGGGCCCAAACCCGTTTCTTCGATCCAGTCTTCATCCAAAAGCTCTTCCAATACTTTGTTGGTAAGGGGAATACTTTTCTTAATCAACAAGCTCAATTCCGTGCTAGAGAGTACCCCGGAAAAGTATAGATGTTTGGCTGCTAACTTTTTATAATGGAGCATCCGGTCATTCGTTCTCATGCTGGCATGTTGGGTTAATAAAAAGTTAATGCCAAAATAGTCTAATTTTTAAAAACTGGAAAAAACTTTTTAAAAAATTAATTAAGTAGGACTGAGTTGTTTAAGATTGTGCTGCTTTGCTGCTGTAAAAAATTGGAGGTTTTGTGCCGGCGGCGCGGGAGGATGGTGAATGGAATCGATGGTCGTGAATCGTCAATCGTGAATCGGGAAGAAACCCCGAAGTATATCAACCCACTCACGATTCACGATTCACGACTATAATCATTAAATTCGATCTCCCTTCATTACCAATCTATTGCTATGAGCCTGCTAATCGTTGCCTGCTGCATCGTTCTACTGATTTTATTAATTACCTGGGGCAAATTCAATCCCTTCCTGGCTTTTTTGCTGGTTTCTTTGCTGGCCGGTTGGCTATTGGGCATCCCGGTGGCCGATCTTACCCGTTCAGTAAAAAAGGGTATTGGAGATATGCTCGGCGACCTTGTTATTATTATATGCATCGGGGCCATGCTGGGAAAGATGGTGGCCGAAAGCGGGGCCGCTCAAAAAATATCAGACGTGCTCATGAATACTTTTGGCGAAAAGTATTTTCAATGGGCCATGATGATTACCGGGTTTATCGTGGGCATTCCCCTGTTTTACAATGTGGGTTTTGTATTGCTGGTGCCGCTGATTTTTTCAGTGGTGTATCAAACCAAATTACCGGCAGTATATGTAGGGGTGCCCATGCTTGCCGCATTATCGGTTACCCATGGCTTTTTACCGCCTCATCCTTCGCCTGCCGCATTGGTGAGTCAATTCAACGCAAACCTCGGCCTCACTTTACTATATGGCATCGTCGTTTCCATTCCGGCAATCATACTGGCGGGACCCATATTCGCTAAAACATTGAAACGAATCCATTCTGTTCCCTTGCAAACCTTTCAGCCCAAAAACATTCCCGCCGATCAATTGCCCGGCACCTTTAATAGTTTTTTTTCTTCCCTGCTGCCGGTATTATTATTGATAATTACCACTTCGCTTCCTTTCTTGTTTACGCTGGATGCCAGGACCAAATCAATCGTAGATTTTTTTGGCGATGCAGTAATTGTAATGCTGCTTTCGCTGCTGGTTGCTACCTGGACCCTGGGTATTTCGAATGGTAAGTCGATGAAAGAAATCATGAATTTTTATGGAGAATCAGTAAAGGATGTCGCCCTCATATTACTCATCGTTGGTGGCGCCGGCGCGCTGAAACAAATTTTTGTGGATAGCGGGGTAAGTAAAGAAATCGGTGAACTGCTGAAAGATCTTGCCATTAACCCGCTGGTATTGGGGTGGCTTATTGCCGCAGTCATTCGTGTTTGCCTCGGCTCTGCAACGGTTGCGGGACTGACCGCTGCAGGCATTATGGCGCCGGTGTTGAACGGAACACAGGTAGACCCGCAGTTGATGGTGCTTTCAATTGGTGCAGGCAGCCTCATGTTTTCGCATGTAAATGATTCGGGATTCTGGATGTTTAAAGAATATTTCAACCTTAGTATAAAAGATACTATTCGTTCCTGGTCGCTAATGGAAAGCATCGTAGCGATCATGGGATTGCTGGCTGTATTAATTTTGGACCTCTTTATATAATTTATCTATGGCAACAACTATTGAACAAAAGCTGAATGAACTCGGATTATCGCTACCGGAAATTCCTCCTTCCAAAGGAGTGTACAAATCAACCTTATTAGTGGGCAACCTGCTTTATGTTTCGGGACATGTCTCCATCAACACCGATGGTTCTTATATTGCGGGCAAGGTAGGCGCCGACGTGGATGATACCGAAGCAAAACGCGCAGCGCTGCAATGCGGACTGGCAATACTTGCTTCTATCAAAAAACAACTCGGCTCACTCGATAAAATAAAGCGCGTTATAAAAATACTTGGCATGGTAAATGCCGTTCCCGATTATACCAAACATGCCCTCGTTATAAACGGTTGCAGCGAATTGTATGTGCAGTTGTGGGGAGAAGACAATGGTAAAGGCGTGCGAAGCGCAGTGGGTATGGGCAGTTTGCCCAACAACGTGGCAGTAGAGATAGAAGCGATTTTTGAAGTTGCTTGATTGGGTCTGAAGGTTTCAGGGTCTAAGGTTTAAGAGTTTAAAAGTTGCTGAATTTTTAAGAAACCTTTTGAAATAAAGAACCCTCAAACCCTTAAACCTTTAAACTCTGAAACTCTTAAACCTTAAACCATCAAACCAATAACATCATCACCAAACAAACCCGCGATGAAATCGCTTACTAAAGAAGAAATACTACAGGTTGCCAAGGTGCAAGGATTGCTCCCTCCTTTCAATCATCCCGATGAAAAAGTAGCCAAACAAATACTGGATGCTGTTTACGCGGGGGGATTGAGAATTATCGAATTCACGAATCGCTCAGAAAATGCCCTCGATGTTTTTTCGTCGCTCATTAAATATGCCGACAAAAAAATGCCCGATCTTATCATCGGTATCGGCACCATTATGAATGCAAAGCAGGCAAAACAATTTCACAAAGCAGGCGCAAGATTCATTGTGGCTCCTACATTAAGTTTGGACGTAGGCGCTTATTGTTCTAAACAAAACCTGTTCTGGTGCCCCGGTGCCGGCACAGCTACCGAAGTGGTACAGGCACACGAATGGGGCGCTTCGCTGGTAAAAATATTCCCGGCCGAAATACTGGGCCCCACTTTTGTTCGGGCATTAAAAGGCCCATGCCCCTGGACAAAACTCATGCCCTCGGGAGGCGTAACGCTCGATGAAAGCAATATCAGGGAATGGCTCGACAGCGGCGTGGAATGTATTGCTATCGGTTCGCAATTGTTTTCAAAAGAAATCATGAAAGAAGGAAATATGAAAATGCTGGAGCAAAGAATTGCTGGATTGTTATCGGTGATAAAAAAGCTGAGAAAGAAATAGTGATGGGTGAATCGGGAGTCGTGAGTGGTGAGGAGTGAGTTGGGTAGTGCTGAATGACGAGACTCCGAAATACGGCGATCCATTCACGATTCACGACTCCCGACTCCCGATCCCCTTCATCCACCCAAACCATCTCCCATGTCTCCCTGGTACGAAATAAAAAATACACTCGAATTAGACAGCCCCGCTCTTGTTGTTTTCCCGGAGAGGGTAAAAAAGAATATTCAAACAGCCATTGACATGCTGGGCGATGTGAATAGGCTGAGACCCCATATAAAAACAAATAAATCTGCCGATGTCATCAAGCTAATGATGGGGGCAGGTATCCATCAATTCAAATGCGCTACCATTGCCGAAGCTGAATTGCTAGGAATGTGTAAGGCAAAGGATGTGCTGTTGGCCTACCAGCCATTGGGGCCAAAACTTTCCCGCTTCGTTGATTTGATCAAAAAATATCCTCACACAAATTTCAGTTGTCTCACCGATAATATTCCCGCGGCAACGGAACAAGCCCATGCTTTTGCAAAGGCTGGAATTGTTGTTCCTGTTTATATCGACCTGAATATAGGTATGAATCGCACGGGTATTGCACCGGGAAAAGATGCTATTGAATTGTATAAACAATTATCGACACTGGAAGGAATCCGTGCCGGCGGCTTGCACGCATACGATGGGCACCTGCGCAGCAGTGATATCAACGAAAGAACCCTTCAATGCAATGAAGGATTTAAAGCTGTTGAATCGATGGTAGAAGAACTGAATAAATTAAATCTGCCTGTTCCCAATATCGTGGCCGGAGGATCGCCTGCATTTCCCATTCACGCCAAAAGGAAAAATGTGCAATGCAGCCCGGGTACTTTTGTTTATTGGGACAAAGGATATAGCAATCTATGTCCCGAACAGAATTTTCTTCCCGCCGCGGTATTGATAACGCGTGTGATTTCGCTGCCCGCCCCGGGGAAAATAACCACAGATCTCGGGCATAAATCCGTAGCCGCCGAAAACGATATCAGTAAAAGAATTTTCTTTTTAAACGCCAGCGATCCGAATGCAGTCGGACAAAGCGAAGAACATCTTGTTCTCGAAACAAATAAAGAACATTCTCATAAAGTTGGAGACTTGTTGTATGGCCTTCCCTATCATATTTGCCCAACCGTAGCGTTGTACGAAAGAGTTTATACAGTAGAGAATGGCCTGGTAAACGGTGAATGGAAAAATATCGGCAGGGATAGAAAGATATTTGTATAAGCAGCTTTTGGTTTCCAGTTTGATTAATAATTAAAAAGATTCACTCACTCTATTACATGTTTGCTATCGACGCCCACCTGGATCTTGCCATGAATGCCATGGAGTGGAACCGCGACTTGCGTTTGCCCGTGCCGGCCATTCGCGACCGGGAAGCAGGTTTGAAAGATAAACCCGATCGGGCAAGAGGAACAGTATCGTTGCCCGAACTTCGCAAAGGAAATATCGGCATCGTTGTAGCTACTCAAATTGCAAGATATGTAGCTCCGGGCAATAGCCTTCCCGGCTGGCACTCGCCGCAGCAGGCATGGGCTCAAACACAGGCTCAACTTGCATGGTACAAAGCAATGGAAGCCGAGGGCGAAATGACCATGATCCGTAATCTGAAGGAACTGGAAATACAATATGCGATTTGGAACGACGATTCTTCCAGTGAACACAAACCCGTCGGCTACATCCTAAGCCTCGAAGGCGCCGATTCGATTATCGATCTTTCTTATCTCGAAAAAGCATACAGCTACGGGTTGCGTGCCATTGGACCCGCTCACTACGGCCCCGGCAGGTATGCCAACGGCACCGATGCAACGGGTAAGATGGGTCCTGAAGGGTTAGCATTGTTGAAAGAAATGGAACGACTCCATATAATTCTCGATGCAACTCATTTATGCGACGATGCATTTTGGCAGGCAATGGATCATTTCAACGGCGCCGTGTGGGCGAGTCATAACAATTGCCGAACCTTAGTAAACCATAACAGGCAGTTTAGCGACGAGCAAATAAAACTACTGATCGAGCGCGGCGCGGTTATTGGCGCAGCAATGGATGCATGGATGATTGTTCCCGATTGGAAACGAGCTGTATCAACGCCGGAAAGCATGAACTGTAATCTCGAAAAGCTAATTAATCATATTGACCATATATGCCAGATTGCAGGCAACAGTATGCACGTTGGCATAGGATCCGACCTGGACGGCGCCTTCGGAACAGAGCAATGCCCAAGCGATATTGATACCATTGCCGATTTGCAAAAACTTCCCGCCCTATTGGAAAAAAGAGGATACAAAAAACAAGATGTCGAAAACCTGATGTTCGCTAACTGGCTACGCTTTTTACGAACGCATTGGAGCGCCCGGTAACATCTTTTTCAAAATCAAAACCTGTTTACATGACCGCAGCATCAAACACCATAAACGAACTGATACGCAGCAGGCGAAGCAGTTTTGTGGATCAATTTGTAAAGGGAAAGAAAATTCCTGACGAGATTATTTTTGATATTCTCGACAACGCCAATCATGCCCCCACGCACAAACTCACAGAACCCTGGCGCTTTATCATCTTTACGGAAAAAGGGTTGCAAACACTTGCAGAAAAACAGGCAGAGATATATCAACGGGAAGTCGGCGAAAAATTCAAACAAAGCAAATACGAAAAATTACTGGCTACACCACAACAATGCTCACACGTAATTGCCATTGTTATGAAAAGGCATGAACAAGTTCCTGAAGTGGAAGAAATTTCGGCTGTTGCCTGCGCCGTCGAAAATATTTATCTCAGTCTCGCAGCTTACGAAATTGGCGGTTATTGGAGTACGGGAGGGATTACTTATATGAAAGGCGCCAAAGAATGGCTGGGACTTAACGAAAACGATCGCCTGCTTGGTTTTTTTTCGTTGGGATATATAGCCACTTCATCACCCTATCGCAAACCAGGTGTTATCGAAGAAAAAATAAAATGGGTAAAAGACTAGGCGAACAGGATACCGTTCTATAGTATTTAATACGGAGATGGGCTTACGGCCGACCAGCCCCCATCGATAATAAGCGTTTGGCCCGTTACCTGTTTTGCTCTTTTACTCACTAAAAAAAGCGCGGCTTCTGCAATATCAACCGTGGTAGATGGCCTACCCGTGGGTGAAAGGCGCGACCAGGTGGCGGCATAGTCTTTATCTTCCATAGTCCTTTCGGTTAAGGTAGCGCCGGGTGCTATGGCGTTTACGTTTATCTTGTATTGCGCCAGTTCTATTACCAGGTTTTTAGCCAGCATTTCTATACCTGCCTTGGTCATGGCATAGGCCGCCAGATTTTTATGTGCCTGGTGCCCCACAACAGAGGAAGTAAAAAGAATACTACCGCCCTCTTCCTGTGTTTTCATTTGTTTTGCGGCGGCCTGTGTAAGAAAAAAAGTTCCGCCCATATTTACCTGCAGTACGCGATAGAAAGATTCGGGTGTATATTCGAAAAAATCGCTGAACAAGGTAATGCCTGCGTTGGCAATGGCAATATCGAGCTTTCCGAATTTAGCAACTGCTGTGTCTACCAGTTTCCTGGTGAATTCTGTATTCCCCACATCGCCTGCAATGGCTTCGCAATTTCCTCCTTCCTTTAAAATCTGTGTAGCGGCATTCGAGGCAAGTTTTTCGTCATTATCGTTTAACAACACATTTGCCCCTCTCATGGCAAGCTGCCGGCATACCTCAAACCCAATGCCCTGGCCAGCGCCGGTAACAATGGCTACCTGTTTATCGAATTCCTTATTATCCATGAATTGATTTTGATAGATTATGCGTATTCTAATTTAGTGTATTTTTATTTCTATTGAATACAGCAAATGCAAGCACCTATCAAAACAGGACTTATTGGCTATGGCCTGGGAGGAAAATGTTTTCATGCTCCTTTCATTGCAACCATCCCGGAATATGAACTGAGTGCAGTGGTGGAAAGAAGAAATAGTGAGTCGCAGGAAAGATACCCCTGGGTAAAAATTGTTCGCAGCGCCGATGACTTATTTACCGATGACTCGCTCGACCTTATTGTAATAACAACGCCCAATCACAGCCATTATCCCTTTGCCAAACAGGCTTTGCTGGCAGGCAAACACGTGGTGGTAGATAAACCGATGACGGTTACAAGCGAAGAAGCTGCCGAATTAATTCAATTGGCAAAAGAGCAGAATAAAATGCTGAGCGTATATCAAAACCGCCGCTACGCCAGCGATGCATTAACCATCCGCAAAATAGTTGAGGAAAATTTACTGGGAGATATCCTGGAATTCGAGTCGCAATACAATCGTTACAGGCCCGAATTAAAAAATAGCTGGAAAGAAACCGCCGTTGGGGGAAGCGGAATTTTGTACGACCTGGGCCCTCACCTGATTGACCAGGCATTGAGCCTGTTTGGACTTCCAAAAACTATCTGTGCCGATATCAGAAAGCAAAGACGCGGCACCGAAGCCGATGATTATTTCGATATCCGAATGGATTATGGCTTTCGAAGGGTGATTATGAAAGCGGGAATGATGGTGCGGGAACAGGGTCCTCGCTATATGATTCATGGCACAAAGGGTTCTTTTATAAAATATGGCGACGATCCGCAGGATGCCGATGCCAGGGCGGGTAAAATGCCAAACGATCCTCGTTGGGGATTTGAAACTGAAGAATACCATGGCTTGTTACATACTGAAATAAATGGACAGGTAATAAGAAAAAAGATCCCGTCAGAAAAAGGTGATTTTGGTATCTACTATCGACAACTCGCCGATACTTTGCTACACGGTGCGCCGCTTCGTGAAAAACCAGAACATGGTTTTAACGTAGTAAAAATTATTGAGATGGCTCAAATGAGCCATCAGCAGCAAAGAACCATCGCTTGTGAAGGATTGATTGATATCGCCTATTAGTCGGGCAAACAGGGCGAGGGATATACTGTTTTCACCATTAAGGTTGCCGCAGGGGGATCGTCGAACATGGCACATACCACGCAATCGTTTTGCCTGCTTGTATCGGTCGCAAACCAAATAGTATCACCGGCTTGGAGTGTATCGGGTAGTTTGCATTTATTGCTCACCGAAAAAACGTTATCGTAGCTTTGATTGCTGAACATATCTTTCCATCCATCAGTACCAATCGAATTATCGTTTAACACCTGTATTACGGTGCTGGCACAGGTAACACGTACTACTTTCCCCTGCAAACAATAATAATTTTTGTTCTTCTTTTCGCACGACGAAGAAGAAAGGATGGTCACCAATAAAAACAAAATTCCATACTTCATAAACTGGTTTTTTAAATGACCAATTGAAAAGAGGAATCGTTGCACGCTTTAAGCTACCGTAAGCAGGCTGCAGCCGCGTATATCCGAATGGTCGAGGCGGCCGAGCACTTCAAAACTACCGTCGGCATGCAGGCGTCCAGCATCGTCGCTGGCAATAAAACTGCAGGAATAGATATTTGCCAGGTCGATTATATTAATAACACCCGTACCCGAACCCGAAATAGCGAAAGGATCGTCTTCATCGCGCAATACAATTTTAATCCACGGAGGGCAATTAAAAACTCCATCGGCTTTTGAATAGGCTTGCGATAATAATTCCGTCATTCCATATTCAGAGTGAACATTGGAAACGCTAAAGGATTTTTTTATAATGGAATGAACCTGCTCACGGGTAAGTTCTTCCCTGCGCCCCTTCATTCCACCGGTTTCCATAATGATGGTATGATTCAATGGCAGAGAATATTTCTCGGCAAAATCCAGCAAGGCAAAGGTTACTCCCAGCAACAGGGTTTTTTGACCGGCTTTTTCCAACTTCTCCAATACCTGGAAAAGTTCCTCGTGATTATAGAGGTAAAAACCGCTGTATTTATTTTCTGAAAGTCCAATCAGCACATCGGCCATCATTACCAGCGATGAATTCTTTCTTTCCAGGTAAGCAGGCAATAAGGCCAGGATGCACCAATCCTTCACCGGCCCGTAAAACAGCTCGAAGCAATGCAGAAAACTCTTCTTGTAAAGTGAAATGTCTTTCACGAAATGACGGCTGTTTGTGGTTTGAGTGGTTCCGCTACTTTCGAAAACGGCTTGCGGTTCAAACCGGCCACAAACCACTTCCTGTGTTTTGAAAAAGGAAATGGGCAAAAAAGGTATCTGTTCTACCAACTTTATCGAACCAACATCCGTAGATACCATATCGGTATAGCGCCGGTACACAGGGTTGTGCCGGTATTGAAAACGAAAAACCTCCAGCGCGAGGCTGGCAAAATCATCGGGTTTAACAGAAAAAATTTTATGCTCGAATTCACAAATCATATACGTAACTTCAATGCCGGGCCGTTAATTTTGTACACAACAATAATTGGTATGGGTCGGATTATATTGATTGTTTTGGCTTTCTCTTTTATAATCGCGTGCAACAAAGATAAGCTGGAGACGAAACCTTCGATTAAAATTAAATCGGTGAGTTCAACCACCATTGCACAGGGGCAACCACTGCAGGTGGAAATGGAATTTGCCGATAAAGAAGGCGATATCAACGATTCTATTTTCATGTTCAAAACCAGGCTCAACAAGAGGGTAAGGCCTACCATCAGGGATATGGTTCCCATTTCGATTCCCGATGCGCGGAATGCAAAAAGAGGTACCATACAGCTATTTCTTGAATACAATAACTATCTCATTTCGGCGCTGGATCCCGGGCCTCCCCCCAATGCCGAGCCCGATACGCTTTCGGTTCGCTTCGCCCTCCGCGATAAGGCCGGTAATGTTAGCGATACTGTTTCGATAGGAACCATAATTGTAGCGCGGCAATAGCAGTGGCTTACTAACTTTACGTGCCATGCGCGCACTCTTTCATTTTTTTCTTTTCAGCAGCCTTTTTATTGCCTTTGGTGCCGTATTGATGGTTTACCAAACGGCGCACCTGATGGAACTGGATTTTCCCGTCGATTCTATTCTCTATTTTGTTTTTTTTGCCACCCTTTGTAGTTATAACCTGCATTGGTATTTTACACCTTCTTCCCCGGAAGAGAAGATAAGAACGCAATGGACCATCAAAAACAAGCCGCTTCATTTAACACTTGCCTTTGCCGGCGGGCTTGGCTCGTTCATCTTCTTTTGGAAACTAAAAGAATACTGGTATTTCATTCTACCCTCTGTTGTACTTACGTTTTTATATACGGCTCCCAAAATTCCATTCGGCCCTTTTCCTCATTTGAAAAAAGTTGCAATTGGTAAAACCATTTTTCTTTCGGCGGTATGGACCTATGTAACTACTACCATGCCACTGCTTATTTACGAAACCGAATGGCAAACCCGCGAAACGCTGTTTTGCATCAGCCGCTTTTTTCTCATCTATGCCATTTGCATTTTATTCGATTACCGCGACCGGGATGCAGACAGGGCAGATGGCGTGCGCAGCATGATTACCTATTTTAGCGAAAAAGGAATCGACCGTCTTTTTTTCTTTTCATTGCTCGTGTTTGGCGGAGCTACCACTGGGCTTGCCATGCAAGGCATCAAACTTATCCCGGTAATTGCGTTGACAGTGCCCGGCATAATAACCGGCTTTCTTTACAGGTATGCTAAAAAGAATCATTCCGACTACCTCTATTATTTTGTTTTGGATGGGCTGATGGTATTTTCATCTCTGCTCACCTTAATCCTCCCATTTTGACTATTTTTGATACTTTAACAATAGCATATGGCAAAACAGGTACGTTCAAAAGCACCCGCTAAATCTATTCTCAAAGAAAATTCCTGGGTCTTTCTTCGCAATTATATCAACAACGCTTCGCCCGTAGGTTTTGAAACCTGGGGACAGAAACTTTGGATAGAGTACCTGAAACCCTATGTAGACGAACATTATGTTGACCCCTACGGAACGGCTGTGGGGATTGTTAACCCAGGAAATAAATTCAAAGTGGTAATTGAGGCGCATGCCGATGAAATAAGCTGGTTCGTGAATTATATCACCAACGATGGACTTCTGTATGTAAAACGCAACGGCGGAGTAGATCATCAAACGGCGCCTGCTTCGCGGGTAATTATTCATGGGAAAAAAGGACCGGTAAAAGCCGTATTTGGCTGGCCGGCTATTCATACCCGGATCGGTAACGATCAAAAAGAAACGCAGCCCAGGATCGACAATATATCGCTCGATTGCGGCGCCCGCAATCGCAAAGAGGTGGAGGCATTGGGAGTACATGTAGGCGCCGTAGTTACTTACCAGGATGGCTTCGACGAACTGGCCAATGGCAATTATATCGGCCGTGCATTCGACAATCGCATCGGCGGTTTTATGATTGCAGAAGTAGCGCGATTGATAAAAGAAAACAAGAAGAAAATTCCTTTTGGCTTGTACGTGGTGAATGCTGTGCAGGAAGAAATTGGTTTGCGCGGAGCGGAAATGATTGCACGCCGCATTAAACCGGATATCGCAATTGTAACCGATGTTACACACGATACCACCACACCCATGATCAATAAAAACATCGAGGGCGATGTGCAAACCGGCAAGGGTCCTTCTTTATCGTATGCCCCCGCCGTACACAATAAACTACTGGCATTGGTTGAAAAAGTTGCGGCCGATAAAAAAATCCCCGTACAATGGCGTGCCCTCAGTCGCAGCACAGGTACCGATACCGATTCATTTGCCTACGCTAACGACGGATGCCCTTCGGTATTGATATCTATACCCTTGCGTTATATGCATACCACAGTAGAAATGCTGCACAAAGACGATATCGAACAAACCATCCGCCTCATGTATGAAACTTTGTTAACTTTAACCCCTAAAACAAACCTGAGCTACCTGTGATACTGAATACGATATTGTTATACGTGGACCCGGGTAGCGGCAGCTACCTCGTGCAGGTAATAATTGCGGCTGTATTGGGCGCATTGTTTTATTTCAAGAATATATGGTGGCAGATAAAAGCTTTTTTTACCCGCAAAAAACAAGAACCCAACAAGAACGATACTCCTCCTCATGAGTAATATCGTGCCGCATCCAGCTTCGTATCGGGACCCCTCCGGTTTTATTTTTGAACACGAGGGAAAGATTTACCGTCAGGTAAACAAATCGTATGCTGCATCATTCGAACAGTTGCACAACTCCGGCTTATACCAGCAATTGGTATCCAAAGGCGATTTGATAGCACATACCGAAACCAACATCAATATCAGCGGCTCACGCGATTGGTTTACTACCTTACTGCCCGAGCAGCTGCCCTTTATTTCCTATCCTTACGAGTGGTGCTTCGATCAACTACGCGATGCGGCCCTGCTAACCTTGTCGATCAACCGATCTTCTATGGAACAGGGTATGATCCTGAAAGATGCAACACCCTACAATATCCAGTTCCTCCACGGCCGCCCGGTTTTTATAGATACCCTTTCCTTCGATCGTTACGAAGCCGATCAGCCCTGGATCGCCTATCGGCAGTTCTGCGAAAATTTCCTGTTTCCACTTTATTTGGAACATTACCTGGGAATAGATTGTATTCCCTGGCTGCGAAACTATCTTGATGGAATACCAGTGGATACGACCGCGCGGCTGCTGCCATGGAAAAGCAAATGGAACCTGGGAGTAAGACTGCATGTACTGCTGCAAAACAAGATAAAGCAAGCTGGGCAAGGCAACGGGTCGCAAAAGATTGTTTTTTCAAAACAAAAAATGCTTCACTTGCTCCAGCATCTTGAAAGCATAGTTGCCAACATAAAACCCGGTTACCCGAGCCAAAGCAACTGGAGTAATTATTACGAAGAGACCATATTGGGACAAGATTACCTTAAAGAGAAAGAAAAGATTTTTATGAAAATGCTGGGCCTGCTTAACTATTCAACTGTTGCAGACCTCGGCGCCAATGACGGTCATTTCAGTACGATGCTGGCAAAGAGCAGCAAATTGGTAATTGCCATCGATAGCGATAGCCGCTGCATTAACCGTCTTTACCAACGCTGTAAAACTGAATCGGTAAAAAATATAGTTCCGTTGGTAAACGATCTATCGAACCCCTCTCCCTCTTTGGGCTTTAACAATAAGGAGAGAGAGAGCCTTGGCAAAAGAATAAAAGCAGACCTGGTAGTGGCATTGGCGCTAATACACCATCTTGCCATTAGCAAAAATCTTCCCCTGCCGATGCTGGCCAATTATTTTTCTTCTTTTTCGCCACAACTGATTATTGAATTTGTACCGAAGGAAGATGAAAAACTTAAACAATTACTGAGCGGGCGAAGGGATATTTTCGACCACTATACTAAAGATGATTTCGAAAAATCTTTTTCCGACTACTATACCATACTTGCATCCGAAACAATACCCGGAACCGGCAGGGTGTTGTACTGCATGAAAAGAAAATAAGAATGTTCAACTTTATTCGCAAATACCCGCTTTACCTTTTTCTGCTACCGATATTCTTTGTGCTGCACGGGTTTGCCGAAAACCTCGGCTTTGTTGAGCCGGGCGAAGCAGCCATGTTGCTGCTCTCTTATATATTGCTTACACTCAGCATTGCTTTCTTTTCTTATTTCTTTTTCCGGAACTGGAACCGGGCCTCGCTGATAACTGTTTTCTGGATGTCGTTCTTTTTCTTCTTCGGTGCCCTTCACGAGTTTCTGAAAGAACATTCCCCTGTTAAATTGCTTTCGCGCTACAGCTTCCTGCTTTCCATAGCATTGGGTACTCTTTTCTTTCTCTTTATCTTTTTTAAGAGATCCAAAAAACCTTTCCAGCGATTTAGTATTTACTTAAACTCCCTTTTCATTATTTATATAATCGTAGATCTTGCAACAATTGCCGTCAAACTCAGCAATGGCGATTCAAACCGCCTGTCGGTATATGGTTTTGCAAAGGACAATGAGTACCCAATATGTGATACCTGCAAAAAACCAAATATCTATTTTTTATTGTACGATGAATATACAAACTCGCTTGCCCTGAAGGAACAATACAATTTTAACAACGACCTGGACAGCTTCCTGCTTTCAAAAAACTTCCGCATTCAAAAGCATAGCCGATCCAATTACAATTTTACACCTTTTTCGATGTCGTCGATCCTGAATATGTCGTATATAGAAGGCATTAAAAATTCCAACGCTGTTTCGGCCGACGACTATGCGAACTGCAACATACTAATTCGCGACAACCAGCTTATCAAGATACTGGACGCGCATGGATATTCCATTGTCAACTACTCGGTATTTGACCTGGCCGGAAATCCCTCGAGAGTGGATCAATCCTTTTTACCCCTGAAAACAAAACTGATTTCTGACCGGACCCTTTTCGCTCATATGAATAAAGACATTGGGTGGCTGCTTCTCACCAAATGGCCATTCAATCTCTTCGTAAAAACCGATTTCCGGAAACATAAAAAGAACAACGAAGACTTCCAGGAACTGGTAATGAAAGAAGCCAGCACAAAAAATAAGAAACCCCGTTTTGTGTACGCCCATTTTTATATGCCGCATGCTCCTTTCTTTTACGACCGTTTTGGAAAAGAAAAGGATATCGAAACAGTTTACAAAGAGTATAAAGTAGCGGAACCCGGCCCTTACCTGGACTACCTTGTATTTGTGAATACCAAAATCAGCGAGTTGGTGAATCATATCCAGCAAAACGATTCTAACGCCATAATAGTAATGTTAAGCGATCATGGATTTCGCAAACGAGGAGAACCTGATCCCAATGAGTACTTCCGCAACCTGAATGCCGTTTATTTCCCCGATAGGGATTATCGTATGCTTTACGATAGCATTACAAATGTTAATCAGTTCAGGGTAATTCTAAACAAAATGTTCTACACGAATTTCCCTTTGCTAAAAGACAGCTCGATTTTGCTGGTAGATAAAGCCAACTGATACCGGCCAACACTATTATTTCGTGCGTTTTAAAGAGGCAAAAACCCGGGGATGGTATTAGCCAGTATTTGGCAAAAGGCCAATATGGGTTTGCTGTAATTTGATAGCATATTTCGTTAATAACCGATAAATTTGCCACAAATTGAAATTATGGAACCGATTGTTCGTAATAACTGGAGCCTGGAAGAGATTCGTCAAATATACAATACTCCGCTGCTGGAGTTGATTTATCGTGCAGCCACTGTTCACCGTAAATACAATAATACCGGAGAAGTGCAGGTTTGCACTTTATTATCCATTAAAACCGGTGGATGTCCCGAAGATTGTGCTTATTGCCCGCAGGCAGCCCGCTATCATACCGATATCAATGTTCAATCGCTCATGCAAAAAGAAGACGTACTTGCTTATGCCCAAAAAGCAAAAGAAGCGGGCTCTACCCGTTTCTGTATGGGCGCTGCATGGCGTGAAGTAAGAGACAACCGCGATTTCGATCGTGTACTCGAAATGGTAAAAGGCGTAAACGAATTGGGCATGGAAGTTTGCTGCACGATGGGCATGCTTACCGAAGAGCAGGCAAAAAAACTGGCCGATGCCGGTTTGTATGCATACAATCACAACCTCGACACATCTTCGGAATATTATGGAGAAATCATCAGCACCCGCACTTACGGCGATCGCTTAAAGACACTCGACAATGTACGCAAAGCCGGAGTGAGTGTTTGCTGTGGCGGCATTATTGGACTGGGAGAAACACATGAAGATCGTATCAAAATGCTGCATACTTTATCTACTTTGCCAGAGCATCCCGAAAGCGTTCCTGTAAATGCACTGGTAAGAGTGAAAGGAACTCCATTGGAAAATAATCCGAAAGTGGATATATGGGATATGGTTCGGATGATTGCCACGGCACGCATCCTGATGCCAAAGGCAATGGTAAGATTAAGTGCCGGAAGAACGGAGATGAGTATTGCCGAACAAACCCTTTGCTTTATGGCCGGGGCCAATTCCATATTTGCCGGCGAAAAATTGCTGACTACTCCCAATCCCAGTTTCGATGAAGACATGGCTATGTTCAAACTGTTGGGTATTGAACCGCGGGAAGCTTTCAAGAAAGAAAAGGAATTGCAGGAAGCATAGTGGATTTTCGATTTGTTAATCACAGATTGCGCAGAGGGTATTCACAGACGAACACAGATATTTTTTTAAGATATCAGCTCTATATATATTCCCTTGTACTCCTCTGTGCCTCCCCTGTGGTTAAATCACACTAAAAAATATAACCACAAAGAACACGGGGAACACAAGAAAAAACCGATCATCTCATCCGTGTTCTCTGTGTTTCCCCGAGTGCCTCGTGGTTAAACAAAAAAATATTAAACTTATTGGGTTAGTTTCACCGTATCCACAATCGAAACCTTGCCGGCCAATACGTCGATACCCGTACGTACTGCTTTATCATATGTAGTATCTGATGGAAGAAAGTGCACATCGTAAGTACCGCCCGCAATTCCCTTGATAAGAAATGCTCCTGTTGCAGAAGTGAATGTAGAGGCCACAGTATCGTTGCCCTTAATGGCAAATACCGCCGTGGTAATATCTTTCGGTTGTACATTACCGGCAATACTTCCGCCCACTGCCTCCAGTACCGTGCGGATAACTGGCTTGAGGATATATTTATTATTACCGGTTTTTACCACCGATTTGGCGGCTTCAAAATCCAGCAACATGGTATACAAAATACCGGCAGTTACATCCTGCTGCACATTTAATTTTAGTCCACTTTGCTGGGCGCTGGGTGTTTCGAGCGGCAGCGTAACACCTCCTACAACAATGGTATTATTCGACCCCAATACGAGGCGGATCTGGTGCAATTTGCCACCGGGAATATCTGCTACCGCCAGCAAAGTGTCTTTATCATTCACGAGGTCGAGCAGGTTGTACACTCCTTTATTCACCCCGTTTAAACTTTGCCAGCCGTTGGCATCGTCGCCGGTAACATTGATTTGAACGTCGCGGATATCAATATTAATGGCATCGTAATCGGCCGGATCGTCGGTCAGGCGGATTTCGAGCTTTGCCTTGCCATTGGGGCTGGCGTTGTCTTTGTCGGAACAACTAATAAAAAACAGTAAACCAAGTACTAAGCTTACATTCAATATTCTTTTCATAAAGCGGAAATTTTATCTAAAGCCTAAGAACGAAAATCGTACCAAGATGGGGGGATAAGGGTTAAAATTGAGTTTGGCGAGGGTGTTTTTTTACCGCAGGATGTGGGGGTTTGTAGTATAGCACAAAATAGCCAACATCAAACATTCATTTATTCCTTTTAATTAAATACAAATGGATAAGAAGGATTCGAAACGACACGAATCCTGGCGTTAGCTTCTCACCGCAGAAATTTTTACCAAAAAAAAATTCTGTGTCTCCCTCGCGACCCGTGGTTAAATCCCACTAAAAAGTTGTAACCACCAAGAACACAGGGAACACAGGAAAATTCAATCCTCTTATCTGTGTTATCTGTGTTATCTGTGTTTCCCTCGTGTATTCTAAGGTTAAACTGCGTTTAAAAAAATAATAACCACAAAGACCACGAGGAAAGTCTTCACAATTCTCTCCGCGTCCTCCTGTTCTCTGCGGTGAAAATAAAATCTCAATACCTATCGAAATTTATTCAAACAAAAACCCCTCCGGGGAACCGAAGGGGTAACAACTAAAAACAACAATCGTTGCGTGAATTACTATGGCTTCGATTGGTACGGCCCTTCTCCCGGGTAAACGGGAGATAAGTCGTTAATCCGGTTTCTTACCATCTAAGAATGTATTGATGGTAGAAATACGGGTATTATCGTCTTCTTTTTTTACTTCGTAACTGCTGTAGAAATTCTCTACGCTGGAGATGGTGTTGTAGAGCTCTAAATTGCGGCGGATATAAGCCGGCACGGTTTCAAACTCGTTGTTAGGGTCGTTGGCGTTTACATTGAACGACAGATTACGTAGTTTCTGTATTCGCTCAGCCGCCCGACGTTTTTGTTCTTCTACCTCGTCCAGCAACGCTGGTTCCTCTGCAGAAGTATTTGCCATAACAAGGTTAGGAGCTTGATGGGCCCGAGGCTCATCCGCCGCTGGAATCTCATCTTTAAACACCAGTTGCAGATCGCCTTCGGAAGGTTCTTCTTCCTGGATTTTTTTGCTAACGGTATTCAAGATTGGTTCCTTCACAGGTGAGTGTTCAGGGATGGATTCTTCTTGTGCAGGCTCGGCATAGATATTAGATGGCTTGGCCAAGTATCCTCCAGGCGCTGCAGACGCCGGAGAATTATGTTGCTGTTCAGGCTTTGCTGTGGATGATGATGATAAGCTGTGAGTTTTTTCTTCGGGTGTGGATGGTTGCGAAAGTACCCATTCGATCCTTTCCTCTCCCTGCTTTTTTTCCACTTGCTTATCAACAGTATTTTCACTAACCGCAGGATTCGTAAAAATCACAAGCGGCGACGCTTCATTGGTGTGAACCGGTTCCACCAGCTTGGGTTGCAATTCAGCTTTTAATTCTTCCGCTGCTTCCTTCACTGCCTTAATCGCTGGCTGCTCGGTAATCTCTTCAATCTCTTTTTCATCATCCACTATAAAACTCACTACCTCTTCTTTCTTTTCTTCAGGGGTTTTGATGGGAATGGTTGCTACCGGCTCCTCTTTTTTCATTTCAAGCACCATTACAATCTTTTCGTCTTTTACCGGCGCTGCTTTCTTTTCTTCTTTCTTTACAAAAGGATCCTTGTATTCAAACCCTGTGGCAATAAGCGTGATCCCGATTTTATCTTCGAGGTTATTATCGTACCCAAGCCCGAGTATTACATCTGTTCCTTCACCGGCCTGGCTCAATAAGTAGTTTTGAATAATTTCCACTTCATCCATCGTAAACTCATGATCGCCTTCGGCCGAGTTGATGTTTATGAGAATCCATTTCGCCCCTTTAATATCGTTGTCGTTTAACAACGGAGAATTCAAAGCCTCTTCAATAGCCTGCTGCGCGCGATTGCTTCCACTGGCTGCGGCGCTTCCGAGAATGGCTACCCCACCGTTGCGCATTACAGTACATACATCCGCAAAGTCAACATTGATCTGGCCCGTGCTGTTGATAACATCGGTAATACATTTGGCTGCTGTTGCCAGTACATTATCTGCCTTTGCAAAAGCTTCCTTCATTTTCAGGTTACCGAACTGGTGACGCAGTTTGTCGTTGCTGATCACCAGCAGGGTATCTACATATTGCTTTAATGTGCGAATGCCTTCCTCGGCTTGCAATTGTCTTTTCTTTCCTTCGTAAGAAAAAGGAGTGGTTACGATACCCACGGTAAGAATACCTAAATCCTTACAAATTTTGGAAATGATAGGCGCACCCCCTGTTCCTGTTCCGCCGCCCATTCCGGCAGTAATAAATGCCATCTTGGTATTCACTTCCAGTATGCGTCTTATTTCTTCCAGGCTCTCCTCGGTAGCCTGCCTCCCGATTTCGGGATTAGCACCCGCGCCAAGACCTTGCGTAAGATGCGGGCCCAACTGAACTTTATTGGGAACACGGCTTTGCGCAATGGCCTGCGCATCGGTATTGCAAATAATAAAGTTTACCCCTTCGATGTTCTGGCTGTACATGTAATTGACAGCATTGCTTCCACCGCCACCCACACCAATTACCTTGATGATGGATGATTTTTCCTTGGGCAAATCAAAATGAATCATAGTCTTCAGTTTAGCACTCCGCTGGCGGAGTTTGTTGTTAGAATATCAGGTTAGTATAATGAGCTGCGTGCTTCGAGCTGTTAGCTTATGAGCCGTTGGTTCTAAGCTCGTAGCTCGCGGCTCATAGCTTTCTTCTCCTATAATGCATGATCCTCCTCTTCCTTAAAGAGATCAATCAAACTTGTTTTGAACTTTCCCCAGAAGTCCTTCATACCCTTCCTGTTTTTCATTTTTTCAGCAGACACCATTGATTCTTCTATCCTTTCTTCCGTGGTTTCACTTTGTTTCAGGCTTTCGGGAACCGTTACTTTCTTAAATCCTTTTTCAAACTGTTTGCGGTTGTGTTCGTAATCATCGTATCCTTTCAGAATTAATCCCAGGCAGGTTGAATACATAGGTTTTGCCAGTTCTTCGATATGCCCTGCGGCCAAATGTTCGGTGGGATAACCGATGCGCGCGTTCAATCCCGTTACATATTCGGTTAACTGGATAAGATGTTTCAGTTGTGATCCTCCGCCGGTTAATACAATTCCTCCATTGAGCATTTTGTTATCCAGCCCAACCTGCTTAAGGTGATAGGTAACAAAATCCATAATCTCGCTCATGCGTGCCTGTATGATATTGGCGAGGTTTTTTACGCTGATCTCTTTGGCAGGCATACCCCGCAACCCGGGAATAGTAATAAATGCGTTGGCTTTGGCTTCATTAGCCAAAGCGCTGCCAAACTGCACTTTCATTTGCTCGGCCTGTGTTTTCAATACACCCAGCCCGGTTTTGATATCGTTGGTAATATTCTCTCCACCAAAAGGAATAACTGCTGTATGCTTTAGTATTCCCTCGTAGAAAACAGCGAGATCGGTAGTACCACCCCCAATATCCACGATGGCAACACCTGCCTCCAGGTCTTCCTGTCCCATTACAGCAGAAGCAGAAGCCAATGGTTGCAACACAAGATCCTTTGTACGCAGGCCGCTTTTTTCTACCGCGCGGTTGATATTGCGGATCGCGTTTTTATCGCCGGTGATGATATGGAAATTCGCACCCACTTTCACTCCGCCATAGCCGATTGGATTGGGGATATTCTGGAAATTATCAACGGTAAATTCCTGGGGAATTACATCGATGATCTGGTCGCCGGCGGGAATATAGGTTTTGTATTGATCGTTGATCAACTGATCGATTTCACGCTGGGTAATTTCTTCGTTGGTATCGTGACGCACAATATCGCCGCGTGTTTGCAAGCTTTTTATATGATGACCCGCAATGCCCACATACACTTCGTGAATTTCGAGATCGGGGTTGGAAGCGTAGCAATTGTCGAGAGCGAGTTGTATAGCTTTGATGGTTTCATCAATATTCAGCACCTGGCCGTGCTTTACGCCATTGCTGTTGGCGCGGCCAAAGCCAATGATCTCCAGTTTGCCGAATTCGTTTTTGCGACCGGCAATCGCGGCGATCTTGGTAGTACCAATGTCGAGCCCTACGATAATGGGTTGTTGTTCGTTGTTCATAAGTGTATCTGTTTTTAGTTGTTGTTTTGTTATGGTTGTTTATTGTTTATATCGATTGAGGTAAATATTCACCGAACCGATTCAAACCTTTCCATAGAATTACTGCCGCCGTTTTGCTGTTGAGAGCAAAAATCCAAAGCCGCAATACTCATGGTCATTTACCATTCATTCATAGGATAGCCGGTTTTTCATAAGTTGAATTTTACCGATTAGATCTTTTTTCACGGATTTGTTTAACAGGAACTGTTGTATTGGGTTTTTCAGTAACCGAATCGGGCATAACCAACGGAGCCGGTGCTCCCTGGTTATCGCTGCGATGCTGCATCGTAGCCATTTGCAACGAATCCATCTTCAACATTCTTTCCTGCTCCGTCTGCGCCATCGCAATCATTTTTTCTACATTCTTAATTGCCTGCAGCGAATCGAACCTGCTGATAGCTGCCGCCTGACGAACTCCTACAACCTGGCCGGCGTATTGAACCTTGATGCGTTCGTAAGCCTGGAACCCTGTTTCGCTGATCACCTGCCTGTAGAACAACAGGAGCCGGTTGAATTTTTTTTCGCAATCGCTTCCATCGCCAAATTCAATTACCTGGTGGCCTATTGTGGGAATTATCTCGAAAGTTCCCGAAGAAGTAATATCCACCTGTGCCACCTGCGCCATCCAGAATTCATTCGATAGTATATACTGGCTGATTGTTTTTACCTGTTTCAGCAATTCTTTTTCTTTTTTCGACATTCGTTCCTTATCGGAAGGAAAACCGGTAAATACAGGTAAGCGTGCCGAAAATTTTTCCGATAGCGGCAAACGTACCGTAGCACTGTCGATATAGAAACTGTTTCCCGAAACGGTGAAAATTCTTGCCACAGGATTACGCTCTTTGATTTTAACCTGTAATACCTGGTTGTTGTCAAAGAACAGTTCTGCATCGCTGATCCAAACATTCTTCTCCAGTTTATCTTCCAATTTCTTCAGATCAAAATCTTTTATCGATTTTCCTTTTATCGATTCAACGCCTCCAGCCGTTAACTGCTCTTCGATGTCCTTTTTGTCGATGAACAATTGCTCGGTTGGGCTACTGATGTCGATATTGTAGCCCACACAATCTTTTTCCTTTTTTACCCGCATGGCAGCAATAAGCAATACCAGCATGCCGGCGCCGAGTATGCACCAGAAACTGATGAAGAGAATTTTTTTGATATTGCTACGAATGCTCATTTTTTAGTTGACGTTAATAAGCGAGGCGCTGTGCGCTACAAGTAACACGTTACACGCCCCAGATTTTTCTCTCATAAATTTGGGACAAACACGTTTCACGATTCAATAATCTGTCTCATCGGCTCCAGCAAAGTATCTATATCTCCCGCTCCCGCCGTTATTAGCAATGTCTTTCCCTGGTTTAATTTATTTCCTGCCATTTGCCGGGTCCAGTCCAACAGTTCTTCCTTACTTACTAATTTTTTGTGGCTATTCTTCATCTTACCTAACAACAACTCGCTGTTTACTCCTTCGATGGGCAGTTCCCGCGCAGGATAGATCGGCAACAGGATTACTTCATCGGCCAAATCGAGACTTTCTGCAAATCCATCTGCGAAATCTCTTGTGCGTGTAAAGAGATGCGGTTGAAAAATTACGGTACATCTCATTCCACTAAAAAGCGATTTTGCCCCGGTAATCAGCGCCTTCAACTCTTCGGGATGATGTGCGTAGTCGTCTACAAATACGAGGTCATCCCTTTTGATGATGTACTCAAAGCGCCGCTTGACTCCCTTAAAGTCTGCCACCGCTTTTTTTATCTTATCGCTTTCGATTCCGAGCTTATGCGCTACCGCTATTGCTGCGGTAACATTTTCCACGTTGTGCATACCGCCCATATTCAGTACTACATTGCCCAGCATCCAATCCTTCATCATCACATCAAACTCGTAACTGCCGTGCCTCATTTGAATATTGGTGGCATATATATCTGCCACATCGTTTTGCAAACTATAGCTGAGTTTGCCGGAACCTTTCAAAGAACCTGCTTTTGGTAAACCGAACTTATGCAGGAGCAAACCATTCGGTTTTATTTTTCCCGAGAAATCGATGAACGCCTTGTCTACTTCCTCTGCTGTTCCATAGATATCGAGGTGATCGGCATCCATGGCTGTTATCACTGCTATATCGGGACTGAGCTTCAAAAAACTCCTGTCGTACTCATCGGCTTCTACCACACATACATTTCTTTCGTTGCTCCAGAAATTGCTGTTATAGTTTACGGCAATTCCACCCAGGAATGCATTGCATCCATAACCACTGTGTCGCAGTATATGTGCAATCATGGTAGTGATGGTTGTTTTGCCATGCGTGCCTGCTACACAGATATTGAAAGAACTTTGTGTTATCAATCCCAGCACATCGCTTCGCTTAAGCAAGGGGTAGTTGTTTTGCTGAAAGAACAAAAGTTCTTTGTGCTGTTTTGGAATAGCCGGTGTATATACAACTATATCCGCTTGCTTATCTGCTCTTTCGATGTCTTCTTCGTAGTGAACATCAATGCCCTCCTCCCCTAACTGCTTTGTCAACGCCGTTTCTGTTTTATCGTAACCGCTCACGGTTTTTCCATGAAACCTGAAATAGCGGGCGAGCGCACTCATGCCGATTCCTCCAATGCCGATAAAATAGATGCGCTTTATGTCTTTTATATCTTTCACTTCCGCTCTGTTTTATCTCAATCTTTACTTTACTTTTTATGAATTAGTTCCAATACATTTTTAGCAATTTGTTCGTCGGCATTGGTAACCGCCAGTTTTCCGATATTCGTTCTGAGCGCGGCCATTCGGTTCTCATCGTTTGCAAGTTCAATAACTGTACGAACCAGTTTTTCTTTTGCCTCACTGTCTTTTACCATCAATCCGGCGCTTTTATTCACGAGGTTCTGCGCGTTTACCGTTTGATGATCTTCTGCCGCATGCGGGTAAGGAACAAATACTGTTGCTTTTCGCATCACGCACAATTCTGCAATGGCCATGGCGCCGGCTCTCGATACTACTACATCGGCTGCCGCATACGCGTATTCGATCTGGTTGAGAAATGCCTTGCACCAGATATTTTTTGCTGCGCCTGCTGCCCTTATGGCTGTTGCTTCAAATGGCACGCCTGTTTGCCATATTACCTGCAGATTATTTTTTTCAAACTCGTCGATTCCTGCAGCAATGGCTTCATTGATTCCTTTCGCACCGAGGCTGCCCCCGGTAACGAATACTGTTTTTTTATCCGGGTTTAGTGAAAAATATTCCAGGGCCTCCGATCGATTTACAGCAGAGGCGGCAATGCTCTGCCGAACCGGGTTGCCGGTGATTTCAATCTTATCGCCCGGAAAAAATTTTTCCATACCATCGGATGCAACAAATATCCTGGTGGCTTTTTTTCCGAGCAGTATATTACTCTTTCCCGCAAATGAATTCGACTCGTGTATAAAACTGGGGATTCCTTTAAACTGGGCCAGTCGTAAAACAGGGAAACTGGAATATCCTCCCACTCCGATCACTGCATGCGGTTTGAATTTTCCGAGAATATTCCAAACCTGCCAGAAACTGTTCAGCAGTTTGAAAGGCAAGCCAATATTTTTTATCAAAGAACTCCGGTTATATCCCGCTATATCTATCCCTTCTATTGTATATCCCGCGAGGGGAACTTTTTCCATTTCCATTTTTCCTTTGGCGCCTACGAAAAGAAACTCTGTTTGCGGCTCCATTTTTTTTATCGCATTGGCGATGGCGATGGCCGGAAAAATGTGCCCGCCTGTGCCGCCGCCGGCGATGATGATGCGAGAACCTGCCTCTCCCAGCCCCGCCATTGGGGAGGATTTGGTAGAAGGTTGTTTATTTGCCGGCTCGCTGCTCATGGTTGGTTTCTTTATTTCATAACAAGCTCCACGTTTCCACAAATCCTTAAACCCCGGTTAACTTCAATCATCCCCACCTGTTGCCCACTATCATTTAAACATTTAGCCCGTTTCATTTACCCAGGCATTTACAAGCTTCTCTGCTCCACCCTGGGAGCCTCGAGTTGCTCTACATTTCTTGCTACACTTAATATAATACCAATCGATAAACAGGTAAACAAAAAAGAACTTCCGCCCATACTTACTAACGGCAATGTAACTCCGGTAACCGGGAACAGGTTAACGGCTACCGCCATATTGATCAACGCTTGTATAACAAGAGTAAAACTTAGTCCCAATGCCAGAAAGGCACCAAATGCATAGGGGCATTTCCGGAATATCCGTATGCTCCGGAACAGGAATACCAGGTATACAAACATGATGAAAGCGCCTCCCAGCAATCCATATTCTTCGATAATAATGGCGAATATGAAATCGGAATAAGGATGAGGCAGGAAATTTCTTTGTTCGCTATTGCCAGGTCCCAATCCCAATAATCCACCTTTTGCTATGGCAATTTTTGATTGATTGATTTGGTAGTTCTCATCTTTATCCACCTGTTTGCTGTCGTAAATAAAATTCTGAACGCGTTTTATCCAGGTGGGCGTTCTTCCGCTATTGAGTAAGGCGGGAAGCTCTTTGCTTCTTCCTTCCTCCTTATCGTAATACACCATTGCGGTAACAAACAGGAATACCACGGGTATTGCAGCAATGCCGATAGTGGCCAGTAAATGTTTAGTACGAACACGGCCGATAAACATCAGTAACATACTCGTGGCGCCAATGAGTAGCGCGGTAGACAAATTTGCGGGTGCGATCAACAAACAAATTATTCCAACCGGAATTATTATTGGAAGAAATCCTTTGCGAAAATCTTTTATTACTTCCTGCTTTTTGCTCAGCAAGCGGCCGATATACATAAACAGGGCCAGCTTTGCCAGATCGGAAGTTTGAAAGGTGAGGTTGATAATGGGAAGTCTTATCCACCTGCTCCCTTCGTTTAGTTTAACTCCAAAGAAAAGGGTATATATTAATAAAGGTATCGATAGCAGGAAAAGGATACGCGCAACCCTTGAATACAAAGTGTAGTTAACGCGATGCGAGAAATAAATCACCGCCATGCCTACTGCAATGAATGCGATTTGTTTGAAAAGATATACTTCTGTATTTCCTTTATTGTATTTATATGCCAGCAGCCCGGTAGAGCTATACACCACCAGCAAGGAAGCCAGGGCCAATACCACAACAAGGGCCCAAATGACCTTATCACCTTTGGTTCTCGAACCAATTCCTGTTAACGGATTTTGTTTTATGGTTGCCTGTTCCTGCATTTCGCTCTTTAACGAAAACGATTTTTGTTTTTTTAGTCTACCGATCCATAAATCCTCACCCCACTCCCACCAACTTCGTTGGGGGCAAGCACTATTAACATCCCTCTCACCACTGACCACTCACTACTTACCTCCCACCTCTCACAGTTCCCTCACCGCCTGCTTAAACTGATCGCCCCTATCTTCATAATTTTTAAATAAATCAAAACTGGCGCAGGCCGGGCTAAGCAATACCACATCGCCTTTACTGGCGAGGCGGAACGATGCAAATACCGCTTCCTGCGCGCTTGTGGTATTCACAATTACCGGCGCTACTTCCTTAAATGCTTCGTGTATTTTACGATTGTCTGTTCCCAAACAAACAATTGCTTTCACTTTTTCTTTTACCAATTCGTTAAGCAGGGAATAGTCGTTTCCTTTATCCACGCCACCAAGTATCAGTATCGTAGGCTTGGTCATGCTCTCGAGGGCATACCAGGTGCTGTTTACATTGGTGGCCTTGCTATCGTTAATAAACTCTACGCCGCGGATAGTAGCCACCGGCTCCATGCGATGCGAAAGGCTCTCAAAGGTTTGGATGGCTTCCCGGATTTTTTCTTTCCGTATACCCACTGTTGACGCTGCTATACCTGCTGCCATGGTATTGTACTGGTTGTGTTTTCCCTTCAGCGCAAAATCGTAGATACTCATCTGCATTTTTTCATCGCCTGTTTGTACGGTCATCATGTTGTTTTTGATAAATGCGCCTCGGTTGATTTCTTTATTCATTGTAAAAGGTAGTGGGTTAGCGTTTATGTTATAGTTCCGGATATACTGTATCGTCACAGGGTCGTCGGCACAGTAAATGAAATAATCGTTTGCTGTTTGGTTTTCGGTTATTCGAAACTTACTGTTGATGTAATTTTCGAAACGGTAATCATAGCGGTCGAGATGGTCTTCCGTGATATTGGTAAGAATGGCCACATCGGGCCTGAAGCTTTGTATATCGTCTAACTGGAAACTGCTGATTTCGGCTACATACCAGGGTTTTGGATCTTCGGCCACCTGTCGTGCGAAGGAATACCCGATATTGCCCACCAGCGCCACATCCAAACCTCCCTGCTTACAGATATGATAAGTGAGAGAAGTAGTGGTGGTTTTGCCATTGCTTCCGGTTATGCCAATGATCTTGCTGTTTTCTTTATAGCGGTACGCGAGTTCTATTTCGCTGATAACCCGGATTCCTTTCTTTCTTATTTTTTTTACCAGTTCGTTTTTTTCTGGAATGCCCGGGCTTTTCATCACTTCGTCGGCATCCAGGATTTTTTCTTCGCTATGCTGCCCGGCCTCGAAAGGAATTTTATGTTGTTCAAGGTCGCGCCGGTAGTTTTCCCTGATGGCGCCCCCGTCTGATACAAAAACATCGTACCCTTTTAGCTTGCCCAATATGGCTGCGCCTACCCCGCTTTCGCCGGCTCCCAGTATTACCAACCTCTTGCCCATTTTTGAAAAATCATTTTTCCAACGGTCGATGGATCCGGATTAAGGGGGTTCTTCGTTAGTTTGGCGTTTTAACTGCACCACAATCTCTTTGTGTTGGTTTTTCCTTTGATTGGAATTTCCAGAGTGTGGTTTTTCAGCATTTATTTTTGAGTAGTGAGTAGTCAGTAGTAAGTTGGCTACCTGGCTATTCACGTTACTACTCCTTCCCGTTCACGATAACAATAACTCAAACACACCTTTCTTTCGCCCACTCGCCACTCACTACTCACCACTCCCTATCTTATCTTCAAGGTCACTATCGAAAACACCACGCACAAAATCGTCACAATCCAAAACCTTGTCACAATCTTCGCTTCATGATATCCCAGTTTCTGGTAATGATGGTGAAGCGGGCTCATCAGGAATATCCTTCTTCCCTCTCCATATTTCTTTTTAGTGTATTTGAAATAACTTACCTGTAGTGTTACACTCAGCACTTCTACCAAAAACACACCGCAGAATATCGGAATCAATAATTCTTTGCGAACGATAATGGCCAGCGCTGCAATGATGCCTCCCAGTGTTAAACTTCCCGTATCACCCATGAACACCTGTGCCGGGTAAGCGTTGTACCATAAAAAACCCACGCATGCTCCAATCATGGCACCGATAAACACCGATAGTTCACCAAGATTCGGTATGTACATAATGTTCAGGTATTCGGCAAAACGAAGGTTGCCGCTGGCATAGGCGAATACACCCAAACAGGCTCCGATAATTGCGCTGGTTCCCGTTGCCAATCCATCTAGGCCATCGGTAATATTAGCGCCATTGGAAACGGCGGTAATAATAAAGATGACGATGAGGATATAAAGTATCCAGGTAAATCCTCTTATGGCGGCCGGCAAGAGTTTTGAATAATTGAACTCGTGCGATTTCACAAACGGGATGGTGGTAATAGGTTCGTTGGCCTCTACAAAATATTTTGTCTTGCCATCCAATGTTCTCTCCTTGATTGTTGAATCGCCCTTTTTAACCGTACCGGTATATTCGCGCCATACCTTGGTGTTTTCATTAAATAAAAGAACTGTTGCCACCACTATTCCCAGTACCACCTGGCCCAACACTTTAAACCAACCCGCCAAACCGTCTTTGTCTCCTTTTTTATAAGCCACGCCCTGCTGTTGCGCTATTTTTTTTGCCCGGAGCTTGAGGTAATCGTCGATAAAACCGATAATGCCCAGCCAAACGGTGGCAAAAATCATGAGGCGGATATACGCTTTATTTAAGTCGGCCAGCAAAAGCGTTGGTACCAATATGGCGAGGATGATGATGAATCCTCCCATAGTAGGCGTTCCCTTTTTCTGTTGTTCGCCGGCCAGGCCCAGGTCTCTCACTGTTTCGCCCACCTGTTTTTTACGCAGGTAGTTGATGAGTTTTTTGCCGAATACTGCCGAAATAACCAGCGACAGAATAACTGCCAGCAATACTCTTGAGGTAATAAAACCAAACAAAGCACTGCCGGGGAACTTGAGTCCCATCTCATTTAGCCATTCAGTTAAGTGATACAGCATTTTGCTTTGGTTTAGTTACTAAGAAGCAAAGAGAAAAAGAGAATTCCGGCTCTTTTTGTGGTGCACATTCATCTTTGTATCATCTCCTTTCCTCTTTTTTGCTCTTAGTTTTATATATAACCGTCCGTGTTATTTTCGTGAATCGGGAATCGTCAATCGTGAGTCGTGCCTGCCCCCAACGGAGTTGGCGGGAAGCGTGAGCGAAAACTGCGTAGCATCCACTCACTACTCGCCACTGACTACTCCCCACACCATCTTCATTTTCCCATCAGCTCAAACATCTCTCTCAGCACTTCTTTATCATCGAAAGGATATTTCACTCCTTTTATATCCTGGTATTTTTCGTGTCCCTTGCCTGCGATCAGTAAAATATCTTCTGGTTTACTCAAACTCACCGCCGTTTTGATAGCTTCCCTGCGATCAGTAATCGAGATTGTTTTGCGCTTTGCGGCCGTATTCAACCCCTTTTCCATATCGCGTACTATTTGTTCCGGGTCCTCGGTTCTTGGATTGTCGGAAGTGAGAATCACGCGATCACTATGTTCAGCCGCTACTTCGGCCATAATGGGCCTCTTTGTTTTATCGCGATCACCCCCGCAACCCACCACTGTAATAACCTGTTCGTGCCCTTTGCGCAGGTTTTTGATGGTGGCCAGTACATTCAAAAGAGCATCGGGGGTGTGGGCATAGTCCACGATTCCGATGATTCTTTCGTTGGTCGAAACGATGTAATCGAATCTTCCCTCGGCACCCGACAACACACTCAAACATCTTAACACTTCCTGCTTGTCTTCGCCCAGGCATATGGCCGCGCCATAAACTGCCAGCAGGTTATAAGCGTTGAATTCTCCAATTAACCGAAAATGCACTTCCTGCTCGTTAATATTCATCACCAAACCTGTGAGTCCATTCTCCAATATCTTTCCCTTGAATTCGGCCATCGTACGCAGGCTGTACAAGTAGCGCCGGGCGGCTGTATTCTGCAACATCACCAACCCGCGCTTGTCGTCGGCATTTGAAATTGCAAATGCAGAGGGCGGTAGGGAATCGAAGAAAGATTTCTTCACCCGGATATACTCGTCGAATGTTTTGTGATAATCAAGATGATCGTGGGTGATATTGCTGAATATTCCCCCCGCATACTTTAATCCCGTGATACGATGCTGGTGAATAGCATGCGAACTGCTTTCCATGAACACATGTGTGCAGCCTGCATCTGTCATTTGTTTCAGCAACGCATTAATGCTCACCTGGTCGGGGGTGGTATGCGTTGCTTCCAGTACACGTACGCCTATCCGATTCTCCACGGTACTCAGTAAACCGCAGGTATACCCCAATGATGTAAAGAGCTTATATAATAATGTAGCAATCGTGGTTTTGCCGTTGGTTCCCGTTACGCCAACCAGTTTTAGTTTTTCGGAAGGCTGCCCGTAGAAGTTATGAGCGATATACCCCGCTGCGGCTGCGCTGTTTTCTACCTGCACATAGGTTACTCCTTCTTTCAAGACCGATGGCAATTGTTCTGCAACAACAGCAACGGCCCCGTTTGCTACCGTTTTTTCAATGAACTGGTGCCCGTCGGCACTCACGCCTTTTATGGCAATGAATAAAGAACCCTTTGTTATTTTTCTCGAATCTATTTGTACATCTGCTACTTCAATATCTGTGCGGCCGGTTACCGACCTGATTCCCGATTTATATAGTATGTCCTGCAACAAGGCCATTCGCTTCTTTTCTGTTTTAGTTTAATTCTATTGTTACCTGCCTGTTTTGTGTTAGTACTGTACCCGGTTCTACGCTTTGCTGTTTTACTTTTCCGCGGCCAAGTACCACTACTTTCAGTTGCATATTCTCCAGTAGAAGCAATGCATCCTTCAATCCCATTCCCCTCACATCGGGCATTCGCTTTTGTGTTATCGATTGTGCCCGTACTACCGGCAAACTATTGCTGGCATACAAGCGTCCGAACTCTTCTTTGCTGGCCGAGTCGGTATACTTCCAGTTTATTGTATTCAGTACTTGCCTGATATCGTTAATTGAACCTGCATACAGGTAAGTACTGCTGTCTTTTTTTGCTGCCAGGTTCAAGGGCAATTCGTTTTTATTGGCCTGCAGTGCGTAAAGTTTATCGGCTATTTCTTTGAATACCGGCCCGGCCACTGCAGCGCCATAATATTTTTTTGCAAAGGGCTTATTTCTTATCACCACAATGCAACTGTATTTTGGATTGTTCGATGGAAAGTATCCGGCGAACGAAGATTGATAGATATGATCGGCATAACCCCGGTTACCGTTTGCCATGAGGGCTGTTCCGGTTTTACCAGCAACCGTATAGGGCGCCCCTTTGAATAAAGCGTAGCCTGTTCCTCCTTCTACCTGGCAAACTCCATTCAAGCAATCTTTCAGCAGTCGAATTGTTTGTTCGGAGGCAATTCTATCTTCAAGCACCTCGGGGGAATATGCGTGAATGGCTACTCCATTTTTTTGTACTTCGTTTACGAGATAAGGCTTCATCATCCTGCCTTCGTTGGCAACTGCGTTATAAAGCATCAGTGTTTGCAACGGACTTACCATTACTTCGTATCCAAAGCTCATCCAGGGAAGCGAAGTGGCGCTCCAGGTTTTGGATTTTGGAGTTTTTACAATTGGCGCCGTCTCTCCCTTCAGGTCAATACCGCTGTATTCGTGCAAACGCAGCTTGCGCAAATGTTCAATGAACTGCATGGGGTTTTTGGAATAATAAGCCATTGCCATTTTTGCCATTCCAACATTCGAGCTGTGTTCGAAGGCCTGCTTCAGGGTTACTTCGTTCAGGCCATGTGCTTCGCTATCGTACACGGTGCGACGATTCACCTGCCACCGGCCACCCTCGAGGTCTACGCGCTGATCGAGCGATATATATTTGTCTTCGAGCAGCGCCAGCATGGTTGCCAGCTTAAAAGTGGACCCTGGTTCGGAAGCGCGGATAGCATAGTTGAGATCTTCCCAGTAAGTTCCATCGCTTCTTCTTCCGAGGTTTGCCATCGCTTTTATTTTGCCCGTAGCCACTTCCATTACAATAGCAGTTCCGTATTCACACTCATTCTCCAGCATCATTTTCAACAATGCGTTTTCGGCTATATCCTGGATGTTGACGTCGATAGTAGTGATGATATCTTTTCCTTTTTCGGGTTCAATCTCCGAACCTTCGATAGGAGCAAATACTCCCGGTGAAATTCTACGAACCAGGCGCTCTCCTTTTTCTCCTTTCAACAAACTGTCGTAGGTGTATTCGAGCCCTACGTTCATAGTTTTAGGTTTACCGTTTTGGTCGATGTATTCTCTCGATAATCCGATAGTTCGGTTAGCGAGTAAGCCAAAGGGAGTTAAGCGTTTGTTCTTTACTTCGGCAATAAATCCACCCTTGTTAGGGTCGAGCCGCAGCAAGGGAAATGTTCGCAATACTTTGTATTCCCGGAAGGGAACATTTTTCTTCAGCAGGAAATAGCGGTTTTTTTTCCGGTAGCCCTGCTGTAGCTGGCGCTTGTATTCGTTACTGCTGCGATCTTTATAGAAGGCCGCCAGCCTTTGCGATAACGAATCCACATTTTCAATGAACAATTTTCCATTCCTGGCTCTCAGTCCATCCGCGGCAAAGTCGATGTATATATCAAAATAGGGAATAGAAGTACTTAGCATATTTCCATCTTCGCTATAGATGGTTCCTCTTTCGGCATCAATTTCCTGTACACGTTGCTGTTGCTCCATCGCCATTTTGCGCCATTCGGGTCCTTCTACCTGCTGGATATAAGTGGCACGAGCCAGTATCATGACGGCAAACAACACAATACCAAGGAAGCTGAGATACACTCTCCACAGTATGTCTTTTTTTACTTCCATGCCAGGCAGACCCGTTTAGTTTTTCTTTGTTGTATCGCCCAATACAACTGGTGGTGTTGTTAATTCCTTCAATCCAAAAGGTGCAACGGCCTTTGCCAATTCGCTTTGTTTGCTACGAAACATCACATCGCTTTTCAGCGTTTTGTATTCGTATTGCAGTTCCTTCAACTGCTTGCTCACTTTGTTGATATTCCGAACCGTTTTATCGGCGTGATGTCCATTATATATATATATCACCGCCAATAAGGAGAGAAATAGAAAAAAAGGTACGTTACGAACAATCCAGCGGTAGCTGATCCATCGCTTCCATCCCCGCCGGGGTTCTTTGGTTTTTGATACCTCTGTTATTTCTTTTTCCTTTTCCATTTACTTGAGGGCGACTGCACAATTATTCATCGTACAATCACAAATATTCGTTCTTTATAAAAATGCTGCCGGGTAACCGGCTTTCATTTACACCTATTCTTTACTGTTATTACAGGTTTTTTTCAGTTCATTTCTTTTCCGCTACTCGCAGTTTTGCGCTACGGCTACGGGGATTTGTCCGAAGCTCTTCTTCCGAAGGAACCACGGGTTTTTTTGTTATAACCGTAAGTAGGGGTGTTGATGTAGTTTGCCCGAAGGGATTATCGGCAGCTTCCTCTTCTTCAAAAATTCCCTTTTTAAAAAAATTCTTCACCAGTCTGTCTTCCAGCGAATGAAAAGTAATGATGGCAATGCGGCCTCCCGATTTCAAAACTGATGGAGCCTGCAGGAGCATTTCTTTTAAAGCCCCCAATTCATCGTTCACCTCGATGCGCAATGCCTGAAATACCTGGGCAAAGTACCTGTTGGGATTTCCTTTCACTACGGAGTGCAAAGCCTGTTTGAAATTGGCGATGGTTTTGAGCGATACCTTGCTTCTCACCTCAACAATAGTACGAGCCAATGTTTTGGCATTGGTAACTTCCCCGTACTGCTCAAACAGCTTATGCAGTTGTTGTTCGCTATAGGTTGCTACTACCTGGTAAGCTGTCAGCTCCTGCCGCTTATCCATCCGCATATCGAGCTCAGCATCGAACCTGGTGGAGAAACCTCTCCCGGGTTCATCAAACTGGTGGCTGCTCACGCCGAGGTCGGCAAGTATTCCGTCAACCTCGGCAATTTTATGCAATCGCAAAAAGCGCTGGAGGTGGCGAAAATTGTGTGGCACAAACAACACGCGACTGTCGTTGGGCATATTATGCCGCGCATCGGCATCCTGGTCAAATGCAATCAATCTCCCATCTTCGTTCAAACGTTTTAAGATCTCCTTCGAGTGACCCCCGCCGCCAAAAGTGCAATCCACATAAATGCCTTGCGGATGAATATTCAGGCCATCGATGGTTTCTTTCAGTAAAACCGGAACATGGTATACTGATTCGCTCATACAATTAGGATTGAGTATCGTTGCTTCCCCCCATTACCTGCTTTGCCAGGTCGCTGAACGACTCCTGTGAAAAAGATTCAAAGAGCTGTTGGTACTTATTCTTATCCCATATTTCTATTTTGTTCATAGCCGACACCAGCACTATATCCTTCTCCAAACCGGCATGTTCCTTCAGGTTGGCAGGAACCAGTATTCTACCCGCACTATCCAATTCCACCTGTATGGCTCCATTCAAAAAATATCTCCTGAATTCGCGTACTTTAGGGTCAAAATCATTGAGTTTGCTCAATCTTGCGAAAATCGGTTCCCACACGTGGATCGGGTACAGGGTCAGGCATTTTTCAAATCCCCGGCTGAGTACAAATTGGCTAGACGAGTCCTCGCCGAGTTGCTTTTTAAAGCCAACCGGTAGAAGAAAGCGTCCCTTGGCATCCAAGGTAGCTTCGTATTCGCCCAGAAAACCAATCATTTGCAGGATTTTGACTCAATGTTGATCACTAATAGACACAAAATAACACTTTTTCCCACGTATTAACCAAAAAGCGGAAAGTTTATTTTTTCCACAACTCTTTATTTGCCCGATAGTTAGTGCTGTAGTGGGTTTGCTGCGTTTTCCAGGTGAGAAATCGTAGCAACGCTGTGAATTAGATGTGGATTACCGTGTATATAATGTGAACTGGCTAATTTTGGGCGCTATAATTCTTTAAAATGGCAAGTGCGGGCTATTCGGGAACTCCCCTGGTAAAGAAACTGGGCATCAATCCGGCGACGAAACTAATATTGGTGAACGCGCCCGACAATTATAACCAGTTGTTGGAAACAAACATCGATAATCAACTATGCCGAAAAAAAGAAACACCCGATCTCGTTCACCTGTTTGTTACGAATAGAAAAGAATTCGAAACGGAAATGAAAAGGCTGCAATCGCTGATTCAAAGAAATAAAGAGATAGTAATTTGGGTGAGTTGGTATAAGAAGTCGGCCAAGATAGACACCGATATAACGGAAGACACTATTCGCGAATACGCACTGCGCCATGAATTGGTCGACATCAAAGTTTGCGCAGTAAGCGATATATGGAGTGGATTGAAATTGGTGGTGCCGAAGAATAAACGCGGGTAAAAGCAGGAAGAGTATATTTTTGCGAAGAGAATTCTCCATTTAAATAAACACGACAGTTAGTCGTTTTACCTTATGCATCCGAAAGACATTTCTATTTTCGATTTTACTTATAGTTTACCTTCCGAACGCATTGCTCATTATCCCCTGGAAGAGCGCGATCAATCCAAACTATTGCTGTATAAGGATGGCGAAATATCCGAAAGCATCTATAGAAACATAGCCGACTATCTTCCGGCCGATTCACTTTTAGTATTCAATAATACTAAGGTGGTAGAAGCAAGACTCTTATTCAGAAAACCCTCCGGGGCCGGTATCGAAATTTTTTGCCTCGAGCCGCATAAAAAATACTCCGACATCAGTACCGCTATGCTGCAAAAGGGATCTGTTACCTGGATGTGCCTTATCGGGGGCGCTTCGAAATGGAAGCACGGTCAGTTACTCGAAAAAAAAATCATCACGGGCGACACCGGGATCGCGATACAAGCGAAATACAATGAGAAAATTGGCGATAGCTTCTCCATCGAACTAAGCTGGCAACCCTCGTCGCTGAGTTTTGCAGAAATTTTGCATGCGGCGGGCCAGATGCCCCTTCCTCCATATATCAAAAGAGAAACAAACGAGGCCGATAAAGAAAGATACCAAACCATTTATGCAAAAACAGATGGCTCCGTAGCGGCTCCCACGGCAGGGCTGCATTTCACTCCTGCTATTTTTGAATCGCTTACCAGGAAGGGAATCGTTTCAGATTTTGTTACCCTTCATGTTGGAGCTGGAACTTTTAAGCCGGTAAAATCTTCTTCGATGGAAGGCCACGAAATGCATTCGGAGTTTATTGATGTATCGATGAAGGCAATAGAGACGATAATAAACTATTCCTCAAAATTTATAACCGCGGTTGGAACTACCTCGTTGCGTACCATTGAAAGTTTGTATTGGATGGGCGTAAAAGCCCGGCTCGATCCGCTAACAAAACTCGAGAACCTTTCGGTACGCCAATGGGATCCATACGAACTTGACGCCGAAAACATTCCTGCACGTGAGGCTTTGGAGCATTTGATTACGTGTATGAAAAAAGAAAATTGCGAGCGCATCATTACTACCACGCAGTTATTAATAGCTCCCGGTTACCGGTTTCGTATAGCCGATGCATTGGTAACAAATTTTCACCAACCCCAGTCTACCCTTCTCTTGCTGGTGGCCGCATTTATAGGAAACAATTGGAAGAATGTTTACGATTATGCACTGAATAACAATTTCCGCTTTCTCAGTTATGGAGATGGCTGCCTGCTTTGGCGCCATTGAGTTTTTCTTTTGACAGCGGCATTTCCACGGTAAAAACCGATCCTCTTCCGGGAGTGCTTTCCACCCTGATTCTACCCCCATGCGCATCTACCATGGTTTTAACGTAGCTGAGCCCGAGGCCAAATCCTTTTACGTTGTGCAGGTTGCCGGTATGCGCGCGATAGAATTTTTCGAATATTCGCTTTACGGTTTCCTTACTCATACCAATGCCATTGTCTTCGACTTTAATCTGCAGGTTCTTATTACTGCTGTGTGTAGAAACTTTAATGTGCAGGTTATCGCTTGAATACTTAATGGCATTGTCTACAAGGTTCGACAAGAGGTTGCGAAAATGAACCGGGTCTGCCTCCACCACATCCTGTTTCGCATTAAAATTCAACTCGGCCTTGCCTTTCTTTTCTTCGATCTGGAGATGGTGATTGTCGATAATGTCCTGCATCAATTCGTGCACATGAAGCGGGCGTTTATTAAGCTGAACATTTTCCCTGTCGGATACAGCCGCCTGGAGTATTGTTTCTACGTGTTTGTTCATGCGCTTGTTCTCTTCCTTGATGATACCGCGGAAATAATCCATTTTCTCGCGATCGCCCAATACCTTATCGTTCTTCAAAGCATCCACTGCCAATGAGATGGTGGCCAGTGGTGTTTTGAATTCATGCGTCATGTTATTGATAAAATCGTTCTTTATCTCGCTCAGTTTCTTCTGCCGGATCAATGCGTATACCGTAACGTAAAAAGCAGCAATAATCATAAGCGTAAAAAAGATGGCGCCAATGATCATCCACTGCATTTGCGATATTACTACGCGACGAATATTCGGAACAATGATACTCAGTTGTTCTTCGGGTGCAAGGTTTTCCCAATCAGTTCCCGGTTGTGGTTGAAGCGGAAAATAAGTAACAAGATTGTTCACCGTATCGGGGCGCATCTTTTCGTAAGATCTTGTTTTCATTTCGTAGCGCATCAAATGATCGTTGATGATCGCGAATTCGAAACGAAGCCGGGGCAAGCCAAGATTATTGAAAGATGTTTTAATTTTCTCTGCTATCTCAAACTCCGAGAATTTTTGAGCAACTCCGCTTGGGTTCATCAATTCCGACTGAATTTGCTCCGATGGAAAACTGAAGCCGGGTTTTGTTCTATACGAACGAAGAGAGGGAAGTGTACCTTTCTGTTGCGATAATTGCTGGCTAACTTCGTATCCTACCGTTACTACTTTCCAGGTAAACTCCTCCTGCCGGTCGGCCAACATTATTTTCAGCCAGGTGTATTGAATATAAATAGTGCCGATAAGCGACAAGGTAATGAGTCCAATAATAACAGGAAACAGCTTTTTCAACGGTAAATAGTGTTTTATTCGACCCATAGTTACCTGCTTTAATCTTCTGGATAATGAAGGGTTAGCCTCTCAAAACAGGTAGCCTCGAACCCGGCAAAAGTAACGAATGGGTGGCGAAACTGATTTTGTGCTAAATTACCTGTTTTCAATTTAACTTAGTTTTACAGAAAGGGCTATTTTAGGGGCTGGTTCTGGCTTCTATCAGTAGTCGCCGATAACTTAGTTTTAAACGATTGTTTTGAATTTTGCATTAATGGTTTAATTTTAAAACTATGGTAGAACCCGCAGCAGGAATATTGTTGATTGCAGAACCTTTCCTGAAAGATCCCAATTTCATGCGAACCGTTGTGTTGCTATGTGATCACCAGACAGAAGGCAGTTTTGGGTTCGTTATAAACCGCCATTACGAACATACCCTCAATGAACTGATGAACAATATGGACGAGCTCAAACTCCCGGTGTACTACGGCGGTCCTGTGCAAATGGATACCATTCATTTCCTGCATCAATATCCCGATCTCATACCCGGAAGTCATGAAGTGCGAAAGGGAATTCACTGGGGAGGCGATTTTGAGATCGCTATTAATTTATTAATGGAAGGAAAAATTGACGCCAATAAAATCCGCTTTTTCATTGGCTATAGTGGCTGGAGCGACGGGCAACTCAGCAATGAGCTGAAAGAGAAATCATGGCTCACGGTAGAAGCTAACCGAAAAATAGTATTTCATAAGAATACTGATGAAATCTGGAAAGAGTCGTTGAAACTACTCGGCGGCGACTATGAACAATTAGTGAATTATCCCATCGATCCACAGTTGAACTAGAACTTCACAGCTTCACCCCCAGTCCCAGGTTCAGACCAATCGACGACAGGCGAAATTCTCTTCTCCCTTCTATTGCCGGACCTGGACCGGGAAAAGGAATGTTCGAAAATTTATAAACGGGTTTGGCATCGAAATAGCCAAGGTCGAATAACAGGTACAATTGCTCATTCAACCAATATCCCACTCCTGCATTGGCCTGCCAGCAAAAACTTGCAGGAAGTTTTTGTTTTTCGACTTTTAAATAAGTGAAACTGGGCAACGGGTTTCCGGGTGTTGTTGTGCTGATTTCATAACCCGGTTCTTTTGTTTTGCAAAGCCCGATCATCAATTTTCCTTCAACAAACAATTTCTTATCGGCAGAAATTGTGCTGCGCACAGAAAGCCCCGTCATCGCCCGGTATATATGCCAGCGATCCGAATTGGCCGATGCGGTGGAGCCCGGTGCAAGCGTCGACTGCGCATATTCCTCGAATGAATTCTCGTCTCTTTGGTTTGAGCTGTAAGCTGCCATCAACAATACTCCAACAGATTTATTAAAACGATATCCTGCGCTTAACGCAAACTGGTATCCGGGCTGGGCAACACCGTTCACTTTTTGACGAGGAGCCGGCATATCAAAATCCTTTTGGGCATATTGCCCAACGGGGATAGAAAGTCCGGGCTCAATTGTCAAATAAAAATAGCCTTTCCTCTGGCCCTGGAGCGGCAAAGCAATCACAATCAGAAGAACGATTTTTAAAAATACTTTCAGCATAATACAAGTTAAAGAAAAATTGCCTGCTGGTAATCTTGCCAAATTCTCAACGGGAATTACCGCATGATAATTGGTTAAGGAAAAAAATAAGGGCGATGTTAATTATGCATTCAATAACCCTTTCTTACCATGAAAAAAAATTCTGCTTTTACTGCTGTTGCATTATTGGTGGCGATCTTATTCTCTTGCTCAAAAAAATCAAGCAACAATACTACCCCCAATCCTCCATTAACTGCGGAAGTATGGCCGCAAAAATGGATTCTTACGCTCGACAAAGACGCCAATACCTATAAATATTTACACAGGGTTGGTATCGTCATCAACCGGAACGATATGGGAAAAAGTTATCCCTTCTCCGAGCTGGCCAAGGAAAAAGACTGCAATTGGGAAGTAAAACCGGAGGGGCAAAGAAATGGAAAAGCCGTGTACAGCTTTCATTTGGAAAAAAATAAGATATACCGATGGTCAATCGGCAAAACAGGAACCGTGAACGGTATGGAAGAATGGTTCCTGGGTGTTCACCAAGGTGATAATCCACCTAACACCGACGATTGGTTGTTTTACCTGCACGAAGGGCCCAAGCGAAACGGTAACAAAACAGTGGCTATTGAAAGTGTAAGCAAGCCGGGTTGGTATGCCGGTGATATGGGGCATACACTCACCGCAAACGGAGTGAAGATGATACAGCCCGAAAATCCAGGGAAAATAGTTTATTTCGAACGTCATTGATCGGCGCAAGCCAACAGTACACCGGTAATTATATTCTTCCGTTAAACTATTTATTAGTTACATCAGGATTGTTGGATTTGTAATGCCGAAAATACGCTTGCCTGCGTTGTGTATTCAGGTTTTTAACTTTCTTGCCAACACAAAAATGATTAGCCCCAGTACAAGCACAATGGTAAGCGCCCATCGCAACCCGGTTTCATGTGCTACTAAACCAATCAACGGCGGGCCCACCAAAAAACCCGTGAACCCAACGGTACTAACTGCAGCAAGTGCAGCGCTGGTTGCCATCGTTTTTGATTTGCCGGCAAGGGAGTAAACAATAGGTATGATAGTGGCAACACCCAGTCCAACAAATCCAAATCCAACAATTACCGATACAGGATGCTGGATAGTTATAGCTAATGTTAATCCGCATGCGATAAGAACACTGTCGAACATCAGGATTCCCTTGTAACCGAGCCGGCCCGTAATACCATCGCCTATTAGTCGGCCAAGCGCCATCATGAAAGCAAATGCAGTATAACCGGTGGTGCTCACGCGATTCACGTCGTTTATCACTTGCTTATAATACAGCGAACTCCAATCGGCCATCGCTCCTTCGCACAAAGCGCAACAAAAACAAATAGCGCCTAAGAGGAGCAATGCCTTGTCGGGCCAGGCAAATAATTTCTGGTCTCTTGTTTTAGGAGTATCTTTTTTGATTAAGCGAAACAGGAATGCAATGGCCAATATTCCTATTACGCAGGCAGCTATTGTAAAATGCTGTTCGGTCGACAAACCGGCTTTCATAAACACGCCCCCCATGGCTGCACCGGTTAATGCCCCGAGGCTCCACATGCCATGAAAGGAAGATAAAACAGGTTTGGCATACATTTCTTCCTGCAATAGCAGCGCCTGCGTATTCATAGCAATATTGAGCACATCGCCCCAAAAGCCAAAAAAGAATAACACAATCGACAACATGAATACCGACCAGCTATAACCGATCAGCAATAGCAACAAAATATAGAAGATGACGGAAAGAAAAGTCATTAAGCGGCTGCCGAATGTAGAAACCGACCAGCCCGCAAATGGCAATGCCAGCAGGGAACCAAAGGGCAGCATAAATAATACGGCACCCAACTGCGCCTCGTTTAAATGGAATTTCTCTTTTATCGAGGGAATTCGGGCAGCCCAGGTGGCAAAGGTGCAACCACAGCAGAAAAAGAACACAGATATTGCTATCCGGTGTATGAGGGGTTGGCTGAAACGCATGAGTAGATGTAAATTTAATGAGATGCAATTCAAAAACTATTACTGCAGCCAATTAATTGTTTTACCAGCGATGCCGTTGACAGCCCCTACTAAAAACCAACCCCGGCACATGGCCGGGGTTGCCTAAACTAACAAAATTTTTCGCGGATGATGGACCGGAGATATTGAATCCAATACTACTTCTTCACAGGTACCTCTCTTAAATCGGTCTCTCAATCAGGCTAATTATTTTTCAACGGCAGTTGCTCCTTCAACCAATACAACTACCTTATTGTTCAATACTTCTACAAACCCGCTTTGAATATCAAAAAATGCGAGGTGACTGCTCTTATCCTTTAACACTTTTACCTTACCCGCTTTAAGCGCGCTTACCAGTGGTGCATGTTTGTCCAATACCTCAAACAATCCGCTGATGCCCGGCAATTGAACGCCGTACACATCATCGCTGAAAAGCTTTTTTTCGGGTGTTAATATTTCTAAGTTCATAAATAGCGAATGTGGTAGTTTCGGATGCACAATTGGCCATTCGGCCAATTGAACAATTAGCTAATTAGCCCTGCGCTTGTGCCAGCAACTTCTTACCTTTTTCAATCGCATCATCAATAGTACCCACCAGGTTAAAGGCTGCTTCGGGATATTCATCCACCTCTCCGTCCATAATCATATTAAAGCCGCGGATGGTTTCTTCAATGGGAACCAACACTCCCTTCAAACCGGTAAATGCTTCAGCTACGTGGAAGGGCTGCGACAGGAAGCGTTGTACCTTACGTGCACGCTGTACGGTCATCTTATCTTCATCACTCAATTCGTCCAAACCAAGGATGGCGATAATATCCTGCAATTCTTTATAACGCTGCAAAATCAGCTTCACACGGTTAGCGCAATTGTAATGTGCTTCGCCCACAATTTGCGGGGTAAGGATACGAGAAGTGGAATCAAGCGGATCCACCGCGGGATAAATACCAAGGTCCGCAATTTTACGGCTCAATACGGTTGTTGCATCGAGGTGTGCAAAGGTTGTAGCCGGGGCAGGATCGGTAAGGTCATCCGCAGGTACATATACGGCCTGAACCGAAGTGATAGAACCATTTTTAGTAGAAGTGATTCGCTCCTGCATCACTCCCATTTCCGTTGCAAGTGTGGGCTGGTATCCTACCGCCGAAGGCATACGTCCCAACAGCGCCGATACCTCCGAACCCGCCTGTGTGAAGCGGAAGATATTATCTACGAAGAAAAGGATATCTCTTCCCTTACCCTGGCCATCGCCATCGCGGTAATACTCGGCAATAGTTAAACCACTCAGGGCCACGCGCGCGCGCGCTCCGGGGGGCTCGTTCATCTGACCGAATACGAAGGTTGCTTTTGATTCGGCAAGCTCTTTCATATCCACTTTACTCAAATCCCATCCACCTTTTTCCATGCTATGTTTGAACTCTTCGCCGTATTTCATGATACCCGCTTCAATCATCTCGCGCATCAGGTCATTTCCTTCGCGGGTTCTTTCACCTACACCAGCAAATACCGATAAACCGGAATAGGCTTTTGCAATATTGTTGATCAACTCCTGGATCAATACGGTTTTACCCACACCGGCGCCACCAAACAAACCAATTTTACCCCCTTTTGCATAAGGCTCGATGAGGTCGATAACTTTAATACCTGTAAACAACACTTCGGCAGCAGTGCTCAGGTGTTCAAAGGCTGGCGGCTTGGCGTGAATGGCGCGGCCGGTAACCTTTGGAACAGGAGGCAGGCCGTCGATAGGATCGCCGGTAACATTGAAAAGGCGTCCCTTGATGGCTTCGCCTGTAGGCATGGCAATTGCCTTTCCGGTATCAACCACTTCCATACCGCGAACCAGACCTTCGGTTCCATCCATCGCAATGGTACGAACACTGTCTTCGCCGAGGTGCTGCTGGGTTTCCAAAACCAGCACATCGCCGTTCGGGCGTTTCAATTCCAATGCATTATAAATTTCGGGGAGTTTACCTTCAAACTGCACATCCACTACCGCACCAATGATCTGTTTGATCTTTCCAACGTTAGCCATAATGTATTAAAGTTATGAGTGGGATCCCGCCTTGCCTGCAGGCTTAACGGGACGATTTATTCGGCCGCAAAGGTAAGGGAGCAGCAGGGAAATGAAAAATGTAAAATCAAGAATAAAGACCGGGAAATGAAAATGGGGAAAACATGTCGGCATGCCGGGTCCTTGATCCCATAACGAACGAGGAGCCAACCAGCTATTTTGGGTTTTGAAACCGGAAGCCAGCGGCCGAAAAGAGTGTTGTACGAAATGGCAAGCGTCCTGGCAGCGGGTTTGTGCCGTCGGCAAATTTCAAGCAAACCAATCGCTGCCTTTTTCCGTAACTGGGATATGTGCTTACCGTTTATATCCTGAAAGGGCCGTGCATGCGGCTCTTTCTTTTTTATTTTTTCCCGTTCAAATAAACATTCCCTTTTTCTGTTCTGCCGATTCGTTATCTTCCTTTACTGCGGAACCTGGTTTGGTAGAACGATTATTCACCCATTCATCATCAAACAAACAGCTATGAAAAGGATCTTGACGATCGCTATTGCCGGCACTGTGCTTGTTGCCTGTAACAATGCCGATACCAAAAACGAAACCGAGGCAAGGGAGGTAAAACAATACAGTATTGAGCAGTTTTACAAAAGCACCAACGTAGGAGGCGGCGCATTCTCTTCGGATGAAAGCAGGCTGCTGATCAGCAGTAATGAAAGTGGCATTTATAACGCTTATGAAATCGATATTGCCAGCGGCGAAAAGAAGGCGCTGACCAATTCGGCCAAAGAATCGGTTTTTGCCAACGATTATGTTCCCGGGACCTTCCACATATTATATAGCTCCGACAAAGGCGGCAATGAAAACGATCACCTCTACCTGCAGAAAACCGATGGCACGGTAAAAGACCTTACTCCCGGCGAAAAGGAAAAGGCTAATTTTTACGGCTGGAGCCGCGACAACAAATCGTTTTACTACGGTTCCAATAAAAGAGATCCGCGCTTTTTTGATTTGTATAAGATGGATACCGCTTCGTGGACGGCGCGCATGATCTACAAAAACGATAATGGCCTCGATGTTGGCGCACTCTCCGATAATGAACGATACCTGGTGCTGGTGCAGCCCGTTACCACCTCTTCGTCCAATATATTTTTGGTAGATCAGCAAACAAAACAAACCAAAAAGATCAATGCCGACAGCATAGAATCCAACAACAGCCCCATGCAGTTTTCGAGCGATGGCAGTACATTATATTATACCACCGACGAAGGCAGCGAATATCAGTACCTCGTTAAATACGATGTTGCAAGCGGTACTAAAGAAAAACTTTACAGTACTAACTGGGATGTGATGTACATGTATCTCTCGTATAATGAAAAATACCGCGTAATTGGGGTGAACGAAGATGGGAAAAACAAACTTTATATTTTCGATCACAAAACCGGCCAGCCCGTAGATTTCCCTAAAATAGAAGATGGCGATGTGCAGGCTGTGAGTATTTCGCGCAGCGAGAACAAAATGCGCCTGAGTATTGGCGACAGCAAATCGCCCAATAATATTTACGTGTACGATTTCGGAACTAAGTCTTTAAAAAAACTCACTAACACCCTCAATCCCGAAATCGATGCCAATGATCTCGTGGCCGCAGAAATAGTTCGTTATAAATCCTTCGATGGATTGGAAATACCGGCCATTTACTACAAACCGCATCAGGCCAGTGCTTCCAATAAAGTTCCTGCGCTGGTTTGGGTGCATGGAGGCCCGGGTGGGCAATCGCGTACCGGTTATTTCTCCCTCATACAATACCTCGTAAACCACGGGTATGCAGTATTGGCCGTAAACAATCGCGGCAGCAGCGGGTATGGAAAAACATTCTACAAAATGGATAACCGCAATCATGGCGATAAGGATTTGAAGGATTGTATATGGGGTAAGAAATATCTTGCTTCATTGCCTTATATCGATTCTTCAAAAATCGGTATCATCGGCGGTTCTTATGGCGGTTATATGACGCTGGCTGCCCTTGCCTTTCAACCCGACGAATTCAAAGTGGGCGTAGACATTTTTGGTGTGGCTAACTGGCTGCGCACATTAAAAGAAATTCCTCCTTATTGGGAATCGTTTAAGAATGCCTTGTATGAAGAAATCGGTGATCCCAATACAGCAGATACGGTTCGATTGAAGCAATACTCGCCCCTGCTGCACGCCTCGAACATCAAAAAGCCTTTAATGGTGCTGCAGGGCGCCAACGACCCGCGTGTATTGAAGGTAGAAAGCGACGAAATTGTTGAATCGGTAAAGAAAAACGGCGTACCGGTAGAGTACACAGTTTTCCCCGACGAGGGCCATGGCTTTATTAAGAAGGAAAACGAAATAAAAGGCTATGGGCAAATACTGCAATTCCTCGATAAACATTTGAAAGGCGAGAAAAAAGAAAAGCTGAATTAGAAAAGCAAGGGGTAATTAGATGGCGGATTATAAGAGATGTTTGAATGTTCAGTGAAAAAAAATATTCCGGTTTTCTTCGCGGCTGTCCGAAAACAGGTCTTGCGTTCGTCATCTATCCAAACTATCTTTTTAAACGCTTAAAACAACCATCATGGAAAAATTTATGTTGATTTTTCACGGAGGCGTCGATTATAACGCCAGTCCCGCCGATATGCAAGCCAATATGGGAAAATGGATGGCCTGGATAGACAAGCTCGCTAAAGACAATCGCTATGTAGCCGGCGAACCTCTTTTGCCCGGGGGTAAATTAATCAAGGGTCGGAATGCGGTAGTGGACGGGCCCTATACCGAAGGAAAAGAAGTGGTAGGAGGCTTTTTCATCATCAATGCAAAAGACTACAACGAAGCATTAGCACTCTGTGCCGACTATCCCGACTACGACATGGGCGGTCAGATACAGGTGAGGCAGGTAATGAAAGTAGAAATGTAAAACAAGTGCTATGCTATCTCCAATTCTCTGCGGTAAAACAAACCGCAGAGAAGCAGAGAAGTTATTGGGAGATGGAATTAAGCCCTGAGCTTGCATCCCGGCTTTTATGTTTTAGTTTATAACTCTGTCGTTTGACAAACCCCGCAAACAGTACAGTACACTCATTGGTCGATCATCTTTTCCGCAACGAATCGGGAAAGATGGTAGCGGTATTGTCGCGGCTGCTGGGATTTCAAAACCTCGAAGCCGCGCAGGATATTGTACAGGATACGCTGCTGCAGGCACTGAACAGTTGGCGCTATGGTACTGTTCCCGACAATCCATCGGCATGGCTTTATCGTGTTGCAAAGAATAAAGCAATCGATTATATAAGAAGAGAAAAAAAATTTAAGGAGATAAGTCCTCAATACGCTTATTTACTTCAATCCGAATATTCACTCGCGCCAACCATCCATCAATTATTCGCCGACGACGAAATAAGGGATAGCCAGTTAAGAATGATTTTCGCCTGCTGCCATCCTTCAATTCCCGAGGAATCGCAGGTAGCACTAGTACTGAAATCACTTTGCGGTTTGAGTGTTTCGGAAATAGCAAAAGCGTTCCTCTGCGCGGAGGACACGATCGCCAAAAGAATTTACCGGGCCAGGGAAAAAATCAGGCACGATAAAATTGAACTGGAGCTGCCTGATACCGACGAGCTTCCCATACGACTGGATGCCGTGTTAAAATCGATCTACCTACTATTCAATGAAGGATACAATTCATCGCAGCCCGATCAGTTGATCCGGAAAGATCTTTGTGAAGAGGCGATTCGTCTTTGCTACCTGCTTACCCAAAACCACAAAACCCGTTACCCGCGCACCTACGCTTTGCTGGCCCTGATGCATTTCCAGGCATCGCGGCTCGATGCACGTCTCGACGACAAGGGCCATATCGTATTGTTAAAAGAGCAGAAACGCGAATTATGGAACCGTTCGATGATACAAAAGGGATTTGAATTGCTGGAACACGCCGCCGAACCTTTCGAAACCAGTACCTATCATTTTGAAGCCGCCATTGCAGCTATTCATGCCACGGCTGCTTCTTTTGAACAAACCGACTGGAAAAGCATCTACCATCTTTATGAACTGCTTTATCAATACCAGCCCAGTCCGGTAGTTGCATTGAACAAAGCAATTGCCTCGGCTTACGCCATCGGGAAGGAAAAAGCAATAGAGGAATTAAAAGCAATAAGAGGACTCGACCAGCATCATTTGTATTATGCCACTTTAGGAGAAATTTATTTTACTCTTAACCACAAAAGGGAAGCCCGGAACTATTTTGAACAGGCGCTCAGCAAAACGAGTTCGATGGCGGAAATACAACTATTGAAAAATAAAATCGATCGATGTAACCTTCGATAGCGTTCCTCATTCAATTATATCGATAGGACCTGGAAAGCTATTTGATTTTTTCATAATAAAATCTTACACCACCGAGGGATTCCTGCCCACTTGCAAGATCTGTAACAAAAAATTTGCGCTCGATAAGGTTACCATCCCGGTCGAAAACGTTTTCATAGCTGTATTCGATCACCGCATCGAGCCTCCAGAGATTGTTTTCAAATTTATATATACGACTGGTAGTTTTCCTGAATGGCTTCGGCGAGTATGTATAAGACGACTCAAAATAGTCTTTGATGTGGGTCATATAACTAGCCGGGTGACTTTCAAACCAACGCAGATCCTTTCCGCCGATTCCTGCAACAAATGTATTTAGGATTTTTGCTTCCTTTGACTCGTAAACAAGTTCAATAACCACAGAGTCTCTCTCTATGCGATTGCTATCAAGTACTCGCTCCGTCTTATAAGTTATGTTATTGAGTTCGCCTGTGCTGTTATAGTTATAAATATACCTCGCCACGTTCCTGAATGTATCGGATGTAAAATTTGCCACACGTTCTACTGGTTTATCTAAAGTATTCAGCACCGCAGTTTTGTTGAATTGAAAAAACATATTGGAATCTTTGAAGCTATAGGCATAGTTTCCCGATGATAGCAATTGCCGTACAAACTGACCTACCTGCTGTGGCCCGAACAAATCGTACTCTAGCTCTGCCAGATATTTAGAAGAATTTCTCCTGAAATATGTTTTATAATCGACCACTGATCCGAAATCGAAATACACCTCTTCCGTCAAATACCCCTGTTCATCATACTGAAGATGTACATAGGGGTTGATGGAATCATCTTCATAAAAAACTATCTGCCTTTCCTTATCCTTGTACTTAATATAAGTTACCACGGAATCATCCGAGGCCATCGCAGGCAAATCAACGATTTTAACGAGACGTGTGGTCCCTGCACTGTCGCTGGGGTTGTTTATGGAGGGATCATCGAGTTCTTTCTGGCAGGAAACGGTGAATAGGCCAACGCAAATAGCCAGAAAAATCAAAAGATTGCGCATTTTCTTCGGGATTAAATTGTGAGAAACCCAAAGATAATAAAATGGGGTAAGATCATAAATTTGCCGTATGGATAAATTTATCGTTTCGGCAAGAAAATACCGTCCACAAACTTTTGATACCGTGGTGGGACAAGCGCATATTACCACCACCCTAAAAAATGCCATCCGGCACGGACAGCTCGCACATGCGTTCCTGTTTTGTGGTCCGCGCGGAGTGGGCAAAACCACCTGCGCGCGTATTCTTGCCAAAACCATCAACTGCGAAAACCAAACGAAAGAAGGCGAAGCGTGTAACAAATGTAATTCCTGCGTATCGTTTAACGAAGGAACTTCGCTCAATATACATGAACTCGATGCTGCCAGTAATAACTCGGTAGATGATATTCGTACCCTTGTGGACCAGGTGAGGTTTGCACCACAGGCCGGTAAATACAAAGTGTATATCATCGACGAGGTACACATGCTTAGTTCCTCGGCCTTCAACGCATTTTTGAAAACGCTGGAAGAACCACCCTCCTATGCCATTTTTATTTTAGCCACCACCGAAAAACATAAGATTCTTCCTACTATACTCAGTCGTTGCCAGATATTCGACTTCAAACGCATCACGCTCAACGACACGGTAGAACATTTGCAGGAGATTTGCGGGAAAGAAGATATAAAAGCCGATAAGGCCGCCCTGCAGGTAATAGCTCAAAAAAGCGAGGGCTGTATGCGCGACGCATTGAGCATACTCGACAAAATTGTGAGCTTTACCAACGGCGAAGTGAACTATGGAAACACACTCGAACACCTCAACATCCTCGACGCCGACTATTACTTTCGCCTGCTCGACAGCATGCAGCAGCAGGATTTAGCGGCGGCATTGCTGTTGTACGACGATATCAACCGAAAGGGCTTTGAAGGAGATATGGTGGTGAATGGGTTTTCCGAGTTCATCCGCAATCTTTTAGTATGCAAAGACGAACGGGTGGCCGAATTACTGGAAGTAGTGGAAGGATTTAAGGATCGCTACATAAGCACCGCAAAAAAAGTGAACAGCTCCTGGCTGCTGAGCGCTCTTAATATTTTGAACGAAACTGAAATCAATTATAAAGCTGCGCGCAATAAAAGGCTGCATATCGAGCTTGCCATTATTAAACTCACCTATCTTACCCAGGCTTTGGAACTGGCGGCCGATAATGGCAATTCAGTTAAAAAAAAACTGAATCCCGAAGCTAAAGCAATCGCCTTCCGGAAAATTGTGCCGATTGCACAACAGGAAAAAGAGCCTGCTGCCACCCCATCGCCTAAAAAAACGAGTAATACCGGCACGGGCGCAAAACTTATTATTGAATCAACGGGCCCGCAAGAGAAGAATGTGATTGAATCGTATCCAGAACAGGAAGTAGCCGTTGCAAAACCGGCTACCAAAACTTCCACCACAAGTTCTTCAACAAAAATTTCACTTCAGAATATAAGACAGCAGTTCGCAGGCAAACAACAAAATTCATCCGAGACCATTATTCCTTTAACGGAAGAAAAACTGCTGCATCATTGGAAAGAATATACCCAGCAATTACGTGAGGCAAAAAATCCTGCCGTTCCCAGTTTTGATATTGCACGCCTGAAGATTACCAGCGAAACTTCTTTCGAAGTAATCTGCCACAATAACCTGGAGCAGAAATTTATTGAAGGCGAACGCAACAAGCTTGGCGCCTTGCTGCAAAAAGCATTCAATAACAAAATGCTCCAGTACACCATTGTGATCGACGAATCGGCGACCGAAGAAATACCTACGGAACGCCCGCTTAACACGAGAGATCAATACAATGCTATTGTTGAACAATATCCATTGGTAAAGGAATTGAAAGACAGGCTTCGCCTCGAACTCGATTATTGAGCAGGCAAATACTCCAATTGCTTTTCGAGAATCGCCTTGAATTTGGCGAAGAGGAAAAAATAAATCTGCTGCCAGCTTTCCTGTACCAATTCGTTCAACTCGGCCAGTTCGTTGTCGAAAAAGCTGCTTCCCGAAAAATACGCATAGTTGGATTGAATAAATTTTTCAATTTTTTCTTTGGAGGTAAAAGCGCCCAGCTCCATCCATTCGCTAAGCCTTTTCTTGAATTCGGGTTCGTGCTTTTCCTTCAAACCGGCAATTTGCGCGTTGATGGCTTCTACCGGTTGCGTTTCACCGGCAAATATCGGTCGCAATCCCTCGAACATTACATTTGCGTGCTGAAGGTACTCATCGGCCGAACGGCGTAACCGGTAATAGTCATCGTAATCTTTCCTCAACTCCTCAGCCGCCGCGCCGGATTTCTTTTCTGCCTGCCGGTAAAAGAAAATGAATGCCTGCTCATCGAGTTGCCCGAGTAACTTGTTCTTATCGGCCAGTTCTTTTTCCAGTTGCTCCCTCACCTCAGTTGCCTGGTTGCGCGACATCTTTCTACCATCGAAATCAAAGGTCTTGCCATCGATCTGCTTTTCTTCCATTGCTTTCAGCAAAGCAATATCTCCTTCCAGGGCCTGGATTTTCTTTGGTAGCGAAGTATGTTCGGCGGAAAAAATTTCTTCGAAGCTGGAATAGGTCAATGGTTTTGCGATTGCTTCGCCGGTATAGAGAATCGTACTGGTTCTGCCATTGTAAAAACCTTTGTAACGAGGCGGAAGCGTGAACTTCACTTCATCATCGAGGTAACGCTGTTTGAATTGAGCATCATCTATCGCCTGCGCTCCTTCTGCAATGGTTACGTGCTGGTATATTTTGGTGGTAAGCGCTTCCTGCAATTCTTCTTTACCCGAAAAAATAATCCATGCCGATTGATGATCGGTTTCGGCCACTGCTCCTGTTTTGAGCAGTTGCGCTTCCCGCTCTTCCATCGTGGGATGCGAAGCCCACTGATCTTTGAAATTAATGCGGCTGAAATTGTTGGTGTCGAGGAATTCGCGGCTCACTATAGGTAAATCGTCTTTCATATCCAGGTTAAACTCGCGCGCAAGATGACGCAATACCAGCCGGTGGTTTTCGTACACATTTTTACCGATCAGTTTTTCCTTGAACAACTCGTCGTATTTCGCAATCACAATATTGTAACCGCTCGCCGCCAGTTCAATTCTTTGCAAGGCCGAAATGCAGTTATTGCCCCCGCTTACGCTGGCTGCAACCGCATCCGCATGAAATTCCATTTCGCGCGAAAGACGCATATAGCTTTTGTTGACAACCCCATACATTTTCTGCAACACCCACTGTATTCCCCTTACAATATGCGCCGTAATACCGGCAAAAAAAGCAAATGTATCGCTCACGCTGGCCCATGACCGAAGGAAGGAAGCGTAGCTATTATTGTCGAAAAGCATATTGTGTATCACCCGATTTACCTGGTAAACAAAACTGCCCAGCTTCATACTTCTTTGCGAAAAATGGCCGAACTCATGTGCCATCACCGCTTTAAATTCGCTCAGGTTAACAGCATTTACCAGTCCAAGGCCAATCTGTAGGTTTTTCTTTACCGGTAAAAACATGCTCCAGAAACTGGAATCGTAAAATACGCAGGCGTTCACGTCGGGCGAGAGATAAATACGTTTGGGAAATGGCGTTTGTGTTTCTTTTGTGAGCTGCCTTATAAATGCGAATAGTTTTGGCTGCTCTTCTTCGGTGATTTCAATACTTCCCGACCGATCGAACCTGGAGACAGCAAATAAAAATTTTACGAGGAATATCAACACCATAATACCCACTCCAATCAATCCAATGCCGATAAGGATCATCCACAGGTTGCGGATGCTTACCATCACAAATACCCCGGCCGCTACGCAAGCAATGGCAAGGCCTACGGCCGCCAGGAAAAGGATAATGTACACAATAAGAAATAGAAGTATGGAGCCCATTACGCCCGACACTTCTTTTTTGAAAGCGGCAGAAGGTTCGGTGATGTTTGCCGGCACATGTTGCGGCCCGGGCGGGTACGGAAATGAATTCGTGCTCATGATACTGGTTTTGGTACCGGGTTTTAAATTTTCAATATCAGCCAATATTAATTCGACAATATAAAGAATAGCCCCGAAATAAAGCCTGCCTATTAAACAGAAATTAATTAAGGGCGCCCGGCTTATAGCAATGATTTTCAATGCACGGTTTTTTAGTTTTTTGCCTTAATTTCGGCCTCCCGATTGTGCGCATTCTTTGTATTCATAAAATATTAAAAGCTCTATGGCTGAACAGATATTAATGCCGCGTTTGAGTGATACCATGACCGAAGGAGTGATTGCCGCCTGGCATAAGAAAGTGGGCGATACCGTGAAAAAAGGTGACTTATTGGCCGAAGTGGAAACCGATAAGGCTACCATGGAACTGGAAAGTTATAAAGATGGAGTGCTTTTGCATATCGGCACCGAAAAAGGAGGCAAACTGCAGGTAAACGATCTGCTGGCCATTATTGGAACAGCAGGAGAAGATATAAGCGGATTGTTGGGTAAATCTCCGGCTCAACCATCGCCTGCCCCGGCGCCAACTGCAAAAACTGAAGCTCCCGCAGCGCAACCGGCTGCTGCCCCATCCATGGATATATCCACCATTCCCGAAGTAATATTGATGCCGCGATTGAGCGATACTATGACCGAAGGAGTGATTGCGGCCTGGCATAAAAACGTGGGCGATAAGGTAAAGAAAGGCGATTTGCTGGCCGACGTAGAAACCGACAAAGCCACCATGGAATTGGAAAGTTATAAAGACGGCGAACTATTATACGTTGGTGCACAAAAAGGAGATAAGGTGGCAGTAAACAGCCTGCTTTGCATTATCGGCGATAAATCGAAAGTAGATGTAAATGCCATCGTGGCCGCTTCCAAAGTGGGGCCCGTATCTTCGGCGGCCCAGTCTTCTGCAAACGCCACCCAGGAATCCGCAGCCAAACAAACCGAAACTCCCCAACAGGAGTTGGCTGCACAAAGTTCCGGTAGCGGATCCGGCAACGGTCGCATTAAAGCCTCCCCTCTCGCAAAAAAACTGGCTGCCGAAAAAGGAATTGATCTCGGCAAAGTACAGGGCAGCGGCGATGGCGGAAGAATTATCAAATCTGATATCGACAATTATAAACCCGGCGCCGCACCCACGGCTGGCGGTACGCAAGAGTTATCGAAAGCAATTCAAAGCGCCCCGGCCGGTCAAATCAGTTTTGAAGAGGTACCGGTTTCGCAAATGCGCAAAACCATTGCAAAACGTTTGGCCGAAAGCAAGTTCAGCGCTCCGCATTTCTATCTTACTATGGCCATCAATATGGATAAGGCCGTAGAGAGCCGCGCAAAACTCAACGATATCAGCCCCGTAAAAATATCCTTCAACGATATGGTGCTGAAAGCATGCGCACTTGCTTTGAAACAGCATCCAAAAGTAAACAGCAGTTGGCTGGGCGATAAGATCCGCATCAACCACCACGTAAACATTGGCGTTGCGGTTGCAGTAGAAGAAGGATTGCTGGTTCCCGTGGTTCGTTTTGCCGATACTAAGTCGCTTTCGCAAATTGCCTCAGAAGTAAAGACATTGGCCGGTAAGGCAAAGGATAAAAAACTTCAACCCAGCGAATGGGAAGGAAATACTTTTACCATTTCCAACCTCGGTATGTTTGGTATTGAAGAATTCACGGCTATTATAAATCCCCCCGATGCCTGCATACTCGCCGTGGGAGCGATTAACCAGGTTCCCGTGGTGAAAGATGGAAAGATCGAGGTGGGAAATATTATGAAAGTAACCTTGAGTTGCGACCACCGCGTAGTTGACGGAGCAACGGGCTCTGCCTTCCTTCAAACATTGCAACAATTGCTGGAGGAACCGCTGCGTATGCTGGTGTAAGGTGAGAGAAAATAGAAAGTAGAAAGTAGAAAATAGGAGATCCCGCTGATGAGGCGGGATTTTCGTTTGAATGAGAAGATTTCTAAATGGGCTGGCGATGGTATTATGACGGAGATGCGTTATTAAAAATCTATGCTTCAGGGAAGGATAAATTCAATGGTGGCGAAGCTTCGTTAGGGGGCAATTATTACCCGGGAACAAAAAGCTTTGGCCCAGGCAGATACTAATGGTGCACACGCATTTTTCAATCCTGATCCATTCATTTTCAACACATCCCGGTCATAAACTCACTCGTCAAACTCTGCCCCCGTTTTACTACCTTTGCCTCCCTGTCAAATTGGCCAGATTGAGCTTTGTAGCACCCTTTTTGACCATAATGATAAACCATCTATTTATTCAAATAACAACTCATGTTAGGATTTCTTTCGAAGTTGATCGGAGGCAGCAAGTCGGAAAAAGACGTAAAGAGCATTGAGCCCATTGTTCAGCAGATCAACCAGCATTTCAAAAATTTTCAGTCGCTCAGCAACGATCAATTACGCGCCAAAACGCTTGAATTCAAACAACGCATAAAAGACTATCTCAAAGAAATCGACGAAGAAATAGCTTCGCTCAATAAACAGGCCGAAGAACTTCCCTTTAGCGATATCAATGGCAAAGATGTTTTATACAACCAGGTAGACGTTCTCAAAAAAGATCGCGATAAAAAGATTGAGGAAATACTGAAACAAATTCTTCCCGAAGCATTTGCTGTTGTAAAAGAAACTGCCCGTCGTTTTAAAGAGAATGCGGAACTGGTTGCCAGCGCTACCGAGCTCGATCGGAACCTCAGTGTAAAGAAAGATTATGTTCGCATCGAAGGCGATAAATCGATATTCAAAAACAGTTGGACCGCCGGTGGCAATACCATTACCTGGAACATGGTGCATTACGATGTGCAATTGATAGGTGGTACTGTTTTGCACCAGGGCAAGATCGCCGAAATGGCAACGGGTGAAGGTAAAACACTGGTATCAACCCTACCTGCTTATCTCAATGCCCTGGCAGGTGAAGGAGTGCATATCGTTACAGTGAACGATTATCTCGCCAAACGCGATAGCGAATGGAACGGTCCATTATTCGAATGGTTGGGATTGACTGTTGATTGTATCGACAAACACCAGCCCAATAGTCCTAATCGCCGTGCCGCATATTATGCCGACATCACCTACGGAACCAATAATGAATTCGGTTTCGATTACCTGCGCGATAATATGGTGCATAGCCCCGATGAAATGGTGCAACGCAAGCACCATTTTGCTATGGTGGATGAGGTGGACAGTGTATTGATCGACGATGCAAGAACACCATTGATCATATCGGGTCCTGTACCGAAAGGAGATGAACAACAATACCACCTGCTCAAAGACCGGGTATATAAACTGGTGGAAATGCAAAAGCAGGTTACCAATAAGTTTTTGGTTGAGGCAAGAAAGAAATTTGCCGAAGGCGACGACGATCCCAAAAGCGGCGGATTGAGTTTGATGAGAGCCTACCGCGGCTTGCCTAAGAATAGCGCCCTCATTAAGTTCCTGAGCGAATCAGGAGTAAGGGTGAAATTGCAGAAAGCAGAAAACTATTACCTGGCCGACCAGCAGAAAGAAATGCCCAAGGTAGATGAGGAATTGTATTTCCATATCGATGAAAAGAACAACCAGGTCGATTTAACAGATAAAGGCATACAGGCCATTACAAAAGCGGGTGAAGATCCCGAGTTCTTTGTATTGCCCGATATTGGCGTTCAACTGGCGGAAATAGACAGGAATGAATCTCTTACCCCCGAGGAAAAATTGCAGCGCAAAGAAGCATTGCTGAACGATTATACCATCAAAGCCGATCGCATTCATACCGTTCAGCAACTGCTGAAAGCTTATACCTTATTCGATAAAGACGTAGAATATGTTGTGCTTGATGGACAGGTAAAGATCGTTGACGAACAAACCGGCCGTATTCTCGATGGTCGTCGTTACAGCGACGGCTTACACCAGGCAATCGAGGCGAAGGAAAATGTAAAGATCGAAGCGGCTACCCAAACCTATGCCACCATCACTTTACAGAATTATTTCCGTATGTACCACAAACTTGCGGGTATGACGGGTACTGCGGTTACAGAGGCCGGTGAGTTTTGGGATATCTATAAACTGGATGTTGTTACCATTCCGACCAATGTGCCGGCCATCCGGAAGGACCAGGAAGATTTAGTATATAAAACCAAGCGCGAAAAATACAAGGCGGTAATCGAAGAAATCGAAAAATTGCGCAATGCCGGCCGCCCCGTACTGGTAGGTACTACTTCTGTTGAAGTGAGTGAATTGTTGAGCAAGATGCTGAGTGGTAAAAAAATTCCACACAATGTATTGAACGCAAAACAGCACGCGCGCGAGGCGCAGGTAGTAGCCGAAGCCGGTTTGCCGGGAGCAATTACTATTGCCACCAATATGGCGGGCCGCGGTACCGATATCAAACTCGGACCCGGAGTAAAAGAAGCAGGTGGTTTGGCGATAATAGGAACGGAGCGTCACGAAAGCCGCCGGGTAGACCGCCAATTGCGTGGTCGTGCCGGCCGCCAGGGCGACCCCGGTACCTCGCAGTTCTATGTTTCGCTGGAAGATGAGCTGATGCGCCTCTTCGGCAGTGAACGGATTGCCAAGATCATGGACCGTTTCGGTTACAAGGAAGGAGAGGTGATCCAGCACAGCATGGTTACCAAAAGCATTGAACGTGCGCAAAAGAAAGTAGAAGAAAACAACTTTGGTATTCGTAAGCGTTTGCTGGAGTACGACGACGTGATGAACAAACAACGCAATGTGGTTTATAAAAAACGTAACCATGCGCTGTTTGGCGAACGACTGGCCCTCGATCTCGATAATGCGTTTTATATAGTGGCCGAAGGATTGGTTACCTCATTCCAGGAACAAAACGATTTCGATGGATTCAGGATGGCTGCCATTGTAAACTTCGCCATCGATACCAGCATTACAAAAGAAGAATTTGAGAGAGGCAATGTGAACGAATTGGCCGATAAACTCTACAACGAAGCCGTTACACATTATCAGAAGAAGCTGGCAGATATTCAACAGCAGGCTGTTCCGGTATTTAAAAATATTCGTGCTACCCAAGGAAGCCATATTGAAAATGTAGCGGTTCCCTTTACCGATGGCAAGAAAGGAATGCAGGTATTGGTCAATCTCAACAAAACGATTGAAACCAATGGCCGCGAATTAACCAATGCACAAGAGCGGCAGATTACACTGGCCATTATCGACGAAGCCTGGAAAGAACATTTGCGCGCCATGGACGACTTGAAGCAAAGCGTACAAACCGCCTATCTCGAACAAAAAGATCCATTGGTAATTTATAAAATCACTGCCTTCGATCTGTTCAAGCAAATGGATGCCGATGTCAATAAGAATATCGTGAGCTTCTTATGCCATGCGGGTATTCCTATTGAACAACAGGGAAGCAGTGCGCCGCGGAGCCCGCAAATCCGCGAAGGCCGCGAGGAAAGAACCGATATGAGCAAGATGCGCGCCAACAAGGAGGAAATTGATCGTCGCGGCGATGATTATGCAGCGAATGAAAACGACTATTACGATCCCACCCCCGTTAAGCAGGAACCTATAAAAGTGGGACCCAAGGTGGGTCGTAACGATCCTTGCCCCTGCGGAAGCGGTAAAAAATACAAGCAGTGCCACGGAAAGGACGCATTGTAAAGAACCAACAATAAGAAGTCGATTATTGAAACGCCTGTTTATTGCAGGCGTTTTTTTATCGATGTTCTTTATAAGTAAGCGCGAGAAGCCGAGAAAGGGCCAGGTAAGTTTTTTCATCCAGAACAAAATTTGACGATGCAATTATATCGTTCAATTGTTCCATTGTACGAATGCCCGCTACCGCTGAACTGATGGCAGGATGATGCAGAACATAGGCAAGAGCTAATGCAGTTTTGCTTTCGTTTCGGGGCAAGCAAGCCGATAGCTTGTCTTGTATCTTCCGTACCCCATCGGCAGAAAATTCCAGGAAAGCCTGGGCGGGTTTGTCGACAAGCAATCCTTTGGCAAGTGTTCCTCTCGCCAGAACGCCGATATGGTTTTCTTCGAGTAGTGTCAAACAAGTTTCCTCGGGTCGCCGGTCGAGTAAACTGTACTGCATCATTACGCTTGTAATATTGCTGCGCTTCATCCATTCGCGAATAACGTTGGGCCGAATGGAGGATATTCCGTAGTGAAGAATCTTTCCCTGTTGTTTCAGCAATTCAAATGCCTCGATGGCTTCATCGATCGGGTCGTCGATCGTTCCTCCATGCAATTGATATAAATCGATATAATCGGTTTGAAGGCGCTGCAGGCTTTTTTCTACGGCCGAAAGAATATACTCTTTGCGCGGGTTCCAGTCCCAACCCTTTCCATCGGGGCGAAGCTGGTTACCAACCTTGGTGGCAAGAACAATTTGCTTTCTCTTTTCCCCAAGTGCAATACCCAGCATTGTTTCGTTCAAACCCGCCTCGTAAAGATCGGCCGTATCAAAAAAATTAATTCCCATTTCAATGGCAGTATGCAGGAGGCGGGTATTATAGCCTTGATCGTTTTGCAAAGACATGCACCCAAACCCGATTTCGCTGATTTTTATTCCGGATTTGCCGAGTATGCGGTAGTTCATGAAACGAAGTTAGGGAGAAGCAATTGGCCAATTGGATAATCAGCCAATTGGCCAATTAACTCATTACTCTCCTTTCTTTCCCTTACCTCTTCCCTTTCCGGGATGTTGCCCATGATGGGGATGACCCTTTACCACATAATAACGCGAATCGTTGCTGTTACGGATAATCACCTGCTTGCCCCGGTTGCCTTTATACTTCGCGTATTTTACTTTATGCGTGTTGAAATGAAGATAGGCCCTCGGTTCGTTGACCACCACTTTATAACCCGTGTATAAATCGTATGTACGATACCTTACGGGCAAAGAAGCCGCAAATATCCATCGACCACCATCGAAATAAACGTATTGGCGACGCGGCACATAATAATACACTTCAATATCGGGCAGGTAATAGTATTCAACATAATCGTAGCCCACGGGTCCCCACAAAGGCTGGGCGCCGATATTGATGTTTACATTCACCTGCGCGCGGGCGGGGGAAGTTATCAAGCCAATAAATACAATCGTTATACAAACTAAAATCTTCTTCATGCGTGGATTTTTCTATCCAATTCTCAAAGCGAATGCCATACTGCGCAAAATTTCCTGAAAAAATCACTTACAGGCTTTAAATTGCTGCACAGTAGTAAGTTTATAAATAAATCTTATCGTTAATTGGAAATGGACAAAATTGTAGTTGATCGCTGGTTGGTCAAAATAGACGAGGTTACCGCCTCGTTCAGGAACGAATTCGGAAACCTCCCTGTTAAACGATTAAACTGGAAGCCCAATTCGCAAACATGGAGTATTGCACAAAACATCGATCACCTGATAGTGATCAATGAAAGTTATTATCCTATCCTGGAAAAGGTCCGTAACAAATCGTTACAACTACCCTGGATCGCCAACTTCGGTTTTGCAGTAAATTTTTTGGGGAAAGCAGTGCTAAAAGCTGTTCATCCCGAAAGAAGGAAAAAAATAAAAACCTTCCGCATTTGGGAGCCATCCAGCACCGAATTCGGCGAAGATATCTTTGAAAAATTTGAGCGGCACCAGCAGGCGTTGAAAAAAATGATAGGGGATTCGCAGGACCTTTTACAGAATGGAGTTATCATTCATTCTCCTGCTAACCGGCATATCGTATACAAGCTCGATACAGCTTTTGATATTATCGTTACACACGAGTTTCGTCATCTGGAACAGGCAAGAGAATCGCTTACGATGAAACCCGGCATTTAAACCGCTTATTCCTCATCACCCCTTAACGTATAAACGGCTATTGCGCCACCAGGTCCATTGCCAATGGCTCCAACAAAGGGAGGCCGAAACACTTTCACCAATCCAATATCATTTATATTAAGCAGGGCAATGGTAGCTGCATCCACCCGTATTTCGTTGAGAAAAAATGCAGGCCGGTACATACGCCATTGAACCGATGGATTTAAGGGCCAGGTGTTGTTGATGATAAGCCCCGGTATTCGCCCTTGCAGGTATTGAAAAATGGTAAAAGAACCCATTGCCGCGGGGTCTTCTGCCGGTACCATCATATAAGAGTTATGTGTTCCCTTGAAAAGCCCGGATGCATATTGTTCATCGAGGCTTTTCTTATACCGATCGTTGGTTATCATTTGCGATTGAGCATATAATCCCAGCACCACCAATAAAAAGCTAAGCAATATTCTGTTTTTCATAACCCCTGCCCGAAGAAGTTTTAATAAGCATCTTCCGGCACCACTATTAATTTACGAATAGAAATTGGACCCTGGCGTCAACGAATTCTTAAATAATCCGTCGTACGGCGTCTTTGGAAAATTAACAACCTGGAGTAAACTTCCATACCGGCAAGGGCCTTCCGAAGCTTACAGCAAATGCTTTTTAAGATACCGGTCCATCGATATTTGCCCCCCGCCCTCGTAGAGAAAGAATACCAACAAAATCAGTACAATCAACGAAAGGCCGAATTCTGAACCGATCGCAAACAGGTCCGAACTCCTGTTGAAAAACATGACTGCGCCCAAAAGAATGGGTAACTGCAACAATACTACCCAACGGGTCAATAAGCCGATTACGATAAAAGTTCCTCCGAATAAATGGGCGAAGCAGATATAGGTCACCAGGAAAGTAGTGCCAGCTGTAAACCGGCTTGCTTTGATCATGGATTCGAGTTGCCCGGAATTGCTGATAAAACTCAACCCTTTAAAAAGCAACAATAAACCCAGCGCAACCCTTAATGCTAAGATCAGGAAGGGTTGATTGGCATGGGTTATACTATTCATGCGTTGAACGATACCCATAAGAAATGATTTTACGGTGAAAGATCTGTAGTCGAAGTTACGTCGAAAAGCAGCCGATTCGATCGGGTGGCTGGGTTTAAATGTTTAAGGGTTTAAGGGGTTAAGAGTTTTTAAAACCCGAGACCCTGATAATACGAGCAAAGTAGATGTTGGTGGGACTTAAAGCGTTGAAAGTTTAGTATTTAATCAAGTGCATACAGGGATCTTGCACTCATGAATGGCTCTTGATGAATAAATAGTGCAATTACTGTTTCTTAAAATGCAGTTCATCGGTTCCGTTGGTCAGTTCAATAAGTGTGGAGGATTTGCTTTTTAGTATCCAGTCATCTTCCAGTTCCAACAATACCACCGGTATTCCGCCTCCACTCCAGGTAATAACCAGTTTTCTTTTGCCGCTATCAATCAACTCTGTCCAGGTACCAGAATTTGTATTGGAAGAAACGGTAGCAGAAAGAGAGCCTGAGCTTCCAAAACTGAAAACATAACCGGAATAATTGCCCGTTTCGTCTTTGCCCTGGTTGAGGTAATAATGAACAACCCACTTGCCCTGGGTAATTACCGAAGCGATGGTATCTCCTCCACCAGCATTATCATCGTCTTTGTTACACCCGATAATGGAAGGAAGCAGCAGCAACGCAATAAGAATATTTAGAACCGGTTTCATTTGAAGGGTTTTATTTGAAGATAAGGCAGGTTTTGTTAAAAACGCTTGACAGGTAATGATTAGTAAGATTCTGCCAAAACCTATGCCAAGAAAAAAGCCTCTCCGCAGCTGCTGAGGAGAGGCCAGGTACAAATTTTCAGTTACCGCTTTTATTTAATCCCGTACTTATGCTTATATCTCTCCGCCAACTGCTTGTGTTTATCGGTCAAATCAACCTGCCTGCCCTGTATAAACGCATGAGTCACTACGCTCGATTTCATATCGAGGATATCTCCTTCGCTCACTACTATGTTGGCATCTTTACCCGCTTCAATTGATCCGGTGCGATCGGCTACTCCAAGAATCTTTGCTGCATTCAACGTAATGGCCGACAAAGCTTCTTCCTTCGATAACCCATAAGCGGCATAAGTGCCGGCATTGAATGGCAGGTTTCTTCCGCGCGCACTTCCATCATCGTCGTTGATCGCGAACAAAACCCCTGCTTTTTGCAAGGCCGCCGCGGTTTTAAAGGGTTGGTCTACATCGTCATCCACCATTGTTGGCAAACTATGCGCCTGCCCCAGGATAACACTCATATTGTTTTGTTTGATCAGATCGGCAATCTGCCACGATTCGCTGGCACCAACCAGTACTACATCAAATCCGAATTCCTTCACAAAATCAACCGCCACCAATATTTCTTTAACGAGATCGCAATGAACGAAAAACTTTTGCGACTTGTCGAATAATCCGCGTACCGCTTCAAACTTAAGATTTACCTGCTCATGCTTCTCCTGTGCGAGATAGGCTTTTGCCTCCCTGAAAAACGATTTGATTCTGTCAATTTGCTCCAGCGCCCTCTTTACCGGATCGCCTTGTGGTGCGGGCAAACCCAGGAATTCGGCAAATGGATTCGGACGATTGATGAGATTGGGCATATTGAAATGTATGCCATTTTCCATTTTATAGGCAGCATCTTCCCAGTTCCATGCGTCGAGTTGCACAACAGAGGAAGAGCCGCTGATCAATCCGCCTTGTGGAACTACATTCACCAATAGAATTCCATTCGATTTAAGTGTATTGATCAATTTCGAATCGGTATTGTAGGCAACTACCGAACGAATATTGGGATTCAGTTCTCCGATTTCATTTGCATCCGAGGTGGCGCGCACGGTAGGAACTTCTACCAATCCCAGTTGCGAATTGGAAAGAATCAAACCGGGATAAACATGTTTGCCACTAAGATCCAGCACTTTCACATCGCCCGCTGGAATGGCAATATTGGTTCCCACCTGCTCAATCTTTCCATTATTCACCTTAATAGTTCCGTTTTCAATAACCTGTCCATTTCCTACATGAATGGTAGCATTCTTAATAAACAGCAGCCCTTTGTGCGGAGCAGCCGGATAAACGTCATCTTGTGCGTTGAGAAAAGAAATCTCCATCAAGGCGAGAAATATTATTATTATATTTTTCATCGTTATAATTTTTTTGTTTAAGGTTTAACGTCTAAGGTTTAAGGTTCTTTCTAGATCCGGCAATCTCTGAGTTCAGCAGGTATTCGATGAATTTTTGCAGATAGCCGCTCGTCTTCTTTGCCATATCAATTAACTCATCAAACTCCTTTCTGGTAATGTACTGCCTGTCTAAAGCACGGTATAACTGCGATCTGAATTCACCGCAAGATCCCTTAGCATAACCGAGAAATTGAATAAACTCGGCTCTTGTCCCCCTTTCAAATCCTTCTGCAATATTATCCATAATTGAACCTGAAGACCCTTCAATTTGGTCGATCAGACGAAAACTTTTCTTAAACCTTCCACTATCAATTATTTTCCCAACCTTTTTTGATAGTTCTCTTGCGAGCTTCCATGATTCAATTTCTTCGAACGATTTGATAGTTGCCATATCAAAGAACTTTAAACTTTAAACCTTAAACTCTTAAACCATTTCTAAAAACAATCTCAATACAATTCCGCATCTATCACCAACAACCCATGCTTATGCTGGTGCTCCGAACAACTGTGCATGATTTCCATACTGGGCTGTGCGGGTTGCACGGGAGCCCCGGCTCTCTTCTCTCCCATCATTTTTTGAATAAGGCGGTTTCTTTCTTCGGATGCCCTTTTGCGTAGTTGCAGGTCACGCTCGCGATCAAAATATATAATTCCATCTACCATTGTTTTTTCTGCTTTCGCATAAATGCTCAATGGATGATCGCTCCATAAAACAAGATCGGCGTCTTTACCCACCTTGATACTTCCGGTCTTATCGGCCACACGCATCATGATGGCGGGATTGATGGTAACCATCTTTAGAGCATCTTCTTCGCTCATGCCCCCGTATTTCACACTCTTAGCAGCTTCCTGGTTCAGGCGGCGCGCCATTTCTGCGTCGTCGGAATTGATCGCTACGTTCACTCCTACTTTACTCATTATAGCAGGTCCCTGCGGAATGGCATCGTACACTTCCATTTTATAAGCCCACCAATCGGAGAAGGTAGATGCATTGGCTCCATGCGCTTTCATTTTATCTGCCACTTTATATCCTTCCAGTATATGTGTGAAGGTGTTTACGTTGAAGCCGAATTTTTCTGCTACGCGCATCATGTACGTTATTTCTGTTTGCACATAAGAGTGGCAGGTAATGAATCTTTGCTTATTCATTATTTCTACCAATGCATCGAGTTCCAGATCTCTTCTCACCAGTTTAGCATTAGGGCCTTTCAGCATTTTCTGGTAATCGCTGGCCCGGGTAAAGGCATCCATCAATACCTGCTCAACGCCCATTCTCGTGTCGGGGAAACGCGGGTTACCCTGGGTGGAAGAAGAACGTTTTACGTTTTCACCAAGGGCAAATTTTATATAGCCGGGCCAACCCTGGAATTTCAGTCCTTCATCATTAGTACCCCAGCGGAGCTTGATGAACTGGGTTTGTCCGCCAATGGTATTGGCCGAACCATGCAGGATATGCGAAGATGTAACACCCCCGCTGAGTTGGCGATAAATATTTACGTCGTCGGGGTTGAGATTATCTCCCATACGAACCTCCGAGGTAACCGATTGTCCGCCCTCGTTGATGGAGAAGGCTGCAATATGCGAGTGTTCATCGATGATACCGGCTGTTAAATGCCTGCCCGTTGCATCAATAACTTTAGCAGAGGCATCGGAAAGGTTTTTCCCGATCTGTACAATTTTCCCGTTTTTCACCAATACATCGGTTGCTTCAAGTTTACCTTCTTTTTCGCTGGTCCATACCGTTGCATTTTTAAACAGTATTGTCTCCTGCTTGGGTAATTCTTCCCAGCCATAAGCGTTCATGGGATAGGTGATCTTACCCAGTTTGGGACTTTCTTTTTTCTTAGCGCTGTCAGTTTTTGCAGCGGGAGCTTTATCGAAACTGGCGGTCCATAGGAGTTTTGTACCTGCACTGTCTTCACCTACTCCCTGCCAGCTTCCATTATTATTTACACCGCTCAGGCGAATATTGTTTTTTGATCTTTTGCTTTCGGTAAAATTCAATTTCACCATTTTTCCATCGTAGCTGAACTTAGCGGCTACTGTGTCCTTACCAATTACATTAGCAGCTGATGCACTCTTCACATCAACGGTAAATGTTTGCGATCCTTTTGCCGAATTTATCTTTAAGGTATATACACCCATTACCGGGCTCCATGCGTCTTCTTTCACTCCATATTTTTCTCCCTGTATCCAGTTTTGCAGGATAACGGTCTTTTCACTAAAGATGGGGCCCGAGGTAACCAGGAAATTGGCCAGTTTACCCGCATCCAGGCTTCCCACTTTATCATATACACCCAACAATACCGCGGGTGTTTTAGTAAGCGCTTCCATGGCTTTGGTTTCGCTCAATCCATAATCCAGGGCTTTCCGGAGATTGGCATTGAACTGTTTTACATCGCGCAAATCGGCGGTAGTTAAACAAAAAGGAATACCTGCTTTTTCGAAAGTTGCCGGATTGGTTGGTGCAAGTTCCCAATGCTTCATTGTTTCCAATGAAACGAATCGCGCATCGTTGGGATCTTCCACATCCATAGCCTGCGGATAGTTAAGTGAAAGAATGAAGCTCGCTTTTGTACCGGCAATTTCATTGATGCGCTGGTACTCGTTATTTCCTCCTTTGATGATATATTGTACCCCAAACTCATCCCCGATTCTATCGGCACGAACAGCGGCCCATTTGTCTGTTACCTCGAATATCTGCGGCAAAGCCTGTTGCTCGTTCCAGTATTTTAAGGTTAGGTTTACACCTTCCGCTGTTGGATTGTTCTTATACCACTGCGCGTCTATATACGTTTGGCGCAACAGGGCCACAGAACCGATCATAGAACTTGGATACGATTGCGTGGAAGTACCTTTGTTAAATGAATAATGTGCCGAAGCTTTTTCTTTAACAATAACCATATTCTCCTTTTCATTGGCCAGTGTAACCAATACACCGGTTCCGCGTGCGATACCATCTTTCTGATGCGTAAGCACGGTTCCAAATCCAAGATCACGGAGGTTTTTGGCCTTGTTATCATCAACACTAAACAAGCGCGCGCCATCGATATCGGTGCGAATGGCCTGGTTCCATCCAAAAGCTCCTTTTTGATTGGAGTTGAGCTGAACGGGGCCGAAGAATCCTCCTCCACCTCCCTGGCGTTGAGGAATAGCAATTCCATAGTCGCTGTACAAATCAATAAACGAAGGATAAATAAATTTATCCTTGCAATCGATCACCACCACATCTTTCGGAACGGCGATACCCGTTCCCACCGCAACAATTTTTCCATCGCGGATGATGAGGGTTGCATTGGAAAGAGTGGTTTGAGCGTCTTTAACAATGGTTGCATTGATAAATGCATAAGCGCCTTCTCGCTTATCGGCCACCCCGTTAACCGGGTGTGTGAGCTGTGCCTGCACTACTACCGACGACAGGAGCAGCAATGCCATGAGGGCAAGAGATGAAATTTTTCTCATTACTGTTAGCTTTAATTGGAAAGTTAAGAAACGATGTTACGACAAACCAGATTTTTATTTGAAAAAAAAGGATAAACGGGTTTTAGCAGTGCACCGACGCAACAAAGCCGGAATTATGTCCGGGTTACAGGGGTTTGAAATAGGGAACTATTGTTTAATATCTAATGGTTTTCTTTGATTGCGTTACCGCCTGTATTGCATGTAGGCTTACAGCAGCTTTCACGGAAGTACACGAACTACGATTAATACAGTTTAGGAATACCGAGCATTCAGCAACCCTCTCTTCTCCGGTTCTTTAGTTCTCTAATTCTCCCCTTTCACCAGAGATGATATTAAAACTTTAACTTTGGCGAATATAATTTGTGTATGCCTGCCAGTCAAAAAGCCTATATCACGCTTCCCGATTTTCGTCGCTCGCCCACCATCGACCAGGTAGGAGTTGAGGAAAGAGCCTCCAGGTTCACCAAGCGAAGCATAAAAAAAGAATCCAAAGTTGCGGGGCTGAAGATGGTTCTGAATATGATTGATCTCACTACGCTGGAAGGAAAGGACTCTCCCGGTAAAGTGAAGCAGCTTTGTTATAAAGCCATGCATCCCCACGACGCATTGCCCGGCCTTCCAACCGTTGCAGCTATTTGTGTATATCCATCAATGGTGAAGATTGCCAAAAAGGCCCTGGAAGGGTCGAAAGTCAAAGTAGCGTCGGTAGCAACCGCATTTCCCAGCGGGCAAGCGCCGCGCGATGTAAAAATACGGGATACCAAATTCGCCGTGAGCGAGGGGGCCGACGAAGTAGATATGGTGATCAGCCGCGGTAAATTTTTATCGGGAGAATACAATTATGTTTTTGATGAAATAGCCGCCATTAAGGAAGCATGCGGCCATGCCCGGTTAAAAGTAATATTGGAAACCGGCGAACTGGTTACCTACGACAATGTGCGAAGGGCAAGCGATATTGCCATGAATGCCGGTGCCGATTTTATTAAAACCTCCACCGGTAAAATTCAACCGGCAGCAACCATGCCCGTTACCCTTGTAATGCTTGAGGCAATTCGGGATTTTTATTACGATACCGGCAAAATGATAGGTATGAAACCAGCAGGCGGCATCTCTAAATCAAAAGCAGCATTGCATTACCTGGTAATGGTAAATGAAGTATTGGGCGAGGATTGGCTGGACAATCACTGGTTCCGATTCGGTGCCAGCAGCCTGGCGAATGATGTGTTGATGCAATTGGTAAAAGAACAAACAGGATTGTACCAGGGTGGGGATTATTTTTCGATGGACTGAAAGGTTGAAGGGTGTCAGAGTTCAAGGGTTTAAGAGTTCAAGAGTTTAAGAGTTCAAGAGTTTTAACGGGAAACTTCAAAAAAGTGATGAGGATTTAAGTTTTATCGTTAAAAATTTGAACCTTTTGTATGGCAACAATCAGGCGATTCGAAGAGATAGAGGCTTGGAAACTGGCCCGTGAAATATGCAAAGTGATCGGAGATATGATTGACACCGGGCGGTTTAAGAGAAACTATCGGTTTATAGTACAGGTAGAAGGCTCGTCGGGCTCAATAATGGATAATATCGCTGAAGGTTTTGAACGAGGTACAAAATCGGAATTCATTCAGTTTTTAGGTTACGCGAAAGGATCCAGTGGCGAACTTCGATCGCAAACCTATAGGGCTTTAGACAGAAAATATATAACCCAAAGCGAGTTTGATGATTTGAGTACAAAGCTCAAACGAGTAAGCGCGATGATTCAGAAAATGATAGAGTATCTGCAAAAAAGTCAATTACAAGGATTGCGCAAAAAAACAACCCTGAAACCTTAAACTCTGAAACCCTTAAACCATTACACTATTAAACTTTAGAACACAGATGCCAATAACTAAAAACATCAAGCAAAACCCTAAACTAAAATTCATCTCCTCCTGGCAATACGCCCCCGCGCCGGAAAGCAAAGGGCATATCCGCCTGAAGGATCGATACGATTTGTTTATCGGGGGAAAGTTTGTGAAACCTTCTTCGGGGAATTATTTCGATACTATTAATCCCGCCACCGAAGAAAAATTAGCCGAGGTTGCCGAAGCCAATACCAGCGATGTCGACAAAGCGGTTAAGGCTGCCCGCAATGCATACGATAAATGGTGGAAAAAAATGCCGGCGAAAGAACGCGCGAAATATATTTTCCGCATCAGCCGATTGATACAGGAAAGAGCGCGCGAATTTGCCGTTATTGAAAGTATGGATGGGGGAAAACCCATCCGCGAATCACGCGACATTGATATACCACTTGCCGCCAATCATTTCTTTTATTATGCCGGATGGGCCGATAAGCTGGAATATGCTTTTCCCAATCGCCAACCGCAGTCGTTAGGCGTGGCCGGACAAATCATTCCCTGGAATTTTCCTCTATTGATGGCAGCGTGGAAAATTGCACCAGCCCTGGCAACAGGCAACACTGTTGTTTTAAAGCCCGCAGAAACAACGCCGCTCACTGCTTTAAAACTCGCAGAAATAATACAGGAAAGCGGGTTGCCCGAAGGCGTAGTGAATATCATTACCGGTTTTGGCAATACCGGTGCCGATATAGTTTACCATCCCGATGTAGATAAGATTGCTTTTACCGGCAGCACCGAGGTGGGAAAGATTATTCAACGCGCAGTAGCCGGAACATCCAAAAAGGTTACACTTGAATTGGGCGGAAAAGCTGCCAATATCATTTTCGAAGACGCCCCGATCGACCAGGCCGTAGAAGGTGTTATCAACGGTATCTTCTTCAACCAGGGACATGTATGTTGCGCAGGTTCACGGCTTTTTGTACAGGAATCGGTTTATAATAAAGTACTGAGAAAACTTAAAGACAGAATCGAAACCTTAATTGTTGGCGATCCGCTCGATAAAAACACCGACATCGGCGCCATCAATTCGAAAAATCAACTCGAAACCATCCATAAATATATCTCGATCGGAAAAAAAGAAGGAGCAGAAATGTTTCAAAGCAGTTGCTCAATTCCCCGAAAGGGATTTTTCTGCCGGCCCACTTTGTTTACCAACGTATCGCAGAGCCATAGGATAGCACAGGAAGAAATCTTCGGACCCGTGCTGGCTATTCAAACTTTCAGAACCGACGATGAAGTGATTGAAAAGGCTAATAACACGCCGTATGGTTTGAGTGCGGGTGTGTGGACCGACAAGGGATCAAAGATTTTCAACCTTACCACAAAAATGCGGGCCGGTGTGGTTTGGGCAAACACGTTTAACAAATTCGATCCTACTTCTCCTTTTGGCGGTTATAAGGAAAGCGGTTATGGAAGAGAGGGAGGGGTGCAGGGGTTGAGTGGATACTTAAGAATTGGATAGTGAGATAATGTGATGATGTGATAATGAGGCAATTGTTCTAAAGATGCAAAAGATAGGTCGTACATATCCATCAAATTGTCACATTGGCCTATTATCACATTGGCTAATTACTAACACGAGCAAACATTGATTTTTATGGAAAAGCCATCAATAAAACAAACCCCATTCAGCACCAACGGATCTTCCAAAGTAAAATCTTCTTCGAAGCGGTTGGAAGTGCTGAAGACTTATAAGATATACATCGGCGGGCAGTTTCCCCGAACCGAATCGGGCAGGTATTATATCGCCCGTAACAACAAGGGAGAACAACTGGCTAATGTTTGTCTCAGTTCCAGGAAAGATTTCCGGGATGCAGTGGTAGCAGCAAGGGGAGCTTTCAAGGGCTGGGCAGCACGCGCAGCTTTTAATCGCGGGCAAATTCTTTATCGCATCGCCGAAATGCTCGAAGGAAGAAAGTCGCAGTTTATAGAGGAATTGATATTGCAGGACTCCAGTAAAGCGCAGGCCCAAAAAGAGGTGAATACCGCTATCGATCGACTCATTTATTATGCCGGCTGGTGCGATAAATACCAACAACTCTTTGGCACCGTGAACCCGGTGGCTTCTTCTCATTTCAACTTCTCGGTTCCGGAACCGACGGGAGTGGTGGCAGCCATCGCGCCACAAAACAGTTCGCTTGTCGGGCTGGTATCGGTGATTGCGCCGTTGATGGCAGGTGGAAATACCTGTGTTGTGCTCGCATCCGAATCGAAGCCACTTTGCTCGATTACATTTGCCGAAGTAATCAACTCCTCCGATGTACCCGGTGGAGTGGTGAACATTCTTACCGGCAAAGCTTCCGAGCTGGGTCCCCAATTTGCCAGTCATATGGACGTAAATGCCGTGGTAAGTGCAATAACCGATAATGCGCTGAACAAGGATATGCAGGAAAAATCTGCAGCAAACGTAAAAAGGGTGATAGTACACGATACTATCAACTGGCTTTCCGCCGCAGGTGAATCGCCCTATTTCATTATGGATGCGCAGGAAGTTAAAACCACCTGGCACCCGATCGAAAACATTGGCGGAGCAGGTTCCAAGTATTGAAATTCCTAATATCGGGGCATATTTGCCAATTGTATCTATAACAGCCATCCTTTGGTAGGATATTTGCGTCTTAACCTCAAATGTTTTTATGAGACTGTCTTTACTGGTACTTTGTTCCTTAATATCGGCGCGGGCAATGGCGCAGGATAGTTCATCGGTTACTGTTCACAAAGATCCTCGTATCGACCAACTCGTGAAAAAGCAAATCGAAATCAACGAATATACCACCCGCGATGCCCGCAGGTACACGCAGGGGTTTCGCATCCTCGTTGTCTCCACCAACGACCGCAATAAGGCCAACGATGCCAAAATGAAATTGTATAAAAACTTTCCCGAGCTCAAGGCCTATCTCATGTATCAATCGCCTTATTTCAAATTGAAGGCAGGTAACTTTAAAGACCAGAAAGAAGCCGAAGTTTATCTCAAAAAAATGCAGGTATATTTTCCCACCGGCATCTATATCATCCGCGATATTATTGAAGTCAATCCCGATAAATCGGCTGAATTGGAAAGATGAGTGCTTGTTGGCATAAACAGGCCTTTGCCTTATTTCCTATTTTTGCTGCATGAAATCGTTACAGCAACAGATAAAGGAATTAGCCGGCAAATACCACCAGGAATTCATCGATATCCGCAATCACTTACACGCAAACCCCGAACTCAGTTACCAGGAATTCGAAACATCCCAATTCATACAGCAGCAGTTGCTGCAAATGAATATCCCTTTCGAAGTGAAAGCCACCACCGGGGTTATTGGTTTACTCAAAGGAAAAAATCCCGGTAAAAGAACCGTTGCCTTAAGAGCAGACATAGACGCTTTGCCCATACGCGAAGAAAACGATGTTCCTTACAAGTCAAAAAAAGACGGCATCATGCATGCCTGCGGTCACGATGTACATACTACCTGCCTCCTGGGTGCATCTAAAATTCTGAACGAATTAAAAGACCAATGGGAAGGCACTATAAAACTCATTTTTCAACCGGGTGAAGAAAAAAATCCCGGCGGCGCCAGCCTGCTGGTAAAAGAAGGCGTACTGGAAAACCCCAGGCCCCAGGCGATATTTGGATTGCATGTGCATCCGCAACTGGAAACCGGGAAACTAAGTTTTCGCGGCGGGCAGGTAATGGCCAGCGCCGATGAAATTTATATCACCATCAAGGGTAAGGGCGGACATGCCGCTGCACCACATCTTACGGCCGATACGATTTTGATTGCCTCTCAACTGGTGGTTTCTCTTCAGCAAATCATCAGCCGCAATAACAATCCTCTTTATCCATCGGTTTTATCCATCACCTCTTTCCAGGGCGGGTATACTACGAATGTTATACCGAGCGAAGTAAAATTGATGGGAACCTTTCGTGCACTAAATGAAGACTGGCGCTTCAAAGCGCATGAGCTCATCCGAAAGCAGGCAACGGCATTGGTAACTGGCATGGGAGCCGAAATCGATCTTCATATTGATATCGGATACCCTTCGGTATTTAACGACGAACAGGTGAATGCAAAGGCAAGGGCGCTGGCGGAGGAGTATATGGGAATCAACAATGTTGAAACCACCGAAATGCGCATGGGAGCTGAAGATTTCGGATTCTATACACAACATATCCCGGGATGCTTTTTTCGCCTGGGTTCGGGCAACGCTCAAAAAGGGATTCGTTCCGGGGTTCATACTCCCACCTTTAATATCGATGAAAAGGCGATTGAAATTGGAATGGGAATGATGGCGCTGATGGGGGCGGGTTATGAAGCGTAAAATTTATTTTTAGCGCCGAAAAAAATATTCAGCCCATTCTCCGTGTTCACTCATACTCTGCAGTAATACTTCACCCGCGATGTTTCGGGATTTTTTTCACTGCAGAGAAAGGGAGAAGCAGAGAATTTTCTTCAGGCAATCCTCCGTGTTCTCTCGTTCCCGGCGGTTAACCTCCCTATTTCGACTCTTCTTTTTCTTTTATCTGAAAGCAAATCTTTTCTTCATCTTGCCCTTCCGGCACACCGAATAATTTCAGTTTGCCTGCTTTTGCCTCCAGTGTAAACAACATTTTTGCCGTCCGGCTCTGGCCGTTACTGCTCATCTCAGCATCGGTCTTGTATTCGATAGTCCCTTCTGTATAATCAGCATTCATCTTACATACTGTTTCTGTATGCTTACCCCATATTTCTGCAGCATTTCCATCGGGCATCGTCAGTGATATGTGGATGCTATCTTTTGATATTTTTATTTCGGCAGTAAAAGGTATTTCCTCTCCCTCCGAACCATCTTGCTGTACGGCAAATATTCTTTCAGGTTTGAGTTTGTATTTTTTATCGCACTGGGCGGTGGCCACTGCAAAACTTCCAACGAATAAAACGAGAAAGGGGATAAACTTAATCATGACGAAGGCTTTAATTTGTGGCAATGTACCATATATAAACCGGAAAAGAATGAGTTGTTTATAAAATGAATCTGCGATCAACGCCCGGTTAAATAGCGATAAAGGGAAAGCATAAGAACAATTGGCTCCTGTAGCTTTATTGCTACAGAAATAACGATCATTCGTATAACCCGGTTTTCCGTAACTTGCACGCCTGCTTTTGGCAAAATGCTTTGTTTCAAGCCAATAGCAACTATTCGCCCGATCATCGATGGCCCATTCGGCATAAGCCGGGGCATTTACACGTTATGGTCTGCCGGATATTGACCCCGTATAAAATTCAAGTATGAAAAAAGAACTTAGAAGAGAACAGGCGCTCGAATACCATGCGAAAGGACGTCCCGGAAAGATTGAAGTAATTCCTACTAAAGAAGCCAAAACTCAACGCGATTTATCGCTTGCCTACTCGCCCGGAGTAGCAGAACCCTGTAAAGAAATTGCAGCTAATATCGAAAACGTTTATAAGTACACTGCCAAGGGAAATCTTGTAGCAGTTATCAGCAATGGAACTGCGGTGTTAGGACTTGGCGATATAGGCCCCGAGGCAGGTAAACCGGTAATGGAAGGAAAGGGAGTATTGTTCAAAATATTTGCCGACATAGATGTATTCGATATCGAGATCAATGAAAAGGATCCGGAAAAATTTGTGCAGATTGTAAAGGCATTGGAGCCCACTTTTGGCGGCGTAAACCTCGAAGATATCAAAGCGCCCGAATGCTTTTACATTGAGAAAAAGCTGAAGGAGCTGATGCATATCCCTGTTATGCACGACGACCAGCACGGCACGGCCATCATCAGCGCTGCAGCATTGTTGAATGCCTGCGAGATTCAAAAGAAAAGAATCGAAAAAGCAAAATTCGTTGTTAACGGTGCGGGAGCAGCGGCCATTGCCTGTATAAAACTATACGAAGCGCTGGGAGCCAAACACGAAAACTTTCTCGTATTCGATAGCAAGGGCTTGATTCATGAAAGCCGAAACGATCTCGACGAGTTGAAAAAAGAGTTTATAGCAGGTGGTAAAAACCTGACACTGGAAGAAGCATTGAAAGATGCCGATGTTTTTATTGGCTTAAGTAAGGGAGATATTCTAAGCGCAGATATGATAAAAAGCATGGCCAAAAACCCGATCGTTTTTGCCATGGCCAATCCCGACCCGGAGATTAGCTGGGAAGCGGCTACGGCTGCCCGTAAGGATGTAATTATGGCTACCGGGCGAAGCGACTATCCCAACCAGGTGAACAATGTGCTCGGGTTTCCCTTCATCTTCCGCGGAGCGCTCGATGTTCGGGCTACACAAATAAACGAAGCCATGAAATTGGCCGCTGTAAAGGCATTGGCCGAACTCGCCAAAACCCCTGTTCCCGATATTGTTAATATAGCATACAACGAACGCAATATATCTTTCGGGCCCAATTATATCATACCAAAACCACTTGATCCCCGGTTGCTATCAACAGTAGCGCCCGCTGTGGCAAAAGCTGCTATCGATAGTGGCGTTGCGCAGGCGCCTATCAACAACTGGGATCAATACGTAATTGAATTGAACAAAAGGCTGGGGCTCGACAACCAGATTATGCGTGTACTGGGTAATAAGGCCCGCCGCGATCCCAAGCGTCTCGTATTTGCCGAAGCAGACAATTTGAAAATTCTAAAAACAGCCCAGATAATTTTTGACGAAGGAATTGCTTATCCCATCCTTCTTGGAAAAGAAAAACGAATCCGCCAGATTGCAGAAGATAACAATATCGATATCGAGGGGCTTCCCATCATTGATCCGCAAAGCGACGAACAGGAAGAAAAGAGAAGAGAGTACGGCGAATTGTTTTTTAAGAAAAGACAGCGCAAGGGCGTAAACCAGTATGAGTCGCTGAAAGCTATGCGCGACCGCAACCATTTTGGTTGTATGATGGTGGAAACAGGTGAAGCAGATGCAATGATTTCGGGTCTTACAAAAAATTATGCCGATACCATTCGACCCGCAATTCAAATTATCGGCTGTGAAGAAGGAGTGCAGAAAATTGCGGGCATGTACCTGTTGCTCACCAAACGTGGACCCCTGTTTATGGCCGATACTACGGTGAACTTCAATCCAACCGCCGAAGAACTGGCAGATATAACGTTGATGGTAGCCCGCGAGGTGCGTAATTTCAACCTCACGCCACGTATCGCCATGCTCAGCTATTCCAATTTCGGCAGCAGCGATTCGCCCGAGGCAAGATTGGTAGCGAGAGCTACAGAACTTGTGAAGCAGCGCAATCCATCGTTGATTGTGGATGGTGAAATGCAGGTAAGCATGGCCTTCAATAAAGATTTATTAAAAGAGAATTATCCCTTCACCGATCTTGCCGATAAAGACGTGAATACACTTATCTTCCCTAACCTCGCAGCCGGAAACGTGGCATATAATTTATTGAAAGAAGTGGGCGATGCCGATGCAGTGGGCCCCATCCTGCTTGGTTTGAAAAAACCCGTGCACGTTTTACAATTGGGAAGCTCGGTAAGAAGCATCGTAAACATGGCATTAATTGCCGTTGTAGACGCTCAATTGAAATCAAAAACACCTACCGAAGATGTAATCAATAAATCGCGCTGGTGGAAAAGATTCAAAAAAGAAGGAAGGGAGATCTGATAGTTAATTGATGAATACTACTGAGTAGGGCCCCCGGTGAAGTTGAGGGCCCCTACTCACGATTCACGACTTACGATTCACGACACCACCCTCCTACTCCATCTTCCATTATCCCTCAAATCATCCTATCTTCACAAAAAAAAGTATCGGCGTGACTTTATTTACCGAGTTCGGAAGATACCTCTTGATGATTAAGGGAATGTTTTCCCGCCCCGAGAACGGAAAAATGTATTGGAAGGAATTGATGCACCAATGCTCCGAAATAGGTATTGGGTCATTGGGGATTGTAGTCATCATTTCCGTATTCATGGGTGCCGTATCGGCCCTGCAAACTGCCTACCAGTTGGTGAGCCCGCTGGTTCCACTTACCGCCATTGCACAAATTGTACGCGATACCGTAATTCTTGAATTTGCCCCCACCCTTATTTGTATCGTTCTCGCCGGAGTTGTTGGCAGCAAAATTGCCAGTGAACTGGGAAATATGCGCGTGAGCGAACAGATAGATGCGCTGGAAATAATGGGTATTAATACCAAAGCGTATTTGATATTGCCGAAAATCGTAGCAGCCATGATTATGATTCCATTGCTGGTAGTGATATCGATGGGACTAGGAATTTTTGGCGGCCGATTGGCCGTCGTAATGTCGGGCATTATGTCGTACGGTATTTTTGACCGCGGATTAATCGAAGGCTTTCTCGCCTACAACGTTTTTTTTGCATTGATCAAGGCGTATACATTTTCTTATATCATTTCAAGTATTCCGGCATACTACGGTTATTATGTACAGGGAGGCGCGCTCGAGATCGGGCGCTCCAGCACCAAAGCCGTAGTGGTTAGCTGCGTAGCTATATTGTTCGCCGACTATGTATTGGCTGCCCTCCTGTTAAAAAGTCCCATAGCACAGCAATGATTGAAGTAAGGAATATACACAAGCAATTTGGCGACAGGGTTGTAATCAACGATGTGAGCGCTTCTATGGAAGCAGGCAAATGCAATCTCATCATTGGCGCCAGCGGAAGTGGTAAAACCGTGTTGATGAAATGTATGGTGGGTCTTTTTGTTCCCGATGGCGGAGAAGTATTATACAACGGTGAGGATTTTAATAAAATGAACGAAGACTCGAAAAAAGAAATCCGTACCGAAATAGGCATGCTGTTCCAGGGTTCTGCCCTGTTCGACAGTTTAACCGTGGAAGAGAACATTATGTTCCCGCTCAACATGTTTACAAAAGATACTTACAAGGCCAAGCTGAAGCGGGTAGACGAAGTGCTGGCAAGAGTAAACCTCGAAGGATCCAATAAAAAGTTCCCGGCCGAATTAAGCGGGGGTATGAAAAAAAGAGTTGGCATTGCCCGCGCCATCGTACTCAATCCCAAATATCTTTTCTGCGATGAACCTAATTCGGGACTCGATCCGCAAACCTCGCTCGTAATCGATAAGCTGATCAAGGAAATTACGCTTGAATATAATATCACCACGATCGTAAATACCCACGACATGAACAGCGTGATGGAAATCGGCGATCATATCATTTACATGTACCAGGGCTTTAAAGAATGGGAAGGAAGCAACAAGGAAATCATCTTCAGTAAAAACGAACGCCTGAACGAATTCATCTTCGCCTCCGAGTTTTTAAAAGATGCAAAGGATATGAGGATGCTGGAACAGACGGGGAAGATAGATAATGAGGGGAAAATGAGGGAATGAGGTAATTAGGCAATGAGATAATGTGATAATGAAAAATGGCGGATGGCGAATGTTTGTGACCCGGGTGCAGGTAGTTTGAAAAAAAATATATAATCTGGTTTCAAAAATTCGCCATTCGCCATTTCATCATTCGCCATCCGCCATTCATAAATTCGCCATTTAATAATTCGCCATTAAATCAACCTGTGTCATGAAGAAGTTCATATTATTCATTGCCGGCTTATTAACATTCGGCTTTCTTCTGGCGCATGAATTCTGGCTTCATCCCAATAAGTTTATTTACGAATGGGGCGAACTGGTTAATATCCGGTTATTGGTAGGAGAAAATTATGAGGGTGAAAACTGGACGGGAAATAAAAGCAGCATACAAAGCCTGCAATTGCACCTGAGTGATGCCACTGATGACCTGGCCGACCGAATCACCGATTCAACCGGCGACTCCCTGCAATTTGCCATATACGATGAGGGAACCTACCTCGTTACTTACAACTCCCAAAACAAATTCATTGAACTGGAATCACAGAAATTCCTGGATTATCTCAAAGAAGATGGTCTGCAAAATGCCATTGAATATCGCGCAAGCAACAACGAAAACGATTCGGCCGGAAGAGAATATTACCAGCGCAGCGCTAAAACAATTTTCCAGGTAGGTAGCAAAACAACCAACCTGTTTCAGAAAGAAACCAACCTTCCTCTCGATATTATTCCCCTGCAAAATCCTTATAACTTCCAACAAAGCGATACGATACAGCAAATCACAGTAAAACTGCTTTTCCGGAAAAAACCGCTGGCTAAGCAACTCGTCAAAATCTGGCATCGCGAAAACAATGAAACCCAAAAAATAGAATTCCATTCCGACGAAAAGGGAATTGTACAATTTCCGCTCAGGCCCTCGGGCCGCTGGATGGTCAGCGCCGTAATAATGGAAAGGCTGCAAAACGATCCAAAAGCCCAATGGCAAAGCTACTGGGGAAGCTGTACCTGGGGCTACGAGTGAGCGGTTCAAGGGTTTGAAGGTTTAAAAGTTTCAGAGTTCTCCAGTTTAAGTACGCACTCCCATCCGAAAACAACTTTTAAACTCTTAAACCATTAAACCCTTAAACTTTTACCCCTCTCCACTTCAAAACCTCAAATCCCCTATTTTTGCCGGACTTTTAATAAAGCCTATGAGCATTTTAGTGAATAAACAGTCGAAAATCCTGGTGCAGGGTTTTACAGGTACAGAAGGAACTTTCCATGCTACGCAAATGATCGAATACGGAACCAATGTGGTGGGTGGAGTTACTCCCGGCAAAGGCGGTACCCTTCATCTCGACCGGCCCGTTTTTAATACCGTGGCCGAGGCAGTAAAAACCACCGGCGCCAATGTATCGATCATATTTGTTCCCCCTGCATTCGCTGCCGACGCCATCATGGAAGCAGCCGAGGCAGGCATCGCATTGGTGGTATGTATTACCGAAGGCATTCCTGTTCAGGATATGGTTAAAGCAAAACATTTTCTGCAGGGAAAAACTACGAGACTTATCGGCCCCAACTGCCCGGGCATTATTACCGCCGAGGAATGTAAAGTGGGTATTATGCCCGGATTCGTGTTTAAGAAAGGAAGAATCGGTATCATCTCCAAATCGGGAACACTTACGTACGAAGCTTCCGACCAGGTCGCTAAGGCCGGATTGGGAGTTTCTACCGCTGTTGGAATTGGTGGCGATCCCATTATCGGTACTACTACCCGCGAAGCTCTCGAACTGTTCATGAACGATGCAGATACCGATGCAGTAGTAATGATCGGTGAAATTGGGGGTGGAATGGAAGCTGAAGCGGCACGCTGGTATAAAGAAAATGCAAAGAAACCTGTGGTAGGTTTTATTGCCGGTCAAACTGCGCCTCCCGGCCGTCGTATGGGACATGCCGGCGCCATTGTGGGCGGAGCCGACGATACCGCAGCAGCAAAAATGACGATCATGAGCGAATGCGGCATTCACGTAGTTTCCAGCCCGGCAGATATCGGAGCTACCATGGCCAAAGTGCTGAAAAAATAGATTGAACTGAACAAATCAGAATAGTAAAAGGACCTGCCGCTCGCAGGTCCTTTTTTATGGATTAAACTGTAATAAAAAATCCCGCCTTGCGGCGGGATCCACCTAACCATCCTTTTGCCTATACCTAATTGACTCTTCTTATATAGTTTGCCAACTCTTCCTTGCTGCTGCTGAACGAAAACACATCGTACACGAGATAGAAATTATTCCGGTCGATAGTTTTGTGGTAGGCATATTTCGCCAGTTCCAGTTTATTACTTTCGAATGCAAAGAGCAAAGCCAGTTCTCTTACCTGCATGGTGCTGAAATTATTCCGGTCGATGGTATTCTTCGCAATCTCCAATCTTGACTTCTCAAAGTTTTCCCTGCCCAACGCACCTTTCAGCATTTCGAATGAACGGGCATCCATGGCACTGCGGGTTGGATCGAAGCGATCATTACGATCATCACGGTTACGGTCCCAATCCCTGTCGCGATCCCTGTAATCCCGGTCACGATCGCGGTAATCCCTGTCATCATCGTCCCAGTCGCGGTCCCTTCCCCTGCGCATCTTTCTTTCGTCTACATTCACCAAACCATTCCTGTTAATGGAAATGAAAACTTCGTGACGGGGTTTAACAAATATCACTGAATTGAACAGGTATTGTTTGCGGCCATAGCGATCGAATACTCCGCGCCAGTCCGAATAACGATCATATGTATATACCTGCACTGTATGATTTCCGGGGTTAAGATTATCCAACACCAGTTCGCGGTCGCGGTTGTTATAGCGGATGCCATCCACCTCAATGAACAACTGCTTGCGGCTGTAGTCGAAGATGGTAATTCGTCCATCTTTGTGTCCGGCAAAGCTGGTAAGTGTAACCAAAGCTGCCGTTAAGAGTGTAAAGATCTTTTTCATGTTTTAATCCTCCTTGTACAATAGAAGAATTGCCGGATGGAAAGATTAATGGGTAAAGTATAAGAATAAGTTAAAGAAGGTTGCGAGCTAAGAGTTGCAAGTTCCAAGCTGCACGCGTCACGCCGGATGTAAGAAGGCTTTCCCGTAATGAGGGAACTATTAATCGGTGGGCTTTACAGCATATGCAAACGAGTATTGGAACGCATCTTAGAGATGAATCACTTTAATTAACGAAATAGCAGTAAGTCTTATTGATATGAACCAATCGTGTAGCTCGCAGCGTACGGCGTGTAACTTCTTCTTACCTTGTACCAAATTTCTCTACATGTTTCCTAAGAAAATTCTAACGGTAATCTGTGCATTTTTATTCCTTACCCAATTAAGCGCGCAAACCAACATGAACAAATACGATAAAGCCTGGCAAAAAATAGATTCGCTGATCAACAAGAAAGGGTTGACAGAATCTGCTTTAAAAGAAGTGAACAAGATCTATGCAATGGCCAGGCTCGAAAAAAAGGAGGCGCAACAAATCAAGGCCCTTTTATATCAACTGGCATTGAAACAGGAAAAAGAGGAAGATGCTCCTGTAAAAAATATCCTGCAAATCGAAAAAGAAATCAGCCTCAGTACCGGCGCATCGAGGGCCATACTCAACAGCATTGCTGCCGAAATATACTGGACCTATTTCCAGGAAAACCGTTATAGCTTGTACGATAGAACCGAAACCGTTGATTTCAAAAAAACAGATATCAGCACCTGGTCGGCCGGCGATTTTCATAAAAAGATCAGCCAGCTCTACCTCGCATCCGTAAAAGATGAAAAATTACTGCAGCAAACAAAACTGGAATCGTATGATCCAATTATTTTAAAAGGGAATGTGCGGCATCTTCGCCCGACTCTTTTCGATTTACTGGCCCATCGCGCACTGGAATATTTTAAGAACGATGAAAGGGATATCAACAAACCTGCCTATGCTTTCGAAATCGACAAGGCAAGCGCTTTTGATCCTGCTGCTGATTTTATTACCAGGAAATTTCCTGCCAAAGATTCCGCATCGCTTCACCATAAAGCAATACTGCTCTACCAGCGACTGATAGCATTTCATATTGCCGATAAAAAACCCGATGCACTGATCGATGCCGACCTCGATCGCCTTGAATTTGTAAACAATCATGCGGTAATCGATAACAAAAACGAATTGTATCGGCTCTCGCTTCAACACATCGCACAACAATATCAAAGCCATCCTGCGGCAGCTCAGGCATGGTTCCTGCTCGCCCGCGATTACTATAGCAACGCTGAAGAGAATAACAAACCCGAAGACATTCTTAAAGCAAAAGATATTCTTGATAAAATAGTCGCGCAAAAAGATTCGAGTGAAGGAAAGACCAACGCACAGAACTTACTGCACCAGGTTTTAAGAACAGAACTTACAGTTAAAGCCGAAAAGGTCAACCTGCCGAATCAGCCATTTCGCATGCTGTTCGAATACCGGAACCTCGACCAGGTATACATCCGATTGATAGTACTCGATCAAAAAAAGAAAAAAGACCTCCTGGTAAAAAACAGGTGGGAAGACAATTTCTGGAAAGAACTGGTTCAATACCCTTCCGTAAAAAATTATACGCAATCACTACCCCTGCCCGCCGATTATCGTACACACCGGGCCGAAGTAAAGATGGATGCATTACCCGTGGGAGATTATGCGCTTTTGCTCAGCAACGACAAGGATTTTTCATTAAAAGCCAACAATCTTTCCGTTCAGTTCTTCCATGTGTCGGCCATTGCTTACCTGAATAAGGACAATAACTTTTTTGTGGTGCACCGCGATAGCGGCAAACCCTTATCACGCGCCAATATCCAGGTATGGTATCGCTTTTATGATTATCCTACGCAACGTTATGCCGATCGAAAAGGAGAAAACCTTTTCACCGACAAAAATGGCTTCTTTAAAATTTCACCCCCACAAACTGCAGGCAATTCCAATTACCGGCTCGAAATAACTCATGGAGAAGATCGATTGTTTTTAGATGCTGAAAACTATTCAGCCTATTACCAGGGCATTGTTCCAACAGAACCAGCATCCATACAGAGTTTTTTATTTACCGATCGTTCTATCTATCGTCCCGGCCAGATTGTTTATTTCAAGGGCATCAGGGTAAGTCGTGATGGTTCGGGTAAGTCGTCTATAGTACCGAATACAAAAACGCTGCTTTCCCTGGTAGATGCCAACGGGCAAAAAATTGACTCGCTCGAGTTAACCAGTAATGAATTCGGTTCTTATTCCGGTAAATTTAATCTGCCATCCAACTCGCTTAATGGTATGTTTTATATACAGGATGCAGAGGGAAATGGAATTATTAATTTTTCGGTGGAAGAATACAAGCGGCCAAAATTCTCCGTGGAAATACCAAAACCCAGCGGAACCTATCGCATTAACGATAGCATCACCCTCACCGGCAATGCAAAAGCCAACGCTGGAAATAATATCGATGGTGCGGTCGTAAAGTACCGCGTGGTACGCAAAACAAGATGGCCCATTTGGTACGATTATTATCGCAGCAGCAAAATATGGCCGCCCTATTCAGGGGAGGAACAGGAAATCGCGCACGGCGAAACAAAAACAGATGCAAGCGGCGAATTCAGGATTGTATTCAAAGCATTACCGGACGCAAAAGTGGATAAGAAAGATCAGCCCGTTTTTTACTATGAAGTAAGCGCGGATGTAACAGATATCAATGGCGAAACCCGGAGCGGAAATGTATCGGTAGCTGTGGCTTATCAATCTTTGCAGCTGGCGATCAATACACCGGAAGAATTGCCGCTGGCCAATTTTAAAAACCTGCAGATCCGTTCTACCAATCTCAACGACTTGTTTGAGAAGACAACGGTTACCGTAACCCTTCATCGCCTGCAACAACCCGATCGTCTTTTCCGCGAACGGTATTGGGAAGAGCCCGACCAGTTTTTATATAGTGAAGCAGCATATCGTCAGCTCTTTCCTTATGATGTTTATAAAAACGAAAACCTGCCGGTTAACTGGAAAAAGGAAAAAAAGATCACAGAGCTTGTGGACACTACAAGTGAAAATGAAAAATTCAAAATAAACAGCGAAGAATTGAAAGCGGGCTGGTACCTGGTGGAAGTAAGCGCCAAAGATAAATACGGCGAAACGGTAAAAGCCATAAAGACCATTCATCTTACCTCGAAAGAAAATACCCATCCTTTTTTCTTCGGGAGCCTGGAAAGTGACAAACTTCAGTTTGAACCGGGGGAGAAAGCATTGTATGAATTGCGAACCAATCTCGACAGCGCCTGGATACTTCATCACATCAACAGGCCCGACCAAAAGCTGGAAGAAAAATTCGTTTCATTATTCAATGCAAGCCAGTCGTTCGAAATTTCGATTGCAGAAAACGACCGGGGTGGAATTGCATTGGACATGAGTTTTGTGAAACACAACCGCGTTTTCACCGATAGCAAAATATTGCAGGTACCATTTACCAACAAACAATTAAATATCTCCTACCAAACTTATCGCGATAAAACCCTGCCGGGCAGTGAAGAAAAATGGAAGGTAAAAATCAGTGGATACAAAACGGATAAGGTAGCTGCAGAAATGCTAACAGCAATGTATGATGCTTCGCTGGATCAGTTTAGCCGGCATCAGTGGACGCCACCCGATTTATGGTCAAGAAGCTTAAGTCCAACACAATTTGATGGCGATAAAGGATTTGCCTTATCAAGTTCGAATGTATTTCAGGATATGCACATAAACTATTACGCTCCTGAAGCAATCAAGGAGTATGATCAACTTGTTTCACGGATGAGTAAGATACTTAACGTTAATGGTACTCTTAGAACTATATTACCAATGTCAAATTTGAGAAGAGAATTGAGGGGAGAACCTAAATTAATACAAGTCCCCGAGGTGGTAAACGATCCGGACGGTTCAAAAGGGTTGATGATGGATGATAATATAGCCGCAGGAATCGGATCCAAAGATGTAGCTCGGACAAAGTATACCCGGCAAGGCGAAATGTACCTGCAGATGAGTACGGCGAAGAAAATTGAAGAAGCACCCATTCAAATCCGCCGCAATTTCAACGAAACCGCTTTCTTCTTTCCCGATCTCAAAACCGATAGCGCAGGTAATATCGAATTCTCTTTTACCATACCCGAAGCACTTACCCAATGGAAATGGATGAGCCTGGCACATACCAAAGAGCTTGCTTTTGGTTATTCTGAAAAAACAATCGTTACTCAAAAAGAGCTGATGGTACAACCCAATGCCCCGCGCTTTTTCCGCGAGGGCGATCGGATGGATTTTACCACTAAAATTGTCAACCTCACCGATAAAGAATTAACAGGGCAGGTGGAACTGCAATTGATCGATCCCTCTACCAACCAACCGGTGGATGGATGGTTCCGGAATTTCTTCCCGAATCAATACTTCACCGCGGTGGCGGGACAAAGTGCATTGGCAAGCTTTACCATCGAAATTCCTTTTCAGTACAACAAGCCGGTTAATTACCGCATCATCGCCCGTTCCGGGAATATTTCGGATGCGGAGGAAATGATGTTACCAGTCGTAAGCAATCGCATGCTGGTTACCGAATCGCTGCCATTGAATATGCGCGGCACCGGTACCAGGCAGTTTAAATTTGAAAAACTATTGCAAAGTGGAAATTCAGAAACCATCAACCATCATGCATTAACCGTAGAGTTTAGCGCCAATCCCGCCTGGTATGCCGTACAAGCCCTGCCGTATATGATGGAATATCCCTACGAATGTTCGGAGCAAATTTTCAATCGCTATTATGCAAATGCATTGGCCTCTACCGTTGCCAATGCCAACCCCCGTATTAAAGCGATATTCGACAGGTGGATAGCCGATGCAAAAACAACTGCTAACGCCGGTGCATTAGAAAGTGCGCTGGAAAAAAACCAGGAACTGAAATCCGTTTTATTACAGGAAACACCCTGGGTATTCCAGGCCAATAACGAGAAGCAGCAAAAGAAAAATATTGCCCTGCTGTTCGATATGCTGCGCATGAGTCGTGAAATGGAAAGCAATCTCAGTAAACTCATCGAGCTGCAAAGCGAAAACGGCGGCTTTGTCTGGTTCAAAGGCGGCCCCGATGATCGTTACATCACACAGTATATCTTAACGGGCATTGGCCATCTCAAAAAATTGAAGGCATTGCCCAGGAATCCGAAGATCGATTTGCTGGTGAAAAAAGCTGTTTCCTATCTCGACAAAAAAGTAAAAAGCGACTACGAACGATTGCTGAAATCAAAAACAGGTACCGCACAAATAAGTTCGTACGAAATCCAGTACCTGTATATGCGAAGTTTTTTTACCGATATCGATGTACCTGGCGGTGTATTCAAGGCTTACAATCATTATCGCAAACTTTCGCAGCAGCAATGGGTAAAACAAAGTCGTTATATGCAGGGGATGATCGCGCTGAGCCTGTTCAGAACCGGCGATATTCAAACCGCCAAAGACATCCTCAAATCGATACAACAAAATGCGTTGACGAGTGAAGAAATGGGTATGTACTGGAAAGAATTCAATAGCGGTGGATACTATTGGTACCAGGCGCCCATCGAATCGCATGCACTGCTTACCGAAGCATTTGCTGAAATAAGCAAGGACAAAAAAATCGTAGATGATCTAAAAACCTGGTTACTCAAACAAAAGCAAACGCAACATTGGAAAAGCACGAAGGCCACAGCCGAGGCCGTATATGTATTGCTGATGGATGGAAACAACTGGTTGGCAGAAGAACCGAAAGTAGAAATCAGGTTAGGCGATGTATCGGTCGTTTCTGCTTCCGATGCCGAGGCGGGAACGGGCTACTTCAAAAAGATTATCGAAGGTAAAAAACTAAATGCAGGCATGGGCAATATCAGTGTGACTGTTAGTTCGGCAGGTCAAACCCAACTGAGTTCCTGGGGTGCCGCTTACTGGCAATACTTTGAAGACCTCGATAAAATCACGCCTTCTTCCACGCCATTGAAACTGGTGAAGAAATTATTTATAGAAAGAAATACAGATCGCGGACCGGCACTGGAGCCATTGAAAGAGGGGGATGCATTGAAAGTGGGCGACAAAGTAAAAGTGCGGATTGAATTAAGAGTAGACAGAACCCTCGAGTACGTGCATATGAAAGATATGCGCGCCGCTGCATTGGAGCCGGTGAATGTGATCAGTCAATACAAATGGCAGGGCGGGCTCGGTTACTATGAAAGTACCAAAGATGCCAGCACCAATTTCTTCTTTGGTTATCTTCCCAAAGGAACCTGGGTGTTTGAATATCCCCTGTTTGTAACACATACCGGAACCTTCAGCAACGGAGTGACTACCATCCAATGCATGTATGCGCCGGAGTTTACCAGCCATAGCGAAGGAGTAAAGATCCGTGTAGAATAGCTGATCCGGAGGCAAAAAGTCAGAAGTAAAAATTAAAAAATCAAAAGTCAAAATCCGGAAGCTCTTGCATTTTTTACTTTTGAATTTTCACTTTCAAATTTTTACTTCTTTTTTGAATTTTTACTTTTGAATTTTACTCCTTATTCCCACACAGCAATGCATTACGATTTCCTGATAGTGGGCCAGGGCATTTCAGGAACCTGGTTGAGTTATTACCTGCAAAAAGCAGGATATTCTTTTTTGGTAATTGATGAATACAATAGTAATTCTCCTTCGCGGGTGGCGGCAGGAATTATCAATCCCGTTACCGGGCGCAGAATCGTGAAGACCTGGATGATCGATGAGTTGTTGCCATTTGTAAAATCTGCCTACGAGGAAATGGGAAAAGAACTGAATACTTCCCTGATTAACACAACACGTATCATCGACTTCTTCCCCACCGCACAAATGAAACTGGCTTTCGAAAACCGTTATGCCAGCGATACGCAATACCTCCATAAGCCGGCTAATGAATACGAGTGGGCCGGTTACTTCAATTACTCATTTGGCTTTGGAGAAATCACTCCCTGTTACTATATCGACCTGCCGCAATTGTTGGATGGATGGAGAAAAAAACTTCTGAAGCAAGAACTCCTCCTGGAAGAGAAATTCGAAATGGAGAAATTGGCTGTAACGGAAAAAGAAATTGTGTATAAAGATTACCACGCTCATAAAATTATTTTCTGCGATGGCAATGCTGCGGCGCAGAGCACCTGGTTCAAAAATCTTCCCTTTGCCCCCAACAAGGGAGAAGCCTTGTGGATTGAAGCCGATGGATTACCCAGCTCTGCTATTTTCAAGCAGGGAATTAACTTCGTGCCGCTTTCGAACAATTTGTTCTGGGTTGGCTCTTCGTACGAATGGGATTTTCAAAGCGATCAGCCGACTGAATTATTTCGAGAAAAAATTACCGGGCAGTTGAAATACTGGCTCAAGGTCCCATTTAAAATCATAGATCATCGCGCAGCCGTGCGGCCAGCCACCCTCGAGCGCCGACCATTCGTTGGTTTCCACCCCCAACTACCCAGCATTGGAATTTTGAACGGCATGGGCACTAAGGGCTGTTCGTTAGCACCGTTTTTTGCGAAAGCAATAACTGAGCACCTGGCTTTGCAAAAGCCGATTCATGGCGAGGCAGATATCCACCGTTTTTCAAGATTGTTAAGCCGTGCCTAACCCATTACCCATTTTTGGTGAACGGGGCGTGAACTAGCTTTTATATTTTTGTTATGTTTGAGCGCTGGATTCAGACCATTTTTTCACGAACAATTCTACTGCCAACATGAGTAGCCTGAAAATGTACTCCATTCCCGATCGGTTTCGCCGCATCGAAAATCTGCATATTGTATTCTGGTTATTGAAAGATATTAGTTGGGCAATGCTCTGGAAGCCCATCGGGCTTGGGATGTTTTTGCCCACCATTATTGTAGCTACGCTGATTACCTGGCAAACCAGAAAGCTTGCCTCGGAGTTATATCACAACCTGGCCATTGTATTCTGGATTACAGCCAATGGTTACTGGATGATTGTGGAATTCTTTTGGCCCGATCTTGACCATTTGCGTTATTATGCCGCTATCCCCTTCAGTATTGGTATCTTCTTTATAGCAGCCTATTACCTGCTTATTCTTCCGAGGGAAAAGAAAAGGGAGAAGCTGGTGACTATAACCGTTGAAGTATCGGAGAAAACAGTGAAGCTGGCGGAAGCTAGTTAGAAGAATATCTGGTTTTTCTTGTGCTCCCTGTGCTCTTTGTGGTTATAATTTTTTAGAGTGATTTAACAACAGGGAACACAGAGAACGCAGATAAGATAGTGATAGATGGTTATGTGGTATTGGCTACGAGCGATGAGCCGTGATCGAAGAGTAGTTTACCAGTAATAGATATCTTTTAAGTAGGGTCGCCCCTACCGGCTTTACAACTCATTCTCATTGCAGAAAATTATCACCTCGTAGCTATTAGCTCGCCGCTCACAGATCACCGCTTCCCTTCACGCCGCCATCTTCTGGTTATTCACCACCACGATCGGGTCCTGGCGCAGCAGCCGGCTCATAGCGTGGTAAAGTGCCGGTAGTTCGTGGCGCATACGTATCGGGTTCTCAAAAAACACTTCTACGCTTACCGCCCAGAACTCGTGGTAATTGGTTCCTGCATAATCGCCCAACAGATTCTTGCCCCCGCGTTGCATATCCTCGAATATGGGCCGCGCTACCTTGGAGAAATTCTTGAATTCTTTTTTGAAATGTTTATCCTCTTCGGTTTGAGTAATAAAATTGACATAGGTAAGTGCATGCCCCATTTCGTGCAAACCAACATTGCAGTTGGCCGTTAAACCATGAATACCCTTTAAAAAATTATCCCAGCTCAAATAAATCCCGCTGTGATCCACATGACCCTGGAAGGGACGTGAATAAAATCCATAGTGGTAGTCATCTTTCAGAACAAATATATTCCTGAAGTAATTCAGCATGAATTTATCGAGCCCAAAAGTTAATTGAACGGCAACGGCACTTATCAGAATCGGCATTTCGGCGCTTTCCGTTACTTCGATGTAATGAAAGCGTTTCGACTTGCGAAACAGATAGGTCCTGAATAAAAACTTACGCTGATCTTCGAGGCTTAAACGATTGTAAAAACGAAGATGGGGAGAAATGATCGAGTGGTACCAGGTTTCCTGCGTAAGAAATTTTTTGTACTGCGCTTTGGTACGAACACGCACAATCCATTCTGTAATCGGTTGTTGCAATATAATAACCCCGATCACGATTAATAAGATAAAAACAATTTCCATAAGGCTCCATTTTCTTGGGTGAATGGGAGGTACGAAATCAGCACTTATGGTTTTAACAGGAAAAATGGATAGAGAGTACGGCCTTCAGGAAAATGGAAGTCGGTTTTATTCAGGGGATCGATCCTGGGTAGAGGGGTAGTTATGCGGTACAAAATAGAAAGAAAACTTTGAAAATGGAAGTCCCCCGCCCAGCTTTCTTTAAAGAGTCTAAACCCTTGATTATTCGACTATTCAATTGGTTTTACCAAAATATTGGCCGAAAGCGGGTCCTGATTTAACAATACGGTAAGCTCCCGGTAAAGCTGGGGCAGTTCCCTTTGAAGGGCCTGTGGCTTTTCAAAAAAGTTCTCCATACAAACGGCCCAGAACTCGTGGTAATTCGTGGCTGCATAGGCGCCCAGTATATTCATTTTTCCCGATTGCATTTCTCCAAAAACCTTTCGGCCGGTTTTGGAAAAATTGCGGAAACGCCGGCGAAATGCTTTGTCCTTCCCTATTCGCGCAATAAAATTCACATAGGCCAGTGCATGTGCCATTTCGTGCAATCCCACATTACTGCCATCGGCATAATCATCGAAGGCCTTTTCAAAATTGCTCCAGGAAAGATAGATGCCATTGCTGCTTACATGCCCTTCGAAGGGAACATTGTACAGTCCATAATGATAATCGCGCCGCATGATATAGATATCGTTGAAATAAGCAAGCAGGTAATTTTTTAATCCAAAGCCTATTTGAACTGCTGCGGCACTTACGAGTACCGAAATACGTTCATCCTCCTGCATTTCTATGAAGTGGAATCGTTTCAGCGATTTGAACCGGATCAGCCTCTTCATGAAACGATTCTTCAAACCGGGCGGCAGGTTTTTATAATAAGGATTGAACTGTTGAAGCCAGGCATCGTATTGCTTTTGCCGCTGTTCATGTATTCGCAGCACTTTTAGTCTTGAACTCCAAATCCGAAGGTTCCGCCATCCGCCGGGAAGTACCAGGGCAAGGGCCATCACCACGATAACAAATAATGGGCCCCACGATGCAAAGCTCTCTCCGCCCGGATCCATTTGAGTGGGTGTGGCGGGCGGCAGCATTTTCACCAACGAATCAACAAGCCTGCGGAACGAATCGCTCTGCTGGCCTGCCTGGTATAGGGAATCGGGAGGCATGTTTGGGTCGATTTAAGGTTTTTCCGATTTGGCCGGCTGTCTTGGGATAAAACTCTCATTTCTGTTACCTTTGCGGCCTGTTATAACCAATCGGGCAAACGGTATTTTCAATGCAATTACGAAAAAAATTGTCGCATATGGATGCCCGGGTTGGAAATTGCTAAACCGATCAACTTACTAATAAAATGTATAGAACGCATACTTGCGGAGAGCTAAGAGTTAACGATGCAGGGAAAACTGTTACACTTGCCGGCTGGGTACAAACGGTGAGAAAGTTTGGAAGTATTACGTTTGTAGACCTGCGTGATCGCTACGGAATTACTCAATTGTTATTTGGCGAAGAGTTGAACCAGCAGCTCGATGAAAACCCGCTTGGCCGCGAATTCGTATTGCAGGCAACAGGAACCGTACAGGAAAGAAGCAATAAAAACCCCAATATTCCGACCGGAGATATCGAGATAAAATTAAACTCCTTTGTGATCCTGAATAAATCGGTTACACCTCCTTTTACGATACAGGACGATACCGATGGTGGCGACGACCTGCGCATGAAATACCGTTTCCTCGATCTTCGCCGCAATGCCGTAAAGAAAAATCTCGAATTGCGTTATGCCGTAAACCGGAGCGCGCGCAATTACCTGCACGAAAACAATTTCATGGACATTGAGACTCCTTTTCTCATTAAATCAACCCCCGAAGGAGCCCGTGATTTTGTGGTGCCTTCGCGCATGAACCCCGGCCAGTTTTATGCATTGCCGCAAAGTCCGCAAACATTTAAGCAATTGTTGATGGTAAGTGGTTACGATCGTTATTACCAGATTGTAAAATGCTTTCGCGACGAAGACCTGCGCGCCGACCGCCAGCCCGAGTTTACACAAATAGACTGCGAGATGTGCTTTGTAGAGCAGGAAGATATCCTGAACATGTTCGAAGGAATGGTGAAACGGATTTTCAAAGACGTAAAGGGAATTGATTATGCAGAAAAGGTGGAGCGAATGACCTGGGAGGAAGCGATGTGGCAATACGGAAACGATAAACCGGATATCCGCTTCGGGATGCAGTTGACCAATCTGAAATTCCCCGCACATACTTTCCCGGGTAAAAAAGATATATCGGAGTTGATCAATGGCGCCGGTTTCCAGGTATTCGATAATGCAGAAACAGTAGTAGCCATTGCCGTTCCGGGATGCAGCGAATACAGCCGCAAGCAAACCGATGAATTGATTGAATGGGTGAAGCGTCCGCAAATTGGAATGGCAGGGATGGCTTTTATCAAATGCAATACCGATGGCAGCTTCAAAAGCAGTATTGATAAGTTTTACAATGAAGATAAGTTGAAGTCTATTGCCGCGGCCTGCCATGCAAAACCCGGCGATCTTATCCTGGTGCTGGCGGGAGCGGAAGAACGCACGCGCAAAGCCATGAGTGAACTCAGGTTGGAGATGGGAAAGCGTCTTGGCTTCAGAAAAGAAAATGAATTCAAACTTCTTTGGGTACTCGATTTTCCTTTGTTTGAGTACGACCCGGAAGAAAACCGATGGGTAGCGCGTCATCATCCTTTTACTTCTCCAAAACCTGCGCAAATCGATGCAATGATCAATAACGATCCCAGCATTGCCGACCCGGCAAAATATCTCGAGCATCCTTATGCATCCATCAAGGCCAATGCCTACGATATGGTGTTGAACGGAAACGAAATCGGGGGTGGTTCCATTCGCATATTCCAGCGCGAACTGCAGGAAAAAATGTTCGCAGCCCTTGGAATGAGCAAGGAAGAATCATTGCATAAATTCGGCTTCCTGCTGGGTGCTTTCGAATACGGCGCTCCTCCCCACGGTGGTATTGCCTTTGGTTTCGACAGGCTTTGTGCCATATTGGGTGGAAGCGAAAGCATCCGCGACTTTATTGCTTTCCCAAAAAACAACAGTGGCCGCGACGTGATGCTCGACGCACCGGCAACGATCGACGAAAAACAGTTAACCGAACTACAAATCAAAACAACGGTAAAACCCTGAAATAATTGATTAAATTTAAACCTGCCTGCAACGGCAGGTTTTTTTATTTCATATCAACATCATGCACGAGCTAACAACAGGATGGAAGGTATTCCGTATCGTTTGTATCCTGCAAATGATAGCGGTAGGACTGCAACTAATATTTTCGGCCGGTGCATTATTTTATTCTTCTCATAAGCTCTTTCATATTGTTTCATTCACTGCTTATCTCCTGATGTTTGTTTTTCTCTACCAGGGCCTTTCGCTTATCAATTACAACTATCCCGATACCCCACTCAGTGCAAAACAGAAGAAAAACTTCAACTGGCTCTTCCTGCTCAACTTTTTGCTCATCGCATTCCTTTTCAGCGATCTCGTGAGCGAATGGCGAAGGCTTGCTCCTCTTCTGGAAATGATTGAAGGAAGCATATTAAATTACATACTATTGGGTTTTACCCTGCTGTTGGCCGTACTTGTTTTTTGTTTTCACCTGGTTTTTCTTGCAGGTATGTACAGGTTAAGAAGGGTGATTTACAAAAACAGTATCGAACTTTGGCAGAACCAGTTTTCGGAACAGAAAAATCATTGAGCAGGCCGATGTTTTTAAATACTCTTTTTTTCAGAACCGTTAATTACAGCCTGATGGCGGGCATTGTTGTTTTCGCAATTATTGTAATTGCCGGACAAAGCAATGCTTCGCCTGCCGATCAATGGAATTTTCTCCCACCTGTTTTGGCGGGCCTGCTGATAATGTTCGTTAATAGTCTGTGCACACAAATCTGGTTTGAAAAATATTATCCCGATAATTTTCCTTCGCTTCGCTTTCGTTTTTGGTCGATGCTCCTCCTGGTAATAAACATTGTTATACTCGCATGTTCGGCGTTCATTTTATACTTCGGCGGAGAATATCTTTTTTTTAGTACTTCAGAAAGACAGAGTGCTCCTTCCATCTGGGAGTATATTATTTTCTTTATAATGCTTTTTTTTGCGATTGCGGGTTTGTATATAACGATTGTGCAAATGATGCTGCGCCGGAGAACAAGAATCAATCAAAAAAGAAAATTCAGCAGTTTCCTGGAAACAGAAGCCTGATTAACGATCTTGTTAAACAATCTCCCATTTCAGAAAAAATCCTGCTTAACTTTATTCCATGAGGGCAAGTATTGTTTTCATGTTTTTTTTGCTGCTGCTTTCCTGCTCCAAAAAAGAAGGCAATGACGAAACCGTTGCGGTAACCCTGCAAGATGTTTCGTACGGCAATGATGCAAAGCAAAAATTTGATCTCTATCTTCCGGCTAACCGCAATAGCAACGATACAAAGGTTCTAATCCTCATACACGGCGGCGGGTGGACGGAAGGCGACAAAGCCGACTTCAATCCATTTATTACTGAATTAAAAAAACGATTGCCCGGTTTTGCGATGGTGAATATCAATTATCGCCTGGCCTCTTCCAACCGCTTTCTCTTTCCTACGCAGGAAAACGATGTAAAAGCCGCTGTTGAATTCATAGCGGCAAGATCGGCTGAATACAAAATCAGTAAAAAAATTGCTTTGCTCGGAGCAAGCGCGGGTGGGCATCTCGCATTGTTGCACGCATACAAATACAACAACCCGGTAGCAATAAAAGCAGTTATATCTTTATTTGGTCCAACCGAATTGGTTTCTTTGTACAATAATCCGCCCACGCCGGCTATCCCGTTGTTATTATCGCTTGTTATCGGGGGAAGCCCGGCATCACATCCGGAAATCTACCAACAATCAAGCCCGCTGAATTTCGTAACGAGCCAATCCTGCCCCAGCCAGCTTTTGCACGGTGGTAAGGATCCGCTGATCCCTTCTGCTCAATCAGAATTATTAAAAAATAAACTTGATGCAGTGGCTGTAATCAACGAATATGTTTTCTATCCGAACGAAGGACATGGCTGGGTTGGTAACAATCTTATAGACAGTTTTGATAAAATGGAAGCTTTCCTGAAAAAGCATCTTCAATAATTGGTCAGGAACGTTTCAATTTGAGCCAGGCCAGGCCACCAAATAATATTCCGCCGATCCATACAAGCAAGAAATAAACAAGCGGGTTTCCGCTTCTATCTTTTCCCTTGGCAATATTTACAAGGCAGGAACGAATATGTTCCTGTAGTTCGGGATAGCGGGGATTTTTTTCGCGCGTCTTCTCAAAATAATGAAGCGCCTGTTTATAATACCCGCCGTTGTAAAGTTTCAAACCCTTGCAATAATTGATGGTCACTTCGCTGGGTGCCGGCACAATGAAATCGGTGAAAAACTCTTTCACCACTTCGAGGGGAATAGCAAAATTGAGTCCGGCTGCGAGGCCCCTGGTATTATCGTCGAGGCTGCCGAAGGTAGTCACGCCTATTACCTCCCCCCTTTCGTTGCAAACGGGCCCGCCGCTATTGCCATGATTGATTCCTGCATCCATCTGCATTACCGGCCAGCCATTTATTGTTTTCTTCCAGGCACTGATAATACCTTTTGTAAGCGTGGGCTCCGACACGGTTTCGTTGGAGAGGTATTCGTTATTCATTACCGGGTTCGGATAACCGTAAACCAATATGTCCTCTCCTACCGATACCTCTTCGGTTTTTGCAAAGGAAACAGTTGGTAATTGATACGGTGCCTGCACTTTCAGAACTGCAATATCCTTTCCCGGCATCGATCGTCCTTTTTTTACAATAACAGCGGGCATTGACTCTGCAGACCTACCACCCTTTTCGTTGTCGGAATTTATAACTACGTACACTTTCTTTTCAATCTTCTCCAGTTCAATTGGCACCATCCGCGAATACACGTTGGCATAAGTTTTATACAAAAGATTCCGCTGCTGTTCGGTAAACTTCACTACCCACTCCTGTTCAAGAGATGCAATACTGGTTTCGGTAACATAGTTGAATGCAGACAAAATAAATCGCCGCACGATATAAGTGTCGTCTTCGTCTACCACATGGCAATTCGTAAACACATAGCCATCGCCCGTCACAATAAAGCCCGATCCGCGGGCCGTTACTTTTTCGCGATGTTTAAAATAATTGAATTCGCTGATGAAATAGCGCTGGGGGCGCTTTTGAAATTCTTCGAGTACAATATCCAGCTTTTCTTCGGGATTGAGGAAGATGCTATCTGCTTCCAGGCGTTGGATGGAATCGAGCAGGCGATTAAAGGTTCTCGGGTTGATATTGATCTTTTGCACATTTATTTCTGCCGATACTTCGGTACGCACCATTACGATGGCCGCGCGATTACACGCATACTGCAGCACTGCACCTCCCTGCTGGGCCCAAATTTGTTTTGGCGCTGATAGAACCGCCAACGCAAGCAGCAGAAACGATATTTTATTCAAAGAGATAAGGTGCATAGATTTTAAATGCGCAAAACACAAACTTATTGTAGTATTGCCTGTAAAAATACGGCAATGTTACCGCAATCGGTTCCACTTGCAGAGCGGCTCAGGCCGGCCCGGATCCAGGAACTGGCCGGGCAGGAACATTTAACCGGCAAGAGAAGCATTCTAAGAACAGCTATTGAAAAAGGCAAAGTGCCTTCCATGATACTTTGGGGCCCGCCGGGCACCGGCAAAACCACCATTGCCAATATCATTGCAAACAGCTTACAGGTTCCTTTCTATACTTTGAGCGCCATCAGCAGCGGCGTAAAAGAGGTAAGAGAAGTAATCGAACAGGCGAAAACACAGGATCGCGTAATACTTTTTATCGACGAAATTCACCGCTTCAATAAAAGCCAGCAGGATGCATTGCTGGGTGCCGTCGAAAAAGGCATTATTACTTTAATTGGCGCTACTACAGAAAATCCTTCTTTCGAAGTGAACAGCGCCTTGTTGAGCCGCTGCCAGGTGTATGTATTGAAGCCCTTGAGCGAAGAACAGCTCAGGCAATTGTTGCTGCATGCGATGCGCACCGATGAATTTCTTAAAGAAAAAAATATCGAGCTCAAAGAAACTTCGGCGCTCATTAATATTTCCGGGGGCGATGCAAGAAAACTATTGAACCTTTTTGAAATAGTAGTGAATGCATCGGCCGAAGAAAAAATAATGATTACCGACGAAAAGGTAATGGATATTGCGCAAAAGAAAATTGCCTTGTATGATAAGCAGGGCGAACAGCATTACGATATTGTATCAGCGTTCATTAAATCGATCCGGGGCAGCGATCCCAATGCGGGCGTGTATTGGCTGGCCCGGATGATCGAGGGTGGTGAAGATGTAAAGTTCATTGCCCGGCGCCTGGTTATACTTGCAAGCGAAGACATTGGCAATGCAAATCCAACGGCCCTGGTAATGGCAAACGCCTGCTTTGAAGCGGTGAATAAGATTGGCAACCCCGAGGCAAGAATCATACTTTCCCAATGCGTTATTTACCTCGCATCTTCGCCCAAAAGCAATGCAGCCGTAGTGGCTATTGCCGATGCACAGGCGGCTGTTAACAGGTTCGGCGACTTGCCTGTTCCGCTGCATGTCCGTAATGCTCCTACCCGGTTGATGAAAAACCTTGACTACGGAAAAGGATACCAATATTCGCATGAATACGAGAACAATTTTTCGAAACAGGAATACCTGCCGAAAGAAATTGCAGGAAAAAAGTTTTATGAGCCGGGAAAAAACGCGAGAGAGGAAGAGTTAAGGAAATTTTTGAGAGGGTTGTGGGGAGATAAGTATGGGTATTGATGTGAAAAAGTCAAAATTTAAAAATTAAAAGTAGAAACCGAAACGGTAGATATAGCGAAGGATACAGTAAGAAACTATTCGCTTATAGATCGGGAAATCCAAAAGTAAATCACTTTCAAAAACCGACATCGCAAATGAATATCGAATGGCGCTGTAAAAAATTTGAGGAGTTAACACCTGCGGAATTGTATGCTATTCTTCAATTGCGAAATGAAGTATTTGTGGTTGAACAAAACTGCGTTTTCCAGGATGCGGATGGTAAGGACGATAAAGCGTTTCACCTGATGGGCTGGTATAATAATACACTGGTTGCCTATACCCGCTTACTTCCAAAAAACATAAGTTATTCCAATGCTGCTATCGGAAGAGTGGTCACTTCCCAAATTGCGAGAGGTTCCGGAATTGGGAAAGAATTGATGAGGAAATCAATTGATACTATATATAAATTATGGGGCAAACAGCCCATACAGATAGGAGCACAATTGTACCTGCGAAAATTTTATGAATCACTTGGTTTTCAGCAAACGAGCGAAATATACCTGGAAGATGGCATCGAGCATATTGAAATGATACTGCAAGATTGAATTGTCTACTTCTTTTATTTACAAGTGATTTAAAAAAAATATCCCCAACGCACACAAAAAATATCTTTTTCACGTTTCTTGTAAGTACATCCGTCGTTTATTATTTTAGACGCGGAATCCATTGACCATCTGAAAACTAAATCTAATATTCATGAAACAAAAGCTACACTCTTTAGTGTGGAAGAGTTTATCAGCGACCCTTGTTTTTATTTCCACCTACCTTAGTTCCTTCGGCCAGTACGGCGAAAGCACTTCTTTCTTCGAAGCTGGTATCACCATCGGCCCCTCTAACTTTTTGGGAGATCTTGGTGGTAACATGGGTAAAGGAACCACCTTCCTGAAAGATAATAATATTCAAATGACCAAACTGATGTTTGGAGGATACTTAACTTATCAACCAAACGAATGGTTAGGTTTTCGTTTAGCTGCCAATTTTGGTTCAATTGAAGGAGATGATGCAATCATCAAGCCAAAAGGTGGTCTTGAAGAAGCCCGTTACAGAAGGAATTCCAACTTCAGGTCAAAGATCCAGGAAGTATTTCTTGTTGCAGAACTATATCCCACCGTATTTTTTGAATACGAACCCAGCGATGTGTTTCGCAAGTTTCGCCCCTATGCTGTGATTGGTGTTGGAGCTTTCCACTTCAATCCCCAGGGAACCGATCCTCAAACGGGCAATTGGGTAAACCTGAAGCCTCTTCGCACAGAGGGACAGGGTTTCGCCGAATTTCCTGACCGCAAGGAATACAAGCTTACTCAAATTAATGTGCCAATGGGTGTAGGGATAAAATATTTTGCTAACGAAACTTTCAGTGTAGCGTTGGAAGTGATCCACAGGAAAACTTTTACCGATTATATTGACGACGTAAGCACCTCGTATATCGATCCTGCACTTTTTTACAACTATATGCCACTGCAGCAAGCACAATTGGCCGAGCGCATGGCAAACAAAAGCAATCTTGTAGCTGGAAACGCAGCCTTTGTGGCAGGACAGAAAAGAGGAACGCCTTCCAACAACGATGCGTATTATTCTATAGGTGTGAAACTGGGATTCCGTTTGGCAGGTAATAGCGAAAAACGTTGGAGAAACAGCACACGTTGCCCTGTTCGTTTCTAAGGTGAATCCGTATAGAAAAAGATATTGTTAATCCGTACCCTATTGAAAGCAAACTGGCCCGTTTACCTAAAGGAACCGTCATGAAAACAATTGTACCCGCAAGAAAACATACTGTCATTACTATGCCCTTACTGGTGGCAGTAAGCATGTTGCTGAGCAGCTTCAATAGCCCGGCATCATCTATCATCTCTTCTTCGGGTACTGCATCCATCCTGCGCGATACTATCCTGGTACAAAAAATGCAGGTCAGCAAAAAAATCAAAATCAGGTTATACCCAAATGCCAATCACGAAGTGCTTTTCTTCAGTGCTTCTGGCGAAAGCGGCAGGGTTTACCAATTGTACCTTTTTGACCTTGATGGAAAGCTGGTCAAACAAGTGAATATCCGTAACAAACAAGTAACCGTATTAAACCGAATAGAAAAAGGTAATTACCTGTTCGAAGTATTCAGCGATGATGAGCGCATCGAAAACGGGCAGGTGATCGTAAAATAATTTATCCCGCCTCATGCGGGAAAGCTCTTTGCATTCCTAACTGAAATCCAATAAGCAGCAGGGAAATTAGTAAAATCTAATATCCGGTTGAGTCAAACCTGATCCGTTCCCTATTATTAGTACCCAAAAAATGATTTTATTAATCACTCCCTGCACCCGCTTATTGGGCAGTGTATTTGAAAAATAATTCTGGTTTATCCAGTATCCTCAATAGCCAACGATGAACAATTGTTGGCTATTTGCTTTAAAAGCAAAGAGTATAATCAATACCACAAAAACAATAAGCTCGCGATTGTTGAAAGTTAAACACATCGAATCTCATTGCAGCTTGTAGTATTTGAATTTTCAACCACCTCTATTATTGTTGGATAGAAAATGCGCCGCCACCTCTTTCCAGTTGTTTAGCCGACGATATCGCGAAATGTGCAGGTTGTGTGCAGAAGTGTACAAGTATTTTTTCCCCGGAAAATGAACCAGGTTTCTTTCGTGGTCATCTATCATGTGATCGCCATGAATCATCCTTTTATCGCCACAAAGCACCAATTGCTTCCAGCTAAAAAAGGGGAAATGCTCCAGCAACCATTCCAGTTTATCCTTTAACGAATTGGGAAATTCAACCGCTGCCGATACAATAAACAGTTCATAGCGTTTGTTCATTTCTTCCAGCACTTCCACGCTTCCTTCCATTACCGGCAAATCACGGAAAAAACCGGGCGACAATAATCTTTGCCGAATCAAATGCCGGTCTTCTTCCGGGAATCCATTCGACCAGGGTCCACCGAGCATTTTTTCATAGCTCACTTCCTTACCAAACTCACGCTTGTACCAATCCACCATTGCGCCCATGGTATCGGCAATCACTTCGTCCATATCGATGATAATGCGTTCCATTTCGATCGGCACATTCTGTGTATTCTGTGGCGAAAATCTATCCCGCGTTATCTGTGTTACAAACCACGGGTGACACCACAATGCGACAGGTTTTATTTACTTAATCTGTAGTTTCAATTACGAAGGGAAACCTTCTATCTAAGCTCTTCTTTCAGGAATCGGGCAGTATGGCTTTCCTTTACCTCGAGTAATTCCTCCGGCGTTCCTTCGAAAAGAATTTTTCCTCCCCCATCTCCACCCTCGGGACCAATATCGATGATATGATCGGCTACTTTTATTACATCCAGGTTGTGTTCGATCACCAATACCGTATTTCCCCTATCGGTTAACTTATTCAATACTTCAAGCAAATGCTGTATGTCTTCAAAATGCAGGCCCGTAGTGGGCTCGTCCAGTATATAAAATGTTTTACCGGTATCTCTTTTCGAAAGTTCGGTGGCAAGTTTAACCCGCTGTGCCTCACCCCCACTTAAAGTAACCGCGCTCTGCCCAAGCGTGATATATCCCAATCCCACTTCTTCCAGCACTTTTATTTTTCGATAGATATACGGAACGTTCTGAAAAAATTCTACCGCCTCCTCTACCGTCATATCCAACACATCGCTGATCGATTTCCCTTTATACCTTATTTCGAGGGTTTCGCGGTTGTACCTGCGCCCCTGGCATTTTTCGCAATGAACATACACATCGGGAAGAAAATTCATTTCAATTACCCGCATCCCGCCTCCTTCACAAACATCGCAGCGACCACTCTTTACATTGAATGAAAAACGACCTGCATTGTAGCCGCGGATTTTTGCTTCGGGAACAGATGCAAAAAGAGTTCTGATATCCGTAAAGAAACCGCAGTAGGTGGCAGGATTGCTGCGGGGTGTGCGGCCAATTGGCGACTGGTCAATTTCAATTACCTTATCGATATGCTCCAATCCTTTTACAGATTTGTATTCGAGCGGGGTCATTCGCGATCCATAAGCATGGCGCGAAAGAATCGGGTAAAGCGTTTCGTTGATAAGCGTGGATTTTCCACTTCCGCTCACACCCGTTACCACAATGAATTTGCCCAGCGGAAATTTTACATCTACATTGCGAAGATTATTTCCCTTTGCGCCTTTTAACTCCAGCCATTTTCCATTTCCCTTTCTTCTTTCTTTTGGAACAGCAATCGAACGATGCCCGTTGAGATAACCGGAAGTAAGCGTATCGAGTTTGAGTAATTGTTTCGGATTACCCTGCGCTACGATTTTACCTCCGTGGTAACCTGCCCTCGGGCCAATATCAATCAGGTGGTCGGCCGCCATCATAATATCTTTATCGTGCTCTACCACCAATACGCTATTACCAATATTACGCAGGTTTTTCAGGGCTTCGATCAGCCGGTGGTTATCGCGCTGGTGCAAACCAATACTGGGCTCGTCGAGTATATAGGTGATGCCCTGTAATTGGGAGCCGATTTGAGTGGCCAGTCTTATTCGCTGGCTTTCGCCGCCACTCAATGTTTTGGAGGTACGATTCAATGTAAGATAGGTAAGGCCCACATCCAGCAGGAACTGGAGCCTGTCTCGTATTTCTTTCAATACATCTTTCGCGATTAACTTTTGTTTATTGCTGATGCGCAATTCAAGACCATCGAACCAGGCAGCAAGATTGTCGAGATTCATGTTGCTCAGTTCGGCAATATTGCGATCGTTGATCTTAAACCAAAGGCTTTCCTTCTTCAATCTCGCCCCGTTACAGCTTTCACAGGGTTTCAATTGCATAAATCCTTCTGCCCAATCGCGCAGCCCTTCGCTGTATCCATTGTAGAACCATCGCTTCAGCATATTCACTATTCCTTCGTAAGGGCCCTGCGGATCAAACTTCATATTCTCATAATCCTCTTCCGATTCCACTCCTTCCTCGTTGCCATATAAGAGAATATTGAGCGATTTTTTTGAAAGATCTTTCAAAGGCACCGTCAGCGATATCTTGTGCTTCTTCGAAATTTCCTGCACTTGTTTGTACACATAAGCGTCTCTCTCCTCGCCCAGCGGGGCAATGCCGCCCTCGCTGATGCTTACCGAATAGTCGGGTATTACCGATTCCATATTGATCTGGAACATTGTTCCCAACCCTTTGCAGACCGGGCATGCTCCATAGGGGGAATTGAATGAAAACGAATTGGGCGAAGGTTCTTCGTAACTGATACCCGTATCCTCGCACATGAGGTGTTTGGAATAGGAAGCTATTTCGCTATCGGAAGATGTTTTTTTTGCTGTTCGCTTATTGGATTCGCTCTCGCTCACAACAAACATCAGGTCCTTTCCTATCTTGAGCGCTTGTTGCACGCTTTGACTTATTCGTAGTTTGAATTCATCATTTACTGCCAGCCGGTCGATCACTACTTCAATATCGTGAATCTTGTACCGGTCTACCTGCATTTTAGGAACTATATCTTTTATTTCTCCATCTACCCGAACTTTCAAAAAACCTTTCTTACGAATATCTTCAAAAAGCTCGCGGTAATGTCCCTTTCTTCCCCGAACCAATGGAGCCAGCAGGCTTATCTTTTTTCCTTCGAACTTCTGAAAGATATTCTCTACAATTTCTTCCTCGCTCCATTTCACCATTTTCTTACCGGTATTGTAGCTATATGCTTCACCAATACGCGCGAAAAGCAGTCGCATGAAATCGTAAATCTCGGTGATGGTGCCTACCGTGGAGCGTGGGTTTTTATTTGTTGTTTTTTGTTCGATGGATATTACCGGCGAAAGCCCCGTTATCTTGTCCACATCGGGCCTTTCCATATCTCCTATAAACTGGCGTGCATAGGCGCTGAAGCTTTCCATATAGCGACGTTGCCCCTCGGCATAAATAGTATCGAAAGCCAGCGACGATTTGCCACTGCCGCTGATACCGGTTATCACCACCAATTTATTCTTGGGTATGGATATGTCGATATTTTTGAGGTTATGCACCCTTGCACCGAATACATCGATACTTTCGGAATTCACTGTTTCGCTCATTATGTAAAAGGAAAATTTTAAGCCCGCTCCGAAGAGGGAAGGGTAAAGATACTAACAAAGCACGAGCCGCAAGGTTTTGTAGATAAAATGGCGGGGGACAATAAAAAAGCCGGTCGTTGGAGCTGACCGGCTTAACAGAAGTGGTACAAATTATCGCCAAACCGCCCTCCACTTAATGATCATCGAGTATTCGGGCATGGGAGCGGCCGGTACTGTAACATCGTAGCGGATTAATTTTCCCTCTGCGTCAAACTGGTGGTTAATCAGGTTGCGGCTCCAGAATTTAAAGCCAAATTCATCGCCCAATTCTGTTTTGATTCGTACATTAACCGGGTTCAGCTCGGGGAAAAGGCCGAGATAAGTAAGCAGGGTAAATCCGTTGTTGAGATTTACCACTTCATCCTTATAAAACTGGTATTTCGCTTTTCGCGAATAATCGTATTGGAAAAAATGCCCCTGCCCTCCCGGAACATTTGTTTTGATGGCAAGAATATTTCCATAGCTATCGTAAATACAAGTATCGCTCAGGCTTCCAAACTTATAGCTGACGAGCCTGTTGTTTTTATAAAAGAATTCGTGATTACTCAGGTTTTCGTCGCCATAACAACGCTCTACTCTTCCTGCCGGGTTTAATTTAACAAACAGGCTGGTATCGTTTGGATTGTTTTGATTGATAAGATAAATCCACGACCCGCGGTATACAATTTTCAGCGAAAAACGAATTAGCTGGTCGGGTGGCAATACATTGAAAAAAGAAGCGTCGATACTGCGCGGGTAACTGGTATAAGCATCGTAGGTTTTTATAAAAAGAAAAGGATGCACGGGATTATAAAGAGTATTGGTGCATTGCTCCACATCGTAAATACGAGTGGGCGGCACACCTCCACCCCACCAATCTATCTTTCTACAGGAGCTGACAAATAAAACCAAAAGGATAAGAGTGAAAAACAAGGCTGGTATCTTCTTCATACAACAATCGTTTAGGGGTGATAAATAAAATACCTTTCGGAGGTGGCTCATACACCTGCCGGAATATTGCTCTTCGAAGAAGCTGGGCTAAATTATTAAGTCATCCTTCCGGAATCAATGATCAACCAGCAAGAAATAAATGATACTCCTCATGCCTGAGCAACGTAGTTTTAGTTAATGATAGAATCCTGTATACGCTTAAAAACAATTCAACACTAAAATGTATCAGGCTGAGTTACGTCCCGCATTGATGATGCCGAACGAGCAGCGGATCACCAGTTTTTCGAAGATCTCCTTCTGGCTATTGGGAGCTGCCTGCATTTCCAGGTCGCGTATACGATTCATGGCATATTGCTGAATCGTGGTGAGTGGCAATACAATCCGTTCGCGCATTTGCACCGAAAGCTGTTCTACCGGGTAGGCCGACATCAGTTCGTTTTTCCCCGATAGCTGGAAGATGTATCGTTGTGTCAATTCGTATTCCTGGTAAATGCGGTTCCAGATTTCCCCGTAACGCGGATCGTCGGCCAGGTAGGCCGTTAACGGAAAGAAGCATTTCTTCATGGCCATTTCGCAGTTGTCGATCAGCGTCCGGAAGAACAAGGATTGCTGGTAAAGTTTTTTCACTTCCGGTAATTTTCCTTTACGATCCAATTGCTGCAAGGCAGTTCCCACACCGTAATAACCCGTTACATTTTGCTTTAACTGGCTCCAGGCCCCCACAAATGGAATGGCGCGCAGATCTTTCAGCGATAATCGGGCAGAGCCGGTTCGTTTGGCAGGGCGGCTGCCGATATTTGTTTCGCTATAAAATTTAAGCGGGCTAACCTGCGAGAGATAATCTAAAAAGGCCGGATCGTTCTTGAGAAGCTGGTAAGCTTTGAATCCTTCGCGGGCCAATTCTTCCAGCAATAGCTTCTGTTCCTCTTCCAGCGTTTTCTTTTGTTCCGAAAACAAATCGTTGGTAATACCTGCATTCAGCAACTGCTCAATATTAAACTGTGCCGAATCGATGGTTCCAAAATTGGAGCTAACGGTTTGCCCCTGTATCGTGAGCTGAATTTCCTTATTCGAAATATTCCTTCCCATGGAAGCATAAAACTTATGCGTTTTTCCTCCCCCACGTGCCGGGGGGCCGCCCCTTCCATCGAAGAACACCACATCCACATGGTACCGGGCCGAAATGGCCGTAAGCTGTTCTTTTGCCTTATATATACTCCAGTTTGCCATTAAATAACCGCCATCTTTGGTACCATCCGAAAACCCGAGCATGATGGTTTGCTTATTATTCATCTTGCGCAGGTGGGCCCGGTACACTTCGTTTTCGTACAATGTTTTCATGATAGCGCTGGCATGTTCGAGGTCGTCGATGGTTTCGAACAGGGGAACGATATCTATATTAAACTCTTCACGCCGCCATCCGCATAAACTGAAAAGGCCGAATACTTCCAGTACATTGAGCGTGCTGTTGCATTGGCTGATAATATACCTGTTGCAACCGGCTACCCCGTTGAATTGTTGAATTTCCCGAACCGCCTTGATGGTTTGCAGGGTATCTTTTACCAAACCTTCTTCAAAAATATGTGTGCCCACATCGCTGCTCACTTCGCTTAATAATTTGATTTTTTCTTCGGCAGGGAGAGAAGCATAGTTGGAGGGAAGAACATCTGTTTTTTCGGCTACTGCTTCCAGTACTTTTTCGTGTACCGAACTATCCTGTCTTATATCGAGCGCGGCAAAGTGCAAACCAAAAACCTGCACTTTGTTGATCAAACTATCCACCAAATGCAGGAACAGGCCGTTGTGCTGGTAGATGAGAATTTCCCTGATATTGTTCAATGCTGCAAGTATGTCTTCCTTGCTGATTCTTGTGCGATGGCCCGGAATGAAAATATTATTGTAAAGTTGTTTTTCGAGTGTTGCCAGTATGGTATCTACTCCTTTAAACGTAAGGCGCCTCTTCAGCCTGCGTACGTCGAGGTAATAGCATTTAATAATGCTGCCGCGGAGGGCATCGGCTACCTGCAGGGTGGTTTCGGCAGTAACAAAAGGATTGCCATCCCGGTCGCCGCCGGGCCAAAATCCCATATGAATAATGGGATTGTTATCCTTCACCACATCGGGAAACTGGTTCTTGAAAAAAGATATGATCCTGCCTGCCGCTGCGTAAAAAACATTTTCAAGATACCATATCAGGCTTACTGCTTCGTCGTAGGGAGTAGGTTTTTGTTTGTTGAGAAAAGGCGTTTTCCCCAGTTGTTGCAGGTAAACATTGATTTGACTTGCATTGTTTTCGGAAAGCGCGCGGGAGAGATCGTTGATGATTCCCAATACCGGCCCGGGATAGAATTGGGTTGGATGCGCAGTCAATACCAGGCGAATGGCAAAATCGTTGAGCTTTTTGGCCAACTCGTCCTGTTTACCGGCCTGTACAATCTCCGACTCGAGGTGCTTAAGTGTACCAATACCACTCATATCGTTTACCTCCCTGAAGGCAGCATCTTCCAATGCATCGAACAATACCACCTGCCGCTCCACGTACTGTACAAAACGAAACAGGAGATCTGTCTTATCCTGGTCTTTGGTGTACGAAGTATGTTTTTCGAAAAATTCTTCGATGATCTGCATCGGGCTCTGCTTGCGCTTGTAGCCTTCCTCGCAGTTATTTAGCAATAAGGACAAAAGAATCCCGGTTTTCTCAATGCGGTGAAAAGGCAGGGAAGTAAAAAGGCTGTTGTATAACTGAAATTTGATAGCAACATGATTCCGGAACTGCTGCAAACCCCTGGTTGATTGATGATCCATGATAATTCGGTTATTAACTGGTTTAACTCTAGCAAGCAGCAAAAGGGGCATGAAATTACGAGTAAAATTTTGATTTTCCGGCAAGGGCAGTTACAATGGAATACTATTCTACTCTGCGTGGATTTTATTATTCCGCATACAATCCTTCGTTTACCCAATCTTTTTTATAGACTAACACTTGTTATATGAGCATAGCAATTTATCTTAGCCTCTCGTTCACATGAAGTATAATAGTGTAAATATTATTCCCTCTTCCTTCCCGGTTTTCTCCACCGGCACAACCACTATTATTACCACTACCACAACCCGCTAAGGGTTGTACTTTTCCATATTACCATTGGGCTTTTTGCTTTCAGCTATCAAAAAACTTATTTACCATTTCATTTATCAAACTAATCTTATAAAAAATGCAGGTTCTCAAATTCGGCGGTACATCGGTAGCCAATGCCGAAAACATTAACAAAGTGGTGGCCATCGTTCAGAGGGCTTTGGAAAAAGATAAAACCATCGTAGTAGTATCCGCATTGGGAGGAATAACAGACAGTTTACTGGCCGCTGGTCAGTTGGCCTCGGCGGGCGATGAACAATACAAGGAAAAATTACAGCAGATAGAACAACGTCATCTCGATGCAGTAAAAGCCCTCGTGCCGGTTACAAAGCAAAGCGCAGTACTGAGCCTGGTAAAAAAACATTGTAACGAAATCGAAGACATTTGCAACGGTGTTTACCTGCTACGCGAGTTATCCGCGCAAACAAAGGATCGCATCATGAGTTATGGCGAATTGCTTTCTTCTCAAATTATTGCTTATAGATTCGAAGTGCTGGGCACAGAAGCTGAATGGAAAGATTCGCGCGAACTGATCAAAACCAATTCGAATTTTGGAAATGCAGTGGTCGACTTCAACAGCACTCATCAGCAGTTCAAACAATACTTTTCTTCTTCCAGCAAAAAATTGTTTGTATTACCGGGCTTTATTGCTTCCAATGAAAAAGGAGTAACTACAACGCTGGGTCGTGGAGGTTCGGATTATACCGCGGCCATTGCAGGAGCAGCCATGGATGCAAAACTGGTAGAGATATGGACAGATGTAAGCGGTATGATGACAGCGGATCCACGCCTGGTGCAGAACGCAAAAATAATCCCTGATGTATCGTACCAGGAAGCGATGGAGTTAAGTCATTTTGGTGCGAAAGTTATTTATCCCCCCACCATTCAGCCGGTGATGAAAAAAAATATCCCGGTTTGGATAAAGAACACATTTGCCCCGGGCGATTACGGAACCCTGATTGAAAAAGAGGTAAAGAAAAACGGTAGCAGCGTTCGCGGTATTTCGAGTATGAACAAGATCGCTTTGCTCAGCCTCGAAGGAAGCGGAATGGTAGGAATACCGGGGTTTTCAAAAAGATTGTTCGAGGCGCTTGCCAATGAAAGCATCAACGTAATCCTGATAACACAAAGTTCATCAGAGCATTCGATTTGCGTAGCGGTGGATGATACGAATGTAGACAAGGCCAAGCTGGCTGTTGACAAAGCCTTTAGTTACGAAATCGAAACAGGAAAGCTGGAACCTTTGTATGTAGAAAAAGACCAGTCGATTCTCGCGCTTGTGGGCGATAATATGAAAAGTCACCCCGGTATCGCCGGTAAAATGTTTCATGCCTTGGGCAGAAACGGCGTGAATATCCGCGCCATAGCCCAGGGATCTTCCGAAAGAAATATTTCCGCGGTGATATCTACGCAGGACGTTCGCAAAGCCATCAACGTATTGCACGAAGAATTCTTCGAAACAACTTATAAACAGGTTAACCTTTTTATAACCGGCGTGGGAAATGTGGGAAGCAAACTGCTGGCTCAATTGCAGCAGCAGAAATCTTACCTGCAACAGCATTTGCGGTTACAGGTTAATGTGGCAGGAATAGCCAACAGCAAGAAAATGCTGTTCAACGATGAAGGTATCGATTTATCCGATTGGAAAACATCATTGCAAAGCGCCGAAGCTATGAACCTGCAGGTTTTTGTTGATACCATCAAATCCAAAAATCTTCGTAACTCGGTTTTTGTAGATGTAACGGCCAACGACGAAGTGGCTGGTGTATACGAGCAGCTTCTCGCCAAAAGTATTTCGGTGGTAGCATGTAATAAAGTGGCTGCATCTTCGTCGTATGCGAATTATAAAAAACTAAAGGATCGGGCAAGCGAGTTCAACTGCCAGTTCTTATTCGAAACAAATGTGGGAGCAGGCTTGCCTGTAATCGGAACATTGAACGACCTGTTGCGGACAGGCGACAAAGTAAATCGCATTGAAGCTGTATTGAGCGGAACACTCAACTTCGTATTCAACAACTACGATGGTAAGAGAAATTTTTCGGAAGTGGTGAAACAGGCGCAGGAAGAAGGTTATACCGAACCCGATCCGCGGCTCGATTTGAGCGGCACAGATGTAATGCGCAAGATTATGATTCTTGCCCGCGAGGCCGGCGACAAAATTGAAATGAAAGATATTGTGAACAACTCATTTCTTCCCGAGTCGTGCATGAAAGGAAGTGTAGATGATTTTTACAAAGCAATGATTTCGGAAGAAGCATATTTCAAAGCGATCTATGAGAAAGCCGCCAGCGAGGGAAAAAAGCTGAAGTTTGTTGCGAGTTATGAAGCTGCTGCCAACGGAAAAGGCAAAGCTTCGGTTGGACTCCAGCCTATCGATCCCGCACACAATCTTTATCATTTGTATGGAAAAGACAATATCGTTTTGTTCTATACCAATCGTTACCCGGAACAACCGCTGGTAGTAAAAGGAGCCGGCGCAGGTGCCGAAGTAACAGCGAGCGGCGTATTTGCGGATATCATGAGAGCAGCAGTGTCGTGAGTAATGAATAAAAGGAGTAGAGAACCAGGAACTAAATAAGATTGTTCCGCACTCCCTACTCCCCACTCACCACTCACTATTCACCACCAACCATCTTCAACAATGCCCAAAATAACCATCAGTTGCCCGGCCACGGTAGCGAACCTCGTTTGCGGCTTCGACGTACTCGGCATGTGCCTGAACGATCCTGCAGATATTATGGAAATAAGTTTGCTGAAAGAAAGAAAGATTACTATCCGGAGTGCCGATGGCTACCCGCTTCCAAGCGAGCCTGCACAGAACACGGCAGGCGCTCCATTGGTAGAAATGCTGAAAGAGATCGACGAGGAAATAGGGTTCGAAGTTGTTATCCACAAAAAGATAAAACCGGGAAGCGGCCTTGGTTCGAGTGCTGCGAGCGCTGCCGGCTCGGTAGTAGCGGCCAATGAATTATTAAACAGGAAATTTTCAAACGAAGATTTACTACGCTTTGCCATGTTTGGCGAAAAAGTAGCAAGCGGAGTCAAGCATGCCGACAATGTGGCCCCCTGCATTTACGGGGGAATTACATTGATAAGATCGATTCATCCGCTTGATGTAATAGCTTTAAATGCCCCGCCGCTATTTGTAACGGTAGTGCATCCGCAGATTGAAGTAAAAACTTCCGATGCAAGACAAATTTTACGCAAAGAAGTTTTACTTAAAAATGCCATTCGACAATGGGGAAATATTGCGGGGCTGGTGGCTGGTTTTATGAAGGAGGACTACGATCTTATAGGTCGTTCGCTGGAAGATGTAATTATTGAACCTGTTCGAAGCATATTGATACCGGGATTCGATGAAGTGAAAAAGCGTTGCAAAGCAAGCGGTTCTTTGGGAGGGGGAATATCGGGAAGCGGTCCATCCATTTTTATGCTCAATAAGGAAGAATCTGTTGCAAAACAGGCGGAGAAGAACATGCAGGAAGTGTATACCGAACTCGGCATCGAATTCAAAACCTACGTAACAAATGTAAATACTGAAGGCGTGAAAGTGCTGACGAGAGAATAAAAGGAGTAAAGAACTAAGAACTAAAGAACACTGCTAAGCCTTCTTTAGTTCTTAGTTCTGTCGTTCTTAATTCTTAAACATTACTATACATGAAATATTACAGTTTAAATAAAAAATCGCCCGCGGTCGATTTCCGGGAAGCTACAATACAGGGACAAGCGCCCGATCGCGGTCTTTATTTTCCCGAACATATACCAACGGTAGAACAAGACCTTATTAAGAATATTGAAACCATCCCGGATGATGAAATCGCCTTCAGGGTCATAAAACCTTATGTCGGAAATGTAATGAAGGAAGATGATCTTTTTCGCATCGTAAGTGAAACCGTAAATTTTCCTATTCCGTTGGTGAATGTTACAGGCTCCATTTCCTCGCTTGAATTATTTCATGGCCCCACCCTGGCGTTTAAAGATATTGGCGCAAGATTCATGAGTCGCTGCCTTGGACAGTTTGTGAAATCAAACGAAAAAAGAGTGACGGTACTGGTGGCCACTTCGGGAGATACCGGGGGTGCCGTAGCAAATGGCTTCTACGACGTAGAAGGAGTAGATGTGGTAATTCTTTATCCTTCAGGAAAAGTGAGCAGCGTACAGGAAAAACAGCTCACTACGCTGGGAAAAAATATTCATGCGCTGGAAGTAAAGGGCAGCTTCGACGATTGCCAGCAAATGGTGAAGCAGGCATTTGCCGACAGGCAATTGAATGAAAAGCTATTTCTCACATCAGCCAATTCTATCAATGTTGCCCGCTGGCTGCCCCAGCAATTTTATTATTTCTTTGCCTACAAACAATGGAAAGAAAAGAACAACCCACCTGTTATTTCAGTACCCAGCGGAAATTTCGGAAATATATGTGCAGGAATACTGGCGCATATTTCAGGATTGCCGGTAGAGCATTTTATAGCTGCCTGCAATGCCAACGATACTATTCCGCAGTTCCTCGACACAGGTAATTATACTCCTAAAAAAGCTATAGCTACCTTATCCAATGCCATGGACGTGGCGGAGCCGAGCAATTTTGTTCGAATACTGGAATTGTTTCATCAGCAAGTAAACGAGCTGAAGAATAAACTAAGCGCTTATACGATAAGCGATGAGGAGACGCTTGCTGCGATAAAGAGGATACAAGAATCTTATAATTACCTCGCCGATCCGCACGGGGCCGTGGGCTTCCTGGCCCTCGAACGTTATCTCGAAGGGCATCCCTCGCAAAAGGGCTTTTTTCTCGAAACTGCCCACCCGGTAAAATTTCCGGATGCCATAAGAATGGGGACGAATACCGAGGTAGCAATCCCCGAAAGTGTAAAAGCCTTATTAGAAGCAGATAAAGAAAGCACGGTTATCCTTCCGGTTTATGAAGAATTAAACGGTTTCCTAACAAAAAACCTTTCTTAAATCAATAATCAATTTTTTAAAAAAGGGAGCGGTTTCGCTTCCTTTTTATTTTATCCAACACCTTCATCAGCTCCACACAAACTGAACTCAAATTCTAAAGCGAATAGTTTACAGACATATCCTGTAATATTCGGCAATTCATATCTCATCCTCGCAATAGAAAAGTATCCGGAAATTGGCTGTTCCCACCAAATGCAATTCCCGGGCATTGACTCATTTTAAAAATAAAATCTTTGCTATGGCTCATGTGCATGCAGAAATTGAAATCATTAACGGAGGCGATATCGAGCTGGCCCGTCGTGGATACATTGATAAAGACGAAATAAAGAGAATGTGGATCACTGTGTTGGTAGATTCGGGTTCGTTCATGCTTGCCATCAACCAGAATATCCGGGAACAACTTCAATTACCGGTTGTAGAAAAGAGAAAAGCCCTGCTTGCCGATGATACAATTGTAGAATGTGAAGTAGTTGCCCCGGTGGAAATTCGATTTAAAAACCGGCGATCGACCTGCAGCGCCTTTGTGCTTCCCGGAAATGCCGAACCCTTACTCGGCGCAATACTCATGGAAGATATGGATGTGTTGATTCATCCCCTGCGGCAAGAACTAATCGTTAACCCGAAGCATCCTTATTTTGTACAGATGAGTTTAAAGAAGGCAATGATGAATCAAGCGCTTTAAAAAAATATTGGGCATATAAATAATAATATGCCCAATACGATACTTTGATTTACAATTGACCGGCATATCCTCTCTTGAAAGATAAGTTGTCAGATCAATCCGGCTAATTCAAGACTCTTCTTCTTCAACTTTCTAATCTCCACATCTTCAATAATTGGTTCGGGCGTTAAGATGAGTGAAGTATTGTTTTCTCTCCACCAATTATTCTGGCAAAGCTCGTTGAAATGGATAACTCCCACCAGGTATTTGCGTTCTGCATCCGAATGCCATTCTTCGATCCATTCAAATTTCTCCTTCGGAATAAATTTAAGATCATCAAAACTCACATAAGCCTTTACATAGAAATCGGTGCTTAATTCGTGTGGCTTGTGATGATAGAGTTTTTTATACTCATAATGATAATCATAACGCAATGCCGCTATATCACTCAACACGGCTGATGCCGTTGGGAAACTTCCAGCTCCCTTTCCATAAAAAAACTGCTTGTCGGCAAAACCGCTTTCGATTACTACACCGTTGTATTCGTTCTTTACAAACGATAAGGGCTCATTCAGTTTTACAAACTGTGGCAATACAAAAGCAGCCACTTTTCCGTTCTGTAACTTTTTTGCCTGGGCCACGAGTTTGATATCAAAATTCTTTTCCCGGGCCACGGCTGCATCACTTCCCTGTATATTCTGGATTCCTGTAAACAGGATCTCATCGGGATGCGATACAATTCCGTAGGCATGATTAATCAGCAGGGTCCACTTGTTCACGGCATCGTAACCTTCCACATCCAGTTTGGGATCTGCCTCCGCAAAACCCAATTGCTGTGCGAGTAACAGTGCTTCCCGGAAATCAATTTTATCCTCAAACATTTTTGTAAGAATAAAATTGGTAGAACCGTTTACAATGGCTCTGATGGAGTGAAGCAAATCGTTGTCGTAATACTCTTCGAGGTTGCGGATTACCGGGATGGATGCACAGGCCGCTGCTTCATACAAAACCGACAAACCGGTTTTACGTTGCAGTTCCAGCAATTCGGGCAAATGCTCCGCCAGCATTTTCTTACTGGCGCTTACTACTTCTTTTCCATTATTAAGAGCTGTAGATACAATCTCAAAAGCCGGTTCGCTTTCGTTTATCACTTCCACGATTACATTGATCTCCGGGTCGTTCAGCAAAACATCTTTATCCGTTGTAAACAGTTCCTCCGGGGCATTTCTTTTCTTATTGGGATTCTTAATACAAACCTTCTTTATCGTTGCTTTCAGCGAAGGAGTTTGCTGCAATACCCGGTACAAACCTTCTCCTACCACACCAAATCCAAACAATCCAATCGTAAGTTGCTTATGCGTTTCCATATTATTCGTTCACTACTTTTAAATGATGAGAGGATTTATCCTCGATAAATTTTTTGAGAGCTGTTTCTATTTTTTCGTATTCCAGTAAAAAACCATCGTGTCCAAAATCGCTGGCAATGCTCAGCAACTCGGCATTAGGAATTTTTTTCTGCAAATATTCCTGTTCGGTTATCGGGTACAATACGTCGGATTGTATACCAATCACCAATGTTCTTGCTTTGATTTGTTTGAGGGCATTTTCTACTCCCCCGCGATTCCGTCCTACATCGTGGCTATCCATGGTTTGCGACAAGCGGTAGTAACAAATAGCGTTGAAGCGGTTTACCAGTTTCAATCCCTGGTAGCGCTGGTAATTATCGGCAGCATAAGCTACTTCCTGGCCAAGTGGAACAAAGGATTTATCGCGTCGCTGCGTGATATCATAACCATTGTAATGACGATAAGAAAGTAACGCAATGGAGCGGGCTGCTGCCAATCCTTTTTGCCCGGCATCTGCATTTCTATGCAACCAGCTTGTATCTGCTTCAATGGCCATACGTTGCGATGCATTAAAGGCAATACCCCAGGGAGAGAGTACCGCATTGGTAGCGATCGGCACAATAAATTCAAAAAGACCCGGCTCTTCTATTGCCCATTCCAGCAATTGCATGCCACCCGTGCTACCGCCCAATGCAATAAATATCTTTTCGATACCCAGGTATTCTTTCAGATGCTGGTAAGTACGAATGATATCGCGGATCGTGAATACCGGGAAATCGTGGTAATAAAGATCGCCCGTTTCCGGATTTGTGCTCAATGGCGAAATGCTTCCGTAGGGACTTCCCGGTTTGTTTACGCAAATGATAAAGTATTTCGAGGGATCGAAAAACTTTCCTTCTCCTACCAGTCCCGGCCACCATTCTGCCGGGTTACTGTTTGCCGTTAGTGCATGAAAAATCCAAACCACATTGTCTTTTTTTGCATTCAGCTTGCCCAGGGTAGTATAGGTCAAATGAAACTGGGGAAGCGTAATGCCACTTTCCAGCGTAAAAGGTTGACCGTATGAAAAGTTCTGCGTAGACATTTAGTTGAGTTTAGTAGCGTACGGACGCGATGAAGTTCATGGTTTATTGCCGATTGCTTTGAATTCAAACTTATCATATGCTTAACTCCATAACCTGTATCACGCATACCTCAAAGTGAAACTGCCAGCGGCAACAAACCATAAACTCTCTTTTTATTATCCTACCAGTTGCTTCGAAAACACACTGGCAAAAGCCTGTTCGAAATCTCCTTTCAGATCATCGATATGTTCGATACCTGCACTGATCCGGATCAGGTTGGGCAATACACCTGCCGCCTCGCGCTCTTTGTCACTTAACTGCTCATGCGTGGTAGAAGCCGGGTGAATGGCCAATGTTTTGGCATCGCCCACGTTGGCAAGATGACTTACGAGTTTGAGTGAGTCAATAAATTTTCTTCCGTTTTCAACCCCGCCTTTTATTCCAAACTGCAATACGCCACCGAAACCATTGGTCAGGTATTTTTTTGCAAGATCGTGGTAAGGGCTGCTCTTCAAACCGGGATACCATACGAACTCCACCTGCGGATGCGATTCGAGCCATTTCGCCAATTCAAGCGCATTGTCTACCTGGCGCTGTACCCGCAAACTCAAAGTTTCCAAACCCTGCAGGTTCAGGAAGGAATTGAAAGGCGCCTGGCATGCACCGTAATCACGCAATCCTTCTACACGTGCACGAATGATGAATGCGATATTGGGCAGATTGAGCGGGTTATTGTAACCGAATACCTCCCAGAACTTCAAACCATGATAACCCTCGCTGGGCTCAGTGAATTGAGGGAATTTTCCATTGCCCCAGTTGTAATTGCCTCCGTCGATGATAACGCCACCAATAGTTGTACCGTGCCCGTTGATCCATTTGGTAGTTGAATTCACCACGATATTGGCTCCCCACTCGATGGGCTTGAATAAATATCCGCCAGCGCCGAAGGTATTATCTACTATCAACGGTAAATCGTATTCCTTTGCAAGCGCTACGAACTTTTCAAAATCGGGAATATTCAAACGGGGATTGCCGATTGTTTCAAGGTAAAGTGCCTTTGTATTTTTATCGATATGGGGAACAAAACTTTCCACGTTATCTCCATCGGCAAAACGAACATCAATACCAAGGCGTTTAAACGAAACCTTGAATTGATTGTAAGTTCCTCCATATAAATAAGAAGTACTGATGAAATTATCTCCTGCCTGTAATATATTGTTCAATGCAAGAAACTGTGCAGCCTGCCCCGAACTGGTAGCCAATGCTGCTACCCCTCCTTCCAGTGCAGCAATACGTTGTTCAAACACATCCGTTGTCGGGTTCATGATACGCGTGTAGATATTCCCGAACTGGCGCAATCCAAAAAGATTGGCGGCATGTTCGGTACTATCGAAACCATAAGAACTGGTTTGATAAATAGGAACTGCGCGGGACTTAGTGGTGGGGTCGATCTGCTGGCCCGCATGGAGCTGCAATGTTTCGAAACGATAATTACTCATAACAATAGATTTAAATAATGTAATGGAATATTTTATAGCTGCACAAAATTTGAAGGCCCGGTATTAACCGGCAATAGCCAAAAACGGTGATATGGTTTAATGTATGCCCTTGGGCATACAGCAACTGCAACGATCGGGCGAAAGATGCGGGAGGAAAGTTTCTGTAAGAATTTGCATATAAATTGGTAATACCCTATAAAGATAGTAGGGTTTATCATATCCCGCAAAATGAAATTTGCAAAATTCAGGTTAATGGGTGGAAACACGTTTTGCCAACCCGTAAATACCTCAGGCTTGTTGGGTGTTGATTGCATGTTAAACAGTTTTTGCAACGGCGGTGGATATGCCGTTGTGTTACCAGGCAATTCCTATGGGGAACTGTCTTTGTAACGGTTATTAATTTGATTAAACAGTGTTCCTATACAAACCTAATCAAGAAGGGACTGTCGGGCGGGCTACATTGTACGAAAGGCAGCTTTATCTTATTCAAATACGGCCGCTGCTGATTAGCGGCAGGCTTTGGCAAACAAAAAAGCTCTCCCGATAAGTCATCGGAAGAGCTTTGATGGTATTAAAAATGTAGAGTAATAAAGCTTTTCATCCGACTTATCTTCCCCGTTTATCCGGGATTGGAATTGGCACCTTGCACCGGTTATTGATAAATACCGGGCAGGTTGTCAAGGCTTCATCGGGCCATTCCCTCAGCCTTTCTTGATAAGTTTTTATAAAGAACTGCTGCGAAGATAACAACGGAATACAGTCATTTCCAAAAAAAATTCCGTTTTGTATCCAAACTTTACCATATCGACTGCTGAACAATTGTTAGTTCGGTTATCGAAAACATCCGCTTTACAATTACAGGATTGGCCATGGGCCAGCATTTGCCGGTTATTCACTATTCCGCCCGTCATTTTTTCAAAAATTTATCACACTCGCAAAAAAATAATTGAGTACATTTGTCCACCTAACAAGTAGAGTAATAAAACAGCTTTGATGGTAATTCAACTTAAATACTGTTGTTGTGGATGAACGCATCCGGAATGTAACAACATTGAAACCATTTAAATTATTAATACCAGCATGCATCAAAGCGAATTCGATAACATCTCATCTGTTTTAAATAAAACCACCGATATCACGGAACAACTCCGCTTGCTTAGCGAAGCTTTTCCCGGAGGGGTGGTATTTTCCAGCAGTTTTAGCTGGGAAGACCAATTGCTCAGCCATTTTATTTTCTCCAATAACCTGGACATCGAAGTATTCACCCTCGATACCGGCCGCTTGTTTCCCGAAACCTATTCCACCTGGAGCCGTACCCTGGAGAAATATGCTAAGAAGATTGTTGCGTATTATCCCAACGCATCGTCGCTCCAGGATTTTATTGCAGAAAAAGGCCCCAACAGTTTTTATGATTCGGTAGATAACCGAAAACAATGCTGTTATATCCGCAAGGTAGAACCCCTGCAACGTGCCCTTCGCAACAAGAAATTGTGGATTACCGGCATACGCGCCGAGCATTCCCCCAACCGGCACGATATGACTGCTATTGAATGGGACGATACGAATAAGATCATTAAGTTCCATCCATTACTGCACTGGACAACCGAAGAGGTAAAAGAGTTTATAAACAAAAACGATATCCCCTACAATCCTTTACACGATAAAGGTTTTGTAAGTATTGGTTGTGCCCCCTGTACCCGCGCCATTAAACCCGGTGAAGATTTCCGCGCCGGAAGATGGTGGTGGGAAGACAGCAGTAAAAAGGAATGCGGCCTGCACGTACACGCCGATACGGCTATGGCAGGTAAATAATTTTTTTGGCTTATAAACCTATTAAGTTAGTAGACTAATAACAAAAATAAATCATGAGTGCATACCATTTAGATTATCTCGGGCAATTGGAAGCAGAAAGCATTCATATATTCCGTGAAGTAGCCGCACAGTTTGAACGTCCCGCCCTCCTGTTCAGCGGAGGAAAGGATTCAATAACATTGGTACATCTTGCGCAAAAGGCCTTTGCTCCCGGAAAAATTCCTTTTCCGCTGGTACATATCGATACCGGTCATAATTTTCCTGAAGCGCTGGAATTCCGCGATTGGCTGGCCAACGAGGTTGGTGCCAACCTGGTGGTTAGAAAAGTAGAAGATACCATTAAAGCAAAAGGCCTCACTGAACCCAAGGGGAAATTTGCGAGCCGCAATTGGTTGCAAACGCATACCCTACTCGATACCATTGAAGAATACAAATTCGATGCTTGTATTGGCGGCGCGCGGCGCGATGAAGAAAAAGCCAGGGCCAAAGAACGCATATTCTCCGTGCGCGATGAATTTGGACAATGGAACCCCAAACTTCAACGCCCGGAGCTTTGGAATATCTACAATGGTCGAATTCACAAAGGCGAAAACGTTCGTGTATTCCCCATCAGCAACTGGACCGAACTCGATATCTGGAATTATATCCGCAAAGAAAAGATCGCCCTGCCTTCCATCTACTTTGCGCACGAGCGCGAAGTGATCGAACACGAGGGCCAGTTGGTAGCCGTTTCCCCTTTTATACAATTGGATGCAAACGATACGATCTTAAAGAAAAAAGTTCGCTATCGTACCGTAGGCGATATGACCTGTACAGCAGCCGTGGAGTCGAATGCAAGTACGCTCGATGAAGTTATTAACGAAATCATATCCACCCGGATCAGCGAAAGAGGCGAAACAAGAATCGACGACAAGGTAACCGAAGCAGCCATGGAGGATAGAAAGAAAAACGGTTATTTCTAATATTTAATAAAGCAAACAAACACCCAATTAAAAGCGAAATCGAATATCAGTGAGTCCCATTCCCAATTCCCACCAACTACGTTGGGGGCACGCACGATTCCCGACTCACGATTCTCGATTTCTAACCATCAACCACATTCACAAACAATCCATATGAACCTTCTCAGATTTATCACCGCAGGCAGTGTAGACGATGGCAAGAGTACCTTAATTGGGCGCCTGCTCTACGATAGTAAAAATATATTGGTCGATCAGCTCGAAGCACTGGAGAAACAAACCAAAAACAAAGAAGCCGGCTCCATTGATCTCGCACTTTTAACGGATGGACTTCGTGCCGAGCGCGAGCAGGGAATTACGATCGACGTGGCTTATCGTTATTTCTCAACTCCCAAAAGAAAATTCATTATAGCCGATGCACCCGGCCATGTGCAATACACCCGCAATATGATCACCGGCGCTTCCAATGCAAGTCTCATCATTATCCTGATTGATGCAAGGCAGGGGGTGGTGGAGCAAACACGCCGTCATTCCATTATTGCTTCGCTATTGAAGATCCCGCACGTAGTAGTTGCCATCAACAAAATGGATCTTGTGGATTGGTCGCAGGATGTGTATAATAATATTGTAATCGATTACTCCAAAGTGGCAAAGCAACTGGGGCTGAACGATGTTACTTATATACCCATCAGTGCATTGCTGGGAGATAATATCGTGGAGAAATCGGCACAAATTCCCTGGTACGAAGGAAAGCCATTGCTGGAATTTTTAGAAGAGGTGGAAATTGAAAACGATACCAATCTTACCAATCCGCGCTTCCAGGTGCAATATGTGATACGACCGCAAACGGAGGATTTACACGACTATCGCGGTTATGCCGGGAATATCATCAGTGGTATCTACCGCAAGGGTGATAAAGTAACGGTATTGCCAGCCGGCATTAATTCCACTATTTCCAAATTGGAAGTGGGAGGCAAAGAAGTGGAGGAAGCATTTGCACCTCAATCGCTCGTAATTCAACTGGCCGATGATATTGATATCAGCCGCGGCGATACCATTGTAGTATCGAACGATTTACCAAAAACAAACAATGAGTTGGAAGTATTGCTTTGCTGGCTCGACGAAAAACCTTTACAGGCAGGCAACAAATACTACCTGCAACACAATAGCCGGCTCGTGAAAGTGGTAGTAAGAAATATCGACTACAAACTCGATGTAAACAGTTTGCAAAAACAGGAAGCATCGGGAGGCGTTCGCCTGAATGAAGTGGTGAAAGCCACCATTAAAACAGCATCGCCATTGGTATATGATTCTTACGAATCGCTAAGCGCCAACGGAAGCGCGATATTGATCGATGAAACCAGCAACAGCACAGTGGCTGCAGTAATGTTTCAATAAACTCCATTCACCACATGCAAGAAAGCAGCATTACATATGGCAAAGTAATACTGGCCGGTGCCGGCCCGGGCGACCCGGAATTGGTGACGTTGAAACTGGTGAGCTATCTGCAGAAAGCTGAAGTGATCCTTACCGATCGCCTGGTGAGCGACGAAATACTGAGACAATGGGCCCATCCATCTGCTAAAATCATATACGTGGGCAAGCAATGCAGGAAAGGAAATTCCACCCCGCAGGAAACCATCAACCAGCTGATCGTGGAATATGCCACGCAGGGAAAACTGGTATTGCGGTTAAAAGGTGGCGATGCTTCCATTTTCTCCAATATACTCGACGAACTGGAAACAGTATATCATCATAAGATTCCCTTTGAAATTATACCGGGCGTAACGGCTGCCCTGGGCGCCGCCGCCTATGCAGGCATTCCGCTTACGGCAAGGGGTTATTCAACTGCCGTCAGATTTCTTACTTATTATAAATCGGATATTGTTCCGGATGAATACTGGAAAGAACTGGCCAATACCAGCGATACACTTGTTTTTTATATGTCGTCCGAAACCCTCGGTGGCGTCATCAGCAAATTGATTCAATTCGGCATTCGCAGCGATTGTGAAGTGGCGGTAATAGAGCAGGCAACTACTCCCCTGCAGAACATTTATGCAGCGAATATCTACCGCTTTCAGCAACAGTTCGGCGATCAAAAATTCGTATCTCCCTCGCTGGTGATAATCGGCAAGGTGGTTGGCCTCAACAAACAGTTCAACTGGGTTGACAACAGCGGAAGCAAGGAGCATTACTTTAAACCAGTTGCTTTTCTAAATAACAATTCAGCATCGACCAATAACAACGAACAGCATGTTAGCAGGGCATAAACTAAAAACACTGCACGAACTTATTGCTTCTTCCAGTAAAGAAGAAATAGCGTGGATCAACGGATACCTCAATGGACTGGTAGCAAACCATCAGCCTAACGGAAACGGACATGCTGCTGATGGAAGTAATGGTAGTATTCAAACATCTCCTGTTGCTACCAAAAAAATCAGCCTCGTATATGGTACCGAAACCGGCAATTCCAAAAAACTGGCCACCAGCCTCGCTGCGGTGGCAAAAAAGAAAGGCATATCGGTAAAACTCGCAGGACTCGATCAATATAAAACCCAGGATCTGCCGAAGGAAGAATTTTTCTTTGTAGTGATAAGCACACAGGGCGAAGGCGAGCCACCTGCACCGGCCAAAAAATTTTATGATTATATCCATCAAAACCAGTTAACACTGCCAAACCTGAAATTCAGTGTACTGGCCCTGGGCGATACTTCTTATCCTATGTTCTGTAAAACAGGAGAAGATGTGGATGCCAGATTACATGCTTTTGGTGCAAAGAGAGTGGTTGATCTTCAGAAATGCGATGTGGATTACGAGGCCGATGCGCAGCAATGGTTCGCCAGAGTACTCGAACAAATTGAAAACTCCTCGGCAAACGCCAGTCCCGTTGAGTCCAAACAAACAATCGCCGAGGTAAAGAAAACAGGAAAGAAATATTATGAGGGAACCGTTACGGCCAATATCAACCTGAACGATCGCGGCTCCAATAAACAAACCTTTCATATTGAGATTAGCACGGAAGAAAAAGTAGAATACGAACCTGGCGATGCATTGGCAATAGTTCCTGAAAACAAAAAATGGGTAGTTGAAACTATTATCAAACTTACCGGCATCGATCGCCGGCTCGAAATGGCAACGGCCAAAAAAGCTGCCAGTGTAGAAGAGTTGCTTACCCGGCACCTCAATATTTGTTACCTGCTTTCATCCGCGGTAAAAAAATATGCTGCTATTACCGGGCAGGAAATTCCTGATACGAGGATGGACCTGGTCGATTTGCTTCGGATTTATCCTGTAAAAAATGCAAGCCAATTTGAGGAGGTATTGAAAATATTACCTCCCATTGCACCACGCCTGTATTCAATTTCCTCTTCTCCTTTGGCACACGAGGGAGAAATTCATATCACCGTGGGCAAACACAGTTTCCAGGCAAAGAACGAAGAACGATTTGGTTTGTGCAGCGAGTTTTTAGGCGAGCTGCCCGTTGGTACTAAAATCAGTTTTTATATTCATAAGAACCGTGCATTCAAACTTCCGGCCGACGAAAAGGATATAATCATGGTTGGACCCGGAACCGGCATTGCACCATTTCGATCATTCCTTGCCGAGCGCGATGCAAAAGGCGCCAGTGGCCGAAACTGGTTTTTCTTTGGCGAACAGCATTTCACTTCCGATTTTCTCTACCAGGTAGAAATGCAGAATTATGTTCAAACCGGCGTATTAACACATATCGATTTAGCCTTCTCGCGCGATCAGCAGGAAAAGATTTATGTACAGCATCGCATGCTGGAGAAATCTAAAGAACTGTATAACTGGATCGACAACGGTGCGCATTTCTACATCAGCGGTACCAAGGACCCGATGAGTAAGGATGTAGAAAATATTTTGCTGCAGATTATTGAACAGGAAGGAAACAAATCGAAGGAAGAAGCAAAAGCTTACCTGGAGAAGATGAAGGAGGAGGGGAGGTATGAGAAAGATGTTTATTGAATTGGCCAATTTGTAAATGGGATAATTGGTCAATTGGTTTATTCACCAATTGAAATGAAATCAACTTAAAATAATCAACCGCCACACAATGTCTACCGAAAAAAACCTTTCCCCCGTTGAACGTATCAAAATGGCAAGCGATGGATTGCGGGGAAGTTTGAAAGAGAGTTTGCAGGATCAATTGACCGGGGCCTTGTACGAAGACGATCAGTCGCTGGTAAAGTTTCACGGTATGTACCAGCAGGACGATCGCGACCGGAGGGAAGAGCGCAGCGCTAAAAAACTGGAATGGTTGTATTCGTATATGATCCGCCTGCGATTGCCCGGCGGATTCCTGACTTCCGAACAATGGGAAGGCTTGCATCATATTGCCGGTGAGCATTCAACAGGTGTTATCAAAATCACTACGCGGCAAACGGTACAACTGCACGGTATTCTCAAATCGCATATCAAACCAACGATAAAGGCCTTCAATACACTTCATCTCGATTCGATTGCAGCCTGCGGCGATGTAAACCGAAACGTGGTGTGCAGTGCGCATCCCAGGCAATCGGCCATACACGAAAAGATTTTCCAGTACGCGGATAAGATAAGTACGCTGGCTTTACCTAAAACAAGAGCTTATTATGAAATCTGGCTCGATGAAGAAGCGCTGACAGATAAAAAAAAGGAAGAAGATCCGCTTTACCAGGATCGTTACCTGCCGCGTAAATTTAAAATCGCCATTGCCATTCCACCCAATAACGATGTAGATGTATTGGCAAATGATATTGGATTAATTGCCATTGTGGAAAACAACGAATTGAAAGGGTTCAATATTGCCGCCGGCGGCGGGCTTAGCTCAACGCACGGGAATCCGAACACCTATGCAAGACTGGCCACTGTATTAGGCTTTGTGGACACCGAAGAAAAAATGCTGAAAGCAGTATACGAAATCATGACCATTCAGCGCGATTACGGCAACCGCAGCGATAGAAAACTCGCCCGGTTGAAATATACAATCGACAAAATGGGCGTAGAAAATTTCAAAGCAGAATTAGAGAAGCGCTGCGGATTTTCACTCGATCCAATAAAGCCTTATAGTTTCACCGAGCGAAAAGATTATTACGGCTGGCATCAGAATCACGAAGGCAAATGGTATTATACCGTGTTTGCAGAAAACGGTCGGGTACTCGATGATGAAAAAGCGCCTTTGAAAACTGCTTTACTGGAAATAGCGAAAACCCGCAAAGCAAATTTTCGTTTTACCTGTAACCAGAATGTTATTATAAGTGATGTAGCCGAAGCAGATAAGGATGCAATTAACGGCTTGCTCGAAAATTTTGGCATCATTCAACATACCGATGGTGCAAGTGCGCTTCGAAAAAATTCTATGGCCTGTGTGGCATTTAATACCTGCCCACTTGCATTGGCCGAAGCGCAGCGCTACCTGCCTTCGCTCATCGATAAGATAGAGCCACTTCTCGAAAAATACCATCTGCAGCAGGAAGAAATTACGCTGCGCATGACCGGTTGCCCCAACGGCTGCGGTCGTTCACCTGTATCTGAAATTGGTTTTGTGGGAACAGCCTATGGCCGCTACAACCTGCATATCGGCGGCGACCGGGTAGGCGAAAGATTGAACCGGAGGATAAAGGACAATCTGGATGAAGCGGCGATTCTCGAAGAACTAAATAGTTTATTCTACAACTATAGTAAGAATAGAAAAAACGGTGAAACCTTTGGTGATTTTACGGAGAGAATGGTGTGAATCGTGAGTCGTCAATCGTGAATCGTTAAGAATTCTCGAAATTCGGCAATGCACTCACGATTGACGACTTACGATTCACGACTCACGATTCACGCATCTCCCCCACTCACCACTCACCACTCACTACTCCCCACTCCCCCTTTGCCATCTCCCGCATAAATCCTTTATTTGCCTCATGATGACCATCAGCCAATTGTTCGTTTATCCCATCAAATCTCTCGGAGGTTTTGAAATTGACAAAGCCGAAGTGACTGACAGGGGATTTAAACACGATCGGCGCTGGATGCTGGTCGACAGCCAGCATCGTTTCATGACGCAACGGGAGATTCCGCAACTTGCCTTGCTTAAAACTTCTATTGAACAAGAGCAGCTGATTGTTACCCATTCCATCCAAACAGGTAATTCGATACGTTTTCCCATAGGATTATCCAATGGAAATAAAATACAGGTTACCGTTTGGGAAGATGAATGCGAAGCGCTGGAAGCAAAGAAAGAAATAAATGCCTGGTTCTCGCAGCAATTGAATATGGAATGCAAACTGGTATATATGCCCGATGAATCGTTGAGAAAAGTTGATCCCGATTATTCGATCGATCATGAAATTACCAGTTTCTCCGATGCCTATCCTTTTTTAATCATCGGCCAGTCTTCGCTCAACGATCTCAATAGCAAACTCCCCGTTCCTGTCCCCATGAATCGCTTTCGCCCGAATATTGTTTTTGAAGGAGGATATGCTTTCGAGGAAGATGAGATGCAGCATTTTGTTATCAATACCATCGAATTTTTTGGGGTGAAGCCTTGTGCCCGCTGCGTGGTTACTACCATCGACCAGCAGAAAGCCGAAAAAGGAAAAGAACCTTTGAAGACACTATCTTCTTACCGCGAAAAGAACAACAAAATTTATTTCGGGCAAAACCTGCTGCACAAAGGCAATGGCCTCATTCAAAAAGGCGATGAACTCCACATCCTGAAAAGAAAATCGCCCCTGTTTTAAAAGATCCGGTCATAGAACAAAGGGTTTACTAACGGCCGTTATCGGAAATAACGCGGAGGCCCGGTACTTTAACAAATTTCCAGAATAAAAAATTTATTACCCTACTAATTTAGTAGGAAATATCCTATTTTTGTCCCTCACAAGAATTAGCTACGTGCATAACCCGGCATCCACTTCCCATAGCGTTCAAGCGTCCAGCAGCAATCAATTGTTCCCGGTTTTTTTGAAACTGGAGCAGATGCACCTGTTGATTGTAGGAGGCGGAAAGGTTGGTTTAGAAAAGCTACAGGCCGTTTTGCACAATTCGCCGAATACCCGGATTACCCTTGTTGCAACGCAGGTAAGCGAGGCAGTTTGGGAACTCGCAGGCCAGCATAGCAACATCAGCGTCATAGAAAAAAATTACGATACAAAGGATTTGTTTGAAGTCAACCTCGTGATCGTAGCGGTAAACGATATTCCGCTGGCAGAAAGAATTCGTAACGAGGCCAGCCAACAAAATCTTTTGGTAAACGTGGCCGATAAGCCCGAGCTCTGCGATTTCTATCTCAGTTCGGTTGTAAAAAAAGGAAACCTGAAGATTGCCATTTCTACCAATGGAAAATCACCCACCATTGCTAAACGACTGAAAGAAACATTCAACGATGCACTCCCTGCTGAGTTGGACCAGGTGCTCGACAATATGCAGGCCATCCGCAACAAGCTCAATGGAAATTTTGAAGAAAAAGTAAAGAAGCTGAACCATCTCACGCGGGTACTGGTAGAAAAAGAAGAAGCGAAAAACGAAAAGCGCTGGAGAAAAATCGCTACTTATTCTGTAATTGGTTTTGCGTTGATGCTGGTGGGTCATTTCATCTTCTCTTATCTTCCTTTAAGAGAGCTCGCCGATGGAACAGTATCCTGGTACAGAACATTGGATGAAAATTTTCATTGGATGGTATTGGCCGGTTTCCTCGCACAAATGGTAGACGGGGCCACCAGCATGGGCTATGGCGTTACCAGTGCTATTGTATTGATGTCGGCCAATGTAAGCCCGGCAGCTATTAGCGGCAGTATTCATACCGCAGAAATGTTTGCCAGCGGCGCATCGGGTTATAGTCATTATAAATTCGGGAACGTCAATAAAAAACTATTCAAGGCATTGCTGATACCGGGAGTTATTGGCGCGGTACTGGGCGCCATATTACTGGTAAAATTCGGCGAAACGCATATTGCGTATATCCGTCCCATTATGGCAGCATATACTTTGTTTCTTGGCATAAAGATTTTTATTACCGCTTTCAACGCAACCACCATCAAAAAGAAATTCAGGCGATATGGCTGGCTGGCCGGTGCGGGTGGATTTCTGGATTCTTTTGGCGGCGGTGGCTGGGGACCGATTGTAACAGCAACACTTATTACCAAGGGAAGAACGCCGCGTTATGTGGTAGGCTCGGTGAGCTTAACGGAGTTTTTTGTTACCCTCGCAAGCGCCTTCACTTTTTTCACACTTATCGGCGTACAGCACTGGCAGGTGATACTGGCACTCATTATCGGGGGATTGATTGCAGCTCCGATTGCTGCGAGGTTGCAGGGCAAGCTGCCGCGCAAAGCATCGTTTATATTGTTGGGAACTATCGTGGTAATCTGGAGCGTGCGTATACTGGTAAAAGCATTTTAATTAATCATTAGTCCCGAAAGGGACTTTTTTAAATAGTATTAGTCTACAAATTTAGTAGGATAAATAAAAAAATATGAAATCAGAAAGTTTTTCTTCAGAGTTTGCAAATCACCTCACGACCGAATTACGATGTTGTTGTGTTTAGCCCTATTGTTATTCCAATCATTAATCATCATTCAACATCCTTTTACTGAATCAATTTTATGAGAAATTATACAAGTATCCTCCTGGTTAGCCTGTCACTGTTGATTTTCAAAACAGCCAATGCACAGGAAAACACTATTATTGAAATAAGCGGGTTTGTAACGGACCAGGAAAAAAATCAGCCCCTAGCGGGAGTAACGGTTAGTATCAAAGGAACAGTTTCCGGTACCACTACCAGCAATGAAGGGCAGTTTACACTAAGAACAAAACAGAAACTGCCTTTTACCCTCGTATTCAGTTCAATTGGTTTCAAAGCGCAGGAAGTACAGATAACCAGTTTGGGATCCAAGCTGCAGGTAGCCCTCGCCACTCAAACTGTATTGGGAAACGAAGTAGTAGTTACGGCATCAAGGGTTCCGGAAAGTATTCTTCGATCACCGGTTGCTATTGAAAAACTGGATATACGCGCAATACGCGAAGCACCTGCCCCGAGTTTTTACGACGCACTGGAGAATGTAAAAGGTGTTCAAATGACCACTTCCAGCCTGACCTTTAAAGTGCCCAATACAAGAGGTTTCAATATTCCTAACAATTTCCGGTTTATGCAACTGGTGGATGGAGTGGATATGCAGGCCGCTACGCTGGGTGTTCCTCTGGGAAATGCGATTGGCCCTACTGAACTGGATATACAAAGCGTAGAAATTACCCCGGGTGCAGCATCGGCATTATATGGAATGAATGCAATCAATGGCATGGCAAACCTGCTTACTAAAAGTCCTTTCAACTACCAGGGTTTAAGTATTTACCAAAAAACAGGTATCAACCATATAGACAACAAGGACCGACCGGCCAGTGTTTTAACAGAAACTGCTATCCGTTTTGCAAAAGCATTTAAAAATAAATTTTCTTTCAAGGTTAACTTCAGTTATTTGCGCGGCACCGACTGGCTGTCGAATAGCAATACCGATCAAAATCCCAATAACCTGAACACTGCAAATCCTGCATTTTCAGAACTGAATGGTAAAGACAATAATCCCGCTTACGATGCCTGGAACCGTTATGGCGACGAAAACAACAATGCCGTTACCATTACCGGAGTTAATTACAACAATTCGAACCGGACATTTCTTTTACGCAGAACCGGCTATTGGGAAAAAGACCTGGTCAACCCGGTTGTTGACAATCTGAAATTAGACATCGGGCTTCATTACCGGTTAAGCGAAAATGCCGAACTTTCCTATGATTACAGGCGTGGCAAGATGGATGGTGTATTTCAGCGAGGTAATAAAATTCAGTTAGACAATGTGGTGGTGCAAAACCATAAACTGGAATTGAAAGGTCATCATTACTTCATCCGCTCCTATGTATCCATTGAAGAAACGGGTAATTCCTATAACCTGAAACCCCTGGCCGATAATCTTCAATTGACTCATCTTTCCAACAACGCATGGGGCAATCGATTCAAATCAAAATTACAAAGCGATTTAAATGCAGGTATCGAACTTGCCACCGCTATGAAAAATGCAAGGGCTTTTGCCGACCAGGGAAGAGCGGAGCAGGGGCACCGAAGCATTTGAAAGATTAAAGAACCAGATTACCCGTATAAACAATTGGGATCATCTCAATGCCAATATTCCGGGCGCTCCGGCAACAGGTGGTGCCAGGCTTCTGCAAAAAAGCCGGATGTATCATACCGATGCGCAATACGACTTTGGCAATAAGATTAAATTCTTAAACCTTTTGCTGGGAGCCGATTTTCGCGTTTACGAAGTAATACCCGATGGAAACAATTTTGTTGACTTTAGCAGGCCCGTAGCCGATCGCAATAAACCTGTAGAAGTAAACGGAAAGGTACCCGACTCCAGCGATTTCGGTAAGAACGTATACTATAAAAAATTCGGAGCATTTGCACAGGTAACAAAAACCTTTTTTGAAGAAAAGTTAAAAGTCTTCGCATCGCTTCGATACGATTACAATCCTGAGTTCGATCCTAAATTCAACCCGCGAATTGCGCTGCTTTATACAGTAAATGAAAAACACAATTTCAGGGCCTCTTTTCAAAACGGCTTTCGTTTCCCTGCTTTATTTGAAGCACTTTCTTTTGTTAATAACGGGAATGTACGGCGTGTGGGCGGACTCTCATTTATCAACGAAGGGCTCGGCTATTTGAACAATTCTTACACGCTTACATCGGTTAATAACTTCAATGCAGCCTACAACAGGGATCGGAATCCTGCACTCGGCTCGAATCAAGTCGATACTGCCGCAGCACTAAAAAACAAATCACTGTTGGAAGTGACGAATCTGTCGGCTACGAGGCCGGAACGTATAAATTCCTTCGAAATAGGATACAAGGCGGTCGTGCTTGGTAACCGACTTGTTATTGACTGGGACGCTTATTTCAACGAATACGATGGCTTTCTCGGACAGGTTGAAGTATCGGTCCCGGAAAACAACAATGTTCAAATTGGTACCGATCGTGCAATACTGGATATGCTGGCAGCCAATCGCAGTAAACAAACGCGTTACCGGGTATTCACCAACGCAAAAAACAAGTACCAAAATTTTGGTTCCTCACTCGGGCTCACCTGGAATTTCTACAAAAAGTTTACGATCTCCGGGAATTTAAATTACAACGATATCAAAACAAACAAGGCCCAGGATATTTTTATCACCGCATTCAATACTCCCAAATGGGTGGCTAATCTTTCGTTCGGGAACAGGGAGATCGTAAAAAACCTTGGGTTCAATATAGTTTGGAGATGGCAGGATGCTTTTGAGTGGGAAAGTCCGCTGGCCAACGGAAGCGTTGCCGCTTACCAAACAGTAGATGCGCAAATCAGTTATCGAATTCCGAAAATCAAAACCAGTATAAAACTGGGCGGAGCCAATATTTTCAATCATCGTTATATCCAATATGCCGCCGGACCTACTATTGGAGGATTGTATTATACAGCTATTACAATCGACGGATTGCTGAAGAATTAAAATTTCATTAAAAGGATAGAACTAAGTAGAACAAAGTCTCTATCCTTTTAAATTGCGCCTCCTTTGTTTATTTCTTTGTGAAATAACTTTACCGAAATTAAAGAATTAAACAGGTAATCAAGATCTCGTTCCTTGCAGGCATTTCAAAGATCCAGTTTTGATTACTGCATAGCGCAGGCCCGGAAACAACCAATTGCAGCATATGAAACGAAATAAAAGATTCTTATTAACAATTTGCTTATCCATTTTGGCGTTCAACACGAAGGCCCAGAACAAGACTGTTGCACATGAACAACAATTCTGGTTGGCTTATTTCAATCAAACCCGCTTAAGCGATAAATGGGGATTGTGGGCCGATTTTCATTTGCGTACCAAAGAAGATTTGTTTACAAATTTCTCAACTGGCATCGCGCGCCTGGGGTTAATGTATTATATCAACAACAATACAAAACTCAGCGCAGGCTATGCTTATGTACACAATTTTCCCGGCGACAGTCATAAGAATATTGCCAGGCCCGAACATCGCCCCTGGCAGCAAATTCAATGGCATAGCAATTATCCCAATATCCGCCTCATGCAATACCTGCGGCTGGAAGAACGCTATCGCCGTAAGGTTTTAAACAACGATGAACTGGCCGATGGTTATAATTTCAATTTCCGCCTGCGCTATAATTTCTTCACGCAATTCCCTATTGGCCCCAGGAAATTTCAACCCGGCAGTTTCTCCTTTATAGTAAACGACGAGCTGCATATCAATTTCGGAAAAGAAATCGTGTACAACACATTTGATCAAAACCGGTTCTTTACCGGCTTTCAATACCAGTGGGGCAAACATACCCATATCCAGTTTGGCTACATGAACCAGTTCGTACAATTGGCCTCGGGTTCCAGCTATCGAAGCATTCACGCGGCCAGGGTATTTGTATTACAGAATCTCGACCTGCGCAAAGCGCGCGGTTAAGCCCTCCGGGGCAAACAAGAACGCTGTGCTGACAGGCTATTGACAATAGCCCGGCAAGCATTCATATTCCCGATTTCACAAGTTCCCAACTTGATTAGGTCGTATATTCGTACACTAAATTTTACGCAATGGCATTGCTACAGGCTGAAAGAACACACGGCGATTTCGGTATGACGATCACCGATGTGAAAGGAAATAAAATGATGATCGATATCCCCGAAGACCAGGGCGGAACCGCCAAAGGATTGCGACCCATGCAAACCGTATTGGCAGCACTTACCGGCTGCAGCAGCGTGGATATCGTAAGCATATTGAAAAAACAAAGACAGGATCTGCAATCGCTGAAAATTTCAGTGGACGGTGAAAGAGAGCAGGGCAAGGAACCCTCTTTATGGATAAGAGTTGATCTGGTATTCGAAATGACCGGCGAACTGGATCCGGCAAAAGCCTACCGCGCTGCCGATCTTTCGGTAAACAAATATTGCTCCGTGGCAGAAACCCTGAGAAGAGGCGGCGCCACTATCAACTTCCAGGTAATCGTAAACGGCCAGCAATTCAACCCGCAATAAAACAAGTAAGAACCAATACCAACATGGCACAACATCCGCAAACCAGGGCGATCCGTATTCAAACACCGAAAACGGAACAGAAAGAACATGCTACTCCTCTCTTCCTTACGAGCAGCTTTACCTATAACTCTGCTGAGGAAATGGCCGCTGCTTTTGCCGATGATAGCCTCGATGTAAATATCTATTCCCGGTTTTCCAATCCAACCGTTGACGAGTTCATCGCAAAAATCGTGGCGCTCGAAGGAGCAGAAGACGGTATTGCCACCGGAACAGGAATGGCTGCGGTATTCGCCAGCTTCATGACTTTCCTAAGCAAGGGCGATCATATTATCTCCGCATCGGCTGTATTTGGTTCAACCCATACCATTCTTACCAAGTATCTTCCCAAATGGGGCATCGAGTATTCGTATTTCAATATGAACGATCCGGCTTCTATTGAAAAACTGATCAGGCCGAATACAAAAATGCTGTATGTAGAAACGCCTTCCAATCCCGGTTTGGATATTATAGATATTGAATCGGTAGCAGCATTGTGTAAGCAACACAATATTCTGTTCGTTGTCGATAATTGTTTTGCTACCCCGGCAGTACAACAACCTATTGCCCTCGGGGCCGACCTGGTTTTGCATTCGGCTACCAAATTCATCGACGGGCAGGGTCGTGTATTGGGAGGAGTAGTGGTAGGAAGAAAGGAATTGATAGATCCTATGTATTTGTTTGTACGCAATACGGGCCCTTCTATGAGTCCCTTCAATGCATGGGTACTCACTAAAAGCCTCGAAACACTTTTTATCCGCATGGATAAACATGCCGACAATGCATTCAAGCTGGCAACAGCATTACAGGATCATCCTAAACTAAGTTGGGTAAAATATCCTTTTCTATCCAATCATCCGCAATATGCCATCGCCAAAAAGCAGATGTCGAATGGCGGAGGCATTGTTACGTTTGAACTAAAAGGCGGTATTGAAAGCGGAAGAAAATTTCTCAACAATCTTCAATTGCTTTCTGTAACCAACAATCTCGGCGACAGCCGAACGATTGCGGCACACCCGGCCTCCACTACCCATTCTAAATTGAGTGAAGCAGAGCGCCAGGAAGTTGGTATTAGTCCCGGGCTTATCCGCATATCGGTGGGATTGGAATATATGGATGATATACTGGGAGATATTGAGCAGGCGTTGGAGAAAAGCTAGTGGGGAGTGGAGAGAGGCGAGGGGGAATACCTGGGCCACTGAAGAAACCCGCTTTAACTGTTTTTACTTTCTACTTTATACTTTAGCATTTCCCCGGATAGAGAGCCATCCAAAAAAAATCCCCCATGGAAATGGGGGATGTAATCATTGTTTATAAGCCCTCAAAAATATTAATCGCGGTTGATTATAATTTAGTGATGTCTCTTACCTCGATCGCTTCCTGGGTTTTGATTTTGATTTCTACCAGTTTCTTTACTTCACCACGGTTGGTGCTGTAGGCGAATTCAATTTTCTCGGCTTCGTCTTTAGCGATCTTTAATTTTCTAACAGCGTTCTTCTGGAAAACTGTTTCGGAATACAGTTCGTTCCCGTTTTCATTTTTAATACGGAGATTCGAACGGGTTTGATTGGCCTGGGCCAGCTCTACTTCGAAGAAGAGATACTCGCCATTAGAGCCGATAAACTTTACCTGTAATTCGGGCTTATCTTCTACTACGTTCATTGCAGAACGCTGTGCACTTGCATAATTTGAACTTACTGTCGAAAACAACAACACCAACAGGGTTACGATAATGCCAACTGCTTTGAAATTCTTCTGTGATTTCATATTCATGGTTTTTGATAAAAAAGTTCAGAGGCAGCAATAGAGAATCAACGTTCAATATGGAACAGCAATGATAGAGGGGCAGAATCGAGAGAGAGTGTGCTAGATTGACTTTCGTCTTCTTATTAACGCTGTTGCTGATTTAGTATTGCATACAGTCGTTACAAATATTTATACCGCGAAGATAGAAAACGTAACCCATGCAGCGGCGAAAACTTTATAAAGAAATTGTTAAGGCATTTAATAAATAACAATCGTTAGTGAAGTCTATAAGCTTAATCGGTTAATAATAAAGCCTCCCTGTAGAAACAGGGAGACATATCAACGATTGCTTGCCATATGAAAAACGATATTACTAACCTGTAATAATAATCTCTTAGTTAAAACGAATAGATAGCAGCTACTACAAAACTTGCGTACGATTTTTTTGCATTCAGATCTTTATCGAGAAAAACTGCTTCGCTTGCATTTTCGAAACGAAACTCGGGGATAAAGATGAATCCGCCTGTCTTGAAATTTGCCGATAAAGTGGTAGCAAAAATATTGCCGCCATCACTGGCTGTTGAAAACATTTTTAATTGGTTTTTGTCGTTGAACAACTCACCGCGTAACGACAAACCGAACCAGGGTTTAGGATCTACATTCACATACAGGGCCGATCCCCACCAGCTTTTACCATCGAGGTTTTTTGCACCGTCCCAGGCTTTGCTGCTATTGACTGTTCCGTTATAACCAATGCTGAATTTATCACTCACTTTAGCAGTTAACACCGCGTCGAACTGGCTTGTTTTGGAACTATCCGGATTTTTTCCTCCCACATAATTCAGGAAGAGTTTTACGTTGTCATTAAAGGCAAGGCTGTATTGAGCAAGCAGGAACTTTTTATTAATCTGGTCGTCGGGTGGCATGCGCCAGTCGGTAGCATTCGATACACCAACCATAAACCCGTGTTTGCCTTTGGTAAGTTCGGCTTTCAAACCTGTGTGCGTGAAAGGGCCATTGGTGAACATATACGACATGCTGTAATTCCTGTTCAACTGCGGATCCACCAGTTCATAACCTACATGGGTAGCCCAGGAACCGGCAGTGAACTTCAACCAGTCTGTTGGCGAATAACTCACATACAATTGCTTAATGGCCTGGGTAATTCCATCGTCGTTGTATGCAAACTCCTTGGCACGCGTACCAAAACCCAGGTCGGCTACAAAGCCAACCTTATCCGACTTGTGTTCCAACTTCACACTGGCCATACCCAAAGCAAAACTGTTTTGCGAATTGGTAAAGCTGGTTAAATTATTGAGTTTGGTTTTTGCAAAATCGTAGCGATAGTATACGTCGGCCGAGCCTGTTATTGCGAAGAATGGTTTCTTTTCTTCGGGAGCCGGGGGATTTTCGGTAGTAGTTGCAGTAGTACTGGTGGTAACAGAAGCCTCCTGCGAAAGGGCGGACAAACTAAGGGTGATGGCAGCTCCTGCCACAAAAATTTTTCGTAACATTGTAATGATTTTAAGTGTTAATGAAAGGGTACGGCGATGAATTGTTAGCGCAACTCATCATATGCTGTACTCTTTCTTTTTAGTGATAAACTTCAGTTTCAATTAATTTTTCTTCCAGCTTACCATTGGTAGGCACAATCAGGGTTCCCTGTACATATTTCTCGTTGTGCTGAGAAGCATCCAGGCCAATGGCTTCTTCTTCTTCGCTTACGCGCAATGGCAGAATGAAATTGATGAATTTGAAGATGAGCCACGATACGGAAAAGCTAAACGCCACCACAATGGCCAGCGCCTTCAATTGCGTAAGGAAAAACTTTGCACTGCCCGATATAAACAATCCTTCGTCGGTTACCGCAGTGTTTCCGATTGCCTTGGTAGCAAACAAGCCGGTAAGCAACATACCTACCATACCGCCGATACCGTGACAGGGAAATACATCGAGCGTATCATCGAGCTTGGATTTTTGTTTATAATAAACTGCGAAGTTGGAGATGATCGCTGCAAAAGCGCCAATGAATATGGAATGAGGAACGGTAACAAAACCTGCGGCAGGCGTAATGGCCACCAAACCTACAACGGCCCCGATGCAAAATCCGAGTACCGAAGGCTTTTTTCCTCTCGATACATCAAAGAACATCCAGCTCAAACCGGCAGCAGCAGCAGCCGTATTGGTAGTGGCAAATGCAGATATTGAAATTGGTGTTGCGCCTAAAGCAGAACCCGCATTAAATCCAAACCATCCAAACCAGAGCAATCCCGTACCAATCAAAACATAGGGTACGTTGGCTGGTGGAATTTCTTTTTGTTCAATATGCACTTTGCGGCGCTTCAGCACCAATGCTCCCGCCAACGCTGCACAACCGGCAGAAATATGAACTACTGTTCCCCCCGCAAAATCGAGCACGCCCATCTTGAATAAAAATCCTTCGGGGCTCCAGCTCCAATGCGCCAGCGGCGCATACACCAACAGGCTGAACAAAACTGTAAATAGGATATATGAGGTAAAGCGAATGCGCTCGGCTACGGCACCCACCACGAGGCCGGGAGTAATTACGGCGAACATCATCTGGAAAAGCGCGAATAAGCTCAACGGAATCGTGAGCTTGATGGCCGTGTCACCGGCGCCGGGACCCAGCACCGGGGCGCCCGACATCACACCTTTAAAAAACAAATAGGTGGAAGGATCACCAATAAAACCCCCGATCGACTCACCAAAAGCCAGGCTAAAACCAACAACAACCCACAACACACCTACCACACCCGCAGCCACCACACTTTTGATCATGGTGCTGATTACGTTTTTACGGTGAACCATGCCACCATAGAAAAACGCCAAACCGGGTGTCATTAAAAATACCAGTGCGGTGGCTACCAAAATCCAGGCAATATCGGCAGAACTGTATTGTTCGTGCGAGCCCAATACTGCATCGGGTTTAATGAAAATAGCACCGACTGCAACCAGGGCCAGGACCAGGAAAGGTGCAATCTGTTTTGCTGTCACTTTACTCATGTTTTTTTGCTTTTAGTTGTTAAATATTAAATTATTTTCTATGTAATATTTATAAATCTAAATTAACTTAATAAACACATAACATCTGTTAGTTTTCAGATATTTCTGGCCCAAATCATAAAATTTTCGAAATTCTTCAAAAATTATACATATGTAATTTATTATAATATTTAGGAAAGGGCATGAAAAAACCCTTCCGCAAAGGCAAAAGGGTTTAGTTTCTAAACACTAAAACGAGGCTAATAGAGTACTGTCCTTGGTTTCGAGACTTGAATGTCCCATTAAAAATTCATCGGCTTTTCTCGCACATTCCCTTCCCTCGCTGATGGCCCAAACCACCAGGCTTTGACCGCGTCTAATATCGCCTGCCGCGAACACCTTATTAATATTGGTTTGATAAGCTTTTTCCGTTGCCTTTACATTTCCTTTTTCATCGAGCTCTACTCCCAATTCGTTAAGCAGGCCTTCGTGCTGCGGATGTACAAAGCCCATTGCCAGTAAAGCCAGTTCGCAAGGAATCTCCCTTTCACTGCCCGGTCTCTCCACAAACTCTGCTGGTCTGCCCTCGGCAGTTATCTTCCATTCAAGATCCACTACTTTCAGCGCTTTTAAATTTCCCTTACCATCCCCGATAAACTCCTTGGTGGCAATGGCCCATTTGCGGTCGGCGCCTTCTTCGTGCGAAGTAGAAGTTTTCAAAGTCATGGGATATGTGGGCCAGGGCATAAAAGAGGTTCTGTTCTCCGGCGGCTTTGGCAATAATTCAAACTGGGTTACCGATTTTGCTCCATGCCTGTTGGATGTTCCTACGCAATCGCTTCCGGTATCGCCGCCCCCAATCACCACCACATTCTTCCCTTTTGCAAGAAGGTCTTCATTGAATATATTGCTTTCAATAGCTGCATTGGCAAAAGGATCCTTGCCTGCATTGCGCTTGTTTTGTTGCTTCAAAAATTCCATGGCATAATGAACGCCTTTCAACTCGCGACCGGGTATGCGCAAATCGCGGGGTACCGTTGATCCTCCCGCCAGAACAATGGCATGATACTCGCGCAGCAAATCGTTTATAGATATATTCACGCCAACATTGGCATTGCATTTAAAACTTACGCCTTCTTCTTCCATCAGTTTTATTCTCCTATCTACTACCCATTTCTCCAATTTAAAATCGGGAATACCATAACGCAGCAAACCGCCGGGCGCATCGTCTCTTTCAAAAACGGTTACGGTATGACCGGCATAATTCAATTGCGCTGCCGCGGCCAGTCCTGCAGGACCCGAGCCCACTACCGCCACTTTCTTCCCGGTACGCATATTCGGTTTTCTTGCTTGTACAAATCCCTTATCAAAGGCAACTTCTATAATATGCTTTTCAATTTCTTCAATAGCTACCGGCGGTTGGTTAATGCCCAATACACAGGCGCTCTCGCAGGGCGCAGGGCATATACGGCCCGTAAACTCGGGGAAATTATTCGTCGACGTGAGTATATCGTATGCTTCCTTCCAATCCTTTTTATACACCGCATCGTTGAACTCGGGAATCACATTTCCCAAAGGACAACCACTGTGGCAAAAAGGAACGCCGCAATTCATACAGCGGGCGGCCTGCTGGTTCAATTTGTCTTCGGAATAACGATCAATAAATTCGTTGTAATGTTTAAGACGATCCTGCACCGGCTTCTTACCCGGAAGCTCTCTCGTAAACTCCAAAAAACCTGTTGGTTTACCCATGTGAACCTTTTTTGAAATTTTAATTTTATTGGTGACCAGCCATTGTTCTCTGCTCATCGTCCCTTGTGTCACTCACTTGTACGCCTGTAATTCTATTCAGCAATTTTTTCTTCCCTTATCTGCTTCTGCTCGAACCAGCTTTTTTACTTCTTATCTTTTATGTTTTACATCTTCGATTTTACGTTCTTCACTGCTTCTGCTTTTTGTTGCACCACTTTCTTATAATCTCTCGGGAATACCTTGATAAAATTCTTCAACTGGCTCTCAAAATCATCGAGCACAAATTTGGCAACGGCGCTTCCGGTATATGCATAATGCCGGGCAATCAAATCCTGCAACTCCGCTATATCTACTTCGCCCACCGGATCGAGGTCTACCATTTCCGTATTGCAATTGCCGGCAAATTTTCCTTTTACATCGTACACATAAGCAATACCGCCACTCATGCCTGCGGCAAAATTTCTTCCGGTATCGCCCAGTATCACTACTCTTCCCCCGGTCATGTATTCGCAACCGTGATCGCCGCAGCTTTCTACCACAGCATGCACTCCCGAGTTACGCACAGCAAATCGTTCCCCCGCTTTACCACGGATAAATGCTTCACCGCTGGTAGCTCCATAAAAAGCCACATTGCCGATAATGATATTTTCTTCGGGGGTATAGCTGGCTTCCCTGGGAGGATAAACAATCAGTCGCGCACCGCTAAGCCCCTTGCCAAAATAATCGTTGGCATCGCCCTCCAGTTCCAGCGTAACTCCCCTGGTATTGAAGGCGCCAAAGCTTTGCCCGGCAGTACCATTGAACTTGAAGTGAATGGTATCTTCCGGCAATCCTTCCGCGCGGTATTTTTTGGTTATTTCATTGCTGAGTATAGTACCAACGGTACGATCTGTATTCTTTATGGCAAACTCTGCAAATACTCTTTCTTTATTATCAAGTGCAGGTTTTGCTTTTTGTAACAATTGCCAGTCGAGTACTTCGGCAATGCCATGATCCTGCTCTTCCATTTTGTACAAGCCTGTATATTTAGCGGCGGGCTCTTTATACAATATGGGCGACAGATCCAGCTTACTGTATTTCCAGTGATGAATATTTTCGCGCGGTTGCAGGCAATCAACCTGTCCAACCATTTCATTTACGGTTCTAAAGCCCAACTCCGCCATAATCTCTCTCAGCTCCTGCACCAGGAAGCGGAAGAAATTCACCACATGATCTGCGTCTCCCGTAAAACGTTTTCTCAATTCAGGATCCTGCGTGGCTACACCAACGGGGCAGGTATTCAAATGACATTTGCGCATCATTATACAACCTTCCACTACTAACGCTGCCGTAGCAACGCCCCATTCTTCGGCGCCCAGCAAAGCAGCAATGGCAATATCGCGCCCGGTTTTCATCTGGCCATCTGCCTGCACCACTACCCTGCTGCGTAGTTTATTTTTTACGAGTGTTTGATGTGTTTCGGCCAATCCCAGTTCCCAGGGCAATCCAGCGTGTTTAATAGAACTGATGGGCGAAGCGCCGGTACCACCGTCGTGACCCGATATAAGAATTACATCTGCCTTTGCTTTGGCAACACCGGCAGCAATAGTTCCCACACCAGCTTTCGATACCAGCTTCACGTTAATTCTGGCCGCACGGTTGGCATTCTTTAAATCAAAGATTAACTGTGCAAGATCTTCAATCGAATAAATATCGTGATGCGGCGGTGGCGATATCAATCCTACTCCCGGTGTGGAGTGACGCGTTTTACCGATCCACTCATCTACTTTATGCCCGGGTAATTGCCCGCCCTCACCCGGCTTGGCGCCCTGTGCCATCTTTATCTGTAATTCATCTGCTTCCGTTAAATACAAACTGGTAACACCAAATCGGGCGCTTGCCACCTGCTTGATAGCGCTTCGCATCGAATCGCCGTTGGGCAGGGGCTCGTATCTTCTTTCGTCTTCACCGCCTTCGCCGGTATTGCTCTTTCCTCCCAGGCGATTCATTGCAATGGCCAGCGTAGTATGTGCTTCCCAGGAAATGGAACCAAAACTCATGGCGCCGGTGGCAAAACGTTTGTATATATTTTCAGCCGGCTCCACTTCCTCGATAGGAATAGAAGGACGATTGCGTTTGAATTCAAACAAGCTGCGTAGTGTAGCCGCTTTTTCGCTTTGATCGTTGATGTACTTCGAGTATTTCTTGAACGTATTGTAATCGTTCATTCGCGTTGAATACTGGAGCAGGTGTATGCTGGTGGGATTGAAAAGATGAAATTCACCTTTTCTCTTCCACTGGTAAATACCGCCTACGGGCAAACGATTCACCGGTATATCTTTCCGGCTGAATGCAAAGAAATGTTTTACCAGCGCTTCCCTTGCAATCTCTTCCAGCCCTATGCCCTGTATCCGGCTAACAGCCCCGGTGAAATATTTATCAACTACGTCCTGGTTCAATCCCAGTATTTCGAATATCTGTGCGCCCTGGTACGATTGCAGCGTGGAAATGCCCATCTTCGAAAACACTTTCAGCAATCCGTCGCAAACTGCTTTGATATAGTTGTAACGAAGTTGTTCCCAGGTTAAATCGGTTTGCAATCCGCCATTCGATTTTAAATTTCGAATACTGGCCAATGCGAGATAAGGATTGATAGCCGTTGCGCCAAAAGCAAGTAAACAGGCAAAATGATGTACTTCCCAAACATCGCCGGCTTCTACTACAATACCCACCTGCCCGCGCAATCCCTTTCTTATAAGATGGTGATGTACGGCCGCCGTAGCGAGTAATGAAGGAATGGAAGCATGATCGCTGTCAACCGCGCGATCGCATAAAATGATGACTTCAAATCCGTCGTGAACGGCGTCTTCGGCATAACGGCACAATCTTTCCAATCCTTTCTTAAGCGAATCCGGTTTGCCATCGGCACGGAAATAAGTTTGCAATGTTTTTGCCTGGAAGATACCGGTATCGATACTTCTTATTTTTTCAAGTTCTTTACTTGTAAGAATCGGTTGTTTCAATGCTACGGTATGGCAATGCATGGGGTCTTCTACCAAAAGATTTCCATTATTGCCCACAAAAGTGGCAAGGCTCATTACCATTCGTTCGCGTATCGGATCGATAGGCGGGTTGGTAACCTGTGCAAACAATTGCTTGAAATAAGAAGAAAGGTGTTGGGGCTGGTCGCTCAACACGGCAAGCGGAACATCGGTACCCATCGAACCCACAGGTTCTTTACCCTCGAGGGCCATGGGCTTGATAAGCGTATCGATATCCTCCGTGCTATATCCAAATACTTTTTGATACTTGAGAATGGAATCGTCGGTAAGATGCGTGAACTGTACTCTCGGTTCATCGAGTTCTTCAAGTCGAATCTTATATTGATTCAGCCAATCGCCATAAGGCTTCTGGCTGCAGATCTTTCTTTTTAATTCTTCGTCGCTGATGATGCGTCCCTGTTCCATATCTACCACAAACATCTTACCCGGCTGCAATCTTCCTTTTTCTTTTACTGTTTTAGGATCTACCGGCAACACCCCTGTTTCGGAAGCCATAATTACGCGATCGTCGGTAGTAACGCAATAGCGTGAGGGTCGTAATCCATTTCTATCGAGGGTAGCGCCAATAATTTTTCCGTCGGTAAATGATATGGAGGCCGGGCCATCCCAGGGTTCCATAATCGAAGCGTGGTATTCGTAGAATGCTTTCTTCACCGGGTCCATCTGCTCATTGCCATCCCAGGCTTCGGGTATCAGCATCATCATCACATGCGGCAAACTGCGGCCGGTCATGGTGAGTAATTCGATCATATTGTCGAGGCAGGCCGAATCGGATTGTCCGCTGGTAACAATTGGCAGGAGCATCTCCATTTCTTCCCGCGTAAAATAATCGGAAGTAAATCCATGCTCGCTTGTTTTGAGCCAGTTCAGGTTGCCCTGCAGCGTATTGATTTCACCATTATGCGCAATAAAGCGGAAGGGCTGCGCCAGTTTCCACGAGGGAAAAGTATTGGTAGCAAAACGCGAATGCACGAGCCCGAATGCACTCACCACTCTTTTATTGCTGAGATCGGGGAAATAGGGACGCACCTGCAAACTGGTAAGCTGTCCTTTGTAAACAACGGTTTTATAAGAGAGCGATGCCAGATAAAAACCAATGGCATCCTTTTTAACCGTGCTGTTTATTAGGTGCGAAGCATGATTGCGCAATACAAAAAGCTTGCGTTCGAAATCGTCGGGATTGTTGATATGGTCGGGGCAGGCAACAAATACCTGTTCCATTTCGGGTTCAACGCTCAATGCAGTGGCGCCAATACCATCGGGATTTACCGGCACCTTGCGATAGGTAAGAATTTCGAGACCGAGCTTTTCTGCCGTGCGATTGAATATATCGCGGCATTCTTCACGCAACTTGATTTCTTTGGGAAAGAAGATAACGCCTACTCCATATCTTCCGAATGAAGGAAGATGCACTCCCAGTTTCAGGCATTCCTCAAAGAAAAATTCGTGGGGAGTTTGAATCATGATACCCGCGCCATCGCCCGTATTGTTTTCGCAACCGCATGCGCCACGATGCTCCATGTTTTCCAACACGGTGAGTGCATCCGAAATGTTTTGATGGGATTTATTGCCTTTAATACTGGCTACGAAACCAATGCCGCAGGCGTCGCGCTCAAAAGAAGGGTGGTACAAACCGGAGTTGCTTGCCATCGTTGATATATTGTTTTTGAAATTCTTCAATAAAAAGCACGTTTCTCATACGGATATCAAAAACTATAGCAAGCATCTGGCTAAAAATACAAATAAAAATGCAGAAGGCTGGAATTTTATTCAATTATTTTCCACATGAACGGTTGTTAGGAAGGAAGCTTTGAGCTATTAGCTGCGAGCTGTGAGCTGTGAGCAGAGCGTCAGTTAACCTGTAGATTATTTTCTCTTTTTAATCATATCAAAAAGGTATTTCAATTCAGCATCCTCGCCTCTTCGGATGGTTTCGATGGATAGAGGAACGAAGTGATCGGGTTGAACACCGAGTTTGTTATTGTTATGACAGGCAGCTTTGTATTCGGCGGTTGGACAAACAGCAACAACTTGAGTATTCGGCAGGCGGAGTTCGATGATTTCACCGGTGAGGTCGAGGTCCTCGCCCGTTGGCTGCCCAATGATTGTTCCGATGCGATAACATTTCACCTGCAGGGCCGTCATATGTGCCGATGAATAAGTTCGTGCGGATGTTAGCAGGTAAAATTTTCCTTTAAACCCAAGACTGGTATCGCGCAGGCCTGGAACGGGGTCGGGAGCGAAATCGTTAACCAGGTATTCGCCTTGCTGTTTCCAGTTTGTCCTGGCTCTTTCGAGATCTTTTTTAAGCCAATGGTCGCCGGGAAGCTGGTTCAGTACACGTGAATCGCGCAGCGATTTTGAAACTACGGCTGCGAAAGGCTTTTGTGTAAGATAGGAAAGAAAGATATTGCCAAGATAAGAATTGCCACCTCCGTTCCTGCGGAGATCGAATGCAAGATGTTCAACTTTATTTTCTTTTATAATGGTGAAGAAGGAATCGAGCACCTGTTGTACACGAGCGGTGCTTCCCTGGTAACTGGTGCATTCAATTACTGCAAGTTTTTGTTCGGGGTACAATTGCAAAGTCCAGTTGGGGCGGGGAAAATTCATTGCAAACCATCTGTCGGTAGTTATTCCATTAATACGCAAACTTTGTTGCTTTCCATCTGCATTCCGGTACACAATATCGAAACTATCTTTCCAGCTATAATTTTTCCAGAGCAGGAAGGGAAAGAGGCGCGATACCGAAGCATTGACATTTTCGGCATAATCGCCCGGTATCGAGCTGGTAAGTTCTTTTACTATTTCGCTTGTCTTACGATTATTGATTTGATCTATTATAACGCCAGCTTCCAACTTTCCTTCTCCCCAGGATTTTTTAACAACAAGTTGCCGATCGACAACCATCGTTTCGAAGGGAAACAATTTGCCTTTGTTTTTAGAAAAATCCTGGAATTCCGGTGAATCAAATCCAATATCTATAAACGTATGCCCATCGTTGTATTGCGCAAGCAGGGGCGATAACAATTTCTCAAAACCTGCTTTTTTCATTGGGGCAATGAGCTTGCGGCGTGCATCGTTCCATTTCTTTTCTGTACGCACGCTATCGGAATGAAAATACAATTTGGGATGGGTAAGTTTTAACCAAAGCCGTAAACTATCCATATCCTCTTTTAGTTCCCGAACCGTAAAATATTTTTCCCCCGCTGGTTGCGATTGAAGCGGCGAATAAAATGCAAGCGCTAAAAGGAAAAGAAGATATTTTCTCATAATAAATGAAAGTATCGTCTTTTCGATTTTTTGTTGCATTCATTTTCACCAATTGAAAGAATCGGCGCATGAGTTGATAAAATTCTATCACTTACCACCTGAATAGTTGTAAAACAAAGAAGGAAGCCACAAACCTGCGACTTCCTTCTTTATTACTTAGTTCTTAGTTCTGTAGTCTTATTTCACATTCGGTTGAGGCGTATAACGCAGGTAAGGTTTTACCACTTTTACGCCCTTTGGGAATTTCTCGATCGCATCTTCGGTAGATACAGCAGGAACAACAATTACATCTTCACCCTGTTTCCAGTCGGCCGGGGTTGCAACGCTGTAATCGGCTGTGAGTTGCAGCGAATCGATAACACGCAATACTTCCACAAAATTTCTGCCGGTCGAAGCAGGATAGGTAATGATGAGTTTGATCAGTTTATCGGGACCGATGATGAATAAGGAACGAACCGTTGCCGTTGCAGAAGCATTGGGATGAATCATATCGTACAAGGTAGATACGTTGCGGTCGGGGTCTGCAATCAGCGGGAAGTTAACGGTAGTGTGCTGTGTTTCGTTGATATCTTTTACCCAGCCATCGTGTTTATCCATCGGGTCTACGCTTACTGCCAATACTTTTACGTTACGCTTTGCAAACTCTTCCGCCAACTGTGCCGTTTTTCCCAATTCGGTTGTACAAACGGGTGTGTAATCGGCCGGATGAGAGAACAATACCCCCCAACCGTTTCCGAGATACTCATAAAAATCAATTTCACCGGCTGTTGTCTGCGCTTTGAAGTTTGGCGCAACATCTCCTAAACGTAGTGACATAACTTAAGGTTTTAAATATTTAAAAATCAAAAGTAGGTCATCCATATTAACCTACCAAATAAGTAGACTTTATTTCGCACAACAAACAATCATTAGCAAAACCTTATCAAAAATTATCATACTACCAGGTCCTTGAGGGTTTTGTTTTCGAGGATATGGAGCGTGGCATCGCGAACTCCTTCCATGATATCGTGTAATCCGCAGTGTTTTTCGTCGCAGTTCTTACATCTCTGATAGAAATAAAGGCTTACACAGGGTAACATCGCAATCGGCCCATCTACTACACGTATCACGGCAGCTACCGGAATTTTAGCGGGGTTTTTAGCAAGATAATAGCCGCCTCCTTTTCCCTTTTTACTTTCCAGGAATCCCGCCTTGCGTAGTTCCAATAAAATATTCTCCAGGAATTTTAACGGAATTTTCTTCTTTTTAGCAATCTCCGAAATCAAAACGGGACCCTGGTCCTGCTTTTCTACCAGGTATTCCAATGCCCTGAACGCGTATTGTGCCTTTTTAGATAACATAGCCTAAGTTAAATGCTAAAGTAGAAATTTAAAAATCAAAAAATGATGGCTCCTTTCGTGGATAAACCTCTGCCTATTCTTCGTTTGCTTTTTTGCCGGTGGCCTTGGTGAGATAGGATTTTCCGAAGCGGTTCTTCACATCGTCGATTGCCTTGTACAATTCATTTTTCTTTTCCCTATCGCTGAACAGGTTGGTTTGCACTGCCTCGTCGGTCAGCTCGCTCAGCCGAACTCCAAGCAGTCGTACCGGCTGACCCTTTCTCCATAACTTATGAAACAACTCTTTTGCAACCGGTATCAGTTCGTCGTCGTAAAATGTGTACGGAATAGTAGTTTGCTTGGACGTGGTTTCGAAATCGGGGTAACGCAGTTTTACGGCCACGCAGCCTGCCATCTTGTTATCCTGCCTTACTTCAAAAGCAACTTTCTCCGTCATACGTACCAGTTCGTTTAATAACCGTTCAGGGTCTTTTATATTTTCCTCGAAGGTATTTTCTGTAGAAACAGATTTTGCTTCATGATATGGTACCACTTCACTATGATGGATTCCATTAGCCTTGTTCCATAAATCGGCGCCGAATTTTCCAAAACGGTTTTCCAGGAAATCTATAGGCAGTTTACCCAGGTCTCCGATGGTATGAATACTCAGCTCCTGCAATGCCTGGTAAAGATGTTCACCAACCCCCGGGATTTTATTAACCTTCAGCGGGGCGAGGTATTCTTTCTCTTTTCCGTAAGGAATTTCGAGATACCCGTTTGGCTTTGCTTCGTTGGTCGCAATTTTCGCTACCATTTTATTGGAAGCAATCGCGAAAGAAATAGGCAGCGAAGTTTTATCGATGATCTCCTGTCTTAGGTCGATGGTCCATTGGTAAGGATCGAAGAAACGATCCATTCCTGTTAAATCGAGATAAAACTCGTCGATCGACGCTTTCTCGAAAAGCGGCGCTTTGGCGGCAATAATTTCGGTAACCCAACGCGAGTATTTGGAATATTCTCCCCTGCTTCCTCCCACTACAATTGCCTGCGGGCAAAGTCGCATCGCAGTTTTCATAGGCATTGCGGAATGAATTCCGAATTTCCGGGCCTCATAGCTGCAGGCGGCCACTACTCCTCTTTCTCTTCCCCCCACAATAACAGGCTTCCCTTTCAACGAAGGATCGTTGAGTACCTCTACCGAAACAAAAAAGGAATCGAGGTCGAAATGGGCAATGATGCGGCGAGGGCTCGACATACAGCAAAAGTACTAAATCAGCAGGGCAGAATTTGATAATGAGAGAATGTGGTAATTTGCCAATGAGCAAGGCGATAACAGGAGGCGATTGTAGCGGATTTCAAAATATCAATCTTGTAGACCCGTCCAATTTTCAACCACCACAACTCAGGCCCATATGAACATGGAATGGATCAAACTCAGCATCAGCCCGGTAAAAGATCTTATCAGCTTTCTTCATACCAAATCGAAAACAACCGATGTAGTAAAGCGGCAGTTGTTTATTGAGTTAAGGGATAACCTCAATGTATTCAGCAATGGATTTTTGAACGAATCGCCTTACGACAATATAATTGATCTGCTCAGCAATGCGGCCATCCAGCAAGCCATCAAAGAAAATTTTTCATTTAAAAGGCTGAAAAGCGGTGCAATCGAGGACCGGCATATCAAAGACGAACGAAATAAAAAATACAAGGGCTGGACCTGTGAAAAACTGATTGATAAAATCGACGAGAAGATTACGGAGCTGAAGAATATCAAAAAGCTGAATAACGGTTCAGTAGCAAAAGCGAAAAACAATATCCCGCTGATGATGAGTAATCTTTATTTCCGCATGAAACTGCTGGCGGATTTTATCAGGGGATGAATATAGGGCGATTGCGGTTATAGCGAATCGTTAACTTGAAGCGAGGGGGAAGTGGTAAGGGGCGACAGGGCTTTAGCACGACCATGCTCTCAAAAAACCGAACTGCTCCCGATTCCTGCCAATTGCATGGAAGGTACGCACGATTCGCGATTAACATCCCACTCACTACTCACCCCACGCCACTTTTCATTCAAACACATCCATCAACCCATCCGGCAATTCCACCATTACTTTTTTATTTTTCTTGTCTATTTTCTGTAAAAATTGTTCGTGCAGCGGAATCAGTGCTTCTTTTCCTTTCCAGTCGATCCGGCACAACAACTGATGCGGTTGTTCAATGATTTCGAGGATTTCGCCGATATCAGTTCCCTTGTCTATAATATGAAATCCCAACAAAGAAATTGGAGCTGCTTTTGCAGTATGCCTGTGAAATTCTTCTTCGGTTAACCACACTTGTTTTTGAAGTAACTTTTGCGCTTCTTCTTTTGTTTCGATGCCTTCGAGTTTAAGGTATACCTCGTCGGTGGCTTTTATTTTTGTTTGGCTTATGAAATAGGGTAATAATTCGTCTTTGCGCAACTCGATAAACAGCGCTTCCAGTCCCTTCAACGAAGTTTTTTTGCCGAGGCTATGGCGCAATATCACTTCACCTTTTACGCCGAAGGTGGCTACCAGTTTTCCAATATTGCAGTAATTGGTCATGAGGCAAATTTATTAAACCGGGGTGATTAGGTCTGACCGTTCGGGTCTGACCTGTATTCCCAATTCGAGTATTGTAAATAAAAAATCCCGTCAGACCTGGTCAGACGGGATTTCGATAAGGTCAATATCTCTATTATTTCAAAAACAGAAATTATTCACCTTTTGCTCTGCGCACGGGCGCACTGCTTCTGCGCGATCTGCGATCTTTTGCATCAGCTTCCTGGCGCTTACGTACCTGGGCCTCGTGCTCACCATGCCACTTCTGGAATTTCTCCATAGCAGTAGCTTCATCAAATAAACCGAGCTTAACTCCACGCAAAAGATGTTTGAGGTACAATACTCCTTTAAAAGATAAGATACGACGAACAGTATCGGTAGGCTGTGCACCTTTGTGCAGCCAGTCCAATGCTTTCTGACGATCCAATTGCACGGTGGCCGGAACAGTCAGCGGATTGTACGTACCTAACTTTTGAATGAATTTACCATCACGTGGAGAGCGGGCATCGGCAACTACGATGAAATAAAATGGTCGCTTCTTAGACCCATGACGTTGCAGTCTGATTTTTACAGGCATTTTAAATAGAAATTTAAATGCGTTAAGAAATAGGGTTACTGTTTAAGTGTGCAAAAATAACAATCAAAAATTATTGACCAAAATTAATAAATCAACAACCTATAAAGCCTACAAATTCAAATTGTCTGGCCCAATTACCGTTTCATGCCCGGCATCATCCGCCCCATCGGCATTTTGTTCATCATCTTCATCATCTGCTTCATCTGCTCAAACTGCTTGAGAAAAGCATTTACCTCCGTAATGTCCTTACCCGAACCAGCAGCTATCCGCTTCTTTCGGCTCAAATCGATGAGGTCGGGATTGCGCCTTTCCTGTAAGGTCATCGAATTGATCATGGCCTCGATACCCTTGAAAGAATCGTCGCTAACATCCACATCCTTAATAGCTTTGCCAACTCCAGGAATCATCGACATCAGGTCTTTAAGGTTGCCCATTTTCTTAATCTGCTCCAATTGGGTCTTAAAATCCTCGAAATCGAACTGGTTTTTGCGGATCTTCTTTTCCAGTCTCTTGGCCTGCTCCTCGTCGAACTGCGCCTGCGCCTTTTCAACGAGGGTGGTAATGTCGCCCATACCCAATATTCGCTGCGCCATCCGCTCGGGATAGAAGACATCGAGGGTATCCATTTTTTCGCCGCTGCTCACAAACTTAATCGGCTTATTCACCGTGTATTTGATGGAGAGAGCGGCTCCGCCCCGGGTATCACCATCCAGTTTGGTAAGAACTACCCCGGTAAAATCGAGCCGGTCGTTGAAAGCCTTAGCCGTATTTACGGCATCCTGTCCGGTCATCGAATCAACCACAAAAAGTATCTCCTGTGGTTTTATCGCATTTTTGATATTCGATACTTCGGTCATCATGACCTCATCTACTGCAAGGCGACCTGCCGTATCAATGATCAGTACGTTTTTGTTCTTAGCCCTGGCTTCCTTGACCGCGTTGCCGGCAATCTCTACCGCATTCTTATTTTCCGGTTCGCTGTACACTTCGATGCCGATCTGCCCGCCCAATACTTTCAACTGGTCTATAGCCGCAGGACGATAAATATCTGCTGCCACCAGCATGGGTGAAAGACCCTTTGAATTTTTAAGATAATTGGCCAGTTTGGCGCTGAAAGTTGTTTTACCGGAACCCTGTAAGCCGGCGATCAATATCACGGCCGGATTGCCTTTTGCATTGAAACTGCTTTCGGCTCCTCCCATCAGCTCGGCAAGCTCGTCTTTTACAATCTTTACCATCAATTGCCCCGGGCTCACCGCGTTGATTACCTTTTGGCCCATGGCCTTGTCGCGTACCTTATCGGTAAACTCCTTGGCTATCTTGAAGTTTACGTCGGCATCTATCAATGCTTTCCGTATTTCTTTTACGGTAGAAGCAATATTCAATTCTGTAATGCGGCCCTGTCCTTTTATCTGCTTAAAAGCCGACTCTAACCGCTCCGAAAGATTTTCGAACATGTTGCGCTGTATGTTTTGAAATTATTTAGTTGATGATTTAAGTGTTTAAAAGTTTAAGAGTTTCAGGGTTGTTTTGGCTTAGTCTGCGATTCTGCATTGAAACAACCTTTAAACCATTAAACCATTAAACTTTTAAACCAACTTCTCTTACCACAAACAAAAAAGTGAACGTTAATCAACATTCACTTTTTAGGAAATACAAATTTACAGTAAGATTATGAAGTGTAAATTTCTTTATTCTCTATTCTATATTCTTTATTCTGTATTCTTTATTCTCTATTATTTGTTCTTAGTTCTCCCAACCTACACGCCCAGGAATCCTCTCAATTCCTTAGACCGCGAATTGGTACGCATTTTCGTAATCGCTTTGTCCTTGATCTGGCGAACACGCTCGCGGGTGAGGTTGAATTTTTCGCCGATATCTTCCAGCGTCATCGGGTGATCGATACCAATCCCGAAGAAATAGCAGATCACTTCTTTCTGACGTTCCGTAAGCGATTTCATCGAACGCTCGATTTCCTGGACCAGCGATTCGTTGTGTTCCATCTGCGTCTCCGCGCGATCGGCATTGGGATTCTCCATGATATCGATCAGCGTATTGTCTTCGCCTTCCGATAAGGGAGTATCTACGCTTATATGACGGGCACTGGTGCCAAGAGTAGCGTTCACTTCGTCGATTTCCAATTCCAGCAATTCCGCAATTTCATCTGCCGAGGGCTCTCTTTCAAATTCCTGCTCCAGTTGCGAAAAGGCTTTTTGAATCTTATTCGTAAGTCCAACTTTATTGAGCGGAAGGCGAACGATGCGGGCTTGTTCGGCCAATGCCTGCAGAATACTCTGGCGAATCCACCAAACAGCGTAGGAGATAAATTTAAAGCCACGGGTTTCGTCGAAACGTTGGGCGGCTTTTATCAGTCCGAGGTTGCCCTCGTTGATAAGATCGGGAAGAGAAAGACCCTGGTTCTGGTACTGTTTGGATACGGATACCACGAATCGAAGGTTTGCCTTGGTAAGTTTTTCGAGAGCGGCCTGATCACCCTGTTTGATTCTTCTCGCCAGTTTCACTTCTTCTTCCGGGGTAATCAACTCCACCTTACCGATTTCCTGAAGGTACTTTTCCAGGCTCTGTGATTCACGATTAGTAATACTTTTCGTGATCTTGAGTTGACGCATACTCATAGATGGCCTTTTTAGGATTTAAATTGGTTAATGGTTTTTTATAGAATTATTAGGAAAAACGAAGAAACAGGGCCTTTTCTTGTGTGAGCCCCGAATTAAAAGGCACTTATTTCCAGTAATTTATCTTTTTAAACCGGTTATCCACATTTTAAGCAGGCCTTTCCCGCCTGTTTCGGCGGAGGTGAAGCCGACCAATGTCCTGCCATCAATTTGTTTTAATGTCGGCTGCACAAAAAAATTTTGGGGGAATAATTATTTCTCTATTATTGCAGCATTGGAAACAAAAGGTCAATAAAGGGTTAGATGAGCAAGAAACAACAATTTACACTAGAATATCCGGTAAGATGTTCTCCTTCCATTTTATACGAATTCTTGAGTACCCCCGCCGGTTTGCAAGAATGGTTCGCCGATAAAGTGGACGAAAGGGATAATATTTTCAGTTTCTCCTGGAACGGTGCCACCGATAAAGCAGAAGTACTGGAAAGCGAAGAAAACCGGTTCATCAAGTTTCATTGGACGCATGCACCCAAGGAGGAGTATTTTGAATTCAGGATCGAAAAATCGGAAGTTACCAATATGACAATACTGGTGATTAAAGATTTTGCAGAAAAAAAAGATATCAAGGATCAAAGCCAGCTATGGGAATACCAGGTGAAAGACCTGTTTCACCGTCTCGGAAACTAAGCCTTCATCGAATTACACAATAACTGGAATAGCCGCGGTAGCTTCGAATCCATTTCGCTCCAACTACTCAGGGGAAATGCTGCAGCCATTTTAAAAAATGGCAGGCGAAGGAGTGCCTCCTGTTTTTGCACCGGCAGCAAAGCTGTATTGGCAGGGGATAAACTATGTTCCCATTCGTCTTCACTTATACATAACCGGAATCCCATACGATCGAGTTCCATCCAATGGTTTTCGATTCGGGGAATAAAAAATTGCTGGTAGCTTCCTTTCAGGTGCAGCGTTATGCTGAAAAAATTCCCCCACCAGAAAAATGTTCGGATGGCAAACACATCTTCCTTCCCAAAACAGCGCGGGTAATCCAACATTACATAAGGAAGCCCCTTGTAATTTTCACCCCTTGAAATTTTAGGAGACGATTCATGGAGTTCACCCGACAGTTCATCTTTTAATAGGGCAAAAAAATCGGAATAGCCGGAGGCCAGTTCGCCAAACAATTCGTACACTTTTTTAATGATGATATTCTTTGTTAAAAGCCAATCTGAGTTCTGTACCAGTTGCAGTTCCTTTTCAGAAAGATGTATTTTTGCCCGGCTCATGCTGTTAATGATTTTTACCAATTATCTTATAGCAGTTGAAGTTCCCGATTTCCTAACAAATAATCGGGCTCTTCGGCAACACGGTAATAAAAAATTTTAGACGAGAGCGAAGACGTATAAACTTTCAACGATTGATAAAAAAACTCGACATACTGGTGCTGAAAGCCTTTATCGGGCCTTTTATCGCTACTTTTTTTCTCACTCTTTTTGTACTCATCCTCCAGTTCTTCTGGCTATGGATCGATGATTTCGTGGGCAAGGGCATAGACGGATATACCATCATCCGTTTGGTTGTTTACCTGAGCGCTACCCTGGTTCCTCTCGCTCTTCCGCTGGCAGTATTGCTTTCATCGATTATGACATTCGGCAACCTGGGTGAAACCTTTGAACTGGTAGCTATTAAATCGGCCGGTATCGGCTTGCTGCGGTTTATGCGCCCGCTGTTTATTACCGCCATCCTGCTTTCGGGGCTGGCTTTTCTGTTTAACAACAATGTAATTCCGGTTGCCAATCTCAAGATGAAAACGCTTCATACCGATCTTGTAAACAAAAAGCCGGCATTCGATCTCAAGGAAGGCCAGTTTTATAATACCATTCCCGGCTATTCCATAAAAGTTGCCGAGAAAAAAGACGACTCCCTTCTCAACGACGTGATCATTTATGAAAACAGCGGGGGTTTGCAGGACAATATGATAACCGCCAAAAGCGGTATCATGCGGGTTTCGGCCGATAAGCGATTTCTTGAGTTTACGTTGCGCGATGGATGGCGTTACCAGGAAAGGGGCAATCGATCCGATATCAACACCGAGTTTATCCGCCTTGGCTTTAAAGAATACAAAAAGGTACTCGACCTGAGCGCCCTTCAACTAAATCTTACTTCCGATTCGGTTTTCAAAAACCGTTATGAAATGCTATCGACCAACCAGCTTGAAAAGGCGATCGACTCGCTGGAAAAGGGACTGCATTATTTTGAGAACCGCAGCAAGAACGAACTGCAGACCTATCTCAGCTTTGTAAAATACCTCGATAGCGGCTGGTTGGCTGTAGACAGCCCCAAAAAATTGTATTCGGACTTTTCGAAGGCCATACCCGATAGCAACCGTCTTTTAGTAGCCGACCAGGCCATTTCGTATGCCAACTCCATAAAACTGGCATTGGAGGGACCGGCTATTGAATACGAGAGCCGGCGAAAGGAGCTGCGATTGCACCTGATTGAATGGCACAACAAATTTAGTATGTCGCTGGCCGTATTGGTGCTATTCCTCATCGGCGCGCCTTTGGGATCGATTGTCCGAAAAGGCGGAATTGGAACGCCGGTAGTGTTTGCGGTAATTTTCTTTGTGATCTTCTTCCTTCTGAACAATTTCGGGCGAAAGTTTGTGAAGGAGGATGTGATGCAGCCGGTATTGGGCATGTGGCTCGCTACGCTGGTACTCACCCCCATCGGCTTTTTCCTGATTTACAAAGCCCTGCACGACTCTCAGCTATTCAACAAAGAGTTTTATTACCGCGTTTTCGGGGGCCTGCGAAAAATCCTGGAAACAATTGGGATGAAAAAAAAGGAAACTGCGAATAGCTGATATCCGTTACATCGGCACACACGATCAGCTATAGCTCTAATATTACCATTTCGTTATTTAAGAAAATCGTCGTTTTCCGGAGATGTTCTCTTTTCATATCTGACAATGACAAAAATCATCCCTTGGCAACTCGTGTCATTCTAAATTGCCGCTCTACTGCTCCCCTTTTGGGAACGAGATATAAAAAATTAAAATCACCCAAAAAGGGTATTGGTAGAAAGCGAAAAATTGGTCATCTTTATCGTAGATTCGATTTTTAGCGCTAAGTCCGTTTACTCACTGAAATCTCCCGTTTGCTAAATGCGAGCGCTGTAAGCAATCCTGAAGTTCTAAATTGCCTTACATTATCCAATCCTAAGTCATTCCTCCTGTTGGTAGCCCATTTAATTACGTTAGAAATACTTTTTCTTTATGAAAAGAAACTTTCTGCTTTTCTCCTTCGCATTGTTGTCGGCATCCGGTTATGCCCAATTGAATATACAAAGCGGGGCCACTTTTTTCATCCAAAGTGGCGCTACTGTTACGGTGCAGGGCGATGTTACGTCGAACGCCGATATCCAGGGCACGGGATTGTTGTTGCTGAAGGGAAGCTCAGCTCAGAATGTAAACATGAACGGATTTACCGTTAATGCGAATATTGAGATCGATAATGCCAATCACGTTACCTTAACGGGAATTGCCCGTGCCTCTGGCCTGTTAACATTTACGAATGGTAAACTGATTCTTGGCAATAACAATTTTATCCTTGCAGCCACCGGAAATTTTGCTGGTGCTGCCACCGGAAGATTTGCGGAAACCAATGGAACAGGTCAGTTTCGTAAAGAGATAACGGCAAATGGGAATTATATTCTTCCGGTAGGTACGGGAACGCGGTATACTCCCGTTCAATTCAACATCAGTGGAGCAGGTTTTGCAGGAGCTTATGTGGCCGGACGCGCAGTAAACGGTGGTCATCCCGGCAAACATCCTCGGTCAACCGATTTTCTAAATCAATATTGGTCGCTAGCAACGAACGGGGTTACCGGTGGTACTGTTACCACCATTGGCTCTTATACAGATGCGACTGATGTTACCGGTGTTGAGGCCGATATCAGGTCAATGGCCTGGAACGGCTCTGCCTGGAGTATGAGCGGGGCCAGCCAGGACAATGCTGCGAATACAGTAACCGCACCTTTTGCGGGAGCAAGCGGAGATTTATATGCGATGAACAGGTTTGTGCTATCGAGTCCCAAAGTTTTTTTGCAAGGCGCATATAATAGCGGTACTGGCTTGATGAACGATTTACTTCGAAACAGTGGCGCATATTCTCCGGGGGTGTTCCCAGCTTCCAACCTTTTACCTACAAGTGACCCATATAGAATTGCGCCATACAATGCGGCATTTACGCATGTGGCAAATAGTGTTACAGAAACTATTGCACCCTCAGTGTTAAACGACCAGGTTGTGGCTGCCCAGAATATAGTAGACTGGGTATTTGTGGAACTCAGAACAGTTTCTTCTCCCACCGTGGCTCCCGTAGCACAAACACGCTCAGCTCTTTTAAGAAGAGATGGAGTAATAGTTGATGTGGATGGAATCAGCCCGGTATATTTCAAAAATGTGGACGCGGCAAGTAACTATGTAATTTCCGTAAGGCACAGAAATCACCTTGGGTTAAGCACAGATCCCTCTACCCCATTGTCACTCGGTCTATCGTCCACCGCGTTCGATTATACAACCGCGTCCGATGCCCAGTTGTTTGGAACTTCTTCTGCTTATAGAGTTGTAAGTGGAGTTAATACCCTTTGGGCGGGAAATGCCAACGTGAATACGGGTGTTAAGTATATAACACCAAATAGCGACAACTCCACGGTACTTAACCAGGTTCTTACATTTCCCGGAAATGCAGCCCAACTCTACAACTATGCATCAGCCTTTGGATATTTTTCCGGCGACGTGAACCTGGATCGGCGGGTTAAGTATATCGCGCCAAGCAACGATGGCGCTATAATTTTGGCGAACATATTAAGTGTTAGTGCGCTGTATAATTTCGCCGGCTTATTGCAAGCTCTTCCAAACTAAACGTGAGAATAAAACATTTATTAACGACACAAAGTAACCTGCGATGAAGAAAATTTATTTTTTGTTATCCGTGCAATTAGTGCTGGCTATTTCTGCCATGTCTCAGCCGGCGGTAAATAACATTTCTGTTTTCATGAAGTACCGTCAAGATGTGGATTCTTTTGAGGTATTCATGCGGCCGTCGGTAAGTGGCGGCGTTGTAACCTCTTTCCCTCTTGGCTCGGGCCAGGTTACCATTGTTTTCGAAAATGCTTTTAACGTAAATCCGGCCGGCGTTACCGTAAGATCGCTAAATGGTGGCACATGGACTTCACAGGATTTTGCGATCGGAACCGCAGCGCCTAATTATAAGTATCTTACTTTTATTACTAATGGAGCTCCGGTATCAAACCTGGTCGACAATATCTCGATCAAATTATTTGACTTCAGAGTTACAGCCGGAAACTGCGGCGCTAAGCTAAGGCCATATGTTAATTCCGTCGACCCTACAGATCCCAACGGTCTTGGAGGTGATTTCAGCATGGTGCTTTCGGCAGGCGTAACAGACTACTTTTCCACGTACAACGATACAGAGTTTAAAACTTGCACACAGTTGGCATTACTTCCCGTTAACTTTCTTGGATTTGATGCTCAGCAAGCCGGAAGCGACGCAGTTCTTTCCTGGAGCGTTGCTGGTGAAACCGAAAAAACAAGTCACTATGAGTTGGAAAGAAGTTTAAATGGTCGTGACTTCGAGAAAGTATCACGGATTGAAAAAACAAAAACAAGCAACGGAATCAACACCTACAAACACGTCGATAAAAATATCGTCAGCTTGAATACAGATGAGGTTTTCTATCGCGTTAAGCAAATCGACATCGACACCCGCTTTGTATATTCAAAAATCAAATCAGTAAACCTCAATGTAAAAGCCACCGATCTTTCCCTGGCTCCCAACCCCGCGCAGGATTATTCCGTTCTTACGCTGAATATGACTCGTGAAGAGAGATCCACAATTATGATTCTTGATATTTATGGTAAAACAGTCTACCAACAGAACACGATTTTATTCAAAGGAATTAATAGAGTTAAATTACCAACCGTTATGTTAGCAGCCGGTAATTATAAGGTAGTTGTAAAATCCAACAATAGCAATACTGTTTTGAAGCTAATAAAACAATAAAATCATTTGATCTTTCATTAACCATTAATACCTTTTTCAGACCCTCTTTTCTTCATGCACACACACCTTTGTTGCGATCGCCCTTACCGGCAGGAACAGCAAAGGTCTTTTTTTTGGGGATAAAAGAGAGTAGAGAATAGAAAATAGGTGGGAACATATTCCCCATTCTCTATTCTCTTTTTTCACACAAACATCTTCCAAAATTAATAACGTCAATAACTATCCCAGAATAAAGTATTGCCTTATATTTGAGGTGAAGACGCTTGTTTACCGCGATTACCCGACTGCTGCGGCCTGGTATCCGTCTCAATCATCCACCTCAAACTCAAATCGATGAGAGTAACCGCTTTTTTTCTCCTCACGTTTAGCTTGCCCATTTCACTGTTCTCCCAAACTGTTGGCATTGGTACTACTACCCCGCATCCAAGCGCCGTGCTGGATGTATCAGGCAGTTCCGGAGGATTGTTAATACCCCGTATGAACTTTACAGAACGCAACGCCATCGCTTCCCCGGCCAAAGGGCTGATCGTTTTCATTACCAATGACAGTAGTCTGTATTATTTTGACGGCAACTGGCAAAAGCTGGTTCCGGCATCGCAATGCTGGAACCTGAATGGAAACGCATTGTCAACCGATAGTAGTTTTTTCATCGGAACAACCAATCCCTTTCCCCTAAGAGTAAAAGTAAATAACCAAAACGCCGGTCTTATCGACAGCAGCACAAGAAATCATACCTGGGGATACCGGGCTTTGCTTTCGAACACAACCGGCATTCACAATTCCGCTTTCGGCAGCTCCGCACTTCAAGCTAATACAACCGGTTACGAGAATGTAGCAATCGGTAATTCCAGTATGATTTCGAATACCGAAGGGTTTGCCAATATTGGAATAGGTTTCCTTGCACTTTCAGGAAATAAAACCGGTTCTGCAAATATTGCCATTGGGAAGGAAGCATTATATGGCAGCCAGGAGGGGAATAATAATGTTTCAATAGGTGGCGGGTCTATGTTCAATAACTTCGACGGCAGCTTCAATACGGCACTTGGTTATGGCACATTGTTTAACAACGCTCGGGGTAATTATATCACCGTACTGGGTTTTGGCGCCAACGTGGGAGGACCGGTAAATAATGCAACAGCTGTTGGGGCAAACGCCGTCGTAGATGAGGCACAATAAAATTGTGCTGGGAGATAATAACATAAAAAAAGTGCAGACAACCGGAACGATAATCGCGGCTGGCTATACCTCCGGCAAAACTACCGTCGAGATTCTCGCAATTTCGTCGCCAATGGAGGGTACCATTATCTATAACACTACTACCCACCGACCCGTTTACTATAATGGTAGTGCCTGGAAATACTTCGACGAAACAAATTTATAGTCACAGTCCAATAAAATCTATTTTCGGAAATTCAGCCCATCAACCAGATACTATTGGCTAATAGTTTCATTTTACCAATTCTCCAATTTCTATTCTCTATTTTTACACAAACATCTTCCATTGAATCCCCAGCAGGAAAACTTTCGCATTCAAAAATGGGTGGTGGCTGTGGCCTTACTTCTCTTTACTATTAAAGTGGTGGCTTATTTCCTTACGCATTCGGTGGCCATACTTACCGACGCGCTCGAAAGTACGGTGAACGTGATTGCCGGCTTTGTTGGACTGTATAGCCTTTATGTAGTATCCAAACCCCGCGATACAGATCATCCTTATGGTCACGGAAAAGCAGAGTTCCTTTCGGCCGCCGTTGAGGGCAGTTTTATTATTGTTGCGGGGCTGATTATTATTTACAAGGCCATTCAAAACCTGGTAGAACCCCAACCACTTCATAAACTGGATTGGGGAATATTGCTGGTTGCCCTTACCGCCTTAATCAATTATGTGGTGGGTTATATCAGCCTGCGAAACGGGAGAAAAAACAATTCACTGGCATTAATCGCCAGCGGCAAACACCTGCAATCAGACACCTACTCCACGCTGGGTATCATTATCGGCCTCGCACTTATCTATTTTACCAAACTACAGTGGCTCGATGGCGCGGTTGCCATCCTGTTTGCATTGATCATTATATACACCGGATATAAAATTCTGCGAAGCTCCATTGCCGGTATTATGGATGAAGCCGATACTGAGCTGTTGAAAAAACTAATCACTCACCTGAATGAACACCGCCGCGAAAACTGGGTCGACCTGCACAACCTGCGCGTGATCAAATACGGCGGGCAATTGCATATCGATTGTCATCTCACTGTGCCCTGGTATCTCAACGTACACGAAGCACACCAGGAAATAGACGCACTAAGCGCGCTCATCAAAAATGAATTCGGGCAGTCAATTGAATTCTTTGTGCATTCCGATGGCTGCCTCGATTTTTCCTGCCGCATCTGCACCAAAACCGATTGCCCGGTTCGCAAACACCCCATTGAACAAAAAATCAATTGGACGTTGGAGAATATACTCTCTGATCAAAAACACCGGTTGAGTTAATGGCGAATGATCAAATGGCGGATGGCGAATGCTTTTATTGCAGGTTTCGTTACAAAGTCCTATCCTCCCGTTTATATCAAATGGGTTTTGAACAAAAGATTCTGCAAGGTCATTGAATTGAATCCAATACAACCCATCTCAAAAATCCGCCATCCGCCATTCTCCCATCCGCCATTTCCTCATTCACTCATTTTCTCATTTCCTCATTCGCCATTCGCCATTCCCTTATTCCCTATCTTCGTCCCAAAAGAATTTGTATATGCTTGCATGGAAAGAATACCAGGAGAAGAATAAAGATCGTTTCCTGAACGAACTACTCGATTTATTACGCATACCCAGCATCAGTGCCCGGAGCGAACACAAAGCAGATATGAAGCGCTGCGCCGAAGCGGTAAAAGAAAGCCTGCTGAAAGCCGGAGCCGACAAGGCAATGGTGTATGAAACCGAAGGACATCCCATTGTTTACGGAGAAAAAATAGTCGATCCCTCCCAACCCACCGTGTTGGTATATGGCCATTACGATGTTCAACCGGCCGATCCGCTGGAATTGTGGAAAAGCGGGCCCTTTGAGCCTACAATCAAAGAGGGGAAGATTTATGCGAGGGGCTCTTGCGACGATAAGGGGCAGTTTTATATGCATGTAAAAGCGCTCGAAACAATGGTGCAAACAAAAACATTGACCACCAATATTAAGTTTTGTATTGAAGGAGAAGAAGAAGTAGGCTCCCCCAATCTCGGCAAATTTGTTTCCGGCCACAAAGATTTGCTGAAAGCGGATGTAATATTAATCAGCGATACCGCAATGATCAGTATGGAAAATCCATCGATTGATATCGGCGTACGCGGACTGAGCTATATTGAAGTGGAAGTAACCGGGCCCAACCGCGATTTGCACAGCGGTGTGTATGGAGGAGCCGTGGCAAATCCCATTACGATGCTCGCAAAAATGATTGCTTCCTGTCACGACGAAAACAACCGCATCACCATCCCCGGCTTCTACGATGATGTAGTGGAAGCAAGCCCGGAAGAAAGAAAGCTGATGGCTGCTGCGCCATTTGATGAAGAGGAATACAAAAAAGATCTTGGCATAAAAACATTGTGGGGCGAAAAAGGATATACTTCCAACGAAAGAACGGGCATACGACCAACGCTCGAACTGAATGGAATCTGGGGTGGATATACCGGCGAAGGCGCTAAAACCGTATTGCCGGCTAAAGCCTTTGCAAAAATTTCTGCGCGATTGGTGCCTAATCAGTCATCAAAAAAGATTACCGAAAAGCTGCTGAATTATTTCAGGAGTATTGCACCCGCAGGAGTGACCGTAAAAGCAGAAGAGCATCATGGAGGCGAACCTTATATGACACCCATCGATTCTACTGCCTATAAAGCGGCCGAAAAAGCCATCGAGGCAAGTTTTGGGAAGAAACCAATTCCCGTACGCGGCGGAGGCAGCATTCCTATTTGCTCACTATTCGAAAAAGAACTGGGAGTAAAGATTGTGTTCATGGGTTTTGGACTGGATAGCGACAACCTGCACAGCCCAAATGAAAAATTCGACATCTTCAATTTTTATAAGGGCATTGAAACCATCCCTTATTTCCATAAGTATTTCGAAGAGCTAAGCAAGAAATAAAGTAAAATATCAACCAGCGAACCCGACAAAAAAGGAAACCTGTTTTGACTTTCGAATTTTTACTTTTTTGTTTTGAATTTCTATGACCGCTCCAAAAGAAAAACTTCGGTTAGACAAATACCTCTGGTCGATCCGGCTTTTCAAGACCCGAAGCCAGGCGGCCGAGGCATGCGACAAGGGCAAGGTGAAATACAATGGCGATCCGGCAAAAGCTTCAAAAACAGTTTCAATCAACGATGAATACGAGGTAAAGACAGAAGCGAAAAGATGGCGGATAAAAGTAACCGGGCTCCTGCACAACCGGGTGCAGTATTCGGAAGCAACCAAATATTATCTCGACATCACTCCGGCTGAAGAAATCGAGCGCCTTCAGTTCCAGGCGGCTAGTTTTCATACCGGCAAACGACCGAGCAAGATCGGCCGGCCCACTAAAAAGCAACGAAGGGATTTGGAGGGGTTTATGGGGGAAGAGTGAGTGGCAGATAGCAAGTGGGGAGAGGTAAGTAGCGAGTGGGGGGTCGCTAGGGGTGAATCGTCAATCGTAATTGCCCCAATGCAGTTGAAGGGGGCGTGTTATCAAAATTTGGGACTTATGTCACCATTGACGATTCACGACGACCGACTCCCACTCACCATTCACCTCTCACCCCTCCCCTTCGAGTACACTCTACACAATAGTTTTTTTCTCATCTTCTGGCGCGTTTCGCTAAAAATGCCCTTACCTTTAACGTCCTAAATCTAATAACTATGACTCTCCATGTAACAACGGATAGCCTCCTCGGCGACGTACAGGAGCAGTTCCGCCAGCATTTCCCCGGCTTTAAGCTTGAATTCTTTTTTAGTTCTGCAGAAAAAATTACGCAGTCGACTCACCTGAATCATTCCTTTCCATTCGTGCGCATACGCGAATTGAAAACGCAATTGAAAAAGACAAGTCTTGATATCAAAGACTCTATGACCATTGCGGAGCTTGAAAAAAAATTCTTTCGAAAATTTGGATTACCTGCGCGCGTATACAAAAAGGCGGGCAACTACTGGCAAAAGAAAGCCTCGGATGCTTGTTGCCGACTCAACGATTGCCCGGAAATCAGCAATGGGGTTTATTTCCTGCACGCCGGCAGCAAGCTCATACCCACCGATTTTTCGTTGCAGATGGGTGGCTGAGCGTTTATCTTTGCCACATGCATATCGATATCATAACGGTTCTTCCCGAACTGCTGGAAAGCCCTTTTGCCCATTCCATCATGAAACGCGCACAGGAAAAAGGATTACTTACCGTGAAAACACATCATTTGCGTCAATGGGCGGTGAATGAATACGGCCAGGTAGACGATTACCAGTATGGCGGTGGCGCGGGCATGGTTATGATGTGCGAACCTTTGGCCAATGCCATTGAATCGCTTTCGAAAGAAAGAAAATACGATGAAATAATTTACATGACGCCCGACGGCGATCGCTTCCAGCAATCGATGGCCAACCAACTCTCTCTCAAAGAAAACCTTTTGATCATCTGCGGCCATTACAAAGGCATTGATCAACGGATCCGGGATCATTTCATCACTAAAGAAATATCCATCGGCGACTATGTGTTGAGCGGCGGCGAACTGGCGGCAGCAGTGGTAGTAGATGCAATTGGCAGATTATTACCGGGCGTTCTGAATAACGAAACCTCTGCGCTTTTTGATTCTTTCCAGGATAATTTATTGGCTCCGCCGGTTTATACAAGGCCCGCCGATTTTCGCGGGTGGAAGGTACCGGAGATATTACTCAGCGGCGATTTGAAAAAAATTGAGGATTGGAGGCATGAGCAGAGCATCAAGAGAACCGAAACAAAAAGGCCCGATTTGATTTGACGAACATTCTTTCTAATTTTTTCTTTTGGCGATTACGAATTCGGCAAACCCCAGTAAATCCCAAAAGATATTGCCGGTTACGGCTTTTCCACGAAGCCAACGAAACAGAATGCGCAAGGGCGTTGCACATGCATAAAACAAACTTCTTCTTGTTCCTTTTTCCAGTACCTCGCATTCGTTCGACTGAAACAACTTCACCAGCTCCGGGACTGAATAAATTCGAACATGCGATTTATCATCGTAGTAGTTCAATGTTCCCTGCATCGAAGGAAGTTTTGTACTGCGAAGCCCCGGATATTCCACGTATATAAAGCCCCCGGGCCTCAATTTGGGCAACAATCCTTTGATGACCTCGTCTCCATTATGCAAGTGCTCAATTACATGAACCACCAGGATTGCATCGAAGAACGAGGTTGGCAATGCTGAAAATTCAAGCCTGGTTAAATCCAATTCGTAAAAGGCCTTCATAAGTTTGAAATCCGCCTCCGTATTGGCGTAGTCCCTGTTAATATCCAATCCGTGATAGGCACATTCGGGAAATAGCGACATGGTTTTGCTGGCCGATTGATTGCCGGCCCCAATATCTAGCAAGGTAAAAGCCCGGTTACCGAAATATTTGTGTAAGAATTTGAATTTGGGATTCTGAATTCTTACCCAGCGTTTGAAGTAATTAGAAAAACGCATCAAAGGTTTTAAAAAATTCCGCCAAAGATAATCTTCTCCTGCAAACGATTGTGCAATTTTTAAACCGCTGTTCGTGCTCCAATAGTTTTCAGGAAATTGCAGTAATCAATTCATCCGATATGAACTCTAATCGCAGAAATTTCTTGCAGAAAATTACCATTGGTGCCGGATCGCTGTTTGCAGGCGTCTCCACTTTTGGAAAAGCCGTTAACGCTGAAACTGGTGAAAACGACCAGCCCTATTCCACCAATCAGCAGCGCTTCAATATGTGTGGTTATGCCGCTCCCAAAATTGATACTGTAAGAATCGGTATTGTGGGGCTGGGTATGCGCGGAAGCGGCGCGGTGGAAAGGCTAAGCTATATTGAAGGGGCAGAAATAGTGGCGATTTGTGATAAATACAGCGATCGCGTTGCGGCAGCTCAAAACAAACTGCAAAAAATGGGCAGGCCAAAAGCCCGCGAATATGGCGGCAACGATGGATGGAAAGCCATGTGTGAGTACAAGGATATTGATCTTATTTATATCGTTACTCCGTGGGAACTCCACGCTCCCATTGCAATACGCGCTATGCAGTATGGCAAACACGCCGCCACCGAAGTAAATGCAGGAATGACGCTCGACGAATGCTGGCAATTGGTAGAAACATCGGAGAAAACAAAAAAGCATTGCATGATGCTTGAAAATTGCTGCTACGATTTTTTTGAACTGCTCACGCTGAATATGGTTAGAAACGGCATGTTTGGTGAATTGGTACATGCCGAAGGAGCATATATACACGATTTAAGTACCGATTACCTTTTCAACAAAAAAGCATATGCCGATATGTGGCGCCTGCGCGAAAATGCAAAGCGTAACGGCAATCTATATCCTACACATGGCCTTGGCCCTATTGCTCAATGCATGAATATTAACCGCGGCGATAAAATGGATCACCTGGTATCGATGAGTACCCGCGATTTTAGTCTTGGCCCTTTAGCAAAAGAGAAAGCCGCCTCAGATCCTTTCTTTAGTGAGTTTGCAGACAAACCTTACCGGGGTAATATGAATACCACCATCATCAAAACAAACAAGGGCAAAACGATGATGCTGCAACACGATGTATCAACACCACGCCCCTATTCGCGTATTCATCTTCTCAGTGGTACAAAAGCAGTAGCACAAAAATGGCCCGGGCCGGAAAGAATTGGCTTTGGTCACAGCTGGATTAAAAAAGAAGAACTGGATAAGTTGTACGAGCAATATTCACCTCCTATCGTAAAACATATTGGAGCGATTGCCAAAGAAGTGGGTGGCCACGGTGGAATGGATTTTATTATGGACTGGCGCCTGATTGATTGCCTGAGAAATGGTTTGCCCCTCGACCAGGATGTGTATGATGCCGCTTCCTGGAGTTCCATCATACCGCTTACGCAACAATCGGTTAATAACAAATCCAGGACGGTGGATATTCCCGATTTCACCCGCGGTGCCTGGAAAACCAATAAACCTCACGACCTTACTTTAAATGGTGGAGGAACAACAACTGTCAGGAAATTGAACAGTTCAAAGTAAAAATTCAGAATTAAAAGATATTGGTTTAGTGTTGGACTGGGTGAGTATAGAGGAAAATGGTTTTATCCAAGTCAAAATGATACCAGGTCGTTTATCTTTTAAGGAATCGACGCTACATACCGAGAATTGTTTTGCATTCTTCTAGCAAGCTGTGGCTTATAACCGGGTTGTTCTTTAGTGCCTCCCTGATTAATTGCTTTCCCTTTCCCGTGTTGCCGCTTTTCACAAAGAGAAGCCCCGCATGGCAGAGCAATTCCGGGTTTCTGCAGCCGGTGCTCATGGCTTTTTCCATAAAAGGAATCGCTTGCTGGTATAAACCCTGTTGATAATAAACCAGCGCCACCGTTTCATTCACTTCAATATTGGCGGGGCGACGCCTGTATTCCTTTAACACATATTCCAGCGCTTGCTGGTAATCACCAACTCCCATCAGGGCATGCGCCATTTCATGATCTTCGTTCTGGCCCAAAGATGCTTCAGAATTACCGGCAATTGCTTTCATATAGTTCAATATATCCTTTGCTATTTTATCAGCCATTTCTTTTCGCCCCAGCATCTCCTGCATTTCTGCAATGCCTTCTTTGAACCCATGATCGGTTAACAAAGAATCTGCCCCTTGGTAAAGATTCAAAGCAGTTTTATAGTCCCTATTATGTGCTTCAATCCTCGCCATTCCCGCCAGGGCATAAGGATAAGGCTGCCTGTTTTCATTTGCTATCGAGTAGTGTAAGTTGGCATCGCTCACTTTTCCCAACTGCTCGTATAAATGTCCCAATCTCACCCGGCACCATTCGGTATTTTCATCACCCGGCACACCGGCATCTACGGCAAGTTTCATGGCAGCTACAGCACCATCCAGGTCTCCATGTATTTCCCGCAGATAAGATATCCTTGCATAAGATCTGATATCGGGTCGTATGGAAATCATTTGTTCAGCAGCCACCACTGCATCTTCATATCTCCCCAATTCCACCAATGCATCCACCAGCAATCCGTATACATAAGCGTTGAGAGGATATTGTTTTTGTAAATTCTCCGCAATTTCAAGCGCCTGTTCAAATTGGTGTTGCGATAAAAGTATCGTAGCTTTAAAACTACGTGCCTCAAAATTGACTGCATCAATTTCAAGTACCCTGTCTATGCAGTTTAATGCGGCCTCGTTGTAATAAGAAAAATTTCCCGTGTTCCTCGCTTCCTGCAGATAAAGCGCAATCATTGCCAGCAAAGATTTTTTATCGGATGGATTTGACCGGAGATTCTTTGTTAATACCGCAGCATTGTTCTGAATCATCGCCCATTCTGCTGTATAAGTAAGCGCTTTTTTTCGCGGCAGCATTTCAGACAAGTCCCGATTTTTTTTATCTCCCTTTTGCTCACAGGAAATAAAAGAAGCCGTAATTGCCAGAACAACATGAAGAAGTATGATACGCATCGAATGATTATTAAAGATGAGAAATCAGTTAAGTAAGGCACAGGGTCATTTATTGATAACCCCGTGCCTGTCAAACACACAACTACTCACTATTACAATTAATCAACATCGCCTCAATTCTTCGCTATTTTAAGAACCTGCTTAGCTTCCCCATTTTTTATCGCGGTGATGATATAAGAACCTTTGGCGAGTTCATTGTTATCCCATTGAATGGTATAGGTACCGGGCTGATGTTTCTTGTCGACCAGGGTTTTGATCATTCTTCCCTGCGAATCGTACACTACCAATCTTATTTGAGAAGTTTGGTCAACGCTATACCGGATGGTACTGCTGTTCACGGTTGGATTCGGAAATGCACTCAGGTTCATTTCGGGGCTTGCCAATCCAAGGCCGCTTGAAGGAAGTTTGCCCATTGGTACTTCTCCCACAATGGCATTGTTGTTTTTTGTACTGCCCGATTCAGTTCCGCAATCACAATTATGCGTACCCGGCCATGGCGATGCCACATAGGGGAAAGAAGATTTTAGGGGTGCGTCGTTGGAAGTAACACCCGCATCGTATGTCAACACATCCAGCAAATCCTGTGTTACGGGATTGGTTCCGTTAAAATCGTCGTACCACAATCCAATTGCTGCCAGGGCAATTCCGCTTACGGCCTGTAATTCGATACGAACAATATCATCTTCCAGTCTTCTTCCATTCGGAAATCCATCCATATTCGGGATGAATTGAAGATTGGCACTTTGATTATAGGCCGGATCAGTCAGACCAAGCACAGCTGCCTGTACAATACCCAGGTTACTGAACCGTGCATCGTTTCGGGGAGTAGGAGGAACGGCCATATTTAACCGAAGCATATCTCCCCCATTTGGCAGAAAATTGTTTATGAAAGGTTTTCCTGCAGCCAGTGGATTTCCTCCCTTACCTGTTGCCAACTGGTAAGGACGTACATTAGGAACGCCGGTATTGAATATTGGCCAAAGGTCAACCGAGCGCGGTGAATTTTTTGCAGGTAGTAATAGTTTTCCAAATGCAGCATCATCGAGCGCTGTTCCGGCCAGGGCAGGATTGCCCTTCAGTCCAAACAAACCGTTTTGTCCGTTCCCAAATCCAAATTGCCCGAGCGAGTTTTTCTGAATTCGCAATGGTTTCAACGCGGGAACAGCAGCACCAAACTGTGCATCGTCCATATACAAACCCAGCTCCGGATTGTAGAAATAGTTTCCGAATATTTTCAGTTTAGAAAGATCTTCGTAAGGAGTGAGTGAGTTCCAGTAATCCTTCATACCAATCGGAACAATTACTTCATTCGTGAGCGGCATTCCCAATCTTGATACTTGTACCCAGGGACCAAAATGTCCTTGCTCTCCTTTATAAGTATCCAACACCCGAATCTTGGGACGGCTGGCAGAAGCCCACACGCCAATTACATAATCGGGATCGAGGATATTTTTCGCTTTTGAAACGGGCTTATTATCCTTTTGCAATGCTGCAATATCAATTTGCATGGCAATTACCGATACGTTCAGGCATTTCAATCCATCAATTGATTTGGTACCGGTAGTTCGGGGTGCATCGCCCAGGTCAAAAATTCCACCCAGATCAACAAAGAAAGGATCGTCGGCAGTACCACAAAACACTTTCTCACCGGTGGATGCAGTTTTGATGGAACTTTGAATTAATGATTCATAGCTCGGCGCGTTCAATCCCACGGGAGAACTTATCGAACGCGGACCGATATTGGGAGGAGGAACAGTTCCGTTCCGGATAATGGTCGTAAAATTCTTGCAGCCATCTGTACTTTTTTCCAATTGGTAGGTTGTTTTGAGATTCTGCTTTCCCAGGCGGATATTGAAGAAAGTAGAGGGATCTTCATTTTTTTGTTTGAAGGTGAACCGATACGTGATATCGTCGCCCTGGGTATTCACATCGTTGTCGATATGGATTTCGTAACGGATGTTTTCGCCGAATGAATAATAATTGGGTCCGCCTTGCGGCAACTGGCCGGGAACATAACTGGCGATGATGGTGATCTTGTTGGGGTCGTCCGGACTTCGAAATGCGTAGAGATCCGTATTGTCGGCCAACGGATCATTAGAAATCAAGGGTGCTTCGCGATGGCTGGACGCAAAAACACCGAAGGGAAACACATGGATGAGCATAGTCACCAGCATGACGGATGCATACAGTTTTCGTTTCATAAATGATTATTGTTTAATGGTGAAGAAACAGCAGGTTACGCTGTATGTGTTACCCATAAAACCAAGAGATGCTGCATGGAGCTTTTTTCAAAAGGTGGGACCGATGACGTCTGGCTTATATGTACGAGATGTATAAACTGTTAGATTTTTTATAAAAAAAATCACGGCAATTTGCCGTGATTCCTTTGGTATTTATAGTATCGGTAAATCAGTTATTAAACTTCACTACTTCAAAATCGGCGCCTTTTACATTCTTGAGTGTTCGCAACTCATCGTTGTTCCAGCGTTCGTCGGGCGCGCCGGTGATGTATAAATTAGAGCCAATATCGGCAAGAATGATTCCGTATTTTTTCATGGCGGTTAATATCACCTGTACTTTCGGAGGATAAGTGCTGATGTCGAAACTCTTTTTCAAACGGAGGCGGGCGCCAAAAGGCAAACCATATTGACCGCCTGTTCCATTTACTTTATGGCGGGCGGGATAGATATAAGCCGGCTTCACCAAACTCTTTACCAGGGTGAAGCGAATTGCGTGATCGATAACTCCACTCGCCACTTCCTCATATCGAACGAGCCCGGGAAATATGGGAAGCCCTGCCGCGTCGGCCGAGGTCCATCCCTCTGTACGAAGATTGTTCGATTGCAAATCGAATACGGCGCCCGAGGAAGCCTGCCAGCTTCCACCACTTACACTGGCATTGTACAACTCGTATAATTTCTTATTTTCTATATCTACAGCAATTACGTGCGCATCACCGTTTCCATTTCCTTCAATAGGCGCATTAAGGGGAATAGGGAAAGGACCGGGATCGCTTTCATCGCCGTAATTATCGTCGTAAGAATTTGCCCGGTATACAATGGGAACTTTGCTTTGCAAACCGCAAACAACTACATAAGGAATCCCGATGGGCGCGCCCTCCCAGGTACCGCTTCCAAAATCGTTGTGCAGTCCTGTAGCGGCAAATTGTGCAATAATCCCATCGTTATAAGGATCGATTGGTAATTGTGATATATCGGTATTCCAGGGATTATCTGCAGGAAAAATGGAAATCTTCTCGGCATCTGCCTTCGAGGCCGTGCAGTTTTTTGTGCCCGGTTCCTCTTCCTTTGGGCTTTGTTCTTTTTTACACGACGTAACAGAGAACAGCAACCAAAAGAAAAAAAGTATCAGCAGCAGGTTGATAAAGAAATTGCCAGCAATGGTTCTTCTCATAGTACGGGATTTAATAATAAAAAGGGCGAATGGCTACCCATTCACCCTAAAAAATGATGCCAAAGCTTTGTTGCAGAGATCGTAAAAATACTTTGCGAAGAAAGATTTTTACTGTGAAGCCAAAATGCCGAGCGGAATAATGGCGGATAGGGAAATGGCGAATGAGGGGATGGCCGATGGCGAATTCTTTATTATTGAATTTCCGAACAATATACAAGCTTCAAGCCGGCTAAAGACAAGCAACATCAGCATTCGCCATTCGCCATTCGCCATTCCCCAATTCGCCATTTGTCTTACTTACTCACTCCAATCACCGGCAAGGCTTTTTCCCGAATCAATTGGTTGAACTTCTGCACATCATCGCTCATAATTGTTTTCAACTTATCCAGTTGTTCATCGCACTGGGCGGCAAGTACCGAATAAACATCTTTTACCTGTTTGCTCGGCGCCATATTACCGCTGTTGGCCGCATCGAAAACGCCACTCAACTTATCGTTCAGCTTAATCGGGAAATTCAGCACATCCTGGCCACTCTTTGCCCTGGTTTGATACAAAGTTTCTTCAATGGCTGTAAGTTTTTTATTGATGCCATCGGCCATTTCTTTCACGTCTTTGGGACAATCCTTTCCCTGTTTGCTTACAAAATCATTAATCTGGCTACGCAATGAGCGTATATTTTTAATTCCCTTTTGTACTTCATTGAACTTACCCATTACCTGCTGCAGGAAATTGAATTGAGCTTCATAATCTTCCTGCGATATCTTGTAGTTGGGATCGGCGGCCACGGTAAAACTACCTTCAGCAGAATCCTTATCAATCTTGATTTTGTAATTGTATTCTCCCGGAGGAGCTATAATGCCCGAAGGTGTTCCGTTCCACAGAATCATTCCATCGATTGTTTCAGCACCGGGATATTGCAGGTTCCATACAAACTGGTTCATTCCCTTAGTCACATCCAGTTTATTCTCCTTTGAATCGGTGGAGAATGTTTTGATGGGCTTTTTATTCTTATCAAGAATCGTGAGCGATGCTTTGGAAGAATCTGTTACACCTGCTGCATAATAGTTAATTACCACTCCATTGGGTGGGTTCTCCCCGGCGTTTACCGGTGCACGGCGAAACGCGGCAAAGCGGCTATCCATTCCTGGTATTCTCCATGCGGGGGCAGAGCCAAAGAGATGAATATTCTTATTTGCTATTGCGGGATCGTATTGCTGAACCACCGAAAGATCATCAATCACCCAAAATGCCCGACCCTGTGTGGCTACTACGAGATCATTATTTTTAATAGTAAGATCTGTAATGGGTACTTCAGGAAGGTTCAATTGGAATCTTCTCCAGTTGGCTCCATCGTCATAGCTGATATACATGCCGTATTCGGTTCCTGCATACAGGAGGCCAGGCCTTTTCTTATCGGCCCGCAATGCACGGGTAAAATGAAGTTTGTTGATGCCATTTGTAATCAGCTTCCAGCTTTTGCCGTAGTCTTCAGTTTTATAAATATAAGGAGTGAAATCATCACTCTTGTATCGCGTTCCCACAATATACATCGATCCTTTTTTGAAAGGATCTGCTTCGATACAATTCCACATCATCCATTTAGGGCAGTCTTTCGGGGTAACATTCTCCCAGTTCTTACCACCATCTTTACTGACATGTACGAGGCCATCGTCGCTTCCGGTCCATAACAAATCCTTTTCGAGCGGGCTTTCGGCTGCTGTAAATATCGTGCAGTAATATTCTACAGAAGTATTGTCTTGTGTAATCGGCCCCCCACTGGAAGCCTGCTTCGATTTATCATTCGTAGTGAGATCGGGCGATATCTGTTCCCAGCTTGCCCCCTCGTTTTCGGTAACGAACAATGCATTACCGGCGCAGTATAAGCGCTTTGGGTTATGAGGTGAAAAGAAAATCGGGAAATTCCATTGAAAGCGATATTTCTGAGCATCGGCGCCTGCACCCATCGGGTTATCGGGCCAAACGCTGATGGCACGGTTTTCTCCTGTGCGATGATCCAATCTCGATAAATAACCTCCGTAGTTTCCACCATATACAATATCCGGGTTGGTAGGATCGGCTACCACATAACCGCTTTCACTACCCGCGGTAGGTTCCCAATCGCTGGTCGTGATAGCTGCTCCATAAGTACGGTGTTTGATGCGAATGGTTGAGTTATCCTGCTGTGCTCCCAATATGCGGTAGGGAAATGAATTGTCGGTTGATACCCGATAAATCTGCGCCGTTGGCTGATTTTCATAAGTGCTCCAGTTCTGGCCACCATCGAAACTGACCTGTGCACCGCCATCGTCGGCAACTACCATTCTTCTCGGATCTTCTGGATCAATCCATAAATCGTGATGATCTCCGTGCGGTGTGCGAATAGATTGAAATGTTCTTCCTCCATCGCGGCTCACCATAAAACCTACGTTAGGGCAATAAACGGTGTTTTCATTTTTCGGATCCACAAACACTTTTGTATAGTACCATGCGCGCTGGCGGATATTGTTATCGTTGCTCATGAGCGACCAGGTTTCGCCACCATCGTTGCTGGCATACAAGCCGCCATCTTTGTTTTCGATGATGGCATATATCTTATCTACGTTGGATGGGGCAATGGCAACACCGACAATACCCCAAACTCCCCTGGGCAATCCCTTTTTGGACGAGACATTGGTCCAGGTTTCTCCGCCATCTACGCTCTTCCATAAACCGCTTCCCTCGCCGCCGCTTTCCAAACTGTAAGGTGTGCGAATCAATCGCCAGGTGCCGGCATAAAAAACCGAAGGGTTGCCGGGCTCCATTACAAGATCCACCGCACCGGTTTGATTATTTACAAACAATGTTCTTTTCCATGTTTTACCTCCGTCGGTGGTTTTATACACTCCTCTTTCTTCATTAGGTCCGAATAAATGACCTATAACGGCAACCCATACCGTATTTGGGTCGCGCGGATGAATAACAATCCGAACGATATGCCTGCCATCTTTTAAACCAATATTTTTCCAGGTTCTTCCCCCGTCTTCGCTTCGCCACATTCCTTCCAGGCCTTCACTTACGTTGCCACGCATCGTGTTTTCGCCCTGGCCAACATAAATAATGTTCTCGTCGGATGGGGCAACTGCAATCGCGCCAATGGTGCTTCCGAAATACTTATCTGAAATATTTTTCCAGTTATTTCCTCCATCGGTGGTTTTCCATACACCACCACCGGTTGCACCGAAGTAAAACGTGTTCTTATTCTTATAACTGCCGGTGGCAGCCGCGCTTCTTCCCCCTCTCCAGGGACCAACAAGACGGTATTTTACTTTCGAAAAAAGGGTTGCATCGGCATTGGGTGCGGGAGCCGGCGCAGGTGAAGAAGCTTTACGCTGGGCCACTGTTACGAGGCAAATATTCGCCAACAAGCCCGCAAGCAAGAGTTTTCTCATAATCTATTTAGTTTGGATCGGGAATTTACGAACAAAATGTATTTCGATAACTGACAATTGATTTTCAAGGATAAATTTTTGAGAGGCAAGCCTGGTCCGAGTATTTTTACTCAATTCTCTGCCCGCGGCCAATCCGTTTTTAACCTCGGTAGCGTATATAAGTCCAAAAAAAGAGGATGATTGAATTTGATAAGCGGTCAAATTTTGACATTTTATTTGGTAACAAAATTGATTCCCGCTGCATCTAATAAATAGAAAGGTTCAGACAATTGGTAAAGAAGGTAACAACTAAACCCTAAGCCATGAAACAGCAAATACATATTGAGGCCGATTTCGATAAACCGGAATTGCTCAAATCGATGGTAGAAAAATTAGTTACGCGGCACACCGAAAAAAGCAGTGTTCGCAGGATTTCACCTCTCAAACATGAATCCCTGGATACTTCCTCTACAGAAGCTTATGTGAGCGGAACTATTTCGATGAGCGAAGGCAACAGTGATTTAAAGATTCATTTCGACAGTAGTTTTCTTTTTACCTGTATTAAAAGAAGCAATAGTCTTTACGAAGTGACATGGAGCGTATCTTTGTCTTAACCATACATCAGCAATGAAAAAGGGGATGCGTAGATACGACATCCCCTTTTATTTTGAAGAATATGCTGCAACTAGCGGCCTACTTTGTTTTCCAGTGTCGGCTTGTCGTCTTTCATAAGTCCCTCTTTCACCAGCGCATCTTTTACTTTATTGTAATACTTTGCCGTTAGCGTATTATTCGACTGCTCCGCTTTGGCTACTTCCTGTTTCAGCATTTCAGTTCTTTGCACCTGGAGGTTGCTGGGAGCTGCTTCCTGTCCGCATACAGCCATATACACATCGGTAATCCTTTCGCGTATTCTTTCTTCGTCGGCAAACAAGGATTTTTGTTTAGTAGCCAAACATTCGCTTCGCAGGTTTTCCAACTGAACATGGTATTCTTCCAATAATTTTTTCAGCTTTTTATTTCTGGTCTTATCCATGCTTTCCTTCAACACCTTTTGCTTGGCATTGATATCATCGACTGTTTTTGCGAGTTGTTCGTGAAGATTGAAAAGTTCCATTCCCAACTTGTGCTGCAACCGGCGATCTTCCATGGTAAAAGCCTTGTTCGCTTCGTTGTGCACGAGTTTAATGGCAGAAGGATATTCTTTATCGCCAATCTTTAATTTAACGGTATAATTACCCGGCATCACCATGGGGGCAAATAACGCAGCAAAATCTATTTTACTTCCTCCGCTGGCAACCTTTGGGGGCTTGGACCGAAGGTTCCAATAAACTTTATTGATTCCCTTTCGGTTACTGCCCGGCACCGATTGCACGAGCTTTCCCGCTTCGTCATAAATCTCTACTACTATTTTGCCGCTTGCAATTCTATCTTTCAAATAATACTGGATCGGGGGTATCGAGGGCGGGTTGCCGGTTCCCCATCCACCACTTGCGCCCAGCGAGCCTCCTCCAAAATTACCGGTGGTAAGTGCTATCGGCTCGTTTTCGAACAAGTGAACATCCTTCGCAGCAATATCGGCTCCCAGTTTACGCATCGGCGTTATATCGTCTACAATCATTATACCCCTGCCATGTGTTGCTAATACCAGGTCGTGCGTTACCGGATGAATTTGAATATCCCTTACCAACGCATAATCGGGTATCCTGTTCTTCATGCGAAACCACTTTTCGCCACCATCCACCGAAGCAAACAATCCCATTTCGGTTCCTATAAACAATAAGTTTTTGTTCACAAGATCTTCCTTTACCTTATGTGCAAAGCCGGTGAATTCTTCGCTTTTGAAAAGCACCCATGTTTTACCCATGTCGGTCGACTTTGCCACATAGGTTTTATGATCGCCATACATATGATTGTCGAAAGAAACATACACCGTATTCTTATCGAAATGCGAAGGCTCGATGCTGCTCACCCAGGTTTGCGACGGTACTCCGGCTGCGGGATAATTCTTCGCTACATTGTTCCAGGTTTTACCGCCATCGGTAGTGTATTGCACATTACCATCGTCGGTTCCCACCCAAACGATGTTTTCATCGATGGGAGATTCGGCAATGGTAAATATCGTACAGTGATTTTCTGCCGATGTATTGTCGGCGCTCAGGCCGCCACTGTTTTCCTGTTCCTGCTTTTTCTTATCGTTGGTGGTAAGATCGGGGGATATGCGGGTCCAGTTCCTGCCCTGGTCGGTAGATTTATATAAGTACTGCGCGCCTACATAGAGGTTCTTTTTTCCTGCCGATCCGGTGGCAATAGGTGTATTCCAGTTCCAGCGCAATTTTTCTTCGCCCAATACCTGTTGAGGTTTTATGCCAACAGCCTTAGTGGTTCGGGTATTGATCCGGTTTATATTACCGCCCTGCGATTCGGCATATACAATATCGGGATCGATATTATCGGGCACCACCCAAAAACCGTCGCCGCCGTTGATAGTTAACCAATGCGAGTTGTTTACTCCGCCCGGTGCAGCAGAAGGGGCGATCCAGCTTCCGTTATCCTGCAGGCCGCCCATTACGTTGTAGGGCTTTTTGTTATCAACGGCAACATGGTAGAATTGACCCACCGGCAGGTTATGTGCAAAAAACCAGGTGGCGCCTTTGTCGAGGCTATAATACACGCCTCCATCGGTACCAAGATAAAGCTGGTTAGTATTATTAGGATTGATCCAAAGTGCGTGGTGATCGGCATGCACGGCAACTCCATCGGAGGTGGCGTCGGCAAAAGAATAACCACCATCTACGGAATAAGAAAAACTATAGGCAGGGCGATAGATACGCTTCGGGTCTTTGGGATCGATCACAATGGTGCTGAAATAAAAAGGCCGAGCTACTACATTCAATACGGCACTTTGTTTTTTCCAGTTTTCGCCGCCATCGGATGAAATATACAAACCCGTTTCGTTCGATTCTACAATTGCCACTATATTGTTCGGTGCGCTGGGCGCAACAGCAAATGCAATACGTCCAAATGGTTTAGCAGGCAACCCGTTGCTTAATTCTTTCCAGGTTTTGCCTCCGTCTAAACTTTTATACATGCCGCTGCCTGTTCCACCCGAGTTGAAGAGATAAGGCAAACGCCTGAACTCCCAGGTAGAAGCATACACGATATTGGGATTTTGTGGATCCACGGCTACTTCGGCGCAGCCTGCTTTTTCACTGATGTATAAAATTTTTTCCCAGGTTTTCCCTGCATCCGTGCTTTTATATAAGCCGCGGTGTTTGCTATCGCACCAGAGCGGGCCCGGCGCTGCTACATATATTGTGCTTGAGTTTTTGGGATCGATAACAATGCGCGCTATGTGCTCGGTGCTGTCGAGCCCGATCTTTACCCAGTTGTCACCCGCATCTGTTGATTTATACAATCCATTTCCAATCGATACCGAGTTGCGCATATTGCTTTCACCGGTTCCGGCATAAATTACTTTCGGGTTTTGCTGATCGACAGCCAGGGCGCCGATCGATTGACAATACTTATCGAATATGGGCTTGAAAGAAGCGCCCGCATTGGTAGTTTTCCATATACCGCCCCCGGCAGTGCCGATATAAATTGTTTTTCCATCGGCATTCACTCCGTCAATGGCAGTAATACGCCCACTCATGGTACCGGGGCCGAGGTGCCGCGCCTCCATCATTCCAAAGGTGGCAGAGTTGATGGTTGTTTGCGCAAAAAGAGATGTGCTTGTAAAAATGCTTAACAGCAGGCAGAAAGAAACTCTCATAATAGTAAGGTTTGGTTGGCGCACAGTGCATAAAATAAAAACCCGGTGTTGTGCATACCGGGTTTTGTTCAATTACACCAATCGATTAGTTTATCTTGAAGATTTTCTCATCAACAGGTTTGTTCACTTCAATTTTCGAAACAGTCATATCACCCTGTCCGAAAGCGCCACCGATTGTATGTGGGAACACATAACCATCTTCTGTTTTCTTGTAATCGCCGAAGTTGATCGTCACTTCCATCTCTGCTCCATTTACAAAAGCTTTCCTGGTTTCGCGAATTACGTAGTAGTTTTTAGAGTCAATAAAATAGGTGCGCTCTTTACCGCCACTGGTAGTCACCTTCACCTTGAATACTTCCGTGCCATCAACATCTTCTTTACCTACCAATTCCGCTTTGTGACCTTTTTCTTTGTAGTTGAACAGGTTTCCCTGGGCATCCAACTGGTCTACCGCATCTTTTAACTGGTCGGCAGGAGTAGCCTCGGGTGCCGAATGACCCATGAAAGGGAAAAAGGTCCAGCCCGCATTGGGTGTAGTAATTACATAACCTTCCATACCCATTGCAGAAATATCAACCCGCTGGCCCACGTTGTGTACCAGTGTTTGTACCACGGGTATATCCATGCCCTGCACACTCAGGTTGGTTTCCATGCGAATGGTTTTAAGTGAAGCCAACTTTTCCTTTCCACCTATAGCTTCAATATGTTTATCTATAACCTCGTCTACTGTTTGTGCATTTACGGTGAATGCAAACAAAGAAGCCGCAGTAAAGAGGATAATACGCAAGTGTTTCATTGTTGAGGGAATTTTATGGTTTTTAATTTTTGTACTGAATTGAGTTGTTTAACCCGTAGATAACTATTCGGGCTTGTACAACTTTGCGTCTACCGGTTTGTTCACTTCCACCCTTTCGATAATAGTTTCCATGGTTGAACCGCCCATACCTGGTCTTTTGATGATCATCGGAAACAGGTAACCGTCTGCGTTCTTTTTATAATCGGCATAGTCTACTTTCACTTCTACTTCACCGCCGCCCTGGCGATTGCCGCCTCCGCCTCCGAACATTCCGCCACCCGGCATTCCTTTGGTGGAAGTGCGAATGATGTACCAATTCTTGTTATCGATAAAGTAGTTGATTACATTGCCCGACTTCAAGGTTATCTTAATATTATAAGCTTCTACGCCGTCAATTGTTTCTTTTCCTATCAATTCTACCTTGTGGCCCTTTGCCGAATAATCAACAAGCGGGCCGGCACAATCCATTTCCTGTTGCTGGTTCTTCAGGCGCTCGGCAGGTATGGCTTCGAAGGCGCCACCATTGCGCGGATTCGAAAACCAACCTTCTTTATCTGTAACAATAAAGGTAATGGAACCCATTCCAAAATCAATTTCCTGGCGGTACAATTTATCCTGTACTTTATAGGTTTTTGATGTTATTTCTGTTCCATTGGGCGCCACAGAAACACCTTCCATATACAGCGAACTCATCGATCGCAGTTTATCAATACCGCCCATGGCTTCTACATATTTGGCAATTACATCGTCTGCTGTTTGTGCAAATACTCCCAGGCCAACAAAAAGGGCGAAAAAGAGCAGGGCAGTTTTCTTCATTCTGTAGTTTTTTGGGACTTCAAATTTAGGGATGCGGGCCATCCTTTGTTTAGTTTTATCTTTAATTTTTGAAACTTATTCCGTACGCTTAGCTTCCTGTAAAACCCATCAGTCGCATGAATGTTCAAAAAATTACCGCTAACATAGTCGATATTTTCGGGCAAAAGGTTTTCCCGGCAACCCTGATAATTTTGGAGGGCAAAATAAACAGCATTGAGTCTCATGGCGCCACCGGCGAAATAAATCCCCAGTTACCCTTTTTGACCCCGGGTTTTATCGATGCCCATGTTCATATCGAAAGCTCCATGTTAATTCCTTCCGAGTTTGCAAAGCTGGCCGTTGTACATGGCACGGTAGCCACAGTGAGCGACCCCCACGAAATAGCCAACGTTTGTGGAATAGAGGGTGTTGAATTCATGATCCAAAACGGTAAAACCGTTCCTTTTAAGTTTTATTTCGGCGCCCCCAGTTGTGTGCCTGCCACTGTTTTCGAAACCGCCGGTGCCTCCCTCGATGCAAATGATGTAGAGATGCTGTTGCAGCGAGACGAGATCCACTATCTCAGCGAAATGATGAATTTTCCGGGAGTATTGTTCAACGACCCGGAGGTAATGCAGAAAATTGCCGCCGCAAAACGATCAGGAAAACCGGTAGATGGTCATGCCCCCGGCTTGCGCGGTAAGGAGGCCAGGCAATACATCGATGCAGGCATCAGTACCGATCATGAATGCTTCACCGAAGAAGAAGCAAGAGAGAAACTGGAACTTGGAATGAAAATTATTATTCGTGAAGGAAGCGCCGCAAAAAATTTTGAAGCGCTTATTGGTTTACTGGCAGAATATCCTGATCACATGATGTTCTGCAGCGACGACAAACACCCCGATAGCCTCGTAGCCGGCCATATCAATCGGCTTTGTGCAAGAGCTATTGCCAAAGGCCTCCCCCTGTTTCATGTTTTAAAAGCTGCCTGCGTAAATCCAGTTCTTCATTATAAACTCGATGTTGGATTATTACGCCCGGGCGATGCCGCCGATTTCGTAGTATTAAAAGACCTCCGAAAATTTGAAATTTTACAAACTTATATCGACGGTAAACTCGTTGCGGAAAATGGAAAGACACTGATTAAATCGATCAAACCGGGCGAAAAGAGGAATGCAGCGATTAATAATTTCTCGTGCTCACCAAAACAAACAAGTGATTTTGTTTTCGAAACTCCTCATCTGAATTCAGCCAACGGGCACAACACCCAGAAAAGTATAACTATCCCCGTAATCGAAGCCCTCGATGGCCAACTCATCACGAACAGGATTGAATTATCAGTTGATGCAGACAAAAAAATAGTTTCTGATACCAAAAGCGATATATTAAAAATAGCCGTCATAAACAGGTATTCAGACGCCGTGATGGCAAAGGCCCTAATAAAAAATTTTGGATTGAAGAAGGGTGCCATTGCATCTTCGGTGGCGCACGACAGTCATAATATTGTAGTGGTAGGTGTGGATGACGAAACTATGTGCAGGGCGGTGAATTTAATTATTGGGGAGAAAGGAGGAATTAGCTGTGTAAGTGCAGAGGCAGAAATGGTTTTGCCTTTACCGGTAGCAGGATTGATGAGTGAGGAAGACGGGTACAAAATTGCTGAAGCCTACACCAATATCGATGCTATGGCAAAATCGTTAGGCTCTTCGCTATCGGCGCCATTTATGACCTTATCATTTATGGCTTTGCTGGTAATTCCCCATCTTAAATTAAGCGATAAGGGGCTTTTTGATGGCAATGCCTTTAAATTTGTGTACCAAACGTAAATTGGCTTACTAGAAGAACTATATTTGAAAATGATTTTACTAACTGCCTCGTCCGTATAACCCAAGTATGACAAATACCAGCAAACAATTTTCAGACGCAGCCGGTCCATTATTTGCCCTCATCAACTCGGTTCACCCGGTAAGCGATGCTGCTATGCAATACGTTCGCGAAAAAATTGAGTTGACGCAAATATCCAAGGGAACGCTGCTGGTAAGCGCGGGCCAGTATTGCGATCAGCTTTATTTTGTAAACAAAGGAGTATTGCGTGGCTATGTAAAAATGGATAATAAAGATATCACCACCTGGATCACGGCAGAAAACGAATTGGTAACTTCTATTTCCAGTTATTACCAGCAAATACCTTCTATCGAAAACATAGAGGCGCTCGAGGACTGCATACTGGCTTCTATTCACCGCGATGATATGAATTACATGTATAAAAACTTCCCGGAGGTTAACATTGTGGTTCGCGTCATTCTTGAAAAGTATTACCAGGATGCCGAGGAACGCGCCTATATATGCCGCCTTACCGATGCCACAGCCAAATATCACCGCTTCATCAATACCAAAAGTCACCTCCTCAATAGAATTCCCCTGAAGTATATCGCCTCTTACCTGGGCATGACGCTTGAAACACTCAGCCGAATCAGAAGCCGGCTTTCGCAGCGGGGGTGAGTTGGGGTTTGTGGATTTAAGAGTTTAAAGGTTTAAGAGTTTAAGGTTGCTTATGTTTCATCAGGCTCTATAAATTGAAGCAACCCTGAGACCTTTAAACTCTTAAACCCTCAAACCCCTGCACTTTTCACCGACTTTCTTCGTCCATTTACCGGCTTTTCATTTGTTACTACCTATATCTGGTTGTTTCGGCAGCGGAGAAGGGATAGTTTTGATTAAAATTCAGAAAACGATGAATCCAAATGATAGCTGGCGCGAGCGCAGGGAATATCGCAAAAGTTGCCTCGGATCGGGCAAGAACAATATTGGCGCCGGGCTGATTATTTTGCTGATTGGGGCCGCCCTGCTGGCGCGGGAAGTAGGCTTCCCCTTCCCGGGATGGTTTTTTACCTGGCCCATGATACTGGTTGCAATTGGAATATTCATAGGAGTCAGCAATCGCTTCCGCGATTTTGGCTGGCTGATTGTATCGGGCATAGGCTTCTTTTTTCTTGCTGATGATATTTGGCCCGATTTCTCGTTCCGCAATTTCCTCTTCCCCATCATTTTTATTGCAATCGGGCTGATGATAATATTCAAACCCCGCAGTAGTTCGCAATGGTGGAAAGGCGATCGAAAAAAAGAATCGGATAGCGCGATGGAAGACGCAGATGCAGAATATTTTTCGGAAGGAGAAACCGTCAAAGCCGATGTACTGGATGTGGCGGCTATATTCGGCGCCGTAAAAAAGAACATCGTTTCAAAAGACTTTCGCGGCGGTGAAATTGTGAGTGTATTTGGCGGGGCCGATATCAATCTTTCCCAAGCCGATTTCAAGCGCCCGCAAATCGTGATTGAGTCCGTAAATATTTTCGGGGGCGCAAAGCTGATCATTCCCGCCAACTGGCAAATACGATCCGAAGCCGTTGCCATTTTTGGTGGCATCGAAGACAAACGTTCCCAGGTCATTCCATCTGAACCTGAAAAAATACTGGTGCTGCAGGGTTTCGTGATGTTTGGAGGAATTGAAATAAAAAGTTTCTGATAAACCTTTCCTGAAATAAACAAAACGCACTGTTATGAACTGGTATCTTGCCAAAATAGTATTTCGTATCCTTTGCGGCGAAGGAGATCATACCGCGCAATTCGACGAACAATTAAGATTGATATCAGCCTCCAACGAAGAAGAAGCTTTTACAAAAGCCCAAACGCTTGGTCAAAGGGAAGAAGATTGTTTTTTAAATATCAAACAGCAAACAGTGTGCTGGCAGTTTGTGAATGTATCGGAATTGTATCGCCTGTCGGAACTGATCGATGGCGCCGAGTTGTACTCCACCATCCGCGAAACAGACTACCCCGAACATTTCGAAGACATGACACATAAACGGGCCGCACATATCTGCCAAAAAACAACACACCAATTGCTACAGCTTTTATAAGAAATTAAACGTGTCAACTTCACCATTAACCACCACCAAAAACAAGCTGATTTTCGCTATCAGTTGGATCATCTGGTCGGCCATGCATTTCAAAATGCTTCACTACAATTTTGAATTGAATTGGCAACTTGCCCTGGTGGATACAGTTCTTTCTAACGGTGTACTGGCAGCGCTTTGTATACTGGTGATGATTAACCTCCGTTTTTACAATCCGCGAAAAGGGAAATTCATGCACCTGCTGGTACTGTGCCTCGCCGCCAGCGGTCTCTGGAGCGGAGCCATCCGCATCGGTTTGTTATTGTTGTTTGCAGATAACGAAACCTATTTATCCTTCCTCGATCGCTCCGTACCGGTGCGCTTCGATATTGCCTTCCTGATCGTTGGCTGTTGCGCCTTAACCAGTACCATCTGGTATAACCAGGAAGAACAAAAAGAAAATGAACAACGCAAGGCAGACGCAGAAAAAATGGCGAGAGAAGCAGAATTGTTCAAACTGCGGCAACAACTGCAACCTCATTTCCTGTTCAATAGCCTGAATTCAATCAGCGCCCTGGCAGCCACTCAACCGCAGCAGGCAAGAAAGATGATACAGCAATTGTCGGATTTCCTGCGCGGCACGCTTAAGAAGGAAGACCAGCAACAAATTGACTGGAAAGAAGAATTACAATACCTCAATCTTTACCTCGAAATTGAAAAGGTAAGATTTGGTCACAGACTATCCACCGAAATCAGCAGCGCTCCCGAAACTGAGAACATGCGACTTCCTTCGATGTTGCTGCAACCGTTGGTAGAAAATGCCATCAAGTTTGGTTTGTACGATACTACCGACGCCATTACCATAGCGGTAAACGCGTTTGCAGAAAACAACTATCTTGTAGTAACCGTTAAAAATCCGTACGACGAAGAAACATCAAGGCCAGGCCGGGGCACCGGGTTTGGATTAAGTTCTGTACAAAGAAGGCTATACCTCCTTTATGCCCGCAACGACCTGTTAACGACAAGTGCAGCCAATAATATTTTTACAACTACGATAAAAATACCACAGGTATGATAAAAGCATTGATTATTGACGACGAGCCGCTGGCGCGAATGATTGTAAAAGAATACCTGCAATCCCACAAAAACATTGAAGTAATCCAGGAATGCAACGATGGGTTCGAAGGAGTAAAAGCCATCCAACAGCATGAACCGGATCTTATATTTCTCGATATCCAGATGCCCAAAATCAATGGCTTCGAAATGCTGGAATTGGTGGATCAGCCCCCCGCGGTAATTTTTACCACTGCCTTCGATGAATTCGCCATAAAAGCCTTCGAAAGTCATGCGGTTGATTACCTGTTAAAACCCTTTAGCCAGGAAAGATTCGATAAAGCCATCCAGAAAATGCTGGATCAACTGGCCACAACATCCGCAGTAAAAACAAGCGAAGCCCTGCTGGAGACAGCCGCACAAACTCCGGCACAAAGCGCCCGCATTGTAGTAAAAAACGGGAGTAAGATCAAGATTATACCGATAGAAGAAGTGTACTATCTCGAGGCGGCCGACGACTATGTAAAGATTCATACACGCGACGGTGCATTTCTTAAAAACAAAACCATGTCGCATTTCGAACAAACATTGGACAAGAATCTCTTTGTTCGAACCCATCGTTCCTGTATTGTGAACATCCAGCAAATCACACGTATCGATCCTTACGAAAAAGATGGACATGTAGCATTGCTCAAATGCGGGGCCAGGGTGAGCGTGAGTAAAACGGGATATGCCAGGTTGAAGGAAGTATTGGGGATATAGAAGGAGTAAGGTTGCGGGGGCAGAAAAGGGGGGAGTGGTGAGTGGTGAGTCGTCAATCGTGAATCGTGAGTCGTGAGTGGGCTGCTGAGATGGGGAGATTGTTTTATTTTTTGGGGTGTAACGCGTATCGACTTGCACCTCCCGATTCCAGACTCACGATTGACGACTCACGATTCCCGATCCAACACCTCCACTGTTTTTTGATAATAACTTTCCGCCTGGCTCCAGCTATCTCCAATTGCTACCAATCCAAGTTTTCCGAATTGCGATAAAGCACCGATCAGGTGAAACATTACGCCCTGCTGCGTGGCGCCATTGTACAAGAGATTGTTTTGAATTGCTATATCTACCAAATCGTGCGGCGTGAGTCCCTTATACTTGCTGTTTTGAAGATTGTCGGTAGTAAAGTAAAATCTCGGTTGATGATTGGCGGTATAATAAATGCCTGTATCGGCCTGGTAATGGCCATCGGTCAAAAATTGCAGCATAAGATAAGGATGCGTTGTTCCTCCCTTACGCAGGTTAATCTCCAACGCATAATGCTTCCATCCGGTTTCATTTTTTATGGAAAGAAAATCGATTCCAAATCTTCCGATAACTCCTTTCTGCTGCAAGGCTTGTGCAACACACATGGCCATGCCCCCAATTTCTACTGCATAATCCTGCGAGGCCGGAAAATAAGCTCCCATAAAAACCTGGCCGCTTTCACCCGATAACAACTGATCGTGGGTCGATAGGATATCGCATTTACCTAACGGGTTGATGCGGCATTGAACCGAAGGAGATTTTTTATTAACTCCTTCTATAAATTCTTCTACAATGCCTCCCATCGAAACAAATTTCTCTACAAATTCATCATACAATAAATCCTTTGCTACTATTTTCAACTGCGAACGCAGTGCTGCCTTGATGGAAGCCTTTAGTTTTCCCGCCGATAAAGATGATTCGTAGTTGAATATCGCATTTCCTTCGCCCGAAAATCCTTCGTTCATCTTTACGACGGCCTTTCGCAGCGAAGGGTTCTTTTGTTTCAATAGTAAAACAGCCTCCACAATATCATCTTCGGTTTGCAGGTCTTCGTAACCATCGGGGGTATGCAATCCGCATGTTTTGAAAAGTTTACGGCTATTGCTTTTATTACCCAGGGGGTATAAATCGGGATCGCATCCATAAACAGGTATCTGCAGTTGAACGGCCAGCGACCGTTCGAGCGGAGTGATATTAAAACAGGTTAAATGTGCGAGGTGATCGAAGGGAATACTGTTTCGAATGCGCTGAATCAAACGCGGCCGCTCAAGTATTTTTTCGGTGAGCGGGCGGGGTGAACTGTCGTAGCAACTCAGCAGGGTAAGTCGTTGCCGGGCATGATGGGCCGAAACCCCGGGTAAAAGATGGAGGTAATAATCAATAATCACCGGGTCGATGGTATTGCTGGTAACATAAATAACATGAGTGCGCGGCATGCGCAACAGCAATAGCAAGCACAGCATTCTCTCTTCATAGTGAACGATACCATCAATTTTAGAAAGAATCTGCTGGTCGAGGGTGAAACTGGGTACTATTACCACGGTTTTTGGAGCCAGCTTGTCGGGAAATACGCTTTCGAATTGTGCGGCGAAATTTGCCTGTAGTTTTTTAAAGAGTACAATTTCTGCCTCTTCTGCCGGAGGCAGGTTGCGGCTGGTATAAAAAGCATGATGCAGATGCTTCTCCTGGTATACATCCGGCATAGGCATAATTGACCCTTCAAGATATACAAGCCGGTATCTAAATTGCCTGAGCGTTGAGAACCTGAATCCTGATTTTTGTCAGTCTTGCTTAGATTTTCTGAATTGTTGCAGCCAGTTACCCAGCGCATGAAACTTACCGTATAAACTGTAACCGAAAGTTAAAAAGTCTGAAGCTCCAACCTGTTCTTTCAACTCTTTCTGCATAAAAACGCATACCCGTCTATCCACCATTTCCCCAGCCACCATTCGCCATCTCTTCATTCGCAATTCGCCATCCGCCATTCAAAACTCGCCACCCCTAAGCCTCCTGCCCTATCCACACCGCCCCGCCAATGCTATCTCTTTTTGCCCCGGTAACCGATGCGAGCACATTATTGTTTTCGCGCCAGCGCAAAACTCCAATCAGCGCCATTACGATGGCTTCTTTATAATCTACCAGTTCTTTTTCGGGAACCACCACTTCAACATTCAACTCGTTAAGCGATTTACTCAACAGGTCGACCAGGAAATTATTATGGGCGCCACCGCCGGTTACCAATAATCGGTTAGTCGATGGAGTAAGTGCGGGGCCCTGTGAAACGGCTTTTTTGATTTGAAAAACGATATGCTCGGTATAGGTTCGGATAGCATCAACAATACTGCATCCCTTTTTCATTATGAGAGGATATACCAATGCAGTACCAAAATCGTTTGCCAGCGATTTTGGGTAAGGCTGATGATAATAGTCAAGTGCATTCAACTGTTCGAGTAATTCCGTGTCCACCGTTCCCGAGGCTGCCAGTTTTCCTCCCTCGTCGTATTCCTTACCAAGCTGGTTGGCCAGCATATTGAGCACACGATTGGCCGGACAGATGTCGAAGGCAATATAATTATCCGGGTTATTGAAGGAGATATTGGCAATTCCGCCGAGATTCAATAACAACTGGTACTCGCCCATCAAGAGTTTTTCTCCAATCGGTACGATAGGCGCTCCTTGTCCGCCGAGAGCAATATCCATAGCCCGGAGATCACTTACTACATTAATGCCCGTTGCTGCCGCAATGGCTGCGCCATCGCCCAATTGTGCAGTCATGCGTTGTGCGGGTACATGAAAGCTGGTATGCCCATGCGAAGCGATTAACTGAACCTGGTATTGCAGGCCGAATTCTTCCACAAAACGATTCACCTGTGTCCCGATATAATGCCCGTACTCCGTATGCAGCAATTGATAATCCAATGCCGATAAACGGGTGGCATTTTTAAGCTTTTCTACCCAGTTATCGGGATAGCTGTAGCAGGCGCTTGCCTTCACCGAATAAATCCATTTGCCCGAAGTTTCGTGAAACTCCACGAATGCCATATCCAGCCCGTCTAAAGAACTGCCACTCATTAATCCCAAAGCCCGGTAAACCATATTGTATTTAATTTCAGATTATAGATTTCAGGGTATAGATTTGTGGGCAAAGTTCTGGCTTGCCTTCCAAAAACCAAAACGGATCACATGGTTATCAACTTAAGCGAGAAATACTCCCTGCTCAACGACTGGATTGCTGAAATGCGCGATGTGGAGATTCAGAAGGACCGCATGCGGTTTCGCCGTAACCTCGAGCGAATTGGCGAGGTGGCTGCATTGGAAATAAGCAGGCAGATGGAAACAGTATCAAAAGAGGTGCAAACCCCTTTGGGTATTTCCGTTACAAGCGTATTGAAAGACCAGCCGGTATTAGCAACGATATTGAGGGCAGGTTTACCGCTTCACCAGGGATTGTTGAACTATTTCGATAAAGCCGATAATGCATTTATATCTGCATATCGCAAACACAATCGTGATGGCTCTTTTGAGATCAGCCTCGATTATATTTCCTGTCCCGACCTCGAAAACCGGGTGGTCATCGTGTCTGACCCCATGCTGGCCACCGGGTCATCGCTGGTAAAAACGATACATTATTTGAGAGAGGAAGGGAAACCTTCACATATCCATGTTGTTGTCGCCATTGCCTGCACTGTTGGAATTGAATACGTGCAAAGAGAAGAACCTCACGCTACTATCTGGTGCGGGGCCATCGATGAGGAACTGACCGCCAAGGGATATATTGTTCCCGGGCTGGGAGATGCCGGCGATCTTGCTTTTGGCGCCAAGACCCAGATGTAGAAACCTTGCTGTTAATTTCGGCGTATTGACCGAAAAAGGCGATTTTTCACTAGACCGCTTCAGCATTTTTTGTATTTTGCTTGTCATATTAGTATTACACTTTACCGTGGATGAGGAAACTTAACCTGATAATATTATACAGCCTGTTGCTTACTGCCGCAAAAGCCCAGGATCCTAATTTTTCCCAATTTTTTGTTTCGCCGCTTACCCTTAACCCGGCTCTGACAGGGAAATTCAACGGGGATTTTCGCATTGCAGGCAACTACCGCGATCAATGGCCTTCTATCAGCAAGGCATTTATCACTTCTACCGTGTCTTTCGACCTGCCGATTCTTCGCGCCAGTATTTCGGAATTGGATACCTGGGGCGTAGGAGTTTTGGCAATGACCGACAAAACTGCCAATGGAATTCTTTCCACCAACCTTATTTCCATCACTACGGCCTATCACAAGGGTTTGGATGAGGATGGGTTGCACCAGTTGGGAATAGGTTTCCAGGCAACTTACAATACCAAGCGACTCGATGGTACAAAGCTCAACTTTGAAGATGAGTTGGACCAGTTTGGAGGATGGACCATTCCGAGCGGTGAGCCCATAAATGACCGGATGCTTAACCTCGATTATTTTGACGTGAGCGCCGGCATTTTGTACAATGGATCCACCGATGGTTACAATAATTTTTACCTGGGCGCATCGGCATATCACCTGAATAAGCCAAGAGAATCTTTCACCGGAGATATTTTTTATACGCTTAACCAGCGTTACACCATTCATGCGGGTGGTGCAATTCCTATCGGCGATGCAACGCGCACCGTTTACCTGAGTTCGCTGTATAGCCACCAGGCAGGCGCCAATAATATTGTATTGGGTGGTGCCATGGGTTTTGCGTTGAATGACGAGCCCGACAACCCCTCTAATTTTTTTGCAGGAGTTTGGACGCGTTTCAACAATGTAAACGATGCGATCATCCCCTATCTTGGTTTGGAATTTAACGGGTTTCGCTTAGGTGCTTCGTACGATGTAAACATTTCGAGTCTTAAAACCGCCTCACAAAGTCGGGGTGGGCTGGAAGTATCGCTCATCTTCATCAAGCGTCCTCCGGGTTCGAGGGGAATACCTTGCCCGAGATTCTAAGGAAAGTAGTATAGGAGTAAAGAACCAAGAACTATCGATTAGAAAGTACCTGATAAAAAAATTTTGACCTCATACACAGAGCTCCCGGCCGCGGGAGCTTTTGTTTTGAGCTCAATTCTGCTTTTTGTTTGGCCGGCAAATATGATTTGACAGGAATACCTTTTGACCTTTGATTTTTTAACTGCCTTTTTTTGAAGAATTACTCACAAAAACCTTTGCCATTCGTATTGACTTCATTCAATCCATCCGCCTTGACTGAATTTCCCGTTACAAAAAACAAAGCCCCGGTCACGAGGACCGGGGCTGATAATTCACCAAACCAAGAGAAAATAGTTATTAATAACCGGGGTTTTGCGTAATTATTCCTTCCGTTGCATCAATCTCTCTTTGAGGAATCGGGAATACCAGGAAGTCATTATCCCAGGCGAGGCTTCCAGTGGTTCCTTTCAACCTCTTGATATCGTGAATGCGAACTCCTTCAAAAGCAAGTTCAAAAATGCGCTCTTGCAATACATCATTCAAGGTAGGTGCTATGAACGATGGAAGGTTTGTTCTCACCGGATTGCGTATTTGTGCCAGGTCAGCTGCAGGTGTTGCTCCAACTGTAGAGCCTAACCGAATATTACATTCAGCCCTGATGAGGAACATTTCGGCTATCCGAATAATGGGAAGGTTTTGACTAAAAGACTTCCACTTGCCGCAATAGTTATTAAAAATACCGTTTGCGGGGTTTGCCGGACGAGCGCCTGTTCCTAAATAATACCACTCTGAGCGACGAAGATCGCCGGCAGGATACGTATTGAGAAAGTTGTTATTCATTCTCAAATCTGCACGGCCAATACCGGGCAGACTTGCATAAAAAGTTGCCATTCCATCGTTGGAAGTACCGGCATTGTTTTGATCGTTTTGTTGAATTTCCCAAATTGATTCGCGGGTATTCTTGTTATCAAAAACCGCGGTAACGGAAGCATTCATGCTGTACTTCCCACTCTGAATAACGGCATTGGCAGCGGCCAGAGCATTCGCATAATCGCCCTGCTGCAGGTAAACCCTGGCCAGTATTGCCAGTGCTGTATAGCGATCGGCGCGGGTGCCATTATCGTCGGGAAGCTTGTTTGCAGCAGCAGTTAGGTCGGCAATAACGGCTGCATAAACTTGTGCCACCGTGCTGCGCGGTATTCTTTCGAAGGCCTGTTGCTCCGTTTTTGTGGCCGCTGTTTTGATTACTATACCAGGATGGCTGTTATTGACAGTGGCCCCCCATGGTTTTCCGTAAAAACGTACCAGCGAAAAATGCATCAGCCCTCTCACAAAAAGGGCCTCTCCTTCAAGTTTATTCTTTTGACCCGCATCTGTAACCACGCTTAAATTTTCCAATACCGTATTTGCCATATTGATCGCTTGGTAACCGTTTGTCCAAATACGAGCGGCTTCTGAGTTCAGCGGGGTCATTGTTTTCAAAGCCACATCGAGGAAATCGGCAAAAGTACCTCGCCAGGAGCAATAACCTGAAGATGCCTGTAAATCAGCATCCATCATTAAGCTGGTTCCATACAAAGCTCCGCCGCCCATTATCGAATAGCAACCCACTACGGCTGCCTCTACGTCTGCAGGAGTAGTGAGCGCGGATTCCGCATCAATACTCTGGCGGGGCTTAACGTCGAGCTTCTTATCGCAGGCAGCAAACGTAATGATCGCTGCAGTGATTGCGAACACTTTAATTATATGTTTCTTTTTCATAAAAAACTAAATTGTTTAATTAAAACCCAAGATTTACACCAACACTGATTGTTCTGGCCTGCGGAGGTGTATAAAAATCGTGACCAAGATTAAGTGCTCCTACGAAACCCGAGTTAACTTCAGGATCGTACCCGGTGTATTTAGTAAACGTGAACAGGTTGTTCGCGGCCACATACACACGCGCACTTTCCAACTTCAGACGCTTGATCATGCTTCTTGAAAAATTGTATCCCAGGTTAACGCTCTTCACGCGGAAGTATGAACCATCCTGTACCCAACGCGATGACTTGTTGGTACCATTACCATCAATGAGGCGTGGTTGAGGAATATTGGTTTTATCCCCTGGTTTTTTCCAGTAATTCATTTGATCAACTGTCTGGTTGTCGTAAAAATCGCCGTTTACACTCTGGAAGAAACCAGCCATATTGTATACGTCGTTTCCACTTACAAACTGACATTGAATATCCAAATCGAATCCCTTATACGAAAAGCGGTTATTGAAACCACCGTAGAAGTCCGGGTTGGGATCGCCTACGATAGTGTCGTTGGCTAAAGAATAATCGTTGGTCTTGGTTTTGTTGCTGGTATAATACAATGCGTCTCCATTGTTTTCATCAACGCCCGCATACATCTTACCATAGAATTGTCCGAAGGGTTGTCCAACGGCAAGGCGGCCAAGTGTACGTGTACCAGGAGGCACAGGTGCAACCAGTTTAGTAATCTCGTTTTTATAAGTAGAAAGGTTTGCTGAAACAGTCCACTTCAAATCTCCGGTCAGCACATTGGCATTAAGTACAAACTCCCATCCATTGTTCTTCATACTTCCAATGTTTTTCGTGATTCCGGTAAATCCATTGGTAGCGGGCAAGGGGACATTCAGCAAAAGATCTTTGGTGTTTTTATAGAAATAGTCGATTTCACCGCTGATACGATTGCCAAAGAAACCAAAATCGAGACCTATGTCTATTTGATCGGTTCTTTCCCAACGAAGATCAGGCACGCCAATTTGTGAAAAAATCAAGCCTGCAATGTCTGCATAAGCGGAAGCGCTGAACAGAGAAAGTGAACTGAAGTTGCCTATCTCTGCGTTACCCGTTCTTCCATAGCTTCCTCTTAGTTTCAGGAAACTGAGCAGGCGGGAGTTTTTAAAGAAGTTTTCTTCGGAAATAATCCATCCGGCGGAAACAGCCGGGAAAAAGCCGTAACGCTCATCCTTGCTGAAACGAGAGGAACCATCTGTACGTAAACTAATACCTAAAAGATATTTGTCGAAGAATTTGGCATTAGCTCTTGCAAAATAAGACGCAAACGTATAGTTGGTTTCGGTCGAAGACCCCCCAGCAATAATAGCAGCACTTGCTATTTTGGTAAACTTATCGCTCGGAAAGCCTCTACCAAGCGCATTAACACTTGTTGTTTTACCGTTTTGGAATTCTATACCCACAAGTCCATCAACACTGATATTGTCGCCGAACTTATCTTGATAATTAAGTGTATTGGTGGTGGTTAACACAGTGGCGGTTACCTGGTTGTTAAAACCCTGACCAGTTGGGGCGCCATCCAGTGTTTCTTTGCCAAGATACTGATCCTCTTGCAAGTTGTTCCAGTCGATACCCAGTTGCGATCTGAACATCAATTTTGGGGTAATCGTTACCTCGCCATAAACGTTTCCAATGCTGCGAAAAGTTGTGGAAACATCGCTCACCGCGCCCTGATCGATCAATACATTATAGTAGATGGTGTTTTTGTTCAACTTATTTGTATTGGGGTCGATAATAGGCTGAATCGGAGGTAGCGCGTTTAACTGAAGAGGGTTCGTAAATGCGTTATCGCTCGACACCCTATAGTTGCGACTCTTGGTTAAAGAAAGGTTTAAGCCTATCTTGATTCTAGAGCTAAGGCTGTGATCGAGATTGATGCGACCGTTCGCACGATCTAACCGGTTTGCAAGAATGATACCTTTTTGATCGTTCCAAGAGCCACTCAGGAGAAACTTCGTTTTCGAGTCACCTCCGCTAATGGAAGCGTTATATTGGGTAATACTTCCGTCCTGGAATGCCCTGTCGGCCCAGTTGGAGTTTACATTTGGATAATCCGCCCAATCGGTGTACCCTGTCAAAAACTCCCATGCCTCTATTTCATCGCCAAAAAAGGCATCCGGATTGGCGTTTGGATTATTATAGTTATAGGAGGAATTTTTCGCTGCCTCGGTAAACAATTCGCGATATTGCTGGGCATTCAGGAATTTGGCCTTTTTAGTAGGCTTGCTCCAGCCGGTGAAAAAACCCACGTTCACTTTGGTCTTTCCTACTTTACCCGACTTAGTAGTGATTAATAATACGCCATTCGATGCCCTTGCTCCATAAATTGCTGCCGACGACGCATCCTTAAGTACCTCGATTGACTCAATGTCATCAGGATTAATAGTTGCCAAAGGGTTATCCGCCTCCGTTGCACTTCCCAAAGCACCTGAAACAACAGGTACACCATCAATCACAATAAATGGCTGCTGATTAGCCGAAATGGAAGATATACCGCGAACACGTACACTTAAACCCTGTCCGAGCTTCCCGCTTCCCTGATTAATGAATACACCTGCAGCTCTTCCCTGAAGGGCTGATTCGAAAGACGGAATCGGAAGATTCTGGAACTCTTTGGATGTAACCTTCGAAATAGAAGCAGTTACATCTCTTTTAATTTTCGTACCATATCCCACAACCACCACCTCGGAAAGCGATTTGTCGGCTGCTGCCATGGTAACGCTAATGATGTTGCTGCTGCCAAGCGCAACTTCCGTTTCTGCATATCCTACATAGGAAAAAATCAAAGCAGTAGCATTTGCTGAAACGCTGATCTTAAAGCTTCCGTCGCTAAGGGAAACTGTGTTTGCCGTACCGTTTTTTTGCTTAATGGTAACACCAGCGAGCGGGGTGCCATCTTTTGAATCCGTAACCTTACCGGTTACATCCCTGGTTTGCGCCAATACCGTTTGAGAAAGCAACAGCATTAACGCAACGCATAGTCCATACACGTTTTTCATGCGTTGGTAGATTTGGTTATTGATATTAGTTTACTCAGTGTTATGCAGAAAGACATTCTGCTTCGCAAAAATGCTGCTAAAAAAACACTATAATATATGAACAGCTTGCTCCTGCGGTTGAATGGCAAAATACTGGTGATAAACGTTCACTATAAATTACCAAAGGTTATAACGAATGAGGTGAAACTGGAATATGTGTGACAGTCGCATGACTTTATTGACAGAAGTATCTATCCCTGTCTTGTGCTTTGCTGTTTAATTGATAGGCTATTTTATTGATGGAACAAGGTAGGGTATAATGAACCAGCAGAATAGCGTGATAAGAATCACCGCCACCACATTCATTACAAAACCGGTTTTCACCATCTGGTTCAATTTAACATGGCCACTGGCAAACACAATGGCATTGGGAGGCGTTCCCATCGGCATCATACTGGCGCAACTGGCGCCGAGGGTCATGGGTATACCAATCAACAGCGGATTGATCCCCATCGCATCGGCAATACCAGCGATTACGGGCGAAAAAACAATTACCTGGGCTATATTGCTCATCACCTCGCTTACAAATAAAGAAACGAGAGCAATCATCAACACCAGCAAAAATCCGCCACTACCCGAAAAACCGGCTATCCATTCACCCAATTGCTGAATCAATCCTGCTTTTTCCAGCGCTGTGGCAAGAGCAATTCCTCCGCCAAATAACAATAATATTCCCCAGGCCATCTTCGAAGTATCGCTCCATTCGAGGATCTTTCTGCTACCGGGATGCTTTGTTTCACCAGAAGGACAAATAAACAATGCTAGCGCGCCCAATATGGCAATCATAGTATCGTCGAGCCTGATACTTCCCATTCGGCTCGCCACCCAATTGGTGCCTAAGAGACTATTGATAGGTTCCCGGAATATCCACAGAAAGGCGGTGGATAAAAATATAATCAATACTCTTTTTTCAGCGCCACTGAGCGGACCCAGTTGTTTCAGTTCATGCCGGATATGCTCCTGCGTAGCGATATCCGACGAAAGCTTACTCGGGTACAGCAGTTTAGTCATCACAAGATAGAGGGCCAGCAATAGCAACAATGCTATCGGCAGGCAGATAATCATCCAGTCAGAAAATTGAATAGTGTATTGGTATTTTTCCTGTACATAGCTTACAAAAGCTACATTCGGTGGTGTTCCAATAATAGTAGCAATGCCCCCGAAATTGGAAGCATACGCGATGGCCAGCATAATGGTAAGAGCAAAATTGCCGAGCCGGGCATTTCCTTTGTGGTTTTCATTAACTACATGAATTACCGATGCTGCAATTGGATACATCATCATGGTGGTGGCTGTATTGCTCAACCACATGCTGATAAAACCGGTGGCAAGAATGAATCCGAGAACAATCCGATCGCCGCTGGTGCCTGTTATGTTTACGATAGAAAGCGCAATACGTTTGTGCAGGTTCCATTTTTCAATGGCCAGTCCAATCATGAATCCTCCCATAAACAGAAATAGTACCGAATCTCCATAACCTGTTGCTACCTCCTTAATGGGTGCTATGCCCATTAGCGGAAACAATACCAAAGGCACCAGCGCAACAGCCGGCATTGGCATAGCTTCGGTAACCCACCAGGTAATCATGAGCGCTGCGGCCGCCAGCACTTTAACGGCCTTTTCATCTACACGAAAAGGATTGAGCCATAACATGAGAAGGAAAAACAAAACACCGAGTCCAAATGCTATCCAGTTGCGAAGGTTTTTATCGGCAGTTTTCAAGCTTAGAGTTTTGGTAATTGTTTTTTGTGAACGCTAACATAAGGATTATTCTTCAGTATAAAACGATAGGGCAGCATGGCATCCGGGCCAGCATAATCAACTCCAATGCGTGGTGTAGTGGCTATATCGTTCACAGAAACCGTGAATGCATCGCGGGCAATATATAATTCGTCGCCGTCCAGGTACAATCGGCTATGATGCGTGAATATACCCATTGCTTTTCCTACATTACCGGGCCCGCGCGTAAGAGAAAAATCAGGTTTGCTTTTACCCGTCCGCTTTAGCATAACAGGGATTCCCTCCAGGGGCTCAAGCGCCCTTACCAGTATCGCATGCGGAATATCTTTTTTATTGGTAACCACATTGAACATGTGGTGCAGGCCATAACAGAGATAGACATAAGCCGTGCCTGGTTCGCCGTACATGATTTCGGTGCGGGCCGTTCGCCTGCCTTTCCATGCGTGCGAGGCGCGATCCTCTACTCCATTGTAAGCCTCCGTTTCCACGATGCGGCCGGCGGTTAGCTGGTTGTCGAAATTTGTTACCAGGATTTTCCCGAGCAAATCACGCGCAATTTTTACCACATCGGGCCTGTCGTAAAATCTCCTTTCCAGCTTAATCCATGTTTGCACAACGAGAATATTTAGTTAAGTTTGACAGTCCTCTTATCCTTGTCCAAGGCAAATAAAACAAAAAACCAAAAACAAAAATCCCGATTGCTTAAAGAAATTGTCATAGCTATCCAATCGTATTTCAGGGCTCACCAGTTTATCAATAAGCATAATTTGTGGAAATGGATACTGATCCCGGGAATCATCTACCTGCTGCTTTTTTGCGTGAGTATTTATTTTTTTGGACAAAGCGCCACATCGGTTATTGAATACCTCATGATCAAAACCGGTTTGCAGAACTGGGTGCATAAGATGCAAAGCAGTTTACTTGGTTTCTTTTTCACGTTCGCGGGAGTTATCCTCTGGCTTATCTTAATGCTGTTTTACTTTTCTTTATTCAAATATCTTTTCCTGATATTGGGCTCGCCTTTGTTTGCTTACCTCAGCGAAAGAACCGAGGCCATTATCGAAGGCAAGGAGTTTGTATTTAGCTGGCAGCAACTGTGGAAAGACATGGTTCGCGGAATAAGATTGGCGCTCCGCAACACCGTTTGGCAAACCGTGTACGTGTTGTCGCTGCTGTTGCTATCGTTTATACCTGTGGCGGGATGGATAACCCCGGTAATCATTCTGCTGGTAGAATGTTATTACTACGGATTTTCCATGCTCGATTATAGCTGCGAGCGGCATAAGCTGTCTGCTTCCGAAAGCATTGAATTCATCGGGAAACACAAGGGACTGGCGGTTGGCAATGGAATCGTATTTTACCTGATGCATCTTTTGCCGGTAGTAGGATGGGTACTTGCGCCCGCATATGCGGTGGTAGCAGCAACGATAAGTTTGTATCGGCAGGAAAAGTAGTTTAATTTGATAATGAGTCAATGGGCCAATGAGCCAATTGCCAGATCTTCTCATTGGCTCATTGGCCCATTGTCTCATTGTCTCATTGTCCCATTGTCTCATTACCCAATTATTCACCTTGATCTACCTCATACCATCCCATCTATCCGAAAACAATTCATCTTTACCTGCATACATTGTGGACGCAGTGAAGGACTGCCGGGTTTTTTTTGTAGAAAACGAAAGGTCGGCGAGAAGATTTCTCAAATCGATATGGAAAGAAATGGTGATCGATGAATACGAATGGTTGGTTGCCGATAAAGAAAGCATTAAAGATCCGGGCATCATTTCGGCCTTCAGGCAAAAAATAAAAGAAGGAAAAAATATTGGTATCATAAGCGAAGCAGGATGCCCGGGCGTTGCCGATCCGGGACAGCAACTGGTGGCAATCGCGCATCAAAACAATATTGTAGTAAAACCGCTGGTGGGTCCCAGTTCTATTTTACTTGCGTTGATGGGCAGCGGGCTAAACGGTCAGCAATTCAGTTTTATGGGCTATTTGCCGATCGATACCGATCGGCGAACAAAAGCCATCCGGGATATGGAAATGGAATCGTCAAAAAGAAACTGTACGCAGATATTCATGGAAACTCCATACCGCAATAACCAGTTATTGGAAACATTGCTCAAAACCTGTAAAGGCTCCACCCAGTTGTGCATTGCGGCAAATCTAACTGCCCATAACGAATTCATAAAAACACAAAGCATCGAGCAATGGCGCAAAAACAAACCCGATTTGCATAAACAACCCGTGATGTTTTGCCTATTGGCCAATTAACGAATGGGACCATCTGCCAATTACCTACTGCAGGCCTTTTACCCTATCGGGTTTGGTAATTGAAATCACACTATCCACAATATACTTACTCATGCCTCGCCAGGGAAGTGCGCCAAGATATTCTTTATAGCGAAGTTCGAGCACAGCTCCGCTGTTGTTCATTAATACCTGGGCTACTTTTTCGTCGGTTACCGAAAATTCAAACTCGTTCGATTGAATACTGCCCGGCACTTTGGATTTATACCCGGTTTGTATCAAACGGCCCTCGTATGTTTTCCAGATATATCCTTTCTTTACAAAAAAATTAAGTTCCCCGGCTTTGCTTCCTTCGCCAAATACAAAACTATAACGGATATAGAAAAACACAGCCAGCGATACAACAATGATAACGCTTAGGATGGTGAGGAATTTTCGCATGAATAATATTTGTGGTTGGTGATGTGTAACGTTGCCCTTCACTTCACAGCCCGTTATTTTACAGGTGTACGAACGAGGCTGTTGCAGTTCCTAAAAAACTCCAACTTCAATGTCCTCCAGCGCCAGCTATGCGTGGGTGCTACAAGCCGTACTTGTCAATCAAATAAATCAAAGCTGCCATGTTGATAGCGCCCAATTCCAGTTCACGTTTGTTTACGGCTTCAAACACATCGCTGCGGGCATGGTGAATATCGAAATAGCGCTGCGAATCGGGCGAAAGGCCGGCTAACGGCGTACCAAAGGTTCTGCCCAGCGGGCCGATATCTGCACCCCCACCACCGGCAGTTAATTCAAATACACCGTAAGGTTTAAACAAATCGGCCCAGGTTCTCACTTTTGCCAGTTGTTCCGGTTTCATCGAAAACCCGAAGCCTCGTGGTGTAAAGCCCCCTGCATCGCTTTCGAGGGCAAAATAGTGTTTCTCCCCTTTTGCCTTCGCCTCTTCCGCATATTTATTTCCCCCGCGTAGTCCATTTTCTTCGTTGGCAAACAATACTACCCTGATCGTTCTTTTAGGTTTGTAACCGATAGCCTTCAACACTCTTAATACTTCGATAGAGTGAACGCATCCTGCCCCATCATCGTGCGCTCCCTCGGCAGGATCCCAGGAGTCGAGGTGGCCGCCCACCGTGATAATTTCATCCGGGAATTCCGAACCTATAAGTTCGCCAATGACGTTGTGCCCGGTTACATCGGGCAACATCTTTGAGTTTGTTTTCACAAAGGCAGTCACAACTTTATTCTTAGTAATAGCTTCAGCAAGTTTATCGGCATCTCTTAACCCAACTGCAACCGCGGCAATCTTCGCATAGTTGGTATCGTAGTTCATGCCGCCCGTGTGGGGATGATTGTCGGTTGCGTGCGACATAGATCTTACCATTACGGCAAGGGCCCCGTATTTTGCGGCCCGGCTTGCACCCTGGCCGCGGTAACGCGATGCTTCTCCATAGGCCTGGAAGGTTTTAACGTATCGGGGATTGAATTTGTAATTGTAAAAAACAATCTTGCCCTTCACCTCATCCTTTCTTTGTTCCAACTCATCAAAGCTATTGATGAGGATTACGGGCGCCGTTATTCCCTTTGAAGGAGTGCCTAAGGAATTGCCCAGGGCAAGTACATCGAGAGCTATCTTTTTTCCTGAAACTATATAATGAGCTTCTTCTTTTGCGCCCCTTACCCATCGCGGTACCTTGCATTCCTGCAGCCAAACCTTGTCGGCACCGGCCTGTTGCAAGGCTTTCACCCCCCAGGCCTCGGCTTTAAGCATGCCGGGTGATCCGGCCAAACGCGGCCCTACTGTTTTACACAATACGCGCAGGTTTTCGTAAGCCCGTCCATTCACCAATATTTCATCTGCGATTTTTCTGATCAGTATTGAATCTTCCTGTTGACACAGTGCGTTAAATCCGGTTAGTAAAAAAAGTCCAAAAAAAAGTTTTCTCATCGCGAGTGTTAATTTTGGCTAAAGTTATGGAATTGGGAAGTATGATGTTGCGGGTGGTAAAACCACTTATTAAAATTCAATTACCTTCGCACACTTAATCGAGCAATATGCGTATTGGCATTGTTTGTTATCCTACTTTCGGCGGTAGCGGTGTATTGGCAACGGAATTGGGAAAGGCTTTGGCAGATAAGGGTCACCAGGTACATTTTATTACCTACCAGCAGCCCGTTCGGTTAAGCGAATTCAACGCCAATATCTTTTATCACGAAGTGTTGGTACCTACCTACCCGCTATTTGATTACCCGCCTTACGAAACTGCCCTGTCGAGTACCATGGTTAACGTAATCGTGAACAATAACCTCGATTTACTGCATGTTCACTATGCCATACCACATGCCTCGGCAGCTTATATGGCAAAAAAAATACTGGAAAAGCAAGGCAAACGTATACCCGTTATTACCACATTGCACGGAACAGACATAACACTCGTAGGCAGAGATAAAACCTTTGCACCCGTAGTAGCCTTCTCGATAAACGAAAGCGACGCCATTACTGCGGTGTCGGAAAACCTGCGCGAGGAAACTTATAAAAACTTCCCGATAGAAAAGGAAATACAGGTAATCAAAAACTTTGTAGATGTAAAGCGATTCCGCAAAAAACCCATTGATGCTTTTCGAAAAGTTATCGCGCCAAATGGCGAAAAGATATTATTGCACGCATCCAATTTCCGAAAAATAAAAAGGGTGGGCGATGTGGTCAGGATTTTTGCCGGGCTGCACCAAAAAGTGCCCAGTAAATTGTTGCTCGTGGGCGATGGGCCCGAACGCCAAATGGCTGAAAGCATGTGTCGTGAACTCAACTTGTGCGATGATATGCGATTTGTAGGAAGGCAGGAGCAAATGGAAGATATCCTGGCTATTGCCGACCTCTTCCTGCTTACCTCAGAATATGAAAGTTTTGGACTCGCTGCTTTGGAAGCAATGGCCGCAGGTGTACCCGTGATCTCCACCAATGCAGGCGGTTTGCCCGAAATCAATATCGATGGCAAAACGGGCTATCTTGGTAATGTGGGCGATATCGAAACCATGACGAAGCAGGCCTTAGACCTGCTTTCGGATGAAAACAAGTTGAAGCAATTCAAATCTAACGCGGAAAAACATGCGCAAAGTTTCGATATTGAAACAGTAATTCCCGAATACGAAAATCTTTATAACCGGTTTTTAAACGGACATTAACAGGCTGAATGCGTCGCCTTAACTCTTCTCGTATAGCAGGAGACTTCATTTTGTACTGGTTACTTCAATAATATAATCAGCAAGCCTCCTATTTAAGATTGTTTTCCGCGAATGATGAGCCTGCCCGTGAAAATCAATATTATCGCCTACCCAATCTCCCCGATACAATTTCAAACCAAACATCAATCAACAGGAAAACCGGCTACGAGGCATCAGGGTAAGTAGGTATAAATAATTAAGTACGGTAAAAAAGACAATCATATAATGTTTTTTACTAACTTAAAGTGCCTGTGCTTACCTACTTCCTCCTATCAAAAACTTCTTCTATGGCTCTGCTACCCTCGGTTTCACTTTAATCACCTGATAAATTAATTCAATTATGAGTAGCAAGTTTATGCTAACACTGGTTGGGTTTGTTGGATGGTCGTTCCTTTCTATGTGGTGGTGGCAAAAATCGGTGCTATGTGCATGCGATGATTCCCCCAAGGCATCCGCTACTATTCCCGCCATTGGTTCAGAAAAAAGTTTCCTGCCCTATTACTTCAGTGGTAAGGGCGGAAAGCAGTTAACACTTTCGCAAAGTTTTCCAGTCTATCTCGATTCACTTAAAAAATCGGTTAGGCCCGGCCAGCGTTTTCTTGTAAAAGGCTACTGGTATCAAAACGAAAAGCCGGATGCAACAAATGATCTTGGATTGTACCGCGCGGCGCGATTGCGCGATTCATTAAAACTGTATTTCCCTGCATCCAGTTTCGAACTTTCATCGGTATATATTGAAAGTTCCAACCCCGACAAAGATTATCGGGGAGCAATAGTCGAAACAATAAATTCTCCTTTGAGCGACAATGCCGGCAGCTCTGTTGTAAAAGATGGAAAGCTCGTGGTATACTTCCCCACCAATTCGTCGCAAAAAACACTGGATGCGAAAACCGAGGAGAGAATCGGCGAAATCATAAAAATTGCCGGGCAAACAAACAAGCCTTTACTAATTACTGGTCATACCGACAGCCAGGGCGATGCTGCCAGTAATAAAGTACTCGGTATGAAGCGAGCCGAACAGTTGAAGCTATTGCTTATAAAACGAGGTGTGCCCGGGTCGAAAATGCGTGTGATTTCGTTGGGCGAAGACCAACCACTTAGCAGCAATACTACCGCTGAAGGACGGGCAGCAAACAGGCGTGCTGAATTAACCATTCAACAGTAAATACTATTATCAATTTTTAAATAAACAGTTATGATACTATTAGGAATATTCGATGCCTGTAACGGCCGTTTCGCCTGGGAAATAATACCCACGCTTTTGGGTGCAGGCATCCTGGGTTGGTTGATGAAACATTTTGCGGGTAGCAAAAAAACAAGCATTTATAAAAATGCAGCCGACACCTGGGAATCGAAGTACAATAGAGCAACGGAAGAACATAAATCCTCCACTCAAAATTACCAGAACCTGCTTTCGATTAACGAAAAAAGCATCGATAACTACACGGTTAAACTATCGGTGCTGGAGAAAGATCTTGCTACCCTTATTTCGGAAAACAAATCGACACTGGAAACTCTTGCATCAAAAGAAGGTGAAATCGCTAAATTCAAACAGCAGGTGGCCGGTCTTGATGCCAGTGCCAAACAAATGGCTAAAGAGAAAGAAAGCTTGATAGGCGAATGGGACAATCGATGGAAGGCAATAAACACCGAACTCAGCAATGCCAAAAAACTGGAGGGAGTATTAACCTCAAAAGAAGATGAGTTGAATAAGTTAAAGGAGCAATTGTCCAATACAGAATCTCAAAAACTTCAATTGGAGCTCCGGCTCAAAAGTGCCAGCGAAATAGCTGGCAAACTCCCCGGCCTCGAAGCTGAATTAAATACCCTGAAGCAAAACTATTCAAATGCCGAAACAGGCTTTGCCTCGAAACTAAATACTGCCGATTTGGATTGGAAAAACAAGCTTGCCGAACAAGGCAAAAAGGTAGATTCACTTCAAAATACTTTAGATGCTGCGTTAGCAAAAGCCGCAAAAGCAGGTGAACTGGAAAAGACAAACACAGCCCTGGAGCTTGAACTCAAAAAAGTGCAAACGGCAGAATCGGAAATGCGCGATAAAATAAATGAACAAAGCCAGCAGTTAGATAAGTTAAATAAGGAAATCAGCCACCAGCAACTCACACTGCAGGAAAGAAACAAAAAAATCACCGCGCTCGAAGAAAGCCTGGCAACAAATAATGCGAACAGTTCCAATTTAAAAGTTCTGGAAACCGAACTTGCTGCTCAGCAAAGCCGCTACAACAATCTCGCTACTGAATTGAGTGGCAGAAATACTTATGTACACGATCTTGAGTCGAAATTGAAAATAGCCGGCGATTCGTCGACCAAACTCGTTAGCAAGGATAAAGAGCTGAACGAGCTGAAACGCCAGCACGAGGGATTGCAAACAGAGTTGAATAGCTTGCAACGTTTGTATAAAGAAGCAGAAGCAAAGATGGCGTTGATACCTACCACTGCATTTGTAAAAAAAGATAAGAAGGATGATTTAAAAATAGTTGAGGGGGTTGGTCCGAAGATCGAGGAATTGCTGAACCAGGATGGTATTTTATATTTTGAGCAGCTAGCCGATGCAAGTTATGTAAGGGTGAGAAGGGCTTTGGACAAAGGCGGAGATAAATTCCGGATGCACGACCCCGGTACCTGGGGCCAGCAAGCCGATCTTGCTGCAAGAGGAGAATGGGAAGAACTGAAGAAATTACAGAGCGAACTGGACGGAGGCAGAAGAGTTGTTTATGTTACAGAACAGGCAAGCACGCCCGTAAAACGCGATGATTTAAAAGTGGTGGAAGGCATTGGACCGAAGATCGAAGAGTTACTGAACAACGCAGGCATCTACTCTTTTGAACAACTGGCAAACGCCCGATACGAAAGATTGAAAACTATTTTAGAAGAGGCCGGCCCCCGCTTCCAGATGCACGATCCGGCAAGCTGGCCAGAGCAATCGAAATTGGCGGCAGATAATAAATGGGAGGAACTGAAGGCGCTGCAGGAGAAACTTAATGCGGGAAGGAAGGGATGAGATAATGAGGCGATGAGAGAATGGGCCAATGAGGTAATGAGACAATGAGACAATGAGACAATGAGACAATGAGATAATGGGATAATGAGATGGAAATACAAAAGCGACCGAGATGGTCGCTTTTGTATTATTCGGAAGTTTATCGCTGACTATTTTCTTTTCATCCAGGGCTCGGGATCAATATTTTTATTCTGTTTTAGAAGTAAAAATTCCAATTCGGCCTCTCCTTCTTCATTATCCGCAGCCTGTCCGATTATTTCGCCTGCGGAAATTTTCGAATCCCGAAACACATTTACACAAGAGAGATTGCTGTATACCGAGAAATATGAGCCATGCTGAATCATCACGCTCCAGGTTCCTTCGATAAGAAACATTGACTTTACCACGCCTTCGAAAATAGAACGAACCGAAGCGCCGCGTACCGAAGCCAGGGTTAAACCTGGATTGGGGTATTTGATGGGGCCATTGCCTACCTGGTAAAGACCGAAGCCTGTTTTGATACTTGCTTCTTCGATTGGCCAGCAAAAATTTCCCTTATTCCTGCTGAAATCATCGAGAGCGAGTTCGGCCTTGTTTCTTTTGGAGGGAACCTTTTTATTCCTTGCTTTCGCAACTGTTTTTTTCGAGGATTTCGATCTTGCAGTGGCTTTTTTTAAAGAAGTGGTTTTTTTCTTTTTAGCCGCTGATTTGGTATTTCCCTTCCTTGCCACCTGTTTCTTTTTTCCTTCCGACCTATTGTAATTAACCAATTCCCCGGCGCCGGCCGCGGAAGCAAACAAACTGATGGTCAGGAAGAACAAAAAGAATTTCTGCATGATGCGAACATTATAGGGTACAAAAGGGGTGATTTGTATCGTATAACGACAAATACGCTGTGTAAGTATGCAACCCGGGAAGAATTAAGCCTTAAACTGGTGTTAAAGAAAATCTTTTCGCGCACGATAGTTTTAATGCCGGGGCTTTCAACGATTTATAGTTTCACCTTCAGGGTTTGCCGAAAATTTATTTTCGCCGGATCCAAAGTTCCGGGTTCAGGTTTTTGTTTTCCTGCATTAAAACGAATTCAATTTCGCCGTTGCCATCGGCATTGGACGAAGCCCTGCCCAAAACCTGGCCTGCGTTTACTTTCTGTCCTTTGCTAACAGTAGAATTGGCGAGATTGCCGTAGGTAGTGAAATATTTACCATGCTTTACGAGTACGTTAGTCGATCCTTCCACATCGAAAACCGAAATCACTTCTCCGTCAAAAATTGCTTTTACTGCAGCTCCCGGATCAGTTTCTAAAGTGAGGCCGGGATTATTGCCCACTACACTCATACCCTCAATTTTATAAGGCCCGAAATGAATTTTGATATTCCCTTTTTCTACCGGCCAGGGAAGTCTTCCTTTGTTCTTTTCAAAATCGGCCGATATAATAGCGCCCTCAGGCGTTGATTCCAATACGCTTTTTGTTCGAACTGGTTTTGGGCTGGCATCTTTGCCGGCTGTTCCTGCATTGGGTTTTGGCGCCGAAGCTTCCTCTTTTTTGGCGGCTGCCGCGGCAGCGGCCCGGGCTCTTTCCATCTCTCTTCGAACCGCGGCGGCGATTGCATCCCGGAGTTTCCGGTCTGCACGATTTTTGGCCGACAATTCTTTATTAATCTCGCTTTCCCTCGCTTTCAGTTTGCTAACCACTTCGTCTTTTTCTTTTTTCTCATCCACCAATACCATCTTTTCTTTCTCCTGCTTTTGCAACACTTCGTCCTTTTCTTTTCGGGTAGCTTCGAGAGAAGCTATTTTGTTCTTTAGCTCGTTTTCTGTCATCATTATATTCTCCGCCTGCTGTTGCCGGTAACTGCGATAGGTTTTCAGGTATTCAATTCTTTTGACGGCATCGTTAAAGCCGGAGGCGGAAAAAATAAAATTGAGAAAATCATAATTGCTGCGATTCTTATATGCATACAACACGCTTTTCTCGTACTGCGCCTTAAGCGTATCCAGTTCCCTGCGCATACGGGTAATTTCGCTCCTCGACTGTTCGATACTGCTTTGGATGGCGTTGATTTGATCGTTTATGTTGCGAATGGCCTGCTCGCGTAACCGAATCTTTTTTTGTACCAATGCCAGTTGACCCAGGCTCGCTTTTTTATTTTTCCGGGTGGATTCCAGCGATTTTTTAAGCTCGTTGATTTCGCGCTGGATCTCGGCCTGCTGTTTTCTCAAATCCTCGCTGCTTTGTTGCGCCAGTGCAGCAAGAGAGATGAAACAACCTGTAATTAAAACAACAAGTGGCTTGAACATAACGGCATTTTTAATTAACTAAGAAGGGGCCGGGTACAAGATGCATTTTTTGCAAAGATGCACAGAACTATTGAACGCCTATTGCTTTTTATAATTTTTCGGTACCGAAAAAGGGTAGCTTAATTCTACGTTAAAATCGTACTGTTTATACTTAAGTTCTATGTCGAGCTTGTTCTTTTCACTCACAGTAATCTTACGGAAAGTGGAAAACCGGATATTGTTTTTCTTTTCGTAATCGCCATAAATCACCTGGCAGGTACGGGCCCTTGTTACGTCGATATCGTCGAGCTTACTGTTCTGCAGGCTATGATCGTCTTGCAACACGGTAAGTAAATGTTTAAAAACGTTGCCAATGCTGATAAGGGATACGAGCGGACCATCTTTTTTATACGAAACGATATTACTATCGAGATATACGGGGTTGCCGATAATGATATTCTGCAATTCGGTAAATGTAAACGGTACTTTGGCTACTTCCTGCAGGTATTCCACCGACCTAAACTGTGCCACCTTATCGAGCTTGTTGAGAATTTTTACGCTATCGGGTGTAATCACCGCACGAAATGCCTCTATTCCTAGCACGGCGTTGATGGATATCCAAAGAATGCTGTCTTTTTTCAGCCGAATGAACGCATTGAAATCGTTCTTCTTGCCATCCTTATCTTCGAAATCAACTTTTATTTTGGCGGAGAAGGTGTTGAAATCGATCCTGTTTTTATCGATGGCCTCATAAGTTTGGCGGATAAATTTTATGGAGTCGGCCCGCGGATCCTCCGCTACCACAACCGCCGCAGTATCTTTCTTAGGCGTTATTACGGTTTGAATCTTTTTTGCCGAGCGGCAGCTTACCACAGCCGCTGCTATTATTGCCACCATCAATACTCGAAAGGTCCACTGCATAGTTTATTTTTTTCCCGTATGGCCAAAGCCACCTTCGTTCCGGGCCGTTACCGATATCGTATCTGCTGTTATCCAGTTTACTTTTTCAACTTTGCTTACCAGCATTTGTGCAATACGGTCGCCGCTGTGAATTTTTTGTTCTTCCTGTGATAAGTTTATAAGAATTATTTTTATTTCGCCCCGGTAGTCGGAGTCGATGGTCCCCGGTGTATTCAAACAGGTGATGCCCTGCTTAATGGCCAAACCGGATCGGGGCCGCACCTGCGCTTCGTATCCTTCGGGCAATTCTATAAACAACCCGGTGGGTATTAACGCCCGCTCCATGGGTTTCAATACAACAGTTTCGTTAAGAAAAGCCCTGATGTCCATTCCCGCCGACCCGGCAGTAGCATATTCTGGCAAAGGATTGTTTGATTTGTTGATGATGTGAACCTGTATTTTCGACATGGCGCAAAGGTAGGGGTTTGACGGTTTAAGAATTTAAGGGTTTGATGGTTTAAGGGTTCGTTCCAACTAAGACAACTTTTGAACTTTGAAACCCTTGAACCCTTAAACCCTTCTCAACAAAACCGTAGCATAAGCTACCAATCCTTCTTCTCTCCCAATAAAACCCATTTTTTCGGCGGTGGTTGCCTTTACCGATACGTCTTCGCTGGTAATATTTACAATGCCCGCAATGGTATTGCGCATTTCACTTCCGTATTTTTTTATCTTGGGAGCTTCGAGGCAAACCGAAGAGTCGATATTAACCACTTCATAATTGCGGCTCCTGATAAGTTCATAGGTTTTACCAAGCAGTATTTTACTATCAATATTTTTATAACTGGCATCGGTATCTGGGAAATGCATACCAATATCGCCGAGGGCAAGCGCGCCCAGCATGGCATCGCATATTGCATGCAAAAGCACATCGGCATCGCTGTGGCCCAATGCGCCTTTGGAATGAGGAATTTTTACGCCGCCGATCCAGAGATCGCGGCCTGCGACCAATTGATGAAAATCGATACCAAAGCCAATGCGATACGACATAAAAGTTGTTTAAAGAGAAAGCCCCGCCATCTTTACGAGGCGGGGCTCAAATATATCTATTTTGAAATTAGCCATTACTGGTTGCTACCGCCGGCCGACTCGGTATCGAGATCGAAGATCAAACCGAAGCGGAGTGTATTCGACAGGGGATTCCTGTTTACGCCCTGGCCCGAAGGAACGAGGTAAGAGAAGTTAATTCCAAATACATTGTATTTGATACCCAAACCAACTGTAAAGAATTTACGGTTGCCCTTGGTTTTATCTTCATAAAAATATCCTGCGCGTGCAAAGAATTGATCGTTGTAAGAATATTCAGCGCCCAGGGAAAGTGTGAACTCACGAAGCTCTTCTCCAAAACCACCCGGCGCATCGCCGAACGAGCTGAACCAGCTTCCGACTACACCTTTATTACGATAAGAGGCAATGGCTGCGGAATCGGTGGAGTAATCGCCGGTAAATTTCGGGGGAGTTGGCACCAACAATTTATGTGCATCCAATCCAAAAGTTATTTTATTGTTCTCGTCGAACACCTTGGTATAAGTAGTACCCAAACCAAGATTGGTAGGGATATAATCTTTTTGTGTTGCATCGTTGGTATAACCAATTTTTGAACCCAGGTTGGTGATGGCAGCACCAAAGTTCCATCCTCCAACATCGTCTTTAGCTCCGTTGTAGAAGAAGGAAAGATCTCCTGCAACTGCATTACCGGCCTTGTAGGTGGTATTCCCGATAACCTGGCCTGCCGCCAGATTAGAATAGATATAACGCAAGGCGATGCCGATACCAATTTTGTCGCTCAGTTTGCGCGAGTAGCCAACATCGATACCAAATTCGCGGGGCCTGCCTTCTCCGAAATCAATACCGGAGATGTCGGTAAACTGGATATTACCCAGGCTGAAGTAACGAACACCGGCAGAAATGGCCTGCAGTTCATCAAGTTTATAATAACCTCCCAGGGCCATGAGATAAACATCGTTTAGGTTGAGGTCTTTTAACCAGGGAGTATAGGTAAGTCCTGCGCTAAAATTATTTTTTGCAAAAGGTGTTTTTGCGAGATTATAGAAACCAGAGTTGGCATCGGCGGAAGTAGCCATACCTAAGTCACCCATACCGCCTGCGCGCGCATCGGGCGAAATGCGTAAGAAAGGAACCGCGGTGGTTACCACGTTAATGGTATCCTGTGCCTTTACAGATTGCAAGCAAGCGATACACAAAAGGGACGCAGTCAGCTTTACGATCAAACGTTTCATACAAGAGATTTTTCTTTTAAAGGCTGCACTCTAAATGCTTTCAGAAAATAATATAACCCTCAGGATACAGATTATCGCTGTTTTGGTGAGAAAGCTTTATGAGCCAGCAGTAATGGTTTAAGGGTAACTTTTTTATCGATAGACTGTGTATAAGATTGGCTAAAATAAGGATTTTCAATAAATACCAACTATAATATGTACAATTTTTCCCAGTTCTCCGCCGATTTACCTTCTGCCGTTTGAACTTTGAGGCGATAGATATACACGCCTCTGCCCAACCTGTTTCCGTATTCATCGCGGCCATCCCATTCCACCTCACTCGAACGGTTTCCGGTAGAAAATATTGTCTTTCTGAGGGTTTTTACCAGCTTACCACTTACTGTATACACCTGAACAGTAATTGTCATTTCAGTGTTCGGAAAATTGTGCTCGAACCAGAAACTGGTGCGCGTAGTAAAGGGGTTGGGGTAGTTCAGTACATGATCCAAAACCAGTTTATCTTGTTTTACCACGCGGAAGTTGATAGTAATTTCCGAAGAGTTGTTAACCGCATCCCAGGCTTTGATGCGCAGCGTATGTTCGCCTTCGGCAATTAGCGGAAGTTGATAACGTACAATCCCCTTCCGGAAATCGTCCAGTTCCGATTCGTAAAACTGGTTCAGTACAAAAGCATTTTCGGGGTCGTTGTCGAGAATGGCTACCAGGTCGTGCCCGATGCCCGTCCCCATAATGTTTATGCCGGAAGAGTCGAATAGTTTTAATAATAGAATGGGATTGTTGTTGGTAATACTTCCGTCGACAAATTTTTCATCATTCAGCCAGGCTTTGATAGTAGGCCCAACGATATCGCCATTGCCGTTTCCCGTACCCCCGATAATGATATTCTGTAACAATCCATTCCCGTCAATACTTCCATTATCGGCATAGTAACTGATCTTACCATTTCCGTAGGCGTAATTGATATCCTTCGGTACAATAAACCGAAAACTGAAACGGCCATTTTCCACCTTTGCCTTTCCCCTGAACAATACATTTTTTTGCACCGTGAAGTTTGTTACAGAACTCCCGGGGTCGTTGGCCCTAGTTTGCAACGATTGGGGTTTGTCAAAGACTACAGGATACACAGTACCGTTGAAATTGTTAAGGGGATTGCCCAATTCATCCCGTACCTGCCCTGAAATCACATACGAATCGAGCGCCTTGAGCGTATCGGGGATGGCAGAAACTGCCCTTCCATTAATGGAATCGGTATATACCCGTTTACCTGGCAATCCAAGTTTTAAAGCCGGATCGCCCAGCAATGTGAATTTGCGGTTGTTGATAGCATCGCCAAAAAAAGTATAGGTAAAGTTCTTGGCTAAGCGAACTGCTTCGCCGAGCGAAGGATAAGTGCTATCGGCCTTTCGCTTAAGGAGGGTGCGCAGGTAATTATCGTTCATCACCCGGTTGCTGAAGGCAAAAACAATTCGGGTGGTAGTCATCAATGCAATGGCGCCTGTTTTTTCGCGCAGCAACAGGTTTTCACCAATGGAGCTTACCAGGGGGTTATCGTATGGCGCTACATCGCAGGTTGCTGTAACAAAAAGTGGAAGACGATAGGAATTGTTGAAACCGTTGATGATATCCTGGTCGAGTATTACTTCTTCGGCCAGTCGCCTGAATCCGCCATGTCCGCTGTAATTCCAGATCAAAGTGCCGTTGAAAATTTTGCCATTGATGGCCTCGTTTACTTCGGGATACCTGCTTCCTCCCGACCCGCCTTCCTGTCGGTAAGCATCAAGGTATATCTTATCGATATTAAATACCGGCGCCGTGTTGAGCGCTGTATTTGTTACCACTTCCGCATCCTGGAGATGCAGGTTATTATCTTCATCATCGGCAATAAAACTGAGTTCATTTCTCCAGGCGCCGAGGCTTTGCTGACTGTTATAAGCGATGATCTTATCAACCATATTCCCCGCCTCTGCCTCGTCTTTAGCGGGTATGCGACCAATTCCGATATCGAGCAAATAGGTGGCATTTCCGTTGATATCGTCCGCATCGTCGAGGAAACCGTAATAATCATCGGATGTATAGGTGGCCAGTGGATCCAGTGAATTATCGCTTTCGTAAGCGGGAACAAGATTTCTATTGTTCCTGATGCGATTCTTATAATCAAAGGAAGCATCGCCAAACAATAAAAGGTATTTCGGTCGTTTTGAAGAATCGCTGCCTGCCCTATCATAAAACATTTTTGCAAAATCGCGAATGGCTGTTGGGTCGGGCGTGCCCGATGAAAACTCGTTATACACCTGTTCAATGGTAACCACCAGCGATTTTAGCCCATCGCGCTGCAAATGATATTGGGCCAGACGGTTTGCCTGGGGCAAAGTAACAGGCGCGCAAACTATCAGCATATCGGTAAAATCGGCCCTGTGCAAATCCTGGTTATTTATTTTACCGAGAGCAACCGGGGTAAGAAATCCGTTATTGGTAAAAGCAATAAATTCTTTCAAAACATTGCACTCGCGCGTGAAGCGATATTCCGTACCCGATTGCGTTCCCTGCATTCTTACCGGCTCAAGCGGGTTGCTCACATCCCATACCTGGACGGAAGAAGCCGTGTTGGCAATAGTAAATTGACCGATATTGCCGGCGCCTGCACTGTTCCAGTCTCTGAAAGGAAGTTGATTAATGCCCGCCATACTAAGCTGCGCTCTTGCATGCACTTCGAACCAGTCGAGCCATCCCTGCGAACCAAAACTTCCGGGAGAGTAGGTAAACTGGATAGATAGTGAAGGAGCAGTGGTGATAAAACTTGCAGACGACTGCACCGTTTGAGCGAATAAGTCGTATGCTCCGCTTGCTACTGCAGGAATATTTTGCTGAAGTACCTGCTGGCTATTGACTGTAATCGAAAACGCGCTTCCGTTTCCAAAGGAACGCGCCGCGGTTCGGGCTTCCAGCAATGCCGATCCATTCGATAACCCGGGAATCGATAGATTATAGTTTCGGCTTAAGCTTTTGCCGGGAAGGTTGGAGTATTCTTCACCAAACCATTGCTTGCCACTGCTCAAAAAATTTACGGTGTCCAGTTCATAAAAATAACGGGCATTGTAGCTATTGATATTGGTATTGGCAAGCGGTGGAGTTGTTTGAGTAGTGATTCGTTTACCATTTGCCCCGATCTTTAAATAATAGAACGACTGCTCGCTATAAATGTTTTTTTGGTGCCTGAATCGGGCATTGGCAGCATCGGGAAACCACCGATGGGGGCCTTCGGCATAAAAAAGAAAATAGTCGCTTCCATTAAAGTTCCCATCGCCTCCGTCTTCCATCCAGATAGCATTTTCCACGAGGTCGTCCAGTTTAGTTCCGTTGGCGGCTTCTGGTAACATCTGCCCCCCATTTCCGAAGAGTTGTATGGAAGAAGAAGACAGGTTAACGGTGGAAACACCCAAACGGGCAAGAAAGGCGAGGTCAATTTTATACACCCCTTGCTCCGTAACGGCGATCTTATACCAGTTCCCGCCGGCAAGAACCGAGCTATTCGTATAAGTACGTTGTCCGCCAGCCCAAAGGCCCGGTAAGCACAATAATATGGCGCCGATCAGGCGGATGGCGGAACGGAGGGACATCGGGTTCAAAAATAACTCATTTTTAAGAGCGGTGTAAAGCTTGTAAAGGGTTGTTTTCCAGAAACTACCTATATTCGCGGTCGCCTCTGCCCCTGTGGATAAACACGTAGAAACCTGTACAATATTTGAACTAAAATACCGTTTAATCGTATTGAACCAAAGGCAAAAGCTATCAAAATGAACCTGAAAAACCTATTCATTCTCGCAGTCTGTGCCGCATCCGTATCTTCCTGTAAGAACGGCCTGTTTGGCAAGAATAAGAAAGAAAAATCCGATGTTACCGGCTGGCATTACAACGACAAAAACATGGGCGGCTACCAGGTGTCCAAAGAAAAGGAGCAGCGTACTGGTCCGGGACTGGTATTTGTTCAGGGCGGTACCTTTACCATGGGTGCTGTGGAAGAAGATGTGATGGGCGACTGGAACAATATTCCTACCCGTAAAACGGTAAACTCATTTTATATCGATCAAACGGAAGTGGCGAATATTCACTACCGCGAATACCTGTATTGGTTGAACAATGTATTCGATGGCGATGAATACAAAGCCGTTCGTGAGGGCGCACTGCCAGATACGCTTGTTTGGCGCAGTGAGTTAGCTTATAACGAGCCAATGGTTGAGTATTATTTCCGTCACCCCTCTTATAACTATTATCCTGTAGTGGGTGTAACCTGGAGACAGGCGCACGATTTCTGCCTTTGGCGTACCGATCGCGTGAATGAATTGGCGTTGATCCAAAAAGGATTCATCAATAAGAATACACTTAAAAATATCCAGGGACAGGGCGGAGAATCGTTCAATACCAAGTCGTATTTGCTTGGATTGACCACTCCCACTCCCGGACCCGGAGTTCGTTCAAAAAAGAATCCATTAAAGAACCCGAACGGAACTCCCCGTACGCAGGTGACTTTTGAAGATGGTATTTTATTACCCGCATATCGTTTACCAACAGAAGCTGAATGGGAATACGCAGCATTGGCATTGGTTGGACAAAATCCACGCCCCAGCAAAAAAGAAAAGCAGCGCGGAGAAGAATTGCTGACCAACAAACAGGTATATAGCTGGAGCCAGAATGTAAATGGTTTGCGCGATAGCCGCCGTGGAAGCTGGCAAGGTACCTTCCTCGCCAATTTCAAAAGAGGTAATGGAGATAACATGGGTGTTGCCGGTGGTTTGAACGACCGCGCAGTTTATACCGCTCCTGTTAATTCATTTTTCCCGAACGCATTTGGTATCTATAATATGTCGGGCAACGTAAACGAGTGGACGGCCGATGTATATCGTCCCTTGTCGAGCACCGATAACGACGATGTTGCTCCTTATCGTGGTAACTATTTCCAGAAAGACTTCCGCAACCCAGATGGTGAGTTTGAGAAAGACAGCCTGGGTCGTGTAAAGAGAGAATATGTTACCGATGAAGAAAGCAAGAACCGCCGTAACTATCAAAAAGGTAAAGTGATCAACTACCTCGATGGTGACTCCCTGATTGTTGGTGTTAGCTATGGAACCGATTCGCTGGCGCTTAACAGGCAACTGGGCCGCGGTTATGGTATCACTACACTCATCAGTGATAAGTCGAGAGTTATTAAAGGTGGTAGCTGGAACGATCGCGCATACTGGCTCTCGCCCGGTACACGCCGATTCCTCGAAGAAGACCAATCCAGCAGCACTGTAGGTTTCCGCTGCGCTATGGATCGCGTAGGTAGCCCCGAAGGTAACGGCAGAAAAACCGGTATCAACTACTCTAGCCGTCGCCAGAACTCACGTAAGAAGTAAGTAGCTTTTGCTGATTATATTTTAAGGAGCCATCTCTTAGCAAGAGGTGGCTCTTTCTTTTGCAATTGGACATACGAACCATCTTTTCCAACATTTGTTTACAGTACTTTTGTTCAATGAAGATCGAAGAGCTTTACCCAATTTTTCTCCAGCATCCATCGGTTCAAACCGATACCCGTTTGTTGAAACCGGGAGATATATTCTTTGCATTGAAAGGGCCGAATTTCAACGGAAACAGCTTTGCGAAAAAGGCTATCGAAAACGGAGCTTCTTATGCAATCATCGATGAAAAAGAGTTTGCCCTGAACGATAGAACCATCGTAGTGGATGATGTATTAAGCACCTTGCAGGAACTTGCAAAATTTCACAGGCAGCAACTTAATATTCCTGTTATTGCTATTACCGGTAGCAATGGTAAAACAACTACAAAAGAGCTGGTACATGCAGTCCTTTCCTCCACCTATCGCACCTACACAACACAGGGAAACCTGAACAACCATATTGGCATTCCGCTTACACTCCTGCGCATCAAATCCGATGCGGAAATTGCAATTGTCGAAATGGGTGCCAACCATCAAAAAGAAATAGAAGCTTATTGCAAATACACATTACCCACACATGGCATCATCACCAACTGCGGTAAAGCGCATCTCGAGGGATTCGGCGGCGTAGAAGGAGTGCGCAAGGGCAAGGGCGAACTCTACGATTTTCTTCGCTCCAACAATAAAACTGCTTTTGTAATGTGGGACTACGATTACCTGCGCGACATGAGTAAGGGCATTGGTAATATTGTTACTTATGGAACCCATGATGCCGATATCGTTGGCCGGGTTATTCAAAGCGAACCTTATCTTGAAGTGGCAATAGAAAAAGGAGCTTCTATTCCCAAAATAAAAACGCAGTTGGTAGGCGATTATAACCTTCCGAATGTGCTGGTGGCAGTAACTCTTGGAAAATATTTTAAAGTGGATGATGAACTGATTCGCAAATCTATCGAGGCCTATTCTCCCTCGAACAGCCGTTCCCAGCTCATGCATTTGAATGGCAATGAAGTGATACTGGATGCATACAATGCAAATCCGAGTAGTATGAAACTCGCCATAGAAAATTTTGGGCGTCTTCATTATCCCAACAAAATACTGATGCTGGGCGCTATGGCAGAGCTGGGAGACGAAAGCCTCGCAGAACACGAAGCAATAGTTGACCTTATTAAGAAATTCTCCTGGAAAGAGGTAGTGCTTGTGGGCGGCGATTTCCAGAAAATAAATCACCCGTTTCGTTCCTTTAATAATTCAACCGAAGCCGCGCAATGGTGGAAGCAGCAAAACTTGAACAAGGTAGCAATATTGATTAAAGGATCGAGAAGTATGCAGATGGAAAAAGTGATTGGTTAAATTGTTTCCAGGCCTTTTAGCGTTGGGCATAGTTGGATTGACTTGTTGCTGAATAAAGAATATTCAAATGCCGGGCTGCCTCAAGCAATCTAAATGATATGCATCATGATATTAATAGTCACTCCGTTTGGATCTTTGACAAAAAAACGTCTCACTCCCCAGGGTTCATTTGTGATTTCATAGATTATTTCATAGTTGGAAAGCTTTGCCTTCTCGTATAACTTGTCTGCGTCGGGGACTTCGATTGATAATGTTACGGGTGATTCGGCGGTGCTAATTTTATCGTTATGAACAATTGAAATCTGGGCAGTTGGGTTTGACGCGGATGCAAAGGTTAAAATCCATTTCATATCCATCACCACGATCAGCCCAAGAAAGTCAACATAAAATCTCCTGCTTTCATCCAATTTGTTGGAACTGATATTGGGAACAATTCTTCTTATTTCATGTATTATCATCAATTCGATTTGAAATGTTACACTTACGTTTAAAACAATACCAGCAAACGCTCACCTGCAACTACTTGATGTGTACCGATTTTTTATGCGCTAAAAAAACCAGGGCTATCTTTCAATCCTCGCCTCCTTCAATAAAATCAATTCTTTAAGTTGAGCAAGCAACTGCTCCCGAAAAATATTCTTTTCCAACAGCAAACTATCACGGTGTTTCTGCAACAGCAGCGTCTCCTCTTCCGGTAAAGTAGCCAGTATATTTTCTTCAAAATGAACAAGTGCATTGCAGCGATCATTGTATGCACCCAATTCCTCGGCTATTTCTGCCAATTGCTTTTCACTTTTCCAACCAATTACAGGAAATGAAATACCCCATACGTTGCCAAATGTGCGTATATTATAGATAATGTCCTTCAGATTTTTTCGGATTGAATGCAGATGTTCATCCTCCTCCGTCACCAATAAAAGCAATCGTATGGCGGTTATTTTTTTCTGAACAAAATCCCGAACCGTTTTATCATTGAGGTATTCAGGTAACATCAGCATCCAGCGATCCGTTTCCTTTTCGAAAGAAAATACATCCGTCCGTTTAATAAATTCCTCCTTTGCCGCAAATAGTTGCTTCTCGAGATGATGATGATAAACAGGTAAAGCCTTCAAATCCAGTGTCGCGCTGGATTTCAAAGTAGCAAGAAACAATTGTAGTTCGCGTACCTGCCCCGCTGCCGCATATATTTTTTTAAACTCCGAAGTCATTACCGGTAAATGCCCATCAATACCGGTGGTAACCATTCTCAAGAATGCGCGAAGTTTTTTATAGTTCACTCTCCAGTCGTGAATATCCTCTTCTTCGAAATGGCCGGGTATGCGATCGCAGAGTTTCCGGAGCTGACCGGCATATTTCTCAATTACTTTCTCCTGATTGATTTTGTCCAAACCAATTTTTAGGAGAAGCTACAAAAAAAAGAAATACTTATACCATAAGGTTCATCAGAACGATACGTAATCTGCAGTCAATTGCCTGTCGATGCCTTTTAGCACGGCTCTTTTTGCCTGCCTTCTCAATATACCCTCGAACAGGCTCATCCATCCGGGTAAATTGCTTTCGCTGATCGTAAACAGCCAGGCAAGTGCCAGACGATCTTTCGGAAATCCATTGCTTTTACATTTGCCATCGCGCGCCAACCCATAGCCAATCTGCAAGGATTTTTCAAAGCCCCTGTTTCCCGGCCTCAATTCAACCCGGAATCGGCAGGGCTTTCCACTCCGGTTTTGAAATAAATGATTCACGAAAGGCAAAGCGGTGGCCGATTGCCCCGGCCCGAGCTTATGCATTTCCTTTCCCAGGCGAACCTGCAATTCTCCCTCGATACACTCAAATTTTTCGCTGTAGGTTTTGTGAAAGTGCAATCCCACTCCTCCCCCATTTGCCAACTCCACTTCTACCAAAGTGTAGTCGCCATTGGTTTCTGCGGCTGTTTTTAGAAAGGTTACGTAATCTTTCTGGATCGGGTTGTATATTCTTCGGTTCTCCATTTGTTTATATTTCACGAAGAGTATACGAGGGCGAACCCAAAAAGGATTTTGATGAAAGAGAAAAACAGAACACCTGGCATTACTTACCAAACATAGGTCGCTGCCGTACTAGCTGCCAGCTTTGTCTCGACATAAAGATTCTTGTAGCGGAGAGAAAATGGTTGTTCCAGTTCAGTGTTGTTGAATACTATTACCACCATTTTTCCTTGTGGGGTTTTAAATGCCACATTGGGCAATTCTTTGGAACTGTTCGAAGCTATCCGAACCGATCCGGGTCTTACAAATTTCGAGGCATGTGCAATAATATAATAACCCGGATTGCGAACCACGCTGTCTTTATCAATCGTAACTCCTCCTAAACACCGATCGCATCCGCCTCGATCGGTATGAGGCTTATATTCCGGATCGGAAGAAAGATTCCACTCCAGAACCGTTCTGCACCAGTTACGCGGGGCACCGATAATGAGTTCCCGGATATGAAAGGCCATGTCTTCTTTAAAATTGCCCGGCCCGCCAATCCATTGTTCGGTAAAGTATAGTCGTTTGTCGGGATGCGCTTCGTGCACTTTCGACAAAGCATCGATGCCTCCTGCATACAAGTGAAACGCAGAACCATCGATATACTTTCTTGCTTCTTCATCGTCCAATATGCTAATCGGGTAATCGGGCCGGTCGGCATTGTGATCGTAGATAACAATCTTTGTTTTTATACCCGCTCTCCGGAATGCAGGCCCGAGAAAATCTCCCACAAAAATCAATTGCTCTTCCGGCTGCATCAGCAAACTCGGGTTATTACCGGGGTGCAGGGGCTCGTTTTGAACTGTGATGGCATCAATGCGGATTCCCAGCTTTTGCATTTCGCGGATATATCGCACAAAATATTTCGCATAAGCCTCGTAGTATTCTGGCTTCAAACTACCACCGCGACTATCGTTATTGGTCTTCATCCACTTCGGCGGCGACCAGGGCGAAGCCATTATCTTCAATGCCGGGTAGATAGCCAGTATTTCTTTAAGAACCGGAATCAACTCCTTTTTATCGGGGCCCAGGTCAAATTTTTCCATGGCTGTATCAATCTCCCCTTCAGGCAGGTCGTTGTAAGAAAATGGATATTCATCTAAATCGGATGCGCCGATACTGATTCGCAGGTAGCTCACTCCTATCCCCTCTCCTTCAGTACTGAAAAGTTGTTTCAACAATGCGGCCCTGGCTTTCGGGCTCATTCCCATCAAATGATGCGCGCTGCCTCCCGTAAGTGAAAATCCAAAGCCATCCATGGCCTGGTAGGTTTTGGCATCGTCGATAGTAATGGTTGATTCAGTTCTTGATTTTGTTTGAACACTTAATGGCTGCTGCTTTTGAAAATACAGGAATTGACCCGGATCACTCAGCCAAAACATCACCTGCTTTCTTGCCTGCGCCAGGACGCAGGTAGAAGAAATAATGAGGCCAATAAATACAATGAGTCTTTTCATCACGAATTGATTGAAGAGGCTGAACGAAATAAAAGTGGATCACTATTGATTGCTATCGTGTCGGAAGCCGGCAGCTACTTTGAACACATGAAGCACATAGGGAAAAATAGCATCCATAGTTTCCTCCACCCCTTTTACCGAACCAGGAAGAGTGATCACTAATGTATTCCCGATAAAACCCGCCACGCCTCTCGATAACATGGCGTAGGGAGTGCGTTGTTGTCCATAACTGCGGGCCGCTTCCATAATTCCCGGAATCTCTTTATCGAGCAAAGGCGCTATTGCATCGGGTGTATTATCGCGCGGCGAAAGGCCGGTACCGCCTGTAAAAAGCAACAGTTGAAAATGCTGCTCACTTAAAGATTTAGCAAGGGATGCAATCTTGTTTTTTTCATCGGGAACAAGCTGATATTCTTCCACCGCGATATTGTATTGCCGCAATTTTTCGATAATCCGTTTACCCGATAAATCTTCTGCTTTACCGTCAGCCACGGAATCGGAACAGACAATTACGGCTGTTTTGATGTTCTCTACCTCATTCTTCCTGTTATCCGATTTTCCTCCCTTTTTACTTTCCAATTTTATCGAAGAAATTTCAACGGCTTTGTCGATTGGCTTTAGCATGTCGTAAATGGTAAGTGCAGTAATAGCCGCGCCGTGCATGGCCTCTACTTCCACCCCTGTTTTATAAATCGTGTGCACTTCTACCGAAACAATAATTTTCAATCCATCTATTGTATGCGAGATAGAAGCGAATTCGACGGGAAGGGGGTGGCAATCGGGAATTACATCGCTGGTTTTCTTTATTGCCAGCAAACCGGCTGCTCTCGAAAACTCAAATATATTTCCTTTGGGAACTTTTCCTTCCCGTATGGCCGCAATCGTTTCTTCTTTCGATACCGTTATGGTAGCCGATGCAATGGCCTGCCGCAGACTGTCTGTTTTATGCGTAATGTTAACCATACTAGCGATTCACTTTCCATTGATGGGTTTCGTCTTCGAAAATTTCCTTTCCCCAAATCGGCAGCTCGGCTTTCAATCTTTCTACCGTTTCTTCGCAGGCATCGATCGCTGCTTTGCGATGCTGTGCCGAGGTAAATACAAATAAACAAATCTCGCCCGTCATTACCTTGCCCAAACTATGATATACGTGCATGCAGGTAATCGGGTACTTCTCAAATATCGACTCGCGGATAGCGTGCATTTTTTCGAGCGCCAATTCACTGTACGCCGTATATTCGATGGCCCTCACTGTTTTTCCATTGATCTCATCGGCACGCACCTGCCCCAAAAAAATACTGTGTCCGCCGATTTCAGTTTTCGTACTATGCTTTTGTATACTATCAGCAATGAAAGAGGCCGGTATAGCCCCTTCCCGGAATATATTTTTTGGCGAATGCGATTTCATACTATCTGTTTACTATCCTGTTCCTGTTTCCATTTTAAAATACCGCCTTTCAAACTCACGATATCTTTTTTGTGATCCGATATACTCACCAGGTATTCCACGGCTTCCTTACTTCTTTTACCGCTCTGACAAAACACCACCACCGAATCCGCATTTACCGGGAAACTGCTTTTCATTAAAAGAGAAAGCGGTATTCGCTGGTGTTTGAATTCTGTGATCGCCGGCTTTTCGTTCAATTCGCGCACGTCAATGAACACAATATCATCTCTTTCTATAAGCCGGTTGAATTCATCAGTGTCTATTTCCGGGATTGTTTTTTGAGATGCACAAAGCCATTCATAATTCATATCTTCAAAAGCCTGACGGTTGACCGGAATAATTGTTCGTGTAGCCGGGTTCGGTTTAACCTGGATTTCGTAAAACTGGTTGGTGAGTATATTTAAGATAAGAATACGATTTATTAAAAGAGTACCTATTCCGGCAACGAGCTTGATGGCTTCGCTTGCCTGCATGGTTCCAACTACGCCCGGCAATACTCCCAGTACACCGGCTTCTGCGCAATTCAATACGTCGTCTTCCTGCGATGGTTCGGGAAAAAGATCGCGGTAATTAGCGGAGAAATTTTCATCCTGCTCAACATTGAATACGGCTACCTGGCCCTCGTACTGCGAAACTGCGCCGTACACTAAAGGTTTATTCAGTAATACACAAACATCGTTTACAAGATAACGGGTAGCGAAATTATCGGAGCCATCAATAACAAGATCGTATTTAGAAACGATATCCCATGCGTTATTTGTATTCAACCTCTCGTTGTAAGGCACAATCGAAATGTCGGGATTCAATATTCGTAAACGTTCATAAGCCACCAGCGCCTTACCAATTCCAATATCTTCCATTGTAAACAGTGTTTGCCGGTGGAGGTTGCTGATCGAAACCGCATCGTCGTCTGCAATACCAATGGTACCAACACCCGCTCCCACGAGGTACTGCAGCGCAGCGCAACCCAAACCACCTGCACCCACTACCAATATCTTAGCGTTCGACAGCTTGCGCTGACCTTCCTCGCCAAAATCTTTCAATATTAATTGACGATGATATCTCTCGTATGATATTTTATCAGCCATGAATCATCCTCCTGAAAAAGGTGGTAAAAAAGCGATGGTGGCCCCTGGTTTTATTTTTCCAGCTTGCGCTATAAGTTCTTTATCGATAGCGATGATATATTTTGAATTACGTAAAGCCGGGTAGGTTTCATACAACTTCTCTTTCAATTGATCCGTATCCTGGATACCTGTAGTATCAAAAACAATACTGCTTTTCCCGGTTATATCGGTAAGCTGACCAAAAAATAAAATTGTTGTTTCCATCATTTGTCCTTTAACACGAAAAAAGCTCTGCATATATTCAGGTTGTTCCTCCAGCCATTCCAGCAACTATATATCCTAACCGGCTCTTTTGATAATAATTTTGCTTAGCCCTTTTACGTAACGCCGGCCCGTTGCATAGTCGGAAGGGGATATTAACGATATCCTGTCTTCGGATTGCTGAATCGGCTTGCCATTCTCCTCTACTATTACTGCCAGTTTTTTTCCGATATCGCTGTTGAAAATTTCGTTCCAGGAAAAAACTACCTTGTAATTATCGGATGCAACACAAACAATATAAAACTCACTCAGCCATTTGGCTCCAGGCACATCAAATTCCACTGATTCGAGCATATCTTTCAGCAATACGGTCTTTAGCTTCTTCAATGTTTTTTTGTATTCCATCTTGTGATTGTAGATCGGCAAACTGTCTAAATACTCCTGTTTATGTGTAAGCAGCTCACTGATTTTTATTTCTTTTGACTTTTTGACTGCGCCCTCAATATAAATAGTTTCGGTAGTCGGGATGTTTTCCTGTGCTTGTATTATCAATGCAAAAGTCAAAATGTAAAAAGTCAAAAGCCATTCCCTCATAGATAGTTTTTAAGCATTTGTAAATAGTAGCTTATAGGCCGCAACGATTAACACCAATGCCAGCATGTTTTTCAGAATAGCCTGTTTAAATTTCAAGGCGCCAAAATAAGCACCGCACAAACCGCCGATAAAAGCAATTGCCACATACCAATACATTTCATTGCTGAACTGAATTCCCCTGGTTAACTGGCCCGCGAGGCCCGATAACGAATTTACGAATATAAACAGCGCACTGATCGCGGCCGTTTGCTTCATATCGGCCCATTTCAATAACAAAAGTACGGGAGAAAGTATGATGCCACCGCCGATGCCAATGAGCCCCGATAGAAAACCAATGAAAGCGCCAATCAGCAGGGATCCCGCCATATTGGCTTCGCGGCCAGGCTCTGTTTTTACATTGCTGAAAAAAAGAAAACGTGCAATGGGGATGAGCAAAAGAATACCGAGTATCTTTTTGTAAACGTTCGCATCTACGTGAACCAACCCACCTAAAAAAGCCAGGGGAACAGAGCTCAATGCGAAGGGCCAGAACAAATTCCATTTAAAATGTCCGCCGCGGTAATATTGGATAAATGACACTGCCGAAACAAAAAGATTCAGTAACAAAGCCGTGGGCTTCATTACATCGGGTGCAATACTAAAGAGGGCCATCAGGGCAAGATAACCACTCGCTCCGCCATGCCCTACCGAAGCATATAAAAAAGCTACGAGAAACAATAATAAGTAAAACAAAAGAACAGTTTCCATATCCTGGTTTAAGAAGGCAATAAGTGAACGGTCACGATTTCGCCCTGCTGATAGGTTTTAGCTTCTTCGCCCAATTCGATCATGCAGTTGGCACGTGCAAACGAATGCATGCGGTACGACTCCTGCGCATCAAGGCTCGTAACAGTTCCGCCATCAAAATAAGCTTTTAAAAACTGAGTAAAAGAAATACTCTTCTGCACCGTATTCGCCAATGGTACGTTTATCTTTTGCAAAGCCAGTGGCTGCGTACACATATTGCCAATCGCAGGAATTACATACTGGTAGAAACAACTGAGTACCGAGGAAGGATTACCCGGTAAACCAAATACCATTTTATTATCCTTTATTCCCAAATACAAAGGCTTGCCGGGTCGTTGTTTTATTTTGTGAAAGAGTTGTTGTACTCCGCATGCTTCCGTTGCTTTCACCACATAGTCGTAATCGCCCACACTCACTCCACCCGTAAGCAATACCAGTTCCGATTCATTTAGGGCATTCGCTAACACTTGCACAAGCTCATCCAGTTTATCCTTAGCTTTCTTTACAACGATATTACCAATACCCAACTGCTTAAGCGCGGCTGATAATGCATAAGAATTCGATTCGTATACCTGGCCGTACTCTAATAAATTACCAGGTTCCTGTAATTCATTTCCGGTTACGATGATGGTAACAGATGGTTTCGGATATATCTTAAGATGGGTAATACCGATCCCAGCCAGGAAGCCGATAGCAGCGGGACCCAGTATGCTGCCTTTTGCCAGCGCCAGCTCTCCCTGCCGTATTTCGGAGCCTTTAGCGCGTATATTATTGCCCGCTTTTAAGCTTTCATCATCAATAAAAAGATATTCATTTTCAGCCCGCACTTTTTCCTGCATTACTACTGTGTCTGCTCCTGCGGGCACAGGAGCACCCGTAAATATGCGAATGGCTTTCGGGCCTTCTATGCCTGCTATTTGCTTATCACCGGCCGCGCTTTCCCCTTCTATGATGAGTTTACCCGTTCTTTTCCATTGATCGAATGCAAATGCATACCCATCCATCGATGACTGTTGGAAATTCGGAATATCTGCTGCAGCGTATATATCTTCTGCCAAACGATAACCCGATGCATGTGCCAGCGTTGCCTGCACGGGCAGAAGCGGTTGGATTTTCTCCCCAATAATTTTTCTGGCTTCCGTTACTGAAATCATTTCCTGCTTGCAAATTCTGAAGTGGAGTGAATACTGATTATTGAATTACTCAAAAACTTTTGGTTTTTTCAGGCACTAGCCACCAATCGAAATCATGGTCCTGTTGTGAATCTCCTCATAATGCACTTCCTGCAGGTTATTGGTGAACTGGCCGCCAAGTTCTTTTTCCTTCATTCGAATATTCTGATGAATTAAAGGAAGAATGTCTTCGCCTCTTCGCAAAGCACCGAGCAAATCCGTTTCTTCCTTCGAAAAAAGACAGTTTTTTATTTTGCCATCGGCAGTCAGGCGAATGCGATTGCAATCGCCGCAGAAATTAGCGCTCATAGTACTGATCACGGCAAAAGTTCCTTCATGACCCGGCACTACATATTTTTTTGCCGTATCGTGTTTTTCGGATTGTAAAGGCAGGTACTCGTGTTTTTCAGCAATCAAATGCAATATTTCCTGCCAGGTAAATACTTTGTTGCTGGTCCAGCGATTGCCGCTAAAGGGCATGAACTCTATAAAGCGTACATGCACCGGTTGTTTTTTTGTCCATTCCACAAAATCCAGCACTTCGTTTTCGTTGAAGCCCCGCATCACCACCATATTCACTTTTACGTGAAATTTTTTTGACAACAACAACTGAATATTATCGTACACTCGTTGAAACTGGTCACGACGGCTGAGCAAAAGAAATTTCTCAGGTTGCAGGGTGTCGAGACTAACATTCAGCGAACGGATATTTGCTTCTTGCAGCACGTCTATAAATTCATGGATACGCGTGGCATTGGTGGTGAGTGTAAGCTGTACGGGTAGTTTTGCCAGGGAACGAATAATCGAAGCGGCATCTTTTCGAACGAGTGGTTCTCCGCCGGTTAATCGTATCTTTTTCACTCCTTCCGCCACAAATATTCTTGCCAATGCTTCAATTTCGTGTGGCTGCATCAATTGTGCATTCGGTGTAAATGCGTAGTCTTCGTCGGGCATACAATAAAAGCAACGGAGATTGCAATTATCGGTAAGCGAAATACGCAGGTAATCGTGAACACGTTTATATTGATCTACCATCATGCTTTTTTGTTTTGAAGCAGTCTCTCGTAATCTTCTTTAGTATCGATATCCGTTTCTCCCATCGGGAAAGGAACGGAAGCAAGCCGGCTACTGTCTTTATTAACGATCTGTTTTGCTCCCCGGTCACCTTTTAACTCATTCAATTCATCAAATAAGGAACGATGAAAGAACACGGGTGTTCCAAGTATATCCCGGTAAGCAGCCGCAACAACAGGCTTCCGGCTTTCTTTATGTTTATTGTACAGATCCTTTAATAGCTGGCTTGTTATAAAAGGCTGGTCGCATACTGTAATAATAACTCCTTCTATTAATGGAAATGCCTCTTTCGTCTTGTCAAGTCCCGCGCGAATGGAACTGGCCATTCCCTCCTGCCAGTTACCGTTGAATACCGTAATAATTTCCTTTCCTGGAATTGTATTTTTCAAACTCTCTGCATTTGCGCCTAATACAACTACTACCGGGCCCAATCCCGTTTGACATGCACAAGATATGGTTCTCTCCAGTAATGAACTATTTTCAAAACGAAGCAGCTGTTTGGGACTTCCCAGCCTCGTCGAAGCCCCTGCGGCCAGGATGATGATTCCGCAACCGGCACTCATTTTATATCCTCCTCCAGTTTCCTGCTGGCTGAATTTTTTATGGTAAGATCGGAACGGGAATGAATGGTTTCATTCAAATCACGCAGCCTTGCTGGTTCGCGGGACGATAAAACAGATTTTATTTCTGCGAGAATGGACAGTGCAATCTCTTCGGCTGTTTCGGCTCCTATATTCAAACCCACCGGACCGTGAATACGGGAAAGCTGTTCGTCATCCGGCTTCCACCCTTCGGCCCTGAGTTCATCCAACATCATCTGCATTTTCTTTCTCGGCCCTAATACACCAATATAGAAAACTCTTTTCCCTATTAACGCACGCAGCATGGAAAGATCGTAGTTGTAATTATGCGTCATTAACACAAAGGCCGTTCGGTTATCAATTTCTATCTCACTTAAAACCTGTTCGGGCCTGGTCAACAATACCTGGCAGGAAGCTACCGGAAATCTTTCCTTTTTTGCATATAGCGGTCGACCATCGGCTACGATTGTTTCCCAGCCAATAGTATCGGCCATTGCGACCAGCGGAACCACATCGTTGCCCGCGCCTGCAATTACCAATACAGGAGCGGGCTGAATAAGTTCAGCGAAAGCTATAAACTCCTTCCCATCGATATTGTATTTTGTAAAACCTGATTTCCCTTCGCGCAGTACCTGTTTCGATTCCTGTAATAGTTCTTGGCGCAAGAAAGGCGCCTGTCCCTTTTGATTAGAATCTTCATCAAAATAGAAACAGGTACCAGCTTGTTGTTCTTTTTTGTTCTGCAATGAAAAAATAGAAATCAATACCGAGTTCTTTCTTTTTGCCACTGCTTCCCGGAGTAATTCCATTACTTCCCCGCCTCGTTCATCGTGTAAAGGCTCTATCAGCACTTGTATGATACCCTGGCAACCGAGGCCCAGTCCAAGTTTTGCATCGTCTTCATCCGAAGTATCGTAAGTAACCAGCATGGAACGCGAGGAATTGATCACCAGCAATGCTTTTCGCAAAGCATCTCCTTCTAAACATCCACCACTGATCGAGCCCGTTAGTTCGCCCTGCTCGGTAATCAGCATTCTTGCACCGGGCCTCCGGTACGAAGAGCCTTCTACATGCACCACGGTGGCGAGTGCAGATTTCTTTCCCTCCCGGCAGGCTTTATCAAATGCCGATATGATCGATTTTATTTCCTTCATACTATTTCTACTCCACAACTATTGTTCAACAACAGTTATACAATGTTGTTGATATCGAATGGAAGTTTGCGAATTCTTTTGCCCGTTGCCGCATAAATAGCATTGCACAAGGCAGGTGCAAATGGTGGCAGACCGGGTTCGCCCACTCCTTTAATAGTGGGACCGCCATTGGCAAGGATATGTACTTCTACTTTTGGCATTTCGTTAATACGCACCAATGGGTTATTGTGGTAATTGGTTTGAACCGTTTTTCCGTTTTCGAAAGTGATTCCGTTCTTGATAGCTGCGGTAAGCGCCATCACTGCAGCTCCTTCTACCTGTGCTTTTACGGTATCGGGATTAACTACGGTACCAAGATCAATCACGGCTATCACTCTCTCGATCTTCACTCCCTTGTCTTTTTTCGATACTTCAATTACATAACCGCATAGCCCCGCAAAAAATTCGTACTGCGCCACACCGCGCCCCCAGCCTTTGGGAAGAGGCTTATCCCAATTCGAAACTTCCTTCAGCTTGAGCAATACTTTTTTGGTATCGGTGTCCTTCGTGAGCATATCGAGGCGGAATTGCATCGGATCTTTTTTTGCTTTCACCGCCAGTTCATCAATAAAACATTCGTGTGGAAATGCGAGCGTAGTACTCGTTACCGCACGCCAGGCAGCCAGCGGCACATGCATATCGGCCAACACAAAAAGGTTTTTCATGTTGGGTATCTCGTATTTCTGCTCGCTGATCCCTTCCGTCATTGTACGATCGGCTTTTGTTTTATCGTACTTGGGATTGTAATCGATCGTAGGCGATATTACTTTGTGCTGAAATGCTATTGCTTTTCCATCGGCAGATACCGCTCCTTTCATAGCGGAAAAAGTCATGGGGCGGAAGGGGCCCAGTTGCGTATCGTCTTCTCTTGTCCAAATTACTTTAACAGGCTTACCCAGTTTCTTTGTTAACTGAACTGCCTCGTGAATTACATCGAGGTACAATCTTCTGCCAAAACCGCCTCCATTGAACATTACATTCACTTTCAGATTCTCCGGATCGATGCCGTATTCTTTCGGTATTTCATTTTTTATACTTCCCGGCACCTGGGTAGATGCCCAAATCTCGAGTTTGTTATCGTCGTACCAACTGGCAACGCAGTTCATCGGCTCGATAGGAGAATGCGAAACCATAGGTGTTTCGTAAAATGCTTCTACCTTATTGGCCGATTCGGTAAATGTTTTATCAAAATCACCTTCGTTCATATCTACCACTCCATCCGATTTGCTGAGATCGCGCAGCTTTTGCTCGTACGCTTTTGAATTGAATTTTTCATTGCCCTGCATATCCCATTTCACTTTCAGGGCACGGCGCCCCATGAATGCCGCCCAATAGTTTTCGGCAATCACGGCCACTCCTTCATATGTATAAGGACCAAATTTTCGATTGCAGGTTTCTACACGCAAAACGCCTTTCACATTTTTTGTAGCGCTGTCGTCGTAACTCAGCAACTTGGCCCCAAATACCGGGCAATGTTCGATCGAGGCATATACCATTCCCGGTACCGAAACATCAATACCAAATTTTGCGCGGCCCGATGATTTTAGCGGAACATCAGGCTTGGGTGTGGCTTTGCCCAATATTTTAAAATCCTTCGGATCTTTTAATTTGGGCGACCTGGGCACTTCGAGTTTCGACGCATCATCGGCCAATTCGCCGTAGCCAAGGCTTTTACCCGAAGGTTTGTGATGCACCTTCGCATTTTCAGCATAACACTCTTCCACGGGAACGCCCCAGCGCTTTGCTGCCGTTGCTATCAACATTTCGCGGGCAGCCGCGCCAACTTTTCGCAGATCGTTGTAACCAGAACGAATCGACATACTACCGCCAGCGAACTGCATCGGCCCGTATTGCTTCTCTCCACCCGTTTGCTTGATTGTAACTTGATCGAGCGACACTTCCAGCTCTTCCGCAATTAACGAAGGAACCGACTGGAATACTCCCTGGCCTATTTCGGGTTTTGTATTGAAGATGGTGATCTTACCTGTATTCTCAATTAAAACGAATGGCGATAACTCGAAGGATTGAACCGCATCGGTAAGATTAGCGACAGCAGCTACTCCATTTTCTCCCTTTACCGAAAGGCCCATAAGAAAACCTGCGCCGGTTAAACCGGTTAAACGAATAAAATCGCGGCGCTTGATTTGTGAAGATGGCGTTTGCATATAAGAAGGTTGAGTGTTAGTGAGGAATTAAATAACAGAGGATTACTGTGCCAGTTCGGCTGCACGATGAATTGCTGCACGAATGCGCTGGTAGGTTCCGCAACGACACAGGTTTCCCTGCATAGCTGCATCAATATCGGCATCGGTTGGCTTTGGTTTTTTCTTGAGTAAGGCGACGGCGCTCATAATTTGCCCCGATTGACAATATCCGCATTGTGGTACCTGCAATTCGATCCATGCTTTTTGCACCGCGTGATCGATGTTTTCAGAAATACCTTCTATGGTTGTTATCTTTTTACCAACAGCGCTGGCAACGGGGTAACTGCAGGAGCGAACAGGATTGCCGTCTACATGCACCGTGCAGGCGCCGCATTGCGCCATGCCACAACCAAATTTTGTTCCGGTGAGCCCTGCATAATCGCGGATGGCCCAGAGCAAGGGCATATTGGCTTCTGCCTCCAGTTGGTAGGTTTTGTTGTTGATGTTGAGTTCGTAGTTAGGCATATAATCAATTTTGAAGTAGAGGGAAGATATGAAACCGATTCCCAATTCGGGGAGGTGAATCGGATATGGAAGTTACGATCATTTTCAGGAACCTGCGCCGCCGTTGCTCATATTTGATCAAAACCCAGGAATTGTATAAAAAAAGATGCCGGGTATTTTGCCCGGCATCCCGTTTTAGACCATCTGCTGTTAATAACCACCGGGATTTATCCCGTTTGTTTACCTAGTCTTTTTATTTTGAAAATGGTAGAAATGAGGTACACGATGGTAATCCATACACCGGCCATTATGCCCAGGGCCATTACCAATAGCCAAATCGGTGCCTTGTTGCGGGTTGCCCACAGGCTTCGTCCTATTTCAGGTGTTACCGATTTCACCGGCTCACCCCATTTTATCACACGTTCGAACTCGAGGTTGCCAAAGTTTTCATTGTCTTCAATTTTCACCACCATGGCCAGGTTACCGGCGGTATCGCCCGGTAATTCCTCGCGTTTAAATTCTGCCTGCACCATTCCGGCCGAATCGCTGGTATAGGTTTCTTCATCGCTTACGGGTAGTATTCCACCGGCGCGGCGAACACCAATTTTCATTTCCACCCCGGAAGCTGGTATCCAGCTGCCATCGGAAAGCGAAAAAACAGATACCTGCAGGCTGCGTGTTTCGGCATCGGCAACTGTATCGATTTCAATTTTCGATTTTGTGATACTGATTTCATTGCGGGTTTCGTCAAACTCCTTTGTGGCGCCTGTTGTTGCAATAAAACTATGAGTGGGGGAAGATTCCCAAACTGTTTTCATGGAAGAAGGAATCATAAATTTAGCGGTGCCGTTTTCATCTGTAACCACGTTACCGAGTGAATGCGCGGCCGAGTCACTATCCATGAATGCGGCAATCTTTATATCCTTTACCGGCAAAAATCTCTTTTCGACCTTTGTTTTTGTATGAACCAGTATATAGGGCAGCTTATTGGCAGGGAGATAATAAGCAATATCCACCAGCAATTCTTTTTTAACAGAATCCTGCGCTACCATGTTTACCGAAACGATCAGCAAACAAAAAGCAAGAAACAGCTTAAGCAGGTTGTTCTTCGGTTTCATGTAATTCGGTTATAGTTTCATGAATGGGGATAATGGGAAAGATGCGGGCAAAAAAAGTGATTACCAGCAAAGCTCCCGCTAACGATCCAATGGCAATGGCCCATTCTTCCCAGGTAGGAAAATAATGGCGATAGCTTTCAGGCACATCACTCATTGGCAAAAACGGGTGTAGCAAAGTCGGAGTAACAATCAGGTATCTTTTGAACCAGGCGCCCACCACTACCATTACACCGGCAATAAATACCGGCAATGGTTTCCTGCCTTTTGGGAAAATGAGGATCAGGATAGGAATGATCATGCCAATGGTAATCGCAAACCAGAACATCACGGCAAACTCTCCTGTAAATAGCTGATGAAGATGTTCCTCTTCGGGTTTCTTCATCTTGAATGCCGGAACCAGGTATTCGTTGATATTAAAATAGAGATACAACAACGCGAGCATTACTACGATGCGGGCCATTTTATCGAAATGCTTATCCTGTAAATAATTTTCCAACCGATATGCACGCCTAAAAACATACATAGCTACTACCACGCCACCTGCTCCTACTAAAAATGCACCCGACACAAAATAAGCTCCGAAATTGGTACTATCCCACCCGGGACGATAGGTGGTGGCAAATAACCACGACGTAACCGTGTGTATGCAAAACGCTACAGGTATAATAACGATACAAAGAATATTAATCGCCTTATTGCTCAGTTTAAATTGCATACTGTTTCCCTTCCAGAACGAACCGAGAAAGCGATAGAGTTTTTGCATCCAGTTTACTGGTTTGCCATTCTGCTGGTTCATAATCCGCAGATCGGGTAACAAAGGAAGATATAGGAGCAGCAGGCTGATTACAAAATAAGTGGCTATCACAATCACATCCCACATAATGGGCGATTGAATGCGGCCATAGATAAAAAGATTCATGAATCGTTCCGGCCTTCCCATATCCACGATGATGATGATCGAGGCAAATACGATGGCCGATACGGCAATAATTTCGGCTATACGTGTGAGAGGGGTACTCCATTTTACGTTGGCAAGGCGAAAGATGGCAGTAATCAAAGAGCCAACGAGGCTGATAGCCACAAAAAACACAAAATTCGAGATATAAATTCCCCACGACACATAATCGCGCATGGCTGTTACTTCCAGTCCATACCGCAATTGACGGTAATAGGCAAAAGCGCCAACGAGGCAAAGTATAATAAGTATGCCCGTCCATATCATGCCGTTTCTTCCGAATTTCTGGGGAAGCAGGTCGCTGGCTATTTTTTTATCCGTTGCAGTTGTTAAGCTATTCACGGCAATTAATTTGATGGTTTGGTACTATCGGTTTCTAATCCCGACTCATAAGGAAAATTGCGGTTCACCGGGGGTAAATAGTAAACGCTGGGTTTTGTACCCAGGTCCTCCATCAGGCGGTAACCGGATTTATCGCGAATCAATTCACTGAAACGAAATGTTTCTGCACCATTGGTTACAGAGTCTTCGTTTAAATCGCCAAAGAAAAATACGCCGTTGGGACAAGCAGATACGCAATGCGGTAACTGCCCTTTGCGAACCATATCGGGGCAAAAATCGCATTTACCCACTGTGCCTACCTTTTGAGGTATGCTGGTTTCGCAGGAATAATGTTGTTCTTTTACCTCTTGCGGAATATCCGGTTCCTGCCAGTTAAATACCCGCGATGAATAAGGACAGGAAGCCATACAAAAACGACAACCGATGCATCGATCGCTATCGATCAGCACAATTCCATCCTGGCGTTTGAAAGTGGCATCGACGGGGCAAACTTTTACACAAGGGGGCTCGTCGCAGTGCATGCAGGTAGTAGGCTCCCAGTAAGGCGCTGTATGTTCTGCATCCTGCGCCGAATGAATTTTTATCCAATGCTGGCCGGGATGCAACTGGTGCATATGATCGCAGGCCGATTGACATTTTTTAAGATTTTTGCAGCGCGACAAATCGATTACCATCACAAATTTCTTTCCTGCAATACCAATTCGCGCTTCGGTATTGGATACAGGCGGCAAATCGGGAACTGGTTTCAGGAATGCCTTATCTACCTCTATGATTTCACCATCCACCGAAAGCAATTGAACTTTTTCACCCGAAGCCTGTACTTCACCGGCTGCTGCCTTGCTGAACGGATCGTTACTGCCACAGCCAGCCGCTAAACTGGCAATACCGGCAGCGATGAAAGATCTTCGTGATGTATGTTGCTTGTCCATTTTGGGGGTTTATCAGTTAATTATTTATTTCTCGCAACGACGCAAAGGCGCAACGAGGTGGAATTAATGCTTGTATTCTTTGCGTCTTCGCGTCGTTGCGAGCACTTATTCTCAATTCCGCTTCACCCATCCGCGCAATTCCTCGTCTTCTATCTTTTCTTTTTTTACCGATACATATCTCTTATCCACTTCCACCAGCTTTCCGTCGCGCGTCAGCATCTTAATGGTTCCGGAGGGTTTTTCTTTTTTCGCGGAGAAAGTCCAGCGCAACAGGGGAATAGCCGATAACACGGCGGCCCCCCATACAACCATTTTTCTTCTCAACGGAATATGATTCGGTGCTTGCATATTTTTTTGTTTAAACAATACAATAGCCGTTGCGGATTTAACACCAACCACAAGATCCGGCAACAGCTACTGTATCGGTATTGAAAAATTCTCCGGGAAGCAATATCCTTTTCGGATTATTTCCTGAATGTGCGGATATAGTTTACAACGGCCCAGATTTCTTCTTCGTCGGGTATCTTTTTCTTGAAGCTGGGCATATCTTCTCTTCCTTCGGCGGTTTTATAATACAGGGCGCCGTCTGTTTGTTTCTGCACTTCTGCCGTAGTGAAATCGGTTAAGGCAGTTTTCAATTGTGCAGCTTTGGAACCGTCTCCTTTGCCGATTTTACCGTGGCAGGATTGGCAGTGTTTGACCCAAAGTTCTTTACCGGTTTTAAGTGATTCTGCATCCGGTTTCACCGGGTTGGCCATTTTATTTGCTTTGTCGGGCACGGGCCAGGGTTTCGGATCGGCCTGGAAATGTTTGCTGAAGGCAGTAGCCATAACGATAATCAAAGCCGAAACAGTTAGCAGTAAGAGTGAACGTTTCATATTGCTGTTGTTTATTGTGAAGGGTATTAGTGATTGATTAAAAATTCCACAAGCGGGTAATATTAAATCCAATCACCCAGTTTTCCTTATAGAAGGATACATCGTTGAACGACTTGATTCTTCCCGGGTTGTTCTTATTGAACATATTATTACGCTGCGGAGTCATAAAATAATAATTGGTTACAAACAACTGGAACGAGTGTGCGCTGGTGGTGAACTCAACACCCAGTGAAAGATTGGGGTTCGGGTTATTGGTCGGGTGCTTGGTAATCGGCTGATCGTAATTCAGCAAAAGCGCCATAGATGGTTTTAGTTTATACCGTGCTGAAAGGGCAATAGCGAAATGATTGTGCTTCATCTCTCCTTCCACACTTGACTTGTAGGTACTATCGATAATAGATCCCGAAGTTTTATAATACCCGTTTACCACATTGATATGAGATATACTTGGTGCCACCTGGATCGAGAGCTTGTCGCTGATCTTTCTTGCAATCATCAATTGGTGAAAGTAGCTGAGGCGGTCGGAAGAATGAATGAAATTATCCTTACTGCGCGAATCGTACCCCATATTGGCGTAGTAGGTTACGCTTACGGGATACTTGCCTTTTGTTTGTGTAATGAGCGCATACTTGGCAAATGCTTCCCAGGTCATATTCGATTTGGTAATGGATATACCTGCCATCAGGTTTTTTACCGGCACATAACTAAAGCCTAGCCGGATATTGGAGGGAGCGAAGAATCCGAAGAAATCTTCGTATCCTTTCTGAAGCGTACCAAAGCGGTGCATGATATCCATTTCAAATGTTCCTTTTACAGGGACCATTACGGTTTGGTTGTCGATAAGCCAGATGCTCTCGAAAGTATTTTTTACGGGTTTTGGTTTTGACTTTGCAGCCGGTTGTTCATCGCCTTGCGAAAAAACCAGGTTCGTAATCAACAGCAGCAACAACAGGCAGCAGCTTTGAGCCAATCCTTTTAATTTATATACAGGTTTCATGATAATCTGTTTTGGTTGTTAATTATTAGGAGCGCCGTTGCGTATCCAGTCCAACACCTTTTGCATATCGGTTGCCTTTAGTGCTCCCGCGGGAGGCATGGCGCCCGATTTGATTTCGGTATAGATGATACTGGTATGTGGAACTGCTGTATTTACAAAACCGCCCGACAAAATTGCGTTGTAGGCCTTATCGGCAACCAGGGAAGGTTTATGTGCCGGCACTGCATCGTGGCAGCCGCTCGCAGAACAATTCGCTACCAATAAGGGCAGGAGATCGCCGCTAAAGCTTACCGCTTGAGGGGGACCGTTAGGGTCCTGGCCCGGGCTGATAATATCTTTATAGCAACCGGTAATACCAATGGCGCAAAGCATGGTTACCGAAAGCAATGTTATAATACGTTTCATGGAGAAAATTTTTAAGTGATCAATTCGATCGTTTGCTGTGTGCAAATGCCCGCATTATAAAGTTTGGCGGAAGATGGCATTGCATTTCACAGAAATCTTGTCCGCAATATTGTTGGAAGTAATTTGGTAGTCGGTTTTAGCCAGGAACTGGAAGCTAAAACTGAATCCATACACATTTTTTGCGGAGGCGCCGGTACCTGTTGTAGTTTTACCGTCGTACATCAGCTTGCCGGTTACTTCTTTGGTAACTCCACGAAAAGTAAAATCTGCTTTTACAATATAACCCTTGTCGGTAGTGCTGAATTCAACCGATTTCGACTTAATCTTTGCAACATTGGCCGCGTCATTGGTCATGGAAAGATTTACGCCAAAAGTTGTTTGAAGACATCCTTTGTCGCGACCCGGTTCCGAAGTGTTCACCCTGTTTACCCATACCCAGCCTTCGAAATTGATATTGGCCGGATTGGATTCGTCGAAGCTGAATGAACTAAATCCCAATGTATCGAAACGGCCGGTGAGAAAAGAAAGACCGCCAAGGTATGCTGTCTCCCAGCCTACATTGGAGTGTGTTTTGTCGAATGATACTTTAGGATCGGTAAGTGAAAGCGTTTGGGTTCCCCTTTCGATTTTGGGGCCACTGGAACTGATAATGGCATCATCGTGGGTGCAGCTTACTACATATGTAATACTTGCCAGCAGGAGAACCAACAACCAGGGATAATTCTGTTTAAAGAGTTTCATATAAGCGTTATTTATTGGTGTTAACTAAAAATTTCAGACACTAAAGCTAGATAGGGAAAAATGACCGGGGCATGACAGTTATCAAAGCCGCGCATGAGTGTTGTCACACCGATGTTATGCCAAAAGTTGACTTGGGTGCAAATGATTAGGATGCAATAAATAGAAACAATAAAGAGACAAATATGTCCTTATTGCAAACCGTGGTTCTGCGGGATTATCGGTTTGATGCTAAGGCCAAAGACTATAACTTAAATGAATTGGCGGGAGCGATCAATCGTACTGTTAAAATCCGATTCTATTCCTGGGCGATGGTTTGCTATTCTTTTCTGCCAGTTCCTTAAGAACCGTAGAAATATTCCGGATATCGCTGCTATTGCTTTTTACCTGCTTCTCCAATCGCGCAAGCTGAATCAATATATCTTTATGAGTAAGCGCAAACTTTCTCAGTTTAGTAAATACCCGTATCATTTTAATGTTTACTTCAATCGCTGTTTTGCTATTTAGCACGCCCGATAACATAGCTACGCCCTATCCTGTAAACGCCATGGGCAAATATCTTGTGCCGCCCCTATTTGAGGTACCAAATTGGCTCCTCAAGTTTTCAAATTCATTCTCCTTCAAAACAAACATAAAATCTTTCGGGAATCGATCCCTATTCCGACTCAGTTATCTCTTGCTGGTTATTTATTCGGTTGGCCGCATCCTGGTTTTATAATACCATCATAGGCTTTTCCTGGGAAAAATCTTTGCCATTGACGAGTTCCTCCCTTTAAATTTTATAAGCATGGGAGGCGATAGTATAACAGGCCGCGGGCCTGCGCATTCTAGTTTTGACCTGGAATTAATTTTTAAACAGAACTATATATGAAAAAGAATGCGCTTAAGTTCTTTTTGATGGCAGGGTTGATCATCATCGTTTTTTCAGCCTGCTCTTCAAAAGCAGATACCAAAAAAACTGAACCGGCAAAAGCAGAAGCACCAATGGGCTTGCCGGTAGATGCCCTTGTAGCCAACGAAACTACCATTGATCAATCGGAAGTAGTAGCCGGCTCCATCGTGCCGAACCGATCGGTTGAAATAATGAGTGAACTATCGAAGAAAGTTTCGTTGGTAGCTTTCAAAGATGGCGATTATGTAAAACAGGGACAACTATTGTACAAACTCGAAGACGCCGACATCCAGGCAAAGCTTCGCCAGTTACAGGCTGAATTAAACCTTGCGCGCATCAACGAAAATCGTTTACACGAATTGTTGAAAACAGAAACCGTACGCCGTGAAGAATACGATGTTGCGTTGGCAAAACTGCAGTCTTTACAAGCGGCACAGGAATATTTATTAGTAGAATTAGCAAAAACATCTATCAGGGCTCCTTTCTCTGGCGTGATCGGGATTTCCCGCGCATTTGCCGGGGCACTTGTTACACCGGGCACTGCACTTGTGAGTTTACAGGAGCAAAGCAGTGTAAAGATCCAGTTCACTGTATCTGAAAAATATTCCCCGCTTATGAAACCGGGTACCCGCATTCAGTTCACTACCGAATTGAATACAGGCATCCAAAGCGCCACGATTGTTTCTACCGAAGCTGGCGTAGATCAGCAATCGAGAAGTATTACCGTGCAGGCTGCAATTCCCAATAAGGACGGAAAACTGAAGCCTGGCATATCTGCAAAAGTGCATTTCAAAACAACCACAGAAAATGCTAAAGGAATACTGGTACCTACAGATGCCCTGATACCCGGTGGCAATGGCTACAGTGTGTTCCTTGTTAAAAATAGTACCGCCCGGATTACCCCGGTTACGATTGTAAATCGCAACGAAAAATCAGCGCTCATTGGGTCGGGCATTACTAGTGGCGACACCGTGATGATTTCAAATATGCTTCGTGCAGCAGATGGTACCCCGGTATCGATTGTTGGCATCAAGTAATACATCACCCGTAAAAATATTGTTATGAGTTTACCATCAATAAGTATAAAAAAACCGGTCTTAGCCGCAGTATTTTCAGCGCTGATCGTGATTGCCGGATTGGTAGGATGGCGTTACCTCGGCGTACGGGAATTCCCGATGACCGAACCCCCGGTTATTTCAGTAGTTACGTTTTACGCAGGGGCTAGTCCCGACGTAATTGCATCCAAGATTACCAAACCACTTGAAGAATCGATTGCGGAAGCCAATGGTGTACGTACTATTTCTTCGGAGTCGAGAGAGCAGGTAAGTGTGATATCCATAGAGTTCAACCGTGAAGTAGACCTGGAAGATGCATTGAATGATGTGCGTGATAAGGTGGCAAAATCGAAAAGCCAGATACCTGCCGATGTAGACCCTCCTATCGTGGAAAAAGCAAGTTCACCCGATAACCTTGTTGCATTCCTCGAAGTGGAAAGCGATACAAAAGATATAAAAGAAGTAAGTCATCTTGCTTCCACCGTAATCAAAGACCGGATGCAATCTATTCCGGGTATACAGCGGGTGGCAATTGTGGGCGAACACAAATATGCCATGCGCCTCCGTTTCGATCCTGTTAAACTGGCGGCATATGAACTAACGCCTGAGGATATACGGATTGCCCTGGCAAGAGAAAATATCGATCTCCCCTCAGGCCGTATCGAAGGTAATAGCAGCGAACTAAGTGTTCGAACACTCGGACGCTTAACCCGGGCAGAAGAGTTTAACGAAATGATCGTTAAGCAAACCGGCAATTCCATCGTTCGTTTAAAAGACGTAGGATTTGCCGAACTGGGCGAAATGAACGAACGCAATGCCATCATCAACGAAACCGGTGGTCATAACGTTACCGGCGTTGGTGTTGCCATACAAATTCAGAGAGGCGCCAATGCCATACAGGTAGTGGACGAATTTTACAAAAGACTGGAGCAGTTAAAAAAAGAAATATCATCTGAATACCGGCTCATCGTTGGATTCGATTTTACCAAACCGGTTCGGGAGTCAATAAAAGAAGTAGAAGAAACCCTGTTCATCGCATTCGGACTGGTAGTGATAATCATCTTCCTGTTCCTTCGCGACTGGAGATCGACCATCATCCCGGTTATTGCCATTCCGGTTTCTATTCTTTCCGCATTCTTTATAATGTATGTGGCAGGATTTTCCATTAATGTACTTACCCTGCTCGGACTTGTACTGGCAATTGGGCTGGTGGTAGACGATGCCATCGTGGTATTGGAGAATATCTATAAGAAAGTGGAAGAAGGCATGTCGCCTATACAGGCTGCGTTTGCGGGAAGCAAGGAAATATATTTTGCCGTTATATCTACTACTATCACCCTTGCTGCCGTGTTTATGCCCATCATATTCATGGGTGGCATCAGCGGACAATTGTTTAAAGAATTTGCGATCGTGGTATCGGGTTCGGTACTGGTTTCGGCATTCGTAGCATTAACGTTGTCGCCAATGCTGAGCGCTTACTTGCTGAAACGTCACGATAAGCCAAACTGGTTGTACAGAACCACCGAACCTTTTTTCATCAGCCTGAACAAAGGATATGGAAACTGGCTCAAAGCTTTCATGAGGCATCGCTGGCTGGCATTTGTATTCCTGCTCGGAACGGGGGCGCTGATATATGTAATCGGGAAGAAACTTCCTTCCGAACTGGCACCTGTCGAAGATCGCAGCAATATGAGCCTTATTGCGATTGCACCCGAGGGAGTATCGTTCGATAAAATGAAACAGAATATGATGGAAGTGGGCAAGTATGTGAACGACTCTACCGATGGCCTGTATCAAACTTATTCCATGGTAGCCATTTCCTTTATTCCGGCCCCGGCTCCCACCAGCTTTGCGGTTCAATCGATTTATTTGAAAGATCCCAAGGAAAGAAAGACGAGTATACAACAACTCTACAATCAATACGGAATGGCTTCGGGTAAATTCCGCAATATCCTTTTGTTTCCTTACCTCCCTCCTACCATAGGAACCCGTTATGGTGGAGGAATGCCCGTGCAATTTGTGTTGCAGGCGCCAAGCCTCGATAGCATATCGGCCGTACTTCCGAAATTTTTAGCGTCTGCCCGCCAGAGTAAAAAGCTGATGTTCGTGGATGCAGATCTGAAAATCAACAAGCCCGAATTGAAGATTAATATTGATCGCCGTAAAGCCGCTTTATCGGGAGTATCAATCCAGGAAGTTGCGCGTGCCTTACAGCTTTCGTTTTCGGGTCAGCGTTATGGGTATTATTTACAGAACGATCGCCAGTACGAAGTAATTGGCCAGGTAGAAAGAACAAACCGGAACGATATCAGCGACCTGCGTTCAATCTATGTACGTTCAGCAAACGGACAAATGATTTCGGTGGATAATTTCGTAACCATCGATGAAGGAATCAGCCCCGCAGCTATTTATCGCTATGATCAATACACTTCTGCTACCGTTTCTGCCGGTTTAGCCCAGGGAGTAAGTCTCGCTGAAGGCATCGAAGAGATGGAAAGAATAAAAAAGGAAGTGCTGGGTGAAAATTTCAAATCAACATTAGCGGGTCAGTCGAGAGATTACCGCGAAAGCCAGGGCAATATCAATTTCACCTTGCTGCTTGCGCTGCTGCTCATCTACATGATCCTTGCTGCACAATTCGAAAGTTTGCGCGATCCCCTGATTATTATGCTTACTGTTCCGATGGCCGTTACAGGTGCCTTATTAAGCCTGCACTGGTTTGGTCAAAGCCTGAATGTATTCAGCCAGATCGGTATCATTACCCTTGTTGGATTGATTACCAAGAATGGAATATTAATCGTTGAGTTTGCCAACCACTTAAAGGCATCGGGCATGTCGAAGATGGAAGCGGCGATACAAGCTGCTGAACAACGATTCCGGCCAATACTTATGACATCGCTGGCAATGATATTCGGCGCATTACCTATTGCATTTACGCAAAACAGCCGTCAATCGCTGGGAATAGTAATTGCAGGCGGATTGGTATTCGCAGGAATTCTCACCCTGTTTATCATACCTGCCGTGTATTCCTATTTCTCTTCTAAAAAAATTAAAAAGCCCGTGGAAGAAACAACTTCACCGGCGCTGATGCAAGAACAAAATGTATAATCATTAACTGAACAGTTATGAAAAAATATTTTCAAATCATTCTAGCAGTCGTCTCGATATTGCCTGCCGCGCTCACGTCAAGTGCACAAACGCGGGAACTTGGGTTGAGAGATGCACTGCAAATGGCCGCCAGGGGCAACCGCCAGTTACAAATAAAATGGCTGGAAAACCAAAGGGCGCAGGAAGCTACCAAAGAAGCAAAATCAAGATTATTGCCTTCGGTAAGCGCCAACGCATCGTATAATATTTACGCGGAGAGGCCGGTTATTTACCTTCGCAACGAAACCGCTTCACCCAAATTGGATGATATCAAATTTGGAGGTCGTTTTGCTTTCGATGGCAGCGTCAATGCCGTTTATCCAATTGCTGATCCGGTTTTGAAGAGTAATATACGCTTGTCGCATATCAATGAAAAAATCAGCAGGCACGAAATCACAAACGCGGAAGAAGCCATTGCATTGAGTGTTTCCCAGATCTATTTATCGATCCTGGTGAATAAAGGACAAAAGCTGGTTCTTCAGCAGAGCTTGTCGAGAAACGAAAAATCCCTGCAAGATTCGCGCTCTTTGTTTCTCCAGGGAAAAAACCTGAAAACCGATACCCTGAGCAATTATATTTCGGTACAAAACATCCTCGCATCCATCTCTGTAATCGAAAACAACATAGAAGTGCTTTCTGCACAGCTAAAGCAATTGATGGGTATGGAGGATAGTGTGCGCCTGGAATTTAAAGACAGCCTGGGGTTTGATAAATCGTTTGGCGATACTACGAATTATACGCTTTCCGCAGCGCTGGACAAAAGAACAGACCTCGCTATTCAATCCCTGTTAATCGATTACTCAAAAGAACAGTTGCAAAATGTAAAAGCTGGTTTTAAGCCCCAGTTAACTGCCATAGCGCGTTACCAGGTACAGAACCAGTCGGACCACCTGCGCTTCTGGAACTATAATTTTCCGCGTACCTCTTTTGCAGGTGTGCAACTTAATGTACCGATTTATTCGGGGAACCGCTTAAAACATAAAACCACCCAGTCGGCATTGTACCTGCAGCAAAATGAAATTGCTCAGCAGGATCTGAAAAACAAAATCAATACAGAATTGATCCAGTTGAATGCAAATTTGAAAGCGGCCCGTGATCAATGGCGGATTCAGCAACAAAATGCCGAAGCAGCACAAATCAACTACAATATGATGAACGACCGTTATCGCTTTGGACTGGGCAGCAGGCTGGAGCTGACAGATGCAGAGCTTGCGCTGACAAAGGCAAAGCTGGCACAACTGGAAGCTGTCTATTCTATAAAATTGGCAGAGTTGCAGTTGAAAAAAGCGATGGGCGAATTGCGTCTGCGGTAATGATTAGTAATAGAATTCTTACTCATGTCGGGTAAGGCTTATTTATCTTCAAACAAAAACTATTCGGGTATGAATTAAAATTCGTACCCCTTTTTATAGAAACTCATTAAAAAATGTTTCGGAAAGGCCAGTAAATGGTTTATGCCGGAACATTTTTTTATTGTCGAGTCAAAGGCCCTTTAACAAAGAAAAAATGTTACAAGTATATTTTTTACTGGTTGAATAGTATGCCGACTGATCTGTCTCCATATCAACTTTTTTTCTTCACAAGCATATAAACAAGTACCCTTAAAGTGTAACAGTACAGGCGGCAAAGCAGCATAGCTTTATACTGTGATTGAATGGGATTTTAATCTGAAGCAGCACAATACGCAAGGGGTAAAATCTTGAACTATTTCAATTTTTTCCAGGATCAAACAAGCAAAATTTGCAGGATATACAATTAGAGAGGAAATATAAAGAAGGATAGTCAACAAAGATACTCAGGACCTGGCCGGCAGATATTGATAACTGAATTTCAACCGCATTAACATGAAACCGAAAGATCTTTTAGGCCTGTTGTTACTGGCCGCTATTTGGGGAAGTTCGTTTTTGTTCATTAAGATGGTGGTACCCAGGGTGGGTGTTGGCATTACCATGAGTATGCGGGTAATGATCGCTGCCGCTTTCCTGGTAATAGTTGTTTGCGCTAACGGAAAGTTCCCCGATTTGAAGAAGAACTGGTGGCGGTACCTGTTGCTGGGTTTGTTCAACCTGGTTTTACCAACAGCGCTGATCGTTTTTTCCGTGTCTACAATCAATGCGTCTACGGCATCTATACTAAATGCAATGACGCCCTTGTTCACCCTGCTTATTGCCAGGTTCTGGCTGAACGAAAAACTCGGCGTACAAAAAATATCGGGCCTTGTACTGGGGCTTAGCGGAATCATTGTACTCGTTGGATGGAGCCCGATGCCCTTGAATGCTTCCACAGGTTTGGCCTTACTGGCATCGTTGGGTGCAGCCATATCTTACGGATTTGGCAATGTTTTTTCGAGAGTAAAATTTGCCGGAGCCGAGCCGATGAAAACCGCCACCGGGCAAATGATTGCCGCTGCTGTTTTGGTTTCACCCATTTTGTTTACAGATACCGCTTCCGGAATGGTATATACTGATGTTCTATTACTGTTGATGGTTTTGGGAATTGTATGTACCGCACTCGCGTTTATCCTATATTTCAAACTTATCAGCCGCATTGGTTCGGTAAATACTTCGATGGTAACCATACTGGTGCCCGTATTTGGGATATTGTGGTCCGCTATCTTTTTTAATGAACCAGTAACCCAGGCATTGCTTGTAAGCCTCCTGCTTATAACAGCAGGCCTGTTGCTAGTACTCCGGCCTGCAAAGGGAAATTCAGTTACTACTGAAAATCCGGGAACTGCAAAACCGGTGATTGGCTTCATTACAAAAAAAACAACGCGGACTCTTCCTTGTACCACTACCTGATTTGATTGAATACGGACTGATCAATAATTCATAAATCACTATTCATGTTGTCAGGATTTCATGAACAACGGTTGCAGCTAATAGAAACAAGTTAATAAAGCTGGGTTTGATACTATCTGTTGCCCGAAATAGTTACGCACAGAGACCTGCTTCCGGAATTAATCAGTATGACAATTAAAAATTGCTTGCTGAAAATTCCACCAGCAAAAACTTAATCCAGTTCAAATAAAAATCTCAGGAAAGGTTATTCACTGACGAAATAAAGGTTAGCAGTTAATGAAATCGAAATTTTTTTACACAGGGGATCATTGGACGGGATTAATAGCCAGGATAGCGCTGGGCATATTGATCTTGCCGCATGGCTTGCAAAAAACATTTGGCCTGTTTGGAGGTAATGGGCTTCATGGAACCATGGACTGGATGACGAATGCCATGAATACCACATTGCCATTATCACGTTATCCATCATCTCTTTTGCAAATGGTGCTGGTCGCTTTTCCATTGACAGAAAAATCGCGATTGTTTAACAACCGGTGACAAGATGAACGTTCAATTCCAACATATCGTTTAAGCTGACATTGGAGTTAATTTTTTGTAAAGCCAATTCGTCTTTCGTTCAAAAATTATTATCAATTGATTAGATGAGTCAAATTAAAAGCAGAAGAATCAGATTAACAGCGAAAATTAAAAATGAAGATCTATGAAACAATTAATGAGAATTACAGCAGCAGTGGCCATTATGATGTATAGCACGGTTTCGATGGCACAGGTTAAAAAAAGTGCAGATGATAAAGTTGTTCGCTTAAGCGTGGGTATTGAAACCGGCTTACCGGTTGGAAAATTCAATACAGGAACAAAGTGGAATCTCGGAGGATCGGTACAGGCAGATTTCAGTGTAGTAAAAAGGGTGTTATTTATTACAGCCAATGCCGGCTATAACAACTTCTTTACCGAAAAAAGCACAAAAGGGGATTTGCAACTGATACCGGTAAAAGCCGGTTTGAAGTATTTTCCTGTAAACAATCTCTATATACAGGGAGAAGCCGGCGTATCCTTCCTGGCAAACAAATCGAAAATTGACGCAGACAAATCAGCGAGCTTTGTGTATGCTCCCCAGGTAGGTTATTTAATACCGCTTGGAAGAGGGAATTACCTCGATGCAGGTATCCGCTTTGAAAGCAACTCGAAATTTTACGACAAAGGCAACCAGGCGAATTTCCTTGGACTGCGTATTGCATATGCATTTGATACAAAATAATAATTTCAGCACTTTTAATTTGATTCTAGAAAAGCCCTCCCTGCGGGGGCTTTTCTATTAGTGGTATTCAGTAAATCCGTGAATAGCCGATTTAAAGCTATTTCACCATGTAAGATATGTCGCTAAAATATTTCCTGATTGCTTTCTTTACATCAGTCGGGCTGATTTATACCGCCAGGAAGATACAGGAACACTTCAATTGGTTTACAAACCTATCCGATGGTTATATTTTCGTAGCCTCGCTCATTCTTGCAATTGTTGTTACAATAAGAAAAGGTCGTTGAACTGATGTTCTATTGGAAAAACATTTCTGTGTGCCGGGAGATTGATATTGGTATTGTGCCCAGCTTCTGTAAAAGCCGATACCGCAAACCCTGTATCGAATGAATGAGCCCAAATTGACTATTTAAAACAAAGAGTTGCGCTAAAATCTTCATCATTAAAAAAAAGAAGTTACCTCGAAGGATGCTGAGGCACGAAGTAAACCGACTGAGTTAGTATTAAAAAAGGAAAAGAGCGCAGCAGTCATCAAAATCAATTATCATTTTATCATCAAAGCGCTGTTGCAATATTTTAATCAGCAAGTTGATACAACAGGCCTTTGAGCAAGTGCACATTTTTTTTATCTTCAGTAAAACTACCTGCTATGCCGATTTATATGGACCTGCACATTGTTCCCGGCGTAAACGCCAAAGATGTTGCCAACGCCCATAGTATGGATGTTTTGATGGAGAAGGAACACAGTTGCAAATGTCTTACCTACTGGGTAGATGAATTACGCGGATATGTTTTTTGCCTGATCGATGCTCCCGATAAAGAAACAGTAGTAGAGTTACACACCCGGGCGCATGGCCTTGTACCGAATAAAGTTATTGAAGTAGAACCCTCTTTGGTGCATGCTTTTCTTGGACGCATTACCGATCCCGAAAATGCCCATGTTACCGATAAGGGGCTTCTGGTTATGGATGATACCTCCTATAGAATTATCATGCATCTGCAGACCAGGGATTCGGTACTGCTCAGGCATGAGCTTGGAGATGAAAAGGCAGCCGGTATAATGGAGCAGTTTCGATCGGTAGTTAAAGAGCAGGTATTAAAAAACAATGGAAGGGAGGTTTTTCAGTCAGGCAGTGACATCACCGCTTCCTTTGTTGAAGGAAATAAAGCCTTTGCTGCTGCATTGGCTATTGGTAATTTTTTAGATCTTTTTCCAGTGATGGAAGCCAGGATCAGCCTGCATGCTGGTGAGCCCGTGGCACAGTCGGATAAGCTGTTTGGGGATACTGTACAGTTATTAAAACGATTCAACGCCTCCCCACGCTCGCAACTTCTCGCCATTACAGCGGGTGTGCGGGAGTTGTTATCTAATGAAATGCTAAACGAGGCTTCGGGCAAAATTCTTGTTTACAGTTCCAGCGACGAAGCATTTGTTACTGCGTTGTTCGATGCCCTGGAATCTAAATTTGCCGAGGAAGACTTTGATATAGAACGCTGCTGCCACATGCTGGCTATGAGCCAATCGCAGTTGTATCGAAAAACCACTCAATTATTTCAGCAATCGCCAAATCACCTGCTGCGCAACTACCGGCTGATGCGTGCAATGGAACAGCTCAAGTTGAGCGATCGTTCGGTATCGCAGGTAAGTTTTGATACCGGCTTCTCCAGCCCTTCCTACTTTACCAAGTGTTTCAAATCTTATTGCGGCTTGCTTCCCTTAGCCTACCAATCGCTCGCCAAAGGAATTTGATTGAATTTTACCATTTATTGAATAATCTGTGCTAGTGCTGCGCGCAATGCAGTATTAGTTTTACAATATCCATTCACTAAAACCTATTTGATATGAACGCTTCATCAAAACTCTGCGGCCTGCTCGTTTTATTAATGGCAATTGCCTTCAATACAAGCGCACAAAACAAACCTGCTGAACAAACCAAAACAACTCCAGCAATGAAAACCTATCTTATTGAGCGCGACATACCCGGAGCCGGCAATTTAACCCCGGTAGAATTGAAAGGTATCTCCCAAAAATCCTGTTCCGTTTTAAAACTAATGGGCAACGGCATACAGTGGATCCAAAGCTTCGTAACGGGAAACAAAATTTACTGTGTGTACAAAGCCGAAAACGAAGTATTGTTAAGAGAGCATGCTAAAAAAGGAGGCTTCCCGGTTACCAATATCATGGAAGTAAACAATACAATCAGTCCGGCGACTGCCGAGAATTAATACTATTGTTGCTGGCGCTGGTGTATCAGTCTATTTTTACAACTAAGATAAGCCAGTTGTGAAAAAAGTTTTGATACGCCAGGCGTCGGCAATCATTGAATTATCATCGGCATATATACACTAATGGCGGCTTGGGTAAATTCAAAAGAATTAATTATTTCCTGCAATCTCCAACTTATAATACTGAAGTTTTCCTCTAATAATGTCCATACTATTGTTATTCAATTCTCCCACTTCGAATTGCCGGAAGAGAAGTTTATCGCTTTTTTTGAAACGGAGATAGTATTGAGCACTCTTTGTCTTGTACCAAACTCGTCGTTTTTCAACAGAAAGTTCTTCATAGGATATACAGGTGATTTTAAAGGCGTTGTAATAAAGATATCCTATACAAACCTCTTTTTCCCCAAAGGAAATCTCTTTTATATAGTATCTCATCCAAAATGCTTCTTCCAGGGAATAAACTAAAAGCATCATTCCAAAATATAATAGACCTTTAAGTCCTAACGCTAATATAAATGCAACAGCGATAGTCAATACTATTACAGGAGCTGAGATTAGATTCGTTATAATCCTTTTTCCGTACGAAATCGAGGGAAAAACAAGCTTATCCTGTTTACTTTCTCTACTATTCTGCATAGCGGTATATTGATTGAGTTCCTACAAATAAAAAAACCTTTCACATGTGAAAGGTTCTTGAATCAGTAAGCGGAGACTGAGGGATTCGAACCCTCGATACGGTTTCCCGTATACACACTTTCCAGGCGTGCTCCTTCAACCACTCGGACAAGTCTCCTAATTAACTATTTCAAAAATTCAATTTGGTTTTCTCTTTTCACACTTTCCTCCCAACCGCAGGTCGGGATCAACCACTCGGACAAGTCTCCCTGACATTCTTCCTACTAACTCTTACTTCCAGCGGGCGGCAAAAATAATTCATCAACGCTTAACTACCGAATATCTTTTGCGCATTAGCCGTGGTGATATTTGCTACTTCCTCCACACTCACACCCTTCACTTCCGCCAGTTTCTCGGCTACATATTTAATATAACCGCTCTCATTTCTTTTTCCACGGAAGGGAACCGGGCTAAGGTAAGGGGCATCCGTTTCGAGAACAATATATTCGAGCGGAATTTCGCGGATGGCTTCTATCAAACCGGAATTTTTATAGGTCAATACCCCGCCAATGCCGAGATAAAAACCGAGTGAAATAATCTTTTGTGCAGTAGCGGCTGAATCGGAAAAGCAATGAAAAATACCTTTCAGCTTTCCATGTTGCTGTTCTTCTACGATTCGGATGCAATCTTCTACCGAATTCCGGCTATGAATTACAATGGGTAAATCGTACTGCAGTGCCCATTCAATTTGCTGGTGAAATGCTTCCTGCTGCTCTTTAATAAAGGTTTTGTCCCAGTAATAATCAAGCCCAATCTCACCCACCGCTGCAAACCTTCTTTTCGCCAGCCAGGATTGAACAATCGAAAGTTCTTCCCGGAAGCCCTGCTTTACCGAGCAGGGATGCAGGCCGATCATGGCAAAACAGGTGTCTGGGTATTTTGCCTCCAGGCCTAACAGGTTTTGGAGTTCGGAACCATCGATGGCCGGTAAATAAAACCTCCCAACCCCGCTTTCCCGTGCTCGCTCTATAACCTGCTGAATATCAGATTTAAAAGCATCCAGATACAAATGACAATGAGTGTCAACCAATTGAATTTTCATAGCGGCCCCAAAATTCGAGAAAAAAGTTAAGACCTTGTTTAAACCAGGGATAATGTTTACGGTCTCAGCTCCGTTATTACCATTGCATCACAAAAAATCAATTTATGAAATCCTTGAACAGCGTTACCCGCCTGTTAACCGTTGCGCTCGGCGCAACCGCTTTATTCTTTGCCTCCTGTAAAAAAGAAGGCAGTACAATCGGAACTCCCGCCGAACAGCAGGAGTTTGCCAGTGCTACCTCTGAAGCAGACGCCGAGGCTGAAGTGATATTTGATGATGTATTCGATAACGTAATGGGTGTTGATAATGAAGTGGCCATAGGCGGTACAGGGGTTTTTGGAGGCGCCAATATGGGTGCCGGAAATGGAGGCGAATACCTGAATGGCACTAATGGAGCGGATTCACTGCGTTGCTTCACAGTTACCTATACTCAGCTTAGTCCTCCTGCCCGCTTTCCCCTCAAAGTAGTAATCGATTTCGGCGCCGGCTGTACAGGCCGCGATGGCAGAACCCGCAAGGGCAAGATTGTGATCGTTTATACCGGCCCGCTCTTTATCCCAGGTAATTCCACTACGACCACTTTCGATGGATATTCCGTAAACGATATCAAAGTGGAGGGTACTCATAAGATCAGCAACAGCAGCACACAAAGCGTAAAATCCTTTAGTGTTCAGGTAGTTGGAGCAAAACTCAGCAAGCCCAACGGAGATTTCTCCCAGTGGAACAGTGAGAAGAAAATTTCACAGATTGAAGGACTGGGCACCCCCTTCTTCCCGCTCGATGATGTGTTCAAAATCGAGGGTGCTGCCAACGGAGCCGTGAAGAAAGGCGACAAATTCTTCCAGTGGTCCACAATCATCCAGGAACCCCTGATTAAGAAATTCGTATGTCGCTGGATCGTAAAGGGGGTGGTGGTTATGCGTAAGAGTAATACCGCTGTTGCCGAGCTTAACTACGGCAATGGAACCTGCGACAATAAGGCCACGCTTACGGTGAACGGCCAGGTCCGGGAAATTACTTTGCGTTAATTAAAAAAAGTTTATACCTTTAAGTCAGTTTTCATAGGGTACGGATTAAAAACGGGCCAGGGTGTCTACCCAGGCCCAACTTTTTTATAGCCGCATATATTAAAAAATAATCGGGAGTTTTTAAGGCAGATTATGAGGTATTGCCTTAAACAAAAACCCTCTCGAGCTTAATTCCTTCAACACAACAGGCAATGTTTTTTCCAATCTTGGAAATGCTTTCTCGCTATCGTGAAATACCAGTATAGATCCGGGCCGCGTATATTTCAATACATATTTAATACAAGTATCCGCATCTATACGCGTATCAAAGTCTGCGCTCAATACGTTCCAAAATATGATTTTAAGGTCGGGGAATTGTTCCCTAATGAGGGCAGCCTGCTTTTTCCTTATCCTGCCATAAGGTGGCCGGAAAAGATTGGAGTGTATCAGCTTTTGCGCAAGCGAAATGTTTTGAACATAATCGGCATCGTTCGTTTTCCATCCATTGAGATGATGCTGCGTATGATTACCTGTTCGATGTCCTTGTTGAATGATTTGTTCATACACCTGCGGATGTTCGTTCACATTTTTACCAATACAAAAGAAAGTGGCTTTCGCATTGTATTCGTGCAACTGGTTCAGTACAAAATTGGTAATCGTAGGGTGAGGCCCATCGTCGAACGTAAGATAGACTTCTTTACCGGTTGCAGGTATATCCCAAACTCCGTAAGGAAAGAGTTTTTTCAATAGCCATGGTGTATGCGCGAAATAAAACATGTCAATTAAAAAGTAAAAGGCAAATAAAGAGATTATTCACTAAAAGCAGTGAGATGAATTGTTTTGCCCTGGTACTTGTAAATTTTGCCCTTTGTTTTCAGGTATTGTTCCTGCGATTCCTCGCTGGTTAGTATGGGATCAAGATATTTCTTCACTCTTTCATCATTCACCTGCGAGGGTGAACCTTTTATAATGGCATCTTCGATATAACCGGGAAGCAAGGGTTCAAGTTGGTCGTAAAAAAGTGAATTGCCGGCAAAAACATCACAGCCGATGATTTTGGCTCCACTTGTACAAACAAAACCAACCCAGGTGCTATCGGTCCTTTGTATTCGCTGCAGAAAAAAGCGAAGATATTCCTCCTGCAAAGCGATCATTTTTTTGTCAATCCGCTGATGGAGGTACGACTGTGTAGGAGATTTTATTTTGTTGCTGTCGAGCTGGTTGAATATCTCTCTCCATATCAACACCTGGTTGGCCGACTGTCCGGCTACTTTACGCAAACGGGGATTGGCATAGTTGAAATAGGAAAGTTTTTTTTCTTTATTACTCCATCTCCCTTCTTCCACACACATTACTGAAACATATTGGTCGCGGCCGTTTGGTATCAATACTGTATCGCGTGTTACCATTCTATCCTGCCTGCCACCCAACATCAGTTCGCCGCCCGCAATAAATAAAGGGATCCTGGATTTGTTGTTAATACGCAACCAATGCACGTTTTCGGTGGAAGCAGTTCCCCGCTCGGTTACTGTAACCAGTCCTTTTTGAATAGCCCTGCCCAGCGACAGCATTTGCGGTGCCGGGGCGGTGCCACGCTCCTTTTCTACAATCGGAATTATCTTCAGGTTACGATACTCAATGGCGCTATCGTATAATACCTCCAGGTTTTGGTAAGTAAGTTGCGCCGCGGCCCCCCGCGCTAAGCAGAAGCAGATTATCAATAGCCTTAGTTTCATTGCTGGTCTTCTTAAAACGAAGCTAGCAGGAAAATAGTACCTGGCAACAGGGTGCCGGTAGTTTTTGCAATAGTACGGGCAAGCACCGAAGGACTGCCCATAAAAGCATACAACTCGCTTATATTTGCAGCCTATGAATAAAAAAGTGAGGGTACGTTTTGCACCAAGCCCAACAGGTGGATTGCATTTGGGAGGTGTGAGAACTGTTTTGTACAACTACCTGTTTGCCCGCAAACACGGCGGAGATTTTGTATTGCGAATTGAAGACACCGACCAAAGCAGATTTGTTCCGGGGGCGGAGGAATATATATTCGAATGCCTGCGCTGGTGTGGATTGGAACCCGACGAAAGCCCTTTAAAGGAGGGAAACTACGGCCCTTACAGGCAGAGTGAGCGAAAGCATATCTACAGAAAGTATGCAGAACAACTGGTACAGCAAGGTCATGCTTATTATGCATTCGATACACCCGAGGAGCTGGAGCAAATGCGGAACACCCATAAAACCGAGCAAAATCCATCTCCTCAATACGATCATAGATTACGTAGCCGGATGCGCAATTCGCTCACCCTGGATACTGATACGGTAAAAAAACTACTCGATCAAAACACGCCCCATGTAATCCGTATAAAGATGCCTGTTAACGAAACAGTTTCTTTTACCGACATGATTCGGGGTGAAGTGAGTTTTGAAACGGGGTTGGTAGACGATAAGGTATTACTGAAAGCAGATGGAATGCCTACCTACCATCTCGCAGTGGTGGTGGATGATTATTTGATGAAGATAACCCATGCCTTTAGAGGAGAAGAGTGGCTTCCCAGCGCGCCGGTTCATATTCTTTTATGGAAATACCTGTTTGGTACCGAGGCAATGCCGCAATGGGCGCATCTCCCACTTATATTAGGACCCAACGGTAAATTGAGCAAACGCGATGGAGCAAAATATGGCTTCCCGGTTTTCGCTATGAACTGGACCGATCCCAAAACGAAGGAGCTTACCGAAGGATTCAAGGAAAAAGGATTTTTGCCCGAAGCTTTCATCAACTTATTAGCCCTGCTTGGCTGGAACGATGGCACCGAAAAAGAAATATTCAGCAAAGAAGAGCTGATCGAAAGATTTTCGATGGAACGCGTGCACAGCGCAGGCGCTAAATTCGATTACGAAAAAGCCAAATGGTTCAACCACGAATGGTTGAAAATTTCATCGGCCGGCAACTTAATAAATTCTGTAAAAAAATTCTTGTCTTCGAATGGCGTACACGTCAACGACGAAGCCTTGCTCGAAAAAGCCATCGGCCTCGTGAAAGATCGCTGTACCCTGCTAAGCGATTTTGTGATGCAGGCTGGTTTCTTTTTCAAAACTCCCGGGCAACTGGATGTAGAAGCCGTTAAACCAAAATGGAATAACGACAAAAAAGATTTTTTTGAAGCATACAGCGGTAAACTGCATGAAGCTGGTAGCTGGACGGCGGCTGAATTAGAAAAAATATTCAAAGAACTGGCGATTGAAAAAGGTATTAAGCCGGGAGAATTGCAATTACCTCTGCGCATAATGCTTGTTGGAGCTAAATACGGTCCACCGGTTTTCGAGATCGGGGAATTGCTAGGCCCAACCGAAACAATCAATAGAATAAAGCAAGGTTTGTCCGTTTTCAATTTTTAATTTTTACTTTTTAATTCTTATTCCGTTTTTATGAACAGACCAATCCGGGTATTAGTAGCAAAAGTTGGATTAGACGGTCACGATCGGGGCGCCAAAGTAATTGCTACAGCCTTGCGCGATGCGGGCATGGAAGTGATATATACCGGGCTGCGGCAAACTCCGGAAATGGTAGTGAACGCAGCCTTGCAGGAAGATGTAGACGCAATTGGCATCAGCATTTTATCGGGTGCACACATGACCGTGTTCCCAAAAGTGATTGCCCTGATGAAGGAAAAAGGAATGAACGATGTATTGTTAACCGGTGGTGGAATTATTCCCGAAGACGATATGAAGCAATTAAATGAAATGGGCGTTGGAAAATTGTTTGCGCCCGGCACCGCCACTTCGGAAATTGCCCGTTATATACAAGACTGGGTAAGCAATCATAGAAATTTTTAATAATGTTGTAACGAATGCGCCAGCGGTTAGCTTGCGTAATAAACAGTGGTAGCCGCAACCCAATCTTCTCCTCAGTTTTTACCTCAAAACAGCAACGCTGGTTCCAGCTTTCGATTCGAAATCGCCTAAGAGTATCTTATTACTTCCCTGCTTTCGTCTCTCATAAATTGCCATTCGCTATTTATAAGTAGCCTTTCACTAAACGGCTGTGTAAATACCCGCCTTGGGGCGTTAACTTGGGTTGTTATTAATTCATAAAGTAGGATGTTACGGAAGAAATTTATGAGAGTAAAGAAAGAATTGGTTATGGATCTGCTGATGCTGGTAATATTGGCCGCGGCCGTATTATTGCTTGCAGTGTTGATTTGACAGGATTTATCGATACAAATTTTATTTCTGCATAGGGACGGTTTGGCCAACTGCATCTCATGATGCAGTTTTTTTTATTCCTATTTTTGGCAAAACACTTTCTATGTACCAGGTATTGTCGACTATTCTCGAAAACTCGATCTACACCATTACCATTAACAGGCCCGATAAACTCAATGCACTTAATAAAACAGTATTCGATGAGTTAAACAGTGCCCTGGACGAAATCGAAAAAAATTCCGCCATCAAATCGGCCATTATCACGGGCGCAGGACCAAAGGCATTTGTGGCAGGTGCAGATATATCCGAATTTAATGGCCTGAACAAGGAGCAGGCAATGGCCCTTGCACAAAGAGGACAGGAAACATTTTTCAGAATCGAGAACTCGGCAAAGCCCATCGTTGCTGCTGTAAACGGCTTTGCGCTTGGCGGTGGCTGCGAGTTGGCGATGGCCTGTCATTTCCGGGTTGCTTCGGACAATGCAAAGTTTGGACAACCCGAGGTCAATCTCGGGCTTATTCCTGGTTATGGCGGAACACAACGCCTCACACAATTGATTGGCAAAGGAAGAGCCATAGAGTTGCTGATATCGGCCAATATGATCGATGCTGCAACCGCCCTGCAATACGGCCTGGTGAATTACGTAGTTCCCCCTGCCGAGCTTATGGCCAAAACAAAAGCGATTTTAGAAACGATAAACAGCAAAGCACCCGTTGCAGTAGGGCATTGCATTAAAGCGGCCAATGCGGTATTCGATGAAAAGAAAGACGGGTACGTAACGGAAATTTCACTTTTTGGGGAATGCTTTGCAACGGAAGATATGAAAGAAGGAACCAGCGCTTTTCTCGAAAAACGCAAGGCAAATTTCAGGGGAAGATGAAACACAGATGGCCGCAGTTAAGTAAATAACTGCGGCCATCTGCGAAATATCTGCGTAATCTGTAGTGTTTTACTCCTATGCTTTTTGCTGCACAAACTCAAGGTTCAAGGTAATTTCCACTTCTTTACCTACAACAGCTCCGCCCGCTTCTGTAAGCGTATTCCATTTCAGGTTATAATCGAAACGATTTACAGTTCCTTTTGCTTTGAAGCCGGCCTTGGTATTGCCCCAGGGGTCCTTAATAGTACCACCAAAGGTAACATCAAACTTCACTCTTTTGGTTACATCGCGAATGGTAAGATCGCCTTCCAGTTCGTACTTGTTACCGCTTACTTTTTTAAATGAAGTGCTTTTGAAAGTCATTTGCGGAAACTTTTCGGCGTTGAAAAAGTCGTCTGACTTGAGGTGCTTGTCGCGATTATCGTTATCCGTATCTACACTGTTTACATCTACAGTAAAGGTTATTTGGGCATCGGTAAAATCGGGCTTCGAAGAAACGATGGTGCCATTGTACGATTTAAAGGCTCCATCTACCTCGCTTACTACAAGGTGAGTAACAGTAAACTTCACATTCGAGTGCGCATTGTCTGTTTTCCAGGTCGAAGATTGCGCCATAGCGCCTGCGGTCAGAAATAAAGCAGATAAGGCAATGATTGTTTTTTTCATGCTAATTTTTTTTAAGATTCTAATTCGTTTGGTTTTCAAAAATGGATAACAAAATTGAGCCGAAATGGTTGTTTAACCATTGACCTAGGATAAGAATTCTCTTAATATATTCTTAATACTCTATCGATATACTGGGGAATTGTAGACTTGTATCTCCCCCAAAACCGGGTGGGCCCTGGCATCTAAAATTTTAATTCTCAACCGGCTTGCTGTTTGTGCGGGAAATTGAACGATTCGTTTTTTGCCGATCGTAGTTCCACTAAAGATTTCCTTGTATCCACCCGAATCGGGTATTTCAATGGCAAAGCGTTGCACCCGCTGTCCAAGTTCGATATATTCTTCCAGTACTACCGTATTAAACTGCTGGGCGTTTGCCATATCAATTTCTATCCAACATTGTTTAACGGTATCCGGCGGCGACCAATGCGAAAACCTAAATCCATCGGTCAGCAGGTCTTTAAGGTAACCGGTACGTTCATCCGATACATTTACTTTTGCCCGGTAAGCCAGGTTATTGCTGTAAAAACCTTCGCGCAGATTTTTGAAATCCATTAATGCTGCGGAGTCTTTCTCATGAATTAATCCCCTGGTATCTGGTGGAACATTAAGTAAAAAATTAGCGCCTCTTCCAACCGATTTTATATAAAGTTGCATCAGTTGTTCTGCAGATTTCACCTTGTCATTTTCCTTTGCATGATAAAACCAACCGGGTCTTATGCTCACGTCGCATTCAGCAGGTATCCAATGCTGCCCATTTGCATTGCCGCGATTCAATGTGTCCTGCGAGGGGGCTCCTATGCCCCTTGAAAAACCTGCAGTGTCGAGCAGGTTCCAGTTCGTTTCCCCGGCAATACCGTTTTCGTTACCTACCCAGCGAACATCGGGACCAATATCGCTGAATACAACTGCATCGGGAGCAATTTTCCGAATAACCTTTTCAAAACGGTGAAAATCGTATACCTGCTTTTTGCCGTTGGGTCCCTCGCCATTGGCGCCATCCCACCACATCTCGAAAATGGGCCCATATTTCCGAACCGCTTCCCGCATTGTTTTTACGTATATATCGTTATAACCCGGTGTTCCATATTGGGGATGATTGCGATCCCAGGGAGAAATATAAATTCCGAGCTTCAGCCCGTATTCCTTGCATGCTTTCGATAATTCTTTCAACACATCTCCTTTCCCGTTTCTCCACTTGCTTTGCTTAACAGTATGTTTCGAAAACTTGCTGGGCCAAAGACAGAATCCGTCGTGATGTTTTGCTGTTATGATAATTCCTTTTGCACCTGCGTCACGGGCAATACGCGCCCACTGCCGGCAATCGAGTTGGGAAGGATTAAATGTATTCGGATCCTCCGTTCCATGCCCCCATTCCAGGTCGGTAAAGGTATTGGGTCCAAAATGCATGAAAAGATAAAATTCCATATCGTGCCAGGTCATTTGCTGTTTGGTTGGTACCGGGCCGAAAGGCTTTATTAACTGTGCAGATGCGGGAACGATAAGAACGTTTAGCAGCAAAATTGTGCTTAACAGATTCAGCTTTTTCATAAAAATTCGCGACTTCATTTTTCCGGTTTCAACTACTAATATAAATGTATTGACTTGGCCAATTTCATATCCCCCAAATCTTTGCTCAAAAACACCCAGCAACGGGCACACTCAATCCCCAGCTACCCTCAACAGTAATTTTTCTCAATTTCCTCCACGGCATTTTCAAGCCCGTTTTCTTTATCAATTTGCAGTTTCATGTTTCTTGCGTTTATATACAAGGACTCATTGGTGAATAGTTCTTTTACGCCCTCAAGGAATTTTTTTTCCGTCATCTTGCTTAATGGTATTGGTTTAACTGCAAGCCCTTTTTTATAGGAATGTTGACCCCAGAATTTCTGGTCGCCAATAGGATAAAGAATGGGGCAAATCATAAAAGGTTTTCCTGCTCTCAAACATTCCGCCGTTGTGCCAATGCCGCCATGATGGATGATTGCTTTTGTAAGCGGGAAGAGTTTTTCATAAGGCGCAGAACTTATCACCTTAATTTTTGGGTTGTTATCCAGCTTTTCAGTTTGGTCAAGACCCCAGCCTTTCACTACAATTATTCTTGTACCTGGCTCATCGGTTAGTTTGGCGATGGCGGATTGCAGGTCAAACTTGCTTTTGAAAGGCATACTTCCAAAGGTTAAAAGCAAGGGTGGCTCGCCTGAAGTGACAAATTTTAAGAGGTCTTCCGGAAGTTCGTCTTTTGAAAGCCCATACCAAAATCCTGTAAACCTTGATTGACCTGGAAAATCAGCAGGCACGGGTAAAAAAGCCGGACTTAACCCATAGATATTTTTCACAACCGGAACCCTGTACTTTTTGGGCAAATTGAAATTTGCTCTAAACCCGCCGATTGGTTTTGACAATAGCTTTACGCTAAGATTTGACAACCTATACGTGAACCGATATAAGAACCCTGGAATTGGCAACCCACTAAAAGAAGGATTTGCAAACTCCGCAGTTGGTTCAATAACCGGCAAAACAGAAGCCCTGATCATTTTTCCGGGGAATTGGTCTGCAAAACTATCGGCTAAAGTTTTGACATGATAGAGTACAATATCACTTTCCTTCGATAGTTTATAAAACTCAATCAGCGACTTCGTGATTAAAGGATAAATCCAGGTATTCAAATTTCGCCTGATCGCAAAGGGGTTTCCCTTCATCATTTTTTTGCCTTCTTCTGAATTCAAGACTTCCTGGAAATCGGCTTCCACCGGCAAAAAGTCGATATCGTACGATTTTACAAGTTGCTCAAAGTTTTTCGCGGTTGATAAAGTTACCTGGTGACCGCGATTTTTAAGGGCCTGTCCTAAAACAGCATAGGGCTGAACGTCTCCGCGAGTACCAATTGTTAAGATGGCGATTTTCATTTGATGTGATTGTCTTCAAAAATCGGCAGCAGCCACTAATCTTATTTAATTGAATGTAATATTATGTTACAACTTGCAAACAACCCGGAAAAATAATGACCGCAGAATACTTTTAGTTTAAGAGTGGTTGTAAAAAAAACATCGCATTCCTGAGTCCCCGTGGTTTGTAACACAGATAACGCGGGATAGATTTTAACCACAGGAAACGTGGATGAACGCAGATCTATTGATTAAATTTAATCCTTGCGTTCACTGTGGTTTAATTGATATTAACCCCCAATGCAACCCGGAATACATGGATAAAACACAGATGGGAGATGAATACCATTTCATCCTGGTTTTCCCCAGCTATTCGTAAGCATTTCGAAATACAATCGTTTGTCCTTTCCTCATTTTAAGCCGAAGTAAGCCCCTGTTATCTATCTTCACCTTTTTTCTCCGAACACCTTCTGCCAGCCATGTTTTAAAAGGAAATTTCAGCATCAACTCTCCACCGGCTTCCGCAGTGACTTTTATTTCATTGATAACAGCACCTACTCTTTTTGCTGAAACAAGAAATGCCCCCTCCGCTCTTAATGTACTAAAGGAAACATCCTTCCACGAAGCAGGTGTGGCAGGAAAAACTTCGATATATCCCTTATGACTTTGAATCAGCAACTCGTGTATTCCCTGAGCAAAAGCAAAATTTCCCTCGAGGGTGAAGGGCCGATACGTGAAGTTGGAGTACTGCCCTCCCTTCTGATCTCCGTTCAGGTGAAAACTATTGGCTGAACAAAAATTGGAAGCAAATATGCTAAGATGTTTCACGGCATTGTCAGCTTCCCTGGCTCTCGCATAAATACAGGCAGCCCACGAAAATGAATAACCGGTCCAAAGGCGGGTACCGGTTTTCTCGAGGTGACGAAGTGATTTTTTTATGATTAGGTTTTCGAGTGAGTCGTCCACGTTTAACAATCCCAATGGATAAACCGGCATCAAATGAGCATGATGGCGATGCGATTCATCGAGGTTTTGGCCGGGAGCAATAGTCAAACCCGTTTCGTTATGATCGTAGTAAGGTAGTTGCTTTTTCACGCTTTCCAGGAAAGCTAAACCTCTTCCAAGTCCCGATGATCTTTTTTCCAGCTCGATAGTTTTTTCTACCTGGTAATGCATTAATGAGAGATCGTAATTCGTGAGTTTGTCGAACCATGCTTTGATGCTATTGTCGTGGTATTCCGGGCTTGAGCTTAAAATATTTGCGTGTTGCATCATATTGTGCGGAATCATAAATGCCGAAACAGCATCAATATAATTTCTGACTTTCGCATTTAAAAAATTTTTGTCGCCGCTATACTTCCATTGCCAGTAGAAATGTTGTGCCAGCCAGGCGGCTGTAGTTGGACTCATTGAATACTGGATCCATCCTCCCATTGGCTTCCCGCTGATGGTGGTTACACCTGGAACATTCAAACCCTCCATTTCAAAATAATTGCGTGTCCATTTCTCATTTTCTTTACGTATCGCCCAAAGCCAATTTGTATACCCGGCCGTTAAATCGAGATGATTGCCTGTGTATCCCGGCCAATAACTGAGTTGCGTATTAAGATCGTGATGATAATCTCCCTTCCAGGGAGGAAGCTTTCCATCGTCGGCTGTCCATATGGCTTGCAATGATATGGGAGGAGTATTACTTCGTGCCACGCAGGCAAATTTGTACATGTCGAGATAGTATTGCCTTTCCAGCAACTTATCGGGAAGAGAAACGGAAGAACGACTCCAGTAATCCTCCCACCATTTACTGTGCTCTATCCAGCCGGTGGGTTCTTTTTCGTTTATATTCAGCGCGGGCAGAAATGCAGGATCGTTTTGCGTAATCGTCCACTGCCCAATCATTTTATTACCGGGAAAAAGCTGCCAGCTCACCAACACTTCGTAATAGTTGCTATCCCATGTGGGTTGATGATAACGGGTATAATTGGGATTGCGGGTGAGTTTACCTTTCGCATAACCCAGTCGAACGAGGCTTTGCCCTTCTACGCTGTTTCCAACAATATTGTTACCGGAACTGTATTCCGGAACAATAAGCGACGGAAGTATTGTTTTCAATTTTTCTTCATTGATCCATCCCAATGGAATTTTTTCGAAACTGAAGTATCCTACCATCCTCGTTGCGTGGATATAGTTGTTAAAAACCATACCATTCGAAAAGCGAATGGAAGAAAGGCCGTTGGAAATGTTTAACTCGTTGCGAACTATTTCGCCCATGCTGTTTAAATCGAACTCCAGCGCCGCGCCTGGTATTTTGGTAGGTGCAGGATATTTTTCGTATGGCTCGTCTCCCAGTTTTTGTACCGAATCGTACTGATTGTTTTTAACCTTTTCGAATACCCATTTAAATTTTAGTTTGTCAATTTCCGGCATCGGGCGATCGTCCCAAAGATCAACTCGATCGAGCGAGATTCTTAACTTCTTTCCCTTTTGCCAAATCAATGCTCCGAGCCAGGCATTTCCGAGTGGAATGGCTTCGTCCCATCGCTTCGCCAATGAATCGAAAACAAGATTGTGTTCGCGCGAAACCTGGGCATGAGTAATGGTGAGGGAAATGCATGCAACGATTCCAATAACAATATGCCGGAAGAATAATATCATACATAAAACTACTAAGAAGCCGGGGTAAATGTTTTGCTACCTCGCTTTATCTTTCACCAGGCTGGTGTCCGACTCCAAAATGGGGACCTTATATCCACCTGTATCGAGTACAATTTTAGGGAGCAAACGTTTGATCTCTGCCCATTCGCCGGCTTTTATATCTGTTTGATAGAGGTACACCGACCTGAGATTTTTCAGATCCTTCAACAGCATTATCCCTCTTCCGCTAACCCTGGTGCCAACAAGGTTCAGGTACACGAGCGAAGGTAAATTCTTAAGTGAAGTGCAGGCACTGTCCGTAATCTTTGTATGATCGACTTGCAGGCGCGTAAGATTGCCAAGGGCTTCTATTGTTTTTATTCCCGCATTTGTTATTGGTTGGTCGCTGAGCTTCAGCCATAGAATTTGTTCCTTGATCGGTAATAACAATTGGAGATCCTTATCGCTTACTGAGTCGGTATTGAGGAAACTTACTTTAAGATAATTACTGTTAAGCGCCACCGGTAAAACAGATATGCCTCTTTTTCGCAGGGTCGCAAGGGCCTCGTCCGATGCCTTCTTCACTTCTCCTGCTGGAATATCAGGAGCCTGCGTTGTGGATGGTTCTGGATTTTGAAGTGCCGTAAGCAAGGGTTTGATCTTTTCTTTTTGTTCCAATTCTCTAACCTGTTTATCGAATGCAGCACCCGTTTCCACCCACCAGTGCAGTAAAGCAATTTCGCTCTCGCTGAGTTGCGGCTTTTCCTTGGGAGGCATATGATGTTCTTCGTTACGTGGAAGTAATAATCTTTTTATCAATTCGCTTTTAGATGGATCACCAGAAACAAGTGTGTTACCTTCCTTGCCTCCTTTTAGAATAAGATCGGGTTGATCAAGCCGTAGTTTTCCCTTTTGTTTATTGGGTCCGTGACAGGTATAACATTTTTCTGCGAGTATCGGCTTTATTACATCATCGTATGCTTTTGCTGCCTGAACATCGGCAATTGGTTTTCTTATAAACTTCTTTTCGCTTTCTCCCGAAATTGCTTTGCTGAGATAATCGGCTCCATGTGTAAGCGAACCTCCCAAATGACCCGTGATGGTAATCAGCAGCGCTAATATCAAAGCAATCCATTTTGCAAAACCGGCATTGATAGATTTCTTGTATAAATAATACTGTACAACCGATACAACCGCTACTGCAATTCCAAACCAAAGGTGCTTATCGACCAAATCCCCTTCATAATCTCCAGTCTGGCTGAGCATGAACCCGGTAATACACGCAAGAATCGCAAACAGCATTCCCCAGAACAATGAAATGCCGATAGCAGGTTCCAGCTTTTTATATTGTTCCTTCACCACGAGCCATTGAAACAGGCATGCCAATAACAAAATGCCAATGGGAAGATGAACCAGAACAGGATGAAAGGGACCGAGAAGGGATTGCATGGGTGGGTGAAGTTTTCAGGAAGTTGATGGTTCGAGCTATGAGCCTTGAGCTACTAGCTGTGATTAAATTTATTGTTAAGTGATCGCATGAAACTAATCAGCATTTTCTGTTCCTTACTCTTGCTCGTAGCTCGTTGCTCTCAACTCACAGCTAAGAGTATCTTTTCCTCAACAAATTCAACATATGCACATTAATCCCCCACTGGTCGGCTACAGGTTGACGTGTGTAAGGTAAGGACCATAAATAATCGGGCGGACCAAACTCGGTGAGAATGGTTAAACGTTCCCCATTTTTCTTTTTGCGCTCTACAATTTTATCCCACCACTCGAGATGCTTTTTTACCGCATCGTTCCATTCGGGTGCACGGGGATCACTTACCTGCGGCCCTTCGGGATGCCCTACCCGTGCGTGAATATGGTGCGTACGCGATAAAGCCAGGTCTACCGTTTCTTCCTGGTCCCATAACAACGATTCATGCACTGCACACCAATGTGAGATATCAAGAGTCAGTTTTAAATCGGGAAGCTTTTCTATAAAATTCTTTGTAACCTGTGCGGCATACAACGATCGACCGCGATGCGTTTCGTGATAAATGGGTATGCCGGTTTGTTTCGAAAGCTCGGTGGTGAAATCAATAAAAAGCCTGTTTTGCTCGTAAGTAAAAAAATCCCGCCCGGAATGACAATTGATATAGATGGGCTTCATCTTAACTGCGGCGTTCAATCCTTCTTTGAATTGTGAAAGATGTTTTTGAACATCCTTGTCACCACCGCCGTATAATAAACCCAAGGTTAATCCGTGCTTCTGTGCAGCGGCTGCAATTTCGCTGCGGCCTTTATCATCGCCAGGCATCCATACTTCTATTCCATTGTATCCTTCTTTTTTTGCTTTGGCACAGAACTCATCCGCCGTTCCGCCAAAACCCCAGTTGGTAGCAAGGATCAACAATTCGAAACCGGGTGCGTTGGAACTAAAACGAGGTTTGTTTTCCTGCGATAGTGCATCCAGCGATGATAATAACAAGGCTGAACTGGTAGCAGTGCTCAGTCCGATAAATTTTCTTCTGTTAATGGACATGGGGAAATGTTTTTATGATTCTATTGCTTTTAAAATTGGCTCAAACGATGCCAGCAATTTTCCTCTGCTTTCTCTTGTTCTCTGCGGTGAAAAAACCGCGGAGAAAGGAGAGAATGGAGTCATCGCAGAGAGTGGTTCTTTTCCATCAAGCCAATACTTCTTCAATCACTCTTCCTGAAACATCCGTTAGCCGGAAAGGCCTTCCCTGGAATTCGTAGGTGAATTTTTCGTGATCGAAGCCCAGTTGCTGCAAAATAGTTGCCTGTATGTCGAAGGCTTCTACCTTTCCGCTTATTGCATCGTATCCTATTTCGTCTGTTTCGCCATAGCTGAATCCTTTTTTGATACCACCACCGGCCATCCACATACTGAATGCGCCAACGTGATGATCTCTTCCTTTATATGGCATTTTCTTTCCTTCGCGATTTTCCTGCATCGGAGTTCTGCCAAATTCTCCACCCCATACTACAAGTGTTTCTTCCAGTAGTCCTCGTTGTTTTAAGTCGAGTATCAGAGCAGTCATTGCCTTATCTACACTGCGGCATTTGTTGATATGCCCCACATCGATCGCAAGCGCTGCATCGGTACCGTGGGCATCCCAACCCCAATCAAACAATTGAATAAAGCGGACTCCTTTTTCAACCAGTTTGCGCGCCAGCAATACGTTATTGGCAAAACAGGATTTGCCGGGTTGCGTTCCGTACATTTCATGAATATACTCGGGCTCGTCGTTTATATTCATCACTTCCGGAACAGATATCTGCATTTTATACGCCATTTCGTATTGCGACATCCGCGAAAGTATTTCGGGATCGCCGGCTTCCTCGTATTGCTTTTTGTTCACTTCGTTAATGGCCTCAATCGAAGCTTTTCTCAAATCGCGATCGATTCCTGCAGGATCTTTAATAAACAAAACGGGATCGCCCTCGCTTCTGCATTGAACTCCCTGGTACACGCTTGGAAGAAAACCACTTCCCCATACACTTTTACCTGCATCGGGATTGCGGCCTCCCGAAGTGAGTACTACAAAGCCCGGCAGGTTTTGATTTTCGGAGCCAAGGCCATAAGTAACCCAGGCGCCAATGGAAGGTCGTCCCAGGCGCGGTGTTCCCGTGTGCATCAGCAATTGCGCCGGTGCGTGGTTGAACTGATCGGTAGTAACGGCCTTGAGTATGCTCACTTCATCGGCAATAGTAGCAAAATGAGGAAGATGATCGCTGATCCATAAACCACTTTCGCCTCTTTGTTTAAATACTGCCTGTGGGCCCAGCATTTTGGGAACACCTCGGATAAAGGCAAACCGTTTTCCTTCAAGCAAACTCGGCGGACAATCCTGTCCATCCAGCTTCGCCAGCTCCGGTTTATAATCGAATAATTCCAATTGCGACGGAGCACCGGCCATGTGCAGGTATATCACCGAACGTACTTTTGGCGGTAGGGGCGGAACTTTGGGCGCCAATGGGTTTTTTGCATCAAATGAAATCGCATTACCAATGGCACTGTTTCTGCCATTGCCACAACCGCTCACGAGCGAACCCAATGCCAATGCGCCAAAACCCATGGCACATTCCTTCAGGAAATGCCTGCGGGTATGATATTGCAAAGCCGCCTGCTGTGCCTCGCGCAACATTCTTTGAGCATTCAGTTCGTCCCGGGTCATATGTTACTTAGCTTGTTAATTACAAGGTTACATGTTATGAGCGGTGAGCTATGAGCTTTGAGCTCCAAGCTACACACCATCCGCCATTGCCTCATTGTCACATTATCACATTATCTCATTATCTCATTGTCACATTATCTCATCGTCTCACTCTCTCACAATCACCTCATCCGTATTCAACATCGTATTTGCCACCACCACCAAAGCGGCTGTTTCGGGATTGTTGTGTTCATTCATCATCCCGATCATCTCACAGGTTCTGTCCTTATCTTTTTTAAAGCTATCCAGCGCCTCGTAATACAGCTTTTCAAAAACCTTCAGTTTATCGGGATGAATTCTTTTATACAAGATCCATTCGTAGGCCTTACTGATTTGGAGATTCAAATCGGCTCCAGGAATTGCCTTCATGCGATAAGCCAATCCCCGCGCCATTTCAATAAAAGCCTCATCGTTTAGGGTTACCAATGCCTGCAAAGGTGTATTGGTGCGAATTCTTCGCGAAGTACATACTTCTCTCGCTGCGCCATCAAAAGTCATCATCGATGGATAGGGTGCTGTTCTTTTCCAATACGTGTATAAAGCCCTCCTGTATTTGTCTTCTCCTTCGCTCAATACCCAGTCGGCGCCGTTCCAGGGAGAAAGCCAGATGCCTTTGGGCTGATGAGGAAATACGCTGGGCCCACCAATTTTACTACTCAGCAAACCGCTCGCGGCCAATGCCTGGTCGCGCACCTGTTCGGCCGACAATCGCACACGAGATGCTCTTGCATACAATTTATTGGAAGGATCTTTTTGTAACAACTCTGGGGTAACAGTAGAAAGCTGACGATAAGTAGAAGACATTACCATCATCTTCAGCATTTTTTTTACGCTCCATTTTTGTTCGTTCATGAATTGATACGATAACCAGTCGAGCAACTCGCGATGCGTAGGAGGCAAACCCTGCGTTCCGAGATCTTCCAGTGTTTCTGCAAGTCCCTGCCCGAATAACTGTTCCCACATCCGGTTAATCATGGTTCTTGCAGTAAGCGGATTTTTTTTATCGGTGAGCCAAATAGCCAGTCCCATCCTGTTGCGCGGCGCATTTGCCGGAAGAGGATTCAATGCATGGGGTACATCGGCATTTACCTCGTCTCCTTTCACTAACCAATTGCCTCTTTCAAAAACATGTGTAGGTCTTTTCATGTAAGATGGGTTATCGACCATCACCGGCGTGGTAGGTACATTTGCGTTTAGCAGCGACCAGAATATTTTCCTATTGGTTTCATAACCCGGTTTATCTTTCCCCGGAAAGCCCTCCGTAAACCAAAACCAATCGAACATTACCCCGGTTTCTTCCGGGTTCTTCAGGTTCGGGTTTTCGTAACTGAAATAGAGATCGTGCTTACCCCTTACCGGTTTTAACGGAGCGGTCATCAACTCCATTCCTTTGTTAAAGGGTAATGAAATAACAGCAATAAGTTCCCCATCGGGTTTATCGAGATGAATCTTCCATCGCCCTCCATTTTTAAATACAGCCGTGCGGAAAACAATTTCATTTTTTCCTGTTAACTGCACGTTTTTCAACCGGCAGGATCCATGGTTTCTGAATCCCGCCCATTTGGTATCTACGAGTTCAGCATTAACGAATTGATCGCAGGTAAGAGAATTGTAGGCGGGTTGCCATGTTTTAATAAAGTCCCGGATGGATGTTGCACGCTGCTTATCGCTGTTTATCTCCATCCATTTAGTGAGCGCATCGAGTTGCGCCTGCATACTATCGGTTAAATGACGCAGCAAAGGATAATCCGATTCCGTATCCTCGTCTCTTGTATCGTTGAAAAACGCCATGAACTTATAATATTCTTCATGACGGAAGGGGTCGTAGGGATGGCTATGACATTGAACACAGGCAAAGGTTGTTCCCAATAAAGTTTCCCAGGTGGTATTCACGCGATCCATTACTGCTGCAATACGGAACTCTTCATTATCGGTTCCGCCTTCATCGTTTGTCATGGTATTGCGATGAAAAGCTGTTGCTATTAGTTGATCGTCGGTAGCATTGGGTATCAGGTCGCCGGCAATTTGTTCGGTGAGAAATACATCATAAGGCTTGTCTTCATTGAATGCCTTTATCAGCCAATCGCGGTAACGCCAGATACTGCGGCCGTCATCGCGTTCGTATCCCTTTGTGTCCGCATAACGCGCCAGGTCGAGCCAGAGAGCGGCCCATCTCTCTCCAAAATGAGGAGATGCCAGTAAAGAATCTACTAAATGTTCATAAGCAACCGGGTCTTCATCGTTCAAATACTTATCAGCCAGGAATTGAGATGCCGGCATGCCGGTCAGGTCCAAACTTACTCTTCTCAACAACGCAGGCTTATCTGCCGTAACAGAGGGTTTCAATTTTTCTTCCCCGAGTTTTTTAAGAATGAATCGATCAATATCGTTGGTAATCCATTCATCTTTTATGGCGGGCACATCTACCGGTTTTACCGGAACATAGGCCCAGTGATCGCCCCATTGTGCGCCTTGTTTAATCCAACTGCGCAGAATATTTATTTCCTGTTTGCTGAGGGGTTCATGTTTATAAGGCATGCGTTCTTCCGGATCGTTGAGCGTCAGCCTTCGTATTAACTCACTTTGATCGGGCTTACCGGGAATGATGGCCGGTTTTCCCGATTCGGTTGGCTCCAACGCATCGGAGCGAAAGAGCAAGCTAAACCCTGCTTTTCTTTTCACCCCGCCATGGCAACTGATACATTTTTTATTGAAGATGGGTTTTACCTGTGTATTGAAATCGATTTTCGGATCGCGCAATGCAAAAATGAAGACTCCCGATACAAGGAGCAGGCCAGCTATCAGCAGAAAGATTTTCGATCGGAGAAGCCTCATGCAAGAATTCGTTTGGAGTAACTAAAGTTACTGATTATTCTTCAAGGATAATAAGGGAAACTGAGTGTAAAAGAACTAATAGAATGATAACTCGCGATTGAGATGAACTTTTTTTAACCACAAAGAACGCAAAGTATCCCAAAGCAGCAGAAAGACAACTATCGTTTAAGAAGAAACAATGGGGTTAAGCCATAATTCCTCCTCGTACTTTGCCATTCTCTGCCTTCTTTGCGTTAATTAAAAAGGTCTGCTTACAAGCAGCTTAAAAAGATTGGGCAAGTTGAAAGTCCGGGAATACACTCACTCATTCGTTTGTAAGAAATTGACTACTCCATCGTTCTCCATGCTGCAAAACAACGAACGACTGTTCATTCAGTTTTGCCTCCTGAATAAACAGTTCCGGGTCGGCGGTATTGAACAAAAACATGTGGTAATGACAGGGAATAACGCAGCCTGCGTTTATTGATTTTGCAAGATGAACCGCCTCTTTTGCATCGAGGTTACCCGCAACACCGCGCGAAGGATCGTTGCCATTGACGGGCAATAAAGCAAGATCTATCTTATAAGGCTTTAGCAAAGATTCCATTTCCGGAAACCAGAGCGTATCGCCGCTGTGATAGATTTTCCATCTCCCGAATTCAATCACATAACCCATGTATCTGCAATTCCCATTTTCATCTCTGTCTATTTCGTTGTGTTTTGCAGGTATTCCATGAAAAGTAAAAGAGCCAATACGAACTGAGCGGCCATCGTTGAGCCCGATAGGAAAATCACTTGCACATTTCACTCTTTCGCATGCAAAGGCTCTGTTGGCTTCCGGTATGATGAATTTTATACCGGGATTATTTTGAATGACTGGAATAAGGGTTTCTCCATCGAGGTGATCGGTATGGTTGTGACTCGAACTCACTATTGAAACATTCTTCAGCAACGAAGGATTCAATACCCTTTCACTCATGCGCACATGCGGCTTTTTGGTGTCAGCATATTTTTTTGTGAGCGAATCGGAGAGATAGGGGTCAATCAATACTCTTTCGCCTTTCCATTGAAGAAGGTATCCGCTTTGTCCGAGCCACCAGATATGAAAATGATCCTTGTCGCCTAGCAAAGAATCCATTTCGGCGATCAGGCTCTCATCCTTTTTTACAGCGGGTATAAGTTGCATGATACAGTTGGTTAAAGCCTACAATCCTTCTCTGACTTTTTTAGCGCCTTTTACCATATTGATCAGTTTTTGCCTCGCGGCCCATCTTGCGGTTTGACTCAGTCCGCAATCAGGCGCCACGGAGAGCTTTTCCGCAGGAATATATTTCAGGCAACGTTGTATTCTTTCCACAACATCGTCAACGGTTTCTATATAATAGTTCTTAACGTCGATGATACCTATCGCAACATTCATTTTCTCTGCAAAAGGCTTCAGCAATTCAATCTCGGCAAATTCACGGTTGGCCATTTCGATATGAATCTCATTCACGTTGAGGTCGAGAAAATCGGGCAGCATGGGTTTAATACTTCGATAACCCACAGGCCTTCCTTTGAAATTACCGAAACATAAATGGGTACTGAGGTTGCATTTGCCCGCGATGGGTTTTACGGTTCTGTTGAAAATATCAACAAAGCGCCTGGTGTCTTCCTTGTAGGCATAACAACTCATCGAAGGTTCATCGACTGTTATTTCGGTACAACCCGCCGCTACCAAATCTTCGAGTTCTTTCCGAATAAAGGGCAGCAATGCTTCCGTGATAGCATAGCGATCCTTGTATTTTTCATTTGGTAACAATCGTCCGCTGAGTGTATAGGGACCCGGAACACTTGCCTTCAATACCGGTCCCGCAGGCGCCAGTTTTTTTAAGCGGAGAAATTCTTTTACTGCGCCCAATCCACGGGGAGCGGTAAGCTCTCCAACAATATTATTCTTGCCACGCTGATCGTGTGCAGGCGGGCCAAATTTTCTCGTTTCGGTTTCGTTGTTTTGAATACCACTGATATAACCGTAAAAAGAAAGATTGAAATCTAGACGGGTTTGTTCACCATCGGTGATTACGTCGAGGCCTGCCGTAGTTTGATCGTGAATGGCAGCAATCACGGCATCTTCAATCATCTCTTCAATATCGGCTGCTCCAAACTGGTCGAGGTTTTTGGATCCGAATTCGAGCCAACCGGGAAAAGGATAACTTCCAACTACGGTAGTACGAATGGGTATGGTTTGCATAAACAATGATTAATGAGGTTGTGCAAAGCTGTACAAAGCCTTCGGGTTATGAACGAATATATTTTCGAAAAAGGAAGATAAATTTCTTTTGCGTAATTCCTGGACAAAATCGGTCAATAGCCACGACAATCCCGGTTTCCCTCCGTACGATTTCCAATACGTATTGCGGGCGGCATCCATTCCCACGGTTACCTGGTTGGGAAAATCGGGCAGCATTTTTTCTAACAAGTGAAATGAAAAGTTTTCATCTTCTTTTTTCCATCGAAAAGCGCTGTCGTATTCCACGCACACGCCGGTTTGCATCAGGGCGCGATGATATGCAATGTCTTTATTGCGATCTACATGCGATATTACCACGTGATGAAGATCCACCCCGAGTTTTGAAAAAAGCTCCACTTGTTCCAAAGCCAGCTTACCGGAATTGGTATGGGTAAGAACCGGCACTCCTGTTTTTTTGTGTGTGTATGCAACAGCCCTGAATATTTTCTGTAAATGCGCATCGAAGGGATGATCGCCACTTGCCAGTTTGATCATACCGGCTTTATGCTTTGTTCTCCGGATAAGAGGAGCATTATAGTCGAACGCATCGATACCTTCTTCCACATCGGCAATGAAAAGACCGGCCAGTTCTTCCTCATTCAAATGAAACTGCCAATGGTTGGGAACATAATAAATCGGAAGATGCAGACCCGTCGGGGCGATGATCTGAATGCCTGTACGTCGCGAAACTTCGGCCAGTTTATTAATGTTCCTCCCGCAAGCGGCAGGCATAGTATCTACCATGGTTCTGCCGCCACAGGCGTAAACGGCTTTCAACTCTTCGCTTACTTTATCGACATCATTCAATAAAAAATCAGGATTCTTCAGGGTAGGCAGGCTCTCTTCGATAATAATATGTTCATGCGAGTAAGTAATACCCATTTGACCAGGAGCGATATCACCCAAAACCGTACGAACAAAACTCATTCCTGCAGTCTTTTTAATTTATAACTTTTGAATTTTTACTTTTCAACTTTTGCCTTTTTGACTTTATCTTTTCCCCTAACCACAACAACTAAACGTTCAAAAATTATGCAGTCCCCCACCCGACCAAACACTACTCTACCTCACCGTTAAATCAGTTAGTCGCTTACTCAATTCTTCCCAACCGAAAGCGGCTGTTTTGTTTTTACTCCAATCATTTCTACCGGTATAGGCAGACGCGGCTGGCATTTCCAACACAGCACCTACAGCATCTAATTTCTTTCGCAATTCCTGCACATTTAGTTCACGGGCTGCTTCGTCTTTATTTAACGATTGAATAGCTGCTAAACCCGCTGCCTGCCCCATGCTCATGGTTTGTGCCATGGAGCGGCAACTCGCATGAGCGTCGTGTGTGGCAGAAAAACATCTTCCCACTACCCAAACCGTATTGCTTCCCTTTGGCACAATACTTCCATACGAAACTCCATAAACCCCATTATCCGGAATATAAGCCCAGAAGGTTTCGTCTTCGCCTCCTGCTCCTTTGCGATGATCTTCGATGGGGGCGCCGCAAAGCAAAATGCTATCGCCGGGGATCTCTGCCCGCATACAATCTTCCTTGGTAAGACGGTATTCTCCATATACTCTTCTTGTTTCACGTACACCTATCTGTGTCGACAACCCGATAATACTGGAAGATTCATATCCCGGCACTTCCTGCTGAAAAAACTTTTCAAAGATGAATGCCTGCCTTCTGCCTTCGATTTCAGCCTTTGTAAGATCTGCATTACTCAAGGCATTTAAGTCTGTAACCTTTACAGCAACCGTAGAAATACATTTTCGTGCATTCATTTCATGTGCCGATCCTTCTTTGCGCGGCAATGGATGATTACCTTTTTCAACGGCTTCATTCATCTTTTGCTGCAACATTTTTTTACCGCCTGCTTTTTCGAAAGTTTCGAGATCAACATTACTCATTCGGAAAGTAGTGGTCATACTTTGAGCAGGTTCCTGTTCTCCTGCTCTTTCATAACTGAATCCGGCCAAATGACAGAAGTCTGCGTCACCCGATGCATCAATCACTCTCTTCGCTACAATTTTTCCAAATCCCGATTTGCTCCAGCAAATACACTCGTAATGATCGTTGATTGTTGCAACCACATCCACAAGTGTTGTATGCAGGAGGTAATGAACTCCGGCCTTTAGTAACAAATTATCCCATACCTGTTTCAATCGTTCGGGGTTGTAGTTGACCCCTGTTCCGGCGCCATAGGTGTTGGGACGAAGAAATACTTCGCCCAATGCGTTCAATTCATTTACAACAATATCAGGAAAACCACCTGCTACTTTTCTCGAAAGATTTCCGGGTGTGAAGAATCCGTAAAAAGTATCGAGCATTTGCGTGGAAGTACCACCGGGAAATCCATAACGCTCAATCAGCATTACGGAATATTTACCGGTAGCAGCAGCCAGCGCTGCGCAACATCCGGCCGATCCCGCGCCAATTACCAATACGTCGGTATTGGCGATAATGGGAATTTTATTATGAACGATGAAGTCGTACAAGTGATATGCTATTTGTTGCTTTCAGAAACATAACTGGGATATCCCACCTTGCTGTACAATTTTGCCATGCGATGCGCATGTTCGTCGTAAGCGCTTTCAAAAAGTGTAACCGCTTTTTCTGCACCGGCAATTGCGGCCGCTGTTAAAACTTTGGGCGGATGGCCCGCCTCAGTAAGCAATCGTGCCACTTCTGCCTTGATAGAATTGATGATCATAACGCCACCCACGGTGGAGCCGGGCGAAACAGGAGTATCGAGTCCCGGAACATAGATCATAGAATCTCCTACCGGCGCTCCGCTGTCGAGAGAAATATCGGCGAAATCGGATAATTTTTTTCCATCGGCTCTTTTGCTTTTACTGGCCGCCTGGTGTTCGGCAGTTACCAATGCTGCTGTTTTGATTTTATTCTTTTGAAAGAGCTCGGCCATCTCCACTGGCACAATATTGCATCCGCTGGAGGAGATTACCAATGCTGAATCCTGTTCACTCAAATCAAAATTGCGCAGGATGCGGTCTGCCAGGCCGGGAACATTTTCCAAAAACATCGCCTGCCTTTGACCGTTAGCTCCAATAACGAGATTGTGAAAAGAAAGAGATAATTCCACAATCGGGTTGAACCCCGGAAAGGAACCATAGCGCGGCCACATTTCTTCTACCATAATGCGACTGTGCCCGCTTCCGAATACATGCACTACTCTTCCAGCCAGGATCGATTTTGCAAACCAGCCGGCAACGGTTTGTATCTGCTCTTCCTGTTTTTTTACTTTCTCAATAATTTCGCTGCATTTCTGCAGGTAAGATTGTGTGAGAGACATAGATTGTTTATTACAGATGTTTGATGGGTGATGTAAAAAGCAGGTCGCTAATCGTGAGTCGTCAATCGTGAATCGTGAGTAGATGCTGCGTTATTAAAGTTGCTGAAATGTATTTTCTACCTTTTCGCGACTCATTATTCACGACTCACGACTCACGATTGACGATTCTCGGCTCGCACCTCTCCCGCCAACTTCGTTGGGGGCAAGCACTACTCCTCGCTCACAGCTCCCTCTCCAACGCATAGCAAGCCGCACCAATCGCCCCTGCCATATCGCCAAATGCTGCTTTCACAATTATTGCCTTGTTTCCTCCTGTTCTCCATTCGTATAGCGACAAAAAACTTTCCAATGGTTCAAATAAATCTTTTCCTGCTTCGGTAATGCCGCCCGCCAGCACTACACACTCGGGCGATAGCGCATTGGTAAGTGATGCAATACCGATAGCGAGTTTTCTTACCGACGACAACCATATCCACTGCGCAAAATGATCTCCTTTTTTATAGGCTTCCAGCAATTCGTGCGTAAAAGAAAATTTTCCCAGCGATCTTTTATGCAAGCTGTGATTGCCGATAGCGTCTTCGAGACTTCCCGGGATGCCCGTTACATCCAAATCTCCTTCGTGATCTACGGTGATATGACCCAGGTGGCCGGCTTTATGAAAAGCGCCCTGGTAGGGTTTGCCATCGATGAGTATAGCGCCGCCCACGCCGGTACCAAGCGTTAGTAGTATAACATTACGATATTGTTTTGCTACTCCCAATCTTGCCTCGGCCATCATAGCCGATACAGCATCGTTCAACACATATACCGGTTCGCTGAGGTAATCGCTCCATATAAAATTTTCGATGCCAATCAAACGCGAAGGCATATAGGCAATAGCAGTATTCGCTTCGTTGGTGATACCGGGAGCAGAGATACCCACCACTGTTTTTTCGTTGTTTAATTTCGCTTTCAGCTCCTTTACCGTTTGTGCTACGGCGCCTTTCCAAACTTTATCGTCGCCATCGTTTGTTGGAGTATATACCTGGTGAAGAATCCTGCCTTCCTTCGTCATGGCCAGTCCCTTGATGCGTGTGCCGCCCAAATCGATACCAATTGCAATTGATGACATATGGCTTTTGCTGTTATACTTTTATGTTGAATAGCGATGCTAGTTTATTGGAACCTGTCCCTCGCTAATCGCCCATCCCCCATCTACTGCTATTACCTGGCCTGTTGTAAATCTCGATTGATCGCTCATGAAATAAACAGCCAATCCATCGAGATCTTCCGGTTTTCCGATACGGCCACCCTCCAAAGGTTGTTTTGTTTTTATGAACGAAAGAATTTCATCGTCGGTTGCTGCGCGCTGTGCCATAGGAGTTTCCACCAAAGCAGGCGCGATTACATTTACACGGATATTGTCTTTTGCATAATAAGCCGCTATCGATTTGCTGAATCCGATGATAGCAGCTTTTGTTGCAGCATATGCGTGCGTGGTAAAGTATTGGGGAGAAGGAGAAAAACCAAGTACCGAACCCATGTTTAAAATGGTACCGGCAGTTTTTTGTTTGAGAAACTGACGGACGGCGGCCCTGTTCGACAGCATTAGTGAAGTGAGATTGAGTTCAAAGGTTTTGTTCCAGCCTTCCAGCGATAACTCATGCAGAGGACCATCGCCAAACTTACGGCCGCTTCCTCCCGCTACATGATACAGCCCGTCGAAACCACCAAAGCTCCGGATGCAAAGCTCAATCGCATCCGATGCTGTTTGTTCCTGCGTAGCATCGCCCTGGAGAATTCCTCCTCTATCTTTCAATACTAAAGAGGCAGCCTGCACACTATCGCTATTCCTTCCTACTGCTATTACCCGGGCCCCTTCTTCCACAAAAATTTTTGCGGCTGAAAGGCCCATGCCTGTGGTTCCCCCGATGATTACAATTTTTTTTCCTGCCAGTACTTGTGCGGACATGTTGAGACGGCGTTAAAGTGTGTAAAGTAATCATTAAAAATGAAAATACCCCGTGGTTTAGTGATATAGTTGTTCAGGTGCAATTGATTTTTTCTGGCCATCTGCGCCTGCTATCTGCAATCGAAGGGCTAGTCCGCCGCTTGCCTGTATGTATTCGATTTTTATTTTGTGATAGCCTTTTTTCAATGCAACAGTTCCCTGCTTTTCGTCGGCTCCATGCAAGCCGTCGTGATCAATTATTTCTTCGCCATCGATCGTGAGCCTGCTGCCGTCGTCGGATGCGAGGTAGAACGTATAGATATCATCTTTCTCTACCCTAATATAACCTTCAAAACTCAGACCTGCATTTTCTTTTCGGGTAAGCAAAGAGGGATCGACTTTATTAGTATATCCCGACTTAACGGCTGTTTGTCCTTCTATATCCTTTACAGAAACTGGTTTTAGTTCGAACGCTTCGTATTTTAACCCGTTTTGCGCCTTGCCGGGTTTAACAGCACTCTTCCAAAGATATACATTGATGTTTTCAGCAACTGTTCCGCTGGGTAATATGCCGTTCGCAAAGTTCTTTGCCTTCAAAACAAAGGATTGTTTGAAGGCAGGTATTTTATCCGGTGAATTTTCTGTCGGCTCGGATCCATCAATCGTAAAACGGGTAAAAGTATTCATGCCCGGTTGATTGTTTGCCACTACATTAATATCCGGGACCAATGAACCCGGGCGGTAGGAAACTTTAATAACCGGCTTTGCGGCAAACCGGCCGTAATTTTCAATTTTTATTGCATAGGCATAGTTCAATTTTATTTTGTTGGGATTGTATTCGGGTAATTCTATTGTTATATTATTTTCATCCTGTTTCCATTTCAATTCGCCGGGATGGGATAAGAAACTAATCTTTGTGCCGGCGGGCAATTGCATATCTTTTAAAACCAGTTTTCGATTATCGGGATACCTGGGGAAGATGGCATAGAGGGAATTGGTAGCAGGATTGTAGGTATAGAAAATTTCCTTAACAGCATAACCGGGATCGGGATCAATGGTAAGTTTCAACATCACATCGCCTCCGGTCTTCCAATCCTCGGTCACGGAATGGGTGTTTTTAAATTTATAATCGCGCCGTCCCTCGCTCCATTGCACCGGTGTTTTCCATCGAACGGTATTATAAATCGCTTCTCCATGAATCGATAACCAATCACCTATCTGCAGCAAACGTTCCTGCATTATCGGCGGGATTTTTCCATGTTCATCGGGGCCAATATCGAGGAGGAAATTGCCTCCCCTGCTAACTTTGTCGATTAATGCGATTACCAGCGATTGTGTGGAATTATAATCCCATGCATCTTCTTCCCTGTTATATCCATAACTATATCCCATGCCGCGGCTTTCTTCCCAATCGTGGTTTTCAAAATCAAGATCGGGTTGGTATTCGGGCGTAAAAAATCCCCCGTGTTTAAAGCGAATACCCGAACCCCAGCGGTCGTTCACTACAATTTTTTCCTTTACCGGGCTTTCATTGAATAGCCATGTCAAAAACTCCTTGCTTTTCCACAATTCTGCCGGCGCATCCCATTCACCATCGGTCCAGAATACATCGGGTTGGTAGGTATTTATCAGCTCCATCATCTGCGGCCACATATGATCCTGAACATAAGCTGGCTTATTGTTCAACCAAAGCGGGTTGAACCATTCGTACAAAGAATAGTACATACCGGCACGTACAGAAGTTTTTCGTACAGCTTTAAACAGATCTCCTAATAAATCTCTGCGCGGCCCCACATCGGCAGCATTCCAGGGGAAGCCCCAGGTTTGATTGGCGTTTTTGTTCGGCCACAAGGTAAATCCATCGTGGTGTTTTGAAGTAAGCACGATATACTTCGCGCCCGACTTCTCAAATAATTTTGCCCACTCGTCGGGATTGTATAATTCAGCTTTAAAATCTTCTGCCAGCTGGTAATAAGTTCTGTCGCCAAACTTCTGCCGGTGAAAGCGCTTTCTTGCAGAGTCGGTTGTTTGCAGTCCCTGCTGGTACCATTCGGCATAATTGCCTTTCGAACTCCAGCCCGGCACGGCATATACTCCCCAGTGAATAAAAATTCCAAACTTGGCATCTTTCCACCACTGGGGCGTTGGTCTTGCATCGAGGGATTCCCAACTGGGCTGATAGGTTTGAGCGTCGATATGCATCGTGTTTACCAGCAGAATAACTAACAATAAAAAGACTCGCATAGGCTTAATGATTGAGGATATTTCCCGAAAATAAATGATAAGAAGATAGTTTGCAGGCGGAGTTTTTAATCAATCGTTTGCTCAAAATCTATTCTCCAACAAACAAAAAGTTAGTTCAATTTTACCATTCCAGCCAAAGCTATCTTCTTTTTTTTACCTTGCGTTCAGCAGCAATAAAGAATGGAAAAGAAACTACCAACAATTAAAGAAATTGCCAGAAGGCTCGGCATATCTGTGTCAACTGTATCGAGGGCCCTACATGATCATCCCAGCATTGGTTTGCGCACCAAAATGCAGGTAAAGAAACTTGCGGAGGAATTGCATTATGTGCCTAACCAAACCGCCATCTTTTTCAAGCAAAGAAAAACTTTTACGATTGGCGTTGTACTTCCCAATTTGCGCGAAGAGTATTTTTCACTTGCCATCAGCGGTATCGAAGAAACTGCTTTTAACAATAATTACATTGCGTTGATAGGCCAATCGCACGAAGAGCTGGATCGGGAGAAAAAAATTATCGAAACCATGAAAAAGCACCGGGTAGACGGTCTTTTGGTATCGGTTTCGAAGGAAACCAATTCGCTGGAACATTTCGAAGAGCTAAAGCAATTCAATATTCCGGTAGTGTATTTTGACCGGGTACCCGACGCACCCGATATTCATTCGGTTTGGTGCAGTCTCTATCACAGCTCGATAGCTGCGGTGGACTTCCTGGTAAAAAAGGGGCATAGACGCATTGGTTATATACAGGGCCCTTCCACACTCACCATCAAAAATGAACGATTATTGGGTTATTACGAAGGGCTCCGTAAAAACAAATTGCAAATCGACGACTCGATGGTGGTGAGTTCTGATTTATCAACGCCGGGTACTATCAAGGCGCTCGACAAGCTGCTTTCGCTGAAGAACAAACCAACGGCAGTGATTGCATTTAACGATTATGTTGCGCTGGATGCTATCCAGTATGCCCGCAGTAAAAAAATAAAAATCAACAAGGATATCTGTTTTGTGAGTTATGCTAATCTTCCCATTACCCATTACCTCGAAACGCCGCCGCTGGCCTCGGTGGAGCAATTTCCCTACGAACAGGGCGTACGCGCTACGGAATTGCTGCTGAAACTCATCGAATCCAAATCGGAAGAAGACAGTATTCCCTATGAGAATATTGTTTTGAAGAGTGAGTTGATAGTACACTAAAAGACAAATGACGAATGTGGGAATGGCGAATGGCGAATGGCGAATTCTTTAATACCAGACTTCCCAATAATTTGCGGGCTTCGTACAGGTTAAAGACAAGCAACATCAGCATTCGCCATTCGCCATTTCCCAATTCGCCATTTCCTCATTCTGTCATTTTCTAATTATTCCATTCTCACATTTGCTCATTACCTTTGCCCCCCAAACAAAGCTACTATGCAATACCGGATTGAAAAAGATACCATGGGTGAAGTGAAGGTCCCCATCGACGCCCTCTACGGAGCGCAGACACAGAGAAGCATCGAAAATTTCAAGATTGCACAGGATATTAACCGGATGCCGAAGGAAATCATCCGCGCTTTTGCCTATCTCAAAAAAGCGGCTGCCATTACCAATTTTGAGGCAGGAGTGTTGCCGAAAGAAAAATGCGAGCTGATCGGTAAAGTTTGTGACGAAATCCTGGAAGGAAAACTGGATGAATATTTCCCGCTGGTTGTTTGGCAAACCGGCAGTGGTACGCAAAGCAATATGAACGTAAACGAGGTAATTGCCTATCGCGGACATATACTGAATGGGGGAAAACTCGACGATAAAGAAAAGTTTCTTCACCCCAATGATGATGTAAACAAATCGCAATCATCGAACGATACATTTCCAACGGCAATGCATATTGCGGCCTACAAAATTCTTATTGAAGTAACGATTCCGGGTATTGAGAAGCTTCGCAACACACTCGCTGAAAAAAGCCGGCAGTTTATGAAGGTGGTAAAGATCGGCCGTACGCATTTTATGGACGCAACGCCCCTCACACTCGGGCAGGAATTCAGCGGCTATGTTTCGCAGCTCGATCATGGATTGAAAGCCATTCGAAACACATTGGCTCATCTAAGTGAACTTGCGCTTGGAGGAACTGCCGTTGGAACTGGCATCAATACTCCGGTTGGATATTCCGAAAACGTAGCAAAGCATATTGCCAATTTAACCGGCCTTCCATTTGTTACTGCCGAAAACAAGTTTGAGGCATTGGCTGCTCACGATGCTATCGTGGAGGCCCATGGCGCGCTCAAAACCGTTGCGGTTAGCCTCATGAAGATTGCGAACGATATAAGAATGTTATCGTCGGGGCCGCGCAGCGGAATCGGGGAAATATTTATTCCCGATAATGAACCCGGTTCTTCCATCATGCCGGGTAAAGTAAACCCCACGCAATGTGAGGCGCTGACTATGATTGCCGCACAGGTAATGGGCAATGATGTAGCCATTAATATTGGTGGGGCAACGGGGCATTTTGAGTTGAACGTGTTCAAACCCGTTATGATTTACAATTTTCTGCACAGCGCCCGATTAATTGGCGATGGATGCGTGAGCTTTAATGATAAATGCGCCATCGGAATTGAACCGATTGAGGCGAATATCCGGAAGCATGTGGAGAATTCGTTGATGCTGGTAACTTCTCTCAATACCAAAATCGGTTACTACAAGGCAGCCGAAATTGCCCAGAAAGCCCACAAAGAAGGAACTACTCTAAAAGAAATGGCTGTTAAACTGGGTTATGTTACTCCCGAACAGTTTGATCAATGGGTAGTACCGGAGCAAATGGTAGGCAAATTGGATTAATTTAATAATAACAATATCTCAGCGCTCTCATTTCTCGGCGGTGAAAAACGCCACAGGGAAATGAGGGTGCTGCGTTTTGTTCAATTAGAAGTAAAAAATCAAAAGTCAAAACCTTGTTGATGGTACCTACTGAATTATCATCTTTTCCATTTTCACTTCTATACCATATCCGTTGTAGATTTTAAGAATATAAACACCACGCTTCAGGTGACCTACCTCAATGGTGAAATTGTTTTGATTGGTTTGTTTGGTGAGTACTACTTTACCGGTCATATCCATTAACTGGCATACAACGGGTTTATGTACGCCGATTTCGAAACTCACTATGATAAACTTGTTCGTGGGGTTGGGAAAAACATTCACGCGATAAGTTTTCCTGCTTAATGCTACACTATCGCGATCACGTAATGAGAGGATCCCGCCGCTCACGTAAGTGAATTTAAGAATACTCCCCCTGCTCACACTCACCTGCTCATTGCCTGCCGATGGCCCTGATGTAATCGAACTGCTGTCGATAGCGGCAAATACCGTTCGCCCGTCTGGTGCAAATGCAATATCGCGGAAGCGGTTCTGGCTCCTGAAATAACCTACAGTGTCGGCACCCGCCAGGCTTTGGAAACCATTTCCCGTATTGTTCAGTTTCATTCTTATTATTTTGCCTCCCTTAAGCGTAGTAATGAATAATGAATTGTTCCAATTGGGTACACCGGTGCCACCATAGTAGTCGATACTGCTAATACCCTCCGATGGCCATCCTGAATTGTTGTTGTTACCGCCAATGACTGCATTAAATATATTCACAACAGTAGTGTTGTTCGGACTATAAAACGCTTTTATCGGCCCGCGGAAATTGGCCACGCCAATAGTATTCACATTCGTGTTTTCATTATTGATGATAGGCGCACTCGAATTATGTGCCCCCGGCAAAGCAGCATTGTTCGATGCTCCGGCGGCGGCCGTATTGTAATTCCCATCGTTGGCACCAATAACCAGCGGGTGACCATAATTTTTGCCCATCTCGATTATATTCAATTCATCGTCACTAAAAGGGCCGTGTTCTGCCGCATACAAAAAACCCGTCCCGTTTACGTTTGCATATACCAATCCCTGCGGATTGCGATGCCCGATGGTCCATACAGCACTTTGCCTTGGTCCATTGAATGGATTGTCATTAGGTATCCAACGATCGTACACATCCCCATCTCCATCGGGTTCAAGATTAAAGCGTAATATTTTTCCCTCGTACGTATTCACTTGTTGCGAACGAATAGGCCGGGCCCCGTTCGAAAACTGGCCACCACCCATATCACCCACCGAAGAGAACAGATAGTATACTCCACCAACGGGAGCGATTAGTAAACGACCCGAGTTGTGATCATTGCTTCCCGGTATCGTATCTACCATGGTTATAGGATTGATCAACTGTTGTGTACCGGAATTGTATTCGTATCGAACAATTCTGCTGGTAAAAAAACATCCGGCAGATCCACTGGAGCATCCATTGCCCCCACTCGCGGCACCTGCAAAGGTGTGGATATATGTTAGGTAGATATAAGGCTTGCCGGTCATGAAATCCGGATGCATAGCAAGTCCCATCAAACCGCCCTGCGGCCAGGGCTTACCGCCATCAATGGCGTCGGATATTTTATCATAACGGGGGAAATTTTTCATGCTGTTCAGATCCAGCACTGTTTGGGATACCCCGGTATTGGGATGAATCCGGCGAACGCGATACCCTCTCGCCTCGGTAACCCATAAATAATTATCCTTTCCATAGGTAATCTCCCATGGGTCACTCAATCCGGAAACAAGTGTAAGTGTATCGAAATTTTCCAGCAAACGGCTGGCGACAATTGGTTGCGAGTAGTTCGATTGGAAAACACATCCGAAAAATGCAATTAACGCAATACGGAGTTTCATGGGTTTGGATTTATGGTTTGGGTATTTGTTACTGAGTGTACACTGCGATTAAAAATGCAGTTTTGAACACCAGTTTCTCAAATGCTTCCAGATTAGAAAATTACAAAACGAGCCACGTTTATCAATAGTAGTTAACACTTATCGAGATTTGGTAAAAGTACGATTGCCGATGGTTTTGTATTTATCTAATTTTACGTAAAGTGTCCTTAATCCTATTCGGAAAACGAAACAGTCCAGTCTATGAAAATAACTTTACCCTATTTTTCTTTAACCGTAAAGAGCATTCTGCTTTTTATACTTTTTACATCCTTTCATATTCGAATGCAATCACAGGTAGTGGTGGTTGATTATGGAAAGAGTTATATCAATGTAACCAAGGGCGCCAATGGCGGAACGATAGAAGTTGGCGATACGCTTGAGTTTCGCTCTACATTTGTGGTAAGATGTACCAGCGGTTGCCCTGCTTTTGTCGATAGCTGTGCATATTACGATACGGTGAAGGTCGGCATGAGCTATATTCCCAACTCGCTTGCAGTATTGACCAATGAAGGAAAGATCTACAAATCCTTTACCGATGCAGCAGGCGACGATTGTGGTACCAGGGCCGGTAGTAACCTGCGCATCAACCTCGGTTTTAATACAACAGATGCGCCTGCAACAGCTTTTCGCCGAGGCCGTATCCGCAACACACACAAACCTTCTTTTTATGGTGGTACTTGTATAATGGTGGCTTCCTACCGGGTACGGGTAACTGCTTCCCTGAATACTATAATCAATACGGGAGGTGGCGCTATTTCCTATAAGCCAACCAGCTCAGCGGTGCCGCTTTTCATTAATTTTCCTTATAACAATACAATGGTTTCAACCAACTATGGAATCTGTACCAATACTGTTGGTACAAACTCCGTGGGAGCCGAGTTTAATGGAACCTTTGGAAGCGGAAGGCCGCGAAACAGGGGTACCTCCGCCAGTGTACCGGCAAACTATACCTATAACCTGTTTACTACCGGGGGGCCTCAAGACTATTATTACGGAATTCCCAACAATACCAGTACGCTTACTAACTATACCACATCCAATGCCTGGCCCAAACCCGATGGTTCTTCGCCAACGCATCGTGTATTCCAGGTGTGGGATATCATTGGAGATCATACCGGTGCAGTATCACCAACAGCAGGAAATCCGGCGGCCGATACTGTTGCCAATGGAAATGCAGGCTATATGCTGGTAGTAAATGCGGCCTACCGGATCGACTCTGCTTTCAGCCATACCATTACCGGCCTCTGCCCGAATACTTATTACGAATTATCGGCCTGGTTTAGAAATATCTGCTCCAAATGCGGATGTGATTCTAACGGCAAAGGAGCAACGAACAGTAGCGGTCCCCCGTTTTATATACCAACCGGACCGGGCGATTCATCGGGAGTTGCCCCTAATTTGACTATTCGTGTAGATGGGATCGACTATTATACAACTGGCAATATGCGCTACACCGGTCAATGGGTTAAAAAAGGGTTTACTTATGTTACCGGGCCCACTCAAACATCGTTAACCATGACCATCCGTAACAACGCCCCGGGTGGCGGTGGTAACGACTGGGCCATCGACGATATCAGCCTCGCCACCTGTACGCCCACGCTCAACCTTGTACCAAGCGGAGGGGTGAATGTATGCTACGGCAACCAGGTGGATATGTATACAACGGTGCGGTGTTTCTCTCCCAACTATGTGTACTGGACATGGGAAAGAAGTACGGATGGAGGAGCCACCTGGTCGAGTACCGGATTCAGTGGAACCGGGGTGCCGAGCCTTGTGGCAGGTGAATGGCAGTATACCGCTAATTATCCATCATTCCTTGCAGACAGCAGTTATCACCTCAATATGTTCCGGGTGAGAGTTGCTTCTACTGCCGCGAATCTTTTGAATGCGTCCTGCTCTTTTACAGCAACCAACCAGATCATTGTTTGGGTGAATAACTGTTCCTGGGTACTTGAAACAGAACTTAAAGATTTCAACGGAAAATTAAACGGCGATAAGGCTGAACTTAAATGGACAACCGATAATGAAAAAGAAGGGGTGGTTTTTGAGGTGCAACGCAGCGAAGATCAAATAAACTTCAATACAATTGGAACGGTGAACGGTATTGCAAAAGGAAGTGGAAGCAGTTATTTGTTCAACGATAACAACCCGGTAGGAATAACCACTTACTATCGGCTAAAGATGGTAGAAGCATCGAAGTACAAATTCAGTAAGATGATTACGCTGGGCAAGAAATCGGATAGACTGGAAATACGTTCCCTCGTTAACCCATTCAGTTCTTCTATCAATTTTCAGCTGGCAAGTCCTTTGGCGGGCAAGGCAGAAATAATGATCATCGATAATTTTGGAAGACTTATACGTAAAACAACAGAAAATATCCTGCCGGGAATAAACAGCGTGAGCATCGGCGGCCTCGAAGGTTTAAGCCAGGGAGCATATACACTCCGCATCCAGGCGGGTAACAGTATTATAAACAAGCAGGTTGTAAAACAAAACCGTTAAAAGCGAGTTTGGCTTTTTCTTAAAAGAGTAAGTAAGTGATTGTACTCACTTACTCTTTTTTATTTGTAAACGGGGTATTTTTACTGGCATTTATAAGAAAGGACATACTTGACATCGGTGTCGTAAACAGATTCTCCTCCCGTAATCACAAAGCTTCTTACATAACCATTGGCATCGTACGCATGCGATCCAAAATCCGCCACTTCGGTATTTATCACGGCACCGGAGCCATCGTAATCCTTAATAGTGGACTTCACCACCAGGTTCGTGGAATTTTTTCCATAATTCACTGCTGTCTGGAAAAGTATCAGCTCCGAATTCGGGAAGAAGCATAAAAAGGACCTGGCCTGTTTAGTAAGATCGTATTGGTATTCGATCACCGTCTTTTCATTCGTACCTGCCTGCTTAATTTCAATCCTTGTTAGATTGCCCCCGTTCCATGTATATGTAAGATCCAAAACCGGGATGGTCGGGAAGGCTTTAAGCGCCACCAGGCATTTGGTCATATATCCCGATGCATCGTATTGATAGGAAAATATCCCTTCCGGGCTGGTATTGTCCATTGGCTCCACAAAACCGTGAAACTCCTGGATACGTTCACCGGGTCCAAGATTGAAATACTGCTGTGCATCTACGTTGATCCGGTTAGTGGCATAGCTCAGGTTAAATTCCGCGTCGAGCGACGACTGCACACTATCGAACACCTGTATTTTAATAACCTTATTTGAAGCATTAAAAAAGCTGGTGATGGAACCCTCCGCCGTATTGTTGACGGGGTCGTAAAAGGCAATATTGCTGAGCCTGCAAAGGGTACCCGGCGCCGGAAACAGCACCTCTCGTTTTGTACAGGAACCCGCTGTAATGGTTACGGCATCAACTATAGAATCGGTTCCGCAAAACGCTTTCCATGTATAGGTTCCCGCAGGCAAAGTAAATGTGGCCGATCCGGATGCACCGCAAGCAGGCTCGCTTGCTGGAAAACTGCTGATAGTGCCCGATTGATTTTCTACTTTGACTACAATATTTCCGCCACCCGTACATGATTTCTTACTCCACAACAATAACTGGCCATTGCCTGCCGCGGGGGCTGTTTTAAATTTAGCAGAAAATTTACCCTCGGTAATATTCTTCGTGTTGCCCGACGCATCTTTGACTTCGCCGCTGAAATTGCCGCTTACTTCGGTTGCATTGATTTTAGTAATAGTTACAGAAAATTTATCCGTTGCCGCAGGGTCGTTTTCGTAGAGTTCAATGCCACCAACCGAATACTCAAAAACTACTGCAGGTGTTTTGTAAGTGCCAGTCGAAATATTGAGGCTACTGATTTCCAGCAAAAAGCTACCCGTTCCATCAGAAGAAACTCCTTCAATAACGAGTGTTTTCAAAGACCCGGTTGTTTCGATAACAGCAGTATCCGTATTGCCTTTAAAGCTAACGCCTGCTTCTTTAAACTGCCATTGTGTTGCGGCGCCGGGTAGTCCCCCTGTATCGATACTTTTCTCCTTTACGCATGCAGCCAATGCAATAGCCAAAAGGCTGCCGAACAGGCAAAACCTGGAAATTAAAGTCATAAGATCTGTTTAATGATATTAGCGCCTACGAAACGTGTACGGTATCTTTTAAAGAAGTGTTGGTCTCCACTGTTGGATTTTCTTCGTGAGGATGTTTTTTGAAGAAACGCTTCTGGAACAGGAGTATGACAATAACACCTACCGAAATCGATGCATCGGCTATATTAAATATTGGAGAAAAAAAGGTGAAATTTTCGCCACCCCAGAAAGGAACCCAGGAAGGAAGGGTTTTGTTTTCAATAATCGGCACATAAAGCATGTCTACGACGTTGCCGTGGAGCAAACTCGCATATCCCTTGCTGGAAAAATGCGCCAGCCCGGCATAACCCATATAGTCGTTGCTTGCCGCATCGTAAAGCATGCCCTTGTCGAAAATAAGACCGTAAAACATACTATCGATCAGGTTCCCTAATGCGCCTGCAAAGATCAAACCCACACAAACAATAAAACCACGGTGATATTTCTTCTTTACTATGCTTCTTATATAAAACACACCGAATATTACCGCTACCAGTCGGAAAAGAGTGAGCGCCATCTTGCCCCAGTCGCCCCCAAATTTCCAGCCCCAGGCCATACCGGCGTTTTCGATAAAATAAAGCCGGAACCAGTCGGGGATGATGGTGATATGCTCCCCGTAGTGCATGTTTGTTTTTACCCAAATTTTCAGAACCTGGTCTGCTACAATAACCGACAGAATAATAATTACTACCGTTCTAAGCTTCACGGATAAATATTTAGTTGGCAAATATAAGTAAACAAGGGGATAGCGGCATGTTGAGGCTTCGAGCTTTGAGCCTCAAGCTATGAGGCGTGAACAACGAGTTTTCCTGTTTGAAACAGCGGGAGCTATTAATCAATAAACAATCGCTTATCTATTTCAGGAGATGCATACAAGATAAAAGTTTCGTTACCATCCAAAACAAGATAGCGATCCCTGTATTACCAATGGCCCGGGGCTCGTAGCGCGCCCCTCATAGCTACTCTTCATAGTAAACCCTCTTCACCCTCTGCGAAACTCCGGTGAGTATTTCATAGGGAATGGTATTCGCCCATTGGGCTACCTCGTTAACGGGTAATTCCTTTCCAAATACAATTACATCGTCGCCTTCCTGCACGCCGTGAATATCCGTCACATCTATCATCGTCATATCCATACATATACTGCCTACAATCGGGGCCAGCCTGCCTTTTATCCAGATTTTTCCTGCTCCATTGCTAAGCGATCGTGGATAACCATCGGCATAGCCTATGCGAATAGTGGCGATGATGGAATCGCGCAGCAATACCCCGCGGCGCCCATAACTCACCGTTTCTCCTTCTTTCAATTTTCGAACCTGCGCAACGGTGGAACGAAGGGTCGATACTTCTAACAGGTTTTTTTTACCGGCATCAATGCCATACAAGCCAATCCCCAGTCGTACCATATCCATCTGCAAATCGGGGTGCCGGCTGATGCCGGAAGTGTTGGCAATATGCTTGAGAACAGGATAAGAAAGCGACTGCTCCACCTGGCGGCTCATGGAAAGAAATAGTTCTGCCTGTTTGCGCGTGAACGCGTCGTGCTGGGGATCCTCACTCGCTACAAGATGACTGAACAGAGATTGAACCTTGAAACTATCGCCTTTTAATATATCTATCAGGTGGGGAATATCCGATTCCGGAAAACCAAGACGGTTCATACCCGTGTCCAATTCAATATGAACCGGGTATTGCAGGATACCCTGCGCTTTCAGGTAGTTGCCGAATGCTTTCAATAAACTTATGGAAAACAATTCCGGTTCCAGGTTGTGTTGCACCATTACATCAAAGGCCGACTCATCGGGGTTCATGATCATAATCGGCAGGTGTATGCCCGCCTTTCTCAACTCCACTGCTTCATCGGCATAAGCTACGGCCAGGTAATCGGCCTTATGGTACTGCAATACGCTGGCAATTTCGTAGCTGCCGCTTCCATAGGCAAAGGCCTTCACCATTACCATCAGTTTTGTGCCGGGTGAAAGCTGCTGCTGGTATTGTTTCAGGTTATGGACAAGCGCCGTAAGATTTACTTCAAGAATGGTTTGATGCACTTTCTGCTCTAATAAGCGATCGATTTGTTCGAACTCGTAAACCCGCGCGCCCTTAATTAAAATCGTTTCATCTTTAAATACCAGGTGCGAAAAGTCCTTTCGGAATGCATCTACCGAAGGATAAAAAATGACTTCCATATCGCCCGCCTGTTTAATGAGCGCCTGCTGCTGGTAGATGCGCTCGCCAATGCCAATCAGCCGGTTAACCCGGTGCTGTATTAACGAATGAGCTACCTCCTGGTATAGTTCTTTTTCCGATTTCCCGCTTTGCAGTATATCAGAAAGTATAACTGTTCTTTTTTTGTGCTGTGGTTGCTGGGCAAGAAAATCCAGCGCGATCCTGAAAGAGTTGAGGTCGGCGCTATAACTGTCGTTAATAACCGAACAATGATTGATCCCGTTTTTTAGTTCCAGCCGCATCGCCACTGCCCCAAGCCCGGCCATCTTTGTTTCAATTTCTCGCGGTGAAATACCTAAGTGAAGCAGCGTACACCAGCAATGTATAGCATTCTCCACCGATGCATCGTCGGTAAAGGGAATTTTTATTTGTATCACCTTTTCGTTCCAGGAGGCAGTAATCAGGGTCTGGCCTTCTTCCTTAAAAATAGTAAGCACCTGCAGGCTCGCTTCCGACACAGTACTCCAATTGATGATCGTAAATGGCTGCGAACTCGTCTTATTCAGGTGCTGCCACAAAGCAGCGACCGCCTCGTGTATTTCGGGATAATCTTTGCAATAGATAAGAGTTTGTACATGCGTAAAAAGGCGAAGCTTTTCGTTCACCTTCTGGCGCACATTGAGAAAGTTTTCGCCATGCGCTTCCCCGATATTGGTAAAGATGCCGATGGTAGGTTGAATAATTCGCTGCAGCTTGTCCATTTCGCCCGCCTGCGAAATGCCAGCCTCAAAAATAGCCAGATTGTGTTTTTCGTTGAGTAGCCACACGCTCAGCGGAACCCCTATTTGGGAGTTGTAACTTTTTGGACTGCGTACAATATTGTACTCCCGCTCCAGCAATTGATGGAGCCATTCCTTTACGATCGTTTTTCCATTACTGCCTGTAATACCAATCACAGGTAAATCGAATTGCTTTCGATGCGAGGCCACCAGCAGTTGCAGTGCCTGCAGCGTATCAGCTACCTGCAAAAAAGCTGCGCCGGGATAATCCTCTTTTTTTTGCATTTCGCTTACCACAAACGCACGAACCCCTTTTTCATAAAGCTCTGCAATAAACGAGTGACCATCGCGGCGGGGACCTTTGAGTGCAAAAAATAAAGTGGAACCCGGGAAGACCAGCCTGCGACTATCGATCAGCAGGTGTTGAATCAGCAGCTCTTCCTCAACAGCGCTTTTACTGTTGATAATGGAGGCGATATGTTTTATGGAATAAGACAAGGTTGTTTATAACTTTTACAAAGAACCATCGCTCACATCGGGCGGCGTTCCCTTCTTCTTCCTGTATATGGAATAAAAAATGGAACCGCTGATACAAACAAGAATTACCGAAAGAGATATCAACACCTGTGTGCTTTTCGGGATCCACTGGCTGATCCAGTGCTCGCCCAGCATCTTCAATCCAATAAAAGCAAGTACGATGGCAATCCCCTGTTGCAGGTAATCGAATTTGGACACCGCGCCGCGAAGCAGGAAAAAAAGTGAACGCAATCCAAGCACTGCAAAAATATTGGACGTGTAGATTACGAGATTGTCTTTCGAAATACCCATAACTGCGGGTATTGAGTCCAGGGCAAATACCAGGTCGATGGCAGCCAGCATTACTACCACTACAAACAAAGTGGTATATCCGGGTCTGCCGTTTTCGCGAACGATGTATTTTCCGTTCCCGTCGTGCGGAACCAGGGGCAGGAATTTTTTCATGAAACGATAAATCTTCGACTCATGGGGATCGAATTCCTCATCTTCCGTTGCGGTAAACATTTTATAACCGGTGTACAGGAGAAATAGCCCGAAGATATAAAGTACCCATTCGAATTTGTTTACGAGAGCTACTCCAACAGTTATAAAGATAACCCGGAAAATAATGGCCATCAGGATACCAATCAGCAATACTCTTCCGTAAAACTTTTCCTTTACTTTAAACGACGAGAAAATGAGAATGAACACAAAGATATTATCGATGCTCAGGCTCCATTCCATTAAATAGGCACTTAAATATTCCAACGCCAGTTGGCGGCCATTTTCCACCCACATGAAAACGAAAAAAGCCAGCGCCAGCGATACCCAGAAAAGGGTCTGGAACAGAGCTTCGCGGATAGTAATCTTTTTTTCTTTCTTGCTTAACAAGCCAAGATCGAAAGCCAAAGCCAATACCAATACAATTCCAAAAACGAGATAGGTGATCTGATCAGTTGTCATGAAAAAAATATAGTGGGCAAAGATACAAAAGCCGGGCGGTGATTAAGGAAGTTCGCGGGAGGGGTTTACTGATTCGTGGGAGAATTGATTGCTCGCAACGACGCCACGACGAAAAGATTTAATTTCGCGCTCCGACAGGATTCGTGTCTGCACGAATCCACCTTACTCCTCTTTTAGTTACTCGGTAAAGCTGCTGCCGCCCGATGCTATCTTTTTTCCAATGAACTTGTGAAGACACAAGGCCATACTACTCTTCTGCGGTAAAAAAAAACTCGCAAAGGTGCAACGGTGCAAGGAAAACGTTTGACATGCTTCTTCGTATCGCTGCAGGAAATATCTTTAAACGGCTGCTGCCGGCTTCGCCTGGTATTTTCGTTTTCTCAGGAACTGGAAAACAAAACCGAATACAAGCACCAGCAATACCGGCAGACCGATGTTAATAATTTGCCAGAAGTTTTTACCCGACTCAATCTTTTTTGGATCGAGCAGCCGGAGAGTGAAATCCTTGCTGCGCGCATCCAGTATGCCCGAAGGGTTGACGAGGTATTCTACGCAGTTGAGTATAAAATCGCGATTGGCATATTGGGCTTCTGTGAATTGATTAAAACCCATTTCGAGCGGCCCCTGTTGCTGCGAAAAAACATTGCCGGCAATATCGGCATCGGATATCACAATCATTTTATTGGCAACACTGCTGTTGCGCAAAAAAGGTTGTTGATATACTTTATCCAGCGAATCGATAGTAGATTGGCCAAGACGATTGCCGTACAAAGAAGAAAATTTGCCTTCGAGTAAAACAGCGATGGGTATATGCGCTTTGTTAAAGGTTCGGATATCGTCTTCAGTCTTTACACTATTCAGCGATACCATCGCCGGCGTTATCAAGGAGCGGGCATTGGCCGAACTTGCCAATAAAATGGTTTTAGCAATGTCAGGAGTTTTAATCGTATCAATTGAATTCGGAAATATAGATAATACCTGGTTCAGGTTTTTTGAAATGGGATGAGAAGTATAGGAAGATAATAATGGGAAATAGGGCCAATCGGTAAGCTGCATTTGAGGTTTGTCGCCAAAATTCCCGACTACCAGCGGTACTTTGTCGCATTGCAGATCCTGTACAAGATCGGGATTGATGCGAACGCCGTACTTAAACAGTATGTCTTCGAGGTTGAGATTGCGATCGAATGCAATAAAATCGCTTTGCTTTCGCATCAGGCTATCCATTTCTGCATAGAGGCGATCGATGAGCCATATCACTTTTCCCCCGTTCATGATATACTGATCAATTTTCAGTTTTTGCTGATCGTTAAAGGGAACCGTAGGCTTCATAATCAATACCGCATCAAAAGCAGGTGGAATAATTCCGAAGCTATCGATCGGGTGAAATGCAAAACGATAGTTCTGCTTCAACGTTCTTTCAATCAAATCAAAAACATTGTATGTAAGCGGCTCACCGTTGCCAAGCAGGTAGGCCACCAATGGTACGGTATCGGTACTTATTTTTTGAATGGTGCTGATGAGTTTGTATTCCAGCAGCGCTTCGGCATTGTTCAGCGAGTTGATACCGCCCTGCATATCGAGACCCTGTAAAAAATCGATGGGCATTTTTCGATCACGATAGCTCACTACAGCACCCGGAAAAAGATAGCGCTGTTCTTCCCCCTCCCCTTCCCTGGCCTCCACCCGCACATTGGTAGGCTTGAGCCCAAGTTGCATGAGCGAATCCATGGTATAACCCGCCAACGAATCGGTACCGGGCCTTTCAAAACTGTATTGAATATTGTTGGTTCCGTACTCTTTGAACTCCTGCAGCATTTCTCTTGTGCTGTTGGCCAGTTTGCGAAAACCAGCGGGCATTTCGCCATCGAGAAAGACGGTCACCTTCACTTCATCGCCCAGGTTCTTCAAAAGTTTTTTGGTGGGGGCCGAAAGCGTATACCGCTTTTCCTGTGTAAGATCGATACGAAAATGAAATATGGAAGCCAGGTAATTGATCGCAATCAATACCATCAAAAGGTAGATCCAGCCATATTTCGACGAAATGAGCTTCTTCATAATTATTGGCTTATCGTTTTACCAGGTTTCGTTGAGTGATGAGGAGGAATAGCGCAATGGTGCTCAGGAAATATACAATATCGCGGCTATCGACCACCCCCCGGCTAATGCTTCGATAGTGAAAATCGATACCCAGCATTTCAACATAATAATCGGCGCCGGCCTGTAAAGCGGGAATTTTACTGATAGCATTGAATCCGCTGTAAACGATAAAACAGGCAAATGCGCTGATAATAAATGCTACTACTGCATTACTCGTAAAACTGCTGCAGCAAAGCCCGATAGCCGTAAACACAGCGGCTAAAAACAAGAGACCGATATAAGAACCAATTATGGCGCCGGTATCGATTCCCGATTCGCCCGATAATTGCTTCAGGCTTACCACATAAACAAGTGTGGGCAGCAGCGCAATCCACACCACAAACAGGGCGCCGAGGTATTTGCCGGCAACCAGTTGCCAACGGGTTATGGGCCGGGTTTGAAGTATTTCGTAGGTTCCAACCTTGAACTCATCGGCGAGGCTGCGCATGGTGATAGCAGGCACTAATAACAATAATATCCATGGCGCCAGCTCAAAAAACTTATCGAGGGTGGCATAGCCAAAATCGAAAATATTGGTATCGGGAAAAACAAAAAGAAACAATCCATTCAACAGCAGGAATACCACAATGGCAATATAACCGGTCAGGCTACTGAAAAATTGCCTGAATTCTTTTTTGCAAACAGACCACATGAATACGAAAATAAAGGATTATCGCTAATTAAAGGGGTGGATTTGGCCTTTCAGCTAACAAGAGCAAGAACGAGTGCAATTAATTAATATTTCACGGCCCGATCGTTTTGTAGTTACTATACGACAAGAAAAAAGAACCGTATAGATTTTTTAAGAAGAAGTTGGCAGATTCAAATAAATTCCTATATTCGACTTCCAATTTAAACCTTCCTATCAAATAATTATATGGTTTCAGGCGACTTTCTATAATACGAATAACCAAAACCAACTGCACTCCCTCCGAATCGGGGGGATTTTTTTTTGTTTACCAATTGTTGCACGAATCTTTCATCAAACAAACTTGCATAGCTTCAGGTGGTTTGAATTCTTCTCTGCAATTAAACCGCAAAACTTTCCCCGCATGCGCAAGTGCGGCTTGCATTGGGGTTGTTGAAGTAAAAACCCTTTCCATTAAGCCCTTCACTAAACTCCAGCGTAGTATTAACGAGGTATAAAAAGCTTTTGAGATCAGTTACTACTTTAATGCCGTTGTTTTCAAAAACCTGGTCGGCAGGTTTTAACTGGTTGTCGAAATCGAGCTTATAACTCAGCCCCGAGCAACCGCCTCCCACTACTCCTACCCGCAAAAAATAGGAGGGATCGTTGGCATATCCCTGCTCTTCCATCAGCTTCAGCACTTTTTCGCGAGCCTTATCGCTAACTATAATTGCATTTTCCATGGTGGTATTCATCGTGCAAAATTTCTTGGTGATCAAATTTTATAAAAACTATTCGCTTAAAATACTCCTGTTCAGTTCACGGATTTTTCTAAGCTCTGTTATCAACACCCTGGCTACATGATCAATTTCTTCTTCGGTGGTAAAGCGCCCGAGGCTGAACCGAAGCGACCCATAAGCCTCTTCATCGGAAAGGCCGATAGCTTTTAACACATAGCTTGGTTCCATAGAAGCCGAACTGCATGCCGATCCAGAAGAAACAGCTATATCTTTATTACACGCCAGCATAAGCGCCTCGCCCGAAGCGGAACGAAAGCCGATATTGCTTACATGCGGCAGACGGTTAAACTGGTTTCCGTTGATATAAACATCTCCCTCCTCCAACAAAATTCTTTCCAGTTTATCGCGCAGTTGACTCAGGCGTGCAGAATCTGCCTCCATTTCTTTCCTTGCCAATTCGCAAGCTTTGCCCAAACCTACTATTCCCGGAACATTCAGGGTTCCGCTGCGAACGGCCCGCTCGTGGCCGCCTCCTTCTATTTGCGCCTGGAGTTTTACCCGCGGGTTTTTCCTGCGCATATAGATAGCGCCCACACCTTTTGGACCATACATTTTATGGGCAGACAGGGATAGTATATCAATGCCCCATTCATTCACCGATACCGGAATTTTACCAACCGCCTGGGCAGCATCCGTAAAAAATAATACGCCATGCTTTCTTGCTATTTCTCCAATTGCTTTAACCGGCTGTATTACACCCAGCTCATTATTGGCAAACATCAGCGCTATCAGTATCGTATGCGTATCGATTGCCGATTCCAGTTCGCCCGTATCAACCAGGCCATCCCTGTTTACAGGAAGATAGGTAACCCTTGCTCCCTTTTTTTCGAGTTGCTTACAGGTATCCAGCACGGCTTTGTGTTCGGTTACGCAGGTAATAATATGATTGCCTTTGGAAGCATACGCCTCGAATACACCTTTTAAAGCGAGATTATCGCTTTCGGTAGCTCCCGAGGTAAATACAATTTCCTTCGGCTCCGAACCGATTAAAGCAGCCACCTGTTCGCGCGCGAGTTCTACTGCTTCTTCCGCTTGCCATCCGTAGTAATGTGTTCGACTGGCTGCATTACCGAAGTTTTCGGTGAAATAGGGCAACATAGCTTCTACTACCCGCGCATCGCAGGGAGTAGTTGCATTGTAGTCCAGGTATACCGGTAATTTCAGCATCATTCAATACAATAAAACAAATAAAAGCTGCCTGCAAAAATACCCCAAATGGTTCTATTTTTAGGCCGGTGAAAAGGGCGGGTAAGTTAAATTACCAAAATCGCAAAGAGAGGTAGGGGTTTAATGGTTCAAGAGTTTAAGAGTTCAAGAGTCTAAAGGTTTAAGGGTTGGACGATTTTAGCATGCCCGATATACGGAAGCAACCCAAAGCTTGCAGAACATTCAACTTTTAAACCTTAAGCTCTTAAACCCTTGCTTAAGCATTCGTCAACTCAACAATCACAACATGCTCAAGGTTGAACATATTGGAATAGCCGTAAAAAATTTAGCAGCAGCAATTCCTGTTTATGAGAAACTGCTAAACACCCCTTGCTATAAAACCGAGTCGGTTGAATCGGAAAAAGTGAAAACCGCTTTTTTCCGGCAGGGAGAAAGCAAGATCGAATTACTCGAAAGCAGCAGCCCCGAAGGAGTAATTGCAAGGTTTATTGAAAAGAAAGGAGAGGGCATTCATCACATTGCATTTGAAGTAGAGGATATTTATGCCGAAATGAAACGATTGGAGCAGGAGGGTTTTATACTACTCAATCCCGAACCCAAACCAGGCGCCGATAATAAACTAGTTTGCTTTTTACACCCACGACACACGCATGGCGTTTTAGTTGAACTGTGTATGGAAAAAAAATAAATCCCGGCAAGCCGGGACTTATTTGAAAACCTATGAAGACTGTACTATAGCACTACTTTTTTAGACTCGCTCCATCCGCTATTGTCGCCCACCTTAACCACGTATATTCCCTTGCTATTGCTGTTAATGGGAACGGTGATCCGGTAAGAGGCATTTTGATATACTTTGTTCAGCAATACCTGTCCATTCATATTCACAACAGTTACCTGAAGGTTTGGTTTTACTTCTCCTGTAAGATCGATTGTGATAGTTCCGGCAGAAGATGTATAGATCTTTGTGTTTTGTACATTACTATCGGCACTAATTGTTCTAATGGATGTATAAGTTGAACTGCCATCTACATCTACCTGGCGGATGCGGTAATAAACAACGGGCGTATTTTCTGCCTTTGTGATATATGAATATTGATGAACCAGGTTGCTGGTGCCGTTTCCAAAAACCACCGCAATGGCGGTCCAGTTGCGACCATCAACACTCTTCTCCACTTCAAAATGGCTGTTATCTTTTTCCTGGGCTGTCGACCATTTGATTTGTATTTGATCGTTCTTTTGTGTTACAACAAACGAGGTAAACTGAACAGGCAAAGCCGCCGAGGTTGAAAAACCGTTAGGAGAAGCGCCGGTGTTTTTATTGGCGATTCCGTAGCCATAAAGATTGAAGTTGTCGTTTACACCGTATTTTCTTACTCCACCAATAGAAATCGTTTCGTTATTGCGGTTGGCGCCAAAAGCCATAATACGGCTACCATTGCCCAATTCAACAGTTGATTCTTTATCGAGATTCAACTTACCCTTGAGGTGGATATAGCTGTTGTTGCCGGTTACATTTAAATAGAGCTCTTTGTAAGTAAAGGTCTTGTCCACCACGATCGCACGTCCATCGGCAATAACTACAGAATCGCCGTCCTTAGGTACACGACCGAGGCTCCAGCTATTCTTGTTCGACCAGTCGCCATACCAAACGATTGCTTTGTTAACAGGGCGGGTTTGCGCAAAACCACTTAACACTAAAACCAGGGTAAAGAGTAAGGTAAAAATCGTTTTCATATAGTACATTTCGGTTCGCCTGTAGTATTTCAATTGGCATACCCGTATTGAAAAAAGTGGCCGAAGAGTTATCAACCGAAAACAGCGCGCCCCCGAAAAAGCTATTAACTCTCTGCTTATCATAACAATACATAAATATCAGAATTGGATTAAAATTTCTTTTTCGTAAGCCGGGGCGGCCAAAGATTGACCAGATTGCTCCCAATTTTGGAAAATTTTATTGTTTGTGGGAATTGGAGGAAAAAAAAGGAAACTGGTTTCAATTCTGGATCGTAACTTTTACAGCAAATGCTTGCTATGCGCCCAACATCCGCTTTCAAAAAATGGGGCTGGATCTTACTACCATTCTTGTTAATCGCGTGCAATCAATCGGGAACCGGCAATAAGAATACTGCCGGTTCCGAACCCACCCACCCCGACTCTCTTTTTGCCAAATACCAACTCAACAAAATTCAATTACCCCCCGGCTTCAGTATTTCGGTTTATGCTGAAGTACCCAATGCAAGAAGCATGTGCCTGGGCGATAAGGGAACTCTTTTCGTGGGCAACCGGGAGGAGGACAATGTATATGCAGTAGCAGATAACAATAAAGACGGAAAGGCGGACCAGGTTTACGTGATTGCAAAAGGTCTAAACACTCCCAACGGTGTGGCATTCAAAAATGGGAGTTTGTATGTGGCAGAAATTGATCGTATTCTTCGGTTCGATGATATTGAAAACAAATTAAGCAATCCGCCGGCACCGGTGGTAGTGTACGACAAGTATCCCGATAAAACTCATCATGGCTGGAAGTTCATCGCCTTTGGACCCGATGGAAAACTATATGTGCCCGTAGGCGCTCCCTGTAATGTATGCGATGAGAAGGATTCGGTATTTGCGACGATTACCCGAATCAATGCCGACGGAAGCGGGCTGGAAATTTTTGCAAAAGGAGTTCGCAACTCGGTAGGCTTTGCCTGGCATCCAGATACAAAGGAATTGTGGTTCACCGATAATGGCCGCGATAATTTGGGTGACGATGTTCCGTATTGTGAGCTGAATTATGCACCGCAAAAAGGAATGCATTTTGGTTTTCCTTATTGCCACCAGGGCGATGTGCTGGATCCGGAGTTTGGAAAAGGAAAAAAATGCTCTGACTATACGCCGCCTGCCGAAAAAATGGGGCCGCATGTTGCTCCTTTAGGCATGCGTTTTTATACAGGAACACAATTCCCCGCAGAATACAAAAACAGGATATTTATTGCGCAACATGGAAGCTGGAATCGCAGCATACCCGCGGGCTATAGGGTAATGATGGCCACACTCGATGGAAACAAGGTAATCAAATACGAACCCTTTGCTACCGGCTGGCTGCAAAATGAAAAGGATGTGATTGGCCGACCGGTCGACGTAGAAATAACGTCCGATGGGGCATTGCTGATCAGCGATGATAAAAATGGAGCCATCTACCGGGTAGTAAGCAATGCTCGATAACCCGCAAGCTTATTTCAATACTACGAATCGAAGGCATTCCCGGCTTCCGAGGTCGGAAACAAGTTCGAGCGTATAGCTTCCCTGTTGGTAAGAACCCACATCAATAGTCGAAATATTCGAACCGGCCGCCGTGCGTTGGCGTGTAACCAGCTTGCCACTGGCATTGTATATTGCCAATGTATAACCGCTTACCGATTGTTCATCGTTATGATATACGGTTAATCTAGAAATGGCTGGATTGGGATACAAACTGATTTGCGCATTTGAGCCACTAACCCTGGCAGCTTTTATCGGGGTTAATCCAAATTTTCCATCGCGGTCGGTTATCTTCAATCGATAGTAGCTGATACCCTTGAGAGGTTTATTATCGATAAAACTGTACGACTCGGGATTTGTTGAGTTGGCAATCGTTGGTACTTCGCCCAGTGTTTGCCAATGAAGGGCATCCTTGCTTCTTTCTATTATATACTTTTCGTTATTGTTTTCCTGCTGCGATTTCCATTTAAGATGAACGCTTTTTTCGGTATTGGTTATTGTAAACTCTACCAGCACCACCGGCAAAGAACCGCTGTTCAATGTGAAGGAATTGCTTGTGTTGTTGTAAGCAACCGCGGTACCCCGAATCAATAAATTGTCGGTGCTGTATTTGGTAATAAAGTCGCCTCGGTTGTTGATCCGGATGCGCAGCCGGCCGGTTCCAGCATTGTCTGCCCCGCGCTGTACTACCGAAGTTTCACGCGTTAACCGTACCACTGGTAAGGCTATGTCTTCGGAATTGGTTGTAATATCCAGATCGATGGTTTTTCCGCTTACGGGGCTTTCATCGATCAAAAGGGTTCCGGTAACCACTATTGCCATATTGTAATAAGATTCGCTCTCGCTAAAAGTCACTGTTTTGCCGTAGGGAATCAAAATGCTATCGTTATTCGCCGGAACCCGTTGAAGATTCCAGGTGCCGGGATCGGACCATTTGCCCGATTTGGTGGCAAACAGAAGTGATTTTTGTGCCTGGGCGGAGAAACATAGCAGCAATGTAGCTGCAAGAATCATAGGTTTTCGCAAAATGGCTGATTTTGGGTTCTTGACGCGGCCCATGGCCTCTTTCCTCCCGGTACTCTATTTCACCGGATCCTTATTGTTGGCGGACCGGCAATGAATAGTCTCCCGTTCAAACAGGTTTGTTCAGAGGTGTATTGGAGAGTATAAAAATAGAAGGGAGATTTGAGAATTGCAAGGCGCGGCCGAAAAAATATGTTATGACAATCAATGACTTGAGCCGTTTTCCTCCTGCCCGTTTTCTATTTTGAGCAGGCCCAGTTTATCGATGGCAATGGCGGCGGCAATCTGGCTGGCGTCTTTCTTGTTATAAGCCTTGCCCTCGGCGATAAGGTTACCATCTACAACGGCACCTATGGTGAAAAGCCGGCGCCCGCCTTCCATTCGCTCGTCGAGGGTTTCGAATTCGAGGTTCTTGCCATTCTTATTGGCCCAGCCATATAGCTTGTTTTTATGATTGATCTCGAGGTTTTCAAGATCTTCCATAAACAAGTGCGGAAGAATAATCGATTTGAGTACCCACTTGCGGGTTTTATCGAAACCTTTATCGAGGTAGATGGCGCCCACTACTGCTTCGAGGGTATTGCCAAATATCTGGCTTACTTTAAGTGAGTTGTCGAACTTGTTGTAATAGGTAATCTTCTTAATACCCATTTTAAGCGCGATTTCGTTCAGCTTATTGCGGTTCACCATTTTGCTGCGCATCTCGGTAAGAAAACCTTCTTCGCGATAGGGGTATTTTTTGAAAAGAAAGTCGGCCACAATTCCGCTGAGGATGGCATCGCCCAGGTATTCGAGCCTTTCATTGTTTTCGTCGGCCGTTTCGCGAACCGAACGGTGGGTAAGTGCAGCTTTGTACAATGCAACATTACCCGGCCTGAAACCGAGTACATTTTTCAGGTTCTTCTTAAAAGAAGCATTCGATTCACCGCCGGCAAAAAGGTCGAGGATTCTCACAAACTACAAGCTACTATTAATTTTTCAGTAAGGGTAAAAAATGATCCCTGGATAAGGCTCGAATCATCTCCTTAGTTTCAAACGCAAAGGGTAGCGGAAAATTATGCTGAATATTTTTTTACAATAACACAGGCATTGTGTCCTCCAAATCCAAATGTATTACTCAATGCCGCCCTTACATTTCTTTTTTGTGCAGTCGAGAAGGTAAAGTTAAGCCTCGGATCCAACTCGGGATCGTCGGTAAAGTGGTTGATTGTTGGGGGAACGATATCCGATCGTACGCTCATGATACAAGCAATGGCTTCAATTACGCCGGCCGCTCCCAGGCAGTGCCCGGTCATCGATTTGGTAGAGCTGATATTAAGCTGATAGGCATGATCGCCGAATACTTCCACTATAGCCTTCACTTCGGCAATATCGCCCAGCGGGGTAGAAGTTCCATGCGTGTTGATATAATCGATATCGGTGGGTTGCATGCCTGCATCTTCCAATGCCGCCAGCATCACATTCTTTGCGCCGAGCCCATCGGGATGCGGCGCTGTTATATGATGGGCGTCGGCCGTTGCGCCGGCCCCGGCTATTTCGCAATAGATATTGGCGCCGCGTTTTATCGCGTGTTCCATTTCTTCGAGAACAATCATTCCGGCGCCTTCACCCATTACAAATCCATCGCGGTCCTTATCGTAGGGTCTGCTGGCAGTTGCGGGATCATCGTTTCTTTCACTAAGCGCTTTCATAGCATTGAAACCACCTACGCCGGCCTCGCTTACTACGCTTTCGGCGCCGCCGGTAAGTATAATATCGGCCTTGCCTAAACGAATCAGGTTAAAGGCTTCCATCAATGCATTGGTAGAAGAGGCGCAGGCGCTTACTACGGCAAAATTGGGTCCACGGAATCCATGACGCATCGATATATGTCCTGCTGCAATATCGAGTATCATCTTAGGAATAAAGAAGGGATTGAAACGGGGAGTACCATCGCCTTTTGCAAAATTGGTAACCTCTTCCTGGAAAGTAATGAGTCCGCCAATTCCGCTGGCAAATACAACCCCCACCCGATCTTTATTGATGTTTTCATCGGCCAACCTCGCATCGGTTACGGCCTGATCGCTCACTACCAGGGCAGTTTGGGTGAAACGATCGATTTTGCGGGCTTCTTTTTTGTCGAGAAACTGGAGAGGGTCAAAATTTTTCAGTTCGCAGGCAAAGCGGGTCTTGAACTTCGATGCATCGAACAGGGTAATGGGGGCAGCGCCCGACACCCCGTTTACCAGGGAATTCCAGTAATCCTGCAGGTTATTTCCAATAGGCGTTAAAGCTCCAATTCCTGTAACAACTACCCTCTTTGTGTGCATAGTAAGTTTTTGACCGGGAATTATTAAGTAACAAATCCGCCTTTGCAGCAAACGGCTAACGAAGGCGGATCATTTTTTTATTGCATCCGAACAGGGATTCGGTTTACTTAGCGTGTTCTTCTAAGTACGCAACAGCCTGGCCAACAGTAGTAATGGTTTCGGCTTGCTCATCTGGAATAGAGATATTGAATTCTTTTTCGAATTCCATGATCAGTTCCACGGTGTCGAGCGAGTCGGCACCTAAATCATTAGTGAAAGAAGCCTCATTGGTAACCTCTGCTTCTTCTACACCTAACTTATCAACTATAATCTTTTTTACTCTTGTTGCGATGTCTGACATTTTTGTAAAGTTTAGTTACGGCTGCAAAAATATGGTTTTTGCGATAATACCACCAAATAGCTGTTTTTAATTGAATACCGGGCATTTTCGCGCCCATTGACCCGTTAAAAAAACCCCAGCTGTTCCAGAAAATTCCTGCGAATGATTTCAATTATTGTCGTTCACCATAAACAAAATTCTATACCCCGGATTTTCGCAACTATTACCCGGTTCATTATGGTAAATTATAGCCTAATTTCTTTATATTGCAAGAACTGTAACACCCACAACCAATTTCCTGCATGGCTTTGAAAATAATCGATCATGGCTCCAAAGAATACCGCCAAATGGTACAGCTACGCTATGAAATACTGCGGAAGCCCCTCGGCTTGAATTTCACAGAAGACGAACTCGAGGCCGAAAGAGGACAAATATTAATCGGCGCATTTGAAGAAGATAAAATGCTGGGTTGTTGTATGCTTGTTCGCCAGGACGATGGTACCTGCCGCCTTCGCCAGATGGCCGTACTTAATAACCTGCAGGGAAAAGGAATCGGGCGCGCACTCACACAGTTTGCAGAAAACATTGCACGAGATATCGGGTATAAAAAGATAACCATGCACGCCCGCAAACCCGTAACAGGCTTTTTTGAGAAACTGGGATATAAAGTGAGCAGCGAAGAATTTCTCGAAATAACCATTCCACATTACGAGATGGAAAAATCACTTCAATAATTCTTATCACAACTCCGTATAATTCCCGCTTATTTTATCAACGTTATGGTAAACGGGTAGCGGTACATCTTGCCTTCGTTTGCGCGGATGGTGGCAATAATACATACCACAAGCCGGAAAAGATGCAGCAATACCATCAGCAGTATTCCAATTAATACAAACATCAGGAAGAAGCAGACGATATAGGCAATTAACAGCGTAATCTGGAAATTCAACGACTCTTTCGCATGTTCGCTTACGTATTTCGATTCGTCTTTTTTCACCAGGTAGATGATTAGCGGCGCGAGAAATCCAAAGAAGATAGCCAATAAATGGCTTAACATTCCCATCGATTTTTCATCGCTGCTGGGAGTGTAAAGAGGCGCTTCCTCTGTTCCCAGGAAAGAGTTGGTTTGTTGGTCCATAAATTTGGTTTCTGTTAAATTACGGATTTTCGCCGGCAGGCTGTTCCCAAATCGCATTATGTTTGTGCACAGCCGTTGTTTCTAAACCTATAAACCGAAAATATGAAGAGACCCAATTGGCTCTTTTTCCTTTTGCTTTTGCTGGCAAGCCGAAATACAATCGCCTGTGGCAATGAGTACTACACTGTTGCCTCCCTGCCCCTGCAAAAAGACAGCCTGCTCCTTAAAACACTTTTGACAAGTACCCGCGATAACGAAAGGCCCTATTGGTGGAACGGATTTACCGACGACGTATATGCAAGAAGAGACAGCTTACTTGCAGCCATGGCCCAACAGGCAAATGTGTACCCGGAAAGCCTTTCTGCCAAACTCGATATAATTACATCCAAATTGCTTAAATCGGGTGCTTATAAAATACTATCCGATTTTGCCTGGTACGAGTTAAGAGTGGGCGATAAACAAAAAGCCCTTCGCCTGCTGGAACAATTATACCAGGCTCACCCGAACGAGTATAATATTGTGGCCAACCTGGGCACGGCTTACGAACTAACTGGTAATAATGCAAAGGCGCTTGAATTGTTACGCAAAGCTGTTGCGATCAATCCTTCTTCACATCTTGGTTCGGAATGGATCCACATAAAAATCCTCGAACAGAAAACGGCAAAAGAACCCGATTACAAAAAAATACTCAATCTCGGCACCGGCGATTTTGCCGGTTGGTTAATCAACAAATCGTACCGGTTTTCTCCTCCTGCCGATTCGCTGAAAATTCAACTCGCTTACCAATTGCACGAGCGAATTTCGTTTGTGCGCCCGCCCGATGCCATCGTTGCCCAACTGGTGCTCGATTTCGCCGATATAATTGCGAAGCACAATAGCCGTGCCGAAGCCATTCCTTTTTACGAGTATGCAGCGAATTACGGCACAGCGTCGATGCAGGAAGTGGTTAAAGCGCGAAAGAATGTTCTGGAAAAAACGGAACGCGAAGTAACCAATACTTTCCGATGGGCTTCGGTTGTTTGGGCAATACCCCTGCTGGCCTTTGTTTTGATTTTTATTGCATGGTTGCGCAGTCAGCGCAGGCGTTGAAAATCGGCATCTATTACGGCATGCTAAACCACAGAAGCATTTTCCATAACGCCTTTGTGCATGCGCTGTAATGTTTTCAGCAATTGTTTCATATCCTTCACGTCTTCTATCACCAGCATAAACAACTTACCCACCTGGCGGAGTTTAGCCTTGTTGGTTTGTGTTTGAATGTAATTGAGTATCGATTGAAAAAGCGGTGATTCAAAATAGGGCGAATCGGGCTTGTTGATGAAATAACATTTCAGGGTTTCATCTTTCAACAGCATTTTTTCAAAACCAAGTGCCACCGCCAGTTTGCGGCTTCTCACCGTATCGAAGAGGTCGTCCACCTGCGCAGGAACAGGTCCAAAGCGATCCTGCAGTTCGCTGTGGAATTGCTGCAGTTCTTCTTCCGTTTCGCAATTATCGAGGCGAGTATACAAACTCAGTCGTTCGGTTATACTTTCTACGTATACATCCGGTATCAGTATTTCCAGGTCGGTATCGATGGTACAATCCTGCACGTAATCTTCCTGCTTCGAAATTTCTTCCTTAAACAATTCCCTGAATTCGGTTCGCTTCAGCTCGCGGATGGCCTCATCCAGTATCTTTTGATACATCTCAAATCCAATCTCTGCCATAAACCCGCTTTGCTCTCCGCCAAGCATATTTCCGGCCCCACGTATATCCAAATCGCGCATGGCAATCTGGAAACCACTTCCCAATTCACTATGCTGCTCCAGGGTTTGCAATCTTTTCTTCGAATCGCTGGGCAGGGTGCTCAGGGGAGGAGCCAGCAGGTAACAGAAGGCTTTTTTATTGCTTCTTCCAACTCTTCCTCTTAACTGGTGTAAATCGCTTAATCCAAACTGGTGGGCATTGTTTACTATTATCGTGTTTACGTTAGGAATATCAACACCGCTTTCTACAATATTGGTACATACCAATACATCGTATTTCTTATCGATGAAGTCGAGAATTCTTTCTTCCAGTTCGTGTCCTTCCAATTGCCCGTGTGCATAGCCAATGCTCAGGTCGGGACAAAGACCTTTTATTAATGAAGCCATTTCGGCCAGCCCCTGCACCCGGTTGTGAATGAAGAAAACCTGTCCTCCCCTTTCTGTTTCAAAATAAATGGCATCACGTATAAAGTCCTGGTTAAACACCTGCACTTCGGTTTGAATGGGCTGGCGGTTGGGTGGCGGCGTATTGATAATGCTCAGGTCGCGCGCTCCCATCAAACTAAACTGCAGCGTTCTTGGTATAGGTGTGGCCGTTAGTGTAAGGCAATCTACGTTGGTGCGCAGGGTTTTTATCTTCTCCTTATGCGCAACGCCAAATTTTTGCTCTTCGTCAATTACCAGCAATCCAAGATCTTTAAACTTCACCTCCTTACCCAATAGCGCGTGCGTACCGATAATGATATCAATTTTTCCTTCCTCTAATTTCTTAAGTGTTTCCTTTTTCTCTTTTGCCGATTTAAAGCGGTTTACATAATCAACGGTTACCGGGAAATCCCGCAGCCTCTCCTTAAATGTTTTGTAATGCTGAAATGCCAGGATGGTGGTTGGCACCAGCACGGCTGCCTGTTTTCCATCAACACAGGTTTTAAAAGCTGCCCTTATGGCAATTTCGGTTTTACCGAAGCCTACATCGCCGCAAACCAATCGATCCATGGGCGAGGGCGACTCCATGTCTTTCTTTACATCGGCGGTTGCCTTGCTTTGGTCGGGTGTGTCCTCGTAAATAAAAGAAGCCTCCAGTTCGGTTTGCATGTAATTGTCGGGATTGTGCTGAAACCCCTGCTGTGCCTTTCTTTGTGCGTACAGTTTAATAAGATCGAAGGCGATTTCCTTAACCCGGGTTTTTGTTTTTTCCTTAAGCTTGTTCCAGGCATCGCTGCCCAGCTTGTTCACTTTCGGTACAGTTCCTTCCTTTCCCGTGTACTTCGAAATTTTATGAAGCGAGTTGATGTTTACATAAAGAATATCGCTGTCTTTGTAAATGATACGCACCGCTTCTTGCAATTTTCCATTTGCTTCAATTTTTTGCAGGCCGCTGTACACACCTACGCCATGATCGATATGCGTTACATAATCGCCCGGCTGCAATTCGCGGAGCGTTCTGAGGGTAAGCGCCTTGTTTTTGTTATACGCCTGCTTAACCTTGTATTTGTGATAGCGCTGAAATATCTGGTGATCGGTATAACAAACTGCCCGGCAATCTTCGTCTATAAAACCTTCGTGTATCGATACGGGCACGGGCGTAAATGGGATAGCCGCATTTAAGTCTTCGAATATGCTATGCAATCTCTCCAGTTGTCGCGGGTTATCGGCAAAAAGATAGATGGTGAATCCCTTTGCTGCCCAGGTCTTCAAATCCTGGATCAGCAAATCGAATTGACGGTTGAAAGCAGGCTGCTGGCGCGTAGAAAAAATAATTTCCGTGCGTATGCGCGACGAACCCGGTAATGCTTGTTCAATATCGGCTCCACTTAATTGCGAATGCCCAAACTCTACAATAGAAAACCTGTTGAGTTGCTGGAATGCCTGCGAAGCGTTTACAAAATCATTTACGGTTACTGCTTCTTTTACCGACCTGTCTTCCTCTGCCAATTCCAGTTTTGCATTTCTCTTTTCCTTTGCCAAAGTCTCGCGGCTTTCTTCTACCAGTCTCAGCCATATATCCAGTTCTTCTTCCTGTAACTCTAATCTTTCTTTGGTAAGAGCAATATCCTGGAACCAGAATACGGTATTGGCGGGCAGAAAATCGAACAGGCTCACTTTTTCACCGGTATCGAACTGGGTTTCTACATTGGGTATAATGGTAACCTGCAGAAGTTTCCGCTCGCTTAACTGAGTTTCGGGATCAACAATGCGAATGGAATCCACATCGTTCCCAAAAAGTTCAACCCGGTAAGGCTTTTCATTGCCGAACGAATAAATATCAAGGATACCTCCTCGTAAGGCAAACTGGCCGGGCTCGTACACAAAATCGGTTCTTTCGAATCCATAACTCACCAGTTTTTCCATCAGCCCATTCACATCCAGCACATCACCGGTTTTTATATAGATCATGTTAGAGGAAAGCGTAGAGGGCAATACTACTTTTTCAAACAAAGCTTCCGGGTAAGTGATCAAAGCTCCTACCCTGTCGCCGCCTGCCGAAGAAAAACGGGTGAGTGCCTCTGTTCTCAACATCACATGCGAAGGATTCAGCAGCCTGAAATTTTTCCGGTTCTTAAACGAAGAGGGAAAATAAAAAAGATTGAGCGCGTTGGTTAAGTTTTCAAGCGAATTGTGCAGGTAGGCGGCGGTTTCGGCATCGTCGCATACCAGCACATGATTGAGTTGTTTGCAGGAATCGAGCGTGAAAATGCCGGCAAAAACAAAAGCCTGGCTGCTTCCCTGGAGGTTTTTAAGCTGCACCTGCTGAGTTTGGGCAAAACTGAGCCTGTCCGCCAATTGAAAAAGGCGGGGGGAGTTTCGATATTGCTCCAACAACGTCTGCAGGTTCATAACGCGGATGCAAATATAGCGCGGGCGCAGGAAAAAAACCAGTTGTGCAAACCCCGGGGGGTGGTCAGTCGTATTTAGTTAAAGAAGAAATTGGAAAAACCCGGGGATTGATACAACGCCCGGGGGCTTTTTGTTGTAAAAGAGAGGATTGATAAAGGTTAAATCCCGGGCGACAAATACCGGCACTATGTATTCAAAAGCGGTCACACTTCTGGTAACAAAAATTGAGTATATTGCCAGAACCCATTCGAGGAAATCATTGTTAATAATAATGAAGGGACGGCTTCAAAACACAACACCTGTTAAAAGTCCATGGGGTGAAACCATTTGTTAGCGGAGCTTCTCAAAAAAATCTAACAAGTACACATGAAAAAAACTATCATCCGGCTTGTTGCGGTTGTAATGCTCGCTTCGGGCATAGTTTCTTATTTCTATTTCAAGCCAGCACCTGCCAAACCGTTGAGTTATTATCTTGGAAAAGATGTGGAGGAGGAAGGCGAAGAAGATAAGGAACAACGTGCCTTCTTCGTAAAGCAACGCATACTCCACGAAATAAACATGCTCAAAGATCCCGTAACGGGTCTTATTCCGGCCAATATCAGGCAGGAAGAATTGAAAATGGCGCGCTCTATTCCTGAAAAGCAGCGATTAGGAGATGTATTGGGCCCCGAAAATCTAAACACTTATATACCTGCGGGCCCCAACAATATTGGAGGAAGAACCCGCGCAGTAGCATACGATAAAAGATTCAACGGTACCAGCAACCGCGTGATCATTGCCGGATCGGTGAGCGGGGGAATCTTTCGTTCGGCCGATGCGGGCGCTACCTGGACAAGGGTTAGCCCCGACGATGATATCCATAATCTTTCCAGTCTTGTGCAAGACCCGCGTCCCGGCCAGGAGGATGTGTGGTATGCTGGTGGTGGAGAACCGATTGCCAACTCGGCGAGCGGGCCCGCTGCTCCTTTTCTCGGTTTTGGTGTTTGGAAATCGACTGACAACGGTCAAACCTGGACAAAGCTGGCAAGACAGGTTACCGATATTGATGGATCTACTGTTTTGGGTGGCGGCGCCCTCGAAGGATTCGATAACCCACTGGATATGGTGCATAAAATTGTAGTGAACCCATCGAATGGGCATGTATACGTTGCTGCGCACAGGCGACTGATTCGTTCAACCGATGGAGGTAGTTCGTGGAGGGTAGTGTTTACGGGTACTACGGCCACTACGGCCGATCTTGGGCAAATGGACATAGTATGTACCAATGCTGGCAGATTGTACCTGGCGGTAAACGGTGCGATGCCCGATCAGGATAGAAGAGGTGTGTGGACATCAAACGATGGAACCAGTTGGACACGACTGGCCGGTGGCCTGGTATTGAACACCGACTCCGTGGCGGGATGGAAGGGCAATTCCTACGACGGCATCAGTAAACGGATTGTGATGGCTCTTGCTCCCTCCAACCAAAATATACTATATGTAACATATGAAAATGGGGAAACGCAGGAAAGCCCCAGCTCCAAAACCGAGGTTGATTTGTTTAAATTGGATGCGAGCTCTGGCTTTACCTGGACAAATCTCTCTGCAAATGTCCCTGATTTTCCGGGTCAGATGGATTTTGTAGATCCATTTGAAACGCAAGACGGGTATAATTTGATGGTAGCAGTAAAGCCTGATGACCCAAACACAGTGTTTCTTGGCGGGGTAAATTTATTTCGGTCTACTAGCGGATTTTCTAATACCACCGCAACCACATGGATCGGCGGCTACGGTCAGGGCTTTTCAAGTGTATTGAGCATTTACGGAAGTAATAATGGCCAAAACCAGGACATTTCGACATGGAGTCATCCCGATATTCACGCCCTGGCTTTTGACCCCACGAACCCTAACAGAGCCATTTGTGCCAACGATGGTGGTCTCCAGAAAACAGATAACATTATGGCAACTTCGGGTAATGAACCTGTTGCCTGGACCGTAATAAATAATTACCAGACCCTGCAATACTACCACGTTGCAATGGACCCAGGAAGCGGCAGAAACAACTTCATTGGCGGCGCTCAAGATAATGGAACACGCTTCCGCGATGCTTCAGGCGTACTTGCACCTCCAGCTAACAACGCGCATTATCGCCTGATCAGTGGTGATGGAGGAGCGGTGGGCATCGCCAAGGTAAATGGCAGCACGCAACGTGTGTACGGCTCAACCCAACAGGGCAATATTTTAAGAGTAAACCTGACCACCGGAAATGTGACAGGAGGCTCCATAAGACCGAACGGTTTAACCGCTAGCCCCGGAGGTGGATTCGGAGACTTCGTTACCTATTTTAAACTTGACTTCGACAATACGGAGGACCTCTACTACGTAAACTTCAACCGACTTTTCCGTACTACTTCAGCTTCTACCGTTACTTCTTCCACATGGACCGAGTTAACCGGTGTGCGTTCGGCTGTTAACCCGGGCAATCCTGCCAGCGGAACCAATATTGGTATTACAACACTCGAGCTCACGCGTGGCGATTATCATTCGGGCCATACCATGTATATAGGAACGAGTAATGGAAAAATTTTCCGGCTCGATAACCCCCGCAGTGCAGACGCAACAACTGCCCCCGCCAATATTGGCCCGGTTACCTTAACCGGGTATATCTCCGATATCGCAGTAAACCCCAACGACGATAATGAAGTAATGGCCGTTGTTTCCAATTACAATACGGTAAGCATCTGGTACACAAAAAATGGAAAGTCGGTCGCGCCTATCTGGTTCAGCGCGGAAGGAAACCTCACACTACCCTCTATGCGCAGTTGTATGATCGTAGTGAAAAAAGATGCCGGCAACAACCCGGTTACCGAATATTATGTGGGCACATCGGTTGGTTTGTATAGCGCGCTCAATATTGGGAATATTACGCCTACCGGAACCTCCATCAACGTTCCCTGGGTAAGAGAAGGCGGAAGCGTACTAAACCTCGCCGTTATCAGTTCACTCGATTATCGTCCGCAAGACAATATACTGCTTGTTGGCACGCACGGCAATGGCATGTATTATGCCAGTACCGGTACGCCCGATTTCAGGCCCAGCCAACCCACCGGATTACCCGACCCGGTAAGAAACGACAAAAACTTTATTCAAAAGGCATTTCCAACTATCGCACGGGATAAGGTATCGTATCAAACCGGCAATATGTTTACTGTGAAGAGATTGATTATACAGGTTCATTCCATAAATGGTCAACAGGTTATTCGTAATGTGAGGGGATACTCCAATGGCGAAATTGATGTACGAAAATTGTCGAAAGGCCCTTATGTACTTACGATTACCAGCGACGACTATAAACAACAGTTTGTACAAAAATTTGTGAAAGAATAGCACTTGAATTTTTACCGGCAAGCGGCGCTGCGCGATTTAACAAAACAACATGTATCCGTGCAGTGCCGCTTTTCTTTTTAATATGCAATGGTGGAATGGATTGCATCTATCTTTAAAAGAAAGAAAATGAAAACCGGGATACTGGCATTTTTAAGTATGATTTTGTTACCGCTATCGGGCGACGCGCAAAGCACAGCAACTGCCTTGCGAAAAATACATGTTTTTGTACGCGAAAGCCTGCCCGGCACACAACCCAAAGTAATTGGCGAAGACGGTTCACAAAAAACCAGGCCGGCCAAAAGCAGCAAATCGTATCTTGTCTATGTTGAATACAAAAAAGGAGCTGTTGTAAAACCTGCGCTTTTGTGGCTGGATGGTGTTCCGTATAAAGTAAAAAGTAAAATAGTAAGCAGTCCCGTTGTCTGGAAACATTCGAACGAAGTAGGCGATGGTTATACTACCGATACACTGATACGCAAAACTTCCAATACGCTGATGTTGGTTCAACTCAATGGAGAAATGATTCCTGCACCCACGATCCGGCAGAAAAAACCGGAAGCTGCATTTGTACTTGAATACAACTATAATTCGCGCAGACATTTTTACCCCGTAAAAGATTTTAAAAAATTATCTCCCGTTATTTTACAATAATTATCTTAGCTTGCAGAAACGATTGCCTGCTATAGAGCAGAAACAAGGAGCGGTTGAACAAACCGCTCTCTTTTTTAAGAAAAGCGGGTAGTGATAATGGAAAAGAATGAAATACCTTTCGGTGCCCTATAAAGCGCTTTCATACCTTATTTCATACTCTTCATACCAGATCGATGCTGCCACCCTGGAGAAAAGGAGTTGTTGTTCGAATAGAAGCCGAAAACGAAGCAACGCGCCGCTTCTGGATCAAGATACCGGAACTGGAGCAATTCGATTTTGAGCCCGGCCAGTTTGTAACACTCGACCTTCCTATTCACGAAAAAGCCAGTAAAAGATGGCGCAGCTATTCCATTGCGAGTTGGCCCGATGGCAGCAATGTTTTTGAATTGATCATTGTCAGACTGAAAGAAGGCGCCGGAACCAACTACCTGTTTAACGAAACAAAACAGGGTACGGAGCTAAGCATACGAGGCCCGCAGGGAGTGTTTACATTACCGGCATCTATCGAACAGGATATCTTTTTAATATGCACTGGCACGGGTGTCGCTCCTTTTCGCAGCATGGTTCAGCATGTATACCAGCAGCAATTACCCCATAAAAACATTTACCTCATTTTTGGTTGCAGAACGCAAAATGATTTGTTATACTATAGTGAATTAAATCATTTGCAGTCGAACATGCCACAGTTTTATTATATGCCCACACTTTCGAGAGAAAACTGGGCGGGAAGAACCGGCTATGTACATGCGGTATACGAAGATATTTGCGAGAAGGTCAAACTCGAAACCGGCAAACCCGCAAATGCAATCTTTTATCTATGCGGCTGGAAGAACATGATAACAGAGGCAAAACAGCGCATTGTTGCCCTGGGTTTTGATAAAAAAACTATTCGACAGGAACTATACGGTTAAGAGGATTGCCGTTTTATTTGCTGCTCTGCCAACCCCAGCATTTTTTTTCGGGTTGCTACATCCGGAAGTTTATCTGCAGCCTTCTCATCTTTTGAAGTATTTAACGGTATTACCGGTATTGCAGGCTGTTCCATCATTTTCAACAGATCAATTTTTTCTTTTTGAACCTGGAGAATCTCTGCATGATTGGCCAGCATCTCTTTTTCTAATTCTTCCACCCGTTTTTTTAGTTTGTGAAGCTGGCTGCTTCTGATTGCATGCCCTATCAAGGCTGAGATGGCCATCAAACCTATAACTAAGTAAAAATTAAATTTCAATTCAACAACAAGCAAATCAAGCATAATGCAGTTTGTTTAGGAGTACTAGAACGCAACTATCGCAGCGGTACAGATAAGCTGGAAAAAAACCAATGTACAGCCTGGGGACAAGGTTAAATGAAGGTAATCAAAGCGGTATTGGTCAGGAAATATGATTATCCACAATTTCCCTTATCCTGTTAATTGGAATTCTTTCCTGCTGCATGGAATCGCGGTATCGTATTGTTACGGTATTGTCTTCCTTGGTTTGATGATCAACCGTAACACAAAACGGTGTTCCAATGGCATCCATGCGGCGATAACGTTTACCGATTGCATCTTTTTCTTCGTAAAAACACCTGAAATGCGGCTTGCATTCATCCATGATGGATCGTGCAATCTCAGGCAAACCATCTTTCTTCAACAGGGGTAGTACTGCCAGCTTAATGGGAGCCAGCTTTGCGGGAAGTTTTAATACCAACCTGTCGTCCTTTTTTTCGGGTGTACTCAGGTCTTCCTCGGTATACGCATGACTCATCACCAGCAGGAACATCCTGTCTAAACCGATCGATGTTTCAATTACATACGGAATATAGTTGCCATATGGTTTTCCGGTAGCAGGATCAATATCATTGTCGAAATACTGCATTTTCTTTTTGCTGTATTGCTGGTGCTGACTCAGATCAAAATCGGACCTCGAGTGAATACCTTCTACTTCCTTAAACCCGATTGGAAAATTGAATTCGATATCGCAGGCAGCTTTTGCATAATGCGCCAGCTTGCTATGATCGTGGAAACGATAATTTTCTTTTGGTATACCAAGACTGAGATGCCATTTCATGCGCTCCTCTTTCCAGTACTCGTACCATTCGTCTTCGGTACCAGGGCGAATAAAGAACTGCATTTCCATCTGTTCAAATTCGCGCATGCGAAACACAAACTGGCGCGCCACGATTTCGTTGCGAAACGCCTTGCCTATTTGCGCAATCCCAAATGGTATCTTCATCCGGCCGGTTTTCTGCACATTGAGAAAGTTCACGAATATACCCTGCGCCGTTTCGGGCCGCAGGTATACTTTATTATCTTCTTCCTCGGAAGATGCAGTAGAACCAAATTCGGTAGCAAACATCAGGTTGAACTGCCGGATATCGGTCCAGTTGGCCGTGCCGCTTATCGGGCATTTTATTTTGTTATCCTCGATCAATTTCTTCAACCCTGCAAAATCGTCTTTTGCAATCAGGGCTTCCATAGTTTCGATAAGTTGATCGGCTTCCTTTTCTTTTCCCTCCAATTTCAACGAGTCGGCAAAGCCTTCGATGAGATGATCGACGCGATAACGCTTTTTGCTATCCTTATTATCGATCATCGGGTCGTTGAAATTATCGACGTGCCCACTCGCCTTCCAGGTTGTTGGATGCATGAAGATCGCGGCATCAATTCCCACTATATTCTCGTGCATCTGGGTCATACTCTTCCACCAATAATCGCGTATATTTTTTTTCAACTCACTGCCCCACTGGCCGTAATCGTACACAGCAGCCAGCCCGTCGTAAATTTCACTGGAGGGAAAAATAAATCCATACTCCTTACAATGCGCAATAATAGCCTGGAATCGGTTGGTATCGTTTGCCATAGGGCGCAAAGATAATGAGTTACACAACAATACCACCCACCGTAGGCTTGTTAATGGAGTAAGAATGTGGAGGGGAAATAACTACTCTTTCACTTCGATCACCGTTTTGCTTTCGGGGATTTGTTCAATGGATTTATCCGATTCAATTTCTATCTCCTGCACCCACACCGCATAATCGCTGGGATAGATACGCGAGCCGCTGTGCGCAACATATACATGTGTAAACACGGCGCCGAGGTACAATATCATGGCCGAATAATACACCCATAAAAGAATTACAATTACCGATCCCGCCGCGCCATACGAAGAGGAAAGCCTGCTTTGCCCGAGGTAATACCCTATCAGGAATTTTCCAATCATGAAAAGGGCAGCGGTAAAAAAGGCGCCTGCCCGCACATGCTTCCATTTGATTTTTGCATCGGGCAATACTTTAAAAATAATAGCAAATAGCAGGGCCGTTATTAAAAAAGTAACCAGGTGATTGACGATATACACCAGGAACACCTTTCCCTCGGGAAATACTTCGGTAAGCCGGTTGATCAGCGCATCGAGTACGCTATTCACAAAAAGTGATACCAATAGAATAAAACCCAGGCCTACTACCATGGAAAAAGAAAGCAATCGGTTAATAAGAATGAACAACAGGCCGTGCGATTTCTTTTTGGGCTTTAACTTGAGTTTCCAGATACTGTTGATGGAATCCTGGATTTCGCTGAATACACTGGTGGCGCCAATCAATAAAGTAACAATTCCTACAATGGTGGCGAAGCGGCTATCGCCTGCCAGCGCAGCGGCCCGGATGGTTTGCTGAATCTGGATAGCGGCTTCCGTTCCTACAAAGCTGCTGATTTGACCATAGAGCGTACCTTCTATGGCATCCTTTCCATAAAAAATATCGCTTACGGCAATCACAATAATCAGCATGGCTGGCAAGGAGAATACAGTATAAAAAGCAAGGGCAGCGCTTAGTTTGAAAACCTTGTTGTCGATAAAATCGGAAAACGACTGCCGCGTTATGCTCCAGCTTTTATGTAAGGTAGCCTTCATTCGAGCAAATCATTTGAGGTAGATCATTTCAACTTTTCGTTGCCGCGGTGCCTTTCGGCGTCGCGTATATTTTTTTTCTCAAAATTCTTTTGCAAAGCATCGGCCAGGTTAACGCCGGTTTGATTGGCAAGACATAACAACACCCATAATACATCGGCCATCTCGTCGTCGAGTTGCTTGTTTTTGTCTGATTCTTTAAAAGATTGTTCGCCATACATTCTAACCATCAGGCGCGATAGCTCTCCCACTTCTTCCATTAAAATCCCCAGGTTGGTAAGTTCATTGAAATAACGAACACCCACGCTTCGTATCCATTGATCCACTTTTGCCTGGGCCTGGTTCAAACTGATATCGTTCATCATTCTTTGTTTTTGGTGTCAATAAATATGGTAACGGGTCCGTCGTTCAGCAATTCCACTTTCATGTCGGCGCCAAATTCGCCGGTACCCACCGCCTTACCGAGATCCTTCTCCAGTTGTTTTATTAATTGCTCATAGAGTGGAATCGCAATTTCGGGTTTACTGGCCCTGATATACGAGGGGCGGTTTCCTTTTTTGGTAGCGGCATGCAGGGTAAACTGGCTAACCAGCAGAATATCGCCCCCCACTTCTTTTACCGATAGATTCATTACCCCGTTTTCGTCGTTGAAAATGCGCAGGTTTGCAATTTTGTTGCTGATCCATAAAATATCTTCCCCATTATCGGCATCTTCTATACCAGCCAGCACCAACAAACCGTTTTTAATGGAGGAACGTACAATATTATTAATGGTAACGCTGGCCCGGCTTACTCGTTGAATCACCACTCGCATAACAGATGTTGAGATAGTTTTACCTTTAAGAAATGAAGATAGATGTTTCAAAAGAAATGATTTTTAAAACGGCCCGAAGTGGCGGCAAGGGCGGCCAAAACGTAAACAAGGTAGAAACCATGGTGGAAGGCTATTGGGAAGTGGACCGGAGCCAGGTTGCAGGGCAGGAACAAAAGCAGTTGATTAAGAATAAATTAGCCTCCAAGATAAATTCGGAAGGATTTTTGCAAGTAAGGAGCCAGGTGCACCGCAGCCAGCTCGAAAACAAGGCCGAAGTGATTAGGAAAATGAATTTGATGCTGGAGCAGGCACTGAAAAAAGAGAAGAAAAGGATTGCTACAAAAGTTTCCAAAGCCGCCAAAGAAAAGAGGCTGGAGTCAAAAAAAAAGCAATCGGAGCAAAAACAAACCCGAAGAAGAATTAACTATAACGATTTTTAATACCGATCTATGAAAGGCCCTCTGCTTACTAAACTGCGGTTGTTAATGGCAAGCACTGCCATCGTTTCCTCCCTGTTTATATCCTGTAAAAAAGACTATAGCGCGGAAGATGTTCCCATTCCGCCGGTGGTAAAGGATTACAACCTCATTTTACGATTCAGTGCAGTGGTAGATACCAACGAACTCGAATTCGGGAAAACCTATCGGAATTATTTCAGGGAATCTTATTCGGTGAGTGCATTCAAATTCTACATACATGGTATCGAAATGATCAATACCGATTCAGGAAAAGTGTTTCGCACAAGCGCCGACAAATATTTCCTGGTCGATTTTGCCGATTCAACCACTACCATTCTTAAACTTTCTGTACTGCCTTACAAATACAATCGAATCGGGTTTACAGTGGGTGTTGACAGCGCCCGCAATGTTAGCGGCGCCCAAACCGGCGCACTCGACCCGGCAAAAGGAATGTTCTGGACCTGGAACACGGGTTATATCATGGCCAAGCTGGAAGGCAATTCCGGTTCGGCGGCCGGCGGTAAATTTGAGTATCATATCGGCGGCTTCTCGGGGCCCGACAATGTGATTAAGAAACCAATCCTGCTTTTTCCATTTGGAGAAACCATCGATATGAAACCCGATAAGGTGAGTGAAATAATTGTTACCGCCAATATCAGCAACTGGTTTTATAACCCTCACGATCTGAAATTCAGTGAAAACCCTGTATGCACTACGCCCGGCCCGCTTGCCCGGCAAATTGCAGAAAACTATTCCAAGATGTTTACTGTTGTTAGTGTAAGAAACGAATAGCATTGATAGCGCGCCTTACGATACCGCTCCTGCTTTTTATTATTGCAGGAACTATTGTTGTCAATTCCTGCAGAAAATCGGGAGGAGGAAGAAAAGCGCCTACGCCACTCAGCTTGAAGATACCGGAAGGATTTCCCAATCCTGCTTATAACTTCGGCAGCAACCCACTTACCGAAGAGGGTTTTCAGTTAGGAAGAAAATTATTCTACGAAGGGTTGTTATCGAAAGATGGAAATTTCCCTTGCTCCTCCTGCCACCAGCAATTTGCGGCATTCGCCAATTTCGATCACGACCTGAGCCACGGTTTCAACAACCAGTTTACCACGCGTAATTCGCCGGGTCTCTTCAATCTCGCCTGGCATAAAGAATTGCATTGGGATGGCGGCATCAATCACATCGAAGTACAGGCTTTGGCTCCCATTACTGCGCCTAACGAAATGGCCGAAGACATCAACAATGTTATCCGGAAACTGCAGAACCACCCCCAATATCCGGGCCTTTTTGCCGCGGCCTTTGGCGACGAACAAATCAACAGCCAGCGCATATTGCTGGCGCTTACACAATTCGTAGGTTCCATACTTTCTTACAACAGTAAATACGACAAAGTAAAAAGGGGAGAAGCGGCTTTTAACGACGCAGAAAAAAATGGTTATGCCATTTTCCAGGCAAAATGCAGCGCCTGCCATGCGGAACCATTGTTTACCGATTTGAGTTTTCGAAATACGGGCATTCCTTTAAACCCATTCATAAAAGATGTGGGCCGCATGCGCATTACCAACAAAAAAGAAGACTCGCTTAAGTTTAAGGTGCCGAGTTTGAGAAATCTATTCCTTACTTTTCCTTATGGGCACGATGGCAGTTTTGTGGCGGTGAGAAGCATGCTCAACCATTACAGCGATGGGGTACAAACCGATCCCAATGTTGATCCGCTAGTAAAAAATAAAATCCCCTTATCGAATCTTGAAAAATTCTATCTCGAAGAGTTCCTGAAAACATTGACTGATTCTACGCTGATAAACGACAAGCGCTTTTCGCAACCGGAATGATGTTCGTGAATCGTGAGTCGTGAATCGTCAATACAGCTCGCGACTTGCCATTCACGACTCACAACTCACGATTCACGACTCACGATTTCCTCTTCGCCTTCAGCCCCTCCAATATCGATTTCTGATTTGAGATATCTGCCTTTTGCGACTCCTGGTCTTTTTTGTTTTGTGCAAGTTTGTCCTGCAGGTTTTTTATTCTTTTTTCCAAATCCTGCTGGTCTTCGATCAGGTTCTCCAATTTTTTCTCCGACTTCTTTACTGTTTTATCCTGCTCCGAGATTTCCACTTCAAGACCATAAGCCTCGAAATGGGGAACCATGCCATTTAAAAAAGATTTTGCATCTTCTATGCCTGCGCGGTCATCGGCTATTCGTTGGGTAAGCGATTCATTTTCCTTACTGACTACCACGTGCACCAGTGAAGCTTCTTTTTCTTTTCGGCTTTTACGCTCTACTTTAAAATGGATGTCGTTATTACCTGTGTTATTGGGATGAAGCTTTACTCCCTTAAAGGTCATGAAGCCTCTTGAAGAATTCAGCTTAAATCCTTTTTTTGCCATATAATCTTTAATTGCTTCTTCGGTTATATCGGGACTATAGGGCAATTCTATTACCGCGGCCACATGATCTTTACGCTGGTGTTCTACCTTGGCCTCGTATGCCTGCGAAAAAGAAATCTTGCAAAATGAAAAGAAAAGAACAAATAGGATAAAATTTTTCATAACCAAAATTTAGGCTAAGATACAGTATGCCGGCAGATTGGTTGCATGGCGGTAAAAGAAAGGATGGACCCGGCATCCCCGGGTTGTTGCGTGTTTGGCATTGTAAATACCCGGGTTCCCGCAGCGTAGCATTTTTCTTACACCAGGGCTGCTATAAGATATTAGTCGGCTAAATCGTACTTTTGAGCATCCTTTAAAAAATCGCCTGGTTTGAGCATTAAAAAATTAGCGGGACAAACATTGTGGTACGGCGCTCCCCGCATACTGGCCCGTTTCCTGAATTTTGGCATCAGTCTCCTGGGCTTTCGCCTCTTCGACCCCACCGGCTCCTATCCTTTTACGCAGATTTATGCGGTTGTGCCTTTCCTTAATATTCTTTTTACCTACGGCCTCGAAACCAGTTTTTTTCGTTTTGCGCAAACGCACGATCGCCAGAAACTCTATAATACGCTTAACATTTCGATAATTGTTTCAACCATCCTGTTCACGGCTATACTTTTCGTTTTTAAAAGTCCCCTTACCGCTTTTATTGGAATGAAAGAACATCCCGAGTATGTGAGCTGGATGCTGTGGATCGTGTTCTTTGATACATTGTATACCTTGCCGATGAGCAAGCTAAGGCTCGAGGAACGACCACGCAAGTATGCTTTCATCAACGTTTGTTCTATTTTATTAAACATACTGATCGTTCTTTTCTTCTATTATGTTGCCCGGCCTGCCTACGAAAAAGATCCTTCTTCCTGGCTGGCGAGTTTCTACGATCCAAAAACAGGTATCGGCTATTTTATACTTGCCAACCTGATTGCTTCAGGCCTCACGCTGCTCCTGCTCTATCGCGAATTCGCCAGCTTCCGTTTTGAGTTCGATAAAAAATTGTGGAAGGAAGTGATGTATTATTCGTACCCGCTGATCATAGTAGGTTTTGGAGGAATGATCAACGAAATGCTGAGCCGACTCGTGTACCAGCGTGTATTGGATATTGAGGAAAAGAGAGAACAATTTGAATTGGGAGTATTTGGCGCCAACTATAAGCTGGCAGTGCTCATCACCATTTTTATACAAGTATTCCGGCTGGCAGCGGAACCTTTCTTCTTCAACCAATCTAAAAACGAAGGTGCGCAAAAGTCGTATGCCCGGGTGATGAAGTTTTTTGTGATTGCCTGCTGCTTTATGTTTCTTATCATTTCACTTTTCCTCGATTTCTGGAAGATATTGATTGCCTCCAAGCATCCCGAATACGCAGAGGGAATACATATAGTGCCAATACTTGCCATGGGCGGAATATTTCTTGGTATTTATTACAATCTCTCCGTTTGGTATAAACTGACCGACCGGAATATGTTTGGCGCTTATATTACAGTGGCGGGTGCCGTTCTTACCATCGTTCTAAACATCGTACTCATCCCTTCGTTCAGATATACTGGCGCTGCCTGGGCCACTTTTGCCTGTTATGCTTTTATGATGGTGGTTAGTTATGTGCAGGGACAGAAATACTATCCTGTTCCCTATGCCAAAAAGAAACTGATTGCTTACCTGGTTGTATGTGCCCTGATGTATATCGTTCACGAAATACCCGCGCGTTTAATGAATGAGAAATCGGCATATTACCATCTTGTTTATTACAGCAGTTCGGCTATTCTGCTCGGCTTGTTTTCGCTGCTGGTTATTAAAGTGGAGAAAAAAGAACTGCAGCGATTGCCCTTGTTGGGCAAATGGCTCTACCGCATAGCCTGATTAAGAAAAGGATTGTGTTTTTTTTCGTGACCTATAGTTGTTTCAGGACCGTGTCCCGGGTAGACGATAACCTCATCGGGAAGTATAAAAAGTTTGCTGCGTATACTATCGATCAGCGTATCAAAGTCTCCTCCCGGTAAATCGGTACGGCCAATGCTTTCGCGAAACAACACATCGCCGCCGATCACAAACTGTTGTTCGCGGCAATAAAAACAGATACTACCGGGCGAATGACCGGGCGTGAGCAATATTTCAAAAATAAAGTTGCCGATCTGTAATTTGTCGCCCTCGTTCAGGTAATGAAGATTTCCCTGGTAATTTTCGAAGGGAAGTCCCCAGTTCATGCCGCTGATGGGAGCATACTCGAGTACGGGTTTTTCGTTGGGATGAATATAAGGTTCAAGCCCCCAGGTTTTATGCACGAACTTGTTTCCAAAAACGTGATCGAGATGGCAATGGGTATTTAACAAATATTTAGGCGCCAGCTTCCGTTCGGTAATGAAATCTTTTAGCTCATTACGTTCGTTACCAAAATAACATCCGGGATCTACAATGGCGCACCAACCTTGCTCGTTGTAGATTACGTATGTATTCTCCTGGATGGGACTGAATGTAAATCGTATTACTGTAAACATCGCGTTACCCTTTTTGAAACAGGTTTACTTTTTTAATTGAACATTAGCTCTGCCTTATGCCGGACCGGCCTCCGGGGCAGGGCATTTTAGCCCCGTCGGGAGGGTTCTTCGAACCAACCCGGCACAAAGCGCGAACCGTTGCTTTTTTCGAATAGAGAAGCCACCTGTAAGGTGGATTTGTTTTACCTTTAAATTATTAAAGACCGGATATGCAATTTCAACAGTTTAAGTTAATCGCAAAAGAAATTTTACTGGTGGCCCTGATAAGTATAGTAGGAATTGAATCCATTGCCCAGGTAAGCACGGTAGAATTTGGAAAGAACCGAGTACAATACCGCAAGTTCAAATGGCAATATCTGCAATCGTCTAATTTCAACACCTATTTTTACGAAGACGGAAAAACAATTGCCAATTACGTTTTACAGGTAGCCGAAAAAGAGCTGCCCGCCATTGAGCAATTCGTAGAGTATGGCCTTCAGCGCCGCGCCAATATTGTTATTTATAACCATTTTAATGAAATGGAACAATCCAATATTGGTCTCAATGTTGACTGGCAAACCACGGGCGGTATTACCAAGCTGGTGAATAATAAAATGATCGTTTACTTCAACGGCGATCACGCCCACCTGCGCCGGCAGATTCGACAGGGCATTGCGAGGATACTGGTTGAAAATATTCTTTTCGGAGACGATCTTGGTGAGTTTGCCGCCAACCAGGCCCTGCTGGATCTCCCCAAATGGCTGGTGGATGGATATATTGATTATGTAGCCGAAGACTGGAACCCCGAACTCGACGATCAATTGAAATCTGCATTGCTTTCGGGCGATTACAAAAATTTCTACCAGTTTGCTCACGATCGACCGCTGCTCGCCGGGCACGCCTTTTGGTATTATTTTGCCAGCAAATGGAAAAAGGAAAATGTAACCTATTTTCTATACCTCGCCCGCGTGTACCGGAACCTCAATAGCGCATCGCAACGAATATGCAAAATGAAGTTCAAAGATGTGTTACGCGACTTCATGAACGAAAACCAGGAAATGTATGCTAACGATCTTCGGGGCAGAAGAGATATTCCGAAAGGAGTGGTAACAATTACCGAAGAGGTAAGCAAGAACAAGGATTTCATTCGCTTCACCCCCAACCCGGCTCCACGAAGCCAAACCTATGCGGTGGTAGAATACCGAAAGGGGCAATACTGCATAGTGCTGTACGAAAACATGGTAGATCGCAAAGTGCTGTTGAAAACAGGAATCCGCGCCAACGAAAACGAAATGAATCCAAACTATCCATTGATGGCATGGGACGGAAGGGGAACACGCCTTGCCGTTGTTTACTGGGCCGAAGGAAAAACAAACCTGTTTGTGTACGATTTAGTAGGGCGATTCAAACGCGTGAAGCAAGAGATCCCCCATTTTGAGCAAATACAGGATATGAAGTATATGCTCAACGAAAATACCCTGCTGTTGAGTGCTGTAAGAAAGGGTCAGTCGGATATATTCGTTTACAATATCGACAAGAACAGCTTCGAGCAGGTTACCAACGATTCTTATGCCGACCTCGACGCTTCTTTTGTTGCTTTCCCCAACAAACAGGGAATCATATTTGCTTCCAACAGGCCAAGCCCTTATGCCAAGGGCGGCGATACGGCCGTAGCTACCAATCGCTACAATGTTTTCCTGGCCGATTTTTATAGTAAGAATGAATTCAGGCAGATTTCGCAATTAACCAACCTCAAGTATGGAAATGCGCGCTACCCCATGCAATACAATACCACGCATTTCACTTTTATCAGCGATGAAACGGGAATAAGCAATCGATTTGCAGGTTTTTTCACTACCGAAAGAGCCGGGGCCGATAGCGTGTACGTGGTAGGCGACGAATTCCTGCGCAATCCCGACGACCGCGAACTCGATTCGACCCTTAAAGCCTGGGGCAAATCGGAACCCGATTCTGTTTTTGCCTATTCGGTAACCAACGATTCTGCTTATGTATTTCCTATCACCAATTACCAGAGCAGCCTCAAGGAAACTAAAATTGCAGGCGACCAGGGACAGGTAAGCGAGGTGCGGCAACAAGGCAATCTTAAATTCCTTTACCGTTTGAAAGTAGACGAGGTTAGCCTGCGTCGCAGAAATATAAATCCCCGCCCCTCCGATTACCGTAAGAAAACAATTGCAGAAGCTCAATTGGCAGAGGGCGAGGAAATACAGTTTCGCAACGATCCCTCCAAAACAGATAGCGTAAAGAATGTATTCGACACCGGTTTTGAAAATGAAGAAACGGATTCTACAGCAAAGAAAGCGGGAAAGATACCCGAAGCAGCCGAGGAAGGTGTGTTGAAAAAAGCAAAGTTCTTCGATTACAAACTGAAGTTTTCTGCCGATAATTTCTCTGCAGCTTTCAACAACGATATCCTTATCAATCGGTATGAACCTTTCACCGGATCTTTACCGGTTGTATTGCAAAGCGGGGGTGCATTTAACGGTATGCTAAAAGCATCTGTATTCGATTTATTTGAAGATATCCGTTTCTCCGGCGCCATTCGCCTTCCATTCATAAGCGGTATTGGTACGGGAGTGAGCGTGGGAGGCGGAGGTACCAATATATTTGTACCCGTCAATCAATCTTTATTCGATGGTGGCGGCGAGTGGTATGCAAGAGTAGATTACCTGAAGAGAAGAATGGACTATTCCTTCATCTATTACCGCCAAACCAATATTGGCCAGGTAAGCGGAGTAGGCACTAATCCCAACCGCATTTACGAAGGAAAACAATTCAGTAATCTTTACCAGGGTGTACTCAAATACCCGTTAGACAGGGTCCGCAGCCTCCGCCTGTCGGCAGGCATACGTACCGATAAGATAGTGATACGTGCCGGACTGGGTGATTCATCTTCGCTTAAGATAAACGATGTAAATAAACAAACATTTGCCCTCGCCCGCCTGGAATGGGTGCACGACAATACTATCAACAGAACTACCAATATTCTTAACGGATTCCGGTACAAGATATACGCGGATCTTCTCTCTCAGATCAACGAACCGCGTGCGGGCCTCGATTTGAAGAAGAATGCCCTCAACTTTAACATGGGCGCCGACCTGCGTTATTATTATCCCATTTACCGCAATTTCATTTGGGCCGGTAGAGCCGCCGCTGATTTTTCGTTTGGTGAACAAAAGATCATCTATTATCTCGGTGGTGTGGATGGGTGGATGTTCCCCAAGTATAATGAATTGCCCTCGCCTTTCGATGGTGCCGGACAAAGCAATCGATACGCATACCAGTCGCTGGCTGTTAATATGCGGGGTTATAACCAGAATATCGCTAATGGAAACAATGCTGTAGTAATAAACAGCGAATTCCGTTTGCCTGTGTTCACCACCCTATTTAATAAACCGATCAACAATGCATTCCTTCGGAACTTTCAATTGGTGCAATTTGTGGACTTTGGCAGTGCCTGGGCCGGCGATATAAAAAATATGAAACGCCCCTCCATCAGTTTCGGCGGATCGCCCGGCGGTACTCCCCCGCCCGCCACTGTTTTAATTAAAGCAGGTGGCATTGGACCTTTTGCAGGCGGTTATGGATTTGGAGCAAGAAGTACCCTGCTGGGCTATTTTCTCCGCCTCGATGCAGCATGGGATATGAATGTTTTCTTCAAAGGCAAGCCCATTTGGTATTTCGCGATGGGAATAGATTTTTGATATGATAATTCGATAATTGGCCAATTGGTCAATTATCGAATTTCCTCATCATTTCGTCTTACTATTTCTGCAAGAGATTTCCCAATCGTTTCAGCACCTCGTACATCAAAGTCATAAATAGCGAAAAGCAGAACACCATTCCCCAGGCATATTTGAATTGCAGGGGATGCGCCAACATGCGCACAATATCGGAAGCCAGGTCAACCGGGTTGGTTACTATATCCCAGCTATTGTAGCGCAGGTACCGGCCAATATAAATTCCGAGCGCATTTAACCACATTACCGGGTAAACGAAAAAATTACCGAGGTTTTGATTAAAGAATATGGCGGTTGTTTTTTCCATTTGCCGTATCGACACAACTCCCAGCAGCAGCCCATTCCATGCAAAAGAGAATAACAAAACAAGATCGAACCAAAGAGGGAGCCGTTCGATTTCTCCCAAGTGGAATATATCGGTTATCAGGTAAAAGGAGTTGGGAACAAACAAAAGCCACACTGCAAAAGCTGCTGCAAATTTTCTTTTGTCTTCTACCCAGCCCGGGTTGTTTTGGACCCAATTGCTGACGGCATAAGGTATATATGCAAGGAAGAGATTCCATACCAGGAAAAGAAAAATCGGCCGCCCGGTATATGCAATTCCCGTTAGCACCATTAACATGCTGAACACTATGGAAGCAAAAAGAACCCGGTCGGTTTCGGTGCGTAGAAAAAACCACCTTTTGTGAAAATGCGATGTAATCATAATTGTATCAGAAAAAATAAGGGATAAAAACAATGAGGCCAATGCCCAACGCAACGAGCGCAGCCACCAGTACAGCTCCTGCGGCTACGTCTTTGATAAATTTTATTCGTTTGTCCTGGCCGGGGGAAAGAAAGTCAATCAATTTTTCGAGACAGGTATTGAACATTTCGGATACCCAAACCAAACCAATGGCGAATACGATTGCCACCCATTCGGAAGAACTAATGCCTGTAAAAAAACCGGATATTACTACCGCAATGGTAGCGGCAAGATGCAGCCAGGCATTATGTTCTCCTTTTACGAAATCGGCTATACCTCTGAATGCAAAATCAAAGCTTCGGATGCGCTGCTGCAGGGAAAAACGATCTTTATCCATATAAAAACTTTTAACTGGTTTTTTCAGCAATTCATTTCGTCAAAAAACAAACAGGTGAAATACACCAAAAATGTATCAGGCTTTGCTCAACAAATGGGAACTAGGATCAACGTCAACAAAAGACTCCACTCAAACACATCCAAATAAAGTTAGCCAATAAACCCAATGCGTGAACGGGATTGACAACCCTGACCATCCTTTAAACCAGTCTTATTCATATGTTTTGTTTTAGCATTTTTTACCAGGCAGGTAAGATGGCTCCAAGGAGCCATCTTACCGTGGAAGAATGCCTGGCTTTGGGTATAAGAAGAAAAGAACTACCAATGATCAAACTAAAGTCAGGTTTAAAGCGGTTATCATCATACCTATTCATTCCTGAAAATTAACTGCGCCAAAAAACTAAATTTTCGCCGGTTCGATAAGGGCCTGGCATCAGGAACAATGCCGAACTCAGGAAAACGACTGCCAGGTTTTTCCACTTTTGCAAATGGAAAACCGGCAGTCGATCCTGTTGGCTGTGGTTTCAAAGCGCAAGCGCAGCACCGTCATTGTATTCAATAAAAGGATAAGCACAGCTACGAACAGAATAAGCGGGTTGATATTGAAATCTATCGATTCTTTAACACCCGTTTTCCCGGCTATTGACCAACTGTTATCAAAAAGAAAATTTCGCCCCAGCATACATTTTAAAACTAAAGTCAGGAAAAAACAAGCTGCCGGCATTATGAATACAATACCGCCGAACCAGCTTGCAAATGAACGGGCATATAGCTTTTTCATACCAGCCTCTTACCTATTAAGCAATCGCGGGAAAGGGCGAAAGCTCTTTTCCACTTTTAGCTTTTTGACTTTTTACTTTTGAAAGAATTGCTTCAAGCAATGGAAGCATTTTATTGAGCCCTTGCGTTTTTATCATAAAATTCCAAAGCGGTTCAAATTTTTTCCATCCGCCTGCATAAGCAAAATGTTTTATAGCATGCTTGATCCGATCGTGCTGAATACTTGCGCGATAAATATTTCTCCATGAATAAAACTCCCGGTAGGCCCAGTCGTAACCCTGTTTAAGCTCGGCAGCATTCAGCCCGATGGTTTTATAAACCACCTGCCTTGTATCGTACATATCCCAGTTGCGATGCAATATTCTTCCCTGCTCTTCCATTGATTTAAACAATCGTGTTCCGGGATATGGAGTAAGGATATGAAAAGTACAGGTGGTGAGTGCGTGTTGAACGGCCCAGTCAACAGTAGTTTTGAAAACATCCGGCCGGTCATCGTCGAGGCCAAATACAAAACTTCCATTGATCATGATCCCGAGCGAATGCAGCCTGTTAATAGCTTCTTTATAATCTTTACCAAGATTCTGCCGCTTATTGCTCTGCACAAGATTGCTGGAGTTGAGGGTTTCGAAACCAATAAAAATACTTCTCAATCCTGCATCCGCCGCCTTTTCAATAAGATTACCGCGAAGTATGGCATCGATCGTAGATGCTCCCTGGAATACACGGTTCATTCCTTTCATTCCATCAAACAATGCAGAAGCGAATTTTTGATTGCCCAGCAAATGATCGTCGAGAAAATAAAGATGCCTGCCCGGCAAGCGATCTATTTCGCCAAGCGCTGCATCTACCCGTTGGGTATAAAAAGATTTACCTCCTTCAAAAAAAGCGTCTTTATAGCAGAAGTCGCAGTGATGAGGACAACCCCTGGATACAACTATTGAATTGGGAACCAGATAAAGATTTCTTTTTATTAAATCTCTTCTTATTGGTGGAATATATTCAATCGATCGTTGCTGATTGGTGTACACCGACCGGGTTTGTTTCTTCCTGAAATCATTCAGAAAAAGCGGAAAAATATCTTCGCCCGGGCCAATAAATATACTGTCGGCGTGTTGCCTCGCTTCCTCCGGCAGCGATGAAACATGCAATCCTCCCAGGCATACATACACGCCTTTTTTGCGATAATGATCGGCCAGTGCATAAGCGCGAAATGCGTTGGTGATATATACCTGTATAACTACGATATCAGGGCAGTCATCGGTATTAAGCGTTTCAACATGTTCATCCTGCAACTCAATATCATCGCCGGGTGAACAGTAGGCAGCCAGGGTGGCAAGTCCCAATGGCGGAAAGAGGGAATATTTTATTGGCCTCCAGTAAGGGCTTTTAGCCTCGGTTAAAGCAGGGAGAATCATTTTAATTTTCATAATTCTGCTGAAGTCTTTTTTATAACCGTTTTTCTAAATTTCCCGGATCAGGCGGTACATTACTACGCTGTCCTATTTAGCATTATAAATTATTCTTTGGTCAGGGTAGTGATTAGTTTTTTATCAAACACTTTTCTTATCTCAAACTCAAGACTCTCCCGCCTCGACGTGGTTACATTTACCAGCGAGTAAGCTGGAGCCCCTCTCATCATATCCCATCTCCAATTCCACTGACTGATAGTTTGTTTACGACCGTTGTCATACCACCAGGCAGTATAAAGACGATCTGTATTCTTTGTCAGCACAGCTGTGTAAACCTCATAGCCAGCTATCGTTTCCTGTTGAATTTTTTCAAAGCTATAGCCGCTTCCTTTCCAGCATATTGATGGATTGTGATCGGGCAACATGAAATCTTTTATGGGTTTCAGGTATATCAATACGGAAGGGTTCTCAATTTTTATTATTTCATCATTCAGCCGACTGGTTTTGTACCCGGGTATATTTACCACCGGAGCTGAATACGTTCCCTGAGAATTCGGGTTACGGTTTACAATAAATGTGGCAAAACCTATCACAGCTATCAGAAGCATGTCCAGTATCCTTTTCCTGTTGGAAGAAATTTCCCCAAGTTTTGAATAAACCGGCTTTTCCTCCTTACCCCATCCAGGCAGAATCCATCTAATTAAAAAGATGGTGGGAACGATCACGTAAACCAGGAAACAAACTAATCCGCCCAATTCATGAAATACCGATCCTGGCATTATCTCAAACTTTACCAGCAGAATGATTCTCACCAGGTTTGAAACAATTGCTAACACGAATACGATTATCAGCATCGTCGTGGCGGCCAGGATTGACAGCCGTTTTTTCAGCCGCTGCTGGTAAATCGACAGTATCAATACCGATGCGAGAAATGAAGTCGTGATTAAACTTAAGCCCATGCAAACGGTATCAACCGAGAATATTTTTTCGCCGTACTTTATTAAATTGCCTTCAACGGCATAAGCCGGATCGGACAGGCTTAGGAGTTTGCCCGCCCATTCGCTTAACCTAAGGCGTATCGGAAAACTGAACAAAGAACTGATATATTGAAACAGGGGCGACATCAAAACCACAACAACTACAGGAAGGAAATTCATTTTCCCGATACAGCTTTCGATTGTAAAAAAACAGGCAAATACCAATGAAAAATACAGTACCGTTTTCAAGGGAAGTAAAAAAGCAGTCAGCGATAATAACAGGGCAAATAGAGCGAATCTCTGAGATTTCTTATTGGTCGCGTCCACGCGGGTTGATAGTACCAGCGTAAAGCAACCCAAAACAAAACTTAGTGATTGCCATAAAATATACTGCTGCAACGCGAAAACTGCCATAGCAATATATATTGCCAGCAAAAAAATTAATTCCGGTTTTCCGCGAGACCATCTTTGTAGCGATATATTCATGCCCGTGCTCATGAATTTCTTTTCGATTTAAACAGGTTAGGAAATCGTATATATGAAACAATGAGAAGTACGAGCAGAATAAGAGCCCATTCGTGTGGTTCAGGTACGGCGCCATTTGAAGATGCAGATGCATTCTTTAGACTGTTTCCTTCATCTTTAATATCAAACCTGTCGTAATCCTTTTGCGTTTCGAGCACCACCAGGCTTGAAACAGGCGTTACCACATATGCTTTCCTCGCTTCGGCAACCAGTTCATCTTCCCAGGCAGTTTCGCCAAACATATCTCTTCCCCTTTTTTGCAGGATATGGTTGTACGCGAACAGTCGCATGAGATGATCGGGGGCCTTTTCCGAAGATTCACCTGGATTGGCAGTAATGGCTATGCCTGCATTATCAATTACTATTTGCTGGTCGGATTCAATTGACTTTACAAATTGATTTGAGGAAAGCAGTGATACCAATTCATCGGCGTTTCCGCTGTCATATAAAAAAGTTCGGTATTCTTTCAGCGTTTTGAGATAGGGAGATAAATTATTACACAGGTTGAAAAGCCGGATAGCTGAATGATCTTTCATGTACTTCTTCAATTCCACCCCAAAAGGAGCATTCTGTATATCCCCGAAATTGGGAGATAGTCCATTTGATTTTGTTATTACCAGTGAAGCAGAAGGATTCTCAACTTCGAAAAGTGGAAATAAACTGAAGAGGCTGGACGAGAGTTGCCGAAAAAGTTCTAAACGGGTTTCTTCAGTAACAGCAACCAGTTTACCTGTATAAACAAATACTTTTCTATCCCTTACAGCATGCCATATTTTTTCAAACTCTTCCCTGCTCCAGGCCTTATTTATGTCGAGGTAAACTGTATTGATTGATATCTGCTCTTTCTGTTTTTCATAAGGCCTTACACCATAGTGCATACCATCAAAAGAAAAACTTTGGCGGTCGATTGGCTGTTCACTCATTGTAATTGACCATCCGCTCCGGTATTTTCCTTTCCATCGATATTCGCCCATTGAATTTTGTAGAGAAACAGGAAGGATAATATCCGCAGCAGGTTGCTCAAATCGAACAGAAATATTGTTTTCGGCACGCGAAGGTGAAGGTCCTTTAAACGAAATGTCCTCATAGATCATTTTTCCCTCACGCCTTGACAAAGGAGATGTGATACCGATCCTGAATTTTCTGCTTTCACCTGCAATCACCGGAAAAACCCGAACCAATACACGATTCCCCTCCAGCCAGTGTACCACCGATGGGTCCCGGCTCTCGATTCCTACTATTGTTCTATAAGCGGAATCTGCTTTTTGCCTTGAAGTGAGAATTGCTTTTTCTTCTTTGCCGTTAACCCAAAGCGAAAGAGCAGTTACCACCGATCCCTCGGGAAGTAAAAATGTGTAAATAGCCTCCTGTTGATCCCGCCAACCCGACCGCTGCCTGCTGTTGGTTACTGTAATCAGCTTCTCCGTATAGGCCAGGCAGAACTGCGGCCAAAGTCGCACATCAGTATTTACATCTTCTGTATATAGATTATTACCCGACCAGAGCCTTTCTTCTGCTTCATGGCGCTTATCATACAAAACCCGCAGCAATTGTATCTGATCGTTTTCCGGTATGTTGGGATATCCACCAAACAGGGAGGCAATCATTACCAGCGGATCGTGCAGGTTTTCATCGAAGACGTTGCGGCGAGGAATATCCCAGAAGAAATCGTTGAATTTATCCTTTGATATCGAGTAAATCAAATTGGATTTCAATACCCGCTCCGAAATCGGATTGAGAGGGATGTTTTTTGCAATTTCTACCCAGGCAGGAAGTCCGTCGGTTTGTTCCAATGTTGCTTTCCTATAGGCGCTGTTGATGGAGTTGGTAGTTTTAGTCCATTGAATACAAAACAGCACTACGGGAATCACTACCGTTAATGCTCCTGCAAAAAAGTAACGCCAGCGCCGTTGCCCCTGCTTCGGAACAACCAATACTAGTTTAATCGTGAATATGCTCAACAAAGCCGGAACAAAAACATGCAACGAAATTCCTAAGACAAAAAAAGCAATTACCCCTATCAAATAAAGAGGCAGTAGATAAAAAGAGAGATAGAGAAATACTATCAGCCCTGCCCCGGAAATAAAAAGCATCAGGCGTTGTAAAAAAGCCGGCAGTTGATGATAAAAAGCAAAAGCAGCGTAGTTGAAACATAGAACTACTAAAACACAGGCAAACCAGTTTACAGATTTTTCAAAAATTTTCATTTCCCTGTTCAATGCATATGCGCTTATCAGGAATAGAATAAGAAGCAACATTAAGGGATAAATGCCCTGCCTCCCTTTGCGAAGACGCCCGCTCGCCAGCAATACTATAAAGTAACCGGCAGCCAAAACAAAATTGCAGATGAATAACCCGAAATACCTGTCTTCATCTACGGCAACAAAATAAGGCAGGCAGTAAAAACAGATCGAAACGAGAATAGCAAGGATGCCGCTCCAATACATTCTATCCTTCTGTTGATTTGCAAAGTTTAGCATATTTCAAGTTTTAAAAAGCACTTTGAATTTCAAAGTATAAGTGCAAAAAAAATTACTTTACTCCTTTAATCATGTTTTCCAGCGCTTCCATATGATCTTTAAATGCTTTTTCCCCGGCCTTTGTAATGGAATAGGTAGTATTCGTTTTACGGCCAATAAAACCCTTGTGCACTTTGATATAGCCATTCTCTTCAAGATTCGTAAGATGAGACGCGAGATTACCATCAGTCACCTCCATCATTTGCTTCAAATCGTTAAAGCTAACCTCTTCATTCACCATCAGGATGCTCATCACCCCCAGGCGAATGCGGCTGTCAAAAATTTTATTTAGATTTTCAATCGGGTTCTTCATCCTTAATTTTTAAAAATCAACGCTCGTATTTCCACCACATCCATATTCCGTAAACAATATGCAGCACGCCAAATCCAATTGCCCAAAAATACAAACCATATCCGGGCATCCACAGGCAAATAATCCCCAGTACGAGTTGACCAAAGGCCAGGTATCTTATTTCACCCAGTGTATATTTACTAGCATTGAGCAAGGCCAACCCATAAAATACCAGGCATAAAGGAGCCACCAATCCAAATGCCTCCACTTGCAGTATCTTAATGATACATGCCGCGCCGGCGCCCAGGGGTATTACAACGTTCCACATCAGCCGCCGCGAAACCGAGTCCCAAAGAGGAAGATTGTTTTTCTTACTCCGCATATAGGTGAAGAAAAAAGCCGACACAAATGCGGCTACAAATACAATGGCAGCCACCAGTACCAATTCGTTGATCAAAGAAATGCCCCTGAGAGGAACCACGTATTCGTCGCGCAATATTTCGGTATCCGAACCCGAAGCTTTTATTTTTTCATGTGCTACAAAAGCCCCGGCCAATGCGCATAAACCTGCGCTGATGCCGCTCCAGCCACTGAGTGATATAAACCGCGATGAACGCTCCATTATTTTTTTTATATCCTGCAACGTTTGTAACGACGCTTGTGTCTCTTGCATAAAAAGCACTTTGTGATTCAAAGTAAGTACTTGATTCTGATATTTCCAAATTTTTGTCGTCTATTTTGCCACTAATAAAACTTTAACGAAACCGTTTATACAGGCAAATCGTATTTTTGAACGATGATTGGAAAGGAGAAAAACAGACCAATTTATATAATAGCCCTGGTACTGTGTTTTTTGACTGGTTTTACGGCCGCCTCGCAAACTAAAATCATCCGCGGTACCATCAAGGATGCCCACAGCGAGGAGCGTATTCCCTTTGCGTCTATACGGTTCAAAAACAGTTCGGCCGGCAGATTGAGCGATTCGGCCGGTAATTTTATTTTCAGGTTCGACCAATGGCCCAACGATACCCTGGAAATAACCTATGTGGGTTACCAGGATTACATACTCGTACTCGACAGCGCTTTTTTGGCAAGGGCAAAGCAAAATGTTATTGATATCAACATCCTGCTCGAAAGGGGAAAGTATACCAGCGAAGTGGTGGTAAAAAGAAAAGTGGACAGGGGCCTGCTGATGTGGCGGCGCATCGTACGACGCAAGCCTTTCAATGACCGGTATCGCTTCAACAATTTTTCCTACGAACTCTACAACAAACTGGAGCTCGATGTTAAGAACATTAAAAGGGAAAAATGGTCGAAGCTCCCCGTTATCAAACAATTCAATTTTGTATTCAACAATATCGATACTACCGAGGAAGGCGCCCCCTTTCTTCCGGTTTATCTTACCGAAGCCATTTCGAATTACTATTATCAAAAATCGCCACGGCGCAGGCGCGAAGTATTCAAAGGCTCAAAAACAATTGGTGTAAGTAACGAAAGCGCCATCCAGTTCCTCGGTGGAATGGATGCCAATATCAATTTCTACAGCAATTTTATCCCGGTATTCGACAAGCAGTTTGTAAGCCCGTTGAGCGATAACGGCGATTTCTACTATCGTTACCGTGTACTCGATTCCCAATTCGTAAATGGGCGGAGACTCATTCACATGATGTTTACTCCTAAACGAAAAGGAGAAAACACTTTCGAAGGCGATTGCTGGGTACACGATACTACCTGGGCCGTTCAAAAAATGAACCTTCGCTTATCAAAAGAAGCCAATATCAACTGGGTGGATAAGCTGAGCCTGATCCAGGAATACACGATGCTGAACGATACCACCTGGTTTCTCTCCCGCGATAAATTTGTGGTCGATCTTTCACTGACCGGTGAAAAAGCATTGTCGCTGATCGGTCGTAAAACAACGACTTACCGGAACATTGTGGTGAACGATTCCTCGGTATTGGCCGAGCTGGCAAAAAATCAACTCATAGAAGAAACTATCATTCCCGATTCGGCCAAAAACTCAACCGATAGTTTTTGGGTAACAGCAAGGCACGAGCAACTCAACAAGAACGAACAGGCAATATACAAAACCATCGATACCCTGATGAGTTTGCCTGCTTTTAAGCGTACTACCCGCATCATCGATTTCGTTGCAACAGGTTATCTCAATATTGGCAATTACCAGATCGGTCCCTGGCCTAACTGGATTACGGCAAATGTTCAGGAAGGACTTCGCCTGCGCTTCGACCTCGGTACAAACAAGTACTTCAACAAGAAGATAATCCTGCACGGCTATCTTGCTTATGGTTTTACCGACAAAAAATGGAAGGGCAAGGCAGATGTGTTATGGTTACTGAATAAAAATCCCCGGCATACGATTTTTGCTTCTTATACAAAGGACTTCGATCGTTCGCAGAGTTATTACGACGAAATCAGCCAGGACAATATCTTCGCCCTCGCCATCCGCAAGAACAAAGTGCCGATAAAGTTCTTGATGCTCGAAGAACAAAAGCTGGAATATTTCCACGAATGGAAAAACGGTTTTTCGATTACACTTACTGGTTCGCGTAAACAATTTGAACCGGTACGCAACTTACCGAAGGCAGACATTTTTAATGGAACATCGGGCGAACCCTTGAACACCTTCGAAACAGCCATACGGTTCCGCTTTGCCTACCTCGAAAAATTTCTCGAAAGTTCTTTTTACCGGGTAAGCATGGGAAGCGCCTACCCCATTACCGAACTTAGAATTACAAGGGGATATTCGGGCGTTTTGCAAAGCAGTTATGACTATACAAAAATAACAGCAAGCATATCAGACTATAGCAAGATTGCTCCCTACGGCAGCATTTACTACAATATATTCGGTGGCAAAACCTATGGAACCCTGCCATTTGTATTGCTGGATGTTGCTCCCGGAAATGAAATCTATTACTACAATCGCTACGCATTTAACCTGATGAACCGCTTTGAGTATCTCCACGATCGGTATGCGGGCATCAACTTCGAACACAATATCGGGAACGGCTTGTTCCGCTTTGTTTCCCTGACAAGAAAACTAAAATTCCGGCAGTTCTGGAACGCAAAACTGTTGTGGGGAAGCCTGAGCGATGAAAACAAAGTTTTCAATATGCCGGCGAGTTCCGATTATAAATTCGAATCGCTGGATGGCAGAACTTATATGGAACTGGGTACGGGAGTCGACAATATCTTCAAAGTTTTCCGCCTCGATTTTATCTGGCGCGTATTGCCTCGCCCGCTTCCTCCTGAGCAGGTGAAAAAGTTTGGCGTGTTCTTCAGCTTCAGGCTGGCGTTTTAATTTTCGAAAAGTTAGAGAGGTGGTGAGCCAGATGCTGCGAGCTTTGAACTGCAGGCTGAGAGCAGCTGCATAAACCAATAGGGTTTGTTGAGAACGCAGCTTGTTTAAGAAAAACGTTGTGATTAATAAAAATTTCTACCCGCCATCAACTTCGATAGAGACACAAACAGCTCACCGCTCTCCGTTCATAGCTCACAGCTTTTTAGTATCTTTTCTCTCCAAAACCAGCATTCATGTCGGAAAAGTTCATACTTGCACTCGACCAGGGAACCACCAGCTCAAGAGCTATATTGTTTAATCATGCAGGAGAAATTGTAAGCGTTGCACAAAAAGAATTCAAACAAATTTATCCGAAGCCCGGTTGGGTAGAACACGATGCGGAAGAAATCTGGTCATCGCAATTTGGGGTAATGGCCGAGGTATTGGCCAAGGCAAGCTTAAAAACAAACCAGGTTGCAGCCATTGGCATTACCAACCAGCGCGAAACAACGATTGTTTGGGATCGCGAAACAGGCAAGCCCATATACCATGCCATTGTTTGGCAGGATAGAAGAACGGCCGATTATTGCGATAAGTTGAAAGCCGAAGGACATGCTGCCATGATTCAGCAAAAAACCGGCCTGATAATAGATGCCTATTTTTCTGCCACCAAATTAAAATGGATACTGGACCATGTAGCAGGCGCGCGCGCCAAAGCAAGCAAGGGACAATTGGCATTTGGCACGGTGGATTGCTGGTTGAGTTGGAAATTAAGCGGGGGAAAAATTCATGTAACCGATGTATCGAATGCATCGCGCACGATGCTGTTGAATATACAAACTTGCCAATGGGATAAAGAGTTATTGACCTTATTCGATATTCCCGAATCCTTACTCCCCGAAGTAAAACCTTCGAGTAAAATTTATGGCGTTACAGAAGCAGTGGTGAAGCATGCCAATATTCCCATTGCCGGTATTGCAGGCGACCAGCAGGCAGCTTTGTTTGGTCAGTTGTGTACGCAGCCGGGCATGGTAAAGAACACCTATGGCACGGGGTGTTTTATGTTAATGAATACGGGCGAGCAACTGATCCCATCAAAAAACAATTTACTTACTACCGTTGCGTGGCGGGTAGGTAATAAAACTTCGTATGCCCTCGAGGGAAGTGTTTTTATTGCAGGTGCGGTAGTACAATGGCTGCGCGACGGCTTGCATATTATCCGAAATTCGGCCGAAGTAGAATCGCTCGCTGCAGAAGTTAATGACGCTGATGGTGTATATGTAGTACCCGCCTTCGCCGGCCTGGGCGCCCCTCATTGGAACCAGCATGCCAGGGGTTCTTTATTTGGAATAACCAGGGGAAGCAGCAAAGCGCATATTGCCAGAGCTGCACTCGAAAGCATTGCCTACCAAACTACGGATGTATTGAAGGCGATGGAATCCGATTCGGGTATATCCATAAAAGAACTTCGGGTAGATGGCGGCGCTACCATTAACAATATGCTCATGCAATTTCAAAGCGATATTCTCCAAACTCCTGTAGTACGACCCCGAGTGTACGAAACAACGGCGCTGGGCGCAGCATACCTGGCAGGATTGGGAGTGGGGTATTGGAATAGCATTGAAGAACTACAAAAGCAATGGCAGGCCGATGCCCGCTTCTCCCCCACCATGAACCCCGAAAAAGTGCAGCAATATTTGAAAGGATGGAAAAGAGCAGTTAAGGCCAGCATTGCCTGGGCGGAAGACAGGTGATGGAGGTGGAAGGATTTAAAAGTTTCAGAGTTTAAAGGTTTTAGGGTTTAAAGGTTTCAGGGTTTAAAGGTTTCAGGTGTAAGATTGTTCAGGATTTATAAGCCTCTATTATTTACAGCAACTCTTAAACTCTTATACCTTTAAATCCTTAAACCCCAAAACCCACAGCAGTACAAACGAAATTCGCGACTATTGAACCGGAATCTTCTTATCGACAAACTTCAGTCGACAGCATACTTTGATATTCTCATCATTGGTGGTGGGGCTACGGGCCTGGGCACCGCTGTTGATGCCGCCGCCCGCGGTTACAGTACCTTGTTATTAGAAAAAGAAGACTTTGCCAAAGGCACATCCTCTCGATCTACCAAATTGGTACATGGCGGAGTGCGCTACCTGCAGCAGGGAAATATCAAACTGGTAATGGAAGCGCTCAAGGAAAGAGGTATACTGAAAAAAAATGCGGCCCACCTCGTAAAAAATCAATCCTTCATCGTTCCCAACTACAAATGGTGGGAAGGGCCCTATTACGGATTGGGATTAAAAGTGTACGATTGGATGAGCGGAAGCCTCGGCCTGGGTACATCCAAATGGTTATCGACGGAAGAAGTACTGCAATTAGCGCCCACCCTCGATCCCGAGGGGTTGCGCGGTGGTGTTGTGTATCACGACGGGCAGTTCGACGATGCGCGTCTTGCCATCAATCTTGCACAAACAGCCGTTGAACAGGGAGCAATTGTATTGAATCATTTTGCTGTTACCGGATTATTAAAGAGTGGAAATAAAATACAAGGTGTAAAAGCAATTGACAACATCACTAAAAAAGAATACGAGATAAAAGCAAAGGCCGTTGTAAATGCTACCGGCGTTTTTTCTGACAGTATTCAGCAAATGGACGAGCCACGCAGGCAGGCCAGTATTTCGCCCAGCCAGGGTATTCATATTGTTTTGGACAAAGATTTTTTGCCGGGCGATGCCGCTATCATGATTCCACATACCGACGACGGAAGAGTGTTGTTTGCAGTTCCCTGGCACCAGAAGATAATTGTAGGCACTACCGATACATTGGTAAATGAAATCAGCGAAGAGCCGCGGGCATTGAAAGAAGAAGTTGATTTTGTATTGCAGCATGCTGCGCGTTACTTAACAAAAGATCCGTCGATAAGCGACGTAAAAAGCGTTTTTGCCGGCCTTCGGCCACTGGTAAAAACAGCGGCAAAAAGAACAGCAGAAATTTCGAGGGATCACTCAATACTGATATCGGAAAGCGGATTGATCAGCATTGTTGGCGGAAAATGGACTACCTACCGTAAAATGTCGGAAGACGTGGTAAATGCCGCGGCCGTGCATGGTCAATTATTTTATAAAGAATGTAACACCGAAGAACTGGCAATTCACGGCTGTATGCCTGTATCGGATTTTACGGCAAACGGTTATTATTACGGATCAGATCGCCTGCCGATTTCAGAACTGGAAAAAGAAAAACCTGAACTGAAGGATAAAATTCATCCATCGCTCCCCTATACAAAAGCGCAGTTGGTTTGGGCAGTTCAAAACGAAATGTGCCTGACCCTCGAAGATGCACTCGCGCGAAGAACCAGGGCATTGCTGCTTGATGCGAAGGCGGCCATAGAATGTGCAGGCGAGGTGGCTAAGTTATTGGCGAAACAATTGGGACGCGATGAAGAATGGATTAACGAACAAGTAATATCTTTCCAAACAATTGCAAACAATTATTTGCCCCTTAAAAACTAAAACGATTGCTTATGGCCCAGTTCTTTCCCGAATTTTTCGGAACCATGCTACTTATTATTTTGGGAGATGGTGTAGTAGCGAATGTTCTGCTCAACAAATCGAAAGGTAATAATGGAGGTTGGATTGTTATAACATTTGGCTGGTGTATTGCAGTATTCGTGGGTGTATACACTTCCCTGCATCTTGGGGGCAAGGGGCATCTCAACCCTGCCGCCACCCTTGCGCTGGCTTATATTGGTAGTTTTCCCTGGGAAGAGGTAGGCAACTATATCGCTGCGCAATTTGCCGGCGCCATTACGGGGGCCATTCTTGTTTGGATTGCCTACCGGCAGCATTTTGAACAAACGCAGGATAGCGATCTCAAACTCGCGGTATTTTGCAATGCACCTGCCATAAGAAGTAACGTGCACAATATGCTAACCGAAATCATCGGCACCTTTGTTTTAGTATTCGGTGCCCTTTCATTATCGGGTCCGGAAGTAAAACTGGGATCACTCGAAGCTTTGCCTGTTGCACTTTTAGTGCTTGGAATAGGCTTGTCGCTCGGTGGCCCAACAGGTTATGCAATCAACCCGGCACGGGACCTTGGGCCACGCATTGCGCATGCTATTCTACCGATTCCGGGTAAGCGAAACAGCGACTGGTCTTATTCATGGATACCGGTAGCAGGCCCGATAGTGGGCGCCCTGCTGGCTGCCATTGTCTATAATTTTATTAAAGCATAAAATATGAAAGCATATTTCACAGTTTTCGTTTTCCTTATTGCAATCGCGGGCTCTTCCTCCGCCCAGGATGCGGAACAACGATTGAAAGAAAAAGGTATTGTTTTAAATCCGCCTTCCAAACCGGTAGCCAATTACGTAAATGCAGTGAGGGTTGGCAACCTGTTATACCTTGCCGGCAAGGGTCCCAAGAATGCAGATGGATCAGACATTACGGGCAAACTGGGTAAGGATTTGACAATACAGCAGGGATACGAAGCCGCACGCACGGTTGCCATACAGCATCTCGCCGTTATTAAGGCCGAACTGGGAAGTCTCAATAAAGTGAAGCGCATCATTAAGGTATTGGGCATGGTTAACTGCGAAAGCAATTTTACTGATCAGCCAAAGGTGATCAACGGCTATAGCGATGTGATGGTAGAAATTTTTGGAGAAAAAGGAAAACATGCACGCAGTGCGGTGGGCATGTACGCGTTACCAAATAATATTGCGGTTGAGGTGGAAGTGATTGTGGAAGTGGAAGGATCGTGAATCGGGAGTCGTGAATCGGGAATCGTCAATCGTGAATAAGTCCCGAAGAATGGTATTTTACTCAGTATTGACGATTCCCGATTCACGATTCACGATTGACGATTCCCGAATTCAATTAATCATCCTGCAAACGTCGGCGTTTTGATATCGTGGTAAAACAAAAAAGTCCATCCTTCCTCATTCCCCTTTTGCCACCATTGCTGCCGCAGTTCCATACACTTTTTTCCATCGTAATCGTATTTGGCAACGAAGCGGCTTTTCATTTGTTGTAATTGCGGCGCATCGTCGCCACCAAAAAAAACAGTTTGCCCGCCGTCTACTATCCAAAATACCTGGTGATGCGGGCTATGAGCAGCGGTGACTTCGTACCTTATATACCCGTCGATTACCCCGTTGCCATCCAGCAAATGAACCTGCGAGTTGTTATGAAGGCATTCCAATTCCGATGTGATATAAGAAGGATAGCCTTTGTGAAATGCGAACTCCAATTCTTTTCGTTGCACATAGTACTTTGCATTCGGGAAAGCCAATCTGCCCCCAAGCGCCTCGCGTTCTATTCCCACCGCTCCTGCATGGTCTTTGTGCAGGTGAGTCATCAGCACCTTTGTAATTTCGGAAGGATTGATACCACGGTCCATAAGGTTGCGGTGAATTTGTAGTTCCCCGTCTTTTTCGAAACCGAGCCCGGTATCCAACAACAAGATATCTTCGGAACTAATTACAACAAAAGGTTGTACTTCTACCAGCAAACTGCCGCTGTTTCTTTCGTGCAGCTTGTCTTTTTCTATGTCAAACGGAACGAATAGCTTCGACTTATCGATGGTAAAGCTTCCTTCCGACAAGGGAATAATACGCATGATTTTTTATTAACTACTTTTCTTTTAAGGCAAGGACCCGGAGATGCGAAATTAAGGAGTGAAGCCTGTTCGGAAAAACAAGCCCATTATTCAATACAAATCCGGTTCATTTAACGCAGTACCATCTGCCGATCGGCATCGAGCCGAATCATAATAAACAGCATCACTGTAAATGTGAGCAGCGATGTACCTCCGTAACTGATAAAAGGAAGAGGAATGCCTATTACCGGGGCAAGGCCTATCGTCATACAGATATTGATCGCAATATGAAAAAACAAAACGGAAGCTACTCCATAGGCATAACAACGGCTGAATACACTTCTCTGTCGTTCGGCCACGGCTACGATGCGCATGAGCAAAACAAAATAGATCGCGAGAAAAACAAAGCTGCCGATAAACCCGAATCCTTCGCCAATGGTGCAAAATATGAAATCGGTTCTTTGTTCGGGTACAAAATCGAAACGGGTTTGTGTTCCTTTCAGAAATCCAACTCCCGCCAGGCCGCCGCTTCCAATAGCAATCTTGCTTTGCTTCACGTTATAGTTATCATCTTTTTTTCGCGGGCGACCTGCTTCCGTATCCGAAGACTCTACGGTATTCTGGTTTGCGTAGGGATTTTCGCGACCGATCAGGTCAAAAATCCTTTCCACCTGGTGCTTCTGCAAAACCTTGGTAAAAATGAAGGGCACGGCAAAGCGCTGCACTCCTACACAAATTCCCCAAATGGCAATGATCGAAAACAGCAGGGATCTTTTTCTTCTTATCTGTTTTCGCAACAAGTATATCGACAAAGCCGCAATACCGGTTAAGATGCCCGCAAGTACATTCTTATCGAGTAATAGCGTAGCTACTACCAATACCGCCAGTGAAAAACCGATGATGAGATAAGAAGCGGGCAATCCTTCACGAAACATCACCAGGAAAAAAGAAAAATATACAAGTGCCAGGCCCGTTTCTTTTTGTGCAATGCTAATTAGTGCGGGAACAATCGCAATTGCCGCCGCTATCAACTGCGACCTCGGTTGAGAAAAATTTGTTTCTACCCTCGACAAGTATTTTGCCAATGCAAGATTCACAAATAGTTTACAGATATCAGCAGGCTGCACCTGTACACTTCCCAAACGAATAATTGAATTGGTTCCTTTTACTTCGGTATGAAAGGGGAAAACCAATAGCAACATGATCATACCAATAACATACCAGGCATTGGCAGTTGCAGTAAAAAACTTACTATCGGTAAGCAGTATGAATAAGCCGAGTACCAGGGAAACAACAAAAAAATAAAATTGACGGCTGTAATCGGTTCTGAAGTTCAAAAAACTTTGTACCACCGGATCGTTTTCCCGGTAGGTTGCCATAAAAATGCTGAGAATGCCGATGGCAACCAATAAGAGGTACAACCAGATAATTACCCAGTCTACTCCTTTTGATATGGCAGGATTACGTTGACTCATCGGGCCGGTTTGGATTGATTCTGATTAGCAAATAATTTTTTATCGGGCGCCAGCATACCCAGTTGTTTGATGGGCACCTGCGGTTCAGGTTTCTTTGCGGGCTGGGGCGGCGCGGTATATCCTCTTCGTAAAAACTTTTTCAATCGCGAGCTGTCGCCCGTCATTTCGCGCCATCTTTCGGCACGCGTGGAATCTTCAATAAATTGCAGGCGATCAAAATAGTCGGGCAAAAGACTAGCGCTTGCGATCCTTTCTACTTCCTTCAACCTTTCAGCTCTTAGTGTATCGTTCAGGTATTTCTCGATCATCAGCGAGGCAATGGGTGCAGCCCATGTAGAGCCAAAGCCGGAATTCTCCACTACAACAGCAATTGCAATTTTGGGGTCCTCTCGCGGAGCAAAGCACACAAACATCGAGTTATCCTTGAGTTGAATTTTTCGCTTGTCGATAATCCTGAATTTTTCTGCCGTACCTGTTTTCGCTGCAATATTAATTCCGGGAATCATGGCAGCCCTGGCTGTTCCTCTTTCTACCACATCCTGCATACCACTGATTACATCTTCGTAAGCTTCGTCGGGAATTTGCGTAAGAGGTGCATGTTTCGTTTTAAATTTCTTAAGCAGCGTGTCGTCCGGGCTCTCGCCGTCTATAGACTTTACAAAATGCGGTGTATAATAATATCCCTTGTTGGCTATAATGCACATTGCATTTGCCAACTGTAGTGGCGTTGCCTGCATCATATCCTGCCCTATTCCTAAAGTAAGATTGGTACAGGAATTCCAGGCGCCGCGATACACGCGGTTGTAAACACCGGTATCAGGAATAAGCCCCGCGCCCTCCGATGGCAGGTCAACCCCGGTTTTTGTTCCCAGCCCGAATGCAAACAAATAATCTCTCCACCGGGCATATCCTTTCTTAACGCCGCCATATTTTGGATTGTCTACACTCAATCGATAAATATGCGCATAGTAAGAGTTACAGGAATTGGCAATTGATAGTCGCAGGTTGGCGGCGTGACCGGCGTTGTTATGTGTACAGGCAGGTTTACCATGTCCGCAGGCAAAATAACGACCACTGCAGGGATAACCGAAGTTTGCACTGATCACTCCTTCATCGAGCGCCACAAGAGCGCCCAATGGTTTAAAGGTAGAGCCCGGTTCATAATTTCCCTGTATAGCCCTGTTGAGTGTGGGGCCTTTTACATCGAGCAACATGCGCGAAAAATTCTTTTGCTTATCTGGGCCGGTGAGGTCGTTAGGATTGTAGTTAGGCGCAGACACCATCGCAATGATTCCCCCTGTTTTGGGTTCGATGGCTACAACGGCTCCTACCTTATTGGTCATAAGTTTTTCGGCAAGCTGTTGCACTTCTATATCGATATAGGTCCTTAGATTTCTTCCGGCAATTGCAGCCGTATCGAAGGCCCCGTTTTCGTAACTGCCTACCAAACGATTCTTATTGTCCTTGATCATGTATTGCACACCTCGCTGACCCATCAATACATTTTCGTAATAAGCTTCGAGCCCGTTTCGTCCAACATAATCACCAAGGCGGTAAAATCCTTGTGAGCGTTTGATGATGGCAGAATCGGCCTCTCCGATATATCCCATGATATGCGCTGCGGCATTGAAGGGATATACCCGAACAGGGCGCTCTACCAATGCAAAGCCGGGATATTTCCAGATATTCTCATCGAGCCGGGCATGCAGGGCAGGAGGCAAGAGGTCCTCGAATATAGAAGGCCGGAAAGGGCCGTTTTTAAGCCGGGCATCCAGCATCCGTTTCTTGAATTCCGCAGTGTCGATTTCGAGCAGTTGGCAAAGGCTGATTGTATCTATCTTCTTCACCTCGGCAGGTGTTACCACCAGGTCGTACATGATCGTATTATTCAAAATAGCGCGTCCCTTACGATCGTAAATGATTCCCCGGTCGGGGTACTTCACTTTGGGAAATACCGCATTGATCATGGCGAGTTGCCGGTACTTGCCCGAGATGATCTGGAGATTGAATAGCTGCAAAACGATAATAAAGAAAACGGCCCCGAAGATGAGCCTTATAATAAAACTGCGCGATTGATTGAATAATGCCATAAAGGGATCAGATCACTCCAACAGAAATTTAAAGAATATAGGATGTGGTTAACTACTGTTTTTTTTAACACCGATTGCCCGGATTGGCATTGATCAACCGCTATTGGCGCAAACATTTTTTTTGCTATCCAACCCAGTCGGCCTGTGTATTCCGTGGTTAAAACCTATCCCGTGTTACCTGTGTTATAAACCACGGGAAACACAGGGAATGCAAAGGGTTCTTGTTTACGATCACAATACTTCCAATCAATTTCACTTGCCAATCTGCGCTATCTGTGTCAATACCCTCCAATCAAAATACAAATTTCGAAATAAGCAGTCAATACGTACATTATATTATTACACCGTATTGGTCCGGAATTTCTGCTTCCTGAAAAACAGCAGCTCGGTAACCAGTATCAGCAGCAGGCTGATACCCGTTGTACCTAACACTTTGCCAATGAAAAAAAGAAAATCGCCGAAGCTTAACCACTCCAGCAATACAAGATAGGTATGATGCAACAGGGTTAGTATTATAACATAAGTGGCATAAGGGGCAAACCCCATACTGGTTACCGAGGGTGATTTGTAGTTTTGATCTGCTCCTTCCTGCGAAATCAGGATATTCACTAAAAAGGGGCGAACATAGGCAATCAGCGTACAGGCTGCTGCATGAAGGCCGGGTGTTTTGGTGAAATAATCCAGCACCAGCCCAAATACAAAACCCGTAAAGGTGAGTCCAAGCCTTGGCGTGTTGAATGGCAGCCAGAGAATGTATAGAAAGTACAGGTAGGGAACAATGAATTGGTGCAAGGGTCTTACCTGGAACAGTACAAAAACCTGGACCAGGATGAAAAGAGAAAACCGGATGATATTTTTCAGCAATTCACTCATTGGTTTTTTTTCGTGGCTTCTTCCAATTTTTTCTGTTCGTCTTTATAAAGGTTTTCCACAACGGTTACGTACTCCAGCTTAAAGAAATCGGTAGCCGGCTTTAACCGAAGAGTATAAAAGTTACTAGCCTTGTCGTCTTTTATTTCGGCAATAGTTCCCACCATTATACCCGGTGGAAAAAGATATGAATACTGGCTCGTCACCACCGTATCGCCTTTTGCCAGGGCTACACTTTTCGGCACGTTGGTCATCGTTACATAAAGCGGGCTTTCTCCATCCCATTGAACTGCGCCCACTTCTCCCGTCTTCTTCATTTTGGCACTTACGCGATTCTGGCGATGCAGCAAGCTCATAACCACCGCATAGTTGTCGGATGTATTGACGACTGTGCCCACAATTCCGGTCGCGCTTATAACTCCCATATCTTTTCGCACGCCCTGTTTCTCTCCCCGCTGAATGGTGATATAGTTATTTTGCAGGCCCACCGAGTTATTTACCACTTTGGCCGAACGCCAGGCGTATGTTCTATAATGTCCGAGGCTATCGAAAGGAATGCTGTCTTTAACAATGACGGCCGAAGTATCGATTGAACTAAAATTCTGTCGTAGCTGGTTGCGAAGTTGCTCGTTTTCCTTTACCAGGTCTTCATTGGTCTTCTTGAGGTTGAAATAGTATTGCACCTTATCGTAACGGGTGCTGAACCATCCGGTACCTTCGTTCGCAACGCGCATAAAGGCGGCTTCGTGAAATTTATTGTAGCGGAAAAGAAACATCAGGGCCACCACCTGCGCAAATACAAAAAACAGGAAGTTAAAGTATCGCCTGATGAAGAGGAAAATATTACGCACGAAGCAAATTTATGTACCTAAACTCCTCAATTGCCGGAATTGATATTCAGGATTTGTGAATTAACAATTATCAGCGCATTACAAAAGGAAAACGGTCGTAGTTCTTCAATGCTATTCCTGTACCACGTACCACGCTTTTCAGCGGATCATCGGCCACATGCACAGGCAATTTGATTTTCTGGCTGAGGCGCTTGTCTAATCCACGCAACAGGGCACCGCCGCCTGTAAGATAGAGGCCGCGACGGTATATATCTGCCGCCAGCTCGGGCGGGGTTTGTTCGAGAGCTTTAAGTATGGCCTCTTCAATCTTGAAAATGCTTTTGTCGAGCGCTTCGGCTATTTCCTGGTAACTCACCATAATTTGTTTGGGGATACCTGTCACCAGGTCGCGGCCATTAACCGGGATATCTTCGGGCGGTGATTCCAGGTCTTTCATGGCGGCGCCAATATTGATTTTGATCTGTTCGGCAGTACGTTCGCCAATCAAAAGGCTATGATAACGACGCAGGGCCTCCATAATGTCGGCGGTAAATTCATCGCCAGCGATTCGTATCGACTGATCGCACACGATTCCGGCAAGCGCTATCACCGTAATTCCCGTAGTTCCTCCGCCAATGTCGATGATCATATTGCCCACCGGTTCTTCTACATCGATACCAATTCCAAGGGCAGCGGCCATCGGCTCATGAATGAGGTAAACCTCCTTAGCACCAGCCTGTTCGGCGCTATCGCGCACCGCTCTTTTCTCCACTTCTGTGATGGAAGACGGGATGCAGATCATCATTCTCCAGCTCGGGGGAAACAGGGGTTTTTTGGGATATACCAGCTTGATGAGTTCGCGAATCATCAGCTCGGCGGCGTTGAAATCGGCAATTACGCCGTCTTTCAGCGGTCGCACCGTGCGGATGCTTTCATGCGTTTTTTCGTGCATCATCAGGGCCTTCTTTCCCACAGCCAGCACGTTCTTCGGGTTGTTTCTGTCCAGTGCTACAATGCTCGGCTCATTCACCACCACTTCTTCGTTATGTATGATGAGGGTATTGGCAGTACCCAGGTCAATCGCAATTTCCTGGGTAAAAAAATTGAATAGTCCCATTTTTTCAGTCTCAGTTTTTAGATAGGATTCTAATGCCTGCAAAATTGGAGGAAATAATTCGAATAAACAAAGCCAAATGCTTGCCTGTCAACGATTTTTTTAAACCACAAATCCACCTGCTAAACGCGGGAGAAGGGGGGATATTGTTAGGTAAATGCTGATTTTTTTGAAGAGGGTGAGGGTAATGAGGTAATTTGCCAATTGGCCAATGAGTCAGTGCACAAAAAGTCATTCATTAAAAATCACAGGAGAATTGCTTATGTTGGATCCCCCATTTTCCAACCACGCCCAATTAATTGCCCAATTACCTCATTAACTCATTATCTCATTTTCTAATTAACTCATGCACTTCCTCACCCGCAGCATCTGGATCTTATCGCTCGTAAGCTTCTTCGCCGATATCGCGAGCGAAATGCTGTATCCTGTTGTTCCGGTTTACTTAAAAGAGATTGGATTTTCAGTATTGCTGATTGGCATACTGGAAGGGATAGCCGAATTAACGGTTGGACTCAGCAAAGGTTATTTTGGAAAACTAAGCGATGAACGCGGCCAGCGCTTACCCTTTATCAAGCTGGGCTATTTCCTGAGCGCTATTTCCAAACCCATGATGGCTTTTTTCGTTTATCCATGGTGGATATTTTTTGCAAGAACAACCGACCGGCTCGGCAAAGGCATTCGAACTGCAGCAAGAGATGCTTTGCTATCGCAGGAATCGTCCAGAGAAACCAAGGCAAGAGTATTTGGATTTCACCGGGGATGGGATACATTGGGCGCCGTTACCGGGCCCGTACTGGCATTGGTATTTCTTCATTTTTATCCATCACAATACAAATCACTTTTCTTTTATGCCTTTATCCCGGGCATAGTTTCTGTATTGTTGATTTTTTTATTGAGGGAAAAAAAACCTGCGACAAGTTCCCCTCCGAGGCAAGGCTTCTTTTCTTATTTATCCTATGGAAAGGCCGCCGGCAGCGAATACCGGCAGCTGGTAACCGGCCTGTTGATTTTTGCAGTGGCAAATAGTTCCGATTTGTTTTTATTGCTGCGGGCCAGGGAAATTTCAGGAAGCGATAGCATTACCATCTCCGCATACATACTCTACAATCTTGTTTACGCTGTAAGTGCCTATCCTATGGGAATACTTGCCGATAAAATCGGAATGAAAAAAGTATTCGTTCTCGGACTGTTGCTATTCGCGATCGTATATACAGGATTCGCATTTAACAAAGATCCTTTTGGAGTATATGTGTTGTTTGCCTTGTATGGCATATATGCAGCCGCAACGGAGGGCATAGCAAAAGCATGGATTACCAATATCGCTCATGAAAAAAATACGGCGACCGCGATTGGGTTTTATACATCTTGCCAAAGCATCGCCGCGTTTACTGCCAGCAGTATCGCCGGATTAATCTGGCAGGCATCGGGCAGCAAGGCCTGCTTTCTCTTTTCCGTATCGCTTTCACTCATTGCCGTCGTATGGTTAGGACGCTGCCGCTTTGCACGTAGCTGAGTCGCGGAAAAAAATTATCTTTCACCTGTCAACGCAATTGTTATGAAACGATATTTCTGCTTGTCATCGATACTTCTCCTTTCTTTAGCCATTTCTTTTGCACAGGAGAAAGAGCTTCCTTATGGCGATAATCCCGGTGCCGGAAAATTTTACGATATCCGTGGTTTTAAAATGTATTGCGAAGTATATGGCGAAGGACAACCCTTACTGATTATTCATGGAAACGGGGGATCCATTGCCGATTTCAAATACCAGATTCCGTATTTCTCGAAAAATTATAAAGTAATCGTTGCCGATAACCGCGCACAGGGGAAATCGGCCGATCCCGGCGACTCGCTTACTTATGAAATGATGGCTGATGATTATGCGGCCCTGTTAACCGAAATGAAAATAGATTCGGCATATGTAATTGGCTGGAGCGATGGGGGCATTAACGGGTTACTACTTGCCATTCGCCACCCGGAAAAAGTGAAGAAACTTGCTGTTACCGGAGCCAATCTTCAGCCCGATACCAGCGCCGTATACCCCGAAGTGATTGACCTGGTTAAACCTGTTTACAATCGTTTAAAAGAAAAAAAGAATAGATCGGCCCGCGAAAAAACTTCCTGGAAGTTAATGCAGTTGTTGATTGATCATCCACATATTCCGCTGGAAGATATCCGGAAGATCAGTTGCCCGAGCCTGGTCATCGGCGGTGATCACGATGTTATCAAGGAAGAACACACGATGCTTATTTTCAAGAATATTCCCAAAGCTTATTTGTGGATACTGCCCAATTCCGGTCATAGTACGCCGATAGTTTACAAAGATGACTTCAATCGTATTGTAGCAGATTTTTTCAGCAAACCCTGGCGGAAAATAGAAAAAGGCGGAAGGTTTAATTAAACCATACCAAGCACGAATGGGAACCACGGAATTTCCGTTTTTTCTTTGTATCAAATACCAAAGCCCAGCCTTCTTTCCATTTCCTTACTCAGTTCGGGTAGTTTTCTTCTTTCAATCAAAAAGCTGGTGAGCCTCGCAATTCCGGCGAAGATATAGTGCTTGTCGAGCGCCCCTTTCAAATAATCCCTTCCCGTACTGCCTCCTGTACCGATCCTGCTGCCGATCATGCGATGCACCATGCTCATGTGGCGGTAGCGCCAGGTACTCAGTTGTTCGTCTATCTCGAGCAAAACATTCAATACCTGGAACGGAAGCTGCAACATGGGATAGCCCCGGTACAACATGATGAAAAGCGCCGACCGCGAAGCGCGCGCCGATAAGCCCGTTTCCGGATGTGGAGTATTGTTGCCGGATACCTCAGCAAACAATCCGGCAAATGCATTTTCATTTGCCATTTCAGCATCGGCCAAACTTTGTTTATAACGATAGCGGTATTCGTTCCAGAAAATTTGTGCGCCCTTATCGGTATCAAAATTCAACTCATCGTTCCTGTTGTAACTGGTCTTGAAATTTTTCCAGTTTTCTTCTTCTTTAAAAAAAGGCATTCGTTCCAGCCAGGCATTGAGTAATTCCAATACCGATTTTTGTTGTTCTGCTTTTTTTATGATATCGATATGCTGCTGGCGCAATTGCGAAATATAATACTCCTGCCCATGCCGGTTTTCGAATTTCAACCCCAGTCTTGCCTCGAGTACCTTGAACTGCCAGCTTTGAAAACCCGAGGCCGGCCGCAGCATATCGCGGAAGTCGAGAAAATCCATTGGCGTCATCGTTTCCATTACATCAATTTGCTGCACCAGTAATTTCAGAATGGTAACACAGCGCGAAAGACGATGCACAATGGTTTGTAATTCGGGAGAATTATCGTTCAAAGAAGGCTTCTGCATAATGACCGTTACCGAATCCACTTCGTGCAGGAGTTGCTTGAACCATAACTCATATGCCTGGTGAATGATGATGAACAGCATTTCGTCGTGCGCAGGCAGGTTCTTCTTATCGCTTTCGGGAAACTGCGCATCGAGAATTTTATCGAGCTGCAGATAATCGCTGTAATGAACGGGTTGTGACATAGCAAGCGGTTGTTGTGGGGGATGGTGGTTGATAGATCGAGAATCGTGAATCGTGAGTCGTGAGTCGCGAATCGACAATCGTGAATAACGAGTCGCGAAAAGGTAGAAAATACATTTCAGCAACTTTAATAACGCAGCATCTACTCACGATTCACGACTCACGATTGTCGATTCACGTTTTACAATTAGCATTTCACACGAAACAATCACACTCCCGGTGCAAATTCATATCCAATATCTTTCCGGTAATACATTCCTTCGTAGTCGATTTTTTTCATGGCTTCCTTCGATTTGGTGACGGCTTCATAAACGGATTTTGCATAAGAAGTAACGCAAAGCACCCTGCCCCCATTGGTTACTACCTTTCCATCTTTCTCTGTGGTACCTGCGTGAAAGAGCAAACTATCATCGGGAAGTTTTTGCTCCAGGCCTTCAATGGGAAATCCTTTTTCGTAGCTTCCGGGGTAACCGCCGCTTACGGCCATTACGGTGGCGGCAGCACGTTTGTCGATGCTGATTTTTACCGTATCCAATTCCTGCTTGGCCGCAGCTACAAACAAACCTACGAGATCATTTTCCAACCTCGGTATTACTACTTCCGTTTCGGGATCGCCCAGGCGGCAATTGTATTCAATTACATAAGGCTGGCCATTTACTTTGATCAATCCAAAAAAGATAAATCCCTTGTAATCGACATTCTCCTTATGCAAACCTTCAATCGTTGGTTTGATGATTTTTTCTTCTACTTTAAACATGAAACCCGGTGTTGCAAAAGGGACGGGGCTTACCGCGCCCATGCCGCCCGTATTCAAACCCCGGTCGCCTTCGCCAATGCGTTTGTAGTCCTTTGCTTCGGGAAGCAGCACATAATTCTTTCCATCGGTTAATACAAACACGCTCAATTCAATTCCGTCGAGAAACTCTTCTACCACCACTTTTTTACTGGCCTCTCCAAACTTTGCCTGCTGCAGCATTAGTTCAAATTCGGCCACCGCTTCAATATGTGTTTGACAAATGATCACTCCTTTACCTGCTGCCAATCCATCGGCTTTCAATACAACGGGCAGTGGATGTTCGTTTACATATTTAACGCCTTCTTCAAAATTGGAAAGATCAAATTCGCGGTAAGCGGCGGTGGGAATATTATGCCTTTGCATAAACGCTTTCGAAAAAGCCTTGCTTCCTTCGAGTTGGGCGCCTTGCTGTGAGGGGCCGATGAAATAAATTTTCCTCAATTCCTCGTTTTGCTGGAAAAAATCATAAAGCCCTTTCACCAGCGGTTCTTCCGGTCCTACCACTACCATTTCAATTTTTTCGCTGGTGCAGAAATTACCGATCGCTTCAAAATCGTTCAGGTTTAAGGGAACATTGATACCACATTGCGCGGTGCCTGCATTACCGGGAGCAATGTAAAGAGGATTGGTCCATACGCTTTGATGCAGTTTCCAGGCCAGCGCGTGTTCGCGGCCACCAGAGCCTAAGAGCAGGATTTTCATGACTTCGCTAAATTGATATGGCTGCGAATTTCGCAATTCAGCAGCAATCAAACGAATTTATATTGGCGATGCACCATCGATATTCGATTTATCTGTATTTTACGCGAATAATCTGTTCATCAAAACGCTTGCTACCAAAAAAACTATTATGAGTCAATCCCCTTCCAACGCTCATCCCAAAGGCCTTTACATACTCTTTGCCACCGAAATGTGGGAACGTTTTAACTACTATGGCATGCGTGCCATATTGGTATTGTTTATGACACAGGCATTGTTGTTCGAGCGCGACTTCTCATCCAATCTCTATGGCAGCTATATCAGTCTTATATATTTATCGGGCCTTGTGGGAGGATATTTTGCGGATCGTTACTGGGGCAATCAGCGTTCCATCATTTTGGGTGGCATTGTAATGGTAATTGCCGAACTCGTCTTATTCTTTTGCGCTTCTTATTACGAAACGGATCGGGAACTTTCTTCGCTGTTGTTTTATTGCGGACTGGGAATGATGATTGGCGGCAATGGTTTTTTCAAGCCAAACATATCGAATATGGTGGGGCAGTTGTACACTACGCACGATAAAAGAAAGGATGCCGCCTATACCATTTTTTATATGGGTATTAATCTTGGAGGCGCCCTTGGTCCGTTGGTATGCGGCGCCGTTGGCGATACGGGCAATCCCGCCGATTTTAAATGGGCATTTATGGCTGGGGCTGTTGCCATGGCCATCAGCGTGTTAGTACAGTTTGTTTTTCATAGGAAATACGTTACCGACCCGGAAAAAAAAGTATTAGGGCTTATTCCTGAGAAAGCCCCTCGTTATATGCTTACTCCTTTTGCTACTATTGCCAGCCTTGTGCTGATTTCGGCATTGTCGATCGGGATGATTTACCTGGATGCAAATCCGAAATTCAGTTTTCTCTTTTATCTTTTGATCGCTTGTTTTGTAATTATTCCGCTTATTATTTACCGTGATAGTTCTTTAACAAAGGATGAAAAGAACAAAGTGGCGGTTATTGTAATCGTTTGCTTTTTCGTGATCTTTTTCTGGAGTGCTTTTGAGCAAACGGGCGCCTCGCTGGTATTTTTTGCCGAAGATCAAACCAATAAAGATATAAGCTGGCTGAAAATTCCCAACTGGCTGATTGCTGTTTTGTCGGCTGCACTTCTGTACTATGTATTCATATTATTCCGCCGCACCGCAAAGGCGCTTGGCGGAGAATACCATTCGGCGCTTCGCAATACGCTGTTTGGGCTATTGGCCTTATTGGCCATTGCTACCATTTGGGGTAATATCTATATTTTTTCCAGCGGCCAGAATTATATTAGCCGGGAAGCTGTACCTACCAGTTGGTTCCAGTCGCTTAACTCCATATTTATTGTATTGTTTGCTCCCTTCTTTGCTTTTATGTGGTTGAAGATGGGAAAATCTGAACCCTCTTCGATTACCAAAATGGCTTTGGGACTATTGCTGATGGGGCTTGGTTATTTATGGATTGCTGTAGGCGTTAACAAGGTGAGTGCGGGTGTGCAGGTGAGTATGATATGGCTGATTGTTTTATATGCATTGCATACTTCGGGCGAGCTTTGCCTCTCCCCTATTGGGTTATCGCTGGTAAACAAACTTTCGCCCCTGAAATTCTCTTCGCTGCTAATGGCAATATGGTTTACGGCCAATGCTTTTGGTAATAAGCTCGCGGGCTCGCTGAGCGCATTGTATCCCGAGAAAGGAAAAACAACCCATTTCCTCGGCTATGAAATGAGTACGCTCTACGACTTCTTTATGTTGTTTGTATTTATGTCGTGCTTAGCGGCATTGTTGCTGTTTTTATTAACCCGAAAGTTGCAAAAGATGATGCAGCCTTCGAATGCCTGATAAAATTATAAAGCTGGTGAGTTGATCGCCGGCTTTTATTTTTGATATTTTGATTAGTACAAACCAAAATCACTGTCATGTCCGAAAAAAAATTCAAACCATTTGTGGCGCCGGAGACGAAGATGGCGGAGTTAACAGTAAAGTCAATATTACTAGGTTGCTTATTTGGGATAATTTTTGGAGCAGCAACTGTGTATTTGGCGCTAAAAGCGGGTCTTACCGTGAGCGCATCCATCCCCATTGCGGTAATTGCTATTACCCTTGGGAGGCGTTTTTTCAAGACCACCATCCTGGAGAATAATATTATACAAACTACAGGAAGCGCCGGTGAGAGTATTGCTGCGGGGGTGGCATTTACGCTGCCTGGATTTCTTTTTTTAAGTTCGCCAGATAGCGCGCAATACTTTAATTATCTAACAATTTTGATTCTCGCCATAGTGGGAGGATTATTAGGAACTCTTTTAATGGTTCCATTACGGAAGGCGTTGATTGTAAACGAGCACGACAACCTTCCCTATCCTGAAGGAACCGCTTGTGGAGACGTTTTAAAGGCAGGTGAAAAAGGAGGTGATTTTGCCAGAACTGCATTTTGGGGTCTTGGTGTTGCATTTTTATATGCCACTCTTCAAAAAGTGCTGCACGTTATCGCGGAGCTTCCTGCTATAATGAGCAAACAAACGAATAAGTTTTTCCCATCGGCCCGAGTAAGTGGTGAAATAACGCCAGAGTATTTAGGTGTGGGTTATATTATCGGGCCGAAAATTTCGGGAGTTTTGGTTGCAGGCGGTGTTTTGAGCTGGCTGGTTTTTATTCCATTGCTGGCGTCAATTGTGCCTGCAGATACTATAGCTCTTCAATTAGTAAAGCTTGGCTACCTCGCCGATATTACCCAAAATGGTGGGCGTGGTAACTGGAACGCATCCACGCATACCTTCACGGACTACTCATCAGCCATTTATTACGCTTTTATTCGCCAGATTGGTGCCGGGGCTGTGGCGGCCGGAGGAATTATAACCCTGATTAAAACGCTACCTACCATTTCTAAATCTATAAAATCAAGCATGACATCTTTGAGGGCCGAACGCTCCGGAACCGGCGAAAAAGTTTTACGAACAGAAAAAGACTTAAGCTTAAAAGTTGTGGGATGGGGAAGTCTGGGACTAATTGCGCTTATTAGTGTGCTCCCACAGTTGCCCGGCGAAGGTGCGATGCAAAGAATATTAATCGGGCTTCTGGTTGTTTTGTTTGGGGCACTATTTGTTACGGTATCGTCGAGAATTGTAGGCTTAATTGGCAGTTCCAATAACCCGATTAGTGGAATGACAATCGCCACAGTAATGGGTACCAGCCTTGTTTTTTTGAGTCTTGGTTGGACGGGAAAAGCATTCGAACCGCTTGTATTAGTAGTGGGTGGAATGATATGTATTGCAGCTGCAAATGCAGGAGCTACCTCTCAGGACCTGAAGAGCGGATATATAGTGGGCGCAACTCCACGTAACCAGCAAATTGCTTTGTTTATTGGAGCTATCGTATCATCAGTTGTAATTGGTTTTACAATAAAATTCTTGGATAACCCCACCAGCAAAATGGCAGCGGAGGGAATTACTCATGCAATTGGCACTGCTTCTTTTCCTGCGCCACAAGCAACATTACTTGCCGTTCTTGATAAAGGTATTCTATCGCAAGATTTAGACTGGCAATACATATTTGTCGGTGTATTCGTGGCTATAGTGATGGAGCTCTGCGGAATTAAAGCTCTTAGTTTCGCTGTGGGTGCCTACCTCCCATTATCAACAACATTACCAATTTTCGTAGGAGGTGCTATAAGGGGAATTGTAGAATGGAAGCAAAAAAAGAATAAAATTGAAATAAAGCCTGAAGAGGAAGAACTAAGCAAAGGAAGCTTGTTTGCTACGGGTCTTGTTGCTGGTGGAGCTGTTGCGGGAGTCATAATAGCGTTTGTGTCGGGATCAGCCAAAGGAGAAAAATTTCTATCTTCTGTAAACCTCGAGCATGCATTAAGTTCTGAAAATGCTCTTGGGCAAGGGGGATATTATATTTTAGGTACAATATTTTTTGTAATAATGGGTTTGATTCTTTATCGTGCTGCCAGTAAAAAATGAGTTAATGAATACTATTTGGTAAAACAATCCTCATAAACATTTGAAAACCCGATTAACACTCTTCAAAACTCTGATAAACTTTTTGTAGACAGTTTAGAACTAAAAAATCCCGCCAACCAAGCGGGATTTTTACTTTTTATTTTTGACTTTGATCTTTTATCTTAATTCATCTTAAACGGCACAATCATTTCAAACACGGGAATATTTACATCGAACTGTTGCTTGTTGTGCAGGTTTTCCATTAAATAGGTTCCGTACATTTTTCCCATTTCGGTACGCAGGTTGCATCCGCTCACGTACTGGTAGCGTTCGCCTGGTTGCAGGGTAGGCTGAACCCCCACTACGCCCTCGCCTTCCACTTCGCGGTGGCTGCCGCTTCCGTCGACTATATACCAATGGCGGCGGTGCAGTTTTACGGGGAAATTATTATGGTTTTCAATGTTGATCCGGTAGGCAAACATAAATTCCCCCGATACCGGGTTAGAATAATCCGGCTGGTAGAACGTTTCTACACTGATTTCGATACCTTCGGAAATTTTGGAAACCATTTCAAAAAAAATTGCTTGCTAAAGATAACTAAAAAAACAGGTGAGCTGTTGTATTTGTTAGGGAATTACTAGAAGAATTCTCAACAGCACCCTAAATTTGCGCTTCTACTGGAACCTTACAAACATTCATAAAAACGTTTTTTACATGAAAATAGCTGTAGCTAAAGGAGATGGAATAGGACCTGAAATAATGGATGCCGTACTTGATATATTCAAAGCCGCCAAAACCGACCTCGATTACCAGTTTGTGGATATGGGCAAATGGGTTTTCGACAAAGGCTTTAGCAATGGAATGACTCCCGAGGCGCAGCAAACCATTGAAGAATTGGGAATACTGTTCAAAGGCCCGATGGAAACTCCCAAGGGAAAAGGAGTAAAAAGTGTAAATGTTACAGCACGCAAAACCTGGAATACCTATGCGAACAAAAGGGTGTTTCAAACATTGCACGGCGTAGATACCGTTTTTAGCAAGGCCGGCATTCCTATTGATATTACCATTGTTCGTGAAAATATCGAAGATACTTATGGTGGTATCGAGCATATGCTCACGCACGATGTAGCACTCAGCCGCCGGTTTATCACCCGCCCCGGCAGTTTGCAGGTTATCCGTTATGCCTTCGAAATGGCGAAAAAGAAAAATGCCCGGCGCATCACCTGCGGCCATAAGGCCAACATCATGAAAATCACCGACGGATTATTTCTCGAATGTTTTTATGAAGTGGCTAAAGAATATCCCGAACTGAAAGCCGACGACGTAATTGTTGACGATTTATGTATGAAGTTGGTGACCCGTCCCGACCTGTTTGATGTAGTGGTACTAACCAATTTGCAGGGAGATATTGTAAGTGATCTTTGCGCCGGACTAGTTGGCGGACTTGGTTTTGCGCCTTCTGCCAATATCGGCGACCATATCTGCATCTTTGAAGCCGTGCACGGAACGGCGCCCGATATCGCAGGAAAAAATATTGCCAATCCCACTGCCCTGTTGCTAAGCGGTATTACCATGCTTCGTCACCTGGGCTTGATGGAGAACGCAGCCATTATTGAAAACGCATTATTATATACGTTAGAAAGTGGTGTACATACCGGCGACTTCGGAGACAAATCAACGCCCTCAGTAAACACCACCCAATTTGCGCAGGCGATTGTTTCTAATTTTGGAAAAACACCCAGGGCCGGAGCAAAGCCTATATTGCCGAACAAACCTATTACGCCAACGCATTTTAAACTTGAAAAGAATCCTTTGATTATGACAAAGGAAATGGAGGATGAAAAAATTGTGGGCGTGGACTTATTCATAGAAAGTGCCGAACAGCCGAATGCCGTTGCGGAGAAATGCCTTTCTCAAACCGGTGATCAATTCAAACTAATTACCATCAGTAACCGCGGAACACAGGTTTGGCCCAAAGGTTCGGTATTCACCAATATTGTAAACCAGTATCGTTGCCGCTTTGAAAGTATAAACGATGCGCCCCGTACGCAGGACGATGTGATGGCGCTTACCCAGCGAATGAGCAAGGATTTCAAAATATGCTCTACCGAATTACTCAATATGTGGGGCGATAAGAAAGCGTATAGCCTGGCGCAGGGACAGTGATGGGGGCAGGTCGGAGAGTTTCAGAGTTTAAAGGTCTTAGGGTTTAAAAGTTAAAGGACTGCTTGCTCGCAGCGAGGCAAGATAGAATATAAGCAACCCTTAAACCATTAAACCCTCCAACCTTTAAACTTCTTCCATGGTATCTATAGAAACAGCAAGACAACTGGCGCTATCGCTGCCCGAAGCGGAAGAAAAAAGCCATTTCCAAACTCCCGATTTCAGGATCAGGAATAAGATATTCGCTTCGTTGCATGCCGATAAAAACCTGGTGATGGTTAAGCTCAGTCCGATAGATCAATCGGTATTTTGTGCGTTTGATGCTTCGGTAATCTATCCCGTGCCGGGCGGCTGGGGAAGACAGGGCGCCACTTTCGTAAACCTGAAAAAAGTACGTAAATCAATGCTGGCAGATGCACTGCTGGTCGCCTGGAAAACTGTTGCTCCTAAAACGCTTCTCAAAAAATATTATCCCACTGCATAAGTGCTGTTATTTAAATGCAATACTCTGCTGCTTGTTCCGACACAGACTTTAGGAATCGAAAAACTATCGGTAGCTTTAAGTGAGTAGCATATCTAAGCAATCTATTCTACTTCGACCGCATCATGGCAACACTCAAAACAAAAGCCAGTACCGCTTCCGTATCAACTTTTCTCGACTCGATACAAAACAGTCGGCAACACGAGGATTGCTTGTGGCTATTGGCGTTCATGAAAAAATCTACGGGAGAAACACCGGTTATTTGGGGAAAGGGCATGATTGGATTTGGTTCCTACCATTACAAATACGGGAGCGGTGCCGAGGGAGATTGGTTTGTTACAGGTTTCTCGCCCCGCAAAAAAGACATTACGCTTTACTTTTCAGCGGGCCTGCATACAATGCAATCGCTTGTTGAGAAACTGGGTAAAGTAAAAACGGGGAAGTCCTGCGTGTATATCACCAGTCTTGAGCAAATTGACAAGGATGTATTGAAACGGATGATTCTCCACAATGAAAACGCGTTGAAAAAAATTATAAAAGAGTTTAGATAGAGGCTATTACTCTCGCGCATAGTATCGGCTTGCTTATTGAACGATTAAGCAACCGGGTGCAATCACCACCACCTCGCCGAAATTTCTCATTTAAAAACGTTTTTTCCCCATTGCCTCACTTCGAAAGCGTTGGATATTTGTGTATCCTGATTGATAAATGCTGCTTGTAAGACTTCGAAGGTTACGAGAGGCAGGGATTGATCGGATGCTTTCCAATAAGCAAAGAGTACCGGACAGATAGAACAAAGGTTACTCACGGCAAAGCCTTGTCCACAAGGCTCCGGCACAAAAAATTTGGCAGGTTGGGAGGCGGGGGCGGGGTGCGAGGGCGGGGCCCTATAGGGCGCTAAAACCACCCATCCAAGAGCAATAATCGAATCAACGCGAGTCAAGATCCTCAAAAAAGAAAAACCCGCGCCATCAGCGAACGGGTTTGCAAAAAATTTCGATTGCTTTACTTTATCTGGCAACTACAGTCTGCCATCAATTCTCCAAATAGCCCATCCTTCCCTGCTCATAATCCCGAATCGCTTGCTGCACCTCTTCAAAACTGTTCATCACAAAAGGTCCATAACTCACTACTTTCTCCCTGATAGGTCTTCCCCCAAAAACAATTAATGAACTATCCTCTGTTGTTGAAAATATCAACTGGTCGCCATTAATTTCCATATCTGCCAATTGCCCGGCCTTGACTGTTTGATTCAGCAATTTTATTTCTCCCGACAACATGTATAGCCCGGAGGAAAACTCATTGTTCATTGCTATTGTTACCAGTTCCCCCGCTTTTGCATTTACATGATACCAGAACATATCGGTTTGTGTTTTTACCGGTGATGACTGATCGTCGTAAGACCCTATCAATACTTTAATACGGGTATTACCCTTTTCAACAACCGGTAAAGTATTGCCGCTATAATGTGCAAAGCTTGCAGGCAGATTTTTTTTCTGCGAGGGAAGGTTGATCCAAACCTGCAGCAGCTCTACATTACCGCCTCTTTGCAAAAACTCAGCAGTAGGGCCCTCTGAATGAACAATACCAGCACCGGAGGTCATCCAGTTAATATCTCCACCCCTGGCCACCTGGTCGTGCCCTTTACTATCGCGATGAAAAAATTCGCCTTCGAGTAAATAGGTAACCACTTCAAAACCCGCATGCGGGTGCGGCGGAATGCGCAGCTCTTCCCCCGGTTTTACACGATATGGCTGCATATGATGAATCAGCAGAAAAGGATCCACCTGCTTCAAGCTACGCGTAGGCAATGCATTTTTAATCCTGAACGGGCCAACTCTTTCATCTGTTGCTTCGGTAATTTGTGCTATTGTTCTTGTCGTCATATTATCTCCTCCTTTTTATTAAGTTTTTTTGCTGTGGCAATGGCCTGTGCCAGCCAACTAAATTCCTCTACAAACCGGTCTGTCTGCCTGCTTAGCAGTTCCTGTTTCGGATTCAATTCTTCGTCGAATGCTATCTGCACTTCAGGGACTATCAGTTTTTGAGGCAAAGGATATGCCCCCATACTTAACACAACATGCTGAAGTTGTACCGAAGCATTGATCCCTCCCATCTTACCGCTTCCTACCGTTACCACGCCAATCACTTTTTTGGTAAACTCAGGTAAAAAATAATCCAGTGCATTCTTCAGCACTCCCGAAAAACTGCCATGATATTCCGGGGTAACCAGTATCATCGCATCAGCTACTTTGAGCTTTTCACTTATCAGGATTGCGTTGGCCGGCGGTTGCGGATCGCGATTGATCCTCTCTTCCATTATCGGCAATGGGTATTCCGCCAAATCAACAATCCCGGCATCGATTCCCTTTTGCAATAATTTCTTCTGCAAAAAATATCCTGCTTTCTGGCTTTGCCGGCCGTTACGGACAGAACCAATTATTATCACTACGTTCATCTTACTTGGTTTAAATTGAATAAAGGGAATTGCGAAGCACCTCTTCGCTGCCATTCCCATAGTAACACGATTAATAACAATCGTTGTTGCTATTTGGTTACAGAATGGCCGTCTGTACGGTCAGTAAAAACAGGCAGAATATTATAAAGCAGAAAGCCAATCTATTGATACTACAACATCAACAGACATGCCACGCTCATTCACTTAACTTATGTTAAGCTTTTTCAGGTCGTTTCGTCAGGGCTGGTTGAATTGACCGCATCGTCGTTTGCGGCAGTTTCTTCTTCGCGGTTTTCGTTCCATTCAATAATGAAGTTATTCCGACCCTCACCCACCATGATCGTCATGTATTTCTGCTGGATAAGTTCCAGCAGCGAGAGGAATAAAAAGATGGCGTGGATGCGGTTTTCGCATACCTCGAATATCTTTTCGAAAGATTGTATCTTTTCCCGTTTGATCGTTGAAAGCACATACTCCCTGCTACCCTCCATGGTGTATTCGTACTGTACCACGGTATGAACAGGGCGTTTGGACCTTTCCTCCATCCGCTTCATTACCCGTTCAAAAGCCTTCATCAGCTTAAAGAGGGTAATGGTTTGTATCTCGGTGCCTTCAGCACCTTCCTCACCAATCGTAGAAAGTTCCTTCTGCAGGTTGCCCCGCTTCACCATCAACTGGCGCATGGCTTCCATTTCCGCCATCTGGGCCGCAGCTTCCTTATATCTCTTATATTCAAGAATCTTATCTACCAGTTCCTGGCGCGGATCTATTTCATTGCCCTGTGCATCCAATTCCTTGCGCGGCAATAACATCTTGGCCTTAATACGCATCAGGGTCGATACAAACAGTATGAACTCGCTCGATAACTCTATATTGAGTTTTTCCTGGGTATGAATATAGGCGAGAAAGTCGTTGATGATTTTGGTAATGGGAATATTATAAACATCCAATTCGTCGCGCTCTATAAAAAACAACAGGAGATCGAAAGGGCCTTCGAATTGCGGTAGTTTGATTTGATAAGAAGCCTGGCTCACTAATACAAATTTTGATAATGATAAATCAGGAAATGAATCGGCGCAAATTTATGCCGCAGATTGTTTCAACACATTCTTCACGGTCAACATTCCCGCCTCTTTGATTCAAAAAATAAAGCCCCGAATCTACGACCGGGACTTCAGATACTATAAAATAGTTATTCAGAATTTTGCAGACAATCCTACCGCCAAAAGTGAGCGGAGCTGGGCGGCTGCGGAGGTCTTATTGCGACCAAATTGACGCACATCGTCGTCGTATATCAAATCGAAGTTATAGGTTACCTGCAACCATTTATTCACCGTCATATTGAAAGTATTTGTCCAGAATACGTCCACATTTTGAGGATTGGGCCCGTAGTTGGTGATTTGCAACTGATCCGGGCCGGTTGCTCTAAAACGATACGATTTCAGGTAATTGGAATAAAGATCGATGCGGGTTTTGTAGTTTACATTTTTAAATATCTCCCTGTGGTAATTGATAGATGCAAAACCTCCCAATTCAAAGCGAACCTGCCGGGCGGGATCTACCCCATAAAAAGTAGAGAGGGGCAATTCAAAACTTCCGCCATCGGCCGGAGGAATAATACCAGCCTGGAATAAATAACTTTTGGGCTCACGCGTTACCACTACAAAACGGGCAGATGCCGGAGAAAGAAACACCGAAAAATTTGATGTAGGCTTCCAGTCCACCCCCGGAGCAATGGTGATATAAGCAGGTGCCATAAAGCCCGAAGAACGGCGCCGATAACCCTTGGCTAAATAATTGTAATCGTACCCGTCGTTAAACTGCGAGCGGAAATTGCCCACCAGGGAAACACTGAGGGTTTTACTAATCGCCCTTCCAAACTTGCTGAACAGGTCTATCTTGTCATCATTTTTACGAACCCCTTGCGAAGAAGTATTAACCAGTGCATATCCCAGGTCGAGGGTATTGTCCCAACTCCATTTGCCGACCTTGCGATTAGCATATAAGTTTGCATAAGTTGCAATAGAAAGAGAAAACTTTTCAGCGCCTGCAGCCCAGTTGCGGCTCCCCCCCTGCCCAACATTCAGCGAAAAATTACCGCCCACTTTCCAAGCCTTATTTGTTTTCTTATCCGGATCGTCTTTACCGGTGCGGGTTGCCTGGTTTTGCATATCCTTTACGCTACCATCCTGTGCCAATGAGCTAAGAGTGAGCAAAAAAAGAGAACCGAGTAAGAAAGATTTTCTCATACAAGCTGTTTAGGTTTGGTAAAAAAACGGCATTTTGAAGGTACCCAAAATGCCGGACAAATATATTATTTAATTCTTTTTTTATGGATGAGCTCCGAAAAACCTATCGAATTCTGCAAATTTTTCGGGATGCAGTCCGTTGTTAAAACTTCTTTAAGTATCCAATTCCGATGTATTGCCTCAGTTGCGTTCTGCGCGAGGCATTGTCTGCGCCCAATATCCGCACGTCGTCGTCGTATATCAGGTCCAAACCAATATTCGCCGATATTCCCTTAAAGATGTTGGCGCTAAGCAAATTGGTCATAAACACATCCACCTTTTCGGGACTACGCTTATAGTTGGAAAAGAGATCTAGTTTTGCCTTATAGGTAACATTCTTCACAATGTCTTTCATAAAGTTGGCGGTAAGGTAGGCGCCAATTTCATTGTTTACCGATTTGCCCAAATCAACACCGTACACGCCACCTTTTTGTCCCGGCACGGCTAAGCCTTCTGCCGTAACAATCACCCAGCGACTGGTAATAGGCGATATAAAAACCGAAAAGTTATTATTAGGCTTATAGTCCATACCGATGGAAAGAATAAGGTAGGCCGGCGAAAGAAACTCCGAAATCTTGACCGACGAATCGGCTTTGGGATAATTAAAACCGGGTGCCATCTGTGTTCTGAAGTTAAGCAACGCGCCTGCATACCAACTCTTGGCCACTTTATATCCATACTTGGAAAGAAAATCAATGCGGTCGTCGCTCTTTCTTTCACCAAGCGATGTGGTTTTTACATATCCCAACGCGAGGTCGAGACTATTATCCCAGGAATGCTTGTTTTTGAGATAAAAGGCAAAGAGGTTCAAAAAGCCGGAAGCATTTAGTTGAAGTTTATCACCACCTGCGGCCCAGTTGGATAAACTTGTTTGTCCGAAGTTGAAATTGAAAAGCCCTCCTTTTTTCCATGTTTTAACTGTAGTGTCTTTGGGGTCTTTCGCAATGGTTTTGGAAGAAGCATCTTTAAGATCTTTTACTGTTTGATCCTGCGCCTGAAGATGTACAGCAATAAAACTGGCGAATAAGAATAAGGTGATTTTTTGCATGGTCTTACTTTTTGTAGAGATGGTTATAAAGAAATTCCCGCAGCCGGGGTAAATCCTGCTGCAATTATTGCACCGAAGAATTTACTGGCCGCGGGACTTATAAAAAATCGTTTCTGGAAGAGGGTTAGATTATCTTTTCAATGCATCGCGAATTTCCATCAGCAACTTGTCGGTGCTGGAAGGACCAGGAGGTGGTGGCGGTGGCTCAGCTTTCTTTGCACGATTTACTGCCTTAACTACAAGGAATAAGAACAGGGCAATTGCCAGAAATTTTACAGCTGCAGATATTGCCATTCCATATTTCAACTCCGCATTTCCAACCTTGATAGACAGGCTGTCGAAGTTAATACCTCCCGTAATCATACCGACAATCGGCATCAGTATATGATCAACAACAGCTCCTACGATTGCGCCGAAAGCTGCTCCGATCACAACACCGACTGCCAGGTCGATGACATTGCCTTTCATGGCAAAGTCTTTAAATTCTTTGAGCATTCCCATAAATAGATAGTTTTAGTTGGTGAATAAAAGTCGTTTAAATGTAAAACTTTATCGCAAAGTGAATACCAAATGCCCAACCAATCCCGTATAAATTATCAACAATACCCAAATACCCTGTTTATTTTTTCAAACCGGGATATTGCATGTCGAGCGAACGCAGCGTATCGCGTAGCAGCCTTGCTACAATATGCTCTTTATACCAGTTCTGGTCTGCCGGAACAATCGTCCAGGGAAAATTGCTGCATTGCTCAAAACAATCTTCATAAACTCTCATATACTCATCCCAGAGTTTCGCCTCTTCAAAATCTTTTTCGTTGTATTTCCACTGTTTGGCAGGATCGTGTATGCGTTCCTGCAATCTTTCGTGTTGTTCTTCGGGCGAAACATGCAAGTACAATTTCAGTATCTGTGTGTTGTTATGTTCGTTCAGCAATTGTTCGAAATCATTTATGGCCTTCATTCTCTTGCGGGCTGTTTTGTCGTCGCACCATTTATGCACCCGCGTTACAATGATGTCTTCGTAATGCGACCGGTTGAACAACTGTATCATGCCTTTGGGAGGTACAGCACTATGTACTCTCCATAAAAAATCGCGACTCAATTCTTCCGCTGTAGGAGCTTTAAACGATTTTACGGTTACACCCTGTGGGTTCATAGAGCCGAATACATTCCTGATCAGGCCATCTTTTCCACTCGCATCCATACCCTGGATAACCACCAGTATGGAGTGTTTGCTTTCGGCATACAAAAGGTTTTGCAGTTCGTCGAGTTCTTCAATTATTTTCTGTGTTTTTACCTTGGTGGCTTCTTTGTCCATATCTTTTGGGGCACGGGTGCTGATTTCGCTGAGTTTTGTCTTTGCCATTATACAGTTTTTTTAAAGTTATTGGTTTTTGCCTGTTTCTTCTGAATTTGCGCACAGATTCATGCAGAACGAAAACAATAAGTTCATCAACTGGCTGCTCTTCCTTCTCATTTCGGTTATATGGGGAAGCTCATTTATACTGATGAAAAAAGGGATGTTTGGTAGTGCGGGGCAAACCACTCTCTCGTCTTATCAGGTAGCAGCAGTCCGCATCGCCAGCGCCGGTATTTTTCTGTTGCCGGTGGCATTGAATCGGCTGGGTAAGATTCCACGCAATAAGTTCATCTATATTATTCTCTCCGGATTTATCGGAAGTTTTTTGCCGGCATTTTTGTTTTGCGTTGCCGAATTGCGAATCGATAGTTCTCTTGCCGGCTTTCTGAATGCGCTTACACCTATATTCACTATTGTTATCGGTGCATTTTTCTTTCACAGTAAAATTGCAAAGGGTAAAGCTATTGGAGTTGCTCTTGCATTTGCCGGCATGCTATTGCTGTTCCTGGCAAAGGGCGAATTCAATTTTCAGTATCTCTCCTTTGCTTCGTTCGTTTTGATTGCCACTATTTGTTATGGTTTCAATGTAAATATTGTTGGCCGTTATTTAAGCGATGTAAGCTCCACGAATATTTCGGCTATTGGATTTGCCGCGCTGGTATTACCGGCCCTGGTAATTTTATATAGCACGGGATTCTTCCAGTTACCATTGAGCGATAGAGATATGTTTCGATCAACACTGGCTTCCGTTGTATTGGGCATTATGGGCACCGCCGTGGCTCATATATTGTTTTATATTTTACTGAAGAGAGCGGGAACCTTGTTTGCATCGATGGTGACCTATGGGGCGCCCTTTGTTGCGCTGGGCTGGGGGCTGCTCGATGGCGAGTTTATTACTCCATTACAAGTACTGGGTTTGGCAATTATCCTTACAGGCGTTTACCGGGTGAGCAGAGCTTCATAAAAAAAGTGAGCCGGCAAACAGGTTGTAAAATTCGCGGCTCACCTATTAATTAATAAAGTCGTTTCAGTTATACCGTCATTATTTCCTTCTCCTTGCTGGTAAGATGCTTGTCTACGAGAGCAATGTATTTGTCAGTTGTTTCCTGTATCCGTTTTTCCGCATCCTTACAAATATCTTCGCTCAATCCGTTCTTTTGAAGTTTTTTGATATGCTCCATGGCATCGCGACGAATATTGCGAATGGCAATTTTAGAATGCTCTCCCTCGCCATGCGCCTTTTTCACCAGTTCCCTTCGCCTTTCTTCGGTAAGAGGTGGCATAAACAGGCGAATAATATTCCCATCATTTTGTGGTGTAAGCCCGATATTGGCAGCAATAATGGCCCTTTCAATGGGTTGCAGCATATTTTTTTCCCAGGGCTGAATAGTAAGCGTGCGGGCATCGGCTACCGCAATATTCCCCACCTGGCCGATGGGGGTAGGATTGCCGTAGTAGTCTACTACAATACCGTCAACAATACCGGGTGTTGCCTTGCCGGCTCTCACCTTTACCAGTTCTGTTTCGAGGTGATTGATTGCTTTTTCCATCAAATCCAATGCATGCGAACTTATTTTCTGTAACTCATCTGACATAGCTGTAAAATTTGGGGTACAAACCTACGAAGGAAAAACAAATGTAGAATAAAGATTCTGCGAATGAAAACGGGCGCAAATCCATGCACCCGTAAAGCTTATTATTAGCCCGATGGCTGTTTTATTATCAGTTTTTATGCTCCAGTATGGTATCTTCTGTAAGAGGCACTACTCTCGACGAATCCATCTTGCCTTTTAACGCTTTCGCCACAAAAAGCCGCGGTTGTTTGCGTGTGTAATACAGCGCCGCAATGCCAGCAAAGAAGATCGAAATGATCGAGAGGATTAACCAGGTACAACCCAGGTTACGCAATAGGAAAGTAGCCGTTATACAAAGCACATTTATCGAAACCAGGACGATGGTGATGTTGCGATGGGAAAGGCCTTTGTCGAGCAACAAGTGATGCACATGATTACGATCGGGGCTAAAGGGCGAGCGGCGGTGAATGATGCGAATACCAAACACCCGGAGCGTATCCAATAAGGGTACCATCAAAACGGAAAAACCGATGGCAGGAGATGCGGTAACCGGAAAACTGGCGCTTGCCTCATCTGCCACATTAATAAATTTGACAACCAGAACAGAAGCGATAAGGCCAATCAGCATCGAGCCGGTATCGCCCATGAATATTTTTGCGGGTTGAAAATTAAAAATCAGGAAGGCAATAAGACTACCCGCCAGCGAAAACGACAATACCGAATAAGCGATCATGTTCACCTGTAAGAAATATATCCCAAACACGATAGTCGTCATCAAACCCAGGCTGCCTGCCAAACCATCGATACCATCTATCAGGTTGAATGAGTTTATAATCACGATAACCGTAAAATAGGTCAGCAAAAGACTAAACATTTCGGGTAACTCATAAATACCCAGAAAGCCGTGCATGCTCTTAATCTGGATTCCTCCCTTATAAATAACAAGAAATGCCGCCATTACCTGCCCAATGAATTTTTTGATGGGCGATATTACCAGGATATCATCTTTAAGACCCAGGAAAAATATCACGATGGAGGCAGCAAGAAAATATTGAAACTCCGAAGAAGTCTGGAATTGCACCGCCAGCAGGCAAGCAATAATAAAGCCCGCAAAAATTCCCAAACCACCCAAGGAAGGTATGGGCGTTTGATGCACCTTGCGTTCATCCGGAATATCGAACAGCTTTTTTCGTTCGGCCACTGTTACAATTACAGGGATAGCTAAAAAAGTGATCGTAAAGGATATGGCTAAAGAGAGTAAAACATCAAATACATTTAACATCAGCCAAGTTTTGTATGTCTGCAATTAATCTACGTGCTGCTAATCTGGCCGGTTGGGTACGATCTTAACCGGCTGCAAAATAAAGCAAGCAAATGGAATAACAACATTTACATATGTTTTATTGCAAAACTTGAGCTTGGAAAGCGAAAACGATAATAAAAAGTTTACCTCAAGCCCCCGATTTCCATTAGTTTTGCGGCCAAAATTTATAACAAATACAATGCCTGCTCTAAAAGATATTGCTACCCAGCTACGACGCGATATAGTTCGAATGGTACATGGCGTCTCCAGCGGACACCCCGGGGGATCCCTTGGTTGCACCGAATACTTTACCGCCTTATATTTCAAGGTGATGAAGCACAATCCGCAATTCGATATGGACGGTAAGGGAGAAGACCTCTTTTTCCTTTCCAACGGACATATTTCGCCCATTTACTACTCCACCCTTGCCCGCGCGGGTTATTTTGATGTAAAGGAACTGGCAACTTTCCGCAAACTCGATAGCCGCCTCCAGGGCCACCCCGCAACCCACGAACATCTGCCGGGTATTCGCATTGCTTCGGGCTCATTGGGGCAGGGACTCAGCGTTGCCATTGGCGCCGCCCTCACCAAAAAGCTCAATAAAGAAAATTCGATCGTCTATTCACTCCATGGCGATGGAGAACTGCAGGAAGGACAAATCTGGGAGGCTGTTTTATTTGCTGCGCACCACAAGGTTGATAACCTGATTTCAACGGTTGACTGGAACGGTCAGCAGATAGATGGCCCCACCAATAAAGTGATGAACCTTGGCGACCTGGGCGCAAAGTTTGAAGCATTTGGATGGCAGGTGCTTCATCTCGAAAAAGGAAATGATATCGATGAAGTGGTTGCAGCTCTAGAAAACGCCAAAACTTTCGTAGGCAAAGGAAAACCGATCGTAATCCTCATGAAAACAGTCATGGGCAAGGGAGTTGATTTCATGGAAGGCAGCCACGAATGGCATGGCATTGCACCCAATGATGAACAACTCAAAAAAGCATTGGAACAACTGCCCGAAACATTAGGAGATTACTAAAAGGGCAAATCAATAAAGAACTTTCCAGTAAATAACTCTTCGATTAACCGGGGAGTTATTTTTTCCCGAATACCGGGTTCATATCTGGCGGTTAACTTTTCAATTCCACTTTTTCAAGCGCAGCCCTGCGGCTGGGGAACCACGATGCCAGCAGGGCCACCAACACCACTGTTGAAGCAATAAGACTGATATCGGCTATCGATACTTTTACCGGGTAATGATCGATCAGGAATGTTCCGCCCTGTATGGGTACGAGGTGATACTTTACCTGCGCCCAGCAAAGCAGCAAACCCAGTAATATGCCTGCTATTACCCCGATGCTTCCGAGCAACAAGCCTTCGCTCAAAAATATTCTCTGTACAAAATTGTTGTTTGCGCCCACTGCTTTCAAAAGCTGGATATCCTTGTGTTTTTCCATTACCAGCATTGTTAATGCGCCAATCATGGTAAAAGCAGCGACCACCAGCATGAGCGTTAGTATTCCATATATCGCCCATTTTTCCATGCGCATCACCGAAAAAAGGCTTTTGTTTTGCTGGTAACGCGTTTCTACTACGTAGCCCTTGCCAAAAACCGACTGCAGTTTTTTTTGAACAGCGTCCATCTGCCGGCTGTCGCGGAGCACTATTTCAATGCCTCCGAATTCATCCGGCTTCAGGCCAAGCATCGATTTCATAAAATCGATATTGGTAATGGCGTATTTACTGTCAATGTCCTGCTGAATAAAAAAAGTACCCGTTCCTATTATGTTATCCGCGGCAAAACTTTGGTAGGGATCAATCACGTTTACATTTACGCCCCGGCGAAAAAGATATATCGTCATTGGGTAGATGCTTTTCTCCACATCTACGGCCACCGCATTTTCAATTCCGCTACCCAATACAATCCCGGGTTTTTCCGCCGAACCAAGGTTGAACTGTCCGCGAATGATTTTTTGCGATACTTCTGTTACACTTGCATAATGTTCGTCAACTCCTTTCAGGAAAACGATAGTTTGCAGTTCCTGGTTTTGAAGCAAGGCTTTTTCTTCTACGATGCGCGAGAAGGATTTGATTTCTGCAATAGAAGAGATTTGCTTCCACTGTTGTTCGGCTACCAGCATTGTTTTGCCCGAGGCCGGCACGATGCGGATATCGGGATAGAAAGAAGAGTATAAAGACTTCACCAACCCTTCAAATCCGTTAAATACACTTAGCAGTACAATAAAAGCCGCGGTTATGAGCGTGATGGCGCCTACACTTACCCAGGCAATTATGTTGATGGCGTTGGTTGTTTTTTTTGCTTTGAAGTATCGCCAGGCAAAAAGAAAATTCAATGCGTATTGTTTTAAGTTGAAGCCGGGCATAGCAACTGTTTCCCGGTAGAAATTTCTACACAACCACTACTTATTGCCTTCTTTGTTTTCGTCCTTGATTTTTTTGAATAGTTCTTCCATCTTAAAAACCGTGTCGAGCGTATCGTCGAGGAAGAATTTCAATTCCGGCATACGGCGCAATTGCTTGGCTATCCGGGCAGTTAATTCCCGTTTTATTTCCCAGGATTTGTCTTCTATTTTCTTCATAGAAGCGTCGCGGTTTTTTACCTGGAAAAGGCTCAAATAAATCCTTGCTTCCAGCAAATCCGGCGTCACCTTTACTCCCGAAATCGACAGCATTCCGCCATCTATCATCGAAAGCCCCATCCGTTGGAAAATAGCATTCATTTCTTCCTGTATCAAACCTGCAACCTGTTTTTGTCTCTTGCCTTCTTGCATTGTTATCTGTTTTGTTTAAGCAGCGGACACTATTGTATTCATCCTACCAGCATTTCACGTTAAGGTTTGGCCAAATTCGTATCAAAACCGCTTAACGCGTAGAACATATCAATGACCTGGTGTTTCCACCTGCCCTTTTCCTTCTTTGCTTAGCTTCAAAATTACTTACTTTGCACCGTTTAAATGGAGACATGAAGCGATTTTCAACGATTTTAAGGCATCTGCGCGATCAAAGGGGAAAAATAGCCCTGTATGTAGTATTCAACGTTCTTTCTATTTTGTTTTCGCTGGTTTCGCTGGCCATGCTGGCGCCCTTCTTACAATTATTATTCAGCAAAGAAGCTCTTACCACCGAATTGCCGGCGTTCAACCTCTCGGCCAATTACCTGCTGGCCTTTCTCAAATATCATCTTTCGCAGTTGATAACCCTGCACTCGAAAGTGTATGCTTTAGGAGCAATATGCATCATCATTATCATCTCCATATTTTTCAAAAACCTATTCACTTATCTTTCGTACCGAACACTGGCCCCTATCCGCAATCACGTAATGGCCCGTTTGCGCGATAGCCTGTTCAAAAAAATTCTGATACTCCCAATCGGTTATTTCACCGAGCAGCGCAAGGGCGATATCATGAGCCGCATGAGCAATGATATGAATGAAATTGAATGGAGCATTATCGGAACACTGGAAGGATTGATACGGGAGCCCCTCACCATTCTCATAATACTTACTACTTTAATTGTAATGAGTCCCACGCTCTCGCTTTTCCTGCTGGTACTTTTACCCGCTACCGGTTTTATTATCGGGCGCGTGAGCAGGAGCCTGCGTAAACAATCGAACGAATCGCAGGAAAAACAGGGCGAACTTTTATCGGTACTCGACGAAACACTGGGGGGCATGCGGGTGATCAAAGCATTCAATGCCGAAAACAGCATTCTTTCCAAGTTTCTTCACCTCAACAATATCTTCAATCATATCCGGGTAAAAATGGCTTTTCGCCGCGACCTGGCCTCCCCTCTTTCCGAATTTATGGGAGTATTGGTATTGTGCTGCATCTTGTGGTTCGGAGGCAAACTGGCCCTGGGCAATACTATAAATGCCGATACCTTTATTACCTATATCGTTTTCTTTACTCAAATTATCAATCCCGCCAAATCACTGTCAACCGCTTTTTACAATGCGCAACGCGGTAGCGCCGCCATCCAGCGGATTGAAGAAATACTGAAAGCCCCTGTGACCGTAGAAGAAAAACCCGATGCAAAAACCCTGGAAGCATTTAAAAATAAAATCGAATTCCGCAATGTTTCGTTTTCGTACGAGGATACGGTAATACTGGACGATATCAACCTGGCCATCGAAAAAGGAAAAACTATAGCCCTGGTAGGCTCTTCGGGCGCAGGTAAATCTACACTTGCCGATCTCATCCCCCGCTTTCACGATGTAACAAAGGGTGAAATACTGATTGATGGCGTAAACATCAAAGAATTTTCATTGGGGAGCCTGCGGCACCATATGGGTATCGTAACCCAGGAACCGGTTCTTTTCAATGATACCATTGCAGCAAATATTGCCCTGGGCGATAGCACAGCGAATATTGCGGATATTGAAGATGCTGCCCGCATTGCCAATGCACATAATTTTATCATGCAGAAAGAAGAGGGATATCAAACCAATATCGGCGACCGGGGCTCGAAACTCAGCGGAGGCGAACGCCAGCGACTCACCATCGCCCGTGCCGTATTGAAAAATCCCCCCATACTCATTCTCGACGAAGCCACTTCTTCCCTCGACACCGAAAGCGAAAGACTGGTACAGGATGCCATCAGCAATATGATGCAAAACCGCACCAGTATTGTTATTGCCCATCGCCTCAGTACCATTCGTCATGCCGACGAAATAATCGTAATGCAAAAGGGAAAGATCATCGAACGCGGAACACATAATGAGTTAATTGCATTGAACAGTTTTTATAAGAAGCTGGTGGATATGCAGGAGATAAACTAGGAAAGAATAAAAGTCAAAAATAAAAAGTCAAAGCTGGCTTGCTGATTTTGTGAGAGACCTTTGAGATTTCTTTTTACAAAATCGTATTTTCATTCTTCAAATCTTTTATTGACATGAGAAAAATCTTACTGCTGGGTTATTCCCTGCTGGCTTGCACGTTATTATCAATCGCGCAAAAAAAGAATTTCAGTTACGACCAGCTTTTTAAAGGCGTCGCCACCAATATTACCAAGCCTCTGCCGGCCATTACAGGCTGGGTTGACGATGAAAACTATATTGAAACCCGAAAAGACGCCGATGGCAAGTCGGCCAGCTTTGCAGTAAATGTAAAAACAGGTTTAGCAAAACCCTATATTCCCAAAACAGGCGCCGATCAGAATAAAACAAACAATCCTTCGATCACGATAAAAGATGCACGCAACCTTTCTTTTTCTCCCGATAAAAAATGGGTAGCCTACACCAAACCCGATAACAATCTTTATATAACCGAAGTAGAAACAAAAAAAGAAATACAGGTTACCAAAGATGGATCGGAAACAATATTGAACGGTTATGCTTCCTGGGTGTATTATGAAGAGATTCTAGGAAGAGCCAGCCGCTACAAAGCATTCTGGTGGAGCCCCAATAGCCGGCATATCTGCTATATGCGATTCGACGATAGCCAGGTGCCCGTGTTCCCGATTTACTGGGCCGATGGACGGCACGGTCGACTGGAGAACGAACGCTATCCGAAAGCAGGCGATAAAAACCCCGAAGTAAAAATCGGTATCGTAACGATCGACAATCCTTCAAAGACAGTTTGGGCCGATTTCAATGAAAAAGACGACCAGTATTTTGGCACCCCTGTTTGGACTCCCGGAAATCAGCTCTGGATATCGTGGATGAATCGCGGACAGGATAACCTGAAAATTTATAATACCGATTTGGGAACCGGAACCAAAACGGAGTTGTACGACGAAAAACAAAAAACATGGATTGATCTTGACGAAAGCAACCGTATTGAGTTTTTAGCAGATGGAAAAACATTTATCCTGCAAAGCGATAAAGAAGGCTGGCAAAACCTTTACCTGCACGATGCAAATGGTAAGTTGATCAATAAAATTACCGAGGGAAATTTCTGGGCCACTTCCATTGTGCGAATCGATGAAAAGAACAAACAACTGTATTTCCGCGCACGTAAAGAAAATTCAGCCCGCTTCGATTTTTATAAAGTGGGATTGAACGGAAAAGGATTAACGCGCTTGAGTTTTGGTGAGTACAGCCACGACAATATCAACCTGTCTCCAAACGCAAAGTATTTCATCACTACTTACTCGAATGTGAGCACGCCGCCTACGATGGCGCTGGTGGATGCAAAAGGAAAAATGATTCGCGAACTTGGCAATGCAAAAGGCGCCGAATTCGATAACTATGCCTTGCCGAAAGTGGAACTCACAAGAGTGAAATCTGCCGATGGACTTTTTGATCTGCCTGTTGTTATTACTTATCCCGTAAACTTCGATCCCAATAAAAGATACCCGGTACTTATCAGCATATACGGTGGGCCGAATGCAGGAACAGTGTACGATCGATGGAGGCCAACTGGTGGCGCCGCGCAATGGTGGGCACAGGAAGGTATGATACAGGTTGCATTCGATAACCGCAGCTCCGGTCATTTCGGAAAGATTGGTTTGAATTATATCCACCGCCAATTGGGCAAATACGAAATAGAAGATTACATGACTTGCGGGCGTTGGTTACGCGCTCAACCCTGGATAGATACCAACCGCGTAGCTATGACCGGCGGTAGCTTCGGCGGCTATATGACCTGCATGGCTCTCACTTATGGAGCCGATGTTTTCACACACGGTATCGCCAACGCCTCGGTAACCGATTGGCATTTGTACGATACGCACTATACCGAGCGCTTTATGGATACGCCCAACGAAAACCCCGAAGGTTATAAAGCTACTTCGGTAATGACTTATGCCGATAAATACAAAGGGCTTTTAAGAATTGTTCATGGCACCGTTGACGACAACGTACACATGCAAAACAGCATTCAACTCATCAATAAACTGCAGGAGCTGAAAAAACATTTCGAGTTTATGGTATATCCCGGCGAACGACATGGTATAGGCGCCAACAGTGCAAATAAGGCGCAGCATAACCGAAACGAAGCGTTTGCATTTTACTATCAACACCTGTTAAACAAACCCATGCCGGCGGTATTTTGGGGAGGATCTGCACCGCAGAGGGGATTTTAGGGGTGAAAGGTTTAAGGGTTTAATAGTTTAAGAGTTTAAGAGTTTAAGGGTTGTTCGGTATCGTAATCGCTTTCCAAATGGAAAAACGTTTAAACTCTTAAACCCTGAAACCCTTAAACTTTTACAACTCCACCAACCAATAAAAAGCCGTGTCGTTTCAAAAAACAACACGGCTTTGTTATTAAGCTTGTAACCTATTACTTGTTCATCATCTGCTTTGCCTCAATACTCAAGGTAGCGTGAGGCACTGCGCGCAAACGGGCTTTGTCGATAAGCTTGCCGGTAACGCGGCAGATACCATAGGTTTTATTCTCGATTCGCATCAACGCTTTTTCGAGATGGTCGATGTAGTTGATCTGGCGGCTGGCCATTTGAGCCAGTTGCTCGCGCTCCATGCTCATACTGCCATCTTCCATGGTCATATAACGGTTCTCTGTTTCATCGCCCCCCATCTCGTCTTTGCGGGTTATCAATCCCTGGAGGTAGGCGAGTTCTTTTTTCGCCTGGTCGAGTTTTTTCTGAATTAATTCTCTGAATTCGGCCAAGTCCGCATCGCTGTAACGCATAGTGGGTCCGGTTTGTGTGTTTTCTGGTTGATCTAATACTGATTTTGTGAACTCGGGCTCGTATTTGCGAGCCGTTTTTGTTTTGATTTCGGGCAATACCACCTTAACAGGTTTGGCCGGCTCGGGCTTTTTCTTGACAGGTGGTGGCGGGGCCGATACTAGTTGTATGGGTTTTCCACTCACTACGCCTTTTACTTCGTTCTTCTTTTCAACAGGTGGCGGAGCGGCGGGGGTAGTTTTCTTGGGGGGTTCAGGTTTTTTGGCAGCTACAGCTTTGGCAACAGGCTTGGGCGCTGGCTTTTTGGGCGTTGCTGCTTTTTTGGGGGCAGCGGGCTTTTTGGCCGCCTTTTTAGGTGCTGCGGCTTTTTTGGCTACTGGTTTCTTTGCCGGGGCAGCTTTTTTGGCCGGGGTTGATTTTTTGGCCGGCTTTGCTGCTTTTTTCTTGGTTGCCATACTGTTAGGCTTTTTTAGTAACGAAAACTTTTATCGGAATGTCGTTTACTTCAATTTCAGTGCCATCGGGTAAGTCGGATACCAATTCCAGTTTATCTGCCAGAATTTCGGCGCAAATATAGGTATTAAATTGAGCGATGGATTCCTTTAAGGCCTTGCTTTCCGAAACTTTTACCAAGATCCTGTCTGTCAACTCATAACCGTTATCCTTACGTATCTTTTGGATGCGGTTCACCAACTCGCGGGCATTGCCTTCGTTCTCCAATTCGGGGCTTACGGTAACATCAAGGGCAACTGTCAAAGCGTCTTTATTGGCCACCATCCAGCCCGGGATATCCTCGCTACTTATTTCCACCTCACTAATTTGTAATATTAAGGGTTCGTTATCAATTTGCAATGAAACGCTGCCTTCTTTTTCCAGTTTCGTAATTTCTTCTTGTCCAAATTCCGAAAGTGCAGCAGCAACCGCTTTCATCTTCGGTCCCAGTTTTTTACCCAGCGCCACATAATTGGGTTTTATCTTTTTCTTGATAAAGCCCGTATCCTCGGTCAGGTACTGTATTTCCTTCACATTCACTTCGGCTTTTACCAGGTCCTCTACCCTTTCCAATTGCTGTTTCATCGAAACATTTAATACAGGTATCAATACCTTTTGCAGGGGCTGGCGCACTTTTATATTTACCTTCTTGCGAAGCGATAATACAAGTGATGAAGCATCCTGTGCCAATTGCATTCTTTCTTCCAAAGCCTCATCGATCTTCGACAGATCGGCCACCGGGTAATCGCAGTGATGAACCGATTCGAGAGTGAATCTTTTCGTCACTGCATTCAGGTTATTAAAAACGGTATCTGCAAAGAAGGGTGAAATTGGGGCAATCAGGCGAACCACCGTTTCGAGACATTCATACAAAGTTTGATATGCACAAATCTTATCGTGCTCATATTCTCCCTTCCAGAAACGACGGCGGCACAAACGAACATACCAGTTACTCAAATGCTCATCTACAAAATCTTCAATCACCCGGCCTGCCTGTGTTGGCTCGTAATCGTCCATATATTCGTTGGCTTTCTTAATAACAGTGTTGAGCGAAGAAAGGATCCATCGGTCTATTTCGGGTCTCTGGTCGAGTGGTATATAGGCTTCTTTAAAGGCAAATCCATCTACGTTCGCATACAAGGCAAAAAACTGGTAAGTATTGTAAAGGGTGCCGAAGAATTTGCGCTGAACTTCCTTGATGCCTTCGATATCGAATTTAAGATTGTCCCAGGGCGAGGCGTTGGTGATCAGGTACCATCGTGTGGCATCGGCGCCATAGGTTTCGATGGTTTTGAAAGGATCTACCACGTTGCCCAGTCGCTTGCTCATTTTGTTCCCGTTCTTATCCAGTACCAGCCCATTTGATACAACTGTCTTATACGCCACCGAATCGTACAACAAAGCGGCAATGGCATGAAGGGTATAGAACCAGCCGCGGGTTTGATCCACTCCTTCTGCAATAAAACTGGCGGGATATAAATCTTCAAATTTGCTTACACCCTCAGGAAGCTTAAAAGGATATTTCTCTCCTTTCTTTAACTTATCGTAGTCGAGCCCCCATTGTGCGTAAGGCATGGCGCCGCTGTCGAACCAAACGTCGATCAGGTCGGGAACACGCTTCATGGGTTTGCCCGATTTGCTCACCAATACAATTTCATCCACATATGGCTTGTGTAAATCAAGAATGCCTTCGTGCAAATAATGCTTATTGATATCTCCGCCCAAAACCTCGTTGGCTTTTCGGATACCCTCGTTAAGTTCTGCTATGGAACCAATACATACTTCCTCCTCTCCATCTTCGGTTCTCCATATCGGTAAGGGCGTTCCCCAAAATCGGCTGCGGCTCAGGTTCCAGTCGACCATATTTTCCAGCCAGTTTCCGAATCTTCCCTCACCGGTTGATTTGGGTTTCCAGTTGATGGTTTTATTCAGCTCCACCATTCTATCCCTGATTTCTGTTGTTTTGATGAACCAGGCATCGAGCGGGTAATAAAGAATAGGCTTATCGGTTCTCCAGCAGTGGGGATAATTGTGTTCGTATTTCTCTACTTTAAAAGCGCGGTTTTCTTTTTTCAGCTTAACGGCGATGTCTACGTTTACATCCACATAGTTTTTATCGTCCTTATAATTCTTTACATAGCGGCCGCTGAATTCGCCTAGCCCGTCTACAAATTTTCCCTCGCGGTCTACGAGGGTAAGAATACCGATATTGTATTTTTTTCCCACGCGGAAGTCGTCGGCGCCAAATGCAGGAGCTGTATGCACAATACCGGTACCATCTTCGGTAGTAACAAAATCGCCCAGCAAAACGCGGAAAGGATTTGCATTAGGTGTCAGTTGCCCGATGGCCTGTAAAGAGTTAGCCGGGTAAGCCAGCAATTGCTCGTATTCGCAGCCTTCAATATTTTTTCCTTTAAACTCCGCCAGTATTTTATAAGGAATATTCTTACCATCGTTCTGGTAATCGGCAAAGTTTGAATTCTCGTTCTCAGCCTTGAAATATTTTCCCAGCAATGCCTTTGCCAGAACGATATGGATTTCGTTGTGCAGGTAGGGATTTACCGTTTTCACCAGCACATAATCGATATTGGGCCCAACGGTTAATCCGAGGTTAGATGGAAGCGTCCACGGAGTAGTGGTCCATGCCATGAAAAACACCTCTTTGTTATCTGCCGCGTCGAATAAAAATTTTGACTGTTGATTGTTGATGGCTTTAAACATCGCCACGCAGCTTGTATCTTTTACATCCTTATACGTTCCGGGCTGGTTCAGTTCGTGCGAACTCAAACCGGTTCCTGCGGCAGGCGAATAGGGTTGAATGCTTACGCTTTCGTAGAGCAATCCTTTTTTATAAAGCTCACTCAATATCCACCAAAGCGTTTCAATATATTCATTGGTGAAAGTGATATAAGGATCATTGAGGTCTACCCAGTATCCCATCTTGCGGGTGATATCGTCCCATTTGTCTTTGTACCGAAGCACCGCTTCGCGGCATTTCTGGTTGTATTCTTCCACCGATATCTTCACCCCGATATCTTCCTTACTAATACCCAATTCCTTTTCAACACCCAGTTCAATGGGCAATCCATGGGTATCCCATCCTCCTTTTCTTTTCACCTGGAATCCCTTCATGGTTTTATAGCGGCATACCAGGTCTTTCAGCGTACGTGAAATAACGTGATGAATACCGGGCATACCGTTGGCACTGGGCGGTCCTTCGTAAAAAACAAAGGGCGGGGCCCCGTTGCGAAGGGATACGCTTTTTTCAAATGCCTGGTTCTTACTCCACTCGGCCAGAGTTTCCTGCTCCATAGCAGGGAGATTCAGCTGCGAGAATTCCCGGTACTTTACGCTCATAAATTTGATATCCTGGGTATTGTTTAAAAGAAGTTGGCAAAGGTAAAGAAAAAACAGGGGCCGTTGGGGCGCTTAGCAGCTAAGATTTACCCGTTTCGGCATAGAAAAAAGCCTTGTTTCAAGAAATAACATCAATTGGCTTTCGGGCCGATTGCCGCTAACAACTATTAGGCACAACCACGCTAAACTTTTATCTTTATTACACTGCTATGAGCCGGCCTCGACTTATATACCTTATCTTTTGCTGTATTGCATTCACCCAGGCTGGTTTCGCCGATACATTTCTTGTTACCAATACCAACAATTCCGGGCCCGGCTCCCTTCGCGATGCTATTGAACAGGCCGACAGAAACGGAACATCAGTTACCGATTATATCAATTTCAATATACCCGCCAATCGCGGCCCGGCAGTCATTCGCATTCAATTCAATCAACTGCTTCCTGCACTCAGCAGCAATCTGGTGATTGATGGTACCACTCAACCGGGGGCGCCTTTAGGCAATTCGTCGGCAAAACTTACTATCTCTCTCGAAGGAAATACATCGGCAACCGACTACCTCCAGATCTTTGAGCTGAATGGGCTGAACAATGTAAGCATCTACGGCCTCTTTTTACAGGCATTGGTATTCGACCGGACCAGCTTTATTCCTCCACCCAATACCTTCGGGATATTGATAAGAGGAGGTTCCGATATCAGTATCGGGGCATTGGATAAAGGCAATGTAATCAGCGGCTGGGCGAGAGCCATATATGCCGAAAACACCCCGCAAGCGGGAGCAATTACCGGCCTTACGGTACAGGGCAATATCATGGGCCTGGCTCCCGATGGCATTACCAATTCGCTGGGCAGCGCCGGTGGCCGGGGACCTGCTGCCACAATTCCGGCAACTAACCAATACGGTGTTTATGTAGGGCTGGGAAAAGAAATTATGATCGGTGGCAACCAACAGGCATTGGGCAATATTATTCACAGCCGGGTAATCGATATTTATTGCCAGGGATTGTGGTGGTTTGGGGCCGATAGCAAAACTACCATATCGTATAACCGAATTGGAATGGACCGCAACGGCAACTATATCGATACCGATGCAGGAACAGCCATTCAATTACACCGTTTTTTTCGCTGGATACCCCGAACCAATCGTTTCAATCCCGGTATTGTTATCGATCACAATAGCATTGGAAGCAGGAGCCGCCTGAATGGAATTGTGATGGATAGCATCATGAGTTATTTTCTGATCGAAAACAATACAATCGGTGCAGAAGTAAATGATGGTCCGCCGCCGGGAGGTTATTATGGAAAGGGTATTCACCTGTTCGAATGCGACATGGGAATGATTGGGGGCGAAAATTTCGGCAAAGAAAATATTATACGCTACTGGAAACAGGGTGCATTGGTTTGCGACAGAACTACCAATATTACGTTCCGTTACAACAGTACATACTGCAATAAGGACCGCGCCATCGAACTTAATCAATGGAAAGAATACAACCCAACACCATTTCGTATCAAACCCTATGTTACCATCAACTATTTAAACCTGCGCGATTTTATAATGGAGGGAACCGCTCCCCCCAATTCCTGGGTAGATCTTTATTTCGATGATAATTGCCCCGATTGCGAAGGTAAACAGCATGTGGCTGGAATGTTTGCTGTAATTCGTGTAGGGCCAACAGGAAAATGGAATTACAGCGATATCCCTTTCGGCCGGGGAAATTTTGTAGTGACTGCCACCGACGATTTTGGCGCTACTTCCGAATACTCAGCTCCCGAAATTGATACCACTGAGCTGATTTCCACCGCGGCGCTCTGCAAAACACAGGGAGGTTCTGTATGCGGCTTAAAGATTGTAAGCGGTACCGAATGGGAATGGCTCGATAGTGCCGGCACGAGCGTAGGAACAGATACCTGCCTCTCCAATGTTGCACCCGGTCGTTATTTGTTTAAACTGCGCATTGGTCCGGGGTATTGCGAAAAAATCTATGACTTTACCATTAAAGACAGTGTACTGGATATTGATTCTTCAGCAGGAGTAACGGTGTTAAATACCCGTTGTGGAAAATCGAACGGTGCTATCCGTGGCTTTGCTCCCAAAAATGCCAGCCGATGGCAATGGGAAGATGGCAACGGCTCGATTGTAAGCAACGATATCGACTTAACAAATGTTCCCGCAGGTCGTTATCGCTTCCGTGTTTTCAACCGACTTTGCGATACGGTAACATCCTACTACGAAATAGGTGATCTAACACCAGGGATAGATGCGCAGAATATACAGGTTACCGCCACCACTTGTAGCAAGAACAATGGAAGCATTACGGGAATCCGCATCAGCCAAACAAATTTTTCGACGGTACGATGGAAAGATGAAAACGGAAATATCGCAGGAACAGGTGCCGACCTGCTGAACGCAGCGCCCGGTCGTTATAAATTGGTGGTACTCGATTCCGCCGAAGCTTGCGGCGATTCCACCGCCTTCTATACCATTGCCGCAACGCCCGCCCCCACAATTGATACCATCAGCATGTCTATTAATCATGCCAGTTGCGATCAACCGAATGGATCTATCAACGGCATTCGTCTTCTTAATACGCTTGCACCTGTTTATATGGTTTGGGTAAATGAGCAGAACGCTGTGATGGGCAATACTCTTAATCTATCAAACCTGCGCGCAGGAAACTATCGTTTGAAAATAAAAGATGCAGGCACTTGCGATACCGTTCTGTCTCCGGTTTTCGAAGTACGTAACAACGGCGCAATAACAATAGACAGTACTTTGCTTAAAATAAACGCAACCGGCTGTACCCGCATCAGCGGAAGCGTTACAGGTATAAGAATTAATGGCGCCGATTCCTGGCAATGGATCAACACTTCGAACAATACTGTGGTAGGTAATACTACCGACTTGCTATCGGTTGGCGCGGGCAATTACCAGTTGCGGGTTTCCAATTCGGTTTATGGATGTTCGGCCAACAGTTCGGTATATACCATTACGGTCGCCAACCCCATTCCCTTAAGTGTTGCAAGGGCCGGGTATAAGGATGCGAGCTGTAATAATAATAACGGCAGTATCTCTGTTTCACAATTCAACGGCAATAGCAACCTTTTCAGCTTTGTATGGCTGCGCGACAGCAGTGTAAATATGGGGTCGGATTTAACTCTGCAAAATCTTGCCCCGGCTACTTATTACCTGCTGGCTACCGATACCAATGGGTGTGCGCAAGCTGTTTACAAGCAGCTTGTATCCATGCAACCTTTGCCCCAACTGAACGAGAACAATGTAAGGTTGAGCAACGACACCTGCTCCTTTAAAACCGGTTCCATTACCGGCATCAATGCCAGCAGCGATGTGGGCAATATTACCTACAGGTGGTATAATAATAATGTACAGGCAGGAACAGGAAGGGAACTCACTGGCCTTGGCCCCGGTAATTATTACCTGCTTGTAAGCGATATCAATGGATGTGAATTAAGAAGCCGCGACTATACCGTTTCTCCCATCACCACCAGTTTACCCGCTCCTCGATACAGGGACCAGACTATTCCCCGCTATTCGTCTACTACACTCAAAGTAGAAAATCCGATAAATGGCGCAAGCTATGAACTGATAGACCCTCAAAGCGGCCAGCTAATACAAAAGAACACCACCGGCAATTTTGAGTTAACGGCGGTGAACGAAGACCGAATGTTGCAGGTAATGCTAAGGGCGGGCGCCTGTTCAAGCCCTGTTGCACAGGTGTTTATAAAAGTAATAGATATTACGAAGCTTGAAATCCCGAATGCATTTACTCCTAATGGCGATGGAATCAATGATGTATTCCGCATCAGGGTAACTGGTTATTTTTTGATGGATGAGCTTAAAATATTCAATCGCTGGGGCCAGTTGGTTTTCGAAACAAAACAGGTAAACAAGGATTGGGATGGCACTCTTAAGGGTAAGCCATTACCGGTCGGTACTTATTATTGGGTAGTCGAAGGGCTTGACGTTCATGGAGAAAAACTACGAAGGGCAGGGTCGGTAACACTACTGCGTTAAAGAAAGCTTAAAGGGTTATGGCTTTATAACGCGAGGGTCATATTTTTCCACATTTAAACGCTTTGGCATCATTTCTGTTTTTAATTTAGTGTTCGCGATTGATGCAGATTGGTGAATAGAGAAGGGAATTGATACGATGGAAACTACCAGAAAAATTTGCATCTAATCCTAAGGAGTTTTACCTCATCTTATTAGATTATTTGGGTTAAATTTATAAAGCATTACATGAAAAACCTTTTCTACGGTTTAGGGTTTAGGGGTTAAAAAGGGGAGTATTCCTGCTCCCCTTTCCTTTTTGTAGGAAAGGACTTCACATATTACTTCTTCATCTTCGTTTATCCGTCACCTCCCGTTTTTAATCTTAAAAGGGCCTGTTGAAAAAACACTTGCAGGCAAATTTTCTTTATCCGATATCTGAGAGGACCGACACGTTTAAGGCCATTTTCCTGGAAAACTAATCAGCCCCTATAAAAAAACCTCCCAAGGGGAGGTTTCTTTTTTTATTGAGAAGCATCAGCCATTTTTCCCTGATCCCTCCCGAGGTATTTGTCGAGGTTCAATCGTATAAGCGCTTCCGTTTTTTCGGCAGTTATTTTATTTTCAGCATAATCTCTTCCTATTTTAAACAATTGCTCGTGCAAGGCCTTGCCGTCAATTTTATCCTGTACGGTTATAACCGTATGCAACTGTATGTATTCATCCCATAAGTTCCTTATCCTGCTCCAATACTCCTGGTTCTTTTGCCACCATTTTCTTGCTGCCTCGCAATCCTGTTCTTTTGTCCGCTTGTAGGTATTATACCCCTTTTCTTCTACCAGCAATTTATCGCTTCCGTTTTTGCGGATAATCTTCTGGTTATCCTGTTCGTGTGTCCACCCTTCTTTGGTAAGCAGGATGCGGTTGGTACGCCGCAAAATATTATAGTCGTTGCGTGTAGTGTACTCGCGGCGCGGCAGGGGCGCATCGGTGGTATTTTGCCAGAAAATTTTATCGTCAGTTGTTATCCATTCGCTCAACCCCTGGTATCGCGGAGCATCACTAACTTCCCAAACCGATTGTAACCATTTGCCTTTTACCGTTTGCGGGTCGACGGATTCCTTCACCCAGGTTTTATCGCCCTTATACTTCCATATGTAGGCGGGCTCGAATATCCAGTCTTCACGCCAGTGCTTCACAATATAATCGTCGCTTACGATTAAGAGATGTTGAATAGAAATTTTTCTTTCCGATATTTCAATCGGAATTGCCAGTTCAAGACCTGCAGAAATTTCTTCGCGATTGTGGTACTTGTAGGCAGCATCGGGCGAAAAGGTTTCGGCGTATTTAAACTCCACTTCAAAACAACCGCATAATTTTTCAATATTCCCTTTTGCCGAAAGAGATTGAGCAAATACACCAGGACGGATAAACAGGGATAGTACTCCCGCAATGATCAATACTTTTTTCATAACGCTGGTTTTGTTCTATAGCAAAACAACAGCATGTTCAAAAAATATGTTTTCAAAAATGGTAAATGGATTTACGCGATAAGAAAATAAGGCAGGCCTCTAATAAAAATTAAATGCAGGAAATAGTTCAGACAAACTTATTCCCTGCATTCAATCAATAAATAATTATATTAACTACCCCTCTTCACCAATGCATATTCAAATGCGGGATAGCCTCTTTCCCCGTTTTGTGTAAGCGCCGTAAAGCGAAGTTTGTAATAATTATTGTTTCCATCTTTGATAATGTAGTAACGATCGGTTCTTACAGCAGGCGCAGAGCTGGGGCCGCCACCCGACCGCCAATCGGAACCAATTCCGGTTTGCGAAGAAACAAATGTTTGCGCGGCAATATCAGCTTCCGAAAAATCGGCATATGCTTTCGCCGATGTAAGCACTTTTGCAACCTGAACATTACGGTTCTGAAGTACTATATCCTGGAAGAGATAAGGCACTTCGCCTGCTCCAAAATTGGCAACGTTGGAGAAATAGGTCCATGCAATATCCCATTTGTCTTTTGCCGGCTCCACGTTCACTGTACCGTTTTCGAAAGAAATGTATTTGAAGAAATAGGCATTGTCTTTCGAAACCTGTATTTCCTGGAAACTGGTAGCGTTGATATCAGCATGTTGCAAAGTGTAGCCGCCATTTGCGTTCCTTATAATCCGAATTTTTTTCCATCCTCTTGCAGGTGCGGGGCTCCCAACACCCAATCCACGGTTTACAATATATACTTTATTGTCGGCAGCATTGGCTGCTATAGAAGCGATCGCAGTTCTCGACAGATCACCATTGGGATAGTCGATATAGGGAAGCGCGGTGGGCGAAGGTGCCAATTGACTAAATGCAACTTCCGATGAAAATCCAACCGTATCCGCGGCAGTTACTGCATTGAGATCATTCTTATTAATCTGCTTGGCCATCATTGCAGATGAAGAATTCAATATTACACGGAAAGAATCGGCATGAGTATAAAAACCCAGGTCCCAATTGGTCCGCAATACCGCAGTCTGCTTATTCGCGCTCAGGTCGATAAATACTTTATTCCCAAAACTCGCGCCGCCTCCGTTTACTACCATCGAAGAAGATGCGGCTACCAGCTCAGCAAATTTCAACGTGAATTGCTTTCCCGTACCAATAATTACCGGTGCGCCGGTCGATTCTATTTTAAAAACTACCGTTTCATCTCCATCGAACAAAGCGCCATTGGCCTTGGTGATGGTGAAACTGGTTTCGATATTACCACTGGGAATGGTGAGCGAAATGTTTCCCGCGTTTGCGGCAGGAGTAGTAGTGAAATCGGTAGTGTAATTTACGCCGGAAGGAGTCACACTTACAGTGAGCGGAATATCGCGATCGGTAGCGCGTGACAGGCGTATTTTCACAGTAAGGCTCTGGCTATTTTCTGCCAGTCCCTGTTCGTTCGATTCAAACTGTGCAAGATTATCGGGCAGCGGGGCATCTTTTTTTCGGCATGCGCCAATAGTTATTGCCAACACAAGCAAAGTAAGAAGTGATTTTCCAAAAATCTTTTTCATCATTCAATTTGTTTTATGCAGTTATACTCGTTTTTTAATTTATTTTTTTGAATTCTCCCAGTTGAACAGCAAACCAGCGAAATAGGATCGTCCATAACCGATAGGCCTCGCTCCGCCGGCAGAATGCAATCCGCCCACGGCAGTATTGTTCACAAACGTGATGTCGAACAGGTTGCGGATACCCGTATTCAAACTGAGAAAGCGAAATAGTTTTTTGTTGAACGTGATATCGGCCCAATGGTATCCTTCGGTTTGGCTCAATCGAATAGCCTCTACTCCATTCACATTTGCCAATTGATAGAAGGGGCGTTTGCCGGTGAATTTGTAAAAGACATTTACGTCAAACCCAATTTTGGGCAGGGAATAAGAAATCGTCGCGTTCACTTCCGGTGATTTCGTATAAGAAGGAAGCGATTTATCTGTTTCGGCAAACTGGTTGTAATAGGCTACATAAGAAAACCCGGCAGTAGCAGATAATTTTTTGTAGTTAATATTTGCACCCGCTGTTCCGCCACGTGTTTTGTAACGCTCAATATTGGCATAGGTAGTAGTGCGCGGGTTGGCAGGATCCTGTGCATAGGTGATCATATTGTCAACATCATTCAGGAAGCCCGTTAATGAAGTATTGATAACCAAGTCGCCCTTCTGAAAAACCTTCCAGTTTAAAGAACCAGTTACACTGTTTGATTCTTCTGCTTTGAGATTTTCGTTACCGATGATATCATGGCTGGCATCGCGGAAATCAAAATACAGTTCGCGAATAGAGGGGGCACGGAAACCACGCGCATAGGAAAGCCGCAGGTCAAGATTCTTCGCCAACACAAATTTGCTGTTTAAAGAATATACCATCGGCGGCGCATCGTACACAGAGTTTTTAATAAAACGGATGCCGGGGCGGATATTGATGCGTTTTCCCGCATTGATTTCGGAAGTAATAAAAAAAGCATAATCCGTCATTTTCTGATCGCCCACTTTTATTCGCTCGCCTTCCCCGATTTCATGATTGATATCTACACCCGATTGAAAGGATAACATATTGCTGGCTCGGTATACGGCCACCCCGCGCAGCGTTACACCGTAAAAAGTATTAAGGCTATGTGCATCCGGTGCAGTAGAAACGCGAACATCGCCATTCGGATAATACAAGGTAGAATACACCTGGCGCTCGAACCAGGTATGCGATGCCAGCACATTCGCCGACCATTTTCCATTAAAGGTATAACTCGATTGAACCTGTTGCATCAATCTTTTGGTAAGATATTCCTGGTCGGTAGCCGGTTGGTTGTTTACAATATTGGAAGGATTGGTAATGATTTCATCCAATCCATCGAGACGATAATAAATATTGAAACGGCTGGTTCTATATCCTACCAGCGCATTGGCAACCACCTGGTCTTTTTTATGCCAGCGCAATTCGCGGCCCGTTGTATCGCCTCTCCATCCATTGAACAGGTTTCGTCCGATTGAACCAGACAATTGCCAGTTTTTATAATTCCATCCAAGTCCGGCATATTGGTTGTGTATGCCCTGTTGAATTCCATATTCTTTTCCGGCAGTTTCTTCGTGCAGGCGTGCTGTAACCGATAATTTCTGCCCGTTTGGTTTTTTGGTAATGATATTGATTACGCCTGCCAAAGCATCTGCTCCATACACAACGGATAAAGGCCCTTCGATGATTTCAATTCTTTCAATGGAGTTAATATCGATCTGGTTAATGTTGATTTCATTCGATGTTCCCTGCCTGCCTACCATTGGTGCTCCATCTATCAATATTTTCACATTCTGACCGCTTAAACCCAGCATGTTGATATCGGATCCGCCGGTGGCCAGGTCTTGCGAAAAGCGAATATTCAACTCATTGTTCAATACATCCTGCAATTTGGTGGCAGCCTGGCGCTGGATGCGCTCTTTATTGATAATCTTTACCTGGAAAACCGAGTTTTTCACCGACTGCGGGCGATGCTGACCGGTTACGGTTACTTCCTGTAACTCTTTATGGCGAATGGAATCTTCTTTAAACAGGTCGGGCTTTTGCTGCGCTTCGAGGCTTAGATAGATCCAACTCAATACGGCAATGAATAAAATTTTCTTCATAAGTAATTTTTCAGCAGCACAAAATTCTATGTGCAAATGATTTGAATTATCATGGATTTGTCACGAACAGTAATCAAAGAATTGTTTTACCTGTATATGACTTTTCAATACCGATCATCATGCGAAATCCTGATTAAAATCAGGTGAGCAACTGCGCTCGTTCATGAAATAAACGGGAACGGATTGTATTCTTTTAAACAAGCAGCTCTCCACGATTAATTTTAATAAATTATAGTACATCAAGCAGGGCGGCGATATAAGCCACTTACAAAAATCAAAACAGGAAAAACAAAAGAAAAGGCGAAGCGGTATGAATTGCCACTTCGCCTGAATTAACTGGTAAGATAAATTGGGTTAAAACTTAGCTCCAACAGTTACGAAAAAGCTTCTGCCATCGGCGGGTAATACTCCCGGGCCCGGGTAACCACCTGCGCGGCGCGTGAAATAAACCGCATCGTAAAGGTTGTTGATGCCTGCCTTGATGGAATAAGCTTTATTGAATTTGTACGACGCGCTTACATCGCTTACCACATAAGCAGGAATCAGCCCGCTTGTGGAGGCAGCATTTGCTGCCACCGTGTTATTGGCATCGCTGTACGCAGCGCTTACACTGTTTACCTGGTAGGTGATGGCCAGTCCTTTGAAGAGATAGGAAATACCCGCCCTGAAAATTCTTTCAGGTGCATTTTCTACATACTTGTTTTTCAAATTAGATTCTACTAAGTTGTTCCCGTTTTTAGTAATCACTTTCAGATTGCCGTAGCGGGCATCGGTAAAACCAAATGAAGAAAAGATACTGAAGCTGCCGTAGCACGGATTGGCATTTACGATTTTGATAGGATCTATTTCTACCAGGGCCTCTACTCCCTTGCTCACGCTATTACCTACATTGGTACGGAAGTTATAGAAGCTGCCATCGGTTCTCTGCTGCGATAAGGTGCCGATACGGTTGTTATAACGGAGATAGAATGCGCTGACATCGAAGAAAAGAAAATCCTTTACTTTACCGCGATAGCCAAAGTCGATATTGTATCCTTTCGCATCTTCGAGATTGGGGTCTATTACGTCGGTAGTGACATTCGCCGTTAAATCGGAAAACAATGCGGGGCGATAAGCCTGGGCAAAATTGGCATACAGCTCTGTTTCACCAATATGATACTCCGCTCCCACTGCGGCCAATACAAAACGGCGTGTTCTTGTTTCGTTAGCAGCTTTTATTTCTGTACCATTGGATATACCTACTCTTCCTTCAATACTGTTGCGGATGTTTTCAAAACGGATACCAGGAATGATAATAAGCTTATCGGTAATTCTGAAAATATTTTCTGCAAACAAGGCAACATTCGAGGTGGTGAGATCAAGGTCGGTCGGAAATACTCCTTCGATATTTATATTGTAATCGCTGCCCGTATCTCCCTTGCCGTTCCGGAAACGATCTGTTTTTCCATAGAAATAACGAATACCGCCCGAAATAGTATGCGTGGTTTTACCGATCCGGTAATCACCGAGGTATCGTGCTTCAGCGCCCGCATTCCTGTATTTATCTATATCAACCGTGCGATTGTTATAAGTGAGTGTGGATGCATTGATTGAATCCTTTACCGTTATTGGTTGCAGGAAACCGATACTGTTTCGATCACCCAAAACAGTATATAATTTTACGTTGAGGCGGTTGTTGGCGCTGAAGTAATAATCGCTGTTGATTGCTGCGGTATTCCAAACGATATCGAACCAGTTGCGGCTGCGGCTACTCTTTCTTGCATCGGTATTGAATTGCGCGTCGGTTAATCCGCCGGGTTGCTGGCTTCTCATATTCCAGCGCATGTATTCCACGCCTAACTTGAACTTATCGCTTAGTTTGTAACTGGCCGTTGCAAAACCAGTATTTACATTGTATCGACTGTTTTGCCTCCAGCCATCGGCATTGCGATGATCAAAGAATGCGTAGTAATGTGCTTTTGAAGTTTCTCCTCCAATGGCATTATAGGTATTTACGAGACCAAAACTTCCAACCGTATTCTGTGTTTCGAACTGGAAAGGTTTGCTGATATCACTTCCATCGCGCAGTATGAAGTTTACCATTCCGCCAAACTGCGGGCCATATTGAATGGAACCAGCTCCGCGTACTACCTGTATGCGTTGCACTGCCTGCAACTGCGGAGTATAATATGCTTCGGGATAACCAAAGGGATCGGACGAAATATCGTAACCGTTTTGACGAATATTGAATTCCCAACTGCGGTTGGGGCTTAAGCCTCTCGCAGCAATACCTATCTGGATGCCACTGCCATCACTTTCCCAAATCTGGATGCCCGGAATTTTTGCAACCACCTGGCGCATGGTATTGTTTACAATATTCCCGTTGACGTTATCGATTACTACCAATGAATTTTTCTTACCCGCAAAAATGGAAGTGCCCACAATTTCGGGAAGCTGGTGAATATCGCTTTTGCTTCCACTTCCAACAATCGTAATTTCTTTGAGGTAAACAAAGCGGGGGCTTGAGGTATCGCCCGGGTCGGAGGCGTTGGCAGATTGCTGCTGGGCAAAGGATACAACGGTAAAAACACATCCGTTCAAAAACAATAACAATTTTTTCATCATAATTAGTCCTTTTCGGCTGGCAAATGTCCAATCGAATGGCAAAAAACCTTTTACGCAAAAGGAAAAACGGTTTGCGCAATGCGGAAGATGACGGGGGGATGACAGAGGGAAGTGGTTAGCGGCGAGTAGTGAGTGGTGAGTTGCGGGTGGGTTTGTATTTGAAACCTTTTACGTGAGGCGTGAATCGTGAGTCGTGAGTCGTGAATGCCCGCTAATAATTTTGAATTGTATGTTTTCAGCGACCCACTCACGACTCACGATTCACGATTGGCGATTCACCACTCACCATTCACCCCTCACGCCACCTCTTGTACCACCTGATCGCGACCAGTAAAATCAACATCAACCCAACCAATCCCAGCAAACCCCATAGCAGGCTGATCTTTTGTTTTACCACTACCAGCATAACAATTGCCACCAGGAATATTGTGGCCACTTCGTTCCAAATGCGAAGCTGTTGCGAAGTATAACGAAAAATTTTTTGTTGTTGCTGCCTGTAAATAAGATGCAGGCTGAAATGATACGCAAACAAGCCCAGCACAAACGCTAGCTTGAAAAGCAACCAGCCCGGGGTATTTCCCAACAAATACCAAACCCATGCACCAAAAACAAGCGTCAATACTGCTGATGGCCAGGTGATTCCCAACCATAGCCGCCTGATCATGACGGTGAATTGATTTTGTAAAATCGATTTTTCCGGCTCTGGTTTTTCATTTGCTTCGGTATTGTAAATAAACAAACGAACAATATAAAACATACCGGCAAACCAGGTCACGATAAAAATAATATGGAGGGCCTTGATATATAAATACATACTTAACTGGTAAGCATTGTTCTGTTTCCTGTTTTGTATTCGTGCAGCCACTTCTTTAATGTTGCAACCCATGCCGGCTGAACGTTCAAACAGGGGATCATGGTAAACGACTCGCCTCCTGCATGCATAAACAATTCTTTTCCTTCTTCTGCAATTTCTTCGAGGGTTTCGAGGCAATCGCTGATAAATGCGGGGCAAACTACCAGTAATTTTTTAATTCCTTCCTTCGGCATTTGCTCCAGCCGAACAGCCGTATAGGGCTTCAGCCATTCATCGCGCCCCAACCGCGATTGAAACGACATACTGTATTTATTTCCAGGGATATTCAGCATTGCTGCTACTTTACTTGTTGTTTCCATACACTGATGGCGGTAACAGAATTGATGTGCCGATGAATGTACAGAACAACAATCTGCCGACTTAAGGCAATGCGAGCGGGTAGGATCAGTTTTATGAATGTGACGCTCAGGTACCCCATGATAGCTGAACAGCAAATGATCGTATTCCTGGGCGAGATAAGGTTTTATGCTTTCTGCAAGTGCCGAAATATAACCCACATCGTCGTAAAAAGGTGGAACGATCGTTAATGAAAAACTATACTTATACTGCCTGTGAATTTGTTTTGCGTATTCAACGGCCGTTTCATAACTGCTCATGGCATAATGAGGATAAAGCGGAACCAAAATTACCTCGTCTATTTCCCGGCTCTTGCTCAATAACTCATCGAATGCAGTTTTAGGAGAGGGGTTTCCATAACGCATTGCTATTACTACAGGTTCTTCGACCAGTTGCTGAAGTGCGTCTTTTAATTGCCTGCTTAATACAATGAGAGGAGAACCTTCCTTTGTCCAGATGGAGCGATAAGCCTCTGCTGATTTAGGCGCGCGAAAAGGGCTGATAATTCCCCTCACCAGCAATAACCGGAGTAGGTAAGAAACATCGATCACCCTCTCGTCCATAAGGAATTCATTCAGGTAACGCCTTACATCTTTTACTTCAGTAGAATCGGGTGAACCCAGGTTCATCAATACAATTCCTCTTTTCTTTGATACCATAGTTGGAAAGCTATAAGTTTTGCAAATGTAAAAAGGCTAACTACTCCTTGTTAGCGGATGCGATAAAATCCTGATCGATTTTCCAGCTATATTACAACTCACTTCCCTATTTGATCAATTGATAACAAAACTGCCGTTAAAATGACAGAGGAATGACAGATTTATTAGGCCGCTGAAGCTTCCAAAACTATTTTTGCACGTATTTATTTGGGATCAGGTATTCATGTACGCAAACAACAACAAAACAATTTCAAACTTTTTCCTGGTAGGCATCAACTATCGCAAAACCGATGCCGACGTGAGGGGAAAATATGCCATCGGTAACGAGCAATATGCCTCCATTTTATTAAAAGCACCACAACTACACCTCCACGAATTATTCATCCTGTCTACCTGCAACCGTACCGAAGTATATGGATTTGCAGAACATGCTGGCCAGTTGATCGATTTGATTTGCCACGGAACAGCAGGAACAGCAGGGGAGTTTCGTTCCATTTGCTATATCAAGAATGGTAAAGAAGCGGTAGAGCATTTATTTTCCGTAGGTGCCGGGCTGGATTCGCAGATTTTGGGAGATTATGAAATAGTGGGCCAACTTAAAACGGCTGTTCGCGCTGCAAAGGAAAAAGGGTTTTCAGGAAGTTTTACCGAGCGACTGGTCAACTGCGTATTGCAATCGTCGAAAGCCATCAAAAATCAAACAAAATTGAGCGGAGGAACCGTATCGGTTTCCTTTGCAGCAGTGCAGTATATAAAAGAAAATGTTCCCGAGATTGAAACAAAAAAGATTTTGCTGTTGGGAATTGGGAAGATTGGACGCAATACCGCAAAAAATCTTACCGATTACCTGGGTACAAAAAATATCACTCTAATCAACCGCAGCCAAAGCAAAGCCATGGAGCTGGCAACCGAACTCGGGTTAAGGCATGCCGAAGTTTCGGATCTGAAAGATGAAGTAAATGCTGCCGATATAATTCTTGTTGCCACCAATGCACCATTGCCTTTGATTAAGGCAATCGATATCCATAACAGCAATCAAAAACTTTTTATCGACCTCTCCATCCCCTTCAACGTTGAAAAAGAAGTGGGCCTTATTGAAGGCGTAAGACTCGTGAATGTAGACGAATTGTCGAAGTTGAAAGATCAAACGCTTCGCCTACGCGAAGCCGAGGTGCCTAAGGCAAAGCAAATCATTGCCACTCACCTCGAAGAGTTTATGGAATGGTACGAAATGCGCCGTCATGTACCCTTGCTGAAGGCAGTAAAATCAAAACTCCTCGAAATACATAGCGACCCATTATTCTTACCTTTATACAAATACAATCAAAACAGTACCGATCAAAAAATTCAGCGCGTCATCAATGGAATGGCCCATAAAATGAAAACCGAAAACCAAAAGGGCTGTTATTATATTGAGGCGATCAATGAATTTATTGCTACGGGTAGTTAAAGTGGGTTTAAGGGTTTAATAGTTTAAAAGTTTAAGGTTGTTGCGAGTGGTTGATGCAATATTAAACGAGCAGTAATACTGAAACCTTTAAACCATTGAACCCTTAAACTCTTAACCCAGAACAATCTTCAGCATGCCCAAACCCATTCGCATAGGAACAAGGGAAAGTCAATTAGCACAATGGCAGGCGAGGCAGGTAAAAAACCTGTTGGCAGAGCTTGGTTTTAGTTCGGAATTGGTGCTTATTAAAAGCGGGGGCGATATAGATTTACAAACTCCGTTATACGAGATGGGGGTACAGGGAATATTCACCAAAGAATTAGATATCGCGCTTATCCATAAACAGGTCGATATGGCAGTTCATTCGTTTAAAGATGTTCCCACGCAATTGGCCAAGGGAATAGAGGTTGCCGCAGTGCTCGAACGCGGGCCGGTGGAAGATTTGCTTGTTTTTAAAAACGAAGAAGCTGCTGGCAAATACAAATCTATCTCGAATAATCCATCTTCGTTTACAGTAGCTACCAGCAGCATCCGCAGGAAAGCCCAATGGTTACACCGCTACCCGGGTCATATTATAGAAAATCTCCGCGGCAATGTAAACACCAGGCTGCGCAAACTATCCGAAGAAAATTGGGACGCGGCCATTTTTGCAAGAGCTGGTTTGGAGCGGATCGATCTTCGCCCCGCCAATAGCATTGTATTGGAATGGATGTTACCGGCCCCAGCACAGGGGGCGATGGTAATAGTGTGCCGCGAAGATGATAAACACTGCCTCGACGCCTGCCGGCAACTGAACCACGAAGAAACATTTCTCTGCACTCAAGTTGAAAGGGATTTTCTTCGTAAACTTTTGGGCGGATGCTCCACTCCTATTAGTGCCCTCGCACTGATCGACAAAGACAAAGTCAGTTTCAAAGGGAGTTTGCTATCGCTGGATGGTAAACAGAAAGTTGAAGTTGAGGCCGTGGAAACCATCAATAACGCAAGCAAGCTCGGAACAAGAGCAGCACTTGAATTGTTAGACAAAGGTGGCAGGACGATCTTAGAAAACACTAAAAATGCAAAAAGCTAAAATCCACATATTAAGCACAAGACCTCTCGATAATTCGCTTTTAGAAGAGGCGTCTAAAAAAGGTATTGCTATCGAAGTACTTTCTTTCATCGAAACTATCCCGATCGATACCATCGAAGTGCAGCAGGAAATTGAACAGGCAATGTTGCAGTCATCAACAGTGGTATTTACCAGCATGAATGCCATTGAAGCGATAGCTGCACAATTAGAAGATCAGCAACCCGAATGGCAGATTTATACGATGGGGGCAACTTCCCAGCAATTGGTAAAGGAATATTTTGGAGAAGATAAGTTAGCGGGCACGGCCTCCAGCGCGGCCGAACTGGCTGAGTTGATTGCAGAAGAAAGCGGGACTGATGAAGTGATTTTTTTTTGCGGCGACCAGAGACGGGACGAGTTACCAGATTCGCTTCGCAGTAATAATATAGAAGTCCATGAAATTGAAGTGTACCATACCATTGAAGTGCCCCACAAAATCCGTAAGCATTACGATGGCGTATTGTTTTTCAGTCCAAGTGCTGTGAGAAGTTTTTTCAGCGTGAATAAAGCTGATGCACAAACCACACTATTTGCCATTGGAGAAACTACAGCGAAGGAAATAAGAAAATTTACCAAAAATAAAATCATTGTGAGTGAAGAACCGGGAAAAGAAAACCTTGTAAGAGAGATGATCGATTTTTTTTCAACACCGGAATAAGCAAACCGGCAACCATAGAACAATATTCGAAAAAAAAAGCAATTCGATTTACCAACCCCTACTCACCATTCACCACTCACTACTCACCCACATATGAATCCACTCAAAAACGATCTTCTATTAAGAGCCCTGAGAAAGGAATCCGTTGAACGCCCCCCGGTTTGGATGATGCGGCAGGCAGGAAGGTATTTACCGGATTATATCAAACTCCGGAATCAATACGACTTCTTTACCCGTGTACAAACCCCGGAACTGGCATGCGCCATTACTCTTCAGCCGGTTGACCAGGTTGGTGTAGATGCGGCAATTATTTTCTCCGATATACTGGTGATTCCCCAGGCAATGGGGCTTGATGTATTGATGGAAGAAGGCAAAGGCCCTTCGCTTCCCAACCCTGTAAAAACAAAAAATGATATTGACCGGCTTCTTACGAATACTGCAGAGGAAAAATTGAGTTACGTGTACGACGCTTTGTCTCTTACAAAAAAAGAGTTGAATGGCCGGGTACCTTTGATTGGATTCGCCGGCGCTCCCTGGACGATTCTTTGTTATATGATTGAAGGCAAGGGTTCAAAAACCTGGGATAAGGCAAAACAATTTGCGTATACCGAACCTCAACTGGCACATTATCTACTTCAAAAAATTACCGATATCACCATAGAATATCTTGCCTTGCAGGTTAAGGCCGGAGCAGATACCGTGCAGGTTTTTGATAGCTGGGCAGGAAGTTTAAGCCCCGAAGATTTTAAGACCTTTGCACAGCCATACCTGTTGCAGATTGCAGATGCATTAAAAGACAAGGCCCCGGTAATTCTTTTTCCCAAGGGCAGTTGGTATGCTTTAAAAGAACTGAGTGAAAGCAACGCCGCAGGTATTGGCATCGATTGGTGTATAAGTCCGCAAGTTGCCCGCCAGCTTAGCGGCAACAAAATAACTTTGCAGGGTAATTTTGATCCGGCCAAACTGCTTGCACCGATACCGGAAATAAAAAAGGCGGTGAAACAGATGATCCATGCATTTGGTAAAGATTTGTATATCGCCAACCTGGGGCATGGTATTATGCCCAATGTTCCGGTGGATCATGCAAGGGCCTTTGTGGACGCGGTGAAAGAATCGTGAATCGTCAATCGTGAATGCCCGCTAATAATTTCGACTTGCGTTTTTTCAGCGACCCACTCACGATTGACGATTGACGATTCACGACTCACATCTTCCCTGCCATCAACCATCAAAAAACCATCAACCAATGAATCCAACTCAAACCTGGCCCGATATCATACATTGCCTGCAGGATAAAATTTGTGCAGCACTGGAAGATGCGGATGGAAAAGCTAAATTTATCGAAGACGAATGGCAAAGAACAGAAGGCGGTGGTGGAAAAACCAGGGTAATCAGTAATGGAAACGTTTTTGAGAAAGGAGGCGTTAACAGTTCGGTGGTTTACGGAGAAGTAAGCGATACCATGCGCGCCCATCTCAAGATCAATGGAGCAAGATGGTTTGCCTGCGGACTGAGTATCGTAATTCATCCATTCAATCCCTTTGTACCAACCATTCATTGCAATTACCGGATGTTTGAATTGTACGACGAGGCGGGGCAGTTAACTGATAGATGGTTTGGAGGTGGTTCCGATCTCACTCCTTATTACCTGGTTGAAGAAGATGCCATTCATTTTCATAAAACTTACAAAGAAATCTGCGACCGGTACGATAAGTCCTTTTATCCCGCTTTCAAAAAGCAATGCGACGATTATTTTGTAAACTGGCATCGCAATGCAGAAAGAAGAGGAATCGGTGGTATATTCTACGATTACCAGCGACCATCTGATGAGCACCATGTTGATTTTTGGATGAACTTCGGGAAAGACTGTGGCGAAGCCTTCATTAGTTCTTATATCCCCATCGTTGAAAAAAGAAAAGATACCCGGTTTTCGGAAAAACACAAGCATTGGCAGGAAATACGAAGAGGCCGGTATACCGAATTCAATCTTGTTCACGATCGAGGTACTTTATTCGGCTTAAAAACAAATGGCAGGATCGAAAGCATACTAATGAGCCTGCCACCGACTGTTCGCTTCGAATACAACTACCATCCCGAACCCGGAACCGAAGAGGATAAACTCTTGCAGGCATGCCTGCATCCGAAAAACTGGCTTCAAATTGTAACGGAAGAAGAATTAAATGAATGGGCCAGGAAAACCAATACCTGTTGATGACGAATAACCCAATGAAAAATCAAAAACGATTAGTTCAAAAGGCAATAACAGTTTATGCATTTATACAGACGAAACCGAATTCTGAGGCAATCGCCGGCTATCAGGAGCCTGGTAGCCGAAACAAGATTGCATCCCGATGATTTTATTGTTCCGCTATTTATTGTAGAAGGCAGCAATGTTCGCGAAGAAATATCTTCAATGCCCGATTATTACCGGTTAAGTATCGATAACTGCGTAAAGGAAGTAAAGCAACTTTGGAGCTTGGGGTTGAAATCGGTATTGTTATTTGTAAAATGCAAAGACGAACTAAAAGACAATAAAGGAAGCGAAGCAGTAAATCCGGAAGGGTTGATGCAGCGAAGTATCAAAGCCATCAAAGAAGCTGTACCGGAAATGCTGGTAATGACCGATGTGGCGCTCGATCCATTTTCTTCTTATGGGCATGATGGTATTGTGGAAAATGGAGAGATTGTAAATGATGCAACGGTGGAAGTATTGGCAAGAATGAGCGTGAGTCATGCAGAGGCGGGGGCCGACTTTGTGGCCCCGAGCGATATGATGGACGGAAGAATAGGCGCTATCCGCAAAGCATTGGAGGAAGCAGGTTATACAAAAACAGGCATCATGAGTTACAGCGCAAAATATGCCTCTTGTTTTTATGGGCCATTTCGTGATGCATTGGACTCGGCCCCGGGTTTTGGCGATAAAAAAACTTACCAGATGAACTATGCAAACCGCATTGAGGCCATCAAGGAAACCTTAATGGATATTGAAGAGGGCGCCGACATTGTAATGGTAAAACCGGCATTGGCATACCTGGATATTATCCGGGAAGTAAAGAGTGCTGTACAGGTACCGGTTAGCGCTTACAATATCAGCGGTGAATATGCCATGATCAAAGCGGCGGCTAAGATGGGTTGGCTCGATGAAGACAAAGCGATTTTGGAAACACTTACTTCCATCAAAAGGGCGGGTGCAGATTTGATAGCCACTTATTTTGCGAAGAAAGCGGTGGGGCTAATTATCTAATTAGCTAATTGGCTAATTGATCAATTAATAACGAATTCTACTATGAACCATTCCCAAAGTCTTTCTCTTTTTCAACGCGCACAGCAATCAATTCCAGGGGGCGTGAATTCTCCTGTACGTGCGTTTAAGAGCGTGGGAGGAAATCCTGTATTCATCAAAAAAGCAAAGGGTGCTTATTTATACGATGCCGACGGAAATGAGTATATAGATTATATCGCATCCTGGGGACCGATGATATTGGGTCATGCTCACGAGCCCGTTGTGAAAGCTATACAGGAATATGCAGAATACTCCACTTCGTATGGCGCGCCTACAGAGCTGGAAATTGAGATGGCGGAGTTAATAAAGAGCATGGTACCAAATGTTGACCTGATAAGGATGGTGAGCAGTGGTACCGAAGCCTGCATGAGCGCTATACGTGTGGCACGCGGTTATACCGGAAGAAACAAGATTATCAAATTTGAAGGTTGCTATCACGGTCATGCCGACTCGTTTTTAGTAAAAGCCGGAAGTGGTGTCGCTACTTTAAATATTCAATCGGTACCCGGTGTAACTGCAGGTGTAAGCAACGATACGCTTACCTGTGCCTACAACGACTTAGCTGCTGTTGAAAAACTGGTAGAAGAAAATAAAAACGAGGTTGCTGCCATCATCATCGAACCGGTTGCAGGAAACATGGGCTGTATACTTCCACAGCCCGGTTATCTGCAAGGGCTACGCAGGATATGTAATGCAGAAAACATTGTATTGATTTTCGATGAAGTGATGACCGGCTTCCGTCTTGCGCCCGGTGGCGCACAGGAATTATTGAAAGTGGATGCCGACCTGGTGACCTATGGAAAAGTAATCGGTGGCGGTATGCCGGTAGGAGCGTTTGGGGGAAAGAAAAAATTCATGGAAGTAGTAGCGCCGCTGGGAAATGTTTACCAGGCAGGCACGCTCAGCGGCAATCCCATTGCCATGATTGCCGGTTATACTACGCTTTCAATTCTGAAAAATAATCCATCGATTTATCGCGAGCTTGAGGAAAAAACTATCTACCTGAAAAACGGACTTGAACATGTATTAAGCAAATCGCCCGAGCCATTTATCATAAACCAGATCGGATCGATGATTAGTGTTCATTTCAGTAAAAACCCGGTTATCGATTTCAATACCGCAAACGCATCCAATAACGAACACTTCAAGAAATTCTTCCACGAAATGCTGCATAAGGGAATTTACTTACCGCCTTCTCCTTTTGAAAGCTGGTTCCTGAACAACGCGCTCAGCATTCGCGATATTGACAAAACAATTGATGCAGCGAAACAAAGTTTGTAGTAGTCTAATTACTCGCCTGGCCTGAAAAACAAATCACTTATTCCTTATCGTATTAAGTTTTTTATTAGTCAGTTGTTGAAAAATACATTGAAAATTATTCAAATAAATTTTCAGTTAAATTTTTAACGATATGATAGTTAAAAAACATTCAGAATTATTTCAATAAATTTTTTTTGACAAGCGAGCCATCAGGGTATACCATTCGCGGGATGGTGGAATTATTTTTCCTTTTGAATGATCAAGTAAAAACTTCATTTGGAAAAAACTATTCCAAAAATGAATTTAAAAAATATGTGTTAGCATAAAGATTTTATACTAAGATTGTAGTTTTTCGGCTATAGGTCTCAGTATTCTTTTTACAATTAAAACTTGACGCACATGAGAAAACACATCGCCTTCGCGATAGCTATTCTATTGCTATCGGGGCAACTACTCGCACAAAACCGGACAATCACCGGTAAGGTTACAGACGACAAAGGAAACCCTATCCCCAATGTTTCAGTAATTATCAAGGGAACAAACACCGGTACGGTTACAAAAGTGGATGGCACTTACTCCATTTCAATTCCCTCTACAGCGAAATCGCTGGTATTTTCCTCCGTGGATATGGTTTCGCAAGAAGTGAGCATAGGGTCGAGATCTGAAATAAGCGTATCGCTTAGACCCGATGACAAATCATTACAGGAGGTGGTGGTAGTGGGTTATGGTACGCAACGCAAAAGCGACTTAACCGGGAGTATTACCACAGTAAAGGGTTCGGTTATTGCAGACAAGCCTGTACAGAGCTTCGATGCCGCATTGGCCGGCCGCGCTGCGGGTGTTCAAATCACCGTTCCCAACGGCGTACTGAACAACCCACCCGTATTTCGTATTCGCGGTACAAACTCACTTAATCTGAGCTCGCAACCCATCATCGTTATCGACGGTGTTGTTACATTCACCGGGGATGTGAGCCAGACCCTGGCGGCGTCAAACGTGTTATCAAATATCAACCCTGCCGATATTGAAAGCATGGAGATATTAAAAGACGCTGCCGCTACTGCTATTTACGGAAGCCGCGCTGCCAATGGCGTAGTAATTATAACAACCAAAAAGGGTAAAAAGGGTAAGGCAAAAGTAGTGTACGATGGATGGGTTGGATCAACAACACCTACCCGTATGTGGAATATGCTGAATGCCGAGGAATACATGCTCATCAAAAATGAGGGGCTTGCAAATATCGGTGCGGCTCCGCGCTATTTGCCCACTAACGATGCCAGCGGCAAGTTGATTAACACGAACTGGGCCGATGTTATCTATCGTACGGGTTTTGCACATAGCCATAACCTTAGCGTGAGCGGGGCGAACGATTTCACCAATTACTATTTTTCTGTTGGATATACTGACCAGGAAGGTATCGTAAGAGGCAACGATTTTGATCGCAAAACCGTTCGATTCAATGCCGATCATAAAGCTACCAACTGGCTGACCATCGGCGTTAACGCCTCCTACACTAACGAGCTGAACACTGCGAAAATCAATTCGGGATCATTGCCCGGATCGGCATTCGCCTCTGCAGGTGCAGGACGGCTTGCTCTTTCTCTCCCTCCAAACGTTGGGGTGTACAATAACGATGGCTCTTATAACCTGAATGGAAATGCTATCGGAAGAATGAATAACACCGAAAACATTACGTTCTGGAATCCCCAACCCATATTGGACCTGAACTATTCCAATACAGAAAACAACCGCTTCCTGGGTAATGTATACGGTCAAATAAAACCAATCAAAGAAATCACGCTGCGCACAAACTTTGGTATCGACTACCTGAACAGCGACAACAAAAACTTCTATACCAAACTGATTGGCGATGGATTTGCAGTAGGCGGAAGCGCTTTCAGTACGCTTGGTAAAAACAAAAGATGGACATGGACTTCCACCGCGCAATTCGATAAAGTGTTTTTTGACGATCACACCGTTAACCTGCTGGCAGGTACCGAACAGCAAAGAACTACTTTCGAAGGTTTTGGACTGACCCGTCAAACATTGAGCGACGATTTCTTCCAGGTAATCCAGGGAGGTTTCAACACGCCACTTACTGCGGGACTTGGTTTGGGTGAGAACTATCTTATCTCTTATTTCGGTCGCCTGAACTACGATTTTAAAAAGCGCTATTTCGTTTCGGGAAGCATGCGCCGTGATGGATATTCCGCATTTGCTCCAGGCCTGAAGTATGGTAATTTCTATAGCGTATCGGGAGCATGGGAGGTTTCGAACGAATCGTTCTGGAAAGGAAAACTCGCTGAAATAGTAAATTCTTTCAAACTGAGAGGAAGCTATGGAAAAGTGGGTAACATTTCCGGAATTGGCGACTTTGCTTCCTATTCATTCTTTAGCGGCTCGGGTCTTTACAACGGCGGCCCCACCCTGATTTTTAGCCAGGCTGGTAACGACAAGTTAACCTGGGAAACCAGTAAGAAAACAGATATCGGTTTTTCGTTCGGTTTATGGAACAATCTTATTTCAGGTGAATTTGCATGGTACAAGAACAATATCGATGGATTGTTGCTAAACGTTCCCAATGCACTTTCTACCGGTATGCCGAATGCCATCCTCCAAAACGTTGGTTCAATGTATAACCAGGGATTTGAAGTTACTTTAAACGCTACTCCAATCCGTAAGCGCGATTTTACCTGGCAAACATCAGTTAACTTCACTTACAACAAAAATGAAGTTACCAAGCTGGCCGATGGTATTCTCAACATTCCAACAGCCACACAACTGGAAACTGCCAACATCACATTACCCGGCTATCCTGTAGGTATGATTTACGTGGTAGAGTCGAGAGGGGTAGATCCACAAACAGGAAGAAGGATTGTAGTTAACCAGAATGGTGAAGAGTTGCTGTACGATCACTCTTCTGCACCCGGTTCGCGTTACAGGTTCCGGAGCAATGGCCAGGTAGCTCCCGACCTCAATGTTGGTCTTGCTCAAAAACCCTGGAAAAACAGTATCCCCAAATACTTTGGAGGTATTGACAACACCATCCGCTACCGCGATTTCGATTTGAACATCCTGCTCACTTACCAGTTGGGATTCTATGTATACAACGGTACAAGAGCAACAACACTTGATCAGCGTTTCTGGAACAACAATAAAGAAGTATTAAACCGCTGGCAGAAGCCTGGTGACATTACCAATATTCCACGCCTTGTTTATGCCGATAATGTATCGAACGGTTCAGCATATCCTATTTCCGAGAACGTGGATAAAGGAGATTTCTTAAAACTCCGAAATATTTCGCTCGGATACAGCTTGCCCTCCAAACTATTGTCGAAGGCAGGTATCTCTAACCTTCGCGTGTACGTGAGCGGTCAAAACCTGTTCATCATTACTGAATACCGTGGCCCCGATCCTGAAGTATCTTCTAACGGTACCGGCAACCTCAACCAGGGCGTTGACAGGAATACTGTTGCCAATGGTCGCGTGTTAACATTTGGACTGAATCTTGGCTTTTAATGAAATTTAAAATGAAAATTGGTATGAAAAAACATATAATCAGAGCAACCTTACTGGCAGCATTTGCCGTAGGTATGCATTCCTGTGTAAAAGATAAATTCCTCAACCCGGTTTCACAAACTGCCTTGTCGGATGCAACCGCCTTCGATACCAAGGACCGTATAGAAAACCAGGTAAAAGGATTGTATTCTGGCTTGAAAGCGGGCAACCTTTTTGGCGGCCGTTACTTTATTTACAACGACGTTCGTGCAGAAAACTTTTTGTCGAACGACCCCAACCGCGTTACTGCCCGGGCCGCATGGGAGTTTTCCGAAACTCCAGGCGATAACGAGGTAAACAATCTTTGGTCAGCCTGCTATACCGTAATCAATCGCGCAAATATATTTCTCGATGGTATGGAAGCTAAAGGCAATACCGTTGCTGGTGCAGACGCCAACCGCTTTAACGCTGAAGCAAGATTTGTGAGAGCCGTAGCATATTATAGCCTCATGCAATTCTATGCAAGGCCTTATCCCGATGGCAATGGCAATAAACCCGGCGTTCCCCTTCGGCTGAAGGGAATTAAAGGCGGCGGATTTAATAACCTGGCCCGCAGCACCGTTGCGGAGGTATATGCCCAGATACTGGACGATTTAAATTTTGCCGAGGCTAACCTGGCAGCTAATAATGGCAGCGCCATCCTGAATACGACACGCGCTCATAAGAATACGGCAATAGCGATGAAAGTGAGAGTGTATTTGAGCATGGCTAAATATGGCGACGTTGTCACAGAAGCAAATAAAATCGTATCTGCAAACGCCCCCTTCACCGCATCAACCGGGGTGGCCCATGCCTTGCAGGCCGATATCGCAACCGTATTTAATAACTATACCACCACCGAATCGATCCTTTCGATGCCATTTACATCAAACGATGCGCCCGGCACACAAAACCCGCTTGGCTTTTATTATATGCCCAACGGTGTGGGAGGAGCGGCAGGTATCTTTTATCTCAATCCAAGCGGTGTAGTAAGTGATGCTGGTTGGAAAGCAACCGATAGAAGACGCAGCTTAATTATCGACAATGGCGGCAAACAATGGCTGGCGAAATTCGATTTACCTGGCCCCTTCCTCGATTGGGCACCAGTAATCAGGTATTCTGAAGTTATGCTTAGCCTGGCGGAAGCTCTTGCACGAACCACCAATAGTGTAGACCCAAGAGCAGTTGCTTTGCTGAATGCAGTTAGAAATCGTTCAGACGCCACGACCACATTTACCCCGGCTTCTTTTGCCAATGCCACCGAATTGATCAACGCAATTTTGCAGGAAAGAAATATTGAATTCCTGGGCGAAGGAATAAGAAGCATAGATATTCTTCGGTTGCTGCGACCCTTCCCGTCGAAGTCGATTCCAGGTTTTACTGTGGCGGCTGTCGATCCAAACAACCCGGCCTATATCTGGCCAATTCCTTCGGAAGAGGCCCGCTACAATCAGCTGATTAATTAAAGAACTTTATAAAAATCAATCGCTGATTAATTAGCAAAAGCCTGGTTGAAGTTTTCAACCAGGCTTTTATTTTCGAAAAGCTGCAACAAATGAAATCTTTGAAACCAACCCACCTTAAAAATGTACTATAAAAATGATCGCGAAATTTGCTCTAACAGCAGTATTTATTTGTATTGCTTACGCCTCCTACACGCAGGATAATGTTCACAACAACGCATTCTGGAACGACGCAAACGGCCGGCCTCTTAAGTTGAATACCGGTTTCAGAACCGAAGGCTCGCCCTTTCTTTACGATGACTACCGCATCGCGGATATCCATGCCGCTAATGGGCAACAATACAAGGGAATTAAGGTAAAACTGAACCTTGCCGAAAATTCCATTTTATACCTCTCCGACAAAAATGAAGAAATGATTGCCGAAATTCCGATTAAGAAAATAGTGTTTAATGGAATTGGCAACAGCAAACCGGTAACACTGATCAGTACCCGACCTGTATTGAACGAAAAAGGCGCGCCCGTTTTTGAAGTGTTGGTCGACGGCACAGCAAAACTCCTGAAGAAATTAACAATCAGCTATACCGATACCAGGCCTTATAACGAAGCCTCGGTTGTACGAACCTATATACAAAATAATACGCTGTATGCGCAAACACCCAATGCAGGTTTTCAACTTCAAAAGATAGCAAAAAGAAAAACTGATCTATTGGATCTATTCTCAGACAAGCTGAAGCAGATTCAATCTTATATGGAAAGCAACAAGCTTTCCTGCAGAAACGAGAAGGAAATCATACTCGTTTTTGAGCACTATAATACTTTATAGTATTGGTAAAGCAACTGAGCCGCTAGCGGGTTTCCCGGGATGATCAATGCAGCAGCAGCTCACAGGGTTTAATACCTGTATGTTTCTTAAATGCAGTAGAGAAATGGGATATCGACGAGTAACCCAGCATCACCGACACTTCGGTAACACTTAAGCCCTTTTCGTATAATAGATAACGGGCATGCTCCATGCGCTGGCTTTGGTAGAAATCGAATATTGTTGTGCCGAACAATTCCTTAAACCCTTTTTTCAGGTAACACTCGTTGATGGCTACCTTACGGCTCAGCTCTTTAATAGTAAGCGGTTCGCCAATATGCTGCAACAGTATTTCACGTGCTTTTACAATCTTTTCCCTGTCGGCCTCATTAGCAAGAAACTTGCACTGGAAGGTTTCTACTTCTTTACTTTCGCCCAACATACACTCGAGACTATACAACAAAAGCATTTGAGTTTGCGCATTGATGTATATGTTCTCGAAACTGTCGGTATAGCTGTGATTAAGTAATGCCTCCAATACCATACGTGTGCGGCTGCACAGGGGAAGTATTTTGGAAAACGAAGAAGGATGAGAGAAACTCAGCACTTCGTCTGTTAGTTTATCCTTCAGCTTACCGGGTTTCACAAACTGCGATAAATGAATAGGCGAGAATCGAAAACTCACCACGTCGATGCTTTCCACCCGCTCCACGCAACTGCGCGAAGCATTGAACTTGCACATATCGCACTCGGTATCTTTCTGGCGGCAGTACACATTTCCCGAAACGCAAAAGCGGAGTTCGAAATAGTTTTCCCTGGGCTCCGATTTTTTATAATGATATACCATCATGCCGGTATCATCGACCGCCCATTTGGGCTGCTTACGATAACGCTTGATAACATACTGAACCGATCCGGGAATCTGGCGTTCTTTTTCCTGCAGCAGGATCATTTGATCGTGCATAATCGGCTGCTTGTATGCGAGCGATAGTATGTCTGGAGGATTAAACATAAACGAGTGGCAAATTTACGGCGCAATTGGTATTCGACCTAATAACCTGTGTTAAGGTTCGGGACCTGGTCTGACCGTACGGGTCTGACCAGCTTCACACCAAGCTTATCTTTTATTGCAGAATAGAATTGTTATCGCCGAAGTGTGCGACGCAAGAGTGGCCGATCAAGGCTAAACGGTTGGGTCCAAAACTTTTATATATCTCCAATAAACTGCGCTAGTCAAAACTCTGGTTACTCGACGCTGCAATTTTAAGCAAGCGGTCAAATTGTTCTGGCGTAAGATCGTTATAAAAGAAGTATACCGGATCCAAAGGCCTGCCGTTTTTATGCACTTCGTAATGACAGTGGGGCCCGGTAGATTTTCCCGTACTGCCCACCCAGCCAATAATTTCACCACGCTTCACCCTGGTTCCACTGCGCACCTTCACTCGAAACATATGCCCATACAGTGTTTCGTATCCATATCCGTGGTTGATTACAACATGATTACCATATCCATTACCGAGGTTTCCCGCTGTTTTCACTACCCCATTGGCGGTTGCGTAAATGGGCGTTCCCTGCGGCGCTGTGAAATCGAGGCCCGCATGAAATTTCACCGTTTTATATACAGGATCGATGCGATAACCAAACCCCGATGCAATTCTCTTCAGGTCACTATTGCTCACCGGCTGAATAGCCGGGGTAGATGCCAATAACTCCTCCTTGTTCTTGATGAAATTGGTAATGGTTGCAAACGATTTTTCCTGGTAAGCCATCCGCAAGGTGAGGTTGTTAATTGTATTGGTAATGGAATTCTCCAATTCAATACTGTTCATACTCATCACCAATTTGATTTCCTTTTGCTTTTCCATTTCCTTCAACCGCACACTATCGGGTACCGGGTTGGCTTCAAATATTGTTCTGTACACCTCGTTATCCCTTTTCTCCAGTTCCGTCATTTTTTGTTGAAGCTTCTTTGTTTGCTCATCAAGCACAAGAAACTGCTGCTGCAATTTTTCATTCTCCTGCCTTAACAGTTTTTCGTTAGCCGAAGGAAAATAACGATAAGCAATCGAGACAATTATGATCGCAGTTACAATAGCCGCCGAAATAAAGCCAAGTACCCGCAGTAAAGTAACCCGCAGTGGTGTTTCCAGCTTTTCGTAGCGGAGGGTATTGGTATTGTAGTAATACTTTATTTTCTTCATTCCGGGGTGGTAGAAAGCATTTAATCGTTTAGCCTTTAATAGTTTAAGCCTGGTATTCCCGGGTGGCATCAGAAAAACTGTCGCCGACCCAAAAACCACTAAACACTTAAACCTTTAAACTACTTCATTTACCTTTGCCGCCAATAAATTATTGCACCTTGGCTTACAAATATAACATTCCGAGGTGCTTTAACCATCAAAGATTATTCCATATATGATGACAAGTGACCAGATCAGGCAGGCTTTTCTCGATTTCTTTCGCTCAAAAGGACACGAAATTGTTCCCTCGGCACCAATAGTAATCAAAAACGATCCAACGCTTTTGTTCACCAACGCTGGTATGAACCAGTTCAAAGAATATTTCCTGGGGAACAAAGTTGCCCCGTGGAAACGAGTAGCCGATACCCAAAAATGTTTACGCGTCAGCGGCAAACACAACGATCTTGAGGAAGTTGGCGTAGATACCTATCATCATACCATGTTCGAAATGCTTGGCAACTGGAGCTTTGGCGATTATTTCAAGAACGAAGCGATTGCCTGGAGTTGGGAGTTGTTGACCGAAGTATATAAAATTCCAAAAGACCGCCTCTACGCTACCGTGTTCGAAGGCGATGCCAATGAAAATCTGCCTCCCTCAAAAATTGCATTGGCTAAATGGAAAACCCTGATGCCCGATGATCATATTGTATTCGGTAACAAGAAAGATAATTTTTGGGAAATGGGCGATACGGGCCCCTGTGGTCCGTGCAGCGAAATACATGTCGACTGCCGACCCGACGAAGAGAGAGCAAAAATACCCGGTCGCGAACTAGTAAATAAAGATCATCCGCAAGTAATCGAAATCTGGAACAACGTATTCATACAATACAATCGCAAAAAAGACGGTAGCCTCGAACCTTTGCCGTCAACCCATGTGGATACCGGGATGGGCTTTGAACGTTTAACAAGAGTATTGCAGGGAAAGAACAGCAATTACGATACAGACATTTTTACGGGCACCATTGCCGCTACCGAAAAGATATGTGGCAAAAAATACACCGGCGGCGACGACAAACAAAGCGTCGCTTTCCGGGTTATTGCCGATCATATCCGGGCCATTGGATTTACCATTGCCGATGGACAATTGCCATCCAATACCGGTGCGGGCTATGTAATCAGGAGAATATTGAGAAGAGCGGTTAGATATTACTACTCTTATCTCGACTACAAACAACCGCTGCTTTTCCAATTAGTGCCGGTACTCGCCAAACAATTTGCGCATGTATTTCCCGAGTTAATTCAACAAGTCGACTTCGTTAGCAAGGTGGTGAAGGAAGAGGAAGAAGCATTCCTGAGAACACTAGACAAAGGACTAAAACGAATCGAGGACATTATTCGTAATTCAAAAGAAGTGATAGCGGGCAAGGAGGCATTTGAGTTGTATGATACCTATGGTTTCCCCATTGACTTAACCCGGCTGATAGCTTCTGAAAACAACCTGAGCGTGGATGAATCGGGCTTTGAAAAAGAAATGCAGCAACAAAAAGATCGCAGCCGCGCCGCTACGGTGCTGGATACTGAAGATTGGGTGATATTAAACGATTCCGCTGCACAACAATTCATCGGTTATACTGCACTCGAAACGCAAACAAAGGTTATAAAGTACCGTAAGGTAAAATCCAAAGGAAAAGAATCTTTCCAACTCGTATTGGAACAAACTCCTTTTTATGCAGAAAGTGGCGGACAGGTGGGCGATACCGGAACCTTGTATTTTGACGGTGAGGAAATATTGGTAACGGATACCAAAAAAGAAAACGACCTGGTAATTCAATTTGCGTCGTCCCTTCCTGTAAATATCACTGCTGTGGTGAATGCAAGGGTGGATAAAAACAGGAGGAGCAAAACAGCGATACATCACTCGGCCACCCATTTACTGCATGCCGCACTTCGAAAAGTTTTAGGCACGCACGTGGCGCAGAAAGGAAGTTTGGTAAATGCCGACTACCTCCGTTTCGATTTCTCGCATTTTGCAAAACTCACCAACGAGGAGATCGAAAAAATTGAATCGTTGGTAAATGAAAAAATAAGAGAGAATATTCCCGTTGTTATCAAAGAGCTTCCCAGGGAAGAAGCGTTGAAAATGGGTGCCATGGCTCTTTTTGGTGAAAAATATGGGGATATGGTACGGGTAGTTGGTATTGACCCTTCTTACTCGATAGAGTTATGCGGGGGAACGCATGTTGGATCCACAGGGGAGCTGGGTTTCTTTAAGATTGTTTCTGAGTCTGCCGTCGCCGCAGGCGTAAGAAGGGTGGAAGCCGTAAGCGGGTTTGCAGCCGAAAAATATCTTCGCGATGAATTGCAGTTATTGCACACAGTTAGGGATCAGTTCAAAAATCCGAAAGACCTTAACAAGTCAATTGAATCAGTACTAAATGAAAACTCAGAGTTAAAAAAGAAACTGGAACACCTGGAAAACAGGATGCTCGTGGGTATACGAAATGAATTGCTGCAGAAAGACGAGATGGTGAACGGTATCACTTTCGTAGGCGATATCGTGGAGGTAAACAATGCAGATGCCTTGAAAAAACTTTGTTTCGATCTAAAGAATAATTTAAACGACTATGTCGCCGTACTGGCAGCGAATATTGGAGGCAAACCATATATTGCCATCGGCATTGCCGATACCGTTGTTGCGGCAAGAAACCTCGATGCCGGTAAAATTATCAAAGAGCATTTGGCGCCCATCATAAAAGGTGGAGGTGGTGGCCAGAAAAACCTGGCAACGGCCGGCGGCCAAGATGCCAGCAACCTGAAACTGGTGGTGGAAAAAGTAAAAAGCCTTTTATGATGTTTAAGAGCAAGGGTATCTCTGCAATTGACCTGAAAAATATGGCAATCCCTATCAGGGTCATTGCATTGGGCAGTTAAGGGTTGATTCCGGGAACCGGTATACACATACAATATCTCAAAAAATTTCTTACCCATACATTTACATTAGTAGCGTACTGGCCCTACGCAGCCGCATTCATATTATGCTTTGCAAGCCGTTAATCAACCCCGGTTCTTAAGGACCCGTTAAAAGTCAGACCGCTTCTCCGAAAATTTTCGTATTTGAAAGAATTCCCTATATTTGATCTACGAAAAAAAACGTAGATCAAAATCAAAAAATTCTTCAGTATGAAAAAATACTTGCTCGCAACCTGCTTGTGTACTGCAGTCCTGGCAGGCGGAACCGCTATTGCACAGGATGCAAAAGATAAGGATAAAGACAAGGACAAAAAGGAAAAGATGGGCGAATACGACGAAATCATAATTCGCAAAAAGGGGGATAAGGACGGAAAACTTACTATCGAAATCAAGGATGGAGAAGTGAAAGTGAATGGCAAGCCCATCGATGAGTACGACGACGAAAACCTCTCGGTAAGAAGGCGTAAAACACCCCGCGTTGCATTGGCAACAGGCCCCTCGAGGTTTCGTAGTAATGCCATTATGGGCCAGGGAGGAAGCTGGAACTTTAGCGGCGATATCGACGATCCCCTGGTAATAAGCGGAACTGCTAACCGGGCATTTCTGGGCGTAACAACGGAAGAAGAAGGTAACGACGGCGGAGCAAAAATTACCAGCATTTCGGAGAACAGCGCAGCAGAAAAAGCAGGCCTGAAAAAAGGTGATATAATAACAAAGGTGGGTGATTACGATGTGGAAAATCCCGAAGATCTTTCCAGGGCTGTTCGTAAGCACAAACCAGAAGAGAAAGTAACCGTCGTTTACAAGAGAGATGGAAAAGAAAACAAGGTAACGGCAACCCTTGGAAAAACGCAAAGCATTACCCGTGCCTTTGGTTATACCACACCGCGTCCATTTGACGCACCGAGGATGGCTCCGTTAGAGCGATTGGACCAGTTTCATTTTGATTGGGACGATTACAATGGGCAATATTATGGACTGATTGGCCGCCCGCGCCTGGGCATAAAAGCGCAGGATACCGAGGAAGGTAAAGGCGTGAAAGTATTGGATGTTGTAAAAGAATCGCTGGCCGAAAAAGCCGGAATCAAAGAGGGCGATATCATTACCGAATTCGACGGCAAAGCAGTTAACAGTGCAGATCAGCTCGCGGAGGCAGCAGCCGATTCGCGCGAGAAGGCCTCGGTTAAAATACAAATCATTCGCGAGGGTAAAAGCCAGACAATTGAAGTAAAAACACCCAAAAAACTCAAGACTGCCAATCTCTGATTTTTGAAGGAGTACCATGAAAAACAATAAAAGGTCGGTCATTTGCCGGCCTTTTCTATTTTTAATTTTCTTCTCCCCTTTTATAGATCCGAATCGCAAAGCCACTTGTTGTATAAACGAAAAGTTACCGGGTACCCAATCAGCCACAAACTTCAAAAAATCAAAGTGCCATCACATCAACAATCTGTACCCACCCGTGTTATCTGTGTTATAAACCACGGGAGCACAAGGAATGCGATGGGTTTTTGTTTACAACCATTCTTTAACTACAGGTAATCCGCGGTCTTCGATTCTTGCGGGCCGATGTGATTTGTTTGTCATAATTCTGGCATTAAATCCCGACAGATTCTGGTATTTTTGTGCGATATAAAACCCATTGAACGCTGCTTTTACCGGAATAATTCAACACAGAATTTCAGCAAATCAATAACCTGTGTCTCTCCGTGTAATCCGTGGCAAAACCAGAGATACCATCCTTGAATGCGCATTAATTACGATGCATACGAAATAGTAGTCGGACTCGAAGTACACGCGCAATTGCTGACAAAAACCAAATTGTTCTGCGGCGACAGCGCAGCTTTTGGAGGAGACCCCAATACTCATATCAGCCCTATAACATTAGCGCATCCGGGTACCCTACCCATGCTAAACAGCAAAGCGGTGGAATATGCAGTCAAAATGGGAATTGTTTGTCACTGCAATATCAGCCCCAACAATTATTTTGCGAGGAAGAATTATTTCTATCCCGATCTGCCTAAAGGTTACCAGGTTTCACAACATACTACTCCAATTTGCGAAGGCGGCTATATCAATATAAAAACCTCCAGTGGCGAAAAAAAAGTACTGCTCAACAGGATTCACCTCGAAGAAGACGCCGGCAAAAGCCTGCACGATGTGGACCCTGAAAATACTTCGGTTGACCTCAACCGGGCTGGCGTTCCGTTGATCGAAATGGTTACCGAGCCCGTAATTCATAGCGGCGAAGAAGCCTACGCCTATCTTACCGAAGTAAGAAAGCTTTTGCGCTATCTCGGGGTTTGCGACGGGAATATGGAAGAAGGAAGCATGCGATGCGACGCCAATATTTCCATTCGTAAAAAGGGGGAAAAAAAGCTGGGTACTAAAGTAGAAGTAAAAAACCTTAACTCGATTCGCAATGTGAAACGTGCGATAGAATACGAAGCGAAACGTTTGATTGAATTGGTAGAAAATGGCGAACAGGTTGTTCAGCAAACAAGAAGTTTCGATGCTTCGAATGGAACCACTTTCGCTCTTCGAATCAAGGAAGAAGCAAATGATTACAGGTATTTTGCTGATCCCGACCTTGTGCCATTTCGGATTAGCAGCGAAATGCTGGCCGAAATAAAATCGCAAATACCCGAATTGCCGGAAGAAAAATCACTTCGCTACACCAAACAATACCAGCTTACTGAATACGACGCAGCAATATTGACAGATGAAAAAGAAACTGCTGCATATTTTGAACAAGTGTTGGCCGAACTTGATCTTTCAGATATAGCCCGGGCAAAGGCTGCTGCCAACTGGATGATGGGCCCGGTAAAATCTTTTCTTAACGAAAACGCCCTGTCCATTGCAGACTTCCCGGTGAAACCGGTTACCATAGCGCAACTGATTTCTTTAATCGAAACAGGAAAACTCAATTTTTCATCTGCCTCTTCCAGGTTATTCAATGCGCTTTTGCAGAAGCCCGGTGCAGATCCTGCATCACTTGCTGAAGAATTGAACCTGGTGCAGGATTCGAACGAAGAGAGTGTGTTGTTATGGGTAGAGGAAGTACTGAATAAAATGCCAGATAAGGTGCAGGAATATAAAAAGGGGAAAAAAGGGCTGATTGGTCTCTTTGTTGGAGAAGTTAAAAAAATCTCCAAAGGCAAAGCCGATCCAAAACTCACCAACGATCTACTGATAAAAAAACTGCAATCATGAATGCATGGAAATATTTAGTTGTTTTATTGTGCCTGGCTTCCTGTAAATCCAGTCAAACCGGCAGCATAGTGGTCAACGGTTCCGTAAAAAACTTCGATAAGCTGGAAGCCATGTACCCGGGCACAGTAAGAAATGGCGCTATAACGGTTCTCTTATACGAAATTCCTTTTGGAGGCGATGGACAGCCCATTCAACTCGATTCAGCGGTTCTTACCGAAAAAAATAACAGCTTTTCACTTAAAGGAGCTGCCGCAACAACGGGAATGTATGATATTCTCATAGATCGCGGAGGGCCCATGATTCCATTCATAAACGACGAACCAGAGCTAACCATCAATATCGACTTTTCGAAGAAAGACAACTATTATTCCATCACAGGATCCAAGGCAAGCAAGCAATTGCAGGATTTTATTCACGACTATAGCCAGCGGAGTATCGCCTTCAACAAGGCATTAACGCAAATTGATAGCCTGAAAAGCCTGAACGCATCCGACAGTCTTTTATTGATTGCTACCAATACCAAAAACAAGGCAATGGACGATCTGAATGCATTTCTGAATAAATTTCTTTCTTCAATCGATCAGCCGATTGTGGCATCGTTTGCATTAGGAAGATCGGCTCAAACCCTGCCAACAGCCGATTTTGAAAATCACATGAACAACCTGGTAGAAAAATTTCCGCAAGAAATGAGCATTCAAGCTTTAAAGAATCAATACAACGTATACAAAGCCCAGGCGGCAGAATTGGAACGCCAGAGAAATTCGGGGAGTTGGATTGGTAAAAAAGTACCCGAACTGGTAATGCCCGATCCTAATGGGAATAGCATATCCCTGTCGTCGTTCAAAGGAAAATATGTACTGGTCGATTTTTGGGCAAGCTGGTGCCGCCCCTGCAGGTTGGAGAACCCAAATATTGTTGCAGCTTACAATCAATTTAAAAATAAAAACTTCACGATCGTGGGAGTATCGCTCGATAAAACCAAAGAAGACTGGGTGGAAGCGATAAAAGCCGACGGACTAAGTTGGACTCACATGAGTGATCTCGCATTTTGGGGCAGTAAGGCGGTTACTACCTTTGGTTTTGAAGGAATTCCTTATAACGTGTTGATTGATCCGCAGGGCACTGTAATAGCAGAGGGTTTACGGGGCGAGGGGCTTACGAATAAGCTTTCAGAAGTTTTAAAATAAGTAAACTGTAGTTTCAATAACAAACTGCATTTCAGCAAAAAGAAAAGGAGCGTTACGAGTTGTAAACGCTCCTTTTTTATGCCCTAGTTTTTTATACACGGAAACACAAGTGATATTATTCTATTTCTCTTATAGGGGATTTTGCACCAGCGCCTTGTTGGTGTTCAACTCTTCCTGGTGAAATAACCATTGCCAGAGTTTATCTCCAGCGGGAACCTTTAAAGTAATGGATATCGTAGCATTTGTGTTAGGTGCCAGTGTTCTGTCTAAACCTCCATTAATACGCTTTAAATCAAACCAGCGAAAGCCCTCTCCCCACAATTCCACTCTCCGGTGAAACATGATTTCGTCGATCAATGCCTGGCCCGTATTAGTTGACTTAACATAGCTCGCATCACGGTTTTTCACCAGCGTAAACAAAGCATCCTGTGCGGCGGCATCCTGACCCTGGCGGGCCCTGGCTTCTGCTTCGATCAAATACATTTCAGCGGCTCTCATGTAAGGAACATCGCCTATGCTGAGATCGTTACTTGCAGCCAGGAATTTCATGCTTTGATAAGGAATACGTGCTCCGCCCGGCGGAATAGGAACATTAGCACCGGTTAAGTCCCAGCATTTTTTGCGGACATCGGTTGCCGGTATTGCATTCCAAAGCGCAGAGTTAATCGCTTTGGGCTGTGTTCTTGTATTACTTCCGTTAAAGTTACAACCCATCGAGGCAAAGAAAGACCAGAAAAAGGTATTATGATCTGCGATTTGTTTGCTACCCCACATCCATTCCTGGTTCGCTGTATTGTTGAAACCGGAAAGGTATTCTGCATTCGTCATCAGGTTAAATCCCTGGCGTGCGGCAGCCGCATTCGTAGCCGCAACGGCCCAGTTTTGCTGAGTCAAAGCAACACGGGCTTTAATTCCCTGGGCTATATTTTTATTGAAATTCGATTTAGGTGTAGAACCCGATCTTACATATCCATCCAGCAATTGTATAGCATCGTCAAGATCTTTGTTGATTTGCGCATACACTTCAGCCACTGTTGCCCGTGGTTGCCCCTCCAAAGTATTCTTGGTGAGAAGGGGAACTCCCGGGCCCGAATTGGCGCCGCCAGCGTCGTATCGCTCACCCCAGTATTGAACCAGCTCAAAATGACACCACGCACGATATACCAAAGCCTGGCCCTTGATGTAATTCTTCTCCTGCTGCGGACCTTCAGCCCCATCAATTCCGTTAATCAGAATATTTGCATTTGAAATAAGACGGTAGTAAAAACGATATACAAACCTCGAGTTACCTGAGTTAACATCGCGATGGCCGATCCATCTAAGATGGTTACCAAAATCCAGGCGTCCGTTGGGGCGGGTATAGATTACATCTTCGCCCATTAAGTCGCGAATGATACCAATGGCGCCGGCTCCTCCTTCGGGTTGGTTATCGTATTGAGTGTACATGATGCGATGAATACCATTCAACGCAGCCCAGGCATTTTTTGTGCTTTTTACAGCATCGGCTGCCGAAACCGCATTGGTGGGAAAAGTGTCCAGGTAAGTTTTCTTACAAGAACTTACAACCAGCGCCAACCCCAGAACAAACAAAGACAATTTATTTCTAGACATAGTTCAGTTTTTTAAATTTTTACAGATTAAAAGTGATGCCAGCAGTCATGATTCTTGCCGGGGGATATTCACCTCCGGTAATACCTGTAAATGCATTTTGGTTATTCATACCCACACGCCTTGAAAGGAATAACGCATTCTCTACACTAACAAAAAACTGGGCAGCATTGATCTTTGCTTTGGATAACAAGGATTTTGGAAGCTGGTATGTAAAGTTGATGGCCCTGATATTAAGGTAAGATGCATTAATCAACCAACGTGATGAAGTGGCATTGAAATTAGCTGTTTCCGCATTGTCCATCCTTGGAACATTTGTAACGTCACCTTTTTTCTGCCATCTGTTTAAAATGTCTTTATGAACAGCGCTTCCATAAGTACCAGACGACATCAATGTTTGGTAGTTGGCGTCGTATGTTTTACCTCCAATCTGGAATGTAAACAGAGCGCTTAAAGTAAAGTCTTTAAACCGAATCGAAGGTGTGAAGCTTCCATATACGTCGGGTATAACACCGCCGTGGTAATCAAATTTTCCGTTAGCAACAAGTGTTGTAACAGTATCAAAACCTCCTGCCTTGTTTGCTATATATCGTATGCCGGAAGATGCAGTTGTATTTTGCGCCAGGTACAACACAGATCCATCTTCAGGGTCCACCCCATAATAGGAACGCAGCCAGTAATCGAATATCGACGCTCCTTCCTTATACTTCTTGGTTCCTGTAACAAATTCAGGTATTCCATCAGGCATGCGGGTGATTCGGTTAGTCACCGTAGCAAGGTTCACCCCAAGGCTCCAGGTAAAATCTTTTGTGCGGATTATATCGCCGTTCAACTGAAGCTCGAATCCTCTGTTGTACATGGTTGCTGTATTCTTGGTAACCGATATTGCACCGCTCGAAAGTGGTGTAGGTACGGCAAACAGAAGGTCTTTCGACTGGCGGTTATAGTACTCTATAGAACCATTCAATCTATTCTTGAATAAGGCAAACTCGAGGCCGATATCGGATTGCGTATTTACTTCCCAGGTAAGTTCAAGATTCTCGAAAGATGTCTGGCTTTGCACAATTCCCGGCTCGTTTGCATTATTGGCAAAACCGTAAAGACCCTGCCATGCATAAAATCCAATTCCATCGGCAACACCTACAGAGCCATAGGAACCTCTAAGTTTAAGATTGTCGATCCATTTTACTCCGCTCATGAAATTTTCACGATTGATATTCCAGCCACCACCTACCGACCAGAAGGTTCCCCATCTTGCATCGCGCGAAAAACGAGAGTTTCCGTCTCTTCTCAAGCTGGCTGTAAACAAATATCTACCATCATAATCATAGCTGAGGCGGGAAAGATAGCTTTCGATCCGGTAACGGTCTACCGAAGATCCGAGCGAATTGATGGTGGTGAAATTACCGAATTCAACATTGCCCGTGAGCGACTGACCCTGTTTAAATCCGTTCAGGTTTGTAATGTATTGGTCAAAATTTTCATGACCAACCAACACGTCCACATTATGCGAACCAAAACGCTTGGTATACCCCAACAATTGGTTAGCCGTGAAGCCAGTTATATTGTCCACCGCTTTCTGACTCCTGCCGCCCGGGGCTCCGTCTCCAACAAGCGTATTCTCGTACTCATTCGAATTTTGAGTCTGAAAGTCGATGGCAATATTATTAGTGAATTTAAAATTCTTAAGGAAAGTTATTTCGGTAGTGGACCTTCCGCTAATGGCCCATCTTTTATTGGGATATTCATTCAATATCAATTCTGCCGGAGCGTGACGTCCAGAGGTTGTTCCCGGCCGGTTAAGTATTCCATTTTGTATACCGATCGGCTCATTCTGAAAATTACCAAGGTCCCAAATTTTATTGCCGTTTGCGTCCAGCACATATGCTCCCGTGGTCATATTATGGGCATAGTACGGATAAATAGGGCCTATGTTCCTGCTGAATGTAAATGGATTTACGATACCTCCTCCATCAGAGGTTACGTTAAAGTTGGAAAAATTGCCTGCTATGTTCAGGCCGGTCTTAAACCAGTCGAGGGGTCTAACGTTTACATTCATTCGCGCCGAATACCTTTCAAAGTCTGTTTGAATGGTATATCCATCTTCTTTTAAATAACCAACTGAAACAAAGTAATCCGATTTTTCGGAGCCACCACTGAAGTTAACCGAATAATCTTTCCTGCTTCCGCTTCTCATGAATTCTTTTGTCCAATCCAGGTCGTCGCCATAAATAAGGTTAGCACCCGCGTTGAGCTTTCCATCTGTACCTACTATTGCGTTTCTTGCTACATTGAAAGGATTGTATGCAAGCAAATCGGCAATTCCGGACCTGTTAGTCAATCCCGACGCAACACGATTAGCCGAATCCATCGAAATGGCTCCCGTTGTGCGGTACACAAGGGAGTTTCTATATGCTTCCCACATCAGGGGATAGTAATCAAAAGCATTTACTCTCTCGTATTCGGGCAAACCTCGTTGCGATACGCCCTGTGATATCTTTACCGAAATATTATTTTTTCCTTTTTTCCCCTTCTTGGTAGTAATCATTACTACTCCATTTCCTGCACGCGACCCATACAAGGCGGCTGCCGACGCATCTTTCAACACGGTTATGCTTTCTACATCGTCGCTGTTAATATTGGAGGTTCCTCCAACATAAGGTACACCATCTACAACGTACAAAGGGTCCTGAGTTGCACTTATTGAGCCGAAACCACGGATACGAATGGCATTGGCGTTGCCAGGCTGCCCGCTACCCGATGTAGTTACCACCCCCGGTAATGCTCCTTCAATAGACCTTACCACATTGCCGATCGGGCGTTTTTCAATTTCAGAAGCCTTTATTGTACCCACAGATCCGGTGTAAGCTTCTTTTTTTACCGTACCATAGGCAACCACTACCACTTCTTCCATTGTGTTTTGCGCAGATTGCAGTTGTACGGCGAATACTGACCGCTCATCCACTGGTTGCTCCACGGTCTTAAATCCGACCGAAGAAAAAACAAGCACCTTGGCGCCGGTGGGAATTTCCAAACGAAAACTCCCATCAACACCAGTAGTCGTTCCTGTGTTTGTACCTTTAACTAATACACTTGCGTTTGACACTGGATCACCCTTTTCATCGGTGACTTTACCACTAATAGTGCGGGATTGCTGAGCCAATATTTGCCCCGATAGCAATAAAATTGCTAGTAACGAGGCCAGCAGATTTCTCATGTACAACAGTTTAGTTTGATTAACGAAAATGGTTCGTATTAGAACCTCAAAATGGACAGCGAATATATTTAAGCAGCTGCACATCCATCTTGATACCAGCCTGCCATTCATCACAAAAAAAAATTAACCCGTTTTGACACGGAAGTCATAAAACATTAAAGTGTATAAAATCTCAATTGGTAGAAATTAGATTTTCAATCGATTAGTATAAAATGCCGATCACCCTATGAGCTGAAAACAGGCTTAATGAGAAATGTTAGAGATGGTTTATATAGTTATGGAAAAATATATTCATCCGTTATAAGATGCTATTCAAATACTTTACAATGCTGTTCGTTGTAAACGGAAAGAACAAATTGAAATAAAAAAGCACATATACGCGTCCTCGATAAAATCCGGCTGCAATAATAAAATCAGTCTGACCCTAAGCAAGCTATTTTAATATAGTTCGCACTAACTATTAAATACGCGGAAATAAAGCGCAGCTTAAGGTTGACTTTTTTTGGTTTACCATTACGTATGTTGTTATCTCTGTAGATCCTCGTACGGAGCAAAAAAAGGAGTTGCCATGACGGCAACTCCTTATATAAGCCTTAAAAATGTACGACATTATGGCAACAGCACCCGATCAATAGTATGCACCACGCCATTCCGGTAAATAAGATCTTTTCCGGTGATAGCAGAGTTTGCCGTATTGCTGGTTCCCTTCACGGCCGTTGCAGAAACCACCGTGATGTTAGTTCCTTGCAAGGTAGGCAGGCTGCCTGCGAAGATATCCGAACCATACAATCTCCTCGGTACCGCATGGTATCGTATGATATTCGAGAGCACAGCCGGGTCGGCGGCATTTATAGTTGCAGTATCTGCAAAACCGGCCGCTGCAAACGCAGCATTCGTTGGCGCAAAAATTGTTAATCGCGGAGAAACACCGTTTAAAGTAGCGGTGAGATTTGCCCTTGCTATCGCAGCAATAAGCAGGCTAAAATTAGGATTGGTGGAAAGTGTGGTAGTAAGATTGCCCGCAGGTGGAGCAAGTACACCATTTATGGTGTGAAGAATTCCATTGTTTGCAAGTATATCTACCTTTTCAATTTTCTTACCATTGAAATACACATCTTTTCCATAGGTAGAAGTAAAGATGGAATCCCTCCCGATAGTGGTGTAAGCCGAATTCGGGCCAGGCAAAAGATCAAGAGAACGAATACGTCCGCTTATTATATGATTGCGCAGAATTCTACGCAAGGCATCTGCCGGTAAGGTATTAATAACGGCCGTGGTAATACCTGCTTCGGTAAAGGCAGCATCGGTTGGAACAATAAAAGTATAGTTGCCCAACGAAGCAAAATCTGCCTCCATACCGGCTTTTTGAATAGCGGCGATGAAGGTATTCAAATTCCCTTGTTGAGAAGCAACCGTAATTATATTGTCTTTTACTCCTGGCGGATATTGCTGATCAGTGGAACGCTTATCGCATCCACTAACAAACAATGCAGCAAGGAAAAATATCAATAACGAATATTTCATTTTTTTCAGCATTTGTGTTTAATAATCTAAGAGCATTTACTGTGTAATGGTCCAGCCAACATATTTGAAGTTCTCGCTGGGCTTCAGGCTTTCGTTTCCTACCAATTCAAAAATTACCTGGACTGTCGTAGGACTTCCGGCCGGAGGAGCACCCGGATTGCGAATCACCCAACGCGCAATGCCAAAGCTGGAGTTAGCAGGAATAGTAACTGTTTTGTCGAGCAAATCAAAATGGGTTCCCTCAATGGCTGTCGTAAATGTGCTGGAAATCTTTACGGTTACTGTTTCAGCACTGGTACGTTGCGGGCCTACCAGGTTAATTCGCATTCTTACCGTATCGGTCGTTGTTCTTGCTGTAGTAACCGGATCCATGGCAGCGCTGGTTGCTCTGCCAAATCCTCTCGGCACCCTGCTCAGCAAAGGAAAAGGAAAGCCTCCAAACTTTGTATGGTAAGCTGCTGCATCAAATTCTATTAATGCATCGGTAAATATGGGTTCGTTCAGCTTGGTGCATCCAGTAAAAATCAAAGCCAGCACAGCAAGCAAACCGAAACTGTTAATAATTTTTTTCATTTTCTTTCAGATTAGAATTAGTAACCAAAATTTTGAACAAGATTAGGGTTGTTATCGGTTTCTCTCACCGGAATACTCGGTAGTATCTTGAAGTCTGTATACGGAAGGGTAGCATAATGCGGAGCCTTTACGATATCGCGACCCAAACGTTTTAGATCAAAGAAACGATGCCCCTCAAAGGCGAACTCCAATCTGCGCTGACGGATGATTTCGTTGAACAAAGCCGATTGCGTGGTCAATCCGTTATCAAAAGTTTGTTGTGTTGTTGCGTAGTTGGTGTAGCGGTTTTGTTTGATGCGTACGAGATCGGCCCTGGCCGCTGTTAAGTCCTGAATTGGCGAAGTTGCCGCAGACAAAGCTTCGGCCCGTATTAAAAACAGGTCCGACACACGAATTACTGGTATGTTATCCAGATTGGGGAATCCGTTTTTCCCAAGAAATTTTGTGCACTCCACACGTGCTGTTCCCCTGCCGGCCGATCCCTGTTCGTAAAGCAGGTTTCTCACATCGTCAGTTCTTGCCGACACGGTGCCGCCGGCAAATGTTGCGGTAATACCCAGCTCGCTAAGCAAAGTGGAACTGGGTACCAAATCACCAAACCCACCCAACAAACCGGTGTTGCCTGGAACCAGCAAAGTAGTGAAAGTTGTTTGAGGCGACTCGTTCACGCCATTATTCTCGGCCTGATTAACAAAACGCACTTCAAAAATCGATTCAGGATTAATGGCAGTTCTCCAACCATTTACGTAGGCACCTGCATTCATCAAACGCGAACCAACAACTGCGATGGCAGAATCGGCCCAGGATTTTGCACGTGTGTAGTCGCGGTTGTATAAGGCCACTCTTGCAAACAAAGATTGAGCCGCTACTTTGGTAGCGAGTTGCGGAAACACGCTCGACGAAAAGCTGTTGGCAAGTTGACTATTTGCTTCAGTAAGATCCTTATAAATGGCGGTGTATACATCTTCCACCTTTGCACGCGCAGGCAGGTTGGCGGCAGCGGCCTCTACGCTGGTGGGTGTAGCTGTCACAAAGGGAACGCCACCCCTATCCTGTCCCAGTACACCCTGCCCTGGCTCGTATCCATATGCTTTAACCAGGTCAAAATAAAAGAGAGCTCTCAAAAATTTCAACTGTCCCTCCCAGTTATTTCTTTCAGCAGTAGTCACCACGGGCAGTACATTCAACTTGGGAACCGCATCAAGTATCAGGTTGATTTCTGCAATAGCAAAATATGCAGAGTTCCAGTGAGCGAAATGCGCGCCGGGGTTGTTATTAGCCTCGGCAACCAAACGACCCGACTTGTTTGTTGCAAAGCCATTGTCGGCGAGTGCTTCGGGAATGGCAACTAAATCACGTCCATACACACGTAGATTTTTCAATCGGGCATAAACTCCAAGGATCGCCGCATTTACGTTGTCGCGCGAGGTGAGGGCATCTTCCAACCGAACCGATTGGCGGGGATCCACCTCCAGGCCTTTTTTACAGGAAACTGCCGATACTAAAAGAGCGAGCAGCAGTCCACCGATATATATTTGTTTTTTCATTGTTGCAATAATTTTTAATTAGAAGCCAATCTGAACGCCGGCGTTCAGGTTTCTCGTTTGAGGAATAATACCAGTAGCCGCTCCAGTGAATTCGGGATCATAGCCAAGCCACTCGGTAAAAGTCCAAAGGTTTTGCCCTTGTACATAGAAACGCATATTCGACATCCTCAACTTGCGCAATACGCTGGAGGGAAAATCATAAGAAAGACGCAAATCCCTCAATCGTATGAAATCGGTTTTTTGGAATAGCCTGCTCGAACCGGTAACATGGTTGGCTCCGGCATTTTCTGCTCCGGCATCAAATGGTCTCGGGTAAGAAGTAACATCCCCCGGATTCAACCAGCGTTTTTCGAATGGGCGGGAGAGGCTGTTGATTGCGCGGTTACCATTCTCCAACATAAAGTTTACCTGGCCATCAGTTGCCAATTGTCCGTATTGATAGGTGAACAATACATCGAGTGTAAATCCTTTATAGCTGATTGTGTTGGTCAATCCACCGAAATGATCTACTTCAGCATCTCCTATATAGCGGCGGTCGCGTAGGGCAGGATTATATGTAATATTACCAAGCGAATCCACCCACATGGGGCGACCCGTTGCTACATTCACTCCCTTGTACATCTGGGTAAATATGCTGTTGATGGATCTACCTACACGCAACGAAGGATCACCAGGCAATACCTGCAATCCATCGTACAGGCTAAGCATATTGTTATAGGCAAACGCATAGTTGAATGTCATGCTCCAACGGAGTCCATCTGGGTTTTTGGGGCGAAGAATGTCCACATTCAATCCCAACTCAACACCCTTTATCTGGCCAACACCTACGTTTTGTGTAAAGCTTCCCACACCGTTTTGCCAGGCCACAGGGCGGGGAAGAAGCATATCCTTGGTTCTTCTGTCGTACAACTCCACCGAACCGGAAATACGGTTGTCGAAGAAACCATAGTCAAGACCAATATTTACTGTCTGGTTTCTTTCCCAACGAATATCGGGATTGCCTAACTGTGTGTAGTTGATACCAGCCGCACCGTTGTACTGGCTACCTGCGCCAAATAAAGAAAGAGGATCAAAATTACCAATCTGGTCGTTACCTGTTTGACCCACCGAACCGCGTAACCGAAGTGTGCTGATCCAGTTAGCCCCTTTCATAAAATTCTCGTTATCGATATTCCAGGTAAGAATTACGCCGGGGAAAATTCCAAATCTAAAGTTGGAGCCAAAGCGAGACGAGCCATCGCGCCGCGTTACCAGCGAAATAGCATAACGGCCATCGTAGCTATAGTTCACCCTACCAAAAAGGCTTGAGCGTTTATATCCTGTCCAAAATTGACCTACTGATTCAGGAGTAGCGGCTGCATTAACCGTGTTGAACTGGAATGAAGGAAAACCGATACCTGCTGCGCTGATTGCTTCCTGCAAATCGCTGCGGTATTCAAATCCAACCAAACCATCTAAGCGATGAACGTCGTTGAAGGTTTTGTTGAAGTTAAGTGTTTGTGTAGTGAGAATATTGGTATTCCAGTTACTTTCTACTGTACCTCTACCTCTTACACCAAAACCATCGTTGGTTCTTGGGTCACGATACAAATTACCTTGCACCAAACGATAATCAAGGCTGAAGAAAGAACGGAAGCTTAACCAGGGAGTAATTTTGTAATCTCCGGTTACAGCACCTACCATCTGGTTGGTACGCTGGTAACCGCTATTATAGTCGTTTACGGCAACGATGTTTTGGTTCAAAACACCCGCCAGGGCTTGTGACGGCGGTAAACCAAAATAGGTGCCGTCTGCATTATAAACCGGGTTAACCGGTAGAATAGTGGAAGCGGAAAAAGCCGGGTTACCAAGGAAGGAACCACCGGTTGCAAACGGAAGTTTCTGCTCAAATGAACTTAGGTTCAGTTTTGCAGTGATCGTCAGCTTGTCACTGGCTTTATGGGTAATGTCGGAGTTAAGTGTATATCGTTTGAAATCTACCTTGTTTACGATGGTACTTTGATAGCTGTAGGAAGCTGCGAGGTAAAAAGTTGTTTTATCGTTACCGCCCGACATAGACATATCGTAGTTCTGCACCCTTCCGCTTTGGAAAGCCAGGTCCTGCCAATCGTAGTTCGGCAAAACGCCAATCAGGGAATCAACCGATTTTTCATTATACCCACCGATCGTGGCAGAGCTGATGCCAGTGGCATTCGAGAGCGTTCCAAGAATAAATTTTTTGGAATCGAGGAAGGTCCAACCGGGTGTATTGCTTACAAAACGATTGAAATCTGCTTCCGATCTTGCCTGGATGTACTCCTGGGTGGTAAGCACATCGAACTTCTTCATCAGTTGCGTTACGCCCGCGTAAGCGTTGAAAGTAAATTTGGTTTTGCCCGACTTACCTTTTTTAGTAGTAATAATTACTACCCCATTCGATGCCTGTGAACCGTAAATAGCGGCGCTGGCGGCATCTTTCAGCACATCGATTGTTTCGATATCGTTCGGGTTCAGGAAAGCAAGAGGGTTATTTTGGGTAAACGAACCGTCCGTACGGTTATTGATCTGCACACCATCTACAATGTACAGCGGTTGGTTACCGGCCAGATAAGAACCTGTTCCCCGAATACGAACATTGATTGCACCTCCGGGAATACCGTTACTCGCCTGCACCAGCACACCTGCCGCGCGGCCTTGTAAAGCGCGATCAATAGAAGCGTTAGGGATATTCGCTATTTCCTTTCCTTTAACGCTGGCAATCGCACCGCCTTCATCCCTTTTCCGGCGCTGCTGATAACCCACCACCACTACCTCTGTGAGGTTTTTATCATCTGCCTTCAGCGAAACTTCCACATTAGTCCTGTTGGAGATGTTAATCTCCTGCTCGGCCAAGCCTACTGCAGAAATCACCAAAATTCTGGAAGAAGGGGGAACAGTGATCGAAAAAGTGCCATCAGCTTTTGAGGTGGTACCAATAGAGGTACCTTTTACGAGTATGGATGCGTTGGGAATAGGTGCTCCATTTGCATCTGTTACCCTACCGGTGATGGTCCGGCTTTGTTGGGCTAGCAATTGCCCACATAGCAAGAGCATAGCCATAAAACAGGCTAAGAATTTTCTCATGTGCGTTAGTTTTGTATATGTAAACAATAACAATGGCTAAAAGTTTAGCCATTTTCTAGGACAGCGAAAATATTATAGCGGCTGCACAAAACAAAAATCTTATAATATGTCAAGAAAACGCACTAGCGCCAGAACACATTGTAAAATATTTTACTTATTAAAAATGCATAATTCATTAAATAATTGTTATCAATAGTTTATGAGTTAATTTCAGTTCGAAACTATCACCAGAGTCACTCACCTACACAATGAGTTATGAATAACATTAAATAAAAAAAATAATTATTAAAACAATGGAATAAGGCTTCGGCAGGTTCGGTTTAATAAATCTGGAATACTGCTAAGCTATAAGACTGAACATTTTTAAACATTTATAATGTCTATTTTGAAAGCTGCGCTTCCATCCACCGGTATAACCCTCCAAAATGGGTTTTCTTTATAATATCGAAATAACTATCACAAATCTGCCATAATCTTATCCAATTATTCCAGAATCATCGAATTATATCAATCGCTTAAACAAATTGAGAGTCTGTAATTTATTGATGTAAAAATTTGCTTCTAAAAACAACTATTCTTCCTGGTTAGAAGCATTGTCTCAAATAGAAACTCGCCGGCACTTTTACTGTTGATATAAAAATTAAAGCCACCTATTGGAGGTGGCTTTGATTTTACATTTATGACTATCCGAACTAGTATCCCGGGTTTTGCTGTCCTTTTAAAGAAGGATTGATATCGATTTCACGTTGTGGAATCGGTAAAATCACTTTTGGATCACCGGGTTTTGAGATACCGGCGGTTGGACCGGCCGAACGAAGAGCTTTTCCTTTTCGCAATAGATCCATGCGCCGATGTCCTTCAAAACAAAGTTCTTTTCTGCGCTCATTAAGGATTGCGTCCACCAATTGCTGTTTGGTAGTAAAAGTTGCTAATGTCCAGGTCGGCAACCCAGCTCTTGTACGAAGGGCATTCATCAAATCAATTGATGTTTGATTGATCCCATCTTTTTCTGCCAAGGCTTCAGCTCTGTTCAGATACATTTCCGTTACGCGAATAATTGGCGCGTTGTCGGTATTATTAACTGCATCAGGGAATTTCAGCGTGAACCTGCGCGATATACCATCCGCTGCCACACCCGTAGCGCTGGCGAGATAACGCTTATCGCTTGGCTCGGCTTGAAACGCAAGGTCAAGATCTGTAGTAAATGGACAATCACCTCTACCGCCGTTTGCGGCCGGACGATAGTATGAAGCCCAGCCGCCGGCGCCGGTTCGCGAATTGTCGGTAGTGGTCATTTGGATACTAAATATATCCTCTGCAGTATTGCCATCGTAAAAATTATAATTTGAGGCCAATACATAAGTTGGTGCTGCCGAAATAACATCGTTTGCATAGGAAGCGGCTTCGGTCCATTCATTTCTATAAAGGTGCAAACGCGACAGAAGAGCCCTGGCGGCGCCTTTTGTTGCTCTTCCTCTTGTATCGGCAGCTGTTGCAAAAGTTGCCGCCAGATCGGGAATTGCTTCTTCCAAATCTTTCTTGATCTGTAGGTGAACTTCGTTCACCGTGTTTCTTGCAGGAAACTCAACTGTACCGGTAAATTCAGAAAGTACCAGGGGAACACCCAGGCTATTTCCTCCGTTAATTTGTACTGGTTGCGCAAATAGGTTCACCAATTGGAAATAAGTAAGCGCCCGCATAAATTTTGCCTCGGCCACCATTTGTTTCTTTTCGGCATCGGTAAAACCAGTCTGTTGAATACCCGGAACACGGGCAATTACAGAGTTTGCCCTAAGAATAACGCGATAGTGATCCTGCCACCAGCCGGCTACCGTTACGTTTGTAGAAATAGTCGTAAACTGAAATATTTCCTGCAACGTGGGGAACGAGCCGACAAACTCAACATTATCGGCCTGGAAATCGCCCATAATCTGGGGTTGTGAACCAAAAACGTTAATCAATTGTGCAGTGCTGTACACACCATTTAAGGCAGCCTGTGCACCGGCTTTGTCTGTAAAAACAACGTTGTCAGCAACCGACTGCTCTGGCAATATATCCAATTCCTTCTCGCAGGAAATCATCACAGTGGCCAAAGCAATTACCATTAAGTTCTTTATATGTTTCATAACTGAGATTATTTTTTGATATTAAAATCCTATGTTAACACCGAACGTAATTGTTCTTGCCTGTGGCAGCGCAAAAAATGATTCGCCCGTAACAAGACCTCCGCCATTAGCCGAAACTTCGGCATCGGGTCCGCGGAAATTACTATCCTGAATTATGAAGAGGTTTTGAGCCAATACATAAAATCTTGCACTGGATATAAATTTGGTTCGATCCAAAACAGTCTTGGGTATACGATAGCCCAACGAAAGTGTTTTCAGGCGGACATAGGAACCATCTTGCAACTGTAAGGTGGAAAGCTGGTTAAAGATCGGTGCCGTAGAACTTGCCAGTGCGGGTGCAAAGGCTTTATCGCCCGCCTTTTGCCAATAGTTGAGTACGTTTCTTGTTTTATTGAATGCGGCTGAACCAAGATTCTCTGTAAATCGCAACCCATCAATTAAAACCTTGTTCCCGTAAGAGAAATTAAAAAATGCTGTCAAATCAAAATCCCCAAAACGAACATTGTTGGTGAAGCCCCCTGTAAATTTAGGAATGGCGCTGCCAACAATCTTGCGATCTGCGGCAACCGGATTGGTGGTAGGTTTATCATCCTTATCTAACCATTCCGCATTACCAGTGGTTGGATTTACCCCTATGTAACGGATCAGGTAAAACTCGTTTCTTGAATGACCCACAATTGCTCTCTGTGCAGTTGAAATTGCAAGGAAATCGCGGCCGGCCTCATCCTTGTTGGTAGGAAGCGAAAGCACTTCGTTTTTCAAGAAACCAATATTGAGCGATGTAGTCCAGTCGAAATTCTTTTTGGAAAAATTAACTGTGTTCAGTTCCAGGTCAATTCCTTTGTTTTGAATTTCCCCGATATTCTGTGTTACACTAGGGAAACCAGTGGTAAATGGAAGGGGTACATTCACCAGGTTGTTAACGGTACGCTTGTCGTACACGTTTACGTTAAGGTTAATGCGCGAAGCAAACATCGAAACCGAAAGACCAATGTCGAGTTGCTTAGTTTCTTCCCACTGCAAAAAGGGATTGGGAATTTGTGTGGGTATTAAGCCGGCTGCTCCGTTGTAATCGGCACCAATACCTCCACCATAAAGGCCCAATGAAGGGAAGTCGCCACCAATTCGATCATTACCCGATGTACCGTAACTCGCCGTAAGTTTCAGGTTATTTATGAATTTTATGTCTTCGAAAAAACGCTCATCAGAAATAACCCAGCCTCCAGACAAGGCCCAGAATACCCCAAATCGTCTGTCTGATCCGAAGCGGGAAGATCCGTCGCGACGAGCAGTTGCTTCAAACAGGTATTTATTCTTAAACCTATAGTTCACACGGCCTAAATAAGACTGCAACGCCCAGGCCGAACGTGAAGCAAACGTAGTAGTAGGGGTTGAACCTGACGCAACATTGGGCAAATTGTCGCTTGCAAAACCGGTGGCAGCTACTTGTATGGCGTCGAAGTCTGAGTTCTCTATGCTATGCCCGGCGAGTGCACCAACGAAATGATCTCCAAATGTGTTCTCATATGTGAGCGTATTTGTGCCCAGCCACTTACGATCTTGCTGTACAGTTCTGCTGGCAGCTCCTCCCGGCGACAAAAGATTCACTGTGCGTGTTCTTTCTTCCGTTTGAACATTGTCGATACCCCAGTCTGTCCTGAATTTCAGGTTGTCGATGATTTTGATTTCAGCAAAAGCGTTGCTGATAATACGGGTCGACAAAAACTCGTTCGTGTTTAGATCTTCAATAGCCAACACATTTTGAATAAAACCCGTGTTTACATAGTTTCCATTGGCATCACGCGGTTGGATATAGGGTAATTGCAATGAAGACGAGGTGAGCGGCGCGAAAGTATTATTCTCCACACCTATTCTATCGCTCTTGGTGTTGGTCAAACTCATGTTAGCGCCTACTTTTACGCGCCGGTTAATATCGTGCTCGAGGTTAAGACGACCGGCAAGTCTTCTAATGTCGTTTCCAATCGTAAATCCAGATTCGGTATAGTAGGTGCCTCCCATGAAAAACTTGGTTCGCTCGTTTCCACCGGATGCCGAAAGGTTGTAAGAGTTTACTTTTCCATTACGCACTACGGCATCCTGCCAGTCAAAATTCCCCGTTGGAAAATTGAGTGCAGGTAATCCTCTCGCCGCGCGATAGTCACCAACAAATTTCCTGAACTCATCGGCGTTCATCATGTCAAGCAGATCAGTCGGTTTCGAAACACCGGTAAAATAATCCAGGTTGACCCTTGTTTTTTGATTATTTGCTCCCCGTTTTGTTTTAATTAGCACAACCCCGTTTGTTCCGCGCGAACCGTAGATAGCTACGGCCGCCGCATCTTTAAGGATTGTCATCGATTCGATATCATTTGGGTTCAGATCAATCAGTGGATTCAAGCCGGTACCACCACCCTGTGCTGTAGATAACACCTGGTCGTTTAAGGGTACCCCATCCACTACATATAGTGGTTGTGTACCTCCAAGCAGCGAGGAGGAGCCGCGTATCTGTACGTTCGGCGCCGCACCTAGCAAACCCGAAGAGTTAACCATATTCACGCCCGCAGCCTGACCCTGCAAAGCCTGCGTGGGACTCACGATTGGCATATTACGAAAGGCGTCGGCTTTGATAACTGAAGTAGTTTGCGTTTTCAGCTTCTGCGTTTGCTGGCCATAACCAACAACGACTACTTCAGACAAAGTCTTGTCATCATTCTTTAATGCAACTTGTATGCTTGAACGATTCTCAATAGAAACTTCCTGGGTAACCAATCCAACAGAGGAAATTACCAAGGTCTTTGCATCTGCACTCACAGAAAGGGAAAAACTGCCATCGGATTTAGTAGTAGTACCGTTACTTGTTCCTTTAACAATGACCGAGGCATTGGGGATAGGAATACCGTTGATATCGGTAATCTTTCCTGTTACAATTCGCTCTTGAGCCATTAGCTGCCCGTTCAGCAATAGAAGGGCAACTGTTAGTTTTAACAGTTTTCTCATGTGCAATAAAATTTTTTGTTAGTAGAAAATTCGCGGTCGAAGATCGACCGACATATGATGACAACAAAAATATTGCACGGGCTGCATCAGATGTTTATGGAAAGAAAAATCGGTCAAAAAAGGACGTTAGTATGACAAATCAAAATTGTTAAAAGCAAACAAATGCGGAATAAAAATAATTAATAAAGAAAAGGCTTTTAAAGTATTAAAATTCTGATTTTAATACTATGGCCTTAAACTTGCTTATTTGTTTTTCCGTACAAATAGCAGTAATAACGCAGGTAAAAAAATCAAATTGGTAAGTGTTGCAAGAACGAGTGTGAGCGACGTTAGCCACCCGAGAGCTTGCGTACCACCGAAACCACTGAAACAAAAAATAACGAAGCCGGCGATCAGCACCAATGAAGTATAGATAATGCTTATACCGGTTTTATGTATAGTATCAATTACAATCTCCTCTTTGTTTTTATGACTTCTCTTCAACTCCTGTTTATAGTTTACAAGAAAACGGATAGTGATGTCGATCGCAATACCCAATGCCACAGAGAAAACAAGTACCGTGGAAGGCTTCAACGGCACTCCTGCCCATCCCATAACACCTGCCGTTACTATTAATGGTATTACATTAGGGATCAGCGAACACATCAATATTTTAAAAGAACGGAATAAATACAACATACAAGCCGCTATGAGCAGGAAGGCCCAAAAAATACTTTCCTTCAATCCATTTATGATAAATGTGCTTCCTTCCAAAAATGTTATGCTGGTACCAGTAAACTCCACCTTATAACGGGCCGTATCAAACAGTATACGGCTACTATCCTCTATTGCCTTTAGCAATTCGGGCAGTCGTTTACTTCCTACATCGGCCATACTAACGCTAATGCGTGCCTGCTGCCTGGCCGTATCCATGAAAGAGCGGATGATTTTTGTAAAATTGTTCTGTTTCGAGGCAGTATCGTCGGCACGGCTGCCGAGGTATTGCGATAGAAATGCATAATCAAATGCGTTGGGGAGCCCATAGTTCGAACTGTCGCCATCGTAATAAGCCTGTTTTGCAAATTTCATTCCTTCTACAATTGATAAAGGCCTGGCCATTTCTGGTTGTGCCTCGATAAATTGAGAAAGAGAATCAATTTTTGCAAATGTCAGAGGGGTATTTCTGCGCAAACCATTTTTTTGCCTGGTATCTATTACAATCTCCAGCGGCATTACTCCTTCAAAATGTTTTTCGAAAAATTTCAGATCGGTATATATCCGGTCGGTTTTGGGTAAATCATCTACAATATACCCTTTCGATTCAAGCCGGGTCATGCCAATAGCCGCGGCAATCAATACCAGAATTGTTACAGTGTAAATTATTTTCTGGTGATGCAAGCTCCATATTTCCAGCCTATCCATTATTGCGAGCAACCATTTGTTCTCAAGATATCGCGTATGTCGTTCTTTCGGGGGCGGTAAAATGGAAAGAACTGCGGGTATAATAATTATAGAGATGAAGAAAAGCGCCATAATATTCAACCCCGCCACCATTCCAAACTCTTTCAAAACCGCGCTCTTGGTTAGTGCAAACACGGCAAAGCCAATGGCCGCGGCAATATTGCAAAAAAGGGTGACAATTCCCATCCGGCCAATCATTTCAACAAGCGCCTCTTTTTTATCCCTGGTATCATTATACGAAGTGTGGTATTTATTGAGAAAGTAAATACAGTTCGGAATGCCGATTACCACTACTAGCGGCGGAATAAGCGCAGTAAGCAGGGTTATCTTATACCCCAGCAGATGAATCGTTCCCACACTCCAAACCACACCAATAATAACAACTCCCAGCGAGAGCAGCATGGCACCGATACTCCTGAAGAAAATCAACAGTATCACAGCCGAAAGCACAACCGACCCAAAAAGAAACCAACGCATCTCGTCTGCAATCTTTGTAGCAAGGTTGGTACGAATGAGAGGCAGGCCACTGAAGCGCATGTCAACTGCATGCTTTCTGCCAAATTCTTCCCCGGCCTGTACAATATTCTTTACTACATCGTTTCTTTTTTTCGAATTGAGAACATCCTTATTGATGCGCACCCCCATCAGGTAAGTGCGGGTTTGCGGATTATAGAGCAACCCGCGATAAAACGGCAGGGAGTGAAAAATTTGCGCGCAGCTATCCAATTCGGCCTGGGCAAGTATGCGTTGCGGAAAAACAGTAACGGCATTCAATTTTTCTTCCAGCGTATCTTTTTTTAAATTGGTTGCCGCAGGAATATTGAGCACGTCTTCTACCGCCGAAACAGATTTCATCTGCTTAACCAGCGCAGCGTAATCGTTAAAAAAATCGGCCTGGAAAAACTTATCGGTTTGTACTCCAATCACCATCAGGTTACCATCTTCTCCGAATTTTTGTCGAAATGCCTGGTAAGCCTGGTATTTTGGATTGTCTGAAGGAATTGCCTTGGTGAATTCATAACTCAATTCCACCTTAGCGGCATGCCAGCCCATAAAAATTGTAGCGGCAATAATAACTAACAATAAAAACCATCGCTTTGCTAAAATAAAACGGCCCAATGTTAGCCACATATCCTGTTGACAGTTGGTAAGCCGCAAAGAAACTTAATTTACACCGCTTGCGGAAGATTAATTTTCCCGGTGTTTTCCCGCTAACTTTGAATCGCATATGCGTCGCATAACAATTATTTTTTTTCTTTTTTCCTGCCTGATTTTCCAGTTGGGCAGGGCCCAGTTGCCCGCTATTGGCAATTGGCGAGAGCATCTGCCCTACGCGGAGGCAATACAGGTTTTAAATGGCAACGAAAAAATCTGGTGTGCAACAAGCTTAAGCCTGTTCTCAATCGACAAAAATGAGAATAGCATTGATCGCCTGAGTAAGGTTAACGGCTTAACCGAAACGGGTGTTAACTGCATGGGCTGGGATAATGCCAGCAATTCTTTGCTGATCGCCTATTCGAATAGCAATCTCGATATCATCACGACATCGGGAATTAACAACATCAATTCTATAAAGAATTCCCCTCTCACCGGCGATAAAACGATATTTGAAATTTTTGTAAGGAATGAGCTTGCTTATTTGTCGACCGCCCTGGGAATAATTGTTATTGATATAAAAAGGGCCGAGGTAAAAGACAGCTATATTATTGGAAGCAATGGGAATAGAATTAAAGTATTCTCCGTGTCGGCCGATAACTCCAGTTTATACGCCGCAACCGAAGAAGGTCTGAAAAAAGCACCCATCGCAGGCAGCAATCTTTCCGACTATCGCAATTGGCAAAACATCAGCGGAAACAATGGTTTATCACCAGGACCGGTGTTACAGGTGGCCGAGATTGAAAACAATGTGGTCGTTAGAAAACAAGATTCGTTATTTATCCAGAATGCCGGTAACTGGAACTTCCTGTACAACGGTGGCTGGCGAATTGAAAACCTGGGTGTTTCAGGAAGCAAGTTATTGATTTGCGAAACTCAGAATTCGATCGGCAGGGTTGTGAGTCTCAATACTTCGGGTGCAGTACTTCAAATCATCCAGGACATAAACTTTACATCGCAGCCTTCTTATGCCATTGAGTTGAACAATGAATACTGGATTGCGGATCGAAAAACAGGATTGTCGAAGTTCGCTAACAATAATTTTCAATCTTATCTTCCCAATTCACCAGGGTCTGTTCCGCTTGGTGATTTGTATGCAACTGGCAATAACCTTTGGACTGCTGCTGGTTCTGTAACATCTACCTGGCAACCGGAATTCAATAAAAAAGGAGTGCATCGTTTACAAAACAATTCCTGGATCAATTACCCCGCATCGGCATTCGATTCGCTACCCGATATAATTTCGCTGGCTGCCGATCCCCGCGATAATTCTCTTTGGGGCGGTTCCTTTGGCGGAGGTTTGCTTTCAATAAACGAGAACGGCATATTCACTGTATATAAACAAAACTCACCGATCCAGGCTGCTGCTGGTTTCCCGGGTTCTTATCGTGTAAGCGGGCTGGCTTTCGATGCTTCGGGCAACCTGTGGTTATCGAATTATGGAGCTACGCAAAATCTTCATGTCAGGAAAACGGATGGAAGCTGGCGTTCTTTCTCCGTACCATTTCCAATCGCGGAAAATGCAGTGGCCTCGATAGTAATAGATGATTTCGATCAAAAGTGGATGCTTGCTCCAAATGGCCAGGGATTGATTTGTTTTAATCACGGTGCTTCGATAGACAACCCGGGCGATGATCGCTGGAAATGGTACCGGTCGGGAACAAGCAACGGCAATTTGCCCGATAACCATGTTTTATGCCTTGCAAAAGACAAGAACAGTTTTATTTGGATCGGCACCCGCCGTGGTATAGGAATCGTTCAATGCCCCCAGGAAGTATTCAGCACGCAGGGATGTGAAGCAATTCTGCCGATTGTACAGCAGGATAATTTTGCGGGTTATCTTTTCAGAGATGAAGAAGTGCAGTGTATTGCGGTAGACGGGGCAGATCGCAAATGGATAGGAACAAAAAATGGGGTTTGGCTGATAAGTAGCGATGGCGACAAAACTATCTATCGGTTTAACACTGCGAACAGTCCTTTGCCCGACGATGATGTGAGGCGAATTGCCATTGATCCAAATACCGGCGAAACTTTCTTTGCAACTGCAAAAGGTCTTGTATCATTCAGAAGTACCGCTACCGAAGGCGTTGGTACTACAAACGATTTATTGGTATTTCCCAACCCCGTACCTCCCGGCTACACAGGAACCATCGCTATTCGTGGTGTGATTAATAACAGCATCGTAAAAATTACGGAGTTAGGCGGGAGGTTGGTTTATCAAACCCGATCGCTTGGTGGCCAAGCCACCTGGAACGGAAAAAACTACAGGGGCCAAACAGTATCGAGCGGAACCTACCTGGTGTTTATAACCGACGATACCAAAAAGGAAAAGATGGCAACAAAAATTGTTTTCCTAAAAAAATAAGGAAGTGTCAGCTACAGTACATAAAACAAAAGGTATTGTATTGCGTACAGTAAAATACGGCGAAACCAGTATCATAGGAACTGTTTATACCGAGTTATTCGGCATTCAGTCTTATATTGTAAATGGTGTGCGAACAATTTCAAAAAAGGGAAGCAGCAAAGCAAATTACTTTCAACCAGCATCGATACTTGAACTGGAAGTGTATCATAATGAATTGAAAAACCTGCAGCGCATTAAAGAATTCAAATGGCATTTTTTATACCAACACGTGCTGTTTGATGTAATCAAAAACAGCGTAGCTCTTTTTATGATTGAATTGCTGCAGAAAACTATCCGGCAGCCCGAGCCTAACTCGGACCTCTATCATTTTATTGAAGATGCGCTGGTTCATCTCGACGAAGCAGACGCCGCGGTTACGGCAAACTTTCCGGTATTCTTTGCCTCGCATCTAACCAATTTTTTTGGTTTTCGCTTGAGCGATGAATACGACGCACAGCACTCTATACTCGATTTGCAAGAGGGTGCATTTGTGAGCGAGAGGCCGCTCCATCCCTATATACTCGAAGAACCTTACAGCAGTATTGCCTCGCAGTTTCTCAAAGTTCAGCAGCCCCACGAGTTAAAAGAGATACGCATCAATAAGGAAATAAGAAAAATACTGATGAACGCGTATCAATCGTTTTATTCCCTGCAAATCCAGGAATTTGGTACCATGAAAACAGTGGCAGTACTACAAGAAGTGATTTAGTAATTGGCTAATTAGCCAATTGGCCAATTAGCTAATTAAACTAGTCTCTCTATTTTCCCAGCTCCTATTTCATTATTAATCGTTCCTCTTATAGCAACTACCCCTGGCTTTTTGCCTCTTTCAAAACTACCCAACATGCTTTCGATCTCCAGGGCCCGTGCACCGTTAATGGTAGCCCACCGGAGTAATTGTACAAGAGTAATTGAAGGAAATTTTTTTTGAAGGGTTTTTAATTCTTCAAGAATATCCAGTTGATGGTTGGAAGCGAGGCTATCGGTACCTACAACCACCGGGAACCCTGAATTTGCCAGTAGCACCACATCCGGTAGGCCGTTACCAATATAAAGATTGGCGTTGGGGCAAACACAAAAGAATACGTCGGGACCAGAAGAATAGCTACGAAGAAAATGGATATCAGCTTCGGATGTGGTTACGTTGTGCACGAGTATCAGTTTTTGATTTCGCCCGAAATAAGGGAACACCGTTTGCAGGCTGTTTTTTTCACTGGCTTTAAAAAAAGAAATATCAATATTCATTGCCCCGTACATACGTAAAAAATCCCCCTTTCTTTCCAGGAACAATTCTTCCTCCGAAATAGCCTCCTGGTTATGCATGGTGAGTATGTGATTACCGGGAAAGCCGGATATTTTCCTGAACAGGTCGGGAGAAACGGAATAAGGTGCATGAGGTACAATAGAATTGGATTCTATCGGCATTGAATAAAGCTCAGCATATGCGTTAAAAAAATCCTTTGCTCTCTCAAAACGCAGCTCGGCAATAGAGGGAATAAATCCACTCGCTTCTATAAAATTGTGATAGTATATCCGGCCTTTTCGTTTTTGCTGCATTGTGTGAAGATTGTTGCAAATATCCCCCACTGCCACAATACCGTTCAGGAGCATTTCGGTTTCCGCACTCTCTATAGCATTAAGAATAACTTCCTCTTCAAGATGTCGTTGCTGCACCACCGCCAATACAAAATCAGTCATTCCGGTTTTCTCGGGAATCATACCCTTCATATGACTCAATTCCAGGTGGCAATGGCAGTTGACAAACCCGGGCGAAAGGGTTGCGTCGATCCATTCAATATCTTCTCCCGCTTCAATAAGCGGCACAATATCTTCGATAACTCCATTAGACTGCGTAATCAACACGTGCTCTTCCCCCAGCATCTGATGACCCGTGAAAAGCTGCCTGGCCCTGAATTTTCGGTAACTCATGTAAGCGTTTAATCTGTTAACTTTGCCGCCGCTAAAAATACGTCAGATTTTAATCTGGCATAGGGGTCAATAAACAAGGTTTCCTGTTTCGGTCCCTGCTTTTCGACTCTTAAAATTAGAACATTGCGATGTTAGACAAGTTAGAAGCCATAAAGGCCCGTTTCGAAGACCTAGGCGTAGCGCTTACCAATCCCGAAATTGTAAGTGATAACAAGAAATTCGGCGCGCTGAGCAAAGAATACCGCAGTCTCGAAAAGATTGTAAAGTGTTACGAGGAATATAAAACTACACTGAACGACCTGGTAGTATATAAAGAAGCCTTGAATGGCGACGACGACGAACTGCGTGAGTTGGCAAAAGAAGAACTACCGCCCCTGGAAGAAAAAAAGGCATCTTTGGAAGCAGAGATACGGAAATTGTTGATACCAAAAGATCCGCAGGATGAGAAAAACGCCATCATCGAAATTCGTGCAGGAACCGGTGGCGATGAGGCGAGTTTATTTGCAGGAGATTTATTGAACATGTACCTGCGCTATTGTGCTTCGAAAGGATGGAAAACGGCAATACTAAGCGAAAACCCCGGAACTGTTGGAGGTTATAAAGAAGTACAACTGGAAGTGGTGGGCGACGACGTTTACGGCACTTTGAAATTCGAGAGCGGTGTACACCGTGTGCAACGAGTGCCAGATACCGAGGCGAGCGGTCGTGTTCATACATCTGCCGCCACAGTAGCGGTAATGCCCGAGGCCGAAGAAGTAGATTTTGAATTAAAGGAAAGCGATGTAAAAATGGAAACATCGCGAAGCGGGGGGGCCGGCGGACAGAACGTAAACAAGGTTGAAACCAAAGTAATGCTCACACACATCCCTACCGGTACAGTAGTAATTTGCCAAACCGAACGCACCCAGTTGGGCAACCGCGAAAAGGCAATGCAAATGCTTAGAACCAAGTTATACGAAGAGCAGGTGCGCAAACAAGAGGAAGAAATTGCCAGGCAAAGAAAAAGCCTCGTTAGTACAGGTGATCGTAGCGCCAAAATACGCACGTATAATTTTCCACAGGGTCGTGTTACAGATCACCGGATCGGGCTTACCGTATACAACCTCAACGATGTAATCAACGGAAATATCCAGGAGTTTATCGATGCGCTCCAGTTTGCCGAGAACGCCGAAAAACTGGCCAAACAAAATTAATAGCCGCAGTAAAACGTGTTTGCTTATTTCCATTATCAGGGTTAACAAACCACGAAATAATTCCACAATCATGCAACCTTCAGGTTTAAAAGCCTAACTTGAGTAGTACTAAAACAACTCTTATGTTAGACAACTTATTAAACCTTGTTAAGGAACACGCCGGATCTGCCATTATAAACAATCCCGCCATACCAAACGAAAGAAACGATGAGGCCATAGAAACAGCTGGCAATTCTATTGCCGGTGGTTTGCAAAACATGCTGGGTGGAGGTGGGTTAAAAGATGTGCTGAAACTTTTCGGAGAACAAGGTGCCGGCGACTTCAACAACAACCCTGTAGTACAAAACCTATCCGGCAACGTAGTACAGGATCTTATGCGAAAGTTTAACCTGGACCAGGGGGCGGCCAGCAATATTGCCGGTGGGCTGGTTCCAAATGTTCTGCAAAATCTGGTAAGTAAAACAAACGACCCTAACGATAATAGCTTTGATATCCAGGGAATCTTCAATAGCCTCAGCGGGGGAAAGACTGCTGGCTTTAATATACAGGGTTTATTGGGAAAGGTAACTGCCGGTGGCCTGGATAAGGATGGTGACGGCGATACTGATTTGCAGGATGTAATGGCAATGTTTAGCGGCGGAAGAGCTAACTCCGGTGGCGGGATTCTTGATACCGTAAAAGGCCTGTTTGGCAGGTAAACTTTAAAAAATCAACCGAACACAAGTCTCGATTTATTTTATAGAATGAAGCCAAGACATTTATACCCGGCGGTTTTGTTAGCCCTATTATTCTTCGGCAGCTTTAGTACCCGCATCGGGTGGCAGGAATACTTCTCATCGGCGGGTAAATACAAAGTGAGTATGCCTGCAGCACCCAAGGAAGATGTAAAGAAGGTTCCGACGGCGGTGGGGGAACTTACCATGTATATGGCCCTTCTCGAAAGCGAGGACGAAAACGACGACAATATGCTCTACATGAGTGCATTCAGCGAATATCCCGCCGATAAAATCAGTTCGGATTTGTCGAAAGAGAGCCTTGAGCGTTTCTTCAAAGGAGCTGCAGAAGGGAGCGCGAAAAACATGAACGGTAAGGTAACCAGTATTACAGTAGAAAACTACAAGGAATATCCGGGCAGGAATATCGTGTCGCAGGTGAATCTCGGGGGAATGGATTTTCTCGCCCTTCAAAGACTGATATTGGTAAAAAACCGTTTTTACATGCTTCAAACCCTTACCAAAAAAGATAAAGAAGACAATTCCAACACCAGGAAATTCTTTGAATCTTTTTCTTTGGAAGAATAAAACAAACAATCGCTACCAGGGGAGCGGCGATCGTTAATCAGATACGATCGCCGTTTTTGTTAATGTATTTCAAAATATCCGCCGGCAGACAGGAAAACAAAACTTTAGGTTGTTACTTTGCGTATAATTATTTGACAGCAGTTCTTTAGAAAAGTTTTTAGCTCTTTAAACCTTCTTTAACGCGAATCTTCATACTAATGGCATTCAATTTGCGTTATTGATGGTACAAGCAGTTCTTACAACACCTAATTATAAAAGCAGTCAATTTTCTCATAAGCAGTTAGTTTTGGTTACAGCCCCCGTTTCTACGGGGGCTTACTTTTTATATTAACTAACTGATTTCCTTACCATAATAACAGATTCCACCGCTTCCCGTAATGAACCAATAGCTGCCAAACGAACAGCGACCCGACCAGATCGGCAACGATATCCCAATTGTCGAAACTCCTGTTGGGAATAAAGTTTACCTGTACAAATTCCATGATGACTCCGATAATAAAGCTTATCAACGTAATGATTATCAACGACAGCTTCCAGCGTTGTGGAGATTTGGTCTTTCCGGAGCTATAAATGCCCCAGCAAAGCACAAATCCGCCAAATAATACGAAATGAGCCAATTTGTCGATATGCTTGATGCCAAAAAGCCCCAAACCGGGAATTGCCTTACCCGGTATGCATAATAGCGCGATGGTAAAAACGGACCAGATAGTAGGAAAAAGGCGGGAAGAATTTAATCTCCTGATAAAAGAAAACAATTGCTGCATAAACAGCCGGAAGATAGACAAAAACCCAACTGGCCAGATTATCTTATCAGGAAACTTTTCCCAATACGTACATCTGATCCAGGGTTGGCGCTGGGCTACCCCCTCTTTTTTCGAGGGTAACGGCAAAAGCCTGTGCGCGGGGAATATTTTTCATTCTAAGAACTGCCACTCCCTTTACAGGATCGAATACACCGGCATCTACCGGCACACCATCCACGATAGCCCATAACTGGTATTGTTTATCGGAAGGAGTAGAAGGCATATTATTTACGTGTAGAAAAACGTCTTTGGTTCGGGTATCCCAATAAACTGTAGCAATGCTGTTGGGATCGGGGCTGCCCGGCACCTGCGAACCGGCCATGCGAATGATGGCCATGGCAGGATCCGACATGGTTTCAATTGCCTTTCTATATTCATCGAAACTTGCCTGCAGCGCTCGTCTTCCTTCGGCCAGGGAAGTATTTTCTTTAACCAATGCATCGTATTTCGCGCTAAATGACTTGTACTGGCTGAAGAAATAAAAATTCAGTGCCGTACTTGCCAATAACAATACAATTGATGCTGCAGCAGCATAACGCCACCAGCTTTTCATCTTCACAATACGAGTATCGTAAGAGTTTTCTATACTTTGAACAACACCGTTATCGGCCGAACTTAAAGCCGAGATTTTCTCTTTTTCCGTTTTTAATTCTGCCAAAATCCTGCTGCGCAGTTGTGTTGGAGGAGGAACAGCAGCGGAAAGGTTTTGTTGCTCGAGTTGAATTTCGAACGCTTCTCGAGCTTGCCTGAGTTCCGGGTGTGCAGCGCACATACGTTCGAACTCTGCCCGCTCCTGTTCAGAAGCGAGTCCAAGTACGTAGCTTTCTACAATTCCACTCGATATGTATTCCTGTATGTTCACTGCAAAATATTCCTTAATTGTATTAATGCGTTCCTGATTCTGGTTTTTACTGTGCCCAGGGGTATCCCCTCCAATTCCGCGATCTCTTCATGGGTATATCCCTTAAAATATGCCAGATCGATCAATATCCTGTGCTCGGCTTTCAATTTCTCCAGCAACTTCTTTAACCCTAATAAATCGGCGTTGATTTGCGTCGATGCGCCGGCTAGTATTCCATCTACGTTTTCCGGGAACTGCTGGTTTTTCTGGCTGTTCTGAAAGCTTTTCGATCTGAGCATATCAATGGACGCGTTTCTGGCTATATTCAGCATCCAGGTATATAGCCGTCCCTTTGAAGGATCGTAGCTTTCAATTTTACGCCAAATGTTGACAAAAACTTCCTGTAGAACATCGTTCGATGTGTCGGCATTGTTTATTATCTGCAAAATTATGCTGTACAACGCCCCGGAGTAATTATCGTAGAGGTAGGAAAAAGCCCGCTCATCCCTGTTTTTTAACAGAGATACCAGTTCCTGCTCATTGTATGTGATGGTAGTTCCCAAGTGTTTCTCCAAAAGCAAGGCCAAAATAATAAAAAAGAGTGGCGTGAAACCACTCTAACATTTACGATACGTTTTTGTTTTTGGATTTAAGCCCCGACCAAATTCTGATAAGCTTTCGCATCCATCAGGGACTCCACCTCTGCCGGGTTGTTCACGGTCATCTTTACCATCCAGCCTTCACCATAAGGATCGTTGTTTACCAACTCCGGAGATCCGTTTAGCGCAGGGTTTACTTCCTTGATTGTTCCGGCAACAGGCAAAAAGAGATCTGAAACCGTTTTTACCGCTTCCACCGTTCCAAACACGGCTTCCGCTTCAAGAGATTTTCCTACCGTTTCAATTTCAACATAAACAATATCTCCCAGCTCCCGCTGTGCAAAATCGGTAATGCCAATGGTTGCCGTATCGCCTTCCAGTCTTATCCACTCATGATCTTTTGTATAACGCAGGTTTTCAGGAAAATTCATGTTGAAAATTTTAGGGCTGCAAAATAGGAAATTTGATCGTTTCACAAGAAGAGTTTTTAAAACCCTTCTGCAACCAAATAACGAAACCTATGACAAAATTCCAATTCACGATTTACTATCAAACAAAAATATTTGCTATCGCATCCCCAATTCGCCATCAATCCATTCGCCATTACTATCTTCATCACATTATCTCATTGCCTCATTGTCCCATTGCCTCATTGTCCCATTGCCTCATTGTCCCATTGCCTCATTGCCCCATTCTTCCATTGTCACATTCCCTCATCCCCTCCCTCTCTTCACCAGCCTCATTTTTAAAATCCGTACATCCTGCAACGGCCGGTCGCGATCCGCTCCTTTGCTTGTGGGGGTTGCAGATATGCTGTCTACCACGTTCAACCCTTTTACCACTTCCCCAAAAATTGTATAACTCTGATCGAGATGCGGGCTTCCCCCTAACGTTTTGTATACTTCGCGGTGCGCCCATGGAAGTTTTCTTCCCTTTAACCGGAAAGTCTCAACAGAATCGAGGCTTTGATCGGTATGAATCCTGCCTTTGACAATGTAGAATTGGCTACCGCTACTTGCTCTTTGAGGATTTACATCATCGCCCATACGAGCCGCAGCAATCACTCCTTTTTTATGATAAAAGCTGCTCTTGATTTCAGAAGGAATTGTATATCCCGGGCCCCCGTTTCCTAGAGGCTTTCCGGCAGGGGCAGATTTACTATTGGGATCGCCGGCCTGTATCATGAAGTTCTGAATTACCCTATGAAAAAGTATGCTATCGTAGTAATGCTGTTTTACCAGTTTCAGAAAATTGTCGCGATGCAAGGGTGTTGAATCCGATAAACGAACGACTATGGTCCCCAAGCTGGTAGTAATCTCCACATCTTTTTTCAGATCGTTTTTCCGAAGTCCATTACCAAGCTTTGGATTACAGGCAACAATGATCGTTACAAAGGATATACATCCGAGCAGCGTTATTTTTTGCATCGATTGCTGATTTTTACCGCGTCCGTTATTAACGTTTACCGCTATTATACAAAAATGATTTCTGTCTTATCCAAATGACAGCTCCACCTAAAACCCGCGGTTTTCGAAGTACAGCAACACATGATCTTTCAGAAAATTTTCCTGTTGTATCATATCCATAACAGGCAAAGGTTTCAGTTGCCGGAAATGTGGCCAACCTTCTTCGTCTACACTCGCTATTTCGTAATAGCCACTTTGTGCCAGCAGCGAACATACTGCTACATGCATCAGGTCCTGTTTCTGTTCTTTCGTAAATTTTTCTTTCGGCTCTCCAAATTCCTGGATACCTATTAAAAATAATATGGTCTCCATATCGGGTTTTTTCCCGAATCTTTCCAGAAGTTTTGCCTCGAGCGCCCACCACCTCGACTGCAGATCGTCTTTTATTTGCATGCTGCAAAGATAGGGTTGGAGTCGGTATCAGCCGATCGTTTGAACGTACCCCTTTGGCAAAAATCTTGCTCAAATGCGTGCTTTATACATGCTTTTTAAGCATCCCTCTTCTTCCTTTACCTTTGCGCAAAATTAATAGCGAATGTTACAGGTGGCTTTTATACGCCAGAATACAGAACTGGTAAAGCAAAGATTGGCCGTCAAAAATTTCAGGCAATTGCAATTGGTAGATGAGCTTATTCAGTGGGACGATAAGCGCAAACAATACCAGTTTGAACTCGACGATCTCCAGGCAAAGATCAATGCGGCAAGCAAAGAAATCGGCCAGCTAATGGCTAAGGGGCAGAAAGAAGAAGCCGAAAAGAAAAAGGCCGATGTGGCCGGCTGGAAGCAACAACAGAACCCTGAAAAACTTAACGAAGCCGAAAAAAATATTGAAGCAATTCTTTACCTGCTTCCCAATCTTCCTTCCGAAAAAGTACCTGCAGGAAAATCGGCCGAAGACAATGTGACAACACGTGAGGGTGGCAAAAAACCTGTTTTACCAACGGATGCCCTACCTCATTGGGACCTGGCAAAAAAATACAATCTCATCGATTTTGAGCTGGGCAATAAAATTACGGGAAGTGGTTTCCCTGTATATATTCATAAGGGAGCAAAATTGCAGCGCGCGCTAATTCAGTATTTCCTCGACTTCAATACCGCTGCCGGCTATACAGAATATTTACCCCCGTTTATGGTAAACGAGGCTTCGGCTTATGGAACGGGTCAATTACCCGACAAAGAGGGCCAGATGTATCATGCAACGGAAGATAATTTTTACCTGATCCCTACAGCCGAAGTTCCCGTTACCAATATTTATCGCGATACCATTTTGAAAGAAGCGGACCTGCCGATAAAAATGACTGCTTACACTCCGTGTTTTCGCCGGGAAGCGGGCAGCTATGGAAAAGATGTTCGGGGATTAAACCGCCTGCACCAGTTCGATAAGGTGGAGATTGTTCAATTGGTTCATCCTGCCAAAAGTTATGATGTATTGGAGGAAATGGTAGCTCACGTTGAAAAACTCCTTCAAACACTGGAACTGCCCTATCGTATTTTAAAGTTATGCGGCGGCGATATGGGGTTTGCGTCAGCACTTACTTACGATTTCGAGGTATTTAGTGCCGCCCAGGAAAAATGGCTCGAGGTAAGTTCGGTAAGTAATTTCGAAAGTTTTCAAACCAACCGCATGAAGGCAAGATTTAAGGATGCCGGGGGCAAAACACAATTGCTGCATTCTCTCAATGGAAGTTCGCTCGCGCTTCCCCGCATTGTGGCCTGTTTATTGGAAAATCACCAAACGAATGATGGCATTGTTATACCACCTGCTATTCAATCTTACTTTGGAAGCAACCTGATATCTTAAGCTCAATTTAACATAACGAGCACAGATATACTAAATCGTTGTTAAAGGAAGCTCGCATACAAGTGATGCTTCCTTTTCTTATTAATATTTGCCGAAACAAAACAAACTTTATGAAAAAAATCTTACTCTCCATCGTATTTATGCTTACTCTAGGCGCCGCAAAATCACAAATCAAGAAAGGAGCCCATTTTACTGGAGGGTCATTGGGAATATCGACTCAAAAAACGAATGCCGATAATAAAAATTATTCCCTAACAATTTCTCCAGCATACGGCCGCGCCATTCAAACCAATCTTATAGTCGGCGGTGAAGCACAGTTTTCAAATTCAGAGTCTGAGGGTGGCGGTGTTATCAACAGGAGTTCCTTATACGGTGTTGGTATTTTCATCCGCAAATACAAGGAACTTGGAAAAGGGTTCTATCTATTTGGACAAGCAAACTTAAGTGGCTCCATCATCAAATCTTCGTATAGCCAGATATTCTCAAATAACTATTCCGATCGCGGGTTTGCAATCGTAACCACTTTTTACCCGGGTGTATCTTATGCAATAAACAATAAACTGCATTTGGAGTGCGGTCTTAATAATATACTATCTATAGGCTATTCAGAAAACAAAAGGCAATACTCCAATTCAAGCGGCCCCTTTAAAACTAAAAACTTCGGTCTGGCATCAAACCTGAGTAATTTTGCTGGTTTAACCGTTGGAGTACGATTTTTATTAAACCGATAAAATAAAATAAGGGCAGAATGAAATCATTCTGCCCTTATAAAAAATATTGCCCGTTACTTATCTAAAACTTGCTCTTGGACCTCCCACAGCATAGGTTGCCTGCATACGCGTTTTTTGACCTGCAGAAAACATATACATACATGCATCGTCGGTATAGTCCATATAATTCATAGTCATTTCAACTGGGGTACCGGCACAGGTACTCAAATGTCCTGCTGCCGGGCAGCCATAATTAGCGGTATTGTGCAAGGGAGTATCATCCACGAAATCATTGCCACATGTTGCATCACCCCAAATATGACGCAGGTTTAACCAATGACCCACTTCGTGCGTTGCAGTTCTGCCCTTGTTAAAAGGAGCAGTTGCTGTGCCTATTCTTCCAAACGCATTGTTATCGCAAACAACGCCGTCGGTAGAAGAAGAACCTCCGGGAAATTGTGCATAACCCAATATTCCACCACCTAAATTACAAACCCAGAGATTGAGCTTGGTAGTGGGGCTGGTTGGATTGATTCCACCACGGTTCGATTTTTTCATAGCGTCGTTGGTGCTCCAGCTTGTTTTGTTTGTTTGCTTGCGAATCACCTGGTCGAGCACAAAGCGGATTTTAGTATCCCCCGATTTTACACTGTTGTAGGTAGATGTAAGATTGTAATCGGCATTCGTTGCGCCGAAATCTTCGTTCAGTACATCAATCTGCGATTGAATCTGTGCGTCCGAAATATTTTCTGCCGTGGTGCGGTACAATACATTTACCACAACGGGTATCAGCATTGTTCCGTCGGTTTGCAAAACATTTGTTTGCGAGCTTTTCTGGATGAAACGATTGGTGAATGCTTCGATTTCGTCCATTCTTTGTTGAAGAGAGGGATCGTCTTTCAACTGTTGCTGCAACACCTCATAGGAAGCGCAGTGACGCGAGGTAGAGGCAATTTCAGGTAACTGATCCGGGTCTGTTTCAACGGCAGGAGCATCGGATTTTTTACAGGCTGCAATAAGCAGGGCACTCATCAAGAATGCACTCAGGATTTTTCTCATGATTTAGTAGTTGTTTTAAGTTAGGAAAGAGCTCATAATTTAGAAATAATCGAAATATGGAGTTTGGGTATATTTAATACTATTATTACAACTGCGATGCAAATTGTTCTCACCGGGCATTTGTACTTACTGGTTTCTCTCTACCAACGGTGAAAAGAATTCGTTCCGGTTGAGCATTAATTGAAGATTGCGGATATGATTTCCGAATTAATCCTGCTCCGAAGAAGAATGGGGATAAGGGGATTCACTTAAATGCATTCTTTTTATTCGGCGGTTCATCACATAAAACCAGGCGGGCGGTACAAGAGAAAGCAACATCATACCCGGGTATCCTGTAGGCATTTGAGGAGCCGATTCGTGATGCCGGAGCAATTGATATTTTCTGCTTGCAAGATAATGATGATCGCTATGCCGGCTCAACTCAAACAACATGAGGCGGCCAATGATATGATTGCTGTTCCAGCTATGCTGCGGCATTGCGCGCTCGTAACGGCCCTCGGCGATCATTTTTCGTGAAAGACCATAGTGTTCGATATAGTTAACCGTTTCCAACAACAAAAAACCAATGGTGGCAGCTATCATGAAATAACCTAAAATTACCCACCCGAAATACCAGCCCACGGCTATTACAAGCGCCAGTTGCAAAAGTTGTAAGCGAATCATTTCATTATAGAAGCTTAATACGGGCTTGTTTTTTTTCCGACATTCCCCGGCAGCAATTTTCCATGCACCGATGTAGGTAAAGAGAATGGTGCGCGGCCAAAACAAGTACAAAGCCTCTCCATATCGTGCGCTGCTGGGATCGTTATGTGTTGCCACATTTTTATGATGCCCCTTGTTATGCTCAATGAAGAAATGGGTATACAGGGAACTTAATAACGAAAGCTTTGCCAACCACTGTTCTGCCCGCTTGTTGCGATGGCCCAACTCGTGTCCCACATTAATACCAAAAGTGCCACACAGCAAACCCATGGTGCCAATACGGCCAATCTTATCTATTACGCCCAGGGAAGAATCTCTCATGGAATTCAGAAAATGTAACAAGGCAAACCACTGCAGCCCCACAATCAGGTAAAGAATGATATCATAGGTGGGATCTGCTTTTGCAATTTCTTCCTCTGCCAACTCGAGATTCGTATTATCAGGCCTCAGGAAAAGTTCCAGCAGAGGTATTACTATCCAGGCATAAATGAGCGGACCGAAAGTAATAAGACCATACCCCGAAAAGGAGAGCATTGCACCAACATATACAATGAGGGGAGAATAATATTTAAAAGCACGAATGCTCATGTGGGAATTAATGATATCATAAATTTAATTATTCTGAAGGGCGAAACGAAAAAAGAGTACAAAGTCGACCATACGCTTTGTTTTTACCGGGAATTTCCCGTTGTTGAAAAATGATTTCCATTTTGTTTTAAACTTTTCGTTCAAGAAACAGTCAGACGCTAAATTTCCCGGGATGGCTTTATCCAATCAACTTAAGAATCAACATCTTTTATGGCGCGCCGGATTTGGACCTATGGTCGAAGACTTTGAACAGGTAGAGAAGGCTTCGCCAGGCTCCTACGTTAATGCCCTGTTTAAGGCATCCGCTAAAACTCCGGCCTATATAGATGTGGCGGACAATTTTGTAAAAGGCCTTGCCATGGGTGTGGATGAAATCGGGAAACAACAGAAAAGACAATTATCTGAAGAAGAGCGAAGAAAATTAAGAGAGCAATCGCGTGAGAACATCAAAAGCCTCAACCTAACCTGGCTTTCACAAATGGTTGGCAGCGGCCAGCAGCTTCGTGAGAAAATGGCGCTTTTCTGGCATGGGCATTTTGCAAGCCGAAACCTGAATATTCTCTACCAGCAACAATTACTCGATATACTACGTCGCCATGCCCTGGGAAATTTCGGGGATCTTTTACTGGAAGTAAGTAAGAGCGCCGCGATGATCAATTTTCTTAATAACAATCAAAACAGGAAAGATCATCCCAACGAAAACTTTGCCCGCGAAGTAATGGAGCTTTTCACGATGGGAAGGGGCAATTATACAGAAAACGATATCAAAGAAGCGGCCCGTGCTTTTACCGGCTGGGGCGCAACGCTGGGGGGAGAATTTGTATTCCGAAAATTTCAGCACGACGCAGGCAGCAAAACCGTATTGGGAAAAACGGGAAGGTTCCAGGGAGAAGACATACTCAATATATTGCTCGAGCAAAAACAGACGGCCGTTTATATCACCCGTAAAATCTACCGGTATTTTGTAAATGAAGATGTTGATGAAACTAAAGTAAATTGGTTAGCAAACCGATTTTACCAGGGCAATTACAATATTGGTAAGCTGATGCAGGATATCTTCGGTAGCGATTGGTTCTATGATCCGCAAAATATCGGTTCCAAAATCAAATCTCCTATTGAACTTATCGTTGGAATGCAGCGTACACTTCCCCTGGAATTCGAAAACCCCGAGGTGCAACTGCTGCTGCAGCGCTTGCTGGGCCAGTTACTCTTCTATCCCCCGAATGTAGCAGGGTGGCCGGGCGGAAAAAACTGGATCGATAGCTCATCGCTCATGCTGAGATTACGCTTACCCCAGTTGCTATATGCTGCAGATGAGTTGACCATCAAACCAAAGGACGACGACGACCAGATGATGGGCATAAAGGACAAGAACCTAAGAAAAATGGGAAAGCTGGGCGGACAGTTAATCGGCGCCAAAATAGATTGGAACCTGTATGTAAAGAGATATGAGTCTGTTCCCCGCGATCAATTATTAAAAACCATTAGCGGGAAACTTTTGCAAACAAAAGCAGGTATATCCGAAAATGTATTGCTGAAACATATCGATGCGAACAGCCGCGAGAATTTTATTAAATCGGCAACCATACAAATCATGAGCATGCCGGAGTACCAGCTATGCTAGGCGAATCAACAATAACAGATAAATTCTTCTCATGCTAATCAAACGCAGAACATTTCTTCAGGCCGGCTCACTCGCAACTGCATCTATAATGCTTCCCAAATTTTTGAAAGCATTCGAAGAGCCCAGGCTGGTTCCGCCCGGTAATAAAGTTTTGGTGGTATTGCAACTAAGCGGCGGTAACGACGGGTTGAACACGGTGATCCCCATCAGGAACGATATTTACTACAAATTACGCCCGAGGCTTGGGATTGCTAAAGACAAAGCGTTGCGCTTAACGGATGACACGGGGCTTCATCCTTCCCTTACCGCATTTAAAGAATTGTTCGAAGACGGTAGCCTGGGCATATTAAACAGTGTTGGATATCCCAATCCCGATCGTTCTCATTTCCGAAGCATGGATATTTGGCACAGCGCCAGCAATAGCAACGAATATGTGTATACCGGGTGGATTGGTCGCTACCTCGATGCGCAATGTGCGGGCTGCGATAAACCCACACAGGCCCTGGAAATCGACGATGTGCTGAGCATGGCATTGAAAGGCGAACAGGTAAAAGGACTTGCTATGAAAGATCCGAAACGATTGTACAATACCGCCAACGAAAAATTCTTTAAGGATATTATTGCCAATCATGCCGACGAGGCCGGCGAACAACCCGTAGATTATCTTTATAAAACTATGGCCGAAACCGTTAGTAGTGCAGACTATATATTTCAGCAAAGCAAGCTCAGGCCATCGAAGGCGCAATATCCTTCCACCGAATTGGGCAAGAGTTTCCAGGTAATTTCCTCACTGATCCAATCCGATATCAACACAAAGGTTTATTATGTTTCGCTGGGAAGTTTCGACACGCACGTGGCACAGGAGTTCCAGCAAAAAAGATTGTTTACCGAAATGAATGATGCCATAAAAGCATTTGTAAGCGACCTGAAACAAAACAATCGATTCAACGATGTGCTTATTACCACATTTTCTGAATTTGGCAGAAGAGTAGCTCAAAACGCAAGCGGAGGAACCGATCACGGCACGGCCAATAATATGTTTTTAATCGGGGGAGCCCTTAAACAAAAAGGAGTGTTGAATGCGATGCCCGATTTATCGAACCTTAGCGAAGGTGATTTGAAACACAGTATCGACTTCAAAGATGTGTACGCAACCATTTTGAAGAACTGGCTAAATGCCGACGATGTAAAAATTCTGAACCGGCAATACAACTACCTGTCGTTTATATAACAAAGAGTTTTTCGTGCTTACCGATGGCCCCGTTCGAAAGGATGGGGCTTTTTGTATCAACCCGGGGAATGATGAAGAGCGCAATTGAATCAATTTGTCTATCCCAGGCTTCTCCACGCAAACTCGCACCGAAGTTTCAGTAAGCATTATTGTTACTAATCGTTTGAAGATGTAGATGAGCATCGGTAGTAGGGATTCGTGAAGACACGAATCCTGGCGGGGCGTCAAATTAAGCCGCCATAGGGTAGTTGACAAAGGTTTATTTTTTTACTCCAGAGAGCATAGGGGAACTAGTCTTATCATTCGTTTGTGTTTTCTTGTGGTAAAAAAATTCTGTAATCATGTTACTCTTAATCCGCGGAAACTATTTTACGAGATATGATTAATGTAAATGCCGGCTTGATTCTACCTTATTAATACAACCGTTCCTTTTTGCGTGTTTAGCTGATCGCTGAAATCTTTACCGCTTACCATCCAAACATAGCTGCCCGCCGGAGCTGGCTTGCCATTCACGGTACCATCCCAACCCGGCTGCATGGTTTTCGATTGATACATTAACTGCCCATAACGATTGAATATCCGGAAGTAATAAATCACTTTCATACCCACCGGAATGAATCGAAACTTATCGTTCCTGCCGTCTCCATTAGGAGTAAATGCGTTGGGCACATATATTGCCGGCCCTTTCAGGGCCTTTAAATAAACGGTATCGGTTGTGGCACAGCCAAGTGGCGTATAGGCCGTAAGCACGTACCGCGTATCGTTTTGAATGATGGCCACCGGGTTTGCAATATCGGGATTGTTTAACCCGGTTGCCGGCGACCAGCGATACAAAACTCCACCTGTTCCGCGTAACTGTATAGGCTCATTGGTTGTTACCACGGTATCGTTACCGGCAAATGCATTCGTGGAATAAATATTCACTGTTCGGTTAATGGTATCTGTTTTGCAACCATTTGCCGATTCGGCCATCAGTTTCACCAGGTATTGGCCGCCCCCGGGATAATTGTATTGAACATTTTGCGTAGCGGCTGTATTACCGTTGCCAAGATCCCAGTACCATCGCGAAACTTGTATAGACGGATCCAGGTTGTTCGCCATAAAATCAACCGGCTCCCTGAAACAGGCATCTTCGGCCTCCATCGTTATTTGCGGTGCTGCATTTACTGCAAAAGTTTTTGAAACGGGCGCCGAAATACAGCCCTCCTTTGTTCTGGTTACAAGCTGCATTTCGTATACACCTGCAGAGGAGAAACTGGTAACATAGCCAGGCCCTTGGGTAACAGTATCATCCCCACCCTGCAAAGTCCATGTCCATTGATGAATGGTTCCGAACTGAACCGTAGAAGAATCGTTGAAAGCCACCAACGCATCCTGGCATACCAGGGGCGGACTCAGTCCAAATTTTCCTATGGGTTCGGAACCCACCACCACCTGCGTTCGGAAAGTATCCGATAAGCAGCCATTGTTGCCCAGTATGTTCATCGTTACGGTATAAATGCCCGGAGCAGGGAACACATGAGGAGGTGGTGTTTTAACCGTATCGCGGGTGCCATCTCCAAAATCCCAATACCATTTTACAATGTTTCCGAAAGAAACAGAACTATCGCGAAATTGAATAGGCGTGGGAAAGCAGGTTACTGTCGCGGCATCTAATGCAGCTATTCCCGGATTGAGAGAAGTACAAAACCGCTGCCGGTTACGAGCGCCCCCGGTAGAACCTGTAAAACCCCAGAATACTTCCGGGTTGCCACCAAAAACGCTGGTCACTAAATCCAACACTACATGTACGCTATCCTTGTTATCGATGATTGCCGATAAACGCTTGGTGGTGGCGTTCCAAACAATCTGTAACACATGCCACTCACAATCTTCGATGTTAACGTTGGAAGCAGTAACTGGCCCGGCAAGATTGTTGGAGGATCTATGATTGAGGTCCCCATCGCGGTGAATGGCTAAATGATCAACAAAAGGATCCTCGTCGCCGGTATTTTGCCAGGTATCAATCGCCACTCCTATCGATGGGCGAATGCCCTGAAAACCCAGTCCACCGCCCACCGACCCTACGCTGGTGCTGATAGGCTGAAGCACAAATACCAATCCGTCGGCACCATCCGTATCCCTGCAACCCAGGTTAACGTTGAATTTATAATCGAATGAATTTACAAGGCTGATCTTGTTAACATTCCAGACCGAGCCTGAACGGAGTAATTCGTCGGGAGTAAGCGTATAGCAATTACAGTTTTCCTGGAAGGCGCTTCCATTAATATGATAAGGGTTTTGTGAGTAGGCTCCGATGCTTACGATACTTAAAACAAGTAGGGACAGTAAAGCCGGGACTCTTTTTACTATGGCTCGCATGATTATACGGAAAACAAAACAAAAAAGCCATCTGTTCAATGAACGGGTCAATCGATCAGACAGCTTATAAAAAATGATATTCTTTGCTACAACAATTACCAGCCTTGCTTGGCGATCCCGGCTTTAATAGCAGCCAAAGCCTTTGCTTCATTCATAAGGGTAGTGAGTTTGTTTCCCTTACCATCGTGTCCCTGTGCCATATAAGCCCCTTTCGCTGTTTTCGTAATCACCGCATCCTGGATCGGTACATTTTTCTCTTTGGTCTTCACATTGTAAGCGGTGAGTGTCAGATCTGCCATATTATTCTTTTTAGGATTAGTAAAGGTTGAAATTAAGGGATTTTGGCTTTCTGCCTGCACAAAATTTGCCCCATGAGAAAAAAAACATTTAAAAATGTTTTTTCATCAATTTGATATTCAGAAGTTTAAAGGAGCCAGACGTTTTTTATACATCGAGTTTTGCGTATTTCGCGTGGCTCTCGATGAATTCGCGGCGCGGGGCCACCTCGTCGCCCATCAGCATGCTGAAAACCCTGTCGGCCTCGGCTGCGCTTTCGATAGTAACCTGTTTAAGTGTACGCGTATCGGGGTTCATGGTTGTTTCCCATAATTGTTCTGCATTCATTTCACCCAAACCTTTGTAACGCTGCACCGTTACTGAGTCTTCTTTGCCTGCGCCGAGTTTTTCTACCAATCCCCTGCGTTGCTCTTCGTTCCAGGCATAGGCCTGCTCCTTTCCTTTTTTCACCAGATAGAGGGGTGGTTGTGCAAGATATACATAGCCCTGCTCCACCAACTCCTTCATGTAACGGTAAATGAATGTCAGGATAAGAGTAGCAATATGGCTACCGTCCACGTCGGCATCGGTCATGATGATGAGTTTGTGATAACGGAGCTTTGAGGTGTTGAGTGCCTTGGGATCCTCGGGCGTACCCACGGTAACACCCAGTGCGGTGTACATATTACGGATCTCTTCATTCTCATAAATCTTATGCTCCATTGCTTTCTCCACATTCAATATCTTACCGCGCAGGGGAAGAATGGCCTGGAAACTTCTGTCTCTTCCCTGTTTGGCAGTTCCGCCGGCACTATCGCCCTCCACAAGATATAATTCACAACGCTCGGGATCTCTTTCACTACAATCGGCCAGCTTTCCCGGTAAACCTCCTCCACTCAATACGCTTTTTCGCTGAACCAACTCGCGGGCCTTGCGTGCCGCAGCACGTGCCTGTGCGGCGAGGATTACTTTTTGAATAATATTTTTTGCTTCGCGTGGATTTTCTTCCAGATAAGCATCGAGTACACTGGAAACAGTTCGATCCACCACGCCCATTACTTCGCTGTTACCGAGTTTTGTTTTTGTTTGGCCCTCGAATTGAGGTTCGGGAACTTTTACCGAAATGATAGCGCTTAATCCTTCGCGAAAATCATCTCCTTCAATCTCCACTTTTGCCTTTTCGAAAAGATTTTGTTTTTCCCCGTATTGCTTAAACACACGGGTCAACGCTTTACGAAAACCCGACACATGGGTACCGCCTTCGATGGTATTGATATTATTGACATACGAATAAATATGTTCGTGAAAGCTATCGTTGTAGCTGAGCGCCACCTCTACCATCACGTTGGTTACCTCGTCCTTTCCTTCCACATAAATCACTCTTGGTATAAGCGAATTTCTGCCGCCATTCTTATCGAGCATTTCCACAAACTCAATAATACCCCCTTCGCTGTAAAACGATTTGGTGTAGGTTTTTCCTTCATCGTCTGTTTCGCGAAGATCGTTCAGCGTAATGCGGATGCCTTTGTTCAGGTAGGCCAGCTCGCGCAAGCGGCTTTCCAGCGTTTCTTTTTTGTAAACAGTGGTATTGAATATGGAATGATCCGGCCAGAAATGAACCGTAGTACCGGTAGTATCGCTGCTGCCAATTTCGCGAACAGCATATTGCGGAACACCAATTCGATATTCCTGCTCAAACATCTTGCCTTCGCGGTTTACCACCACATGCAATTTGGTACTAAGTGCGTTTACACAACTCACCCCTACCCCATGCAGACCGCCCGAAACTTTGTAAGATCCTTTATCGAATTTACCGCCTGCATGCAGTACCGTCATTACCACTTCCAGGGCGCTTCTTTTTTCTTTCGGATGCATGCCGGTAGGAATACCGCGCCCATCGTCTGATACGCTTATTGAATTATCCTCGTGAATATTGACTACAATATTTTTACAAAAGCCGGCAAGTGCCTCATCGATGGAGTTATCCACCACTTCGTATACCAGGTGATGCAATCCCTTTTCTCCGATATCGCCGATATACATGGCGGGCCTTTTGCGCACCGCTTCCAAACCTTCTAAAACCTGGATACTTTCTGCACCATAACCGTTGCTGGCCGTGCTTGTTGGTTGAATTGTTTCCTGTGACATATATTCTTCTCCGCGAGCTATTTTTATTGTGTAAGCAATACCGGCAAATCTACACAAAAGCCCTTGTTTGGCCGATTTTAATTGACGTTTTTTAGGGTAATTTTCGGCCTTTTTTTACAGGGAAAAACGCTCATTTTTTCAGTTCTACGCTTATCAAAAACGAAACCACCCTAAGTGCCTGAAAAAATAGCAAACCCGTTATTAAGCGACAGCATTTTTATAGTTTCAGTTTTTTTTCCACAGCAGGCTTGTACTCTAACAACTAAGCATTTCGCGAAAAGAGGCCTTCGTATCTTTACGCATCATTATTATGCCAGAAACAGAATCCCGATTTACTCAAATAGCCTTTTCTTTCGAAGAGAATGCGCCCGCGATAACAGACCAGGTGCCAACAGTGCCGGACGAGAAAACAGTTACGGCACAGGAATTGCCGGTAAATACAGAAATGGAGCCTGTGAATGTTGGACTTCGCATAAAAGCACTGAAAGAAGCTGTTGTGCCAACGGCATCGATGGGCCATGCCTCAACAACAACTGCTTTACATCAGAAAGTCAAATCGACCAGGGGAAGAAAATCGCTAAAGTCTATAGATGCGGAGGCGGATTTAATAAGCATTCCCAACGACGAAGAATTGTTCAAGCGCCAATATTATTCCATCGGAGAAGTAGCCGAAATGTTCAGGGTTAATACTTCATTGATCCGCTTTTGGGCCAACGAATTCGACATACTTCAACCCAGGAAAAACCGGAAAGGCGATCGTCATTTTCGCCCGGTTGATATCAAAAACATCCTGCTGATACACGAGTTATTGCGACGCCGCAAACTAACCATAGAAGGCGCCAAGGATTTCCTGCGGAAAAATAAAAGGGCGCAGGAAAGATTTGAAATGATAGAATCGTTGCGGAAAATCAGGAATTTCTTTCTCGAAATAAAAGCCTCGCTTTAAGCTACAGGTGGGGTAGCGCCTTCTTTGGAAGCAAGCCGCACCTGCATATCGTTCATGAGTTGAATAATTTCCAGGTTTACTTCCTGCCGAACCGAATTAAAATCTGCAACCGGGATCGGCGCGGTAAAAAACTCTACCGGAACGAAAAAAGCGTTCTTATTGATATCGGATAAATATACTGTATAGTTTTCGATACGATCTTTCTTGTTTTCCAGGATAGCTTTTATCCCTTCAATCAGTTGCATGATTTTTTCACGAGGCGTTTCCGATTCAATTTCCAGTTGTACAAAGGCCCTTCGCTGGGTGCGTAAGCTGAGATTGTCCATAATACTATCCACCATTTGCTTGTTGGGCATGGTCACAAATGTTTTTTGATCGGTGCGGATACGCGTGCTGCGCAGGCCGATTTTTTCTACAGTGCCCGTTATGTTCTGCACCTTCACCAGGTCGCCTACGGTAAAAGGTTTATCGAAGAAGATAATAAAAGAAGCGATCAGGTTTTCGAGGCTTTCGCGAAGAGAAAGTGCCACGGCGGCACTGGCGATACTGAGGCCGGTTATAAGTGTGCCGATATTGAAACGAAATCCAAATTTCAGAATCATCAACACGCCATTGATAATGATAATTACCTTAAAGAAGTCTTTGAAGAAAACGATCAGTTGGTTATCGCTATGATCTTCGGTAAGATTTGCCTTCTGCTCGAGTATCAATGCCACAAAATCGATAATGCGCAGCAGAAGCCAGATAAAAGAAATGATGAGAATAACAATGCCGATGGTATCGAGCAACTGGTGAAAGCTCACCTTGTATATGCGGAAATCGGGATTGAATTCGAAAAGCCCGAAATCAACCGGCGTGGTGGGAAATTTCAGTTTCTCCAGCGTAATAATGGTAATCAGTATAACCAGGAAGGTGTTAAGAGGAGCCACCACCAGGTTTATAAAACTTGCCTTATCTACCCCCTTCGCAATTCTTTTCACCAGCCGAAACAGTAATCCTGCTATATAGCGCGACAGGTGTCGTTTAAAAAATACCACCAGCAGTATAACCCCTGCAGCAATGAGATAACTTTTCAATGGGTTATCCAATATCACGAAATCAAAGAATGAATCCATAGCATCTATTGGTTGCTCTTGCGTTGTATTTATTTTCTATAAGAATATACTTCCAGCTTATCGGGCCTAAGCACATACAGGTAATCGGGGGTAATTTTTATTTTCAACGCATCCTGCATATTCTTGCCGATCGGGTACTCCTGCAATCTTAAACCAGTAACATCGTACCGAAACAATTTATTATCGTTTCGGCCAAACACAATATTATTCACTACGGTAAAATCTTTCCAACCGGTATAAGGAACTCTTTTTTTAAACGCTCCATAGTAATCGAAAATATAAATCCCGCGGTTTTCATCGTACAGGTAAAGATTCTTATTCTGGTCGGTGATCACCTGCGGCGAAGGCATCGAATCGAACAGTATCCTGAAATCGGTGAATTGGTCGATAATAGCTCCTGCATCGTTCAGGTGTTTTAACTTCCCTTCCTGCTCGTCGAACACCCAATAGCCATTGTCGTACGCCAGCCCGATTGCCTTCACCTGGTAAAGCCCCAGCCTTCGAAGATCGAGTATATCCCTTCTTCCCAGGAGCCGGTCAAGTACCACTACTGTGCCAAAATCTTTGAAGTAAATCAACACCTTCAAAGGATTGCTTGCATCAATTGAATATACTTTCCCATAACGGCGAACATCGTTAAACACCGCCATCGAATCACCATTGGGTTTTAATTTCTTCAGTTGGCCCGAGGGTGTAAAAAGATAAATGTAATTGAGATTATCAACTGTAAAATCTGAATATTCACCCATTATTACCTGCGAGCGAACGAACAGGGAGTCGGACTGTGCTATTGACAGAAAAGGAAGAGCGGTGAGTAATATGGAAAGAATTTTCTTCATTTCTATTTGAACGTTCGCACCCGGTTTTTATGCGTCCGTCCTCTATTAATAACCGGCCCGGCGGTTTTACCTGCGAACAATTTTTGATTCCAGTTCCCGGTAGCGCGATTGAAGCGTTAGGTTATTGCCATCAAAAACGGCATAGGTATAGTAATTAATCCAGTCGCCTAAATTAATATAACGGTTGCCTTGTCCAAGGTTAAAATCGATGGGCAGGTGCCTGTGGCCGAATATGAGGTAATCGAATTTTTTGCGCTGCAAAATCTCTTTGCAATATTGAATCAGCCACTCTTTATCTTCTCCCAAAAAAACACCATCGTTGCTTCCCGTAACCGCACGGCTGCGCCTGCTGGAATAGTTGGCCAGCCCCACTCCTACCACCGGCGGCAGAATACCAAATAGCCACCGGCAAACCGGATTCCGGAATATTTTTTTGAGCATTTTATAGCCATGATCACCAGGCCCAAGCCCATCGCCATGACCCACCAGGAATTTTTTATTGTTGAACTCAAATTCTTTCGGTTCGAAATACACCGGTATGTTAAGTTCTTTCTGAAAATAATCGGTCATCCACATATCGTGATTGCCAACAAAAAAATGAACGGCGATTCCGGAATCGGTAAGCTGTGCCAGTTTTCCGAGGAGCCGAACATATCCTTTCGGAACTACCTTGCGGTATTCGTACCAAAAATCAAAGATATCGCCCACGATAAATATGATGGCCGCATCTTTACTGATCTCGTCAAGAAAGGAAACGATTTTTTTTTCGCGTTCCAGGCTTTTGGCAGCATCGGGCGCGCCCAAATGAAAATCGGAAAGAAAGTATATTTTTTTATCGGGAGAAATATCCATGGAGATAACTACTGTTGGAAGCTATAGAGCAGCCTGTTTATGCTTTTTGTTTTTGACTTTTTGATTTTGATTTTTACTTTCAACCATCACATCCGCAAATCGAAACCGCAGCTTTCCATCTCAATTATTTTTTTTCTCTTTTATATACTCAAGCACGTCGCCGCTTTCAATTACCGGGTGCCCGCTTACATCACCATTGTACCAATATATCCAGGCCATGCTGTTGAGCCCGTTGCAGAATACATTTGTGATAGAGCGCCTGTACAAAGGAATTTCGCCGATCTCGGGGTTTATTCCTTCGTAATCGTCTATCTGGCCAAAGGCCCACCCAAATTCATCCTTGTTATTGAGTTCGTATAACTCACCAACTATATAAGCATCTTCGTGGGTGGGAACAGCAGCGGGATAGTCTCCCATATCGTATAAGCGTCCTTTCACCGTTGCCGGGCCCACGCATCGAAAATAGTTACTGATATACTGGTAGGCGGGATGATGAAATCCTCTACGCAAGGATCCGTAAACAAATAACTGGTATGATTCGGGTTGCATATGCCATAAAGATACGATATAGCAGGAATGATTGGAGATTAATGAAGTGAAAGGGAGTACGGGTTGATCCCGGCAGCTAAACAGCCTCCACGAGGAAACAATACACTTCTTTTGGTCCGTGCACTCCGGTTACCAGGGTTTTTTCTATATCGGCAGTGCGGCTGGGTCCGCTCGCAAATGTGATAAGCGAGGGCAACCTGTCTTTATACTTCTCTTTTAATTGAACCAACGCATCTCTTATATCGTACACCAACTGGTGGGTGTAGGCGATGCATATATGAACGGGTGCATAAACGCTGGTGGTTCTTCCGCTTTCGTTAGCTGCACTCATAACAATAGTTCCCGTTCTGGCCACGAGGAATTCGCAACCGGTAATAGCTGCATCGCAATTAGCGAGATCGTGATACGACGTATTGTCGAAGAGGTTTTCGCGAACCAGTTCTTTCAGTTGCTTTTCTCGGCAATAAATTTTTGCCCAGTTTTTTTGTGCTGCCAGGTTGTTCAGTTGTGAAGCCAGCTCCTGGCTGTTGAGACAATATGCAAACCTGCCCTGCAATTTGGAGAACTGTTCTGCAAATTCAATCTCCAGTTCCTGTTGAGAGGGTTGATAAAAATTAGTATTGGCCTCCGCCTGCGGAAAAGGCAAAGGCGTTGAACTACTCAACGCCTGCCTTATTCTTTTAAAAATATTTTCCTTGGAAGGAGTGATATTGATAGGCATAGTAAGATTTGTATTGCTTACTCCATACCGGTCAGTTGCGCCATTCCTTTATTGCTGGGCGCCTTCTATACCCGGAACCGGGTTATTCACTGCCGAAGGACCAAGGCCATTATCGCCTGCCTTTGCTTCATCGGCAACATGAATAGATTTTTTATCGCCAAAAGGTCTCTTTCCAATCAATGCTTCCACATCGCTTTGAAAAAGAACTTCACGATCGAGTAAGGCCTCGGCCAGTTTTTCTACCTGTGGTCTTTTTTCGATGAGAAGGCTTTTGGTTTTTTCGTAAGCATCGTCGATGAGCTTGCGTACTTCCTCGTCGATCATACGCGAAGTTTCTTCGGAGTAGGGTTTTGTAAATGAGTTTTCGGCGGCAGGATCGTAAAAACTCACATTACCTACCTTGTCGTTCATGCCATACACGGTAATCATGGAATACGCAATCTTGGTGATCTGCTGCAGATCGTTTTGCGCACCGGTAGATATTTTATGGAAGAAAATATCTTCGGCGGCTCTTCCGCCCAACGTCATACAAATCTGATCCATCAACTGGTCAGTATTGTAGAGATACTGTTCCTTGGGTGTGTATTGGGCGTATCCTAATGCAGCCGTACCACGGGGAACAATCGTAACCTTCAGCAATGGGTATGCATGTTCGAGATACCAACCGCAAATAGCATGTCCTGCTTCGTGGTAAGCAATGATTTTTTTCTCTTCGGGAGAGATGATCTTATTCTTTTTCTCCAATCCTCCAATTACCCTGTCCACCGCATCCTGGAAATCTTCCATATCTACCGCGTCTTTTCCTTTACGCGCAGCGATGAGGGCAGCTTCGTTACAAACATTGGCGATATCGGCGCCGGCAAATCCCGGTGTTTGTTCGGCAAGCTTATGTATATCGAGGGTTTGAGAAATTTTGATAGGTTTCAGATGCACTTTGAAAATGGCTTCACGTCCCTTCAAATCAGGTTTATCGATGGATATCTGCCTATCGAAACGGCCGGGGCGTAAGAGGGCGCTGTCCAATACGTCGGGGCGATTGGTAGCGGCCAGAACAATGATTCCGCTTTCGCCGCTGAATCCATCCATTTCCACCAGCAATTGGTTCAGGGTACTCTCGCGCTCGTCGTTACTCATGATTGCATTCTTTCCACGTGCGCGACCGATGGCGTCGATTTCGTCGATGAAAATGATACAAGGTGCTTTTTCTCTTGCTTGTTTAAAGAGATCGCGTACGCGGCTGGCGCCTACTCCCACAAACATTTCCACGAAATCGCTACCACTCAGGCTGAAGAAAGGCACTTGTGCCTCGCCCGCCATGGCTTTGGCCAAAAGTGTTTTACCCGTTCCGGGGGGACCAATAAGCAATGCTCCTTTGGGAATTTTACCTCCCAGCGAAGTATATTTTTTGGGGCTTTTTAAAAAGTCAACAATCTCCATTACCTCCACTTTTGCTTCGTCGAGCCCGGCTACGTCGGCGAAAGTGATATTCACCTTGGTTCCTTTATCGAAGAGTGTGGCGCGCGATTTACCGATATTGAAAATACCGCCGGGACCCGCACCGCCTCCTGCTCCTCCGCCCATTTTGCGCATAAGCATAATCCATATAAGAACAATTACCAGCAGAGGAACTATAAAGCTGATGAATGGCTGAAACCATTCTCCCTCTTTATCGGGAGTATTGACAATGGGAGTTACTGAGGGATTTTTTTCGAAGAAGGCAGTAAGCTCTTTATCGAATTCTTCGGCTTTTACAATTCGAAATTCGAAATGAGGCCCCTTTGATTCTTTAATTACGTTCCAGCTTTTACCGAGTTTATCCTTATAAAACTGCTTCGATAAACTATCGCGTTTGATATATACCCGTACTACATCCTTGTTGATAACTGTAACGGTTTTTTCAACGTCACCTTTTGCAAGCATTACATTGAAAAACTCCAGTTTATTGGTTTGACTGGATTCGGGGGTAAAACTGCCAAATAACTGGAAGCCCACCAGCACGGCAAAAATGATAGCCCATACCCAATAAATATTGAATTTTGGGGCTTTGCGGGGACTATTGCCATCCTCTTTTTGCCTGAAACGATTGGGATTCCGGTCGTTTTGTCTTTGCTCGTCCTGTGACATATATGCTACTTCTCCTTGTTTTCTTAATAATAAATTATAAAGGTAAAATGTTCAACACTGATTTGTGAAAATGGGTTACAGGTTCTCCGATTCCGCATCGCTCCACATTTCTTCGAGTTTGTAGAACTTACGTGTTTCGGGCTGCATTACATGCACCACTATGTTTACATAATCGATGAGTACCCAATGAGCTGCCTGCATTCCTTCGTGCCGGTAAGGCAATTCACTCAATTGCTTCTTTACATGTTCTTCCACAAAATCTGCAATCGCTTTTACCTGCACACTGCTGCTTGCCTCGCAGATAATGAAGAAATCGGCCACCGCTTCGGGTATCCTCCTCAAGTCGAGCAACACGAGCTGCTCTCCCTTTTTTTCCTGGATGGCATGGATAATGGTCTTGAGTATTTTCGAGTTCTTATTTAACCGGGTAACAGTACTGCGCTTACGGCGTGCAGCTAACTTAGAAAGTTGTTCCAATAATCAAGCTGTTTAAATGATCAATAAGTATTTATAGGTTGGTTGGTGCCGGTTTCGTTGTTCTGCGGTTGCCGACCTGTTCGGCGAACCCGTTCATCTGTTCTGCATTTCCTGCTAAAACGTTCTCGTCAATTATCTATTTTCGCACTGCTCAAAAATAGTACTTTGTTGTCACAAACTCCCGCCTTTCCTCCTATTGGCCAATCATTTAATGTACTGGCCTCGGTAGATAGCACCAACAACTATGCCATGGCACAGGTGCGTGCCGGATTGGCCAGTCATGGAACGGTGTATATGGCATTGGAACAAACGGCCGGAAAGGGCCAGCGGGGAAGGCAATGGATCACCCGGGCGGGTGAGAACATCATGCTAAGCGCGGTGGTCCAGTTCAACCAGCCTCTTGTTGCTAATCCTTTCATACTCTCGGCATCTGTAGCTCTTTCTTGTTACGATTTTTTTAAAACCTATGCCGGCGAAGACTTTACGCGAATCAAATGGCCCAACGATTTGTACTGGCAGGACAGAAAGGCAGGGGGAATACTGATTGAGTCGATAAGCCGGGCGGGGGGCAAGGAGGCAAATGAAGGCGAACAGCCTGCCCATTTATGGGCCGTTGTTGGCATTGGCATCAATATTAACCAGGGGGCTTTCGATCCTCAACTGAAAAACCCGGTATCCCTGAAACAAATAACAGGTAAGGACCGGGATGTCTTTTCGCTGGCGAAAGAGCTTTGTACCAGGCTCGAGGAAAGATACCAGAAAATTTTATCTCAAAGTTCACGGGGTATATTGAAAGAATACAACTCCGTTTTGTACAAAAGGCTGCAGCAGGTACGTGTTAGAAAAGGGAATGCGGTGTTCGAAACAACCATAATCGGCGTAGACGAAGAAGGAAGATTAAATACGTATGATACCAGTGAAAGAAGTTTTTCATCTGGAGAAATTGAATGGTTGATCTAGACTCGCTTTAAAAAATCTTTATCTATTCAATTTATCGCTTGAAAATTTCATTTTCCTTTAGTAGTTTCATTGATCGTTTGGCGCTGAATGCTAAATATTTTTTCCCACCTCTGATATCCACTTAAAAACGGCACTGGTTAAGCGCACAGGTTGCGCATATCAAACCCCCACATATGAAACATGCATTTTATGGCACCTTACTTTTTCTGGTAAGTCGCACATCTTTTACACAAGAAAATGTTGGAATCGGCGAAACCTCACCAGGCGCCAAATTAACTGTGAAATCATCCGATGTTCTTGAAAAATCCCTGCTGGTAAAAACAAGCAACGACGACACCACATTTTATATCCAGGGCAGGAATCATTTCATGAACGGGTATGTTCCCAGTGTATCCACCTTAACTTTAAACAACCGCTATTCTTTACCCTTTGACAATCCCCAGTTATCGATTGTAGCCAGTGGTGAGCGGGTAGGAGCTAACTATTCCGGATCGCTTAGCAGGATCGACTTCTCCAATATTAACAGCAGCAATCGCTTCATCATGGATGCCTACCTCGGTGGGGTCACTGAAAATACCTTTTCATTTTATTATCTGAGAAACAATGTGGGATATCCTATGATGCATTTCCGCGAATCGGGCCGGCTGGGCCTCGGCACATTTGATCCGGCGGGAAGACTTCATATTAATCACCGATCCAATTCAGCCAATCCCACCCTGCTCCTGTTCGATTCTTCCAATATTGTCGGTCCCATCATCGAATTCCGGAATGCCGGGGGCTCAAAAACATGGCAGATAAGAAGCGAACTGTCGCACAGCACAGGCGGCCAGGATTATCTCGACATTGTACTCAACAATAATATTCTGGCCACTTTTGGAAATGCCAACAATTTTGGAATTGGTAACTCTTCTCCCACTGAAAGGCTGGATGTTACGGGTAATATCCGGCTGAGTGGTGAAGTAGTGCGCCCAAGTACTGGTGCCGCCAATCTTGTTCCCATCGCTTATGGAAATATTGGCTCATCCGCAGTCATTAATAGCGGAAGCGGTAATTTCACTGCTTCGAGACTAGGTATTGGCTGGTATGCTATAACCATTACGGGAGAAACCTATCAAACCTTGCTTTACAGCGCCATGATCACTCCCATAGCGGCGGGCTTCCCGGTAATAACTACTACTGGAAGCGATGGCAGCCGACTCTATGTATACACTTTTGCAAGCAACGGCAGCGCCATAGATATAGGCTTCAGTTTTGTAGTTTATAAACAGTAATTGAAATAAATATTCTAGTTAGAAAGGAAGCACCGCGATGCTTCCTTTTTTTATTACTGAAGATTATACGAGCTTATCGCCGCCAGGCATCGGCCTAGTCGTCTTTTGTAACAAAGAAATCTGGTATTCGAAGAATTGATTTGCTTCTTTCCTGCCAGATGCGAATACCGATGAACAAAGAAATAATACCTGAATGTACCCCGGGTAGTACACTGAATCCCTTTTTTCTTACACAAAAGGGGGATTGCCCGGCGAATTGTCCCTTCGTAGTTTTATTTCTTCCAACTAAGCCTGCGGGCAAATTCAATTCCTCCGAATTCCATTGCATCTATTGGGCAACTAAAATTTAGTGTATGAAAAAAAATATTTTTATTCTTACCTCTTTGGTATTTTTTACATTTTTTTCGAAGGCACAAAATGTGGGTATTGGAGAAATCAATCCAACCGCAAGATTAACTGTTAAACCCGCCGGAGGGTTGGCAAGTTCCTTCATCGTAAAAACATTTTCCGATGATACAGCCATGCTCATCCGGGGAAATTATCATTATTTCAACGGGTTTTCAAATATTCCCAGCTCGCTGGTAGTAGATAATAAAAATACTTTGCCGGCTGATGTGCCTCAACTCACTATACTTGCCTCCGGCGAAAGGTCGGGTATTAATTCCAATGGGTCGCAGAATATTTTAGATTTTAAAAACCTCAATACCAGCAATAGGTATACGATAAGGGGATATGCCGGAGCCGAGGAAAATTACTGGTATCTTTCACACGATAAAGACGCCACCTCCAAATACCTCCTGTTCTTTAAGGATAATGGTTTGACGGGCATGGGTACTTTCAATCCGCTGGGTAAATTGCATATCACCCACCGGAACAATTTTGCCAACCCTCTTCTGTTTTTATATGATTCCACTACCAATGGAGGCCCCATCGTACACATGGCAGCCGACGGGGTTCTCCGGAACTGGCAGATACAGGGCAAACTGGACAATGCCGGAATCGATCAATTCAATATCAGCAACAATACCAATGTTCTTACCACGGTGACGAATACGGGCAATTATGGCATAGGAACCGCTATGCCACAATATAGTCTGCATGTGAACAAAAACACCAGTGTGGCGAGTTATGGTTTATTCACGAACAATGTTACGGGTTCGTTGAGCAGCGATGGGTTTTTGGTTGGAGTAAACAGCTCGGGCCAGGCCATCCTCAACAACCAGGAATCAACAAAATTATACCTGGCCACTGCCGGCCTGAACCGTTTAACCATCTCCGAAACGGGGAACGTTGGGATTGGCGTGGATCCGCCCACAGAAAGATTGGATGTAAGCGGTACTGTAAAGGTTTCGGGTGAAGTAAACAGAACTGCCACGGGAACGAGTAACCTGGTGCCCATTGCTTATGGTAATATTTCTTCGGGCGGAGCTATCAACAGCGGTAGCGGCAATATCTCGATAACAAAACTTTCGACGGGTTGGTACCAGGTTACCATCACAGGCGAATCGTACCAGTTCCAGCTTTACACGACTATTGTAACAGCAGCGGGCAATGTGGGGCCCATTTCAACCAACACGAGTAGCGGTGGCGGCAATCTTTATGTTTATACCTACAATGCAGCAGGGGCAGCTGCCGACAGCCAGTTTTGCTTTGTTGTATACAAGCAATAATAAGAACATAAGTAAAAACAAGACTGTAAAATGATTCGCCATTGCTAGGCGGATCATTTTATTTTTCGCGGTAGTTTACCGGGCGGCCCAGCGAAAATACTCTCGAAAGATTGAAACCAAACCTGATTTCTCCCTTCCAGAATTCACCGGTAGTATTCGTGATAAATTCTTTTTCATTCATACCGGTTGCGTTGGAGAAATGTAACTGAAATACATGTCCGCCGGTTTCGATATCAAATCCCACAGAAAGTGGATCGTAAGTTCCTTCCTGTTTTCCTGAAAGTATGGGATGATAGTCCAGCACCAGCGCCACTCTTTTCGATATCTTCATTCTTCCCCCAATGCCCAGCGCCCAGGTATCGTTGCTGTTCTTAACCGAATCGATGAGGTTGCGATGAACAAAAAGAGGCGCGAGTTGAAGACTGAATCTTTCATTGAATTTTCTTCCCAGGATCAGTTGGTGATAGTAACCAAGCCGCGAAGAGAATTTATTATCGCGATCCGGGTAGGCCCATTTCAATGTATTCACAGTCATTCCACTTACCCAGACCAGGGAAACTGGCGAGGAACCTGGACCTGTGGATTGCCTGATGATCCGGTACTTAAAAAATCCGTCCAATTCTTTTTTCAGGGTACTGCGGCCAACGCCAATGGTAAAGTTTTTACCCAAACCGTAATCAAGGCCCATGCGCATGCTGGCTTCATCGAGGCCGAACAGCGTGCTGACTCCATCGTCGAGATAACCAAAACGATGAAGGATGCGCACGTCGAGCACACCCTTACCTATGAATTCAATGGAATGCCCGTTGATTACTCTCGACGATTTAAATGCGGCCGAAACAAATTCTCTTTTGGGTTTTTCATCGCCCAATTGTTTTACAAGATCTACTGTATCGGTCTGGGCTCCCAGTTTTTCGAGGGAAAACAGCAGCAGTGCCGAGGCAACTATAAATAATTTGCTCATAAAGTTATTTTACCGGGTTTTCAGTTGTTGGTTTTTAATTCGGTTAGCGAACAGTTCACCGTTATACGAACTGATTTTGAAATATTGTCTGCAACGGTGGACGGAATACTGATTTTATAATCGGCCAGTAATATGTTGAATACCGAGTTTAATTTAATCTTTCCTGCCTCAATGGTAATAGTGCCGGTGGTTTCAATATCGCGGGCCTCGCCATGAATAAAGAGCCGGCCTTTCACTTTTGCTTCGTAAGTACCGTTCTTACCATAGTTTATCTCAGCATTGTTAGTAATCTGCCCTTTGAATTCGGCTTTGGGAAATTTGTCGCTTTCCACATAGTTTTCGTTGAAATGTTCCTGCATCAGGGCCTTACGAAATTCGAATCCCTTCATCAGCACCACAAATTGTACGAGGCCGATTTTGGTATCCATTACGCAGGTAACGCTCTTGTTAACCGCTTCAATAGTTTCGAGGGGAGCTTTGGAGTAGAAACGAATCTCGCCTCCCTTGGTATAGAATCTTTCCTGTGCCTTTGTTATTTGTATCGCCAGTAAAAAAAATCCGGTCGTTATTATCCATTTTTTCATATCAAGATCCTGTTTTCCGTGATTGTCTTCTTAGTTTTTTTGTTGGATGGAGGGGCTGTCTACTACACAAAAGTTCATTTCTACATCTGCACCAATGCCCAACTCGTCGGGTTTATATCCATTGAAATTTCCTTTTACCAGCAACTGATCTCCTTTTTTAAATAACTCCCATTCTTTGTTATAGCTGGTATCCATCAAACATCTTATTGATGAAAGACTGGCAGTATCGCCCAGCAAAAAAGTAAAATGCCCGGCCTCGGTTCTTTCTATATTTTTCAATGTGCCCGTAACTGCTATAATAATATCCTGGCCGGCGTATTTGACAGTGGCAGCAGCCTCGTTGGATATAAACTCCTGCAGCAAGCTATTTGCATCGGTTCTAAATTTTGCTTCGAGCTTTTTGGAATCGGCGCGCGTACGATTGTATTCGCGGTATCCCCAATACGCGATTACTGCGGCAACCAAAAGCAGTACCCCAATTGTGTATTTGCGCTTCATTGGTATTAATTGTTTGGGGCGCCGCTGCTGACCCAGCAACTGATCAGCCGGATTTCGTTGGCAGTAAGGCTGGATCCCTGTGGCATAGCGCCACTTTCAACCTGTGCCTTGATGGTATTGGCTTTTAGCTGTATCAATGTATAATTCGTGAAGGGACCGCCCTTGTTACCCGAAGATGCATCGTGGCAGCCCGAAATGGCACATCGTGTTTGGATGATGGGAGCAATATGGGTGGAATATCTGGCATTGAGCGTACTGCAGTCGACGGGACTCGGGTACAGAAGCTCTTCTTTATCGTAATAACAACTGCTAAATACAAGAGACAAAGCCAGGATGCTGCTGATTTTTTTTATCATACTTTAAGTAGTTGTAAATATTAATACGGGATCAAGGCCATCTTATTGTTTCTTACGGAAAAACAAGGGGAAAGGTTGCCCAAAAAACCCCGCCCTTGAAAAGGCGGGGACCAAACCCTAAAACTAAAAATAACCCATGAGATCTTGCCGGCTACCGGGTGGGTAACCGGTCTCGTCTTACAACTACGTTATTTTAGTACTAAGAGTTTCTATCCTTTCTCAAAAAAACCCAAAACGAACGCCGCTCTTACTTTTTTACCTTTTTGCCCTCATTCACCATGCCGCGGGCATTTACTTTTAGTTCAAGTGTGTACTTGTCGTTTTCCAGGGAAATAAGATAATTCAGCTCATCCTGCAATACCAGTTCGGTAATGCTGTGCACGTTGTAGTTGCCGTATGCTTCGGTAAGTACTTTTTCAACCGTAATGGGCAATTGGGTAACCATAATATTTCGTGCCGTTGCCAGTATCGTTCCTTCGAAATCTACATAAGCAACGAAACCCTCGTTATTGTAAAGGAAGCGAACGAGGTAGAGGTTATGCTCTTCGAGATTTGTCCAAACGACAAATTTTGCACTGGGAAATTGCCTTTTAAAGGCCTCTTCGACCAGGTAGTGTACTGTGTTTTTCTTTTTGTTGTCGTCTTTGCCTGTTCCTGCCTGTACAGTAGTAAAAAAGGCGCTTGCCAATAACACGGCAGCCATAAACATCTTTTTCATAAAATCATTTTTCATTTTTGTTTTTGCTATTTGTTTTACGATACAAAGATGATTTGAATTGGTACTGAAATCAATCCCCGAAACAAGTACAAACTCTCACCGGAAAAGTGAGCTTTCGAAGAAGGGCTTATTCGAATATTACAGATAACGACGGGGAGCAAGAAGACTACTGCGCGAAAAAGCCCCGTAGAAACGGGGCTCGATAACCAAAACTAACTGTCTATGAGAAAACAAACTTGTAACTACTTTAGTACTTACGCGAAGAGTTAATGGATATGTCGGCATGTGCCCAGGCTTTATCAAAGCGCTTTTTTACTTCTTTTGCTTCATTTTCTTTTCCCTGTCCCACTAAGCTTTGATACAAACCCATCAGCGACCAACCATTTTCCCGGTACATTTTCAAATCTTCCTTATACACGTTTTCTGCCTCTTCAAATTTTTTGGCAAGTAATAATACATGGCCAAGACTTTGACGAACCGAAAAAAACCAATCGGGCGGCTCCTGGTACATCAGCGCGTCTTCTATGGCAATTGCTTTTTTGAAATGTTCTATTGCCTCCTCGTATTTTGATTTGTGCATGGCAATTTCGGCGGTGAGAACGTTTACAGCAATATTCACCAGTTCGGCCGCGCTATTGGTTTCCCAGATGAGCAATGATTTAAGACTTTCCTCGCCAGCAATCTTTTTTAGTGAGGCCAACTCTTGCTCAGCCTCATGCAATTTTCCTTTTGCACCAAAAGCCATTCCTCTTGCATAATGCCACACTGCAAGCGGGTATTTCAAACTCTCGCCGGGAGCTGGTTGCCGGAGAATATCGTCCCACTTCGCCATTTGCACCATTACATAAAATGGAATCATGTAATAGTGTTGTACAGTGGCGTTTTCCAGTATATAACGTTTGTCGGCTTTCCGGCTCACCATCCAGGCCGCATCGATCGCCTTCTTGCTATTGCCTTCAAAAAAAGCACAGGCCGCTAAAAAATGAATGTTATGCGGATAATACATCAATGGATAGACGCCCTCCACTTTACATTGAGCTACATAGGTACTATCGGCATCGGTCGACCATTCATTCACCAATACTCCCTGGTGATAATCGCCGGTTCTTATATAAATATGCGAAGGCATATGCACGAGATGACCGGCTGCAGGTATCAGTTTTTCCAAACGCTTCGCCGATACCAGTCCTTTTTCGGGATGAGGCGCCCCTTCGATGGCATGTATATAACTATGATTTATTCCGGGATGATTGGGAAATTTTGCAAGCGCTTTTTCCAGCACCCCAATCACCTGTGCGGTCCAGGGTTGCGCAGTTCCATCTTTCAGCCAGAAATTCCAGGGATGCTCGTTCATCAATGCATCGGCATACAAGGCCAGTACGTCGGCATCGTCAGGAAATTTTTCATACACTTCTTTCATGGCAGCGGCATATGCTGCAGTATAAGGACTCACATCTTTTACCTCCTGCCTCGGGAATCTTTTTGCCAGCGCGTGAATCAGCGCCTGTTCTTTTGCCGAAGCATTGGGTGCGTATTGGATTGCCTTATCCATTGCAGCATTGATATCTTCAAGTTTGCTGGGATTAAGCGGCGCATTGTAATTGGGCCCTAATACCATTGCCAGGCCCCAATACCCCATGGCCAGTGTGGGATCGAGTTTTAAAGCAGTGGAGAATGACCGGCCCGCTTCTCCATGATTAAATGCATATACCAGCGTGAGGCCCTGGTTGAAATACTGTTGTGCTTTTTTATTTTTTGTGGATACGGTAAAGTGGAGATTGCCCAATCCTTTGAACAGGGGACCGTCGTCGTCTTTAACTTTTGCAGGGTCAAAGGAAGGCGAACAGAAATAAATCTGCGATCTGCCCTTTTCCTTTCCAGGAATATCTGCAGGCCGTTCGGATGATTGCTTCCACGCAATTACTACTCCGGCTATTAACAAGGAACCAAGGAAATAAAACTTCTTCATGACGCGAATTTTACATTGATCTTATCGTTTGCAAAGATGATTTCTTTAGGGCTTCAGGGCAATCGCCTGAAAAGGGTTTGTTTTCACCGGATTCGGGGAGTTTTGCGGGTATGGGATTGAAGAAGAGAATGTTCTGTTTACTATAAAATATAGGCCGAATCTGCCTCGAGGTAGTTAAAGTCAGGCGCCGGAAACGATAGTACAGTTTTCCGGTTGATTTTGTTTTTTGCAGCGAGCGCCATTTCGATCAGTTCTTTGAAAAAGTTAATCATAAAATCCGGTTTTCGTGTAATATTCTTTTACAATTTTATTTTTCGACCGATGTTAGTTGTTTAACGCCTGTATTCGATAATAAAGGGCTGTACTAATCCATTCGGTTTGGGAATTCGAAAGAGTTTCATGGCTATACTTCTTTCGAATAAATTCCCCGCAAAACTGCGAATGAAATTTCGATAGGGAAATAACCAAATAGAGAGAAGGGGATCACCGGAAGAGGTGAAAAATTAAAACGAGATTTACTATGATAGATTGATTAAGTCATTCAATCATTCGCCAAAGGCTTTCGTTGTTGCCAAAGAGAGAGCGGAAGAAATCGTATTCTTTATCTGAAATGGATTTGAATCGGGTAGCTTGCCTGAATTCCGTCCACCCGGCGCAGAATTTTTCAAATACACCCGGCGATCTTTCGTGAACCGCCAGCAACTCTTTCTTTATTCTCCGAACAATTTTTTGAGGCGTTGATTTTTGACATACAATTGGGCCAAGTGGTGTGTTGTTGTATGCGGCAATCACCACCGCTTTTTCATCGAAGCCAAATCTTGCCCTGGCCGTATCCACTTCTGCACAACCACAGCCGCCCAGCATGGCTTTTCCATTGATCACATCCTGTACAACTCCGCGGTGCGTTCCATTATAATAAAGTTGAAAATATTGTTCCGCATTGGCAATACCGCTTTTGTTCAATAACAATCTCGGAACAAGATTGCCGGAAGTAGAAGAAGCAGCCACCAAAGCCAATGAAAGTTTCTGATTCGTTTTGATCAATTGGTCCAGCGTTTGTATCGAAAGGGATTTGTTCGCAATGATGCAACCGCCATAATTCGACACCGCTCCCGAACCCATTTCCAGGTTTACCATCGGAACTACTTTGCCTGGATTTTTCCGCTGCTGCACGAGGTAACCGGAAGTATTCATCATGGCAAAATCAACACTGTCTTTGTTGATTGCTTCGAGCAGTGCTGCAACGGAGGGATAGCTTACTGCCTTTATGCTAAGGCCGGTTTGTTTTGAAAGAAATGCAGCAAGTGGTTTTAAATTTTCCACCCTTGTGTTGGTGGAATAAGTATAGGTTGCCAGCACCCATTCTTTTTTGTTTTGCTGGGCAAAAAGAAACCCGGAAAAAGGAAGCAAAAAGATGGCAAGAACGATCCTTCTCATATCAATACATATAATCCGCAAATTGCGGTTTTTACAGCATCGCCGCCATTAAAATAGTATGGGCCCACAAAAGCAGGGGATGAAACGAAACCTATACAATACGCTGGTTGATTGCCTTGGCCACCACTTCGGTAAGCGAAGCCACGTGCAGCTTTTCGTAAATCTTTTTGACATGGCTTCGTACGGTTTCGTAGCTGATATTCAAATCGGCGCCAATCATTTTATAACTGAGGCCGTTTACGAGGCAGGACAATACTTCCTTTTCGCGACTGGTTAAATGGTAATCGGGTGTTTCCTCGGGCTTGATGACAGAAGAAACCGACTGCATTTTGTTCAATACTTTTCTTGCAATGGAGGGACTCATCGGCGAACCACCGTATTGCAGTTCGTTAATGGATTCAACCAGCTTTGTATTCAGAAAGTTTTTGAGAATATAGCCCGATGCCCCCGCGCAGATGGAATCAAAAACACGGTCATCGTCTTCAAATACCGTTTGCATCAGCACCTGTACCTGCGGAAATTCTTTTTTGATTTTTGAAACCGCTTCAATTCCCGTCATACCCGGCATTTCAATATCCATCAATACCACATCGGGTTTACAGGCGCGCACATCGTCCACGCAATCGAGTACATGAGAAAAAGATCCAACAACTTCAAACTGGGGTTCGGTCGCCAGCAATAAGCCGATGCTTTCTCTTATATTTTTATTGTCGTCGAATATGGCGATCCTTAAACTCATTTTTGGTATTTGAATATAAAGTTCCGACTATTCGAGCCGATTACAATCCCCAAATCAGGGGATAGGAATCAGCAGGTTTACCTTTGTGCCTGCGTCTGCTTCGCTTTCAATGGAAATAGTTCCCTTCATTTCCCTGGTTCGCAACTGCATATTCTGCAAGCCGTTTCCTGCAAGAGTGTTGGCGGTGGTTACCTTACCTGCGTCAAATCCCTTTCCGTCGTCCTCAACTGTTAACTGAAGTTGGTGATGACGGTAATGTATATTCACCCAAATATTTTTACATCCGGCATATTTTACCGCATTGTTCACCGCTTCTTTAAAAATCAGGTAAAAGTTCTTTCGTTTGGTCATTTCCAATACAAGTTGTTTTACAATTGCGTCGTACTGGAAATGAAATTGGATCTGCTGGGCCGACAGCAAAGGTCGGGCAAAGGATTCCATTCGCTGCAGTATCTTTTCCATGTTGTCGTTCCGCGGGTTGATGGCCCATACAATATCGTTCATCTCCGATATCATTTCGCTGGAAGTGCTGCTTATCTTTTCGAGTGTTTCGCGTAGGGCTTCACTTTTTTCCTGCTGCTTATAAATTTTAGCCACCTGGCTATAAACCGAAATACTACTGAGCGTAGAGCCTACATTGTCGTGCAAATCCTGCGCAATCTTGTTTCGGATGGCCTGTCGTTTCAAAAGTTCATTTATCCGGTAACGATAAATTCCATAGGCCATCAAGCCCAGCACAAGAGCGCACATAATATAGAACCACCAGGTTTTCCAGAATGGCGGTTTGATATAGATGATAACCCTGGCCTCTTCATTGCCCCAAATGCCGGGCTTTGCAGTTGCCCGTACTTTGAATACGTATTCGCCTCCATCCAGATTGGTATAATCGGCCTTACCCTGGTCTTCCACCCAATTGGCATCTACGCCTTCGAGCATATGTGCATATTGAACGGGATATCCCGCCTGGTAAAAAGGCGCGGAATATTCCACGCTAAAAAAGTTTTCGTCGTAACGAAGTTTAATTTTTTTATCGAACAGAAGATGGCTGTATGAGTTGTTGAACACTTTGAAATCGGTGAAGTACACCACGGGCTGGGCATTCAATTCCCTGACCGAGTCGGGATGAAAGCGTATAAAATAACCTGAGCCCGATACGTACAGCATGCCATCCCTGTCTTTGAAAATAGCCCCCTTTACACCGCCGGTTTTTTCAAGATCGGGAAGCTGGAAAGTGGTATAAGATTTTCGATAGGGATCGTATTTGTGCAGGTTGCCATTGGCAATCATCCACACATTTCCCCTCAGGTCTGTTTGCAATCCCTCGGCTAAATTATGCGAGGCGCTTATATGCGTAAATTTTTTTGTGACGGTATTGAAGTAATGAAGTCCGCCGCCATAGGTACTCACCCACAAATTTCCCCTGGCATCTTCGGTAATATCGTAAACATGGTTATTGCCCAACGATGCGGGATCGCCGGGAATATTATGGTAATAAACAATTTTACCCGAAGAGTTTTTATTCCATTCCCCGAGGCCTGCCTTAACGGTGGCAATCCAGATGGTTCCGTTGCGCGACTTATAAAACTTTCTTACAAGGTTATCTTTAAGATTGAATCGCTGAATGATATTGCGTGTAGTATCGCGGCGATTTACCCATTGTTTCAATACATAATCGTAATAGGCGATAAAATGTCCATAGGGCGATACCAATAATACCGGGTGATTGTCGATCGTATCTTTGAGCATCGATACTACGCGCGATTCAATAATTCTACCCATCACCACATCCTTCTCCGTATTCGGCAGCATTTGCAACGAGGTATTCTGGTACCTGAACAGGGAAAGATTGGTTCCGAGGTATAATCCATCTTGCTCATCGTGGAAAAGTTTGGTTACTGCCAGCGGCTCGCCCTTATACCGGATAGGCCGGTGTTCAAAACTTCCGTCGGCCAGTTGCCGGTACATTCCATTCGATGTTCCAATTAAAAGATCGCCATCGTCGTTCCACATAAAATCAAAAAGTGTGGCGTTGGCCGCTTCGCGGGGAAGAAATGTTTGGGAGAACTGCTGCATGGCCGGATCGTGTACGCTGAGGCCACGGTTGGTTCCTATCCACACGATGCCCGATTTGTCGATATATATTGAGTTCACCTGGTTATCGGCCAAACTTCCCTCGCGGGTCGCATCGTGCGTATATTGGTAAAACTCCTGTGTAGCGGGATTGAACAGGTGAACACCGTTGTATTGTCCCCCAATCCAGATCCGGTTTTTTTTATCTTCGGCAAAACTTAGAGGGTCATCGCCCGAAAAAGAAAATCTTTGTTTGCTTGCCTTGAAAATTTCTTCCTGCTTTGTTTTTCCATTCACCCTATAAACAACCTTATCCCAGGAGCCGACCCACATATAGCTTTTGCTATCGCAAAAAAGCGCAGCAACTGTCATATGAGGCAGCTTGGCATATACGTCCTGGTAACGGGCATCCTCCACTGTTTGAAGCGTGGAGGGATTAAAGCGCATGAGTCCGCCGCCTTCTCTTCCCACCCAAATCATTCCCGTTGGGTCCATACAAAGCGAAAGAACGGTTCGGGGTCTGCGCCAAATGGGTTCAGAAAATTTTTCATTTTGCTTATTGAACATAAGCAAGCCGTTTCCTCTTGTGGCCAGCCAAAGATTGCCCTGCCTGTCTTCCAGCAAAGCGTTAACAATATTTCCCGGTATGGAATTGGAATCGGCGGCGGAATGCTTAAACTGGCGAAATTGTTTTTGAGGAGCCAGGCGGTAATCGTAGCGGGTGATACCTCCATCGGCGGTTGCAATCCACAACACGCCATTCTTATCTTCGAGCAAATCGGTAATGATATTTCCTGAAATACTGCTGGTATCGGAATTGTGCCGGTACACCTGGAAGCGTTGGCCATCGTAACGATTCAAACCATCGTCGGTGCCTATCCATATAAAACCGCGCTGGTCTTGCAAAATGCAGTTCACTTTGTTGTGCGAAAGACCGTTCCCTGTATTGAGGTTGCGGAAATACAATAGGGGCGGCTGCCCTAAACATTCCAGGACCAGCAGTAAAAATGGTATGAGCAGAAACTTTTTCATGAAAAGCATACAAAGCCGAACATATACAAAGTTCTAAAAAAAATTCCGCCGGGCACTTCTTTAGCGGAAGTGTTGCCGGCGGTTGATTATTCCCCCTAACCTTGAACTGCCTTTCTTAAACTGTAAACTATCTTATTTCTTAACAGGTTCGTCGTACAAAAAATCATCAAATACTATAAGGTCGCGGGTTCCACCATTGCTAACATCGTTTATACCTTCGTTGAGTCGTCCATCGTGTCCTATTCGAATACGGGAAATTTTTTCATTCTTGAAATAAACTCCCAGGAAGGAGAAATTACTTTCGGCAGATTTTGCAGGAATGAAAAACTTACCGAGACTTTTGCTTTCGCTGAAAAATTCCACGAACGTACTATTCTCCACATCTACATCGGCTACAACGAGGCCAAATCCTTTTATAGTTGCTTTTTCGGCCCTTCCCGGAACTTCAAACTCGGCATCCCACAAACTGCTGCTGGTATTGGCAAAAACCTTGTCGCCGCTGAATGCGCTAAATTGGTTGGCCGCACCCGAATTTATTTCAGCAAAACTGGTATTGCTCACCATAAACTGGCCGGTAACAGCAGCGTAGGTTAAACCTCTTTGCCTCGATGCAGGCGCATCGGTGGCCGTAGAGTTGAAGAAATCGTTTGGAAGGGCTTTGTTCACGAATTCCGCCGGCACCCCATCCCAATTGATTTCGCGGCGACCGCCCGTAGCACCGGGTGTAATATTCAATTGTACGCCCAGTATGTTTCGAAACTGGTTAAGTTTATCGTTGATGTTTCCATTGGCCTTTATAACAATTACTTCGTCTTTGTTCGAGTCTTTGCTGCAGGAGTTGAGAAACAACGCGGATGCTATTAGTAAACAGTTCGCCGCAGTTTTCATCATACTGTTTTTCATGTTGACAAGATTTAATGGTTGTGGTAAGCTGACGCGAATGCAAAATTGAACAAGATCCTGCTTTTCTACAATCACCACATCCGCTGTGGTTCATCCCCAAATTCGGGTATAGGAAAAACAAGACAGCCTATGCCTTGGCAGCAAAAGAAAAATCCCCCGAAAATGACGAGGGACTTTCTCTGCACAAGGACCATCCAATACAACTGCCTACCTGTTGTTCATAAAAAACCGTCCGTATTAATTATTTGATTTGGGTTCGTCGTAAAAGAAATCGTCCATTACAACCAGGTCCTTGGTTCCGCCATCGCTCACGTCTTTAACCCCTGGTGCGAGAATAGAATTGCCCGCAGTTATTTTCACCTTTGTTATTTTTTCGTTCGGAAAATATACACCGAGGAAAGAGAAACCACCAGCCGCGGTGCGTGCCGTTGGCCTGAATACACCCAGGCTCTTGCTGCCGCTGAAGAACTCGAGGGAAGTGCTATTGACATCATCTACGTCGGATAATATCAGTCCGAATCCGCGCACAAAAGCATCGGTATTGGTACCGGGAACTTTGAAACTGATTTCGGAAACGTTGTTGCCGAGGTAAGCGAAAGTTCTTTTTTTGCTGAATGCATCGAACTGTGCACCGTAAGTAGGGTCAATTTCGGCAAAATCGGTGCTGTCTACCCGAAAGCTGGTACCGGTATTGATATATACCAGGCCGCGCTTGCGACCATTCGGGCCGGCAGGATCGGTATTGTTGAAGAAATCGAAGGGAAAATTACCGTTATTGGTAAGATTGGCAGGAACACCATCCCAGTTTACTTCTCTTCGCCCGGAAGTTTTATTGGGAGTAGTGTTCAGCGAATCGCCCAATATGGAGCGAAACTGGTTGATAGAACCGATTATCGCAGCGCTGTCGCCCGATGCTTTAACAACATTCGAAACCGGTGCCGGGGGTTGATAATTGTCATCGTCGTCGTACTTATCGCAGGCAACCATCGATGCCGTGAGCGCTAAGAGAATAAATAATTTCAGCTTTTTCATTTTAAATAAGGTTTAATAGTTAATGCTAGTTGATCAATGATTTTGTTGTTGGATGATCAAATTGACCGCACAAAAATGCAATGAATACATGCCTTGTACAATCGCCGGAACTGTTAGATAAACTCCCTTATAGTGGGGATGCTATGCCAGTGCGTGCAACAATAAATGTGAGGTTGATATTTAAACTTCAACAGTAGTAATACCGTGGGGTGTTTCGCTGCTCTGGGATGAATGTGATAATGGTTTTTCACATCCCCGGTTTCGGGCAGATAAAAAAGAGCGGGTATAAAGAACTTTGAAATTCCATCTGCATCAACAAAAAGAAAGTAAAAAATGAACAGAACCAACGACCTGGCGAGGGTATCGCATAGCATTATTCACTACGTAAACGAAATGGCCGAAACCACTGATGCATCATCATCGGAGCAGGTATTGCCGATTATTTATGGTTTACAACAGGTATTTCCGCAATGGGTGGCCATGATTTGTCCATTGCATCATCCTTCGTGGTACTATGTTAGCAACAATTGTGTAAATGTGTTTGGCTACGAGGCCGGCTATATTGTAAAAAAACTGGGACCACAGCATTATTTCGACCAGGTTCATCCCGACGATGTGGAAGATTTGTACAAGGTATTCTCTTTTGTCCGCAGCTTTTTTGAAGAACAGCCTTCCGAAGAACATCACTTGTTTCGAATGGTATTCAACTACCGTTTCCGGCATTCAAAGGGACACTATGTAATGTTGCACGATGAAAAAGTGGTTTGCCGCATAACCGGTAAGCAAAATCTGTATTATTCGCTTTTTCGCGACATAACCAGCGAACTTCCCTACTCTGGCGTTAAGGTGGAAATTTTCAAAACCGGTAACGAACTGCAGCGGGTAAATTCTTACCAACCCTCGCGCGAGCAAAAACTTTCGGTGCGCGAAAGCCAATTGATAGGGCTTATCCGCAAGGGATTAACCACGAAGGAAATTGCACATATGCTCCGTATCAGTCATAATACCGTGCGCAATATTCGTAGCCGCATGTTCGAGAAATACAAAGTGAATAATGTAATTGAATTATTGAACAAAGCCGGTTGATTAGCCTGTACGAGATTTACCGGCAAAAGCATTCAGTAAATGCCAGCCGAAATAACTATTTGAATCTTTTATCGGTTAACGAAAGGAGAAAACCCTTGAGCTCGGCCTTTTCCCGGGCGCTGAGCCCGAGCGGTTGCGATAAGATAGTATCGCGGTTGATCGGGTTGGATACAAGTTTCCGGGTATCGTTGTAAAATTCGATTACTTCGTCGAGGGTCCCGAACATGCCATTGTGCATATAAGGAGCGGTTAATTCAATATTTCTAAGCGTAGGCGTCATGAATTTTCCCAGGTCTTCCCGGTTTTTTGTAATGGCCGATCGGCCGCTATCATTCAGCTTCATGCCATCGAATAACCCGATATTGCGGAATTCCTGCGTGGTAAAATCGGCGCCAAAATGACAACGCACACATTTTGCTTTTCCATTGAATAATTCAAAACCCTTTTTTACCTCATCGCTCACCGCTGCCGGATTATCGCTGAACTTCCATTCGTCAAAAATGCTATTGCTTGTTTCGAGAGTGCGTTCAAAAGCTGCTATAGCCGCGGCAAGATTCGCCGTGTCGGGTAGTTGATGAAATACATTTTGGAAATCGTTTCTATACTGTTCGTTTTTCCTCAGTCTTGATATGGCTTCGCCTAATGGCAGGTTCATTTCCGATGGGTCTTCGATGGGTTTCAGTGCCTGTTCTTCGAGGCTGGCTGCCCTTCCATCCCAAAAGAAAAATTTTCTTCCCAATAAAATATTCATGATAGTTGGGGTATTTCTTTTTCCTTTTCTTCCATGTACGCCAATACTAACTGCCGAGGTATCGGCAAACGCAAACTGTTCCCTATGGCAACTGGCGCAACTCACGCTACTATCGCTCGAAAGAATCGGGTCGAAGAACAATCTTCGCCCCAATTCAATTTTGCCCACTGTATTACCTGGCCGAAATGCCATTTGCAGGATACATACGGGAATAACCATCAGCAGTAACAACACCGAAACCCTTTCTTTCATCAATTTCATTTTTCTTTTCACTTTTTACTTTTTACATCCTCAGTTTTTAACCCTCCCCATTCTCAGGCGTTGCATACCGTTTCTTCTTTCCGTGCAGGTATCCGAAATCGCTACCCAGTAAAGGGAATCGCCATCGGCAAAAAAATTTGTTTTGTAAATGCCTTCGCTTCCGCCACAGCCGGTATCGTTGAAATGCAGCGTATCGCCGTGCATATAATATTTGCCTGTAGTGAAAGGTTTGCGGTTCACGTAAGCCTCGAAGCTGTGATCTTCTTTAAACACAACACCCGTGGTATTTCCGGTAGCCGACTTGCTTTCCCACCGGCCAAGAATTGAATGCTTGCTTATCGTAGTTAATATTACTGTGATCAATAAGAGAATCCGAATCATAATGGTAAATTTTAAAGATGTTAATTAATTTTTTATCGCGGTCAGCTCGAGGTCAACCATCATAGGATTGTTTTCAATCTTAAGCATAAGCGGAAAGTTTGCATTATCCAGTATCCACAAGCGGGCGCCTGTATGAATAGACTCAAGCAGGATAGCGTTGAGTCGGTTTCCGTTAATGGTTAATTGGCTTTCATCGGCTGTTCTCTTTACCCGGTAGGTATGGCCATCCATTACTGTTTGACTGTTTCTTTTCAACTCCCGCCATTGTTTTTGCGAGAGAAACAAAAGCGATGTGCCAGGGTTCATAACCACTTCCTGGTTGTAATCGGGTGGACCCCAATAGGCAGAATCGGCGTTATGGAGAGAGGCTGCAGTGAGGATATAACGTCCGCCGATCCCATTTGCATTTGTCCATGTCATACTGATAAAATTGGCAGATACCGAATCCATCACTATCGTTAACGGGAAAGTAATGCCGGGAGGATACACGGTGTACTCGAGTACGATGCCGTTTTTGAATTCAACGCTGTTTGTTTGTGCCTGCAACAGCACTACACAGAAAATCGGGCATATAGCCAAAGAGATTGACTTCATAAGTTTCTGACTTTTTAATTAGAGGATAAGATTTACTTTTTGCGTAACCACAGGGCAATTAAGAAGAATGCAAATGTTGATATCATAAAAAATGTGCGAAACCGGAATGCTTTTATTACCCCAAGTTTTATTTCCTGAACATTGGGCGGAAGATGATTTAAATCCCAGCTTTGAATTAATTGATTAAGCGGGTGGTTGATACGGAGTGTAAACACGAGGTCTGCTATCATCACCAGCAGGGAAGTGATGACGAGTAAGCCAGGGCCAAACTGTTTGTTTAGAAACAACAGTAAGGCACTCACCAGTATCAGCAGCATGAGCAGTGGTGCAAATACCGGCATACGTGCAGCCATATAACGATCAATATTCTGCCAGTATTCAGCAAAGGAAATATCGCTCATATTTTTCAGCGCAGGCATCCCGCCCAGCACGGAAAAAAATCCCATGCCTCCATAAAAACCGCTTAAAAGTGTAGTACAAAATAGGCATATCTCCAGCCACCTGTTTGCCATAAGTTTCATTCAATTTTATAAGGCAAACTTGGCCAAACCCGCCGTGGTGGGCAATAGTATTTTTGTACCTGCCCAGTTCAGGAAGTACAAAGAGAACATCGGGTAGCAAACAACGAAGAGATAAAGAATAAAAGGGTGAAGGTGCAATTGAAGCTTATTATTATTTATAAGCAGCTAAAATTTCCTCCGCGTGCGCCTTGTTTTTGGGCTTGTGAAAGATGTGGCGGATAATTCCTTCTTCATCTATTACAAAAGTGGTGCGAAGCACACCCATGTATTCGCGGCCGAATAATTTTTTTTGATCCCACACGCCGTATTTTTCAAGAACGCTATGTTCGGTATCTGCAATCAATGGAAAAGGCAGTTGGTATTTTTGTTCAAACTTTTTTTGAACCACTACGCTATCCGGGCTCACCCCAAGCACCTCGAATCCGTTTTTTTTCAGCAATGCATAATTATCCCGCAGGTTACACGACTCGATGGTGCAGGTAGGTGATCCTGCTTCGGAATAGAAATAAAGCACCAGCTTTTTTCCTTTATAATCCGATAATGAAATTTTCTTTCCGTTTTGATCGTTGGCGGAAAAAGCGGGGGCTTTATCGCCGGGTTGGAGAGTGACCATAATAAACAAATGTGGTAATTGGATAATTGGCCAATGGGCCAATTGGTTTCATCTTCTAAACCTAATCAGCTTTTCCGTCTTATTTCCCGCCTCGTCTTCCGCTGTTATTTTCAGTTCGTGTGAGCCGGATAAAACTTTTTCGTCGAAACGGTAAATAAAATTACGTCCCTTGTCGTTGGTAAAGCGAATCCATTTGCCATCCACCTCGGCTCTTACGTTCTTGAATTTTTCGAGATTGTCTTTTACGGTAAAAACAATCCGGCTGGCCTTCGACAGATCTGCCCCATCCGCAAAACCGAGGGGTAATATCTGCGGAGGTTCTTCGTCAACCAACAATTGGTAGAAACCAAAATCGCGGAAACGGGCCGCGGCCCATTCCTGTTGCCATTCTACTTTTTGCACATCTTTTTTATTTCCCGCATACCATTGCATTACTGTTCTTGATTTTTCATCAGGTGTTAACGCACGAACCGGCTTGATGCGTACCAGGAAACTTTCCTGAAGCGGAATATAGGATTGGCCGATTGCGTGTAATGCCGATGCGGATGACGGCGACGTTGCTGCCAGTTCGTTATACCTGATTCTTACCGAATCGTACAGGCATCGCTCGCCAATATAAAACTCACAGTTGTCCGATTCAAAACCATCCAGCATCAGTGGATAGAACATCTTTGAGCCAATGCCCCCGGCCTGCCTTCCTGCAACCGTTCCGTTCCATTGCAAGCTTGTTTCGAGAACCGATACATTATCATTTGCATCCCTCACTTCTATTCTGATATTATGAACGGCACCATCGCTCAAGTCTATTACTCCCGCTTTTCCATTGTGCTTATAGATGGAATTGAGAAAACCAGGCAATTCGAATAATTGCTGCAGGTAGGCTCCACCAGTCATTTTGGTTTTATAATCGATATGAGCGTTCATGTAGCGGGTATCGTTATAACTTATATTATCCATCCTGAACCCCAGCGCGGCCTTGCCGTCAATGTACAGGGTCGATTCGTATATGCCATTTAGATTGCTTGATCCATCGTGCGTATCAAAAGCCGTAATGGCGAGGCTTACTTTACTGGATGCTACCGATACCAATGCCGGATTACTGGTATAACCCTGCGCCGATGCCTTAACGGGCACCAGCCTCGGGCTTTGCTCATAAACACTTTTGTTGCGGTCGTAAATAGCCATGCGCAGGATGCGCGGGCGGGTATTATCAGCGAGGGGAAATCCAAATAGCAGCGGGTTCACATTCACATCGCCCGCTGTTTTTCGAACTTCAAAATGAAGGTGGGGCGCCTGCGAGCCACCGGTATTCCCACTATAGGCAATAAAATCCCCTTTCTTCACCGGGAACTGGCCGGGTTCCAGCTCCAGGAATACTTTCCACGATTCTAATTCGTACTGTTGCTGCTTTACCCATCTCTCTAATTGTGGATTGAAGTCGTTCAGGTGCGCGTACAGGGTGGTAAAGCCATTGGGATGATTGATATAGATGGCACGCCCGAAGCCGGCCGGTTCTATTTTGATACGGGCAATATACCCGTCGGCCGCAGCGTATACGGGCAGGTTTTCCCTGACATTTGTTTTGAGATCCAGGCCCATGTGGTAATGGTTGGGGCGCAGCTCTCCAAAATTTCCGCTTAAACTGATGGGAATGGAAAGCGGGTTTCGGAAATAATTCCGGGGATAGCTAACGGGATCAAACTGCTGGGCCTTCGTTTGAAAGAAACAAAATAACAGCGGCAAACTGCAGCACAGATAACGCATCGTAAAGTAAAACTTGGGTTAGTAATGATTCCGCCTACAAATCTAAAGGCTTCGAATCAATAATTGCCTGTAACCCGGCAGAACAATTCGCGTCCCACAATTGGAAATTGTTAAACGATTCGGTGAAAACAAAGTCGGAATTAAAAACAAGAAGCTGTAACGGAGCCGACATGTTAATATTTTAAAAATACCCACATTGTGGTATGATTTTTTATGAACTCTGGAACAGCTTTTGGCGTATATAAGTTGTCTTTAGTAATGATGGTAAAATTTTACAACCGGGTTTTATGAAAAAGTTATCGAGCAGGCTGATTTTAATGATGGCATTGTCTATTGGAACGATTGTAGGTATTTTCAAAGGAAGCGAAGCCAGACAAAAATGGGTCTTCCGTATCAAGAGTCGTTTTGAAGAAAAGCGTCATTTGGCCGAAATGAAGAAAATTCAAAAAGATGGCGGGGTGTTATTAGATGATATCGAAATAGCGGCCTTCCACAACTAAGTCTTTTGTAGATATAGACCAGCAATTCGAAGCCTTTGCCGGACGGTGAAGGCTTTTTTCGTGAACCGCCAATCGCGAGTCGTGAATCGGGAATCGTGAATGTGGCAACCCGCTAAAGTTTGCGGGCCCGCAACACTTCGAGAATATTACTGACTACTCACGATTCACGACTCCCGATTCACGATTCACGATTCACGATTGCCAACCCTCGCATCACCACTCACTACTCACCACTCCCCGCTCACACTCATTAGCATTTCTTCTCAAATCCGCTCCCAGCCTCGTTTCTAAAAAACTTTCAATTTAATTTAGAAAATCCCCCCTGCCGCATTACTTTTGCGCAATTTGTATTTTTTAAACCTGCTCTAAACAATGCCAAAAGACAACTCCATTAAATCAGTCCTTATCATTGGTTCCGGACCCATTATTATCGGACAAGCCTGCGAATTCGACTACTCCGGTTCCCAGGCCGCCCGCAGCATCCGCGAAGAGGGTATCAAGGTTATTCTTATTAATAGCAACCCCGCCACCATCATGACCGACCCCATGATGGCCGATAAAGTTTACCTGCTGCCACTTACGGTAGAAAGTATAGAGCAGATACTGGAAGAAAACCAGATCGACGCAGTGTTGCCGACCATGGGCGGACAAACAGCTCTTAACCTGGCGATGGAAGCAGATGAACTAGGCGTTTGGGAGAAATACAATGTGAGGATGATTGGGGTGGATGTGGCCGCCATTCAAACTGCAGAGGACCGTGAAAAATTTCGCCAGTTGATGGTGAAAATAGGTGTGGCCGTTGCCCCTTCCAAGGTTGCCAACTCCTTGCTCGAGGGAAAAGAATTTGCACAGGAAATCGGGTTCCCGCTGGTTATTCGCCCATCTTTCACATTGGGAGGAACCGGTGGCGGATTCGTGCACGATAAATCGGAACTGGATGCTGCCCTCGAAAGAGGTTTGAGTGCCTCTCCCATTCACGAAGTGCTGGTGGAAAAAGCCGTATTGGGGTGGAAAGAATATGAGCTGGAATTATTGCGCGACAAAAACGATAACGTAGCCATTATATGTACCGTGGAGAACGTGGACCCGATGGGGGTGCATACCGGCGACTCCATTACTGTAGCTCCCGCCATGACATTAAGCGACACCGCCTTCCAGGAAATGCGCAACCAGGCAATTTTAATGATGCGCAGTCTTGGAAATTTTGCCGGCGGATGTAACGTTCAGTTTGCCCTTGACCCGGTAACTGAAAAAATAATCTCTGTTGAAATCAACCCGCGTGTGAGCCGTTCTTCGGCGCTAGCATCCAAAGCAACGGGTTATCCCATTGCAAAAATCGCCGCCAAGCTGGCGATTGGGTACACGCTCGATGAACTGAAGAACCAGATCACTAAAACAACTTCCGCATATTTCGAACCCGCCCTCGACTATGTGATCGTTAAGATGCCCCGATGGAACTTTGATAAATTCAAAGGCGCCAACGATACACTGGGACTGCAAATGAAAAGCGTTGGCGAGGTAATGGCAATTGGAAGAAGTTTTGCTGAAGCCTTGCAGAAGGCCTGCCAGAGTTTGGAGAACAACGCCGTGGGGCTGGGTAACTATACTAAAAATCTAATGTCGGCCGAGGAACTGATCGAGTACATCAAGGTTCCGAAATGGGATCGCATTTTCCGTATCAAAGACGCCCTGATGCAGGGGGTATCGGTAAACACCATTTCCAAAGCTTCCTATATCGACAAGTGGTTTATCAACGAGGTTCGGAAGATTGTGGATATGGAAAAGGAGATAGCGAAATATAAAATCAACACTTTACCCATCGAGCTCCTGCGCGATGCCAAACACCTTGGCTTTAGCGACGAACAGATATCATTGATCATGCAGGACGGAAACGACGAGCAGGTATACGAGATGAGAAAGGCCGCGGGCATTACACGCGTATATAAAATGGTAGATACCTGCAGCGCCGAATTTGAAGCTAAAACTCCCTATTTCTATTCCACCTTCGAAAACGGCAACTTTAATGAAAGCAAAGTAAGCAATCGCAAAAAAGTAATTGTACTCGGGTCGGGGCCCAACCGCATTGGCCAGGGTATCGAATTCGACTATTGCTGTGTGCACGGATTGCTGGCATTAAAAGAATGCGGGTACGAAGCCATCATGGTGAACTGCAACCCCGAAACAGTTTCCACCGATTTTGATATGGCCGATAAACTTTACTTTGAACCGGTTTATTGGGAACATCTCTGGGAAATTATAGAACTCGAAAAACCTTACGGCGTAATCGTTCAGTTAGGCGGGCAAACCGCTTTGAAACTTTCGAAGCGATTGCACGAAAAAGGAATCAAACTTATCGGAACCAGTTTCGATGATATGGATATTGCGGAAGATCGCGGACGTTTCAGCGATATGCTGAAAGAGCTGGATATCCCTTACCCGAACTACGGAACCGCATACGATGTTGACGAAGCGATTGCAGTTGCCAATAAAGTAGGTTATCCCGTATTGGTTCGTCCATCGTATGTATTGGGCGGACAAAGAATGCGGATTGTGATCAACGACGACGAACTGGAAAAAGCAGTAGTAAGTTTGCTGAAACATATACCCGGCAATAAGATATTGATCGATCATTTCCTCGATCGCTGCCAGGAAGCCGAGATCGATGCTATTTGTGATGGGGAAAGCTTTCACGTAATGGGTGTAATGGAACATATTGAACCGGCCGGAATCCATAGCGGCGACAGCAATGCCGTATTGCCGCAGTTTAACCTTACTCCGCTGGTAGTAGCCACCATGGAAGAATATGCAAAAAGAATTGCCTTCCGCTTGAATATAAGGGGACTGATCAATATCCAGTTTGCGATTAAGGATGGAAAGGTATATGTGATCGAGGCCAACCCGCGTGCATCGCGTACTACGCCGTTTATCGCCAAGGCATACCAGATTCCCTATTTGAATATCGCCACTAAGGTGATGCTGGGCGAACTGAGACTGAGAGATCAGAAATTCGTGAAGCGCTTAACGGGTTATGCCATTAAAGAACCGGTATTCAGCTTTAATAAATTCCCCGGTGTAAACAAGGATCTCGGACCGGAAATGAAATCGACCGGCGAAGCCATCCGCTTTATAAAAGATTTACGCGATCCTTATTTCAGGCAGTTGTATAAGGAAAGAAGCATGCACCTGAGTAAGTAACTGGAAGGTCAAAATTCAAAAAGTAAAAAGTCAAAAGGCTCCCTGAAACCGGAGTTTCTTTTGACTTTTTACTTTTTACTTTTGCCTTAAAAAACATGAACAAAGAACTTCAATCCATCATCCGCAACCTCCAAAATGTAAACAGCGGCCAGCCCTGGTTTGGAAGACCGGTTTTTGACTTGCTGGAAGAAGTAGATGAATCAATTGTTTTTAAGAAGCCCGCTGCCAATGCACATTCCTGTATAGAATTGTTATACCATATGATTACATGGGCAGAATTCACTTTACGCAGGATTGAGAAGAACGACAAAGAAGATCTCGCTGCATTTGAGAAAATTGACTGGCGCGAAATTGATCCGAAACTACACAGTTGGAAAAAAGGACTGGCGCAGTTCAAAGAAATTCATGAGAGAATAGCGCAGCTATTACAGGATAAGAACGACGAATTTTTAAAAGAGATTGTAGACTATCGCCAATATAATTACCGCTTTCTGCTAAACGGTTTAATACAACACAATATCTATCATGCGGGGCAGGTGGCGTATGTGAGCAAGATGCTGGGTTGAAGGGTCCAAGGGTTTCAGGGTTTAAAGGTTTAGGAGTTTAAGGGTTGTTGAAATTTTGAATCGCATTTGCAATAGCTGCAACCCTTAAACTCTTAAACCCTTAAACTTTTAAACTGGCCTTAAGCCTCGGCAATTCCATTTCGGATAGCATACAGCGCCAGGCCAATCCGGCTATGCACTTTCAGTTTGGTGAACAAATTCTGCCGGTAATCGTCGATGGTGCGGGGACTGAGGTTCATTTTCTCAGCAATATCTTTATAGGCAAGTTCTGTACAAACCCAGCGCAGGAATTCCCGTTCGCGCTCGTTAATATTCACCACCTCTTCGTCGCGATCGGCATCTCGGTGTAAACCGCTGATGAGTTTGCCCGATATCAGGTCGGGCAGGTAGACATCTTTTTTAATAACAGAATCGAGTGCTTCTTTCAGTTCTTCGGGTTCTGCATTTTTCAATAAATATCCTTTTGCTCCCAAACGTACCATGCGGATGATGGTTCTTTCATCACTAAGCATCGACAGTACGAGTATTTTCACCTGAGGGTAGTTGGCATGGAGCCATTTGGTAGTTTCGAATCCGTCCATTTCGGGCATGTTCACATCTACCAGTACAATATCGGGGATACCGTGCTGATGAATGAGTGGTTTGATTTCTTTCCCATTATTTGCTTCGAAGGAAACATTGTAGTCGGCAAAAGAATTGATGAGTTTTGCCAGCGCATTCCTCATCAGTGAATGATCATCTGCTATTGCCACCTGTATTTTTGTTAATGCTTTTGCCATTTTTTCGAATCTGTCAAATCGCTGTTGACGGTATCTTAATAGTAACCCTGGTTCCCTTGCCAATTTCGCTTTGAAGAGCCAACTCTGCGCCTACCAATTTTGCCCTGTTAAACAGGCTTTTCAGTCCCACTCCTTTGCCGCTGCTTATCGAATTTTTTTTCTCTTCCACATCAAAACCTACTCCATTGTCTTCGATCGCCAGTACGAAGCTATTATCTTCCCCGTAATTTAAATACACTTTCAATAAACTAGCCCGGGAATGCTTAATAATATTGTTGAGGTTTTCCTGGAACATACGAAACAGGAATATTTTTCTCCGGTCATCAAAATGAAACTCGTTGCCGGATTGATTTAACTGAACTTCCAGGATGCCGGATTTTTTGACCGATTCCAGTTCGAAGCGAATTGCTTCGGCCAGCCCTATCTCAGTGATTCGCTCGGTATGCAGACTTTTGGTGAGGTTGGAAAGATCGAGAATAGCTTTATTAAGTATCTGTCTTGAATTTTGTACCGGTTCATAAGCTTCGTGCTCTTTTTGAAGGGGCAGCACGGCGAGCGACATTTTTACCACAGAAAGCATCTGGCCAATATTGTCGTGCAGCTCCTGGCTAAGCGTTTGAAGGGTATTTTCCTGTATTTCCAATTGAGATTTGAGCGCTTCTTGTTCGTATTGATCCTTAAGTTGTGCAAGTTCCTGTTCCTGCTGATACCTCCTGCGCTGGTACAGGAATAGAATGGTTACAATGAAACCAACCAGCAGCAAAGCGAGTGCGGCCCCGATAATTATTACGAAGTATATCTCCGGATTTTGATTCGGCATAGAAATGCAATGGTAAACAAAGTATACAACATAATATTTAATAAAAACAGCAGAGACTGAAGATTGTTAAGGATAATCTCAGGCATTTTTTGTATAAAATTTGTTGTGGTAAGGAGCGGGAAGCTGCAGGAGAAATAAAATAGAATTCCCGTTATAATCCAGAAAGAGGGTTCTCTGGAGAGTTGAACAAAATGCTTCTTCCTAAACAACTCGAAGAAATAAAAGATAGATAACGCAACAACCGCCAGGCTGCCGATGGCATAAGTTACCGAGTTATAGGTATTTATTCCCTGAAAAATCAACAGGTTTGCGATAGCAATAGCCAGGTACAGCCATAATATCCAATTCGGTTTTCTCTGGATATGCCTATTCTCAATATTTTGCGTTATCAAGTAAATGAAGAAGCCAAATTCCAACAGGTTATAAATATTGTATTGAACGGTGGTGTAGCCTCCTTTCGACACAACGTATCCGGCATATAACTCATTAATAAAAGTAATCAAAAGAAATACCGGCAATAGTTTAAGATAAATTCTTGACGGCGTTGTAAAATAAACAGTGAGCCCAGCCACTAAACTGGCGAGCATGAAATACATATCGATCGTAAAGATCATAACCCTACAAATTACCGATAATTTTTTCTTTGTATTAAATGAAAAAACCCCGGCTTCAACACCGGGGTAACTTTAGTTGCGAAATAAAAGTTACACAACTACAATTCCATCGTCGCCTTTATCAACAATTGAAATTCCAAGTTCATCGCCCTCGATGCTCGGGCGGCAGAAGGGCGGACACAACTTACCCTGGTTATAAGCAAGGATAGAATATCCGGCACCATTTGAATAATGAATGTCTTTATCCACCCATCCCTTCTCTGTTTCCTTTTGCTGTGTTGCCACCATCACAATTGTCTGCCTTCCTGCATACAAAGGTTGATCGGTAAAGTCATTGGAATATGCGCCAAAATAAAATCGGATTCCATCGCCTCCATGATCCTTTGCCTTTGCCAGGAATTCTTCTATTTCATCAATACTGAACCATACACTGAGCGAATCTTCCTTACCAATGTACTTTGAGTTGTTTGCCCAGCGATGCTGCTTGTAGTTGCGAATAACATTGTCTACATGAGTGGTATCAACCAGTTTTCCCGCTTTAGGGGTTTTTGCCTTAACTGTCAACATAGCTTTAAGAGTTTAGTTTGTTTTAAATCAAATGAGCTACTAAAGCTAGCTTGTCAACCATTAGTATCAATCTCGCAAAAAAGTGTTTTTCAAATAATTACAAATTAATATTATTTATAAATCAAAGAATTTCAGACGACAACAGTTCTTTTATGCCGAAAAAACCGTAAAAACATCGAAAAAAAACGGGAGAAATATTTTACCACCTACGGGGAAAACAGGGGGTGTTTTGACCCGGAAAAATCTACATTAAAATACAGCCTAAACTTTCGGATGCATTCTTGTGAAGACTAGAAAAATTCTCTGAAATTAGAAACAGATTTTACCATCGCCGCTTTTAAAATTCAATATTCCTATGGACAACCAATATCAAAAAAGCGGGATGGTTGCCTTCATCCTCACTCGCCTTTTCCTCAATAAGAATCGATAGCCAAAGCAGTTTGTCAAATCATTTGATTCCTGTTTCAACCCAGGCCTATGCAGGTCAGGCAATCGATAATGTTTTACAGCAGGGCGCCGTTTATCCGCCTGTTGATTCCCTTTGTTACCGGAATACTGATCCAATGGTATTGTTGTTTACCGTATAATTTCACCCGCTATACTCTTGTTGCATTTACGTTAGCCCTGGTATTAATTCCTTTACTACCACTCAGGGTTCGATTTCAGCAGAGCATTGGTATCGGCCTGTTGTTTAACTGCCTTCTTATGGCAACCGGCTTGTACTCTATGCAATCCTGTAAACAAGAATTACAAAAGAGCGACCCGCTGCCGGCAGCTATCAAGGCTATTTGGGCCGTGGTTGAAGACTCCCCGGTAGAAAAAGAAAAATCCTACAAAATCACAGTATCGATTAACCGTGTTTTATCCGGATCGGCCACGTGGAAAAAAAAGCAACGGATAGTTATATATATGGAAAAAGACTCCCTCGCACGGAGCCTCTCTCATGGCGATATCATTTTATTTCCCGGCTCTGCTCAGCCGATTGTTAATAGCGGGAACCCCGGCGAATTTGATTATGCCATGTATTGCGCCAGGCAGGGAATTCAATACCAGGCTTTCTTGAATAAAAGCAATTGGGTACTGGTAAAAAAATCTTCGGCCTTTAGTCTTTCCGGTATACTTATTACCACCCGGAACACAATTGTACGATTAATCGATCAGCATATGAAAGGCACAAGGGAATCTGGCCTGGCAAAAGCCTTGTTAATCGGGTACAAACAAGATCTCGACAAGGAGCTGGAGCAATCTTATGCCGATACCGGCGTAGTGCATGTTATCGCAATCTCGGGCCTTCATCTTGGCCTTATCTACACACTCTTAAAAACCCTGTTAAATACCCTTTCGTTTTTGAGGAAGAGAAAATGGCTGATGGCTGCGGCAGTGATAATGGCGCTGTGGACATTCAGCTTATTATCAGGAGCTTCGGCCTCCGTGATGCGATCGGCAGTCATGTTTACTTGTATTATTGCAGGCGAGAGCCTTCAAAAAAGAATTTCTCTGTTCAACAGCCTCGCCGCATCGGCTTTCCTTCTGCTTGTTTACAATCCATTCTGGCTATGGGATATCGGATTCCAATTGTCGTATACCGCTATCATAAGCATCGCCGTATTCACAAAGCCTTTGTATGATTTGGTTTTCGTGGAAAACAAACTGGCCGACCTGTTGTGGAAACTTGTATCGGCCACCGTTGCCGCGCAAATTCTAACAACCCCTCTGAGTATTTATCATTTCCACCAGTTCCCTTTCTATTTTGTTTTTGCCAACCTCGTAGCCATTCCCTTATCCAGTATCATTCTTTTGGGTGAGCTTGCATTATGCCTGCTCGCATTTATTCCTGGAATCGCCGATTCTCTGGGCGCTATCCTCACTTACCTTATTCGCTTTCTTAATTATTATGTAGAAGCGATCGATCGGTTACCTTTCTCCGTTTGGAGTAATCTACAGATTGATATTCCACAGACAATCCTGGTCTACCTCGCCATCCTTTTTCTTACAAAATGGATTTTCTATAAAAACAAAAATGCATTGATTGCCGCTTTGAGTATGGTTTTGTGTTTTGGAACATTGCGCTTCTGGTCGTTCTATAAGGCAAGTAGCCAGCAGAGAATTATTGTTTACAATATTCCTAAGCATAGCAGCGTGGACCTCATAAACGGCCGAACCTGTTTTTATATAGGCGATCGCATAGTGGCAAATGAAAAAAGATTGCAGCATTTCTTCCTGGCGCCGGCGCGCAGGCTCTACCGGGTTCAGGAAGTTCGAGCCCGGTATTACCGTAAAAATTCTATTGAATTAGTGTACTGGAAGGGCATTCATATCCTGCTGATCAATAATAGCAACCAATTTCCCCAACCAGCTTCCAGGTTAAAGGCTGACCTGGTGCTGGTTTCTAATAACCCGGATATCACGATAAAAGAAATTACCTCGATTGCCGACTGTAAGAAAATTGTATTCGACGCGTCCAATCGTACCTCGAATATAAAAAAATGGGAAAAGGAGTGCGGGCTTTTGAGATTAGACCATCATGCCGTTAGCACAAAAGGCGCTTTTGTGATGAGCCTGCCATAAATTACCTTTGCGCCTCTTTTGAACCGGCAGCGTATTCACCAGCGCCGATGTAAAACCAATTTGTATGACCAAAAAAATTCAGTCGGCCCTTATTTCTGTTTTCTATAAAGATGGCCTCGAGCCCATCGTGAAGCAACTGCAGCAACTGGGCATCACCATTTATTCTACCGGCGGTACGCAACAGTTCATAGAAAAACTCGGCATCCCCGTGGTTCCGGTAGAAAACCTTACCAGTTATCCCTCTATTCTTGGCGGACGGGTAAAAACTCTACATCCCTCGGTGTTTGGAGGAATATTGGGAAGAAGAAGCAACGAAACCGATGTTGCGGAAATGAAACAATACAAAATTCCCGAAATAGACCTGGTAATTGTAGACCTGTATCCCTTCGAGGAAACCGTCGCCTCTACCAACGATGAAAAAGCGATTATTGAAAAAATTGACATCGGCGGCCCTTCAATGATTCGCGGAGCAGCAAAAAATTTTGCCGATGTGCTGGTGGTGGCTGCCAAAAAAGACTATGCTGCCCTCGAAGAATTATTACGCGAACAAAAGGGAAGCTCAACACTTGAGCAAAGAAAAGGATTTGCAGCAAAGGCATTTGAGATTGTAGCACATTACGATGTTGCCATCGCAAAGTATTTCAATTCCAACAGCGCTGCCTATTTCCTGGAATCGGTTCCCCATCCAAAAGCGATGCGCTATGGCGAAAACCCTCACCAAACAGGTTTTTTTTACGGTGACCTCGAAAAATTATTCCATCAACTGAACGGTAAAGAACTTTCCTATAATAACCTCGTAGATGTCGATGCCGCCATACAACTCATCAACGAATTTTCCGTTGGCTCCTACGCACAGCAAGGCAATGCTGTTTTTGCCATCATCAAACATACCAATGTATGCGGAATAGCCTCCCGCCCTTCTGTAAAGGAAAGCTGGGACAGCGCTCTTGCCGGTGATCCAGAAAGCGCTTTCGGCGGAGTATTAGTTTGTAATAAACCCATCGATAAGCCAACTGCCGACGCCATCAACGAAATATTTTTCGAGGTATTGATAGCCCCCGCTTTTGATAGCGAAGCACTGAGTATTTTGAAAAGCAAGAAAAACCGCATTCTGCTGGAGCAAAAACAAAGCGTTTTGCCCGGGCACCAGTATAAATCTGTTTTAAACGGTGTGTTGGTTCAGGGTACCGACAAAGGCAATTTTGAAAAATGGGAGGAAGTAGGTGGGCGCGAAACCAACGAAGCAGAAAAAGAGGATCTTGAATTCGCCAATATTGTAGCCAAACATCTTAAATCGAATGCCATCGCGCTCGTTAAAAACCTTCAACTCATTGGCAAGGGCTGCGGCCAAACCAGCCGTATAGACGCACTTCGCCAGGCCGTTGAAAAGGCAAGGCAATTCCAGTTCGACCTCAACGGAGCGGTAATGGCCAGCGATGCCTTCTTTCCGTTCAACGACTGTGTACAGCTCGGGCACGCGGCGGGAATATCTGCCTTCATACAACCCGGAGGATCGGTTCGCGATAAGGATTCGATCGACTATTGCCAGCAACAAAAACTGGCGATGGTGCTAACAGGTGTTCGGCATTTTAAACATTGATTGGTCGGTCGTTACTTACAACGCTCTATATCGCGGCGCCGGTTGTTCATAACAATTCTTCGCCGCAAAGAATACGCGAGCAGCTATTGGTCTACCTGCTGCATTAATGATGTTAAGCAGTTTGAATTTATTTTGGGCCGAACCATTAAACAGATTTTTTTGTTAAATTCATTTTAACAAATTGTGCTTTGGTTAAGAAGGGTTTATATTTGTGATCCTTCAACAAAACAGTTTAATGCCGAGAGCTTATACTCAATTATTTGCAAGAAAAATGCTTTCAGTGTTCATGATGGCACTGTTGGTTTTGCTCACCAGCATGAACTTTTTTGTGTACGGGCAATCGGACCCCGGCTCAACTGGCAATTTGGTGGAAAATAGTATGCCTGCTGAAGCCGACAACGCCCAGGCAAACGATAACTCACCTGCAGGTCCCGACGAAAAAAGCCCCGGCAATCCATTTTCTTTTTCGGAAGAATATCTACACGACGAAGAGGAAACTACCTCTGTCTTTATAGATGCTCTCATCCATCAATTACTGATCGAATGCAGCAAGGTACATCCTGCTCATTATGAGTTGGACACGCCCCCGCCCGATCGCCTTTCCTGATTATCCCTATTTCTCTTCCTGTTATCTAATACACTCCAGTTTGAATGATTGAGCTAGGTGTACAGCGCCGTGTTCACTTATTCATCTGTACTTAAAACAATCAGCATGAAGCCAACATTTGCTACTTATATAAAGGCATTAAAAAACGATATACCCTCCTCCATAGTTGTTTTCCTCGTTGCACTTCCACTTTGCCTCGGTATTGCCCTTGCTTCCAAGGCTCCCTTATTCAGCGGGCTGATAGCAGGTGTTGTAGGTGGCATAGTGGTGGGGTTGGCCAGTCGCTCACACCTCAGCGTTAGTGGACCGGCTGCAGGTTTAACAGCCATTGTATCGTCGGCCATTCTCACGCTTCCCTCTTATGAAGCCTTTTTGGTGGCTGTAGTGCTGGCTGGTTGTTTGCAGGTTGTATTTGGTTTTGCAAAAGCGGGCATTATCGGCGACTATGTACCCAGCAGTGTTATCAAAGGCATGCTGGCGGCCATTGGCCTCATTCTTATCTTAAACCAGGTACCACATTTACTGGGCGACGATTCCCAATTCGAAAGCGACGAGGGTTCTTCCACGCCTGTAGCAAAAGGAAATGTGTTTACGAATTTTTTCAACGCCTTTGGCAATATCAATTCGATAGCCCTGCTGATCGGCGGCATTTGCCTGGTATTTCATTTTGTTTGGGAAAAATTTGTATCGAAACAGAAAAACGAATTCGTGAAACTTATTCCGGCTCCCCTGCTGGTTGTATTCATTGGGGTAGGCATGAATTTATTATTCAAAAACAGTTCTGCAGGAAATTTAACAGGCGAGCACCTCGTGATTATCCCTAAAGCAAATTCTTTCGAGGAGTTTCTTTCCTTCTTCACCACTCCCGACTGGAGCCAGATCATGAACTCCAAAGTACTGGGCACAGCCGTAGTATTGGCCATTGTTGCCAGTCTGGAAAGCCTATTGAGCATCGAAGCCATCGACGATCTTGATCCCTACCAGCGCGTAACCCCTACCAACCGGGAGTTGAAAGCACAGGGATTGGGCAATATTACCTCGGGGTTGATAGGAGGACTGCCTGTGACCAGCGTTATTGTTCGGTCGTCTGCTAACGTTAATGCGGGAGCGAAAACGAAAATGTCCACTATCTACCACGGAACGCTTCTTTTACTTTGCGTGGCATTTATTCCTAACATCCTCAACCTGATCCCTAAAACAGCCCTGGCCGCCGTGCTGATATTTACCGGCTACAAATTGGCCAAGCCCAGCTTGTTTAAAGCCTATTATAAAAAAGGATGGGACCAGTTTTTGCCTTTGGTTATAACCATTGCCGCCATCCTGGCTACCGATCTTTTAAGAGGAGTGATAATTGGTATCGTGGTGGGCCTGATTTTCGTAATCCGAAGTAACTTTAGGTCATCGGTATTTGCTATAGTGGATGGCAATAGCTACCTGTTCCGGTTGCGAAAAGATGTTTCCTTCCTGAATAAGCCGATTATTAAAAACAGGTTGGAGAAAGTTCCCGACAATTCGCAGGTGCTGATAGATGCTACGCAAGCTGATTTTATAGATAAAGACATTGTAGAAATCATCGAAGATTTTATGCTGCATGCGCCGCTTAGCAATATTGATGTTACTTTAAAGACCAACCCGACAAACGATCACGGATTTTCGAAACGTATTTTAGAGGGCAATCACAAAGGCGCAAACCTCATCCGTACCATTGAAAAGGAAATTGAAGAAACTACCAATGTTTAACAAAACCAGTAAACAATCAAATCATGCAATCTTACCAGAAATTACTACTTGAAAACAAAGCCTGGGCAGCGGAAAAAGTATCCAAGGACCCGAAATTTTTTGAGCGATTGGCTCATATTCAAACGCCCGAATTTTTGTGGATAGGCTGCAGCGATAGCCGTGTACCCGCCAATGAAATTACTGGCACCCAACCCGGCGAAATATTTGTACACCGCAACGTGGCCAACCTGGTGGTGAACACCGATGTAAACCTGCTGAGCGTATTGGACTATGCAGTCAATCACCTGAAAGTAAAACATGTTATTGTTTGTGGTCATTATGGATGCGGTGGCGTTAAAGCTGCCATTACCAATAACGATTTTAAGCCGCTGCTGAATATGTGGCTGAAAAACATAAAGGACGTGATTCGCCTTTACCGCGACGAATTGGATAAAATAGAAGATAAGGACTCCAAGGCAGATAAATTAGTAGAGTTAAACGTTCGCGAACAGGTATTTAATCTTGCCAAAACCTCCATCATCCAAAGGGCCTGGAAAAACGAACAGCGCCCCCACCTGCACGGCTGGGTATATGGACTAAAAGATGGTATTATCAAACCCGTATTCGAAATGAACGCGGGAACTTCTATCGATCACTTATATGAATTTGAAGACCTGTAACAGATTATAAAGATCGTCTCACTCTCATGGTGACTGGCGTCAGTAAATCACGTATTTTCAAATACCGTGCATTTATTGGCGCTTTTTATTTTTGTATGTTACAGTAAGACTTCAATACTCTTGCATATGAAATCTACAGCAATCATACTGATTTTAGTATTTGCCATTTGCTCCTGCAACAACCAATCCTCTTCGGAAGCAAACGGAAATGCCGATGCCGATAGCGGGGCTCCCAATCAGGCTCCGAAATGGGCGCTATTACCATTTGAGAAAGTAGACTCGGTAAATCCCGTTTTGGTTCCCGGTAACAATACGTTTACCTGCCCGATAAGGGATCAACAGATACCCTGGGAGAACAAAGATGTTTTTAACCCGGCGGTTGTAGTGCGCGATGGTAAAATATGGATGTTATACCGTGCCGAGGATACCATTGGCAAATATGCCGGCACGTCGAGAATTGGACTGGCATACAGTAACGACGGGTTACATTTTGAGAAACTCCCGGCGCCGGTATTCTACCCAAATAATGATGCGCAAAACAAGTATGAGTGGGAAGGTGGATGCGAAGATCCTCGGGTGGTGGAGGACGAAAATGGTACGTATTACATGACTTATACCGCTTACGATGGAAAGACCGCCAGGTTATTGGTGGCTTCGTCCAACGACTTAAAAACATGGACCAAGCACGGTCCCGCCTTTGCAAAAGCTTACAACGGTAAATACCTTAACACCTGGTCTAAATCGGGATCGATCGTATCGTCGTACGAAAATGATGGCAGAATCATCGCCCGCAAAATAAATGGCAAGTACTGGATGTACTGGGGCGATGTAAATATTTGGGCGGCGGTGTCGGACGATCTGATAAACTGGAGCCCGGTCTTATACGAAGCAAACGAAAAACCCAATATGGAGCTCAGGCATTATGCAAAAGAAATTCCGGAGATAAAAATTGTTTTCGGTCCGCGTGCGCGAAAATTCGATAGTGACCTCGTTGAGCCCGGACCGCCGGCGATGATTACAGAAAAAGGAATCGTTTTGATTTATAATAGCCGCAATATCCCTTCGATTGGCGATAGCTCCCTTGCCGAAGGAACTTATGCCGCTTCGCAAATTCTTTTGGATCCCAAAAATCCCAGCCGGGTATTGGAGCGTATGGATCAATACTTCTTAAAACCCGATAAGCCCTACGAAATAAGCGGGCAGGTAAATCATGTCTGCTTCGTTGAAGGGTTGGCACGATTCAACAATCAATGGTATTTGTATTATGGAACTGCCGATTCGAAGATAGCGGTGGCGGTAGCAAAGTAGCTGAAGGCTTTTTCCTAATTTCGTTGCATGTCGATTCAAGTCAGAAACCTCAGCAAAATTTACGGAGATCAAAAAGCGGTTAATAATATTTCCTTTTCGGTGGACAAGGGCGAAATTGTGGGCTTTCTCGGACCCAATGGAGCCGGTAAATCCACCACTATGAAAATCATCACCGGTTATCTTCAACCCGATACCGGCCAAGTGGAAGTATGTGGCACCAACGTATTGCAACATCCTCTCGATACCAAAAAGAAAATCGGCTACCTGCCCGAATCCAATCCTCTTTATTACGATATGTATGTACGCGAATACCTCGACTTCATTGCCGATGTGCATTCAATAAAGAATAAAAAGCATGCTATTGAAAATGCTATTGGGCAGGTTGGGCTAAACCTCGAATCTTCAAAAAAAATCGGGCAGCTCTCCAAAGGATATAAACAACGGGTAGGCCTGGCAGCGGCGCTGTTGCACGATCCGGAAGTACTTATATTGGACGAACCAACCACAGGTCTCGACCCCAACCAGATTATTGAAATAAGAGAGGTGATTAAAAACCTCGGGAAAAACAAAACCGTTCTTTTTTCTTCCCATATTCTACAGGAAGTGGAAGCCATTTGCAACCGGGTGGTGATCATCAACAAGGGAAATATCGTTGCAGACAATACCCTTAGCAGTTTGCTGAAAAATCAGCATTCCGACGAGCTCATTCTTCATATCAAAGAACAGGTGGATGAATCGGTTTTCGATGACATTCCGAATATTTCGCGCGCCGATTTAAATACCTGGAAATTCAAAACCGACGATCCCGATACACTGAGAAGAAGATTGCTGCAAATAGCATTCGACAAAAATCTCAACATCGTTTCGTTGCAAAGTCAAACCAATAGCAGCCTCGAAGAAATTTTTCGTCAACTCACCCGCTAACGCCCGTTATTATCTATTGCCGGTTTTCTTTGCTAACAGCCGACCACTAAGGTGGCCAGCTTGCTGCTTTTTCCCTAGATTTGCGGCCTGCTTGCTATTTACTTTCAATCTAAACTAAAATCTTAAGACATTTCTTATGAGCTACATTGCCGACATTCATGCAAGACAAATATTGGATAGCCGAGGTAACCCTACCGTAGAAGTTGATGTAACCACCGACAATGGCTTTGTGGGCCGCGCTGCCGTTCCCTCGGGAGCTTCTACCGGAAAGCACGAAGCAGTGGAACTGCGCGATGGCGATAAAAACAGGTATATGGGCAAGGGAGTATTGAAGGCTGTGGAGAACGTAAACGAAATCATTGCCGATCAGCTCATCGGTATTGAAATAGTAAAGCAGGCATATATTGATCATCTTCTTATTAAAATCGACGGCACCGAAAATAAGGGTAAACTCGGAGCCAATGCAACATTGGCCGTATCGATGGCAGTAGCCAAGGCTGCCGCCCTCGAATCGAACCTGCCTTTGTATCGTTATCTCGGCGGGGTAAACGCTACCGTTCTTCCTATTCCCTTAATGAATATCCTTAACGGGGGCGTGCATGCCGACAACAAGATCGACTTCCAGGAATTTATGATAGTTCCCACCGGGGCGGGCAGCTTTAGCGAAGGCTTGCGCTGGGGAGTTGAAACTTTTCATCATTTGAAATCGGTATTGAAGAAAAAAGGGTACAGCACCAATGTGGGCGACGAAGGTGGTTTTGCTCCCGAAATCAAAAGCAATGAAGAAGCACTGGAAATAGTATTGCAGGCAATTGAGTCGGCCGGTTACGAACCCGGTAAACAAATTTCCATTGCCATGGATGCAGCCAGCAGCGAAATGTTCGACGAAAAAAACAATACCTACAAATTTTATAAAAGCGATCCCGGCAAAGTAATAAGCAGCGATGCCATGGTGGAATATTGGGCCAAATGGGTAGAAAAATACCCTATCATTTCCATTGAAGATGGAATGGCAGAAGACGACTGGAAGGGATGGAAAAACCTGACCACTGCTATCGGCAGCAAATGCCAGCTCGTGGGCGACGATCTTTTTGTGACCAATGTAAAACGACTGCAGGAAGGTATCGATAAAGGAATCGGCAATAGCATTCTTATCAAGGTAAACCAGATAGGAACCGTTACCGAAACCATCGATGCGGTGCAATTGGCGCAGCGTAACGGGTATACATCCATCATGAGCCATCGCAGCGGCGAAACCGAGGATACAACCATTTCCGACCTTGCAGTGGCATTGAATTGCGGACAGATAAAAACCGGTAGCGCCAGCCGTACCGACCGCATGGCAAAATACAATCAACTCATACGTATTGAAGAAATGCTGGGCGACAATGCCATTTATCCCGGCGGAAAGATTAAATTTGGTAAGTAGAGCTGATTATTGAATGGCCGTGGTTGCTCGTTGCCGGAATCTGACACGGGTTTTTCCAGTAGGCAGTGTTGAAATGCTGAAACTGAAAACCAATACAGCGGAACCGAACAACCACGAGCCATCCAAATAAAACAAAAACCCATGCCATTGCTTGAAAAATTGCCTTCCTGGTTAAAAAACAAATACCTGCTTACCACGGCGGGCTTTGTGGTATGGCTGCTTTTTTTTGACGATCGCGACCTCATCACCAATATTCGTCACCAGCAGGAACTGAAGGCGCTCGAACAAAGCCGCGATCATTATGTTTCAGAGATCAATACCATTCAAAAGGAACTGGATCAGCTTAAAAACGATCCGGCCATTCTCGAAAAATATGCGCGCGAGAAATACCGAATGAAAAAAGACAACGAAGACCTTTTCGTAGTTCCCGAATAAACCAGGCTCGTATATTTACTATTCGCTCATTCACAAGCTTTTACTAACTTTCCATTACGGTCGCCTTATCTGGAAATCCATTATCCGCACAATAAGTTCAACAAAACACCCGTTAATAATTCGGACACACGGACGGACATCCCGAAATTGACTCTTTCGGACATTAAAGGATATAAATGGTTTGCCTATGCCTATTCTCTTTACACCAGAGGATCTTTTACAGTATTTGTATAAAGAAACCTCGCCCGCAAAAACGCGCGCCATCGAAGATGCACTTCATAGCGATTGGGCGCTTCGCGAAAAACTCGAAGTTTTAATCACCTCTTCTGAAAGTTTGGGAACAACCCTTGAATCGCCCCGCGCAGTAGCCGTACAAAACGTACTGAACTACGCCCGCGAAACAGCAGTGGCAGAATCCCTCTAACAATACAAGAGTGTGCATGAAGGCTGTTGGAGAGTAAAATTTCCGACCAAGATTTTTTACCGGTAAAACGAGATGCCGGAGAAAATTATCTCTTGAGATAATTACTCCCTGCCCGATTTGCCGGTAATTTTTTTGGGCCTTTCATACCAAGGCCATATTAATACGTGCATGGAGTTTTATGGAATAAAAGCAGGAACTATATAGTTGATCTCTTATTTTCGTTGTTATTCCGATAGAATGACAAGAAAGGATCGTTACCAGTTCATCATCGATTATTTCCAGGAACATGCCCCCGATGCAGAGACGGAACTGCTTTACGACAATCCCTTCCAATTGCTTGTAGCGGTTATCTTATCTGCCCAATGTACCGACAAGCGGGTGAACATGACCACCCCGGCCATCTTTGAAAAATACCCCGATGCCGAATCCCTTTCGCAAGCAAATTTTGAAGAATTATTTCCTCTTATCAAAAGCATTTCCTATCCCAATAACAAAACCAGGCACCTGATGGGCATGGCAAAAATGCTGGTGGAAAAATTCAACGGGCAGGTTCCGCTTACTGTAGAAGAGCTTATTCAATTGCCGGGAGTGGGAAGAAAAACAGCCAATGTAATTACATCGGTAATAGACCAGCAACCCAATATGGCTGTCGATACGCATGTGTTTCGTGTATCTGCCCGCATCGGGTTGACTGTTGGCGCCAAAACACCGCTTGCTGCCGAAAAACAACTGATCAAATATTTCCCGAAAGAACTCGTTCACAAAGCCCATCACTGGCTTATCCTTCATGGGCGTTACACCTGCCTCGCCCGCAATCCCAAATGCCGCGAATGCGGTGTGCAGCAGGCCTGTCTTTACTTCCAGAAAAATTACACCTGATAGCAACGGGGAAAAAACAATCGCAAATCGTCTTTTTCTCATTTTTTTTCTTCGGCCCCGGAGAAAATTTGCATACCTCCCAAAAAGGTATAGCCATGAAATTATTATTGCCTTTGGCACTCACCTGCTTTTTAACGCATTGTTCGTTAAAGCTACATAGCCAGTTTTATTTTTACGATACCCGGTATTACGAACCGGCCGTTTTACTGGAAACAGGTTTGCTGGCAGGTGGAATGAATTGCCTGACCGACCTTGGTGGAAACACGGGAACCGGGGGGCCCTTTTTAAAAGATCTCAACCTGCCGCATACCCGAATTTGCGTCGGCATTTTTGCCGATATTCTATACAACTACAACTGGGGCTTACAACTTTGCTTTACATCGGGAAACCTGTATGCTAGCGACAAACTATTACAGCACGATAACAGCGTTGCCCGTTCGCGGTATAAAAGAAACCTGCATTTCAGGTCGCGCTTGATGGAATGGTCGCTGCTGGGTGAATGGCATTTCCTTAGCCAGTGGATGCAACGGCAAGTTGATAAGATTCCCCGCTTTTCGCCTTATTGTATAGCGGGCATTGGCATTTATCATTTCAATCCCGAAGCAAATCTGTCGGGCAACTGGATTTCACTGCAACCTTTGCGCACCGAAGGGCAGGGTTTTCGTGAATATCCATTACGTCAACCCTACCGGCTAACTCAACTTAACATACCTGTTGGTATTGGAATAAGGCACGAGCTTTCGGCAATCTTCGGTATACGACTGGAGATGGTGCAACGATTTCTTTTTACTGACTACCTCGACGATGTAAGCACGCAGTATCCCGACCCGGCTTTATTTCTTCGTTACCTCCATCCATCCCAAGCTGCAAAGGCTATCCGGCTCAGCGACCGAAGAAAGGAAATCGATCCCCAGTTAAATGCCCGGGCTGATGAAAAAAGAGGCAATTCGCAACGCAACGACTGCTATTTCACTGTTCAAGTAAAGCTTTGCATGGCGCTAAACCGAAAGCGACGCGTGTAATTTTCCGGAACAGTTGTTAGTACTCCTTTTCCGGGCTCAGTTTATTAGTAATCAGGAGATTCAGCTTAATTTGTATTACCAGATAAAATTTACTTTGCCCGTTCCTCTAACGATTCACCGCTGGTTTAAGCCAACTCACCGGCAAATAGCCTGCTTTAACCTTTCCTGCTTTGGAGCTTAAGAACCAAATTGTCTAACTTTACGTATAATTTTCCCAACTAACCATCTGTCGAACCCTTAAAAAATGAACTCACTTTTACAACCAAGGAGGAGACATGACCTATTGTTTACCCATTCAAACAAGCTTTCATTCGCGGCTCTCTTTTGCGCCGTTGATACGACTCTGGGAATCTATTGCAACTGAGGGAAGACCCGGCATGCAGCAGGTGTATAAGAACCTGCTCGATAAAGTAAAGCAGTTTCCTGAATTACTGGAGCCCATCGAAGACGACACAGTGCTGGAGCGTCATAAAGAACTGATCGAAGAAATGATGACCACGATCTTCCCGGTTACCGTTTCCGATCAAAAAGATCTTTTTGCCGTAAGTGTACCTTTTCAATACAAAACCATATACGCATCTCAAAGTTTCCGCAATACTTTTTTGGGTGGCGCAGGAGATATGATTGTAATGCCCGACGTAAGTACCGAGCAAAACCTGAATACCGAAAAAATGCTTTCGGCTTATCAAATGGTATTGGGTAAACTCTATAACATAAAAACCGAAGGCGTTATACGTTCTGTTCATCCCTATAAATGTCCATCCACTAGTTTAGACAAATACATGGAGCTGGAATTGGATGTGCGCTTTATCGATATTTCAGTTAAAGGCGAACTTCCCCCTTTGCCCGAAGATTGTACGCTGGATTGCTGCAGTTCCGTAGAGTCGGAAGCCATGCGCGAGCTGGCAGAACAGGTTCCGCTGGATCTTTTCAGCTTTGATGGTTTTGTAATTGTACAGGTAAGAGAAGTAACCGAACGTGAAGTAATCAATAAGATCAAGAACAGCTTGCTTTCGATTCATTCATTCGACGATGCCGAGATGTTCAACGACCTGCAGGAACAAATTCAAAACCTGTTGGGAGTTCCGGGTATTCATATTGCCCTTAAACCTTTCTTCCAGGTGAACGATCACCTGGTGGTAACCAATCCCTATAGCACCAAGCAGGAGTTTGTAGACAACGCTCCTTCGGCAGAGAAACACCAGCATCTGTTTAACCAGATAAAAACCACTTTCGAAAAAAACAGGAAGCCAATTATTGTACCCGAAATCAACGACGAGGTAATAGCCAGGTACGATTTCTTCAAACATTTCCAGAAAAAAGGATGGAAAAGTGTAATTGCCTGTCCGCTGTTCAACAATAGCGGAACACTCGTAGGCATGCTGGGAATTGTTTCGGATATAGCCGGCAAATTAAACCAGGATCATATCAGCAAAGTAGAGCCGGCACTGCCGTTATTTGTATTGGCCATAGAAAAAAGCCAGGAAATACTCGATAACCAGGTAGACAAGGTTATTAAAGATAAGTTTACGGCCGTACAGCCCGCTGTTGAATGGCGCTTTAGCGAAGCTGCTCTCAAATACCTGACCAATAAACAGGAAGGGAAGGAAGCTATTATCGAGCCCATTGTATTCAACAATGTATTTCCGCTTTATGGCGCTATCGATATCCGCAACTCTTCGGTAGAAAGAAATCACGCCATTCAGCAGGATTTGCTTGAGCAATTGCATATGGTGGATGAAATTGTACGCCAGGCGCAAAAGCTTACACAGTTTCCATTGCTCGATGAAATTCGTTACAAACTGGATAAATATTCCGATTCGGTAGCTGCAGTGTTGTTTTCCGATGATGAAATCAATATCCAGAATTTCCTCAGGAAAGATATTGTGCAGTTGTTAAATCACCTGCAGACGATTTTGCCGCAACTGGGCCCGATCATCAAAAACTATTTCGATGCCGTAAACTCGCCGGTGGAAATGATTTACCACCATCGCAAAGAATATGAGAAAAGTATTACCCGGATAAACGACGAAGTAGCCCGCTTCATAGACGGGGAACAGGAGCTGGCGCAACAAATCTTTCCGCATTATTTCGAAAGATTTGTTACCGATGGTGTCGATTTCAATATTTATATCGGACAATCGATAAGCCCGAACCGCCCCTTCGATGCATTTTATCTTAAAAATTTAAAAATCTGGCAACTCACTACGCTGGCAAAAGCAGCGCAGCTTACACATGCACTCGAGAAAAAACTATCGCTGAGCCTGCAAACAACCCAGTTGATACTGGCACATAGCCATCCCATTTCCATCAGCTTCAGAACAGCCGAGAGAAAGTTTGATGTGGATGGAGCCTATAATATCCGTTACGAAATCATAAAAAAGAGAATCGACAAAGTTCATATCAAAAATTCCAACGAAAGGCTCACGCAACCGGGCATGCTTGCTATTGTTTACTCCCAGCCGCAGGAAGGACAAGAGTACCTGGAGTATATCGACTTTCTACGCAATAAACAATTGCTGAAAGGAGATGTACAGCATTTTGAATTGGAAGAATTACAAGGGGTGAGCGGTTTAAAGGGACTGCGTGTAGCAGTGAACCTCGAAGAAGAAACTGCTGCAGGAAAAGAGGCCGCTTCAGTGGCGGGATCAGTAATCAACTCGTAAATAGTTTATTGGCTTCTATTATTCCGGTTAGGTTTTTTTTACCGCAGAAAGGAGGGCGCGGAGAATCGTGGTTGTGTTGAGGCATACAGATGCCTGCTCCGTCAACAAACAAACCTTTTTTCACATAGCTCTGTGTTCTCTTGTTCTCCGCGGTTAAACTCGTCAAAACTGGAAGCCCAACGATAAAAAAGGCAGGGCCCCGTCCTGGGAATTAGCAACACAAAGTGCCAGCACGTATCGCTTGGCCGGAGCCAGCCAAATACCGCCTCCATAACCATGATGCCAGGTCGAAGATTTTTCCTCCTCCACCCATACTCTTCCAATATCGTTAAAGACTATTATACCCAATGAGCCAGGCATCAGGTAACCACGGAAATCGAATAGATTAAGACGGATATCAATATTGTTGAACAACATGTTATCGCCGCCAAAACGATTGCGGCGGAAACCACGCAGGTTTTCAGTTCCTCCCAAATACTGCGCCTGGAAAAACTCATACTTACCAAAATTAAATCCTGCGCCTACTCTTCCTGCTATTACCAATTTTGCTGCCTTACTGAAGCTGATATAAGCAGATAAATCGGTGGCCAATTGGGTAATATTGGAACTACTGCCGGTAAGCCCTTTGGCCGATTGAAAATACGATTGCCAATAGAACCCCCGCGTAGTAATGGTTTTATTATTCCGGTAATCGATATTCACTTGCACGCGGCCACCCGCATACGATTTACTATCGTACACGGTATTGGGGTCTACACCGGGCACAGCGCCCGATGACAGTATCCTGTTTTCATTATCGCTGCTATCGATATTGTAGTGTTGAAATATTGGGCCTACCAGCACAGAAATATGGGAAGATGGATTGAATCGCAGCAATGCTGCTCCCTCGATGATATTATAGCGGCTTCGATAATAACGTATTTTTTTACCGCCGGTTTTATCAAAAACAGTTTCGTTTCCTATGCCAAAGAAATTGCTGGTATTGTTGGGTGCACGGAACAGAGCATGCAATTCCAGGTCGGCTTTACCAATTACATCAATCGCATCCATATTATAACTGAAGTTATAGGCCCCGGTAGCAAACGCATAGCTGGCCTTCCACTGGTGAACGAATTTATATGGCTGTTTTCGAAAACCGTGCTTTGTATATTTCAAGGTTGCACCGAGAAAAATACCATCGTCCAGGTTGTAGGTTGCAGCTATCATGGGCATCAGCACATCGTATTTGAAAGCACGGGGAGAAGGTTCATTTACGGAAGGATCGTCTTCGAGTTTATGGAGCCAACTGCCTTTGCCTTCAATACTGTTTTGTTCGGTGCTGAGATCGTAAATCCGGGTTTTACGCGCAGGCGCTGATGCGTCTATATTCATCTTATCGTTGCCTTGCCCGCCGATAATTCTTACCAATATTGTTTTTCGCACGCTTCCTTTTACATCGAACACATCTTCGCCTCCCATTCCCCATAACCTGATTTCGGAGGTTTCGGAAGGATAAAATGTGCGATCAAAGTTCTTTGTACTCAAGTCTCCCTCTTTTGTGAGTTTGAACACCTGTACTAAAACGGAGCCATCGTTATTGCGGTTGATACGAAAAAGTTCTTTTTTATCGCTGCCATATACATCCACTTCTTTGGCAAGAAATTTATAGTACTGCAACAACTCGTCTTTCAAATGATTTCTTCTTCCTTTAAGCATACGGATGATTTTCTCCGTATTGTACGATTGTATCTCCACCGGCTGTTGACGCAAGGCTGCTTCTATAACTGAGTCGGTCATGGTGGGTAGAAAGGCATCCACAGCATTGGCCCAGTCTTGTTTCGATAGACCCGTTAAAAACAGGCGATCAAAATAACGTCCGTTGAAATTAAACGTGTTGATATTTTTTGCTTTTACACGAAATCCCTGGAAGCGGGGTTGTATCCACGACCTGCTGATAATTCTTGGAAAAACCCCCTGGTTGGTAAAGAAAGGCTGATCGCGATCGCGGGGTATGGGATAATAACTCTTTCCTTTTTCTTTATCAGCTCGTCCCCAACGCCACTGGTCTTCATGGCGATCAAAGTCCATCATAAACATATCAAGTACTCTTGCTCTTAGTGCGGCCTGCTGATCGATTGTATTGTCATTATCTTCCTGTATCTCCTCCAGCACTTTTGGGGTACTATATGTTTTTTTCAAACCACCCGGCTCTCTTTCTTCGAATAAATACATGCCATTGGCAAAATCGCTTCTGTATATTCCCAATCGCGGATCGTCGGGCAGGTATACAATTTTTGGATGGGCGTGCGGCACGCCGGCTGCAGTGGCCATTAAGGGAACAGATAATGCTGCGTAGGGATAAGAAGCAGAGATCGCATCTACGAGATTGTTTTTGATAAACGTTTGCCGAAACTCGGGCGGTAAAATTCTTTCGGGGTATTTTACAATACTTCTCAGTACATATTGTCTTCCGCCGGCATCTTCGAGACGAAGCGATTTCGATTGCAAACGACCCCCTCTTTGCACGGCTTTTAATCCGCCTTTTTCTTTTCCAATATCAAAAACGGGAATTTTGATAGCAGTGGCCCATTCATTACGATAATTATCGCCCCACATCATTCTTTTAAAAGATCCGGCTCTGAAACCGGGCGCCGCCGCTATGGTCACTGAATCGGGGAAAACAGGAATCACACTGGATTCGCGAACGATATCGATCGGCTGAAATGTTGCCAGCGCCGTATCGAAAACAGGAGCTGTCCCATTTTTGGTGGTAAAGAATTTTAATTGGATAGCTCCGCCCGATTTGAATTCAAGCAATGCAAAGCCGGGTCCCTGATCTGCAAACAAGGTGCCGTTACCGTATCTTACCTGGCTTGTTTTGGAACCGGCACCGCTAACCAGGTAATGCTGGTTGTTTTGATGAATGAATTGCAGCGTGTGCTCATGCCCCGCTAAACGTATGCAATAAGGATGTTTGGATAATACTTCATCGAGTTGCTGAATCATATCCTGGTATTCGGGATGTACCATATCCTGGATATGCCCCAGGTTACCTCTTAACAAAGGATAAAGCGATCCGATAACAGGAAAGGGAAAATATAGATTCTCTTTGATTTCAGTCAGGGGAAACAAATGTTGCTTGAAGGTAAAATACCCGCCATGCGGCCCATTTGTTTTAAAAGGATGATGCGCCGCGAATAACAAAAGTTTATTGCGGTTTCGATACACAATATCCTGCAGTTTTGCCACTACTTCGTCTTCGTTTTTACACTCGCAATCCGATGTTTCTTCCGGCCTTTCGTTCTGCTGCAACCACCATTGCGTATCCATGATAACCAGAACCGTCGAGGAATCCATTACCAGTTCAACCGGCCCGGGGCAGCCGTTTTCCGGCAGAAAAAAAACATTGGTCAGCCCAAGCGATTGAACGTATTTGTATTGATGGGTCACTTGTTCCCAGCCTTTGTTTCTTCCCTCCTTCCAGTCGTGATTCCCGGGAAGAATATATGCGCGGGCCTGGGTATTCTTTACAAGATCGATTTGTTTATCAAGAATGGCTTTCTTCGAAGGATAATTGCGCGATTGGGAATCGGGTAATCCTGTTGGATAAATATTATCGCCGAGAAATAAAACCGTAGATTTTCCATCGAGCAGGTTGAGTTGACGCAATAGTTCCAACTGTGGATTCCTGCCTTTTTTCAGAAGACCCGCATCGCCCACCAGCCAGAGCCGGGAAACAACAGAATCAGTTTGAGCAAGCCCCGCAATGGACATAAACAGCGCAATAACACCTATCGAAAAAAACTTCTTCATACTCCAGATATTCGATAATGATACAGGATCGGATTTTCGAATTGTTGAATCAGCGACGATAACTGTATTTCAGCAAAGTGGCTTTGCCCTGCATTCCTTCGTTGGCGATATAAAGATCTCCCTCTGGCGAAAATGTGATGCCCTCGGGTTGCGGGAAATGATCGGGGTTCAACCCGTATACCGCTTCCAGTTTGCCACCAGGACTGCATTCCAGCAAAACTTTACCCAGCGAAGCTATGATATATAATTTACCATTGCGGGGATTGATAGCAGCTGCGGAGGGTTTGCACTCAATGCTATTGTCTTTGGCCATTGCCCTGATTTCGCTCCAGGGAATACTGAATGAAGTTCCCGGTAAATATTGTTTCGTAGCCAGGTTGAAGCGATAGGCATTAATGCTATTCGGGTTTTTACCGCATTGTTTACAGATTAACAACAGTTGCTGTGCTGCTTTGTCGTAACAAATACTTTCGAACTCCATATGTTTTCCAAAATCGTAAGAATAGATCGCTTCCTGTCTTTTTCCGTCGGCCGATACCTGCACAATCGTTCCATCGCTCAATAATATATAATAAGAATCTCCGGCCTTTACCAGGTCTTCATAGTCGCCTTTTTTACCAAACTCTTCAACGGTATATTTTCCGTTATCGGGGTTTACGAAAAAAAGTTTACCGGCTTCGTCGTTAACGGCCGCCAGCGTATTGTTGTCGATAAAATCGATGCCCGATATTTCGCGCAGTGGTCGCTTCAACATAGTCATCTGCCGCTGATTGCCCTCGTATTCCGGGATGGCCGGAACAAAAGAATTCCCCTGCATGCGGTTGCACGCATTCAGCACAAGTAAGAGCAGGAAAAGAGGGAAAACTGTATTCTGTTTCACGACGTATAAATATACAATGTTTGCTTAATTTCGGTGCATAAAGACAGGTAATGACCAACGAGCTATTGCTTAAAAATACCGAGCAGTACGTACGACAATTGTTTGCAACAAGGGTAGATGATGCATTTACCTACCACAGCATTTCGCATACCGAAACCGTGGTAAAAGCAGCAACAACAATGGCCGATCATTACCGCCTGCCCGAAGAAGATAAACTGGCTTTGTTATTGGCAGCCTGGTTTCATGATGCCGGTTACAGCAAGGGCAAAGCTGAATCGCATGAAATGATTGGACAGGAAATTGCAGAAAATTATCTTACCGGGAAAGGTGTTTCACCTGAACTGATATCAAAAGTAAAGGGCTGTATTGCAGCCACGCGAATGCCGCAATCGCCACAGAATTTAACGGAACAGATACTCTGCGATGCCGACCTGCATCACCTCGGTACCGATGATTTCGTCAATCAAAACAAATTGCTTCGCCGCGAACTGAATGCTTTGAATGGAGAAGAGATCAGCAAGAAAGACTGGCGAAAGAACAATATCCGCTTTTTACAGGAGCATACTTATTTTACCGATTATGGACGATCTGTTTTTGAGCCGGTAAAACAGCAACACCTGGCGGCGCTTATTGAAAAAGTGAATGGCAAGAAAGGAAAACCGGAGAAAGATAAAACCGGCATAGCTGAGAGAACAGATATTGACGAGAAGAATGAGGCATCAAATACGGCAGCAAAAAAAACGGCAGCCTCCAGGCCCGATGAAAAGCCTGTTGTAACAGAGGAAAAAGTCAAAAAGGATAAGGAAAAGGAAAGCCGTACAGAACGGGGTATTGCCACGATGTTTCGCATCATGAGCGATAACCATGTTAGCCTGAGCCAGATGGCCGACAGCAAGGCGAATATCATGATATCGGTGAATACAATTTTGTTATCGATATTGGTGTCGGTGCTGTTTAGCAAACTTCAGTATTATCCCCAGTTTATTATTCCCACCATTATTCTTTGCACAGTAAGCTTAGCAGCCATCATATTTGCGATACTGGCCACGCGGCCCAATGTAAATAAAGGGACATTTAATCACGAAGACGTACAGCAGAAAAAAATCAACCTGCTTTTCTTTGGTAATTTTTTCAAGATGGATCTGCCCGATTACGAATGGGCGATGAAAGAAATGATGAACGACCGCGAATATCTTTATGGCAGTATGATCAAGGATATTTATTTCCTCGGTAAGGTATTGGCCAGGAAATATAAATACCTGCGATTGTCGTATAACATTTTTATGTTTGGATTGGTGTTGGGAGTCGCTGCTTTTATTATCGCGTTTGTAGTGAGTGCAGATTAAACCACGGGCAACACGGATTTAACACAGATAGGTAGATAACCTCTCTCTACACATTTACTTCCCCTACCTTCTTTTATTCTTAATTCTCTATTCCTTCACAATTGTAACCAATCTTTTCACGAAAATCAATCCGGGCAATCTGTGTTCTAACAACTCGCTTAATTAGCTCCCCCAAGTAGTTCCTTTATCTTGATCAGCATTTCCGTTTTGGTAATCGGCACACCCATGATTTTGTTATATCCCTTTGCATCTACGAGGAATTGATCGCGTATGATTTTGATGAGTTGGCCGTTGTTGATTTCGGGAATCAGCACCTTCTCGAAATTTTTAATAATGGCGCCCAGGTTTTTCGGGAATGGACGCAAATAGCGAAGGTGAGCATGACTTACCGAATATCCTTCTTCCTGCAATTCCGATACTGCACTTTTAATAGCTCCATACGTACTTCCCCAACCAATTACCAATAACTTACCCGACGACGGACCACTATCGAGTTTTTGTTCAGGAATATAATCAGCAATCTTATCTACTTTGGCCTGCCGGGTGAATACCATGTGCTGGTGGTTTTCCGGCTCGTAGTTTACGTTGCCGGTTATATCCTGTTTTTCCAATCCACCTACACGATGTTCTAATCCGGGTGTACCAGGGATGGCCCAGGGTCTCACTAATTTTTCATCCCGTTTGTAGGGCTGCAGCTTCTCTTCGCCCGCATCCAAACTTCTCTTAATTGAAACTTTTATCTCTTGCAAATCGTCGCTCTTTGGAAAACGCCAGGGTTCGGCGCCGTTTGCAATATATCCGTCGCTTAACAACATTACCGGCGTCATGTGCTGAATAGCAATCCGGCAGGCTTCAAATGCTACTTCAAAACAATCGCTGGGAGTTGAGCTGGCGATTATTGGCATCGGGCATTCGCCGTTGCGACCATAATAGGCCTGCAATAAATCGCTTTGTTCAGTTTTGGTAGGCAATCCTGTAGATGGACCGCCTCTTTGCACGTTTACTACTACCAGGGGAAGTTCCATCATCACTGCCAATCCCATTGCTTCTGTTTTAAGCGCTACACCCGGACCTGAGGTAGTGGTAATACCCAATGCGCCTCCATAGGCCGCGCCGATTACGGAAGCAATGGCCGCAATTTCATCTTCGGCCTGGAAGGTTTTTACACCGAAAGATTTGTGGCGGCTTAACTCGTGCAGGATATCCGAGGCCGGTGTAATGGGATAAGAGCCGAGAAACAGTTGCAACCCGCTTTTTTGAGAAGCGGCAATAAAACCATAGGCAAGTGCCTGGTTGCCCATGATGCTGCGGTAAACACCCGGCTCCATCCTTGCCTTTTCCACTTTATAAGTAGTGGTAAAAGTTTCTGTTGTATCGCCGTAGTTGTAACCAGCTTTTAAAGCTTTTACGTTACTGTCGAGTATCTCTGGTTTTTTGCCGAATTTATCGGTAAGAAACTGGATGGTGGTTTCCATATCGCGGTTGTACATCCAGTATAAGAAGCCCAGCACAAACATGTTCTTGGCACGATCCTTCTCCTTCATGCCCATGGTAATATCCTTCAATGCCTCACGGGTCATTTTGGTTACGTCCATTTTAATGACTTCGTAATTTGCAAGGCTATTATCTTCGAGGGGATTCACTCCTTCGGGATAATTGGCGAGGCGAAGGTTTTTTGCATCGAAGCCATCGGTATTGGCGATGATCTTTCCACCTTTTTTGAGTGATTTAAGATTGGTTTTTAATGCAGCTGCATTCATAGCCACCAGCACATCGCATTCATCGCCCGGAGTAAACACGCGGTCGCTCGAAAAACGAAGCTGGTAACCACTAACACCCGGCAATGTTCCCTGGGGGGCACGTATTTCGGCCGGGAAATCGGGGAAGGTAGCAAGATCGATTCCTAACAGGGCGGTATTATTGGTGAACTGCGATCCGGTTAACTGCATACCGTCGCCACTATCGCCGGCGAATTTGATAACAACATCGCTGAGTACTTCTTGTTTGCGGGCCATGGGAACGAAAAGGTTTTGTACAAATTTACGATTGATCGTATGAATATAAGTAAATTGGCCAATCTGCCAATTGGTCAATTGGCTAATTTGCTAATTATCTCATTTAACCGATGCAAATCCCCTACTACATCGACCTTCTCGGCACCCTGGTATTTGCGATTTCGGGGGCACTGGCGGCTTTTGGCAAAAAACTCTACCAGGATATTTTCGGGGTTTCCTTTACCGCATTTGTTACTGCCATCGGCGGGGGAACCCTGCGCGATATTTTCCTGGGTGTTCATCCGCTGGCCTGGATCCGCGATGGCAATTATATTATAGCCGTCATCGCCGGCGTATTGCTCACCGTATTCTTCAAACAGTATATCAAACGTATTCCACGCACTTTGTTCCTGCTCGATACCGTGGGCGTAGCCATTTATACCATATTGGGTGTGCAAAAATCATTGGCGCTCGACGTACATCCCATTGCTGCGATTATACTGGGAATGGTGTCGGCGGTGTTTGGCGGCGTATTGCGCGATACCCTGATCAACGAAATTCCTCTCATCTTTAAAAAAGAGATATATGCTACGGCCTGCCTTGCCGGCGCGGGATTGTTTGTGTTGCTCAGCTATTATAAGGTAGATATTGATATCAATTTCTTTTCCAGTGTAGCCTTCATCATTATTATACGGGTGATATCGGTGAGGTATAAGATTGCGCTGCCGAAACTGGAAGACTGAGTACAACGCTAAACAATCCTAATACCAATCAACAAACCAGTTTTGATTAAACTTATTTAATCCTTGTATTAAGTAATTCAATACTTTTCTTTAATTCAATGAGTTGCTGGTGAAGCGCGTTTATTTTTGCATTCTGTTCGTCGATAATTGCCTGTTGTTCTTGAACGGCTTTAACAAGTGGTATGACAAAACTTGCATAGCTTAAACTATAATAGCTATTGCCAGTATCTGGTGTTCTTACACCATCGAAATCGAACTGAACACTTTTTGCCGCAGCTTCGACTTCCTGAGCGATAAAACCACTTTGTCTTTTTGTATCGAACATTCCAAGCACCTCATATTTATTCAGATTATCTACATTGTTTTGGGTTGACGGAACACCCAGAATATAATTTTCTAACGACTGCCTGTCGAAATAATAAGTTACCGGTCTTAGTTTTAAAATAAAAGATAAACCCTTAATGTCTTCTTTAACATCAAACTTAAATCGCCCATCGGAGGGATTAGTAAAGGGCACTTGACCTTCAATAACAGTAACGTTTATATTTCCGATTCTTACCTTGTTGCTGGCATTCACTATTGCACCATTTCCTAAAGCTGTTGCATTAAATAAGCCAGATGAAGCTACGTTAGCAGCATGACCAACCACTGTGTTAAAAAATCCATCCAGGTTTGATCTCATTGCAGAGTCTCCAACAGCCACGTTTCCATATCCAAGAGTGTTAGACGAAAGTGCGGTAAAACCAACTGCGGTATTATTGCTTCCGGAAATGTTGGCACCCAAAGAAAAAGTACCAATTGCTGTATTATTTCTTCCAGAATCATTCAATTGCATAGAAAAAGATCCGAAAGATGTATTATAATTCGAATTTTTGTTTCGGGAGAGCGAGTTAAATCCGGAAGCGGTGTTGAAACTGCCAGAAATATTACCAGAAAGAGAACCAGAACCAAACGCAGAATTACCTGTTCCATCGATATTAGATACCAGAGTTCTTGCCCCTATCGAAGTGTTTTGGCTTCCAATATTATTAGAAAAAAGAGCCTCAACTCCAAATGAGCTATTATCCGTTCCTTGTGAATTATTGTAAAGAGACCTGGCTCCAACTGCGGTATTATTTGCCCCAATATTGTTGTTATACATCGCAGATTCGCCAACGGCGGTGTTATAACTACCAACTACGCCCGAATAAGAAGCATTTGCTCCTATTGCAGTATTGCTTACTCCTATGACATTTGAACGTAAAGCATTAGAACCAACTGCGGTATTATCATATGCATCGACGTTACTCATAAGAGCACCTCTTCCTATTGCAGTGTTCTGGCTTCCTCCTTGATTAGCGCTTAATGCCAGATATCCACCGGCAGTATTATTTGACCCGCTGTTATTCGAAAATAAACTCCTATCACCTATAGCCACATTAAAGAACCCATATTGACTTGAAAACATCGAATAGTGGCCGATTGCTGTATTTGAATATCCGTTTATATTCTTTGATAAAGATTGAAACCCAAAGGAGGTATTCATCATATTCTTGTGAATCATTCCCGACAACGAATCATTCACTCGAAAAAAAATGGGTTTATTATCTTTTGTACCAAGAAAATCAAAATCGCCATTACCGGCATTCCCTTTTAACAACCATGACTCCTGTGCGGAAGCTATTCTTTTCCATGCTCCATCGAAATAATAAAAAGAGCTATCGTCGGATTGAAAAACAAGCAATCCTTTGGCTGGAGATGAAATGGATTGTAGTTGCTGCCGGCTAAGTCGAGGAATCAGAAGCCCCTTGTTATTACTTGAAATATCTAGTGCAGCACTAGTTTCTGGGTTCATTGTTCCAATTCCAACATTTTGTCCAAAGCAATCGTTCACCAAATGCAGTACGAGTAAAAAAAATATTTTTCTCATGTTGTAATAATATTAGTTGAATCGAAAACGAAAAATTAATGCCCATAAGGTGCCGGCTCCAGCGCTTTGTATACGGTTTCAAAAACCTTTGCCCGGATATTCATTCTTAAAAAGCGATTGGCATCGCCATTATTATGAACGCGGTTACTGAGCATGATAAAGGTTAGATGTTTTGCCGGATCCATCCATATACAGGTTCCCGTAAAGCCGGTATGACCAAAGGTTTGCGGAGAAGCAGAAGCGGCGGGATAAGGTTCTTTACGGCTGCCATTGTCTTTTTCGGGCTTATCGAAACCCAATCCCCGGCGGCTATCGCTGTGATAGCCCGTGAAAAAATCGATGGTTTCTTTTTTAAAGAACTGATGCCCGTTCATTCGGCCACCGTTCAGCAGTACTTCGGCCAATACTGCCAGATCGTAGGCATTGCCGAATAAACCTGCATGCCCCGCCACTCCTCCAAACATAGCTGCGCCCGGATCGTGTACGTCGCCATGAATCAATTGCTGGCGAAAGCCGAGTTCTTCTTCGGTAGGCGCAATATAGTTTAGTGGAAAGCGATCGCGGGGTTTGAAGCCCGTATTGTTCATCTGTAATTTGTCGTAGAATTCTTCCTTTACGTAACGATCCAGCGTTTTCCCTGAAATTGATTCTACAATTTTTCCCAGGAAAATAAAATCATTATCGCTATAAACATATTTTCCCATTGGTCCCAGCTCGCTTTGCAGGATACGATTGTACATGGTGTCTACCCAATCGCTGCGGAGGTAAATATTATCGGCTACCCGAACACGATGGATGGAATCGGGGCGATACGAATAGTAGCTGAAAAGGGGAATATTTGCCAGTGCGGTATCTACCGTTTCTTTATAAAAAGGGATCCAGGCTTTGAGGCCGGCCTGGTGCAGAATGATATCCCACAATTTCAAATTCTCTTTGTTACTTCCTTTGACCCAGGGCAGGTAATCGCCGAGTGTTTTTTGAAGATCGAGCCTGCCCTCGTCGTACAATTTCATTACAGCAACCGTGGTGGCCATGATTTTGGTAACAGAGGCCAGGTCGTATATGGTTTCGGGATAAACAGCTTCTGTACTGTCGTAGGTAAGATAACCGAATGCTTTTTCGTAAGCTATCTTCCCTTCTTTTGCCACCAATACCACCGCCCCGGGTATTGCCTGTTTGGCAATGGCATCATTTACGATGGAGTCTATTTCTAGTAATTTTTCCTGCCGAAATCCGAGGTCAACTGCAGGCGCATCGTATAACAAACGATTCGCGACAATACCCGCGCCATATTGAAGCGACTCGCAAACGGTGACCGGCAATTTTCCCTTTGCTACCAATCTTCCGTACAACAGATCGGCTGCCACTGTTTGTGTTATAGGGTCGTCTTCGTAGCAGGCCAGCAAAACTTTTGAGTCGCAAAAGTCTTTGACGGCATATGGATTTCCGAATACGAATGTGATGGCTTTATGTTGAATTTGTAATTGCCGCACCAGTTGTTTTGCCGGCAGGCTGATTCCAAAATTATTGGCCGGGCGGCGACTGTAATTATGAATGCCGATTACCACCGTTTCATATTCGTCCTTCAGGTACTGCAGCAATTTATTTGCGCGATCACTGCTTTGTTTATAATCGAAATAATAAACATGGGCGTCGTAATCTTTGCGCAATTGCCTGGCGAATTCGTTGTCTTTTGCAAGACCGATTCCCACGTAAGCAATTTTTTTTCCTTTGCTGAGCGGGAAAATAGCTGCATCGTTATTATTTAACAGGGTAATGGCATTTTCGGCAATCAATCGTGTTGTTGCGTCGATATTGCTATTGAGGTCCTTTGTGAGATTGTAAGAATTTACAGGCACCCAATTCGCCAATCCATACTGGTATTTTGCATACAATACACGCTTTACGTGAGCATCAATATCATCCCAGCTTAATTTCTTTTTTTTGATAGCCGCTTTTATTTTTTTAATGCTTCCTGGAATATCGCCGGGAAGGCAAAGCATATCGTTACCCGCAATTACTGCCTGTGCCGATGCTTCGCCATCGGGATAAAACTTTTTAACGCCCTGCATTTCCAGGGCATCGGTAAATGTGAGCCCTTTAAAACCCATTTCGTTACGCAACAATTTTGTTACGTTGTTATATGAAATAGATGTAGGCCGATTTTGTGCGTTGTCGATGGCCTGCACCTGCAAATGTGCTACCATCACACTTCCTATGCCAGCAATAATCGCCTGTTTAAAGGGATAAAGTTCCAGTGAGTCGAGCTGCTGCTTTGTTTTATTGATTACGGGAAGATCGTAATGGGAATCTACCGCCACATCTCCATGACCGGGAAAATGTTTGGCGCAGGCCATCACACCCGCGTCCTGCATACCTTTCATGTATTGGATGCCGTATGCCGCCACTTTGTATTTATCTTCTCCAAAAGACCGGTCGTTAATAACCGGGTTAGCCGGGTTATTGTTGATATCCATTACCGGAGCATAGTTAACCTGTATGCCGATCCTTTTACATTGTTCAGCTACTACCTTTCCATATTGATAAGCGATAGATGCATCTTGAACGGCACCGAGCATCATTGGCCGGGGAAGAGAACGTACGCTATCCATTCGCATGCCCAATCCCCATTCGCCATCGATGGTAACCAGCAAAGGCGTTTTTGCCAATTGCTGAAACTGGTTGATGCGTTGTGCCTGTTGCTGCGGTCCGCCCTGGAACAGGCAAATGCCGCCAATATTGTATTTGCGGATGGCTTCAATTACTTCTTTATCGTAAAAGGTAGCTATGGGAGAGCCGGCTGCAGGCGGAGCCGAACTGCGTACAACAAAAAGCTGTGCAATTTTTTCGTCTTTGCTAAGCGATTTGAATACACTGTCTACCCACTGATCGGCATTGAGCGATGATTGTTTTTGAGCGGCCAGCGGAAGAGTTAACAGGCAAAGGGATAAACAAGCAATACTTCTCATCATATTCAAACTGGTATAAGTTGAAATTAGCGGTACAAATTAAGAAGAATGGAGCAATTAAAGCATTGGATGAGTGGGGAGTGGCAAGGAGGATTCTGCTAGTGGCCTAGGCACTTCTCATATGCAATTTCTTTACCAACCCCAATCCACGTAAATTTGCTGTTCGCCAAAAAAAGAATTCAACTTGCCCGATATCATTCAATTATTGCCCGATAATATTGCCAACCAGATTGCGGCTGGAGAGGTGATACAGCGGCCTGCCAGTGCGGTAAAGGAGCTATTGGAAAACGCCGTAGACGCAGGCGCAACGGATATCAAGCTGCTTGTGGCCGATGCAGGAAAATCGCTGATACAAGTTATCGACAATGGAAAAGGCATGAGTGAAACCGACGCCCGTATGTGTTTTGAAAGGCATGCCACTTCCAAAATTTCCAATATTGATGATTTGTTTCGCATCCGCACCATGGGCTTCCGGGGCGAGGCATTGGCATCTATTGCGGCAGTTGCACAGGTAGAATTGAAGACTAAAAAGGCTGAAGCCGAACTTGGGACTTATATCGAAATCGAAAACAGCCTCGTTAAAAAACAAGAGCCTGTTGCCACTGCCAACGGAACGAGTATTGCTATGAAGAATCTTTTCTTCAACGTACCGGCACGCAGAAATTTTTTGAAAAGCAATGCTGCTGAAATGCGGCACATCGTAGATGAATTCATCCGGGTGGCACTTGCATTTCCCGAAATTGTTTTCTCACTCGTATCGAACGGACAACAATTGTTTTATCTCGAAAAGGGAACGCTGAAGCAACGCATTGTACAGGTATTGGGAGCCCAATACAATGCAAAGCTGGTAACGGTACAGGAAAAAACGGATTATCTCAATATTTACGGATTTACAGGTAAACCCGAAACGGCAAAGAAGACAAGAGGCGATCAGTATTTTTTTGTGAACAACCGTTTCATCCGAAGCGCGTATTTGCATCATGCGGTGATGAGTGCTTACCAGGAATTGATTGCAGCCGATAGCTATCCACTGTATGTTTTGTTCATTGATTTAGATCCTTCGCAGGTAGATATTAATGTACATCCCACCAAACAGGAGATTAAATTTGAAGATGAGAAGATAGTATATGCTTTTGTACAGGCGGCGGTAAAACATGCACTCGCTCAATTTAGTGTAACACCTACATTGGAATTTGACCTCGACCCCTCTATTCAGCATTTAGATGCGGTGAGTAAACCGTTTACCGAAGACAAGCAGGCTGCTGCCGCTGCTTCCGATATCTTCAAAAACTTTACACAAAAATACCAGGCGCACCTGGTGAATCCCGGCGGACAGGGTAATCTTCAATCATGGAAAAGCCAGGAGTCATCTGCAAAAGAGGAAGCCGGTGAGGGAAGCAAAACTGGTTTCACCTCACTGATGGATCAATTGCGCACAGAGCAGGATGATAGTGATAGTATTGCTTCGTTGTACCCGGTTTCTTCTGTTACAAAACTGGAGCCTGTTACCAACGATCCCTCCCAGCTTATACAGGTTCACAATAGCTTCATTATCGTACCTACCAACCGCGGGTTTATTTTGGTGAACCAGCAGTTGGCACACGAAAGAGTATTGTATGAGCGATATGTTGCCTCGGCAGAAGGCAGACCCATAGCAACACAAAGAAGCCTGTTCCCGGTTACGTTGGGTTTGTCGCCCCAAGATGCCGTTCTGCTCGAAGAGTTAAAGCCGGACCTGAATGCTCTTGGATATGAAATCGAAAGTTTCGGGAAAGACAGTTATATAATCCGGGGAATTCCGGCCGACCTGGAGCAGGGCAATGAAAAGAATACCATCGAAAACCTGATAGAGCAGTTCAAGCATTTCAGCAATGAATTGAAGTTTTCCAAAAGAGAAAAGATCATTCGCTCACTGGCCTGGCAACAGTCGGTTAAGGCCGGGGTTAGCCTTACAAAAAAAGAAATGCAGGCGCTCGTGGAAGATTTGTTTCATTGCAGGCAACCGAATACCAGTGCAGGTGGAAATCCTACCTATATTGAGTTTAAAAAAGACTACCTGGATAAACTATTTGGGAAATAATTCTGCGATAAAAAGTTTAATGGCTGCGTTATGGTTTCGTTTAATGTTCCGGATATAATGGAGACCTGCCTTTCGATTCTTTGCTGAACTTTTTTTGATCTGTAAAGAAGGGGTTTGCCAGATACACAAACGGCTTTCCGAAATTTCCCATTTTTTATCGTTTTTTTCCCCATTGTTCGGCTTTCGAAGTAATGGATATTTACATCCTGGTTAATGAATACCGCCTGCAAGGGTTCGAACATTGTGGTTGGTAGGCATTGATCGGGAGCACAGCTTCAGTGGAACTGCCTGGTGGAGTAAACCCGAACTTACTCCTGCTGCTATGGCTTTGTGAATGCACAAGCCAAAGGCAAATAGATTGGAGGTGGTGGCGGGGGAGGGGGAGGGCCCTCGGCAGAGGTATGCAAACGCCATATTTCCCAGGGCCAATACAATTTCGACCCAAAAATCGGCTGTCGATAAAAACGATCTGTCAAAATAAACAGCCTCATAATTGAGCTGTTTGTCCTCAACAATTTAATCTGTGTTTTACCCCTGCCCACCACTCATTGCTTCGCCATCAGCCCCTTCTTTGTCTTCTTCCTATCTTCCCACAAATTGTAACGCAGGTAAATCTGCAATGCCTTGTTCTTATCAGTAAACAAAGGCGTTCCATTGTTTATCTGAACACTAATATAGTTACTCAGGGCCTGGTTATAACGCATTCCCACAGTAAATCGATGCCAGTAATAATTCGCATCGAGCATCAGGCGAAACTCACTACCATTAAACCGACCCGACAAACTATCATTTTTAAATTTGCCAAAACTTTGGCTTATCAAAGTATCCCTCGCACTGGGTACCGGTGTCCATACATTGGAGCCTCTCTGCTCAAATTGAGCAATACCACTCAACAACGACGAAAATTGTACACCCGATCCAAGATAAAAGTTCCGGAAAGGACTGTAATGAATACCAATTGGTAAATTGAAATAGTAAAGCTTTCGTGCAAATATTGAGTTGGTGATATATTTATAGTTACCGGATCCAGAAAGCTCGTAACGCGACTGCGCAATCAATGCAGGTTGCATAAATTGTGGGCTCGCAAATTGCAACTCGGCCTGCAAAAAACTTGTTTGACTAAAATGATATTGCACATGTGGCGAAGGAAGATAATCGAGCGTGGTATTGCTGCCCCCATTTATATTGTATCCAACAACCCGCTGGTCACTCAATGGCATCGATAAAGGCAATGTTAACCCGAATACCAGGTTCTTATTATCCCCCGCTCCTACTACACGGTTCTTCAAACGTTGCACTCTCTCGGAATTTTCTTTAAACCTGCTCGGTGTCGCCCTCGCTATAGTCAATGATTTTGATGGAACGACTGAGTAATAAACATCAATACTGTCTTTCACTATCGCCGAGGGGCCCGTCAGCAATTTGGCGGGCATATCTTCCAACTGCATCATTGCTGATGCCTCGTACTCCTCTTCTTCCCCGATGGCTTTTTCGCTTTCACTAATTGCACCGGCTTTATTCTTCTTTCGCTCGCCGGTAAAATCAGCACCATTTGACACCCTTGTTTTATCGCCGCCGGTAAAACTATTTTGACGAGTCGAAAACCTACCGAATGAGTTCTTATTTGCTTTGCTATTTGCTGAAACGAGTATTACCGCTGCTTCAGTTTCTTTTGACTGTATGGATTTGCTGTTTTCATTCTTATATTTCGAATTCTTGTTGATTACCGTTTGCACTTCCCTCTCAGCCGCTTGCTTCAGGTTTTCCTTTGCGCCGGTACTATTTTTATCTATCGCTATAAATTCATCCGCCGCATTCTTATTAGCCTCCCTTTTTTCTTCGTAATTTTTAACTATTGAACCACTAGCAGAATTAGGTGTAGAGTTTATTTCTTCATTAACTGTTTGATTTTTTTCATTAGTATTCACATTTTTGCCAGCGTTGTGCAGGCTTGTGTTTTGATTATCGGAAACCGATTCTGTTGCCGGCCCTTGTGCAACGGTACGACTATCGCCAATGGTTGCAGACGATTGCCCTGTTTTATCTTTTTCCGTTACTGCATTTGCCGAGATTGATTCTTTGTTACCCGATCGCCATTCGGTACCGAGCCAGGCTCCGCCCATCAGCACCAAAATAATGGATCCGTAAAGCCACCATCGCCCCCTTCTTCCTCCGGTCTCGGGTAGCTCGCGGTCGAGCAAGGCCTTCATTTGCGGCCAATGCTGCCGGGCATCGCCGGGTGGATCAAGCTTCTGCAGCTTGTCGGCAAGGTGTTTTTCGTATGGTTGTTGTTCGTTCATCACATTACACTTGCAAGGTTTGTAAAAGTTGTTGCAATTGTCTTCTGGCTTCGCTCAGGTGCCATTTGCTGGTTCCCTCGCTGATGCCTATAAGGTTAGCTATTTCTCTATGATTGTATCCCTCTACCACGTACAGGTTAAAAACGGTTTGGGTGGCCGGCGACAAACGCCGCACCAGTTGCAACAGTTCTTGCGAAGAAAGACGTTGCACCGCATCCGGATCAATACGCGGCTCTTCTGCTTTTTCCAGCTCCACCGACGAAAACCGGTTGCGCTGTCTTATAAAATCAATGGCCGAATTCACCATAATCTTACGAATCCAGGTGTATAACGACGCCTTAGAACCGTCGTAATGATGAATGTTCCTATACACTTTCAAAAAACCATTGTGCAATACCTCGATGGCATCTTCTTCGTTTCGGGTATAGCGCAGGCAAATAGCAGCCATAGGCCCATAGAACCTCTGGTATAGCTGTTCCTGGGCCTTGCGGCTGTTATCGATACAACCTTTAATCAGCTCAATATCTCCAGGTTGTTGCGTCAATACGCCTCCTGTATTTTACATTTTCTGAAATCTCGCCCAACGTATCTCATTTCCATAGCTTAGCTGCACCAGGTATTGCCCCTGGGCCAGTTTGTCAACGGGCAGATTTATGGTATTATTGCCCGCTTGTCCGCCTACCTGGAGCTGATATTTCACGGCCCCGCTTTCATCCAGCACGGTTACATTGACTTTAACACTTGTTTCCAGTCTTAACTGAATACGAGCCAAGCTCCTCGCAGGGTTGGGGAAAACAGCGATCGGGGCCAAATTAATAGGCTGCCAAACCACCTTATCGATATAAATTCTTTCGCAATATTGCTTTACGCAACCGTTGGCCGTTTTAGCTTCCAGGCATACGGTATACCATCCCGTAAAAGGAAATATAAAGGTAGGATTGTTCTGGTGCAGCACTACCACAAAAGGAAAACCATAAATAGTGCTGTCGCGCCGGATGGTCCACTTTTGCCATACAAGCTGCTGGTTAGAAACCGCCTTAAACTGAATTTTATTGGGCCGGTTTTCCTGCCGCCTGTATTCAAATTTCAGTTCAACGTGCTCGCACGATGCGCCTGCTTTTATTTCCTTGCAAGTGGTGGTTCGACAGCCATTGCTTTGCACCACAGTTAAGCAAACGTTGTAAACACCGGGCTTTTCGTATTGATGAACCGGGGTTATGGCTGTCGATTGTTTTCCATCACCAAATTTCCAATGGTACTTCCAGGAAGTATTAATATGATCGGGTTTGAATTTTACCTCGAGAGGATTACCCATTGCTGCTTCGAATCGGAATCCCGATCGATTTTCACAGCTATCTTTTTTTCTCACTACTACCGAATCGCAATAAGACACAATACATCCATTCAAACTCACCACTTTCAGGCATACATAGTAGGTTCCGGCAATTTGATACTCATGGAAACTGTTGTAGTCTTGCGAGCTGCTGCCATCTCCATAAGTCCAATACGTTCTCCAGATAGCATGCACCGGCTGCGATAAATTCGCAAACCATATCTTTTTCCAGTTGGTCGCATCCTGCTTCCATTCAAATTTTGCCTGAACATTACACGAAGGCGTTTGAATGACTATCCTTTGGCAACTAACCTTCCTGCAAAGGTTATTCAATTCAACTATCAGGCATACCTCGTACTCACCAGGCTTTTCGTACAGGTGTACTGGGTCTTTTTCCGTAGAAATGGTTCCGTCGCCAAACTTCCACAGGTATTTGGCCCCCGATGCTGGTACAATCGTCAGATTTTTGAAATAAATTTTTCTCGGATTTTCTTCGCTGGCCTTCCATTCAAATTTCGGCTCGAGTTGGCAAACAACGGATCCAATCACAACTTTGTCGCAATAAACACTGCGGCAGCCATTTTCGGTCTCGGCTACGAGGCAAACTTCATAAATACCCGGTTGCTCGTAGATATGCACCGGGTTTATTTCGTTGGATGTTTTGCCATCTCCGAATTTCCAGAGATAATGAACAGCATTTTGGTTGCTGACGGTTCTGTTAAAGAAATAGGCTTTGTTTTTCTGCATCGAGTCAATGCGGTACTCGAACCTTGCTTCAAGCCTGCAATCAGGAGTATCTACCTTGATAACTTTACACGATTCACGTACACAGGTATTGCTGGTAGCCACTTTTAAACAAACATTGTATTCGCCAGGTCGTTCGTAAATATGCACGGGGTCTTTTTCGGTAGAGAAACTTCCATCGCCAAACGACCATTTATATTGTGCGCCGGTGGAAGGAACTACTGTTTCACTAAAAAACTTTACTCTTCGCGGGTGTGCCGGGTCGGCTTCATGTCGCCACTTCACTTCCAAATGGCAGCTATCCCCGATGACAATGGTTTTGCAAATTTCTTTGAAACAATTACCATTAAGATATAGTTTCAGGCAAACATTATAAGCACCAGGTGCTGCGTAAGTATGAGTTGGGTTGTGAATAGTTGAGGCGCTGCCATCGCCAAAATTCCAGTAAAACTGGGGCGTCCACCCCGGGGGAATAGTGAATACGGCCGCGAAATAAATCCTGTTCGGCTGCGAAGGTTCTCGTTGGTAATTAAAGTCTACCTGGATATTACAGGGATCGCAACTTACCTGTACAGTAACACAGTATTCCCTGGTACAATTGTTCCCCGAATCCATCAAAAGGCAAACATTGTAATTACCCGGCTGGCTATATTCGTGCGAGGGCTGATACTCATTCGAAGTAGTGCCGTCCCCGAATTTCCAGGTAAAGCGGATATTCGAATCCAATGGTTGGGAATAATTGATAAACCAGATCTTTTTACAGTTCAAAGAGTCGTGCCGCCACTCAAAACGGGGTTCTATAGAACAGGTTTGTGAAATGGAACTGAGGCAGGCAATCAATAGTCCTGTCATCAATAACAGCCGCATCAATAAAAAAGCGGCAAAGCTTTCCTGGTCTGATTTTCGATTGCGAAAAGCAGTAAGTACCATTTGTTTCATACGCAAACGGTTTAAGTGAAAGAATATAATTATGCCTCTAGCAACCAGGAAAGCGGGTACGGCCTGTTACATGGGTGTTTTGGTCATGTGGCCAGGCGGCCGGTTGCTTAACTCGTAGTACGGTAAGATGTACAAACAGCGTTGGGAGAATCCAAAAAAAATCAATACCGGGCTCGAACCCGCTGTATAAATTCTTCGACCTGCCTGCGGATGGCAACGGCATTTCCGCGGTGATTATTAACCAGTACAGAAAAAAGAAGAAGCTTGTTACTATCCGTATACATAAATCCGCTCAAAGCCACTACCCCACTCAACGTACCGGTTTTAGCGTACACATAACCGCTATCTTTCTTATAAAAATTAGAAAGTGTTCCCTTGCCGCCTGTTGCAAATACATTCTTAAGGCGGTTCATGCCAAACTGGTTTTTCATTTTATCCAGTATCATTATAAAGTCCTGTGGACTGAACAGGTTATAACGGCTAAGTCCGCTGCCATCGGCCCATCCGGGTTTTTGAGGTAGGTCTTTAAAATCGGTGGCAAGCAGGGTGTCGATGATCGTTCCTTCGTCGAAAACGCCAAGTTTTTCATGCGCCGCCATCAGTAATAATTGCTCAGCAAAAAAATTATCGCTTCTGTACATCATGGGCTTGAGAACAGAATCGGTGGGTTGCGAGTAAATTGTTTTGATCCGATCTTTAAACGATGGCAATTCACCCGCCAGCTCGATGACCCTGCCGATAGTATCTTTTACCAGGTCCAATGCCGAATTAATGCCGTGTGTAACAAAAGGAACCTCCTGCACTTTGCGTTTTTCTTTTCCTTCGGTAATTACAAATACATTTTCGTCTTTATCGCGCTGCACATAAAACGATTTTAAGCTCGTATCGGCACTGAATCGCACCTTCCAGTTCACTTCCGGGATCGAGTAAATAAAGGCGTCGCCCATCGATTGATCATTGCCGGTATTCGCTTCACGCTCCTGTACCCAGTTGATAACATTTCCGTAAATCGGCAAGGCGCTGCGCTCCACCATATAGTAAAAATTATAATCTCCCCAACTCCATCCTAATCCAAGGGCGTTGGTTTGCCAATCTTTCGTGGTAATAAACAGCGGCTCGTTCTTTGTTTTCAAAAAGTCGATTACAGGTTGTTTTTCATAATCGGGATGTAATAGACTTGGATCGCCTGTTGGATAAAGAACAATTCCTTCGTCGGTTTCGGCATAACGAATTCCGGGTAAGCTATCGCCGAGAAATTTCATAGCCGCATAACAGGTTACAATTTTTGTATTGGAAGCCGGTACAAAATATTTCGAGGCATTGTGATTGAAGAGGTATTTATTGGCCGAAGGATCGTAAATACTGATACCAATATGTGCGTGTTGTAGTACCGAGTCTTTTAATACCGTTGCCTTCGCCGATTTGGCAATTTGTTTTTGAATCGAGCAGGATGCGATGGAAACTAAAAGTATAAAACCAAAAAAAAGTAATCCGATAGAACGAGCTGGTGTTGATGTGCTGAGCATGGGTAAAGATAAAAACTAATTGGCCAATTGGCCAATTAGTCAAAGGGCTGATGGGAAGACATAAAAACAACTTCCTATCTAATCGACTATTGGCTTATTAGCTAATTATCCAATTGGCCAATTCCCCTCACCCTCTCTCCTGCGCCCTCAACCATCGCTCGGGAATTTCGTTGCTGCTGGCAAGCAGGTAATCTTTGTAAGAACAAGCAATAAATTTCTTATCGGGCAATTGCATCCACCACCTTCCTGTTTTCTTGCTTTGTAAAAAGGTGGTTTGCACTTCTGCAAAAGCAGTATGGTATTCGTTGAACGAATCCTTCTCATCCAGCCTCGCCTCTCTTCGTCCCCTGCTTCTTCCGTCGAGCAAATACCATAGCATGTGGCTGATTTGCTTGGCGGTTAATTCGTCCTTATCGTGTTCGGGTATATATCCATAAATGCCCACGCTGTTTACATTCGGACTCAGCCCTGCATAACGCATCAGCATACAGGCTTCCTCCCCTGTAAATCCATTGGGCGAAATATTCGAAGAAGGCGCATAGGAATAAGCGATTGCTGAAATGTCGAAACTGAACAGTTGACAATTGCGGATCACCGGCTCCATTTCATCCATTCCTTCTTTAACGTTGCCTACACGATAACAATCAAAGCGCAGTTTATCCATTGTTTCGAGCATGCGCGGATGCACATAATAACTCTGGAAGCCGATATGGTTGTAATGGCGAACGTAATTGGGCTCGCCCGTTAGCATCTCCATTAAAAAATTCTCACTGCGGTTGTGCGAGTCGAGATTTAAATCAATCAATGCATCTACACAAACCGCTTCAATTATTTTTTTCCGGTCGGCGTAGGAATAATATTGCGCAAGGGTTAGATCGTGCGAGCCTCCTAATATAATCACCGTTTTTCCAGCCGCTGTTAATTCTCCCACTACGGTCTTCAATGCTGCATAAGTATCGTTTAGGGACGCGCCCCGTTTTATATTTCCAATATCGGCCAGGCGCACGTCGTTATGCCAGTAATACGTTGAATAAAACTGGTTGCGAATGGCATCGGCCGCAAATTTTTCGGAATACAATTGCCAGGAGCCCCTGGTTTCGTTGCAGCCAACAATAATAATATCAGCTTCCTCGAGATCGGGAAACTCGGCCTCATGCACCAAAATTTTGGTGCCGATCTGCCCGTCTTTAAAACCCTGGTCGTTCGATAGCTGGTACAAACTGATCGGATCCAGGAAATCCAGAAGTGTATGCCAATCGCTCATAAAATGCAAGTTATGGTTTAGAATTTAACCAATGAGCTGGCTTTTAATAACAGATGTGGAAACAGCTCTGCAGGCCTACAGTGGCCAATGTCGCCCAGAGATTCGCTACTCCCCACTTACCACTTCCCACTCACGATTCACGACTCACGATTCACGACTCACCAATCTCACCTCCCGATTTCTTATCTTCGCGCCATGGACGAATTGCTACAACAGATTGAGAGTTACAAGCAGGAAATCGCCGGTCTCAGCACCAATGGTGCCGAATCGCTGGAGGCCTATCGCATCAAGTACCTCGGCAGCAAGGGTATTGTAAAAAACCTGATGGGCGAAATGAAGAATGTACCGGCCGAAAAGAAAAAAGAATTCGGCCAGTTGCTGAATGAGTTCAAACAATTTGCAGAAGCCAAATACGAGAGCTGGAAGGAGCAACTGCAATCGGATTCCCCTACTTCTTCGTCTGGTATCGATAGCAGTTTGCCCGGCGACCCCCTTCCCCTTGGCAGCCACCATCCTATCAGTTTGATGAAAAACCAGATCATTTCTATTTTCCAGCGCCTCGGATTTTCCGTGGCAGAGGGACCCGAAATAGAAGATGATTTTCACAACTTCACCGCGCTCAACTTACCCGAACACCATCCTGCCCGCGATATGCAGGATACATTTTATATACACCAGAATCCCGACTGGCTATTGCGCACGCATACCAGCAATATCCAGATCCGCGAAATGGAAAAGGGACAACTGCCACTACGCATTATTTGCCCCGGCCGCGTTTACCGCAACGAAACAGTGAGCGCACGCTCGCATTGTTTCTTCCACCAGGTAGAAGGATTGTATATAGATGAAAACGTTTCTTTCGCCGATCTCAAGCAAACACTTTACTATTTTGTGCAGGAGATGTATGGGAAGAATGTAAAGGTTCGCTTCCGCCCCTCTTATTTCCCCTTTACAGAACCCAGTGCGGAAATGGATATCAGTTGCCAGATTTGCAGCGGCAGCGGTTGCAGTATTTGTAAACGCACCGGTTGGCTCGAGATTTTAGGTTGTGGCATGGTACACCCCAATGTACTCAGCAATTGTGGTATCGATCCTAATAAATATACCGGCTTTGCATTCGGAATGGGCATCGAACGCCCGGCCCTGCTCAAATATGGTATCACCGATATCCGATTGTTCAGCGAAAACGATGTACGCTTCCTCCGCCAGTTTACTTCGGCTACCTAACAGGGTTAGCAAGTTGTGCCTAACAACTGTCGTTAGCAGGTGCCTTCACATATTCTGCTCATCGCAGCTTCAGAGTTTTTTTCACCGCAGAGAAGCAGAGATGCGGAGACGCCAGGGCTTGTATCTTCAAAAGCCCCAGCACCAGCAATTCCGAATAGCGAAAGGGGTTCGTGAAGACACGAATCCGGGCTTGGTTCAAAAGTATATTTTGCTGCAAAGGCGCAGAAAAATGGAGTTGTTTTCGGAGACGCCAGGGCTTGTGTCTTCACAAGTCCCAGCACCGGCAATTCCGAATATCGAAAGGGATTCGTGAAGACACGAATCCGGGCTTGGTTCAAAACTATATTTCGCTGCGAAGGCGCAGAAAAATGGAGTTGTTTTGGGAGGCGCCAGGGCTTGTGTCTTCACAAGCCCCAACACCGGCAATTCCGAATAGTGAAATGGATTCGTGAAGACACGAATCCGGGCTTGGTTCAAACGTATATTTCGATGCAAAGGCGCAGAAAAATGGAGTTGTTTTCGGAGACGCCAGGGCTTGTGTCTTCACAAGTCCCAGCACCGGCAATTCCGAATATCGAAAGGGATTCGTGAAGACACGAATCCGGGCTTGGTTCAAAACTATATTTCGCTGCGAAGGCGCAGAAAAATGGAGTTGTTTTGGGAGGCGCCAGGGCTTGTGTCTTCACAAGCCCCAACACCGGCAATTCCGAATAGTGAAATGGATTCGTGAAGACACGAATCCGGGCTTGGTTCAAACGTATATTTCGATGCAAAGGCGCAGAAAAATGGAGTTGTTTTGGGAGGCGCCAGGGCTTGTGTCTTCACAAGCCCCAACACCGGCAATTCCGAATATCGAAAGGGATTCGTGAAGACACGAATCCGGGCTTGCTTCAAAAGTATATTTTGCTGCAAAGGCGCAGAAAAATGGAGTTGTTTTGGGAGACGCCAGGGCTTGTGTCTTCACAAGCCCCAACACCGGCAATTCCGAATAGTGGAAGGGGATTCGTGAAGACACGAATCCGGGCTTGGTTCAAACGTATATTTCGATGCGAAGGCGCAGAGATAAGAGAGTTGTATTTAATTATGCCTCCGTGCTCTCCTGTGCGGTAAATCCTACTCTCAAAATTTCGGGAGTTTTCTTCACCGCGGAGAAGCGGAGAACGAGAGTTTTCTTTAGTCATTCATCTGTGTATTCTCTGGTATCCCCTCCCGATTTGCTAACTTTGATTTCAACTGCCTCTCTGCATGAAAAAACTAAAACGCTTTACGCTTGTTATAGTTCTGTTGTTATTTGCTTTTGCAGGATATGTTGAAATAGTAAACAGAAATTCTGAGAATATGAACTACCGACAAAAAGTGCTGAAAGCCGTATACCCTGCCTGGATGTGGTTTACCAAACTAACGGGCAAGAATGTAGAAGCAATTTCCAACGAAAATAAAAGACCAATAATCCCCTTTCACTCGCTCAACGCAGTAATGAACAACGGCGAGCCTCTCCACTTCGAACAGTTGAAAGGCAAAAAGGTACTGATTGTAAACACAGCGAGCAATTGCGGTTATACCCATCAATACGAAGAACTGCAGAAACTATACGAACAATATAAAAACAAACTGGTAATCCTCGGCTTCCCAGCTAACGATTTTAAAGAGCAGGAGAAAGGAAGCGATGAAGAAATAGCCGCATTCTGCAAACTGAATTATGGAGTGAGTTTTCCTCTCATGAAAAAATCGGTGGTAATAAAAAACGGGCAGCAGCACCCCGTGTATCAATGGCTTACCGATAGCAGCCGCAATGGCTGGAACCAGAAAGCGCCTTCCTGGAATTTCAGCAAATACCTAATCGATGAGGAGGGTGTATTAAGAAATTATTTCGACCCATCTGTATCTCCCCTGAGCGCAGAGCTGATTAATTCGATTGAAAAGAACTAACTTTTCAGTCAAACTCAGCAGTATGTTCCAAAAAGACCTCAGCTTTGTTCATAAATATTTTATAGGCGAAAAGCAGGAAAGCCTGCTTTTTTTAATTGTAGGTATCATTGCTGTTGTGCTCGCCGTTGTCTTCTTTTTTTTCCTGAAATCAAACCCGGCTTTTTTTAAAGGAGCAGCTATTCCACTCTTTGTTGTGGGCTTGTTATTGGGAGTGGTGGGATATACCGTATATGCGAGAAGCGAGCAGCAAAGAAAAGATGTGGCTTATGAGATGGGCATTAACCCCCGTTTCGTGCAGGGCAAGGAGCTTCCGCGTATGAAAACAGTAATGCGCAATTTTGTGATCTATCGTTATACTGAGATAGTCCTTGCTGTCATTGGCATTGTCCTGTTTCTTTATTTCAGAAGCAACCCCGGCCGTTCGTTTTATACCGGGCTTGGATTAACGCTCGCTGTTATGGCAATCATCGCCCTCAGCGCCGATTATTTTGCCGAAAAAAGAGGCGCTGTTTATACGAAAGAATTAGAGAATTTTGCGCAGGCAAAATAAAGTTTATGGCGTATAACGATATTATCGGCACCATTGGTGTTGGATTAATCCTGCTGGCATATTTCTGCAATACCTTTAAACTGATTCCTGAAAACGGACGCTTGTTTTTTGTGTTGAATACAATCGGCGCCGGATTGGCCTGCTATGCCTCCTGGCTGATCAGCTTCTGGCCATTTATAGTATTAGAAGGAGTGTGGTGCCTCGTATCGGTAATTGCATTGATCCGGACGTTTAAACTTGCCAGATGAGCGGCGAAACAAATTTAGAAATCCTGATAAGGAATATGGAGCCGGTACTCAATACTGGTGATTATGTTTTTTGTACTGTTGAAGAATTCTCCGGCATATCAAACAATGATGTATTGTTTTTATTCCGGGAAAAAGAAGCAATAACGATTGTAGTATCGAAGGGATATGCCGATTCAAAGGGCTGGAAATACAATGCGGTGTTTTCGTGGATCGGCCTGACTATTCATTCATCGCTCGAGGCGGTCGGACTTACCGCTGCATTTTCAACTGCATTGGCGAAGCAAAACATCAGTTGCAACGTAGTAGCCGCATACTACCACGATCATATTTTTGTGAAGAAAGAAGATGCGGGAAAGGCCATGGACGCGCTGAAAAAATTAACAACTACTTTTACCTAACAAAGCAAAACAACCAATCGCATATCAGCTTTTGAATTTTTTATTTTTTGACTTTTAAATTTTGACTTTCGAATTTCTAACCACAACCTAAATCCACCTCCATGCGAAACATAGCCATTTTCATTTTCGACGATGTAGAAGTATTAGACTTTGCCGGACCTTTCGAAGTTTTCGGAGTTTGCGGCCTTCGGACTATGAAGGAAAAACCCTTCAATGTTTATACCGTTGCCGAAAAAGAATTGATTGTAGCCAGGAATGGATTGAAAATTATTCCTCATTATACCTGGAACAATTGTCCCGAGCCGGATATTCTTTTGCTACCCGGTGGTGGCGGTTATCTTGCCGATGGAACGCCTTTTGGTACCCGGAAAGAAATTCATAACAAGGCTTTATTGGATTGGATTCGAAAGAAAAATGAGACCACCGAATTAATGCTTTCGGTGTGTACCGGATCTTTTTTATTGGCCAAGGCCGGATTGCTGGAAGGCCTTTCTGCCACTACGCATTGGAAGGCCGTCGATGCCATGAGACAACTGGCGCCTAACACAATTGTCTTGCCCGAGGAAAGATGGGTCGATAATGGCCGCATCATTTTATCGGCCGGTGTATCTGCCGGTATCGATATGTCGTTTTATGTTATTGCAAAGCTGTTGGGAGAGGAAGAAGCAAAGGAAACCGCCGGGTATATTCAATATCATACCAATCCTTTTGAATTGAAAAAATCTCTTTAACTCCGCTTGCAGTTACTAACGTTCATTTATATCGAAAGCAAGTACCTGGAAGGATCTTTCCCCATGCAACGAATAGCGTGTAGCGTATCGCCCTCTCTTCATTTCCCGATGATTCCCATTTTTTTCATGAGAAAAGAAGCGCTTAGCTTAGTGCATACGCCATTTTTTATCTTATAATCGAATAACAGTTCGTCACCCACTATCTCCGACTCGAAACAAAGTGCTGCTATGGCGCCGGGATATTCTTTTTCAAGATCGGCCACCGATAAATCGTGGGTTGCAATAATTCCACAAGCCTGTTTTTCGATCAATTGCCTGATAAGCCCCACCGTTCCATTGTGTTTATCGTTGCTATTGGTGCCGCGAAGGATTTCGTCTAAAATGATAAAGGTTTTATTACCGCTGCTAAGATGCCAGATGATAGATTGCAATCGCTTTAGCTCAGCATAAAAAAGCGATTCACTGTCTTGCAGCGAATCGGTGATACGCATGCTCACAAATACATCATAGGGATAAAACACAAATTTGCTTGCACAAACTGCCGAGCCTGCCTTGGCCAATACCATGTTCACTCCAAGTGTTCGCAAAAAAGTACTCTTGCCCGACATATTGGAACCCGTAAGCACCACAAATTTCCTTTCGCAGAAGCTGATATCATTGTTTACTCTCCGTTTGGATGCAATCAACGGATGGCCCAGGTTGCTGGCCGTTACATCCTCTTCTTTCGATAAAACAGGAAAGCAAAACTCCGGGTTGTTGAAACGAAAATTGGCAAAACTGTTCAATGCTTCCACTTCGCCAATCAATTCCAGCCATTGTAACAAGTGAGCGCCGTGCTGTTGTTTCCATTGATCGAGTGAATAAAGAATATGTATATGAAAAAGAAAAAAGCCATTTAACAGGGGACTTACAAAAACATTGTACAGGTAATCGAGATAATGGAAGCGGCTGGCGAGCACGGCAATCGAACGCGACGACGCCTGTGTTCCTTTTTTTACCGATGCCTGCAATTCTTTCAGCAAGGGAGATTGAAACGACTGGTTTTCGATATATACCAGTTGATCTGAAAACTGCTGGAGGGTTTTGTTGATATCGGTAGAAACGGCAATCTGCTGCATCATCTTTCGTCCAAAAGAAAAAGTGATGGCGAGGTTGATGACAAATAACAAGCCGGCCAGGCTTTGGTAAAGAGCAATATCTGTAGCAAAGAAAATCACCAATGTTATGATCGTCGCCAGCGGAAAGATCAATAAGAAGTAATAAATATTTTTATTGGGAAACGCAGGCTTTTGCTGAAGCCAATACTTCAGTTTGTCGATCTTTTTTTCTTCGGTGCTGTGAATGGAACCGGCGGCCTGCAAGTGTTGACGAAAATCGATCATCTCACTCAACTCTCTTATTGCTTCCTGTCTTTTCTCAATAGCATTTATATCGGGCTGCAATAAGGAATGCGCCAGTGAGTTTCTGCCGAAGCTGGTACTGCATCGGTTCAGGAATTGGTATAGCGATCCCTGCCCGAATAGATCGATATCGTAGGAATAGGGATGATGCGAATCGATATGCTCCCGGCCGTTTTCATAGGGAGAGGGTTTGCCTTCCAATAAATCGATTTCGGTTTGATTGATGCTCACAAGCGCTTTTGCGATGTCCAGTTTTCTTTTTTCTGCATCATGGCGGCGAATGAAAATAAAGAATACAATCAGGCAAAATATAGCTGCCGGCAGCAATATTGCGTTGTCTGTTTTAAAAAAGAAATAGAATAAAGATGCAGAAGCAAGAAATAAAATAAGCCTTAAGCTGCTGATTAACTGTAGCCCCTTTTTTAATCGTCCGGCTTCGTGGCTGTATTTGGTGAACCGCTCCCTGTAAATTACTTCTGGCATTTGCAAATTTAGTTAATACCCTTCATGTTTAATTATCGCAAACAAACAATAACACGGGGGGAGGAATGCAGGCGGTTTTAAAATTTTCACTTGCCGGAAGCTTGCAGTTTCCGATTTCGTGGTCGTGAAAAGCTAATCGCGTTCGAATTATGCTCGCACTGTATTAACAAAGCTTCCGGGCAGTAAAGTAAAACTCTATCTCATGAATTGAATGGTTATAAAGTAAAAGGATATCTGCAAAAATGAATTTTTGTATTAACCCCTGCTTATTTTTATTTAGGGGTGGTGGAGTATAGCTTATTAACGGCTTCCAATTCTTTTAGGGAACTGTTCAGGGCATCCAGTATTTCAATAAGCCTGTTACCGGAGATAATGTCGAGATTTTCCAATTTGGAATAGGCTTGCTGAGTAATGCCGAGGCGTTTAGCGACCGTTTCTTGTTTTATTTCCTTAAACATCCTGAGGCGCTTGATGCATAGTCCAGAGTACATAATGTGAAAGATTTTACAAGATAATTTAGGCTTGCTACCAACGCCTGAAATGAAAATACGAATTTTTTTAATCAGTCCCCTACGGTAATATTTTCTTAACAACTTTATTATTCAACTATCGGTAGGAGTTATTGCTACAGTTAGTGACGGGGTAGAGAAAATTGTCAAGATCCCAGCTCATCCAAAGTATTTTGTGGGCGTAGTTGTAAAACACAACCGTCTGTTTAATTGGTTTCTGGTAGAAATATCAGAAATTCAATAACAGAAACCATTAAACGTTATGCTATCGTTAGATACCGTGGTTAGACAATGGCTTTCGGCCCTCAAAATCGGGGTTTCTTCCCGATATTTGAAGCATTTGTTGCATACACGCCCTGATTTTCCCTCGATGCTGTGTATAACGGATGCGCTGGAGGAATTGGGCATAGACTATGCCGCTGTTCAAATCGAAAAAGAACAGTTGCCCGATATCCCCGTTCCTTTTCCGGCTCACCTAACCGGAAACGGAGGAAAGTGGGTGATAGTCAGAAACCGGGACGACTTGAATAATCAGTTTCCTGATTTTTTTGAAAGATGGCAAGGAATCGTGCTGGCAGCCGAGAATACCGAAGGATGGAGTAACCCTGAAAATGAAAGAGAACTTGAAAAGGAAAGGAGGTTTCGGTTGTTAATATGGGTAGTTTCATTTGCAGCTCTACTATTTGCTACCGTCTCATTGCTGACGTCTGGTACAATTTCGCAGGCAGTTTTTTTGCTAACCTCTGTAGGCGAGGTAATGATTAGTTGGTTAATTGTGAGCAAAGAGCTTGGGATTGAAAACAAACTTGCTGATCAAGTATGCGGCGCCACGGCAGATTGTGCCGGAACGTTTCGTTCCAAAGCGGCTAAACTCCCGGGTGATTTGAGTTGGGGAGATATTGGAATGACCTGGTTCTCTTTCCAATTGCTGTGCTCGATGTTCAGTTTTTTCAGCGGTAACGGTTTGGCGGTCCTTAGTCTATTTTCCATTTGCGCCATCTTCTACATTCCATTTGTGTTTTTTTCTCTTTTTTATCAATGGCAGATTGTAAAAAAATGGTGCAGGCTCTGTTTAATTATAGCCGGGGTATTGATAATTCAGGCAGGAATTCTAGTACCTCAAACCGTCTTAAAGGGGCCTCAATGGCCGGGATACAATGCGATAGCAATGGCATTGATATTACTGGCGTTTGGGACTATTGGCTGGCTGTGTATCAAAAAGCTATTGGTAGACAAAAAGCAGTTGCAGGTGGAGAATTGGGGCTTACAGCGATTTAAGAATTCTGCGGATGTTTTCCTCTCCAATCTTACAAAACAACGCAGGGTAGATATCATTCCCTGGGACCATGATCTCCAAATCGGGAACAGTGAGGGGGTGGTTCAAATAGTAGTAGCCTGTAATCCCTATTGCCGCCCGTGCGCTAAGACGCATAAATTATTGCATGAGCTTTTAGAGAAGGACGAGGAACTTGGTTTAACCATTCGCTTTATTGTTGACGCAGACAATAAGACGGACAAGAGGACAATTGCAGTAGAGCACTTCTTACAATTAGTCGAGGACCGACGTAAAATGAATAGCCATCAGGAATTGCAAGAATTTGAAAAGAATCTGCTTCACAACTGGTTCGAGTGGATGGACTACGAAAAATTTGAACAGCATTATCCCCTGAATGACAGATTAGACGTACACTACATACTGCAGCAACTGGAAAACTGGGGAGCGGAAGCTAATATTACGGCTACACCCACCATTTTTATTAACGGGTATGAGTTGCCGAAGGAATATAGCATCGGAGATTTATCTAGGTTAACACGGTGGCTGGGTTCTTCAATCATTGAAAATCACATAAAGCATTCCAGCTTGGCCGGTGTGTAAAAAAATAGACCCGGGCAGGCCTCAACAATTTGTTGCAACAAACAGGTAAAAGTGCCTGATACCTGTGTCCAAACCCGGGCCGATTAAGTAAGTTTAAATCGATTTCAGATGAAAAAGATTCAAAATTTGGGCAAACGCCTAACTAAAAACGAACAAAGAATAATTTATGGGGGATTAAGTGACGTTCAATGCACCATTTCAGGGGGCTGTACTTGTCCTAATGGCAGTACTTACAATCCCGAATCTGCATGTACTTCTTGCGAAGATATTGAGGGAGGATACAGGTGCAACCGCGGAAATACAAGTTTCGACGTAACCTGTGAAAATACAAGGGCGGCAAATTGTCAATCGTACGCGTAATCCGAAAGAAACAAAGGCTGTCTCGGAATTTTTACGACAGCTTTTGTTTTTTGACCATGCAAAACGGAATCAATATTTGATTTGAGCAACTGTAAGGCCGCCATTGGCTTTGATGCCTCACCCCACAAACTCAAAAAAAAGCGAATGATATGATTGTTAGATGTATGGGTTTTATTTTTTTCTTCATTTCTTGCCTTGCAGGATTTTCTCAGACTACTGATAGAAACGATACGCTGTTGGTCATCCCTTTACAAACAGTTTTGGGTATTGGTAAGACGCCTTTAACCTTTTTCTACTTTCAACGTGAAAAATTTGAAGAACTGGACAAGTTTGGTAAAAGAAAAGAAGCATACGTATTTACTCATTACTACCAGCCTATTCAAAAACATTACCGTGAATTTTTATCTGGCAAAATAGATAGCAATAAATTTAATCATCTTTTTAAGTATTATAAATCTGATTCCTCAGAACTGTGTCCTACCCCTTTCAAAGATCACATCTCAGTAAAAGTGGTTATCGAGAACGATGGGTTTATAACAGTTACACCAGACCAAAATAACAATGGAATCTATGTAGATGATTTGTCGTTTCGGATACCTAAAAGGAAAAAAAGAAAAGATGGCCTTGACTACACCACTGAGTTTCTTCCCTCTTTTAGAATTGATAATATTTACTTTTACCGGAATAGTAGTTTTATAAAGAAGTCGGCTCATTTTCGAATTTCCGTTTATTATAATTGGGCCAGGTCGGAAGAAATGGATAGTGTTGATGTCAATAATATTTTTTTTGAGGGGTTTGAGTATAAACTTGGTAAAATGAATCTCGCAAATAAGCTCTATAACTTATACGTAAATAACCCGGTTTTTGATTTCAGGTATACGCGTGACAATACTAGCCTGTTGCTGGTTGAGGCAGAGAAACCAATCCCGGAAAATTTTACCTATTTGATAAGAAGACTTGTCGATACACTTTCGGTCGATGGGTATACGGTAACGCCATGTAGGATCACGGATTTTGGCGATAGCCTTTATGTAATAGTAAGTAAAACACGAAATATTAAATATGGATTCCATCAAGGAGATATACTGCCGAATTTTATAGCAGAGACTATAGAAAACGAAAAGATAGAAATCTATGATCAAAAGGTGGGAAGTTACTTGCTGATAGACTTTTTTGGAAGTTGGTGCTCGCCTTGTATTGCCAATTTCCCAAAATTAAAACTCATTCACGAAGAATATTCCCGGTATAAGTTCAAAATAGTTGGAATTGCAAATGAAAAGGACTCTGGCTTTTCTGCATTAAAAAAACTGGTTTCAAAGGAGAATTTGAAATGGAAAATAATAAAGCAAAGCAAAAATTCGGATTTTAATGTAATTAAGATGTCGAAAGTGCATAGCTACCCAACCTACTTATTGATTTCGCCAGATAATAGGGTATTATACGAGTGTGGAGGGAGCGATGATGATTTTAAAAACCTGATGCAAATGCTCGACACATTGCTTAGGAAGAGGTAAGAAATGGTATTCCATTTCATATTAATCAACAGTATCAAATATTGGATTCTCTTCCGAATTATGAGGCCGTTTTTACGAGTGGTTCGGATACCGATTATTGCCACACAATTGTAAAACCAGCAATATGTTTTTATCGAAAATTGATTCCAATGGAGAGTAAAGGGAAATGATAAAGGCAGTATGCCTTGAGCGAAAGCCTTTTGCTAAGATATCCAAAAAAATTCAATGCTTAAAGAACTCAAAAAGTGGGAGAGATAGCTATCTTACTTGATGTAGGAGAAAAATGAAGGTAATAATTTATGGAAATAACAGCAAACTGGGGATGCAAATTTATATTACGGCGACGCGTACTTTTTTTAATAATAGCTATGAGTTGCCGGACGAATATAGCGTGAAAGATTTATCAACGATCGCGTGGAAGGTAGCCGTGCCAATCGTTGAAAATCACATAAAACATTCCAGCTTGGCCGGTGTAAAAAATGGAACCGGGCAGGCCTCAACAATTTGTTGCAACAAACAGGTAAAAGCGCCTGGTACCTGTGTACAAACCCAGGCTGATTGTTAACTTTAAACTAATTTTAAATGAAAAAGATTCAAAGTTTAGCTAAAAGGCTAAGCAGAGCTGAGCAAAAAAGAATAAGCGGCGGAACTGCCGGTAGCTCAATTATCTACTGCAAAAAGGTTGATCCGGAAGTGCCGGCCTGTGAAGTTACTATCGAGGGAACCTGCCCTGCGTCTGGATGGATAACGATTTGCAGAAATAGCGCAAGCTGTAGCGAATATACAAACTCGGCCAGTTGTCAATCCAGTGGGGCATAATGTTGGAACCTGGTTTCTGATTTATCCGGGAACCGGGTTCCTATTATTAAAGAAACCTGCCAGATTTTAGAAATTTTTGACACTGCTAGTACTGTTTAAACATAGGAAAATTACCCGACAAAGAGTATAGCTTTGCGTAGCTGAAATTTGTGGTCTGTTTAGCAAAAAAACGCAAATGATAAATACACGCGGAAAATATTTAATTGTTGGTTTTTTAGTAGCTTTTCATTCGGCGGTAATAAGCCAAGTGAATATTCGGGAAAATGCGAATTTTCATGACTTGCTAAAAGACGCCCGAAAAGCGCAAAAGAAGATCTTGCTTTTATGCTGCACGGAATGGTGCGCACCTTGCAAGGAACTTGAAAATGTTTATTTCAAAGATGCAATATTGGCAAAATTCCTTGACGAAAAATATATTGTTAGCAAATTCGATATGGAGAAAAAAAAAGGAATTCCGATCGCAAAAAAATACGCGATACTGCAGTATCCAACGGCCGTGGTAATCGATTCAAATGGTTTTTTTTATTATAAATTAATCGGAATTACATCCGATCCGGCCACGTATTTGTCAACTTTGAGAAATTACGATTCACTTTTTTCAAAGCGTGTTTTGGGGGTATCTAATAAGGTAAATATGAACTTCCCGGATTTCTATAATCTATACTTTAATGCGAGGATAAAAAAGAAACCGGATTCGACTCTTGTGGACAAATATCTCTCTAAGCAAGATAATTTAAAAACGGAGATTGCTTGGAGAATTATGAACCTGTTCGAATCTGGCAGTTATTATGATAAGTATATATTGGAGCATTTAGAAGAATTTACTGACTTATACGGGGTTGAGGCAAGAATAAAGGCTAATGACATTCTCAACAAGATATTGAAAAGTGCAATTGCGAGTTCAGATAAAAATCAATACCTATATGCGCTGAATATTATGGGAAGAAATAACTTTAAAGAGCAAAGACTTCTCGAAACAAAAATCGTTTATCACTTGGAATTTGAAGACTATAGTGCAGAATTTGCAGAGTTACTTAAAAACTATTTTAGTAAATATAGTAATATTCTTTTGCGAGTTTGTGATAGTTTGTTTAACAAAAGAGATATCAAAAGTATCGATGAGATTTTAAGCGAACAATTGGAATACAAGATCTCAAGTGATGCTAATTCGATATGGAGATTATACAAAGCGCTATTTAAGGAGAAGATGAGCGATTTAAAACAGGCGTTACCGTTTTATGACGCCTATCTGCAACATGTCTCCAAGGAAAACAAATCTGACGCTTTACAAAAATTGATTATCATGCGTGAAAAATTGAATTCCGATAGAAATAGATGAAATGACTACTTTTATTTCCTGCTATGGAAACGCGATGTTTTTGACTAAAACTGTAAAATAGATGGCAGATCATTTGCCTGTATTATTTTGTTTAACTGTTGGCCACTTAGAAATATTCTAGAGGATTGGAAGTTTTTAGTTTACAGGCACTGGGGCTGATAAATGCTATAAAGTGACTTTTTTGGGAAACTTTGCTAATGAATTAACTACCATAAATTCATCGTTTGCAATCAGTTTGATAATATTTTTTACAGTTTCTTGTACGCAATGCGCTTTATACTATACAAACAGTTTGATAATATGGACTGCGGTCCCACCTGCCTTCGTATGGTGGCCAAGCATTATACCAAGTCTATTTCATTACAGCAGTTAAGAGATAGAACTCAAATTGGCAAAGAAGGCGTAAACCTTCTTGGTATAGCAGAAGCTGCGGAAACCCTCGGATTTCGTACACAGAGCGTGAAAATAAACTATGCTTCATTGGTTAATGATGCCGTCCTGCCAGCAATTCTCCATTGGAACCAGAATCATTTTGTTGTTTTGTATAGGGTGAAATCAAAATCTTTCTTTCGTAAACAAGAGATTTTAATGATTGCGGATCCTGCCAAAGGACTTATCAATTTTACGCCTGCGGAGTTCAAGCAACACTGGATCAGCCATAAAGAAGATGGCGAAGAAGAAGGTATTGCTTTGTTGCTCGAACCTGGCCCCGCTTTTTATAAGTATCAGGATGATTCCGTCTCTCCATCTTCCGGGCCAGGCGAAGTTCGGGAAGGCGCTGGGTTTAATTTCAGAAACATCTTTTCCTACATTAGTCCTTATAGAAACCTGATCTTTCAATTGCTTCTGGACCTGGGGTTTCCAGCCTGCTCCAGTTATTTCTCCCCTTTCTTACTCAAAGCGTAGTGGACACCGGCGTAACTACAGGAAATATCCATTTTTCGTTTATATAGTCCTTTTGGCACAATTAGCATTGTTCGCTGGCCCCTGGCAGTGGAATTTGTTAGAAGTTGGCTATTGCTGCATATTAGTACCCGAATCAACCTCTCCATTCTTACAGATTTTCTAATTAAGCTGATGAAATTGCCGGTAAGCTTTTTCGATAGTAAGAATACGGGCGATATCATGCAAAGGATGAGCGATCATAGTCGAATCGAGAGCTTCCTGACAGGGTCTTCTCTTAACGTTTTATTTTCCCTGCTTAACCTCGTCGTCTTTTCTGTGGTTTTAGCTGTATTCAATGTGTATATATTCGGAGTGTTCGCTGTTAACAGAAGACTTTCGGATAGGTTTTGGGGTCAATTGACTAAGGCAATCAAACAATAAAATCTCCTCTAATGACATAAATAAATACTTGCTGAAGTCACTTGATGAACCCATTGCTGTGTTTCCGGATAAGGCAATACCCCAGCTTTTATTCAGGCGGTTTCCATACGAATTCCATAAGAAGCTATGCTAGTGCCAGGAGTGCTCTCCCATCTTATACCGGGCATTTTTCGTGGTAGTTGACTAATTCGATCGGTATTTTCTCGAATTGATAACCGGTATAGTTGCGGGCAATTTCATCCAGTACGGCATCTATTTCTTCCACTTCCTTTAGCGTTACCAGTTTGTTACGATACTCTTTAATATTCGGCAAACCTTTCAGGTAATTGGCATAGTGCCGGCGCATTTCATTTACGCCTACAATGGGATTCTTCCATTCTACGCTTTTGTGTAAATGCTTTCGGCAAACTGCCACACGGTCTTCGATGCCGGGAGCGGGTAAATGTTCGCCGGTTTTTACAAAATGCTTGATTTCGTTAAATATCCAGGGATAACCAATCGCAGCGCGGCCAATCATAATACCATCCACCCCATACCTGTTTTTATATTCCAATGCTTTTTCGGGCGAATCGATATCGCCATTGCCAAAGATGGGGATTTTGATACGGGGATTGTTCTTCACTTTTCCAATCAGGGTCCAGTCGGCGCTGCCCTTATACATTTGTGTACGGGTACGCCCATGGATTGCTAGCGCCTGAATGCCTACATCCTGCAAACGTTCGGCAACTTCTTCAATGTTTTTATTGTTATCATCCCAACCCAGCCTCGTTTTTACCGTAACAGGAAGTGAAGTAGATTTTACAACCGCCGATGTCAATCGAACCATGAGGTCGATATCTTTCAATACCCCGGCTCCGGCACCCTTCATCGCCACTTTTTTTACCGGGCATCCGAAATTGATATCTAACAAATCGGGATTGGTTACTTCTACAATTTTCGCTGCCATCGATAGGCTTTCTTCGTCGCCGCCGAAGATTTGAATACCGATAGGGCGTTCGTAATCGAATATATCCAGCTTTTTCCTGCTTTTAATGGCATCGCGAATCAATCCTTCGCTGCTGATGAATTCGGTATACATCAAATCGGCCCCATTGTCCTTGCACACGGCACGAAAGGGCGGATCGCTCACATCTTCCATGGGAGCAAGCAGCAAGGGAAAATCCGGTAATTGTATATGTCCTATATTGGGCATGATGTTTCGATTGTGCAAGAATAAGAATGAAACAGTTTGCGTATTACTAAGCCGACCTTACTCATCAGATAGCATCTTCAAAACAACAAAGCTCGTCCCGGTGGCCACGCAACAGTATTGGCGCTCATATCCTCCTGCTTTCCTTATCTTGCAGCCGGCAAATTTACAACCTTAACAGCAGTTTTTCCAGCTATGATAGGTCATTTACGTATACGCTCTCCATGGAGCCAATTATTGGTACTGGTACTGGTTTTTTCGCCGCAGATTATTTTGTTGATGGTCGGCTTATCCCTTGGCAATGAGGTGGAAACAAGCAAATCGATGGACCAGGTATCGGTAGGCACGATGAAGTTGATGCAGGCGGCTTCGTCCCTGTTGTTCTTTTTATTACCGGCATTCCTGTTTTCGGTATTTGTGTTCAGGGGGCGCTACCTGTATTTTCTCGGATTCAAACCAGCCGAAAAAACGAGCATGTATGTATTGTCGGGTATTGTAATGATACTGGCATTGCCATTTGTATTCTGGCTGGGCGAGCTCAATCGAATGATAGAATTGCCCGAATGGATGATAAGGATGGAGCAGAGCACGAGTAAGCAGATGGAAGAATTCCTGAAAGTAAATCACTGGTACGATGTACCGGTCAATATTCTCATCATAGCTCTTTTACCCGCTATTTGTGAAGAACTGTTTTTCCGCGGAGCCTTACAGAGGGTAATGATACATGTTTCGCGCAGCCCGATTGCAGGTATTATTCTGGCGGCTGTTCTTTTTTCGGCGCTTCACCTGCAGTTTGCCGGTTTCCTACCCCGTTTTTTCCTGGGAATGATACTGGGCTTTTTGTATTGGTATAGCGGAAGTTTATGGACAAGCATCATCGGCCATTTCGTTTTTAATGCCATACAGGTGATATGGGTTTCATTTGCGCCTAAATACGTGAACGAAAATCCATCTCTTCCCTTATTGGTGGCGCTGGTGAGCGGGGTTTCAATTGCTACCATCCTGTATTTTTTCCGCAGGCAATCGACCATTACCTATGAAAAAGTATATAACATTGACGAACTGAACCCGCATAACGAGTTTTTAGCATAGTATCATTAATCAACGATTATTTCCATCCATGGCCTTTAATATTGCCACCTTTAAAACCCGCTCCCTTACGGCTGCAGTTTTTGTTGTTGTGATGATGGCAGGCCTGTTGTGGAATCATTGGAGTTTTTTTCTCCTATTCAGCATTGTTCATTTCGGTTGCTGGATAGAATACCAGAAACTGGTTGGCCTGATCGATAAGGAATATGTGCAAATCAGTTCCTTTCACAAATACAGTGTGATGCTGGCAGGATGGTGCATGCTGATTTATTTTACCAACGACTCTTTTAATTTCCTGGGCATAAGGCTGCACGCCATTGGCTGGTGGCTCGGACTTCTGTTCTTGTTTCTCCTGCCGATTATTGAATTGTTGTTTGCAAAGCAGATGCGATTGAAGAACATCGCACATTCTTTCTTTGGATTATTATATATCTCGCTTCCCTGGGCATTGATGATTGATTTGGGAATGACTTATACACGTGAAGGAGGGCTTGAAAAAAGCGCAAGAGGAATTATACCTTTGATATTGATCGGTTCCATCTGGATCAACGATACCATGGCTTATATCGTTGGCTCTTTGATTGGCAAAACTCCTTTCTCAAAAATTTCTCCTAAAAAAACCTGGGAAGGAACTATTGGCGGAGCCGTATTGTGCGTGGCAGTGATGGGCTTACTGGGTTGGTGGATTGGGTACTATCCCGTAAAAGATTGGCTGATTATTGCGGGTATTGCAGCAATTGCCGGAACCGCGGGTGATTTGTTTGAATCAAAACTCAAACGACTTGCGGGGGTAAAAGACAGTGGTAGCCTGATGCCCGGTCACGGCGGTTTTTTGGATCGCTTCGATTCGTTGCTGTTTGCTACGCCGCCGGTGTGGGGGTATGTTGTTTTATTTATCAAGTGAGTGGTGAGTGGCGAGTGGGTTTATATCCTACTTGCTACTTACCTCTTTCCTCTCGCCTTCATTTACTACATTTGCATTTCAACTCAACCCTTTTCAATGACAATTCACAAAGAAGGCTATAAAAGCATTGCAGTTACGGCTTTTATTTTCGCTGTGCTTAACCTGGTATCTTTTTATTTCATCAGTTTTAACTGGCCCTGGCTTAGCTGGATCATATTTATTGTAACATTTGGATTGCTGCTCTTCATCATATCCTTTTTTAGAGTCCCCAATCGTAAGCTGACAAAAGGCGATAACCTGGTGATTTGCCCCGCCGATGGAAAAGTGGTAGTTATTGAAGAGATCACAGATGTTGAATACTTCAAAGACAGGCGCATCCAGGTTTCTGTTTTTATGAGCCCTGCTAATGTGCACCAGAACCGCAATCCCATTGGCGGAGAAGTGGTGTACAATCAATATCACAAAGGCAAATACCTCGTGGCCTGGGATCCTAAATCTTCTACCGAAAACGAAAGGCACTCGGTGGTTATCAAAAACGATAGGGCGGAGATATTGGTTAAACAAATTGCAGGCGCACTCGCAAAGAGAATCATCAATTACCTCAATGTTGGACAGAAAGTAGAACAAAGCGCCGAATATGGCTTTATCAAATTCGGCAGCAGGGTAGATGTATTGCTTCCCGTTGGAACCAAGGTTCGCGTGCAGTTGAATGAAAAAGTAAAGGGCGGTGTTACTGTTCTTGCCGAATTATAAAAGTTCAACCCCGGGACCATTCAGAATATCCCTTTCAATTCTCCCAACGATTTTACTTCGTAGGTCGGCTTAAAGTCGATGATTTTTTCGACGTGGTTGACAAATACCTGGTCGATGCCGGCATTCATGGCCCCTTTGATATCCACCTCGGGGTCGTCGCCAATCATAATGCTGTGTTTGGGATCGGCCTTGGCTTTTTCCATAGCAAAGTCGAATATTTCTTTATGGGGTTTTAAGCTATTGCTGCCCTCGCTGGTAATTACTTCAACGAAATACTTGTCGATTCCCGAATGCTTGAGTTTGCTATGCTGCGTCTTCTCGAAACCGTTGGTGATCAGGTGCAGGTCATAATTTTTTGCAACAAGATATTCGAGTACTTCAATCGCCTGAGGAAAGAGCAGGGTTCTGGTGGGCAAAAGATCGAGAAAATGAACGGCCATATCGCGCGCCAGTTGTTCGTCGCCAATTTTAAAATCGAGCAAAGTAAGCCAGAATCGTTTCCATCTCAATTCATCCACTTTAATAAAGCCCTTGCGGTAACGTTCCCAGAGTTTGTCGTTATGGGCCAGGTAGTTTTTATGAAAGAGGTCGAAATCGTTGATGCCGCGCTTTTCCAATTGCATGTTTTGATACATCTCCGCGAGGGTGAGGCGGCTATTCGCTTCAAAATCCCAAAGGGTATGATCGAGATCGAAAAAAAGATGCTTGTATTTCATGAACGCAAATTACAGCAGTAGACCGAATGAGTGATTAACTCTTTGCAGGAGGGTTAATAACAAGGAATGGATTGCTTTGTTTTAAAATGTTGGAGCCAAGTTGGCGCTAGTATGTAGATTTGTGGAATTCCATCAGCTTAAAACGGTTTTAATGAATGTAGTAATTACGGGCGCTTCCCGCGGATTGGGAAAAGCAATGGCCAGGAAATTTGCTTCGGCAGGCTATCATCTTTATTTGGGAGCGAGGAACGAAGAACTGCTTTCAGCAACGGCCAAAGAACTGAAGGCGCTTCAACAAGATATAGTTATTGAAACAAAGACCGCCGATTTTGGCCAGAGAAGCGGTGTGGATGATTTTGCCCAATGGATTCTCGATAAAAAGATAAAGACTGATATACTCATAAACAATGCGGGTACTTTTATTCCCGGCAGCGTTCATAACGAAGCCGAAGGAACGCTCGAAACCATGATGACGGTAAATATGTACAGCGCCTATCATCTTACAAGAGCCTTGTTGCCGGGGATGATGAAGGAGAAGCGGGGACATATTTTCAATATTTGTTCCATCGCCTCACTGAAAGCATACGCGAATGGAGGCGCCTACAGCATCAGTAAGTTTGCATTGCTGGGCTTTAGTAAAAACCTGCGGGAAGAAATGAAGGATTATGGAATCAAAGTAACGGCCGTTCTTCCCGGCGCTGCTTATACCGATTCCTGGGCGGGCAGTGGTATCGATCCCAAAAGATTTATGGAAGCAAACGATATTGCCGAAATGGTATTTGCTGCCTCGCGATTATCGGCAGGCGCCTGCGTGGAGGAAATTGTATTAAGACCCCAGTTGGGAGACCTGTGATTGAGTATTCCTGGCAGAAGATTTTTCGGAGTTTAGGGGAATGATCATTGAATTAATTGAAAAGCTGTTTCTCGCCACGACGCAAAGAACAGATGTAGAAAAACTTCCCGTTGCCCCTTTGCGTCTTTGCGAGAAAAAAAATCAAGCACCTATTTTCTTTTCAGCGCTTCCATTACTTCCTCTTTTCTTCTTCTCGATATTTCTATCCTGGATTGATCGGCCAGTATAAGATGCCCGTCGGGTGTATAGGTTTGTACATGGGCTTTGTTGATGAGATGTGATTTATGCACCCGTATAAATCCATGTTCCGATAAAATTTCCTCGTATTCTTTGAGTGTTTTAGAAACCAGCAAGGGTTTTTTACCGGTGAAGAAAAACCGGGTATAATTGCTTTCTCCTTCCAGTCGAAGTATTTCGTGGGGAAAATAAAAAAATGTACCCTCGCTGGTGGGCACTGCCAGTTTGAATTCGTTCTTATCGCCTGCATTGATATTGTAAAGCAGGTTTTGGTAGAGGGGCTGATTGCCTACTGTGGCCATTCTTCGTCTCATAAACTTTTCAAAAGCTGCCCGCAATTCGTCGGCATCAATAGGTTTTAATAAATAATCCAGTGCGCTAAAGCGGATGGCCTGTATGGCATACTGATCGTGCGCGGTGGTGAATATGATATCGAAACGGATATTGCCGATTTTCTTAAGCAGCTCGAACCCGTTTAATACCGGCATTTGTATATCCAGGAAAACAAGATCGGGCTGAAAATCCCTGATCAGCAGTACCGCCTCCTGTGCATCGTTGGTGCTTCGCAGGTTACTGATTTCGGGGATATATCTTTCCAGCATCAACTGCAGTGTATTTACCGCCGAAGGCTCGTCGTCTACGATTAATGCTTTTATCATGGTTGCGCAAGGTGGATTTGTTTACTAAAGTTATGTAGATTGTTTTGCGGTTTCAGGGTTTCAGCGTTTAATGGTTTAAAGGTTCTTTTATTCGTCGATGCTCGTGTTTTTCGTAACAACCCTTAAACTCTCAAACCTTTAAACCTTTGAACCCTTAAACCCTTGAACTTTTAACCCTCCCCTCTCACACCCCCACGAACAGCGTAAGCGTCACCTTTGTTCCCTGCACCTCTCCCGCGGCATTCGTAAGATCGGAAATCACTACTTCAAAAGGTTGCTGGTATTGTTTTTCCAGGATATTCAATCGTTCGTATACCAGGTTCAAGCCTTTCGATTTATGGGTTGGGGCCGATTTCGATGTTTCCTTCAGCCGCGCCGCTTCTACTCTTCCGATTCCATTATCGCGGACGACACATTGAAGCAGATCTTCCGACGATAGTAAGAATTCAATCGACAATTCTTTAGAGCCTTTCTTGGGCATCAGCCCGTGCCAGATGGCATTCTCAACAAAGGGCTGCAATATCATGGGTGGAATTTTCAATTCGGTACTGTCGATTTCTTTTTCCAGGGAAATCGAATACTGGAAATTCTCATTAAAGCGCAACTGTTCCAGCTCAAGATATAGATTGAGCATTTCTATTTCTTTATCAAGACTGATAAAATTCTGGTCGCAATGATTCAATACCTCGCGTTGTAACCGAGAGAATTTAGAAAGGTATTTGTTCGCCTGGTCCACATCTCCTTTCAGGATATACTGCTGAATGCTATTGAGGGCATTGAATATAAAATGCGGATTCATCTGCGCGCGCAAGGCGGTTAACTGCGAAGTGGCCAGGTCGCGATTGAGCGTGATTAGCTGAATTTCTCTTTCCCTTACTTCTTTCTCGGCTTTCATCTTATCCATTTTATCGGCAATAAGCGATGCAATGGTGGTGAGTATTTTCAAATGTCTTTCGGTATAGAAGTTTTTCTCCGAATGCTCGCTGTCTATTACGCCAATTACGTTGCCATTTTTTAAAATGGGTACCGTAAGTTCCGAAAGCCGGCTGGTATCGTCTACGATATAGCGCCCGTCAATACTTGTATCCGAAACAATTTCGGCTACACCTGTCTTAGCAACCGTTCCCACAATGCCTTTGCCAAGGGGAATTTCAATGGGATTCACAATTTTGTTTTCATCGGTTGTTTTTGGCCCCCAGGCTGCTTTTTGAATCAATACATCCTGCACAGGGTCTTTCAGGTAAATGACACAGTCTTCGAAACCAAGCTTGGAGATGCAATTCTTGCTCACATCCCAAAGCATATCATCCACGGTTCTTTGTTCACTCATCGAGGTGGCGAAATAATTGATCACCTGTTCAATTTCCAACTGGTATTGATAGCTGATTGCTTTTAGTTTTTGTAATTCTGTTTTTTCAGCTTCTCTTTCACGGATATTTTTTTCCCTGAGTTTTAACAGGCGGAAGTAAAGAAAACCAAGAACAGCGAGGCAGGGAAGGATGAACCACCAGCGTTGCCAGAAAGGGGGGTTGATACGGAATTGGAAGCTGGTAATGGGTCCGAATTCATTACCACTCACAGAAGCTTTAAGTCGTAAGGTATAGGTTCCGGGCGCGAGCTCGCGAAAGGATAGTGACCTGCCGCCACTTACTTCGGTCCAGTTGTCTTTTTGCTGATTGAGTTGATAGTAATACCGGATAGCGCCCGGGTTTGAATAATGCAAAGCCGTAAAATGAATAGTAACGGAATTGTTGGCAGCTACCAGTAAAAGATCGGGTTCTATGTTTTCGCTTCCGGAACTATAGAAAGAAATGCTGCTGTCCCGGTCCAGTAAATCCACTTTGGTAACAAATACGGAGCTGGATTCTTGTTGCGATAATAGCTTCAATGGATCGAAAGAACAAATCCCAAGTGTTCCCGAAGCCCATATATGCCCGTCTTTCGCGGTGAATAAAAAGGGGTGGTAGAAATTTTTATCGATAAAGCCATCTTCCTTATTGAAATTCCGAATGCGGATACTGTCGTTTGCAAGCAACTGAATGCAGCTTACGCCGCTGTAACTTGCCATCCACAGGTTATCTTCTGCATCGAGCGTCATCGATAAAAAAGTATTCGTGAAAAGACCGTCGGCAATGGAGAATTTTTTCTTTATGCGCAGTTGATGGCTTTTATCGAAGTAACATTGAAAAATACCGAAGTCGGTAGTGGCTATCCATACATTTCCCTTTCTGTCTTTTAAAATATGATGGGCAAATAAATCACCGGGTTTTACACCATCGATAGGATAAGGCTCGGGGTTTTTTCCATCGAAACGGACAATACCCGGAGCTCCTGCAATCCAAAGAATATGGTCGGGTCCCTCAATAGCATTAAAAAATTTATAATCCTGTGCGTTGGGAAAGGTAGCATTGAATTTTTCAAAAGAAATTTTTTCTGCAGAATCGATTGTAATCCTGGTAATACCGTTGTCGCCAATCGCCCATAATTGTTTTTTTGAATCACGGTAAAACGAATAATTGGTATTGTCAGCTAAACCATCTTCCACGCGAAAGTTTTCGATTTGCCCGTTTCGGTAAACCGATATACCCTGGTAACCCGTACCGAACCATAACCAGTTTCTTTCGTCTTCGTACATGGTAAAAACTTCCGCGCGGGGAACAACGGCTTTTCCTTGCAGGTAGGGTAAAGCTGTATCGGCATGCACCTGGTATACAAATCCACGATTTGTGCCTGCGAGCAGTTTGCCCTCACTGGTTTGATAGATGGAATAGACTTCCTCAATTTTTTTGTGACGATTGCTGTTATAGCGGGTAAAATTATTCTTCTTCAGGTAATAAATACCTTCGTGTGAACCCAGCCAGAAATTTCCTTCTTTATCTACCAGCATGCAGGTGGGCCATTTTATATCGAGGTCGCGAATAAATGCTGCCCGTTCAATATAATTCACCGAGGGCTGGTAAGAAAAAATGTTGACCGCGGAAAAGATTTGAAGCGTATCGTTTGTTTCAAACAACTCGTATGCACCATACAGACCGATATCATTCTTTTCGTTGTAGCTGGTAATTGTTGAACCGTTCCAGGTATTGATACCAATTTGAGCGGTCCCCCAGGTACAATAACCCGATTGATCGATGAAAACAGATGTTACAAAATCGGAGTTTTCCTGCTTTTGCCAGAGTTTTTTTACTGTTGCCTGGGCATAGTAATGTACCGTGCCAATTGTACCAATTAATAACTCGCCTTTTTTGTTTACGGATAGTTTGATGATGGCTTTCTCTGTAAATGCAGTAGATGCCTGCCAGGACTTGTCCAGGTATTGGGTTAAATCGATCGATTCATTTTTATAGAGGATGCTTCGATCTTCGAATTCAATTTTAGCAAGTCCCTTTGCGCATCCCAGCCAGATATTCCCGGCGCCATCTTCGCCGATATCGTAGATCGGCACCAGGGAAGCAGCATTTTTCCAGCTTATTTTTTTCAGTTGCGCATTTCTTAAAACAAATAAACCTGTTTCGGAACAGAACCAAATCGATTCATCCCTGCTTTGCCGGATCGAATAAACCGTTCCGATTCTTTCGTTCTGCAGGTATTGAAAGTTTTCAAACACATAACCATCGTAACGGCTAAATCCGGCATTGGTGCCAATCCAGATAAAACCATTTTTGTCCTGGAAGATTTCAAAAATTTCGGAAGAGGGTAAGCCCTGGTGGCTTCCTATGTTTTGGACAATATATCCCGGCACCTGCGCTGCCACACGCGCACAGGTGAATATAAAGGCAAATGCTACTACAAGCGCAGGTTTGAAGCAACAAGATTTAACCAGGTACAAAAAGTGATTTTATTTTTGAAATATACTAATTAATCGTTCATTGTTTCCTACATCTTATAAATGACGATACTGAAATTTTCATCTGTGGCCTGGTAAAACTGTGCATTTTGGATATAACTGAAAATACTGCATCCGCAGGCATTGTTAGTCCAGTTCACCCAGGGCTTTACCGTGCGTACACGTATGCTGTTATCGCTTTGGATTTCTGACATAATCATGGTGGGCAGGTTGGTATTGGCAGTAACAATAATGGTATAGTTATTCTTGTTTTGATACAAATTGGATTCTCCGAGGAGTACCAGGCGGTAATCGCCCTCGTCGATTTTTTGAATACTTAGGTTGCCGGTACCCGATAGAACATTAGGACCACCAAAGCCCTGCATTTTTGCGTAGGCAATCGGCAGTAAATCGGCATTACTGCTCAGCGGCCGGTTACGGTACACCTGGTAACCATTGCTGACAATGATATTATTCGTTCCTCCGATCTGCAAATCGCCGCCACTCGCCTGCAGGAATAATTTCCCGGCCGTTCCATTTGATCTTGCCTGTATTTCGTTATTGTCGAAACCAATATTGGTTGAGTTGCTGGCGCCTAGCTGGAGGAACCCACCACTGCTTCCGGAGACATCGCTGCCGCTTTCAACCTGTAGTTTTACCACCGGGTTGATGGTACCTATGCCCACATTTCCTGCTGTAGAGAGAACGTTATTGGTTTGAAGCAATAGATCACCCGACTGGTTGGTGCCAATGCTTCTGCGATAAGCGTTGATGTAAAGATTATTGGAATCGCCGCTGATAAATCCTGAGAAATGATTCTTGACGGCATCGGTAAATCCTATCGAAGGTGACCCGCGGTTTATGTGTACATCGTAAGAGGGAGTAGAGGTTCCTATACCTATATTGCCAGTGGCGCCCAAATAAGTATTGGCTCCATTTGTTTTCCAGGCATTGTTGGAGGTATCAATCAATTCAATCCAGTTGCCGGCGCTTTTGAACCAGAAGGACTCAGTATTGGTATCAAAGACCAATAAGCCTGTGGCGGGAGAAGTGATGGAAGAACGCTGTGCGGAACTCATGCGCGGAATGAGCATGCCTTTGCTCGTGCTTTGTACATCGAGCACTGCGCTGTTATGGGGAGTAGTTGTTCCAATACCTACGCTGGTGGCCTGCGGCATTGCATTAAGAACCAGTAATGCGAGAACAATTGTAATGATATTACTTTTCATGAATTTATTATTTATTCGATGTTGAGAAATGCGATGGCGCCGGTGGATAGTTTGAACATTGCTCCAATAACTATATTGAAACCATCAATAGCCACGGTGTTACCAAATTGACCATTGCTGAGAGGATTGGGGTCGTTGATCTTTCTTTGAAGTTTCCAGCCGGCAGCTTCCCGCTTAAACAAATACGCACTACCCTCGTCGGGAAAAGAATTCGCGTCTTTCCAGGAGCCCACAACAATATAATCGTCTGCAATGGAAACGGATTTTCCAAATTGATCGTCGGCTTCGAGATCGCCTGCATTCAAAATGGAAGCATTGCCCCAGGTAGATCCGTTTCGCGTGTAAACATGAACGATACCCCGGTTAAGGATGGTATTCTGATCGAACAGGTAAGCGCCTACTACAGCGTAGTTGTCGCTGATGGCAACACTGGAGCCGAATTGGTCGCTGGCATTGCCTCCCGAATAGAATAATCTTGCCTGCTGTGTCCAGTTTGTTCCAACGCGATTAAATATATAGGCAGCACCCTGTTGATTATTCGTATTGATCTGCTCCCAATTAGCGCCAGCGATCAGGTAAGCCCCTTTAATGTCTACACTAACACCGAATGCTTCGTTAGCAACGGAGTTGATGGCAGTTAATTTTTGTTGAAATAGCCAGCTGGTTCCTGAACGCTGGAATACATAAACAACACCGTCGCCTTCGGCATAGGCTCCGGCTGCAATATAATCCCCGTCGATTGCCACGCTTATTCCAAAGCCAAGATTAGAGGCGCCAATGGTGCTGGTAATTTTTGCCTGCTGTGTCCAGGTGCTGCCATTGCGTACAAATACATATGCTGATCCGCGATTTTCGTAATTAATAAAAAATGGCGGACCCGAATTGATATCGTCCAAAAACGCGCCCACCACCGCATAGTCGCCACTTATGGATACCGATCCTCCGAAACTATCATCAAATGCGGGGTCGGAAGCTACCAGTTTAGCCTGCTGTGTCCACACGCCATTGTTGCGGTAGAATATATAGGCACAGCCTTGCTGACTAACAGTATTGCTTGCCTGGTAAGCGCCCACGATTGCATAATTTCCGGATATATCTACGGATCCACCGAAAATATCATTGGCTTGACCATCGTCGGGCGTGCGTATGACCGGGGGAATTGCAGCGCCGCCTGTACTGAACATCATTGGCTGCCAGTCGTTGCCATCGAATAAAAAAACGGTGGCTTTATCCAGGTCGAATACCATCAGTCCTGCCGCGGGAGCAGGTATTGCTTTTCTTTGCGCGCTGCTCATGCGTGGTAATAACACTCCTTTATTGGAACTCGAGATATCGAGAATACTGCTGGCATGCGGATTGGCAATGCCGATGCCAACGGAATTGTTTTGCGCATTTACCGTTGTACATAAAACGAGGAGATAGAATAGCCAGTTGAGTATCTTCATGCAATTTCGTTTTATAGATAACAAAATGGTTTTATTGGCAGAGTAATTTTGCAGCTACCCAGGTATAACCATTTCCCGAGGGAGATAGCGTTACGCCCGGGCTTAATGTTACTTCCTTACTGCTCATATTTGCGCGTGCCGATCCGGTTATATTAAAACTTGTACTGTTAACGGTTACGCTGTTCCTGGCGATGTAAAAAACCCTTCCCGAATTCAGGCTTACCGGTAAAGTCAATAGCAATGCATCCGCTGCCAATGCGTTGGTAAGAAAATTGGTGGAGAGAATAAAATTTTCTGCACGGTTTCCCTGGCCCGCTGTGAAATGATCGCGGCACGAACGTCGCCCATAGGTCATGATATTGGCAGGCTCCATTTGCAATGCTGTACCACATGCATCGTTCATCGAACCGATATAAGCGCAGGTTGTTTCGCTGATGACGTCTGCATCGTTATTGCGGTCAGCCTTTGTATCGCAGAGCAGATCGCCTTCTGTATCGCAGTTTTTACAGTTTCCCGAGCGGGCCACGTTTTCGCGAATAATGGTGCCCGATCCATCGTCTCTTCCCTGGAACGTATGATAGAGGCCGAAATCGTGCCCCATTTCATGCGAGAGCGTGGAGCGGTTTTCGGTGGAAGTAATCGCGCTTCTTGAAATGGAAAGATAATAATTGGGAATGCCATAGGCGTTCCCGTTCAGCCCGCCGTCATTATCCACCAGGTTGGCATGTACAAAAACGTTTACCATATTTGGTACAAGAAAGGGGAAGAGTTCCGTTTCTTCGGTATCGGCGTTTTGATTATTGAGGTCGGTACTGTTTATCTGTTCGTATCCGGCAAGGATAAAACAGATGCCATGCGCGGCGTAGAACTGGCGCATGTTTTCCATTTGACGCATTACCGATGAATCACCCGCAGCTACATTCGTTCCATTGTCGTCTGCTACCACGTGCACAAATACTTTTACCAGCAAGGGGTAAGTGGCCATAGGTGCCATCAAATGGATATTCGTGGTATCGGGGAATACGCGGGTTTTACCGGCGGGTGTGCCGCATTCCCGAATTTCCTGAGAATAAGAGCAGGTAAAGCATATTGCTAATAGAGTAGTTGGTATAGTTTTTTTAACCATAGAGGATACAAAGAATAGAAAAGGTATTTTGTTTAGATTCATTCTACCTGTCCTCTGTGTTCCCTGTGTTTTAAACCACAGATTGCTCAGAGGGTTACTTTTAACAATGAAGCCAGAGTTAACAGAATACAACCCAGTTGTCGTTTTCATATCGATCTTATTACTCGGTATAATTACAGTCTTTTATTCTTGCCTTGAAGACAGTTCCCGCTATCGCGGTGAATCCCGGGTTCAATTGGATATTGTTGGCCGCCTGCATTTTTATTTTACTTCCGTTCGGCAGGGTAGCATCTGATTGTATGGTATTAGAGGCAATATACCCCCGACTTCCACTAAGGGTTCCGGTAAGTGAGTAATTGGCGATGCAGTTAACAGAGAAATAGTGCGTAGAAACGATTCCCTGGTAAGTGGCATCAACCCGATAAGTACCGGCCGGCGCATTGCTGGGGAGCTGTAAACTAGACACAAGGTATTGTCTCGGGTTATTGTTCCCGCTGGTATTGCTATTGTTTCCGCTAACAACGGTTCCGTTTGGAAAAGTGACTGTGTAACTAACGCTGGTATTGTTGAGGTAATCGTGCATCGCAATTCCGATAAACACTGTTTCACCCGGCGCAAAATTATTTTTAGCCAATACGGATTCGCCGAATGGACAAAAATTATTGTTGCTGTTATATCCTTGTAAAGACGGTTGTGCGCTATGCGTCATTACCCGGTTGACCTGCGGCTCCCAATAAGGTTTTTGATTGATCCACCAACTGTCTTCGTTTCGGTTATTGCAGTCACTTGCCGGGTTCGGACCTATCCATGGATCGATCAGCTTATCGTTTTTATCGCGCACTTCAAAATGCAGGTGCGGGCTGATGCTGCATCCCGAACTCCCAACGGTAGCAATTGGCTGTCCCTGCCATACGATATTGTTTTCGTTCACCAGCGCGGAATTGTCTTTTATGTGATAATAGATCGACACCGAACTATCTGCGTGCAAAATGGTAACCACATTATTATTGCCGATACAGGAACAGTTTTGATCATTGTTATATCCGTCCAAAACATCGATTACAATTCCGGGGGCCGCAGCCACAACATATACGTAGTCTCTGTCCATCATATGCCACCAGAATGGCCAGGGAATGATATCGGTTCCGTTGTGGAGGTTATAAGCACGATTACCGCAATTGTATTCAATCACATTATCGCTGTTATCGTCGTCAACATAATTCTGTATCATATAGTAATTGGGAACATCATCGTAATCACCACTCGACCGAAGCGGCCAGTCGAACAGGATATGTGTATCCTGCGGAGCATTCGCTGCCAAAGGACCCGAAGCTTTAAGCCTATACAAGGCGCCGTAGCGTTCCATTGCCTTGGTTCTTATCCTCAGCAGATCTTCATCGGTTACGTTATCAACTATTTTCAGATCCTGACCGGAAGAATACAGCGAAACGCAAATAAGTAGCAATAGAATAGTATATCGATTCTTTCCTTTCATCGCCTCGAGTAGTTAATAACTGAAATCTGCCTGTGATGAGTAGCTATTTCTTTAATATTTTTTTGTTGATTGTACTTTCTGCTGTAACTGTGACCGGGATTCATCCCCACTAAAACAGTTGCTGTATATAAATTCCGGGCTTTCATAAAGGGTTATTGGCAATTACCGGGCAAATCGGTAGTGGCGCATGAACCAATTCTTGCATGGAAATACGATCCGGCCGATGCAGTAAAACCAGGCGTGAGGGTAACAACATTGCCGGCATGCATCATTCCATTGGATCCATTTGCAAAGCTTACTGCTGTATTGGCTTGCGTGGAAATAGAATTGGAAGCCATAACAATGGACATTTGCCCATTTGTTACCGTAAATGCAAACACAAATGCGAAACTGCTGGTGGTGCAGGAACTGCTTCCCGATGCGGTCCATTCGTCGCTGTCTTCGAAATAGTGTTTGGTGGTAGAGTTGATCACCGGGATATAATGCAGCGCATCGCTCATGAATCCACCAGCTACGCTTATCTGAACGTTGTTTGGATCGTTAGGCCGGCGCACTTCGAAATGAAGATGCGCACCCGAGGCCTGGCCGATATCGCATTCGTATCCTAAAAATTTTCCGGCGCAAACTGTATCGCCTACATTTAAGCCGGCATTTCCTGTTACACTGTTTTTCTTGAAGTGCGTGTATTTGCTCCACTCGCCATTGGCATGTTCTATCCAAACATAATTGTTGAAATCGGAGCAATTCGAGGTGCAATCGGGGCCATGTACATCGTGGTTGTCAACAATTCTTCTTATGACTCCTTCGGCTGCTGCAACAATAGGATAGTTGGTTTCGCAATCTCCTCCGTTTCCAAATCCTTTCAAATCGTAGCGACCTCTTGCGGGTGAATGCGTATAATGGTCGCGGTTTACGCGAACCTCTATGCCCGATGCATAAGGAACGCGGTAAATATTCCTGGACAGTTCAAATTCAGGTTGCGAAGAGGCAAAATCGCATTTCAGCAATAATAAAATATATAGTAATAGAAGATTTCGCATGGCAGGATCAGGATTTTGAGGGAAGTTGTTTTTTCATTTCCTGCATTTGCTGTTCGAGCTGCAGGATATACAAAGTGAGCTCTTCGATCTTCTCCATCATCTTTCTTTGCATTTCACCTACTTCAATACCAGTTTTTTCCAGTTCCGACGCTTTGGGAATATTGGGAAGATGATTGTTTTGCTGAATGAAAGAACGCAGTTCATCAAAAGATTTTAGCTGGTAATCTTTCTTAAAAACATAATCGGGCCAGTTCCCCTGCAACTGTACTTTTAATTCTTCGCAAATGGCTTTCCCTCCCACGCTCAATTTGTAGCCGGTTGCCGGGGTGATTTGGCCAATAGTAACCTGGCTGCCATTCAAAGTAAGAATGGCTGAGTTATTGCCGGAGCTATTGGATAAAGTGAGATTGTTGCCGGCTAATTGCATAAAAAATTTACCTGCTCCCGCACCAATGAACTGGATGAAATCATCGCTCATTTGGATTGCCGTAGTGCTGTTACCGGCACGGAACAATTCGCCGCTGGTACCATACACGTGGAGTTTGCCCGTTGGCGCGTTGGTGCTGATGCCTACTCTTCCGGTGGTGGCTCCCAACACACTGCTGTATTGCAAAAGCAGGTTATCGGGACTGGTGCCGCCAAGGGTAGAACCCGTTTTTGAATTGATCAATAAATCACTCCCATTGTTTCCGAAAAAGCCAATAAAACTGTTTCCATTGTACATGGCCATATCTCCGTTCAGGGATAGTTTATAAAAGGGGCTATCTATTCCCACCCCAATATTTCCGGCAACAAGGGAAGGGTTGCGTGGATCGGTAAATTGCAGAACGAGATTACCACGGCCAGCGGAGCTGTTTGATTTTTTTGCATTAAAATAGATATCATTACTGTCGGCAAAAATACTTCCACTGAAATAGTCGGTACTGCCAGAACGAAAGTTTACCGGGCCATTGATATCGAATTTGTCGCTGAATACCCCGCTGCGAGTATTGAACACGAGGTCCCAGCCAATACCTGCCCCGCTTCCGTAAAACCCACCGCGGATACTGTCCTTCATTCCAAAAAACATCTGGTTGACACCGTTGCGATAATCTTCAAACCAAATGCCCGATGAGGAGCTTACATTTCCCAGTGTACCGGTTTTTACGCGCATCCTCCCCAACACATCGAGGCGGAATGCAGGCGTATTGGTTCCAATACCAACATTTTGAGAAAAGCTTTCTGTGATAAACAGGAGAAGGAGAAATAGAAATAGCAAATTCTTTTTCATGCTGCAACAATTAAGGTGTTCACGAATGTTACAGCAGAGTTATACAAATACCCGCACCGGCAGTAATCCAACTATGCAACGGTTATAGCGGATTATTTACTGGTTAGAATTATAAAGAAGAGAATAGCCGGAAAACCAAAAATGCCGGTAAATGGAATCAATCCTGTTTACCGGCATTTGTTTAGCGAGTTATCAGATCCAGCTCCTGGAGATGAACCAACTGGAGTCCTTTGAATAACTGCAGGTAATAAAGACCATTGCCTGCCGGGATAAAAGGTTGAATGGAATAATCGATATCGCCCTTATCCATTTTTCTATCTATAAAAACCAATGATACCAGTTTGCCGTTTTCGTCGGTAATACGCAAGCTATAATCGCCTGCTGTTTCAACGCCTATAGTAACAGTAGTATTGGCTCGATCTACATTTTTTATGCGTGCGTAAGGCCAGCGCTTACCGTTTTCGGCATTGAAGAATATGCCCTGCATCGGAAGTTCCTCCTGCATATTCTGTAAAAACTGAACGCCTCCGTTTCCACAAGGGCCAACATATGCTTTGAAGAGATTGCCCGAGAAAGCCACAAAGCCCGGCATCAGGTCTACATAATCATTTCCTTTCATCAATACATTGGTACCAACACCACCTGTAATGGTAGAAGTACTGCTGATGGAGTTGTATTCGTAGAAACGGTACCCGGTTAAATTAGTACTTACAATCAAAGTGCCCACTGCCGAACAGGGAGTATAATATTCCGAATACCAGTTGCCACGTCCGTAGGTACAGGCAATAATACGGTTGGATGTATTGTTGATAAGCAATTCGGAAACCGGTGTTTTAGGAAGATTGTTCAGGAAAGGCTGCCAATCGCTTTCGGTAGACGGACGAACAAATACGCCAATATCTGTTCCCACATAAACGGTATTGTTTTCATCCACTGCAATAGAATGACAGGCAACATTGGGAAGGCTTCCACTGATATTTATCCAATTATCGCCTCCATCGGTAGAAAAGAAAACTTTATTGCCATCGGAATATCCACCAAAACTTGCGTAAATGTCGAGTGAATTGGTGATTACTGCTTCCACATCTGTCATGTTTACGCCTGTTGGATACCCCGGCGTACCGCTTTTCAATGCCCAGGTATCACCTGCATCGTCGCTTCTCCAAAAACTTGTACCATTGCCCGCATACACCCTGCTTGCATTGCTTACGCAGGTGGTAAGTACCCTGCTGCCTGCAGGTGTTGTTTCGGTGGTCCAGTTATCTCCCCGGTTGGTGGATCGGTATACATTGTTTCCATCGCCGGCGAAAATATCGTTGTCATCTGCAAACGATCGTGCGAGGCTGGGGAAAAAACCTAGGCCTGCGGGAGATTTTAAATTACGGGTAAGCCCGCCATCGGTGGTACGCGATATATTCCCGTTGTGAACAAAAACGATATCGTTGCTATTTGTTTGGTCGATGAGGCAGTCAAATCCATCGGCGCCAAAAATATGCCGGTATGTATTGCTGGCCACATAGCGAACATTGGTACCGTTGTCCTGTGTGCCCGTTGCAAGAATTTCTGCATTTGCTTCGTACCAGTCGGCCTTGTAGGTAGCGAGTATATGAAGATCAGGAGAAATAAAACTCCAGGTGGCGCCATCGTTCAAACTAATACCAACGCCGCCATCGCTGCAGGCGAAGATTTTATTGGTATTTAAACGATGAAAGGTCAGGTTATGAATATCGGCGTGCACATAATCGCCCGGGGGAACATCTGCCACATCATCAAACCATTGCGTTTCCGCAGCAAAAGTGGCGCCGCCATCGGTGCTTCTCCAGATATTAATGCCACCGGTGATTACTTCGTTGGCATTGTTGGGATCAACTTCAATGGCCAGATCATATTGAGTTTGATCCGAATTGTCGGAACCATCGGTAGGATAACCCAGTATATTGGGTGTGTTGGTTCGCAATGTAAAATCGTCGCCACTATTGGTACTGCGATACACCCCACGGAAAGAACCGGAACCCGTGGCCGGACCGGTAAGCAGGTATACGTACGCGGAATTAGCTGCACTAACGCCAATAGCTAATCGCTCGGCAGTACCGGGTACGCCTGTAATTCCTGCATTGCTCCAGGTAGCGCCACCATCGGTGCTTTTAAAGAAGGGGCTTGCACCCCCGCGGCGAACCGCATACATGGTATTGGGATCACCGGGTTTGAATTCGATATCGGTAAATACGCCGGTTTGTTCCTGCGTCCAGCTCGTGCCGGCATTGGTAGTTCGGTAAATGCCTGCCGTGGTAGCGGCAAAAAGTATATTGGCATTGCCGGGATGTTGAATCAATTTATAGCCGTAATAATTGGTGCCCGCATTGGGAAGATCGCCGGTTTGAAACCAGTTGGCGCCGCCATCGGTTGATTTTAAAACGCCCACCGATTTTTGATCGAAGCCATAAGAGGTAATAAGGTTACCATGACTTACGTCACCATCACCCGTAAGAGCGTAAAGAATATTGGCATTGCTGAAGCTTACTACAAGGCCGGAGATTCCTGTGGAGGGAAGGTCATCGGTGAGTACCGACCAGTTGGCGCCGTTGTCGAGTGTGCGCCAGATGCCACCCTGCGGTAAGCCGATATAATATTTGTTTTCATCTATCGGATCGAAAGCGATACAATTTACTCTTCCGTAACCGCTGTTATAGCCGACCCCGTACCGGATAATAGAGGTGGGTCCGAAATTCACCCAGTTGCCATAGGCAATATTCGGGCTGCTGGTATTCTGGTTAAAATGCTGGGGATGTTCCGTTCTGTATTTGTTCCATCCATCCCACATGAGTTTGGTTACATTGGAGGGAATATTTCCATTTTGATCAACGCGGTTCAGGTAAAACTGCTCGAATCTTTTCCAATGTACATAGGCGTTTTCGAATTCTTTTTCCTCTTCAGTTCCTTTTCTTCCTTCTTTTAATAGTGGGGAACGGCCGAAATCGTAGAACTCGTCCACTTCTTTCATGATTTCCTGCAAGTTGGTTTTACCGGCAATTCTTTGCTGCAAAGCATCAGGTATTTTCTGGGAAAGGGCGGATGTGCCGGTGAGCAGTAACAGTATTGGTATACACGCCGCTTTTAGTATTGACGTTTTCATCAGCTTAAATTTTCTGTAAACAATAAAAATTACTGCGATCGATTATTTCGATGCTTTCAACTCTTCGATTTCTTTTTTAAGCTGGATGATGTATAGGGTAAGCTCTTCCACTTTTTCCAATAATCTTTTGTGCATATCGCCCACATCGAAGCCGCTTTTTTCAACCTCTTTTGCCGAAGGAATATTCGGAAGATGATTGTTTTGTTTGATAAAGCTTTCCAGTTCGTTCAGGGGGCGAAGTTTGTAATTGCGGGCAAAAACATAATCGGGCCAGGCGGTATTTAGTTGTACGCGCAACTCCTCGCAAATCACCCTTCCATCGATACTGACTTTGTAACCGGTAGCGGGATTGATGGAGCCCGACCCGAAAACAACATTACCGGTTACATGAAGTGGCGCTGTTGGAGCGGTGGTACCAATGCCCATTCTTCCGCTGCTATCGATGCTCAATGCAAAAACCATAGAGGCAGCGGCATCGGCGGCGCCTGTGGTGCTGGTATAAAAATATTGTAAGCGTCCTGTGGTAGGAGAGAACTGCCACATACCACCATAACCGGTGCCCATAAATTTATAACCCGACTGGTAACGTACGTTGAAGCCTACAGAAGGCGAACTGATGGGCACGAATGCACTGAAGCCCGGAAGATTGCTACCGGCAGCGGCAATAAATTGCGTATTGCCGGCAGGCTCATGCACCTGTAGTTTTGCTTCGGAAGGAGTGATGGTGCCGATACCCATATTTCCATTCGAATCGATCGCCAGCAGCGAGGTAAAAGATACCGGGTTGTCGGCTGTTCCTTTGGTGGTTGAAATATTATAGCGCAATCTCCCCAACGATTTTTCAAAATATAAAATGGAAGCAAATCCATTTCCTGTCCACATAAATTTTCTACCGCTGTTTGCATAATTGTTGAATCCAATCAACGGCTCGTCGTTATCGAGCGATATGCCCGCGCTTCCGTCGTCGCCGAACAAGGCCTGGGTAACACTGCCCGTTCCGCTTACATGAAGTTTGGCCTTGATGGGATTGGTGATACCGATTCCCACATTCTGGGCCATAGCAATCATTGTCGTTAGGCAAACGACAATAAAGAGCAGGAGTTGCTTTTTCATTGCAGTTAATTTTAGTATTAAGAATATTTAAGTGCTACGGAGGCCTTTTACCAGGAAGGATTATTCACAAGAAAGTTACTACATTTTCTTTCCCACCGGTTAAATAAATGCATTAATAAATTGGTTTTTGTTAAAAAATACAACGAAGCGGTAATTACTGATTGCAATTTCTTTCCCGCAAAACCGCCGCATGACTTGCCGGGTGAAACAAGTTTTAAAATAAATCCCTTCGCAAAAGAATACATCACAAAAGAAAAACTATTTCGCCTGCGTGAGTCCATTGCGGAAAAGCCCGATGCAATACACGACACATCGTCGAATTCGATGGTGGCCCTCCGGCTGTTTCCCGACACCAGGTCTCCCACCGAAACTATCCGGCCCTGCCGCCATTGGCCCGGCATTCACCAAAGAAGGAATCAGAAAGAAAAGGAGAGCTAAAGAGCATAATGCTCTCATATGCAAAGAACAATTTTGCAAATGCAGTTTAGCAAAACGGTTTGATATCTTTAAACGGCGACTATTTGATGGTATCAAATACTTAGTGGTTGGCAATAAAAAGAATGTACTTTGCCGGGAAACCCGGCCGCGTAATTCGCGAGAAAAGCCTTCCATTCATCCTTTTTACCTATTTTTTCGGGTTGCCTGAACAGGCTAAAATCTATATTTGTTATGACCAGTTGTTATGCTTCGCAAAAATTGTCTCCATAAATTCATTGTATCAGCACTGTGCAGCTTAGCCATATGGCAACTGAACGCGCAGGTTAAATTCAGCACCTTTGTTACCGATGCAGAGATTGTGGTGGGGCAAACCTTCCAGGTACAATATATCCTCGAAGGGGCTACGGAGAAACCCCAGTTTATTATTCCCTCCTTTAAGCAGTTTACTGTTCATGAAAGTTTTGATAATAAGAGTACTTCTATACAATCGCCGGGATTGCAGATGGTAGAAGTGCATTCAAAGATTGTATGGCTCTCGGTTAATAAGCCCGGCTATTATACCATACCCGGGGCTATAGCATTTGTAAACGGAAAGCGTTTGTTTTCGCAACCTAAAAAAATCAGGGTGCATACCCGTAGCTCGGTATCTGCAGTTAAACCGGGTGAGTACGAAGAAGATATTCCCATTAGTGTGTTGTCGGAACTAAAACCGGGCGATAATCTTGAAGATCGTATTCGCCGCAATTTGTTTTTGAAAACGATAGCAAGCAAAAGCTCATGTTACGTGGGGGAGACTTTGATGCTGACGTATAAATTGTATTCGAGGCTCAATGCCAATTCACAGATATTAAAGCGACCGTCCTTAACGGGCTTGAGTATTGTGGAAATGGTAGACAGTTACGATACCCGGCCCGAAATTGAAAAGCTGAATGGCATTCCGTATTATGTAAACCTGGTTCGGAAAGTGCAGGGCTTTCCCTTGCAGCCAGGAACTATGCAATTGGATTTGGCCGAAGTAGCCAGCACAGTAAAATTTGTTAGGATAGAGAACGATGCCTCTGCTTCAAAAGACCTGGACGATTTAATTAACCAGAATAAACAGGCTGCGAGCGGTAGAACTTATTTCGATCACGACGTTACATTGGTCAGCAATCCCCTTTCCATAGAAGTGAAACCGCTACCCGTGGAAAATCAGCCTGCGAATTTTACCGGGGCGGTTGGACGTTTTGAAATGAGTATCGTGGTTCCCGAAGAAGAAATTCATCCCGGCGATCTGGTGAAGATTCAGGTGATTGTTAAAGGCTCCGGCAATATTCCCTTACTGGTTGCGCCCGATATTAAATGGCCCAGGGGCGTAGATACTGCCGAACCCTCTGTGAAAGAGGAGTTCAATAAATATGTTTTCCCTTTGCAGGGACATAAGAGCTTTGAATATTCCTTCGAGGCGCCCGATACCGGCAGCTACGTAATTCCGGCAACCGAGTTTGTATTTTTTAATCCGGCCACGGCTGTTTATGAAAAAAGTATTTCCAGGCCCGCTGTTATAAAAGTGGTACCGGGTAAGCCAAAGCGGGAAAATATCGACCAGGAAGAGGAAGCGGTATTGGTAAAACAGAATACACCTCTTCATTTCTATTGGTTTGGAGTGGTAGTGTTATTGATAATAAGCTGGATTGCATTTCAATTCTGGCGGGGGAAGAAATCTTCCCGGAAAGAAATGATGAACACGCAGCAACTCCAGCAAGCGGAAAGCGTTGAGAAGATCGATCCATTGGCAAAAACCAGGCAAGCTCTCGAACGGCAGGATTTAATTCCTTTTTACCATGAACTCGAACAGGCGCTTTGGAAACTGGTAGCCGACTATTGCGAAGTGTTGCCATCGGCAATGAACAGAAAAAATGTATCGATGCTGCTTGCTGCAAAAAATATCGACGTGGAAACAATTCGATTGTTCGAAGAATTATTGAGCGAATGCGAATGGGCCCTGTATGTTCCCAATCACCAGCTCCAAAATGCAGCAATAGCTTTTGAGAAAGCAGAGCGTATTGCGGCCAGCTTGTGCTGATACTATTCTATTCGGAATATTTATAACCCACTCCTCTTACGGAGTGAAAATACTGCGGGTTGCGGCTGTCTTCCTCGAAATATTTACGGAAGTTAAGAATGAAATTATCGATAGTGCGTGTGGTAGGATATACATTGTAACCCCAAACTGTTTGAAGAATTTTTTCGCGCGGAACCACTTCGTTTTTGTTCTCGATCAGCAATTTCAGCAGCATGGCTTCTTTTTTACTCAACTGGATGCGCTCGCCGGTTTTGGTAGTAGCCTCCTGTGCCTTGAAGTTAATGCTGTTGGGACCGAAAGTATAGGAATCGCCGGTGGTATCTTTTTCCGACATCTTTTTATTCTTCTCAATTAATTTTTGAACGCGCAGCAATAGTTCCTCGAGATTGAAGGGTTTTGTGAGGTAATCATCGGCTCCTTTTTTCAATCCCAGTACGCGGTCGGCACTGGTATTTTTTGCGCTTAGTATCAAAATAGGAACATCGTTGTTTTGAACGCGAATGGTTTCGGTAACATGAATGCCATCTGCTTCGGGGAGCATGATATCGAGTACTACGAGGTCGAAGTATTCGGATTCGATCTTTTGCAGGGCCGTTGCTCCATCGAAGGCCGAGGTAACCTCGTAACCTTCTAACTCGAGGTTGAGTTTTAACGCCTCGTGCAGGTTTTCTTCATCTTCCACCAGCAGTATGGATAATTTATTATTCATGGCTACTTTGCCGTTTTAAAGCTAACAGCAAAAATACAGCCTGTGGGGCTATTGTCTGTCACCTGAATGTCGGCATTATGGTCCTCTGCAATTTTTTTACACAAGTAAAGGCCGAGCCCTGTGCCCTTGGTGGTACGCGTGGCCTCGTTGCCAATGCGGTAAAATTTTTCGAATACCCTTTTCTTTTCTTCGTCGGCAATGCCAATCCCCTCGTCTTTTACCTCTAATACAATTCTGCCTTTTTCCCTATAGAGACTGCAATAAACGGTTTTTTCTTTAGGCGAGTACTTGATGGCATTTTCGAGCAGGTTATTTACCAGTATGGTGAGCAGGAGGGAATCGCCTATGATCTCCACTTCTTCGTCGATACCGGTTTGCCAGCTTCGTTCGGGAAAGCGGTTACGAAAATCGGATACACTGCTTTTTAAGAGGTCTGAGAGATTTAATTCTTCTTTCGAAACGGCATATCGTCCATCTTCCAATTGCGACGAAACGAGGATATTATTCGTAAGCGTATTGAGGCGGTTGGTTTCCTGCAGTGTCATTTGTATTATTTTCTGCCGCTTGTTTTCATCCAATTGGTGCTTTTGCAGGGTTTCGAGATTGAGTTTGGCAACAGCAATGGGGGTTTTCAATTCGTGGGTAACCGCCATCATAAAGTTTTGTTGTTGCTGCTGGGTTTTGAGTTGCCTGCGCACGGCCCGGTAAACAAATACTGCGCCGATCAGTATCAGTGCAAGGAAGGTAATGCCTTCGCCGAGGTACTTGGTGGTATTGCGCGACTCTTCTTCACGAACTGCCTGTCGTTTTTTTTCCAACTCTGTTCTATCGTTAGCCGAAACGGAACTTTGATTTAACTGTAATAATTTGAGCTGGGCGATGGATTCGTTTTGCTTTTGCAGCAATACCAGCCACCATATTAATGCGCCTATGATATAAACGAGCAGGAACCAATAAACAATGGTAGCCAAAGCAAGTTTCCGTTTCAATCCATTTTTCATGGTATCATGAATTAGCCAGGAACTTTTTCGAGGCGAATGCCTGCGTTCATCACATGTTCCAGGGGATCTTCGCGCATGATTTGCTGAATGGTAAATTTATAAGTGCCGGTTCTTGAGAATCGCCTCGGGATTGCCTCGAGTAATACGCGGTGTTCGAAGATATCGTCCATTCCCTTGCCCAGCCAGCCACGATCGTCCTGTGCCAGCGTAAGATTAACGCGGTTGATGCGCATGCTGTCGCCGGGCGATTGCACGCCTACGTTTAACCAGATATTTTTATAACGATAAGCATCGGTATGGCGTAGTACGAGAAATATCCGGTAATAAGAAGTAGTGTCGTCTTTTATTTCAAAACTGATTTCCGGTTTGAAGCTGCTGCTCCACGCATGTTGGGGAATGGCTACGTTTTTTTCGAAAAGGCCGTTGTTGGGACTACAAGCCATTAAAAGCAGAATACTGATGGCCGTGATAAACAGGTTTTGTTTCAAGATGCGTTCTTTTGTACAAAAATAAGGCGATTGTGCGATGGACGGCACTAAAGAACATTCAATACCTGCTCTTTTGCCTTTTCCAATTCGTCTTTCATCAATACCACGCATTTCTGTATACTCGAATCATAAGCTTTGGCGCCGGTGGTATTTATTTCGCGGCCGATCTCTTGCAATACAAACGATAACTTTTTCCCCTTGCCTTCTCCCTCTTCCGCAAGAATATTGCGGAAGTACTCGCAATGATTGCGCAGCCGCACCTGTTCTTCGGTAAGATCCATTTTTTCGATATAATAAATCAACTCCTGTTCCAACCGGTTGGGGTCGTAATTGTCTTTGCCCAGGTTTTCTTCCAGCACTTTTACCAGGCCCTCTTTCATTTTTTGTTTTCGAAGGGGTTCCAGTTTTATTACTTCCTGTTGCTGGATTTCAATATTCCTGATGCGTAGCAGCAATTCCTGTTCGAGTGCTCTTCCCTCGTCGAGGCGGTGTACAGTTAAATCTTCAATTGCTGCTTCGATGATAGAACGGAATTGTATCCATTCATCATCGGTTAAGGTTTCCCCTGTTGGTGTAATTACCTCTGGTAGTTTGAGCAGTGAGCTCAGTATTTGGGAAGCATCCAGTCCAAGTTCTTTCGACAATTCGGCAATGGGTTGGTAATAGGCTTTGGCCAGTTGGATATTGATGCTTACGGGTTTGGTAGCGCCGCTTTCTTTAAGACTGATGGTACAATCTACCGTGCCCCGGCCCAATCTTTCTGATAAGAGCGTACGAATATCAAATTCGAAGGGTTTGAGGAAAGCCGGCATTTTCAAGGATAGCTCAAACTGTTTTCCATTGAGAGATTTAATGTCTACGAGGAAGGTTTTATCGCCGGTATTCTGCTCAGCTCTTCCAAAGCCAGTCATCGATTTCAGCATAAGAGATTTCAATTTGCTGCAAAGTAAGGAATAGTTCAGAGTTGAGTTGGTTTGTGTGTCAATTCGGGAAAAATAGTAAAATAAGCCCGCCGGTAACCAGGCAAAGACTTAGCATCGAAGTAAGAGCATATGCACGATATGTGTTGGGCTCATTCAATAAGATGAGAAAGACTTGCAGGCATCAGGCATAGTTTTATTATTGATTGCAGGTGAATATTGGATGAACCGGGATGTTTGTCCGAAGGAAATGATCGAAGAAGATATAGATGTTATTAAAACAAAATCTCCCGGTGAACCGGGAGATTTATTATGTGGATGGGTTAGTAAGTACCGGGAAATAAATTTCCCTCCACAATATTAAATATATTTTTTTCTACATAAAAAATTTTTTAAAGAAATTTTATTCACATTTAATGATGGGGTTGTGGAAAAGGATTGGTGGATACGAAGTTGAAGAAGATATACCGGACAATATCGAATCGCATTTTTTAAAGCGATCGTATGAATTTCCCAATAGGAATTTTGATTCTTTAATCTGCATACTGCTTCTGTACTTTTGTAAAAACTCTTTTGTATGAAATTTCCTGCTCCTGTTTCTGTTCAATGGATTGCCCAGTTAATTGGCGCCGAATTACAGGGAAATGTTACGGGTATGGCAACCGGTATCAATGAAATTCACAAGGTAGAAGAAGGTGATTTGGTTTTTGTGGATCATCCCAAGTATTATGATAAATGCATTCAATCTGCTGCAAGTTTTATTATCATTAATAAACCCGCCGCTTTTCCCGAGGGGAAAGCCTTATTAATCGTTGATCAGCCTTTTGAAGCTTATCAAACCATTGTTCGTCATTTCCGGCCTTTTAATGCATCGAAAAGAATGATAAGCGAAACAGCCGTTATAGGAGAAGGCTGCTGGATAGCACCCAATGTGTTTATAGGCGAACACGTAATGATTGGTAAGAATTGCCGCATTCATCCCAATGTAACTATTGGCGAGTACTGCATTATTGGCGACAATGTAGTAATACAGGCAGGAACGGTAATAGGATCGGACGCTTTCTATTACAATACAAAAAAAGACCGCGAGGTTTGGTACAAGCGAATGGAAAGTTGCGGGCGCGTGATTATTGAACCAGATGTAGAAATAGGCGCCGGATGTACCATCGACCGGGGCGTTACACACGATACCGTTATTGGTCGTGGTACCAAACTCGATAACATGATTCATATCGGGCACGATACCGTAATTGGAAAGAATTGTTTGATTGCGGCGCAGGTAGGTATTGCAGGCGCCGCCGAAATTGGAAACGGGGTGGTATTGTGGGGGCAGGTAGGAGTAAGCAAAACACTTCGCATCGGCGACAATGCAGTGATCAATGCGCAAAGCGGTGTGCCCTCTTCGCTGGAAGGCGGTAAAATTTATTTTGGATCGCCAGCGGGCGAGGCAAGAGAAAAAGTAAAAGAATTGGTTTGGATAAAACGAATCCCGGAATTGTGGGAGAAAGTGATGAAGAAATGAGGCAATTGGATAATTGGCCAATTGGCCAATTGGCTTATTGATAAACATAATCATACGGCAACAACTCCGCCAGCTTTTTCCAGGCCCAGTAACCGGTATTGAGAACATCGTACTGTTCGTAGAAATAACCGTTTCGCTCAATCACAAATCCATCCGAAACATCCACCAGCGTTATCTGGTAGCGGCTATCCTGGGGTAGTTTGAATTCGGCGAGGTATTTTTTATCGGGAAATACACGCTTATAACTCACGCGGTATTTACCTTGCCAGCCCACAACCACTTCGCCACTGTCTAATGCATAATATTCCGGGTTGTAGAGATCGGTTACGAGATTGACTTTGCCGTTTTCCATTTTTTCTACAATAAACCCTTCATCGCTTACCAATCCATTGTAGAAGCTGCGCATAAAATGAAGCCGGGAACCGAGATAGGTTCTTGCACGATTTTTAATGAACTGCGTTCTGGCCTCTATCGTAGTATCCATTTCACTGAACAGCGGAAAGCCGGTAAACTGGCTGATATTGCTATTATAATCGTAGCTGAACGAATCGAGCTGGTAACGTATGGTATAACCAAGCCCGTAGTTATATACGACCAGGTCTTCGCGGCTGGTAACTTTCAGACGATTTCTTTTTTTGTTATAGAAGAAACGCAGCACTTCAGGGTTTTTGATGATGCAGGAAGCGGCATTGGGAGAAGTACCAATAAAATTATCAGTAAAGAACCTACCATATTTGGTCCAGCCATCGGGCACTTCGTTGCTGGCTACTACGGCTACTTCTTCCATTATTTTTTCCTGCTTCGCTAACTCAAACAGGATGGTATCGGTTGTAGCCAGGTTATTGCTGATGCGCATGATCTTTTTTTCGTAACCGGTATAAGAAACCACGAGGTCGTAGCCCCCATCGGGAAGGCGCAGGTAAAACAAACCATCCGCATTCGAAATGGTTCCGTACGTGGTGTTGGGACAGAAGGCAGATGCGCCGGGCATGGGAGCCTTGCTGGCCGAGTCGATTACGCGACCCAATACCACGAATTTTCCATCTTGTGCATTGATACCAGTAAGAAGAAACAGGGCGAAGAGCAATATGGCTATTCTTTTCATAATAGTCTTGTAAAGGATAATGTATTTATTAAACGCTTATTTAACAGCGAAAGTATTCTATCAACTAGAATGCCAGTTACAGGGGTTGAACGGGGTTTTGATATTTTTTACACGCATTTTCAATGCTTTGCTGTAAAGGGGTAAAGGAAAAACCCGGGAGAGCGGCCAGTAATTTACGATTGCTGAAGTAAGTTTTACTATGTGCCACGCGTGCCGTTTCGCGGGTAAGCAAGGGTCGCTTACCGCTAAACAGGGACTTTAGTTTTTCGAGGCGCCAGGCAATTTGCCCCATTAAGGGGCTGGCTTGCTTCGACGGTCTCTTTTTCCCAAATGCATCGGCTATGCTATTGAACAATTGCTGAAAGGGCCAGTTATCGCCATTGATAATATAACGCTCACCACTAACGGAAGTCTCCATTAGTAATACGATTGCCCTTGCCGTATCCTCTACATCTACAAAACCATTAATGCCTTCGGTATACCAGGGAAATTCTTTATAAACATTTTTGAAAACGGCGCAGCTCGAACTGTTCCAGTCGCCATAACCAACAATCGTGCTTGGGTTGGCAATTATCATATTTAACCCTTCGCCATAACCCCGCCATGCTTCCATTTCTGCGCGGTATTTGCTTATGGCGTAATGGGTAGTGGTTTTGCTGGCCTGCCATTTTTTTTCTTCAGTAACTTCTTCGCCGCCGCTGGTTCGGCCAATGGCCGCAATGGAGCTTACGTGCACAAACCGTGGTATATTGTTGTCGATAGCCGCGTTTACTACATTGGCGGTACCTTCTACATTTACTTTATACATGGCGCCGCGATCTGCCTTATGAAAAGAAACCGTGGCAGCAGCATGAATAACGGCATCGGCTCCTTTCATCGCTTCGTTCAGAATCGTAACATCCAGGATATCGCCTTCCACCCAATCTACCTTTTCGAAATACAACGGGTCGATATAAAAAGGTATTTTCTTATTCCGGCGCAAAGCCCTTACTGAATAACCTTTCCTGATAAGTTCTTTAACCAGGTAAGATCCAAGAAAACCGGTGCCGCCTGTTAGGAAAATTGTTGACAAAACGAACTTTTGTTTGATTGATAAAGGGATGATTTAACGGCCAGGATACAACATTTGTTAACGAAACAGGGTGAAGTTAGTTTTTTATTTTGTGCTAGCTGTACCTGTAATAACCCTTTCCTGTTTTTTTGCCGAGTTCACCCGACTCTACTTTTTTTTGCTGGAGGGGAGAAGGCTTTAATCGTTCGGGTTTACCCATTTGTTCGTAAACCGAGCAGCTCACGGCATAGTTGATGTCGTTACCAATCAAATCCATCAGCTTGAATGGACCCATTTTAAAACCCGTGGCTTCCATCATGCGATCGATGGTTTCAATATCTGTTACATCCATTTCGATCAGCTTCAGCGCTTCGAGGTAATAGGGACGGGCTACGTGATTTACGATAAAACCCGGCGCATCTTTGCAGAGAACAGGTGTTTTACCCATCCGGATAGCCAGGTTGTAAACAGTATCCACTACAGCAGGATCACTTTGGTCGGTATGCACCACTTCCACCAATTTCATTAATGGCGCTGGATTAAAAAAATGCATGCCGAGTACCCGCCTTGGGTGCATAACGGATTTTGCAATCTGTGAAACGGAAAGCGAAGAAGTATTGCTGGCGAAAATGGTATCGCTGTGATTTATTTCCGCCAATTGATTGAACAAGGCAATTTTTGCCTCGGGCTTTTCCACAATGGCTTCAATAAACAGGTCGGCAATACAATAACTGAGATCCGATACAAACTGGATCCTGCTTATAATATCTGCCTGCTCCTTTTCGGTAATCTTGTTTTTTGCAAGAAGAGAAGATAGTCCCTTTTCGATATTGGCTTTTCCTTTTTCCAGCATGGACGCGTTCAGGTCGTATAATATAGTATGAAAGCCCGACTGTGCCGATACCTGTGCAATACCGCTTCCCATAGTTCCGGCCCCACAAATACAAATTGTTTGTACCATTTTATAATTCAATTGATGCCGTAAAGTTAGCGCAAGCGCAGTAACGAAAGTTTTTTTGCGCGCACAGGCTATCAAAAGCTGTGACGTGCCGGCCGGTTTTGCAGATTGTTAAGCCGGTTTTGCAGATAAAGCATGGAAGAATACCTAAAAGCATTCGCAATATGGCCGGTGGCGGATACTTTTAATGCTCGAACCTCTTAGTTTATGTATTGTGTTTCTACCGAAAACCTCAGCTATCGTTTTTCCCCGGGCGAAATTGCGCTCCAGCAGCTAAACCTGCGAGTGCCACAGGGGGCAATTTATGGTTTCCTGGGCGCCAATGGTGCCGGCAAAACCACTACGCTTCGTTTGTTACTGGGACTTTTGCGTAAGCAGCAAGGCAATATTGAAATATTCGGACAAAACTTTCATCAGCATCGCGTAGATATTCTCAAGCGTATCGGTTCACTAATCGAGACGCCCTCTATTTATGGGCAGCTTACTGCCGAGGAGAATTTATTGGTATGGCAGAAAATTTATCGCTGCCCCCGCGGCCGGATAAACGAGGTTTTGAAATTGGTGGACCTTGCACACACAGGGAAAAAAAGGGCAGGAAGCTTTTCGCTGGGAATGAAACAAAGACTGAGTATCGCCATTGCCCTGCTTCATCAGCCGGCATTGCTGATCCTGGACGAACCTACGAATGGGCTCGACCCGAATGGTATCATCGAAATGCGCGAATTGCTGCGCAAACTCAATGTGAAACATGGCATCAGTATTCTTATATCCAGCCACCTGTTGTTCGAGATTGAAAAACTGGTTACAGATGTTGGCATCATTCACAAGGGCAATATGCTGTTCCAGGGCAGCCTCGATGAATTGATTAACCGGCAGCGGCAGGTCTCTTCCATCTTTATAGAAACCAATCAACCGGAACAATGCCGGCAAATTCTCCTCGGGCAGAATATCGAGGCGCACATCGAAAAAAACCGGGTGATGATGCCGGTTTTACCCCGCCAAACAATAGCCCGTATCAATGCGCAACTGGTGCAGCAGGGTATTGATGTATATGAAATCAGTACCGTTAAAAACGATCTTGAGTCAGTATTTATCGAATTGGTAAAATAATTATCCGATGGCAATTGCATTTATTCATAGTTTTCAAAGCGAATGGATCAAGAAAAAAAGAAGCCTGGCTTCGTGGCTGGTGATCGTGGGGGGATTTTTTATTCCTGCTATTTTGCTCATCGGCCGGTTCTACAATTTTGATGGCATTGCTGCAGCGAATGCGGCCGATAATATCTGGGATAGGCTCTACTCGCGCTGCTGGCAGTTTATGGGAATGTTTTTATTGCCCATGGGAGTTATATTGGCCAGCAGCCTCGTAACGCAAATTGAGTTTCGTAATAATTCCTGGAAACAATTGCATGCTTCGCCTCAGAGGTTTTCTACGATTTTCTTTTCGAAGCTGCTGGTAATATTGCTGATGTTGCTGCAATTCTTCATCCTGTTTAACCTGGGTGTTTATTTGCTTGGCACAATACCCGCTTTGTTTTTTTCGTCGATACCTTTTCCCAAACAGGCTTTCAGCCTTTCATTACTTTTAAAACAAAATACGCCCTACCTTATAGCTTGTTTGCCGGTGGTGGCGTTGCAATACCTGATCAGCCTGCAATTCCGGAATTTCCTGGTACCGATTGGCTGTGGGTTGGGTCTATTGGTAGCTTCGCTGATTGCCCTGAGCTGGAAATATGGATATATTGTTCCCTATAGTTATTGCGCCTATGCTTTTTTGGGGAAGAAAGTGCTCTCGAACCCATCAGTAAATACAAATTATTGGGCACTTGGATATTTTATCGGGATAATTGTGCTGGCATTTGTTCTTTATGTTAATAGAAGAGAGAGGGGGTAGATGATGAGCTACGAGCCCTGAGCCTCGAGCTGTGAGCCGGGCTCCGCTCAAATCTCGCAGCTTAACTCCCATGTTTACTATGAAAAAATCTGCCATCATTCTACTACATATCGGGTACTGGACCCTTTACTTGTTGCTGATTGTTACTTTTTTGATGGCAATGGCAAACAAGAAAGAGCAATGGTCGTTTACGGCAATGAGTCATTTGATTTTTACTACGCCGCTCGGGCTGGTTACTCTTCTTCCCGCAGTACTGGGGTTTTATAGCTTCTACAGTTTCCTATTCTCGCGTTACCTGAATAAAAGAAAGCTGCTCGCTTTTTTTGCAGCAGGAATTGCGGTGGTGATTAGCTGCGGAATTTTACCGGTATCCATCATGATGCTTACCTTACCGGCGGAGTGGCGGGTGAAGAATAATTTTGTGGAGTTTCTTGCCATGATCGGGTTCTTATCGATGCTGGCACTGGTCAATGGTATAATCGGGCTGGTGATGCGTGGATTCATCACCTGGTACGGCGATATACGACTTAAGGAAGAGTTGCAAAGAAGGAACTACGAAACGGAGCTGGCTCTTATCAAATCGCAGCTTAATCCGCATTTTTTATTCAATACCATTAACAATATCGATGTATTGATAGAAAAGAATCCGGAAAAAGCTTCGGCATATCTCAATAAGTTGTCGGGCATCATGCGCTTTATGCTTTACGAAACAAAAGCGGGACAGGTGCCTTTGGCAAAAGAACTTGAATACATTGAAAAATACATAGAGTTGCAACGGATTCGTACCTCTAATTCCCGGTATGTAGAATATGTCGTTAAAGGAGAAGCGGGTAACCGCACGATTGAGCCCATGTTGTTCATTCCCTTTATAGAGAACGCGTTTAAACACTCCGAATACAAAAAAAACGAAGATGCGGTAAAGATTGGGTTTGTATTGGAGCCAGAAGCAATTCATTTTCGATGCGAAAACGTTTATATCGAAGAACTAAAAGATAAGCCCGGTGCCGGCGGACTGGGAAACGAACTCATTCGCCGAAGGCTGGAATTGCTTTACCCGGGCAAACACAGTTTGCATATTTCGAAAGAAAATGGTTTTTACAAAGTAGTATTAATCATCAACGAATATGAAGATTAAGTGTATTATAGTCGAAGACGAGCCGCTTGCAGCAGAACGTTTGCGTTCTTATATCGGCAAACTTCCCTTTCTCGACTTGCAGGCAAGTTTTGAAAACGGGATCGGTGCATTGCTGCATTTGCGCACAAACCGCGTCGACCTTATTTTCCTCGATATCAATATCGGCGAGTTTTCGGGCATACAATTGCTCGAAACACTGAACCCCCAATGCGAAGTGATTATTACCACTGCTTACGATGAATACGCATTGAAAGGATACGATTTGAACGTTGCAGATTATTTATTGAAGCCCTATACCTTCGAACGCTTTATACAGGCAGCAACGAGGGTGCATGACAAATTACTCAAGCCCGGCCTGGCAGCAGAGAAAAAATTCATTTTCGTAAAAACCGAATACCGGCTGGAAAGGGTAGAGTTTGCCGATATACTATTTATTGAGGGAATGCGCGATTATCGTCGTATTCATACTCCATCCAAAAAGATAATGACCCTGCAAACCTTTAAAGAATTGGAGGAGGAAATACCAGGAAATATTATTTGCCGGGTGCACAAATCGTATATGGTGGCTATTGATAAGATTGATAGCATTGAACGAGACCTGATACGAATAGGAGGGTTGGAAATCCCGGTTTCGGATACTTATAGGAAGAGGTTTTATGAGCTGATATCGGGGGCGTGAAGCGTGATCGTGAATCGCGAGTCGTGAATCGTGAGTCGTGAGTCGTGAATCGTGAGTTAGGATGCATGCAGACGTTGGTTTACATTCAATTATTTGCCCGATCTACTATTTATACTATCACATTATCGCTCTTCTATCTCCAGCGATGCAATTGACTTATGGATGAGATTGGCGAAGCCGGTAGTATCGCTTCCTGTTTTTTCTGCAACAATAAATAAAGCCATGTTTTTAAGATAGGTGGCAGCGCCAATGAATAAGCTGGGCTTATTTTGGGTAAGCAAGCTGCATTTGGATACAAAGGCGGTGAGAATAAAAGGTCTATTGTTAATAATCTCGTATTTCTTGAAAAGGAAACTGAACTCATCGCAAAAAGTACAATGATTGGCCAGGTATGCGGGCAGGTAACTCGTATCGGAGGGGTTCAACTTCCCGAGCGTTCTGTTTTTTTTCAGGATAACCGGGTCGTGGATAAATGTAAACTGGAATACTGAGTCGGGAACATAATCCCAGAAAAAACCCGATTCAGCGAATTGAACATAGCGGGTGTCGGCAAAACGATATTGCCTGCGCCCGCAGGTTAAACAGTCCGACTGGCGATGCCATTGGTAAAACGTATCCAATTGTTCGGGAACCTTTAGTTTAATCGTGGCGATACTATCTTTCCACTCCTGTCTTTCATTCATGGTCACGAGTACAAAACTGCTGTCGCGATAACCGCTATAATCCAGTTTTTGTTTTTCTTCGTTACAGGCAATGGCTATACTAATAAAAGCGAGAAAAGCAGTCGGGCGCATGGTTAACAAGTTAGCGCTTCATCAACGGGGTAATCAATGTTCTGGTGTATTCGATTTGTTAAATGTGAGTGAAGGTGTTTTTTACCGCAGAACAGGAGAGCGCAGAGGAAAGATTAAAAACAAAATTTCGATCTCTTTGGGCTACACTTCCCACTCACTACTCACCATTCCCCGCCAGCTTCGTGAGCGGCAAGCACAATTCACAGCACCCGTTTCCCCCCAAATAGCTAATTTTACCCTTCTTTTCTAACGACTGTTGTGCCGATTGTTGAACTAAATCTATGAAATGACAGCAGAACATCAACGTCTCGCAGTAAACGCATTGAAGCCGGTTCCGCTGGTGCAATGGGGACCTTATCTCAGCGAACGTCAATGGGGTACTGTAAGGGAAGACTATAGTCCTTATGGCGATGCCTGGCATTATTTTCCTTTCGATCATGCACACTGCCGCACTTATAAATGGGGAGAAGACGGGCTTGCCGGTATTTCGGATTACCTGCAAAATCTTTGCTTTGCCATCTCCTTGTGGAATGGGCAGGATCATATTTTAAAAGAAAGGCTTTTCGGACTGGGCAACCGCGAGGGAAATCACGGCGAAGATGTGAAGGAATTGTACTACTATCTCGATAATATTCCCACGCATCACTACATGGAATACCTGTACAAATACCCGCAGCAGGAATTCCCCTATCAAAAACTAAGAGAGGAAAACCGCAAACGCGGTCGCCTCGAAGAAGAATATGAAATACTCGATACCGGAGTTTTTAACGACAATCGTTATTTCGATGTGCTGGTAACTTATGCCAAGCAAAGCGAAGATGATATCTTTATCAAGATAGATATCACCAACAGGTATAGCAAGGCTGCCGAAATTCATGTATTGCCCACGCTTTGGTTTTACAACCGGTGGAGCAATAAACAAATGAATGAAATGCCTTCGATTAACTGGCTTAACAAAACCTCTGTAAGAGCCACGCACGAAAAACTGGGCACTTATTATTTCTACTTTCATTCTGCCAACGATGCCTGGTTTACGGATAACGAAACCAATACCGAAATAGTCACCGGCGTTCCCAATGAAACGATTTTTGTGAAAGATGCTTTTCACAATGCAATGATCCACAAGAAACATGTGGAAGAACTGCGCAAGCGAAAGAAAGGAACCAAGTTCGCCGCCGTGTACAATGTCAATGTAAAAGCCGGTGAAACAAAAACCATCTACTGCCGGCTTAGCAGCCAGCTAGTGGACAATGCTTTTGTTCGTGGTTTCAATGAAATATTCTCGATACGTAAAAAAGAAGCCGACGATTATTACGCGGCCATTTTACCCAAGGGAATGAATGAAGACATGGCGCGCATACAAAGACAAGCGCTGGCAGGATTACTTTGGAGCAAACAATATTATCACTACGATGTAGAAAGATGGCTGAGTACCAGCGATGGCATCACGCCCGTGAGCAATACGAAGATGCATGGCCGTAACCACGACTGGAAGCATCTCAAAAACCAGGACATCATTTCCATGCCCGATAAATGGGAATATCCCTGGTATGCGGCCTGGGACCTGGCTTTTCAATGTATATCGATGGCCGTGGCCGATCCCACCTTTGCCAAGCACCAGTTGCTGCTGATCATGCGCGAGTGGTATATGAAGCCCGATGGACAGTTGCCGGCATACGAATGGAATTTCGGGGATGTAAATCCACCCGTACATGCCTGGGCTGCGTTGCAGGTATATCATATCGAAAAGAAAAATACGGGCAAGGGAGATATTGTCTTTCTGAAAAAAATATTCCAAAAGCTGTTGCTCAATTTCACGTGGTGGATTAACCGCAAAGATGTGAAAGGCGATAGCATTTTTGAAGGGGGCTTTCTCGGGCTCGATAATATTGGAGTATTCAACCGAAGCTTTCACGATACAGGCGATATGCAACTGGAGCAGGCCGATGGTACCAGTTGGATGGGAACCTATGCGCTCGATATGATGGAAATGGCCATTGAAATTGCTATGCACGATCCGGCTTTTGAAGATACGGCCACTAAGTTCTTCGAGCATTTTGTATTGATTGCCGAAGCGCTGAACGAACACCATCTCTGGAACGAAGAAGATAAATTCTTTTACGACGCCCTCTGCGTGGTAGGCGCTGCACCAATACAATTGCGCATTCAATCAATTGTTGGGCTGACTCCACTGTTCGCGGTTTCTTCTATCCACAAATCGGCGCTGGAGAAACTGGAAGACTTTAAAAAACGAATCACCTGGTTCGAAAACTATCGCAAAAAAAACAACAAATTCTGGCCAAACGAAGAAAGAGGAGATGGAGAACAGGTATTGTTATCGCTCGTGCGCAAGGAAAGACTGGTTTACCTGTTAGAAAAGTTACTCGATGAAGACGGGTTTCTTTCGCCGGGAGGAATCAGGGCTTTGTCGAAATACCATGAAGAAAATCCTTACTCGGTAACAGTTAACGGTAATCATTACACCATTCGCTACGATCCAGGCGATTCTACGTCGGATATGTTCGGCGGTAACAGTAACTGGCGCGGGCCGGTTTGGATGCCGATCAATTTTCTGATCATTCAATCTATCCGCAAATACGGTGAGTTCTACGGGAAGAATTTATTGGTAGAGTATCCCAAAGGCTCGGGGCAAAAAAAGGATCTTGTGGAAGTGGCCGATGCGCTTACGCGTCGCGTTATTAGTCTATTTGAAAAAGATGCAAAGGGCGAACGTCGCTGTTATGGCCGTTACAATTGGTTTTACCAGCAACCCGGCAACGAAGGTTTGGTGTTGTTTTACGAATATTTTCACGGTGATTCAGGAACAGGACTGGGTGCCAGTCACCAAACCGGTTGGACCGCTTTGGTAGCCGAACTCATCAGCGAATACGGTCAAAGTAAAACGGGAAAAGAAGAGATAAGGCACGAACACGAGGCCGCGATGGCTGAACTAAAGCATTAACGAATAACTTGTTTGGTCATTCGGGCGCTGCAGCGATTGCTCATCTGTTTTGGGAGTTGATTTCCCATTAAAAACCGGGTTTGCCTTCAAAGCATTATCTTTAGAGATTAAAAAATAAGTTTTGCGTTTTACAGATTTCGATTTTCATCCCGGTTTGTTAGAGGGCATCGATGCCTCTGGCTATGAAAAAGCAACCCCGATCCAGGAAAAAGTGATCCCTCCTATTTTAGCGGGCAAAGATGTGATTGCCTCTGCACAAACAGGCACGGGAAAAACCGCTGCCTTTCTATTGCCCATGATCGATCGCATTCTGGCCAATCACACAGATGGCCAGGTGAGCGCCCTCATCATTGTGCCTACCCGCGAGCTGGCAATACAGATATCGCAACATTTGGAAGGACTTTCTTACTTCACCCATCTAAGCTCCATCGCAATTTACGGAGGTAATGACGGGCAGAATTTCGTTAACGAAAAAAAGGCGCTTCAAATGGGCGCCGATATAATTGTTTGTACGCCGGGTCGCATGATCGCGCATCTCAATATGGGTTATGTGAACCTTGATAAGCTCCAGTTTCTTGTGCTCGACGAAGCCGATCGCATGCTCGATATGGGCTTCCAGGACGATATCAATCGTATTATACGCGTTCTTCCACAGGAGCGGCAAACGCTTTTGTTTTCGGCCACCATGCCCGATAAGATTCGCCAGCTTGCCAAACGTATTCTCAAAAATCCAACCGAAATAAATATTGCCATCGCAAAACCACCGGAGCGGATGGTACAAAAAGCTTTTGTGGTATACGAAACGCAGAAACCCGGCCTGCTGAAACATATACTCAAACAATTTCAGTATAAAAGCGCATTGATTTTTTGCAGCAGCAAACAAAATGTAAAGCAACTTGCAAGAGCTTTAAAACAGAATAATTTTGCTGCGGGTGAAATACATAGCGACCTGGAGCAGGCACAGCGCGAAGAAACACTGCAGGCATTTGCCAGCGGGCGACTACCCATCCTCGTGGCTACCGATATATTAAGCCGCGGCATCGATATTGACACAATTGATCTCGTTATCAACTACGACGTGCCGCACGATGGAGAAGATTATGTGCATCGTATTGGCAGAACCGCCAGAGCAGAAGCGGATGGAGTTGCTATCACCTTCGTCGGCGAAAGAGAGCAAAACAGGTTTGCGCAAATAGAGAAACTCATTTCAAAAGCTGTTGATAAGGAAAAAACACCCGTTGAACTGGGACCGGTTCCGGAATATCGACCCCGGACGAGATCGGCACATCCGCAAAAGCGAAGAAATTTTCATCCCAAAAGAAAAAAATAATTTTACCGGTATCGACTATGCGCTTTTCATCTACATTGCCATTACTGGCTTTTTTCGTATTAACTACAATTGCCTGTTCGCGAAATCCCTATAAGGCTACCAATAAAGTTTATAAAAAACAGGCGAGGGCTTATGCCAAGTTGCTTCAGCAATACCCCCTTGCTGATTCGGTTGACAATGCTCCTTATTTTGCAGGTACTACCAATTTTTCCATTCGCCGGCCTAATTATGTTGTTATCCATCACACCGCTCAAAAAACCTGCGATCAAACACTCAAAACATTTACATTACCACGCACGCAGGTGAGCGCCCATTATGTTGTTTGCCGCGATGGAATCGTTTTTCACATGCTCAACGATTACTTACGTGCCCATCATGCCGGTATCAGTCGCTGGGGCAACAATACCGATATCAATAGCAGCAGCATCGGTATTGAAATTGATAACGATGGCAGCGAACCATTTACGGAATTACAAATGAACAGCCTGCTTGGGCTATTAGGCCGGTTGAAAAGAGCTTATAATATTCCCCAGGGAAATTTTATTGGGCATGCCGATATTGCACCCGGTAGAAAAGTTGATCCCAGTCGCAAATTTTCCTGGAAACAATTAGCCGACAGCGGCTATGGATTTTGGTACGATACTACCGATATCAAAGTGCCTGCCGATTTCAACCCTATGCAGGCGTTGCGCATTATTGGATACAATATTAAAGATACCGGCATAGCTATTCAATCTTACAAAATACATTTCGTACCCCAGGATTCGACAAGGGTGATTGGCGAGGCCGACAGAAAAATTCTGTACGACCTGATGAAAAAGTATCAATAAAAAAGTACAAATGCTTTTACTGGATGCAGATCGATGGAGTCATTTGCTTTTTGGAGAGCATGACGGCTCATTCGTGCTGGAAATAATTATCCGCACACTGGTCATGTATCTCGTAATACTGGTGGGCCTGCGGCTGGCTGGTAAAAGAGGAGTTCGGCAGCTTTCTGTATTCGAATTGGTAATTATCATCGGGCTCGGATCTTCGGCGGGCGATCCCATGTTTTATAAAGAAGTTGGATTGTTGACAGCCATTGTAGTCTTTGCGGTATTGATTACGGCCTATCGCCTGACAACCTACCTCACCGCCAAATCAAGCCGTTTCGAAAAATTGGTAGAAGGAAAAACTGTTTGCCTTATAAAAGCCGGCAAATTCAACTATAATGACTTCAATAAGGAAGACCTGGCGCAGGACGAGTTTTTTTCGGAACTTAGAACAAAGGGGGTTTCGCAGATTGGACAGGTGGAGTACGCATATATAGAAATATCGGGGGAAATCAGTGTCTTCTTCTATCCCGATGAAGCGGTTAAGCCGGGATTGCCCATTTTACCTCACGAGTTTGCAGTAAAGTATTCCCGTATACCCGAAAACGGAACCTATGCATGTAGTTTTTGCAGTCATGTCGAAAAGTTAGATGCAAATGAAGAGCGCAGCTGCCCTTCCTGCAATAAATCTGGCTGGGTAAAAGCGTCGCACCGAAAAAGAATAAAATAAAAAAAGGGTTATGGAATTTGGCCGCGTAGAAGGAAGCTTATTGGATGAGATAGATTTCAGTTTACCTGCTGAGCCGGCTTTCAATAAGAAAGTTCTGAAAGGAAAAGCAGTAAAAGATCCCAAAGTATATATCGGTTGCGCAAAATGGGGCCGCACCGAATGGGTCGGGAAAATCTATCCACCCAAAACAAAAGAAAAAGATTTTTTGCAACATTACGTGGAGCATTACAATAGCATCGAATTAAATGCTACTCATTATAAAATTTATGGCCCTGCCGGTATTGCCAAATGGAAGGAAAAAGCAAAGGGGCGGGATTTTCTGTTCTGTCCTAAAATGTACCAGGGCGTTACACACCGGGGTAATTTAAAGGGAAAGGAATTTATCAGCACTGAATTTTTCAGGGGCATCGTGGCATTCGAAGAAAATCTTGGGCCAATTTTTGTGCAGGTAAGCGATAGTTTTTCTCCCAATAGAAAAAAAGAGTTATTCGAATACCTTTTATCCCTACCAAAAGATTTGCAGTTTTTCCTTGAGGTGAGGCATCCGGGCTGGTTTGCCAATGCCGATATTCAGAAGGAGTTGTTTGAAATGCTCGGGAGTATAAACATTGGCGCCGTTGTAACCGATACGGCGGGTCGAAGAGATTGCGCACATATGCATCTTACTATTCCAAAAGCCTTCATTCGTTACGTAGGCAATAGCCTGCACAAATCGGATTATACCAGGATCGATGCCTGGGTGGAACGCATGAAATACTGGCTCGATCATGGTTTAAAGGAATTGTATTTCTTCATGCATATGCACGACGAAGCCACATCGCCCGAGTTAACTATCGATTTGGTAAATAAGATGAACAAGGCCTGTGGTCTGAATTTGATTAAGCCGCGGTTTATTAACGAAGCAGCCAGGGACCAGGGATCGCAATCCAGCTTGTTTTAGAGCAATCGGTAATTGAATGCTGAGCGATAGATTTTATCCGGGTCAAAACCTATCTCGCAATCACCTAATTTTGCAAAAAATTTTTCCATGCGTTTTCTTATCGCCTCGATAGCCGTAGCATGCTTATGGGCTTGTTCGCCCAATAATGTGAATGAAGACAATAGTTTGAAGAAATATTTCGACGAAAACAAGGTAAACGGCAGTTTCGGGTTGTTCGACAACGGGCAGGGAAAATTCACCATTTACGATTTGCGAAAGTTTACTGATAGTCTTTACCTCCCCGCTTCCACATTTAAGATTGTGAATTCGCTGATTGGATTGGAAACCGGCGTGGTAAGAGACGATAGTGCAGTGATAAAATGGGATGGCATTACGCGGGGCCGGCCCGAATGCGACAGGGACATGACTATGGTGGATGCATTTAGAACTTCCTGTCCGCCCTGGTTCCAGGAACTGGCCCGCAGAATTGGAGAGAAGGACATGCAGCATTGGCTCGATTCGCTTGGATATGCATCTAAAAAAAATCGCTTCATCATAAAAAACAATCTCGATACTTTCTGGCTCAATAACGATGCAAAGGTTACGGCCGATGAACAATTGGGCCTGGTAAAGAAATTATACTTCGGCCAGCTCCCTTTCCAAAAAAGAACGCAGGATGTTGTTAAGGGCATGATGCTGATGGAGAGCAATGCCAATTACCGCCTTGGATACAAAACCGGTTGGGGAACCGACAACAACGGCAATCAAATTGGCTGGATAGTAGGCTGGGTGGAAGAAAACCAGCATCCTTATTTTTTTGTGCTGCTTGTAGAAAGTCCGGATAAGAATATTGATATGCGCAATGTGCGAATGAATATCCTGAAAGCAATTCTAAAGCAATACGGGTTCCTGGAAGGAAAAAAATAATGCTAATTCATTTGAGCCGGGCTTATTAATTCGTTCAATTGGTGTGATTATTGAATGATAATATTGTAATTTTCTGAAAACCCGGCAACAATAGCTTGAATTTTCAATTCGAACATATTGAATGGTTACCGCTGCTGGCCCTTATTCCGGCTTTGTTATTTATTTTTTTCTGGGCATTGCAGCGCAAAAAATACATCGCCAAAAAAATCGGCAACCCCGTTTTAGTAAAAGAGCTTTCGCGCAGCTACTCGCCGTCAAATTTCATTGCCAAGTTTGTCTTCCTTTTGCTGGCGATGTCGGCAATACTCCTTGCATTCTTAAATCTTCGCAAACCCGGTAGCAGTGCCAATATCAAAAGGGCCGGGGTGGATGTGGTAATTGCACTGGACCTCAGCAAAAGCATGCTGGCCGACGACATCAAGCCAAACAGGTTGGAAAAGGCCCGGCAATTTTTATACCGGCTGATGGATGAGCTTAGCGACGACCGTATAGGCTTGGTATTTTTTGCCGGTCATGCCTACCTGCAAATGCCGCTCACAACCGACCACAGTGCTGCGCGGATTTATATTCAAAATGCGTCGCCCGATGCTGTACCTACGCAGGGTACTGTAGTGGCGGAAGCTTTGCAAAGAGCCAATGATGCATTCAACAGCAAGGAAAGAAAATTCAAATCAATCATTCTTATTACCGATGGAGAGGACCACGACCAGCAGGCACAGGCATTGGGTGCCTCGCTGGCGGAAAACGGTGTAATGGTTAACACCATAGGAATAGGATCGGCGGAAGGCGCGCCGATTATGGATCCGGCCACCAATAGTTATAAAAAAGATTTGCAGGGGCAAACCGTGATTTCGAAGCTTAATGAAACCTTGTTACAGCAATTGTCTGCCAGCACCAAGGGGGTTTACGTGCGGCTCGACGATGTGGCGGATGCGGTAAGCAAGGTGAGAGCTCAACTCGATACCATTGAGAAATCACCCCTCGAAGACGCTGCATTCAAAGAATACAATACTTATTACTATTATTTCGTGGCAATTGCTTTGTTATTATTAATACTGGAACTTTTATGGCCCGAAAGGAAATGGCACATCGCATAGTTGCATGAGGAAAAATGTAACCATACTATTCATCCTTTGCTTTTGCACATATACTTCCGTATTTGCACAAGTCGAGAATGCAGCAATCGCCCGTGGCAATAAATTGTATAAGGAGGGGCAATTTGAAAAAGCGACAGAGGCGTATGAGCAGGCCTTGAAGCAAAATCCTGAGAATTTAATTGCAAGATACAACCTGGCAGCGGCGCGTTTCCGGAGCGGTAAATTCGAAGATGCTCAAAAAGTGTACGACGAAGTTCTCGAAAAGTCGAATGATGATGCGCTCAGGCAGAAAGCGGCATACAACAGTGGAGTTGCGTTTACCAAACAAAACAAACTGTGGGAGAGTGTTGAAGCATACAAGCTTGCTTTGCGAATGAATCCTTCCGACAAAGATGCCCGATTCAATTTGCAGAAAGCGCTGGAAGAATTGCGCAGGCAGCAGAAAAAATTGCCCGAAAACAAGCAGGATCAAAAGAAAGAAAAAAAGCAGGAACCACAGAAGCAGCCTCCGGCAAGTAAAAAGCAGATTGAACAATGGTTGCAGTCGCTGCGGCAGAAGGAGCAGGAAGTACAAAACAAAATGCAGCAAAACAGGAGTCGCTCGGCCAGCAAGCCCGAAAAAGACTGGTAACCGAGGCTGTTTGTCTTTAATTATGACCATTCATTTTCTTAACCTTTACGAACAATTGGCAAATCGGCCCATTATCTCATCATCTCATTGTCATTCGTTTTCCGAATTTTCCCATTTTTTCAGCGTTTTTTTCCCATTGCCTCGTTTTAGAGGCGTTGCATCTTTACATCCTGATTGATAGGTTCGGCTTGCAGGGCTTCGAAGCTGCGAGTGGCGGGGATTAATCAAATGCTTTCCCAATTAAATTGGCCGGGGCAGAACAAAGCCAGAGATGCTCAGGGCAAACTATTGCCGACTGGAAAAAATGGAAGGTTGGGAGGCGGGGGCGGGCATCGACAGGGCGGGGCCCTAAGGGCCGCAAATCGGCCCTCGTTTTAACCAGCATAGAGTCTTTTATCAACTGTCCATACCAATCCATCCTCATATTATTTCAACAAACTCACTAGCCGGTTCGTTATTTTTGCGGAAGATTGCGAGCTTGTCTTACACCGCTCACAGTCTCAAAATCCGCCATTCATTTATGCAATTATATAGCGAATCACTTACCTCCTATAAACGACTAAAAACAGTTGAAGTTAAAATCGGCGACTTGTACCTGGGAAACCTTCACCCCATTCGCGTACAAACCATGACGACCACCGATACCATGGACACCAACGCCACGGTAGAACAATCAATCCGCTGTATCGAGGCCGGCGCCGAACTGGTGCGCATTACTGCCCCCAGCAAAAAAGAAGCAGAAAACCTTCTCTACATAAAAAACGAATTACGCAAGCGGGGTTACTCAACTCCCCTGGTTGCTGATATTCATTTTACGCCCAATGCTGCCGAAATAGCGGCCCGCATTGTTGAAAAGGTTCGTGTAAACCCGGGCAATTACGTAGATAAAAAAAAGTTTGAACTGATCGAATACAGCGATGCCGATTATGCCGAAGAAATTGAAAGAATTACCGAACGATTTACTCCCCTCGTAAAAATCTGCAAACAATACGGAACGGCCATGCGCATCGGCACCAATCACGGCTCGCTCAGCGATCGCATTATGAGCCGGTATGGCGATACGCCCATGGGAATGGTGGAAAGCGCCATGGAATTCCTGCGCATCGCCCGTGCCGAAAGCTACCACAATATCGTGCTGAGCATGAAAAGCAGCAATCCCCAGGTAATGGTACAGGCTTATCGCTTGCTGATACAAACCATGCACAACGAGTTCGGCATTTGCTATCCCCTTCACCTCGGCGTTACCGAAGCAGGCGATGGAGAAGACGGGAGAATCAAATCAGCCATTGGCATCGGTAGTTTGTTGGAGGATGGTATTGGCGATACTATTCGTGTATCGCTCACTGAAGACCCTGAGTTTGAAATTCCCGTTTGCCGCGATTTGGTAAAAAGATACCAGGGCGAGAATACAACCAACAGTAATTCTCAAACAGCTTCCGTTAAGTTGACAGTGCCAGAAAATAATGTACCCGCTATTGAGTCTTTGAGCTATAACCCTTTTGAATACCAGAGAAGAAAAACTTTTGCGGTCGACAATATCGGTGGCACACAGGTTCCTGTAGTGGTTTCGGATATGAGCAAGATCGAAAAAATTACTCCTCTCCATTTACAAAGTATTGGGTATTCTTACGACGAAGCCACTGATAAATGGAATATCTCCGATGCTGCAGCCGACTACCTGTTCACCGGGAATCAATTGCTCGATTTCGCATTGCCGGGAACACTTAAAGTAATCGTGTTTGCCAACACCTGGGAAAAAGCCGGCGATAAAATAAAATACTTCCCGATTTTTAGTGATGATGAATTTATTGCAGCAGTATCGAAAAGCAACCTGCTGAATTTTGTTATGATCGATTGTTATAGCCAGGATACAACATTACCCAGGCTCGATAAAATTGCGAACGATCCAACCGTGGTGATTTGCCTGAGCAGCACTAATAAAAATTCCATGCAATCGGTGCGGAGAATGTTTATAGAACTGGCTGTTCAAAAAATCAACAACCCGGTCATCCTGGTTACCGATAGCAGTTGGCAAACTCCCGATGAACACCTCATTCATTTTGCCACCGAAACCGGCGCCCTGTTATTGGATGGACTTGGCGATGGTATCTGCCTTGGTTATACCAGCAAGGCCATGATGGAAAGCACAAAAACAAAGGGACGAACTTATCTCGAAGTAAAAGACGGGTACCAGTTTACGAACAATACAGCTTTCTCTATTTTGCAGGCAACACGTACACGCATTTCAAAGACCGAGTATATCAGTTGTCCCAGTTGCGGCCGAACCTTATTCGACTTACAGGAGACAACTGCAAAAATCCGTTCGGTCACCAATCATTTAAAAGGAGTCAAAATTGCCATCATGGGTTGTATAGTGAATGGGCCCGGAGAAATGGCCGATGCAGATTTTGGTTATGTTGGCAGCGGCCCCGGTAAAATCACCTTATACAAGGGAAAAGAAGTTATCAAACGAAATGTAGACAGCGCCGTAGCCGTAGAAGAATTGATTGGATTGCTTAAAGACAATGGAGCCTGGGTTGAACCATGATTAATTGGATAATGGGCAATGAGTGAATGTGACAATTGGTTTTGTCAAGTTAAAGAATTCAGTAAAATAGCTTTAGAATTAACAACTGCAAAACAAGGTAGTATTCGCTCAAACTAAACGCCTTTTTATAGCCAATGATTTACAGCTTACCAATATTGGCTTTTGATGTTAACATGAATAATTTTCGCTCTCGGGTTTTAAAACAAATGTTCATTTTGCAGGCAAAACAATTGGCACATTTGCATATTTTCACATTTGCAAATTTACTGCCATGAACCGCATCGATCGCCTTCACGCCATTCTCACTCACCTGCAAAGCAAAAAGAGAGTTACCGCGCAGGAAATAGCCGATCGGTTTAATATCAGCTTACGTACTGTTTATCGCGATGTAAAAGCATTAGACGAAAGCGGCGTACCCGTTATTGGCGAAGCCGGAAGCGGCTATACGGTAATGGAAGGATATCGACTGCCACCGGTTATGTTTACCCAGGAAGAAGCGGTTGCGCTGATGCTCGGTTCAAAACTTGCAGCCCAGTTTACCGATAGATCCGTACAAAAGCAATTCGAATCGGCTTTGTTTAAAATAAAAGCCGTGCTTCGATCTACCGATAAAGAGCACGTAGAAAACCTTAACGAACATATTGCCATCTTCACACCCCGCAGGCAAGACGACGAAAGTTCTTCGCAATACCTGGCGGTATTACAAAAAACAATTGTCGAAGAAAAACTTGTTCAGATACGCTACCAGGCCAATTATAGCGACGAAATCACGGAAAGAACTATCGAACCAATTGGGCTCTGTTACTATGGCTCCGCATGGCACCTCATTGCCTGGTGCAGGCTCCGCAATGGCTATCGCGATTTCCGCATCAATCGTATGAAGGCCCTTCATGTGAAAGAGGAAAAATTCTGTCGCGAAAACCATCCTTCACTGCAAACTTATCTCGACGAAATGTTGCTTAATCAAAGCGATGGACTGATGGAAGTAAGCATATTGTTTCACAAGAACGCGGTACGCTATATCGGCGAGCAACGCTATTATCACGGCTTTGTTTCTGAAGAAAAAGACGGCGACCACTATCGCATGAAATTCCTCACGGCACATCTCGAAGGCATGGCCCGCTGGCTGCTCATGTTTACCAACTCCGTAAAAATAGAGTCCCCTGCCCGGCTTAAAGTAATCATGCACGAACTGATCGACGAATTGCAGCAGCAACACCTTTGCGAAGCCTGATAAACAAAGGCATAGTTTGCAGTTCCGCACGACTTATCATTTTTTTTACTCCCTGCTGACATAAGGCTGTCACTACCTCTTTTTTTCTTTGACTAATAAATCACTTAATCATGGAAATCAAGACTCACCCGCCAATGACGGTGCTGTACAGCACCCATCAAACCACCATAAAGCAGCTTGATCAGTTTGTGGGTAATGCCGTTAAGGAACTATATGCCGAAGCCGTACACAACGATGTGCTCATAAGCGGGCCCGCATATTGGATATACCATGGCATGGATGGAAACCCCGATACTGTTTTTACACTCGAAATCGCCCTGCCTATACAGGGAAAAGTCAACGACTCACGCTTTGCTACCAAAGAATTGGCTTCCTTCAAAGCAGCATGCCATGTTCACGAAAACGGATGGACAAAAATACCCGCCACCTATACCCAAATCATGCAGTTTATTGCGATGAACAACTTACAAATGACCGGGGAATGCAGGGAAATCTACTCGAATATCGATTTTGAAAATCCCGAAAACAACCTGACGGAAATACAGGTGGGCGTGTTCATCCGCGAGCTTCAGCATGCAGGCAATAATACTTTAAACAGCAAAACATAAAAGCTAATTCCATGAAAAAAATACTCTTGTTAGCACTGTTTACATTTTGCCTCGCGAGGGTGCAATCACAAAAAACTCATGTTATGAAAATGAATGCAGGTATTGTTACCAACAAACTAAAAGAATCAAAAGACTTCTATAAAAACATCCTGAATTTTGTTGTGGCGTTCGAGAACGATTTTTACTTATTGATGGAATCGCCGGGCGGAGACCGTATAGCTTTCTTATTACCCGATCACCCCTCTCAAAAACCCATCTTTCAAAAATCATTCAACGGCAAAGGAATGTTCCTTACTATCGAGATTGACAATGTAGACGAAGAATATAAAAGAATTAAAACACTCGGAGTTAAAATAGAAGTAGAATTGCGCAGCGAACCCTGGGGCGACCGCCACTTTGCATTTTACGACCCTAACGGAGTTGGTATTGATATAGTGAAGTACACAGCTCCCCAGCAGTAATCGTGAACAATGACTTATTGTTTTGGTGGAAGGAGGATGTCGCAATTACGCTCGGCATCCTTCTTCTACAACCCCTGCCCCGTCCTCCAATTGCATGCTGTACACATCAGGCCTTATCGAAAACTGGCGATGGTATGCATCCTGCACCTGGTCGACAAAATTCTCGAGAGCATCTTGCTTTACTATGTTAATAGTACAACCACCAAACCCACCTCCCATCATTCTTGCACCTATCGTACCTGGAATGGTTTTAGCTTTTTCGACAAGGAAATCCAATTCGCGGCAACTAACCTCATAACGTTTGCTCAATCCTTTGTGCGAGGCGTACATCATCTCTCCGAAACCCTGCAAGTCGCCGTGACGAAGCGCATCACAAGCCGCCAGCAAACGCTGGTTCTCGTTCACCACATAGCTGCAGCGATCGTATACCGTTGCGTTAAACTCTCTCCAATGGCGGGTGAGTTGTTCATAACTCACGTCGCGCAGCGATTTAATATCAGGATAATATTTTTTTAGCAGGTTCACCCCCTCCTCGCACTGCTGTCGCCGGTCGTTATATTCCGTACCCGCCAACGAATGGCTTACCATCGTATTTACGAGTACAATTTTGTAATCGGGAAAATCGAAGGGGATGTATTCGTATTCAAGCGAGCGGCAATCAAGTTTTATGGCATGACCCTTTTTCCCGTGCAAGCTTGCAAACTGGTCCATAATGCCGCATTGCAATCCAACAAAATTATGCTCTGTTTTTTGTCCAACAACGGCCAGCTCCATCCTGCTGAAGTCGAGCTTAAACAACTCATTCAATGCAAAACCATAGGCTGAACAAAGTGCCGCCGACGAACTCATGCCAGCCCCTACCGGTACATCGCCATCGATTATTACATCAAGCCCCTCTATTGCTCCGCAGGTTTGCTGCAGGTAATAAGTAACTCCTATCAGGTAATTTATCCAACCCTTTTTGGGCTGTGCATCACCTACTTCAAACGATGCAGATTCCGACAACTGTTTTGCAAAAACGTTGATAGTAGAAGTATGGTTTTTCGCAATTGCTGCATATATTCGTTTATCAACCGCACCGGGCAATACAAATCCCTTATTGTAGTCGGTATGTTCTCCAATAAGATTGATACGCCCTGGCGCGGCCACCAGCATAGGTTCGCGACCGTATCTCGAAACAAATTCTTTTTTCAAGTGAGCAGCAACGGGGTCCAAGAAATTGAGTTAAAGTTTAAGAATGCTCAAAACTAATTCATCGGAAGCATATGAGTTTCTCCGCTACTAAAATTATCGAAAACGATTTTAGCCTCATCCGGTTAAAGCATAGTCCTTCGCAAACATTCGCAGATATCATGCCCGGCCTGGGCGCCACGCTTCATTCCTTCTCTGTCGAAACAGGCGATGGCCCATTGAATGTGATAGATAATTACCCCAACAAAACAACGGCGGAAAAGGAAATTGGCATTTCGTACAAAGGACCCAAACTTTCCCCCTTTGTTTGCAGGATGGCAGGAGGAAAATATCAATGGAACAACCAATCCTACCAGTTCACAAATAAATTTATGGATGGTTCGGCCATACACGGGCTGCTATTCAACAAAAGTTTTTCTGTAGTTGAAGCTGGCAGTGATGAAGATAAAGCCTTTGTTCAACTTAGTTATCTATACAACAATTATGATCCAGCCTATCCATTTATATTCAAATGCGATGTTGGCTACACACTTCGCAGCGGAAATAGCCTCGAGGTTAATACCCGTATCAGCAATCTTTCTCCGCAGGCAATTCCTATGGCCGATGGCTGGCATCCCTATTTTTCGATGGGCGCAAAAATCAACGATTGCGAGTTACAGTTTAATTCTTCTTCCATGCTGGAATTCGATGAAAAATTAATCCCTACAGGGGCATTTATTGAAGAAACGGGCTTTAAAAATAAGAAGCTGATCGGCGATCGCTTTCTCGACAATTGTTTTTTACTCGACTCCGCACCTGTCAACCCTGTTTGCTCGCTACGCAATCCCGATAGAAAAATTCAACTTAATATTCACGCGGAGAAGAACTATCCTTATCTCCAGATTTATACACCCGACCACCGCAATAGCATTGCCATTGAAAACCTGAGCGGGGCGCCCAACTGCTTTAATAACAAAATGGGCTTGAAAGTTATTGAGCCAGGTCAATCCGAGTCATTTATCGTTCGCTACGAACTGCTCTTGCAATAAAACCTGTATCTTGCCGCAAATAACTGGAACATGAAAATTTTCAAAAAGATACTGGTGGTTTTTCTTAGCATTTTCTTCATGGGCTGCTACGAAGTAAATGAAGAAATAGTCATCAATGCAGACGGAAGCGGAACCTATGTTACCAAAATGGATCTTACGCAAATGATCGAAATGATGCAAAGTTTTGGCGGAGATGAAATGAAGCAGGAGGGCCTCGATAGAATAATTGATACGGTAATTTCGATGAAAAGCTTTACCGATTCTGCAAAAGATATGAGTGAAGAAGAAAAGCAATTACTCAGCCGGGGCAAGTTGAGAATGCAGATGAATATCAAGGAAAAAATCTTCAAGGTTGATACCGATTTTCCATTTAAAAGCTATAAAGAACTGCAAATGCTTTTATCGGGCAGCGGAGGCATGATGGCCCTCAGCAATTCCATGAAAAAGGTTTTTGGAAAAGGCGACCAGCCCGACAACGCTCAGCCCGATACCCCGAAAGATCCCGATCTCGGTCAAATATCCGACGTGTTCGAAGTAACAGTAACCGATGGCAGCATCAGCAAAAAATTCAACAAGGCAAAATACGACGCAATGATGTCGAAACCGGAAATGGAACAAATGAAACAGGTGGGAAGTGCAGGCATTGAAATTCTTACCACTACCGTCATCAAATTACCAAGGCCGGTGAAAAGCTCCGACAATCCTTCTATAAAATTGTCCGACGATAAGAAGACGGCCACCTTCAAATACAATTTCCTGGAAATATTCGATAACCCGGAGAAGTTTTCTTATAACATAACGTTTTAGGAATATGAATACCGGTACCGGTTGGACGCGGAATCGGAGAAATTAAGACGAAATATAGATACAATTAATGCCTGTGTTTTCATTCTCCTTATCATCATCAACGATTCGTAGAGAAACGATTTGCAGTAATCCGTCAAGGCTCGTGTTTCCACGAGCCTTGTTATTGATCGGCGTTCTTTTCCGCAATCCGTGTCTCGCTATATATCTCGCTTCAATCCAACTTAAATAAATCCTGATAATGAAGCATAGTTGGCTGCTGCTGTTATTTATTGTCGACTTGCTTGCAGAATTGCTGGCAATTGAATACAGTTTACACAGTGTGAGGCCGGCAACCAAGCCATTGCTGATGACATGCCTGGTTGCATATACTCTAGCGCAACATTTTGCCGATAGCAAGATCAAACGCTACTTACTGCTCGCCCTGCTTTTCTCCCTCGCCGGAGACTTGTTTTTGTTATTCGATAGAGAGGGCAGCTCTAACTTCATATTCGGGCTCTTAAGTTTCTTACTCGCACATATATTTTATATTGTTCTCTTTATTTATTGCCGCAAGAAACAAATGTTGAAGGGCTGGAATCTTTTAATAGCTATCAGCCTGCTCATTTACGTAGCCTCGTTCTTTTACCTGCTAAGCCCGAAACTGGGGAGCCTCAAGATTCCGGTTTTGATATATGCACTTGTACTGGGCGGTATGCTCTTATGTGCCTGGCATGCGTTCGACAGAAAACATCGAATCGTTCGTCCATTGGTAATATCGGGCGCAGTTTTGTTTGTACTATCCGATTCCCTTCTTGCCATAAATAAGTTCTACCATGCTTTTCCTTATTCCGGCATTGCCGTAATGACTACCTATGCGCTTGCGCAATTGCTGATTACCATCGGCATCACAACACATGCCCGTTCGCTCAATATCCCCTAATTTTGATGCTCACAAGTTTACTATGCATCAAACCGATTTCCTTGTTATTGGCTCAGGCATTGCAGGTCTCACATTTGCGCTTAAGGCAGCCAAAGAATTTCCCGACAAACAAATCCTGGTAGTTACCAAAACACAGGCCGACGAAACCAACACCAAATATGCCCAGGGCGGTATTGCCGGCGTTTGGGATGCGGCCAACGACAGTTTTGAAAAACATATAGAAGACACGCTGATCGCTGGCGACGGCCTCTGCAATAAAAAGGTGGTAGAAATTGTGGTGAAAGAAGGTGTTGATCGCATTCGCGAAATCATTGATTGGGGAGCTCAATTCGACAAAGAAGAAGACGGCGATTATAAACTCGGGAAAGAAGGCGGGCATAGCGAATACCGTATTCTCCATCACAAGGATGTAACCGGTAAAGAAATGGAAAGGGCCCTGCTGGCAGAAGTCGACCGCCATAAAAACATCGAAATCATCAAGCATTGTTTTGTGGTGGACCTGATTACACAGCACCATCTCGGCTACCTCGTCACCAAATCAACACCCGATATAGAATGCTATGGCGTGTATGTATTAAATCGCGAAACCAACCAGATTGAAAAAATTATTTCCCGAATAACGCTCCTAGCAACAGGAGGCAATGGCCAGGTATATCGCTCCACTACCAATCCGTTTATCGCCACCGGCGATGGCGTGGCAATGGTATATCGGGCCAAGGGAAGAATTGAAAATATGGAATTCATCCAATTCCACCCCACTGCACTGTATGAACCAGGGGTACGCGGGCAATCTTTTCTTATAACTGAAGCCGTTCGTGGCGACGGAGGTATTCTTCGCAACAAAAACGGTGAGGCATTTATGGAACGTTACGATGCCCGGAAAGACCTCGCGCCTCGCGATATTGTAGCCCGGGCTATCGATAGTGAAATGAAGATTACCGGTACAGAACATGTTTACCTCGATTGCCGGCACATGGACCAACATAAGTTTGTTGAGCATTTTCCGAATATTTACGAAAAATGCAAATCAATTGGCATCGATGTAGCAAAGAATATGATACCCGTTGCCCCGGCCGCACATTATAGTTGTGGTGGTATAAAAACAGATGAATGGGGCCGAACCTCTATCAAAAACCTATACGCGGCCGGTGAATGCGCAAGTACCGGCTTGCACGGGGCAAACCGCCTGGCAAGTAATTCTTTGTTAGAAGCAATGGTGTTTGCTCATCGGTGTTTTTTAGATGCTTCTGGTAATATTCGCAACGGGGCCGGTGCGGTTTCTGCCGGAACCGGTCGCGAAGTATTGGTTCCCGACTGGAACGCTTCCGGTACCACACAACCGAAAGAAATGATCCTGATTACTCAAAGCCTGAAAGAAGTACAGCAGATTATGAGTGATTATGTTGGCATTGTTCGTACCAATGTGCGCCTGCAACGCGCCAGCAAACGCATCGATTTGCTTTGGGAAGAAACAGAGGCACTCTACGAAACCACTACCCTTTCGCCCCAGCTCTGCGAACTGAGAAATATGATTACGGTTAGCTACCTGATCATTAAATGCGCCAGCTTCCGCCGCGAAAGCCGCGGGCTGCATTACAATACCGATTACCCGGGCAAGAGCGAATTGGTACAGAATATTGTACTATAGTTTTTGATGCAAGTATATTGTTGAATTGAATAAGATCTATTATTAGAAACCAGCTTCCTCTTCATGCAAGCAATGATTTTTGCCGCCGGGCTCGGCACACGCTTTAAACCATGGACCGACCAACATCCCAAAGCATTGGCATTGGTGAACGGAAAATCGTTGCTGCAGCGGAATATCGAGTACCTGCAGCAATACGGGATAAGGGATGTGGTAGTAAATGTGCATCATTTTTCGGATCAGCTCATGCAAAGCATTCACAGCAACAAAGGCTGGGGAAGCAATGTGGTTATTAGCGATGAAAGCAATGAAGTACTGGAAACAGGAGGAGGATTGAAAAAAGCCGCGCCTCTACTATATAGCGAAAACATAGTATTGCTCAATGCCGATATACTCACCGATCTCGATTTGAAGGCCCTGATCGCCTACCATCGGCGCGAACAGGCTATTTCCACCCTCGCGGTTACGAACCGGCACACGTCTCGTTATTTTCTTTTTGATTCAAACAATACCCTGTGCGGGTGGAGAAATACAAAAACCAATGAAGAAAAGATAAGCAGGCATGCTGATCATTTAGTGCCAAAAGCATTCAGCGGCATACATGTTATCAGCAAAAAGCTATTGCCATTGCTTACATGGGAAGGGAAATTTGGAATTGTGGATGTATATCTTGAATTATCAAAAACCTGCTTAATAAAAGCATTCGATCACAGCGGCAGCCGGTTTATTGATGTGGGCAAACCCGATTCGGTGGCCGAGGCGGAAAAGTTATTCAACTGATCATTAAAATCCCAAAGCCCGAAAGCATTTATCCTCCGTCCCGCGCGCACCCCACTTTGTTGTATTTTCCATATCCCAACAGTTTGTAACTTTAGTGTACCATAAACCTCCTATGCGTTTACTCAATTATATCCAGGTAAAAACCGACAAGGGCTTTGCCGATATCGAATTGTACCAGGGCGATCTGTCGGCAATACCAAAGGAATTTGAGGTGGATATCGTTATACTCTCCGCCTATCCCAACGATTATACTCCAACAACAGGAACCCTTATTGGAGCCCTTCATCAAAAAGGCCTTTCGGTAGAAGAGCTTTCGAAAGACAAAGAAATGGATTTGCGCAGAAGCCTTTCGTGCTGGTTCTCCAAAGAACTAACCCCTGCGCAACGGGATAAATTTCACTTTCAGCACATACTCTGTTTTGAACCGGAAAAACGAAAGGACGAGGCCGCGGAATATGTTGCCGATATCTTTAGATGCCTGAACAATTTTGTATTCGACGATGAGCACAACCACGTAGCCATGACCACCGTTGCTGCCGGCAACCAAAGCGCCTCGGCTAAAAAAATTGCTGAGGCAATACTGGAGGCGGCTGTATTCTGGCTGCAAAGAGGTTTGCCATTGCGTTCGATAAAGCTGGTGGAAATAGATGAGGAAAAGGCAAAAGAGCTGAACAATGTATTCGAGAAATTCAAGCAGGAACAGTTATGGACCGTCGATACAGGTCCTATTGATTCAATTGATTCATTGGTAGAGGAGCCGGAAATTGTACGCGAACCACCCCGGGCAATTGAAACGATGGCTCCGCCCCGGGTGGAAAAAATAAGCCAGCCCGGTCCAGCCATAGCACCGCCAATCGCTAATGATCAATTCGATATTTTTATCAGTTATGCTCATAAAAACAAGGAGCATGTACAGTATTTCATAGAAAGCTTCAAAACAAAACATCCTTCCGTCCGGCTATTTTACGATACCGAAACTATTCCCAAAGGCGGGCAATGGCTGAAAGAAATTGCGCGTTGCATCGATCGAAGCAACAAGGTGCTGGTCTTTTTATCGAGGGAATTCGATGAATCGCCGGCTTGTTGGGACGAATTTCAATGTGCCAAGGTTCGGCAAAACAGGACCGGGAAGAATGTAATTATGAATATCTATCTCCACCATCATCCGGAACTCCCCACGATATTCGAAATATTCAACTGGATCGATTGCCGCGAAGGCGACCGGCTAAAACTCGAAAAAGCCATTGATGAAGTAATCGGATCGCTGGATAAATGATACCAAGTCCGCCCGGAATAATGGGTACCGGCACAAACAGGCTCTCCAACTCACGATTCACGATTCACGATTCACGATCCCATTCCTCTCTTTATCTTATTTTCGCCTTTTAAATCGATATCGCTGCATGAAGCCGGTTTTGGAAGCAATTGAATCCCTGTTCGGGGAATGGAACAAACAAAAGCCAGAGAGAATAGAACTTTTGCCGCAGGCCGGTTCGGACCGGCGTTATTTTCGGATTCATGCCGGCAATAAAACCGTCATAGCAACGCACGGCAACAATATTCCCGAAAACGACACCTTCATTTATTTTGCGGGGCATTTCCGTGGTCATTCACTACCAGTGCCCGAGATATTGGCCGTTTCCGAAGACAGAACCATTTACCTGCAGGAAGATTTTGGAGATATTTCATTGCTTAACCGGCTCGAGAAAGAAGGATTTACCGATTCGATCTATAAACTGTTTCGGTTTAGCCTCGAACAGCTTGCAAAGCTGCAGGTGAAAGGGCACGAAGGGTTGGATTATACACGTTGCCTTACCAACCAGGAATTCGGCAAACAGGCAATACTGGCCGACCTCTTATATTTCAAGTATTATTTTCTTGATGCGTTGCGCAAACCCTACGACAAGCAAAAACTGATCGACGACTTTGAAGCCCTGAGCACCTATCTTACCCATACCGAATACAAATACTTTATGTTCCGCGACTTCCAGAGCAGGAACATTATGGTGCCTTCGACGGAAAGACTTGGGTTCATCGATTTCCAGGGCGGTATGCGTGGTGCGCCCCAATACGATGTGGCAAGTATGTTGTGGCAGGCAAGGGCCAATCTTCCCGACGATTGGAAAGAAAAGCTGTTGAACGATTATATGGATTGCTTCTCAGAAACCATCGGCCAGCCCATCGACCGAATTATATTCAAAAGCCAGTACAACGGCTATGTGCTCATTCGACTGCTGCAGGTCTTAGGCGCTTACGGCTTCAGGGGATTGTTTGAAAGAAAAGCACAGTTTCTTACAAGTATTCCGCAGGCGCTTACAAATCTCAAATGGTTTGTAGAAAATCAAAGCCTGGGCATTGCTGTGCCCGAATTCAGAAAGGTACTGGACATATGTATCAGCGACGAAATAATTCAGCGATTTACTCCATTGCGTGCAGGGGCCGATACGCCGCTGCTGGTGCGGATACATAGCTTCAGCTATAAAAAAGGAATCCCCTCCGACGAATCCGATAACGGGGGAGGTTATGTATTTGATTGCCGGGGAATACTCAACCCGGGCCGGCTGGAAGAATTTAAAACATTAACCGGCCGCGATAAAGAAGTAAAAGATTTCCTGGAGCAGCAAACCAGGATGCCCGAGTTTCTAAACAGCGTATTCGACATCGTGGATATTACAGTGGAGGATTTCATAAAAAGAAATTTCGAAAGCCTTGTAGTAAATTTCGGCTGCACGGGTGGGCAGCATCGAAGCGTGTACGCAGCCGATGCCCTGGCGCGTCACCTGCGAAACAAATTCAATGTTAAAATAGAATTGAAGCATATCGAACAGGAGGCAAAGAACTGGATCAACCAGCGCTATTAAACCAGAAAAAGAAGAGTAGATTTTTATTCATGTACTACCTTATTTACATTCCGCTTTATTTAGTATCGTTATTGCCCTGGCGGGTATTGTATTTTTTTGGCGACATGGTTTATGGTATACTCTACTATATACTGGGTTATCGAAAGCAGGTGGTGATGAACAACCTGCTGACTGCATTTCCCGAAAAGACCGAAGCGGAAAGAAAAAAAATAGCAAAGGAGTTTTATCACAACTTTGTCGACAATTTTATAGAAACAATCAAATTCTTTTCGCTATCAGAAAAAGACTTTGCCAAAAGATTCTCCTGCGACGTTACGCCTCTCGACAAAGCCTATGCCAGTGGAAAGCCTATTCATATCATCGGTATGCACAACTTCAACTGGGAGTTTGCGAACTGGGGGATGGCGCGGTTGGTAAAGTATCCTTTTGTCGTGATCTATATGCCGGTTGGCAATAAGACACTCGATAAGATAATTATGAGGATGAGGATGAAGTTCGGCACTATTCTTATACCTGCAACTGATTTCAAAAGAAGTTATGCATCATACGCCAAAACGCTGCACATACTGGTAAACGTGGGCGATCAAAGTCCGGGGAGCCCGAGTAATGCTTTCTGGCTTAATTTCTTTGGAAAGCCAACTGCCTTTGTTATGGGGCCGGAGAAAGGAGCACGTGTGGCCGATGCCGCGATTGTATTCGGCCATTTCTACAAAACAAAAAGAGGCTATTACAGGGCCGACCTGGAGTTTGTTACTTCCGATCCCAATTCTCTTCCCGAAGGCGAGCTCATGAAACGATATGTTGCCTACATAGAAAAATGCCTGCGCAAAGTGCCCTCCAATTATTTATGGAGCCATAGAAGATGGAAGCATGAGTATAGGGAGGAGTATGGGGAAATCCAATAACTAGTTTTCTCTGAAAGACCTCACTAATTGAAAGCTAGTTTGACTACTAGAATTAACCCTTATCTAATACACTCTTACCTTAATACATTCTGTAAAAGCATTTGGCGCGACAGAACCGGTCCAAATAATACCACCTGGCTCCGTAGCAACCCAGTCAATTTTTGATTCACTTTTAAACTTATAGGAAACACAACCTGGAGCAATACAATTTCCGGGTCCTCCTGGATATTGCGCAGTAATTGTTCCGATAGCGCTACCATTAACGGCGACCGTAACAGGTCTTGACGGGTTTATTACAGACATGTAAAAAATAACAGTAGAGTATTCGCAAGTTCCGTTATCAACTTCCGCGTCTATGTCACGATTAAGGGCTTTCGGGTCTGTGCAGCCTTTCTTTTTTTCGCAGGCTGTATTTGCAAACATTAACGGTACAATTGTAAAAACAAAAAACAACTTTCTCATAAAATATATTTTGAACTACAAACATCTTTTCAATCGCTGCAAAAACAAATAGCGGAAAACCCCTTATTTACTCTGTCAAATCACCTTTTAAAGTTGGTAACCAAAATACTCTCATAATGAAATGAACTACAATTCCAAAAAAATATCGCGAACAAATCTTTCTCTATGAGGGTGTTTTCCCTTCCCCATTAACCGGTGAAAAAACCCATTCTTGTTATTTGTGTTGCAATTCAACGATTACAGAATATTTTTAGATTCTTTATAATCAAAAATCTAAACTTTATGCCTTCTCCATTCGTGCGACAAAAAGACTCTTCCAGAGAAATCAATTGGGAAACACTAGGTCAACTTATGGTTTCCGAATACCAATCTCATCCTCAAAGGATCAGGGTACCAGCCGACGGCTATCAGCACACTCTAAGAGGAGTTCGTATTTTAGCAAGTCATGTTAGAATGATCATTGATCAAGCTAGCTGTCAAGAAGTAATGCTTTTTTTTGCCGTAAGAGCCGACGACCTAGGGAAGCCAGATGCTCAACAATTCTTTACGATAGTATTAGCTGGTATTGATACAAACAATAACTTAATGACGAATGAACATGTATATGACTACTGCGACCCTTGTCCCAAAAATTGTCCGCATTATTAGTCAATGGGGCGAAAAGAAATGACTATTAGATTTACTATATACCTGATAATTCTACTAATCGGAGTCCTCATAGGTACAGCCAAGTCGAAAACCTTGGCGGTACCTATGAGATTACTAACTGTTCTATTTATTATTACTTTTTCCAGTGAGGTCATCAGTAGAATTTTGGCTTATCGAATTAACAATAGCTCTCCGATTTATCATTTTTTATTACCAATACAATACCTGCTTTTGGCTCGTATATACACCATACTTTTAAACAAGCAAAGTATTGCTCAATTTCAAACAATTAGTATTCTCTTGCTTATAATATTTTCCATCATAAATACAATTTTTATTCAGACTATTTTTGTACTGCCGACAAACGCCCTGGTAGTAGAAAGTGTTTTGATTCTTATACAAGTCTGCTTATTATTTAATAAGATTCTAGATCAAGCAAATACGGTACCTCTTTTAAAACGAAGTGATTTCTGGTTTAACTGTGGCAATCTCTTTTTTAACTCAGGTACATTCTTATTCTGGATATTTCACAATTACTTTCTGAAACAGAACACCTTAATAAGCGAACTATATTTCGTTCTTTGGTTGCTGAATATTATTATGTATATCTGTTTTATTAAGGCATTGTTGCTCGAAAGAATTCATATTAAGCCAAATGAATAAGAAAGAAGACCTTGCCCTTCTGGTTGCTGTCGGAATTATTTTTACACTCATTATGAGTTCGATAGTAATTTTATTTGTTTACAAGTATATATCTCGCCAAAAAAAGTTCAACCGTCAAAATGAGTTACTACTAGCCGAATTCCACAAAACCCTCCTCCAATCCCAACTCGAAATCCAGGAACAAACCCTAAACAAAATATCCCAGGAAATCCACGACAATATCGGCCAGGTGCTTAGCCTCGTCAAATTAAATGTTGGCACAATGGACATTGGCCAACCCGAGCAATTAGCCGAAAAAATAGAAGCTTCAAAAAAACTACTTGCAAAAGCCATACAAGACCTGCGCGATCTTAGCCGCAGCCTCAATACCGACTACGTGCAACAAATGGGCCTGGCCCGGGCAATAGAATACGAATTGGAATTGCTTAGAAAAGCAGGTGATCTAAAAGTCGAGTTCCTGTTGAAAGGAAGCCCCTTTCGGACCGACACCCAAAAGGAACTAATCCTGTTCCGCATTGTACAGGAAGTCATCAATAACGTTATTAAACATGCGGCTGCCAGCGAAGTGATAGTGGAACTCGAATACCAGTCGGGCCAGCTCCTGCTAACCATAACGGATAACGGACAGGGTTTTGATTTAACCCCTTTGGAACAAAAAACAAATCCTACATTTGGGATCGGTATCAAGAATATGCATAGCCGCGCCCGGCTGATCGGCGCCGAATACTCGATTTCCAGTACCCCCGGAAAAGGAACTACCGTACGATTGTTGTTGCCCGAACCGCTAAATCAAACAAGCAATGCCGGTAACTCCTAAGACCAGGGTGGCAGTGGTCGACGACCATGTGCTGCTCCGAAACGGTCTAACCAACCTTATCCAAAGCTTCGAACAGTACGAAATTGTATTCGAGGCCAACAATGGGAAAGACTTCATTGAAAAAATGAAGGATAACACTCCTCCCCAACTTGTGCTACTTGATATTAATATGCCCGAGATGGATGGATACGATACGGCCCTTTGGATAAAACGTAACCAGCCCGATATAAAAGTACTGGCGCTTTCGATGTACGACAATGAGAATGCCATTATACGAATGCTTAAAAATGGTGCAAAAGGTTATATTCTTAAAGACATCGATCCCTCCGAATTCAAAACTGCCCTCGATGCCCTGGTTCGCAAGGGTTATTATCATTCAGAGTTAGTAACGGGAAAACTGATACACGCAGTTAATAAGCTGGACGAGCCCGACCTGGCAGTTAAAAATCTTGTCAGCCTTAACGACCGTGAAATAGATTTTTTGAAACTGGCCTGCACCGAAATGACTTATAAAGAAATAGCCGACCAAATGTTTCTCAGCCCACGCACCATTGATGGTTACCGCGACGCGCTGTTTGAAAAACTCAATTGCAAAACCAGGGTGGGCCTGGTGATGTATGCCATCAAAAATGGGATAGTGCGTGTTTAATGAATCTTAGACCTTTTTAAGGCTTAGTTCAGTACACTATTTTCTTTCACCTGTTCAATTTTCGTTTGCTCCTTAATACTGTTCCATCCACCCAATACATTTCTTAGATTATGTATTCCCTCTCGCTTGAGCAGCGAGGCCGCAATAACGCTGCGATAACCTCCGGCACAATGCACATACATATTCTGATGGTCGTCGATATTCGCCAGCATCGCCGGATCCGTCATTTCGTTGAGCGGAATATTAACCGCGTCTTTTACGTGCCCATCTGCAAATTCCGTTTCGCGCCGAACATCCACCACCAGCAGGCGCTCGTCAAAAGGAATATCCATCGCCAGTTCATCGGCTTCCACATTTACAATCATGTCTGTTTTTTCCCCTGCATTTTTCCATGCTTCAAAGCCACCATCCAGGTATCCCTCTATCTTCGAAAAACCAACCCTCGCCAAGCGGATGGCTGTTTCTTTTTCTTTGCCCGCTTCGGTAATGAGAATTATTTTTTTGTCGAAGGGTAACAAAGTTCCCGCCCATTCGGCAAATCTTCCCTCAAGACCAATGAAAATAGAGCCTGGCACGAATCCGTTTGTAAATGTATCGGCATGTCGTGTATCGAGTGGGATAAAGTCTTCCGCAATCAAGTCCTTAAATTCGGTTATACTCAAAGGTTTTAATGCCTTTTCCAGTATTGCATCAAGGCTATCATATCCCTCCTTATTAATCTGTGCATTTAAAGGGAAATATTGAGGGGGCGCGGGCAGTCCATCGATCACGGCCTTTATAAACTCCTCGCGGCTTTGCGCTTGCAGAGCATAATTGGTTTTCTTTTGTTCACCGATGGTGCTGTAAGTTTCGGGGCCCATGTTTTTGCCGCAACTGCTTCCGGCGCCGTGGGCGGGATATACGATCACATCATCGGGCAAAGGAATAATTTTTCGCTGCAGGCTATCGAACAGCATACCGGCGAGATCATTTACGGTTAGCTCTGTGCCTTTCTGCGCAAGATCAGGACGGCCCACATCACCAACAAACAAAGTATCGCCGGTAAAAACCGCGTATGCTTTGCCCGATTCGTCCCGTAATAAATAGCAGGTCGATTCGAGCGTATGGCCAGGGGTATGCAGCACTTCTATACTGAGCTTTCCCACCGAAAACTTTTCTCCGTCGCTGGCCACATGCACCGGAAATTTTGTTTCGGTTTTAGGGCCATACACAATAGGCGCTCCTGTGGCTTTGCCCAGGTCGAGATGGCCACTTACAAAATCGGCATGAAAATGAGTTTCGAAAATATATTTGATACGGGCCCTCCGCTGGTTGGCGAGCTGAAGGTACTCGTCGATATCGCGCAAGGGATCAATAACCGCCGCTTCTCCTTCGCTTTCAATATAATAGGCTGCTTCACTCAAACAGCCGGTATATAATTGCTGGATATACATTGCCAATTGCTTTTGGCAAATTTAGCCATTAACAAAGAAAGGCGGAAACAGGGTTGCTGCTCCGCCTTTCTTTGTTGCGCTAATCATTTCAGGCAATCAGTTCATCGATGCAACGCATAATTTGAGCGATTCGGGGGGCGCTCACCGAATAGTAAATAAATTTCCCTTCCCTGTCTGTTTTTACAATGCCCGCTCGGCGCAAAATTGCCAGGTGCTGGGAGGCTACCGATTGCTCAAGCCGGAGATGAACATAAATTTCGGTAACCGTAATCCGCTTCTTCTCATCGATCAGCTTAATAATTTGCTGTCGCAGTTTGTGATTTAATGCACGAAGAATCATGGCCCCCTTCTTAAGGTTGACAAAATCCACCTTAACAGGAGCTTCATCTCCGTTTAATACCATGGTATAATTGCTCACCAGATTCATAGCTGTCCTATCTTTAGAATTTAACGATTAAATAATCGGAGAAGGTTGAGTTCAAATTTACCAGCAAAAGATTTAAAACAGCCGCTAAAAAGATTAAAATTTGCTGTTGGTTAATTTTTGTGATGAGTGTAAAATTCTTTGAGATAAACGGGTTCTACATACGCAAGAGCGGCGAAATCGTTTTTGCAAAATGAGTAATATGAAAGTTTTGCAAACGAATTTCCCTCAATGAAAACTGAATGAAAGCTTGAATGCTCCAATGAACATATTTGTTTCCACTTATTTGCACCGCTTCCGAAAAATAATTTTTTTTTCCGCAAATGCGTTTGTGAAAAACTCGACGGATCCAGGATCATTGCCCGGGGTTCTTCCAATTCATTCAAGTTATAATCATAAGCGGCAGTGAACACTTCCATTCTTCGCGCATCAATCATAGGGCAAAACAGCAGGCTATCCTTCTCCTCATTTTCTGATTGATTCGAGTCAATCATTTCCCTGGCAGAACCCGCCAATAGTTTTAATGTATTGATTGCAATAAATGGAATATTCAACGCAAAACACAAACCCTTTGCGGTGGCCATTCCTACCCGAAGCCCCGTGTACGATCCCGGCCCGGCCGATACAGCAATGGCATCCAGGTGCTTCATTGTATAGCCCGCATCGCTCAATAAGTTTCTAATAGCAGTATGAATCCAGGAGGCATGGTCGTTTTGAGTATTATTTGTATTAAACGCAACCAGGCCTCCTTCACGTGCAAGATATACCCCTGCTGTTTCCATCGCTGTGTCTATATTCAATATAACTGCCATGCCTGCTTGCTTTTGTTATCTTACTGAGTTTTCATAGCCAATACCTCATTTTCCAGGGCTGGGGCCGGCTTGTATCTTTCATCTGTTTTCTGCAATTCCCACAAAAGACTGTATATTTTTTCCAGCCCAATTTTCTCCGCCCATTCAAAAGGGCCGTAAGGATAACTTGTTCCTAATTTCATTGCAGTATCTATTTCCTGCTTACTGCTAATTCCGTCGCCAAATGTATAGTAAGCCTCGTTTACTATACAGGAAACAATCCGGGCGCTGATCATCCCCTGGATATTCGGTACAGCCTGGTACTTCCATCCAAGCACACCGAATACCTCCCTTGTCCATCTCTCCTGTTCATCGCCGTTGACAACAAGCTCCACATATTCCCGCTGTAAAAATCCGGGCCAGGCATTTATCCTCACAAAATGCTTCTCTTCTTTAATACCCGCATCGGCAACCGAATTTATAAAAAAGGGCATGCCCGCCCGCATCATCAATCTTTCGGTCCGCTCCCGGTCGGGAACAAATAAAAGATCCATATAAACATCCGCCACCGTTGCCACCAGTATTTTCACCGAGCCGCACCAAAGTATTTCCACACCGGCAGCAATTCCCTTATCCAAAACTTCCTGCTTGCCGCTTGGGCTGGCCAGAATTGCAATTTTCATTTACCCGATTTATGCACAAAGAAAAACTATTTATCATTAACAGGCGGGGGGAGAAATTAATGGCACGACGTATACTTTAATCCCGGCTTCACGACGCAATAAAACTAATCGCTAAATTTGGCGAATGGAAAAATCAATAGTGAAAACAAGTAAAGCCCCTGCTCCCATCGGTCCCTATAGCCAGGCAGTCAGGGCTGGGTCTTTTTTATTTATCTCCGGGCAAATTGCCATCAACCCGGCAACAGGTAATATAGAAGCAGGCGATATTGCGGGCGAAACAAAGCAGGTGATGGAAAACCTTTCGGCCATATTACAAGAAGCCGGATTAAGCTTCGAACATGTAGCAAAGACCTCCATCTTTCTCAGCGATATGAATCATTTCTCTGTGGTAAATGAGGTATACGGTAAATACTTTACCGGCAATTACCCGGCCCGGGAAACGATTGCCGTAAAGGGCTTGCCCAAAAATGTAAACGTGGAAATAAGTATGATTGCAGCAAGCTAATAAATGAATAAGGGAGTTTGAGGCGCTTGAACACACTCAAACTCCCTTACACTATGTATTTTATTTAAGCACTCCTAATTCTTTGCCCACCTTTGTAAAAGCTGCGATAGCTTTATCGAGATGCTGCTGGTCGTGTGCTGCACTCAACTGTACCCTGATTCTTGCCTGCCCCTTGGGAACAACAGGAAAGAAGAAACCAATCACATAAATTCCTTCGTCGAGCAACCTGGCAGCAAAGTTTTGCGCAACAACTGCATCGTATAACATAATCGGAACAATGGGATGATCGCCGGGTTTTATATCGAATCCGGCCTCCGTCATTTTTGTTCTGAAATATTTGGTATTGGATTCCAGTTTATCGCGTAGTTCGGTGGTTTCGCTTAGCAAATCGAGCACGGCAATGGAAGCGCCTACAATGCTTGGCGCCAGCGTATTCGAAAACAGGTAGGGCCTCGAACGCTGACGCAGCATCTCTATTATCTCTTTGCGCCCGCTGGTGAATCCACCCGAAGCACCGCCAAGTGCTTTTCCGAGTGTGCCGGTAATGATATCAATCTTCCCCATTACTCCACGATACTCGTGTGTGCCTCTGCCCGTTTTACCGAGGAAGCCGCTGCTATGGCATTCATCAATCATAATCACTGCATCGTATTTCTCGGCCAATGCAACAATCTTGTCGAGTTGTGCAATGGTGCCGTCCATGCTAAAAGATCCGTCGGTAACAATAATGCGGCTTCTTGCCGAGCCAGCTTCTTTTAGTTTTGCTTCGAGGTCGCTCATATTGTTATGCTCGTATCGGAAACGCTGTGCCTTACACAATCGAACCCCGTCAATAATGGAAGCATGATTCAAGGCATCGGAAATAATCGCATCCTCTTCGCCAAACAAGGGCTCGAATACGCCCCCGTTTGCATCAAAAGCGGCTGCGTACAAAATGGTATCCTCCGTTCCTAGAAAGCGCGATATTTTAACCTCCAGTTCCTTATGAATATCCTGCGTGCCGCAAATAAACCGCACACTGCTCATGCCATACCCGCGATAGTCAACATATTTTTTCGCCGCCTCTATCACCTTGGGATGAGAAGACAGGCCCAGGTAATTGTTGGCACAAAAATTAAGAACAGTTTTTCCGCCCACTTTTATTTCGGCTCCTTGCGGCGATTCAATAATTCTTTCCGTTTTATATAAGCCGGAAGCTTTGATATCTTCCAATTCGGCAGCAATGCGTTGTACAAATTTTTCGTTCATGAGGCTTTTGTTTTGGAGGCTCAAAGCTAATGGAATGCACGGAATTGAACTGTAAGATTCAGGAACCGGTTCTTGCTGTGAACAATAAAGATCAGTTACCTTCTGCCTTTAATATTGGCCGAAAAATTCAGGATTCCGGCATTGTACAAAAAGCAGTTCATCCCCTATTTTTGGCAGTTTGCCGGCTGTTTGACGCTTTTTAGGGAATTTTTAGTTTTCCTGTAACATTTTCAGAATAACTTCGTCTCATATTTCAAAGCAACGCTTATGTTTCGCAAAACCTTTATCCGGCTGATTCTGGTAACCATGGTGGCCACCACCACGCTGCTTGTTTTTGCAGCAACCCGGAACGCCCAGCTTAATTCCGATATTAATAAGGAATGCTTCGATAACAAAAAAGAATGCGAAGAACCAGCAACCAACCGAAGTGGGTATATGATACTGGAAACTTTCAGCAGAACTTTTTTGAGCGCGCAGCCAGTCCGCTAATTATTGGAAATCAACGATATTAATTCAAAAGAGGCCCTTGAAAGCCTCTTTTTTTATTTTCCAGTAACATTATTAATGCTTGTTCGTATTACATATATAAAACCTTAATGCTGATTTTAGAAAGGCCCTGCTTATGACAGAAAGAGAATACAATCAATGTGTGAACCAGTACGCCGACAACGTGTACCGCTTCATCCTTAAAAATCTTCGGCACGAAGAGGATGCGCGCGATGTTGTTCAAACGGCTTTCGAAAAAATGTGGATCAACAGGGCCGAAGTAGACAGCGCAAAATCGAAGAGCTACCTGTTTACGGTTGCCTATCACCAGATGATCGATCACTTGCGAAAGGTAAAACGGGTTAGTTTGAAGGAAGAGTTTAAAGAAGACGCCCGCATTTCGGACCGGCCGGTATCGAATGCAAAGAAGATCCTGGAAGAAGCATTAAGCAGGCTTAGCGAAACACAGCGTTCATTGGTATTACTGAAAGATTATGAGGGTTATTCTTATGAGGAAATCGGCAGAATAACGGGATTGAACGAGAGCCAGGTAAAAGTTTACCTGCACCGCGCCCGTATTCAATTAAAAAATTTTTTGGTAAGCCCCGAAAACGTATTGTAATATGAACATCACCCGACTCAACTACGAAGAATATTTTCTACTGTACGTCGATAACGAGCTCAATGCTGCCGGGCGCCGCGCTGTAGAAGATTTCGTTCAGGCAAACCCTGACCTGCGGGACGAATTGGAACTGTTACAGCAATCGGTATTGAGACCCGATCGGAAAATTAATTTCCCCGATAAAGCCGCTTTAGTGAAAAGCAGCGCTCCCCTAAACCCGGTGAATGAAACGAATTTTGAAGAATACTTCATCTTATACGGAGATAACGAGCTGATCAACGAAGAAAAAGATTGGGTCGAGCAATTTGTTTACCACCATCCGCAACACCAGGCCACATTTGAATTGATGCAAGCGGCACGCCTCGAGCCCGATACCAGCATCACTTTCCCCGATAAACAGTCATTATACCGTAAAGAAAAAGATGAACGAGTAATCGTTATGCGCTGGTGGCGTATTGCCGTGGCGGCAGCAGTGCTTTTATTCCTGGGTGGAGCAAGCTGGTATTTTGTTGGCAACAATCAAAAACCCACAGAACCTGCTGTTGCGGTTAAACCCACAGTAAAACAAGAAGATTCGAAAACTGTTAATACAGATCCACAACCTGGTACCAATCAGCAATTGGCAAATGCATCAAAAGGTACTAGCGAAAAAATAGTTTCCGATGACCCCACCGCTGAAGAAAAAATACAATCAGTAAGAAATAGGATCAAAGAAGAGAGCCCTTCATCGCCAACTCCTTTGATTGCTGTCAATAATATTGATATAAAAAAATCTCAGGATCCCAGTAACACTAAGACTGAGCAGAACGTTACACCTATAGAAGCAATTGAAAAAACAGAGATAACAGCTTCTAATGAAAAAGCCAATCTCATTGAAAAGACTGCTGATGTCAGTAAAGTAGTTGATGGTCCGGTGGCGCCCCCGGGATTAGATGAATTAGACGAGAACGATGCACCGCCTATTGCTACTTACGCGAGCAACAGCGACGACAGGATAGAAGTTCTTAATACAAGTATAAGTTCTAAATCTAAAATGCGCGGCTTTTTCCGTAAAGTTGGGCGGGTAGTTGGAAAAGCTACCAATATCGGTCCCAGCGAAGAACGCGAAGAGAAAAAAGGCGTGCGCATTGCCAGTTTTCAGATTGCACTAAAATAATCAGATTAAAAGCAAAAAATTAGTTATGAAAAGGATTGTAGTATTCCTGACCGGGATTTGTTTTGCCCTAACAGTAACAGCACAAACAGATACCACACAACAAGAAAAAACCGACACCATCCGTGTAGGCAGCATGATCATCATCAAACGTGGCGATGGAAAATCAGGTGGTGATAACAATATCCAGATTACCACCCGCCGTAAATCTTCTTATCGCCGATCGAATGTAAGCACCAATTGGTTCGTGCTCGACATCGGCGTGAGCCGTTTTGACGACAACACCGATTATACATCGGCCGCTGTACAAAATCCAACAACAGGATTTGCGCCCGGCTCCAACAAAGACTGGTTCAAACTTCGTAATGGAAAATCAATCAACGTAAATATCTGGTTGTTTTTGCAGGAGTTGAATGTGGTAAAGCATGTTGTCAATCTTAAATACGGTTTGGGAGTGGAGTTAAACAATTATCATTTCCGCTATAAAGACAATATTATTTTCGAAACCCAGCCTACCAAAGTAGTGCTCGACCCCAGCACCGGTTATAGCAAAAACAAACTGGCAGCCGATTATTTAACAGCACCGCTCATGCTCAATTTCAATTTCACCCCCGATCGTCGTCATGGATTTGGTTTTAGCGCCGGTGTAAGCGCAGGATACCTGTACAGCGCCCGCCAGAAAACCAAATCGAGCGCCAATGGAAAAGAAAAAGTCTGGGATGATTTCGACTTGCGCCCCTGGAAAATATCCTATATCGGCGAACTGCAACTGGGCTTTGTAAAATTGTATGGATCGTTTGCCACTCAGAGTATGTTCGAAAAAGGATTGGATATGACACCTTATAATATTGGGATACGGTTTAGCAACTGATGACGTGAATCGTGAGTCGTGAATTGAGCTTGCTAATTATTTTCAAGTTGTCTATGGTAGAGAGTATTCACGATTGCCGATTCACGATTTACGACTCACGATTCACGATTCACGATTTTTCCCGATTTCTCTCATGTTTAGAATTCCCGGCTTCTCTTTAGAAGCCGGTTTTATTTTCGGTTAACAAGATAAGCACCGCCGATTACGAGCAAAATACCAATCAGCTTTTGCATATTGATCGGATTGGGTCTTAGCCCGAGTACTCCAAAATGATCCATCATCAATGCTGTAAACAATTGCCCGGCCACAATCAGTACAAACATATTGGATGCGCCTACTTCCTGCACCGATAAAAGAGTAACGGTAACTACAAACACTCCAAGCATACCGCCGGTGAACTTATACCAATCCACCTGCGAATAACCCTGCAGCGAAGGAAAAGCCTGTTTCGAAAACAGCAGTAGCAATCCCAAAACAATAGTACCTGTGAAAAAGGAAATAAATGCTGCGAGGAAAGGATGGTTAATAGCCGCCCGCAACTGGCTGTTGATGCCAGATTGAATGGTCATGGCCACTCCTGCCATCACGGGAAGTATGTAATAAAGCGTCTTCATAATGATTATTTTCAGGCGCAAGTTCCTCATTTTTATTTTGTGAAAGGCCCGGAAAAAAAACAATCCCTTCCACCGGCAACTGTTGAATTTATTCTTACTTTCACCGCCTCAAAACAAATGCTATGGCGTATAATGTAATAGATATCGAAGGAATTGGTGCCACTTATGCCGAAAAGCTGAATCAGTTGGGCATTAAAACAACAGATGATTTACTGGCACAGGGTGGCAATAAAAAAGGAAGAGAAAAAATTGCCGCAGGTACCGGCATTCCCGAATCACTTATTCTCACCTGGGTCAATCATGCCGACCTTTTTCGTATAAAAGGAATTGCCGGTCAGTTTTCCGAATTATTAGAAGCTGCCGGAGTAGATACCGTAAAAGAATTTGCACAAAGAAAAGCCGAGAACCTGCATGCTAAACTTGTTGAAACCAACGAAAAATTTGGCCTCAGCGGAAAGATCCCTTCGATCGATAGCCTGAACCAAATGATAGAACAGGCAAAGAAACTGGAAGCAAGAGTAAGCCATTAGAAATATCTTAACGATTGAAAGTCGCCCACTGACCGCGGGCGACTTTCTTATTTTCAAGGTCCTGTTAAAACTTGTACACAGTAATAATACGGCCAGGTTCTTGCTCGTTATAACGCAATAAAATTTTGGACCGCGGGCAATAAAAAAGACTGGCGCTTGTCTTTGCAAAAAATCGCCTGTTTTTATATTTTTTCGGCCAAAAAAGATCCGGCACCTGTTAATCAATGTAAAACATCGATCACCAAAAAAGTATTACCCATCGCCGTGTCTGTACATTAAACAGGTTTGTATGAAAACAAAAATTCTTGCCGCAGTTTCTTTATTTGTGATCACTACTTCATTCACCCCACGTAGTTTCGACAAAAGAACAGTAAAAAGAAATCCACGAAACACGGAACCAACGGGTATAGTATATATCATTGTTGATAAGTCGGACTACGAATTAAATGTTTACGACGACGAAGGTTGGTATGCCACTTATCCCGTTGTGTTTGGCAACAAGGATTTAGGCGATAAATTGATGGAAGGCGATAAGAAAACTCCTGAAGGAACTTTCAAGATCATTTCTAAAAGGCCACATTCCAAGTGGCACAAAATGCTGATGCTGGACTACCCCACTCGCGAAAGCTGGCAAAAATTTAACGATCGCAAGTCAAAAGGAGTTATTCCTAAAACGGCGAAAATTGGCGGTGGCATTGCCATTCACGGAACCTGGCCAAACGACAACATAGTGGTGGATGGCTATACCAACTGGACACAGGGCTGTATATCGCTGAAAAACGAAGACCTCGACGAACTGGAAGCGTATTTACCAATTGGGACAAAAGTGGTAATAAGGAGATAAAGAGACGAAGAGGAAAATAACCAGGTGATCAAATAAATTTAAAATTCAAAAACTCACTGGAACTGATCGGCCGACATGAAAACGGCCACCTCCCTTTTCCACTTGGCGCCTTCTTTATCGCATAATGATTCGTGTTTGGATTCTGTATAAACAACCAGTTTCTTCCGATCCGTTGCCAGGTTATCGAATATTTCCCGGGTTTCCTTTTTGGTTACTCTTGGATCCAGCGCTCCCCATTGCAACAACACCGGGCACCTGATATCTTTTGCATATTCGCAAGGATTATGACCGAATGCCCAAAATCCCTGCTCGGTGCCACCCCAAAAGGTAAGCAGTGTGGCCACCGGTTCTTCCGGGAGGCCCATTATTCTAACTCTGCCATTCACTGCTTCTTTTAATGAACCAAAAGGCATTTCGAGAATAATACGGCTGGGTTCGAGTTTGTATTCGCTTATTGCCCGGCTGATGGCGGCTGCTCCCATCGATATACCCCATAAGGAAATATTCTTTTCACCATTTTCCTTCACATAATCAAAGGCAAGTTTTACCTCTTCCGCTTCTTCGTAACCAATCGTACATGTTTTTCCCTCGCTTCCGCCATGCGCTCTAAAATCAACCAGCAGTGTATTAAAGCCTAGGTAAAACATATAGGCAGCTTCGTCGAGTATTTTAGATTTCGAAGAACCATGACCATGAAACAGGATAACAGTTCCTTTTGGATCATTCTGCTTCATGTGCCAGCACTCTATATTCAATCCATCTTTTGTTTTGAGCTTTATAGCTTCAAAAGCAGTATCCGGCTTTATATCATTTTTCGACTTTGCATAGTTAATTCCGAACAGCACCGCGCTCGTCTTATCCCACCAGCCCATTTCTTCGGGCTTTTTCGGTTTGAATTCCGAGTCGGTATAGAAATGCGTGAACTTATAAGCATGAAATGCTGCCATAATGTTAAGTACTATAAAAAGCAGCAAGATGATGCGAACTATACGTCGTACTATTTTCATAAAACGAGGGTGAATTCCGGGTGAAAACTACGAGACTACTGGTTTTCAATCAAATTTTTTCGTCTTCAACCAACTTTCTTCTTTGCGCAATCGTATATATTTTTGAGTGTGCTGATCCTCTTAAAGCCTGCAAATGGGGTAGCATTTGCGAGCAAGAAGTGAAGAAAGTTTTCAGAAGACCCCACCAACTCCAGCCGGTGGGGTTTTTTATTGAGTGATTTTTGTTGGGAAGTAGTAAGGCTGCGCGCTTCACGCCACACTTGCAGCGAACAACGACTCGGGCTTATTCCCTACAACCTGCCCTTCTTAATTTCTTCTACCACGCCTGGATCCAGCAAGGTAGTAGTATCTCCAAGATTATCCGTTTCCCCTTCTGCGATCTTTCGAAGAATCCTTCGCATAATTTTTCCACTTCTTGTTTTTGGCAAGCCCGGTACAAACTGAATTTTATCAGGCTTGGCTATCGGCCCTATTATTCTGCTTACTGTTTGCAATATATCTTTCCGGGTAAGTTCTTCGCTGCCGTGCAAATGGCTGTATATAACAAACGCATAAATGCCTTGCCCTTTAATATCGTGCGGATAGCCCACTACGGCACTTTCTACAACCCCCGCGTGCATATTGATCGCATTTTCCACTTCAGCAGTTCCGATGCGGTGGCCGCTTACATTCAGAACATCATCAACCCTTCCTGTTATTCTGAAAAACCCGTTTTCATCTTTAAGTGCGCCATCGCCGGTGAAATACAGGTTTTCGTAAGTAGCGAAATAATTTTTTCGGCATCTCTCATGATCGCCATAGGTAGTACGCAGTATTGCGGGCCAGGGTGCCTTGATGCAAAGATTTCCTTTCGAAATCCCCTGCTCATCTTTTTCAGTAACCTCCTTTCCGTTTTCGTCTACCAATACGGGTTGAACGCCGGGCATAGGCAAAGTGGCCCACGAGGGTTTTGCGGGTGTAACGCCGGCCATATTCGAAATGAGGCAACCGCCGGTTTCAGTTTGCCACCATGTGTCTACGATGGGGCATCGCTTTTTTCCAACGTGTTCATCGTACCAATGCCATGCTTCTTCATTAATTGGTTCACCCACGGTTCCCAATATCTTTAACGAGGAAAGATCCTTGCCTTTCAGGGGATCGAGGCCAAATCCCATCAAACTTCTTATTGCCGTTGGCGCTGTATACAGAATATTCACCTTGTGCTTATCCACTATATCCCAAAATCTTCCTGCATCGGGCCAGGTTGGTATTCCTTCGAACATCAGCGAAGTTGCTCCTGCGCTCAAGGGCCCGTAAAGGATATAACTATGGCCAGTTATCCATCCAATATCAGCAGTACAAAAATGTACGTCGCCGGGTTGATAATGAAAAACGTTTACAAAAGTATAGTTGGTCCATACCATGTATCCTCCGCTTGTGTGAACCACTCCCTTGGGTTTGCCGGTACTTCCTGAAGTATATAAAATGAACAGGGGATCTTCTGCGTCCATCTCTTCGGCAGGGAAGGAAACAACTCCTTCTTTTTCTACCTGCGTTTCTGCATACTCCATTTCGTCTTCCCACCAAAGGTCCCTGCCTTTTAACATCGAAACGGGTGTGCGTGTGCGGGTGTATACGATAACTTTCTTGACTGTTTTATTACCTATGAGTGCATCGTCGATCACGCTCTTTAAAGGAATATCTTTGTTGCCCCGATAAGCCCCATCACAGGTAACAATGTATTCAGCCTTTGCATCTTCCAGTCGGTCGGCAATGCTTTGTGCCGAAAACCCACCAAAGATTACGCTGTGAATAGCCCCAATACGGGCACATCCCAGCACCGCATAAGCCAGTTCGGGAACCATACCCATATAAATACAAACCCGGTCGCCTTTTTTAACTCCAATGTTTTTCAATACCTGTGCAAACTGGCAAACCCTTTTGTGCAAACGGTTATAAGTTACAATTCGCACGCGCTCTTCGGGGTTATTGGGTTCCCAAATGATAGCGGGCTTATCACCTAATTTTTCAAGATGACGATCTATACAGTTTTCCGTGATATTCAGTTTTGCACCCTTAAACCATTCTACCCTGGGCTCTTTAAAATTCCATTCCAGTACTTTGGTCCATGGCTTTCTCCAATTAAAATGGCTTGCAACTTCCGACCAAAATCCTTCCGGGTCATCTATGCTTCGCTGGTAAGCTTCCTTGTATTGATCGAAGGATTTAATTTGATATGGATATGACATAGGCAATTGTTGATTATTCAATGAGGGCAATAAAAATACAGATAAGTACCGATTCATAAATAGAGCTTTTGTAAATTACGCTGCACGTTTGCGCAATCAATCTGCTTATGAACAATAACAACAAGGGCATCTGGAAAGTAATTGCCGCTTCTTCCGTAGGGACATTGATTGAATGGTACGACTTTTACATATTCGGCATGCTGGCAAAAACAATCAGCACGCAGTTCTTCCCGGAAGGAAATTCTACGGCTGCCTTATTAAGCACGCTTGCCATTTTTGCCGCAGGTTTTATTGTACGGCCTTTTGGTGCATTGGTATTTGGAAGGTTGGGCGATTTAATCGGGCGTAAATACACATTCTTACTAACGCTTGTTCTAATGGGAGGTTCCACCTTCCTGATAGGATGTGTACCGGGTTATAAAGCCATTGGAATAGCGGCACCCCTATTGGTTTTGTTATTGCGATTATTACAGGGCCTGGCTTTGGGTGGAGAATATGGCGGAGCCGCCACCTATGTAGCCGAACACGCTGCGCCCGATCGAAGGGGATATTTTACAAGTTGGATTCAAACCACCGCCACACTGGGTTTATTCGTTGCCCTGGGGGTAATACTATTGGTAAAGCAAAATATGAGCGATGCGGATTTTAATGCAGAGTGGGGTGGGTGGAGATATCCTTTTTGGTTGTCGATTGCATTGGTGATTGTATCGATCTATATACGTTTAAAGATGGAAGAATCGCCATTGTTTGCGAAGCTGAAATCTGAAGGAAAAACCTCTTCCAATCCACTCAAAGAGAGTTTCCGCCATAAGGCCAATTTCAAAATGGTATTGCTGGCTTTGTTTGGCGCAGTAATGGGGCAGGGAGTAGTTTGGTACACCGGCCAGTTTTATGCCCAGAATTTCCTGGAGACAAAATGCAATATTGAATTTGAACAAAGCAGGGTGATTATGTTATGGGCCATTGCTTTTGCAACTCCATTCTTCCTGTTTTTTGGATGGCTGAGTGATAAATGGGGAAGAAAATGGATCATGTTAATAGGTATGCTTGCTGCTGTTTTTTTATACCGGCCCATTTTTAACTCCTTCTTGATTGATACCGATGTTAAGGTATGGATGAGCGACAAAGCAAACCTGGTAGCTGTAAAAGAGATAGAAAGCCCCGTAGCGGATAGCATTAAGAAAGATAAGACCATCGCCATAATTTCGCAGGTGGAAACGCATTGGCATTATCGCGATAACTTTTTTATTGAAAAACGATTTGATACTACCATAAAGGCCACGGGCTGGGTAGCTTATCCGCCAGGCAACGCACTCGTAGATGAAACCGGGTATATTGAAATGGCAAAAAAAGAAGGCAAGCCAATTTTTACCGGTATTCGCCTCTCCGAAGGCAAAAAATGGAAATTTGTTTTTCTGGTTTGGATAATGATCATTTTCGTAACAATGGTTTACGGGCCCATTGCCGCATTCCTGGTAGAAATGTTTCCTACCAAAATTCGGTATACTTCAATGAGTCTTCCCTATCATATCGGCAATGGAGTATTCGGCGGACTGGTTCCCTTCATTGGATTATTATTGACAACTACCTTTCCTAAAGATCCGCTGGTGGGTTTGTGGTACCCCATCCTGGTGGCAGCGCTCTGTTTTGTAATTGGAAGTATTTACCTCTCGAATAAAATCGATAAAAACGTGCTCGACTAAAATCAGCAATCATGAATACCGTAAAAAAATACCTGGGTATTGCCTGGATAATCCTCGCGCCGCTTATTATTTACTTTCTTGTAAGCGGTGCGTTTACGCATGTGGATCCCCAAGGAAAAAAAGATATTAATAATCCCGTCATCTGGATTATCATCATTACCATCTTCACACCTATTGCCATCGGGTTGATGATTTTTGGCTGGTATGCGTTCCGGAACGAATACGATCACCTGCCGGAAAGTTCGGAAGATGTGTGAGAGATGGGTGTGTAAAGGTTTAAGGGGTTTGAGGGTTTAATGCGACTGCGCTGATTTACTAATCGGCTTTAACCTGCGAGACCCCTGGCGGAAAATCGCAGGGAATACCATCAATTCGTCATTAAATGAAAACGCCAATCACTTCCGCCACCCTTAAACATTTAAACCCTTAAACCCTTCCTCCTAACAACTCCCTTCGTATCTTTGTCGCTCAAACTCCCCACTAAATTTGTCGCGCTTCGATATACGCAAACCGATCCAGCAAACCGGCGATACCATCAAGAGAATCTCGGTACTCAATCCTGTTACCATTCGGAGAAAGGGAACCCGTGCAAAAGCAATATTTGCCCTGTCGCTAGTATGTTTTTTTTGGGGAACCACCTGGATTGCTTCCAAAGTTGGAGTGAGTTATAATGTTCCGGCCCTGCAAATGGCGGGTATACGGCAGTTTATTGGAGGAACTGTGTATGTTCTTTTTTTTATGAGTAAAGGCAGGGTGTGGCCGCGCGGTAAAGAATGGGGACCAATAATTGTACTTGCCTGTCTGAATTTTATGATCAGCAACGGGCTTTCCACCTGGGGCGTAAAATATATAAGCGCCGGGTTGGGTTCAATTATCGGCGCAATTTTTCCGTTGTGGCTGGTGATTATCGGTTTATTCAAGTCGCAAAAAATGCCTTCGAAGGCCATTGTAGGAATCGTGATTGGTTTTAGCGGCATATGTGTGATCTTTTACGAGCATCTGCAGGATTTTTTCAATCCCGATTTTACTTTCGGAATAATCATTTCAATTATTGCTACCTGGTCCTGGGCATTTGGCACGCTCTACACCAAGCAACAGGCTGCCTCATTTAATCCTTACTTCAGCCTCGGTCTTCAAATGGTGATATCAGGAGCCGCGTTATACACAATTTCGGTGGCGAGCGGCATTGCAATTCCGGTAAAAGAGATTGCCTGGCAAAGCTGGGCAGCCATTGCCTATCTCGCCACATTTGGCTCGGTCATCTCTTTTATTGCTTATTTATATGCCTTGCAAAACCTGCCTACCGAGCAGGCTTCTATCTATGCTTATATAAACCCGATTGTTGCAGTTGTACTGGGTTCCTTGCTTTTTGAAGAAAAGCTTACGGTTTTTATTGCAATTGGCGGATTGATTACTTTGTTTGGCGTTTATCTTGTTAACCAGGTTTACCGAAAAGAAGAAGCTATTGCAAAAGTGAAAATTGAAAACGAAAAAGGCAGTTGAAGAGGTAAAGAAATTTGTCAACATCAAATATCGCCATAATAAGCATCCCAATACACGGTTTCTTTCATGAACAGTTCAAACATGTCGCGCCAACCTTTGTAAAGCGGATCGTTACCGAGAATATTATTATGCCAGATGGGAATAAAGATACCGTTATACTTTCTCACGATATTGTAATAGTGCATCAGCTCGTTATAAGCTTGCTGCGGGTTCTGCTTCAGTTCAAAAAATGAATTGGCATCCATATAGCAGAATGGAAACAGCTTCAGATCGGTAACAGTTTCCCTTTCGAGATCGTACCAATGGAAGGAAGAACATACCGAAGCCCGAAAACCGTTGATGCTTCCATAACCCATGGAAAAATCTTTTTTGATGCCGGCCTCTAACAGCCTGCGGTATGTAGCGGGCAAACAGAACCGGATATAATGTTGCCTGCTATTGGTTACAGGTTTATCGGTTACTACTTCCATCCATTCAATTTCTTCCTTTAACAAAGCGGGTTCATCGCCGCTTTGCCAGGAGGGATGTATCCCAACTTTATAGGTGTTGGCATAATATTCAATAAGCTGTCGAAATGCTGGAACGTTGGTGGGAGTGTTTTTGTCATATTTACCACTTCGCTTTGCTACGAGGAAGAAATAATAAGGCTTTACCCTGCAATAGAGATGCAATGCGTCGAGCCATTCGTAACAATCGTAGGGGTCTTTCGCCTTGTTATTGACCACCTGCCAGCGTTTGACAAAATCGTCCCACTCCCCTTTTAACAACGATCGAAGCATTCCTGCCGCAGTAAGAAAAAGGCCTTTATGCTTAAAGGCGTAAGCGATATCGATATCGTAGGTTAAAAGACACTTGAACTGGCCGGGTTTAAATACAAGCTCTGGAAATTTTCGTTGCAGAGCTTTTTTGAGATCTTCTGCCCAGATGTTAACGATGGGCAGATGCAGGAAGCCTTCTTTAAATGCTATTGATTCTTTATGCGAAAAACGGCCGTATTCATCTTTTGCATGAGGCAGGTATTCTTCGTAACGGCTGAGCAGATAAAAACTGGCGGCAAAAATATCGAAAGGAAAATCGCCTTTAGTGCCGAAAAAAGCTTTGTGAAAATTCAACTCAAAACAGTCAATAGCCGTGGGTCGAATATCTTTCTCGAAAAGAAGTGACGTGCTTTTGATAAAGAATTCGCTTTCCGAAAAATCTTTGCCTGAATAATTCAGTTTAGGACCCTGGAAGGATTTGAAACTTTCCGGGTCGCTTGTTAACTGAATGGGATCATTGAAAATCTCCCCGCTAAAGAAGTCGACGATATACCTGAGTCTTGGGGTGATGGTATCGCTATAGAATAAAAGCATGCGACCCACAAAATAAAAAACTCATAGATAAAGAGGCCCGATTTTTTTCCTCAGCTTCCTCCGGCATTGGTTTGGCGTTGTTGTCGCCAAAGCTCGTTAAATGTTTTTGGCGCAAAATCGAGCTGAGCCCGGTGCCGGTTCCAGCCCTTCATTGTTTTATTGACTACCATGTTTTTCATGCCCCGGTTACCCATATTCATCAGGTTTCGGTGCAGGCTGGCGTATTTCCAGGCCTTCCATGCAATTCTCTCCGACCAGGGTGAATGACCTTCATCCACCGACTCCTTCCTGTTTTCTAGCAAAAGTTCGTGGAGATTTATTTTAACCGCGCAAACCTCGGTGCAGTTGCCACAAAGAGAGGAAGCATAGCTAAGATGTTTCCACTCGGCCATATCTTTCAGGTGAGGTGTTATCACTGATCCGATGGGACCGCTGTACGTTGCCTCGTAAGCATGGCCACCGATATTCTTATAAACCGGGCAGGCATTTAAACAGGCTCCGCAACGAATGCAATAGAGGCTTTCGCGTGCAGCAGGGTTGGCAAGAATATTCGTGCGGCCATTGTCGAGAAGGATTACATACATTTCCTCGGGCCCATCCGCTTCCCCGCTTTGCTGAGGTCCGCTCAAAATGGTATTATACACTGTTACACGCTGGCCCGTACCATAGGTAGCCAAAAGAGGCCAAAACAGGGAAAGGTCGGTAAGAGAGGGAATAATCTTTTCGATGCCCGCAATAACAATATGCGTTTTAGGAAATGAACAACTCAGTCGTGCATTGCCTTCGTTTTCTGTAACTGCAATACTTCCCGTATCGGCGATAATAAAATTAGCACCTGTAATACCAATTTCGGCTTGCACATATTTCTCTCTCAACTTTTCCCTTGCCACCAATGTAAGCTGCTCCGGACTAAGATTGGGAGCCGTGTGAAGTTTTTCATAGAACAATTTTGCAACGTCCTCTTTGCTTTTATGCATGGCCGGAGTCACAATATGATAAGGTGGTTCTCCATCGAGTTGCTGGATATACTCGCCCAAATCCGTTTCTACACTTTCGATATTATTTTTTTCAAGAAAATCGTTGAGATGAATCTCTTCGGTTACCATGCTCTTGCTCTTCACAATTGTACGGCATTGCTTTTCATGGCAAATTTTTAAAATCTCCCGTAGCGCTTCTTCCGCAGTCTCGGCCCAAATTACCTTTCCGCCCCTGCGGGTAAAATTTGCCTCAAAATTCTCGAGTTGTTTGTCGAGCGACTCAATAGCTCTCCACTTTATATTCTTGGCTTTTTCGCGCGCTGCATGAACATCGATAAACTGCTGTTTGCCGATGGGTACTACCGCGTTGTATTTGCCAATGTTAAAGTTGATTGTACGCCGATGTTCAAGATCGGCCGCTTTGATGGTGCTTTTGGCAATAAAGGAAGACGCAGATTCGCTCATTTTAAATTTAAAAGAAGAATGATAGAAAATAAAGAGTACAACCTTTGTATCATCCAATCCGTTCTACTGTGTCGCCTTCTGTTCGATTCTCAGCCCTGGCAACCGCATCAAGTGCTTTGTAAAATTCATCCCCATACAGGCGAACCAGGGGTTCTTTTAAGAATTCGTATACAGGAACCTTTAATTTGTTTCCCAGTGCGCAGGCGGGGTTACATAATTTCTCCCTTGGTTCGTAATTAATCCTATCGTAGTTGCCGTTTTTACCCCGCTTATGAATAATGGGAAAGAGGTGGCAACTGATGGGCTTTTTCCACTCAATAATACCATCGTTATATGCCTGCTCGAACGCGCATTTAATAATTCCCTTTTCATCACGTTTCCCATATACGCAAATTTCATGATCGCTGCCGAGGGTTGGAGTTACCCAGCCGAACTCCTTATGATAAACGTATTTTCCCTTCTTTTCAATGGCGGCAATCGCCCCGTCAGTGAGATAAGGCTTTACTTTTTCGTACAACTCAATTACCAGGTCCAACTCCGCATCTTCCAAAGGGGCGCCGGCATCGCCTTCTTCGCAGCAACCTCCTTTGCATTTTGTGAGATCACAAACAAATTGTTTCTCAACCACCTCATCGCTGATTAACACATTATCTATCGCAATCACTGTTTTTCTATTTAAAAATCAAATTTAGTCAAGAATACCGCTTGAAGGTCGCCGGCGCCTAATTTTGAATGATTCCACTTCACAATTCCGACCTTCTCCGGCAAAAATGCAGTATCACAAAAATTCTGTTAGTTCTTCCACTTAAGCGTGTTGATGAGATGTTTCATGTCTTCCTGCAAAAAATCATTAACAACGCTTAACGAATCTGCATTAGGGGTGGCGTCGAAATACAGGGCTCCTCTTAAAAAATGTTTTGTACTATCCGAAACAAAGAATTGTTTTGCCGTTGCAGCGTTTCCTCCTACATTGAACCAGATACCCGTTAAGCCAGCCTTGGTTTTCATCAACGAATCCTGTATTTCTGTTGCCTTTGAACTGTGTTTGTATGTCATGGTAAACGCATCGTTCACCAGTTTTGTAAAATCAGTCTGGGTTATTTTTTTATAGCTGATATAGATTTTTCCGTCGAAGCCGGGGAAGTCAATATTGATCCAATAAGGTGTGTCGTTGTCTTCAAAAAATGAACTATCCTGTACTACGTTCGCATAAACAGGATATTCGAAGGTATAGGGATAACCCGGCCGGTCGAACAATTGGTAAGCTCTTTCGGGGAAATCGATTTTGAAATATCCTTTTGGCTTGGGAGTGTATATGCTGTTGCAGCCTGTAAGAAACAAAGCGTGTAATAAACTACAAGGAAATAAAAACCGATATAAAAAGTACTTCTTCATAAAAATCTTTCTTCGCGTCATTGCTGTATGGCAACTTTAACTTTCTGAATCCTGTTCCGATTTACTTCGAGTATGGTAAAAACAAAGTCCCCTACCGTTAGCACATCATTTTCTTTGGGGATTTCACCGGCCACTTCCAGCATCAGGCCGGCAATTGAATCGCTATCTCCTTTCACACTATCGAAAGTATCGGCAGGCAGCCCCATCAAGGTGCAGGCATCGTGAATCATCATTCTGCCCTCCAGCAGGTAGCTGCCATCGTCCAGCTTGTTGCTGCCCGACTCATCGTCGTCGAATTCATCTTTGATATCCCCGATAATTTCTTCCAATATATCCTCCATCGTTACAATACCGCTGGTGCCTCCAAACTCATCTACCACCACCGCAAAATGAATTCTTTTTGTTTGAAACTCCTTAAGGAGGTCTTCGATATATTTTTGTTCGTGCACAAAATAGGGTTGACGCATCAGGCCATGCCAGTTAAAATCGTCGGCTTCGTTCAGATAAGGGAGTATGTCTTTTGTATGAATCATACCCGCAATATCATCGAGGCTGACGCGATAAACCGGTAATCTTGAGTAGTGAAGTTCTTCAATCCTGTTCTTCAACTGCCCGAACGAAAGCGAATACTCCACGCCACTCACATCGAGCCTTGTGCGCATAATTTGCTTAACAGTGATGTGGCGAAATTTATAAATACCCGCCAGTATTCTTTGCTCTTCTTCTTCGTGAACGGTCGACCTGATTGCTTCCTCCAATTGCTTTTGGGTATATGCCCGCGAAGCGGTTCCTCCCAACGACTTTTCAATACCGTCCGACATTCCAATCAGCCAGGCCGCCACTCTTTTAAAAAGGTAATGGATGGCTTCTACGAGGTAAGAAGATTCATAGGCAGTACGAAGATTATTGTGGGCCGCTCTTATTTTGGGTAATACCTCGCCAAACAGAAGAATAACCGCGGTAATAAAAACCACCTTCATTAGCAGTTTGGCCCATTGTAAATTCTCTTTTCCCTGAAGGGGTATCAGTTGATCAATCAAAAGATTTGACAGAATAATGATGGCAATATTAACCAACGCATTTGCAATAAGCAGGCAGGCCATCAGGTTTTTGGGCTCCTCGAGGAGCGCGGCGATTCTTCGCCAGCCCACATCCTGTTTGGTTTTTAGCGCGTTGATGTCGCGGTAATTCAAAGAGAAGAAAGCTATTTCAGCGCCCGAAATAAAAAAGGAGAGAATCAGCAAACCCAAAACCAGCAGTGCCAAAATAGTAGTGGTTGCCTGCATTGCAGAAGCCAGAAATATGGGAACCATTCCATCGTTCAGAAAGCAGAAACCAACAGCTTTATCCAAAATAAACAGTTTTGTTTCAAAATACGATCAACCGGGCCGGCTCATCTGTTAATCATAAAGGCAGGTCGAAAGGCCTGCCCTTATCTACGTTATGGGTGCAAAAATAATACATGGCGTAATCAAAACGGCAAATCCTGGGGCGAGTCGCCAAGAGGGGGTAGGTCCTGTCCATGAAAGCCATCGGCGCTATCCGAACCCGTGTTACCATGTGCCGTGGAATGTCCGCCACCATCTGTTCTTTTATCGAGCATGATCAGGTTATCGCCAACTACTTCGGTAGCAAATTTTTTATTCCCTTCTTTATCTTCCCAGCTTCGCGTACGCAAACGCCCTTCAATGTAAACTAAACTTCCCTTGTGAAGATATTTTTGTGCGAGTTCTGCAAGGCCACGCCAAAGCACCACCGTATGCCATTCTGTTTGAGAGATAAGTTTACCACCTCTGTCTTTAAAGGTCTCTGTGGTTGCTAGCGGAAATTTGGCCACTCCAATATTTCCTTCGAGAAACTGAACATCCGGATCCCTGCCTAAATTGCCAATAAGCATCACCCTGTTTACGCCTCTCATACTGGTAAGTTTAATGATTATAAATCGCCTGTTGATCTCATTTCTCTTTAAAGTTAAATTTTTTCGAATAAAACACGCGTTTTTTTTGCGGGTTTATGGTTGTTAAAATGAGAGGATGCCGGGTTCTTTTTCAAGAAATTTATTGATAAGGCCGGGAAAGGCGTATTGCCTGATTTTTTTAAGTTCGGTTGCCGTATAAAACTTCAACTCCCGGCTTTCCTTCGAAGCTTTTACCAATATAAATCTCCCATGAATATTTTGGTGCGAAAGCTGCTGACGATATGTTTTGCTTACTGCAACTATGGAATAGGGTTGTTTACCCAGAACGCTTTTGAGATATTCATCGGATACTTCATCGCGGGGATGGGTATCGCTTTCACTGAGTATGAATTCATACAAATTTTGCCAGATATCGTTTTCCATTCTTTTTCGAATGTATATTTTGTTACCAATAACGACCAGGTAATAAGTAAACCAGCGATCTTTTTTCTGAAGTTTCTTTTCCTTTATCGGGAGCGTTTTTACCTGTTCAAGCTCGAAGGCAACGCATTCTTTTTTTTGTGGGCATCGATGGCAAAGGGGATTTTGTGGCTTGCATACTGTTGCGCCAAAATCCATAATAGCCTGGTTATAGCGGGCAGGATTTTTTGTATCGAGAAGGGCTTGCGCCAATTGATCGAACAGTTTCCTGCCCTTCGTGGAATCCACGGGTGTAGTAATTCCAAAATACCGGGCCAATATCCTTTGTACATTTCCATCCACTACCGCATAAGGTAAGTTGTATGCGAAAGAAGCAATGGCCGCTGCAGTGTACGGGCCAATGCCTTTTAAAGTTTTAATGGAATCATAATCGGACGGAAAAATACCTTGATACTGGTTTACGATAATACGCGCGGTTTCGATAAGGTTTTTGCAGCGTGAATAATAACCCAGGCCTTCCCAAAGCTTGAACACTTTTTCGTCGGGAGCTTTTGCCAGATGATGTATCGTCGGAAAATTACCAATAAACTTTTCGTAGTAGGCCCAACCTTGCTCCACTCGTGTTTGTTGCAGCATTATTTCACTTAACCATATTTTATAGGGATCCTTCTCGCCTTTCCATGGCATTTTCCGGTCGTTTTCGCTGCTGTTCCACTGTAAAAGTTTCCGGGTAAAATCGGCTTTCATACTAAGTTGATGGTATTTAACGTTTTGAAAATGAATAGGGTTGAGGATTAGGATAATAATTGATTTTTATGTCATAATCAATTGTTTATACTTTTCTTGCTAATTTCAGAAATATGCCCTAATTTCATTAATGAATTGATTTTGTGGGTGTTGGCCATGAATTAAAATAACCAATTTTTTTAAACCCATTAAAAATTCAATTATATGAGAAAAGCAGACCTTGTAAATCAAATATCTGAAAAAACAGGTATACCCAAGGTTGATGTTCTGGTTACTTTGGAAACCATGTTTAAAGAAGTGAAGGACACTCTGGCCTCGGGTGAAAATATTTATATCCGCGGCTTTGGTAGTTTTATTACAAAGAAAAGAGCTGCCAAAATTGGTCGTAATATTAAGAAGAATATTGCGGTTCATATCCCCGAGCACTATATCCCCGCGTTCAAGCCAGCCAAAGAGTTTGTTGCCGAAGTAAAAAAATTGCAATCGGTAAAAGAAGATCAGCCAAACCCGGATAATGAGATGTAATTTCGCTGCCTAAATTCTGATGGCGGTGAAAAAGCAGCAACTGATTTTTATAGGCGGCGGAGTATTACTCTTCTGCCTGATTTATTTTTTTGGAAACACAGTTCCTCCCAAATCAAAAGTACCGGTTCAGCGGCCCTCGAGTGCCGGCGAAAATAAACCTGGAGCTGTCGATTTCAATACTATATTGACTGCTTCCAAGCAGCAACTCAGCCCCGATCAGTTGGCTCATGTCAACAAGTTGGAAACCGGGGTCGTAAGAGGCGATGTAAAAGAACAGCAAATTCGTGTTTATCGCCAATTGGCGGCATTTTGGAAAGATTCAGCCCACCTTCTATTGCCCCACGCATATTATACCGGGATGGCATCTAAATTGGAAAATTCGGAGAAAAGCCTCACCTTTGCTGCCCACAATTTTTTGGAGGGTATGCGTCAGCAAGGCAATCCCGATCTGAAAAGGTGGATGGCTATCGAAGCCAAGGAGTTGTTTGAAAAGGCTAATCTAATTAACCCGGCAAACGATTCTACCAAGATTGGCCTTGGTAGTTGTTATTTGTTTGGAAATATCAGCGAAAACCCGATGCAGGGAATTCAGTTAATTAGGGAAGTAGCCGAGCGAGACCCCAATAATATGTACGCCCAGTTCATGCTGGGTTTGGGCGGTATGGAATCGGGGCAATTTGATAAAGCTATTGAGCGTTTGACTAAAGTAGTTGAACGTCAACCCAACAACCTTGAGGCAATATTAGCGCTGGCGGAGTCTTTTGAAAGAAAGGGAGATAAGGCCAATGCAGTAAAATGGTACGAAGTAAGTAAGAAGTTCTTTAATGGAAATGCTGAAATTTTAAAGGAAATCGATCAGCGGATTAACGATTTGAAAAAATAAGTCGAACCAGGCCCCTGCCTTGTGTAAAGGGCTTTGTTTGCATAGCAGCAATAAGACTATTTAATTAATTGTTTAACTATAAATCATTTGGTGAATTATGCCTTGTGGTAAAAAAAGAAAGCGTCATAAAATTGCGACGCACAAGCGTAAAAAAAGATTGAGAAAAAACCGCCATAAGAAGAAGAGCAGGTAAAAATTCTTCGAAAGCGGCCGGCAAATCCTTGTATGCCGGCCGTCTCCTTCTTTCTTTAGCTGAACTTTTTGTTTGTTCATTATTGTTTGTCTGCAATGGCGATGAACTATATTATTCAAACAATACCACCTCAGCAACTTTCCTTGTAGTGATGATGGTTTGACGGAAAAAGAAGAATACGCTTGAATAAGGAATTAATAATAAATGCCGCTCCCCAGGGTGTAGAAATTGCACTTTTAGAGGATAAGAAGCTGGTAGAACTGCATCACGAAAAAGCGGATGCCAGTTTTGCCGTAGGCGACCTCTATTTAGGAAAAGTAAAGAAGCTCATTCCCGGCCTTAATGCCGCTTTTGTGGATGTTGGTTTCGAAAAAGATGCGTTTCTGCATTATACTGATCTAAGCCCTTACGCGCGCTCCCTTCTCAAATTCACTCAGCAATCTATCAACGACAATTCTGCCAATGGTTTTGATTTTGGCCATTTCCAGGTAGAACCCGAGATTATTAAAACAGGAAAGATAAACGAAGTATTAAGCGGCAAGCCGAATATACTCGTACAAATTCTGAAAGAACCCATTGCCGCAAAGGGACCACGCCTAAGTTGTGAAATATCTTTACCCGGTCGCTTCGTTGTAATCACTCCTTTCAATGATATCGTTGCTGTTTCGCGCAAAATTCATTCATCGGACGAGAGAAAGCGTCTTCAGAAAATAGTAGAAGCTATAAAGCCGAAGAACTTTGGGGTGATTGTTAGAACTGCTGCCGAGGGAAAGAACACAGCGGAGTTGCACGAAGATCTTTCCATGCTTACGCAAACGTGGAAAACCATTCAATCGAACCTGAAAGCGGCCGTTGCTCCAGCAAAAATCCTGAGCGAGCAAACAAAGACTACGAGTATGCTGCGCGACCTATTGAACGAATCGTTCAATAAGATCGTAGTAAACGACAAGAATATATTTAACGATACACGCAACTATATCCAGCGAATAGCTCCTGAAAAAAGTGAGATTGTATCTTTCTACCACAATGGCTTACCTATATTCGACCAGTTTGGTATAACCAAACAGGTGAAGGCTGCATTCGGCAAAACAGTTAACCTGCCTAGCGGAGCCTATCTTATTATCGAACATACCGAAGCTCTGCATGTAATCGACGTAAACAGCGGTTATAAAAGTGTGGGAAATAACCAGGAGCTCAATGCGCTGGAAACAAATATGGAGGCCGCTGCAGAAATAGCCAGGCAATTACGTTTGCGGGATCTTGGCGGTATTATTGTAGTGGATTTTATTGATATGAAGCTTCCCGAAAACAAGCGCAAGCTGATGGAAGCAATGGAGGAATTTATGCGCCCGGACCGGGCTAAACATGCTGTCCTACCTATTTCAAAATTCGGGTTAATGCAAATTACCCGTCAGCGCATGAAACCGGAAGTAAATATCAATACCCAGGAAGTTTGCCCGAGTTGCAGCGGTACAGGCAAAATATCTTCTACCCTTATTCTCGAGGATGAAATAGAGAAGAATCTAAGTTACCTCATTACGCACCAACACAAGAATCTTACATTGGTCGTTCATCCTATAGTATATGCCTATCTTACTAAAGGCAGGCTATTTAATTCGCGCCAGTGGAAATGGCGTTTCAAGTATGGTCAGAAAGTAAACATCAAACAAAACACCAATTATCACCTGACCGAGTTTCATTTTTTTGATCAGCACGACGAGGAAATAAAGCTTTAACGAAAATATCATACCCAGCAAATAAAACTACTAGCGATGCATACTACTTGTTGCATCGTTTTTTTATTTATGTAATCGTAATGAAAAATAAAAAACCCCGGATACCGAGGTACCCGGGGTTCCTGGCTGAGAGGAATCGAGATTCACATGAGAAAAACAGTTATTGCTTCTTTAGTCTTAAAGTATAGTCACCCTGATTACCCCCGCTTACACTACCATTATGGTTCATGCGCAATGTAATGGTGCCAACACAGGAAAATACCCAGTTATTGGAACCCACGGTGTTCAACCGCATGCCCAGCAGGCCGAATTGGGGATAATCGCCATAAATTTGGTTTGTAACAGTAGCTTTTCCGGTAGAGGGAGTGATATCCACCCTAATTTGCTTTCTATTAACAGCTCCATAGAAGTCGCTAGGGAATACCGTCATTTTGATATAGTTTGAGAAAGCAGAATCAACTGTTACAGTTTCACCGGGGCTGTAATCGGCCCAAGTGTCTTCCTCCACAACAAATGTTCCCGCAAAACCAGCCGGATTGAAGGGGCAAACAATTACACCTGACCAGGTAAGCGCCATATTGTATGCGGACAAACCCTGGTAGGCGCTGTTGGTGTTGGCTGCATCATGAATCTTCCCATCTTTACTTACACACTGGTTGTAAAGGGTGTATGTTGCGCCAGTTTCAAGGCCAGCAGGAGGTATCCCAAGTGCTGTAGCAATCTCGGTGGCGGTCACATCCAACGTCGCCTCTCCACTAATCGGAAATTCCTTGACTTTTTTCCAAGTACTTCTGTTGAGGTTAATGCCTCCTTTGGTAACGTAGACTACAATCTTCTCCAGCGGTGACCCGAATTCCTTCACTGTAACGCTTACTTTGCTTGTAGACAAATTTGAGTAATCGATTGTATTGCTGTTTACCTTTACAAGAGTGACATAGGCGCCGGTTCCGTTAGCTGAAAAGTCAGAAACAACGTCTCCCTTTTTGCAGGCGATCCCAACTGCCATAAAAAAACCTGCGGCTATAAAAATTGATAGTATCTTTTGCATGGTACTTAATATTTTTATTTAATGAAACCAGCTGGGTTAGTATCCCAGAAGACTTGAACGTCTACCGTTTTTGCGCTGGCATTTATATTTCTGTTCACATACACCGAAGGATACAACATCGAGCGAGTAAAAGATCCAGGATTGGGATCAATCGTTGGTTGCATATTTCCGGGTTTACCCGTTCTGCGATAGTTGTTCCAAACATCGAGACCGTTGCCCCAAAGAGCGATATAATATTCTTTCATGAGAACTTCCATTCTTTCACTTGCGTTAGTAGCTCCATCATAAAGAGCCAGTACCTTCGCCACATATGCGTCCTGACGAGCCTGATCCGGTACGAAAGAGGCAGGAGGAGTAACATTAACTGTGGCCGGGAAGCCAATAACTTTCGCAAGTGATTTTTTTACTCCGCTTTCAAGCAGCGCCCTTGGGTCGCCCGCTGTGCCGAGTGTCATTGCGGCTTCTGCTTTTATAAAATCTGTGAAAACTGATAACCAGATTGGCTGAATACCTGCACCCTGGCCTCCTCTGTTCAGAGACACACTGGTGCCCTGATTCGAATCGAATTCACCGCCGTAAGGATAAATGCCCACAGTAGTTCTCCTGTTGCCATCCGGTGGAATACCGCTATTATCCCCATGATCGCGTCCCCAATACCCACTTATCAGAAGACAGAAGGGCATTCCGGGCGGAAAATGGGAGGGTGTGGGCGCAACGGAACAAGATGAAGTTTGTTCATTAACATCTGCATAGTTTGTGCGTTGGCGATAGAAATAATAACGCGTACGCGGATCATTGTTGGCGCCGGTTCCTTTTTCCACAACAAGGGTCCACATAAACCAGGTGCCCATATAATCACCAGCACTTCCAGTTGCAGCGTAATTACCGTTATAACGAGGATGGCGACTGTTCGGATTTGCCTGCTTAGTTGAGTACTTGAATTCGAAATCTTCGGCAGGTGTATCAATCAGGTCGTTCTCTGTAAGAAGCGCGTCAATTTTCGATTTCGCTGTCGGGTCAGCCAAGCGGGTAGTTACATAAGCGCGAAGTTTCAATGTTTTTGCTAAAGTCCTCCAGCGAGCCGCACCAGCGGCATTGCTGGCTCCGTAAAATAGATCCTGATTCCCAGGGTACGAACCGGGTGTTTTTCCCAAATCTGCAATTGCCTCATCCAACAGTGCAATTGCTGCGGCATAAACATCTTTGCCATCCTGGGCATTAGGATTGGTATTGTCTACCCCAAGATTTGCTTCCGAAGCCGGAATTTTCCCGAACATATCCACCAAAGTCATTAACGTGTATGCCTTCATAATCTTAGCCATTGCCACATTCACGTATTTCTTTTGCTGATCTGCAATCGGTATCAGTGCGTTTACATGCTTCAAAACAGAGGTATAAGCGTTTGTCCATATACCATCAAAGCTCTGGGGCTGATAAGCATTATCGTATCTCGGACCGTACATTACGATCTGACGGCAAACTTCCATACCGAAACTTGAAGCGGTATTGAAAAATCCTGCAAAGGCCAGTTGTGCCTGCGTGAGATAAAGATCGGCATTAGCAGCATCGGGCCTTGGAGAATTCGGGTTATCAAGCATATCGTCAAACTTCTTACAGGAACCCATCACTGCAAAAAGTGATAATACAATTACTATTTTTTTGAGTTTCATATTTTCAGTTTTTACAGTTTAGATTAGAATGTCACTCTCAAGCTGGCACCAAAACGACGTGAAGTGGGCCCCGACAAATACTCAAGTCCACGCACATTACTAACACCCAAACTGGAAGTCTCGGGATCAAAATTTACATATTTGGGGAAGTTCGGAGCGCGATACCAAAGGTTCTGTCCTGAAACAGTTAATGAAATTGCTCCAAAAGGAGTTTTATTCAAGAGAGAACTTGGAAGCGAATATGAGAATGAAGCCTCACGCAAACGAATAACGGTAGCGTCGTAAGTAATGAGGTCGGCCATTCCAAAGAATCCACTGTAGTTATTGAAATAAGCCTGGCTAGCGCTGATTTGTACATCGTTGGGAGTACCGTCTGCCTTTACGCCAGGAAGAATGATAGGCAACAAACGATCGAAATCAGTATCTTTCGTTAGACCACGACCCACAAGAGTTCCAGGTGTGTACGCAAGCATATCGCCACCCTGCGTCCAATCCCACTGCATCCGGAATGAAAACCCTTTCCAGCTAAGAGTACTGATCCCTGTAAGTTTGAAATCAGGGTTGGGATCTCCAATGATTCCAATTTCATTAGATGAAACGTAGTCACCACTTGCATTGACAAGCCGAACGCCCTCTAGCGGATTCTTACTGGTTTGCAGGGTTTTTGGATCTATTTTGGCGGTATAACTACTTTGAATTACGCCAAGAGGTTGTCCGTTAATCGCAAACAAACCCTCGTTACTGAAGCCGTCTATTACGATCTGTTTAATATCATCAGGTAATCCAGACACCCTGTTCCTGTTTAACGTAAAGTTTCCATCAAGCTGCCAGTTCCAGTCTTTTGATCTAACAACGGTATATCCAAGACCAAGTTCAATACCCTGGTTGCGAACCGATCCGGCATTGATCGAAGTAACGGTAAAACCAGAGGCGGGGTCCAGCGCACGATCCAGAATCTGATCGTCCGAAACCCTTCTGTACAAAGTCAAATCCAGAGTTACCCTGTTGTTGATAAATCTTCCCTCAAGACCAACTTCTACTTCGCTGAGTAATTCCGGCTTTAAGTCGGGGTTAGCCAATCGGTTACTAATGCTGTTGCTATTGATAACCGTTCCTACACGATCAACAAAAACGTTTGTGCTGATATTCAATACCGGGCGTGTATTGTATGGGAAACCAAAATTGGCGCTGGTTGAATATCCAGCCCGCAATTTCAGGTAATTGATCATTCGGCTGTTTTTCAGACCTTCGAAAGCTGTAGTGGGAATAAAGGAAATGCTTGCGGCGGGATAGAAAATCGAGCGGTTCGATTTTTCAAGATTCGAACTCCAGCTATTTCTGCCCCCCACGGTCAAAAATGCCCACTCCTTATATCCCAACAATCCCTGGGCAAAAACACCTACCGATTGTGTATTAGTACGAAAATCCAATCCACTTCCATCTTCAGCCGTGTTTTCATGAACTATGAAATTGTCATGATCGAACAATCCGAAAACAAGTTGCTGAGTGCTTTTTTGGCCATCTTGCTGATACATTCTCTCCTGAGAGTTGATACCAGCATCCACGTTCAGAGTAAAGTCGGAACCAATATTGGCATTGTAGTTTGCGATGAAAGAGTGGTCCCAGATAGTGTTGCGACCGCTAACGGTACGATGAATTCCAAGAGTGTATTGTTCACCGCCTACACGGCCACCTTTATTTTGGGAAAGATAGTTGTAGTCAATGTAGTTATCGAAACCTACCCGATAAGTCAGATTTAGGTTTTTTAACACATCGTAACGAGCCGCAATGTTACCAAACACCCGGTTTACCTTTTGGCCAGTAAACGAATTGTTCACCGTCCACAACGGGTGTTGAATATCGTTCGACGGGCGATAATAGATCGAGGACCCGTCAAGAGGATTTTGATATGGTAACTCCTGAATATCGACACCTCGCGGAGTATAAATCAGGTTACCAAATACTGATGAGTTGGAAGGATTGCTACCAAAACTTGTGGAAGTAGGTGGAGATTTGAAATCGGTAATGGCATAATTGGCAGTACCGCTTACGGTAAAGTTGTTGCTCAGCTTAACCTGGCCGCCCATTCCAAATGTATTCTTACGAAGTGTATTACCGGGAGTAAAGCCTTCGTCGTTCATGTAACTATAGTTGGCATTAAACGAAGCGTTAGCACTAGAGGCCGAAACGTTTACCGAAGTGGTGCTAATTTTACCGGTTCTGAAAAAGTTCTTTACGCTATTGCGAGGTTTAACTGGAATTTTCACACCCTGGAACTGCGGGAAGGCAGCAGCCAGAGCTGGCGTGCTATATGGATGCGTTACGCTATCTGGCGGATTTTGAAAAGCCTTACCCCAGTTGCTGAAAAACGCAAATCCAAGGCTTTGGTCAAATCCTGAACCATAAGTATTTTGATAATCGGGTAGGTTTGATACCTGATTCAGGAAGAAAGACTGAGTTACGTTAATTTCCATCTTTTTGTTGGTCTTTCTGGTTCCTGAATTCTTAGTCGTTACCACCACAACACCATTTCTTCCCAATTCACCATAAAGTGTTGTTGCGCTCAAGCCCTTCAACACGCTGATGCTTTCAATTGAGTTTGGATCCAAATCAAGAAAACGGCTGGTAGTTGTATTACCAAATGTAAAGTTTGCCTGGGCATTTGTTGAGGCATCAAACGGAACTCCATCCACAATAAACAAAGGAGTGGAGGTTCCCGAAATGGTATTCACCCCGCGAATAACGATATTGGTACCACTACCGGAAATACCGCTGGTGTTTCCAATATCAACACCGGGTGCTTTTCCGTTAAGCAGGCGCACCACATCGCCATCGGGGCGAAGCTCGAGCGCTTTTTTGTCTACAGTGGCTACAGCGTAACCCAATGCCTTTTTTTCGCGGCGGATACCAAGCGCTGTTACCACGACCTCGGTCAATTCTTGTTTCTTCTCAGAAAGTGTAATGTTCATAGGCGTACCAGGCGTCGCCTTTACTTCAATGGCCGCATAGCTGGCACCTGAAATAACTAATGTAGCCCCATCTTTTACCTGGATTGAAAACTTACCGCTTGCATCGGTAGTTGTACCTGTTCTGGTACCTTTAATCAAAATTGAAACTCCTGGCAGGGGAGCACCCGTTGCATCCGCAACTCTACCAGTAACTTCTTTCGTTTGGGCAAATGCTGTACAGAAAAGTAGCAGCACACCCGTGAGGAGTGTTACGATTTTTCTCATGTCTGTTAGTTTTTTAAAATCGTGTTAAATATAGGAGAATTTAAATTAACGGCCAAAGTGCAGGACAAACGGCAAAAAAAATGTGCTGCTTGGATATTTAAAATATCAAAAACAGCACATGTAAGATATAAGCGTTCAACCGGCCGCTAATTCGCTATCAAAGAAAGACTTAATCGCGGTTTCTGCTATTGTAAAGAAGGAAATAATGAATTAGGGTAACTATCGATGATACTGCCGCAACAACATAGGTCATTGCCGCCCACTTTAAAGCATCCTTTGCTTTAGGATATTCTTGCGGGTTGGTAATATTGGCGCGATCCAGCCATTCAAGTGCACGACGGCTCGCGTCAAATTCAACGGGCAGTGTTATTACAGAAAAAAGGGTGGTAACCCCAAATAGTACTATCCCTGCCAGCAAAAGCGGGGGAAAGATATTGATAGCTAATACCCCCGCCAATAAAACCCATTGCACCAGGGATGAACTTACCTGTACCACAGGCACAAGCCGGCTGCGAAGCATCAGCCACCGATATGAACTGGCGTGCTGTACCGCGTGACCACATTCATGTGCTGCCACGGCCGCGGCGGCCACAGAAGTTCCCTCGTACACATCGGGACTTAAGTTTACCGTCTTTGTCAGGGGGTTATAGTGGTCGCTCAAAAACCCTTGCACCGATACCACCTTTACATCGTAAATGCCGTTTTCCCTTAGCATCTTTTCAGCCACCTCCCTACCCGTCAGGCCGCGCATCAACCTCACCCGGCTATAGGCAGAAAATTTACTCTTCAGTACGCCGGAAACAACCATACTGATTAACAAAAAAACGATTGAAACAAGCATTATTTCCTGTGTCATTTCTAGTCCTTTTTTTATACAAACATCAAACGACTTACCAAGTTTTTAAAACAAGAATTTTAGGGTTTTTTCTGTCATTTTTTGCGCTTTGTACCAACCCAATTAAAGCGGTGAACACCAGGTGCTGACAATTTATCATTAAACCGAACCTGATCCGGGAAAATGTTCATAATAAATTAATTATCAGTATTTTAAAAAGATTTATTTTTATCAGTCGTTTCCCGAACGCATCGTCCAAAATTTATCAACAACGGGTAAAATTAATTTTGTTATGTGGCGCCAATTTGTAATTTAGTGTCAGAATTTAATGGGTTAGTAAGTAAAGGGTCAGCAGCAGTGCTGGCCCTTTTACTTTTGTTACAAATACATCCAGATTTTGTTTTGATTACTGATACATCGTTGTTTATTTTTTTACAGAAATCATTTCCGTTTTTACACCAACCAAATTTGTTTTTTTACTTTATTTCTGTCATCAATTTATTCTTCTTTTGTAAAAAAGAATAACAACCATTCAAAAAATCAACTTTAGATTTTAATGAGGTTTTTCAATTAGTTCGAAGATTAATTACATTTCAAAACATGAGTAAAGTAAAAACAGCCTTCTTCTGTACTAACTGTGGTTATGAAAGTGCAAAATGGACAGGCAAATGCCCATCGTGCAATAGCTGGAATAGTTTTGTAGAAGAAGTGATTCATAAGCCAGGTTTAAAAAATGAGAAAGACTGGAAAGATTATAACGATGATAAGAAAAAGGGTAAAACAGTTGCACTGAATGAAATCTCCAGTAACGAACAAAAGAGACTCGTAACAAGCGATGCAGAACTTAATCGTGTACTTGGTGGGGGCATTGTGCCCGGAAGTATTGTTCTTGTTGCGGGAGAGCCGGGGATCGGAAAATCAACCTTATTCCTTCAAATCGGCCTTTTGTTAAAGGGAATGACGGTTCTTTATATTAGCGGGGAAGAGAGTGAACAGCAAATAAAAATGCGCGCCGATCGTCTGGGCATTCACAACGAAAATTTCTTTTTGCTTACTGAAACATCGACGCAAACAATTTTCCAGGAAATAAAAAAACTTAAACCACATCTTGTAATTGTCGATTCCATTCAAACGATTCAATCACCGTACATCGACTCGTCGCCCGGCAGTATTTCGCAAATCAGGGAGTCAGCAGCCGAAATGCAGCGTTTCGCAAAGGAAACAAATACTCCAGTTTTCCTGATTGGGCATATTACCAAAGATGGTAGTATAGCCGGGCCCAAGATACTGGAACATATGGTAGATACCGTGCTGCAATTCGAGGGCGATCGTCATTATGCATACCGTATTCTGCGAACATTGAAAAACCGCTTCGGAAGTACAGCCGAATTGGGTATTTACGAAATGAACAGCACCGGCATGCGCGGTGTATTGAACCCAAGCGAAATTCTTATTACGCAAAAGGAAGAAAAGCTTAACGGCATTGTAATAGCCGCTACTATAGAAGGAATGCGACCTTTGTTAATTGAGGTGCAGGCCTTGGTTACTCCCTCCGTTTATGGAACACCGCAACGAACAGTTTCCGGTTTCGATTTACGTCGGCTGCAATTACTGTTAGCTGTTCTTGAAAAAAGAGGAGGATTTCATTTTGGCGTAAAAGATGTGTTCCTGAACATAGCCGGTGGTCTAAAAGTTGAAGACCCTTCTATAGATCTTGCCGTGCTTTGTGCCCTGCTCAGTTCATACGAAGACATAGCCGTGTCAAACAATATATGTTTTGCCGGTGAAGTTGGACTCAGCGGCGAAATTCGCGCGGTCAATCGAATCGAACAAAGAATAGCGGAAGCGGAAAAACTTGGCTTTGAAAAAATCGTGGTATCAAAATACAATAGCAAAGGCTTAAGCAATCAACGATTCAATATTGAAGTAGTAACAATGAGCCGGGTTGAGGAAGTATATCAATATCTTTTTTGACGATGAATACGCTTGGAAATATTGCAGCAGGCTTAGAGCATTTGTTTTTCCCTCATGTGTGCGAAGGCTGTGGCACCGATATTCTCGCAAAAAATCAAAAACTCTGTCTTTATTGCTTGCAGCGTCTTCCTTTAACCAATTTTCAGCACTATGCCGGCAACCCCGTAGAGAAAATATTCTGGGGCCGAATAGAATTAGTATCCGCAGCCAGCTTTCTCTACTTCACCAAAGGATCCCTGCTTCAACATTTGCTGCACGAGTTTAAATACCGAAACAACCGGGAAATAGGTTTTTTTTTGGGCAAGCTAATGGGAAACGCATTTCGCCAGTCGGAACGCTTTGCAAAGATCGACGGACTTGTTGCTCTGCCGCTGTTCGCAGCCAAAGAAAGGAAAAGGGGATACAACCAGGCCGCCGTTTTGTGTGAGGGGTTTTGCGAAGCAACAGGAATTCCCTTTCTTGACAAAGCTGTTTTAAGGAAAACTGCAACCGAAACTCAAACGCATAAAAACAGGCTCGAACGCTGGCAAAATATGGAAGGTCGCTTTGAAGTGGAAAAATGGGATATGCTTCGTAACAAGAATGTACTGTTGATTGATGACGTGGTTACAACTGGTGCAACACTCGAAGCCTGTGGACAGGAATTGCTGAAGGTTCCGGGCCTGTTGTTAAATATCGCAACGCTTGCCTACACGTCTACATAAACAACAATTTAAATCCGCCTGTTTCGTTTCAATTCACGGCAACTGAACTATTTTTGACGCGGATGAAATCAATCTTATCTACAATATCCTTGCTGGTTTTGATATTTTTTGCCTGTGAAAAAGAAAGCTTTATTACAGGGTCGGAAGCGCAATTAAGAACCTCCGAGGATTCACTTCACTTCGATACGGTTTTCACCAGTACCGGATCTATTACCCGTTTTTTCCGCGTATACAACGAAAACAATCAAAAACTCAGGCTTTCGAAATTATACCTGGCGGGCGGCCTGGCGTCTGCGTTTAAGATAAATGCCGACGGCATTCCCGGGCCTGAAATAAACAATATCGAAATCGATGCCCGGGATAGCATTTATGTTTTTGTTACGGTTAAGATCGATCCTTCTCAATCGGACCTTCCCTTTGTAATACAGGACAGCATAGGAATTGAATACAACGGCAATAAACACTGGGTTCAACTGGATGCCTGGGGCCAGAATGCAAATTTCTTTCGCTCGCGGCTCATTTCTTCCAATGAAACCTGGAACAGCAATAAACCCTATGTAATACTCGGGGGATTGCAGGTAGACACCAATGTTACCCTCACTATCGAAAAAGGAACAAAAATATACCTGCACGCAGACGCACCTTTTATTGTAGACGGTACATTGAAGATAAACGGCGAAAAATTCGATAGCACCCGTGTTGTTTTCCAGGGCGACCGGCTCGATGAGCCCTACCGCAATTTCCCCGGGGCATGGCCGGGTATCTATTTTAGGGGAGAAAGCAAAGACAATGAACTGAATTATGCAATCATAAAAAATGCTTACCAGGGCCTAGTATCCGAAAAGCCGAGTATCAACAGCAATCCAAAGCTTACCCTCAATGAATGTATTATTGATAACTGCTTCGATATTGGTGTTTTTGGATTAAGATCGAACATAAAGGCCAGGAATATCCTCGTAAGCAATTGTGGCAAAAACATCGTGCTCGCTTATGGAGGAAGCTACGATTTCAATCACTGTACCAGCGCAGCTTTTTCCAATTCGTTTATACTGCACAAAGAGCCTGTGCTGCTGGTTACAGATTTTATCAAACAAGGCAATACCCTGCTAACAGATAATATAAATGCCGTTTTTCGAAATTGTATTTTCTGGGGCGATAACGGAACCGTTGACGACGAGGTGGTAGCTTCAAAACAAGGTAATACCAGTTTCCTTGTCAATTTTCAAAATTGCCTGTGGAAAGTGAAAAATGCACCCGACAATATCAGTTCTTCAAACATCGTTTCGAACGAAGCGCCCCTGTTCGATAGCGTAAACAATCAAAAACGCCTCTATAATTTCAGGTTGAAAGAAGAGTCGCCAGCGCGTAACAAAGGATTAAACAGTTCCGTAAATATCGACCTCGACGGCAATCCCCGCCCCCTGGGCCTCCCCGATATTGGCTGCTACGAAAAGCAATGATAAAATTCTGCATCGTAGAAGAAACCACAAACACGGGCCTGCCGTAATATTTTATCTCCTACAAACATTTTTGCACCATCTTTGTAGTAGAAATGCTTAATAAATTTTCAAACTTTACATTATGGTACGGTTAGCGCTTTTTATAACACTTTTTTTTGCGAGTACTTCCATTTACGATTTTAAAGTAGCAGGGCTGGAAGGCGGGCAGATCGACTTTTCAAAATTCAAAGGAAAGAAGATCATGATCGTTAACACTGCTTCCAAATGCGGAAACACGCCACAATATGCCGAATTGCAAAAGCTATATGAAACCTACAAAGACAAGCTGGTAATTGTAGGGTTTCCGGCAAACAATTTTGGCCAGCAAGAACCAGGAACAAATGGCGAAATCGCCGAATTCTGCAAGAGAAATTATGGCGTAAGTTTCATCATGGCACAAAAGGTTTCGGTAAAAGGCGACGACATTCATCCGCTGTTTAAGTATCTTACCGAAGAGGCAAAGAAAATCGGCATCGAAGACCCGGTTAAATGGAATTTTACCAAATTCCTCCTCGACGAAAATGGCAAGTTGATTACGGTGATATTTCACAAAACAAAACCCATGAGCGAGGAAGTCACCAAATACCTCAATTAAGAACGCATCTATTTTTAAAAACCTGTTATTCGGCTTGAATAACAGGTTTTTTCATGACCGCCAACTTGTTTTATCGGTCAAAGTCGGCCAAATATCGAAGGAAAAAACAAGACGGTCGAATTAGTTATGCCTTCGCGTTTTTTTGGACCATCTTTACATCATCAAGTCCAATACATCGGAAAAGACCGAATCCAAGAATCCAGAATAAGCCTCCAAATCCTTAGAAACCACCCTTTTTGATCCCAGTCCCTGAAAAAAACCGTTAAGGCAAATCGTACCTTTTGTCCCTAAACCTTAGCCTAAACCCTTCAATCCATCCTAAAAAAACCATTTATCGTGTCCGTCCGGAAGTGATTTACACCGTCTCGAGTAACGAGGCGGTTTTTTTATTTTTCAACTTGCACCAACGACAAATAGTACTATTCGTTTCTTTTACTCGCCTGCCAGAACCTGGCAACATCATGTAATCCTACTATCGTACATCGCTGGCGATGATTATTGTTTGTAGCCTTATTGCTACGTCAACTTCGTTTTATTGTGTACGTTGGTAAATCACTATCGAAGAAAAACAAACGAAAAACGAAGCTAATGGTCACATCGTCGAATTAGTTATTAAAAAACAAAATCCTTCAACATCTTTGTATTGCAAATCCGATAACAAGAAAGACCGCCAATAACCGAAAGAAAAACCTAATCCAAACCCTGAAAACCGCATTCATCCAACATCCAAAAAACCGAAAGGCAAATTGATCCTACCCCTCAATCCTGTCCAATATCAAACCATCGAAAACCGTTGTTGAGTCCGTCCAAAAGAAGAGATTGAGAGCCGCCCGGAAGGGCGGTTTTTTTATTCAATAACATTATGGCTGTTTATGCAAATGTATTGGCACCGCGTTTCCAACTTACAACAGCAGTAAAGTCAATATAGCCCCGCATACTTCTTTGGTTTCGGCTGTTAACTTATCTTCGTCGTATGCAGTTTTCAAAGGTTATCGGTCAACCGGAGCTTAAATCGCATCTGGTAGAAATGATTCAGCAGAACCGCCTGAGCCATGCACTGCTTTTTTTAGGCAAAGAGGGCAGCGGGGCCCTCGGCCTTGCTATTGCTTTTGCTCAATATATTCTTTGCAAAAAAAATGGCCTTCAAAGTGGCACAAGTGAGCAGGCAGGGCCTTCTCTTTTTGGAGAAGAACCGGCGACGAGTATTGAAAAAAGGATCATCAGCGATTCGTGTGGCAATTGTTCGTCTTGTCAGAAGGTAGAACAATTGATACACCCCGATCTTCATTTTTCTTACCCGGTTATTACAAAAAAAGCCGGCACGCCGCCAATAAGCGCCGATTATATTACCGAATGGCGAGAATTCATTAAACAGTACGCATACGGCAATGTGTACGATTGGCTGCAGTTTATTGGCGCCGAAAACAAGCAGGGAAATATTACAGCCGCGGAATGCAACGATATTATCCGAAAACTGAACCTCAAAAGTTATGAAGGCGATTATAAGATACTTATACTTTGGATGCCCGAATACCTCGAAAAAGAAGGAAATAAATTGCTGAAATTGATTGAAGAGCCACCGGCCGATACCTTGTTCATTTTGGTTGCCGAGAACGAATCGCAGATACTTCCCACCATTTTAAGCCGCTGCCAGTTGATAAAGATCCCGGCGCTGAAAACGACTGACATGATCAATGCCCTTGTAGAAAGGGCAAAAATAAGTGCTGAACAGGCAAGACAGGTGGCGTCGGTATCGGAAGGCAATTACCGGGAGGCGCTGCAGGTAATACAGCATGCCGACGACGACTGGCAGGCGTTGTTGCGCGATTGGTTGAATGCCATTCTTAAATCGGGCCCCATAGCCCAGGTGAAATGGGTAGAGGAAATTTCGAAAATGGGTCGCGAAAAACAGAAGCAGTTCCTTCGATATTTTAATCACCTGCTGGAAATTGCCATTCGATTGCGGCTGGTGGGGGTAACTGTGATCGACGACCTGGGCCGGGAAGCCGAGGGATCGCAGCAGGGATCGGAATACGATTTTGCGGTGCGCCTCAATAAGATAGCCGGAATTGAGCAGCAGCAAGCCATCGTCGAGGAATTGGACAAAGCCGCTTATTATATCGAGCGAAATGCCAATAGCAAAATGCTGTTCCAGGCACTCACCATTAAACTCTACCACATCATTGCCGATAAATCGCTAATTTTGACCAGTTGAGGTTGGGAAGGTGGAAGAGAACAGTGGCGGCAGAGACTGGTGCGGGTTGTTTCATTCACGATTTGTTTTTCAGCACTATATTCAAATATTGTCAGCGATTCGCTTATTGACACGATTTGATTGCCTGTACAGCATTCGGGGCTTTCCCGATGGCCCATTAGAAATCCAGGCGCTGAAGTGAGTGACACAACCACAGCTCCGCAAGGCTCCGCGGCCGGTCAACAAATCCTTTTTAAAAAATTGAAACCAAATTATATCAATGGGCTGTAGTTCCTGTAGCAGCGGAGGTGCAAAAGTGCTTGGATGTAAGAGCAACGGTGGTTGCAGCACCGGCAGTTGCAACCGTATGAACGCTTACGATTGGCTGTCGAACCTGCCATTTAGCGACCCCGAGAGCATGTGCCGCATTATTGAAGTGAGCTTCAACAATGGCAGCCGAAAAGATTTTTTCAGAAATAGTACTACCCATGTTTTTGAAAAAGGCGACCTGGTTACTGTTGAAGGAGTGGCTGGTTTTGACGTGGGTGTAGTGTCGTTAACCGGGGAAATTGTAAGGTTACAACTCAAAAAGAACGGCATGAACGAAATGGATGCCGAGATAAAAAAAGTATTACGAAGAGCGAGCGATAAGGATATTGAATTGATGCAGCAAAACAAAGCCCGGGAACCGGAAGCCATTATCCGGTCGAGGGCTATTGCCAAGCAACTCAATCTTTCCATGAAGATCAGCGAAGTGGAAATCCAGGCCGATGGGCGCAAAGCCACTTTCTTTTATATTGCCGACGACCGGGTCGATTTCAGAGAGCTTATTAAAGTGTATGCACGCGAGTTTAAAGTGAAGGTAGAAATGCGGCAGATCGGAGCGCGGCAAGAAGCAGCTAAAGTGGGTGGTATTGGAAGCTGCGGGCGCGAGCTTTGTTGCAGTAGCTGGCTTACGGATTTTAAATCGGTAAATACTACGGCTGCCCGTTATCAAAACCTCTCCATCAACCAAAGCAAATTGAGCGGACAGTGCGGAAGATTGAAGTGTTGCCTGAATTACGAGCTCGATACTTATCTCGACGCCCTGCAACATTTCCCCGACAATGCAGATAACTTACAGGTTGCAAAAGGAAATGCTATCCTCATCAAGAAAGATATTTTCAAGAACCTGATGTGGTACACCCTGCCCGATAGCAATAAGCAATACCCGCTTACTATTGAACGTGTTCGAAAAATAAAACAACTGAATGCGCAGGGGGTGATACCGGAAGAACTCGAGGCAGTAGAAGTAACCAGTCATAAACCCAAGGAAGCCGAACCTGCATTTGTAGATGTGGTAGGACAAATAAGTTTGCGCAGCCTCGAAAAAGCAGATAAGAAAAAAAAGCAGGAACAAAGGCAGCAGAAACAACAGGGTAATAAACCACCACAGCAAAGCAAGAATCCTCAACAGCAAGGCAGGGGCCCGCAACAAAAACCGGGGCAGGGTCGTCCACCACAACAGCGGCCACCGCAGCAAGGACCTAGAAGGGATGAGCGCAGGAACAACCCGGGAAATAAATAAACTTTGTTATGGAAGAGTTTGTTTAACCCGTACTACTCTTGCTTTGGATAATGCTATGCCCTGGCATTTATTATGGAAACTTTTTTATTAACCCTTCCGTAACTCTTATGAAGAAGGGTTTTTTATATTTTGGTCGGCAAAGCAAATGATTTATAAAGAAAGCAGGTAGTTTGGACTTAAACCGGCTTTTACCCAACAGATGCGCTTTGGAGGAAACAAAGACAAAACCAGCATCATGAAACGTTTTCTTATGCGATCCTTCATGATATTTTTCTCTATACTTTTTATTTGGATATTAGTGGCCCCGGGGTGTATGACTTTTCGCAAGGCCGATTCCGTGATGAAAAAAGAGTTTCGGCAAAAAGGAGTAATGCTTTTTACTGCTACGGAAAAGATAGATGGCCGCAATATGCACTACGCCAAAACCGGCAGCGACAGTTTACCCACCATTTATTTCATTCATGGCACACCGGGTAGCTGGGACGCTTTTGCGGGATACCTGTCGGATACCGATCTTTTACAACACTATCGCCTTATTTCGATTGACCGACCGGGCTTTGGATACAGCGATTATGGAAAAGCGGTTGATCTTCGGCGTCAGTCGGAATTGATCAGCCCATTGTTTTACAAACTGGCCAATGGAAAACCCGCTTATCTTGCCGGCCATTCGCTGGGCGGGCCCATGATTGTTAAACTGGCTGCCGACAATCCGAATTTTTTCCAGGGGCTGGTAATGCTGGCCGGATCGGTTGACCCTGCCGAGGAAAAACCGGAAAAGTGGAGGCCCTGGCTCTTCAATACCCCTTTAAACTGGCTGGTGCCGGGCGCGATGCGGCCCAGTAATGAAGAACTCTGGTACCTGAAAAAAGATCTTGTATACCTGAAAGAAGATTTTAAGAAAATCGTGTGCCCGGTTTTTATTTTGCATGGAGATAAGGATGTATTGGTACCCGTGGGCAATGTGGAATATGCAAAAAAAATGCTTTCCAATGCATCGCATATAGCGGTAACTATTTTTCATGATGAGAATCATTTTATTCCCTGGACGCGATTTCGTGAAATCAAAACGGTATTGATGCAATTGGGCCAACCCATCAGCGGGCCCCGCTTTACTATGAGCAATCAATAATGTTTTGTATATTGACCTAAAATTTATTGTACCATGTCTTCAATTTTTAAATCCGGTAATCCGGCATTGAGCGAAAAAATTTTTGAGAAAAACCGTGTTCTTGGTACCGGCGAAACGATGACAGAGTCCGGCACACTTAATAAATTCGGCATTATGCTGATTTTATTGGTGGCCTCGGCAGGTTTTACGTGGAAGGCGGCTTATGAAGGAAAACAGGTAGTTGGGTGGATGATCGGTGGCGCCATCGTGGGTGTAATCATTGCCCTGGTACTCGCTTTCAGGCCCCAATGGTCGGGATATCTTGCACCCATCTATGCGCTGGCCGAAGGGTTTTTCCTCGGCGCCGTATCTGCTTACTATAACAGCGCTTTTGCCGAAACAGCTCCCAATATAATCATGCAGGCTGTTGGGCTTACATTCGGAGTTGTAATAGCCATGTTTGCATTGTATCGCTTTGGCATTATAAAGGCCACCCAAAAATTCAAAGCAATTGTGTTTACGGCAACAGCAGGTATTGCCTTGTTTTATTTGATAACCATTGTGCTTCGTTTATTTGGTATTCAAATGCCTTTTGTTCACGAAAGCACTACCATGGGAATTGTGTTTTCGCTGATTGTAGTGGGTATTGCCGCCCTCAACCTGATTATAGATTTCGATATGATTGAACAGGGTGTTGCCATGGGAGCACCCAAGTATATGGAATGGTATGGCGCGTTTGGATTGATGGTGACAATAGTGTGGTTGTATATCGAGGTGTTGAGGTTGCTGTCGAAGTTTGCGGGAAGAAAGTAAGATAATTGGCCAATTAGATAATGAGTAATGGGCCAATGATGGGGTAAATTTCTGAATAAAGTTGTTATAATAAAAAAGTGGATGCCCGTAGGGAGCGTCCACTTTTTTTATGATGCGGGATTAATAAAAGGCGCTTCAAATTAATTGGATAATTATCCAATTGGCCAATTATCCAATTCTACCACCCGTCTCCATCCAGCATATTGCCCAATCCGCCCAGTACACTTCCTTCCTCTTTACGGCGAACACCGCCATAGGAAATAATGCGGCTTGCAAGACGGCTGATGGGCAGGGTTTGTATCCATACTTTTCCGGGTCCGCGGAGAGTTGCAAAGAACAGGCCTTCACCACCGAACAAAGTATTTTTGATACCACCAACAAACTGAATATCGTAATCTACTGTTTGAGTGTAGGCCACCAAACAACCGGTATCAACACGCAGGAACTCCCCGGGCTGCAATTCTCTTTCGAAAACGTGTCCGCCGGCATGTACAAAAGCCATTCCATCTCCCTCCAGTTTTTGCATAATAAATCCTTCACCACCGAACAAGCCTGTTCCGAGACGGCGCTGGAATTCGATACCTACACTCACTCCTTTTGCTGCGCAGAGAAATGCATCTTTCTGGCAAACAATTTTGCCGTTATAATTCATTAAATCGAGCGGAATAATTTTACCGGGATAAGGTGAAGCAAAACTTACTTTTTTCTTTCCCTGTCCTGTATTGGTGAATGCCGTCATAAACAAACTCTCGCCGGTGAGTATTCTTTTACCAGCCGACATTAGTTTACCCAAAAATCCGCCCGACTGTTGTTTGGAACCGTCACCGAAAATTGTTTCCATTTGTATGCCATCGTCCATCATCATAAAGGCGCCGCTTTCGGCAACCGCTGTTTCCTGCGGGTCGAGTTCAATCTCTACATACTGCATTTCCTCGCCGTAAATGCGATAGTCTATTTCGTGGTTTGTTCTCATCATTTTATTTTTTTATGAAGATAGCAAAGATAAAAAGAGTATCTGTGTCTTTTGATAAACGGTTACTTCAATCCTGCATTCATTTCTGTTAAATCAGCAACAGCATCATCTTCAATTCCTGCTAAAAGAAAAAGCCACGCCCTGGGGCGTGGCCACCTTAACCAAAAAACCAACTGTCGACTCTTTGCCATCCCGGCATCGCTCACTAGTCAGTTACCCGATGCCGGATTATTGGCTTATTTCTTTTTAAATCCCATTAATCGGGGGAACATCGGCCTGTTTTGTACCACCCTTCTCCAGAACCACATCACAAATACGAGGATAAAGAAGAGCGGGCCGGTAAATCCTAAAAGAGCTATCCACTTGGTTCCGTAAAACCTGCTCATGGGCCTGCGCAATCTTTCCGCCACGAGGTACATCGAAGGCACCATCAGCAGGGTCATGAAGAATGCGAAGATCAAACCAAAGATCAGTGTCCACGACAAGGGCCCCCAGAACACCACGCTATCGCCTCCGATGAATATATGCGGGTTGAAATGACGGAGCAGTGAGAGCCAGTCGATATTCAAACCAATGGCCAGCGGCAATAAGCCGAGGATGGTAGCAAGTGCCGTCAGCAATACGGGTATGATACGTATTTTACCGGCTTGTATAACCGCTTCTTTTGTCTTCATGCCTCTAGCTCTTAATTCGTCGGTAAACTCTATCAGCAATATCGCATTCTTAACCACAATACCGGCCAGTCCAACTACTCCAAGCGCCACCATGATGGTAGAGAGCGTCATACCGGTTATTGCAAAACCAAGTAATACTCCAATTACGCTAAAGAAGATTTCGTTCAACACTATAAAGGGTTTGCTCAGCGAATTGAACTGAAGCACGAGAATTCCGAAAATCAATCCGAGCGCAATAACCAGTGCTGTTCCAAGGAAGCTGATGGTTTCTTCCTGTTCTTCCTGCTGGCCGGTTTGCCGGATGGTGATTGAGTCGGGTTTTCCTTTGAAGTTTGAAATAGCCCGGCCCACTTCGAGGTTGATCCGGTTGGGATCGGCATTTTCGGGTATGTTCGAATAAATAGTGATCATCCGCTTCAGGTTCTTACGCTTCACTCCACCAAGCGAATTGGTATAATCAAACTTCACCACATTACTAATAGGAACCTGGCGAACCTGCCCGCTGCTGAAATCGCGGTAGGTAATCTTCATATTCTGCAAATCGCTGAGGTTGTTGCGCAACTGATCGGTATAGCGGATCTGAATTTTGTATTCGTCCTCTCCCTCTTTGAGTTTGCTGGCCTCGCGACCGAACAATGCTGTTCTGAGTTCGCTTCCGATTTGCATAGTGCTCAATCCTTCTCTCAAAGCACGCTCGCGGTCGATGGTAAGGGTGAGTTCAGGTTTAGTAACATCTACGTCCAGTTTTAATTTCTCTACACCTTCTACATTTACACTATCAAGATAATTTTTGAGTTTAACCGACGTACGAATGATTTCATCAAAATCTTCACCCACCACTTCAATATTTACCGGTGCGCCGGAGGCAGGGCCGTTTTGCTGCCCTTGTAAGCTGATTTCTGCGCCCGGCACATCTTTAATGACTTTTCTCAACTTCTCAACATAATCGGATGTGCGCTCGCCATGTCGTTTTTCATATTCCACGAATGAAATCTGGATACGACCAAGATGAGGTTGCGTTCCTCTTTCTCCCTGGAAAGGATCGGTAGCGCCCACCGCTACGTTGGAGATTACCGATTCAACGATGGGATTGTTTTCGCCCAAAACAGAGAATACTCTTTTTTCCATTTCGTAGGTAACACTATCGGTTACTGATGTTTTTGTACCTACGGGCATTTTGATATACACATACACAATCGGGGGATCGCCTGTTGGGAAGAAAGCTGTCTTCGTTCTGCCAATTCCGATCGATGCAACAAGAGCACCTAATGCAAAAAGGAATAAAACAAATACACTTACAATTAACCAGCCCGGTCTTCTTCCTTTGAGCGCCCAGCGCAAACTGCTTTCATAATGACTCATCATCCAGGGCAATGCCTTGTTCTGGAAGGAGTGTATGATATCTTTCAGAACAAAGCGGTTGAAGATTGCCAGCAACAGAATGATCAGAACAAAATTGCCGAAACCATGGAAACCCGTGAGGTGCGACAATAATCCTATGCCAACAAAAGCCCAGAACCAGTTCTTTTTAAATATGGCCCTTTTCGGTTCCGGATCGGGGTAGTATTCCGGCTTCATGAAGCTGGTAGCGAATACCGGGTTAATGAGAAAGGCCACCACCAGCGAGGCGCTCAGTGTTAAGATCAATATTGCCGGCAGGTAAATCATGAATTTACCAATGATGCCCGGCCAGAACAACAATGGCACAAAGGGTGCGAGAGTAGTAACAGTACCCGAGAGTACGGGAGCCCACACCTCCCCTGCGGCAGTTTTGGCGGCAAGTTTCACCGGAACACGGCCATTGGCAAAAATGCGGTGGGTATTTTCGATCACCACGATGGCATCGTCCACGATAATTCCTAGTCCAAACAACAATCCAAACAGCACAATGAAGTTCAGGGTAATTTTTGTTCCCACAATTACATCGGCAGCGGGAATAAAGATGAAGGCAACAAAAACGCTCAATGGCACACTCAATGCAACAAAAAAGGCGTTGCTAACCCCCATAAAGAACATTAAAACGAGCAATACCAGTATAAAGCCGATAATGATGGTATTGATGAGTTCATTGAACGAGGTGCGCGTTGGTATGCTTTGGTCGCCACTAATAGTTATAATCAAATCCTTCGGGAAAACCGATTTCTTCATTTCATCGATGATGCCATTGATCTTCTCCGAAGTATTGATAAGGTTTTCTCCCGCACGCTTCACCACCTGCAGGGTAATCGTATTCTTTTTATTGATGCGCGAATAACTTTCTTTTTCCTTAACCGAGTCAACAATCTGTGCAATATCTTTCAGGTTAATGGGCTGGCCGTAGATATTCTTAATAACTACTGCTTCAATATCCCTCGCATCGGTAAATTGTCCTTTTACCTGGATGGTAGGCTGCATGGTACCGATTTTGATATTACCGGCACTGATATCCCTGTTTTCGGAGGCAATGGCATTGGCAATATCGTTAAATCCAATACCGGCCGCTTCCATTTTAAATTTATCTACGTTGATCTGGATTTCGCGTTCAGGCGCTCCCGTAAGATCGGCACGGGTAATTTCCGGAAGTTCTTCAATGCGATCCTGCAAATCCTCCGCATATTTTTTCAACTTCAACGCGTCATAGTTACCTGCTACATTGATGAACATGATGGGGAAGTCGGAAAACGCTACTTCAATAACATCGGGTTGCTGGGTAAGATCCTGTGGCAAATCCGGCTTAGCCTTATCCACCGCGTCTTTTACCTTTTGCTTGGCGATATCCACTTTTACACTGGTTTCAAACTCCACGAGGATACTGCTGAAATCCTGGATCGAAGTACTTTTTATATTACGGATTTTGGCCCCGCTGATGCCTTTCAATTGTTTTTCGATGGGTCGGGTAACCAGGTTCTCCATATCCTTGGGAGAAGTTCCCGCATACACCGTAGATACATAAATCTGCGGCATCACGATATCGGGAAAATTCTCCTTGGGAAGAGAAGTGAAAATACTCAAACCCCAGAGTGTAATGGTAATAGTGGCCACGTAGGTAACAGTGGCATTGTCTATCATCCAGCTGGTGGGTTTAAAATTTTTGAGTTTCTCGACTATCTTTGATTTGATACTCATTTTGACTTTGTTTTATTCTATATCCTTTTCACCATTCCATGCTGTAATTACTAATTGAAGCTATTATCCCTCGGTAGTTACTTCCTGTCCGTCGTAAACGCCCTGGTAACCCTGTGTTATCAATTGCTCTCCGCCCTGCAAGCCGCTTTTCACTTCTATCTGTTCGCCATAAATCTGTCCCACTACCACCGGTTTTTTGCGCGCAATCTTTTTCCCTTTTTCGGTTTCCAGCACAAACACGTATTTGCCTTTTTCATCGGTTTGAATGGTTACCATGGGAATCACAATTGTGTTCTTCGCAGTATAATCCTGTATTTTCACCACGGCGAGCTGGTTGGGTCGTAACAAAGGATCGGAAGGAATTTTTATTTCAGCAGTTACGGCTCTTGCATTGGCATTAATTTCCTGGCCAATGCGGTAAACAACCGATTTGAATTTTTTATTGACGTCACCAATTTCCACCACAACGGGCGTTCCCTTTTTAACACTGGCCAGATAGTTTTCGGGCACCGCCACTTCTACTTTGAGATTCGATGTGTTTACTACGCGTATTTGAGGTCCTGCTGCGGTTACTCCCTGGAACAATTCGCCCACTTTCACATTTACGAGATCGGCCACGCCATTTACATCGCTGTAGACGGATGTTTGATTCAATTGTTCTTTAGCCAGGCGTACTCCTACTTCAGCCTGCTTCAACTGGCTTTCCAATGCCTCCATGCTTGTTTTGGCATTGAGCAGTTGAACCTCGGTACCAATTCCCTGGTCCCATAAATTTTTCTGGCGGCGGTATAAATCTTTGGCAAGGTTCAATTGTGTTTTTACTCCCTCTACGGCCTGCTCTGCATTGGCAACATTCTGCCTTGCAATGGCATCGTCAAGTTTCAGCAGCAACTGACCCTTTCTTACATTGTCGCCTTGTTTCACAAAGAGCTGCCTTACCACACCGCCCATACCGCGCGGAGCGATATACGAAATGTTTTCTGCATCCACGGTACCCTGCAGGTCGATATAGTGTGTGAAATCCTGTTGCAGCAAGGGCGTAACCGCTACCAGCTTTGCTCGATTTACAGCAGTAGAATCGAGTTTTGCAATTTCGTCTTCCAGTTTTTTTACCTGGTCGTTCAGTTTTGTTTGCTCTCCTTTCAGTTTCTGCAATTCCGCTTTTTTATCGGCCAGGCTGCCTTTCTGCTCTTTCGATGAATTACCGCAGGCGAGCAACAGTATTGTTACAAAAGCAGCTCCGGTGAGTTTTAAGATATTCGACATACTATTTAATTTATTAGTCATTCAATTCTTGTTAGAGTTTTCCAATGGCTTTCATGTAATCTACCCGGGCAACGATGGCATCGTACAAGGCGGTTACATAATTTGTTTGCGCGGCTTTCAGATCGGCCTGTGCGGCATTGATTTCGGTTTGAGAACCGGTACCTATTTCATATTTCTTTTTCGTCTGCTGGTACACGTTCTCGGCCAGTTCCATATTCTTTTTCTGGAAATCCATGGCAGCCACGGCCGTATTGAAATTGTTGCGGGCACTTACCACTTCGTTGTCGATCGAACGTTTCAATGCTTCAATCTGGTTATCTGTTTTCTGCAGATCAATTTTTGCCTGCTGAATTTTTGCCCTGGTAAAAAACCCGTTGAATATCGGCACCTGGATATTAGCGGTAATCGACGAAATCGTAAACCAGTCGCCGTCTCCAAAAAAGTTCCATTTATTACGTTGCGCATTTTTGGCATAGTTCCCGTTAAGCGAAAGCGTAGGCAGCAAACTCAGTTTGTAGCGACGGATATTGAATTCGTTCAGCTTTCTTCCCAATTGGGCATATTGGTAATCTTTACGATCGGTATAACTGTATTCCGTATTCTCGAGCATGCCGTCTTTGATCAAGGCATCACTTACCGTATCGGTCAATATCAACTGATCTTTTACCGGCATACCAATCAAAACCTTCAATCCATAATAACCATTCGACAGTGCGGTAAGCACTTTATTCTTTTCGGTTTGAAGATTGGTGAGCTGTACATTTACCTTGTCTACATCCAGTTTTTCGGCAAAACCGTTATCGTATAAGGCTTTCGCATCTTTCAGCAGCTTGCTCAATCTTTCAATATTGGCATCGAGTAACTCGAGCTGTGTTTTTCCCACTACCAACTGGTAGTAAATTTTATAAATGTTGAGGCGAATTTGTTCTTCCACCACTTCGGCGCTGCTGGCTCTCCAATCGAGCGAGGTACGGCGTGCCTGCAGGCCAACAAATACCTGTCCGTCGAACAACAATTGACTGAGCGAAGCACCAACTGTTGCGCTGTACTTGGTTCCGAACTGTGCGGCGATAAATCCAAATTCGGAGGGCATTTGAATGGGATTGCCATTGCCGTCTTTTACGCCTTCATCCACCAAAACCTGGTAAGTAGAGGGTGAAATAAAGTTGGGGATCACCTGCGTGGCCACGTTGGGGTTATATGTTGTACCCAATGAGGCGTTCAATCTCGGGTAAGCACTGGCAGTTATCTCCCGGTTCACTTCTTCCTGCTGTTTAATATCCAGCAGGGCATTTCTTACCTGTACATTGTTTTTCTTAGCAAAGTCGATGGTTTGCTGAACGCTGAACTCGTAGCGCTTGGGAGCCGTAGTATCACTTTTTTCTTTCGGCAAAACAACGGGCTGCTGCGCGAGAGCAGGCATCGCTATCCATAAGAACAACAAGGCTGTTACCCCTTTCATCCATTCCGCGTAACTTAATCTATTTCTCATCTGTACTTAATTTTTTTTGATACTCTTGTTTGTATTTCAGAATCTGCTTATGACCCTTGATGGTGGCAAGGCCATATACATAATGCTCAATCAGTTCTTTTGCTACATCGGCTGGGTTGTATTTGCGGGGAGGGAATACATCGATATTGAAAGTAAGCATCATCGATTCGAGGCGGAACTTGGCCATGATATCCACGTTGATTTCCGGCCGGTAAAATTCTTCCTTGATACCCCTTACTATATTGCCCGAAATAACATTGCTCAGGAATTCATCTTTGTAACGGATGAATTTGCGGTACGATTTGTAATGAAATTTCTCCAGGTCGTACAGCACCATTGGGTTTATATTGCGAAAATCTTCCACAATCTGCTGCATCATCATAAAGATCTCATCTACGGCGTCGCGCGAGTTTTGAATACAACCCGCACATTCCAACTGCATATTCCTGATTTCATCGTCTACCACTGCATCCACCAGTTCATCCTTATCGGCAAAAAACTGGTAAATCGTTTTTTTAGACATTCCCAACTGTGCCGCTATATCATCCATCGAAACCGACCGGATGCCATAGCGCATAAAGAGCTCGTTCGCCTTAACCTGTATACGTTCACGTGTTTCCATAATCAACAAAAATCGCGCACAAAACTATGGAAACTATTTTCGTTGTCAAAGTTTCCATCCTTTATTTTTACCATTCGTACAATTGAGGCGGGAAAACGAATGTTTGTTGAAAGGGGAGTTGCGCGGTAAGAGCTTTGAGCTGTGAGCGTTACTTAATGGTGAAGAAATTTTTACGCAGAGGCGCCCGAATTCGCCTGTTTACCAAACCCATAGGCTCTTTTCCGGGAGTAATAGTTATTGCCCGCGACTCGAAGCTCCCCGCTCACAGCTAATTCCCCGCCCGCTCTGCATACCCTTCCTTAATTTTGACCCTCAAATACCGCTCGCATGCAAGCAAAAGTTACCTTCAGGAAGATATTTCAATACTTCCTGCAAGGATTGATCATATTGGCCCCGATTGCTATTACCATCTGGACCGTAACCACTTTATTCGATTGGGTCGACAATATCCTGCCGGGTTTGATTGAAAGGGTAGCGCCCAATCTGCTGCCCAACGATGCAGAGGGGAAACCGATTAAGATCCCCGGCGTAGGATTTACATTGGTATTGCTGATCGTTATTCTCGTGGGATATATTTCTTCTTCGTTTATTGTTGGACGCATGGTGGAGTTATTCGATAAATTTCTCGAACGCACACCCGGTATCAAAATCATTTATTCCACCGTTAAGGATTTTGTAGAGGCTTTTGCAGGTAATAAACGAAAGTTCACCAAATCGGTTTTGGTAAATATAGATGGCAACGATATCTGGCGGATAGGCTTTATTACCCAGGAAGAACTCAACCAATTCGATTTGCAGGAATACGTGGCAGTATATGTACCGCAATCCTATGCATTTGCCGGTCATTTGTATTTTGTAAAAAAGGAAAGAGTTCGTTTACTCACTGATATTACCTCGGCCGACGCCATGAAATTTGCTATTTCGGGAGGAGTTACCGAAATTGAAGAAGATTTACACAAGCCGCACGCCGATGCCTCTTCTTAGCGATGATTGTTTTGGTTTAACGTTTAAGGTTTAAGAGTTTAAGGTTTAAGAGTTTAAGGTTGTTGAAGTTCACTGTTCGTGATGAATAGTGTGCAGCCTGATTATACCAACGAATTCAGTCTCGTCTGAAATGAACTATCAGACTATTAAACTTTTCAACCCTTAAACCTTAAACCTCCACCCAAAATCATCGCCATGAAACGAATACTTTTTCTTTTACTATTCTTGATCACCACCTATCCCTCCTTTTGCTGGGGTTTTTTTGGCCATCGGAAGATTAATTACTATGCCTGCTTTTTGCTGCCTCCCGAAATGCTGATCTTTTATAAGAAACATATCGAATTCCTGAGCGAACATGCCGTTGATCCTGATAAAAGAAGATATATGTTGCCAGCTGAGGGACCAAGACATTATATCGATATAGACCATTACGGAACATATCCTTTCGATTCTCTTCCACGCGAATGGAATAAGGCTGTGGCTAAATTTTCAGAAGATAGTTTGATGACCCGTGGTATTGTGCCGTGGTGGATACAAACCATGCTGCATCGCTTAACCACCGCATTCAAAGAAAAAAATGCGGCGAAGATCCTGAAGTTATCGGCCGAAATCGGGCATTATATCGCCGATGCACATGTGCCTCTGCACGCCTGCAGCAACCACAACGGGCAATTCAGCAATCAAAAAGGCATTCATGGCTTTTGGGAATCGCGCATCCCCGAACTATTGGCGGAAACCGAATGGGATTTTTTTATTGGCAGAGCGCAATACCTTAAAAACCCGTTTCGGTTTACCTGGAACCGGGTGCTGGAAAGTGCTGCTGCCGCCGATACCGTTTTAAAACTCGAAAAACAATTGAGCAATCAATTTCCGCCCGATCAAAAGTTTTCATTCGAAGAACGCAATGGAACGATCGTTCGTCAATATTCTTCTGCCTACACACGCCGGTACAATCAGCTACTAAATAATATGGTGGAAAGACGAATGCGGCAATCCATTTATGCCGTGGCATCGTTTTGGTATACTGCATGGATAAATGCAGGTCAGCCCGATCTTAAACTACTCAGTCAAACCAGTTTCTCGGAAGAGGATAAGAAAGAATGGGAAGAATTAAACCGGTTATGGAAATCGGGGAAGGGATTGGGGAGGGATTGCGGGGACTAGGGAGCGATGAGCCACGAGTTGCGAGCGGTGAGCTGTGAGTGATGAGTTTCGAGGTGCGAAGCACATGGTTTGCACAAAAAAGAAAAAGCTTAAACAGTTGGATAAGTAAGCTGCCCCCAGCTCGCCGCTCATCGCTCGCAGCTCAAAGCTCACTATTCCCAATTTCCACCTACTTTTGCAGCTTCATTCACCTTAAAAGAAAGAGCAGTGTTGTTAACGGAAAAGAAAACGGTTCACAATTTCAATTCGGGGCCCAGTATTCTTCCCCGCGAAGTATTTGAACAGGCCAGCCAGGCAATTCTTGATTACAACAACAGCGGGCTATCCATTCTCGAAATAGGTCATCGTACTGAATTGTTCCAGTCGGTAATGGACGAAGCACGAAGCCTTGTTAAAGAACTGATGGGCCTCGATAACGACCGCGAAGTATTGTTTTTACATGGTGGCGCTACCACCCAGTTCATGCAGGTTCCCATGAATCTTTTGAATGAAGATGCGGTTGCGGCATATACCGATACCGGCACCTGGGGAAGCAAGGCTATCAAGGAAGCCAAAATTTTCGGGAATGTAAATGTAGCCGGCTCTACCAAAGAGAACAACTATACCAGCATCCCCAAACAACTCGATATCGATCCGAAGGCAGTTTATCTTCATATATGCACGAACGAAACCATTGCGGGTACTCAATGGAAAAATATTCCTTACGATTGCGGCACTTCGCTGGTAGCAGATATGAGCAGTGATATACTGAGCCGCCAGCTGGAGTTCAACAGGTTCGATCTCATCTATGCCGGCGCACAAAAAAATATGGGTGCTGCAGGAGTTAACCTGGTTATTGTAAACAAGAATATTCTCGGTAGGGTAAAGAGAACCATTCCTACCATACTCGATTACCGCAATCATATCAAGGAAGGAAGTATGCTGAATACTCCTCCCGTTTTTGCAGTATATGTGGCCATGCTCACGCTTCGCTGGCTCAAGCAACATGGTGGAATTGCAGTAATGGAAAAAGCCAATGAGCAAAAAGCGAAATTATTCTACGATACTCTCGATAGCCTCCCACTTTTCCACGGCCCTGTGGCAAAAGAGGATCGCAGCACTATGAATGCCGTATTTGTATTGAAGCAACCCGAACTTGAAAAAGAATTTCTCGCCCTTTGCAAAGAGAACAATATGGTAGGAGTAAAAGGGCATCGCAGCGTGGGCGGTTTTCGTGTTTCGATGTACAATGCGCTTAGTATCGACAGCGTAAAAGCCATTACCGAACTGATGAAAGATTTTGCAAACAGAAAAGGATAAAATTCATGGCATCAATTATTCCGTTTAAAGCACTTCGCCCCACAACAGATTCTGCCAGCAGGCTGGCCTCGCGTCCTTACGATGTATTGAATTCGCAGGAAGCCCGCGAAGAAGCGCGGGGAAATGCCGATTCCTTTCTGCATATCACTAAGTCGGAGATTGATCTGCCCGACGGAATCGATATCCATTCGCAACAGGTTTACGATAAAGCAAAGCAAAACCTCGAAGCCTTTGTTCAGCGGAGAGTTTTGTTTCGCGAATCAACACCCTGTTACTATATCTACCAACTGGTCATGAACGGCAGAAGCCAGACCGGTCTCGTATGTGCAAGTTCGGTAGATGACTATGAAAAAGGAATTATCAAAAAGCACGAGTTCACACGCCCCGAAAAAGAACTTGATCGGATCAATCATATCAAAACCAGCGGAGCGCAGACCGGGAATGTATTTCTTGCTTATCGAAATGTATCGGCCATCGATGCCATTATTGAGTTATGGAAGAAATCGAATAGCCCGATCTATGATTTTGTGGCCGACGATGGCATCAGCCATACCGTTTGGGTGGTGAACGACGATAAGGTAATTGCCAGCATCACCGAATTGTTTGCTAATAAAGTTCCGTTCACTTATATCGCCGATGGACATCATCGCGCCGCCTCAGCAGCCAAAGTAAGAAAGGCCCTGGGCAAGAAAGCTCCGGCAGCGGCTGGTTATTTTCTTACCACCTTATTCCCGGCCGATCAGTTGCAGATACTCGATTACAATCGCGTGGTAAAAGATTTGAACGACCAGGATCCCGAGGAACTGATCAGTTCGCTGCACGACGATTTTGACGTTACGCTTATCGGAGAAGAAGCGTATCGCCCCGAACGCCTGCACGATTTTGGAATGTATCTCAATAAAAAATGGTATAAACTTACCGCGCGCGAAGACAGTTATACCAACGATCCGATAGGTGTTTTGGATGTTACCATTCTTTCTCAAAACGTATTGGCAAAACTATTCGGAATAAAAGACCAGCGTACCGACAAACGCATCGATTTTGTGGGCGGCATCCGCGGATTGCAGGAACTGGAAAAAAGGGTGGATAGTGGAGAAATGGCCGTTGCCTTCAGCCTTTACCCGGTTTCGATCCAGCAATTATTTGATATTGCGGATAGCGGGGAAGTAATGCCTCCCAAAAGTACCTGGTTTGAACCCAAGCTACGAGACGGTTTGCTAACGCATTTGATATATGAGTAAGTTAGAATTGCGGATTGAAGGATAAAGCTGATTGTGTTATTGCTGATTCAAAATTTTGATGGAGAAATTGATTGTTGCTGCCCCGATTTTACGAGGGGAACAACCTAAACTTTAACAGCGCCGTCTTTACCGCATTGGTCAATCGATTTAAATTTGAGCCATGACGAAAATTTTTCTTTCCCTTTTTATTACTTTATTGTTTACCGTTGGCGTATTGGCTCAAAACCAGGACGTTCAAAAACTGCATGAAAGCGCCAAAACCTATATGCGGCAGGGCGATTTCAACAATGCCGTATTGTTGCTGACCCGTGCGCTTCAGTCGCAACCCGATAATCTTGAATTGCTGAAGGATCTTGCCTTTAGTTATTACCTGAAAAAAGATTTGGTGCGTGCATTGGAAACGGCCAAACCCTTTGCCGATCGAAAAGATGCCGATGTACAGAGCTACCAGATACTGGCGATGGTGTACAAAGCGCTCGAAGAAAGAAAAGAAACCGAACGCCTGTACAAAGCAGCTCTTAAAAAATATCCAAACAGCGGCGCCCTGTACAACGAGTACGGAGAAATGCTTTGGGATAAGAAAGAATACTCAAGCGCAGTGAAGCAATGGGAAAAGGGAATACAGGCCGATCCCAACCATTCGGGCAACTATTACAATGCTGCCAGGTATTATTATTTCTCTGCCGATAGAGTATGGGGTTTGTTTTACGGGGAAATATTTGTGAATATCGAAAGCTATTCCGATCGCACCGAAGAAATAAAAAAACTATTGCTCGACGGCTACAAAAAATTATTTACGGGCAACGATGTCTACAAAAACCAGGATACGAAAAATGAATTCGTAAAAGCATTCCTGGAAACGATGAAAAAAAATGAAGTAGCCACTGCCAATGGTATCAATCCCGAATCCATCACTACATTACGTGCACGATTCCTGCTGGATTGGTATACCAAGTATGCAACGCGATTTCCGCACCGTCTTTTCGAACACCAGCAACAGATGGTTAAGATGGGATTGTTTGATGCCTATAATCAATGGATATTCGGGGCGGCACAGAACGCATCTAATTATGAAAAATGGACCGCGGCCCATGGCGATGCCCATAACGAATTCCTGAGGTTGCAGAAGAACCGGGTATTCAAAGTTCCGGTCGGGCAATATTATCAAACACCTGCCAAATAAAGGGTATCGTGCGGCTTTAATCGTGTAACTAACACAGATGATTGGTAACTAGGGAAATGTCTACGGCGTTTTGTAGCCGGCGTTGCTTAAAATTTCCCTCGAAATCATTTAAGTATCGTTCTACAGACCGGCTTTTTTCTTTTCCCTTATTTTCCTAATTTGAACATTCATCGGCCACCAATGTTAAACCTGTAAACCATTGCTTGTTATGAATGAACCCAAACGATTATTCGATTGCATTGAATACAATTTAGCGCGCAATCCCATACCCGATATGCTGGCGGGTAAAGAAGGCGGGCAATGGAAAAAATACAGTACCCAGCAGGTAAAAGAAATCGTAAACAAGTTAAGCGCCGGTTTATTGAGTTTGGGGATTAGCCCTAATGATATGAGTGTTGAAAAAAGAGACAAGGTGGCGATTCTTTGCAAGAACCGTCCGGAATGGCTGATGCTCGATTTGGCGGTTCAACAGATTGGTGCAATACTCACTCCTATTTATCCCACTATCAATGTTAATGAACTGGAATTTGTATTGAACGATGCCGAAGTGAAACTGGTTTTTGTAAACGACGAAGACCTGTTCCTGAAAGTGCTAAGTCTGAAAGACCGTGTTCCCACATTAAAAGAGATCTATTCATTCGAACATACACCCAATGCAAAACACTGGAAAGAAGTACTTGAGTTGGGCACACCCGAACTGCAGCAAAAAGTAAAATCGATTTCCGACAAGATACAATACGAAGACATTGCTACCATCATTTATACCTCGGGCACAACGGGCAAACCCAAGGGCGTGATGTTATCGCATAAGAATATAATGAGCAATGTAATGGCGAGTATCAAATGCTTTCCACCGGGCGATAACCTGAGGGCGCTGAGCTTTTTACCGCTCAATCATATTTTTGAAAGAATGGTGAGTTATCTCTACCTCTTCAAGGGTACTTCAATTTATTATGCAGAAAGTCTCGAAACCATTGGCGATAACCTGAAAGAAGTAACACCTGATTTATTTACTACCGTTCCGCGATTGCTGGAAAAAGTGTACGATCGTATTATGCAAAAGGGTTCCGAGCTGACAGGCATAAAACGAAAACTCTTTTTTTGGGCGCATGGCCTTGCCGAGAAATACGAGATCAACAAGGATATGGGCGCCTGGTACAATATGCAACTGGCGCTTGCCAACAAACTCATCTTTTCCAAATGGAGAGAGGCGCTGGGGAATAAAATCATTGCTATTGTAACCGGGGGCGCGGCCTGCCAGGTTCGCTTGATACGCATATTCACTGCTGCGCGAATACCTATCATGGAAGGTTATGGATTAACCGAAACATCGCCGGTAATGTGTGTAAATCGTTTTGATGTTCGCGAACGCAAGTTCGGCACGGTAGGGCCAGCCATTGAAGGCGTGGAGATAAAAATTGCAGAAGATGGGGAAATATTGTGCCGCGGATCGAATGTGATGGTAGGTTATTATAAAAGACCCGATTTAACTGCCGAAGTGATAAAAAACGGTTGGTTGTACACCGGCGATATTGGTGAAATGATTGATGGCAAATACCTGAAAATAACCGATCGGAAAAAAGAGCTTTTCAAAACAAGCGGCGGTAAATACGTGGCGCCCTTGCCCATAGAAAGTAAGTTGAAGGAGTCGCCCTTTATTGAACAGGTGATGGTAGTAGGCGCTGAACAGAAATTTGTAGGGGCCCTGATTGTGCCGGGTTTTCCCGCGCTGCGCGAATGGTGTCGCAATAATAGCGTTCCCGATGGCAAACCCGAAGAAATCATCCGGCATCCGCAGGTATTGAATCTTTTCAAAGAACTGGTAGAAAGTTTCAATAAATTCTTCAACCATGTGGAGCAGGTAAAGAAATTCGAATTATTGCCCAATGAGTGGGGCGTAGATACCGGTGAAATGACGCCGAAGTTATCGCTGAAGCGAAAAGTGATCATGGAAAAATACAAGGAGGCCGTGGAAAGGATTTATGCAGGCGGATGAGTGGTTGATGCTTAGGATTACTTGCTGGCCGGAGTCTTGAGACGTGAATCGCCAGTCGGGAATCGTGCTTGCCCCTTACGAAGTTGGTGGGAATTGTCAATCGTGAATGCGGGCGACCGGCTAATGGGCTTACGGCTCTACTCTAACTTATCACTCAAAATTTATGACCCGGCTTCCCGGAAAGAAAGCGCTAACCAAACAATTTGGGGCCCTACTCCCGATTCACCACTTACGACTCACGATTGACGATTCCCGATCAACATTCACTTCCCACTATTCCTTATATTTGCCCCCGCATTTTGCACTGGTCCCGTAGTTCAATGGATAGAATAGAAGTTTCCTAAACTTTTGATACAGGTTCGATTCCTGTCGGGACTACATAGTTGTACATGGTTGAATTGGGTTGCTTTTTATATTCCTGCCCCCGTTCGTTATCCTGCCTGGCTGTATAATCATTCGGATTTAAATTGCTTCCTGAGTTCTAAGCTCCACTTAGGGTTTCACACTTTGCGTTATTGCCGTGCCGCTTACAAGCGCGGTTGCTACATTTTGAGAACTCCAACCGAAATTTTATAATTAAACGGCCATGCGATAGCAGCGCCTTCCGTTTTCAAATTCCCTACGTTATTCTTGAAAAAAAAAATTGCGAAACCGAACAGTTGCACATATATTTGCAACCGATTGGCTTCTCAATTAAAATTTTACATGAAATGCGACGAGATATTTTCCAGGCCATTGCCGACCCCACCAGGCGCGCCATCATTGCCTTAATTGCATTGCAGGCTATGACCCCTAAGGCCATTGCCGACAATTTCAATACTACCCGTCAGTCTGTTTCCAAACACCTCCGCATTCTCACGGAGTGCGAACTGGTAAAACAGCAACAAAAAGGCAGGGAGATCTATTACTCCCTCGAAATTGACAAAATGAAGGAGATCGACAGATGGTTGGAAAAATTCAGAAAAATCTGGGAAAGCCAGTTTGATCAATTGGACAAAGTATTATCAACAATGAAAAAACAGAAAAAATGAACAACGATTTGCTATTCGAGTTTACCGTCGACAAAGCAACAAAAACGGTAATCATAACCCGGGAATTTGATGCTGAGCTTTCGCTGGTATGGGATGCCTTTACCAAGGCCGAAATTCTTGACCAATGGGTGGCGCCTAAGCCCTGGGTATCAAAAACAAAATATATGGATTTCAAAGTGGGCGGGCGAAGATTTTATGCGATGGTAAGCCCGGAAGGACAGGAACGTTGGGCAATTCAGAGATATACTTCCATTAGCCCCAAAACCAATTTTAAAATGTTTAATGCCTTTGCCGACAAAGATGAAAACCCTGAATTACCCGGTTCGGAATGGGATTACAGTTTCAGTGAACAGAACGGAAAGACAACAGTGCGCATTACTATCTATAATGAATCTCTCGCCCGCCTGGAGAAGATGATTGAAATGGGCTTTACAGAAGGATTTAAAATGTCGATGGCCAATTTGGAAAACCTGTTAGCTACTTTATCAACGCAACGGTGAACCTATTAATTGGAATGAAAAACAAAACAACTTAAAAGTTAAAACAATGCCAGTTATCAACCCACACATTAACTTCAACGGAAACGCTGAAGAAGCATTTACTTTTTACAAATCGGTATTTGGAGGAGAGTTTGCAAAGATTATTCGTTTCAAAGACATTGCAGGCCCTGAATTCAGCGTTTCGGAAAAAGAAGAAAATAAGATTATGCTTATCGCTTTACCGATTGGCAAAAGCAATATGTTGATGGCAAATGATGTTCCTGAAATTATGGGAAAAACAAACGAAAACGAGAACAGAAGCAAAATTGTAGTAAGTACGGAAAGCAGAGAAGAAGCAGACAGGTTATTTAATGGACTTTCAGCGGGCGGACAAATAGAAGGACCTATTGGCGACAGTCCCTGGGGTTCATATTTTGGTTGTTTTAGGGACAAATACGGTATTGAATGGATTGTGGAGTTTGATCCAAATTATAATAACCCTGATTTAAGCAATTAACAGCAGGCAGGCCTCGAAATTTTATGTTTCATTAATAGACCAAATTTTTAGAACCCGTTACCAACTCTCTCGCGTCTGGCAGTACTTGATTCGGGTTTTCGCCCCCCCTTAAGTTGCTTTACCGTTGCGGGATCAAGCTTTTGATACAGCCTTGATTTCTGTGAGGGTTGCTGAGACCGGCTGCCCCGATATCCGGTCTTTGAGTTGGTTGTTTTCTTGTACCGGAACCCACCCCAACCGGGCGACAGAGAGAATAACCGAATTTATTGGGAGAATATTCGCCAAAGCGTTTGTGGATAAGCCTTCGACCAGGAATTCATCTGTCGGCCGATGCAATCGTTCGTTGCAGGCAGGCTGAGTTTTAACTGCATGCTTAATTTCTTACCCTTTTAAAAACTTCAGCAATTGTTCTTTTTTTCGCCTCGATACTTCTACCGTACCGCCGCCCCTTAATAACAACAAGCCATCCCGGTCGTACTTTTCAATAAAATTTTTGTTTACCAGGTGGGTACGGTGTACCCGTACGAACATGTCGGCCGGTAGCATTTCTTCATACTCCTTCAGTGTTTTTGCCGACAAAAATTCTTTCCCGTCGGCAAAACAAAAACGGGTATAATTCCGATCTGCTTCAAGACGAACAATCGTATTCAACTCTACATATTTTATATCGGTTACCCCGGGCAAGGCCAGTTTTTTTTCCCGGTTTGAAATGTTCTGAATAAAATTCTTGTATAGCTCCTCCCCCGCAGGAGCATAAATACGTTTTACTTTGAAACGATCCACCGCTTTTACCAGTTCTGCTGCATCAACAGGTTTAAGCAGGTAATCCAACGCGCTGAACTTAATTGCCTGGATTGCGAACTCGTTATAGGCCGTCGTAAATACTACCTCAAAATTCCAGTTGTCTAACGAGGAGAGTAAATCAAACCCGCTTTGATGAGGCATCTGTATATCGAGGAATACGATATCCGGCTCAAAGGATTTTATGATGGGGATCGCCTCAGCAACACTTGTTGCGGTCTGCAATTGCCCGATATCAGGGCAATTCTGATGAATCAGCCATTTCATCAGTTCAACGGAAGCCGCCTTATCATCAACCACCAATGCTTTTATCATACTTCATCAGGATTATAAAATGGAATAATGATTTTAACTATTGTCCCGGCCGCTTTACCATGATCGAGTTTGTCTTCCACCTCTATACCGGCAGGCTTACCGGTTTTCACCGTCAGCAACTGCAATCTCTCCCTAATCAATGCTGTTGATTTGCTGTGATAGGCAAAGTTATTCAGGTTCTTTTTGCTGATAGAAGAAGCTTCACTTCTGCCAATACCATTATCCTCCACGATACAAACCATATGCTCATCCGCATTATTCTGAAAACTGACAGAAAGCTTCCGCGATCCTTCTTTATGCATCAATCCATGCCATATCGCATTTTCCACCACAGGCTGTATTATCAACGGCGGAACGAGAATATCTTCCGGTTCCAGTTGTTCATCTACGTTTATAGTATACTCAAATACTTTGTCTGAACCCAGTAGTTCAAGACGGATATACATATCCAGCATCTTCAGTTCTTCATCCAATTTTATCACCGTTTTATCTGCATATTGTAAAACAGAACGAAGAAAAGTAGAAAACACGGAGAGGTATTTGTATGCCTCGTTGGTTTGTTGCGAAACAATCAAGTGCTGAATAGAGCTTAATGAGTTAAAAAGGAAATGCGGGTTCATCTGCAAGCGCAGGTTCATAAATTTTGTTTCCAGCATTTTGGTATTCAGCTCGCTCAGTTGTCTTTCCGCTCCCTGCATTTCGGCCACTGCCATCGCCCTTGATATTTTTGCCGAACAAATAGAAGCAATGGTCTTCAGCGTTTCGAGATGCCTTTTCGTAAAAAAGTTCTTCTTTCTGCTTTCCGAATCAATTACGCCCAGCACCCTGTCCTGGTGGATAATAGGCACCGTTATTTCTGATAACCGCTTTTCATCATCTACCACATAACGACTATCGGTACTGGTGTCGTTTACAATTTCTGCAATGCCTGTAAGAGCAACATGCCCGGTGATACCTTTGCCAATTGGTATTTCAATCGGGTTGATAATTTCAAAACTCTTTGGGCTTTTGGGACCGTAGGCGGCTTTTTGTACCAGCATGTTTCTTTCCCTGTCTACTAAATAAATTACACAGTCCTCAAAGCCCAAACCTGAAATGCAGTTACGGGCTATGTCCCATAGAATGTCGTCAACGGAAGAATGTTCAAATCCCGAATGCGCAAAGTAGTCGATGGTACGCTGGTGCTCCTTTTGTCTTTTTCTCTCTTCTCTCATTTTATACAAAACCCACAAAAGCATAGCGACGGTAACCAGGATCAACCCAATAAACCACCACTGCCTCCACCAGGGGAGTTCGATTTTAAAGGAAACCGTTTCGCCTGCAACAAACCATTGTTTACCATCGCGGCTGGCAGAAGCGGTAAACTCGTAATGGCCGGGGCTTAGATTATTTAGCCGAACAAACCGGCTATTGCCATTTTCAATCCATTTGCTGCTGTTCTTTTTCAACTTATAGCGATACAGTATGCCAAAAGGGTTTTCATAGTCAGGTGCACTGATGTTAATGCTGATATTCCGATTGGCATAAGCGATCTTAAATGGTTGCTGCCTTATAAAAAAACTTGAATCATCATCGTTAATGATGAAGGAAACTGTAGTTGGCTTCAGCACTGCCTTCCTGCTTTGTATCCTTAGCGGATCAAAATAATTCATCCCACTTTTTCCCCCGGCAAACATCAGGTTGTTGGGTGCGAGGTACAATCCATTGCTGTTAAACGTAAGCGGCTGAACATTATCGGCACTGCCATATTTCTCGGTTTTCCCTGAAAATGGATCATAACGATACAAACCCTCTTCCGTACCCATCCATATTCTGCCCAGTTTGTCCTTTTCCATACAATATACAAACCTGTTTTGCGGCGACCATGGCAAACGGTTAAAGGCAACTATCTTGTTCCCTTCGGTCTGCACTTCATATACTCCCTTTGTGCCAATGAGCATGTGATTTTTTTTCCATTCACAGAAAGCTGCTACGCGTTTATCGGGAAGTGAGTCCTTGATAGTAAACAATAGTTTGAAACTGCTGTCGGTACAACTCAGCCCACTGGCAGTGCCCCTCCATACCCGTCCCGATGAATCCTGTGTTGCGGAACGGGAGATCCCGGGAAAGGTTTCTCTACTGAGACGCGTTACCAATAACGTGCGATGCTTAATTACATAACAGTAATTGCCCCCCGCAAAAAATACATCTCCATTTGCCAGGGGGGTCAATCGCCAGGCAAACTCTGAAGTAAATGTTTTTTGAGTGATTTGCCCGATACTGTCCTGTGCAAAAACAGGTCTTTTGAATTTTCCCGTCTCAGGCTGATACAACCACACCCCTTTTCCTCCTGTGCCAATCCATAAAAAATCATCGTGAAAAACCAGGTGACGAATGGAAGGATAATCAATGTTATCGGGTACCTTACTGGCAAAAAGTGTTTTCAGTCCGCCTGTCTTCATATCAAGGCTTGCAAGACCGTTTAGTGTTGCTATCCAGATATCGCCTTTACTGTCTTGCGCAAAGCTTCTTACATCGATATCGGGTAATGAAGCGTTTTCACTGGTATAATTGCGCAGGTAATTAATTCCGCTCAGTTGCGGGTTATAAAACACGATACCATCAGCATGCGTCATGTAAATTAACCCGTCTTCATCTTTAAACAGCCATCTTACAGATAACAGATTATTTAGTCGATCTCCCCTGTAATAAAATACAGGTTTGCGAAATTTTAAATTGCAATAATCGAATTCGAACAGGCCCTGTGTTGTTGAAAGGAGGTATTGATCCTGCTTTATCCTGATGCCGCTATATACCAGTATAAATTCTATATTCGTAGCCGTGCCTATTTCAGAAGCATCAACCTCCCGAATCGATCTTGTTTCAAAATTTGCATAATACGTTTTGAAACGCGATACGGATATTAATATATCGTTCCCGGAAAGCGCAACAAACGACTGAACGCGGTGGCGGAAATTGAGAGATGTTAATTGTCGTTTTACCAGGTCAAAACTATAAATGCTGTCGGCCGAAGCAAAGAAGAGGTAGCGCTCATCAGCAGCTTTCGCAACTGAAATTGTTCTGGAAACCTTAAGCACGGGTTTGCCAGACAACACGAATTGTTGCTGTTGTTCATTAAATACCTGCAACCCATCCCTCATCACCAGGTATAGCCCTTCCTGGTGATTAAACATGCAAATGGGATTTCCTTCTTTCCCCGAAGAATGACTGATATTTCTGAACCCGGCATAGTCATTGATATATAACTGCACTCCGCTCCCGGTAATAAGCCATATCCTGTCTTTATTATCGATAAATATTTCTTCGGCTACTTCCTCAATTGGAAAAGACCAGGATTGCTTTCCGTCGTACCGCTGCACATTGTTTTGTGCAACCAGCCATAAAAATCCTTTTTTATCCTTTGCTATACTGGTGAACTCTGCGATTTTTAATCCCTGCTGCTCCGTAATCATTTTTACATGATAATCCGGCAGTTGACAAAACGCGAAACTGCCCCCGGCGAGCAGGGCAAATGCAACCATAAAATATCTGGCAAAGCTGTATTGCAAGTACAGAGTTTGGTTTATTAAATTACGAATACCGCAAGCTTACCGCCTGTCAGCCTCCTCGCCTGTTTTCTCCTGACTGCATTTGTTCCTTTAAGATGTTATATAATTCCCGCCACTGTTTTTCCTTATCCTTGTTCCAGGTATTGCCGCTTTCTTCTTTTAAAGCTTCAATTAAGCAATTGCCCACAACATTGTACCACTTATCCGGTATTTGGTATTCACTATGCCTATTGCCGATATCCTGTAGATCGGGAAAGATATCTTCTATCCTATGCAACTTTGAAATTACGAAACTAATAACTGCTACCAGCTTACAGGCCTGCGTGCTGATATTGCCATCGAACATTGCCCGCAAAAAAGGAGCTGCCTCAAACAATTTTTCATACAATAAAAAACCAATCCGCTTATTCTCCGGTTTTACTTCGGTCCAGGACTTCCTTAATATAGCTATCTGTTCCTCTGTCATAACAGATGATTTAATCAAAGCAATAACCCCTGCCTATGCATTTTGATGAGCTGCCTGCTGGGCCGAGATCATCGCAGCTTTTAACGTGTTAAAGGCACTGCGCCAGGCATCCTGCAATTCCTCGGTCCATTTATCGCCCAACCCTTCCTCCAGTGTTTCAATAAGACATTGGCCCACCACATCGTAGTGTTCGGGCCTGGCTCCATAAGAATGATGACGCTCGCCCAGCCTTTCAATATCGGTCATGATATCCTGCAGGCGATCGATCTTTGCTACCACAAAACCAAGCGTTGCTGTAAGCTTTTTAGCTTGTTCGGTTATATCCTCTTTAAATAAATGCCGTATATGCGGGGCGGCTATAAAGAGTTTTTCATAGAAGTTAATCCCCGCTTGTTGCGCAACGGGTTTTACCCATTCCCAGGATTGCTGTATCAATTGTATTTGTTGAGTTGTCATAAACTGAAATTTTTAGATTGTAAGGAAACCCCGGAGACCGGGGATTTCCTTTGTATTAGCCAAACCGCCGCATAATTCAATTCCGGTGCCTGCTATATGCCATAAACAATTCTGGCAGGAAGCACTGTTATTTTTTTCCGAGGTAGAACTTTCCTTTTGTGGCTCCGTCGAAAGCCCATGTGCCATTTATATCGGTTGCTTGTTTATTAACAGAGGCGGAAGCGGTAATCGGCGATCCAATGGGTTTATAATTCACCACGAGGCTGCTGCCGTTTTGTATCCAGCTGCCGTCCATCTTTGCAATACTTAGTAAAGCTGCCGTGTCCGATCCATTACCCAGATTGTATACCCTGGCTGTTCCGTTAGCATTAAGCAACATGGCGTAGTTGTGAGTATAGTCGTTACTGGCAGGGTCGAAATTTCTTTTGCCGGTATAATACCCAACTACTGTCTGCTGTGTTTCTTCAGGTGTTGCTGCCTGGTCCTTTTTACAACCAACAACAAATAGAGTTACTGCTGTTGTGAAAATGAAAATTCTGCTTTTCATACTTACTCAGTGTTTTTGTTATTAAATGAAAATCGTGATTTGATGTTCAGTTCGTGAAAATAGTCTGCACAGAAAAACGGAGCTATGAATGCTTACCGGCCGGTACAATTCAGTTATCCTTTGGTAATGATGGCTATCGCAGAGGGCAGTTCAGCTCTTTCAAAATCGAAATGGGCTTTAGTTATCTTTCATAACTGCCATGACATAATAATGGCCCGCAAGAATAAAACTTACTCCCGGCAAGGCCCTTACTGCCATTACACAGGAATTTGAAGTTGAATTGAATTCGGTAAACGTAACCGTTACGTTATGGGGATTATCCCCCAACGGTAAAACAGGAACAAAATGACTTATCGAAAGTCTTACATCGGCAGCATTGTCAAAATCGGGCAGGTTTACCGGAAACACCGCCAATTGGCCCGTTCCATTGAACTCAAACTCAACATACACCTGCATAAAGTGAATTTTAAGAGAAGAGGGCCCGTTGCTTCTTACCGAACCCTTGCCCCCAATGGTGAGTGTATTATCAATCACCATTGATCCCGCAGTAAGATTATTAATGTTACCGCTGGCTGCAGTCAAGGCGCCTGTTACCTGCACGTCTCCTCCAAAACGACTGTTACCATCATAAACTCTCAATCGCCAGTTATTATCTACCACGCCGCCAATAGCCGCATTACCGGTAGCATGAAAATCACCTCCAATCCTGGCATTGCCATCATACACCCGCAGTTTATAGCTGTTATCAAGTGCTCCGCCTATCGACATATTGCCATTGATTCTTGCTGTGGTTTCCGACAGTATTGTGTTAGCCGTGAGGCTGCCGTTGACCATTGTATTTCCCCCGGTTATTAAATTATCCGTCACTACCACATCACCATTGGTAAACCTGGCACTATAGCCGCCCGTACCCGTTACATATAATTGCTCACTGGATGCTGTTGTGCCGCCAACATATAGTTTACCACCCAATAAACTATTACCACCATTCACCTGCAACTTATAGCTATTGGAAAATGGCAGACTGCCCGCGCGCAAGGAAGAACCCGCCAATACATAGTCCGTAGCAACGATCTCGCCACCTACTTGTAGTTTATGTAAAGGCCCTGCGATACCAATACCCACATTGCCTGCTTCGCTAATGGAAATTCTTTTTATGTTGTTAGTCCAAATGTCCATACCACGGTAACCGATGAGTGAAGAATTCTTATTGCTGGTAACACCAACACCCCCATTAGCTCCAAATAACAAACTGGCACTGTCCAGCGTGCCGCTATTGGCTAGTTCGTGATCAACTACTATTGTACCATTTACGGAAAGTTTTTTCGTGGGACTGTTGGTGCCAATACCTACATTCTGTCCCGAAGCACACCAGGTTATCAAAAAAGTCACAAACGCAAAGAGTATCTTTTTCATGTAACTGCTTTATTTGTTAACGATGTAAAACTAGGCTTGCAAAATGCGGTTGAAAAGTGATGCTTACCGGGCGGCCACTAATAATTAGCAAGTGGCAAAATGCCGATAACAAGGTTACGATATTGAAATACGGATAGGAATCCTTGTTTGCTAAAGAAAAAGGAGCGATGGTAATTGCTGCACAACCATACCGTAAATTCGAATTGGTTTGCCCGCCTTTCTCATTAATGATAAATGCCGTTATAAGACACTCTGACCCATATTCCGGGTGCTGAAAAATTTCTTCATCGGTTATTCTACACTAACTGCAACTGATCGGGAGTTGTATCATAAATAGAATCAGCCAGATAGTTCGAGGCTATCGCGTCTTATTCTCGACTGGCTATTTTGCTCTTTTTCGGGAGTCCATACGATGCCAAAGTCTTTCAATCGCTAGTAAAGAAGCTTTAAAAAATATAACTGAAGTGAATTGCGCGGGTTTCGTAGGAGAACTTTGTTTTCCTGTAAAAGCTAACTGCTTCCAGGTCGTCGGCTTCTGCTTCTACATAGGCTTCCATGAAGCCGTTTTGCCTGCAATAATTACCTAGAAAATCTATTAATGATCGGCCAATTCCCTTTCCCTGGTGAGATGGCTTGATGCCAACATCATAAATATAGGCAACGGGTTTTTCATTATAATAAACATGGAGAATAAACACGGTGAGCCCACCGACGACTTCGTTATCCTGTTTAGCAACAATCGCAAAAAAATCCGGGTTGACCAATAAATTTGCCAGGTATTTTTCGCTGGGAAATGGAGCATTGTTTTCAAACAGCTCTTTGAAAATTGTTACCAATTCTACAAAGCCGGCTATATCGGAATTGTTCAGCCTCGTAATTTCCATGTACGCTTAATTACTGTTAAGAATCAAACCTGCTTCCGTCCCATTCTACTCCCGGCGGAAACAGTTCCGCCTTTCGTTTTTTCATTTCCATGGCGACCAGGGCGCTGCCACCTCCTTTTTCTTCCAATTTTGAAATGATATTCAAATAACTTTTTTCATCCCTGTTTTGGCTTAGCTTGAAAACATTCTCCATCCTGCCTGCTTTCATTTGAAAACCGACAATCGCCGGCATCATCTTCTTCAAAAATTCAACAGGAAGCTTGTCGTAGATGGTAGGAGATTGTTGATTGCCATTTTCGAATTTCAATGTCATTTTCTTCATAAACTTTATCAATTCTGTTTCTGACATGAAATGAATTTGCCCATTTACATGCACGCTCATATAATTCCAGGTGGAACCGATTTGCGGATTGCTATACCAGGACGCGCTCACATACGCATTTGGGCCGGTGAATACAATCAATGCATGGGGGTTTTCAATAAAAGCCTTATGATGATCGGTATTACGCATAATATGGCCCTGCAAGAACAATTCCCCCTGTATCTCCTCCAATAAAATTGGAATTTGCGTGGCCACTTGTTTGCCCGACAAATCACTTCCCGTTACAAACGCAAATGGGTTTTCTTCAATAAAATCAAGTATGACTTGTCTTTCCTTTTCCTTGAAATATGAAAAATTGTACATCCCTGTTTTTTGTTTGGTTTATATATGGATTCGACATGGAAACAATGGATGCTTGCAATCGCATTAGTCTTTCGCTATCGAAGTCAGGTAAATAGTACCCCGAAGCCAACCGCTATTGCCGCTTTTATTGGTAAGCGCAATGATACACGTATTGGCAGCAGCATCTACTCCCACAACGGAAACTATTACCTCCGGCCAGAAAACAGTACCTGTTTGATCGGGTGAAATTTGGCTGATCATCACTCTTACGTTGTCTGAGCTACCCGAGAAATCGGTAATGTTTGCATTTAAGAGTACGGTATTGTTATTTGTGAGGTAGATATCAACTACTTTCTGGTCAAATCCCAAACGGAGCGAAGACGGGCCGTTGCTTCGTACAGAACCTTTGCCATCAATAGTCAATGAATTTGAAACCGAAAGATTGGTAGCGTTCATACTGCCGGCCGCTATGGTATTTACATCCATAGTGCCTGCATCCAGGTTGCCTGTTACCTGTACATTGCCTCCAAACCTGCTATTACCATCATATACTCTCAACCGGAAATTAGCATCGGGCAAACCCCCGATAGCCGAATTACCTGTTGCATGAAATTCGCCGCCGATGCGTGCATCGCCGTCATACACTCTTAGCCGGTAGTTATCATCAATAACGCCGCCAACCGCCAGTCGCGTATCTGCTCTCAGTGTTCCATAGGAACGAATGTCGTAGCCAAAGATGAAATTATTACTTGTTATATTTCCTTCCACGGTAAGTGCACTGGTAAATGTGCCGGTACCGTTAAAATTGCTATTGCCATTTACGTGCAGCTTGTATGAATTTATGAATGGTGGATCGCCAATTCGTAATACACCGGTAATGGTGGCTAGCCCGTCGGTATAGGTGTCGCCCCAAACATGCAATTTGTAAGCAGGATTTTGTGTGCCGATACCAATATTACCGTTCTGATTGATGGATAAGCGTATGAAATTATTGGTGAAAAATTCAAGACCTCCATATCGACTGCTCGCCGGGTTTTTGCTACTTAATATACCGATCAATGCAGGTTGCGTACCGAAGAGTAGCGATGCACTATCCGCACCTCCCGTATTTTGATTGCCATGATCAACCACAATGCTACCGTTAACAGAAAGCTTCTTGGTAGGATTACTGGTGCCAATACCCACGCTTTGCGACCATGTATTTATAGAAGCAAATAAAACTGCAAAGCAGAGGCCGATCTTTTTCATATTGTCTTTTTTAGGTTTAACAAGATGAAACTAATACCAGGCAATTCGGGAGAAAAGCAGTGCTTAGCAAGCGGCTAAAATGGATTACCGGGTGGTGAAGCATTTATGCAGAAGTGGACATAGCCAGGAATATCTTTGGACTACCAGGTTTAAAATATTTACAGCTAACTCTTGTTTTTTCCCCGCTTTTTCAGGCCAAAAAGAATTCTGATTAAGCTTACTCTTCTTATAAGCAATTCGTATACCAGCAGGCTTCCGGCAAAAGTTGACGCGAGCAGCAGAAAGTATTTAATCCACGGCTCTATTTCCAGTGGAAAAATCAACATGGAGCCTGCATACAAAACCGCCATATGAATAATATAAACCGGATAAGCCGCATCCTTTAAATAACTGAGCATGGCGCCGGGCCTGTTTAGATATTTGCCGGCGAAACCAAGTAATGAAAAAATCCAGCAATTCGATTCTATCGATAACAGGTAAACTGGATGTTGACCCAATACCTGTTCCAGCCGAAGCAAGAACAGCAGAAACGCCCCCAGTACAAAAAACCAACGCCAACGAACCAACATATCTTTGAAGTTTTTTCCCGAATACATCACCAGGTAGCCGAATAAAAAGCCCAGCAATCCCAGTACAAAGCCGTGAGCCGTGAATGCGTAAAGTTCAAAGATTGCGGGCTCCAGCAAAACAGATTCTACCGCCATGACTAGTACAATCAATAACAACAAGGACATTGCTCCCGCTCTATGCCGGATAAATATGGCCATCCTGGAATTTTCCCTCTTCTTGAAAAAATAAAACAGGGGCAAGAGCAATAATACATACACCAGTATGTTGGCGAGGAACCACAAATGACCGAGGCCGGGCATATAACTCGATTGACGCTTATAGTATAGTTGAATCAACAGTATATGCAATGGAACAATACACAATGCCCCAAATAACAAAGGCAATCCTATTCTTTTAACTCTTTCCGTAATCACCTGTTTCCAGTCCCGGCTGCCAATGGCCATAAAAGTTCCCATGCCGGCGATAAAAAACAAAAGGGGTATCCGCCATATGTTCAGCATCGTCATTGGCGGCCATAAGGCCGGCCAGGAGCTTGCGTTCGTAATAAAACCCAGTAAAACTCCCCAGGGCTGAAAGCCGATGGCAGTATGATACACCAGCAGCAAGCCAATAGCAATTACGCGCAGCCAGTCAATATCGTATCTTCTTTCTTTAGGCATCGTCATAACTATTGGAGCATTTTTGCTATTAACGGCCTGGTCTTTTCGATATATGCCAGGTCTATTTGAACTCCCATGGGTTCGAGCATCTGCTTCATTTGCTCGTAGATCGTTTTAACTGTTTCAAAAGGCGCCGTTACTGTTTCGTAAGCTGTGTTACCGTATTTGTTTTTAATGTCCTTCCTGGCTTTTTTCTCCAGTAATAATTTTGCTATTTCGGGCTTGCAGAAAAAAGCTGCCACATGCAGCGGTGTGGAGCCATCGTTATTCTGGAAATTGATATCGGCGCCCGCTTCTATTAACAAGGCAGCAATTTCCTTTTGATTAAACAGGCAGGCGGTTATCAAGGGACTCGAACCTCCCAGCGCATCTTTCTGATTCAGATCCGACCCCGCCGCGATATGTTGTTTGACTGCATTTATATTCCCCGTGAGCGCCGCAGTATGCAAATCTGTTGCCGGCGCCTTTTGTTTTTTTTCAGAATTGTTTTTTTGCTGGGCAGAAGCGGGATTTTCTTTGCAGGCTGCTAAACTGAATACCAGGAATAGAACAATAGCACACACGTTGGTGCCGGATGAAAAACTGTTTCTCTTGATCATGATTGAAAATTTTGTTTATTGATTTTAATAAGGCAAAAGATGCCTGGTTAATGGTTATGCCATTATTTATACCCTTCGATTTGCCGAAGGAGGTTAACAGAAGAATTTATATGGGGAAACGACTAGTCCTTGCTGTCCTTTACATACTCCAGTATATCTGCAGGCTGGCAATCGAGCACTTTGCAGATGGCCTCCAGCGTACTGAAGCGGATAGCTTTTGCCTTCCCGGTTTTCAGGATAGACAGGTTCGATAATGTTAAGCCTACCTTTTCGGAAAGCTCGTTCAGCGACATCTTTCGTTTAGCCATCATCACGTCGAGGTTTACTACTATTGGCATGACTTATACAGTTAATTCGTTTTCGGATTGAATTTCCACTCCTCTCTTAAACACCTGTGCAATAAAATAAACAATACCAGCCATAAATAAGAATTCAGATCCTCCATGCAGGTAATCTTTTAGATTGTTCAATTCAACACCCTTCTTCAAAAGCCAGTTGCTATAGGCATTTGCTGCAAAAATGAGCAGGGCAATTGCAAGTGTGGTAAGACTAACAATTTGTATGAGATCAGCCACCTCTTTTGTAAAAGGATTCAGGTGGTTCACCTTTCTGAAAATTCGTATCAGCCAAAAAAGCAAATAAGACTTGAGCCACCAGATAAGTACCAGTAGTATAACCATTGCAGAGTAGTATCCCTTTCCATATTCTAACAGTCCTGATAGATTGAGCCCGTTGTGCAAATTTTTTGCTCCCTCCGGTGTAATGAAAAGGCTAAAGAAAAATGAAATCAATATGGCGCCCCATATTATGCATACTCCAGCAAAGAATAGCCAACTCAGGATATGCAATACCTGCAGAATGCGCTTAGTATTTGTGTTCATGTAATTGTTCTTTTAATAATACAGCACAAATATCAGCAAATATTTATTGAAAAACAATAAATTTATAGTAAAAAACGAAAAATTTCTTTGCGACTGTTCAGATCCCCCCTTTAACCCACTGAAATTCATCCGTCAAGGCAATCGTTATGCCATCTATTTTAACCGGCTGAGCCGACAAACTCCATTATAAATTTGCTGAACCATGATTATTGAAAAGATTTCGACTGATAATATAATATACCTACTTCCGCTTGTGTTAGAGTTATGGCCCGATTGTGATTATGAAGAGGAGTATGAATATTTTCACGAGTTAATTGATTCGGATACGCAAACCTGTTTTCTCGCAAAAGAAAAAGATCACTATGTGGCTTTTATACAACTGGCGATTCGTAACGATTATGTAGAAGGAGCCGATGAACTCCCGGTAGCCTATGTTGAGGGTATTTATGTAAAGCCCGGTTATCAAAAGCAGGGAATAGCAAGGAGTCTTATCGAGCGGGCCGAGCAATGGGCCCGTCAAAAAGGATTGAAGCAATTGGCTTCAGATACCGAGTTATCGAATCATGCAAGCATTGCTTTTCACAAAAGTCTTGGCTTTATTGAGGCGGGAAGGATTGTTTGCTTTATAAAAGATATATAAGAGACTAGAAACAAAAGCTGTTTTACATATCTCATTCCGATGCAGCATCACAAAATACCAGGAAACGCCTCGATTCATAAATTCTGAATGATGAAGTATTTAGTGATCCTATTCCACCTCGTTTGCGCCATCTTCAAAAATTAACACTCAAACATATAGATAAGTGCAGGCTATGAGTTTAATTAATCGTACCTTTTGCAGGTTATTGACCAGTTTATTGCCACAGTAATCATTCCTTGTTGTAATACACAAAGCCTGTGATGTGACGATGCTGCGTTGTTTTAGCACCAGCCTTAAATACCAGGTTTATGTTCACATCTATTATTACCGGCACAGGCGCTTATATTCCCAGCCAGGTTCAATTGAATGAAGCTTTTGACAAGCATACTTTTTTTGAAGAGAATGGCAGCCCTATCGGCAATAGTCCCGCAGTAATCATTGAAAAATTCCGGAAAATTACCGGCATCAGGGAAAGACGCTATGTAGCAGAAAGTTTGAATGCTTCCGATATAGCGGCAACAGCGGGCCTCGAGGCGATAAAGGATAGCGGTATCGATCCGGAAGAGCTGGACCAGATTGTGGTGTCGCACAATTTCGGAGATATTGCCAACGGCACAGTTCAATCCCAAAATGTTCCCTCCCTTGCTTCGCGTGTAAAACATATTTTGAACATAAAACGCCCGGAATGCATCACCTACGATGTATTGGTGGGTTGCCCCGGCTGGATTCATTCACTCATACAATCGCATGCCTGGTTTAAAGCGGGTATGGCGAAAAAAGTATTGTTGATAGGAACGGAGACGTTATCAAGGGTGATTGATCCATACGATCGCGACAGTATGATTTTTGCAGATGGCGCCGGCGCCTGCGTGCTGGAGTATAAAGAGTCCGCAGTGCTTACGGGGATTCTTGGAACCAGTGCACAATCGCACTGCATAGAGGAGGTCGACTATATCAATATGGGTAAATCGTACAAATCTTACAATGGAAGCAGTCCTCTATATATTAAAATGAAAGGAAGAAAAGTGTATGAGTATGCGTTAAAACATGTTCCGGCAGCCATGAAACTTTGTCTCGACAATAGCGGTATCCCTATCGGGCAACTCAGCAAAATATTCATTCACCAGGCTAATGAGAAGATGGATGAAGAAATTGTCAACAGATTTTATTCCCTGTATGGTATTGCCAAGGCGCCGGAGAATATCACCCCCATGAGCATCCACTGGCTGGGAAACAGCTCGGTTGCCACAGTACCTACACTTCTTCATATGGTGCGTAAAGGGAAAATGCCCGAGCACCGGCTTTTACCCGGCGATATAATTTTGTTTGCGTCGGTAGGCGCCGGCATGAACATTAATGCCGTATGCTATCGTTGTTGAGATCGCTTTGAAGAAAATCGTAAGCCGAAAAGCACTGGCTGAAGTAACACAACAAGGGAAACAAATGAGATGCTGCATATTTAAAATGAAAACTGCAGGATGATTTGAACAATCCCCCTGCAGTTTGGTATGCGGTTTTTATTATTTAACTGAATCTTTTTTCCCTGGCTGGAGCTACCGACATGGCCCTTCCTTCAAGTTCCTTGCCCTGTAGTTTTTTTATAGCTTGTTCAGCCTCCTCGCCCGACGGCATTTCAACAAACCCAAATCCACGGCTCCTGCCGGTTTCACGATCGGTTACTACTTTTGCTGATTTCACCGCTCCAAATTCTTCAAATAATTTTCTAAGGTCGCTTTCACTGGTGTGAAAACTCAGGTTCGAAACATACATGTTCATAATACTTAAATTTAATTTTGATAATGCTTGCGATAAAAGACAGCAGCAAATAGAAAAGAGTAGAAAAATTGTTACTAAGCGGGAAAGTAAAAATCGTTACTGATCCTGACTGTATGATGGAGCATTTTATCTATCCCGTTAAAGGTAGTCTTATTATTCCCAAAACACAAAAGAGATTTCAAAAGATCTTCTATTTGTTGTTTTATTAACACAAACTGCATCAAAACAATTTAACGAGGGGCAGTAATTAAACCCTAACTTACACATCGTATCGCCTCCTTTCCTGAAACGCTTCACCTATTGGAGTCCTGAAAGTTTTCAAAACTATCAAGTCAATTAAAAAATGATTTATGGAAAACGAAACAATTGTACAGTTTGTTGGGTTTAGCACCAAACTCTCCACAGAAGATTTCGTGAATATATGGGAGGTATATGCCCGCCAACTGGCAGGGATTAACAATCAGATTACGTTAATGAAATTAGTTCCCGGTTTGTACAACCATCAGATTAAATTCAAGTACATATCGAAACACAAATACCGGAATGCCGAATTCAATTTTGTTTTCATGAAAGCAAGTGGCAACATGCAATTTCCCGAACATAATGCGCGCATTGTGCAGGTGGGAGGCTACATACCGGTTTCGCTGGGTTCCGAAATCCAGAAAGTAGCGGCAGAAATAAAAGTCGTTGCTTTTCTGGCCAAAGGCGGAACGAATTGGGATCATCTCCGCATGTTACCCTATGCTTCCCTGGATATTTACCAGGCTTATTTTGAAAACTGTGCTTATGAATTTGTTCTTGAATTCTTCCTGCAGGAACCGGATCTTATTTCTTTGATAAAACAACTGCAATCTGTACCTGAAATTGAAATAGGCCTGATGGAGCAGGTGCCAATTCACGAACTTTTTGAAAAAGCCTGAGTATAGTTTATAAAACCGGACCGGCATGCCGACAGGCAGCGGCATTGGGTTAAGGTTTTCCTTTCAGAACAACTGCTTGCTTTATTTACCTTCCGCATTTTTATTTTTGTGGCTAAGTAGAATTTTTCAAATTAAAAGACTTTCTGAAACATTAAGCACGGAACTTCAGTCAGGTTTGCTCCTTTGAGTTTTACTTTTTGCTTTGAAAGCGGCTTAAGGAGAAGTAAACTTGAGACTGCCCGCCTTCGACTCCCGAAATTAAAATTTCGCTTACCCGGAAAATGGTATTCATCAAATCAAAATATTTACATACATTTCTTACCGTTAGGAAATGAATCGCAGCCTCCAATACCTGCTTTTCTTCCTTATCATGCTGGTAAGCTCAGCAAAATATGGCCCCATTTTACTTAAGCCGGCGGAACCAGACAGCATTTCGGGTATGATGCTGCCGGACGGCTCCGCTTTTTATGGTGAAACAGAACTGGGCACGCTCCGTGTACATGAATTGATAACAACACGCTACACACTTCGTTTCTGTGTTTATGATTTCATAAGAAAAGTTTCACTGCTGATACAGGAGGAAGCATCTTTATTGGCCAGTAAGTTTTTGCTAAAAGGGCAGGTTAGAATTCAGTTATCGAAATCGGAGCGGTTTGATTTGCGGGAGAGAGACTATCTTCTGTGGAGCAAAACAGATTCAACTCTTACCAATCGATATTATCTCGGCAATCGGACAGAGCAGCAGTTTTTCGATGCCTGTTATTCGAAAGAGATGTTGCTTCCGCTTTTACAGGCATTTCCTTCGCTGGAGGAATTCCTTGGTAGTGCGACAGACCTGGCTATCCGGCACAAAATAAATCGAAGAGCATATAGCAGCCCGGAAATGACAAAGATTGTTTACGATTTGCTGCGATGTCCTTTCAACGAAAAACTGCGAAAGCTATATTTTGAAAACAAGGTGAACGATCTCCTGTTTGAAATACTGGTGCAGGTTTTCGAAGAATATCCCCGCGGGGAAAAGCTTGATCGTACCGACAGGGAGGCGATTTACCGAGCAAGGGACTTGATAGAATCGGATATATCGAGGCATTTTACTTTAAAAGAGCTGGCAAGGCAGGTAAACCTGAATGAGTTCAAATTAAAATCTGGATTTAAAATGCTTTTTGGCATGGGTACTTTCGAATGCTTAATGCGTGCGCGGATGGAAGAAGCCAGGATTTTATTACTGGAAACCGACAAACCCCTCAAAGAAATTGCAGCCATTACCGGGTTCGAATATTTGACCAATTTCATTGCTGCTTTCAAAAAATACTTTGGATACACACCGGGCGAATTAAGAGAAAAATAAACCGCGTTATCTTTCGTTGGAATCGAGACGGTTTATATCTTCACTGCTACTCTTACAAAATAATAAAGTGATCGGATTACACAAGATATTCTGCTGAATGCAGTTGACCGTTTTGCCTGCTCCATTTGCATATAAAATTATCCCGATTGCATTACTCTTTTATTTTTTTACCGGCTACCTGGCCACGCAAATTTGTATTGCGGCGAGTTTGAAATAGACCAAACTCTTTATTGCAATAAACAGGAATAGCCGAAAACCTGTAGAAAAAAGTAGGCAAGCTTTGATAACACAAATAGGGATATATGAAAAAGCTTCTTTTTAGCATGGTAACTGTGTTAATTCTCATAGTTGCCTTTGCGTTTACCAAAAAGCAACAGACTTTGAGCGAGTCATTTAACTCCTACTACTGGTTTGAAGTAGATCCCGGTGCCGGTGATCAATCCAACTTCATCGACGATGAAGTATTGTTCAAGAGCGGTCCCAGCATGAGTCCTCCCTCTCTATGTGATGAACTGAACAATTACAAGTGTATTGTCGGGTTTTCTGCCGATCAGGTCACTTTTAGTGGAGGTACTTATCACATAAGTAATTCTGTTAGGCAAAGTCCGGCAACCAGCCTGGGTCGTTACAGGTCAACAGAATGACTATTGCAATGGAAATTAGGGGTTCGCTTTAGGCGAACTCCTATCTTTTAATACGAGCATTTTGACGCTTCGCTCTTCAGTAACTAAACTGAAACCGTATCTCCTAAGGTCTTCATCAAGCAAGACCAATGTGTTTTTGGAATAAGGCCTCTTTATTCTCAGCCTCATATTAACCTTTCCCATGTATCCGGTTTCATCAAAAAATCTTAAACCAGGGTCATTTGAAAAAAACAAGTCAGCAACATAGTGCCTCAGCATATCGAGCCCTACATTCTCAAGTATAAGAAAGGAGCTATCATTACTTATTCCATGTTTCTGTGGGCCTTTGTAACTGCTATATAATGGCTTTGAATCATCGGGGGTTCTTTTTAGTATTAGACAGGGTACCTTTATTGTTTTTACGTGTGATTCAACCTGAAGAAAACTATCCAGGTTTCTTATCATTGTTTCATTGATATATTTTGCCTGGATAAGCGGCAATTTTAAAGCATAGGAAAACATATTTTGCTTAGCCCACTCAATAAAATCCGTATTTTTTTCTGGAAAGAATCTATTTGTGCGTTCGGCTTCCACTACGATCCTATTGAAAGGTACTAGCTTGTATTCGCCGAAATTTTTTGCATATGCCACGCGGTACAATCCGATAATTGATCCGGCGTTACAAAAAATACCAATAGTATCCTCATGGGTCGAATCGGTTAAATATACGACTCTTCGCGGTTGATGATCGTTAGGAATTCCTGTTTGCGAGGGGCCAAGGCTGATACTGGTTATCAAAAAGGAGTAGTAAGGTATAAATTGTTCAATAAATGAATTTTCACGAATCCAGGCTATAGGATTATTTTTATCACTGGAAAACAGAATCTGTTCATCCACCAGTTCCGTATTGTTACCTGAAAGAAATTTGGTAAGATTTTCTTCGTTGGTGCTTGCACCTTTGGTAAGCGCCACCAATCTTTGATCCTTATCAATCCATGCATGAGTTGGCTGCCCTTCGCATTGAAATAAACTAAAGAGCGTGGTGTCGTTATACACAATTGGCAGTTTCTTCCCAATCGACACCCAATTACGTGTTACCTCGTTTTTTAGCAACCTATTCCATAAGTTGTCCACCTCCTCTTTAGAGTCATTTGTAACCAATATAATTTGAATTCGGTCACCAAATTTAGACTGCAATTCAAGCAATTTGGGAAGGCCGTTTATGCAAGGAACACAATGGACTCCCCAGAAGTCCAGCAATAGGGACTTTCCCTTAAATTCTTTTATGTTAACCTTTCTTGTTACCTGGTCATAAGTGATAAAAACATCGAAGCCCGGGATGATACTACCTTTCCTGAGAACGCTTGAGTAGTCTGTTTGTGAAAACAAAGGCAAACTGATTTGTATACAAATCAGCACGACTTGCAAATATCGAATCATCGTTAGCACTTTTTGATCAATAACCAGGATTCTGAGTTAGGAAGGGATTGAGCTGTGTCTCTTTGAATGGAATCGGTAATAAGGCATCTGTCTCTTGCCAATTAGGACTTTTAGCAATACCAAGTATGTTATTTATTTTATTACTTCTCTTTAAATCGTACCACCGATGCCCCCATTCACAAAAAAACTCCACCCGTCGTTCGTCAGCTATTTTGTCAAGCAAATAATTCTGGTCTGAGATAACGAGCTGAGCAAGCCCGGCCCTTACCCGAATTACATTTAGATCGGCAAGGGCTTCCGCCGTTTTATTCTGATGAGCCCTTGCTTCGGCGCGGATCAGAAACTGTTCTGCGACCCTGAACATCATATAATGCTCTTTTGGGGAAGAGCTGCCACTATAATTCAGCTTGTACTTATAAGGGTAGTAGTAGCTCTGACTATTAACGGTGTTGAAAGCCAGCCATTTTGATTTACGCAGATCACCCGGTTCAAAACATTGAATTAGGTTTGTGCTTACTGGGTAGTTGGGAAGTGCGTTAGGGCTAAATGGGACAAACTGCATCCCCTCGGTTGTTTCGAAACCGCCTGGTTGAACCGGCGGAAGTTGCCATATTGCCTCGGTGTTTCCCGTGCCGAAGATCTTATCCAGATCCGGGTTTAACGAGTATAGTCCCGATGTAATAATTTTATTGGAAGCCTCTTCTGCCCTCGCCCAATCACCATTAAATAAATATACTCTTGCAAGTAACGCCAAAGCGGCATGTTTTGTTGGTCGGGTTTTTCCGGTAGTCGTTCTAATATCTGGAAGTAGCTTCTCCGAATCAGAAAGATCTTCTATTATCGCTTTGTAGATACTATCCACAGCAGTTCGACCGGTCGTCATATTAACCCGATAATCCGTTGTTAATATCAGCGGAACTTTACCAAATAGGTTCACTAAGTTAAAATACACCAATGCTCTTACAAGTTTTGCCTCACCAAGAAGTATATCTTTGGTTGCTTGTTTTAAATTCTTGCTTTCGCTAAGGGCTTCAATATTAGCATTCGCTTGATATATTATTGTGTAAGCGTTTTTCCATGATTCCGCCACAATTGAATTATCGGGACTAATCGAATTCTGGTAGAATTCGTTTTCCTGGGAGTTACCCTTTGTTGAATAGAGCTCGTCGCTCATCAATCCTGTGTATGTTGTTATGCCTCCATTGAAAAAAGTAAAACTAAATGGCGTCCCCATTAATTGTATATACATACCCAAGATAGCAGCATCGGCGTTTGTGCTGTCGGAAAAAACCTGTGTTGTTATTACCTGGTTTCTTGGCGGCTCGGCGTCTATCAACTTCTTGCAAGAAATCAGAAATAATATGGGAAAGAGGGAACTAATACTGGTAGAAAATAACCTGATTTTCATATCACGAGTTTTAGAGATTAACTTGAACACCGAAAACCCAAGTCTTCATTGGTGGAGCGGCATAGAAACTTTTCGTTTCTGGATCATTTCCCTTATATCTTGTTAGTGTTAGTAAGTTTTGTGAATGGAGAAAGAGTTTGCATGATTGAACCCGAATCCTCCGCATAAAATTTCCTTGTATGTTATACGAGAAGGCCAGTGTTCTAAGCCGAACAAAAGAAGCGTCGCTATACGCACCACTTGAGCGCGAAAACAAAAGCATACTGGTTCCAGCAGGGCTCGCAAATCTTCTCGCCGTTACCTTTGATGTCTCAGAAATGTCCCCTGGTTTCTGCCATCGATTCAAAAAGGTCTTAGGTAAGTTTCCATAAGAACCCGCGGGAAAAGCTGAATATATCTGTGCCAGATAATTTGGTCCTGTTTGTTTTCTAAAGTCCAACACAATGTCTAGTTCGAATTTTTTCCATCTAATATTATTACTTGCCCCACCAAAAAAAATCGGTTCGAGATTCCCCACGTTTTGAAAGTCAGATCCGTTGAAAACGCCATTTCTATCGACATCGGTAAATTTGTATATGCCTGTAGTATCGTTGATCCCTAAATAAACGTTCTTCAACAGCACGGATAAGGGTTCACCAACCCGATACACAATCGCGTAACTCGTATTTTCAATACCGGGAAAACTAGCAAGCTTGTTTTTAGGCAGGGTCAGGTTCAACCTGCTGGTCCATTCAAGCTTTTGTGTTTTAATAAATCGTGTGGATAGCTCCAATTCCCAGCCACGGTTTACAACAGATGCAGGAAAATTAGATGTCACTCCGTCGAATCCACCTACCTGGGACGGTAGTCGATAGCTTACTAGCTGATTGTCGCATTTGTTATGATAATAGGTTATTGTGGCTAACAACCTGTTATTCCATAATCCAAACTCCAAAGAAGATTCAACCTTTTGAGTAGCCGACCAGCTAAAATCCGGATTGAATAAGTTTATCGGAAGGTAGCCCTCTCTACCTAAAAAGCTAAGCCCGGTTCGAGTGCTGCTTAATCCCCACCTGGAAAAATACTGGTAGTCCCCAACCCCATCGTCGCCAGCAATACCATATGTGAACCGAAGTTTACCATACGAAAGGAAGGAAAGCGAATTCTTAATTTTCTTTTCCTCCGAAAAAATCCACCCTATACCCAATGATCCAAAATTTCCAAACTGTTTTCCTGGCCCGAATCTGCTTGAACCGTCACGGCGCCCGTTTAAATTAACTAGATATCTATTACTTTGCACCAGTTGAATCCTCCCAAATATCGCTGCATACCTGTATTGCGAATATGAGTCGCTTATAGTCTTAGAGCCGGCGGCAGACGCTGATCCAAGTAGGGCTTCGTTTGTATAGTTTGAAGCAAGTATTTGGCTGGAATTGTTGGTGCTCTGCTGATAAGTACCTCCAATCAGAACTACCAATTTCAGTTTTGGAAGAGTGTTGGTGTATTCTACCTGGGGTTCTACGATAATTGCACTATGATTATTTACGCCAAAACTGGCTCGTGATTGAGGATTGTTGAAAGGACTCTGGCTCGACCTGGGAACCTGTACAACTTCATTTCCGCTAAAGGTGTTTAATCCAAAACTAGATCTAAAGACTATGTTGTTAAAAAGCCTGTAACCAAGCTGAAGACTTGAAAGAAGGTTGTAGTTTTTCGCCGAGTATTTCTGCTTTAAATATCCAAGTGGATTGTCGGCCAGTCTTACACCTTTGTACTCCCATACCAAGTTGTTGTTTGAATCCAAAAGTGCAGGATAATTTGGTGGCAGAGTAAATGCCTGGAGTACATTTGGAGACGCCGCAGAGTTGTTTTGATCGTAGGCGTAGGAAGAAGAAATATCTAGAAAGAATTTTTTATCGGGACTTTTGTGTGTCAAATTGGTCTTAAACGAAATTCTTTTATTTCCAAAGTCGCCCGGGAAGATGTATGATTCGTTGCGAAAACCGGCGCTAATCAAAAACCGGGTATTGTTATTCCCCCCGTCGACCGATATATTAACGTCGTGAGATTTCGCTGTTTCCCCCAAAAAGAACTTCTTCCAATCCGTATATCTGGTAGAGTCAAAAATCATCAAATCAGGAGCATAATTTGGGCTGCTCGAGATTAGTGTATTGGTAGGAGTGATTCCGTCATTTCTGAATGCCTCGTATCGCATCGCTCGATATTCCTCAGTATTCAACAACTGCATTGTTCGCGTAACCCTGCTAAAACCAAAATTTGCATTCAATTGGATCCGAGTCTTTCCACTAGTGCCCCTTTTCGTAGTAATTAATATTACTCCATTGGCACCACGCGACCCATAGATTGCTGTCGCATCGGCATCTCTCAAAACTTCGATACTTTCAATATCGTTAGGATTAATACTATTAAATGCACTTACGCCACCGTAAGGATTATTGTAGATTTCCACTCCAACAGGTGAAAGTATTGAGGAAAACTGATTGACACGGTTGTTTTGCGGAGCAAAGGGAACACCATCGATAATAAATAACGGTTGGTCTGGTTTTATTGGCAACCCTGCTGTTGGTGGCGTAGAATTAACCGTGTTCTGGCCACGTATCTGAACAACAAATGTTGAGCCTGGAATACCGCTTGTTGAAGTCACCACCAAACCCGGTATCCTGCCCTGCAAAGTAGCTAGGGGATTAGACACTGGTTGCTTACTGATTTCTTCCGCAGTTAGTTTACTCACACTACCGGTATTGAAACGGCGGGTTGTACTTCCATAAGCAATCACTACCGTTTCGTCGAGGTTGCTTAACTCCGCTTTCATTACTATCAACAGGTTGCTCCTGCCCTGCAGTTTTACTTCCTGCCTTTGATAGCCAATACTGGTAATTACCAGCGTAGCATCCACGTCATCCGTATCCAATCTAAACTCCCCTTTTTCGTTGCTGGCAACAGCCTTATTCGTCCCCTTCAAGGCAATGGTCACACCTGCCAATGGCTCCCCTTGCTCATTGGTGATGCGACCATTGATTTCCTTAACAGGGGCGGCGATGTTTGCGGGTTCAGCGGGTTTTTCTTTTATACGAATAATCACTACATTTTCTTCCAGCACGTAGGTGAGCGGCTGATCGCGAAAACAGATATCAAGTACAACAGTAACCGGGGCCTGTTTCACATTAACCGTTACCGGCCTGCTGTGGCGCAGTTGCTCACGTGTGTAAATAAATTTGTAATGGGTTTGTTTCCGTATTTGCCGGAATACGGTTTCCAGGTGTGCGTCGGTTAAAGAAATACTGATCTCCTGGGAATAAGTTCTGGCGGAGGCGTGCAAGGCAATCATCAACAGAAATGAAAGCAGTTTCATAATCAGCAGAATTCTAGATACCGCTACTCCTGCATGCCTTAGCCCTTTGCAATGTGCAAGCAATTGCATAGCTTTGGTTTCCCGGTTAACCCCGGGACTGGTTTGGGTTAAAAAATAACAGTTCCTAATTGTTAAACACTAACTCAATCTGCAACCGGGTAGTGGTACCAGCACTTCCCGGTTTTTTGTTAGCTTTATTTGGTTTTTCGTTTAGTCGAAACAGTGATACTTCTCCCTTCAACAGTAAACTGCACGCGGTTGGTCAATTCGAGGAAATGCAGTAGTTTAGATACCGGCACATTGCGCGCTATTTCTACGTTGAAATGATCCGTGGGCCTGTCCTGATAAACAACATCCGCATCGTACCAGCGACTTACCTGGCGCATGATGGTTTCGATTTGCTGATCGCGGAAAAGAAAATTCCCCTCCTTCCATGCAAGCGTTTCATCGAGTTGTGCCGATACTGTTTCTATACCATTCGATCGACTCACCCGTGCCTCTTGCCCGGGCTTAAGCAATATCTCCTTATCGTTTTTAATTATCCTCAAAGCCCCTTCGGCAAGTGTGGTTTTTATCACAGGCTCATCTTCGTACGCATTTATATTGAAATGAGTTCCCAATACTTCCACCAATATATCGTTCACTTTAATTTTAAATGGCTTTCCCGGGTTTTTGGCAACTTCAAAATATACTTCACCGCTTACCGACACTATGCGATCGCTTCCTGCAAACGTTACCGGGAAATATATCGAAGAGGCTGCATTGAGCCAAACCCGTGTACCATCGGAAAGCGTTAGCTTGTATTGCCCGCCCCTGGGCGTAGATACCGTATTGTAAAGCAATTCACCGGAAGCGCTGCCGTTCGCGTATTCCAGTAAACCATCCTTCTTATTAATGCCGGTGTTTCCCTGTCGGAGTATCCTTCCATTGGCAAGGCTGTCGAGTTCCACTTTAGTTCCATCACTTAGCACCAGCAATGCTTTGTTACTGCCCGGGGCAATATCGTTCGAAGGAGAAATGGATGCCTGCTCCTTGTTGTTTGAATCAGGTCCCTTGGTCCAGAATATCCAACCCAGCAACAACAGTATTGAGGCGGCCACGGCATAGGGAAGAAACCTTAACCAAACCCTTTTGCCGGCCGGCCTCTCAAATTGAAGTTGTTGCTTTTTTTCTGCCAATGCCTTTTCCGTTTCCAACTCCTGCATCCAACTCGTAGCTGCATCAATATTCACCTCGTCGATCAGTTTTCCAAATAGCTTCATGTTTTCATCACTGGCTTCTACCCACGCATCCAGTTCCTCGTGTTCTTTTCGGGTAATCGTGCCCCTTATGAATGCGGCAATGAGACGAGCCACCCGGTACGCCTCCTCATCGCTGTACTTTTTATAATCTTCTTTCATTCTATTAAGTTAGTACATATTCGCATCTCCCGTTGCACAGGCGTTTTTCATTAATCGAAACTCCTTAGTAATGAAACACCGTTAGTACGGATTCGTGCAAAAAAATTCGAATTTTTTTTTAGAACTGCTCAAGGGCAAGCACCAGCCAAAGGCTGTAAGCAACGCGTTGCCTGATTAAAGAAATGGCCCTGGCCTTTTGACTTCGGATAGTAGCAATGGAGAGATTGAGTTCCCTGGCTACCTGTTGATAGCTCTTTCCTTGTATATAGAGCATGGAAAATATTTTCCTGCATTGCGGCGGAAGTGTGTTAAGCGCCAATAGTAGTTCGCGATAGGTTTCTGACTCTATAATATGATGCAAGACCTCCTTATCCGATTTGTCTTGCAGCGGCATCCACCCATTCGCCCGGTTTGCTTCGCGACGCCACTGCCGCAGTTTATTCAGGCTGGCATTGCGTACCGTTGTATACAGGAATGATTTTATGGAAGCAAGATTTTCGAAACCTTCCCGTCTTTCCCAGATTTTTAAAAGTGCGTCGCCGGCAATTTCCTCTGCTTCTTCTTTATTTTTTACAAGGCTAAAAGAGAAATAAGTCAGCGCCGCATAAAATTCCCGGAACACGAAGTTGAAACCGGTTTCCTGGCCGGCACGGAAAGCATGGAGCAATTCCTCAACAATATGTTGACCCTTGGGTTGCAATTGAATGATGGTTGAAATTTTATGGAGTCGCAGCGAAGGAGCGAAAAAAAGCGCAGGTCTCCGCTTACTGTACTGAGGCCGTAGGATGCCTGCCACAAATAAGGGAGCCCACGCCAAAACGTGAGCTCTTCACTTATCGTCTTGTGGCATTGAAATTTCCTACGTTTCAGTACAAGACTCAAAGCGAAAGCTTCAAACAAATTCGTTGTGAAGGATTCGCAAAATTATCTCCGAAAGCGAATATACGAAAAAGTTAAAAATTTACCTTATTATAATAGGGTCATTATAATAAGTATAATATTATAAGTTATTTATACTTGCCTCATCGTTTTACTTGCGGTATGGCGAAAAAAACAAAAAAACCAGAACGCAAGAGAGCAGAGCTGGGTCATTTCGATCACGAAGATTTCCTGGTTAAACTCGGGGCAAGGATAAAGCAATTGCGAAAGCAAAATGGTTTCAAATCGGCCGAGTTGTTTGCATATGATATCGAAATTTCCCGCGTAGGCATGTCGAAATACGAGAGCGGTAATTTTGGCGATATTCGCATGCGTACTTTATTAAAAATCATTGATGGGCTTGGCATGAGTCCATCCGATTTTTTCAGCAAAGGATTCGACTAGTGATTTGCTTCCCACATTTACTTTTTTCGATCGGCCCGGCCTTCATTACCCTTGATTCCTCTTTATGAAATACGGCATGTTTGTGGCAGGCATCCCGCATAGATCGATAAACTCTACAAGCACGTTCATCAACACTCAATGGTAAGCTCGCCCGTAATCAATTTCGGATAGCGCTACCGCAGAGTAGCAGAGACACGGAGAAAAGTGTAAAAAGGATTGGAACGATTTACTACTCTCAAATAAAAAAAATCATGCCCTCCTTATCTCTTTGGTAAAATCTTCCTCAGCCTCCAAATAGCATTTACCGGATACCGATCTTCAATTCATCCGAAAACAGTTACGATTCATTCAGGTTGACTTAGCAATTGCTGCTGAGCCGGGATATTTTCGGGTATTCTTCATCAACATTATGCTATGGCAATCTCATTACATGCTATATCCGAAACCAAAGAAACCAATAGCTACTTCCTTTTGCCAACAGCCGAAGGCACCGAACTGGTGAACTCCAACAAGCTGGTTCGGGTGGAAGCCATCAGTAATTATTCGCGCTTGTTTTTCAGCAATGGGCGAAGCCTCGTGGTGGCCAAGGTATTGGCCTGGTTCGAAGAAAAGCTGGCCGAGCACGGTTTTGTAAGAACGCATCGCAGCCACCTCGTAAATATGTATTATATCAGTAAGATAAAAATGGAAAAGCAAGGCATACTGGTATTGAAAAACAAAGAAGAGATTGCTGTTGCCAAAAGAAAAAAGCAGGAATTGAAAAGCAGCATCCGGCGCTTTATAGAGTATCAAAACAACGGCGCATTTCGTGCATGATATGATCGCTGCCGATACAAGAATATCATATTAACCGCATTCAATTCAGCATTTATTTATAGCAATTGATACAAGAAGCGGTTTGAATAAACGAGTACTATTGTGAGTTTTGACACCACGGTCTCATTAACCTGATTGATATGAAAAAAACTGTCCGCATTTTTTTGCCCATTGTATTTTCTGTTTTAAGCTTTGTCAGCAATGCGCAAAGCGTTTCCATTAACAACGACGGATCGCAACCCGATTCGAGCGCCATACTCGATATTAAAAGCAATAGCAAAGGAATATTGATACCAAGAGTTGCTCTCACAGGCGCAAACGATGTTGCCACAATTGCTTCTCCCAAACCCTCGCTGCTGGTTTATAATACAGCTACTACCGGCAGTGGCAGCAACTCCGTTGAACCGGGCTTCTATTTCTGGAAAGACAGCATTTGGATAAGAATTGCAGATGCCGGTAACTCAATGGGCTCGGCATGGAAGCTCGGCGGAAACAGCGGCACAGATACCGCAAAGAATTTTATCGGCACCACCGACAACAAACCTCTTCTGTTTAAAGTAAACAATCAATTATCCGGGCATATCGATAATGTGCGGGTTAATACCTTCTTCGGTTACCAGGCAGGTAAAAACTATACTACCGGTTGGGGTAGCATTGGCATAGGTCAAAATGCATTGTTAAACAATACTACGGGCTATGATAATATTGCCATTGGCGAAGGAACACTGGGCTCGAGTATAGCTGCGCTGGATAATATGGCCATCGGAAAGTTCGCTATGACGAGTACCACCAGCGGCAACAGCAATGTAGCGATCGGTAATAACAGTTTGCAAAAAAACATATCGGGCACCGAAAACACCGCCATCGGCAAGGCCACCTTGCACAACAATATCGATGGTTATGGAAATACGGCGCTCGGCTTCTATTCACTATTCAATAACAGCAGTGGTTATTCGAATACCGCATTAGGGCGAACGACTCTTTACGGCAATACTACCGGTTACGAAAATGTTGCCATCGGAAGGGCTACTTTGCTGAACAACACCGAGGGCTACCAAAATACTGCGATTGGCCGTTTTGGAATGCAATCAAATTCCATTGGCCACCACAATACCACCCTGGGTTACCTGGCCGATGTAGGAGCAAACAATCTTTCCAATGCTACCGCCATTGGCGCCAATGCCATGGTAAATTGCAGCAATTGCCTCGTACTAGGGTCCATCAATGGAGTGAACAGCGCCACCAGCGATGTGAATGTGGGCATTGGAACCAGCAGCCCTGCACAACCGCTAAGTTTTAAAAACGCTCTCGGGGGAAAAATCTCCTTCTGGAACGGAGGCGCTGGACATTATGGAATCGGCGTACAAAGCGGGTTGTTCCAGATATATTCCGATATACAAGCCTCCGATATTGCTTTTGGATGGGGCAAAAGCGATGCCTTCAACGAAACCATGCGTGTTAAAGGAAACGGGTCGGTAGGTATTGGCACCAATGCACCGGTGCATTCACTTGATATAAGATCTGCCAGCGATCTAAACCGTGCGCAGTTAAGACTACACCAGAACAATACCGATTTCACCCGTTTTCGCATGACCAATACTACGAGTGCCAATTTCTGGGATATTGCGGCGCGACCCGAAGCGCTTTCTTCAAATGCCTTTCTTAATTTTTATTATTCGGCCGTGGGTCAAAACGTGTTGAGTTTGCGCGGAGACGGCAATGCGGTATTACTGGGCTTTCTTACACAAAATTCCGACCTGCGCCTAAAACAAGATATTAAACGGATTGAAAACGCTCTTGGCAAGATCAGTCTGCTGAACGGTTACAACTATCATTGGATAAACGATAAAATTGACTCATCGCTTCAAACAGGGGTATTGGCGCAGGAGGTAAGAAAGGTTTTTCCCGAATTGGTTAAGGAAGATGAAAACGGGATATTGTCAGTAAACTACTCGGGGTTGATACCGGTGATGATCGAAGCTTTGAAAGAACAGCAAAAGCAAATTGATGAGCTCAGGAGTTTATTGAAGGCAGGATTGAAAAACTAGAAGGGCAGAGCTATATAAATTCGCTTAACTTTTTCTCTACCTCCACGCAAACCTCTGTACCCTTACCGGCTTTACTGGAAACAGTAAGAGTTCCGTTGATCGAAGCGCTTCGTTCGCGCATACTGATAATACCGGAGCTTTGGGAATATTCTTCGGGGTCGAAGCCCTTGCCGTCATCTTGTATGACAAGGTATATTCTTTCCTCGGTAGAATGGATGCAGATGCTGGCGCTGTTTGCCCTGGCATGGTACATAATATTACTAAGCGCTTCCTGGCATATCCGATAAAAATCCAATTGCATTTCGTGACTCAATTCGTCGTCGAGGCAATTGCTTTCGAATGCACAGGGTATTCCATTTAATATTGAAAACTCTTTGCAAAGCCATTTGAGGGTTTCGTTGAAACCAATATCTTCCAGCATGGCCGGACTAATGGCATAGGATATTCTACGGATGGCATTAATCAGCAATTCGGAAACGCCCGTTGCATGCTCGAGCCGCTCCTTCACCATTTCGTTTTGTTGCGTATGGTTACTGATCCAGTCGAGATCCATTTTTACCACCGAAGCGAGTTGCGCCAATTCTTCGTGCAATTCAATCGACAGGTGTTTTCTTTCGCGTTCAATGGAGGTTTTAAAATGACTGGCCAGGCTCCTGTATTTTTTATACTTTTCCTCTACCTGCTGCTCGGCTCCTTTTCTTTCGGTAATATCTTTAGCGATAGCAAACACTATTTCTCTTTCCGGTGAATAAATGGAACTCCATTCGAGCCATATGATTTCACTATCCTTTTTAATATAACGGTTCTGGAAATTCACCAGCGCCTTTCCGCCGATCAGCTCCGTTCTCAGCCTTGCAGTAGTTTCCCGGTCGTCGGGATGAATAAAACTGCTGATCGGCTTCGACAGAAGTTCTTCCAAACTATACCCCAGTTTGTTTATTGCCGCCCGGTTTAATTTCTTGAAATAACCCTCCTTGCTGGCTATAAAAACCAGGTCGGGCGTCATCTCAAAAAAACTAAACATATCAAAGGAAATATTGTCCTGCATAACCATATCATTATACCTGCGGTTCCGACCCTTATTTCTTACAGTTCTAACAAAGCAGTTTACGCTTATTGGAAATAATCGTTCCTAAAATTAGTAAGCTATTGGCTAATTCTTATAAAACTTCCAAACCTGTTTTCAAAATAAGAAAAAGCACTTATCGAAGTTCTGCTCACATCAGCCGATTCTTAAAAAGAGATTGATATTTGTCGTATCCCAATAACCTGATGGTATTATCTTCTACGACCGGCAGCATCATATTTGCTGCATCGAAATCAACAATAACAGATTGTATCTGCAGAATGGCACGGTGCTAATCGGCCGGCACGCTAACCGGGAGACAAAACCGAAGCAATTCTGTATAGTATGATTAAATAAGAAGGATACAACTGGAATTGGACCGTGTGAGCAATTGCAACTATTACGGGTAAGTAATAGTTGCAATCATCCTGTAGTAATCTTTAACAAAACGGAGTTCATAATTCCGCAGAGGCTTAAGCCTTACGATAAGATATCTATCAAGTAGTAGTAGCTTAAGCCATGGCTTGGATCGCTAGCATTCTACGCAGGTTTCGGCTTTGCCCGCTGTTACCGCTTGTATTTTTCTCTCGGGGTTTACGGGAGATGTTATTACCGCGGCCTGCTTCTGTGCCCGATAGCGGGAAAGGTTAATCAGCAGAACGCTGGTTAGTATTATTCCAAGGCCAACAAATTGCAAGGCAGTCATTTTTTCTCCCGCAAACAATACGCCCAGCAAAACTGCTACCACGGGATTTACATACACGTGCGTGCTCACTTGTGTAACGGGACGAACGCGTAACAGCCATACATAAGCGCTAAAGCCGGCCAGGGAACCCATGGTAATAAGATAGAGAACAGATAACCAGGAATTCGTAGATACCGCCGACCAATCAAAGCTTCCCCATTCTCGATTGATTAAACTGGCAGGAAGAAAAGCCAGTCCCCCGGCGAACATTTGCCAGGCCGAGTTAACAGTTGGCGAACCGGAGGCTGTATATTTTGAATAGATAGAACCCCCGCTCCAGCTAAACATTCCAACCAATAACACAACAAATCCGATGACGGTAGCGGTGATTCCAGCTCCCGCAGTGGCCTTGGCGGCACTTTCGCGAAACAGCAACAATACCCCGATAAATCCAATTACCAAACCAATGATTGTATTCTTATTGGTGAAATTCTGTTTCCAGTTACGCCTGTCGAACAGTACCAGCCATATAGCCTGCGATGCAATCAATACTGCTACCAGTGAACTAGGCAGCGTTTTTTCGGCAAAAATTACAGCGCCCGTTCCCATGAACAGTAAAAAGAAACCGGTAATGGAGGCGTGTTTGATGATTCGTTTATCGAATAGCTTTTCTCCGTTGATCCAGCACCAGATCATCATTATCAGGCCGGCTGCTACAAAACGCATGGCACCCATGATAAAGGGAGGGATTGTTTCAATCGCCATCTGGATGAAGAGATATGTTGAACCCCATACAATATACAATATTGCAAAGGCGGTTACGATCATCAAAGCGGAAGGTTCTTTTTTAATGGCTAACGACATAACTCATGATTTTGGAATTACTACCTGTTGTTGCTCTTTCACGGTTTCGAGTACGATGGTGGTTTTGGTAGAAAGTATATCGGGAATACTTTTCATCGATTTTCGCATCAATTGCATTAACGAAGCTGAATCTTCGGTACGCACTTTTACCAGGAAACAGTCCTCGCCTGCTATATGATGAATTTCCTGTACCTCGGGGATCTTCGAGAGGGAAGCTGCAATTTTTGCATCGGAACTGCTGCCCTCTTTCGATTTAATGAAGATGAAGGCAAGAAGTTTTTGATTTACCGCAGCGGGGTTAATGGCAGTATTGTATTGGAGTATCACGTTCTTCTGCTCCAGTTTCTTCACACGTTCCAATACGGCGGAAGGCGCCATTTCCAATTCGCGTGCGAGATCGGCATTGGAAATGCGGGCATTGCCCTGCATCAGGCGGAGAATCTGCAGATCCACTTCGTCGAGGGAAAAATTCATTCAGAATAATTTTCTGTAAATATAATACTATTCCGAATAAAATTCTAAATATAAAAAATGTTAAAGAATATTATTAGATGATGAGCGGTAAAATCCGCAGCCTGGTTTGGTGCCCCGCAAAACAAAAAGGGGCCGCGATAGGCCCCCTTCTTTACCCTCAACCGTCTGCGTTTAATTTATCCCCAATTCGCAGCGGTTGTTCTGCTTAAAACTCTGGAGTATGAAAAAAATTAGTCGTTCGTTTTTTCTTCTTCTTCAATCCACTTTTTTAAAGTGGAAGCGTATTTGTTGGCATCGCTGTTATCGGGATCGAGAGCCAGCAGCTTCTCGAAGTAGTCGAGCGATGCATCGAAATCCTTGCGCACGTTGGCCTCGTAGCTGCCCAGGTAACCATAGGCACTCAATAAAAGCGATTTGTTTTTTATTGAATCTGCAGAAGCCACTTCAATCAGTTTTTGATAATGGGGCACTGCCAATCCCAGTTCCATGGTGGAATCGATCAGCGCATTGCTTTTTGCGCGCCATAGGTAGCCGTATACCTGCTCGGGATATTTTTCCGAATAAATCGCGAATACGCTATCGGCTTTTTTGTAATCTTCCCCGGCAAACAAGGCCAGTCCCCAATTGTACAGGTCTACATTACTGGGCTGGTATTTGGTAGTATAGATTTGCTCGCGCCAGTAAGCTTCGCGCAACCTGTTCCCGTTTTGTTTTTCCCAGTCGGCCAGCAGATTGAGGTACTTCATTTTTTCGTCCACATCTTCACTCAATTCCCATGCTTTCTGGTACCAGTTCGCCGCTTTTTCTTTGTCGTCTTCAACTGCCATCGTTAGCCGGCCCATTAATTCAAAATCCTTTGCGATTTGCCTTCCGGTATCGCTTTTATCGAAATACATTTTCATTTCCTGCAAAGCTTTCACGGAATCGCCCGTGGCTTCGTAACTATAGGCCAGCAATTTATAAAGGCGTGGTTCCGATTTTTCTTTTTCGGCTGCTATCACCGTTTGGGCATGGTTTATTGCATCCTGGTAATTCTTCGCAATAAACTCAAGGTCGGCCAGCATGTAATGGTGCCGTATGGAAGGTTCGGAGTTTTTGATATATGCGTCGAGGTAATGCTTGGCTTTTGCCACATCTTTATAAAAGTAATGATCGTACAACTCGTATAAAGCGGGCGCATAGTGGGGATCGGCCTGGATGGCTTTTTCAAAAAGACCGAGATATACAGATTCGTTGTTCTGCGACTTATAAATTTTCCCCTGTTTGTAATAGGCTTCTGCCAGCGAAGGATCGAGGCTCAATGCTTCGTTATAAGCAGTAATGGCCCTGCCGCCGTCTATCAGGCGCCGGTATAAATCGCCCATGGCCATGGGGATCGCCGCATTTTTCTTGTCGCGTTTAGCTGCACGTTCCAATAAATCGAGCGCCCAATTTAGATCGCCCCGAGGACCGTCGATATTTGCCCTTGCCGCTGCCAGCAATGCTGTTGGGTTTTTGTATTTAGACTCCGACAACACATTTTCCAATTCGGTTCTTGCCGCTACGCTATCGCCCTTCACCATCAGCAAATGTGCCCAGCCAATGTATATGAGGGGATCTTGCTTGCGGGAGAAATTATTTTTCTGCGCATGATCCAATCCTTGTTTAAAAGTTGCTTCGGCAGAGTCCGGTTTCTTTTCCTGCAAGTATATTTCGCCCAGCCAATACCAGGCATCCGGATGCGGATTGGTTTGTGCCAGCAGGTTTGTTGCTGCCAGTTTCGCGGCAGTATAATGTTCGTAATACAAATGCTTCTTCAGCTCATCCAGCGATTGGGTGAAAGCCAGCTTTGAAACGATAATCAGCAATCCAAAAACGAAAAACCTCTTCATATCAATTCTTTCTTTGGTTTTAGTTGAATAAAATTTCGTTACACAGGGCTTACGGTTAAAACGGGCGGCGCCGAATATCTCTGAATGATCTTTCCGAACAGCCATGAGAAAAACCCGGGCATCCTGCTTTGTACACCAGGATTTACGATCACGAGATCGGCCGAATGCGTCATCGCATAATGATTCACTGTTTCAGCCACATTTTCGCCCGGCAATAATTCCAGTTCTACATTGAGCGAACAGTTATCGCGTATGAGCTGGTAAGCTTTACGCATATAGTACCGCACTTTTTCGCTGGTCTGTGGATTTTCTATGCCTAACAATTTAACGGTTGTGGCATGCCTTGTTCCCATATAAATTCCATAGATCAGCTTTCGCACGGGAAGAAAATCGGTTACCGGTATCACAATGGAATAGAGCTTTACAAGGCGGCGATTCGAAGGAACGGTAATCACCGGCACGTTGGTACGGGTAGCAATCCGGTTTGGATTGAGTAACATTTCCTTTTTCGAAAACAAACGGCCACCCTGTCCTACCAGTACCAGGTCAACTCCGTGTTCGTTTACATAATTTACAATGGCTTCGTTCCAGTTTCCTTTTAAAACCGAATATTCAATTTTTATGGAAGGATCGAGTACGGGCCGAAGAAAGCCAAAGAGATCCATCAAACGAGCACGCGATTGCCTTTCGTCGCTTCTTAACTGGTCCTGTTGTTCCCCCTGTTTGTCGAACGAAAGACTTCCGATTGATATGGCTTTCGTTACATGAACCAGGTGAATTGTACAAGAGTATTCTTTTGCCAGTTCAACTGCTTTCTCTACCGCCTTGCGCGACTTTTCGGTTAAGTCAACGGGTACCAATATTCTGTTGAAAAGCTTTTGCATAAGATCTTCTTCCTAACACAATATTAGCGGCACGCACTAAAAGAGGAATTAAGCATTCATTAAAAACCAATTAAAATGAAGCTGCCTGTAAATTGAAAAGGATTTGTTCGCTATACCGAATGGGTTAGATAGCCGAGAAACACGGCAATGAAAGCGTGAAGCAGGTACCTGAGAGGGGGTCGGAGCTTACTGAAAGCTTTCCACGATGCAGGGCCACAATGCGACGAGAAAGTGTAAGGCCAAGGCCGAAACCTGGTTTAGTACGCGCCGATTCGGAACGAAAGAATGGTTGAAATATATTTTGTATGTCTGCTTCCGCAATTACATCTCCCTTGTTAAACACATTCAATTCAACAACTTCTTTTTTGAACGACACAATGATTTTGGCCTGCTGATTGTCGGAATACTTGCAGCCGTTTTCCACGATATTTTTAATGGCAATAAAAAGAAGATCGGCATTGCCGAAAACAGTAAGCGCCTCTTCCTCTTCGGGAAACTCGCCGAACTCCAAATGAACCTTGTATTCCGGGTTATGCTTTTCAATATCCTTGATTACTTTAAACAATACTTCATCAATCCGCACTTCGGTGAGCTCGATACTTCCCTGCGATCCGGCCTTGGCAATGTCGAGCAGGCTTTTGGTGAGTTGTTGTAATTCGAGTACATCGTCGTAAACGCTGCTGATAACATGGCGGTATTCATCCGGGCCTCTGTCTTTCTGTAAAGCCACTTCCAATTGGCTGGAAATTGAAGTGAGGGGAGTGGAAAGCTCGTGCGAGGCGTTGGATATAAAGCGTCGCTGGATGGCAAATGATTCCTGCAATCGGTCGAGCAGGTTATTGAAGGTTTCCGCCAGTTTATTGAGTTCGTCTCTCGTGGTTCCGGTATCAATTCGCTGCGAAAGATTATTCGAGGTAATGAGATTTACTTCCTGTGTTATTCTTGCCATGGGCCGTATAAGTCTTCTTGCAAAAAAGAAGCCCGCTACAAAAGATAATGCGATAGATACGATGGCAGCTATCGTCAATATCTTTCTCAAACCCTGCAGGTATTCTTCGCCAATGGCATCTTCGGCCGAAACTGCTACTATAAAGTTTCCCGACTCATCTTCCACGTACAGGGCCACGGCCTGCTTGGAGCCGTAGCTAAAAAAATATTCTTTGCTGGCTTTTGTCTGCGCAATTACCTCGTCGCTCAGGTAAAGGCTATCGCCTTTTTTGTCGGAGTATAAATAACGATGCGAGTTATCGTCTTCAATAATGGTAATACTCTTATTATAGAGTGAAGCCACCCCGGCCGCGTCCATTCTTTGTAAAAACTGTTCGGCATATTGCTTATTGGCCGAATAAACAGCAACGGTAGTGCCCGCCCGGCTTTTTAATCGCCGGCGAAAGGTGTCGTGTCGTTCTTCTACACTAAAAAAATATACCGAAACGCTTACGAGTATCAGCAAAAAGGCAACCAATGAAGCAAATAATAAAGCTATCTTGTATTTTATGCTCATTGATTATCTCTCTTTCATAACATAGCCCATGCCCACCTGGGTATGTATGAGTTTTGTGTCGAATTCTTTGTCGATTTTTTTACGGCGGAAATTTACATAAACATCTATTACGTTGGTGCGGGTATCGAAATCTATATCCCACACTCTTTCACCAATATCGGAGCGCGACACCACGCGATTCCTGTTGCGCATGAGGTATTCGAGTAACTGAAATTCTTTGGCAGTAAGCTTAATGGGTTTACCCGCCCGGGTCACTTCTTTACTATCTACATTCATTTCAAGGTCTCCCACCTTTAAAACATTACCCGTCGGTACGTGCTGGTTTACCGTTCTCTTCAATAATGCGCGAACGCGTACCAGCAGTTCGCGGAACTCGAAGGGTTTTACCAGGTAATCATCGGCCCCCGCATCGAAGCCTTCAATTTTATCTTCCATGGTACTCAATGCAGTAAGCATGATAACCGGGATTTGCTGGTTGCGCTGCCGAACGATTCTACAAAACTCATAACCATTGAGACCGGGCAAGTTGATATCGGTAATGATGAGATCGAAACTCGCGGCTTCAAAAAGCCGGAGAGCAATTTTGCCATCATAGGCAGTTTCCAATTCATAGCCCAACTCACTCAAGCCGCGAGCAAGAGTATCGGCTATTTTCTTTTCATCTTCCGCGAGCAGAATTCGGAATGCATCCATGATTGGGGATTTAAATTGTTGGTTATTATATAGTTGACAGGGTAAAATCTCCGAGCGATTGCTCCAACCGAAGATGATTCAGCCAGGCAATTGATCGTTGATATAGGCAAAATATTTCATACAAACCAAAACCGGATTAAAATTAGATTAAAAACAGATTAAAAAATCATGGCTAGTTTTTATATGAGGCAACCGATGCCGTTGATTCCTGCTTATCTACTGGATCTGAAAGTAGAGGAAGCAGGATGCGAGGAAAGCGGGTCGGTTAAGGGGAAGAATTAATTTTTCTAAAACGCTGGTTGCCATCAAAAACCTATTACCCCAGGCAATGAAGCCCCTGTCTGGTCCAAAACTTGCCATACAAAAACAGGTTCCGACACGTTATCTATCTGATTAAACAAATCCTTTATCCCCATGAACGAGCTTAAAGACAATGTTCGAGAGTTATTCGACCAGGACCAGAAACTGATTGCTCTTGAAAAAGAGATCAAGGCAAAAAATGCGCATTACCATCATTTGTTATTGAAGAACTCCGAAAAAACTTATTCCGACGAAGAGGTGCTGGCGATTAATGGCATATACGAAGAGTTGACAAAACTCGAAAGTCTCCGCAGCTCATTCCGCGCAAAAATCGATGAAATCAAAAGTTATCTTAAACAAAAACTGGCGCCGCTCGCCGGCGGAAGATGGGTGCATGCCACCAGCGATCCCATTCATCCGCATTGGGAATTTTGGGTGGAAGAGGATGAATTGAAGTATGCGCGATTGAATGGTGCGAGTTACTAACCAGGCAATTTGACACATTACTAATAAAAATAAAAGAGCCCCGGCAATTGCCGGGGCCTTTCTCACTCCCTATTAGCAACAATGAATAATCCTTCCAATATCCATTACCGCCTACGGATCGTCCCAACCTTCACAAATTATTCCGTCCTTAAGTTCTTTAGTATATGCGGAGGCTTGATTTCTTCAATCCTTTAAAAATAACCCCGGTGGAAACCGGGGATGTGCATGAAAAAACCAAAACTAACTACTATGAGAAATTGTAACTGACTTTAAAAAATACCCGCCTTACGGGGCTGGTACATTGCCGAATCAAAATTTTTTCAAGAACAAGGTTAACGGTTGAATGGGCTTTGATTCAATTGCAATGTAAAGATGCATCGAAAAAAATCTTTTTGTTAGAGAGGTTTAGCGAACTGCTGTTTTCATTTAATCAACGGTATGTTTTGGCGCTTGTACCGTTTTTGATGTTTCGCCATCCACAATATTCCTGTCCACCCGCCCTGCACTAACACTTGTTTGCTATAGCATGCCAGGAAAAAAACGACCTCCCGAAGGAGGCCGATCAACCAAAACGAACTGCATGAAAAAAAATGGGAACTATTGATAAGACTATACTCTATTGCTTACTTATACAGCAAAGAAACCGGGTTTTATCTCTCTTGTCCAGAACAAACTTCACGAGTTGCTGTTGCTGCCGCATGAACAGGGATTCGTGAGAGATGAATTGGATGGTTACGCGCCTCCTTTCCCGGAGAAGTAGTATTTAATGACACCGGCAAGCACCATAAAAACGGGTACGGAGGCCATAATGATTACTACTATCGCTAACACTTTATTTTCGAATAACAACAATAGCGCGCCCGCCATAATATAGGCAAAGGAGGAGGCGAATGCGGAGAGCAGTGGTCTCCTTTCTGCTGGTGCAGGTTTTACCGCGGTTCCAAAAACACTAGCCATCCAGATCAGCCATAACAACAACTCCATCGCAACCAGTACCCATGCAGCCGTGAAAAAATTCCATTCAATCTTCATACATGACTATTGAATTCATCAGGACAATAGCAAAACATAGAGGGCGAAAATTGCCAGTAATGCCAGGATTGCTTTCATGTAATAAAATAAGCGCTTTCACCAGCGTATTGGAAAATCCAGTTCGCAAATGGTAGAATTCTTTTAGCCAGCGGCGCCCTGGCCTGGCTTTTTACAAAGAGATGCCCACAAAACAAACCGGGAGCAGTGTTTTTCTGCTCCCGGTTTTCCATTTATACGTTTCTGGCTGTCTGTATTAAAGAACTTACCAGTTTAGTTTTGCCTGGTAAAAATCCAGCACCTTGGTGCGAAGGATATACTCGTACATCGCCACAATATGATTTACCCTTGAGCGATCGAGATTGTTTTTAACCTGCAAGTACTCTACCGGGTTGATGACCCCGTTATTAAAACGGATTTCCGCGGCCCTGAATGAGATTTCGAAACTGTTTACCTGGTCCTGCAAGGCCTTGTATCTTTTATAGGTAGTACTCATATTCAAATGGGCCTGCTCAATATTTTGACGGAGCTGGTATTTAATATTGGCATTTTCCAGCTCGGCATTTTTAAGGCTGATACGGGCCAACCTTACCTGGTTACGAACCCGAAAATTGTTGAAAACAGGGACCTGTACATTGAAGCCGATATAAGTTCCAAGATTGTTATCGAGTTGTTTACCATAACCAATTTTACTGAAGGAAAAATTCTGATCCTGTTTCATTACATCGTATCTCGTGTTATTGACGGTAATATACTCCCCTGTTTTTGCTTCCACCGTTGAACCGGGTGTTCCCTGCATAGCCGCACTCGAATAACTGGAGAAGATATTTGCGCCAAAGCTTACCGTTGGAAAATAGTTGGATTGTGCCACCTTCACTCCTTTTTCCAAACTTTTTACCCGGTAATCGGTTGCTTTTACCTGCGCAAAATCTTTGAGCGCCTGCAGGTAAATCTGATCGGGTGTTTCAGCATAAAAACCTGCCGGCTGCTGAAATTCCTCGCGGTCCAATTTGAGATCTTTGTTATAGGGAATATTAAGCAACTGGCATAAACTCAGCTTGGCGGTTTCCAATGCATTTTCATTGTTGATGATGGCTATTTCTTCGGATGCAAGCTGTCCTTTGATGTCGGTTAACTGAAATTGCCCCACGGCTCCTTCGCGAACCATCACCTCGAGTCGCTCCACTTGTTTGCGGGTAACAGCCGCCTGGTTGCGCGAAATTTCCAAAACATCTTCATTGGTCAATACCAAAAGGTAAGCAAGAAGCACATTTAAAGTAAGGTTGTTTTTAGATTGTTCCCAATCCAGTTTACTGGCCTGGAAAGCAAGTGAAGTTTGTTTAATAAAATTCTGTGCCTGCAAACCGGCAAACAATACCACGTTGCTGTTTAAACCGATTCCCGAAGAACTGAGCTGTTGATTGATATAAGCATTGGTGATGGGGTCGATATTTCTTCCCTGGTTCCAACCATAACTAAAGCTTCCATTAAGATTGGGCAGCAGGTTGGCCCAGGCCTGGCTGCGGTTGGTTTCATCGCGGTCGACCAGCAAGCCAGCCTGCTTTACCTGGATATTATTCTTTAAAGCGATCTCTACACTTTGCTTCAGCGTTAATTTATCCTGCGCATGTATCGCTATTGCAACACTAAAAAACAACAATGTTAACTTCACCGATTTCATACTTGTCATGATTCTGTCTTTATATATTTCTTTGATTTAATTTTCTTCCCTGTCTATTCTTCCATCCAATAAATGAATAACCCTCGATCCATAGGCGGCATTTTTTTCGGAATGTGTCACCTGTATAATCGTTACCCCATCTTCTTCATTCAGTTTTTTGAAAAGATCCATAATCTCTCCTCCCTGCTTGGAATTGAGATTACCGGTGGGCTCATCGGCCAGTATCAACTTGGGTTTTCCAATCAATGCCCGTGCAATACCTACCAGTTGCTGCTGCCCGCCCGACAATTGCGTTGGAAACAAATCCTTCTTTCCAACAATATTGAAGCGATCGAGCATATCGGATACCAGGGCTTTTCTCTCCGACGATTTTACATCCTGGTATATCAAGGGGGTTTCGATGTTTTCGTATACCGTTAATTCATCAATCAGGTGATAGGCCTGGAATACAAAGCCGATATATTGTTTGTAAAGCGACGAGCGTTGCTTCTCCTTTAACTTGTGTACCGACTCGTGCATGAAATGATACTCGCCCTCGTCAAATTCGTCGAGCATACCGATTACATTCAGCAAGGTGGATTTACCCGAACCCGAGGGGCCCATGATAGAAACGAATTCCTTTTCCTTTACGGCGAGGTTAACATCTTTCAATAAAAAAACCCTGTTGCCTCCAACTGTTACCCATTTCGAAACGTGCTTTAGATCGATCATTGTTATTATGAATTGGTAGTTAAATGTGGATGTGGGATATTGGTGAATCGTGAATCAGGGTTAACTCCAGGATCGATTGGCCTGTGCCCTACATACATCCCCGCAGTAAACGCTTTGAAACGTAGTAGCGATCCACTCACGATTCACGACTCACGATTGACGACTCACGATTGACGATTCCCGATCATCATTCCGTCCTCAAACTCTTCACCGGGTTTGCCATTGCCGAACGGATGGTTTGAAAACTCAGGGTTATCAAAGCGCCCAGCAACATCAGCAATCCGCTCAACGCAAATATCCACCAACTGATATCGGTTCGGAATGCGTAATTACTCAGCCATTCGCTCACCGCCCACCAGGCCAGTGGCGAAGCAATAATAAAGGCAAGCAATACCAGTTGAATAAATTCTTTCGACAATAAAGAAACAATCTGTGTTACAGAAGCTCCCAATACTTTTCTTACACCAATTTCTTTTACACGCAGGTTGGTAGTATAAATAACCAACCCGAGCATGCCCAGGCAACTGATAAAAATTGCCAGCCCCGTTGCCCATTTCAGCAATCTCGACATATCCTGTTCTGTTTTATAAAACGAGGCAATCTGCTCGTCGAAGAAACGGTATTCGAAATCAAAATCGGGATACACCTCCTTCCAGGCCTTTTCAATTTTTGCTATCGCCGATTTCCATTGGTTACCCCCCGCTGTATTTTGTTTTAAGAGAATATGCAATGTTGAATGGTTAGCCGTAATGTTGGAATACATCAGTGGAACAATGGCCGAATGAAGCGATTTGAGATGAAAATCTTTCAACACGCCCACCACCGGAACCTTTTTATCGCTTCTCTCAATCATCTTACCCACTGCATCGGCAGGATTGGTAAACCCGAGTAGTCGCGCAAACGCTTCGTTAATTACCAGTTCACGTAAAACGCTATCATTGTTGAGGGGATATCTACCTGCTACCAACTGCAGTTTATACAAATCAAAATACAGCGAGTCTCCGTTTTTGGTTTCCACCGTAGCCTCTACATTTTTCGTACCCTCTGCAAATTTGATGGTGGTGGAGGAATAACCCGGTGTTGCCGGCGCTGCGCCCGACAAACTAAGCTTTTCAATTTCGGGAATTGACTTTAGTTTATTTAGCAGCACCTGCCTGTTTGCCTTTGGCGCGTTCCAGGGTGTATACACATTTAATATAGCTTCTTTGTTAAAGCCAAGGTCTTTATTAAGCGAGAAATTGATTTGCTTCACCACCAGCAAAGTGGCGATGATAAAGAACTGCGCAATTACAAACTGCGATACGGTAAGCGATTTACGCAGCCATGCTTTGCGGGTGCGCGCCGTATTGGTGGAAGCCTGGTTTTTCAAAACAGTTACCGGTTTGAATCGAGCCAACACCCAGGCCGGATAAAAGCCCGAAAAAACACTTACTATTACAACAAGTAAAATCACAAACAAAACCACCACTGGCTGCTGCACGTTCCGAAAAGAAATTTCGGATGGTATAAAATCGGAAAACATTTTCAGCACCAATGGCACCAGCGCTATCGACAAAGCCGTTGCTATGCTGGTAAGAATAAATGTTTCTCCCAAAAACTGGAATATCAAATTCATTTTCGAGCCGCCCATGGTTTTGCGGATCCCGATTTCCTTAGCGCGTTGAGAAGATTGCGCGGTAGTAAGATTGATAAAATTGATACAAGCCAGCAATAGCAGGAATCCCGCAACCGCCATCAAACCATACAGTGTAGGCATATGTGCAGAACGATCGGTGAACATATCGTACTCACCCGTAAAATGAAGCGCGCCGAGAGGCTGCAGCAAATTCTCCGATTTCATAAAATCGTCTTTCGAATATTTCTGCCGCAAAGCCACCAGTTGCTTCTCAATATTTTTTGGCTCAACTCCTTTTTTAAGTTTGATAAATAGCTGGGAGGAAGAGTTTACACTTGACCATTGATCCCAACCCCTGTTATTTTTCAAACCAGAGGAGGGAATGGTGGCAAGTGAAATAAATTCTTTGAAGCGGAAATCGGTATTTCCCTCCAGGTCGGCCACTACTCCACTTACAGACGTTTTTATGGTATCGTCGTACACAATTGTTCTGCCAACGATGCGGGAGGGATCGGTACCCGGAAAATAAAGTTTTGCCCTGCTTTCGCTGATCACCACTTTATACGGATCGGCAAAAGCTGTTTGTGGCGAACCTGCCAGCCATTTATAAGAAAATATGCGGAAGTAATTTCCATCGGCAAAAATTATATCCTTTTGGTCTTTATACACCGGGGGATTATCGCCCCCGTTTTCCGGGAAACTTACTTTCGCTCCCGTGAATGTGTGAAAAGCCGCTACTACTTCCAATCCGCTGATATCGTTGCGCATGGCATCGGGCAAGGGTGCGCACACACCGCCGTTGTGAATAAGCTGCCCGGGAAATTGCAGCCTGGAAACAACACGATATACCTGCTCCCGATCTTTATGAAAACGATCGAAACTGAAATCGTATTGAACCAATAAGAATATTACCAGGGAAGCGCTGATACCAATGGCCAGCCCGGCAATATTGATCAACGAAAACAATTTGTGCTTTAGAAGATTCCTGAAAGCCACCCGTAAATAATTTCCAATCATGGTTACCTGGTTTTTGTTGAGCCGGTTCAATAGAAGCGGCTCCTTTTAAGTTCAACCCTTGTACCAATAATCGCAGGCTTTTGAAAATGCGGAAGTTATGTAATTTATACCAGGCAAGGTGTTCGAAAACGAACAGTTTTCGTTCGAAAGTGAACGGAATTTGTATCCTCAGTTTGGCCAAACAGCCGGAACCTGACAGGCGTCTACTCTGATCTCAACGATTTTACCGGGTTACTCATGGCTGCTTTTGTGGCCCGGATTACCACCAGCAAAAGCGTGACCGTACAAAGTATGGTTATGGTAAGTAGAAATGGGCTTGGTCCGATAGAAATTCTGTATGTGTAGTTTTGCAGCCATTGCTTCATTATCACATAGGCAAGCGGACAAGCAACCAATCCTGCCAAAAGAATTACCGCTAAAAACTCTCTTACAAAAAGGAAATGAATATCTATTAAAGAAGCGCCCACCACTTTGCGTATCCCAATTTCTTTCACCCGTCGCTGAATGCTTAACGAAACCATTCCCAATACACCCAGCAATACAATAACCAGCGATAAGCCCGTGGCAGCAAGGGCCGCTTTCTTTAATTGAATTTCTGTAGCATATACCTGCGCCAGCGATTGATCCATGAAACTGTATTCAAAAGAAGTTCCGGGCAATAACTCGCTCCATTTTCTTTGAATAGCCTCAATGGAATTTTGGATGTTTCCTGGTTTCAGTTTGAAAGAAAGAAAACGATAGTTATTGATAAATGTGGCCTGCAGGAATATGATGGGACTGATTTTTTGCTGCATGGAACCAAAATGAAAATCGCTTATTACACCCTGTACTACAAACTCGGCCTGGTTACCGGGCATTTTTATTCTTTGCCCGATTGCTTCGGTATTATCCTTCCAGCCTAATGATTTAACTGCCGATTCATTGATCACTACTTTAAAAGAATCAGCTTCGCTATCTTTAAAAAAGGATCCGGCCTTTACCGGGATCTGGTAGGTTTGGGGATAATAGGCGTCGGTTACCAATTGTTTTGCTGTAATCGCCATAGTGGAATCTCCGCCCGCTTTATACAATTGCGGATCGAATCCATTCATGCCGTTGGGAATTTCATAGGAAAGGGTTACGTTCTCTACCTGCGGCATTCGCGCAAATTCATCGCGTATTCGCAACATCTTCCGGGTTCCCTCGCGTGTCCAGTCGCGGGGCACCTGCGACGAAACAATATATTCTTTGTTATATCCAAGTTGTTTACCAAAGAAATGATTGATCTGTTGAGAAACTACCACCGCAGCCACCATCACCAATACGGCAATGGAAAACTGGAAGCCAACCAAAGATTTTCTCAGCCAGATCTTTTCTCCCACCGATTTCAATTTCCCCTTTAGCGAATCCACCGACTTCATCGACGATAACACAAGTGCCGGGTAAAAACCCGCAAGAAGTCCAACAATCAATATCAATAGCGCGGGTATGCAAACAAAATAAACGGGAAATGAACCCAGCGAGGGGATTTCTTTATCTACCAATTGCGAGAACAGGGGCGATACTGTTGGATAGATGGCAATGGCCAATGCCGTGGCGGCAAATACCAATAGTACTGCTTCCAGCAGAAACTGAATAACCAGTTCTGCGCGGAGGCTTCCCATCACTTTACGAATTCCTATTTCTTTTATACGCGTGGCAGAACCGCCAATCGATAAGTTTATAAAATTTACTACGGCCATCAATAAAATAAACAGGGCAACAAAAGACAGAGCATAGAGCATCCGCTTCACCAATGCATTGTTTTTTTGGAGATGGTAATCACTGAGCGCTACCGGTTTTACCGTGAGATTTTTCTTCACAAAATCCGGCGCATTATCCGCCACCAGTTTTTCAATAGGCACTGCGAGGTCTTCGGGCGATACTCCTTCTTTCAATTCTATATAAGAAGGAATATAGATATTCAGCCAGTCGTCGAAATCAAGCCGGCCAAAATACGAATAGGTATTGGTAGGAATAAAAATAGCATTCCGGTTATCGGGGTTGAGCTCTGTTACACTGTTTTCAGCAATATCATCCAATACACCTGTAATGGCAAATTCCCTGTTTTCGCCGGAAAAGCTTTGAATGCTGAGGGTTTCTCCCACTACATTTTCTTTCCCAAAATATTTCTTTGCCAGCCCGCGTGTAATTATTGCCGAAAAAGGATTGTTCAATGCGGTACGCGCATCGCCGTGTAATAAATCAAAACCGTACATCGAAAGCAGCGTGCTATCGCCCAACTGGATTCCTTCCCTGAAATGTTTATCTCCTTTTGAAACAACAGAAGTAATACCATCCCAGCGATAGTAATTTGCTACGAGACTGGGATAAGACTCTTTCAATCTTTTTGCCAGCGGGCCCAGCGTAGTAATATCAGGGCCAATCGGCTCCTTCCATTCCGATCGCAGGAAATACTGGCTTTTAGCATTGCGGAGGTTTTTATTAACGCGCAGTTCTCCCCATACATAAGCGCCTATAAGTAATGTAAATAGTATGCCCGTAAACAATCCCACTATGTTTACTACCGAATAAAAAGAATGCTTCCTTATATTTCTCCAGGCAGTTTTAAAATAATTGGTCCACATACTATTCAGTTTTTAAAAGTTTCACAGGGTTGGTGCGGATAGCCTGCAGCACCTTAAAGCCGGTTACCAGTGCCGTAATAGCAAACAATGCTGCTACAGATCCGATAAGAGCAAAGGAAGATACTCCTGCATTTATCTTGAAAATCAAATCGAGCAATAGTTTTGTAAGCGCCCATCCCCCGTAACATCCCAATATGGCCGACACGATAAATATCCAGAAATAACTTTTGTTTACAAGAACCAGGATATGATGCGGGCTGGCCCCTACTACTTTTCGCAATGCAATCTCTTTCATCTTCTTTAACACCGTAAGCGAAACCAGGGCAAATAGCCCGGTTGCAGTGAGCAAAATGCTTACAATGGCAAACCATTTAAAGATGACAGCTATGCTCTTGCTGGTCTTATACGCTTCGGCAGTTATTTGATTTTGATAGAAGCCATTGAAAGGTTTTGTTGGAAATAATCTTTTCCAGGTATCGTTGAGTTTTGAATATACGGTAGAAAGCTGGTCGGGTTTTGCCTGCATAACCAGGAATTGAAACTTATTTTCTTTTGCCAGTTTCATGGCCACCGGATCGAGCGGGTTAAAAACATTGTCGACATGAAAATCTTTCAGCACGCCAATAACCGAATAGTTGCTGCTATCTATGCGAATTCTTTTACCAATCGCTTCTTTTTCTTTCCAACCCATCCTGGTTGCCAGTGTTTGAGTTATCAGCAACGCGTCCTGGTAATCGGCTTCACTGGACGGATCGAAGTCGCGGCCCGAGGATATCTTCAATTGCATCGTCTTTATATAATCTTTGCCTACTTCCATAAAACTGGCCTCCTGCTTGGATGCTTCGGCTTCCATCGTGGAATACCGGAATCCAAAAGCGATATGATGGCGGGAACCCGCAATCGAACTGATCTCCGGTATTTTTTCCATTTCATTGCGCAGGGGAACATAACTCGTGGAATCGTTAAAGATTACGCCCACAGCATTTTCCATGCTGTATCCAAAATCGAAGTGACGCTGGTATTCGGCATTTCGCGAAAAAGCGACAGCGGCTATTGCTGTTATAATGGCGATCGACAATTGAAGGCCCAGCATCAATCGCGAGAATAAATTGGTGCCCCCGAATTTTACATTGCCGCGGAAGATGGCTGTGGGATTAAAGCGGCTGATATAAAAAGCAGGATAAGAACCTGCCAACAATGTAACAAACAAAAGTATCGCGCCCAGGAAAACCTGCAATGTTGTATCACTCAAATAGTCGGCTCTTACATCCACGCCGTTGAACATACTGTTGAAAAGCGGCAGCCACCATTTGTTCAATACAAATGAAAGAAGAATAGCCGCCAACACAATCAGGGAGGATTCGAATAGAAGCTGGCGAATAAGTTGACCGTGCGAACTTCCCATTACTTTCCGCATTCCTATTTCTTTCAAACGCCGGTTGGCGCGCGCAACAGTTGTATTCGAAAAATTAAGACAAGAAGAAATCAGTATCAGGATCGCTAAAACAAAAGGGCCATAAGCCGCGGCATCGCCCGGCCTTTCCCATAGCCCGTTCGATGAAATCAGGTTTGAGGCCCGGGCATTCTCCCGCAACGAAAGAAATCTGAATCCCGATACTTTCCAATCTTCTCTCGCTTTATTCTGAACAGGGAGATAACGGTTCATTTCCTTTTCAAGCCGGACTGCATTTGCAGGGTCGGGGATATAGAAAAATGCAGCGTCGAGGAACCAGCTCCAATCGTCGGATGCAATTCTTGTACCATCGGGTTTCAGGCAATTGTCGAAATGCGTAATGAAACCGAATTTAATGGTAGAGTTGATCGGCAAATCCTTCAAAACACCAGTTACGGTTAAAGGTTTTGCATGTGTTTCCCCTGCATAAAAAGTTATGACTTTACCAATCGGGTCTTGTTTGCCAAAATATTTGAGCGCGGTTTGTTCGGTAATGAGCACGGCATTTTTATCATTGATATTATTATTCCCGGCTACAACAGGAAAATTGAACAGTTGGAAGAATGCCTGGTCTGTAAAATTTGGCTGCTCGCTGAACACATCGTTATTGTATTTCACGGTCACATTGCGGCTATCCCATCGAACAACTTCTTTAATCCCCGAAAAATCACCCGGCGCCGATGATGCCGCGGCCATGGGAACGATGCCACGCAATCCATCGGCATCTTTTTTAAAGGTTACCGCCCGGTAAACATTATCAATGTCTTTATGGAAATTATCGTAGCTAAAGCTAAAGCGATAGGTTTGATATCCCCATACAATAGCGGCAATTCCAACGGCCAACCCAACGATATTGATAAGGGTATATGATTTATACCGGCCGAGGTTCCTGAACGCTACCTTGAAAAAATTTTTATACATACAATTTATTTTATTCTGCTCTCAACGATTTAACCGGGTTGCTCAAGGCAGCTTTAACTGCCTGGAAGCTGATAGTAAACAGGGCAATGGCTATGGCTACCATTCCCGCTACCGCAAATACCCACCAGCCGATATTTATGCGATAGGCAAAATCTTCCAGCCATTTGTGCATCGCAAACCATGCCAGCGGGAAGGCGATGAGCGATGCTATTAAAACAAGTTTGATAAAATCTTTCGACAACATTTGAACGATCGTGCCGGAAGAAGCGCCCAGTACTTTGCGGATACTTATTTCGCGCATACGTTGTTGCGTGGCATATGCAGCCAGCCCGAGCAACCCGATACAGGCAATAAATATTGCCAATGAAGAAAAGAAAGAAAAAATCTTCCGGGTTTTTGCTTCGGCAAAATATTGCGCCTCCACCGTTTTATCGAGGAATGCATATTGAAAGGGACGGTCTTTTACAAATTCCTTCCATTTCGATTCCACGGCTTGTACCGTTTCAGAAAAATTTTCTGCTTTTATCCGAACGGCTGTCATAAACAATACTTCGTTAAACCGCGAAGCATTGGTAAATACCAGCGGTGTTATTGGTTTATGGAGCGACTGGTAATGAAAGTCTTTTACCACTCCTATCACCGTGTAGAAATAAGGCGTGCCATCGGGTGCATTGTAAAACTCATCTGGCGTTGTTAGCCTTGTTCCGACAGGTTTTTCGAGGCCAAGTTCCATCACGGCTCTTTCGTTCAATACAATACCCAGCGAGTCGGTAGGAAAATCTTTCGAGAAAAATCTTCCTTCTTTCAATTCGAGCCCAAGCGTAGCAGCAAATTGATCGTCGGTAATGATTCCCCTTCCTGTCATCGGCATATTGGCTCCCTGTTTTTGCCAGCTAACACCAAAAAAGTTTTCGATACCGGGTAATGAAGAAGCGCCGCTGATATTTTCAACACCTGGAATTCTTACTATTTCATTTTTAAATGCGCGGCTGCTTTCACCCAATAAATCGGTTCTTTCAATAATAATGGTTCGATCCTTCCTGAACCCCAGCCGGTCGCTGGTCATGAATTGCATCTGGGAGTTTACGATGAGCGTACAAATGATGAGTATTACCGAAATAGAAAACTGAAATACCACCAGCCCGTTTCTTAACAGCAAGCCATAGCTGCTGGATTTGAATTTTCCTTTCAACACCACTATCGGTTGGAAAGAGGAAAGCACAAATGCCGGATACACGCCGGCCACCAACCCGATTAATAATGCAAGAGCCAGCAACAGTAATATGTTGGTGAACGAAAACAGTTCCTGAACTTCCAGCGATTTACCTGAAAGCTGGTTAAACACAGGCAGCAACAGAAAGGCCAGCAATGCTGCGAGTAACATACTGATCAAGGCAAGCAGGGTAGACTCTGCCAGGAATTGTGTTACCAGTGATTTTCTCTCCGACCCGAATGTTTTGCGGATGCCCACTTCTTTAGCTCTTTCCGTAGAACGCGCCGTTGCAAGATTTACAAAATTGATACAGGCCAGCAGCAAAATGATAAAAGCAACTGCACTGAAGATATATATCGCCTGCATACTTCCATTCGGGCTCAATTCTCCTTCAAGATGTGAAATAAGATGAATTTTCCTTAAAGGCTGCAGGTAATACTTGTAACCATTGCCTGCCGCAGAAAACTGTTTGTACGACATGGCAAACTGCTTTTCAATATTACCTGCCGCATATTTCTCAATAATCTTCTGCATGCGTTGCTCCACCGCTGCAGGACTTGAATTCGGGTTAAGCAATAAATAAGTATGCGCCGCGAAGTTGACAAAATTCTCCTGGTAGAAATCCTGCTGGCCGGCTGTACTCAGCAGCAGGTCGAAGCTGAAATGGGAGTCCTTTGGCCAATCGGCACAAACAGCCGTTACTTCAAACGGAGGATTGTTATTTCCTTCGGGTTGTAACATCTTCCCTACTGCTTCCTGCACCGATCCAAAATATTTTTTAGCAGCAGTTTCAGTGAGTACCACGGCTCTTGGTTTATGTAGAGCCGTTGCAAGATCACCGCTCAATACAGGAGTTGAGAAGACCCTGAAAAAATTGGAGTCCACAAAAAACACTCTTTTCTCTTCGAATTTCTTATCGCCGTATTGCAATTGAAAGCTTCCATTTCCAATAAAATTGTAAAGTCGAACCGCCTGCTCCACCTCCGGGCATTCCTGTTTTACGGCCGCTGCATACGATTGGGGTATGAAAGAATATGAAGTAGAGCGGCCAGGATAACGGCGTTCTACTACCAGCCTGTATATGCGGTCGCCTTTTTCCTGTTCCTTATCATATCCCAGTTCACTTTTTATAAAAAGCACGATTAGTAAACAAACGGCAATACCAATTGCAAGGCCAAGAATGTTGATGGCCGAATAGGCTTTTCGCTTCAGCAGGTTACGACTGGCGATTTTGAAATAATGGCTTGTCATGAAGTTTGTTTAAGTATTAGTTGGTTATAGGAACAATACAGTTTGCTCAGGATACAAATCGGGGAACTGGCAATTAAAAAGTCAAAAGTCAAAAAGTAAAAAGAAGTCGAGCACTCTCGATTGACGATTCCCGATTGCCGACTCCCCACTCACTTCTCGCCACTGCCCACTCGCCTCCCAATCATTCTGTTCTCAAACTTTCTACCGGATTTGCCCTTCCCGCATTCAGCGCTCTCAATCCCACGGTAAAAAATGCTATCAGCAATGCCAGGATACCCGCTCCGGCTATCAACCAGATGCTAATCGTTATGCGATAAGCAAAATCGGCCAGCCATTTTTGCATGAAATACCAGGAAACGGGTGCAGCAATCAACAAAGCAAGCAAAACCAGCTTCAGGAAGTCTTTCGACAAAAGCTGAATCAGCGAAGGCAAACTCGCACCCAATACTTTTCGAATACCAATCTCGCGCGTACGATTGATGGCTGCGAGCGAAGCCAGCCCGAACAATCCCAGGCAGGCAAGAAAAATAGAAATGCCGCCGGCCCAACCGGCAATCCTGCTCCAGCGTTTCTCCGCCTTGTAAAAATTATCGAGGCTTTCATCGAGAAAAGTATACCGGAAAGGTATAAGCGGTTCCAGCTTTTTCCATGCCGCTTGCATGGCATCAATGGCAGACGAAGGGTTGCCGGCATTGATTCTTACAAAAAAACGATAAGGTGCATAGTCGGCAAACTGGTGAAACATCTGTGGCTTTATATCTTCTTTAAAAGGTCGGAAATGAAAATTTTTCACTACTCCAATTACAACCGGGGTTTTATCTTCCATATAACCTTTTAGCTCCTGGCCAATGGCTGTTTCGTTTGTCCAGCCAAAATCGCGCACCATTGCTTCATTAATAATAACCGAGCTTACCGTGTCGGATGCTATTGCTGTATTAAAGTTTCTTCCTGCTATTAATTTTATTCCCATTACATCCAGGTAGTTTTCATCAACATAGTATTCGAATACTTCTTTATGACTGCCTTTGTATTCAAACCCCGATCGACTCCAGCCCGTACCTTCTCCAAGTCCCAGTTCCGAACCTGCAATTCCTTTTATGGCCGGGTGGGATGCAAGCATTTGCTTAAACAAAGGGAATAGCTGTTTTGTATCGGTTTCCTCTGCATCTACCATTATAATATTTTCTTTATTAAAGCCCGGGTTCTTACTCGTCATATAACTTGTTTGCTGCAATATCACCAGTGTGGCGATGATTAAACCAATAGAAAGTGTGAACTGGATAGTTACCAGTGATTTTGTAAGAAGGTTGGAGCCGCCAACTTTAATTTTACTTCTCAATGCCTCGATCGGCTTAAATGCCGACAGCACCAGGGCCGGGTATATTCCGGCCAGTAAGCCAACCAGCAATATAATCGCCACCATCATCCAACCTAACTCAGGATACAAGGAGAAAGAAAGCGACAACTGTCGTCCCGATAGGTCGTTGAACCAGGGAAGAAGGAATTTCGCTAAAGCAATGCCCAATATGCCCGATAAGCAACTCAGTAAAATGGCCTCGGCTAAAAACTGAGACACCAATTGTTTTTTTTCTCCTCCGATTACTTTTCTCAGCCCCACTTCTTTAGCCCTGTTGGCAGACCGGCCAATGGCGAGCGTCGTAAAATTGATACAGGCAATCAACAATACGGCTCCCGCAATGCTCAGCAATATCCAAACCGTTGCGGGGTTAATATTTTCTATCAATCCGCCGAATATTTTTGTTTCCGTATGTACCGCTTCTATCGGCTGGAGTCCGTAACGAACCGGTAGCGCATCTCCCTTCCAGCTATACCCGGCTTTTTTCAATTCGGCCTCTTCGTTAGGATAGTATTTGTTTCTGAAAGCTGCGAGCTTCTTGTTATCGAAAGGCAAGCCACTTCCCTTGCGCAATTGTACATAGGTAATGAATGCTGAGCGGTTCCAATTATTAATACTTCTTTTCCCCGATGCTGTTCCTTCCATGAATTGCCAGTGACCCAGCAACTCGAATGTTATAGAAGAATTGGCAGGAATATCTTCTACGATGGCGGAAACTGTAAATGGCTCGAACTTATCGCCGGTTTTGATATCAATCGTTCTTCCCAGTGCATTCTCGGTTCCGAAAAATTCTCTTGCTTTTGATTTGGTAAGAACAACGTCGTTTAGATTCTTTAATGCCGTTGCGGGATTTCCGTGTATAAAGCCAAATGAAAAAACTTTAAAGAAGGAAGGATCCGTATGAGAAAGACGGCCCTGCAATACCTTATCATCAATTCGTACAAAACTACTGCGCCAGCCATCGTAGAGGCGAACATACTCGATTACTTCCGGGAGGTCTTGTTTCATGGCAGGGCCAAGCGGGTTCGGCAGGTAAACATCACCGCCCGGCTCATCACCGCCGATTCCTTCCGTCCATCGGTAAACACGATAGATATCTTTTGCATTGGTATGAAAACGATCAAAACTGAACTCATTGACTGCATATAAGAGAAAAAGAATAAAGCAGGCAAGGCCAATCGAAAGACCGGAGATATTGATGAACGTAAGAACCTTTTGCCTGGCAAGACTTCTTATCGCGATTTTATAATAATGCTTTATCATGAGATTTGTATGAGTTTAAATTAGATACCCGGATGATGTGGTTTGGCCAGGATACAAATGGGGTGGCGGATGGTTAAAAAGTCAAAAATCAAAAAGTACAAAGCGACCGAGCTTCCCCCCCAACTTCGTTGGGGGCAGGCACGATTCACGACTCCCGATTCGCGATTCACGACTCCCACTCGCATCTCACCACTTCCCACTCACCTCCCCAATCACTCCGTCCTCAAACTCTTCACCGGGTTCGACAATGCCACCCGCACCGTATGAAAACTCACGGTTACCAATGCGATCGCTACTACCGCCAATGCTGAAATAAGAAAGGTGGTTAATTTCAATCCTTCCTTATAAGGAAATATCTCCAGCCATTTGTCCATGAAATAATAAGCTACAGGAAAGGCGATGATACAGGAAATGCCTACCAGCAATACAAAATTCCTCGCAAGCAGTGTTACTATATGCGCTGTGCGGGCGCCCATTACTTTGCGGATACTGATCTCTTTTCTTCTTTGCTCGGTAGTAAAAGCAATCAATCCTAACAGCCCAAGACAGGTGATGATAATGGTAAGTGTTGAAAAACTCGTGAATATTCTTCCCCTTTTTTGATCGGCCGCATATTGCGAATCGTAATCTTTATCAAGAAAACTATACTGAAAGGGGATATCAGGAAAATTCGATTTCCAGCTTTTTTCAACAGATGCAATGGCCGATTGCATATCCCCGGGCGCCAGCCTTACCTGTACCACGTTGTTATTGGGTCGATAGAAAAGCAAGAGAGGTGCAATGGGATTGTACAAAGATTTTACGTGGAAATCCTTTATAACACCTACTACCTCTAAATAAAAATCCGAAGTATCGCCGGGGAAACGTACCTTTTTTCCAATCGGTTCTTCCCATCCAAAATCCTTCACCATACTTTCGTTTACTATAATACTCCGAAGGGTGTCGGTAACCCCTGTAAAATTTCTTCCCCTTGTTAGCTTTATACCCAGCGTTTTGAAATAGTTTTCATCTACCGCATAACAATCGATCCCTTTTTCTACATAACCATTCTTAGATTGTATAGAAAAAAGATTGAAGTTAAACCCTCCACCCGGTGAACTTTCGCCCGTACTTACCGCCACTACATTTTTATTATTCTTCAGTTCCTCCTGGAATGCCAGTATTTTCGATCGCGTATTACCATCACCATTATTGGCTGCAGCCGACAATACATAATTCTTATTAAATCCAAGATCTTTATTGCGCATGTATTTCAACTGGCCGTATACAACGAGTGTGCAAATAAGCATAATCATTGAAATAGCGAACTGTGTTACTACCAAAACCCTTCTTAATCCAATATTGCTGGAACCTTTCGACAATGCTCCTTTCAATACAGTAATGGGCTGGAAGCGGGAAAGATAGAATGCGGGGTAACTTCCTCCAACTACACCCACAAATACAACTACCATCAACAGGATAAAAGCAGTGGCCGGTGTAAACAGCGACAGGAATGTAAAATGCTTGCCCGATAAACTATTGAATACCGGAAGCAGGAAATAAATCGCCGCAATACTTAATATCAGCGAAACGACGCTGAGAAATACCGACTCGGTAAGAAATTGAAATACCAATTGTTTTTTGGAAGAACCCGCAACTTTTCGAACCCCAATTTCCTTTGCTCTCCTCGCCGAACGCGCCGTTGCCATATTCATATAATTAATGCAGGCGATGAGCAGCATGAAGAATGCTACTGAAGAAAGAATATAGATATACGACATACTGCCCAACTCCTCGGGTTCGCCGGCCATATCCGATTTGAGGTGTATAGATGTTATGGGCTGCACCCCATAGCGGATCTTGATATTGAATTTTGAAAAAATCGGCGCCATGTATTTGTCGTACATCGCTAATAATTTCTTTTCAAATGCAGCCGCATCGGTATTGGGTTTGAGCAAGGCATAGGTGAAATTCCCGAACTGTCCCCATGAGTCAGCATAACCGGCCGGGAGCGAGCTGGCCGATATCAGCGCATTGAACAGGATATGGGAATTTTTTGGTACGTCTTCAATTACCGCTGTTATCTTATAAACATTGCCGCTGCCCGATTGAATCGATGCGCCTATGGCCTTATTCTTGCCAAAATATTTTTCGGCCATGCTGCGCGTAATTACAATTGAATTAGGACTCATAAGCGCTGTGGCTGCGTTCCCTTCAATAAAGGAGCAGGTGAATACGTCGAACACATTGCTATCTGCAAAGAAGATTTTTTCTTCATAAAACTGCTTGTCGCCAATTTTAAAAGTTGGATTTCCCCCATTCACGAATCGCACTGCCTGTTCCACTTCCGGGTAATCTTTTTTCAGCGTCGGGCCCAGGGGATATTGCGTAGACGCCCATTTCATACTGTTCTCAGGTTCCTTTACATAGGAAACGACCCGGTAAATGCGATCTGCATTTTTGTGGTATTTATCATAACTCAATTCGTCGATAACGTAAAAAATCAGCAATAGGCTGAACGATATCCCGATCGTTAGCCCAAGTACATTCAATAAGCTATATCCTTTATCTTTTCTGAAATTTCTTAAGGCCGTAATAAAAAGATTCCGAAACATAGAATTCAGTTTACTGCTTGTTCAAAGATTAACGACGACGGGGAAGAATCATCTTACTCCGTTCTCAGGCTTTTAACCGGGTTTGATAATGCTGCCTTCAATGCCTGCGTGGTTATTGTTGCCAGCGCAATCAACAGGGCTAACACCCCGGCCACCAGGAATACCCACCAGCCAATATTTATTCGATATGCAAATCCCTCGAGCCAGTTATGCATAATCAGCCAGGTGATGGGCGTCGCTATTACAAAACTTACCAGCACGAGATAAATAAAATCTTTCGAAAGAATGAACAATACATGCTGCACTGAAGCGCCCAACACTTTCCGAATACCGATCTCTTTGGTTCTTTGCAAAACGTTATAAGCCGAAAGCCCCAGTAAGCCAAAACAGGCCACCAATATGGCGAGGAAGGCAAAGAGGCCGAATACTTTTCCGAAGAGCCGATCGGCTTTGTATTGCTGATCAAAAAATTCGTCGAGGAAAAAATAGTTGAAAGGATCTGAAGGGAAATGTTGTGACCAGGCTTTATTGACCGCGGCAATGGTTGCCGCCATATCTTTTGTTTCCACTTTTAAAGAATAGGCGCTGCGTGCATTTTGCACCAGGCGTATCAGCATTGGATCGATTGCTTTCTGCAAGCCCTGGTGATGGTAATCGGCCACTATGCCAATCAACTTTACGGTATCTCCGCCGGTTACAAATCTTTCGTTAATGGATTTTTCAAAATCGGTAAAGCCAAGAAGCTTCGCCGCGGTTTCATTTAATATAACAGTACGCGAACTATCGCCGAAATCGCGGGAAAAATTTCGTCCTGCTTTCAACTGCATTCCAAATGAAGGAATGAAATCGTAGTCGATCCCCATATTGTAAAGGGTAACTGCTCCCTTGCCACCATCGCCCATTCGCCAGGCTCCGTTTGTCCAGTAAATTTCACGACCCATAATACTGGACGAAGAAGCTACATTTTTTACCGAGGGAATTTTCAGTAAATCGTTTCGAAACGCTTCCATCCGGCCCCGGTACATCGAATCAATAACCGACCCTGCCCCGTCGAGTATCAATGTTTGATTGATGTCGACTCCCAGTTTTTGCTTGCGCATATAACCCACCTGCTGGTAAACGATAATGGTACCTGCTATTAATACCACCGAAGTAGCAAATTGAGTTACGATCAAACCCTTTCTCAATAATATTCCACTTCCCGAATTTTTAAACAACCCTTTCAATACCATTACGGGCCTGAAGCCCGATAATACAAATGCGGGATACAAACCAGCGAAAAAACTGCCGAGTAAAAACAGCAATCCAAACCCCAGCCAATAACCGGCAGGAAGATAAAAACGCTGAGTATGTGTTTGACCGGTCAACTCCTTAAACAAGGGTGTAAGCAGATAGGCCAGTATAATAGCCAGTAGCAATGCCAGCAGGTTCAGCAACAGGCTTTCCACCAGAAATTGCCCGATTAAGTTGCTGCGCATGGCGCCCATTACTTTTCTTACGCCAACTTCTTTGGCTCTTTCGAGCGAACGTGCAGTGGCCAGGTTTATATAGTTGATCCAGGCGATGCCAATGATAAAGAATGCTATGAGAAAAAGAAATGCCACGGCCTGTCCATTGCCATTTACTTCGGCTTCCTGGTTGTAGTTGGAATAAAGATGTATGTCCTGCAAAGGCAACGCATGAATTTCGTTGCGGACATTATTTGTTTTATACCATTCTATGCTGTTGATGTATTTGTCGCAGAAAGCCGGAAATTTCGCCGAGAACTTTTCTAAATCTGTTCCGGGTTTTAACTGGAGATAGGTATAGAAATCGTACCAGCCCCAATTGGTTTCTGTTGCATTGGTAGTATCGCCGAAAAACCGGTTGATAGCAGCAAGCGTTGCGTAGGAGGCAAGATGATTTACTGTAAGATGTGAATTAACGGGAAAATCTTTAAATACGCCTGTAACCTCGTAGGAACGAGTGTAACTCGGATTCCGATCGATTAATCTCTTTCCTACCGGGTCACTTGTACCGAAATATTTTTTTGCCAGCGTTTCGGATAAAAGTAGTTTATCGGGACCATCGAGCACGGTTTTCCGATCGCCGCTTATCAGCCTGATATCAAACATATCCAGGAAACTGGCGTCGGCAAAATAGCCCTGCCGTTCATTTGCTTTTACATTTCTTTCATCGTTCGATAAAAGCAGGTTGGCATCGTACAGGCGGCAAAACTCCTCTACTTCCGGAAAATCTTTTTTCATAGTAGGACCGAATGCAGGATACACCGTGGCCGATTTCCATGAAAGCTTTCCCTGCTGGTAGGCGTCGAGTCTTAGCCTTACAATGTTTTTTGCGTTTTGGGGAAAATCATCGTAGCTTCTTTCGTAAGCTACATACTGAAAGATTAACAGGCAGCAGGTGATACCAATGGCGAGGCCGAAAATATTCAGAAACGAATATCCTTTCCTTTTGAAAAGGTTCCGAATGGCTATACTAAAATAGTTTTTTATCATGCTGGGTGGTTTTGCATATACTGCTGCATGATGCCTGTTAGTTGAGAGGGACGGGATAATCGGGACCGGTCGACAATAACAATTTCTCTTCCACTAGTACCCGAAAACAATGCCGATTGTAAACAGCGATGGTTTACAGTTAGATACCTTGTACCTGGCAAAGGCATAGTTCGATTACGATACAACACTGTCCGGTTTCGATACACTGATCCAATACGCTAACACCAGCAGCCTCGCCATTCTATATCAACAAAATCATTTACGCTATTCTGTTCTAAGGTTTTTCACGGGATTCGTTATCGCCGCTTTCACGGATTGGAAACCTATGGTAATAAGAGTAAAGACGGCACCGCCAAAAAAAGCAAGCAGGAACACGTCGATCCCTATTGTTGTTTTGTATGCATACCCGCTCAGCCATTTATTCATTGCCCACCATGCTATTGGAAACGCGATGGCAATGGCGGCAAGAAGCAGTTTGAAGAATTGTCCCGATAAAAGAAATACGATGCTTCTCTCCGAAGCACCCAATACTTTCCGTATGCCGATTTCCTTGGTTCTTACTTCGGCATTGAAACTAGCAAGCCCGAATAATCCGAGGCAGGATATCAGTATTGCCAATGCTGCAAACCAGGTAGAAAGCGCCGATATTCTTTTCTCTGAAACATATTGCGCCTGGAAACTGGCATCTAAAAATTTATAATCGAAGGGATATCCCGGGTTGAAACGCTTGTAAAAACTTTCAATAGCTGCAATGCTTTCTCTTTCTTTACCAGCCTGCAATTTTGCCATTATCATTGCAGTGCGCGACGGATCCAAACGAAATACCATGGGTGCAATGGATTCGTGCAGCGAACTGATATGAAAATCCTTAACTACTCCAATTATTTCCATCTCCTGGTCCCACATTTTCACTTTTGTGCCCAAAGGATTTTTCAATCCCATTGTTCGAATAGCTGTTTCATTAAAGATTAATCCTTTGTTGTCGGTGCCAAATGCCCGCGAAAAGGCCCTTCCTTCTTTTAATTGTATGCCGAGTGTTTCCAATAAATCGTAGTCAACCGAGCGAACAGTAAAATTCACCGATTGTTCCGGTTCCTTGCCGGGCCAATCTATTCCATAAGTAGATGCATTGCCCACACTACCCTGGACTACGCTTTGCTGAATTGCCGAAGCATTAACAACGTCCGGGACTTTTTTGAGTTCGGCAAGAAAGGATTCGGTATTCTCTAATGTCTTTCCTGTTTTGTCGAAGTAAATCACATTCTCCTTATTGTATCCCAGGTTCCTGTTCTGAATAAATTCCACCTGCCGGTAAATAACAAGCATGGCCACTATCAATACCAGCGATACCACAAACTGGAATACTACTAACCCTTTTCTTGCCAATAACTCGCCCAGCGAATTTTTTATTTTTCCTTTGAGAATAGTTACCGGGTTGAAGCCAGAAAGATAGAATGCAGGATAACTACCGCTCAATAATCCGGTGGCCAGTGTTACCAGCAAGGCCATTGTCAATAACTGCGGACTAAAATGAAGCGTGATTTGTTTTCCGGTAACCTCGTTGAAGCCGGGAAGAAAAACAAATACCAGTACTACTGCAATCACCAGGGAGAAAAAAGATATGAAAACAGCCTCAGTAAGAAATTGAAAAATTAATTGCCGCCGGCCAATGCCCATGGTCTTTTTCACTCCCACTTCTTTCAATCTTCGCGAGGCTCTTGCGGTGGAAAGGTTCATGAAATTGATGCAGGCGATAATCAATATTAAAATCGCAACGAAAGAAAACAGTTTTACATAAGCAATTCTTCCACCCGCCTGCACACCGTTTTCGTAGTTGCCGTATAAATAAGCGTCCGAAAAAGGGCGAACAAACAATGAAAACTGCGAGCGATGATATTTTTGGATAAAATCTTTGATCTTACTATTGAACTTTGCGATATCGGTTCCTTTCTTCAATACAATAAAGGTGGCTGGCCCTTCATTGTTCCATACCTGCCCGTTTGTCCATAAATCCTGTATCAGCAATTCCTCCGTTAGTGCAAAATCAAATTGCAGCGAGCTGTTGGCGGGAATATCTCCGAATACGCCACTGACCTGCACGTTCTTTTTCATTCCTGTTATTTCAAATTCAACCGACTTGCCCACAGCATTTTCAGCAGTCCCAAATAAATTCTTCGCTGTTTTTTCCGATAACACGATGGAGTTCTTTTCGCTCAGCACCGTGTGAGCGCTGCCCTGTTTTAGTGGAAAAGAAAATATCTTGAACATATCTTTCCCCGCGAATGCCCCGGCTGCTCTTATTGATTTATCACTTGTGCGCAGGTTAAATAATAAACCTTCTTTGGCAAGATTGAAAAACAGTACCGAGTTTTCTACTTCGGGCAGGTCTTTTTTCAGAGCTGCAGCCAATGGACCCTGGGTTGCTTCGCGTACAAACAGTTTATCCTGCTGTTTATCCAGCTCCATTACCTGGAACAATTGCTGATCGTTGCTATGGAATTTATCGAATTTCCATTCGTCGTTCACCCACAGGTATATCAGGAAGGCACAGGCGAGCCCGGTTGACAGGCCAATCAGGTTTATATAAAAGGAGCTCCTGAATTTCTTCATTCCCCTGATAGCGATGAGCAGATGATGCTTGAGCATATTAAATGTTTTATTCGGTTCGCAATGCCTTCGTTGGATTGGTATAAGCTGCTTTAATTGCCTGGAAGCTAATCGTCAACAACGCGATCAATAATGCCATCCCGCCTGCTACCAGGAATACCCACCAACTGATATCAATCCTATATGCATACCCTTTTAACCAGTCGTTCATGAAATAATAAGCGGGTAAAAAGGAAATCAGCATGGCCACCACAATCAACATCACAAATTGCTTCGATACCAGCGTTACAATACCGGTAACCGATGCGCCCAATACTTTCCTTATTCCAATTTCCTTTGTTTTTCTTTCTACAGTATAAGCGGTTAAACCCAATAAGCCGAGGCAGGAAATAAAAATGGCGAAAAATGCAAACCAATTCACCAGCGTACCGATTTGTTGTTCGCTTCTATAAAGCCGCTCGTATTCCTTATCCTGGAAATTATAATCAAATACAAAACCCGGCGCCATGGTTTTATACACGTCTTCAATTCCCCTGATGGTTCGCTGCATATCTTTTCCATCGGTGCGAACATAAATGGTCCAGGTCCAATCGGGCCTGCACATTATTATCAGGGGAGCGATAGGATTGTGTAACGATTCGAAGTGAAAGTCTTTCACAATACCTACAATCTTCGATTTCCCATAATAGAGATCAAGCGTTTGACCAATGGGATCCTTCAACCCCATTCTGCGAACGGCTTCTTCGTTGAGAAGTACCGAGGCTGTATCGGCAAGGTAGTTATTCGAAAAATTTCGGCCTTCTTTGATGGAGATGCCCATCGTATTCACGATATCGTTACTCGCTGCAATGAAACTAAAGAAAACATCCTGTCCCGCCTGTTTACCCGGCCAGCTCACCTGCGTACCCCTGTTATTCGATTGCGTGAACGTAACAGATGCCTGCGAAGCGCTCAGCACACCGGGAACTTTTGTGATTTCCCTGAGCGCTGTTTCGTTTTTATCTGTTGCAATATTATTCGGGAACCAAATGAGGTGTTCTTTTTTATAACCAAGATCGCGGTTCTTGATATAGTTCACCTGCTGCGACACAATAATGGTTCCGATAATTAATAATATAGAAACTGTAAACTGTGTAACCACCAGCGTTTTTCTAATCCATATAGAATTGGATGATGGGGCAGTGAACATATTTTTAAGAACCCTGATGGGTTTGAAGGAAGACAATACGAGGGCGGGATAACTTCCAGCGAGAAAACCGGTGACAACGATAATCAGGAGGAACCATACAATATTTCTCGCATTGGAATAATCTATAACAATATCCTTTCGTAAAAAATTATTGAAATAGGGAAGCGCTAAAGTTACCAGTGTAAGTGCTGTCAATCCTGCCAGGGCCGATAATAAGATAGATTCCCCGATAAATTGGCGGACGAGCGCGCTTTTTTCGGCACCTATTACTTTTCTCACCCCTACTTCCTTTGCCCTTTGTGTGGCGCGGGCAGTGGAAAGGTTCATAAAGTTGATACAGGCGAGCAGTAAAATAAAAATTGCTATAACAATAAAGAGTTTTACATATGCTATTCTTCCGCCTCCTGCATATTTTCCGTCTTTAAAATCGAAGCGCAGGTACCAGTCTTTCAGGTCCCAAAGCATCAGGCTTGTGCGCGGTTGCTGGTCGGTATACTTCTGCAAAACGCCTGCAAACTCTTTATCAAATTTTGCGCGATCTACACCGGGTTTCAACTTAACATAGGCACGCATGTTGCCCGAGGCCCAGTTTTCATTGCCGCCCATGGCGAAGTCGATATAATCTTTTACCGGCATTAAGAAATCAAAACTCAGGGTGGCATTCTTTGGAACATCTTTTAATATACCTTCTACTTTATAAGGAGTACTTTGTTCAATGGTGATTGTTTTGCCGATTGGATCTTCATCACCAAAATATTTTTTTGCCAGCGACTCGGTGAGTAAAACGGTATGCGGTTCCCGCAATACTTTTTCGGGATTTCCTTTGAGAAGAGGAAATGTAAATATTTTCAGGAACTCCGGACTTACATACAAACCATATTCCACGAAGTTCTTGTCGCCATAAGTGAACTGCCGGTTATCGCCCCAAGAGCTGGAAGCTGCGTATTCGATAGCAGGAAGATCTTTTTGAATAGATCGCGCGAGCTGGCTCGGAACCGCCGGATAGGTAGCCGTTTCGCCATTCTCAAATTTCTGATTACTCATGATAGCGGCTATTCTGTCGGCGTCTTTGTGGAAACCGTTGTAACTCGTTTCGTAATTCACCCATAGCATAATGAGTATAAAGACTGCCAGCCCCAGCGCCAGCCCGAGAATATTGATAGCAGAGAAAGTTTTATTTCTCTTAAACTGACGAAATGCAATTTTAAACATAAGTATCCTCCCGTCGTTTTACTCCTTTGCTGCGGAGTTTTTTCCCGAATATGCAATGGCATACCGGTATGTTAGTTATTATATTCACGATTACCGATTCACGACTCCCTCCTCACCACTCCCCCCAACTTCGTTGGGGGCAAGCCCACCAACAAGTTGGGGGCAAGCACTATTAACATCCCCCTCACTCCGTCCTCAAACTCTTCACCGGGTTCATCACCGCCGCCTTCACCGATTGAAAGCAAACAGTGATGAAAGTGATCAGCATCACGGCCAATGCAGCCAATAAGAACATCCACCAGCTTAATTCGATACGATAAGAAAAATCCTGCAGCCATTTATTCATCACAAACCAGGCAATGGGACTTGCAATGACAAATGCCACCAAAACCAAGACGATAAATTTACTTGACAGCAATACTGTGATACTGCTTACCGAAGCACCCAGCACTTTGCGAATGCCTATTTCCTTTATTCTTTGCTGGGTAGCGTACACCGATAATCCAAATAATCCGAGGCAGGCCAGCAAAATGGCAATGCCGGCAAAAATGGTAAAAACTTTTCCTGTGCGACGCTCCGTATCGTATAGCTTTTGAAAATCTTCTTCCATAAACCGGTATTCGAATGGACGATGGGGCGCGAATTCCTTCCATTTTGTTTCGAGGAATTGAATGGTTCCGGCAAGATTCTGACCCGTTGTTTTTACCATCAGCGTATTTCCCCATCCCCCCGGGAACAATACCAATGGTTCAATGGGCGTATGCAGGGAAGCGAAATGGAAATTCTGAATAACTGCTTTTATTTCGCCGGGGCGATTCAGCGATAATTTCTTTCCCACTGCTTCTTCGGGTGTCCATCCCAATGCCCTCGCTGCCGCTTCATTTATTATATAGTGATAATAATTGTCGTCGAACTTTTGGTGCGAGGCATCCAATACATCCTGCCGGTTGATATTGGTACCTGCTATAATTTTAATATTGTTCACTGCCAGGTAGTCTTCATCAATCGGGTTGGCCTTTACACTCATCACACGGTCCTCGGGCCAATCGAGGCGTTGCATGGAATAACCGCCCACAATATTTACTGGCGTATTGTAAGCTTTGGAAACCACCAGTACATTGGGGTTTCGTTTGAATTCAGTCTTCACTAATTCTATCTTATCGATAATTTTCTGATCAATACTCATGATGAGCACATGATCGCGGTTGTATCCCAGCTTTTTGTTTTGGATGAAGCGAAGCTGCTGCTGGATAACAAAAGTGGCGATGATAAGAAAAACGGATATGGTAAATTGAAAAACAATCAGCGATTTCCGAACAATATTTCCGGAACCTGTATTCTTAAATGCTCCCTTCAGCACTTTAACCGGTTGAAATTTGGAAAGAATCAATGCCGGGTAACTGCCGGCAAGCAATGATATACTTAATACAAAGAACAATGCGGTACCGATTACCAATGGGCTCCAGAGGCCGGTTATTTGCAGGTTTCGTTCCGACAATTGGTTGAATGCCGGCAACAACAATGCAGCCAATACAGTACTTAGCAATAACGACACAAAAGTTAATAAAGAAGATTCCCCAATGAATTGCCAGAACACCTGGCTGCGGAAGGCACCTGCTACTTTTCTTATGCCCACTTCTTTTGCTCGCTCCAGCGATCGGGCCGTACTTAAATTAATATAAGTGAAACATGCAATTACCAGAATTAATAGGGCAATGGCGCCGATAATGTAGATATACATGATGTTGCTGTTCGGCTCAAACCCATCGTAGGGTGAATAAAGATGAATTTTTGTATAGGGTTCCAGTTCGAAGTTTACATAGGCGCCTGCTACATTGGCCATTTCCTTTTTCATAAAAGGTTTGATCTTGGCTTGAAGGCTGGCAATAGATGGCTGATCCTTTAAAAGGAGATACGTGGTAAAGTTTGCGTTCCAATAAGTTTCTTCCTGTGTTTCGCCAAGAGAAGAAAAGGATGCGAGAAAATCGAATTTGATTTGCGAATTGGAGGGACAGTCCTCCACAACTCCTGTAACAAGAAAAGGATCCTGGCGGCTGCTTATCTCCAGCGTTTTCCCGACCGCGTCGCTGATATTGCCGAAGTATTTACGTGCGGCCGATTCGGTAAGCACTACGCGATTAGGATCTTTCAACACCTCGCCGGCTTGCCCGATTTTCAGTTTGAAAGAAGGAAATACATTGAAGAAGGTGGAATCGGCATACATGAATTTTTTCTCGTTAAACAAATGTTCGCGGTATTTTACGAGGCGTGTTGCCAATGTCATTCGAACACCATCTTCTACTTCCGGGAAATTTCTTTTGAATGCAGGGAAAACTTTTGTGCTGGTAAAATTTCCCTTGGTAGGTGGTCCGTCGTTGAATCCATATTCCATAATCACTCTCACTACCCGGTCGCCTTTTTCCTGGAACTTATCGTAGCTGATTTCGTGTTGCAGGTAAAGCACCATCAGCAAACAACAGGTAAGCCCCGTTGATAAACCAACGATATTGATCAAAGCTGTAGTCTTATTCTTCCACAAGCTTCTCCATGCAATCAAAAAATAATTTCTTAGCATATAGGTAGGTTAATGGTTGATTTTATTCCGTGCAACGTGTAGCTGATCCGCGATGGCTTCACGCTGCAAGCTGTGCGAACAAGTTATTACTCGCTTCTCAGGCTCTTCACTGGTTTATTCATAGCTGCTTTTGCCGCGTTCAGTGCTACTGTTATAAATGTTACGGCCAGCAGGATCAATCCTACTATCACAAACATCCCGATTCCTATATCAATCCTGTAATTGAAGTTTTGCAACCAATTGTTCATGGCCCACCAGGCAGCCGGTATGGCAATACCAAATGCAATGGCTACCAGTACCAGGAAATCTTTCGACATTAGCAACAGCAGTCCGCGTACCGAAGCGCCCAGCACTTTGCGGATACCAATTTCTTTCTTACGTCTTTCCATGGCAGAAGATACAAGCCCAAACAAACCGAGGCAGCAAATGAAAATAGCGAGACCCGCAAAAATGAGCGATAAACGGCCAATCAGCTGTTCGTTATTGAATTTCTGGCCGTATTCTTCGTCTACAAAGCGATATTCAAAGGGGTATTCGATGCTGTATTTCTTAAAAATTTCTTCGATTCTTGCCAGGGCTTTTCGTGTATCTGTCTTTTCAGCAAGCCTTAGATTCATCCTGCTGCTCCAGTTGTTTTCATAACAAACCATCAACGGGTCGGCCGGCGCATAGGGAGAAGTCATAATCATATCGTCGATTATTCCAATGATCTTTCGCTCTCTTCCGGCCCAGCGAATTGTTTTGCCAACGGGGTTTTCGATACCCATTGTTTTAATGGCAGCCTGATTGAATAAAACGGTATTGGTATCGCCTCTTCGAAAATCTCTTCCTTCATTAATTTTTACCTGCAATGTTTTTGCAAAATCGTCGTGCGCAAACAGGAAACCGATTACAAGGTTGTTGCTTTTGGGTGCGCCATCCCAGTCGATACCCGAAGTAGACATGAATATATTCGTAATAGGGTTCGACGTTCTGTTAACCGCCTTTACCATTCCCGATTGCAGCAGGTCGTTTTTCAATGCATCGTAACTTCTGTCGGCATCGGGTGAAGAGTTCACCATTACGAGGTTATTTTTATTATAACCGGCATTGCGGTTCTTTACATACTGAAGTTGTTTGAAAATGATAAGGGTAGCCGATAACAATACCACCGAAACAATAAACTGACCTGTTACGAGTATCTTGCGTGGCAGGAGGCCCTTTCTTCCCGGCATAAAACTTCCCTTCAATACTTTTACGGGGTTAAATCCTGAAAGGTAAACAGCGGGGTAGCTGCCCGCAATTATCCCGGTAACCAATACCACTGCCAGCGCACACAACCAGGTATAAAGATTGTTATAGGGAATTTCTATTTTTTGATTGAGCAGCGATTCAAAAGAAGGAAGAATGAACCAGACTGCCAAAGCCGAAATAGCGAAGGCAATAACAGAAAGAAAAATAGATTCGGTAATAAATTGTGCGAGCAATTGCTTTCTCTCCGAGCCCAGTGTTTTTCGAATGCCCACTTCCTTTGCTCTTTTTTCGGAACGGGATGTAGAAAGGTTCATGAAATTGACACAGGCAATCAGCAGAATGATTACAGCGATCCAACTAAAAAGATTAACGTATTCAATTCTTCCGCCCACATTTATCCCATCTCGAAACTCGCCGAATAATCTCCACTTTTTCATAGGGTGAAGGATTACGCTTCCCTTTGTAGTAGGATTATCGCCTTCCGATCTTTGGCGTATAAGATCCATGATCTTGGTTTGGAGCGCCGGAATGTTGGCATCGGCGATTGTTTTGATAAACACGCGATTTCCGCAATTCACCCAATCGTTTTCGGCTCTTTGAATATTGGGCGCTGATGGATTAAATGGAAGTAACGCCTCAAACTGAACAGTTGAATTCGCCGGGAGATCTTTAAGAACTGCTTTTATTACAGCCATACGGCTATTGTTCACCTCCACTTCCTTATTCAATACATTAGTGGTACCAAAAAGAATTTTGGCGGTAGATTCGGTTACTATTAAAGCATCGGGGTCCTTTGCCGCGGCAGAAGGATTTCCGGCAATAGCATCATAACTAAATACCTCAAAAAAATCGGGCGATACCGTAATTACATTTCTATTCACCCGTTTATCGCCAACACTCAACAATCTTGTATCTTCAAAAGAAGCGATTGCCGACTGTTCCACTTCGGGATAACTTTCCTTAAGCGCTTTCGCGAGCGGGTACATCATATCGGGCCCGGTATTGATGGTGCCATTAAAATCGCGATTAGCATAAATGTGATAAATGCGATCGTAATGCTTTTGGCTGCGATCCCAGGAACGTTCGTTGTACACCCATAAAAAAATCAGGAGGGTGCAGGTCATACCAATGGAAAGGCCTGCAATATTAGTTAATGAAAATCCCTTGTTTCTCCAGAGATTGCGCCAGGCCACCAGGAAAAAGTTCTTAATCATAATCCTCTCATTTATTTATCAACTCATATTTTTCTTTGTAGAATTTCATTCATCCGATATGAAATCCTTCTTCGCCGATAGCTAACCCCCTCGCTACTCCCCACTCACCACTAGCCACCCCCTTCACGACTCACGATTCACGATTCACGCTCATCATTCCGTCCTCAAACTCCTCACCGGGTTTATCAATGCCGCCCTTATTGCCTGGAAGCTCACGGTAAGCAATGCTATTACCAAAGCGCCTATTGCGGGCAATGCAAACATCCACCATTGTACACTAACTCGATATTCATATTCCTGCAACCAGTTGTGCATTATCCACCACGCAAGTGGAAATGCAACGATGCAGGATAGCATTACCAGCTTCAGGAAATTCATGGATAGCATCGCCGTAAGATTGGTTACCGAAGCTCCCAATACTTTCCGGATACCGATCTCCCTTGTACGTCGCTCAGCGGTATATGCCGCCAAACCGAATAATCCAAGACAAGAAATAAAAATGGCCAGCCCGGCAAAAACAGCCGCCAGGGTTCCTATTAATGATTCGCCTTTGAATAATTTTTCAAACTCCTCGTCAACAAATTTGTATTCGAAGGGATAGGCAGGGTTGTACTTCTTAATGACTGCTTCGGTTTTAGCAAGCGCTTCTTTATAATCTACCCCACTTTTAAACCGAATGCTGAGATTGCTTGTATTTTGCGCCTTTGCATCGTTGAAAACAATCAGAGGCGCCGTAGTTCCATACACGTTGTTATACACATAATCTTTTACTATTCCTATGATCGTCAGTTTTTGATTATCGCGATCCAGCAATTCGCCAACCGCTTTTAATGGCTCCTTCTTACTGATAATGCGGGCAAAGCTTTCGTTGATTACAACATTATTGCTATCTCCGCTGCCGGTTGGGTAAAAATCTCTTCCGGCTACCAGTTTCATCCCCATAGTAGAAATGAATTCAGGTGTTGCCCATTCCATCGATATCAGCACATCTTTGGAAGGATCTTTTCCATTCCATTTAAAATCCGACGAGCTGCTCCCATTCTGGAATGCCCTGCCATTGCTGAGCGATGCATTCTCTACAACGCCGCTTGCCAGCAGATCGTTCTTGATAGTGTTGAAGTGCAAACCCATATCGCCCTGCTGCTGTACGGTAATGAGCTGTTGGTTGAGGTAAATGAGATTGTTCTTGTTAATTCCCAACTCGCGGTTGCGAGCATGAACAATTTGCTGGTAAATGATAACCGTGCAAACGATTAACCCTACCGAAATCACGAATTGCGTAACCACCAATCCTTTTCTGACAAAGGCAACTCCTATGCTTCCGGGAAGTTTGATTCCTTTCAATACGGCAATGGGATTGAAAGAAGAAAGATAAAAGGCGGGATAGCTGCCGGCAATTAATCCGCAAATCAATCCGATTATTAAAAGAGCAGAAAGATGAAGCGGGTGCAATAAGTTTAAGGCAATTCTTTTTTCTACAAGCGTGTTGAAACCGGGTAAGGCAATATAGGTGATAGCCACAGCCAGTAGTACCGCAATAAAAGACATTACAATGGCCTCTACAAGAAATTGCGTTACCAGCATTTTCTTGCCTGAGCCCATCACTTTTCTTACACCCACTTCACGCGCTCTTTGTTCGGACCGTGCCGTTGCGAGGTTCATAAAGTTGATGCAGGCGAGCAATAAAATTATCCAGGCAATAATGCTGAAGAGCTTTACATATTTGATTCTGCCGCCACTTTGTTTGCCATCTACAAAATTGCTGCGCAGTCGCCAGTCGTTGGCCGATAAAAGAAATGGTTTGGCAATCGCCTCCTTATCTTTTGCAGTAATGAACTCCTTCAATTGTTTGTTGATTCGGCTTACATCCGACTCGGGTTGCAGCTCCACGAATGTTTGAATACCGTTATTGCCCCAGAATTGCAGCCATTCGTTTCTTTTTAAAAATCCTTCGAAGGGAACGAGAAATTCTAACGATTCGAACCGCGCATTGGCGGGGAGATTTTTATATACAGCATCCACAATATAATCGTGGCCATTATCGAGCTTTATAGTTTTGCCTACCACATCAACGGTGTTGAATAATTTCATTGCCAGTTTTTCGGTAAGAACAACGGAATGAATTTGTTTTAACGAGGTGGCAGGGTTTCCCTTCAAAAACTCGAGACTAAACATGGAGAGAAAAGCCGGCTCCACATGCAGGCCATCGGCATATAAACTTTTATCGCCGTGCATCAGCAACACTCTTTCGCCCCAGGTAGTTCTTGTAGTTTGTTTAATACCCGGTATTTCCTTTTCCATGGAAGGCCCTAACAAACCGGGTGTTGCGGCAAACGTGAATGTTTGTCCATCGTAGGTTTGGTTTTCCATCACCTGGTGCAATTGATCTTTTTTCGGGAAATAATCGCTATAGGTAATCTCATCTTCTACCCATAAAAAGATCAGCGATGCGCAGGCAATGCCTACGGCCAGTCCGGCAATATTGAGAAAGCTGAAAGATTTTTTCTTCCAGAGATTGCGCACGGCAGTTTTAAAATAGTTTTTAAACATAAAGCCTCTTTAAATTTTCACACTAACAAAAAGAGTTACCGTATCCGAACGCCGCTACCCAGTTTCGTTGGTGCAGCCTGATTCACGATTCCCCCAACAAGTTGGGGGCAAGCCCACCAACAAATTGGGGGCAAGCCCGACTCCCCACTCACTACTCACCACTTCCCTCTCCATCATTCGGTCCTCAAACTTTCCACCGGGTTTGCCAATGCTGCACGCACCGCCTGGTAGCCGGTAGCCAGCAAAGCAATCGCTACTGTTACTAGAATCGTCATAGCAAATACCACCCAGTTCATATCGGTTGCATAGGCAAAATCTTTAAGCCACTCCTTCATAGCGTACCAGGCAACGGGCGATGCTATCACCGCTGCTACTAAAACCAGTTTCAGGAAATCGGCCGATAACATTGTTACTATCCTCAATACGCCTGCACCGAGTACTTTTCTTACACCAATCTCTTTTATCCGTTGCTCGGCACTGAAAGTTGCCAGGCCAAAAAGACCAAGGCAAGAAATAAGGATGGCGATCAATGTGAAATAACCTACTATCGCCGACAGCCGATTGTCGGCTTCATAATTTTTCTGGAAATCGGCATCGAGGAAACTGTATTCAAAGGGTTCGTTGGGGTTTAATTGCTTCCACGAAGCTTCAATCGACTGAAGAGCAGATTTGATATTCTTCGTTTTCATCTGTGCAATAACATAATTGAAGCCGGGAGGCGTACTCACCTGGAATGCATAAGGAGTAATTGGAAGATGTAAACTTTCGTAATGAAAGTCTTTTACTACGCCAATAATATCGAACGTATAATTATTGCCCTGCCAGTCGAAGTACATCTTTTCACCCACTGCTTTTTCTGCGGAAGCAAACCCGAATTCTCTTGCTGCCGTTTCATTTATCACAATGCGAAAAGCAGTATCGGCAGGAAACCCGGCATTAAACAATCTGCCTGCCACGGGTTTAATTCCGAGGGTTTGCAAATAGTCGTAATCCACCCAGTTCATTCTCGATCGCTTTGCATCGGCCATGGTTTGCCCTTTCCGGTAAAACATATTATCGGCGGGATTAAAAATGCCCGGGTAATAAAGACTGCCGCCAACAGAACGCACATCGGTATTTTCTTTCAAAGCGTTTTTGAGCGAAACAAAACTATTTTTTGCGGAAGCGCTTCGAAGGGGAATAATCAATTGCTGATCTTTGGTGAATCCCAGGTCCTTTGATTGCATATAGTTCATTTGCCGGTTAATCACCATAAACGAAATGATGAGGGCAACAGAAATAACGAACTGGAATACCACCAGTCCTTTTCTCAATGCAACAGCAGCCAATGTATTACTGATCTTACCCTTCAATACTTTAACCGGCTTGAATGAGCTTAGGTAGAATGCCGGGTAACTTCCCGCGATAATCCCGGTAACAACAGCAAGGCCAAAGAACCCGGTATAAAGAAGATAGTTTTCTTTGAGGTTGATAGTGATATTTCTTCCAGAAACTTCATTGAACAATGGAAGAAGCGCCACTGCCAGGAAACATGCAATTACAAATGCAACAAACGACATCAATAAGCTTTCCCCGATAAACTGCCGAACAAGCGAAGATTTTTCCGCCCCCAGTACTTTTCTTACTCCTACTTCAGCACTTCGTTTGGAAGAGCGCGCCGTTGAAAGGTTCATGAAATTAATACAGGCTATAAGCAGCGTAAAAAGCGCGATCGATCCTAGTATATACAGGTATTTTGTGCTGGCAGTTTGTGTAACGTTGTAAGGAACTTCGTTGTATGTGTGAATTTTCTTCACCGGGATCAGGAATTGCTTTTTATCGAAGCCAGCCACCCGCAGCGATTCACTCGCATATTTTTTCATGAAAGCCGGAAACTTATCTTCGACGGTTTTATAGTTCGTTCCCGGTTTTAGCAGGAAATAAGTATAATACATGTTGTTGTTGGCGAAGTTGGTTTCGCCGGCGCGAAGGAACTCCACATAATTTCCGGATCGGATGTTGATGAAGAAGCGGGCATCAATATGCGAAGGGTTATCTGAATCGCGGAAAACACCCGTTACCGCGCAATCGATCTCTCCAACAGTACTGCTGCTGATATGTATAGTTTTATTAAGCGCCTGTTCGGTGCCGAAAATCTTCCGTGCAATTTCCTCGCTGATAACAATGGTATTTGGATTCTTTAAAGCCGAATTCTTTTCTCCTTCGATAAATTGATAATCGAACATGCGGAAAAATTCCGGGTCGGCCATATACCCCCTGGTTTCGTAAAAAGGTTTTACCGAACCGTTTCCGGTATTGTATTGAAACAGGGTCTTGTCATCGGCGAATAAGCGGGAAAGACGCGCCACTTCTTCCACTTCGGGGAACTCTCTTTTCATGGCAGGCGCCATGGCAGCAGCCGTATTGGGCGATTTATCCTGCTTCTCTCCATTCTTAATAAATACCGTCGCTAATTGATACAGGTTGTTTGCATTACTATGATGGCCGTCGTAGCTTGTTTCATGATCGAGGTAAAGACTGATCAATATACAGCAGGTGAGGCCAATACTCAATCCAAGAATATTGATAAACGAATGCACCTTGTTCTTCTTCAGGTTGCGCCATGCTACGATGAGATAATTCCTGATCATATGTGTTTCTATAGTTTTATAAGTTGATGTCGTGAATCGTAAATCGTGAGTCGTGAGTCGTGAATGGGTCGCTGCGGTCTTAAACAGTCAATTTTTTAGGAGATCTCGTCACTCCCGATTAACGATTCCCGATTCACGCCCCACTCACCACTCACTACTCCCCACTATCACTCCGTTCTCAAACTCTTCACCGGGTTCGATGCTGCTGCTTTGAGAGCACGAAACCCCACAGTAAGTGCGGCTATTGCCAGCGATAGTATCGCCACCCATAAAAATGCCCAGGGTCCAATTTCGATTCGATAAGCGAATTCCTTCAACCATGAATGAACACCGATATAAGCCAGCGGTGAGGCAAGGATGATTGCGAAAAGCACCAGCATCAAAAACTCTTTCGTAAGCAAAGCCACAATACCTGATACGGAAGCGCCCAATACTTTTCGTATGCCTATTTCCTTTACTCGCTGCTCCGCAGCATAAGATATCAATCCCCACAATCCAAGGCAGGAAATCAGCATTGCCAGTATTGAAAAAATTTTAAACAATTCGTAAAGTCTCGACTCTGTTTTATATAAACGATCAATTTGTTCGTCAAGAAAATTAAATTCAAAGACTCCCTTAGGAAAACTGGTTTTCCAGCTATGCGTAATAGCTGCGATAGTGGAAGGTATATCCGCACCCCGGGCAATCTTAATATTGGCCTTGTTGTACAACTGATCGCTTTGTACAATCAGCGAGGGTTTAATATCCTCATGCAATGAACCTATATTAAAGTCTGATACCACTCCGACTATATCAGCCGTCCAGCCATTCATTCCTATCCAGAATTTCTGGCCGATAGCAGCCTCATTTGATGTATAGTTCAATGCCTGCACTAATTTTTCATTCACTACTACTTTCGCGAAACGTTGTCCCTCGGGCCTGCTTTCCGAAACTTCGCTGGTATCTTGAGCAGTAAAAAATCTTCCTGCCTTAAGTTTAAAACCATAGAGTTTGCAATAGTTCTCATCGGCAATCAGCAGTTTTACCTGCTGGCGATTAGGATCTTCACGGCCTATTCTGCTCATCAAAGTGCCCCAATGCGTGTTTTCGTCGCCTGTAGGAGGACTGGTGGAAAAAGATACCTGCTTGATCTGTGATATCTTTGAAAGTTCATTTGCTAAAACCGCTTTCTGACTGTTTTCGGGAATGCGTATCACTACTACATTGTCCTTATCAAATCCAAGATTTTTATTCCGGAAATAATCCATTTGCTGACCAATAAGCAACAGAGCAATCAGGAGACAAGCCGAAATGGCAAACTGGGCAACAACCAATCCTTTTCGTAACAATGAAGACTGTGGCGCCGCATTTACAGTTCCTGATTTAAGAATAGTAGCAGGATCAAATTTTGAAATCAGCCACGCAGGATATAAGCCTGCAAGTATTGCCGTTAAAACTATACCTGCTAAAAGCGAGAGCAATATTTCTTTTGAAAATAACAGTGAAAAATCTATTTGCTTTTCTGCAAGTGTATTGATATAGGGCAAAGCAAGCTTAGTGATTACTATTCCTAATGTCGTGGCAATAGATACAAGCAGTAATGCTTCCTGCAGGAATTGAAGAATGAGCTGACCGCGACCTGCACCGATTGATTTTCTAACGCCGACTTCCTTCGCACGTTTCAATGCCTGGGCAGTTGAAAGATTAATAAAGTTTATGCATGCAAGGAGCAATACTGCCAATCCCACAGCGCCAAAAAACCACAACCATTTTATGTTAATTGCCTTCACAAACTCTCCGCCACCGCCGTATTTTGAATTAAAGTGTATAGCACTTAAGGGCTGAATCTCGAGTTCACAACGGGAATCTTTTGGCATCCAGCGTTCTTTATTGATTGTTCGGTCGTAGATACCATTCATAGCGGCAGTCAAGCTTTTACCCGGTTTCATTCCCGCAGGTAATACAATAAATGTGGATCCACCCGAAACAGACCCATAATGCGTTAAACTGGTAGAAAGATATTCTTCATCGGTTGATAATGACATTATGATCGGAGCGCTCATGTGGGTGTTGCCCGGAAAATCTCTGACCACTCCGGCAACTGTGATACTAAACTTGTCGTTAAATCGGAATGATTTTCCAACTGGATCCTCATTCCCAAAATATTTTTCCGCCTGCGATTCGGTAAGTAATGCCTGGTATGGTTTTCTCAAAGCCTCGTGTCCATTTCCCTTTATCACATCCACATCAAACACATCGAGGAAATCCGGATCGGTCATAATAATTCTAGTCTCGCGAAATCTTTTATCACTGGTGATCTCTACAATTGCTGGCGGGGGATGATGTATCCTGGTAACACGTTCAATGTCGGTAATGTCTTTGCGGATCTGGTCGGCAAGCGGGTATGGCGTTGAATAAGAAAATTCCTTTTTACCAAAATCTATCCATACCTGGTTTACCCGGTAGATTCGATCGGCCTTGGCGTGATAGGCGTCAAAACTCATTTCGTAACGAATGAATAGCCCGATCAGCAAACAGGTGGTAATGCCCAATGTGAGCCCAACGATATGGAGAAAGCTGTTCAGCTTTTGCCGGCTAAACCTGCGAAACAACAACGGAAGATTTTGTACAAACATGTTTATTACTTTATGAACTGATGTTCGAATCGTGAAGCGTGAATCGTGAGTCGTGAGTCGTGAATGGGTCGCTGCGACCTTAAACAGTCAATTTTTTAGGCGATCTCGTCACTCCCGATTAACGATTCCCGATTCACGCCCCACTCACCATTCACCACCCACCACTCACTACTCCCCACTATCACTCCGTTCTCAAACTCTTCACCGGGTTCATCAACGCCGCTTTAATGGCCTGCGAGCTAACTGTTATCAATGCAATCAGCAACACGATCAATCCCGCCAATGCAAATACCCACCATTCCAGTTCTATCCTGTAGGCAAATTCCTGTAACCAGCTATTCATAGCATACCAGGCAATGGGCACTGCCACTACGAATGCAATAGAAACCAGTTTTAGAAAGTCCATCGATAACATTTTTATCACCCCCGTCACACTTGCTCCCAGCACTTTGCGGATACCGATTTCCTTGGTGCGTTGTTCGGCGATATAGGTGGCAAGACCAAATAAACCGAGGCAGGCCACCAGTATAGCAATCATCGACAAACTCAACCCGAGCTGGCCAATGCGTTGTTCGTTACGATACATATTGTCGAAGGCTTCGTCGAGAAAGCGATAACTGAAGGGCATTCCCGGCGCCAACGCCTTCCACTTCGATTCTACTTTTTTTACCAGGTCCTGAACATTGGATGTATTAATACGAAATGCAGTTGTCCAACTACTCCTGCCCAATAAAAAGCAAAGTGGCGTTACATTTTTGCGAAGCGATTCGAAATTGAAATCCTTCACCACGCCAACAATAGTCAGAGGCACCATGGAACCGTCTCCGCCGGGACCACCCGAGTATATCGGTTTTCCAATGGGGTCATCATAGCCCAATAGTTTAGCTGTTGTTTCATTGATAATGATCGCGCTCGAGTCTGTGCCAAACTCTTTGGAAAAATTTCTTCCCTTTACTATTTCCATACCAAGGGTGGGAATATAATCGTAGTCGATGCGCCAGCTTTGCATACCGAATCCCGATTCGGAAGTCATAGCGGCTTTTGTAGAATAGGTATTGTCGCTGCGCGCCGATGGAGTAATTGGCAGGTAACCCGCTAAGCTTCCGGATTTAACTCCCTGCATTTGCAGGATTTCGTTTTTAAATGCATCTGTATTGTTACCAAGGGCATTGGTTCCATCGATTAATAATACCTGCTCCTTATTGAACCCTATTTTTGTTTGTTGTATATGATTGAGCTGCCGATACACCACAATCGTTCCAATAATCAACGCAATGGAAATAAAGAATTGGAATACTACTAATCCACTCCGGAGAAGACTGCCTTTCGCCCCGCTGGCAATTTTACCTTTCAATACTGTTATGGGCTGAAATTTCGAGAGAAAGAATGCGGGGTAACTTCCCGCCAGCAATCCAACTGCTAATGGTAATAATAAAAGGAAGGGAAGAATTCTTGCGTCGAACAGGCTTGCGATAGAGAGCGATTTTGCCGATAAGTTGTTGAAGAAAGGCAATACCAGGTAGGCAATGCCCAATCCAAGCACCAAAGCAATCAACGCCGTTAACGTCGCCTCCACGAGGAATTGCCGGATGAGTGATGCTCTTTCGGTGCCCAGCACTTTTCTTATTCCCACTTCTTTTGCGCGGCTGGCCGAACGCGCAGTGGAGAGATTCATGAAATTGATGCAGGCAATAATCAAAACAAACAATGCGATTGCTGAAAAGATGTATACGTATTGAATATTCCCGTTCACGCCCAGTTCCGGAAACAGGTTCGACTTAAGATGGATATCGGTTAAAGGCATCAGTTGGTAGTTGAGCCGGTTGCCTGCCTTTTCAAAATCGGCCATCGATTTAATCTCCATAAACTGCTGCGCCTGCGGAACGATGTATTTTTCTATTACCTGCGCAAAGTTTCTTTCGAATGCCCGGTAATCAGTTCCTTCTTTAAGAACAATATAAGTTTGAAAATTATGGCTGAGATAATTTCCAAAACCGTACTCCACATTGTCCATCGAAAAAATAAAATCGAAATTGAAATGCGATGTGCGGGGAATATCTTTAATAACAGCGGTTACTTTGTAAAGGGTGCTCCCGTTATCTTTGGTTTCGATCGTTTTTCCCAGGGCATTGTCTACCGATTGAAAATATTTTTTGGCCGTTGATTCGGTAATTACTACCGAGTTGGGTTCGTTAAGCGCTGTTTTGGTATCGCCTGCTATTGCCGGTAAAGTAAATACATTAAATAAGGTAGAATCGGCATTTGCCACATTTGCTTCAGTAATGTATTCGTTTCCTTTTTTTACCAGTTTCGACCCATCGGAAGTATAAAAGCGAACGAACTCTTCCACTTGCGGATAATCCTTCTTTAACGTAGCGCCCATGGGGTCGGAGCAAACGGCAAGACTCAGGTCATTTCCACCAAAGCGTATGAAAGAATTGATGCGATAAATACGATCGGCTTTTTCATTGTAGCGATCGTAACTCAATTCGTTTACTACCCACAAAGCAGTAAGAATAAAACATGCTAAGCCAACGGCCAGCCCGGCTATATTGATAAAGGAAAAGCCCTTACTTTTCAGCAGGTTTCTCCAGGCGATGATGAGATAGTTTTTTAGCATAGTGTGTTTTTGTATGGTGGCCGGAAATCGTGAATCGTGAGTCGTGAGTCGTGAATCGCGAGTGAGTCTCGGTGGACTCGAGGGTTAATTTTTGAGGGTATCTTACAATTCACGATTCCCGATTCACGATTCCCGACATCATTCCGTTCTCAAACTCTTCACCGGATTCGACGTGGCTGCCTTTATAGCCTGGAAGCTGATCGTTACCAATGCAACGAAAGCCGCAATAACACCTGCGAGGATAAATATCCACCAGGCAATCGTGCTCCTGTAGGCAAAATCCTGGAGCCAATTGTACATGGCAAACCAGGCAATGGGGAAGGCAATCAGTGCAGCAACTGCCACCAGCTTCAGGAAGTCTTTCGATAGCAGATTCACGATGGTTCCGGTATTGGCACCCAACACTTTTCTTATCCCTATTTCTTTTATTCGCTGGGTAATGGTAAATGCAGAAAGACCGAACAATCCGAGGCAGGCAATGAAGATGGCAATACAGGCAAAAATAGTGAACAACATTGCCTGCACTTTCTCGGATCGATATAAGGTTTCAAAGTTTTCGTCGAGGAAAGTATATTCATAAGGAGCATTCGGTAAAAATTTTCTCCAGGTTTTTTCGATATGCGCCAGCGCTCCCTGCATATCGCTACCCGCAAGTTTTACGGAAAGACGGTTATAACCACCACCCTGTGCCGTCGGCATCAGCAGTACAAGCGGAGTAATATTTTCGTGCAGCGATTCAAAATGCAGGTCGTTCATTACACCTACAATCTTTCCCCTGATGCCTCCGTAATTAAAGGGTTTGCCAATCGCCTGCTCGGGCGATTTCCACCCAATAGCTGCTACCGCCGATTCGTTCACAATAAAAGATGAACTGTCGGTTCCGTATTCCTTCGAAAAATTCCTTCCGGCAATCATCTTAACGCCGTAAGTAGGAACAAAATAATAATCGGCTGTTACCATTTTTATATCGGCCTTAACGGGCTGCGCTGTATCGCCCACCGGAACGGAAGCACCCATGGCATCCAGCAATCTTCCGGTAGGAATCCGAGATGAGCGTCCTACATTCTTAATAGACGTGTATTGCAACAATTCGTTTCTGAATGCATCGAACTGGGGACTGAGGTCGCCGTTATAAGGCATCGTAACAATATGCTCGCGGTCGAATCCCAGCGATTTCTGCTGCATATAATTGAGCTGGCGAAAAACTATTGCCGTACATACAATGAGAATAATCGAAATCGAAAATTGCGTAACCACCAATACCTGCCGGAACGAGAAACTACCCTGCTTAACTTTAAATAACCCCTTCAATACTTTTACCGGCTGGAAAGAAGACATAAACAGCGAAGGGTAGATGCCCGATATAATACCAACTACAAAAGGAATCAGCAAAAGTGGAATGAGGATCGCAGGCTGAAACAGGGATCGAATACTCATATGCAATCCCGATATCTTATTGAAGTAAGGAATGCTGACCCAGCAAAGTACAATAGCAATAAGCATGGCAATAAAGGAAACGAGAACCGATTCGCTTAAGAATTGTGCTATAATTTCCTTACGCTGTGCTCCTGCCACCTTCCTGATACCAATTTCGCGTGCGCGCAGTGCAGAACGTGCCGTAGAAAGGTTCATGTAATTGATACAGGCTATCAACAGGATGAACAGGGCAATTGCCGAAAAAATATATACCCGTTTGATATCCCCGTTTTCTTCTGCTTCATAGTCGAGATGCGAACGCAGGTGGATATCGGTTAGCTTTTGCAAAAACAGGGCCGTGGCCTGCGATGGTTTTGTAGTGGCGTTGGCGCTAGTAGGATAATGTTTGTCGAGAAAAGCAGGAAACCTCTTCTCCAATTGCTTTGCATCGTATTTCGCAGGCAAAAGAATATAAGTGAAAAAGGAATTATTTCCCCAGTTGGTACGCAGGCCTTCTTCCCCATAAATAGTAGAATCGCGCAAGGTTGGAAAAGAAATAAGCATACCGGGGTGCATATGCGTATTGGAAGGAAATGACTTGTAAACGCCGGTTACTTTAAGATCGTATTGGTTGAAGATGCGCACGCTTTTGTTGACGGGATCTTCGTTGCCAAAATATTTTTTTGCCTTTTCTTCGCTAAGCATTACACAAAAAGGATCGCTCAAGGCTCTTTTTGCATTGCCTTTTGTAACGGTTATATCAAATACATCAAATAACTGGTCGTCGGCAACATAAATATCGTTTTCATTGAAAACATTCTCTCCAAAACGCATGGGTGTTGGACCGAACTGCAGCAAGCGCGTCATCTTTTCGATCTCGGGATATTCGCTGGTAAGCAGAGGCCCAAAAGGCGGGGCAATAGTTCCTAAATGCAGCCACACCTTACCATCAGACGCGTTGAATTGCCGCGTAATGCGATAGGTGCGGTCTGCATTCTTGTGGTATTTATCATAGCTGAGTTCGTGTATAATATAAGTAAGAATCAGCAGGCAGCAGCCCAGTCCCACCGTTAAGCCAAACAGGTTGATAAAAGAAATAAACTTATACTTTATCAAATTGCGCCAGGCAATCTTCAGATAATTTTTAATCATGGCTTAAGTATTTATGTTGACGGATACGGAGTGATTGATACAGGAAATTGGATTGGCTCAAAGGATATGTTGTTTTTGAATTCTGTTTCACGACTCCCCCAACGAGTTGGGGGCAGGCCCACCAACAAGTTGGGGGCAGGCACGATTCACGATTCCCGATTTACGACTCCCACTCACCACTCACTCCTCACTACTCATTCCTCAAACTATCCACCGGGTTGGCAACCGCCGCTCTTATTGCTTTATATCCTACGGTTATCCACGCAATAAAAATGGAAGCAACAATAGCAAGCAGGAATACTCCCACCCCGATCTTTATCCTGAACTGGAAATTCTGCAACCAATTGTTCATGAAATACCAGGCAATGGGCGCGGCAATTACAAAGGCAAAGCTGATAAGCAGGGTAAATTCCTTCGAAAACAGGTAAACGATATTACCCACCGATGCACCCAATACTTTTCTTATTCCTACTTCTTTTGTCCTTTGAGCCGCCATAAACGAAACAAGTCCGTACAATCCCAGGCAGGATATGAATATGGCAATGGCAGCAAATATTTTATAGAGCAGGGCCAGTTGTTTTTCCTGGCGATAAAATCGTTCAATGGTTTCGTCCACAAAATTGCTGGTGAATGCATATTCCGGGTAGGTACGCTCCCATGTTTTCTGAATTTGTGCTACGGTTTTAGAGATGTTAGCGGTACGAAGTTTTACGGCAATGCGATAGAAATAGGCTCTGCGGGGAGCAATCAATAAAGGCTTTACCTCTTCGCGCAGCGAATTTGTTTTGAAGTCTTTTACCACTCCAACAATGGGGAACCATCTGCCGCTTCCTATGCGGATCGGCTTACCGATAGCCTCTTGCGGGTTCTTCACTCCTAATTTTTTAAGAAGGGTTTCGTTCACAACTCCCTCGCGTATCGTATCACTTTCCGAATATCCCTTACCCGCGATGAGTTTCAATCCATAGGTTTTGATATAATCTTCGTCGCCGAACTTGAAAAAGATGGGGAATTTTGCATCTTCCTGCATGTTATAAGCAAAGTTCGAAGCCCAGTTATTGTCTGAAGATGCTTCATCGCTTCCAAAAGCAACGCTTACCACCTCGGGATTCTGCAACAATTCCTGCTTCAGCGGCTTCATTTTTGTAATATTCACGCTGTCTGTAAAACTGGACAGCATCAGCACTGCTTCCTTATTAAATCCAAGATCTGCATTTCTTACAAAATTCATTTGCCCAACGGCTACGATGGTTCCAATTATCAAAACCTGCGAAATGGCAAACTGTGTTACCACCAAAATCCTGCGCAATGAAATTCCACCTACATTGGCAGAAGTAATTTTATTCTTCAGTGCCAGGACGGGGCGAAATCCTGATACAATCATGGCAGGATAAAGTCCGCTTAACACTGTTACTATTATCAATAGTACAAGAAGGAAGAAAGCTGTTTTTACGGTAAACAGGCTGAGGTTTTCGGGAATGCTGGCTACATGCGAAAGATAAGGCATGGCAAATTTAGCAATACCAATTGCAAGCAGGATGGATACGAATACGATCAAAAATGTTTCGCCCAGCACCTGCGCAATTAACTGTACACGCTGGCTACCCAATACTTTTCTTATTCCCACTTCCTTACTTCTTCCCACAGCCTGGGCAGTAGATAAATTCACGAAATTGATGGACGCCATTATAATTACCAGTACTCCAATCAGCGATAGGGTCCACAAAATGGTTTTACTGGTACTGTGATCGCCCAGTGTACCATAAAGAGAATTGAAATGAAGATCGCTCAAAGGCTGAAGTTTGTGCGACCTTTTTCCATTACCATCTTCCCGGTAGTATTTTTTTATGAATGCCGGAATCTGCGACTGGATACTGGCAGCTGTAATATTTTTGGGAAGCAACACATAAATCTGGTGGTTGCTGCTCAGGTTACCCCATTCGGTTGAATAATTATAAAAATCCGCATTTTGCTTAAATGCCTCGTAGGAGAGATATGCCTGGATAGGAAAATCGGAATTTTTGGGTACATCCTCAATAATACCAGTAACCGTAAGTAATAGATGGTTGTTTACTTTTACAAACTGACCCATGGCCGAACGCCAGTCTCCAAAATATTTTTCCGCAGTGCTTTTATCGAGTACCAAACTGCCGGGTTCTTTTAAGCTGGCCGCATTTCCTTCCAGCCAGTTTGCGTTGAATAAATCAAAATACTCGGGGTAAGTAAATATCATATTACCCGGCTCAATGAATTTTTTAGCGGCTGCTACATCTGCGTCCTGGTTTTTACCCAGTATAGTAAATTGATTTTGGGAACTGGCAGCAAGAGGAACCACTTTTTCCAACTGGGGAAAATCGGTTTTAATGGCCTCGTATGCCGGGCAGGGAATACCGGGATTATGATCTTCTGTTCCGTCGCTGCTGGTATTGTGGGTAATCACACGGTAGATGCGATCGTAGTTTTTCTGAAACTTATCGTAACTGAGTTCATAGGTAACTACGAAGAAAATAAGCAGGCTGGCAGCGATTCCAATGGCAAGGCCAGCTACATTAATAAAGGTATATCCTTTATGCCGGAGAAGATTTCTGACTGCTATTCTGAAATAGTTCTTTATCATGGCTAATACTATGCACTTGTTAGGGAATGAAAGGGAATGGCAGTTGCTGGCTGCCATCCCCGTTTTTCAGGACTATACCAGAATATTTTCAGTTACTGTTTGACCATCCAGCATGCGAATAATACGATGGCTGTAACGCGCATCGTGTTCGCTATGTGTTACCATTACAATGGTGGTACCTTGTTCATTTAAATCGGTAAGCATTTGCATTACCTCGTTACCATTGGAACTATCGAGGTTACCGGTGGGCTCGTCGGCAAGAATCAGCTTCGGGCGATTCACCACCGCACGCGCAACGGCCACGCGCTGCTGCTGACCGCCGCTTAACTGCTGCGGGTAGTGGTTGCGGCGGTGCATGATCTGCATTTTATCCAATACTTCTTCCACACGCTTTTTGCGGTCGGCCGATTTAACGCCGGTATATATAAGAGGAAGTTCTACGTTTTCAAAAACCGTAAGCTCATCAATCAGGTTAAAACTCTGGAAAACGAAACCAATATTGTGCTTGCGCAGATCGGCTCTCTTGCGCTCGTTGAATTTCGCTACTTCAATACCATTGAATATAAAGCTGCCTGCATCAGGATCGTCGAGTAAACCAAGTATGTTCAGCAAAGTGGATTTGCCGCAGCCCGAGGGGCCCATTACTGCAACAAACTCGCCCTCTTTTACTTCGAGCGTCAACTTATTCAATGCTACGGTTTCCACCTCTTCTGTGCGGTATGTTTTTTCCAGGTCGGTGATCTTGATCATGAGCTTTTATTTTTTTGAAATATAAAAATTGAATAAATAAATCGAATCAATGTTTGTTACAGGGTGTTAATAATCCTGTATAAAATGTTGTTTTCATCGCCTTTTATTTTTACTGGCTCTGCAATCATTGCCGGCTCCTCTGTGCCGACCGAAGTGCTGACGGAGGTAACGGGTTTTACTCTTCTTACCCCGTCACAAACTTTCTTTGTTCCGGAAACAATTTCTCCACAAGCCTGCAGCAAAAACAGCATCGAAAGCAGCAATATCGTTTTCATAACATAAGTTTTATTAGTGTATTCAATCTCACCAACCATCTCCCTTCTTTGATTTTACAGTTCTCATTTCTTCAGCACCAGCTCCTGCATATTTCCGTAATTCTCATAACTACTGGTTACTACTTTATCGCCCGGCTTCAACCCGTTCAATACTTCGTAATAATCCGGGTTCTGGCGACCCAACTGGATATCTACTTTATAAGCAATCTTCCCATCTTCCGAAACCTTGAATATCCAGTTGCCACCGGTTTGCTGGTAGAAACCACCCTTGGCTACTTGTATTGCTTCTACTTCATCACTGAAGGCAAGGCGGATTTGCAGTGTTTGCCCGCGACGTATTCCCTGCGGAACTTCTCCAATAAATTCCATATCCACCTGGAACCGACCGCTGGTTACCTGCGTATAAATTTTCTTGATCTCCAACTGGTAGTTTTTACCGGCGAAGGTGAACTCCCCTCTTAAGCCGGGAACGATGCGCGAAAGATAATGTTCGTCGATATCTACTCTTACTTTAAAACCACTGAGTACGTCTATCTGCCCCAAACGTTGTCCTTTGTTTTTCGACTGCCCAATCTCTGCATCCAGCGAGGTAAGCTGGCCATCGACCGGTGCGCGAACAATCAAATCGCCCACTTTTTTCTGCATTACATTCAATGCGTTTTGCGATCCTTCGTACGATTGACGTGCCTGCAGTAATTGTTGTTTGGTAGAAACCGAATCCTGCTGCATAATCTGGTCGCTCAGTCTTTTTTTCTGCAGGTAATAATTATAATCGTTTTCGGATTTCTTGAACTCCTGCAAGCCTATCACTTTTTCGTCGTATAATTTTTTATTGAGATGGTAGATACGTTCCGCCTCCCGCAACTGGCTTTCCACATCGGTCAATTGATTCAATCTTGTTACCGTATTTTGCTGGGCAGCATTTTGCGAAATCTGCATTTGGGTAAGCAGGTTGTACACATTCGTTTGTTGTGTAACCAATCCCAGTTCGAGATCGGTATTGGAAAGACGCATGATGGGTTGACCTTTTTTCATGATAGCGCCATCTTCTACATATTTTTCTTCCACCCGGCCACCCTCGCTGGCATCGAGGTAAATGGTAGTTAAAGGCATTACTACGCCGTTAACGGGAATGGTTTCCTGGAAGGGTCCTTTTTTTACTTCGCTGATGGTGATGCGCTCGGTATCGACATTCAGGCGCGATTTACCCGATGTAAAATACCAGCTTGCAAAAATTAATGCGGCAACGCCTACTATCCCGGCAATTGTGAGAATTCTTTTCGATGACCATTTCTTTTTAGCAATAACTCTATCCACTTTTTTGACGTTTTAAATTCTTTTTTAAATAATCCCGCATCTGAAGATGCGGGATGTAAAAACATAACATGGGAGAAATCGTACCAATTACTACAACAACAATGTGCCAGCCTGCTTACTTTTGGTTTTCAGTAATTTATCTGTTAACCCGCTCCCCAGTCCGTACGCTACCGAACACAAACTGTCCGCTTTTGATACAGTAGGCCGACACCCGTGTTTATAGCTAAAAAATTAATTACCATCTGTTTGTATTTATGGTATAATTTGGGGATGAAATGTTGCATCAATAAAAATCTTTTCTACACATGGTATTGAAGAATGCATCGATTTTGGTTATTGACGACGACACCGATGTACTGACCGCTGTTAAATTATTGCTGAAGCAGGAAGCCAAAGAGGTGCTTACCGAAAAAAACCCCGAAAACCTCCGCTGGCTTCTTTCCAAACAGGATTTCGACTGCATTCTGCTCGATATGAACTTCACCAGCTCCATTCATACCGGCAACGAAGGTTTGTTTTGGCTCAGGAAAATCAAAGAGATGAAATCGGCCGCCGCAGTGATTATGATTACCGCTTACGGAGATATTGACCTCGCGGTTCGATCGCTGAAAGAAGGCGCTGCCGATTTTGTAATTAAGCCCTGGCATAACGAAAAGTTACTGACTACAATTAAAGAGGCTCTTAAACAAAAAGACTCCGGCAAATCGGGCAATGCTGGATACCAATTTACCGGCGACTCGGTGATTGGTACCGAACTGATCGGGGAATCGGAAGTGATGCAGGATATTTTTTACAAGATTGATAAGGTAGCCCCCACCGATGCCAATATTCTTATACTTGGCGAAAACGGAACCGGAAAGGACCTGATTGCAAAAGCGATTCACCAGAAATCGCTGCGGGCCAGCAAACCTTTTATTAAAGTTGATGTAGGCGCCCTCACCGAAACCCTTTTCGAAAGCGAATTGTTTGGACACAAAAAAGGAGCTTTCACCGATGCAAAAGACGATCGCACGGGGCGATTTGAAGCTGCCAATACCGGAACACTTTTCCTCGACGAAATCGGGAACATATCGCTGCACCAGCAGGCGAAACTGTTAACCGTATTACAAAGCCGGCAGGTAACCAGGCTTGGTTCCAATCAACCAATACCCATCGATATCCGGTTGATCTGCGCCACCAACCTGCCTATCCAGGAACTGGGCAACGAAAGCAGGTTCCGTAAAGACCTTATCTACCGTATCAACACGGTAGAAATAACGGTACCGCCATTACGAAAAAGAGAAAGCGATATCATCAAACTCGCCAATCATTTTGCGCAGATGTATGCCGATAAATACCTGAAACCATCGATCCACTTTGATGCTTCTGCGCGCGACAAGCTAACGCAATATCATTATCCCGGCAACGTACGCGAGCTGCAATACACCATTGAACGCGCCGTAATTATGGCCGATAGCGATACCTTAACGGCAAAGGACCTTATCTTTTCACCACTCGAATCGGTGGCCGAGACCGTTCCCGACGATAAAGATCTCCGCTTGAGTACGCTCGAGAAAAACACCATTTTAAAAGTGATCGAAAAACACAATGGCAATATTACAAAAGCAGCAAAAGAACTGGGATTGACGAGAACGGCATTGTACAGGAGGCTGAGCAAGTACGATATATAAGATGAGTTCAAGAGTTCGAGGGTTTAAAGGTTTGAGAGTTTAAGGGTTGTTGCGAGTGATAAACGCTAATGAACCCTGCACAACCTTAAACTTTTAAGCTCTTAAACCCTTCAACCTTTAAACCCGAACAGCAAACTTCCGGAAATGTTTCAAAAATTCGAATGGCGGATACTTTTGAGAGTGTTGTTCCTCTTTATCACACTAAGCACGGCAGCTTACCTGCTTGTAAACGGGCTGTATATGTATTTGCTGCTGGCTGCGCTGGTGATTACTTACCAGCTTATCGATTTTGTGCGTTTCAATCGTAAGGCCCAGGATGAAGTGCAGCAATTTGTGGAGGCGATTCATTACCGCGATTTCTCCAGGAATTTCGATGTAAAACACGCACCGCTCGAAATACAACCCTTGCGCAAGGGATTCAACGAAATCAATACCACCTTCAAGGTAATCAGCCGCGAAAAAGAAATGCAGTACCAGTACCTGCAACGCATTCTCGAGTTGGTAGACACAGGCATACTTTCCTACGAAACGGCCACGGGCGATATCGGTTGGATGAATGAATCGTTTAAAAGAATGTTGTCGATTCCCTATCTGCGCACCATTCATTCCCTCGAAAAAAGAGAACCCACCCTCTATCGCGAAGCACTGGTGCTTCGACCGGGCGAACATAAAATTGTGCAGGTTAACAAAGACAGCAGCCAGGCAAAATTTCTTTTATCGGCCACAGCCTTTCAAACCGAAAACAAGATATACAAGCTGATAGCTTTTCAAAATATAAGCGAAGCGCTCGACGAAACCGAATCGGAAGCATGGAAAAAACTGTTGAGTGTAATGACACATGAGATCATGAATTCCGTAGCTCCCATTTCTTCGCTTGCCGAAACACTGAAAAAACAATTGGATAAATCGAAAGACGAAACCGTAGAAGAAAGACAGAATAGTTTCGACGACCTCGTACTCGGCGTAGAAACTATTCAGCGGCGAAGCGAGGGATTGCTGAAATTTGCGCAAACCTACCGTAACCTGAACAAGATTTCGCGGCCCAACCTACGCAAAGTATATGTGCGCGACCTGTTCGAAAACCTCAATCACCTGATGGCGCCCACGCTGGAGCAAAAGGGAATAGAACTCGAAATCATTCTCAAGGATCCCGAACTGCAGCTCGATGTAGATACCAATTTAATTGAACAGGTATTGATCAATTTATTGGTCAATGCCATGGAAGCAGTAAAAGATAAGGAAGAACCCCGCATCACCCTCTCGGCCCTTACCCTCAGCAATAACAAGGTAATGCTCAAGATTGCCGATAACGGAACAGGTATTGCGCCCGAACTACTCGATAAAATATTCATCCCCTTTTTCAGTACCAAGAAAAGCGGAAGCGGCATCGGGTTAAGTCTTTGCAAACAAATAATGATGCTGCACAAGGGCAATATACAGGTGCATAGCGTAGAGGGAGAAGGAACTGCGTTTTGGCTTACATTCTAATTATAATTTCCAATGCACTGAAAATATTTTTACCCCTGTTGGAGGGGTGCAAAAAAATTGCTCTTGGGTGGGCATTCTCGCTATAAAAATTAGGAAATTGAGAATGCGTTCGCCAAGAGCACAATAATGTAAGGCAAAGGTAAAATACATTTATAAATCCCCACCAGCACGGATACCAGGCTTGCTTTAGAAATTATAGATTTGAGAGTAAGCTTATAGCATGAAAATTCTTTCCGTTGTATTGTTGTCTCTTATAACACTGGCAGCCGCTGTTCCGGCAGCAGACGGCCCTAAAAAAATTGCGCTCATTATTGCCATTGGCAACTACGATTCAACTACGGGCTGGAAGCCCATCAGCTCGCTAAATGATATCAATTACATGAAACCGGCCTTGCTGGCCCAGGGTTTTATGGAAGGAAATATTGAAATCCTGAAGAACGAAGCAGCCACAAAAGAAGGCATACTGGCCGCTATAAACCGGTTGATTCAAAAAGCGGGGCAGGGCGATATTGTGGTTTTTCATTTTTCCGGCCACGGGCAACAAATATTCGACGATGGAAAAAAGGACGAGCCAGATGGATACGATGAAGCGCTGGTACCTTACAATGCCAAAATGCGCTATAGCGGAGGGTATACCGGGCAGAACCATTTGCGCGACGATGAGTTGGGAGAAAAGCTGAAGGAGTTGAGAAAGAAAATCGGTAACAAAGGAAGTTTATTGGTATTACTCGATGCCTGTCATTCCGGGACCGCTACGCGCGGACAAGAGTTTGCCGTCACACGTGGTACCGATGAAAAATGCGAGCCTGAAGGATATTCTAAAACAATACCTACAACGCGCAGCGCTTCGAGCGAAACGGTGTTCGACGACAAGGAGCTTCTATCGAATATGGTGGTCATTAGCGCCGCCAGCGCCGATCAATTGAACTACGAAACAAAAGATGACAATAAAAACGGTGTGGGAGCATTGAGCTATGCTTTTTGTCGCGCTATTTCGCAAGCGGGTGGTCGCATCAACTATAAAATATTATTCGAAAAGATAAGAACCGATATTCAGTCGTGGAAGCCTTTTCAGCATCCGCAAATAGAAGGAAATACAGAGCAGGAAGTATTGGGGGGCAAGTATGTTACAACATCCGATATCATTAGAATCAGTAGTTGGAATGCCGATAACAGCATCGATGTTCCGCGCGGCAGTTTGCACGGTATAACCAAGGGACTGCGTTTCAATCTGTACCCGGTAGAGCTTACCGACTTTAAGAATTCAAAACCGTTGGCGAGCGGAGAAATTACCGAGGCCGGTATGGTAAAATCGAAAGCGGTATTTACCGGCACCATTCCCGAAAGAAACAAAGCTTACAATATTGTATTCGAGAATAAGAGTTTTGGCGAAATGAATGTAGCGGTGAAACTGTCCCTTACCAACGCTTCGGTATCATCTCTTCTTCGGAAAAAACTGGAGCAGTACGAATATGTGCTGCTCGATAAACCCAATGCAGACATTTCCATTACATCCTACAAAACAGCAGCCGGCCAGGAGGAATTCTTACAGGTAGTAGCTACCAACGACAGTGTATTGTGGCAAAAGCCCTGGTCGCCCGATACGAGCCAGTTATCCGATGAGGAAATTGAAAGTATCTGGCAAAGCATAAAGCAATACACGAGGGCACAGTTCTTAAGAAGCATTTATACGCCTGCCGATGCCAGGGTTTTTGAATACGTACAGGTAGATTTTATCCCGGGTATTGTAAAAAACATCAAGGGAGCCGACTCTTTGCTGGTAAAGAAAACCCTGCAGCAAATAACCAACAGCCGGGGCGATATTGAATTTTTGGAGTCGGACGATACGAATGAAGAAAACGAGGGTTTTGTAATCCGTATCCGGAACATGCACGATTACCCGGTTTATGTAAGCGTGATCGATATCATGCCCGACAATGCTATTGCGGTTGTTATTCCCGATCCTTCTGACATGAACAGTACTGCAGAAGATTACAAAATAGGGGCAAGACAAACATTTACTACCAGGCCCATCAAGCTATACCCTCCTTATGGCAAGGATTTCATGAAAATACTCATCACCAAAAATCCGATGGACCTCAAGGCCATTCAAACCCGTACGGCCTCGCGTGGTGCGGGTTCCTCTTTCGAAAGTTTTTATAACGAAACTTTCAAAGACGAAAACAGCGAAAACTCCCGCGGCCCAAAAGTGGCGCCGGTAAAAGTGGATGAAATAAAGATTGTTCCGTTTACTTATAATATTACAAGGAAAAAATAACGCGATCGGTGGGCTTTATGGTCGAAGCAATGAGGCTGCTATTGCCTGCCCGGTAAAGCGAAGAATAATAGAGGATTGATATAAATAACGAAGTAGTATATCGAACATAACTTGCTGTTCGTGCCGACATCCATTGTTACATCAGCTTGAACGGCAGCCCGGATTTAGTTAGAGATGAAGTTAAGTTCTTCTGTTTAGATTTGTTCGGACAGGTAGATATATGTATGGCTGTATAGCTAACGGAACGATAAGTGTTTACTCAACAGCCGACATGACAGCAAGTCGCCTGTTGGTGGCTCAGCTTTCTTTGCTGCAATAAAAATTTTTTGAAATATTGCTTCATGCAATTATAAAGTCTGCATGTTCTTTAAGGATAATTTTTATTTGTGGTTGTCCCATCGGGTATAAATACACAAGGATACCCTCTCGTCTCGCGAACTTCATTGGTGAAACGAAATCGCTGTCACCAGCCACTAATACAAGTTTGTCAATGGTTCTTTTGCTTGACATCCAGGCTATGTCCAGACCCAATTTGATATCTACTGATTTTTGCTTGAAATCTGGTATATAATCATTCGCTTTTGTCGGATGTACTTTCCACCCGTCAAACGAAAGCTCCCCTAATCGTAACGCCAGTTGGGGGAAGGTTCTAAGATCTGCATGAAAAGCGTTTGCAGCTTTGAATTGAGGATGTTGTGAAAAGTCAACAGTTTTACCATTGGGGTCTATTTTGGTATCCCCATTTGGTCTGCAATCATAGTAATAAGTCCTTAAAAGCATATCACTTGTTCCAGGAGGGTTTGTCGCCGAAACCTTGATCATAATATCATTTATGAACGGCTGTAAATCGGCGATTCTCGGGCTTTTACCATTGTTTGTTTTGAATCTCTGAAGAAAAAAGCCTCCGTCAATAAGAATAGCGACTTTGTTTACAGACATATTGCAAGATATTAAAAAAAGAACCGCCGATTGTCCGTTCTGCACAGACCCCCAGCGGTGAAAAATAGTGCCAGCCTACTGGCGTCGGAATTATTTGCTGTAAAAGTAGTGTCAAAAATGACATGTCCAAAAATTTGGACAAAAATTTTACAGAATCATTATATAAATGGTCAAAGATGCTGAAAAGTTGCATGAAAGTCAGGTATTTTTACATCTGTCCATTAAAAATGGTCCCCCAACAAGCAGGTCACCAATAAAACATTGAAGAAGGGATTTGCTAAGCCTCCCTCCTGCCGTGGCAATTTTTTAGAATAGTTTGTCCACGATTCAAAAGCTGTTGCAGCAGGACCAGGAATTGAGAAATTCCACCAATGCTTATCGAATCTTTCATCCATTTTTCGTCGGAAAAATCCCCTTATTTCCCGATAAAAAGCTCATTGCCCCGCCCCGATGGCAATTTAGTTTTACATAAACATTCGCTCCCGCTATGTATTAATCGAGCAACGAGTTTGGGTTGTAGTTGTGATGATATAACAACAATGACATCGGAAACGATGGGAAGAATTTTCTGAGAACACAGAGATGGAGATAATAATAGATGACAGGAGGAATAACCGGGCTCACATTACTTACAGTATTGGTATTATTGGAGATAACTGAGTAGCTACCGTTTTGTGAGTAGGGTTTGATGTTCGTTAGGGAAAAAGCTTGATTAAGCTGGTGAGGGTTAAGAATGTCCGTCGTAGTAGGCAAGCCAATATCTGCCATGAAAAATTGAGAGCTACCACCTTTGGTGGCAGCTCTCTTTAAACGGTACGATTGGGGGTTTAGCGGATAACACTAAAATTTACGGGAGTAGAAGAATAGAGCATTTTCAATTCTTCTCCATCTACCAGTATTGCTTTAAATACTGCCTTTACTTTGGTTCCGGCAGCAACGGGGATTTGCGAATAGGGTATGTACAATTCAAAGTCGTTGGGTGTATTTTTATTGGCGGAGAGGATTTTTCCTGCGCCAATCTTAAACGATTTATAGGTGGCCACGATATTGCTGATATTGTATTTATCGTCATTATCCATAATGGGGTTCCCGCTTTCGTCGTAGAAGAAAACGGTAAAGAATACCTGTCCCTCGTTACCGGCAGTTTTGATATTAAAGGAAGGGTAGAGCAGCAGGCCTTGTTTTTCGGCGCTGTTCACCACATTCATTTTGGTGTAATTGGTAATCACAAATCGGGGCACTTCTGTGGAGCGGGTACCGGTTTTGGGATACAAGGCGGCAATCAGCGCTTTGTCGCCGGCCGAGAGTTGATTGTTCCAGGGAACAGCATAGCCGTTCGTGGTCCAGCGGGCCAGCACCGGATAGTGCATGATGGAGGTTCTGTCGTACGTAGTGCCATGCGTATAGGTGAGGCTGTATTGTTGAAACAGGTTTACATCTACCGTCATCTTATCCCAGCCCTGGCTTTGTTCAAGTTCTTTATACACCAATTCTTTGTTCCAGGGAATACCCGCCAGCGGGCTATAATGTTCGTGTAGCAACCCAATGGCATGGCCAAACTCGTGCAATACGGTACGATGCATGGCATCGTAAGTAGCAAAATCGGTTGTATCAAAATTCATGGTCCTCTGTTCCTGCGGGATACCAGAAGCGAGTTGACCAATCACCGAATTATGTCCTCCTTTGTTATCGAGGTTCACACGAATATCGGCATCGCCGTATTCAACAAAGTCGAAACGGATATTGGCATACTGTTCCCATTCTTTTGCATATGCCTTCACTTTGTCCTTCATTGCCTGGCTACCCGAAAGAAAACGCACTTTCAGCACCGATCCATTATCCCACAGGTAGTAAGGATCCACCAAGCCGCGCGAACCGGCAGAGGTATCGAAGGAAGTAACTTTGGGCGCCTCAACAATTGAAGTACATCCGTATTTCTGGCCAATAGATTTTGATGGCGTTTTTTGTTTTTGCGCAACAACCTGCAATACCAAAAGGCAGGTAAAACAGGTTGCCCACGTTTTAAGTGTATTCATGATTTGTTGGTTTTAGGTGTAAAGGGCATAAATAAACCCAGGTGAATTTTCCAAGTAAACATAGCAAGCCTAAAGAGACAGGGCAATACCGTCTTCCCACATTTTTTTGATATATGAGGCAACGGGCTGTTAAGAAGAAGAAAAGATTTGCTACAACAATGCTTTCCTAACCAAAAAAGCAATGGATATATCTTGTAAAAGCGTGGAAACTATCAGCGGGTAACGGAGAATTTTCTTATCAATTGAATAATATCGGTCTCAAAGCGACAGAAATAAATACCGGCTGGTAAATTGTTTACACCCGGGATAGGAACAATATGCGTTCCGCTGGAAAGCTGGGAAGGGACAGGTACTGAGCTTATCCATCTGCCCTGGGCATCGAACAAATTTATCCGCACACGGGCTGGTGAGCTAAGCGTAAATTTTATAGAAGCGAAATTGCTGGCTGGGTTCGGGTATAACTGAAGCGCGAATTTTTTTTCGGGGCTGGGGTCAACAGGCTCTCGGTCGCGAATGGGAACTACCTGTAGATTTTCTTCCAGGAAAATCGGCGAACCGCTGAGAGCAATATTGGTGGGTGGAATTGAACTGCTGCTTCCGGTAACGGAATAATTCCAATCTCGCCTATATAAAAGTGGCGGAACTCCCATGGGAGCGGGAAAAGAATAGGTGGCGCTGGCCGATTCCGATTTGTCTACACTTGTTTTTGCCCAAAGCACATAACGATGATTGCCTGTTGCATCGGTGAAGGCCGCTCCGCCAATACCTGATGGCAATGCCATGGCAAGTGTGCGCGAATGATCGTAGTTGAAATTTCTCAGGAATTCGGAAGTAGATCGGAAAGCAATGCCTTCGTCTTTGTATTGCTGACCATATACTCCGCCATTGGTAAGGGGCCCCACTCCTTCCAGCTTCCTGTATAAACCCATCAATTCGTATCCCTGTATAGCCTCCGCATCTGTTTTGGCGTCGCCAAGGGTAAATACATAAAACTGGCGGATATTGTTCTGCTGGCTCATCACGAGCGCCTTGATGATGTAATTTCTTTGCGCAATATCCGTTCCTATGTATTCCCCGAATTCCCTGCTGGGAATATTGTTTTCGGTACAAATGAAATGTTTTTCAGGATAAGAAATGTTGTTGTATCCATGTGCCGCCAACACTGTAGCCATATTGTTTTTCGACTTGATAAACTCTTCCGCCGCTGCATCGGAGTGGCGCTTAAAGGCAAAATCATTAATACTATTATCCCAATACCTGAGCGCATACATAGGATAGTTATGGAAACTCAACACATCGAAGTACGCTCCGCCTTTTAAAGGATAACTGGCGTTTACCGATCCATCAGCAGGATTATCGGTGTTTCGCAGGATAGCATCCAGAAACGAAGGATATCCAATACCGCCCACTGTAATATAAGCAGTACTATCTACCGATTTAATCACCTCGTAGCTGATACGCAGCAATCTTATATAATGAAAAATCGGCGCCTTCATATTATACAGGTCGCAGGGCGAAGGATTGTTCTCCCACCAGTTGCCGGGCTGACCGGGGTTTTTCCAGGCATTGCCGCTTAAATCATAATCCGGTTCATTTAATATCTCCCAAAACTTATTGTACGATTTATACCTGATCGCAAGTTTGTAAATGTACAGGGCGTAGTAATTGTTTTCATTTACCGGTGTTCCATTTGCACCCCCGTCCCAGATGGGTTCGTACATATTTGCCCACAACCACGATTGCTGTCCGCATCCATTGTAATAGTTGTTATCGCGATGCGCAGCCGAGGGACCCAACACGAACAGGGTATTGTCGCGTACACCAATGCTTGCATAGTGATTGTATTGTGCAATCGATACGTCGTATCCCCAATAATCCACAAATTCTTCCGGCAAGGGAATACGGAACGATTTAGAACCAACTCCCGCAATATTTAATGCGGGGTTGCCAGCGGCAATATTGGAGAGGCTGATATTATCCCAGGAAGGTCCGTAGTACCCCATATTTGATCCGTATAAAAAAGGACCGTTGTAAGGCGGAACGCGGCCGGGATCGTTGGCCGAATAGTTGATTTGCGCTCCAACAAAAAAACTGTTGAAAACCAATATCAAAAACAAAAGCGGGCCTGCACAATTCACTCTTATGGCATCAGGGGTGTTACGCATAGGATATATACAGCCTTTTCATTTGCAATTATTTTGCCAAAGGCCGGCATAACCTATGAATTTTTTATTGTGCGCTCAGTATAATTGTTTGAGTGCTGCCTTGAAAAAGGGAGCTATTTGCAAGGAACTGATAAGCCGCAGCTCTTCGCGCAGGGTAGTTTCGTTATCAAGAAATTTGAAAATGGCGGATGCTTTATTTCGACTGAATAAACGACTGAAAATTTCTCTTCCCTCCAATTTCCCCTCTTCCAATAGCTGAAGCAACACACTGTCGTAAAATCGAAAACGGGCGGGGGCCGGGGGCAGTTCGTGCAGGGCTCCTCCTTTCATCAGAAAATTTACAATTTCCTCGCTTTGTTTTTGAATGAACTGAAAAGTATAACCGGTAGAAGCCTTGGTTTGACCGCCGGCTGTTCCGATATTATAGATTCCATTCTGGTAAAAAGAGAAACGGGCATTGGTCATGGGGATAATCCCAAACTCTTCTTCGAGTATATTGTACGACCGAAGTTGCAGAAATCTCCCGATATAATTTCGCAATTGTTCATCGTATTCATGAGGCTCCAGCAGTTCACCGGTGAAAAGCGTGTACTCCACCAGGGCCCTGGATTTCGACAAGGGAAGCACATATACAAAACTGGTTCCGTACAATTGATCGATGCGAAAGTCCATAAGGGTTGCTTCTTCTTCATTGAAAAAATCGGCTTCTGTACCAATAAACCAACCTTTAAAATGCTGAAGCAGGTGAATGGTGTTCGATTTGCTTTCGGTGTTTTGGGGAATAGAATTAAAAACAATGGCCTTGCCCAAATCAAGTTCCCCGCCATTTAAGTAAACACGCGTATTGTTGTTTTCGGCAACAAAACTCAATTCTCCATACCGTATATCGATATTACCGGCAAGGGAAATTTTTTCGAAACAATGCTTGTAGAAATCGATTCCCCGGATCATTTTGTAGGAATAGCCGCCTGCATCAAGCAAAGCATGGTATTGGGGCGACTTAAAACTTATTGCATTCCATTTTCTATAAACGATCTCTTCAAAAAAGCCTTCTCCTTTTTCCCAAAAGCACCAGGTTCTGTCGTTACGGTCTTTACGGGTTTTGTCGACCAGCAGTATTTTTTTATCGGAAAATTTTCCGGAAGCTACCATGCGCGTTAACAGGCTCAGTCCAGCCGCGCCCGCTCCGGCAATTATATAATCGTATTGATGGGGCATCACGCAAGCTTCTCGTCGGGGGCGTATTCAACAGTTTGTGCTTTCATCAGTTTTTTATCGCGTCGCACTTTTTCCCAGTATTTTTTGTGGACATACAACATGCCAAACGATTCTCCCTCGTGTTTGTCGAGATGCTTGTGATGCATTTTATGCGCCCATCGTATGGCTCTTACGTAGGTGCTGTTGGAGCGGGTAAACCATTTGAAGCGCTGGTGAATGATTACATCGTGCACAAGAAAATATGCAAAGCCATAGGCCATTATACCAAAGCCTATCGCCTGCAGCCAGTAGATTTTTTCGATAGTTCCGAAAAGTATGCAAAGAAAACTGGGAACAGCAAATATCACAAAGAAGGCATCGTTCTTCTCAAAAAATCCTGGTCGCACGCGGTGATGATCTTCGTGCAGGTACCACAAAAAACCATGCATAACAAACTTGTGAGTAGCCCAGGTAATAGCTTCCATTGCCACAAATGTTGCTATCAAAACACCAATATATAATAACCAGTTCATTGCTTTTATTTTACTTCTCAAACAGAAACCTGCTTCATCAAATTTAGCTCTGCCCATTCGCGAACGCGCGGAAAGGCCAGGTGAAACCAGGCGGTGTATTTATCGGGATGCGAATTTATAGAGTCCTCGATATCGGCAAGCGACTTGTAACAAAAATCTCTTACTTCCTGGGGATTGGGAACAATTGCTCCCTCGTAAGTGCCGGTAAAAACGTGATCGTATTCGTGTTCGGTGAGGCCATTGTCGAATTCGCTGCGGTAAGTAAACTCAAATATTTTTTTCAAAGCCGTGTCGAAGCCCAGTTCTTCCATCAATCTCCGGTGCGCGGCTTTTTCTGTTTGTTCGCCAGGGTAGGGATGACTGCAACAGGCATTCGTCCATAAAGCAGGGCTGTGGTATTTGCCATTTGCCCTTTGCTGCAATAGCATTTCGCCTTTGTTATTAAATATGAAAACACTGAAGGCCCTGTGTAAAACCCCTTTGCGATGAGCTTCCATTTTCTCCATGGTACCCAGTTCTTCATCTTGCTCGTTTACCAAAATCAATTCCTCGGTATTCATACGTTGTAGTAGCGTTCTATATTAAATTCAATTGGTTTTTGACGCCAGCTCTAACCAATATCATTGCCTTGCGATAATTGGGAATGCGAATGCGTGTTTCCAGGATTTGCGAGGGTTGGGTTTTTCTTATTTTTTTGAAAAGGGAAAGGTAATACTTGTATGCCACATAAACACCAAACCTTGCCTTCCACGGCAGTTGCAGAATACCTTCGTAAGCATGACGGAAATCGGCCGCAATATCTTCCTCAATCTGGCTCTTGCTTCTGCTGGTAAAGTTGGAGAAATCTACGCCGGGGAAATAAGTTCTGTTTAAATTATTGTAGTCGGCTTTCACGTCGCGCAGGAAATTCACTTTCTGAAAAGCAGCGCCGAGCGACTGTGCATAAGGCTTCAGGGTTTCGTATAACTCTATCCGCCCTTCACAAAAAACATAAAGGCACATCAACCCTACCACTTCGGCACTTCCATAAATATAGTCCTGGTAGCGCCGATCATCGTATTGCTGTTTGTACAGGTCCATTTCCATGCTGCGGAAAAAAGCTTCTACCAAATCGAGCGAAATATTGTACGCATTCACGGTAAGCTGGAAACTATGCAAAATGGGATTGAGGCTAATCTTGTTTTTAATAGCTGTATACGTTTCTTCGCGGAATTGTTTCAACAAAGCCGCTTTATCATACTCATGAAACGTATCTACTATTTCGTCGGCAAAGCGAACAAAACCGTAGATATTGTAAATAGGAGCGCGCAGGTCTTTGTGCAATAACCTAATGGCAGAAGAAAAAGAAGTACTGTATTCTTCTGTGGTGATTTGGCTGCAAAGCTGGCTAACCTTGTGAAACAATGATATCATACATTTCAATTTACTGATTAAACAGTGCTTGTTGAAATTTATTTCTGTTTAAGTATTGCCTGCTTTTCGCTAAACCGAATCAATAATATCAGGCTCCGAATTGCTTCATTACTTCGTTGGCAACTACTTCACCGCTTATCAAACTTGGAGGAACACCGGGGCCGGGTACTGTTAACTGGCCGGTGTAGAACAGGTTCTTTACTTTCTTGCTTCTGCAACTTGGCTTGAATACCGCGGTTTGCATTAACGTATTTGCCAAACCGTAGGCATTTCCTTTAAAAGAATTGTAATCGCGCACAAAGTCGGAATAGGCGAACGATTTTTTATAAATCACTGCATTCCGCACATCCTCTCCAATATGTTTTTCAAAACGATCGATGATCAGGGAGAAATATTTTTCGCGCAAGGCCTCGTTATCGTCCGATAATCCTGCTGCTACCGGTATCAGGAATACGAGATTTTCGCATCCCTCTGGCGCTACCGTTGCATCCGACACGGAAGATGCGCTTACATAAAACAGGGGCTCACTGGGCCATTGCTTTGTGTTATAAATCTCCTGTGCATGTTTTTCGAAGGGCACATCGAAGAATAACATATGATGCAGCACATTGTTCAATCTTTTGTTCAATCCCACATAATACAATAAACAGGAAGGAGCCATCAAACGTTTATCCCAATAACTATCGCTGTACGTTCGATGGCTGGCAGGCAATAAATGACTTTCGATAAACTGGTAGTCGGCACCGCCAATTACTGCATCTGCTTCGTAAATGGCTTTGTTGGTATGAATTCTTTTCGCTGCATCCGATTGTATTTCGATCTGCCGAACTTCTTCTCCAAAATGAAAGCGAACTCCTTTTTCTACGGCGAGTTTGTACATGCCCTGCACCACGCTGTACATTCCTCCCTCGGGATACCAGGTTCCACCCACTATATCGGCATAGTTCATCAGGCTATACAATGCAGGCGTGTTTTCGGGAAGGGCGCCGAGAAACAATACGGGGAATTCCATCATTTGCCGTATGCGCGGATGCTGAAAGTATTTGTGAATATGTTTTTTTATAGAGGTAAAAACATCTAAGCGAAATACTCCTTTCATTACTTCCCAATCGAGAAACTCGGTAAGCGATAAGCCCGGCTTAAAAACAAGCTTCTTTATTCCAACCCTATATTTAAACTCTGCTTCTTTCAGAAACTTATCGAGTTTGTCGCCTGCCCCGGGTTCCCATCGGTCGAGGAGTTTTTTAAAATCGCTGAGATGGGCAGGTATATCGCTGAATTCGTTGTTCCAGTATATGCGGTAAGAAGGATCAAGTCGTTGGAGAGAGTAATAATCGCTGGCCTTTTTGCCGAACTGCTCAAAATAACGATCAAATACATCTGTCATCCAATACCAGCTTGGCCCCATATCGAAAACAAATCCATTTTCTTTTAACTGACGCGCACGACCACCCGGAATTTCCTGCTTTTCCAACACCACCACTTCCCAACCGGCTTTTGCCATAAAACTAGCTGCCGACAGGCCTGCAAAGCCACTTCCGATGACTACAACTTTTTTTGACAACACTATTTTTTTGGGGGTGATTAATTGCGTTCAATCTGTTCCTTCAGCAATTTACGGGCAAAGTGAATACGACTCTTAATTGTTCCCAAAGGTTCCTGTAACATCTCCGCTATTTCGTGGTATTTGAACCCATCAAAATACAGCAGGAATGGGTTCCTGAAAATTTCCGGTAAATTATGTACCGCCAATTGCAGGTCTTTAAGACGAAGATTGGTTTCGGCATTGTTGGCAATTACCGCACTCGGGCTGCTGTTCAACAGAAACTCGTTGGGCGTTGAATCGAATATCGTGTTCTGCTTTGCCTTTCGCCGGTAGTTATTGATGAATATGTTCCGCATGATGGTGTACAACCATGCTTTGATATTCGTACCCACATTGTACTTATCCCTATTGGAAATCGCCCTGTACAAGGTTTCCTGGAAAAGGTCCTTAGCCGCTTCGTTATCGCGCGTTAGTGTTACGGCAAATGGCTTCAGAAACTCTGCGTTGTTAACCAGCAATTGGTTGAATTCGACCGTTGACATAGCAATAAGTGTTTAAATAATTACGATCTAAAGTTAAACACAGATTGCAACATGAAAAAATTTTTTGTTTAAAATCTAGATTAAAATATTAAACAGAAATCAATACGCTTAAAGCCAGCGATTTAGGCCCGAGCCATTAAATAGTAGCCACGTATTCTAGAACCTCGCTCATGGTTTTTTTGAATTCAATACCCTGGATTTTTGATTTGGTAGGTTGTTGGGCAAATTGGCCCGAAATGAAGAAGGGAATTTGGGGAACCTGTTCGTGAAGGAAGTTGATATATTTTTCCATTCGCTGGTTTCCCGGGATGCAGGTGATATGTGTATATAAATGATGGGGCTTAATGGTATTCACCACGAATACTACATCTTTAGCAGGTACGTTGGCGCCGAGGTAAAGCACCTTCACGCCTCTTCCTTTAAGCAGGTAATAAACATACAGGAGGCCAAGCTCGTGATGCTCTCCCTCTGGTAAAAAGAGAAGAACTGTCTTGCTGGAACTGAAAAGCGAGGAAGCATTATCGATACCGACAATAAGTTTCTGGCGGATGATATTTGTTACGAGATGTTCCTGTGCCGGGTTGATATGATTGGTTTGCCAGAGAATGCCAATACGCTCGAGAAAAGGAAATATGAGTTGATTAATGGCTCGTTCGATGCCACGTGCCCGAATGAACTTGTCTATTCCCGCTTCGAATTTTTCAATATTCATATCGATCATATACCCGATGAGGTCGTTGATCAGCTTTTCCTGCTGGGCCTGTACATCGGTAAGCGAAATCAACTTTTGGCTGATTTCGTCTTCGTTCATTTTGTCGATATGGGAAATTTTGAAACCGTATTTATTCAACAGTGCAATGTTGAGAACCGTTTTCAATTCCTCGCTCGTGTAGTAGCGAATATTGGTAGTGGTACGCTGGGGCTTGAGGAATGAATAACGCTGCTCCCAGATGCGAATGGTATGTGCCTTGATACCGGACAGGCTTTCGAGGTCCTTTATGGTAAACGAATTCATGCAATAAATACAAGCAAGATTAAAAATTGTTTATAAAGTTCCGGGAATTGGAAAAATCAGAGAGAGGGATTGAGAAGGCGCCCGCTTTGTAGCAAATCGTTTACAAGGGGCATAATGCCAGCGGCATTGCGAAGGGCGTCGAGGTGACGAAGATGGTGAAGATCAGTGCCTAAAAAGTTGATGTATTGTTTTTTGAGAAGATATTGAGCAAGTTCCTGGGTGGGCCTTCCGTAGTGGCCCGCGAGTGATAAGATATTCAACTGCAGGAGGCAACCGGCATCTTTTAACTCGTCGTACACCATCCGGTTTCTGTCGAGGTAAATATATCTTTCCGGGTGCGCGAGTACCGGCTGGTACCCTTGGATTTGAAGCTGGAATAACTGCGATTTGTAATTGATGGGCGCATTTATGAAGGAAAACTCTACTAAAACCAGGTTGTCTTTGAGCGTTAAAAGGGGAGTCTTGTTTGCAAGAAGAGCATCGAAATGGTCGTCCAGGTAATATTCAGCCGCAGCAGTTATGGGTGTATCTATGGCAAGCCTTGTTTTTTCTTCCGCTAGTATATCATAAGCCCTGCCAATGGATTCGGCATCGTTTTTATACATATCCTGGAAGATATGTGGAGTGGTAATGAATTTTTGGTATCCAAGGTCTTCCAGCCCCTTTATAAGTTCTATTGAATTGTTTACATCAGTAGCGCCGTCATCGATGCCGGGGAGCAGATGCGAGTGCATATCTGTTTGCAAAGCACTTAAGTCTATCTTTCCGTTGTATTTTTTCTTGAAGATAGAAAACATAATTCTGCTTTATTTGCTCAGGCTGGCACCGAACCGGCATATTCACGGTACACCGATTCAATTCCTGTTCGCAGATCAATACGGGCTTTCCAGCCCAACGTGTTAATCTTCGATACGTCCATTAATTTCCTGGGCGTACCATCCGGCTTTGTTAGGTCGTGCTCGATATTTCCCTGGTACCCGATAATCTCTTTAATCATGAGGGCCAGTTCCTTGATTTCAACATCCTTTCCCACACCAATATTCACAAGCCCGGCTTCATTGTAATGTTGCATCAAAAAGAGGCAAGCCTCTGCAAGATCGTCTGTATGCAAAAACTCTCTTTTAGGTGTTCCTGTTCCCCAAATGGTAACGCTGGGAGAGTTATTAAGTTTGGCTTCGTGGATCTTACGGATTAGGGCAGGTAAAACATGCGATTTCTGCAAATCGTAGTTATCATTGGGCCCGTACAAATTCGTGGGCATAGCCGAAATGAAATTGCATCCATATTGGCTTCGGTAGGCATCGCACATTTTTATTCCTGCAATCTTGGCAATGGCATAAGGTTCGTTTGTTTCTTCCAGCAAACCGGTAAGCAGGTATTCCTCCTTTAGAGGTTGCGGGGCCAGTTTGGGATAAATACAGGAAGAACCGAGGAACATCAGTTTCTTAACCCCATTCAGGTAGGAGGCATGAATCACGTTCGACTCAATCATTATGTTGTCGTAAATAAACTCCGCCCGGTAGGTATTATTTGCCAGGATGCCGCCCACCCTGGCTGCTGCCAAAAAAACAAAATCGGGCTTTTCTTTGGTAAAGAACTCATCTACGGCTTGCTGCTTACGCAAGTCCAACTCTTTCGAACTTCGAACCACGATGTTGTCAAAACCCTCCTGCTTTAGCTTTCGCAGGATGGCAGACCCCACCATTCCGTTGTGACCAGCCACGTATATTTTATCCAGCTTGTTCATTTGTTTATTCAAATTGATTCATGATGGTATAACCGGAGTCTTTCAATAATCTTTCTCTTTTAAATAAGTCGATATCTGCTGCCACCATTTCTTTCACCAGCATATCAAGATCGTATTTCGGCTTCCATCCAAGTTTATTCATCGCCTTGCTGGGATCGCCCATCAGCAAATCAACCTCTGTGGGACGGTAATAATGCGGATCAACCGCTACTACTTCTTTTCCCATGGGCAAGTTGTATTCGGGGTCTTTACAAGCCACTACTCTTCCGATCTCTTTTTCTGCCTTTCCTGAGAACTCGATTTCAACACCAACTTCCGCAAAAGCTTTTCTTACAAAATCCCTAACGGTGGTAGTAACACCTGTTGCAATTACAAAATCTTCTGCCTGTGGTTGCTGCAAGATGAGCCACATCGCTTCTACATAATCTTTCGCATGGCCCCAGTCGCGTTTTGCATCGAGGTTACCCAGGTACAATTTATCCTGCATACCCAAAGCAATTTTAGCAACTGCCCTAGTTATCTTACGGGTTACAAAAGTTTCCCCGCGAAGCGGCGATTCGTGATTAAACAAAATGCCGTTGCAGGCAAACATATTGTAGGCTTCGCGGTAGTTAACAGTAATCCAATATGCATACAATTTTGCAACGGCGTAGGGGCTTCTTGGATAAAAAGGAGTTGTTTCGCTTTGGGGCACAGCCTGTACCAATCCATATAGTTCGGAGGTAGATGCCTGGTATACTTTAGTCTTATTCGACAACCCGAGCAGTCTAACCGCTTCAAGTATGCGTAACGTTCCGATTCCATCGGCGTTTGCGGTATACTCGGGTGTTTCGAAGCTCACGTGCACGTGGCTCATAGCGGCCAGGTTGTATATCTCATCGGGTTGTACTTCCTGGATAATTCGAATAAGGTTAGTCGAATCCGTAAGATCGCCGTAGTGCAGGCGAAAATGAACATCTTTTTCGTGAGGATCCTGGTAAAGATTGTCAATCCGATCGGTATTGAATAAAGAGCTTCGTCTTTTAATACCATGAACCATATAACCCTTTTTCAGCAGCAGGTCGCTCAAATAGGCGCCATCCTGGCCGGTTACGCCGGTAACCAAAGCAACTTTTGACATCGTGTAGATTTATTACTTTATTACAAACTGATTAATTTTCCTGAGGGGCTTCAAAACTAAGGTAAAAAATCGCGGCTTGATGCCATTAATCTGCCATGCCAGTCGATCTTCCCGGTTTGCTTTGATTCTGTTCCAGATCGAAATATTACTTGCCCCACCGGTACGCATTTTCACCAGCACCTGCGGAAGGTATTTTACCTTCATGTCGTTCTTGAAAAGAAAGCGAAGCATGATTTCGTAGTCGGCGGCTGTTTTAAGCGCAAGATTGAAATAACCAAATTGCTCATAAGCTTTTTTACGCACGAAAAAGCTTGGGTGTGGTGGCATCCAGCCAAAATAGAAGTTACGCTTGCTAAATTCTCCCGACTTCCATGTGCGTACGATTTTTGAAGTATCGCGCTGATGCACATATTGAAGGTCGCCGTACACCGCATCCACCGTTTGGTCTGCGAACAAGCGCATTACGTTTTCGATTACCTGGTTACTATTATAAAAATCATCCGAATTCAGAATTCCGATTACTTCACCGCTGGCGATTCGGATGCCTTTGTTCATGGCATCGTAAATACCTTTATCTTTTTCGCTCGACACCCGCGCAACGTGAGGGTACTGTGCTACAATGTCGAGGGTTTGATCCGACGAAACACCATCTACTATTATGTGCTCGATATTTTCGTAGGTCTGGCTGGCGATACTCTGCAGCGTGTCTCGCACGGTTGCAGCGCTGTTATAGGTGGCAGTAACGATGGATATTTTCATTTCGCCTCAAATTCCTTGTTAATTCAATTACCGGGTGCGGGTAATCACGCAGTTTTCCAAAACGAGCATATCCATATTGGTTCGAAGAAAACATTCCAGTGCATCTTCGGGCGAGTTAACGATCGGTTCGTTTTCGTTAAAAGATGTATTCAATAAAATCGGAACGCCGGTTTTGGAACGAAAGCGATCGATCAGGTTATAATAACGAGGTGTAATTTTTTTATCCACTGTTTGCAGGCGACCGGTACCGTCGGCATGTGTAACAGCAGGTACCACGGCGTGTTTTTCCTTGCGAAACGGAAATACTTTTTCCATAAAAGGCACTTCATCGTTCACTTCAAAATACTCATCTACATATTCCTTGAGAATTGAGGGTGCAAAGGGCCGGAAACTTTCTCTTCTTTTTATTTTGGAGTTGAGTAACTCTTTTGCATCTGCTCTTCGTGGATCGGCCAATATGGAACGAGCTCCCAGGGCACGCGGTCCAAATTCAGCCCGGCCATTGAACCACCCTACAACACCTGCATTGATGAGTTGATCCGATACTTTGTCGAATAAGGTATCATCGTCCATACGATGATAGGCGATTTGCCGGGATTGCAGGTATTTTTCAATCTCTTCGTTCGAAAACCTGCTTCCGGTATAAGCCGACCATACTGCTTCAGCCCTTGGCTGTTTTAAAACGTGGTTATAAACATACAGTGCAGAACCCATCGAAATTCCGGCATCGTGGCCGGCCGATGGAATATATACCCTGGTGAATCCTGTGTTGCGGGTGATTTTTCCATTGGCCACCGAATTCTGTGCAACACCTCCTGCTACACATACCTGTTTCAGTCCTGTTCTTTTTTGCAGCTGATTCAACACATGAAAAACAAGTTCTTCCGTAATACGCTGTACCGAAGCGCCAAGATCTTTGTGATACTGTGTTAGCTCTTCTGATTTTTTCCTCGGTTGCCCGAATTTTTCAATCATATACCCGGAGTACAGGGGTGCAACCTTGGGTATATGATCTTCGCCGTAGGAAACTATCCCATGTTTTGCCGAACGAAAGTATTTTGGGTTCAGCGAAAAAAGACCATTGGATTCGAACAACAAAACATCCCTTAGTTTATCGACATAACGTGGCTCGCCGTATGGGGCCAAGCCCATCACTTTGTATTCGTCACCATAGTGTGGAAAGCCGAGCAATTGTGTAAATGCGGTATAGAATAATCCAACCGAGTGAGGAAAATCGACCGAATCGATTACTTCAATCTGATTTCCCCTTCCAACGCCAATCATGGTGGTACTGAAATCGCCGGAGCCGTCGATAGACAACAAGGCTGCTTCCTCGAATGGAGACGCAAAAAATGCCGATGCAAGATGACTACGATGGTGTTCGACATTATGAATTTTATTCTTCAGCGAACTTTTATACACATTGATATCGAGCGCCGCAAATTCCTGTTCCAGCGAAGCTACTTTTCGTGAGTTTTTGACACGATCAAGCACTGCGCTCCATCCTCCACCGGGGTTTTTTAAAAGAAATAAAATTTTCTTTTGGAGTTTGGCCTTTGGATCGCGACCTATGGAGATATGATCTACTTCATTCAAGGTGATTCCGGCTTCGCGTAAGCAAAATTGGATCGCCATAGAGGGAAAGCCTGCCCAATGTTTAACTCTCCGGAACCTTTCTTCTTCCGTTGCTGCAATCATTACTCCGTCCTTAAATATAGCCGCAGATGAGTCGGCGTGATAAGCGTTGATGCCGAGGATATACATATTTTAGTTGAAAAGTTTTAGGTAGTTTTCTTTTGCCGATGATTGTTCCAGAAATTTTTTAGCAGCACCCAGCGCTCCCGACGCCCACTCTTCAAATTCTTGTTGATTCCATTGCAACGCCTGGTTGAGCGAGGAAAGGAAAAGATCAGGTGAAGAAAGAGAAATATCCCAACCTGCTTTTTGATTCTCCAGGCAACGCCAGGGAGTTTGATCGCTGATCAAAACAGGCCTGCCCGAAGAGAGCGACTCAAATATCGCGTGACCAAAATTTTCACCCAGGGTGGGCAAACCCAGAAGGTGGTGCTCTTTTACTTGTTCCAATATTTTCTCGTGCGACAGCTCGCCCAGGTAATTTACTTCCACGCTACCGGGCAAAGAATTTATAATTGCCAGGCACTCCTGCCAATAGCTTGCATTTTCTGTCACTCCTATAACAGACAAACTTAATTTCCCCTTTACCTCGCGCAGGAGGCGAAGCAGGTAGTGCAGGTTTTTAATAGGATGAATGCGGCCTACAAAAATCATTTTGAGTTCCCCGCTTCTTTTTTGAAGTGATACCGGGGCCTTGTCTATTGCACCTGGCAAGTTGGGGGCAAGAACAACATCTGCTTCCCTGAAATGCTTTATTATATCGTTATATTCCTGTTCGTCTGTTGCCTGGAAACGAATGGTCCTGGGTACTCCCGACATTCGCATCAGCCGAAGGAAGAAATTCTTTTTTGTTGACTTAAACGCAAGTGCGCTGCTTTTCAGCATCCCGCGCGGCGCCAATACCATCTTGGTTTGAATACGGCCAGTGGTTTTAAGCCATAACGGCAAAAGCGTAAATTTCTTTGAGTAAAGACTATTGAGGTACAGGTAGTCGGGGTTGGTTTCGTTTATAATCGATAGCAGCTTTGTTTTGCTCAATTCTGCCACCGGCAGATACATAATGCTGGCTTTGTTTTTATAGTTGCTCCAGCAATTTGATTCGATGCCTGCCAGCGGCTGATCCGAATCCAGGTCTGTATTACCTGTAAGCACAAAAAGCTCAAATTCGTTGTGAAAATGATTGATAAAGTTTACACAGGATCGGATAGGACCTCCGGCTTTATAGGCCGGGTCGAACCAGTCGATCATCACAAGTACACGTTTCTTTTCACGCTCCATACTGCTTCTTTAGCCTGTTAAAATTCCTGACAATGCGAAAAAACTGAAGTCCCGTAGGTGTGGTATAGCACTTACCTTGTCCCTGGGGTTTTGCCTGCCCGGTATAGATGTTGAAATTCTCCAGCACGCGAACAAGGCCAATAGCCGAGGCCTTCAGGAGGCTGGCGGAGGTATGTGCAATTGTATCTGAAAGTTTCTCTTTAAACACGATGGGCACTTTTTCCTGGAAAAGAATATCGCCTCCATCAATCTTCGGGGTTATTTTATGTATCGTATAACCTGTTTCGGCTGAATTATTATAAAGCTGCCATATTATGCTCTGCGCATTCTGGTACTCAGGTAATATTTCGTGATGGATATTAATCATCCCGTGGGCAGGAAGGGAGAATACTTTTTTTGAGATATAACTGTTGCCGAGGCTTATGCCGATATCGGCATTTGCTTTTTTAAATAACTCCACCGTATCGTTGCCGTTAGTATAGTCTACCTCTGCGTATTCAATGCCATTGACAGCACAAATTTCCTTCAGGGAAGGCAAACGGAGTAGCTGGTTCACATTTTCTCCGAACCATGTTCGCATTCTAAATCCGTTTATTACTCCCAACGGACCAATAGTGAAGCTCTTTCTTATTTTTTTACTCCAATACTTTTTCTTATCCGCTTTAATTCCGCGACTCCGTATCGCCATAACTACTTTTATCTTTTCACTTTCCAGCAGGTAAGGCAAATGGTGGGCGGCCGTTCCCTTTTCCGATTCCGTCAGCAGAATTACTCTCATCGCCAAGGATATAAATTGTTACGTTCGCTTGCGGTGCGGGCGTTTGCAGCGAGGAAGTATAGGATATGTTTTAACTTCCAGCCCAATATTATGTGATCGCGCCGGATAAGAAGTTCTTCCTTGCAAATCTTTCTGCCATGATTGATATGACAACCTCGTTCAGCCGAGCAGCAGGATTCAAAGCCCGCTTCGAATACCAGTTTTCTTCCTTCTTCATTGAAATGAAAAAAACGACCGTATGGGTATGCGAAATGACGCACTGCCCCACATCTCTGCTTTAAGATGGAAAAAGATTTTCCGATCTCGTCCTCGAGTTCCTGGCGTTGAGACCGGGCAACATTGATGTGACTCATTGTGTGTGAGCCGATTTCGTGCCCCATTTGCTGAAGCTGATGAATCTCCTCCCAAGTCATAAATTCAACCGGGGGAAAATGCAGGCGCTCTTTACAGAATTCAGCAACTATTCTTCTGTCGGACTGCCCTATAATTGAAGGGTTAACAAAAAAACAGGCGGAGATATTAAAAGAAGAAAAGATTTTGGCTGCGGATAAATTGTTCTTCAGCCCGTCGTCGGAACTAAAAACAATTGAAGGCTCATCAATTTGCCCGCTGAGAATCTTGTCCACCGCATGGGAATAAGATATAAAGCGATGATGCTTGCCAAGTGTTTCAATAAGACGAACCAGTGATTTTTCCTCGTCTTTGAAAACGTGGTGAACATACAGGAATTGTATCCTGGGTTTTTCAAACAACCTATTCTTTTCAGAAATCCCCAACGATAAAAAATCGAGCACCAGGTTCCTGAAACCATCCCTGGCTGTTGTTGGCTTGAATTGTTTTAGGTCCGAATAAGTATCGACAAATGTTTGTAATGCCATCTTCACGATAAGTTGTGCAGGTCTGCGTAATTTTCCAACGCCACCAGCAGAAGGATATTTGTCCAACCGATCTGATTCCTGTGTTCAAGAAAATCGTTCCAGTATTGTTTTACAAAGCGGCCGTCCACAAAGTCTCTTTGAGCAAGGAGATTTATTTTATTGCTACAATAGGTTTTCAACTCATTCCGGAACCATTTATTCCAGGGAAAAACAAATCCTTTTTTGGGTCGTTGGTATACTTCCTGCGGAATAAGATTGCCTGTTGCAGCGATTAACAGCGATTTGGGCCAGGTACCGGTCTTGAATTCGTCGGGAACATTCAAAACGTATTCGATCAGTTCGTGATCAAAGAAAGGTTCACGTACTTCCAGCGATACAGCCATGCTCATCTGGTCTGTATCTTTCAGAAGTGTTTGGCGGGTATAACCCAGGTATTCAGCAATAGATAGCTGGCTATAGAGCGGGAATTTTTCGATACTGCCCTGGATTGATTTTAAGGAACGTCGCAATTGCGTTTCGTTCACCTTTGATTTCAAAAGAGACCTGATGGTAGAATCAGCATTCACCTGCCGCAATACCGGGTATACTTCACCAATACTAAATTCGCTTAGTGTTATTAGCTGTGCCAGTCTTTGTTTTCTTATATCCGACCGATGAAGAAACCCTGCAGGCACACTTCTTAGGGCACTTGGCAGACGCGATAACCATTTTTTCCTGTGAATTTTTTTCCATTGATGGAAAATAGGGTAGCCAACAAACAGTTCATCGCCGCCCACACCCGAGAGGGCTACTTTAATTCCTGCCTTGCGAATAGCTTTTGATACTACATATGTATTGATTCCGTCGCCGCTTGGTGAGTCCATTGCATTTAAAGCATTTGGCAATTCTTCAAGAAACACTTCTGGTTTCAATAATATCTCGTGGTGGCGTGTATTAAACTTTTTTGACACGAGGGTGGCGTATTCCGACTCATCAAATTCTTTGTCATCAAATGCAATGTTGAAGGTTTCCGGAGCATCGGCGATTTGGGCCATCAATCCAACCACTACGCTGGAATCGATTCCGCCCGACAGAAATGCAGCGACCGGCACATCACTTACCATTCTGCGTTGAACCGCCTTTAATAGTAATTCGTGAACCTGTGTCTCAATCGTTTTTTTATCTCTACCTCCGGTTGGGCGGGTAAAATTGCCTTCTATTTTCCAGTAACTTTCTATTTTTTGTTCTTTGTCGGTAACTGTCATGTAATGACCAGCCGGCAATTCCGAAATATTTTCAATTATAGTTTGGGGCGATTGAAAAGATTGATAAGAAAAATAGTCGGCCAGCGAAGTTCTGCAGATATGCCTTTTTACCTGTCCGCTTGCAAGAATAGCCCGTATTTCGGAGGCAAAAAGAAACTGGGTATTATCATGATAATAATATACTGGCTTTACGCCCATGCGATCCCGCACAACAAACAGCTCTCTTTTAATCTCGTCCCAAATGGCGAAAGCAAACATTCCTCTAAGTTCATCGAGCGCCTGGGGTCCCCAGTTGATATAAGCGGCAAGTACCACTTCGGTATCGCCATTTGTTTGAAAGGGGTAGTTTTTGAGCTTTGATTTTAGCTCGGCATAATTATATATTTCGCCGTTAAAGATGATGGCATACCTCTTTTCGGCATCGAAGATTGGCTGGTTTGCCTTTTCGGAGAGGTCTATAATCGACAGCCTCCGATGCCCGAGGGCAACAGGGCCACTCAGGAAAAAACCATCAGCATCGGGTCCGCGATGGCTTAATGCATCGGTCATTTGCCGGATGATGGCCTTGTCGGTGTTCTGCGGATGGCTAAAACAAAGCCGGCCTGCAATGCCACACATATTGCTTGTTTAATCTAGATAAAAAAATGAAAGTAATTAATAAGCCTTTAATGGCAACAAAGCAATTCTATAAAGAAGGGCTTATGCAACATGTGCGGCTTGACGGGGAACAGTTCTTTTGGGAAACATCAGCGAAACTCTGAAGTTCTCTATTTCTGCCGCCTGTCTTTTGAAAAGGCGAATCAACAATAGGGTAAATAGAATATAAAATACCAGTGTAAACTTAAACAGTATGTCGAATTTTTTAAGGAATATGCTTCGCAGCGAAAATTCGTTCGCGGCTTTTTCCCCGATGGTAATGTTGAGAATACCTTTAAGAGCAGGCATTATTACTGGTATTTTATTCCAGTTTGTATATCGAACTGCCGAATAGTTATAGCTCTGGTCGTAGTTAGCGGGAGTTTGGGCTTTATAGTAATTCCAGTTTTCTTTTACATCGTTGAAACTGGCAAACCCTCCCTGGGGTTTTCTGAACATGAGGTCGTAAGAGGCATCCAACGCAACCCACTTATCATTTGATTTCGCTTCTACAATAATATGTCCCCCATATTCATTACCCACTTTCATTTGTGCAAAACGCGTTTCAACTCCGAGTTCGTTGAGCATCCGGCTTAACACGAATGCGTAACTTCCGCAAGCGCCGTTCCCGGTCATCAAATCATAAGTTACTGGCCGGATGATCTGAGATTTTAAAGCATCCACCTGCTTTCCCTGAAAAATTGCGAGCCTGCTTTGTTCGAGATTGTAGGTAAGGCGCAAACTGTGAAGTAATATACTATCTGGATGGTTAGATTTGACACTTGAAGTTACTTGCTGGGCAAGTACTTCAAATAGTTTCTCCTCGTAATTATCTTCTGTATAAAAGTAAACCAGAAGTGCCAGCAAGAAGCCGTTGCAAAATATGAGAAAAAATATTTTATTTCTTGCAATACGGACTGGTGAAAGTAAACGATGAAGCGCACTTCTCATGGGAATAGATTTTCACAATTATTGGATTTAGGCCAGATAAGCCTGGTTACTTATAGCTAGCTTCGACTAGGAATAACGCTTACAAACGGGAATTATTACACTATCATAGTATTATTTTATTGAAAATTAAATAATTAAAACCACTAAGTGTTTACCTCGATCTGCCGGTATAAATCGGCATAGCGGCTTGCTATAGTGGATAGTTCATACAAGCTACTGTTTTGTTTGCCAAGCTCTACCAATTCTTTCCTGTACCTTTCGTCTTGTATTACCTTTAGGACACCCTTCCTGATCGATTGTACTTCGAAAGGGTCTACAATACAAGCACCCCGCCCGGCTGTTTCGTTCATTGGAGGTATATTACTGGTAACCACTGGCGTTCCTGCCTGCTGAGCCTCCAATATCGGCAGTCCAAATCCTTCGAAAAGAGATGGAAAGAGAAGCAAGTCGGCCCTATAATATTTTTCGTTCAATTCCTCCTCCGAAATTCTTTCGCTGACAAGTACGTCCATTTCAAGCGCAGATACCTGGTTGTTCAATTCTTCGCTTACGCGGCCCACAATATCCAGCGTACAGTTGATTCCCTTCAGAGCCTCCAATACCCTGCCAAGATTTTTATTGGGGGTACTGCCAATGAACAAAATTATAGGTTTACTGTTCCATTTTTTATTCACATTAAAAGAAATCGTGCTTCGTACCGGATTTGGGATAACAATTATTTTTGAAGGATTGCAACTACTATATTTTACTATTTCCTGCTTCGACTGCTCAGAAATGGTGGTGACAAACCTGGCATAGCGAACGGGCCAGTTTAGAAAGAGTTGTTTCATCACCCATCTCTTGATTCCCCTGGATTGGTGAATAAAGATGCAATCGTGAATGGTGAGAATGGTACGATTGGCTGGAAAAGCAAACACAGCGTAATGAATATCTCCGGTTACGTGAAAAATGGCAGCTTGTCTTCTTTTAAATAAGTAAACGATATTCTTTATTATACTGAATATGCCAGAACTGTACAATGGAACGTAGGTAGGCACTATTTCCCAACCAAATCTTTTTATATCGGGAGTAATTGAGTCAAATACTTTCTCAATACTGAAGAAAAGAGGGTTTTTTTTTCTAAAAACAAAAAGTACAGGAAATCTCATCTTCATTAACTGCTGTTGCCGTATTTTACAGAAAGAATTGGGTATTATCCATTACCAGTTCGTAAATCGGCAGCTTGTATTCCTTTTCCTGCATATGCCCCCTTCTTTGCTGTCAATCTGGTTATAGGAATTCGAAGTATGCCGAACAAACTAGGTCTGAATCTATACAATAGCCACACAAAAAAGGCTGACTTTATAAGAGAATTGAGTATTTGCAGTGTGTCTGATTCTGCGGCGTAGGTAACCTGATAAAATATTACGGGTATCCAAAAAAGCAGCAGAGGTGTTTTCCGGGATAACCTCATCATTACCTGGTACGACCATCGAATCAATCCGCCAAGAAACACCATGTAAAAAATACCTCCGTACACTCCAAAACTACCATAAGCTTCGCCCACGGGCCCCACGTTCGTAGACCACCCCTCAATATGGTATCCCGCGTAGAAGGCCATATTAAATTTACCGCCAGCCTTGGGCTTATCGGGCCAAAACACTCTCGGAACGAAAGAAGACATTAAGTTAATAAACAGGTTCTTCCCACCGTCGAAGTCCTGGTAGTTGGGAATATGACGCATTACCAAACACACGTTGAATCCCTGATTTCCGCGGGCATAAATAGGAAAAAAAGCATCGCTGAGATTTTCCCAGGAAAAGTTTTCAACCTGGTCGCGCACTACTTCAAAAAACAAAACAGTCTTGCTCCCTTCAAACTCCTGCCGCCAAGTTTGTTGCCTGAAAGATAGCTTAACAATTTGCAAAAAGAAAAGAAAGATGAGGCCAATCAAAAATACCAACCCCTTCTTCCACAAAACCGTTTTCTTTCCAATAAAGAAGAAAGAAAACATTGTAAGCCCCATATAAGCAACAATTGTAAACATGCCCGATTGAACTGCATTTACAAAAATAAACAGCGCGAATAAGGTAAGCACAAACACTTTCCTCTTAAACGAAGGAATAAAGTAGAGGTAAAGAAATCCTGCAAACGCGGAAAAAAACAAAAGCGTAAAAACGAACTGAATTACCTCGGGCAAAAAATCAGCGAAGGCAAACGACACTACCCCAATTAGCATGATATAAAAGCTGATTTTGTGCATCGATTTAAGTTTAAACCGCGCCCGTTCAATCAGCTTATTGAGATTTTCTCCGCCATCACTTTCATTATTCTTTGTCAGTGGCCAGCAAATCGCCATTGCAAAGCCAACATTTGCCGGTAAGCAGAAGGCAAAATAAGTTTCTTCCGCGATGGGCATATACTTAACCCAAAGCAAAGCCAGGTGATGCGTGCGATCGTAAAAAACATAGCCTACGAGTGGCATCAGCACGCAAACAAACATCGAATGCAATGCAATCAATTCCCGCAATACAATACCCTTGCCCAACCTATCCAGTACCATTATCAACACAACCAAAGAGGATGCCAAGGCAATGAGTCGATACCAGTCAGTAATCAGAGAAAGGACAAAAAATACTGCCAGGATAATTCCTAATATGTTTTCTTTATTTATCCTCAACACAGAATATTTACCTGCTTACTCGCGATTAAGATTTCACAGCCTTCCACCAAAACCTTGTCCAACTTCGTTAACTGACCTGTTTCTTGAAAAAGATATAGATTGTACCCAAGTTCAATTAACAACCTTTGTGCGTCTCCCGGTTGCAATCCAGCATGTTTTTCGGCCCAATCCACAAACTCAAATAAAATAGTAGGAGCCGCATCGCTGGTCAGCATTGAGATGGCTCCTTTGAATGCAAAGTATTCAAACCCCTCGATGTCAATTTTGATCACGTCGACCTTTTGAATTCCCTGTTCCCGCAATAGATCCGGCATTGTTATCGTGCTCACCGGAATTGCGTCGCTCGTAAATACTGGCGATAAAGAGCCTTTCCCGAATTGATCTTTGGGGCTATAAAAGGGAAGTGATTCATTACTTCTCTCCGAAACAGCCCTGTTAATGGTGATTATCGAATTTTCCAGGTTATTATCATGTACATTGTCCTGAAGAAATTCGTAGATCCATGGGGCGGCTTCCACACATAAAACTTTCACATCCGACCTGCGTTTTGCGATAGGAAGAGCTATCGAACCAATGTTTGCGCCAAGATCTAAAAGCACTCCATTCCGGGGGATCAGTTTCATAAGCAAGTTGTGCGTACCGGGTTCGTATACCCCATTCACAAACAAATCGATTGAAATCGACTCTTTCAGGTTAGGTAGTAAATATTGAATTTGCCACTTACCCCTGATTCTGATATTGCCCGCTTCCTTAAAATATTTTTTTGAAATAACCCTTACCAGTCTTCTTTTACCTTTAAAGTCAGGCAGCCATCTGAAAAAATCCGATATCCTCATAATTTGTTTTCAGTTTTCAAATTTCTTCTTTCCCGGCTGTATTCAGTAACGATCGACAAAAATTGTTTTGTTCTCGAGCTATATTCATACCCATTCTGAATTGATAAGGCTCTCGCCCGCAACCTGAACTCCCGGGCCTGCGCAGGGCTCCATTCGAAAATCTTTTCAGCCTTACTTATGCAATCATCAACGTCGGTATACAAATGGACAATTCCGAATTCTTCAAAAAAACTCCGGTGATCGGGTGTATCAGGGTAAAGCCCGATTCCACCGACACCTGGTATTTCAAATGATCGCATGTTATGTGAATTGGGGTTGTGGGGCCGCATCAGATTCAGTTGTATGCGATATTTAAAAAGAACCTTCCAGAAATCGTTCCCATACACTGGTGCAGCCACCGTGATATTTTTCCCAACAACAGACTGGTCCCACCCGTGGCCGAATACATCAATGGGAATTTTCGATGATACCTTTTTTAAAAATTCAATGCGGTATTTGTCGGCGTTGCCAATAAAACACATCTTCACAAGTTCCTTTGTTTCACTAAATTCATTTTGCAGACCATCCGGTAGTTCATAGCCAAATGGCAGTATCTCAGAAGGAAGATTGAAATCGTTTCTGATCTTGTTGCAGATTTGCCTGTCGTATGATAGATATAGGTCGTATAACGGCAGGCTTTTTACTACGTTTTTATTGCCGCTTCCTTTACCGCTAAATATGAACGGGCTATCGGGATTGAAATTAACCACAAGTACACCTAACTGCTTAAGTTTGTTTATAGTGCCAGGCGTAATTTCCATTCCCTTGAACACCCAGATCAATTCAGGCTTAAAGTTAACCGCAAATTGCAGTAGCTGATCATTTAACTTTTGTATAATTGACGAAACCCCAAGCCTGTAAAATATTTTATTTACTACATGGCTATAGTAATATTGATAAAAATAGCTCTGGATCGGAAACAGTTCTACATCGATTCCGAGTTCCCGGAGATGTTTTTTATAGATTCTTTCTAAAGACCAAACCTCGTCTGATCCAACAATCAAAATTCTCATTTTCTCTTATAGCGGCTTCGCTTGCCAGGAAAGTATTTGTTACAAAGATAATTTCGGGGCAGTGCCCAGTACCGGGTATTGCTGTTTCCCTGAAGTTTATGAATACTACTATCGTTTTGTCGCGCAATCAGCCCATAACAGTTCAAGCAATAAAATGGCTGCGCTTAACTTCAGCGCACCAACCAATTCCGTTCAACTGCTAGCTTTTTCAAGGATAAACTGTTGGCACAATACCTTTTTCCCGGAAATCAGGTACAGGTATTTCTTTCGCCCTATTTAGTAACGGACTGAAGTAAATTGTCTACTATTTTATCGATATTGAACTCATCGATAATTTCCCTTGAAGCCTGCCCCATTGAACATTGCAATTCGTTGCTGGAACAGATAGAAGCTAATTTAGAAGCTAACTGGTCGATGTCGCCTTCTTCGAACGTGAAACCGTTCCGACTGCTTCTGACAAGATCAAAGTGACATCCGCAGGTGGTTGAAATCACAACCGGTAAGGAAAAATTCATGGCCTCATTCACAGAAAGACCCCAGGTTTCACCCATTCCCGAGCACATAACGAAAACATCGGCGACTTTATAGTATTTCGGGATCAATGCCTGGTTAACAAAACCGGTTAGAATTACATTCTTAAGTCCGTTGTTATTAATAAACAACTCCATTTCCCGCCGTAACTCGCCCTCTCCTACCATCACCAACAAATAATTGCCGTTGTTCAACAGATGAAATGCGCGTAGCAGGTCCATCGGCCTTTTTTTTTCAATAAATTTCCCGCTAAATAAAATGATCTTTTTATCAATGGGCAGGCCCAATTCCCGTTTTATCAGTTCAAGAGATTGTTCGGTAACTGCATTTTGAAAGTATTCATTATCCACAGCATAAGGAGTAAACACCAATCTCGACCTGGGTACTCCATAATGCTCAAAAAACTTCCTGCTCTCCGTACCGATATACAAACATTTGTCAACGAATAAAGAGAAAAGAATTCTTTTCAGTACAAATCGTTTTAGAAAAAGCAGCCTCGACTTTTTGCGAAGTTCCTGGTTAAGGGGGTTCTCAGCTCTGAGCCATACTTCTTTTCCGTAGATTTTCGCGGCAATCATCACCAACCAATTACTTGCGTAATTCCATCCATTCACCGCTACAATTTTTGCCGGCGATTTTCTCACCGCAGCAAAAACTCCGGGATTTACGGCATCAAAAAATCTCCCGTCCATTGATCGGCGTTTCGACCAGTTCCTGAGGAACTGGTACTTGTACCCGTTCAAAAGAGGTATATCCCATTTTACCCTTGTGCCAAATCCTTTGTCTACTCCACCTCGTACCGATACGTCTGAGAAGTAGTAAACTTTCAAATCCATACGCTCCGCCATTTTTCTGAAAAGCGGAGAAAAATATTGTATGGGATGGCTGATAAAATAGTCAATCTTTATTTTTTCTTCCATTCAGCCTAATAAGGAGTTAGTATGTCGGCAATTCTTTGTGTTTGCTTCGAATATGTATTGCCGGCCGCAAATTTTTTTCTTGCCTCCATCAGTTCGAAGCTATTGTGCTCAGGCAGGTTGCTGACAATTTTTCTAAACAATCCGGGCAGCTCTTGATTGTTCTCGCGGCTTTCGACCATTTGTATCAGGTCGGGCCTGCCGGCATAAGCAGTTATATTGTTTGCTACTATCACCCTGCCCGTAGCCAGGTATTCCATCAGTTTATGGTAGTTGGTTCCGCGGCTGGGATCCTTTTTTATATCGTAGCAAACCAGGAAAATATCAATAGTGGTAAATGCCCTGGCGAGGGAATCCTGGTCCAGGGCACCGTGCAGTTTTACATTCAAATATCCTTTCAGTTCCTGTATGAACTCGTTTGTTTCTTTGGTTTCTATACCTCCAACATTTGTATCCTTCGCCAAAAAACCGCCGAAAAAGTTGAATTGTAAATCAGGATGATTTTTTACGATGGTTAACAATGTTTGCCTGTCAATATCGCCGCGAAGCATACTACCCGCATATCCAACCTGCAATGGAGAACCTGGGTGATATTGCTGGCGGCTGAACAACTCAACAAAGTCTTGCTTAACTCCATGCTGAACAAGAAATTTCGGTTTATCGAACCTTTCGTATTTTTCCAGGATTTCATTGGTAACAGAAAGAATAAGATCTGCGCCATTTGCTGCTTCGATAGCCTCCGGTCGTAATGGCTCATCAACCGGGTGAAAAACTTTTAACCGGGCAGTTTTAAATAAACCAAGTGGATAAAGATTGCCGATATCGAAGGACCAGAGTATATCCATATCTCCGCCGAGGGCTCTTTCAATCTTCTGCACATGCCATCGCATCAGGAAATGAAACAATGGAAGTGCTCGAAATTTAAGCACATAGGGGAAAAAAGTCCTGTGCGAAATCAGGTACAAGTTATCGTGCACAGGCGACCGCTCAATAACAAGAGAGTTTGCTTTTAGTTTTCCTTCCTGGTCGGGAGGATTCAGGAAATAAACTTTGTTCCCTCTTTTGGCGAATTCAATTGCGTAATGATGCTTCGACAAGAACATATTGCCCCAGTTCTGGGGCGATACTACCAGAATCTTTTTGCCAGTCAATTCCAAAATCAGAAGTTTTTATAGAATTCGAACCCGGGCTCATAAGAGCTTTTCTTTCGAAGGAATATGATTCCAAAGGGGCTCCGTGTTTGATATTTCCAATGATACCAGGAAAAAAGCAAACGGGGAGATTTTAATATCCGCCACACAAAAAACTTGAGTGTTTTTACAAGGTCTTTCTCGCGGATCATATAGTTATCAAGCACTTCATAGTCGCGATGTGTTTTTATAAACCGTAATACTTTTTGTTTAGATAAGCCATACATATCATGAAATGCGAGGATTCCTCCGTCGTTTAGAATCTTATCGATAAAAAAAAAGTCGACAAAGGTATAGTCAAAAGTATGCCAGCCATCAATAAACGCCATATCCACCCTTATCTTGTTCTCAAGGAAATAATGAAACACTTCGTGCGTTTTGCCTTCAATCAGTTTAAAATTGTTCGTCAATCCCGCATCGGCAATCATTCTTACACCAACTCCCCCATAGTCTGTAAACTGGTTAGGGTCTATGGCATAATGCATGCTTCCGGGATTGATTTTGGATGCAGCATCCGTAAAACAAATAGCGGAAGCTCCCATAGCCAGGCCGATTTCGATGGTTCGCTCCGGCTTTTTGTCGTTGATAGCTTTTATGAGCATGAGAGCCTCCGGTTCATTGATGCCACTATGGAAATCAACCAGCTCGCCTTTGCTGCTTAAAACCTTGTTCTCTTTATACGCTTTTGCTAAACTGGGATGTAACATTTCTTGACTTGGTTTTGGTATAAAATTCTTTGATGAGTTCACTCACATACGCGATCATTTCCTCCGACATTTCCGGGTAAAGGGGAAGCGAAAGTATTTTTGGCTGCAGCGAAGAGACCACGGGAAAATCCTCCCTGCTACAATTCAGGTAATTGTAACAGGGCAAAAAGGGCAAAGGTGTGGGATAGTGTATAAATGTTTCAACCCCATTCGTCGATAGCCATTTCGCCAATTCGTCCCGGTTTTCCGCCTGAACAACATATAGGTGAAAACTGTGTTTAGACCCGGGTCTGACTTTGGGCGTTTTTAATTCCGGAATTCCGACGAGGTATTTATCGTACAGGCCGGCATTTTGAATACGCCCCTGTGTCCATTCCGGTAAATGCGGGAGCTTTGCTGTAAGAATAGCGGCCTGCAATCCATCCAATCTGCTATTGATACCTTCTATCTGGTGTTGATGTTTTTTCAGGGCGCCGTGGTTGGCATACATCCGCAGGCGTGAGGCAAGTTCATCGTCGTTCGTGATCATGCAGCCGGCATCGCCATATGCCCCGAGATTTTTTCCGGGGTAGAAGCTAAACGATGCCGCTATACCCCAAAGGCCGGCCCTGATTCCGTTAAGCTCCGACAGGTGCGATTGCGCACAATCTTCTATCAGGAAAATACCCTTTCGCTTGCAGATATCGCTGATAACATCAATTGCACACATTTGACCCTGCAAATGAACTGCAATTACTGCCTTGGTTCGTGCAGTAATCGCCTCCTCAAGTTTTGATTCATTAATGCTGTAAAAAACGGGGTCAACATCCACAAATACAGGTTTTGCGCCTGTTTGTGTTATTGTTTCGGAACTCGATATCCAGCTATTGGCAACCGTAATTACTTCATCACCGGCTCCAATACCTAGCATTTTCATAATAATGTATAGCGAATCGGTTCCGTTTGCGCATGAAACTACGTTCTTTACCCCGTATAGTTCTGCAAATTTCTCTTCAAACTCTTTTACCGGTTTTCCTCCAATATAAGAGGAGTTCCGAATAGTATTTGCTATTGCATTATCAATCGACTCTTTTATTGTTTGATATTGGGAGTATAAATCAACAAAAGGTATTTTCATAGTTCTTTATTTAGGTTGTTTTACTTGAGCGCCCTCAGCAGTCGTGCCGGGTTACCCGCGTATATACCGGGTGTATTTATGTCTTTTGTTACCACCGCTCCTGCACCAATAACAGTATTGTCGCAAATGGTAACAGGCATAATTGTAGCGTTGGAGCCAATCGAAACGTTGTTGCCTATATTCACGGCCCTCCATTTTGTTTTGTCGCCCCGCGCAGGACCGCCTGCCAGGAAAGGATCGTTGATAAACATTACTCCATGACCAATAAAGCAGTCATTACCGATTGTGACCAGTTCGCAAATGAAGCTGTGCGACTGAACTTTTGTGCGGGCGCCGATAACAACATCCTTTTGAATCTCGGTGAAAGGTCCAATAAAGCAGTTGTCGCCAATTGAACATCCATAAAGGTTCACTGGATTTACCACTTTTACATCCTTTCCAAAAACAACATCGTCGCGGATGATGCTTTCGAATAATATAGGTTTATTGTTTGCCATAACGGAACACTGAATTACGCCTCTCTTTTCGTCCAGCTTAATACGGGTTCAAAAATGTACTCAAAGTTCAAATGAGACTCGAACGAAGTTCTCGCATCCGCAGATAAACGCTCGTATTGCCTGATTATTTTTGAGATGGCTGTCTTGATAGACTCCGGATCGTTGTCTATTACCGGGACGGCCCACTCGTATTTTCCGAGGTAATCGGTAAAATGCTTTTCATCGGAATACAGGACCGGAAGCCCAAGCGCGGCATACTCGTACAATTTGTTTGACGAAGTGCCCAAGGTAAGATGCATAATTTCCCTGGCGGAAAATATGCCGATTCCTATATGACAGCCGGAAGCGATTTCCGGCACATCTTTATACGGTCCAAATCCAACAAACCGGAGAGAGCCTTCCACTCCTGCCGTAGCTGCCAGGGCAAGGAGGCTTCGTTTGTATTCTTCGGTGATATATCCTTTCAGTACCAATTCAAGTTTTTTCCCTTCAATAGTTTCTGATAAGAGTGGAATGATAGTTTCAAAACCATGCCCTTCGTTCACCCTTCCCTGAAAAATCAAAATCAGTTTTTCTTCAATATTTTTTCCCCGGTAAAACGCATCATATACCTGCCGTGAAGGATAGTTAGGAATTACAATACAGGCGGCCTTGGAAGTTTCCAGTGGGAAAAACTGCTTTCGGGATTCGGCGGGGAGTGTAAAAAGATGGAGGCGTTTAAAAATTTTCCTTTCCGCCCTGCATGCCCACCAGCCCAGGGAATATTTTCGCACCTGGCTCAGTTCTGCAATATCGTGATTGTGATACCAAAGCCTGTACTTAAACCATAGTAAAGGCCTTGCCAATGAAAATGCCAAAACCGGCATCGTATCGTAAAGCAAAATTGTGCCGGGTTTTTTTTTCCACGATTGAAGTACAAAATCTTTGAAAAATATAAGGAAGAAAAAAACCTTCCTGTGCAGGCTCGCCCTTTCCTGGTCAACTGAGCTAATCGGCTTTCCCGATTCAACGACTGTTACATTTGCGGGATAGTTCCAGCTACTCTTTAAATGCGGGCGATGAACAATAATTATTTCTTCGTAACACCGGCTTAATTGCTGAACTGCATTTAGTGTGGGCGGGTAGGCTTCGGGGTGATGATATATTCCAATCAGGATCCTCTTCGACACTTTAATAGAAATTATGAAAAAACAGTGATGGCCGACTTATAAATCTTCTCTATGATTTCTACCGTTTTTAATCCTTCGAACGAACTGGTGGATATGGACGCATTATTTTGCAATACTTCAATAAGATTTTCGTACACCTTATCATGATTACTCATACTTCCCTGGTAATTGCCATAATTGTTGGCTTTATTTCCCTCCGGGAGGTTCTCAATCCGGTATCCTTCGATATTCTGATACTCCAGCTCATTGAGATACTGGCCACCTATTTTTACAGTGCCCTTTTCACCGAATAGTGTCAGGGAGCCTTCCATGTTTTTGTTGTAGCTGTTGACTGTATAGTTAATTGTACCGATGGCGCCGTTGGTGAATTCCAGGATAACGACGCCGGTATCTTCAAACTCTATTATTCCTTTGTGAATATAATTGCCAATATAAGCCTGTACATTCCGCACATCGCCCACCATCCAGTAAAGCAGGTCTACAAAGTGGCTGAATTGAGTGAACAGTGTGCCGCCATCCAGTTGTTTTGTGCCTTTCCAGGAATTGTGGTAATAGTCGGGATTGCGGTTCCAGAAACAACTTAACTGTACACTCAGAATTTTTCCAAGTTTACCCTCATCAATTATTTTCTTCACTGCTTCTACGGGCGGGTTAAACCTGTTTTGCTTGATGGCAAACAGTCTTTTATTGGTTCTTTCCCCGGCTTTTATCATTTCTCCGCAATCTTGCGACGTTAGAGCCATCGGCTTCTCGCACAAAACATGGTAACCGGCTTTCAAACTTTTGATGCTATGCTCGGCATGGAGGCCGTTGGGTGAGCAGACGGCCACTACCTCAAAATCCTGCCCGGAGGCAAGCATATCATCGATATTATAGTAGGCGACAGCGCCGTATTTGCTTGCCAGGGCATCGGCTTTTTCCTTGTCAATATCGCAAACCGCCTTTAATACTCCTTTATTAGAAATATGTTCTGCATGCCGCTGTGCAATGCGGCCACAGCCGATTATACCGAATGAAATCTTTTTTGTCATTTATTTTTTGGGTTTGATCAGTCGCCTTATTTTTTCTGTTTTCTGCAGCAAATTCATATATCCCTGCTTCAAGCGGGTATCAGTTTTAAAGTCTTCGTGCCTGCGGGGTGGGAGTTTCATGATTTCATCAAACTGTGTTTCAGAAAGACCCAGTTTTTTTAGCACATATTCTTTATCTGCCTTCAGTTCCTGGGGGTCGTAGAGAGGTTTCTCAAGTTCTGCAAGCGCTTCCGCTTTTGTTATTTGTCCTGAGCATATTAACGTTGACAAATGCGCCTTCCTTTTATCAATTTTAAACTTTTCCGGTAAAATATAGGCCTGGTAAAATTTTGTAAAAATAGATTCATAATGCTTTCCGCCATAGTCGCGCCAATTGAGTTCGCGGGCAATAAACTCTTTAATTTCCTTTTTATTATAAGGCACGTAGTTTAAAATAGAAATAGGAGTAAGCTTTAGCACCGATGAATAGTAAACATATTTCTTGAAATCGAAAGTAGGATAGGTTTTAAGTTTAACGGTTCCGTACTTGCTATGAATATCTTTGAGATTCGCGAAATCCATTTTTTTGTACAGCCAGGAGGGCGGCATTATATGTTCTGTAACGATATTGGTGCCGCTGATGATATAGCCAATTCCCTTTTCTTTTGCCAGCTTATACATGGTAGCAAAAATGGCATGATCGCTTACCACTTCAATATCCACAACAGAAGCTTTCAGGTAGGAGAGTTGAATATCTTTAAACTCCTGCCAGTTTACGACCAGCGTGTAAAGGTCGATGTTGAGTTTGTTAATAATATTCTCGATATTGTTTACGGCCAGCTCCGAGTTCCACCCGTTGTCGAGGTGAACAGCGAGGGGGCGAAGGCCTTTGCTTTTTATGAGCCAGGCCACGTAGGTACTATCCACACCTCCGCTCAAACCAATCAGGCAATCGTAGGGTTCGCCTCTTCCATCTTCCTTTATTTTCTCCATCAGCTTATCAAGCCGTGTCAGCCCATCTTCTCCCTTAAAAACACCATTTTTTTCTGCTTCCTTATAGTCGTAATAGTAATTGCATATGCCTTTTTCGTCAAACCGGATATTATCGTCTGCAATATTATCCATTACGGTAACAGCGCATTGCCTATATGCAGGATCATTTTTCGATAACACCATAGTGCATTTAACGTTTTTACTTTTCTATTTTGAAAACAAATTCTTTATATCCTTTTTCCCCAGGCATCAAATCCTGGTTTATATTCGAATAATCTATAGCTACCTGCGTTGTATTGCCGGATGATTTAAGTATCAGGTTTTGGTATTTTGTTATTGGTACCAGTTTCCGAACCGGGAGTGAGAACGATCTTTTACCACTAGCGCCATGAACCCGAACCACGGCAAGGCTATCGTTCACCTGGAGGCTCATAACCCCACCTTTAAGATGAATTCCATCTTTTTCCCAGTTACCCTTTGTTCCGAGTAAAAATATTGCTTCTTCGCCATTTGATCTTACATATAAAAAATCGGGGCCGATGGTTATCTCATCCTCTTTTTGTCTGAATTTCAGAAACCCTGCATTCTTCCCGTTCGAAAGATTTTGATATGGCTGTGCAGATTTGATATACGGTAACAAAACTGCCATTAAAGAATTCTGGAATTTTAACCGTAAAATTTGTTGTTCTTCGGTATATGATCTGCCGTTTGTTTTTTTGAATTCATCTTTCTCCGTAGAGTTCTGCCAGGTGGTTCCCCAATGCGAAACAGTAAGACCTGTTGGTTGTGACGAATAGATAAATAACTGCCAGTTAATACCGTTACTGAAATGCGATTTCCATTCCTGTCCTGTAAACTGGAACTCGTTCCATCCGGCTGGAATATTCTTTTGATCGGTAGGCTTGGGCAATTGCTGAAGTTCCGTGTTATGCATACGTTTTTCAGGAAGTATTAGACCCGCCGGGCTCTTGATATGTCCCTGGCTCATCATTGGAATAGACCATATGTTGGTATCATAGCCCGCAACGCTATCATAAAAAATGAATCCTGGCATATCGTCATGCAGTGAGAAATGTACTACTGTACGAAACCACGATTTGTCTTCAGAACGCATCAAAACCTTCGACAAAACAACCGGGCCCAGGTTGGCAAACTCTATTAAACCAGAAACGGGCCAGGTACGATTTGTAAGAGATCTTGAATTGATGGGCTGTTCCTGCCCGGTCCATTCCGGAAAGATTTTTTCGGGCACCACTACCGATTTAATCCGGGAATCGGTGGCGGCCGGGTAATAAAAGGAACTGCTGCTCAGCGATAGCGGCGCGCCCAGCGCATAAATAGCCACCTGTCCTGCATCGTCGTGACGATGGTCGGAATACCGATCGCCGTTCAATATCCAGAACGCATTTTCAAACTTCTGATTTTCGGCTGAACGAAAATGAGAGAGATAGCCGGAGAAATTTGAATTAGCCACAGAGAGTTTCTTTTCAACATTGTTAAGAACATCAACCGCCAAAGGCATGGGGCCGGCGTAGCTAAACCGGGGAGGGCCGTTGAAATAAGCAGCGGCCAACTCTTCACTAAGAGTCTTATTTACATTGCCCAGCCCCGTAGCAAGCAGTCCAAAAGTTGAAACACTTTCCTCCGCCCCATCGCCAAATGAAATGATCTTTCTCTTGCCTTCGAAACGACATGAAGCAGGAGTGAGCATACTTAAATAAAATTTTGCAAATGCGGTGATTTTGGGTTCCGTTTTGAACAAATCGCCCAAACCAGATTGCTTTAATTGCAGTGCACTGAACAGGATCGGATCAATAGTTGCCTGCGTATAGTGTGGCGAACCAAACGACGCGCCGTTTGTGTGGATGGCGTCATCAATGTCCTTTTTTATTGCCGCCGGCACCTTTCGTGCTCTTGCCGAAAATTCGGGATCATTAGCAAGCATTAAAGCAAAAAAAAAGCGACCGGTATTTCTATATTGGAAGGGCATATTTGCCGGGCCGAAATTTACTCCGGCACTATCGAAAAGTGGAACATTGTTATCGTCCCATAAAATTCTTGCCATCAAAACCACCAGCTGTTCCAGTTCTTTTTTGTCGGCTAACGATAGCGGGAAAGCCTTATTGGAAAAAAGAGCCGAGGCGCATATTGCGTAATACTTATAGTTCAATACCCCTTTCCAATAGCGATACCTGCTTTGATATATTCCTTCTCCCGACCTGTATTGGTCTTCTAAAGTGGTCTTTAATTCCTTCAGTTGCCTTAACAGTGATTTGGCCGAATCGATACTGTACCAGCTATCCCACACGGCTTTGTAACCTGGCTCCAGCTCGCAAATACGACGATATACTTTATCACTATTCCGTATCGACTGCTGTAGCCGGGCAATTTTTTCCGATTCCATGTAAATTCCGCCGGTATAAAATGATGGCATTAACCTGGCCGGTTTCGTTACATAGCTTTTAATATTTTCGCCGATGCCGGCCACTTTATTTAGCGCTAATCCTATTGGCTGTGTATTCCTGGGTTCTTTTAGATTTTTTTTGGTACTTATATAAACAGCCCATTGATACCTTTTTCGTGGATGCCAAATGTTATCCGGCGCACGGCGATCGATTTTGATGAAAAGTTCAGCGGTTTTTTTTTCATTGTTATCCGGATCCTGGGGCAGCAACCTCAATGAAGGTCCAACATGATGCGCCCCGATTAAACGGCTGGGCTTTCCCTGGAAAAAACCAAGTATAACTGATTCGGTTTCTGCGAGGCTGTTGTATAATATCCAGTACCTGCCGGTATTTATCTCTCCTCCCGGCGGATCCCATAAAGATAACCTGGGAAAAGTGTAGGGTCGGGAATAGTCCAGGTCAACAGTGGCGTCCATGGGATAACCCCTTGCATCTTCAGACCGGTATAGCATACCCTGGGCTTCATAACCGTCTTTAACCGAAGTAGACTGCCACCCACGGTAACGTGCCTTATCCGGATAAAGCCCGTTACTGATTTTTACTCCGTACTCGATATCGTAGTTCGCATCTTCTTCGATAACGATAATTTCCTCTGATTTGCGTACTGTTACCAGGCAGGAATAAAAACCGCGACTGTCCATGCCTGTTTTAATTTTTTCCTGGCCTGGCCCATTCTCCTTTTTCTGAAAACCATACTCAAGTTTTACAGCAATTTCCGACTCACTCTTTCGAACAACAGATGTTTTTAGGTAAACGGGGGCGGTAGCTGCTTTCAGCAAATTGAGCGTATTATCGCTATAGATGTTTTGTCCATAAATGAAAGATTGAATAGGTGCGTAATTCCAATTGCCCGAATTAACAGCCCTTTCCCAGGGAAGAGCAATTCCTACCAACCCATTTCGAATCTCCAAAAATCCCGTCTTCCGGTTAACCTCTGCAACCAGTTGGCCCCCCGATTGACATTTTGCTTTCGTGGCACCCAACCACGGGAAAATAAAGCAGAAAAAAAATACTCCTGATCTCAACGGCTGTTTCATTGCACCTGGACTGAATAAAGTTTTTCTTCCAATTCTTTTTGAGAAGGATAACTTATAAGAACTGCCCTGTGCGGTCCCTGGAATACAAACATACTACCGGCAGCAACGGCGGAAGCACCGCTCAGGATAGCCGGCTTGAAGTCGTTAACCGAACCTGCACCTCCGCATACAATCAACGGTATATTAAGCACGGCCGCCATTTTTTGTATCAGGGGAAGATCGTAACCACTAAACGTACCATCGCGGTCAATAACATTCAGAAAGATTTCGCCGGCGCCTGCGTTTTGCATTTTTTGTGCAAATGCTATGGGTTCTTCCCCCGAATTTTCAGTGCCTCCTTTTGTGTATACTTTATAACTGCCCCAAACATTCTTTTTTACATCGATTGATACAACAACACTCTGACTACCCACCGCCTGTGCAATTTGAGTGATAAATTCCGGATGGGTTATGGCCCGGTAGTTGAGGATCACTTTCTCCACCCCTATAAAGAACAACTCTTTTACCTGTTCTATAGTTGTTATACCTCCCCCGTACGCCAACGGAATAAATGCCTCCCCGGCTATTTCGCGTATTAGTTGCATCTGGGGCCCCCGCCCCTCCCGGCTGGCGTCAATATCTAATACAACAATCTCATCAATCTCCTTTTCATTAAAAATTTTTACGGCATTAATCGGATCTCCCACGTATGCGGGATTCTTAAACTTAATAGTTTTTACCAATCCGCCTTTATGCAACAACAAAACGGGTATAACTCTTATTCTTTTCATTAATAATTCAGCGCAAAATTTTTAAGCAATTGCATCCCGAAACGATGGCTTTTCTCCGGGTGAAATTGTACACCTACTATATTATTACTTTCAACAGCCGCAGTAAAATCGTATCCATAGTGCGCGACAATAAGCGCATGGGCATTATCGGCCGGTTCTACATGGTAGGAATGCGCGAAGTAAAAACGTGCGCTTTCAAGTTCATGCAGAAGCGAGGAAACTTTGGCAATTTTTGTTTCCAACCAGCCCATATTAGGAATCTTCTGCTTCTCTTTCATTAAGTCGGGCTTAAAACGGATCGTCTTGCCGCTTAACCAGCCAAGACCTTTCTCCTGCCCCTCTTCGCTGCTTTCCATGAACATTTGCAGGCCAACGCAAATGCCTAATACCGGTACTTTATCAACAAGCACTCTGGCTTCCAGTGTCGGCCTCAGGCCAGAAGCATTAAGCTGCTGCATACAATTGTCGAAATGACCCATACCGGGCAATATCAATTTGGATGCGGCAGCTAGCTCCTCAGTATTGCCACTTATTACCGCGTCAACGCCTGACTTTTTAAGCATATTCTGGATAGAAGCCAGGTTTCCAATTCCGTAGTTAACAATTACTATCAATTATTTCAATTTTGCCAGTAGACAAATGTGATTATCTCCCAGGGCCATCCAGTTTTCGACGCCGTACAAATCTTTACCTTCCCACAACAATTCGGAATAGCCCCACAACTCCTTTTCAACAATTTCGTAACCAGCCTCCTCGAGATATTTTTTATAATTGTGAATCATCATTACGCTGAAGTAGGGTATCGCGTCGGCAGGCATGGTGTCGAAGTCAAAGTATTGCATATGGGTTCTCGACAAAGCCATATTTTCATAAAGCGCGATGTATTTAATTTTCTGTTTTGCGCAAGCCTTGTAAAGTTGTTTTACGGCTTCGGGATAAATTAAAGTAGTGGTTCTCGCATGAAACACGACAATCTCTCCTTTCTCCCGCTCCAATGCCAGGAAATTCTTTACTTCATAACGATCCTCGTAAATAATATCTACCAGATCCAATGCATGAAAAGAAATATTCGTTGCAGCAAACGCAGCATCGTTCAGTTGTTTCGTCTTTAACTCCCGATCTATTCCTACAAAATTTTTATCGGGATATTTTAAAGCCAGCCTGTAATCGGGCACGGCACAAAAAACACCGAAATTCACCACAGTTTTTATATCGCCGTACTTATCCAGGTAATCGGAAATTTTCTTTTCCGTTATATAGCAAAGATCACTCCATCCGTTCTGGAACCTGGTTTTCGCAGTAAAGTGATAAAACAAGGTCTCCCAGTAATCCTGAACACTTTCCTCGGTATATTTCTGGAAGCCCAGTTTTTCCGCGGGTCTTACGATTGTTTTTTGTGCCAGGGCTTCCTTTACTTCTTCTTCCAGTTGTTCGCGGTTATGCGCCAGGTTTTGAACCCTGGAAAAAACATCGGGTTTTATACTGCGCAATACCTCATTGGCCTGCGATACCTGGCCTGCCCTGAATAATGCGTTGGCGAGGGTGAGGCCCAGCGGTCCGCTATCGGGCCAGTCTTGAAGAGCCCGCTGGAGAAATGTAATTACACGGTCTCCGTCTTCTACCTGGATCAGGCATCTCGCTATACAAAGCGAAGTTTTTTCACCCGGTTCTATGGCCTGGAGTTGCCTGAAACTATCGAGCGCCTTACCCGGTTCACCTGCCGCATAGTAAGCAATACCCAAAAACTCAAAGTACATAGCCTCGAAGTCCTTAAATATCTCCTTTACATAAGCCGTTTCCAAAAGAACAAAAGAAGAAGTGTTGGCTAATAGCATGGCGCGCGCCTGCATACGAAACTCATCTTTCTCGCGCGGCGAGGCCATTTTGTAAAAACGCAGCAACTTGCGCCATCCGCTTAGGGTTAGACTGGATGCGGGGCTAACCTGAATAACTTCGTTGCCTACCCGAAAACTGCTTGGAGGCATTATTCGCAATCCCGGTTGCAACAGACCCGCATCTTTAAGAAACTGTTTTGTCCTTACAATTTTTTCCAGTTGCTTTTCTGAAGCAAATCGTTTAATTAATTTTCTCAACATGCCCACTGGAGTTTTTAAATTGACCCGGCCCGCTATACTTCTATGTGTTTAATCACGGTTCTATACTTCCATGAGTACAGCAGGAACAGCAGCAAAAGGAAAAGGGAGATACCAAGTTTAAAGACCGGTGAAATATCTTTCAACAGGTAAACCACCAAGGTCGACAACGTTATTATAACGATAAAGGTTGCGGGGTAATAAGACTTCTTCATTTCGGTACTGGTGATTTTCAGGTAATAGCCCGAAAAACCCATATATAGCAATGCCACAAATGTTGTAATGGCAGCCGCCATAATGCCAAATTTTGGAACCAGTATAATATTAAGTACTACGTTGAGTACTCCTGCTATAAAAGATATTCGCCAAAGCTTTTGGGTTTGTTCGTTGAATTGCATTTTATTCACAATCGCCCAATAGTAAGGTCTGCTCACGTAACCCATTATAATAATTATAGCAAGGGGATAAACTGTATTTAATTGGTCATTCCTAATCAGAATCGTTGTCAGTTCTTTAGTCCAGAGTGAGAAAAGGAAACCAGCAATGATGAATGATATTTGAAGCCAATGAGTGATGAAATGATAATCTTTTTCGCTTTTTACACTACCTTTTGATATCACTTTAGTGAAAAAGGGACCAACGGCCATGCCAACTGCATTGGCAAAAAAATCAAAATAGTTACCAAAAGTATAAGCCATATTAAATTTACCAATTTCTGATATCTTTACCCCCGTGTTATCCATCACAATTCTATCGGACGAGTTAAGCAGGTAAGTCGAATAGTTGTGAGGGATTACAGGAAGTGAAACTTTCAGTTGATTCTTCAGGAAGATTTTTCTAAAAGCAAAAAGAGGACCAAGTTGATATTTGAAGAATATTGGGTAAAAAAAGAAAATAAACTGAATTGCTGTAGCAGCAGCAGTTGATATGAACCACCCCATATATCCCATCTTAAGATTTACGATTGTTACTAAATTCAATATAATAGCAATAATGCCTACAATAGACGATACTAATGCTATATAAAGCGGCTTCTGCGCAAATTGATAGTATCGACTTGCGATTGTTATCGTTGAATTAAACAGCAAAGATGGAAGACAGACGCATAAAATAATCCAAAACCTATTTGAGCTTGCCTCTGTTGGTGTTATAAAATAAAGCAACAAACCAATAAACAGACTATATATCGCCGACCAAAAAATGAGATAAAAGTGTAATTGTCGCCATATAACCCTCCATTTCACCGGGTATTTATAAAACGAGTTTACAAGAACAACGGAAAATCCCAAATCAGACAATCCCACCAAAATGCCTGTATAAGACGTAATCACACCATAAACACCATAGTCAAGAGGCTGGAGATGCGGCGTAATTATAGGTAAAACGAAAATAGCCGCCATTTTAGGAATCTGTGGGCCTAGCGCATAAATCAATGAGTGAGCAAACAGTTTTTTTAAAAACATTCCTAGTGTCTTATCTCAAATATTTACAACTTGCTGAGTTTTTTTATCCTTTTCTTCAAACCGACATTGCCGGAGTTTACGTCGCCATCGAATAAAGTAAACCTTCATTTACTGTTTACCGCGATCGCTAAATAAATTAATTCTCGTTTTCCCAGGCCAAAAAAAATCAAGCTTTATCAAAATCTAAATTATGCCCACTGCGTGTTCGAAAAATTACACCCAGTGTCTTAGCTCACAGTTCTTCTAACAAGAAAAAATTCAATCACAGAAAGCTCAACCTTTTAATACCTATAATCTTTATACCAACTATCTCCATTGTCCATCAAAAATCTTTCACCGGCTAACTCCCCGATCCTTTTTTTAAGCATGTGAAAGAATTTTTTTCCAAACATCATCGTTCATATAAGCCAGCGAATCAATGGAAATAACCGAGTCCTCAATTGGCAATTGTGGATGGCTATTGTTCAAGACGTTGTAAAAATCGTCCGGAGAACAAATGTTGTAAAGGTTCCTGATGCGAACATCCGCCGAGTTCGCTCCAACGATATTTGTAACAATCCGGCAAGAGATTTTCCCCATTACAAGGGCATCGAAGTAGGAGGTTGAAAACACAGTGGAAATTATAATATCATGATCGGCTATGTCCTTAAAAATGACCGGCTCTTCTGAAAAAGAGGTCTGAGATAAAATGTCTTTTTCAACCCACTGGTAAACGTTCTCCTTCTTGATATGGCCCAGCGGATGAAGCCGTATAGTGAGGCAGTATCTTTCAAAGTTCCGGAGCGCCGGTGCTACTATAGCGTATTCGGCCTGGAAAAAATTGGGCAGTGTAGTGCACCACAAAATCTTCTTTGTTTCACCGCATTTTTCGCTGTTTTTATACAAAGTAGCGAGAGAACGATACTTTAGGTTGCCCGAAACAATTATCCTGTTGGCATCAAATGCATGAAACCGCAGAAAAAGATCCTTAAAGTATTGGCCCCACACTAAAAAATAATCGGGAGTCGGCAGCGCATCGTGAAACCCTGTTTCGTTATTGGAAATGGCATATACAGAATGATTCTCGAATAAGAGCCCGTGCTGAATTCCGATGCTGCTTACAAAACTGTTATTTGCGGAGTTTATACCTGCCGATATCACCCTTCCGCTGATATAGTATTCGTCGGAGTAAAAAAATTTCGTGCTCCCCTTCTGGGAGGCCGCATATTTTTTAAGCCATTCCCGGTTGAGGAAATACAACAGGTTACTGCCGTGCAGCATTTCGGGAATGAGTGCAGAAAAAGGGATGCGGATATTGCCAATGTCAATATTATTTTTTCTGTTTGCCCACAACTGCCACCACACTTTAATTTGCCCGGAAAAAATAGCAACCAGGTTTTTTATCGGGGGCGCGGAGTTTATATAAGACTGGTCGTAGCGGGAAATGTCTTTATTATTTAATTCATACGAGTCGAAATAAGGAACGGAAATTGTTTCATATAGCGTTCGGCTTAGCTTATAAGGCTCTCCCAGGTCAATATTTTCCGATGTATCTGCACCGCTGGAAATCTTCTCCACAAAAATATTCTTTGTATCACCCGTAACTAGTCCTTTTTTTTTCCTGGCTTTCAGCACAAGCCTTACCGCCTTAATCAGGTTCTTGCAGCAGTCAAAAAAATATGAGCCAAAACCGTAACTGCCGGGCGATGTTCCCACTAAAACAATAGCCGGTTCTGCGATATGGGCATTTCTAAAAAAGGTTTTCACAATAGGAGCTATATGCCTGTAACTATGAGATAAAATTACATGCGACTGCCCGGTGAAAATGTTCTTCTTATACAAAAGCAGGTTGCGCAGCAGCCAAATATCTTTTCCCCAATGATAACTATCATGTTTTTCGGCTAATGGGGTAAACCAGAATATGGGGGCTCGCATTATTTTGAATTCGCGAAGCGTCTTGCCTCCCACCGGGCTAATGCTAAGCTGTCCAATGAAATCAACAAAATCGTTCACAGCACGCGTTTCAATAGTGCCACCAGGATCGATGTCCAATAGATTTATGGTCCTTTCAGAAGGCTCCAGGGATCCGGGCAAATCAAGAATTTTTTGATCCCTGAATTGCGATTCTACAATTTCATTTGCTAGTCTTGAATTTCTGCAAAGATTGATGACCACCGCCGTTAAAATTTACTGCTATAACCCGTCGAAAAGAGAGTTTCCGTTCCGGAACCATTACCAGCTAATCAAATTCCTGTGAAGTTTCGCTGTATATGCCTCATATTTTCAACGAGGCGGCAAGGGGTTGCTTCACAATATTCCTCCCTGCATCTAACATCCAATTCAGCCATTCAAAGCAAGAGCTTGCATCAATATACCAAGGCAGGGGTCTTGTAACTGTAGTGTTCCGCCCTCATCAATCTAATCGTCTGTTCCATCTCCGCTTACGCTGTGCCGGAGCTTCCAGGTTCCATTTTCCTTTTTCCATAAATGTGGTGACCGGAAAGAATCGCACAACTCATGGAAATATTCCGGCTTCATATCGATATAGTCCATGATTTCATTGAAGTATCTATCAGGAAACTCGCCATCGAATTTTTTTACCAATGCCTGCCCTTCTTCGCGTGTAATGTGATGGTTACGTATCTCCTGTGAAGCATCGTAGGTTGCCCGGCCAATTCCGAACTTGATATAGGTGGTGTAGTAGTGTAAGTCATCAATTTTATCGTCGATGCTGTTGTACTTGCTATATGTACCTTGTGTACGGAAGGGTCTTGCCTTGAAGCCGGTGTTTTCGGTGGCATAATAATATACTTCCTGGGGCGTCCAGCGGAGATAATACCCAAGGTAGTGTACCTGAATATTGGCTCTTTCGAGTTCGGATGCATCGGCTGGTAAGAACGCTTTCAGATCACTTACCTGCACATTGTATTTTTCACGAAGCTCCATAACCGAAACTCCGCCCAGGTATAGTTCGTTGATATGGCTAAACGTATGGTACGATTTATCGCGAAGAGAGGTTGAGTTATCCGCAATCGGGTTTCCATACTCGGCCTCGTTCTCTCCATAAAACACAAGGGGTATTCCAAATTTTGCAGCTAGCTTGGGACCTAAATTCTTCTGGCCGAGAATAAATGTTTGAAATGGATGCAATAGGTTTTCGATGGCTAGTTTTGTCAATAATTTCATTACACGGCCATTTCTTCTAAAGGACAGGTTATCGAACCCACCTATGTCAATCCAATTCTTCCAGTTTTCGTAACCATAGTCTGTATACAGAATAGGCGGCCAGGTAACAGTGAGGGGGTTCATTCCATATTTATACTTCAGGATGTGTGACTGAAATGCGCTGTCCTTTCCTCCACTGCCAGGCACAATACAATCATACGATCCATCTTTGCTACGATATTGATCTAATAACTTCAGTAATTCTTCTTCTCTTTTGGCCCAATTAATCTTTTCTTTCTGCTCATTGGCCCGGCAGGCGTCACATATACCTTCCTCATCAAAAGCGAGTGTTTTTTTCCGGGTTTCAATGGTGTGCTTAAATTCAACTTCAGAAACGGGACGCTGATTGCTCATTACACACTTTCTGCAAAATTTTACTTCCCGTGGCAAACCATATTTTACTTCTAATTCACTTGACATGTATAGTTATGTTTTGAGTTAATGTTTGAATTGTTCAAACCAGGCTTTGTATATGTTAACTCCATAGAGCCCGCTTTTTTCGGGGTGGAATTGGGTGGCGAATATATTGTTGTGAAAAACAGCGGAGCAATAGCGTTGATTTCCGTATGTGGTATGAGATAAAGTGTATTCCGGGCTTTCCGGGTCGGCATAAAAGGAATGGACAAAATACATATAGTCGCCCGCTTTGCAAACTTCGAGTGGCGTATTGGCCCATCTTCCGTTTTCCGGCTCGAAAATAGAATTCCATTGTATTTGGGGCACTTTACACCTTGTATTTTCCCCTTCGTTGAAAGAAAACTTTCTCACCTTCCCGGGGATCAAATTCAAACCGCCCGTTTCTCCAAATTCGCTGCTACCGGTGAGCAATAGTTGCAGTCCTAAGCAAACACCCATCAAAGGTCTTCCTGCCTCCACATATTTAATGATTGCGCCTGTCAGGCCAAACTGATCCAGGTTAAGCATGGCATCCTTAAATGCTCCTACCCCGGGCAGAATTGCGTAATCGGCCTCCTGCAATTTTTTTGGATCATTACTTATTTCCGCCGTGTATCCTAAATAGTCGCAGGCCTGTTTCACACTAAAAAGATTACCCAATTGGTAGTCTATTATCATTACTTTTTTCGTCATAATATCTCAGTTATGGTCTGCATTGAATTCCCTGGGCTATCAAACTATTTTTGATATCCTTCAGGCTGAACGGGTTTATTTTACCGAAACTTGTGCGTCCGCTTTTTAAAAAAGAGATATTTCCTTCCGTCTTATTTGCCATATCGCTTCGCCGGTTTGCAATAAAATCGTAATGAATGACGGATGCCACTGCTAATGCATCAGCTTTCGCATTCTTGCAAACGTCGGCAAAATGGGGAAGATCACCGGGCCCCCCATGAGCAATTACGGGAATAGTAACGGAAGTTGCTACCATTTTGGTTAGTTCAATATCGTACCCTTCACCCGTTCCCTCCCTGTCTACAGAGGTAATTACTATTTCTCCTGCCCCCAGTTCTTCAACTTTCCTCGCCCAAGCCAGCACTTCAACACCTGTAAACTCGCGGCCATTATCCACAAAAGCGAGATACTGGCCACCGGGTTGTTTGATGGCTTCGATTGCCACTACTATGGTTGAAGAGCCGAATTTAAGAGCGGCCTCGCTAATAAATTTCGGGTTGCGAATGGCTGCGGTGTTGATACAAACTTTGTCGGCACCGGCACGCAATACTTCGCGTATATCCTGGATAGTACGAATACCCCCACCAACGGTTAATGGAATAAAGCTCTTTTTTGCAGTTGTTGAAATGATATCGTGCAAACTATTTCTTTCATAGAGGCTCGCAACCACATCCTGGTAGAATAGCTCGTCTGCTCCGTTCTCGTAATAATATTTCGCAAAGTCTTCCGGCTTCCCCAAAACACGCAGGCCCTCGAGGTGAATTCCCTTAACCAGGTTAGGGCCCTTGATATCAAGGCGTGCAATAATTCTACAATTTTCCATCAATCTTTACTATATGGTTACTTAACAAAAACTCTGCGTAGCTCCAATCGGCAATATAATCAATATCAACTCCGTATTCGGCTGGAATCACATACTTAACGATACGTGGAAATAGTGCCAGCGAGGTATATAAACGAAGGCTTTTGACGTTTATGATATAGAAATTCCCATTGTATTGATACACTGCCGGCGCCTTTTGACGAGATGCCGTTTCTGAAGCTTTGGAAATTTTAAGGTAGCCGGCTTCATTTTCCTCAAACAAGTTGAAATAAGGATTTGCCTTGCTTTCGTTTACAGCAACAACCATATCAACGTCCCTATTAAATAATTGTGCTGCCTCGTCTAAAAAAAATCTTCTTCTGAATGGAGAAGTGGGTTGAAGGAGTACAACGGAGTCGTAATAAGAACCCCTTTTTTCGTATTCATCAAGCGCGTGTATCAAAACGTCGTACATGCCTGCTTCGTCGGTAGCGAGATGTTCAGGTCGAACGAAAGGGATTTCATATCCGGCGCTTTGAGCAATAGGAAAGATATCCGGGTCATTTGTACTAATACAAATATGGGAATCATCTGTAAACAAACGGGCATACTGCAAAGCGTACAGAATAAGCGGTTGGCCCCGGAAAGATCTAACGTTTTTTCCCGGTAGCCCTTTCGAGCCGCCCCTGGCCGGAATAACAAAAAGTCTTTTCATCAAAAAGTCAAATGAGAAATATCTTTTTGGGCACGCGCAAAATCCTCGGGCTTCCCAATATCCAGCCAGTAACCTAAAATGGGGTAATTGATCAATTTCTTATTGTCGCGAATAACTTGTTCCATTAGATCGGTTGCGTTGTAGAAACTGTTTTTGGGAATAACATCCGTCAGCGATCTTTTGAACAGGTAAATACCTGCATTAGCGAAATACGTGTACCTCGGTTTCTCCTTAAAAGCGGTGACTTTTGCGCCTTCCAGCTCCAGTATTGCATAGGGAAGATCAACATGGTAAGGAACGGTGGCAACGGCCATATCTGCGTCTTGTGCACGAAACTCGTTGTAAAAATCCGCCAGGTCAATATTTGTCAGCAGGTCGGAATTCATCACCAGCAAGTCTTCCTTTGCAAATTGATCAACGAGGGAAAGTGACCCTAAAGTCCCCATTGGCATTATTTCGGAGATATATTCTATCGAAATTCCTTTTGAACTCCCGTTGCTGAAGTATTCCTGTATAATATGCCCAAGATAATTTATGCTGATGTGAAAATTCTGTATCCCATAGCTTTTAAGCTGATCAATATTGTGTTCCAATATGGGTTTTTCTCCAACTTTCAACATTGGCTTTGGAACAGACTTGGTGAGCGGCAATAATCTTTCCCCCTTCCCGCCGGCCATCAAAATTGCGTGAAGCGGTAAAAATGTCTTAAAGTCGTTAACCTTGAAAACACTAACTATCTGTTGGTCTGCATTTACTACCGGAATGGTCTGCACCCCATCTATTTTACACTTTCTCACGAATTGCTCATCAATATCGCCCTGAACCACCTTTCTGCATCTTTTATTGGCGACAGATAAAATATCTTGTTCGAGTTGAGCATCCGCTATTAACCCGCGCCGAATATCCCCGTCTGTTACGGTACCCAGCAAACGGTTATTAGAGTCAACTACAAAAAGCACTGCGTTATTCTCACCCAAATCATTGATTATGGTGAGTGTTTGCCTGATGGTTAGGGTATCCCGAATAAGATATTTTTGCCAGTTACTCATTTATGTAAGTCGTAAAAAATTTTTTTTGTGGATGCGGGTTTGCCCACCTTACGAATTGTATTCAGTATGGCTTTCACTGTTCCTTCTTTTTTATAGGGGTTACTCACAACCAGGCATTTCTTCCGAAAGTTTGGTGATAACGCTTTTTTTATTGCCTTTACAATGCTATCGGCGTCTGTATCACAGTCAATAATGGACTTTGCTTTTACTCTTCCCTCCTGTCGATTGCCGATATTAACGGTTGGTATCTTCATTTCCGGGGCTTCTATTATTCCACTGGATGAATTGCCCACTACAAGCCGGGCAAATTTCAATAGAGAAAGGTATTTCAATTGCCCGAGGCTCGTAAACAGCTTTACCCGGGAAGGCGCTTTCTTTGCATATTGTTCGAATAAGTTCATGATTACGCGGCCATCGGCATCGGCATTGGGCATTGTTACAATTACCTGCGCATCCGGGAATTTGTCGAAAGCCTTGAGAATTTGTTTTACCTGCGAAGCAGCAGTATTTCGCTCCATGGTAACCGGGTGATAGGTAACGAGGAAAATCATGTTGCCTAACGACAACTCCAATCGCCGCTCCAACTCCTTTTTTGAAAGAAGCTTCAATCTGCGAATAGCGTCTAGCCCAATGGCCCCAACATTAAACACGCGGTTGGGCGATTCTCCCAGTTGGATCACCCGCCTGCGGTAAACGTCAGTGCTTGTAAAATGGAGAAAGGACATTTTTGTTATTGCATGTCGCATGGCATCGTCGGTAGCGCCTTCGGTTAATTCACCTCCATGTAAATGTGCAATTGGAATTTTAGCTTGATGAGCCGCAAAAACGGCGGCAAAGGTTTCAAACCGATCGCCTAAGACTATTAACCAATCGGGCTGTAACCGTTCAATCACACCAGACATCCCAATCATTCCAATCGCGGTCGACTTAACGATCGCACTGTCTGTATCTGCCGAGAGCAGCATTTCCACTCTTTCGTTTATTGTAAATCCGGCAGCTTCTATTTCTTTATAGGTAAGGCCGAATTCCGGCGATAAATGCATCCCGGTAATCACTAGTTGCAGTTGGGCAGACTTATGCGCCTTAATGACCTCCATGAGCGGCTTTAGCAACCCATATTCCGATCTTGAGCCTGTAACAACGGCCAGTTTAAGTTTCATGGCAAGTTTATATTTCAATAAAATCATCCGGCGCAAAACCCCGGGGTGCCTTTTTCCCAATTACCTTGTCCCACATCATGGGGCTAATACCTGTGCCGGGTCTTTTCACCGTTATGTTTTTCTCCGAAAAAACCTCTCCTTTTTCTATTTGTGTAAGGGCTACAATACTCTTTCTTGCAATTTCTCTATTCTTCAGCTCGGAAGAAGAAATTATTTTTTCGCTGCTGCCGAGCGCTTTCTCAATATTTCGAATTGATGCAACCATGGCCACGAGTTCATCGGGTTCAAGAGATGCTTTATGATCTGGCCCTTCCATCTTACGGTCCAGGGTGAAATGTTTTTCTATAACTTTTGCACCCATGGCCACAGCTGCTATGGGCACTTCAATTCCGGTTGTGTGATCGGAGTAGCCGACCTCTATATTGAAAACATCAGAAATTGTTTTCATTGCCCTCAGGTTAACGTCTTCGAAAGGTGTTGGGTATTCAGTATTACAGTGTAAGATGGTTAGATTGTCTTTTTCAAACCCCGTTGCAAGTATTACGTCAACAGCTTCCATTAGTTCCTGCATGTTGCACATTCCCGAAGACAAAATTAGTTTTTCGAAGGTAACGGCCATTTTCCGCAGGTAGGGCAAATTCGTTATTTCGCCTGATGGTATTTTACCCAGGGTGATGTTTAATTTAGCCAGCAGGTCGATACTGTCCAGATCGAAGGCGGTGGAGAGGAATTTTATTTCTTTTTCGCTACAATAGGATTGAAGAAAAAAATGATCGCTTTCGCTAAGTTCCAGTTTTTTGAGCATATTCAACTGGCTATCGGCAATGTCGGTGGTTTTTTTCTGGTAATCGGCTTTCTGTGCCTGCGCACTAGCAATTTTATCTGACTTGAATGTTTGAAATTTCACATAGTCTGCACCCGCTCTTGCAGCTACGTCAATAAGTTTTTTAGCCAGTTCTAAGCTGCCGTTGTGATTCACGCCCGCCTCCGCTATTATTACTGTATGACTCATTTTATTTTTTTTGCCGGATTTCCTGCGAAGGTAGTTTTGGGCGGAACGTCATTCAACACAACGGCCCCCGCGCCCACAACTGCGTAGTCGCCTATATTGGCATTCTGGCAAACAGTTGCGTTGCTTCCGATAAACGATCCCTCTCCCACATTTACCCTTCCGTTACACACGGAGCCGGTGGACAGGTGACAATGATTGCCAATCTTTGTTTCGTGTTCAATTAACGCTCTGCTATTAATGATACAATTCGTTCCTACGGAAGCGCTCACATTTACGATGGCACCATGCATCACAATTGTTCCTTCACCTATTGTTGAATAGGGTGATACATATGCATACGGTGAAACAATGGTTGGCAAATTGACCTTCAAGCCCTTTAACCTATTGTACAAATGAATGCGGGTTTCGGGAGAATGTATTTGTCCAACACTCACGAGAAAATAGTCATACCTGTTTTTGTAAGAATCCAGGTCTTCATCATTTCCAATAATTGGCACTCCAAGAATGGATTCGCCAATTCTTTTACTATGATCAATAATACCGGCAATATGATATTTTCCCGTTGCCCTGATTATATCAATACACGATACACAATGCCCTCCGCCTCCAATTAATATTAGTGAATGCAAACTCATCTACGATCGAATACTACTTGGAATATTAACTATTCTATCTTCCAGCCATTCTGAATTGCCCAGTTTGCTACAAAAGCAATTTTTAAACATATCCAGCCGATTCATTAACTCCCACGCAGGTCTTGTCATTACATTCCTCTCGTTGCTATAGGAAAGAAATGCATCCCGTTCCTGCCTATCTTGAAGTAAAAGGCAGCATAACCAATAGTTTGAACGGGCGTTTTCTATTTCACTCACAAATGTTACCGGGAGAGTGGCAACTGCCTTTCGATATTCATCGGCTAGCTTTCTTTTGTCGGCAATAAATCTATCCAACTGCTCTAGTTGAGCGCAGGCCAGTGCGGCGTTTAAATTGGGCATTCGATAATTAAATGCAATTGCATCGTGACGAAAAGCCCATGGGTGGGGGATCTTTGCTGTAGTAGATAAATGTTTTGCCTTTTTTCCAAGCTCGTCATTATTAGTAATGATGGCGCCCCCGGCCCCACAAGTAACAGTTTTATTACCGTTGAAGCTAAAAGTGCCCAACTGTCCAAACGTACCGGTATGTTGCCCTTTATAGTAAGAGCCGATCGCTTCAGTGGAGTCTTCCACAACTGGAATAAGAAAGTGGTTACAGATTTCGATAATCTCATCAATGCGCAGCGGCAACCCAAATGTATGCATGGGCACACAAGCTGCTATTTTTTTCCCAGTGATCTTATTGTAACATCTGCCGTTTTTTATCTCGGAAATCTTTTCCAGGTGTGCGCGGAGTATTGCGGGCGACATGCCCATAGTATCCTTATCTACATCCACAAAGTGAGGGTTGGCATTGGCGTGCGCAATTGCGTTGGCTGTTGCTACGAAAGTGAGGGGTTGGGTAATAACTTCATCGCCGTTTTCAACACCTGCTAAGAGGAGCGCCAGGTGTAATGCACAGGTACCATTTACGATGGCTATCGCATATTTTGCTCCAGTTATTTGCCGCATCATATCTTCAAACTGTACCACATATTGGCCCACAGAGGAAACAAAAGTCGAATCAATGGCCTGTTCCACATATCGTTTTTCGTTGCCCTTAAACACGGGTGCATGCAAAGGCAGGAATTCGTCGTGGTTGTTGTGCAGGCTCCTGATGATTTTTAGCAGTTCCTCAAACATTGTAAATCTCTGATTTGTATCGGGAGAGATTCCGGCTATCCGAGAACCACTCAATCGTTAAATTCAAACCTTCTTCCAATGAAAATTCAGGAGTCCAGTTTGTATGTTGTAATATCTTTCGATTGTCGCCCAACAACCTGTATACCTCCGATTTTTCCGGTCGCATTCTTTTCTCGTCGTGCCTGATCTTAGCCGAAGGGTTAATTTTTTTAACAAGTATGTTCGCCAAATCACCAATTGAAATTTCAGTGGCGGTGGCAATATTAATTTCTTCTCCGTTCAACGTATCTGCTTTTGCGATCTCTATGAATGCGCTCACAGTATCGTTTACATACAAAAGATCGCGCGTTGGGTAAAGGTCTCCAAGCTTTATCTCGGTTTGTCCACTGAGCAATTGCGTTATTATGGTAGGGATGACTGCCCTTGCCGATTGACGCGGCCCGTACGTGTTAAATGGCCGCACAATGGTGACGGGGAGATTAAAGGAACGGAAAAAAGACTCTGCCATGCAATCCGCACTTATTTTGGTGGCCGAATAGGGCGACTGCGGTTGCTTGGGATGAAGCTCATCAATGGGAACATATTTTGCCGTACCGTAAACCTCGGAAGTAGATGTTACCAGGATTTTCTCAACACTTTGCTCCCTTGCAGCTTGCAGAATGTTTAGTGTTCCCCTTATGTTAGTCTCAATATAAGAGTCTGGTGAGTAATAAGAATAAGGAATGGCAATGAGAGCCGCCAAATGAAAAACCACATCCACATCTTTCATCGCGCTTCGTACAGCGTTAGGATCGCGTATATCGCCGGAGAAAACTTCGATCTGCTTTAACTCATTTTTATCAACTGTATCGAGCCATCCCCAAGAGTTAAACGAGTTGTACAAGCAAAAAGCTTTTACTTTTGCTTCGGCATGTACCAGTGCCTGGCATAAGTGACTTCCAATAAAACCGTCGGCTCCGGTAACTAAAACTCTCTTATTTTTTATAACCATTGAAAACTATTGTTATCATTATTTTTTAGCCCCTTTCCTTTGCAACCAACGACTAAGCCAGGATGCTGGCTGCTCCTCGATTCCATAATAAGCGGAGGCATCTTGATTGCGTGAAGTTCTTCCGCCATAGCCATAACCATAACCGTAGCCGTAGCCTCCATAGCCGTAGTAGCCTCCATAACCAAGTTTTGCCTTTATATCATTTATTATAACCGACATCGAGGGAAGTTTCTCCTGAACGTACAAATCCTGTATCAGTTGGATTTGCCGTTTTTGGGTGTAGTTATGCCTAACAATATACACCGTTGCGTCTGCATATTTGCCAAGTGTAATTGCGTCACTAACAAGTCCTACAGGGGCAGTGTCAATGATTACTACATCAAACTTCTCCTTAACATAGTCGAACAAATTTTTTATACGTGGATCGAGCAATAGCTCTGCCGGATTCGGTGGAACAGGGCCACAGGAAATCACATACAAATTCTCAAAATTGGGAACCGGAATAGGCAGCTCTTCCAAAGAACAACTTCCGATTACATAATTGGTAATACCGTGGGAGCGCTTGAGGCTTAGGCCATGTACAATCTTCGGTTTCCTGATATCAAACTCAAGTATTACGGTTTTCTTCCCCGTAAGAGCAATGACAGCGGCAATGTTGGTACTGATAAATGATTTGCCCTCTCCACTATAGGAAGAAGTGACCATTATTACAGATTTATCTTTAGATCTCAGGATGTATTGGAGGTTAGTTCTAATCATTCTAAATTGCTCCGCCACAACTTTGCGACTATTTTTTCCTACCACCAAAGCCTGGCTATCATCCGAATGTCCTACTTCACCCAGAATAGGTGCATCCGTTACCCGTTGCACATCGTTTTTCGTCTGCACCCGATCGTTGAGGTATTCCATAAGGAATATCACAATAGCTGGAAGTAAAATCCCAACAAACAAAGACAGCAGGTAGATGCTCCTCCGATCGGGATGCACAGGCCTGGTAGAAAAGTAGGCGTTTTCTACAACCCTAATATTTGAAATTGTTGATGCAGAGCCTATGGAGGTTTCCAGTTTCTTTTGGAGCAAGTAAGAATAAAGCTCTTCCAGGATTTTCTGTTGCCGTCCGATCTCTAGCAAAGTTTTTTGCACACCGGGAACCAATCGTACTTTTTCCTCCGATAATTTGTTATTCTTTTCATAGTCGACGATAGAGGCGTCGTAGCTTCTCCGAATATTACGAAGATTATCCAACATGTCTGCCCGTAACTTGGATATTGAATTTTCAATGTCACGCACAAGAGGGTTTTCTTCGGGAGTAGTGAGAAGCAAAGATTCTCGCTGCATCAACAGGCGATTGTATTCAGTAATCTGCTGGATAAGGGCAGGTTCCACAATGCCCAAAGAAGTTGGCACTAGTCTAAATGGATTCTTCTGATCATTTATGTAATTTATAAGCTGATCAGCTACTTTTACTTTTACATACTGTTCGGTAATAACTTTCGACGATTCATTGATATTGTCCAAATAAAGCCTTGCCTGTCCGTCGGGGTCGATAATCCTGTTTTTCTCCCGGAAATCTTTGAGGTTCTTCTCCACAAATCCTAGTTCTCTTTTCACGGTATCGAGCTGAGAGTCGATGAACTCCAGAGTATTTATCGCTATTTGTCGCTTATCCTCAAGGCTAAATTGCTGGTACTCCTCCATATACTTATTCAATATATCAGCTCCAATCGAGGTGTTAGGTGTTTGATAAGAAAGATTCAAGACGTTCGAAAAATTATCGGCCCTTACCACTTTTATCGATCCACTTAAACTGGCGCTTATTGCTTCGAGTGGACTCCAGCTAATTACAAACTCCCTGCTTGCTAGGCTTGTAAAATCTCTGGAAGTTCTATATAGAAACCATTGATTATTTCCTATCTTGCACCATTGGCCGAAATAGTATTTCTCAGTTGATTCGCCGATGGTAAAATAGCTGCTGTTTTCAGATACTTTTACTGCTATGGTAGCCCCGGCAGATGAATCATAAAGTTGAACCCTCGCCAAAAATGGCATATCCCTGGGATGAATTACTGAAGACCGAAACTGCCCTTTGTTTGAGTAAGTATATTGAAAGTTTAGTTTTGATATAACTCGCTTCGCCATATATCGCGACTTAATAACCTCGATTTCGTCGTTCATATTGGCACGCATTCCCTGCATCATAAAGATATCATCGAACTTTTCTCCTTCAGCTCCGGATTGGCTATTGCTTTTTACAAGAAGCTTGGCGTTTATGTTATAAATCGGAACTGAATAACGTAACATGATATAAGCAAACAACAAAGTGGCGGCTATCGATAATACCAACCAGGGAAGAAACCGTATATATTTAAGAAACAGTTCCCTCGGTGTAAAGCCACCTTTCTTCTGTTGTTGCATTTCCGTTATATCGCCAGGTATATTCTGCATAACATTATCTCGTTAAAATGCTATAAATTACAGCTAAACTCGAAACTATTGTAAAGGCTAAACTTACGTTTCGTACAGTCATTTGATCACTTGTAGCCGCTTTTTGTTTGTTTGGATGTACGATAACAATATCATTCTGTTGAAGGTAAAAGAAATCGGAGTTAAACATATCCGTCTTGCGTAAATCTATCCACCCGAATTTTCTCTCAACATCTGTTTCACGTATTACCATTATGCTATCCCTTCGACCGAAGGGCGTCAAATCACCTGCTAATCCTATAGCCTCCAGCACCGAAACCTTCTCGGAAGGCACGTTAAAAATCGCAGGACGAGCAACCTCCCCCAAAACAGTAACTTTAAAATTCGAAAATCTTACCTGACAGTAGGGATTTTTAAGATACGCTTCGAGGCCAGAGGCGATTTTTGTAGCCAATTGCTGCCGAGTCAGGCCCTTTGCAGCCACATTACCTATCCCATGAAATTGAATATTACCGTTAACATCAACTATATAACTGGGATTACCAGATGCAGGCATGCCGCTCCCTGACCCGTTTGCCATCCCTACGGCACCAGACGATGGCAAATTATAAATAGCACTAGCAGTCGGATTATCGCTAAACACTATAATAGAAAGTAAATCTCCCGGCTGAATCAAGGGTTCTTGATATTTAACAGCTCGATATTTTGTACTATCGAGTGGCCCCTGCAAATACTGCAGCTTCTTCACGTCGCCGCAAGATGAAAAGACGATCAGCGCCAGTAAGAGCAAACTGAAAATTTGTTTCATGATTTTCTTTTTATTGGCTGTGCACCGGGTTTGCTTTCCACCGGTGAAATATTGGTTCTGTCTATATATGCCGTCAAAGCATAACCGATACTATCGATTACCACCTGCACTTTTCTGCTGAATACCTTTTTAACAACTCCCTCCCTGTCCATAAAAAGCCCGCGCTGAATTCTTACTTTTGAGTTTACCTGCACATTAACGGGATGAACCTCCACATCCGTGTATTCATTCAAAAATTTACGGATCGTTTCTATCTCCCGATCTTTGATCACCGCCGGCCGGCTTAGCCAATACACAAAGTTTACCACCCCGGTTATCATGCGCACATTGGTCATTTCCCCCTCCGACACCCGAACAAAAACATAGGATTTAAACAAAGGCTCCTCCACTATTTTCATCCGGTCGCTCCATTTGCGATACACTTTGTTCAACGGACAATAGCATTCTACCCCGGCTTCCTGTAAAAGCTGGTTTACTTTTTTTTCCCATCGCGGCTTGGTATACACCGCATACCATCTCTTCTTTGCTGCCAAATCTATCTTTTTTTAAAGCGCAGAGCTTCGCCACCTCAGTCACAGTAGATTTTAGATAACTGGCTGATTGTAACCGCTTTCAAAAAGCGAAGTTTCTTACTTGCGTTAAATAGACAAGGGTATAAGTGAGCATTCTTTCGAAGTACTCCTTATACCCTTCCACTTTATTTGAATACCTAATTTACCGGGGTTTCTTTTCACAGGAATTCTCGTGATTTTAAAAAAAAGAAATGGCAGGAATACGATCCCATACTAATAGCCATTTCCTATCACTGCATTGCTCCAATCTTTAACATTAGTACCCATTTTCTATCGCTTGCAAATATAGGGGATTTTTAATCCGAACAATGGTTTTCTGTGAGTGAGAAAATCGCCCAATAAATGGTAAACCAATTATTTGACAAAATTATTTTCAGGTGTTGGCCTGTCCAGGGCCTTTTGTTCGTACGGGAGTTTACAAAACTCCAAATCCCTATCTTTATTGTCTTTAACCCCGCAATTTGAAACAGCGTTATTATTCCCTCGATGTGTTTAGAGGCGCAACAGTAGCATTCATGATACTGGTCAATAACCCGGGTAGCTGGGCGCATATTTTCGCACCACTCAAACACGCTCCCTGGCATGGTTGTACCGCTACCGACCTGGTTTTTCCTTTTTTCCTTTTTGCGGTGGGCAATGCACTTGCCTTTGTAATGCCCGCCTTCGAAGAAAAAGGCTCTTCGGCATTTCTAAAAAAAGTATTGAAAAGAACCCTGCTGATTTTCCTGATCGGATTATTCCTGAACTGGTCGCCTTTTGTGCAATGGGTAGATAACGAATTAGCTCTCAAACACTGGGTAAACCCTAACAACCCTCAAAGCGGAATTCGCCTGTTGGGAGTACTGCAACGTATAGCCCTTTGTTATTGCCTGGCTTCGCTGAATATCTTTTATTTTAAGATAAGAGGCGCTTTCGTTTTTAGCGCTATAATATTATTTGTCTACTGGTTTGCATGCTGGGTTGGCAACCCGGCCGATCCATACAGCCTGGAAGGATGGTTCGGAACCGATATAGATAAAACTATACTGGGCGTGGCCCATATGTATAAAGGAGAAGGGGTTCCCTTCGACCCCGAAGGACTCGTAAGTACGCCACCAGCTATCGTGCAGGTGATCTTTGGTTATTTCGTTGGGGATTATATTCAGAAAAAGGGGCGAAGCTTCGAAATGCTCAGTAACCTCTTTGTTGCCGGATGCGTGTTGGCTTTTGCCGGGCTTTGCTGGGATCTTTCCTTCCCGATTAATAAAAAAATATGGACCAGTTCCTATGTACTCTATTCAACCGGGCTTGCCATATTAGTATTAAGCGTACTTATTTACCTGATTGAGTTCCGGTCGATGAAAGGAGTATGGAGTAAATTTTTCAACGTATTCGGGAAAAACCCGCTTTTCATATTTGTATTAAGTGGTTTCCTGCCTCGCTTTATCAGCTTGTTCCGTTGGGAAGAGGGCGTGGACGCAGAAGGCAGAACCATCTTTACCAGTTTCTTTCCCTGGTTTTACCATCACTTATGCAAACCGGTTTCGGAAAATTTAAAACTGGGATCCTTACTGTATGCACTATGTATTGTTACCCTGATGTGGCTGATTGCGTGGTGGATGGATAAGAAACGATGGTATATTAAAGTGTAAAACCCTTTTTTCCACCATTCAGTAAATCGATTGCCCGAAACAATAAACACACTACCACAAAAAGAATGCATATAAACAGCAGCGAAAATTTTACAAAGGCCATATCGTAAGTAAAATGTACGATCCAGGACCTGGGAGTGTTTTTGATAGTAATTAGCATCCCGGTATTCTCTAAAACATCGCATACGGCAGCCAGCAGAGCCAGGAAGGAAAAAATATTTCCTGCTTTTTCAAAAATCGGATGCCCGGAAAAACTTCCCGTTACCCTGCATCCGTAAAACAGCGCCCCGGCATAAGCTACCAGGAAAAAGAAATCGGCATATATACTGTTCAAAAAAAGCCTGCGTCCTTCAGAGCCCCATTCCTGCATTAATTGCGTTGCTCTTTCTACAGTTTTTGCCAACTCAAAGTCGATTATTGTTTTGCCGGGCAGGTTTTCGCTTACCAGCCGAATAAGAAAATACCCGACTACAGTTAATGCCATGAAAACCCAGAACCGTTTTTTTTGCGACCGTGAAACAACAGGCAGGCTTCGCATATGGTTGAAATGATTAATTTGCTGGAGGAAGGTGGTGAATGGTGAGTCGCGAATCGTGAATCGTCAATCGTGAGGAAGAGAAACGTTCATGTATGTACTCACTACTGACTACTCACCACTCACGATTGACGATTCACGATTGACGATTGACGATTCACGAATACCAATTCCATTCAGCCTTCTCTCGAAAAGTTACCACTATCCACACAAACCATCAAAAACACTTATGCGCCGATTTTTTCAATGGATGTTGAGAAAACCCATTACCTGGCTGGCGAACAAGCTATCCTCTTCTCCCAATCAAAAAGCCGTATTCTCGTCGCTTAGCGCTTTATTGGAAAATATCCGGCAGGGAAAAGAAAGCGCGGGTGTTGTTGTGCCCTTCGATTTGGCTACGGCAAAATTTGTAATTGCTTCCGATCAGCACAAAGGCGGCCGCGATCTGGCCGACGATTTCCGGTTGTCGGAAAAAAATTACCTCGCTGCGCTGGAACATTATTATAAAAATGAATTCACTCTGATCAGTGTCGGCGACTCGGAGGAGCTATGGGAAAATACACCTGCAACGGTAATAGAAAAAAACAGGCTGGTACTATTAGAAGAAGCACGCTTCCTGCAAACCAACCGGTATTATCGATTATTCGGCAATCACGATCTTGAATGGAAATACGATTTCCCCAGGAATCTTTTCCTGAAACCCCTGTTTGGAGAAAAGCTGAAGATAATGGAAGGATTGCTGCTTACAACGCAATACAATAACCAGGAGTTCAGCATTTTTCTTTCGCATGGCCACCAGGGCGATCAAAAAAGTGATGGTAACCCTTTCAGCACCTGGGTGGTAGCTGCGATATGGACCCCGATACAACGTTTTCTGGAAATCAGTATCAATACTACTGCCGATTCATTTGAACTGGTCGATAAACATAATATCATGATGTACGAATGGAGCGCCACTCAAAAGAATCTGATCTTCATTTCAGGTCACACCCATAAACCGGTATTTGCATCACTCGATCATATCGATCGGCTGAAAAAGCAGTTGGAAAGAGCAAGACAACTAAACGATGTCCATCAAATTAAACTACTGGAGGATGAGCTGGAAAGAAGGAAAACGGAATATGCAGGAAAGCAGTTCAACAAAACCATGGCCATTCCTTCTTATTTCAATAGCGGTTGCTGTTGTTTTTCGGATGGAGATATTACCGTTATAGAAATTGAAGGCGATGCCATTCGTTTGGTGAAATGGCAGGAAGAAAACGGGAAGCCTGAAAGGAGAGTGCTGGAGGAAGCGCCGTTGAGTTACCTGTTTAATGAGATAATTGGCCAATAAAACAATTGGCCAATTGGCCCATTAGCTAATTGGCCAATTTTATTTTCCTAACTTTAGCTAACCAAAATCCTTTCTCATGAACTGCTTAAAACAACTTGCTATTGTCATTTTCTTTTCCCTATTTTATTTATCTGCCAGCGCCCAACGCCAGAATGTTTCCGGGAAGGTAATCGATGCCCGCAACGGCAGCCCGGTAGCAGGGGCTTCGGTACTTGTTCGCGCCACAAAAGCCGGTACTACCACCAATACCGACGGCTCGTTTACCGTTCAGGCAGCAGCCAACGACGTGCTTGAAATAAGTATGATTGGCTTCAAAACGATTATCGTAGGCGTCAATGGAAGAAGCTCGCTCACCATCAGTTTGGAATCTGCTTCGGAAGAACTGGCCGAGATTGTGTTGGTTGGTTCACGCCATGGTGGAAGAGTAAAAACAGAAACGCCGGTACCGGTAGATATTGTAAATGTGGGGCAGGTTACGGCTACTACTGCCCGTATGGATATTACTTCGATACTTAACTATGCTGCCCCTTCATTTAATTACAATAAACAAAGTGGAAGTGATGGCGCCGATCATATCGACCTCGCTACTCTGCGCGGTCTAGGCCCCGATCAAACATTGGTATTGATCAACGGCAAGCGCCGTCATCAAACCGCATTTGTTGCCGTATTCGGCACCCGTGGCCGGGGCAATAGCGGAACCGATTTGAGCGCTATTCCCATCGGCGCCATTGAACGTGTTGAAATATTGCGCGACGGCGCCTCGGCGCAGTATGGCTCCGACGCCATTGCCGGGGTAATTAACCTGGTAATGAAAAAAACAACCGGTGTATTCAGTGGTAACATCGGGTATGGCACCTACTACGATCGCAAATACAACCCCCATTTCGAAAAAGATTATAAACAATATGTGCACGATGGAGCTTTCGATGGCAATGCGGTTACCTTCAATGGCAACTACGGGGTAAAGCTGGGCTCGAATGGTGGCTTTATGAATTTCACCGTTAATTTATTGACGCAGGGAAAAACTTATCGCCAGGCATTGGATACGAATTCCAATAGCAAAGACTTTATGTACACCAATATTTATCGCAGGGCGCATGGCGATGGATCGGTAAATAATTTCGGAGGTTTCCTGAATATGGAATTGCCCATTGCAGGCAATACCAGTTTTTATGCCTTCGGTGGATATAATTATAAGAAGTCGGATGCATTTGCTTTTACGAGGAACTGGTCGGCACGCCCCGATCGTTTTCCGACCGATGCTGGCGGCAACCTGATTTTTGTTCCCGATATCATGCGTGTTACCGCCGATAACGATACTTTTTTCAATCCACGCATTCAAACAAAAATCCGCGATGTATCGGCTGCAGCCGGTATAAGAGGCGGTGCGCCCGGTGAATGGAACTGGGATTTCAGCAATACTTTAGGCAGCAATAATTTTCATTTCTACGGTCACAAAACATTTAATGCGTCGAAAGGTGCCAGTCAAACACATTTCGACGACGGAGGTTTTAGTTTCCTTCAGAACACCATCAATGCCAGCTTAAGTAAGAAATTCAATACCATATTCAACCTGGCCTTTGGCGCCGAGTACCGTTACGAACGCTATAAATTATTCGCCGGCGAAGAAGCTTCTTACAAGAATTACGATATAAGCGGCGATAAAGCTACCGGGGCGCAGGGATTTCCCGGGTATCAACCCGCCGATGAAGTAAATGCCAACCGTTCGGTAGTGGGCGTTTTTGCCGACGCTGAATTAGATGTTACCAAGTCTGTTCTATTAGGCGGCGCATTGCGGTTTGAAAATTATAGCGATTTTGGATCAACGTTCAACTTAAAACTCGCGAGCCGTATAAAAGCCGGTAATAATTTTAACATACGCGGCTCCGTTAGTACCGGCTTCCGTGCCCCCTCATTGCAACAAATCAATTTCAGTTCCACTTTTACCACCGTGCAGGGCGGTAATATTGCGGAAGTAAAAATTGCTCCGAATTATAGCCCCATTACCAAAGCAGCAGGCATTCCCAAGTTAAAGCAGGAAAAATCCATTAATGCGAGTCTTGGTTTTGCGGCCAAAGTGTCGCCCAATTTCAGTATCACCGTAGACGGTTATTGGGTGCAGATAAAAGATCGCGTAGTATTAAGCGGGCAATTCAGCGTTGACGACAATACGCTCGATCCAACCCTCATTGCGGCCATGCAGCAATTGGATGTAAGCCTCGCACAATTTTTTGCCAACGCAGTAAACACTACCAACCGCGGTATCGATATTGTTATCGATTACAATAAGAAATTGAGTGGAGGCAAGTCCATCCGGGCACTATTTACCAGCAATTTCCAGAAGATGGATATCGATAAGATCAATGTTCCTTCCAAGCTGAACGATACCGAAGATCATCGCAAAACTTTCCTGAGCGACCGTGAACAAAAGTTTATTCTGGCGTCGGCTCCCAATACCAAGTTTGCTTTCAATTTTGAATACGGTATCAAGAAGTTTACAATAGGCACCCGCTTCACTTATTTTGGTAAGATAACATTGTTGGGTTATGGAGAAGATGGATTGGGCATCGATCCCAAAGTTCCTTCCGATGCAGACCCGAATGTGTATGTGCCTGATCGCTACGAATACGGCGGGAAATTAGTAACGGACCTCTATTTCAACTATAAAATCAACAGCAAAATCAGTTTGTCGTGGGGCGCCGATAATTTATTCAATGTGCATCCCGACCTGGGCATCAACCCGGCTGCGCGCGGATGGGCCTTCAACAACGAAACCGGTGGACCCTGGGATGCAGTGCAAATGGGAGGAAATGGATTGAGATTGTTTGCAAGAGTTGGATTTAGTTTTTAAGAAGTAAAAGAGTATAGAACTAAACAACCATAAAAAGGGCTCCTGATGTGTAGGAGCCCTTTTTATATTACACCACAGTTTTTCTCTGCCTCTCCGTTTCTCTTCAGTGAAATATCACTGTTTATTTTAGTTTTTTTACCGAAGAGAAAGGAGAAAGCTGAGAGGATTAAATGGCTTATCATCAAGCCCTACTCCCCACTCCCCACTTACCACTCACTACTCGCCCACCACTTCATCCCTCTTCCTCCGCCAGCTCTTATGCTTTGCACCATCCATCTTCACAATTTTAGGTGTGAATCTTCCAACGATATCAACCAATGCCGACTGGCTCTTCATCACTACTTCAATATTTTTATAAGCAAACGGAGCTTCGTCTAACCCACCTCCCAGCAATTTCACTCCATGCTTATTCAATTCATCTTTCAATGCCTTTTCAGTAATAGATTGCATTGCCTTTGTACGGCTCATCACACGACCAGCGCCGTGCGAAGCGGAATTTACCGAAGCTAGCTCTCCTTTTCCTTTTACAATAAAGCCGTCTGCTGTCATTGAACCGGGGATAATTCCCAGCACATCTTTGCCTGCCGGTGTAGCGCCTTTGCGGTGTACAATTACTTCTTTGTTTTCGTACAATTCTTTCCATGCAAAATTGTGGTGATTCTCCACCATCTTCAATGGTTGTCGCCCCAGCTGTTTTGCAATTTTCGCATGAATGATATGATGACAAGCCGAGGCATAATCGCCGGCCAGGTTCATCGCCATCCAATATTCAACACCCTCCTCTTCATCAAGACTCAACCATGCAAGATTCGATGCATCGCCGGGAAGGCGGCGTTTTTGTTTCGCAATTTTAGTATAATGATTGGCGATATTCGCTCCCAGGGCACGCGAACCGGAATGCGATAACAATCCAATATACTGACGAGGCTCCAAACCAAGCACTGCATCTTTTGCAGGTATATCTACAATTCCAAACTCCACGAAATGATTTCCCGAGCCGGATGTCCCCAACTGTTTCCAGGCACGACCGTGCAGGCTCTTCAACAGGGGCAATTCGTAGAAGGCTTTATTTTCCATTACTTCGTGATCGGCAGCACGATCAAACTGTGCGCCGCTTCCGAATAAAGTGGCTTCGCCTATTTCGCGGGCAAAGAAATTTTCACGCTGTGTCAGCTCTTTTGGATCCATATCAAAAACACTCAAACACATGCGGCATCCTATATCTACGCCAACACCGTAAGGTATCACGGAGTTCTCGGTAGCCAATACTCCTCCAATAGGTAAACCATAACCGGAGTGGGCATCGGGCATGAGCGCTCCCGCAACGGCAACAGGTAATTTAGCCGCCGTGTACATCTGGTGCATGGCGCCCTGCTCAATATGCTCGGATCCAAAAATATTGAATTGAATTCCGCTTTGATTCAATGAAATGTTCACGGCTTCCGTATCTTTTCCTTCGCGCAAAGGATTGGATGCCGCCGATATTTTAAGTAATTGTTCCGCTATCATTGCCAGTACCGCATCGTTTCTATATTCGATGGGCGACTGCAATACTTTTTTCAATAATTCCATAACTTCCTCCTTATCGTGATGTTTGAAATTTTTTTCCATCACGTTCATAGCAATACTTACCACCGGTCCTTCGGGATACCCGATGGCGCGTATTTCTTTTCCAGTTAATTTCAACTTATTCATCGCAATTGCTTTTCTGGTTAAAATGATCCCGATCTCCCGATCGGGATCTGTTGATTATTTCTGCGGCAAAAAAATCTGTTTTAATTGTTCAATCAACAGGCCATTGCCGCTCACGCTGATATTGCTGATTTTTTCAGCAATCTTTTCTACATATTCCATCTCTTTCAGCTTCCACAGCATTGCATTTTCTTCCATAAGTTTTGCCGTATTCAGTAAACTACGTGTGCTCGCGGTTTCTTCACGACGCATGATGGTATTGGCCTGTGCCTGTTTTTCTGCCACCAGTACCTGGTTCATGATTTCCTTCACATCGCCCGGCAAAACGATATCGCGGATACCGAACCCAGCTACCATTACTCCCAATTCCCCTGCTTTTGCCTCCACTGCCTGCATTACGTAAGGCGCAATTCCTTCTTTTTTTTCGAGCAACTCATCAAAGTTCATTGTTCCTACATAGGCACGCAGGGCCAGTTGAAAAGACACATACAATTGCTTGTCGTATTCTTTGTTGTTCAAAACCGCCTTTTCAATATCCGCTACCTTATACTGCGCCCAGGCATTGAGGCGAAGCGCCGCTTTGTCTTTGGTCAGAATTTCCTGTCCATTCACTTCCATCTGCTGCAAACGCATATCCACACGAGCCACTACAATGGAAATATTATTCTTCCACCAGTAATACACCCCGCTTTCCAGGATCTTTACAAACTTCCCATCTACAAAAAGCAGGGCCTTTTCGTAGCTCTCTACGCTAAATGTACGAACATAGCCAGCAAGCAGCCTGTTTTGCAGGAGAGAACGGTCGATCCCTGGTTCGATATCGATATTCCCGGTATTGGCGCGTACAAAGTCATATTTCACCGGTCCCTTCCAGAAAGCATAGCGCCCAGCAGTAAGTACCTGCTTCAACAACCCGTTTTCGAATTGCAGCACCAATTCATTGTCTTTTACTTCCACTACCCATAGGCTATTTGCCAGTTCCTCATCCTGCAAAAGAATATTCAATTCAACCGGCGAATAAAATGGCTGAGTGATATCATATAGCATTACTGTTTTGTTCCAGAACCAGTATTTCCCTTCGCGCAGCAATTTTTTGTAAACTCCGCGCTCAAATACCAAACCTAGCTGGTAGGCATTTACTACACAACGTTTCATTTTATTTTTTTTCTTTAGGTTGAAAAAATAGAGCCGGGAACTGCTGCCATCCAGCATTCACGGGAGAACAGTATTACGATGTCTGTCATTTCAGTTGATTTCTTTTAAGCGACCTGTTATCCGCTTCGTAAAAAAACAAGTAAAATGCTTTTCATTTTCATCACTGTTCCCGCTGGTGTTTACCAGACTGCCTGTTGATTGCTATGAGTAATTCAACAGGCGGGCAAACAATACCGGCCCGATTGTGTTACCATTTTTTGGGAAGAGGTATACTTCCTGTTGTTTAAGCATCCTGAGTGCTTTGCTTTACCGTTAAGCTATCCCGATAGTATCGGGAGCGGGATTCGAACCCGCATGGGGCTGTTGCTCTAACCACTGAGCTATCCCGATAAAATCGGGAGAAGGATTCGAACCCTCGACTCACAGTGTCATGGGCGCCTGCCTTTGTACAACAGCATACAGCCGGTTACTACCGCTGCACTATAGTGTCTCCTTGAAACACCCATCCGGGTTGTATCAAGGGCATCCTCCCATCTTGCGATCGGCAAGCTTTTTAATAGTTTATTGAACAATCTTATTGGCGCAATTGCTACTGGCAAATGCGTGAGGCTTTGCCCTGAACACGAAACCCATTCCTAAAATATATCCCATCGCTTCTTTCAATGCATCATTGCTTTTGAAATTCGGATTGGTGTTGATATCGGCATGCAGTTCCATGTCTACGTTGTAAATAGTAAACAAGTGACAGAGCTGGTAGGCAATATCAATACTCCTCGATACTTCTTCCAGCATCCGCTGTTTTATACTCATCTTTTTGGTGGTGGTTTCGTTGCGTATGTACATGAATCCACCTTTTCCTTTGCGAATGAATACAATCACGGTCGCGAACTCGGTTTCTTTTGATTTCACCTGGCTATCGGTTCCGATACATACTTTCAATTCATGTCCCAGTTCTTTCTCGCGAACAATCACCGAACGAACTTCATCGGCAATTGGCCTTCGTATTCTTTCCCCATTTAGTTTTCTCCATAGTTGTTCCATTATTACCTTCCATTTTTTTGCTTTTACTTTTTAATTACAAACAGCGACTCATTATAACTGCCTCTCCATGCTAAGCGGAAACAGAATGACTCGAACATTCATCCATCGCTTAACAGGCGATTGTTCTGCCCTTGAACTATGTTTCCTAGACCGAAAAATACTGTTGGCCCGGTGAGATTCGAACTCACAACCCCCCGGTTAAAAGCCGGGTACATCTTCCCATTGAGCTACGAGCCATTGCTCTTACGAGAACTAATTGTACGACCTGTGGATTCGAACCAAAAACAATTCTCTTATGTTTGCCTCTCAGAAAGAGAGGAAGAGAACCATGTTACCCTTACACCAGGTCGTATTGACTTTGACGAGTTATTCATTTTATACCCACTTGTTTTTTGAGAGATGCACGATGCTCCATTTGCTTAATTTCATACCAAGTCCCGACACCAGTCTCAGGCTCGAACTGAGAACAACAGACTCAAACTCTGTAGTGTTGCCAATTACACCAACCGGTGAGATGCATGGCCAGCCCGGTAAAGAGGCTGGCTCAACGCATCTTTTTAATTCATCTCTCTTTGCCTTGCAAAACCGATCACCCTGTTCTCTTTCGCAGGTGCCTCGGCCTTCCTGAACTGGGCCAGGTCCTTTACCAGTTTGTTTGCCCAGTCGTATTGCAAGTTTGTGTGGAATACCTGGCAATAGTCGTGCGCCAGCTCGATCAGCCTGTTATCGTACAACAGGAAGATCGTGTTGTTGAAAAACATTTTTTGTTCTTCATAATTGAAATAGTTGTGCTGGTATATTGCTTTAACCTGCATCTGCAACTGGTCTTCAAAAAATGCGAACGCTTTTGTAGTATCCAACTCGCCGATAAATGTTACACAGGGTATCCTGTTAAACTCGGCAACATAAAAAGCTTTTGGCTCCACAAAATGCCCGGTGAACAATCCAGGTACCAGCGCTTTATTTCTTTTGAAAAAATTTCCAAACATTGTTTTTGTTTTTATGATTCACTATTCATTGATCTTTTCGCCAACAAAAAAACCCGGTTACTTGCGCAACCGGGTTCTTATCACCAAACAATAAGTTTATGTGTTAAGACTCTGCGGTCGCAAATTTTTATTATCGATCTGGCTTGCATCATACCAATAAGCTGTGCCGGGTTTTGCATAGCAATGGCTAACTGTAATTGAAATGACCTCATCCAGTTCGAATGGCTTATTCGGCTGCTTACTAAATCGCATATGTTGTATACTCCTCAGCATTTTTAAAATTTTTATTCGGCTACGATGCAGAATTTTACCTTCTGCATAATTTATTCTAAAAATTATCCCGCATGTTACGATCTCTCATTTCTCCAATTAAGTTTTCCCTTTCATCAGTGCGCCAATCAATATAAAGTTAATCCAGCCAGCAGGCCAGTGCCTGTTACAGAAAACAGGATGAAAACAAAAAACCCCGCAGCTGCTTGCGGGGCTTATATTCTATCGAATCCGTTGTACAACTTATTCAACAGCAGTGGCTGCCCCGCAAATAGTATAGTCGCGTGCGCAACTAAACCATCCTGCATTTTCAATATGTTTCTGTATGGGTAGCATTTGCTGTTTTCTATTTTTTGTGATGCAAAGATGTAAATATTTTTTTGTTGCTGCCAAATTTTTGAGGAAGAATTTAAAAAAAAATTTCACTACGTTGTGTATCGGTTACACCTTAATGCTATTTCGGGAAGGACAATAACTATTTTGATTAATGATTATTGTCTAAGAGAAACCTGGAATGCGCGCGATGAAATTCACATGATTAGTGTCAGGGTTGTTTAAACGCAAGTGGCTCAAAATATCAGGTTATCAAGGCGAACGGAGAAAATCATCCAGTATCCCAGTTCGCTGCTGTATTCAAAATTCACGAGCCAACTTCCCGAAAATTGCAATCTCTCTCCCTGGATGGTAACATCCCATTCGTATTGGCCTTTCACGAAGCAATCTTCGCCATCTACAATGCATTGCTCATCGCGTATGCTTAATGTGTGCACTTCGTCTACAAAACTCTTAAAGCGATTCACCCTCGCCCTGAATTCGGCATCGGTAAGCGGGTAGCAATCGTTTAGCTGGATTTTATCCTTTCGGAAATGCGGCATCCACTCCATAGGAGTTTTAGTCAGTATTTCCCGGATGCATGCCTCGACGGCCGTATTGCTGTTTTCGAATACGGGATCGGGATGGTATTCGTCGTAGGTAAAGCAATGCAGCATATCGGCCATCTGTACGTCGGCCATTACTTCCTCGAAGAGTTCCTCGGTGATGAAGCGATAGATTTCGCGGCAGGAAACGTTGGGACTGCATATTGCCAAACTGATTTGATGTTTTTCGAGATAGCGGAGCAATTCCGTTGTTGCTTTATGAATTTCTTCGTCGGGGATCTGATCAACGGGCCGGAAATGATCCGGTCGCCCGATTCGATCGAATATCTTAATAAAAGATTCGTTCTCGAACTGCTTTTCGAATTCCATGACCGATTTAAGAAAAGCGTTCTCCACCTCTGGCGGGCAATCTTCTCCTGCCTGTGCGAACTGTGCCCCGTTTTCGAGCATGAGTTTCATTTTCAGGAATTCGTTCTCCGCCCGCAGTGCTTCTTCCCTATTGGGACCAGGTAAATTTTCTGCCATACAGCATCGTTTTTGGTGAAGGATGATTTTGTATAAATGTAGTGGCAGAGAAAAAAGCCGTCCAAGGGAAAAACAACAGGAATTTTAAGTAAATAACGTTGCCTGCATGGGAAATTTCTCTAGAAATATACGGGTTCAATGCTTATAGGCCGGGCAGGCATTTCGTCGTAGGTTCGTCCATTGAGGATTCGGCCGCTTCAGTAAAATATTTTTTAACCAATCACCCATATTCTTCAAATTAAAACAACTTCCCCTGCTCGCCGGGTCTTCTAAACAGCTTTGTATTCAAACTCCATTCTTCTGCATTCATACCATAGAGTTTGCCGTATTTTTTGTACTGCTGCGCTACCATCTGTGCAATGCTGCCTTCGCCGCGCATGCGCACACCATAACGACTGTCGTTTACTTTGCCGTCGTGACTTTGTTCAACCAGGTGCCAAACCTTATCGGCGCGGTCGGGGAAGTTTTTGTAAAGCCAGTCGTGAAATAAAAACTTGATGGCTCCATTCAATCGTATAAAAGTATATGCAGTAAAAGTGGCGCCGTTATCGCGAGCGGCCTTCATGATGCGCTGCATTTCGTGTTCGTTCAAACCCGGTATCATGGGCCCCATCATTATTCCCATGCGCACGCCGGAATTGCTGAGTTCGCTGATCACTTTCAATTTTTGTTTAGCCGTAGTTGTCCGTGGCTCCATCAATCGCCTCAGGTCTTCGTTAAAAGAAGTGATCGATACCATGGCCGATACCAAATTCTTTTTCGCCATTTGCTGGAGAATATCCTTGTCTTTAAGTATGTATGAGTTTTTGGTAAGAATTCCCACAGGCTGGTTGAACTCGTTGCATACTTCCAGCATTTTTCGGGTAAGCCGGTAGGTTTGTTCGGCAGGCTGGTAGCAATCGGTATTTCCACTCAGCATAATAGGTGTGCCTTCCCATTTGGGATGCATCAGGAACTTTCGCAATAACTGTGGCGCATTTTTTTTCACGATAATCTTTTGTTCAAAATCAAGACCGGCACTATAACCCCAGTACTCGTGTACGTTGCGGGCGTAGCAGTAAATGCAACCGTGTTCGCATCCGGCATAGGGGTTCATGCTGTACATCATGCCTACATCCGGGCTTTCAATTTTATTCACGATGGATTTCGCCTCCTGCTCTATATATTGAGTAGGCAGCATCGCCTCTTCCCAATCGTCGATGCCTTCAAGGTGCTCCTTTGTCAACTCGTCTTTCAGAAATTTATTCCGCGTATTGAACTGGGCGCCGCGTCCATGATGATATTGCTCTTCCTCGGCCTTATCTCGGGCACTTACTTTAAAATGATCCTGTTTCAGTTGTTCCGGCATATAATATGTTTCTTCATTCAGACAAAAAAGGCACCGCTGCCAGTGAATGAGCCAACAGCAGTGCCAAAAGGAAAAGGAGAAAATGTTTGCAGATTAACAGTGTTCTAAACTTCAATGTCCCCTGGATCAACCTGTTCAAAATTCTCAGGGAAGCTTCTTTTCGCACCAAGCTCGCCAAGACAAAGCCCGGTTTTCAATTCGCCATCATTCCATCAACTCCAACCAATATCAGTAACTACTATCAGCATATTAGTCCTACCCCCACTCACCACTCACCACTCACTACTCACTACTCACCACTTGCTCCTCACACAAACAACTCTCCCTGCCTCGTACTCACCGGCAAATTCTGGAACGAAAATTTGGACGCTACCTGGTATTTCAGCTCTCCCACGGGTCGCTTCAATAGCAACATTGCATCGGCAATAAATCTTCCGCTGAAATGTTTATGGCTGTACTCCAACCACCCTTTTTCGTATTGCCAGGGCTTGAGTTTGCGGGCAATAGTGAGATGCGGCTCCAGGATGAAATGAGGCTTGTTGTCGTCGTCGAGCTTCATCAACTTTTGCGTTTCGGATCTGATTGTTTTGACCAGTTCCTGTATGGGAACTTTTGACGTTACATTTATATAAATGGTATGAGAAGGGAAACTGCCAAAATCTTTCAACTCTACTTTGAATGGATATTGCGCCATGCCAATGGTATTGAGCCTGTTTACAATCCGCTCCTCCATCATTTCGTATTGTACAAAGTTTACGAGAGTAATATGCGGCTTGCCCCAGCGCGCGTGCGCTGAATCGTAGGTATTGGCAAATTCTTCTTTAACTTTTTGAATGCGGTTCCATAAATCCTGGTTAGGACTTAACACCAGCAGGTATTCGTTAACCCGGTATCCCGGCAAGCTGCTTATTGTTTTTTGCATAGAATATATTTTTTAGTTGATTAAATCGAGTTCGGCAGGAATCAATCCAAATACATTTACGAGCCTGTTGGTTTCGTCGCCCCTGTTTCTTCGCAACAGTACCAACTCTTTTACATCAAAACATTCGTAAAACAATTGCTGCGAACAATAAAGCATGGCTTTTTCAAAAATCGATCCGGCAAGATGGCTGGCGATACTGAGATGCGGTTTCTTCACCCATTCAAGAGCGGTGCATTGGTGACTAACCAGGTACTCATCAATCACCCGCAGTTCTTTTGCCAGGCCGGCAAGCGCCGTTTGATCGGGAATGCGCAGATAGATAGTATGATTGGGGATACCGCTATAGTTATTGAGTGTGATGCTAAAACTTTTTACTTGCCGGCAAATGCGTTGCATCCACCGGATGATGGTATCTTCCATAGATTCTTTTGCCGAGAAAGCCGCCACTTTGATGAGAGGATGGTCCGCAATTCTTTTGCTGCCGGGGAAATGCTGCATAAAGCAAACTCTCTCCTCTTCAATTTTACTCGATATGGACTGCTCCGGTCGAATAGCCAGCAGGTATTCGAAAGAACCGGGTCGGCCCTGGATAAGCCGATCTTTGCTTTCCGAAGAATAATTTCCCATGCGGGGCAAAGCATTGCCCTGTACTCCAACCCATTCCATAAACTGATAGTTTCTTTAGCATAAATATACTAATAATTTTAGCATTTTTCCAAAAAAATTTTACCTTTGGTTTATCTGGATGTTCCCGGGAGAATTGACCGTGGTGGGTAAATGGTGAGGGTTTTAGGAACAATTCTAACGTGCCCGCATAATTGCCGATGGTGGGGTTTGAAAAGAAACCGCGATTCGTAAGTAAATCAACAACTAAACTTATTTAATATGGAAGATGAATTTTTTGGCTCGGCCTACCGGGGTTCAAAACAATTCCGGCAGCAGCAGGTGAAAACGGCCAATGCCACAGGTTTTGGTGCAGCGGCCGATGATTATATGGAAAGAGGCATCGACCTGAACGAACAACTCATCATGAACAAGCCCGCCACTTTCTTTTTTCGGATGAACGGGGAAGCGATGACAGGTTGCGGCATATTCCCCGATGATGTTTTAATTGTTGACCGAAGCATCAAACCTACAAATGGAAAAGTTATTGTAGCCGCCGTAAACGGAGAACTGCTGATCCGCCGTTTTCAGCAAACAATAAAAGGAGTGGTGCTGCTCCCCGAAAACAAGCAGTTTAAGCCGATTGAAATCGGTGAGTTCAGCAATTACAGTACCTGGGGCGTAGTAACCTGTGTAATTCATATTATGGACCCGGCGCTGATGAACTTCAAAAACAATAACCATCACCGGCAGATCCGCGATTCACAATAAATCAAAAAGAAGAAACGATATGCATGTCGTTTCTTTGGTTTAAATGGTAGCTTGTATGAAAGCCATTGTTGATTGCAATAATTTTTATTGTTCCTGCGAAAGATTGTTCAAGCCTTCTCTCGAAAAAAAACCTGTGGTGGTATTGAGCAATAATGATGGTTGCATTGTATCGCGCAGCGACGAAGCCAAGCAACTTGCTGTGGCTATGGCCGGCCCTTATTTTATGGCCAAGCCGCTGATCGATGAGCACGGCATTGAGGTGTTTTCTTCGAATTACAATTTGTACGGCGATTTGAGCTGGCGGGTGATGGAAACACTAAGGGTTCTCATGGGAGAAGAAAATGTAGAAGTGTATTCGGTCGACGAAGCCTTTGTGGACCTCAGTAGTTTTTCTCCCGGTCAATTAGAAGATATCGCTTTCGATATTCGCGAAACAATAGAACAATGGACAGGAATAAAAGTTTCGGTGGGAATTGCTCCTACTAAAGTGCTTGCCAAACTTGCCAACAGGATTGCCAAAAAGAATAAACAGAAAACGAATTGCGTTGCGGTACTGGAAACAGAGGACAAGATAGTAAACGCTCTTCAATCGACGCCCGTGGGAGATATTTGGGGAGTAGGTTCGCAATATGCCAGGAAATTGCAGGACCATTGGGGAATTTACAATGCTCTCCAGTTAAGAAATATGAGTGAAGAATTTGCGCGGCAGTACCTGGGTGGTGTAGTGGGCGTTCGGCTGATAAAAGAGTTGCGCGGGGAACCGGCAAAGGATATGGAAGATGAATTGGTAACAAAGAAAATGATCGCCACTACGCGCATGTTTGGTTCGCCGGTAAGCGATATCAATGATATCAAAGAAGCCGTTGCTACTTATACCTCGAGGGCTGCAGAAAAGCTGAGGCGGCAATACAGCGCTGCCAAAGTAATAAGCGTGTTTGTGGTGAAGAAGGAACAGGATCACCAGCTTAATTTTCGAAAAAGCGGCACCATCAATGCACATACCACATTGCTGAAGGCAACCAGTTTAACACAGGAGCTAATAAAGCCCGCGGTGGCATTGGTAGACCAGTTATACGAATCGGGCAGGCAGTATAAAAAGGCCGGGGTAATGTTAAGCGGACTGATCCCCGACAGCTCTATACAAGGAAACCTTTTTCAAACCGAGGTAAAAAATTGCGAACGAAGATTGATGGAAGCAATCGACAATATCAATTTCAGCCAGCGCGACGATATATTGAAGTTTGCCTCCAGCGGCACCAAACGAGATTGGAAAATGCGGCAGGAGCTAAGAAGCGGAAGATATACTACGAGATGGGATGAGTTATTTATGGTGAAATAGGTTGGGCTCGAAAATATTTGAATCACTCTCCTTTTATTTGAGAAGTTTTTTTACCGCGGAGGCGCAGAGAAGCAGAGGAGATCGCGGATCTATTAATAATTGTATTTAATCTTTGTGTATCCTTGTGTTCCCCTGTGGTTTAATTTGTATAAACCACAAAGCTACACGGGAACACGGAGCAGGCTTTATTTCTCGCAACAATGCAAAAACCCAAAGAAATCATCAATTATAAGTTCTAAAAAATCGGTAGCACTCACCAATCCATATTTCAGTTTTACACAATTTTTACTTTTGACTTTTTACTTCTCCTCAATTCACCGCAAACTCATACGCAACACGTAATGCAAATACTCCTCTCGAGCTTCCAGACCATGCCCACCACTCCTGTCGCAATCCGATATCGAAAACCTGGCCGCCGATTTTCAGCTTATCCCCTAAACCCAGCGTATACACGAATCCGGATCCGGAATTATAGTTTGTAAAAAAGATAGCACCTCCTTCGGCAGCACCATAAAAATTTCCGAAATAGTACCGAACGCCGGCTTTTATCGGAATGGCAGTAATACTGGCATAGTCTTCCTGCGAGGTATTTTTTCCCTGCAGATGGTAATAACCGCCGGATAAAATCGCGGTAGTATGCTTGTCGAAAACGTACTCGCCTTTGACTGTTCCTCCCCAGCCGTTGCGATGTGTTGTGCCCAGCTTTGCCTCTACAAATACGGCTTCTGCTCCTGCGCTCATGGTGAAAGTTCCTTTCGAATAGGGTTGTGAAAACGCTGTGTGCATCGTGAAGATTATACAGAAAAAAATAAGTGCTGCTTTCATACCTGAATATTTTAGTGATAGGAATATTACTCCAATGCGTTGACTTTTTCTATATAGATCCAAACTGTAAAATGCCAGATCGCCGTTTCTCAAAGATTCTTTTACCGCAGAAGGGAGGGAACGGAGAACAAGATAGAATACAATTTGCTATTGCCGATTCAGTCTATGATAGTCAATGAAACAATTCGCTAATCCAATTCCAGGTAATAACCCAATTGTAAAAAATCACGGCCTGTTTCATCGTTTAAATTATAATCAAACTGGTGCAGGTAACCGATCATCAGCTGCGTTTGTTTAGAAGCCCGGTATGAAAGGGATACGGCCGACCGGTTTCTTTCGAAATAAGGCTGACGATTGGTGAGAAAAACTTCATTATTAATACTCACCTGCCATAGCTTGAATCCCTTTCCCGAATCGCCAAAAGGATATGCCAATCCTAAACGGTACCGAAAACGATTCCGAAAGCCATTGCTTGTAAACCGGAATTCGGCACGATAGCGATGTTCCAATTTTACAACACCCAGCGGTTGTGTAATAGATACCTGTGGCCATATCCTGAATTCATCATTATTTTTAGGCGTTCTGAAATTTCCTCCCTCCCGATAGGTATCATAATCTCCTGCTGCCAATGCAAAATTGATCGCACTGTTTAGTTGATAGATCACACCGCCTTTGTATTCATAATAATGAAACTGCTGGTAAAACTTCAGCGAGCGCAATTGTGCTTCGCCAAACACACTCCATTTACTATTTATACGGTATTTCATATTCAGAATATTCCAGCTACCCAAATCAAAGCCCTGGCTTATTGCCAAACCGGGCAACATTACGCATGAAATAATCGCCAATACCTTTTTATAAAGCTTCAACTGCATTTATTCTTCAACTATTGAGAGTGCCAGCATATCCACCCGCATCTTTTTGAGTGTCCGTTTCTTTCTTCCCCTAAATCGGTAGTACCCCTTTTTTCTTTCCATTTCTTCTAGATATATATTTTTCCAGTTCCACCGCAAAGAAGACGATGGAAGAAGCAGCACCCACCAGCAAAAATTCGTTCAACGTAAGCGCTTCCGTTTTAAAAACAGGTTGCAGGAAGGGAGTATAAGTAACCACGAACTGCAACAGGAATGCAATGATCACCGCTACGATCAAGGGCCTGTTGGAAAACACGCCGATACCAAATAAGGAATAGTATTCGGACCGTATCGCAAGCACATGCCCCATCTGGCTAAGGCATAGAACGTTGAATACAATCGTTTGCCAATGCAGTTCGTTGCGCATTGCCCAACCCTGTAACGACAAGGCGATACCCGCCATCAATAGTCCTACCCAAACAATATGCAGGCCACGTCCGTTTCCGAATACACTTTGCTGGGGCGGACGCGGAGGGCGGTTCATTATGTTTTTCTCTTCCTTTTCAAACGATAAGGCGATGGCCGGCAAACCGTCCGACACCAGGTTGATCCAAAGGATATGAATAGGCAGTAATGCTACGGGCAAACCGATAATAGGACCCAGTAAGAGTGTCCACAACTCGCCCGAATTGGTCGTCATCAGGAATTTGATAAACTTGAGAATATTGTCGTAAATCCTCCTTCCTTCCCTGACCGCCTTTACAATGGTTGAGAAATTATCATCGAGCAAAATCATGTGTGCTGCTTCTTTCGATACGTCGGTACCGGTTATTCCCATTGCAATACCAATATTTGCGCGTTTAAGCGATGGCGCATCGTTTACTCCATCTCCCGTCATGGCCACATAATGGCCCTTTTGTTGCAGCGCTTTTACAATTTGAAGTTTTTGCTCGGGCGATACGCGTGCATATACACGAATATGCTCGATCCTGTTAAGCAGGGCATCGCCATCCAGCAATTGCATTTGCTGCCCCGTAATCACCTGTTCTTTTTCGCTGTTCAATATTCCTATTCGCTGGGCAATTGCTTTTGCCGTAAGCGGATGATCGCCGGTGATCATTACGGGAACAATACCCGCAGTTTTGCATTGCTTTACCGCATCGTACACTTCCTGTCGTGGCGGATCAATCATACCTGCCAGTCCAAGAAACTGCAAATCCCTTTCGTGTTCTTCGCTGTTAGGATGAGCAGGTAGCTCCTTCCAATAGCGATAGGCAAATCCCAACACGCGTTTTCCTGCCGCGGCCATGGTATCTACTTCTACTTGTATCGACGAGCGATCGACATTCAAACAGCGGTTTAGCAGGATATCGGGAGCGCCTTTGGTGAAAGAGATTATTTTATCGCCGTGCCGGTGAAAAGTAGTCATCAGCTTTCTACCCGAATCGAATGCTATTTCTGCCAGCCTTGGCCACTCGCTGGTTTGAATATGGTATTCGCTCGCCAGTTCCATCAACGCAATCTCCGTACTATCTCCTTTCCAGTTGTCATCGGAATCCAAAACAGCATCGTTGTTCAAAGCAAATGCATGCAGAAGAAAATCCACCGCCTCGTTGTTTCGCTCGTGCAACAATGCATTCCTCCCGATTACCCGATCTGCCACAAATATTTCTTCCACATGCATTTTGTTTTTAGTAAGGGTACCGGTTTTGTCGGTACAGATATATGTAACGGACCCCAAAGTTTCTACGGCAGGTAATTTCCGGATAAGGCTGTTTACGCGTATCATGCGCCGAGCAGCAAGGGCAAGTGAAATGGTAATAACAGCAGGCAGTGCTTCAGGTATGGCAGCAACCGCCAGCGAAATACTGGTAAGTATCATCCGCATCATGTCTTCTCCCCGCAGCCATCCTGCTACAAAAAACAACACGCACAACAGCAAAACCAGCAGCGATAATTTCTTTCCAAATGCTGCCATACGCAACTGCAAGGGTGTAAGTGAATCTTCCTCCTGCAGCATACGTGCAATACGTCCCAGTTCTGTCTTCATTCCCGTTGCTGTAACTATACCCAGGCCGCGGCCATAGGCAACAATTGTTCCCTTATAAGCCATATTCTTCCGGTCGCCGATCGACAATTCCTGCCCGTTCATCTCCTCGCTTATTTTTTCTACCGCATGCGATTCACCGGTAAGTGCAGCTTCTTCTATTTTAAGATTGATCGATTCCACAACCCGGAGATCTGCCGGCACCACATTTCCCGCTTCGAGCATTACCAGGTCGCCCGGCACCAATTCGGTTGCCTGCACGGTAGCAGGTTTACCATTTCTATAAACTCTTGTCTGCGCAATGGCCATTTGCTTTAGTGCCTGCATGGCTTTCTCCGCACGGTATTCCTGGAAAAAACCAAGCAATGCATTTAGCACAACAATTACTAGTATCACAATCGTATCCGCCAAATCGCCGATGACGCCGGAAATAACCGCTGCCGCAAGCAATACCAAAACCATCACATCTTTGAACTGGCTAAAAAAGATTCCGGCAAGGGTTTTCCTTTTCGTTTCTTCTAATTGATTGGGGCCATTGCTTACCAGTCTTTGCCCTGCCTCTTCTGTGGTCAACCCTTTATATCCCGAATCCAGTTTTTGAAATACTTCCCTGGTGTTTAGTTGGTGCCAATGCATGGTTGTTGTTTTGTTAAGCGATCATAAGCTGCTAATTCCACCGTGTGCCACTCCCGAATTTCGCGGCAAACACTTATTGCCAACCCCCTCTCTTATTTATTCATTTTTTCTTCGCTATTGATGAGCAGGGGAGTTTTTCCATCAGTTACTATAATTTTTGCGGCCGGCGATTTTGCCAATTGGATAAAAGCCTCGATACTTCTTATTTTAATGATCTCAGGCGTTAATCCTTCGGCGAGTATCTTTTGAGCATCTCTCGTTCCCCTGGCTTCGATGATCATTCTTTCGGCTTCCAGTTTCTGCTCCTGCAATACAAATTCCATACGCATGGCATCCTGTTCGGCCTGCAGTTTTCTTTCGATGGAACTGGCAAGACCCTGGGGCAGTTGTATGCTCTTCATCAATACCGATTCAATTTGTATTCCCTGCGCGGTTAGTATATCGGCCATTTTATTTTTAATGGCCAGTTCTATTTCGGCGCGCATACCGGAGTGCATGTCTTTAGCAAAGAATTTGGAGCAAACATCTGCCGAGGCAGAGCGAAATACGTTGGCGATGATTGGTTCGTAGTTAAGGCCAAGATCACGAATTACATTGATCACACGATTCTGGTCCAAACGATAAAGAATAGATATCTGCGAGATGATGCTTAACCCTTCCTTGCTCGGCAAACTCAGCGATAATTCCAGGTTATTGGTTTGAATGGAAGTTTTAACTACACGCGTAGTAAAGGGATTGTAGAATACGGCGCCTTGGGTAACCACGTTATCCGATAATTTTCCGAGCCGTTGTTTAACACCTGCTTCGCCCGGACGAACAACGGTGCAACTGCTGAAGGCAATAATAGCCACCATGGAAAGCAAAAGAGCATTCTTATCGCTTACCTGTGAGGACGACGAAGATGATTTCCGCATGCGACGCAACAACTTGCCGAACCATCTTGTAGTGGGCTGGAGAAGGTGGAAGATATTCATGGGGAAAAGTTTTTGATGAATAAAAATAGTATGTATATCAAAAGTAATAGTAAAACTATTATTTTTAATAGTAAGTTTGCACGAGTATTGATTTTTATTAGTTTTAAGAAAATCTTGGCAAATGAACATAGCGTTTAATGCGGAACTGAGTGAGAAGTTGTTCCTGCGAAACCCGCAAAGCTCTGCGTTGGGGAAGAGCATCGTAAAGGAATCCATACAACTGATGGCCGAGGTCGGGTATGAACAATTCACCTTTAAAAAACTGGCCAATGCCATCGAAACAACCGAAGCAAGCATCTACCGGTATTTCGAAAACAAACACAAACTGCTTATATACCTCGTAGATTGGTACTGGGCCTACCTCGAATTTCAATTGATCATCCAGCTTAAAAACCTGGCCGATCCTGCAGAAAAAATCAGGAAGATCATCGACATACTCGTTTGGCAGGATAACCAGGAGATGGATTTTGGTACGATCGATTATCGGTCACTTTACTACATCGCCATTGCCGAAGGAAGTAAAACCTATTTGTCGAAAGACGTAGACGAAAACAATAAGGATATGCTCTACAAGCCATTCAAGGATTTGAGCAGTCGCATTGCCTCGGTTTTTATTGAATACAATTCCACTTACAAGTACCCGAATTCGTTGGCCAGTTCCGTTATTGAAATCTCGCACCAGCAATATTTTTTCATGCACCACCTTCCCCGTTTAAGTGATTTTGCAAAAAAGAAAAATATTAAGGACCTGGAATCTTTTTTGGAAGACCTGGTGTTTAAGGCTCTCGCCAGAGGGAAGAGAAAAGAATAAAAGAACTAAGAATTAAGATGGAAAGAAGTATGGCAACTGCGTTTAAAAGAAGTCGATCCGCCTGTGTTAAATCGGTATAGCCTGCCGTAAAACAAAGAAGTACAAAACTAAAAAGTGAAGAAGATTTTAAGAGAGCAGTTGCAGTATCTCTTATTGCATCTTCTCCAATACTGCCCGTTGATAACTTTTAATATTATAACTATCTACAAAAGGAATGGCGTTATCGCCTTTGCCCGTGGTGGATAATGGTTTGCTGGCATAGGAGATGAATTCTACATATAGTTTTCCGTTATCGATCCAGTAACTGTTTACGATCGTCGTATTCTGTACCGTAAACACTCCGCAGAGTTTATTGGCTATCCAATATTGATCGAGTACAATTCCGTTCACTTCATCAATTACCCAATGTCCCTTTGTGGTATCCATGGGCTTTAAAATATAAGGGCGATCGTCGGCGTCCCCGGCGCCATAGATGAGATTCCAGCTATATTGCCCAGCCGAATCTTTTAAAGCCTGAATGCGTAATTGCATTATCTCCTGCCGTGGTTCTTTTGAACCCGTTTGCGTCCATTCCAGCTTGCCCTTCCAGTTTCCGATAAAAGAAGACGGAAAACTAATTCGCTCATTATCCCCCTGCGCATTTGCCGATGTTATAAACCAACATATCAAAAGAAAAAGAACCCCGCTTTTCATGCTACTGTTTTGAGTTTTGCATTTTTGACTTTTAAATTTCCCCCTATTGCCCCGTCCCATATTTCTTGATCAAAGCCAGCAACACTCCATTGGTCCATCCAAAACCATCCTGACTCGGGTATTCACCACCACCTGCTTCTAAATTTGTATCCACCACGTTGTATTTCTCCATTAACTTTCCTGTTCTTAAAAAAACATCGGTATTCAACTTAATCCATCTTTGCCCAATATCGCGTGCCAACTCTCTTTGCCCGCAGCGATCCAATCCCCATATCGTCATCCATTGTAATGGCGCCCAGCCATTGGGTGCGTCCCATTGCTGGCCGGTACTATTAGCCGTTGTTGTTACTCCACCAGCCTGCAGAAGTTTTGATTTTACCTGTGCTGCCGCCTGTCTTGCCAATAAACTCAGGTAATCCGGTTTTCCCTGGAAAACGCAGAAGGGATACATGCCGGCGCAGGTAACCATCGAGGATTGCTTTGCAGTTTTAAAATTATAGTCGGTATAATACCTGATGGTTTTGTTCCAGCAATACTTATCGATAGCGGCTCTTCTTTTCTCTGCTTTTTTCCTGTATTCGTTCGCAAGAATTTCATCCCTTCTTACCAGTTTGGCCCTTGCTATTACCAATTCAAGTTTATAAAGAAGACAGTTTAGGTCGACAGGAATATAGTCGGCAGTTTGAATGGTAGTGATATTTTTCTGGTCGCGGAACCAGCGGCTGCTGAAGTCGATGCCGCTTTCTGCACCGGCTCTTAGGTGACGGTACACTTCCGATTTTACGCGACCTGATTTTTCCGCAGCTTCTACATCTTCCCGATAACTTTCCTGGCGCGGAGTAGAATTATCATCCCAATAACGATTCAGCACAGATCCGTCTTTTAAGACTGCTACTCTTCGTGCAGCTTGCCCGGGTTTTAGTTTTTCCTTTCCATCCATCCAGAAATTGTATTCCTTCTCGAGTGCAGGGAGAAAACTCGCATATACCGAATCGCCTTTGATGTCGGCCAACAGTTCCACCATCAAAGCAAAAAAAGGAGGTTGAGAACGGCTGAGATAATAAGAACGATTTCCATTGGGAATATGTCCGTAAGTTTCTATGAGGTAAGCAAAATTCTTAACCATATTCTCTATCATTTCCACTTCGCCACTTTCTCTTAAACCCAGCATGGTAAAATAAGAATCCCAGTAATAGATTTCACGGAATCTTCCACCGGGTACTATATAAGGATAGGGCAAGGGAAGTAAAGAAGAACCTTCCACCACTTTATCGGGTTCGCGACGCAACACTCCCCACAGGTTTTTGATATGCATCACTACGTCTTTCTCCTGCGTGATATAGTTTAACTGCGGCACACGCGGCATTTCAAAATTGTCTTCAACAAATTTTTTCAGATCCATCTTTGGCCCGCGCATGAGCCCGTAATCGTACATAATATCTTTTGGATTGCGTTTCGGTACACAGTCCACAAAGGTTTTTCCATCGGGGAATATTTTATTCATCTGTACATCCACAAACAGCTGCCCGTAAATTTTATCGGGCGTGGCAACCGCTTGTGCGAGGATAGAAATTGAAATGAATGAAAAGGCCGATGCAAGTAATGCTTTTTTCATGGAGAAGAAGTTGGTTTGAACCCTCCGAAATTAGTAATAAAAAACAACCCGGCACATGGGCCGGGTATGTTTGTATGAACCTTCAAAACTCAATTGCGTGTAGTATTCGGGTTGAACTGGTTCCAGCTATGCCAGAATTCCTGGTAAGCGGGCAGGGGTTTGAGAGAAAAAGAAGTATCGATACCTCTGCCATCGATCCGAAAGCGTTTTCCATCAAGATATAAGCTGTCGTTCCTGAATTCAAAAAAAGTATTATTGCCGGGGCGTTCAAAGGCAAAAAAACTTTTGTTATCACTCGAAATCACGAGCAATACAGGAGTTGTTCCGGCCATGTCCTGTATCATTCTTTCTTTTACCAGTTTATTCCAGTCGTAGGCTCTTCTTTGATCGCCGGCTTTAATCCCAATTACCCATGACTTTTGATTCCAAGAACTACTATCAGTGCCGGTTAGTGCTTTCTTACTCTTACCACTCTCGTAGTCGAAGCTGGAATCATATTTGTTCGTATAGGCCGGATCTCCCTGCATTATCAATGAATGAGGATTCATCCGCAACCATTCGGCCAGCGATGTTTGCCTGCTTAGCAGCTCCGGTAATTGCCGGCCTTTTAGTTTTCCAGCGATCGCTTCCCCGCTCACCTGTCGCCACCAACTTTTTGTGCTTTCGTCTTCAAACATGGCATTGAAATGATCCATTCCAACCAACCTGAATCTTTCCGGTTTTCCATTCACCAGTGGCTCGAACACGCGGCCGGTTCGGCAAACGGTGCAATAGGTTACAATAATGGGTTTGCCTGCAATAGTATCTACCACCTGGTGGTGATAACCGATAAACTGTATCGGGTAGGCTCTTGCCTCATCGTTGTAATTGATACCTATAACAAGCCGGTTTGAATCCACTTTGTTTTGATCCCTCTTCACCATTCTCAAGGAAGAGGGTTGATAAAACATATGATCGGCCGCCATTACAAAGTTGGTCATATAGATAATTACCCCTGCCACTACTGCCGGAACCAACAACAGGTATTTTCTCTTCTTCCATTTTCCGAAAATCAATCCCAATAAAATAAGTATTACAAACAACGCGCGCCACCACCATCTCCATGAATAGAGGAAATATGCCAGTTCAATACTATTTATTTCCTGGCTTCCGGGCATGGGCATGATAAAATAAACGTTTGCTGCTTCAAACAGTATCAGGCCGATAATACCCAACCAAAAAGATAGTTTCATTGTTCGAGTATTTTAATAGAGCTTCACGATTTACGATGCTCAATTGCCCGCCCCATCCGTTTGCGCTCTTGACACGGCATAATTGCCAATATTTTTTCCTACCAGCAATCCTGTTTCACAATCGCTTCGATAGTGGATGCCTCCGTACAAGCGCGATAAGGAAGCCTCCTGCGCCATGGCATTATAGGTGGTTGCGCGATCGGGGAGAATATGCCCCAAAACAGTGGCCGCTGCCGCGCTGAAAGTGGAATGCCCCGACATATACGAGGGGAAATTAGGGGTACCCGTTAATGTTTTTATTCTCGGATCGAGTTGCGAGGGCCGGGGATTGAAATAATAATATTTGGTATCCCAGCATACAATTGCTGCATCCATCATCGCCATATTCAGCAATGCAAGGTTACGCGCCCATCTGACCTCGCTGAATTTTTTTGCAATAAAATCATCTGCCGCAATTGCATTCCAGTGGCCCGGCGGCGTATAGGTAGCTACCCCATCGGCCCAAAAATGTACAATCGCAATTTTGTCGCGCGATAAATTCTTTGTTGTCTGGTACACTTCTTCCAATTCCTTTTTCATTTGTTCGCTGCCGGTAGAGGGAGGCGGGCCGGGACGAAGAGAAACAGCGGTAAGGGAATCGAAAAGAAAAGTTTTTACTTTACCGAACACGGGAAGCATGGGCGGCCGTTTGGGAATTTCGAGACTTACCCAGGGAATCTCTCCCTTTGCTTTTGTATCGTTTTCGAGTTGTGCCCACAATGCCTGGTTTCCTCCCGCCGCGCCGGCCCGGTCGCCGCGAGCGCGGGTTACAAATTTTTGTGCAACTGCCTTACCAAGCGCTTCTCCTGCTTCAATATCACTTCTTACATTGGCGCCTGCAATGATGCGCGCCCTCTTGTGTTCTTCTGCTTTTTGCTGGATAATATCCTGTTCGCCGGGAAACATCAGTTTCATCATCTCTACCGAAACAGCAGCTACTACCGCATCTTCCGAAGGATAAGAAGCAAGATCTGATTTTGGAATCAATGCATTTACTGTTGGATCTACATTATAAGGCGCCGCGCGATTATACTGTTTCTTGTAATAATAGGCAGCCACCAGGGCGTCGTATTGGGCCGCAGTGATATAGGCATAGGCCCTTGCGGCATACGGCGGGTTTGCAAAAGGAAATTGCGGGTATGCTAGCGGGTTATTAGCATTCGGAACCGGGTAAGTGCCGTCGGGGTTCTGGTACGGTGGCAAATTGTATTTGGCTACCAGCCCGCGGAGTATTTCGTTCCAGCGAAGAACTGCACCAGCACTCCAGTATTGAACGATCTGTTTTTCTTCGGCGGTAAGTTCGCGCTGCCACGATTTTATTTCGTTGAGTTGTGCAATATAATCGGGTGTATTGGTGGCGGCAGGAGCCGGAACAGAAAATTCAGTAGCACTTGTTAACAAAATCGGCTTCCAGTTTCCGGCCTCGCTATCGGTTTTTGCGGGTGCAAGGGCGGGTATATCATCGGTTCTTCCTGTAATCGACTTCGAGCAGGAAATCGCAACCGTTGCCAGCACCGATGTTATCGCCACTATTAATAGCAAATTCTTTTTCATATACGATTAATTAGTGCTGTTATTGCTTTTATGTTTCCTAAAATAGAAGGCATAAAAGGCTCCCACATTGTACGAAGAAGCCTGGCCCATGTTTCTTCCCGCGAGGGTATAATTGGCCCCGGCAAGAAAAGAGAGGTTCACATGCGAAGGCAATGTGTACTTAAGTGCAACGCCCAGTGTAGTTGCATTCATGCGATTGCTGGGAAAAGGCATGTTGTTTCGCGTAATATCGAAACCTCCCCGCGTGGTCCAGTTGTTTAGTACCGCCTCGGCCAGCAGGTATTTGCCTCGATAACCAGTGCGCAATTGATATTGCGTTGCATCGGGCATTTTTACTTCGTTGGTAAGATGCAATTCGGTGTCGTAATAAGAATTGCGATCGATGGTAATATTACTTCTTCTCACATAAGCGGCAGAGCCAGTAACGGTAAATCTTCCCCGCTGGTAATCGAACATTGCCCGGGCCATGAGATTGGTTGATCCCAAGCCGATGGAAAGAGGAAGATAATCGGCCACATAATCGCTTACGGGTGTAGATATTCCCCCCAATGCAAACAATGATATCCTGTTCTTCCCGATGCTGGTGGAGACGGCTTTCCATTTAACGAAGAAGGAAAGATCCTGCACTCCTTTCAATCCTTTCAGAGTACCAGCCGATGCCTTGGTCCACACGTAGGGCAATCCAACCATCAGGTTGAATTTATCGGTAACCCCATAAGCAGCCATATACATCACCGATTGAGTAGAAATGGTACCGATATTTTCATTGCTGCGCTTGATCGTTCCCTCCCAATATTTATCCCAGGAAGAATAATTGTAAAGAAGGCCGTTGCAGAATTGGTTCCTGTTCATCATAATGGCATCCACTTCTGTTTGAGAGGTGGAAGCATAAGAACAGAACAATAGTATAGTTACGGGAATGAACTTCCCGATCAAAAAATTCTTTGATTTCATGAACCAGTTTTTCATTTCCATGAATAAGGTTTACTAAAGCCGGAACAGCAAGCCGAAATTGAGCGAGTAGTCTGCAAAAGCCGCATCTCCATGCGCATTGATATTTTCGGCAGACGATCTCAACTTGTCGGCATGGCTCTTCGTGCGGTTGCGTTCAATGGCCACCGGTACCGAAGCGAATGCAGTTAGCTTTTTGAAACGATAGCTTACCGAAGGTTCTGCAGAAATCACATAACCTGGTCTTCTGAATCCGCTGCTTCCACCAATCAGGTCTTCGGAAGGGATGCATTCCACACGGATACCTGCAGAAGCAGTGAAAGCCTGTTTGCTCACATTAAAGCCCGCACGCGCCATGTATTGATCCGGTACACTCATTACACTGGTACCGTAGCGAATGGCTGTTGCACTGGGAGTTCCTCCTCTTGCAGTAGATACACCGTTTTGTTCGCGGGGATTGGCGAGGTAATAGAAGTTTCCGTAAACGCCGAGCATTGGGCTGAAATTATAATAGCCATTGATTTCAACTGTAAGTCCAGTACCTCCATCGCCCAATTGTATCGATTGATCAACTGGTCCCAACACACTGGTAGTATCGTTCTTCCAGAAAAAATCCTGGTAGCGGTAATCTCCGGTGGGAAGTTTAATACCAAGCGCAACCTGTATGTTTCCGTTGATATGCTTAACAGGATCGAGTAACCAATACGCGCCCGATACACGCACATCGCCCAAACCGAATGCACGGGTATGCCGACGCGCATTGGGGTTTGTACTGCTGTTTCCATAATGCTCGTACATCGAAGAACGATCGTTGTAAATAATCGGTGCGTCTATCGACATCGACCAGCGATTGTTGAACTGGCGAACGAGGGTGAGATTGAGCGTATGCTGCCAGTTGCGTACATCGGTTCCTTTTTCCACTCTTTCTTTTTGCTCTTCGCTACCTACAAAGTGGCGAAACGATTTGAAATAACGATAAGAAGTATTCAATTGCCATCCGCCTGTTTTATTGAGAGAAGCTTCCTGGCGGGTACAAACGGCGCCTGTACTTCTGATAGCAACACAGCCCTGTGCTTTTACATATTGTTGTGCAAGTATGAATAAAGATATAAGGAGAATCGACTTTTTCATGTTTCAAGATTTACAATTAGCGTTGGTTGTTTCCAATTGTTTATTTTTTTCGCATGCGAATGCGGCTAACCACCAGCTCGCCGAGCCTTCGGCCGGCAATTGCCCCATTGTCGTTATCGAAACGATAATGAATACCGCCGTATAAGCGAGATATCGCGGCTTCGGCGGCCGCTGAACGGAATGATTTTATTTCCCGGTTTTTAATACCGAACTCGAGCAAAGAAGTGTCTGTGAACGAAAGATTGTCGCCAAAGTTCGCTGTCATGGTTTCGGCCGCAGCGGCACTCACGGTAGCATGCCCGCTGGTATAAGAAGGGAATGGAGGCGTTTGAATATAGGGTCTCCATTCAGGATCGATATACTTGTTGATCACTGTTTCGGGGCGAACATAATTAGTGCGGAACTTCTCGCACCAGCAACTGATGAATCCATCGAATAATGCAATGGATGTTTGCGCATAGGCGGCAACGGTTGCATTAAAGTCTGCCTTTGCTTTTTGCGCAGCAATTCCCACGATATTCATCCAGTGACCCGGAGGAGAAAATTTCTTGGTCATAAACATTACATGACCCGTAACATTCAGCTTACCCGGATTATCGTCCCAGAAATCGGCAATATGTTTTTGTTCTTCATTTAAGCTATCGCCGATTTTCTTCACTTCCAACAGGGCCTTGTAGAATTCGCTGTTTTTATTTTTGATATCGAATACCGGTGGTTCGATGGGTCTGCATTCGGAGGCCGAGTCCAGGATCATCGGTCGAATTTCCATCCAGTGCGGTTCAACAGCCGATGCATAACTGGGAGGTGTAGGCACCCAACGGCCCGGCGTATCAATTACGGTATAACGAGAGGCTGTTCTTGTTTGCGCATAATTATCTTTCTTAGACCAGGCAAGAATGGAGCTGACAATGGTATCTGAAAAAGCGATGGTATGCTGCAACATTGTTTTGCTCATCCCGGCCGAATCGGCGCCCGAGGTCAAACTTTCATAATAACCCATCATACTGCCTTCGGGAAAAGTAACTGCATTACCTACTTTGGTAAATGCCAGTAAAGCAGCCAAAGAAAAATCAATTTGCTTACCAGCTTCGGGCCGGGGCATGGCCGGCATGTGTTTGATTTGTCCTGCCAATGTTTGATAACTGCTATCGCCCGCTGCAATGCACTCGTAGGCGGCAATATTTGCATATACATAATTCCGCGAAGCGATCATGGGCGGGAAATTATTTTCCAGCACCACATCGTTGAGTTTCTTAACCGTTTTACAGTATAATAAGGGATCGTTGGTATAAGATTGATAATTAACGCCAGCCTTTTCGTTGCACGAAACCAGGATCGCATAAGCGAAGAGGGCTACAAAAACAGCCTTCATCTAATAAATATTTAATCGGGTAATAAAAACAGCCTCGCCATTTTATTCAATGGCAAAGAAATAATCGAACTGAATTAACAGATCAGGCCAGTTCCGGGGGCTGTTCGGGTGAGTTGGAATAATAAGAGATCACAAATCTCTCTTCGTCGATGCGGTACTCTTTTTTGCCGGAATTAACCGAAGCGATCGACCAATTATTTTTTTCCTGCTGGTAATCGGAGAAAAGTATTTTGAATGCAAGGGAATTTCCGCTGTTGGATTTTTTACCCGAATTGGGTTGCTGAAGATCGTTTACAAGTTTAAAGAAATTATCGCGGGCCGATTGCAGCATTTGCTTTTCGTTATTGGGCAAACAAAGCAATACCAACTCACCGTTCTCCACTTTGCGCTTCACGTATTTGTAGTGTACTCCTTTTATCTCGACTTCTCCATCAAAGCGTTCGTAGTCGGTCCAATCGTTATGATAAGGCAGGTGCATAGGCACGCGGATTTCGATCAACTGCGATTCATCGTAGTCGTTGTTATCGAAACGTGCTTCCAGCTTAACATCGGATTGTTTCTGTAAAAAACCGGATACCAACCGGTAGCCGTACCAGTTGAAGAACAGGAGTGTTAAAACGAATATGGCAGTTAGTCTTTTCAAAGCCTGGATGCACAAAATAAGACAAAATAACTACACCAGATGCTGTCTGGCACACAAATTTCGAAAGGATGCACTGTGTGAAATTAGCCAATGAAGTAATGAGGTAATGGGCCAATTGGCTTATTGCCTCATTATCATATTACAACATCATCTCGCCACATATGTCTTCCTCTCCACCCCCACTCCTGTTATCGTGAGGCTTTTCCAGTGTTTGGGCAGAACCGATTTTATTTGAACGATGCCTTTCGGGGTTATCTCAAGTCCCCCGAATCCCATCAATACGCTTTGAATGATGCCCCCGGCGCCGGTTGCAAAATAGGGATTGGTACCGCCCTTGGTTTCAGCAATCACGCGGAAAGGCGGATTGAGATTGGGTATATAAGCATCTTTGAACCAATGATAGGCCTTATCTGCATCGCCTAATCTTGCATACAAAGTAGTAAACACCGCCTGCGTCATCGCGGGTGTTCCTTCATTGGGTACCCTTGTTTCGTAATATTCTAAATCTTTCCGGATAGCTTTTGGATCGGTGACTTCTTTAAGCGGGTACGACAGCAGGTTTACATCGGCCTGTTTGATGCCTTCGCCATTGTAAGTGGCATGTTCTTTTGTAACGCCATCGGCCATTTTAAGAATGGGAATATTATTGGCAACATTCATCCAGTCGGGGTTCGGAACCATTCCCAATAATTTTGCCGCTTCGGTAGCAAATTGCAGGTTGGCCTTTGCCGCAGCATTGGTGAATGCATTGTTATCGACGTTCTCCGCCCATTCGTCGGCAGCCACTACATTTTTTATATCGTATTTACCCGGGCCGTTTCTTTCCACTCGGCTGGCCCAAAAATCAGCTGTGGCAGATAGTAAGGGCCAGCCTCTTTCGCGCAACCAGTTTTTATCCTGCGTTACCGCATAATAATTCCAGGCGGCAATACCTACACAGGCAGTGATATGATGTTCGAATGGTCCACTCAATGCCCAAACGGGTGTTTCTTCCACACCGGTTTCGGCGCTTTCCCAGGGGAACATCGCTCCCTTAAATCCTTTACTGAAGGCATTTCGTTTGGCGGCTTCCAATCGCTGATAACGATATTCCATCATGCTTCTGGCCATTTCGGGATGCAATACCAGTATGGCAGGATACATCCACAATTCGGTATCCCAGAATATATGACCATTGTAACCCAAGCCACTTAATCCCATTGGGGAAGGAGATAATGCAGTTCCTTCCCGAACAAAAGAATACAAATGATACAACATACTGCGAACATCCTGCTGTGCCTGTGCATCTCCCTCAATTACGATATCGCTCTTCCATAAATCATCCCAGGCTTTGCGATGAAATTGCAACAAGCGATCGCGACCCTCGAGTTTAGCATAGATGGTTAAGCGCTCTGCTTCATTCAGGGGATCATCATGATGGGAAGAAGTGATGGACGAACCTGCAATGGAGAAACGATAGGTTTCCCCGGCCTTGATTTTTTTGCTGAATTTCATGAGATGCATATTGTTGTCCCACATCTCGTGAATAACCCTCGGTTCCTGGCCATGATGCTCGCTGAATAAAAAAGTATTGGAGGCACACATCAGCATTTTGCCGGTCGGACTTTTAGCAGAAGAAGTAAGCAGGCTGATGACTACATGCGGGCGATCGATTTCGTTGTAATAATTCTGAACATCCTTCAGCGCATCGGGTGCTTCCATGATGCTGGCGCCGCCGATCGTAATATCTTTTTTTGCAGTGATGCTCACATCCATCAATACGGTATAAGGAAGATGGCGAAGTGAATAGTAGGTATAAGATACGGAAGCCTTGTCGGCATAATCGAATGAAGTGGTGAAAGCAGCATTCTTCATATCGAGTTCCTGCTTCATATTGGAAGCTTCGGTGGAGCCGATGGATCTGCCATCAATATCCAATCGCATATTGAGCAGGTTGAAGCTCCGGATGAAATTGCTGACACGTCCGCGACCGTATAAATCGTAGGCCCCGGCCAATACTACGTCTTTCACTTTAAAAGGCTCGGGTGAGGAAACGATACCAATCATGCCATTGGCAACGGTAATGCCATAGTAGTTTTTAGCATCGAAATCTTTTGCGGTTATCTTCCAGGGGTCCTGTGCAGTTGCAGTGCTTACGATAAATAATATCAGAAAAAAGAAAATCCACTGTTTCATACGAGAAGCTTTAGAAATGCAAAATATCTGTTTTGGAGCAGAGAACAAGAGGTAGCGGGAGATTTTTCGGCGCGTCGTCGGGGGAATATGTTTACCGCAGAGAACCAGAGAGCGCAGCGGTTTCTTATGTTTTCTACTCAGCTGTCTTAATAACGGTTACTTGGTATTACTTGTTTTCTTTGCACCTTTGCGTCGTTGCGAGAAATACATTTACCTCAGAGAACAAGAGGGCGCGGAGGTTTTATGCCTTCTCTGCGACTCTGCGGTGAAATAACTTTCCAAATATTAAAGAGACCGATACAACTATTTTTGCCGACGTTGCGAGAAGATATCCTGAAAACTTTAATTATTAAGTTTAATAAATCCTCCATCGATCGGGTAATCGCAGCCCGTGATAAAAGAAGCCTCTTCGCTGCAGAGATACAATGCAAGATGGGCAATCTCGGAAGGTGTTCCCATTCGCCCGATGGGCTGCGTTTTCGCCAGTTTCTCAAACATTTCCTTTTCCTTACCCGGGTAATTTTTGGCAAGATATCCATCCACAAAAGGCGTATGCACCCGCCCGGGAGAAATGCTATTGCAACGGATATTAAAGGAAAGATAATCCTTGGCCACCGACATGGTCATGGCATGAATAGCGCCCTTGGTAGTGGAATAGGCAAATCGCTCCGGTATACCCACCGTTGCTACTACCGAGGCCATATTCACAATCGATCCTCCCTTTTCTTTCATAAAAGGAATTACTTCGTGCAAACAATTATAAGCTCCTTTCACATTCACGCGTAACAAACGGTCAAAATCTTCTTCCGATGTTGTTTCGGCATTGCCGATATGAGCAATGCCGGCATTGTTAATAAGGATATCGATTGAGGAATGTTTTGATGTGATTTGCTGAACGATGCTTTTTACCACGGATTGCACGGATATATCACAGTGAAAATAGACGGATTGGTTGCCGAGATTATTGATTTCGGCTTCGGTTTGCTTACCGGCATTTTCGTCGAGATCGAGTATATACACAAAAGCCCCTTGCTCCGCAAAAAGGCTGCTGATGGCTTTTCCTATCCCGCTTCCTCCTCCTGTTACAATGGCCGTTTTATTGGTAAGGTTGAACATAGTATCTGTTTATCCTGATGCAGTCTTTCTACAGCAATCTTATCAAACGAATCAATTCGACTTTATGGGAACTATCCTGTGACCTTTCACCGCAAAATAAAGTACTACTGCAAAACAAATCAAAGGTACTATATAGGCTTTTTGCATACTTCCGGTAATATCCGATATCAATCCCATCAGCAGGGGAAATATCGCTCCGCCCACAATGGCCATTACAATAAATGAAGAAGCGATTTTAGTTTCTTCTCCCAGGTCCTTTATCCCGAGAGCGAAGATGGTGGGAAACATTATCGACATAAAAAAAGGCACGGCGATTACCGCATATACGGCAAAGCTGCCTTTACTGAAGATGGCGATAAGCAGTAGCAGCATGTTAACGACAGAATACAAAGCGAGCAGTTTTGCGGGCTTGATGTATTTCATCAAAAAAGTTCCGGCAAACCGACCGATCATAAAACCTACCATGGCAATGGAACCCCACCAAAATGCAGCCTGCTTTTCGGGCAAATCCATCATTTGTTTCGCAAAGCGAATGAAGAAACTTCCCACACAAACCTGCGCACCAACATAGAACAACTGTGCAATCACCGCCCAGGTAACATGGCTATGCCGGAATACACTCAATGAAAAACTGTGTTCGGATTCGCCGTCGGATGATTCTTTTATTTCGGGAATTCTTGCCACAAAGAATAAAGCTGCGACTATCACAACAACCGCTGCAATCACGAGGTAGGGTATTTTAACCGTTGCAGCTTCGCTAAGCAAATAATTATTGAGCGCATCGGGACTCATTTTTCCCAATTCTTCTTTGCTGTATTCAATTCCCGACAAAATAAACTGGCCGCCGATAATGGGCGCTACAAATGCGCCAACGCCGTTGAAGGATTGAGCAAAATTCAAACGCTGTTCCGATGTTTTTGCATCCCCGAGTTTGGTGATATAAGGATTTGCAACGGTTTCCAGGAATGTTGCGCCGGCTGCAATAATAAAAAGCGCAAGCAGGAAAAGTAAATAGCTTTTCCCAGAAGCAGCCGGGAAAAACAACAGAGCCCCGATGGCGTAGAGGATCAACCCAAACAGTATTCCTTTCTTGTAGCCATATTTGTGCATGAGCCATCCTGCCGGCAATGCCATCACAAAATACCCGATATACACTGCGGTATCAATTAAGGCCGACTGTGTATCGCTGAGCTGGCAGGCCTTTTTCAAATGGGGAATCAATATGGGATTCATATTGTGCAGAAAGGCCCATAAAAAGAAAAGGCTTGTAACCAGTACAAAAGGAATAAGATATTGATTTTTGCCGGCAGTATTAGCAGTTGATGGCATGCAGCGTTTGGTTATATTGTTTGAGATTCGGGAATCAGCTTTATAATCAGGTTAGCGACCTGTCCAAATGAGTATATCCTCCATCTACATATACAATCTGCCCGGTAGTATGCGAAGAACAATCGCTTATCAAAAACACTACGGTATTGGCGATTTCCTCCGAAGTAGTAAATCTTTTTTCGAAAGGAATCTTGCTTACGATATCTGCCAGCTTTTCTTTCGGATTGGGCAAACTGTTGATCCAGTTTTCATACAGCGGGGTCCAAACCTCGGCGGGTATCACCGCGTTTACTCGTATTGAATAAGGCGCAAGCTCTGCGGCCCATTCCCGGGTAAGTGCATTAACAGCGCCCTTGGCGGCAGCATAACCCGATGTATGTCCCTGCCCGGTAACTGCTACCTTCGAACCGATGTTTATGATCACTCCCTTATTTCGTTTCAACTCCGGCAGTGCATAGTGAGCCAGATTGTAATAATGAAAAAGGTTTTTCTGCAACGACTCCACAAAACGTTCGGGTGACCCGTTTTCCAGGTCTACTCCATCATTTACACCGGCATTGTTTACCAGCCCATCAATGCGGCCGTACTTTTCTATTGTAAAATCGATAAGGGCCTTGCAGGCATCCACATCAGCCAATTCCACTGCTTGCGAGGAAGCCTTGCCCTTTGCCTTGATGATTTCATCAACCATCTTTTGATTGTCTTCCTTGCCTCTTCCCGCAATCATAACAATGGCCCCTTCTGCTGCGAGGGTTTTACTAATAGCGGCTCCAATGCCTTTGGCTCCCCCGGTTACAATAAATACTTTGTTATTGAGATGAAGATTCATAATAGCCCCTCCGACTCCCCCGATTGCGAGAGAGATCTTATAGTCGCCGATTATTAGCCGACTGTTTTAATAACTATTTTTTCCAGGGTAATTAAAATTTTCAAAGTCTGCCCATTTAGCTAGCTGTGTAATAGCCCTCTTTCACCGAATTGGTCAGGAGAGGCCATAAAACCCTATGGCATTTCCCGCAAACACTTTCTCCCTATCGTCCTGCGAAAATCCTTCCATATATTTTTCAAGCAGGCTTTTCCATTGCACATACATTCCACTCAACAGCATAACAGGCCAGTCGCTTCCAAACATCAACCGATCGGTACCAAAGTTTTTGAATACAACATCGAGATAAGGATAAAAATCGGCCGGCGACCAATCCTTCCACGAAGCTTCGGTTAACAGTCCCGATAATTTACAATAAACATTCGGTTGAAGGGCTATTTGTTCCATCCATTTTTTCCAATCGTCTATCTTCTTATTCTTTATATCGGGTTTTGCGCAATGATCGATTACCAATTTGTGTTCAGGAAATTTTTTTACAAACTCCGCAACGGCCGGCAATTGGTGCGCGTAAACGAGAATATCGTAGGTGTAATGGAAATCTTTTAACTGGGCTACGCCCCGCTGGAAATCTTCTCTCAGCAAAAAATCATCCGGCTCTCCCTGCACAATATGCCTCCAGCCCTTGATTACGGGAAACTGGCTGTATTCCTGTAGTTTCTTTTCAAGATCGCTTGAACGCAAATCAATCCATCCCACAACGCCTCTTATAAAGGAATGTGTATTTGCCAACTCTGCGAGAAATCTTGTTTCCACCTCGCTTTGATCGGCCTGGACGGCCACTGCGCCGGCAACATCATTTCTTTTCAGGGTAAGCATTAATTGCTCGGGAAGATAATTTTCCTTCAGCACTTTCATGGAATCGGTAATCCAACTGTCGCGCTTTTTATCGTATTTCCAGAAATGAACATGGGTGTCAATGGCACCTGCCCAGGCTCCCGGGGAGGAATTTTTAGCTTCGTAATTGATTTCAGTAGTCATCTGTTTGCAAATGCGGATTTAGTATCAATAAGCCTGCTTATCACTTCCTTTTTTTGAATTTTTACTTTTGCATTTCATGTTACAATTCAAATATCTTCTCCATCCTTATCCATTTTTCTCCCGGCTTTGCCCAGGGAATTGCCTGTTGAAAGGTCCACATCAGTTCTTCCCATGCCTGCACTTTTGAATTGGAAGCATCCATTTTTGCTTTTTTCTCAAAACTAAATTCATCGTCTGCCTCGATAATCATAAACATCCTGTTTCCTGTTCTATAAATTTCCATGGAATGAATACCCGAATCTTTTATGCTTTTAATTATTTCGGGCCATACTTTTTTATGATAGCGTTCGTATTCGGCTATCAAATCCGCATCGTCTACCAAATCGAGGGCTAAACAGAATTTTTGCATGATGAAAAGTTAGAGGGATGATGAATTGGCCAATTGGCCAATTAGTGAATTGGTCAATTCGCTTCAAACTTTCTCGCTACCTGCCTGCTCTTTCCCAAACCATCAATACCCAGTTCAATTATATCGCCGGGTTTTATATAGATGGGTTCTGGTTTTTGTCCGAGCCCCACACCCGCCGGTGTTCCGGTACTAATAATATCTCCCGGTAACAAGGTCATAAACTGGCTTACGTAATGAACGAGAAAAGGAACTTTGTAGATCAGGTTTTTGGTATTGCCGTCCTGCATTGTCTTTCCATTCACGGTAAGCCAAAGCCGGAGATTGTTGATATCCGGGATTTCATCGCTGGTAACCAGCCAGGGTCCGATCGGTGCAAAGGTATCGCAGCTCTTTCCTTTTACCCATTGCCCGCTTCGTTCGAGTTGAAATTCGCGTTCGCTGTAATCGTTGTGCAGCATATACCCTGCAACAAAATTCAATGCATCTTTTTCTTCCACATAACCCGCTTTTTTACCAATTACTACGGCCAATTCAACTTCCCAATCGGTTTTCTGGCTGTTCCTGGGGATTATCAAATCGTCGTTCGGACCGCATATGGCCGTAGTTGATTTGAAAAAGATAACGGGTTCGGGAGGAACCTGCATTTTGCTCTCGGCGGCATGATCGGAATAGTTAAGTCCGATACAAACTATTTTAGAAGGTTTGCAAACCGGTGGTCCGAGTCGGGTATCAGCAGGAACAAGCGGACAAAGATCCTCATTCGCCTTTAACCATCCTGCCAGTCGTTTTATACCATCGCCTGCAAAAAAATCTTCCGTATAATCTTCGCCAAAGCCGCTAACATCAATTCTTTTACCATTCTTTAATTCAATACCGGGTTTTTCTTTTCCCGCATCGCCAAACCGAATCAGTTTCATATTGTTCTTAATTGTATTGTCTAAGCTAAGGATTTATTGCAATTGCTGGTTCCGGTAAAACAGATTACAATTTATTAAACACCAGGAACGATGCGGGAAGAGCCAGCTACAAAACATTTATTATTCAAAAGAGTCGCTAACAGCCATTAGTTTTTTCAATTAACTTTGCTCTCCTGTTTAATGCCTGCTATATATGAGTCAAATACCTGAAAATAAGATAAGGATTGTTACTGCTGCCAGTTTATTCGATGGGCACGATGCTGCCATCAATATCATGCGCCGCATTATGCAAAGCAAGGGTGCCGAAATTATTCATCTCGGGCACAACCGCTCTGTGGCAGAAATTGTAGAATGCGCGATTGAGGAAGATGTACAGGGAATTGCCATTACCAGTTACCAGGGCGGGCACGTGGAGTTCTTTAAATATATGAAGGATTTGCTCGATCAAAACGGATGCGGGCATATTAAGATTTTTGGGGGTGGCGGCGGAACCATTCTTCCGCAAGAGATAGAAGAGTTACATAAATATGGCATCACTAAAATTTATTCTCCAGACGATGGAAGAAAGATGGGATTGGAAGGAATGATTGAAGATCTTATCAACAGGTGTCGTCCCCTCCCGGCCTCCAATGGAGGGACTGGAGATTGGAAGCAAGCTGAATTTTGGAAGGCTTCTCAAAAGTGGAACGGTGAATTGCCCCTTAATGAGAAGAAAGATATCAGAAAAATTTCGCGTGCCATTACGCAGGCAGAATACGGTTTGTCAGAGTCTTCACTTAAACCTGTAACCGATAAGAAATCAAAAAAAACTACGGCTGCAATTCAAGGCGAGAAAGTCGGGGGAGCTGTTTTAGGCATCACCGGAACCGGTGGCGCAGGCAAGAGCAGTGTTACCGATGAAATTGTTCGCCGCTACCTGAATGCCTTCACCGATAAAACCATTGCTGTCATCAGTGTAGATCCTTCCAAGAAAAAAACCGGCGGCGCTTTGCTGGGAGACCGGATCCGCATGAATTCCATACATCACCCGCGTGCCTATATGCGCAGCCTCGCTACGCGCGAAAGCGATCGGGCATTGAGTGAACATGTTGAGGAGGCGATTGAAATTTGCAAAGAAGCAGGTTACGATTTTATCATTCTCGAAAGCGCCGGGGTTGGACAAAGCGATGCGAGCATTCTCGACTACTGCAACGTGAGCCTGTATGTTATGACGCCGGAGTACGGCGCTGCCTCGCAATTGGAAAAGATTAATATGCTCGACTATGCCGACGTAATCGCCATTAATAAATTTGATAAGGCAGGTGCACTCGATGCATTGGCAGATGTACGCAAGCAATACAAACGCAATCATAAACTGTTTACCGCGAAAGACGAAGAGCTGCCCGTTATCGGCACCATTGCTTCTCAATTCAACGATGCCGGTATCAACGAACTATTCGAAAAAATAATGGAGGCCGTTGAAAAGAAAACGGGCATCAGCTTTGGAAAAATAGAACATCATCTGCATCGCGATACCGTAAGTAAATCGCTGATCATTCCCCCGGCACGCGTGCGCTATCTGAGTGAAATCGCTGATACTGTAAAAGATTATAATAAACTGGTAGAAGAGCAATCGGCCATTGCCAGCAAACTGTACCAATTGGAAGGAACGATTGAAACGCTTAAGAATTCTTCCTTTGCCAAAGAAGAGGCTATCGCGTCGCTGGAAAAGCTAAAGCTAGTCTACGAAGAACAACTCACTCCTGTTTCCAAAAAACTCATTCGCAACTGGCCAGAGAAAGTAAGAGCTTATTCGCAGGATTACTACGAGTATACGGTGCGCGATAAGGTTATTAAACAACCGATGTTTACCACCAGCTTAAGCGGTACGCGGATTTCGAAAGTGATTCTTCCCAAATACAAAGACTGGGGTGATATTTTGAAATGGCAGGCGCAGGAAAACGTACCCGGTCATTTCCCCTTTGCAGCAGGTGTTTTTCCGTTGAAGAGAGAAGGTGAAGATCCAACGCGTATGTTTGCGGGCGAGGGCGGACCGGAAAGAACCAATAAACGTTTTCATTATGTAAGTCTCGATCAACCTGCCAAAAGATTGTCGACAGCATTCGATTCTGTTACCTTGTATGGAGAAGATCCTGCATATCGCCCGGATATATACGGAAAGGTTGGTAATAGCGGCGTAAGCATTGCCACTGTAGATGATGCAAAGAAATTGTACAGTGGTTTTGATCTCTGCGATCCCAAAACATCCGTTAGTATGACAATTAACGGACCCGCGCCCATCATCCTCGCGTTTTTTATGAACGCAGCCATCGATCAGCAGGCAGAAAAATATTTAACTGCCAATGGCGAATGGGAAAAAGTAAACAAACTCATTGAAGCGAAGTTTGCCTCTTTACCGAAACCTGTTTATTACAATCCATCTGCCCCCGAGCGATTGCCCGATGGAAATAACGGGCTTGGATTGAAATTACTTGGATTGAGTGCGGAAGAAGTATTGCCTGCAGAAGTATATCAAAAAATAAAGGCAGAGGCGCTGCAGCAGGTAAGAGGAACTGTACAGGCGGATATACTGAAAGAAGACCAGGCACAAAACACCTGTATCTTTTCAACGGAATTTGCACTGAAGCTGATGGGTGATGTACAGCATTACTTCATTGAAAACAATGTCAGAAATTTCTACAGTGTATCGATCAGTGGTTACCATATCGCAGAAGCTGGCGCCAATCCGATTACTCAGTTGGCATTTACATTGGCCAATGGATTTACATATGTGGAATACTATCTCAGTCGGGGAATGAATATCGACGATTTCGCGCCTAATCTTTCTTTCTTCTTCAGCAATGGAATGGATCCTGAATACAGCGTAATTGGGCGTGTGGCCCGCCGCATCTGGGCCAAGTCCATGAAGTACAAATACAAGGCAAACAAGCGCAGCCAGATGTTGAAATACCATATTCAAACATCGGGCAGAAGCCTGCACGCGCAGGAAATCGATTTCAACGATATCCGCACCACCCTGCAGGCACTGTATGCGATATACGATAACTGCAATTCTCTTCACACCAACGCTTACGACGAAGCCATTACTACTCCAACAGAAGAAAGTGTACGCAGGGCCATGGCTATCCAGTTAATCATTAACCGCGAGCTGGGCACTGCTAAAAATGAAAATCCCAACCAGGGTTCATTCATGATTGAAGAGTTAACAGATTTAGTGGAAGAAGCCGTCATGAACGAGTTTCACCGGATCACCGAAAGAGGAGGCGTATTGGGTGCAATGGAAAGAATGTATCAACGCAACAAGATACAGGAAGAAAGCCTGCACTACGAACATCTTAAACATACCGGTGAATTACCGATTATTGGAGTAAATAGCTTTTTGAATAAAAAAGGAAGCCCAACAATCATACCCGGTGAAGTGATAAGGAGTACCAAAGAGGAAAAAGAACAGCAGATACAAAACCTGCATGCTTTTCACAAAAGAAATGCAGAGAAATCGGACATCGCTCTCAAAAAACTACAACAGGTAGCTGTAAGTAATGGAAACATATTTGAGGAGCTAATGGAAACAGTAAAGTATTGTTCGCTGGGGCAGATTACGCATGCGTTGTACGAAGTAGGCGGGCAATACCGGAGAAATATGTAAACAATTAGCCAATTGGTTAATTGGCCAATTAGCTCACTCCTGTTTACTTCAGGAAAAACTTCAGCAGTCCCAGTTTCCCTTTTAACGGAGGATACTTGATTGCAGGATCGAACCAGGTGGGGGTTTTCATAACGGCTTTCTTATGCGTGAACACTTCGAAACTGTATTTGCCATGATAGGCCCCGATACCGCTCTGGCCAATGCCCCCAAAAGGCAAATGATGATTGGCAAATTGCCACGCCGTATTGTTTATACACCCGGCGCCGAATTGAATTTTTTCTACCCACTGTTTTTCTTTTTGTTTGTTTGATGTGAATACATAAAACGACAGTGGATTGGGATGTCGTTCGATAATGGCCTCGGCCTCCGATGCTTCTTTAAAAGAAAATACGGGGAGAACAGGTCCGAAAATTTCTTCCTGCATTACCGGTGAGTTGAGATCAACATCATCCAACACGGTAGGAGCAATAAACAATTTCGACCGGTCGTATTCTCCTCCAAAAACAATTTTCCCCTGCGATAAAAAACTTACCAGCCTGTCGAAGCGCTTTTCGTTAATGATCTTTCCATAGCCGTAAGCATTTTTCGGATCCCCCGAATAAAACTTCAGGCATGCTTCGCGTATATACTCCAGCAGTTTACTTTTAACTGATTCGTGAACCAATAGGTAGTCGGGACAAACACACATTTGCCCGGCATTGGTGAATTTGCCTACGGCAATCCGGCGCGCCGCAACTTTCAAATCGGCATCTGCTTCCACAACACAGGGATCCTTTCCGCCGAGTTCTAATGTAACAGGTATTAAGTCTTTTGCCGCCAGTTGATAGATCGCCTTCCCTACCGGTATACTGCCTGTATAAAAAACATGATCGAAACGAAAACTATTCATCATGGCAGGCACCACCGTAGCGCCATCTCCCTGAACGACCGCCACAAATTCTTTTGGAAAAACTTCATTCATCATCTTTTCAATGACAGTTGCAGTAGCAGGAGCAAATTCACTTGGTTTCATTACTACGCAATTGCCTGCGGCAATGGCGCCGGCAACCGGAATCAATAACAATTGAATCGGGAAATTCCAGGGACCGATAATCAATACTACCCCTTTCGGAGAAGGATAGAGGTAGCTGCTGGATGGGAGATTGAGCAAATTGGTCCCGGTTTGTTCGGGCTGCATCCACTGCCGAAGGTTTTTCAGCAGGTAATTAATTTCCTGCAGCAATAATCCGTTTTCGGTAACCCAGCATTCTTCGGGCGTTTTCCGGAGATCTTTATACAGTGCCTCGTTGATTTCGCCTTCGTATTTGAAGAGGATCTCTTTAAATGCGAGCAATTGCTTACGCCGGAAATCATAGCTGCGCGTTGCGCCGCTATTAAAGTATTGCCGTTGTTGCCTGAGCAGGGGTAAATAATCCATGTGGTGGTAGTTTTCGCATTTTGTTTATTGCGAGAATAACTGCGCGATCTTTTCGAGATCTACATTTCCGCCCGAAAGAATAATGCCAACCCGCTTTCCATTAAACTTATCCTTGTTTTTGAGCAAAGCGGCCAAAGGTACTGCGCAGGATGGTTCAACGATTATCTTCATTCGCTCCCAGATCAACCGCATTGTATCGATTATTTCTTTATCGTTTGTTGTAAGAATTTCCTGTATGTGCTCGCGAATGATGGCAAATGTTTTTTCGCTGAGATTTGTAAGCAGGCCATCTGCAATGGTATTGGCTTGCGATTTTTCAATCTTACCACTTTTCATGGACCGGTAAGCATCGTCGGCGCCTTCGGGTTCACCAGCGATTACTTTGGTTCCCGGTGAGAAGTATTTTGCAGCGAGCGAAGTTCCGCTTAATAAACCACCACCACCAACAGGAGCCATAACAATATCGAGCTGCTGAACATCTTCGAATAGTTCTTTAGATGCGGTTGCCTGTCCCTTTATTACATCGTAGTTATCGAAGGGATGAATTTCGGTTGCACCTGTTTGAGCAATTACTTCAGCAAGCGTAGATTCGCGTGCCTGCAGCGTGGGTTCGCATTCAAATATCTTTCCTCCATAACCTTCCACTCCCTTCTTTTTTATCAACGGGGCGGTTCGGGGCATTACAATATAAGCCGGCGTATTCAAAATCTTCCCCGCACGTGCAATAGCCTGCGCATGATTGCCGGAGGAGTGAGTAGCCAATCCCTTCTTCAATTGTTCGGTCGATAAAGAAAGAGCTGCATTCATGGCACCCCGGGCTTTGAAAGCGCCTACCTTCTGAAAATTCTCGCATTTAAAAAAAATAGAGCAGCCTGCCAGTTCGTCGATGGCTGAACAGGTTAAAACCGGTGTGCGGTGTATATAGTTTTTGATACGATCGTGGGTTTGCTCAATATCGCTGCGCGTAATCATTGTTAAACTGCTTGTTGTTATCTTGAGTAATCTTCAGAATAAAAAATTTAAATCAACCTCAAAAGTTCTTTTACAGGCAAATTAGCAAATAGATTTATCAAGAAAAGGGAGTTTTAGTAAATTCTGTTACTCTAAATTTCTTTTATCGAAAAGGGCAAGGCTAATTTCGGTAACTTAGTGTTAACTACTGAGGAATGACCGACGAATATTATATGCTGCAGGCCCTTAAGGAAGCTAAACTTGCGCTGGAAGAAGAGGAAATACCCATCGGCGCAGTAGTGGTAATGAATGGAAAAGTTATTGCCCGCGGACATAATATGACCGAAAAACTGAACGACCCAACCGCGCATGCCGAAATGATTGCGCTTACTTCTGCCTTTAATTTCCTGGGCAGTAAATACCTGCCCGAAGCCACTCTTTATGTAACGGTGGAACCCTGCCTGATGTGTACCGGTGCTTTGTACTGGAGCAAAATTGCTAAAGTGGTTTGGGGAGCCGATGATGAAAAAAACGGGCATAAGAGAATTACCGGCGATTATTCGAATACAACTGCGGGTGGAAGAGTAGGTGCATGGCCCTTTCATCCTAAAACCGAAATTGTAAAAGGAGTGATGAAGGACGAATGTGCCGCATTGATGAAGGAGTTTTTTAGATCGCGAAGATAGGCCGTTAAATTGGCTAATTGGTCAATTGATCAATTGGCCAATTGGCATGCTCACTGGTAAATAGGGTAAGAACTGACACACAACGGAAATCAACCATCCAAAACCAAACCTTCAACAACCTCAAACCCTTGAACCCTTAAACCCTTAAACTCCTCAACTTCCAACCCTCACATACTCCTGCGTTAAAATCTCGTTTCTCCCTTAACTTCGTTAAAATTCAATTCATGTCTTCTGTATTATTCGAATTGCAAGAGGCTGTGGCAGTAATTACGCTCAACCGTCCCGACAAATTGAATTCATTTAACAGGGAAATGGCGCTTCGGTTTCAGGAGATATTGGAGGAATGTAAGAAACCGGGAGTTCGCTGTGTTTATATAACCGGCGCAGGAAAAGGGTTTAGTGCGGGGCAGGACCTTGCAGAAGTAGTTGACCCCAACGGCCCCGGTATGAAAGTAATTCTTTCAGAGCATTACAATCCCATTGTAACAAGAATCAGGAAACTGGAAAAGCCCGTGATAGCCGCAGTTAATGGTGTTGCAGCCGGCGCCGGCGCCAATATTGCTTTGTGCTGCGATATTGTAGTGGCAGCTCAGTCGGCTTCCTTCATACAAGCCTTTTCAAAAATTGGGTTAATACCCGACAGCGGAGGAACATTTACCTTACCCCGGTTGATTGGATGGCAAAAAGCATCGGCACTAATGATGCTGGGCGATAAAGTGCCCGCAGCCGAGGCCGAAAGAATAGGCATGATCTATAAAGTTTTTGCCGATGAAAATTTTAAGGAAGAAAGCATGGCGATAGCAACTACTCTTTCTAAAATGCCCACAAAAGGATTGGCCTATACCAAGCAGATTCTGAAGATCTCTTTCAACAATTCCTGGGAAGATCAATTACAGGATGAAGATGTATTTCAGCAAAAAGCAGCACAAACCGCCGATTACAAGGAAGGAGTACAAGCATTCCTTGAAAAAAGAGTTCCAAATTTTAAAGGCGAATAAACAGGTTCATCCCGAAAAAATTAAAATATTATTCTACTATGAGCAAAGACGTTCTCGCGCAAGATGTGGTAAAACACATGATGGATAATGACTACTTCAGTCAATGGATGGGTGTAGAGATAAAAGAAATAAAAGAGGGCTATAGCAAAATTACTATGACCGTTCGCCAGGAAATGGTGAATGGCTTTGGGATCGTACATGGGGGAATCCCCTTTTCCCTGGCCGACAGCGCTTTTGCGTTTGCCTGTAATAACCGAAACAACCTTTCGGTTGCGCTGGACTGTGCTATAACTTTCAGCAAAGCTATTAATGTTGGTGACGTATTGACTGCAGAAGCAAAGGAAATACACAATGGCAGAAGCACGGGGGTTTATCTCATTACTATCAGCAACCAACTCGATCAGCAGGTAGCGTTATTCAAGGGAACCTGTTTCAGAACGGGGAAGAAGTTGATTCCGTCGGGGTCTTTGTGAGTGTAGAAGTTTAAGGGTTCAAGGGTTTCAGAGTTTAAGGGTTCTTCGCTATTGTCGGTATGAAAGTTTGCAGGGTGATTGAGGTTAGATGAAGCTTTCAATAGATTTTTTGATTCAATGCGTAATGTGTTGTGCATATGTATTTAGCCCCCCCCGGCAATTGCTGGCATTTTATTCGCCAATGAATCGGCAACGATATACCTTTGAGTTCTTCAACTCTTAAACCCTTAAACTTTGAAACCTGTCAACACTCCTTCCGCATGATTTACCAATTCAAAAACTTCAAACCCGTAATACACGAATCCAGTTTCGTACATCCCCAGGCGAGTGTTACAGGCAATGTGATTATTGGGAAGAAATGTTATATCGGACCGGGAGCGGCGCTGCGTGGCGATTGGGGACAAATCATCGTGGAGGACGGTTGCAATGTCCAGGAAAACTGTACCATCCATATGTTCCCCGGAGTTACTGTATTGCTCAAAGAGTCGTCCCATATCGGGCACGGTGCAGTTATACATGGAGCAACAATCGGGAAGAATTGCCTTGTAGGAATGAATGCCGTAATAATGGATAATGTAGTGCTGGGTGATGAATGCATCGTGGGCGCGCTGAGTTTTATCAAATCTGGCGAAAAATTTGAAAGCAGGTCTTTGATCGCCGGCAACCCGGCAAAAAAGATTAAAGAAGTAAGCGATGAAATGATTGCCTGGAAAACCGAGGGTACCCAACTTTACCAGTCGCTGCCGGCAGAAATGTTTTCATTTTGGAAAGAATGCGAGCCCCTGCGCGAAATTGAACCCAACCGGCCAAAACAGGAGCAGGTGTATAAGACATGGAAGGGAGATAAATAAAATGGCGGATGAGGGAATGGCGGATGGCGGATAAGGAAATGGCGAATGGCGGATTAATGGATGGCGAATTGATGGGTTATGATTTGTAGCCTGCCAATATTTTTTCTCTTAATAGTTGCCTGGTAGCGTCGTCTACAAAAGAATGCGATACGGCTTCGAGGTTGCACTTAAGAAAATGTTCTTTCTGCCAGTTAAATGTTTTTTCGAGTAAGGCATATTCATCGGCCAGTGTAACCGGCGTAATGGTTCGGGCATCGGTACTGATGCTCATGGAAACGCCGCTCCGGTAAATTCTATCGGCCGGATGATTTTCGATGCGGTCGAACACATTTACCTGGATATTGCTCGAGGGGCACACTTCTAAATGAATACCACTTTGCTTTAAATACTCAAGCAGTTTCTCGTCTTCCACACTTCTTACACCATGCCCGATACGCAGGGGACGAAAATGTTGTAAGGTTTCCCAAACGCTTTCAGCGCCCTTCGCTTCGCCCGCATGGGCAGTACAGAATATTCCATTGTCGTTTGCAAACCGGAATGCCTTGATATGATTATCGATCGGGAACCCGGCCTCATCGGCAGCAATATCAAAGCCCACCACGTGCGAACCTTTGAATTGTTCAACCAAATGCACGGTTTCCATACTCTGCGCTTCCGAATAATGCCTCAACGTACAAAGCAGTACACGCGCAATCACGTTTGTATGTCTCATACCTTCTTCTACAGCATCCACTACCGCTTGCACTACTTCTTTCGGCTTTAATCCCTCAAACACATGCTGCAACGGAGCAAAACGTATTTCGGCATATACCACGTTATCGGCCTGTAATTGTTCAAAAAGGTCCAGGGTTACCAATTTTAACTGCTCCCTGGTTTGCATTAACTCCACGCCTTTCACCGCACGCGAAATATAATCTGCGAGGTCGGTACATTTTGGCGGCGCCACAAACGACTGCTTCCACTCTTCGTAGCTTACGGATGGGTTGAGTTGTTGAACCAGCTTATAACTCAAGCAGCAATCGAGGTGTAAATGCAGTTCAATTTTGGGGAGGGAGAGATAATTCATTTTGCAACCACAGATTAATGAGATTAAATAGTTTCCGGGCTTATTGACCTGCCAAGATATTGCTTAAACGTATTGCAGCACTTCCCTTATACTGTTTAACTGCCGAAAGTTTTCGTGCTCAATACTCTGTTCAACTTTTTCGTGAGCCCAGGTGGTATGATAAGGCACGTGAACCGCATGCCCGCCAATAGCAAGCACCGGCAACACATCCGATTTAAGCGAATTCCCAATCATCAAAAATTCTTCAGGGGCAATGTCGAGATGCTTAATGAGTTTGGTGTAATCCTTTTCCTGTTTGTCGCTCATTATTTCGATATGATGGAAATATGATTCCAACCCCGACTTCTTCAATTTTCTTTCCTGGTCCAGCAAATCACCCTTTGTTGCCACCACCACCCGGTATCGATTTTTCAGCGCATGCAATACTTCCTCCACTCCATCCAGCAACTCGATTGGCTTCTCCAGTAAATCTTTCCCGTATTGAATTGCTCTTTCGATCACAGAGTGATGGACCGTATTGTTCGATACTCTCAATGCCGTTTCAATCATCGACAGCATAAAACCCTTTATGCCATAACCATACAGGGCCAGGTTCTGCATTTCGGTTTTGAATAGCTCTTGCGAAACGGTATGATGGGGAAGATAATCTTCCAGCAAGGCGCAAAACTTATGTTCGGTTTCCTGGAAATAGGGCTCGTTTACCCAAAGCGTATCGTCTGCATCGAATGCTATTACTTTAATTGACATATCCAATCCTTTATTCGCTTATTACTGATTCAACCCTTTATCCCGAAGGATGTGGGCAGGGACAGGTCCACCAACAAGTTGGGGACAGGCCCGCCAACAAGTTGGAGCAAGCCGGCCAACTGCGTTGGTGGCGGGCACAATTCCCGATTCACGATTCCCGATTCCCGATTCACGATTCCCGACCCATTGTCATTCCCTTCATCGCTTCTTCATGCAAATAATCTTTTCGCTTCAACTCAAAATTCCTTCCAAGATACAGTCTGCGCACTTGTTCATCTTCTGCCAATTCCTCCGCAGTTCCGTGTTTAAATATCTTTCCCTCGATCAATAAATAGGCACGGTCGCAAATGGAAAGTGTTTCGTTTACGTTGTGATCCGTGATGAGTATGCCGATATTCTTGTATTTAAGTCGCGCCACTACCGACTGGATATCTTCCACCGCGATGGGGTCAACGCCGGCAAAAGGTTCGTCGAGCAGGATGAATTTAGGATTCACCGCAAGGGCTCTTGCTATCTCCGTTCTTCTTCGTTCGCCACCGCTTAAGCTGTCGCCTTTGTTTTTTCGTACATGGTGCAGCCGAAATTCATCGAGCAAGCTCTCCAGTTTTTCGCGCTGCTCCGATTTTTTTAAGCCAGTCATTTCGAGTACTGCCAGTATGTTATCTTCCACGCTCATTTTTCTAAACACACTGGCTTCCTGGGGCAGGTAACCAATCCCCAATTGGGCGCGCTTGTACATGGGGATGCGTGTAATTTCCTGCTTATCGAGAAAAACAGAACCATCATCTGGCTTTATCAGGCCCACTACCATGTAGAAAGTAGTTGTTTTGCCGGCCCCGTTGGGACCGAGCAAACCCACGATCTCGCCCTGTTTTACGTTTACCGACACGTTATTAACTACGGTTCTCCGCCCATACGATTTTACCAGCGATTCGGTATGTATTTCACTAATCAAGTTTCAGGTATTTCAACAAAAATACCGGAACAAATTCACAATGGTATATGGCGAAGGGTTAATTTAACAATCGCCCGAAGCTATATCCCCGGCTAACTCTCAAATTGACCAATTGCCTCATTCCGACCACCATTCCCCAACGGGTTCGTATTCATAATAGCATTTGTATTAAACCAAATCCTTACCTAAGTTTGCAGGCTAATTGACCCACTCCATGAAAGTAATTGACCATATCAACCAGGCCCAAAAGACCCTCATTTCGTTTGAAGTATTACCGCCCCTTAAAGGAAAGGGTATCGGGGCACTGTACAACCACCTCGATCCGTTGATGGAGTTCAAACCCTCTTTCATAAACGTAACTTACCACCGCAGCGAGCATGTGTTTAAAAAGAATGCCGACGGTAGTTTTCAAAAGGTAATCGTACGAAAAAGGCCGGGCACCGAGAGTATTTGTGCGGCTATCATGAATAAATACAATGTAGATACTGTTCCGCATCTTATTTGCGGTGGTTTCAGTATCAACGAAACCGAAGACGCTTTAATAAACCTGCATTACCTCGGTATCGACAATGTGCTGGTTCTTCGTGGCGACGCTGCAAAAAACGAAACCTCTTTTGAACCCGAGCCCGGTGGCCACAAGTATGCGAGTGATTTGTTGCAACAAGTGGTAAACCTTAACTCCGGTATCTATCTCGAAGACGAGTTAAAGGATACCCACAAAACAAAATTTTGCATTGGAGTGGCGGGCTATCCCGAAAAGCATTTTGAAGCTCCGAATATGGCGACCGATCTTCAATACCTGAAGAAAAAAGTTGAGCTGGGAGCTGATTATATCATTACGCAAATGTTCTTCGACAACGCAAAGTATTATGCTTTCGTAGACGCTTGCCGCGAAATAGGCATCAATGTGCCCATCATTCCGGGTTTAAAGCCTATCTATAGCCGTAAGCAGTTAACTGTTCTTCCCAAAACCTTTCACATCGATTTGCCTACCGATCTTTCCAACGAAATTCTCAAATGTAAAACCGATGCAGAAGTAGAAAAGCTGGGAACCGAATGGCTGCTTCATCAATCAAAGGATTTAAAGAAAAGCGGTGTGCCGGTATTGCATTATTACACACTGGGCAAACCACATGTAGTGGCCAATGTGGTGAGGGAGATTGTATAATAACCACCTTTGTGTGCTGGATATAATAAAAGAAAGGATCCTTTACGGGGATCCTTTCTTTTTTACTTTTGACTTATCACTTTAATTAAGCGGTCTCCATTTTCTTTTGTACTTTCTTTCGCTCTTCCTCATTCAATATCACCTTACGCATGCGAATAAAGTTGGGCGTAACCTCAATACATTCGTCGTGCTGAATATATTCCATACACTCCTCCAATGTCATTAGCGTTTTGGGCGCAATTTTGGTTGCGTCGTCGCTTCCGCTGGCGCGGTGGTTGGTGAGCTTTTTTCCTTCGGTGATGTTTACCACAAGATCGCCGGGTTTTACGTTTTCGGCAACAATTTGCCCGGCATAAACATCTTCGCCCGGGTCTACGAAAAATGTTCCGCGATCCTGTAATTTATCGATAGAATAACCAGTGGCTTTATCCTGGTTCTTCGAAATCAATACCCCGTTGTTTCTTCCCGGGATGGGCCCCTTCCAGGGTTTGTATTCACTAAAGCGATGGGCCATCACCGCCTCACCCGTTGTGGCCGTAAGCATTTGGGTACGCAAGCCAATCAGCCCGCGCGATGGGATTTCAAATTCCAGGTGTTGCATTTCCCCCTTGGTTTCCATAATCAGCATTTCTCCCTTGCGGCGTGTAACCAGGTCGATTACCTTGCTCGAAAATTCCTGCGGCACATCCACCACCAGTATTTCGTAAGGTTCGCATTTTTTTCCATCAATCTCCTTAACAATAACCTGCGGTTGCCCCACGGTAAGCTCGTATCCCTCGCGGCGCATGGTTTCGATAAGAATACCGAGGTGAAGTATGCCGCGGCCATATACCACAAGGCTATCGCCGTCTTCGCTATCCACTACCTTCAAAGCAAGGTTCTTTTCAGTTTCCTTCATCAGGCGATCGCGGATATGCCTGCTCGTAACAAATTTTCCATCTTTACCAAAGAAAGGAGAATTGTTTACCGAAAACAGCATATTCATTGTAGGTTCGTCTACGCTGATTACAGGCAATGCTTCAGGCGTTTCGGCATCGGCAATGGTATCGCCGATATTGAAGTCTTCAATTCCCACCACAGCACAAAGATCTCCTGCAATTACTTCGGTCACCTTCTTCTTTCCCATTCCTTCAAACACGTACAATTCTTTCACTTTCGATTTACGAACAGTACCGTCGGCCTGCATCAATGCTACCTGTTGATTTTCCCTGATCGATCCGCGGCTCACTTTGCCAATTGCAATGCGGCCGAGGAAGGAAGAATAATCCAAAGAAGTGATTTGCATTTGCAAAGGCCCTTCGCTTACTCTTGGTTCCGGAACATATTTAAGAATACCGTCTAAAAGCGGGTTGATATTGTCGATAGGTGTTAAAGAATCGTTGAACCAACCGTTCTTACCGCTTCCATAGAAAGTCGGGAAATCCAGTTGTTCTTCCGATGCATCGAGGTTAAAGAAAAGCTCGAAAACAGCATCGTGTACTTCGTCGGGGCGACAATTGGGTTTGTCGACCTTGTTGATAACAACTATTGGCTTAAGATTTAATTGAAGAGCCTTCTGCAGTACAAAACGTGTTTGCGGCATTGGTCCTTCAAATGCATCCACCAGTAGTATAACGCCGTCGGCCATTTTCAGTACGCGCTCTACTTCGCCACCAAAATCGGCGTGGCCGGGTGTATCGATAACATTTATCTTAACGTCCTTGTAAGTAACTGCCGCGTTCTTACTGAAAATCGTAATTCCTCTTTCGCGCTCAAGGTCGTTGCTATCCATAATCAGTTCCCCTGTTTCCTGGTTTTCGCGGAAAACCTTGGTGGTGTGTAATATCTTGTCCACCAGGGTGGTTTTACCGTGGTCAACGTGGGCGATGATGGCAATGTTGCGAATATTCATTTATAACAATTTTAGAGGCAAGCTGTTAGCTATCGGTTTGTATTCAAAAACCGCAGGGCTAACATATTCGGCGGCGCTACTGTTTTTGGAGGCGCAAATGTACGCCAAAACAACGGGGTGGGCAAGTAAAGATTGTGATAATTCTGGCTACAGCATTTTGCCGAAGAGCCAGCAAGGGTAAGTATCGGGAAGACGTAGAGACCGTGCGCGTAAACAAAAGATTCTCCTCATTTCGCTTAAAGCATTCATAACGCTTGTATTGGCATGGGCCGTTTCAACAAACAGCACTCTAACTTTATGCCGGTTAGCCGTAAATTGGCTATTTTTATTTCATATTGCAACTATCATCCGACATATATCAAAGAATTGCCAGTGCCAAAATTTTCATTGACGAGAATTACTATTCTTCTATTGACCTGGACCAAATAGCAAAGCAGGCATTCATGTCGAGATTTCATTTCCACCGGCTTTTCACCCGTATTTATAAAAAAACGCCTCACCAGTATCTTACCCAGGTTCGACTTGATGCAGCGAAAGTATTGCTGGCAAAAGAAGGGATCAGCATCACGGATGTTTGCAATATGATTGGCTTTGAGAGCCTGGGTTCGTTTAGTTCATTATTCAGCAAGCAAAGCGGCTACTCACCACAATATTACCGGAACATCGCCTGGATTAAACAGAGATTGGTGAAAGAACAGCCCAGGAGATTTGTGCCGCATTGTTTTATTGAGCAATACAAACTGGGCGAATCTTTGGCAGAAGTTAATCCGTAAAACACACTTCACTAGTTTATTCCCTCCCGCCAAAAGCAAAAAAGCAAGATTCAAGAAATCACCTTTCTTATACCGCGTTATCTTCAATTTTTAAATAGAATTGTATGATAACAAAATTCTCCCACACCACCCTTTTCGTAAAAGATCAAGAGAAGGCCTATGATTTTTATGTCAACAAACTCGGCTTTAAGGTAAATACCGATGCTGTTATGGGAAATGGCTATCGCTGGCTTACCATTAATCCCAAGGATCAGCCCGACTTAGAAATTGTTCTCATGGACATACTGCATGAAAGCATGATCAAATCCGAAACCAGCCCCGAAGGGATTGATGAGGAAAGCAGGAACGCGTTTAAAGTACTTCTCGATAAAGGAATTTTAGGAGCAGGTGTTATGTACACCAATGATTGCAAGGCAACTTACGAAGAGTTAAAGGCCAAAGGTGTTCAGTTCAAAGGCGAACCCAAAGAACAATTCTACGGAACTGAAGTAGTAATGTTCGATGGATGTGGCAACTGGTTTAGTGTTACACAGCCAAAATGAATATACTCTCAGGGAAATACAAAACTAAGTCCCGGTGAATAGAAAAAAGTATGTTGATGTTTTTACCGAAGTTTAGCTAGGTAAGCGTATCAAACTTTGACATATATTCTTTTCTTGTCCATCCACCATCCCAGCAACCAGCAAGTAAGCATCCACCAAAGTGCAAAGAGAAATGCGCCTGAATAATCGCCTGCATGCTGAAAGAGGTTCTTGTATAGCCAGCTATACAATTCCTGGTCGCCAATGGAGAAAGTCCACATAAGTGTTACGCCCATTTCGCTGGCCAGGTAAATGAACAAGGGATTCTTTCCGAATACTTCAAAGAAATATGTCCAGCGTGTTTTGCGCAGAAAGTCTATTATATAAATGATGGCCGCGAGAATAACCAGGTCAATTCCCGCCGTAAGTAATACGAAGGAGCTTGTCCATAATTTTTTGTTTACCGGGAAACTGCTGTGCCAGAAATACGCCAATAACATCAGCAGCATTCCGGCAAATAACAAATGGGTGAGCCCTTCGTACGTTTTTCCTTTTTGCAGAATATAGCGCCCCGCAAAATATCCGAAAACCACATTACCCAGGGCAGGCAGGGTACTCAATAGTCCTTCGGGATCAAAAGCGATCCCTTCTCCGTGATAGAGGTGATTTTCTCCTATTAACCATTTGTCGAGCTTCAGCACGGCATTGCCTTCCAGCGAAAGATCCCCAAAGCCGGTTAACAGGAATTTATACGCCACCAGCAAGAGCACTGTAAGCGATAAAACCCATTTCGGGGAAAGATAGTATATCATCAATGCGGCAATTCCATAACAAAGTGCAATGCGTTGCAAAACGCCAAAGATGCGCGTATGCGCGATATCATTAAAAACCCATTGATCCTTTTCGGGGTGTACAAAGGGAAACCAATACAATAAATACCCGAGCAGGAATATAAGTGCAGTGCGCTTGAATATTTTCCATAGCACAGCCGACTGCGCTAGCCCGGTCCATTTTAACATAGCAAAGCTCATGGCATTTCCAACGGCAAAAAGAAAAGAAGGAAATACCAGGTCGGCTGGAGTGAATCCATGCCAGTTTGCATGCATCAGGGGAGCATAGGTAGTTTCGTAGTTGCCCGAAGTATTTACAATAATCATGAAACATACGGTCATTCCGCGGAACACATCAAGAGCCAGGAAGCGAGGCATAGCAGTAGTTGGTTTTGTATGCCAAATATGGAGAACTTATTTCACAAACTGCCAGTGTTGCCTGTGAATTTTAAAGAGGTGTTGCTATGAAAAATCAGCTAAGAAAACCGGTTTTTTTGAGTGCTTCCACGCGGCTGTTTACCTGCAGCTTTTCGTAGATGTGCCGGATATGTGTTCTTACTGTATCGGTACTTATAAAGAGTTTGTCGGCGATCTCCTTATAACGGTATCCTTTCGATAGCTGCTCCAGTATTTCCTGCTCCCTTCGGCTCAGTGCCTGGAAGAAATCGTTGGTTTTTTCTTTTAGCTGAAATGCTTCGATCACTTTGCGTGCAATCTGGCTGCTGATGGGCGACCCGCCCTGGTGCAATTCATGAATGGCTTCAATTATTTTTTCGGGGGTGGTATTTTTTAGAATATAACTGGCAGCCCCCGCTTTCAGGGCGTCAAAAATTGTATCGGCATTGTCGTACACGGTTAGTACCATCATTTGCATGCGGGGATGAATCATTTTCAATTTCTGCATACATTCAATTCCGCTCATCCCGGTTAATTGTATATCGAAGAGAGCAATATCTACCGGTGTTGCGGTTAGCTGCTGTAAGGCCGTTTCTCCATTTTCAAATTCGTATAATTCTTTCACATCGATGTGCAATCGAATCTGCTCAGCCAGGTAATGGCGGATGGTACTATCGTCTTCTACTATGGCAATCGACAAATTAGGCATAACCCAATGTTGAATGAGCGGAGCGGCTAAGCTTAAAATTTACAGATGGTGCCCGCTCTCCGAAGTTCGGCAAATAAGTAACGCCACTATTTGAATGAGTTCCTGTAAATAGCATCAACCTCTTCACTGGCATCAATTCTTAGCTTGTTACACGTAAAGTTCAATTAAGATAGTCGCATAAGAATTACTTAAGAATGTGAAAAAAGTAGTAGGCCATCATACAGAAACCGGGATGGTATAAAAAAACCTTGAGCCGCTCCCCTTTTCGCTTTGCACCAACAATTCGCCGTTTAACTCTTCGATTCTTTTGCGAATATTACGCAATCCATTTCCTGAACCTTTGGAAGATACGGGTATCCCGATTCCATCGTCCGAAATTGTAAATGCAATGCCCGATTTGTTTATACGGCAAACTACTTCAATATGCTTCGCCTTGCTATGCTTTACTGCGTTGTGTACGATTTCTTTGGTTACGAGCAGCAGGTTGCGGCGCTGTGCATTGCTGAGCAAAATATGTCTCCCGTTTTCAGGAAACCCGATACTGTATTCGATGCCCGAATACTCGAGCAGTTGGTGAAGTTGTTCGCGCAGGTAGGCAAGCAGTTGTTCGAGGCTTTGATTTTCGGGATGGAGGCTCCAGATGATTTCGTTGATGCTGCTGATGAGTTTGCGGCTCGTTCCTGCAATTTCCTCGATGGGTTTAACTCCTTTTTCGGGATTCTTGGCGGCTTCGCTCATCAGTGTTATTTGAGTAAGGCCGGCCCCTATATCGTCGTGCATTTCGCGCGAAATACGAAGTCGCTCTTCGTTTAACGCCTTATTTCTTTCCAGTTCCGCAATTTGCAGTTTCAGTTTTCGGCGGGCTACGGAACGGGTAACAGCAATAATAAGGGTAGTAAGCACAGTTAGGCACAGTATAATAAACCAGGTGGTTTGCCAGAAAGGCGGATTGATTATAATGATCAACTCTTTCGCTGCCGCAGGGTTTTCATAAAAACTATTCCCTGCATAATAACGGAAAAGATAACGGCCGGGCTGTAATACCAATCTTAACTGGGAATTATTCCCTGCATTTACCCAGGCGGTTTTTTGATCGGCTAATTGGTATTGGTAGTTGTACTGATCGGCGCTTCTGCTTCCGATAGCCGTTAAGCCAAACGAAAATACATTTTTGTAATACGGTAACTCAATTGAATTCAGCAGCCAGCTTGCGGTGTCGGATATTATGTTCTCGTCGTTGACAAACAAAGAAGTTAAAAAAACTTCCGGCTCTTCATTTGCCTGCCTGATTCTGTCGGGATAAAAACTACTAACTCCGTTAACTCCTCCAAAATACAGTTCTCCATCTGCGGCTTCAAAACAGGTATTGGTATTGAATTCATTTTCCTGCAGGCCATCGTTTTTATTAAAGTGCAGTAAACTTTGGTCGGTCCTTAAGCAACTGATCCCTTTGTTATGGGTGAACCAGATATTCCCCTGCCGGTCGCCGCGAATGGCATAGATGCTTTCATCGATCAAGCCGTCGCGCAAGCCCCACTTTCTTTTTATTTGCCCTTTCTTATTTGCCTGGTACAATCCTTTTTGTGCACCGATCCATACATTTCCTTTTCCATCATCAAAAAAACAACGGACCACCTTATTGCCGGGAAGAGCATGCTCTTTGTACGCGTCGAAACGACCAGGTTCCGAAACAAAAAATTTTTCGTAGCTGCCAATCCACAGCCTGTTTTGCCGGTCGAGATAAGAAGAAACGGAAGCGTCGGGCAGGCTATCGAGGTATTGCCAGTTAACCCGGGCGGTTGGCTGGCTGTTAAGCCGGTAAATAAAATAACCGCTTTGAGCGATGGCGTTTTGGTCGTCAATTGAATGCAGTGTAAAATGGTAATCCGGTGAGTGGCTATTGATTTTTTCTTTGGTGATAAAATTTTCGCCTCTGGAAAATAGCTGAACAGAAAAATTCCTTGTATCTACAATATAGCTATTCCAGGTTCCCATCAATACCAATAAATAGCGATGGGGCGCCATTTTCTTGAATGCGCAAACGGTATATGGCGGATCGGCTTCGGCAAATTGATTGATTGTTTTCAACAACCTTCCTGCCGTATCAAAAATCATCATGCCATTGCCAAAGCTTCCGCACAAAACCCGGTTATCCGTTTTGTCGACGTAAATGCTCCTCGTAAAATTCTTTTTCCTTTCGCCTGTACCAAAATACCGGAAGCCTTCATCGCGATAATATACTTTTCGTATACCGTCGTTTTCGGTAAGCAGCCACAGGTTTTTGTGTTTATCCTGGAAGAGGGCAGTGATATAGCCAACTTCTACCAAGGGTTTGTTCTGCCGATCCACCAATTCGAAGCGATAGGAGCCGGTTAATAGATCCAATTCAAATAGTCGGTTCGCCTCGCTTACGAGGCAGGTTTCGTTGGATATCAGTTTGAGCTGTACCGGATGAAGGGGATTTACGGAGACGGGATTGGATTTGTAATCGCATAATTCCTTATAACTGCCGGAGGCCAGGTTGGCAAGGCCGATTCCTTTTTGCGTAGCTACCAATACAGTATCGGCTTTATAGGGAACTGAAGTGAAGAAAAGATTTTGCCTGCCTTTTGCTTTAAAGTGAGAAATAAGCCTCGTTTTCTTATTTACCAACAATAGTTGCGTGGGCGTTTGCAGCACCAGGAAGTTTTGGGTAGAATAAGCATTGCCGCCATAAAATTTTAAAGAATCAGCGGTGTCGAGGAAATTTGTTACCAGTACGCTGTCGGTGAACCTGAATGAGGTTTTACTTAGCCGGTAAAAACCGCGGTTGGGCCACCAGCACCAGATTGTTTCTTCATCTTCCGTATAGCAAAGAGGTGTAAGTGTAGCAGCCTGCTTGTAAAATTGAACAACGCTGTTCAGGCGATTTTTGAAGCGGTTGTATTCAACTATCCGGTTTTGACAACTGATCCATAAGTTACCGTTTTGGAGACGATAGAATTTCAACTGTGTTCCGGAAAAAGTGTTTCCACTGTCCACAAAAAGTGTTGGGCGATCAAAGCGATTGCCATCAAAACGCTGCAAATCGCTGCCGAGGCTGATCCATACAAACCCACTTCCATCCTGTTCTATAGCATTAACCTGGCTTTGCAGCAGCCCCTCGTTTACGTTATACGATACATAGTGCAGCGGCTTGAGTTCCTGGGCCGGACAATTTATACTGTAATAAAAGAAAGCCGACAATACGGTTTTTTTCAAAACCCCAGTTAATATGGTGGTTGGGCGCCAGGGCAAAACAATAAACTTTCTAAAAGTTACTAAAGAATCGGAATGAGTTCTAAAAAAATACCGGGGCCCCCATTGTTCGGGGTTATTCCTCTAAAATTTATTTATTAAACCCTTTGTGCAAATATTAAAACCTATCCCTAAATTTAGACATCGTTTATGCATACCGATGGCTTCTAAACCTTCATCATGAGCAAAAAGAAACTCTGGCTTATCGTTCCTCTTTTATTGATTATTGGTTATTTGATGGGCCCCAAGCCCGCTACGCCGGTGTACAAAAAAGATATGCCTGCAATTCCCGAACAGCCAGATCAGTTGGTGCAATACATTCGCGAAAAAGAATCGAGCCATAAGATTAAAGAAGATAACGAGGCCAGGATAATTTGGTACAACGATACAGCAAGACAAAAAACGGAATATTCGATAGTTTACCTGCATGGATTTTCCGCTTCGCAGGAAGAAGGAGACCCGGTTCACAGGAATATTGCCAAAAAATTCGGATGCAATCTGTTTTTATCGAGGTTGGCAGAACATGGCATTGATACCGTGGAAGCCTTACGCAAACTTTCGGCCGACAAATACTGGGAATCGGCCAAAGAAGCGCTCGCGATTGGCAAGCAGTTAGGGAACAAGGTAATTCTGATGGGTACTTCTACAGGCGCCACCAATGCGCTTCAGTTGGCGGCCGCATATCCCAACGATGTACATGCATTGCTGCTTTTATCGCCCAATATCGAAATCAATGACCCCAATGCCTGGCTGCTGAACAATCCCTGGGGACTGCAGATCGCGACCATCGTTCTGGGTTCGCGGTATATCGAATCCAAGGATCAGCGCGAGATATATAAGAAATACTGGAACTCGCGTTACCGGCTCGAGGCAGTAGTGCAATTGCAGGAGATGCTGGAATCGAGCATGACCGAGGAAACATTCCGGAAAATTACTCATCCATCGTTGGTGCTTTATTATTACAAAGATGAAATTAACCAGGATAGTGTAGTGCGGGTAGAGCCGATGAAGAAGATGTTCGATAAGTTAAAAACCAGCCCTTCTCAAAAAAGAATTAAGGCAATGCCCAATGCCGGCAATCATGTACTGGCCTCTTATATCAAATCGAAGGACCTGGAAGGAGTAGAAAGGGAAATTGAATCTTTCATGATGGAAGTGCTGGGTATGAGGAAACTGGATTGAGTTCTATTTCTGGAGTACCATTATCGTAGAAACGAGGTAACATTCAGGTAATATTAAAAGGATACCTTGTACCCGATGGATACTATTCTTTTGATATTGGGTGGATTGGGTCTTTTTCTTTTTGCCATCTCACATTTGTCCGAAACACTCAAGGATCTATTGGGTAAGCGGGCAAAATCCCTGCTCGAGCGATTCACCCGCAATGATTTTTCGGCCATCGTTACCGGCGTGATCGTTACATTGATCCTGGATTCTTCTTCGGCAGTTATCATACTTACTATAGTCTTGATTAATGCCGGCGCTTTCAGTTTCCGCCAGGCAATCGGAATCGTATTAGGTGCGAATATCGGCACCACTTTCAGCAGCCAGTTAATTGCATTGGACATCGGCAAGTTCTCCCCCATTACAATTGTTGCGGGTTTACTGCTGGTGTTTTTTTCACGCGCCGAGTGGATCAGTAAAACAGGAAGGGCCATTATTTATTTCGGCATTTTGTTTTTTGGTTTATACACCATGGAACGCGCAGTAGAGCCCTTAAAAAATCATCCCGGGTTCATGAATTGGATGCTCAATCTTGAAAGCCCTTTAAAAGGGGCGGGAACCGGTGCATTGGCCACTGTAATTATTCAATCCTCCTCCGCTACAGTGGGTATGGCCATTACTCTTGCAAAAAAAGGATTAATAAGTTTGCCGGCAGGGATTGCCGTAATGCTGGGAGCAGAGTTAGGAACTTGTGCAGACACACTACTCGCTACTTTCAAAACAAATCGCCAGGCTTTAAAGACAGGTCTTTTTCATTTTGGGTTTAACTGTTGTTCCATTTTACTTGGAATCTTATTCTTTCACTGGTTTGTTCAATTAATACAAGCCATATCGGGTAATACTTCGCTGGAACAAAAGCTGGCCAATGCTCATATGCTCTTCAATGGCCTGGGTGTACTATTTTTCTTACCATTTATCAGGCCAATTGAAAGCCTGTTAAACCGGATGATACCCGATAAATTACCGGATACAAAACAACCGGGTTCCATGATACCGCGATCGGTTGAAAAAACCAGCGTCGATATGTTGTAATTCTCAATCCTTCGTCAAATCCATTGCCCGAGCAATAAGGAAGGTATCTGTGTATTGGTGAAATGCGGTGATTTTGCCATTTTTCACTTTGTACTCGCAGGCAAAATCGGCTTTCATGTATTTACCGGTTGATCGAAAGGTTCCTTCGTAGTATCCAATCACAAAAGCTCCGTCGCCACTGTCGATATACCGGCTGATAGTAGCTTTCCAATCTTTCCAGTGCTGCGCGAAACCGTCAAACACATTTAGGAAAACAGCATCGGCGCCTACATATTGACCTCCGCCGGGGAAGCCCTTCATCTGGTTCCATTCGATGCGTTCGTCGAATATTTCGCGGATGCCCTGGTAATCTTTGGCAGCAAACAATTCATACATTTTCTTCACGACTTCTGTATTTTCCATACCTGCTAATTTTTGCTCGTTGGTATATATATCATCATTCGTTTTGCATAATTAAAAAACTATTTCATAAAGGCATCTTAATAGTATTGAAGATACAGCTCTACCTCTTTTTGCATTTGGAATTTATAGCTAGTTCGATCGGCTACCATATCCAAACGCTGGCAAAAAAAAAACAGAGGCCGTTTCTGAAAACGACCTCTGTTGGTAAAGAAAATCAGTTATTGATAATAAATTAATAACCCTGGTTCTGCTGCATTTTTGGATTGGCATTTATTTCCGGTTGGGGAATGGGCAATGCAAACCTGAAATTTCCGGCAGCCAGTGTGGTCGAATTCGCGTTGGGTGCATCGGCAGCCAGTCTTGTAACCGGGAGTCCTTTTCTTTTCAGATCCCAAAAGCGATGACCTTCAAAAGCCAGCTCTTTAAAGCGTTCGTCGATAATGGCGTTGTTTGCTTCTGTAGCATTGGCAAAGTTCGGGATGTTTACATAGCCGGTTATCCTGTTGCTGCGAAGTGTATTGATATCCTGGGTGGCACCTGCTAAATCGGCTGCAGCCTTGTTAGCTCTCGCCTCGGCCCTGATCAGGTACATTTCGGCAGTACGGAAGAGTTTTACGTTGGCTACATTTTCGTTGGTTACTGCCGGGCCATACGCTCCATTATAAGAACCGCCAGCGTATTTTCTAATGATTCTGCTATTACGGGGTGGGGTAGACGCGGTGAGCAAGGGTTCGTCGCGCAGGTAGGTTGTAAACCTTACATCACCAACTCCATAAGCATCCCAGATTTTATCGGAAGGCCTCCAGGTTACTGTTCCAAGATTAGTAGCACTGGGAGAAGTAGCTCTGAATATGGAACCAAGCCTTGCTCCAACAGTAGGCGTTCTCACAATTTGAAAAGCCACTTCAGTTGTACTTGCGTCGGTCCAGATAGAAGGGAAATTTGCGATGGTAGCCAGGGGCAACGCGTTTATATAAGCAGTAGCTTCGGTTTCGGCAGTAGCCCAATCTTCTTTATAGAGCGCAATTCTTGCCAGCAATCCGCTTGCAGCAATCTGGTTTGCCCTGTTCTTGTCGGCAAGTGTAGCGGGCAACAAAGGCTTTGCTGCGGCGATATCGGCATAGAGTTTTTGAAAATACTCATCGGCCTTAATCCTTGCAAGTGGTTCAATAGTTGGAGTTTCCGGGTAGGGCATTGCCAATGCATCGGGAGTGTATTTGGCACCATAATACTGGTAAAGCGAAAACAAAGCGTAGGCTCTCAGGAAAAGAGCTTCGCCTCTCAGTTGATTTTTCTTTGCCGCATCCCCTGCGCTTTCTTCCACCGCGTTTGGTAAAGCCTTCAGTACCCTGTTTGCTCTGTCAACTATCGCATAAAGCGGGTTGATTGCAGTAAGATTATCTCTTATTGAAACATCTGTTTGAGAATATTGCCATTCGTGAATGGTTTGAGCATTGTAAAACTCGCCTACTTTCAACTCGTCAGAAAAAACAGAGTTTAACAATATATCCATCTGGGGAACGAGTGCGATATAGGCTCCGATTACTGCCTGCTCGCATTTAGCAACAGTTCGCAACGCAATATCACCTGCCACGAGATCTGTTTCTTTCGATTCTATAAGTTTATTACACGAAAACAGCGTGGCAGTTGTTCCAATTATTAATATAAAAGCTAGTCGTTTCATTGGTTTCATCGTTTAGTAATTAAAAATTCACATCAACACCAAATACAATCGCCCTCGGGTTGGGATATTCGTTCAAGCTGATATTGTTACTATCCTCCGGATCAAGTCCTCTCCAGGGGCTCCATATCAGCAGGTTCTGACCCTGAACATACAATCTCAAGCTCTTAAACGCTGTAAAGTTGCCGAACTTGGCAGTAGGAATAGTGTAGCTTACATTAAGATTACGGAGCCTCATGAATTTGGCATCCATAATATCGGCCGAAGAAAAATCCCTGTCGTATAAGGGTGAGGGATAGTATTTCTGGTCGCCTGGTTTTTCCCATTGCATAGTAATCAGTCTTCTGCTTTGATTCACGGCATTGGCGTAACCTGCAATACCGCGGGTTGTCCAGCTCTCAATATTGTTATAACGCATTACATCAAACTGATAAGAGAACAAAGCCGAAACGGAAAAGCGTTTATAGCTAACATCCAAGGTAAAGCCACCGATATGTTTGGGTTGCCAGCTTCCGAAATCGGCAAACTGCGCAGCTTCGTTTCTATTGATGGTGGGTGATCCGTCGGCTTTTGCCCAGGTAGGTCTGCCGGTCGAGGGATCCGCGCCTAAATACTTGATGGTATAGTGTGACCCATAAGGTAATCCTACCCGGATGATGCTGGTACCAGTAATAAATTCATTCACCAATCCCAGGTCTTCGATTCTGTTCCTGTTGTAAGAATGATTGCCGCCTACAGTTACGGTCCAGTCTTTGTTTTTAATAACATCAACACTTACCTGTGCTTCAATTCCCCTATTGGTCATTTCACCCGCATTGATATTGATGCTGGTACCGCCAAAACCGGAATTTGCCGGCAATGGCTGGTTAACAAAAAGGTCAACCGTCTTATTTCTATAATAATCTACCGAAAGCCTGATTCGGTTATTCCACATCGCGATATCAAGGCCAATATTAGCCTTCTCCACAAATTCTATTTTGAGGTTGGCATTACCGGGGCCGGTTGGAACCAGGCCAGATAAACTTGATCCTGCCCAGGCATTGCTTGTTCCAAATGTCGGTAATTGCGGGCCAAGGTAGTTAGTAACTCCATAAATACCTCCTACAAGACCAAAACCTGCTGTTGGAATACTACCAATATTAGGTGTTTGTCCGTACGAGCCTCTGAGTTTAAGATCGGTAATGAAGTTAATATTTGACATAAAATTCTCTCGTCCTGCATCCCAGATAAATCCGGCCGACCAGGTCGTGATATTTTTATTGTCTTCGTTAATGATCCTTGAAGTACCATCCCTTCTTACCGATCCCCGAATCGTGTATTTGTCCTGGAAAGTATAGCGTACTGTCCCAAAATAAGAACGAATTCCCCATTCAGATTTTGCAGATGAGCCATTTTGTGGAACTGCTGCAGCACCGCCGGTTGGGATAGTACCCGCGCCTTGTCCGGTAAGTGAAAGCAATGGATCCAGGTTATACAACTGGAAGCCCATACCGCGATTATAAGCCTTTACTACTTCGAAGAATCCGGCAACAGACAGATCGTGATCCTGTGCAAATTTTTTGCTGTAAGTAATACTGCTTGTGTTGATGAGGTTGGCTCTTATGCGGGAATTTTCTGCATGATAGCCACTGCCACTAGGCTGAATCTGCCTGCCCGTAAACGAGTTGGCATTAATAGAACGAAGGGCAAATTCGTTAACGAGGTCAACACCTGCGGTGTTCTTGATTGTGATATCGCTAGTTAATTTATAGGTCAGGGTTAATCCGCTATTGATCTTTGTTTGCCGTTCCTGCCAATAAGAGTTTCGAATACCGTCGACGGTATTTCCAATTACTTTTGGAGATGCTCCTGTATTGGGGCCTGTTATGGGGTTACCGTTGGCGTCGAATGGATTTTCATAAGGTTTCGCTCTCCATACAATCTGGAATGGATTCCTGATGCTGTTACCCAGCCAATCCCCTTCGTTTTGATTGGTAAGTGAAAACCCTAAACTATTATTAAAGGCCACGTTTAACTTACCAATAGTCTGATCGAGATTGAAACGAAGTGTGTATCTTCTCAATCTTGCATTGAGGTCGGTTCCTTTTTGATCGAACATGCCGGCTGAAACAAAGAACCTTGTTTTATCGGTACCACCTTGCACATTCAAGTCATGGCTTTGCGAAAAACCATTCCTGAAAAGTATGTCGTAGTAGTCGGGGTTGATTTTGCTAAAGCTATCCAGCAAAAAGTCTCTTCTCGCCTTTTCTGCGGCCGATGCAGTAGCGTAAGTGGGGTTTTTGGGAGAATAAATCCAGCCCGGACCGTTTATAGCTCCGCCGGCAAGTCCTACTTTTTCTTCGTAAGCCAGGATCTCCTTGGTATTCATCATATCGAAGTTGCTGGGAGATGGTGGCTGAGTAAATCCGTATTGCGAACGATAAGTAAACGAAGGAGTGCCGCTTTTTCCCCTCTTGGTAGTAATAACAATCACACCTAATCCACCTCTCGAACCATACAAGGCGCCCGCATCTGCGTCACGAAGTACGGTTACCGATTCAAAATCGTTCGGGTTCAAAGTTTGAAAGTCCGATGCAGGAATGGGTACGCCATCTAAAACATAAAGCGGTTGAACAAATGCGCCGGAAATTGACGAAACACCGCGGATGGTTACGTTGGCACTGGCGCCGGGCTGACCGGTTCCAGAGTTTACCAACAAGCCGGGTGATCTTCCCTGGAGTACCTGATCGAAGGAACCCACTGGAACCGTTTCAATAACTTTTCCAGACACTACCGAGTTCGCTCCTGCAAAAGTACCCCTTCTCTCCCGGGAATAACCTGTTACTACTACCTCTTGCAATGCGCGGTCGTCGGCTTTCAGAACAACATTAAATACAGTTTTTTCGCCAATTGATTCTTCAACAGCAACCATGTCGACTGCGGAGAATACCAGAGTTTTTGCATTGGAAGGAATCGTTAGCGTGAAAGTTCCATCGGGTTTTGTTACTGTACCTAAAGAGAGTCCCTTTATAACAACAGATGCGTTGCTTACAGGATTTCCCTTATCATCGGTCACTTTTCCACTGACAGCTCGCTGTGCCAGCGCAGGAATGGCAAGTAATACCAATCCCAACAGCAGGAAGGAAATTTTTCTCATGTGCAAGTTGTTTTTATTAATAAAAAAAATCAATCCGTCATTCCGACGGTTTGTCATTTCATGTGAATCGCTGTTATTGCTTGTATAATATTGCTAACAAATAATACTATACAACTCAAACAAGCAAGACAAGAGGACAACAAACACATACCGAAGTGCTGCATAAAAAAATAGCTGAAACAGGTCAACTTTATTTAGATCAAAAATGAATAACGTGTAAGTTTATGTATTATAGGATAAATATTACTTTTTATTAAATAGTACTTAAAGAAATTGAATGAATATAAAATTTTTGAATTCGTTTTTTTTATAATATTCTTTATTTAACAAACTCGTTCTTGCTGATAGTACCGTACTCGAAGACCACAAAGCGGCAGGAAAACTTGGGGTCCTGAGAAACGGCAAGGCAGGTGCTAGAGCGGTGATGAAGGTGAACGACTGTGGCCTAAAACCATGACGCCACCAGAGGTGGTGGCGGTGTTTTAGATGGCAAAGGAAGGAGACCGAGACCTTTTTTCCACTCCGGTTTCTGAGCTGGCTAATTTAGATCAGTCGCATAAACAGGTATTGAACTTGAAATCATATCTACCGCTTTTTATAATAATGGTATCCGCATTCGGACGATTTTCCGCGAGTATCAGATAAAATTCAGCGGAAACGATTTGTGCTGCCGTATCATAACGGGTGATTTTATAGGAACTGCCGGGCAAAGGACCGTTGTATATACCAACTCCATCCGGAGTATAATTTTCATCATCAAATCCAGCAAATACGGAATCTATTTTTTCACCTGTAGATGATATGGTTTTGAAATCTTTTGTTGTGATAAAAAACTGAGAACTCTTTTTTCCCCTTTCACGCAAAAAACTCACATTCAGAAAAGTGCTGGCAACATTTACGGAGCTTTTCCCGCAGGGGTTGCGCAAAAACCCACACTCATAGTAAGGCCTCCACACTTCACCCTTCACGATAAACCCGATCGTGTTTGCACCGTTAGTAGTTGCTGCCGGAAGTGTGTTGCCGCCCGATTCCTTTTTGCAGAAAAAGCTGCTCATCGAGATGAATGCTATCAAGACCGCTACCGATTTTCTATTTCGCATAGATTCATGTTTAGGGTTGATCATCTTTTAACTATCACTTGTTTTCGCTCGGCTCGTTCCGATGATCTCTAAAATAAACCCCCATTCGAATCGAACTCGCATTAAAGACTCCTTACTACAATTTACCGAATTTATTTCGCATTGCAAGACTACCCGTTACTGTGTAGATTATGCGCGGAATGGCACACACTCGCGCCAGCAGTCGCTATTTTTTCTTCGGCATACTAGCGCGATCGAGAGCTGCAGACCCGTCTCCACTAAAAGGCAAAACTGCTACCGATTTTGTGCTTGCACACCATTTCATCGCACCCGAAGGGTCCCTGGTATTTTGAAGTCTTTTGCAGTGAGCAGTTCTTCAAAATCATTGTTCATGCCGCAGGCATTTCCGGAAAGGGTGCCGAGACAATATACTCCAGCTTCTTTACGGCATATACATGGCTAATGGGCGCCGCGATCGGTAAATGGCAATAAGTGACGCTCGTTCGGCTTCATAAAAGCGGTTTGAGTGAACTTAGAACCGATCTATTTATGCCCAATCCCCTATTTTCGTCTTAAATTTTGCTTGCTATGCCCCGCACCAAAATAGCCGGAATCGGCAGTTATGTTCCAAAGAATGTAATTACCAATAACGACCTGGTAAAATACATGGATACCAGCGACGAGTGGATCCAGGAAAGAACCGGAATTAAAGAAAGAAGATTTGCCAACCGGCTTGGCGAAACTACTACCACCATGGGTGTAGAGGCGGCGAAAATTGCTATAGAGAGAGCCGGTATTACTCCGCAAGAAATTGATTTCATCATCTTCGCTACGCTTTCACCCGATTATTATTTTCCCGGCTGCGGCGTATTATTGCAGCGTGCTATGAGAATGAAAGAAATTGGCGCTTTGGATGTGCGCAACCAATGTTCTTCTTCTGTACACTTTTTCCGCTATTTTGAGAAAGAAGGTGGGGTGCAGGGAGGTAGGAAAGAGCAATTCGGATATTATTGCCTTCAATGACAATGCATTCTGTTATCAGCTCGACGATACTTCGTTTATCTTCAAATGGAATTTTTTCCCAGTTGGTATAAAGGTCCTTGGTTTCGATCAGCACCTCTTCCGTTGACAAGTGTTGAATCCTCATAAAGTCGATTTCGGCCTCCAACTCCGGCAAGAATTTCTCCAACTGCTGCAATTGCTCTTCTAAGGGTCGGTATACTTCCAGGAAACGTTCTTTAGACATGTCCCCGTCGAGGCGCAAATCGACCATCTCCCGGAGCTTTGCCTTCAGCTTCGTCATTTCATTTCTAGTCTGCTCGTATAACGCCTGTTTTTCCCGGAGTGTTTCCTCGTTTTGAGATTCAATTGTGTCGAGGTCTGCGTCGGTCAGAAGGAAAGTTTTGAGTTGCTCGTGGTAGATTTCATCGATATCAGCCACATCAATTTTCGCCTTACAGTGTCTGCACTTATACACAGGCGCGGTATGGTACACATACATTTTTTTGCTGCAGCCACAAGTGACGAGGCCTGCCAGTAGGTATTGTGGTTTTCGGCCCACGGGTGCTTTCTGCTTCTCTTGCTGATCGAGAATTGTATTGCACTCTTCCCACAATTCGTTAGATACGATTGCCGGGCAAGGGTGTTCTACCCATTCCGATCTGGGTTTCAAAAACGTGTTGGTACCATCACCGGTAGAATAATTTGATCGGCGTATTCCTTTCGCTGTGGTATCGCGAATTAACCTCCCTATGGTTATATGAGAAAACTTCTTCCCGCTCAGAGTGCGATGCCCCATGGCATTGAGGTGTTTGGCCGTGGTTTGCTTTCGCTTCGTTTTCTGAAATACCTCATAGATCAGTTTTCGGATGGGAGCATTTTTCTCATCGATCACGAACTCTTTGTTCTGCCACATATATCCAAAGGGAGCGCTGCCGCTTAACGGCTTTCCCATCCTGGCGCGAATAGGCACCGATGCTCGCACGCGCTCCGCAATCTCTTCCCGCTCCCACTGTGCCATAGCAGCAATTAGGGTATAAAACATTCTCCCGGCTGGTGTAGAAGTGTCGATTGACTCTCCCAATGAAATCAAGTCTGCGTTGTGCTTTCGAAAGATATCCGCTATATCCAGCAACTCCTTAGTATTCCTGGCAAGCCGTGCCAGTTTAGAAAAGACAATGCCACTTATTTTTCCATTTTGAATATCGCGAAGCATCCGCTTTGTTTCAGCGTATTCCATCACTGATTTACCCGACATCGCATCGAGGCGGTATACTTCCACCACTTCCCACTCTTTCGCCTCGGCATACAATCGCGCTCTTCTTTCATGGTGTTCGGGGCTATCGTCCTGTACCTGCATTTCGGTACTTACCCGAATCCAAATCCCTACTTTCTTATTTTCGTTCATAGATCACTGTTTTATCTTCACTAAAGTTACCAATTTCACCGCTTTTTTCATGAGCGAAAACAGGCTTTATAAAATAAAAAACCAAGCTGACGACCTCGAAGGGTCGTCAGCTTTCCGGGCTTTTCATTTCTTAAAACGGTAAATCTCCCACCGATTCATCGGCTGGTGTTTCTGGTGATAGTTTGGTAGCCTGGTGGATCTTAATGCTATTGACATGGCAGTTAAGACTTGCCCTGGCTTCTCCGTCACTGCCAGTGTACGCGGTGACATAGATGCGGCCTGTGAGCTCCACCAAACTTCCTTTGGTTAAACGCGGCGTAATGGTGGGGTTGATCCAGTAGCTACAGTTCACGTAGGTAGTGACCTGTTTGCCTTTTTCACTCCCCTTTGGTTTGTAGTAGTCATTGAGGGCGATGGTGAAGTTCACTACTTTTCGATCTCCTTTGAGTGTTCGAACGGTGGCGGTTTGTGTAATCCTTCCGATGAGTTCCATACTTGTTATTTTAAACGTGATTAAATACGGGGTTATATCAATTGTATGCTGCCGAAAAAAGAATATCGGCCAGCGATAGGCACCTACTATGGAAGGGTTGGCGGGATGGCAAGATTTGCGAGAAAAAATACTACCCTAGTGGATAGCGTGAGAGAATGAGTTGGGTGGAGATTTTTTCGAAGCTACCGGCAGGCGAACCGGAATCTATGGAGGTGATGATCTTGTCAGACCTAGGAGAGCACATACCTTCGCCGTGACGCTGGCTGATCTATCTTTGAATGGAATTTTTTGTCAATAATTCGATTCACTTGCTTCAAAAAATTGAAAAGAATGTAGCGATCATATTTGCTTAAAGAATTTTTCAAGTGGCGGAGATTGCTGGTGTCCATTTGCTTGCCACAGGGTATCAAAGTTTGCTTTTAACGCCTGTAAAATGGGCATTTCATACGATGTAAACAACACGGGAGGAAGAAAGATATCTGGACGGGGAAATCCCATTTTTGCAGAAAATTGATCGGGGCTTTGAATGTTAGACCCTTTGACATTATGGAGACTTTGACAGACTAGCAGCGGCGGCTCTACCTGTGATGTCTGTAACGTCACGAATCCTTGCCGAACAGCATCAACAGTACTGACGACTAAAAAGTCGCCGTGTATATTCCTTATATTGCCCTTTTGAGGGTTTGGATCATCGAATACAGTTGTTGTATAAATTTCGTAAATACCGTTTCTGAAAAACTGGTTATAGGAAATCGTGTGCTTTTCTTTTCCAACTTTCGTTAACGAAGTAGCAATACCATCGATATTAAAATGATGTGAGTACCCGCTATCGCTTGAAATTGGCGCCATGGATCGAAGTAATTTTGTGACAAGTGACAGATTTGCGAAATCCAATGACTGTTCGCGAAGAAAGCTATACGGCACAATATGAATAACATAGGAGGCGTCAATCGTCAGCATCGGGAATATTTCTCTTCTTCTTATTTCGCCGATTCGATTGCGTCGAAATGTTTCGACTTGTTCTCGTATTATCGAATGATTTAGGAACATTTGATTGAGTTCATACACATCGAGCAAATATCGCCCAGAATTTCTTCGACCGTAAAATCTGTTATCAAGGGTAACCATTGTCGGTAACCCTAAAACTCCCGAAACACCGATAATGAGAACCTTCTTGTCATCAATTTCAACCACTTTGGGTTTTATTGAATGAATGGGAGGGTTTGTGTTGGATTTTAACCGCGATTCAATCTGTTGTACCAGTTTATCAAGATTGTCTATTTGAATCCCGGATATAGTCCTGGGAACTCCAGTATTGTTTTTGCTTTTTTCTTCTTCAATGCCATATAAGATACACCCCCCTTCCGCATTATGCATTGCTGCTATGTCGCAGATAAATTCTTTCCATTCCTTTTCACCTTGAAGTTGAAGTTCCCTTTTGTATTCAATTCTTCTGTTTTCCTGTACTCTGTTATCAATTAAACGAATAAGGTCATCGCCATTTAGTGCGTCTATATACTTACCTAATAGATACATCCTAAGGTAATTTTATTCCATAATCTACAATTTTTTTTACATTTTATAAGGAGGTTGCTATTAAAAGCCGTTGCAAAGATTGGAGCTATCGGCAACGCTGAATCTGCTTCAGGCGCCACCGTCGCGCCATGCCTCTGAGCCTGGGAAGTAGAAGCGGATGCGTAGCATCCTAATCCCCTAACCGCTGTACGACCTTAGAATAAAGCCGGAGTGTAAACGGAGGCAACTAAACGAATAAGGGCATCAGAGGCCGCAGGTGGCGCACCCGCCGCAAGGTAAGAGAATACTATAGGCTACGCCATTGTGTTGAGCATAGTATTCGAAGACCGTGAAGCGGCGGGGGTAAAATGTGGAGCCGCGGGAGACTGCAAGGCAGGATCGGGAGCGGCGGATGAAGGCGACTGACTGCAGCCTAAAACCATGACGCCACCAAAGGTGGTGGCGTGTGTTTTAGATGGCAAAGGAAGGAGACCGAGACCTTCATACCTATCAGATTACTTAAATCTTTCTCTGTTAGAATTAATATTGTTGATTAAGTTTATCCGCAAATATCTGTGTAAATTACTAAATAACGTTAAATTCGACTGGTTGTCATAGATATCTTTGCCATTTGTTCTTAAGAAATAAGTAGGACAGTCAAAACATGTTTTTGGTTGTACCAAGGTATTAATTTTAAAAATGGCTTTTGAAAAAATCGTCAATGAGTCTAGTTGACTATGCGGGATAGAGAAGTTGAATCCTTGAAAAAAAATAAATTTTGCTCCCTGAATCGAATGAAATTCAACATCAGTATGAAATTTTGGTAGTATTTCAAAGTAGATACCTTGAATCGCTTTGCTATCATTTTTTAATTTAATTAAACAGCTAGTGTCAAAAGACTTGCGATAATAATAAACGATCTCGTTTGTATCTATTGGGGTTTCATTATTAGTTTCTACTTGAAATGCAAGTAAAAAATGATCCTTGTTTATTCTTTGTTCGCTAAATAGCTCCTGAGGTTTTCTTTTCTCTTTGTTCACCGAGCAAGAGATATTTAGGACTAATAAAAATAGAATAACAATTCTCATAATGACAAGGATTTATCTGTTTATTTGTGTATACCTAAAATAGCTCTTCAATTCTGGCCTAATTTCACCAGTACTTAAGTATGTGCCGCCATAAGGGTTGATTTGTGAGGATTCCGCGGTCCCGTAGATTGTAAATCCATAAGGTGTTAAAATCATGGCTGCCGATTGGCCTCTTTGTGTCGCCGAAGGTGAACGGTATAAATAAGGCCCAAAATCCCCGTTGCTTTCTACTCGGGGAGAACTTGGTCTTCCTAAAGAAATAAATCTTGCGTCTTCTCCTTTAAACCACTGTCCAAATTCAGGGGGGGCTATTTCGTCGGGCGTTTCCAATTTACCGTGATGAACATGTCCAACTAAAAAGATTTTTGATTGGGCTTCCGCACCTGGATACGCTTTATCAATTAGTTCATCCATTTTATCTATTTGTGCTTCTTTGTTATTTGACTCGATTGGAAGTTCTTTTAATCTTATTTCTCGATCCTTTCCAACAATCCCAACAAAACCAATCTCAACTCCCTCCGCTGTAGCATGACTTTCTATTTTTTTAGCATCATTAATTGTGTTTGAACCAATAAAAGCCTCCGAGTTTTGACGTATATATTGTGATTGTTTTTCAACCGTATTATATTTTTTAAAATTCGCGGACTTAAACGCTCGGTTCCGAACAAAATGAACTTGATTTGGTAGATTGTCATCAATTGTTTTCAAATGTTTACCAACTAGATTATAAACAAATGTTGTATCACCAAGTGGATCACTATACATTATAGGATTATTACCCATCATTGAATATGGGCTCTCAAAAATATTTGGTTTGGGGTCTATTTGTTTCCACCTAGCTATCTGAGGATCTCCATTTCTAAAAAGGGCGTCGTAAGTATTAAGATCAAAATCCTCAGTATACTCCATACCGTTGAATTTTCTTTGGTTTCTGACCAATCCAACATTAATTGCTTTGGAAGATATCCCCGCCATTATTAACCCAAATGGATAATAATGTGTCTCTTCCAGCAATGCACTCCGCGTATGCACTACCTGCAAATTATCAAAGAACACATCGAGCTTGCTCTCGTTGCTACACTATATGTATAAATAGCCGTTTTTGGTGATCTCTTCCGTTGTTCTGTTATGTGACTTTAACACTCCTTCTGCGTCAACTTGGTCAAAGCCGCTATTGTTGTGCGGATTGTTCACACTACTGACCACGGGCCTGAAGTTCTCATCAAACAGTATCCAGTTGATATAGGCTTTCGGTTTTAGCGGAGTTTGCGCCTGCTGGCCCAGTAAGCCCAATATGCCTCCGGTGATGTCTGATAAAGCATTCAGGGCTTCGCCCGATACACCCGTTTTCCCTCCGGGAAGCCCGGCACCTACAAAATCCTTCAACAAATCTATTAATGCAATATTATCCGGTTGTGGCAGGCCGTTCAATCCCGAGCCGTTGGTTTTCCAATAGGACTTGCCGAATATATCTACCACATCGCCTGCCATCACTTTGAGCGTTATGCCCAATCCCATTTTGGTGCCATTGCCATGAAGCCGGTACAGATTCTGGCTGTTATTGCTGGCATTGATGGTGCTGTTATTAGTCGGGATTACGTTGTTATTCGCATACTGCGGGATGTTCAGGGCTGCCGAGCGGGAGATTTTAAACGGTTCTGTTTGAGAAAAAGACTGACAGGGAATTGTAATAGCTTGTATTTGATCTGACAAATAACCTCTGTTGAAAAGACTGATCCTGTCGGATCAAATATTTTTCTGGCAAGCCCTCTTTTCAATGTGGGAGGGCTTGCCAGAAAAATATTAAGGGGTTAAAATTGTCCGACGAGTTTAAACTTATCAGACAGTGTCTGTAAGGTCAAATCCTGATTATTTCATTTTTTACAGGACGCGCGTTGGTCAGAACTATCTGCGCTTAATTGTTAAATCACTACAACTAACCATCTGGCACACTTTCTTCAGCATTCGCTAATTTATCAGCAACATACTAGCGCGAGCCGGGGTCCGAGCAGTATGCAGGGAAACTTGCCCGTACGATTCTTCAGGGAGTCAAAGGGGCAACCCCTTTGACTCACCTACCTGACATCTACTGACTTTTTTTAATTGGTATTTTATCATTAATCTTAAAATATTGCTCATCAAGTTTCATGGGCTTTACCTCAATTGCAGTACTTTCTATAAAAAATTGGCTATTGTCAGTTATAATTCTTAATGGTAGAGAGGAAGATTTTTCTACAAAAAAAGACCAATTCCCATAGTTGTGATTTTTATATCTGGCCTTATCTAATGTAAGCTGCGAACTAAAATAAAAAGTAGTTGTTCCTGTTCTAGTTTTGACTATTAGAGCGTCGCATGGATATCCTAAAATTACCTCCGCTTCCTTCTTCAAATCATAACTCAATACATTATCTGTATTAGTAGAAGCATCAAACCAATAAAGAGTATCTGATGCAGCAGTTTGATTATACAGTCGGTTCGTTTCACTATGATACAATTGCATAATAATTGATTGACCATTTGTGATTGATTTGTACGTGCCTTCTCGGATATAATACTCTTGCCGCGTACCAATCATTTTAGCTAATTGTTCGGTAGAGAGATTAACCATTTTGCTCTTAAAAGTATTAGAATAAATTATGGCCCCTTCAAAGTTAGTTTGACTATAAATAATATTCGAACTAGTGATTATAATAGCATAGAAAAGTAGGTTTTTCAACTTCGTATTTTTTTAAAGTAAATGATAAAGATAACTAATCCGAAAATTCCTAATACACCAAAAGAAACAAGACTGAATATTATAGATTCATGTGGAAACAAAATTATCGCACTACCATCCATAACTTTCATATCTACAATCTCTCCTAAGTGATGATCTTGGCAATAGGAACCCTTTATTCTTTTATCGTATATCTTCCCATTATAACTATATTTAACAAAATATCGACTCTTAGTCCCCATGCAAAATGATGGAAGTTTCTCGATTTTCATTTTCACAATACGACCCCTTTTTTGCACTTGTAACTTCTCATAGTTACTGTAGATCAAGACTATTGAACCCAAAAAAAACACAACTCCGCTAACTAATATAAATTTCATCGATTGAACGATTTATTCTCATTGCAAATAAAACGCATAAACCTTTCTAACTGAGGTGTTGTCGATTAGAGGCTTGTCCTTAATTTCAGGCGCCATTAATTTTTTATTATTTGTTGTAGAAGAGGTAGTTACCTCCCCGATAACACTCGACGCAGTTCCGGCTGCAGCTTGATTTGCAGCTTGATTTGCACCGTTTTGAACGGCTAATTTATTCTCTGCCTTTTTTAGTGTTGCCGCCCTTCCACTACTTGCTGGGTCATTTGACGATACCCTTTTTGCTCTGTCTAATTGTTTCTCGGATGTTTTTATAGCATCTGAAGAGTTTACTTTTACATTTTCTGTCAACCTCCCACCAACTTGATTCGCAAATATATCTTTAGCCGTTTCGCTAAATGAGACTGTACCGGTTTCATTGTACTGTTGCAACATAGACTCGCCTGCATCAATAGTAACTTCAACTCCCTTTTTAACTACTTTACCAACAACTCCCTTAGGGATAAATGCTGACGTACCGCTTGAAACAAATCCCGCACCGGCAGATATTGCAATTGCTCCTCCATCTACATCTGTCAAAGATTCACTCCAAGATTTGCCCTGTAAGCGATTTGCAACAACTTGTGATCCGTATTCAACCAACGCGCCAATAATACCTCCAATAACGCAAGAAGGGCATTTACCGTCCGGGTCATTATACCTTACCGGATTATTATATGAAAATTGAAAAGGAGTCAGTGTTTCTTGACTACCTTCATCAGATAAAGGATCTATTTGTAAGAAACGACCTATTTGTTGATCATAAGAGCGAGCATTAAAATCATATACATCCAACCCGCTACCATCACTAAATTCTTTACTCTGCAATTCATTCCCATTATAACCCCTTTTGTTTTCAGCATAGTTGCCCTTAAATGCCTTCGAACTGATCCCCGCCATCGTCAGCCCAAACGGATAATAATGCGTTTCCTCTAAAAGAGCGCCTCGTTTATGAACTACCTGTAAGTTATCAAAAAATACGTCTATATTACTTTGGTTGTTGCAGAAAACATATAAATACCCGTTATTCTTTATTTTTCCCGTGCTTTTACTATGAAAACTGAGAAGGCCCGAAGCTGCCGAAACCGCCTCAAATCCACTGTTGCTATTTCCTACAACAATAATTGGCTTGAAGTTTTCATCAAACAAAATCCAATTAAGATAGGCTTTTGGGCTTTTGTAAGCGCCATAAGGTTGGCTTGAAAGGAACGATGTAAGGCTGGTAGCTATACCCGGAATCGAGTTTAGCTGTTCACCAGATATTGCACCCTTACCTGCCACACCAGAACTAACAAAATCCTTTAATAGGTCAAGTATTGCAATCTCGGAAGGGGTGTGAGGCACCAAAGAGTCGTTTGCTGTTTTCCAATAGGATCGCGCAAAAATATTGATCTCATCGCCGGCCATCACTTTAAGAGTAATACCAAGACCCATTTTAGCTCCACTGCCATGCAACCGGTACATTTTTTGGCTATTGGCGGTGCTTACGACTTCAAAATTGTTATTCGCAAAACCATTATTATTGGGATAGTTTTCTGTTAGGCCAAATACGGCAGATTTATCAACAATGTTAACCGGATCAATTCGATAGAATTGCTTCTCCAAGTTGACGGCCCCTGTATTTTCCAATGAAGCGATTGGATAAATGTCTGTCTGCACTTCTTCTGTAAGCACCATCCGTACGTTTCCCAAATGATCTTTCAGGAAATAATCGAATATAAACTCCTTTACTGGTGTATTATTGATCAATGTTTCCTTTAACCGGATTCTTCCTTCTTCATGACTAAGGAATTGGAGCTTGTCAGATTCGTATACAAACCCTCCTATATAGGTGGTGTTTTTGAAAGGGTTGGTTGGATTTGTATTGTCCTTAACTCTTTTTTCGAGTTTATTGCCAAGAGCATCGTAGATATAGGTAATCTTACCTTTTTCATCATTATTGTTTAACACAGTAATTTCAAAGGGAAGGTTCAGGTGGTTGTATCTTATTCCTTCGGTTGTGGCGTCTCCGATGTCTTTATTTAAATCTCTTTTTAGGTTCCCATTTTTATCGTAGGTATAGTCCGTCGCGTTGGTCGTTTTAGTTCCTCCCAGGTAACTCATATATTTTTGGGAACTTCTAAAGTCACCCAGTGTTGTGCCTTCTTCGTTCTCCGCATCAACGACATTTTTAAGTTTATTTGTGAAGGAACTGCCATTGTGTTCGTATTTATACGCAAGATCGTCAATAACAACACTACTCGACAACTTAAGCCCCCATGTTTTCATGGCCTTAATATTGCCGTTTTCATCGTATGCCGTGGTTGGGTCCACGCCGTTTCCCATATGCACACTAAAATTCGATAGCTTCCCTCCAAAATATGTTCCCTTATTATGATAAAAATCAGCAAATAACAAACGATTGGCATTGTCATACCCAAACCCATACGCCTTCGGTTCGTCCTCCGCGCCCGCCGTGCGCCATAGTATTCCTGCAATGTTTCCGTTATATTGTCTTTTATTGAACCCAAAATCATAACATAACTCATATCCAAACCATTTCTGACCAGAAGAATTCGGATAATAGTTGGTGTAGCGTACATAGTCTAGGTTGACTCCCCTAAGCCAGCCTCTGGCGTTGTATTGGAATTGTTGTATCTCTAGCGGCGATTCATAGGCACCACCTCTATTCTTCACCCCGAGTTCTTTCCTACTAAGTTGCCCAAGATTGTCATAGCTATTGTTCACCGTTAACAACTTGGAGGGCGCATCATTGATTGTTTTATACACCTGCAACAAACGATCTGTATGGTCAAATTCGTAGTTTGTTTTGACACGAACCACCTCACCTCCGCTGGCGGGATTACTATGAACCACATAACTCGTCAAAACTTTCCCTGCAAAGTCATACAAATTCGTGGTGACATCTAATCCTCCTTTAAAGTTTTCGGATTGTACCTGAATTAACCGCTCTTTGTTATCATAAAAATTAGTGGTCGTCAGCCAATTGCCTGCATTGAGATCGTCCGGGTTCTCCAACACCCGCACCTTAGTTTCAGTTACTAATCCGCGCAATTGTTGACTAGCGGCAGCAGGTAGACTTTCAACATTCGGGTTGTTTCCGTGGTCCAGTTTACTATTATCGGCGGTGCTGTAAACACGGGCATTGTTCGGATAAGCATCATAGGTTGTAATTGTCAGGCCTATCATGGATACGCCCGAGGGAATTGGATTGTCAGTAATATAGGTTTGGGTAGTCGCTCCGTTTTGTGGGCCTGCGGTATGGGCATCAAAATCAGCACTTGATTCGCTTTCAAAATCTCCGGTGAAAGTAATGCTGCTGGCGGCAACGTATTGCTGGGGTGGGGAATTGACTGGCCGATCAAATACAAATAAGTCGTTGGAAAAATTCATTTGGAAGGCTTGTTGTGTTATCACTCCCCCACCGGTGTTCTGATCAACAAAACTCTGCAGCTGATTGCGAGTGCCTGCATACGTAATCATTCCTGTTAATACCGGACGGTTCAATTCGTCGTAAAGTGTAGTATGCCATTGATTACGCTCCCGCATATTTCCATCCTGGGTATATACCAATCGATCCCTTTTGTCGTAAATCATATACACCCAATCGGCCCCCGGAACCTTTTTAGCGATTAGGCGTTTTCTCTCATCGAACTCGTATCGAAAACAAAGTTCTTGTACAATGCCTTCTGACAAAGACCAGGAATTCTTTATTGCTTCAACTGCTTTAGGAGGAATCACAAAGCGCAACTGATCAAAATCATCATACACATAATAGGTACACAAAAAATTGTTATAGCCGCCGTAGTCCGAGGGAATAGCCCCTATCTGAACCTTTTTTAGTATTACTTTGTCGTCCTTATCCTTATATTCTACTATAGTGTTATTCTGCTCATCTTTGGTAACAGTTTTGAACAATTCACCCACAGCATAGGTATCACTGCCCCCCGTGCTAGGGATGTTGATATTATTCTCTACGCCATCAAATAACAAATCGTTAAATGAAATGTTCCAGATACGAACCGCATCCGAAACAGAGTTAACCAAGTATTCTGTTTTGATGCTTCGGTCAACAGGTTGTTGGGTAGACCAACTGTTACCGGGTGGATTTACCTTCAATATCCTGTTCAAGGGCGATGCTTCAAACGTAATTTTACTGAAGAAAACATGTTCATCCGGATATACAGTCTCCAACGCACGAAAGTTAGTGGTGATGTCCCGATCGAGCTTTCCAAGATCAGAATTCAAATTAAAATAGGTGGGCATTTTTATATCCTCACGCCCAAAAGCATCGTATATAAATGGAGTAATGATATCTTTTGGTTGTGGCCCGGGAGTCTGCTGCCGCGCCACTATCTGCAATGGTCTCCCTAATCCATCGAAATATTGTGTAACTTCCTTGATGGTCGTAAAATCACTAATTGCATTAAATGCTTCATACGTGAATGACGGATACCGACCTTTGGCCTCTCGTGTCCGGACGTAGTTGACTCGACTGTCCGTGGGGTAAGGAAGGCGGTAGATACCAGGGGAACTGTATGACGGTTTGGTTTCGTTATTAGGACTGTTAGTGGGTGATTGTGCATAGCCTCGAGATAAGAACACAATAAGCCCTAATAAGATTATTATAGCGAATCGGATATTCATCGTTTGTAATTTCAATATACAGATATTGTGAAACTTCGATTGATGTAGTTAATTCACCGATTGTTCGAATTTATATTCAAACGTTTTAACAACATTTCGATCCTGATCACGTATCAAAATCAATCTGCCAACCGAGTCGTATTCGTAATACAGAATCTTGTTGTTTGCATCGCACACGCTGATCAAACCCACCTTCGGCTGGTAACAATAGGTAGTCATATGCGCCTTGCGAGGGTATAGTCGCAACTCATCAACTTCACCGTTTCCGGAAATAGTAACTGCGCTTACGCTTGTGTTCACACCTACAACACAGTATGCTAACTGAGGGCTCTGCTTTAAATTAAATAAATTTATTTCTGTTTCGCTGGAATACCGCATGGAAGCAGCCTCCGGCGAAGGCAGAATAATTTTTAGTAGAGAATCATACGGGTTGGGTTGTTGTTGACTTTTTATCGAGGTAACAAAAATCTGCAATATAGATATCAAGATAAATGCCTTCTTCATTTTTCAAACACTGTTTATGGTATAGACAATCCTAAAAGCAACGATATTACTGCATGATCGCTGTATACATCTGCTGCCTTTACTTTTTAGCTACTTTGTTCCGCTTTTTCGTTGTATTTTTTACGGCCTTTTTTAGTTTCTCAATTTCTTCGCGTTGTTGAAGGAGGTAAAGCGTCAACTCTTCGATTTTCTTTAATAGAATTTCCTGAGTTTCCGCAACACTTACTCCTCCGTTTGCCGCTATTTCTTTTGCAGAGGGCACCCCCGGAAGATGTTTATACTTCTTTATAAAACTTTTTAGATCTGGTAAAGGCATCAAGCGGTAATCGTGATTGAATACATAATCTGGCCAAGCCGACCCCGACTGCGTAATTTTTAATCCGCGTGCCATAATATACCCATTAACAGTTAGTAGTGTATTTGCCGGTGCATTCCCAACCAAACTCGTCGAGCCAACCAGAATTTTTCCTTCCTTGGTCACTCGATACCTCTCCACATTATTGGTTTTGACAATTATTGGCAAAGTATCAGTAGTGCCTAGAAATGCTGTTTGCGTGCTGGCAAGAGAATTACCCAAAATACCCCAGGCGACATTTGCAGTAGTGACATTGACCGTCACCGCGAGGGATGTTGCAACCGCGCCGTTATTGTCCTTGGCCTTAGCAGTTATCGAATAGGTACCTGGTGTGACCGGCGTCCATGTATGTTCCCAGGGAGCCGAGGTTTGTGGTGGATCATTTAGTAGCGTAGTACCGTTGTAAAACCCGACCTCGGTGATGGTGCCATCGGGATCAGTTGCATTTGCCTTCAATTGTAGTGGGGTATTGGCAGGGATCGTAATTGTATTGGTGGGGTTGGTAAGCGCCACTGTAGGCGGAGAATTTGTCGTGGTGGTCTTATAGACCTCCATCTCTGCAACATACCAGTTGGGATTGGAAAGCGTCTCCACCAATATACGTATGTACCTTCCCGTATTGCTGGTACTGGTGATATTCAGATCGTTGTAGACAAACCAAGTATAGTAATCGCCTGATTCGTTTCCTACTTCCGGGTTGTTGTTCGTCACCACTGCTATATCGTTCCAGGTGGCGCCAGTCCCTGAGCTATTGGACATTTGTATTTTAAAACTTGAAGCTGCATTCCATCTTCCCCATTTCACTACCACCCGACAGACTGTTCTGGAACTATCCAGGTCAATTTGGGCCCAGTTACTGCTACTGTAGTTTGGCAACCAACTTGTGCTGGGGCTCGTTATCAACCCGTCGGTTACCCCAGCACCCGTGGTACCATTCGCATTGCTCGAAGTAAGTACGGTTTTGTTCACGGCAATATTGGTAGAGCCACATTGTGCCCTTGCATCCTGTTGCCAACACAAAGTAGCCGTTATCATTGTTGCTACTACCATTAGTTTGCGTAATACCATAAGAGTGAATTTGTATCTTTTGAATAGGAGTGTTTATAGCCCATAGCCCAGCCGGAACAATATCGGTTGCGTTTGCGGGGCATGGTTTTTATATAAAAAATCGAATAACAATTGCATGTTTCCCTTGTACTTTTTACCGATACTGTATTTCTTTTTAATACCCACCAGGCCACTTTGCGTCCAATAATCGGGTTGTATGCTCAGTTGCTGAATATTGTTGAACCGCGGGCGGTAGTTTTGCTCATAGCCGCCGCTGATAAAAAAGCTTCCCTTCAGTTTGAAATCAATATAGGATCGAAGCCCGATGCCTTCATGCGTTACTGTAATACGCCGGATATCATTACCCCAACCCATCTTGTAACTGGCACCCACACCGAAAGAAGATTTATCGTTTAGTTTATAGCCCAGCGATAGGCCGAGATCGGTGGTGATGGGTAGAAAATTATTTCCCCGCGTGTTCTGTAGGTTGGTACCTAACTCAAGTCGTTTCCAAAACGATTTTGTTTTTTGCGCATTGGGTCGCTTGAAATCCGGCATCTCCATATCGCTGCTGCCACCGCCCAGTTCGTTGATCTTGTTTTTTAATTGAGAGAGTTGCGCCTGTGCCTGTTGAATATTCTGTTGGATCAGTTGGTTGGCATTGGGTCCCGCGGCGGCTATGCGTCCCTGCAAGAGTGCCTGGATATCGTTTCTTGTCTGTAATCCCGCCAGTCCCTGCGGCGTTCCGTAAAGTCCGTTGTCGGGAAAAAGAGCCGCCAGTTCAGAATGTTTTTGCATAAAGTCGCGGAAGGCGGGTAGCTGCCGGATCAGCCCGATGGCTTTTTGTTCCAGTTTTTCGGGGTCCTTTAAAATGTCTTTATACTCCTGCAACTGCTGGCTGTAGTAATAGACTTCCTTATTGATTTTCTTCAGTTCTTTGGCGAACCCGAATTGTCCGAGCTTTTCTTTTAACTGCGCGCGGCGTTGCTTAATATAATCGCGTATGGCATTCGCCTGGTTGAGCTTGCCATCCAGTGCACTCAGTTTATCGAGGCTACCGGTAAGTTTCCCTTTTAAAGCAGTGGCCTGCGAAAAATATTTATCGCCTTCCTGCTGAAGAAAATTCAGGGAAGTTTTTAGCGTATCGAAATAAGGAACATAATTGTTGAGGTTGGATTTGCTGAGAAACTGTTCGCCTTTGCTGAGTTTGCTGCGAAGTTGTTGATAGGTCTGTTCCGACTCGGCGAATAGTTGAGCGGCCGCCAGGGAATCTTTTTTCGCCAGTTTCTTTTTTAACTTTTGTTCCTGCTTTTCCAGGCGGCGCAGCGCCTTTTCCGTTTTGGCAATAATTTTTTCTTCAAGGCCTGCAGCTTTGCGGGAGAGTTTATCGAGGAATTTGGCGGGGAAACCGGTGATTTTATCCAGCGTTGTGGCGTTGTCTTGTGCCGCGACAGTTGACAATATAAAAACCTGTACCAATAATATTAGCAGTAGTTGCTTCATTAAAATGTTTTATTATGCCCGCAAATTATTTTCAGTAATCCTCCGATGACCTATGCGTTCACAATCACCTCTGCCGAATGAATCAAGTATCTTCTCTATTTGTTTTCTTTCTTTTTAGTCAATTTCTTCCCCCTTTATTGCTGCACTTCCTGGTATTTGTATTCAAATGTCTTAAGAACATTACCTTCAAAATCCCGGATTAACTGCAGGCGATTTAATCCATCATACTCGTAATAACTAAATATATCATTGGCATCACACACGCTCGTGATACCGATCAATGGCCTGTATGTATAAGTGGTCATCAATGCTCCTTTTGGATAAAGTCGCAGTTCATCAATTTTCCCTGTGCCACTTATCGTAATTGTAGATTGCCCAGAAACAAGGTGTTCATAAAAAGTCCAGCTGTGGCCGTTTAGGGTGACGGTCTTTCCCTGTTTTACTGATCCGCTGGTGCCGACAATGCTATAAGCGCCATTTTTGCTCCAATACGTAACTACATAACTGGTAGAAGTATTTAGTCCATTTCGCTTGAGCCCGGTTGGGGTGAGGTTGTAAGATTTAGAACCAGATACCGTGGATGTAGTCGCATCGACATTTACGGGAACGATATCAGTCCAGTTACCAGCACCATCGGCTTCGAATGAGGTATAGGCAACATCATTTGTATTTGCATTTTGCACCTCTGCTATTGGCAATGTAGAGTTATAGTCCCACAGATAAGTAAAGATGATGTTATGCGTCTTCTGTTGGCTTGAAAGATTCCCATAAGAATCATAATTCAGAAACCTTATCATGGATTCGGATGGCCCATTACCAATTTTTTGAAATACTTCTTCAGGCATTACAATGTTTCCAAACTGCTTATAGTTAGTTTTAAGCTCCTTGATTTGATTTCCCTCCTTTACAACTTCCTCTTTTAGTACCTCAGACAATCTATTCTGAGTAATTAATTGAAGCCTTGCAGTTTCGGCGCTACTTGAAAGAGACAAATCAGAGGGATAATAAGATATCACCGATTTGATTTTGCTATCGCTACCTTTTGTATGCATCTTATTCCTGTAATAATGCGAATCATTATATTCATAGTCGGTGACAGATGATAAAAGCTTATTGGGATCATTCTGATCATAAGTTATTTCAGTTTTCCTTGCCGGTTGCGACCAGGCGGCTATATTCTCGTATCCCAAATGATCGTACTGAGGAATTTCAACCATGTCCCCGTTCGCATAAACCGGCTCCCTCGTTAGTTTTGTCCGAAAACTAAATGCTGCATTATTGTCAAAAAACTCATCTCTGTACTCATACCTGGTGGTTCTCAGCGGAACCAATATTCCATTATTATTTCGATAGGTATTTTGTTCCTTAAGCTGACCTCGGACAATTTCCATGCTTGCAGGCGGTGGAAAAGGAGATAGATTGGCCACAACATCTTTTACATAAGTAAACTTATACTCATTAGCACCAAGGCTACCCAGACTATCAACAAATTCGTATACCGTTTTGTAACCGGAGAAACTTCCGGAGTGTGAGACTTGAGAATATCCTCCGCCTGCCACCATTCTATAACTGGATTGGTTCGTATATCCCCCAACTGGTAAATATTTGATACAAGTATAATTTTCGAATGCTAAAAAATATGCTTTACCAAATGCATCCCCTGAAGAAGTATCAGAGACCGGAGAAGTAGTATATCGAAATCGTTTAATAACCCTTCCCCCTAGCCCATCGTAAGAAGATATTTTTTTAATTCTCAAACCGCCCACATATGAATTTAAAGGGGGAGCAACCGGATCCACAGCGAACCAACTGATGATATAGTAAAAGTTCTCGAAATCCTCCGGTGGCTGCGTTCCAAAGTTTGCGGTCATTCTATAGTTACCGTTTGGCAAATAATAACTCAGGTTGTAGCTTATTGTTGTATTTATATGAGAGTTACCTGCATCTAGTCCCTGCAACGTAAGAGAGGAGCATCCAATACAATTCATTCCTCCTATCTGAATGGATACATTTGCGCCGCCCAAATTGTTATTCAAAAAAATATCTGGAGGGTTATTGACTTGAAAAGTTGTTGAGTAAAAAGATGAAGGTGGAGTTTGCTCGTCAGCGGTTAAGCTAGACCCAACTTGAATGTATTTTCGAGGAACATCTGTGCTATAAATTTGATTGTTTTCGTATTCAATTTCCGAATATCCCCCGGTTGGATATTGGATGCGCTTCAATATAGCAAATTGAGTGTACCCTGGATTGACGTCGCGATTCGCACCGGGAACTTGTATTGGACCTGCAGGCGACACTACATTGGCGGTGGGGATGAGTTCTGTGTTTGCGATTGCACCGTTGTAATATCCCCAATAGTCCTGCGCAAAACTCAGTCGTGATGGTGATTCAATAGTCGACTCGTAGCTAAAGAGATGCTTCTTATCCTCGTTTGTCCCATTTTTTTCGACGATGTAATCCAACATCAGTCTTTTATCCTCTGGTGCAGTCCCACTTCCACGGTAATGATACGAAAACTCGACATCCTTTACAAGATAGTCTTCGTTATTAAGCACTTTAATGTTTTTCAAAGCATACCCACCATTAAGGTCTTGACGGACGGAGCTTTCTTTAATGAATTGCACATAGCCATTGGCAAAAGTAATGGTGGATACACTGTAAGCCCCTGTATTGTTAGTTGTCATTATGCTTTGCGTCTGGCTGCAATCACTACCCCACAAGAGCTTGCTCTTGGTGTTCAAAGTCTTTACAACTTGAATATCGTAGCTATAGGAGAAAATCAAACTATCCGTAGCGTTTCCGTCTCTAATTTTATCCACCAGCCATGTAGTAATGTTGCCCTGTGGCGCCCCCCCAATTGTAGATGTTTCCTTTGTGCCAAAAAAATAAACTGTCCCATCGTCATCGGTAATTTTAAAGTCACCCCCAATAAATTCAACTTTGATATTAGAGTGGGGCGTTGTGTAAAATCTTGATGTTTCCTGGTCCCAAAAGAATTTCCCGCTTTTCCCCAAAAGGCTGAAACTAAATATATCTGCCTCGGTATCGGTCACTCCCGCATGGATGTCTTTGATATAGTCCCATGATCCCTGCCCCCCTATGATTACACTATCATACATTTTCTTGGCAGTTCTGCCATGGTAGCGTGTAAAAAAACCAAAAGGGCTATCATCCGCAAGTCCATTAATTCTTCGTGATATAGATGGTACACCTACTAAGCTCCACCCTAATCCTACCCAGGATGCAAGATCTTCCACCTTGTTTCCTCCAGAGTGATAACTCAAGCTCAGTGGCAACGAAATACTTCTTGAAGAAATATTGTAAATAGGGATACTTACATTTGCTGTTCCTGTAAAATAGCTAATAGGGGTTTCAGTGTATTTCTCTATGGAGGCTGCGTTTGGTGTTAAGGGAATTATTTTTTGTAGTTCTGGCTGACCACGACTAACAGATACAAACAGAACGACGAAAAGTATCGCACTTACAAACTTGACGTTATACATAAACCAATCAACATTTAAAGTCAATTCAAATTATTAGTAAGACTATTTCTGAAACTAAGCTTCAGAAATATTAACCTGCCCTTCTCGACCCTATATACAAGCTTGTTTCAAAATACAGACGTGGGAAAGCAGTAAAATATAACTGGGAGACAAAAATGTTTATTTCATGCCAGCTAGTTACAGGTTTACAAAAAAAGTTGTGAGATACCTGTTATTGATACACGAAACAGGTTTTATCGTCGCTTGATCAAACTTAAGTGAATTTTGTATTCAACAATCATCGCTTAGTAAATTTTTCTAAAAAATATTTTCAATCAACAAACTCATTAAATACACAATTACCCTTATCGCATTTATTCACGGTAGTGGCTAATTCTAATTACTTCTATATAAGTGAGCGCTTAACCTAATTGAACAAAATTTTTCGCATCGTTTTTTTCTTAAATCTGGACGTTTTTTCACCAGATTTTTTACGTGTTTTTCGGCTACGGAGCGGTAACCATTCCTTTTTAGATGAGATACTGAATATATCAACATTGCACATGCCGCTCCAAAAAAATCTTATTTGCGTGTGGATTTTCAGCACAACCGTGTTGAATAACGCTATCGATGTGCAATAGTCGCACTACCGCTTATCCGCTAGCTTAGCCTGGGCAGCCACCGTTTTCATCTCCTCCACTTCAATCTGCTGCCAGGCAAGCCCCATCGCCTGGGTATAGAATTTTTCCAGTTCCCGTGCTACTAGGTTATAAAAGACATTATCCTGCTTTAATTCGTCGGCGACAGAAGGAATGTTGTTCCACTTGACTGAGCCGGTGTATGTAAAGGAGGCTTTATCAAGGGCAATATTTTTCTTCCAGATTTTTTCACCGTACTGTGCTGACGTCGCCGTGATCACAAGATTGCCGCCAAAGGTCACCTCCCCTTTTGTTTTGTATTGATAGGTATGGGTGGTAGAGATAAGGCCACCTAATCCGAGTGTTTGGTCAAACGTACGGTTCCACGTGGGCTGCAGATCAATTTCCACCAGGAAGGCAAAATCACTGTTGATTTTGTCGCTATAAACCATTTCATCGCGGCTCCGGAAGGGGCCGCGTATTTTAAAGCCTTTGGCGGTAAGCAGTTCTTCAAAATCATTGTTCATGCTGGTAGACATTTCCGGGAAGGGGGCAACAATGTATTCCGGCTTCTTTGTAATATAAACAGGGCTGATGAGGGCCACAGTCAGAGCGCTTGACCCTGCTTCCACTCTCGAAGGTGGTGAATAATCAAATTTAGCCGGCAGTCTGGGAGAAGGCGTGTTGGTGGTTTGTTTGGGCATGGTGCAACTGAAGAACTCGGTACAGATGACTAAAACGAGTGCAATATTTCTCATTGTTGAAGGTTTAAGTGGGCAATACGCTAGTACAATTCAAACTTACAGAAAAAACAATAGTAAACCGATCCGTTTACCATAATTTTTTTTGAATCCCAAACCTTGCAGCTCTAAGGCAAGGACTATGACCAAGGAAGTGTTCCTCAAAAAGCTCGGGAAAAATATCGCCCGCCTTCGGGAAGAAGCCGGGCTCAGCCAGGTAGAACTTGCCTTGCGCTGCGATAAGGATAAGCAGAGTTTAAACAGGCTGGAAAAGGGACGCATCAATGCTTCCGCTTACTACCTCTCCCAAATCGCTGCTCAGTTGGGAGTCCCGCTTAAAAAGTTGTTCGACTTTGACTAATTACGAATTGCAATAGCTTCTTCCTTTATTATTTATAATCTGCAGTGGCGCGGTAAATTCCGTTTGTATAGGAGATTTTCAAATGCATTGCAGCATTGAAGGATAACAATCAATCCCGATATGCTTACAAACACTAGTGCTTGGTGTAGTGGTCATTCTACGTTCCCCCGCAGTCATTCTGACAACATTATCGGCAAAAATCGAACAGGCGAAAATGCATTTCAGTACGTTCTTTGCGACATTTAGTTCACAACGATGATGGTAGGTGGATACCCACACTCACCTGGTATCGGTAACAGGTGCTATTTATGTCTAACACACGTTCTTGCAATATTGCCCTGGCAGATGATCACAACCTCATTCGCCGGTCACTGCGTAGTCTTCTGGAGACGCAAGGGTATCACATTGTGATAGATGCCTCCGATGGTTCGGAATTGATTGAGAAAATTCTAACAAGTGGCCAGCCGGACATCTGTATTGTTGACATGAATATGAGCGGCATGGATGGGATCACGACTACTCTCTATCTCAAGAAACGCTGGCCATCCATCAAAGTCCTGATTTTCTCCATGAACGACCACCATTGGTACCGAAACAAGGCACTCAGCATCGGAGCCGATGCTTATATCAGCAAAGACGAAAGCATTGACGAGCTCCTACGCACGGTGAAGGAGTTATGCGCCCGCGCAAGGTAACGGTGTAGCAAGGTTGTATATAAATTAAAATTGCCCGTGTTAGGTTATATTATTTCTGCTCACATCGATTAACTCGTACCTTTATCGCAATAAGGGTATAATGGTAAACGCTCTTTTTAGCAGCTATTCCCCGTCTATGCGGGGAATATTTATATCGGTGTATCGCTTCTGCAGTGGCTCAAGGTTTCATGAATACTGCGTCCTTACTATTTATTCAGTTTTCGCAGCGCATCAAGGACAATCTTTGCAATCGCACTTTGCTTTCGTTTGTTTTCGTTCAGGTTAACCGCATTGTACTCTAATTTCACCTCATAACCTTTTATCGTTGTTGTGTTCGGTGGCGAAACTGCGCTCCCTTGTTCAAGAAACGCGATAAGCTGCTCGGGCTCCAGCACCTGAATTCTACCCAGTACGTCTTTTTCAAACGCCGTTTGAACGGTTGAGGCAATGGCAGTCTGTACTTTTTTATCCGGTGTACACACGATCACTTGAGTATAGCCGGCAGCAATACATTTTCGGATGTTGTGCAATTCCCATGCTGTGGTGGTAGTCACCGACACCTCTACCGCGATGGTGGAGCCATAACCTTCAAGCAATACATCCACCTTCCCCTTCTGATCCGGGGTCATCGCTTCAAGGGTTGCTTTATAGCCACTTGCTTCGCCACACTGCTTGATGAGGTTCTGCAGGTACCGGTGCTGACTCTCTTCTTTCTTTTTGACCATAACCTGTTCTTCTTCTTTTCGCTCCTCATCCACTATGGGTGACAGTACAACTTGTGGAAGGGTGATTTCTTTGGGTAATGCTTCCTGTTTTGTGGGTACAGCTGGCTGTTGCTTAGTAACCGTTGGCGGTGGCGTTTCCTCTTCAATTTCTTCCATGCTCAGTCGCAACTGCTCCTCTACTACCTGCCTGGGGGTACCATAGCGACTACGCGAGTGTGCAAGAACCGCTGTCTTAGCAGCATTGTCTTGCTCATCATTTGCCAATGGCGCAGTATCAAGTGAACAATCATACTCAGGTCGCTCCAGTCGAACCACGGCTTGTCCCACGCCCAGGTTTTGCAAATCCTGTGGTTCAAAGCCAGAAAAGCCTTCCGCAAGCTTTCTCGCATCACCCTCCCCTACCCGAAAACAGATTCTAGCTCCTGCATTGGCAATGATCGAGTTGGTGAGTTCACTATCGTGTCGCTGCAATTGCTGCATATCCTGATGTGCCAGGATTAATCCGACATGGTATTTTCGGGCCCCCGAGAGCAGTTGACTCATCGAGGGCGTCATGAAATGCTGGAACTCGTCGATATAAACAAAGAAATCCTCCCGCTTCTCGCTAGCCTGTCGTGCAAGCGCCGCCTGGTGGATCTTCGAGACCAGCACCGTTCCTAACAGATAACTATTCTCTGCGCCAATTAATCCTTGCGAGAGTTTGACGAGTAAAATCTTTTGGTTGTTCAATATCGCTGCCACATCCACGCTCTTTTGCTGGCAAACCATATTGCGGATCATGCGGGGGCGCAGGAATGTATCGAGCCGGGTAAGAATTGGGCCAATCGAACTTGTTTTTAGAAGCGGATACTCCTTGTGCCAATAGTAACGGATGGACGGATCGGTAACTGTTTTTAGTATCGTCTCCCGAAATCTTTTCTCAATTAAGAATCGTCGAAGGTCGGCCAGGGTACCGGTAGTGGGGCTTTCTAGTAGAGCCAGGATGGCGTTGGCTAGGACGGCATTCATCTGATCACCCCAGGAAGTGGAAAGGCGTTTGAAGACCGCTACCAGGTCAGCGGCCAGGATTTCTTTTTCCAATTCACTTCCCGCTTTAAGAATATTAAACCCTACCGGATATTCGCTCTCCGACGGATCTATCACCACCACGTCTTCCAGGCGTGTTTGCGGGATATGCTCCAGTATCTTTTCGATCAAATCGCCATGGGGATCGAGTACCGCTACCCCGTTTCCCAATCGGATATCCTGGGCAATCATCGTAAGTAGCAAGGTGGATTTACCGGTACCGGTAGCCCCGATGATATGGGTATGTTTAAAGCGCTGCTCCGCAGCAACCGAGACTTCGGTGGTTATACCCTGGTAGGTATTGGTGCCTAACACAAAGGGATGTCCCAAAGCAATCGGCGGGGTTTTCTTTGTTTTACGTTCCTTGACCAGTAGTTTAGGTGAGAGTGCCGCATCCGGGATATGCACCAGCGTGGCCAGTTCTTTTACGTTAAGGAGCATCCCGGTGCGCCTTGAAGTCCGAAAAGCAATATCAGTCATGCGTTGCACCGGGTCATAATGGTCATCAGCAAGTGGGGTAAGCTGATTAACGGTTGAACGTGATGATTGAATAAGTGCAAACTGGAGTTTATCAAAAAGGTGGATGGTGTCTTCGACGTTAGCGGCCTGTGCCATCGCCCGCACCGTAACCGCCATCAAGGGAGCCGTTATCTTTTCCTTTGCCAGCGGCAGCATCTCGGGTGCATTCTGGAAAAACGGTTTGCCGTCCCTGGTAGCAACAGATCGAAGGATACTCGACTCCCAGGGATTGACTACTCCATTGAAAAGCACCTGCACCAAGATCGTTTCTTCAGGCTCTAATTGCTCGGCCACCGACACCATACTTGTGTAGGGATCAATACCGCGACTGCCTAAGAGCGCCAGTGGCCGCATGAACTCTTCGACGAGTCCGTAGTCCATCACCTGAAAGGGTTTATCCTGATCCGGGAGCTCATACGGGTCAAGGGCAGTTTCGATAAAAGCCAGTTGCGGAAAATAGGTTCTACACTGTCCCTTGATATAGGTGGCGGTACGCTGGTGGCACACCCACCGCAAGGTGATCTTTTCAGCACGTGCTTCGATTTCAAAACTGATTCGTTCAGTAGAGTAGGTGAGCATAGCAAGCAATTGCTCGCTAAGCACTGTGCTTCCTTTAAAGCCTTTGGGAATAATCATCGTCAGTACCGTATCTGCCGACCCTGACTGGTCCGATATTGGCTGGTAGTCGATTTCGGGTACTGGATCGGGTGGGCTCAGTTGCTTTTGAGGTTTCCACCACTGCGCAAGGGCGCTCAGCAGGGTGTGCCGCTCTGCATCATCAACTGCGGGAGTCCTCACTCGCTGGTGTCCAAAGAACGGCGTAAAGGGCGGCTCCAGATCAATCGGCTCCTCTGCCAATAGCCATCCGCGACCCAGGATTTCCCACTGGTAAAACGAGAGGGTGGCTTGTTCGATAAGCGCAGATAGCATCGGGGTGGGTTAGTAGGGTCTATTGTAGAGATTCCAGTTCAGTTCATCGGTTATTCGAACTCCCTTCGCTTCACTCACCTCTCCAATCACCTTCGACAGTATTTTACTCACCGTCTCCTTAAACATGATCTCCTGGTCCAGTTCAAAGAACGTTTTCTGCCGCTCTCGAAAAATCTTTCCAATAAAAGGCAGGTTGAACAGAAAGTCTCGCATGGGGTCACTTAGGGTTCCCTGCCACCACGACACGAACAGTTGTTTGGCAAACGGTGCTGCGCAGATGTCAAACACATACTTGCCAAAACTAATCCGCAGATACTCCCGGTTGGGAGAAAAAACACCGCCTTCTGCATAGTACACCGCCTTCAAACTCACCCCGTCAATTTCTCTTTGCAGCACTTCCTGCTCGATGACCTCGTACAACTCCTGCGGGCTACAGGGAAAGTGCTCAAACAGCCGGTGGCCGTGTGACTGAATATTATTTATACGCTTCAGGGCCCCCTTGATCAGTGCATAGACGGCGAAGAGAATTACGACAGCAAGGAGGATTCGAAACAGGTAACCAATACCGCTATCATTGTAGCGTGAGTACAAAAGTTCCATATAGCAAGGTTTAGGTAGCGGTAGCAGTGTGGTGGGAAGCAAAGGGTGTTTTCGGGGGAAGAATTGCAAGTAGCTATAAGGTGGGAAGGTATGATGTTAACTAACTGAAAACAATACCCTGTTCGTAGTACTTAGCTAGGCTCCCCCCCCCCGAAAGATGCGGAAAGGTTTAGACGAAAAATTGCTATTTTTTGGATTGACGAAATTTGTTCTGCTTTTTAACCATTTCTATTTCTCCCCAACCTCTATCCTTAACCTTAACAACCGGAATGTCGCTTTCATAATCTAATTCCGGATCGCTCAATCCATTAAGTACAGTCGAGTAAAGAAGTGGACCGCTCGCCCCATATTTGGCATCAAGCAAAAGTATTCTGCGGCAAACTGGGCCTAGTCTTAATTTCCTTTTCCGAGCAAGTGGATCTATAACTGTTTCTACAGATTTTCCCGGGCTAGTAGCATAAACAATGGTAAAGTAATTAGTTTGATCATGGTAGCTTGCTCGACCTCTATTATCTTTCGGATCAACCATAAAAAACCCCAAAGTATTCTTTAAACTATCAGGCCATGTAGTATCTCGCCTGCGCATTTCACGTTCAACCGAATAATATGTGGGATTAGTTGAGCGCATCTCATAGCAGCAGTCAAAGATTAAGCAGACCTCATGGATTTTTCCATTTATAACAATTTGCGTTAGATCATGAAATGAAAACATATCATCTCTAATACGTTGGGCGTTTTCTGGGAAATGTACATCATAGTTAATGTTGCCTGTAACAAAAAATTGAAGTTGTGTACTTAGATCGGCAAATCCATGCCCACATAGATAAACAAACAAAATATTTGGCCAATGTTTACTTTTCTTCATTGAATCCACCACCACATTTATGGCATTTATTATAATAGCCTTTGTAATCCGTCTCTTACTGGTCGAAGTTTCTGTAATACCAAACGCATCAAACGTTTTCATATATTGGGAAAATCGTTGAGCGCTGTTTTTTGCGGATGGAAGGAATTCAAAAGCGGGGTTACTGTCATAGTGTGACGATCCAACTGAAACATAAAATATATTTGCTCTCAGTGGTATTTTCTGTCCAACACAACAGCAAAAACAAACCTTCAGCAATAAACATAAAATACATCGTCTAGCTAACATTCTGTAATCTATTGTTTTTTCTTTTTTGTAAAGCACGCTCCTTGAATACGGAAATCTCGAACTAGTGCTTTCGGCACTCCCGTTTTTTTATCTAAGTCACTTTTTAATACTTCCATAACAAAGTCATCGATCAATATTGTGTTACCCGAGAATCGTTGACTTGCCAGAAGAATTCTCCTGCATAAAGGTCCAATTTTCATTTCTTTCGTTGTAAAAGGATGATTTACCGTCCTGACTGAAACACCGGGTTGCCCTGCGTTGATTATTGTACATAGGCTATTATTCTGATCTGCGTATATTTGCCTCTCACGTGTATTTTTGGGATCAACCAGATAATACTCCCGCGTATTTTTCATACTATCACTCCATGTCTTCCGCTCTTCAATGGCTTTATCTGTCCAATAAAAATTTGAGTTAGTTGTGGCGGCAAGTTCATAGCAACAATCAAATAACAAAATGAGTTTTGTTATTTTAGGATTCGTGCGGTAACCATTAAAATCGTAGTATGAAAGGCCTTGCTGCCGAATAAAGTAAACGCTTTCTTTATCGGCTATATCAAACTTAATACTCCCAGGTGCAAAAAATTGAAGGCTGGTGTTTTTATCTGCAAAGCCGTGTCCGCACAAATAGACAAAAAGGATATTCATTGTACCACTATCTGTCCTGTTAATAGAGTCGATTATTAATTGCATTTCTGCCAATATCATTTCTTTACTTAGCGGACAATAGCTCGAAGAAAGAAGTATTCGTCCAAATCCACCGACAGATTTCATAAATTTTTCAAAAACCTTAGCGCTGTTTATTGTAGATGGAACATTTTCAAATACATGGGGATAGTAGTGTGCAGACCCTACCGACAGATAAAATACGTTAGTTTTTTTGCATTGCACTTGGGATACGCTCGCGAAGGAGGTGAGTGCCATAGTCAGGACAATACAGCTAAGTTTCTTAAAAGTTATTCGAATTCTTGCTGATTCCATGTTTGTTTGAGTGACTCCTCACACGTTTTTAAAAGGGTAGTTCCGTTCCGTTTTAAATCGTCCAATGACTCATCCTCGAAGAAGAGATAGTCGTTTACATCGTTTCGAAATAACTTCATTTGTCTTTCTACTGCTGTGTCATCGATGAATGGTATTTTCTCCCAATACACTCTTTCAAAATCAAGGTTTGCCTTCTTAAACTTCTCTTTATCTTCAGCCACAAGAAAAAGCTGCGCGACTGATCTGGCAATCTCGCCGTATGCAGCAGCTCGCCTTTCATATACCTTCCTTTTAAATTCATTGAAGTCATTCTGTGAAAGTTGTCTTTGAGTTTCACATTGCGAAAACAAAAATATGGTTATTGTTATCGCATGACCAACAATGATTGGCCACCAACTTGTTTTCCGGCTGCTATTATCACTCATAAAAATACAAGTCTTTATCAAGTGTAGTTACCGAATAGCTTGTTTTTGTAAGGCGTAAATAATTTTTTTTATTCCTCCTCACAAACTTAGCCAAATAGCTAGTCGAGTCGCTAAAGTTAAGCATGAGCCTTGTTCCGTCAACTAAAACTATTTTGTAGGTAACCTGTTTCCCGGAATCCCACTTGCCATTTACACAAGTTCTCAAGATAGCAGTATCCGAACCTTTCTTAAACGTATACGATAATTCGCTTTTACAGTGTCCCCCTAGTCGCTCTTCCTTGACGATTTTTGTCTCCTTAAGCCAGGTCTTCTCCCGCTCACCGGTTAAACTATTCCTAAACTTATCAATCCTGTCCTGGCTAAATGCAAAGTTTACAGATAGTATCCAAGCCACAAAGAAAAAAGTGTGTCGAAAGCGCATACTACATACAGTTTATTTAAAATTACAGATTTCCCCTTCTCTTACAATTATAAAAATGATTTATTTCTTCTTTCTTTGTGAACCATATCAGTCTAGGCTTCGGAAAACCTCTATATTAAAAGAGACTTGGTGTCGGTGTTTCGTCCTGATCGTCCCTGCTATGGCTATCTCGTATTCCAGTATTTGGATTACACGCATAGTTACATCTTGAGGTGGCCACTATATGCATTCGTGTTTTTGAATTTTTGTTGGACAAACTATTTGATAATCCATTAAATGGCCGTGCACTTAATCCATCAATCATCAATTTTATTAAAAATGTATAACGAGGAATATTAACCAAATCCAATTCATCGAAAACAGGATAGAATTGTGGTCCCAATATTTTTGCATCCTCAAGACCGATTCTAAACGTAATTATGGTCCCTACATTTCCGAAGATAGCCGACCTAAGCTTTTCATGCAATTGATCGAGATACTGGTGAGCAATAAATAGTGATAGTTTGTATTTTCTTGCCTCGGCAAGTATATCTGCCAACGACAATGAGACGAAAGAATGCATCTCGTCGATATAGAGGAAAAAAGGAATGCGATCTCCCTCGGGCACCTTTGACCTTCGCAGTGCCGCAAATTGTATAGCCGATACAAGCATGCTTCCCAGTAGGGCAGAAGCATCTTCCCCTATCTCCCCTTTTGACAGATTACAGATCAAAATTCTTGAGGAATTAATGACCTCATTGATTTCAAAGCTACTTTGCGGCTGACCCACGATGTTTCGTAGTATGGAACTGCTATTGAATAGGCCCACCTTATTCAACACGGGAGTGATTGCTTCCGATCTCAATGCGAGAGGATACTTGTCGAATTCCTGCTTCCAGAAAGCAATAATATTACTATTAGTGATATGACTTAAGATCGTACTTCTGAACTGCGCATCAGTCAACAAGGGTTGGATATCCAGCAAGGTCGCCCCAGGATATTCCAGTAAAGTCAGAATACTATATCTGAGAATGTATTCCAGTCGGGGTCCCCAAGATGCCGACCAGAGTTTTTTGAAGGTACCGACCAGTTCTGATGCAACCAAATGACGATCTTCTTTTTTGATATTGTACAGCGGATTAAAGGCAATAGGATATTCATAGTCAGCAGCATTGAAGTAGATGGTATCTTCTATTCTCTCTTTTGGAATGTAATCAAGCAGTGTATTGGAAAGATCACCGTGGGGGTCAATGATCGCTAGTCCTCTGCCTTTCAAAATATCATCGATGGCCATGTTTAACAATAGGGTTGTCTTTCCTGTTCCCGTTTTTCCAATAACGTAGATATGCCCAAAACGATCCTTTTGCTTAATGCCAAAGGGTTGATGCTGATTTCTAAAATCTGTTATTCCAATGGGAGTGACTTCATCCATAGAGAAGCATCATATAACGGAAAGCTTGGTCCGTAAGAGAGAGTAAACTTTAACTGGAAGCAAAATCCCCTCTCTTTTTAATCTTTTACGCATCTGTAATACTGTTGCCACCACCATGAAAAGGGACCTGGAAACGCTTTTTAAAGAATTCTTGTATGAATGTGAGTACGTAAAAAGAGTTCGCCCCGAAACACTAAAAGGATATATTCATTCCTTCAAGATATTTAGGAAACTAGTGCCGGGCATATCGCACGATCAACTTTCGACAGAATTAATTACCTCGTTTTTCAGAACACTGCAAGAGAGAAAAAGAATGGTGGGGAATGGAATAATAAAGGTTGGGGTTAAGACTTCGACTATTGCATCTTATTGGTCCAAGCTGAACGTTTTCTTTGCCTGGTTGAAAGATAATGGTCATGTGGCTACCAATCCTTTCCAATATCTGAAATATCCGATTCCCTCTTACGAGGATAAAAAATACTTACGCAAAGAAGAAATCGAAAAGATATTCACTGCAATTCACCTACACAATAGCCAAAACATCCTTGTCTTTAAACGCAACCTAGTACTTCTACACCTCTTGCTATACTGCGGACTACGCAAAGAGGAACTACAGTTTCTGCAAATCAGAGACATCGACCTCGAAAAAAAGTTGATCACAATTCGAGGAGAAACATCAAAGTCGAAAAGAACAAGACAGTTACCACTTCATTCATCAACTGTTATGCACTTAAAAGATTATTTGTCTGAAAGAAAACAGTACACTACCCCCTATTTAATTATTTCGAATTTGCGAGATGACAAGCTTTCCAATGCCGGGCTCGTGCATTTAGTAAATAGTATTCGTAGAAGGTCAAAGGTCTCATTCCATCTGCACCAGTTCAGGCACACCTTTGCTGTAAATTTCCTAAAGGCAACTAATAATATTTTCAAACTGAAAGTGATGCTTGGGCACTCAGATATCCGCGTTACCTCCTTATATCTTCGCTGCTTGCCGCCTGAGGAATTTCGCGGTGATATCGAATCCCTCAGTGTTGATACTTTTATCTGATCAAGGTAGACTAAAAACAGCCTATTTTATTATCAATCAGTCAACCAAGTCGAGACAACCGACACAATGAAAAAACGCACTTGTCAATTCATTGCTGTCGGGAATAGGTCATTCATTGGAAATATGATTTTTCTGCTTAACTCCCAAAATATGCTTATTTCATAAGGTATATGGTGCCCTCAGTATGAATTGAACATACATCTTTCCCTTAGGACAGATTAGCTAGGCCCCTGGTATCTCAAAAACCTTTATTGATACTGCCTTAAATGACAAATTGCGCAGTTACAGTGAACGCATATGCACAGGGAAATATCGTTGACAAAGATCATATTTCCTTGTTTTGTTGTTACCGCTGGTTGGAGTATTACCATGACTATAAACTCTCTCGCAACTCAATTTTGCGATTATTCAAAGTATTTTAAAGGATATTCAGACGCTACCATTAAAAGGTACCGTAGTTCCATTTCCATATTTTGCAGATTTGCTCAGATTAGCAATATTGAGGAAGTTACCACTCAAAACGTCCAGGCTTGGTTTTTCAACGGAAGAAGCAAACGTAACTGGTCGGTGCAGACTTTCTTAAGCTATCACAAATCACTGACCGTTTTCTTTGCATGGTGTCTGAAAAACGGCCATATGACTATTCAACCATTAGAAGGGCTGGCAATACCGAAACTGGAACACAAACTTCCTACTAAACTCACAAAGCAGGATAGTTTACGACTACTTGAAATCGTCTACAACTACCCCTACCAAAGCAGGTTTGTTCAATACCGCAATCATGCAATGTTTGCCACGCTTATATTTGCCGGACTGCGCAAAAAAGAACTGCTAAACTTAAAATATACGGACGTTGACCTGGTTAACCAAACACTTTTTGTGCGGTTAGGAAAAGGCAATAAGGATAGAATGATACCCATATCTGCCACTCTTGCGCAAAGCTTACAACGTTACCTGGAGGAAAGAAGGAAACTGAACCGAACATGCCCGGAGTTTTTTGCTTCATATAGATTTAATCGCGGGTTAACTGAAATAGGACTAATACACCAGCTTGATAAGATTCGAGAAGCGACGGACATCAAGTTTACACTGCATAAGCTTCGCCATACCTTTGCAACATTAATGCTTGAAGGAGGCTGCGATATCTATAGTCTTTCAAAAATGATGGGGCATTCGGATATAACAACAACCACGCTTTACCTGTACGCAAGCGCTGACCACTTGAAAGCACAAATGAACAAACATCCGTTAAACGAAAAATAGCTTTAAATCGTCAAATCCTCATGGCTCAACAGGTGGGTCACATTATTACCGAAATACCCGGGTCAGCGTCAGTGAAATAATCAACTGAAATTAAGAAATTATTATAAATAACAAGTACGTGCAGACTAATAGACGAAGTCAAAACTGATAAAAAACTAAATAAGAAGAATCAAGTCTTCGATAATTTTTGAGTGCTCCTTAAATTTTCCTTCATTATCAAAAGTATTATACACAATGGGCGAAATCCTGCTTATAACATCTGAATGGTCTATTCTCTCTAATTGAAGATCAAATAATTGCTCAGATACGGTTGCTCTCAAATTAAAAGCTTTTCTGGCTGCTAACCTATCACCATCAAACCAGATAACTTTGAAACCTTGATTCCTAAAAGCCAAAACGATGTCGATGCAAGTATTATCAGGTAAAAATCCCCAAGTTACCACCGTATCACGATGATTATTTATTAACTGCTTAATAAATCTATTGGGATGCTGTGATAGGCTATTTAGATTTTGCTGCTCTTCCAAATCAATGTGCAAATATTGTTTTTCTTGTCCGAGAATGTTTCCTATTTCGGTTTTACCGGTCCCTGGAATTCCAACAATTAGAATTTTCGCTTTCATTACTTTTGATGCCTTCTTTGGCACTCTGATTCGAGGTGGATAAATATTTACGTTATACTTAAAATTCCCAATACTCTGTGGCCTAGCTTAAGGAGTCAGAAAAATTGATGAAAACAGTGTTAGATTAACAATAGTATTCTACCAAAAATAACAATTTATCCTCGCTTGTTATTTGCTTTCTTGATCAGGCAATCACTATCCAATTGCGTTTTCTATTTACATTAACTACTTGCAACCTTACATGGCAAAGACCTCAAAAGGGAGCCTCCCGAAGTAATGATTGCTAAAAAACGTTATAGAATAAAGGTTTTTGTACGGAAAGGGACTCGCTATCGACCAGTTACGTGCAATATCCGGTAGTTACAAGATAGGAACAAAACAACATGAACATTAAATCCGCAGCACAACAATTTTATGATTATTCAAAATACTTGAGAGGATACTCAAAAGACACTTTACGAAAATATCGTCACGCGATTCACTTCGGGAACTTTTCTTCAAGGACAGAGTGGAGAGAAATTGGAAAGCCTCCACCTTTATATCCTACCAGCGGACACTTTCTGTTTTTTTCCAATGGTGCGTTGCTCAGAACTATATAGCTGAAAACCCCATTGTTGATTTAGAAGCGCCGCGACTGGAGCGAAAATTACCTCGGGGCTTAAGCAAAGAAGACGTAAATAGAATTCTTGAATCTGTCTACAACTATCCGTACGAGAACAATTTTATTCGCCTTAGAAATCACGCGATTTTCTCGACGTTTCCCTTTGCAGGATTACGCAAGCAAGAAATATTGCAACTGAGGTATGCGGACGTTGATCTTAACAGTATGTCAATCTTCATAAATAACAGTAAGGGAAATAAGGACCGGATCATCCCGATAAGCCCTGCCCTTCGGACAAGTCTAGAAAAAATATTTAGTAGAAAGAAAAAAGAAAAGTATTACTTGCGCCTAATTTTTCGCTTCAAGCACTCAAAGCAGAGGTATTTCCGATACAACACTTAAAAGATTGATCGAGTCCATTCGCTCATGCACTCAACTTCGATTTTATGCACATAAGCTGCGGCATACTTTTGCAACGCTCATGATTCAGGGAGGATGCGACATTTACAGTCTTTCTAAAATGATGGGGCATGAGGATATTAGAACGACCACTATTTATCTATCTGCAAGTACGGAGCATCTGAAATCACAGATGTTTAAGCATCCATTAAATGAAAAATTATGAGCAGCTCTAATGATATTCCGAAACAAGTTTAGGGCTACCTGAAAAGACTATTAATCGTTTTGCACCTCGAGTCAGTGTCACGTATAGATTTTTGGGACACTTAGTTTTATGAGCGTTCAAAACTACGACAGTATCAAACTCCAACCCTTTTGTTAAAAGTGTTGTACCAATAACTCTGCCATTTATTTTTAGTCCAACTCTTCAAAGCTGAACAACCAATTCCGTCAACCGGCATTTTTGCAATACCAGGTTAGCAGCGTACCCTTCTGTCGGATTCGTCAGCTGAACCACTGGGTTAACCGAAGCAGGGTGAGTCTACTGACGCCGTAGCAGAAAAGGCACTCTTTTACAAGTTGGCAATTATGTCTGAATTTACGAACTTGTAAAAGTGTCTGCTCTTACGGGTTGGGAAAGGGCATATCTGCTTAGTACTTTAGTTTAAAAGTGCAGCAATTAGATTTGTTGCCAATCAAGCTGGCAAAAACCACTGCTCCTTTTGCACTAAATCCGTACCTTTGTGGCACTTGAGACTGTCAGAGACGATATTTATACATTGCTTAATAGCTTCCTTACTGGCATTATGTTCTAATGAGTTGTCGGCAAAGGGGTTTGACAATTGTTGCTATATATCAGATAATGCTGTAACAGGTAGTTATGGAAGCAGGAGAAATAGTGACGTAATAAAGAACAGCGTTCCTCCAGAGGGCTTTTTTATAAAAACAGCAGGTCAAAGTTCAATTGCTGCGAGAGTAAAAGAACGTAGTATCACAGATGCTTTCTTCATTTCTTTTTTTGCATACAGTAAAAAAATAAAATACTCAACTCATGTAAAGAGCAGAGGCTTTTTACATTTTAAACCTCAGCAACAAAAAATAATCTTTCCTTACCATCACTTCTGGTAGGTCTTTTTGTCTTTTATTATACCCGCTACTAAACCTGCAAAGGTTTTAGCATGAATTACATAGCTAAAGCATTTGGCTTAAAGTTTTTAAAACATTACTATGGGTCCTACATGGCTCACAGCTGGCATTCTTTTAGGAATAACCTTCCTGTTTATATTCTTTTTTTCCTCTTGTACATAAAAGAGGAAAAAAAGAAATGACGAAAAATTAAGGTGGCTGAAATTATCGCCACCAATAATTCAACGGTAACAGAAAAAGAAGAATTAGCAAATTACTCTATTGCCGTTGATAAGAAAAAGGGAAAACTTTTCTCTATTGAATTTGATAGCCGTGCCAAGGGCAAGGCAGAGCTAAAAGACTTGCAGAACATAAAATCGGCAAAAGCAGATTATGTTGAAGACAATAATATTTGTGAAGGGCAGAAAAGGAAGCCGGTTTCACCTGGAACACACATTTCGAAAGTTCAATTAGCACTAACACCAAAGGGCAGCAATCAGCCAAAATACTATTTCACTTTTTATCATGCACTGTTAAATGGGATAGACGAGACGAATACTTTAAAAAGAAGAGCGCAGCACTGGCAGGAACGGGTTAATAATTACATCAAGAAACCTGAAAGTCTGCTATCAGAAGCTGGTAAAAAATGAATTTCAGAACAGTAACTTTTTTAGTAACCAGTACAGAAAATGAGTGTAGCAACAGAGAACGTGTTACTTGTTGGTTCCATTCTTTTGCTTATCAGCATTATTGCTGGTAAGACTAGTGACCGCTTTGGTGTACCCACACTTATTTTCTTCCTGGTTATAGGAATTTTAGCTGGTTCTGAAGGCATAGGTGGTATTTATTTCAATAATGCCCACCTGGCTCAATTTATTGGTATCGTCGCCTTGAATTTTATTCTTTTTTCGGGCGGTCTTGATACCGATTGGCAAACGATTAAACCCGTGCTGTGGAGAGGTGTAGCTTTGTCAACGATAGGTGTATTTGTGACCGCCCTCACATTAGGCCTTTTTGTTCATTATGTTTTTAATTTCAGTTTGCTTGAAGGATTATTGCTTGGTTCTATAGTATCTTCTACAGATGCAGCAGCTGTGTTTTCCATACTGCGTAAGAAAGGCGTTGGATTGAAAGGACATTTACGTCCCGTTCTGGAGTTGGAAAGTGGCAGCAACGACCCCATGGCTTACTTTCTCACTATCTCTTTAACAACTTTACTGGTGAATGGTGATGTTAGCTTTTACCAACTCATCCCGTTATTCATTAAAGGCTTTGCCATTGGTGGTTTAGTGGGATATGGAATGGGAAGAATAACTTCATGGTTGGTTAACAATATTAAATTGAACAGTGACGGGTTGTATCCGGCATTGATATTAGGACTTGCCATGTTTACGTATTCAGCAACTGATTTTCTGGGGGGTAATGGATTTTTAGCGATTTATTTATGTGCGGTTATTCTGGGTAATAGCAACTTCATTCATAAACGTAGTATGATAAAGTATTACGATGGCCAGGCCTGGCTCATGCAGATCATTATGTTTCTTACGCTGGGGTTATTGGTGTTTCCTTCAAAGATAATCCCTGTTATTGGTTCTGGATTATTAATTTCTGTTTTTCTTATGTTAGTTGCCCGGCCGATTGGCGTATTTGCAAGTCTGGCTTTCTTTAAAGTAAACATCAGAAGCAGGTTGTTTTTATCATGGGTAGGATTAAGAGGTGCTGTTCCTATTGTATTTGCTACTTATCCTATGATTGCAGGCCTACCAAAAGCAGATACTATCTTCAATCTTGTATTTTTCATATCAGTTACTTCTGTACTCCTGCAAGGAACAACCCTGTCTTTCGTTGCAAAACTCCTACATGTGGCAGTACCTGAAAATGTAAGGCGAAGAATGGGTGTGGATATGGATATTTTGGACATAGAGAAGTCGGAAATGATAGAAATAGTAATCGAGCCCGGATCAGCTTTGATAGGCAGAAAAATAGTAATGCTGGGTGTGCCTAAAACGGTACATATAATGGCCATGAAAAGAGGCAAAAAGTATATTGTGCCGGTGGGGTCAACAAGGCTGGAAGCCGGTGATAAATTAATGGTGCTGGCACAAGACAAAAAAGCCATGCAAACGATGTATGATATTTTACAAATAAAACCAGAACTATGAATGAAGAGATTTTACGCCTGTTTATGATAGGTTTTATCATTGTTTTTTTATGGGTTGTACTTTTTTGGAAATTTTTTAAAAAAATAACCCTTATCCAAAAAGATTTCGAGATTGAAAATCAGGCAGCGTATAAAAGAATTAAACGTTTGCAATGCGTTAATCTTTGGATTCTATCTTTGTATGTACTGATGATTGTATTGTTTGTATTTACACCAAAGTGGTATAAGGTTTTCTTACCTATTGATGCACTCAATAATCCGGCAATAAACATGATGGGTTTACTGATTTTAAAAATATCACTCGTATGGGTTGTCGTAGTACAACTGCAGTTGGATGCAGCCATTTTTAAATACTCCCGGAAAATAGACGAACTCTCATCAATGGAATTAGTTTTTTTCTTTGAGCGATTGCTGATAAAAGGGCTGCTGCTAATGTTCATTGGTATGTTTGTAACGCTTTCCAATATCATTGGTTTGTTGCTATGTTGTGCTGCTTTTTGGTATTATTACAAAAAAAAGAATAATATGCGTCGTCTGCAGGTTTAAGGATTAAGAAGTGAAAGATAGTTGTCAAAAAGTAATGATGGGCTGAAAGATTTAGCAGAGGAATGTTGCTGTGTAATAAAAAAATTTGTGCTCTTTAGAAAGGTTGGCTTCTATGCCTGGGTTTTGTGAGCCTTGCAAATGTGCGAAAATGCGTATGTGCCGTTTAGGGTTGCGTTCTGTAACCACGAACAACGGATTGACTGCCGATAAGGCTGCTTCCAACAGCAATCTGTGAATATTTTTTTCACGGATTGACATACGAGGCTTTGCGCAGACAGGGTATTTGGATTCCGTCCCCGCCGTCAAGCCGTATTTGTTAGTGGCAATAGAGTTCCGTCCGATAACGCTGCTGATTAAACTCGATGATGACGTTAACAAGTAAAACCCAAATAGAATTCGGTCAAGCCCGATATTAGTTGACAGTAGTAACTACTGATTGTTATTCCGTCAGCCAGCCTTGCGGCAACCCTTTTGTTGGTGACAGTTTTATTCGTAGTCGCTATTTATTTTCTCATCTTAAATGAAATACAGTCTGCTCATAAATTTTCAACACTAATCGGTCATATAATTTCTTGACTCTTTCATTGATTTTAAAACTTGTAGTTCAACCTCTTTGTTTGCCGCTTCTCGTCATAATATCTGTCAAGACTTTTGTCCCTATTCCTTTTCCTTGGTAATCTTGCAAAAACTTACTCTAACATTGGTTAGATACCAATGTAAAATCCAAAAGGAGAAGTGGGAAATAATTCATGGCGGGAGCGCTGGCCCCTCCTCATATCTCAGGCTGATTTTAGTACTACTTAGTGCAGCTCCAGTATCTTCGGTGTCATAATCCATGATTGACTGTAAACCAAAAATTGAATTTATTTGCTGTTGGATATGCTCGAAGTCCCTTATAGAATTAATTACTCCTATGTTTTTTAAAACCCGTAAATCAAAGTTGTTTAAGATGAAAGCTTTTTTTTGCCTGATCTAAGTCTTCCTTGTGTTTTTCAGCTACAAACTTTGTGTACATTTCCATGATTTCATTTTCCGGGATCTCCAAGAAATGGCCAACTTTCAGAAGCGATAAAAGATCGAACCTAAGTAAATCTCCGTCCAGGATACCATTCAAAGTCCGATACGCAACCTGTAAATTTTGTTCGACCTGATTAGAAGTTATACCAAGGTCTGTTAACCGGTTCTCAAACCTTTGCCTAAGAGACAGTAGTTCATTTTCGGACTTTTTGTCCCAAGCACTATTTATAAGCTTGTTTATCTCGTCCTGATTAAATTTTTTTTCGCTCATTATAAAGTCCTGTTTTTGTACATAACAAAATTAGCGATTCATAGCCTGTCAGGTCATAATTTAAAGTGAAGTCCTGTAAATGTGCATACCTTTTAATAAATCGCATTAAGAATTGTATTGATTAAACATAATAACTTCAACTTAGCGAAACCACTAAGGAGGCTTCCAGCAGTAAGGTTATATTTCAATTAAATTAAAGTTTTCATAGGCAAGAACTCCCGATTAAGTAAATCCCCACTTTGCGTAAATCTGGCAAATTCCCCTCCCTTACTTCATTTATTACGACTCGTTAGAATAGGTGCATGGAGAAAGGTCGATATCCAAACAGTCTGCGGTCCTTCAGACGGAAGAATATGTACTCACAAAAGAAAGTAGCACGACTACTGGGGTTTCAAACCACGAGTACCCTATCCCGGTGGGAGCGTGGAGTTACGGTGCCGCCACTCATGCAGGTATTCCGGCTAGCCCGGCTCTACCATTCCGAGCCACATGAACTCTTTCCTGACCTCTGGGAAGATATCCGTACCGAGACCAGCCTGGTAGCTCAACACGAGCAGTTTGATAGTAACAATCCATTGTATCTATGAGTACATAAACGTAAAGGTGCAATTGCACCAAAAACAGCAAAAGGACATGTCGATGTCCTTTTTGTTTCGCTCCTTTCTCTCTGTGGAAAAGTCTGTGGAATAGCTTGTGTAAAAATACAGGCTCTATAAAACGAACGAGAACGATTGATATAAGAACGTAACGTTTCTGATCGTTTCCACTTAAGGAAGGAGGTTATCAGTAGTTAATTGAAAACATGAATAGTGAACAAGAGTCGCATGAGATCAAGCTGGCCAATGAGATCGCTGCCATTTTGAAAGACCAGGATTCCATTGCCATGCATTTGCAGTATGTGCGCCGGTATAAAGAAGACTTTCTTCGGAAAGTATTGAGTAAAGTAATGTCCATTGAGGAGTCGAAGATCAGGCGCAGCCGGGCAGCGCTCTATACCTTTCTCATCAACCAGAACAGCCATGGCAACACTCGGCATTAGTACGAACACACGGCTCGTCGGTCTGGCAATTATCAATAAGGACAGGCTTGTAGATTATTCGATCCATCTACACAAGTCATCCTGGTCTCCCGCAAAGGCAGAGAAGATAGTCACCAGCCTAGAGCCGTGTGTCCGGCAATATTGTATTAAGAAGGTTGCCTTGTCAATCCCCTTTGAGCATCATCAAACGAGGCAAATCCGGGACCTGATTGGTCGCATCCGGGAATTCTTTCTGCAACAAGGCATCCCCGTCTTTACCGAATCTCCCGCATCCTTTCATTCCCTCTGGCAGACCAAGCAGAAACGGCTGAAGAAAATGCTTATGAAATCGATGGTGGAGCGGTTCCCCGAACTGCGGTACTGTTACGTCAAGGAGCTTCGGAATAAGAACAAGTATTACGTGAAGCTCTTTGAAGCCGTGGGGGTGGCGGCAATGCAGGAACAAAAGAATTAAGTTAAAAGCGGGATCTTTATCCCGCTTTTAACTTTTATAGCCTCAAAAAAATATATTAAATGACCGAAAAATGAAGCCTAGTCAACCATTCTATATCCGCACTCTTTCAATTTCAGACTTTATGGACTCCATATCTATGTAATGTCTTCCCGCAACACTTCGTAATTCTCTCGCAATAAAGCCTTCAGTTGCTATTACGAGTAGCTGCTTACCGCGTGCCCTTAACAATTGTAGGGCTCTCTCAAAATCGCCATCACCACTCACTAAAACTGCCATGTCGTAGTGGTCAATCGTATTGAACATATCCAAAACGATTTCAATGTCCAAATTTGCCTTACGCTTATTGGTACCCGTTTTTGCATCATACACTGTCTTAATTTGCTTACTTATGAGGGAGTAACCCATGTTGGGTAATGCGTCAAGGTAGGCCCGTTGACGTGCTGCCGGAGGTGCATCTTGACCAATATAATAAAATGCTTCAATAATTTCTCCTTTAGTTGCAATGTAGTCTAACAGTCTTTTGGGATCAGCAAACCATTGTAACTTTTCGCGCTGCATAAAAAAGAAATTAGCACCATCAACAAATACTGAGATGCGCATATACTAAAAGTTTTTTAATTTCTCAAAAATCGAATATAAATCGATCATGCTTAACCAACTACCGTATTTATACGCAATTTTACCAGTTCTGGCTAATCTGCGATGTTATATGTGCTACCATTACAAATTTCCCTCTCTTATTTCTGTGTTGGCTACCTGTTATCCTGCTAGCAAAAATGCACATTGACAATACCACTTCCGGTTCCACCGCTAAAATTTCGATGGAACCGGTAATCCCAAAAATTACGCTTTCCTATACCCCAAAGGTGAAGATGAGCCTGCTGCCCAAAGTGATTAGCTCCAGCGATGCCTATCGACTGTTTCTTTACGTTTGGGATAAGGATCGTATCTGCCACATCGAAGAATTTAAGGTGATGCTCTTAAACCGTGCCAGCCGGGTGCTGGGGATTTGTACCCTCACCCGTGGCACGTCTTGTGCCACACTCATTGATATTCGCAATCTCTTTGCCTGTGCGCTCCTGGCGAATGCCTGTGCCGTGATCTGTTGTCACAATCACCCTTCTGGGTCTCTGCAACCCAGTCGCACCGACGAAGAAATCAGTCGAAAGTTAAAGGAGGGAGGCAGGCTCCTGGATATTCAGGTCATCGATCATCTTATTATTTCGCCCGAAGGGTATTACTCATTTGGCGACGAAGGAATCCTTTGACGGGTTCCTTTTTTGTTTTCCCCTGTTGTTTGCGTCAAGAGCAAATTTCCCTCCCTTATCGAGTTGCTTCCATTGGCCTAGACTGAAAGAAACTATTCTTTCATTTAAAAACTATGTTGTATGAATGTAAACAATGCCGCGTCCATCAAACTCGACGTGTATCAACTGGTCACCGACCAAATCATCACTCTGCTTGAAAAAGGCACCATCCCCTGGAAACAACCGTGGTCGGATGCCGGTATTCCCCGTAACCTGTTAAGCAAACGTGCCTACCGGGGAATCAACCTCTGGCTGTTGCTTTCTCTTGGTTTCGAGAAGAATTTGTTTCTTACCTGGGAGCAGATCAAAAGCTTAGGCGGGTCGGTCAACAAAGGAGAAAAGGGTCAAATTGTGATTTTCTGGAAAAGCTCGAAAAAAGAAAACGGAGAGGAGCAGCCAGAGGAAAACAAGGAACAGCAAACAAAAACCAAATCCTTGCTCCGGTATTACAAGGTCTTCAATGTTGCCCAGTGCAACAATCTCCCGGAATCAATTTTTCCGCCTGCCGAAATCAAGGATCACTCGCCTATCATTACTTGTGAAAACATTGTATCGGGAATGACTGATTGTCCAGCCATCAAACACAAAGAGCCGCTTGCCTACTACCATATTGAGAAAGACTATATCAACATGCCTAAGCGAAATAGTTTCTCCTCGATTGAATCCTATTACGCTACTCTTTTTCATGAACTGGTGCATAGCACCGGTCATGAAAAACGGTTGAATCGTGTTACCCTTAGCGAAATGGCCGAGTTTGGTTCGGATGCTTATTCACAAGAAGAACTAATCGCGGAGTTGGGCTCCTGCTTTCTGGTTAACCATGCAGGGATACTCCCTACCGTTATTGAAAACAGCGCTGCCTATATCGGTGGGTGGTTGGAGAAATTCAAGAACGATAAGCGGTTTGTGGTGGAGGCGAGTGGGCAGGCGCAGAAAGCCGCGGATATTATATTAGACCTTACAGCATCCCCTCCATTCAAGAAAAGTTGAAACGAATTAAATCCCAAGCCAATAAGTGGGCTTGGGATTTTCTAAAAATTAGATCACTCAGTTTCGCATATTCTAAATCTCCATAAATAGTATTTATCACACAAATAGTTATTTCGACACTTTTCCAGCAAAACACTTGCTTGCATTTGCATTTTAGTCCTTTTTACGGTACCAAGTCTTTTTAACAACTAGAAATACTCCCCACAAGAAAACTATGGCAATCAAATAAAACGATTGATTTTCGTTTTTTAAGTCAATTCTATTAACAATAAACGAACCCACAGTCGTCCACACCGTAATCCAAAAAAACAACGCTATTACCGCCAAGCGTATAAAATTCCAAAAGCTCACATTAGCAATGCCAGCGCAGACCGAGGTGATAGCGAAAAAATTCGGGAAAAACCCTGTCAATAAGAATATATTATTTCCGTGTTTCTTCATTGCCGCTTTCATTTTTTCAATCGAATCTTTTTGCCCTATAACAAGTAAAAATTTGTAGTAGCCATACTTACCCAATAAATAATTAAATATATTGGCAACAACAAAACTTAAAAACGAAATTACTCCTATACTAATCAAATCATAAATTGAATCTCCAAATGTATAAACGGCTAAAACAATTGCTAGTGACCCCGGCACATACATCCCTATTACAAAAATCCCCTCGATGAAAGCCGCAGCAGCTAAGAACCAAAAACCATACGTGTTGAACCATTCCCCAATTATTGCTACCATTTGAGCCGGGTTAGGCAACCCCATTGTTTTATAAAGTAATAAAAATAAAAGCCAAAGTATACAAATGGTAAATGGGAAAATACCAGGTCTTAAAATTTGATAGATTCTCCTCATCAAAATCTTTTGGTTAGAAATCTTAAAAACGTAACACTATATCTCACTTTTAATTGATATTTGAAATTTGCTAGGAAATGTAACCCAATGGAAATTGTCAAAAAGCTAAAGAAAAGTAAAAGCAATAATAATATTCCGCTATCAGTATCGCTTGGTATATTGTGCATTTTATTGACAACAGTACCCAAAGTATCCGAATCCGCAAAATTACACTGGGAAAGGATTATATCCCTTTGCTTAAATTTTAGATAACAGTCTGACCAGGAAAGATACAAAAACGAAAAGAAGACAAAAATATATCTATATAATGTAATTCGACTTGTTATAGGTGGATGAGAAAACGAGTTACTCAGATCCTTTTCATATAAGGCGACGATCTCAGGCTTAGACAACTGCCCAGAAATAAGTCGAATTGATGTCCATACGACAAACCCGATTGCCAGAGTAACAATCACTATAGATATGAGATCATTCTGCACCCAATAAATCGCCTGATCTAAAGCCCGTCCAAATGTGTACTCACTGTGCAACAAACAGACATCCGAGCAAGTTGTATTTCTGTGATGAGAAATTATATCAACCGAAGAAGTGAGCTTAAGTAACGATTCAAGTGGTGACATCAGTATCTGATATCCAAATGCGCCCCAAGCAATTATCAACGCATTAAGCTGATGAGTATGATCGAAGCGAGCATCTATAAATTTACTTTGACTAATCGACAACGCAGGAAACCTAAATGAAGAAGACTGACTGTTTACAAATTGACTATTAAAGAGTCTGTAATTTAAGGCCAAAATCGTGGGACCGAAAATAGCGATAATAGTCGTTGGAGTAAATAGTGATTTAGGGAAAAGGGAAATATAAGGAAATAAATTTTTTCTAAAATCAACGTTCATTAATTTAGTTATGCAAAGCAAGAAAAATAGTGTTGCCGCCAAAAAAGGAACTAAATAGGTAACGGCATTTTCAAAATCTACAAGTTTTGCTCTTTTAATATGATAAACAAATCGCTTAAAACTACCTGTTGGCCCTCGTGTTTTAAAAAAGAAATAGAATATTACAAGAAAAAGGGGTAGGCTTAAAAAAACCAACCCCGACAAAATTACTATCATTTTCGTCCAGATCATCTCAAGTTGATTGTGCTATTAACGGAATGTACCGCTTAGTGCCTATTATTATTTCTCTTCTCTTTTCAATTGGCAAGTCAGAGAATCTTTTTGTATTCTTTTCTAAGAAAGTAATTAACGCACTAAGATGATTTGTCAATGATACAAAAAGCTCAAAAGAAGGTCTGTTCTCAATTTTTTTTACATTTATTTGTAATAATACTATTGATTGACTAAGCAATTTTCTAATTTTACGTAGGCTTCTAAGAAGAGCCCCAGTACTTAGTAGGTCATTCAAGATTTCATCGCCTGAGTATTTATTAATCATATCTTTTAGGTCGGGCTTTTCAACAAAAGCATGGTTCAAAAGCACCGTAATGTTTCCATTATTGAAATCCATTTCATAATCAGCAATGTCGTCTAAATACTGAAGGCTAAGCAAAAGATTATCCGTAAAATCAGTAATAAACTTTCCATATTTATTATTCTCTGCAGCGATTGCACCAGCACAAGCCATTATGACGTAATTTTTATTCTTTGAGTATTGGATTTTTTTCCTACTGTTTGTAATATGCTTCTGAAACTTATAATCAAGGCTTTGACCATACGCAGAAATAGAAAGGCTTTTTTCTACGAGAGCCTCATACGCGGTATTATTTGAATGCTTACTTAAACGAAGTAAACCATGTTTTGCTAAAAGTGAGGAAGCGATAAGGGATTCGGGTGTAAGAGTTGAAGGATTATCTACATATTCATCAAGAAACAGTGTGTAAATATATACTGCTAACCATCCTACAGAAATCTTATGTGTTGTATTTTCGTCAGCATCAATCAAATCCTTTATTATCCAAGGAAAAAGTTCTCCTAAAAGAGGTCTTTGCTCATTTACAATCAATTTTTCTTTTAGGATTTCTCTTATTCTCATTCCAAACTTTCTCGAAACCGAATCTAAGTCATCAAATAATTCATTTCGCACAGATAATACCTGCTTCTTGTAGCAATTGAAAAAAACTAAAGTAGGATTATTTATTTCGGACGCAAATTTCATTTCAAGTTTTTAGTTACTAAAATACATTCTAAAATCAAACAAAAAATAGTTTACTAATTTCAAGTTAGTAAAAAAATATAAGAAAATGGATCTAAAGATATTGACTTGGCTTCAATGCTAAATTAGTTTAACTTAAACCTTGGTTTATGTAAAGTAAAAGAAAAGCGAGGCTGCACTGTGTAAGCACCGCAAATGTTGTTTTTTGTGCCAGTGTCAATTAAAAGCTTCAAGTATGCTGTTTCATGACTTAACTACATCGGCTCGCATATGATTCACTTAATCCCCTATTTTCGCCTTAAAATCTGCTTGCTATGCCCCTCACAAAAATAGCCGGTATTGGCATGTATGTCCCCAGCAACATCGTTACCAATCACGATCTTACCAAATACATGGACACCAGTGACGAGTGGATACAGGAAAGAACCGGTATTAAAGAAAGGCGATTTGCAGATCGCACCAAGGAGACTACTACTACCATGGGGGTTGAGGCGGCAAAAATAGCCATAGAGCGTGCAGGTATAAGTGCGCAAGATATCGACTTCATCATTTTTGCTACCCTTAGTCCCGATTACTACTTCCCCGGCTGTGGTGTGTTGGTACAACGAGCCTTAAAACTTGGCGAAATAGGCGCTTTGGATATTCGTAATCAGTGTTCCGGGTTCATCTATGCGCTTAGCGTTGCCGACCAGTTTATCAAAACAGGCATGTACAAAAACATCCTGGTAATAGGGAGCGAGAAACATTCCTTTGGCCTCGATTTTAGTACCCGTGGAAGAAATGTCAGCGTGATTTTTGGGGATGGTGCCGGTGCGGTTGTCCTACAGCCGACTGAAGAACCCAATCGTGGAATACTTAGCACACACCTCCACAGCGATGGAGAGAGCGCCGAAATACTAGCCATGTATAATCCCGGTACGCATGCTAATCATTGGACGGAAGAACCGCTGGCCGACTTTGATGACGCGGAAGTTGGGCAAATGTTTTTTAGTCATAAAATGGTGGATAAGGCACAAGTATTCCCCTATATGGATGGGCAGGCGGTATTCAAAAAAGCGGTGGTGAAATTCCCGGAAGTGATTATGGAAGCGTTGAATAAAAACGGCTATTCACCAGCAGATATCAAGGTACTGATCCCTCACCAGGCCAATTTGCGCATATCCCAGTTTGTTCAACAAAAGCTGAAACTGCGCGATGACCAGGTATTTAATAATATCCAGCAATACGGCAATACTACGGCCGCCTCAGTTCCCATTGCGTTATGTGAAGCGTGGGAGCAAGGAAAAATAAAAAACGGCGACCTGGTTTGCCTAGCTGCCTTCGGTAGTGGCTTCACTTGGGGTAGCGTGTTGTTGAAGTGGTAGTGCCGATGTATCTGATTCAAACAAGCCCGGAATCTGCTTGAGTATCGCCATTGTTTTTCGACTCGGTATTCCTATCCCCTGCTCCAATCGATAAATAGTAGCGCCGGTTGTCCCGATTTTTTTGGCCAATTTCTCCTGACTCAAGCCATGCAAAAATCGATATCGTTTTAAACGTTCCCCCATCTTCGACAAGTCGAAAAAGAAAGGATCATACCCGAGGAATTCAATGATCGCCGGGTAAAACTCAATCGCCGGTTCGGTTCGAAGATTCTCCCAATCTGATAAACCGGTGCGTTCAACCTTAAGCATTTGCCCCGCTTGCGTTTGAGTTAACCCCAAAGCCAGTCTGCGGTTTTTAACCTTTTGTCCCAACCGGTTCGGATTCGGTATGTAGTTGACTTTCTTTATTTTTGGAATAGTTCTTTCAAATCGGGAAAATGTGTACAGCAGCATCGGGTTTTGTTTATGCCCTCAGCGTAGGCGACCAGTTTATCAAAACGGGCATGTACAAAAACATTCTCGTTGTTGGCAGCGAAAAACATTCCTTTGGCCTCGATTTCAGCACACGGGGACGAAACGTAAGCGTAATATTTGGCGATGGCGCCGGTGCTGTGGTGCTTCAACCCACCGAAGATGCTAACCGGGGAATATTAAGCACCCACCTGCACAGCGATGGAGAAAGCGCCGAAATTCTTGCCATGTACAACCCCGGCACACATGCCAATCATTGGACGCAGGAACCTGTGGCCGATTTTGACGAAGCCGAATTTGGCCAGCTCTTTTTCAGCCATTCAATGATCGATAAGGCACAGGTGTTTCCGAATATGGATGGGCAGGCAGTATTCAAAAAGGCCGTGGTAAAATTCCCGGAAGTTATCATGGAAGCATTGGATGCAAACGGCTACTCGGCACAGGATATAAAAGTATTGATTCCTCACCAGGCAAACCTTCGTATATCGCAGTTTGTTCAGCAAAAATTAAAGTTGCGCGACGACCAGGTTTTCAACAATATTCACAAATATGGCAACACTACCGCCGCCTCCGTACCCCTTGCACTTTGCGAAGCGTGGGAACAGGGGAAAATAAATGAAGGCGACCTGGTATGCCTTGCTGCTTTCGGAAGCGGATTTACCTGGGCAAGCGCTTTGTTGAAATGGTGATAACAGAAAATAAAAATTAAGTATTGCTGGCTAGTATTGCAATACAGTTTTAAACGGATAAGCTGAAAGGTAGTTGCAAAAAGCAACCAATGCCCTATCTTTCACTTCTTACAATAAAAACACATGCGAACAGCCCTTGTACTCTCTGCATTGCTATTGACAACAGTCGCATCAACCGCCCAGGACGGTGCGAGCTGGAAAGTAACGGTAAGTAAGAAAAATATGTTAACTGCCAGCAATGCCGACGATACAATTACAAACACGGTCCGGTTAAAAAAAGCAGACCTGTCGAATAACGGGATATTTAAGATTGAATATATCGAACCAAAAAACAGCGCCACCAAGGGTTGGATCCGGCATATTGCCATCTACGATACCAACTCCAATGCCATGACTCAACTCGATAGCACCCATATTATCCAGTTTTACAATCGAGATTTGTTGAAACTGCTATGGAGTCGAAAAAAACTGATAGCATATACCTGGGCTAATCCTGCTGATCCCGGCATGGCTGCGGCCATCCGCATCAGGCGATTTCGTTTATGCAGTATTGAGCTGGTCGACTGACAAACCGGGGAAAATTCTCTTGCCCGCAGGTTGTTGCGGGTATACAGAAAATAAAAGAGGCAAGAATGTATGTTCTTGCCTCTACTATTAATAAGTGAAATGGTCAGTTAAACAGCAGGTTTTTTGCCAAAGGGCCATACACCCAGCTTTCGCGATGTTTGATATACCCAAAGGCACCAAAGAACCACCAGCGCAGGATAGATTAGCAATACGCCCCGGTTAAAATAAACTGCATCGTCAAATTCAAAATGATGAAAGTGCATTACTGCTCTTGTCATTCCGCATCCCAGGCATTCGATGTCGAAAAAGGCGCGGGAGGGACAAACAATCAATTCACCATTATCAAAGAAATTGCCGGGTAATATCCACAAAACAATAGGTGCTGCCAGCAACAAAACCAACCAAGCCCACATCACCGGTCGTTTGTTAAAAAAACCTGTTGTATTCGCCACTACACAATAGTTGTATAACTATATTACCTGTATTAGTTGTAATACTTCTTCATCTTTACCAGGGCATGAATTACACCCGGCAACCAGCAAAGAATAGTAAGGAGCAGGTTAACCCACCAGTCGTTACCGGTCCAGTCATCCATAATACCCATAACTACCCAAGCCCATCCAAGGATTGCCAATACAATGTAAAGGCCTTTGGGAACATCACTTGCCTTGCCCATTTTCTTTTTGAGGAATTTTTGAGCAGCTTTCAGTTCCATAGATTTTTTAAGACCCAGCTTCTTTCCGGTTAATTCTTTGTACTTGGAAGGAGTGAGGGTGAGGAACTGCTCGAGACCCATTTGAATCATTTCAGGAGTCAGTGCTTTGATTTCGGGGTTAGCCTTAAAAGGTTCGGCCCATGTGCTTGTAGTGGCTTTTGCAGGAAGAGTAGCGTCAATAGAAGCGAAGGAAGGAATAACAACAAGGAACGCTACAGCCATCAGCAAGGATGCGGTAAATTTTCTCTGTTTCATTGAATGGTATTTTAATGTTAGTAATGATTCGGGCACTAAAATAAAAGAATTCGTGCAGAATAATGAAAATGCCATGCATTTTTTTCTGATTATCACTGATTTCCCCAAAAGTTTTGTGTCAAAAAATGACGAATGGTTTGGCGGCAATTTCGAGTTCAACCGTTGATCCTTTTCGTATCATTTTATTACCGGTTATACGGGTACTCATTAATCCAGTTAAAGCCCCGGTTTACGAGGCGAAATTTCTGAATATCGTACCTGTGCATACGCATATATACAGAATCTTTACCCATTCTTCCCCATATTGAAAGCAGGCTGCTATCGGTTTTGAACGAAAGCCTGCTGGTATCGCTACCCAATACCGCTATTATGGTTTTCGTAGTGTCGTTTACCTTAAATTCATATCGCTTGAGGCTATCGTTCATCATCTTCACCTGCGCATACCCCTCCCGTTGAATAACCAATTGCCTCCACTGGGTTGAATCCGTGATCAGGGGAAGGAGTGTATCGTTATTACGTACCGTGAATTCGCTATTATAAATTCCGTACAAAGGGGGAAGCTTTCTTTCATCACCGTATTGTTTTTTAGCACTGAGCGACCCACTGATATTCGAATAAAGAATAGAAGCTATAAAAAGAAACTTAAAAATTATTCTTGCTACTCGCATTTTTTTCGATGATAGCATTGTTGGAAACAACGCCGGAAGCACGGGCTTGTGGTAAACGAAAACATGGAGCAGTCTTTTTATATCGGGCGCTGCCAAAAAAACCGCCATGATAAAAAGCATCGACGAATACAGCTTTACCGGAACATCAAAACAATAGTTGATTACTGCCACATTCAGCATTACCAATGTTACCACTACCGATCCCAGCAAGGTAGTGCGCCGGAAAAACAAAAGAATGCCTCCGATTACTTCCGACCAGCCGGTAAATGCGCTATACCCTTTTGAATAACCGAAAAATGACCAGGCCAGTCCCATGGGCGATTTATCTCCGAAGGGTTGTACCAATTGCGATAGGTAAGGAAAGGGCATTTGCAGGTGAAATACCTTGGCAAATCCATAGCCCAACATTACGGTGCCGAGATAGTATCTTACTATTACCCGCAGCCAGTAATATGCCCGGCTATACGATTTACGCTTGCGATCGAGCAGGCTCCAGGTCGTGCAGGCAAGAAGGGCCAGGCAGCAATGAGTAAGCAATAACACATAATCATAGGTAGTATCGCCACTGCCGTTGGTAAAAACGGTAATCGGTTTTTTAAAAGCCAGTATATTTTTTGCTATCCAGGGAATAATGGCGTGCCACATGTTGGTATAAGCCTGGAAGGGCGCAGTATACCATTCAGAAATTTTTTTGCTGACCGAAGTGATTTCGTATATAAAAGGAAACGAATCGAGCGGAAAGGGGAAAATATAGAGGAGAAAAAAGCAGCAAAAAAAACGAAACGCAATTTTTTGAACGGAGGTCCAATTCTGCTGACGCGGAGCAGTTATTTCCATCGTGCTTTGGTTTATTTTTGGAAATTAACGCGTATAAGGGATTTAAAGAAGAAAATCAGGATGAATCGGAAGATAATATATCTTATTAACCCCATCTCGGGTACAGGTGGGAAAAAGCTGTTGACGCAGTTAATAGAAAAGAAGACCAACGAAAAGGGAATTGCCTTCGAAATACTGCCTACGGTTGCCAGCGGCGACTACACCTTTTTAAAGCACAAGATTGAAGAAGAAGGTATAACCGATATCGGCATCTGCGGGGGCGATGGCACCGTAAACCAGGTTGTACATTCGCTGGCTGAAACCGGGATAAATTTCGGCATTATCCCTATGGGATCGGGCAATGGTTTGGCCTTATCGGCAGGCATACCCCGCAATTCCGAAAAAGCGCTGGATATTTTATTCGAAGGTACCCCGAGAAAGATAGACGCCTTTATGGTAAACTCCGAATTTGCCTGTATGCTGTGCGGGTTGGGCTTTGATGCAAAAGTAGCGCACGAGTTTGCGCATCATCCCAAAAGAGGGTTGGGCACCTATGCTTCCCTTACCGCCAAAAACTTCTTTTCGGCAAAATCGTATCCATTCGTAATAGAATCGAATAACTTTAGTTTTTCCACCGAAGCTTTCTTTATAAGCGTTGCCAATAGCAATCAATTCGGGAACAATTTCACCATCGCGCCACAGGCGCTGCTGGCGGATGGTATGCTGGATATTGTAATTGTAAAAAAAGTTGCCAAGCCTCTTCTACTTTTGAATGTTATGCGGCAGGTGTTAGTCGGTCAAATAAAAAAGCTGGAAAATTCCCTGCACTCGCCTGTGATCTATTTTCAAACGCGCGAACTAAGAATCTGCAATTCGAACGAAGCGCCGCTACATATCGACGGCGAACCGAGAGAAACCATAAAGGAACTCCATATTCGGGTGCTGCCGCAATACTTCTACCTCATTCACGGCTGGTGAGGGCATTCTGCGGAATTGCCTGTATAATTTTTTGAAGTTGTTTAAACGCCGCATCATTGTCCTGGCTGTTCAGCGCATCGGCTATATCTATTTTTTCTCCTCGTGTTAAATGGAAGCTAAGCGCGGCACGCGCATCGTCTTTCTTGGGATAATATTGGAAAGTGAATTTGTGAATGCGATTGCCCATGGCCTGCTGGCTCAAGCTCAACATATCGTTCTGGTTATACTCCTGCATTTTGTACCAGTTGTATTGCAGCAATAACATGGGGCGCGTAGCTATTTCTGTTACATTATGTGCTTCGTATGGATATTCCCAGCCGCCGGTTTTTCGGTCGCGGATCTGTATCAACACAACCCCCGAAGTGTTTTCCCTGATCCAGTCTTTAAACACCTGTATGAAACGTATCGCCGTTTCCTGCCCATAGTTATCACGTAAGCCGGCATCCATTACATCTATTACGGGTTTTGAAGGCAACCAAACATTGGGCAATACATAGGGGAAGGTAGCATTCATACGCAAGGCAGTAAGAACCCGAAGATTCATAGGGTCTTGTCGGGCAAAAAACGTTTTATAGTCGATGGCATCGGGATCAATTTCACCAATATGATTGGTGTCCATTACCGGTCGCATCAAAAAGCTCATTGGCTGTGTTCCAATCAGCAGTTTGCGACCATCGCGGGTTACTACCGAATTGAAAACGATCAACGGTACCCGCGCACTTTTTTCGTCTTCGTACAAATCGCTCAGGCGTTTGTTGAGAAAGCCACGGGTATTATCGTTTAGCTTTTGTTCGAAGGCATAGCCCCTGTCCTTTATATATTGGTAATTTCCCACCCTGAATTTCTGTGCAGGCGAGGCAAGGTCTCTTGCCACAAAAGAAGAAAACAGCGGGTTCAGTAAATCGCCTGCGATATCGTTTACATAAACAGGATCGCGGGGATTGATTTTCTTTTCGGTATTGCGTAGTCTGTCCAACTCGCGGAAATAGGCTGCGCCCAGCATTCCGCCCGAGGCCCCCGTGATGAGAAAGGTCTTCTGCATAATGCCTCCATTGGTAATACTATCGAGCCGTTGCAGTACATTCATTGTAAAGGTAGCGCTCCGGCTTCCACCTCCGCTTGTGCTTACAAAAAACATCAGGGGTTTTTCTTCTTTCTGCTTTTTCTTCCAGGCATTCAGCACGGCAAGCATATCGCGCCTATCCTGCTCCACGCGTTCGTCGCTGCAAAGCGCCAATAGTGCCTCCCGGCTATATTCGGGCCTTTCTTTCTTGTTGGTATAATTCAGTCCATATGCCTTGTTGCTGGTATCAATGATATCCAGCTTGTAAAGGATGTTCACTATCAAAAACAGCGCAATGATAAACGGGATACTCCACGATTGAAGAAAATACGAGAAGGCGCCTGAAACCGCAATCAATATTGCAAAAAAGATAGTGATGCCCGCCGCAGCCGGTAATTGAAACAGGGGATTGCCGAGCATGAAGCCTATCATTACCAGGAAAACAAAAGCAATAAATATGGAAACGACGGCCGCAAAATGATGGCGGTTGAAAATGCTTTCGATAAACTCCTTGCTGTAATGCGATACATCGCGAACTTTTTTTACAGAGAACGGCGATTGCAGAAACCATTCTACCTTGATGAGCCTGCTTTCATTCAATCGTGTTTCGCCCCTCCTGAACTGCGATTTAAACAATTGAGGATTGCTGATAATCGGGGTGAGGCTTCGAATAATACGTTTGTCGTAGCGGAAAAAATAGATAAGAGAAATGGCTATCATGAGTATCAGCCCGCCCAAAAAACCCAATACCTGTAAAACAATATCGCCGGCCGATAACAACTCCTTTGAGTGGTTAAAGCGGATAGATTGAGAAAAGTAAAAGATCAAAAACAGCAGCGGTATTGCGCTGTTATTAATGCAATATTTCAGAAAGGGGTTAGAAGTAGTGGCGAGAAAACGGAAATGCCGGCTGAAAAGAATGAAGGTGGTAATGTTCCAACTCATAATAAAAATCCCGATAGCAGCTCCTACAACAGAGGCCGCGGCGGCATTTACATGGCCCAGGTATTCGGGAGCGAGGTATAGTGAATCGGCCCCGTAAGCTTTCATAAAATTTCCACTTACCGTGCTGAAAAGGATGTACCAGAAAATCAGCAGCACCTGGAATTTTTTTAGATGCAGCAGCACCAGTTGAACCGGGAAAGAATAATATAGTCCGCGAAGAAATGCTTTCATAACACAATTGCCAGCCTATCAGAGCCTATCAAGCAACAAGTTACTATTAAAACGAAAACTGCCTGTTCTAATTATGGTAATCGAGCAAAAGATTTGCTGCGCAGCAGGTATACCATTGTTATCCAACTCAGCAATAAAAGCATGGCCACAAATTGATGAGTAACGCCCAGCCATAATAAATAGTCCGGTTTAGTGGAGTGCAACACGGTTAAAATACCCAATAGTACCTGCAAAAGAACGAGCAGCAATGGCAGGGACCGCATTCTTTTAAACCACTCGCCTTGCAGCACAGATCTTGCTTTCCACCACCATATTAAAATTATTATAGTGATTAGATAAGCCAGGCTGCGGTGTATAAACTGAATATTGATAAGATCGCTGAAAAAATCGCTTCCGATTTCCTTCGGCCACCAGTTGCCATTGATGGTAGGCCAGGTGGGTGCGGCCACGGCCGCTTTCAATCCGGCCATAAAGGCACCATAAATCAATTGTACCACCAATAAACCAATGATGACGATCGCAAATTTTCGTAAGTCGGGTTTCACCACAAACTGTACGGAAGGCACGGTAAGCTTCAAGCCAAACCAAAAGGCATAACAAACCAGCACCATTGCTGCAATAAAATGAATGGCCAGGCGGAAATGGCTCACATAAATATTCTCTTCGTTTAGTCCGCTTTTAACCATGATCCATCCCAATGCGCCCTGCAAAGCTCCCAGCAAAAACAGGATAATCATGGGCAATATCATATCCTTGCGGAATCTTTTCTGGATAATAAAAATTATGAAGGGAATAACAAAGGCAACCGCAATCAACCTTGCCCAAACGCGGTGAAACCATTCCCAGAAGTAGATGAATTTAAAATCGCTCAGGGTAAAATGAAAGTTGATTTGCTTATACTGGCCTATTTGCTTGTACTTATCAAATGCCATCTGCCAATCGTGTTCGTTCATGGGTGGGAATGCGCCCAGTATAGGTTTCCATTCGGTAATTGACAGGCCCGATCCTGTAAGACGTGTTATGCCTCCCAACACCACCTGTATCATCAGCATGGCAACTCCAACAAAGATCCAGATCGCAACGGGTTTGGCAGAACGTAAAGCGTGGTTATTCATACGGGGCACAAAGTTAATTGAACCGACACGGTATATGCTTCCAAAAAATAAAAATGATTTTGTTAGCGATTGTTGATAGAAAACAACAATTATCAAAAGCAGAGGTTCGCTTATTAAGCCAATGCGGATCGGGTTAATCAGATAATTTCAATAAGGCCGCAACGCTTATGCCAGTAGCATCCCCAAACTTGGGGAATGGTTTGGCTTGTTTTTGAGTGTAACTTTTAGGTTGTTCTTGTTTTATTCACCCTAAAACAACATTCTATGCCAACTAACGATTTGCTTCAATCAACCGGCAGGCGTGGTTTTATTGGAACGCTGGCTGCCGGTGCGGCTGGACTTGGAATTGCCAGTCTTGCAAGCCCCATTCAAAGCTTAGCTACCCCTGTGAATACAACGGCTGATCCCGATGAATGGTTCAACCAAATCAAAGGGCGACACAAGATTGTTTACGATTCGCCGCACCCTAATGGAATATTTCCCTTTGCATGGCCCAGAGTATTCCTGCTCACCAATATGGCTACCGGCTCCACTGAAAAAGATTGCAGCGTGGTAGTGGTGCTTCGTCACGATTCCATTCCCTATGCATTTGAGGATTGGGTTTGGGAAAAGTATAGGTTTGGAGAAGCGTTTGAAATAAAGGAGCCGTCGGGAGAAAAACCTGCAATAAAAAATCCTTTCTGGAAACCAGCGCCCGGCACCTATAAGGTGCCCGCATTTGGCGTGGTTGAAATCGGCATCAACGAACTGCAGGCAAGCGGCGTGCTGTTTTGCGTATGCGATGCGGCCATCACGGTGAACAGCGCTGTGATAGCGTCTAAAATGCAACAAAAACCTGAAGACGTGAAAAAAGACTGGATGAAAGGACTATTGCCCGGCATTCAGCCGGTTCCTTCCGGAGTATGGGCACTGGGCCGTGCGCAGGAAAAAGGCTGCGGGTATATTTTTGCGGGTTAGTTCATGCCGGGGTAAAGAAGAACGTGACGCGTAAGTGATTTGCCGGTAAATTTTACGTGTTTTAGTCGCTGGGAAAGGATGTTTTATGGCGTTTGGGTTCCGAACCCTACCATTCCGCAAGTCGGGTATCGGTATTTATTTCCGACCCGCCAACCCAGGTCAATTAATACAAGCAAATGACAGAGAACAAATTAGACTAGTCTTACGCAAAGATTCTTTGTAAGGTTGAGCTTTAAGGCTTGTGGCCGCCTGGGCCAAGCGGGGTTCGGAACCCTGTCAAAGCCCTATCAATTAAACAGCCATATCAAAACTGCATACCCTGCAAAAAAAGGCTCGTGTCACCGCGAGCCTCCCCTAATTATCCAATCGGCCAATTACCTCAATGTCCTGCCCGAATATAACTCCATCCCTGCTGTTGCCTGATCGACAACTCAAGTATCGCCACCGGCACTACTTCGGCAAGTGAAATCAATTGCGACTTATCTACTCCCAGTCTGCGCATAGAATTGGCACAAACCCTGAAATATACTTTTCCTTTTTGCTGCAATTCCTTCATCCGGTCTTCAAAAAATGCTTTGCCCTTAACGAGCATATTCACAGAATTACCATGACATACCACTTCCAGTTCTGCATCGGGCGCTGCTTTTAAAACGTTGTTGAATTGGCGAAGAACGGCACTGTGATCGGCCGTGTCTTCGCTGGCAAGATCGAATACAATTTTATGCGACTGTGCCGATGCAGCAACGGAAAAAAAAATTCCTAGTAAAAAAATTGTCCATTTCATGAGCGGGAGTATTAATTAAGGTACTGTATTTCTCTATTGAAAACAATTTAGGTTTATTTTTCTTTCACGAATCGTTTCTTTTCTTCAATTGGTTTAAAGGGACCATATTTATGTTGCGTTTCACTAAATCCATCAGCATAAGGACCAAAAGGATGATCGATCGGCTTTTTGGAGATATCGGGCCAATCCTGTTTGAATTGTTTATAAGGCCTCGGTTGCGAGTTTACAAATGCTGCCACATCCCAGGCTTCCTCCACCGAAATAACCGTATCAGAATTTTTATCAAAGGGCATATTGTCTTTTACATAGCCGGCGAAGCGCGATAAACGATAAAGCCCTGCCGCTGTATTATAACTGTTGTCTCCCCACAGTGGGGGGTACACGTAAAAACTGCCGGCGCCGTTATTGCGAATCCCCTCTCCATTTTCACCATGACAACGCTGGCACTTACTCATATAAACCAGCCGTCCTTTTGCTGTATCTGCCGCCCTGTCTAAATAGGGTAGCCGCGTAATACCGGAGCTCTTTGGTTTTGTTTGTTTAGGCACATCGCTTCCCACCCACTCAATATACTTTCGGATGGCCATCATTTCCCTCGATGTGGAATCGGGCGCTTTTCCATTCAGGCTTCTTTCTATGCAGTCGCTTATTCTTTTATTAATAGTTTCCAGGGAACCCGAACGATCGCGATACAAAGGGTATGTTGAATTCACGGCGCTATAGTTATTACCCCATGGTTTGGTACCCGCCTGTAAATGACAGTTCTGGCAATTCATTCCATTCGTTATTTGCGCAACAATTCCTTTCGGGCCAAGATAATAAGAAGTATTGGCTACGAGTTCGCGGCCATAACGTATCAGATCACTTTCGGCCGAGCTGTCGAGCGTTGAAATATCCGGGGCCCTCCAATCCTGAGCAGAAGAATCCGCTGAATGCTGTTTTGAAATTACCCGGTCGATATCTTTATTCTTGTTGAAAAATCGGGAGTAGAAAAATACACCCGCGGCAATCAGTAACGCAGCCATCAGCCATTTAAAAATGCGGGAGCTTTTCATAACACGAGGCTAGTGCGGTAGTCGATCCCGGATCAATCCGTAAATCCAGGTACCGGCAATAGCGCTCAATAAAGTTACAATTATCACCGTTGCACCGGTGCCTATTTGGGCGAAAAGCGGTCCGGGGCAAGCGCCGGTTAAAGCCCAGCCAAATCCAAAAAGCAAGCCACCATATACCTGGCCCTTGCTGAACTTTTTTGGAAAAAGCCTGATGGACTCGCCATACACCGTTTTGACATTGAATTTTTTTATAAGCAACAGGGATATAATTCCGGTTACAACTGCCGAACCAATCACCCCATACATATGAAAACTCTGCAAGCGAAACATTTCCTGTATCCTGAACCAGGAAATCACTTCTGCTTTCACCAGTAAGATGCCAAAAAACACACCTGCCACAAGGAATTTGATATTGTGCCAGGCCGGCGTTGAAATCTCCGATTCGTTGAAACACATCGCATCAAGCGAGCGAACTTCAAAATCGGTATTGCTGTTTTCTATTCCTGTTACTTTATTATTGGCGGCGATTGTTTCCATCAGGTATTTTTTACAATGAAAGAATGAGGGGCAGAAATACATTGGCCATTAAAAACCCACCTGCCATAAAACAACAGGTAGCTACCAGGGAAGGCCATTGAAGATTTGACAATCCCATGATCGCATGCCCCGATGTACACCCGCCCGCATACCTGGTTCCAAATCCAACCAGGAATCCACCGGCAACCATTAATATGAGTCCTTTCGCAGTAAGCAGTTGCTGCCAATTAAACAATTCAACAGGTACGAGGCCGTTGTAATTGTTCACGCCGTATTGTTGCAATTCGGTAACCAGTTTGGGGTTGATCTGCATCGGATCGGGATTGGCCAATAAATTGGCAGCTATAAATCCTCCTATTAAAATTCCTCCTACGAAAAACAGGTTCCAGGCTTCTTTTTTCCAATTGTATTTAAAGAAAGAAATATTGGCCGGGAAACAAGCTGCGCATATATGTCGCAATGAGGAAGAAATGCCGAATGTTTTATTCCCCAATAACAACAACAGGGGCACCATTAAACCAATCAATGGCCCCGCAATATACCAGGGCCACGGCTTTTGAATAGCTTCGAGCATATATTACTGATCTGTTTTTTTTGCCTTGGAATTATCGGGTACAACGCTCAGCAAGAGTAATCCCCCCAGTAACGCACCGTATAAAGTGGATTTAGTGGGATTTGTCCAAATAGCACAGGTGCCCGAAATACAGCCCACGTATTTCCAGTAAAGAAACCCAGCTAACGCACCAATCAATACGCCGATGCTTCCCCACAAAAAAGACTTCTTATTGTTCCTTACAAAGTTTTTTATCATATACTCAAGTGTGCCGGATCAAACCCGGGAAATGAAGTTACACAGAAAACTGTTTCAATACCTGCTGCAACTGCCGCGCATTTACCACGCCCGACTGCCGCCATTTTACTTCCCCGTTCTGAAAAATCATAAGTGTTGGAACTCCCTGGATATTCAGAGAGCATGCCGTATCGGGATTCTTATCTACATCAACTTTCAAAATAGTAACCGCATCGCCCATATTTTGTTTTACTTCTTTCAGAATGGGCGGCATCATTTTACAGGGACCACACCATTCTGCAAAAAAGTCTACCAACACGGGCTTACCGGATCTTATTATTTCTCCAAACGTAGCCATGATATCTATTTTATTTCTTCAAACTCTACCTGTTGCTCTCTCCTTCTATTCGATCTTACCGAAGAATTTGAATAACAGGTTCCGCTTGTTGTACAACACTGAGTGCTGAACAAACCCAATGCCGCAAAAATCGCCCCAAAGACGATGGTCGTCCAATTGTGCTCACGTATTCCCATTACCAGGATAGGAATGGCAGCCGCCAGGCGTACAACGCGACAAATATTCCAGTTCGCCAACAAAGTTTTCCAATACATCATCAGGCTATTTTTTTGTAAAGGGAATGCCAGGCTCCTCCATTGATCGCTTTAACGCCTGCGGCATTTAATATCCTCGCCGCGGTATCGCTTCTTGCTCCCGAGCGGCAACAGGTTATTACCGTTTTGTTTTTGAAACGATTAACGACTCCCGGTAGTTGATCTACCGGAATATTTACAGCCCCTGGTATATGACCATCCGAAAATTCGGCCGGGCTGCGCACATCCAGGATGGTGGCTCCATCCGTAATGAGTTGCTTAAAATCTTCCTGCTTCGATCCAAATAATTTTCCTAACCCAAACATAATTTCAGCTTTAATTTTTATAGAATAAGGTTTACTGCAAGGTTGTAGGACATACGTAATCCGTAACCTTTAATTGCCCGCTATCTTTGATGGCTTTAAATCCGCCTTTAACGTCGATAAGATGATCGTATCCCCTTGCTTTCAGAATAGAGATAAAAATCATCGATCGGTAACCACCGGCACAATGAACATAGTAGTTACTGTTTCGGTCAACCTTCAGCATACTGTCGTTGATATAATCCAGCGGTGCATTTATTGCATCGACTACATGCTCCGAAAGATATTCACTTTCTTTACGCACGTCGAGCACTTTTGCAGCAGGGTTTTTCTTCAACGCCTCCGACATTTCTGCGGCGCTTACCGATACAATCTTATCTGTTTCCTTGCCGGCTTCTGTCCAGGCTTTGATGCCGCCTTTGAGATAACCAATCGCATAGTCGTAACCAACTCTTGCCAGCCTGGTTACCACTTCTTCTTCCCTGCCCGGTTCAGTAACAAGCAATATTTGTTGTTTGATATCTGGTATAAGCGAACCTACCCACGGTGCAAAATTTCCGTCGATACCAATGTTGATAGAGTTCGGGATAAATCCTTTTGCAAAACTTTGCGCATCGCGTGTATCAAGTATCAATGCACTGGTTTCATTGGCTGCTGCCTCAAAAGCATCGGCACTGAGCGCCTGAGTTCCCCTTTTCAGCACCTCCTCTATTGAATCGTATCCTTCAATATTCATCATTACATTCAAGGGGAAGTATTGTGGGGGAGCTGTTAAACCGGTAATCACCTCTTTGATAAATTCTTCCCGGCTCATGTCTTTACGCAAAGCGTAGTTTGTTGCTTTCTGATGACCGAGCGTGTCGCTTGTTTCCTTGCTCATGTTTTTACCGCATGCGCTTCCGGCGCCGTGAGCGGGATACACAATGATATCGTCGGTAAGCGGCATGATTTTGTTGCGCAACGAATCGTAGAGATAAGATGCAAGCTTCTCCTGCGTTAAGTCGGCCGATACTTTTTGCGCAAGGTCGGGGCGACCCACATCGCCAATGAAAAGTGTATCTCCTGTAAACAATGCGGTATCTTTTCCGTTCTCATCTTTCAGCAAATAACAGGTACTTTCCATTGTATGTCCCGGGGTATGAATAGCTTTAATGCGAATATTGCCAATCATAAACTCCTGGCCATCTTCTGCAATCAATGCCTCAAACCCTGGCTTAGCGGTTGGTCCATAAACAATTTTTGCGCCAGTGGCTTTTGCAAGGTCAATATGTCCAGAAACAAAATCGGCATGAAAATGCGTTTCGAAAACGTATTTGATAGTAGCGCCGTTTCTTTCTGCTTTTTGCAAATAGGGACCAATCTCCCGCAAGGGGTCTATCACTACCGCTTCATTACCCGATTGTATATAGTATGCCCCTTGTGCAAGACAGCCCGTATAAATTTGTTCAATTTTCATACTTAGTAATTTTCGTTTTGTGTTCTGTTGATGCTGCAAATTTCGAGGGCAGGCGGGCGTTTATCTATGACTTTTGTCACAAACAGTAGTCCATAAAAGATAATCGGCTTAATGCAGAAAAAGTTCGTTAACGATTATATAAATTCCCATTAGCAATACGAACCATCCAAAAATTCTCTTCAGTAAATTTCCGTGAATTTTTTGAGAAAGCAGGCTGCCCGCAAACACACCAACTATTGCAAGCGCCGTAAAAATCAACAGCAATTTCCACTCAAAATGAAAACGACCGATACTAAACACAAATCCGAATACTGAGTTGATCGCTATTATTAGCAAAGAAGTACCCACTGCGGTTTTCATTGGGATACGCAGTATGAGTACAAGCGCGGGTATAATAAGAAAACCGCCGCCTGCGCCGAGTAAGCCTGTAGTAAAGCCCACAAGTAAACCAGGCAATAGCAGGGAGAGAAGTTTGTACTGTGGTACTGCTTCCTCATTTGCCTGCTCGGTTATATTTTCTTCCCTTGAGTTGCGCAGCATAAAGAAAGAAGACGATAGCATTAACGCCCCGAACACCAGCATCAGGAAAACAGATTTTGTTACTTCCGTTTTTCCAATCAAAAAAAGATGATCAGGTATAGCGGGTAAAACAAAATGCCTTGCGATGAACACTGTAAGGATGGAAGGAATCCCAAAAAGAGAAACCGCGCGAAAATCGACCTGCTTTTGCATGAATGCTCTGGCGCTTCCCACAAAACTGGTAATGCCTACTATAAAAAGAGAATAGCCTGTTGCCAATACAGCGTCTACGCCAAGTAAATAAACGAGCACCGGAACGGTGAGGATGGATCCACCGCCTCCTATTAAACCAAGAGATACGCCAATCAAAACCGCAGTGATATAACCAACTATTTCCATACCGATAAATAAATCCTTTTTGTTTATCAGTCAAGAGTAAACCGATCAAAGCGAAATAATCTCGATGGCATTGCGATGCAGTTTCAGCTTTCCAAGTTGTTCCATCTTCTTCAGCAGTCTTGATATCACTTCTCTCGACGAGTTTAACTCATCGGCAATTTGCTGGTGGCTTATTTCGATCGTACTTTCATTCAAGGTTTCGCGGTGTTTTTTGAGATAAAACTCCAATCGTTCATCCATTGCGCGGAATGCTACGTGATCGATTGTTACCAGCAATTCCTCGAAACGCGAGCGATAGGTTTCGAGCACAAAATGGTACCAGCTTTTGTAACGTGTCATCCATTCGTCCATTTGCTTTAACGGAATGCTCAGCACTTCCGTTTCCTTCACCGCTTTGGCCATTACCTGGCTGGCTTCTGCCTTGGTGGCGCATACCATGCTTAAGGCACATGCTTCGCCCGGTTGCAGGTAGTACATAAAAAACTCGTTGCCCTGGTCATCTTCGCGGTACACTTTTACGAGCCCGCTCAGGATGAGCATGGTGCTTCGGAAGTATTGCCCGGTACGCATTAATGTTTCATCGGCTTTAAACGTATGCAATTGGGCGCTGTTTTCAACTTCCAGCAATAGCTCTTTTTCAAACGAAGGAAACACGTCGTGGATAATAGTTGAAGTCATGGCAATAGAATGTGGAATAAAACAAAGGTCAACAATATTCGCCATATAAGCTCAACCTGTATTTTTGAGCAAATATTCATTGTTGCTGAAGAATTATTACCAGGAAGATTTGATCGAAGCGGGTTGCGACGAAGCCGGTCGTGGTTGTTTGGCCGGGCCCGTATTTGCCGCAGCCGTTATTTTACGCAAAGATTTTTATCACCCGCTGTTAAACGATTCGAAACAAGTAAGCGAAGCCAACAGGAACGAATTGAGAATTTTCATTGAAGAGAATGCCCTGGCCTTTGGGGTTGCTATGATTGATGCCGGTGAAATCGATCGTATCAATATTCTCAAAGCATCTTTCCTCGCCATGCATCATGCCCTCGATAAGCTCCCTATAAAACCCGAGTTGTTATTAATCGACGGAAATCGCTTTTCAAACTATAAAAAGATTCGCCACGAATGTATGGTAAAGGGCGATGGCGAATATGCGTCAATCGCCGCTGCCAGCATACTGGCAAAAACCTACCGCGATGAGTACATGATAAACCTGCATCCGCATTTTCCGCATTATGGTTGGCAGAACAATAAAGGGTATGGAACAAAAGAACACCGCATGGCTATTGAAAAGCATGGCCTTTGTGTGCATCACCGAAAAACTTTTCAATGCCTGCCCTCGCAGACGGAAATGGAGTTTTGAATGGCGAATAAGGAGAATGGCGGATGGCGAATTTGAAAATGGTGAAAAGAAATTGGCACCTTTTTAAAATAGGGGTTAATTAACAATATCGCTATTAGAACCCGCTTTATTATCAACAATTCCATATAATCCCCGCAGCGGGCACAACATCCGCCATTCGCCATTCTCCTCATCCGCCATTTCCTCCCTTTGTAATTTACTTTTCATTAGCGTTTTAGCTTAAACCTTCGGCGTTGTTTCGCGTCTTACCCCTATCTATAACAAAAAATATAAGCCATGAAACTCAAATTAATCGCAATACTTGTACTGCTGATGAGTGCAGGTATTACAAGCGTCGAGGCGCAGGTTCATCAACGCGCACAGAAAGCACGGATTGCACAGGGTATTCGCAGTGGTGAACTAACCCGTTACGAAGCGCATCGTTTAATACGCGAACAACAGCGCATTCATCGTCATACGCGTCGTGCGCGTTTCAACGATGGTAGAATTGGCCCCCGCGAAAGGCGCTTACTTGCCTACGAAAAAAGAAAAGCGAGCCGTCATATTTATCGATACAAACACAACCGATTCGATAGGTTTTGATGTAGAAACTGAATGGAAGCCATCAGGTGAAAGGCTTCCATTCTTATTGGGGAATAGTATCAGGTAATTTTATACAAGGTCGGAGAAGAAACGCATTTTTACCGCGAGCCATTCATCGCGAATTATACTATAATAAACTGTATCGCGACGGCGATTGCTATGCATTTGCTGGTGACTGCGCAGGATACCTTCTTCGTACATACCAATTTTCAGGATAGCTTTCCGGGAACGCTCGTTCAATACATCGGTTTTAATTTCTACGCGCTCCATCTGCATGGCTTCGAAAGCATGACACATCAAAGCAAATTTTGCGTGTCGGTTCAATCCAGTACCCATGAACTCGGTGCCCAGCCAGCTCCAGCCAATTTCAATTCGCTTGTCGTAAAAAGATATATTACCAAAACTCGTGCTTCCTGCAACCTGGTTTACATCTTTATCGATTACCAAAAAGGGCATTCGATTAAAGTTCCTTCTGCCTTCGAGGGCATCTTCGATCCATAATTTCAATTCGGTATCCTCGTAAAGGTCTTTGGTGAAAAACTTCCAGATATCGTGATCCTTGGTAAGCGGTCGCAACAATTCATAATCATCGTGCCTTAGCAATCGTAGCAAAACGCGGGGAGTTTCGAGTGTAAAACTATCAGGAAAAAATTTCTGGTACAATTCCTTTTGCATTCTTCTTTGGTTTGTCTGCCAGTTTAAAAATTTCAAAGTTAAACATGCCCGGCACATATCGGCAAACAGATCCCGGTTTTGTAAAGGCGATTATTATATTCACTCCCCCACCCAATCGCCGAGACCCTGGCGAACCACAATGGGTTCCGAACCGGTACAATCAATGATGGTAGAAGGAACAATTCCCCCGATTCCTCCGTCAACAACCGCCTCCACCTGGTCGCCAAATTTGTATTCAATGATCTCCGGGTCGGTATATTCTTCGACCATTTCACCCGGTAAAGAAGCACTTAAAAGGGGGCGGCCCAGTTCCCGAATAATGGTTTGGGCGATTAAATTATCGGGTACCCTCAATCCAATGGTATCTTTTTTACTCTGCAGAATCTTAGGTACTTCTTTGCTCGCAGGCAATATAAAAGTATAAGGCCCGGGTAAATGACTTTTAAGCAGGCGGTATAACGGGGTAGAGATACTCTTGGTGTACTTGCTTAAATCGCTCAGGTCGGAACAAATAAATGACAATTGGGCTTTCCGGGGATCCACTCCCTTGATTCGGCAAATTCTTTCGATGGCTTTGTGTTGAAAGATATCGCATCCCAAACCGTAAACCGTATCGGTAGGATAAATAATTACTCCTCCCTTTTGCAGGACTTCCACTACTCTATTAATCAAGCGCTGGGGTGGGTTTTCGGGATGAATCTTTAAAAGCATCAATAAAAACTGTTTGATAGGTTAAATACGCCCTCATTTTAATATGACGTAGATTTAACCCTGCATTTCATCAATTACAACAGGCAAGTTACAGTTAACAAAGCGCTGCTTGTTCCAAAGATGAATTTAATATTAAATTTGCCGAAATTCTGGCGTATGCGATTACAACCTGTTGATGTAGTGAATACTATTACCCCCGAGCTATTCCGGGAAAAATATTATCTGCCGCAGGTGCCCGTTGTAATTAGGGATCTGGCCAAAAGCTGGCCCGCTTATACCAAATGGAACTGGGATTATTTTAAAGAGATGGTAGGCGACAAAAGGGTGGGCATTTACAACAATGTAAAGAGCGATGCGTATACTCCCATAAATAAGGCCGACGAATACACGACTTTTGGAGAGTACGTAGATATGATTCGCTCCGGCCCCGCGGCCTGGCGAATATTCTTGTTCAATATATTTAACCACGCCCCTCAACTAACGCAGGATTTTACCTGGCCCGATCATCTCATGAAGGGATTTGTAAAAAGAGTTCCCATGCTTTTTGTTGGTGGCCAGGGATCCATTACACATATGCACTTTGATATCGATCTTTCTCACATACTTCATACCCAATTTGTAGGACGCAAGCGTGTACTGTTGTTTCCTTACAACGAACAACACAAACTTTACCGCAAACCTTACGAGGTATTGAGCCTGGCCGATTTCAGTAACTATTTCGATCCCGAAAAAAGCAAGGTAAATACAAAGGAATTTCCTGCGCTGGAACATGTAAATGGATTAGAAACTACCCTCGAACATGGCGACACTTTATTTATGCCCGGCGGTTATTGGCATCATATGGAATACCTCGATAGCGGTTTTGCGATGAGCCTCCGTGCCTTACAACCCAGTTTGAGTGGAAAGCTGAAGGGCGCCTGGAACCTGGTGGGAATGCGCAACATTGATACATTAATGAAAAAAGCCGCACCCGTTTGGTGGTATAATTATAAAAAAGAAATGATTTTTAAAGCGGCCGAAAAGGAGTTGGCAATATTGCAACGATAGCAGCTACCCTAGGTAAACATTGATGCAAATTAAGAAGTAACCCTAGGTAACCCATTGGCTTTAAAATTTTTTAAAAAATAATTGATTTTTAAAAAAACACTCGTTAATTTAGCCCTGCTGTCAAAGTCGACAACTATCTACCGACTGCGCAGTTTGCCGAATCCAACATTCCTCATTTCCCAACCATCCAATTTCCGTTTTCTTTTCCAATTCCGGTTTTCACATTAAGAATTACTGAGAGGTTATTCTTCCCTATATAATCCGCCCACCCTTTATTATACTTCGTTGACGTGAACTTTTTGAGCTGTTGAAAACTATCCGATTTTATCGGTCCTGTAACCAAAACTAACTGCATCTTACTACTACTTTGTAAACTGCAGTTCACCAGGAAGTGAAAGTGCTGATTGCCACAAAAAACAATGCTTTATCGACCCGCTGTAACAAGCATTATTGTCTTTTGTAAGTCATCCCTTTCCAACATCTCTAAGTAAGAACATTAAAAAATTTATATAGCAACTTCTTTCTTTTTGTGGTTTCAGAGGTAAGCACAGGCCGGCGATTTCCATCGCTGGCTATTTTTTTGGGAGATTGTTTAAATTAAAAATTCAAAAGTAAAAACTAAGAAAGTGCTATGCCTCCCTTATTTTAAAACTTTTGAATTTTGACTTTTTATCTATTTGTCTCAGGCAATCGTCCAGGTTTCGCTTCCTCTTAATAATTTATCGAGGCTGCCTTTCCCTTTCGACGAAACCACCGTATCGATTTGCTTTTGCATCATTTCTTCGTAGCAGGGCCGGTCGCCTTCGTAAAATACGCCAAAGGGGCGGGGAAGATGCCCTTCAATACGCGGATCATCAAACATACGAACCAATATCTGCGCTTTGTAGAAGTCCTTTTCGTCGTGGATCCATAAGTCATCGGCACTGGCTCCATTGGCAAGGTCCACCACCACAGGTCTGAATCCATCCAATTTAATTCCTTTATCCTTCTGTGCTCCAAAGACCAGGGGCTTGCCCTGTTCAAGGAAAAGTGTATTATCCGGCTTGGTGGCTTTCTCGGTAAATACTTCAAATGCCCCATCGTTAAAGATGTTGCAGTTTTGATAGATCTCCAGGAAAGAAGCTCCTTTGTGTTTATGGCTACGCAGTAAAATATCCTGCAAATGCTTTGGATCGCGATCCATACTGCGCGCAACAAAAGTGGCATCGGCACCCAATGCCAATGCCGCCGGGTTAAAAGGATGATCGATACTTCCAAACGGTGTTGACTTGGTCACTTTGTTTTCTTCGGAAGTAGGCGAATACTGCCCTTTTGTTAACCCGTAAATCTGGTTATTGAATAAAAGAATGTTTACATCAAAATTGCGTCGAAGTAAATGAATGGTATGATTTCCCCCGATGCTTAATCCGTCCCCGTCGCCTGTTACAATCCATACGCTCAATTCGGGACGTGCGGCTTTCAAACCCGAAGCAATAGCGGTTGCCCGGCCATGAATTGAATGCATACCGTACGTATTCATATAATACGGAAAACGGCTGCTACAACCGATGCCCGATACAATCACAATATTTTCTTTTGGTATTCCCAACGAGGGCATAATCTTTTGCACCTGGGCAAGAATCGAATAATCACCACAGCCCGGGCACCAACGCACTTCCTGGTCGGTTGCAAAATCTTTGGCGGTTAATGGCTGTGCAACGCTTGAATCGCTCATGTCAATTGAGATTTATTCAAATTTAACGCTTAGGGTTGGAAATTCAGAATTCAAAATGCAAAAATTGGATCGCTGTTACAGTTGAATCCGCTCGTTTCAAATACATTTTTCCCAGCGTTGTGCTAACCCGCCTGCAATTCTTCCCAATACTCGGCCGCACGGCGGGTATGAGGAATAACGATGGTACCCCCTACGATATTTGCCACGGCAAAGATTTCGTATAGCTGGTCGGTGTTCACTCCCAGCTCGTGGCATTTGCCTAAGTGGTATTTGATACAATCGTCGCAGCGCAATACCATGCTTGCTACGAGACCCAGCATTTCCTTTGTCTTTTTATCCAGCGCGCCATCGTCGTAAGTATTGGTATCTAAATTCCAAAGTCTTTTCATGACGAGATTGTTCTTACTAAGTATCACCTCGTTCATTCTTGCGCGGTAATCGTTGAATTCGTTAACCAATTGTCCCATGATCTAAGATTTTTTCGTGTATGAGATTAACGGTTTAAAGGTATAAGAGTTCTCTTGTTTCGGAAAACAACCTTCAAACCCTGAAACTATCAAACCATTAAACCAATAAACCCAGCCACACCCCAAAGTTCGCAACCCCCCTGCTACTCTATTCCCGAAATCCGTAAATTTAGAAACCGCTTTTAACCTTTAAAACGATTGCTATGAGAAAGCTGCAATTGCTCATTCTCCTCTTATGTGCGTTTCCCGCGCTCAACGCCCAACAAAAATTCAATGGCATCGAAACCAATATGGGCAACCTGTTTCGTTTGTCCGATGCCAAGAGCCGAAGCATCAGTCCCGAAAATTTTACGGGCGAAAAAGGCAAAGGAGGTATGGCAACCTCGGGAACCGGTTCGAATGCTTCGCGCGATCTCGGGCAGGGATGGAAAGTGAGCCCGAGCGTTCGTATAAAAGGCAAAACAACTTTCACAATTGCCGAAATAGACGGACCCGGTTCCATACAACATATATGGATGACCCCAACCGGCAATTGGCGCTTTTCCATTATCCGTTTCTATTGGGACGATGAAAAAGAACCTTCGGTAGAGTGCCCCGTAGGAGATTTTTTTGGAATGGGTTGGGGCAAGTATGCCAAACTAACTTCTCTCGCGGTAAACGTAAACCCAGGCAGCGCTTTCAATTGTTATTGGCCAATGCCCTTCAGGAAGAAATGCCGGATTACGATGGAAAACATCAATACAGAAGATATGATCCTGTTTTACCAGGTAGATTATATTCTTACCGAAGTACCGGCCGATGCGGCTTATTTTCATGCACAATTCCGGAGAACCAACCCGCTGCCTTATAAACAAGATTATACACTGATAGATGGAATTAAAGGGAAGGGACATTATGTAGGTACTTATATGGCATGGGGCGTACACAACAATGGCTGGTGGGGCGAAGGGGAGATAAAATTTTTCATGGATGGCGATACTGATTTTCCAACGATATGCGGTACCGGTACCGAAGATTATTTCTGCGGCTCTTATGATTTTGATACCCGGAAGAAAATTTCTACCGGGGTAGAAGTAGTCGATTATACCGAGTTCAATACACCGTATGCCGGCTTACCGCAGGTAATCCGCGGCGATGGTCATTACCAGGTGATGCAACGCTTTGGCATGTATCGCTGGCATATCAACGATCCGATACGATTTGAAAAAGATTTAAGGGTCACTATCCAGGCGCTGGGTTGGCGCAACGATGGTCGCTACCTTCCCTTGCAGGATGATATTGCCTCGGTGGTATTTTGGTACCAAACCGAACCACATGCAAGTTTTCCTAAATTGCCGGAGAAGGATAAGTTGGAAGTGAATTAATGAAGAAACCATGGTTAATTGGCCAATTGGCTAATTGGCCAATTAACCAATGCTTCTTGTTTTCAATAATAATATAATTATGAAAAGACTAACTCTGCTTTTTCCATCGGCAATCTTTTTCTTTTTTTCTTTCGCTCAGAATGGCAAAGATCCGGTTCATGTTACCGATATGCTGAAGATAAAGACTATATCTTCTGTTGTGCTGAACAGCGATGGAAGCCAGGCTGCATTTACTGTTACCAGCATCGAACCGGAAGAAAATAATAAGTGGGAATATAAATATGTTACCCACTTGTGGCTGGCAAGTACAGAGGGAACCTCTTCTCCCCGCCAATTAACCTTTGCAAAAGAAGGAGGGCAGCAACCTGCCTGGTCGCCCGATAGTAAAAAAATTGCCTTTGTACGATTCGTGGAGGGCAAGCCCCAAATTTTTATCCTCTCGCTCGATGGTGGTGAGCCGGTTCAACTTACCAAACACAAATACGGAGCTTTCTCTCCAAGATGGAGCGCGGATGGCAAACAGCTTTTGTTTAGTTCCAATATTCCATTGAAAGATTTACTTACCGATTCCGCACTGAACCCCAACAAAGAAATTCCTAAATGGAATTTTGAAAAACCGGGGTTTGCCAATAACGAAAATCTCAAAGAGAATAAAGCTAAAGCCAATCCCGATGGCAGCATCGAAGAAGTGAGAGCTTATCTCGACAACAATGAAAAAGACAAAAAGGCAAAAGTCATTAACAAGCTGCAGTTCCAGGAAGAAGCGACCACTTCGTCTGATATGTCGTTTACACATATATTTATTATAGACGCAGATCCTAAAGCTACGCCCAGGCCTCTTACCCGCGGTTTTAATGCTTTCTTTAACCCGCAATTCATTGCCGGAACCGATGAAATAATAATGGAAGCCGATGTTACGGATACCGATCATCCCGACAGAACCCTGGAAACTCAGGTGTATTCCATTAAGACAGATGGAAGCGGTTTGAAAAAAATACTTGGCAAAAAAGACTACACATATAACAATATCCTGGTTTCTCCATCAGGCAAACAGCTTGCTTTGTTGCATGGTAGCACGGGTTTTGTTACTATCAATAGCCTGGGGATAATGCCGGTGAACGGATCGGAAAAAGATATTGTTACCATTCCCTTCGACCGGAATAAAGGGGCGATGGCATGGAGTGAAGACGAAAAGTTTTTGTGGTTTACATCGCAAAGCAATGGTGGCGTTACCCTGAACCGACTAAACCTCGCTACAAAAAAAATTGACCAACTTACCGATTTCAACAGCGGGATGGGAAGTTTTGCTGTTAAAAACAATAAAATCGCCTTTGTAAAAACGGAAGTAGCGAATCCTTTTGAATTGTATGCAGCCAATACAGATTTAAAAAACCCGGTTCGCATTTCTTCTTTCAACCACGACTGGGTGAAAGAAAAAAAATTGAGCTTTCCCGAAAAACATGAATTCAAAAACGAAAAAGGGCTAACGGTAGAATACTGGGTGATGAAGCCCACCAACTACGAAGCAGGCAAAAAGTTTCCCATTGTATTGGAAATTCATGGAGGTCCATCTGCTATGTGGGGACCCGGGGAAAACACGATGTGGCACGAGTTTCAGTTCTGGTGCAGCAAGGGATATGGAGTAGTGTATAGCAATCCCCGTGGATCGGGTGGATATGGCTTGAATTTTTTAAGAGCCAATATCAACGATTGGGGCCAGGGCCCGATGAACGATGTATTGAATGCATTGAACAGGGCTGTAGCGGAAGGATGGGCCGATACTTCGAAGCTGGCAGTAACCGGTGGTTCTTATGCCGGGTATCTCATCGGTTATATACTGGGGCACGATAAGCGTTTCAAAGCAGCGTGCAGCCAGCGCGGAGTGTACGATCTGAGAACCTTTTTTGGCGAAGCCAATGCATGGCGGCTGGTGCCGAATTATTTTGGCGGCTATCCCTGGGAAAAGAAAACACTCGACATACTGGAACGCGAATCACCTATAAATTATGTACAGAACATCAGCACACCTTATATAATCTTTCATGGAGAAAACGACCTGCGTACGGGAGTGAGCCAAAGCGAGCAAATGTACAAGAGTTTAAAAGTGCTGAATAAACCCGTGGAATATGTGCGCCATCCCGGGGCCACTCACGAGATTACCCGGAGTGGTAACAATCGTCAACGCATCGATCAGATGTTACGCACCTGGGAGTTTTTTGAAAGGTGGATGAGGAGATGAAACACAGGTTGCATCGGTTAGATCTTAACCGCAGGGCACAAGAGGATACACAAGGTCTTTATTCGCAATTATTCCCTCTGCCCTCTGTGTATTCTAAGGTTTATAAACTGCCAAAAGAAAAATCCCGGCAGATGCCGGGACTTTTCAAAAACGTTTTGTACGAAACCTTAACTGCGTTGCTTGGCCATCAATAGGTACAAATTTCAACGTTCTTCAGGATGTTGGATTTGAGGACTTGGATTTTTTGAATTCATTGACAGATTCCGGAACGATTTCGGTTGATACTGGATATTGGTTTTAAAACAAGTTTTTCTCAGGAATTGGTCTTTTGGATTTTCTGGATATTGGTTCGGTCTCTCTCGATATTGGATCTTGTTCCTTGAATCAATCAATCAACAATACAAACATAATCCACAGGGGTTATCCACACAATGGAACTATTGCCCGATTTCATGACTTCCTTTTTTACTTAGCAAATCGTAGAAATACGCAGGCCAAAACTGGTAGAAATACCTGATTATTGGGTAAGGCTATAATTTTTTAAGTGTAATGCTTAGTTTACAGGCCATTAAACCCCCTAAAATATGGTATTCGAGAACAAAGTAGTGTTGGTAACCGGCGGAACACGGGGCATCGGAAAGGCAATTGCTCTCCGGCTTGCCCGCGAAGGCGCGCATATTGCCATTGTTGGAAAAACAGCCGAGCCGCACCCTAAACTGGATGGAACGATTTATACAGCCGCCGAAGAGATCGCCAAAGCAGGCCCTGGAAATGTACTTCCCATCCAGGGCGATATCCGTTTCGAAGAAAGCATCAAACATATCGTGAAAACCACGGTAGATACATTTGGTGGTATTGATATACTGGTAAACAATGCCAGCGCCATCAACCTTTCTACCACAGAAGAAACAGAGTTCAAGCGCTGGGAGCTGATGCATGGCATCAATGTTCGCGGAACCTTTTTTATGAGTAAAGAATGTATTCCTCATTTGCGGCGTTCGCGCAACCCTCATATCCTGAATCTTTCACCTCCTCTCAATCTTGACCCGGCATGGTTTGGAAAACACCTTGCCTACACCATGAGTAAGTACGGGATGAGCATGGTGGTACTCGGACTTGCGGAAGAGTTGAAGCAACAACGTATTGCTGCCAATGCCCTGTGGCCCCGCACTACTATTGCTACCGCTGCCGTACAAAATTTATTAGGTGGCGATTTCCTGGTGCAGCGTAGCCGAACACCCGAAATTGTTGCCGATGCAGCATTCCATATACTTCAAAAACCATCGTACGAATGCACGGGAAATTTCTTTATCGACGAAGATGTATTGAAACAGCACGGGGTTACCGATTTCGTAAAATACGCCGTGAACCCGGATCAGAAGCTGATGATGGACTTGTTTATATAGAAGAATAAGACTGGTTAAGAACTAAGAATTAAAGAAGGGACAAGGGCCAGTTACTTTAACATAACAGCGAATTGCTGTTCTCCATTCTCCATTCTCTATTCTCTATTCTCCATTCTCTCATTCTTAGTTCCTCTCATTCAAACTGCACCAATTCTCTCTTCAATGCTTTCAGCAAACTGAATATATGAGCGAGTTCAATCAATAATACAATTACCACCGCTAGCCAGATATACCAGGGCATGTCAATAATTTTTTCCAAGGCAGGAAATGTTTTCTCATAATGCCAGGCAGAAAAACTGAGCCCCGCAGTAAAACCTACCACCATAAATGAAAGCAGTGAATAAAAGATTTTAAGGAACATTACCCTGATGGAAGTGTACCCGATTTTGATATTCTCAAATATAGCGGCTGGTATAATCAATAAAAAAGCTACCCAGTTCCAGTTGCTGCCGATCCAATCGTGCAAAAAGGCGGTAAGAATTAATATCAAAACTATTGCAGTAAGACTCCAGGGAAATAACAGGAAGCCGCTCGGCTTATGCTGAACAGGTTGTGCAGGCGTTGGCATTTGCTTTGTTTTTTGGTATTACAAATTAGTAAACTAAATGCTGATTTGGCATTTTCCGCATGTTGTCGTCAACGATTTTATAGACTTTAACATCGGATCTTTGGAGTAGAGATATCAAATCCGGCCGTATAACCACTGGTATTTGTATTTTGCAGATCCAAACTAATTGTCATGATGAAAAATCTTTTCTCCCTTTTTCTTCTTGCCTGCCCTTTTATGGCACTTGCTCAAAAAAAACCATCGACTGCTGCATCCGATAAATTAAAAGCACAGGCACTGCAGGATATTCAGTTGAAATACGAAGAATACAAAAAGACCGCCTTACAGATTTGGGACTATGCCGAATTGGGTTATAAGGAAACAAAGAGTTCGGCTTTGTTACAACAAGTTTTAAAAGAAAATGGATTTTCGGTAGAAGCGGGCGTGGCGGAAATTCCGACCGCTTTTGTTGCCACTTATGGATCAGGTAAACCTGTTATTGCCATCCTTGCCGAATACGATGCCTTGCCCGGCCTCGCACAACAGGCAGTTCCGGAGAAAAAAGAAATAGCCGGGAAAAACGGAGGACATGGCTGCGGACATCATTTGTTTGGTACGGCTTCCGTTGCCGCAGGTATTGAGATAAAGAAACTCATTGAAGAAAAAAAATTGAGCGGAACTATTAAAGTATTTGGTTGTCCTGCCGAGGAAGGAGGAAGTGGTAAAGTGTATATGGTGAGGGCCGGTTTGTTCAACGATGTGGATGTGGCCATCCATTGGCATCCCGACGATGGCAATGGCATTACCATGACCAGCGCTTTGGCCAACAGTTCTGCCAAGTTTCGATTTAAAGGATTATCGGCACATGCCGCCGCCGAACCCGAAAAGGGACGTTCTTCGCTCGATGCGGTGGAAGCAATGAATTATATGGTTAACATGATGCGCGAACACGTGCCGCAGGAAACACGGATTCACTATGTAATTACCAGCGGTGGTAAAGCACCGAATGTGATACCCGATTTTGCAGAAGTATATTACTATGTACGGCATCCCAAACGCGAACAGGTAAAACAGATTTTCGATCGCGTGGTGAATGCCGCAAAAGCCGCGGCTTTGGGAACCGATACCAAAATGGAATACGAAACTATTGGAGGCACGCACGATCTGTTATTGATTCGGTCGCTGGCCGAATTGATGCAAAAGAACCTGGAGAAAACCGGCGGCGTTAAATACACGGCCGAGGAAATTGAATTTGCCAAAAAGATTCAATCCACTTTTGGATACAAAGCTCCGCTTATCAGTACGGCCGATAGCATTCAGCCTTTAAAAACTGTGCCCGATGCAGGCGGGGGTTCAACAGATGTGGGCGATGTAAGTTATGCAGTGCCCACCGTGGGTATGCGAGGTGCTACCTGGGTACCGGGCACACCGGCCCATAGCTGGCAGGCAGTTGCTTGCGGGGGTACCGAAATCGGAACCAAGGGAATGATGGTGGCTGCAAAAACTATGGCATTAACGGCAATCGATCTATTTTTGGATCCATTGCAAATTGCAAAAGCAAAAGAAGAGTTCATAAAAGCCAAGGGCGATTATAAATACGAAGCCTTGCTGGGAGATAGAAAACCGGCTTTGAATTACCGCGATTAAGAGAGTTATAGGTTAGAAACGCTAACAATTAATAAAGCCGGGTATAGCAACCCGGCTTTTTAGTATCTGTCAGGATGAAGCATGAAATTGCATTACAGTTTTTCCGGCCGCATTTGTGGAAACAGCAGCACGTCTTGTATACTCGGCTGGTTGGTCATAAGCATACACAAACGATCGATGCCGATTCCGATGCCCGATGTAGGCGGCATGCCGTATTCGAGCGCCCGTAAAAAATCGTGATCGATAAACATGGCTTCGTCGTCGCCTCTCTCCATCAACTTCAATTGCTCTTCGAAACGCTCGCGCTGATCGATAGGATCGTTCAACTCGGTATAGGCGTTCGCAATTTCCTTGCCGTTTACCATCAGTTCAAATCTCTCCACCAATCCTTCCTTGCTGCGATGTTTTTTGGTAAGCGGACTCATTTCTACCGGGTAATCGATAATAAACGTAGGTTGAATATATTTATGCTCGCTGCTGGCGCTGAATATTTCGTCGATTAATTTTCCTTTTCCAATATTGTCGGGAACAGCAATTTTAAGCTGCCTGCATACTTCGCGTAAACCCGCCTCATCCTTTCCTTCGATATCAATCCCGGTATTTTCGCGGATTGCTTCGTGAATAGAAATTCGTTTGTACGGCGCCTTGAAATCAATTTCCCGATCGCCCACCTTCACGATGGTTGTTCCATGCAGGGAAATAGCAATTCTTTCCATCAATTGCTCGGTTACTTCCATCATCCAGAAATAATCTTTGTAGGCAGTATACCATTCCAATACCGTGAATTCGGGATTGTGTGTACGATCCATTCCTTCGTTGCGGAAATTGCGGCTGAATTCATACACCCAGTCAAACCCGCCAACAATCAGTCTTTTCAAATAAAGTTCATTGGCAATTCGCAGGTAAAACGGAACATCCAATGCATTGTGATGCGTTACAAAAGGCCTTGCCGCAGCTCCGCCGGGTATGGCCTGCAGCACAGGCGTATCAACTTCAATTGCCCCGCGTTCGTTGAGGAAATCGCGAATGGTATTGATGAGTTTGCTGCGCTTGACGAAGGTTTCTTTTACATGCGGATTGATAATTAAATCGGCATAACGCTGGCGATATTTGAATTCGGGATCAGTAACCGCATCAAATGTTTCTCCTTCCTTTTCTTTTACAATAGGCAGAGGTTTCAACGATTTGGTAAGAAAGCTCAACTCCGAAACATGCACCGATGTTTCTCCCGTTTTGGTGGTAAATACATATCCTTTGATTCCTACGATGTCGCCGATATCGGTAAGGTGTTTCCAAACCTTATCGTAAAGCGTTTTATCCTCGCCGGGACAAATTTCATCGCGCTTCAAATAAAATTGAATCTTGCCACTGCTATCCTGCAATACAGCAAAAGAAGCTTTGCCCATATCGCGAATGCTCATGATGCGGCCCGCGAGGCAAACATTGGAAAACTCTGCTTTGTTTTCTTCACCTTTGTAATGTTCTTTAATATACGCAGCATTGGTATTAACCGGGTATAAGGGAGCGGGATAGGGATCGATACCCAACTCCTGCAATTGCTTCAATTTGTCGCGACGAATTATCTCCTGCTCGGATAAGTGAGAAACACTCATATTCAAAATTTAAGAGGTGCAAAAATAGCCTATTTGGGGGTTTTGCCGAAACTGGTACAAGACTTGCCGGGATTGAATGCCTGGCAAGCATTTTCTATGAAATCCCGATTATAAACCTCCAACCATTTATAATGAAACCAACAATCATTTTTCTATCCCTCTTCTTTGTTTTTGGATGCGATACTATTTCTAAAATTCCTGGTTATGGTTATGGCTCGCCGGTTACCGAGGCGGAAGCAAAGCAGGGAATCCAGGAAGCGCTCGCACAGGGAATTACCACTGCTATTCTTAACCTGAATAAAGAAGATGGATTTTTTGGAAACAACCTCTATAAAATCCTCTTGCCGCCCGATGCCGAGAAAGTAGAAAATGCCTTACGCAGGATAGGCATGGGCAACCAGGTAGATCGTGCCATTCTTCAATTGAACCGTGCTGCAGAAGACGCTGTTGGCTACGCCAAACCCATATTTGTGGATGCCATTCGCGATATGACGATTGCCGACGCAATTTCGATTGTAAAGGGGGAAAAGAATGCAGCTACGGTATATTTCAAACAGAAAACTTATAACAAACTGCTGACGGCTTTTACACCACCGGTTAAATCATCGCTCGATAAGTTGAATGCCACAAAATACTACACAGATATTGTAAACATCTATAACAAACTTCCGACCACCATGAATAAAGTCAATCCCGATTTAACCGCCTATGCCGTTGGCAGGGCCACCGATGCTTTGTTCGACCAGGTAGAAAAAGAGGAGGCGAATATTCGCGCGAATCCGCTTGCAAGAACAACGGAGATACTAAAGAAAGTATTTGGATCGGTAATGCGTTAGCATAGCCAAACATACTGTTGTGGAAACAGCAGGCCTGCTCAATTTCCTGCCAGCAAAACCTGCCAGGCCTGTTTTACTTTTCCTTCGTCGAGTAATTTTTTTGCATAGCTGTGTAATTCCTTTTCCATCTCATCGGGACTAACGCTGAAGTATTGTACAATCTGCCGAAGATGGGCATCGTCGAAGGCCGGATCTACTATTGGATATTCGTTTACGTTGGCAAGCTGGCCGAGGTTATTACCGGTTAGTATCTTACTGTTTCGTATCGATTCCGGCAAGGCATCCACTCCAATGCCCAGTTGCGTATTGGGTTTTTCTACCTGGAAAAGATTGTGTTCATTCACTACACAGTACCAGTCGCCACCCAATCGGGCAACATGATGCAGTTTTTGCTGATTGATCTTTTTATTTTCATTCAGGATGGCATCGTCGATATGCATTCGCAGCACCTCGCAAATAACAAGGTTGCCTGCGCCCCCTTCCGTTCCCAGCGGTTTTACTTCCATCACCTTACATTCCATCTTTACCTTGCTTTCTTTTACCATCGGTGGCTTTACGAGGGTGGCAGGTTCGGCCGTGAAGCCCGATTTCACAAATTCGTTTACACCTTTTGGATATTCGCAACTGGCAAGAGAGGCTTGCCGTACCATATCGTAGTCAACAATGTTAATTACAACCTCCGGCACTTCCAGCACATTCTGCAAACTGTGTTTGGTGGTATTATCTCTCACTCTCCTCGACGGGGAAAAGATAACAATGGGTGGGTTGGAAGAAAAAAGATTGAAGAAACTAAAGGGGCTCAGGTTTACATTTCCTTCTTTATCGATGGTACTCGCAAAACAAATCGGCCTCGGCGCAATGGCGTGTTGCAGGTAGTTTTGCTTGTCGGCAGCGCTTAAGTTATGGAGGTCTATTGTCATATATATTTTTTACCGCGTAGAATCTAAGACAGAGAGAATATACGACAGTGAGTGTTTACCGCTGTTTGTAGAGACAAGGCTCTGGGGAGATTTCAGCCCGGATTCGGGTCTTCACGAATCCCTTACTCAATTTTTTTACCACAGGGCACACGAGGTAAGTGAAGGGGATTCCTTAATAATATATCTGTGCATCCCTGCGTCCCCCCTGTGGTTTCACCTCTTCTATCCAGAGCGTGTCTTTGCTAACCCCAACCAGTTTCTTTAGGTATACCGTTCGTATCGCTGGGCTTGTGAAGACACAAGCCTTAGCACCATCTTTCCCTGCTCAACACTGCTACTCTTGCCCTCTTCGTTTGGGAATAACAACTTATTTCTTTCGTCTTAATATACTCCACTCCGTATCCTCCGCCACCATGGTATTGCTCAATCGTCCCAGCCCTTCAATTTCCATCTCCACCACATCTCCTTCCTTCAGCCATTGTTCCTGGTAATTCGGATCGTTTAGTTTTCCCGTTCCATTCAGTTCCAGGAAACACCCGGTTCCAACGGTTCCGCTACCAATAACATCGCCTGGAAAAAGATCCACCCCGTACGATGCACGTTCAATGATTTCGGCAAAGGTCCAGTCCATCTCTCCCACATTTCCTTCACTTACCTGAACTCCGTTTACCCAACATTTCATCGAAAGGTTCCATGCTTTGCCGACATGATTTTCTTTCGCAGGTATTTCGAATGGCTCCAGTTCGTCGAGTGTCACCAACCAGGGACCAATCACCGTACTAAAATCTTTTCCCTTTGCCGGGCCAAGATTCAATAGCATCTCTTCCATCTGCAATCTTCTTGCACTCATATCGTTCATGATCATCAGTCCGCCGATGTGTTGATCAGCTTCTTCTGCCGTAATATTTCTTCCATGCCTGCATATAACAATCGCTGCTTCCAGTTCAAAATCGAGTTTTTCAAAATGATCGGGCATGCAACGCACAGGCCCCGGCCCTTGTATGCTGTGATGATTCGTGAAATAAAAAATCGGGTATTGATCAAACTCCGGAATCATATCCAGTCTCCTGTTTCTTCTTGCAGCGGCCACATGCTGGCGAAAAGCATACCCATCGCGGCAACTCGATGGAAAAGGAACGGGAGCAAGAACAGTTACCTGGTCGTAAGGAATCGCCCGATCTCTCGAAATCTTTCCTTCTTTAACCAATATCTCTCCGCCCTGCGCCATGGGCAAAAAATCATCCCAGTAATTCAGGAACATGCCCATGTTCTGTGGAAGTTCGGGATGCAGTAATTCCATATTGTACAAGAAGCCATCTATATAAGCCGCGAGCCGGTCGTGACCCTCATCGAGGTAAGAAACAAATTTCATATAGCCTGTTTAAGCGCTGCAATTTAAGGGAATATTGCAGATGGAAATACGAATCAAATGCACATGGTTGTTGAAGCTGAATATTGATGCATCTTATTTGTTCTGTTTGTAACTTCCTGCTATGAAAAAATGGGTGATATTTTTTGTTATTGCTACCTCTTTTTGTCCGCAACAGGAAAAAGAAAGTTGGATACGGGTAAACCTGCTCGGCTATAAGCCTTCGGGCCCCAAAGTGGCCATCTGGTGCAGTAAACAAAACGAATCCATCGGGGAATTCAGGCTGGTAGATATTGTTACCGGCGAAACGGCCTTTCGCGGAAAAGCAGGCAAGGCATTTGGTGCTTACGGACCTTTTGCGCAAACTTACCGGCTCGACTTTACTGCGCTCGATCGCGAAGGTCGCTTTGCCATTTATGCCGGCAACGCCATTTCGCCCGAATTCACGGTAAGTGCCGATGTATATAAAGGCACTGCCGACTTCTGCCTGCGTTATATGCGCCAGCAAAGAAGCGGCTTCAATCCCTTTCTCAACGATAGCTGCCATACCTACGATGGCTATACATTGTATGGCCATAAGGCCGGGTTGAAAGATAGTACACATATTGATGTTGCAGGTGGATGGCACGATGCCAGCGACTATCTCCAATACGTTACCACATCGGCCAACGCTACTTATCATTTGCTGATGGCTTACCGCGATTTCCCTAACATATTTACAGATCGACACGAGGCAAACGGTTTGCCGGGAAAGAATAAAAGGGCCGATGTTCTTGATGAGGCCAAATGGGGACTCGACTGGCTCTTAAAAATGCACCCGCGTGCCGATTGGATGTTTAACCAATTGGGCGACGACCGCGATCACATGGGTATGCGCATACCCAAGCAAGATAGTTTTTATGGAAGAGGATATGAACGCCCGGTTTATTTTTTAACCGGCGAGCCACAGGTAAGAGGTAAGTTTATGAACGATACGAAAGGCAGTTCTTCCACTGCTGCCAAATTCAGCAGCGCGTTTGCGCTCGGAGCTGTGTTGTTTAATGAGGAAAATAGTTATAAGAATTTGCTGAAAGAAAGATCCCAATCTGCCCTGCAGTATGCGGTGAAGAAGCCCGGAGTAACTCAAACCGCTTCCGTAAAAGCTCCTTATATCTATGCAGAAGAAAATTGGGTAGACGATATGGAACTGGCTTATGCTATCCATCATCCCGATGCTGATTCTAAAAACAATAACCGCGGGCAATTATTGGCTAAGTCGTTTGAATACGCGACAAAAGAACCCTTCACACCCTGGCTCGGCGCAGATACCGCCAAACACTATCAATGGTATCCTTTTATTAACGTAGGTCATTACGAATTGGCAAAGCAGTTAACAGGAAAGAAAAGGGAAACCATCGTGGGATACTACCGCAAAGGGATTGAAAAGGTTTGGAACAAAGCAAAACAAAATGCTTTTTACCGCGGTGTTCCGTTTATATGGTGCAGCAATAATCTTACTGTTGCTTTTGCCATTCAGTGTTATTGGTACCGGCAACTCTCGGGCGATAAAACGTATATCGAACTCGAACAGGCCTGCTTCGACTGGATATTCGGATGCAATCCCTGGGGAACAAGTATGGTATATGGCTTGCCCGATTTTGCCGATACACCCACCGATCCGCATTCGGCATTTACCCATCTCAAGAAATACCCAATCGATGGGGGCCTCGTGGATGGGCCCGTATACGGCAGCATTTACAAAAACTTAATTGGAATCAAACTCTATGAGCCCGATGAATATGCAGCATTTCAAAGTGAGTTAGCCGTTTACCACGACGATTATGGCGATTATAGCACCAACGAACCTACTATGGATGGAACAGCGATACTGATCTACCTGCTGGCTGCCAAAGAATCGGGAAAGTAAAAACTCATCGTGCTGCGTGCGGCCTGCGGCGAATGGTACAATCAATCTTTCCTCGCAAATTAACTCGCTGCCCCGCATTTCTTATTTTTGATAACTATGATTAACTCGTTAAATCAATTTCATCACCCCTTCTTTATTGGTATTGCCGGTACGGGAATGAGCGCAATTGCACAATACCTGCAAGGAATAGGTAAAGAAGTAAGCGGCAGCGATCGCTACTTTGTGCCCGGTGCAGAAAACGATACCAAATCAAAATTGGAGGCAGAAGGAATAAAGTGCTTTTTGCAAAACGGCGAAGGCATCACGGGTAAAACCGACCTCGTAGTTGTTTCAACGGCGGTAGAAGATACGGTGGAAGAAGTGCAAAAGGCGAAATCGCTAAATATCCCCATCATAAAACGATCGGAGTTGCTGGCATTGATTGCTGCCAGCAAGAAAACAATAGCGGTGGGTGGAACATCGGGCAAATCCACAACATCGGCCATGCTTTTTGATATTCTCCAGCATGCGGGCATGAACCCAAGTATCGTCAGCGGGGCAGGATTGGTAAGTATTATCAAAGAAGGAAAAATCGGGAACGCAAAAGTGGGGAAGGGAGACTGGCTGGTAATTGAAGCCGATGAAAGCGATGGTTCGATTGTTCAATATCGCCCCGAAATAGGATTGTTGTTAAATGTAGATAAAGATCATAAGGAAATAGATGTGTTGATGGAAGTGTTCACCACTTTCAGGAACAACTCCCAAAAATTCATCGTCAATCAATCGCATCCGCTGGCCAAAAAATTATCGGTAAACAAACAGTTTGATTTTTCCACCGATGAAAATCTGGAAGCAGGTTATGTAGCAAAGAACTTTAAACAAAAAGGATTTTCGGTTGAATTCAGCATTGCCGAAACGCTGTTTACCCTGAATACAGTTGGTAAACACAATATGGAAAATGCATTGGCCGCAACGGCTGTTGCCCATCAATTGGGCGTTGAACTTGCTGTTTGTGCCGCAGCATTGAAAAATTATGAAGGAATTTATCGCCGCCACCAGGTTATTGGCGAACGTGATGGAGTATGGCTGATCGATGACTATGCACACAACCCCGCCAAATGCGCCGCTTCCATAGAAGCATGCCAGCCCCTGGCGCCGAAAGTAATAGCCTGGTTCCAGCCACATGGATACGGGCCGACCCGTTTTTTGCGAAACGATTTTGTGCAGGAGATTGGCAGGGTGCTCCGGCCCGAAGACGAAATCTGGATGAGCGAGATTTTTTATGCGGGCGGAACAGCTACTAAGGATATATCGGCCAACGACCTTATTAAAGACCTGCAAGCCATGGGCAAAAAAGCATTTTTTGTGGAAAACAGGACAGATTTTTTCCCGAAAGTTAAAACACGACTCGGCCCGGATTGTATATTATTGCTGATGGGCGCACGCGACCCCAGCCTCGAGCAGTTTGCCGGCGAGGTATGGAAGCAATTAAACGCCTGGTAAATCTTTCGGCAATTCTGCCGTATTTTTGCACCGTAAAATCAAGTGTATGAAGGAGAAAAAGATTTATAACAAGGGACAGGCCCAAATATTCAAGAATCCTTACCTGGAATTACTCACCAAAAGCCATCCGCTGGTAATTTGGGGTATGTATATTCCTATTCTCAGTTATTTTATTTACCTGGCCGCTACCGAATATAATCACAGCACCCTTCGTATCGTACTCACCTTCTTTGGTGGTATGTTTTTCTGGACTTTTTTTGAGTATATAGCACACCGCTTTATTTTTCATTGGATCAGCGATAACCCCTCTATTCAGAAATTTACTTTCATATTGCATGGCAACCATCATATGTATCCACGCGACAAGCAACGGTTGCTAATGCCTCCCGTTCCCAGTCTTATCATCGCTTCTTTGATTTTCGGGCTGATGTACCTGGTCATGGGCAACAATACATTCACCTTCTTCCCCGGCTTTATCATCGGCTACCTTATATATGGCACCATGCACTATGCCATTCATGCCTGGAACCCGCCATTTAAATGGATGAAGCCTTTGTGGAGAAACCATCATTTGCATCATTACAAAGACGATCACCACGGATTCGGCGTAAGCTCTACCTTATGGGATCATGTTTTTGGCACCATGTTCGACCTGAAGAATGAAAAGGAAGACAAAGAAAAGGTGCAGGCCCTGCGCTTTGAAAGAAAGACGAGTGAGGTGAATTGAGTTGGGAAATTAGCAAATGAAGCAATTGGCCAATTTGTCGATTGCTGGGCTACTGCAAACAGGTTTGGCATTTCGGTATAAAAGCAGATGTGTTTGTAATAACACTCCAAAAGCAAGCGCTGCTAACGGGCGGTAAAAATCGCATATTTAATTCCCGGTCTTTTTCTCGTTGTTCAACTCATAGAGGCGAGCATATTTTATGAAGCTGTAATAGGCAGTAGTAACTGCTATTAACCAGCCTTTGTATCCATCGAGAAAGCCGAGTTTCAGGATATAGGTCTTGATAAAACTAAACAGAGGAGTGAAGAGAATTTTAAGAAAGCTCACCTTCCTGCCATGGCTGTGATATTTCTGTGCGGTGATCATGGCCGAGTAAACCATTTTAGTGGCGTATTCCCTGCTGTCTTTAAAAGAATAATGTTCCAAAAAACCAGGCAAGCGCTCGTAACGAATGGGTTTATTGCTCACCAGGTCTTCGTGGGCAATGGCATCGTCCCAATTCACATAGTGGCGATTGAACAAGCGATTTTTCCAGCTTCTTCCCCAATCGCTGTACCGTATCCATTGCGTGCCGAAAAAATTTTTCCATAACACCTGGTGAACCGTTTGGTTGTCGACGGGCGCCCATGCCTGCAAAGCGCGGTATAAATCTGCATCAATTTTTTCGTCGGAGTCAAGAGAAAATACCCAATCGTGACGGGCAAATGCGGTTGCCTTATTTTTTGATTTTCCATACCCTTCCCATGGCATTCGGTGTACCTTAGCGCCGAATTGTTCGGCAATGGCAATGGTGGCATCGGTGCTGCCGGTATCGCAAACAATTACGTCGTCGCTGAGGCCCTGTAAACTTTCAAGCAACCGGCCGATTTTGTCGGCCGCATCTTTCGCTACTATAACTATGGAAAAACTTGCCATCAGGGGTGAACTGAATATGCTGCAAACTATAAAAAAATGATTTTACGTTTGTAATTAATTTAATGGGATGAAAATATCGGGCTTCACCATCATTCGAAATGCAGTAAAAAACGACTACCCGGTGGTAGAGTCGATTCGTTCCGTATTACCGCTTGTGCATGAAATGATCGTGCTGGTTGGAGAAAGCGAGGATGCAACAGGGGATTTGATTCGATCTATTGGCAGCGAAAAGATAAAAATCTTTCACTCGGTTTGGAATCCCGAATATTTCAAAGGAGGAAAGATACTGGCCGTAGAAACCGACAAGGCGTTTACCTATATTGATCCCGAAAGTGATTGGGCGCTTTATATCCAGGCCGACGAGTTAATACATGAAAAATATCACCCCATCATTTTAGAAGCAGCCGAAAAATACAAGAACGATAAAAGAATAGAAGGTCTTTTGTTTAACTACCTGCATTTTTACGGAACCTACGATTATGTGGGCGATAGCCGCAAATGGTACAACAAGGAAATAAGGATTATCCGCAACGATCGATCCATTCATTCGTACCGCGATGCACAGGGCTTTCGCAAAGAGGGAAGAAAGTTAAAAGTAAAACAGGTGGATGCTTGTATCTATCATTATGGCTGGGTGAAGAGCCCTAAGCAAATGATGGAGAAGAATAAAAACTTCATAGAGTTCTGGTCGGAAGAAGCCGATAAGAAGGCAAAATACCAGGCGCAGGATATCTTTGATTTCACCGAGTTTGATTCACTTGTTCCTTTTACAGGCACACATCCCGCAGTAATGCAAAAAAGAGTACGCGAACAAAGCTGGCATATCGATCTTGATATTTCAAAGAAAAAATTTTCTTTCAAAAACCGGCTATTGTATTGGATTGAAAGAAAAACGGGAAGGAGGTTGTTTGATTACCAGAACTATGAGTTAATTGGTTAATTGGCCAATTAGCCGATTGGCCAGTTGAAAACACAGTTCGATTAAACTTTGGACGACACGCATGTTTGAAAAATTGTTAGAACAGGTACAGGCCGGCGATCAAAAATCGATTGCCCGTTCCATTTCACTGGTGGAAAATGAAGTGGAAGGGTACGAAACCTTATTGCAATCGCTTCCCGCATCGGCTACACCGATCATTGGTATAACCGGCCCGCCGGGTGCTGGAAAAAGTACTTTGGCAGATGCGCTCATTGAAGCTTTGGTAAATAAGCAAAAACGGGTGGCAGTTTTGTGTGTCGATCCTTCTTCACCATTCAATCTCGGCGCCCTGCTGGGCGATCGCATTCGCATGAGCGAATGGTACAATCATCCCCATGTTTTTATCCGATCATTGGCTACGCGCGGTTCCCTCGGCGGATTGCATCCGAAAATCATCGAAATAGCAGAGTTGCTGAAAACAGCACCGTTCGACTATGTGATTGTAGAAACAGTTGGTGTGGGACAAAGTGAAATTGAAATAGCTGGTCTCGCCGATACTACAGTAGTGGTAGTGGTGCCTGAGGCAGGCGATGAAGTACAAACCATGAAGGCCGGCCTGATGGAAATTGCTGATGTATTTGTGGTAAACAAAAGTGACCGGCCCGAAGCAGATCTTTTTGTAAAAAATCTGCGCCAGATGCTCGCGCCGGCATTTCATACACATAAGGAAGAAATCCCGGTAATAAAAACCATCGCTTCCCAGAAAAAAGGTATTGAAGAATTGATGAACGCTATTCTTACTCACCTGCACACTCATAATTCTCCTCCGCAAAAGGCCTGGTTACTGGCCGAAAGGGCCTATCAACTCATTCAACAAAAAAGAATGAAGGATATCGACAAAAGAGTACTGAAGGATAGTATTGAAAAGCTTCTTGCCGAAAAGCATTTCAATCTATACAGTTTTGTACAGCATCTCCAATAATGTTTCATTCCCCTTGCAGCCTGCAGCGCAACGCATGTGGGCTTTCTCACCAATCGCATCCAATCGGCGCACCGGGCGGAATGGCCGCGTGAACTGTCGGCTTTGCTTTATCCGGCGCTTTCATTCTTTCCAATGCAAGTGTTAAATGCGCCAAATAGGTGGTGTCGGAAATGGCTTTCTTTTTTTCTTCAATAAAGGATTTCAGATCGGCCAGGGCTTTTTGTACAATACCCCGAGCTGCAAAGGAAAGATTTTCATCAACAGAAGAGGATAACAAATAAGTAAGCAATACTTGTTCAGTTTGCAGTTGGATCAATTGATGCATCCCGGTTAACTTCTCACTTTTCCAGGTAGCGTTTATTAGCTTATCGATCATTTCCGAAAGCCCAAGCGCGCCGCTTAATTCGTATTGTACCATCCGGCTCAGCCTTTCGCTGTTGAATAAAAAGGATAAGGGAAGATCGGCCGCGGTTTCAGCCGGCGCCAAAGCGTCGAAGGCAAGCCCGGTTCTTTTTTTGAACAATTCTCTTGTAAAGTCGTAACCCGAGGGGCGAACAGGAATCAACCTGGTAATTGATCCGGGCAATTCAAGTTCTTTTGGATGAAGGCAGGCAATGATTGCGTCCAGTGCTTCCTGTTGTGCCTTCTTTGGTAAAATGTCGGTAACCAACTGTCCGTCGCCGCGCAATGAGTAAGTATAGCTCATTCCGCCCAGCAATTTGGTCACCGCTTCAATTTGATAACGATGAAAGAAATAAACAGGAACGAGGGCGTCTTCAAGCGTTGCCATAGGCATGCCGGTTCGTATATTTTTTTCGCCAAATTGCGACAATGCTTTTGTTCGAACCTTCATCACTTCCTTTAACTCTTCCACTGCATTTACTCCATTATCCCACAAATGTGCCTGCGGATGCAAGCCGCCGGGTGCACGCGCATCGCGGTCGCTAATGAACTGCAATCCTTTTTTGGTAGCCTCACTCAGAATTTTATTTAACGCGATGGCTTCGTTGGTGCCTTTGGGAAAATCCTGGTATCCCCAGGTAATGGCCACTTTATCCCATTCGCCGATTTTATTATCGTATGCATTGCTGAGATCAATTTCGCCCTTTGCATTCAGTCGAACCAGCGGATGCGGGTAATCCATCACACTTCCCCGGTTGTTTACACTCGAGGCGTAATTGTGCATCAACCCAATGGTATGCCCCACTTCGTGAGCAGACAATTGCTTCAATCGTTCCAGCGCCATTTTCATCATTTTATTATCGGCCGGAATACCTTTTTCATAAGGCGCCAGCAATCCTTCGGCAATCAAATAATCCTGTCGAACACGCAGCGAGCCAAGTGTAACATGGCCCTTGATTATTTCACCTGTTCTTGGATCTATCACCGAAGCGCCATAGCTCCATCCGCGGGTAGAACGATGCACCCAGTTAATAACGTTGTACCGAACATCCATTGGGTCGGCAGTATCGGGCAATAGTTTTACCTGGAATGCATTCTTGTATCCCGCTGCTTCAAAAGCCTGGTTCCACCACGAAGCACCTTCGAGCAAAGCAGAGCGAATGGGCTCCGGGGTTCCGTTGTCGAGATAATATATGATGGGTTTCACTGCTTCGCTTTGCGCCGCATTCGGGTTTTTCTTTTGAAGCCGGTGGCGAATGATATATCTTTTTTCTATTGGTTCAGATACCGGTGTGCTATAATCGTAGTAGGAGATCGGGATAAAGCTGCTGCGTATATCAAATAATCTTGGCTGGTAATTGTTATCGGGCAATTGCACAAAGGAGTGATGCATGCGCAGTGTAACAGCTTCGGGCGAAGGAGTTACCGATTGCACATAGTTGCCGCTCGAGCCATCGTTGTTTACCAGCGTAATTGTTGCTTCTATTTCGGTATTCTGTGGAAAGTTTTTGGTTCGGGGCAAATAAACTGCCGAACGTGCTTTATCGAATGTATAATTTCCCTGTTGCGAGCGGCGCAGGCGATTGGCGGCCTGCATGGCATCGCGTAAAACAAAATCAGTAGCATCTACAAGAAAACGATTTCCCGTTTCTGCTTCAATGGTAAAACCCCATAAGGTTGACTGGGCAAAAGATTGTTCAACGGCCCGGCGTTCGGCCATATCGGTGGTAACGGCACGATACTCGTAATTGGGTTGTATCATCAGCAGCTTTCGCCCCACCTTGTTGAAATACACAATACGCGTTCCGCCTAAGAGGCCTCGGTCCAAACCAATATCGTTTGAACCCAACCCTGCTGGCAGGGAAACCACATACAACAACTCAGTATCCAGCTTGTCGATTTCCAGCCATATCTTACCGGCCGTGGAGTCCCAGTAAAAAGGAACAAATCCATTGTACTTTCTGAAATCCTTTGTCTTTTCTTCGATGCCGGGGAGTTTTTGAGCAAGTACAGGGGAGGAAAAAAGCAAAAGCAGCAAAACAGTACGAAACATAAGCAGTATCATTTTATCTGCCTAAGTTAGGAACTAGACTGTTTTGTTGGTAGGAATTTATTTTCGATGCCGATTAACCGCGATTGCTTTTGTACCATCTGTATCCAATGATTCCAATCATCAGCAGGGGCGCTGCCGCCAGGTAGATAATAGCCCCATTTAATGCCTTGGCTGGTTTTTCGCCCAATTGCTGGGCTGTTTTTGTACAAATAGAACATTGCGCCTGGGTGGAAAGAGAAAAGCCCAGCGCCAGCATCATGGTCATTAAAATTACCCGCATCCTCATAATCGTATCTTTTAGAGAGAATGCAAAAATAGTCAAAAAAATCGCTGCCCGCGAGATTGTTCAACACTGGAGAATTGGACAATTGGAGAATTGGCCAATTAGGCAATGGGTTATGGTTTTTTATTTATCGTTTTTCAGGGGCAGGTAATGAAATCCGAGATAGGCTATTTTCCATTGACCGTTGTGTTTTTCGAGAATTCTTAATTCGATGGACTTACCGAGGAAGGCGTGGGTTTTTCCGTCGAAGGATTCCTGTTCAAAACTGTACCAGGCAACATCTCTGTAGATCCGGAAGTTTTCGTTGTATCTTTTTTCGTAGGAGCCCTTCCAGATGGTTCTGTTTTCTTTGAACTGCGACTCCTTTACCCGGCGCAGGGTATCGAACCCGTTGTAGTATTTCACTTTTTCGGGATATCCTTCCCAATAACCATATTGCCGGAAATAGTCGGCATTTACAAAATTCGATTTCCATCCCTCGAAATCCTGGCGATAATAGGTTTCGGTTTCGTTGGCTATGAGTTTCCTGATCTGCTCCTTTTCTTTTTCCAGCTCAATTTCACTAGTACTTTGCTGCTGCGTGGCCGGTGTTCCCAGCAATGCCGGTTGCGTATAATGCTGGGCTGTTATCTTCTTACTGGCAACAGCAAATAACAGCAGAATGATCGCTCTTTTCATTTTGATAAGGTTTATTGTTTTTAGTTTTTAATTAATTCTTTCGAAAGAGATGCAGCACATTGTTATCGCCACTTTTTACAGTAACTGGCGGAAATGCAATTCCCGCATTGAAATAATATCGGTTGCCTTCCGAAGAGAAGCGATAGGCGCGTACACCGTTTATGCTGGTATTGTTAACCCCGCCCCATTTAATTGCCATACTTCCTGCCGATACAAATACACAGCCATGATCAACCAATTGATTAAACTGCTCGTCGGTATAAATAAAGTGATTGGCCACCGGATCGTAACGCGCAAACCTGTTTTTTACGGCCGTATAATCGCTGCCGAATGTATAACCGTAGAGCAGCATTTCGAAACCCGTCCAAACCGACTTTAGTGTAGAAAAGTTATTAGCCGGAGCAACCGCCAACGCGGTAGTCGTCCAGGTGTTGGTATTGGGCGAATACTTATGAATTTTATTATCGTTGCCAAATACCCACAGCTGGCTTCCCGTCCAAACAGCATTTTGTTTGTTATACGAAGTGGGAACCGGCGCCATGGCTAACCAGCTATTCGTTGCAGGATTGTATCGTCCGCAACTATTACTGTAGCCCAAGGCCAATACATACCCCGTATTGGGATCGAAAAACAGGCGCGACTCCACCCCATCGGAAAGCGGTGCATTTAATGTGCTCATCGATGACCAGGAATTTGTGACCGGGTTGTACCTCGATCCGTTATTCAGGTTACCCGTATCTCTTATACCACCCCAAACAACCATCAGGCTGCCTGTCCACACGGCGGCCGCGCCGGCACGCGCGGCAGGAGCATTCATCTGGCTCATGCTGTTCCATGTATTCGTTGCCGGATTGTACCTGCCGCCGGTATTGGTGAATCCAATATAGCTCTGAGTAAGACCGGCATGCACGGAATCGTACCCGCCCCAAACCAACATCTCCGTACCGGTCCACACCGAACTAGCATATCCTCTTTTCCTCGGCGCATTGATGCTGCTGATACTCGCCCATGTATCCGATTGCGGGCTATACTTACCGCCATCATTCAGGAACACATAGCCGCTATCGGCCGAATAATAGTACCCACCCCAAACCAACATCTCCGTACCCGTCCAAACTCCAGAAGCGTTAGTGCGTCCAACAGGAGCATCCATTTGTCCCGATTTACCATTTTCGTACATAGGTAACTGCAAGTATTGCGTAGACACCCCGCCTGGATATTGCTTATAGGTCATGAAAATGGTAGGCAATTGCCCATAATAGGAGAAACCGGCATTCAATAAGTTGCTATCGGCTTTATTATTACTTCCTACAATGGCCCCGATGGGTAAACTACCCGAAGGCATGGAACCAAAACTGCCATCGCCCTTTAGTACTTCATTGGGATTTCCACTGAAATTCACTTTCAATAAATCGCCGGCATTGTTAACAGTAATCAATCCATTGCTTGCTCCCGCCATTCCGTCCACACGAATATTTCCTCCTACATGAAGTTTTTGCTGCGGATTGGCAACGCCTATACCAACGTTCTGCGCACGGGAGTTTTTTATGACAAGTAAACAAAAAAGAAAAAAGAATGACTGAATTGCCCTGTTCATGGTAAGGTTTTTTTTGAGAGAACAAACTTATACTCGAAGCAAACTTTTCCGCTCTCCCGATGAGTAGCCCGTACATCTTTTGAGCAATTCGCTATCGCATTATCATTTATTCTAAAACCGAAATACTTTTTTGCGGATAGATCGCAGGTTTAGTTTGCGGAGGATGTTTCTTGATTAATACGTACTATTCAAAAGATACAAGGCGTATTAGTGTTTACCTGATGAGGTTAACTAAAATGTCATCCTTATAAAAATTACTTCTTGTGTGCTGAATAAAACCAATCGCAGATAAAATACAAAGGGGATACAAAGAACGGGAATGGATTCCCTGACATTCCTTGTACCCCTGTCTTCCTTCTGTGATTATCCTCATTGGCAAGCAACTATATCTACCATCGTTCTCTTCATTTGCGGCTGGCATTCCAGGTGCCTAATCCTTTTGGATTGCTTCCGCTGCCCCAGGTGCCATTCATTTTACCAATACTCTTTTCTACTTTACCCGCTATAGAAAATTTGGAGCCGCTCAAAAATTCGTAATTAGCTTTTATACTATCGCCCACAAGCTGCCAGTTCCCGGTAGCCAGAATTTCGCCCGTGCTTTTGTAACGGGTAAGGGTACCGTCGCCATTCAACTGCAGGCCATAGAAAGTAGCAAGGCCGCTGCTCCCATCTATCAATTTCCCTTCCCATTTACCGACAGCATTGAATGTTGTTGTGTCGTCGTTTTTACTGCACGATGCCAGCGCTGCACCCAATAGCAAAGAAAAGCCCAGTGTTTTTAACATTTTCATTTTACAAGGTTTAATGGTTAATGAATCTGAATATGCGCGGCAAATCTATTGTTCATTAACCCGTCCATCCCTGTAACAATTAGCAAGCTGCCATTTTATTGAGCAGATTGTTTAAAATTTCTCGAAGAGCTCCATAAACTCCTGCCGCTTTGAGCGGGATATACTCACGGTAACTCCATCGGCCATTACCACATAGCCCCCGTCGCCGCGAACGTATTTGGAAATATGATTGAGGTTGATGAGATAGGAATTATGTATCCGGAAGAAATCCGGGCCCTGTAAGGCTTCATCAATATCCTTGAGCACTTTCGATACCAGTATTTTTTTTCCTCCTTTCAATACTACCGAGGTATAGTTGCTGTCGGCCGTACAGTAGAGTATATCGGATGTGGTAACAAACAACAATCCTTCTCCTGTGGTAAGCGCAATACGGCTTACAGTTGGCTTTTGCGTATTCCTTATTCCCTGCATCAGCAGTTCCAGTTGTTCCCTGCTGGGGACGACTTTCTTCTCTTCAATTCGCCGGATGGTTTCTTTCAGATCGTCGGGATCAACGGGCTTAAGCAGGTAATTCAGCGCGCTGTATTTAAAAGCCTTTATTGCAAACTGGTCGTATGCCGTACAAAAAACCACGTCGAAAAAAAGTTTGTCGAATTTTTCCAGCATATCAAAACCATTCATGTGCGGCATTTCAATATCCAGGAATACCAGGTCGGGCTTGTATTTGTTAATTGCTTCGATGCCCGATTCGGCCGAATTGCACATGGCTTCTACCTTCACCTGCGGGCAATAGGTTTTCAATAACCATTCCATCATTTCTAAACTGTTACTTTCATCGTCTATCAAAATACAACGTATCATACTATAATTTTTAAACGGGAATATTCAGGATAACTTTAGTGCCGGCAGCTTCGGTGCTTCCATTAGCTCCGTTGTATAAGTCAATAATCTCCACGCTTGCATTCAGCTCCGCATGCTTATTAAGAAGCGACAACCGGTTTTCGGTAAGCTTCATACCGAGTGATTTTTTAGTAGTGGCTGTTTTACTTTTCAGTTCTTTTGCTTTTTCCCTTCCCACTCCATTGTCTTCAATAACACATCTAAGCATGCCATCGGCCGGCATCGATACATGAATGGTAAGGTGCCCGGCACTTTGCTTATGCAGCAATCCATGCCAGATGGCATTTTCCACGTAAGGCTGAATAATCAGCGGTGGAACCTCCACGCTATCGGTGCTCACGGTTTTATCTACAACAATTGAATAAGTAAATTTTTTATCGAAGCGAAGCGATTCCATGTCTATATATAGTTTCAGCGCCTCGAGTTCGTTGGTGAGTATTACGTTTTTCGAATTCGAGTTGTCCAGTATCAGGCGAATCAGCTTCGCGAATTTTGTGAGATAAAGCGACGCCGTTGCCTGGTCGCTTTTTACGATATACCTGTTTATCGAATTAAGACAGTTAAAAATAAAATGCGGGTTCATTTGTGCACGCAAAGCCTGCATCTCCACTTCCGACATTTTTTGCTGTGTGTCCATCAGTATTCTTTCTGCCTCCCTTTTTTCTGCCTCGGCGTTTGCTTTCACAATTTTATTGGCGCACAAGGAAGCGATTGTAGTAAGAATAGACAAGTGCCGTTGAGTAAAGAACCCTTTTTTTGAGTGCTCGCAGTCGATAATACCCAGTAATTTCCCATCGGCCATAATGGGAACGGTTATTTCGGAATAGCGCCGTTCATCGTCCACTATGTAGCGCGGGTCTTTGGTAGTATCGTTAATGATTTCGGCTTTCGCGCTTTGGGCAACGCTTCCTACAATTCCCTTGCCCACCGGTATTTCCAATGCTCCTTTTATTTCGTACTGGCTGGGATTTTTAGGACCATGCGCCGCTTTCTGCACCAGCACACTTCTTTCTTCATCCAGTAAATAAATAACGCAATCTTCAAATTGCAGACGCCCGATGCAGTTACGGGCAACATCCCACAAAATGGAATCAACGGTTCGCTGCTCGTTTAAACTGGTGGCAAAATAGTTGATGGCCTTTTCCGTTTCCAATTGTTCGCGCTGCAATCTCATCTTCTGAGTCCGGTTTCTTATAAAGAGAAATATAACCGAAGCAATAAGCCCAAGGCAGATTAAAATAAACCACCAGCGCTGCCAAACAGGAGCAACAATACCAACGTTTACGCTGTTGTTGGAATTAATCCAGTTTACGCCATCGAGGCTGGCTCTTAGTTTGAACGTATATTTCCCGGGGGGAAGGGAAGCATATCTTGCCTCGCGAATATCTTTGCCCGATTGCCAGTGTTTATCGTAACCCTCGAGTAAATATTGATAGCTGATATTTTTTGAACCTTTCAGGTTTATGGCAGAAAAGCGAAAAATAATATCGTTATCAGAATAACGAAGAGGAATCGTTTCCCCGCTTTCAACAAAAAGCGTGGTATCGCCCTTATCGGCCTGGTAAATATGCACCCTGATACCAGAGGCATAACTTTCAAGTTGATCGGGATAGAAATAGTTGATCCCCGCGCGGCTACCCCAGAACATCTCTCCCTTTTTACTGCTGAGGTAACTGTTTACGCGAAAGCCGTCGGTCGACAGTCCAACATTCTCATCAAATACCGACATCTTGTTCATGCCGGAGTCGAAACGAATAATAGCCTTACCATTGGCTACCCAGATATTGCCAGATCTGTCTTGCTGTATACCCGCCACATAATCGTATATCAGGCCTTCTTCTTTACCATACTTTTTTACCTGCCCATCCGGTTGAATAATGCTAAAGCCCGCCGCAGTGCCCACATAGATATTTCCATTACTGGCCTGCATCAGCGAAAAACAACGGTTGGAAGCAAGGCCCTCCTTTTCTGAATAATGGAGCAAAGTATCGCGATCCCTTTTATAACAGTAAACCCCGTTGAAGGCGCCAATCCACAGGTTGTTTTCCTCATCTTCCATAAAGCAGGTAACACGCACACGATTGAGCGCGCGGAATTGCGGATGATTATCGAATGCTGCCACCTGCAAACTGCGCGGATGAATGGTATAAGGTCCCCCATTTCCTCCTACCCAAATTAATCCATCGGAAGCTGCGTACAATTCGTGTATATATTTTGTGCGCAACGCCACGCCTTTTGAAGTATCAATGGGTATTTTTTTGAATTGACCGCTGGCTTCATTTAAAACGGCAATGCCATCACCCAGCGCCCCGGCCCATATCCTTCCATCCCTATCAATACAAAGCGTTCTTATTTCAATATTCACCGGGTTGGTTCCGGCGGGGCGATCGGAATAGTAATAAAAGAATTTTACATCGCGCGATTCCTTATCCCATCTTATCAGCCGATCGAGCGCGCCCATCCATATCCTGCCCTTTTTATCTTCCACCAGCTTCGTAACGTGGTTGTCGTAAGCATCTCCCCTGCCATCGTTGAATATCCTTGTATAACCTGCTTGTTTGTTATATACATTGAAAATGCTGACACCTGCAACGCTGGTGCCCACAATCATGTCGCCGTTGTTTCCTCCCAGTACCCGCCAGGTAATATTGGCGCCGATAGATCGCGGATCCAAAGGATCGTGTGTGTAATGCGATACTTTGCCGTTTTTATCAATAATCACCAGGCCCGAAAAACCGGTTCCAACCAGCAAATCGCCATTGGGTGCTTTGCGAACTTCAGTAATGGTGGCATTGATCTTTTTTTTGTTCAACACACCGGTTAACTGGTATTGCTGGTTGATTTTTTTGGAGCGGGTATCAACAATCTTTACGAGGCCGTTGGCAAAACCGATGGCTATTTCGTATTCACTATAACGGCAAACGCTTACTACATTCCGGAAGGGTTGATCGTAAATAATTTTTTGCAACTTATAATCCAGTATCAATACAAGACTATCGGTAGCATAAATCACCTGGTTTTCGTCGAAGGGTTCCGAATCGTGAAAACGGTTATAACGCAACAAGCCCGGTATCCAGTTCAGCCGCCGCCATTTTCGGCTGCTTTCTTCCAAATAATACTGGCCGAGGCTGGTAAACAAAACTGGACCGTATAATTTGGTGTCCATTATAGTTCGGCTGGCAAAAACAGCAGAGGTATCGTTTAGAATAACGCGATGAAAGTTTCTTCTTGAATCTATCCAGGTAATTCCCTCGGGGGTTCCCAGCCAAAGGCGGTTGCGGCTATCGCAGGTAAGATGGATCACATTGTTGGAGGCCATTTGCGGGTACTCCGGTTTTTTGAAATTTGATATGGAGTATCCATCGTATAAATTCAAGCCTTCGGTGGTGCCAATCCAGAGAAAACCATTCTTATCCACGGCCAGCGATTGAACATTGTTTTCGGTTAATCCATTGGAGGTATTCAGGTGCGAAAATGCCACGTATTGCGGCCTGGTATCAAGCCACAGGGATATCATCAGCAAGAAGAGTATGATAAACGATTTATTCAATCAATAAGCCTTTGTATAAAATTAAAGCAATTCTCCGGCCGCTATTGTTTTATGAACTTAGCGTTAAAGTGGAGCCCGATGCAGGGTTTTTTAGCCAATGGTCGTTTGTTTGAGTAATCGGAGAATATATTCTGAATGCTCGCAATAAAAAAGCGCCCTATCCTGGGCGCTTTTTCTATGAGCTGGTCGGCCCATACCTGAGGATATGGGCTTCGGTTATTGGTGATACTTAATCGGCCAGCGATTTAAGTACAGCTTCGTTCACTTTAACCGGGTATTTCTTCTTCAGTTCAGCAATCCATTTTTCTTCGAGATAACCCTGGTAATCGTTAATCACAAAACCACGGGCATCGTTAAAACTGCGGGGCTCGCGATTGTTGTACATCTTAATGATATAAGCAAAAGTGAGACTGTTATCGGTTTCATTTTTTACGGGTGCCGTAATCAATTTCTCGGAAAATGCTGTTCTTTCCACTACCGGAATCTGCCCCAATTCAAAACGGCCCGAATCGCCCAGTATGGCGCCATTGCTATTGTCGACCCACTGGCGCCAGTTTTTATAGTCTTTCTCCAGATTTTCCTTTAGTGCGTTTGCAACAGAATCGTTGCTGGCCGTAAAAATCAATGCGTCGGCGCTTGCTTCCCACCAGTAATTGTTCTTGCGAGAATTGTAGTAAGCCTTGAGCCCGGCAGTATCTGCAGAGGCCCGATCCCATATCTTACGCTGCATAATTTCGAAGAGCAGGTTTCCTTCCCTGAATTCCTTTAGTTGATAGGCAAACTCTTTGTTGTATTGTTCCAGGTGATCGCGGTAGTATTCGAGGGCCGTGGTCTCCACGAAAAGGTCAAACAGTTCGCGGTTGGGTTTCCTGCCCTGCGCCTGCTGAACCGCACGCGAGGCTTCGAGATAATTGATCCAATCCTGCAGGCGTATGTTTTGACCCGGGAAAGAAAACAGCACCGTATTGCTTTTGAGGTCGGGCAATGCCGGGGTTTTTTTGGATTCCATCACGCTGTCGGTAATACGGAAAAGTGACTTTTCGTTTACCGGCATTTTTTTATACCCTGTTTGCTGGAATACTTTTTTGACCAGGTTTTTCTTCGCCACTTCCATGCGATCGTTCTGGCTGATCAATTGCCGCATTTCTTCGCGGTTAGCTTTGTCGTTTTTATCGGGATTGGGAGTTTTTACTTGCAGCCTTTTCAGGATATGGTAGCCATAACTTGTGGTGAAAGGCGCCGAGATATCCCCATCGTTGGCAAGTGCAAAAGCGGCATTTTCAAAATCAGCTTCGTATTTGCCGATACCGAATTCCATTAACTCACCGCCGTTCTGGTAACTGATATTATCGTTGCTGAACTGCAAAGCAATTTGCTTGAAATCTGCTCCTTTTTGCAGTGCCTTGTACAGCGAATCGGCCAATTGTGCAAGCTGTTGCTTCTTTGCCGGTGTAACATCGGGTGGAAATGCCAGCAACACCTGCGCTACCCGTATTTTTCCTAATGCTTTTCTTTCTGCTTCTTTTTTAAAAATATGATACCCGATTTTGCTTTTATAAGGTGCAGAAAATTTACCTAACGGTGTTGAGTAAGCCAGGTTTTCGAGGTCGTAAGGCAAAGTGAATACCGTTATGTAACCAATATTGCCTTTATTATTTACAGCACTGGGGTCTTCGGAAAGTTCTGCGGCCAGTTTTCCAAAGTCCTCACCTTTCTGAAGGCGCGAATAAGCAAGATTGATTTTTTCCTGAGCTTTCTTTACCTGTTCCTCGCTTGCACCCATTGGAAGCTGAACAAAAATATGCGAGAGTCTTACTTCGGTTCCACTGCGCTGAATAGCCTCGTCAATCATTTTATTCACGCTCTCTTCGTCGTTCATATAAGCCGATGCTACCTGGCTGCGAAAACTTCTCAGCTCCGATTTCTGCGAAGGAAGCGTATCGAGCCTGCTATCCAAAGCTGCCTGTACTTTTAATTTGAAACGGATATACAGGTCGAGGTATTCGCGATAGGCCTTCGCATCGGGCTTTGTTTCGGTAGCATTTTTATTATACGCCTTCAAAAACTCTTCTTTGCTTACCGGCTTGTTTCCGTAAGTAAAAATTGTTTGAGACTGAACAGTGATTGTAGCGAAGAGGAATAAGGAAGCAAGCAGTTTTTTTAGCGGTTCCATGGTTTTATTGGGATGTTGATTTTTTAAGCTTGAGTGTAATCACTTCGTCGAGCTGCTCGAAGCTTAGTTTTTTTGCAACAATTCTTTTGTCTTTATCGAGCAAATATAAGAGCGGCGTTTGGTAAACATCGTAAAGTTGTTTGTAAGAGGGTTTGCCGGCGGCATTGTCTTCTACTTCTTTCGAGGGCAACTGGTACACATGTATCCAATCGTTCAGTTTATGTTCTTGAATAAATTTCGTCCAGTTTTCCTTACCGCCATCCGTCATCACTCCGTATAAGGTCACTCCCATTTTTTTCCATTTTGCCTGGTACATTGAATCAAGTCTCGGAACGGTTTCCTTACAATGGCTGCAGGTAGGATCCCAGAAGCAAAGCACGATTAGTTCCGACCTGATATCATACAAAGGGCGGGGCTTATCGGCGCTGTCTACCATTTCAAGATTGGCTGCCGGCCTGCCAATCAGGTTTGCCATCAGGCTATAGGCACGCCTTGTCATGAAATCTTTGTACTGTTCCGTAAAAAAATCTGTTTGCCCGGTATTGATGTATTTTTCGAACAGGTGAACAAATACGGCGTCTTGCCCCATGAATTCGGGGTTCACGTATTTCTGAACAAAATGCACCATAAAGTACTTGTACATTTCCTTGCTTCCCCTCGAGTAAAGAATCATGTGATCCACTTCTTTAATGATTGAATCGGGGTTGGGCGCCACCAATTCGCGGTAATACCGGTCGAGTTTGGGTTCGAAGAAGGGAGTGCGTACGAGTCGTTCGTCGTCGAATTCCACCCCATCCCAATAATGAGATTTGTAATAGTGATAAGCGTAGTTGGAATCGTATTTGCCCCCAGGATGTTTCGCAGCGGGTGGCACTACCGGTTCTTTCATTGCCTGGAACAGGGCGGTTAATATCGATTTGGGGTATTTACGGCTGATGCTATCGCGATACTGCTGGAGCCTATCGCCCAGTTGCTTTAAGCGGGTGGTAATGGCGGCCGAGTCTTTGGAATTTTTTGCTTTTGGTAATTCTCCGTTCAGCCTCGATGCGGACTGGCCGGTTTCCGTGGCAAAATTGGTATAGTGCTGGAAAAGGGAATTATCGGGCGAATTGGTGAATACAACTCCTTTGGGAATATTCGCGGTATCGGCTACAATGGAAAACTGTTGCTGCTTATCGATCAGTACTTCGAAGAGTATTTCCTTTCGTGGAGACACCACAAAATAAATGCCGCCGGGCAGGGCTTGCTTTCCATTAAACACGCCGCGGGAATTGCCATCGAGCAGGGCAGAATCGGCCAGGGCTTTTTTAGATCCGTAATAATAGCCGAGGTAGATATAGCTGTTTTTGTAGGGCTTCAGGGTAATGGGTATTGAATATCCCTGCTGCGCCTGCAGCGAGACGGCCGAAACGAGCAGCAAACAAATACAGAGGATTTTCTTCATGTGGTTAAGACAAATAAACTTCGAAAATGCTTAGCATACAACGCAAAAGCTGTTAATTCCTTGCGAAGATAGGCAACAATCCGCCGAGGTTTTGAGCCTGCCTTCCAGGCACAATAGAATGCCAGATATCCCCACTAAGCTGTGGGTAAAAAAAAGTCTAGTTGCCTAGCTATTATGGCATTATGTTTGCGAAATTTAAGTTTTCGTAAACAACTCCGTTTCCCGCCCCCTGATCGTAGTACCCCTTGATGGCATTATTCCCCTGAAGCGACCCTTATCACCCGATCATTTAATGCAAAAACTAAACCTAAGGCAATGATTGTTTCTACTAAAACTATTTTCATTCGCTTCGCTGTACTTGCTTCTGTTCTTTTGCTGCAATCGAATTTATTAAAAGGGCAAACCAATCAATGCCCGAGTTGCTGGCAGCCGGTATTGAGGCAGAAGATTTTTTGGAATCAGAATATTTCCCCAAATATTAATGGATATGTGGAGTTTTTACCTCCCGATTATAACCCCAATGGAACAAAAAGGTATCCTCTTATAATTAATTTTCACGGCAGAGACAAGCAGGGGCCCGGAACCAGTCAAGATTGGGTTTGTCTAGCGGCTTGTGAAGGGCTCGCAATAAAGCTGGAGCAATACAGGTTTCCTGAGGCTGTAGTTCATAATGGAGTGAATTATTCTTTTATCATTTTGACACCTCAATATAATGGCGGCAGCGGCGGAGACTTTGCTCCTTTTATTGATTTTGCAATCAATCGCTACAAAGTAGATCCCTCTCGCGTATATCTCACAGGGTTAAGTTTAGGAGCAAGTTATATTATGGATTTTATGAGTTCTTCGCAGCAAAACGCGAGCAAAGTCGCAGCTATAGTTCCATTGGCGGGTTGCAATAGCTCAAATAATGCTGGGGCAAGTAATACAGCGAATGCAAAAGTGCGTTATTGGGGTATTCATGCTACTGGAGATGAAACCTGTGGTTACTGGAACACGGTAAATTGGAGCAATAGTATAAATTCCTATTCACCGCCAAATAGCCCATTGGCTGTTGCAAATCTCACTCCAGTATATAACCCGGGATTTCCGCATGATATATTTTCCACCGTTTATGATACTAACTGGAAATACAAGCCAGATAACATATATCAAAAGCAGATTACAGAGTGGATGATTCAGTATACTAACTCAGTTCAAGGAGCCCTACCCGCCACTCTCGGCAATTACGATGTATCACTTAAGAACAAACAGGTAGTTGTCAATTTCACCACCAATCTCGAATCGAATACTGATTATTTCGCCATCGAAAGAGCCGGTGCCAATATGCAGTTCAAACAAATTGGAAAACTGAGCGCCGCAGGCAATTCATCTACTCCTATCAATTATAGCTTCACCGATCCGGCGCCTTTGAAAGGAACCAGCTTTTATCGTTTGGTTCTTATAAATAAGGATGGCATGCCCGACATCTTCGAAATCAAAAAAATTGTGAACCGCGAGTTTGGTGTAAGTTTTTCATTAAGCCCGGTACCTTCCCATAAATCCATACAGCTTTCATTCGAACTCGAAGAATCGCAGCAACTCAACTTTGCCATACGCGATATCAATGGCCGATTGCTTAAGAGCTGGTCAGCCAATTTCAGTTCGGGTAACGCCAGCTTCCCCATCAATATCGAAGCGCTTACCCCGGGTGTATACTACCTGGCCGTGCAGGGGACAAGGTTTAGTGAAACGAAGAAATTTATTAGACAGTAAGTGGGGAGTAGTGAGTGGTGAGTGGGAGTTCGCGAGGCGGGAATCGTGAATCGGGAGTCGTGAATAATTGTCGCTGAGGATGTGGCTCCTGTATGCTAACGAATTTATTTATTTGAGTCGCCCCACTCACTACTCACTACTGACCACTCATCATCCATCACTCCCGATTCCCGATTTCCGACCCACACTTATTCCTCCCAATCGCCGCGCATATAAAAATCTCCTCCCGGCAATACGGATCGCTTAATTTCACCGAATCCGGATTAACTTAGAAAATCAAACGGGAATTACCGGCAAGATGCAAGGCTTAATACAGATAAAGCGTCTTACGGCTTTCTGGAAAATCGAACCGGAATTTCTCAACGGGAATTTTGTATTAAAATCTAACTGCACATGAAAAGAATGCTCTTCGTTCTGGCGCTTTTTAATAGCGCTTTTGTTCTTGCTCAGCCTGTCGACATTAACCAACATTTCAAAAACTGGAAGCCGCGTAATATCGGCCCCAGCGGTATGAGCGGCCGTATTGTTGCCATCGATGCCGTTCACAACAACCCCAACATTATTTATATCGGCGCTGCATCGGGCGGGGTTTGGAAAACCACCAATGGCGGTAACGAGTGGGCGCCGGTATTTGATGAGCAACCCACGCTCAACATTGGCTCTATCGCCATCCAGCAAAGCAACCCTTCGGTGGTTTGGGTAGGAACCGGGGAAGGAAACCCGCGCAATTCGCTCAACATCGGCGAAGGAATTTACCGTACGCTCGATGGCGGTAAAACTTGGAAAAGAATGGGCCTCGAAAAAACACGGAATATTCATCGTGTCATCATCGACCCCAACCATCCCAATACAGTTTATGTGGCTGCTATTGGAAATCCCTATGGAGAACATCCCGATCGCGGCGTATATAAAACCACCGATGGCGGCGAAACCTGGTCGAAGATCTTATATGTAAACGACACTACCGGTTGTGCCGAACTGGTAATGGATCCATCCAATCCCAATAAACTCATTGCGGCCATGTGGCAACATCGTCGCCAGCCCTGGACTTTCAAAAGTGGCGGCATCGGAAGCGGTTTATATATTACCGTTGATGGAGGTAAGAACTGGAAAAAATTGGGCAAGGAAGATGGATTGCCCGATGGCCAATTGGGAAGAATTGGACTTGCCTTTGCACGCAGCATGCCCTCGCGTGTGTATGCAAAAATAGAAGCAGCAAGAAATGGATTTTATAAAAGCGATGACGGCGGATTTAAATGGACACTGGTAAACAGCGATCCGGCACAGGTAACCGATCGCCCCTTTTACTACCAGGAAATTTATGTGGACCCGAAAAATGAAAATCGCATTTACGATATTCATTCTACTGTTACCTATAGCGAAGACGGGGGACGTTCTTTTCAAACACTGATCCCTTATAGCGGTATTCACCCCGACCATCATGCCTGGTGGATAGATCCCAACAATCCCAATTTTATTATTGAAGGAAATGATGGCGGTATAGGCATTTCACGCGATCGCGGTGCCAACTGGACCTTCGATGAAAAACTACCGGTAGGGCAGTTTTATCATATCAATGTAGATAATATGATGCCCTATAATGTAATGGGCGGTATGCAGGACAATGGAAGCTGGCGCGGCCCTGCTTATACTTTTACCAATGGCGGTATTCGCAATTATTATTGGGAGAATGTAGGCGGTGGAGATGGTTTTGATGTAATGCCCGATCCCGACGATAACAATTGGGTGTACTCTATGAGCCAGGGAGGAAATGTAGGAAAACAAAACGTAGCCACCGGCGAGCGTTGGTTCATTAAACCTCCCGGAACGGATATGAATCTCAAACTTCGTTTTAACTGGAACTCGGCCATTGCGCAGGATCCCTTCGATAATAAAACAATTTATTACGGAAGCCAGTTCGTGCATAAGAGTGGCAACAAAGGGGCGTCCTGGGAAACGATTTCACCCGATCTTACAACCAACAATCCCGAGCAGCAAAAGCAGGATGAAACGGGTGGACTCACATTGGATATTACCGGTGCCGAAACATTCAATACCATTATCACCATTGCTCCTTCGGCCAAACAACAGGGCGTAATCTGGGTAGGAACCGATGATGGCAATGTGCAGCTTACAACCGATGGTGGAAAAACATGGACCAATTTCCGGGGAAAGATTCCGGGATTGCCTATTGGCGCGTGGATACCGCAGATACAAGCCTCGCGCCACAATGCCGGCGAAGCCTTTGTTGTAGCCAACGATTACCGTCGCGGTGATTTTAAGCCCTACCTATTCCGCACAACCGATTTCGGCAAAACATGGACAAGGGTGGTTGACGAAAACAAAGTTCGCGGATATGTTTTGTGCATGATACAGGATCCCACCGAGCCCAATCTCATTTTTGTGGGAACCGAACATGGCTTATGGGTAAGCCTCGATAACGGAAGCAGTTTCCAGCAATGGAAAAATGGTTATCCTTCTGTTTCTACCTACGATTTAGCGATACAGGAAAGGGAGGCCGATCTTGCCATTGCTACTTTCGGAAGATCGCTGTGGATACTCGATGACATCAGGCCTCTGAGAAAACTCGCTGCCGCAAAAGGTGCATTGGCAAAAAATCTTACGGTATATACAGCGCCCGAGGCATACCAGATTGCGTATCGCCCGGCGCCAGGTTATGAATGGAGTACGGCCGGTATCTATGATGCAGACAATCGCCGTCGCGGCGCGGCCATTTCTTTTTCCGTAAATAAATTACCCGGAACTGCAAGGAGGGATAGCGCGGCAACAGCAGCCCCCGCTGCCGAAGCTACACAAAGGCCAGCAGGTGGTGGCGGACGAGGTGGATTTGGCGGGGGCCGTGGTGCAGCAGGCGGAGGATCCGGCGATAGTATTTGGGTAAGAGTTTATAATGATAAGAATGAATTGATACGCACCACCCGTTGGAGAGTTGATAGCGGTTTCAATCGCGGCTACTGGGGAATGGAAGAAAAAGGATTCCGCTTCCCCGGTTCACCAAAACCACGGCCAGGCGCACCCGAACCCGGCGGCTTGCAGGTTCTACCGGGTACGTATAAAATAGTTCTTACACTTGGCCGGGAATCCGATTCTACTTTTGTAACAATAAAAGACGATCCGCGTATTGGAAACAAAAATGATGTAAAGCTGGCACAGCGCAAGATGTACGATCGCCTGCGCAAAAGCGCAGATAAGCTGACGGAAGCAATGGATCGGCTTACAGAAGCATCGGATGTATTAAGCAAGATGACAAACCAGCTTCAGAATGTAGAAGGCAAAGAGGCCGATTCGTTAAGGAAATCAACCCGCGCACTGCAGGATTCCATTAAAGTAATTCGCGAATTCATCAGCGGTAAAACTTCCGATCGCCAGGGAATTACCCGTTCCTCTGCTCCAACAGTAATGAGCCGCATGCAGGAGGCCAACCAGTATATTGGATCGAAGCTGGTAGCCCCGGGTGCACAGGAAGAAAAACTGGTGGAGAACGCAGAAAAATTAATTGGAGAAGCTATTCAGAAAACAAATAATTTCTTCGAAGGAAGGTGGAAAGACTACCGGAAGCAGGTAGAGGAAACGAAGATTAACTTGTTCAAGGAATATAAGCCAATACAATAATGGCGGAATGAGAATGGCGAATCAGGAAATGGCGGATGGCGAATGATTTTGGTGAACCTTCCTGCAAACTTTGTGAGTGGCAATAATTGCAGGACGTAACATCATCAGCATTCGCCATCCGCCATTATATCACTCGCCATTTATTAATCCGCCATTTCTCAACTAACACATGGTAGTTTCATTCAATGGCTATACATTTGCCCCATGAAACTATCACATCTTTCAGAAACGCTTATTGGTTCGGAGATCGTAAAATTAGGGGGAGAGATCCGGGAGAAAATCCGGTTGGGAGAAACGATCTATAATTTCACCGTAGGCGATTTCGATCCTTCGATATTCCCGATTCCGGCAGAACTGGAAGAAGAAATCATCACGGCCTATCGCCAGCATTTTACGAACTATCCTGCTGCAGAAGGCAATCTCGATTTGCGCGAAGCCATTGCTCATTTTATGGAGCAATACGAGCAATTGAAATATTCCCTTCCCGAAATATTGGTTTCCTGCGGAGGCCGTCCGTTAATATATTCTGTTTACCGCGCCATTTGCGATGCGGGCGATAAAGTAATCTATGCAGTTCCTTCCTGGAACAATAATCACTATACTCATTTTGTAAATGGGGAACACGTAGTAATTGAAGCCGGCGCCGAAACCAATTTCATGCCTTCGGTAGATCAGATCAAGCCTCATATCAAATCGGCAACACTGCTTTCGTTGTGCTCGCCGCAAAATCCAACCGGAACAACTTTTACCAAAGAAGAACTCGAAGCTATCTGCGACATGGTGCTGGAAGAAAACAATCGCAGGGGCGACGGAGAAAAGAAATTGTATGTAATGTACGACCAGATGTACTGGCACCTTACCTACGGAAATATCGTGCATTACAATCCTGTTTCGCTACGACCGGCCATGAAACATTATACCGTATTCATCGATGCCATCAGCAAAGTATTCGCCGCAACAGGTGTACGTGTGGGTTGGGCGCTGGGACCATCCGAAATCATTAATAAGATGAAGGCCATACTGGGTCATGTGGGCGCCTGGGCGCCGATGGCAGAACAAAAAGCCGTAGCCCGTTATCTCTACCAGAAAGAAAATATCGACAAATATCTTATTCAGTTCAAGGCAAAGATTGAAGAAAGACTGCGCGGTATTTACGATGGTCTTATTGAATTAAAAAAACAGGGCTTCAATACAGATGCCATTACTCCGCAAGCAGCCATATACTTAACAGTAAAATTTGATTTGGCAGGGAAGAAAACTGCATCGGGAACCTTACTCGAAAATCAAAGTGATGTAACCGCGTATTTATTAAATGAAGCGAGATTGGCCATTGTGCCCTTTTATGCATTTGGTACCAGTCGCAATTCTCCCTGGTATCGCTTAAGCGTTGGTACCTGCAAAAAAGAACATATCCCGCAGATGTTGCAGCAACTGAAATCGGCACTGGAAAAACTACAATAACCCAACTGTGCTTACAATAGAAAAAGCAAAAGAGAATCGCAATGATTCTCTTTTGCTTTATACTTCAATTTTTCGATTTAATTTTTATTAATCACAAACACAAAAGGCTTCAACACTCTTTCTCTCATCACATTTTGAATTGCCTGCAGCCTGGAGATTTTCTTGTAGCGATTCAGATCAAAAACTTCGTGGGCCCTGCAAAGATTTTCAGCAGTTTCAAAACTAACCAATAGCTGGTGAATTCTTTCCAGCTCCAGTTCCATGGCGTGAGAACTGAGGAACTCGTCCTTAACCAGTACAAGCAGATCGCGATTAGGTGATCTCATTTCTATTAGATTTTAATAGCCTACAAAGCCCCGGTTTAACCCGCATCCGCATTTTTTGGACGATCCGCCCATGCGGCTGCTTCCTGCACACGATGCAAAAATTATGCTAACAAACAACAACAAAACAACGGGAAGAAGGTTGAACCGCTTCATAGAATTGGTTTTTACTAATTTAAAACTATTTTACGGTAAAAATAGTATTTGGCGTTGCCTGAATCAGTTCAAAATAACAATGTTTTGGGGAAACCCTATGTAGTTATTGCACTACTCGATTGGGGTTTGGGACACGCCACGCGAAGCATCCCCATTATCCGCTATTTAATTGAAAATAATTGTAATGTACTAGTAGCTTGTAATTCAAAACAAAGGAAATTATTGGAGGCCGAGCTACCTCCAATACCCTATGAGGAGCTAGAAGGATATAAGCTTCGTTATGGAAAAAGCAAGTGGTCCACTATTTTTTTTATTATTGCCCAGGTTCCAAAAATTTTGATGAAAATCAATAGGGAAAATAAGTGGTTACATGGATTATCGAAAAGAAAACCACTGGCCCTGGTAATATCTGACAACCGATATGGCTTCCGTTTAAACAATATTCCTTCCGTTTTTATTACCCATCAACTAGCGATTAAAACGGGGTTAGGCAATTGGATGGATAAGGTGATGCTTTTTTTCAACTACCTGTATATCGAACGTTTTGCGCACTGCTGGGTACCCGATTACGCCAAGGAGCCCTGCCTTGCGGGAAAGCTCTCCCATCCTGAACGCCTTCCTAACATGGCCGTTGATTATATCGGTGGACTTTCGCGCATGCGGGAGCAACCTCGTGCTGATAAAAGCATCGACGTGTTGGTTTTACTATCGGGCCCCGAACCGCAGCGAAGCATTCTTGAAAAAAAGTTATTGCTTGAAGCCGCGCATATTAAAAAATCGTTTGTGGTGCTGCGTGGGTTACCTGATACTGATTCTATCCCCACCGTAAGCCCCAATGTTAAAATATTCAACCATCTTCCTTCGCAGCAATTACAGGAGCTGCTTTGCCAGGCTGTTGTGGTGATCAGCCGTTCGGGTTACAGTTCGCTGATGGATTATATGAAACTAGGGGTGAAGTCCATTCTTATTCCAACGCCGGGCCAGGCCGAACAGGAATATCTCGCTCAATATTACCAGGAACAGGGATGGGCGCTTTTTTTTAAACAGGAGGAGTTGGACCTAAATGCGGCGCTCGATGCAGCCGCTACATTTAAGTTCGGGCAAACAACATGGAACATGGAAGTGTATAAAGAAAAGATTGACCAATACATTATTACTTTAGGTCTTAAATAAACCTGGTTAAATAAAGCCGGCACGCTGGCAATGGTGTAATTTGATTTCGATAGCTATTTTTGCAAAAATTTTTAATTGAATAACTGGAAGGCCCACGCAGCGGTATTATCGGCAAATCTCATTTTTGGCATCAACTTCAGCGTTGTTCAATATGTAACCAAAAGTTTTATCGGGCCCTTTGGCTTAAACGTGATCCGTGTGGGGGTAAGCAGCATTTTGTTATGGCTGCTGATATTTTTCTCTTCAACCAAAGCCGGTTTTCAAAAAAAACATTTAGGACGATTCCTGCTCTGTTCTTTAACCGGCGTTGTAATAAACCAGATGCTTTTTATAAAAGGGTTATCGATGACCCTGAGCATTCATGCGTCGCTATTGATATTGGTAACACCTATTTTCATAACAGGAATTGCCGCATGGCTGGGAACGGAAAGATTGACCATTTTAAAAATTGCCGGGTTAATTACCGGGGTGAGCGGCGCGGTATTGCTGGCCCTGAACCGCGAGCATACGGCGAACAACAACAATATTCTTTGGGGAGATATCTTCATCATCATCAATGCTATTTCGTATGCCTTCTATTTTGTTCTGGTTAAACCATTGATGGCGGAATACAACCCGGTGCATGTAGTGCGTTGGGTGTTTACATTGGCGCTTGTATTTGTTATTCCTATTGGTTGGACCGAACTGGCCGTGGTGGATTGGAAGAATTCCATCTGGCAGGAAATTGCTTCCGTTGCATTTATCGTTATTGGAGCTACTTTTTTTGCTTATTTATTCAATCTATACGGAATACACAGTTTGGGTGCTTCCATTACAGGAACCTATATCTATACCCAACCCGTATTTGCCGCCATCATCGCGGTGTTTATTTTGGGCGAAACATTTACACTGGTAAAAATTATAGCAGCACTTTTAATAGTAAGTGGTGTATATCTCGTCAGCAAAAAATCTCCGGCATAAAAAAGCAGGGAGCGATTAAACTCCCTGCCAACAAGTTTTAAACTACCATTTTTTATTCTTTGAAGACTTTCTTCACCTCCGAAAAATCTTCTCCCAACACGCGCATAAAATAAACTCCTTTCGGCAAATCTGTTACCGGGATGGTTATGCCCGTATTGCCCTGGCCATATACAGCAGTTCTTGTCTTCAATACGGCTCCGCTGGCATTGGTGATAGTAATGATTACTCTTTGCGATTTTGCCAGGTTGATGAATGCGGTAACATCGTTTTTGACCGGGTTGGGAATGACCTGTACCTTTATTTCGTTACCGCCGGCATTCATCACTTTTCTTACTTCAAAATAATGTTTCCGGTTGTCGGCATCGGTTTGAACGAGGCGATAATAATTTATTCCGGCATGAGGGTTATCGTCGATAACACTGTATTCGTTCTTCAGGTTCGAATTTCCTGTCGCTTTAATGGTGGTAAGCTCGGTATAACGCTGATCGGGGCCTGATTTTTCTATGGTAAAAGAACTTGCGTTTATTTCGCGCGAGGTAGTCCAGTTCAAATAAACTTTTCGATTGTCAAGCCGCGCGCTGAAGTTTTCCAGCTTCACGGGAACAACCCCCGCCCGGCTGTATTGAATATACCATTCGAACAGGTTCCGCCCGTTAAATCGAAACGCCGTGTCGTAGAGTTTATTCCAGCTATTGTGCTCGAACCACTCACAGGAAGTTGTTCCGCTACCTGGAATACCAGATAAAACAATCAATTCTGCCGGGTAGGTTGGATTAAGGTTGTTGATTTGATTTGTCCAACTTAGTGTGCGCCAATGTTGGCATGTCATATCAGAAATACAGGAAATAAATCTAGATGGCAAATTAGCGTTTGCGATGTTCGCTCCGGCATTCGAACTATTAGGATAACTCCCAACAACAGAACAGGTGGACGCTACGCTAATGGCAGCAACCCTTTGAGCACGAGCGATACTACTTCCTGCATATTGAACTACCAAGTTAGCCCCAGCACTCATTCCTGTTAAATAAACTCTCGTGGGATCGGCTCGGTAATTTGCCAGAACATAGTCGATCAGTGAATCTATCGACTCGGGACTGGGAAAGTTATAGTTATTGGTAGTAGAGTCGTATGTGTAGTTATTGTATTGAGCCTGAATTATTATGTACTTGTGCCATTTACCTTGATAAAATACTGAGTCTCTAAATTGATTCGCAGCTATCTTACCTGGTAAGGAAGTGGTTTGATCATATATCATTCGACAGGGGTCAACTCCAAAAGGCGGGAGCTGTGAGGCCGAACCCAAACCCGGAAAATAAATTATAACCGGATAAAGCTGTGTAAAATCGTTCGGGTTGTAATTCCGAGGTGTGTACTGTAGCAGGGATACAAAGCGAGGATCCGCGATGCTGCCACCAATTGATACGCTGGAAATTTTTCGTTGGCCAATATTGGGATAGCCAACGCATGAAGAATCTGACTGCGCCGTCACTTCTGTTCTCCACATTAAAAAAATAACGAATACGCGGAGACAGAGAAGAATATTTCTCCTGCTTGTCAATTTCAGAATTGAACGCATGGTAGTTTATTTTAGTAATGCCACTACACAATCCGTTAACCAATAGGTTTTTTAACAAGCGGAGATCGGGATTTTACGAAGCATTTAAAGTTATGGAAAATTCTTATTCGATGTTCGATTAAAGAGTTTAATCTTGAAAGACAGCACTGGATAATTTCCTAAACAGCCTTGGGGTAGTCGAAGAAGAGAAATTCCTTTTTTGCGTTCTCAAAATCTTTCCAGTCTTCGCAATCAATGTTAACGGCATAGACCGCGGCGGTGGGAATATTGTCGATCATTACATCCGAAAGCATGTTTACAAATTCGGTAATGCCGGGGTTATGGGTAAAGAAAATGAGCGACTGAACATTGGCGGGAGTTTTTTTGATAATATTGATCATGTCTTCTCCCGAAGCCATATACAATTCGGGAACCAGCAGAATTTTTTCCTTATCGTAGCCCAGTTCTTCGGCAAAAAGACCGGCTGTTTTTTTTGCTCTTTTGGCCGGGCTGGAAACAAATTGATCAAAAGATAGATTTCTTTGCCTGAGCCTGCGTGCCATTTCGGGAGCATCTTTCTTCCCTCTTTCATTCAGGGGCCTGTCAAAATCGCTGATGCCCGGCTCGGCCCAGCTACTTTTTGCATGACGCACTGCAACCAATGTCTTCATGATATTCAAACGATTTACATTCTCAATACAATGACATCAAATTTCCGTTGAATTCACAAAAAAAATGAACCGCCCATACTTATTGCTTCGCTAATATCCCCTGATATTTTTTCCTTCCATGTAATTTAAAAAAGCCTTGTTCACAACTCGGTTACCGCCCGGCGTTGGATAGTTGCCCGTAAAATACCAGTCGCCGGTATTGGTGGGGCAGGCCCGATGCAGCGATTCAATAGTTTGAAAGATTACCTGGACCGGAATACTAAAGTTACGCGGTGTAATGAGTTCGGCTATTTTGTTCGATAGTTCGGTAGTGGAGAAGGGACTGTACACCTGCTGCACCACATTCTCTGTATGCAAGGCGCCGGATCTTTCCAGTTCTTTGCATTTATTGTACAAGTCCTGCAGGCAATGTTCTTTGTTATGGTCTTTCCAAAGTTCAATGGCAGCTCGGAAGGCAATAAAATCGCCCAGCTTGCTCATATCAATTCCGTAACAATCGGGGTAACGTATTTGAGGAGCCGAAGAAACAATGATTATCTTTTTGGGCTCGAGCCTGCCGAGCATCCTGATGATACTTTCCTTAAGTGTTGTACCGCGTACAATGGAGTCGTCGATGACCACCAGCGTATCCTGGTTTTTGGCAACGGTGCCATAGGTAATATCGTACACGTGCTGCACCATTTCGTTCCTGCTGGCGTCTTCGGTAATAAAAGTGCGAAGCTTGACATCTTTGATGGCCACTTTTTCCACTCGCACTCTCCGGTTAATCATCTCAGATAGTTTCTGTTCGTCAAAATCTTTTTCCCAGGAAAGTATGCGCTGAATCTTGATTTTATTGAGGTAGTCTTCCAACCCTTTCTGGAGTCCGTAAAATGCTACTTCCGCGGTATTGGGAATAAAGGAGAAGATGGTATTCTTAAGATCGTGGTTAATGGCATTCAATACCTGTTCACTCAGGTTGTAGCCAAGTGCGGTACGTTCGCTATAAATTTTTTCATCGCTTCCTCTCGAAAAATAGATCCTTTCAAAACTACAGGCCTTTCTTTCTTTTGCCGGTAATATCTGCTCTATCTGAACCGTGCCATCGGCTTTAACGATAATTCCCCTGCCTGGCATCAATTCAAGCACTTCTTTTTCGCCCACATTGAATACAGTACGGATGGCTGCTCTTTCCGATGCGGCAACTACCACTTCGTCGTTTATATAGTAATAAGCGGGCCGTATTCCATGCCCATCGCGAAATACAAAGGAATCGCCATTTCCTATCAATCCTCCTACGGTAAACCCTCCATCAAACAATGCCGCAGCTTTTTGAAGGAAGCGGGCAACATTCAGGTTTTCGGGAGCTTCTTCATCTTCCTTGCTGAGGAAATGATGAATCACTTCCATCATGGCAGCCAGGTCGCTTTGTTTCTGAAACTCGCCCGGGTCGATATTCACCAATGCAAACAGTTCGTCGGTGTTTACAAGATTAAAATTGCCGGCCAATGCCAGGTTGCGGGCCGGCGCGGTATTGCGTTTTATGAAGGGATGGCAAAATTCTACATTGTTCTTCCCCTGCGTTCCGTATCGCAAATGACCTAACAAAAGTTCGCCGAGAAAGGAGATATGCCCCTTCATGAGGCCCGGATGCCGCGTAATATCGCTCTGGAATTTTTCGAGTTCCTTTACTTCGTTATTGATTTTGGTAAAGATGTCGACGATGGGCTGGGGGGCGTTGCTCCTGATTCGCTGCAAGAAAGGATAACCGGGTTCTACATTTAGTTTTACTGCGGCAACTCCTGCCCCGTCCTGGCCGCGATTGTGCTGCTTCTCCATAAGCAGGTACAGCTTGTTAAGCCCCCACATTACTGTACCGTATTGCTGCTGATAATAGGAAAAAGGTTTTCTTAACCGAATGAATGCCAACCCGCATTCATGTTTTATCGCATCGCTCATGTAAAGAATTGCGTTGTATAGGAAAGCGCAAAGGTAAGGGAATTTGCCTGCAAGCAACAAGGTTTAACAGACCCTGAAAGCGAAGGTATCACCTGAATGGCAATTGATGTTTTCATTGACAAAAAGCACAAAACGCGGAGAAAGAACCGGCTCCGGGCGAGAACCATGTTCAATCTTGTGCAATACGGCAAAACTTTATAAACGATTGCAGTAATAACAAAAAAAAGCCCCTCAGTCTTCATAGGCGAGGGGACAGTTTTTCAGGAGGATAGCTGGAAAAAAACCTTTGGTTTTTTCAAGGATCAGGATTCGTTGGATTTCACAGGATATATGTATTGCTAAATCCAGCACAAAGATTTGCAATTTTCGTTAGCAAGAGAAACAAAACAGTACCTATTTCAAGCATTTAGATACAAAACCTCAAGCACACTAAAGGTTTATTTTTAGCATGTCGGTTTAATTCTAATTGCGGAGGGAACAAAGTTCACAACTAGATATAAGTTGCCGTATTGTTGATGAAATTTACCAGGGAAGCAGAGTTTTTGAGCTTTAATTTTTTAAGAATATTGTGGCGGTGCACCTCCACGGTTTTGAGAGAAATATTCAACTGATTGGCAATTTCCTTCGACGAAAATCCTTCTTTAATAAGGTTAATGATCTGGATTTCGCGCTCGGTTAATGCGTTTACGTTCGGGGTATCCTTGTTTTCTTCCAATACCAGTTCCGAAATATTATTCTTTATTTCGTCGCATATATACTTGTTGCCGCTGTTTACTTCCAGTATGGCTTTGATCATTTCTTCTTTCGAAGAGTTTTTGGTTACATAACCACGGGCGCCAATCTGCAGCATTTTTTTTGCATAGGCTGGTTGCGAATGCATAGACACTCCTATGATTTTTGAAGCGGGCGATACCTTACGGATTTTTTCCGTGGCTTCAAAACCCGAGAGCGGAGTCATATTAATGTCCATCAAAATGATCTGAGGCCTTTTTTGACGGGCTACTTCTACAGCTTGTTCCGAATCGCCACATTCGGCCACCACTTCAAAGCGGGGATCGTTGTTAAGAATATAACTCCATGTTTCACGGATCAGTTTGTGATCGTCGGCGATTAAAATACTCACTTTTTGCATAACGAAAATTTTAGAGGTTTGAAATAGGTACTACTATGTTCAGTGTGCAGCCTTTACCGGGGGCTGACTGAATATTTACTTTGCCATTAAACAATTCTGCCCTGCTTGAAATATTCGATAGTCCTACTCCTTTCTTAAATTTTACCTGGTCGGGATCAAATCCCTGCCCGTCGTCTGTCAAAGTTATACTAATCGTTTCGTCTTCGGCCATTAAAGCAATGACAAGATTTTGTGCCTGCGCATGTTTAATTACGTTATTCACCTGCTCCTGGGTGATCCGGAACAGCATTAATTTTTGCTGTTCCGTCATAAGTTCGTCAACTCGTTCATCATAATTGAATTCAACATTAAGTTTTCGGGTTATTTTGATGCTTTCTACCAGGTCCTGGATCGATTCTACCAGTCCCAGGTCGCCAATACTGGCGGGTACCAATGAACGGGAAATAGTTCTGATTTCGTTGATAGCGTCGGAAATACTATTAACGCTCATCGATATCAGGGCATCTCTTTCCTGTTCATCATTACGGGCCACTTCGAGATAGAGTTTTGCGGTAGAAAGTATTTGATTGATATTATCGTGCAATTCTTTTCCGATAAGAGAGCGCTCTTTTTCCTGCGCATCTACTACTGCTTGTGCCACCAGCTTTTGCTTATCGATTTCCTGCTTCAGCAAGGCTTTTTCCATTTCCCGTTTTTCGGTGATATCCTGCATGGAACCCACCATCCTGCTCACTTTACCATCCTGGTTGTAGATAAGGAAGCCGCGATCGGATACCAATACATATTGTCCATCTGCTTTTCTGAATCGATATTCTTCCTGCCATACCTGTTGGCTATAACTCTCAATAAAACCCCGGATACTTTTCAAAACCCGCTCACGATCGTCGGGATGGATATTGTCTTCCCACATACTGATATCGTTGCGATAGGTTCCGGCACGATAGCCAAAGAGGCCATGAAATCCCTCGCCCCAGTACATATGGTCGCTACTTACATCCCAATCCCAGATGGCATCGTTGGTGGCCATGGTAGCGAGCAGGTATCTTTCGTTACTAATCTTGATTTTTTCTTCAGATTGTTTGTTTTCTATGATAACCCTGAGCAGGTTGATCATTCGCGCTATCACTTGCATTTCCTGGGTCGATGGCGCTTTAACATGGGTATGATAAATTGCGAAGGAGGCAAGCGCCTTGTGCTGCGAGCTCAATATCGGAAACGACCAGCATGCGCGAAGATCATATTTTAGAGGTAGCTCCCTGAATGGTTCCCATAGTTCGCTGTTCTCAATATCCTCAACTATTACGTTTCTTTTCAAATACATGGCCGTTCCGCAAGAACCAACCCGCGGACCGATGATCAGCCCGTTTACCGAATCACTGAGTTCGGCCGGAAGATTAGGCGCCGAGATGGTTTCAATAGTTTTGCCATCTTCCCTCAAACCCAATACCGAGCAATAAATGCCCGGGAACATTTGTTCAATGCCCTTCAGCAAAAAATCGCTGGTGGCTTTGAGTGAAACCTGCGGTCGCGCGTTCAATTCCAATACTTCCTTCTCCAGCGCCAGCAGGGCCTCCTGCCTCTTACGATTTGTAATATCTCTAAAGTAGATAAACAAACCTTGTGCCGAAGGAAATGCAGTTGTTTCGAACCACATGCTGCGGCTCTTGCTATAAGAATCGTAAACAATAGTTGTGTTCTGTCGAAGCGCTTTCTCGAGTTGATCGTACAGCCTGTTGCTCAATTGCGGAAATACCTCCGTTATCTTTTTTCCAAATGCTTCCGAAGCATTAATGGAAGTATTTTGCTCGAACACCTTGTTCCATAAGAACACGCGCATTTCCTTGTCAACGGCTATAAATCCATCGGTAATACTATCGAGGATACCGTTGATGCGCTCCGAGTATTCGCGCAACTGCTGTTCGTTTCTCTTCAATACTATTTCTGCATTCTTCTTTTCGGTTATATCGTGATGAACGCCCACCAGCCCGATTCGCTCGCCCTTGTGATTAGTAATGAAGGTGATGGACGATTGAAGATATACTCTTCTTCCGTCCCGGCGATCATAATATACTTCGCCCGACCAAAGGCCGTTTTGATGCAGTTGATCAAGGGCTTGTTCCCGCGTTTGAGTAATATACACGTGGTTGATCACACTGCGGAGCTGTTGCCCTACAATTTCTTCTGCTTTAATACCGTGTATTTTTTCAGCTCCCTTGTTCCAGGTGGTAACAACATGATTGAGGTCGGTAGATACAATCGCTTCCGATACCTCTTGCAACACATGGGCCTGGTAACTTATTTTCTCTTCGGAAAGCTTTCTGTCGTGAATATCTATTACCGAACCAATATATCCCAGGAAATTTCCATTGGGCAAGAATCTTGGAATAGCATAATCGAGCACCCAGCGGAACTCTCCCCATGCCGATTTCAATCGGTATTCCAGTTGAACCGGTTCACGATTCCTGAAACGAATATCGTAGTCGTTGATGGCAATTCTTACATCGTCGGGATGAACGAGGGCCGACCAACCTGTTTTATTAAACGTTTTCGCCTCTATGCCGGTAAAATTGATCCAGCTTTTGTTAACGTAAACGGTATTGTCGTTTTCGTCCGAAACCCAAATCATCACGGGCGCGTTATCGGCCATATGCTTAAACCTCGCTTCACTTTCCAGTATGGCGTCTTCTGCACGCTTTCTCTTAATAGCACTGGCAAGCGAAGAAGCAAAGGTTTTGAGAATTCCTTTATCGATATCGTTCCAAACACGCGGGATACGGCAGTCGTCGAATCCCACAAAACCCCAGAACTCCTCGTCAACAAAAATCGGTACTACCAATAACGATTGAACCTCGGCAGCCTGCAATACTTCCCGAAGTGCTTTGTTTTGAATTTCTGAAACAATCTTCGAATAAGCCACGCCTTCCGTTAGCCCCTCCATTTGATCGGCAAAAAAGTTAAACGGCATTTCCTGGAAATCGGAATTGTTGATCTGTGCCGTACAACCATCGGCGCACCATTCGTAAGTTTGACTCGACACCAGGTAATCGCTGCCGTTCCTGCTGTTTTCGAAAATATAGGCTCTGTCGGATGCTGTAGCGGTTCCCAGGCTTTTTAGAATATTGTCGAGATGTACCCGGAAATCTTTGCTCTTCAACAAAGTATTGGCCGCATCGGCAATTACCGAAAGCAATTTGTCTTTATAGATGAGTTCTTCCTGTGCCTTGATGATGGGAGTAATTTCGTTGGCAATTGCAATCAGCGACGTTACTTCCCCGGCTTCGTTCCTTTCTGGTGTAAGATTTACAAGCAGGTGGTACGATTTTCCTGGTACCCGGCGAGAGGGCAGGCTGAACATGAAGCTATCGGGATTGCCTGTTCGAAAAAGTTCTTCTCCCTTTGTCTTGAGATTATTCCAGGTGTCTTCGTCCACCCCCAGTTCGCGGGGCGTTTTACCCAATATCGAATCGGTATCAAGGGTGAATAGCTGTTTCACCGTTCTGTTCACATAAGTAAGCCTGAGCGCCCTGTCTACGCGGTAAATCATTACCGGAACATTCTCCGAAAGCGTCCGGTATTGTTCTTCCCTCCGCAGGATTTCTTTTTCTGCTACTTTCAGGGTGGTAATATCACGCTGCGTTCCCCAGATCCGGATCAGTTTGCCATTTTCAACAATACCGATGAGATTGTTGAGGATATATTTCTTATTACCCTTGATATCGTGTTCAACCGACTCGGCATTGCATAGATTAAATCCCGATTTTACAAAGGTCCGAAAGTATTCCACGTTGGAAGGATCCTCCACCGGCATGATCTGGTTTAAGGGAAAACCAACCATATCATCGGGTTCTTCGTAGCCATACATGCCGGCAAATGTTTTATTGCACTCGGCAAGAAAACCGTGCTGCAGCGTATAATCCAGTATTTTTTTAAAGCTCGATTTGGTAGATATGCCCCGGGGTATTTCTATTCGCCAAATGGCTTCCGAAGAGTTTTCCAAAAAAGTAGCATAGCGTTCTTCCGCAGCCTGTAATTTGAAAACGGTTCGTTTCAACTCTTCGCTTACTTTTTTCCTTTCGGTAATATCCCTCGCCGCCGCCAGCAATAACTGGTGATCTTTCGAAAAAGTAACCGACCACGACAGCCATTTGTATTCCCCGTTTTGGCACCGAAAGCGATGCCTGAATTCTTTCAGTTTTTTTTGCCGGAAGATATCCGCCATTGCCGACTGGGTTTTTTCCAGGTCTTCTTCATGTACAAATTCAAGAAAATGCCTTCCTATCAACTCCTGCTCGGTAAAGCCCAGTAATTGGCTGAACGAAGAGTTGATCTTTTTAAATCGCCCTTGCGCATCGCCAATACACATCAGGTCGCGCGAAAGGGCAAAAAAAGATTGAAGTTGCTCGTATGTTCTATGATGTTTTATCTCGGCGTTTATCTCCTGCATTATCCTCACCAGCAGTTTCAGCTTATCCGGGTCGCGGGCTATACTATTTTTTGCAAACAGGAATACCCCGCCGGTGAGTTTGTCCTGCTCGGTAATGGGAAGAACGATGACCGACCGGAAGCCTGCCTCTATTGCTTCCTGGTATCGAAACAAGCGGGGGTCTTTCTCAATTTCGCTTATCCATACGGGTTTAAACGAGGCATATAATTCGGAGCTGGCTATTCGTTCTTGTGTTATTCTTAGTTTGAGTGATTCCGATACAAATTTTTTGATTGGCGCTTCGTTCTTTACCGATGAAAATGCTTCGATAAAAGCATACTGATTTTCCTGGCTAAACACCCAGAGTTCGGCAAGTTCGCAACCAATAAATACGCGCAGCTTGTGCAACACTTTTTCAACACTCTCTTTGAATGTTTTACTGCCAGCCGCCAATTTCTCAATTTCTGCAACCAGCTTTTGCTCTTCTTGCTTTTTTACGGAATCAGTAATGTCGTCAATAAAAACCAGGGGATAATTTCTTCCGTTTAGTTCCAATACTGCCCCCCGCAGTTCTACCTGTACGCAGGCTCCTTTTTTATCGACATGGCATGCAATGGCAGTGCCTCCATTTTTCTGAAGCCTTCGGTAAACTGTTTTTAGTTTGGAGATATCTTCGCACGACTTATGAAGGGAAAAAATCGTAAGCTCGAATAAGTCCGTTCTTGAAAACCCATAGAGATTCAGGAATGCCGGGTTGGCGTATACAATTGTAAAACTATTAGGCTCAAATACTACAAGCGGCTGCGGAATGGCCTTATAAAAACCATTCAGTAACTCTTCTTCTTTTTTGGGATTTATTGAAGGATGTGTAGCGGATGCAGAATATATTTTCCCCTTTTTTTCTTTTGGAAAGCCCAGGGTGCTGGCAACACCTGCCCTGGCAGGATTGGATTTTTTCAGGTTTTTCTGCATACGGTTTTTCGGAGTAAATATTTACGCCTATTCGGGAAAGGGGTTAATAAACGTAAATACTTAGCTAAGCTAAAGAAATAGCTATAGACCCCTGTCGAAAAAACCGGAATTTTTGAAAATTTAGGTGTTTGCCCTTACTGGGCACTTTTTGCGGCGTATTGCCACCAATTGCCCAGGTTCTCGCATCCGCGGAACTCTTCGTCGAGCATAATGTAGTAGTTGGGAATTTTAGTAGTGAACCATTTTTCGAGCGCTTGTTGTTTTTTAATTTCCAACGCGCGCTGTGCAACGCGGTTGTAATCGTCTTTCAGATTTTCGCGATGTGGTTCAGTTCGGCTTTTGAGGTACACGATACGCACTCCCAATTTATTCTGCTCGTCGTTAAAAGTTACCGGTTTAGAATATTCTCCTACTTTCATCTTATCGAGCATCAATACAAGATCCTTATCCAGTTGATCGATGGTAAGATAAGTTCCATTAGGTCCTTGCCGTAGTCCACCGGTAAATTTGGAGTTCTGGTCTTCTCCATATTTTATAGAAGCCTCGCCGAAGCTGATGGTACCGGCAATCAGCTTTGCACGTACCGAATCGAGTTTTGCAATGGCCTCGTTTGTTTCGGTAGCGGTGATTTTGGGTATACGAAGAATATGGCGCACCACTGCATCATCGCCTGCCCTTGCCACCATTTGAATGATATGATAGCCGAAGCGCGACTTAAATACGGGCGATACCTGGCCTTCTTTTAAACGGAAAGCATTGTTTACAAAACTGGGATCAAATGATTTTTCGTTCCGGTTAATCGTGTACTGCCCGCCATTTTGTTTTACGGCCGGGTCTTCGGAATACAAACTGGCCAGGGTTTCCATGCGGGAAGTACCCGCCTCAATTTGTCTTTTATAATCGTTTAGTTCGTCCTGCGCCAGTTTTTCAAACTCGCGGCTGGCTTTGGGATACACGACAATCTCTCCTATTTCCACCTCCGACTCGTAAAAAGGTAAACTGTCTTTAGGTATTTTATCCCAATAAGCTTTTACTTCCTGCGGGGTTATTTTGATATTCTCCACCACTTTATCGCGCATGCGTTCCGCCATCTTTTTTTCTTTGAAAGTTTGGCGAAAGTCTTCCTTTATCTGGTAAACCGTTCTTCCTGCAATTTCTTCCAGGGCTTCTTTGGATCCGTACATGTTGATGAAACCGCGAATCTGGTTTTCGAGCAATGCTTCAATTTCTTCGTCGCCCACTACAATGGAATCTTTTTCGGCCTGCAAGGTAAGTGCCTTGATAATAAGTATCTGGTCGAGCAGGTAACAGGGTGCGTTTTCGGGGATGGGTTCGTTGCGACGCTGCTTATCCTGTATTTCGTTGTAAACATCGGAGCGAAGGATGATTTTATCGCCTACAATGCCAACTATTTTATCGGCCACCACTCTATGCGCTTGCGAAAATGCAGCGGTTGAGCATACAAGGATAAAAAGAACGGCTATAAATTTTTTCATATTCCCTGTTGAAGAAATCAAAAATAGTTTTCTATAACCCAAGTTTGTTTTGCTATTATTTTATTTAACAAAAGTTTTCGGGCCTTTATCTTAAATAAGAAAAAGAGAAGAAAGGTTTTTTATTAAGAATCCTTTCGTCTCTTTTCCGGGCCACCCTTCCGGGTATTATAAGGTTCGTTTTACTTCCTCCTGTTCGAAGGCTTCTACTATATCGCCAACACGGATATCGTTGAAGTTCTTGATGGTAAGTCCGCACTCCATACCCGATACTACCTCCTTTACATCGTCTTTGAAACGTTTGAGCGAGGCCAGTTCGGCACTTTGTCCTTCTCCCTTGGGGTATTCCACAATTCCATCGCGAATGATACGAATCTTGGAATTGCGGCTTATTTTTCCATCGAGCACATAACAACCGGCTACTGTTGCTTTATCGAACTTGAACACATTGCGCACTTCTACGTTGGCAACAATCTTTTCCTGGATGGTGGGCTCCAGCATACCTTCCATCGCGCTCTTGATTTCTTCGATTGCGTTGTAGATGATGGAGTAGAGTTTTATTTCCACGCCTTCGTTTTCGGCAAGTCTTGCTGCCTGTGCCGAGGGGCGAACGTTAAAACCAACGATGATAGCATCCGAAGCTGTTGCTAACAGTACATCGCTTTCGGTAATTGCGCCCACCGATTTCAACACCACGCTTACCACAATTTCCTGTGTAGAAAGTTTTTGGAGCGAATCGCTCAGGGCTTCTACCGATCCATCCACGTCGCCCTTGATAATAAGGTTGAGCTGCTTGAAATTTCCTAACGCCAATCGACGACCGATTTCATCGAGTGTAATATGTTTTTTGGCGCGTATGCCTTGTTCACGCAATATCTGTGCGCGGCGATTGGCCACTTCCTTGGCTTCGGCTTCGTCCTGGTACACCCTGAATTTTTCGCCGGCCTGTGGTGCTCCATTCAATCCCAGAAGCAATACCGGGGTGGAAGGAGGAGCTTCGTCGCGCCGCTTATTCCGTTCGTTAAACATTGCTTTTACTCTTCCGTAATACTGGCCCGATACCACAATATCGCCCTGGCGCAGGGTTCCGTTTTGCACCAGTACCGTGGCCACATAACCGCGGCCTTTGTCGAGCGTGGCTTCGATGATGGTTCCCGATGCTTCGCGATCGGGGTTGGCTTTCAAATCGAGCAGTTCTGCTTCGAGTAATATCTTTTCGAGCAGGGCATCTACATTCAGTCCTTTTTTGGCACTGAGTTCCTGGCTTTGGTATTTACCACCCCATTCTTCTACCAGCAAATTCATTTGCGAAAGCTGCTCGTAAATCTTCTGTGGATTGGCGCCATCCTTGTCAATTTTGTTTATGGCAAAAATCATAGGAACACCGGCTGCCTGTGCGTGGCTGATCGCCTCTTTTGTTTGCGGCATCACGGCATCGTCGGCAGCTATCACTATTACAGCAATATCCGTAACCTTGGCACCACGGGCACGCATGGCCGTAAACGCTTCGTGACCCGGTGTATCGAGGAAGGCGATATGCTTGCCGTTGGGAAGTGTAACTTCGTAAGCACCGATGTGCTGGGTGATTCCTCCCGCCTCGCCGCCTACTACGTTTGTATTGCGGATATAGTCGAGCAAAGATGTTTTACCATGGTCAACGTGACCCATGATGGTTACGATCGGAGCTCTTGGCTGGAGATCTGCTTCATCGTCTTCTTCTTCTTCCTCCTCCATTTCCATTTGCTTTTCCATATCGATGAACTCCACATCGAAGCCGAATTCGCTGGCCACCAGTTCGATTACCTCTGCATCGAGTCGCTGGTTGATGGATACCATCAATCCCAGGCTCATACATTTGCTGATCACATCAGCAAAGCTTACATCCATCAGGTTCGCCAATTCACTTACACTGATGAATTCGGTGAGTTGGAGTTTATTGTCTTGTAATTCTTCGCCTCCGGCCTGGTCGGCAGCTCCCTGCCTTTTTTCGCGGCGGTATTTTGCCTTCAGGCTCTTTCCTCTTCCGCCCGCGCCGGCAAGTTTTGCCTGCGTTTCGCGGATTTTATTCTGAATTTCTTTTTCGTCTATCTCTTTTACTTCGCGGCTGCGATCCCTGCCATGGTGAGGGCGACCGGCCTGCTGTCCGGCACCACCCGGCCTGCGGAAATGACCTCCCTGTTGCTGACCACCGTGATGTGGTTGTCCGCCACCGGGCCTTTGTCCCGGATCTCCCTCTCTCCGCTTAAACAACTCACCGGGAGCCTGGCGAACTTCTTTCTTTTCGATAGGAATGCGTTTGCGCTTCCTCTTTTCCTCACCGGGCTTGGGCCTGGTATCGCTATCTACGGGTAATTCTATTTTTCCGAGAATCTTAGGTCCTTCCAATTTTTCGGCCTTGATATTTTCTATTACCGGCGGTCCTTCCTCCTTTTCTTCCTGTTGTACCGGTGTTTCCACTGCAGCTTTTGCTTCCACCTGTGGCTCTGGCTCTTCCTGCTTTTTCTTTTTGATCTTTGGTTTTTCCTCGACCGGAGCTTCGGCGGCAGGTTCTTCTTTTTTCTTGGTGATCTTTTTGGGGCGGGTAGAAGAATCAATTGCCGAGAGATCTATTTTGTCCACTATCTTGGGGCCCTCGATTTCGGGCGCTTCCAGTTTTACTACTTCCGGCTCTTCGGGTTTTTTCTCCTCTACAACAACCGGCTTTTGTTCAACTATTGGCTGTTCTTTCGGTTTTTCTTCCTCCACCGTTTCTTTCTTCACTTCTTTTTTAAACAGAACAGTTTCCTCTTCTTTTTTCTTTTTTGCTTCCACGCTTCCCTTGGGAAGATCGATCTGGTCGCTCTTCAGCTTCGCCACTTTGTCGCTGGCAAATTCCTGCTGAAGCGAACGATACATTTCTTCGGTAAGCTTCGAGGTGGGCTTGAGGTCGTCTTTAGGAAAACCCTTCCCAATCAGGAAATCAATAATGGTATCCTGACCAACATTAAACTCTTTGGCCGCGCCTAACAGTCTCGGTAATTTTAATTCTGCCATTCAGGTTTTTTGTGATGATGGTTTAGCCGTGAATCGTCAAACGCCCATCGAAAGTAACAAAGCTTCTGCTTGTATAACTAAACTAGTGCCACTTACGACTTACGATTCACGCTTCACGTGTTTTATTCTTTCTCAAATTCTTCTTTCAATATTCTTCTCACCTCGTCGATTGTTTCTTTTTCCAGGTCGGTTCTTCTTTCTAATTCTTCTGCGGTAAGGTTCAGAACGCTGCGGCCGGTATCGCAACCGATGCGCTTGAGTTCTTCGATAATCCAGGTTTCAATTTCATCGCTAAACTCGTCGAGATCGATATCGTACTCCTGCGGTTCTCCTTCGGTATCGCGGAATACATCGATGCTATAACCCGTAAGTTCCTGCGCCAGTTTAATATTCACTCCTTTTTTACCAATTGCCAGCGATACCTGGTCGGGTTTAAGGTAAACATTGGCATGCTTGGCTTCGTTATCGAGCTCCATGCTGGTGATGCGTGCAGGAGTGAGCGAGCGTTGAATCAGCAATTGAATATTATTGGTCCAGTTGATAACGTCGATGTTCTCGTTTTTCAATTCGCGAACGATCCCGTGAATACGGCTTCCCTTCATACCCACACAAGCGCCTACAGGGTCGATGCGGTCGTCGTAAGATTCTACGGCTACCTTGGCTCTTTCGCCTGGTTCGCGAACGATTTTCTTTATAACAATCAGGCCATCGAATATTTCGGGCACCTCAATTTCAAGCAATTTAGCAAGGAATGCGGGAGAAGTGCGCGAAAGAATGATTACGGGGGAATTATTTTTCAGTTCCACCTTTTTCACCACGGCTCTTGAGCTTTCTCCTTTTTTGAAATAATCCTGCGGAATCTGTTCCGATTTCGGGAGTATCAGTTCATTTCCTTCTTCGTCCAGCAACAGGATTTCTTTTTTCCAAACCTGGTACACTTCGGCGCTGATGATATCGCCTACCCGTTCGCCGTATTTTTTTACCAATACATTTTTCTTGAGGTCGCTGATGCGGCTCGCCAGTGTTTGCTTGGCGGCCAGGATGGCCCGGCGGCCGAAGTCGAGGATATTCACCTCCTCGTATAATTCTTCTCCCACTTCAAAGTCGGGTTCTATTTTAACTGCATCGCTATAGGCAATTTCGGCAAGGGGGTCGTTTACCGCTCCATCTTCCACGATCATACGGCGGCGGATGATTTCAAGGTCGCCTTTTTCCGCGTTTACAATCACATCAAAATTTTCATCGCTGCCGTATTTTTTACGGAGCAATGTTTTAAACACATCTTCTACCACTTTCATCATGGTGGGGCGGTCAATATTTTCTGCCTCCTTAAACTCCTGGAAAGCTTCTATCAGGTTAATACTTGCCATAAGCTACAATTTAGACCCGGTTAGCGGAAGTTATATTCCGGCAAGCCGGTGATTAAAATACTACTTGAAGTTTTGTTGATTTAATGTTATCGAATGAAAAGCTGTGCTGCAGCACCTCTTTCTTTTTATTTTTCCCTCTTGTTTCTTCTACCAATACGCCCGAATCGCTCACTTCCAGCAATTTTCCTTCCACTTTGCGGCCATCTTTTAAAAGCACTTCTACCGGGCGGCCGGTATTTTTCAGGTATTGGCGGTGCAGTTTGAGCGGTTCATCAAGACCGGGTGAAGAAACTTCGAGCGAAAAGTCGCCGTTTGGGAACATGCCCGACTCCTCCAACTGCTTGTACAAAGCCCGGTTGATGGAAATACATTTTTCGATCGTAATTCCCTGGTCGCCATCCAAAAACACCTTTACGTTGTTGGTTGGCTTGATCCTTATTTCCACCAAAAAATACTGGGGCTGATCGTTCAGTATACCCGCTACCATTCTTGTGATGGCATCAATCTGATTTTCTATGTTCATATCCGGCAAATAAAGAAGGGAACGATTCCGTTCCCTTCTACTTCTTCTTTGTCCGATGCAAATGTAAGGTAATTATAGTATTCCCTCCAAAACAGCGGGCAGATTTATGAGGCACGATCGTTTGATAAGCCCTTTGGCATCGCCATCTTGTTTGCGTGGTTCCAAATCAGTCTTTTCCAATCATTCTTCCCGTAATTTTAGAAAAACAACGATTATGGCGCATCCCGAAAACCTGGGCAGTTATATCCGGGAAAACAAAGAACTGCTGCAAGAGTATATCGAAACCCGGCTCGAAATAGTTCGATTGCAGGGAGTAAGAGCGGGTTCAAAAGCAGGGGGACAGCTTGTTTGGCTATTGGTTTCCATGTTCCTGTTATTCCTGGTCTTCATTTTCGCCGGATTGGTATTGGCGCTCTGGTTATCCGATTTAACCGGCAGCTATATCAGGGGATTTGGATACAGCACTCTTATCTTAATTGGCATCACCTTATTGGTAGCCTTGTTCCGCAAACCCTTGTTCATCGACCCGGCCGTGCGAACCATGATTCGCAAATTGCACGAAGGCGACGAGATCGACGAAAAGGAAGATATCCAACTCTAATCAACCATATGGCAAACAGCAAACGCATTCACTCGCTCGCTACGCTGGAAAAAGAAATATACCGGCAAAAGCTTAGGGCCAAAAGCCTCGAAAAAAAACTGAACGATAATTTCGATTATTTGCAGGAGAACTATGGTTCTCTTGTGAAGAACTCTCTTTTAAAAAGCGGAGGGGGCGGCGAATCGATAGTAGGCTTCATTATCCGAACTTTTGTAGGCCACGAAAAATTACAGGAAGTATTGTTGCGCGTGGCCAACCCCCTTGCCGATAAAGCTGCACACTGGATCGATCAGTTGATTGCCCGAATAGGAAAGAAGGATAAGCAGGGTTAATCAATAAGCTTAAACAGGCTTTAACAAAGGTAAATTACCGGAACCACTAACTTTATACCATGATACTTCGCTATATTTTGTGGGGCCTGTTGATTTACTTTGTTTACAAATTCGTATTCGGATTTATCGTTCCCATTTTTCGCGCATCGCGCCAGTTCCGAAACCAGGTTCGGGATTTTCACAACAAAATGCAGGAGGAAAACCAGCGGCAGGAATTTTCGCCGAACAATAATGGCAGACCGCATGAAACCACACAATCCAAAGTGGGAGAGTATATAGATTATGAAGAGGTGAAATGATTTCTCAGAAACTTTGCCAAAGCAAATTTTAATATTGCCTATTTCTGAACCTGCGCGTTGTAATTAAATAAGCGAGAAAATATCAATCCCATCGGCGAGATGGATACCCCGAATTCCCACATTGTTTGCAGCTTCCACATTTACCAGTGCATCGTCGATAAAAACAGTCTCTCCGGGCAACAGATCGTTTTCACCCAACACTAATTGGTAAGCTGCCGCATCCGGCTTGCGCAGTCCAACCAGGTGCGAGTAATAGGCTTTCTCGAACAATTCGTCCATGGCAAATCCATGCGCTTCGTAAAAGCTTTGCTGAAAATACTGCAGGTGAAGTGCATTGGTATTGCTGAAGAGAAACAAGCGGTATTTATTGCGTAGGCTTTTCAACCAATCGACTCTTTCCTTCGGAAAATCGAGCAGCATGGCGTTCCAGGCATTTAATACCTGCTCGCGGCTACCGCGGTTTCCTTCGAGTTTTTGTATTGAACTAAGAAACTCCTCGTCGTCAATCGCACCGATTTCGTATTGTTTGAAAAAAGAAGAGGCATGGCCGATGCGAAACAATTCTTCGATATACAAGAGGCCCATTTCCTGGTAAGCACCCAGTGTTCGTTTCATATCGAGGTTAAGCAAAACGCCTCCCAAATCAAAAATGATGTTCTTTACCGATTGCATAGGGTTATTTCAACAGTGAAAAACCAGCTTCCTTTACATCGCGCGAATTGCCGCCGACAAATACTTTAAATTCTCCCGGCTCGGCAACATATTTCAACTCACTGTTGTAAAATTTAAGTTCGTTGACGCTTATTGTGAAACTGATAGTTTTTGTTTCTCCTGCTTTCAGGAAAACTTTTTGAAATCGTTTCAACTCCTTCATCGGCCTCGACACAGTTCCCATTACATCGCGGATATAGAGTTGAACAATTTCGGTTCCATCTACAGTTCCCTTATTTGTAACTTCTATGGATGCTGTTATTGATTGGTTCGCGCTCATTTTATTGCTGCTGAGTTTTAAGTCCCCGTACGCGAAACTGGAATAACTCAAACCATACCCGAAAGGATAGAGGGGTTCGTTGGGAATATCGAGATAATTGGATTTGAATTTCGAGAATTCTTCTCCATTGTAGGGCCGCCCTGTATTCAATTGACTGTGGTACACCGGCACCTGTCCAACGTGCACCGGGAACGACATCGATAATTTTCCTGAAGGATTGTAATGCCCAAACAATACATCTGCAATGGCATTACCTCCTTCGGTTCCGCCGAACCAAACATCGAGAATGGCCGTCATGTTTTCGTTTTCCCATTTAAGGGTCATGGGCCTTCCGTTGAACAATACGAGCACGATGGGTTTGCCTGTTTTTGCCAACTCCCTAAGCAGGTTTTTCTGGCTTTCGGGTAAACCAATATCGGCCATGCTCGACGCCTCACCGGTCATATCGGCCGCCTCGCCCATAACAGCTACGATCACGTCGGATTTACTTGCTATATCCACCGCTTCCTTCATCATTTCCCCGGCAGAGCGCGGGTCGATAGTTATTTCTTCCCCAAATACATTTACCTTTTTGGCAAACACCGGGTCGTCGGATATATTGGCGCCTTTTGCATAAAGAATATTCGTACCCGATCCGGCAACCGATTTTATTCCTTCGACCACAGTTACTGCTTTTTGCCAGTCGCCGCCCACGGCCCAGGTACCAAGCATATTGCGCCGGCTATCGGCCAATGGTCCTACGAGGGCAATGGTGCCCGATTTTTTTAAAGGAAGCAACTGCTTTTCATTTTTCAGAAGTACAAAACTGCGTGCGGCAATTTCTCTGGCCGCTTTTCGATGCGCATCGGAAAGTATTTCGGTGCGCGCTCTTTCTTCGTTACAATAGCGATAAGGATCTTCGAACAAACCCAGTTTATATTTCGCCTCCAAAATTCTTCTGCACGCATCTTCAATTTGTTTCAGGGTTACCTTTCCTTCGGCCAATGACTTTTTCAAAGTAGTTAAAAAGCCTTCGCTCACCATATCCATATCCAATCCTGCATTCATGGCCAATGCAGATACCTGTTGCAGATTGCCCATTCCGTGATTGATCATTTCGCTTACCGAAGTGTAATCGGATACCAGTAATCCTTTAAAACCCCATTGTTTTTTCAACAAATCGTTCAACAACCATTTATTGCCTGTTGCCGGAATGCCATCTACTACATTGAATGAACTCATCACACTGCCCACGCCGGCATCCACTGCTGCCTTATAAGGTGGAAGATATTCGTTGAACATGCGAAGGCGGCTCATATCAACCGTATTGTAATCGCGCCCGGCCTCGGAAGCGCCGTACAAGGCAAAATGCTTTACGCAGGCAAGCATGGTATTGTCTTTAGAAAGATCGTTGCCCTGGTATCCTTTCACCATTGCCTTTGCGATTTGCGAGCCCAGGTAAGGGTCTTCACCCGATCCTTCCGAAACCCTTCCCCAGCGCGGATCGCGGGCGATATCAACCATGGGAGAAAAGGTCCAGTTGAGGCCATCTGCCGTTCCTTCCACTGCTGCAATGCGGGCCGATCGTTCAATCAATTCCATATCCCAGCTGCACGATAAGCCGAGCGGAATCGGGAAAACCGTTTTGTGACCGTGAATTACATCCAATCCAAACAGCAGGGGAATTTTCAAACGCGAATGTTTTACGGCAAGTTCCTGTGCCTGCCGTATTTTATCGGGACCCGTAATACCAAACAATCCGCCTACCTGCCCTTTCTTGATTTTACTTTCAACATCGCTGCTTACTACCGAACCGGTAACGGCGCCACCCGGTGTAACCAGGTTAAGCTGACCGATTTTTTCGTCGACAGTCATTTGTTTCATCAGGTTACTCACAAAGGCATTCATGCGGGCATCAACCTGTGCCTGGCTAACATAGTTCAGGCAGATAAATACAAGGGAGGTAAAGGCAAGCTTTTTCATTGTTGAAAGAATTAAAATAAAGAAACTACTAAATGAAAACTTCGTTTCGGGAATGCAGTAACAAAAAATCTCTACGATAATTTTATGTTATTGCTTCCGCAAAATTATTCGCAATATTATTTCTATTTTTCGTTTTAAAAGATGATTGTCGTTTCGTTAGTTATTTTGTTCGCTTGCCACTGACGGAACATTGGTTATTCCTCCAAAAAACAAAGCGTTTAAAAAAAGTTTGTTGGTGCCGTACCAGGTGCCCCGGAAATTAGGATTATCGCTAAAAAGAATTACCCGGCCATTGCCTTCGGCGCCTACCACAATGGCTGCTGAGTTTCGAAGCCTTTTTATCGTACTTGCATGAATATAACCTCCAATCAGCGGATCGTTGCCGTATTGCGCAACGGTACTGTAGGGATTGGAACCGGGCGCTAAGAAAGTGAGCCCATTCCGGTAAACCGATACTCTCCGGTCGGTAAACCCAAACCCAATGGGATGGGTTGTGTCCAGGTCAACGCGGAAAATTGATCCGCCCATGGCTTTTGCACCTTCGATATGAACTGCCTGGTCAAAATCTTTTCGTGCAGTGTTTGTTTTCGTACTATCGGCGGGTACCAGTTTTTCGCGGGTGAATCCATTTCTTATCGCCCACTCGGCGCCCGATTTAATGGTAACAAGTGTATTGCCGTTTTGTACCCAGCTCTTTAATTTGTCGGTGGCGGCTTTATCGATCAATCCGTAATTGCCCGAAACCATAATGATGGTATTGTAGCGATCGAGGCTGGCGCGGCCTAAATTTAGAATATCAATTTTGGTAATGGGCATATGCAGGCGCTCGTCGAGCAAATGCCATATCTCGCCCGCCTCGGGCGCTGCCACCCCGGTTCCGATAATCAATGCTATCTCCGGCTTTTTCAATGTTCGTACATAACCGCTGCCTAAATCGATTCCAGCCGCATTGTACCCCGAACTCAGCGAATAAACAGGGATATAACAAGCATCGTTCACCTCCTTTACCAAATTGTATAACGAATCGGGATTGATGCGTTGCAGGTTCACGGGTAATACAATGCTACCGTATCCAAAGTTCTTTTGCTTTCCGCCAAGCACAGTCGAAAAAGGGCGAAAAGCCGTTTGTACTATCGCTCCCCCTTTCTGCAAATGATATATGGCGCGATGTGTATTGTAGTCGGTGGCCTCGAATACATACGCATAATTCGATTTTTCTACTGCCGGGAGCATTCGTTTTGGCAGTGAATGAATCTTTTTATTCTTGCTTAAGGCTGTTTTCAATTCAGCATAGGGAAGATTATAGGCATGCACAAGGCTCCAGGTAGAAGCATCGTAAAAAGAACTATCCTGGTAAGTAATTTGTTTTTCAAAAACCGATCTTACCATTATATAGTTATCCTGCTCGCAGGGTACATAATAGGTTTTCCCGGCTTCCATCTTTTTTCCATCGGCCAGCATTGTATTCTCGTTTTCGTACACTTCTATTTCGTGCATCAACAACATATCGAGAAAGGCGCGGGTTCGGGTTTCGTCGTTTGCATCGCCAAATACATAGCCCTTTATCGGCGATTTAGCGGCCTGTTCCCGCGCAACCCGATAAAACTCCCTTCTTAATTTCAAGAGATTATTTTTTTCGGTTAGTGAAGCCCGAATGGTAGTTAAGGATGCCACAAACTGGTTGCGGATGGTAAATGCAAAGCTGAGCGGGATGGTGTTTGTTTCCTGTATATGACCGCGCGAGCTGGCCTGTTCGAATAGAAATCCTGCGCCGCCGTAGAAATTTATATAACTGCTTCCATAGCCGGGATAGAGTTTATCGTAGGCTTCCTTGGTAAAATACATGGAGCCGATTTTATCGGTAGCCGCTGCAAAATAGCGGGCATAGGTGGGGTAGATGGTTTTATAAAGAAAATCGGGTAGTACCGGGTTATTGCTCGCATCCTCGCCGGGATCGAAATAAAAACTGGCATTGGTTCCCATTTCGTGGTGATCGGTTTGAACATAGGGCCGCCAGTGATGGAAGAATTTTACCCGGTTCCTGGTTTCGGGAAAGGTTCCCAAAAACCAATCACGGTTGAGGTCGAACCAATAATGATTGAAGCGACCTCCCGGCCATATCTCGGTATGTTCGCGATCGAGCGGATCGGCCACGGGCGGCGAGGCCTTATGCATATTGGCCCAATGCGAATGGCGATCGCGCCCATCGGGATTGATAACAGGATCCATGAGGATCACCATTTCGTTCAGCCACCTTTCGGTTTCTTCGCTTTGCGATGCAGTAAGATAATAAGCCGTAAGCATGGCGGCCTCGCTACTGAAGGGCTCGTTGCCGTGTACGTTGTATCCTAAATGAATAATCAGTGGAATGGAGGCCGTATTGCCGGTTGACTGGCCAGCCAGGTGTGTCTTGCGGATTTCTTCGAGCCGGCCATGATTGGCAGTAGAAGTAAAAATGGCCACTACCTGCGAGCGATGCTCGTAGGTTTCCCCTATAATTTTAGTTGTTACGCGATCGGATAACCGATCCAACTCCTTGAAATATTCAACGATTTTATCGTGCCGGGTATGGTGGGAGCCAATGTTGTAACCCAGAAATTCGGCAGGCGAGGGTATTGCCTTATCCAATTTACCGGCCTCCGGATAAAAATAAGAAGGTTGGGCAACGCCCAAAAACTGAACGAACAAAAAACTGGCAAAAACGGAAATAAACTTTAGCAGCATAGTATTGGTTTGAAATGAATGGAACCTTACTAAACTACAAAAAATAAAATGTCGACTGCACAATAAAACGCCCTGGGTATTCTTTGAACAATCTATTGTGTGGACGGGGTTGACGATTGTCAACTAATTACGAGTATCCGCGGAAGTAAACCCTTAGGAATAGAAAAAAAAATGCCCCTGCATTCAATAGAAGGGGCTGTTTTGCAGTTATTTATTGGCTAAACATCCATCCTCGAAAACAAATGAGTACCCCATCGAGTAAAATAGTAAGGGCCGCCGTGTTATTGGTGGCGGTTGTGCTGTTATTGAATTTTTTCGGATACTACCTCGTAAACCGAAAATCGCACGAAAACGAAGAAGTGGTTCATAGCTCACAACTGGCGGCGAGGCAGCAATTGCTGAGCGAGATGATCGTAAAAGATGTGCTGGTACTGATTGATGGAAACCTGGCGGATGACCGGGAAGACCTGGAAAAGGAACTTGAATCAAGAGTCAGGGAGTTTGTCCGTAGTAACGATTCGTTGTTGCAGATGACGGATATCCGCAATGCTCCTCTGCCTGCAAGCACACTTGAGGTAAAGCGGCTTTTAAGTAACTCACAGGTTTATTTCAAAAAAATTGTTTCAATTGCCAGCGAAGTGCAGCAAGCCGACGACGATTTACTCCAGATAAACGGGGGATTGTATAAAAGAGAGCTGCTCTGGAACGAAAGACGCTATCGCCCCTTCATCGAAAAGATGGTGGATCATTACTCGAAAATTGTGGATCAGAAAACCGGCGAGGCCAATACCCTCAACACCAGTAAGTTTATTTCGCTGGTCGTAGCCATCCTTTTCCTCGTGTTCCTGGTCATCGAGCCCCTGCTTCGCAGCGATAAAAAGAATTACCAGGCGCAGAAAGAAGCTGAGCTGGCCTTGCAGAATTCGGAACTCAAGTTTCGGTTGCTGGCCGAGCACTCCGAAGACATCATTACAGTAAACTCCCCCGATGGAACCTTGCAATATATCTCTCCCTCGGTAGAAAAACTTCTCGGGTACACACCCAAAGAAGTGGAGGGGAAGAATATCTACCAGTTTGTTCACCCCGAAGATCTTTATAAGTTTTACCCAACCGAAAGCAGTCTGCCGCTGGCAGAAAGTGAGAATATCACGATTCGTTACCGGATGTGCGGGAAAAACGAAGAATATATTTGGCTGGAAACAATCATCAAGCCTGTAAAAGAAAACAACGAAGTAGTAAAACTGATATGCACCAGCCGCAATATCACCGAGCGCAGAACAGTAGAGATGGAAAGGGAGCAATTGCTGCAGGAGGCCAAACAATCGGAAGAACTTTTGCGAAGTGTAATTAACTCCACGCCCGATTGGATTTTTATTAAAGATCTTGGTCACCGTTACTTGCTGGTGAACCAGTCGTTCGCCGACGCGATGCAGCAGCAGCCCCAGTTTTTTGTGGGAAAAAATGATATTGATGTGGGCTTCCCGGAAGAATTTGTAAAAGGAAATCCCGCCAAAGGAATTGTAGGTTTTTGGGACCACGACAAAGAAGTGATTAAAACGGGTAAAACACAGTTTATTGAAGAAGAGCGCAACATTATCGATGGAAAGCTGCAGTATTTCAGCACCGTAAAAGTTCCGTTGAGAGATACGGACGGTTATATCTGGGGCGTGCTGGGCTTTGCGCACAATATTACCGACAGGAAAATTGTAGAAGAGCGCTTGCATAGAAAAGATTTGTTGCTGCAGGCGGTTACCGAAGCCACTCACCAGCTAATCAGCAATAACAATCTCGAAGACGCCATTGGCGAAGCCATACAGTTGCTGGGTATAAAGATGCAGGTAGATATCGTAAACATTTACAAAAACGAAAAGCTAAACGAAAAGAATGCCTGGGTTACCAATGAATTTATACGCTGGGAAAATGGAAAAGACGAACTAACCTTCCGCAATCCCGCACGGCAGGGGCTTCCGCTCAATACCGAAAACAAAATCTTTAAAACCCTGCTCAACGAAGACACCTATTTCAATCTTGTAAAAAATATGGAAGAAGATGGCATAAAAGCTTCGCTCCAAAAACAAGGAGTAAAATCGATTGCCATAATTCCCATTTTCAGCCTGCACAATTTTTGGGGCTTTGTAGAATTCAGCGATTGCAAAATTGAACGCGAATGGACATTAACCGAGTTTTCCATTCTTCAATCCTTCTCCTCTACCCTGGCCGCAGCCATCGAGCGAATGCAAATGGAAGCAGAGATGATTAAGGCCAAGGAAATGGCCGAGCAAGCCAGCCGGGCCAAGAGCGAATTCATGGCCAACATGAGCCATGAGTTACGCACGCCTATGAACGGCATCATCGGTTTTACCGACCTCGTACTCACTACCGAATTACAGCATTCGCAAAGACAATACCTCGACAACGTAAAAAAATCGGCCTACAATCTTTTAAACATCATCAACGACATACTCGATCTTTCGAAAATTGAAGCGGGTAAACTTATTATCGACAATTCTCATTTCCGCCTCGACGAATTGGTGGAAGATGCTGTGGACCTGCTTAACGTAAAAGCTTTTGAAAAGAAATTGCAGTTAATCTGCCGCATAGACCCCGAACTGCCTTCAATGTTCAACGGCGACCCGGTTCGTGTAAGACAGATTCTCGTGAATTTGCTGGGTAATGCCGTAAAGTTTACCCAGGAAGGAGAGATAGTAGTAAGCGCGCGTAAAGCTGGATCGGTCTACACGAAGGAAGGAAAGCGTTTTTCAAATGTTTCTATTTCGGTTAAGGATACAGGTATTGGCATTTCCAAGGAGAAAATTAAAAAAGTATTTGAAAGTTTTACGCAGGCCGACTCTTCCACTACCCGCAAATACGGTGGCACGGGCCTTGGCCTGACTATCTCCAAAAACCTCGCTGAGCTGATGGGGGGAACCCTCACCGTATCCAGTGAATTTGGTTTTGGAAGTACTTTTTCCTTCGAGATTCCGCTGGAAGTGGTTAATGAAGAGCCGCAATTGCTAACCACTCAAAGTTTTTCTATACAAAAAGTATTGGTAATCGACGCCAACCAAAGCAACCGCGAATGGATAAAAGAAGTATTGAACTATTTCAAAATAGAAGTGGAGCTGGCGGGTGGCGCGCGCGAAGGAGCCATTGTTCTCAACAAACTCGCACATACAAACGGCAAACCCGGCTTAGTCATCTGCGATCAATACCTGCCCGATCAGCAGGGCATCGCTTTCATCAAATCGCTGCGGGCCAATCCTGATTTTGCCAAACTGCCGGTAATGTTAGCGTTGAATTCACTCGAAAAGAGTTTATACGAAAACGAAGCAGAAAAACTGGGAGTATCGCATTTGTTAACCAAACCTGTTAAGCTACACGAACTCTATAGCCTGCTTTGTTCCATGGAGGCGGGTGCCAACGATAAGCAATTGCAGCAACAAACTACTCCTGTTATCGAAAAAATTGCCGATGCAGCCACCATTCTTGTAGTAGAGGACGATCCTATTAATATGCTCCTGATTACAGAAGTATTGAAAAAAATGGGCTTCAATATTATTAAGGCAAATAATGGCAAACAAGCACTGGAAATGTTGCCGAGGCACGAGCCTGTGTTGATTTTTATGGATGTGAATATGCCCGAAATGGATGGCTTTACGGCAACGCGTATTATCCGGCAAATGCCCGAGCCTTATTGCAGCCTGCCGGTGATTGCACTTACTGCCGATGCCATGTCGGGCGACAGGGAAAAATGCCTCGATGCGGGAATGAACGATTACGTTACCAAGCCATTCCGGATTGAAGAGATTGAATCGGTATTAAAAAGCAGGATGTTGTTGGTATAGTTGCGGGCCGGTGCAGGCCAGAGAATAAAGCGTCGCAAAGCTTTACGCTTGTTGCTGCACGAAAGTTGGCATCTATTATTTCCAGGAAGGTTGAAAGTTAGGCTTCGGATTTTGCGTCGATTTCGCTGCAAAGGGCTTCGAATATTTCATCGATGCTTCCCTCGCCTTTTATCTTTACCACTTTTCCGAACTTGTTGTAATACTCTGCTACTACTGCCGTTTTCTTTTCGTACTCGTCGATACGCGAGCGAATAATAGCCTCATTGGTATCGTCGCTGCGTCCGGAGGTTTTGCCGCGGTTCAGCAGGCGCGAAACCAGTTCTTCCTTTCCCACCTGCAGCGCCAGTACTACAGCGATTTCTGTATTTTTTTGCGCCAATAGTTTATCGAGAGCTTCGGCCTGGGCCGTAGTACGCGGGAATCCATCGAATAGAAACCCCTTTGCCTGGGGATTGTTCTCCAGGGCCGAGTTAATCATTTCAATCACTACTTCATCGGGAACCAACTGGCCCTTATCCATAATGCTCTTGGCGGCAAGGCCAAGTGGCGTTTGAGCGGCAATTTCACTGCGCAACAAATCGCCGGTGCTCAGGTGCTTAAGTCCGTAACGGGCAATCAATTTTTCCGACTGTGTTCCTTTTCCGCTTCCCGGGGGGCCAAATAGTATTAAATTGAACATGTGCTTACTAACCTTGGTATATCGACAAATATAAAGGATGAGCCTTAAAAATCCCCTAACAATTTTGAAACGGTAAAATGCAATTAAATGTTAACAGATGTTCGTGTGTCGGCGGTCTTACAATCTCTCCGAACCTGCCTTTCGTACATTTGTTGTAACAAAAGAAAGTTTATGAAAAGGATACTGGTAATGAGCCTTGTAATTATGTTTACCGCCGCTTTGCAGCAGTGCAGTTATTCCCAGTCTTCACCCACTACAAAAACAAAAGTTATGGATAATAAGAAGCCAGCCAACCCGGTTTATTCGCGTACCGACACCAGTAAAATAACCTTGAGCGAAGAAGAATGGAAAAAATTATTGCCTGCAGATGTTTATTATATCGCGCGTCAGAAGGGAACCGAAAGACCCTGGACCAGTAAGTTCGAGAAGTTCGACGAAGTAGGCACCTATTATTGCGCCGCTTGCGGCAATCCTCTTTTCAAGAGCAATACCAAATTCGATAGTGGTTGTGGCTGGCCCAGTTTTTACGAACCCATCAGTAAAAACAGCATCATCTACACGCCCGATCATTCACATGGAATGACAAGAACCGAAACCCAATGCGGCCGCTGCAAGGCACACCTGGGTCATGTGTTCGAAGATGGTCCTCCGCCTACCGGCCTGCGTTACTGCATTAATGGCGTAGTGCTCGATTTTGAAAAGGCCAAGGAAGCAGAAAAAAAATACAATAGCAAAAACGAAGAATAACACAATCATTCATTTCATGGCAGAAATGACCCTGCAACAAAAGCGCGAAGCTTTCTGATGGCAGGGTTTTTGTTTTAATTTTTTTCTTTCATAAGCGATATCAGCACCCCGCTCACAATAACTATTATTACTCCAATAATTGCCAGCCAATCGGGCAATGCATCTCCCAATATTATTCCAATAACAAGACCGAATACAATATTGCTATATCCAATTGCAGAAACAATACCGGCTTTGTCGTTGCTGTATGCCTTGGTAACAAAGTATTGCCCAAGCAGGGCCGAAACTCCCAGCCCCAGCAAATAAATCCATTGAACACCCCTGGGCCAATGAAAAACCGGGAAGAAGAAATCGTCGGGAGTGAAGCCGAACACATACCCGGTCAGCATACCCAGGAGAGGCAATAACAAACCGCTTAGCAAGAAAGAGAGTACAATAATTCTTGTGTCGTAATACTTATTAAGCGTACCAATAGACAGGTAGGCCAATGCCGAGAACAATCCATGCAGCAGGCCTACGAAATGGTATTTCCAGCTGAAATCTACTGATGGTTTATAAATAAGCAATATGCCGGCAAAGCCTGTTACGATGCAAATCCACGCAATGGTATTCAGTTTCTCTTTCAAAAACCACCACGAAAGCAGCGCAATATAAAAGGTGTTAATGGTATTGTACGTCATGGCTGCACCAAGGGGGATATGAATGATATTGTAGAGCAGCGTATAGAGCGCCAGTGTTCCCATAATGCCCCGAAACAGCAGCAGGCTAAGTTTGCCTCCGCTTTGCTTTACCGGGAAACGGAGCAGTAATACAGCAAGAAATACAAAGCCCACAAGGTTCCGGTAAAATACCAGTTCGGGCGTGGTGAAAGAATACTTCAGCATTTTGGCAAATCCTCCCATCACAGAAAAACCCAACGCTGCCAGTAACATGAAATAAATTCCCTTGTAATTTTTAGAAGACTGCTTCATTTGGACTACATGAACTCATCGTCAAAACTAAGTTTATTCAATGGCAGTGGGAGAAGAGGCAGAGAATTAAGGAGTACAAAAGTAAACTGCGTTTGGCCTAAAGTTTTTTGCAGTACATACAGAGTCGGCTCCTGCTCATTGCGTATTTACCTATTGATTATTGCGTATTGATGAACTGCCTGTGGCTTTATCTTCTCGATGCGAGTTGTATTAAAAACCCCGGTTTATGCTTTAACTGCGCTGACCTGCCTATGCCCATCATAAACTCCAAACTCATCTATCTTTGCGCCGTGAGCAGAAAAAATAAACACAAAATACTGGAAAGAGTAAGGGTAGAAGATCATGCCGGTGAGGGTCGTTCGCTGGCAAGAGTAGATGGCAAGGTTATCTTCATCGAGGAAACCGTACCCGGCGACGTAGTAGACATCCGCCTTTCCAAAAGCAAAAAAGATTGGGCCGAGGGGAGGCCGGTATATTTTCACAGTTATTCGCCCGACCGTGTAAAACCCTTTTGCGAGCATTTTGGAACCTGCGGTGGCTGTCAGTGGCAAATGCTTCCTTACGAAAAGCAGTTGCAGTACAAACAGCAACAAGTGGAGCAAGGTCTGAAACGAATCGGAAGAATTCCCTTGCCGCCGGTACAGCCAATAATGGGAGCCGAACAAGAGCGCTATTACCGGAATAAAATTGAATATACGTTTGGCAACAAGCGATTCCTTAGCAGCGCGGAAATAAAGGATACATCCGTAAATGCAGAAGAAAATGTTGCCGGCTTTCATGCGCGGGGTTTTTTTGACAAGGTGGTAGATATTAAACAATGTCACCTGCAGCAGGAGCCCAGCAACCAGCTAAGACTGGCAATTAAAAATTTTGCACTGGAAAAGGGCTGGAGTTTCTACGATATCCGCGAACACAGGGGTTTCCTGAGAAACCTTCAATTGCGGATTTGCCGCAGCGGAGAAATAATGGTAAATATTGTATTCGGGGAGGAGCAGAAAAAAAACCGGCTGGAATTACTGGATTACCTGTCACAGCAATTCCCGGGCATAACCACATTGCTCTATACCATCAACACCAAATGGAACGATAGTTTGTACGACCAGGAGCCCCTCGTTTATACGGGCAAAGGTTATGTGGTGGAAACACTCGAGGACTTTCGTTTTAAAATAGGCCCCAAATCTTTTTTCCAAACTAATACGGCGCAAGCAGAAAAATTATACCAGGTAACGCGCGATTTTGCTGAACTGAGTGGTAGCGAAACCGTTTATGATCTTTATTGCGGAACGGGAAGCATTGGAATTTTTGTAAGCAAGGGCGCAAAAAAAATTATTGGGGTAGAAACCATAAAAGAAGCCATTGACGATGCGAGGGAAAACGCCGGCTTAAACGGAATTTCGCAAGCCCATTTTTTTGCAGGCGATGTGATTGATGTGTGTACCGATGCGTTTTTCGGGGAGCATGGCCGGCCCGATGTTATCATCACCGATCCGCCGCGTGCAGGCATGCACGAAAAGCTGGTGAACAAAATAAACGAAATGCGAGCGCCCACTGTAGTGTACGTAAGCTGCAATCCGGCCACACAAGCAAGGGATTTGAATATACTGGGAGCTATTTACGAGGTTACAAAGATTCAGCCGGTCGATATGTTCCCTCATACCCATCATATTGAAAACGTGGTGCAGCTAAAGTTGAAAAAAAGTTAACGGTTTAGCGTTGTAAAAAATGCTTCCGATATTAGCAGTTTAAAACAGGAATAGATGACTGAGTTCAGGCCAGGGCGATTTGAATTGATACCGACGATTATTAAGAATTTGATTATTGTTAATGCGCTGGTATTTTTTGCCCAGTATATTTTCGAGAATAATCCCGAATTTAATATTGAGCATTATTTTGCTCTTCACGATGTGCGGTCGGTGTATTTCAGACCCCATCAGCTAATAACACATCTGTTTCTGCATGGGGGCATCGATCATATATTCTTCAATATGTTTGCGCTTTGGATGTTCGGAAGCATATTGGAAAATCTTTGGGGGCCTAAGCGGTTCCTCATATTTTACATAGCTTGCGGGCTGGGCGCCGCGGTACTGCACCTTGTAGTCCTGTATATCGAAATGGCCCCCATGTATGCATATTTCAAAATGCTAACGGCTGCTGAACAGGCGGAATTCCTTTATGCAGAAGATTTCAAATTAAACGTACCGACCGTTGGAGCTTCGGGCGCCGTGTTTGGTTGCCTCGCCGCGTTTGGTTATTTGTTCCCCAACAGCCTTATTTATCTCTACTTTTTTATTCCAATAAAAGCAAAATGGTTTGTGATTCTGTACGGCGGAATGGAATTATGGCTGGCGATCAGGAATTCGGCCGGTGATAATGTTGCGCATTGGGCCCATTTGGGCGGCGCCCTTGTGGGCCTGCTATTTGTGTGGATGGGCAATAAAACAAACCGCCGCAATTTCTATTAAATCAACTTTCTTTTTTAAATGCTGTTAATTTAAGGCGCCGGCGATGGCGCGGCTTCCATTTTCGTGATTGTATTCGTAAATTCACTTTAAATTCCCTGTGCGGTATGGCAGATCGTTATTCAAGAAAAATCGGGTTGGGCAGCAAGGGCAATACCCTGGTGCTATTGCTCGCGATCATTGTGGTTGTATTCTGCGTGTTTACCTTTATTCATCTCGCATTTCGGCTTTCGTTCGACGATAAGGATGCTGCCAATGCGGCTTTTTACAGCGGGATTTTCGATTGGTTCCGCCTTCCGTCCGACCTGAACCTGCTGGTAAGCAAGCCCTGGACAGTATTCACTTATATGTTTATGCACGATAGTGTCTTCCATATGATCGGGAACATTATCTGGCTTTGGGTTTTTGGATATATACTACAGGATCTAACCGGAAATAAAACCATCATTCCCCTTTTTATCTACGGCGGGCTTTGCGGAGCGGTGATGTTCGTGGCCAGTATGAATATATTCCCTGGACTGAAGCAGGAAAACACTGTTTTCACCCTCGAAGGTGCATCGGCAGGCGTAATGGCCATTTCAATAGCTACCACCGTGCTCGCACCCAATTACCGTTTCTTCCCAATGATCAATGGCGGCATTCCGCTTTGGGTGATAACTGTTATTTATGCGGTAATTGATTTTGCAATGATAGCGAAGGATTCGAATGCCGGCGGCCATATCTCCCATATCGGCGGCGGCCTTTTTGGCTTGCTATTCATGTGGCAATACCGAAAAGGAAACGATTGGAGCGCAGGCATGAACAAATTTTTCGACTGGTTCGACAATCTTTTTAATCCCAATAAAAACAGCGGTCAGAAACCTGCGAAAAAAGAATATCACTATGATACTTCCGGCGCACAGCCTTATAAAAAAATACCCCATCTCACCCAAAAGAGAATTGATGCCATTCTCGATAAAATCGGAGAAAAAGGTTACCATCAGCTGACAGAAGAAGAAAAACAAATCCTCAAGCGGGCTGCCGAAGACGATAATTTGTAATTTTAAGGATGGCAACATTTGTCCGCAAGTTCACCAAGCGCATTTTCATTCTTGCAAACATTTTTGTTGTCTTTTTCTTCCTGCTGGCCTGCTTAAACGCTTTTCTAAACCCGCTCAAATGGTGGTGGATTGCGGTATTGGGACCTGGATTTCCTTACCTGCTGGTATTGGCAATTGGCTTTGTTGTTTTCTGGATTATTTTCCGATCCAAATGGGTTATTCTATCACTTGTAGCACTATTGCTTGCTTTTCCAAATATCAAGGCTTTTTTTGGCTTCAATTTTTCTTCTTCTTTTAAAACCGAAAAAGACAGCGGCAGCATCCGTATTCTTACCTGGAATGTGATGTGGTTCGATGAACAAAAAAAAGAGGATAAAACACAAAAGTCACGGCGAAAAGAGATGTTTGAATTTATACAATCACAAAATGCCGATATCCTCTGCTTCCAGGAATTTCTCGAAGCAAACAGAAACAAAAAACCCAATTATAGTAATATCGAAGAAATCAAAAAACTGGGATACCCGTATTACTATTGGACAAAAGATTACGAAATCAATTGGGGCGTTTACCATGCCGGGGTAGCAATATTCTCAAGGCATCCCATTGTAGACAGCGCCCGCTTTCAATTCAAAAATTTGCTCAAAAGAAGAACAGCAGAAAGCCTGATCAGCGCAAACATTGATATCAACGGCCGGGTACTGAAAGTATACACCACCCACCTGCAGTCGTTCCTGTTAAGAAAAGACGATTACCGGAATATCGAGCTTATTAAAAATGCTGATGACAGTATTGTTGAAGCGTCGAAATCCCTGCTGCGGAAACTGCGGGCGGGCTACCAATCGCGTGCCGAACAGGCGCAGGCCGTGAAAATAGAAATGAGTAAAGACAGCACAGCTTCGATTATTTGTGGCGATTTCAACGACGTGCCTAACTCTTTCACTTATTTTACCATCAAGGGCGACAGGCAAGATGTATTTATCCAAAAGGGCTTTGGCATTGGTCGAACATACAGCAATATAGCTCCAACACTTCGCATCGATTATATTTTGGCGGGAAGAGAATTCCGGGTTAAGCAAGTGAAGCGCGAAATACTCCCCTATTCAGATCACTATCCTGTAATCGCCGATCTTGAATGGAAGCAGTAAAGCGGTGCCATTCGCGGGAACGGATTCGTTAAATGATTTCTGCCATCCCCCAACGTCCTGCTCCCCAAATTTTGCCGCCGATTTGATTATATTTGCCCCATGTCATTCGCGTTTCATACCTGCTGGTTCTGCTGTTGTCCCGTTATGGCGGGATAATCTATACTTTTGCTCTGCATTAAATCATAAATCTTCCTTAACGTAGTATTTGCGGTACTGATTATTCGATAAAGATCAAAGATTTTTAGGGCGTCTAAAAAATCGTCAGAACAAAAAAAACACCATGAGTGAATTAAAAATCTACAATTCATATTCTCGACAGAAAGAGGTATTTCAGCCTCTTACCAGGGGCCATGTGGGCATGTATGTATGTGGACCCACCGTGAGCGGCGAAAGCCACCTGGGTCATGCGCGGCCTTTTATCACTTTCGATGTCATCTATCGTTATCTCATGCATCTTGGTTATAAAGTACGATACGTTCGCAATATAACCGATGCCGGACATTTTGAAGAGGAAGGAAGAGAGGCCGAAGACAAGATCTCCAAAAAAGCGGTGTTGGAAAAACTGGAGCCCATGGAACTGGTGCAGAAATACAGCAACCTTTTTCATTGGGCCATGCACCAGTTCAATAACCTTGATCCCACCATTGAACCCACAGCCACCGGGCATATCGTAGAGCAAATTGAAATGATTAAAAAAATACTGGATGCGGGTTATGCGTACGAGAAAAATGGTTCTGTTTACTTCGATGTAAAGAAATATGCCGAACACTATCCTTATGGCAAACTAAGCGGAAGAATCATCGACGACTTGCTGGAAACAACCCGGGAACTGGAGGGGCAGGACGAAAAACGCAATAAGCAGGATTTTGCTTTATGGAAGATGGCCGCACCAGAACATATTATGCGATGGGCAAGCCCCTGGGGTGAAGGATTCCCGGGATGGCATATAGAATGCTCCGCTATGAGCAGTAAATACCTCGGCGAACAATTCGACATTCACGGCGGAGGAATGGACCTGATGTTCCCGCACCACGAAAGCGAAATTGCGCAAAGCAGCATCTGCCATGGTGGTCATGTACCCGCCCGTTACTGGATTCACAATAACATGATCACCATTAACGGCAAAAAGATGGGTAAGAGTTATAACAACCAGATCATGCTCACCCAATTGTTCGCAGGAACCCATCCCCTGCTGGAGCAGCCTTATACTCCTATGACAATTCGCTTTTTCATTCTTCAAACCCATTACCGCAGTACGCTCGACTTTAGCAACGAGGCATTGCAGGCATCCGAAAAGGGTATGAAACGACTTTGGGAAGCATACCAGCGCTTGCAAACTTTCAACTGCACGCCGCAGGCCAATGAAACAGACAAAGAACTGGCGGCTAAATGCGAGAAACTGGTATCTGAATTCGATGAGTTCATGAACGACGATTTCAGTACCGCAAAAGTTATTGCCAATATGTTCGAATTGGTGCCGGTGATCAATTCGATAAAAGATGGCCATATAAAACCAGAATCGCTCGGCGAACGGGTACTTACCCAAATGCAGAAGCAATTCCGGGTTTACCTCGAAAATATATTCGGACTAAAAGGCGAGTCTGAAAAAGAAGATGGCAAACTCACTGGCGTTCTCGAACTGCTGATTGAAATACGAAAGGAAGCCCGCGCGCGAAAAGACTATGCCACCTCCGATAAAATAAGAAACCAGTTGCAAGAACTGGGAATATTGATGAAGGATGAAAAGGATGGGGGAGTAAGTATTTCGTTTGGGTAATTAAATTGGCTATTTGGCCGATTAGCAAATTGGCCAATTTTCAACTCACTCCATTTTTTCAGCAACTCATCTCTTTATATTACAGCCCGGCAGAACTAAAAGCTTTCGCCGGGCTTTTGTTTGTAATAGATGTTAATAAAACTATCTATTATGAACCGTATACTTTCCTTTACCAGGCTCAAAGCTTTTAGCTTATCGTTGTTTTCTGTTCTTCTTTTTTCGGCGTGCGATAAAATGCCTCCACTGCCCGATAAGGAAGATCCTAAAACCATCTTCGAGACCATTGCTACCGACAAGCGTTTTCAATTATTGACAGCGGCCGTTGCCAAGGCTGGTCTCATTCAAACACTCAACGATAAAAAAGCCAATCTTACCTTATTTGCTCCCACAGACGATGCATTCAAAGCCGCTGGCTTTCGCACACCGGGCGATCTTGCAAAGGTTCCGGAAGATGCACTTAAAGCACTTCTTTTATATCACGTTTTAGGAACTGAAGTAAAATCATCTCAAATTCCACAGGCAGCAAATACCGAGGTAAATACTGTTGCCAATAAACCCATTTTCGTTACACGCAATTCATCGAACCGCGTTTTTGTAAATGGAGTTTCCGTTATTCAAAAAGATCTCGATTGCACCAACGGGGTTATTCATGTACTCAATCGCGTACTGCTGCCGGCTACCGGCACTATTGTGCAAACTGCCGTAGGTAATCCCAATTTATCTTACCTCGTTGCAGCCGTATTGCGCGCCAGCCAGGGTGCCGTAAATGTAGCGGAAGTGTTGAGCAGTGCGGGCCCATTCACCGTTTTTGCTCCAACAAACAATGCATTTATGCAAGCAGGCTTTCCAACCATTGCCTCGTTGCAGGCAGCAGACCCCGCGGCACTTACCCCGATACTCACCTATCACGTGATTCCCGCGCGCGTATTTTCATCGGACCTTGTGAACAATTCAACGCCCGGTACTGTAAATGGTGGTACTGTAACCATCACCTTAACGGGTGGTCCCAAGGTAAAAGGCAATAGTAATACCGTTCCCTCTAATATTATTGCTACCGATATACTGGCGACAAACGGAGTGGTACATGTGATTGACAGGGTGTTGTTGCCTTAAGAGAATAGTTGCGAGCTGTGAGCCATGAGCTGCGAGTTGTTGGTTGCATGAAATGACTCGCGGCTCGCGGCTCGAAACTCACAGCTCATTAAAAAGCTAATCCTTTCTTTAGTGTTAGACCAAGGCCGGCTATTTCTATGGCTGGCTATTTTTTTCAGAAAAAGTTAAACACAACTGACTCCTTAAATCCGTCGCTTCAATCTTCTAAAAATCGCGTTCGCTCTCCCGTAAAGAAAAAAGGTCGAAACAAAATTGTTATCCACTTAAACAAAATCTTCAGTTATGTACACCACGAATCTTATCAGAAAGGCCGGCTTATTTCTGGCTATTGCGTCCGTATCTTTTTTATCTTCCTGCGATAAGGACGACGATACTCCCGCGGCACAAAACATCACACAGGTTGTAGTAAATGGCGCCAATTTCAGTTTGCTGGAAGCCGCAGTAGTACGTGCAGGTTTGGCCGATACACTTGCCAACACCCCCAACTTAACCGTTTTCGCTCCCGATAACGACGCTTTCACTGCGGCGGGATTAAACGAAGCAGCTATTAACGCACTTCCTATCGAAACATTGAAAGCAGTACTTCGCTATCATGTTCTTACTGCCAGGGTGCCGAGCGGTTCTGTACCCGCGGGCCCGAATGCGGAAGTAACCACCTATGGAGGTGGAAAGATATTTGCCACCCGCGGAACTGCCGGTGTATTCATCAACGGTGTGAAGGTAAAGACCGCCGACGTATCTGCATCGAATGGAGTAATCCATGTAGTAAGCCGCGTGCTCTTTCCACCCAGCGGAAATATTGTTGCCACTGCGCAGGCTAATCCCAATCTCAGCTATCTCGTAGAAGCGGTATTAAGGGCCGACGCCAGCGGAACCAGCATTTCGGGAGCATTGAGCGCAGCAGGTCCATTAACGGTATTTGCTCCTACAAACCAAGCCTTTATCGATGCCGGCTTCCCCACCATTGCTTCGATAAAAGCAGCAGACCCGAACACTTTAAAGAATATTTTGTTGTACCATGTAGTAGCAGCAAGAGTATTTTCTTCCGATTTAACCGAGGGAGCGCAGCCAACAACTGCACAGGGAGGAAAAGTTACGATCAAACTGGCAGGAGGCGCTAAAGTAAGAGGAGCTTCGAATACTACAGACTCGAATATTACCATTACGGATATTGTAACAACAAATGGGGTAGTGCATGTAATTGACAAGGTGCTTTTACCTTAATTATGAAAAACCATTGCATCAGCCCCTTATTCACAGGGGGCTGATGTTTTTATCTCAAAAGATATGTTTGAACATAAATACAGGTATTGGTTCATCCTCGCGCTCGCGTTGTACACGTTTATAAATACGGTGCTCTGCGAAGTGTATACCTATTTCAATATTTCCATTGAATGGTATTATGCTGTTCTTACTATCTTACTCATTACCTTATTCACCTGGGAAGGAAACCGCCTGCTCGAGCCAGTTGTAAAAAAGCAGATATCGCCTGTAAAACATAAGATCCGCTACCTCGCCGCATTCTTCGTCATCGGCAACCTTGTTGCCTTTGTGTTTACATTTGTTGTTATCTGGTTTATAGGCATGGTAATTCACAACAATAGCTGGCAACAAAACAGCATGCCATTAAAATTAAACCTGATCTACGCCGTATTGGTGAATTTGTTCTTTCACCTGATCAATGCCATCTTTTTCTTTTTCAAAGAATACAAACAGCAATGGATGGAGGCGGAAGAACTTCGCCGAAACAGTACCCTGGCGCAATTGCAATTGATAAAAAGCCAGGTAAATCCGCATTTTCTTTTCAACAATCTCAATGTGTTGTCCTCTTTACTTATCAAAGACAACCCGGAAGCAAATAAATTCATCGAAGAGTTTTCGAAAGTATACCGGTATATTCTCAACAACCAGGATAAGGAACTGGTACTACTTCAAAACGAACTCGATTTCATAAAGCCTTATATTTTTCTCCTGCAAAAGCGCTTCGACGATGGCTTGCAGGTAGAACTGAATATCCCCGAAAATTACAAGCGTACGTACGTTATCCCCGTGGCTCTTCAAATGCTTATTGAAAACGCCATTAAACACAATGTTGTTTCCAGGGCAAGGCCATTAAAAATTGATGTTTTGGTAAACGAAAACGACGACCTGGTTGTTAGAAACAACCTGCAGCCCCGACAGGCAGCAGAAGTATCTACTCAAATTGGTCTGCAAAATATAATGAAACGTTATCAACTCATTTGTGGCAAGAAGATTGACATCATCAAAACCGACGACGAGTTTGTGGTTTCGTTACCATTGCTTCATTTAAACTGAATGCTATGAAATTGATGATTGTTGAGGACGAGCGCCTTGCGGTTCAGCGCCTCCTGCACTTATTGAAAGGGTATGATCCGTCCATTGAAGTAATCGCTACTGCTGAAAGCATTGAAGAAACAGTACAATTTCTGCAACAGCCGCTTAAGCCCGACCTGTTATTGCTCGATATTCAATTGAGTGATGGGTTGAGTTTTGAAATTTTCAAAAAAGTTGCCTACAACGGACCCGTTGTATTTACCACCGCATACGATCAGTTCGCGATCGATGCATTTAAACTTTTCAGCATCGATTATATTGTGAAGCCTGTTACCGCCGAAGCCCTGGCAAATGCACTGAACAAATTCAGAACCATCAGTAATTATACCAGTCGCCCCGACTATTCTGTATTATCGGCCCAACTGGCTGCGGCGGTAAACAACCAATATAAAAACCGCTTTCTTGCCAAAGTGGGCCAGCGCCTGTTTTTTGTAGATGTTAAGGACATCGCTTTTTTCCAGGCCGATAACAAAATTGTTTACCTGATCGACAAAGACGGGAATCGTTTCGTTATCGATTATACGCTCGAAAAACTGGAAGCTCTTTTGGATCCAAAAGAGTTTTTCCGGCTCAACCGCCGCTTTATCGTCAAGGTTTCTGCTATTGAACATATCAAACCATTTTATAACAGCCGCTTGAAGCTTTCGGTAAAAGGCGCGTCGAGCAGCGACGAAATGATCATCAGCCGCGAACGCGTAGCCGATTTTAAAGCATGGGCCGAGGCCTGATACAAACCTCTTACATCAAGTCATTCAAATAACTGTTCGCAGGCGCTTACCATGAATGAATATTCATAATTTGTTGTTCCCCTTCTTCATGAATTTTAGTTATCGGTCAGGCATTATTGCTATGTTATAGAAATGAGCTATCTTGAAGCAAAAGCTGTTGATGAACTTCAGAATTGCTAAATTTTTATGCCTTTGTTTTGTTGCCATAACCGCCATCTCCTGTGGTAAGGATGATGACTCCGAACCTCCTGTTACTCCCGAAGCTAAGGATTCGCTTGGTGTGGGATGGCAAAAAGTGAACCTGCCCGATGGTATGACTTTTATTGACATTTTTTTTCCTACAAATGATATCGGGTATGGCTGCGCAGGCCCCTTTGTGGCAAAATCTACAGATGGAGGTCTTACCTGGACAAGGTTTAGTTTTCCCTCAGATTACGGCAGAAGCTTTTCCAATATCTTTTTCCTGGATGCCAATACCGGGTGGATTATCGGTTTTGATGGAAGCATCAAAACTACCGACGGCGGAAAAAACTGGCAGCGATTCAATAATGCAGGGGGAACAGATATGCAGTTCATAAACCATAACGAAGGATTTCTAACAACTGGCGGTAGTTTGCGCAAAACTACCGATGGCGGGCAAACATGGACGCCCGTTGGCCCGGCCATTGATCCGATTGGCCTATACTTCTTCGATAATAAAAAAGGCTGGATAACGAATGAACAGGGAAATATTTATTATACCGAAGATGGTGGACAAAGCTATAAGTTCTCCAAAAACGTTTTCCCCGCCGGTGCAGCACCTTACGTGGTACAATTCACGGATAGCGCGCATGGCTGGGTAGCCGGTAACAAAATAGGTTCCCCGTACAACACCCGCGACGGTGGCAATACCTGGAACAAGCTATTGGGCGGGGCTACTTTTACCGACGTACATTTTTTTGATAACAACAATGGAATTATCATGTTAGGCGGAAGGATTTTAAAAACAAGCGACGGTGGTGTAACCTTTCAGCAAACTGCATATTTAGCAAAAGGCCAGCCAATAGAAATCCATTTCACAGATCCGGATCATGGTTGGGCGACTGGTAGCGACGGAATGATTTATGTATACCGTAGATAATCCTGATATTGCAGCATGAATTACCAGGATCATTTAAGCAAGGATAAAAAGCTAAAGAAATTAATAGAGCAGCACGGCATTTTTTCCCTTTCGAAACGAAAAAATATCTGCAATTACCTCTGCGCCTCCATCATGAGCCAGCAGCTGTCTACCAAGGTGGCAGATGTAATCTATCAACGCTTTCTCGATTTATACGGAGGAAGAGAACCCAGCGCTCAACAGGTGTTGGATACTTCGCCGGTAACATTGCGTGGCATTGGACTGTCGAATGCCAAAACACAATACGTACAAAACGTGGCCCGCTTTGAGCTGGAACACGGCATGGAATCCAGGAAACTTCACAAAATGAGCGATGAAGAAATAATCGCATACCTCACCCAAATAAAAGGAGTTGGGCGCTGGACCGTTGAAATGCTGTTGATGTTTGCCCTTGGCCGCGAAGACGTATTTGCTGTAGACGACCTGGGAATACAGAATGCAATGATCGCCTTGTATGGTCTGAAAAAAGACGACAAGAAAAAACTGAAAGAAGATATGCTTCGCATATCAAAAAAATGGAGCCCTTATCGCAGCTATGCCTGCATGTATTTATGGCGGTGGAAAGATAATAGCCCGGAAAAATAATTCTTGTTAATAACAATCTGTTCCTACTCTTTTTGTGTGCCGAGATCGTTTAGTATACGTTTTACTCCATTATTCTGTTCAAGCCTGATATCCATTTTTCGCCGGTAGTGCTGCGATATGACCCAGTTCATAGGAAAGTCTTCCCTTCCCCGCTGCTCGTATAAATTGATCTTGATATAGCGATCGCGGCTCTTGTTGATATCTTCCATGAATTTTACCAGGCGAAGGTTATTGACGGTAGTTTGTGTACTGTAAGATCCCACCAATGTAAGCAAGGGAGCCATCAGGTCGTTCTTCAAGGGATGTACTTTTTCGATGATCGGCTCTCCTTCAGGCGAGTTCATGATGTGAATAATCGTAAACTTCAGCTTCCCGAGGTAATGTTGTGGATTTACAGCAAGCGAATCTTCCACGGTTCGCTGCAATTGAATAATCATTTCGTGTACGGCGCCGGCGCCCGAATTATCGAAATAACCTCCATCCACGTAGTAATTGTTGTTGATGCGGCCAGCCGGGCTCACATAAGGGAAACGGGCGCCCATGATCACCGCGGTACTCAACTTCATGTTTTTCCCGGTATCGAGCGTTTGCAACACGTCGATGCGTTTTCCGAATATTGATTCTTCCAATTTGATATTGCTGACCAGCCCCGGTCTTCCATCCTGCATGCGGGTTACGTTTACAAACAGAATGGGAATGTCCTTATTGTTTTTCTGGAACGGAAACATCTCCGACAATTCACTTGCCATTTTGGAAGAAAGACGATCGGTTCCTACACCTCCATTTTCCATGGCGTGTTCCAGGGCAGCGGCCCTGTCGTCGATAAACCAAATGGGTAAAACAAAGCGAACAAAGTCAGGACCCAGCATCCTGCCCAGCGTATAGGTAAGAAAATCTTCCTGCAAAAAATTCCGTGTTTCCTGCCCAAAATTTTTTACCGGGGTCCCATTTTTTTGTTGATGAAGCAACGCAAAAAAACTGCCATTGCCCACGCTGCCACCCGATGCGCCCGAGAGACAAAACAAATGATTGCCGAATTTGCCTTTGGTAGAATCCTGGAGTTTGCTCAACGCCGAAGCAGTCCAATAACCCGAACGCGAAGCGCCTCCGTCGGCCAGTACAAAATAAACCGGGTAGTATGCAGAACCGGCAATAGCCTCTTTGCGCAAACGGGTCCATTCGTTAAAATACGTCCTCAGTGTTGGGCGATTGTAAAACGGCTGTTGTTTAGCGTTAGTATAGCTGGTAAGGCGCACATTGTGCGGCTCAAAGCCTGGCAGCGAACCAACGACTATTGCCAAAAGAAAAATAAAGATGTGCAGGTTGATGCCATTGGCTACCGATACGATCGAAATAATACCCAAAAAACCAATCAACACTCCAAAGGCCAATAGTACGAATGAGAAGCTCCCCAACCAAACAGAAAAAGGAAAATGAAAAATGGTAAGCAGGTAAAAAAACAGTCCTACCAGCGATATAATATTAAACCAGATAAAAAATTTCTTTTCCGACATCGGGATATTGGCATTGTACAATACCCAATGCAGAAAGCTCTTGGGAGCATTTTCTTTCTGCAACCACTGCCCGTATTCTTCACTCTCCATTTGCGGAAGCGTGGCCAGGTCGCTGCGGGTACGGCGTATCACCACAATAAAGGGAAACATCATTTGCAATACAAGAATCGATAAAAGCAAGAGCCATGCATTTCTCCAAATCAGGTTAACCGCAATCAGCAAAACCAGCAACACGAAATAGGTAGAGAACAATAGATTCTTCTTGCGCTTTTGTTCAGCAGCAGAATGATATAAGCCTACGGGTTGTTCGATTGTTTTTTTCCGAACAATTCTTGCCAGGCGATACAATCCAATATACAGCAGCACGCTTATTGCAAGCAAGGCATAGGACCAGCCGGGAGAAACGCGGGTTGTAAAACCCAGTTCGGGCAATGGAACAATTCGTAACAAAGCAATCCAGATAAAGCTGAATATCAGGTAACCGAAGAGCCGGGGCATATTGAATATTACCTGCAGGTAAAAGGCTACATCGCGCTGCATTGCCTCTGGTTTGCCCTCCTGGCTTTTGTAATGTGCGTATAAAATATCCGACAATTCCCGTTTGCGGTAAACCAGTATCCGTCCCGTGTACCAGGTAATAAAAACATAAAAGGTTAGCGCAACGAGGAAAATAGATGCCACATATTTTTTTTCCAGCATCGATATAATGATATCCTTGCCCTGCGGCAGCACCCAAAAGCATTGCCAAACCAAAACAAGAAAGACAAGGGAAGGAAATAAAAGCCAAAGCGTTTTTAAAATCTTACTTGCTTTTTTAAGAAACTGCTGGAGTTGACGCATGACGGGAGCAATTTATCGTAAAAGGTACTGCTATTACCAAGGGTACCCAATACCACAAACTGGTTAGTGATGCTGTTCTCTTATTTGTTTTCCAGGTTTAGCACCTGCCACAACACATCTTTCAATTGCTGAATACCCTGCTGGGTAACGGAGGAAAAGAAAACAATGGGAAAGTTATTCGGTAATTCTTTTTGAATGGCTGCTTTTAGTTCATCATCGAGCATATCGCTTTTGCTCACGCCAATCACAAACTGCTTATGCAATAATTCGGGATTGTATTCTTTAAGTTCATTTACCAATATCTCAAATTCCCGTTTATGATCATTACTATCGGCCGGTACCAGGAACAACAAAACGGGATTTCTTTCAATGTGCCGAAGAAAGCGATGCCCAAGACCCCGGCCCTCGGCTGCCCCCTCGATGATACCGGGTAAATCGGCAACGCAAAAGCTTCTGCCTTCGCGATGGGCCACCATCCCCAATTGAGGTACCAGGGTTGTAAAAGCATAGTCGGCTATCTTAGGTTTGGCGGCAGTAATCACCGATAACAAAGTTGATTTGCCTGCATTGGGGAAGCCCACCAGGCCTACATCGGCCAATACTTTCAACTCGAGTATCTTCCAGGCTTCCTGTCCCGGTTCGCCCGGTTGTGCATATTCAGGTGCCTGGTTGGTTGCCGTCGCAAAATTGGCGTTACCGAGGCCACCTCTTCCTCCTTTGATCCAAACAATTTCCTGCCCGTCTTCCAATATTTCCGCTTCCAGTTTCCCCGACTCTTCATCGCGAGCAACGGTACCAAGCGGAACTTCAATCACCACATCTTTACCCGCTCTTCCTGTACAATTATTACCACTTCCCCCTTCCCCGTTCTCGGCCAATACATTTTTCATATAACGAAGGTGAAGAAGGGTCCAGAGGTTTTTATTTCCGCGCAATATAATATGGCCCCCGCGGCCTCCGTCACCGCCATCGGGCCCGGCCATGGCATTGAACTTGGTGCGCATGAAATGCTTGCTTCCTGCACCGCCGTGCCCACTCCTGCAAAACACGCGGATATAATCGATGAAATTCTTTTCCATTGATCGGCAAAGATAAGCCCGGTGTGTCGAAAAAAGACTTTGCCCTTCTGTTCCTGAAGCCGAGGGCAAAAGAATGAAATAATAACGAGTAGGCGCGTACTTCAATAAACAGCAAGCAGGTTTCTTTTGATTTTGAGTTTTGACCTTTTTTTATGCCTGCAACGAGTCTATCAATTCCTTCCGTTTGCCGCAGTTTTCATAAATCAGCAAAGAAAGTTTTGATCGCTTATTTTAATACTTTGCATTCTTCATTTTTAAGTATTTTGCCGCTGTTGCATGAAACTATTATCGCCTGCCATATCATCGCTCGCCCGCTTGCGGCTCTGGCGCATCGAAGGATGGAGAAACAATCCCATCGACGCGCAGCGCGAAGTGTTGCAAGATCTTGTGACTTCAGCACAATACACCGAGTTCGGCAGAAAATACAATTTCTCTTCGCTGTTCAACCTGCGCGCGTTTAAGCAAACAGTGCCTATTCACGAATACGAAGACCTGAAGCCTTATATCCAGCGCATCATGAACGGCGAGCAAAATGTTTTATGGAACACACCCATTCACTGGTTCGCTAAAAGCTCGGGCACTACCAGCGACAAAAGCAAATTCATACCCGTTAGCGATGAAAGCCTCGAAGACTGCCACTATAAAGCTGCAAAAGATGTGCTGACGCTTTATTACAATTTCAATCCCGATTCGGATCTTTTAACAGGGAAAGGTTTGGTAATAGGGGGCAGTCATACCGTTCACCAACTCAACGAAGAAACACATTACGGCGATTTGAGCGCAGTATTGCTGCAAAACTCGCCTTTTTGGGGTCATTGGATAAGAACACCTGAACTCAGTATTGCCTTGATGGATGAATGGGAAACGAAAATTGAAAAACTCGCTCAAAACACGATCAACGAAAATGTAACTTCTATATCGGGTGTTCCTACATGGACCTTGGTATTGTTTCGCCGTATCCTGGAAATTACCGGTAAGAAAACAATGGCCGAGGTTTGGCCCCAACTGGAGCTTTATATACACGGAGGAGTATCTTTTGTTCCCTATAAGGAACAGTTCCGTAAATTAATTGGCAAGGATATCCACTACCTGGAAATGTACAACGCAAGCGAAGGCTTTTTTGCAGCACAGGATAGCCCCGATGAAGAAGGCATGTTGTTGTTTACCGATCATGGCATTTTCATGGAGTTTATGCCGCTCGAAGAATACGGAAAGCCCAATCCCCAAACGATCGGTTTGCAGGATGTGGAGGAGGGGAAAAATTATGCATTGGTCATTTCCACCAATGGCGGATTGTGGCGATACCTGCTGGGCGATACTATCCAGTTTACAACGCTCAGGCCCTACCGCATTAAAGTTAGTGGAAGAGTGAAGCATTATATCAATGCTTTTGGCGAAGAAGTAATTGTTGACAATACCGATAAAGCCATTGCGCTTGCTTCGGAAAAAACCGGCGCCATTGTAAACGATTATACAGCTGCGCCCCTGTATTTTGGTGAGCAAAGTAACGGAGCGCACGAATGGCTGATCGAATTCGAAAAAGAGCCATCCAGCCTGCAGGAATTCACCGAAAGCCTCGACCAGGCATTAAAGTCCATCAACAGCGATTACGAAGCAAAACGTTACAAGGATATTGCCCTTCGCCTGCCCGTTGTTCATTCGCTTAAAAAAGGAATCTTCACCGCCTGGCTTAAAACCAAGGGTAAACTGGGAGGACAGCACAAAGTGCCGCGACTTAGTAACGAAAGAATATACATCGAGGAAATACTGCAGCTGAGTATGTAACTAAAACAGATTCAATGCACGAAGCCACTACTTGCAAAAACTGCGGCAATGTTTTTTCCGGTAAATACTGCAATTTATGTGGTGAAAAATATACAGCGAGCACGACAAAAAAATAAGTCATATCCTTGGAGAGTCCGTTCACTTTCTCACGCATTTTGAAGGGTCTTTTTTTACGACGCTCAAAACATTTTTTAAGTCGCCGGGAAAACTCTCGCTGGATTATTGTTCGGGTATCCGTAAAAAATACTTCAGGCCAATTCCCTTTTTTCTGATGCTGGTGGCCCTGTATTTTCTTTTTCCAAGGTTCGAAGGGCTGAACATGAGAGCAGATACCTATGCAAACAAAAATTCCAGCTTCGCATGGATCAGCGATCCCGTATTTAAATGGAAAATGAAAAAAGAAAACCGGGAGTATGCAGAAATAGCAGATCGGTACGATAAAAAATCACCTAAGCTTTCCAAAATACTCCTGCTCCTTTTTATTCCGCTTTCTGCTTCGGTGTTGATGCTTTTATTTCTCAACAAGCGCCGACTCGCCTTTGATCATTTTGTACTGGCTTCCGAATTGGTGTCGTTTGTTATCTTAAGCCAGTTCTTATTACTACCGCTCGTTTCCTGGGTTGTTGAACGAACGGCCCCGGGGTATTCTTATGTTTTTCGGGATGGGTCGTGGGTATGGTGGACAATGTTCTTCCTGTTTAGCGTTTTTACAGCGGTGGCTTTTCGCCATTTCTATCGCGAAAAACGATGGTTGTCTGGTATCAAAGCTCTTCTGTTTTTGATACTATTTACAACATTTATCAAGTACACTTATTCGGTTATTGTATTTTTAGTTACCATGTTGTTTGTTTAACCGGGTGAAAATCCGGGATTGGAGGGTTTTCTATATTTTCGGGTATTAATTAACTGTTGTATGAAATTATTAGAAGGAAAAATTGCTATAGTTACAGGCGCAGCCAGGGGCATCGGTGAAGCCATTGCATTGAAGTTTGGCGAACACGGGGCAAGCGTTGCCTTTACTTATGTAAGCGATAGCAGTGCAGAAAAAGCTGCGGCTCTCGAAGAAAAACTCAAGGCAATGGGCGTAAAGGCCAGGGCTTATAAAAGCAATGCCGGCGATTTTGCGCAATGCGAGGCATTTGTAAACGATGTACTGAAGGAGTTCGGGGCAATTGATATATGCGTGAACAACGCGGGAATATCGAAAGACAATCTTTTATTGCGCATGAGCCAGGAGCAGTGGGACGAAGTAATTCGCGTGAACCTGAACAGCGTATTCTACATGACCAAACAGGTTATAAAGCCGATGATGAAGGCCCGTGCAGGCAGTATTATCAATATGAGTTCTATAATTGGTGAAACAGGCAATGCCGGCCAGGCGAGTTATGCTGCCAGCAAAGCGGGTATTATTGGCTTTACCAAATCTGTTGCAAAAGAATTAGGCAGCCGGAATATTCGTTGTAATGCTATTGCGCCGGGCTTTGTTGAAACCGATATGACCAGTTATTTAAAGGAAGGAGAGGGCGCCGATAAATACAAAGCGAGTATTCCTCTTGGACGTTTTGCCAGCGGCGAGGATATTGCCAACGTTACCCTTTTCCTGGCGTCAAATTTATCCGCTTACATTACCGGGCAAACAATCAGTGCTTGTGGAGGGCTGAACATTTGATGCAAGTGGGTCGATAGATTTTCTCTTCAAAAAGCATTGATATCTTATCGGGCCCCGATTATTGCCGACGGGGTGGCTGCATCGGTTTCTGATTTCATATTATTGCTATTATTCTTTGCCTCATGGATGGAAACGACGGGTGCTCCCTGTTTTCTTTGCAGGCGAAATAGTTTAATATGCTTCTTATATGTATACTGCGCCTGTTTAAAGGCAATGACCAATCCGTGTTTTCCATTGAGAAAACCGGCCCGGATAATATAATCGTGTGCGAAAGCCCATAGAGGATTAATTACAATTTTAAATGGGTTGGTGCGTTTGCCGGCCTTTCTGTACGAATTTGCCGCAATGGTGCTGAAATGTTCGTTTTGCCGGTTGTGTGCAGCAACCGACTCGTAAGAGTAATGCAGGATATTACCCTTCAGGTGAAATATTGCCGTGCGATCGGGAAGTAACACCTTATCGTGCGGATCCAGCCCTCCCCATTTCGCGATTTTCTTTTCAAAGAGTCTTACTTTCCTATCGGGGTACCAGGTGCCAAACCGAATGAACTGTCCGCAATAATTAGTACAACGATTCATGCTATAGGCAGAAAACATGAAATTTTTCTTGGCATACTGAATGCTCTTTGCCAATTGTTCGTCGATTGCTTCATCGCCATCGAGGCTGAGTACATAGTCGTAACTGGCAAGTTGCAGCGCCTTATTCTTCTGATCAATATATCCCTTAAAATCTCCCACAAACACCCTGGCCTTCTTTTCCCGGGCAATCGCAATTGTTTTGTCGCTCGACATAGAATCAAGTACAATAACTTCATCGGCTACATCTTTAACCGAATCGATACAACGAGCGATATTCGCCTCCTCGTTAAATGTTATAATTACAACAGACAACTTCTTCATAACCCACAATTTTTCGTTTTTAAAAGAATATTGAAACCATTGGCCCTGCTATGGTTTTGCCATTAACTTTGCAGCATGCAAAACGACCTGATCAAGGCTCCTCTCCGGGAAAAATTTCTTTTCATTTTTTCACTGCTCTTCATACTCGGTTTGTTTATTCCTTCGCTTGTTTTCCTGAACGCCTTTGCTATTGCCGGTCTCCTTCTCTCGTCTTTTCTTTCATCGCCTATACGCGAAAAATTCCAACTGCTTCGCGAACGTTCATGGGTAGTAGCCATGCTGCTCTTTTTTTGCTGGATCGGGCTGAGCGTACTGCTGTCGCACGACAGCCGCGCGGCCCTTCGTGCTCTCGATCCGCGTTTGCCGCTTTTATATTTCCCTATCAGCATCGGGTTGGTAAAGCTTTCCAAAACCCGCCGCAACCAGGTATTGCTTGGAATCGCTGCAATGGTTACCATTGTTTGTATTGTATGCCTTATCTACTCAGTCTACCGCTCGCAGCAACTAAACAATACGGCAGTTCTTTACAACGATTCCTTTTCGGAGTTAACCGGTCAGCAATCTATTTATGTATCGCTGCTGGTAAACTTTTCGATTTATATTTTCTCCTATTTTTTATTCTACAAAAACATTTCATCCGGTTACAAGATTCTTGCCGTTCTTGCCATTTTACTCCTGTTCGCTTGTAGTTTCCTGCTGGCCAGCCGAAACCTGATGATCGTTCTTTACCTTGCCACCATCGGTTTCGCCTTTTACTATGTTATCAGGCGAAAGAAAATTCTCGAAGGAGCCGCTTTGCTGATGGGTTTTGCAATAGGAATTTTCATTGCTGTCAAATTCTTTCCAAAAACCATCAATCGATTTAAAGAGCTTGCCTATACGCAATACAATTTTGAAAGCACCGGCCCCGAAAGTCACTACAATATGGAAGTGACATCCGATCAGTGGAACGGGGCCAACCTCCGCATGGCTCTTTGGAACTGCGGATGGCAGCTTTTTAAAGAGCGCCCTCTTATGGGTGTTGGATTGGGCGACAAAAAGTCGGCGCTCATTAGCCAATATCAAAAGAAAAATTTCGGGTTTGCCGTTCGCACCGAAAGAAATGTGCATAACAATTACCTCGATATTCTTTTGAGCCTTGGCATCATAGGTCTTTTACTCTTCCTCACAGGCTGGCTCCTGCTCCCGATTCGTCAACTAATAAGGCAACACGATGGCCTTGCATTGCTGATGATCCTGTCGATTGCACTGGCCATGATTACTGAAAATTACTTCGATCGCAGCCTCGGAGGAATGCTCGTTGGTTTCTTTATACCTTTTTTACTCACTACCCATAAAGAAAAGAACTAGTGAAGAGCAATCATTGATTGTCCTCGAGATACATTTGAATAGCTGTTTCCTTATCGCCGAAAAACTTCATTTCACCGTTTTTCATAAACCCGGCTCTGCTGCAGTACTTGCGCACTACGTCCATGCTATGACTCACCAATACCACTGTTTTACCTTCTATCCATGAGCTTTCAAAAACTTTTATAGCTTTTTCCTGGAACTTCATATCGCCTACTGCAAATATTTCGTCCAGGAACATGATATCTGCCCCGGCGTTAACCGCAATGGAAAAGCCCAGGCGGGCAACCATACCCGAAGAAAAATATTTGATTTTTGTATCCACCATATCCCTCAATTCGGCGAAGTCAATAATCCTGTCGAATATCTTATCCACTTCTTTAATCTTCAGTCCAAGTACAGAAGCCGATACATACACGTTTTCACGGGCGGTAAGTTCATGACTCATTCCAACGCCCAAATTCATGAGCATGGTAGTTCCATTGATCTTAAGATAGCCGGTATCGGTAGGATATACCCCTGCCAACAGCTTTACCAGGGTAGATTTACCGCATCCGTTTCTGCCAATGAGCCCCACACATTCTCCTTTCTTAATTTCCAGTGAAACCATTTTGATGGCTTCAATCTCTTTTCTTCGGGGAGGATTGAAAAGATTAAACAACCGATGCTTGACGGTATTGTGATTGTCTTCCGTGATATGAAAAGTCTTGCTTATGTTTTTTGCTACGAGCGCAAATTGTTCATTGCTGGTCATAATGATTAAAGTTTTTCCGCCGCCTTTTTGCCGAGTTTATTCAAGAGTATAAGTCCAATTAATAAAAAGAAAATAGAATACCCAAAGTCAAAATAGAAGAGCTGCCAATCGGGGGGCTGGTTATCCAGTATAGCTCGTCTTGCATTTATGATAATTCCGGCAACAGGGTTTACATAATCCAACCCGGGCACAGCCGCGCGGAAATCTGAAAGTTTGAAAAAAAGCGGGGATACAAAAAACAGGAAGTTTACAAACACCTGCCATATCTGCCTGATGTCTTTGGCCATTATAAACAGGTTCGATAAAATCAGCGAAAAAGCCAGGCCCAGTATGTAAACGTTCAGGAAAAGCGGGATAACATAAATCATGTTAATCCCCAGGGGTTTTGATTCGGGCTCCAGTAAAAAATAAAATAGCAGGAACATGATAAAGTTGAAGAAGAAACCGATGGCGGTACTCAGCAGCGTGGAAATATAAATTTCCAGCTTATTCATATTGCTGTATTCGTAGAGGTGCCGTTTGGATTCGAGTATATTGATGGTTCCACCGGTACTTTCTGTAAAAAAGATCCAGAAGAGAAAGCCCACAAACAGGTAGGAAGCAAAAGCCGGAATATCACTCTTCAAAATAATTTTGAATCCTATATAATAGATGATAATATCGAGTACGGGTTTTAACAGGGCCCAAAACAGCCCCAGTTTGCTTTCGTAGTAGCGCAACTTGAACTCAATTTTCGCCAGCAACCATATACGTTCAATCTTGTTTGAACGCGAGGTCCAGTCTTTCAAAATTCCTGTGGTCATTTTATTTTTTAATTATTGAATACGTTTTCAAAATCAATTTTCGCAATACCGGTATTTTTTTTGCCTTTCGAACCAGTTTTTTTAACACCCGGAGTTTTTTTGGAAGAATTCCAAAATGATGATAATCGAGGCTCGGGTTATCAATACTGTACCCGGGCCCGTTCGTATTAAGCAAATTAACTAACTCCGATGCATAATCGGAATATATATCCGCATGTTTTTCGGCGATATACCTGTACGAAAACAAGATTCTACCCTGGTTAAATTTTCTTACCATCGAATCTTTCCGCACCCGATAGTAGAACCAGGGTTCAGGAATCACAACGCCGTGCATACCGTTTTTCACCATCGAAACAACGCTTTCCCAATCTTCAAAACCGTATTCGAGCCTGGGGTCGTTCCATCCATATTTTTCAAACCCGCTTTTTTTATACACCAGCGCCGAACTGCAGACCATATTATGATACAGCAGGTAAGGAGGCTCGGGCTGAAAAGCGGGCCATTTGTTTTTGCTGTTTCCGAAATACTGCGCCCAGCAGCCTACAAAAAACACATTCGCTTTCGATTCCAGGATATTAATGGCCCTCGTGTAATATTCCGGATGCACTTTATCGTCGGGGTCAAGAAAGGCAAGGTATTTACCTTTTGCGGCACGCGCCCCGGCATTCCTGGCCCCGGGCAGGCCTTTGTTTGACTGGCGAACAACAGTTACCCCGTATTTTCTTTGTATTTCTTCTAATTTGTCAACACTTGCCCTTTTATTCGAGCCATCATCTACCACAATAATTTCCTTATTACTATAGGTTGATCCAAGAACCGATTTAACCGTTTCTTCCACGTATTCTCCCATATTATAATAGGGAATAACTACTGACAATAAATCCTGCCCTTTCGTTTGTTGTGATTCTGCAAAAAAATTCGTGTTGGTATTCCGGAGAAAGGGGAAATTGGCCCGATCACCTGCTTGTATTCGTAGTTGTTCGATCGTTTTTAATTTGAGCTCATAAATACGCTGGTATTCATGTATGAAGGATGCAGCGGCCATCGCCTTTTTCCCGATAGCCAGTAACGACTCCGCAGGCATCCGGGCGATTTGCTGCATTTTCTCCTCCAGGTCGCCTTCCCTTTCGTGATCAAACAGGAAACCGTTCTCCCCGTGTACAATCAATTCCCTTTGCCCGCCCTGCATCGAAGCCAATACTACCTGGCCCATGGCCATAGCCTCCAGTACCGTATAAGGATAGTTGTCTACAATACTTGGAATAATGACGATTCCCTGTTGGCCGAATTTCTGTTTCCATTTTTCGGCCGGCATGCCTCCCAATAACCGAAGCCTGCCCGATTTTATTTCGGCTTCGTATTTCTTTTTTAAAAAATTTTCAACAGAACTGTTTTCCGGGTAATAAAAATGGGCGCCACCACCAATCATCGTTAGTTCGTGGTTCCATCCTTTTTGCCACATTTGTGCTGTTGTTTTCAACAACTCAAAGACGCCCTTTTGAGCGGTGAGCTTTCCAAAAAAAAACCAGTTCTTTTTAGGGTCGGCGTTTTCCTGTATGCTGTTCTGAGCACTAACCCTGAACGGGTTCGGAATAATATCGATGGGACGGTTCCAGTTTTTGGGGAAATAAGGCTTTATTGCCTCGGCAATAAATTTACTGGGTGCAATTACCGCATCAGCGGCATGAATACACCAGCGTTCCATTTCTGCGATCCAATAGTAAGGTAATTGGTATACCGGGGTTCTGTTGTAATGATGATACAGGAAAGAAGGCGCATGCAGCGTAAGCAGCACTTTTAATTCCGCAAAATATGGATAGCCCAAATGTTTTTTCTGAAGAATAAAATATGCGATACCGCCGTATTCCTGCGATTCGAGTACCTGCGGCCCGCCTTCTTTTTTAATATATTCTTCGATTATTAAGGAAAATTCATAGGCAAGAGCTGTGTCGTAACCCAAATACTCCAGCGAAGTTTTTCCTTCAATTCCAAACTCCACTATTCTGATTCCATCCACATGTTTTACCGAAGTGGAAGCGCCCGACCTCGATGGGATAAATATGGTTATTGCCCAACCCCTCTCCCTCAGCATGTGAGCTGTTTCGTAGCAATAGGTTCCGATACCACCACCATAAGCAGGTGGGTACTCCTGTGTGATTATCCAATAGGTATTGGTTTGATACAATTTTCAGTTCTTTTTTGGTATCAAAATTTTTTTTCCGCGGTGCTATGAGTACCTGGTTGCCGCAGAAGCTGGGGATTACCGGAAAGAACTGATTCATCCGTAGCAGTGCTTTCCATTGCTGGTTTCTGGTTATTAATATCAATTCTGATCCGCCCTTCCGGTACCGCGCTGTTCGAACTTTGCCGATACGCTTTTCGCAATACAATTCCGTATACCAACACCTCCTTGCCAGAGGAGCGTTCGTTCTTTATGGACAGGGGAACTATTTTGATATTTCTTAGAGAGCCTGCCTTGTTCACGATCCGGTATCGTTTTACTATCCACAAGGGGTTGTACAAATCGGTAGTAAGCACTTCTTCGTTGTTAAGATAAACAGCCACCATTCCGCTGTGTGCATTGTTTACCAAAAACAAATCTGCTTCGTAAAAATCGGCCGACAAAGTCAGGTAGCTATTGTTGTCGTGACCGTAGTGTATCAATGTGCGTCCATCGGCCACGCTCCACTCGCCTCTTTTTTCGAATAGTGGACTGCAATAGTTAATGAATTCTTCCCGGAACAGTCGCCCGGAATTTGCCAGCCTGTTTCTTCTTTTGGAGTACAAATCGAAGCCGGTGCTTATCATTTCCTCTAATTTTTTAAGCACTGCCGGCGCCTGGTATTTTTGTAACTGCTGATCTTGTTTTTGAAGTACGTCTTTGCGAAAGGCATCGCTTGTTTTAAGCTTATGCACGATTTCGGCGACCTCGCTCATATCTTTTTCATAAAAAACACATCCGTTGTCGCCGATTGTTTCCGGAATAGCTGTAATACCGAAAGCAACTACGGGCACCTCAAAAACCATCGCTTCCACCAACGGAGTACCAAAGCCCTCGTGCTCACTCATCGATAAATAAACATGTGCCGAACGATAATAGGCATACAAATCCTCATCGGAAATTTTGCCGGTAATGGTTACCTGCTGCGCCAGGTTATATCGGCGGATAAGAGCTTCGAGCTCTTTAAAATAAGACTCGGCACCTCCCCCTATAATTGAAACATGAAATTGGTCGCCGTAATGCGCTTTATAATACTGCGCAAAGCGTATGATGTCGGATTGTTTTTTATGCGCCACAACCCTGCCTACAAATATTATATGAAACGGATGCCGGTTCCGCAACTGAGCCGCGAGTTCCTTATTATAAGGACGTTTTACAATCAGTTCCCTGTCTAAAAGCTGCGGCATTATCATCTTTTCAATGTTGTTTGGCAGCATCTGTTGGAGAATCTGAAGCGAATAATCGGAAAGGGCAACATACAAATCAAAATTATCCAGCTTCTCTACCTGCTGCAATCCGTTGTAGGCAGAATGATATTCCGAAGTATCGCTTTTAAAAAAGTGAGGCGGCGTAATGTTGTGAAAGAACAGTATTTTTTTGGGCCCTTCCAGCGAATTGATGAATTCGGCCCATTCGCAGTGACCGCAATAATGATACAGGATCACATCATTTTCCTTGAAAGAGGCAGTATGAATCTGGGCGGATAAAGGCTTCAGCGAGCCGGAAGCATTGTTACCGATTATTTGAGTGAGGTGACCGTTTTCTTTTAAGATATAGTCGTAATCACGCACAAAATAACTCACGCCATCGCCTTCGGTAAGACCATTCATCAGTTGGTATACCGTTCCATTTTCTTTATCCAGTAAAACTTCTTCCACAAACGATTTGTACTGCCTCGCCATACGATCGGCTGTAAAATGGCTTTTCAGTTTTTGCAGCCCATTTGACGCCAGCGTGGCAGCAAGTTCTTTGTTGTGTTGCAAGCGCAGAATATGTTGCGCAAGTGTTTCCGGTTCCCTGGGCGAAACCAGCAATGCCTCTTTTTCGTGCTCCAGCAATTCGGCAGCAGCGCCTGCTTGAAAAGCCAGCAATGGCTTGCCAAAAGCAAGTGCTTCGAGATATACCAGTCCGAATGATTCGTATAAAGAAGGAACCAGAATGCAATCGGCAGACTGGTAATGTTCGTTCAATTCGTTATCAGACAGGTAGCCGTGAATGAATATTCTTTTGCCAATTTCTTTTTTAAATCGGCTGGAGATATAATTTGTATAACTTACTCCCTGTTCTTTTAAAAATCCATCCCATTCGGCATTGTCTTTCCCAACAAAATGAACCTGGACATTATTCTCCTGTTTTAGCAATTCGGGCAGAATATGATTTATCACCACCGGTGTGCCCTTTCGCTTTTCGAGTCTGCCGGGGATCAGTACTTTAAACGATGTTTCCTTTGAGTTGTCGTTAGAAAACTCCTCTAATAAATGCGCGTGAAATTCAATACCGTGATAGATTACTGCATAGGGCAAATGTTCGAAGTCTGTTTCGTAAAGTCGTTTAGTTTCGGTGAGTATCGACCAACTGTTGAATACAAGGGCATTCGAGTTCTGTAACATGAATTGCTCCAGCCTGTTTCTTTCCGAGAATTCGGGTTCCTGGCCGGGAAAATTTATTTCCGAGATGAGCCGGCTGGTAGTATCAACGCGCGTTATCATCGGAATATAGGGAAGCTTGATCCTGGTAATCAATCCCTCAAAACCCCACAGTGCCTGGTCAACTACGTCGATAGGTATGCGCTTGATGAGTTTTTGTATTCTTTTATATACGGCATAGCTGTAAGCAATATCGTAACGATCCAGTTCGTCTTTAACCAAACTATTAATGATTATATTGGAGGAGTCGTTTTCGTCTACGGCCACTTCGTGGACGTAAATACCATCGCGATAGTCTTCGAGGTTTTTTACCCCAGCCGTAATCAGGTGGACTTCCCATCCCAATTTCTGCAACTGTTTTGCGTACAACCATCTGTTTCTTGCGATGCCATCGGTGACCCTCGGAGGAATACTCCTCGCTAGTATACAAATACGCATTATTTTTTCAATTCGGATATGTAATTTAAATTAACATAGTTACGGTAAAACTTCACCAGGTAACTCTTGAGCTTACCATTACTGGCCAGGAGCCGATAGAATGTTACAATAAAAAACCGGAGCACGGGCCTAAGCACCCGTTTAAATATATTGCCGCCTTTGCCGGAAAACATCTTTTTCCGGACCACATAATCCAACTGTTTCTCCGCCGTATGGTAATTGATCAGTTCAAAAAACATCAGGTCATTCGAACCACCAACTCTTCCTTTCATCATCTCGTTTTGCCGCTGTAATTCGCCGAATGTTTTCAAATATATATCGGTAGGCCTGATCTCTTCTTTTAGCGACTGGCGAGCTTCCTTATCGGCAACGAACGACAAATTCAGCAGGTCGTACACGTGAGCCGAAGCAGTTGAGGCAAGTCCATTGTTATTTTGATAATGTGTTGAGATGGAAGATTTCAGAAACAATGCGTCACCTTTTTCCGATTTCAGGAACACCATCGGCTCGGCTTTAAGGGAACCGGCCGGATCATGGGAGAAAGCCAATGAATATCGACTAACCCTTTCTGTGCCGGTAACAGTTTTCTTTTGCGAAGAAATGCCGGGAATACGTACCTGCACTTCAAAATCGAGCCCCTTTGGATTAATTATTGAAAACAAAAATGTATAGTTTCCTTTTGGAAGAGCCCCGAGAGATATGCCGATTTCTTTATCCTGTTCCAATCTTTGATATAGGCGATCACTAACCGAAATCATCTTTAATTAAATGTTGCGCAAAGCTACGGAAAACAGTACATTTGCCGCCGCCAAATAAATTACGAATGGAGTATCGTACGTGCGCAGAACTGGAAATGATTGGGAAAACTGGCGCAGCGTCATTCGATCAGTTGATTGGAGAGCAAGCAGTAAGAAAATGCAGGGTATTGTCATCCTATTGGGTTTGTACTTTTTCGGGAAAAGACGGTATTGCTGAACATCTTGCAGAAGATGGATTCTGGGAGAGCTGGATCACTTGCTGGATTTCGAATAACGTAAAACCCGGGTCGGTTTGTGTAGATGCCGGATCTACTTATGGTTATTATACTTTTTTCCTGGCACAACATGGATGCAGGGTATACAGCATTGAAGCCAACCCGGCATTGATACCACTATTGGAATATGCCAACTATCTCAATGGCAGTTACGACAGGGTAACAATTATAAATAAGGCAGTTGCAAATGAAAGTGGCAAATCCCTTCGGCTGGGTTTCTCCGATTCCATTGGCGGAACATCGGTAAATCTTTCGGCAGAAAATGGAAGCATTCATGTAGAAAGTATTCTGCTGGACGATTTATTGGTACTGGAAAAACGATTTGATTTTATCAAGCTGGATGTATCGGGTTCGGAGCAGCGCGCATTGGAAGGCATGAAAAAAATTTTCAGTATTAACCCGGCCTGCACCTGCATCATGGAATTTGCCCCCAGTTATTACCCGGAAAAGGGACTGGGGTTTTTTAACAAACTATTACAACAATTTTTTGTCGCTTACATAGATGCAGATGGTCAGGAGGTAATAATCCGCGATTACAGTTTTTTTGAGAACAGGACAGAGCCCTGGGTAATGCTTGTTTTGAGAACACGGTATTCTGCGGAACAAAGTCCCGAATTGATCACGGCACTCAGGGACCTGGATTAAAATAAACATTCTTTCATACTCAACTATTATGATTATTCGAAGCAGGGCGCCTCTGCGTATTGGACTAGCTGGCGGAGGAACTGATGTTAGTCCGTACAGTGATACTTATGGTGGCGCGATCCTTAACACTACCATTTCGTTGTATGCACATGCCACCATTGAAACGCTCGAAGAGCCTAAAATAATTTTTGAGGCACACGATCGAAATGAATATGCCGAATTTGAAGCAAGCGGCCATATCGACACCGGCGATCGTTCTTTTATTCTTCACAAGGGAATATACAACCGGCTTGTGCGCGACAAGCATTTAAAGCCGGGCACTGGTTTTCGGCTTACCACGTTCGTGGATGCGCCGGCTGGTTCGGGTTTGGGTACTTCCTCCACCCTCGTAGTTGCAGTAGTTAATGCATTTACCGAATGGCTAAAAATACCCCTGGGGGAGTACGACCTGGCGCATTATGCATTTGAGATTGAAAGGCTCGATCTTGGTTTGTCGGGCGGCAAGCAGGATCAATATGCAGCCACTTTCGGGGGATTCAATTTTATGGAATTTTATCGCGACGATAAAGTGATTGTAAATCCTCTCCGCATTAAAAACGATATTTTATTTGAATTGGAGAACAACCTGCTGCTTTTCTTTACCGAAACCAGCCGCGAAAGTGCTGCAATAATCGACGAACAGGTTAAGAATGTTACTTCGCGGAAAGCCGATAGTATTGAAGCGATGCACTTGCTGAAAGAACAGGCCGTGATGATGAAGGAGGCTTTACTAAAAGGAAACACCGATGAAATTGGCAGGATTCTTGACTTTGGATTTCAGCAAAAAAAGAAAATGGCCTCGAGTATCAGCAATGCTTCTATTGAAAGAATATACGAAGCAGCAAAACAAAGCGGGGCCAGCGGTGGAAAAATTAGCGGTGCAGGTGGGGGTGGTTTTATGATTTTTTATTGCCCGGGAAATACCAAATTCAAGGTATCGCAGGAGCTCAAGAGGATTGGTGGTATCCTAAGATCCTATAACTTCACCAAACACGGCGCCATCGCATGGCGAAGAAAGTAGAATTTCACCGGCATATAACGGCAACTTTTAACTTCAACGAGTCAATAAAGAAATTTTATGAAATACAATTCGAGAGATGAACTGGAATTAATTGGAAAAACAGGAGCTTTTTCGTACGACGATCATTTTGCAGATGGCACCCCATTCAAGGTGAGCAGGCTTATTTCATCGTATTGGGTATGTACCAGGCCCATAGGCCCCGATCTGGCCGAGCTTTTAATGAAGGATGGCTATTGGGAAAGCTGGATTACCCTGTGGATCAGTAACAACATAAAACCTGGTTCTGTGTGCATTGATGCAGGCGCCAATTATGGCTACTATACTTTTTTTCTTGCACAACATGGTTGCCGCGTTATTTCGATCGAAGCGAATTCTGAATTGATGCGTTTCCTGCAGCGTTCGGTTGAGCTGAACGGATGCGCCGACCGTGTTCGATTGCTTAATAAAGCTGTTACCGACCGGAGCTGGGAAACCATTTACCTGAACGTGAAGGAAGATACAATTGGTGGTTCCACCATTTTACAGGCTGATACCGGAAAAAAACTCCCGGTAGAAACTATTATGCTAAACGACCTGTTGTTGCTGGAACCGCGAATCGATTTTCTGAAAATGGATATTGAAGGTGCCGAAGAAATGGCCTGGAATGGAATTAAAAAATTGTTTCAATACAACCGCGATTTTGTTGCCCTTATTGAGTTTTCCCCGGTATGCTACCACAACTCGGGCAGAGATTTCTTCAACGCGCTGCAAAGAGACTACCGTGTTTCGTTTATTGACTCGGATGGGCTGGATAAACCCGTGAACGACTTCTCCTTCTTCGAGAAAGATCTCGATCAATTGGAGATGCTGGTTATACGGAACCGTTAACCGAAATCTTGAAATAAATATTTATTAGAGGTCGTGGAAGATTTTTTGCTTGATCGTTCCCAGGATGCCTCTTTTTACGTAGGTCCTTTTGTACCATTCCACGTCCTGGTTCAGGCGATCAATATCGTTGAGGAGTTTATTGATTAGTTGTTTGTTGCCTTCCGAAGTCTTACTACACTCGGCAAGCTTCTCCTCCAGTGTTGTAATGCGGATGTTTTTTTCATCGAGCTGCCGGTGCAGCCGGATAATCTCCTGCTCCAGGCTATTTATGGATTCCTGCTTGGCGGCAAGAATATCGGTAAGCTTTTTATCAATCGACTCAAAATAATACCTGATCTCCTCCGAGGAAGCCTCATTGGGGATCAGCCCGCTGTTTTCTGAAGTAGAAATAAGATTCTTCATGACATTGGTATTTGTATTTGCCATCATCCAAAACTCCATTTTGCGATGCTGCCCGGATTCGAAATAGAACCGGTATATAATTCGCGGTACGTTTTGAAATTCTGCTTTACGTCAAATTCTGCCGAACAGATATCCTTGGAATATTCACCCATCAGGGGCAGCATCTCCCTATTGTTGTAATACTGGAGTATTTTAACGATGGCATCGTAAGGAGTGGTAAACAGGCCGCCATTGATTCCCTTCTTCACTACATCGTTATTGCCGGTACAATTGCTTAGCAAAACCGGCTTTCGAAGCGCCAGCGCTTCCAGCACGGCAAATGAAAGGCCCTCGTATTTGGAAGTGGAAAGATAAAGATCGGCAGAAGCCACAATGTCGTGTACTTCTCCCGTGCTTAACCAGCCGGTAATCTCTATATTTTTCGCGGTGAATTTAGATTTATACTTTCCGTCGCCTATCCAGATAAATTGGAACTGTTCCAGGTCTTCGAAATAGGACGCGATTTCATTAAACAGCGAAGGGTTTTTCTGTTCCTCAATTCTTCCGCTTGCCACAATCCTGAATATGCCGTTTGTTTTGGGGGTAACAGCTGTTTGCCGATCACTTATTCCTATTCCGTTGTTGATATACTCGGCTTCGATACCAATTTTGAGGTATTGATTCAATTCCGAAAGCGAACAACATACAACGCGACCACCCAGCCGATCGCCAATTTTCTCAAGTCTTTTGTATAAAAACCGGGTGAACCCATTTTTAGCGGCCAGGAAAGAAGCCCCGTTGGGTGTATAGAAAACATTGTGAATGCCGGTAAGGCGGCAGGCCAGCCTGCCTAATATTCCGCTCTTCGAGGAATGCAAGTGTACCGCATCTACCCTTCCTCCCTTTTTCAGCCGACGGAGAATGGTAATCAGTTCGGTTAGCGCCAGGGTATCTTTGATAGGATGCACAGATCGCTGTGCCGACTTCCATCTGATAAAGCTCACGTTCAAACCCGAGAAATCTTTCTTTACCTCGCTGGCGCTCATTACATGAGCTCTTTCTCCGTGAACAATTATGTGGCGGTCCTTTGGCATAGATTCTGCCAAAAGCCTAACAAAAACGGCTATACCCGATACAAATGGTTCAACTATATGAACTACAGTCATGAATTAATCCAGTTTCAGAGTATACACACAAAATTCTTTTGCTAAAATTTGTCTTTGTGTTAAATAAAAACAAATTTTCGAATACTCTCTACGGTAATTGTTTGAGTAAAATTAGATCCCCAAGTTGTTGACCATTCCTTTTTGACAATCGGTAGAATTACAACGTTGCATTCGCGATTATATTTGGCTCTTCAGCAATAAAATCCATTTATGAGGAATAACCATTAGCAGGTTGATTTTTATGATCCCCGCTATTCGCGAAAGGCCGCGTGCAAATGTATGAATGATTTTTTTTCTTGACGCAAGTTGTGCGTATCTATTTTTTATTGATATCCCTTTTCGGTTGATTTCGCAGGTTAGCAAAAACCGATTAATAACGAACGTTTGGCTAACAAGGGCCATCTTCCAGAACAGGGCATAATCTTCAGCATGCGGATAATCAACCGGATATAAGCCGGTTTTTTCGAGTATATCTACCCGGAACATCACGGTTGGATGAATAAAGACACTACGAAATGGAAGCTCCTTTAATATATGCCGATGTAAAACCGGGGTTTTGTATTCGTAGCTAAGGCCTGTTTTATAGTCTTTGAATATACACCAGGACCCCATCAAGCCGATCTCGGGGTTTTCACTTAGATGGCGGCATTGAAGTTCAAATCTGTCGCTACTGCAAATATCGCCGCAGTCGAGACGTGCAATATACCTGGCCGGGATATTATTAATTATATAATATAGCCCTCTATTCAACGATGCTACTATCCCCTCGTTTTCCGGGTTGCGCAACAGCGTCAGTGGGTATTTTGCGCCCAGTTCTTTGTGTAGCTCCCCTATACTCAATTCTTCCTCGCTTCCATCGTCTACCACCACTACATGGAATAAACCCTCGCCGTATCTTACCGAACGAAGGGAACTTAGCAATCCCGTGTAATTGTTGTAACAGGGAATTAGCAAACAGAAATCAAGAATCCTGCCGGAGTTTGAGATTGATTCCACCTTTCACAATTTAATATTCCTGCTTTTTATATAATGATGCCATAACAGGTGCGTTGCTATGGAACGATAAGGTCGCCAGCTTTCGGCCAGCAAAACAATCTTTTCCTTTCCGGCTTTGGCAGCAAGACCCTTTACTTCTTTAAATGCATTTACCATTGCAAGATCGCCAATGGGAAAGATATCACATCGTTGCAGGGCAAATAACAGATAGATATCGGCGGTCCAATCACCAATACCTTTTATCTTTTTCAGTTCGGCGCGTACCAAATCATCGGGCAAGTGCCTGAGCCTGCTTAAACGCAACTGCCCCGAATCGATAGCTTGCGCAAGCTGGCGTACATACACCGTTTTTTGCCGGCTGAAATAACAGGAACGCAGCTCTTCGTCGCTAAGCTGCAAAATTTTTCCGGGAGTAATTGTGCCTATATATTTCTTCAACTTCACAAAAGCAGCTTTTGCCGAGGCAAGCGATACCTGCTGCTCGAGTATGATATGAACCAATGAAGAAAAACGCGGGCTCCTCGTCCATACCGGCGGATAACCATATATATCTATGATCTGGCGGAGCTGCCGGTCCTTGTTTGCCAGTTGCTCGCATAGCTGTGCATGATTCTGCTCGTTAAACGTTTCGATCATTTCTTCTTAAAGCTGGCAATTGCATTGCGGGTAAAATTGCTCAACACCAACCTGCCACTGATCGCAGCTCTTTCTTTCAGCAAAGCATCCCAATGCTCGGTGCCTTTCCAAAAAATCCTTTTCATTTCGGCCATTGCCTCGGGGTTGGAGTGGCTGAGTGTTTCTGCCAGCCGGCGAATGGATTCGTCCATTGCATCTTCTGTTGTATGTACCTCGGCAAAAATTCCCTTTCTTCTTGCCCACTCGGCATTCCGCCACATCGAAGCATCAATCGCCAGTTGAGAAAATGCCGATACCCCTGTTTTACGTTCAATTGCCGGACCTACCACGAAGGGACCAATGCCTACGGCCAATTCGCTCAATTTTACTTCTGCCGATTCGGTAGCAATCGCATAGTCGGCCGCCGCCGCTATTCCCACGCCACCGCCCACACACTTTCCGTGTATACGGGCAATGATAAATTGCGGGCATTTGCGCATCGCATTTATTATATTGGCAAAGCCGCTAAAGAACCCCAATCCTTGCTCTTCGGTTTTAATGGCTGCCAGTTCTTCAAACGAAGCCCCGGCACAAAAAGCCTTATTCCCTCCCGAACGAATGATGATCACTTTCGTTTCTTCATCGTTGCCCGCACCATGAATGGTTTGAGCCAGTTCGCCCAAAATTTTTGATGGCAATGAGTTGCTTTGCGGATGAAAGAATTCGATGGTAGTAATACCCTTGTGAAATTCCGATTTTACGTAGGCGTCCATTTTATTAGGTATAAAATGTTAAGTAAAAATTCAAAAAGCAGTAACTACTGATAAACTTTACGGATAGAATACTGCGGTTGTTAATAGTATTTGTTTATTACTTATTTTTCCGGGCCACCATGGTTAAGATGGTTGCAATACCCACCAGCGGCTCTTCGGTATCGTCCAGCATTTCCACCATCCATTTTACAATTCCTTTGGCGATATCGTTTTCATCTTTCTGATCCTGCTCTATTTTTTCCTTGCAGGTAAAGCGGATATGAATCTTGGCGCCGGGGTATACGGGTTTGGTAAAACGCAATTCGTCGATACCGTAATTCAGCAAAACGGGGTTTTTTTCATAGCTGTCTACAAACAAACCCGCTGCAATACTCATGATAAGATAACCATGCGCCACCTGCTTTTCGAACATCGTTCCCTTAAAATCGGTATCCGCTTTATGCGCATAAAAATGATCGCCGCTCAAATCGGCGAAGCGATTTATATCTTCTGCAGTAATTACTCTTTTCGCTGTTATTAACTGATCGCCGACTCTAAGTTCTTCAAAATACTTTTTGAAAGGATGAATGCCCTCGGTATTTCCCTTGGCATACTGCTGGTAAACGTTAGTGATGGCCGTAATGGTGCCGGGCGATCCCTGCAAAGCTGTTCTTTGCATATAATGTTTTACACCACGAATGCCTCCCATTTCTTCGCCGCCGCCGGCGCGACCCGGCCCGCCATGCACCAATAAGGGCAGGGGCGAGCCATGCCCGGTACTTTCTTTGGCGCAGTCGGCATTCAATACCAGTATTCTTCCATGATGCGTGGCTGCACCCAATACATATTCTCTCGCTTCCTTATCGTTCGCTGTTACAATGGAAGAACACAAGGAACCCTTTCCTTTCTTACTCAAGTCGATTGCTTCCTCCAATGTTTTATAAGGCATAATGGTACTAACGGGACCGAATGCTTCCACTTCATGTACTTCGTTTGAAGAAAGAGGTTTTTCATTCAGTAATAATACCGGCGACAGAAAAGCTCCTTTATTGGGATCTGCATCGATAACTTCTACACTATCGAGCGATCCATATACTATTTGCGAAGAAGCCAATAATTTTTGTACCTGCTGCTTTACTTCGTTTTTCTGGGTTTGCCCGGCCAGTGCGCCCATTCTTACTTTTTCGTTAAGCGGGTTACCAATGGTTGTTTGAGCCAGGGAAGCCGCAATGGCCTTCCATACATCTTCCATTTTATTTTCCGGAACAAAAATGCGGCGGATGGCAGTACATTTCTGACCTGCCTTTGCCGTCATTTCCTTTCTTACTTCTTTAATAAATATATCCCATTCGGCAGAGCCGGGATTTACTTCCTGTCCCAATACAATACAGTTCAGCGAATCGGCTTCCATATTAAAGGGAACGGCTTCGCTTAAAATTTTTGGATGCGATTTCAGCATCAGGCCCGTTGAGGCGCTTCCGGTGAAAGTGACTACATCCTGCGAACTTACATGATCCAATAAATCGCCCGCCGAACCACATATCAGTTGCAGGGCGCCATCGGGCAGAATGCCGCTGGCAATAATTTCTTTTACAACAGCTTCCGTTAAATAAGAAGTAACCGTGGCCGGCTTTACAATTGCAGGTACACCTGCCAGTAAGTTAACGGCTATTTTTTCAAGCATTCCCCATACCGGAAAATTAAACGCGTTGATATGAATGGCTACGCCTTCCTTGGGTACCAGTATATGTGTGCCGATAAAACTATTGTTTTTGCCAAGGTTATGTGTTTCGCCGTCGATACAAAAACTTTCGTTGGGGAATTTTCTTCGCAGCGAGGCATTGGCAAATAAGTTTCCAATACCTCCTTCTATATCAATCCAGCTATCGGCCTTTGTAGCTCCCGTTTTATAACTTACCTGGTAAAATTTATCGAGGTGGTTGCGCAAATGAAGCGCCAATGCCCTTAACATACGTCCCCGTTCGTGAAAATTCATTTTTCGAAGGGCAGGATTTCCTTTTTTGCGGGCATACTCCACAATAGATTTAAAATCGAGGCCACTGGTACTGGCCGCGGCAATAGGATCGCCGCTCACGGCATCGTACAATATTTGACCTTCTCCATCGCCTTCCACCCATCTGCCGGTAATATAGTTTCCTAGTTTGTTCATGAGCAAGCAAGAATTTGAAAACGAAATTAGCAGAAATCAATAAAACCCAAGCATTCTCCATGCTTAGTATCTTTACCCGAAAATGTATATCATGAAATACATACTGGGTTTCCTGGCCATATTTTTCTTAATAACATCTTGCAAAGAAAATGGGAAAAATGAGGTCGAAAGAAAAGATGGTTTTACAAAAGTTCTGAAAACAAAGGAAGACAGCCTTGTTAACGAAGTAATGGAAGGTCATGATATCGGCATGGCGCGCGTGCAAAAAATCAGCAAATACCTGGAGCAAATCAAATTGAAACTCGATAGCCTGTCTAAGCTTCCGGCATCTAAGCTCGATGAAAACTACCAGCAGTCGCTGATCGATCTGCAGGAAGATCTTAACTACGCACAATCCGGAATGGATAGATGGATGGACGAGTTCAAGCTGGACACCATGAAAGACAACAAGGAAAAAAGACTGGCATACCTGGAGGCAGAGAAAAAGAAAATATTAGAGGTAAAAGAATCGATCCTCAGCAGCCTGGCACGCGCCGACTCGCTGTTTAAGAAATGATAAGTTTTCCCCGGTTTCGTCCGCTGCAACGCCTGCATACAACCCCCTGCCATTTCTGCCCGTCTTTCGTTCGTATCAAATCGAAAAACGTTACATGAACAATCAGAAAAATGCTTCCCTGCTCCTGTGCATTGCCATGGACATTATTGGTTATGCCACCTATTCCGTTCCGGTTTTAGGCGAGCTGGGCGATATTTTTTGGGCGCCTGTATCGGCCATCGTCTTTTTTAAAATATTCGGTGGATGGAAGGGCACAATAGGAGGAGTGTTCAACTTTGTTGAGGAGTTTTTACCGGGAACCGATTTCATCCCTTCGTTTACCCTGATGTGGTTGTGGCAAAATTTTCGCAAAAGCGAACCCGGCATCGTGGCAAAAGCGAGCCGTGCAGGTTAATCAACTACCGGCTTTAGGTAATAACCAGATAATAAACAACCAAGCGTTCCATTCCTGGAATGCTTTTTTATTGCCGGACAGCCCAGGAAAAGCTAACCTATCACAAACCTGTAACCAATTCCTTTAATGGTGATTATTTCCAGCGATTCATCTTCGCGCAAATAGCCGCGGAGTTTGGTGATATAAACATCGAGGTTGCGGGAGTTGAAAAAAGAATCGTTGCCCCAAAGAAGATTTAAAATATCTTTTCGATCGATGATTTTATCGCGCTGCTCGTATAAGAGTTTAAGCAATTCGCTTTCGCGAAACGAGAGTTTTTTCTCTTCCTTTCCAATGGTAAGGGTTTGGCGAACGAGGTGAAAATTGTATTTACCCAATCTTACTTCTTCTGCTACGCCCGGTCTTTTGGCATCGCCGCGGAAACGCAGGGCGTTTTCAATACGCACAATCAGTTCTTCCATACTAAAGGGCTTGCGGATATAGTCGTTGGCGCCGGTACTGAATCCTTTCACGAGGTCTGCCGTTTGCGTTTTGGCAGTAAGAAATATGATGGGAATTTGCTGGTTCAATTCGCGTATTTCCCCTGCAACGGTAAATCCGTCTTTATGTGGCAGCATAATGTCGAGCACGCAGATATCGGGATTTATTCTTTTATAAACCTGCAATACCTGTGCGCCATCGCTTTCCATCACTACTTCAAAGCCCCGGCTTTCAAGACTTTCCTTAACGATTTTGCCTAAGAACAACTCGTCTTCTACGTAGAGTATTTTTGTTTTTTGTGACATGCGAGATGAAAGATCGTGAATCGTCAATCGTGAATCGTGAATCGCGAGTAGTTAGTAGCGAGTACTGCCATGAACGCTTCCCGATTGACGATTCACGACTCACGATTCACGACTCACGATTCCCACCCTCTCACCACTCACTATTCACCTCCCGCCCCCCTTCGGCAACAGCACCACAAACCTGCTTCCAATTCCCGGCTGGCTTTCGATATCGATTGTTCCCTTGTGCTGCGCCACCACATAAGCCACATAACTGAGACCGAGACCGTATCCTTTTACGTTGTGCGTATCGCCCGAAGGCACACGGAAGAATTTTTCAAAAATCTTTTTCCTGTATTCGGGAGAAATACCAATGCCATTGTCGACCACGCTCATCATTATTTTATCGGCTTCCTCTTTCAACTCTACACGGATCGAGGGGTTGGCTTTGGAATATTTCAATGCATTGTCGAGCAGGTTGAAGATTACGCTGGTAATATGCAGGCGGTCGGCGTCGATGGCAAAATGATCTCCGCTTGTTTCAATACTCACCTGCGCCCGGGATTTCTCAAACTGCAGTCGCATGGAATTTACCACTTCTTCCACCAATTGTTTCAGATCGAAACTATCCTGCCGCAAATCTATTTGTTGCTTTTCAAACATGGATAGTTTCAATACCTTATCTACCAGCAAGCTCAGCCGCTGCAATTCGTTGCCCGAAATATCGAGGTACTCTTTCGTGCGCGAGGGATCGTCGAGCGCATTGAAGTTTTTCAACGCCTCAATGGCTACGCTTACGGTAGCAATCGGTGTTTTTAACTCATGCGTGATATTGCTGATAAATTCATTTTTGATTTGGGTAAGCTTTCGTTGCTGGATGAGGTTGCGCAATAAGAGTACGAAGGAAAATACGGTTAATCCAACCAATAACACCGATACCAGCAGGGGCATGGCCATTCGCTTCAACAAATACGTGGAAGTATTCTGCAGTTGGAGCGTAAAGGTTACCGGGCGGAAAAAACCAACAGTTACCTGGTTTGATCTTTCGAAATCGGGAGGGAACAATTCATCCCGGGCGCTTGCGTTTTTCCGGCTGATGGAAAAATCGAGTTTCAGTTTCTCCTGTTTTAATAATGCTGCATATTTGTCCGTTACTTCCTTCAATGTGAGGGTATCCTGCAACGAATCCACTCCCTGCAATACTTGTATCCATCCTTTTTCTCCTGCGCGGCTCACAAAATTGAATGTCTTTTTTACGGAATCGTTTTGGTGCAATAGTTTTTCATCGATGTTGGGAGAATACACTTCATCTGTTTTGAGAGCGATAATGGTGGCCGAGTTTTTTGCAGTTCCCAACTTGATAGAGTCGGTAATAATTTTTTTACGAAGGTTGTTTACCATGGAAACTGCGTCCTTACGGGCGCCCACCATTATGTTCACGTTGTTGAGCGTACTATCGAGTTTGATTTTTTCAATCTGGCACTGGTTGATAGCTTCCCGGAACAGGATATTTGTGCGCAGGTTCAGCAGGCTTTTTTCCTCCTTATAATTTTTATTCAGCCAATACAATTGAAAGCCCAGCACCGCCACGATGGCCAGCAGCATCAGTACAACAGGAATATAAAGGCGGCGATTGTTCATTGCATACAAAAGTAGCTTTTAGATTTTTACGTTGAAAAAGCCGTTAACCTTAATTAACATTAAATCAAGTTGCATTAACCCGCTTGCCTTTAATACCGCTTTAGCTTTGAGAAAAATTCAAGAATATGATGAAGTCTATTTCTCTAACCTGCCTGGCTGTTTTGACTTTGGCAACAGCTTTTGCGCAGCAAAACGAAGGAAAAGTGGTTTATTCCCGAACAGTGCAATTGCAAATCCGCATTGCCGATAACAACGATGGCATGGAGAACATGCTGCCCCGTACCCGTACCGATAAGTTTGAACTGTCCTTTGCCAATAACCAGTCGCTTTGGAAACAAATGGAACCGGAGGAGCAGGACGATATGGCCTTCAACAACGGGGGCGGAGGTGTACAAATACGCATGTTTGGTATGGGTTCGGAAGATGTTACTTATTGCAATCTTGATGCTGCCCGGAAAGTTGAATTGCGGGAGCTGGGAACAAAGAAATATATAGTAGAAGATAGTATCCGCCGCCTGAACTGGAAACTGAGCGATGAAACAAAAACCATACTCGGGCATACCTGCCGGAAAGCAATTTCGCAGCGTATTGGTAACAGAACGATGATGACAATGGACAATGGCAAAATGGAAAGAAAGGAAATTTCTGATACTTCAAATATAGTTGCCTGGTTTACCACCGATATACCCGTGAGCAGCGGGCCGGCCGATTACCAGGGCCAGTTGCCGGGTCTTATTCTCGAAGTAGATGTAAACAATGGTCGTACTGTTTTTAAAGCTCTCGAAATAAAAACGAAAGCGGATATTGCCGCTATTAAAGAACCAAAAGGACAGAAAAAACTCACTCCTGCAGAATTCAATAAGGAAAGAGAAAAAATGCTGGATGAAATGAGCCGTAATAATGCCGGATCGGGAAGAACCATCCGCATTACGAACTAATACGATAATATTTATTACCGGGAAGATGGTGATAGGAGTTATTTGCATTGATGCCTCCCCCGAAGCACCAACTTCCCGGTAAACTTATTTCACAATGAGTATTGATACACTTCCTAAAAAGGAACTACGATATTCAACGCTTTTTTAACTGCTTTCCCGACGATATCTGCAACGCCATTCACCAGGTTCTGCGCAGTTACAATACCAATTCCTTTAATAGCCAGCAACACGTTGGCCATCGAAAGTTTCTGCATCTGCATCCTGCTTTTAAACTCCTGGTCGTCTATTACACCGGTTAATTTAAGTTGTGCAAGAAACAAGGTGTTTTCAGAAAACTGCCTGAATTCGTGCTCGGCAAAAGGCTTTACCTTTTTAAAAGTGGATCCCAATTCTTTTTTTGCAAAGTCGAGGGAATCTTTGAGCACCTGGTTGATATCAAAGTCTGCCATATAATAATTTTAGTGGGTTATTGATTGGATTTGCCGGTGGTTTTCAGCGCTTCCTGCAGTATTACCACCGCATCGATGGCGCGGTTGATGGCATCGCGCTGGTCGTGGCGATCGTCGCCGGGCCTGTCGGGCATTCCCGCCTTATGCAACGAAATAAAAATGCGGAAAGTGCTGTCGAGGTTGGCCACCTGGTCCTTTACAATCTTTGCTTTCCCGTCGAGAAATTTGGTTCGATCCTTAATGGTGATGAGATCGGCCTCGAGATTATCGTAATAATCCTGGAAATTCTCAAACTTCTGGTTATTGGGATCGCTGTCCTGTATGGTTCGTGCCAGTTTGATGAAATGAACATTGAATTCTTTTTTCATCTGGTTTACCGTTTCATCGAGTACCTGGTCGTAGCCGGTAATAAATCGAACGGTAAAGCACGCCGAAAGGAGTATTCCCCAAAGCAGCAAGAGGTAATAGTGTCGTTTCATTTGATTGGGTTTACTTTTTATAATAGTGTAGTTACAAAGCAAGTTGATATTGCTACGCATGCAAACATGCTTCAGTGGCCAAAAATTTTCTACAATTAACCAGGCGGGTTGCTATTATCAGAGGGAGATACGGGGAATATGCAGCGAATATATTAAATATCGGCCCAACTCAGTATCCCCTTATTCGGTTACTAAGCCTATAGGTTATAAGAATCCCACAGATCCGATGGACGATTTGTTTCTTTCATCTGGCTGATATAAATATCTGTTCCGTTGCAGCGCAAATTGATCATACCAAACAACACCTCTTTTGTATTGAGATTGACCGAACGTGCCAGCTCGGTCGAGTAAACCAGTGGCCTTCCTCCTTTCGAATATTTTCCTGCGCATCCAATGGCATCGGCGCGAGGATGCGAGAAGGATTCGTTATCACCCGAAGAGATAATGGTAGCATAGGGATTGACGAGTTTCATAAACTTCTCTGAAAAATCGGATGAGCCGTGATGACAGGATTTAGCCACATCCACTTCAAAGGGCGGATTGCTGGCATATTTACTCATCAGGTAATCTTCCGAAAAAGTATTGAGATCGCCGCCGAATAAGAAAGTTCGGCTGCCAAAACTTATTTTCAACACCAGGCTATGCCCGTTAATAGTTTTACCCTCATCTTTCCAAAAAACAAAATGGTGTTTGTTATTGACTTTTTCCGTGAATGGACCCAGCACTTCTATCCTGAATTTTTTCCCTTCAATAGTCTCGTCAACCGGGATATCGCCTGCTTTAAGCCTTTTTGTTTTCTTTACCCGGCCTTGTTTAGCGGCTGCGGATAATTCTTCCATAAAATTGCTGATATCGCGGTTGAATGCAGCAGTTTCATTGTGGTTAACAAGATTGTCGAATATTTTGCCGAGGTATTTAATTCCATCTTTTACTACCGTATTGCCCAGGCCGCTGTTATAGGGATTTCCCTTATCGGCGAATTTTAGTATGCCAGCATGATAAATGGTGCCGAAGCTGAATCCCTTATTCTGCAAAATCTTGATGAATCCCTTATAATGATCGAGATCAAAGTGGCTTACAAACAAATAATCGATATGTACCTTCTGGTTGTTTTTGAGAAGATAAGTGTATTGCCATTTGGTAAGGTATGCGTGCATATTCGAGGCCGGGCCCGCATCGATCAGCATTTTGTACTTGCCTATTTCCAGCAACACCCCATCGCCCTGGCCAACATCGAGGTAAAAAACTTTTAGCCCCATATCGTCGCTTAAATCGTCTTTGTGTATCCAACCATCGGGACCCGCCGTTGCCACTCTATAATAATCGCCGCTTATTTCTTTGATGCCAACATAGGTTCCCAGCAGGATTCGGTTGATTGGCTTCTTCCCTTCGTTATTTTCGACCAACTCGTATATCACGGCTTCGTTCACTGCCGCATATTTGAATTTTGCACTCATATACTGGTTTTAGGAGTTTAGGAAACATGTAAATCTAACCAGGCATCAAAAAAAACTAACCGTGTTTTCACCGGAATGCAGATGTAGTTTTCACCCCGGCTGCGGGTGACAATAGAGAAGTATATAAAAGAGTTCTTGCCGAAAGTAGGATTTTATTTGCGGCTGCCAATCGGGAAGGCATACTACTTTGCGGTATATTTTTCCAATTGGTTTTGATAAACGACAATTGAAACCGGGCATGTTTCAATAAAAAAAGAAATCAACGCAGGATTTTTCATGAGAAAAGTCCCGAATTGATTTCAAATACCGGCTTTGCCGAACTGCAATTACCGGGTAATAAAGCGCATACCTCCACCGCCTCCCTGGCTCAGCCCATTTTTGTTCAGGCTATACGTAAAACTGAGCAGGAAGAAACGGCGAAGGTTACGCTGGCGAACATCTTCGATAAAATTCTGGTTGCTATTACGACTAATGCCAAGATTCTGGTTCAGCAGGTCGTACACCTTCAATTTTAACTCGCCGCGGTTAAACCTGAGAAACTGTTTGCTGATACTCGCATTCCAGAAGGGAATACTGGCATTAAAGCCTTCGTTAAGCTGGTTGTTGATGGTATAATTAAAATCGGTGGCAAAAAAGAAACCTTTAGGCAGTTGCCAGTCGAATTCGGTAGTATAACGCTGCGATATGTAACGAATATCACGTGCAGAGGGCAAGGAATAATTGGTGTTGTTATAATTAATGCCTCCGCCCAATGAAAGGCTGGCTTTTTCGCCGAGACTTATATCCAATCTCAAATCGGGGCCAAGGCTAAGCGTATTGCTTGTATTTTCTACCCCGTTCACGATTTGCTTGTTGCGAAAATAGCCAAGGCCAGAACCAATATTGACAGTTCCCTTGATGGCCCGGATGGGAAAGCCAATACTCAGGTCGCCGTTAACATTGTAAACACCATTAACGTTTACCGGCTTTATGGTTTTGATGCCACTGCTCAGTGTTTCGTCGCTCACAATTTTATTATCAGTTTTAACGGCATTCAGGAAGAGGAAGAGATTTTTGTTTTTGAATGGATTGATACTTGTAAACTGCAATCGAACCATATGGCTGTATTCCTGTAACAAATCCGGATTCCCCACACGAATATTCAGGGGGTTGCTGTTATCGGGTACCGGCTGCAATTGCTGCGCCGTTGGCTGATTGGTATTGGTAGAATAATTAACTACCAGGTTGCGATAGCGGGTGAAATTGTATTGGATGCGCGCGTTGGGCAGGAGGTTGTGAAACGATTTCCGGATCACAGAATCTTTATTGGCAGCAATGATCTTTCCTTCCAATTCTGCTTCCTGCCAGCTAATGCCCAATGAATAGTTTAATTTTTTCTTTTGCGTACGCAAACGAATACCGGCCTGCGTGTAGCCATAAAAATTTTCAAAATCGTTACTCAACACCTGGTTCAACTGATCGTATTTGCCATTGAACCGATTGTAATCGAAGGTTTGTTTTTCGGCTTTGCTGCGCGTACCGCTTCTGCTGCCACTCAATTCTACCAGCGAACGTTTGAAAATAGGTTCGGTATAGGCAATGCGTGCAGTGTATCCGTTTAAATCGCCGTTGCTGGTAAACTGCTGGTCGATGGAATCGGTTCGAAGGAATGAGCCGTTTAAATGGTTGTAGAAATTGTTTTCAGATTCAAGCGATCCGCTTCCATCACTTCTGTTGAAACTATTTTGCAGGCTTAACGATAAGGTTCTTCCCTTGCGGCGAAATTTTTTTCGGAACAATAAATCGTTCCTGAAATTATAGCCCTCGTTTTGCGAATAATTTCGGCTAACCCCGCTGATACTTCTTTGTTTAAGATCAGATAAATTCTCGTAATCGGAATAGGAATTATTGCGGGTTTGCTGGTAGCCGATCGATGGCGTGATTTTTAAGGAATGGAAAGAGTCGAGTACGATATCGGCATTAAGATTGAGCCGGTGACTGCTGGTGATATTATCGGTAAACGTATTGCGGTTGGCAAAATAATTGGAATCGGGAAAGAAATATTGCCGCTGCGATTGAACTTCGGTATTGGGGTTAATGCGGCTGTAAAAATAATTACTCTGGAAATCGGTTTTATTGCCGATGATATTATTGTAATTAATGCCTCCGCCCCTGATGGTATTAATGCCATTGTTATTGCCGCCCAATCCACCCATCGAAGGATCGCTGCTGTTTATGGAAATATTGACATTACCGCCGCTGCCGCCCTGGCGAAGCCGGTTCAGTTCGCCGCTAAAGTTGAGCATGTCCATCATTGAAAAGCCTTCCGCATTATCGTTGTTGGCCATGCCGATTGCCGAAAATTGCCGTGCCCCCTTAAACGAATTCACATTGAAGCGGCCTTCGTACCGATCGTTGGTACCTGCACCGGCCATTATTTTTCCAAACAATCCCTTCTTCTTGTCCTTTTTGAGTTTTAGATTGATTGTTTTCTCGCTGTTGCCATCGTCGAAGCCGGTAAGCTGCGCCTGGTCGCTCTGGCGATCGTACACTTGTACCTTATCAACCGCATCGGCAGGTAGATTTCGCGTAGCGATTTTGGGATCGTTTCCAAAGAATTCTTTCCCATCTACGAGTACACGGTTTACTTTTTCACCCTGTGCTTTTACCGTTCCGTCTTTTTCTACTTTCACTCCGGGCAATTTTTTTAATAAGTCTTCTACCGAAGCATTGGGTTGAACCCTGAAGGAGCCGGCATTGTACTGAATGGTATCGGCAATCATGGTAACAGGCGGCGCCTCCGCCACCACCACTGCCTCGGCCAGTACTTTGGCCGCATCGTTTAATATTACCTGGCCAAGGTCTACAGCTTTTTGTTCCTCTTTTATGGTGAAATAGCGATTGCCGTTGTGATAATTCACGTGCGTGATCAAGAGGCGATAATCGCCGTTGGCAAGTCCTTTTAATTCGAACCTGCCGCTATTGTCGGTCATAGAAAAACTTACCAGCGAGGAATCTTTTCGCTGCAACACGGTGAGCGTGGCCCCGGCCACGGGTTGTTTGGCAATGGTATCGTACACCAATCCTTTTACAGATCCGTTTCTTTGAGCAAGTGACGGCAGGCTTAAGGCAACAGCGACGATGAGTAAATGCAATCTTTTCATGGCAGATAATTTCCTTTCGGCCACGAAAATATTTTCAAATGCAAAGAATCTGGGTTAACCAGTCTTTGATTAATGTTAATGAAGGTTAATAAAATGCGGGAAAACGGGGCGAATTGGCCAATTGGAGAATTAGATAATGGGCCAATGAGTGGCACTCTCCGCGGCAAAAAATTTAACCGCAGAGGAGAGGCAGAGTTAACGCAGAGGTTTTTTTATTAATGCTTCAATCTCTGCGGTGAAAAAAAATAAAAACATATTACAGGAAGTTATTAAAAAAAGAAAAGCCCAATCATAGGGTACGAACCTATATTGAGCTTTTTCGCCTTCAAACCATCTGAAGTTTACGTCCAACCTAGTCGTTCAATATCTTCGATTTTGAGATATAGTTTTTTGTAGGATGATAAATAAACAGGCAAGAGCCCTCTTTTATTGTGTTGATCACCTTATAAGTATCTTTTGCAGGAACAGCGGGGCATCCGAAACTTCTTCCATTGAATTTGTTATAGCGAAGAAAATTTGATCCCACGTATTCCGATCCATGCACTACTATCTTTCTTTTATCTGCTTTATCATTTATACCGCGTTCCAATCCTTCTATTGTTAATGCAAGTCCATGCCCACCGTAGTATGTATTTCCCGTTACATAAAAGCCAAGGCTGCTTTTATGCGATTCGGGGTTGTTGGAAAAAGAGCGGGCATATTCTCCACCGGAACGGCGACCATGCGCTACATAAGTATGAATCAAAACTTTTCTTTCTTCTACATCAATAACATAAAGTCGTTTGCGCCGCGACGACTGGCTAAAATCGCAAATGGAAAGCACTTCTTTTTTATCAATCTTCCCCGATTCCAGTAAACGCTTGTATCCTACCCATGCATATTCAAATGCTTTTCGGCTAAGGCCAAAGCGGTTAAGGCGTATGCTATCGTAGATGGATGCCGCTTCTTCGGCAACGGCTTCGCGTTCGCTTTTTAAAGTATTGGTTGCAGTAAATGCCGCAGGCAGGTGACTGGTATTTGTGCTCGATATTAATACCGGCGTTACCAGTAGCAGGCAAAGAAGGCTTGCCGCGGATACGGATTTTAACGGGCGCATCATCATAGGGTTTTCAACAGGTGTCGATCGGAAATTAAACGACAACTATCCGAAAAATATTATCAAACTGTTAATTATACAAGCGAATTCCGCGTATTTTTTTTATTGTATGCAGCAATTAAAAATCAAATGATTGAGTAGATGTTCTTAGTAAATTCCCGGAATACTTTTAGGAGATTGTGCATTGATTTTATTAAATCCGGTTCCTGGCAATTGAATCGTACGCCTTAAGAGATGTTTTATTTTAAGAATAAATGAAGCCTATTGCGCGGGGTTTTTCCTGTTCGCAAACTCATTGGTATATATCCGGATCAATAGTATAAACATGGAAATAAGTATTGGCCCGAAAATGAGCCCTATAAACCCAAAAAGATTAAGCCCAATAATTACCCCGAATACTGTAATCAGGGGATGAACATCCCCCAATTTCTTTTGCAACCAAAAACGAAATATGTTGTCGACAGACCCAATAACACCAAAGCCATAAGCCAGCATCACAATTCCCCTGGTGACTTCGTTGTTCGCAAAAAACAAAAGGCCGATTGGCACATAAGCCAGCGCTGCGCCAACAATGGGAAGCATGGCTGTAATACAGGTAATCACGAACCAGAACATGGGCTCTTTTACTCCGAGTATCAAATACATAATCAGTCCGGTAATTCCCTGCACAATGGCAATAAGCGGAATGCCGAGGGCATTGGAATAAACAAGGCTGTTCATTTCAGTTCTTAACAGCAATACGTTTTCATCTTTCAGAGGTACCATATCATAAAACCCTGCTTCCATCTTTCTGCCATCGGTAAGCATGAAATAAAGAATGAAATACATAACGGCAATGGTTGTAACCGTATTGATGGTTGCCCCTAAAATTGAAGGAAGGGTATTTGCTGCCCAGCCCGATAACTTATTGATATTTTCGGCACTGAGCAATTCAAACCCGTATCGTACTTCGTATTGCCTTATATACGATTTAATGGCGGTAAGTACTTCGCTCGAGTGTTGCACGGCAAATGCTACTTTTGAGCTCATCATATTGATGAGCAGGAATATGGGCATCAGTATTACTATAAACGATAGTATCATCAGCAATGCCGCGGCAAGCGCCTTCTTCCATTTATACCTTGCCTGCAGAATAAACATGTACTTACGCAGGATTACATAGAGCGTATAGGCACCCAACAATGCGGGGATAAAGGTTTGTAATTGCACAAACAATATAATCCCGAGCAGGATGATCAATAGTAAAAAGAAAACCTGCCGAAGCGTGTTGTTGGAGATTTGGCTCATGGAAAAGGCGGTGATTAGATGATGTGAAAATAAGTCAATTGGCTAATTGGTCAATTGGCCAATTGACTTATTCCGCTAAACCACAACAGTCTTCCATTTTCCCCTCTTGAAAATTACATAGGCCCAAAGGGCAATGGCCGTTTCGGCAACGGGAATGGCAATAAAGGCCCCTGTTGGACCCATGCCCAGTGGCTTTGCCAGTATATATGCCAGCGGGATCTGGAACAACCAAAAGCAAACAAAATTGATCCAGGTGGGAGTTTTAGTATCGCCCGATCCGTTCAGGGATTGAATCATCACCATTCCTATTCCGTAAAAAATATAACCCGAACCAATTATTTGCAGCGATAATGCGCCTACATCCTGCACGGCCGGATCGTTGGTGAATATTCTTATTATAGGTTTGGATAAGAATACAAACAACAACATAACCCCTGCCATAAACACGCCGTTGTACCGGGCTGATAATAATACGCTTTTTTCCGCGCGATCGGGTTGCCTGGCGCCCAGGTTTTGGCCAACCAATGTTGCGGCTGCATTACTCAATCCCCAGGCGGGTAAGATAAAGAATACCACATTTCTTATAGCCACCTGGTAACCCGCAGATGCTGTTGTGCCGCCGGTTGTGGCCACTATCCAGGCCAATACGATCCAGCTTCCGGAAGCAATTAAAAACTGAAGGGTGGCGGGCGATGCAATTTTCACCAGCGATCGGATAATCTCCGGGTCGACCCGAAGATGGCTTCGCTTGAAATGTATAATGCTATTTCCCCTGAAAAGATGGTAACACTGGTACAATACTCCTATTCCCCGGCCAATGGTGGTGGCAATGGCAGCGCCCTTCAAGCCCCATCCTTCCCACGAACCAATGCCGTAAATAAACAAAGGGCAAAGAATGATATTGATGATACTCGCGATCCACAAACTGCGCATAGCCATGGCCGCATCACCGGCACCGCGGAAAATACCGTTGATCAGAAAGATCAGGATGATTACGACACTTCCCCCCAGCATAATGCGTGTAAACGGCGCTCCTTCTTTCACTACGTCGGGCTGAGCACCCATAATACGAAGTATATCTGGGGCAAATACAATTCCAACGACGCTAATCACCACCGTTACTACCAACGATATAATGAGCGATTGTACTCCCGCATGTGCGGCGGCTTCAGGGTTTTTTTCGCCAATACGACGCGCCACCATAGCCGTTGCTGCCGTGCTCAATCCAATAGCAATCGAATAAACAATCGATATTACCGATTCGGTAAGTCCAACGGTGGCAACCGCATTTTTACTATTGGGGAGATGCCCTACAAAATACATATCCACCACGGCAAATACACTTTCGAGGCTTAGCTCAAGAATCATTGGTATTGCCAGCAGAAAAATTGCTTTGCGAATGCTGCCCTGGGTATAGTCGTGCTCGCTTCCCTTGAGCGCCTGTTTTATTAATGAGAAATAATAAGCCAATTTGTTATTATAAGATCCTATTTGTTGCGGCATATAAAACCGGTTTTGTTGATTGATCAATGATGTTTACTGTTCGATGCGTATCGATACCTTATCCCTGAAGGCATACTTACAGAGTACCATGATTGAAAAAATTAAGAGTTGAAAAATTTATTAGAAAACCCAATAACAGTTGGAACAATGGTTGAGCCTGCACTTTACCGCACCGGCCTACTGATTAAAATTGTCGGTTCTTACAATGGAGGGCGAACCTTAGCAGATGTTCATATTCCTAAGAATTGAGCAGCAAAGGTTGAATAATTTTGTTTGCCGGTGAAATTTTTTTTGAATGAGCCGGCAAAACAGGGGGATGAAAGGAGAAAATCGGGGGACGCAAGGCAAGAAGCCCCTATAAAAAATGTCTGAATTTACATTGATCTCAAGTATCTTGCAGCTTCAAAAAATGAACCCGTTTTATGGAGTACAGTAAAATTATCGCTGTTACAGGCTTACCCGGTTTGCAGGAACTTATCAGCAGCAAAAGCGATGGGGCCATTGTGCGGTCGTTGGAAGACAATACCACCAAATTTGTTTCTTCACGCATTCATAACTTTTCGCACCTGGAGAGTATAGAAATTTATACCGTTCGCGAAAACGTGAACCTCGTGGATGTTTTTCATGCCATGGAAAAAAGTGCTGTTGCCTTGCCCGATGATAAAGATGCGAAGGCTGTTAAGGCTTATTTCGAAAAGGTTTATCCCGATATGGACTTTGAGCGTGTGTACAATAGCGATATGAAGAAGATGGTAAAATGGTTTTCTATTCTGAAAGCAAACAATATCGAAATAAAACTCAGCGAAATTCCCGAAGAGGAAGAAGCAGTGGTTGAGGAAGCTCCCGCGCCAGCTAAGAAAGAAGTGAAAAAAGAAAAAGAAAAGAAAGAGACAGAAGAAGAAAAGCCCAAGAAATCGGTAGCTAAAAAGAAAGAGGAAAAGCCCGCCCCTGCTAAAAAAGAAAAGGTAAAGGAAGAAGAGCCAAAGAAAAAAGCAAGTGCCGCCAAACCCAAAAAAGAAGAGGAAGGCAAAAAAGAAACCCCGAAGAAAAAAGCAGCGCCCAAAAAGAAATAAACAATTTCTAATAGAAAGCTGCCTCTCACAAGGGGCAGTTTTTGTTTTAAACCAGTTTGGATGAACTACACAGCCAATATTCAAAAAATTCCGCGTCAATTTTTACCAGACAGCTTTAGCGTAACCACCTGGGAAGCCCTGGAGCCCTATTTCAAAAATTTACTGGAAAGAAAGATTAACTCGCGTGAAGAGTTGGAGCAATGGCTGAAAGACAGCAGCGAGCTCGAAGCAGTGGTAAGCGAAGATGCCTGCTGGCGACAGATTCGCATGACCTGCGATACCGAAAACAAATCGCTGGAAGAAGCATTTGTATTCTTTGTTACGCAGATTCAACCCAAAATTCAGCCTTACGCCGATAAACTGAACAGGAAGTTGATTGAATCGCCATACACAAAAGAACTGGATCCATCCAAGTTCTTTACCTACCTGCGCAGTGTGAAGAAAAGCATCGAACTGTTTCGCGAAGAAAATATTCCCTTGCAATCGGAACTGAGTGTATTGGGTCAGCAGTTTGGAGTTATTTCGGGAAAAATGACCGTTGAAGTGGATGGCAAAGAGTACACGTTGCAGCAGGCAGCCAAATTCCTGGAAAGTCCCGACCGCGCCAAAAGGGAAGAAGTATATCGCAAAATCAACGAGAGAAGATTACAGGATAAAGATGCGCTCGACGATTTGTATACAAAACTTATTCAGAAGCGCCACCAGGTAGCTTTGAATGCAGGTTTTGAAAATTATCGTGACTATAAGTTCAAGGAGCTCGGGCGTTTTGATTACAATAAAGAGGATTGTTTCCAATTTCACCGCGCGGTAAAAGAACATGTATTGCCGCTGGTGAATGAAATATACGAGCGCAAAAGAGTAAAGTTGGGCCTCGATAGCCTCCGCCCCTGGGATACCGAAGCAGAACCCGAGGGAATACAACCCCTGAGGCCATTTACAAACGGGGCAGAATTACTCGATAAAACCATACGCTGTTTCGAAAAGCTCAATCCTTTTTTTGCAGATTGTTTGCGAAAGATGAACGAGATGAAACGATTTGATCTCGACAGCCGAAAAGGAAAAGCTCCCGGTGGTTACAATTGTCCATTGGCCGAAACCGGTGCACCTTTTATTTTCATGAATGCTGCCGGGCAAATGAGCGATGTAACCACGATGGTACACGAGGGAGGGCATGCCGTTCACTCCTTTCTTGCGCATCCACTTGAGTTGAGTTCGTTTAAAGAATACCCGATGGAGATTGCGGAGGTGGCCAGCATGGCAATGGAACTGTTTAGCATGGAATACTGGAACGTTTTCTTTGATAATGCCGATGATCTCAGGCGGGCAAAAGAACACCAGTTGGAAAGAGTGATCACCATTTTCCCCTGGATTGCCACCATCGACAAATTCCAGCACTGGATATACGAAAATCCCGGCCATAGCCTGGCGGAACGCGCGGAGCAATGGTTCCAAATACTCAACGAATTCAGCAGTTCGGCTATTAATTTCAGCGATCTGCAACATTACCGCAGGTATAGCTGGCAAAGGCAGTTACATTTGTTCGAAGTTCCATTCTATTATATCGAATATGGCATTGCCCAGCTTGGGGCAATTGGCTTATGGATGAAGTTTAAGGAAAACAAAGATGCAGCACTCAACCACTATATGCAGTCATTGAGTTTGGGTGGAACAAAAACCCTACCCGACCTGTATAAATGTGCAGACATTGAATTTAATTTTTCTTCAGATTATATCAGAAAGCTGATGCGTTTCGTTAAACAGGAAATGGATGGCTTAGTATGAATGGATTAAAGGCAGATTAAAACTTCAAAAAAATACCCACTTTGAGGTATCTGTAGATCGAAATTCGAGAGTATATTTGTTCTGCAAACGTTAGCATTAACTAGGACGGTGATTCGTTCGACATTATAAAATAGCTACTAATCAGAGCCTTAACCAAAAGTCCCGGTGTTTCTACATCGGGGCTTTATTTTTTCGGGATAGCCCAAGTTGTATTCGGCTTTTTATATAATAATGGTCTATATGCCGATCGAACAATACCGGACCGGAGCGATCATTATTTCCTGGATTTTTACTGGCAATCTTTGCAAATGCCGTTTACCACCATTTGGTAGTCTTCGGGGCGAAAGCCGGATGGAAGTTTAACGGAAGGAATGGTTACGTCCGAAAGGCAGGTGGTATTGCCGCAGATATTGCATACAAAATGAACGTGGTTGTCGTGATGATGTCCTTCGGAGCAATTACTATGACAAAGTGCATATCGTACCGAATTGTCGGCGGTAGGTATATTGTGAATGATTCCCTTCTCTAAAAAAACCTGGAGTGTGCGATATACGGTCACCCGGTCGAATTTTTCGCCGGTACGTTTTTCTATATCGCCGTGCGCAAGCGCGCCCTTACTGGCCAAAAATAGTTCCAGTATTTTTTTTCGGCTACCCGTAACGCTTAGTTGATTGCGTTTTAGGATATAGTCTATTTGCGAATCCATAGTGCGGCGCTTATTCTCTTCTCAATTTACTATCAATTTCCAAAAAGATTATTAGAAAAGCGTTTCCTGCTAACCGGCTCCTTTAGCAATACGGCAATATCCTTTTCCAATTCTTTCAGTTCTTCTTCCTTTAGCCCATCGTAAATTTTACGTACCTGCCCGGCCTTATCGATCAAAGCAAAAAACTGGGTGTGCATAAACTGGTCTTCAATCTTTTGCAGGTTGTTTTTGGGATCGTCGAGCAGGTAGCTCACCCTTGCGGTATTGTACAAACTATCTTTTCGCCCGGTAAGAAACCACCATTTCGCGGTATTGACCGCTAACGAATCTGCGTAATGCTTCAGGCGGGCCGCGCTATCGGTTTCGGGATTGCAGGTATGCGACACAATTACAAAGCCCTCAGCGTCTTTAAACTTTTCGTACACCTTCTTCATATTTGTATTCATCATCGGGCAAATATTCGGGCAGGTGGTGAAAAAATATTCTGTGACGTACACCTTACCCTCGAGGTCTTTTTCGGTTACCGGCCGGCCGTCCTGATTGGTAAAGCTGAAGGGTTGTACATAACTCAGCACCGGCAATTTTACATGGCCATACCCGGGTACCAGTTTGGTCATAACCACATAAAAACCAAGCACCAAAAACAAAAAGAACGCGCTATAAAAAATCCACTTCTTGCTCATACTATTAGTTTCCTCCGGCAAATTTACTAAGCCTTGCCCAGCCGATTGGCAATATCCTCTTCCATAACAAAATTTTTTGCAACAAAGTTGCATTGTTATGAATTAAGTCTTTAAATTTGCGCTCTATGCGTTTTCGAATCAACTGGGATGCTTTGGGTATTTCTGCCTCACTGGCCTGTGCTATACATTGCGCAATTCTCCCGCTGCTGTTAACTAGTCTGCCCATTTTTGGAGTAGACATTATTGAGAACACCGCTTTCGAATACTTTATGATTGCGCTGGCTTTTGCTATTGGCTGTTATTCATTATGGCATGGGTACAAGCGTCATCATCACAGTTTCACACCGCTTACAGTATTCTCAATCGGGATGATTTTCCTGGTAGCAAAACAGGTTTGGCACTCGTATCAACTCCTGCTGTTACCCATAGCACTCACGCTTATTATTTATGCCCATCTTCGCAACTTCAGGCTCTGCCGGGCACACAATCATGCGCATTCCGAAGATTGTAACCATTGAAGCGGCGGTGGCTACCTTTTCCCAATTTCAAAAACATTTAGCAAAAGCCTTTTGTTATCTTTACACTTCAAACAAAGTGTAATATGATAAAAACAGGTAACCCGGTGATCAGCATTTATACAGAAATGACTCCCAACCCGGAAACCATGAAGTTTGTGGCGAATAAATTGTTGTATCCCGGTAAAAGCATCGATTTCCCCGATGTGGAATCGGCCAAGCCTTCGCCATTAGCGGTAGAACTCTTCGGCTTCCCTTTTATTAAGGCCGTATTTATTGCCAGCAATTTTGTTACGCTTACAAAAACTGCCGATACCGAGTGGAACGATGTAATTCCAACCATCCGGCATTTTCTTAAAGAATACCTGGAAGAAGGTAAAACAGTGATCAACGAAGAGGAAGTAGCGGTCATAAAACAGGAAAGCAGCAATGTAATAGCCGCCGATGACGATGATGTAGTGAAGCGTATTAAGGAATTGCTCGAAAACTATGTAAAGCCCGCGGTAGAAATGGATGGCGGAGCCATTCAATTCAAAAGCTACGAAGATGGAGTGGTGAACCTGATGTTGCAGGGTAGCTGCAGTGGTTGTCCCTCGTCGATGATTACATTGAAAGCCGGAATAGAAGGCATGATGAAGAGAATGATTCCCGAAGTAAAAGAAGTGGTTGCCGAAGCGGAATAATCATCAATAAAACTCATTGACAAAAAAGGAAAGCCTCTCGCTTTCCTTTTTTAATTTTTACCTGTTTCCGGCGAAGAAAATGCGAGGTTGTTGTCGTCATTGGTTTTTACTTCATTGGTTTGTGTATCTGCCCACAAAAGAGTAACTTCCATTCAAACTGCTAGTTTATGGCGATTGTTTACATAATCGTTGGGGTTGTACTGGTTCTTTTATTGATTGCAGCCCTGTTGCCCGGTAAGTATCACATCGAAAAAACAGCAATTATCGCCAGGCCCGTAGAACTGGTAATGGATAAAGTTGCCGATCTCCATCATTATGCCGCGTGGAATCCCTGGCAACAGTCGGACCCCGGCGCTAAGGGCACTATCACGGGTACGCCTAAAACTATTGGACATAGCTATGCATGGGAAGGAAAAAAAGTGGGTGTAGGCAGTTTAACTGTTCGCGATATCGATAATAAGCATGTTCATTTCAATCTCGAATTCATAAAGCCTTTTAAATCGAAGGCTAGCGACGACTGGATGTTCGAGGAATGGGGAAATGGTGAAACCAAGGTTACCTGGTCGAATAACGGGGAATTTCCTTTCCCGGTAGCACGATTAATGGGCCCGATGATATTGAAGGAACTCAATCAGCAATTCGTTCAAGGCCTGAACAATTTGAAAAAAATGTGCGAAGGTTAATAAGACAAGGGCTGAGCATATAAAAAACTGTTGCCTGCACGAGCTAAAAAGCGCAGCGTTTTGCTTGCACAATAAACTTACACAGTAAATCATTAAGGTTTTTTTGTTTCAAGAGCTTGTGAAGACACAAGCCCTGGCACGCTGCCGCCAGGATTCATGAAGACACGAATCCTGAAAATTTATTACCGTTAATTGCTTGACAACAAGTAATACTGGCATTCGATTCCCTCTGCACGATTATTGGCTACGGTTAAACTGGCAAATTTGCTACGGCTTACAGGAGCGGCAGTCGGCATTTATGAGTAAATATTTTCCTCTTGTTATAACGAAACACTCTGCGTCCTCCTTTCTCCTGCGGTAAAAAAACTCTCCAAAACTTCGGAAGCGCATATTTACTGCGGAGAACAATAGAACACGGAGAAAACCTGGTATCCTTCTCTGCATCTTTCCTGCTGTTTGAATTCTTTCCGACAAAAGAGAACCCTGCGTTTAGTTATAATATTTCATATCCCGAATGAATGAATCGCCCCGATCACTTGCGCGTTTTGGCTTTCTTTCTTCCGCTCCTCCTTCACCCTCCGTATCTTCGTACCATGGAACGCACAGAAATAAATGAATTGGGTGAGTTTGGCCTGATACAGCATCTTACCAAAAACATTGAATTGCAGAATGCTTCTTCGCTGGTAGGTGTTGGCGACGATGCGGCTGTAATCGATCATTTCGGTAAACAAACCGTTATCACCACCGACTTGCTGCTCGAAGGCGTACATTTTGATCTTGCCTATACACCGCTTAAACATCTTGGTTATAAAAGTGTAGTGGTAAACCTGAGCGATGTGTATGCGATGAATGCCATTCCCACGCAGATCACACTGAGTATTGGCATCAGCAACCGCTTTAGTGTTGAATCGCTCGATGAGTTTTACGAAGGAGTATATGCGGCCTGCGATAAATACGGTGTTGACCTCGTGGGGGGAGATACCTGTTCTTCTCAAAAGGGCTTTATTATTTCGGTTACTGCTATTGGCGAAGTGGAGCCCGGTAAATATGTGAAGCGCAGCGGCGCCAAAAAAGGCGATTTGCTTTGTTGCAGCGGTGATTTGGGTGCTGCCTATATCGGCCTGCTTTTCCTGGAACGCGAAAAAAAGATTTATCTCGAAAATCCTTCTATTCAACCCGATCTCGAAGGAGAGGCCTATGTGATCGGCCGATTACTGAAACCCGAGGCCAGGAAGGATATTGTTGAATTTTTGAGAGAGAATAATATCCAACCCAGCTCTATGATGGACATCAGCGATGGCCTCAGCTCGGAGATCCTGCATATATGCCAGCAAAGCGGTCTGGGATGCGTGCTGTACGAAGAAAAAATCCCGATCGAAGAAGAAATGAAGCGGGCCGCATTCAAATTCGAAATCGATCCTACCGCCTGTGCGTTAAGCGGTGGGGAGGACTATGAATTGCTTTTCACCATCCCACAATCTGATTATGAAAAACTCGTTTTAAATGAGCAAATCAGCGTGATTGGATACATGACCGATGCCTCGGAACCCCCGCATATCGTTACCAAGGCCGGCAACAAGCACCTGGTTACCGCGCAGGGATGGAATGCCTTTAAAAACAAAAGATAATACAGCAGTTGTTGAATGAGCAGGAACCTACTATTTGTGGCTGTTGTTACCAGTGTATTGCTGATGTCCTGTTCCACATCAAAGAAAAGCTTTGACCCCAACCGCAAGTATAGTGCCGTTGCGTTGCGGCAAGACTATAGCCTGTTCCGCAATATCCTTGAAAAATATCACCCCAGCCTTTATTGGTTTACTCCAAAAGACAGTATTGATTATTATTTTGAAAGAGGATGGCAGAAACTGAACGACTCTCTTACCGAAAACCAGTTTCGCTATATTTTACAGGATGTAACGACCAAAATCCGGTGCGGACATACCTCGGTTCGCTCCTCGAGAAAATATATTCGCTACCTCGATACGGCCCTTCAAAAAACCTTCCCGCTTGCGTTGAAAGTATGGCCCGATTCGATGGCTGTAATTGCCAATACCCATCGCCGCGATTCAATATTCAGGCGAGGCACGGTAGTGTACCGCATAAATGGACTTACAACAAAACAAATCACAGATACATTTTTCAATTATCTCGTAACAGACGGGCATGCCATCAATGGCAAATACCAGGCCCTGAGTAGCGGCGCGAATTTTGGAACCTTGTACCGAAACATCTTTGGCCTAACGGATAAATTCGAAATAGAATACCGCGATTCGCTGGGGCAAAAAAGAATAGCCAGTACAAATGTATTCGTGCCCGTGCGTGATACAACAAGAAGAACCTTGCCGCCGCCATCGAACCGGGATCGTGGCACTGCGCCTTCCCCGCCACGCATCAACCGCGTTCGAAGCCTGCAGGTGGATACCACCCTTTCCACTGCTTATATGACGCTCACCACTTTTGCACGTGGCAATAAGCTTCGCTCTTTTTTTCATAAGAGTTTTAGAGTGATGAAAGAAAGATCCATTAAAAACCTCGTAATAGATGTTCGCAGCAATGGAGGTGGCGATGCCGGTCTTTCCACCTTACTTACCCGTTACCTGGTTGATCGAAAATTCAAACTGGCTGATTCGTTATATGCAGTGCGCAGGTCGGGTCCTTACAATAAGTATATCAAAAAACATTTGCTTTATCGAATGGGAATGTTTTTTGTTACGAAGAAGAAGAGAGACGGATACTACCATTTTACTTTTTTTGAAAGACACTACTATAGCCCGAGAAAAAAAAATCATTTCAACGGCGATGTGTATATTATAATTGGGGGCAATTCCTTTTCGGCAACTACCTTATTTGCCAAGGCGCTGCAGGCACAAAAAAATGTAACCATTGTGGGTGAAGAAAGCGGTGGCGGCGCTTATGGCAACAGCGCCTGGATGATACCGGACGTTGTATTGCCCAATACAAAAATTCGTTTTCGTCTGCCTTTATTCAGGCTGGTAATGGATAAAAACCTTGTGAGGGAAGGCCGGGGCATTCAGCCCGATATATATGTTGCACCCAGTGCCGAAACCATACGACTTGGTATTGACCCGAAGTCGGAAGCAGTGAGGCAGTTGATTGTATCGAAATCCAAACCATCGAATAAATCGGGGAACACTAAATAACCTTTATTATCCCGAGTTCTTCATTAAAAACGATCATCGAAGCTTCGGCTCCTTTTTCAAGCACGCCCAGTTTTCTGTCTTTTAATAAAGAGGCAGGATAAGTGCTGGCCATTCGAAGCGACTCCTCCAGGGAAATTCCCAGGTGCTTTACTCCGTTTCTTACACATTGCATCATGGTTAGGGCCGAGCCCGACAGTGTTCCATCGGGTAAAGTATAATGATCGCCCTTAAACACATGTGGGTATTCGCCTTTGGCGCATTCGGTTACTGCATCTGTTATATAAAAAAGACGATCGCCCATAATTTTTTTGGCGATGCGCACAGCGGCAAAATCGGCATGAATGCCATCGCATACAACGCTGCTCTTTGCAGTGGGGTGATTGAACAATGCACCCACCATTCCCGGCGCCCGGTGTTGCAGGGGCGACATAGCATTGAACAGGTGCGTGGCTACGGGGATTTTTTCAAATCCTTTTAATGCTTCGGAATAGCTGGCATTTGTATGCCCGGCCGATACCAAAACGCCGTTTTGCTGTAACAAATCAACCAATGCAGGTTCGCAACATTCTGGCGCAATCGTCATCATTTTAAATACATCTTGCCCGCGCTCCAGCAACATCTTTATTTCCTGCTCGCTCGGTTTTTTTATATATCGCTCGATATGCGCGCCGCGTTTCGCCGGATTTATATACGGGCCTTCGAGGTGCAATCCCAATAAACCCTTTCCCCCTTCGTTCCAATAACGTTTTACCTGTTCAATTCCTTCCAAAAACCTTTCAATGGAATTGGTGGCCATTGTAATCATAAAATGAGCGCAACCACCGGTAAGGCAATATTCATAAGTTGCCCTGAGGGATTCTGTATCGGTTTGTTGCGAAAACATTCTTCCGTTACCGCCGTATATCTGCAAGTCGATAAGCCCAGGCGCGATAGATGCGCCCTTCAGGTTTTCGACCTGGTATTGTTCGGGAATTTCTTTCTCGCCAACAATGCCTTCTATTTTTCCATTATTTACCAGCAGGCTTTTTTGTCTTTCTACTGCGTAACCGGTAAAGATTGTTCCGTTGGTATAAGCAATTTGCATTGGTATGTATGGTTCAGGGTTCAATAAAAAAATCGTCGGCGTCTTTTAAAAAGGGGAGGCGATTTCTTATTTCTTCCAGTTTTTCTTTTTGAAGCGTGGTGGTGAAAATATCTTCTTCGTGTGCCTTCGTGTATAGTATTTCGCCCATCGGGTCCACTATCATGCTATCGCCACTGTGGTATATATCATTGCCGTCCTTTCCAATCCTGTTCACTCCAATTACATAACACTGGTTTTCGATGGCCCTGGCCTGCAAAAGGGTTTTCCAGGCATGATTGCGGCGCTCGGGCCAGTTGGCCACATATAAAAGCAAATCGTATTCTGCGAGCGAGTTCCTTTGTTCTGTTGCTGAGTAATGCGGCGATTGCCTTGCCCATACCGGGAAGCGAAGGTCGTAGCAAACCTGCAGGTTGACTCTCCATCCTTTTACAGATGCGATCAATCTTTTATTGCCTGCTTTATAAAATTGATCCTCCCCCGCATAGGCAAAAAGATGTCGCTTGTCGTAATAGCCGTATTGCCCATTGGGCAACATCCATATTAAACGATTAAAATAATTTCCGTTTTCTTCAATAATCAGGCTTCCGGTGAGAATTATTTTTTTTGAAGTGGCAATGGATTTCATCCACGACACCGATTCGCCATCCATTTTTTCTGCCAGTGCCGATGGGTTCATACTGAAGCCGGTACTGAACATTTCGGGCAATACCACCAGTTCCGTTTTTTCGCCGATGCTGTTGATTTTTTTTTCGAGCATCGACAGGTTTGCCCGTTTATCTTCCCAAAAAAGCCCGGTTTGAATAATTGTTACGCTCAGCGAAGACATATCTCTTGATTTCTTCACGAAAATAGAATTAATGTGATAGAACTGATATGGTGTTTTTACGGGTCGAAACATCGCGGAGTTTATCACCGCAGAGGATCGGGGAAGCTGGAGGATAGCCAATAACTGCCACGTTCTTCCTTTCTACCCGATGGAACAACTTTCGCCGATTTTCTGGGCATAAGAAGGGAGCCTCGGATGTTTTCTCCTTCTTTTTTATTTGCTTTGTAGAACCATGAACTTTATATCTCTCCGTTCTTACGATAACTATATCACCGCCAATCTGCACATGCAGCAATTGGAGGCGGAGGGAATACGCGCTTACCTGCAAGACGAGAACACAGTCACCATCAATCCCGTGCTATCGCATGCCATCGGGGGTATAAAACTGATGGTTCACGAGGCCCAGGTAGAGAGGGCGAGTGAATTGCTGGCCCAAATTGAAGAAGAATACAGAAAATCATTTGCATGCCCGCGATGCGGCGAGCACGATATTCACCATGTTCCCAACACCAGGAAGGCAGTAAACTGGATTACCGCTATTAGTACATGGTTATTCAGCAATTATGCCGTTTCGCCCGAGTACATCTACCGCTGTTTTAAATGCGGGTATGAAATGGAAAGCCTTCCCGAACAGTAATTCCCCAAATTGTATTTTCAGCGTAAATTGGGTAAAATATTGCTTGCTATGGAAAGGTTAATGCAGTTTTTTGAACATGTTCAAACCTGGCAACTCTTTTTGTGGGTGGCGGCCTGGATGATTTTTTTTGGACTGCTCGAAAATGTTATACCAGTATTTGCCCACAAATACAATCGCTTCAAACACGCAGGTGTCAATCTTTCTTTCCTTATCACTACGGCCGTAGTAAACTTGCTCGTGGGCATTATTACCGCGGGCGTCTATGTTTTTATACAGAATAATGAGATCGGGTTGATTTATTGGCTCAACTGGCCGCTTTGGCTGGAACTATTGCTTTGTGTGTTGTTGCTCGACTTCATCGGCATGTATTGTTCGCACTACGTATTGCATAAATTCAAATGGCTCTGGAAATTTCATATGGTGCATCACAGCGACCGGCATGTGGATGTTACCACCGGCACCCGCCATCATCCCGGCGATTGGTTCATCCGTGAAATGTTTGCGCTGATCGCTGTGGTGATTACCGGTGCGCCGCTGGCTTTTTATTTCTTTTTCCGTTTTTGCAATGTGGTATTTACTTATCTCACTCATGCCAATATCAATATGCCTTCGTGGCTGGAAAAGCCGCTGAGCTGGATATTCATTACTCCCAACGTTCATAAATTCCATCACCATTTTGAAAGACCCTGGACGGATACCAATTTTGGCAATATCTTTTCCTTCTGGGACCGAATATTCGGAACCTTTGTGTACGATGATGTGCACAAAATTCGTTACGGCTTAGACGTGCTGGAACAAAAACCGGATGAGGACTTGCTTTACCAAATGCGGCTGCCATTTGATAATTCCATAAAAACGGATTATTAAGTAGCTTCGCCCGATCCGACCCTCGCGAAAATAGAATACTACATGAAAAGAGTTTTATTGTCGTTTTTATTGCTCGTTCTTTTTTGTTCTGCATTTGCGCAAAATGAAATCAGGCAAATGGTGGACTCGATGCGCCGCTACCGCAATATTCCCGGCCTTGTATATGCTGTATTTACCACCGATGCCATCATAGATAGCGGTACAAGTGGCGTAAAAAAAATGAGGGTGCGGGGACCTGTGCAATGGCAAAACCGTTTCCAGATTGGCACCACCACCACTACTTTCACTTCTTACATAGCTGCAAGAATGGTGCAGGAAGGAAAAATTTCCTGGAACACCACGCTTCTGAAAGTTTTCCCCGAAATAGAAGGGAAAACAATGAAAATATATCACCGGGTTACCCTGCAGCAATTGATAACGCAAAGAGTTGGATTACCCCCTTACGACGAATACAAGGAATACCGCGATATTCACTCGATGCCCGGAACACCCAGCCAGCAAAGAGCCGCGTTTGTATTGATGATGCTTAAACGCAGGCCTGCTACCGTTATCGATAGTTCCGAGGCCGTATATTCGGTTGCAGGTACAGCGATAGTAGCAGCCATGCTCGAAAGAGTGAGCAAGAAAAGTTGGGAACAACTGGTAGAGCAATATATCAACAAGCCGCTTAACATCAGGGCCGGCTTCGATTTTCCCGCGTTGAAAGATTCCACCCAACCCTGGGGGCATTGGGATAACTATTTCAATCTTACCACCCATATCGATGATTACTGGGCCCGGTTTTTTCCCGCCATAGCGCCGGCTGGCAATATCAATATTTCCATTGGCGACTATATCACGTTCCTGAGAGATCATATGCTCGCGCTTCAAAATAAAAAATCGGTTATCGGCAATGCCATGGCCAATCGCCTCATGTTTCAGCCACCGGGTTATGCCGCGGGATGGTTTAATGGTAAATGGCGCGGTTTGAGTATTGCTTATTTTCTCGGCAGGGCAGGCCTATTCAGTAGTTATGCGGAAGTGATCAAGGAAAAAAATATGGGAATCATCATTCTTTGCAACAGCGGAACGGTAGACGGTCGCTCGGGTATTCTCAACCTGGCCCGATCGCTTCGCGAGTATTATGTAAAATGAGCGTATTGCACAGCGTTCATCATTTAAATTTGCAGTTGGAAATGTCAGGTTTAAGGGTTTGAGGTTTCAGGTTTAAAGTTAATGCACAATTAATAAGCCAATTGAAACCACTCGCCTTTTGACTTTAAACTTTTTGACTTTAAACTACCCAACACCCATGCAGCAAGTCATCGCCATGATACCGGCCCGTTATGCAGCCACCCGTTTTCCAGCAAAGCTGATGCAGAAGCTGGGCAGCAAAACCGTTATCATGCACACCTATGATAATACAAAGGCCACCGGTTTATTCAACGAGGTAGTAGTGGTAACGGACAGCAAAATAATATACGATGAAGTACTATCGCACGGCGGCAAGGCGGTGATGAGTAAGAAGGAACACGAAAGCGGCAGCGATCGCATTGCAGAGGCTGTTGCTGATATGGAAGTGAATATTGTATTGAATGTACAGGGTGATACTCCGTTTGTAAAACGAGAGCCGCTGGAGAAGCTGTTGAAATGCTTCGATGATTCTACCGTGCAGGTAGCATCTATGATGCAGGTGCTGACTAAAGAAAGCGAAATCAACGATCCCAATTTTGTAAAGGTGGCGGTCGACAGGAATATGAATTCTCTATTCTTCAGCCGGTCTGTGATTCCTTATCCCCGCGATAAAAAAGCCCCCGTTACTTATTACGAGCATATTGGAGTATATGCGTTCCGCAAGCAGGCCCTGCTCAATTTCACGAACTGGCCGGTAACACCGCTGGAAGCTGCAGAAAAAATCGAATGCCTGCGTTATCTCGAATACGGCATTCCGCTTCGCATGGTAGTTGTTGATTATATGGGCGTGGAAATTGATACTCCCGAAGACCTTGAAAAAGCGGGGAAGCTTTTGTAAGAAAATCCAGCAAACGCGATCGGTTGTGGTGGCTCTTGCTTCACATACTCATAAGGAAGGATTGTCCACAACTTAAAGGAGACAAATCAGCATGGTACTATCTTATCCGTTTTATACTAATTTATCCGTCGCATTATTAAATCTCCGGGTTATACATTTATAATAAACATTATTGGCCTCTCCTCTGCGAAAACTCTGCGGGCTCCTTTCTCTGCGGTAACTCCAACTCTCAAAGTTTTACTAACTTCCTTCTCCCAAACACCAATTGCTTATGGATAAAAACAAATTATTCCGGTGGTCGATAGTAGCCGCACTTGCCGGATTTATTTTCGGCTTTGATACTGTAGTGATCTCGGGCGCCAATCAGCCAATCAAGGAGCTTTGGCAAACCAGCCCGCTTTTTCATGGATTCTTTATTATGTCGATGGCGCTATGGGGAACCGTACTGGGTGCCATATTCGGAGGAGTTCCCACAGAAAAGTATGGAAGAAAAAAAGTGTTGTTATGGATTGGTATCCTCTACACCATTTCCGCCTTTGGAACCGCCTTTGCACCCGATCCATATACCTTTTCCTTTTTTCGTTTTATAGGCGGTGTTGGCATTGGTGTGTCGTCGGTAGCGGCGCCTACCTATATTTCAGAAATATCTTCGCCGGCCATGCGTGGAAGACTGGTAGCTATGTACCAGTTCAATATTGTATTCGGAATTTTGATTGCGTTTCTTTCCAATTATTTTCTCCAGGGCGTTGGAGGCGATAACGACTGGAGGTATATGCTGGGCGTGCTAGCCATTCCTTCGGTTATTTATACGCTCATGGTAATGGGCGTGCCGGAAAGTCCGCGCTGGCTGGTGAGCAGGAAGAACGATGTTGCTACCGCAAAAAAAATAATGACAGAAATTGGTATTGCCGATATCGATGGTGAAGTGGCTCTTATACAGGAAGCAAACCGTCGCGAAAGCGCCGGAACACAACATTCGTTATTCAGTAGCAAATACAGCCGTGTAATGTGGCTGGCTTTTATGGTGGCATTTTTTAACCAGTTATCGGGCATTAACTTCATACTGTATTACGCACCGGAAATACTGGAAAAAGCGGGGTTGGCCGAAAAAGAATCGCTATTCAATTCTATTGCTATTGGCGGAACCAATTTAATTTTCACTTTTGTTGGATTGTACCTGATCGATCGGTTGGGAAGAAAAACTCTACTCGTTATCGGATCGTTGGGTTATATACTTAGTCTTTCGCTGGTGGCATGGGCATTTTATGCGCAGGCAAGCGCAAACCTGTTATTGATTTTCCTTCTTCTCTTTATAGCCTCGCATGCAGTAGGACAAGGTGCTGTTATATGGGTATTTATTTCGGAAATATTTCCCAATAAAGTACGGGCGTTGGGGCAATCATTCGGGGCCAGTGTGCATTGGGTATTTGCAGCAATTATCACACTTGTTACGCCTTTGTTTCTTGACTCGAAGGACGGTATTTTTAAAGACAATCCCTGGCCCATCTTTGTATTCTTCGCTGTTACGATGTTGTGGCAATTGCTTTGGGTGATAACCAAAGTACCCGAAACAAAAGACGTTTCGTTGGAAGAACTGGAAAAAAAATTAATCAAGGAATAAATTCAAAACAACATATTATGAAACTGGCAGCATTTTCATTTTGTGTTCTTTTTATGGTTGGATCAGTATCTCCATTAAATGCGCAAAAAGCTTCTTTGTACAAAGAGCAGTATCGTCCGCAATTTCATTTTTCTTCGCCGCTTCACTGGATCAACGATCCCAACGGATTGGTATATTACGATGGAGAGTACCACCTCTTCTATCAACACAATCCCATGGGTATTCGCTGGGGCCATATGAGCTGGGGCCATGCCGTTAGTAAGGACCTGGTGCATTGGCAGCATTTGCCACTGGCCATTGAAGAAGGAAAGGAAGTAATGATTTTTTCGGGGACCTGTGTTGTAGATAAAAACAATTCCAGCGGTTTTGGAAAAGATGGGAAGATTCCGATGGTAGCCATTTATACAGGGCATATCGAAGAAAAAAACCAGTCGCAACATATTGCCTATAGTTTGGATAATGGAAGAACCTGGACCAAATACGATCGTAACCCGGTACTCGATTTGGGTAAGAAAGACTTTCGCGATCCGAAAGTATTCTGGTATGAACCGGGTAAGAAGTGGATCATGGCGGTTGTATTGCCAATTGAAAAACAGATACAGTTTTATAGTTCGGGTAATTTGAAGGAATGGTCGCTGATGAGTTCCTTTGGTCCGGCAGGGGATACAACTGGTATATGGGAATGTCCCGATTTATTCGAAGTACCTGTGACCGGTGAGGCCGGTAAAACCAAATGGGTATTGATGCATTCGCCGGCTCCCTATATGCAATATTTTGTTGGCGAATTCGATGGAAACAAATTCACCTGCGAAAACCCGGTTACAAAGGTTTATCGACCGGATTATGGTCCCGATTACTATGCGGCTATTGTGTACAACAACTTACCAAAAGGGCTTGCCCCCATTAGTATCGGATGGATCAACAACTGGAATTATGCCAATGATATTCCTACCATGCCCTGGAGAGGAGCGATGTCGATACCAAGAACATTATCGGTAAAAAAAATAAATGGCGAATGGATATTAATGCAGCAACCCATTGCCGCATTGCAGCAATTGCGATATGGGGCAATGGAGTGGAAGGAAAAATCGATAGAGAACAAATGGGTATTACCGGCAAAGGGGCAACAATACGAATTGGATTTATTGATTGATATTGGAACATCTGCTCAATGCGGAGTAAGGCTTGCGGCTGGAAATGGGAAGGAGTTAGAGATTGGATATAATGCGAAGGATAAAAAATTGTATATCGACCGGTCGAAAACCGCGCAACAGTCATTTCATAAAAAATTCGGTGAATTAAGCAGGTATGAAACACATGTGGAAGCAAGCAAAAACCAGATTCGGTTAAGAGTATTTTTCGACAACAGTATTGTAAGCGTTTTTGCCAACGAGGGCGAGGCTGTTCTAACTGCGCAGTTCTATCCCGATAAAAAAGACAACGCTATTGAATTATTCAGTAACAATGGCCGGGCTACTTTGAAGCAGGGAAGGTTTTGGATGATGAAATCAACGTGGTAGTATGTTGTTTTAACCACCGATAACACCGATAAATTTCGCAGATTGCTGCTGTGGAAGCAATCAACAATATTACCTGGCAAATAATTGGGACAGCATTTAAAATTCATTCAAATTTAGGTCCGGGTTTATTTGAAAAAGTATACAAAGAATGTCTGTTTTACGAGTTGCAAAAAGCCGGATTGTCTGCAAAGAAAGAGTATAGTCTCCCGCTTGTTTATGGTGATGTAAAATTGGACGCTGGATATCGTGGAGATCAAGTCAGTTGAACAGCTTACCGACGTACATGCAGCGCAAATTCTTACTTATTTAAAGCTAAGTAAATGTAAGATAGGATTGCTGCCAAACTTCAACGTGGCTGATATGAAAAAAGGAATCAGGCGCTTTATATGGTAACGGTGCAAATCTGTGATTCATCCGTTAAATCTGCGGTTACTATCTTTGCATCCCAAACCTCAAATTTTGGTTTATGAAGTTTAGAAATTTCAAAATGGTAGGCTATGTGGTGTATGGCCGCGGATCGTTCAATCAGCTCGATGAAATACTGGCTCCCCAGCGCAAGGACGAAGCGCCCATGATTTTTTTGGTAGATCATTTTTTTGAAGGCAAGCAACTGGTAAACCGTATTCCGCTGCGCGGGAAAGATAAAATACTATATGCCGACGTTACCTACGAGCCGAAAACAACACAGGTAGATGCGTTAGCCAAACAGCTTAAAGACGAGTTCGGAACTGTAAGCGGCATTGTTGGAATAGGCGGTGGTAGCACGATGGATCTTGCAAAAGCTGTTTCGTTAATGATGAACAATCCCGGAAGCAGCGCCGACTACCAGGGCTGGGACCTGGTTAAATTCCCCGGTGTATATAAAGTGGGAATTCCAACTCTGAGCGGAACCGGCGCCGAAGTTTCGAGAACAACAGTACTTACAGGTCCGACACGTAAACTCGGAATGAACTCCGACTTCACTCCATTCGATCAAATTGTACTCGATCCCGAGTTAACTGCCAATGCTCCCGCTAACCAGCGCTTCTACACCGGGATGGACTGCTATATCCATTGTATTGAAAGTTTGGAAGGAACCTATCTCAACGAATTCAGCAAGAGCTATGGCGAAAAAGCATTGCAGTTGTGTCAAAAAGTATTTGTAGAAAAAGATCATTGGGATGATGAAAGCGATGATCAGCTCATGATGGCGAGTTATGCAGGGGGTATGAGCATAGCTTACTCGCAGGTAGGGGTAGCCCATGCTGTGAGTTATGGTCTCAGTTATTTGCTGGGAACTAAGCACGGCATCGGAAATTGTATTGTAATGAATCATCTCGACGAATACTATCCCGCCGGTGTAAAAGAATTCAAGTATATGGTGGAAAAGAATAAGATCGATATTCCCACCGGCATTTGCAAAGGACTGAGCGATGAGCAATTCGATAAAATGATTGATGTGAGCCTCGGTATGAAACCCCTTTGGGAAAACGCCCTTGGTAAAGATTGGGAAAAGATAATGACGAGAGAAAAGTTGAGGAAGTTATACGAGAAGTTATAATAGGAAAATTGCGGATTAGGGAATGGCGGATGGCGAATACTTTTAAGGTTTCAACTTTTTACTTCGAAATATTGATGGCATCTTTTAAAAGACGGAGTAATAAAAGCCACTATTGGCCCATTATCTCATTGCCGAATTTTCCCATTTTTTTTTGTTTTTTTCCCATTGCCTGGCTTAAAGAGTATCGGACATTTACTTCCTGATCAATAAATACCGGTTGCAAGTGTTCGAACATTGCAACGGTACAAATTGATCTAATGCTCACCTGCTGGTAAAGAGTAAGTCACAAATGCAGTGCTTACTCCGGGGCGGACGATGCTTCCGCATTGCCCAAACCGAAAGCTTATGGAGGTGGTGGCGGGGGAGGGGGAGGGCCCACGGCAGTGGTGCATCCACGCAAGAATTCTACACCCAGCTCTCCAAACTTCAACTAATTAAATCATACCGCCCTCAAAACATAGGGAGTCTTGTGACACAAGTTCACTACGCCTTTACCAACCATTCAGTAAAAGACTAAATCAACCTTTACCAAAACAACTCAACAGCAAAACGATTGTCAATCCCTTCGGGTGCTGGTCAACAGTAAACCTCATCCGCTTCTACCTGCCAAAAAATTCACCATCCGCCATTTATTCATTCGCCATATAATTTCATTTCCTCAATAATCCGAATACTCCGCCGCTCTCATCAAAATGATATCTGCCTTCGATACGTTGTTCTGGTATTCCGGCATCGATGATAATTTCTTCCATTCCGGGTCATCCACGAATGTTTTCCAATGCCTATTGCGCTCTTCCATATTTTCAAAACTGGTTAGGTACATTAGGTGGGGCATCCTGCTCCCCGCCAACACTTCGGCATAAAAGATAGCATTGAATTGCAGTCGGGCAAATAAGGCAATCTCGCCACCTTCATTAAACATCTTCACTTTATTTCGATACAGTGCCTCCGTTGCGCTTTCATAGCTTCGCAATTCATATACCCTTTGATTTTTGGGCGACTTCAATGCAGGTAATTTCATGCGCGGAGCCAGCCGAAAAGCCTGCATAAAAATGGTTTCCAAACGAACATAAGGAGGATTAGTTGGAGGCAATTCGTTCCATTGCTTTGCCGCCTGCACATAATTCTTATCCTTTAACAAAGCTGATGTTATATTGGAAAACTGCCCAGCCGTCTTCAACGGCAATAGCACGTATATAAGTTTATCACTGGCAGTATCGTTGCCGATGGGTTTAAACACTCCCACCTGCGCTATAGATTGGCGGTGCATTGCCGGCAGAAAAGCTCTGGAAAGAAACTCGTCGATCATCGCCTCCTGTGCGTTCGTTCTAAAATGGAATACCTGGAGCTGGTAGTACTCGCGATTTTTAGATGAGGATTGAGAAGAAGCGTATAAACAGGTAAACAGAAAGAAGACGAGCAAAACATTTTTCTTCATATGCTGAAAATTGGAACACTAAGCTACTGCTATTCGCGATCAACTGTTCATTCACATAACAACTAATGATTAAAATCATGTGATGGCTGTTTTAAGAGATTACTTTTACAGTAAATACTTTACTATGGGCCCCAGCAGCGAACAACTTATCGTTGAAGGAAACCAGTATCTCGACCGGTTCCAGCAAATAGTTGATGAAACAATGAAGGAAGAAGAATTAATTGTACGCAACCTGCTTAACCCGCCGCAGGAAATAATTACACGAGGACAAAAAATATCCGACAAAGTTGCCCGCTTCGGGGGAAGCTGGAAGTTTATCATCGCATTCTGCATCATACTGGCAGGATGGATTGCCTTCAACTCGTTTGGCCCCGGCAACGAACACTTCGATCCGTACCCCTATATACTCATGAACCTTATTCTATCCTGTATCGCCGCCCTTCAGGCACCTATCATTATGATGAGCCAGAACCGGCAGGAAGAGAAGGATCGCCAGCGAAGCGAAAACGACTACCTCATCAATATGAAAGCAGAAATGGAAGTGCGTCGCTTACACCAGAAAATCGATCTGCTGGTTCAACAACAAATTACCACACTTTACAAAACCCAGGAAGAACAACTGGATATTCTCAACGAAATACGCGAGGAAATAAAAATGCTGAACAAGAGCAAATAAGAACAGTTTCACTGCCGCTTGGATAATGAATTTTATAATGCACAATCTCCCCGCTTTTCTTTCTTTTTCCTAACTTACCGTTATGAACCTGAAAGTGAGGCCGGAAAAATATCTTAAATATCTCTACCTGCCCAATCTCTTTGGAACCTATCGAACCAAAGAGATACTGCATGTAAATCCAACCATTATTCCTCATCGCACAGAGCCCGACGAAGTCGTAATTGACGTATACGACTATAATGCCGATTCAGTCGAAGAAAAATCCTTTAATACTGCCGAGGAATGCTTCAGGTTTCGCGACAGCAACCGGATAAGCTGGATCAATATCGATGGGTTGAGAAAGACAGACGTAGAAGCAGTTTGCAACCACTATTCTATCCACCCCCTGATTGCAGAAGATATACTTAGTGTAAACCAGCGCCCGAAAATGGATGAGGTGGAGGGAATCCTCTATTGCTTGCTGAATATGCTTTACTTCAATGAGCATAAAAAGTCGGTTGAAGTAGAACAAATAAGCCTGGTATTGGGAAAGGATTTTGTAATCAGCTTCCAGGAAGATGCAAGCCGCGATGTGTTCGATCCGCTACGAAACAAGTTGAATATTCCCCGCAGCCAGATACGGCAGCGCAGCGCCGACTATCTCTTGTATACTATGCTCGACCTGATCGTCGACAATTATTTTATTGTAATGGAAAAACTCGGCGAACAGATTGAGATGGTAGAAGAGGAAGTGGTAAGAACCAGCAACAAAAGAAGCCTGGCTAAAATAAACCAGCTTCGTAAAGAATTGATCGTACTAAAAAGAAATATTGCCCCCGTTCGCGATCTGGTAAGCAATATTATCCGAAGCGAAAGCGAATTGCTTGACGACAGAACCACAAAATATTTCAAAGACGTATATGATCATATTGTACAAGCCTACGATCTCAGCGAAAACTATCGTGATATTATGATGAGTATGCAGGATCTCTATGTAAACAACGTAAACCTCAAGCTCAACGAAGTAATGAAGGTAATGACGATTGTTACCTGCATGCTCGCTCCCGCCACCGTTATCGGGGGCATATTCGGAATGAATTTCGATATCATTCCCTACCAGCACCACAACTGGGGTTTTTATTTTGCCGTTGGCCTCATGTTACTAATTCCCATCTGGATGATTTGGGTGTTTAAACGGAGAGGGTGGTTTTGAGCGTTGCGTGCGAAAAAATTTAAGGGTTTAAGAGTTCAAGAGTTTAGGGTGATGGCTCGATCTCATAACCCTGAAACCATTACACCTTTAAACTCTTAACCCTCGCCCCTATGGAATTCTCTTCCTCTGGCATCTCCCTGTAAACATATCACATGGCCGAAATTAACACTGCTTCATCGGGCCAAAAAGCCGGTGTGCGCAAGGGCAAAAGACTTTCCACAAGAGTTGATCTAACGCCGATGGTTGACCTCGGTTTTCTGCTCATTACATTTTTCATATTTACAACCGCTATTTCCCGGCCGGTTGCAATGAAAGTATACATGCCTGCAGATGGCCCCGTAACAAAAACTCCTGCCACCGGCGCATTAACAGTAGTACCAATTGAAAATGATGTAATTTTTTTCTATCATGGTGATTTACGCGAGGCTCTGAAAAATAAACTCTACGGAACCACCGGTTTTGACGTTAAAAATGGTATCGGTCAAATTATACGAAACAAGCAACTTGCGCTGGTAAGAAGCGGGAAACAGAAAAACGACCTGGTATTAATCATTAAACCCACAGGCAACTCAACCTTCCGCAACTCGGTGGATATACTCGATGAGGCATTGATAAATAACATTAAGCGTTACGCGATTATTGAATCCGGCGATGAAGATATCAGGCTCTTACACCAAATGGGCGTTCCCTTGTAACGAAATGCAGTTACCCTTTTTTGAAAGTATATTGAGGATTTTGAAACAGCCGCAGTTTCTCTACCCACGCTTAAAAGCTGCTACTCTTTGCCTGATATTATTGCGTACATTGAGATAGTAAAGATTCAGATCACCGATATGATAATTTTTTGTTCTCAGAAATATGCCACCGGGAAATCTTGGCCGGGGAGTCCACAATACTCCGCCGTTTATTTCCGCGCCCGCCACATTTTGATAAACACGATTGAAATTACGCAATACTGATCCTGCATTTTCTCTTCGCGGCACCCTGGTAGCAGAGATCGACCAGGTAATAGGATTTGTTACTCCGCTTTTGATACTCTCCCTCTTTACAAATTCGGGTATATAGTTTATTCGATACGTTCGCCAGGCACAATAACAGTTGGTTTGAATGGAATCGCCACAAATTCTAAGATTAACGAAATAATTCTCGGGAACATACATACCTACAAGGTAAGCAGTAACCAGTTTTTGTTTTAAACCGGTGTTGTCAAAATACTCCTTCAACAAACGCATAGCATGCGTGGTACCCTGGCTATGCGAAGCAATTACAATGGGCCGGCCATTGTTGAAATGCCGGAGATAATATTCGAAGGAAGTTTTGATATCGCTGTACGCAAGCTCAAAAGCCGCCATGGCAGATACGGTGTCCGAGGTAAAGTAAGATTTGATATGCGCCTGCCGGTATCGTGGCGCAAAAACCCGGTACTCGTTAAAAATACTCGCCTGGTACAAAATGCTGCTGTAATCGGTTTTTGCATTGATCAACGCATCATTGATACCTGCATTCCATTTTTCTTCCTCGCGGTTGGTTAAAGTGGTAGGGTGAAGAAAAAAAACATCCACCCCCGAGTCGTACCGGTAGTCCTTCTGCAGGGGCGCTGGTATACTATCCGAAGGATCGTTTTTAAAAGGATGCGCAGCCCAGTAGTCGAGCCTTGCATATTCGGGAACAGCGGCTCCATTCATTCCATCATATCGGCCGGCATACCTGCTGTAAGATGGCGAGCAAGCGTTGAAGACCAGGGAGATATAAACAAATGCCACGGTTACCAGCGTTCTCATTCTAATAAGTTAGGCGATAAAGCTAAGAATTTTGAAAACGATTGCAGCCTGCGGCATCCTTGGTTTTTTAACCGTTCTGGAATTCGGGGCAAAAACAAGAACAACTCAGCCGCCATCCATCAGCCAAAACTTGCCGCTCATAAATAACCCGAAAATCATCGGACCAGGGTTTATTCGGCCAAAACCCTTGCCAGTACTATATCTCCGGCTAAACTCATTAGCTTATTATGAGAATTACCTGAAAAAAATAGGTACTATGTGTTGCATAGTACATTCAAATACCCTTATCTTTGTCTTGCAGATGATAAAATGCCAGGTAGGGAGTGGTTAGAGGCTAGTGGGAACAAAACAAAATAACCTTATCCAAACCTACTCGCCACTTACCACTCACCCCGGGCCTAAAATAGACCTTTATGAATATTGAGAACACACAGAGCCAGATGCGGAAGGGAATATTGGAATTTTGCATCTTCTCCATCATTCGCCGGGGCGAAGCCTATCCCAGCGATATCGTTGAAGAAATGCGGGCAGCCAACCTCCAGATTTTTGAAGGTACCCTCTACCCCCTGTTAACCCGCCTGAAAAATGCCGACATGCTCACTTATAGATGGGTAGAGAGCAATTCGGGACCCCCGCGGAAATATTTTTCACTTACCCCCAAAGGCGAGCAATTTTATAAGGAACTGGAAGCAACCTGGAACGAACTCGCCAATGCAGTGAATACCCTGGCTAATAAAAAGGAATCGCTTTCGCCCGGCATTTCTGCCCACAACAATCCAACTACTACGGACAACCCTTCAAACAATACCAACTAACACTTCAACCCTACAAATATTATGACAATGAAAAAGGTAATCAATATAAACTTTCAGGGCAGGGTGATTCCTATTGAGGAAACTGCTTATGAATTGCTCAAGCAATACATAGATAGTTTGCGGCGATACTTTGCGAACGAAGAGGGTAGAGACGAAATTGTAAACGATATCGAGGGGCGTATTGCAGAATTATTTTCCGAACGCCTGAAAAAAGGCAGCACCTGCATTACCGACGATGATGTAAACGCGGTAATAGTAAGTATGGGACGTCCTGAAGATTTTGAAGCCGCCGATGCGGAAAGCAATAGCGGTTCTGCAAAGCAGCAAAGCTCTTCTTACCAGCAATCGCAGTCTTCTCAAACTTATAGTTCGGTTGGTTATGGCCGTTTAACCCGCAATGCCGACGACAAAATACTGGGAGGTGTGTGTAGCGGACTGGCAAATTATTTCCGGATCGACCCGGTTATCATGCGCATCATATTCGTGTTGTTGTTTGGCGCCTTGTTCTGGGTATATATTCTTTTATGGATAATCATCCCTTCTCAATCGGCCCAAACCAATATTACCAAGAGGCTTTATCGTAGTGCCGACGACCGCGTGATCAGTGGCGTGTGCGGTGGACTGGCTGCCTATTTCAATATCGACACCTGGATACCGCGTTTGATTTTTGCACTTCCGCTTATTCTTGGCCTTATATCCGGACCATTCAATATCTGGTGGGGCGATTGGGATTGGTGGATGGGACCGCGCATCATTACCGGGTCGTTGAGTAGTACCTTATTTGTTACCTATATCATTCTCTGGATTGCCGTGCCCGTAGCGGTTACTGCAGCAGAAAAACTGGAGATGAAGGGCGAACGCATCGATTTGAATTCTATCCGCAATACTGTAAAGGAAGACCTGGGCGCTTTTAAATCAAAAGCAGAAAAATGGGGATCGGAAGTAAAACAATCGGCGCAGGAATTCGGCGAAAAAGCAAAGGAGTTCGGAACCACGGCGGGAAGCCAGGCTAAAACATTTGCCTCAGAAGCCGCCCCCATAGCCAGAAGCGCCGGGCGAGGCATCGGTCATGTAATCGGAGTTCTTTTCAAGGCATTCTTCCTCTTTATTGCAGGCATGATTGCGCTATCGCTTTTCGGCGCATTGATTGGATTTCTATTCGGCGGATTCTTTGCATTTCCGATAAAAGATTTCTTCCTCGAAGGTTTCTGGCAAAATATGCTGGCATGGGGCGCTTTGATACTTTTCCTGGGAGTACCTATTGTAGCACTGATTACATGGTTGGTTAGAAGAATCATGGGAGTTCGTTCGCGCAAACATTACCTCGGGTATGTGTTCGGCAGCTTGTGGATCATTGGCCTGTTCTGCGCAATTTTACTGGGCGGCGCCTTCTTTAGAAATTTCAAAACCCGGTCGGCAGTGGAAGAGAAAGTGAACGTTTCGCAGCCTTCAAACAATAAACTCTTTATCGATGTGTCTTCCAACAATGTTCGCTATTACGGCGGCGATTGGTTCGGTATTGAGTGGGACGAAGACTGGCCCATTTACGGAATAAACCAGGATACTTTAATGCTGAATACTGTTCGGGTGAATATCGTAAAGAGTAAAGACGACGAATTTCATATAACCAAGGTGAGGTTTAGCCGTGGCAATAATCCCGATAATGCAAGAATGCTTGCCGAAAAAATCAGGTTTGATATCACGCAAAAAGATAGCCTCATTCTTTTGTCGAAAGGATTCCCGATCAGCAAAGATGAAAAATTCAGGAACCAGCAAGTACTGGTGGTAATAGAGGTTCCGGTAGGAAAGAAGATACAGGTAGATCGCAGCATCGACGATTACCATTGGTTTACGGTAAACGTTAGCCGCCGTCGCGGTTGGAATATTGAATGGGACGAAAACTGGGATCATAGCTATTCCTGGAGCAATAATGTTGAGTATACTATGACGCCCGACAATGGTTTAATAAGAACCGATAACCTCGATCCTGTCGAGCTGAAGAACGGCCGTTTTAAAATGAAAAAGGGATACGATGGTTACCGCAAACCGGATGCAGATAGCAACGAGGAAGGCCCAGAAAGCGAAAGATATCGTTATAACGAAAGCGATACTTCGGCTCCGGCAAAACCCGAACCTAAAAAACAAAATAAGCCGAATACCATAGATACCATTAAATCGACCACATCCTACAGCAACGACGAGCATGTTGAAGAAGAGTATAGCCATGAAAAATCTTCTTCGAGAAGCAATGTACTCTACATTTTCAGCCGAATGTTTCAGCAGTAAATACCCGCCGCCATGCCGCAAGGGCGGCCGCTGGCGGGGTTGAAGTTGGAACAAAAGAGTCTCGCTTTGCGGGGCTCTTTTTTTGTTGTTAACCAACGATGGTTGGAGTAATACTGCGCTTCGCATTTCTTACCTATCTTGCCGGCCCATGCAATCCGCGCATTTGTCGATACTTCAATGTCCCATTAGCCAACAGGAACTTCTTATTGCCAGCAGGGAACAATTGGCAATTGCCAACGAACAACTCCACGAATTCTTTTTTTCGTTTGAAGAAGGGCTGGTGAATGCTGGCGCCGATTGGTTCTTTCCCGCGTACAAAGATGTGTATTGCCTGCATCCCTTTTATGCAATCCCCTTAAAGGAAAATGCCCGGCCAACGCGCGAAATGGAATTCGATAAGAAAAGAATCTTCAATTACTTCAATCAAATCGGCTATCAGCAGTTCGAGGGGCAGAGTATTTACGACGATGCAAAGCAGTTTGTAGACTTCCGGCCCTTTCTTCTTCCCTATACGCAGCACGGCTTTTATAACTGCCGGCAATACCTCGATCAACAAGGGAAATATTATGTGGATGTTGCCTGCGGATCGGTAGCCTTCAAGGAATATATACAATTGGCCGAGGGATTTGAATACCGCGTGTGTGTTGACCAGTCGTTAAACGCCTTACTGCAGGCAAAGCAAAACTTACATCAATACGGCCAAAATGGAATATTCATTTGCGGCGATCTTGTTAGTTTACCTTTAAAAACAGGGATTGCCGATGCCGTACTTTGCCAGCACGCTTTGTTTCATGTACCCGCATCGTACCAGTTAAAAGCGCTGCAGGAACTCGTGCGCGTGGCCGCAACAGGAAAAAAAATTGCTATTGTTTACGATTGGTTCTACCATTCCTGGTTTATGAACCTGGCACTCGGTCCGTACCAGCTTTACCGGGTCTTCCGGCATTATGCAGGGAAAATCTACGCCCGTTTGTTAAACAAAGACAAGCTGTATTTTTATTCGCATGGCTTATCGTGGTTCAGGCGAAACAATCCCGGTAAAAAGTTGAGTGTATATGTATGGAGAAGCTTCAATATTCATTTTTCCCGTATCTATCTTCATAAAAAACTCGGCGGCGAAAAATTGTTGAGCTATATCTGGAAATTGGAAAAAAAATACCCCGAAAAAATGGGCAAACTGGGCGAATACCCAATTATTGTTATTGAAAAATAATTAGCACTTACATTTGCACTCCAATCTATTTAGCGAAGAAAAAACTTCCATATGAAGAATACTCCTTTTGCCCGGAAACACATTGCCCTTGGCGCCAAGATGGTACCCTTTGCAGGATACAATATGCCTATCAGTTATTCGGGCATCAACGACGAGCATGCTGCAGTACGTACCAATGCCGGCGTTTTCGACGTGAGCCATATGGGAGAATTCATATTAAAGGGAGAAAATGCCCTCGAACTCATTCAACGCGTCACTTCAAATGATGCGTCCAAGCTATCGAATGGTAAAGCACAGTATAGCTGTCTCACTAACGAAGAAGGTGGAATTGTAGACGACCTGCTGGTGTATTGCATCGAGGAAAACAAAGTGTATATGCTGGTGGTAAACGCTTCCAATATCGAAAAAGATTGGAACTGGATCAGCAAGTACAATACAAAGAAGGTGGAGATGCACGACATCTCCGACAAAACCTGCCTGCTGGCGGTTCAGGGGCCAAATGCCACAAAACTGCTTCAATCCCTTACCGATCTCGATATACTCAATCTCAAATACTACACCTTCGTAAAAGGAAAATTTGCGGGCGTCGAAAATGTACTCATCAGCGCCACGGGCTATACCGGCGCGGGTGGAGTAGAAATTTATTTTGAAGACAAAGACGGAAATGCCGATAAAATCTGGGACGCGATCTTTTCGATACCATCTACCCCTGCAATAAAGCCTATTGGGCTTGGTGCCAGGGATACGCTTCGCCTCGAAATGGGTTTTTGCCTATACGGCAATGATATCGACGATACCACTTCGCCTCTCGAGGCCGGGCTGGGATGGATTACCAAATTCAGCAAAGATTTTACTGCAAAGTCAATTCTTGAAAAACAAAAAGCAGAAGGGGTAAAACGCAAGCTGGTGGGCTTTGAAATGATGGACAAGGGAATTCCCCGTCATCATTACGAAATAAAAGATGCCGCCGGCAATAAAATCGGCTTTGTTACCTCGGGCACCCAATCGCCCAGCCTGCAAAAAGCGATCGGCATGGGATATGTTGCCGTTGAACATGCCGCCCTCGACAGCGAAATATTCATCGCCGTAAGAGACAAACTTCTCAAAGCAGTGGTGGTGAAGTTCCCGTTTTCGTAGCGAATGGAAATGGCTAGTGGTAATTGGGAAGAGGCGAGAGGGTAGTGTAATTTCTTTTCCAATCTATTCACAACTGTATTATCAGTCGTAAAGCGGGTAAAATAAGTAGCGCCCTCCTCCCACTCGCCACTTCCCCCTCACCTCTCGCCTTTTTTGGAACGATTTTTTCTTAGTTCCCGGTACACATCCATCTCCTATGCCCACTATTCACCTTACCACTTTTGTAAGTGCCCCGGCCGAACGCGTTTTTGATCTCAGCCGCAGTATCAATCTTCATAAAAAATCACTGGAGCATACGGGCGAGCAAGCCATTGCCGGAACTACATCGGGACTGATCAACCTCCACGAAACAGTTACCTGGAAGGCCAAACATATTGGCAAAAACAGGACCCTGAAGGTGAAAATTTCAGCCATGCAGCCTCCTGCTTTTTTTATAGACGAAATGGTGGAAGGCGATTTTGTGAGTATGAAACACGAACATCATTTTAAACAGGTAGAAAACGGCACTATCATGATCGACCTGTTTAACTTCGAAACCCCTTATGGAATAATGGGAAAAGTTTTTAACCGTTTGTATTTAACCCGGTATCTTCGCCGCCTGTTAGAACAAAGAAACCGCGCAATCAAAGAGTACGCGGAAGGCAGCAAATGGCAGCATTTGCTGGTGTAAACAACAGGAAATATGGCCGATCAAAAACCCAGTTTATATACCTGCTTATCTCCCGCATTATTGCATTTATACGATGTTAACAACGCAATTGTAGTAATCATCGACGTGTTCAGGGCCACATCTACCATTGCATCGGCACTTTTAAACGGGGCCAAATCGGTAATACCCGTAGACACCGTAGCAAAAGCGGTCGAAATCAGCAAGAGGGTAGAAGGAATAGCAGCCGGTGAACGCGATGGAAAAATTGCCGAAGGGCTGGAACACGGCAATTCACCCCTGGAATATCACAGAGAATTTATCGAAGGAAAAACGCTGGTGCTCACTACTACCAATGGTACGAGGCTGCTTCATATGGCGCTCGAGAACGGGGCCGATACCATTATTACCGGATCCTTCCCCAATCTCGGTGCCGTGTGCGACTTCCTGGTCAGCGAAAAAAAGAACGTAGTGTTGGGTTGTGCGGGATGGAAAGACCGTTTCAACCTCGAGGATACGCTGTTTGCCGGCGCCGTAATTCACTCCATAAAAAGCCATTTTACCATTCACTGCGACAGCTCTTTAACCGCAGAGTTGTTGTACGAACAGCAGAAAGAAAGACTGCCCGAATTTGTAACGCAGCTTACTCATTACCATCGGCTTGTTGAACGGTTTGGATTGATAGAAGATATTCGGTTTTGCATTACACCCAATGTGGCAAATGTGCTCCCCATTTACCGCAATGGCAAGCTGGTAACCGACCCCAGTATCGACTAAAACCCGCGTTAACAAAGCTTTTGAGGGCTTTTACTAGCGGTATGCCCTTAGTTGTGTGTCCAAAATTTTTTGCTTTTTCCAAATTTGCTGTAATATTGTGGCGGAATAAGGCTGGTAAGTAGTATAGCCGGAAATCTCTCGAACTCATCAGTATTTCTCATTCCGTTCAACATAAACCCAAGTCAACAGTTTTTTTCACGACGTAAGATTGGTATTTGATCAGGTGTTAACTCTCAAGCATTTTTATGTACGACATTCTGCAATTGAACGACATGCTCGTTCCTGAACTCCTCGACATCGCCGAGCAGTTGAAAATCCCCCATCCCAAAAAGCTGGATAAACAGGAACTCATCTACAAAATTCTGGACAAGCAGGCAGTATTGGAAAGCGCTGCCAAAACAAATCCTTCCGAAGAAAAAGGAAAACGAAAAAGAATTATTAAAACAACTACGGCCAACTCCACCGAAGAAGCAGATGTGATGAGTGGCGACGAAGACAAAAGCAAAAAAGAAGTGAAGAAAGAATCCCCTAAAAAGAAGAATGCGGAAAAAGCATCGCATCCCCCGGTTATCAAGAAGGGCCGAAAAAAGAATGAAGACGAAACAGCCGAACTGGCCATTCCTCCTGTGGAAGAAATTCCCGAAGTAATAATTCCCGACGGACCTGTAGCGGAATTGTTACAAGACGACCCTGAAGTATTGCCCGATGTGGCAGCGCCTGTACAAGGCGGGCCGCAAAGAGCCTATCCTCCCCGCCGTGAACCAGTATTCAATATCGAGTTCGACGGTGTAATCATGGGCGAAGGCGTATTGGAAATGATGCCCGATGGGTACGGATTCCTTCGTTCTTCCGATTACAACTACCTTTCTTCCCCCGACGACGTTTATGTTTCTCCCTCTCAAATAAAACTATTCGGATTAAAAACAGGCGATACCGTGCATGGCGCCGTTCGCCCTCCCAAAGAAGGCGAAAAGTATTTTGCGTTACTGAAAGTGGAAACCATCAATGGAAAAAGTCCCGAAGACGTTCGCGACCGCGTTCCCTTCGATTACCTTACCCCGTTATTCCCTTTCGAAAAACTAAACCTGTTTACTACCCCCTCTTCTTACAGCACCCGCATCATGGATCTGTTCACTCCCATTGGAAAGGGGCAAAGAGGTTTGATTGTAGCTCAGCCCAAAACCGGTAAAACAGTTTTGCTGAAAGATGTTGCAAACGCTATTGCGCAAAACCATCCCGAATGCTACCTTATGGTAGTGCTGGTAGATGAAAGACCCGAAGAGGTAACCGATATGGAACGCAGCGTACGTGCCGAAGTAATTGCATCTACCTTCGACGAACCTGCTGAAAAACACGTGAAAGTTTCTACCATTGCACTTCAGAAAGCAAAGCGCCTCGTGGAATGCGGGCACGATGTTATTATACTGCTCGACTCCATCACCCGGCTTGCACGTGCACACAATACCGTTGCTCCCGCCAGCGGAAAGGTATTAAGTGGTGGTGTGGAAGCAAATGCCATGCAAAAGCCCAAACAATTCTTTGGAGCCGCCCGTAAAATTGAAAATGGCGGATCACTTACAATACTTGCAACCGCGCTGATAGATACCGGCTCCAAAATGGACGAGGTTATCTTCGAAGAGTTCAAGGGAACGGGTAATATGGAATTGCAACTCGATCGCCGATTGGCGAATAGGCGCATATTCCCTGCTATCGACCTGGTTGCATCTTCTACGCGCCGCGACGATCTTCTACTTGAAAAGGACGTACTGCAACGGGTAAATCTTCTGCGCCTTTACCTGAACGACATGAATACCGAGGAAGCAATGAACGAATTGCTGAAGCGAATGAAAGGAACCAAGAGCAACGAAGAATTCCTCGCCAGCATGAACGGCTGATTTTTGTCAAGCACCAGATATAAAACCGCTGAATCTACTCAGCGGTTTTGTTTTTTTAACTTAGCGGCGTGGCTATACAGAAACTACATATCGAAGAGTTTTTAACGCTGGCAACATCTCATCCGGTACTGGATGTTCGCTCTCCCGGCGAGTACCGGCATGCGCATATTCCCGGCGCATACAGCCTTCCGCTGTTTACCGACGAAGAAAGGAAAGTGGTAGGAACCACCTACAAGCAAAATAGCCGGGAAGCCGCTATAAAAATCGGGCTCGATTATTTCGGTCCAAAAATGCGGAAAATGGTAGAAGAAGTGGAGGAACTGCTTCGAAACACGCATACGAAAACAGGTAGCCAGGGCAATGCGGGTGTTGAGGCAAGGATAGTCCTGGTTCATTGCTGGCGCGGTGGTATGCGATCCGCAGCCATTGCCTGGTTGTTGGATTTATACGGTTTTAAGGTATATACGCTCATCGGTGGCTATAAAAAATACCGGAACTGGATAGTCGAAACATTTTCACAGCCCTTTCACTTTCATATTCTCGGGGGCTTTACCGGCTCGGGCAAAACCTATGTGTTGGAAGAAATGCAAAACCTGGGAGCGCAGGTAATTAATCTTGAAAAGATTGCTTGCCACAAAGGCTCCGCTTTCGGAAACATTGGTATGCCCGATCAACCCAGCCAGGAAATGTTCGAAAACTTACTGGGAGCTGAATTGCGCAAACGGAGCAACGGAAGCATCGATCAAAAAAATTCTTATTCTCCATCTATAAGTCAGCCTGTATGGCTGGAAGACGAAAGCCAGCGCATTGGTCATGTTAATATTCCCCAACCGCTTTGGAACAATATGCGCAAATCGCCTGTTTATTTCCTCGATATTCCCTTCGAGGAAAGATTGAGGCATGTGGTGAAGGAATACGGCATACTGGACCGGGAAAGAATGACCAATGCCATTATCCGGATTCAAAAAAGACTGGGCGGATTGGAAACAAAAACTGCCCTCCAGCATTTGCAAGAGGGAGATATTGAATCCTGTTTCCGAATTTTGCTGAAATACTATGATAAATGGTATACAAAGGGATTGAATAACCGGGATAATCTTTCCGGGTTATTAAATAAAATCCCTTGCGATGCAGTAGACAAAAAACACAACGCGGAAAAAATTTTAATGGCAGAAATAACTATTAAATGAACATAGCAGAATCGGTAGTTCGCTTAACACAATATTCGCACGGTGCAGGATGCGGATGCAAAATTGCTCCCAAAACATTGGAAGAAATTTTATCGGGAAGCATGGCAATGCCCGATAACAAAAACTTATTAGTGGGAAATCATAGCAAAGACGATGCAGCGGTTTATGATATGGGAAATGGAACCGCATTGATTTCCACTACAGATTTCTTTATGCCCGTTGTGGATGATCCTTTAGATTTTGGAAGAATTGCCGCCGCCAATGCCATCAGCGATGTATATGCAATGGGGGGAAGGCCAATGCTGGCAATCGCCATACTGGGATGGCCGGTTAACAAATTATCTCCTTCCATTGCTCAAAAAGTAATTGAAGGAGGAAAAAGTATTTGCGTGGAAGCGGGCATCCCATTAGCAGGCGGGCATAGTATTGATTCGCCGGAGCCGATTTTTGGTTTAGCAGTAAACGGATTGGTAGCCATCGAAAATATAAAACAAAACAATACGGCCCGGGAAGGAGATGTTTTATACCTCACAAAACCTCTCGGTGTGGGCATTCTTACCACCGCAGAAAAAAAAGGATTGTTGAAAATCGAACATACCGGACTTGCAACCCGCCAAATGATGCAGCTAAATAAAGCGGGTGAAGAACTGGGAAAGATAAAGGGAGTAAATGCCATGACCGATGTTACAGGTTTTGGATTGCTCGGTCATTTAACCGAAATGGCCGAAGGCAGTGGTTTAACGGCCGTTTTGCCCGATCTCCAAGAAATTCCTTTTATAGTCAATGAACTGGAATTCTACATCAACCAACAATCAGTACCCGGCGGAACACATCGTAATTGGGATAGCTATGGTCATAAAATCGGCTTTGGTAAATCATTAAACGAAAGCAAAGAGCTTACAAAAGCTTTGCTGGCCGATCCACAAACGAGCGGGGGATTACTAATAGCTGCGAATAAAGATGCCGCGGCAGATGTGGAATCAGTGCTAACAAGTTTTGAACTTCCCATTAACCGGATCGGTTATATGCGTGCCGATGGTGGATTATCGGTTATTGTGGGAGATTAGTCATTATGTGACCGGCGATTTTTTTTTCAACCCGCGGGACTCGACTGCCCCTTTCCTTCGAAGAAATAATTCTGCCATCATACACCTGGCGCTTCCACCGCCTACTGTTTCAATGGTGGGGATTTCTACGCAAACCAGCTTGCTGTATTTTTCCAGCTCCCTGGTTTGCTTTGGTGTAAAAGATTTATGTGCCGATTGACTCATTACCAAAACCCGCTCGCCCAATTTGTTTTTCACCTGTAACATATTCCCGGCAAATGCCGCTACCTGCTGCCGGCTGATGGTAATAATTTTATGACCGGTGGTTCGTAAAAGTTGCGATACCGCTATCCATTCCATTTCATCCGCGAAACATTCGTCGCATACCACCGCAAAATCGTGGCCGATACACATCATTACATTGGTATGATAAATAGGTTTGCCATCGGCATCGACCGCCTCAAATGTTATGGCCTTGTAGTTATGCAGTTGGGCAAATTTTTCAAGCGCTGCCGGATGTGTTCGTTGCGAAAGGCAGGCATAGATAATTTTATTGTCGTGGTCAATTACCATGCTGCCGGTTCCCTCGAGGAAAAATCCCTCTGCTTCCAATTCGCTCCAATCTATAAATTGGCTCACGTCAAACAGGCTATCCAGTAATTTGAGGATATCATCTCTTTTCTCTCTTCTTCTTGTGGGAGCAAACATGGGAAAAACCGAAAGGCTTCCGCCCGGCATGGTACAAAACCAGTTGTTGGGAAAAACAGCGTCTGTCTTAATGGATTCGGTATTGTCGTCTATCACCAGCACTTCGATATTTGCTTTTCGAAGTTTTTCTACCATAGCATCAAACTCCTGTAATGCTTTTTGCTGCAACTGCGAAGGCGATAGCCCGGGCAGTTCTTTTTGATAGGCATTGTCATCGGCCGTTTGTTGGTTGAAGCCGAAAGCGGCCGGCCTGATCATCAAAACAATATCTGCATTCTGGCAACTCATGCAAACAAGGAATCAATTCGCTGGGCAAGTTTCCTGTCTTTATCGGTTACTATATCGCCTGCATCGTGTGTGCTGAGCCATATCTCCACCTTGTTCCATACATTGGTCCACAAGGGATGGTGATTCATTTTCTCGGCTTCAATGGCAACACGGGTCATAAATGCAAAAGCTTCCGAAAAATTGCGGAACTCAAATTTTCTGTAAAGTGTATTGTTGCGTTCTTCCCACATCGTCTTAGGTTTTTATTAGTGATAGCCAGTGAAGAATTGGCCAATTGTCCAATTGGCAAATTGGACAATTAGAAAATTAAATGCCCTTTATTCTTTATCTTCTCATTCGTCAACTCCATCACCAATTGCACGCCGTTCAGGCTCCTGATGTCTGAAACCAGTTGTTGCAGGAATTCTTCGCTCACCACATCGCCCTTTAAAAGCCAGAGGTAGTCGAGGTGCTTAAATTCTGGCAACAGGTATTCGCCATCAAACTGGTTCCGGTATAAATAATGCACGAGGCTGCTATTGGGCTGCCGGTACTCGTAAATCCCAAAAAAATACTGTCTTTGTTTCTTAAACAACTGGATCTCGATTTCGTTGTTCGCGCGGAAGTCGAACCGGAGTGTATTGTTAAGCTGCCAGCAAAACTGGTAATCGCGAACAGGCGCCACTATACCCAGCAATTGAGTATTCTCAAAAAAATCATCGGCCAGGTTTTCGAGATCGAGTTTGAGTTTCATAAAAAGCAAATGAAGGTAATTGGCTAATTGGCCCATTGTCCCATTGGCCAATTCTAAAACACCACTTCCCCCTCCATCACCGCCTCTCCTCTCTTATACTTAACTTTTGCCTTATCGCCCTTTTTGAATTTACCGAGGGCCTGCATATAGTTTTCAACAGAATTGGTGGCGTGTTCGCCTAATTGTAAAATGATATCCCCGGCCTTTATACCTGCTTTTTGAGCCGGCCGGCCTTCGCTTACTCCATCAACCCTTACACCCGTACCCGAAAAAGTATAATCGGGCATGATTCCCATACTCACGCTAAAGCGGGCCGATGTAGTAGTTTGCGTTTCGCGGGTTTTGGTGAACGCAAGTTTTCCCTGCTGCCGGGTTTTGTTGATGATATCGCTGATATACTTAACGATCTGCAGTTCGCCGAGGTAATTGATTTTCTCAAAATCATCGGAAGGTCGATGATAATCGGTATGCAATCCTGTAAAGAAAAACAGCACGGGTATATCTTTCCTGTAAAAAGAAGTATGGTCGCTGGGACCAGTGCCGCTCGAATCAATCTTAATGGTGAAATACGATTTTCGATCTTTAGCACTGCCGATAACCTGCGGCCACCAGGGCGAGGTGCCGTATCCTCCCACCGTTAACACTTTACTGCTATCGTTTAACCTGCCTACCATATCCATATTGATCATATAGCTCACCTTGCTTAAATCGATGGTAGGGTTTTCTGTAAAATATTTCGATCCGTTGAGCCCGAGTTCTTCGGCAGAAAAAGCGATAAACAAAAAGTTATTGTCTTTATTCTTCGATGCTTTCAGCAAACGGGCCAGTTCAATAAGTGCAGCAGTGCCGCTGGCATTATCGTCGGCCCCATTATGAATTAACTTATCTGCATTGCGCAGCATCGAGTTCCCATCTTCTCCATATCCCAGGTGATCGAAATGCGCTCCCAATACCACGGTGGTGGGTGCTCCATTGTCGATATACCCGATTACATTATGACCGGTTCTTTTCTTTTCCCCTATATCGGTCTTTAGTTTTATATCGAGTGTTGCCCCCGAATCGGCGAGGTATTTTTTCCTCGCATCAGCGGTAACATATAGTACCGGGATTTTTGCAGTGGCTGCGCGATCCTTTCCATTAAACTTGAGATTATCGGCGATAGATGAACTATTGTAGAGTATTAATGCACTCGCACCCTTGTCGGCCGCAATATTTGTTTTGGTCCTGATGGCTTCGTTGATATCAAAATGCGGGTTCGATTTATTTTCTTCGAGCATCTCTTTCAGATCCATAAACCAGGGCACCGATTTTTCGGGCAATGCCATCGATACAGCAGCTTCGGCGCTTGCATTTGCGCTAAAGGCAAGGGGAAAAAAATCCTGATCCAGTTTAAGGTCGGCGCCATTAATAAGTAAGTGAGTGGCGGGGTTTACCTGTTTGCCATCGTTAATTTCAAATGCCTGGAACCAGCTTTCGGTTCCTTTTGCCTGTAAGCCAATCGAGGCAAATTGATTGCTGATATATTCCCTGGCTAATTTTTCTCCGGCAGTGCCGGCACGGCGGCCTTCCAGTTTATCGTCGGCCAAATAACGTATGTGCGATTGAAGATTGGTGAAAATAGCCTTATCGGCCCTTTTAAGTTTTTGCGCCTGGAGCGAGGAAAAACCAAGAACTACAAGAAAAGAGATAAGCAAACGGATCAACATGGTGAATGGGTTATTTTGAATTAAACGCAAAGTTATAGCGGCCAAATGGTGTACCAATAATTGTTAGGAATAAATTAGTTTGAAGAGCTTGTTATCGGTAAATGCGAAGTGCCAATGTTCACAAATGGGCCCATTCTTTGCCATTTCAAAGCAGCTTGCCGGGAGGCTCCTGGGCCAATCGTGCTTGCCGCGTGGTTTTCAACGAAATAGCCTCGCGTTATTTTTCTCAAATAATCCCCTGCCGGCCGAGTTTTCCTCAGGTTTTTTCCTTTACTTTTGTCAATTGCCCTTGAACGAAAGGGTATGATCGATCGGCTTGGAAAGAATCCCTGGCGGCGAGCTTTTCAAACCGTAAACTGAAAACCGGAAAAGAATGGCTTTACCGCATCTCACGAAGTATGTTTATACCCATGGAACCGATGAAGTGATTCGAAGAGGAAAAAAGATACACGCCATTGGTTATGTAGAACTGGTGGACTTTGACGATTTACTCGACTCGGTTACTTTTCGCGTAAAGGATGATAGTTACGCCACTTACTATAAAGTGCATATCCAGAAATTTAAGGACCCCCGTTCACTATCTCTTCGCTGTGCCTGCCCCTACAATCTTGGCGATATATGCCGCCACGAAGCAGCTTCCCTGATTCAATTGCAGGAAATGCTCGATCGCAATATGCTGAAAACAGAAGATGTGGAGTACGATCAGAAGCATACGGTGGTAAAGATGAAATTCATCGATCTTAAAACCTTGCGACTCCTTTGTTCTCCCACTACTTTCCAGGAAGCAGAAACATATCTTCGCACACAACGAGCCGATATAGAATACGCAAAGGATGAGTTGGTAAAAGCAAGCGTTAATATCGATGGTGTCTCTTATCCCGTAGTCATTCGCAAAAACGAAGAAAGAAATTTCGATACCAGTTGTGTTTATGAAGACAGGCAGCACCCGCTTTGCCTGCCAAAGGTGATTGTTTTTATACAGTTACTGAATGCATATGGACCTTATTACTTCGACACCATTAGAAACTGGGATAAGGAAAAAAACAAACTTCTGGAAGCATATGGTTATTCGTTAAGCGATAACCTGGAAGGGAAATTTGAATTCACCTATAAAGAAGGAAAGCCTTTCTTGCGGGTATTGGATACTTCTATTAAACGTGTAGCTCCCCAGGAAATAAGCAAACCAAAATTCAAAATACCCGAACCGGAGCCGTTGATAGTGGCAGAGGCCAGCCCACAGGAAAAAATTGCAGGAGCCCCGGGCGATAACCAGCAAAGAGTGGGTGTAGTATTTAATTTCAATTACCAGGGTTATCCCGGGTTTGCCGTAGATGCAGTAAGCGGCGAGGCCAATGAGGAATTAACTGCATTTATCGGGAAAATTGAAAAGCTGGATCTCAGCAAATTTATTAGTGCCGAAGGATACAACGATGGCGATCAGCAATTGATTCCCTCTCTCCGGAAAATGCACGAAACGGAAATTACCAAATACCTTAACCGGAACTCTCCTTTCAGCGGAATTTGGGAAAACATCATTCACCACGAAGAAGATGATTTGCCCGAAGACACTAAAGAGTTGATGGTAGAATATCTTCACCCGAAACTGAAAAAGCTTTTTGTTGAAATAGCGCCAAGCCCGTTTGTATATTACCTGCCCTCTAAAAAAGCATTTAAAACCGATAACCTTTCAACGCTTGGCATAGCAACCGATTTTATTGTTCCGTATTTCCGTGTAAGCAGCAAGGGCAGTCAATATGAAATAGAGTGCAGAACGAGATTGAATGGAAAAGATGTTTCGGTAACCGACAATGGTATCGATAGCAGCCTGCTGTTTTTCTTTGAAGAGAATCTCTATCTATGGCAAAAGCCTGAAGATGTAAACCTTGTAATGAAGTTTCATACAAAGGGGAAAGTCACAATTACTAAAGAAAACTGGCAGGCGGAGCTGCTGAAATTTGTGTTACCCCTCACAAGAGATTATCATGTTGAATTCGATCAATCGTTGATTAGTGAAGTAAAAGATGGCGAACCCGAAAAGCGCGTGGTATTGCAGGAAAAAGGCGATTACCTGGTTTTTCAACCTTTATTCTCTTATAAAGGATTTGAAACAAAACCCGGCGGCAAAGACGAATTGATTATTCCGGATGGTGAAAAAGTGATGGTTGTTCACCGGAATCGCGAAAAGGAAATGCAGTTTATGAAGAAGATGGAAGCGCTGCATTCCAATTTCATTCGCCCCGAAGGGGGAAATCAACTTGCATTGAAAGGCTCCGATGTTTTGCGAAACAATTGGTTCTTCCTCTTTGTGGATGCCATGCGCGATATGAAAGTGCCGGTATATGGTCATGAAGCATTGAAGAATTTCCGATTCAACACCGCAAAGCCGCAAACCAAAATTCATATCAGCAGCAATACCGACTGGTTCGATGCGCGCGTGGACATTGTATTCGGCGATCAGAAAGTAACCATTGCCGATGTGAAAAAGGCATTGGCCAACCGACAACAATTTGTTCCCCTGCAGGACGGAACGCTGGGAATATTGCCCGAAGAGTGGATCAAGAAATATTCATTGTTGTTCCGGGTGGGCGAAGGCAAACAGAACCAGCTCAAGTTGTCGAAATACCACATGAGTGTGATCGATGAATTGTATAGTGAAAGAAGCGAGGAAGAGCTGGTAGTAAAGCTCGAAGAAAAATACGAGCAATTGAGAGGTTTTAACAAGATAAAGGAAATTCCTGTGCCTGTTCACCTGGCGCATATCCTCCGCCCTTACCAGGAACATGGTTTTCATTGGCTCAATTATCTTACCGAAGTAGGATGGGGAGGAATTTTGGCCGATGATATGGGTTTGGGTAAAACCGTGCAGGCATTGTCGTACCTGCATTATTTCAAAGAAAAACACGGCAGGTTAAATGCCCTCGTAGTTTGTCCGACAACGCTGATGTTTAACTGGGAAAACGAAATCAGGAAATTTACTCCTGCATTAACTTATCATATTCACCATGGGGGAGAACGTACCCGTTTGAAAGAAGAGTTTTCAAAACCCAATGTCATCATCACCACTTATGGAACCTTGCGAAGCGATATCAAACTTCTGGTAGATATTCCGTTCGATTACGTGATACTCGACGAATCGCAGGCCATCAAGAACCCTTCGAGCAAGGTTACAAAAGCGGCAAGCCTGCTCAATGCCAAACATCGTTTGTGTTTAAGCGGTACTCCTTTGCAGAATAATACCTTCGATATTTTTGCGCAGATGAATTTCTTGAACCCCGGCATGCTGGGAAGTATGGAGTTCTTCCGGCAGGAGTTTGCGATACCCATCGACAAATTCGGTGAGGCCGATAGAAAAGATCATTTAAGAAAACTACTGTATCCCTTTATTCTTCGCCGAACAAAAGAACAGGTGGCCAAGGATCTTCCGGAAAAGGTGGAAACCATTCTCTTCTGCGAAATGCAGGAAGAACAGCGCAATATTTACGACGCCTACCGGAACGATTTTCGCGACAAGATATTGGGTACTATCGAATCGAACGGTATCCAGAAATCGCAGCTTACCATATTGCAGGGCTTAATGAAGTTGAGACAGATTTGCGATTCGCCGGCTATTATGAACGAAACGGAAAAATTTCCCAACCATTCTATCAAACTCGAAGAAATTGGACGGGAGCTTACGGAAAATATCAGCAATCACAAGGCCCTTATCTTTTCCCAGTTCCTGGGCATGCTGGCGTTGATAAAAGAAAAGCTGAAAGAGCTCGAAGTGGATTTCGAATATTTCGATGGAAGTACCACCGCCATCGAACGCGAGCGTGCCATCCAGCGCTTTCAGAACGATGACAACTGCAGGGTTTTCCTAATATCCCTTAAAGCGGGAGGTGTGGGTTTGAACCTCACCGCGGCCGATTATGTTTACATCGTTGATCCCTGGTGGAACCCCGCGGTGGAACAACAGGCCATTGACAGAACCCACCGAATTGGTCAAACGAAAAATATCTTTGCTTACCGCATGATATGTAAAGACACGATTGAAGACAAAATCATTCAACTACAGGAAAAGAAGCGATTGCTCGCTAAAGACCTCATCACAGACGACGAAGGATTTGTGAAGAGCCTTACGAGGGAAGATGTGGAATACCTCTTCAGTTAAACTTTTAGAGTAGCCACGCAATCGCGTTGAAGATTGAAATCAATTGGGATGTCGTATCTCGAAAGAATGCCACACCGCAAAGCTTCGATATCGTAAGTGTATCTTTAGCTGCTTCATTGGACCAATGAATACTACAAGCCATCCCCAATTCTCTCCCAACCCTTCTCTGCTCCCTGGTTCTTAATTCTCTATTTCTTCTTTAAAAGCGTCTCCCGTCCATACCCGCCGATCACCAGTCAATCCCTGTTTTTTCTCAGTTCAACACAAAGTTCCGATGGGGCTACAAGTTTCCCCTTTTCCCGTCGTCCAATAGCTGGTTTTATCCCCATATAGTTATGAAAAATGTATACTTCTTACTGAGCTTCTTACTGTTAGGTTTAAGCAATGAAATAATGGCCCAGGGCCGTATTGCCGGTAGCGTTAAAGGAAAATTGAGCGATACAGTCAAAAAAGAGTCCCTCGCCAAAGCGACTATCACCATTTTAAATCCCAAAGACTCTTCTATAGTTACCTATACCGTTGCTAACGAAAAGGGAGAATTTGAAGTGAAGGACCTGGATGCTGGTCTCTATACGCTAATGGTAAGTTTCCAGGGTTTTGATACCTGGAAAAAGAATTTCATGATCTCTAAAGATTTTCCTTCAGTGAACATGAATACCATTTATATGGACCGTAAAGGAACAACATTAGAAGAAGTAATTGTACAAGGTCCGCCAATTATGATAAAGAAGGATACCGTAGAATTCCGTGCGGATGCCTTCAAAGTAAAACCGAACGCAAATGCAGAAGACGTGCTGAAGAAAATTCCGGGAGTGCAGGTTGATAAAGATGGAAACGTGGTTGCCCAGGGAGAAAATGTGCAAAAGGTATATGTAGACGGGAAGGAATTTTTTGGTACCGATCCCAAACTGGCTACCAAAAATATTACCGCCGATATGATTGAATCGATCCAGGTGTTTGACGATATGAGCGACCAGGCAAAATTCACCAAGATTGACGATGGCAGCCGTGCAAAGACGATTAATATCAAGCTGAAGAAAGACAAACGCAAAGGCTATTTTGGAAGAGCGATGGCGGGAGTGGGAACCGACGAGCGCTACGAAAGCACCTTAAGCTTTAATAAATTCAATGGCGATGAACGCATGTCGATACTAGCCGGATCCAACAATATCAACAAGCAAACATTTTCGTTTAGCGATATCGTTAGTTCGATGGGCGGATTTGGTTCAAGAGGAGGTGGCGGTATTGGTGGAGGAGCAGGCTTTGGAGGTGGCGGTGGGCGCATTTCGTTTGGAGGTTTTGGCGGCTTTGGTGGTGGGGGAACGGGAATTAACAGGGCCACTAATGCCGGGTTGAATTACACGAACAAATTTGGCGGAAAACTGGATATCCAGGCGAGCTATTTTTTCTCGAACACAAATAACAGAAACGAAAGAAGCAGCTTGCGACAAACATTTTTTACCAATGATTCTACGGCGGTACAGTCCTCCGAAAGCCGCTCAAACAGTACCAATAATAACCACCGGATAAACCTGCGAATGCAGTATGAATTGGATTCAATGAATTCAATTCTTTTCACGTCCAGTTTTACCTCTCAACATTCAGAATCACACAGCTTCGATACCAGCCTCACCATGTCGAACACAGCTGCTAAAAGTTACAAGGCCATCGCCGGAAGTACAAGAAACGACAACGAGCGAAATGGGTTAAATATGCGCAACGAGCTTTTGTTTCGGCATAAATTCGGTAAAATAGGCCGCACATTTACTTTGGGCATCAACAACACTATCAATAATAGCGACGGTAACGGCACAAACTTTTCTCCCTTTACCTTTTTCAATCCTGATGGTACAGTAGGCTTCGTGCGCGACCAGGATCTCGTATCCGATCAAAAAACCAGAAGCAATAACAATGTCATAAGCGGCTCTTACACCGAACCGGTTGGCAACAATAAACTTTTCGAGATTAACTACGCTTATACAAATCGAAAAAATACTTCTGATAGAAAAGTATACGATTATAATAATTCCAGCGGCAAATACGACCTCATCAACCTTGCGCAAACTAATTATTTCGAAAACGACTTTATTGCACATCGCGCAGGTCTGAACTTTCGTGTTCAAACGAAGATGTATAACTGGCAGGTTGGTGGCGCCATCGAGCAGTCGGAGCTTGAAAGCAGAAGCGTTCGCGCCCTGACAGGAAAAGATACCACCATACAACAACGTTTTATAAATTTCTTTCCAACAGCTAATTTCAACTACACCTTTAAACAAGGAAAAAATCTGCGTTTCCGGTATAATGGCCGTACCAACCAGCCAAGTATTTCGCAATTGCAGGATGTGCCAGATGTCAGCAATCCTTTGCAAATAGTAACAGGTAATCCTTCGTTAAGACAGGAGTTTACTAATAATATGAACCTGAACTACAGCTCGTTTAATATGGCTTCGTTCAAGTTTATCAATGTTAACTTAAACTTCTCTAATACTTATAACAAGATTGTCAACAGCATCGAAACTGTCGGGCCCGTACAAACAATTCGACCTGTAAATAAAGACGGCGCTATGAACTTGTTCACCAATATCAACTTGGGGCTGCCCTTGAGAAAAATGAAAGGAAGCATCTACAATTTCAGAACCGATATACGATATAATAGAGACATTAGCCAATTAGATACCACTTCCTCTATCGCCAAAAATTTTCTCGACAATACAACAAAGTCATTTGCCGTTACCCAGGCCGTTGGAATAAATCTTGATTTCAAACAGAAGGCGAATTTTGGTATTAATGCAAGTCTCGCATACAACGACGTTCGTTACTCTCTTCAAACTGGCAGTGTAAATCGGAATCAGAAGTACTACATTCAAACTTACTCTGCCGATTTCTCCTTACTTGCAATCAAGAACTGGGTATTTTCAACAGATTTTGATTATTATATTAACTCGGGGCTTGGCGAAGGCTTCAATCAAACCATACCCATGTGGAATGCAAGCATAGCGCATCAAGTATTTAAGAAAAGAAATGGAGAAATCAAATTGTCTGTAAACGATTTGCTTAATCAGAACCAGTCGATCCGCAGGTCTGTTGGCGATAATTATCTCGAAGATGTACGATCCCTCGTGTTAAAGAGGTATTTCCTGCTCACCTTCACTTACAACCTCAGCAAGGGCCAGCGCCAGCAAAGCGGAATGCCCAATCTTCCCCCGGGAATGGAAAGACGCATTGAGCGCCAATTCAGGAACTAGTTCACTAAAAATAGCTGTTCAAAAAAGCAGGTCCCATTTTGGGGCTTGCTTTTTTGCTAATAGTAGAACAGTCAACCACAAAACTGTGGGTTCTTCCCACGCAGGCGGATTAAGAAAATTCTTGCAAATATTGTTTACGAATACGAGATTGTGATCAATTAAGAAGCCCAAAGCCATGCAGCCAAAGCTATACCTGCTCGGACTGTTTGTTTCCTGCTTTGTAACTGCGCATACGCAACAAGACTGCATTATTTATTTTAACTACAAGGGATCGATAACAGGTAATACTTCAAAAATTATCAGGATAGGATTGCCTACAACGATTTTTTTGAAGGGATATGTCAATAATAAATCAGCAAGAGCTTTTGCTATATATTCCCTACGCAGCCCCGTTTTCAACGTTACAGGTTCATCGCATTTGAGTGCTGATTTTTGTTTGGAGCCCGAGGAAATTATCCGGCGTGTATTTAAGTCGGATCACAAAAATTATCCAGTAAAAATATTCCTGTTAAAACAGAATAAACCCGGCACGTATAGCAGCAGAGAGATTCTTGTGCCCATCGACTCTATCCGGTTTTCAATCAATCGCGACGAGCGAAAAATTGTAATTCACCTCGGCAAAATAAAGTTGTAGGCCTTTGAAATTACCTGCAATGAGGAAAACAGCGTAGGCTTTTGCCTGTGTTTTGTTGGTAGTTAGAGAAAAAACTGAAGGTAATATTACACGACTATTCAACTACTGCAGTTGCTTCAATTTCTATTAGATACTCGGGAGCAATCAGGCCTTTTATTTCGATCATGCTTGTGCAGGGTTTGATATCTTTAAAAAATTCTCCGTGAGCCCTTCCATATTCTTCCCATCTCTTGATATCTGTTACAAACATGCGGGTTCTTACAACATCTTTGAGAGAGGCGCCGGCGCGTTGCAATACCTTTTCAATTTTTTGAATAATGAATTTTGTTTGTTCATAAGCATTATCTCCGCCCACTAGCTGACTGTTGTCGTCTACCGCTACCGTGCCAGTTACCTCTATTGTGTTACCGATTCTGACAGCTCTGCTATATCCAACAATGTCTTCCCATTTTGCACCCGATGAATAATTTGTACGAGTCATAGAGAAATTTTTTTCCAAAATTAGTTACTTGCCGACTTCGCGAGAATTCAATTTGTATGAGTGGAAGTAAAGAATTCAACTATTTGTTTTTAATTGCCGGTATAACGGGTACCAGGCAACAGCTCTCAAAGCCTCTTTACTTCTTTCCTGATAAAGTCCTCAAGCTTTTTCCGGCTCGGCAGGTTGATAGCGTACTTAGATACAAATAATCTTTTATCGATACCGGCCGTTGCATATTCAACGAGCGCGTTGTTCTTGTCTGTTACCATCAGGATACCGATGGGCGGGTTGTCGGTTCTTGTACGAATCTCTTTATTATAATAGTTCAGAAATGTATCGAGCTGAGAAATGTGCGATTGTTCGAAACTACCTACTTTCAATTCCACCAATATGTGACACTGAAGTATACGATGGTAAAAAACAATATCGATAAAATGATATTCGTCTCCAATAAGAACTCTTTTTTGCCGAGCCTCGAAGCAAAATCCATTTCCAAGCTCAAGCATAAATTTTTCGAGATGATCTAAAAGCGCAGATTCCAGGTCCGACTCCTGTATTTGTTCCTTGTTTGTTAACTCTAAAAATTCAAAGAGATAAAAATCCTTTACGATTTCGGTTGGCTTTTGCGGCTTTATTGACCTTCGAATTTGGGCGAAAGCTTTTCTTCTATTGGAGGAAAGCCCCAACCGTTCAAAGCTTAGTGAGTTTATCTGTCGTTTAAGTTCCCTGAATGAGAGCGTCTGTTTTATAATAAGCAATTCGTAGTACTTCCTTTTCAAGGGATCATTTATTTTTATCAATTCGGTAAAGTGTGAAAAGGGAATCGTATTAACCAGGGTTTGGTAATACCTGGAGTCGCCAGATTTTTGGGACAGTGTCCCAAAAATCTCCCTTCGGCTATCCGGAGAAGTTTTCGGCAATTTTTTCCTGGTAGAATTCGACCCCTGTCCAGGTTTTTCAATTACCGGAACCAGCGACTTTATCTTTAAAGATTCATTACTTGTGGAGCTTTCGTTTAGGAATTTCATGAGCCCGGGATAGCACAAGTAAAACTGACGGCATCTCGAAAGTTCGGAAGAGCTGAGCCCTTTGATTTTTATTTTCAGTGCAAGCTTCTCCAGTAATTTTTTACCATACCGGGCCCTATCTTCTCCTTTCTGTTCGTATTCGAAAATATACCAGCCAATCATCCAGTTTCGAATAGTGATATGGCTATTGATGGCCTTTACCGCCGATAGCTGCAGTGCATTGTGTGTTTTTTGAATAGTTGTAGCAAGCTGACTAAACCTCATAAAAAAGCGGCTCAAGCCCGGGAGCTTCGGCCATCAAAATAGGATCAAGGGAATTGCAACCAATGGTGATTTGACTGAATCCTTGTTGTTTTTTCACATTTTTTGATAGCAGAAAAAAGCGGCTCCGGATGAGGAGCCGCCTTTGTTATTTCCATTTATACTCACTGTAGTTTTACTATTCTCTTTCCGGGGCAAGCGTGTAATTTTCGGGTGATCGCCATAGTGAGGACAGCAAGAGCTCTCTCATAAATAAAAACTCTTTGGGTATTTTATCATAAAGTTTGGAGAACAACTCTTCGTGCGACAGTAACTCCTGTTTCCACAATTCGCGTTCAATCATCATCATTTCATGAAAAACCGGCCGTGGAAAATCTTCCAACCCTGTCCAATCCATATCACGGTAGCGCGGCCTCCAGCCGATTGGGCATTCAACCGCAGACGCTCTTCCTTTTATTCTTCCAACGATCCATTTCAATACCCGGAGATTTTGTCCAAAGCCCGGCCAAATAAATTCTCCTTTTTCATTTTTACGAAACCAGTTTACTCCAAATATTCTCGGTGTGTTGGGGAGATCGCGCCCGAATTGCAGCCAATGATTGAAGTATTCGCCCATATGGTAACCCAGGAAGGGCAGCATGGCGTAGGGATCTCTTCTTACTTTTCCCACTTCGCCGAAAGCAGCAGCGGTCATTTCGCTTCCCATGGTTGCCGCAAGATAAACCCCGAAGCTCCAATTAAAGGATTGATATACCAGCGGCACGGCTGTGCTTCTCCGCCCTCCGAAAATAAAAGCGGAAATAACAACCCCCTCCGGGTTATCCCAATCCTTATCGATGGCAGGATTTTGAGTAGCAGGCGCTGTAAATCTTGCGTTGGGATGAGCTGCCGGTTTTCCACTATTCTTGTCGTAAGCCTTGCCGTGCCAGTCGGTCAATCCGTCGGGAATTTCTTTGGTCATGCCTTCCCACCAAACATCTCCATCGGCTGTTATTGCAACGTTGGTAAAAATGGTGTTGGATTTAATTGTTTCCATGGCATTGGGATTGGTTTTGGCATTGGTACCCGGTGCAACGCCAAAATATCCCGCCTCCGGGTTTATCGCATATAGTTTACCGTTATCTTTTTTATGAATCCAGGCTATGTCGTCGCCCACGGTAGTCACTTTCCATCCATCCATTCCTCCGGGCGGTATCATCATGGCGAAATTTGTTTTACCGCATGCGCTGGGGAAAGCGGCAGCTACATAGGTTTTATCTCCTTTGGGCGATTCAACCCCCAGTATAAGCATATGTTCGGCCAACCATCCCTCGTCGCGCCCCATTACGGAAGCTATGCGCAACGCAAAACATTTTTTTCCCATCAGCGCGTTGCCTCCGTACCCGCTTCCATAAGAAATTATCAAACGTTCCTCTGGAAAATGAGAAATATATTTTGTGGTAGGGTTGCAGGGCCAGCGCGAATCTTGTTGCCCGGGTTGAAGCGGGGCCCCTACCGTGTGGACACACTTCACATAACCTTGTTGATAGATAAACGGCAGGACGGCATCTCCAATTCTTGTCATAATACGCATGTTTACCACTGCATATTCCGAATCGGTAATCTGCACACCATAGCGAGCCATCGGAGAACCGATAGGACCCATGCAATAAGGAATAACATACATGGTTCTGCCTCTCATCGATCCTTTGGTAAGTTCCTCGAGAATATTCTTCATTTCTCTCGGATCCATCCAATTATTGGTTGGACCTGCGTCTTCTTTTCTGCGACTGCAAATAAATGTCCTGTCTTCCACGCGTGCCACATCACTTGGATCACTGAAACAAGCAAAGCTATTGGGGCGTTTTTGCTGGTTGAGCCTGATAAAAGTTCCTTTATCTACAAGTAACTGACACAATTTATCATACTCCTGTTGAGAACCGTTGCACCAATGAATATGATCGGGCTTTAGATGATCTGCCATATTCTTCACCCATCCCTCCATTTCGGCTTGCTGGGAAGAATATTCTTTCGAAGGAAAAACATTGTAATGATACATGACAAGCAAGAATTTTGCCGCAAGATAAGGAAGGTTTGATAGTTTAACAGTTTGGGATTACGCCAAGAATATATCTAAAAAGAGTGTAAGCTTTTTTAATAAATGCCTGAAGTTAGAAGTGCTTGTGGCCAGGCAGGATTGTTTAAACAATGATTCGGAGTGTCAGTTGTCCTCCCGGCCTGATCTGTCGAGGAAATTCCTGCAATCTTTCGGTTTATCGGTGTTAATAATATCGACCCCGCAATCTTGTAAAAACTTCCATGTCGTTTCGTTGTCGGGCGAAGCCCAGAAGCGGAAAGGTTTGTTTAGTTGATGTGCCCGCTGAACCACTGCTTTTATTTTTGCGGAATCTCCTCTGTTGTTACGAGCAGAAAGATATTTAAAATAATTATCGCTGATCATTGCCAGCTTTTCAATCGCGTATTTATCATATTCTTCGAAAGGCCTGCCATCAAAAAAAATATACCGGGGATAGTTCTTCCAGTCGGAAAACGGCCCGCGATCACCGCTTATGATTACCTGCACAGCATGAGGGTTAAGCGATCTGTCGAAATAGATTCGCAAAGGCTCCAGTATTCTCACCAACTCGCCGAGCACTTCCTTACCATTTTGTTTGATATCTATAACAAGTGCTGTTTTATAAGCGGTATCGCCAGAAATATATCCTTTGTTCTTCTTAAATAAGGCAATAATCGGGTCGAGGTATAGTGCCGAAAGCGTTTTTTTTCTTTCTACTTCCTTCAATGTGTGAGCTATTGATAGCCCATGGCGGGTTAGGAATACATCTACTTCGATAGAGAACGCCCGGCTTTCCAGTGCATCTGCCAAAGGAGCCGGCCCCGCATAATCGTTGTGCGAGTGGATGTTTGTTTGGGATATTGCATAAAGACCAAACAGAAAAAAAAGGCAAACACCAGCAAGCTTCTTCATTCGAAGATTACTCTTTTGAGGTAATAAAATCCCGGATCAATCTCTGGTAAAATTCCTGACTTTATGGTAATTCCTTTTTTATCGATAATAAGCTTTTGAACACCGGCGTCGGTTTTAACTTCGATGGGCAATGATGCTTCGTAGTTGCCGAGTTGAAGCTGGTATTCGTTTTCCTGTACTTGTTTTACAAGGATTTCCAGCTTTTTATTTGTGTATAAATAAAAATCGAAAAAGGGTTTGAGATTTTTCCCGGAAGCCTCGCTGAACAAGCGCTCTACATCGCGTGTATGCACGAGATTATCGTATGTATACCGCGGGTCTGTTGCAAGCTTTTTCAGCGCCGGGAAAAATATATCGTCGCCAATGACATGCCGAAGACTGTGCATGAAGAATGCTCCTTTGCCATATATGGGTCCCTGGTAGGCGCTATCAGAATCAACTTCCTCTCCGCGCACTATCAGCACCAGGCTGTTTTGCTGGCGGCCGATCTGGCGCATTCGATTTCGATAAGATTCTTCTCCCTCCATTTCGCGGATATACAAGGCATCGCCATAACTGCAGATGCCTTCCTGTATCCACATGTGAGCCCAGTCGATATTCGATACTTTATTTGCCCACCATTCGTGTCCAAACTCGTGATTCAGCAGCCAATCGAAATCTTCACCACCCACTTTAGTGTATCTGAATAAATTCCCATAGGCAATATTTGTTTGATGCTCCATGCCCAGGTGTGGTGTTTCGGTAATACCGATTTTCTCTTTTGCCCAGGGATATTCTCCAAAATATTTTTCGAGTACACGGATGGTCCGTTCAAGCATTTCCAGCAGGTGCGGTGCTTTATCGGCATGCTCTTCCAACACATAAAAAACCATCGGCACTTTATTGCCATTGATGGTGGTGTATTCGCGAGTAACCGGTTTGAATTTGCCTACATTAAAAACAATACAATAGTTACTAATAGTATAATTGGTTTTCCAATGCCAGGTAGTTTTGTTTTTCCGGTTAATTGTTTTTTGTAACAATCCCGGTGCTGTTACCGTCAACCCTTTAGGAACAGTGATTATCATATCGGCCCCGTCATTGGGTTCATCGCCAGGATGATCTTTGCAGGGAAAATAAATTTTCGCGCCTTCTGCCTGACAGGTAATTGCGATCCATGGATTTCCCTTTGCGTCTTTTTCCCATTGAAAGCCGCCGATCCAGGGTGCTCTTTCGGCTATTGCCGGTTTACCCCCGTATGTTATTTTTATGGTTTGTTTGCCTGGCTGCCAGGTTTGTTCGTTAACAATTGTAATAAGATCGTTGGCATGCGTGAATTGGCTCTGCTTATTATTTACCAGGATCTGTTTAACGCTTAGTCCATTCCAAAGATCGAGCAGCAAAACGGAGCTTGGCTTTGAAAGAATGAGATCTACTTCTGTGTACCCTTCAATGGTTTGTTGCGTGGGATCTACCTCAAGTGCTACTGTGTAATGCCTGATATCCATAACTGCCTGCTCGGGCTTCAGCCTTCCACCCGATCGAAGATTTTGAGCGTTGCCTTGAATGAATATCAACAGCAGTAATAAAGTACAAATATGGCGCATGAAATTCTGTTATGACGAGTATTAAATAAGTTGTGAAGACCTGATTAGTAACGATTGTTCGCTATCGAAAGATAACAAATAGCTCTAGAATTCCGGTATAAAAAAAATAGTACCTTACTCCCATGCTACGATTGCTTTGGCTGGTTTATTGGAAGCTTTCCGGATGGAAGCTGAGGGGCCGTTTTCCTTACGAACATAAAAAAATGGTGATGATTGTGGCGCCGCATACCAGTTGGAAAGATGTGATCATTGGTTTTGCTGCGCGGGCCTTTTTGAAAATCGAAAAAGCAAAGTTTATTGGCAAAAAGGAATTGTTTGATGGGCCTTTTGGCTGGCTGTTCCGATTATTGGGAGGTGTTCCGGTGGACCGATTCAGCAGTCAGGGCGTGGTGGAACAGGTAGCCGGGCTTTTTAAAAACAATAATGAGTTTCTACTAGCCATGGCCCCGGAGGGAACACGTAAGCGCGTTGACAAACTCAGAACAGGTTTTTATCACATTGCAAAAGCCGCTAATGTGCCTATATTAATGGTTGGCCTGGATTTTGAAAATAAAGAATTGGTATTGGGTGATGCGTTTTATGCGGGCAACAACGAAGCGGAAGATTTTAATAAAATTCTGCGTTTCTATTCCCAAATAAAAGGTAAAAATCCCGAATCTGATCTACGTCATTTGGTCGATACGGCATCGCCAACATAAATTTGCAGGCCTTTCGACGCTTAATGTAAAGCGTAATGTTATCATTTATTTTAAAACGATAGATATGAAATCAAGACTAATCACCAGCGCAGTGTTGCTTGCCTTATTAACAAGTTCCTGCGTAAGCACGAAGAAATTCAAGAAAGCCGAAGCAGCCGCATTGGAAAAATACAATCAACTGAATGCTTCGTACACGCAATTGCAGTCGAGCCTTAAAGATTGTAACGATGAAAAAAACGAATTGAACCGAAAGAACACGGCTCTTCAAACTGAAATAAGTGGGCTGAATAAGCAGATTGATTTTTTGAAAGAGAATAATACAACAGCATTGAAGCAGTTGCAGGATCTTTCCGTGATATCAGCACAACAAGCCGACAACATCAAGAAATCGCTTGAAAATATTGGTGCGAAAGACGCATATATTCAAACCCTGCAGGAGTCGATGGCGCGTAAGGATTCATTGAATATGGTGCTTGTCATGAACCTGAAAGGTGCCGTCGGCAATATGGACGACGAGGACATTGATATTAAAGTGGATAAAGGCGTTGTATATATCGATATCTCCGACAAGTTGCTATTTAAGAGCGGTCGTTACGAAATCACTGCGCGGGCGCAGGAAGTATTGGGAAAGGTTGCGCAGGTATTGAAGAACCAGCCCGATGTTGAGTTTATGGTAGAGGGCCATACCGACAATGTTCCTTTCCGCAGCAACGGAATTTTACTCGATAACTGGGATCTGAGTGTAAAAAGGGCTACTACTGTAGTACGTGTTTTACAGAATAAGTACGGGTTAGATCCCGCGAAAATGGCGGCTGCTGGTCGCGGTGAGTACAAGCCCATTGCCAATAACGACACCAAAGAAAACAAAGCCATCAATCGCCGCACCCGTATTGTGATACTTCCCCAACTGGATCAGTTCTTCAAGCTGCTTGAGCCGAAGAAAGGCTAATGTGGCAGGTTGGTTTAAAAGTGTAAGGGTTTAAAGGTTTAAGGGTTCTTAGGTTCAGTCGTGCTAATCAAACTTAGGAACCCTTAAACCATTAAACCTTTAAACCCTTCGACCCTGACACTTCTCATCGAACATACTTATTCCAAAACTCCACCGTTCTTTGCCAGGCAAGTTTGGCGGCGGCTTCGTTGTAGCGGACAGCCGAGGTGTCGTTATGAAAAGCGTGATTGACTCCTTCGTACATGTGCAGTTCGTAAGTGATCTTGTTTTCTTTCAATGCCGTTTCGTAAGCGGCTATACCGGCATTCACTCTTTCATCAAGCGAGGCGTAGTGGAGTTGAATTGCCGCCTTTATTTTAGATACATCTGCTGCATCGGGCTGTCTGCCGTAAAAGGCCACTGCTGCTTTTAATTCGGGAACATTTACCGCCAGTTGATTGGCCATAGCTCCTCCCCAGCAGAAGCCTACGCATCCCATTTTTCCGTTACAATCTTTGCGAGTAGGCAGGTAAGAAAATGCTTTTGCAAAATTGACTGTGTTCTGTTTGCCATCCAGCTTTTGGAAGAGGCTGCGGGCTTCGTCTTCGTTAGCGGGTGTTCCGCCCAATAGCGACAGCGCATCGGGTGCCAGGGCGAGATATCCGGCTTTTGCAGCCCTCCTGGTTACATCTTCGATATGCGGGTTAAGTCCGCGGTTTTCGTGTATTACCACCACGGCTGCGTATTTACCTTCTTTTTTGGGTCGGGCAATATACCCTTTCATTTCTCCGCCTTCGGTTGGGTAAGTGATACGTTCGGTAAACAACTCACCGTCGTTATCGCGTGTTTGTGCCACTGCATAATTTCCCTCGAGCGAAGGAAGGATGGTCATAGCGGCAGCAAGACTTCCTGTAAGTGCAATAAGACGTTTTATAAAAACGTCGCGGGTAAGTGGCTTATGTGTGTATTCGTCGTAGAGATTGATGATTTGCTGGTCCATAATCGAGGTTTTGGTAAAGTAATTTACGAATAAAGTCGGGCCTGGGTTTACTCGAAGTATTTACTTGTTTCAATATAAATCACATCTAAACTATTACTGGTATTGAAGTTTGGGGCGAGTCATCATCTGCTGCGCGATTATACTTCCCTATGATCATTTTTCAGGTAGAAAACAACAGGGCGCTGCCGAAATTTCCCATTTTTCTGGCGTTGTTTTCCCATTGTTCCGCTTTATAACTAATAGATATTTACATCCTGATTGATGGAAGTAGGATGCAAGTGTTCGAACATTGCAAGCCATGGATATCGGTCAGGAGCTAGCCTGTTGGTTAGAGAGTGACAAACCTGATAATGGTGTTACTCGGGGCAGGGGTTTGCATAAAGCAGGCCCCAAACAGAACCAGGAGGTGGTGGCGGGGGAGGGCTGGGAGGGCCCTCCGGGAGGAAAATCCCAACCTTCCACGCAGAGCAAATCATCCGATCTGATTTATCAACTGTCTTCTTCCACTGAAGAATCAGATCGTATTCAGAAAGCCATCCCTCAAAGCAACTCATTCACCACCTTCTTCACCAATTCCGGCTCATATCCTTTCTGCAACAAGTAATCGGTAGCTTTTGCCAGCCGCGTAAATTTATTGGAGCTGTCTGCTTTAATTGCCAACCACTTTTTTGAGGCAAGCTTGCGTAAAGTGTCCAGGTATTCCGCTTCATCGATCTGCTTGAGCGCTTTTTTTATGCAATAGTCACTGACAAATTTTTGTTTAAGCTCGTATTTTATTTTTATCCGGCCCCATTGCTTCATGCGAAACTTACCCCCTGCAAATTGTATGGCAAATCTTTCCTCGTTCAGGTATCCCTCCTCAATCAATTGCGATAACAACTCTTCCACCTGCTGTTTATAGAGACCAAAAGAATAAAGCTTTTCCTTCACTTCATAATGACTTCTCTCCTGGTAAGCACAATAATGTTTTGCTTTTTGAAGAGCCTGTTCTTTACTAAGCTGTTTTCGCTGAAGCATACAGCGAATGTAGGATGTTTCTTTTTACATGCCTGCACGGTTTCAATACCGGCGCAGGCAAATTTTTGATCGCCAACACCGGCCACTCTCTACTTGCCGGTATCTTTACCGCAGCTTCTGCGCACTTCCATTTTTTCTTCCCAGTTTTCCTATTAGCAGTATGCCTTTCCGCACTATTCAATTGAATGTACTATTCTGCTACTTATTTTTTCCCTTATAACTCAAGACAGTTTTGCCCCCCGGATATAATTTTGCTTGCACGGGAGAGAATTGCCGTATTTCATTTAGCGAATTGAATATAGTCATGCCATTTCCAATAGCTGTTGGATTTACAATAAGATGATACTCGTCGATAAGCCCTTCTTTTATTAGCGACGAAACAAAACCTGCGCCGCCAAAAACAAGAATGTCTTTGCCGTTTTGCTTTTTTAACTTGTCAATCTCTTTGGTAAAATTTCCTTTTGCCAATGTGGTATTCTTCCAAATTGAGTTGCCAGTTGTTCTAGTGAAAACTACTTTGGGTATATCAACAATTTTCTTCGCAAACGGATGAGCAGGATTACTCGCTGCCGTATTCTCCCAATATGGAATAATTGTTTCTGCCGTTTTTCGCCCAAGTAAAAGAGTGTCTGAAGAGTCAATAAGCGAAACAAGAAACGCCAAAAATTCATCATCAGGGTTCCAGGTCATCCAGTCATTCTTTCCATTCGGCCCACCAACATATCCGTTAATGGTCATTTGCATTTGTAGTTTTAGCTTTCTCATTTTGTTTTTTTCAAAACTAGTCTGTGCAGCTCTCAACCATAGTGGGCCAATGCGTCATTGTGAGGGTTATTTGCGGCAGCTGTCCTGTTAATAAGGTTGCCGCGGTTCTTGCCATTGGATTATCTGCCCCTCACGTTAATGAAAGGGTGACCCGCCCAGGTTCGGCCATTACAATACCAACCCTGCCGGCCTGTTGCCAGCTTCATTCCGGTATTAACGCGCACAGTCTTCCGGTTTGTTTGGACTAGAAAAAGGCAAAACATTAAAAAACAGCGGTTAATACCCGGATAGATCGATGAGTGATAGTTGAAACCCGATAGACCAGGCTTGTTATTGCACGAAAAAACTCAAAAAACCAACCAAAAGAATATTTACCGGGAAATGCCGGATAGTTCTGCCGGCATATAGCTGGCCAAAATTATCCCTGCCACCCTCCTCACAATTAATCCACTTTCCATAAATCGGCCTTTGCTGTTAGCTAAAAATCAGTAGTTTCGCCCGACTCATCCAGAAATAATCAAAATACTTAATCCTGTTTATGAAGTTCATCGTTTCGTCGTCGGCCTTGTTGAAGCAATTACAACAAATCAGTGGGGTGATAAACGCAAACACAGTTTTACCCATTCTAGAAGATTTTTTATTTGAGGTAGAAAAAGGAAAACTTACTGTTGTTGCCACCGATCTCGAAACCGTTATGAAAATCCAATTGGAAGTAGAGGCGAAAGACAGCGGCCGCGTTTGTATTCCCGCCAAAATCCTGATGGATTCGCTGAAAAATCTTCCCGATCAGCCCCTCACTTTCAATATAGATAAAAATTTTGGAGTCGAGATTACCAGCGATAACGGTAAGTACAAGGTAATGGGCGAAAACCCGGATAATTTCCCCAAGGAACCTGCTGCCGACGATACCACTTCGTTTACCATGAGTTCTAACGCGCTGGTTACGGCCATCAATAAAACCCTGTTTGCAGTAAGCAACGACGATTTGCGACCTGCCATGACCGGCGTTTTCTTTGAGATGGATAAAAAAGGATTGCAGTTTGTTGCCACCGATGCGCATCGCCTCGTTCGATATAAACGCAAGGAAGTTAGCTGCCCGAAAAACGGATCGATGATCGTTCCGAAAAAACCGCTTACTCTGTTAAAGACGTCTATGCCATTAAACGAAGATGAACTCAGCATCAGCTACAATGCCAATCACCTTTTCGTAAAACATGGTACCACGCAATTAAGCTGTCGCCTCATCGATGCGCGTTTCCCCGATTATAAGGTGGTGATACCAACCGACAATCCTTACCGGCTTACCGTAAACAAAAACGATTTCCAGGGAGCTTTGCGCCGCGTGAGCATCTTCAGCAATAAAAGCACTAACCAGGTGGTATTGAATATTAGCGGGAGCGAATTGCAGTTGGCCGCGCAGGATGTTGATTTTAGTTTTGAAGGAAATGAAAGAATGAAATGCCAGTACAACGGCGAAGACCTTCAAATTGCCTTTAACGCAAAATTCCTGATAGAAATGCTGAACGCAGCAGAAAGCGATGAGGTGAATATAGAACTATCTACGCCCACGAAAGCCGGTATCATTAAGCCCTCCGAACAAGACGATAACGAAGAACTGCTGATGCTGGTAATGCCACTCATGCTGAATAGTTAATGATTGTTTGACAGATAAAAAAGGCGAGCCCGTTATCGGCTCGCTTTTTTATTATGCCTTTGCTCATTTTTGATATCAGTTGACTACCCCGCCTTAAACAAAAAAGCCCTGTTTAAAAAAACAGGGCCAGCACATACTAGTGGTTTCAGAGGTAAGTGCTTTCAGTTATAGTAAGCAAAAAATTTCAACTATTAATTATTTGCGTTTGGCATACGATGTATTGCTGATAGGCGAATGACCAACCACCAATACAGATAAAAGGCTCTTGAAAAAACGAATCAGGTTCGAAGAAGGCCTGTAAATGTCTTTGCAAATTTTAGTGCGGTGCGTATCGTAATACATCGAATTCTTTTGCATAGATATTGGTTTTGAGGTTCTAAGGTTTAAATAATTGTAAACCGGTACCCAAGGTAACGGTTGCGGAACCGGTTTTATTGTGTATTGTTCCCGGGGATTTTTCCTATTGCACTATCAGCCTGTTTTTTATAGTTTTATTAGGTAAATCCACCCGTATGAAAAGCGCAATTGCTTACCTGTTGATCATTGCCCTTAACGCCTTGGGCGCCTCGGCCCAGGGAGTATTCAGCAATCAAACCAATTCGGCACTCCAAAAGGTAATTGCCGACTACCCCAACAAATTCAGCAATATCCGCGGCGAGCGAATAAATAGCAGCCAACAAACCAATAGTTATTATTCTAAAGTGGAAGTGCCCGGTTCTTCGGCTAATATTATTACTCTTTACAACAACCGGCAGCAGGAAGCCTATGGTTGGAAAAGCGAAATTTTTGAATCCGATAACTTCAATACCGCCAGGGAAAGATTCAAAGAAGCGTTCGATAATATCAGGAACACTATTATTAAGATCGAAGGAATGTCGCCCTTTATCCTCAATGGCAAATACGAGTATCCTTCAGAAGAAAAAAACAGCACTACCATATCGTTTAACCTCTTGCCTGCAAGCGGGGAAGTGCAAAAACTAAAAGTGGAACTTTCGCTGCGCAGGGTTTCTTCCGGCTGGAAGATAACTCTTGCTGTTGCCGAACAGGAGGCAATAGAGCAGGAAGCCCTTCTCAGCTCCAACTACTAACTACTGATCTTTCTATACTATATTAGGAAGCTTATTTATATCCACCAGGCAATCAACTGGGCCAATGCTCCTACCACGAGGCCCTGCACAATCTGGAAACGGGTATGATCAGACACGATCATACGCGCCGTAGCTACCGTGCCGGCAATTAATATGGCAAGAGAAAGAAAAAGCCCGCTTGCATTTTCATCAGCAAAAGAGAATAAAAGAAAGAACATTACCAAACCACCCATGGCAGTGGTATGCATGCTGATTTTACTGTTGATATTAATGATCCATGCTCCGCAAACTCCAAAAAAACTTCCCTGTAGAAAGTCTATGAAAACGGCCGGGGTACCGGGAATTTGCTTCAATACCAACCAGGGCCAGAAATAAAATATACAGGCTGCGGCATAGGGAATAATACGTTCTTTCGATGTAGGGAGGTGCATCGACTCAATCAGCTTCAATCGCCACATCAAAAACACCGCAAAACCCGGAATGAAAGCCGTGCTTACGACCACCGTTAGCAAGCGGAATAATTTCAACTGCGAATTATAACCAGCAAACAGGTAAGGATGAATAAAAAGCAGGTAGGCTGTTACATAAGCCGTGATAAAAAGCGGGTGAAACAAATAGGATACAATATGCGCCAGTATTCTTACAATTGGCGCCTGTTGATGATTTGGAATAATTTGAGCCGTGCTATCTGCTGGCATAATTGTTTTCGTTTAATTGCCCGGGAGATTGAAGTATTGAGATTCTTTTATGCGCCGGGGTTTTCGGGCCCGGTCTCCATACCAGTTTCATTCACGGTTTAAATCCATATCACAGCTCCTTTCGAAGCCTTGCCACCGGAATATTCAATTGTTCGCGGTATTTCGCCACCGTTCTGCGTGCAATATTATATCCTTTTTCCTGCAGAAGCTCGGTCAATCTTTCGTCGCTAAGCGGTTTGCGTTTGCTTTCCGCTTCTATCAAATCACTCAAAATCTTTTTTACCTCCCGGGTAGATACTTCCTCACCGCTTTCGGTGCTGAGCGATTCGCTGAAGAAGAATTTAAGTCGATAGGTGCCAAATTCTGTTTGCACAAATTTGCTGTTGGCCACGCGGCTAACCGTCGATATATCGAGATTGGTCCTTTCAGCAATATCTTTCAGGATCATGGGGCGAAGGGAGGTTTCATCGCCAGTAAGAAAGAACTCGCGCTGGTAGTCCATAATTGTTTCCATCACACTGGTCAACGTATGCTGCCTTTGCTTGATCGCATCAATAAACCATTTTGCTGCATCTATTTTTTGCTTGATGAACAAAACAGCTTCTTTCTGTCGCTTATCTTTTTTACTTCCGCGCTCGTAGTCCTTTAACATATCGCGGTAGCCCCCGCTTATCCTCAAATCGGGCGCATTGCGCGAGTTAAGCGTTAACTCCAGTTTTCCTCCATTATTGAATATGAAGAAATCGGGTACCACATAGCTTTCCGCCTTGTTTACATCGCCATGGTTGCCCCCTGGTTTGGGATTAAGCCGAATGATTTGGTTGATCACTTCCTTCAATCCTTCGTCGTCGATACCCAGGCCACGCTGAATTTTTTCGTAATGCTTTTTGGTAAATTCATCGAAGTATTTTTCGATTGCTTCGATAGACTTCTCCACCGGCTTTCCCTGTAGTTTTAGTCTTTTCAATTGCAATAAAAGGCATTCCTGCAAATCGCGGGCGCATACGCCGGGCGGATCGAATTGTTGTACCAACTCAATCATCTTTTCCACCTCTTCTTCGCTGGTTTCAATATTCTGCCTGAAAGCAAGGTCGTCTACAATAGCCGATGTTTCCCTGCGCAGGTAACCGTCGTCGTCGATGCTTCCCACAATTTGCTCGGCAATCTTTTGCTGGCGCTCGTCCATCTTCATCAAACCCAGTTGCTCGAGCAGGTGTTCATGAAAGGTGGTTTCCATCCTATGCGGACTTACTTTTCCTTCATCGGATTCGGGATAGTTATCGTCGCGCAATTTGTAGTCGGCAATATCGTCGTCGCCCTCGCTTACATACTCGCTGATATCGATATTATCGTAGTCGTCTTCGCTGCCATCTTTTTCGTACTCGTCCTCAGCGCTTTCAAATTCATCTTTTGGTTCGTTGAACTCGTCTTCATGACTGTCTTCGGAAAGCTCCAAGGCCGGGTTTTCCTCCATTTCCTCCTTAATCCTTTCTTCCAGGTTGGCCGTAGGTACTTGCAGCAGTTTCATCAACTGAATCTGCTGGGGCGACAGCTTTTGAAGAAGTTTTTGTTGTAAACCTTGACTAAGTGCCATAATTTGGAGGGGTTTTTGGCCTACTCTTTCAGTCGTTTTTTTGAAGGGGCGGCCTTACCACAAAAATCAGGCCGTAATTTACATACAAATCCAAATAGCGCAGTGCAACGATTTTATAAATTTATTGTTGTGTTGTTTTTGCTGGGCACCAGCCAATTGAACGCAGGAGCCCAGAACAGGCTGGCCATACATTCACAAAAAATAAGGGCGCTCAATGGTAAACTGGTGATCAGGTCCCTTCTCAGCAATAGCTTAACTGCCCAGCTTATCGATAGGCCCTCGCCCTTTAATTACCGGGAAAAAACATCCGGGATCGCTGGCTGGATTTCGCCCGATTTCTACACGCGTAACCTCGCCTTTTTCTGCCGTGCCGAATGGCAATGGGAAAAGAAAACCTCGATTCCGTTGCGCTTTCGCCTGGGATCACTTGAATATGCCAATAAATTGGAAGGGAAAAAATAGATACTGTTTTTTCCAGACAAGTATTAAGGGTATGCCCTTAAGGAAGGTTTTTTATTGCTCTTAGCCAAGCAATAGAGCGTGTATGCGCCCGTTTTATCAATAGCTAGCACCCTTTGTAAAACCAAAAATATTCCGATGTCCGCTGAAAAAGATTTTAAAATTTTCCTGGTCGACGACGACGCTTTTTGCCTCAACCTCTACCAGCAGTTTCTGAATAAACTTGGTTACAGCAATATTTTCGTTTACAGTGGAGGTAAAGATTGCCTCGATCATATCAACGAACATCCCTCTATAATTTTTCTCGATTATAATATGGAAGATATGAATGGCATCGATGTTCTTCAGTCGATCAAGCAGTTCGACAAAGACATCAATGTTGTTTTCATATCGGGGCAGGAAAGCGTTGAGATTGCCGTGGATGCCCTCAAGTACGGAGCCTTCGATTATATCGTTAAATCCAAAATAACTTTAGATGTTTTGAAAAACACGATCGATAGAATAAGCGCCGAAAAAGGGATTGCGCATGTTCCGGCCAAAAAATCCTTCTTTGGTAAAATGAAGTCCAGCCTTGGAATTTGAGCAGATTGTGGTAAATATTATTGTTTGAATGAAGTAAAAAGGTCCCATTATTGGGACCTTTTATTTTTGAGCAATGCTGAAATTTTATAAGATCGTTACCTGTTAACAAATTGAAGCAGGTGTAAAATGATCACGCCAGCTGGCACCTTCTCTACTTCTTTAATTTTGAGCTCTTTTCTTCTCACTTTCTTCCAGCCAATTCTTTCTTCAACGCTTCCACTTCCAGCTTCAGTTCTTTAATGGCATTAATTAGAACCGGCACCAGTTCTGCATAGTTCATGCCCAGCGATTCGGTTTTTTCATCTCCGCCTACCACCTCCGGCACCAGCACCCTCACATCCTGTGCAATCAAACCAATTTTCTTTGAGCCCGCCCGATCCTTCCAGCTATACGATACCGGTTGCATCTGCATTACTTCGTTTAGTCCATAAGCAAGCTTTTCTATATCGGTTTTTAAGCGGCGATCCGAAGTTTGCATTATTCCATCGGCTGCCCAAACCTGGCTCCATCGTGCGCCATTCTTCCCTAAAGCATAAACATTATCGGCGCCCGGTTGTATTCCGAGCGAATTCAGGCGCATTACTTCGTTCGAAGCGGAAGTTCCCCCGGTAAAAAATATAAGTTGCTTGTTGGCGCTTGCATTGCCGATAACAAAATCGTTTCCGGTTGCATATACATAAGCCGTGTTGGCCCCGCCCAGGATGTCTGTACTGGCATGCCCGCTGGAATTGATTCCCATGTTCACAAAATTCGTGGTCTCGTTTCCGTTATTGGCCGTAGCTACGATATCTGAACTGGCCGCGGTGCCGCTGCTATTGTTTTGAATGTACAATTGCAGGTAATTATTGATCGATCCCCGGCCGCCAATCAGGTTAAACGAAGGGGTCGATCCTGCATCTACAAGAAATTTTTCCGGGTTGGCCCCATTGAAAACCGCTGTGCCTACACCCACGCGACCACTGTGCATAACTGCCAGGATATTGGCATTTATATTACTTGCGCCATTATCCGACACCGCCTGGAAATTTACATAAGCATCCGGTCCGGCATTGGCGGTATAATTAAGCTTGAATAACCTCTTGCCAACGGGATTATCGGTATTCTCAAAATAAAAACCCGGGCCTGCAAAACCACCGGTTCCATTGGAGCTGATGGTTAATCCTTTCACATAAGTATTGGTAATACCCGAGGCCGAAATCCCGGATAAGATATGCAATTCGGTAGCGGCATTGGCGCTGCCTATTCCTACTTTGCCGTTTTCAGTAATCCGCATTCTTTCGATGCCATTGGTAATAAAGGGAAGGGCGAAATTGTTCGTCGTACCTAATCTTTTTGTATTACTCAAAGCGTTCCCATCGGTAAGCCAACTGGAGACGGCCGGGTCGGTAGCATTGTTCGATGCAATCATCCAGCCATTCCCGTTGCTGATTACGGTAATGGCTTCGTTGGGACTATCAAGCAACCAGCCGGTGCTGCAGCCATCTATTGTTTGCGACGAAGACGGCATCACCGTTAAAACAGGAGTGATACCTGCCGTGCTCGCATTCTTTATGCTGTATGTTCTTCCCGCGCAGCCAGTAGCATCAGGCAAAGTTGCTGTGGCATTGGAGTTGCCGGTAAAAACCAGCGTGTTGTCGTTAGCGTCGATTACAATGCTACTGCTAAAAGATCTGTAGCCGAATGCAACCGAACCTCTTACATCGAGCATCGAGTGGGGCGTAGTTGTTCCTATTCCCACCTGGGCAAAAGAAGGTTTTGAAAGAAATAAAATCAGGCACAGGATAAAAGGGTTTTTCATAGTCGTACATTGACAAGAGCCGGGGTTGGGCGTTAACAAATCATCGTACAACCAGTTTTTGACTCAGTCGATGCTGCTTGTTTTGCAGATCAACAATGTATACTCCCGGCGCAACTGCATTCGATAAAGGAATAGATGCAAATCCTCCGAGAATACTGATACTTCCTTTTTGCATTAACTGACCGGCTGCATTGAATAGTTGGTATTCGTAGTTACCTGCAAAGCGGCCCGTTGCTGCAACGTATATAAACTGGTGAACGGGGTTATTTACTATGTACAGTTTTTCTTCACCATTGCCTGATTCACTCACCAAAGCAATGGAAGAATAGCTGGGCTTATTGAATTTATCGATGCTGCGTATGCGGTACCAGGCCTTTCCAGCGAGCGGAATATGATCGTTGTATTGGTATTTCGGCTGGCCACCGGTTGCTGCAACTGTTCCGATCTTACGGAAGTTTACTGCATCATCACTTCTTTCTACTTCAAAACGATCTGCCTCTACATCTCTCGAAATGGACCAGTCGAGTTGTGTATAATTTTGCCTGCGTTGTGCCGTAAAATGAAGGAAGCGCACGGGTACGGTCCAGTTCATGCTTCCAAATGTATATAGTCCAAAATCGCTGACGATGTTGGAGGTAATTACCCCTGTAGTTGTTACATCACCAGAGGCAGATCCCCCACGGTCGTTCCATAAACCGGTGGCGTAGTTTACTGTTCTTATCTCGGAAAGTACATAGTTGGGGAAGGAAATTTTGCTATTGTCCCAGTTCATGGTTACCTGCGCCGTACCACCGCTTACACGGGGAATATCCCAGTACTCGAAATTATCTACTAAAAGAATCGGTGCTGCTACATTCGTTGTATTGGGAGTAACAAGATTGTGTTTGCAATTAAACTCGGAGCTGGCAGAAAGATTGCTCAGGCTAACATCGCGCAGGTAAGTGCCGTTTCCTACGGGAAATGTAAAGTTGCTAGATCCGATTTTCTTAACCCATCCGTTCACATGCCTGCTATCTGTAGCGCCGGTATAAGAAGAACCGGCTTCGTACACAAGATAATTTGGCGTTGCCGAAGTAGTAATAATCCCGTTTGCAAACGTATGAAGCCCGGCAACGCTGAGGTTTATATTTAATGCAATTCCACTGCTATTGTTTGTATTGAGATGATTGGTACGAAAAGTTTGCGTGCCGCCCAGAATTTGGGCAATGCTTCCATTAAGATAGAGCGTGCCCGTACCTGCTGCCATACCTGCCTGGTTATTTGTAAGGTCCTGCCTTACATGCAAATTACCATTATTGGTTAAAGAGGCCGTTGCCGCATTGGTGAATGCGCCGTTGATATAAACAATATCACTTCCGCCACTGATATAGAAAATACCATTGTTCTGCAGGTTTGTTTGCGATTGCGCAAGCATAAACTGCATCAAACACAAAGCGGTTAAGTAGAGTTTGCCCTTTTTCATGAATGCTTGTTTAGTGATGAAGGAACCTGGTTCAAGGAGCAGGAGTGCAGGGTATAAACATTAGCTTTGAAACTGCCATATTGCCTACCCTACTACTCAAACTCCTTTGCATTGTTATCCCTTATTGCTTGCTGTTCACTTTTATTTTCAACTCTTCGAGTTCCTTTTTGGTTGCCGACAATTCCGTTTTCAGTTCTTTTAATGCATTGATCAATACAGGAACAAGTTCAGCGTAATTCATTCCGAGGTTTTCCTTTTCTTCATCGCCCACTACTACTTCAGGAATAATCCTCTTTATATCCTGTGCAATCAAACCAATCTTATGATTGCCGCTGTTGTCCTTCCAATCATAGCTTACTGGTTGCATTTGCATTACTTCATTCATTCCATAAGTAAGTGGAAGAATGTTTTTCTTGAGACGTATATCGGATGTTTGAATCGTTCCGTTAGCTGAGAAGATTGCCGACCAGCGACGGCTGCTGATACCGCAGCTCCACATGTTATCTGCATCAGGTAAAATTTGTCCGCCGAACACATGTGACTCGGATCCTCCTATTTCGTAGTAAGCCACTCCCTGGGCATTGGTATGCCCGGCAAAAGTGGTTCCCACCTGTATATCCAGGTTGATGCTGTTATTAGTTATCCGCATGTCGCCGCCACTCACATGCAGTCTTCTTCCCGCGGTAGGAGCCGTTGTACCGATTCCAATATTACCAGTTGCGCCGTCGATGCGCATTCTTTCGGTATAGTTACCTCCCGTAGTGGTAAAGAAGCGCAGTTCCGCATCATTTGTTCCGTTACCAATTACAAAATCGTTCCCGGTTGAATAGAGGTAGGCCGTGTTTGCGCCACCCAGTTGCCCGGTACTGGTATTGCCACCTCCGTTAATTCCGAGGTTAACAAAATTCACCGTCTCGCTTCCGTTATTGGCAGTAGCAACAATATCGGAACTGGCAACAGTACCCGAGCTGTTGTTCTGTATATTTAATTGAAGATAGTTATTGATGGAGCCCTTACCACTTATCACGTTATATGAAGTAGTGGTTCCCGCGTCTACCAAAAGTTTTTCGGGGTTGGTTCCATTAAAAGTAGAAGTACCAATACCCACGCTTCCTGCACTGTTGATATACATTTTCTGACTCGCATTGGTACCACCGCTATTGCGCGTCCAGAATGAGATATTAGAGGGCCAGTTTCCGGAATTAGACCCGGTGGCAGCAATGTTTAATACCTGGCCGGTTATTCCACCCGGATAGGTTGACTGAAATACAGATCCATTATAATCCCCATAAGTTCCGGTGTTAAAGGAACTTACCGAAGTGGCGGTGCGCAGGGCAATTGCCGATGTTGAATTAGCAGAACTACTTCCCACTTCAAGCAAAGACACCGGATTAGAATTTCCTATACCAACCAGTCCGGCAGATGTAACGCGTATGCGCTCGTTTGACGTGGCGCTTCCGCCAGTGAAAAAAGACAGGTACTTATTGGAACTTGTATTTCCGATTATAAAATCGTTTCCGGTAGAGTACAAGTATGCGTTGTTAGCACCATTGAGTATAGGCAGTGATGTATTGTTGTAGGTACTCGAATTTATACCCATGTCCACGTAGTTAATATTTTCATTGCCGTTGTTAGCTGTAGCTACTACGTCGGAGCTGGCAGAGTTGCCGCTACTCGTGTTCTGTATGTTTAATTGAAGATAGTTATCTATACTGCCTTTTCCGCTGATTACATTGAATGAAGTTGTTGTACCAGCATCTACCAGTAGTTTTTCAGGATTGGACCCGTTAAAACTACCAGTGCCGATACCCACGTTTCCCGTGGGGCTGATACGCATACGCTCAGCGTTGTTTGTTATAAAGGGTAAGGCAAAGTTATTGGTGGTTCCAAGATTTTGTATTGAAGGAACACTGTTTCCCCCGTACACCCATGCGGAACCGGTAGCGGCACCAGGAGTGCTTTCTGTTGCAATAAACCAATTGCTTCCATTGCTGAAAAGGTATAACGACTTATTCTGCTGCGTGAGTGTCCAGCTACTCAATCCATCTATAGTTTGCGAAGACGTAGTTGCAATTGTTAAAGTAGATGAGTTGGAGCTTGCGTTTTTAATCCAATAGTAACGCCCGGTAATGGTAGCGGCATCGGGCAAAGTGAGTGTTGCCGCTGAAGTTCCCGTGAACACGAGGGTATTATCGCTTGCATCTGCTGTTGTACTGCTGGTGAAAGCGCGGTAGTTCAAAGCCATCGATCCACGAACATCCAGTGTAGAATTGGGCGTAGTGGTTCCTACACCAACCTGGCTGAATGCTGAGGCAGAGATAAGCAGAAAAGCTGTCGCTAGGGAAAGGTTTTTCATACAATAATTTGAGTTTTGTCAGAATTGGATTCTATTCCAAAAACGGAAAGAGTTCTACAGGATTTTAATAAATAATGCTTAATAGATGGAACACAGTACAAATTTTAGTAGGCGGTAAGTAGTTATTAGTAGCTGTGGATAATTGTAGTTACCGTTTGTAGTAAAATCAACGACTCCACTCCCAATTTACCCCTAGAATAAAAAAACGGTTACTGTTAAGTGTATTGAAAGCATATAAAGGAAAGGAAACTTGCTTAAACGAAAAGCCCAGCATCAATCCCGGCTCCCACAAAGGCTTTTCACCATAAACCTGTGTATGCTGTAACGAAAGTCCCGCATACATCCAGTTGAGCGGCTGGTAGCCCAGCTCGCACCAGTTGAAAATAAAATTGCTATAGTTTTTTGTTGTTGAAATCGTGTACTGCGATTGTGTACCGAAAAAGAAAGAAGATTTTTCTACAGAAATGTTTATGCCGGCTGTATATCCATTCAGTTCTCCAAATGTTATTCCGGCCATTGGTGTGAATGCAAAAGGCAGGCTGCTCCCTGTAGAAAATGTTTTTCCGCCCAGTATCGAAAAAGTATTGCGTTCGTCGTAATTGTACCTCACCTCGCCATACCAACCTTTTTTTGTTTGATAATGCAAAACCGGAACTACCGTAGCTGATTCTGTGGTTCCGATATAATGATATTGTTCAATTCCGGCTTCAGTTTGAGCATAAAGCCGGGAACAGCCGATAAGGCATAACAGTATCATAAGGCGGATAAACATGATCAGGCTGCATGCTCCACAGCCATCTTTTTTACGTTATCAATTACAACTACTTCAGCATTGGTGAGTTTATCGAGCAATAAAATATCTTTCAAATAAGGATTCCACTGAAACACGAGTTTGTCGATAGGGCGCCACAATGTTACCCAGCTCAATACATCAAGACTATTGGTAACAGCCGACATAAACCCATGCCCATTTCCTTCGGGCAGCACATTGGGCAGTATCCAGTGGCACAATATTCCAATAGACAATGCAAAAAATAACAACACGAAAGATCTTCTTTTAAATCTTCTAAACTCCGCTTCCTTTAGTGTTTTTCGAATGGAGAAATGCCGGCGAATGGCGTGAATAAGCGGTTCGGTATACTGCTTATCTTCTTCGGTATTACAAATGAGTTTGTACTGAATCGTGGTATAACGCTTTGCCGCAATTACATAATTGGTGATATAGCCTTCAAATTCCAGGCTCAATTGCCGGCGGTAAGCAGGTGCCGGGTCATTTTGATTGAAGTACTGGTCAATCGATTGGGCATTAATCGACAGAAATATATTGATATGTTTGAACAGTGGGTTCATACATAGGGTTTGAGATCTCGGCCATTTCATTGAAGAGCACTAGCCTTCAAAAAAATACCCGGTTTTATATTGTCAAAAAAACGAATGCCGGTATCAAATCGGTATAGGACTAAATACAATTCTTGCCCGCATAAGCACTAATACCATTGGCGGTAGTAGTTAGCACTTACGCGCTTTTTATTTACCAACAATTGTTGCAAAAAAAAGAGCGAGTACAGCACTCGCCCTTTCCTATTAATAATAATGTAATCCGGTTTTATATCATCAGGCCGTGGCCGCAGCCGATTTTTCTTTAAGTACCTTTTGAATAGCCGCGAGCATTTTCTCGCCCTTTTCTCTTGTTTGTTCTTCGGTCCATAACAAACTGATGGAGGTAGATACACAACGCCCCATTATGGCATCGCTGGCAGCAAAGTTTTTATTGGCGTGATGCATTACTGCCGCTTTGTGCTCGGGGCTCAGCGCATTCAGTGTAGTTCCATTCTTGAGATGATCCCATTTGCGGATATAATGCCAGTTGTTATCGTACCAATAAAAATTACCGGCCAAAATATTCTGTGCCTTCATTTCGGCAACTGCGGCGCGGGTAATTTCTTCGTCGGGCAAAAACCAGCTCAGGAAAGTGCAGCTATCTCCGGCCGGATCGGGTATGCGGCGGAATGAAATTCCGGGAACCTTTGAGAGAATCTCTTTCAGTAAAGCATGATTTCTCTTTTGTATCTCCAATACTTTCGGAAGCTTGGCAATTTGTGCAAGACCAACGGCTGCATGCAGTTCCGATATCCTGAAATTGTATCCAATAAAGGGATGAAGATCGGCGCCGCGATCAACTCCTTTATGGTCGTGACCATGATCGCTGTAACCATCGCTCTTAATATAAACGTCTTCGTTATCGGTCATCACCACGCCTCCTTCTCCACAAGTCATCGTTTTAACAAAGTCGAACGAAAAAGTTCCGGCATCTCCAATAGTGCCCAATTGTTTCCCTTTGTAGGTACCTCCAATACTCTGGCAGGCATCCTCCAGCAGGAGTAGCTTATGTTCCCTGCATATTTGCTTCAATGCGTCGAGGTCGGCCATGCTTCCGCACATATGCACGGGCATGATACATTTTGTTTTGGGAGTTATGGCTGCGCGTACCGAGGCCGGGTTTAGTGTAAGAGTATCGTCTACATCTACCAAAACTGGTATGGCACCTACACTTATCACCGCTTCAAAGCTTGCAACAAAGGTGAAGGAGGGCATAATCACTTCGTCGCCATAACCAATTCCCAATGCGCCCATGGCCGTGCTGAGGGCAGCGGTACCACTGCTTACCAATTGAGCGTATTTGCATCCGAACGTATTGCAAATGGCTTTTTCCAGTTCTTTCGATTTCCAGGTTCCTTTTCTGGGACCATCGAAACCATAACGCATAAGTATCCCGTTGTCCAAAACATCCTGCAATTCCCGGCGTTCTTCTGCACCCCATAATTCATATCCTGGCATAAAAGAGTTTTTAAAATTTGATTGAATTCAAATGCGAAATTAAAGAAAAGCTTTAACGGGCTGTCCATCCCCCGTTTTCGTTTTTCTCAAACCTCAGCAGCGGGAAGGAGGGCGCCAGGGCAAGACTTTCCAGGCCCGATTCGTCTACCGCTGTTACGAATACCTGGGCATATTTTTTATCGTTCGGTAACGGTACCGTAAACTGGGCGCCATTATCGGCAGGTTTTTCTTCCAGCAGTTTAGCGGTGTAAAAATTTACAAAGCGATCGGCGGAATCGCTGCTCAGGTAGAGCTTGAATTTTTTTATCTTTTTCTTTTCGGTGGAAGAAATTCCAACAGAAAGCTGGTAGCTGTTATTAGCGCCAAAAGAGTTATTTCGTATTTCAGGCGCAAGCGGGCGGATATTGTCGATCCATTCCATGGGAGGTATCAATGCGGGGCTTTGATAATAATTCAGTCTTAAACTATCGCTCCAGCCGTTGGGATTGTTATTAAAGGATTTGCTACTGAAGTAGATCATGCCCTGAACGTTGTCGGTATTTCGGATGGCACGTATTTGCCGGGGAAGTTGTGTTTTGTCGCGCCACGCAGGGTTTGTTCCGGCTTTATAAGGGCCGAGCCCTACATAACAATGTTTGCCATAGCTGTGACGGCTCCACCAGTCGAGCAAAACTTCGTAGGCTGCCCTGGGGTGATTGAATTCAAAATAGATTTGGGGAGCAACATAATCGATCCATCCGTTTTTTAGCCAAAGCAGGATATCGGCATAAAGGTCGTCGTAATTGGTTTGACCCGCCTGTGTTTCGCTTCCCTCGGGATCCTTGTCTTTATTCCGCCATATTCCAAAGGGTGATATTCCAAAGCGGCAAAAACGATTTTCTTCTTTGATTGCTTTGCTAAGCTTAAGAATGATCGAATCTACGTTGCTGCGTCGCCAATCGTCTCTGCTCATGCCATTTCCGTATTGAGCGTAGGTTTTATCGTCAGGGAATTCCCTTCCCTGTATGCGATAAGGATAAAAATAATCGTCGAAATGAATGGCGTCCACCGGGTATCTATTTACTACATCTCTTATCACCTTTACCACAAATTCCTGTCCTTCTTTGTTGCCGGGATCGAAATATCGCTTGTCGCCATAGGTAAGAAACCAATCGGGATACAAGCGGGTGACATGAGTAGGTGCAATGGAAGATTTGCGGATATCGAAAACAGCGCGGTAGGGATTGCACCATGCATGAAATTCCATTCCTCTCTTGTGCGTTTCTTCAATCATAAACTGGAGCGGATCGTAATAAGGATTCGGTGGCGTGCCCTGCTTTCCGGTAAGCCATTCGCTCCAGGGTTCGTAAGGCGAGGGGTAGAAGGCGTCGGTTGCGGGTCTTATCTGGGCAATGATGGCATTCATACCATTTCGCTGGTGCATATCGAGGATGCGAATGAATTCGGCACGCTGGCTATCGCTATTGTAATTCCCCTTGCTGGGCCAATCAATATTATCTACTGTTGCAATCCAAACGGCACGGAATTCGTATCGTGGCTGGGCATTGCCGTTCATGGCAAACAAGAGAACTCCTGCAATAAAGGCGAAAAATTTGTTCATGCTGCTAATGTCTTAGTCGGAATTACGGATTTTGTCGAGCAATTTATTGAGGGTATACACTTCATCCTGCGAAATGCTGGAGAGCATATTGTCCATTTCGTCGTTGTACCGATCGAGCGAGTCGAGCAAACCGAGCCCTTTGGCAGTGATGGTTACATCTACCAATCGTTTATCGGTGGCGCATATAGTTTTTTTGACGAGTTCTTTTTTCAGCAGGCGGTCCACAATTCGGCTGGTATCGCTCATTTTGTCGAGCATGCGCTGTCTTATCTGTAAAGTACTCAATGGTCCTTTGGCGCCTCGCAGAATGCGAAGTATATTGTATTGCTGGGGAGTAATGTCTTCTCTCTCAAAAATTTCCTTGTTCCTTTCCATGATCCAGTTATTGGTGAAAATGATATTCACCATTGCCTTGTGGTATTCGTTGCGGAACTTCGACGAGAGTATATCTTTATCAAGACTCATAATTCCCTGATTGGAGGGTATAAATATAGTGAATCAATCGCTCCAAACTTTGGTTCCTTCACTGCAATTGGCGCAGATGTCTATATTCGCCCTGCCCTTGAGAACGTCGCGTCGGAATTGCAGGTAATTCGCATTGTACCATACTTCGCGAAAGCTTGTTTTTCTTATATCGCCCAACTGGTGTTGCGCATCTTTATCGAAACAGCAGGGAACCACCAACCCATCCCAGGTAATTACCGGGGCATGCCATAAGCGCCAGCAGTGATTGTTGAGTGCATTCTTCACCGCCGTTTTTCCCTCTTTATTTTTTTTGTAGCGGCTGTATTTGTCAATGGAAGGAATCAGTTGGTGGGGATCGTTTTCATAGTCGTACACCTGTGCGGTTTTAAAACGTACCTGGTCAACGCCTATTTGCTTTGCCAGGCTTTTTACATCTTCCAATTGATGTTCGTTGGGTTTTACCACCAAAAACTGGAAAATAATAAAAGGTGTACGGCTTTTTAATTCTTTTTTCCATTTCACGATATTCTTTGCCCCTTCAATCACCTTCTCCAGCTTTCCTCCCACCCGGTACTGCTGGTAAACATCCTGCGTGGTTCCATCGATAGAAATAATCAACCGGTCGAGGCCGCTTTCTACGGTCTTGCGCGCATTGTCGTCGTTCAGGTAATGCGCATTGGTAGAAGTTGCGGTGTACATGCCCTTTCCGGAAGCATATTTCACCATTTCCAGGAAGGAGGGATTGAGATAAGGTTCGCCCTGGAAATAGAAGATCAGGTAAAAAACATCTTTATGAAGCTGGTCGATGGTTTGGCGAAAGAAGTCGTTTTGCAGCATGCCGGTAGGTCGCGAAAAAGCTCTTAGCCCGCTCGGGCATTCGGGACAGCGCAGGTTGCAGGAAGTGGTAGGCTCTACAGCTACCGAAACAGGCAAGCCCCATTGTACGGGCCTCTTGGTCCACTTGCTCCAGTAATAGCTTGCCAGCACCTTGGCAGCATTCCAGGCCTTACGGACGCTTAGACTCGACAAAATGCTAAGGGTATCGTTGTAGTTGAATTTTGGCATGAAAGCGTAAAATTACGGGTAGCTGGTTAACAGGCAATGTTTTGTGCTATTTAACGTTATTTCAGCACCAACCGGACCCTGTTTTTTTTCGTTTATTAATTATGAAACGATTCCATATCCTGATAAGTATGAAAAAATTTTACCTCGTATTGTTGCTGTTGTGTAATCTGGCTTTCGGACAGGACCCTATGAATATTAAGGCAATCCAACGGGAAACCGAACAGATCCACCTCAATGAATTACAGAGACGTGAACGCTGGCAGCAACTGGAAACAACGGCTGGTCAATATACGGTGGCCAGCAATAATTTTGATATACAGCACATGCGCATGGAACTGTATTCAAATCCCGCGGTAAAATACATCAGCGGAAAAATCAGTTTCAAGTTTATCCTTCTTTCGAGCACCAACTCCATAACATTTGATTTGTATAATACACTCACAGTAGATAGTGTATACTACCATGGGTCAAAAATTGCTTATAGCCAAACATCCGAACATGGGCTGGTATTGAATTTTCCAGGCACTTTGAATGCACAAGTCACCGATTCGGTCAGCATTTTTTACCAGGGAGTACCCGCCAGCAGCGGAATGGGCTCGTTTTATCAGGGAGCGCATGCCGGGGTTCCGGTTATATGGACTTTATCGGAACCCTATGGATCAAGAGATTGGTGGCCTTGCAAAAACGGGCTCACCGACAAAATAGATTCTGTTGATATTATTATATCCTGTCCGCAGCAATTCCAACCATCTTCAAACGGCGTGATTGTCAGTAATACCGTATCTGGAACTGTCCGCAGCACGCATTTTAAACATCGTTATCCGATAGTTCCTTACCTGGTTGCGATAGCCGTTACGAACTATGCAATCTATAACGATTCTGCACAGGTTAACAACATCACTATTCCTGTGCAGAACTTTTATTACCCGGAAACTCCTGTATTCAACGGATTTATTTCCTTTCACCGGAATGCCTTTAAAACCTTCACACGCTTGTTTGGATTGTATCCATTTGCTTCTGAAAAATACGGTCACACGCAATGGGCATGGAATGGTGGAATGGAACATCAAACCAACAGTTTTGTAAATACGCCCTCACCCAATCTGGCAGCACATGAATTAGCCCATCAATGGTTTGGGGATCTTATTACGTGTAAGTCGTGGCAGGATATATGGTTGAACGAAGGGTTTGCCACTTATCTCACTTTACTTTTCCTGGAAGACAGCTATCCTAACTCCTATGGCCCCACCCTGAGCGGAACCTATAACAGCGCTCTTTCCGACTCGAGCGGATCTGTTTTTTGTCCGGACACTTCCAGTGTAAGCCGGATTTTCAGTTCACGCTTAAGCTACAACAAAGGCGCCTGTGTGCTTCATATGATGAGATACGTGCTCAGCGATTCTGTTTTTGTAAGAGGCGTACGACGTTATCTTTCTGACCCCTCCCTTAAGCCTGGGTTTGCAACAACAGCAGACCTCAAACGAAATATGGAACAGGAAAGCGGCATGAACCTCACTTCCTTTTTTACCAAATGGGTGTACGGCGAGGGCTATCCTAACTATCGCGCAGAATGGACCCAGAACAAAAACAACTGGGTTCGGATCAAACTAAAGCAGAGCACTACTCACCCTTCCGTTGCATTTTTTGATATGCCGGTTACCCTGTTGCTGAGGGGCGCATCGCAGGGAACGAGTTATACAGTAAATCATCAATTCAGTGGCCAGGAATTCTGGTTCAACCCGGGCCATCCAATAGATACTGTAATTATCGATCCGAACCGTTGGATTCTTTCAAAGGTGAAAACCTCGGTCAAGCTGACTAATAGCCTTACGGAGAATGAAATTCGGGTTTATCCCAATCCTTCTCCCGGAGATTTCGTAGTTTCTCTTTCCAACCCAACAGATAAAAAACTATTTCTTCGACTATTCAATTCTATCGGTCAACTGGTTTACCAAACCGAAATCGATACTCCCGGCCGCGATGAGTTAATAATTATTCCAAGGTCTGCAGCAATTGCAAGGGGAACTTACATTCTCCAGATCAAGAGCGAAAAGAATATCAACGTTGTTAAAAAAATTATTCGTTAATAGTTCTCTATTTGCAAGCCTTGTTGACGGATAAGTTTTGCGGTGGCGAAGCCTGATATATATTTGCATTTATCAATGGCAAAAAAGTTGAAGAAAAACATTGGCTGGAGAATTTTCCTGGTTGTTTCGGTACTGGGAATTGCCGGCTTGCTGGGATTCAACGGTTACGAATGGTGGATGGAAAGAAAGGCCCGGTTTATACGCTACGAAGCCTTTGGTATTGACTTGCCCGCCGGCTACACCATTCATGGGATAGATGTTTCAAAATACCAGGACATTGTTAATTGGGAGAGCGTAAAAGGGATGGAAGTTGAAAATGTAAAAATTGGTTTTGCATTTATAAAAGCGACTGAAGGAGTAGGAAATCGCGACCATCAATTTCGGCGAAACTGGAGAAAAGCTAAAGAAGCGGGCGTTCCCAGGGGCGCTTATCATTTTTTTATTTCTACCAAAAGTGGTCGCTTGCAGGCCCAGAATTTTATTGAAAACGTTGAACTGGAATCTGGCGATTTACCTCCCGTGCTGGATGTTGAGCAAACCTATGGAGTAAGCGAAAAAAAACTCCGGGAAAGAGTAAAGGAGTTCCTGGATGTGGTAGAGAATCATTATGGCGTGCGGCCCATACTCTATACCAATGTCGACTTCTATCAGCAATATCTTGAGGAAGGCTTTGACGACTATCCTCTCTGGGTAGCTCATTACCTGCAAAAAGAAAGACCGCGGATCTACCGGCCCTGGCATTTCTGGCAGCATAGCGAAACCGGCCGCGTAAATGGAATTTTCTCCAAAGTAGATTTCAATGTTTTTAATGGTGATTCCAGTTCATTTAAAAAGCTGCTGATTCCTTGAACAATCCCTAACTTGTGTTGTTACATTTCGCTTATGAGCAGAATGGAAGAAGATGCAAGCCGCTTTTTAAAAAGGGTGATGTGGTCGTTATCCTCGGGATTGATTTGGCTTTTTATCAATATCGGCCTGGGAATCTACAACGGCTGGATGATTCCCGAAGGAAAAATTAGCCTTGTAAATATCATATTTTACGTTTGGGCGATGCTTAGCCTGGGAGCATTGATTTGGGTGAATTATAAAATATGGAAAGAAAAATTTCCGCATGGGTAGCGCAAAAAGAACCGGTTCACGTCACAAACAAACTCCAAGTATTCTAATAATCAATTTTTGCTATCCAGAATCACCGGCGTATTCCCCTTACCCATAATAATGATCTTGCTGTTTGGAGATTTAGCGATTTCTAACTGTGCTTTGATTTGTTCGTATTGAAGTTGTTTATCGGTAAGACTCTCGCTTATTATTCGTTGATAATCGGCAATACCCTGCGCCTCTACACGCTTACGCTCTGCTTCCTGCTTTTCCTTCTGAAGAATAAACTGCATCTTCTGAGCTTCCTGTTCTGCGTTGATCTTTTGTTCAATAGTGGTTCTTACCGACTGGGGCAGGGTAATGTTTCTAACCAGCAGGTTTTCCAGCAGTAATCCCCTTTTTTTAAAATCATCCTCAATGCTTTTAAATATGCGATTCTGGAATTCATCGCGGCGGGTAGAGTACAGCGAAACAGCTTCATAATATACTGCATTATCACGTATCCGTGTACGTGTTATGGGCCGGACAATTTTATCTTCGTAGCTGGCGCCGGTTTCCTGCAACAGCCTCGGGGCATCGACCGGGATTACTTTGTATAAAACAGACAGATCGATGGTTACCTCGAGCCCATCGGCGGTTAAAACGCGAATAGCATCATCGCCCTGCTTATGGCCTTCATCCTGCACACCACTCATGGTATAAGTTTGCGTTTTTATGTCGAGCCGCTCGATATCCAGGAGCGGATTTATGAAGTGCAGGCCGCTATTCAGAATATCGGGCTGAACTTTACCAAATAATTTTTTCACTCCAATTTGGCCCGCATCGATCTGTATGATGCAGGCCGCAATGATCCCTGCTAAAATCAATACCAGTCCAACAATGCGCACCGGCGCGCCAAACTTTCTTATCGCTTCGTTGCTGCGGGAAAGTATGAGTCCTGCAACAAGGATAATCGTCCCAAGAATAATAAAGGCCATATAATGTATTTTAAATATCGAAGCTAATAATGAAACTAGGAGCTATGGTCTGCAACAATCACCCAGTTCCCGTTTATTTTACGCCAGAGCAGCGTATAATGTCCTCCAATATCCCCAATGGTTCGCTTCAAATGCCACTTGCCAACTACGAAATACGCGTCTTTCGATATACGCTTTACATGGAGGATATCGAACTTTAGTTTTCCCATTTGCACGGTATCGGCATAGCCTTTCTTGTAGTTGTTGAGTGTATTAATATATCCATAGGTAACGCCGCTTTTCCCTATAAACATCAGGGAGTCGTTTTGCCAATATCCTTTCATGAATTCGTCAATATCACCCTTGTTCCATTCGGCTACCTGGCGGTCAAGTATTCTTCGTATCTCGGTTTCATCCTTAGATTGGGAAAACGCGGTAACAGAAACGATTAGAAGATAGGCGGCGAAAAGGAAAGCAATCTTTTTCATACCCTAAGATAACAAAAAGGGCAGCAGCGGCAGAGATTAATCCGGCAGGCTGATTTTTGGGCCGTGCATCATAAATTCAATAGCCGATAGGCAGTTATCATATATTTTTATCCAAATGGCAGGTCTTGCGGCACATCGAATTTTTGCATAACCAGCATTTCGAAAAGCATTACTACCGGGTGGGGCCGGCGAAAGTGTTGTCGCATTTTATCGATTTCTTCTGGGAAACAAAATTCGAATCGCTTTGGGAAAAATATCCAAAAGGGTTTTCCGATGCTTTATTTCCCAATACCGGTTACACGTACCTTATCAATCTCGGGACGCCCTTTGTAATGCAGGTAGGTAATAAAAAATTTGAAATGAGGACCGATGGCTTTCTGCCAAGGCCGCATGCCATTGAATGTTTTCACAGTATTGGCAACAGGCTTTTCGGAATCAAGTTTAAGATATCGCCGGTTCTTTTTCTCCGTTCTGTAAATTTTGCCGAATACCGCAATTATATTTATCCTCTCAGTTACCTGATGGAGCAAAGAATTATCGATGCTATAAAAAAAGCCCCCGGCTTCAGGGAAAGGGTAGATATACTGAATACCTATTTTATTGGAATTATAAAACAGCCATCTAACGATTCGAGGCGGGCCATCCGGGTGGTATCGTCGGTCCTTCAACATTGCGATAAGAAGAATGATTTTAGCACCAGCGTAGAGTTATTTGCGGCCCGGAACAAGGTTTCGGTTCGCAGCCTGCATCGCTATTTTGAAACGGTAACCAGCTTGAGTTGCAAAAAAGCAATTCAGGTACTGCGTATACGAAAGGCCGTACAACATTTGGCCAATAAACCGGAAACCTTCAGTTATTCCATTTATGGCTATTACGATCACAGTCATTTTTATAAACACCTGCGCGAATTCCTGAAACGAGATGCGCTACGCGATGTTCAACTGCATCTATTGCTGTTAAAAAAAGCCCGCAAACAAAGTACCAAAAAAACCGGCTAGAATGACCGCTTCATTTAAAGTAGAACAATAAAATGCAAAAGACCCTTTTTACGGGGTCTCTTGCATTACCGAATCCTGAATTTATGAAAGGTTCTATTGCGCTCTTTGTCTTTCTTCTTCCGAAGCGGTTGTCCTTCGGCGTGCAGCCTGCACTTTGTTATTGCCAAAGCGGTAGGCAAATGTAAGGTTCGCAACTCTTGTTTCACGAAAAGCGTGCCATTTTTCTATATAATTATTGTAGGTTATTACCGCCTCGGGCAAATTTGTCCAGAAAATATCGGTGATATTGAACCGAACAGTGCCCTTTCCTTTCATCACAGTCTTTTGCACACCCGCCCCAATGCCCCACTGCGGATCCAGCTCCATAAAACCATAACGTCCGCCCGAATTAAAGTTCCCGCTCAATTCGGCCACCCACCCTTTGCCAAAGCTGAAGGTATTGGTAGTTCGTATATCCAACACTGGTTTTCCATTGCTAAGAGTGGTGCTGCCCAGTTTGCCATTGAAATGATTGTAGAAAAAATTGCCATTATTGATCATATTCCACCACTTGTTGATTCTAACCGGGGCCGAAACGGTGATTCCATAATAATCGGAAGAGCTGAGATTAATAGGAATCTGCACGGTTACGTTTTCTTCCGAAGGAATATTGGGGAATACATCCCTGAATTTTGCAATGGCAATATTCTGGTTGTCTTTTGTATGGCTATAGCCCAGCGTGAAACTGATGCTTTTGAGCGTATAGCTCAGTTCGTACGACCAGGTGAGCTGGGGCAGCAGGCCCGGTCTTCCCGTGGCATAAGTGGTGACATCGATCAGGAACAGAAATGGATTGAGCTGTGAATAGCCGGGGCGATCGATGCGCCTGCTCACAGAAATGCCCAGTGTTTGATTTGTATTTAGTTTGTAATTAAAAAAAGCGCTGGGGAATAACTGGAAATAGCTGGAGTCGAAGCGAATATTCCCCATTTTTTGTTCGGTGCTGATATTGGTTTGCTCACCCCGCAATCCCAGCTGTATGCTCCATTTTTTATGCTCTTTACTGAAATTGATATATCCGGCCTGGTTGTTTTCGTTGTACAGAAAATGGTTTGTTTTGTTTACATCGTTTTGGGGTGTTCCGTTACTTACGTCGAAGAATTTCGCGTCGTTGTCCGATGATACAAAACTGGTTTTGAGCCCGGCTTCCCATTTAGCGCCGTTTTTCATGGGATGCACAAAATCGAGTTTCGCCGTTTTAAAGTCCAGAATACCTTGCTGATCGCCATCGAGAACATAATCGGGCTGCAGTTTTGTTCCATCGAGTTTGTAATAATTGGTGGCGTTGCGCGTAAGCGAGCTGGAATTGTAGCGGCCATAATCAATGTCTACAGTAATTTCTTTCCCGGTACTATCGAAGCTGTGCTTGAAATTGAGGTTGATGAGCCCGTTGTTGGCACGATCGTTATTGGTAGCAAGCGAGCGGAAAGTGCTGCTGGCCTGGCGTTGCGGATCAACCACAATAGAACTGTTGTTGTTATCGCGCAGGAAATGATTGAAGTTTCCATTCAGTACAAAGCCAAAAATTGTTTTTTTAGAGGGAAAGAAATCCATTCCCAATCTTACACTATTGGTGGTAAATGGCATTTTGGAATAGTTGTCTTTGAGGTCGCCACCCCGATAAACCCCATTTTCATAAAAATTCCTATCGAGTATCAGGTTATTCAATCCAACACGGTATGCGTAGTTGTAGTTGCCGAAAATATTTATCTTTTTGTTCCGATGATTAAGCGACAGCGCAGCATTTGCCTTAGGATACACGCCCTGGCCGTAGCCGGCATTGAAAGTTCCGTTGGTGCCAAGCCTTTGGTCTTTCTTCAACCGGATATCGATGATGCCCGAGTTGCCCGCCGCATCGTAGCGGGCAGAAGGGTTTGTAATAATTTCAATACGCTCAATGGCCGACGAGGGCAGGCCGCGCAAGTAATTCGCAAGATCGGTTCCGTTCATCGGTGTGGGCTTTCCATCTATCATTATTATAACGCCGGCTCTGCCTCTTAAGCTAATGGCATCGTTCTGATCTATGATTACTCCCGGCGATCTTTCCAGTACATCCATGGCCGAACTTCCGGCATTCACAATACTGTTTTCTACATTTACAACTATCCGATCGGTTAGTTTTTGAATAAACGGCTTGCGGGCGGTTATGGTTACCGTTCCGAGTTGGCCGGCTGATTTTTGAAGAACGATGGTGGGAATTTCGACCAGCAAGCGATCTGGCCCGATACTAACTGTGGATGAGAAGAAGCTCCCATAGTTTACCATAGAAACTTTGAGAAAATATGAGCCATCGCGAACATTCTCAAATTCGGCGCGGCCGTCTTTATCACTTAGGGTAGTTTTAATAAGTGCAGAATCGCCGGCCCGCCTTAGCTCGACGGTTACATTATCAAGGGCAGATTGTTCGGCATTTTTTATTACCGTAACAATCCTGCCCCTGGAGGATTGCTGCGCCGAGGATATTCCTCCCATCAATAGCAAAACAATCCACGCTAAAAAATTTTTCATGGCTCTTTTTACAATCAAAAATGCTGAATGAACGATTCTCCTCGTAGTAAATAATTACCAGGAGCACAATCTATACTATGAGCGGGTTTTTTGCTACGGGCTCCTGGCCGATTTTTACACAATTTGCCTGAACAAAAGACGGAGCTGCATAAAAAACAAAGGGGCCAGCTCTTGTGAGAGGCCCCCTTGCTTTACCATCGCCTTTGAATCTTATGAAAGGCTCATTTACATTAAATCCATAACAAATCTATCTATTAATTGTTGTATTGAGCAAATTAATTTTTTCCGCCTTTATCAACTTTAATGTGTTTATCACCGTTATATTTTTTTATTTCATTTTATCAGCTATCTGACACATAATAGTTTTAATCGGTCCAGGTTTCCGTATTTCTATTTAAAAAAGAATGGTTTGTCTTTTTATCGAAAAATTTCCTGTAGCTTTTTTGCATTGGGTTGGTAGAAAAAACTCTACAAACTAAATTCAATTTGATTTATGGCAAATTCACTTTACGGAAAGCTGGCTATGAATAAAAAAAGGACAGCCACGCGACTGTCCTTCTTTAAAAATCAAACTAAAATGATCAGATCAGTAATTTTTTCAGGTATGCCGCATCTGCTTCCGCACTCTTGAGCGGCGTGCTGTTGTCGTATCTTTCCTGTTCCACAATATAATATTGCATGCCGGTTTCGCTGGCAGTTTTCAAAACCTTACTGAAGTCGATGATTCCAGTACCAAGGTCTACTGACGAATCATGATCTTCTGGTTTTGCATTTTTTGCCCTGTCCTTCACATGACACAACCGAAAACGGTTGGGATATTTTTTCATCCAGGCCTCGGGGTCTTCTCCCGCAGTAACCACCCAATAGATATCCATTTCATAGTCCATATTGGCCGCATCGGTATTGGCCATCAATATATCCTGTGGGTATTGCCCGTCTTGCTTTACAAAGCTGTAGTCGTGATTGTGATAAGCAAAGCGAATCCCGTTCTTCTTGCATATTTCCGACGCTTTGTTAAATTCATCGGCTATCTTTTTGTAGTCGTCAAGCGTTTTCTGTTTGCCGATATAGGGAGAGATAAGGTATTTCAATCCCACTTGTGCGGCCTCGGCTGCTTTTTTCTCCAGGTTCTTTTTAGTATCGCAGTGGCTGCTCACCATGCTTACCCCCAGTTCATCGAGGTATTTTTTAAAATCGGCTGCCGCCATACCCCACCAAAGACCCATCGCACCCTCGAATCCTTCGAGTTGTTTATACCCGAAGCCTGCTACCTGTTTCAATATACCCTTGGGATCCTTGGGCAAATCGTCGCGCAAGGTATAAAGCTGCAAACCAAAATCGCCGATGGGCTTGCCCGTAGGCTCAGGTGGAACATTGCCCGTGGCGCTGGTATCGCTTTTGTTTTCCTCTGTTTTGGATTCGTTATTGCATGCTGCCAAAGAACCAAATGCAAAGGCCGAGGCGAATAGACCGGATTTCTTTAGAAACTCTCTTCGGTTAGACATGATATATAGTTGAAGGTTAGTTAAATGGTTAGTGGAAAGTGGGGAGCGGCTAGTGGGAAAGCGTCTTGCTTAAAAGCGTAGCTTCCTCCGTGCGGTATGTCGCCTGCCATCTACCCGACAATTTTTATGTAGCCCAGGCTTTATCTCCTTTGTTATAAGGGATGCAGCCTTCGTATTTGCCCGGTACTGCCACATAACGAAGCGTTTTGGTAGCCCCTGTTTCGGAGGTAAAGAAGCCGAGCAGGGTAAGCTGCTTCATCAACGCGAAATAATGGCTGGGATCTTCCGGCTTTTTCTTGCTTTGGTATTCCTTTGCTTCCTTATCGATTGCTGTCAATACTTCTTTCCGATGTTCTGCGCTTGCCTTCATGAAGTTGTGTCCATGGGCCTTGTTGCAAGCCTCGTTGATCTTCGCCATTCCTTCGAGGAATATCTTCTGATCTGCCTCGGTATAACAATCGGTTACCATTACGTGCATAAACTCGCCCACCTTGGCGGCTTTGGCACCGGGCGTATCCGTTGCAGGAATAATTGTTTCTGCAATTTCGTCGAGATAAGCAATATCTTCTGCAGATAATGGAAGACCCGCCGCTTTTTTATCGGAGGCTTTGCAACCGCTCAGGAAAAATTCGGCGCCAACTACTGTTCCTCCCACCAGCAGCGCTACTCGAGAAAGGGCATCGCGTCTGTTCATGTTATTTTTTTTAGTTTGTTTTTATTTTACGGTATTCAATTGCTGCTTGTCAGGCATTGACTCCAGTTTGTTTTGATCTGTTTTGTTTATTCTTCTTACTAAAAGTTTTTATTACAAATTCCCTTTTTTCAATTCGCTTACGGCATAATCGGCCGCTCTTGCCGTAAGCGCCATATAAGTTACCGATGGATTCTGGCAGGCAGAAGAGGTCATGCAGGCCCCATCGGTATTGAACACATTTTTTACCTCATGCAACTGGTTCCATTTGTTAAGAACGGAAGTTTTAGGATCATTTCCCATTCGTGCCGTTCCCATTTCGTGAATACAAAGCCCCGGATGTGCTTTCTGGTCATCAAATGTGTAAATATCTTTTAGTCCGCCGGCTTCCAGCATTTCGGCGGCGCTATTCATCATGTCCTTACGCATGGCTAATTCATTTTCCTTCCATTCGGCTTCAATTTCGAGTTGCGGCAATCCCCATTTGTCTTTTTCGGTTTTGCTCAGTGTAACCCGGTTATCCGGGTGCGGTAGTTGTTCACCCCAGCTCCCGAGCCAGAAGGTCCAGTTGCCGGGTTCGGTCATTTCTTCCTTTAATTCTTCGCCAATTCCATCCACATTCGATTTCATTCCACGCGATGCTCCTCCCTGGTAACCAAACCCGCGCAAATAATCAGACCTCTTTGTTTTTTCATCGAGGTTACGGAAACGGGCCACATAAATACCATTCGGTCTTCGTCCGTAGGTATACTGATCCTTGAATCCTTCATAAGTTCCACCGGCGCCAACGCGATAATGGTGATCCATCAGGTTTCGTCCCAACTGGTCGCTGGAATTGCCCATGCCATTGGGAAAAACATCGGATACAGATTGCAGCAAGATCGCTGTGGAACCAAGTGTAGAAGCATTCAGGAAAATGATTCTTGCATAGTACTCTACTACTTCTTTGCTAAGCTCATCGATAATTCTTACCCCGCTTGCTCTTTTCTTATCTTTATCGTATATCAATTCCATTACAATAGAATGCGGGCGAACGGTTAAGTTGCCCGTACTCATCGCAACCGGCAATGTGGCCGAATTGCTGCTGAAATAACCTCCAAATGGGCAACCCCGGTCGCATAAATTTCTGAACTGGCAGGGTCCTCTTCCATTCCATCCTCGCGTAAGATTGGCAACACGGCCAATAATCATGCGGCGTCCGTCGGTAAATTTTTGCTGAAGACTACCGGCGACATGTTTCTCGAGACAATTCATTTCCATCGGAGGTAAAAAATCTCCATCGGGTAGTTGCGGCAACCCCTCCTTGCTTCCACTGATACCTACAAAGCGCTCTACATAACTGTACCAGGGAGCGATATCTTTATAACGAATGGGCCAATCTACTCCATGCCCGTCTTTTGCATTGGCTTCAAAATCCAGGTCGCTCCAGCGATAGCATTGACGACCCCACACCAAACTTCTTCCTCCTACATGATAGCCCCTGATCCAATCGTATGGTTTTTTTTGTACGTAAGGATGCTCCTTATCGTTTACAAAAAAATGGCTGTTTGCTTCGTTGCAAAATCCATGTACCTGTATGAATTGTTCTTCGTTGATTTTTTTGGTATTCCACTTCCGGTGCAGTAATTCCCATGGCGCAAGGTTTGTGGTTGGATAATCTTTCAAATGCTCCACCTTTCGCCCCCTTTCCAGTACTATTGTTTTCAATCCTTTTTTACAAAGCTCCATCGCTGCCCAGCCGCCACTGACACCACTTCCCACAACAATAGCGTCGTAGGTATTTTGCGCCACCGCTTTGGTGTTGAGGTTGATATTTGTTGAATCCTGGGGCATGGTGGGAGCCTTTAGCTATTTGCTCATTTTATTTAGATTTTTATCAAATTGCAATACCATTGGCTTATTATCACATTGGCCAATTAGCCCATTACAAATTCTGTTTTTTCAACTCTTCCACCGCATGATTTGCCGCTCTTGCTGTCATTGCCATAAAAGTGAGCGATGGGTTTTGATTTCCTACGCTGGTCATGCACGCTCCATCCGTAACAAATACATTCGGAACGTTGTGAAACTGGCTCCATTTGTTGAGCAAAGATGTTTTCGGATCTTTACCCATGCGGCATCCGCCCATTTCGTGGATATCGTTGCCGGGTACGCGACCATTATCGTATGCGTTTATGTTTTTGCATCCTGCTTTTTCCAGCATTTCCGATCCCTGCTCTAAAAAGTCTTTGAACTTTTTATTGTCGTTTTCAGAATAATCAATCGAAGTAACCAAAAGCGGAATTCCCCAATCATCTTTTAAGTCGGCATGCAGGCGTACATGATTTTTTTCTTCGGGAATGGTTTCGCCCTGCATCATCATGTAAATATTCCAGGCACCGGGGTCGAGCAGGGAATTTTTAAACTCTTCGCCGATTCCTTCTCTTCCGTAGCCCTGCGTCCAATTGGGCCGGCTCGCGCTGTAGTGAACCATATAACCGCGAAGGAAGTCTGTTTCCTGCTTGTACACGTTCCTGAAATTAGGAAGCATGGCTGCTGTGGGTCTTCTCCCATATTCGTATTTATCTTCGAATCCTTCGAGTGTAGCGGTGATGTTTCCACGGTAATCGTGAAAAGCTACATATTTACCCAACAAACCATTGTCGTTGCCCAATCCGTTTGGAAAGCGGCTAGACTTTGAGTTTAGTAGAATCAGGTTTGAATTGAGACAGGCCGCATTTACAAAAATAATTTTAGCAAAATATTCGGTAGCCTGTTTGGTATTGGCATCGATTACTCTTACTCCAATTGCTTTTTGTTTCTTATCGTCGTAGATAATCGAGTGTACAACCGAATGCGGGCGTAAAGTGAGATTCCCTGTTTTTTGTGCCCAGGGAAGAGTGGAAGAATTGGAGCTGAAATATCCGCCGAATGGACAACCCCTGTAACAAATATTTCTTGCCTGGCATTGCCCGCGACCCTGGTCGAGATGAACCTGGTTGGGTTGGGTAAGATGCGCGCATCTTCCCTGTATTACTGTTCGCCCCTTATAGTTTTCATGAATTTTAGACTGGATATGTTTCTCCGGGCAGTTCATTTCCCAGGGCGGAAGAAATTCGCCATCGGGCAATGTTTCCAATCCATCCCTGTTACCGCTGATGCCTGCAAATCTTTCCACATGACTGTACCAGGGAGCAAGGTCTTCGTAACGAATGGGCCAGTCAACAGCAAAACCATCCCTGGCCGGACCTTCGAATTCGAAACGGCTCCATCGTTGTGTTTGGCGAGCCCATATCAACGATTTGCCTCCCACCTGGTAACCGCGTATCCAATCAAAAGGCTTCTCCTGTACATAAGGATGTTCCTTATCTTTTACGAAGAAATGCTGGGTGGCTTCATCAAATGCATAGCAACGATCGGCAATCGGGTTATCCTTGGCAAGCTGGCTGGTCAATCGTCCGCGATGCTTAAACTCCCAGGGGTTTAGTGAGGTGGTAGGATAATCTACGATATGCTTCACGTCTCTCCCTCTTTCCAATACCAGTGTCTTCAACCCATGATCGCACAATTCTTTGGCGGCCCATCCGCCGCTGATGCCACTTCCAATTACAATGGCATCAAAAGTATTTTGGGCGATGCCTTTTGCATTGATGTTTACATTGGTTGAATCCTGGGGCATTGTTAGAGCTTTGAGCTTTGAGCTACGAGCGTTGAGCTGGTAACTGGTGGTATAAAGTTGTTTGTCAGTTAAGTCTTTCTCTTTTCGCCATTCAATACAAAATCCAGTTTGTTTGATTGTTTCCTATAGATTACCCTTTTTCAATTCACTTACGGCATAGTCTGCTGCTCTTGCTGTGAATGCCATATATGTTAACGATGGATTTACGCAATTACCAGAGGTCATAAACGAGCCGTCGGTAACAAATACATTCATGGCATCCCACACCTGGTTCCATTTATTGAGAACGGAAGTTTTTGGATCGCGGCCCATGCGTGCTGTTCCCATTTCGTGAATACCGCGGCCGGGAGTACCGTCGCCGTCTCTTCCCTGTATATTCTTTGCGCCAAATACTTCCAGCATTTCCTTGGCATCGTTGAGCATATCCTTGCGCATGTTGAGTTCGTTCTGTTTGAGCTCGCAATCGATGGCAAGTACATTCAATCCCCATTTGTCTTTGCGGGTTTTATCGAGGGTAACCTTGTTTTCGTGATAAGGAAGAATTTCTCCAAAACCACCCATACCCAGTGTCCAGGAACCTGGTTCTGTCAAGCTTTCCTTCAATTCAACACCGATATTCAATTCGGCAATATTACGGCTCCATCCCTGGCGGCTTCCACCACCCTGGTAGCCGAATCCGCGGATATAATCTCTTTTCTCACCGTTCATATTGCGGAAGCGGGGGATATAGAAACCATTTGGCCGGCGTCCATAATAATATTTGTCTTCGTATCCTTCAATTAATCCACTGGCGCCAACTCCGAGATGATGATCCATGAGGTTATGCCCCAATTCGCCGCTGCTGCTGCCAAGGCCATCGGGCCAGATATCGGTAGCAGAGTTCATCAATATCCAGGTAGAGTTGAGCGTAGAAGCATTGAGGAATATGATCTTCGCTTTATATTCTTCTGTCTTATTGGTATTGGCATCTAAAACTTCAACTCCCGTTGCTTTCTTTTTATCCTTATCGTACAAAACACGGGTAACAATAGCATCGGTTCTTACTGTTAAATTTCCTGTTGCATTTGCTGCGGGCAAGGTAGAAGATTGAGTACTGAAATAACCTCCGAAGGGGCAACCCAGCCAGCATTTGTTTCGGAACTGGCATTTGGTTCTTCCCGAAAGCGGCGCCGTTAGGTTGGCAACGCGACCGATAATTAAATGACGCTGTCCCTTATAATGTTGCTGCATTTTAAGCGAAGCATCTTTTTCAACACAGGTAAAATCCATGGGAGGTTGAAATTCTCCATCGGGGAGATGAGGGATTCCATCTTTATTTCCACTGATACCGGCAAAACGTTCTACATAATCGTACCAGGGTTTGATGTCGGCATAACGAACGGGCCAGTCAACAGCGATCCCTTCTTTAGCATTTGCTTCAAAATCGAGATCGGCCCAGCGATAGCTTTGGCGGCCCCACATCAGCGAACGGCCACCCATGTGATAGCCGCGGAACCAGTCGAATCGTTTTATTTCAGTGTAAGGACAATCCTTATCGCTTGCCCACCAGTCGAGATTGGTTTCGTTGAGTGGGTAATCTCTTTTTAAAACGGGATAGTCATTGATCATTTTCTGGGTACGTCCGCCGCGGTGTGGAAATTCCCAGGGATCTTTGTTGGTGTTCTTGTATCCCTCGAGGTGTTTGATATCGAACCCGCGTTCGAGCATCAACACTTTCAATCCTTTTTCGGTAAGTTCTTTAGCGGCCCAACCGCCACTGATTCCTGAGCCAACGACGATGGCATCAAAGCTGTTCTCAGCCATAGTGAGTTTGTTTGGTTTTGTTTTATGAAATGCAGCGTTTAGCTGCGGATGTTTGTTTGATAAGTAAAAAGTAAAAATCGAGGAACGTCTTTTGCCTGAAGCCCTATTCTCTATTTTCTATTCTCTACTTTCTGTTATCACACATCGCAAATTTTTACCGCATTGGCCAAAGCTGCCAGTTGTTTATCGTGTTCTTTGGCAGATGGAATAAACTCCTGTGCTACGTACCCTTTATATCCAAGATCCACTATTGCTTTCATGATGGCGGGATAATACAATTCCTGTGTTTCATCGATTTCTCTTCTGCCCGGAACGCCGCCTGTATGAAAATGACCGATGTATTGAAAATTATCGCGTATGGTTCTTATTACATCTCCTTCGTCTATTTGCATGTGGTAGATATCGTAAAGCAATTTGAAATTGGGGGAGCCCACTCTTTTTACCAGTTCAACGCCCCAGGCGGTTTTGTCGCACTGGTAATCTTTATGATCTACTTTGCTGTTGAGCAACTCCATAATGATCATTACGTTGTTTTTTTCGGCGATGCTCATGATTTGTTTCAATCCTTCGGTGCAATTCTTCAAACCGGTTTCATCGTCGATTCCTCTTCTGTTGCCGCTGAAGCAAATTAAATTCTTCCAGCCGTATTTGGCAACCTGTGGTATCATGTCGGTATAGTTGCGAATGAGTTGTGCATGAAACTTCTTATCGTTCCATCCATCCACCAGGTTTATTTCGGCGCCGTTGCACATGGTGGAGATGAGCCCGTTTTGTTTGAGGATATCCCAACCCTTAGGGCCCACGAGGTCCACGCCTATCAGTCCTATTTTCTTGGCGGCCGGGGCAAATTGTTCGAGGGGAATGGAGCCATAGCACCAATGGCAGGCGGAGTGGTTGATATTGTTTTTAAGCACCGTATTCGGAATTTTATGTTCGCAGGAAGTGAAAGAGGATAAGGAAGAAAAGGCTCCAACAGTAACAGCGCCTGCGGCGATATTTTTCAGAGCTTCTCGTCGTGACTGAGCATTGGGCATGGAACAATCGTTGAACTCGTAAATTACTAAACAAAAAAACACCAGCATTAAAAAATGCCGGTGTTTTGCCAAATAAATTTTTAAATGGTGCTAACGGTTGTTTACTTTATTAAGCCGCTTTTAATGTTGGTTTCGATTTGTTTCGCATATAGAAGTACAAAGCAACAAATGCCACTGTTAGTATTATCGGTATCACCAGGGTTGCATTAATTATTTCCGGGCCTGCAGCGGTCTTTGCCTGTGCGAGTGCAGACTGCATTTCGGGAGTAGCATCTGCTGAACTATAAGCTGCAAGGTCTGCTCCTGCAGGAAGTTTACTGATCAGTTTGTTATCGTAGTATTTGCCCATAATGATCGTGTAAATTGATACCGCAAACATACCGGCACCTCCCATAAGATTCAATCCAACAGCACCTGTTTTGGGTAAATTTTCGGCAACAAAGCCCAACATAGTTGGCCAGAAATAGCAAACCCCCAAGCCGAATACCAATGCGCCTACGTATATCATAGATCCGGTACTATGGCTCAACATATACAGGCCGACAGCCGAAAGCAATGCAGAAATTACCAGTACTCCCTGTGGTGAAAGACGGTGAACGACGGGCTCAGCCAACCCTCTTCCAATTACCATTACTCCTGTTGAAATGGTTAAGATTAGCAAAGCGTTTTGCGTAACGCTCTTCAACAATACATCGATCCATTGGCCTGTAAACAATTCAGTAATAGCGGTTCCAAACATCAATATGATCATCACAATGAACAGGGGATTTGCAAGGGCTTTATACATTTCTGCCGTTGATACGCCTGCAGCAACCCGCTCGGTAACCGGGAATTTGAGTTTGAAAAACAAGAATCCATAAATAACTGTCGGAATTAACATGGTAGCTACCTGCACCTGCCAACTAATGTCCATTCTCGTAAAATAATAGCTAATCAGTGTGCCGATAACAATTCCTCCCGGGAACCATAAATGAAAATGATTCAGCTTGGTGGTTTTGTTTTCAGGATAGAGCGCTGTTACAAGGGGATTACAGGCAGCCTCAACGGTTCCGTTGGCAATACCAACGAGCAATGTTGATATGAAAAGAGACCAGAATCCGCCCGCAAAGATTGTTAAGAGAATACCTGCCAGGTGAAACAGGAAGGCCATTTCCAAAAGTCGTTTCATTCCTATGATGTCTACTACCATACCGCCAATGATCACGGCCAATGGAAATCCCCAAAAAGCTGTTGATGCAATAGTGGCAAGTTGTGTGGCATTTAACTGAAAATCGGTACCAAGTTTTCCAAGAATACCGGCCCTGATACCAAATGAAAGAGAAGTTACAAGAAGAGCCAGGCAGCTTGCTACAAAGAGCTGGTTGCGATTAATGTTGGCTTGCATATCGTTTTGGTTTGTTTATGAAAGAGTAAATATAAGCGGAGAATGAATAAAAAAGAAGGGAGAATGTGTAATATGGAATATAGAATACAGAATATAGAAGGAAGAAGGGTTACTTCCAGCTTCTCCATTCTGCATTCTATATTCTAAATTCTGTATTCTACATTCTCTCAATACTAACGCCTGTTATCAATCACCAGTTTGCCTTAACCACAAAATGCTCCTAAATGTAATTTTTTTTCTTCTCATTTTATGTATCGGTTTTTCTATTAGGTTTGTAGTCCTCTTTCATTTTTTCAAACACTAATTGCTATTCGTATGAACAGAAAACTTCGCATGGGTATGGTAGGCGGTGGTAAAGATGCATTTATCGGTGCTATTCATCGCCACGCCGCTTTCATGGACGGCCTTGTTGAATTAAGTGCCGGCGCACTCAGCATCAATCCCGATATTGCCAAAGAATCTGCAAAAGCTTTGTTTCTCCCGGAAGATCGCACGTATTTAACATACGATGAAATGATCAACAAAGAGGCGGCACTTCCTGCAGACAAACGTATCGATTTCGTTACCATCGTTACTCCCAACTTTGCACATTTTGCCCCGGCCATGCTTGCGCTGGAAAAAGGGTTTCATGTTGTCATCGAAAAGCCCATCACCTTTACTATCGACGAAGCCAAGCAGTTGAAGAAAAAAGTGGAAGAGACGGGATTATTATTATGTCTTACTCATACCTATTCCGGTTATCCCATGGTAAAGCAGGCGCGCGCAATGGTGCAGGGCGGAGCGCTTGGTAAAATCAGGAAGGTATATGTTGAATATCCCCAGGGGTGGTTGAGTAAATTATCCGAGCGCGAAGGAAATGCACAAGCGGCCTGGAGAACCGATCCCAAGAAATCGGGAAAGAGCGGATGTATGGGCGATATCGGAACGCATGCCGCGCATTTGGCAGAATATATTACCGGTCTTGAAATAACACATCTCTGTGCCGACCTGAATATTATGGTTCCGGGTCGTATGCTCGACGACGATGGCAATGTATTACTCAAGTTCAACAATGGCGCTGCAGGCGTATTGATGGCTTCGCAGGTAGCGGCTGGGGAAGAGAATGCTTTGAAGATTCGCGTATACGGTGAAAAAGGAGGAGTGGAATGGGCGCAACAGGAGCCCAATACATTATTGGTAAAATGGCTCGATCAGCCTGCGCAAATACTTCGCGCCGGCGGTAACTATGGCGATCGATTGAGCAGTTTTGCCACTGCGAATTGTCGCACGCCGGGCGGACATCCCGAAGGTTATCTCGAAGCTTTTGGCAATATCTACAGAAACTTTGCATTATCCCTCGCTGCGCGTATTGATGGAAAACAAGCTACTCCCGAGCAAATGGACTTTCCCAAAGTGGATGAAGGCATCAGGGGAATGGCATTTATAGACAATGTAGTGGCGAGCTCGCAGTCGGATAAGAAATGGTTTGAGCATAAGATTTGAGTTGAACGTTTAAAGGTTTGAGAGTTTAAGGTTTAAAGGTTGTTCGCATAATAAATCGCTGTTACAGTATTACAACCCTTAAACTATTAAACTTTGAAACCATTAAACCGCTCAGCAGATCCAGAACCCAAAACAACAATTCAAAAACCTCCATCAATGACTACCCTCAAAGGCCCCGGAATATTCCTTGCCCAGTTTATGGGCGATGCGGCACCGTTTAATTCTTTAAAATCAATCTGCGAATGGGCAGCAAAACTTGGATTTGTAGGTGTGCAGATACCGAGCTGGGATAGCCGCTGCATCGACCTGCAAAAAGCAGCAGAAAGTAAAACCTATGCCGATGAAATAAGAGGCATTGTTGAAGCAACGGGTATGAAGATAACCGAGTTGTCGACGCACTTGCAGGGGCAGCTCGTAGCTGTTCATCCTGCATACGATGACTTGTTTGATGGATTTGCTCCCGAAGCTGTTCGCAAAAATCCAAAAGCAAGAACCGAATGGGCAGTTCAGCAATTGAAATATGCGGCAAAAGCATCGCAGAATCTTGGCCTCAATGCGCACGCTACATTCAGCGGAGCTTTGTTATGGCCTACGGTGTATCCCTGGCCACAACGTCCCGCGGGACTGGTGGAAACAGGTTTCAAAGAACTCGCGAAACGCTGGCTTCCTATATTAAACTACTTCGATGAACAGGGAGTAGATGTTTGTTATGAGGTACACCCGGGTGAAGATCTTCATGACGGTGTTTCTTATGAGCTGTTTTTGAAACATACCAGCAATCACCCCCGCGCCTGTTTGTTATACGATCCCTCGCATTTTGTATTGCAATGCCTCAACTACCTCGATTATATCGATTACTACCATGAGCGTATCCGCATGTTCCATGTAAAGGATGCGGAATTCAATCCCACCGGAAAACAGGGAGTGTATGGTGGATACCAGGGATGGGTAGAAAGGGCGGGGCGTTTTCGCTCGCTGGGCGATGGACAGGTTGATTTTAAATCCATATTCAGCAAGCTGGCTGCCTATAATTATAAGGGTTGGGCAGTGATGGAATGGGAATGTGCATTGAAACATCCGGAAGTGGGTGCTGCAGAAGGCGCCGTATTTATCAAAAATCATATCATACGCGTTACAGAAAAAGCCTTCGACGATTTTGCCGGGACGGGCAGCGATGAAAATTTTAATCGCGCAGTTTTGGGATTGAAGTAACTTGCACAACCTATCAAATAATCAATAACCAATAAAAAAGTAGAGATGAAAAAAGTATTGTTAGTAATGAGCGCTGCTTTCATTCTTTATGCATGCGGAGGCGGAGATAAACCTGCAACAGAAGAGAAAAAAGAGCCAGAAGCTGCCAAGCCTGCAGCCACGGAAACCGCATCCAGCGAAAAAGCATTGGAGTTAATCGGATCTAAAGGCTGTACCGCTTGTCATGCTATTGATAAAAAGTTGATTGGCCCCGCCTATAATGACGTAGCAAAAAAATACGAAGCCAGCCCGGCAATCATCGATACACTGGCTAATAAAGTTATTAAAGGCGGCGTGGGCGTTTGGGGAGAAGTTCCAATGACTCCCAATAATGTTACATTGGACGAAGCGAAAGAAATGGTTACCTATATTCTTTCACTCAAAAATCAATAGCCCGATTATTAAACTTGTTTTCATGAGAACCTCCCCCTTGGTTATTACAGCCTTTCTATTCTGCGCATGCAATAATGCAGAAACAAAACAGGAAGTAAAGAACGATAGTACGCCCTTGACCACTACTGTTTCCGAAACACACAATATGCTCACTGAAGCAGAAAAAGCAGAAGGCTGGCAGTTGTTGTTCGACGGAGCAACGCTTAACGGGTGGCATGTATTCAATAAAAAATCGGACGGCTCTGCCTGGAAAGTGGAAGATGGTTGCCTGCATCTCGATCCCAAAGAAAAAAAGGATTGGCAAACCGTTGGTGGTGGAGACTTGATGAATGAGAATGAATTTGAGAGTTTTCATCTCAAACTTCAATGGAAGATCGATACCGGTGGTAACAGCGGCATTCTTCTCTATTCGCAGGAAGATCCTAAATACGAACATAGCTGGCATACCGGGCTTGAACTGCAAGTACTCGATAACGAACGTCATGGCGACCGGGTAAATCCAAAACACCGCGCTGGCGACTTATACGATTTAGTAAGCGCTTCTCCCGAAACTGTTAAACCGGCATTGGAATGGAACCAGGTGGAGATAAAATGCGAGAAAGGTAAGCTAGAAGAGTGGCTGAACGGTACAAAGGTGCTGGAGATAACATTATGGGACGATAACTTCAAAAAACTCGTTGCCGGCAGCAAGTTTAAAGACATGAAGGATTTTGCCACATTTACTAAAGGCAGAATTGGCGTGCAGGATCATGGAGATAAGGTTTGGTACCGGGATATTAAGATCCGGAAGTTATGAGTAGAGAAAGAAAGTCAAAATAGTAAAGTCAAAAGTAAAAAGGGGTTCATTACTGAATCCCTTTTTTATTGAAAGTGCTTCTTTTCTATACTTTATTGTTGCCAATAATCAACCACCAGCGCTTTTTCGATATAGGGGCCCGCGAGTGCAACAAATTCCTTGTGCTTGGGATGAGGCAGATAGGCATCGCGATCTTTTTCAGAAGCAAAACTGGCAAGAAAGCAATGCGTAAATCCCTGGTTCAGGTTTTCCGGGCTATTATTCAATCCCCATTCAAATGCCTTTATTTCCTTTATATGCGCTTTTAATTCGGCAAAAGCCTTTTCCACTTTTTTAATATCCTCGGCACTGGCGCTTTCCTTGAACTTAAACAATACTACATGCTGAAGCATTTTTTGCTTTTTAGCCTGAGAAAATGCTGGAAATGAAAAAAGACTTATTAGCGTAAGTAATAAAAACTGCCTGATCATTTTAAAGATTGTTATTGGTGTCAATGAATACTAAATGGTAGCCTGCGCTAGACTTTGGGAAGTTTATACCCGTTGTAATATGTTTTACCCATATATTTTTTATTCACGGCTTCATCTGTAAATCTTCCCTTCGCTTTGTCCCAAACCAGTTTTTGCTGTGTGCGAAATGCGATATTGCCCAGTTGACAAACAGTAGCAATATGCGCCCCGGTTTGAATGGAACAATTCAAATCCTCCATCTTTCTCGACTTTATTACGCTCACGAAATTCTCCCAATGTTTGAGCAATCCATTATCGCTGGGTTTTTTTCTTTCCACTTTTACCTTGGCCTTGCTTTGTCTTTCTTCAATCACCTCCCATCCTCCGCGATCCAGCTCCAGTGTTCCGTTATTGCCGATGAAGGCGATACCATGATCTTTTCCGAACAAGCCATTATCAATTCCCATGGCATGGTCCCATATAAGATTGAATTTATCGAACTCGTACAGGGCTCCCATAGTATCGGGTGTTTCCTGGCTGAGATCGGGATAGGCAAAATTTCCGCCCAATGCAGATACTGATTTGGGAACATCGGCATTCATACCAAATACTGCGTAGTCCATAAGATGAACCCCCCAGTCGGTCATCAATCCTCCTGCATAATCCCAGAACCAGCGGAAATGAAAATGAGAGCGGCTGGGATTGTATGGCCGTTTAGGAGCTGGTCCTAACCACATGGAATAGTCGAGTCCGGGAGGAGGATCACTATCTGGCACTTTTGGTTCAGGCCGCATCCAACCCTGGTAACACCATACCTTTACGGTGCGGATATTTCCCAATTGGCCGGTACGAATAAAATCTACTGCATCACGAAAATGCTGCTGGCTTCTTTGCCATTGCCCGGCCTGCACAACTTTGTTGTACCGCTGTTGAGCCGCCACCATTGCCCGGCATTCTTCAATAGAATTTCCAACAGGCTTTTCTACATATACATCCTTTCCTGCCTCGCAGGCATGAATCATTTGCAGTGCATGCCAGTGATCGGGCGTTCCAATAATAACCGCATCTATATCTTTTTGCTCTAGTAGCTTGCGGTAGTCGCCATAGGTTTTAATTTTTGAAGTGTCGATATTCATTTTTGAAAGGTCATTCATCCGGCCATCGATTACCGATTTATCTACGTCGCAAAGTGCCACTACATTAACACCGGGTATTTTTAAGGCTGCGCTTAAATTCGAAAAACCCATTCCCTTAATACCAATGGCACCAATATTCAACTGATCGCTGGGCGCAATTCGATGGCGAAATATGGCAAAAGCCTGGTTATCCAATGCAGATAATAATAATCCGCCGGCAGTAAGTGTAGCGGACTGATGCAGGAATTTTCTTCTTGACATTTTTGGTTATTGTTGGTGAGGAAGGTTTAAAGGTTTAAAAGTTTAAGAGTTTCAGATTTGTTAAGTTTAATTCGCGACAGTGAATTGCAGCAACCTTTAAGCCATCAAACCCTTAAACCTTAAACCCCTATTTTACGATATTCTTTTTCAAGTAATCTATACTCTTTGCAATACTCTCCAGTGGCGGGCCGGGGCAAAAATCCTGTTCAACAAAGAAATGTTTCATACCGCTGAGTTTTGCCTGGGCGAATATACTTTTGAAGTCGATGGATCCATTGCCTACTTCTGTAAAAAACTTCTTTTCGGTAGTATCCATATCTTTCACATGCCACATTACAAAACGACGGGGATGAGCAGCGAATAGATCGAGAGGGTTTTTTCCCGCTTTAACTACCCAATAAAGATCCAGCTCCATCTTCACCATGGGGTCGGTTTCCTTCATTAGTATATCGAAACCCGTTTGGTTATCGGATTCAAAAAATTCAAAATCGTGGTTATGATAGGCCACATCTATATCACCAGCCTGTTTGCATATCAACGCGGCTTTGTTTAACCCGTCTGCTATCTTCTTATAATTGTCGATGGGCTTTCGGTTCGCCTCTTCCAGCCAGGGGATTACGATATACTTCTGCCCTATTGCCTTTGCATCTTCTACTCCTTTTTTCCAATTGTCTTCCCATCCGTCTTTCAAAAATATACTGGCAAGAAAAGTATGCCCGCTTGGCGAACTGAGGCCGTTGTCTTTTAATACTGCCTTCAATTCGGGAGCTGTTAAGCCAAACCATTTTCCCTTGTTATAGCCAAAGGTTTCCACTTCTTTATATCCCAACTGTGCTACTTTTTGTAAAGTTCCCTTTGGGTCTTTCCCCATTTCGTTGCGCAGCGTATAGAGTTGAATCCCGATTTTCTTTTTCGACTTAAACCACTCTTCTTTATTGATGAACAAACCGGCAGTTAATAATGAAGATTGCCTGATAAACTCGCGGCGGGAGGAGGAATACATAATAGAAATTTTAGGGCTAGTAAGTTACGAAAAGAATGGACAAGAAAACGGATGAGCTACTTGTTCAGCCATGGTACTCTAATAATATCCTCCGAAGGTAGGGGAATGTAACGGGTGTTAGGAAATTTCAGGCTCCCGGGGTAGCCACGGCGGCCGCGTCTTCTTCTGCGCAAAGCAACATGAACCAGCCTATGGTGCAAAGCCAAATTGTGGCTTCATCCGGTCTTGAGAAAACGGTGATAATGCCACGCTTTTTTTGCGGCCATCCGCAGGATTGCAGTTCAATAACAGGTTCTTCGTTTTCGTTCACCCAGATCCAGGTTGTTTTCCAGAAACCTTTTTTACGAAGATTGAATTGGCGGTTATCTTCCATGCGAAGGGAAACCAATCCGCGCCAGTTTTTATCGAGCTTCCATTTGGAGTAAGGAGATTGTTCCGAAATGATTTCATAATGATGCTTCCAGAAACCACTGCGCGAAATCTGCCATCTTTTGTTACCAATCTCTACACTGGCCGATTTTGTGAATCGTTTGGGATAGTTCAGTGATGCAATGAGCATGTCTCCTTCCATCAAATCATATCTCTTTTTCGCATTGGGCGACTTAAGAACTTCCAGTTTGATTCCTTCGTTCATAAAATCAGCTTTGCTGTTCATTTAGCACATTGTTGTTTTCGGGAACCTCTTCCATTTGCCGGAGCAGGTCTTTCAATTTTTTAACATGTTGTCCGTAAAGTTTGTTTACGTACCATACATTCAGAAAATAAACCAGTATTGCCAGCACAAGCCCGGAGCCGATAAACACAGTCAAAAAATCCGGGCCCATTTTTACCCCCGGCGATTTGTAGAACACAAGCAAGCCGGCAGTTAAATAGCCAATTGGCGTTAGCAATGTGCCTGCTATAAAATAGAATCGGACATATTTTTCCAAAACCGATACTTGTTGTTGCAGGTTCGATTTTACCTCGCACGCTACACATTCCATCTGCTTAAGCAGCTTATTCTTTCTGTAGTAATAGGCAATAAACAGAAGTCCTATCAGCAGCAACAATGCGCCAACTTCCCAATAACGGCCGCCTTTTCCAATAAAATAGTAAGCAATCGTAACCGAATAGATGACGATAACCGCTACCAATTCCCAAAACAGGTTTCGTTTCATTTTGGCAATTGGCCGCTGCGATTTTTTTTGCAGCATGGAAAGAATTTGTTCGTCGCTCACCAGCTTTTCGCCTACGTCCTGTTCTTTCCAGGCTTGTTTCAGGTTATCCAACTCCATATTCAACCAGTTTTGTGAGTTTACGTAATTTTTCTTTTATCCTATTCATCTTTACGCGCAGGTTGTTTTGGTTGATACCAAGAATTTCTTCCATTTCCTCATAGCTTTTGTCTTCGAGGTATAGCATTACAATAGCCCTTTCAATCTCTCCCAAATGCGCAATGGCCCTGTATAAATTCTTCAGTTGTTCTTCTTTTTGGTGAGCGGCCGACTCGGCCATTGGTTCGTAAGGAATAGTTTCGGGATAATAGGTTTTAACGCGTCTTTGTTGCTTTCTCAGATCCGATATGGCTGTATTCAATGCGATGCGATACAACCAGGTGCTGAACTTTGAATCGCCCCGAAAATTGGGATAAGCCCGCCAAAGCTGGATGATGATTTCCTGGAACATGTCTTGCCGGTCCTGTTCGGAATGACAATACACATTGCACACCTTATAGAGCATTGCCCGGTGTTCGTGTACCAGCTTTAAAAATTCGTCCTGGTTAAGGAGGCCCGACAATTAGGTTGGTTTTAGTATTGTGGTATATGTCGGCACAAAGTTGAAAATATTACGGCAAGTACACGGCGTTTATAAGAAATAATTGACATGGCGCCGAATAGCTAAACGCCAAGTTCATTTTCAAAGACTTGAGCCGGCTGAATGTCCTTCCTTTAAACTTCTTTCCTGGTCCTTCAGCCGGCTTCACCCCTTCTTTAGTTCTTAGTTCCCTACTCCTTTACTTCTCTCGTATTGCTTCCAAAACAACGAACCTTTTCAACATTCCGGCGTTTATTCTCTTATTCATTCGTTATAGTTTTACAGCATGAAAAAGATCTATCATCTCGGAAATTGTACCACCTGCCAGGCTATCATCAAAGACACTAAGATTGATAAGAAAGGATTTGCCATGCAGGATATCAAATTTGAAAAGATAAGCCCGGAGCAAGTCGATGAAATGAAGCAACTGGCAGGAAGCTATGAAGCATTGTTTAGTCGCCGCGCCATGAAATACAAGGAATGGGGGTTGAAAGATAAAAAGCTAACTGAAAAAGATTACCGGCAGTATATCCTCGAAGAATACACCTTCCTTAAAAGGCCAGTAGTAATTGATAACAATACGATCTTTATTGGCAGTGAAAAGAAAAATGTAGAGGCGTTGAAGAAACATCTCAAATGAATCTGACGGAAAGAGATCGTTAATGGGATAAACAACAGTTTTTACCGGGAATTTTCTCATGAATTCTGGTATGTTTTCCCATTGCCTGCTTTTCCTTTTATCAGAATTTTACATCCTGGTTGATCACTATTTCCTGCATGATTTCGAATATTGCGGGGGGTATGGGTGAATCGGATGCTCACCTGTTGATGAAGGGTAAGGCAAAAGTAGAATGCCTGCTCGGGTTGGGGCCTTAGCCCTAACCGAAAAATTGATGGGGGTGGTGGCGGGGGAGGGAGGGCCCCGCGGGGGTAGAAAATCCCCACACTTTTAGCTCAACGGTCTATTCGGGGATTTTTCGTTCATTTCTTTAGTTTTTTCCCAAAGCGCCCGCATATAATCAATCCCCTTTTCTCTTGCAAATCTTACATTCCTCTCCGGAATATTCTCCGGGTCAGGATATTTCTCCAACACTTTTTCAATACTTTCCTCCCGCAATAAGTGTAACATCGGGTAAACAGATCGATTCGTATAATTGGCCGCATCTCCTTCATCGCTCCCCTCAAAAATATACCGGGGATGAAAACTTGCCAGCTGGTAAATACCCTCGTACCTGTTTTTCCTTAGCAACTGTTCAGCAAGCTCCACCAGTGTTAAATACTCGTTGAAATCTTCAAATGCATCCAGAAAGATGAGGAAACTCGTTTCTATAGCGGGCTGCTGATCCAATCGCCCGCATTCAATTAACAATGCTTCCAGAACAGCAGCCATTTCAACAGCCTCCACTACTTCGTAGTGAATCGTATCGTTCCGTACCTCCTTTGCAGCAAAGGGACAAAAGTTGCAACCGATCACAACCTGCTCAATCCAGTTTTGGGTTTGTTGAATGATTCTATGCCGATCGGTCATTGTTTTCTTTTTTGAAACGATATACAGGTAATGAAATTTATTCGTCGATGAAACTGTTATCAGATGATAAATGTCAAAAAAATTTTCTGCCTAATTTTTTCTATCATCTAAGGGTAAATTCTTAATCTCATCCCCGTGGTTTTTTTATAAATTAAATAAGTTTGTTATAACCCCAAAATTATCTGCGTATGAAAAACTTTTTTTACCCGCTTCTTCTTGTTTCTTTTTTTTATTCGTCGATACTCAATGCCCAGGACAAATTCAGTAAAGTGAAAATTGTTGCGCCGGACGATGCCGAACAAAGAAACGAATTGCTTTCCCTGCTCGAAGTTGATCATTTTTATGCGGAAGACGATGACATCATTTGCGAAATAAGCAGCGAAGCCCTGAAGGAGCTAAGAAGATCGAGGTTCAGATTTGAGATATTGGTTGACGATGTAGCCGATCATTTTCGCCGGAACAATAAAATAGAAGACTTTTACGCCAGCGAAAATGCTCCTTCTCCCAACCGGGTGAGTTTCGAGTCCCCTTGTTCGACAGTCGCATCGATTATCAAAACCCCCGCTGCTTTTACACCCGGATCAATGGGAGGTTATTACACGCTGGCCGAAATGGAATCAAAGATGGATGCGCTGGTTGCGGCCTATCCTTCTATCGTTACAAAATTCTCTATCGGTACATCTGTGCAAGGTCGGCCGCTCTGGTGTATAAAGATTTCCGACAACAGCAATGCAGACGAAACTGATGAAACCGAAATTTTGTATGTAGGATTACAACATGCACGCGAAGCCATCGGCGGAACCAGTCTCATTTTCTTCATGCAATACCTTGCAGAAAATTATGGAACCGATTCGCGTGTCACCAACCTGGTTAATGCCCGCGAGTTGTTTATTATTCCCTGTATCAATCCCGACGGATACGAATACAACCGCAGCACCAACCCCTCGGGCGGAGGACTTTGGCGCAAGAACCGCCGCCTCAATAGCGGAGGCAGTTACGGAGTAGATCTCAATCGTAACTGGAGCGTCGACTGGGCCAATTGCTCGGGTGCCACTTCCAGTTGCGGCTCGTCTACTCAAAGCAGCGATACCTACTGGGGCACTGCCGCTTTTTCGGAACCCGAAACAAATGCATTGAGAAATTTTATTTACTCCCGCAATATTTCCCTTTCAATAGACCAGCATTGTTACGGCCCTTATTATTCTCTACCCTTTGGTCGCCCTTCGCTGCATACCATGTCGACAACCGATCAAAAGTTTTACGATTACACAGCAGCGTTATTAGGAAAATACAATTGCCACCGGGCAGGCAACAGCCCGCAAACCGTAGGATACGAAGTAGCAGGTGGCATGAAAGACTGGATGCTGCTGGGCGATATTGGCGTAGGCAATAAGGGAAAGATATACGGCATGACCGGCGAGGCAGGTGGGGGAAGCTTTTGGGCACCTACTGCTCAAATCATTCCTTTATCGAAAGGACTTTGTTATCAAAACCTGCAAGCTGCCTATGCGGCGGGTTCCTATTACGAAGTACAAGACCTGTCGGACCTGGCTGTCAATAGTATTGGCGGTACGTTCAATGCTTTAATAAGAAGAATTGGTGCTGCCGGCGATCCTTTTACTATTTCAATGGTGCCAATTGAAAATATATCCTTTGTCACCGACCCGGTAACCATTCTTTCGTTAATAAATTACAACGACGCTATTACAATTCCCTTCGGATATACGCTTGCTTCTAATCTTACCAACGGACAGCGTATCCGTTTTGCCTGGAAAATTGAAACCGGCGGATACGAATATTCCGACACCGTTACGAAATTTTATAATCCGGTTACCTTGTTATACGATAATATGGAAGGAAATTTTTCAACCAACTGGACCGCCACTATCAGTCCCAATGCAAGCAATGGATGGAACTTTACCAGCAACGGATCTTACGAGGGCCTTAAATCGATGGCCGAATCGCCTACCGGCAATTATACGTACAGCACAACGCGAAGAGCAACCTATAAAAATGCAATCAATCTTTCCGACGCTACAGCCGCCTACCTGAGTTTTTGGGTGAAATATCGCGCCGAAAATTGCAACGACAAGTTGAGAATACAGGTTTCAACCAATGGCGGCACCAGTTACACTTCGGTTTGCGGAGCAAATACTATTCGGGAGGCCGATGGCACCCTTGCCGGACTTCCGGCCCTTACCGGCATACGCGAAAACTGGACCCGCGAGTTAGTAGACCTGAGCGCATTTAAAGGGACCTCGAACCTTCGTTTTCGCTTTGAATTTACATCCAACTCAAATGTATCGGGCGACAGTTATTATAGAAAAGTTGACGATGGTTTTTACATCGACAACCTGAGAATAATAAAGACTACCGCACCCCTCAGCAGCCAGGCAAATTCTCTGATCACTCTTAACGGTGAGTTGATCAATCAAAATACAGGGGTGTTGAGCTGGGAAGCGGCCAGCGATATTCATAACGATCATTTTGTTGTAGAGAAATCTACAAATGGCACCGGGTTCCGTGAAATTGGTACTGTTAGAGGATTTCCTCCTTATCAGCTAACCGATAACAGTGTGGATGAGGGGAACAATATTTATCGGGTAAAACAAGTTTCCAGCAGTGGTGAAATTGTCTATAGCCGAAATATAAATCTTGTGCGAACCGGATTGAAGCTGCATCTGTCTTTATCGCCCAACCCGGTGAACAATATGCTCAATCTTCAAGTATTGAATTTACAACCACAGCCAATAACGGTGGAAGTAATGGATATTTTTGGCAGAAGGGTTTATACAAGATCAATGAATATGGAAGCCGGCAATTCGAACATTGCAATTAATACCAGCCGATGGAACGTCCAGGTATATGTGTTGAGAGTACTAAATGCGAAACGCGAAATATTGCACTCGCAGAAATTTATTAAGCAATAAAATCAGAGTAGGATTCATACCACATTATTCCTGCCGGGTCGCGTGTCTTCACGCGACCTTTTTCATTAGAGCTAATTATCCGATGGAAAGAGCCGTTAGATCTGTTTGTAATAGCTTTTACTTCTTTCTCTTCCTGACATAGTTCATCAGTATCCTGAAAAATTCTTCGGGCTGTTCGTCTAGTATTTCGTGTCCGCATTTTTCGATCACAGCCATTTCACTGTTTCGCAAACACTCTTTTTGAAGGTAAAAACAGGATTCGCCCTGGTCGTCTTGCCGGCCGTAAATGATAAGCGTAGGCGTGTTCAGCTTTTTGAGTTTTTCTGTGATATCCCACCGCGTTTCCATTACTTCCTTGTCGATTATGGGGATCGGCTGAAAATTGAACTCGTTGAAAAGTTCTTCGAAATGTTCATATCTAATCTTGTATCGGTCGTAATACATGGCCCTCACATGTATCGCCATAAATGCTTTATATGCCAACACTTCCTTTGAAGACGGATCGAAATGTTTGAGCGAGTCTAATTCTCTCTCCGTTTTAACCGAGAAGATCTTTTGCAGCATGTTCATTGAATCAATTTCAGCCGAAGATCGACGGGCAAATTGATTGTCGAACAACACTTCCCATAACTTATACGAAGGAGGAGCGGAGCAAACCAGGAAGAGTTGCAAAACCGAAGCGGGATATTCTGCCGCATAACCCATGGCCAGTAAGCCTCCCCACGACATGCCCAAGAGTGATATAACCTTATCGCCTCTTTTCTTTCGAAGCAACTCTATATCGATTAGATAGTTTTTAATCGCAATTGTCTTCACATTTATTGGAATATTTCTCGATTTTCCCGATCCTCTTTGATGCAACAACACACAGGTATAAAATGATTTGAGGCTATCTATAATTTGCCGGTAAGGCCTGTTCGGCGCTTCGCCCGGTCCTCCTGATAAAATATAGAGTGCTGGGCCCTTCCCAAATTCTTCGTAAAACAATTCTAAGGGTCCATTGGAAAAGCTTTTTAATTCTTGCCCAATTATAGTAAGCGGAAGTATCAACAACAATAACAGGAATTTTTCTTTCATGTTTTGAAAAAGAAGATTAGAATCGGGGCTTCATTCAAAGAAAACACGAGTAAGACAGATCGCCGACGATGCCAACACTAACAGCTTTTTAAATTTACTATTTTTTTGATTTGCATTTGCCCGGGCTGTATTTAAGTTGCTCGGGTCGGGCAATCATCATCCTGCCTGATTACGAAATAATAAACGAAAAATTATTCACCGGTCGAACCGACAGCAAACAAACTATCCCATTTATTCAATTTCCCTTGGTGTCGTGCAGTCAAGTCAACAATTGTATTCGTATATTTGTTTTAGTGCATATGAGGTCAGCGCTTACCATAATACTATTCACAGTTGCTTGCTTTTTTGCCTGCTCCAAAGACTACTCCTTCGAGGGTGGCATGGAAGAGCCAGCGGTGATTGACACCTCTACTTTTTACGTGGATATGCAAATAGATGGAAGCAGGGTATACTACGGTGCCGGCCAGCAGGGATTTGCTCTTTATTTCGCAGGAGGAGTTTTGTTACCAGGAGTTGCCCAAAATTTTATTTGTGGAATAGATGGCGGCCCGAATAACGCGGAATTTGAATTTCAGAAATTTTTTCTTCGTTTAAACGACAACGATAGTACAGAGTATTTACGGGAACAAAGGGGTATCGCATTTTTCAGTCCCGGCAGTTATCCTCTCGCGAATCCAACAGCCGGAAATGGGGTGCTGCTGCGATGGGTAGATGGTAATTCAGTGGAATGGAAAACAGCGGCTGTAGCTCCGAATGATAATTCCCAGAGCTTCTTCATTACTGAATCTACTCCCGTTTACAGCGGCTCCATGTTAACCGGTATAAAGGTAAAGGCAGGTTTTGATGCGTTATTCTACAATACTTCGCAACAAACTAAAAGGATCAAGGGTGTTTTTGTTTTAGGGGTGTGGTTGTAAAGCCCTCAACATGCGGCGGTACTGCCTGTTGGTCCGGTCTGCATTGCGCGCCAGAACAAAATAAATATTTTACTCCACACTTGTTCTGTCAACCACCTTCTTATCAATATCCAGGTCGGCATGACAGTTATTGCATTTCTTGGTAAGCAACCGGTATTGTTCAACAGCGCGGGGAAAATCCTCTTTTCTAATGGCTTTTCGGATTTCGTTGATCGGTGGCTTCAAAAGCTTTTCGTATGATTTTTCGAAGGGGTCGGTGAGTTTACGGTGTTCAGTGAATTTTTTCGAGATCACTTTCAAGCTGCTATCCATCCCTTCCAGCAGCCAGGAAGCATAGTCGGCATTTTTTTTACGCAGGTAGAGGCCCAGATTATCGTGGTACATCATCATATCGAGCATATTTTCGTCGAGGTCTTTTTTGTTCTCAACACTTTGCCGGGTACAGCGGCTTACGAATAACACCGAGGATGCCATAATACTGATAACCAACATCGTTTTCATGTAATAAAGATAAAAAGCCTGTATTAAATTTGTAGCCGCTCTGTAGCTTCAAACATTTGACGTTCTGTTTTGTTGAGGTTATTGGTTAAGGCTTGGGCTTTGATGGCATCGGTTGATGCTATGTTACCGGGAAGCGAGAGAATTGGTTTGATAGCTGTCCCCAAAAAAGTTATTTCCAACTCGTGGCTTCCCGGATTTATTTAAGAAACAACCAATCGTTTTATAAAATGGCAAGTACAAAAATTACGGTAAACAGCAACGGCTCTTTAAGAATTGAAGGCGATTTTGAAATCGTGGATAAAGAAGGAAATCAATATGGACTAGGCGGAAGAACCCTTGTGTCTCTTTGCCGCTGTGGCCGCTCGCAAAACAAACCCTTCTGCGATGGCTCGCACAAGGGAAATTTCGATCACGACGCGAAAGCATTTGATTTACCGGAGAAGAAGGCATAAATCATGAATACGAAAATCTGTTATTAAAGTCTGCTGTTGTTCTGCTTCCCCTGTCGCGCTTAATTCTCTTTACAGCCTTATCAATTCAAGTTGAAATTATCACTTCAACTAACGAATAAATCCATTGTTGGGTGGTTATGCAGCAATGGGCATGAGTATTCATTCGGGATACTCATCGCGGTTTCGGTTATGAAACCAATACGGGAATCGAATTTATAAATCGTCAAAACTCATAGTTTTTCTATGTTTTGGCGATTTGTAATTTATTGGCGTCTCAACAAAAATCGAGTTGCGGCCTTTTGTGTAACAAATCCTGTAAAGCATTTTGGAATAGTGCAACAGCAAAGAAAATTACTTTCGTCTTTACTTACTTCGATAATTTTCCCCAAATCAGCCCCCCGCCTGACTTTCCTCATATTCAAAAAAAGAACAAGGGCTTACTTTGAAAGAGATTTTTCTTGCCAAAAACTTTTCAAATGGAAACCATCAGTTTACCCGCAGGCAATTCTTCCCCGATACCAGAGAAGAAAGCCTCTTCCATCATGGATGGAAACGAGGCTGCCGCCTATATCGCGTATAAAACCAGCGAGGTCTGCGCCATCTATCCCATCACCCCTTCTTCCCCGATGGGCGAATGGGCCGACGAATGGAGCAGCAACGAGGTAAAAAATATTTACGGCGAAACACCCCGCATCATCGAAATGCAAAGCGAAGCAGGTGCAGCCGGTACCATTCACGGTGCCCTGCAGGGCGGAGCACTCGCCTCCACCTTCACCTGCTCGCAGGGCCTGTTGCTGATGATTCCCAATATGTACAAGATTGCCGGCGAACTAACCCCCGCCGTTTTTCATATTGCCGCACGCGCCGTGGCCACGCATGCCCTCTCCATCTTCGGCGACCACAGCGATGTGATGGCCGCACGCAGCACAGGCTTTGCCCAGCTCTTCGGCAGCAACCCGCAACAGGCAATGGACATGGCCATGATTGCACACGCCAGCACACTCAAGGCAAAAATTCCCTTCCTCAATATTTTCGATGGGTTCCGAACCTCCCACGAACTAAACCAGGTTGAACTGATTCCCGATAGTATTATCAGGCAAATGATCGACGAGAAAGCCGTGAACCAACACCGGCACCAGGCCCTCAATCCCGATCATCCCTTCGTTAGAGGCACGGCCCAAAACCCCGATGTGTTTTTTCAGAGCCGCGAAGCTTGTAACAAATATTACCAACGTGTTCCGGAGCTGGTAGAACAAACTATGCAGGAATTCGAACAACACACAGGCCGCTCGTACAAACTATTCGAATACTACGGCCATCCCGAAGCCGAACGCATCATTATCATTATGGGCTCGGGTTACGGACCGGTTCACGAAGTATGCGATTATCTCAACGATCGCGGCGAAAAACTGGGTTATATCAATGTTCACCTGTTCCGTCCTTTTTCTATCAAACATTTTATCGAAGCCATTCCTTCCAGCGTACAACGAATTGCCGTACTCGACCGCTGCAAAGAACCCGGCGCTATTGGCGAACCGCTGTATATGGATGTAATCGGCGCCCTGCACAGCGGATGGAAATACGATAAGCCACTCGTCATCGGCGGTCGTTACGGACTCGCCTCCAAAGAGTTTAATGCCGGAATGGCAAAAGCTGTATTCGATGAATTGAAAAAAGAAAAGCCAAAAAATAATTTCACCATTGGTATCGACGACGATATCACACACACCAGTCTCGATTGGGATAAGAAGTTCTCCCTCGAACAGCGGCATCTTTTCCGCGGGTTGTTCTTTGGCCTCGGCGCCGATGGCACCGTAAGCGCCAATAAAAACACCATCAAAATAGTGGGCGAGGTAACCGACGATTTTGTACAGGGCTATTTTGTATACGATTCCAAAAAATCGGGATCATTAACAGTATCGCATCTGCGCTTTAGCGAGCACCCCATTCGTTCTACCTATCTTATCAATTCGGCCAATTTCGTGGCCTGCCATCATTTCAATTATCTCAAGAAATACGATGTATTGAAAGATGCGGAAGAAGGCGCGGTGTTCCTGCTGAATGCGCCCTATGCTACCGAAGATGTATGGCAGCAATTGCCAAAAAAGATACAGGAAGAAATCATCCACAAAAAACTAAAGTTTTATGTAATCAATGCGTCAAAAGTGGCAAAGGATACCGGCATGGGATCGCGTATTAATTCCGTTTTACAAACCTGTTTCTTTGCCATCAGCAATGTAATGCCCCGGGAAGAAGCCATACGCTATATCAAAAACGCCATTCAGAAAACCTACGGCCGCAAGGGAGAAGAAGTAGTTCAGAAAAATTTCCGCGCCGTAGACCTAACGCTCGAGAATCTATTCCTCATCGATTATTCCACTTATTCCACCGGCAACAGGGAAATTGAACCCGCCATCCAGGGCGATGCACCGGAATTCGTGAAAGATGTACTGGCAAAAATCATCGCCGGCGAGGGAGACAATCTTCCTGTAAGCGCTTTTCCCATAGACGGCACCTATCCCTCCGGCACTACCAAATGGGAAAAAAGAAATATTGCCGAACAAGTACCCGTTTGGGATCCCGAACTCTGTTCGCAATGTGGCAAATGTTATTTTGTTTGTCCGCATGCGGCGATCCGCGTGAAGGTGTACGACCGCGAATTGCTATCCGAAGCGCCTTCTTTTTTCAAACATACCGATCCTGTTGGCAAAGAATTCTTCAAAGACAAAGAAGCATATACTTTACAAGTGGCTGTTGAGGATTGCACCGGTTGTAAACTTTGCACCGAGGTTTGTCCGATTGAAAGCAAAAACACCGCAGGTTACAAGGCCATCAATATGGTCGATGTAATGCCTCTCAAAGAAACCGAAAAGAAAAACTGGGATTTCTTCCTCTCACTTCCCGATATCGATCGTACAAGAGTGAACAAGGGAACAGTTAAAGGTTCTCAGTTACTGGAACCCTTATTCGAATTTTCGGGCGCCTGCAGCGGTTGTGGCGAAACTCCTTATCTCAAATTACTTACACAACTATTCGGCGACCGGATGATTGTTGCCAATGCCACCGGTTGTTCGTCGATATTCGGAGGCAATTTGCCTACCACCCCCTGGACCAGCAATAACGAAGGCCGCGGACCCGCCTGGGCCAACTCCTTATTCGAAGACAATGCTGAGTTTGGACTGGGTATTAAACTGGCTACCGATAAGAAAAGAGATATGGCCATGCGTTTGTTACATGAGTTGCGCGAGGACCTGGGTATCGATTTAACCGACCGTATTCTCACCAATGCCGATCCGCATAAACTACACGATACCGAAGCCGATTTTATTCAGCAACGCAAAGATGTAAATGAACTGAAGAACCGCTTGCGCGGAATTGATAAAGAAGAGGCTTATCGCCTTTACCAATTGGCCGAATTCCTCGAAAAGAAATCGGTTTGGATTGTAGGAGGAGATGGATGGGCTTACGATATTGGCTTCAGCGGACTCGATCACGTATTGAGCACCGGCGAGAACGTGAATATACTTGTAATGGATACTGAAGTGTACAGCAATACGGGCGGACAAAAATCGAAAGCCTCTCCCATAGGAGCCAGCGCCAAGTTTGCTGTGAAAGGTAAAACAACCGGAAAGAAGGATCTTGCCATGCAGGCCATTGCTCATGGCGGTGCTTATGTAGCACAGATTGCCATGGGCGCTAACGATGTGCATGCGCTTAAAACAATACTGGAAGCCGAAGCCTTTCCCGGTCCGTCGATTGTCATTGCGTATAGTCACTGCATTGCGCACGGATATGATATGTGTCACGGAATTGAACAACAAAGCCAGGCTGTTAAAACCGGCTACTGGCCATTGTTCCGCTATAACCCCACTAAAGAAAAAGGACAACGCTTTTCTTTGGATTGCAAGCCCCCTTCTTTACCGCTCGATGAATTTTTGTATCACGAAAACCGTTTTGCTACTATCAAAAACAATTATCCTGAAAAAGCAACAGAGTTTCTCTCCCTGGCGAACCTGGGTGTGCAAAGAAGATGGGAAACTATTGAAGCGTTGAAGGCATTGTGAGAAATAAATTACCGCGGAGAGCATGGGGGTACCGAGTTGGCCTTGCTTCTCGCACGTTGCGCCGTTGCGTCGTTGCGAGAGATTTCCACTTTGAAAATAAGAGCAAGGAGGATTTTGATATCTTCCTTGTGTACTCCCTGTGTTAAAAAGTAGAACCACGGAGAGCACCGGGAACACAAGGGAACGACGCGAAGGCGCAACGAATATTTTGTACTTCCTACCCCTCACTTTAAACCACTCCGCGCCCTCATATTCTCTGCAGTAAAAAAATCCCTGCCATCATTTTTTCTTCCTCGGATTTTCAATGGCCGCCTGTGCCGCTGCCAATCGCGCAATGGGGACCCGGAAAGGTGAACAACTCACATAGTTCATTCCAATACGATGACAGAATTTTACACTTTCCGGATCGCCGCCATGTTCGCCGCAAATACCAACTTTTAAATTAGGTTTTGTATTACGCCCTTTTTCGGTTCCGGCCTTAATAAGCTGTCCAACTCCTTCCTGGTCGATCGTTTGAAATGGATCTTCGGGAAGTATTTTAAGATCGAGATATTTTGGTAAGAATCCGCCGATATCATCACGGCTAAATCCAAAACTCATCTGCGTGAGATCGTTGGTTCCAAAGCTGAAGAAATCGGCAACCTTCGCCATATAGTCTGCGCGTAATGCTGCCCTTGGCGTTTCAATCATCGTTCCGTAGAGATAAGGAATCCTTTTCACGTGCATTCGCTCACACACATCTTTATACACCCTGTCTACAATTTCTTTCTGGTGTCTTAACTCGTGCGATATAACAGTGACCGGCACCATAATTTCGGGCAAAGCCTTTTTCCCTTGCTTTATCAATTCAGCAGTTGCTTCAAAAATTGCTCGAACCTGCATTTCGGTAATTTCGGGATAGCTGATTCCTAAACGAACCCCGCGGTGACCAAGCATCGGGTTGTTTTCGTGCAGCGAAAGCACTCTTCTTTTCAATACACTCATTCTTATTCCCAGTTCCTTACTGAGCTGTTGCAGTTTTTCTTTGTCATGCGGAACAAATTCATGCAGGGGCGGATCGAGCAAACGAATAGTAACAGGATAACCGTTCATTACCCTGAGCGTATCTTTCACATCTTTTTTTACATACCTGAACAACTCGTTGAGAGCGCTTCTTCGCTCTTCTTCGGTTTTACTAACTATCATCTTCCTCAATAAAAACAAGGGCTCTTCGCTTCCTTCGCCGTAAAACATATGTTCTGTCCGGAATAAGCCAATGCCTTCGGCGCCGAACTTTACCGCATGTACAGCATCTTCCGGTGTTTCCGCATTGGCACGCACACCTATCTGTTTTGTTTTATCGACCAGCTTCATCAGGTCTTTATACGATTGATTTTTGTCGATATCGATATCCACAAGACTCAAACTTCCCTCGTACACCAGTCCCTTGGTTCCATTCAAACTAATCCAATCGCCTTCTTTGATGATCACCCCGTTTTTGGCATGGAAATTTTTCCCTTCGTGGTGTATTTCGATATCTCCGCAGCCAACGATACAGCATTTACCCCATCCGCGCGCTACAAGAGCAGCGTGAGAGGTCATTCCTCCTTTTGTGGTAAGAATAGCTTGCGCCTTGTGCATGCCGTCCACATCTTCGGGTGATGTTTCTTCCCGTACCAATATCACTTTCTCTCCTTTAGCCGCCCATTCCACAGCGTCGTCCGATGTAAACACTACGCGACCGCGCGCGCCACCCGGACCAGCAGGCAATCCTTTTGCAATTACGGCACTCGTTTGCTCAACCTTGGGATCGAGCATAGGCAATAACAATTCCACGAGCTGATTGGGCGCAACTCTTTTGATGGCGGTTTTGGCATCAATCAGTTTTTCCCTGTGCATTTCTGTTGCCATGCGAACGGCCGCAATACCATTTCTTTTTCCAACGCGGCATTGCAGCATATAAAGAACTCCTTTTTCAATAGTGAATTCTATATCCTGCATATCCTTATAATGCCTCTCCAGTCTTCGCTGGTAATCGAACAATTCTTTGTACAGTTCAGGCATCAGTTTTTCGAGGGTGGTGAAATGTTTGCTCTGTGCATTTTTAGAATATTCATTTACCGGTGCCGGTGTTCGAATACCTGCCACCACATCTTCGCCCTGCGCATTCACGAGGTATTCACCGTAAAACTTGTTTTCGCCATTGCCCGGGTTTCGGGTGAACGCTACTCCTGTGCAACTATCGTTGCCCATATTACCGAATACCATTGCCTGTACATTCACGGCAGTTCCCCATTCGTGTGGAATTTTTTCGATGCGCCGATACTCAACAGCTCTTTTGCCATTCCAGCTCGCGAATACGGCGCCGATACCACCCCAGAGTTGTTGCCAGGGATCGTCGGGGAATTCGGAGCCCAATACCTTTTTTACTGTTTTCTTATAATCCTTCACCAGCTCTTTTAATTCTTCAGCACTTAATTCTGTATCGCTTTTATATCCTTTTTCGTGTTTGAGCTGTTCCAGTTTTTCGTCGAGCAATTTTCGAATACCCTTTCCCTTGGTTTCGATGCCTGCCGCTTTTTCCATAACTACATCTGCATACATCATGATCAGGCGGCGATAGGCATCGTAAGCAAAGCGTTCGTCGCCGCTGTGTTGAATAATCCCTTTAATAGTATTTTCATTCAGCCCGATGTTCAATACAGTTTCCATCATACCCGGCATCGAACGCCGTGCTCCCGAGCGAACAGAAACCAACAGGGGATTATCAGTATCTCCAAATTTTTTACCGCTCAGTTTTTCCATCCTCTTTAATGCTTCTTCTACCTGGCTCTTCAGTATTTTAGGATAGGTCTTCTTATGATCGTAATAGTAGGTACATACTTCGGTGGTGATAGTAAACCCCGGTGGAACGGGCAGTCTTAGTTTGGGATGGCCGGCCATTTCCGCAAGATTCGCACCCTTGCCACCCAATAGATTTTTCATCGACTCATTCCCATCGGCTCTGCCACCCCCAAAAAAATAGACATATTTTTCTTTCCTGGTTGCCATGATTTAAAGCTTTGATGCCTTGCATAGTTATGACGGTAATGGGTGATTTATGGAAACTATCGTCAAAGGCAAAACTGATTCTTATCATTTCATGACAACAATGTGCATGATTCTCTGTTGAACTGAAACAGAAATCTAACGGCACCTGAGTTACAACTGCCTGTTTTGATGCAAGCTTAAATGCGCCGCTTGAATATAGTATTCGTTCCGTCTCTATTCCCCGCTACTACTACTGGGTTGTTTTGAGAATATGTTCCATATCCATTACCAACTGTGCGGGGTCTACCGTAGCCCGGTCCTTTTCAAACTCTTCCCTGCTCGGGTAAGCTTTTATTTTTAGCTGTTTGGCCAGGGCCCGGTTCCCGGTTTGCTCGAATATCATTTGTTTAATGAGTGGCTCGGGGGTCCAGTCTTTAAATGTGGATGGAAGCCCGAACTCGTCTTTATACACTTTGGTTCCAAACCGATCGTTAAAAACTGCTTCGGGCGGATGTATAAACACAATAGTGGTAATACCGGGTTGGTACTGGTGGGAGATGTATTTGCGCAATTGCCGATATTCTTCGGCAAGCGGGTTCAGGAACTGATAATTGAAGTTATAATAAGCCATCACGACCAATAAAACAGTTCCTGTAACAGCAACCATTCGCTTACGGGAATTCTTGTTAACAAGTTCAAGCAAACTTTCGCCAAGCATAATAAACACCGAAAGGCTTAAGGCAATCATGGTTCGGTACGAAGAAAAATTTTCTGCCGATGCCATTTGGGGCAGGTAAATAAGCATACATAGCAGCAGGATGCCGGCGATCTTCCCAAGTTTGCCAAGCCAATTGCCCCGGGGTTTTTTAACAACCACCATCACCATCCAGGATGCCAGTACAAACAAATAAAATATCATTGAAAACAGGCTTTTTAAATTGTAGAGAATATTAAAACTGAAAGCCTGGGGAAGAGGTCCTGAAATGAAGAAGGAGAGTTTTTTCATTGGGTCGATGGCAATTCCGGTTCTTGTACTCGCCGCCATATGCATTTGCTGCATCGAAAAACGGAACAGTAGATAATACACAATACAAGTAGCGAGGTAAAATCCAATTCCTATCAAAACAACACGGCCGGGGCGTAAGCCCGGCTCTTTCACATAGAGAAGAAAGAAGGGCAGGAGGAAAATTCCAAAAGCCGATTGATAGAAAAAAAGAGAGGTTAACCCAAGACTTATTACAAGTATTATTTTCGAAGTTGATAGCCGAATCCTCTCCTGCTGACCAATAATATCATTAAACAAAAGCCGCGCTGCCAGCAATGCAGCGATAAAAGCGAGGAATAATTGCATGCACGAAGCCCAGCCAATATATACCGCAACGGGTAAACTGGACAATAAGAATACGGTCGACAGCCAGACAAGCCGCACATTCAACCGAAGCATAGCCTGCCACTTTGAAAAAGTATTCCACCACAATACCGCAGCAATCATCCAGCCACAAAGAGAAACGATGCGGAGAAGTTTAAGCTGATCAATACTGGTAATTGAAGTAAAGCATTTTTGCATCAGCAAGCCTGTTAGATAACGACCCTGAACCACAAACATCTCAAAGTTTTTATTGCTATCGTTATTCCAGAGTTGATAGGCCTCGTCGAGATATACATAGTCGGTATAAAAAACTCCGTGGAAAATAAAGAGGGCAGACAGGATTGCCAATAATACCTTATAGTATTTCATTCTTTGTTCGAAAATATTTCGTTTAGTGGTTGCCGTCGCAATTTAGTTAATGAGCCGATTAGTCACAGAAAATTTGCAATAATCATTTTTGCCCTTTACCGATTGGGAGCAGCATTGATACTATTAATAAAACATGGCTCCCCCACAAATTCGGGTGGGGGGCTGGTCATATTTATTTTCTTCCTAAATTCAACTTCTTAAAAAACTCCCGTTATGAAACGATTGCAGTCCTTTTCGATATATTGTTTTATCGTTGTTTTCCTGAGTACGTTTTCTAATGCTGTATTTGGCCAGCATGCGCAATCGGCGCGCGCCATCGAGGGCAGATGGGATATTACCTATAATAAAAACGGAAAAGAAACACCTTCCTGGCTGGAGGTTCAGCGCTCCGGGCTTAAAACATTTGTTGGATATTTTGTGGGTTCGGGTGGAAGTTCGCGACCCATTTCGCAGATCTTTGTAGAAGGCTCCAATTTCCGATTTTCCATTCCCCCACAATGGGAAATACAGAATAACGATCTTAAAGTAGAGGGAACTTTTACGGGAGACTCTATTTCTGGTACACTCACAGAGCCCGATGGTAAGTCGTATTCGTTTACCGGGGTTCGCGCTCCTTCGCTTAAAAGAGAAAAGGCTACCGTTTGGGGCACGCCAATAAAACTATTTAACGGAAAAGACCTGAGTGGCTGGATTCCATTGGGAGAAAAAAACCAATGGGTGGCTGAAAACGGCGTTTTGAAAAGTCCGAGGTCGGGTGTTAATATAAGAACCGAGAAGACTTTTTCTGATTTCAAACTGCATGTAGAATTTCGTTATCCAAAAGGAAGCAATAGCGGTGTTTATTTACGCGGGCGGTATGAAGTGCAGATCGAAGACAGTAAGGGTTCGGAACCCTGGCTGGGCGGACTAGGCGCCGTTTACGGTTTTATTAAACCCAGCGAAATGGCTGCAAAAGCAGCCGGTGAGTGGCAGAGTTATGATATAACGCTAATTGGCCGGAGAGTTACCGTTGTTGCCAACGGAAAAATGATTATCCAAAACCAGGAAATACCGGGAATTACGGGCGGCGCGCTCGATAGCAAAGAAGCTGAGCCAGGCCCGATTTTTTTCCAGGGCGATCATGGGCCAGTAGAGTACCGGAATATCATAATTACTCCGGCAAAATAAATTTAGCAAAAGTGGCGCGCACTGATTTTACTGAACCCATCTCGTTCATGTTTTGCGAATTTAACGACTTGGATATACTTTCCTGATAAACTTTTTATCTTCCGCAGAAAAATCGGTATTCCACCCAATGGAATACCTTCCCTTTGTCAACTCTTCGGGAACAGGATACATCATGATTGATTTCCTGTCGAGTTTGCTTGCGCGGATCTGGTCGCGATCGTAATAATCGAATACCTGCGAATCTACTTCTTCCTTATTCCAGCCATCGGTTGCTGCATAGTATTCGTATACTTTTTTCTTATCCCAGGGAATACCGTTATCGGGTCTTTCGTGTTCGTGAATACAACCCAATGCATGACCGAATTCATGCAATACTACGCGGCTGTATTCCACATCATCGAGCGTGGGACTGAGCCAGCCAAAATTCATGGTGGCTTCGCTGCTATCCACCGTAAGAGCCTGCGTGCCTACGCAGCTCCAGGAACCATCGTTTTTATCGAAAGAAATGCGGATGTGCCCGGGCTTTTTGCGATCCTTGAAATCGAAATCAATATTGGCATAATCCATCCATCTTTTCGCATGGCGGATAATTCTTTCTTTTACCAGTCTGTGGCCACCCATGAAGCTCACCAATAAAACTCTGCCGGGTTTCCACTCTTTTGCAACTTCAGTAGCGAGCCGTGATAAGGAAACCATATGCTCCGCTTTCTTCACTACATTTTTATATGCATAGTCGTTAAGTATGGAAAGATCCGGACTTCTAACAGCACCCCGCAGGTTGGAGGGTTTTTCGAGATAACTGTTTTTAAGATTTTTGATTGATAGGGAATGCGACACCCGGCATTCGCGGCAATAATGAATCTGTGAAAGTTTCATAAGCAGGTTTTGGGTGAGTAAATGCGATAAGTTCTTCCACCAATAAAAGCAACCGCTTCTACAAGTTACGAAAGCTTTTTTCTTTTCCGGATTGAACCTTGGCAGGTTGGTGTTTTTCCTGGCTTGTTCAGTGGAAAACCCCCTCAGCAAAACGCTGTTTTCCCACCGCCTTGACGGCCTTAATCAATAGTTTGGTGAACGGGCAAAATTACCTCTTGTATACGCATGATTAAGGAGCCTTGTTAATGAACGCACCGGAGGTTTACACCTGGTAATAAATTTATTACCTTTGAAATGCAGTGAATTGATTCGGCTATTAAAACGCGACGGATGGTTGGTCCTGCGGCAATCGGGTAGTCACATCGTGATGAAGCATCCGGTAAAAAAGGGGCAGTTGATTGTTCCCAATCACGGAAGCGCAGAAATTGGCAAAGGGCTGGAAAGAAAAATCAGGAAAGATGCGGGCCTACAATAAATCGTTGAAGAAAATAGAAATCGTAATTGAGCCTACGCGAACAGGCTATTCCGCGTATGCCCTTAAATATCCTGTTTATACTACCGGAAAAAGTTTTCTGCGGCTGAGATCAAATATCATTAAGGCATTTCGCCTCTACTTTGGGGATGATCGTGTAACCGGGAAGCATTTAAAACTGAAGCTTGATTTGCCGCAATTCTTCGCATTCTACAAAGTAATCAATGCAAAAGCTCTTTCAGAAAGAATCGGTATGCACCAGAGCCTGCTCGCGCAATATATAAGCGGAAACAAAAAGCCATCCCCCGATCAAACAAGAAGAATTCTCGGGGGCATACGGGAAGTAGGAAGAGAGCTTTCGGATATTGAATTTTTTGTGTAGCTGGTTACTGTAACTTTTGTCACATCCTGTAATCGAACCGTCTATAATTTTGCACTATGGAATCCAATCGTCAGCAACACTGGCAAAAAGTTTATAAAACAAAGCAAGCCCACGAGGTAAGCTGGACCCAGGATTTGCCAAAAACCTCCCTTGAATTTATACATAGCTTCCGGCTGCCAAAAACAGCCAGCATTGTAGATATCGGCGGCGGCGACAGCAAGCTGGTCGACTTTTTATTGGATGAGGGATACGAAGACATTACTGTGCTCGATATTTCTGAAGAGGCATTAAATAAGTCGAAAAAAAGACTGGGCAATAAAGCATCGAAAGTAAAATGGCTGGTAAGCGATGTTACGGAATTTAAACCCGACAGGAAATTTGATATCTGGCACGACCGGGCCACTTTTCATTTTCTTATAACCGAAGAAGAAGTAAAAAGATACCTCGATATAGCATCAAGATCAGTAAAAGGATATCTTACTATTGGTACATTTTCCGACAAGGGCCCCCATAAATGCAGCGGACTCGATGTGAAACAATATACCGAAGACAGTTTATCCGAAACGCTGAATAAAGAGTTTGATAAAATCCGCTGTGTGACCGAAGATCATATCACGCCTTTTAAAACCAGGCAGAATTTTCTTTTCTGCAGTTTCAAGAAACATTTGAACTAGACAACAGCCTGCCCGCTTCAAAGTACTGATCTTTATTAAGAAGAACGATAAAGCCTTTGATGCCGCTCAACGCTCCACTAACTTTCTCTTCCAATATACTTTTCTCTCTTCAAGGTAATTCCATATAAATTCGAAGCAGTCTTTGCTCTTACCTACCAGTTCTGGCGGAAATACTCCCTTCTCGCTAAACAACCCTTTAATGATAAGATTTGCCGCAGCAGTACAGGTATATCCTGTAGTACGGGCCATGGAAGAAATTTTTGTTTGCTGATCAAACCGGTCTAACAAATCATATTCAATTCTTTTCCTTTTGCCCCCTGCTTCTCCCTCTACAATTACTTTCATTACGGTTAATTCTTCTTCGCCGGGTTCCAGTTTCCAGTTATCGATCAGCAGTTTCGAACAAAATTGAAGCGGTGTAATTTTCGTTCCGTTGATTTCAATTTCCCTCTCCCCGAAAAATCCTGCCTGCTTAAGGGAAATTATCAAATCGATATGCCCGGGATAGCGAAGCGTTTTCTCCTTCATCTCCGGGATATGTTTCATCGTAAACAGCAGCGAACGAAGTCCGTCGGTATTGAAGGCCTCCAGTTTGCCCACGCCATCAAATTCCATGAACTCCCGTTCCGTTAAAGCGGGTTTGGTAACAATCTTGCCATTTTCCTGCAAGCGCGCAGGACGAGTGTATTCTTCAATAACATCAATTGGCGAAAAAGGAGCTTTATAATAAAATGGCGCTTGTGGGTTTGCGGGCAGTCCGCCTACATAACATTCAAAATTGTTCACCCTCATCTCTTCGTTATGCAGCCCGAGAATCAAATTACTCATGCCGGGCGCAACTCCGATATCGGTGATTACAGTAACATTTTTTTCTTTTGCCAGCGCATCAAGCTGCAATGCATCTTCGGGGAAGAAGGAAATATCCGCTACATTTTTTCCGCTTTCTATTACTGCCTTCAAACAGTTATATCCCATAAAGCCGGGAACGGCGGTTACAACCAGGTCAAATTTTTTTAGAAGAACGGAATACTGCGAAAAATCGGATAAATCAACCCTTAAAGTTTCTATAGATTGATTTCTTTTTTTTAATGCCGCGAGGTTTGCATCACTAACATCGAAGCAGCTTACGCGATAGTTATCAGCCAGGTCAAGCGCCATGGCGCTGCCCACCATACCGGCTCCCAAAACAGCAATTTGCATCGTCGAAATTTTTGGACTGCAAAGATGCGAAAATCAGAGATGCTGAAGATTTTTTACTGTTCTTTCGTTTTCGGTATTGCCGGTGTTCAGCGTAGAGGCCGGCTCAAATAACAAAACTTCTACTTCCTCCGCCGCATTCGGCCGGTGCTCCACGCCACGGGGTACAATAATAAACTCCCCCGCATGAATGGTTTCCGTTCGATCGCGAAATTCCATATCAAAACTGCCCTTCACCACGTAAAACAACTCGTCTTCGTTTTCGTGATGATGCCAAACAAAGGGCCCTTTGAATTTTACCAGCTTCACCTGCTGGCCATTCAATTCGCCTACTACTTTTGGGCTCCAATGTTCGCTAAACAATGAAAATTTTTCGGCCAGGTTTACTTTTTGCATAAAGCAAAAATAAACATTCTGCAACTCCGGCGTTTTGTTCCCGGTTAAGAGTGACCAGGTAATAAATCCGTTCATCAAAATTCTCTTCGCACAAATAGCCCAATATTGTCGGTATACGACAGTTTGCTGTTTCCCGTTTCGTTGAAGTCGGCTGCAATACCCCATTGCCATTTGCCTATGGCCGGTCCCAGCCTGATTCTTTGAACGAAATTCTTATTACTCTTTCTATCCACCGATGATAACAGCTCGAATTGTGTGTAGAATTTCCATCGTTCGTTGATAGCCGGCACCCATCTCAGCAACACGAACCAGTCGGTTGAAAAATAATGTACAGTATTATTCCCGGCAACCAGCCAACTGAAAACAGTTCCCTGTTTAAATTGCTTTGCATATTGAATTCCTCCTTTAATGCTGGTACCTGTTTGCGACAATTGAATGGTGGCTACAAGGCCCAATCCCGATTTAAAATTGTAGCTAAGCGCATTGGTAACGCCAAAACTTGTTTGATTGTGGTAATCGGACGATGCCCTTGTTCTGTGAAAAAATAACCAGGGCGACCGGGTTTCTTTATTGGCTGCGAAATTCCTGAACCAAAGTACATCTATAGCCATTCGCTTGTGGCCAGCCATCTGTTCAACCGGAAGCGATTGAGAATAAATATCTCGCGGCAATAGCAATAGCGTTATCCAAATAACCCAGCTTGAAACGCGCGTCGCCCTGTTATGCATTGCCGATTATTTAATAGAAAGAATGATATCTGAAAATGCCTGCGGCTGCACTACAAAAGGCAAATGCGAGGTTTCCATTACAAATGTTTTTCGGATAGTCCCGTTTGCCTTTACCATTTGCTTTTGTAACTCGTATCCTACGGCCTGGTCCCTGCTGGTATGAATATAATATTTGGGTATGTTGCTGAATTTTGCAGTCAGGCTTAATTTTTCACCAAGCGGCTTTGTGGGTTCTGCTTTATGATATTTTACCAATGCCTCTTTCATATAATCAGGGCAGTCGGCGCATACCGCATCCGCTATAACTTCTTTTTTAATTGTTGCTGTTGAGTAATCGCTACTGAACTCCAGTGCTGCGCCTACTTTGCTTTGCATATCTTTTTTAGAGAGGCTTAGCAAGTCTTCTCCGTTTTTAGGAAGATAGGCCGCTACGTAAATCAGCTTGTCTATTTTTTGTGGTACCATTTCTGCCACCTGCGAAATAACTACGCCAGCCATGCTATGTCCCACGAGTATTACCTTACCGGCTTGCTTGTTGATAATATTGGTAACATAATTCACATAAGAACGAAGCGATACTTTTTTTACATCCGTTAAGTCAATGCCATGTGCAGGCAGATTAACCACCACCACATTGGCTTTTATCGCAAGTTGATTGCGTACAAAACTCCAGGAGCTTTCGTCGGCCCAGGCGCCGTGCACCAAAACATAGGTTGGATACCTTGCTTTGTCTTTCTCCAGTTGCTGAATAACCAGCCTCGCGGCGGCTGTGCCGCTGTTTTGCTGCTGCCCTGTTATCAGATTGCCGTCTTGCACAGCATGTGCAGCAAAGGGTTCGCCTGTTTCAAATTTACTATTGGGCATTTTCCTCGCTTCGTCTTCGATACGAAACGGCTGAATTTTCATGCCTACATAGTTATCGGCATATTGTTCTTCTGAAGAAGCAAATCCCGTCCATCGCTTTCCCTCTACGAGATATTTTCCATTGGGAAGTTTTGTTTTAAGAAGTATGCAGGTACCGTGACAAATAGCGGCAGTTGGTTTTCCTGTTAAATAGAAGCGGGTAAAAAACTGCTGTAGTTCTTCATTATCGATAAAGGTATACATGGGTCCTTGTCCGCCGCAAACAAATATTGCTTTGTATTCATCAGGATTTACTTCCGATAATTTTTTAGTGTTTTGCAGCAGCGCCATTTTAGTGGGATCTTTCTTGAATCCAAGAGAAATGATATCGAATGCTGCATATTTGCTTGCGTCCTCAGGATCGCTGAAGCCGTCGAATTTTGTTTCGCCTCCCCCGGGGCTCGCTATTTCTACGATATATCCCGCTTCGGTAAATTCCCAGTAAGGATGTGTTACTTCGGCAGCCCAAACACCAATGGGCCAACCGGTTTGTTTGCTAACAGAAGGGTTCGAAACAATTAATAAAACCTTTCCTTTATTTCCTGCACCGTGTTGGGCAACAACACCTGCGGCCAGGCAATAACTAAAGAAGAAGAGGAATAAAATCTTTTTCATAAGTAAATTTTTGAATCCCCGAATTTCAATCAACCCCGATCCGATTCCATGTAATGCACCTAAAAGGGCGTTACGCACTTTTTTGTCTGTTAACCTGTAAATTTGATGATGCCTGATCTTTTTATTGACAAGAATCGTTTTTATAACCCGGTGGATTATATTCTCGGTCTCATTGGCGGCACCTGGAAAAGCCCGGTATTGTGGCGATTGAAAAACAAATCGCTTCGTTATTCGGAATTGGAAAAAGATATTCCTCATATAAGCCAGAAAATGTTAACGCGTACCCTGAAGGAGCTGGAAGCAGATGGCATTGTGACTAAGAAAGTTTATGCCGAAGTGCCTCCCAGGGTAGTTTATTCCTTATCTGAAAAGGGAAGGCGACTGATCCCCCTTATCGAAGCCCTGCGTACAACTGGTATTGAATTATTGAAAGAAGAGGGAGTAGACTATGAAAAGATGGTTCGGGAAGAAAAACAAAAGAAAAAGCAATGACAGAAATCTGGCAGCAGTTTGTATCGGGCATGAAAAATACCTCAGCCCTCGAATACATCGCAGTATTTGCAGGCATCGCCAGCGTTTGGTTCAGTCGAATTGAGAATATACTGGTATATCCGGTGGGACTTATCAATACTGTCATCTACATCTACCTTAGTATTAAAGGAGATTTGTGGGGAGAAGCTTCTGTAAACTTTTATTACACGGTAATGAGCATCGTTGGCTGGCTGGCCTGGATGCGGAAAGATGAAAACAAAGAAACGGCACTTCATGTTACATGGTCGAACAGGCAGATGTGGTGGTACCAGGTGCTTTTCTTTTTATTCTTTTACATCAGCATTTACTTTGCGCTTGTATTGTTGAAAAAGAATTTTGCGGCCGGCGCCATTCCCTGGGCAGATGCTTTTGCTTCCGCTACTGCATTTACCGGAATGTGGCTGATGACAAAGAAAAAAGTGGAAAGCTGGTACTGGTGGCTTGCTACCAATATTTCCTCGATCCCGCTTTATTTTGTGAAGCATTATGTATTTACCAGCGTGTATTACCTTGTATTATTTGTTCTCGCCATATTCGGTTTGATTGAATGGGCGAAAAGAGCAAATGAAATAAAAACGGAGAAGCAGTCAGAATGAGTTATTGCAAATTCATACAAACACTAAAGCCGGGAGAGCAGCAGGAGCACCAAGACTACCACGACAATCACTATGGCTTTCCCATACATAGCGATGATGAATTGTTTTGCCGGTTGATCCTCGAAATCAACCAGGCAGGGCTGAGTTGGACCACCATTCTGAAGAAACAGGAGAATTTCCGCAAGGCCTATCACAATTTTCAAATAAAGAAAGTTGCAGGCTATGGAGAAAAAGATGTTGAACGACTGCTGAACGATGCGGGCATTATACGAAACCGCTTGAAGATTAATGCAGCTATTGAAAATGCCAAAACGGTTTTGTTGTTGCAGAAAGACTTTGGGTCTTTCAAAAACTGGCTAGATCATCATCATCCCAAAACAAAACAGGAATGGACTTTGTTGTTCAAAAAAACTTTTCGGTTTACCGGTGGCGAAATTGTAAATGAGTTCCTGATGAGTACGGGTTATTTACCCGGTTGCCACGACGAAAGCTGCGTCATTTATAAAAAGGTCCTGAAATCCAAACCGGCATGGAGCCAGCAAAAGAAAACAGTATCAAAAAAATAGCGGTGATTGGCCCCGAGAGCACGGGCAAAAGCACGCTTTGCGAACAATTGGCGCAGCATTATCAAACAGAATGGTGCCCCGAATTCGCGCGCGAGTACCTGCTCACACATGGGATGGACTACAGTTACGAAGATTTATTGTTTATTGCCAAAGGCCAACTGGCAATGGAGGACGAGTATATAGAACTGGTAAAATCGCAACGCATTCAACAGCAAAAGCAGGATTCACTGCTTTTCATAGATACTGAGATGTACGTAATGAAGGTTTGGTGCGAATTTGTTTTTGGAAAATGTCATTCCTGGATACTTGAGCAGATTGTAGAACGTAAATATGATTTATACCTGCTCTGCAATATTGATCTTCCCTGGACAAAAGATGAACTGCGCGAATATCCCGACCTGGAACCCAGGGAAAAGCTCTACCATATTTATAAGGATATTGTGATTAACCAGCCTGTTCCCTGGGTGGATATAAGCGGGGAAACGGAAGAAAGGTTCGAGAAAGCGGTTGCTGCAATAGATCGACTAATTTAGCGGCGCAATCAACTTGATATGAATTTTATCCGGGCAAATCATCGCACGCTTTTTTTCTCTGGCTGGTTATTGGTCAATCTTATCCAGGCCGCAACAACCGAACTATTCGATGACGAAGCTTATTATTGGCTGTATTCTCAATACCCGGCCTGGGGTTATTTTGATCATCCTCCTATGATTGCCTGGCTGATAAAAGCCGGATCGGCTATTTTTCCGGGAGAACTGGGGGTTCGTTTCTTCATCGTATTATTGAATACCGGCACCGTCTTTCTAATATGGAGGCTGCTGGAAAAGAAAAACGATTGCCTTTTTTATGCGATTGCCGCTTCAATAGCAGTGGCTCAGATTGGAGGTATTATTGCGGTTCCCGATATTCCACTGTTGTTTTTTGTTGCGCTGTTTTTCTGGCTTTATAAACGCTATATTCAGCAACCGCTATTCGGCAATGGGGTTATGCTGGGTATTGTAATGGCCTTAATGCTTTACAGCAAATACCATGGCGTTTTGATTGTGCTGTTTACGCTTATCTCCAATCCGGGTCTTTTAAGAAAAGCTTCTGCTTATATAGCCGTGCTTGTAGGAATTGTATTGTTTGCCCCGCACCTGTACTGGCAATACACGCACAATTTTCCATCGGTACAGTTTCATCTCTTCGAACGAAATGCGGTTAGTTACCGGTTCAGTTTTACAAGCGAATACCTGTTGGGGCAAATTGCATTGGCCGGCCCGCTTATTGGTTGGTTGTTCATTTGGGCCGCATTGAAATACAAACCCGCAACTCTTACCGAACGGGCAATGAAGTTTTCGCTGATAGGTGTTTATCTTGTTTTTCTTTTAAGCACCTTAAAAGGAAGGGTGGAAGCCAACTGGACCGTTCCGGCCTTCGTAGGACTGATGGTATTGAGTCATCAATGGCTGAACGAAAGGGCGGGAATCATTCGTTGGGTTTACCGTTCGGTTCCCATAACACTATTGATTGTTTTTGCGGGCAGGATTTATATGATGCTCGATATTCCGGTATCGCCTCTAATAAGTAAGGATGAGTTTCACGAAAACCTTAGAACTACAAAAATCATTCAGCAGCTCTCAAAGAATTTGCCGGTAGTAGTAATCGATTCCTACCAGAAGCCCTCCAAGCAAGTTTTTTATGCACAGCAACACGCTTTTTCGCTCAATACACCCTGGTACCGGCGAAACAATTTTAATTACTGGCCTATTGAGGATTCGCTGATCGGGAAATCTGTATATGCCATCGGATCGGGCAGTGAAATTTTTAAAGACAGTATCCCTTCTGTCCACTACAAAAACAAAAAAGGAGTCAGAATCGATAATTATTTCTCTTTTTCAAAAATCAGGATAAACAAGATCAGGGAAGAACTGGTCAATTCGTCGATTATACAATTCACCTGTAATATAGAAACCCCGGCGCATTACCTGCCCTTGGTTCAAAAAGCTCCTTACGATACCGCATCGATCGTGATAACCATTTACAACAAAAGAGGCGATGTGCTTTCTTACTTACCAACTTCGTTTAAGGTGAATAATATCCGGGAAGAAAAAATGCAGACTACCATTGTTTGTAACAATCACGGGTTGGCGGCAGGCTGGTACAGCGTACGATTGGGAATTTCCTCCTGTTTGCCGGGTTATCCCAGTTTAAACAGCAGCAATTTCCGATTCGAAGTAAAATAATTATTGCAGTAATTCCTGGATGTCGGGATCGTTTTGCAGGTTGTTCATTTGCTGAAGAATCCAGAAATACTTGGGTCCGCCTATAATCTTTTTCGATCCGCTCTTCACTGCGTATTTTTTGGGGTTGGGCAAACAAGAAGCTACCAGGGCCGCTTCCTGCCGGGTAAGCTGCCGGGCGCTTTTACTGAAAAACTCCCTTGCTGCCGCTTCTATTCCAAAAACCCCCTTGCCCATTTCGCTTACGTTGAGATATACTTCCAGTATCCTTTTTTTGCCCCATATCAATTCGATCATAAAAGTAAAATACACTTCCAGGCCTTTTCGTAACCAGCTACGCCCCTGCCAAAGAAAAACATTTTTTGCTACCTGCTGGCTGATGGTGCTTGCTCCCTTGAGCGATTTGCTTTTGCGGTTATGCTTCATGGCTTTTTCGATCGACTTAAAGTCGAACCCGTTATGATCGGGAAATAACTGGTCTTCGGAAGTAATGACGGCCAGTTTTGCGTAATGAGATATTTCTTTTGCCGAAACATAATCGCGCTTCAACCCATATCCTCCAAATAAACTTCCCAACTGTGTTAGTGTAAACGGTGGATCTACCCACTTTAATAAAAGGATATAGAACAATTGAAAAATGAATAAAAAGATGAGGGTCCTCTTAATAATCCGCCATAATCGTGGGAAGAATTTCTTTTTTTGGCTATCCGCCATGATGCAAAATTGTATTGTGCCGCAAGATACTATTTTGATTGCTCGAGTGCCCCGGCTTTTACGTACACAATTTTATATTTGCCCCCTACCCGGTTTCGGTTATTAGAGATCGCGTTCCAGAGAAAACCCGTAGCGGCAACACCTGCGGCTATGGCAAAGCCTTTGAGTTTATCACCATCATTTAATGCTTCTCCTCTATAGGCCGTGTTCACCAGCTCCAACACGATATATCCTACGCCGCCAATAACGAGCAGCCGAGGCGCCGATATTTGCAGAAATCCTTTTTTTCTTCCCGCGATATCGTACCTGTTGAAGAAGAATTTTTTAATCTGTGTATAATGTATGCCCATGGTATAAACCATTGTATCGAGTTTTTGCCCGAACTCGGTTGGCACCAACTGGGTAAGGTATTGCTGTAAAATGATGGAATCGTTGCGAATGGCCCTGATAAACCCATTTAACTGGAAGCCTCCATAGGTTTCTGCCGACAGGAAACTTCCTTCTGAATATGTTTTAAGTGTCCGGTTATTGTGCTTTTTTACCACGATAAAGTCCGAGCGCTGCGCATCGACGGCAAAAGAAAGGATAAGAAAAAATAAAGCAGTAGAAATTTTCATTTGAAAGGTTAAGTTACTGCTGCAGGGTTTCCGGAAACAATAAGGTTTTGTTAATACTCTTATTCAATTTTTTCTGATAGAAAGATAGCCCCGTAAAAAAGCGCCACTCCAAAAGCAATCAATATAGTTCCCGAAACTTTATTAATGATGGAAATGGTATGCAGTGTTAGTCGCTTGCGCAACCTGCCGGCCATTATCACTTTCAATATATCGGCCAATACATTTACACCAATGCATACGGAAAAGATAATGATGCGCTGCATCAGGGTAAACTTGCCTGCAAAGGCCGTGGCAACACCCAACCAAAAAATAAAAACGTTGGGATTGATTGTGTTTATAAGAAACCCTGAAGTAAATATCCTGAGCATATCGCGCTTACGGAATCTTTGCACAAATCCATCCTGGCCCGGCTGTAGCTTGACCTTTTTAAAGAAAATATATATTACGCCCATGGCCACCAGGAAAATGCTACCCACAACTCCAATTACGCGCCGATACTCCAATAGTCCGCGTACCAATTCCGAAAATGCATTGCTCACAACCACCAGCACAATATCGCTTATCCATACTCCCACTACAAAACTGAATCCGCCGGTATGTCCGTTATCGATGCTTTGCTTGATTATAGTAAATATTACAGGCCCTACCGATAGCGCAAGGATCAAACCCAGAGTTAGTCCGCTTACAATGGCCTCCCACATGATGCTTTGTTCTTATTGTTTTAGTTTTTAAGTAAAACTTCTTGTTGATTCAACAATTTACGAATTATTGAAGGAGGTTGGAGATCGTATTTGTGGTGCTGAAGTTTTTTTATTGCAGAAGACAATTAAACAGTTGCTGTTTCCAGGAACCGCTGCCAGTCTTCGTACATCTTCCCCTTCATTACCCTGGGGAATTTGTGTTGCCCGCCAATCTTTCCTTTTATGCGCATAAACTCCATAAATGAAGATTCGGGCAAAACGGTTAAGTACACATCCTTGAGTGCGCTCTTTCGTTCCACCGCATAGTCGTCGTTCAGTTCCTTCAGGTGCTCATCTACTTTGTTGCGAATTTGTTCTGCGTCTACCTGGTCGTCGCAGGCTATATACCAATGATGCGCGAAAAACAATCCGTGCGGAACACCGGCTACCGTAAATTCGGGAATACAGATATTCATTTCATCGCTCACCAATTGTATTGCCTTGTTCATATTGTCGACGCTGAGGTGTTCTCCAACAAGGCTTAAAAAATGTTTGGTTCTTCCGGTAATAATAATTTCAGATTTTTCCTTGTCGGTAAACCGGACCGTATCGCCAATCAAATAGCGCCATGCACCGGCCGATGTGCTGAGCAAAATCGCGTAGTCTTTGCCTTCTTCCACTTCATGAATCATTAGCGCCTCCGGCTTTTCCACCATATTTCCTTCGTGATCAAAATTCTGATCGTTAAAAGGAACAAACTCGAAAAATATATGTTCGTTCAGCACCAGTTTCATGCCTTGTGCATGCTGCCGGTCCTGGTAAGCAATAAATCCTTCCGATGCGAGATATGTTTCAATATAGGTGAGTGGTTTACCGAGTAGTTTTTCAAATCCTTTTTTATACGGCTCAAACGAAACTCCGCCATGCACAAAGAAAGCCAGGTTGGGCCATATATCGTGTATTGTTTTAAGATTGTAGCGCTCAATTATTTTCTCCATCACCAATTGTATCCATGCCGGCACCCCCACTACAAAGCCAATATCCCAATTGGGCGCTTCTTCCACAATCATTTCAAGTTTGCTGGACCAGTCTTTTGTTTTCGCAATTTTTTTTCCTGGTTTGTAAAAAGGGGTGAACCAAAATGGAACTTTCTTAGCCGTAATCCCGCTAAGATCTCCGGCATAGTAACCGGGGCCTTTTTGCAGATCCGTGCTTCCCCCAATCATCAGCCATCCCTTTCCGATGCTCTTAACGGGAATATCGTGGTAGGTTCTTAACGTAAAAAGTTGTTTGATCATTACAACCCTGTTCCCGCGTAGTAAATCGTTGGTGATCGGTATGTATTTGCTGGCGGCCTCGGAAGTGCCACTGCTGAGTGCATAGTATTTAATCTTACCGGGCCAGCAGATATCGCTATGCCCCTCGAGGGTTTTATGCCACCAGTCGCGATAAATTTTAGAGTAATCGTAGGTAGGAACGAGTTGCTGAAATTTTTTTCCTGCGTGCTTGGAAAGAAGGATTTCGTCAAAGCGATATGCCTGGCCAAACTCCGTAAACCTGGCTTTTTTCAGCAGCTTTCGAAGCACCTTCAGTTGTTGCCTGCGTGGCGATTTAACAGGCAAGCGCAATGCTTTTGCAATGGAAGCGGGCAAAGAAATTTCAATAAGGGCCATGGAGCTTGCTACCGTTTGTTTATTGGTTGGTTCAAAATTAAGGGAATTGTGCCTATTTAACGTTTTGGTTAAACGATGGAATTGCCCCGGGTCGTTAAAGCTTTGAGATTCTCAACAACCTTGCTATTATGAAAATGCTTCGCTTCGGAAAATGGGGTCTGCTGTTTTTGTTAGTTCTTCTATTGATAGGATATCTTATCCCGCAAAAATTTGTGATGCCCGTAAGCGGTGCCAATAAAAAAAGTTATGATCACAAATCGTTTTGGTTTTATCCCTGGGGAAAGTCGGTAACGCATAAGGGGGTCGACATCTTCGCGCGAGAGGGAACGGATGTGCTGTCGGCTACGGGCGGGCTGGTCGTTTTTCGTGGTAAGCTGGAAAGAGGGGGCAATGCGGTTATAGTACTGGGGCCAAAATGGCGCTTTCATTATTATGCACACCTTAAAGAAATCAGTATTGGTCGGTATAGATTTTTACATGCGGGCAGCAAAATCGGAACCGTAGGCACTACGGGCAATGCTGCGGGTAAGCCCGCTCATTTACATTATTCCATTTCTTCGCTGATTCCTCTTCCCTGGAGGATAGATAATTCGAAGCAGGGATGGAAGAAAATGTTTTACCTCGATCCCCACGGTTATTTAAGCATGTTGAACTGAGTGCTTTTCGAGTGGTATAGCTATTCCCATTCTTTTGCTTATACTACTTCCTACTACCGATGCGGAACCATAACCGTGAATTAAAAAATTCCGGCTTTTTGAAAGATTTTCCACCTCTGCAATTATTTGCTTGAATGTAAATGCGCGGCCTTCGCAAAAAATGGTAGTTTCTGTTCTATCACTAATATCAAAAAAACGCCTTAGCTCCTCTATAGACTCCGGATCGCCCTGCGCAGAGCAGGAGAACGAGAAGGTAGTAGTATCCGGCTTCTTAGCTTTGTTCCAACCTTGAGTAATTATTGAAATGCCCTGTTTAAACCATATAGCAGCATTCAATACCGGGACAAGTAGGCGATAGGATGGCCTGCTGTAATGTTTTTGTACAAACATGCTCATTGCCTTGTAAAAAAGCCGGATGTTGCTGCTTGTTTTATTGGTGCTCTCGCCCTTGAAATGCAGTATGGTGGATTCAGAAAAATAATAGTTCTTATACCCGGCTTGTTGAATCCTGTAGCTCAAATCAATATCCTCGGCATACATAAAGAAGCGTTCGTCGAATCCGCCAATTTTATCGATAACTTCTTTTTTTACCATCAAAAAAGCCCCCGACAAAGCATCTATTTCGTGATTCTGCTGATCAGATAGCTGTCCAAGGTAATAGCCCGAAAAAAAACCCGTTCGTGGAAAGGCGTTTGCAAGACCGGCCATCTTGCAAAACGAATTCCAGATACTCGGAAAACCGCGTTTCGATTCTTTAAGAAAAATTCCCGCGCCATCAATCATACGTATCCCAACCGCGCCTACCTGTTCTTTATTGAAGAGAAATTGAAAAGATTTTTCGAGGCTGTCTTCGGCAAGTATCGTATCCGGATTAAGAAACAAAACAGCTTTGCCAATTGCCCGCTTCAGCGCCTCGTTATTTGCTTTTGCGAAGCCCTGGTTTTGGTGGTTGGATATAAAGTATACATTGGGGAACTTTTTACGCAAGTAATCTACGCTTCCGTCGCGGGAGTTATTGTCGACCACAATAATTTCCGCCTGTAGGGAGCGGCAAGCTTTCTGCACCGAACAAAGGCATTGCTCCAGAAAATATTTTACGTTATAGTTTACTATGATGATGGAGAGGTCCATATTGTTGCGTCAAATCTAAGCTGGAAACAGCAGATCAACCAGCGCATTTTTCTTTAGTTTACTAACAGCCCTGGACAGTATTATCTTTGCAACATGCTAAAAGAAACGCTGATCAATGCAACAGAGGCCGGGGGCCGGGTATTGCAACACTTTTTTAATAACAAAAACCTGCAGGTAAGTCATAAAGAAGGTATCAACAACCTGGTAACCGAAGCCGATCACGCTTCGGAAAAAGCAATTCTCGATACCATTAAAGCTTCCTTTCCTGATCATTTTATTTTGAGCGAGGAGCTGGGCGAAATTGTGATGGATAGCGAATATAAATGGATTATTGATCCGATTGATGGAACCATCAATTTTGCCCATGGTATTCCCATCTGTTGCGTTTCGATTGGGTTAGAGCACAATGGTCAGATGATCATGGGAGCGGTTTTCAATCCCTTTCTTAACGAATTTTATTATGCAGAAAAGGGAAAGGGCGCCATGTTGAATAATGAAGCCATATCTGTGACTGACGAATCGAAAGTCATCAAATCGTGCCTGGTTACCGGGTTTCCTTATACCTATCTTGATATGCCGAATGGTCCGTTAGAGTGTTTCAGCAGGTTTATTCGAAAAGGAATACCTGTGCGTCGCCTCGGCTCAGCGGCTATGGATCTTTGCTGGGTTGCGGCTGGAAGATTTGATGGGTTTTACGAACATAAACTCAACGCCTGGGATAGTGCTGCCGGGTTTTTGATTGTTGAAGAAGCGGGCGGAAGAGTAAGTGATTTCGCAGGCAATCCTTACTCACCCTATCAGCCACATATATTGGCCACGAATGGTAGAATTCACGAAGAGATGTTGTTGTGGATCAACAATGCAAATAATGGTTAACCGGGTAGTATACTGAATATCCAGCCGAGTAAAAGACAAATTACCACCACCAGGGGCGAGGGAATGCGGGTGAAGGAAAGAAGGGCCCATGTACCAACAATTACCCCGACGTTCATAAAGCTTACTGTTTTGAATTCGGTAATGGATATATCCTTCATCATGTAAAAAACGGAGGCAAACATAATGCCCACCACCACCGCATTTATTCCTTCCAGTGCGCGGTAAACAACGGTGTATTTTTTGAGATTGTGCCAGATCGGGAAGAAAAAGAGGACCAGAAGTGCGCTCGGTAAAAAAATGGCAATTGTGCCAATGGCGCAACCGAGCAATTGCCAACCCGCGTGTTTATCACTCATCGCCATTCCTCCCATGAATGCGGCGAGGGAAAACACTGGGCCGGGGATTGCTCTTACCATACCTGCCCCGGTATAAAAATCTCCTTTTTCTATACTAATCACCCCCTCTCTTTTATTTTGATTTCGGCGGATAACCCTTTCCGATTTGGGCCTTTCCACGAATTGCTCATACATCATTGGAATTAACACCTGCCCACCGCCAAAAACCAGGCTGCCGAAGCGGTAGGTGTTTTCGAAAAGGTTGATGGGTCTTCTGTTTGGCCAATCATATTTCCTTGCTAATTCACTGGTTACACCCGCCACAAGGAATATGATCGCAAATACTGAGAGGTTGCCCCATTTTATTTTTTTCGGTGGAATTCCTTTTTGAGGCGTTCTTTTGTCGCTAAGGTTGGTTACAAATCCCCCGGCGACTATTAATAGAGGAAATATCCAGGGTTGTTTGAAAAGTAAATAGGTGGCCGCCACGGTAACCAACAATATCCACCGGGTGATTGCATTGTGAATGGAATGCTGGAAAGATTTAATAGCGGCATAGGCAATAAAGCCAACGGCCATTGGTTGAATAAACTTGAAAATACTGGTCGATAGATGGCGTTGATCAATATAGCGAAGAAGAAAAGAAAATCCACTCATTAGCAAGCAGGCCGGGAAGATCCAGATGAGCAGGGTTAATACGGCCAATGGAAAACCACCCCTTTTGAGACCAATCAAAGTAAGGACCTGGGTAGATGAGGCCCCCGGGAGGAGCTGACAAAAAGAATTATAGTCCATCAACTCGTCCTGTGTCACATCTTTCCTGCGATGTACAAAGGTTTTTATCATCATTCCGAGGTGCCCCTGCGGTCCCCCAAAGGCGGTGACGCTGTACAAAAGCACGGCTTTCAGGAATGGTATATGCCGAATCAGAACCATTAATTTCGGTTATGCATCAGGTTTTATAGTATCCGTTTTTTTCAATTTCTTCTCTTACGTTTTCGGGTACCAGGTAGCGAATTGACTTGCCTTCCTTCAAATTCTTACGTATTTGGGTAGACGAAATTTCCAGGTTGGGCGCATCGATGCGAATAAGCGAGGCCTTTGGGAATTCTTCTGTTTTGTCGGCCCCGGGTCTTGGGTAAATATAAATAGTATAATTTTTCAGCAGCAACTCGTAATTCTTCCAGCGCGATATATTTTGAAGGCTATCGCTTCCCATAATCAACGAAAACTGGTGCTGGGGATATTTTTCGGCGAGATAGGTGAGGGTGTCGATGGTATAAGATGGCCGGGGGAGTTTGAATTCAATATCGCTGGCTCGCATATTCTTCTCACCGTCGATAGCCAGTTTAACCAGGTAAAGACGATGGTATTCGTTTAGCAAACCGGCAGAAGGTTTAAGCGGGTTTTGGGGAGAAACAATGAACCAGATTTGCTCTAGATCGGTATTATTGAGAATATGCGAAGCGATTATCAGGTGCCCATGGTGAATTGGGTTGAATGAACCGAAGTAAAGCCCAATTTTCATTTAAATTATTGAATATCAGAAATTTAATTATTTTCCTCTACAAAAATATTTTCCGCCTCGTTTATCCTTAGGCTCAGGTTATAGCCCGATACGGTTACGGAGATAGGATCGCCAAGGGGAGCAATCTGCTCTACTTTAATCAGCTCTCCGGGTACGCAACCCATTTCCATTAGTTTAATGAACAAGTCATTGTTTTCAAACGATAGTATTGTTGCGGTGGCTCCGGCTTTTAAATCCGACAATCTTTTCATAATAAAATGGTTAACAAATGTAGCTTTGCTTTCTTCAAATTCATTACGATTTTCGGAAATGCCCTCATTTAAGGATTCTAAAATACAGTTCCACTTTCTGGTCAACTCTTTTGTTCTTGGCAACCGGTCAATACTGAAAGACTTCATCAGCAATACACTAAGATCGCATAGCCGTAAGCTCGGCCATCTTACTTTTATTTTTTGCACGGATAAATACCTGTTGGACATCAACAAAAAATTCCTTTCTCACAATTATTACACGGATATCATAACATTCGATCTGTCTGATACAAAGGAGCTGGAGGCTGAGATCTATATTAGTATCGACCGGGTTAGAGACAATGCGCATCAATTGGGAAAGACCTTTAAAGAAGAGTTACATCGTGTAATCTTTCATGGGGTGCTACACCTCTGTGGATTCAACGACAAGAGTATCAGGCAGCGAAAAGAAATGCGCATCAGGGAAGACGAGTTGTTAGGAAAGTATTTCAATAGCTGATGTTCCACGTGTAACATCCGACTCTGTAAAGACGACTTCTATTTTATCACCCCTGCAGTGGCATTTACAGCGTCAACTATTGCTTTCTTCCTTGTACACCCGCGTTTGTGTTTAAATTACCCTTGATTGTTTCCACGTGGAACATTCTTCGCTAAAACTAACCCACATTAAGCCACTAACTTTGCGGGCTATGTTTCCAAATTACGATGTGATTGTTGTTGGCGCTGGTCATGCCGGCTGCGAAGCGGCTGCCGCTGCCGCAAACCTTGGTTCAAGGGTTCTACTGGTAACCATGAATATGCAGACAATCGCCCAAATGAGCTGCAACCCGGCCATGGGGGGTATTGCAAAAGGGCAGATTGTGAGAGAGATCGATGCACTTGGGGGCTACTCGGGTATAGTAACCGACCTGAGTATGATCCAGTTTAGGATGCTCAACAGATCGAAAGGACCCGCAATGTGGAGCCCCAGAGCGCAAAACGATAGAATGCTTTTTGCAACCAAGTGGAGAGAGCAACTGGAAAACACTGCCAATGTTGATTTTTACCAGGATATGGTTCGCTCTATTATAGTAAAAGGCAATCGGGCCTGTGGTGTTATAACTGGTTTGGGGCATGAAATACATTCGAACGCTGTAGTTGTAACCAGCGGCACATTCTTAAATGGCGTTATCCATATAGGAGAAAAAAGATTTGGGGGCGGCCGGGTGGCCGAAAAGGCTGCCACCGGTATCACCGAACAATTGGTAAGCCTTGGCTTCCAAAGCGACCGATTAAAAACCGGCACTCCGCCGCGTATCGATGGCCGCAGCCTCGACTACTCCAAAATGGAAGAGCAAAAAGGAGATGATGAAATAACTGGTTTTTCTTTCATCGACACTCCCAAACCAAAGACCCAAAAAAGCTGCTGGATAACCTATACCAATCAAAGCGTGCACGATGCACTGAAAAAAGGATTCGACCGCAGTCCTATGTTTACCGGAAGAATAGAAGGCGTTGGCCCCCGGTATTGCCCTAGTATTGAGGACAAAATCAACCGCTTTGCTGAGCGGGAGCGACATCAGCTGTTTATTGAGCCCGAGGGTTGGAATACTATAGAGATTTATGTAAACGGATTCTCCACTTCCTTACCAGAGGAAGTACAATACGAAGCTCTTCGTATTGTACCTGGTTTCGAAAATCTCCGCGTGTTCCGTCCCGGTTATGCTATTGAATATGATTTCTTTCCTCCTACGCAACTTCACTACTCATTAGAAACAAAGCTAATATCACATCTTTTTTTTGCTGGGCAGATTAATGGTACCACGGGCTACGAAGAAGCGGCATGCCAGGGATTAATGGCGGGAATAAACGCTCATCTGAAAGTGTCCGAAAAAGACCCCTTGATCTTAAAAAGAAGTGAGGCCTATATTGGCGTACTTATCGACGACCTGATCAGTAAAGGTACGGATGAGCCTTACCGTATGTTCACTTCCCGCGCCGAATACCGTACCCTACTGCGCCAGGATAATGCAGACCTAAGGCTAACCGAAATGAGCTATCGCCTTGGTTTGGCTTCCCAGGAAAGAATGGATAAGGTTATATCCAAAAAAGAGGGCGTCGAGAAAATAAAATCAATACTCGCTGATTATTCCATTGAACCTGCAGATATAAATAATTATCTATCCAATAAAAATTCTGCCGCCCTACCCCAGAAACAAAAAGCCTCTCAGCTATTACTCAGACCAAGTATCTCTTTGCAAGAACTGATTTCCGTTCTTCCAAATCTTCAAAGCCAGTTCAGGCACTTCTCAAAAGAAACAATAGAACAGGCCGAGACCCAAATCAAATACGAAGTATATATTGAAAAGGAAAAAGAAATAGTTCAGAAAATGAACCAACTTGAAGATTTGAGTATCCCGGAAAATTTTGATTACGATCGCATCAACTCTCTATCAAACGAAGCACAGCAGAAATTTAAAAAAATCAAACCAAGAACTCTTGGCCAGGCCAGCCGTATCAGTGGAGTAAACCCAAGTGATGTTCAGATATTAATGGTTTATATGGGCAGATAAACATATATCGAAGTCTCACACTAAACTCAGTAAAACACTCTTTTCTCTGTTATCATAATCCGTGTTTCGCGCTTATTTCAAGCATCCGATCGATGGGTTTTCGTGCGGCCTTTCGCAGCTCTTCGTCCATGGTGATCTCGGGCAACTCATACTCCATACACAGGTATAGCTTTTCAAGAGTATTGAGCTTCATATGCGGGCAATCGTTACAGGCACAACTATTATTAGGCGGCGCTGGAATAAATTTTTTCTTAGGCGAAGCTTTTTCCATTTGGTGAAGTATCCCCGTCTCTGTTGCCACTATGTACTCCTCTGATGGATCGGTTTGCGTAAATTTCAACAATCCTGTTGTAGATCCAATATAATCCGCCATCTTCAGTATTGGCTCCTCGCATTCCGGGTGTGCTATCAACTTTGCCTTTGGGTGACGCACCTTCAGTTTACTGATCTTTTCCAGGCTGAATATTTCGTGCACCATACAAGCCCCGTTCCACAATAACATATCGCGTCCCGTCTTCTTTACCAAATAGGCGCCCAGGTTTTTATCGGGCGCGAAGATTATCTTTTGATCAGCAGGAACACTTTCAATTATCTTCTGCGCATTACTCGAAGTGCAAATGATATCACTCAGTGCCTTTATTTCGGCCGAACAGTTGATGTAGGAGATCACGATATGATCGGGATGCTTTTCCTTAAACTTCCTAAAAAGATCCGCCGGCGCACTATCGGCCAGAGAGCAACCCGCCTTGAGATCCGGAAGCAATACTTTTTTCGACGGATTCAAAATCTTTGCCGTTTCCGCCATAAAATGCACCCCTGCAAAAACAATGATATCCGCTTTTGTTTTCTCTGCCTGTTGAGCAAGTCCCAAACTATCTCCAATAAAATCCGCCACATCCTGGATATCCGGTTCCTGGTAGTAGTGTGCAAGCAATATCGCATTCTTCTCTTTTTTCAGGCGCCCGATTTCCCGAAAAAGATCAAGCGAAGCATTCACATCTACATTCAGAAACCCAAACTTATTCAAATTTTTCTTCGCCTCATCAATGTGTATATCTGCCATAATATCTTTAATACTATTTAATTTATAAAATAACCTATTACTATTACGGCTGTGAATTCGTGGAAAAAATTATAACCGCAATATTTTGTAAAGTTACAATAATGGGTTTATCCACAACAATTCACAACTCGATAACAATAGCGAGCTCAGGTCCAGCAGCGAAATCCTGTACTTTCTTCACACTGTTAGTTATAAAAGGCAGAGGAAAAATAAACACGGCAGATTAGTAAAATTGGATGTTAAAGAGCATGGGAAAAATAGTGAGTTGCAAACAAACAAAGCAGTTGAAAGATGGAACGATATTTTTCTTATCAAACTACCAACCAGCCGAAGTGAAGAAAAAACCCAGTTTTCCACCAAAAAAAACTGTTTTAAACAGACCTATGTGTATCTGGTTTCCACAAGCCCGTTTCACAAAAAACAAGCCCGTCCAGATTATTTAGACAAAGCAATTAAAAACCAGTTTCTAACTCTTTGAAAACCCTTTATTAATGCCGATTTCCGCCAATTTTCCACAATTTGTTCATAACCTTTTTTACCCTATTTTTGCTACCCATTTTTAAAATAGCCCTCATAAAGAAAAACTATGTCTATTATTCAGCGTCTCCGCGAAAAAGCTGCTTGGATTGTGACCGTTGCTATCGCGTTTGCTTTATTGGTATTTGTTGTGGAAGAAGGATTGCGAAACAAAAGTGTTTTCAGCGGATCCTCCAATACCCTTGGTTCGGTTAACGGTACCAATATCGATCGCATAGAGTTTGAAGAAAAATTCAAAAGAATAGAAGATCGTTATACCCAAATGGGCTATAATATGGACGATAACTCCCGCATGCAGGAGAGGCAACGTTTATGGAACGAACTGGTGGAAGAAATAATATTGGATGAGCAATATCAAAAAATAGGAATTGAGGTTACAGATAAAGAATTGGGAGATTATTTATATGGCATTAACCCACCCCAGGATTTCAGACAACAATTCTCAGATCCTCAAACCGGAGCCTACGATGCTAACCGCGCATACGAATATGTGAACAGTGTAAAAAAACAAAAAAATAGCCCTCAGTATAAATTATTGTTTGGCGAATACTTTCCTGCATTGGTAAAAGTCCGTTCGCGCGAAAAATTCGAAGACTTGGTTAGTAATAGTAGTTATGCCCCCAAATGGTTGATAGAAAAAACAACGGCCGAAAACAGCCAGATTGCTTCCATTTCTTATGTTGCAGTTCCGTATACAACCATTCCCGATTCGTCTATAAAAGTAACCGACGCCGAAGTAAAGGAGTATGTAGATAAGAATCGCTCGCTCTTCAAACAAGAAAAAGCCGGCGGCATAGAATATGTATTTTTCAGCGGCGCGCCCAGCAAGGCCGACTCTGCCGCGCTCTTTAGCCAACTGCAATCAATAAAAGACAGTTTTGCAACCACCTCGGATGTGAAGCAATTTTTGCTGAACGAAAACTCACAACTTCCGTATTACGATGGTCATATCACAAGGCGTGAAATAAAGATCGAAGGCATAGATTCTATTATAAAAACACCACTGGGATCGGTATACGGACCCTACCTTGACGGATCCAGTTATGTATTAGCCCGTGTTGTAAGCATAAAAAACATTCCCGACACGGTTAAAGTACGTCACATATTAATCGCAACAGAACAACGGGGGCCCAATGGTCAATCGATACCGGTTCGAGACGATATCACCGCTAAAAACTTAGCTGATAGTATTGAAAAGGCAATTAAAGGCGGTGCCAATTTCGACACCCTTTGTTTAAAATATTCCGACGACGGAACCAAGACTTCTGGGGGGATCTATGAAAAAGTGGTTTCAGCGCAAATGGTTCCCGAGTTCAACGACTTCATATTCACAAATCCCGCTGGAACGAAAGGAGTAGTAAGAACCGAATATGGATACCACTACGTGGAAGTGCTTTCTCAAAAAGGAAGCAGCCCGGGATATAAAATTGCATACCTGTCGAAAACAATTCTTCCCAGCGATGAGACTGATAACAACGCCCAAAGCCTGGCTTCACAATTTGCCGCACAAAATCGCAGCAAAAAGCAATTCGATGAAAATTCCAAAAAGCAAAATCTCGAAGTATACAATGCAGCGGAGATAAAACCACTTGATGCAAATGTGATGGGAGTTGGTTTGGAAAGAGCAAATGCAAGAGAGATGGTTCGCTGGATATTTAATGACGCCAAAAAGGGAGAGGTTGCCGAAACGCCGTTTCAATTGCAAATGAGCAATGGCCTTAGCCGCTATTCGGTATATGTTGTACCCGTTGTTACACAATTGTATGAAGAGGGAGTGATGGATGTTGATCGTGCCAGGCCCAATAGTGAGTACAAAATTCGCCAGCAGAAAAAAGTAAAACAAATTGTTGAAAAGATTGGAAGCGCAAATACACTGGATGCGGTAAGCAAAGTAGTAAATCAGCCGGTGCTTCGTGCAGACAGTGTTTCCTTTGCAACTACTCAAATCCCAGGAGTTGGATACGAGCCACGTGTTACCGGTGCCGCTTTCCATAAAAACAACAAGGATGCTGTTTCCAAACCCATTGCGGGAGAGTCGGGCGTGTTTGTTATAAAAACCGAAAATGTAGCGGCGGTTCCCAACCCGGGCATGGATGTAAAAGCGCAACAGTCAGCACTACAACAGCAAATGAGGATGTTTGGAAAGCAAACAATTGTAGAAAATCTGAAAAAACTGGCCAAGATAAAAGACAACCGATACCGGTTCTTCTAATAATAAGATACCAGAAAGCCCCGCCAGCAAGCGGGGTTTTTTATTTAACTTTCGAAAATGGGAATGTTCCGGCTGGAATATACTCGCCAACAAAAAGCGGTTTAAATTTGTATCCCTGTCTATGAGCGATGCCATCATAAATAAAGTAGCGGAAAGCGGTCTGATAACACTGGACCTGGAAGCGTATTATCCCAAAGAAGAGATTGTAGTCTTCGATTTGAAGCCTTATTTATTCATGGAACTCATATTGAAAGAAAAAGAGTTTCGCCAGGCCATGCAGGAACACGATTGGTCGCAATACAAAGACAAGATCGTTGCGGCGCATTGCTCTGCTGATGCTATTATACCCATGTGGGCCTATATGCTGGTGGCCTCTTACCTGCAACCATTTGCAGCTAATATAATCGTGGGTACGGAAGAAGATGCACGGCGCCAATTATTCCTGCGAAATATCAATTCAATCGACACGGGCCCCTTCACCGATCAACGAATAATCATAAAAGGCTGCGGCGATTTACCCATAGGAGAATATGCTTACCTGGAAATAACAAAGAGGCTACGACCGATCGCCAAAACAATCATGTATGGCGAACCCTGCAGCACTGTACCCGTTTATAAAAGAAAATAAATCCCCGTTCAATTATTAAATGATTCGAAGAGCAACTATCGAGGATATTAATTCGCTGGCCGCACTATTCGACAACTACCGGGTATTCTATAGAAAGCAAACAGATCTCGATGCAGCGGAGGCCTTCCTCAAAGAACGTCTTTTAAATAGCGACTCGATAATCTTTGTCGCGCAACAAGAAAACACGCTTGCCGGATTTACCCAGTTGTATCCATTGTTTTCTTCTACAAGGATGAAACGAATCTGGTTGTTGAATGACTTGTATGTATTGCCCGAATTTCGTGGAAACGGAATCTCGCACCAGCTTATAAATGCGGCTAAGGACCTGGCAATTCAATCAGGAGCGGCCGGACTTTTGCTTGAAACAGAAAAAACGAACAATATCGGCAACCGGCTTTATCCTTCAGCTGGATTTACCTTGTACAACGAAACGAATTTTTATTGGTGGGAAAATAAAGATTGATTTGTTGTAGTAATAAAACTCTTAGGAACCAGCGTCAAACTTATAATTTAACCGGCGGACATTTAATACCGCCCGAATTGCCGCCGAAGCTATAGATAATGGAAACATTGTGGCTATAATAGTGATCTTTATATTCGGGCCCGGCCGATTTACTAAAACCATCCAAATAATCGGTAAAGAACAACCTGTAGTTTGTTTCCAGTGCAACCGACAGCGAGGTATTTATAGGATAGCGCACACCAGCGCCCAACGGAATCACGGGCATTCTTCGAACGGGACCATGGGCAATATCAAGAGCTAATCCATCTGCCACACGTGGTTCATTGCTAAAATACTCGGCATTGAAGCGCGAATAATCAACGGCCGTATTCAAAAAATTAAAACCAATCCCGCCAAAAACATAGGGAGTCAATCGCCGGCCTCCTTCACCATTTGAACCAACAATATTGTAAACAGCTACGGCCGATAACTCGATAATAGTAGAATTGAAAGCGAAATTGCGCTGCTGCCGGTATGCGGGAGAAGAATATTTTGCGTCGTTGCCATTGAGCCAGCCGATATTAAGGCCCGCCCGCAAAGAAAGATGCGGGCTAAGCAATTTTGCCGCAAACAAACCAAAACCCGGGCGCAGGGTTCTATAAGAGCCAACGCGTTTAGGAGTTAAATCGCCCTGGTATACGAAAGCAGAAACATTGAGACCTGCTTCAAATCCCCTATTGATTACCTGCGACGATACTAAGGGAGAGAATACAACAATACAGCCGAGGGCTATAAAAACTCCACGCATAGAATTCCTTTTTTTATGGGTTATCAATAAATAAATTCCGCGTAGAGTTCTGTTAGTAAGCCAATAAGGTTTGGTGAATTACGGCCAGGCAGAGGAGGTAATCTCTTAAATGAAAAATGATATAAAATATTGTGGCGTTAAGAAATCTTTATGAGAAAGAAAGGTTAATGAACATCGCTTTATTACTAACAGATTAAAGTTTCAAACCGGGCACACCCACAGAATGAAACTGTTAGCTCTCCCCAAAAATCAATATCAAGCTCGTTTCAAAGGCCATAGAAATACGGGTCACTTGTGAATCGTTATCTTAAATCCATTTTCAACGTCCACGCGCGCGCCAGCTTTTACGGTTAAACTGCGGCAATCCACATTGCTCCGGATAATAGGATAATTAGCTTTTCCAGATTCAATTATTACATCCGTACTTGCATCCGGAATGGAGCCACATCTCCAGTTCCTCGCATCATTCCAGTCTACACCCCAACTGCCTTCCCAGAAATATCTCATTATAACAGTTGTTTCTTCCGTTGGCACACCATCTACAATACAACGAAATTTATCAGCGCTGGTCAGGCTGCTTGTTTTAACTTGAACAACAAAGGAGTCGGTTCCTTGGAAGGAGTCGTTGTCGAATATGTTTTCGAACGCAACCCCATTAAATCGCTGCCATTGGTGCGTCATCCCGGGGCGATTTGATTTAATCGAAAGAACTTCCGTGTTATTTGTGGGCTTACAGATAGAAATTGTATCGCTTCGTGATGAAATGAAAACTCCGGAGGAGCCATTGATAGGAATGCTGACGATCCAGCAACCCAGCACATTGTTCCAGGCTATATTTGTTGAGCTCCACTCTACTTCTTCCGGGTAGCCCGGGTAGCTATTGATGGCTCCGGAACCTGTGCCGCTTTTCCCTTTGCTTAAAAACACCCTGATATTTTGTATTCCTGAGCTATCGTTTGGCCCTGTAGGTAGTTTTGAATGCCTGGTGATTTGATTATAACTATTAAAAGCCGACTGAGGAATGTACATTGATAAAACTCCGGTTGCCCGACCCGGTTCAACTTCCGGAACAAGCTGATAACGCTTGGCCACGAAATGCAATCCGTATGCTGCCGAGGGGATACTATCTATCCACAAACTCGAAGCAATCGTTCCATGTATCGGAATAGCGCCCTGGGGAGAAATATGAGCCACTAATCCGCAATTCAGATCTGTAATGGCTGTAGGGCCGGAAATAAAAAAATTGGTGATACTGCTGTTTGTAGAGATTTGAACTGGTGTTGCGCATACAACAGGGGATATGGCGGCCAGATTGCTGAAGGCAGACGCAAAAGGGTTGTTGTATGCCCTAATCCGATAATAATTAATTCGGTTAATGGACGCTGTTGTATCAACAAACTGTGTTGAGTCGGCCGCAAGCTCTGTTATTCGAACAAATTGCAACGAATCGCCAACGGATCGTTCTATTTGGACCCCATCTTCGTTTGAGTTAGGATCGTTCCAAGATAGTCGAATATTACCACTTGTTAATCGTACCGCATCAAAGTTAGCCGGAGTAGTGGGAGGAATACAATAAATCCTTGCAGCCCACCCCGAATCGGAACCAAAGAGATCTGTTTTAAAAACAAACGTTAACTCTCCTCCCGGCGCTGTGCTTTCGAGTATGGGAGGAGCAAAGGGGCCTGTAAATACACCAAGCAACGGCGAGTTTATGGATGGCCCGTTATATACTTTTAAAGTATCGTCTCCTCTCACAAAAAAGTGAAACTTGAACATAGAAAACACCACCCTCATTTTGTTTCCGGGAACAGGTGGAGCAAATGTCATCATTATGTTTGTGCTTCCTGGATAGAAGCCGGCTGGTCCTCCCGGATCATAAAATGTAGCATCGCAGGTGTACAGCGTGCCCGTTGACATGTTAACGGAAGCACCACCCAGTTGTGCAATTCCTTTATTGCTGTGATCTGTTCTCTGGTAATCGAGCACGGCATATACCCGGTAAAAAACCACTGCATATGGTGGAGCGGAGCTATCGGTAAAACTCACGATGTTTGCATCCAGGCTGGCTAATGGAATAAAGTTGGTTGTATCGCCAATAGATCGCTCCACAACAAAAGCGCGTTCATCTGTACTGTTATCCTGCCATGTCACCTGCACGTGATTGGAATTACTGAGCCGCGCATACAGATTTCCCGGAGAGCCCTGTGGCCGCACGCAAAAAATCTTGAAAACAAATCCTGAATCAACTCGGCATGAATACGTTTCGTGAACAAAAGTCAATGCACCATCATTCGTACTGCTAATCAATTCATGGATTGGCCCGCTAATACTTCCGTAATATGCTATTCGTTGAAGCTGATCCACTGTTGATCCGTTGTAGACAGATATGTTGTTAGCGGGCATTCCATTCTTGACATATGTTGCCTTTATGAAATAGCCCGGTTGTGCGGGCTTAAAGGTCGTCTTGTAGGATAAACCTGAGTAAGCGGATAAACCACGGCCACCGGGCGCCATAAAAAACTTATCGCACGATATAATAGTTGTATCTGTCGCACTTTCCAGGTAGGGGGCGTTGCCAAAAAACAATCGGGCTGTATCACTTAAGAAGGACCTGACAGTATCACGGAATGCCGTTAATCGATAATACAAAACCGCATTTGCCGGCGCACTGCTGTCAACAAAATTGGTTGTGTTCGCGGGAATTTCTTTAAGAATCGTAAATAGCCCCGGACCATTTACGGATCGTTCAATTACAAAACGAGTTTCATCGTTTGAATTGTCGGTCCAGTTAATTGCAACCAGTTGCGAAGTATTCAACGCAGCGCTAACATTTGTGGGCTTATCCGGAATTCTATAGCAACTTATTTGAGCCTCCCATCCGGGATCCGCCCCGGAATAGGGATACAAATAAAAAGTCAAGGATCCATCTATTCCGGTACCGGTAAGTAAGGGGGGTAATGAACGGCCCGAAAAACTTCCAATGAGCGGACTGGAAGTAGATGGGCCATTGTAAACAGATAAAGCAGTGGAGGATAAATCAAACTTCAGGAATCTTGCCGTAATCCGGTGACCCGGCAATGGGGGCCTGAAGGTTGTGGTTCGATAGTATGACTGGGCATTAAAACTGCCTTTTCCGCCCGGGTCGTAAAAAATCTTATCGCAAGTGATCAGTATACTATCCTTCATAAGAAAAGGAGCATTGCCAAGATATACTACACTCGTATCACTGTAAAAGGAAAGATATACATCCCGAATAGCTCTTATTCTATAAAAGACTACACTATTTGCGGGAACAGTACTATCAATGAAAAAGCTACTATTGGGTGCCACGCTTGCAACATATTCAAATAAAGAAGTGGCATTTACGGATCTTTCAACAATAAAATTTGTCTCGTCAGGGGAATTATCGATCCAGTTTAACCGAACCCTTGTACTGTCTAGCACAATGCTTGTTAAACCGCTGGGTTTTTGAACAGGTGAAAAACACTGCAGTTGTACAACCCAACCGGAGTCCGTCGAACCTTGGCCTATGAAGCGGAACGTTATAGAGCCATCTGGAGAACTGCTTTGTATTGGCGCGGGGATGGGAGAGCCGGAATTAAAAAAACCAATGATAGGCGCACTTGTAGTGGGGCCATTGTAAATTGTCAGGGATGAGCTATAGCCGAGCTTAAGTTGACTAAACACAACCCTTAGCTGGTTACCAGCTACTGAGGAAACAAAGGTGGCGGTTTTTACGGAATAACTTATTGGGTAATTGGAAGCACCACCTTCATCCATAAAAACTTTTTCACAGGTAATAAGCGTACTGTCCTTCATAAAAAAAGGAATATTACCCAGGTTAACCAGTGCCGCATTGCTGTAGGTGGAAGGTATGCTGTCACGAAATGCGCGTAACCGGTAGTATAGTACACAGTTTGCCGGTGCGGTACTGTCGACGAAGTTCGTTGTATTGGGGCCAGCATTGGCTAGAAATGTGAAGGCGTATGCTGTATTTACTGAGCGTTCAATAACGAATTTTGTTTCATCATTGGAGTTATCCATCCAATTTACCGATACATACTGGTTTACCTGATTGGCCGTTACTCCAGCCGGTGGCGAAACAGGGGTTACGCAATCAATCGACGCTAAAAAACCCGCGTTCGTTCCTGTATAATCGGAGTAGAATACAAAAGTCAATTCTCCATCTGAAGCGGTGCTGATAAACCCAGGGGGAAGCGTAGATCCTCCGAAGGAGCCGAGTAATGGCGAGGAGGTATTCGGACCGTCATAGATCTGTAAATAATCACAGCAGGAAGCAAGCCGGAAATCACTGAAAGCTACACGTATCTTTTTACCAGCTTCCGCGGGACGGATGGTTGTGCTGGTGTTCAAATAGTTTGAATAATATCCTACGCCTCCGGGATCCATTAGCATCATACTACAGGTGTTGACGGTGCCCGTTTGCATCGGGTAAAAATTGTTCCCGACATAAGCTGCTGCCATATTAGATAATTTTGAAACAACGGTATCCCTGCGGGCAAAAACTCTGTAAAAAAATATAGACTTATCGGTAACACCCTGATCCAGAAAACTGTTACTATTAGGACCAAGTATGGCATAACTAGAAAAATTGGAAGAATCGTTTACAGACCGTTCAATTACAAAAGATGTTTCATCATCGGCGTTGTCGGTCCATGTTAATGCTGCTTTGTTTTCTGGGTTTAATGTAACTGATAGACCAGTCGGCGCCGCAACAGGTTTAAAGCAAGTAATGGAAGCTACCCAGCCAGAATCTCCAGAACCTGAAAATGGTGAAAAATAAAACGTGAGTTCCCCGCCAGGGGCGGTGCTTTCAATAGTGGGAGGCAAAACATACCCGCTGTATTGACCAATAAGCGGATAGCTTGTGTTTGGTCCATTATAAACCCGTAATAAATCCCAGCCCGGAACTGTCTGAAACTTACTAAAGGAAACTCGCACTTTACCTCCGGCAAATGATGGCAAAAGTGTTGTGATGGTTGATGATTGGCTATTGTATTTTTCATAGGCCCCCGGGTCAAGAAACAGCCTGCCACAAATGCTGTAAACACCTTGTTTCATAATAAACGGACCAGCACCTATGGATGCAGATGCAACATTTGAGTAGCCGGAGTAGACACCCCCTTTTAAGGCGCGAATCCTGTATTTGTTGACAGCGTCGCGTACAAAGCCCGAATCAATAAAACTGCGTTCGCTACCCGGAATTGTTTTAATGACTACGTAATTGTTGCTTGCATTAACAGCGCGTTCAATAACAAATGCGTTCACGGTTTGCGCATTTGAAAAAGACCATGTAACAGCAATCATACTAAAACCAAACGATGTAGCGACAACAGACTGTGGTACCAAAACAGATTCGTAAACACCAACAGCATTCCACGCAGCAACAACCTGGTTGTATTCATTAGAGTTTTCACCATAAAGATCCAATGCAGCCTGAATAGAACCCACGCGCGCATCTGCATAAACGGCCCCGGGAAATAGATACAACACCTCTGTTCTGTAAGTAATCGCCGCCGCCTTCTCTATCCCGATACCTGCAATGTTATAAGAAAGCCCAAAATCATTTGTTCCGGATTTCCCCTCACTCAGAATATAAAACCAATGGTTCATGACTCCACTATTAAAATGAACTCCTCCATTATCACCAGAACCCGTGTACCAGTTTATGCCTTTATAGGTATCTGGCTGGTTGTGGTTTTTGGGATTTACAAGGGATCGTATAGGAGTTCCAGTCGATGAAAATTCCTCCCCTAATAGCCAGGTATTTTTTTCAGGTGCAGCAAACTTCTCCACGCAAGCGCCCCAGATATCGCTTAGGCTTTCGTTAACAGCGCCAGATTCATTCATATAAATAAGACCTGCGGAGTATTCACAAAGAGCATGTGCAATTTCGTGACCACATATATCGAGAGTGGTAAGGGGGAAGCTCGTGCTGCCATTCCCATCCCCATAGGTCATCGCAACCCCATTCCAAAAAGCGTTTACGTACCCGTTTCCATAATGAACATAGCTGTTAAGCCGTGCGCCATTGTTGTCGTAACTGTTTCTATTGTGTTTTATTCGAAAGTAATCGTAGGTCATCATGGTTGCCCAGTGTGCATCCAAGGCAGCGTTATCGAAATTGCTATTATCGAACTCCTGTTGCGTCCAGTTATTATCATTGTCGGTAAACTCTGTGGCTGCTGTGTAGCTGGTACCCCGGTTCATATTCCAGGTTACAATATTGTAAATTCCGGAAGTATCGCGGAGTGAATAATTGCCCGATCGAAAGGTGGTGGATATGGTTCTGTTTCCGCTGTATCGTGTCGCAGCTGTTCCGTCAACATGCTTGATAACAGGATTGTTCAAAAGAATTTTTCCCGTGTGTGCGTCCACGTACACCTGTTCGTATCGAAGAGGCTTTGTGGCATAGAGGCTAAATTTAAACGCAAGCCGCATTACCGGCGATGTGGACGTATTGGCAAAAAAATCACGGCAAATTACCAGCTCGCCGCTGGGTTTTTTGCTGAACTCCGAATGCAGAAAATCTTTTGTTTGCCATGAGTATTCGCTCGCTCCCATAAAATTCATTGCGTACGAGAGAGCTGTTGATTCACTTATGACAGGAATGAGCGGCAGGTTTTCGGGAACCTGGAAGTATTCGCCGCTGATTATCTCCAGGTCATTGTTTTTGGAATGTGCCGTGATGATTCCAAACTCAACTTTGATATTCTGGAAGTACTGTTGAAAGCGGGTGTGTTTTATTTGCCCATCGTTTTTCAAAAGACCAGACATAAGGCCTGGTTCCGCCAACAACGCATGATTGTTCCCCAATCCCAGCATGCTTTTGATAGTTGCCTCGGAAGGATTTATACGTTGACCTGCAGGCGATTTTCCCAGTTTAATAAAGTTATATCGGCCATCGGGGCTTCTCTTGAAAGATTTTGTATGAGCAGGTAACTGTTGGGAGAACGAAACAGCTGAAGCCAACAAAAGGCAGATCAGAAAAAAGAGCGACCTGCATAAAAGCAGAAAGCGCATAAGCGAGTTGGTTTAGGGGTATACAAGTATAAATTTTTTTTCGGTACGATTATTTATTGGAGGCCTTTTTGTAGATTAAAAAAGATGGACGAGAATCGAACCACGGGTAACTGTGTTGAATAGCCGGTTGGGTGTGTAGATTCTCGCGATGATCGCGGCGCCGGTAGTCAAATTTTTTTTCGACGGGATCAGGGTATTCTATGCTGTTTTGAAAGAAAGCTCTTTTCGGAGCACCCGAGGGGCCAAACAGGCATCATCTGCCGGCCTCCCCTTATTTGGCAAAAGCAGGTTAACTTCGCAACCTTATCATAAGAATCATGTCGCCCTTAATAGAATCGAAGTTACCGGAAGTAGGCACCACCATTTTCACCGTAATGAGTTCTCTGGCTGCCGAATACAATGCCATTAATCTTGGCCAGGGCTTTCCCGATTACCAGATGAACGAAGAATTGATGAACCTGGTAAGCGAAGTGATGCAGAAGGGCCATAACCAGTATGTTCCCATGCAAGGCTATATGCCCTTGCGCGAGGCGATTGCTCAAAAGGCGGAATATCTTTATGGAACGTCCATCAATCCCGATACACAAATCACTATTACCCCCGGCGGAACTTATGCCATCTACACCGCACTAACCACCATCTTGCGACCCGGAGACGAAGTAATCGTTTTTGAACCGGCCTACGATAGCTATATACCGAATATTGAAATAAATGGCGCTATTGCTGTTCCTGTTTCGCTAAAGCACCCGGATTATTCTATTGATTGGATGGAAGTGAAAAGAAAGATAAGCAACAGAACAAAGGCAATCATCATCAACACGCCCCACAATCCAACGGGAGCGGTGTGGAAAGAGTCGGACATCAATAACCTTAGGTCGCTGGTTCAGTCAAGCGGTATTTTCATTATTAGCGATGAGGTTTATGAACACCTGATTTTTGATGGGCTAACGCACCAAAGCATTCTTCGATATCCCGATTTGCTGGAACGAAGCTTTGTTTGCTTTTCGTTCGGGAAAACATATAACTGTACCGGGTGGAAATTGGGCTACTGTATATCGGCGCCCGGGCCAATGAAAGAATTCAGGAAGGTTCACCAGTTTAACTGCTTTTGCTGCCACACTCCCTCGCAGGTAGCGTTGGCATCTTTTCTCGAAAACAAAGAAGCCTATCTTTCATTGAGCACTGTTATGCAGGAGAAGCGGGATTATTTTTCGCAAATGATGCAGCAAACAAGATTCAATATACTACCGAGCAACGGCAGCTATTTTATATGCGCGAGCTATCAGCAAATAAGCGATGAACCCGACAAGGAGTTTTGTAAACGCATTACACGAGAGTTTGGTGTAGCGAGCATTCCGCTTTCCGTGTTTTACAAAAACGGAACCGATAACAAAGTGATACGATTTTGTTTTTCTAAAAAGAAGGAAACGCTGGAAGCTGCGGTGGATAGGCTTATCGGGGTTTAATAAATTAGCTAATGGGCTAATTGGCCAATTCAATACCTCCGCTTTCTTGCGCCAAGGTATTTTTCATAAATCACATCACCCATTGTTTTGTTATACACCTTGCTTTCAATCCAGGAAATAATATCTAAATAAGCAAAAGCTCTTGTTTCGTGGCGGCTTTTTTCGAGGTGTTTGATCCTGCTCAGCAGTCCCTCAAATTCTGGTTTGAGAGAGGCCGGCGATTTACTCCAGGAGCTTCGTAAAAAACGGAAGATCTCCTCTTCTACGGCCGTGAGATTTTTCATGCGGGCCATAAAACGATAAACCGATTTGGTAAGCGATTCAATCAGCTCGTAGTTCTTCAGTTCGTAATGGCACATCAGGTGCATGAGGCGGGCATAACATTGAAGATCGATGCGCAAATCAACCGGACCATTTATAATCTTCAATAAATAGTCGATAGCTTTATCGTAATTGCCGTTTCCAAAATAAAGCGAAGCGAATTTGTAGTTAAATACCAAAATGCGATGGCGATCGACGAAAATGGAGTATTCTTCCAGCTTCTTTTCTATGGAGGGAATCAGTTTAAGACCGTCTTTAAAGCTGCCCCTCATCAGGTGCTGGTTGATGCGCGCGCTGTTTATGTAAATGGAAGTATGTGTTCGGAAATTATCGTGCTGGTTGGCCGCCGGCGTTTTGGAAAACTCTTCGAACTTGCGGAGCGTGATTTCAAACTTCTGAAAATTTCTGAGATCAAAATGCGCGTTTAGCAGGTTGTGCATCCCTTTTACATAATGACCGGTCTCTACTTCTATCATCTGGGGATCCTCTTCGTAAAGGTCGATCCATTTCTGGCTATAGCGATAATACATGAGAAAATCCTGGCGAATAAACGCATACCAGCAATAGCTTTGGTATAGGTAAAGCTTTTCGTAAAAGCCACTCACCGCATTCATGTCCGATGGAAGATAGTTGTAAAAAAAAGCCTTGATATCTTTTTCATCTTCCTGGTTGCGGGCATGTCCATTCAGCACATACCAACGATATAATAGCAATGCCAGGTTCGAAAGCCGGGTCACCCGGTCGATGTGGGCGCTGATTTGCAGGGCCTCGTCTGTAAGCTCCTTTGTTTTTTCCGTAGAGCTGCGCGTAATATGGAGCGTTTCAATTTTTTTCTCCAGCGAAAGTATCTGAACAAGCGTATTGAACTTCTGGTTGGCTCTTGCCAATTCTTTTGCTTTTTCAAGAATACGGAGAGCCTGAATTTTCAAACCTTTATTGTACAAGATCCGGGCTTCATCAAGATGCTCGCTCAACTGAAGATCTACATTCTCGGCCAGTTTCAACAAACGCAGGCTGGCCAACAACTGTTTATTGAGATGGATCTTTAAATTGGTGAGTTGGGTTTTGGTGATCCCCTTCATTTTTTTCAGCAACAGGGCCTCGTCGTATTCGCGCATTTTATCGAGCACATCAAAGAGCTGTACAATCTTGAGCTCCTGGTTCGCCGAATTTCTTTTGATATAAAGCTTGAAATGCCTTTTCTCAGACTTCTCGAGCGAATGAACGAGTTGGAATAAGGTGTCAGAAAACCGGTTGGCCATAATTGCAAAACTAATCTTAAATCACTTGTTTTCAGCAGATTAAATTCTAAACCGCCCGTTAGCCATAATGAAAAGGCATACAACTTGATTTTAATCCGTATAAAGCTAGCCGTACTTTTGTCAAGCACTTTTAAATCGAAGGATTTAAAACATATGGCAGGCAATCGTTAGAGAGAGGCAATCGGGAGAGACCATATAAAACAGCGAAGGCTGTTCAAAAAAAGACTGAACTATTTTTTCATATGGCAAGCAATCGTTAGAGACCCTTCCGTTTCCACGGGGGGGATTTTTTTTGCAATATATGGCTTCTTTTCAATAATCCCTCTTTATCGGCCCGAAATCTTAAACAATTCAGGCCCTTCCCGGCCGCCGGTTATCCCATAGAAAGTTTTGATGAGATACAGGGGAAGACAATCAACCCTTCCCAACAAACTACCACTTATCCAAAAAAGAGTTGTTTATACAAAATGCTTAATCGTATATTTGCGATATAGGATTTTAAGACGAGGCATCGTCTTTTTATTTAAACCCAATCATCGCAAAAAAACGATAAAAGAAAATGGCCATTCATAAGAAGGAAGAGTTTTCACAAAAGGAACAGGACCTGGCGGCATTCGCAAAAGCATTGAGCCATCCTGCACGTATTGCGATCCTGAAAGTATTGGCACAACGCAATGAATGCATTTGCGGCGAAATTGTTGAAATACTTCCCCTCGCTCAAAGCACGGTGAGCCAGCATTTGAAAGAATTAAAAAATGCGGGGCTTATTGAAGGAAGCATAGATGGCCCGAAGAGCTGCTATTGTATCAATTGGAAAACATTCGAAAAATTTCACAACGACTTTAGCACTTTGTTTGTGAAACTGAAAGAAACCAATGCAAAATGCTGCTGATATTTCATCACCATAAATAGTATAATCATGAAGTACAACACAAAAGCCGACCCCGGTTGCTGTGTTTCCGGAAGCGATTGCTGCGGAAGCATCACCGATATGGGTTGCTGTTAAGCAGGAGGTGACCGCGTTAAACGGTCACCCTTCTAATATTTTTAATCGTAAACTCAAATACCTAATTCATGCAGAACAATCAACAAATAAAAGAAGTAGTAAAAGAGAAATATAGTGAAATAGCCAGCCAGCCACGTAGCCAAAACCTTAGCTCCTGCTGTGGCGCAACAGGCTGTTGCGGGGAAGATGTATACAATATCATGGCCGACGATTATTCGAAACTGGAGGGATATAACCCCGAGGCCGATTTGGGTCTGGGCTGCGGACTACCTACCGAATTCGCTAAACTGAAGGAAGGAGACACTGTGATAGACCTGGGTAGTGGTGCGGGAAATGATGCATTTGTTGCCAGAAGAATTGTTGGCGACAAAGGAAAAGTAATAGGAATTGATTTTACCGACAAGATGGTTGCGCGCGCGCGGGAGAATGCAGAAAAGCTTCAGTATAACAATGTAGAGTTTCGCCTCGGCGATATCGAAGACATGCCCGTTACCAGCAACAAAGCCGACGTGATTGTAAGCAATTGCGTGTTGAACCTTGTACCCAATAAACACAAAGTTTTCAGCGAAATATTCCGGGTGTTGAAACCGGGAGCTCATTTTTCCATTTCCGACATTGTGCTGGAGGGCGCTTTGCCAGCTAAATGGAAAGAAGTAGCGGAATTGTATGCCGGGTGTGTATCGGGCGCCATCCAGAAGTCGGAGTATCTCGATATTATTAAGGAGTCTGGATTTTCCAACATCACTATTCAAAAAGAAAAAGACATTGTTGTTCCCGACGAAATTCTGCTTTCCTATTTTTCCGCAGCAGAAATAGATGAGTACAAAAAATCGAACACGAATATCAAAAGCATTACTGTTTATGCCGAAAAACCCGCAAAAGACAATCGCAATTGTTGTGAGCCGGGCAGCGGCTGTTGTTAAAAGCAATATAGATATGAACTGCAACACCGAATCAATCTGGCTTAAATACCAGCACCGGGTAAAGCAATTTGCCATCAATCAAAAAGTTCAGCCCGAAGATGCAAATGATATTGCGCAGGAAGTGTATTTGAGACTTCACAAATTTTGCAGTAGCCGAACGGGAATAAAAAATATGGGCGCCTGGCTCAATAGGGTTACAAACAATGTGGTGGCCGACTATTACAGGATGAAAAACAAAATGGTCTTAACCGAAGACGCTGTTTTGTGGCACCAGCCCGATGAATTGGAACCAACGCTGGAGAAGGAAGCGGCCAGCTATATTCAACCATTGCTGAACTATTTGCCCACAAACTACAGCGAACCGCTTCGTTTGGAAATGCTTTCGGGCTTGAAGCAAGACGAAATTGCGGGCAAACTCAATATTGGTCACGGTACGCTTCGCACGCGACTTGCGCGAGCAAGAAAAATGCTAAAGAAAAAAATTCTTGAATGTGCCGAACTTGAAACCGATTCGACCGGACGGATCAGCGATTTTTTCATAAAATCGTCCTGTAATTCTCCTCAACACTTCAATTAGCTGTATGTCGCAAACCATCGTCGTTCAACCTGCCAATCAAACGGATTATTTTTCCATCACGGAATTATTATCCGGTCAAAAATTACCTATTGAAGATATATCAAGAGATTTGCGTCATTTCTTTGTGGCAAAAGAAAATGAAAAAATAATCGGAACCATCGGGATGGAACAATACGGAGAGTTTGGCCTTCTTCGAAGCATGGCAACCGATGAGCAGCATAGGAATAAAGGAATTGCATCGGATCTCATCGATACTTTATTTCGCCATGCAAAGCAAATGGGCATAACAAGCATGTTCCTGCTTACGGAAACTGCCGAAAGTTATTTTGCAAAAAAGGGGTTTGAGAAAATAGAAAGGGAAACGGCGCCCGGTGCTGTAAAAAAATCTGCCGAGTTCAGTCATGTTTGTCCAGCCAGCGCTGTTTTAATGAAAAAGGAAATACTGTAAGTTTGGAGCATGACTATCAGAAACTGGAAGCCGGGCGACGCAGATGCAATCCGCGAAATTTACCAGCATGGCATCGATACGGGCAACGCCACTTTCGAAACTGTAGTGCCTGAATGGAAGAAGATCGATGAAAAATTCCTCCATCACTCGCGGTTGATTGCGGACGACAACGGGGTGGTTCTCGGTTGGGCCGCTCTTGCACCGGTATCGGCACGGGAATGTTACAATGGCGTTGCAGAAGTAACTATTTATGTTCACAAAAATCACCAGGGGAAAGGCATCGGCAAATTATTGCTGAAAGCGCTTATTGAAGAAAGCGAAAATAATGCCACCTGGAGTTTGTTAAGCGTCATCCACGAAGAAAACAGGGCCAGCATTCATTTGCATGAGCAATGTGGTTTCCGGGTTATCGGCTACAGGGAAAGAATTGCGCAACTCCACGGAACCTGGCGAACAACGATAATGATGGAAAGAAGAAGTAAGCTTATTGGTGTTTAGCGGATATCCGCCGGAAATCAAAAAAATATTCAGTGAAAAAAAGAATTCTGTTTGTATGCGTTGAAAACAGCAACAGGAGCCAGATGAGCCAGGCTTTTGCCAGTATGTTTGGCGGAAAGTATGTGGAGGCATTTAGTGCAGGATCCAGGCCTTCGGGCATCGTGAATCCGAAGGCAATTGCCGCCATGAAAGAGTTGGGTTACGATTTATCTAAACATGATAGTAAGTCGCTGCAGGAGGTAGAACAATATGCGCCTTTCGACGCAGTTGTTACCATGGGCTGCGGCGACGCCTGTCCCTGGATGCCTGCAAAAAAATTTATCGACTGGCAAATTCCCGACCCCAAACATATGGAACCTGCCGAGTTCAATAAAGTAAGAGATTTTATTGGGGAGAAAGTAAAAAATTTGCTGAAAGAACTTTGAGATTTTCTGCAGGCGCTATTTGTAAATTTGTTTATGGCAAAATTCAACACTGTAGTATTCGACCTGGGCGGCGTTCTCATTGATTGGAACCCCGAATATGTGTACCGGACTATTTTTTCTAAAGAAGAAGAAATGCGTGAGTTCTTTCGCACGGTTTGCACGCCCGACTGGAACGAAGAGCAGGATGCCGGAAGGAGTTTGAAAGAAGCAACGGAGTTATTGATCCACCAATTTCCTCATCACGAAAAAAATATCCGTGCGTATTACGATCGCTGGGAAGAAATGCTGGGCGGGCCCATTCACGGAACGGTAGACATATTCCGAGAATTAAAGAACAAACAGTATAATACCTATGCGCTTACCAACTGGAGTGCAGAAACATTCCCGATAGCGCTCGACAAATACTTATTCCTGCATTGGTTTGATGGAAGACATGTATCGGGCGAAGAAAAAACGCGAAAGCCATTCCGGGATTTTTACGAATCGATGATCAAAAGATTTTCCATCGATCCTGCTGCATCGGTGTACGTAGACGATAACCAGCGCAACCTTCATCCCGCTAAAGAACTGGGCTTTACTACCATCCATTTTCAATCGCCCGTTCAGTTCAGGCGTGAGCTGGAAATGCTGAAGTTATTATAGAGCTGCAACGGCACGATGAATTCAATGTGGCCGTCAATGCGAAATCTTCTGCAAGTATTTTTCGGGAATCAACTGATCGGAGCTTTCGTTTTGCCAAAGAATATTTACGATCCACCAGCGTTTTCCATCGTTCCACAACTGGATGCTATTGATGCCGCGCATGAAAGGTTTTTCATCGGATAAACTTTTTTTAGCGGCATAGGCGCTGAAAACCTGCACCACATTTCCAAATTGATTCGTGGTACGACCGATTTCTTTTTCAAAAAATCCGTTTTTCTCCAATACAGGGCCGTTGACCTGAATATAATCTTCTACCGAAAGTATGCGCTTGCCGAATGTTCCATCCTGCCGTTTGCCTGTCGGAATTAATTTTGCTTCTGGTAAAAAAAGCGTTCGCATACGGTCCCAGTTCCGGGCCTGCCCTGCCGCGCCCGACACCACCTCGTACAGGGCCGCAATAATTCCATCGATAGAACCAATATCTTTGGGGTCGGCCGGAATACTATCCAGTTTGTTTACCGGGATTTGATATTGGTGCGAAGCCAAAGAAGAAAGGGAAGATATCAAAATTGAAAAGAGTATTGCCAGCTTCATATCGCTTTTAAGGGGAAGCTACGCAAACCCATTTGAAAAGGAAACATTATTACAGGAGTGGCGCGATTGATTTACTCTAAAAACCAATCCGATCGTTCAACAATAAAGCATCGAAGGCATGAGCGTTAGACATTTATCAATGGTGGTGGTTTCTTTCCTGGTGCTTGCCTGCGGATCTTCAAAAAAATTCCAGGCCAGCTTTACCGAAGACAAACCCTTGTTTGATGCCATCAACGCGCTGAATAAAAAGCCCGGAAATGAAAAGGCACAGCGCGATTTGAAAATTCTATATCCGAAATCGGTAGAGCGACACGAAGAAGCTATTGATATCTATCGTACCGGCTCCGACGAAAACAAATGGGATAAGATACTAAGAGAGCTCAATGCGCTGCAACATATCTACAACAGCCTGCAGGCGGTTCCCGGCAGTTTTGGTATTGTAAAGCCTAAAAATTACCTGCGCGATCTTGAGTCGGCTAAACAATCTGCCGCAGAAGATTTTTATTCAAAGGCCGAGGGCTTGCTTATTGAAAACGATCGACAGTCTTCGCTGCAAGCCTGGGATTATTTCAAGCGCGCCAACAACTATGTAAACGGGTATAAGGATGTAAGCAAAAAAATACGAGAGGCCTATGAAAAAGCGATTGTTGATGTGGTGGTGGGCCCTATCGAGGAAGACAATGGTTTTTTTCCTTCTAACAACTGGAATAACTTTCCCGATTTCCGCTACCGCCCGCAGGATTACCAGGAACAATTAGTAAGGGAACTGGGCGGAAGATCTGCCAATTATACACCCGCAAGATTTTATACAGATAGGGAGTTGAGGCGGGAAGATATTAAGCCCGATTGGGAGATAAACATGCGCTGGCGCTCGCTGAACCCAATACGTTCCATACCCCGGCAGTATACCCGAAGAGTATCAAAGAGTATTGAAATAGGAAAGGATACTTCTGGCCGACCGGTTTATAATACGGTTTATGCCACACTGTATATTACAGAGAACAGCTATTCCGTTCAGGGCGATTTCGAATATAAAATTTCCGATCTCGAACGTAGGACAACAATTGACGGCGGAATACTGAGAGATGAAGTGAATTGGATAGACCAAAGCGCTACCTATAATGGTGATTCGAGAGCACTGAGTGCCGAAGACTGGCGCCTCGTAAACAATCGAACCGGCTTTAACCAACCAACCCGCGGCGAGGTGATGAACAACCTGATGCGAAAGATATTTCCCGACCTTAGAAGAAGAATTGAACAGGGAATTGCAAGGGCCTAATTCGTGAGTCGTGAATCGTGAATGCGGCGTTTAGTGAACAGGTGGCCCCTGGTTCAAGAACCTCTGTTCCACATTTTCTTCTGCAATCATTGCACAGTGGTAAGTAGCGAAACAGGCTGTTGCTTTTTACTTGTAACATGCAAGGATCGGCTGCCCGTTTTATAAACCTGCTTCGACAATTCAGTATTCAATGTATTTGATTTGCGCTTGCTAACATAATATCCTTCAAAAATATTCGGGCTTTTGCTTTCAAACGAGGTGTTCGGAAGTAACAACTGCTTCCACTGCCCCGGCGACTGCTCAATATAAAAACTGATATCGTCGAAGTAAAAACTGCCGTTCCCGTTTACCGCCGTATAAAACCATAAACGAAAAGCATTTTCGTCTACTGTTCCAATAACTGTATAAATGGTCCAATCCTGTTCTGTTCTCGACTCCACGGTAAAATCGCTGGCAATAAACTCTTCCTTTCCCTTGCCCACGTTAATTCCGTGAACACGAATTTTTGAAAGCGTATCGAAAGGATTTGATTTTACTGCAATTTCGTAGCGAAAGTTTTTCCCCCTGAATTCCTTAACAGGAACTTCTTTAACGAAGTAAAACTCTTCGGCATAATAATACCATTGCGATTGGGAGAAGCCGGTCATGCAGCAAAAGCATAACAGGCAAAAAAGAAGGCTTCTTTTCATGGGTGCGGATTTTGACCAACATATAAAACGGAAAAAAGAGGCAGCTATTGTGGCTTTATTTCAAAAGCTGGTAGGTAATAAGGCTCATTAAATAGGCCAGCGCTGTCATGTAAACCAGTTGAATTACAGGCCATTTCCAACTTTTTGTCTCGCGCTTCACCACTGCCAGCGTACTCATACATTGCATAGCCAATACGTAAAATATCATAAGCGACAAACCCGAGGCAAGAGAATATACCTTGCTGCCATCGGGTTTAACGGCCGCATTCATTTTTTGCGTAAGCGTGGTTTCGTCGGCTTCGTCACCGCCTTCTACGCTATAAAGCGTTGCCATAGTTCCCACAAACACCTCCCTTGCTGCAAAAGAGGTGATGATGGCAATGCCGATTTTCCAGTCGAAGCCCAAAGGCCGGATAAGCGGTTCGATACTTTTGCCCATGATGCCCGCATAGGAGTTTTGCAAAAGCTCGGCGTTTTTTTGTCGGCTTAATTCCTCGCTTAATGAAGGGTTTTGCTGAATTTGCTGCTCGTATTTATTTGCAACCGCTTCCATTCGGTCGCCGGGACCGTAACTACTCAAGGCCCACAAAACAAGGCTGATCACCATGATTACTTTACCGGCATCTACCACAAATATTTTAGCCTTGCTTACCATGGTAACAAAAACATTGTTCCAGCGTGGTGCGCGGTAGATGGGCAACTCGAGAATGAAAAAGCTTTTTTCTTTGATATTGATGAACCAGCGGGCGATGTACGAAACAACCAGGGCCATAACGAGGCCGAGTAAATAGAGCCCCATCATTACCAATCCCCGCTGGCTCAAAAAACCGAGATAGTATTTTTGAGGAATTACCAGCGCAATAAGAATAGTGTATACTGGTAAACGTGCGCTGCAACTCATTAAAGGGGTTACCAAAATAGTGAGCAGTCTTTCCTTTTTGTTTTCGATGTTGCGCGCGCTCATAATAGCTGGCACCGCACAGGCAAAGCCGCTGATCATGGGCATCACGCTTTTTCCATTCAGTCCTACTTTGCGCATCAGCTTATCGCTCAGAAAACTGATACGGGCCATATAACCGGTATCCTCCAGAACGGTAATTAAGCCGAACAAGATCATGATCTGCGGAACAAAAACCAATATGCCGCTTAGGCCGGCCAGTATTCCATTGATGAAAAGGTCGGTGAGCCAGCCAGCAGGCAATACTTCCGAGAACCATCCGCTCAATTCGGCAAAACCCCATTCAATCATATTCATGGGAAATTCTGCCAGCCAAAACACACTTTGAAATAAAAGAAATAATACGGCGAGAAGAATAAGATAGCCCCAGCGCCGATGAAGTAAAAGATCATCGAGTTTATCGGTAAACAATTTCTTCTGCATAGGCGAAGGCTCCGATACAGATTGTTTCATGATAGTGCCGATACGCTGGTAACGCTGTAAAATTTCTTCGGCCTGTACCTTGGTATGATTGAATTTATTCTGCTGTTCAATGTTCTCAATCTTATCCTGCAGTTGATTATCGAGCGAAAAAGACTCGTGGTTGATTAAATAATGAATCGCTTTGTAATCGCTCAGCGAAGGGATGAGCTGCTTCACTTCGCCAACAGAAATGCCGCCCAGGGATTTATTATCGATAAAATCCCGGGCAGGGGCCTTGTATAGTTCGCTTGCTGTTAGATCAATTGCTTTTTTTAATTGCGGAATGCCCTTGTTTTTGCGCGGGTTAACGGGCACCACCGGAATACCAAGCTCTCTTTCCAATTCTGCTACATCGATTACTATGCCTTTTTGTTTGGCCAGATCGAGCATGGTGAGCGCTAATACAACCGGTATTTTGAGATCGATAATTTGTGATACAAAGAGCAGGTTGCGTTTAAGATTGCTGGCATCGGCCACCAGTACAACCATGTCGGGCCTGGTTTCGGTGTCTTGCTGCATCAATACCCGGTATGCTACCCATTCGTCTTCGCGGCGGGGGTATAAACTATAAGTACCGGGAAGGTCAACGAGCGTGGCCGAAATACGATCGGAGATAATCGTATTTCCGGTTTTTTTATCAACCGTTACTCCGGGAAAATTGCCCACTTTCTGATTTAATCCGGTAAGGGCATTGAACAGAGAGCTTTTTCCGCTGTTGGGGTTGCCTACCAATGCTATATGTAAATTCCTTTTGCTCACAATGGGCGAAAATACCGAAATAAAGAAGGTGGAAACTTACGAGATGGGTAATAAAATAATTGGACAATTAGCTAATTGGTTAATTGGCCGATTGGGCGATCGAACAGCGTTTCAAAACTTGCGAACGTATAGGGCCTTTTTCTGATTTGCGCCCTATCTTTGGCGACCTAAAATAGAGGGTATGTTCAACAAAAGGGTTAAAATTAAGGAGCTGTTAAGTTGGGAACCACAGCAACAGGATGTAACGGTTATGGGTTGGGTGCGCACCTTCCGTAATAACCAGTTTATAGCTTTAAACGATGGCTCCACTAATAATAACCTGCAGGTATTGCTGGAACTGGGCAAATTCCCGGACGATCAATTGAAGCGAATCACCACGTCGGCCTCAATAAAGGTGAAGGGAACAGTAATACCCTCCCTGGGTAAAGGACAAAAGCTGGAAGTAAAAGCAGATACCCTGGAAATACTGGGCGATAGCGACCCGGAGAAATATCCCCTGCAACCCAAAAAACACAGCCTGGAGTTCCTGAGAGAAATTGCACACCTGCGTTTTCGTACCAATACATTCGGCGCCGTGTTTCGCGTGCGGCATTCACTGGCATTTGCAGTACACAAATTCTTCAACGAAAAAGGCTTTGTGTATATGCATACGCCCATTATTACTGCCAGCGACGCCGAAGGAGCGGGCGAAATGTTTCGCGTAACTACACTTCCCTTCGATGGAACACCCAGAAACGAAGACGGCTCGGTAAATTTCAAAGAAGATTTTTTTGGACGATCTACCAACTTAACGGTAAGCGGACAATTGGAAGGAGAACTGGGAGCTACTGCATTTGGAGAGATCTATACATTCGGTCCCACTTTTCGCGCCGAAAATTCCAATACGGCTAGGCACCTGGCGGAGTTTTGGATGATAGAACCCGAAATGGCTTTTTACGACCTGGAAGATAATATGAACCTCGCCGAAGAGTTCATTCGTTATATCATTCAATATGCAATGGACAATAACAGGGAAGACCTGGAATTTCTTGCACAGCGACTGGCCGATGAAGAGAAACAAATGCCGCAGGATAAACGCAGCGAGATGGGGCTGATCGAAAAACTGGAGTTTGTTTTGAAAAACAATTTTGAGAGGATTACGTATACCGAGGCAATCGATATTTTACGGGAGAGTAATCACAATAAGAAAAAGAAATTCCAGTACCCGATTACCGGCTGGGGAATGGACCTGCAAAGCGAGCATGAAAGATATTTAGTAGAAAAACATTTCAAGAAGCCGGTGATTTTATCAAATTATCCAAAAGAGATCAAGGCATTTTATATGCGCCAGAACGAAGATGGCAAAACGGTAGCAGCAATGGATATCCTGGCGCCCGGCATTGGTGAAATTGTGGGCGGATCACAAAGAGAAGAAAGACTCGACAGGCTGGAACAGCGAATGAAAGAAATGCACATTCCTGCGGAAGAGTTGTGGTGGTATTTAGATACAAGACGTTTCGGAACCGTACCGCATGCGGGATTTGGACTTGGCTTTGAAAGAATGGTACAATTTGTAACGGGAATGACGAATATACGCGATGTGATAGCGTTTCCAAGAACGCCGAAGAGCGCGGAGTTTTGATAATGGCGAATTAAAAAATGGCGGATGGCGAATGCTTAATGCCGGATGAAGAAGTGGCGAACGATGGAATGGCGGATGGCGAATGCTTTTAACGCGTGTTTGTTTCAAATATTTAAATCCCCAAAATATTGGGGGCAACAACGGAAATAACAATATGCTTTGTCGGCATTCGCCATCCCCAATTTCCTCGTCCGCAATTCTCTATATCAGCAGCGACATCAGCGTCTCATCGATATACCTGTTTTCACTTTTCAGGTAAGTATAATTTCTGAGCACACCTTCTTTCTCAAAGCCCATCTTTTCATACAGCCGAAGCGCTTTATCGTTTTCAACCGACACACTCAACTCGATTCGTTTATAACCGGCCGTGCGGCATAAATCAATGATCTCACGCATCATTTTGGCGCCATGCCCCTTGCCCGAATGATTGGCATGTATGCCAACACCGCCAAGATAAATTATATGCGATGTTCGGTAAGTGAATGGAACCAGCTTGCACATGCCTATTGCCTCCCCATTGTATTCGTAAATGTATTTCACATCCTTTTCAATAAGGTCGCGGTAAATGGGTTCAAATTTCTGAACCGGCATCATTTCATAAAGCAACCAGGGATTAATGGCCGGGTCCATGTACAGTTCATATACAAATGCAAGATCGTTTGCAGTAGCTTTGCGAAGCATAAAATGGCTATTAAGAAATAAAAGATTTAATGGCGGCAAATAAATAAAATTCCACGAATTGAATTCGTTAATTTTTGCTCAACGCATTCGCGATATTGCTATATGAGAAAAGAAACTCCGGCCATTTGATCAAGGAAAGCAAATCATTATTTGCGGGCCAATAATGCTCAAGGAATTTTTATTTGTGAATACGCTGAGACATTTCTTAATAACCAATTATCAACTTGAGCTTTCCCCATAATTCATTATCGAAACTGGATAAGGCAAGCTGAATATTGCCAGCCGCTTCGCCCATACGAATTATCACGATTTTCTGCGAAGGCACTACATAAATCTTCTGATCGTTTTTGCCCAACGCCGAATACATGTCGGAAGGAGCGTTTGGTACCAGCATCCCGTTAAATACAAGCTGCAGCGAAGGCAGCATATAATTCGACTTACCATTTAACCAGGTAAGATATCCATACGACGGATTCAATGATTGCGAACTGTTGATTTGGGCGTTGAAATATGTGCTGTCGCTCAAAACAACTGTTTTATCCCATTTGCCTTTATTCAGCAAAAGCAATCCAAAGCGCGCCATGCTGCGGGGGTTACTAAAATAAATATTGTTGAAGCCGGTTTTGATCCATAAACCCGACATACCAATAACATTCCTGATTTTTTGCTGGAAGTAGTTATTATAAGAAGTGCCGCTTGCATTCTCCACCACTTTATCGAGGATAGTATACGGCGCATTGTGATAGGCCCATCTTGTTCCCGCATCGGATTTGTAAACGAGGCATGCTGGCAGCGTACAGTCGTTATCGGGTTGAACAGCATCGTCTAATCCGGTGGTCATCGTCAATTGGTGACGAACTGTAATCAAATCTTCTTTCGCTTGCGGAAGCGAGGTCCAGCCATTGCCGAGATACTGCGAGGTTTTATTATTAATGTTCAGCAACCCTTCCTGCTGGGCAATTCCTACCAGCAAAGCTGTCATTGTTTTGCCTGCCGAGGCCCAATACCAATTGCTATCAACCGTAAAGCTGCCAAAATATTTTTCAATAACGATTTTGCCATCCTTCAATACAATAAAGGCCTTTGTTCCTTTAGATTGAAGATAAGTATAAAGATCGTTTATAGGGGATTCGTTCCATCCCAGCGAAGAAGGGCTGCTGCTTTGCCATTCGCTGCTGCCAACAGGGGGAAAATACTGGCTTTGTGCCGGAGGAGTTGGTGGATCGTTGTTTTCCTTTTTACACGATATCAATACAACGAGAATGATACTGGAAATTAACAGGGGGCTTTTCATAGAAAAATATTTGAGCAAATTGGACAAGGAGCCAGCTACCGGGTTTAATAAACGAAAAAGAAAACAATAAATTTTACCGGCAAAGGATGCTACGGCCTCGTACAAAAGAAAAAGGACGATGGTTTGTTTATTCCATCGTCCCTATAATCAGATTATACTTCCACAATTAATTCCTCACCTTTTTGGGATAGGGTGGTCGTTTGGGTTCATCCTGCGGATTTTTTTCCAGTTCTTTCAATGCTATTTCAATAGCTTTTTCCAATTGCGGATCGCGGCCCTTGATTATTTCAGCAGGTGTTTGTTCCACTTCTATATCAGGTGCCACGCCTTCGTTTTCAACTATAAACCCCTCTTTGGTCCATATAGCTACATTGGGCGCTGTAATAACACCACCATCAAGCAATTCCGGGAATCCCAATATACCTACCAACCCGCCCCAGGTTCTTTTGCCCACAAGTGTACCCACTTTGAATTTCCGGAACATCCAGGGCAACATATCTCCGCCCGACCCGGCAGTTTCGTCGATAATCATCACTTTGGGTCCCTGTATCGAAGCGCTTGGCGATTTGAGATCCTTTCCATAACGCATATTCCAATGCGCCTGGTAAGGCCGCTGTAATATGTCGATATAATAATCGGCCAATTGTCCACCCCCGTTGAATCTTTCGTCAACAATAATCGCCTTCCGGTTTGCCTGCGGGAAGAAGTATCTTTTGAAATACTCATGTCCTTCGCCCGCGGTATTGGGCACATATACATAAGCCACCTGGCCCTTTGTGGCCTCTGTCACTTTTTTCAAATTCCCTTCCACCCAATCGCGGTTGCGCAAAGCAAATTCGTTAGCAACGGGCACTACTTTTACAACACGCGATCCGTTGTAATCGGGATTGCTCCCAATAGTAAGTTCCACTATTTTGCCCGAGGTATTTTCGAAGAAACTATATATATCGTCGGAAGCGGCAAGGTCTTTTCCGTTCACAGCAAGTATATACTCGCCTTCTTTGGCATTAACCCCGGGTTCGGTTAGTGGCGAGCGTAAGTTGGGATTCCAGTTGAGGCCACCATAAATTTTCTTGATACGGTAACGATTTTTATCGATTGTATAATCGGCGCCCAATAAACCACCTCCCACGCGCCGCGGTTCGTTAAATACTTCGCCGCCCCATATATAATGATGACCAACCGAAAGTTCGCTGAACATCCATTGCAGCAAGCGGGTAAGATCGCTGCGACAGGTGAGATGATTTAAGAACGGTTCGTATTTCTTTTTGATCGCCGGCCAGTTGGCGCCATGCATGCCGGGATCATAAAAATAATCGCGGTTGATGCGCCAGGCTTCGTCGAATATCTGTGCCCATTCCGCAGACGGATCAATTTTTACCTGAATGGCCCCGGTGTTCAATACCCCTTTGCCCGGGGCAGGTTTTTCGCCGCTTCCTGCAATTAACCAGTTACTGCCGTTGTTGAAAAGCATTTTACTGCCATCGGCCGAAAGCGCATATCCATACATGGAAGTAACGGGTTCGGTCTTGCGGCTCTTCATATCAAACTTATACAAGGTGCCGGGTCCATCGTAGTTGGCCGGGTATTCAACATACAGTAACTCGTTTTCTTTTCCCATTCCCAATTGGCCATAGTTACCGGGTCTAAGCGGCAAATCGACAATGCGGTTTTGAATTCCATCCCAATCAATGCTAAAGCCCGAGGGTTTTTTATCGGCTTCTTTTTTCGCTTTGGTAGTATCTGCTGCTTCCTTAATTTTTTCTTCGTCGCTTTCTTTGGCAAAAGGAGATATTGTTTCCTTTTGAAGTGTTACAAGATAGATCGAATTGGTGGAGCGCATGTCGTTATTCGACTGATCGAACCAATTGATAACAGGGCCGGCATCGGTGGACGCAAAGAAGAAAAGATATTTTCCGCCGCGATCGAATACGGGCTCCGACACATCGCTCAATCCATCCGTTAATGCAAAGGATTTTTGTTGATCGAGGGAGTAAATATATACCTGCTTGAACTGGGTTTCGGTTACCCTGGTGTAGGCGATCCACTTTGAGTCGGGCGACCAGTCGCCAAACATATTGCGAAAGGGGCCGGGCACATACAGATCGTCGGAATCTATCTTTTTAATATTTCCGGTACCGATATCTATTACATACAGGTTGCGGCCATTGTCGGTAAAGCTGATCTTTTTGCTATCGGGCGACCATTTGGCAATTGCATAAAACCCAGTTCCGTTTAACCGGAACTTCTTTATATCGCCTTTTCCATCCTGTGGCTGGATATGAAGCTGGTATTCGCCGCCTGCATCGGAAAAATAGGCGATCGATTTTGCATCGGGCGACCAGGCGGGGAAGGTTTCGTGCACGGCAACAGTCTGTGTTAAATTGCGCGGGTCTCCTTTTTCTACAGGAACCGTAACAATATCACCGCGGAAATCAAACACGGCCCGCGAACCAGAGGGAGAAATGCCCGCGTTTCGGATATAGCGATCGCCATTTACATAACGAGGACGGATCTCCAGTAAATCTGCCGCAAGACCGATCCTGAGCTTTTGAGACTTATTACCCGGGATAGAATAACTATGTAAATAACCAGCCTGCTCAAATAAAATTGCCTGTGTTGAAGCAGAAGCATTCAATACCGGGAAATCTTTATAGTTGGTGAGCTGTTCTATTTTCTTGCTGGCAGTATTGTAAGAAAAGAGATTGAACTCCCCGTTGCGATCGCTGCGGAAATAAATAATATCACCCACCCACATTGGGTTTACATCGTTGCAGCCGCCATTGGGTTGAGGAATCTTATAGGCGCTTTTATCGGAAAAGTTGAATACCCATATTACGGAACTCATGCCCCCGCGATAGTTTTTCCATTGGCGAAAGGCATCGCTAAAAGGATTATAGGCCATGTATTTTCCATCGGGCGAATAACAGGCCCAGGTAGCATTTGGGATTTCGAGTTGACTGGTTCTGCCACCACTTACCGGAACGGTAAACAACTGCGAGTAACGATTGGTAAAACTTTTTTGTTGCGAAGCAAAAAGCACCGATTTACCATCGGGAGTAAAGCCGCGAACAATATCAGGATAAGGATGCCAGGTGAGTCGCGTAGGCACTCCTCCTTCGGCAGGCACCACAAACACATCTACATTTCCATCGTACTCGGCGTTAAAGGCGATGGTTTTTCCATCGGGAGAAAAATAAGGATTAGACTCCACGCCTTTATCAACAGTCAGGCGCCGTGGATTGGAGCCATCGCTGTTGGCGATCCATAGATCCTCGGCATAAACAAATGCAATATGCTGCGCACTTACCGCGGGTTGGGTGAGCATGCGCGTATCGGTAGGATCAACGGGTAAGGATTGAGCTGATTGTGTTAGCAAAACGAAGATGTAGCCAATGGTTAAGACTTTGAGCTTTTTCATAAATGATAGTATTGAATATTCGGAAACCAAATCATAGCGATGCTGAACGTTGGTTGAAGTGGAGATAGATTGAAGGTACAGTAATAAATCTGATCAGGAAAAAACAGCCCTGGGATTTAAACGATACCGAATTCCCGGACTGTTGTACATTTCGGGATGCAATTGAACCGGTTTTTATTATATGGAGCCAATGGTTATACGGGCGAACTGATTGCGCGTTATTCCAACAGCTTTGGCCTGGAGCCGATATTGGCGGGTCGTAGCAAACAAGCGATAGAATCAATAGCTAACCGCTTGAATCTTTCGTTCATTGTATTTGACTTGTCGGATAAAGCAGCTTTGCTGGATGCGCTCCGCAAAGTAAAGCTGGTAGTACACGCCGCCGGTCCTTTTGTTCATACTGCGAAGCAGATGATAGAAGCCTGTATTGAAGCAGGTGTACACTATGTCGACATCAATGGTGATGTGCCGGTTTTTGAAATGATCAGGTTGTACAACGATGCGGCTAACAAGGCAGGAATTCAACTACTGCCCGGTGCGGGCTTTGACGTGGTGCCAACAGATTGCCTGGCAATGAAACTAAAACGAAGGTTACCTGATGCGCACTTACTTCAATTGGCGTTTGCAGGACTGGGCGCTGGTATTTCGCATGGAACTGCATTAACCATGCTGGGAAGGTTGGGCGAGAAATCGTTGATAAGAAAAGATGGAATCTTAACGCCCATAGCGCTGGGTAAAAAGGGAATGTGGGTCGATTTCTTTACAGGAAAAGAAAAGCCGCGGAAAAAATTATGGGTTATGAACATTCAATGGGGCGATGTATCGACGGCTCATTTTACCACCGGCGTTCCGAATATTGAAGTGTACACCGCTATTTCACGAAACTTGTTTCGGTTCTTGAAATTCCAGGGTTTATTTAATTGGTTGTTAAGAACCCGATGGATGCGCAATTACCTGCGGAAAAAAATTGAGCAAAGACCTGCCGGGCCCAGCGATGAGCAGCGCGCTGCCGCTAAAAGCCTTGTGTGGGGAAGAGCAACGAATAAAATGGGAGAATCGGTAGAGATTCGAATGGCCGGACCGGAAGGATACAGTATTACCAGTTTCTGCGTGTTATTGATAGCGCAAAAAATACTCAAAGGAAATTTTAAACCGGGCTATCAAACACCGGCGAGCGCTTATGGAGACGGGTTGATGGAAGAAGTGCAAGGAGTAGAGATAGAGGAATTGGCCGATTGACCAATTAGCCGATTGGCCAATTAATTGCCAGCTAATGTGGGAAAACCTCACTGAGCTTCTTCCTTATTCGCACCGGCATTTTCCCTTTTGAGATAGTTCAATACAATCCGGATATCATTATAAGAAAAATCAGCGCCCAACTTTTCCTTGATAGAAACAGAAGATTCCTGATCATTGTCGATAGCTGCTACGATGGCATCTATTTTCTTTTGGCTGATCAATTGTGCAGGCACCAATTCTCCGGTTGCAACAAACTGCGCCAAATGTCCTTCCACCGTGCTCAGCGCCAAACCTCTTTCGGAAGCAATTTCTGCGATTGATTTTCCTTCGAGGAATTTTTCTAGACTTTCTCGATGGCTGCTTCCTTTTACGGGCTTTCCTCTTTTTTTGATTGTTATAGGAGGCAACATTTTTTTTGAGTAAAGAGCCTGGGAGGGTTCGTACGAAAACTCAGGGAAACGCGCGTTTTGTAGTTGATTGAGTTTGGTCCAGAACACATCCTCTGTTTGGAGCAAAGCATCCGCAAACTTCCGCACTTTAGCTTTGCCTTGCATTTCACCCGCTAGCTGATGCAATGGAACGATCAGCGATTCATAAATCGACTTGCAAAACCATTGGATGGCATTGCTTACCCGTTGTTGTAAAAGGGTCTTGTCTATTTGTTGGTCGGCAGTAAAACTCAATTGTTGTAATTCCGCGTCGAACCTTGCCGCTATTCGTTGTTGTTCCTGTATTTTCCCGAGAAGGCCGCTAAGTACCGAAACTGATTTTTCCTTGTCGGCAAAAACTCTTTCTTCAATGGCCTCCAGCATGGTTGCAACGGGAGTTTCTAGCTTATTCAAATTAAAAAGCCGGCGCAGCCGCGTAAAAACAAAGAGCTGTTTGTCAGTCGAGAGGAGCTGCTGCAGTTCATCGGCCCTGCTTTCCTTTTCTGCAAAGGCAACAACGAGGGGATCGGTTTGAATGGCGGAAGCAAATACCGGGGATAGTAAATAAATTCCATCGATGCTTACACAGCGGCTCAATGCCACATACACCTGTCCTGCAGCAAAAGCCCTGCCCGTATCGATAACAGCTCTTTCGAATGTAAGCCCCTGGCTTTTGTGGATGGTGATGGCCCATGCCAGGCGCACGGGGTATTGAGTAAAGGAGCCGAGCACTTCTTCTTCTACTTTATCTTTATGCCTGTTGTAAACGTAGCGAATATTTTGCCAGGTCTCCTTTTCGAGTTTTAGTTCCCTGTCTTCACCGAAGGGAAGCAGAAAAATTTCTCCATTGTTGATTCGGGTAATGGTGGCCAGTTTTCCATTATAGTATTTGCGGTTTTCGCCCGTATCGTTTTTGATAAACATAACCTGCGCGCCTTCTTTCAGGTATAATACCAGTTCGGTAGGCAGGTTGTTTTCGTTGAAATCTTTTTCAATAAGCCCCTCGAAACGGTATAATTTGGTTGGAAGTTTGCCCAGCTCTTCAGCATTGATATCATCGGCCTTTCGATTGTGGGTGGTAAGTGTAATGGTATTGGATGGAATGAATGAATGGTCGGATATTCTTCTCCTATTGAGTTTTTCCAGGTCTTCTGGTAAAACAATATTGTTGCGAACGCGATTAAGGATATCAATGAAATCCTGATCTTTTTGCCGGTATATCTTTTTTAACTCGATGTAAAGTGGCGGGGATTGCTCAATTACCCGGGCATGAAAAAAGAAGGGGCTATCGTAATGCGTTTTCAGGAGCTTCCATTCGTCGCGGGGTACAACGGGAGGTAGTTGGTAAAGGTCGCCGATAAACAATAGCTGTACGCCGCCATAGGGTGAATAATGATTTTTTCTGACGCTTCGCAAAACGGTATCAATAGCGTCGAGTGTATCGGCTCTCAGCATGCTTACCTCGTCGATAATCAGCAGGTCCATTTCCTGCAGCAGCTCCTTTTTTTCTGCGTTAAGTTTAAGCTGTTTTAATAGGCCACCCGCATCAATAGCGCCTTCAATACTGGTGAATCCTTTTATGTTTTCAGGAACAAAAGTAGCAAGTGGTAATTGAAACAGGGAATGAAGGGTAACACCTCCGGCATTGATAGCGGCAACCCCGGTGGGCGCGGCCACTACGGTATTCTTATGGGTGTTCTCGCGGATATATCTTAAGAAGGTAGTTTTACCGGTTCCCGCTTTCCCGGTAAGAAATAAATGCCGCGCCGTATTGTTTACAAACTCGGCAGCAAGAGCAAACAGGTCATTGTCGATATCGAGGTTAATGAGAGACACAGTTTTATTAAAATATAAATCGCCTGTACTCCAGCGAAGTTCGTCCGAAGTTAATGATCAAAGTCTGCTTGCAGGCATAAGCCGTAAGATAATCCAGGGTTTTGGCAATTATATTGGCATTGATCGAATTTTCCGCCGCCTTTGCTCCCACTATTATCCTTTCTTGCACCAAAAGCTCCTATAAGCAGCAATGTCTTAATCGCCGAACCGTACATAATATTATATATTCTTCCCTGCCCCAGTAGTATGGGCCAGCGCTTTCCCTGGTTCTTTCCTACTTTTTCCCATCCGCCGCAGATTTATCAGGCTTTGAGCCGAGCAGTAAGATCTCATTAACCTGCACTTCGGTAACATATTTTTTTGTTCCGGCTTTGTCGGTATAGGAGCGACTGACAAGCTTTCCCTCGATAGCTATGCTACTGCCTTTTACGAGATACTTTTCAGCGAGTTCGGCGTTTTTTCCCCAGGCAATTATGCTGTGCCACTGGGTTTCGTTTACCTTTTCGCCATTGGCGTTTCGGTAATTGTCGCTCGTAGCCATGCTGAAGCGTGCCCATTTCTTTCCGCTTTCGGTAGTACGAACATCGGGATTGGCTCCCAGGTTTCCGATTAACTGTACTTTGTTCTTGAGTGTGTACATGGTAGTGAGTTTTTTCCTGCAAAAACTATTGGCAGGCGGTTCGAGAATTTTTATTGAACCAGCCGGGGCGCCTTCCGGCTGGCCAGTCAAAGATGGGGTTCAAGCGATCCGCCAGCCGTTTTTTAAACATTTATATCCGTTTATAAACGTTTGCAGGCAAAAAGGCGCTTGCTAATTTGCCCTAAACTCGTGTAATGGACATGGTGAATGGCAATAGGTACTGCCGTACCTGTAATAAGTTGTTGCGGGGGCGCACCGATAAAAAGTATTGCGACGACCAATGCCGGAATTCTTTTAATAACCAGCTAAGGGCAGAGCGAAATACCCCGGTAAGAAATATCAACAATTGGCTGCTTAAAAATCGGCGCATCCTGGAACAAGTCTTCATTCAAACAAAGGAGGTGTCTGTTATCAGCCGCAGTCGCCTCGAGCAAATGGGCTTCCGCTTTAAATACCATACGCATAGTTTTACCAATAAAAAAGGCAATACTTATTACTACTGTTACGAATACGGTTATTTACTGCTGGAAAACAATTGCTGCCTCATTGTAAAATCCCGGGAGTTGGAGGGGACGGCCGGTATTCTCTGAGCACCGAGGGGGGTAGATGCTTCGATAATAAAAAAAGCCGATGGTATTCATCGGCTCAATTTTTTGATACGGTTATCTTATTTCAATGTTCTTACTCTCAGCTCTCTTTCCGTTACCGAGTTATGGGTGGTTCCGGTGATGAGACCGCGGCAGTTATCGGCACCGCAGCGGCAAACGAATGATTCCATGTGTTCGTCGAGGAACACGGCGTAATCCAATGTGAGCTCCTCCCCTTTTTTGATATTGCGAAGCGCTACCACATTCAATCCATTACAAACCGTATTGGGTTTGCAACTATGATTCTGGGGCGCCCATCCCGATGGATCATCATCCCACAATAAGAATACTTCGTTGCTTACCGGGTAGGCGTAGCGACGGAAAATTTCTTTTTCGTCTTCGTTCCAATTCTTTTCCACGAATCGGCGGGTAACCAGCCGCTGCGATCTTTCTTCTCCCGAAAAAACAATCTCTCCCTTTTTGATTTCCTGTTTGGCATAAATACCGTAACCGGCAATGGAGTTTCCTCTTACCATAAACTTTTTCTGTTTGCGGCGGTGGCGGGCGATGCCTTCGGCAATGATATGCTTTAAGAAACCGGCTTGTCCAATTTCATCATACTTCAATATAAAATCGGCGGAGCCTTCGTATCCATCTTTATAAAATACCGAACAGGTGAAATTAATTTCGAGGAAGAAGATCTTTCCCTTATCGTTTACTCTAAAATCGAGGCGGGCATAACCCACTCCGCCAAAGCCACGGAAGATGCGTTCGGCAGCCTTGCGCAGTTTGCTTTCGAGCCTTTTGTCTTTGCAGGGATGATTGCAATCGGGATGAAGCTCCGAAGTTTTCAACGCATAGGTTTTAAACTCGCGGCCTTCGGGGAAAACATATTCCACGGGTTTAAAAGTGGTACAGGATTTTTCGGAATCGGCATTGGCGGCCACCAACACGGTAAACTCGCGACCCGCGATATATTCTTCCACCAGCAATGGGCCGTATTCATCGATGATCGATGCAATCTTATTTAACAGTTCTTCTTTGTTATGAACCAATGAATGCTCATCTACTCCCAGGCTATCGCCGGCCTTGGCGGGTTTAACGAAAAGCGGGAAAGAAAGATGTTGACAGGCCATCTCCGCATCTTCCAGCGCTTCTACCAATACAAACTGCGGGGTAGGAACGCCCTCGCAATAAGCCACGTATTTCATCAACTCTTTAGTGGGATCGTATAACTTGGAAGAAGGCCCGGTGTGCGGAAGATTGAGCGCTTCGAAACTATGAATGACATCGATGGAAGGAACTTCCCATTCCAGGTAACCTTCGCAAAGATTGACGAAGATGTCGTATCCCTTTTTACCCAATTCCTTTAATTGACGATAGGTAGTGAGCTTGTTAAGGAATACATGATCTACGGTGGCATCCGGTAACAATGGGGAAAGGTCCCTTGGTGGATCATAGTTTTTGTAATCTACACCGGTGGTAGAATAGTCGGGCTGGAGTACACAAACTTTCATATAGAGTATGTGTGATAAATAATAATGGGTTAATACTATTATATCAAATGTAATAGTTTAATTCAATTAATTAAACTATTCCTTTGTTTAAACCTTCTTTTATGATCTCCACTACCAATTGAGTAAACGTTTTACCGGATACTCTAAGTATGGCGCCAATGGAAGTATAGTCTTCGTCTTCACTCAATCCGCATTGGGCATTTACTTCCAAAACATATAAGTTGCCGGTTTCGCTGTCCATTCTTATATCCAATCGCCCATATCCCTTGCCACCAACGGCGCAATAGGCTTTCAGGCTGATATCTTTGATGGCAGTGGCCAAAGGTTCTTTTACAGGTATATAATCGTAAAAGTTTTCGTTATTGGGCATGGGGCTTTCGTGCTCATATATCTCCCACAGGCGATCGAACGATAGAAACTTTTCCGTTTCGGGAAGAGAGGAATGAAATACTCTTTCTACGGGTTCGTAAATAATGCACTTATCGGGTTGTTCACTCGAGCCTACTATCAGCGAAGTGAATTCGGGTCCTTTTATAAACTGTTCGGCCAATAAGCCGCCGGTTGTTAATTGCCAGCCGCGATAACCATTGTTCAGTTCATGTACCCGGTTCAGCAATTCCTGTTCCGAATGAACTACGTTCTTGACCGACACCCCCATGCTTCCGCCCGATATAGCAGGCTTAATAATTAAAGGGGTGCCGATATGCCGGCATATATTCTTAATAGCCTCTTCGTTGCCATCGATAGCCGCCCATTTGGGAGTAGGAACGCCTGCTTTGTTGAAAGCCTCCTTCATAGGGAACTTGGAGGTAGTGATATTATAGAAGAAGGCGTCGGAGCCGGTATAAGGCAATTGTTGTTTTTCCAGTTCGTGAATCACGGAAATGCCGGGAGTACCATTTATTTCGTCGCCATCGCAAAGGTTTATCACCAGGGGCAGCCTGCCATTCGATTGTGTTTTGATATCGCTGATGGTTTCGCTGATATTTTGCATGGTAACGGGCTGCCATTGCCATTTTGCATTTAACTCATCGAACACGCGGGTATATTCCTTGAGGCTTTGGGAGAAATCGTAATAGTATTGGAGATTGGGGTCGTCGGTTTCCAGGTGAGGTACCAATACCCACATTTTGTATCTAAGGAAGGGATCAATAGCAGCGGGCTTCATGCAATCAGGCTCTTTCAGGTTTTGCTTTCCGGCGAAGCATGTTCTGGATAAAATCGGTTAACCGGTATTGATTTAAAGTTTCGGTAGAAAGATAATTGGCGCCCTGGATCAGTTGCAGGCAATTGGAAGAACTGCATTGGCAAACGAAGGGTTGTGCCATATCCCATTCGGTGGAGGGATAGAAAAAGGTGAACTCTTCGCCGGCTTCAATGGGCTTTAAGCATACCAACTGCATACTGGTGGTATCGAAAAACACATTCGGATCGCAGCTGTGATTGATATACTGCAAAAACTCCGGGCGAAGCGTGATATGCTTATCAACGTCTACCTGAACGGTAAGATAAGTGGGTGTATCTACCACCTCGCCGGCATGAAAGGAGCAAAGAATATCGCCGGGCTGATACGATTGTAAAGAACTTAACTGTTGCTGACCGGTAGCGGTATTGCGCAATATTTCAGCAAAGGCAAAACGCTGAACAACCAGCTTTTCGGCATTAATGGTGTTAGTAGCAGACATGTAATAGAGATTAATGGGTGTATAACTTTAAAGATAATTATATAATGTATGCAAATACGTTAACGGGTAATATTTTTTATTAACGATTATAGTTACTGAATGTGAATAGCGATCCGTTCATTGAATGTTTCCATAGGCTTTGCCATAAAAAATTTCAAAAACCCATACAAGGCTTCAACAATGATGACAAATAAGGGAAGCGATATGCAGTAGTCGTTATAACCAGACAACGATGGAATAAGCAGGACTACAAAGGGCTTTTACTTCTTCTTCAACGATTCCAGGGCCCATTATCATTGTTTATCAATTGCATAATAAAGTAAGAGCTGAAACGATGGATAGTGAAAAGCAACTAAACCATGGTAATTCCCGTAAACCATACTACCTTCAGAAAATATCAATTGTGCCGAAGCGGGATGAATTATGAAGATCATTTACCTCCATACAACTTCTATCTTTTTATTACTGCTTATCGTTCTTTTTTCAACAGGGAGTTGTTTGAAAGATTATAGTTTCGAAGGAGCCATCTCTCCTCTCCCCGCAGACGATGAACCCAACCCTTCACCGGAAAAGATACTGCCAACCTGTGGGCAATGCCTTATTCAGCCAACCGAGGGACTTGCTAAGTGGAGTTTTAAAACAGACAGCTTTGTTTTATGCGGGAACCTGACCAGGGGAATTATATCACCCGAACGAACTGGATTTACTTTTTTTGGACCCTCTCTTTGTTCGGCCGACAGTGGTTTAATTATGACAGTATACCTGCCGCAGGGAGTTAAACTGGATAGCGATCAACAAAACATCAACACCAATCGGTGCATTTTCCAGTATTATGAAAAGGGCAAACCCGATATACTAATAAGCAAGCCCAGCCCGGGATTCCTGCTTATAATTGATAGCTACAACCATCAAACAGCTATTGCCACCGGCCGGTTTAATGGATTGTCGTACACGGCCGGCAATAAGGTAGCAAGCATCAAGGAGGGAAAATTCCAGGTAAAACTGGAGTAAATATCCGCTCAATCTTTCAATCCCTTCTCCAGTTCATCGACGATCAGCTTTAGTAAAGCGGGTTCGATTGCTGTAGTGGTATTGAGGGGATCTGCCGCTACCACCCGGTAGTTTCTTTCTTCGTCGGGCTCAAATATTACCTCCACATCACCGATGCTTACAGCAATCTTGTGCGTATATCCTGTTACCCTTAACTCGGCCGGAAGCCCTAAGTCTTTGTTTTTATAGTGTATTTGCAAACTGAACTTTTCTGCCATAGAACAAGTTTTCGAGGTAGCTGAGCATTTGCTCAATAGCTGATCAAAATCCCGTTTCTCAAAAATACCTATCCTTCAGCCTCTATTCAATCTGGGGATTTTGTGGTCAGAATCTATTCCGTGCTTCCTTGCGTTTCCCCGTGTATTCTGTGGTTAAAACCTATCCGTGCAATCTGTGGTAATTATCATAATCAAAAACCCTTTTTCGACGACTTCAGCCTCGGTAAAACAAAATCGTCCAGCGCGCTTTTTTCGGCAATCATCTTTTCGATATCCTCGATTTTTCTTGGAGCGTATATCGAAAGCAATTCGCAATCGTTTTCCCTGATCAGCACATCATCTTCTATACGAACCGCAATACCCCACCATTTTTTATCGCAGTCGCTGCCGGCGGGGATATAGATACCGGGCTCCACCGTAATCACCATGTTTTTCTGTAATTCCTTATAAAAACCCTTATCGTGTACGTCGAGCCCGATATGATGCGAGCAGCCATGCGGGTAATATTTATTGGCTTCGGCTATATTTTTTGCAATGCCCAGTTTCACCAATCCATTCGTAATAACTTCCCGGGCGGTGGCTTCTATTTCCCGAAAACTAGTTCCCTGCTTTGCTTTTTTAAATACAGCTTCCTGGGCATCGTACACCAATTGATAGATGGCCCTTTCTTCGGGCGAGAACTTACCGTCTACCGGTATTGTTCGGGTAACATCGGAAGTATAGCCATGGTACGATGCGCCCACATCCATCAGTAACATACTGTTTCCTACTTTGGTCTTGGCATTTTCCATATAGTGCAGCACGCATCCGTTTTCGCCGGAACCAACAATGGAGCCATAGCCCACTTCTTCGGAACCATATTTTTTATGAACAAACTCGTGCAATCCCTGTATTTCCAGTTCCGACATTTCGGGATGTACGGCTTTCATCACTTCGTTTTGCCCCATGCACGATATTTCAACGGCTTTGCGAAGCAGGTCCATTTCTTCGGGGGTCTTTATCTCGCGAAGCGCGGTGGTTAGTTCCCGGTAAAGGGTGTTATCGAACTTTGTATTGGCCGAGTAATCTTCGGGCAATGCAAGTTTTTCTTTGAATTGCTGAATGAGGTCGAACAAGTCGGCCGTGTTGCGTACGGCATTGGGCACATCGATGGGGAGTCGGTCGAATATGATTTTGTTGAAACGGCTGAAATCTACCGGAAGCTTTTAAAGTCTTCTCCATTGATAACATAATTGAAACCGAGTTTATTCTTAACCCCATCTACTCCCAGGCGCCTGCCCGTCCATTGCTCGGCCCGCGGATCTCTTTTTTGTACTACCATTATTTCGTTAACCTTATTGCCATCGGGCAGGGTATACGGCTCCTTGAAGATCAATAAAAGGGAATGAGGTTCTTTATAGCCGGAGAAATAGTACAGGTCGGGATTTTGATGATAGAGATACTCTACATCGTTCGAAAAAGTACGGGTGGGAAATGCAAACAATGCTATTACCGAATTATCGGGCATTTTTTCTCTCAGGGCATCCCTTCGGCCGGCGTGAAATTCTTTCGATAGATAATCCTGCGGCAACAGTTCGTCCTGGGCAATTAATGGCAGGAAGCATACTATATAAAAAAGGAAAGAGATGAATTTTTTCATGCCTGTTGGTTTTATAACTAAAGATAATCTTATAAGTAAGAAATCATAAAAGGTTTACACCGGCGGCGTTTCGGTTGTTCAGTACAAACTTATCCCTGTTCAAACAAGGCCATCGATACTTTTCTTAATTACTTTTGACGAATATATCAATCACATTAATAAAGAACTTTTATGGGCGATCAAAAGAATAAACTCAGGGTACTGGTAGTTGGCTGCGGCAATATGGGCAGTTCGCATGCAATGGCGTATAAAATGATGGACGATGTTGAAATCTGCGGTATTGTTTCTACAGGGAAAAGCAAGGAATTGCTCAACGAAAAACTGGGAGGCGGTTATTCGCTTTTCAACGATTATAAAACGGCGCTCGATGCAACCAATGCCGACGCAGTTTGTATATCTACCTATCCCGATACACACGAGGAATATGCTATCATGGCCCTGGAAAAAGGATGTCATGTATTTATTGAAAAACCCCTGGCCGATACGGTAGCCGGGGCCGAACGAGTGGCCGCCACAGCCCATAAGTGTGGGAAGAAACTGGTGGTTGGCTATATACTTCGTCATCATCCTTCCTGGGAAAAATTTATTGAAATAGCGCAGCAATTGGGAAAGCCCCTGGTGATGCGCATGAATCTTAACCAGCAAAGCCATGGCGTAATGTGGGATGTTCACCGCAACCTGATGAAGAGTTTGAGCCCCATTGTTGATTGCGGAGTACACTATATTGATGTAATGTGCCAGATGGTGCGATCGAAGCCCCTGCAGGTATCGGCCATAGGGGCGCGACTCACCAACGATATCTCCGAGGGAAATTACAATTATGGCCAATTGCAGATTCGCTTCGAAGACGGTTCGGTAGGATGGTACGAGGCTGGATGGGGGCCGATGATGAGTGAAACGGCTTTCTTTGTTAAAGATGTTATTGGTCCCAAAGGCTGTGTTTCTATTGTAGCCAAAGAGGCCGGGGGAGCGGGAAAATCTGATTCGGTGGAAGCACATACCAAAACCGAATCGATACGATGGCATCATGCCGATATAGACGCTGCCAACAATTTTACGAAGAAAGACGAATGGATTAACCTGAAGGATGAACCCGATCACCAGGAACTCTGCAACCGCGAACAGCGATTTTTTATGAAAGCCATTCGGGAGAATATCGACTTAAGCGATCATATAGAGGATGCGGTAAACAGCCTGCGGATTGCTTTCGCCTGCGATGAATCGGTTCGAACAGGTAAAACCATTGTGCTGTAGCAAGCATTCAGGTGCTTTTTTTCATTGGGCGATACCGGGTCAAACCTGCTTTTCCCTAGGGAAAATGCCGGAGATGGCAGGAAGCTATCATAGAAAAACACAAGGAAAAAAAATCATCTTCATTGGTAAAATTGCCAACTGTATGGCTTTTTCCGAGGGAAAATGAGACCCGATGCTCCGGTTTTCTTTATGAAACATTGATGAATGACACTCGGAAAAACCATTTTTCCTTCGGAAAATTGAATTGTGGATATACTGTGCTAAGGAAAAATTTCCTTTTTTTCATTGGGAAATCCGAAATAAACTATATTTGATACGGCTTGTGCATGTGGTACAAACCATACTAACATCCATTAAATATCTAAATCAACAATCATGGCAAAAAAAGCAGCAAAGAAAGCTGTAAAAAAAGCAGCTAAGAAACCCGCTAAGAAGGCAGCAAAAAAAGCAGCCCCCAAAAAAGCGGCTAAGAAGAAATCGGCCCGCAAACCTTCTGCAGCATTCATGAAAGCGCTTACTCCCAGTGCCGACCTCGCAGCGGTTATCGGAAGCAAGGCTTTACCCCGTACAGAAGTGGTAAAGAAAATCTGGGTTTATATCAAGGCCAACAAACTGCAGGATGCTAAAAACAAGCGTATGGTGAATGCCGACGCAAAGTTGAAGCCTGTATTTGGTGGTAAATCACAGGTATCCATGTTCGACATGGCCAAGCACCTGTCTAAGCACCTGAAGTAATAGTTTTGCTATTCGTTATAAAGGCTTCCTTTTGGAAGCCTTTTGTTTTTTGCAGATTGTCTATATACCCCCTGCAGGCCGCACCTTTTATTCGAATAGCATTCTTAAAACTAATGGCGCCCCGGCATTCGTTTACGATAGAATCGCTGATAGCCCGGAGATACTAATTCGAAATCGTTTACATTAACCATAGAAAGACATAGTGCACTCGTTGCAAGTAAGAGTTAATACAAACAGTACAAAACTCCCTTCACAGCCACTACTCCGATTTTGTTCCCGATAATACACTAACTCCTTTCGGAAAGGGATTGCCCGAGGCTCGGCGGAAGCTCACCACCTGTCCAACATGCCATAGAGCATCGGCTATTGGCCCATTGATCAGGTTCCAGAAGGGATACTCCTGTTTTTTATCTCCCCGCTGTATGATCAGATCAAAGTCTTCCAGTTGTGCATCGGTTTTTCTCAATAGTTCGCTTACTGTTTGCAGGTTGCCCAGCGTTTTCTCGCGCAGTTGGGTAAAAGAAAGTTTTTCGGGAGGAGAATCGCCGAAGACACTGGGCTTTTTACTTACAGCATTTACAATAAGAACAGAAAGGCCATAAATATGGTCGATGGTTTCGAGACTGGTCCGGGCGCCCGAAGAGGGACTGTATTGAAGGTCTTTATCGGTTAGTCCCTCGGTTGCCCAATAATACCGAAAGCCCAATCCATCAATTAAGCGGGCTGCAACACTGGTGGCCGAATAGCTGTTTGGAGCCGCGGGTATCTGATAGAAATATGATTTTGTTTGAGCGAAAACCGAATGGAAACAAAAGAGCAGGAGGGTGAATATGGCTATAGGCATAACAAGGTTTTTTAGAGACTGAATTTACAAAATGCGAAAGGGCGATCCCATGAAAATAGCTGATCGGCTTTAAAACGGGGATTAAACGCAGGCAGAAATGGACAAACAGCTTTCGAACCTGTTGTCTCCTTATTTACTTCTTCCCCACTCACCACCAACTTAACAGAACGGGCTACAATTTTTTCAACCGCATTTCTACCCTTCTGTTCTTTGCGCGGTTGAGCTCGGTATCGTTGGGCGCAATGGGTCGGTCGGGTCCAAAGCCGATGGCGATAATGCGATCTTCTGCAATTCCCTGGGAGATGATATAGTCCTTGCAGGCTTTCACGCGTTTATAGGAGAGAGAGCGATTAAAACTCCTTTCTCCTTCGGAAGAAGTATGTCCGGATAGATCTATTTCGGCGCCGGGATTTGCCTTTAAGAATGCAACCACCTTATCGAGTTCGGGTTTTGATTTGGGCTTTATCTCGGCCTTTCCCTGGTCGAATAAGATGTTATTAAGCGTGATGCTTTCTCCGACATTGATTTGTTTGTTGTTGAATTTGGCTGTTTTTCCTTTACTCAGGTAAATCATTACTTCCTCGTTATCGTCTCCTTCGCCAATATCGGCAGTACCGTTTCCATCGGTATAGCCGCTGGCAGATGCGCCCAGCACTTCAAAGCCGGTGGGTATATCTTTCATTATAAATTCTCCATTGCTATTTGTTTCAACGGCTGCATTTTCGGCGGTGAATACCCTGGCTCCCGCGATTGGTTTTTCGCTACCTTTTTCCAGCACTCTTCCTCTTATATTGCCCTTGCAGGCATTTTCCCTCTTCCTGTTTACGAGCAAGCGAATAAAATCAACGGCAAAACCATCGGCGCTGCCAGTGGCTTCGTCGATTAATAAGCTAATGCTATTGGAAGAAGCAAGTGTAGAATAAAACTCTTCTGCGAGCGGAATGGAAACCAGTTTGCCCACCGGGCCGGTTTGATCAATAGCGTTTAGTATCTTCTCTCCCTCCACAAAACGCTTACCATTGATGAATAGATTGAACTTCGAGCAAAAACTGGGCGATTGGAAATCGTCGATAAAAATTTGCAGGTAGGCATTCTGAACAGTGATACCATTGAGGGCCGAGGTGGGTATGGACCAGCTAACAGGTTTACTTTTTTTAGCATCCCAGCTTCCGCTATACCCATCGCCGCCGCAGGGGTGATTTTTACCGGGATTGTATTTGGAGGAGAGAAGGATTCTATCGAAGCCGGCAGCGTCTTCTTCTTTTGCGTCCCATGGATAGCTATGGGCTTCGGTCATTCTACCGCAAAATGGATCAAAACCTTCGGGCCAGCCGAAACCCAGGTTGTCGACATCGCCAATGCGAATGATAAATTCTGCCTCAATACTGTTTTTGATAATAGCTTGTTGTAAGCTCCAGTCCTTATCCGTACTTACTGTTTTTACTTGTGCATTTGCATTAATAACAAAGGAGGCCAATAACAAAATGAGAAAGAAATAGCGACGGGTCATGGTAGATGGTTTGATAACATAAATTAGGCAGAAAAACCGATATCTGCATTCGCGGTACCGCAACAAATTCAAAAAATGCGCGTACGACTCAGAGAAAGAATAAGGGTTCTGCAGAACAGAACCCTTTTATAGTGTGGTTGGGCGACGGCTGCGCAGCGTTTAATTTACGCTGTATACTTTAATAACCCCATCATTCTCGCTGCTTACCACTAGTAAACTTTTTTTAATCGGGCTTTCTTTTGCGTGAATGAAAGTAAGGCCTTCCGGAGCATCCCCGCTTTTCAGCAACTTAATAAATGCAGGGCTTGCGGGCTTGCTTACGTCGTATAGGGCCACTGCATCGGCCCTTTCCATTCCAACAAAGGCAATCAATTTTTTTCCTACTACTCCCAGTACAATTCCTTCCGGTTCTACGCCCTTATCATCGCTACGGCCATCATCGTAATACGAAGCTTCGATACATTTTTTCTCCAGCTCGTTTCTGCTATCGAATACGAGTTGGCCGTTCCAGCCGTTCCATACCGAAAAGGAGCGGGCGCCTAAAGAATACAATTCTTCGAGCTCGTCGTCGCCATCCTTATTGCCCATTGTTTTGGTAACATTAAGGCGACCGAGTTTTGCATCCTGCTTAATGCTGGCATCGGGGAATGCTGCGGGGTCGAGTTTAAGATCTTTTACACGGCCCATTTCAGAAAAACCTTTGTATTCCCTAGCATCGCCTTCGTTGGCAGTGAAAAGGTAGGGTATGCCGCGGTCTTCGAATACGGCAATCGCGTCGGGTTGATACATGCCATATGCCGGCCATTTGGCAAGGGCGATGGTATTATCGCGATCGCTGGGGTCAATAGCGGTTGCATCGATATTATAATTTTTAAATCCAAGCGGGAAGATGGCAGTAATTTTTCTTGCCCTTATATCTATTCTTGCAATAGCGTTGTTTTCCTGCAGGCTTACCCATGCCTGTTTGGAATTATGGTCGATGGTGATATACTCGGGTTCCAAATCTTGTGCAAGGCTGGCGCCGGGTCCGAATACGCGAAGTCCCTTTGCCTTGAGCGAAGCGAGTTGTGGTTCGAAAGAAGAAAAGTCGATTGTGCTTGCGGCATAGTCATCTTTTACGGAGATAATCGATACGGTCCCTAATGGATCAATTGTATAAAGATCGTTGGGCTCGCCCTCGTTGGCTGTTAAAATAAACTTTCCATCGGGGCTATAGGTAATCATATCGGGCAATGCTCCTACGGTGATTTGTTTTACAACCGAATAATCGGAAGTTTTGAAAACAACTACTTTGCCATTATCGGTTTTTTGAAAACCTTCCACGGCAGCGGCTACATGTCCATCGTTTACCGCAACGCTGTTTACTCCGCCGCCAAAGGAGCTGATATCAATAAAACCAATGGGGGAAGGCAATGAAGGGGTAGAAAAATCGAGCACATCAATTTTGGTAGCGCCTCCGCTATTGGTAACTACAAAAAGTTTTTTGGTGGAGGGATCGTAGGCGGTTATCTCGGCGGCGCCTTCTCCTCCCACTTTGATGCTTGCTATTTCGGAAAAGGCAGAAGCATCTTCGTGGGCAAATTCGTGGTAATCGTTTTTGAAACAGGAGGAGAGCAAAAGGCTTGCAAGTGCGGGTAACAATAATTTTCTGGCCATAAGCAGTTATTTGTTGAAGGGCAAGATTACTGTGGCCATGTTATGGAAGCATGAACAAATAGTTATGCCATTGTAAAGAACTGGTTTATGTGTTGAAGCGTGGTCGGGCATACGCGGAAGCCCTAATAGTTTTCTTAGAGTCGCCGCACAGGTTGAACCCCGTAAGAAAAAAACCACAAAAACATGGTGAAAAAACGCTGGCCATGCTTGAGCGGCGTTCTACTTTCACATTCGAGTACGAGGTTTACTTATCAAGCATTGTGTAGCGCCACCCCAACGGGTGGCCTTTTCTTTTGTATGCGGGAATGTTTACTGGGTCGGATTTTTAGTTCATTTTCTCAGCGCTGTAAAATGGATTATGACACATAAGCTGGCGGGTGTTTGCATCATTCGCTTCACCGAATTTTCTTTTTAAAACTGTTTTTTTCACCATTGCCTGTTTTGTAGCACGATGGATATTTACATCCTGATTGATCAATATCTCTTGCATGACTTCGAATAATGCGGGAGTATGGGAGAATCAGATGCTCACCTGTTGATAGGAGCCAGGCAAAAGAAATATGCCTGCCCCGGTTCGGCTGTGTTACTGCATAGCCGAAGCGAAAATCTAATGGGGGTGGTGGCGGGGGAGGGAGGGCCCCGGCCGGGGGACAGCCCCGACTCCTTCGCCCCATTTTTATCCGCAAATAATCCAGTACGAACGACAAACTTTTTAATTTAAGCGCGCAGCTCCTAACTTAGAGCTTATGCGACCGATTCTATTATTCCTCCTGCCAATAATTTCCCTGAGTTCTTTCGCGCAAACAAGTTCCGACCCGATCATTGTTCCCGAACGCATCAGCATTGTTCGCGACAGCTTTGGTGTTCCGCACATCTTTGCGCCCACCGACCCCGAGGTTGCCTATGGGCTCGCCTGGGCACATGCCGAAGACGATTTTGAAACTATTCAAACTCTTATACTAACGGCTAAGGGCAGGCTGGGAACACATCTCGGTAAAAAAGGCGCTACGGTAGATTATGTGTTCGGGCTTTTGAATACCAGGGCTACCGTAGATTCGCAAATCCAGCAACTCGATCCAAAATTCATCGCTTTGCTGAAAGGCTACCTGGCCGGTCTTCATGCCTATGCCCAAGCTCATCCACAACAAGTAGTAAACAATCATGTATTCCCGGTAAGTATTGAAGAATACCTTTCGGCCGCCGTATTTTCGGTTGCCATCTTTTGCGGAGTCGATAGAACACTTCCGGCAATCCTGAATAATTCCATGCCCGAATTAAGTGGATTCAAGGGAGAAGGAAGCAATGCATTTGCCATTCATTCGCGCAAATCGGCAAGTGGAGAAAACATGCTTGTTATAAATGCTCATCAACCCATCGAAGGCGCCACCGCATTTTATGAGGCACATCTGCAAAGCGAAGAGGGCTGGAATATACTTGGAGGATTATTCCCCGGGGCGCCTCTTATCTTTCACGGGGTAAACGAAAACCTGGCCTGGGCTCATACGGTCAACTTGCAGGATAAGATCGATGTATTTCAACTGCAAACCGATAAATCAAGGCCCGGACAATACAAAGTTGACGGAGAATGGCTAAAGCTCGAAAAAAGAGTATTGCGTCTAAAAGTAAAAGGCATACCGGTAACCGTAAAACGAACGGTGTACAGTTCAATATATGGGCCTACGGTGAAATCGCCTTCGGGTGCCTGGTATTCACTTCGCCTGCCTGCGATAATGGATGCAGCGGCATTGCAGCAATGGTATGCCATGAACCGGGCAAGAAACTTCTCCGAGTTTTATACTGCGCTACAGCAACAACACCTTGCCATGTTCAATATTGTTTATGCTGATAAATACGATACTATTTTTTATATCTCGAATGGAAAAATGCCGGTCCGTAACCCCGATATACAATTCAACTGGAGCAGTACTGTGGCGGGTAATACAAAAGCCAGCTTATGGAACAATATCAAACCCCTTTCTCAATTGCCACAATACATCAATCCCGGGGCCGGTTATCTATATAACACCAATCATTCGCCTTTTCTGGCCACCGATGAAGCCGAAAATCTTTCTCCCCAAAACTTTGATCGCAACGATGGGTACGAACTGTTTCACAATAACCGCAGCCGCAGGGCAAAAGACCTGATTGATCAATTGCCCAAGATCAGCTACGAAGATATCAAGCGGATTAAATTCGATCGGCAGTTACCCGATCCCATTCTCTATCCTTATGGCTTTACAGCCGATACACTTTCGCTGGTAGACGAAAAACAATATCCCCACCTGGCCCCTCTCATACTCGCCTGGAAAAACTGGGATCACCGCGCAGGTACCGATAGCAAAGGAGCATTGATCTTTAGTTTGGCATATAGTTATGTTCCCGAAATAATGAAGGGCAGGGCACGCGATACCTTAACGATGCGCCAGGCGCTGGAGTTTTACCAGCGCGTTTACGATTACCTCATGAAGCATTTCAATACCATCGATCTTACGCTCGGCGATGTTCAAAAACTGGTTCGGGGCAGTCAATATTGGCCACAGGCGGGTATACCCGACGTATTGGCCGCGGTGGGTTCCGAACCCTGGAAGAATGGGCTGCGCAGAATGAATGGCGGCGATGCCTATATTGCTTTTGTTCGCTTTCCCAAAGATGGATCTTTGCCATTAATCGAAAGCGTAAACACATTTGGTGCCAGCAACAACCCCAATAGCCCGCACTATTCCGACCAACGCTCCATGTACCAATCTCAACAATTAAAGCCAATGACATTGAGTAAAGACGATGTTATAAAGAAAGCCGAAAGGGTGTATGCGCCGGCAGGCGGGAGTAGAGAGCTAAGAAATAAAGAAGAGGGCAACAGGTGATCTATGCTAAACTTTTATCCTGTACCCTCCGTATTCAATCGGGCTAATCTGTGGTCCGAAAATTCGCACCATAAACCTTTATCATGGCCTCGCCCGGCCAGACGACGCATTCATGTTTATTTCGGCCAATAATCTACCATTTGGCAATTCGCTCGAGGTATAGTATAAAAATAAATCGGTATTGCCCTTTTGCAACTGTATGATATCTCTCACGCCACATTTCATTCCCGATACAACTTCAGTAGCATCGTCGTATCTCCACTCTTTCAATACCTGTTGCCTGCTGTCTTTTATGGCAACTACGCGGTTCTTTCCAATCTTACCGCAATGGTAATACCGAACAGTTAACAGGCTATTCTCCGGGAATCCATTGAGAGAAATAGATTTTACAGTATTCATATCTTTTCCAAAGGATTCCAGCACCATTTTGCTGTTAACAAAGATTTGGTAACCCTCTCCACCAAACTTCGGAGTAAATGAAGAAAGTACGGCACTTATACCCAGTATAAGAAGAAGGAGAATCGGCTTTCTATTTTTGAGACGCATAAAAAAGGTATTTAGATGAAGAAATGATGCAAGGCATCGTTTACCTCACAAATAAACGAAGGGCCAGATCCGGAAAATAATCAGCTTGATCAAATGCGTCGACGGCTTGATGTAGTGCATCATCTTTGGATAAATCTGTACTTTCACGTTATGATTCAGCGCAAGAAACCCGATGTAGATGTGCTAAAAGAAGTGTTGGAAGCCGCAAAAAAAGCCTATCCAAAATCGGAATTCGTACACAGTTTGGCATTCCAGTACGAAGAAAGAGGAGGCTTGAGTAAGAAACAGCTCGAAGGATTACTTGGCAAGATGAAGAAACTCGACAACTTTCCCCCGAATTGGATTGCCACCATGGAGGCCTTGATTCTGAAAAAGCCGCAAAAATATCGATCTGCATTGCCGGAGAACAAACCCCTATATCAAAAGCAAGAAAGAGAAACCGGCATGATCGATGAAATCCTTTCTTCCTTTCCCCAGCATAAGCGGGTGCTATTTTTCAAGTCGAGGCTCGACAACAACAATCTCCTTACTGCCAGCGAAATACTGGAACTGGAACGCTTTTACAAGCTGCTGAAGAAACAGACAGATTCTTAAATCGATTCGGACATGGAGCTAAACGAAGCGATGCTTCTGTTGAAACATCCTTTGATTGAAAATAATAAACACGAACAGTATTGGGCCGACCTTGGCTGCGGAGAGGGACTGTTTACAAAAGCGCTATGTTATATACTCCCGTCGGGTGGCACGATGTACGCGTGCGATCTTAAAACACCGCATCTGCCAACAAACATAAATGGGGTGAATATTGAAACCGGTCGATTGGATTTTGTAAAGGAAGGCCTAAGCTTGTTTAACCTGCACGGAATCCTGATGGCGAATTCGATTCATTATGTTCCCGACAAAATATCTTTATTGAACAAATTGAAGCGCTCCCTTGGCCCTGGCGGTTTTTTTCTTTTCGTGGAATACGATACGGATGCTCCCCTTCCTCATTGGGTACCTTACCCGATGAGTTTTGCGAGCCTGAAAAAAATAGCAGGAGAAACGGGCTGCCAACAACCCCAGCTTATTGCAACGAAAAATTCTATTTACCGCCACTCTTCTTTGTACTCGGCCATCATGGTCGTATGAGTTTCTCCGGTCAAAATCGCACAAATTCTGTTTTTGCCTGTTTTGAAAAGAATTGTTGAGAGCTGAATCGCTAATTTCATATACAACTATAAAAACTCCTTATGCACGCAGGCCAACGCTATTCGCTAAAAGAATTCCTGTACTGGACAAGACGCGACATCTATAAAGCCATCCTGATTGCTGCCATCCCCACCGCATTGTTTGAATTGGCCGGTTGGCAATGGCTGGCCGTGCCCTGGATACCGATAGCCCTGGTGGGAACGGCCGCTGCATTTATAGTTGGCTTTAGAAATACGCAAACCTATAATCGCTTGTGGGAGGCGAGGCAAATTTGGGGATCGATTGTTAACACGAGCCGCTCCTGGGGTATTATGGTAAAAGATTTTGTTGACGGCCCTCAGCAGCCCGGCACTTCCAACATACATCAGCAACTCATCTATCGGCATATTGCATGGCTTACGGCCCTTCGCTTCCAATTGCGCGAAGCGAGGGCCTGGGAAAACATAAAAGGTAAAATAGCAAACGAGGAATACAGTAAGTTTTATAAGGTGCCCGAATGGAACCAGGCTCTCGAGGAGGAATTGCAACCCTTTCTTTCCGAAAAAGAGTACCGCTATGTGCTCAGTAAAAAAAATCGTGCAACACATATCATTGCTCTGCAATCTGCTCAGTTGAAGCAGTTAAAACAATCCGGCCAAATAGAGGCTTTGAACTATGTTGAAATGGAAAACCAACTGGTGAACCTGTACGAGCAACAGGGCAAATGCGAGCGAATCAAGAATTTCCCCTATCCAAGACAGTTTGCTACCATTAACCAGATGTTTGTTCGTTTGTTTGTAACCCTTGTTCCCTTTGGCATGCTCAACGAATTCCAAAAACTCGGTGGCTGGCAAATATGGCTTACCATTCCTTTTAGTGTAACAGTGTCGTTTATCTTTTTGGGAATAGAAAAAGTAGGTGAAGCCACAGAAAACCCTTTTGAAGGAAATGCCAACGATGTTCCCATAACGGCTTTGAGCCGAACAATTGAAATTGATTTGAGGGAGATGCTCGACGAAGAAACGCTGCCACCGTCTTTGCAACCGGTTAATAAAATACTGATGTGAGAGTTGAAATCCATTACCGGCGACCAACGATATTGTTGCCTGTTAAACCAGCAATAATCGAAAGGCAGGTTTTTCGGTAAACAAGAAAGCTAGGTCAACGCACTGCTTGTTTTGTATTTGCTTTGCAATTGATAGGCCGTTGGCGTTTTTCCCGTCCATCTTTTGAAAGCCCTGATAAACGCAGCCTGTTCGTTGTAGCCCAGAACATAGGCAATATCTTTCACCGGGTAATTGCCAGAGGATAAATAGAAAACTGCGAGCTTCCTGCGTACCTTGTCTACAATTTGTAAAAAACTAATTCCTTCTTCTTTTAGTTTTCGCTGGAGGGTCCTGGCGCTCATATTGAAATTGGCAGCTACCGCATCGAGCGACATATTGTACAAATACGAATTGCTAAGAAGGTAATTGAAAATTTTATGCGACAAACCTTTTTCTTCCCCGTTTTCTCTGGAAAGAAGGTTTATTTTCTGCAATAGATAATTCTGCAGTTCGTAATTCGCGGAAATGATAGGTAGAGACAAATTTTTTTTACGTAGCTCTATCGATAACTCTTTAGCATTCTGCCTTATGGAACACCGCATCACTCTCGCATATTCCTGTGTTTCGGAAACAGCAAACGGAACCTGCACCGACAGCGGCTGTATTTTTTCCAGCAATAACCCGTCTAACTCGTGAACAATAAATACCGCAAGATAATCCGCCATATTCCTGAATGTAAACGGAAGCTGCTTTGCCTGGTTAGAATCGTGGATGAGGCGAATAGAAATACTTTTTTTCCCTTCTTCCATCTGCATCGAAAACATATCGGTAACCAGTCCTACTAAACCACCTGCGTTGATGAGGGCATCTTTAACATTGCTGCTCGTCTGTACCACTTGCCCGACCACTCCCAGGGCAGCCAATTGCATCGATTCGCCGAAATGGAGCCCGAAAAGGGGATCGTTGCTCAGGTGGGTAAGATTTTTCCAAAGACTCTCGAACTGTTGTGGGCTTACAATAGATCTTTTGTTCGGGACCAGCAACTTATTATCGATGCCAGACAATCGGCAAATTTGATCTGGATCCAGGTTTCGTTTTACAGCATAGCCCAGCAATGCAAGTATTAATTGTTTCTGGAAGTTTTGCATAATGTATTCTCCTGTTTAATGAGTAAAAGCTGGCTTAAAATTTTAAGCCAGCAATTTTCGGGTTGTGAAATTAGCCAAGGGAGCTTTTCCGGGATATTGAAAATGATTGTCTTGTTTTTCGGATTTTGCCAGCGCTTTTCCACTCCGCTGATTGTATTAAGCAGTCAGCCACTCAAAACAAAGCGGGATTAATAGTATTAGTGTATTTGAGTGGTGGTATTCTTGCCTGTTTTCATCGCCTTGCTCTGCAATATCGCCATCAGGGCCACCCAGGCCATAACGGCGGCAATTAACAAAATTCCCAACGATGACACCTCCGATACCAGTAAGGGAATTGCTATAGCGCTGGCAACAACCCATAACAAATCGAGCGAGATCACAATTTTTACTTTATTCAATTGAATAGGCATGTCGATGCTTACCCGGAACACGAATGCGGCGAAGAGTATAAGGAAAAGGCCGGTTGCTATAAACGGGAAGCCGCCGGTTACGCCAAAAACTTCGGCAGCCTTATTGGGAAAAAATGAAAGCAGGAAGCCGGTTAATCCGGAGCTCACCGAATTAATTCTGAGAATGTTTTGCAATGAGATCATAGCTGTAAATTTTGGAAATGCAAAACTATCACCCCAAACTCCGAAGCTATTGCCTTAAGGCGCCAAACAATTACCATCTGGCGCCAAAATGGTTTGATGTATTGCTTGGGTGAGCTGGTATGTGAAGCGATTGATTGGAACTGTTCAATAGTTACCGGGGAATTATAGCCAACTGGCGCAATCGCTCATAATAGCTATTACCGTTCAATGATTTTTATTATGGAGCGGGTTGCGATTCAGGCGTAGGTCTCGGCGAACACTTTGCCATCAATAAGATAAGGTTCTCCGCCCCTGTTCTCACCGTTGGCATCGCAGGTATCCGCAATCATACAATTCTCGTCGCCGGTTTGAGGTGAACCCCAGGATGCCATAATCTCAATCGGCTCTCCGAAGGGGTTCTTGATGGCGACACAATGTCCCTTTGCCGAGTAGACGCCCTCCTGGTCGGTGGCTTCGTAGCGATTGAAGAACTTCTCCTTGCTGATGATGTATTGCTCTCCCGAAGGACCGGTCACCACCCAATCGTTCGCTTTGGCGGTGTTGGTTGTTTCTTCCGCTCCGCCAGCGAGAGTTGTTATTACAACTTCGCCTTCAACGGCGGGTCGGGCTTTTACGCTTCCTTGTTTTTTGAACACAGGGGCCTGTTCCAAAGCATGCAGAATTTCGGGCGCCTTGCGGTCAACTTTCTTGAACATAACTGTCTCTTTTTTGTGTTTGACTTTTCTAAATTTATATGGTATTGTGCATATTTATCTGATAAAATTAAGGCCGCGGCTAGATATTTTTATATCAGCATTTCTTCTTCCTTTTCCTGTCTTCTGGCCACATATCAAAGAATATGCCTGCATCTGCCCCATTTGGTCCTTTGAAATTCCTTTGCCTCGCTAACGCGGGTGTGTCAGACGGTTAGTGGCAGCGATTTAACAATCAAATGCTGATAGCTCTGACCAACTCGTGTCCTGTAAAGCAACATTTCCCGCCGGTCTTTTTCTCAAGCACAATCGTCTAAAAGCCATTGTTTTCAAAACTGCCGGATTTTACTTTGGCTCAAAAATGAGCACTCCCGCTCGCGCTAGTATGTTCATGATAAATTAACGGCTGCTAACCCCTTACTTGCGCTAGTATTCCGAGTAAAGAATCAGCGACGGCTAACGCGAGCGTGTGCTGCAGTGTAAAAAGAGTGGTATTTTGTGATGGGGCACTAGCGTGAGCGGGGACATACCTGTTTCAAGAAGGAAGTTTACGCAATGGTAACGCCGAACTTAAATAAGATGACTACATGAAAAAAATAGTGATCGGTGTTTTTTTTATATCTGCAACTCTTGTAACGATAAAAGCTCAGAGTCAATTTGGTTATTTCCGCAATATTTATGATGCGGAGAAAGATAAAATCAACCTGGAATTTATTGATGAAATAGCGAAAAAGAAAAGAATCATTTTCTTATGTGAAAACAGTCATTTGGACGGGACGACTTTAAATCTTCAATACGAAATCTCAAAATACCTAATTGAGAAACACGGGTTTACTAAAATATTTGTGGAATACTCCTTTAGCCAGATTGAAAAAACAATGGATCAGTTGGATTCTCAGAAAGACCTGTTTGAATTGTTTTACGACGAATTGAGTAGCACCGTACTTAACACCCGTGAGTTTCGCAGTTTTTTAAAGGACATTAAACCTTATATCTTCGGCGAACAAACGCTAAGGTTTGTTGGTATCGATATTACTTCTAATACAAAAGTGGAGCAAATGCTAAGCTACTTGAAAAGTGAAATTTATGAAAGCAAAATCCATATCGATTCTATTGAAAAAATCGAAAAAACAATCGGTGAAGGAAGTTTTTCTTTTTTATACTGTCATCAATGTCCAATTTATGAAAAGGACTATAAAAAGTTGATGCAGTATACGCAAGTTGGGATCAACTTTTTTGACTCTGTTTACAAAAAGAAGGGGAATGTTGCCTTGCTTAAAAAGAAAAGAGGTTGGGAAATTCTTAAGGAAGGCGCTGAAGGTGCGTTTAACAAACAATTTCCCCCAATCGATAGAACTAAGGATAGGATGTTTTACGGATCGCTCTATTTTAGAAGAAGGGACTCGATTATGGCTAAAAATATTCTGTGGAATGCAGATAGCCTCTATAGGAACGAGAAGATCATTATTTGGGTGTCAGCATATCACGCGATGCGCGATTTGGCCGAGGCAGAATCGATTTACGATTGCTGCATTTATCCCGGCATAAGAACGGCAGGGGATCTGGTGTACAGAAGTACTTTGAAGGATAGTATGTACACAATCGCATTTATCAGGGGTGTCGGTGAATCGGGCCTGGCAAATGATTTGGTAAAGCTGCCCTCGCTAAAAATTAAAAAAGGCAGCCTTGAGCAATACTTACACAGGAAAGGAATAAAATTTGGGTTTGTTGATTTTCACGAGTGGAAAGAGGATCGACCGTTTTATATGAACCCTACTTTTGCAAAGTACCAGAAAGAAAAATGGTATAAAATGTATGATGGAGTAATTTATATTAACAAGATGGAACCACTCAGGATAACCGGTTGGAGATAAAGTTGACGGTTTCTCCTGACCTGGATTTGTATGCTGCAAATACATCATTGATTGCGGGCGCGGCGGTATGAGACAATTAATTTGTCGTAACATAAAGTTAATCCCAGCAGCCAGGTTAAGTCTTGGCTTCCACACTTATACACAATCAACAAAAAACTCATTGCGCTGCTAACGTGAGTGTGTGATAGCTAAGAGGCAACGAGCGGGTTATTTAAAAATGATCTCTGGTAGGAATAAAAAAACCTCCCACGCTCGCGCGAGAATGCTCTCGAAAAAATCAGTGATCGTCAAAGCAAGTATATCAGGGCGTTAGTTATAGTGATTTAACAACGGAACACAGATAGTTCTGACCAACTCGCGTCCTGTAAAACAACATTTCCCGCTAATCTTTTTCTCAAACACAACCGCATAAAGGTCTCATTGCGTTCAAAGCTGCCGCTTTTGTTTTGGCTCAAAAATGAGCATACTACAAAAATTCCGCAATCCGCAGGGGATTTCTTCCGCCATCTTTGCCGCTATAAACTGCCGTGATTTATTCATCCGAAGCGAATACCGCAATGTTATGCTCGAGAGGTAGCGCTCGTTCCCGAAAAAACCAGTTTTCAGCATTTAAAATCTCGAACCGCTCGATTGAACACGGTGGTATCACTGATATGCAGGCCCAGCAAGGGTTTCGGCGGATTAAAAAATAAAAAAACCCGCAAAAATGCGGGTTTGTCTAGTGAGGCTCCCCCGCCTTTTCAGCTATCGAATCAAATCATTGAAGACCTGAAACTTATTTACAGACTTAAACCACTTTTGGAGGAAAGGGGGTGGAAAATGACGGAGTAATGCAGAAAGTCATTCATTTTCGCTACAATAAATGAGCCTTTGCTATTTCTTTAAACTTTCCAGCTAGTTATAGGTGTTTCAGAAGCTATACATCACTAATCGCAGACACATATATTGAACTTGAAATCAAATCTTCCATTTTTTACGGCTATTGTATCGGGGTTGATGTTGTTCTCCTTTAGGATAAAATAGAACTCTCCTGCGATTATTCGGGAAACAGTATCATACCTGGTGATTAAGAGTTTACTACCGGGTAAAGGACCGTAATAGTCGCCTGAATTCCCATTCGAACTCTCGGAAGCAAATCCCGCGTCAATGGAGTCGATTTTATTTCCGGTAGAGGTTATCGAGGAAAGAACATCTTTTACACGAAAAAATAATTGAGACGACTTTCCCTTTCTTTGCCTTACAAATGCAAAATCGACATAAGGCGGATACACATTTACTAACATTTTCCCACATGGGTTAGATAGAAAACCACATTTCATAAAAGGTGTCCACACCTCATTTTCAATAATGCACCCTATCGTATTTGCGCCAACGGTAGTAGCATCTGGCAACACTATGTCTTTCTTGTTGCAGCAAATGTCAAACAAAAGCACAACCAATATTGAAATTATAGTAACGAATTTTCGCATAGATTCACTTTTAGGGTTCAACATCTTTTAACCATTACTTGTTTACACTCCGCACGTTCCGTCAATTCCTAAAAAACCTCTATTCGAATCGAGTTCACATCAAAGATTCCGTATACCAATTTACCAAATTTATTTCGCATCTCAAGGTCGCTTCTTTGAAACTCATTCTTATGCTTTTCCGCTCATTGTTGTACAACTCTTAATGTTTAAAAATCTGTATCGGGCTATTATTTTCAAACGCAGTCTTCCTGTGTGCAAGAAGGTATTTGAATATAGCTTGTTAACGTTCTAGTTCTTAATAAGTCGCTTCGTTTTCCACTCGCTGCCGCTTAGAATTCTTAATGTATAGATATCTGCCGGCAACTCCTCACTCGCGCTAGTATGTCCATGAAAAATCAGCGACCGCTAGCGCGAGTGTGTCAGACGGTTAGTTTCAGCGATCCATTAGCAAAACGCTGATAGCTCTGACCAACTCGCGTCCAGTAAAACAACATTTCTCCCCAGTCTTTTTCTCAAGCACAATCGTCTAAAAGCCATTGTTTTCAAAACTGCCGGATTTTACTTTGGCTCAAAAATGAGCACCCAATACAAGTTCTGCAACCCCCTCACTCGCGTTAGTATGTCCATGAAAAATCAGCGACCGCTAGCGCGAGTGTGTCAGACGGTTAGTTTCAACGATCCATTAGCAAAACGCTGATAGCTCTGACCAACTCGCGTCCTGTTAAATCAACATTTCCTGCCGGTCTTTTTCCCAAAGACAACCGTCTAAAAACTCATTGTTTTCAAAACTGCCGGATTTTACTTTGGCTCAAAAATGAGCACCCAATACAAGTTCCGCAACCCGCAGGGAATTTATTTTGTCAGTTTTGCCGTCATCAACTGGATTGATTTATTTATCCGAAACGAATATCGCAATATCATGCTGGATAGCTGGCGACATTGCATTGCCAACAAGGGTATGGAACTCTATGCCTGGGTGATTATGACCAGTCATATTCATTTGATCCTTTCTTCGCGGCACGGTCAGCCTGCTAACCTGCTGCGTGATATGAAACGCTGGACTTCCATTCAACTAAAGGAAGCGATACACAATCATCCCTCAGAAAGCCGACGGCAATGGATGCTGCAACAAATGGAAACCGCCGGTAAACAAAACAGTTGCAACAAAAATTTTCAACTTTGGCAGCAAGACAATCATCCCATTGAACTCTACAGTCCGAAAGTAATCTGGCAAAAAATGGAATATATCCACAACAACCCGGTCAGAGCCGGCTTTACCGATTTGCCGGAAAATTATTTGTACAGTAGTGCCAAAGATTATTATACGAACCGCAAAGGGCTGGTCGAGATTAGCAGGATAGATCCACTGGTTAAGTTCTATTAAAATCGATAAAACGCAGGTTGGTCAGAACTTTCTCCCAAAGGGTTTTGCTTTCCCGGAACTGGTCGTCTGGCACATCTGCGCCAGCAGCATGGCTGAATTACTATAAGAGGTTATTATTTTGTAGTGTATATTCTGGCGCGACCAGGGGCGCTCCCCCTGCTGGACTTGAACCAGCGACCCTCCCGACTCAACGAGTCGGGAGGGTCTAACCAACTGAGCTAATTCAATGTCAAGGGCAAGAGGATAAGAAGAAGTTTATTTGGAATGATACATATGTAGGAATAAAAAAACCCCAGATGAACTCTGAGGTTTGTGCTCCCCCTGCTGGACTTGAACCAGCGACCCTCTGATTAACAGTCAGATGCTCTAACCAACTGAGCTAAGGAGGAAGAACTATTTTTTACCCTTATGCTTTTTGACCAGCGACTCTCCCGACTCAACGAGTCGGGATGCTCTAACCAACTGAGCTAAGGAGGAAGAACTATTTTCTGCCCTTATGCTTTTTGACCAGCGACTCTCCCGACTCAACGAGTCGGGATGCTCTAACCAACTGAGCTAGGGAGGAAGAACTATTTTCTGCCCTTATGCTTTTTGGCCAGCGACTCTCCCGACTCAACGAGTCGGGATGCTCTAACCAATTGAGCTAAGGAGGAAGAACTATTTTTTGCCTTATGCCCTTTGACCAGCGACTCTCCCGACTCAACGAGTCGGGATGCTCTAACCAATTGAGCTAAGGAGGAAGAACTATTTTCTGCCCTTATGCTTTTTGACCAGCGACTCTCCCGACTCAACGAGTCGGGATGCTCTAACCAACTGAGCTAAGGAGGAAGAACTATTTTTTACCCTTATGCTTTTTGACCAGCGACTCTCCCGACTCAACGAGTCGGGATGCTCTAACCAACTGAGCTAAGGAGGAATTTACCCTTTTTGGGGCAGCAAAAATAGGGATTTTATGTTCTTAAAAAGAAGATTTTAAGGCATAATTTTCCGCCGGCCGGCAAAATTGGACCCGCCCCACCCCTACCCGGCGGCTTCATTTTTGCTGAAGAACTAAATTTTACGACGAATACAATAACCAATCGATCGTTTTCATTAATATTAGATGATCGTGCTTTCCAATTGTTTCGATCGTATCACCCAAATATCTCCATGTCAATAAAATTTTTTTCGTTAGCGGTTGTCATTTGCTCGTTGGCTGCTTGCATCAAAGCCGACGACAATGCCAACCTGAACGATGTGAACCAGGCCGATCGCGATTTTATATTCAAAGCTTCCTTTGCCAATTCAAACGAACTCGCCATCAGCCGGCTGGCCGATACAGTGGCCAGCGACTCGGCCCTGCGAAAATTCGCCCATCAACTCGTAGAAAAACACAGCGCTCTCCGATCGTCGTTCGATAAAGTAGCTTCCGGCTTTTCGTATTATGCCGGCGACTCGCTCAACGCTGAAAGTCTTGCGCTTCAACAACAATTACTTGGGCTGAACGGAAGAGCCTTCGATTCGGTTTATATACATTCGCGCCTTGCCAACCAAACCCTTTTACTGAATTCTTTTAACGAAGAAGTGAACAATGGCATTAATACAAAACTGAAAGCATTTGCGGCGGCCAATATTCCATTATTGCAGGCAAATAAAAAAACAGCCGATAGCCTGGTGCAGTTTTTCAAATAATATGTGTAATAGGCGGGAAAGAAATAATTCTCTTAGAAAAGGCCCAAAAGGCTTTTTTTATCCTGCGCCACATAGATCCCGTCTTCTCTTTGCTCTACCGGCCAATGCTTCAGGTAGTACCCTTCACCACTCGTGTTGCGGCCATTGGCCATGCTGAATTTATAGCGGTGCAAAGGACACACCACGTTGCCAATCGCATCAATATATCCATCGGCAAGAATGCCTCCGGCATGCGGGCACTTATAAGCAAACGCAAAAAGCTTACCGGCATACCTGCCAATGCAAATCTTCTTTCCGTTTACTTCGGTTAAAGCAATATTGCTATTTCCGAAATCAAGCTCATCAATACTTAAGGCAATTCGGAACCAATCGTAGTTCGACATAATGTTAGTGACGAATTGAAAAATGGCGAATAGGATATGAGCTGTTTTGCAGAACAAGATGCATACACTTCTGAGGAATTTTGAATTGACCATAATTCGCCATCCGCCCTTTCAGCATCCGCAATCAATACAAAAACTCCGTCTTGTAAGGATACCTTACCTTATACAGTTCTCTTACCTTGTTTAAAATCGTCGCCCTTAATTCTTCAATATTCCTTTTTTCGGTAGCCGATATAAAAACACAGTTTCCCTGCAGTTCATTTTCCCATCTTTCTTTCAGGTCCCGCAGTATTTCAACCCTCACCTCCTCGTCGAGCCAGGGATCGAAGGTGTTTTTTTCGTACTGATCCATTTTATTAAAGATGGTGATAACAGGCTTGTCGTAGGCGCCGATTTCCTGCAATGTTTTATTCACTACCCCAATCTGGTCCTCATAACCCGGGTGAGATACATCTACCACATGTAACAGTATATCCGCTTCCCGCACCTCATCGAGCGTACTTTTAAAACTCTCCACCAAATGATGCGGCAGCTTGCGGATAAACCCAACGGTATCGCTCAATAAAAATGGAGTTGTTTCAAAAACAACCTTGCGCGTAGTAGTATCGAGTGTGGCAAAAAGTTTGTTTTCGGCAAATACTTCGCTTTTGCTCAATAAGGTCATGAGGGTCGATTTGCCCACATTGGTATAGCCCACGAGCGCAACGCGAATAAATTCGCCGCGATCCTTTCGCTGCGTGAAGGCCTGCTTATCAATTTCGGCCAGTTTTTTCCTGAGCAAAGAGATTTTATCGCGCACAATACGACGGTCGGTTTCAATTTCTGTTTCACCCGGCCCTCTTGTACCAATACCTCCTCCCAAACGCTCGAGGTGTTTCCACATTCCGCGCAGCCTTGGTAATATATATTGGTATTGGGCGAGCTCCACCTGCGCCTTGGCCTGCGCGGTTTTGGCACGCCGCGCAAAAATATCGAGAATAAGATCGGAGCGGTCGATGGTTTTTACATCGAGTATCTTTTCAATATTGTTGATTTGAGCACCGCTCAACTCGTCGTCGAATATGGCAATGCGGATATCTTTTCCTGCTATATAGTTTTTTATCTCCTCCAACTTTCCCTTTCCTAAAAAAGTGCGGCTATCCGGGTGCGGTAGTTTTTGAATAAAACGCTTTACGCTTACCGCTCCGGCTGTTTCGGCCAAAAAGGAAAGCTCGTCGAGGTATTCTTTCACCTGTTGCTCGGTTTGATCTTTATAAACCAATCCAACCAGGATGGCTTTCTCTTCCTTGTTTATGACATTTTTTTTATCTAGCAAATCCTCACGATTTTGTCGGCAAAAATAATCAGAACCGGTGGCAAAACTGAATATTGTTGTTTTACTCCGGGTGAAGGGAGTATGAAATTTTTTCCAGGATTAAAAAGATTCAATGAGTAAACAAGCGCCCGAATTAATACAAACAGTTCTAATGAACCGGCCATTAAAAGAAAAAGCGAATACCTGACTGGCATTCGCTTTTTGTATAGCGGGCAGTACTATTATAAACCACTGACCGTAATACCAATTTGCAATGGCCTTACATCCGGACCGAAGCCTTCCTTGATAAAGGAGTTGATTTGATAGCTGCCATATATGCTCACAATGCCATAACCAAATCTTGCCATCACACTTAAGCGGGTACTGTTGAAATAACGTTTGGCCCTTTCCTTCATTACATAGGCATTAATAGTTCTTCCTTCTTTATTAACGAGGTCTTTTCCGCGTGTGCCGGCGCCAACCATGGTTCCAACCTTTACACCCAATGCCGCTTTCCAGCTACGCAGGTTTTGTACCGGGTTGGAGGTAAAGCGCAGTTCGATAGGCGCCTCGAGATAAGTATTGCTAAGCTTGTACTTTTTAAAGTGATTGGTGTCTTTCACATTATAAAAGCCGAGTCGATCGGCGCGTGAGCCCGAAATATCGATATAGGTATTCTCGAAATGCTGGTTTTCGGTAGCCACACCAGCTCCCAGGGCAACACTGAAACGGGGATCGGTTTTAAAAGGAAAATCGAAGAGAAAATAAACATTCACGGCCCGGGGAATTCCCTTTGTTTGCAATGAGTCGGGGGCAGAGGCCCAGTGATTGTATCCAAGTTGCAAAAGAAAATGGTCTTTGGGACGGTTGGCCAGACTCACTTTGCTCCAGTCTTTTTTTGCTCTTTTCCTGCTGGTCGTATCCTGCGCATGAGCTTGCAACAATACCAGACATCCGAAAAGAAACAGGGCGATTTTCTTCATAAATTTTTAATGATGATCAAATGTATCTGCAATACGGGTTAACGAAAGGTTAAGGTTAAAAAAAAGCCCATAGCGAACCATGGGCAATATTTCGAACTTTTGAATTATCAATTGAACAAAAAACAAGATCTCTTAGCGGCTGGGCAATGTTATTGGTCAACGATTTTTTAGCGGACCCTTCTCCCAACCGCAGGTCGGGAGGATGCTCTAACCGTCTGAGCTAAGGTTGAAATTTTCAATGAGCTTTTTTACCCGGTCCCTGTTCTTCCATCGCTTCAGCTGTTGTTCCCGCAGCAAGGCTTCCGATTTGGTATCAAAAGCTTCGCGATAGATGATTGCCCAATCCTTTGCTTTTGAAGTAAAACCCCGGTGCGAAGCAAGATGTTTTTTCAAACGCTCTTGCGGATTTTCAGAGGAACCGATGTAAAAGAGGTCTAGCGTGGCGGAATACAAAATGTAAACGAAATACATTGCCACGTTTTTAGTGGACCCTGCTGGGATCGAACCAGCGACCCTCCCGACTCTTAGAGTCGGGATGCTCTAACCGTCTGAGCTAAGGTTGAAATTTTCAATGAGCTTTTTTACCCGGTCCCTGTTCTTCCATCGCTTCAGCTGTTGTTCCCGCAGCAAGGCTTCCGATTTGGTATCAAAAGCTTCGCGATAGATGATTGCCCAATCCTTTGCTTTTGAAGTAAAACCCCGGTGCGAAGCAAGATGTTTTTTCAAACGCTCTTGCGGATTTTCAGAGGAACCGATGTAAAAGAGGTCTAGCGTGGCGGAATACAAAATGTAAACGAAATACATTGCCACGTTTTTAGTGGACCCTGCTGGGATCGAACCAGCGACCCTCTGATTATGAGTCAGATGCTCTAACCGTCTGAGCTAAGGGTCCATTTTCCAGCGATCAGCTTTAAGTTTCAAGCAACAAGGCTTTTGACTTTTTACTCTCGCCTTCTTCCTCCCTCAACGGGCTTGCAAAAGTAGAAAAATTCGGCAAGTGTTGATAATAAATCTTTTTTGAAAAATTAAACTACCTTGTAAGCAGCTACCAATTTGATAAGGTAGTCTTTAGATTGCCTGTTGCCAATGCCCCCGCTTAACGATATCAAAGAATTGCAGCGTCGGATGGCTGTGTACGACGATGAATCGGCTTATAAAGAACTGTTCCTTGGTTTTTATAAACCCCTGCACCAGTTTGCTTACTCCTTTGTTCGATCCAAAGAACTGGCTGAAGAAATTGTTTCGGATGTTTTCTTGCGCATCTGGACCAAAAGAAGTGATTTGGAGAATATCGAAAACCTTAAGGTCTATTTATATGTAGGTATCAAAAACACCGCCCTCAAATACCTGCTTAAACAGCAAAGACAGGTGGCCATTAGTATAGATGAATTGGATGTAGAACTCGAGAGCTTTTCGCGCAATCCCGAAGAAATGATGCTTACCGCGGAAATGCTCCACAAAATCTACCAGGCTGTCAACTCCCTTCCCCCCCGTTGCAAAATAATTTTCAAGCTGATCAAAGAGGATGGACTTCGTTACAAAGAAGTGGCCGAAATTCTGAACATCTCCATTAAAACCATTGACAACCAACTGGCTATTGCTCTTCGTAAAATCAGCAAAGCCGTGAGCGTGGATTTGGAACGAGTTCTCCGGAACAACTAATCGAATTTTTTTTTAAAAGGCTTAGTAGATTTCCCGGGATACCGGGTCCTTAAGCATTACACACGACTGTCTTGTGCATGAAAAATGACCGCATCTGGGAACTAATGGCCCGAAAAATGTCGGGCGAAATCTCCTCCGGGGAAATCGAAGAATTGGAACAAATCCTTCGCGAACAACCCCACCTGCACTTCAGCATGCAGGCTTTTGCCGATTTGTGGCGACATGCCGGTACATCTCCCCTCGATCCACAGTCGTTAGCTGCTTACAACAGGCATATTGAAAAAATAAAACAACAGGGGGTTCAATTTGGATTGCACGATTCAATGCCAGAGCAAAAAACCGTATTGCTATCGGGCAGCAGGCGCTTTTCGATGCGTCGCTACGCCTGGTGGGCAGCGGCAGTTTTATTTTTGACGGCCCTCGCTTCCTGGATCTTCTATAATCCGCAAAAAACAAAAACCCTGCAGGCTGCAAAACTTCGGCCCGAAATCAACAACGAAGTATCTACCAAACACGGTTCCAAGACACGTATACAATTACCCGACGGATCGCAGGTTTGGCTGAACGCAGGCAGTAAATTGAAGTATACTCCCGACTTTGGCAGGGAAATACGCGAAGTACAATTAATAGGCGAAGGATTTTTTGACGTGGTAAAAAATCCCGATAAACCTTTCATTATTCATACCTCTTCCATTGATATCAAAGTTTTGGGAACCCAGTTTAATGTAAGAAGCTACCCCGGCGATAAAACCAGCGAAACCAGCCTCGTAAGGGGAAGTGTAGAAGTAACAGTTCACAAACGCCCCGACCAGAAATACGTATTGAAGCCAAACGAAAAAATTGTAGTGCTGAACGAAGACAGCGTTTCGGAAAAAGCATCTGCCGATCTTAAAAAGAAAGAAAACAGGGAGCCGATTATTGCTATCAAAAAACTTACTTATAAAAACGGCGACTCTGTTTCGGTAGAAGCTGCCTGGGCCTATAACAAGTTATCGTTCGAAGACGAGTCTTTCAATGATGTAGCGCGAAAAATGGAACGCTGGTACGACGTTGAGTTTGAGTTTCGCAATGCAAGGCTTGGCGAAATTCGCATACAGGGTACGTTTATAAACGAAACACTGCCGCAGGCAATGGAGGCTTTGCAGTACACCCACCGGTTCCGCTATGAAATACAAGGTAAAAAAGTAATCATTTATTAACCACTTATAAAACGACGCTTATGACTTATTACCAAAACAGTTCCTGAGCATTCGTTAAAACAAAACGGGAAATGTTGGCGCATCTCCCGTTGGCAGGTTAATTTAATAGAAACCGTTCTGCTTAAGATTAATGCGGTTTCTGCATTAACAACCCATAACGATAAAAATATGAAAAAAATCCCATCGATTGCAGGGGCGGGGCAAGCCCTGAAAAAGCCACTATTGATTATGAAATTAACCTTGATTTTGACGGTATGCTGTGTGCTTCAATCGTTTTCAAAAAACCTCGAAGGCCAAACCATCACCCTCAAAGTGCAGGATACCGAAATTGCTAAAGTGTTGTCGGCTATAGAAAAGCAAGGCAGCTTCCGGTTTCTTTATAACAGCAGGCTGAAAGATCTTAGAAACAAAGTAAATGCGACGTTCAACGACGCCGATATCAGCCTGGTACTCGAAACCCTTTTCTCCGGAACCGATCTAACTTTCAAAAGGCTCGAAAACAACCTTATTGCTATCAGATCCGAAGACCCGGAAGAACAAGACAATAGAATTACCGGTAAAATAACCGACGAGGCCGGCGAACCCCTTCCCGGCGTATCCGTTTCTGTAAAAGGAACCAGCCGCGGCACCACTACCGATGCCGGCGGAAACTTTACATTGGTTGTACCCAACAACGCGGTACTGGTGGTTTCGATCGTGGGCTATATCGACCAGGAAATAAATGTGGGCAATCAGTCATCGTTCAATATTAAAATGGTGCAAACCCAGAAGAAACTCGATGAAGTAGTGGTGATCGGTTATGGCACTGCTGCCAAAAGAGATTTGACAGGGTCGATTACAAAAATTTCAGGTCGCGAAGTAGCCGATAAACCCAATACCAACCCCCTGGCCTCTGTGCAGGGAAAAGTAGCCGGTGTTTCGGTGGTTAACTCCGGACAGCCGGGACAAGAGCCGGATATAAGAATTCGAGGTACCATTAGCCGTTCGCAAACCAAACCGCTTTACGTGGTGGATGGATTGCTTAACGATAATATCAACTTTCTTAACCCCGCCGATATTGAGTCGATAGAAGTATTAAAAGACCCCTCCTCGCTCGCCATCTTTGGAGTTCGTGGTGCAAATGGGGTAATAATAATAACAACAAAAAGAGCCAAAACAGGCCAGCTCGCCATAAATTTCAGCTCAACCGTGGGTTTTAAAAGTATAGTCGACAAAGTAAAACTCACCGATGCCAGCCAGTTTAAAACACTCTACGATGAACAACGTTTGAACCAGGGACAACAGCCCTATAACAATTTCGGGTTGTACAATGGCAATTCCAATTGGGTTGACCTGATTTCGCAAAACGGCTTCATGACCAACAATAATATCAGTGTAAGCGGCGGAACCGATAAGAACAAGTTTTACATGGGCATGGGTTATATCCGCGAAGACGGTGTCATCAAGCACGAAAGACTGGAAAAAATACTGCTTTCTTTCAACGACGAACTCAGGGTTAACAAGTTTGTAAAATTCGGGTTCTCGTTTAATGGCTATCGTGCACAGTTGCCCGATGGACAAGGCCGCAGCTTTTCGGGCGCAGTAATTGCTACCCCCATCGTTGAGCCTTTCAATACACAGAAGGGATATTATAATCGTTTGCCCGACGAAATAGGCGGACCACAAATAGCCAACCCGCTGATGATTGTGGAAGAAACCAGGGGCACTAATCTCGAAAACGAATACCGCGCTGTTGGAAGTGTGTTTGGTGAAATCAACTTTCTCCGGAATTTTACGCTTCGCGCGAATTATTATGGCGATTTCGGGTTTAACAATCAAAGAAGATATACTCCCCTCATCAACACGTTTGCGGCCGACTTCAATACAGTTGCCTTGCAGTCGGGATTCAACAATACCCAGGTATTCCAGAAGGAGAATCGTTTCTTCAAACTGCAGCAGGAATATTTGCTTACCTACAAAAATAAATTCGGTGATCATGGCATAACTGCCACCGGAGGTTTCACTACTTATTTCAACAATTATAATGAAACCAATGGCCAGGTGCGCCAGGTAGCCGGAGGCAATCCCATTCCAAGAAACAAGCGCTTCTGGTATCTCGATAATTTCTTTGGCGATCCCACCACAAAAGTTACAGCAATCAGCCCCGGAAACGATGTGTTTGGAAACAGGCTGCCCTTGCAATGGGAACAGGCAACAGTATCCATGCTCTTCAGGGCGCTTTATAACTACCAGGGAAAATACTTGCTCAACTTTTCGTTCCGCCGCGATGGTTCGTCGGATATTTCCGAAGCCAATCGCTACCAGAATTTCGTGGCCGTGGGCGCTGCATGGGAAATCAGCCGCGAAGATTTCATGAGCAACCAGAATATCTTCGATTACCTCAAACTAAAGTCTTCCTGGGGAATACTGGGTAACCAGAATACACAAATTCATTATCCCTTCTACCCCCTTCTTAGCTCGGGTGTTTCGGCGGTATTCGGAAACAATATCGTTCCGGCCTATGTGCCTTCTTTTCTTGCCGACGAAAACCTGAAATGGGAAACCGTTACTTCTACTGAAGTAGGCGTAGAGTTTGCCGTATTGCGAAACAGGTTAAGTATGGAAGTAAACTATTTCCATAAAGTAACCGACAATCTTCTTACCAATTACCCCGGCCTTGCAGGTCAAAAACCCGGCATCACCAATGCGGGAGAAATTTTAAACAAGGGAATTGAAGCATCCGCAAGCTGGAGCGATAAACTCAGCAACGGCTTCGGTTATACCATCAGCGGTAATATTACTACGCTTAACAACAAAGTAAAACAACTGTACCAGGAAGGATTCGAAATTATCGATGGTCCCTCGCGCACTACAGCAGGCTTCCCAATCGGTTATTTCTTCGGGTACATTCACGACGGGCTCTACCAGAGTTTTGCCGACAAATTGAACTCGCCCAATGCTGCTGCTCTCGGCGATTATGGTCCCGGCGATATTAAGTTTAAAGATATCAATGGAGACAATGTTATAGACGAGAAGGACAGGACCATGATCGGTAATCCTACGCCTGATTTCATTTATGGTTTTTCGCTTGGCGCCAACTACAAGGGTTTTGATTTTAATATCGATTTCCAGGGAGTATATGGAAACGAAATCTTCCGCAGTTGGGGCAATGGCGCTTCGTTTGCCGTGTTCAACTACCGCAGCGATCGCCTCGATAGATGGAACGGAGAAGGCACTTCCAACTGGGAACCGATCCTTAACGACCAGCGCGCCATCAACCGGCAGAACTCCACCTATATGATCGAAGACGGAAGCTATATACGTATACGGAACATTCAGCTTGGATATAATTTCAGCAACAGCTTACTCTCGCGCATCCATATTAAGTCTTTACGCGTATTCTTAAACGGACAAAACGTAAAAACATTCAAACGTAATTCTGGCTTTACACCGGAGTTTGGCGGATCGGCGATCAGTTTTGGCGTTGACGGAGGTTCTTATCCAATTCCGGCTATTTATTCAGCAGGCGTAAACCTTAGTTTCTAACTATTAAAAAAGAGCTTTATGAAAGTAAATAAAGATAAATGGATATTCTTGCTGGCATTGCCGTTGATACTGCTGGGCCAGTTGGGATGTAAAAAATTTCTTGATCGAAAGCCATTGGGAGGCGCTATCGATGGCGATGTGGCACAGGGTGCTGTTGAGGAACAGGTTTTTGGATTGTATGCGGCTACCCGTAACTGGGGTATGACGCAGATGCCCTTCCTGATGGTGCACAGCGTTCGCTCCGATGATGCCGATAAAGGAAGTACGCCTACCGATGGCGCAGATTCCGAATCGTTTTACGATGATTTCTCTTATACAAAAGATCATTGGCTAATGACTGCGTATTGGGACGATCATTATGCTTTTATTTCGCTCGCAAATAATGTTATTCATACGGTAGATTCATTGAAGCTTACCGATGCACCCAGCATTATTAATAAAGCAGAAGCCCATTTTATGCGGGCCTATGCTTATTTCGACCTCGTTCGTTCGTTCGGAGAAGTTCCCAAAATCGATTTCAAAATTTATAAGCCTGCCGATGGGAATAAGCCTAAATCTACTGTGGCAGATATTTATGCACTGATCGATGCCGATCTCAATTTTGCTTCGGCCAATCTTCCGCTTTCGTGGAGCCCGCAGTTTATTGGCCGCCTTACTAAGGGAACAGCCAACACGCTTCATGCAAAAACATATCTGTATCGCCAGAACTGGGCTACCGCTTTAAATAAGGCAGAAGAAGTGATCAATTCGAAAGAATATGATTTGATTACGCCTTACAGCAAATTGTTTACCGAGGCAGGTGAAAACAGCAAGGAGTCAATATTTGAAATACAGAATTACAGCAGCGCCAATGGCTCCCAGGTTTTCAGTAACTATTTTGTAAACTACCAGGGTGTTCGCGGTTCGGGCGATTGGGATTTGGGATGGGGATGGAACGCTCCTAACCAGGTGCTGGTAAATGCATACGAAACGGGCGATCCGCGTAAAGACGCTACCATTCTTTATTCGGGCCAGGTTGATCAGTACGGACAACTGGTACCCCCCTCACCTCCATTGGCAAGACCTTATTGGAATAAAAAAGTACATACCGATCCTGTGCGCCGGCAGGCAACAGGCGATCGGTTTGGCTCCTGGTTAAATATGCCCATTCTACGCTATGCGGACGTACTGTTGATGGCAGCAGAGGCAGCTAACGAAATGGGAGGAGCAGCCAATACTACCAAAGCATTAGGATACCTGGAACAGGTAAGAGCGCGTGCCCGCGGCGGAAACAATTCCATTCTGCCACCGGTTACCACCACCAACCAGGCTTTGTTAAGAGATGCGATTCGTAAAGAAAGAAGGGCCGAGTTTGGAATGGAGTACGAACGCTTCTTCGACCTCGTGCGATGGGGAATTGCGGGACCCACTTTTTCGGCTATGGGTAAAAACTTTGAACCACGGGATAAGTATATGCCCATTCCGCAGTCGGCCATTGATAAATCAGGTAACGTTCTTGTACAAAACCCCGACTACTAACCGTGGAAAAGGGTAATACAATCAATATCAATTTTTCAAGAACTGAAAAAAATTCATTTATGCGATTGCAAAAAAAACTATATAGCGTAACAGCAGTTATTGCATTGCTGTGCCTGGTATTCAGTTGCCAGAAATTTGACAGGCCAGCACTGGGCGATTATAAAAAAGATCCTCCCGGTGCCGGAACCGATCTTAAATTGTATATGGCCTTCGATGGAACAGAAGTGGATAGCATACGCGCCATGTTTGGGGTTCCAAAGAATATTACCTACGTAAATGGAATAAGCGGTAAGGCAATGAAGGGCGCTACCAACGGTTGGATAGAATATCCCTCCCCCAGTTTGGCAGCTAATATCAAAGCATTTTCGGTTTCGCTTTGGATCAACACGCAAAAGCACGACGGTGGCGCGCAGAATGTGTTTATGATCCCGAACTCTACCGACTTCTGGGGTAATATGTTTATGCTGATAGAGGGAAACAACAGCACTACCGATAATAGCATGCTTATAAAATTCCATTTCGGTGGTCAGTGGATTGAATTCAACGGTGCAAACCGCTTCCCGGATATGTACGGGGCATGGAAGCACATTGTGTTTACCTATGATCCCACAACCTCCAAATTTTTTGCTTATTTAAATGGAAGCAAATTAAACCTGCCTGCTAGTATTACAGATCGCAAAAAAGGAGGCAATCCATTGGGATCTGATTTTACATTCAATAGCGTAAGCAAGTTTATTATCGGAGGATACCAGCAACACCTGGGTATTTCGGGTAGCCCCGATTCGTGGATGCTGCCATACACCGGTTTGCTCGATCAGTTCCGGATTTACGGCAAGGCCTTGAGCGATGCAGAAGTAAGCGCCTTGTACGCGTCAAAGCTTTAGGGTCGTAATTGTGGTTATATAAGAATGGTAAAACGGGTTTCGAAAATTTTTTGGAGAGACCCGTTTTTTCATATGGTAAGGCTTCGAAAACTCAAACCATCATTAAGTTTCGGGAATGGGCAATAACTGGTTGGTAAAAACAGCATTACTTTTTTCGGCCGGGATTTTCCTGCTGGTCTCTTCGTGTAAACAAAGGGAACAAAAGACTTTTGAAGTCCTCAATTCCAGCCTTACCAACATCGAATTCCAGAATAAGCTTCTTTCCAACGAAAAACTGGGCATTCTCTATTATATCAACTATTACAACGGCGCGGGTGTGGCCGCAGGCGATATCAATAACGACGGGCTTACCGATCTCTATTTTGTTGCCAATAACAACGCAGGCAATAAACTCTATTTAAACAAAGGAAATTTTGTTTTTGAAGATATAACCGAAACAGCCGGGGTGGCCGGCAATGCCGACTGGTGCACCGGCGTAACCATGGCCGATATAAATGCCGATGGTTTCCTGGATATTTATGTTTGTGCCGTTAGCAAAAAACACGGGTTAAAAGGCCGCAATCAACTGTTCATCAACAACGGCAACAATAGTTTCACCGAAAAAGCAGCCGAATACGGACTCGATTTTTCCGGTTATTCTACCCAGGCAGCATTCTTTGACTACGACCACGATGGCGATCTCGATTGTTACCTGCTTAATCAATCGTCGCACCCGCATCAGTATGTTGTAGATACTTCGTATCGAAGAAAGCTCGATGCCAATGCAGGCGATATTCTTTATCGTAACGAACTCGGCACAGGACAAAAAAAATTCACCAACGTATCGGCGCAGGCTGGAATCTATCAAAGCTTTCTTGGCTTTGGCCTTGGTCTTGCCATTGCCGATATCAACAACGATGGCTGGGAAGATATTTATGTTGGCAACGATTTTCACGAAAACGATTATTACTATGTGAATAATGGTAACGGAACCTTTACCGAAAGCGGCGCGAAAGTATTTAATCATTATTCCCGCTTCAGTATGGGAAACGATATTGCAGATTACGATAACGATGGAAACCTTGACATCGTAACGGTAGACATGCTTCCGCCCGATGAAAAAATTTTGAAAACATATGGAAGCGATGAGCGCGTGGATGTTTACAATTTCAAAATCCTCAACAAGGGTTACCAGCCGCAGTTTTCGCGCAATTGCCTTCAGCACAATAACGGAAACGGCAAATCCTTCAGCGAACTCGGTCTGGCAGCCGGTATATCTGCTACCGATTGGAGCTGGAGCCCGCTGATGAACGATTTTGATAACGATGGTTTCAAAGATCTTTTTGTAGCCAGCGGAATTGTAAAAAGAACAGCCGATCTCGATTACGTAAGATTTGTAACGGATCTTGCCCGGCAGAAATCATTCAATAATTCCGCCAGCCTCGACGATAAGGCGCTCGAAAAAATGCCCGACGGACGATCGAATTGTTTTATGTTCAGGGGAAATGGCAAAGGAAATTTTGAAGAGCAAAGTGAGCAATCGGGTATAGCACACAAAAAGGGATATTATACCGGCGCCGCCTATGCAGATTTCGACAACGATGGCGACCTGGATATCGTTGTAAATGCCATCGACGAAAAGGCCTTTATTTATAAAAACAACAGTGCCGGAAAAAACTATATTCAACTTCAATTTCGCGGCGATAGCCTGAATACAAAAGGGCTCGGCGTAAAAACTTATTTATTCCAGCAGGGCCGCATGCAGTACCAGCAATTGATGCTTACGCGCGGGTTTCAGTCTTCCTCCTTCGAGCGCCTGCATTTTGGTTTGGATTCGTTGACCGCTATCGATAGCCTGCTGGTGGTTTGGCCCGATGGGAGTTACCAGCTTATTAAAAACCCTGCAGTTAATAAACTTATTACAATAGAAAAGAAAAATGCCGCAGGCAAATTTATTTACGAAGATCATTTTCCTATTCCTGCCCCGCCTTATGTTTTAATGGAGTCGCCGATGCAGCAACAGTGGAAACACCGCGAGAACCCCATCGATGATTTTAACCAGCAATACCTGATTCCTCATGCCTTATCGATACGCGGTCCCAAAATAGCCGTAGGTGATATCAATAAGGATGGCCTCGATGATTTTTATGCATGTGGCGCTGCAGGTCAGCCCGGCCAGCTTTTTATGCAAAACAGCGCGGGAAAATTCCTCAATACAGATTCCCTTTTGTTTGCACCCAATGCAGAAGAGGAAGAGGTAGATGCTGCTTTTTTTGACGCCAACGGCGACTCCTGGCCCGACCTGTACATTGCAACAGGAGGAAACAATTATAAAAATGGCGACCAACATCTGTTAGACCGCCTTTATCTTAATAATGGCAAGGGCCAATTGCAGCCAACTACCGGCAAACTCCCGCAAATACTCAGCAACAAATCTACCCTATCCATTGGCGATCTCGATAACGATGGCGACGCAGATGTGTTTATCGGAACATTGGCCGATCCAGCGGATTATGGATTGCCCCAAACATCTTATGTATTGTTGAATGACGGTAAAGGAAATTTTGCAGCGGCTCCCGCGGGCTTTATCGATCTCGAAAAAATAGGGATGGTGACCAGTTCTGTTATTGCCGATATTAACAACGATAACAAAAACGACCTGATTATTGCGGGCGAATGGATGCCCCTGGTTGTGTATCTCAATAAGGGCAATAAGCTGGCAGCGGAAAGAATAGAGGCAAGCAGCGGCTGGTGGCAAACCCTAAGAGCCAGCGACGTAAACGGCGATGGGTATATCGATATCCTTGCGGGCAACTGGGGCTTAAACTCGAAACTGAGCAGTAAGAAGAACGGTCCGTTGCGAATGTATATAAAAGATATCGACAACAACGGTAAGTCGGATCCCCTTTTAGTTTACAATATTAACGGGCAGGAATACCCGTTTTTACCAAAAGATGAAATTGAGCAAGCGGTCCCGGCCATAAAAAAGCAGTTTCTATTTTATACCGACTATGCGGGTAAACCTGTTCAAGAGCTTTTTGATCTGGCCTCCGGCAATACCCTTAGTTTGGAAGCGGAGGAAATGGCGTCTTGTGTTTTTATCAACAATGGCAAGGGAAGTTTCACAAAGCAAATACTGCCCTTCGAATACCAGCTAACACCCATCTTTTGCTTTCAGCAGGCAGCCGGCAACAATAGCTTTTTGGCGGGAGGTAATTTTTTTGGCGTGCTTCCTTACGAAGGCCAGTACGATGCTGTATCGTTGATGCAATTTAGTATTACGGCCGAAGAAAAACATATTGGCTTTAATAAACCAACGGTGATGCCCGATTTGCGCGGGCAGGTGCGCGATTTAAAATGGCTTCAAACAAAAAACGGTAAAATTTTAGTGGTTGCCAGGAACAATGGCGGCTTACTATTCTTAAAAAGTAATGAAAAATAAATTGAGGTATTGATGATGACCCGGAAAAAAAATATCAACTTCATTCTCCTTTTGCTTGCACTTTGCAGTTGCGGGAAGAAATCATCGGCGCCCGCACCGCCTCCGCAGCCCACTAATTTTGAAATGGCATCGTGGGCCGTGAACAGTATTACCTCTCTTTCCGACTATTACGATGTAAATAAGAATCCTCAAATACGCCTCAGTTTTAAAGCGGCTATCGATCGATCTTCGGTAACAACAGGCGTACAGCTCAGGGAAAATTCCGGAACGCCGGTAAACATTGTAACAAGTTTCTCGAATGGCGATAGTACCGTATTGGTTACACCCGCTTCGCCATTGATAAATCTTACCAGGTACAGGGTAACAATAACCACGAATATAAAATCGAAAGAAGGAGGCAGACTAATCAATGAATCTTCTTTCAACTTTTTGACTTCGCTCGATTCTTCCTCGAAGTTTCCGGCCATAACCGATGATGAGCTGTTAACCCTTGTGCAAAAACAAACCTTTAAGTATTTCTGGGATTTTGCACATCCTGTTTCCGGCCTGGCCCGCGAGAGAAATTCTTCGGGCGATATAGTTACTTCGGGAGGCTCGGGTTTCGGCATCATGGCAATACCGGTTGCCATTGAAAGAGGTTTTATTACCCGGGCAGAAGGACTTACACGCCTGCAAAAAATTACAGACTTCCTTAAGAACAAGGCACAGAAATTTCATGGCGCATTTCCGCATTGGCTCAATGGAAGTTCGGGCGCCGTTGTTCCTTTTAGTACAAAAGACAATGGAGCAGACCTGGTGGAAACATCTTATCTCATTGCGGGATTACTTTGTGCGCGCCAATACTTTAATACAGCCGATTTAAATGAAGTTAATCTTCGAAACGACATCAATACTATCGCCAATGCGGTTGAGTGGAGTTGGTTTCGTAAGGGAAGTGAAAACGTTTTGTACTGGCATTGGAGCCCCAATTACAATTGGGAAATGAACCTGCCCATTCGCGGCTGGAACGAATGTTTAATTACTTATGTGCTGGCAGCATCTTCGGCCAACTATTCAATCCCCAAAATTGTATACGATAACGGATGGGCACAAAACGGGGCAATGAAGAATAATAACAATTACTACAATATCAATTTGCCCCTGGGACCTGCGTTTGGCGGCCCCTTGTTCTTCAGCCATTATTCTTTTCTTGGCATCAATCCTATTGGCCTTGCCGATCAATATGCCAGCTACCAGCAACAGGTGCAAAACCATTCGAAGATTAACTATGAATACTGCCGCGCCAATCCAAAAAACCATTTTGGATTTAGCGGGAGCTGCTGGGGACTAACGGCCAGCGATATACAAAACGGATACACTGCCAGCTCTCCCACCAACGATGTGGGTGTAATTGCTCCCACCGCGGCTATCTCTTCCCTGCCCTTTACACCGGTTGAATCGATGCGCGCATTAAAATTCTTTTACTATACACTTGGCGATCGCCTGTGGAAACAATATGGTTTTGTAGATGCCTTTTCGCTAAAAGATCCCTGGTTTGCTGATTCTTTTCTTGCCATCGACCAGGGCCCGATCATTATAATGATTGAGAATTATCGCACGGGCTTAATATGGAATTTGTTTACCAGTTGTCCCGAAGTAAAGACCGCGATGACGGCGCTCGGCTTCAGCGCCCCTTATTTGTAAGAAACGATAACGATTGAGCTGATATGAAACAATGTTTAATTGGAATTGCTTTAATGTTAGCAGCGCTTGCAGGTTTTACCCAGAACAAAAAACCGGCGCCCGGCCGGCCGCTTCATCTGTCCGATACGGCGTTGCTGGAACTGGTACAAAAGCAAACCTTCCGCTACTTCTGGGATTTTGCGCATCCTGTGTCGGGGTTGGCGCGGGAAAGAAGCAATATTACCGAAGAATATGGTTGGGAAACTACTACCACCGGTGGAACCGGTTTTGGTATTATGTCGATAATAGTAGCGGTTGAAAGGGGATGGATAACACGCGATACGGCCGTGAAGCATCTTTTAAAAATGCTGAAATTTCTTAGACGAGCCGACAAATTTCATGGCGTATTTCCCCATTGGTTAAATGGCGAAACGGGAAAAGTTATTCCCTTTAGTCCAAAAGATGATGGCGGTGATTTGGTAGAAACATCCTACCTGTTCCAGGGACTGCTTTGTGCGCGGCAATTCTTTAATCAAAACAATCCCAACGAAAACAAATTGCGCCAGCAAATAAACTGGTTGTGGAACGAGGTGGAATGGGATTGGTACACGCGTGGCGGTATCAGTGTTTTGTATTGGCACTGGAGCCCCAATCATGGATGGAGCATGAATAACGAAATCCGCGGCTGGAACGAATGTTTGATTACCTATGTATTGGCGGCTTCCTCCAATTCTTATCCCATTAAGCCCGAAGTGTATCATCGCGGATGGGCCAACAGCAATCATTTTAAAAATCAGAGAGAGTACTACAATATTAAATTGCCTTTGGGATTTGATTATGGCGGTCCATTATTTTTTGCGCATTATTCGTTTTTGGGAATAGACCCGAGAGGGCTGAAGGATCGTTACGCCGACTATTGGGAACAAAACAAAAATCATACGCTCATCAACCGCGAACATTGCATTCGCAATCCCCAAAACTTCAAAGGATACGGCGCCAACTGCTGGGGACTTACGGCGAGCGACAATCATCTTGGTTATGGCGCACATTCGCCCACCGAAGACCTGGGAGTGATATCTCCCACAGCAGCTCTCTCTTCTTTTCCCTATACACCTGAATATTCGATGCAGGCGCTTAAACATTTCTATTTTGACCTGGGTGATAAAACATGGAGCGAATACGGATTTGTGGATGCATTCAATGAATCGGCAAACTGGTATGCCAAAAGCCATCTTGCCATTGACCAGGGCCCAATAATTGTGATGATAGAAAACTATCGTTCGGGTTTGTTATGGAAACTTTTTATGAGTTGCCCCGAAGTGCAACAAGGACTAAAGAAACTCGGATTTCAATACAATACTCAATACTACTTACAGGAAAAAGGCAAATAGCATGGTGGGAAAAATTGCTGGCATTGTTTAATAGCAGTTTGGGGAACTGGCAACAGTAGTGGTTTTTGATTCGACCCCGTTGTTTGTTAAATGCTTTAATCACTGTCAATACATTTTTCACCACTTAAAACTGCTAGTATGAAAAAACGATTGCTAAGCCCATCAACGCTTTGCCCGGTTTTGTGCCTGCTGGTGTTTTGCTTGCAAATCCCCTCCTTTGCACGCGGACACAAGACCGGCTGGTTGGTGATGGACGAAAAAAATTCGGATATAAAATTTCCTGGTAAGGAAAAGAACAATTCCGATCCTGTATTAAGTGCAGACATCACCGTTAAGGGTACTGTAAGAGATACCGATGGGGCGCCCCTTGCCGGGGCAACCATTGCTGAAAAGGGAACGAACAACAAGGTGATAGTAGGCACAGACGGAAGTTTCTCGATTACTGTGAAAGAGGGGGCCACGCTGGTGGTATCGTTTGTTGGTTTCGATACCCAGGAAATACCAGCTCTTGCGGGCCAGCAAATGAATATTGCTCTTAGCCGGCAGGACAAAACATATGCAGAGGTAGTAGTAACAGCGCTGGGCATACGAAAAGAGCGGAATAAGATTTCTTATGCAACGCAGGAGGTAAAAGGAGGGGCGCTGGAAAAAGCTCCCGAACCCAACGTGGCAGCCAATCTTATTGGCAAAGTAGCCGGTTTGAATATCGCTTCCAAAACAAATCTCTTCGAAAACCCCGAAATACTTTTGAGAGGAAGAGAAACTCTGGTTGTCATCGACGGCGTACCTACCGATAAAGACAATTTCGACTTCTGGAACCTGAATCCAAACGATATAGAGAGTATCAACGTGCTCAAGGGAACTGCTGCTGCTGCCTTGTATGGTGCGCTTGGGATAAACGGCGCAATTATGATCACTACCAAAAAAGGAAAATCCGGTGCAAAGGGCGTCGAAGTTTCTTATAACTCTACCACGCAATTCCAGGTTGGATTTTTGCGTGTTCCCGATACGCAGGATCAATACGGTATGGGCTGGAGCGGGTATTTTGCTTTTATCAATGGAAAGGGTGGTGGTGGCTGGTACGACGATTACGGGTATGTGTGGGGGCCTAAGTTAAACGTACCAAACCCGGCTAATCAAAGCGGCTTCGAGGAATATCCTCAATACAATAGCCCTTACGATCCCAACACGCTCTTCAGTTTTACGCAGGCAGGATTTACTGATCAAAGTCACTATAAACCTCTTCCCGGTATTACAAGAGGAAAAGATAACCTGAAAAACTTTCTGCAAAACGAATTACTGACTACCCAGAATATATCGATCGCGGGGAAAACCGATAATGCCGACTATCGCGTATCCCTTACGCATATGTATCAGAAGGGCCAGGTGCCGAATACGAAACTCAATTCAACTACAGTAAATATATCGGGCGGACTGAATGTTGGGGAGAAGCTGAGGCTGGAGTCAACCATCTCTTATAACAAGCAGTACACTCCCAACTATCCGCAAACGGGGTACGGGGCCAATAACTTTTTCTACAATATACTTTTATGGATGGGGCCCGATGTAGACATCCGCGATCTTCGGAACTATTGGCAACCGGCAGGCGGCCGCGATGGCAGCTCCGGTTTTATTCCTTACGGGGTGAAGAATGTGCAACAATTCAATTACAACTATACCTGGTACAACAATCCCTGGTATCTTGCTTACGAGGCACTGAATGGTTATACCAACGATGTTATAACCGGGCAGGTAAACGCTACGTTCGACATCACTAAAGATCTCTCCCTTTTTGCAAGAAGCGGGGTGATCACAAATAATTCTTTATCGACTCTCAAGACACCTAAAAGTTATATCTACTACGGGGGCGCCGAATTTGATGGCAACTATAGCGAAAGAAGGAGAACGAATTTCCAGATTGTGACCGACGTATTGCTTACGTACAAGAAAACCTTCCTGAAAGATTTTAATGCCACGGTTTCTGTAGGTGCCGCCAATCGTTACAACTCCAACAGCAATTTGTTTTCGCAAACAAATGGCCTAAACGTTCCTGTTAACTACAATCTCTCGAATACCATTGGTGCACTAAGAACGACCAATCTTCTTGCCCAACGAAATGTAAACAGCGCGTACGGGTATGCAGATATTGATTATAAGAAGATGATTTTTCTTGGAATTACCGGAAGGAATGATGCCACTACTACCCTGCAAAAACCAAACAACTCTTATTTCTATCCATCGGCTTCTTTAGGAGTAATACCCTCGGCAATGTTTAAAATGCCCGAATTCATTTCATTTGTGAAATTGAGAGGATCCTGGTCAAAGGTTTCAACCGATAATATTGAACTGGAACCGGGAAATATTTACCGTAACTGGTACGCCACCCTGCCTGTTTATCAAACCGGCCCGCGCTGGAACGGCAACAATGCTACGCTCAACCTGCCGGGAACCCTCATTCAGCCAGGCATTAAACCCAATACAACTTTATCGCAGGAATATGGTACCGAGTTGCGTTTTCTTAAAAATCGCTTAGGTATCGACTTTACTTATTTCACGTATACCGATAAGGATTTCGCGATCACCGCGCCGGTTTCTTCGGCTTCCGGTTTCAATAGTCAATTGGTGAACGGCGATAAAATTAACCGCAAAGGTGTTGAGCTGGTAATAACGGGAAGCCCCGTAAGAACAAAGGATATAAAATGGGATGTCACTTTTAACTATAGCAAAGTGCGCAGCTTTATAAAAGAGTATTACGGGGGAGAAACGATTCGGAACGGAATCAAGGTGGGAGAAAGAAGAGATGTATTGCGCGATTGGGATTGGGAACGCAGTCCCGACGGCCAAATAGTGTACGGTTCCAACGGGTTTCCCCAGTATATCGATCACCAGGTCAACATCGGGCATACCGATCCGGATTACATTTTCGGAATCATCAACAATCTTTCCTACAAAAACTTTGGTTTAAGTTTCTCCTTCGATGGTCGCATTGGCGGTATCATGTACAATGGTCTCGAACAAAAATTATATGAAGGAGGCATGCATCCCGGTACTGCCAATGCCGACCGCGATGCGGCCTATGTGGGCGATAAATCATTTACCGGCCCCGGCGTTGTAGTAACAAGTGGTACGGTTGAATACGATATACAGGGCAATATCGTATCCGATACAAGAAAATTTGCGCCCAACACTACCAAGGTTAATTATATCGACTGGATATTTGCCACCTATGTAAATGGCATAACAGGCGCGAATATTTACAAGAGATCGTTTGTAAAACTCAGGGAAGTAGTTCTTTCCTACAACGTATCGCCGAAATATTTGAAAAAGCTGCGTTTAACAGCAGCCAGTATTTCTGTAACCGGCAGGAACCTGCTGTTGTTTACAGATGTTCCCTTTATGGACCCCGACGGGTATTCCGGTCTTTCATTGGCGGAACCAACTTACCGGAACATTGGTATCAATATTAACCTGAAGTTTTAAAACAATCAACATGAAAAAGCTATCAACTTATAAATATCTCGCGGGTTTTGTGCTGGTTGTTTCGTTGCTTTCTTCCTGTAAGAAATACGAAGACTTCCAAACCAATCCCAACCTGCCCTCCAATGCAACGGCTGCATTGCTATTAACAGGAATCTGCTATAACATCTTTTATTACGACAATACACAGGCTGCTTTTGCCAGCCGCCATCTTACTTACTACGAGAGAGGCAATTCGGCAGTTGATTATAGCTGGACCGCCGGCAACAACGATAACTACAGCTTCGATAATTTCAATGTATTGCGCCAGGTAATGCAAATGGATTCACTCGCAACGCAGGCGGGACAAACGCAATACCTCGGGCTTACCAAGTTTTTCCGCGCATTGTTGTTTAGTCAAATGACCGAGATATACGGAAACATTCCCTATACACAGGCATTGAAAGCACTCTCCGGAAATTTCAAACCCGTGTACGACGACCAGGAAACTATTTACAAAGGCATATTGCAGGAACTGGAAGAAGCAAACGCATTGCTCGACGATAGTAAAGGACGTATCAACGGCGATATTGTCTACAACGGGGTAGCCAGCCAATGGAAGAAACTGGTCAATGCATTCAGGTTGAGATTGCTGGTTCATTTAAGCAAGAAGGAAGCCAATAACAATCTCAACATCAAAACACAGTTTCAGAATATTATTGGTAACAGTGCAAAATATCCCTTGTTTGGCAGCAATGCCGATAATGCACAGTTGCTGTTCAACTCGAGTTCGCCCGATAATTACTATCCTTCTTTCGGGTATCTTTCGCTAAGCACGGCGGTAAGTTTAGAAAAGGGATTTGCCAAAATTCTAAAGGATCGCAGCGATCCCCGGCTTTTTGAATTTGCCGAGCCGGTGAGCGGATCTCCTGCAGGAGTATTTTCCAGTTACGAAGGTGTTGATGCCGGGTTAACCGTAAGCGATCAGCAAACAGCTTCTGCCAATGCCTCACGCATCAAGGCCAGGTATCATAGCGACCGAATAAATGAACCGTGGATATTGATGGGTTATGCCGAGCAGGAGTTCTTAATCGCGGAAGCTATTGCCAGGAACTGGATCACTGGCGCCGGCACGGCCAAGTCGCATTACGATAATGGAATTACCGCATCCATGCAATTCTATAATATCGGCGGAGCCGACATCAGCTCCTATCTTTCGCAACCCCTGGTAATCTACAATGCAGGCACTGCACTCAACCAGATTGCAATTCAAAAATATATTGCCATGTTTATGAACAGCGGATGGGAACCCTTCCTCGAACAACGCCGCACGGGCATTCCGGTTTTGAGTGTAGGTCCCGGTACCTACAACAACGGCCTCGTGCCAAAGAGATGGTTGTATCCGCAAAGCGAATACGATTATAATGTCGATAATCTTACATCGGCCATACAATCGCAATATTCGGGGAACGACGATGTAAACAAAACCATGTGGTTAATTCAATAAGGAAAGGAGAAAAGAGCATGTAGCTTTCTTTTTTTAATACAATTACCGGCGTTAAAACGTAGAATATTATTTGAAGCATTGATTTAATAAAACAGAAAACAATTCCCGAATGAAAAGAGTATTTAGTTTGATTTTTTTGACAATGTTCATTTGCAGTTTGAACGCACAGGGTATTAAAAAAGGAAAATACGGCGATGGCCCGGATGATATTCCTGCCGTGGGTATCATCCGTGGCCTTAGCGACGATCAGTTGCTCGAACTAGTACAGCGCCAAACCTTCCGTTTCTTCTGGCACGGAGCGCACCCGGTGAGCGGCCTTGCTTTGGAAAGAAGCAATACCGTTTTAGCAGAGCATTACTGGGATTATATCAACGAAGCCTGGGGCGAACCCAATTTCAGTAAAACGCCTTTTGGTCCCGAAGCGGGTGCTATCGGCGGAACAGGATTTGGTATTATGAGTACAATTGTTGCGGTGGAAAGAGGATGGATAGGACGAGATACCGCCGTTCGGCGATTGATCAAGATTGCCGACTTTCTTATCAATGCCGATTGTTATCATGGCATATACCCGCATTTTATGAACGCAAGAACCGGTAAAACCATTCGTTTCGACCGGCTCGATGATGGCGCTGATATTGTAGAAACTTCTTATCTCCTGATGGGATTTTTATGCGCGCGTGAATATTTCAATTCAGAAGATCCGAGGGAGAAATACCTACGCAAACGCGTTGACCAGATGTGGGGTGCCGCCAACTGGAACTGGCATACCAACAATCAAAATAAACTCTACTGGCACTGGAGCCCCAACAACGGTTTCGATATGAACTTTCCGGTATGGGGATGGAATGAATGCCTGATTACTTATATCATGGCCGCATCTTCACAATATCATTCTATCTCTAAAGAAGTGTACGATGGATCGTGGGTGGGAAGTATGGGCTTCAAGAATGGAAGAGAATACTACGGATATAAATTGCCCCTTGGTAATTATGATAAAGACAAGGGCGGCCCGCTATTCTTTGAGCAATACACTTTCCAGGGCATCGATCCGAATGGATTGAAGGATAGCTTGGGCAACGATTATTTTGAGCAGGGAAGAAATCATACCCTGATCAATCGTGCATATTGTATAGAGAATCCTAAAAAATATAAAGGGTATAGCGAGCGATGCTGGGGGCTTACGGCCGGCGATAGTTATAAAGGATATGTGGCGCATAGTCCCGAAAATGATTTTGGCGTTATTCAACCCACCGCCGCTATTTCTTCAATGCCTTATACGCCCAGGGAAAGTATGGAAGCGCTTCGTTATTTCTATTATCAACTGGGCGATAAAATCTGGAGCAAATATGGTTTTGTAGATGGCTTCAGTATTCATCACAACTGGTATGCAAAAAGTCACCTGGCCATCGACCAGGGGCCGATTGTAGTAATGATCGAAAACTATCGCACCGGGTTGCTATGGAAATTATTTATGAAAATTCCGGATATACAAAAGGGATTGAAGAAACTGGGATTCCAAAGCCCCTGGATAAAATAACGATTGAAACTGATGAGAGCATTTGCCATAATTATCCTCTTGTTGGCGCCGGCCGTTGATGCGCGGGCACAATCGCCTGTTAACCTCAATGATAAAGTAAAGGCTTTGTTATTGGGATCGCTGATTGGCGACGCATTGGGTGGTCCTATCGAATTCCAGGGTCATCCGCAAATTCAGGCAACTCCCCATCCACCCAAACTTTGGAAAGAAGATGAGTTGATCAACGAAGCAGAGATACAAAAAGCAAGGGAAAGAATTCTGTTCCGTGAATACAAATACCTGCGACCCGTTCCCGAACCATATGCCCATTGGTCGTTCAATGCAAAGCCCGGAACCATCACCGACGACAGCAGGCACAAGATTATATTGATGCACATGTTGCGAAACGCGCTGCAGGAGAATCAATGGCCGGTAAAGGAAACGCATCTTGCCAAAGCATACTTATCTTGGTCAAATTCAAATACAATTAAGCGTCACCCCGGTTATGATACTCTTTGTGCGCAATGGTTGAACGAATCGTACAAAGCAATTAACTGGTTATTGGGTAGCCGGCAAACCGGTAATGCTTACCCCCTGCAACGTTTGTGGAATGCCTTGCCTACTTGTTACGGCCAAATGTCTTTGTTGCCACTTGCTGCCATTTACCCGGGCGAGCCGGTAAAAGCTTATACAGCCGCATACAAACTTGCATATTTCGATAATGGTTTTGCACGCGATATGAATTCGGCCCTGGTTGCCGGCCTTGCCAAGGCATTGATATTAGATCCGGAAAAAAGATCGAACGAAGAGCTATGGAAAGAAGTGATAGATGCGATTCGAAATACCGATCCATATGCATATGCCGAAGTTCCCTGGAGCGAAAGAGCAGTGAATCGGTGGCTGGATCTTGCCGATCTTTATGTGCAGCGCGCTGGTGGATCACCCGCTAAGCTATTCGATCAACTCGAAAAAGAACTTGCCAACGATGTAAAATGGGAAGCCCATGTTCCTTTCGTAGTAATTTTTTCTGTATTGAAAATTTGCCAATACGATCCCCTGGCTGCTTTGCAATTAAGTATCGAGTGGGGCTGGGATCACGATTCCTATGCACAATTGCTGGGAGCTTTTGTGGGCGCTATTTATGGAACAGAAATTTTCAAACAACAGTTAACACAAACAGTTTCTGAGCGACTAATGCTCGATTATGATGAAGATATCAATGAGTGGGCAGGCACATTGGAAAAAATAAGGCAATTGGCAAATAAAAAGCCGTTGTTTGAGTACGGGAATTGATTTGAAATTATTAGCCACGAGCCATGATCTCCGACAGACTGTTAGCTCGCGGCTCATGGATCACAGCTCGAAGCTCTAAACCAACTATAAACAAATTCTAACAACAAACACCATTTGTTATGAACGGAAAAATATCTCGTCAGAAATTTTTACAACAAACGGCAATGGCGGGCGCAGCTCTGCTTGTTTCATCGCTGGAATCCTGGGCCCTAACAACACCCCAGAAAAAATTGCGGGTAGCCGTGATTGGCTGCGGCAGTGTCAGCAATCGTTATTTGCCTCAATTGCTTTCTTCTTCGATGATTGAAGTAGTAAGTCTTTGCGATATCAAATATGAACGGGCTGTTGCGCAGAATACCCAATACAAGGTAAATGCGCAAACCTATCCCCATATCGATGCCATGCTGAAAGGTGTTCCGTTTGATATGATGGTTACCCTTACCGATATGCAGGTACACGGCGAATTAAATAAGAAAGCGTTGCTCGCCGGAAAACACGTGTGGAGCGAAAAGCCCATGGCAAATACCTATGCCGAGGGCAAGGCGTTGCTCGATCTTGCACGAAGTAAAAAACTCCGGATCTGGGGCGCACCGGCTGTAGTAAACAGTCCGCAGTTTGCATTCATGAATAAGATGATACAGGAAGGAAAACTAGGGCGCATTGCAAGTGCGCATGGGCAATATGGTCATACCGGTCCTACCTGGTCGGCTTTCTTTTACGAAAAAGGCGGCGGTAGTATGCCCGATCTCGGTGTGTACAATATGGCAACATTAACCGGCTTGCTGGGTCCGGCCAAATCGGTGATGGCGATGACAAGTATTGTAAAACCCGAGCGAACCGTTGATGATAAGGGGAAAGTTAAGGTAGAAGCAGAAGACAATGCGCATGTATTGCTGGAGCACGACAAAGGGGTAATCAGCCATATCATGTGCGGGTTTAACTACTTTGATCCGCACGGGCATGAGGCAAAGGGGCAGAAATTGCATTCGATACAGATTTATGGTGATTACGGGAATATGCGATTGATCGGTTATGATTGGGAAACGAATGGCGTGATGCTCGATAATTCATGGGACGAGCCTGCGAAATTATATGCAGAAGACAGCGAAGGATACGAATGGCAGGAAGGAGCAAGGGTTACCGGCGAAAGCATAGTGAAAGGAATTGAACCGAAGATAAACGTGGAGCATGCACTGCATGTACTGGAAATAATTGAGGCCGCCAGGAAATCTTCTGCAACAGGCATGAAAATAAAACTGACCAGTAAGTTTAAATGGCCGATGATGTAGAAAACACATGCCTGCTATGGCCTTACTTTCAAAAATATCAATATGAGCAACCCGTATATCCGGCAGCTTATCGAAGAACATAAAATGGGTTTCAGCCTTGCCCAGCCTTTTTATACCAATCAATCGGTTTTTGATTTTGAGTGGAAGCATATCTGGAAAAAATACTGGCTTTTTGCCGGTACGCTAGCCGATATACCGAAGCCGGGCGATTATTTTGTATATCAACTGCACAACGATTCAATTGTTATCATCCGCGGCAATAAGGGAGAAGTGTTTGCGCATTATAATACTTGCCGGCATAGGGGATCGTTGATTTGTTTGGAAGAAAGAGGAAATGCGCCCAAATTGGTATGTCCCTACCATCAATGGGTGTTTGAAAAAGACGGAACACTTTTTAAAGCAAGACTGATGCCCGATGATTTCGATAAGGCGAAATACGGATTGCACCCCGTGCAGGTAAGAGTGGCGGAGGGATTTATTTTTATTTCGCTTGCAGATAATCCGCCCGATTTTTCAGTAGTAGAAAGAGATTTTGCTCCTTTTCTAAAACCTTTTAAACTCAATGAAGCAAAACTTGCATTTCGCAAGCGCTACGAATTAAGAACAAACTGGAAGCTGGTGGCAGAAAACTTTCGTGAGTGCTATCACTGTGGCCCTGCACATCCCGAATACTGCAGCGCAGTAATCGGCGCCAATATGAAAGAATCGGCCGAACCGGTTCTTGCAGAAAAGAAAACAGTTTGGCAAAGCAAAGGTTTGGAAACAGAAACAGTTGATTTTACCAAGAACTCTTTTCATTTCGCCATTCGTTATCCCTTGCGACCCGGCGTGGAAAGCTACAGTCTCGATGGTAAGAAAGTAGCGAAGCCAATGGGTGAACACAGCGATTACGATGCGGGTGTTTTGGGAATGGTAGTTTATCCGAATTTCTGGATGGATGCGGTAAGCGATTATATGTGGACCATGCGCCTCACCGCCACTTCTCCCTCTACTACTATTCTCGACCTGGCCTGGCTGGTAGATGGAAAAGCGGAAGAAGGAATCGATTATTCCATTGATCGGTTGATTGAATTCTGGAAAATTACCGGCGAACAGGATTGGCAACTTTGTGAAAACAATTTTAAGGGAATAGAAAGCAGCCGTTATACGCCCGGGCCTTATGCTCCTGCAGAACTGGATGTAGATCGTTATATTGAATGGTATATCGGCAGAATGAAGCAAGGATTGTTAAGCAACGGTTGAAGTGGCGGCAGCCTTATTGCTTTTCATGAATGCTAAAAACAGGATAGCAGTAATGAATACAATGCCCGCATTCAAAAGAAATATATCTCCTACTTTCATCTTGTTATCGTATAAGTAACCGGTCCAGAAATTGCCGGCAATGGCGCCAATACCATAATAGGCTGCGTACAATAGGGATTGTCCCGTAGCAAGCCATTGGTTATCGACCAGTTTGTTTACATACTCTACGCATACTACCCAAAACAACGACCAGGAAATTCCATGTAAGAGCTCTATCGGTATGGCCGCAATTGGGTTTTTGATGATGCTGTACAGCAACAGGCGAACCGTGGTTGCAAGAACTGTAATCAGCAGCGTGGTTTTTACACCAAATCTTGCAATAATTCTTGCAGAAAAGTAGAACAGGGGCAATTCGCAGAGACCCTGGAAAGAAAGGCCGTAACCGACGAGCGATGCCGAAGCGCCATTTTCTTTCATGTAAATGGAATAAAAGTTCCAGATAGCAGTTCCTCCCATCGAAACCAGGAATACCCCGAGCAAAAGGATCAATAACTGGTAATTACTCAACAATTTTCTCAGGCCGCTGAAATTACTTTCTTCGATTACAGCTTTTTCTTCGCGCTTATCCTCGATGCCGAGTGAAAAAATGAATACCCCTGCCATGCTGATGGAGGCTATAATAAATATTACGGTGAGGTTGATAATATCAATCAATTGCCCCGTAACAATACCTGTAAAAGCCCAGCCTGCTGCGCCGGCAATCCGAAGCGAGCCATACGAAAAACGGGCATCTTTCTTCGACAATCGCAGCGATAAACTATCGAGTAAGGGCTGAATGCCGTTATAGAAAAACGACATGAATATGGTAACGCCCGCAAGCGCTATTAAACTGCTGCCCTGTAAATAAAAGAGGTAACTGACAGACGCGAGAATGGAGGAGTGTACAATACATTTCTTATAACCCCATTTATCGGCAAAACTGCCATACAGGGGCTGAACCAAAAACATCATAAGCGGCGTAACACTTAACACAACGCTTATTTCTTTTCCCGACAAACCTTTGCTTTTGCAATAATCTGCGAGTATCGGAAGCCACGATGCGGTGCAGCAAAACACGAGGAAGTATAAAATGCGCAGCCGCCATGCTTCTGATAATTTCATCGGTTCTGCTTTGATTTATCCAATAACGATGCGGCTTCTTCATCTACCAGTACAAAACCGTTTTCGTGTTTTTGAAGAATGCTGGCAGGAAAAATATTGGTAACAGGGCCTTGCACCGCCTTTTTAATTACCTCGGCCTTCCTGATTCCATTGGCGATCAAAAAGACTTTTCTTGCCGCAAGTAAATGCGCAAGACCCAGAGTAATACCTTTTTCCAATGAAACTGGTTGGCTGAAGTATCTTTTTCCCACCGTCTTGGTAGTATCGTCGAGTTGAATTACATGAGAAAAAAGATTGAAGTCGACACCGGGTTCATTAAAGCCAATATGCCCGTTCATGCCAATCCCTACGATCATTAAATCAATTCCTCCTTTCTCTTGTACGAACCTGTCCATCTTGTGGCATTCCTTTTCGGGATCTTCAGCGAGCGCATTAAACAGGTGGTATTGCGAGGGGCCAATATTCAAAGGGTCAAAAAGCCTTTTTTTAAAATCGTTATGGCAGCTTCCTTCGATGTCGGGCGATAGACCCAGCCATTCGTCGAGCCCAACAAAAACAAAACGTGATATATCCAGTTGTTCGCTTTTTACTTTCTGTACAAATAATTCGCAAAGCAATTTGGGCGAATCGCCCGATGCAATACAGATTACCGCATTCGGTTTTTCTTTTATTAAATCGAAAAGAGCTTGCGCGCAATACGCCGAAACAGTTTGGTAATCTTTATAAACAGCCAGTTTCATAAATCACTATTTTCTGCAATCGATTTTCCTATGAAAATAGCATATTATCGTCAACTTGAATGCTATCAAAAACTGGCCTGAACCGGCAGCTAATCCACCCAATTCCACGTACATTTAAGGGTAAATTCTGCAGGCTGAATGGGAAAGCGAACGGGTTCGCGAGCCTGGCTTTTAACCATCATTTATTTAACAAAACACACATGAAAAATCGATTGCTTACCGCTGAGCCCATTTGGGCAGAGGAAGCTTTGGGTATTGTGCGTATCGTTGTTGGCATATTCATGATCTATCACGGATGGGAGGTTTTTGATAAGACAAAAATGGCGGAATATGCGGTATGGGATACTTTCAAAAACTATCCTTCGGCGACATTTATGGTTTACCTGGGCAAAGCAGCCGAATTGGTTGGCGGGATCTTACTTACGATTGGATTTTTAACAAGAATTGCCAGCATCGTACTGGCTGGAACAATGGCCTATATCGCTTTCTTTGTTGGGAACGGAATTGTATGGTACAACGATCAGCATCCTTTTATGTTTGTGTTATTGGCCATCATCTTCTTTTTTGTGGGGCCGGGCAAATGGGCCATCGACCAAAAAAGACGTTGAAATGATGTGTTATTCCCCATTGAAGAATGAGCGGAACTGTTGATTTTGTAGAAATCTTCAAAGGGCAATAAAATGAAAACAACGATTGTTCAAAACCGGATCCGCGAAATAAGAGGCCAGAAAGTAATATTGGATGCTGATCTTGCCGGTTTGTACGATGTAGAAACGAAGGCCTTTAACCAGGCGATCAAACGGAACATCATTCGATTTCCCCGCGGATTTATGTTTCGGCTAAATAAAAAGGAATGGAATTCTTTAAGGTCACAAATTGTGACCTTAGAAAAAGGAAGAGGGAAACACTCGAAATATCTTCCTTATGCTTTTACCGAACATGGAGTTACTATGGCAGCTTCGGTTTTAAAGAGCAGGAAAGCCGCTAAAATGAATATCGCGATCGTGCGCGCCTTTATAGCTTTGCGGCAGTTTGCTATTAAATACAATGAAATGGCCGACCAGATAAAGGAGTTAAAAACTACAGTAGGAAATCACAATGAACAACTGAACCAGATATACGATACGCGGGGGAATCTTCTCGAAGAAAAAGCTGCTATAAAAAGCCGGGAAGAGAGGGAGCGCATAGGATTCAGGCGATCTACCAACCAGTAAATGAAGCAAAGAATATACTCATGAAAAGAGCCGCATTTTTGATTTTTTCAGTTTTTATTTTTGGCAACAGCAATGCCCAGCAGAAAACTTACTGCAATCCCATCAACATCGATTATGGGTATACTCCCATCCCTAATTTCAGCGAATGGGGAAGGCACCGCGCAACGGCAGACCCGGTGATTGTAAATTACAAGGGCGATTATTATTTATTCAGTACTAACCAATGGGGCTATTGGTGGAGCAGCGATATGCTGAACTGGAATTTTGTTTCGCGAAAATTTCTTCGCCCATGGAACGGCGGCGTATATGATGAACTGTGCGCGCCGGCGGTTGGAATTATCGGTGATACGATGATTGTATTTGGCTCAACATACACCCGAACCTTTACCATTTGGATGAGTACCAATCCCAGGGCCAACGAATGGAAACCCCTCGTAGATTCATTTGAAATTGGTGGATGGGATCCATCCTTCTTTACCGACGATGACGGGAAACTGTATATGTACAATGGCAGCAGCAATGTTTACCCCATGTACGGAATTGAACTCGATCGGAAAACATTCAAACCAATCGGCACCCGAAAGGAAATGTATTTCCTCGAGCACTGGCGCTTTGGGTGGCAGCGTTTTGGGGAGCATATGGACAATACTTTTCTGGATCCTTTTATTGAGGGATCGCATATGACCGGGTATAAAGGCAACTATTACTTACAATATGGCGCACCGGGCACCGAGTTCAGTGGATATGCGGATGGTTTGTTGGTGGGCGATCATCCTTTGGGCCCCTTTACGGCACAATCGGATCCCCTGAGTTTTAAACTGGGAGGTTTTGTGAGAGGGGCTGGTCATGGCGCCACTTTCCAGGATAACTACGATAACTATTGGCATGTATCTACCACCGTGATTTCCGTTAAAAATACTTTTGAAAGAAGATTGGGAATATGGCCCACGGGTTTCGATAAGGATGGAGTGATGTGGTGCAATACCAGTTTCGGCGATTACCCGCACTATATTCCGCAAAAAAAGTTTTCAGGCGGATATGGTCCATCGGCCCACGAAACTTTTACGGGATGGATGCTGCTGAATTATAACAAACCTGTGCAGGTATCTTCAACACTCGGGGGTTATCATGCCAATAATGCCGTGGATGAAATCATGAAAACCTATTGGAGCGCAGCCAGCGGGAATAAAGGTGAGTGGTTTCAATCCGATCTCGGAAATATTTCTACCGTCAACGCCATCCAGGTGAACTATGCAGACCAGGATGTAGACAGCGATCGTTTAGGAAAAAGAACCGACCAATATCACCAGTACAAATTGTTGTATTCGGCAGACGGCAGGAACTGGAATTTGCTGGTAGATAAAAGCAACAACAAAAGCGATGTACCGCACGATTATGTTGAACTTTCTAAACCAGTGCAGGCCCGTTATATTCGAATGGAGAATATTCATATGCCCACCGGCAAATTTGCATTGAGCGGTTTCCGCGTTTTTGGAAATGGTAATGGCACAAAACCTGACCCGGTAAAACAATTTATCGTATTGCGTACCGAAAAAGACAAGCGAAGCGCCTTTATAAAATGGAGCCCGGTCGACAACGCCTTCGCCTATAACATTTATTACGGAACCGATCCCGATAAATTGTACACCAGCATCATGGTTCATTCCAACAATGAATATTGGTTGAAAACACTTGATCTTAAGAAAACCTATTATTTCAGCATTGAAGCTATCAATGAAAACGGGATATCGGAAAGGTCGAAACCGATGAAAGTAGAATAACCTTGAACCTGGGTTTAAGGAACTAATGTTTTTAAATATTCTGCTAATTGGCCTTATTGCAATCTATAAACGATCAATACCACGAAACCGAACTGCGACTGGCGCGTGATGACACGCGCTGGGGCTTTTTAGCAACCGGGCAAACTTTTAAGCTAAGGATCAATTCGCAATTTAATATTACTTCTAAATAAAAGAACAGTAAATAACGAGCTATGAAAAAGCTTCTCTCCGTGTTTCTTCTTTTTATCTTGTTTCAGTCAGGCTATGCGCAGAAGCCAGATTTTTGGGACGATATTGAAGCATTCAGAAAAAGAGATAGTATTGAAATGCCAGCGCCCAACCAGGTTTTGTTCGTAGGTAGTTCTTCGTTTACACTTTGGACCGACGTACAAACATATTTTCCCTCCGTTCCGATACTTAACCGCGGCTTCGGAGGCTCATCCTTAATTGATCTGCTTCGGTATAAAGAGGAAGTGATATTTAAATACAAACCGAAACAAATAGTGATGTATTGCGGAGAGAATGATTTTGCGGCCCATGATACGGTATCCGTTCAAACAGTAGTCGGCAGATTTAAACAACTATTCGGGGTTACCAGGCAACGATTGGGAAATATTTCTTTCGTATACGTTTCCATGAAACCGAGTCCCAGCCGAAAACACTTAATGCCAAAATTCGCGAAAGCTAATGCTGAAATCCGTTCCTTTTTAAAGAAATACCGGAATACTGCTTTTGTAGATGTGTATCAATCGATGCTAAAGCCCGATGGTTCGCCGATGACTGATATTTTCCTGGAAGACAATCTACATATGAATGCAAAAGGATATGCCATCTGGCAGAAACTGCTGGCCCCGTATTTATTGAATTAATGCAGGAACTATTGTTGAACCGTTTCTTTTTTAAGGTGCCTATCGAACCAGAATGTGCCGAGGGGAATTAATGCAGCAGCAAAAGCCATGGCAAACCATTTGAGCGATTTATCGCGATCGGTCTTAAACTCCCATGCAAGCGCAACAAAACCAACAAAAAGAATTCCGTGTATCCATCCAAACACTTTTACGGCCATCGGGAACTGGAAAAAATATTTGAGAGGCATCGCAATGAATAACAGTATCAAAAAAGAAATCCCTTCCGCCATTCCCGATTTACGCAACAGTTGTAGCTTGTTCATATTTCCTTGCCGATATATTTTATTGCATTGATTCCTGAATATCACAAATGCCAACTTCCATTATCAAACTTAATACATCTCCCTCTTTCAATTCATAGCTCACAGCTCGAAGCTCACCGCTAGTAATCAATCACCTGCTCCTCTATCGTCTCTGGCAATTCCCGCCACTCGTATTGCTGGTTGCGCAATTGAGGTTCAAAGCCCGCTTCGCGTATGGCTTGCTGAATCGATTTATAGGTAAAACGATGAGGCGCGCCCGCTGCACTCACAACATTTTCTTCGAGCATGATACTGCCAAAATCATTCGCACCTCCATGCAGGGTAATTTGCGCAGTTTGCTTGCCTACCGTTAGCCACGAAGCCTGTATGTTTTTGATATTGGGAAGCATAATCCGGCTGATGGCAATCATTCGGATATATTCTTCGGGGGTGGTAAGATTATGAACGCCTCTTATTCTTGCCAGCAAAGTATCTGCATCCTGGAAAGTCCAGGGAATGAAAGCCAGGAATCCTTTTGCATGTTCAGGTTTGCGGCTTTGTACTTCGCGTATTTTAACCAGGTGCTCAAAACGTTCGCGGATGGTTTCCACATGGCCAAACATCATGGTCGCCGAAGTAGTGATATCGAGTTTATGCGCTTCGTGCATAATATCGAGCCATTCCTGCGCACCGCATTTTCCTTTCGAAATAAGTCTTCTTACCCTATCTACCAATATTTCTGCCCCCGCGCCCGGTAAACTGTCCATGCCCGCTTTCTTCAACTCCGTTAGCACTTCGCGATGGGTCGATTTTTCGAGCTTGGTAATATGGGCCACTTCGGGGGGGCCGAGTGTATGCAATTTTATAGTCGGGTAAAGTTCTTTTAGCTGGCGAAAAAGAGTGGTATAAAAACTCAAACCCAATTCGGGGTGATGGCCGCCCTGCAACAGAAGCTGATCGCCTCCCCAACGGATTGTTTGCTCGATTTTTTTCTTATAAGTTTCAATATCTGTTATATAAGCTTCTGCGTGCCCCGGTATGCGGTAGAAGTTACAGAACTTGCAATTGGCTATACAAACATTGGTGGTGTTTACATTTCTATCTATTTGCCAGGTAACTTTTCCATGCGGCACCTGCTTTTTCCGCAGTTCGTTCGCTGCAAACATCAGTTCGGCCAACGGTGCATGTTGAAAAAGGTACATGCCCTCTTCTATGTCCAGGAATTCGAACTGTGTGGCCCTGTGTAATAACTGCTGCAAATCCATAAAATCCATTGAGCCGCAAAAATACTAAAGGAAAATCGGATCGATAATTTTGTTTACTATTCTACAGGCGGTGGAGCATTTTGCAATAAATAAACTAATTTAACCCGGTAAATAAGAGCAGCATAAACAACCGGTTTCCTGTCTTTTTCCTGCCGGATCATCGGGCTCAATTGCTTGCTATGCGAAGTATCACCTGTATACTCACTATACTTTTATTATCTCTGCATTCCTTAAGAGCGCAGGAAGAATTTGTTCCCCCTCCCGCCAAACTCATCACCAATTTTTCCTTCCGGTTGCTTACCGGAGGCATCATCACCCTAAAGGCCAAAGTGGGGAACTATCCCGATACCCTGAATTTTATACTGGATACCGGAAGCGGTGGAATCTCCCTCGACTCTACCACTACCGAGCGGCTTAAAATAAAAACCGAATTGAGCGATCGAACCATTCGCGGAATTGCCGGCATCAGGCAGGTTCGTTTTGCGTACAACATGAAATTGCATTTACCTAAACTTACCGTCGACAGCCTCAATTTTCACATAAACGACTATGAAGTACTCACCAGTTCGTACGGGGAAAAGATAGATGGAATTATCGGCTATTCCTTTTTGTCGCGCTATATCGTCAAAATCGATTACGATAGCTCCCGTATTTATGTTTATAGCAAGGGCACTATGAAGTATCCGCGCGGTGGTTTTTTGATCAGACCCCTGCTGGTAAACCTTCCCATCGTAAACATACCGGTAAAAGACGAGCGCGAAATACTGAATCGCTATTATTTTGATACCGGCGCCGGTATGTGCCTGTTGTTATCCAGCGATTTTGTAAACGACAGCCTGTTTATCCGGAAGAAAACAAAATGGTTTGCCACACAGGCCGAAGGACTCGGCGGCAAGGCCCCCATGAAACAGGGAGTGGTGAAAATGGTGCGCATTGGCCCCTATAAATTCAGGAATGTACCCACTTATATTTTCGAAGACGAATTTAATGTCACCTCTTATCCTTATTTAGGCGGATTGTTAGGCAACGATCTATTGCGCCGGTTCAATCTTATCATCAACTACGAACGCCGCGATTTATACCTGATGCCCAATTCGCATCTCCGCGATCCCTTCGATTATTCCTATACCGGCCTCGGCATGTATGTAATAGATGGAGAAATACGGGTTATCGATGTAATGCCCGGTTCGCCTGCCGAAGAAGCGGGCTTTAAACCGGGCGATGTAGTATTGGCTATCGAAAATAATTTCACCAACAACATACAAGCTTATAAAACCCTTTTGCAAACTCCCGGTGGCAAGCTAAAAGTGCTGGTGCTGCGCGAAGATGGCCCCACTTTACTAACGTTGAAGGTGAAAAGCATTCTGTAAAATATTACCGGGTAATTTACCCGGCAATCGGTCCCTTTCTTTCAAATTCCCGGCCCGGGGCAGGGCAAGGTCTTTCCTCATAAACTAAAAACTTCACCTATTTTTGCTGTTTGAACATTTTGCAATGATACATTTAGAAAAGTTTGTGCTTAGCAACGGTTTGAGAGTAGTGGTTCATGAAGATCATTCCACGCCCATGGCCGTGGTAAACGTGTTGTACGATGTGGGCGCTAAAGACGAAAACCCCGATAAAACAGGTTTTGCCCATTTGTTTGAGCACCTGATGTTTGGAGGTTCGGTAAATATCCCCGACTTCGAAACGCCGCTTCAGATGGCCGGAGGCGAAAACAACGCTTATACCAGCAACGATCTCACTAATTACTATATTCAACTTCCTGCCGAAAATATTGAAACCGCTTTCTGGCTCGAAAGCGACCGCATGTTATCGCTTGCCTTCAGCGAAAAAAGTCTCGACGTGCAGCGCAAAGTAGTATGCGAAGAATTCAAAGAGCATTACATCAATAAACCTTACGGCGATGTATGGTTTCACCTCAGGCAAATGGCATACACGCAACATCCCTACCAATGGATGACGATTGGCAAGGAACTTTCGCATATCGAAAACGCCTCGTTGAGCGATGTAAAGAATTTCTTCTTCAAGCATTATCGCCCCTTGAATGCCATACTCGTGGTTGCCGGTCATGTAAAGACGGCAGAAATCAAACAGCTTGCGGAAAAATGGTTTGGCGACATTCCTTCCGGCGAAAAATACATTCGATCCATAAAAGCCGAGCCCCAACAAAGCGAGGCAAGGCGTAAAGAAGTGAAAGCGCCTGTTCCGCTCGATGCTTTGTACAAATGCTGGCATATGGGCGACCGAATGAGTAAGGAGTATTATGTTGCCGACCTGATAACCGAGGTTTTGGGTGGGGGTGGCTCGAGCCGATTGTTTCAATCGCTGGTGAAGGAAAAGAAATTATTCAGCAACATTGAATGTTATCATTTCGGAACGGTAGATGCCGGGCTGCTCGCCATCGAGGGAAAACTGGTGAAGGGAGTAAAAATGGAAGATGCCGAGAAGGCCATTGAAGAAGAATTGGAAAAACTCAAACAGGATGGCATCAGCGAAAAAGAACTCACGAAAGTGAAGAACAAAACAGAATCGGCTATTGCATTCGAAGATATGAGTGTGATGACCCGTGCCAATAGCATTGCTTTCTATGAATTACTCGGCGATGCAGGCTTGTTTAACACCGATCGAGAGCGCTATTTCGCCATCACGGCCGAAGATATATTGAATCATAGCCGTAGCATTTTTGATAAAAAGAATTCAAATACGCTCTGTTATTATAGCGAAAACTAGTGTTCCATTAACAGCAAAGCGGCATGAGCATTGGTGTATGTTCGGCTTAAATTGGTTTTTTATTTTTTTGCCTTTTTACTTTTGCATTAACACATGGAAACAATCACGATAGACAGATCAATTGCACCCGCCATAAAAGAACCGGTTGAATTTGATGTGCAACTGCCGGCATACGAAAAAACCACATTATCGAATGGGGTTGAACTGTACATGATCAATATGGGCAGCGAAGACACCCTGATGGTGAACTGGGTTTTTTATGCCGGAAACTGGTACGAGGAAAAGAAGATGGTAGCATCGGCCACCAATTTTTTGCTGAAGAACGGAACACGCGATAAATCGGCTTTTCAATTAAACGAACATTTCGAATATTACGGCGCCTATCTCAACAGGGGATGTTATAGCGAAACCTCGGAGATTGTATTGCATTGCCTCAACAAGCATGTGAAAGAATTACTGCCGGTAGTGGCCGAAATGATCAGCGACTCCATATTCCCCCGGGAAGAATTGGCCATTTATAGCCAGAACTCGCAGCAACGGCTCAAAGTAGGATTGCAGAAAAGCGATTTTGTGGCAGGACGATTGATCGATTCCTATCTTTTTGGTGAAAAACATCCTTATGGGGTGTATAGCAACCTGGAGGATTATAGCAATATCCGGCAGCAGGACCTGCTTTCTTTTTATGAAAACTATTATAAAAATGGTCGTTGCCTGATTTTGGTTGCGGGTAAAATTCCGACTGATTTAGTAAGTGAAATGGAAAGGAGCTTTGGCAGGCTCCCTTTGAAATCGCATTTGACCCCGGTAAGCGAGCCAGTTCACCCGCTTCAACCTGCGGCGCAAAAAAAAATCGCGGTTACCAACGATCCCAATGGCGTGCAGGCGGCCATACGAATTGTGCGGCCTTTTCCCAACCGCCATCACCCCGATTTTCAAAAAGTACTTGTGCTCAACAATGTTTTCGGCGGGTTTTTCGGATCGAGGCTTTCGGCCAATATCCGCGAAGACAAAGGGTATACCTACGGTATTTATAGTTATCTTCTGAATCATGTAAAAGAAAGCGGATGGATGATAAGCACCGAGGCCGGAAGAGATGTTGCCAACGCCACCATTGACGAAGTATATAAGGAGATGGCAATTTTACGCGACGAAGAAGTGGACGATGAAGAGCTTCAAATGATCCGCAATTATATGATAGGAACCATACTTGGCGATTTGGACGGACCTTTCCAGGTGGCAGCACGATGGAAAAGTTTATGGCTGAATGGACTCGACGAAAGTTATTTTTACAAGGGAATTGAAATAGCCCGAACCATTACACCCAGGGAATTGCAGGACCTGGCTAATAAATACCTGAGGCCGGAAGAGTTTTACGAATTGGTAGTGGTATAGAATAGCTTTGCAGTTAAACCATAATGCCAGGCCCTGCCGATCGGAGAATAACTTTACAAAACATTCTTACCATGAAATTCATCATGCGCATCATAGTAACATCGGTTGTTGCTTTCGGGCTTTCCTATATCCTGAAAGGAATTAAGATGGATTCGTTTTGGACGGCGATCATATTGGCTGTGGTGCTGGCTGTTTTGAATGCAATCCTGAAACCCATACTTATCATTTTAACTTTCCCCATAACCATCGTTACATTCGGTCTCTTTCTTTTTGTTATCAATGCAGCAATGATTTTACTGGCCGATAATCTTATTGAAGGCTTTAAGGTGGAAGGATTCTGGTGGGCGCTGCTGTTCAGCCTGCTTTTGTCGATCGTAACTTCTGTACTGTATAAAGAAGAACCCGAGCAAAGAAAAGATAACCGATAATTCTGCCTGCCGCCATAGGCCGTCTGGGCTTTTCAACTAACTTCGTGGCAGACTTATCTCGCTTGTTATGCAATTTCACCGAAAAGACCTGTCGAACGAACAACTGGTTCATTTTTACAGAAACCTGCTCTGGCCGCGTATGATTGAAGAAAAGATGCTTGTGTTGTTGCGGCAGGGAAGGATTTCGAAATGGTTCAGTGGTATTGGGCAAGAAGCGATAGCCGTGGGAGCCACACTTGCTTTAGAGAACGACGAATGGATTATGCCTTTGCATCGCAACCTGGGTGTATTTACTACGAGGCAAATGCCCCTGCACAAATTATTCATGCAATGGCAGGGTGCAAAAGAAGGATACAGCAAGGGGAGGGAAAGAAGTTTTCATTTCGGCAGCCAGGCACATCATATCTGCGGCATGATTTCACACCTGGGCCCGCAGCTTGCCATAGCCGATGGCGTAGCCCTGGCATATAAACTCCGCAAACTAAATAAGGTAGCACTTGCATTTACGGGCGATGGTGGTACCAGCGAAGGAGATTTTCACGAGGCATTGAATACTGCAGCGGTTTGGGATTTACCGGTAATATTTATTATTGAAAACAATGGGTACGGGCTCAGCACTCCGGTTAATGAGCAATATCGCTGCGATAGTCTTGTAGACAAAGCACGTGGCTATGGAATGGACGGTGTAAAAATTGATGGCAACAACATCCTCACCGTTTACGATACCATCAAAGGCGTAAGGGAATACTGTATCGAAAATCAAAAGCCTTACCTGATTGAATGTATGACCTTCCGCATGCGCGGGCATGAAGAAGCCAGCGGAACCAAGTACGTGCCAAAGCATTTGTTTGAAATCTGGGAACAGAAAGATCCAATAAAGAACTTCGAACAATATCTTATTGCCGACGACGTGTTGAGCAATGAAGATGTTGAAAGTATTCGCGGTGAGTTCAAAGAAAAAATTGAAGCGGAACTGGCGATGGGTTTCGATGCGTCACCTATTGTGCCCGATACAGACGAGGAATTGAGAGATGTATATGCTCCCCGAAAAAGCTATCCGGTTAACATCATTGATACATCAACAAGCTTTCCGCATTTTTCCGATGCCGGCGAAAAACGTTTGATCGATGCCATCAGCGAAGGACTGCGCCAGTCGATGCAGCAACATAGCAATCTTGTTTTGATGGGGCAGGATATTGCCGAATACGGGGGCGCATTTAAAATCACCGAGGGATTTGTTGCCGGATTCGGAAAAGAAAGAGTACGCAATACACCACTTTGCGAAAGCGCCATTATAGGTGCCGCACTGGGATTGAGCCTGGAGGGATATAAGAGTATGGTGGAAATGCAGTTCGCCGATTTTGTATCCGTGGGCTTCAACCAAATTGTAAACAACCTGGCCAAAATACATTACCGCTGGGGGCAGCATGCCGATGTGGTGATACGCATGCCAACAGGCGGAGGTGTAGGGGCGGGTCCATTTCATAGCCAGAGCAATGAGGCCTGGTTTGTGCATACACCGGGGCTTAAAGTTGTGTATCCTTCCACTCCAATGGATGCAAAGGGTTTGCTGATTGCGGCCATTAACGATCCCAACCCGGTATTGTATTTCGAGCATAAGGCCCTATACAGAAGCGTTAGTGGCCCTGTTCCTTCGGAATACTACGAAATTGAAATCGGCAAGGCCCGTCGTGTTCGGTCGGGCGATGAAATTTCGATCATCACCTATGGGAGCGGAGTTCATTGGGCAGAAGACTATGCCGCCGAGCACCCGGAGATTTCCATTGACATACTCGATTTGCGCACGCTGCTTCCTTTGGACTATGAAGCTATCCGTGAAGCTGTAAAACGTTCGGGCAGGGTATTGCTCCTGCACGAAGACACGCTCACTGGCGGTATAGGCGGAGAAATAGCGGCATGGATAGCCGAAAACTGCTTTGAGCTGCTCGATGCTCCCGTTATGCGATGCGCCTCCCTCGATACCCCGGTGCCTTTTAATATGGAACTGGAAAAACAGTTTATGGCAAAGTCGCGGCTCGACGCATGTATAAATAAACTTTTGAACTACTAAGTCATCCTCCCGCCTGCTTCAGGCTTATGTAATTAACTACAGAAACGCATCCACCCTTAAACTGACTACATGAGAAAAGCATGCCTGCTCTTCTTTTCCCTAATGATCGTTACAATTTCGTGGGGCCAGGGCCACTTAACGGAAAGCCGGAAAACCAGCGTATTCACGTATGTGTACAAAATTTCGACTGATGACGCAAGGCGCCTATATGAGTCGGATATGAAAAAGTTCTCTGAAAATTTCCTGTACCAATTAGTCGACTCGTTTGAAACCTCCGGGATGCAGGCCCCAAAGATTGAACCAGGCAACTATCTTTTTATTTGGGCAAAGGGAAATAAATTGGAAGCTTCCCTAAAAACTGTGGGAGATTTGCAATATAAACTTATCCCAAACAACAGGGACCTGATAATAGTCCTTCACAATAGCAAGGGTGATTTGATTGAAGATGCCAGGGTCTATATCAACAACCAACAAATTGCTTACGACCCGGAGTTCAGGGCTTTTCGTAAGGTAAGAGGAAAGAAACCGGGTGTTATCCGCGTTTATTACCAGAATACATTATATGCGTTCAGCTTGAAGAGGGCCCAACCCTACGCAGCAGGCACATTCTGGAAGAGACTGATCAATAAATTCCCGCTAAAGTATATTTCCAGACCCCTGCAAAGATGGGCCGGCTCCCATCGTTACCGGTCGGGCAGTTATTTTTGGGGAGCCAGCACATACGAAAGAAAATTCAAGGGCTTTATTGTTTTTAACAAACCTATCTACAAGCCGGGCGATACTGTAAAACTAAAAGCATTTGTAGTTTCAGGCACTAATAAACCCGTTAACAGGCCCCTATTGGTAAGACTGACCAGTGCGGGGTTTGAAACAGATAGTATTTTGTGCGCCATTAAACCCTACAGGCCCGGAGGTTTTCAATATAGTTTTGTATTGAACGATAGCCTTGATCTCCGCCTCGACGATCAATACCTGGTTACGCTCGAAGAGACGAGCAGCCGCAAATACGACATAAACGAATACGATGGCGATTTGGACGAAGACGAATATGCCCTGAAACGAAAGATACTGATGCGGGGTAAGTTCCACTATGAAGAGTACGAATTGTCGGCACTCAATTTTACCTCAAGGACCAATATTCAGCACCACAACAGAGGCAGGCAGCTGCATTTGTTACTGAAGGCTACGGATGAAAACGAATTACCGGTGATGGACGCCAGGGCCGATATTGTATTAACTACCTTGCGTAACCGGCCGATAGACTTTTTCCGGCCAACGGTTTTTTTACCCGACACTTTATGGAAATACTCCCTGCCATTAGAAACGATCGGGGAGACTAAAATTATCATACCAGACTCCGTGTTTCCTGCTGCAAGCTTCAGCTATAATATACATTGCACCCTGCTTACCAGTAACAACCAGCAAAAAATTGCGACAGTTGCCCAAACATTTTCCAACAATCCCTATGCGATTTTATTAGAAGAAAAGGAAGACAGCTTGCGGATAACCCGATGGAAAGGAGATAATACAGACTCAGCTCCGGCCAGTCTTTTTGCCTTTAATGAAAACGACGATACGTTGAGCGAACATAGCATTCAACTGCCCACTACAATAGCCATTAACCCGTATGCAGCTTATTACGAAGTGATAACTGATTCGGCAACGGAAGAGTTCAAATTAGATAATAAGCGCGGTTTAGTATCGTGTGTGGCTATGCGTACAAAAGATTCCGTATACATTCGGGTTGTCAATCCCGGCAAGCTGCATTTCTGGTATAGCATTTTTGCTTCCAATAAAATGGTAAAAAAAGGTTACGGAAACGATTTGTTCTACTCCGCACGCTCATTCACACGAAGCAATTATTTCGTCGCACTTCAATACGTGTACGGCAATAAAGTTTATAAGGAAGAATACATCGTTCCTTTTCAACAAAACTTGTTGAATATTGAAACAGATCAGCCGGAATTTGTTTATCCAGGGCAGGAGAAACTTGTAAATATAGTCGTAAAGGATACCGAAGGCAAGCCGGTTGCCGGGGCAGATGTTACGGCCTTTGCATTTACACAAAAATTTACGAATGCAAGACAGCCTTATGTGCCTTATTTTGGCAAGTTTTACCCGCCCAGGAAAAAAATCCCCGAATTACAGAGCTACAAAGAGTACAATGAAGTAAACAGTAATATCCGCTTGAACTGGAATAGATGGGGTCGCGAAATGGGTCTCGATAGTATTTCCTATTTTCTCTTCCTGCACACGCCTGCTTTATATACCGACAGATTTCCGGCGTCCGACAGTATTACCCAGTTTGCTCCATTTGTTCTTCATAACGGAGAAATTCAGCCAATACAACAATTGTATATTGATGAAGTACCGGTTTTCTTTTTACAGGCGGCCAAATTGCAGCGATACAGCTTTCGGGCCGGGCCGGGCTATCATTCGATTCGGATAAGAACGGCAGACAGGATGATTTCGCTCGATAGCCTCTGGTTGGAGAAAGGACTAAAGACTATAGTTGGAATTAATATCGACACGACAACCAACAAAAGAATTAGGGTGATGGCAATGCCAGATACCTTATCTAACCACGAAAAAGCGCTTTGGAGCAAGTATATGATACTTGTTGAAAATACTTTCCAGCAAGATTTTGCCTATATAGAACAGAACAACAATTTTTTTTTACTGAACAATCCCGCAAACGAAAAATTCGGCCCACGGCAACTGGTATTAGCCGGGCCTTTTACAGGTCAACCAGCTGACTTTGTTGTAAAAGACCGTTATACGCTTTCTTTTGAACCCGAAGGAAACTATCTTTTCCTGTTCAGCAAAAATCTTATTAAGCAAAAGCAAATTCCTTACACAAAATATACTTTCAATAAACAGCTCGACAATACTCCTGTTTCTTTCGATTTCCATGATTTTGTTTTGACAGCGGCCGAGGTTGACAGTTTATGGACAAATTATATTGAACGCCGGGGAATCAACGAAGATCTTTTTTTCAATTCAAACAACAAGCGAGACGGGAATGGGGAGCTTAGAATCAACCTCGATATTGATAAGCAATCGGAGAATCTCATTGTCAAAAGAAAATTCTTATTTCGGTACGACGATCCTGATTTCATCGGGATATACAAAGGAAATACTCTCAATTTTGGTTACCTGCAACCGGGCTGGTATCGCTTTCTTGCATTGACTTTTGGAAACAAATATGTTTTGGTCGACAGTATATATGTGCGTGAAGATGGGATCAGCTACTATCGCCCTGGCAATCTTCATGTGCTGCCTAACGATAGTATCAGCAGCAAAATTGCCAGTGTATTAAGCAGCCGGTTGTTTACATATTATGACCGACTCAGCGAACAAGAGCTGGCTAAGATAAAACATGCTTTTAACAGCCGGTATTTTGATAATACAAAAAATGCGAGGATCATTACCGGCCGCGTCCGCGATCTTCTGGATGAAAAGGGAATTCCTGCGGTTTCAATAAGCATTAAGGGAACCAATATAGGAACCTACAGCATGGCCGATGGCTATTTTTCATTAAAAACTCCGCCGAAGGGTACACTGCTATTCCAGGCTGTGGGGTATAGTCCGGTAGAACTAAGGCTTGCCAACAACGACTATTATGAAGTGGCAATGGCTCACCAAGTCAATAATTTGAATGAAGTAGTGGTGACGGGTTATGCAATATCGCGGAAAAAGGAACTGACCGCCTCCATATCGAATATTTCTGTGAGCAATGTTCTTTCAGGGAAAGCAGCGGGTGTATTTATCCGAGGAGCGAAGACAGCTGATTCGACGGCAAGTCCACTCATACTGGTGGATGGGTTGCCCTATTCGGGCGATTACACAAAACTCGACAGCTCCATCATTGCCAGTATCCGTGTGCTGAAAGGGCAGGAAGCCGAAGATCTTTATGGTAAAAATGGGGAGAACGGCGTTATACTTATTACTACAAAAAACAGGCAGCTCGCGTCTCCCGACTTCACCTCGGAAAACGCAATGCCGCCAGTGAACTCAATAAGAAGAAAGTTCAGGGATGATGCTTATTGGCAACCCTCCTTGCTAACTGATAAAAATGGGAATGTATCGTTTAAAGCCAGCTTTCCCGATGACATCACGAAATGGCGAAGTTTTTTCATTGCAGTAAAGGGAAAGCAAACAGGTTTTTTAGAAAATTCTGTGAAATCCTTCAAGTCGGTTACTGCTACAATTGCTGTTCCGCAATTTTTAGTTGAGGGAGATAGCTTGCTGGCAATTGGAAAAATTACAAACTATCAACCCGACAGCATAAGAGTACTGCGAAAATTCCAGGTAGATGAAAAACAGCCAACGGTAACAGAACAGACCTTAAAAAATATCTTGCTCGATACATTTGTGGTAAGGGCAGAAAAAAAAGATTCTATAAGGCTTACCTACTCCATAGTCAAAAGCGATGGATATTTCGATGGAGAAGAACGCGTTTTACCCGTTTATAAACAGGGCGTTCAGGAATCGAACGGCATTTTTTGCGTGCTGGACCGCGACAGCTCTTTTGTATGGGAACCAAACCCGGCATGGGGCAATGTGAAACTATATGCCGAAGCATCCATATTCCCTGTTCTTTTGGATGAAATAGAGAGCCTGCGTAGCTACGAATACCTTTGTAACGAACAAATCGCTTCAAAACTAAAAGCCCTTCTACTTAAAAAAAGGATATACTCATTGTTAAAGAAAGAATTTAAAGAGGATCGTAATATTGGAGAATTGGTGGAACGACTTAAGAAATCAAAAACGCAGGGCACACTTTGGGGCTGGTGGGTCAACAACGATCATTTGCTATGGGTATCGCAACACGTACTTGAAGCACTGATTATGGCCGAGCAAATGGGATACAAAATTGATATCAGCAAACAGGCATTGATCGATTATTTGGTTTATAATTTAGAAACTCAATCCACAAGAGAAAAAATTCATAGTCTCCACATTTTGCAATTGTTAAATGCAAAAATCGATTATCAAAAGTATATCGACACAATTTCCACCAGGCCCAACCTGGCCCAATACGACCAGTTGCAGCTATTGCTTCTCAAAAGAAAATCGGGGCAGCCTGTAAATACGGATAGTTTATGGAAGCATCATCGTACCACTGCCTTTGGCAACGTGTACTGGGGTAAGGAGGAGCAGAGATTATTTGAAAACTCTGTACAGGAAACTATTTTACATTACCAGATATTAAAGCTTGCGGGCGGCTATGAAGAACAATTGAAAAAAGTCCGCTACTATTTCCTGGAGAAAAGGAAAAAAGGTCGCTGGGAAAATACATACGAGTCTTCCCAGATATTAGAAACAATATTACCCGACTTATTGAACGAAAAAGCTTCAGGTCCTTCAACCCTGGTTATAAACAACGAACCTCAAATTCAAGTCTTCCCCTTTAGCAGGGACATGCAATCGCCTGACAGTATCCGCATCTCAAAAAAGGGAACCATGCCTTTGTATTTTACTGCATACCAGCAATACTGGAACGAAGTTCCCGGCCAAATAGATGGTAATTTTAAAGTGAAGAGTTTCTTTGAGCAAAACGGCGATACAATAAAAAAACTGACTGCCGGCAAAAACGTTGTTATGAAAGTGGAAGTAGTAGTTAATGCAGACGCAGATTTTGTTATGGTGGAAATCCCTATACCGGCAGGTTGCTCGTATAGCAACAAAAAGCAATCGTACCTGAATAACGAAGTGCACCGCGAGTATTTCAAAAACAAAGTCAATATTTTTTGCAGCCGGCTTGCCAAAGGGAAATACACATTTTCAATATCCCTGCTTCCACGCTACCAGGGTATTTATCATATCAATCCGGCAAAAGCAGAGATGATGTATTTCCCAACCTTTTATGGTCGCGAGGGAATGAAGATCACAGAAATCAGGTAAAAGCCCTTGTCGGCTTTCAATGATTGCATGTTTCGGGCAAACAGCTATACCGCATGGGTGTATATTATTTCAAACTTTTGAGATAAGCCAAACTCAGCGGTACCTGTTCCATTGAACGCGACGATTCGTCTTCGATGAAGAAATGTTTTACGCCGTATTTTTTGGCAACCTTCATTATTTCTCCAATACCCACATCGCCGGTACCCAGCACCACATTGGTTTCCACATCGGCTCTGCCAAATGGATTCCCCTCCGTACCCGGCTTGCGATCCTTGAGATGCATCAGCAAAAAGCGATTGGGATACTTCTTCAGTAACGCAACAGGATCCTGCCCGGGATGCTTGATCCAGAACACATCCATTTCAAAATTGAAATATTTCGGGTCGGTATTTTTTGCTAAATGATCAAATAGGGTTCCGTCCCCGTAAGGCCTGAACTCATAACCATGCGGATGGTAACAAAGAGAAATTCCGTTTTCCTTCAAAGTCTTTCCTGCTGCATTGAATACGGCGATGGCTTTGTTTACATCTTCAATAGTAAAATCATCGCCGTTGTGAGGAATCCAGAAACAGGTTACGTATTTGGCGCCAAAGCCCTTTGCCTCGTTGATAATAGATGGCAGGTCGGTTTGCAGCTTATTGAAATCGGCGCCGATGCTGATCATTTTTAAATTGTTCTTTTCGAGCAATTGCTTGTACTCGTCGAACGGTAAACCATAAGTTCCACCTCCCTCGATTTCCCGGATGCCCATTTCGCTGATTTTTTGGAGCATGCCCGGTACATCCTTCGGAATCTGGTTGCGAAAACTATAAAGCTGCACGCCAATGGTGCTTTGTGCTGAAACGAAAGCGAAAAACAGTGAAAACAGAGAAGTGAACAGGTATTTCATGATTACAGGTTTGCTTGTTCTTAAAGTTAGGAACTTTGTTGCAGTATAGTCTGCAAATCTTCTATCGTATCAATCCATAATTTTGTGCTGTCGATCTGCCGTTGAGGGGAATCAGCATTCTTCATCAAAAAAACCACGGCCATGTACATCGTTCGCGAAATTTTTCACCTGCACTTCGGGCGCTATCGCGATGCGAAAGCGCTGATCGACGAAGCCAATCAAAAACACCTGCTTTTACAACCACCGGGAACAAGGCTGCTTACCGATTTTACCGGGGAAGGTTACCGGCTCATCATCGAACTGCCTTATGCAACGCTGGCCGATTACGAATCCGATCTCAAAAAAGAGCTAGGCGGGAGCGGCTGGAAAGACTGGTACGATCGCTTTAAACCACTGGTAAAGTCGAGCGAAAGAGAAATCCTGAAACAGGTGAATTGAGTCGCTTATAAAAAATTGATTGGCGGGCTGGCGCGCTTTTGTTAACTTCCAATACTTGCCGGCCCCGTTTCTTCTTTTGCCTAACAGTAAAACCAACGATTATGAGAAAGCTATTCTTAACCGCAATCGCGTTCTTCTGTGTTACCATTGCTATCGCTCAAAACTGGAGCCCCGAACAATGCCTCAAGATGAAGAATATTACGGCGGTACGCGTATCGCCCGATGGATCAAAGATTCTCTATACCGTAAGAGAGGCGGTAATGAGCGACGACCGCAGCGAATACATCAACCAGGTTTATTTGTGCAATGCCGATGGCAGTAATACCCTGCAGTTGACAAGGGGCGATAAAAACTCGGCCAACCCCAAATGGAGCCCCGATGGAAAATGGATTGCATACACCAGCAATCGCGATGGCAAAAACAACCTCTACCTTTTGGCGCTCGCCGGGGGCGAATCTGAGAAAATAACCGATGTAAAAACCGGCGTTGGCGATTTTGAATGGAGCCGCGACGGATCGATGATTGCTTTCCTGCAGGCAGACGCGGCCGGCGATGCGGAAGAGAAAAATAAAAAAGGAAAGAACGATTGGTATTATTTCGACGAGGATTATAAACAAAACCGGCTCTATGTTTTGTGGTTGAATGAAAAAGACAGCACCGGCAAACGTAAATGGAAACAGCTTTCAAAAGAGAACAGGAATATCAATGCCTTCAACTGGAGCCCCGATGCAAAACAGATTGTTTACAGCCATGGCAAATCGCAGGTGGTAAACGACAATGTATATTCTGATATTTCGATAATAAATATTGCAAGCGGAGAAATAAAAGGCATTGCCAATACCAATGCCGGCGAAACAAACCCGGTGTTTAGTCCCGATGGAAAATGGATCGCTTATCATTGTACCGACGACCAGGTTGACTGGTCGGGCCCCGATCACGTGAGAATTTATTCAATGGAAGATGGGAAAAGCTGGCGTTTGAAAGCGACGCCCGATGAAAACTGCAATCTCATGGGCTGGACTTCCGATGGAAAAAATATACTCGTTGGAGAAGCCAACCGAACCCTGTTCAGCATTTATGCATTGAGCGCAGACGGTAAATCAATTGTTGAATGGAACAAAGGTTCAAAAGAATTACTAAGCGCCGCCAATTTGAATAGCGCAGGAACCCATCTTGGTTTCGTATTGCAAACAACCGTACAGCTTCCACAGGCATATGTAAGCACCGTTAGCAGTTACTCACCGGTAAAAGTATCCAATATCAACGCAGAGTATGCTTCGAAACCATTACCCAAAACCGAAGTAATAAGATGGAAATCGGCCGATGGAAAAGAAATCGAAGGATTGCTGACTTACCCTCTCAATTATCAACCCGGCCAAAAAGTACCTTTGATATTGAATGTGCATGGAGGTCCTGCCGGTGTGTTTGCTCAAACCTGCGTAGCAGCTAATAGCGGTAGTTACCCATTGGCAGCTCTTGCGGAGCAGGGTTATGCTATTTTGCGACCCAATCCCCGCGGATCATCGGGTTATGGAACATCCTTCCGTACTGCCAATCGCCGCGATTGGGGTGGAGAAGACTATAAAGATCTGATGGCTGGTGTAGATCATGTTATAAAAATGGGTATAGCCGATGTAAGCAAACTGGGAGTAATGGGTTGGAGTTACGGCGGATTTATGAGCAGTTGGATTGTGGGACATACCGATCGTTTTAAAGCAGCTTCCATCGGAGCCCCGGTAGTGGATCTTTCGCACCAGAACCTTACGGATGATATCGCTGGTTTTCTTCCCTCGTACATGAAAGCAAATCCCTGGGACGATTGGGCCGTGTACGATGCGCATTCTCCCTTGCGTTTTGTGCAGAATGTAAAAACGCCCGTAATGCTGCAACACGGCGAAGCCGATTTGCGCGTGCCTTTCAGCAATTCGGTTATGTTTTACAATGCGCTTAAACGAAGAGGAGTACCGGTTCGTTTATTGGCCCTGCCCCGTCAACCACATGGGCCGGTAGAACCAAAAATGGTTTTAAAAACCATGCAAACCAATGTTGAATGGTTTGCGAAATACCTGGGAGAAAAAAAGGCATTTTAATAAAATTTATGTTTACTGCAATAAGAAATGAAGCATAAGCTTCAGTTGCCTGCTTATTGCTTTTTCGTTTCAGTTATACATTTTTGCTTATGACCAGATTTTTCTTGCTGATTAGTTGTATTGCAATTTTGAATGCCTGCCAGGACCCTGCCCCGCCGGCAATCAATGAACAATCATTATTTGATTCTTCCTATATGCCCGCAGTATTCAGTGATCCCGCGCGGCTCGAAAAAATAAAAAAGTCATTTCCGGTTATCGACAGCTTGTATAAAGATGTTGCTGAAAAAAATCATTTTCCCGGTATTGCTTATGGTATAGTGGTAGATGGCAAACTGGTTCATACAGGCAATTATGGTTATACTGATATTGAAAAGAAGATTCCTGTAAGTCCTTCATCTGTTTTTCGAATTGCTTCCATGAGCAAGAGTTTTACGGCGATGGCGATATTGAAATTGCGCGACGAGGGGAAACTTCGCCTAGACGATCCTGCTTATTTATATATACCCTCGCTGAAGAAGCAAAAGTATCCAACGGCCGATTCGCGCCCAATAACAGTCCGTGATTTGCTAACGCATGGAGCAGGTTTTCCCGAGGATAATCCCTGGGGTGATCGCCAGCTCGCAGATACCGACAAGGAATTAATTGACTTGCTCGAAAAACAGGTTTCTTTTTCAAATCCACCGAATACGGAATACGAATACAGCAATCTCGGCTTTGCATTGCTCGGAAAAATTGTTACAGAAGTGTCGGGTAAACCATACCAGCAATATATCAAAGAGAATATCTGGTTGCCATTGGGTATGAAAACGGCGGAATGGGAATACCGGAATGTAGCACCCGGTAAACTGGCGCATGGCTATCGCTGGCTGAATGAGAAATGGAACGAAGAGGCTTTGCTGCAAGATACGCCCGATGGTTCCTGGGGTGCCATGGGAGGAATGATGTGTTCCATCGAAGAATTTGCCAACTATATGGCCCTGCATCTCTCGGCCTGGCCACCTTCCAACGAAGAAGAAAAGGGGCCCATTAAAAGATCTTCCGTGCGCGAAATGCACTACCCCTGGCGCTTTAATGGCTTCAACCCAAATTACAAATACAGCGATGGAAGAAACTGCGCCGTTGCATCGGCCTACTGTTATGGGCTTGGTTGGTTACGCGATTGTGACGGGAAAGTTTATATAGCACATAGTGGAGGTTTGCCCGGCTTCGGCAGCCAGTGGCGCATCATGCCCGATTACGGAATAGGCGTGGTAGCATTTGCCAACAGAACTTATGCCGGGGTGGGGGGTATCAATATGCGCATATTGGATACCATTGTAAAAATTGCTGCACTTAAACCCCGCGAACTGCCCCCTTCTAAAATACTGGAGCAAAGAAAAGCCGAGTTGATAACCTTATTGCCCAACTGGAACAATGCAGAAAAGAGCGGAATATTTGCAGAGAATTTTTTTGCGGATAACCCAATCGACAGCCTCAAAAAATACGCTCGTGAACTCTATTGGAAGGCGGGAAAAATTGTAGCGTGGAAACCGGTGAAACCAGAAAACCAGTTAAGAGGCACATTTATACTCAACGGAGAAAATACAGATATCGAAATATTTTTTACGCTTTCGCCCGAAAATCCTCCGTTGATACAGGAATTTCATATCCGGGAATTGCCAAGAGAAGATAAAACAGTGAAATCAAAATGATTCGGACTTACCTGATTGTTTACTTTACTTAAATCGCCGATATGCGGAAATTGTTTTCATTAATTCTTGTACTAAGTTTTATTTCTACTGCCTTTTCCCAGTTAAAGGTAAGCGCTAATAAAAGATTTCTTGTGAAGGAAGATGGAAGTCCTTTCTTTTGGTTGGGCGATACCGGATGGGAATTGTTTCATCGTTTAACAAGGGAAGAAGCGGATCTTTATTTAAAAAACAGGGCCGAGAAGAGATTCACGGTGATACAGGCTGTAATACTTGCGGAGATGAATGGTTTACGTGAGCCCAATGCCTACGGCGAAATTCCGTTGGAAAACGATGATCCAGCCAAACCAAGAGAGGCTTATTTCCAGCACGTCGATTATGTAATCAATAAAGCAGCAGAGCTGGGATTGTATATTGGCTTGCTTCCTACCTGGGGCGATAAAATTTACAAAGACAATTGGGGACAGGGCCCGGAAATATTTACGACCGAAAACGCAAAGATCTATGGCAGGTGGCTCGGCAATCGTTATAAAAACAAAAAGAATATTATCTGGTTGCTTGGCGGCGATCGCAACCCGCGTAACGAAAACGATGTTGCCATCTGGCGAAGCATGGCATCGGGTATTGCAGATGCCGTTGGGGGAAACGATAAAGCCATCATGAGTTTTCATCCGCAACCGAATAACCTCGAAGACGGAGGATCGGCAAAATGGTTTCATAACGATGCCTGGCTCGACTTCAATATGTTTCAAACCGGGCATTGCCGCGAGAACAATGTCTGGGATCGGATACAGGTAGCTTATAACAAACAACCCGTAAAGCCGGTATTGGATGGAGAAACACTGTACGAAGATCACCCGGTTTGTTTCAATGCAAAAGACCTGGGAACTTCGAGTGCTTACGATATCCGCAAGCATGCTTATCTCGATGTATTTGCCGGGGCATTCGGGCATACCTACGGATGTCATGATATCTGGCAATTCTATGCACCGCATCGAACCCCGGTTAACGGCCCGCATTTTCCCTGGTATGTGGCAATGGATCTTCCCGGGGCATCTCAAATGAAATACCTGCGTCATCTCATGGAATCAAGACCGATGCTGGAGCGGGTGCCCGATCAAAGCATAGTAAACGATGCATTGGGAGCCAACGATCGCATCCAGGCCACAAGAGGAAGAGATTATTTATTCGTGTACTCTTCGCAGGGGAAACCAATAGCGATGAATATGGGAAAGATATCGGGTCAGCAATTGAAGGCATATTGGTATAATCCCCGCAATGGCGAAGCAAAAGAAATCGGAACATTTGATAACAAAGGGCAGCAAAAATTTACAGCGCCTTCCTCGGGCTATGGAGTTGATTGGGTGTTGGTGTTAGACGATGCCTCCAAAAACTACTCTTCACCACAATTCAGGTAACGAACCTGCCTCTCAGAAAATTATCGCTTCCATTTTTCTAACCAGTTCTGCCTGGCCGGTAAATGCGTTGTTGCTTAGAATGATGATCGTTTTGTTACGGTCGATATAACGAACGATGCGTGTTGCATAACCGGGATTATCGCCCGTATGCATTACAACTTTGCCAACAGGCTTGCTGTTTACCAAATCCCAGCCAAAGCCATAGTTCGACAAACTATCGTTTTTCAATTTCATAGGCGAAAATGCTTCGGCCAAAGTGGTTGGCTTTACCAGCTTGTTGCTGTAGAGGGCCTGGTCCCATTTAAGCAAATCTGCTGCGGTAGAACTGATGCGACCGGGTCCCTTGCGGTTGCCCAGCCAAATGGTATAATCCGAAGAAGGAAACGAATCGGCGCGAATGAATCTTTGTTTTTCTGGAACATAAATATGCCCGATAGCGAAATTCGGGGTGGAAGCTTTTTGCTGAAGTGTTCTTATATCAGTGCCCGACATTTTTAGGGGTTTGAATATCCATTGGCGGCACATGTCGATAAAATCTCTTCCACTTGCTTTTTCGGCGATGCTGGCCAGCAATACATAACCGGTATTGCTGTATTCGTATTTTTCGCCGGGTTCGAATAATTTGGGAGGTGCATACTTATTGAGATACTCCAGTATTTCTTGATTGGAAGCAATCTTGCTTTTATCCCAATACTTATCCATAATGGCCTGGTAGTCGGGCAGGCCGCTGGTATGTGTAAGCAGGTGACGAATACTGATGTTTTTATAGGGGATGTCGAGATACTTTTCTACAAGATCATCATAGCCGAGCTGACCCTTTTCTTTCAGCATCATAATAATCATTGCCGTGAATTGCTTGGAAACGGAGGCCAGTTCAAATACATCTGTTTTTTGCAAAGGAGTTTTACTGGCATGGTTGCGATAGCCCCATGCTTTGTAGTAAACAGGCTTTCCCTTATCGGCCACCAACACTACTCCACTAAATTCTTTGCCTGACTGCAATAAGGAGTCGATCTTCTTTTCAATATTATCCTGGGCAAAACAGGAAAGAGGGATCAATAAAAGCAGGAAATACTTCATGCAATAAAAATCTTTATGGCAAAAGTTAATAAAGAAATAGAGAACGACCTAATCTTCCGGGAATAGTTACCGCGTTCAAAGAAATTCTGACAATTTTTTTCGACGACCATTTTGAAACCGAGGCATAAAATAAAAAGCTCCGCGAGGTTTCGCAGAGCTTTCTTTCATGGCTAAGGTATATATGGATGTTACTTGATTTTGCGTCCGCCCGATAAAGCCGCAATCCTGATTTGAGTGGTGATGTACTTGCCTTTCATGATGAATAATTTTATTGGTTAAGAATTTATTTAGTGTTTTTGTTTTTCATCGTTCACATAAATAGGACGCACGATGGAAGCTTTGGTTACAGGAGGAACAATTTTTTTCTTAAACAAAGGGTTCTATTCTTTGAAATAAAAAAGCCCCGCAACAGGTGGCGGAGCTTTCACTCATGGCTATAACTTTTTTTATGCTGCAATCACTTAACTATGCGTACACCCGATAAAGCAGCGATCCTGATTTGGGTGGTAATGTATTTGCCTTTCATGGTTAAAATTTTTTCTGGTTAAGAATATGTTGAGTTATTTAATTTTTCGTGGCTTACATAAATAAGACGCAGCAGGAAAACGAATGTTACAATCTGCGGGAAATTTTTTTGAAAATGACTTGATTAATGGCAAAGCTTGAAGAGGCCACAAAAAAGCCGCGCATCTAAAGCGCGGCTCCGAAATAATGTGGAGGAAGGCTACTTGATTTTACGCGAACCGGATAAAGCAGCGATCCTGATTTGAGTGGTGATGTATTTGCCTTTCATGGTTAATATTTTTATGGTTAAGAATTTTTTATTTCATCGAACACATAAATAGGACGCGAAAGCGGAAAGCAGGTTACAGCTTCCGGCACATTTTTTACCAGGAAATGCTAATTGTTTGTAGTGCAGTAAGATGCCCTAGTTCACCAGGATTTCATCCACAAAAACCCAACCCTTGTCTCCCTTACCCGGGTGCCAGGGGGGAAGCACGGATACGGGTATGGCGATCACTTTGATATATTGAAGTTTTGTTTCGGGGAAATTGAACTCAAAAGGAAGAATGGCTGCCGGTTCGTCTTTTTGCGGTTGATTGGGTGTCAAACTTCCCAGCAACCGTAGCTTTTTCGGGTCTTCTCCTCCCCAGACCTCCAACCGCGCAGGCGGCATTATATAACTGCCGATATTTTTAAGCGCGCTAACGGTAATGTTTTTTGCATGTACAGGCTGGTTGAAATAGAGCATGGCTTCCATACGGTTGTTGCGGTATCCCAGCCATTTTCCATCGCCCGGGTTGAAGCTGCCTTTTTCGAGGTTGATGAAAAGTCTTGCTCCTCCTTTTGCATATTTAGGATCGGCCGGGGTGAGCAGGATAGCCGAGTCAATTTTGTATCCGCTTTTGAAAAAGAACCGTTCCGCAATATCGCTGCTGATCCATCCGGGTTTAAATGCTTTTGTTTTTACAAGAGTGTTCTTCTCAAGCACCACATTGCCATCATATACTTTGGACGAAACGCTATCAGGTTCCGAACCATCGGTACTGTATCTTATAACCGTTCCATTAATATAATGCTTGAGTTGTAGCGCCGTACTACCGCTGATAATATCTTCTTCGTTTTGGAATATAGGCGGATTGAGTTTTAATACCAATGTATCGGTACGAGCCCCGGTTTCGTACTTTATTTTTCCTTTCAGTTGTTTCAAAGTTTCCAGTTCAGCCGACGGTATCGAAACGTTCCATATATACACTTTCTGCAATTGCGGAAAGTTTTCAAGCTGAGCGAGTTGATCTTTGGTCACCGAGGTACCGGCAAGCGACAGAGTTTTGAGATGTTTTAGTTTTTTCAACTCACCCAGCGTTTTGCCCGTAATAGGAGTGAAGTTCATGATCAAATGCCGCAAGTTGGAAAACTGGGCAAGGGTTTTCAGGTCTTCGTCTTTCAACGGCATACGCGAACAATCCATCGACACTACCTGTTCTTTAACCTTCAATAGTTCTTTCAACTGCTGTTCGTTGAAAAACTCTTTATTATAAAAGTTTACGCCAAGGGCAGGCGATTCCATGGCAATGGGATAAATTACGCGGTTGCTGTTGGAAAGCTGTTGCACGGTTTTTTCGTCGGCTTCCTCAAAATCGTATTCGGCAATCTCGCTTCTTACCAAGGCCTGTTGGGCAATTGTTCTTAATGTATCTGCAGGAGGCAATTCAATAACTTTCGCAGTAAAGCTGGCCCCGCCTTTTATCCAATGATAAAGGATATTCATTTCCTCGTCGGTCAACTGCGGTTTGCCCTGCGGGGGCATATGTTTTTTCTGTTCGAGCGGCAGGTGTATTCTTCTCAACAACAATCCCAGGTCGGGTTGCGTAGAATCCCATAGTGCACCGCTCTTTCCTCCCTTCAACAACAGTTCCGGCGTTTCCATGATCAATTCACCCTTTGCCTTTTTGGAGTTGTGGCAACCAACACATTTTGCTTCGAGGACGGGCTGCACTAAATGAGTAAACACCATTGCATCTTCAATGGCTACGCTTGGCTGATGTTTTTCGGGCAACAATGGCGCAAGTAAAAAATTCTGACCGTGCGTGATGCCTGCCCCCTGGTGACCCGCAAGTACAATTCCAAACAAACTTATAATAGCTGTAACGGAGATTGCCCATCTCGATTGTTCGATTTTTTTTCGGAAACCATACCACAATGCGGCTACTAAGGCAATTCCAATTCCGCTCCATTTATGCCATAACAAGGCTTCCTCATCGTATCCCTCTTCGCGGGAGAGAAACAAGCCCATCAGAGCCGTGATAACGGCTGATAATGCCGATAGCAACAACAACCAATCGCCGACCGAGCGGCGTACTGAAACTTCAATCGATTTGACAGGGATAAACAGTATCCAGATGCAATACAAAACAATAAGTACTACCGGGAAATGAAGCAATAAGGGATGCATGCGGCCGGCAACCTGCAACCAGGCAGGAAGAACGATTCGGTTTTCAAATAACAAAAGAAATATCAATAACACGGAAAGCGGGAACAACAATGTGGAAAGAATTCGTTGAAGACGCATGAATTTGTATGGATGATTTTTATTGATAGGGTTTAGGCTGCTACTAGCCCTGAATATAAATTTTGATCTTATATGGTTACACAGTTTCGGGAAGACACAGAATCGGGCTACGAGATAAAGTTTTTACTTTTTGCCTTTCGACTTTTTCCTTCACCCCATCAACACGCCTCACCAAAAGACCTTGCTTTTTGACTTTATCAAGCCAGGATCCCTTTTACCACATTCCCGGCAACATCTGTTAACCGGTATCTTCTTCCCAGGTGTTTATAGGTAAGTTTTTCGTGATCCAATCCCATCAAATGCAAAATGGTGGCGTGCAAATCGTGTACATGTACCGGGTTCTCTACTATATTATATCCGAATTCATCGGTTTCACCATAAACGATTCCGGGTTTTATGCCGCCGCCGGCCATCCAAATGGTGAAACAACGCGGATGATGATCGCGGCCATAATTATCTTTCTCGAGTTTGCCCTGGCAATAATTCGTTCTTCCAAATTCGCCTCCCCAAATCACCAGTGTTTCATCGAGCAAACCTCTTTGTTTTAAATCGGTAATCAATGCTGCCGAAGCCTGGTCGGCATCTTTACACTGACCTTTAATTTGATTGGGCAGGTTATCGTGCGCATCCCATCCCTGGTGATAGAGTTGTACAAAGCGAACGCCGTTTTCGGACAGTTTTCTTGCCAGCAAACAATTGGCGGCAAAGGTTCCGGGAACCAAACAATCAGGGCCGTATAGTTTTATTACCGATTCCGGTTCTTTAGTAAGATCAGTAATTTCCGGAACGGCTGTTTGCATACGATAGGCCATTTCGTATTGCTGAATTTTGGCGCTTATCTCCGGATCCCCGAACTCTTCGTATGATTGTTGATTGAGCGCCGAAATTTTATCGAGCATTTTTCTTCGGTCGTCTTTGCTGATAGATTCCGGGTTGTTCAAATAGAGAACGGGATTATCGCCACTGCTAAACTGTACGCCCTGGTGAACAGAATCGAGAAAACCATTCGACCAGAGTTTGGAATATACTCCCTGCCCGTTTCCCCTTCCTCTCGAGAGCAATACACAAAATGCGGGAAGGTTTTTGTTTTCGCTTCCCAAACCATAACTGAGCCATGCTCCCATACTTGGGCGGTTACCCACCTGCGCACCGGTTTGGAAAAATGTGAGAGCAGGATCGTGATTGATAGCTTCTGTATACATGCTCTTCACAATGCAAAGATCGTCGACTACACTCGCGGTATAAGGCATTAATTCGCTTATCCACGCCCGTGATTGCCCATACTGATCAAATTTAAACATTGTGCCCGCCAATGGAAATTTCTTCTGGTCTGCCGTCATTCCCGTAAGGCGTTGGCCCATGCGTATTGATGCCGGAAGGTCTTCACCAAACATCTCCTGCAGCTTGGGTTTATAATCGAACAAATCCAGTTGCGAGGGGGCGCCGTTCTGGAATAAGTAGATAATGCGTTTTGCCTTGGGCGCAAAATGAGGAAGGCCGGTAAGAATCATTTCTTCTTCCTTGCTGCCAAACAGGTCAGGTATCAACAACGAACCCAGGGCAACACTTCCAACACCCATGCCCAGTCGCGATAAAAAGCGACGGCGATTGATACTGAGCCCGTGTTCAAGAATCTGATTTTGCATAGCGCTTGTTTTGGGTGCTTTTAACCTTAGGTTTTAGTAATTGCTTCTTCCAGGTTATAAATCGCAGCTATTGTTTTCATCAATGCCGCCACTTTGTTTGCATCTAATTTTTCATTGGCTGGATATTCGCCTGCTTTCAGCGTGAGCGCAGCATCCAGTTTCTTTTGCTGGAATTGCTGCAACTGATCCTGGTAATATTCTTCGAGTATCTTTATTTCCTTATCAGCAGCCTTACGACAAATAATGCTGCGAAAAGCTTTTTGAATTTTTTCCGCATCGCTTGATTGTTCTTCTACCAATTTCTGCGCAAACACCCTCGATGCTTCCAATACGGTTGCATCGTTCATCATCATCAATGCCTGCAGCGGGGTATTTGTTTTGGAACGTTTTACTTCGCATTGATCGCGGTTGCTGGCATCGAAGAGGATCATCGAAGGCGGGGGAACAGTTAATTTAATAAAGGTGTACAATCCGCGGCGATACAAATCTTCTCCATGATCCTGCACATAAGTAGCCAGCACGCCCCTTCCCGAAGTGGCAGCTTCCCACAAGCCTTTTGTTTGATAGGGTTTTACACTTGGGCCGCCAATCTTTTTTACCAGCAGTCCGCTGCTTGCTAAAACAATATCCCGGACCAACTCGGCTTTTACGCGAACACGGGGACCTCTCGACAAATACATATTATCCGGATCCTTTTTCAATTTTTCTTCGCTGGCCCTGGCCGACTGGCGGTAGGTGGCCGATAGAACGATTTGTTTTATCAACCGTTTAATGTCCCAGCCATTTTCGCGGAAGTCAACTGCCAGCCAATCGAGCAATTCGGGATGAGAAGGCAATTCGCCCTGCATACCAAAATCGCCGGTAGTTTTTACAAGACCTCTTCCAAAAATTTCCTGCCATAGCTGGTTAACAAATACTCTTGCAGTAAGCGGGTTGTTTTCGTCGAAGGTCCATTTGGCAAGCCCGACACGGTTTTGAGGAAATTTATTTTTATCGAAAGGAAGAATGGATGCCGGAACATCTGGTTTTACTTCGGTGGTGGGAGCATCGTAGAGGCCACGATTGAGTATATATGTTTTCCGTACCGAATCCTTCAACTCTCCCATTACCGAAACAGTAAGGGTGCCGGTGTCTTTTTTATTGATGAAACGAAGAACTGTTTTTGCTTCTTCGTCACTTATCGAAAGTATGGGGTTTTTTGCCGGCTTGGATATGCTAACATCGCCTTCATAGCCGACTTCCTTTGTATTGTTGAAGAAAGCGAGTAAAGAGAAATATTCCTTCTGGCTGAAAGGATCGTATTTGTGATCGTGGCATTGCGCACATTCGATAGTAATTCCAAGAATTCCCTTTCCAAAGGTTTTGGTTTTATCTACGAGGTATTCGACGCGGTATTCTTCATCAATAACCCCACCTTCTTCGGTGTACTTATGGTTACGAAAGAAACCAGTAGCCAGTATTTGTTCTTTACCGGCATCGGGCAACATATCGCCGGCGATTTGCCAGGTTAAGAATTTATCGTAGGGAAGATTTTTATTGAAAGCATAAATCACCCAATCGCGCCAGGGCCATTGCGTGCGGATATTATCATCCTGGTAGCCGTAACTATCGGCATAACGCGCCAGGTCCATCCAGTGAACCGCCATCTTTTCTCCATATTGCGGCATGGCCAATAGCTGATCGACTGCTTTTTCGAATGCATTCGGACTATTATCATTCATAAATGCATCCATCATTTCAATAGATGGAGGAAGGCCGGTAATATCCAGCGCGGCTCTTTTCAGCAATCTTTCCTTATCTGCTTCCTCGTTGGGAGAAAGCCTGAGCTGATCGAGTTTATGCAGAACAAAACGATCGATATCGTTTCTCACCCATTTTTCATTGCTCACCTGGGGTGGCGTCGTTTTTTTCGGTGCGATAAAGGCCCAATGTCTTTCGTATTTCGCACCCTGCTGGATCCATTTTCTTACCAGGCTAACTTCGTATTCGGAAAGAGCGCCCAAATGCGAATCGGGTGTGGGCATCTGGTAACTGGTATCGGTGGAAGAAACTCTTTTGAAAACTTCCGATTCATCGGGTTTACCGGGAATAATAGCAAATGCACCTTTTGTTTCCTTTAAGGGAGCATAAGCACTGTCGGCAATGTCCAATCTTAAACCGGCCTGCCTTTGCGCGCCATCGGGGCCATGGCATTTAAAACATTTATCGGAAAAAATCGGGCGGATATGAAAATTATAACTCACCGTTTCGGGCAATTTCATATCCGAATCGCTTCGCGAAAAACAGGAAGCGATGACAACAGCGCCTGCGGCAAGCGCAGATAGAATGATAAGTTTTGGCCTTGGCATGCGTTAGGAATCGAAGCAAAAAGATACGAAAAATACCCGAGCCGGAAACCTGATGATAAACGTTAAAAGAACGCAAACGATTGATTGTTTGTATTGTTGGTTCAACAAACAAAAATTGTTGGGGATATAGACATGAAACCGCTGTAAAAAGGCGTGCCGGGACTTAAGAAAACAAATCCATCAACTCCTCTTCCGAAAGGGTTTGTAAGAAATTTTCTTCTGTAGTTATCAATTCTTCCGAAAGTTTTTGCTTGCGCTGCTGTATGGAGATGATTTTCTCTTCAATTGTATCCTTGCAAATGAGCTGGTAAGCAAATACGTTTTTCTGCTGGCCAATGCGATGCGTGCGGTTGATGGCCTGTTGCTGCACTGCCGTATTCCACCAGGGGTCGAAAAGAAACACATAATCGGCTGAGGTGAGGTTCAGGCCCGCATTTCCCGCTTTCAAACTGATTAAGAATACGGGAGTATTGTCTTCTTCGGACTGAAAGGCTTCTACCATTTTTGCTCTTTGCGCGGCAGGAGTTTGTCCGTCAAAATGAAAAAAGGCAAGTCCCTTTCTCTTACATTCTTCGGCAAGCAAATCGAGCATGGAACTGAATTGAGAAAACACAAGAGATTTATGCTTACCAACATTATTTACCAATTCATCCATCAGCATCTCTGTTTTTATGGAATCGCCGGACAGTCTTCCGTTTTCCGGTAATAAAAGCGGGCTATTGCATACCTGCCTCAGTTTGGTGATAGCTTGTAATAAAAACAGTTTGCTTTTAGCCAATCCTTTTTGTTGAATATTGTCGAGCAGGCTGCTTTTCACCTGGTCGCGGATTTCGTTGTACTGCGCTTTTTGCGACGAACCCATTTCGCACCACATAATCATTTCTGTTTTGGCGGGAAGATCTTTTGCCACCTGTTCTTTGGTGCGACGAAGAATAAAGGGCGCGGTGAGTTTATTGAGGGTTTTTAGTTTTTCTTCATCGCCCCAGATATCAATGGGATCGGCATATTCTTTCTTGAAAAAATCTTTGCTGCCGAACATGCCGGGGATCGTGAAGTTTAGCTGCGCATAAAGATCGAAAGTGTTGTTCATTACCGGCGTACCACTCAACGCGATTCGGTGTTGTGCCTGCAGGGCTGTTACGGATTGGGTGATTTGCGCCGAGGGGTTTTTTATGTTATGACTTTCATCGAGCACGATAATGCTGAAAATATTTTTACTGATTTTCTCAAAATCAACTCTTATAGTTCCATAGGTGCTGATGATAACCTGCGTGCTGTTGGTAAAGCAAATTTCTTCCCGGTCCGGCCCATGATAAACAGCAACACGCAAGACAGGAGCAAAACGCTTACATTCCGATTGCCAGTTGTACACCAGGGAAGCCGGGCAAATAATAAGCGTTTTTGCGTTTTGGTTTTTTTCAACCTCCGCGCAAATAAAGCTGATGGTTTGAAGGGTTTTCCCCAATCCCATATCATCGGCCAAACAAGCGCCGGCGCCTAATTCGGATAACAACCGCATCCATTCGTATCCTTTGTGCTGGTAGGGACGGAGCTGTGTTTTTACCAATGAAGGCAGTTCGTATATTTTAGTTTCGCCCTGCTGCCAGTCCTTCCATTTTTGCCACCAGTTTTGAGGAATTGTTTTTTGCAAAATCGAATTGTCACCTTCTTCTTTTTTCTCGTGCATGGCCATCCAGCTCGCAATGGTAACCTGGTCTTTGGCAACTCTTCCATGCTTGAAGATGGTGGCATACTGCTGCAACCATTCTTCTCCCAATACACCGAGGGTTCCGTCTTTCAGCAATACGGCACGCTGTCCGGCAAGTAATGTTTTTTGTAATTCATTCAGGGGAACAGGCTCTTTTCCAAATTCAATTTTCACCTTTAACGTAATTGACTGTTCCGATTTTTCAACAATATCAATTGTGGTGTTTGCTTTATGGGGCGAAAGCCGGAAATGTTTGAGCATATCGAGGCCTGCCAGTTCAATATCCAGCTCCAGCAGCCTGTGGTATGTTTTCAGGAACCATTGTTTTTTCTGGGCATCCGCAAAGGAGACATAATAATATCCTTTCGATGCCTGGTTGGGAAAATTGGGATGAAAACCTTCCAATACTTTTAAGAAAGCCGCTTCTTTTTCTTTATTACGTTTTATAGAATAACTCTTGCCCTGTACGGTGGTTTTGTACACTTCCTCCCATTTTCCTTCCACCAGGAAATCGTCGTATTTCCATTGGGGAGTCAACATCAAAAATGAAGAACTGAGTTCGTTCAGGTAAACGCGGTTCACCGGCTGGGGCGAAAGAAGATCTTCTTTGAATAAATTGTTTCGGTCTACCTCGTAGTCTTCTTCGAGTTTGGCCAATACAATGCTTTCGAATTGCACGCTGTTTTTATTACAAGTGCCAAAATCAAAATCCCGTAGCCATTCCAGCGTTTTGAAATCTTTAAAAGAAAGAAGAAAATACTCGTTGTTGCTGCGAAGAAGAAAACGATATTGCCTGAATTCTTTTAGCGGAAATAAAGTTCCGTTGATGTTTACCGAGGTTTCGATATCTAATCCATCCGCTTTTTCAATTACTTTGAAAGAAAGGACGGGACGATAGTTGCTGAACACACAGGGCAGGATCCTGTATTTCCCATCTTCCAGGAAACGATGATACCATTTTACTGCGGGCGCTAATGGTTTTATTTTTTCCAGCTTAGTATGCAGGTGCCGAAGCATGGTCGATTTCACCTGTTCGTTGTTTTCGCTTCCCGATTTTTTGAGGGTTTGTTTTATTTCGGCGAGATGTGCCTGCAAAGAACCATGATCGAACTCGGCAATCGCAGTTTGTACCGCCGCGGGCGATTGGGCAAAGAAATGTTTAATTTCCTTATGCACGCAGGCCGTGCTTTTGAAATCGACCTTACCGTTCGATTTTTCAATAGCAATAAAATGAATGAACAGGTAATCGGTCAGCAAATTATCGGGACAGATCAGCAGCGCGTTTGTTATCTGGGGGCTTTGTTTCGTCATAGGACAATCGGCAGCCAAAACTCAGTTTTCAATAATAATTAGGTATCAGCCTGAAACTAATCCCCGGTTAAGATTATTTCCCCGGGGATTAGTTTCGGGATTGAATTGGGCTGCAATTATCCGACAGATCTGTTAAATGAAGAAGTGTTTTTTCTCCCCAATAAAAGGAAATCTATTTATCGAATACTGGTTTCATACCCAGGTATCACTTTCACTTCATAAAATATAATCAGTCGAGCGGAGGCAATTGGACACATTTACCTTCTACAAACAATTCCCTGCTGTTGATTATTTGTACAACAGCCCCGCTTTTTGCCTGTATGCTGGCTACATAGGCGTTACCCGTACTGATGATGCAAGAGTTAACAGCTCCGGCTTCGATGATTACATGTGTTCTTGCGCCGGGCACTTTTCCGGTACTCCAGTTGGCCGGGTCGTGCCAATTGTCACTTGCAGCGCCTGTCCACCTGGCTATTTCCAATCCAATAATTACTGTTGCCGAATCGGTACAGCCATTGTTTGCTCTTGCAATAACGCGATAACGACCTGCGGCCAGGTTTTCAAATACAGGGCTGTTATGATAAGTGGCTCCGCTGTCGATACTGAACATATGAGAACCGGCGATTCCGCTTGCTGATAAAGCAATATAACCATTGGCATCGCCTGCGCATGTTATTGGGGCAATTGAATCAATAGAAAGATTCAATCCTGTCACATTCACCATAGCTGTACTCAAGGATGCGCCTGCAACGGTACAACCCGAGGCCTCGCTGATATTGGTAAGAATGAAATTTGTGCCGGTATAAGTTGGTTCAAAAACCACATCCACCCAATAGTTGGAATTGTTAAACGATTCGTTGGGGAACACTCCACCAGCGCTATACTTATATACTCCATTAGAGCCATCGACACCTGCCTGCAATCCGCTCAGCGGGCCATTCGATACTCCCGATGAAGTGAAATAATTTGCCGTGAACGCATAATTTCCATTGGGGGCATAGTAAGAAGCTACATAAGTTAGGCCGGGTAAAATATTAACAGGTTCACTGAAATTAACCTGTTGCCATCCGCTCGATGTTTCGTTTACGAAAGTAGCCGTTGCCAGCAGGACGCCGTCGCTGCTCCATAAAGAGCCTGTATGCGTTCCCGTATTGGCAATCCGTTTGTAAAACCTTATACCCGTAACCTGCCCGGCCACGGTGCTCCTGAATTTCACTCCAATTTCAATGGCGCTATTATCCAATACCGGCGGCTCGCCCCCGCTTACTGTATCGCTCCATAAACTAAAGGGACCATTTTGTACAGCAGCAATTATACCCGTGTTAAAAGGAATACCGCTGCTGATATTATTATAAGTGGAATCGTTAATCGTTAAACTAAATGGCGTATTTCCCCTGCTTGCCGTAAACACCAATTCAATTGGACTGCCGGCACAGAAATTTGAAGCAGCGGCCGAGATTGTACCGGCAGGTTTGGGATTGATGGAAACTGATGCAAAGCTCAAGCTGTCATCGTTATTGCTGCATCCGTTTGCATCGCTTACCTGTGTGAGCAGGTAATTGAATACCTGCGGGGTAATGATTTCTTCTTCAAAAATTACATCCACCCAGTAATTGGCGCTATTGCCATTATCGGGGAAGCCGCCACCGTAACGATACACTCCGTTCGGGCCATCGGTGCCCGCCTGCAAGGCTGTGAGCGGGCCATTTGTTACTCCCGATGAAGCAAAGAAAGAGGGACTGATAGCAAAACCACCTCCCGGTGAAAGATAAGAAGCAATATAAGTTGTATTAGCAGTTATGCTAACAGTATTACTGAACCGAACTTCCTGCCAGCCGCTTGCGCTTTCGTTAACAAAAGTTGCTGTAGCCAACAAGGTTCCATTACTGCTCCACAAAGAACCAATATGAGTTCCCGTATTGGTAACCCCTTTGTAAAAGCGTATTCCTTTTATTAAACCACTTGTAGTAGAGCGGAACTTCATCCCGATTTCGATAGGCTGACCATCGTTGCCATCGGGGTTGGCAGGTGTTCCATTATTGCCCCAAATAGATATTTCTGCGGGACGATAAGTGGCAATTGTTTGGCCAACACTGATATTGCTATACGATTGTCCGTTAATAACAAGATTGAAAGGAGATTGACCGCTGGCCTCTGCAAGAGTCAATTGTATGTCGCCGCTTCCCTGGCAAATGTTGGCACCAACAGCAGCGATGATAGCAGATGGTTTTGCGTTAATGGTAATAGTCGCAACATCAGAAGTATCGTTTCCGAGTATATTGGTCCAGATGGCGCGGTATTGTTTGCCATTATCCTCAACCTGCGGAACGAGGACCAGTGTATCCGATATGGCTCCTATGCTGTCTGTCCAGTTATTGCCATTATCAATACTTACCTGCCATTGAATGCCGGGCGTTGGTTGCCCTTCTGCTTTTGACAGCAGTCGAATAGTATCGGAGGCGCAGCGGGTAACCGAAATCGGTGGGAGAGTTATGGATGGCGGTGAGCCCGAAGGATCAAAGCAACTGAATTGGATATCTTTGAGTTTCGGTGTAGTGGATGTATTGGAACTGCCTAAGTGGGCGCGGTATTGAATATAGCGCGATGTTTGCGAAAGATTCGCGCCATTTGTTATTGCAGCGAAGCTTGTCCAGCTTGCATCGGGAATGGCGGTATTTCCCGTTCTTGCCAACAATTGAAGTGTTGTGGATGCCGGTACGTCTTCTGTCCAACTTACAGTTCCCCATGTTTTATTCGTTCCGGCATCAAATACCCGCGATGTGAAAATTCCTGAACCCGGATAAGGACTCGCTACAATCCAATCCACCAATATAGGAACGGCGTCGTTGGTATAATCGCTTATGCCTATACGCATTGGGCTTGTGATAAGAACGCTGTTTTCGGAATGAACGAGTGTTCCATCGATATAGTAATTGAATCCTCCTGTACCGAGCCATTCTATTTTATATACGTGTGCCGAACCTATATAAGAACCGGGAATGGTATAATCTACAAAATTTGATCCGCTGATATAGGTTCTTGCACGCAATGTATTGGTTGTATTACCCGTGCTGAACATGGCCCAGGGGCTCTCGCCATTGTACATGCCACCGCTGCCAATTGCATTGCTGCCTCCCCCAAAGCCGATATGCTGAAAACTGGCAGCGCCAAAGCTTGCAACAAATTCCAGCGTAGTACCCGGCCCAAAAGTGTTTGATTCCGATTCGTTGTTATACCTGGCTCCATTAACCGATAACTGACCCGAGGAAACGGTAGAGTTGCCACCCGTCCATGCATAACTGTTCCATTCGCTGCCTGGCGGTAAAGCATCGAATTGCACAACAATTACCGGTTTGAGCGAAACGAATCCGTTATCGTTGGGGTTGATATAAGCGGAGCTGCCTGCATCTCCCTGTGCGAAATCTGCATAGTTGTTATCTTCAAAACAAGTACTTGCCGGCATGGTGAAGCTGGCTGCGTTGGGAGCAATGGGATCGGAACTTGTATTACCGGCGCCGTCGGATGAGCTGATACGATAATAATAAACCGTTCCGGGAATAAGCCCTTCGAGTGTTATACTATGTGCTGTTACGAGTATTGCGCGAATGCTGTCTGTATTTAACGCATTTGCCGCAGTGCCAAAACTTATTTTCGAATTAGCAGGTTCGTTGGTGGTCCAGCTAATAGCAACGCTGCCATTTGCATTGGGAACAACGGTGATGTTGCTGATAACGGGCGGTGTAAGATCGTTGCTGTAATTCGCTTCGTATTCTCCTGCTTCGGCATTGAAGAATGCATAACTTACTCCTTTAATAGTTTCCGTAGTAGTAGCAACCGGATTTCCATTGCGGGAAAGGCCGACCAATTGCCCGGCCGAAGAGTTGAAGGGAACCATCGCTCTTAAATTTCTTGCGCCGGCGCCAACGGAAATAGTAAACTCGAGTTTGCTGCCGTTCCATTCAATATTGCTAAAACTAGAAGCATTTCTGCCATCGAGCCAGGTAAGCATTTGCTTTGCCGAAATAACCGGCACGCCTCTCGACACTGCGGCACTGATAATGGCATCAGACCCCGATGAGGAACTGGCATCTGTATGCATATTGGCACAGAATACACCGTAATAACCCTCTGCTCCCAATGCCTTATCGAGTAACTGGGAGATATGAAGGGAAATGTTTTGTCCCGATTCGTCGGTTAGCTGCGTGGCTACCTGGTAACAATCGATAATGGTTCCATCAAGATCGCCAAATCGCATAGGCATCCCCGATCCTGTAAACAAGCCGGGGCGGTCTTGTATCCAGGTGCCCGGCCAGTAATAATAGTTGGCATCGAGCCGGATGCCTCTTTGCGCCTGCAGTTTGGCCTGTGTGGCCCAGTCGCTCCAGGCTATGCAGTGTGTACGATGCGTAGTAGTTGGGAACAATCCCGGGAAATTGGCAGCCATTTGTGCGAGCTGCGTAGTGAAATCATTATTCAGCGAACTTTCATTCCAGTTGGTACATCCCGTATTCAGGTGTACGCCGATTTCAAATCCCTGTGCCTGGAAATTGGCAGCCGTTGTGTTGGAAATGGGAGTATTGGGATAGATATAAGAAGATCCGCGGATGGCGGTCCAGTTATCTACTGCTTCCTGTGTATTGGAAGAACTCAAAGCAAGATACTGGTTGAATCTTGGTTCTGTTCCGTTGTTGCCATGATCGTCGCCTGTCATTACAATAGCCGCTTTATGATTGCTGGGCAGGAACCAGAACCTGGGCAGTGGTTTTCTATCTATCGTGTATTGAGTAATGATATTCGAAAGCAGGTGCATCTGTTCATCTGCCTGCGGGATGGCAATTTTATTAAAGTCGATCCAATCGGGTTGCGGATCAAAGGAAGCATTGCCATAAAACAAATCGTTGGATCGTATGGGCCCTGCTTGTCCATCTCTTTCCTGGCCAGACCAGGCCGGGTTGCCCTGGCGCGTGTAAACAATAGAACGAGGCAAATCGAACATAAATGCCACTGCTACTCCTCCATTGGCGCCTACATCATTCTTTGTAATGGCGGGGTAAGAACTTGCTGTTGTAGCCGAAGAATATAAAGTTGCCAATGGCGATGCGCCATTCAAGCCATATAAATCAGCAGCACCATGATATTGTATGGTTTGATTAACGATGCCGAGGCCGGGGCCGCTGGCTGTATTCACCAATAAATATCTATCAGCCAAAGGCGATCCGAGGGCAGGGCTGATACCCAAAAGCGAAGACAATTGGGCATCGGGCCGGAAGCAAATCAAGGTTCCACCTGCTTGCGTCCAATCGCTTAACATACCAACCTGTGAGGCATTCAAACTCATTTCACCCAAAATCACTACATCATAGTTGTTGAGTATGCTGTTCGTTACGAGCGATATATCCATCGCAGTAAAAGCATTCAGGCCCTGTGCCCTTAGTATCTCTACTGTGTACCTGCTGAATGCATTGGAGGCAGTGCTGATAACCAGTATGGGCCCGCCCGGTCCTTCGTTAGGTGGAGGCGGCGGGGCTGAAGCGGTAGTAAAGCTCCAGGAGTAATCGTTGACGAGTGCGTTTCCTGCCAAATCTTTTATTCGCTGGTAACCGGCTCCTCCTTTTAAGGTAACAGTATAAGCGGTGTTGTATGAAAGAGCAGAGGCAGGCGTAATGAATACCTGTTGCGATGCGGTATTGTAAGAGATACTTGCACCGATGAGGGTTGCTCCAGCTCTTAGTTCCACCGTGTTGTTGTTTACCGTTGCAGCGTCGAGCGACTCATTGAAGAGCGCTGATATTGTTGTATTGATACCGACAGCCGAAGAACCACTTGTTGGAAAAGCAGAAACAACCGAAGGGGGACTAGTATCGGGCGCGGTTGTAGTATCAAAAACAATATCTACCCAATAATTACTCGACTGGTAGGTATCGGTTGGGAAAGCAGCAGTATTACTGTATTTGTAAACACCGTTCGGTCCATCTTCGCCGTTAGCCAAACCTTTTAATGGGCCATTCACTGTAGCTGTGGTAAAGAAATTGTCGGTATAACTATACCCTCCGCCGCTGCTTAAGTATGAAACTATGTAAGTAGTATTGGGATTGATGGCGAGCGGGCTGGAAAGATTTGCCTGCTGCCAGCCCGAGGCAGTTTCATTTGTAAACAGAACGGAAGCAAGCAAAGTTCCGGTCGACGACCATAGGTGACCGGTATGTGTTCCTGTATTGCCGGGGCCTTTGTAAAAACGAATACCGGTTATAAAACCTGCTTCGGTAGATTGAAACTTCATGCCCGGCTCAATGGACTGCCCATCATTGGCATCTGCAGTTGCGGGAGCGGATCCCGGCGCAAATAAACTCAAAGGAAAATTAACCGGCGCCGATCCTGAAACAGTTATGCTAATAACATTTGATGCAGTTTCTCCCTCCATATTTCCCGAATCGTCGAAGCCACGACATTTAATAATGTAAGTGCCGGATGCGGGGGCCGTCCAACTGTATGACCAGTTCGTTGTTCCGCTTGCCATACGCCAGCTTAGGCCACCATCTAATGAAACTTCTACTCCTGCCACCAGGTGGTTATCGCTTGCCGTACCGGAAATAGTAATAGTAGTATTGGCAGGAATTGTTGCGCCATTCGAAGGATTGCTGATAATGCTAACAGGCGATTCGCTATCGGTTGAAGCAGTAGCCGGTTGCAAACCTGGCTGAAGAGAGGCGGGTTGAACGCCCATATCGGCAAATAAATTTACAGTAGCCTGTTGTACCCGTATATCCTCCGTTGACGAACCTCTGTCGTGATTGCCATCAAGTCCCCAACTCCACTGAACTGTTCCGGCGCCAAATACCCAGGCGCCGCTGCTGTGTTTGTAAAGAGAAAGTTTATGCGTACGACCATTGATGGTAGTACCCGATAAGGTTATCCTTCCATTGGGATAAGAATTCGCGTATTGTGCCTGCTCGTAATTCCATTCGTAACCCAGGGTTCCCTGCGATAAGGTAGCGGTTTGCCCGGTTCCAAGCGAAGCTATGCTGGTATTTCTCCAGAAGCGATGATTTTTATAAGTATCGGGAACCTGTATGCCGTCGTCACTCAATGCCCAGCTTATTTGACCGGTGAGTGCGTTTTCAGGCCGGCATCCATCTGCTGACGGATAGGCGCAACCGTCGCGCCAGAGGCCCGTCCATACATCGGGCAATGGATCGCATTTGCCGCCACAGGCGTTTTCACCCAGGGTTCCTTCTTTATAACAAACCAGTGTACGGTACGGAGTATTGGTTCCATCGTAACTGTTTTCCCAGCGGGTTTTCCAATATACTTCGTTGCCGCTGAAGAAAGCGAGGTGGACGCCGTTGTTACGCGCAGCAACTACATTGGAGTATTGCTGTGCCGACCAGTATTCATCATGTCCAACAGATAGGAATATCTTATGCTGCTGTATCAGGTTGCCTCTTCGATCAGCATCTACGTTGGTAGTGTAACTGATATCATATCCATTTCTTTCCAGCCATCGTATCATCGGGTATTCTGCGTTGAACAACCAATCTTCCATAGCGCCTCCGCCACCTCCACCGTTGCGGGTAACGAATGGGCGATTATAACTTACCTTGGTTGCATGACCGCTGGGGTAAGAAGTATTTCCAACATACAAACTGTTTCCGCCGTAAGCATTGTAAGCCTGCCAGGTTGCATCGGAGGTTTGGAAATACAAATCGGAAGTGCTGGCATCGTCGCGGACGATGAATACAATATGGCTGGAGCCACCATTAGAAACTCTCGTAAGCTTAGCGATATAAATTCCAGATACGGAAGTTGTGGGAATATCCCAATAACAAGATATTGCCCAGTTGCCACAATCGATCAGGCCGGTGGCTGCTTCGGTATACGGAGCCGGCTGTTCTATTCCTGCAAAGGTTCCAAGATTGGCTAAGAGGCGTGCGCCATTTCCCTGGTAAAAACCGATGCGATATATTTTCACTGAATAATCACCACCTCCAGCAACATCTATTTTAAAATTCACTCTATCGCCTTTATTAATACTGATATCGGTGGCGAAGCCCTGGATCGTTAAATCGCCTGCGCCGCTGATATCCCATTCGGAGGCTGGATTACCCGGGAGGAGATTTTCAGTAACAATGGGGTTTTGAGTAACTGATGCAAAAGGCAGGAGAAATAAGCCAATAACAATTGCACAAAATCGGGAATACTGTTTGAATAGAATGCAAAAACCTTCCCGCTGTTTGTGTGCGTCGACAAAACAGTTCATTATTCTCGGTTTAGGAGTTACAAAAGGGGTGATTCTTTCAAATGGATATTGGGCATACCAATAAGCCGAACTCTTTCTAAGAAAATGGATGGATAGTAATGTACGCTGCAATCAGGGCCACCAATAGGGGTTAAACATACCCATCCCGCTTATGGTAAGTTCAAAACTATGGCAGGCTGAGTAAGAGAACCATGAGATTAATCACCGTTTATACTGATCTAGAACCAAAGTGGTTCCATAACCGAAACAGTTTGTAATGACAAAAAAGAAGGAGAAGTTTTTGCGGATTAAATCACACCATTGAAAGCGCTTAAAAATTATTTGCTTTAAGTCAAATTAAAAATTATCGCAGACTGAATCTGCTTCAAAGTGAAAAGATTTTTTGGAATAATGGTTAGACAAACAACCGCGAGTTCTATTCCAATATTCTGAGTTTTGCATAATTCAACATAATTTTCTTCTCGCCGTTCTGTTCAAACTTTACCGTTGCAATGGGGTTATGCGCGGCGCCTTCCATTTTAATTACTTCGCCAAAGCCAAATTTCTGGTGTTCTACTTTTTGTCCGACCTGTAACTTACTGGTATCGCTCGCTACAAAATCGGCAGATGGCGTATGCTCCACAATTTTAGGAGCTGTGGTTTTTGGTGCGAGATAGGAAGGGCTCGTGGTGGCAGCACTGTTTTTATTTTTTGAAGGAGGAGGACCATATCTTTTTTCCGCATCGCGCACTTCATCTTTTCCTGCGCCCCATCCGCCACCGTGCATGCGGTCGAATGCCGAACCGCCCCAATTGTTTGCCTGGTTCTTCATGCCCCCGCCGGCAAAACTGCGGTCGAGGTATTGCTCGGGCATTTCATCGATAAAGCGGCTGGGTTCGTTTTGCACCAGGTTGCCAAAACGATAACGCGTATTGGCATACGTAATCCAGAGTTTCTTTTTTGCACGGGTAACTACTACATAAAACAAACGCCTTTCTTCTTCCAGTTCCTCTCTCGTATTTATAGCCATGGCATTGGGGAAAAGCATTTCTTCGAGGCCGGCAGCAAATACGCACTCAAACTCCAATCCTTTTGCTGCGTGAATGGTCATGAGTTTTACGGTATCGGCATTGGGATCTTTTTCGTCGGCATCGGTAACAAGGGTAATTTGCTGCAGGTACGACCCCAAGCTTTTATCAACGAGTTCGCCTTCTTCGTTATCGGGACTTTCGGTCCATTCCTTAATGGAGTTCAGCAATTCCTGCATGTTTTCGTAGCGCTGAACGCCTTCGGCGCTTTTATCGTTGAACAGCTCCTTTACAAAGTTGGTATGCTTACCAACGTGGAAGGCCACATCGTAGGCATTGTGTTTTTCGAGCATGCTGGCAAAACTCTTAATCATTACCACAAAATTTTCGATAGCCTCGAGTGTGCCAGCCCTAAAACCAAATTGATTGGCTCTTTCCAATACTTCCCACATCGAAATATTGTTTTCGTTGGCGGCCAGTATGGCACGGTCAACCGATGTTTTGCCAATACCTCTTGCAGGGTAGTTGATGATTCGTTTCAGCGATTCTTCATCGCGCGGGTTTACAATAACGCGGAGGTAGGCAAGAAAATCCTTTATTTCTTTTCGTTGGTAGAAGCTGATGCCGCCGTAAATGGTATAAGGAATTCCCATACGGCGAAGCGCTTCTTCAAATGCGCGGCTTTGTGCGTTGGTACGGTACAGGATGGCAAAATCGCGGTTCATGAAATGATTGCGCAGCTTTTGTTCCTGTATAGAATCTGCCACGAATTTGCCTTCGTCGTTATCGGTCATCGTACGCACGAGGCGTATTTTTTCGCCTTCGCTATTGTCGGTAAACAATACTTTTTCAATCTGCCCCTTGTTGTTGCTGATTACCTGGTTGGCAACGTGAATGATATTCTTGGTGCTGCGGTAGTTCTGTTCCAGCTTCACCACTTTTACATCGTCGTAATCTTTCTGGAACTGGAGAATATTTTGAATGGTGGCGCCGCGGAAGCTGTAGATGCTTTGGGCATCGTCGCCTACCACGCAAACATTTTCGTGCATGGCGCCAAGCAGCTTGATGATTTCGTATTGCGCAGGATTGGTATCCTGGTATTCATCAATCAATATGTATTTAAACTTGCGCTGGTATTTGCTAAGACTCTCGGGAATATTCTTCAACAGCTCGTAAAACTTCAGGAGCAGGTCGTCGAAGTCCATGGCCCCGTTTTTGAAACAACGTTCTACATAAGCTTTATATATCTGTGCAATAGCGGGCCGGTTGGCGCGCATGTCTTCCTGCTGTATATAATAATCGTTTGCATATTCAGCGGGGCCAACCAGTGCATTTTTTGCCGAGGAGATTCTGCCGTAAACGGTATTGGGTTTATAATGCTTATCGTCGAGATGGAGTTCGTTAATAACTGTTTTCAATACACTTTTTGCGTCGTCGGTATCGTAGATCGTAAAATTATTAGGGTAGTCGATGCGCTGTGCCTCGCTTCGAAGTATTCGGGCGAATACGCTGTGAAAGGTTCCGATATACAGGTTTCGCGCATCGTTATTGCCAAGGATTCTTTCTACCCGCTCTTTCATTTCGCGAGCGGCCTTGTTGGTAAAAGTGAGGGCAAGTATGTTAAATGCATCTACCCCGTTGGCAATGAGGTGAGCAATTCGGGTGGTAAGCACTTTGGTTTTTCCGCTTCCCGCACCGGCAACGATCATGAGCGGACCATCGATATGCATTACGGCCTCGCGCTGCCTTTCGTTCAAATCTTTCAGGTACTGTTGCATGGCTGCAAGTTAATGCAAAGCCGGGCAACGCAGGTAAGAAAAGCCACCCCTGAAAGAGGTTTTTTTATACAGTGCGGGATGCGGATTAAGGAGGATACCTGTGAAGCTAACCACAGATTAAGCGGAGGATGCGCAGGTTTATTAATTGAATTTAATCCTTGTGCATCCCTTGTGTTCATTGTGGTTTAATTGATGTTAACCACAGTGAGCACGGGGAATACGGGGCGATTTTTTTCTAGCAACGACGCAAAGAGGGCAGGTGAAAATATAAACCCTGGAGAAGCGTTCGCCCGGATTCCTATCTCCACGAATCCCAGCTTCTTTACTTCTTACTTCTATTCTTCTTCCTTCTTAATTCTTTCTTCTTGATTCCCAACTCCCCTTCCCTACTCACCGATTCAACAAAAAACTCCAGCATCTCTAGCATTCGCCTCATAACTTCGCGCAATATGATTGAGGTCGGAAAAATCAATAAACTTTCTATTCAACGCTTTACTGCCGTGGGCGCCTACCTGGACGATGGAAAGGAGGGACTTTTATTGCCCAAGCGTTTTGTACCACGCAACGCCAAAGTCGGCGATATCCTCGACGTGTTCGTTTATCACGATTCAGAAGACCGGCTGATAGCCACCACGCAAAGGCCCAGGGCACTTGTGGATGAAATTGCATTGTTACGCGCAGTGTCGGTTACCCCACAGGGAGCATTCCTGGATTGGGGACTGATGAAGGATCTCTTCGTTCCCCGCAGCAAACAACTAATGGGCATGCGCGTGGGAGGAGACTATCTTGTTAAATTGTATATCGACGAACAAACCGGGCGAATTGCTGCCACGGAAAAAATTGAATCACTCCTCAGTAACGAATTGCTCACCGTAAGAGAAAAAGAAATTGTTCATCTTACCATTTACCGGCAAACCGAAATTGGCTTCGTGGTGATCATCAACCACAGGCATACCGGTTTGCTGCATGCGAACGAAGTATACCGGCCGCTTAAGGTGGGCGACCAGGTGGAGGGTTATATCAAAACCATTCGTCCCGATAATAAAATAGATGTAGTATTGGGAAAACCGGGTTATCAAAGAGTGGAAGACGAGGCATCAAAGATCCTTCGCCTGCTCGGGGAGAACAATGGCTATCTTCCCTACCACGACAAATCGGACCCGGAAGATATTTATGAATTTTTCGGAATGAGTAAAAAGCTTTTCAAAATGACCACGGGAAGATTGTATAAAGAACGAAAAATTGAATTCACCAAAAGCGGTATTAAACTCTCAGACGCCGGCGAACAGGAATAAGGGAGCCCGTTCTTATTATTTAATATCTCTTACAAGTCTTTCAAGCCCTTGTTGACACTTGAGTGTGATGTCCGGGTATAAAGATCTATCCATTTAAGCCTGCAGTTTGACAATTGCTTCCACCTCCTCAGCAATTTTCTTCCAGAAACTTTCCTTGTATTTTCTCGAAAAAATTCCAAAATGACCTATGGAGCGGGCGCCATAGTCGCTCGGACTGTGTTCAATCATTTTTGATTCTGTTCCTTTATAAAGCGCCAGCAGGTCGGCAACGGTTTTACGCGTAGCAATATAGTCGTCGTTGAAATAATGAATGGTAAAAGGGATATTCGGCACACGGAAGTACTGAGAAGGAATGCTTTTCCCCAAATGATCGCCAAAATAAAACTGGCTGCGGCACCAATGGCTCCATTGGTTGATCACCTGTTTGGGAAGATCTTCCATCAATCCCAAACGTTTCAGCGGAGCATAACCGAAAACAGGTGTAAGAGAGGGGTTGACAACATACCATAGCAGGAAAGCTCCATACTTTCGCGGTGCAAGCATTTTCCACCAGGTGCCGGTGGAGCTATTAATTCCTACAATACCTTTTAATAAATGATTATTGGGTATAAAACCGGCCAGCTGTGTACCAATGCTATGGCCAACCAGTATTTTTTTTAGTGAAGGAAATTTTTCTTCCGCAAACTGAAATGCTGCTGCCATATCCAACTGCGCCCAGTCGAGTAAACTGGCATTCATACCTCTTAGGGAACCATATCGACTGCCTCCTACGCCGCGATAATCGTATAACAACACATGATAACCCTGATTGCTCAGCCATTCGCAGAAATTGGAATAGAATTCTTTTTTAACCGCAGTGCCTCCCTGGAAAACTATGAATGCATTTGCATCGGATGCGGAAGGATATAACAATCCATCCAATACATACTCATCGGCGCAAATTATCTTTACCGGATCGCTCATGCAGCAAACTACTAAGAATTTCGGTTTCGGCGAATTGGCTTATTGGCTAATTGACTAATTGGCCAATAAGATGATTAGCCAATTAGCCAATGTCGAGCCCCCAACTACGGTTTGGAGATTTCTCTCTTAATATATGAGGACCAGGGAGCGAATCTTTTCATTTGATTGAACCAGTAATTGGGATTAAGATCAAGATCGCTGTAAGCGCGGCCGTCGTAAATTTCGATGCTCATATCGGTGAGCGCCCAATTGTCTTCCTTAAAATGCCATCCAAAACTATGGCTTGCATTTTTATTATAACCGCCATTGCCTTTTACAAGTTCACCGGTAACGATCTGTCGTTGCGCAACGGGTTTTTTTAACTGTTCCGAAATTTTGGCAATCAACTGTTCATTGGAAGTAGCCACTACAAATGAAGTATCTCGCCAGTTCTCCTGCTGGCTGCTGATGCCCACTTCGAAATAACGCAGGGGCTTGTCGTTCTTCTTGGAGCAGGAAATAAAAACATATACCAAAGCCGGGATCAATAATAAAGCCTTCTTCATGATTAATAGTTTGTGGTATGACAGGGAAGCGTGCGGCAACGTTGCGCAGGAAAAGATTTTAAGGAATGTTAAACCCTGCGACAGTTTGTTCCTACGGGGTAATTGATATGATTTTCAATTTCAGTATCCGGAGTTTATACAGGCATTTCCTGTTTTGTTTTTCCAGCAACGCGCAGTTCCAGAACAGACAATAACAAGATAACCGGAACTTCTAAAAGAAAGTAGGCAATGCCATAAGCAGATAAATCATTGTAATAAGCGATAACCAGTACCAGGGTTATACCGCAGTATAAGATATTCGCTATGGCAATATTTCTTAGAAAGAACTGCCAGCGACCCGGGTTTAAAAGATAACAGCCAAAAGAGTAAATGAAGAATAGGATGGGTAATACCGCCAGTTTATAGAGTATATTTTCAGGCATTCCAAAGAAGGTTTCAAAATTGGCCAATACCAGCACTAACAGCATTGCCGATAGTATTGCGCCGATAGCATCTGCCAGGAATAGCTTCCGGGGATTGTTTGCAAAGAAATTAATTGCGGTGCTGAGCATTCCTGCAAATTAAGGGCAATAATTGAAAAAAAAGGCGTGCAGCAGGAATGCTTTTGGTGGAGGACTGTGTTGGCAGAAGTTTGAGATGCCTTGCTCTTCGTTTCAAATTTCATAATAGCCTGGCGGTTGAAACAATTTCTTCCAGCATAATACTACCCGGTACCGGCTCATTCGAATCTTCTATTGTAAATACCTAATAAGGTATTTAATATGTTTCGGCCAAGTTCAATTTTCGCGTGCGCCGATACCTAATCATTCCTATTTTACGTAACTTCAAACAACGCAAGCCGATGAAAAGAGATGGCGCAGGCTCTCGGATTTTGATACCTCACCTGTGAAAGCTTTACCTGTTGTGGTAATTCAAAATACTCTATTATATGCTTCGTTTTGTGTTGGCTATCATCTTGCCACTTATCCCGCTTATCGCTTTTACGCAGCCGGGCCCTTCAGTGGCAAAATCGAAGGTTTTGGTATTGTTTGATGCGTTTGGGAAAGATGCAAAGCTGGTGAAGGGATGGGGCTATTCGGCATTGATCGAATACAATGGAAAAAAGATTCTGTTCGACGGTGGCAGCAACGCGGATGTGTTTAAGCAAAACCTTATTGAAAAAAAAGTTGACCCGAAGTCCATCGACTTCGTAGTGATTTCGCACGCGCATTACGATCATATAAATGGTATCGATTACCTGCTTAACGTAAACCCAAAGGTTAAAATCTATTTTCCCTTCGATCCTTTTTGGGGAGCCACGAATATGTTTGATGCAAGGGGGCAGGATACGTTAGTGAAAGATTCTCTTCCCCCGGAGCTTAGATACTTCGATGGCAGGGGAGATGTATTTGCTGTTCCGCAGGCAGGGGGAAGATTCTGGCATGCCAATGTCGAACATATTCGTCAATCCAAAGAAATAATACCGGGCATCAGACTGGTAGCCAGTTCGTCGCATTATATGGGTTATTTTTCGAGGTATCCCTCTGCAAATGCAGGTCAACAAAGCGATGCCAATACCCGGTTTACGGGTCTCGCTGAACTTTCTTTGTTACTCCACACGGAGAACGGGCAGGCCCTGTTCGTGGGTTGCTCGCATTCGGGCGTAGATAGTATTGCGAAGCAGGCAATCGCTGAAACGAACAACAAAATTGCTTTTTTAATGGGAGGTTTTCATCTCATTCCTTTCAATCGCGCGCAAACGCAAAAGATAGTGAACTATCTGAAAAATGAATTGCAAATACAAACCGTAGCGCCGGGGCATTGCACGGGTCATCTTGCTTTTAAGTTGCTGAAAGATGCGTACGGCAAGCAATTTATATACGCCGGCCTGGGCGAAGAACTGAGTTTTTGATAATAAAAATGCGTGACTGGTATTAATGATCACATGTTAAAAACGATTTTAGATATTGCAGTTATAATCCTTTTGGCACTTGCTTTGGCCACCCACCTGGTACGACTTATAAATTTAGTATTCAAAACAAATTTTCTCGGCCGATTGGGCCTGGGATGGAATACTAAACCCACCAAAACGCAATTGATACTATATTACATATTGGTAGTTCTTGTTTGCGTGTATGCAATCAGGGGTAAAATGGGGTCGATGCTTTAAATAAAAAAGCTGGTTGAATTAATAACAGTATCAAAAAACAAAATTCTTTTTTCTTTGTATTAAACCAGGATCTTGTCATAGAGCAGGCTTGTGCTAATATCATATCGGTATGAAAACAAAACTCTTTCTTCTATTTCGCATCGCCATTTTTTTGATCCTTGGCCTGAAGGTATTGAATCTCTTTCTGCATTTCGGCGATCGTACCAACCAGCTCATCAATGTCAGTATGTTTTCACTGATAGGCATTTCTTATGCTGTTGTAGGTTTCAATTGGGAACCATTTTGGCAACGCGTGGTTTTTATAGCCTGCGGCCTTTACCTGCTGGCAATGGCGTATTTTTCTGGAAATGTTTATCTCAATCTGGTTGGTATTCTCTGCATACTAACACCTGTATTGATTGCCCGCTTTTCCGGCAGGGAAAAAGAGGCAAGGGCTTCAGGATAATGATAGCAGATAAAAACGGGATAGGTCGCAACACATCAATTCCAGTTGTCGATCTTAAGATCGTTAGGCGATGGGCTTCCCTTTCCTGTTTCCACATATTGGCGGAGACTGAGAAGAAATACGGCCCACTTCGTACTGCAATGCGCAGTAAAATCCACCGCTTCGCGCCAGTTTTTATGACCGAATAAAATAATGATTTGCCCATCCTGTTCGGATAAATCGAAACTGATTTCTGTACCAACCCACTCTTCGGGTCCGGCCACACAAAGCCAGCGAACGCTTTTTGAAGGATTCAATTCCCGCACTTCCATTATCATTTCACCTTTTAACTCTCCTGCTGTTGTACGAAAGCGGAATCTGATTTTTCCCCCGATATTTTCTTCTCCTTCTACTTCGTTCGTCCACCAGTTAGCAAGGCCCTCAAGGGTGGATATGGCCTGGTATACTTTATTGGAAGAAGACCTGATGCCGATACGATGAATAATGTTGACCATGTTTTCGCAGATTTTGTAGTTATGAAATGGTATAGGAATTAATAATTATAGGCTAATGATTCGCTTGTGTAACGCCTTTTATCAACTTGTACCAATTGGCCGATTAACTTCCGTTTTATTTATTATTATTTATTAACGGCAATAATTTGTTTTGCAAATATTGCGACCAGGCGGGTGCACAGGCATTGAAGCACTCCACTTGGGGAGTCAATCCTTGGTGTGTAAATACCAGTTGTGTTTTATTTCCTTTTGCAGCAATTTCGAATATGAGCCGGGTACCTGTCCATTCGTTTTTATCTTCGAGAAAGCTGAGCTCGCTATCGATCACCTCCCAAACAATTTTTTTGTTGGGGACCAGTTCCACCAATTTCTGTTTGGAATAATGCGCGCCGGCGCCAGCGCGAAAAATAAATTCGTCGTGCAGCTTTTCGCTCTTGTCGGTAATTTCTTCTTCATAGTATCCCGACCACCAGGCACGCACATTGCCAATGGTTTTGAATACTTCGCTCGGAGATTGATCTCCCAGTAGCGTAATGGAAAAATTTTTATCGGGCATTTGCAATTGTTTTTAAAAATGTTTTAGAATGATTGTATGGCAAATCTATTGCCTGAAATGTTTTTGACAGGGTTGCAAAATGGACATTCTGGCGGGTTGATTTGGACATCGGCTCTTTTTAACTTTGTATAAAATCAGTATATGAAACATCTTACCATATTGGTGCCCGATGGCGAAAACAACCTGAGCAGCATGGTGGGTCCCTATAAAATATTTACGAGAGCAAACGATTATTGGAAAAAGCTTAAGGGTAAGGAGGTATTTAAAATTGAGCTGGCGGGGCTTTCGAAAAAAGTGGAATTCTATAATGGATTGTTTTCGGTAACGCCTCATACAACCGTTACTGCCATTACAAAAACCCATCTTATCATCATTCCTTCCCTCAATCACAACTATCAAAAAGCAGTAAATGGTAATAGTAAACTGGTGGATTGGATAACAAAACAATACAGGCAGGGTGCGGAGATAGCCAGTATATGCACGGGGGCATTTCTTTTGGCGGCATCGGGTCTGCTCGATGGAAGAACCTGTTCCACCAACTGGGCCGTGGCAGATGAGTTCAGGGCAATGTTTCCGGAAGTGGATTTACAAACCGACAAGCTTATTACCGATGAGAAAGGGATTTATACCAGCGGCGGCGCCTATTCTTTTCTGAATTTGATTATCTACTTAATCGAAAAATACTACGACCGGCAAACGGCTATCTATTGTTCCAAAGTATTCCAGGTAGAAATGGACCGGCACAGCCAGTCGCCCTTTATGATATTTAAAGGGCAGAAATCGCATGGCGATGAAATAGTGAAAAAGGCCCAGGAATATATGGAGCGGCATGTAGATGAAAAAATAATGGTGGAAGATTTATCGGCCCGCTTTGCCATTGGCCGCAGGAATTTCGACCGGCGATTTATTAAAGCCACGGGCAATACTCCCATTGAATACGCGCAACGCGTGAAAATGGAAGCGGCCAAAAAAGCTTTTGAAAGCTCCCGTAAAACAATCAGCGAAGTGATGTACGAGGTAGGATATTCCGATGCAAAAGCCTTCCGCGAACTCTTCCGAAAAATCACGGGCATATCGCCGCTGGAATACCGGGCCAGGTACAATAAGGAAGCGGCGGTGAAGTAAACGGCAACCAACAGATTATATTTTTTTCTCACGCTCACCATTATCTACTACCTCATAATCCCTATAAATACTGGTGCGGGGGATGAGGATTTTATTTCCGCATGATTACGGAGGTATATCAAATAAACTTGTTTTGATATTACGGAGAGCGGGCCTTCCCTGCAAGCCTATCAGCTACAGTGCTCAATTTTGGCAGACGCTGTAGCAACCCAAACTGAAAACAACAATTCTACACAGACAAAACTCATGCATCCGGCACAGCCAATGCTTCGTGGTTTAATTTCTTTATCGATTCCCAAACAAGCATCAGAAGCCAGCACAGATTTGGCATATTGGTGAGGTTCACAAGGCCAGGCAGGGTCCCCACCTTGCAAAAAGAGCCCAATCTCCCACCCGGCCCGGGTCAAATTTTCGGCAGCAAAAGCTTGTTTGCTGCCAATAATTAGACTAGGTTTGTACAAACCCAAAGCTGCCATAGACGGAAGTTTACATATTGAGAAGCTAAAACAGGCCTTTGCTACCGCTGATGTATTTACTACTTCAGACATCCTTCACTTTTATAAAAAAATTGACCCGGCTATTTTGAAATCAACGGTAAACTGGCGGGTATATGAACTGGTAAACAGAAGTATTCTTGAAAGAATCGGTAAAGGAAAATTCAGATTGGGGGCTGGCATCTCATTTATCCCAGACCTGAATACAAAACATTTTAAGGTAAGTGCAACTATCAAAACAAAATTCCCTTTCACCAACTATTGTATTTGGGATTCTGCTTTCATACAAGAATTCAGCCAGCATATTTCTAAAAGCAACTTCATGCTGGTAGATGCCGAAAGAGGGTCGGAAGAATCTATCTACCACTTATTGAAAGAACAATTCAAGGAGATTTTTTTGATGCCGGGAAAAGAAATACTGGGTAATTATTTCAGTGAACTCAAAAAGCCGGTTATTGTAAGGACACTTGTTTCAGAAGCTCCATATAAAGAAGTAAGAAATGTACCTGTGGCAACACTGGAAAAGATATTAGTTGACATATTTTCTGATATGGAGTTTGAATATCTCCAGGGTAATGAAATGGTGCTAATTTTTAAATCGGCTTTTGAGAGATACACTATCAGCGAAAGTAAACTCATCCGCTATGCCAACAGAAAACGTAAAAAAAAGCAATTAGTAGACTTTTTAACCAACAATAAAATCAAAGAAACAAATTAGCAAGAGCAATGATTGATTTGGGCGTATTGCATATTGACTGGATTAATGAAGCATCTGCTAAAAACAATAAAGCAGATAAGATTTTGGTGGAAAAGCTAATACGGGCTTTATTGCTGCTGGAAGGGTTATCTTCTTCCGGGCTGAACTTTATTTTCAAGGGAGGCACCGCCCTGATGTTATTACACGACAGCACCAAAAGGCTTTCTATTGACATTGATATAATTATGCCTGAAAAGGAAGAATTGGATAAGACGTTTGATAAAATTGTAAAAGACAAAAAAGTTTACAAGATTTGAATTGCAGGAGCGGCACTTGAATTCACAAATAGAAAAGGCTCATTACAAATTCTTTTTTGAACCGGTATATAAAACCGCCAGGGCCGAAGAATATGTACTGCTGGACATCCTGTTTGAAAAACCGCAATATCAACAATTGATTTCACGGCATGTTGATTCTGCTTTTGTATTTCAAAACGGCAAACCATTACAAGTGCAAGTACCGGGCTTTGACGATATCCTGGGAGATAAGCTCACCGCATTTGCTCCAAATACAACAGGCGTCCCGTATGAAAAAGGCGGGCAGAGCAGGACAATGGAAATCATAAAACAGCTATATGACATCGGCAATCTTGTTGTGCAAATGCAAAACCCCGCAATAACTGCAACCACATTTCATGCTTTTGCAAAAACAGAATTAGGTTACAGGAACATGGAAGGCGATACCAGCCTTGTATTGGATGATATTTTTGATACCGCATTAACCATTAGCTCAAAAGGTCAGTTGGGAAGCGGAAATATGGATGCATTAATGCAAGGCATCAGGCAATTAAAACAATACATCTTCTCAGAAAATTATCATATTGAAAAAGCAGTAACCCATGCCGCAAGGGCAGCTTATACAACTGCTCTTATACGCACAGGAGAAAAAGCAATTCATCGTTTTACTGACCCCATGGAAATAAAAGACTGGAATATTACCAGCCAACAATACAATAAGCTGAACAAACTAAGAAAGAGCAACCGGAAGCATTTTACTATTGGTACCGGGCATTAACATTATTAAATTTAGGAGAAGAAAATAAATAAACGCAGAACAACTCATAGAACCCGAAGTCAATCCCCGGAAAGCAGCCGATAAACTACGTGTGAACAGCGGGGAATTCAGGGCAATGTTTCCGGAAGTTGATTTGCAAACCGATAAGCTTATTACTGATGAAAAAGGGATTTATACCAGCGGCGGCGCCTATTCTTTTCTGAATTTGATTATCTACTTAATCGAAAAATACTACGACCGGCAAACGGCTATCTATTGTTCCAAAGTATTCCAGGTAGAAATGGACCGGCACAGCCAGTCGCCCTTTATGATATTTAAAGGGCAGAAATCGCATGGCGATGAGATAGTAAAAAAGGCCCAGGAATATATGGAGCGGCATGTAGATGAAAAAATAATGGTGGAAGATTTATCGACCCGCTTTGCCATTGGCCGCAGGAATTTCGACAGGCGATTTATTAAAGCCACGGGCAATACTCCTATTGAATAGGCGCAACGCGTGAAAATGGAAGCGGCCAAAAAAGCTTTTGAAAGCACCCGTAAAACAATCAGCGAAGTGATGTACGAGGTAGGATATTCCGATGCAAAAGCCTTTCGCGAACTATTTCGAAAAATCACGGGCATATCGCCGCTGGAATACCGGGCCAGGTACAATAAGGAATTGGCGGTGAAATAAACGGCAGCCAACAGATTATATTTTTTTCTCACACTCACCTTTATCTACAACCTTAAAATCCGTATAAATACGGGTGCTTGCAATTGATGATTTTATTATCTTAGGGCTGTTCTTAAGCAAGCGCCTGCCCGGGTGCTGATGCCTGACCAAAACCGCTTACCTTTTGAAGTAGATTAATTGATTTTGAAAGCGAGGATTGCAGAGATATGTTAAATAAAATATTTGGTTGCTGCGTAAAGGAGACCGTTAGCTGCTATGCAAGTGAACCATCTAATGCAAAGTAAATATGACAACTTTTAAGGACACAAGTTTATGGAAGTCTTCTTTTAAAGAAGAAGGAGAACAATGCAATAGATTGATTGTAGCATTTGACACATTTCGTGAAAGATCTGAATTGCTCGCAAATGAGATCATTAGGGATCAACCCAACTTTACTGTTCATGACATTACTCATATTGATGCGTTATGGAAGATGGGAAGCTTAATTGTTGGAGACGATTTTGAAATGACTCCGACAGAAGGATTTGTGCTAGGTAGTGCTTTTCTCGTCCATGATATTGCGATGAGCCTATCTGCATACCCAAAGGGAATTAGTGAATTGAAGAATCTCCCACAATGGAAAGATACGATTTACGCTATTCTAAAAAGAAAGAACGGTTGTGATTATTCAGACGTTAATATTGCTTACGTGAGTCCTGAAATAGAAGAAGAAGCAAAAAGGATTCTTTTAAGAGAATTACACGCAATAAAAGCCAAAGAGTTATGGAATGAAAGATGGAGTATCAACGGTTCTGATTACTATTTAATTGACAACCCTGAACTGCGAGAAAGTTTTGGGAGTACGATTGGCGAAATTGCAGCCAGTCACTGGTGGTCGACTGATGATTTAAAACATAAACTTAATACCACTCTAGGCGCACCATCGAAGTATCCATCGAGGTGGACGGTAGACAAATTCAAACTGGCCTGCATTATTAGACTGGCTGATTTTATTCAAATTGATGATACCAGAGCCCCTAGCTTTTTAATTGGACTAAGAAAGCCTGATGGTATAGCAGAATTACATTGGGGATTTCAGAATAAGTTAGCGCAGCCTTACATTGATAGGGGTAAATTAGTTTACTCTTCTAAAAGTCCATTTAAAAAAGAAGAGAGTCCAGCTTGGTGGCTGTGTTATGATACTTTAAAGTCTATAGACCTGGAAATTAGAAGGACAAATACTATTATTAAAGAAGCCCACAAAGAATTTACTTTTCAGATAGAGGGAATTCAAAATATAGAAAGCCCTGAACGACTTTCAGAAAAAATACAAACTGATAAGTGGTTGCCAATAGATGCTTCAATACAGGTAACCAACGTTGCGCATTTGGCAAAAACGCTAGGAGGAAAGCGTTTGTATGGGGATGATAAATCGATTCCCATTAGAGAATTAATTCAGAACGCTGCTGATGCAATTCGAGCACGAAGGGTGTTTGAAGATAAGACACCCAATTGGGGTGAAATAACAATACGTGAAGGGAAAAGCATTGATCGCTTTTGGATTGAAGTTGAAGACAATGGAATAGGCATGTCAGAGGAGGTTATTAAAGGACCTTTTTTAGATTTTGGAACTTCTTACTGGGGATCAGAATTGATGCTTAGAGAGTTTCCTGGCTTGATTTCGAAAGGTTTTTCAGCTACTGGGCGATACGGTATTGGCTTCTTTTCCGTGTTCATGATATGCGACAAAGTTGAAATAACCACTCTCCGTGCTGGGAAGGCAAGATCACAAACCTTAATATTAGAATTTGGTAATGGATTAGATGTCCGTCCAATCCTTCGTTATGCGGAAGCTAACGAAGTTCTGGACAGCGGAGGCACAAAAATCAGGCTTTGGTTAAAACCAAATATTGTTAAGGATGATGGGAGTTTTGAGTTTGAACGATACGAGAGACCAATGAAACTGATCCGGCTAGTTGAATGGCTTTGTCCAAGCTTAGATGTCAACATTAATTATGATAATGGCAAAAAAACAAACCCGATAATAAAGGCTAATGATTGGTTAACGATTTCCGGCGAGAAACTTTTAAAAAGAATCAGTCGTGATTATGATCGTTATGGTAAATATCCCTCACCTGAACTACTAAAATCAGAGTTGAAAAATCTACGATTTCTTAAAAATGCAGAAAAGGTAGTTGGACGGGCTTGTTTTCTAAATGAAAGACCTAGAAGTAGAAAAGTTCCGCAGGAAGGGATTATTACTATTGGGGGATTTCGAGCCAATGAATTGAGATATTACGAAGATTATGCTTTTTTTGGAATTCTAGTGGGAGTGCCTAACTCGGCAACAAGAAACCTGGGAATACCTATTGTAAATAAAGAGGAATTAGCAAAGTGGGCAACCGAACAAGGAAAACTCTGGAAACCAACTCATAGAAATGAGAGATACTTCTATGAACAACTGACTTCAATCATTTGCCAATTTGGAGGAAACCCACTTCAAAGAAATATCGGAACTTATTGGAAAGGAAGATTTTCTCTTGAGACAATTACCAAATCGAAAAAGTTCCCAGACGAAATTCTTATCGTAGATGAGGACTATGAATATCGATTTGAAAATAAAAATATAAGACTTAACGATAATGTTTTTGTTTTCCCGAAAAAGAGGTTTCGAGAAACGTTTCTCGAAACTGATGATTCTGGTAACAGAGTAGCTTGGCCATCGTTTCCAAAAATAAGAACAACATCTAAAAGTGAAGTATCAGAGAATTCAGTTTATTACTGGGTACTTAAGACGATAGCCGAGAAATGGGGCATTTCAGTTTTGGACATGATAAAAAACTCAGACTTTTCAGAAAAAGAATATTACATAGGAAAAAGGGGTACAAAGAAAGTAAAATTGAAAGCCGATCTATTAAAAAAAACTAAGCTCAAATAAATGCACTGCAGCTAACATTGCATTGGCAATATGGCGGGGCGAAGAATATAGTTTCAACTATTTCTTCACTACTCGGCTTCAGTTCCGGCAGACGATCAATGCCTAGCAACAGAATAAAAAATGAGCTTTTGTATCTTTAATCAGTAGCGGCACCGGGCAGACGGAATGCTAATTCCACGCCTGCAAAAAGCGCTGTTCGTTGTATCTCACCCTAAACAAACATCCTACTTAAATTCAAACTAACATGAATTTGCCACCCGACCCCACGCTATTTTTAGCACTTTGCAAGGCACACAAAACCCCGACACAAAGCCAACCTTGCAAAGAGCTAAAAATGCAAACGCACAGCCCACCCACCCGGGCTGACGAAAATCTATCGGGCTTGAATACAATAAATCAACTAAGAACGTAGAGCTACTACGGCTAGTTATTGCCTTATTGCTCAATCTTATACTTGCAATAAATCGGTATATTTGAAAGTTTCAATTTCATGGTCAAAAATAGAAATCATGGCTATAAACAGTAAAAGAGCAAAGGATATTGATGCATACATCAAATCCCATGAATCCTGTATAAAAGGAAAACAAAAAGTCGAAGTTGGTGGAAAAATTAAACCTCTTGATTCATTCATGATTCCTTGGAATATGCTCCTGTTTAACCACGACAACGGTAGGTTCAACATAGAAATTCAAGAGTATGAATTTAAGCTCGGCAGGAAACTTGACCCAGCAAGCAAGGATGATGAAGCAATAATAAGAAAGCTTCTTCTATTTCAAAGCGTCACATCAGATGAAAATGACTTAAGTGAACTCAATAACGAAGGAAAAAAACTTTATGAAGATTTACTTTTAGTTGGTGAGCAAAGGGAAGTTGCTCATATAACAAGCGATGGAATTGTAGTGAACGGCAACCGGAGGATGGCAGCCCTACAACTTTTGAATAAGAAACAACCAACTGGAAAATGGAAAGAACTTTGGGCAGTTCGGTTACCAGAAGATATTTCTGAAAAGGATTTATGGAAAATTGAGGCAGGACTTCAACTTTCAAAACAAAAAGTTGCTGATTACGGACCAATTCATAATCTGCTAATGATTGCAGAAGGGAAAAAAGCAGGTTTGTCTCCTTCAGAAATTGCAGCATCAATGTATGGCTGGAATGAGAAGAAAGTATTGGAGGACTTAGAGAGATTGAATTTGATTGATATTTTCCTACAGTTTATTCATCAAGTTGGTAATTATGGTCTAATCGATAAGAAAGGGTTAAGTGAACATTTTATAAACCTGCAGAAGGGACTTGTCCAAAAGTCCAAAGACCTTGGATGGCCTAAAAAGGTTCTCACTCAAAAACTGGAAATTGTATTTCTCTTTCTTAAAGCTACTATTGATAAGCCTGATAAATTAAAAATCGGTCACCTTGATGTCAGAGACATTTGTAAAATACTTCAAGACGATAACGCATCTTCTGTTCTGACCGATACGTTCAAGGAACATAAAGATTTGAAAAAAATTACTGTTGAAAAACTCTCAGAGAATTTAGATACCGCTAATGATGTAATGAAAAATAAGAAGGATAAAGAAAAGCCAACTATCCTAATTAAAAGAGCAATCACAGCATTAAATGGAATTGATAGAAAAGGGGATCACTATAAAACAGATGAAAAGGTAAAGCGAGAGCTAAAAGCACTTGATTTAATTGTCATAGAAATGAAAAAAGAACTTGGTATTAAATAATGGTAAAACTTGAAATAAGAAATGGTGATTTAATTATTGAAGATGATTCGAAAGAAATCTTCAATTGGCAGAACCGTGCCTTCTTCAATATTTCTCTTGAGTTTGAAGTTGACGAGGAAAACAATCGATATCTCTCTAGTGAAAAAAATAAATTTCAAGATTCAATTCGTGAGATTGTCAGCTACTTGAATGAAAATGAAGTTTCGTTTGCCCCCGACGAAAAAGTTGCAAAATTAATTGCAAAAATTCAGCAACAAGAAGCGGAGTTTAGTCAGGCGAAAGAAAATTTAAATACAAATATTTCACTCCAACAATCCACTTCTTTTCAGCGTGAGTTAAAACCATATCAGGTCAAAGGCGTTGAACATTTTCTGAAAATAAAACATGGCGCAAATTTTTCTGTTCCTGGGAGCGGAAAAACCACAATGGTTTACGCCTACTATGATGAATTGAAACAACAAGGAATTGTGGATAAAATTTTTGTTGTCGGCCCATTCAGCAGTTTTTCTGCTTGGGAAGAAGAATCTGAGAAATGTTTTGGACAGAAATTAAATTCTGCAAGATTGGTTGGCAGCAAAAGACAATCTTATTATCTACAATCATCACAATACGAACTTTTCCTCTGCCACTATCAAACAGCAGCAAACGACAAAGAGGAAATCATTGAGTTGTGCAAGAGACACAAAAGTCTCTTTGTGATTGACGAATCACATTACATTAAAAGATTTGCAGGTGGAGTTTGGGCTGATGCTTTGCTGACGATTGCACCAAACACAAAACGCAGAGTAATTCTTTCAGGAACTCCAATGCCAAACGGCTACATGGACTTGTGGTCACAAATGACATTTTTATGGCCCAGTAAGCAGGTGCTGGGTGAACGCAACGCATACAAGAACAGGTGTGATGATGTTGCACAACAGGAAGAAATCAAAAAGGAAATCAGACCCTTTTTTTACAGAGTAAAAAAATCTGACTTGAATTTGCCCAAGCCGAAAACAAACAAAACATTCTACAACCTCAACCCAATACAAGCACAGATTTATCATGCGCTTTCAATTCGCCTGATAACTGAGTTGAAATTGCAACCAGATGACAGACAAAAATTAAAGCAATGGAGAAAAGCAAAAATGGTTCGGCTGTTGCAAGCTGCATCCAATCCCACTTTGCTCAATCGCTACTCACAGGAGTTTGAGATTCCGCCGCTTTCTTCCGACGGAACTTCTTTAATTGAATTAATTGAGAAGTATCCAAAGTTTGAAATGCCGACAAAGTTTGAAGTTGCAATTGACATGACCAAGAAATTGATGACGGAAGGAAAGAAGGTTTTGTTGTGGACTACTTTCATTCACAACATAGATATGTTGCGTGAACGATTAAAAGATTTGAAATACTTTACAATTCACGGAGCAGTTCCAAGAGATGACAATGAGAATGAAATTTTCAATCGTGAAAAAGAGATACGAGAATTCAAAACAAGCAAAGAGCCATGTTTACTAATCGCAAACCCTGCTGCTTGTGCTGAATCAATTTCACTTCACAAAGTTTGTCATGATGCAATTTACCTTGACCGAACTTTTAACTGCGGCCAGTTCATACAATCGCTTGACAGAATTCACAGAATTGGTTTGGAGCAAAACGAAATAGTGAACTATCACATTCTTCTTGCAAAAAATACGATTGATGAAACGATTGATGACCGTCTTGATACAAAGCATGAAACAATGATTCGGGTTTTGGAAGATGACATTCCAATTGGTGAATTAGATATTGAAGGGCCCGAACTCGAAAACGAAGATGAAGAAGCGGCGGACTTTGATGCAACAGTAAAAGACACACAGAGATTTTTGAAAATAAAAAAGAATTGACTGAAATAAAAAATGGAGCTGCCAGAAACAAGCATGTTAAACTTCTTCAATAAGGTTTTGATTTCTCTTGTGGAATTGACGCCCGATGGAGATTCCTGTTCGGTTGATTCTCTTATCACCCATTGTAAATCCTTTGCTCTTGGGGGTGTTCGTGGCGAGTACGAATCCGTATTGAACCATTGCAGAGTTGGTGGGCTTATTTCTATCAAAGGGAAAAATGTCTCGCTTTCAACTTTGGGAAATAAATTTTTGAGTGCCAACAGAGAAAAGTATTTTGAAATTACAGAATCACAAAAAGAAATTATTGCCGAGAGAATTGTTTTTAAAGGCGCATGGAGCAATCATGCGAGAGAATTGTTTGAACACTTTTCGGCGAATACTCAAACCACACTTTATGAACTTTCAACTGTTGAAACTTCTTTACCTCAAAATCAGAATGTGACTATTCACTTCTTTAAATATTTAGGAATTTTGAAGGAGGAAAATTCATTAATTCAGGTTCATAAAAAATATTCCCAATTAGTTTACGAGTTGACAGTCGACGGTAAGGCCATTTCAGAACAGCAACTTGAACATCTGCTAATGGAAAATCGTAAATTGGGAGCACAAGCGGAAAATGTTGTGGTTGAATTTGAAAGGCAACGTTTGATTAAAATGGGAAAGACGATTCAATCAGAATTGGTAAAACGAATAAGTATCATTAATACAGCAGCGGGTTATGATATTGAATCATTTGACGGAACAACAGATGAGGTTTTCCCGAACAGATTTATTGAAGTAAAAGCAACAACCGGCGAAGACATCCGCTTTTACTGGACTATTAATGAAAGAGAAGTTGCGAAGAAGAAAAAGAATCAATACTGGATTTATGCGCTGACAAATTTCAGAGAAGATAAACCAAACGATTCATTACCGATTACAATTCAAAATCCGGAACACATAATTCCAAAGCACGACTCTTTTTCAATTGAAGTAAATAAGTATTTAATTAGCGAAATTGCAAAAGTAGAATTGACAGAACAGCACATTGATGAGTTAAAGTGGTATCAACTTGAATAATAAAAAATGAAACCGAAGGAATTAAATAAAATTCATAAAGGAGACTGTAGCACTTTACTGAAGGACACAAGTATTTTTCCTGACAAAAGTGTTGACCTTATTGTTACATCTCCACCGTATGCAGACAAACGTAAATCAACCTACGGAGGTATTCATCCTGATAAATATGTTGAATGGTTCAAGCCTATTTCAAAAGAGTTGCACCGAGTTTTAAAAGACAATGGCTCCTTCATTCTCAACATTAAGGAACATCCGAAAAATGGCGAGCGAGGAACGTATGTCTTGGAGTTGATACTTGAGATGAAAAAACAGGGTTGGCTTTGGATTGAAGAATATTGCTGGTATAAAAAGAATTCTTTCCCCGGAAAGTGGCCTAATCGTTTTCGAGATTCATGGGAACGATGTTTACATTTTACTAAGAAGAAAAATTTCAAGATGTATCAAGAAGCCGTGAAAGTTCCGATTGGCGATTGGGCTGCCAAACGTTTTAAGTCAATGAGTCAGGATGATTTTGTAAGAAGAGTTTCTAAGAACAATACGCATTTGGGAAGAAATGTCTCAAATTGGCTGAATAAGAAAAAAGTATTTCCCCATAATGTAATAGTATTTGAGGAAGAACATCGTCTATATTTGAGTAATGTAGTTGAATCCGCTACAGAATCTTCATCAGGCAAGAACCACAGTGCAGTTTTCCCGATTGAACTTCCATCGTGGTTCATGTATCTTTTCACAAAAGAAGGTGATGTTGTTTTGGACCCTTTCATGGGTTCCGGCTCAACGGCTGTTGCTGCTTTGTTGAATCACAGAAATTTTTTAGGGACAGAGATTCAAAGTGAGTATGTGAAAGAGGCGACAAAGAATATTCAAGAAATAGAAAGAGAAGTGCTTAAGAAAAGGCAAAAAGCGAAACCACTGAAAGTATGACAAGACAGATAGGAGGTTCAATTTGCTAACGCACCAAGTCAGGCACATTAGCGAGGCACGCAAAGCCGACACAAAAAAGCCAATCCCGATAGCTATCGGGAGAAAAGAGCCTGCCTTGTTCCAACGCTTCCGGGACACACTCCGCCGCGGTGGACACAAACTTTCAATTCAAGTTACCAAGACGAAGGGCGAACACATAACAGGGAGTTTGCTGCTATGCTGGCTGACGAACATAAACTCATCTTCATATCGCTATCAGCCCATATCCGGCCGACGGAATTCTATCGGCTTTTGTTGTTATCTTCATCATCAGTTTTTCAATCAGCAGCGGCTCCGGGCTGGACATAAAAAAATACCAGCACAGCAGCAAGCTCTGGTCGTTAGCGATCATTGTAAAGCGACTTCGACAGCAAATTGCAAACTAAGGGTAATATTGAAATTACTCTAATTTAGCAACGGTAAAACAAAAAGCCGAAAGACGTTATGTTTAAGGAAAATGACTCTAAATATTTAAAGAGACTAATAGCGAGAAATGAAGTTGTTTTATTTCTTGGATCCGGCTTCTCAAGAGCCGCTGAAAACAGATTAAATGAAAAATTTCCAACAGGGTACGTACTTGGAGAGAAAATATGGAATTTTTTAGGATACCCCGGAGAATACGATAAGACACCATTGCCTGAAATGTATCAAGCTTTTGTCAGTGCTGGCATTAAAAAGCAACAAAAAATTGACTTTCTTCAAAGTAACCTATTAAGTGGAAACATTCCCGACTTATACAATAGTATTTGTATTCCATATTGGTACAAAATTTACACCCTAAATATTGACGATATTATAAACAGGGTTTATAGGAGAAATAATAAAAATGTTCAGGATGTAATTTTTCCTAAAGATGAATACATTGAAAGAGATATAACACTTGACACAACAAACGTCATTTATCTACATGGAAAATTACCTTGCGACCCTCAAGATATTGTATTTTCCACCAAACAATATGCTAAAGCACAGCTTTCACACCAACCTCTTTATGGACAGTTTGTTTATGACTATGCAACCAAACCAACTATTTTTTTGGGAACAGATTTAAACGAACCCATTTTCGAAAGATATATTGAAGCAAGAGAAGGGCGGGATGGTTATGCTGAGAGACGACCAAAATCTTTTTTGATTTCCCCTTCAATTTCGCCTGTAAAAGCAGACATTTTAAGAAATCAATACAACGTTCATCATATTGTTGGCACAACTGAAACTTTTCTCGATTGGATAAAAAGTATTTCAGCCGAACTTCCTTCTAAAGAAGCTATATTAAGAGATACATTTCCCAATCTGCTAGATGTCATTCAATACGCAGACTTAACTAAAACCTCCATAAAATCAGTTAAAGAATTCTCGAAATCATTTAAGCGTATTCCAAATGATTTTAAGGTGACAAACGAGAGGTCTGGCTATTTGATGGGGGCTTCTCCTACATGGAATGATATATACAGGGAACTAGACATCCCAAGAACCATTACCCATGATTTGTACAACTATGCGGATAGTGCTTTTGTTGAAAGTATACCAAATTCAAAAATTAAAGCAATAAACGTGATTGGTTCAGCAGGTTCTGGAAAATCAACTATAATTAAGAGACTTTGTTTGCAATTATCACAAAACGGGCGTACAGTTTTCTTGACATACTCTGACTTTATTCCAAGAATAGATTATGTGTTTGACGTTATTTCATCAATTAAGGAAAAAATTGTATTAGTTTTTGATAATGCTAAGAGTGTATTACCCCAAATAATGCAAATTATTAAAGAGTGTAATAAATTGGAGACCCCCCCACTTTTCATTATATCTATCAGAACTAATCATTATGATAAACTTAATTATTTCATAGACCCCGAGTTTGTGGAAAAAATTGATTTCAAGATTCCTGACCTTGACGATAATGAGATAGATGATTTAATAGACAAGTTAGATAAAAACAATTTACTTGGAATACTTCAAGGTAAATCTCAACAAGAAAGGTTTCGTGAATTCAAATATCGGGCTAAGAAGCAAATTTTAATTGCTATGCGGGAAGCAACAAAGGGTATGAGTTTTGACGAAATTATAAAAGATGAATTCGAGCAAATTCAATCTAAAGAAGCTAAAACTCTTTGCCTATGTGTTGCGATAAACACAGAACTTGGATATACAAATTCAGTACAAGATTTTGTGGGGTTTTCTCAAGTATCACATTCAGAAGCATTGAACTATTTAGAAACCATTTTAGATGGTACAATAATTTGGGTCGGAAACAATAAAGATAAATTCATCTTAAGACATCGAATACTAGCGGAGTTTATTATTAAGTATTGTTCTACTATAGATATGTTGAAAGAAGCGTACATAAGAGTACTATCTATTTTGGCACCTGAGTTAAAAAGAAACTCTGGGCCGTCAAGGAAATTCAATCTCTATAAAGCTTTAATTAATCACCAAAATTTATATAGCCGTTTTAAACATGATATAGAATCTGCAAGAAATGTATACGACTCAATCGCAACATTTTTTAATGATGATTCACAATATTGGTTACAATATGGTTCACTAGAAGTTGAAGGCAATGGTGGAAATTTGAGTTTGGCTGAAAATTACCTTAACCAAGCAGAATCATTAAGTCCTAACAACCCTCATATTAAAAATGCAAAATGTAACTTATACTATAAACAAAGCTCGTATACTGATGACGCCAATTATGCATATGAATATAAAGCTAAAGCAGACGAACTTTGCAAGACTCAGCTTTCACTAGTTGGAAAAGAAGATTCACATATTCACCATATTTATTGTAGAGGGAGTTACTATTACATATCAAAGTGGATTACAAACAAAAAGGAGAAATCAAAAAAACTTGAAGAACTTAAAAAATTTATTGAAAACTCCATTCGTTTACATCCAAGAGATAGAAAGCTAGAAGTAGCACAACAGGCAATAACTAGAGCATATTTATTAAATGCAGTTGACGATGATTCAATTGTTGACCCAGAGATACCTCAATAATTTGTAAAAAAATAAAAAAAGGCTATTAGTCGAAACTGAAGAAACTAACTAGGGGTGATGCAGATAACATCGATATTGCCAATAGTGGGGCTGGACGTTGGAACAATCAGCAGCGGTAATTCCGCTGTACTTCGGTTCGGGGCTCGATGAATAAGGCCAAGTTTTAGTGCTTAATATTTAACTTTATCAAAAAGCTATGCGGTGGTTCCGGGCGGACGAATATAAAACTCCCTGCATCGGCAATACATGCTCTTTAATTACGGCTCAAATCTAAAAACTTTCAATTACCTCGCCCGATCTGCTGTTGAACCTCTCCAACCCAAGTTCGTTTCATTTGCTTTGAGCTAATTCTCGCTCTCAGCCTCTTCAAAAATTCTTATATTTAATAAATCCTTTCCTGCACACCTGTATGTTTGTGAAGGACCCAAACCGCTTCCCTTTTGAAATGGCATAATTGATTTTGAGAGCGCAGATTGTAGACATGAATCGGAAAAAGAATTCATTTGAGAATAATTACAGAGATCTATTAAATAAAATGCTGACGATATTTTGTAAAGCAGGCCGTTGTGCCTCGCCGGACAGAAGTCTCTGACAACACAATCAACCAAACCCAATGACAACCGATACTTACCAGGCAGGCACAGCTTATATCACCCGGTTAACGCTTTCATTATTAAAATAGAGTTTCATGAAAGATAAGTTGATTGCCCTCTTTCTTTTGTTCAGTGCGCTTACATATGGGCAAACAGACAGCACCGATCTCATTGTGCAGAAAATGATGAAAGAGCAAAAAATTGTTGGCCTTTCATTGGCTGTTGTTAAAAATGGCATCCCGGTAATAAATAAAGGATACGGGTTAGCCAATGCAGAACACAAGATACCTGTGACAGCCGAAACGGTGATCCGGCTCGGCTCTGTCAGCAAACAATTTTTTACTACGGCTATTCTGAAATTGCAGGAAGAAGGAAAACTGAGCATTGAAGATTCTGTTCATAAATTTTTTCCCGATGCTCCGGAAACATGGCGCCCCATCCTTGTAAAACATTTGATGTCTCATACTTCGGGCTTAAAGAGAGAAAGCCCGGCTTATGATAACAATAAAATGATAAGCGACCTGGAAATCATAAAAGCGGCCTATCCGCTGCCCCTGGATTTTAAAACCGGTGAAAAATACCAGTATTGCAATCTTGCCTATTATATGCTGGCACAAATCATTACTCAAATAAGTGGTATGCCCTGGCAGGATTATATACGGGAAAAGTTATTTGTCCCGGCCGGAATGAAGAATAGCGGTATGACCGATTTTTATCTCATCATACCCAACCGTGCCAGCGGATACAGGCATAAAAATGGGCAACTGGTAAATGCAGAAGCTATGTATGCAGTGCGGCCCAGCGGTGGCTTTCTTTCCACCAGCTCCGATATGATATTGTGGGATAAAGTGCTGAGACAAAAGAATACCATCCTGAAAAAGGAAAACTGGGAATTGCTCTGGCAGCCATTTATAAAAACATCTGATAAACCCGAATCGAAGGCGTACTATGGATTTGGATGGATCATTGATGAACGTAACGGGCACAAGGTAATTGAGCATGGCGGTTCTAATATTGGTTTTCGTTCTTACTATACCCGTTTTGTAGACGATGATTTGTCTATCATTATTATGACCAATACCGATGAGGCCAATCCGGGGTCTATTGTCAGGGCCTTATCAGAGTATTATTTCAGAAGCAAAAAGAATCGTTCCAAAACTAACCTCAAAAAATAAGCTAAATGCCACTATAAAAGAGACCATGCATGAACGCCTGATATCGGCGATGCCTGATCGCTATTAACTGGCAATTACTCAAATTCTCAAGTGACCGATTCCGACGATATTAAAACATGCAAATCCTGCGGTTTTTCGGGTACGGGGAATTACTGCAACAATTGCGGACAGCTATTTTTAGTAAAAAGAATTTCTATCCCGGGACTTCTGCAGGATGTGCTTCATTTTTTTACGCACCTGGAAAAAGGGTTTGGTTATACTTTAAAACAATTGGCTATTGCTCCCGGGCATATGCAGCGTTCCTACCTGGAAGGCAAACGAAGCATTTACCAGAAACCTTTTTCCCTGTTTTTCATCTGCGCAACCATTACAGCGCTCACCCGGTATTGGATTCTCAGTGCAATAGTAAAATATTACCACGCGGATATTGTTTCTGAAGCAAAATTCTTTCATGAGTATATGGTTATGACATATATTGTTTTAATGCCGCTGTATGCTTTAATCACTTATCTCATGTTTTACAGAACAAAATACAATTATGCTGAAATTGGAGTTATGATGCTGTACACCTTGTCTTTTCTTTTTCTGGCATCCGTTCTTATCAGCCTGCCTAAGATATTTTATCCCCGATTGGATACTGTGTACATAGAATTTCCTGTCTTTACAATCTATATAATGATAACGCTCATAAATTTTTTTAAGACCATCCCATGGTGGCTAGTTGCCATTAAAAGCGTTGTTATAATGGCGGCGGCTTTTTTTCTGAATGATATAGCGGAGGATTTTATGATTCGATTAATTGCCTGAAAAAAAAATTCTCCAACAGGCTTACCCCGGCTGGCAATGGACTCGACCGAATACTGCCTCGCAACTATTTGTCACCTCCAACCTGATTGATTTTATTGGGCAGCAGCCGGGCGGCTATAATATAAATTCCGGCCCTCTGGCCAACCCCCTGCTCATGTGCTTTGCTACTAATTACCCCCGCTCAGCGCTCTTTAAAAATTCTTATATTTAATAAATCCTTTCCCACACACCTGTATGTTTGTGAAAGACCCCAACCGCTTCCCTGTTGAAATTGAATAATTGATTTTGAGAGCACTGCTTGCCAAAAAGAATCGGAAGAATTCATTTCTCTGCAATTACTGAGGTATGTTAACCGGAATGATTGACTGTCTCGTAAAGCAGGTAACCCCGCAGATTAATGGGGGTATTTTCCATAACCCGTACCTGTAAATCCAAAAAACGGGAAAGCCGAAATCCGGCCCGGGTAGGAAAAAAATCATCAATAATATGGAGCAGCAAGCAAATCACCCAACGCCCGAAAGCATTATGCAAATTGGCACCGGCTTTTGGGCATCAAAAGTTCTTTTAAGCGCAGTTAAGTTCGAGCTGTTTACCCTGCTGGCCGAAAAGAAAGCGATGTCTGCATCCGGTATTAAATCGCATTTGGGTTTACAATGCAGCGACAGAAATCTGTTCGACTTTTTAGATACACTTACTGGTTTTGGATTTTTGAACAGGGAAGGCCTGTTACACAATGCACACTATTCGAACAGCGTGAATAGTGATTTTTTTCTCGACAAAAAGAAGCCCACCTACATTGGAGGATTGCTGGATATGCTGAACAACAGGTTGTATGGTTTTTGGGCAAACCTGGAAGAAGGATTGCTTACCGGGCTTCCGCAAAATGAAATAAAAGACGGAGAAAACCTGTTCGATGCGTTGTATGCTGATAAAAATCGTTTAAAGGAATTCATTTTTGCCATGAGCGGCATTCAGATGGGTGGGTTTATGGCGCTCGCGCAAAAATTTGATTTCTCAAAATCAAAATCCTTAGTTGATATTGGCGGTTCGGCGGGATTATTATCCTTGATGGTAGCCCAACATCAGCCTCATATGAATTGTATTACCTGGGATTTGCCGCCGGTGGTTCCGATCGCCAGCGAAACCATCGCAAAATTCCAGTTGCAGGATCGCGTAAAAGCAAGCAGCGGTGATTTCTTTAAAGACAAATTCCCCAATGCCGACATTGTTACGATGGGCAATATCTTACACGATTGGGACGAAGAAACAAAGCTCATGTTAATCCGGAAAGCCTATGACGCATTGCCCAATGGCGGAGCTTTTGTAGTGATAGAAAATATTATCGATGAAGAAAGAAAACACAATCTTTTCGGTTTATTAATGAGTTTGAATATGCTTATTGAAACAGGTACTGGCTTTGATTTTACATTTGACGACTTCAGCAAATGGGCAAAATCTGTTGGATTTAAATCGACTTCAATTATCCACCTGGCAGGGCCAACCAGTGCAGCCATTGCCTACAAATAAAACTATCGCTAACATTGGGTTTACGTTATTGAGCAGATGGGTGATGCCGGCGTGCTTGCATCAGTGCTGGTCGTCAGCGATATAACCATATGGTTCCAGGCAGAATGAGAAATACCGCTCGCCATAAAGCGATCCGGGAATAGCCGGACTTTACCTGCAAATCCAGGATAAAAACTTTCAATACTATTACCATTCCTGCGATTAACCTCATAAACCAGATATACCTGCTGGTAGCCAAATACGTTAGAAAACCCTATATTTAAATATATTTATTCCCCGACCGATATGCACTACAAAGCCCACACCTACCCACTCAATGTTGGTATTATGCACGCAGACTTTAAACTGTCATGGCAGAAAATTTACGTGCCGGTTTTGTGTTTTTTGTTGTTCTTTTCTTCGGCTGATATTCAGGGCCAGGTTCCCAGGATTATCAGTGATATCAACCCTGCCAATGGTGAAAGCGGGCTCACAAACACCGACTGGGGCACTTTCGAAAAGGCTTTTGTAGAGTTGAATGGTATAATTTATTTTATAGCTAATGACGGAGTTTCAGGCTCAGAATTATGGCGAACAGATGGGAGCACCAATGGAACTTACCAGCTAAAAGATATAACACCCGGTCCCGAAAGCACCATCTTTCAAGGATATATTCTCGCTGGTAATCAAATCTATTTTCAGGTATACCAAAATTTCAGCAGTGGTGGTGACAGAAATATTTGGAGAACGGACGGTAGTCCGGGTGGAACCTATCCATTAACTTTTTTCTCATCGACAACTAATAACGGCGAAAAGCTGTACCCAGAAGCATTTTCTTCAACGAATTTTAAACAAGCGCTTTTGGGCAACACTCTGTTTTTTATTACCGAGGATGATAAACATAAATACAGGCTGAGAAAAACAGATGGATTAACGCCCGGAAGCAGCATCTACCTTGAAACTACAAATGAAAATGGATTTCCATTTTGGAGAAACGGAGTTATAGAAAGCGTAATTGGTTTTCGTGACAAACTGTTGATAAAATGCGATACTGCTTCGTATATTAATAATGATCCAAATGGCTCGGAGCTCTATTGGACCGATGGGGCTCTGCCTCCGGTACTTTATTGCGACTACAGCCCGGGCCCTGCCAATTCAGACTTTACGAGTTTTGTTAACGTCAATGATTTCTTTCTTGCCTTTCGATCATCTTCTGCGTTGTTTGCTATAAGGCAATTTGGGGACTGTCCGGAATTGATCGCACCTTTATATACGGACTGGAATTTTTACGAAAAACTAGGCAATAGACTTTTCTTTAGAAATACACTTGAGAACAATATCAATGAACCATACAGGATGTTTTGTACCGATGGCAGCGTTGCAGGGACAGTAGCATCTGATCTCATATATCCTAGGATAATCGGTTCTTTTAATGAGCATATGTTGTTCGGCGTTGGTGACAGAATAAAGAAGTGGAATGGAATTACACCTACTGCCGATTGGTTTTTGGATTCCACCGCAGCAGGAACTGGTCTCTCGCCGGGACAATTTGACGGAGCTATCCAGGCCGGCGATCGATTGATACTTACAGCCACAATAAATTCCACCGATCAAATGAGAATTACAGATGGAACGAATTACAACTACTATCGACTCAACCCTCCATCGAATAATAATTTCAGAAGCAATTTTGGGCGAATTCCCTACCAGCTTGCCATTGCGCCGGGAAATAAATTGATCGTGAGGTTTAGATACGTTCGCCACATTAACTATTATACTCTTCCCGTCGATTCAGGGTTCGAGATAGCACTGTTCGATTTAAACTCTTTGATTTGGACGGGGAAAAATTCTACTAGTTGGGAAGATCCTTTGAACTGGTGGCCAAACAGGGTTCCTACATTGAACGATCCGGTTTTTATTACTTTATCACCCCGTTACCCGATTGTTAGCGATGGAACAAGATATGCAAAAGAAGTAACCATCGGTTATGGCAATTTGGAAATTGGCTCAAACGCACAGCTTGTTATAACCAAATAACCTGAGGCCCCAGCCTTAAAGGACATTAGTTTGCTTCTTTGGGTCGACTCAATAGTAACTTTTTAAGTTCCAGGTTTGAGAAGAGAATGTAAGGCAAAAAGCATGTTCTTAAAAGCCAATCAGCTTGTTAGTATTACGTTCCGTTAATGACCTTTAGGACCGCTAACCAATTCCCGGTAAGACTCCTGGCCTCAGCAAACACATATGGCACCACAACGCTCTTTAAAAATTCTTATATTTAATAAAGCCTTTTCCTTCTTCGATGAATATTCAAACCCATATTCCCTCCAGGGCACTGGGAGAATTTGTTGATTCCATCGTTTTTCTGAGCGGAGATACCATGGGTACTGGTGTGGCATTCCCCCGCATGCAACAGACCATCATCATTAATATGGGCGGTAATTTTACAACTTCCGATTTGTATCAAGCAGGAAGCGAAGAAGAGGAACTCAGTAGCCTGGTATGGATCAATGGCAAACACGATGCGCCCTTTATGCTGGGTAACCGTGGGCAGATGGCTATGTTCGCCATCGGTATCAAACTGGGTATGCTTCCCTTTTTCGCGCCTTTGCCCGCCTCCGAAAGCAGCGACGCTACCCTCGATGCGGTTCATTGGTGTTCGAAAGAAATATTTTTCCTGCGCGAAAAACTTTTCTATTGCTCTAACCTGCCAGATGCTTTTGCACTGATCGAAGCGTTTTTATTAGAATTGCTCCAACAGCGCGATCTCCACCAGCTTACTAAAATCAAATGGCTGTCGCAGGCAATCCATAATCATTCGGTAAACGAAATCTGCCATACCCTCGGCATTACCCGAAAACGGTTGCGCAACGAAGCCCTGCATTTCCTCGGCAGCTCGGTCAAGAATGCGCAGGGCATTTTACGGCTAAATCAAACCCTTCGAACCATTGCATTCAATAGCGATCGCTCCCTGTCGTCGCTGCACGAGTATTACGACCAATCGCATTTTATAAATGATTTCAAAGCAAGAACCGGCATCACGCCCCTGCAATACCGCCGGCTCTGCCAGCAGTTTCCGGCCATTAAGTACACGCCCAATTTCCTGCCATTGAGCAAGGAAACATTTTTACAATTTCTCGATAAATAGGTCGGCTATCTTAGCATTCACTCTTCTTAAAACCTTTAGTATGTATAAAAAAGAAAAACAGTCGGCCTCGCGCCGCGGGTTTATTAGCAATGCCGCCAAAACAGCCGGCGCCATGGGCGTTGCCAGCTTTATTGCTCCCCTTCAGGCATCAGCCGCCAACACCGGTAATGGTTGCCCGGTAGTTCATTTCGAACTCGGCTGCAAGGACCTCGAGAAAACCACCGCCTTTTATACAAACTTGTTTGGTTGGGGTAAGACTTCGGTCCCCTATGCCTCTATGCTCAATACCAATTCAAAGGAGGGCATACAAGGGCAAATCACTTCGCTCGGCCACGAACCGCATCAGTATGTTACGTTTTACGTGCAGGTAGAAGATATCGGCGCTACGCTGAAAAAGATTGAAGAGGCGGGAGGAAAGAAAATCGTAGGGCCAATACCGTTGCCAAATAAAACGCAGTTTGCCTGGTTCAAAGATCCGGAGGGGAATATGGTGGCGTTGGTAACAAGAGAAGGATAATTGGCCAATTGGATAATTAGCCAATTAGCCAATTGGCCAATTATCCAATTCTCCCACCTCTTCCACTTCTTCTTTTTTCCTATCTTTTGCCTCCAAATCAACCTGTATGAGAAAACTCCTCCTGCTGATTGGCCTGGCAGCCTCTTTGCATTCCCTTTCGCAGCAACCTATCCTGGTTTCTTATTCAACTGCACAATCTAATAAACCACTCGATGGAAGATTGATATTGATGCTGAGTAATAACAACAAGGCGGAACCCCGGTTTCAGATTGTAGATGGTCCCGCTACGCAAATTGCTTTCGGTATCGACGTTGAAAACTGGAAGGTCGGCGAATCGAAAGCATTCACTGCTTCAGCATTTGGATATCCCATTCAAAGCCTGAAAGATGTTCCGGCAGGAGAGTATTATGTGCAGGCATTGTTGCATAAATACGAAACCTTTCATCGCAAAGACGGGCATGTGGTGAAATTGCCCATGGACCGCGGTGAGGGACAGCAATGGAACCTGGCTCCCGGAAATCTTTATTCAAAACCGGTTAAGATCCGCATCGATGCTCGATTGAAGAATGTCATACGCATTCAGTTGACAGAAATAATTCCACCCATCAAAGAACCGGAGGATACCAGGTACATCAAGCATATAAAAATTCAAAGTAAGCTGCTGACGGAATTCTGGGGAAGACCCATGTATCTCGGTGCGCATGTATTGTTGCCGGAAGGATGGGAGAATCACCCCAACGTAAAATACCCGCTCGCCATTTTTCACGGACATTTCCCTTCCGATTTCAGCGGCTTTAGAACAACTCCTCCCGATCCCGACCTCAAGCCCGATTACAACGAACGCTTCAGAATAAGCGGGTATAACAAAATAGTGCAGCAGGAAGCCTATAATTTCTATAAACAATGGACAGGTCCTGGCTTCCCAAGGGTAATTGCAGTGGAGATTCAACACGCCGATCCTTATTACGACGATTCCTATGCCGTTAACTCGCAAAACCTCGGTCCTTACGGCGATGCCATTACTTACGAGCTGATACCGGAAATTGAAAAACGTTTTCGCGGTATCGGGCAGGGTTGGGCGCGATTTATGTATGGAGGAAGCACCGGTGGATGGGAAGTATTGGCGGCACAGTTGTTTTATCCCGATGAATACAATGGTTGTTACAGCGCCTGTCCCGATCCCATCGATTTTCGCGCTTATACGGTTGTTGACATTTACAAAGACAAAAACGCTTACTTTATCGAAAGCGGTTTTAAGAAAACCCCGAGGCCGGGTATGCGCAATTACCTTGGGCATGTTAGCGCTACCTTGCAGGAAATGAATTACCGGGAGCTGGTATTGGGAACCAAAAGTCGCAGCGGCCAGCAATGGGATATTTGGGAAGCCGTATATTCTCCCGTGGGAAAGGATGGATATCCCCGCCGTATTTTTAATAAAATCACGGGAGATATCGATAGCAATGTTGCTAAATTCTGGAGAGATAATTATGACCTGAGTTATATTATCAAACGCGACTGGCCCAGAATCGGTAAAAAGCTGCAGGGGAAAATAAAAATCTATTGCGGTGATATGGATAACTTCTATCTCAACAACGCGGTATATTTAACCGAAGAAATGCTGAAAGAATTAAAAGATCCCAATTATGACGGCGAAGTGGATTATGGCGACCGCGCCGAGCATTGCTGGAACGGCGATCATACGCAACCTAATTATATATCGAGGCTTCGCTATCACCAGATGTTCATTCCCAAATGGGCCGACGAAATAAAAAAACGCGCGCCGGCGGGAGTGGATTTGGAGAGTTGGAGATATTAGATGAATGTGATGATGGGTAAATCGGCCAATTGGCCAATTGCCAAATTCTCTAATTAACTAATTTATCCCAATGCTCTACAAACTTCTCCTGTTTGTCCTTACTCCCATATTGGCCTTAAGTCAACCTGCCTCCGACATCTACCTCTTCAACCTCTCCATCAAAAACGGCGAGCCGGTGGTTTCGGGGCCGGTGAATATTACACATCGCAAGGGGTACGACAATCAACCCTTCTTTCACCCCAAAAAACAATGGATATACTACTCTTCGTTTAACGATAGTGGCAGAAGCGATATCAAATTTTACAATTACAAAACGGGACAGACGAAAAACCTTACCGTTACCAACGAAAGAGAATATTCTCCCACCATAACACCCGATGGAAAATTTGTTTCCTGCATCATCCAACGCGATAACGGCGCGCAGGATTTGGGAAAATATCCTGTTGAAGGGGGTGAGGCACTTGTGTTGATCAATACCTTGAAAGTGGGATACCATGTTTGGATAGATAAGAGCAACCTGTTGTTATTTGTATTGGGCGATTCGGGAACAAACCGCCTTCATCATTACAACCTTGATACACGAGAAGATAAGATAATAGCCGTCAATCCCGGGCGCTCGCTGCACCGCATCCCCGGAACAAATACCTTCAGCTTTGTACACAAAATAAGTAAGGACGAATGGGTGATCAAGAGATACGATCCGCAAACCGGTCAAACCAGTAGTATCACCAACACAATGGCGGGTAAGGAAGATATAACCTGGCTGAAGAATGGAATAATTCTTCGCAGCGATGGCAGCCGCCTGTTCTATTTTGATACCCGGGCCAATAGCGGCTGGAAAGCATTGCAAATGAATTCAAATGATCCTGCAATCTCGGGCATAACGCGTTTGACTTGCAATTTATCGAACACAAAACTGGCAGTAGTGGCAAATGAGTAGTGAATTATTGCTGCGTGGAATCGTGACAGAATTTCCGTTTTTATCTACGGCATATTTTTTAGCGGGTACTGGTTGATAGCTCTTTATTACTCACTAAAAAATGAGACCTATGTACTACAAAACAGCCGCAAAAGGCAATTACGGAAACAGGCACCTGTTTTACCGTTCTATGGAGCGAGCAGCCGTTAACATTTACAAAACAGAGAACAGCTTCGAAATGCTGGTCTTTGCTCCCGGCCGCATCAAGGAACATTTCAAGATTGATGTAGATGGAAATGAACTGATCATTTCCTATACACCGCCCGAAGGATTTCCCCGCCCCGAATGGGTGTTAAGGGAATACAGCCGCGGTGGATTTCGCAGAAGCTTTGTGCTCGACGAAAGCATCGACACGCAAAACATCACTGCTAAATATGTAGACGGTGTATTGCAAGTAAGTCTGCCGGTAATTGCCGGAAAAGGATCTTCCAAAAAAGAAATCGTGGTTAACTAAGTCGGCCGACGAAGGAAAATGTGAAGATTAAGAATACTGTTCCGATTTCTTTCCTTCACTGCCGTTTATTGATCACGCGTACAAGGGTGATGGCCTTAAACTGCCATCACCTTTATATTTATAAAATCAATTGAATGGTATAGGTTATACCATTGACAATTGTCTCGTCGCCGGTTTTCAATCCGGTTATTTTTTTACCGAGAGGCGATTGAGGCGAAAGAGAAATTATATTGTCGTTGTCGGTTTTTATTTTACCGATGGCAATGCCCAGCAGGAACCAGCCTTTGTTGATTTGAACCAGTGATCCGGGTTTTATAATGGAAGAAGCAAGACTCCAGTTGATGGATTGAAATATGGATTTCTGTTCCCTCGCCTCCTGTAATTGTTTACGGGCATTATCCTGTTCTATCTGCAACATCGCCAGCGCGGTTTCGTATTTATCGCCTGCCGTGCTTTTTGTTTCGTTGGCGGCACTTTCCCGCAAATCGTCGAGTAATTTTTGTAATTGACTGATCCTGGTATCGAGCAATTCTTCAAATAATAAGATGATCTTTTGTTTTTGCATTTGTATTATAAAGCTAAGCAGAGAATTTTTTTAAACACAGATGGCGCAGAGGAACCTAAAGCCACGCAATCATTTCATTTATCCGTGTACTCAGTTTTTCCCTCGTGTACCTTGTGGTTAAACCCTTTTCAACTACAGGGAGGGGATCACAAAATAAGTCAATCATTTCACCCATCCACACACTCTTTGTTTTCATTTGTTTACGCTCTCAACAATCGACAAGAAAAACTAGTTTTGCGCATGCTTTCCAAACAATTGATCCGTTTTTACCATTCCCTCACCCCTCCGCCTGTTCCAAAAGGAATAGAAGTACTACATCCGCAACCCTCGCCCGAAGTAATGCAGGTAGTCAACCAATTCTTCCAGAAATTTTACAGCGATAAAAACCCGCGACGCCTCCTCCTGGGCATCAATCCCGGCCGGTTGGGCGCAGGCATCACGGGTATCAACTTTACGGCACCGCGGCAACTGAAGAACGATTGTGGTATCGATCATCCCTGGGGTAATAGCTCCGAGCTTTCGGCCGAGTTCATTTATGCTATGATCAATGCCTACGGAGGCGCTGAAAAATTTTACAGTAATTTTTTCATCGGTGCGGTATCGCCATTGGGATTTGTAAAACAGGGAAAAAACATTAACTATTACGACGACGCCCGTTTGCAAAAAGCCGTTACTCCTTTTATTATTCAAACCTTAGAGGAACAATTGAAAATGGGATTTAAAACCGATACCTGCTATTGTATCGGTGGCGAAAAGAATTACAAATTCCTCGCAGCGCTGAACGAAAAAAATAAATTCTTTAAAACAATTGCACCCCTTCCTCATCCGAGATTCATCATGCAGTACAGGAGAAAGAGAATACAGGAGTATCTGGATATCTATTTAAATATTTTAAGTAAATAAGTATCGAATCTTGACACAAATACCACTGGTCAACACAGATCAATAAGGCGATTCCGCGTAGACGACTCTCCAAAGATTTCTTTTATTCTTGGTTACTGGCTCTTTACTTTTCTATGAAATCTACTTTTCAAATCGCAGTCTATACTCCGATATATACACACTGCTATCGCCAAACATATCTTTGAAAAACAATCTTGCTTCCTGGCCCAGCCGAAGACAGGTGTATTTGTTTTTGATATCGTCGGGCGTATTCATGGGTTGCAGCGAGGGATACCAGATGGTATGACCCGGTTTATCGAGCAGGAGCTGGGGTTTGCTCCATTGCTGTGCATTATCGCCCTTGCCCAGGTCTTCATTCGGATTGAAGGATATAAAAATCTTGCTTCCTTTCCACGAAGAACCGGTTACATGACCCATCAACATCACCCATTGCTTTAGATAGGTGTTCCAGCTCACCGAAGGTCCCCAATGAAACCCTCCATCTGGGGAAGAAGCCGGGCCGCCGCCTTCATTCATCGGGATCTGCAGCGATTTTACCGGTACTCCAATACCATCGTGCGGTACGTCAAAATCTTTCCCACCCCATCGTTTTGCCTTTCCAACCGGGTTGTCGAGATCGCTCAGTTTTATCCGTGCCACGCTAATGCATTGTCCGCTCCATTCCGTTTCTCTTTTATAACCGGCCGAATCGTACACACCGGGATAACCGTATTCGCCGTAAAACAAATAAAGGTAATCGCCGCTTGCCACTGCCGAAGGATCGCCCACGCCGCCGGCAAAAGTATTCGATGTATTATGTGGTTTGAGGATCATGCGCGGCTGAAGGTCTTCAATAAAAATTCCTTTATTGTTCCAGGATCGCCCGCCATCGGTGGATTTCATAATACCAATCCGGCAAACGGCCGCGGCAGAGCTGGGGCCTTTCAATCCCTGCGGCCAGCGATAATCGATATAACCAATACCGCTTGCGCTATCGTATGGGAGGGTAGCGGGATAATTTTCGTTATGGTACACCGCGTACAAAGTTTTTCCCGATGCATCGTTGGGATCCTGGTATACAGTTTCGAACCATACGGCACCGTGTAATCCATCCTGCCCGGGCGGAACATTTGGCGGCATCACCGGGTCCACAAACTCTTCCATCTTTCTTAAAAAAGCTTCGTCGGCATTTCTTCCATCGGCGAATTCCAGTTCATTGGAATAACCCCAAACGGGATCTTCTCCATACTTGCCCGGGAATATTCGAAACGTATCGCCGATCCAGGCTTCGGCCATATTGCAATCGACAAACGAATTGAAATAAAATTTTTCCGAAGGAATGAGTTGAAATTTGGCAACAGCGGTGCTGTCCTTTTTTTCTTCGCAGGCCATAATCGCAGACAGTATTACCGCGAACGCGAACAGAAAGCGTGAAAATTTCATAAGCAGCATCGTTTGAAAAAGAAAGATAAGAAAATCGGGGCAGGAATTTAATCGAAGGAGCGGAGAAAAAAGAAATAAGAAACAGGAATGCAGCTATTCGTATATGGTTGAAGAAATAATACAAGGAATAGCAGGGCAATGATATTCAGCGAACAGGAGTCTATACAATTAATGCTTTATCTCGATATTACCGGGTTTTATCGTTGATTCACCCTGCAGGCGAAGATAAACCTGGGCCACGGTGATAACATCTTTCTGGCAGTATTCGGCAATACGCTTCATGTTTTTTTCTTTCCAATACACATCGCCCACCATGCTTCCGTCGATATCATCTTTGGGAGTGGGTATACCCAAAGTATGGGCGAGCAAATTGAGAGAAGTATAGCTTTTGAAGTCGCCAAATTTCCAAAGGTCCATGGTATCGACATGATTTACTTCCCAGGGTTTTTTGCCCGACATATTTAATATGGCAGGGATCGGGATATTGTTAATGATCATCCGGCGGCATAGGTAGGGGAAATCGAATTCTTTCCCATTGTGTGCGCAAAGCGCCTTTTGCGGTTCGGTGGCCCATTTGCGCAGCATTTCTACAAACTCGTACAACACGATCTTTTCATCTTCGTTGTAAAAGGATTTAATGATGATTTTTTTATGCTCGCCGCTTCCCTGGATTACGCCGCAGCTGATGCAAATGATTTTTCCGAATTCGGCATAAATGCCTGCTCTTGCATATATCGTTTCAACCGTTTCGTTTTCCCTGTTGCGCAAAAGTGCTTCTGCTTTTTTTGTCCAAAGTTCCCGCCATTCCTCCGGCACATCTTCGAACGAAGCATATTGCGGAACGGTTTCGATGTCGAGGAAAAGGATGTTGGTGTAGGTCATGAAACTAAATTACTAAAAACGGCTGGTTAAATGTGATAATTGATGAATGGGCCAATATGATAATTGGGGTTGCACGATTGTAATTTTTAGAATAGCGGGACATGTGTCATAAACGACGAGAGTGCTGTTTTCTTTTTGACGTACTTATGATCCTGGTTATTATCCTGTTTACTTCTTCAAGTTTTTCAAGTAGCGTTAAAGCGGAAGGATAGTAATGGCTGTTTTCACACAAAAGCAACCAGTATTGCGTTTCGCCGGCTTCCTTGGAAGCAAGTTTCATCTTATGTATAAAGTCGGCTTTGCTCTCGGCGTTTTGAGCCTCCATCACATTGGCCCCAATCGAAGTTCCTGATTTGAGAAGTTGCTGAGCAATTACGAACTTCTTTTCAGCGCATAGTTTTTCGCAGTAGTCAATAACCAATAGCGCAAAATTCAGGGATAAATTCAGCACCGGGTTCTTCTCGAAATCTTCCAGCCGCATATGCCTTATTTTGAAACAAGGTAAACAACAAAGCCGATCAACGACTCGTTTTTTTCTCAATCCAACTGTGAAAAATCTCGAAAATAAAAAGGGATTTATACACCAAAGAATGTAAAAAACATCAATTTCATATGTTGTGTCCACCCCCAGCCAATTGATTGCCCCCATTATCCCATTATCTCATTATCTCATTATCTCATTGTCTCATTGTCTCATTGTCTCATTATCTCATTGGCCAATTCTCTCATCCCCACTACAAATACCTCTCCCCCTTATTCCTCTTCACCTCCGCCACATATTCCTTGATTTCCTGTTCCTTTTCTTTTTTGCAAACGAGAATGACATCGGGAGTATTCACCAGGATAAAATCTTCCATGCCCTGTAGTACCAGGAGTTTGTCGGTGTTGTTGTGTACCATGCAGCGATGCGAGTCGAACACGATTACGTTGTTGCCGGCGACTGCATTGCCGAGATAGTCTTTTTCGAGGTTTTCGTATGCGCTGTTCCAGGTGCCGAGATCGCTCCAGCCAAACGAGGAAGGAATTACATACACATTATCGGCTTTCTCCATTATGCCAAAGTCGATGGAGATATTGGTGCATTGGGGATAGATGGTGTTGATGGCCCGGGCTTCTTCGGGTGTATTGAATTTTTCTTTTTCTGCCGAAAACACATCGTACATCTCGGGCATCAGCTTTTCGAAGGCGGTGATGATATTCTTTACCTGCCACACAAATATGCCCGCGTTCCATAAAAACTCTCCGCTGGCCATAAAGGCCTTTGCCAGCTCAAGATTGGGTTTTTCGGTAAAGGTTTTTACTTTATACACATTATCGGTTACGGCATGCTGTTCGTATTGAATATAGCCATAGCCGGTATTGGGATAAGTGGGTTTGATACCGAGGGTGATAAACGCATTGTGTTTGTTAACGAATGCCAGCGCTTCGAGGCAAACCTTTTTGAAGGCGATGGTATCGAGGATCAGGTGATCGGAAGGAGCAACAATCAGCGATGCATGCGGATCGAGTTGCTGCAACTTAAAAGATATATAAGCAATACAGGGAGCCGTATTTTTTCGCGAGGGCTCGCCCAATATATTCTGCAACGGCAATTGCGGCAATTGCTTTTTGACAATATTGATGTATTCGTTAGAGGTGACTACATAAATATTTTCGGCCGGGATGAAAGAGGCAAACCTTTCGTAAGTGGATTGAATCAGGGTTTTGCCGGTATTCAGGATATCTAAAAACTGCTTCGGGAAATTGGTACGGCTCATCGGCCAAAAGCGGCTTCCGATTCCGCCGGCCATGATGGCTACGTAGTGATGTTTGTTCATTGAGAGAGTGTGTTGCTGTTAAATTTTAAATCTGCCGGTTAATTTCGCTGATAATCGCGATTACCCGGTAGATTTTATCGAGCCTTATCGGTTCATCATTTACTGTTTATATCAATCCTTCCCGCACCAGGTCGTGCAAATGTATGATGCCCAGATATTTTTTTTGATCGACCACCACCAATTGCGTGATATCGAACCCGCGCAATAAATCCAATGCCTCCACGGCAAGTGCATCGGGCGAAACTGTTTTGGGACTCGTGGTCATTATATCACTTGCTTTTACGGCATCAAACGAATTGTGTTTTTCCAGCATTCTTCTTAAATCGCCGTCCGTAATTATTCCCAACAATTCGTTTGCCTCATTAACCACTGCTGTAACCCCCAATCTTTTTTTCGATATCTCTACAATTATTTCTTTGAGTCCTGCACCAGCGCCTACCCTGGGTTGTTCGTTATTGACATAAAGATCGGATACGTGCAGGTATAATTTTTTCCCGAGGGCGCCGCCGGGATGGAACTTTGCAAAATCTTCGCTGCCGAATCCCCGCATCTCCATCAATACTACGGCTAGTGCATCGCCCATTACCAATTGGGCCGTGGTGCTGGAGGTAGGTGCCAGGTTATTGGGACAAGCTTCCTGCGATACGGTGGTATTGAGAATTAAGGTAGAATGTTTGGCGAGATAAGATTCGGTATTGCCTACTATGGCAATAAGGGTATTGCCGAAATTGCGGATAAGCGGAACCAGCAGTTTTATCTCCGGGCTTTCACCGCTTTTGCTGATTACTATTACAATATCATCTTGCTGCACCATGCCCAGGTCGCCATGAATGGCATCGGCCGCATGCATAAAAATGGCCGGGGTCCCGGTTGAATTGAAAGTGGCCACAATTTTTTGAGCAATCACAGCGCTTTTGCCAATACCACTGATCACCAACCGCCCCTTACAGTCGTAAATCAGTTGAACGGCTTTTTCAAAATCGCTATTGATATAATTCGCCAGTTGTGCAATAGCCGCCGCCTCCAGTTTCACTGTTTGAAGCGCAATATCCTTAATGGAAAGGGTTTTGCTGTTCATGATAAGGCGCAAAAATAGATGATTCAATGCTAAGAAGCGTATGCAAGTTAGGGTGTTATCGAATTGACCATTTAGAAAATGAGTTAATTGGCCAATTTGTTGGGTTACAATATTTAGACCCGCAAACAATGTTTGCTCCCCCCCATCCCATTATCTCATTATCCCATTACCTCATCATCCAATTGTCTAATTATATCGCCTCTCCCTTCTTTTAACAAATCCCCCCTTCTCAACCCGTTGAATTTTTGTACCTTCGCTGCCTTCCAAAAAACGGGTTCATATTTAGTCACCCGCTTGCCTTACCCTACTGAATAAAAAGTTAAGGAGCGTTCCCGCTTTTTTGGTATCTTATAAGTTGCCCACGATAGCACAACAGGCTGAAGCAGCAATAACAATAGCTGCTGTATTAAATTTTTTATAGCCCGGAGCTCGGGGGAAACTGAATCAAAAAATTGTGAGAAGGAAATTTTAGCGCATGGCAACATCAACAAAAAAAGCTGCAACAAACAAGGCGCCCAAGGCCAAAAAGATCAATTTAAAGAAAAGCAGTTTTTCCAGTGCTCAATTGCACGAAGCATTACAGGAGCATTTCGGCTTCGACGCTTTCAAAGGAAACCAGGAAGCAATCATCCAGTCTTTACTCGAAGGGAAAGACACTTTTGTTATCAAACCCACCGGTGGAGGGAAAAGTCTTTGTTACCAACTGCCGGCTATATTGAGCGAGGGCGTAGCCATCATCGTAAGCCCGCTGATTGCGCTGATGAAAAACCAGGTGGATTTGGTGAGAAGCTATAGCAGCAAAGACGAAGTGGCGCATTTTCTCAATTCAACCCTTACCAAAAAGGAAATAAAAGAGGTTCACGACGATTTGCTCAATGGCCGCACTAAAATGTTATACGTAGCGCCGGAAACACTCACCAAGCAGGAGAACCTCGAATTTTTCAGCGATCTCAAACTTTCTTTTTTTGCAGTAGACGAGGCGCATTGTATCTCGGAATGGGGACACGATTTTCGCCCCGAATACCGCCGCCTGAAAGAAATGATGACGCAGATAAATCCGGATATTCCCATTATCGCTTTAACTGCTACTGCAACACCCAAGGTACAAGACGATATTATCTCCAATCTCGGGTTAAGAAACCCGGAGATATTTATTTCTTCCTTCAATCGCCCCAACCTGTACTACGAAGTACAGCCAAAGATCAAAAAGAATCAAACCGACGAAAGTATAGTTCGCTTCATCAAAAGCATGGGCAGCAAAAGCGGGATCATTTATACACTTAACCGCAAAACAACAGAAGACCTCGCTGATATATTGAACGCAAACGGTATTAAAGCCGTTGCCTACCACGCGGGTCTTGATAGTAAATTGCGCGCCACGAGGCAGGACCAGTTTTTGAACGAAGACGTGCAGGTGATTTGTGCCACCATTGCCTTTGGCATGGGCATCGACAAACCCGATATTCGATTCGTAATACATTACAATATCCCCAAGTCGATTGAAAATTATTACCAGGAAACCGGCCGTGCAGGGCGCGATGGACTGGAAGGAAAATGTATTCTTTACTATTCACATAAAGATGTTTCGAAACTCGAACACCTGATGCGCGATAAGCCGCTTAGCGAACGCGAAGTGGGCGCGCAGCTTATCAGCGAAACCGTGGCATTTGCCGAAAGCGGTGTTTGCAGGAGAAAAGTGCTGATGAGTTATTTTGGAGAAGAGTATACCGAAGAGAACTGCGGGCAATGCGACAACTGCCGCCATCCCAAAGAAAAAGTGGAAGCCAAGGACGATGTAGTGAAAGTATTGAAAACAATCAAGGCCCTCGACGAACGCTTTGCCGCGGAATATGTGATCAATATTATTATTGGTCGTCTTACGCCGAATATTACCATGTATCGCCACGAGGGCATTGCCGAATTTGCGATCGGGAACGACCAGCCCGAGCATTACTGGAATTCGCTCATCAGGCAAATGTTGCTGGAAGGATTGCTGAGCAAGGATATTGTAGAATACGGGGTGTTGAAGATTACTAAGGCAGGACAGGCATTTGCCAAAAAACCGAAATCGTTCAAAATTGTATTGAACAATTTGTTTGAAGATGCGAATGCCGATGACGAAGAAGGATCTTCGGAAACTTCTAGCGGCGCTGCTGCCGATGAAAAGCTCTTCGAAATGCTCAAGGAGCTTCGCCAGAAAGAATCTAAGAAAAAGGGATTGCCACCTTTCGTGATCTTCCTCGAATCTTCTTTGCAGGATATGGCCACCTTATATCCCACCAGCCTGCAAGACCTGGAAAAATGCCAGGGCGTAAGTAAGGGAAAGGCCATTCGCTATGGTAAACCCTTTGTGGAACTGATTGCGAAATACGTAGAGGAAAACGATATTGTTCGTCCCGACGACTTTGTAATGAAGAGCGTGGTGAACAAGAGCGGGAATAAAGTATATATCATTCAGCAAACCGATAAAAAGATCCCGATAGAAACCATCGCCAAAAACAAAGGGTGGCGCCTCGACGAAATGCTGGAAGAGATGGAAACCATTGCAGCATCGGGCACCAAGCTCAACCTCGACTATGCCATCGATGAAATGCTGAGCGACGATGAGCAGGAGGAAATACTCGATTACTTCAAGGGTTGCGAAACTTCTTCGCTGCAGGTAGCTTTAGAAGAGCTGGCCGACGGAGGCTATAACTGGGAACAGTTGAAAATTATGCGGATTAAGTTTTTGGCGGAGTATGGGATGTAGGCTAATTGGCCACTTAGACAATCGGCCAATTAAATCCCCACTTTCCCTGCCATAGAAATGGTTAACTTCAGTTCATTAAACCTTTTACTATGGCAAAAACAAAAAGAACAACGCATCGTTCCGTTGCGGGCAATAAATTATATGCAGTACGCGATTCGCTGGGAAGATTTGTAGATATACAAACTTATAAGAGAGCCCACGGTTCCGACCTGAAACGTAAAAGCGCCGCAGAAAAAAAATCGGGTCGTAAAAAATGAGTATAGAGTAAATATATTCATCCATCTATTTCAGGGGCCCCGCAAATCTTCTTCTTTCCATAACAAAGTCATCAGGCAGGGCCTGTTTCTACAATTGCTTGTCGGTTTGCAGTGGCCGATAAAGAGAGTAATTCTTTTAAGAAATTAGTTTCATCGCCCTCGTTGGCGATGGAATGAATTTGCTTTTTGTTATTGAATTGAAGATACATGTTATAGGGAAACCGGGTGATTTGATATTGCGGGTCGGCTTTTTCTGGTAATTCGGGAAACAGTATATAATCGAGTGCACTGGTTGAACCCCGGCAGGTGTTGCTTGCCCATAACAAATACTCGTTGCGTAACCATTGGCTTATCTTTTTTCGGTTAGTGAAATTTTCTCCCAGCAGCATGTATTCGGGGTAATCAATTTTGTTCAGGTTGGGATGAAGCCAGGCGGCAGCTTTCTTAAAATAGCCGGGTACTTCGGTGATGCGGCCGTATTCGTAGGGTTGCCACAAAGAACCTCTTGATTTTGGGGTAACGCAAGCAATAACATGCGTGCAGTTGACCAGTGCCATTTCAATAATGCAGGCCGTTAACAGCGATTTTAGTTTATCGGCGTTTGTACTCAACCGGGTTAAATAGGCCAGTGCAGGATCCAGCACATCTACCCAGTATTCAAATCCTCCGGCATTGGCTATTTGTGCCATGCGCAGGGCATAGATATAATCGGCCTGCCGGTGCGAAATAAACAATCGCGGGCAACGATCGGGCAGAACCTTCGGTATTCGTATCTTATTCAATAGCAGTATAACGATCCATTCTTCCCCGGAACGCGAACTGGTATATTCATTAAAATCGACTTCGCGATTGCCGGGAAATATCTTTCCATCCCTACTATTCATTTCTCTCAGCTCGGCCATTACTTGTTCCATGATCCGATTCCGGTTTTCTGCGCTATCGGAATTAAGGTACGCGAATAACAACTCAATATATCTTTTCCAGGAATCAAGGCCGTTAACATCGGCTGGCGTAAGATCTTTCAATGAATACCGCGTATACAGGTTTTCGGGATCGCTTTCAAAATAGAGATAGTTTGCCATGATAGAATGCTTGCTGAAACTTACCGGCTGTTTTAAGCGGTGGGTTGTTAAATACCAAGGCCAGTACTGTATTTTCTATTTGAATTTTGCCTTTTGCTCTTCCGGCAGGGCAATCATTTTTGCGCTTAAATGGCTTAGGTTTTTTTGAACAAATCGGGGAAATGTTCTTTCTTAACTGTTCTCGCTGCATCTTTTTCGCCGATATCGTACAAATCGAAGCGGCTGGCGGCGTTGCTCATATCTACCAATTTGTCTACTTCTTTTTTGGTATAGGTTTTCTTCATTAGGCTATTGAGTGTTTTTTCTTCGAGCCAGACATTATAGCGCAGGTAACTGAGCAATGCTTTTTCGCCGGCAAAACTATCGTCTTGCAAAGTACCGATCTCGCTGTCTATTTGCCAGGGGGTATCGCATTTGCCCATCCATTGCAGGATAGCCTGGTTATGCCAACTGGCGTCCTGCATCAGCATGTCGGGCACTTCTTTGGCCCAATTTAGCAGGTGGTTCTTTTTTACTTTGGCCGGGAGTTTATCCCACATGCTCATGCCCGTGCCAACGGAGCACAAGAGGAGTTTGTCTTCGCCCATTTCCCATTTAAAAGGGAAGCCGCGAAGGGTTGCCACCATTACCAATTGCAATGCGGGGTTATTGGCCATGCTAACGCCTCCGTCAACAAAAGCCGCTTCGGGCAGCCCGCCGCCTACATCAATAATTTGTGGTAAGAAATAAGTAGGTGCAGCGGCGCTGGCTCTAACGGCCTTCCATAGGGGAATATCTTTGTTGCGTCCTTCGGCGCTGTTGAAATACTTTCCATTGGGGTGATTGATCAGGGGCCATACGCTATTGGTATCGGCGCGTTTTGCCACAATGCAAAGCCCGGTTTTTATGCGTTGATCGTCGCCGAGGCTGATATCTCCGAAAACATTCTTCAACTCGTTTTCCAGCGGCTCTGCGTCGTAAGCGGCCTTGATAAAATCATCTACCTGGAAAATATTCCACCACCTGTATTTTTTGCCGAATATCTTTCCGCCCAGGTTCATGTACAATTTCTTTATTTCCGAAACGCTTTTGCCGATGGCGAGGGCCGAGGCGATGATGGAGCCGGTGCTGGTGCCGCCTACGAGGTCGAAATAATCGCAGAGGCGGAAGCCGGGGTTGTTGCCGTGTTGTGCCCGCAGCAGGTCTTCAATTTTTTGAAGGTAACCGAGGGTGAGGGCGCCACGGATGCCGCCGCCATCTAGGGCCAGTATTCTTTTCCGGCCGGGACTATTAAAACGATTGAGTAAAGTCATGGGGAGTGGTTTGAATTTTTTTTGATCAATATGTTACAAATCGAAATCGAACTAATGGCAGGGCTACTTGCTGTATCGGTAAGAAGGATTAGGAGCCTGTGTTTTAAGAGGGGGGAGAAGCAGTTTTCGCCGGGGAGTGGGCAGTATTGAATGGGAATCGAACCGAATTTAGCCAAAATCCTCTTATTATAAATACAACGAAGCGGGTACTGGCGGGGGAAACGGCAATTGGCGGGGAAGAAGGATTAAGGGGTGTTTATCTTTTAAAAAAGATGCTGGCACATGATTTTTTCATTTTCAGGTAATAGTCCTATATTTGCCACCCTGAAAATTGAAAATCAAGGTGCGGTATCCCGATTGGTAAATCGGGAAAAGGACTGAAAATCTAAAACTACGGTGCGGTAGCTCAGTCGGTAGAGCAAAGGACTGAAAATCCTTGTGTCGGCGGTTCGATCCCGCCCCACACCACGGAAGCGATCATGGCAACATGGTCGCTTTTTTATTTTGGGTTGAACTGATGAGCTTGATATAAAAAATGGATAAAGGATCGCTTGCTGAGTTAGGTAGAGCAAAGGACTGAAAATCCGGTGCAGTGTCCGCCGTGGCGGATCGGTGGTTCGATCCCGCCCCACAGCACGGAAGCGATCATGGTAATAGGGTCGCTTTTTTATTTTGGGTTGAACTGATGAGGTTGATATAAAAAATTGGATAAAGGAACGCTCGCTCAGGTAGGTAGGGCAAGAACTGAAAATCCGGTGCAGTGTCCGCCGTGGCGGATCGGCGGTTCGATCCCGCCCCACACCACGGAAGCGATCATGGCAACATGGTCGCTTTTTTATTTTGGGTTGAACTGATGAGCTTGATATAAAAAATGGATAAAGGATCGCTTGCTGAGTTAGGTAGAGCAAAGGACTGAAAATCCGGTGCTGTGTCCGCCGTGGCGGATCGGCGGTTCGATCCCGCCCCACAGCACGGAAGCGATCATGGCAATAGGGTCGCTTTTTTTATTTGCTATAACAATCATCATGGTCTTCCTCTCAAAGAGCTCCGCCAATGTTTTCCATTAAAGGATTCTTTCTATCTCCACATTGAGCTCTCATAATTTCTTTAAAAGAGGGTTTATTGTTTAGAATTTTGTCGTACTCATAGTTATTATATTCAGATGGAGATAAATCTAACTCCTGTTTTGGTTTATTTTAAGTACAATGTTCGTACTATGAGTACCAATATAGGCAGCAAAATAAACAGGCTACCTAACTCCCAACCACAGGGAATAGTTCTGCTATCGTCCTGGTTAGCAGAGCAGGGGTACAGTTATGATTTACGCAAGTATAACATTCGCGACATTGCCTGTAACATTTATTAAAATTTTTTACCTCGAGTATCAGCCCCATCCTCGATCATCTTTTAATCGCCCTTTAATCCTGTATTAACATTTTGATAAAATTTTCATCATTACCCCCTCCACGAACATTTTAAGCAAGGATTCTGTAGTAGCTTTGCACACTTTCCGGGAATGGTTAAAATCATCACCATATTGGTTTTGTTGCTCCATAGCAGCCATAGCTTGCTGGCCCTTCCCATGGCCATGCTGATAGAAGATGGCTATGAGCTTTCATCCCCCCTTGCATTCGATATTCTTCACCAGAAAACACAAGATAAGAATAGCGAACATAGTCCATTGCAGAACCCCGCATCTTCCAGTAATAACAACCAGGAAGAATGTGAAATACTCGAAATAGAATCGGAGTTCTGTCACCGTACCGGCTATCCGATCCGCCCTGCCCTGCCCTTATTCAATTATGATACTTTCTTAGAGCTTCAGCAAGATCCCCTCAAAAGCTCGTACTGGGATATTCAAACGCCCCCTCCAAAATCATAATTGCTGCTTAAACTCCCCATTTTGTTGAACACGGTCAGCCTGCATTAGCGGCCATCGTGCATGCATTTATTTAAACCAACCATAACCATTGTTATGAAGACAATCTACACTTCCTCCTTCGTTCTGCTTATTGTAAGTGCTGTTCTTTTCAGCGCCTGTTCGGAAAAAAAAGAGAACAATAAATCAGAACCCGATACCTTTTCCGTTATACGCCCCTCGGTGGTAGATACGATTTTCACCAAAGAGTATATTGCCCAAATTCAATCGCTGCAAAACGTAGAGATAAGAACCCGCGTAAAAGGGTTTATTGAAAAGATTCATGTAGATGAAGGAAAACCGGTGCTGGCCGGGCAAATCCTGTTTACACTCGGCGGCAGGGAGTTTAAAGAAAACCTCTTACGCGCCAATGCCAATTATAAAAGCGCCATTGCCGAGTTAAAAGTGGCCGAGGTAGAGCTGAAGAATACAAAAACCCTGGCCGAAAAAAATATTGTCTCTTCTACCGAACTCGATATGGCCATCGCCCGCAAAGAAGCCATCGAGGCAAAGATTGAAGAAGCAAAATCGGCTATCTCCATTGCCGAACTGAATTTATCGTACACGCAGGTAAAAGCACCTTTTACCGGTGTTATCAACCGCATCCCTTTCAAAACCGGCAGTCTTGTGTCGGAAGGAGATTTACTCACCACCATTTCCAATAACCAGGAAGTGTTTGCTTATTTCAATGTATCGGAAAAAGAATTTCTCGACCTGATGAAACGCGATAGCATCGGCGTGCTCGATGAAGTATCGCTGCTGATGGCCAATAACGAATTGTTCAAATACGCAGGCAGAATCGAAACCGCCGAAAACGAAATCGACAAGGGAACGGGCAATATTGCATTCCGCGCACGATTCAAAAACCCTAACCAGGTATTGCGCCATGGCGCCACCGGGAAGATACTGGTAAGAGAAGAACTCAGAAAAGCGCTTATCATTCCACAAAAAGCAACATTCGAAATACAGGACAAAACCTATGTGTTTGTTGTAGACAGCAGCAATAAAGTGCGGATGCGCAATATTGTTCCGGGCGTGCGGCTCGATAATCTCTATGTAGTTAAATCGGGCTTAACCCCCAACGACCGCGTTATCTACGAAGGCATTCAACAGGTAGAAGAAGGAGAAAATGTAAAGACACAGCTTCTTACACTGCGCGATGTAAAAACGAATTGATTTCTTTTTTCTAAACCTGTTCGATAAAAGCAAGCAAGCATGACCTCTCAATTTATTCAAAGACCCGTACTCTCTATAGTTATTTCTTTAATCATAACCCTGCTCGGTGTGCTGTCGTTTACCCTGTTGCCGGTAACGCAGTTCCCCGATATTGCCCCACCCGAAGTAAATGTTACTACCAAATACACCGGCGCCAATGCGGAAACCTGCGTAAAAGCCGTGGTTACTCCATTGGAAAGAGCCATCAACGGTGTTCCGGGAATGCAGTATATGTCGTCGGTTTCGGGTAACGATGGAACAAGCGTTATCCAGATTATTTTCAAAGCAGGCAGCGATCCCGATGTAGCAGCAGTGAATGTGCAGAACCGTGTTTCTTCCGTGCTGGATGAGTTGCCGGCCGAAGTAATCAAGGCCGGTGTTATCGTGGAAAAGGTGCAGAACAGCATGCTTCTTTATGTGAACATGCTGAGCGATGATTCGTCGATGGATGAAAAGTTCCTGTACAATTATACCGATATCAATATTCTTCCCGAGCTAAAGCGCATAGAAGGAGTTGGCTTTGCCGATATCATGGGTATGCGCGAATACTCGATGCGCATCTGGCTCAACCCGCAAAAAATGACGGGATATGGAATCTCCACCGACGATGTGGTAAGCAGCCTGCAACAGCAAAACGTAGAAGCCGCCCCGGGTAAAATCGGGGAGAGCTCGGGCAGAAAAGCACAAGCGCTTCAATACGTGGTGAAGTACACCGGGAAGTTCAATACCAAAGAACAATACGAAGATGTAGTAATCAAAAGCACTACCGACGGCGAAATCATCCGGCTTAAAGATATTGCCGAAGTTGATTTTGGATCGCAGGAATACGATGTAATATCCAAGGAAAACGGAAAGCCATCGGCGGCTATCATGCTGAAGCAAAGACCGGGCAGCAATGCAAGCGAAGTGATCAGCAATATCAAAGCCCGGATGCAGGAGCTGGAAAAAGATTTCCCTCCCGGTTTAGGATACACGATTAGCTACGATGTATCGGCATTCCTCGATGCATCGATCAAAGAAGTGGTCAAAACACTGATAGAAGCCTTCCTGCTGGTATCGCTGGTGGTATTTATATTCCTGCAGGATTTTCGTTCCACCCTCATACCTGCAATAGCAGTACCTGTTTCGTTAATCGGTACTTTCTTTTTCATGAACCTGCTTGGTTTTTCACTAAACATGATAACGCTTTTTGCGCTGGTACTGGCCATCGGTATTGTGGTAGATAACGCTATTGTAGTTATTGAAGCCGTTCATGCAAAAATGGAAAGCACCCGCATGAGCGCGAGAAGAGCAACCGAAACCGCCATGAAGGAAATCAGCGGCGCTATCATTGCCATTACATTGGTGATGTCGGCGGTATTTCTTCCCGTGGCTTTTATGCCGGGATCGGCAGGTATTTTTTACCGGCAGTTTTCGCTCACGATGTCGATATCAATTGTTTTATCGGGAGTAGTGGCTCTCACGCTCACCCCCGCCCTCTGTGCCATCATGCTGAAACGGCACGATTCTCCCCAACACAAAAAATCTTTTTTACACCGCTTTTTCGCAGGATTCAATAACTGGTACGAAGGGTTTTCCAATAAATACAAAAACCTGGTTGCAGCCATTGCCAACCGGCGCCTGCTCACCTTTGTGGCTTTGATTATTTTCTGTATTGCAACGGGCATACTGGGCAAAATTCTGCCAACCGGTTTTATTCCCAACGAAGACCAGGCCACGATTTATGCATCGGTTACAACACCCTCGGGCGCCACACTCGAAAGAACAGAACGCGTGGTAGATGCCATACAGGAAACCGCGCAAAAAATAGAAGGCGTTGAATCTGTCTCTACATTGGCTGGCTTTAATGTATTGTCGGATGGAACCGGCGCTTCGTTCGGGATGAATCTTATCAGCTTAAAGAAATGGGATGAAAGAAGTAAATCGGATAAAGAGATCATCGAAGAGCTGAAAGAGAAAACACGTTTTATTAAAGATGCCAAGATAGAGTTCTTCACTCCGCCACCTATCCCGGGTTTTGGTAATGCCAGTGGTTTTGAACTACGCCTGCTCGATAAAACCGGTAAGGGGGATTTGAAAAGATTGGAAGAAGTAGCGAAGACTTTTTCAGACTCGCTCAATTTCCGACCGGAGATATCGAATGCCTTTACCTCCTTCGATGCCAGCTTTCCGCAATACATGGTGCATATCGATAACGAGAAAGCTGCGCAAAAGGGAGTGATTGTATCGGATGTATTGAGCACCCTGCAAACTTTTTTGGGCAGTGAATACGCCACCAATTTCATTCGCTTTGGGCAATTGTATCGCGTAATGGTGCAGGCATTGCCCGAATACAGGGCGAGGCCGGAAGATATCATGAGTCTCTACGTAAAAAATAAAGACGGCGAAATGGTTCCGGTAACGGCCTTCCTGCGAATTGAAAAAGTGTATGGCCCCGAAGTAGTGACCCGCTACAATATGTACCCGGCGGCGATGGTAAACGGAGAACCGGCAAAAGGATTCAGTAGCGGACAGGCCATCGACGCTATCAAAGAAGAGGCAGCTAAAAAACTTCCGGCAGGTTATTCTTACGATTGGGCAGGCTCTTCGCGCGACCAGGCCCTGGCGGGCAATGAAGCGGTGTTTATTTTCCTGGTCTGTCTATTATTCGTGTACCTGTTGCTTTCTGCACAATACGAAAGTTTTCTATTACCCATGCCGGTTATATTATCGCTGCCCACCGGCGTTTTCGGCGCGTTCCTGATGCTTTGGATGATGGGACTCGAGAATAATATCTATGCGCAGGTGGCTATGATTATGCTAATTGGATTATTGGGTAAGAATGCGATCCTGATTGTAGAGTTCGCTGCGCTTAAACACCGCGAGGGAATGAGTCCTTACCGCGCAGCAATTGAGGGAGCGAATTCGAGATTGAGGCCAATCCTCATGACTTCATTTGCTTTTATTGCCGGCCTGATACCCTTGATGTTTGCCTCAGGCGCAGGAGCGATCGGTAATAGAACAATTGGATCGGCGGCAGCAGGCGGAATGTTATTCGGAACTGTTTTCGGTATCGTTATCATTCCCGGCTTATACTACATATTCGCCAGCATCGAAGAAAAAAGACATAAAAATGGATTCAAAGAAGAAAAGCCATACACCGAAACAATTTGATACCATGTTGAATACGCAAACAAGAACAAGATTTATATTATTCATTATGGCGATGGCACTGTTGATGGCAGCTTGCAAACTGCCCCAGGTGCCTGTTGCAGGTTCGCAACTTGAATTGCCTGCTGCATTCGATAAAAACAACGATACTGTTAGTAACCCGAATCTCCATCGAAAACAGTTTTTTACCTCGGGCGTATTGAACAATCTTATCGACACCGTGCTTGCGCGCAATTACGATTTGCGTATGGCCTTGCAGCGGATTGAAATGGCAAAAGCAACATCGAGACAGGCAGGAGCTGCCTTACTTCCACAGGTAAATGGAACGATTGTACCAAGCCTTCGAAAATTCGGTTTGTACACGATGGATGGAGCGGGCAATATTGTTACGGATATTGAGAAAGGAAAACTGGTGCCGGTAGATCTACCTGATTTTTATGGAGGGTTCCAGGCTTCCTGGGAGATTGACTTATGGGGTAAGCTCAGGAACAGGAAAAAAGCAGCACTATCGCGTGTACTGGCAAATTTGGAAGTAAAAAATCTTATTCAAACGAATTTGATTGCCGAAACAGCAACTGCCTATTTTGAATTGATGGCGGCGGATAGAGAGCTGCGCGTAATTGATGAAACCATTCGCCTGCAGGAACAGGCAATAGACGCTGTTCGCATACAAAAGCAGGCTGCTGTGGTAAACGAATTGGCGGTACAGCAGTTCGAAGCACAATTGCTCGGGTTGAAAAGTTTGCGCGTAGAAGTGCTGCAATGGGTGAATATGTTCGAGAACCAGATTAATTCACTCGCCGGCCGCTTCCCGCAGGCTATTCTGCGCGATACGGCTTTTTTCGGCAATCAATCATTACCTGTTGTACATGCCGGCATTCCTTCGGCTTTGTTACAAAACAGGCCCGATATACGGCAGGCCGAAATGGAGTTGCAGGCTTCGAAAGCAGACCTGCTTTCTGCAAGGGCCGCGTTCTTACCTTCTCTTACCATTACCGGTGCAGCGGGATTGCAGGCATATAGAACCGGATTGTTATTCCGTTTTCCCGAATCGATTGCTTATAATATTATCGGTGGTTTAACAGGTCCCTTAATCAATCGCAATGCCATTAAAGCCGAGTTTGCAAAAGCAAATGCCTTACAGCAGGAGGCTTTGTTAAACTATCAAAAAACAATTAACCGCGCTTATCTCGAAGTGGATCTTGAATTGAAGAAAATCCGCAACCTGCAGGAGGTGTTTGAATTCCGATCGAGGGAAAGAGATGTATTGGCTGAATCGATTTCTGTATCGGCCGAATTGTTCCGGACCGGGAGGGCCAGTTATCTGGAAGTGTTAATAGCTCGCCAAAATGCGCTCCGCTCCAATATTGAGTTGATTGTAACAAAGAAAAACCAGTATTTATCTGTTATAAATTTATACAAGTCGCTGGGGGGCGGATGGCAATAGTGCAGAAAACATTTAAAAACAAAAACGATAAGATATGAAATGTCCAAGTTGCGAGGAACTACTGGTGATGACCGAGAGAAAGGGTATCGAAATTGATTATTGTCCGAAATGCCGCGGAGTGTGGCTCGATAAGGGAGAGCTCGACAAGATTATCGAACGCTCGTTGCAGGAAGAAGCGCCCCCGGCCCCGCCCAGTTACCGCGAGGAACGAAAAGAGGATTACTACCCGAAATACGATGAGCGCCGCGATTACAAATACGGGCATAAAAAGAAGAAGGGATTTTTGGGGGATCTTTTTGATTTTGATTAACGGAGATAATACGGCGCTCTTTTCGTGGGTTACCACGGATGACACGGGATAGATTTTGATCCAGGGGTACACGGATGCATGAAATGATTGATTGGCTTTGTGATCCTTGCGTTCCCTGTGGTTAAATATTAAACCACGGATGACACGGGGACCACGGTGATTTTTTTTCTCGCAACGACGCAAAGGGAAAATAGCTGGCGACCAGGTTGCGGCTTGGCGTCTTTGCGAGAAATTCTTATTAAACCAGAAGGTACCGGGGAATACCCAATGAAACGCAGAATAAAATCGGTATACTTTATTTAAACAGGTTTGCACAACCATCCTGGTTGTTCTAAAACTCCAGTTATAGAGCATAATAACCGCCAGCCTTCACCGTGCTATCGGTGTTTTCGTTTTAACCCGTACCCTATTTTCAGAATTTCGACAATACATCTTTATACAACCTGCCCACCGGGATAGAAATATTCCCAATCTCTACTTCCTCCGAAGAAAAACTATCGATCTTCGAAAGCGAAACAATAAAAGAGCGGTGAATCCGCTGAAACTGGCTCGGCGGCAAAATAGCTTCTACTTCATGCGTACTCATTTTTGTAACATGCGTACCTTTTTTTGTTACCAGTTTTATGTATTCGCGCAGGCTTTCTACATATAATATATCGTCGAATAATACTTTTACATTCTTCCTGTTTACCGTAATATAGAAATGGTTTTTTGCCGGTTCCGCCGGCTTTGTTTCCGAACTGTCCTTTTCTGTTTGCTTTACTACCTTGTTTACTGCAGTGAGGAATCTTTCAAACTCGATCGGCTTGAGAAGATAGTCGGTAACATTCAACTCAAACCCTTCTACTGCGTATTGATGATAAGCCGTAGTAATAATAATTGCAGGTGGATTCACCAATGTTTTCAGGAAGGCCATTCCTTTGAGTTTGGGCAAATGAATATCGAGGAAGACCAGGTCAATGCTTTCCTTTTGCAAATATTCTGTGGCATAAATCGCATCTTTAAAACTTGCCTTGAGTTCAAGGAAGGGAACCTGTTTGATGTAATCAGTAATAATTTTAGCTGCAAGGGGTTCATCTTCCACCACCATGCAGCTTATTTTTGCCTTGCTCATAGCTGTTGAGGTCTATTTTAAGTTCTACCCGGAATTCGTTCTCGCATTGCTGGGTTGTAAGTTCGTATTGTTGAAACTGTAATTCCAGTTGTTTACGAATATTGCCCAGCCCGATATTTTCTTTTATAGTACCGTTGTCTTTTCTTTCGCCAACCGAATTGACAATAGAAAATTTCAACAAAGCATCTTCCAGGAATAAATTCATCTTAATAAATGGCGGCGTTCTTGTTTCCGAAACGCCGTGTTTAAAAGCGTTCTCTACCAGTGGTACCAATACCAGCGGCGGAATTGCCTGTTTGGGATTATCAATGTCTTTCTCCAAACTAACCCGGAGGCTATCGTCGTAGCGCATTTTTTCCAGTTCAAGATAATCTTCGATAATCTTTATTTCCTGTTCTATGGGAATATAGGGATTGCTGGTTTCGTACAACATGAACCGGAGTATCTTGGACAATCGCAAAATGCTATCGGCTGTTAAATCGGATTTATCGCGGGCAAGGGAATAGATATTGTTGAGGGTGTTAAACAAAAAATGGGGATTGGTTTGGGCCTTCAGGTAGTTTAATTCCGATTGCTGCTTTTCAATCAACAATTGTTGTTTGTCTTTTCGCAGTTTCAGGTTGTCGAAATAATAATTCACTGCGCCGAAATAGATCACCGATAACTGGCTCGAATAAAAAAACGCAAGCGCCATCTTCCACACCGCGTACTTTTCGGTAGGAAAGGGAGAAATTTTAAGCTGGTATCCCCAATACATCCAATAATAAAACACAAAAGTGAGCAGCAAAAATGCCAGCAAGGTTTTTGCAGCCAGCAGCAACCATCTCTTGTTTCGGATATCGGAACGATTGAATAGAAACTCAAAAAAGAAGAAATTGATGGCCGTAAGATAAAGAATGCGCCAGGCCTCCCCGATCATATAGGTGCCGGAAAAAGAACTTTCCACGGCAACCCTTGTCAGGTAAAGCGATTGCCAAAGCACCCAGTAAGCAATGCCTGCCAGCAAATAGAATACTATTCTTTTTTTCATCCCAACCCGATTATAACCGTTTGTAAAATTTCATAAAAAATCCCGGAAACAGAATTTTTCACCACTATTCCGGCGGCTTTGTCAACAAAAGCATGCTTTTGGTCAACAAAACTTTTAAGGGCGCTTCATGCTCTTCATTTTGCACTCGCTGATACAAAACATTGTGCACATTTTTGTTTTATAAACATACAGATATGAGGAAGAAAACAATTCAGTTGCCCATCATCTTTCTTTTGCCACTACTCGCTTTGCTGCTGCTGGCAATAGGAACCCGCGCACAAAAAGCAGATACCATACTTATCGATGCTACCAACGTTAATACCAAAGTATTGAAGGAAGGTGTTCATCGTTACCTGGTCTATTTTAAAATGGGAAAGGATACCAACCGCAGCAATACGCAGTTCTGGACAAGAATGATCGAACGTTCTCCGTATAATTCAAAAGATGCTATTGTTGTTACCCAAATTTGGGAAGATAAGGATACCGTGGTTCACAAAGTGAAATCGATTTGCGATGCGCGCAGTTTTCAACCTCTCTATCATGAAAGCTGGTGGAAACAAAGAGGAAGCGGCACTTACGATTTCCTGAGCAAAAGCGCGGTATTCAATAACCAGTCGCTCAGCGATGCGGATACAGCCAAAACAAGAAAAAATGCCTGGACGGCATTTAAAGATTCCTGGGATCAATATGTTCTCAACTGGCATCTCGACCTGGAAGTATTTCCCATTCTTCCCTATAAGAAAGGAGTTACATTCCTGGTTCCTTTTTACGATCCCGGTTTTTCAGCGCCCAAAAATGTTGCTTATACCGTTATTGGATCTGATATGCTGCAGGGATACGATGATCAGAAAATTGATTGCTGGTTACTCAGGCACGAAGAAAAAGGAAATATCGAAGTATTCTGGATCAGTAAGAAAACACGGGAAGTACTGAAACTGGAACAGGAAGTGAACGGCAAATTATACCGGTATAAAATAAAACTTGGATTTAGCGTATAATATTACTGTTATCGGGTTCCGCTTTGTATGAATATTAACACACCGAATAAATGAACGGGGTCGTTTCTCGACAGTAGAACAGTATAGCCATCATAAACAGGCAGGCCGGGCAATAAGCCCGGTTTGCTATTTTGTGCGAACCTTTAACTTTGGAGAATTGTTTAAGAAGCATAAATTATTTTCTTATGAATCGTTATTTCTTTGCCAGGGCCCGGCGCGCCAGTCAATTTTTATCCTTGCTGCTTATTGTTGCTGTTTCCTTGCTGGGAATGTCGTTCATTAAGATAGCGCAGGATAATCCCGATGCAATTGTTGGTGTTTGGAAAAACGGAGAAGGAACGGCGATGATTAAAATAATTAAGAATAACGACAAGTACCAGGGGAAAATCGTATGGCTGAAAGAGCCCAACGATCCCGAGACCGGCAAGCCTAAAGTAGATAAGAACCATCCCGACGAATCGGTTCGTTCGCGACCCATACTCGGGCTCACCAACGTGTGGGCCTTTGTGTACAAGGGCGATAATGTTTGGGACGATGGCAAAATATACGATCCCAAGAACGGGAATACCTACGATTGCACCATCAAACTCAAAGATGCCAATACACTCGAGGTAAGAGGTTATATCAAGATATCGTTGATTGGAAGAACAGATACCTGGACCAGGCAGGTGGCAAAATAAACTTCCTCCGCTCAGGGACTTACAAAACTTATATTTATTCCTACATAGAAAGGATTTCGCAGGGCGCTGCTGAAAAATCTTTCCGATTTCTTTTTCGAGTTGTATTCGTTCATAACATCGAAGCGCCAATTGTAGCGCAAACCTGCCTGCAGGTTGAGCCAGAAAAACCCCCAGAGTTTTCTATCCCACATAATTCTTGGCTTTAGCTCGCCTCGCTGAATAAACACCTGTCCGTTCGGACTGGGTGTTTGCATCCAGTATTGATTTCCCTCGAGCTCGTAACCTAATTGCAATAGATTCGATGCAGATATATTGTATCGAAGATGGGCGCGTGCAGGTAATAACAACTCCATTCCCCATCGATCGTTAAAGGTTTTGTTCCATAAAACCGTGGGCACAACAATCGGCTGACCGGCACGGTAAGTTCGCGACAGGCCTACCGCAAAGGCGTTTTTATCCGAAGTTTTCCAACCAAAAAGAATGGCGCCGCCATAGGTAATCGCTTTCGAATTGATATCGCCAATACGATCGAATACGCCGTTTATATCGGCACTCAGTTGCGCTACAATAAAATTTTTTTCGTTGAGCGGTTTGAAGATAAAAGTATTGATGCCTGCCGTATGCATTCCTTTTTCGTTCAACTTGGCAATAAAGGGATTGGACCGGGTATTCTCGAAGTTCCAGCCGCTATGCCAATAGCTTGCTCCCATTTGCCAGATGATTTTTGTGTTGGAGATGATCGGGATATTCGCCTGGAAGCGTAAGCCACTTACGCGATTGACGCGGTAATTGCCGGGAACACCTACAGAATCGTAATGCGGAACGGAAGGCATATCAAAAGCAAATTGATATTCGTAACCGATGCTGATAATCCGAAGCGGGCTTTGATTCAATACCCTGGGCGTGGCATATCGCTTAACGCCTTCTGCATCGCCAAATTTGCTGTAGTCGATATTATCAGTAGTATCGTCCTGGGCCCGGACATGGCCGCAGTATAACAATGTCAATGCAAGCAGCAATCGCTTCATATAGAAAATTAAAGAGTGTTAACTGCCATAACCAAAGGCCGTCAAAATTGTTCAACATTCCCCTCCAGTCAATTGCCGTTCGAATACAAATTTAGGCCAGGCGGTTATCAATTACCTTATAACAACGCCCTGCTCGTTAGTTTTAATATGTTCGTTTTCCAGGGAAAGGAATTTTTCATAAAGCAATCGTGTAACCGGACCTGCTTGCCCACTGCCAATACTAACACCGTTGATGGTAACAACCGGCAAAATTCTTTTGGTAGTGCTGCTGGCAAAAACTTCTTTGGCATTCATCAGCTCCCCGATACTGACGTCTTTTTCCTCAGTTTCGGCAATCTCTTTTGCTAATTCCAATATCTTGCTGCGGGTAATCCCGTGCAAAACATTGTTTGCCGGCGTAAGGATTTTCCCTTCTGCCGAAACCATAAATATATTGGAGCGCGGAAATTCAGTAACAATTCCATTCTTATAATAAATAACATCGTCTGCTTTATTTGCGTTCAACAAGGGTTGTAACCAAACCGCCATCTGGTAATTGATGCTTTTGATATGGGGTAATTCGCGCTGATGTTCGTAACTGATAACTCGCATTCCCTTCTCAAAATCTTCCCTGCCGGCAGTCTTAAGGGGAATACTGGTGATGATTAGGTTGGGTGCAGCCAATTGGTAGCTGTTGGGAGAATAACCACCGGTAAGCATGATGCGTATCCCTGTCTCGGGATAGCTTGTTTTTTTAAGAAGCTCGATAACAATGTCGCTTAGCTGAATTGCATCGTAAGGCACGGAAAGATGCATGGCTTTGGCAGAATTGAAAAAACGCTGCAAGTGATCGTTCGTAAAAAGGGGGCGTCCATTTACAGAGCGAAAAAAATCGAATACAGCATAACCCCGCTGCATGGAAAGATCGGATACATGCAACAGCACCTCCTCGTCGTTCACAAATCTGTCGTTAAAAAAAGCAGGCATTTGAACAATTTTTGAATTTACCCGATAGATGTACCAAATTACTAAATGGACAACGAAAACCCATCTGTACCTGGTGTGAAAGAATTATAGCTTTAGTATTCGATTGTATTTTAAGAATACTTTTCTCAACTCTTCCAGCGGCAGGGCTTCTATCACTCTTCCATTTTTGCCTTTCATGGTTTCGGCTTTCAGCATCGAATTGATAATCGCCTCTTCGCTCGCTTCGATAGTAGCCATGAACAGGGGAGTAACCGCATCGTTGCTTAAAACGTTTTGCATATTCGTGGTACTTGCGTTATGAGCAATGCGCAATCCCGTATTGGTAGAAAATGCGATTACATAATCTCCGCTGCCGTTGCTTGCAATACCTCCGGTACGGGCCAGTCCCATAAAAGCCCTTTTGGCCAGTCGTTCAAGATTGCGCGCGTCAAGCGGAGCATCGGTGGCTACTACGATCATACAACTGCCATCGGCTTTATCTTTCAACATTTCGTAGTAAGGATATCTTTTCCATTCTTTGTCTACAGGAATTCCATCGATACTGAGTACCCCGCCAAAATTGGTTTGTACCAATACACCCACGGTATATCCCCCAAGTTTTTCCGGTAAAACGCGCGAGGCGGTTCCGATGCCCCCTTTGAAATCGAAGCAAATCGTACCGGTACCGGCGCCTACGTTTCCTTCAGCGACCGAATTGCCCGAAGCATTCCTGATTGCTTGCAGCACATCTTCCTCCTTCACATGACGGCCCCGGATATCGTTCAGGTAACCATCATTGGTTTCGCCTACTATGGCATTTACCGATTGTACATTTTCGTTTCCTTTTTGAGCAATGGTATAGGTGATTACTGCATTGATAGCCGTTGCAACGCCGAGTGTATTGGTAAGAATAACCGGCGATTCAATATTTCCCAATTCTTTCACCTGGGTGATGCCTGCGAGTTTGCCAAATCCATTCCCCACGTAAATGGCTGCCGGTACTTTTTGCTGGAAGAGATTTCCTTCATGCGGCAGTATAGCGGTTACTCCTGTTCGAATGGAATCTGCTTTGATGAGCGTTGTATGTCCCACCAATACTCCTTTTACATCGGTAATGCTATTGAGCTTTCCCGGCTGCATTACGCCAATGCGTATACCCAGTTCCGATGCTCTTTTCCTGGATTGGCCATTTGCGGTAGAAAATAATACAAGGACAAAAACCGTTAAAAACAGTCGCATTTTTTTGCGAAAGTTAAAAAGGATTTGCGAACAAACACCTCCTGCCGGTGAACTGCCTTGTTTTTTTGATTATAAAATAGAAGGAATAAGAAAGGCAGAGATAAACCAGAAAAATATTCCAGCTTTATCCCTGCCTTTCCCCAAGAAGACTTTGCTTACTGTTTCAAGAAAGATTTTGTTTCGATGAGTTGACCAGATTTTGTTCGGAGCCAGTAATAACCCCTGGGCAAGTCAGGAATTTTTATTGTTGTTCTTGCTGCGGTGATAATACCTGATTTTACGAGCTGCCCATTCGCACTAACGATTTGCCATTCGGAAGATCCGTTGGCAGCTAAGAACTCAAGCGTTTCCCGAACTGGGTTCCCGATAATTAATAAAGAGCTTTCTTCGGATATCAATACAGTTCGTACCGGCGAATATTCAAATTTCCCGTCGAGGTCTACCATCTTCAACCGGTAATACGATCTTCCCTGCAAAGGGTTTTTATCTTCCGCTTTGTATTGAATCAGGCCCTGGCTGTTTCCTGCCGCTTTAATGCTTGCGATGGGTTCAAAACGCATTCCGTCGCTGCTTCTTTCTACAATAAAGTTACTTGTATTGATTTCGCTGCTGCTGGTCCATTCCAGTTTCACCCATTTGTTTACTGCCGTGGCATCCCATCTTGCCAGCTTAACGGGTAAAGCACCGGCGGTGGTAACGGAGAATACGGCTGCATTCTGTAAATACAAAGGCTGATTAAATCCATTGTATTCGAAGATGGCAAAATGATAAAGCGTATTTGCGTCGAGATTATGTACCGAAAGAAAAGGATCGGTGGTAGTATTCACTACGAAGTTTCCGTTTCCTAAGTCCTGCCCGGTTGTGTACACGGTGAAATCCTGCGGCGTAAAACTTACCGGCAGATTCTTTCGGGCAATTACCAAAGCGGCGCGGCCATTGCCGGAGGTCCATTGCAGGTTTAACGAAGAAGAACTGATACCCGACGCGCTTATGCTAAACGGCTGCACAGTGGGTGTGGAGGCGGTTGGTGCATTAATCGCCCCGAATGAGCTGGTAAGATAAGTGGTAGTAGTTCCACTCCCATCGTATTCAAAAATTTTGAAGTAGTAAGTAGTGGCGGGATTCAATCCGCTGATAGTTGCGGCATTAAAATTATCATCGTACACAACATACTCACCAACTCCAATGGTTGGGCCCATTCCGAATACCGGGTTTGCTGCATAATCGGTTCCATTAACCGGGTTCGAAAGAATATTCGATCCCTGCTTGGCAACAATGATCCTTCTCTGCCCATTGCCGTTGGTCCACGAAAGACTTAGTTCTTTTCCATCGGTTTTGGTAACAACCACATTCGACGAAGCAATGGTAGGAACGCTGCGTGTAGTAACACTGGCCGTATAAGCCGGTGTTTTGTATTGCGGCTGGTTATTGCCGTTGAATTCAAAAAAAGAAAAGAAATATTGTGTGCCGGGTTTGAGATTGGTAACCGAGGTAGCACTACTGCTGCTATTGTAAACAACATAGTTTCCGGCACCAATAGTAGCTCCGTTTCCGAATGAAGAGTTTGAAGTATAAGCCTGCGAATTCACCGGCTCCGATGTAACAGCGCTTCCTTCGCGAACAACCACGAGGCGGCGGGTACCATTGCCATTTGTCCACGAAACAGTAGCAGAATTGGTAGTGATATTGGTAAAATTGGCATTGCTTACCTGTATCGTTGGCGATGAAGAAGTGCTGGCGCTGCCGCTGAGAAAGGAACTCGTCAGGTACTCCGTACTGGCGCCGCTTCCATTGTATTCAAAAATGGCAAAGAAATATTGAGTAGCGGGGCTGAGGTTAGTAAGAAAAAAACTGGTAAACGCATTGTCGTACACCACGTATTCGCCTGCGGCTACCTGTTGCCCGTTCCCGAAGGCAGTATTCTCGGTATAATCAAAACCATTCTGCGGGCGGAAACTAACAGGGCTGCCCGCTTTGCAAATAATTATTCTTCTTGCTCCATTTCCTGCGGTCCATGCCACATTGAAAAAGGCGCCATCAATGGCCGGAAAATTGAGATTGCTGGCCGGCACGGTAGGTGCGGCTGCGAAAGAAGAAATCGAAGTAAAAAGAAGCAAAAAACAGTAGAGATTTTTCATCCGACAAGGTTTATAAGCGAAGATGAAAAATGCCTAAGCGAGAGAAAAGAGAGATTGGTATGAGTTGGGGCAAGGGGAGGATGAAGCGGGGATCGGCAATCGTCAATCGTCAATCGTGAAGAAACCCCGAACCGCGGCAACCCACTCACGACTCACGATTGACGATTCGCGATTCCCGATCAGCTTCGCTCCTGTTTTCTCCTCCTGCATCTAACAAAAATCATCCCCCTCGTTAAGGCAGGTCATAACAACCCGCTGCTTCCTGCTACTACCTTAACAGTATCAATCCGGCAACAGGCCGAAACTGTAACCAATAAACTACTTGTTATGAAAAAGTGGATACTATTCCTGTTTTCATTTTGGATCGTTAATGCAGGTTTTGGACAGGCATGGACAAAAAAATACGACCATGTAGATGAATGCGTTTGTGGGTTGTCCCTTGTGGGAAAAGATAAGAAACATGGTTTTGTTGATAAAAGTGGAAAGATTGTAGTTCCCCTGATTTACGACGAAGCACTTACTTTTTCCGAAGGAATGGCTGCGGTAATGCAAAACTTCAAATGGGGTTATATCGACAGTACGGGTAAAACAATAGTAGAACTCCAGTATTCCGAGGCAATGTCGTTTCACGATGGGCTGGCAGTAGTGGTCAAAGACGGGAAATCTGGCTATATCAACAAGAAAGGAGAAGTAGTAATACCCATCGAATACAGCAGCGCCCGCGGGTTTTCCGAAGGCATGGCCGCAGTAATGAACCAAAAGGGAAAATGGGGTTATATTGATGCCAGCGGTAAGACAATTATTCCCTTCAAATTCGCTTTTGCCGATGTGTTTACCGAAGGTGTCGCCCGCGTAATGGAAACAAGTACCATGTATTATATCGATAAAAACGGTGTTAAAGTAAAAGAAGTTAACTGATTTCTCCTTCCAGCTTTAATCATTAGGTCAGGCAAACCCCCTTTATCAGTTTGGATATCCGGGGGTTTCCGTTTTTTTAGAAATTCAAATCTTGCAATAACTTTAGCCCCGCCTGTAAAACCAGGCTGATTATGAAAAAAATCCTGCTGTCTGTTTGCTTTACATTTTTCTTTCAAAGTCTTTTTTCGCAAGACACCGTTCAGCAAATTGTTCCCGGAAGAAAAAATTCACCGGCTCACTATACCAAACCCTATGTAATATTGATATCGGCCGATGGGTTTCGCTACGATTATGCCGATAAATACAATGCAAAGAATTTATTGCGCCTGCGTGCCGAAGGAGTACAGGCAAAGAGCATGATTCCTTCTTTCCCCAGCGTTACCTTTCCCAATCATTATTCGGTGGCAACCGGCATGTATCCTTCTCATCACGGACTGGTGTATAATCAATTTTACGATCGCAATAAAAAAGCATCGTACACGATGTCGGATCGGAAAGCCGTGGAAGACGGAAGCTGGTACGGAGGTATTCCGCTTTGGGTATTGGCCGAACAACAGGGAATGGTAAGTGCATCCTATCATTTTGTTGGAACGGAAGCGCCGATCCAAAATATACTTCCTACTTACTGGTACCGGTTCAGCGATGCAAAGAACGTAGATTACCGCATACAAAAACTAATTGATTGGTTAAAGCTGCCAATTGAAGTACGGCCGCACCTGATTACGTTTTACCTGAGCGATGCCGATCATGCCGGGCATTTATATGGCCCCGATTCAAAACAAACCGAAGAAGCCGTGCAATATATAGATGCCGCCATTGGCAAACTTACCGAAGCCGTGAGCAAGCTGAACCTGCCCGTCAACTTTATCTTTCTTTCCGACCATGGCATGGCCGCGGTAGATACTACGGCCGATATCGTTGTTTCTTCGATGATCGATACCTCCCGTTTCATCATGCGCGGTGGCAGTACCAGTTTTCATTTGTATGCAAAAAACCCGGAGGACATTCAACCTACTTATGAGGCATTGCGGAAAAAAGAAAATGGGTATAAGGTATTCTTAAGAGAAAATATTCCCGCCAAATGGCATTTCAATAAAAGCGAGGATCGCTTCGACCGTATCGGTGATATCTTTATCGCACCCGTTTTTCCGAAAGTGCTGAGCTATTGGTCATCATCCAGGAAAAGAATCGTCAGCAGCGAAATCGGCGCACACGGCTACGATCCAGCAATTAAGGAAATGCACGCCAGTTTTTATGCCTGGGGACCGCAATTCAAAAAAGGCATAAGTATTGGTAGCTTTGAAAACGTTCACGTTTACCCGCTCGTTTGTCGCCTACTGGGATTGAATTATACACATGAAATTGATGGGAAGCCGAAGGTATTGAGGAAAATACTGAAGTAACCAAGAGACAATTAAACTTTGGATATCTTCATTTTCGAAGGGAAGGATTGCACGCAACGACGTGAAGGCGCAAACGGATATCTTTGATAGCAGGTATCTTTCCAAACCCCGTCATAAAAAGGCTTTTCGTTTCCTCAGCCTTTCTTACATTTAGAATCTATTTCCAACTGCTTTATATGAGAAAAATCTTATTGCTTTTCTTTCTTTGCCTTTCCATAACTATAAGTTATTCGCAAAGTCATAAGAAACTGCATTTCCAATCGATCGTTATCGACACGCATAATGATATTCCCACCACTGCCATCGAAAAAAATGTGGCTTTTGACCAATCACTAAAAGGGAAAACGCATAGCGATTTGCAGCGAATGAAGGAAGGCGGTGTCGATATCCAGGTATTTTCTATCTGGTGCGATGGCGTGATGAAAGAGCCCTATGCCTGGGCCAACCGCGAAATTGATTCGGTATATGCCTGGGCACAACGCAATCCCGAACGCATGATGATGGTGTACAATAGCCGCGATCTTGCAAAAGCAGTGAAACAAAAAAAGCTGGGCGCCATGCTCGGCGTAGAAGGCGGGCATATGATTGAAGACGACCTCGGCAAGCTGGATGCTTTGTATAAAAGAGGAGTTCGCTACATGACTCTCACCTGGAACAACTCCACATCGTGGGCAAGTTCCGCAATGGATGAAAGCTCTTCGAAAATTCCCGATGAAAGAATGACAAGAGAAAAGAAAAAGGGATTGAACGATTTCGGCAAACAGGTAGTAAAGCGCATGAACGAATTGGGTATGCTCGTCGATTTAAGTCATGTAGGCGAACAAACCTTTTGGGATGCGCTGGCAGTTACCAACAAACCAGTACTGGTATCGCATAGCTGCGCGCATGCCTTATGTCCTGTTTTTCGCAATCTTAAAGACGAACAGATAAAAGGCATTGGCAAAAACGGCGGCGTCATCCATCTTAATTTTTTCTCGGGCTTTGTGGATAGCAGTTTCTTTAAACGGGTGGAACAATTCAATACAAAACACAAGGCAGAAAGAGATTCACTTCTCAAAACAGTGACCGATCCTTATTTCGCCGATAATTATTTATTCGAAAAATATGCTGGCGAAGTAGCTTCGTTGCGTCCGCCCCTTTCTATGCTGCTCGATCATCTCGATCATATTGTGAAGCTGATTGGCGTAGATCATGTTGGACTGGGCTCCGATTTTGATGGTATCAATTCATCGCCCCAGCAACTCGACGATGTAACCGATTTCCCACTCATTACAAGAGAACTGCTGAACAGGGGATATAGTAAGAAGGATATAAAGAAGATTTTGGGTGGGAATTTTATAAGGTTGTTAAAGGAAAACGAGAAAAGATAGCTGCGAGCGGTGAGCTATGAGCTATTCCAGGCTCGCAGCTCATAGCTCAAGGCTATCCATTCAACTACCGATATTTTTCAAACAAAAAATTCATGAAAAAACTCCTGCTTTGCTTGCTTCTGCCCTTAGAATTATTCGCACAAAAATTCAATGCTGCCGAAATAGCTCGATGGAAACAACAGGCCCGGCAAGTAACCATCATCCGCGATCAATGGGGCATTGCACACGTATTTGGCAAAACAGATGCCGATGCGGTTTTTGGATTGCTGTATGCACAATGCGAAGACGATTTCAAAAGAGTCGAGATGAATTATATTGAAAAACTCGGGCGAATGGCTGAAGTGCAGGGAGAGAGTTATTTGTTTGAAGATTTATTGAATCGCCTCATTCTCGATTCGGCCGAAGCGGTGGCAGATTATAACAAAGCGCCGGCCTGGTTAAAAAAACTCCTGCAGGCTTATGCCGATGGTATCAATTATTATATCTACAAAAACCCCGGGGTAAAACCAGCTTTGCTTTCCCGTTTCAAACCCTGGTATCCCCTGTTATGGACCGATGGAAGTATCGGCGCCATCAGTACGGGTGGTGCCACCATTGCCGAATTGAAAAGCTTTTATACCAGCAGCGATCGCGAGCCGATTGCTTATAAGCCCGTAATAAATAATATCGATAAAGAAAACAACTTTAAAGAAGATATTTATTCCGGCTCCAACGGTTTTGCAGTGTCGGGAAAGAAAACTACTTCGGGCAATGCCATTTTATATATCAACCCGCATGTAACTTTTTATTTCCGTCCAGAAATTCATATGCAAAGCCAGGAAGGGTTGAACGCATACGGCGCAGTAACCTGGGGACAATTCTTCATTTACCAGGGCTTCAATTCTCATTGCGGGTGGATGCATACTTCCAGCGCTGTAGATGTGGCAGATCTTTACGAAGAAACCATCGTGAAAAAATTCAACAAAACCTATTACCAATACAACGGGCAGTTAAGACCTGTTTCCAGGAAGACCATAACCCTTCGCTACATTAAGGATGGAAAGATGAAATTGAAACCTATACAGGCATTGTACACGCATCACGGTCCTATTATGGCTGAGCGAAATGGCAAATGGCTGGCATTAAAAGCCAATAACCGTTCTATGAATGGGCTCATTCAATCGTGGCTGAGAACAAAGGCAAAGGGTTTCGAAGATTTTAAAAGAATCATGAACCTGCGCTCCAATACTTCCAACAATACTGTTTTTGCCGACAACAAAGGCAATATTGCTTACTGGCACGGCAACTTCATCCCCAAAAGGGATAATAAAATCAACTGGGCAAAACCGGTAGATGGAGCTACTCCAACAACGGAATGGAAAGGATTGCATACCGTGGATGAATCGGTTCATCTTTACAACCCGGCAAATGGCTGGATACAGAACTGTAATTCCACTCCTTTTACTGCCGCAGGAGATAAAAGCCCAAAGGAGAAAGATTACCCGGCTTATATGGCGCCCGATGGAGAAAATTTCCGCGGACTCAACGCAGTCCGGGTATTGTCGAAGGAAAACATATTCTCCCTCGATAAAGTGATTGACGCGGGATACGATAAATATCTTTCCGCCTTCCAGTTTCTTGTACCGGCACTGACAAATGCTTTCGATAAGAAAGCTTCGGATACACAATATGCCGTACTAAAAGAACCCATCGAACTATTGCGCAAATGGGATTATTATTCTTCCGAAAATTCAATTGCCACTACGCTTGCCATTGAGTGGGGACAGAAAATTATCGGCCGCATGTTGCGTACCGAGGATGATTACGAAGATCTCGACCAGGTGGAAAGAACCCAGCGATTCTGTTCAAAAGCCGAAGCAAAAGAATTACTCGATCCCTTAGTAGCTACCATCAACGAACTCAACGGCAAATTCAATACCTGGAAAATCGAATGGGGACAGGTCAATCGTTATCAACGACTGACGGGTAATATACAGGAGAAATTCGACGACAACCAGCCAAGTCTCCCCGTTGGCATGGCTGCCTCTACCTGGGGTGCGCTTCCTTCTTATGTGAGCCGCTATATGCCCGGAACCAAAAAAAGATACGGATTCAATGGCAATAGTTTTATATGTGCCGTTGAATTTGGAAAGAAGGTAAAGGCAAAATCTTTATTAACCGGCGGTGTTAGCGGCAACCCGGCTTCAAAGCATTTTAGCGACCAGGCAGAAATGTTTACGAAGGGAATTTTCAAAGAAGTGCTTTATTACAAAGAAGACATCGTGAAGCATGCGGAGAGAACGTATCATCCGGGGGAATAAGAGCGGAGGTAAAGTAAAACTCGTGCAATTACAAATCAACTACCAACTACGTCTATATGAATCGCAGGAATTTTCTCAAGAATAGTTCAGCAGCCGGCGCATCTGTGGCTGCCATTTCCCTGCTGGGTTGCAAAGAAGAGTCTGCACCGAAAATCGATGTTGCCGATGACAAGGCAGAAGATCCATTTGAACTGAATGAGGCCACAATCGATTCGCTGCAGGAAGCAATGAAATCGGGAAAATACAGTGCACAAAAAATCACACAACTCTATCTCGACCGCATTCAGCGAATTGATAAATCGGGACCTAAGCTGAACTCGGTGATAGAGATCAATCCGGATGCAATATCTATTGCCGCGCAAATGGATGAAGAAAGAAAGAATGGAAAAATACGCGGACCCCTGCACGGTATCCCTGTTCTTATTAAAGACAATATCGACACTGCCGACAAAATGCAAACTACGGCAGGAGCATTGGCACTCGAGGGCAATATTGCGAAGAAGGATGCATTCATAGTTACTAAGTTGAGAGAAGCGGGCGCAGTACTATTGGGCAAAACCAATTTGAGCGAATGGGCAAATTTTCGTTCTACCAGTTCCTGTTCGGGATGGAGCAGCAGAGGCGGGCAAACAAAATGTCCTTACATCCTCGATCATAATCCCTGCGGTTCCAGTTCGGGTTCGGGTGTTGCCGTGGCCGCCAATCTTTGTGTAGTAGCAATTGGTACCGAAACTGACGGGTCCATTACCTGTCCGGCTTCTATTAATAATATTGTCGGGCTAAAACCTACGGTGGGCTTGTGGAGTCGTTCGGGCATTATCCCTATTTCTGCCACGCAGGATACTGCGGGCCCAATGGCAAGAACAGTAAGAGATGTGGCAATCACATTGGGATGGATGATTGGGGAAGATAAGGAAGATGCGGTTACTGGCGGGAGTAGCGGTAAAACACATACCGACTACACAAAATTCCTGGATGTAAATGGCCTGAAGGGAAAGAATATTGGCGTTGACCTGAAAAAGAAAAGTAAGAATCAATACATGAATCGCCTGCTGGATTCGGCTATTGAAGTAATAAAAAAAGCAGGTGCCAATATTATTGAAGTAGAATATGTATCCAAAATAGAAGAACTGGGTAAATACGAACTGAGCATACTTCAATACGAATTCAAAGATGGCGTAAACAAATACCTGGCTCAATCAAATCATTCCATTAAAACATTGAAGGAAGTAATTGAATTCAATAAAAAGAACGAAGACAGGGCCATGCCGTATTTCAAACAGGAGCAATTAGAGAACTGTGAAAAAAAAGGCGATCTCAACAGCAGCGAATACAAGGAGGCATTGGAGAAAGGAAGGGATGCTTCGCGAAAAATACTGGACGAACTGATGGCAAAACACAAACTCGATGCTTTTGCCGGCTTAACCATGGGGCCGGCTTGCAGTATTGATGTGGTATACGGCGATCGGTGGGGAGAAGATTTCCTGACCCAACCCGCAGCTATGGCTGGCTATCCGCATTTATCATTGCCTTGTGGAATGATCTACGATCTACCCGTAGGTTTATCTTTCTTTGCCGGCCCTTACCAGGAGGCAAACTTAATAAGTATAGGGTATGCTTATGAACAGGCTTCTCCCAAAAGAATATTACCAACATTTAAAGCCTCATTTCTATAAATAACATTTGTACGATTGATATGAAAAGAATTTTAGCTGTTTTATTATTATGGTACAGTCCCCTGTTTGCGCAACAGCAATACGACCTCGTCATCCGCAATGGCAAAATCGTAGACGGAACCGGCAATAGCTGGTATTATGCTGACATTGCTGTGAAGGATGGAAAAATTGCATTCATCGGTAAGCTCGGCAATGCAGCGGCTGCAAAAACAATTGATGCAAAAGGTTTGATAGTGGCGCCCGGATTTATAGACGTACATGGACATATTGAATCGGGGATTATCAACCGTCCCTCGGCTGACAATTATATATTCGACGGTGTTACTACGGTTGTCACCGGCAATTGCGGGGGATCCGCTTCGGATATACCCTTGTTCTTCCGCCAGCTCGATAGCGTGAAACCTGCCATTAATGTAGCTACCCTGATTGGACATAATACGGTACGCGCCGCTGTAATGGGCCGCGACAATCGTCAACCCACAACCGAAGAGCAGCAAAAAATGGAAGCTATGGTGGAGAAATGCATGCAAGAAGGCGCTGTGGGTTTATCCACCGGCTTGATTTATGTACCCGGCACCTATGCTAAAACGGAAGAAGTAATTGGATTGGCGAAAGCAGCCGCCAGGTACAATGGTATTTATGCATCTCATATTCGCAACGAAGAAAGCAAGGTGCAGGAAGCAATAGAAGAAGCAATCAATATCGGGCGGCAGGCAAATATCCCGGTGCAGATTTCGCATTTTAAAGTAGGTGGTAAAGCCAATTGGGGCAAATCGAAGCTTACGGTGGCGATGATTGAGCAGGCACGAAAGGAGGGCTGGGAGGTAACCATCGATCAGTATCCTTATACAGCTAGCAGTACCAATCTCGGTGTTCGTTTACCCAATTGGGCCATAGCCGGTACGCAGGATTCTATCAATGCCCGGATCAATAACCCGTTATTGCGTAAGCAGATCATTAAGGAAATGCTCGAGGAAATCAGGCGATACAAATTCAAAAACTACAGCTTTGCCGTGGTAGCGAGCTATTCGGCCGACACCAGTTATAACGGCAAAAGCATCTCGGAGATTAATAAACTAATGGGTAGAAAGGCAAAAGCGAAAGAAGAAGCCGAGACCATCTTGGATATGATTGCCAGGGGCGGCGCACAAATGGTTTATCACAGCATGAACGAAGAAGATGTAAAATATATCCTGAAATATCCTTTCAATATGGTGGGCGCCGATGCGGGTGTTCCTATACCGGGCCGCGGCATGCCGCATCCACGCGCATACGGCAGCAATGCGCGCATACTGGGAAAATATGTAAGGGAAGAGAAGATTGTTTCGCTGGAAGAAATAATCCGGAGAATGACTTCATTGGCTGCGCAGAAATTCCAGTTGAAAGACCGGGGGCTATTAAAAGAAGGTATGGCGGCCGATATCGTGGTGTTCGATGAATCTGAAATCAGCGATCGCGCTACTTTCGAAAACCCGCACCAGCTTTCTGTTGGTTTCAAACATGTAATTGTTAATGGAGAGCTTACGCTTGAAAACAGCCAGCCAACGGGGAACAGGAACGGGCGAGCATTGTACGGTCCGGGCAGGCAATGACAACCTCAATAAAATCTAAAATAAAAATGAGAAAGTGGTTTTCCCGCTTTCTCATTTTTTATGCTGGCTTAAACGAATGTTCTATAATACCAATACTCCTTTTGCTATAAACTGCAATTCTTTTTTAGGCTGGGTAATCTTCTTGATTTCTTCTTCGCTTTTCCCGGCATCTTTGGCATAATGCTGTTGTTGCTTAACAGATACCTCCTTAATCACGGCTTCTCCGTCCAACACCACTTCTTTACCTACAATATTCTTCGGCATAAAGAAACCATAGTCTTTGAATTTTACCATCACTTTTTCGCCATTGGATTTTTCAATCTTCATCCAGCATCCTTTTTCCTGGCAAACTTCGGTAACCTTACCACTGATCTTTCCCTCGTATTTGTTTTCCTTCAGGTTTTTTTCGAGGTCTTCTACGGAAATTGATCCATCGGCGGTAGTGCCCGCGCCGTAAGTAACTCCTTTATCGGCGGGTTTAGGTGATTGAGCCTGAACAGCAATTCCCAGGATAAGGGCTGCAAAAACAACGACAAGCTTTTTCATGAGCGAAATTTTAGACAAAGATGGGAGGAAAATCCGGCCCTGCAAAGCCATCGCAGTTAAAAAATTACCAGTAAGTGGTATTGTTCCGGAGCCTTTTTTGAAGTCACTTTGTACAAAATGGTGAACTACCATCGCCTTTCCGAGGCATTATTCCTCATCACCACGATTTTTCTCATGTGGAAACCCTGCTAAGTCGCGTGGCAGGGTTTTTTACTGCTCCCCGTGCCGACTTTGGCAGGCCAATAAAATTAGCAGAAAAAATACTAAAATAATTAGTGTTGATAAGATTATTTCCCTTAGCTTTGGTATTCGATAATTTTGATTAAAACTTACTATCATGTCAAACAACAGCGAAAAATTAAAAGCACTTAAGCTTACCATCGATAAAATCGACAAGGATTTTGGCAAGGGAAGCGTGATGATGATGAATGAAAAAGGCGAGCAGCAACAGGAGGTGGTATCCACCGGTTCCATTGGTCTTGATACTGCCCTGGGCATTGGCGGTTTTCCCCGCGGACGTATTGTAGAAATATATGGCCCCGAATCTTCCGGTAAAACAACTATTGCTATTCATGTTATAGCCGAGGCCCAGAAAAAAGGAGGCATGTGCGCCATTATAGATGCCGAACATGCTTTTGATTCTTCCTATGCTAAGCGACTGGGAGTAGACGTAGATAATCTTCTTATTTCCCAGCCCGACTATGGTGAGCAGGGCTTGGAAATTGCCGATCGCCTTATTCTTTCCGGTGCTTTGGACGTAGTGGTGATTGATTCCGTAGCAGCACTGGTACCTAAAGGAGAATTGGAGGGGGAAATGGGGGATAGCAAAATGGGATTGCAGGCCCGTTTGATGAGCCAGGCGCTTCGTAAGCTCACCGCCACCATCAGCAAAACAAATACGATCTGTATTTTCATCAACCAGCTTCGCGAAAAAATTGGGGTGATGTTCGGTAACCCCGAAACAACTACCGGCGGTAATGCACTCAAGTTTTACGCATCTGTTCGTCTCGACATTCGCCGGATGGCGCAAATAAAGGACGGCGACGAGGCAGTAGGTAACCGCGTAAAGGTGAAGGTGGTGAAAAACAAGGTAGCTCCGCCCTTCCGCTCGGCCGAATTCGACATTGTGTTCGGAGAAGGTATTTCGAAGACCGGCGAAATCATCGATATGGGGGTTGAACTGGGTATCATTCAAAAAAGCGGATCCTGGTTCAGCTATAACAACGATAAGCTTGGCCAGGGCAGGGAAACAGTAAAACAATTGCTGCACGATAACCCGGAACTGGCAAATGAAATAGAAGCCAAAATCCGCGAGAAAATAAAAGAAATGCAGGCTGCCTAAGACCTGCATCTCTCAAATTAAAATATTATGCGACTGCACATAGTGCAGATGAAGTTTATCGCAACCAGAAATTTCACTGTTGTTTTGTTTGGGTTAGTAAGTATGAAGGGCCCCGGTTAGCCGGGGTTCTTTTTTTGTAGGAAGGGGAGGGAGAAATAGAGAACCAGGAGCTAAGGAGTAAAGAAGCTAGAGGCAGGTGCTGCCGTCTGTGGTAGAATATTAATTTTCCATCTGAGTTAAATCCGCGCAATCTGTGGTTGAAGGAAAGGAAGTAGAGAATTAAGAAGTTCAGAAGGTTTTTTTAAAGGACCTGTTTAACCCGCGTAATCTGTGGTTACCCCCTAAAATAAAAAAGGGACCCGAATGGAAATTCAGCCCCGTTTTAAAATCCAATATCCTATGAAAAACCGAGGTAAAACTAATACCGATTTCTTAAACACACAAGCGTATTAATACTAAATTTTTGAAAGTATTTACCGAAACCTCAGTTTTTGACCAATTTTTCCTGTACAAGGCTGTTCAACTGCCGGTTATATATGCGTACGATATATACCCCCTTTTCCAAAGAGGATACATTTATTAACTGTAATCCACTTAACTGGCTCTGGAAAATGCGGGTTTTACCGTTCGCGTCGGCTATAGTGAAGTCTACGGGCTGCTCCGATCGAACGATGAGCATGTTATCGGCAGGATTGGGATAGAAGCGGAGACTGGTATTTCCTCCTACCATCAAGGAAAGGGTATGGGAATAGCGCTGCACGCCATCGGCATTTACGCATCGTATCCGGTAAAGGTTCTTGCCTCTTACCGGCTGCTCATCCACCCAATCCATATTAACCTGTCCGCTGGTTCTTTTCAATACTGCAATCGTCTCAAAATCCCGCCCCGCGCAACTCCGTTCAATAGTATAATAATCGACCCGTGCATTGGCAGACTTCCAGGAAATGAAAACCCGCGCGTTATCGCGAACTACGGCATCGAGGCTCTCCACTATTAAGTTGGAATCGGGCACAAGTGAAGGTTGAATGGTGTCAGTCAATTGAACCGCCATTCCATCTTGCGAAAAACAAATAAAGGCATACAGGCAGCAGAAGCCGGTTAACAAAAATCTCAACATAAAAATTTAATGGGTAGAGAAGGATCACTTATCCACAATATTTGTGCCTGAATGTGGAAAACGCAACAATTCATTGAAAATTTGATAGATCGCGTTAAAGATTTATCAAAAACAGGATTACCTTTTGCTTCCAGCAGTATCAAATTAAAAGCAGTATGGCAAAAACAAGAAAGATCAATAGCCGGAAAAGAATAGCCATGGTGGCGCACGATCATAAAAAGGTCGACCTGATCGATTGGGCGGAGTTCAATAAAGTGGCATTGGCTCGACATGAAATTGTTGCTACAGGCACCACTGGAAAGCTGCTGGAAGATAAGCTGGATCGCCCCGTAAAGAAATTATTGAGCGGTCCCCTCGGAGGCGATCAGCAAATCGGCGCCATGATTGCCACGGGCGATATTGATGTATTGATATTTTTTTGGGATCCCATGGAGGCCCAACCACACGATAGTGATGTAAAAGCATTACTCCGGCTGGCCATCGCCTGGAACATACCCACTGCCTGCGACCGTGCCACTGCCGATTTCATGCTCACCTCCCCGCTTATGCACGAGGAATACGAGGCGCGTCTGCCCGACTATACAGATTACCTGAAGCGACGTGTGCCATCGTAAAAGAACAGAATATTATATGATGCGGGAGAGCTATTCTGTCTTTAATTTTATTCCTCTTCACATAACAGACAAATACAGCCATTATATGAAAAAAGCCTTTCTCGCTGCAACAACTGCGCTCATTTGTGTTTACGGTTCTATTGCTCAAACCAAATCGATTGCGGGTTATCCCGGCAATGCCACTGCCCAGCAATTGAGTTGGGAAGAGAAGTTCGATAAAACGCTCAGTACTTCTAATATCGATAAACTGATAAAAGATATGTCGGCCCGCCCCCATCATATTGGTTCCGCGGGCAGCAAGGCTGTGGCTGAATATATCCAGAAATATTTCCAGGACCTGGGCTTCGACTCCAACATCGAAGTGCTTTATACCTTGTTCAGTACTCCTAAGGAAAGGCTGCTCGAATTAAACGGCCCGGTAAAATTCAAGGCTTCGTTAAGCGAACCTCCATTGAAAGAAGATGCTACTTCAGGACAAACAAAAGAGCAATTACCCACTTACAATTGCTGGAGCGCAGATGGTGATGTTACTGCTGAACTGGTATTTGTAAACTATGGTCTCCCCGAAGACTATGAAGTATTGCGTCAAATGGGAATAGAGGTGAAGGGAAAGATTGTAATTGCCAAATACGGAAGGTCGTGGCGCGGTATTAAACCAAAAGTGGCGCAGGAGAACGGGGCGGTTGGATGTATTATTTATTCCGATCCTGCCGAAGACGGTTATGCGCAGGGAGACGTTTACCCCGAAGGTGCATTCAAAAATAAGTTCGGCGTGCAAAGAGGATCGGTTATGGATATGCCTGTGTATCCCGGCGATCCACTCACTCCCGGTTATGGACACACGCAGGATGCAAAAAAGCTGAACCGTGAAGAAGCCACCAACCTGCTCAGGATTCCGGTAATACCCATAGGCTATGGCGATGCAGAACCACTCTTGCGTGCGCTCGCAGGGCCCGTTGCCCCTAATTCGTGGAGAGGCGATCTGCCAATTACTTATCATGTCGGCCCTTCGAAAGCTACCGTTCACCTAAAGCTTTCGTTTAACTGGGAAATAAAACCATTATATAATGTAGTAGCCAAATGGAAGGGAACCGAATTTCCCGACGAATGGATCATACGCGGCAATCACCACGATGCATGGGTAAACGGAGCAAACGATCCAATTAGCGGGATGGCAGCATTGATGGAAGAAGCGAGAGCTATTGCAGAACTCATTAAACAAGGCTGGAAACCTAAAAGAACCCTCGTTTATTGTGGTTGGGACGGCGAAGAACCCGGACTGCTCGGAAGCACCGAATGGGTGGAGCACAATGCCAGGGAGTTGAGAGAAAAAGCGGTTGTGTACATTAACAGCGATGCCAATGGTCGCGGATTTTTTGGCGCAGCGGGTTCGCATGGCCTGGAAAATTTTGTTAGCGATATTGCACGAGATGTTATAGATCCGCAAACAAATATCAGTATACTCGAAAGAAGCCGGGCGAGGGCGCTTACTACCGCGGGCTCTGTTTCTGCAAAGAAAAATTTATTGTCGAAAAAATCACTTACACTCGGCGCTCTGGGTTCGGGTTCCGATTATTCGCCCTTTTTTCAGCACCTGGGCATTCCCTCTCTCAATCTTGGCTTTGGTGGAGAAAACGAAGGAGGAGAGTACCATTCCATCTACGATTCCTACGATCACTACAAACGATTCAAGGATCCCAAATTTGAATACGGAGTAGCATTGGCCAAAGCAGCCGGAAGAAGCAGCATGCGCATGGCAAATGCCGAATTGCTTCCATTCGATTTCCGCTCTCTCCATAAAACTATCAATACTTATATAAGTGAAGTAACGGGTTTGCTGGATCAATTGCGCGAAAGCACAGCCATCGAAAATCAATTGATAAAAGAAGGGCGTTATGTTCAGGCTGCCGATCCGCTTGAGAAGTATATTCCACCCACCGCAAAGGAAGAAGTTCCTTATCTCAACTTTTCGCCTGTTCAAAATGCCGCCGCCGAATTGGAGAAATCCTGCCAGTTGCTGAGCGATGCTATCGACAAATCGAAACTAAACGATCGCCAAAAAAGAGAATTGAACAAAAATCTTTACCAGGCCGAACAGCAATTGCTATTGGAAGAAGGGCTTCCCCGTCGCTCCTGGTATAAGCACAGTATATATGCACCCGGTTTCTACACCGGCTATGGCGTTAAAACTCTTCCGGGCATTCGCGAAGCAATCGAGCAAAGAAACTGGAAAGAAGCACAGGAGCAAATCGAAAAAGTGGCGACAGCCATCACCCGCTTTTCCAACTATCTTAACAACACGGTAAAAAAACTGGATTAAATTTGCCGTTGCGCTATGCCTTTCAAACTACATGCACCATACGAACCTGCCGGCGATCAGCCCGATGCCATTCTTCAACTCACCGAAGGGATAATCAATGGCGATAAATACCAAACATTGCTGGGCGTAACAGGTAGCGGTAAAACTTTTACCATTGCCAATGTTATTCAAAACGTACAGAAACCAACGCTGGTACTTACGCACAACAAAACGCTGGTAGCACAGTTGTATGGCGAATTCAAACAGTTCTTTCCTGAAAATGCGGTTGGATATTTTGTAAGCTATTACGACTATTATCAACCCGAGGCATATATGCCGGTGAGCGATGTGTATATCGAAAAAGATCTTTCGATTAACGAAGAGCTCGATAAACTGAGACTGCATGCTACTTCCGAATTGTTGAGCGGCCGGCGCGATATTATAGTAGTCGCTTCGGTAAGTTGCATATACGGTATGGGAAATCCTACCGAATTCGAGAATGGTATTATCAGGATACACAAAGGACAGGTCATATCCCGGCAAGGTTTTTTACACTCCCTCGTAAACTCTCTTTATTCACGCAGTACCATTGAGTTTACGCGAGGAAGCTTTCGCGTAAAAGGCGATACCGTGGATATCAACCTGCCGTATATGGATTACGGCTATCGTATTACTTTCTTTGGCGACGAAATTGAAGAAATCGAAAGCTTCGATGTAAAAAGCGGCAAGAGAATCGGCAAGCTGGAAAATGCAGCCATCTTCCCTGCCAACCTATACCTGGCTCCCAAGAATATGATACAGCAAATTCTTGCCGAAATACAGGATGAATGTGCGGCACAGGTAGAGTATTTTAAAAGAAGCGGGAAGTATATCGAAGCGCAGCGTCTTTCAGAACGCGTGAATTACGATATCGAAATGATTCGAGAACTGGGCTATTGCAATGGCATAGAAAACTATTCGCGTTTCTTCGACCGGCGTACTCCCGGCACACGCCCCTTTTGCCTGTTGGATTATTTCCCCAAAGACTTTCTTTGCGTAATCGACGAAAGCCATCAAACTATTCCGCAAGTGAGTGGAATGTATGGAGGCGACCGCAGCAGGAAGTTGATATTGGTAGACTATGGATTCCGGCTCCCTTCGGCACTCGATAACCGCCCGCTGAATTTTCACGAATTCGAATCCTTACTAAACCAGGTAATATTTGTATCGGCCACACCCGATCATTTTGAATTGGAAAAATCGGAAGGAATCGTGGTAGAACAGGTGGTTCGTCCAACCGGGCTGCTCGATCCACCCATAGAAATACGTCCATCGGTAAACCAGATCGACGATCTGCTCGACGAGATAGACAAGCGCGTTACCAAAGGCGATCGTGTGCTGGTAACCACGCTCACCAAACGCATGGCCGAAGAAATGGACAAATACCTCCATCGCATCAATATAAAAAGCAAATACATCCATAGCGAAGTGGATACGCTGGAACGCGTAGAAATTCTCCGGCAACTACGCTTGGGAGAAATTGATGTATTGGTAGGAGTGAACCTGCTGCGCGAAGGACTGGATCTTCCGGAAGTATCACTGGTAGCTATTCTCGATGCGGATAAAGAAGGATTTCTGCGCAACGAAAAATCGCTTACCCAAACTGCAGGCCGGGCTGCGCGCAATGTGGATGGATTGGTGATTTTTTACGCCGATACTATGACGGAGAGCATGCAAAAAACCATCGACGAAACCAACCGGCGCCGCGAAAAACAAGTCGCCTATAATAAAGAACACGGCATTACGCCGCGTACTATAAAAAAGTCCAAAGAGCAGGTATTTGCTCAAACGTCTGTATTGGATATAAAGGGATACGATCCCAAGAATCCTTACGCTATCGGTGCCGACGAAGAATTGGTGACCGTAGTGGCCGAAGATCAGGAAGTGTACAAGACTATTCCGCAACTGGAAAAAGCGATCGCTAAAACAAAAAAGGAAATGGAAAAAGCTGCACGCGATCTCGACTTCATGGAAGCGGCCCGGCTGCGCGACGAAATGTTTTTGCTCCAGAAAAAATTAAGCGAGATGAACAGCTAATGCGTTATGCCCCGGGGGCCGGCATTGATCCTGATCACCTTATTAACCATTTCCCCCGAACAAATAATAAATAAATATACTTAGGCGTTCTAAGCGGGAATATTCGCTCTGGTTAAAATATTCCATCATTCTATGAACCACAAACAACGCCGACTGCTCCTGAATTTATTCGCTACCGCCCTCATGGCGATCGCGCTTTATCTTAACTTCATTCATAAAGATGAAAGCGAGTCGAAGACCCAGCGTTCTTCTTCAAAAGCCTCCATTTCATCACTCCCGTATTGATAGAATAATATCAATAGCGCCAAATAAATTTTGCGGGCATTCTCCTATCCATTCGATGAGGTAGACAAGGACATTGGGTCCACCCAACTCTTAAACCGCAAACCCTTAAACCTTTAAACCAGCTTCCCCTCGCCCAACTCACCGAATTACTTACCTTAGGGGCATGAGTAAGAAACTTTTTTTGCTGGATGCCATGGCACTGGTGTTCAGGGCTTATTATGCGCTTATTCGCAACCCGCGTATTACCTCTAAAGGAAAAAATACAAATGCACAGTTTGGATTTACCAATACGCTGATCGATCTTATCAACAATCAAAAGCCATCGCATATGGCGGTTTGCTTCGATACCGCCGCGCCAACAGAAAGGCATACCGATTTTGCCGATTATAAAGCCAACCGGCAGGAAGCGCCCGAAGATCTCATCATTGCCCTGCCCGACATCAAAAAATTAATTCAGGCCTTCAATGTTCCGGTAGTGGAAGTGGATGGTTACGAAGCCGACGATATCATCGGTACTCTTGCACAAAAAGCAGCTAAATCGGGTTATGAAGTATATATGGTAACGCCCGATAAAGACTATGGCCAATTGGTTTCCGAGAAAATAAAAATTTACAAACCCGGTTACCAGGGCGGCGATGTAGAAATAATGGGGCCCCCGGAAGTATGCGCGAAGTGGAATATAAAAGAAGTATCGCAGGTAATCGACGTATTGGGGTTAATGGGTGATGCGGTGGACAATATCCCGGGTATTCCCGGCGTAGGCGAAAAAACCGCTGCCAAATTATTGGCCGAATACGGAACACTGGAAAACGTACTGGCCAATGCCGACAAGATAAAGGGAGCGTTGGGGGAAAAAGTACGCAACGGAAAAGAGCTGGCAACTATGAGTAAAAAACTTGCCACCATCATCACCAATGTTCCGGTAGACTTTCACGAAGAAGATTTTCGTATCAAAGAATGGAACCGCGATGCGTTGAAAGAGGTTTTTTCGGAACTCGAGTTCCGAACCCTGGGGCAGCGTCTACTCGGAGAAGCCCTTCCCTTGCCTGCATCCAAAAAAACAGTAATAGAAAAAGAACAACCCCAGGGCGTACAAACCGATTTGTTCGGCAACGCAATTGAACCGGCACCCAGTAATGATTCCGCAGATAGCAGCGAGGAAAGCGAAGGCTTTACTGCCGTTTCGAAGAACATCGGCAATACGCCGCATAATTATATTGCGGTAAGCGACGATGCCGCTATCAAAAAACTGGTGGCAGACCTGGCCAGGCAAAAAGAAATTTGTTTCGATACCGAAACCACCGGGCTCGATGCCAACCAGGCCGAGCTGGTGGGTATGAGTTTTTGCTGGAAACCCGGCGAAGCTTATTATGTTCCCTGCCCAGCCGACCAGAAAGAAACCAATAAGATCCTCAAGCAATTTGATTCCATCTTTAGCGATCCGAAGAAAACCTGGGTAGGGCAAAACCTCAAATACGATATGCTGGTTTTGAAATGGTATGGAGTGGAACTGGCAGGAGATATCTTCGATACCATGCTCGCCCATTATGTAATTGAGCCCGATGGCAAGCGGGGAATGGATTTACTCAGCGCACAGTTCCTGGGTTACGAACCCGTACATATCGACGAACTGATCGGCAAAAAAGGAAAGACCCAGGGAAATATGCGCGATGTAGAATTGGAGAAAATAAAAGACTACGCAGCGGAAGATGCCGATATAACCCTTCAATTAAAGAATGTTTTTCTCCCCAAGCTAAAGGAGAAAGAGGTAGAGCGTGTTTTTTACGAAGTGGAAAATCCATTGGTAAAAGTGCTTACCAGCATGGAATTCGAAGGCGTAAAAATCGACGAAGCGTTTCTCAACGAATATTCGAAACAACTGGAAAAAGAAGCCAAAGCCGCCGAAGACAGTGTATACAAGCAGGCGGGCGTTAAATTCAATCTTGCTTCACCCAAACAACTCGGCGAAGTATTATTCGAAAAACTGCAGCTCGATCCCAAAGCCAAAAAAACAAAGACCGGTCAGTATGCTACAGGCGAAGACGTATTGCTCAAGCTGGCACATACCAACCCGATCGTGGCCGATATTCTCGCCTTCAGGGAACTCACAAAACTGAAATCAACTTATGTAGATGCGCTGCCCCAGATGATAAACCCCAAAACCGGGAGAGTGCACACATCCTATGGCCAGGCAGTAGCGGTAACAGGACGTTTGCAAAGCAATAGCCCCAACCTCCAGAATATCCCGGTTAGAACAGAACGAGGAAGGGAAATAAGAAAAGCGTTTATACCGCGCGACAATAAACATATTCTTCTTTCGGCCGATTATTCTCAAATTGAATTGCGCATTGTAGCTGCCATCAGCGGCGATAAAAATATGTGTGCCGCTTTCAAAAAGGGAACCGATATCCATACCGCCACTGCTGCCCGCGTTTACAATGTGGATGAAAAAGATGTTACAAAAGAAATGCGCTACAAGGCAAAAAGCGTAAACTTTGGTATCATATACGGGCAGGGAGCCTTCGGATTGGCAGATAACCTGGGTATATCAAGAACCGAAGCAAAGGAAATCATCGACAACTACAAAAAACAATTCCCCGGTATCCAGAAATACATGGACGATACCATCAATTTTGCGAGGGAAAATGGTTATGTACAAACCCTGATGGGTCGTAAACGCTGGTTGCGCGATATCAACTCTTCCAATTTTACCGTGAGAGGTTTTGCCGAGCGCAACGCCATCAACTCGCCCATACAGGGAACCGCAGCCGATATGATAAAGCTGGCCATGCAAAAAGTTTATGCGGCCATGCAAAAAGAAAAAATGAAAAGCAAAATGATCTTGCAGGTACACGATGAATTGGTATTTGATGCGGTGAAGTCGGAAGTGAAAGAGTTAAAGCCTTTGATTATTGAGAATATGCAGGATGCTATGAAGCTGCCGCACGGGGTTCCTATAATTGCCGAATGCGGGGAAGGAGAAAACTGGCTGGAAGCGCATTAAGCCAAAAAGCGCCAGGTGCATTCAAACCTGGATACAATACCCAACACAAACTAACTGTGATGGCCGCAAAAAATCCCAAGATAGATGCTTATATAGCCAAGGCAGCCCCCTTTGCTCAACCGATCTTAATACATCTTCGCAAACTGGTTCACAAAACCTGTCCGGCTGTTGAAGAAAATATAAAATGGGGAATGCCCAGTTTCGAATACAAGGGATTGTTCTGTGGTTTTGCATCCTTTAAAAATCATTGCACATTCGGATTCTGGAAAGCAGCTTTGATGAAAGACGCCCAATACTTACTTGGTAAAACAAGCCGGGAGGCAATGGGCAATCTTGGGAAAATCTGCTCACTCAAAGATCTTCCGCCCGACAAGGTATTGGTGAAATGGCTGAAAGAAGCTATGCAGTTGAACGAACAGGGTATTAAACTTCCCAAAAACAAACCGCCTAAATACGAGAAAAAAGACCTTCTTGTCCCTAATTACTTCACGCAGGAATTGAAGAAAAACAAAAAAGCCTGGACTGTTTTTGATAAGGGCAGTTATAGCTTTAAGAAAGAGTATGTTGAATGGATAACAGAGGCAAAAACCGCACCCACCAGGCAAAAAAGAATGATTACCAGCATCGAATGGTTGTCTGAGGGTAAACCACGCAACTGGAAATACATGAAAGAATACCAGGAAAAATAAAACCAGGACCTGTAGCAAAAGAGCCGCGATAACTAGGGGTTTCCCTATAATTCTTTAAATTCGATTGGTATTAAAAAATTCAATTATCAATTTCAAAGGCACCTGATCGTTATTTTAGCATAGTAGCGGGTAACGGTGAAGTACTTGCCAAGTAGCGCGATGGAAAATCTTCTGGATAACTCTTCAGAATTTCTGTGTTTCGTCACAGACAAGGATTTGTATATCCGCGAATCAAACTCCATTTTCAACGAAACCTTCCAGCAAACAACAGGATTCCAGGCAGGGCAAGATTTATCTACGGCAACTTTATGGGTGGAAAAAGAAAAATGCTTGTCGGCCGCCAAGCATTGCCTCCACCATCCTTCCGATTCGGCTACTATCGATGTTCACACCGTTTGTGCTCATTCAAAAGAAGAAAGATGGTTTCGCTGGGAAATTTCTGCGTTAAGAAATAATAACGACATAGCTCAGGGCGTACGCTTTGTTGGAATCGATATCACCAAACAAAAACTGGCCGACAGGCAACTGCTGTACCAGGCAACCCTGCTCGATAATGTTTCGGATGCGGTTATCTCTACCGATACTTCTTTTATAATAAAATCATTCAACAAATCGGCATCATTCCTTTATGGCCTCACCGCCGAGGAAGTTATCGGCCAATCGGCTTACGAACTCTTCAAATACGAATACGTAAACGATTCGGCCGAAGCGGCCCGTGAATTTTTCCTAAAGAATTATTACTGGAAAGGAAGTGTTTGGTACACCCGGCAAGATGGCGGAAGATTATGTTTCGAAGCCTCGGTTACCTGCGTGAGAAGCAGTGACGGATCCGTGGTAGGCTATGTTGCCGTTAATCGCGATATCACCGCCATCGCTACCAACTATAAATCTCTTTTCCTGCAGGATCAGCTTAAGAAAAGTTTTTTGGATGCTTTGAAAGAAGGAATAGTTATCCAAAACAGCAAAGGCGAAATTTTGGAGTGCAATAAAGCAGCCGAAAGAATCCTGGGCCTCAGTGCCGACCAGATGATGGGAAGGAGTTCGATGGACGCGCGATGGAAATCAATCTACGAAAACGGCGAACATTTTCCCGGCGATCAGCACCCAGCAATGGTGGTTTTAAAAACAGGAACGGAGCAACGCGATGTGATAATGGGTGTGCGTAAACCCAACGGCAAACTCACCTGGATTTCTATCAGTTCGCAACCGATATTCGACAGAACAGGCAGACTTACTGCTGTTGCAAGCACGTTTATCGACATTACCAAAAGAAGAACTGCAGAAGAAGAAAAGTCAAAGGCCGAAGGCCGCTTTCGTATCACTCTTTCCATGCTGGGCGATAATGCCTGGCAACACAATTTTCAAACAAGCGAAACAATTTTTTCGGAAAACCTCTTTAAACTGATTGGCCAAAGCGGAGATAACCCCGCCGAAAACGCAAAGCTTTGGTGGGACAATATTTTCCCGGAAGACAGATGGCGGCTGGAAGAATCCGACAAAGACTATCGCGCAGGAACACAGGAAGGGCATAATATTGAATATCGCATGTACCATACAGATGGTTCTATAAAATGGATAAGGGATCGCGGCGTGGTCATTGACCGCGATGATAAAGGCATGCCCCTGCTGGTAGTAGGTACGCATACCGATATAACCGCAGAAAAACAATTGTCGGAAAAACTCATCGGTCGCGAAAAACAAAAGAAAAAAGAGATACTCCGCACCATTATAGAAGCACAGGAAAAAGAAAGGCAGGAGATCGCCTACGAATTGCACGACAATATCAGCCAGGTTCTTTCCTCGTGCCGGCTGCTGCTCGAAACAGTAAACAACAGCAATTATCACAACATTCTGAAAGAGGTAAGAGCCAATATCGACCAGGCTATCGATGAAGTGAGAGGAATTAGTCATCAACTCAATACCACCACGCTGGAATTGATTGGCCTCGCCCAGTTGTTGAGCGATATTGTCGGCAAGATCAATCATTCAGGGAAAATCGTTTTCTCACTCAACAGCAAGAATTACAAAGAAAGTTTGCTGATTGACCCAAAAATCTCTTTAACCATTTTTCGCATTGTACAGGAACAGATAAAAAACGTGCTGAAGCATTCGGGCGCAAGCAAGGCTTCGATACATCTAAGCTCAACCAGAAAGAATATTTCCGTTACTATTAAAGACAATGGCAAGGGCTTTGCACCCGATTCCGTTAAAAAAGGCCTGGGATTAATCAATATCTTCAATCGCGTAGAGTATTTCAATGGTATTGTTCAACTGGATTCCATACCGGGCCAGGGATGTTCGCTGAAAGTGATCATACCCATCGAACAGCATTAAATTTTGTATCGCCATTATGGATTGGTCGTTTTATCAAAAGATAGTATTGCTCGTGGGCGGAAGGTATTTTGTTTTTGCCGGCCTCGGGTTCTTACTGGCATACGTACTATTCAATAAACTTATCCGCAATCGGAAAATTCAGCAACGTTACCCCAGGCGGAAAGACTATTTCCGTGAAATCGCATTTTCCATTGTCACCATCTTCATATTCGGCCTTTACCCGCTTATCCTGATTGCTAATCCTGCCATCCGCCCGTTTACAACTTATTACACCGGTATTGCTGAGTATGGTTGGTTTTATTTTGCGCTTGCATTTCCGATCATGCTCTTTATGCACGATACCTATTTTTACTGGATGCACCGGCTGATGCATCACAAACTACTCTTTCGTTATTTCCATCTTGTACACCATCAATCGGTCAATCCTTCACCATGGGCGGCTTATTCCTTTCATCCGCTCGAAGCGATCGTGGAAGGAGGAATTGTAGCGGTTTTTCTTTTTACTATTCCCATACATAAATTTCACCTGGCCTTTTTCTTTCTTTTCATGATTATCTACAACGTTTACGGCCATCTTGGCTGGGAACTTTATCCAAAAGGTTTCAGCCGCCACTGGCTGGGTAAATGGATTAACACTTCGGTAAATCACAACCAGCACCATCAATACTTCAAAGGAAATTATGGCCTGTATTTCCTGGTATGGGATCGACTGATGGGCACCATCAGGAAAGACTACGAAGAAGCATTTGAAAAAAATAAGAGTCTTTAAATTTTATCATTGTTTGTATTTCCCTGTTTATAGCAACAAGGTTTGCAATTACCTGATGCCGCATAAGAAAAACTTCGACAAATGCAAACATTCACAATTCGTTGACAAAACTTTATCATTTCTAAATCAGGAGGGGCATGTTGTTTTCATAGCTTAGTATAAGAGAGCTCTTTGCATTCTTATCATTCAAAACAGCATGTCTATGAAAATATTCTTTACACTTCTTTCTGTTGTTGCCAGCGGGCTTATTGCCGGCGCGCAAACCAATTGGCCGCAAAAGGCAAATACTTCCGGCGGAGCAACCATAAAAATGTACGAATGGCAAACAGAATCCTTCTCCGGCAATACTCTCAAAGCGCGCGCAGCTATTTCGGTTACGGAGAGAGGAAAAACAGATCCCGTGTTTGGAGTGGCCTGGATAAATGCAGAACTTGAAAAAAAAGGTAACAAATGGGAGCTTCGCGCTGCGCAAATCAACACCATTAAATTACCCGGCGACCAGGAACAGGATTTAATCAATCAAATTCAAACTTCCCTCGAAAAAGAAATTCCTTACTGGAATATATCATTTACCGACGACGAGCTTAACTCCGGTTTAAAACAGGCCGAACAACAGGAAAAACTATCGCGTAACTTCAATAACAATCCTCCTGAAATCTTATATGCTGCACAGCCTTCGGTACTTGTTTCTATCGATGGAAGTCCAAGGCTTCATTTAAACGAAGAATGGGGACTTGAAACGGTAATAAACTCTCCCTTTACCATTATTAAAAATAAAGACGGCAATTTCTATCTATACGGAGGAAAACACTGGTATGTTGCAAAGTCTGCTACAGGGCCCTATAGTTTTTCTGCCCAGGTTCCACAAAACCTGACTTCGATTGAAAGCGCCATCAACGAATCGTATAAAAACAACAATACCGAAGAGGAGAAGAATAGTTATACTATTTCTTCCATTATTGTAACTACTAAACCTGCCGAATTAATACAGACCGATGGCGAGGCCCGCTTTGGCGCCGTAGAAGGCACTAGTTTGTTATACGTAAGAAATACCGACGATGATATTTTCATGGACGTGAATTCGCAGAATTATTATGTGCTTTTATCGGGCAGATGGTATAAATCAAAAACATTGAGTGGCGACTGGCAATATGTGGAAGCCGATAAGCTGCCGAACGATTTTGCGCGTATCCCCGAAAATTCAGAAAAGGCCGATGTATTGGCGAGCGTTGCCGGTACCGATGCTGCAAGAGAGGCATTACAGGAAGCACAGGTTCCGCAAACAGCGAGGGTAGATCGTAACAATACAAGCGTAGATGTTGTGTACGACGGCGATCCCGAATTTGAAGATATCGAAGGAACCAGTCTTCAATACGCTACCAATAGTCCTTACTCTGTTGTTCGCTATCGCAATCGTTATTATGCTGTCGATAACGGGGTCTGGTTCGAGTCGCGCTCGCCACGCGGGCCCTGGGTAGTTGCGATTGAACGTCCTTATGAAGTGGTATATATATCGCCGCGCTATCCCATCTATCATATCAAGTACGTGTACATTTACGATGTGGGTCCCGATTTTGTGTACATGGGCTATACTCCCGGTTATCTAAACACATTTGTATGCGGTCCAACCGTGGTGTATGGAACAGGTTACTATTACCGGCCATGGTTCCGTCGGTATTATTATCCCCGGCCCTGTACCTGGGGATATAATATGCGCTACTCACCCTGGTTTGGCTGGGGTTTTGGGGTAAACATCAATATTGGTTGGTTCAATGTGGGAATCGGCAATCGCTATTGGGGCTATAGCCGCTGCGGATGGTGGGGACCCACTCGTTATCGCCCCAACTACTGTTACCGCGGAGGCTTCTATGGTTATCGCAATGGTTACTACGATAATCGCAGGAACAATGTCTATATCAACAATACCTATATCTACAATAACAATATCTATAACAATCGACGCGGCATTGCAACACGCGATTATCCACGATACAACAATCGCAGGAACGATTGGGCGGTTAACAACAACGGAAACGGCAATAACTTCAACAATAATCGAGACTTCAATCGCGATAGAATAACCCGTGGATATAACAACAGGAATTACAATAATAACAACAACAATAACAATCGATGGAACGATAACCGTGGTAACAATCAAAACAGGAACCGCGACTTTAATAATAATGGCGGAGGCTTTAACAACAATAACAGGGATAATAACATGAACAACGGCAGAAACGGTAATAATAATGATCGTCCTTTCCGCCAATACCAGCCCGGCCGGGAAAATGATGCAAGAGATCGCAATCGCAATTTACGTTTCGATGAAAATAACCGGAATAACAATCGCGAGCAGGAAAGACCACGCCGTACTTACCAGCCGCAATTCGACAACAACCGGCCCGATGAAAGGCCAAGGGAATTTGACAGGCCCGATAACAATAGAAATGTTGACAACAACAATAACCGCGGCAGGAATTTTAACGAAGGTAACAACGGCGGCAACCGAACCCCGGAACGGAGGGAGAATGGCGGCGGCGACAGAAGAAACGATAACGGAGGCGGAAACAATGGCCGTGGCCAGGTAACAAGACCCGGTCGGGGTTAGAAAGGATTATTAAGTAGTAAGAATACAAAGGAGGGAAAACAATATCCCTCCTTTTTTGTTTTTGATTTTTTCACTTTGACTTTCCCTTCGACAAATCATCCCATCCACAAACATTAAATTTGCAAATGCCTCCTACCATTATTTACTGCTACGATGCCTATTGCGGATGGTGTTATGGATTTAGCCCGGTTATAAAAAAATTATTCCAGGAATACCAGCACGTATTTACATTCGAAACGCTGAGCGGTGGAATGATAATAAGCGATACTCCCAAACATATTGGCATTACCGCCACCTACATACAACAGGCTTATAAAAGGGTGGAAGAATTAACGGGTATCAAATTCGGGCAGGATTATCTCTGGCATGTCTTCAATCCCGATCAAAGCGATTGGTTTCCTTCGTCGGAAAAACCGGCCATGGCACTTTGTATTTTTAAAGAATACTATCCCGATTTACAGGTACGTTTCGCTTCCGATCTTCAATATGCCTTGCATTACGAGGGAAGGGATTTATGCGACGATGAGGCTTACCGGCATTTGCTTCACCAGTATCATATTCCCGAAGAAGAGTTTTATGCGAAACTTAAGGCAGATGAGTATAAGGAGAAAGCTTATTATGAGTTTACGCTCTGCAAACAGTTACAGGTTACCGGTTTTCCAACCGTATTTCTCCAGGTAAGTGATTCGAAGTTCTACCTGCTTGCAAAAGGTTATACCGATTACGATACGCTGAAGCAAAGATTTGAAGCGGTGATTGCCGAGATTAATAAGACAGAAAAAACATCATGATACTAACCGTAACACTTAATCCTTGTATTGATAAGAGTTCTTCGGTAGCAATGCTGAAACCCGAAAGCAAACTGCGTTGCACCGAAGTGGTACGTGAAGCGGGCGGGGGAGGCATTAATGTAAGCAAAGCGCTGCAGAAACTTGATATACCCTCGGTAGCCCTGTTTCCCGCAGGCGGTAATAACGGCAATATGCTGATATCTTTACTGCAACAGCAGGGAATTGATTTTCGCGCGGTTGATACGCACGTGGAAACAAGAGAGAACTGGATTGTACTCGAAACAAACAGCAACCATCAATACCGTTTCACTTTTCCAGGTCAACCTGTAGAAGAATCATCTATCAAAACATTGATCGAGGAAATCAGGTCCTTTTCGCCGAACTATGTTGTTGCAAGCGGAAGTTTGCCACCCGGTTTACCTGATTATTTTTATGGATTGATCATAAAAACAGCGCATTCCGTTGGAGCGAAATGCATCGTTGATACATCGGGGCCCGCGCTTCAGGCGATTAAAGGCAAAAAAGCATTTCTTATAAAACCCAATATTGGCGAACTGGCGCGCATGCTGGATATGGAGCAACTGAATAAAAACGAAGCAGACGATGCTGCCCAACAGGTAATACAAAACGGGTATGCAGAAATTGTTGCCGTATCGATGGGCGGCGATGGCGCCTGGCTGATTACACGCGACGATAAATTCTTCGTAAAAGCTCCTGCTGTAGAAAAGAAGAGCACCGTTGGCGCCGGCGACAGCATGGTCGCAGGTATCACCTATGCGCTGGAAAAAAAACTTTCGCTACCGGAAGCGATCCGATGGGGAGTTGCCTGTGGCACGGCAGCCACCATGAATAGCGGAACCCAGTTGTTTAAAAAAGAAGATGCACTCCGTTTGTACAATTTAATGTCCTGAACTTCGCTTACTGCCGAAAAGATTGTTAACTTTTACAGATGGTTTAGGGATTAATAAAAGCATCTTTAGTTTTCCCTTCATTATCGTTTACACAAAACAAATGCCCGGTAACATCATGAAAAAATTTTTACTTGCCTGCAGTGTGCCCTTTGCCTTCTTGGCGGCTTGCGCGCAATCTTCCAAAATGGATTTCGAAAAATACGATCCTGTTTCCACCCTCGTGGTTCCGGAACATAAAGTTGTAAAAGCTAAATTTCCTTTTATTGATGTACACAACCATCAATTCGATATGCCAACTGCCGATTTGAGTAAGCTTATCAGGGAAATGGACAAACTGAATATGGCTGTGATGGTAAACCTCAGCGGACAAAACGGGAACAGGTTGCAGCAATCGGCTAATAATATCCGTAAAAACTATCCAAAAAGGTTTATTGTTTTTGCCAATGTAGATTTCAACAGGGTAGGCGAGGCCGGTTGGGCAGAGGCTGCGGCCAAACAATTGGAAGAAGACGTTAGAAACGGGGCAAACGGCTTAAAGATTTATAAGAACCTTGGTTTTTCGGTAAGAGATATCAATGGCAAGCGGGTGGAAGTAGATGATCCGCGCCTCAATCCTATTTGGCAAAAATGCGCCGAGTTGAAAATTCCTGTGTTGATTCATACAGCAGATCCTAAGTCTTTCTGGGATCCGGCCGACGAACACAACGAAAGATGGCTGGAAATAACTACGCATCCTAACCGAAAAAGAGGGCCCGATAATCCAGTTCCTTTTGAAACACTAATTGAAGAACAGCATCGCTTGTTCAAAAACAATCCTAAAACAACTTTTATTGCAGCGCATTTTGGCTGGTACCCGAACGATCTTGGAAAATTGAGCCAGCTACTCGATCAATTGCCCAATGTGGTCGTAGAATTTGGAGCTGTGATTGCAGAACTGGGAAGACAACCGAAAATGGCGAAACAATTCTTTACAAAATACCAGGATCGTATTTTGTTTGGAAAAGACAGTTGGGTGCCCGAAGAATACGCTACCTATTTCAGGGTGCTGGAAACGGAAGACGAGTATTTCCCTTATCATAAAAAATACCACGCTTTCTGGCGCATGTATGGAATGGGATTGCCCGATTCTATTCTCAAAAAGGTTTATTACAAAAATGCTTTGCGGGTTATTCCCAATATCGATAAGTCGCAATTCCCTGAATGACAGATCAGCCATCAACATTCAAGATCGACGTAAAAGTGTAAAACTCCGGCATTTTCGAGTTTACTGATGAAAGCTATTCGAGGCTTTTGGAGGCTCGTCGGTTTATATACCCGTTCTGGATGTTCGTTTTTGCTTTTCGTCGGTAAGCGCATGCGCGGCTATTTCCTTTTTGTACCTTTAGTAAAACTCGCTGTTATGAAAAAAACACTGATAGCTTTCAGCTTCCTTACATTCCTGTTTGTGGCTTGCAATAACGATGCTGCCAAAACAGAAGACAAAGCAGCGGCAGATACCTCGGCATCTGCTGCAAAAAATGAACCTGCACCGGCAAACGACCCTCCTCTCGACTCGGCCACAATGGCCAAAAACTGGCAGGAGTACATGACCCCTGGCGAAATACAGAAAATGATAGCATCCTGGGATGGAACCTGGAACGGAGATATGCAAATGTGGATGGCGCCGGGAGCCCCTCCCACAACTAATAAGACTGTTGGCGTTAATAAAATGGTGATGGGCGGTCGTTACCAGATCAACAGCTTTAAAGGATCGTTTAACGGAATGCCCTTCGAAGGTATGGGAACACTTGGCTACGACAATCACAAGAAGATTTTCCAATCTACCTGGATCGATAATATGAGCACCGGTGTTCTTTATATGCAGGGTTCCTGGGATGAGGCCAGTAAATCGATGACCCTAACCGGAAAATCTGTTGACCCCACCACGAAGAAAGAAGTAGAAATGAAACAGGTTTATAAAGTGGTAGATGAGAATACGCATTTGATGGAAATGTATGGCCCCGGACCCGACGGAAAAGAGTATAAAACCATGGAGATAAAACTTACAAGAAAGAAATAAGACATTTCTTAGTCAAATAAAAAGGGTTCCTCAAAGAAGGAGCCCTTTTTATATCAGCAAGGATTGTAAAGCAGGGCTAAACAATTAGCAAAACGCCATCAGAACAATTTTTCATTGGGCGGTTTCACTCCCACGAGGCGGATATAGATAGTGGTTTGTCCGCGATGATGAGTTTGGTGTTCGAACGCTTTCAGCAGCCAGGAATAACGTGTTGCAGCAAAATTGCCCCTTCCGGCTGTTTCCCAAAGTTTAGCCAGGTCCATGTTTTTGATACCATCGATTACATAATCGTAACTCGTCAGAACATAATAAGATACTGAATCGGGAGCCTGTGCCGATCTACGGTTTTCTAACTGCCCTGCCCAGATTCTTTCCTTGCCGGTACCATTTGCTGCTAACCCAATATTGCCCTGTGCCAGGTGCAGCATTTGCTGCGCAAAAGTTCTTACACTGTCCTGGGCACGAAAATCGTATTTGTCCTTTGGCATGGCATCGAGGTATTCTTTGGTATATGCTTTGGCTCGTTCCCAATCGCGGATAAACTGTGAGCGGAGTGAATCGGGAGCTTGTGCCGTTGCCGAAAATGCAATAACTGAAAAGGTAAAGTATACTAGTAGTTCTTTCATAAAGAATCAATTTTTTAAATGAGGAATAGTAGACAATATTTGTATTTTATTTATCAATAAACGAAAGCGACATGCGTGTTACCATTCCAGCACGTGGATAAAGCCAGCCACATCCGATACCACTAATCTTTTTGAAGCAGGTAAAATAGATACAGTGTACAACTCATCTTTAAAATCCTTGAGTGTTAGCACACAATCAGCTGAAGACATATCCCAGATCTTTACCGACAAGTCGTAAGATGCACTTACGGCATAGTCCCCCTCGGGGTGAAATGCTATTCCATAAATAGCGTTGTTATGCCCCTTCAATTCGCGCCTCTGCTTTGTTTTGATATTGTAAAGTAGTAGCGAGCCTTTATCCCCCGAAACAAGCAGGTATTTCCCTGTGGGGTCTATCCGCAAATTAAACAATGAAGTTGCTGCCTGGAAAGAGTCTACCTCGCTCCAGTTGCTGGTATTATAGAACTTAATCTTTCCATTACTCATTCCGGCAATCATTTGTTTGGAGTCGGGGGCAAAAACTACCGAATACACCGGCCCGGAATTGCATAATACAGTCGTTATCGAGTCGCCACGGTCATCCCAAATCCCAATGGAACCATCTCCCGATGCAGTGGCGACATAATTCTTTGAAGGCAACCAATCCATTCCGGTAATGCGGCTTCGATGTTTTCTTTGCGAGCCCAGTAATTTCCCGCTTGACAAATTGAATATTTCAATGCTGTTATTCGCACTTGCCAAAAACTTTCCGTCGCCGTTAATTGCAGCTGTTATGGCAGATACTCCTTTGAACGAATGAACAACAGAACGGGTTTCCAGGTTCCAGACATTTAAAAAAGAGTCAGAACAGGCGGCTGCCAATAACTTGCCTGAAGGATCGACCGGTGTGTACCAAGGGCCGCTTTTACAAACGAAGAACTTATACTGGCCGGTTTTTTCTATATTCCATTTTTTGATGGTCCCGTCGGCGGATACTGAAAAGATCGTTTTGTTATCAGGAGAGAATGCCAGCGCATTGACGTTGTTGGTATGCCCCTTTAGCGAATGAAGAAGTCGTCCTGTTTCTGCCTCCCACACTTTTATTAATTGATCGTCGGATGCACTTGCAAATAATTTTCCGTTTTCGCTGAAGCGAACACTATTAACCCATTTTAGATGTCCCTTATGTGGTTCGATAAGATATAAAAGTTTTCCATTGGAAGCATCCAGCATACGAACCTGGTTATCCTTTCCACTTGTTACTATCCTTAAGCCGTCGGGACTAAGATCACAGCTTTGAAATGCAGCGTAGTAACCAATGTCTTCTATGTTGTAATCCCAATCGTCTTTTCCTGAACCTATATCGTGTTGCTTCACATGAAAACCCCAAGTAGCAGTATACAACTTGTTGCCGTCATTCGAGAAATCAAGTGCAGATGCGGGGTGATGATCGGTATTGAATCGTTTCAAAAGATTTCCATCATGAAGAGAAATCACAGCGGCAAATCCCTGGACAGGCGGACTCGATTTTGGGACAAACTCCCAGGAAACAATTCCAATATTTTTTCCATCGGGAGAAAACTTACATTGATAGATCGATCGGAAAAAATCCTTTCTGACCGTCGCAATTTCCTTTCGCTCCTTAATATTCCATAGTTTCACGGAGCGGTCTGTAGATCCTGAAATCAATTGCACCCCGTCGGGATGAAAATCGAGTGAGTTGATCTGCCCCTTGTGGCCATTGAGAGCAAATATCTTCTCCCCGCTACGGGCATCCCAGATTACTATAGAAGAATCAGCGCCGCCGCTTGCCAGCAAGGAGCCATCTTTATTAACTGCTATTGCGGTTGCGGCCAATCTGTGGCCGTTGAGGGTTTGAACGCTTCGGTCACTCATAGCATTCAATAATTGCCATTCCCATCTACGCAACGAAACATTTGCTTGTTCCAAAACTCTTTTTGCCTCGCCCACTTCATTTAATCGCAATAGTGCCTCAGCCGCCTTGATTTGAGTGAAATAGAGAAGCCTGCGGGATGCATTGGAATTCTGCGCGCACGCCTGGTTATCAAAATAAATGAGAGCAATAAATAGCAGCAATCTCATGCGATGGTTGTTATTGATAAGATGCAATACAAACACGGAAAACTGATCCGCGGTCATGGCTTCAATAATGCTGTGTCTCAAAAAATACCTAGTTCTTTTCTTTTTCGTGCGGGAATTTTTGCCTTAACCAGTTCATATGCTTTTCCCAGGTATTCTTCCCACTGCTTCTTTGAAAACCTGTTGATATTATCTACATGAATCCATTTGTAACGCGCAAGATAGGGCGCCGGTTGAAAGCCGTCTCTTTCCCTTAGTTCGGCAAAATCTTCATCGTCCACTTTAAACGAAGCGGAAACAGGCGATTCGTCGGGGCTGGTTATAATGAATATCTTTTCTCCCACGCAGAAACAAAGATGGCTTTCCCACTTAATGTCTTCGGTAACGTGCGGGAGTTTTTTGCAGATATTCTGTATGTCTTCAATAAGCATTGAACATGCAACTATATTCAGAAACTCATAATCCTGAAATATTCCAGCCAGGGGCCGATTTCTTCCTTATACTGTTTAGCCATTACGCGATTGATTTGAGCAAGATGCGTTAGGTCGTGCACTACCCAGGTGGAAAGCAATTGCCGCAATGTTACCTCTCCAAACTTGGGGTGCAATCCTTTCTTTTCAAGATCAGTTTCACTTATCTTCAGCGAACGCAGCCATTCCATATTTTTCTTTCGCAATTGTTCAAATTCATTCAATAGCTGATCCATCGACTTGCCTTTGCTTTCTTCGTACATGGCAAATCGGTCGTAGGGCTGAAAAACGCGGCCGGTTCCTTCTTGCAGTATCATTTGAACGCGCGGGGCCCAGTCGGTAATTTCGCCATGTACCAAATGGCCCACTACATCGTAAGGCGAAAATGTTTCGGGTCCTTCGTTATTATGCGTCCATTCCTTATCGATTCCACTTAATGTAACACGCAATATGGCGGGAGTACGCTCCCAGATCTCGTACGATTTTTCAAAATCAAATCTCATCTTTTCTTTTTTGAAGCTTTTGCAATCTCATTGTAATCCAATGCGAGCTTTATCCAATATTCCAGTTTCTTTTTGGTATTCAATACTGCTGCATCTACAAATACAAAACCCTTCATCACTTTGCCGGTAAAATCCATGGGCTTGCATCCTTCTTTTTCCAAAACCTCCCCGGTTTTTTCCGGGTGAAGCCTTACCATCAGGCGTTGCGATTCAACACCTACACACATCTTGTCGTTCACCATAAAACAAAGCCCGCCAAACATCTTTTTTTCTTCGATGTTTTTGTGCGTTTGTGCTATGATCTCTCTCACCTTGTTGGCCAATGCTTCGTTATACGGCATTTATGAACTAAGAGTTTATTACGTTCTGCAATTTTTCATTCCGGTTGCGTAAGTCAATACCGCCCTCGAGTAACGACTTCAGGTTTGCAAGGTAAAATGTCCACCCGGTTTTACAGCCCACATGCCAGGTTAAACGCCCGGCATCATCGTCGGGAATGCTATCCTGTACCAATTCCACAATTTTTTCTCCCAATTCCTCTTTTATACGAACGGCGCAGTTGCCTGCCTTACCGAAACTAAATTTAAGATAATCTTTCCCGTTGCAGTCGAGTATTTCCCCATATTCTACTGTTTCATCGGGCCAGCCATGCCAAAGCCATTTGTATTGATCTCCTTTCTCCACCGGCTCATTGGTTTTTCTCAGTTTTCCGTCTTTGGTTTTATATTCGCTCAGGCGAAGAAACCAGTATTCCATTCCTTCGCGGGTAGCCCAGGCCCAGTATAATTTTTCGGTACTTACTGCTTTTATATTGATGCGGACCACAAAGCTGGTCCAATCGTTCTGCTTGCTCATAAAAAATTATTTTGCTGTTGGAACCGAATGCAAAGCTACGCGGTTGCCTTCGGTATCGCTGAATACCGCCATATAACCATATTCGGGGGAAATTTCGGTTTTGGGAACAAGAATTTTTCCGCCCGCTCCTTCTACTCTGTCCAGTACAATCTGAACATCCGGGTTGCCATTTAAGTAAACCAAAACTCCATCCGTAACCGAAGGTTTGTAAAAATCCTGCGCGTGTACAAGTGCCCCGCCTATGCCCGCCATGGGATCTTTTATTGGAAACATCCGCATTTTAAAATTGGGCATTTCCAATGGAATCATTTGCATCTGGAAAATAGACTCATAAAATTTTTGTGCGCGGTTGAGATCGGTGGCGGGAATTTCGAACCAGCTAATGGCGTTGTCGAATTGCATAGTTAGTTGTTTTGGTTGTTTGAAATGATATATGCTGATAGCTATACGGAACAACTGTGCCGGCGATTGATTTTTCTATGGCGAAGAAGATGGTTTGTTGTTGGTATTCCAGATTTCGCGGTACAATTTCCAGGCCCCTTCTTCCTGCTTCCAGATGGCAATGAATTTGCCATCGTCAAAACTTCCTCCTTTACCATCGGGAAAACTATAGGTTCCTTCTTCAATAACCAGCTCGTTATTGCCATAGATATTCCCGGCGAGAATTTCAATTTTAAAATCCCTGTTGGCCCCGTTATCATAATAGTAGCTCATAATTGCATCTCTCCCTATAAGCGCGTTTACCCGTTCGGGCATGGCAATAGCGTCTTTGCAATACCGGGAATAGTAAAATGAAGTATCGTTTTTAATAAAGCGATCGCCATAGCTTTTATTCATTTCAACGATATGACTCTTTACACTATTTATGTCGAAGCTATCCTTTTCCAAGGCAGTCTTTTCCGTATTGCTGCATGCCAGCCCCAGCATACTACAGCAGGCGACTATTAAATTTTTTATACTCATACGGAGCAATTTGAATTTTTAGAGCGGCACTCTTGTTTCCTTCAGGCCCTTGCTTTGCAAATAATCCAATAATTCTCTTGCTTCTTCTCCACCTCTTTGCGCGTGGTGCAAGAGCGTAAATCCATGCGGTCCTTTTGCGTAGAGATATTGGGGATAGGTTTCGAGGTAAGCTTTTACAATTTGTGTTTTGCCAAGCATCGTTAATACAAAAAGATTGGTGCGCGCGCCTTTTTCTATCAGGAAATTTGCCACATCTTTCGTACCCACATGACCCGCTCCTTCGAGCGCTGTTTCAAAATCTCCACCACCCCAATCCCAGGTTGCATAAAGCAGCCCGGGAAATTCCTCGAGCAGTTTTTTTACTTTAACGAGATCGTTGTGACCTGCACCTACAAACTCTTTTACTTTTTCTGCCGGTAATGGATCGGGTTTGGGATTGGCTTGCGCAATTATAGCGGAAGGCATTATCAGCATTCCTCCTGCGCCAATGGAGAAGTTTTGGAGAAATTGTTTCCGGTTCATGGCATTTTCATATTAAGTTACATCATCTCTTCTCCAAAAGAGAACCGCCTGTCATTTCTTGCGTCGATATTCCAGGTCGTATTCGGTTGCCCAACTCTTTCCATTGTCTTTCGATATCTCTCCGTGCTGGCGCACTTTATCGTTCGATAGCTTGTAAAAGCTCAATCGTCTTATGGCCATCGTATCCTTTGATATAGGAAATGGTCTCGTTCTGAAAATGACGCTGTTATCTCCTGCCTCTCCCTCTAAAAATTCAGTACTGCCGCCGGTATTGTCTACCCAGGTTTGTTGCCATTGACGGGTTTGCCGGTTATAGGTATTGAAGCTTTTCCCTGCATAACGAATCCCTTGCGCTACACCCGCACTTGTCCATTCCTCCAATATGATGCAGCTATCCAGTATCACGCTTATTTTGCTATCGCCGGCTTTTTGTCCATTTTTTCCAAATGCCTCCCAGTCGCCCAGCCAGAAATCGAAGCGGCGATATTCTTTGGCAGAACAAGGAAGTTTTTGTGCGTTGAGCGAACAACAGAATAGCATTAAGGGAATCAGCAGTTTCATATGCTTTTTTTGGGAAGACCGAAGCGACCGGGACATCGCTTCACCATTCATCACATAGAGTCGACTAACGCCATAAACCAATGATGGCGCCCATCAATGTTAATGCTACTACACTGTAGCCACCGTTGATGAAGATATGCCTCCAGCTTTTCAATTCGAATAAGCTATGAATCGCTATTGCACAAAAGGTCCATATGCCGGCAAGAAATCCTGCCATCGCGCCCCAGCTAAGATCGGTTTTTCGATAACAGCCTTCCGGGCAGTTCGATGGCCCATCGGCCAGGAACATGGCAAGATTTGCCGCCATCAATAAAGAAAATACCGCAGTGAAACCAAATATCTTTCCCTTGTTTCCTTTCTTGATATCCTCTTCCGTTAGATGGCTGTCTTTCATCCAGGCATTTCCAAATAAACCGGGCGAATACCAGATACCGCCCACTACAAATCCCGATAGTCCGGCCACTAATACCGCCCACCAGTTGATTGAACTCATATCCATATGAAAATTGTTTAGGGTTAAAAATTCTTTCTTATCCTAAACTATTTTCTAATTTCATACGGCACAAGCAAGAGAGAATGAATGCGAGTAAAATGGCGACGAATCCTGCCATACCACCGATAAAACCAGCGAGCCGGCGAGAACAGATCGACGATTTGGGCATTCGTGCTTTGTTAATTCCTTTTTTTGGCATCTGCATTCCCTTGCTTACAGGAATGGTTCCCCACAAAGAATTTAGTCTTTGGCAGATAAAACTGAGTTATCTCTACACCATTTTTATAGCATTGGTGATCTACCAGGGAACGAGATATCTTCATTTTACGCTGAGAAGTTATTTCGATTGGATCAACAAGCCGGTTCAAAAGATCATCGCCATTTTGCTGACCGTTCCCTTTTATACGATTCCGGTTTCTGTGCTATTACTGGTAGGATGGTACAAATTATTCATGAATGGTATTATTGATTGGGAAGTGATTAAGATAAATTGTATCATCATATTGACGGCTGTTTTTTTTCTCGTCAATGTGTACGAAACCGTATTCCTCGTAAAACAAACCGCCAGTGATCAATTGAAAAAAGAACAACTGGAACGTTCGAGGGCCGAGGCTGAACTGGAAGCATTGAAAAACCAGATCGACCCGCATTTTATCTTTAATTCGCTTAACACACTTTCGCATCTTATCGAAGACAAACCGGGCAAGGCAAGGCTATTCAACGATAATCTTGCCGATGTGTACAGGTATATTCTTCAGAATAAAAAAAAGGATCTTGTTTTACTCAGGGAAGAGATGGATTTTCTTAAAGATTATTTTTCCCTGCTGAAGATAAGATTCGAGAATGCCGTCCAGTTGAAAATTACGATAGCAGATGAGCAATTGGATCAATACCTGGTAGCGCCTATTTCGCTTCAGCTGTTGATGGAAAATGCAATTAAACACAATGAATTTTCCGATAAGAGTCCACTGATTATGACACTCGGCTTCGAAAACGATGAAATTTTTTTCAACAACCCGGTAAAGAAAAAATTATTGAGAAAACCTTCGTCCGGGATCGGATTGCAAAACCTCGACGAACGATATAGACTGATCACCAAAAAATCAATCACCGTGGAGGAGATCAACAATCATTTTATTGTACGATTGCCTGTACTGAAAATAAGCTGACATGAAAACAATTATTATAGAAGATGAGAAACCCGCCGCGGAAAAACTACAGAAAGCGCTCGCTGCGATCGATCCATCGATTGAAGTGCTGGCGCACCTGCACAGTGTAGAAACTGCAGGCGCCTGGCTCCGGCAACATCCCATGCCCGATCTTGTATTCATGGATATTGAACTGAGCGATGGCATATCGTTCAGCATATTTCAGCAGGTAAGCATCAGCTGCCCGGTTATTTTTACAACGGCCTACGACGAATACTGGCAGGAGGCGTTTGAGCACAATAGCATCGATTACCTGTTAAAGCCAATCAAGCAGGATAAGCTGGAAGCTGCATTGGGAAAGTACGATAAGCTAAAGCAATACTTCGCGCAAAATCTTCAGCAGCTGTTGCAGAACCAGCAGGCTTCGACTAATAATAACTCTTACAAAAAGCGATTCCTGGTAAAAAGAGGCACGGATTATATAAGCATAAAAACGGAAGAGATCGCCTACTTATATGCAACCCATAAACTGGTTTGCCTGGTCGATAGCAGGAACCAGAAATTTATTCTCGACCAATCGCTATCGGATATCGAGAAACAACTGGATCCTTCGCTTTTTTACAGGGTAAACCGAAAATACCTGGTACAGCAGAATGCTATAAAAAAAATAAAGGCCTATCCCAAAAGTAAATTGCAACTCGAACTGGATCCTCCTGTTTCGGAAGAAATCATTATTGCGCAGGAAGGAGTATCGGCGTTCAAGGAATGGATGGGAGCATAAGGAGAGCATGGAGCTGTGAGCCCTTCGGTATTTGATGGGTAAGCAGCTTCCACCTGCACGGCATCGCAATCTTTGGGCTACCGAGCTGTATGAACAGGCTTTTTGGTATCGTCGCTTTACAAATCTTCCGGATCAGGAAACAAATGATGATCGCAAAAATTCAGAATAATGTAGAAGCACCTCTTCCGGGGCTTCTAGCTGGGGCCAGTGACCAATATCATCGTTAAGAATTCTTACATCTGCGTGAGGAATCAATTCCCGGTATCTTTTGGCCATATGCATTCCTGAATTCGGATCGGCAGGACCGTTGATCAGGCACATGGGTATGTTTGTTTGTTGCATAACCTTTATCCATCGCTGCTGATATTTATCTTTTTCGAAAACCAGGCGACCAATTTTCCATGCCAGCGATTTACCATTCTTGTAATTCAGTATTTGCCAAAAATCGTCCAATAGTTCTTTTGATGGTTGCGTGTTTTTGCCGAAAACGCTTCGTGTAGCTTTTTCAACGCTGTTTCTCGGAATAAGGCGACTTATCGTTTTGCCAATAAAAGAAGGTGAGCGTGAAAGCAAAACCTGGATCGTTCGCGGCCGGTAAACATCCGAAAACAAACCGCCGTTAAGAAAGGCAATAGACCTGATTTTTATAGTGTGATCGCCTTCCTGCCACTGCGAAAGCAATTCCTGCGCAATACTATTGCCCAGGTCGTGCGCCAGAATATGAACTTCCGTTATGTTCAGGAATTGCAACAAACACCTGTACATCGAAACATGCTCCTCAAAACTGTATTGGTATGCCGAGGGTTTATCGGAGAACCCCATACCGATCATATCAGGGAGAAGAACTTTGTGAGAGGAAGCAAGTTTGGGCAAGAGTAGCTTGAAATCGTAGCCGCTATAAGGATAACCATGAATAATGAGCAGGCAATTGCCGCTGCCTTCGCTGATATAAAAAACCTGTTTGTCTTTATATTGAAAGAAAGCTCCTTTATCAAACCAATCTTGCAGTCGTGTATTCATGGTTTAATTCAATACTCTTTTGCAGCATTTCAACCAGTAGGATATATTTTTTACTGCTCCCATTGCCGCCGGCCTAAAAGGCCGACGCTTCTGTTTTAAAGAATCAGCACTGGCTTTTTAAAAACTGAAGGTAAGAGCCGGTATCACAATTTCCCCCAACGATCCTGCAGTAGCATCGCCCGATACAACAAGGCTGTTGCCGGAGTAAATTTTGAAGGTTATCTTTTGCCCGGCAACTCCAACGGCGGAAGCATTACCACCAACCCCGATGGTTTTTACATTACTGGCATAAACCAGTTCCCGGCTCCACGGAACAGAAATATCGTTTACAGTTGTATTACCATTTCCATCTTCCCTTGTGTACACCAGCAAAAGTTTACCGCTGAAATTTCCACTTATTTCGAATTTTATGTTTCTTGAACGAGGTTCGGGTGAATTGTTACCCGATTTGTTACAGGAGATGCTGAATAAGAGGCTGGCAAGTAAAATTGCCAAATAGTGTTTTGACGTTCGCTGTTTCATGGATGTTATATTTTCAATGAGACGATTTGAGTTAAAAACCGATCGAGTTACAGGTATATTTACAGAACCTGTAACTATCAGCTTCTGATTAACGGTAACCCGGACTTCCCGGGTTGCTATCTCTTTTCTACATATTTTTCCCTCGTAAAATTATTGTACGAATAAGTCGACCGATTTGACCTAGGTCAAGCCTTCATTTTTTTCCGGATGCGGCTAAGGCGTTCGAGTGTAATACCCAGGTAAGCAGCAATATTGGTAAGTGGTATTTGCTTTGTTTCAACAGGATGCTTTTCGAGCAGGAGTTTATAACGTTCTTCGGCAGTAAGCGAAATAGCATCTATTACTCTTTTCTCTACCACCTGAAGGTAATTCGTCAGCATAATATTTATCATAGTAAGGTACTCGTCGCCGCTACATGCTCTTTGAAAATCCTTCAACTCGCAAACAAGGATTTCTCCATCGCTAATCGCTTCGATATTGAAATTATTGGGTCTGCCAGATAACAGCGAGCTGGGGCAACAGTCAATATCACCTTTGAAAGTGAAGCCAAGAATGAAATCTTTGTTCTTTATCCTGACCGTTGTCTTAAAAATTCCGGCAACAATGAAGAAGAAGAAGGAGGGGTGAGATCCGTATCGTATAACAACCTTTCCCTTGCTGATTTTTTTAGGTTTGCCAATTGACTTAACAATCGAAAAGAAATCTTTACTTAGTGTATCGGGGGATTTATCAATCAGGAATCCGGGCGAAAACATGAGCTGGCTTTGCAGCAAAAATACTGATACTGTCCATTTGCCTGTTGTAAACCCTGGATTGTGTACAAAAAATGGCCACGCGATGCTGCGAAATAAAAACTTCGCATTTGTTAACTTCGTGCATCTTGTTTTGGCCGGCTGTTAAAAACTTGTTCGATTAAATACTTTCACAGTTTACCACAGTTTAATATTGAGCTATGAGTGTTTCGAGAGAATTGTTGTTTTTTGTGAGTACCCTGGGCTGGTTTAATGGACTCTTCTTAAGTATCTATTTTCTTTTTTTAGTAAAGAACAGGAAGCTTTCAGGAATACTCTTTGGCCTGGTGCTGCTGGCCTTGAGTGTACGGGTAGCGAAATCGGTATTGTGGTGGTTTTACCCAGACCTGCCGGTTATTGTAGTGCAGGTTGGATTGGCTGCCTGTTTGTTTATCGGTCCGCTTTTGTATTATTATTTAAAGGCGTCGGTAAATGGCATTAATAAAATGCCATTGCAATGGAAAATTACCCTTGCCGTATACGCCACATTTTCTTTGGTGCTACTCATTTTTTTCTCAGCAAAATCATTTTTTCCCTTATGGAGAAACTATATTATACCGGCAATTTACGCGCAATGGATTATTTATGTGCTCGTTGCCGGCTTCCTGTTAAAGCCGGTTTTTCTTACCATAATCAACAAAGAAAAACGACTGAAAGCAAATGATAAATGGTTATTGGCAGTCTATATGGGTAACTTCATGGTGGCTGCGAGCTATATACTTGCATTCCCTGGAATAAAACTGCTATCGTACATAACAGGCGCCATCAGCTTCTCCATCATTTTGTACCTGAATACATTGATCCTTTTTTATCGCAAGAAGACATCGGACCTGTTTCAATCCGAACCGGAAAAATATGCCAATAAAAAAATGGATGCGGCTCAGGCTTCTTCCTTAATTGAACAACTGGACTTGCTAATGAAGGAGCAGCGGGTGTATGCGAACCCCGATTTAAAATTGAACGACCTGGCTGCTTTACTCCGAATTTCGGGGCACCAGCTATCGCAATTGCTCAATGACAACCTGGGCAAAAGTTTTAATAGTTATATAAACGACTACCGGATTCGCCGGGCATGCGAAATTATTGCCACAGACTCCCAGCTCAAGCTTGAGGCGGTGGGATACGATGTGGGCTTTAATTCCAAATCAACTTTTTTTACCGCGTTCAAAAAATACACGGGTACCACCCCTAAACTTTATAAGGAAAAATTGGTCCAGCGGGAACTATAGCCCCAAGCCCGGTTGTTTACACGGTTTTTTGTTCGGATTTATAGTTTGATACCGGTTAATTTGGAATTTAAACTCATTCTCACGTTTAGATGGGCATTTTTGAGTCTTATTCATGAAACAAAAATTCCCAAAAATGAGAGTGAGTCTTTTAATTTCTTTCGTCGTTCTCCCGCTTTTGTTGCTGGGACAGGCAAAAAAAACCGTCAGCAAAAAGATTTTAATGGTAGTAAGCAGTTATGGAAAAATGGAAGGGAAGCTCCGCCCTGGTTTCGAATTCGATGAATTTGCACAGGCCTGGCTCATCTTTAAGTCGAATGGCCTTGAAATTGAAGTGGCCAGTCCAAAAGGAGGATATGCCGAACCTGATGAGTTCAACAAAAGCAAACCTTACAACAAACAGGTACTTGCAGATGCAAAAGCCATGCAATTGCTACGGCAAACAAAACCTACGGCGCAGGTTAAACCGGAGCAGTTTGCGGCTGTTTATATTGTTGGTGGCAAGGGCGCCATGTTCGACTTGCCCTTCGATCCTTCCTTGCAGGATATCATTCTGAATATATACGAAAAGCAGAAAGGAGTTGTGGCTGCTGTTTGCCATGGCCCGGCTGCTTTAGTGAATATAAAACTCAGTGAAGGCAAATACCTTGTTGCGGGTAAACGGATAACGGGCTTTTGCAACGATGAGGAAGAAAAATTTGGTAAAAAATGGAAATCAGAATTCCCTTTTTTGCTGGAAGATAAACTGAAGCAGCGAGAGGGCTTGTATGAAAGAAGTGAAGCCATGCTGCCGCAGGTTTCTATTGACGGGAGATTAATAACCGGTCAAAACCCCTATTCCACTGCCTCGCTTGCCGAAGAAATCGTAAAAGCGCTTGGCGCTACACCAGTAAAAAGAGAACAATACCAGGACGAACGAAGCATGCAATTGGTCAAACGGGCATTAAAAGGCGAAATGCGTTGGGCGCAACAAGAGCTTGCTGCTAACCATAAGCTTTACGATTTGCAGCTTATAGCCGTTTATGGGTATTACAAATTGATAAATGCGAAGGAAAATACGGAGGATATCGGTATGGCCCTCCAAACTATTGAATTGGTAACTACCTGGGTATTTAATGAAAACCTGCAGTATGAAATGGCCAAAGGGTACCTGCAATTAAAAAATAAGGAAAAGGCAAAAAAACTGCTGGAGGAAATACTCGTTAAGCAACCTTCGTTTGAAGATGCAAAAAAATTACTTGCAGAAATAAAATAGCGTTTAAAGCCAGGCTGCATTAGTAAGCACAAAGCTTTGGTAAAACTGCCAAGCCCCTTTAATGAATGGTGCAATTGACTAACCCTTGGCAGTTTTAATTTTACAAATCACTTTCTAAATTCAATACTCAAACAGAAATATTGGGGCATCATCACATTGTCAAATCTTCCCATTGCATCGGCCGGAACTAGTTGAGGGTATGTACATCCTCATTTAATATTATCGCCTGTAACACTTAAAACGAATAAGAGACAGATTATTTAGAAGCTTTCTGCCAGAATTCGAATAACGAATAGTATATATGTCCGCTTGTTCAGGGGCTGGTGGCTCAACGGAGGAACCAACTAAATGTTGTTCAGCTTTTCTCCGTCTTTGGGCTTTGCCTTTAGTGGTCTCTTTATAACTTTTAATTCCCTGAAATACCCTATTGTCCCAATGTCTACATACAATCCAATTCCGCCTTTTTTGTTGTTGCCTAACATTTTATCTACAATGAACGTCGAATACTTCGCATCATTTATAAACATTTCGGCAGTTTCACCATTCACTTCAATCCGCATCGTAATCCACTCATTCAGGGCAACAGGGGCAGAGCCTTCATATTTAAATGGCGCTATTTTTCTCAGCGTGTCAAATTTGTAATGTGGATACGAAATGTATTGAACTGCATGATTTCTATGAAGCTGGTTGATAGCCCTGCCAACTTTGGGTCTTACATAAATCCCCTCAAACGCTGAATCGCTTTTCTGTATTTTGAAGTATACTCCTATAAATCCAGCAACCCCGGAGTATGGCGGGGGATTTTGAAGTTGACTGTACATTTTCACCTCAATAGTTCCGTTTTCAAAATCATCTAAGCCCACAAGCCCTGCATAATGTGGTTCATCAACGGTTGCTTCAATATTCGTGCTGTCAAAAGGAAGCGCAGTTAAATCCCTTTCAATTTTCAGTACTTCTTTACCCTGGAACTTTGTAATTTCTCCTTTCACGTTATGAAGTTCGAAGCTTTGTTTTCCAAGCGTTAACCTTTTCCAGTTTCCCTGCTTTTGGGCAGCAGCACTAAATGAGATACCCAAAACAAAAAAGAGAAATGCAAACAATTTTGTGTTATTCATAAGTTTTTTATTTATACGTCAATAAGGCTGTTCTTACAGCTTTGCGATGGCTTCGTTTTTTGTGACAGCTTTTCCCAAGGCTCCAAATTCGTGCAAATCACCAAACACTTCAATGCGAATTGATTTTTCTAAATCACCCACCCGAACCGGCTCAAAGCCAATGTCCCTTATTAATTGTTCTAGTGCTGGATTAATGCTGGTATCATCGGTTGCATAAAACAAAACGCAAGCAGGGTTTTGAAAAGCAGAAGCAGCAAGTGAAGCGACACCTAATGTACCCAATGCTTTTGCCAATTTCGCGTCCTTAGGAAGAAGAGCAGAAAGTAAGCCGCCGGCGGATAGGTTCTCTCCGATAATCTTTTTAAATCCACCCTTTTCGTCTGGAGCAATCGGATTGGAAGGGTCAACGATAATTTTTCCTTGTAATGCTGATGCGTAAGTAGAAAAGATTTCCTTTATCGCATCAAACCAAACAGCAAGTACGATAATGTCGGCTTCTTCAATAGCGGCTGGAATTTCTTTTGGTTGTGCATACTTGCCTAGCTTCTGCGCCAGTTCGTTGGTTTTTTCAATCTTTCTATCAGCAACTATAACCGGGCGATGACTTTTTACGAGATTACTGGCAACAGCAGTTCCAATATTACCAAGGCCGATAACTGCAACTTTTAGTGTCTGTGTCATAAACTATTTTTTGAAAATGATGATTGCATTGTGAATGCAAATTTCCACCATTGGCAAGGCTTGCTCCAATGACCTTGTTTAAGAAATAGTATTGATGTAGTTTAAGACCTTAGTGCTTTGAAGATTTGCTACGCTTGTTGCGCAACCTGCTTAAAAATTCCGGAGTGATGCCTAAAAAGGCGGCAATTTGCACCTGGGAAAGACGATTAAGTAAATGGGGATACACTTCCAAAAAGGACTGATAGCGGCCTTCGGCAGTAGAACTGATATTTTGCAATAGCCTCTCCTGTAAACGAGTAAAGCTATTCTCGGAAAGAACCCGAAAGATACGGTCAAACTTAGGAGCTTGCATATAGAGAGAAATCAAGTCATCACGGCTAATTTGTAATACGACAGTGTCTTCTAATGCGTCAATATTTAAGGCGGAAGGCTTCACTCCATGAAAACTTCCTATATCGCTTATCCAATAATTCTCCGCGGCGAATTGCAGCACATGTGTACTGCCTTTTTCGTCGATCTTATACATCCTCAAACAACCACGAACAACAAAATAAAACTGTGTACAAACATCTCCCTCCTGTAATACATATTGCCGCTTCCTGTAAAGACGTGGTTTAAAAAAGTCGATAACCAATCTTTTTTCTTCGCTGTTTAATGGAATTAATTTGTTGAAGTAGTCAAGCAGTGGGTCAATACTTGCCTGTAATAGGTGTTCTTTATTCATTAGCGGCTCTTACAATAAATGTTGTCGGTCGGTTTGCAGGGCATTCGTTTGCGTTGCCCCACAACAGTCCGGTAAAATCAATAACACCTGTTGAATTTCTCCCGAAACGATATTACTACTGCTGCCTCCGTTGCGGGCGCATCGACGGTTCAATCTCTTCTTTCCATTTCTTGAATTGCTCTTCGCTTAAAACCTTTTTCAATTTATTATCTCTTTCATCCATTACCGGCTGCATTTTTTGCTGCATCGCTTCGCGGTCGGGTCGGCCACCACCGGCCATCAGTTCTTCCCGTACCTTATCGCCCGCTTTGTAAAACTCGGTAAAAATATTGTCGATTTCGGTAAGTTTGGCGGCCCCGGGTTTAAAAGCACTGTCCATTTTATCGTGAACAAGCTTAACCCTTTCTTCTACCGTACGACGCTGAAAGCCTCCGCCCTGCGCATTTACGGCAACAGCAGCAAATAGCAGGAAAAATAATAACAGGATCCTGTTTTTCATACACGATTGTTTTAAAAAGAAGATAAATGAATTGCCAGTTAGAAGTGAATTGGCAGGAAAAACTTTCGCTATAAAAAAATAATACGCCGAAGCTTAAGATTTCTTGGAAGAGTCGATGCTATTTCTCGGTGGCCCACCTCTTCTATACCAGGAAGGTCGGTTGTTCATCCTGTTTAGCATGGAATCGAGTTTGACCTGCTGGCCCGGGTCGCAAATAGCTCTCACCCGCTGGAAATGCCTGAACATGGTGAGTTCCATTTTTTGTTGATGCTGCGATACGGCTTCAATAGCTGTACTCACCGCTGAATCGTTAACCGGCTCCTGTTTTAACAAAGCATACAGCGAGTTTTTATAGAAGCGGATACTATCGCCGATTTGCTTTAGCGACTCCCGGTTTTGTTCGTGTAATTGCTGAAACTGTTTCGTTTGATCTTCTGAAAAACCAATTTCCTTCTTCATGTACTCCACGATGGAAAAATCACCCCTGCCCCCGCCGGACTTATGAGCCGGTTTTTTCCAAACAAGAAAATAGAGCAATAAGCCAATATTGGATAGCAGCAATACTACTACCAAAAATATCAGGCCCTTGTTGCTTCTTTTACCAGTACTCATGGTTGTTCCTCGTTTTCTGTATAAAACCGATCTGCGGTTGTTTGCGGGTAACTGTACTCCTTCGCGAAAATCTGTTCATCTTCCTGGAGGGCAGGATTCGTTTGATTGCCGGAAGATTCAAAAAGAACCAATGCATTCATAATGATTACCACCAGTACAGTTGCCAAAGCAATTACAGGCCGGTTGAATATACTCAACCACGACTTATCCTCCTCTTCGTTAAGAGAAGCCATAATACGGGTGTAGAGAAAGGGGTTGGATTTGGCCCTTTGAATGGAGTCGATACTTGCCAATGTTTGCTCCACCTCTTTTTCTATGTTGGCTGGTCTTTTCATTTTACAATTTTTTTGACGTTAGCAAGAGGGCAAACTTGCTCTCTAACTTAAGTTTTTATGGCTATTCTTTCAAATTTTGATAGTAGTCTGACAATATTTTCTTCAGGTTCCCTTTGGCCCTGTGCATCAACGACTCTATCGACGAAACCGTCGATTCCATTACCTCGGCTACTTCCTGGTAGCTCAGGCCTTCCAGTTTGTGTAATACAAATGCAGTCTTCTGGTTTTCAGGAAGTTTCTCGATGGCCTTGAACAAAACCGAGGCCTTCTCCTTGTTTTCGAGGCTAACCCCCGGATGATGAAAATCGGGGGTATGATGCACTTCTTCCTCATTCACCCCAAACAGGCTTTGCAGGAAGGCAAAACGTTTTTTCCGCTTTTTTTTGCGGATATGATCGAGTGATTTGGTAACTGCAATGCGGTATAGCCAGGTAGAAAATTTGGAATCGCCCTTGAACTGGTTTACCGATTCATATACCTGTACAAAAACCTCCTGGGCAACATCCTCCGCATCTTCGGCATTTTGTACAATACCCAATGAGGTATTGTAGACCATATCCTGCCAGGTCTCTACAATCATCTTAAACGCCGCAGCGTCGCCCTTTTTTAACCGTTCAATTAATTCCGTTTCGTTCAATCCACGAAGATTTTCGGAAAATTAAGGGTTTTATGGAATTGTGTGGCAAGAGGTTGTGATTTGATGGCCAGTTGTGAGTGGTGGATGGCGAGTGGGGCTGCCGATTTAACATGGATGTGTATCCAAGGAATCTGATTCCATGCGCAGTAACTCGCAATACAGCCCTTCTTGCCCCTAACCATTTACCACTTGCCCGCTTATTCGGCACCATTCGCTGCTTGCGATTTATGCAAATCTCTCACTCCCCTCATCTACCCTCCAAACAGCTCCCATGCAGCCGCAACAGATTGCTATCGATCCGCGATGGTTCCAGGTGATTTTCCAGGCTATCTTTTTAAGTTATGGAATCATTTTTCTTGACTGGAAAGCCGATTGGCTTCATTACACCATAAGTATTACTGCTTGCTTGTTTTTTCAATACAGCATCGATTCAATTAAAACGGGGCGATTGTTATTGCCGAGTGAATTTAAGCAATGGGGATTCAGCTCGCTCATCAGCGCTATGAGTCTTTGCCTGCTGCTGAAAACAAACGATTGGTATATCAGCCTGCTCGCAGCTTTCATTACTGTAACGGGTAAATATTTATTCCGCGTAAATGGCAGGCATATCTTTAATCCATCTGCCCTCGGTATCGTAGCCGTATTGCTTCTTACCAATAAAGCCTGGCTATCGCCGGCACAATGGGGAAGCAATGCCGTTATCTTCTTTTTGGTAGTAACGTTGGGCACCATTGTGATTACACGTGTGCAGCGACTCGACATCAGCCTGGCATTTCTTTTTACTTATGTCGGACTTCTGTTTGTACGGCAGGTGCTTTACCTCGGATGGCCCATCGATTTCTTTATTCATTCGGTAAGTACCGGCAGTTTATTGCTCTTCACCTTTTTTATGATCAGCGATCCCAAGACTGCACCCAACCATTGGCTGGCGCGGATAATCTGGGCAGTGCTGATCGCCTTTTCCGCTTTTTATCTTTCTGCATTTAAATGGAAATACAATACGCTCCTTTGGGTACTGGTGGCGGCAGCGCCTCTTGTTCCCTTGTTCAATATGATCTTCAAAGGAAATTCTTTTGAATGGAAAAACAGTTCCTTCTCATTCAACCCAATTGTTTTAATAAAACGGATAACAATGAAACCTTTTCTTAAAAAGATCACCGCATTAATATTGATGGTGATATTGCTGAGTTACGATGTGCTGGCTTTTTGCGGCTTTTATGTAGCGAAAGCCGATGGCACGCTCAAAAACAAAACCAGCCAGGTAATACTGGTACGCGATGGCAACCGGAATGTTATCACCATGTATAACGACTTCAAAGGGAATTTTAAAGATTTCGCCATGGTCGTTCCTGTTCCGGTAGTGTTGCAGAAAAAGGATATAAAAGTAGTCGATCAATCAATATTCAATATTCTCAACGAATACTCTAAACCGAGATTGGTAGAATACTACGACGAAAACCCCTGCAACCGCTACGAGTATGAGAAATCTGATAAGTCGCTTGCCCCACGCTCAGCAATGGACGAAGTGGTTGTAATGGGTTATGGCAATGCCCGCAAAAAAGAATCTGTTCGAATAGAAGCCAAATACATCGTGGGCGAATACGATATCCTTATCCTGAGCGCACGGGAATCGAATGGACTGAAAAACTGGTTAATTGAAAATGGATATAAAATCCCATCCGGCGCAGAAGAAGTGCTGGATCCTTATATTAAAAGCAATATGAAATTTTTTGTGGTGAAAGTAAACGAGGCAGAGAAGAAGAAGTTACCGGGAGAATTTTTACGTCCTATTCAAATCCGTTTCGATTCTCCCAAATTTATGTTGCCGATACGCCTCGGTATGGCCAATGCCGATGGTGACCAGGATATGATTGTTTATGCATTTACCAAAAAAGGAAGAATAGAATGTACCAATTACCGGACAGTTGAATTGCCCACAGGGAAAAACATTCCCTTGTTTGTGCAACAAAACTTCGGGGCTTTTTATAGCAATCTCTTCCAGTATCAATGGTACAAGGAAGGTAAAAGCATCTCCATGTTGGAATACGCCTGGGATGTGAGCCCGAAAAATTATGTAAAATGCGACCCCTGCGTGGGCAATCCTCCCTCGCAGCAAGACCTGGTGCAGGCCGGCGTTTGGTGGCTTACCCGCGACTGGAATAATTACGACGATGTAAACGATGAAGAGAGTGATTACAATAGCAATGTTTATTTCACACGCCTGCATATCCGTTACAATCGCAAACAGTTTCCGCAGGATTTGATTTTTCAAACCACACCCAATACTGAAAATTACCAGGCAAGATACATCATCACACATCCTGCCTCCGGTGATTTTTCCTGCGAGGCAGGAAAAAAATATTTAAGAGATTTGAAAGAACGCCGCAAAAACGAATTAGCGCAATTAACTTATCTCACAGGCAAGACATATGAAAACTGGGATATGGCCTACGAAGACCAGCATGTATCAGGCACCGAGGCCGCTTATGCTGCTGTTGCAACGAAGTCGGATAGCAATGGGGATAACTCCGGTAACAACACAGCAAATCCTTTGGGATTGTATGCCGTTGCTGCCGCCGGTTTAATAATATTGGCGCTAAGCCAAAGATTCCGCATGAGGCAGATTCCGTAGAACTAAAAGCAAAGAGATTTGTATTTTACAAGGAATACGAATCTCTTTGTTTATGTACGATCTGATAGGCGACATACACGGTCATGCAGAACCGCTTAAAAACCTCCTGGAAAAAATGGGATATAAACAGAGGCATGGGGTATGGCGGCATCCCGGAAGAAAAGCAATTTTTGTGGGCGATTATATCGATCGCGGACCGGCCATCAGGGAAACACTGAGTATTGTGCGTGCCATGGTAGAAAACGAAGAAGCCATTGCACTGATGGGCAATCACGAATACAATGCGCTTGCATATGCATACAAGATGCCCGATGGAAGATTTTTACGGGCGCATAACTCGATGCATAATCGCCAGCACCAGGCTACACTGGACCAGTTCCGCAATTATCCCGAGCTATGGGCCGATTATCTCGATTGGTTCTATACTCTTCCCTTGTTCGTCGATTTGGGTGATCTGCGTGCCGTTCATGCCTGCTGGGACCAGGATCATATCAACTGGTTAAGCAGTAACAATCACTATACCATGAGCGAATCTTTATTGATTGATTCTTATGAATGGGGAAACAAAGCGGTAGAGGTGATTGAAGAAACCCTAAAAGGAAAGGAGTTCAATATTCCGGAAAAATATGCCTGGCCCGATAAAGACGGGCATATCCGAACCACCAACCGGCTCAAATGGTGGATCGATCCGCAGGCCGGAACTTATGGAGATTTTTTATTCAATTGTCCGCCCGAATTAAAAAACAAACCCGTTACTGCCGAACTGCATATTTCTGTTTATCCCTCCGATGCCCCTCCGGTTTTCTTCGGTCATTACTGGATGGAAGACAAATATCCCATCATACAATCCGACAATGTTATTTGCCTCGACTACAGCGTTGCCAAAGGGGGCCATCTTGTTGCTTATCGATGGAACGGGGAAAGTAAATTAAACGAAAAGCATTTTGTGGTGAGCGGTGAATCGTGAGTCGTCAATCGTGAGTCGTGAATCGGGAATCGAGAAGAAATCCCGAATTACAGCCACCTATTCACGACTCACGATTGACGATTCACGATTTCCGATTCCCGGCTCATCATCCTTTAATCGAGCTTTACTGCCCTGATCGTCATCGCTCCCTGTTTTAGCTGAAGCGCCTCTACATTTCCTTCCGCATTCTTCAACACCCTGAATTGGGCATCGGGAACTTCCTTGATGGTAAAATTGCTGTTATCGGAGAAATACATTTTGAATCCGCCGGGAGGTTCGTTGTTTTGTTGTATGCAAAGCTCATCGCCGCAAAATGAAATACTGAGTGTATCTTTCATAAGCTGGTAGCGGCCAACAAGAAGTTGAAGGCTATCTCTCGGCACTTTTACTTTTGTTTTAAAGCTCGGCTGGTAAAAATCCTTCCAATCATAAACCCTGGCAACGCTGTTCAACAATTCTTCAACTACAGAAAAATCATCGCCATTGATCATGATTACTACTCCATTGCCGCCCGACAGGCTTCCGTAAGAAGTACAAAGAAAAGCTTCGTTACCGCCGTTGTGATTGAAGTATTGGATTCCTCCTTTCTCAATTACAAAAACACCCAATGCCGCATTCTTATCGATATAAGGAGTCATTCTCGCTTTCATCATCGATTGCGACAATACTTTTTTCGATTTGCCTTCATAAGCCAGCTGGCATTCGATGATGTATTTTGCCAAATCGGTGGGCGTGGTCCATAAACCCGCAGCGGCCTGTTCGGGATAAACATGAAATTTTCCCCGAACCGCTTTCCCGTTCCTGTAATAACCTGTACTGAGTACCGCGGTATCAACGGGAGGTTGACGAAACGAGCTATTGTTCATGCCCAGGGGTTTTAAAACTGTTTCCTGCATGTACTGATCGTAAGGCCTGCCGGTAATATCGCTTACTATTAGTTGACTGATGGTGGTACCGCCGCCTGAATATTGGAATCGGAGTCCTGGCGCAAACATCGACCGAACCGCCCTGGTATTGGCTGGTCTTTCGCCGTTTAATAGCTGTTGAATGGCAGGTAAGACAGAATCTCTCTTATAACCGGGAAATCCATGTATACTCAGACCGGCAGTATGACTGAGCAAATGATTGATCGTAATCTTCTTGTTCTTAGATATACTATCGTAAGGAAATTTCCAGCTTTTGAGATAATTGTTGATATCGGCGCCGGTATCGAGTTTGCCTTGTTCAGCCAGTTTCAATACGCCGAGGCTGTTGATACTTTTGCTGATCGAAGCCGCCTGGAAACGGGTATTGGTATTTACTTTTCTCTTTTCATCCACATCGGCCCAGCCATAACCTTTTGCCCAATCGATTTTGTAATTGCGGATAACGGCAATACTTAATCCCCTGATTCCGGTTTGTTTCATTCTTTCTTCAATATTCCAGTTGGGAATGGAATCGCCATAAACAGTGGTGGGGGCCAGGCTATTTTCCACTCTTTTTATCTTTTCATTGATCTCTTTCGAAAGAGGTTGTGAAAGCGCCGGAAAAGGCAGCAAAACTGCCAGAAGAATTTTTTTCATATCCGCATTTAAGAGATGAAGGTAGTAAAACGATGAGTGTAATTATTGCTAAACTCTTTTTCCGTCGGTGTTTGCCTATATAATACGATCGATATAGCCAGGCTTTTGATGCTAATAGTACAAAAATACCATAGGCAGGCCGAGCCGAAATTGCCAGGTTTGTAATACTAAATTAAAAAATTATGGCAGTATTAATTTTAAGTAAGGTAAAAGGACAAACACAGGAAGGATACGATCGTGTAAGGCAGGCTGTAGAAGCGTCGATCAAGAAATCGCCGGGATTTATTCTGCACTATGCTTACCCGGCGGAAGATTGTTGGATAATTGCTGAAGTATGGCACTCGAAAAAGGAAGCAGATGATTGGTTTGGAATGAATGTAGTGCCCAATCTGCCAGCCGGTATTCATCCCAAACGAACATACCAGGATATTCAAAGTATAATTCTTCCCGAAGCTTTAAACGTGTTGTAAGTAACAAGCAAATGCAATAGGAAGAAAATAAGATTGCATACTGAGCTTTCGGATGTTAATTCTAAAGCAATCTCTCAATTGACAAATTGGCCAATTAGAAAATTGGCCAATTAACCTCACCTATTTTGCAGCGATCGTGAGAGCTGTTGCGAATAAACCCTGCCAATAGGTATTTCCGTATTCCCGATTTCCACGTCGTGGTTGGTAACAGCAGTTATTTTTGCCAGCGATACAATGTAGGAGCGATGGACTCGTAAGAACATATGGGCCGGCAGCAGTTCTTCGAGCGAACTGATCGACTGTTTTACAAACAGTGCCTTGTCGGAACTTCGAACCACTTTCACGTAGTCTTTCATGCTTTCAATATACAGGATATCATTATAGCCAACCTTAATCATTTTCCGCTCGGCTCTTACGTAGATAAACCCTTCGTTATCGACAATTTTTTCGGGCTTTAGTTCGGCAGAGTATTCATCGCTTATCTTGTTTACTGCCTTTAACAAGCGTTCAAGGGTGATTGGTTTTAAAAGATAATCGACTGCTTCCAGTTCAAAAGCATCGATGGCGAATTCTTTATGGGCCGTGGTGAAAATTACTTTGGGTGGATTGCGCAGGGTTCTTAAAAATTCATGTCCCATCAGTTTGGGCATATGAATATCCAGGAAAATCAGGTCAATCGCCGTTTTCTGTAACAGCTCCATAGCCGAAAACGCATTGTGGCAGGTACCTGCTACCGAAAGGGAGGGTATATTTTCGATATGCGATTCCAGTACTTTTATCGCGAGCGGCTCGTCGTCTACAATCAAACATTTTAAGCTCATATCGAAGGAACCGGTTTTATTTTTACAAGCATGCTTTCAGATTCGGGAATCGTTTCTTCTGCCTGTTTCGAAATAGAGATATGCAGTTTTACATTGAATATTTCCTGTTCTTCGCTGATGTGCAACTCATATTGCTGAGGATACAACAAATCGAGCCGCTTCTTTACATTTTGAAGGCCAATGCCACCCGCCCCTGCATTCGTTTCATTTTTCGCAACGCTGTTTGAAAGATTGAAGGAAATGAAATCTTTACCTGCATGTAAATGCAGGTTTACCCAGCATTGATCCAGCACATGACTCACCCCGTGTTTGAAACTGTTTTCAACAAAGGGTAGAAATAAAAGCGGGGCAATTTTGAGCTTATCTGTTTCGCCGCTGCATACAAACGATACATCTATTCTATTGCCGTAACGAAGCTTTTCCAGCTCAACATATTTTTTTAAGGCTTCCACTTCCCGGTTCAGCGGAACCGTTTTTTCGTTGCATTCGTAAAGCATATAACGAAGCAGGTCGGATAAATGTGTTACCACCATCGGCGCCTGTTTCGACTGGGTTAATGTGAGTGAATAGAGATTGTTAAGCGTATTAAAAAGAAAATGCGGATGCACCTGCGATTTCAATAGTTCCAGTTTCGACTCCAGGTTTTCTTTTTGTAACTGAAGATTGCGTTGCTCTTTTACATACCAATACTTCATGAGTTTGATGGCGCATGAAATTCCCGCAATGGTGATACCTCCCCTTAACCCTGCCAGGATAGTTAGGTAGTTGATTTGTAAAAAGGAAATGTTTTTTACCGTTATACCCAGTTTGTTGTGCAGGGGTGAAATAAGATATTGCCCGAGGACTGCATTTAAAACAGCCGCGATAAAGAATATTATTAAGGCAACCACTACCGTCAACAAATACTGCTGTTTCAATAAAAATCGCGGGATGAGAAAATACATGAGGGCGTACGAAAGCAGGATATGGCCTATCATGTAAATGAGCGAGTCTGCATAGGCAGAAAGAAACCTGACGGCATCGGAATAGTTGACCGCTGCGGGAGTAAAGGAATACAGGAAGCCCTGGAAAAGCCACCAGAACACCCAGTAGATGATATGCCTCGCCCACCTGTACTTCGGCTCGTCGGAAAATATAAAGGGAACCTGCTTCATAGCTCTGTTTAAAGATACACAAATGTGCTGCTAAAAGCAGTTGGTAAAGGGATTAGTGGACGAAACCCGTTGTTTCGTCGCTTAACTGCATTGAACAATGGCGGATGTTGTTGATCGTATGCAGTCAATATTCGGTTTCCGCCACGCGAAGCCCCGGCTACTTTACCTGAATCGACCTTTTTACCGGGGTATGTTTACATCGTTATAGAAAATCAGTAACAATAAAAATTAGTTATGAAAAAGACAGTAATAATTGCCTTAGCTCTATGCCTGTTTGGTTTCGCCGGAATAGCGCAACCGGATTATGAAGAAGAAACACGAGTTATTACAACGCCCAAATGGGTGAGCGAAAAAGGGTATTGGATAATTGAGAGCAATATAAAAACACCCGAAACATCCATCGTTTATTTTTATACCAACGACAATACACTTGTGTATAAAGAAAAAATAGAAGGAGTAGTGCTCAATGTTAAAAAGCAGAAAGTGAAGATGCGATTGAAAAAATTGCTGGAGCAGATGATTTACACGTATGAGCAGGAAAAGAGATTTCGGGAAAATGAAATGTGGGTGGCAAATTCAATTAAGAAATCGTAGTTATTGAAAGAATGTTCACCGCGGAGAACCCGAGAGCGCGGCGAGTCTTTGATATTATCTCTGCTTCTCCGCTTCTCTGCGGTAAAAAATATCTGCAGGATTCGTGAAGACAGGAATCAGTATGGTCATTTCGCTATAGCTTGTATCTTCACAAGCCTTCATTCAACAGAACATCTTATTTCATCAACAAATAATCTCCTTGCGTATTCTTTGTTCCCTGTGGTTTTATTGAGTTTAACCACAGGGTGCACAGGTTAATCACAGAGTTTCTTCGCCAGCCGATTAACAACAACAATCAACCCTCAATCCTCCTTTGTTCCTTTTTCCCCCACAAACCAATGCTCCTTGTTTTTGAAAAGAACATTGAAAGTAGTGAGTGATCCGTAACAACGCGTGATGTATTGCTGGATATTTACTTTTTCTTCATCGCTCAGCTTTTTGTTGCTGTTGATATTCTGTTCCAGCACGCGCAGCCGGTCGCGGAGCATTACTATTTTATGAAAGAAATCTTCGATCGGAATTTCTTTGGGCTTTTGCGATTTATCGGCTGGTTGCAGCAGCATCGTTCCTCCCAGCCACCGGTCGCCGAGGGAAACTTTTTCGGTGATGCCGCCCCAAAGCCTTAATATTTTCAATAGCGATTTTTCGATTTCACTGTGCGTTTCAATTTCCTCGGTAACATTTTCGGGAATGATTTCATCGAGTTGGGGGTCGTTCTTATCTATTTCTTTCAATCCATGATTGATAAAAGCGATTTGGTAAGTAGCATAACGTATTCCCACAATTACCCCCGGCCCAAGCTGGTTGTGTTGCAGGCGTGTGCCGATACCGAGATTAAGCTGATCCATGTTTTTTTATTTGGCGCTAAGTTATCAAAACCGTTTAGCTGCGCGAACAGGTGTTTCAGATTATAATTGATGGCAGTTGAAATGTGCCTGTTTTTATTCAAAATAGAGTTGCCGGGAAAGGATATTTTCTCTCTTTTTAAGTATAGCAGAAACTTCCTGGGGCCATTTCGTTCAGGAAATCGGCCCAATCGTTCAAATTCCAGGAAACAGAACGCTTTTGGTATTATGTTAGCGGCATAGTATCAAACTCTCCTTTATGAAAATAACAATGCCTGTTCTGCTGGCCCTGGTTTTCCTGGCAGCTTGTATTCCGCCGGCACCTAAATACCCTAATGAGTCACAACAGAAAATATTAAGCGAGGCGCAACAGCTATCAGACAGTCTCGAAGCATATGTCAAACTTTGGCTCGATGGCAAGGCAGATAGCCGCATACCCGATCGGTTAATTCCCAAGGGCATTGTTGACAACAAAAATTTTTATCTCAAAAAGCCTGAAGAAGTTAGTTCCCGGGAAACATGGGGCTATCGACTGAGTCACCCGGTTAATTTTGATTCGATGTTAAATGGATTACCCGATCCTCATGTAACCTATCTTTTGCTGGGACCCAGTCTCGCTCCTTTCGGCAGCAAACTGGTAATCGAGGGAGAATTTCCTTATTGTCGTTTTTTTAGTATCCAGGTGAGTGCGCCCCTCGATGGAAGAACGTATACGGCTACGCGTTATTTTGGTGCCGCCGAAGTAAGTATTGCAGATGCAGATATAGAACCGTTGCCAGGTAATTCTAATCCTTTTCGGCCAGGTGCTGATCGATTGTCGGCAAACCGGAAATACAGAATGGAGTTTAAATTAGTCAAAGGGGATGCCGTTGCTTTAAACGAAGGATTGTTTACTCCCCCTTACAGAAAGCAAACGAATACAGCAGCCGGTTCATTGATTGTTTACCAGGGCCCCTGGGGTGAAAAAGATTTCTTTGGAAATAAAAAACCCGATGGAGGAAAATGGGATGTTGGTAATGTATGGATACGTATCTATGCACCCGATAAAAACAAAGATGCATGGGGTGGAGTACCGATGCCAAAAGTTTATTACGAACTGCCCGATGGGCGCAAATATTTTATCGGCGCCGATTTTTCAGAATTGCTCAAGCGCGCGAATGGCACTATGAAAGCAAGAATAACGAATACAGCTCCCAATCCAAACATCAAAGTTTCGGATGGCTGGTATAAATCGTTTGGAATCGTTCGAAGTATTTTAAATGGTGCTTCTTTGGCAAATGGCTGGAACCGTATGGAGAACGCTCCCAAGATTAATGCAGTCGATTTAGGCGTAACAGGAAGAGGAGAAAACCAGGCGCCGCCCGGTAACTATGAACCTCATGCTACAACCAACAACTATGCAACTTACCTGGGACGTGCTTTAACAGTACAGAAAGGAATGGTAGCAGTATTGGTTGGAAAACTACCAACTACACCCTTAACTCGTAGCGGCGATCAATATATGCAAAAAGCACAACTACGCTATTGGAGTATTTGTGGGTACGATAATTCCCTCGATGCAAAACTACCCGGCTCTGCGGTGAACGGAATCATGGATGAGGATATGATGCTCGATAAGGATCGGAACTATATACTGGTCTATTCCAGGAAAGAAGACCGGCCTTCCAATGCAAAGGGAGAAAATGGAATAACCTGGGTAAACTGGGGCCCTACCGCCGAACTCGGTCTTATGATGCGTTATGTTTCTATTGCTAATGATTGGGACTTTGATAAAAGCCCGAATGAAAAACGTCTGCCCTGGCCGGTAGCTGATTGGGCCGGCAGCAGGTACGACAGTACCCTCATTGGCCTGAACCATCATAAAGGGTTTATGCAATGTTATATACCGCGGATTGTAGTAATGACCAAAAAACAATTCGAGATGCTCGGTGCATCACTTCGGGCAGCAGATATCCCTTCGTGGGTGGATAAGACCAATCAAACCGGGATTAATGAGGCATATCGCAAACCAATAACAGTTTCTAGTGTTTGGAAGAACGATAAACGTTATATAGCCGAAAGAATGATTGACGGAGATCTCAATACGAGATGGGCGAGTAACAACCTACCGGCAACAGTACAGGTGGATCTTGGGGAGCAGCAACACATAAGTGCCATTAAACTTTTTTGGGAATCCGCTGCCGCAAGGGAATATTCCATCGCGGTTTCTTCAGATGGAAATAACTGGAAGGAATTCTATTCAACCAATCGTGGCAATGGAGGAATAGATGTTATTAGTTTTTTGAGAGAAAACGGACGATTTGTTCGGCTTACTATAAAAAAAGGAACCTGGCTGCCCTGGGTTTCATTATTCGAAATGGAGGTATTGAGCAACAAAATGCCCTGTGATCCCATCCCGGGTTCTGCTTTCGTAAGCCCCACTGCCGATCAAAATCTGCTTAGTGTTTATCCGAATCCGGTTATAAGTGAAGCTTTGATAAAACCATTGAAAGCCGATTGGGCTGACAAGATAGTAGAACTTCAAATTTATTCTTCCGGGGGAAAATTGGTACATGCAGTTTCTCAAAAGGGAAATAGCATTCGGCTTAACTGCAGCAACTGGCCTGCCGGAATCTATTTTGCTAATCTGTTTGCCGATAGAAAAAGATACCAGTCGTATTTCGTAAAACAGTAATAATGGTTATTTTGAAGAAAATTGAGCAAGGCAAAAACATACAAACTTCTTTTGCACGGCAGTGTATGGCTAATTTTTTTGTATATCAATATCCGCTATCTTGAAAACTGGTTGCCAACCATTGGCCTTCATAAATCTTTCTGGCAGGTACTGGGCTATTCGTTGATTTATCTTCCATTGCTTTTTGCAGCGCCTTATGCGCATTATTTTTTCTTCGTTCCAAAATTTTTCCTGCAAAAGAAATACCTGTTCTATACTTTGTTCCTGTTGATTTCTTTTGCGGCAGGATCTTATTTAACTGCTATTCTCGATTATATTTTTATCGGGCACGAAAACCAGGACTGGTTGCTAAGCAATACGCACGTGTGGAGCAGGATACCCTTGCTGGTATTGTTTACTCTTTTGGCCACCTGGGCGAGGATGACCGAAGAAGTACAAAAGCAGCAAAAAAAACAACAGCAGCTCGAACAACAACAAACAGCAGCAGAGCTCAAATGGCTGAAAGCACAGGTCAATCCCCATTTTTTCTTTAACGCACTTAACAATATTCACAGCCTGGTACATCTCAAAGATGATAAGGCGGGTCCTACATTGGTAAAGCTTTCTGAGATGATGCGTTATGTGTTGTATGAAAGCGAATCAAAAACGGTCCCTTTGCAACACGAGATCGAATACTTACTTAAGTATGTCGATTTGCAGAGTTTTAAGGAGAGATGGAAACCGAAAATAAAACTATCAATAGGGAAACTGCCTTCTGATATTTTTGTAGCGCCCTTGTTGTTTATCAATTTCGTGGAGAATGCCTTCAAGCATTGCAACCTTGAGGAGGAAAAGAGTTTTGTTTCTATCAGCATCGAAGTAATAGAACATAAAATTTTATTTGTGTGCAAAAACAGTGTGAGCGATCTGGTGCTAAAAGATGCTACCAGCGGGATTGGGCTTGAAAATGTAAAACAACGACTGCAACTGTTGTACCCCAGCAGGCATGTTCTTGAAGTAAAAGAAGAGGATGCTGTTTTCTCAGTCACGCTTGCATTAAACCTTTGAAAATGCCGGAAATCAGAAAATACAGTTGTTTAATTGCGGACGACGAGGATCTTGCACTTGCCTTGTTAAAAAACTATATTGGCAGCATTCCCTTCCTGAAGCTGGAAGCTGAATTCCATAACGGCAAAGAAGTACTGGCTTATTTGGAAAAAAATAAGGTGGATATTCTTTTCCTCGACATTCAAATGCCTTATATCAGTGGGCTGGAGCTTGCCGAAGCATACGCCAAAAAGTCTGCCGTTATTATTACCACGGCTTATCCAGGTCACGCAGTGGATAGTTATGCACTGAATGTACTCGATTATCTTTTAAAACCTTTTTTGTCCGATCGCTTTGAAATGGCTGTTCAGAGAGCAATCGACTATGTTGAATACAAATTGGCAAAAGAAGCCGGGAGTGATGGCAAAAACTTTATTTATGTAAAAACCGATCATCGCCTGGTTAAAATATTATTTGATGAAATACTTTATCTCGAAGCAAGAAAGCAATACGTAATGATTAAAACTGTCAAGGAAGGATACCTCGTTCTCGACAGTATGAAGAACTTCGAAAATTCACTTTCACCTGCGTTGTTTATGCGTGTACACAAATCGTATATCATTGCTTTGAAAAAAATTCAATCAATGGGCTCTGCCGAACTAATAATAAATGATTATACCATTCCCGTAAGCAAACAATACCGGCGGGCATTGCAATCGAAAATAGGTTAGTATTATTTCAGCCTCACAAATTCATACGGAGTGAACTCCACAAAATCCGCCACCGTAACGGTTACCGATTTTACCTTGCCATTCTCCACTGTAAAAGGCAAAACCTTTATGCCATAAAGCGGATCGCTATAGGTACACAAAAAACGATTGCCACCCAAAGGCTCCAATGTTCCATAACGACCCTTGTGGTGTTCAAAACGTATGATCAATTTTCCGTTTTCGGGTTTGATATTCATTTTGCCATAGATGGTATGAGTATACTCACCAGCATAAGCGGTAAGTGGTAATGCGGTCGACGGATTGCCGGCGATCGTATCTTTCTTTTTCTTTAGCCAATCTGCATCCTGCTTTTTGCCCATCGACTGAAATCCCAGGTAAGTCTTACTATAGTTGCGATAAATATTGCCGAGATAGGCATCCATGATTTCCCATTTCAATGCTTCGTAAAAGTTATTCTGATCGGTATTGGTGAGTACAACAATTCCCAGTTTTTCCTCGGGTACGAGTGTTACACTGGTTACAAACCCGTTTACGCCACCGGTATGTGATACAATTTTTCTGCCGGAGTATTCTTCGAGAAACCATCCAAGACCATACAGGGCAAAATGTCCTTTATTATACATAGTACCGCCATTACCCAGGATCGAATGCGGCAGCCAGGTTTGTTGTTGCGCCACCAAAGGAATGACCTGCGTTCCATCTAACCGACCATTATTGAGTTGTGCTTTTACCCATTTCACCATGTCTGCAGCAGAGGAACTGATACTTCCTGCCGGACCAATATTGTCAATATTCCCGTAAGGAATTTTTCGGATTTCTTCATCCACCACAGTGTGAGCAGCGGATTTATTGGAGGAAGAGGATATTTCTTTAGAAAGTGCAAGCGTATTATTCATGCCGAGTGGCGTAAATATCTTTTCTTTCAGAAATTCAGCCCAGGTTTTGCCGCTTGCTTTTTGTATCACTTCACCTGCTATGCCAAATGCAGCATTGGTATAACCCCATTTGCTTCGGAAACTGTAAAGCGGTTTTACTTTTCCAAACTTTTCGATTACCTGTTCTTTTGTTAAGTCGGAATCGAAATACATAAAATCGCCCTGGAAGGTTTCAAAACCCAGTCGATGGCAAAGCAGATCTCTTAAGTTGGCTTCTTTCGCTACCCAGGGATCGTACATCTTAAAACCCGGTAACCATTTTTGTACCTTATCGTCGAGCGATAATTTTTTTTCTGCATGAAGCATGGCCACTGCCGTAGCAGTAAAAGCTTTGGTATTGGACCCGATCATGAATAAAGTGTTTTCATCCACTTTGTCGTTGCCACCCCATTCTTTCACCCCATATCCTTTTATAAAAACTGTTTTGCCATCCTTCACAATCGCTACGCTCACACCCGGAATCTTCCAATCGTTGAGCGCTTTTTCTACATACTGGTCGATGCTGTCTTTTACAAAAGAAGGAAGGTTGTTTTCCTGTGCAATAGCCTTGATCGAAAGGAAGACAATTGCCGCAAACAGTAATTTCTTATTCATATAAACTAATTAATCGGTTAGTGCCTGGTAAACTACAGCCTTCGCGCGATCACCAAAATCCCAGGTATTGGTGGGCCATACATTTCTCAGGAATACAGCCACGAGTTTGGATTTGGGATCGATCCAGAAATGGGTGGCAAACATACCGGCCCAGTCGAAGGTACCTTCCTGCACGGGCCAGAAGCTTTCACTCTTTTTGGTGAATATGCCAAACCCAAGACCAAATTTGTTAGGTGCATCCGCTTCGCCCCACATCGACAAATTGCCGATTTGATTCGAAGTCATCATGCGCACTGTATGCGGCGATAAGATACGAACTCCATTCAGTACGCCGCCGTTCATCATCATGCTGGCGAAAAGAGCATAGTCGTAGGCGGTAGAACTTAAACCGGCCCCTCCCGAAAAAAAGGAACCAGTTTTTGTAAGAGGAAAATCGCGGTGGAAGGTACCGTTGAGAGAAATGATGGAATCCTGTACCTGCAATCCATTTTCATCCTGTTTGTATAAAGGAACGAGCCGTGCCTGTTTCGATTCGGGAAGAAAGAAATAAGTATCCTTCATACCAAGCGGGTCGAAAAGATGTTGCTTGAGAAATTTATCAAGCGGCATACCGCTCGCCACTTCGATCAGGTAGCCCAATACATCGGTATTCAATCCATATAAATATGCCTCGCCGGGATGGTTGAAGAGAGGGAGTTTTGCCAGTCGCGGAATAACTTCTTTCAACGAAGAATAGGGAGTGCCGATGCCACCATTGATTTTGTTTTTATAATAGATGGCATTGGCCCGGTCTGCTCCTATTTGTGCATAGCCGATACCCGACGTATGCGAAAGCAGGTCGCGAATGGTTATTTCTCTTTTTGCCGGTTTAGTAGTATAGGTTGTGTCTTTTTCATTGTAGGTATCCAGCACCTGAGGGTTTTTGAATTCGGGAATGAATTTCGAAACAGGATCGTCCAGTAAAAATTTCCCCTCTTCGTATAAAATCATCACGCCCGTACTGATAATAGGCTTGGTCATGGATGCTATGCGAAAGATATGATCCCTGCGCATCGGTATCTTTCTTTCTGCATTGCAGAAACCAAAAGCTTTATGATACACAATTTTGTTATTGCGTACAATAATGGCAGTGGCCCCGTTCAATTTATCCTGGTCGATGTATTCCTGTATAAAACGGTCGATGCGAGGTAAGCGTTCGGCCGAAACGCCAACGGAAGAAGGGTTGGCCTCAGCAAGCAAAGTTTTTACAGGATTGGATGGATTGATAGCCCGGTTCTGCGCAACTACGGAAATAAAAAAGCATAAAGCAAAAAGGGAGCTGATAACAATTTTCATAAGCAATCAGGTAATGGTTGATAAGGAAAGGTAAGCATTATAAAGAGAGGGAGAATGGTGAATTCTGCCTGCCAAATAATTGCTGCAAGTTGTTCATCAAGCTCGCGGCGTTAAATACTTACTATTGGAAGTTAGCGATCGGATTCTTCTTCTTTCCGGGCATCACCCATCATCAGCTTGTAGCGGCGATAACTCAAATAACAGCGTTTGATATAAGATTGAAACTCGTAATCGGTAGCCGTTTCGGTAAACTCAACGGTAGGCCGGTACCATTTGATAAATGTATCCAGTTCTGCACCGCGGAGTTGGGTGATGCGTATAATGAGCGGTCGGCTGAAGCGATGATCGATAAACTTTTCCATTTCTTCGCGCAACAATCTTTCCTGGAAGGCTTCCATCCTGCGGTTGCGACGGAACTGGAATAAGCGGATGAATTCATTGATATCGAGTCCCACACCTCCCGAAGGGGAAATATTTGTGAGGCTTTCGAGGTTGGGTCGCCGGAAATTGAAAGCTTTTGCATAATCGATCCGGTTCTGAATGGAATCGCGCCTGTAACTCGGCGGCATTACCGTTACCTGTTTGAGGTCGGCAATATTCACATGCAGGGAAATTTCAAAATTCTGTGTATTGGGTATGGTTGCTACCGGGAATTTGGGAGTGGGTTTGCCGAGGTAAGAAAACCAGATGGAGTCCTTTTCGCTTACAAGGAGTGTGTATTTGCCATTGGCATCGGTAATGGTTCCGCCTCCCGAACTACTCATTACGCTCACGGCTTCGAGAGGTTTTTTCTGGGTTACATCATATACTTTACCGCTCACTCTTACCTGTGTAAAAGCGCTTACCAGCAGGAGTTGTATTGCTCCAAGCATTATTCCAATGCGGTAAACTTTCAATTAGTAGATTTTAGCGCTGTGATATTACGAAGGAAAGGGGAGATTAAGGAATGGAGGAGAAGTTTTAACGAGGAATTTCAAAAATTGGCCCATTGACTAATTATCAAATTGGCCAATTCCCAATACCGTTTTTTCTACAACTTCGGGATAGTATGTATGCTCCAACCCATGTATCTTCTGCGCCAGGCTTTCCGGGGTATCGGTAGCACTCACTTCGCATCTGGCCTGGAAAATAGTATCGCCGTGGTCGTAATGTTCGTCTACATAATGAATGGTGATACCGCTTTCTTTTTCCTTATTGCGGATAACTGCTTCGTGAACAAAATTGCCATACATGCCCTTACCCCCGTATTTCGGTAAAAGTGCGGGATGAATGTTTATGATTTTTCCCCGGTAGGCATCGATAAGGGCCGCAGGCAGTTTCCATAAAAAACCGGCCAAAACGATAAAGCCGATATTCTTTTCTTTCAGAGCGTTAATATATGCATCGCCCCTGAAAAACTGTTCTTTTTCGATGAGAAGAACAGGAATGCCTGCATCGTGCGCAATATTTAGTACACCTGCACCGGGTTTATTACAAACAACCAGCGCTACCTTTACCCGCAGGTGATTTTTAAAATGTTCAATTATTTTTTTTGCATTGCTGCCCGCGCCCGAGGCGAAAATGGCGATTTGCTGCATGGGATAGTGTGTTTAAGGGTTTAAGGGTTGAAGAGTTTAAGGTTTTGGTGATTCTGTAGCAGACAACCTGTAGACCCTTAAACTTTGAAACCTTTAAACTCCGTCTCCGTATCTTCAAACTGCAAATCTGTATCATTTCGATCGAAACTCAATACACAGATATGAGAATTCCTGCACTCTTTCTCGTTCTTTTTTCTTTCGCATCCTTTCACCTGTATGCGCAAACAGTTTGCAATACCAAACCGGTATTGCCAAAATTCAGTGAGTCGGCCTATGCCGAATTATTTAAAAAAATGGCCGCGGCAGAAAAGGAATACGAGAAAGATACCAGCAATGCCGATGCAATTATCTGGTATGGCCGACGCAAAGCCTACCTGGGCGATTATCATGGAGCGATAGCTATTTTTTCGAAGGGCATTGCCCTGCATCCTAATGACGCACGTTTGTACCGGCATCGCGGGCATCGTTATCTCAGTTTACGTTGCCTCGACCTGGCTATTGCCGACCTGGAAAGAGCGGCCCTGCTGATTAAAAACCAGGCCGACGAAGTAGAACCCGACGGTATGCCGAACGCAAAGAATATTCCTACCAGTACTCTCAAGTCGAATACCTGGTATCATTTGGGTTTGGCTTATTACTTAAAAGGAGATTTCATTCGCGCTTACGAGGCTTATACGCAATGTATGCATGTATCGAACAATCCCGATATGTATGTGGCTACGGCCAACTGGTTGTATATAACCCTTAGAAAATTGAAGAAGGAAGACGATGCCGCCAGATTGCTGTCCACCATTTCGGCCGATATGGAATTGATAGAAAACAAAGACTATTTGCGCATTCTATTATTATATAAACAACAAATGGATCCGGCAACGCTGAAGCAGGAATTATTCGGAACGGGTTCCAGTTTGAGCAATGCTTCAATGGGATTTGGCCTGGGCAATTATTACCTGCTTAAGGGCGATGAAAAAGAGGCCAGGCTGATATTTGAGAAAATTCTGAGCGGCGACCAATGGGCGAGTTTTGGTTTTATTGCTGCAGAGGCGGAGTTGAAAAAATTATGATTGTATTTTTTTCACCGCGGAGAACAAGAGAGCGCGGAGGTGACTGGATTTTATTTTGCTTTGCCACTAACTTCTGCGATTTTGTTCCCCGCCCGGATTCGTGTCTTCACGAATCCCCAGATTTTTTCGACCAAACAGTTTAAATAAAAATGGGTCGCGTTCATTTATATTGCCGCAACAGCTTTATGAAGGCCACCGCATGGCTTCCCCTCTGCACCCTCTTGTTCTACGCAGTTAAACAACTTTCATCGAATACAGATAACATAGTTTTGGATTTGTGGAGACACGAATCGGGCGTTGTTCCTGTTCTTTGCAGTGAAAAACCTTCGGCACTAATCCAGCGATTGTTGTTTTTTACGCCCGGCCAGCCTTCTTCCCATCTTCTTCAGGTAATTCCTGAAAAAACCAAATTGTCCAAAAGGGATGCTGATCACAATAACGCAAACCGGCCAAAGCAGGGTAACTAAGAGGATATAGAGCGGAATGCGAACGGTGGTTTGTTCAACTTCCATCAAACCCAGCAGTAACCGGCCAAGGTACCCGCATAAACTGCCCCCGAGTGCAAAAGTGACGAGAATGAGGGCGAGTTGCCATCCATTTACTTTCCATTTTTGTTTAAGCCGGTTGAACATGCGTGCAAAACTGGGGGAAATAATTCACTTTGCATCGTTGAAAATAGCTAAGTGGAAATGGTTATCCACGTGCTGACAAAAACATGACAGCGGGTCTTCAAATCATCCAAAAAATATTGAAAATTAGGCTGAAACCCGCGCCCAGCCTTGCTTAAAAAAATTTTAAACGCGTTGTGTATTTGTTAAAATCCTGACTTATTTTTGCAGCCAATTCAGGAAATTTTTCCACATAATTTCATCATATTCAACTGATATGAGCGAACACCGATCAATTGCCAAACACCTATTTGTAGCTACGCTGTTCTTCTCGCTTCTATCGTTAACCAATAATGCCAATGCCCAGGACGGAAAAGCCCTGTTCCAATCCAACTGTGCTTCCTGTCATGGCCTCTTCAAAGACCTTACTGGTCCTGCCCTTGCCGGTGTTGATCAGCGCTGGCCTAGCAGGGAATTATTGCATTTGTGGGTGAAGAACTGGAATAAGGCAGTTGCTACAGGCGATCCTTATGCGGTAAAGATTCAGAACTGGAGTGCTGCGGCAATGAATAGTTTTGAAAGCCTTCCCGATAAAGATATCGATGCAATTCTTGATTACATCAAAACAGAAGGCGATAAAGGTCCTCCTACAGCCAAAAAAGTTGAAGAAGGAGGAGGTAGTGGTGCTGGCGAATCTGACAGCGCACTTCTATACGGAATTCTTACACTGATTCTCGCCGTTATTGCATTGGTGTTATTGCAGGTGAACAGCAACCTGCGCAAACTTGCCGACGATAAAGAGGGCATTCCTTCAGCCGATCCTATTCCGTTCTATCGCAACAAAACCTATATCACCCTGCTTACACTGGTATTGTTTGTGGTAGCAGGTTATTTCCTGAGCCAGTGGGCCATTGGATTGGGTCGTCAAAAAAATTACCAACCCGAACAACCGATTTATTATTCTCATAAAGTACATGCCGGCACCAACCAGATCAACTGTTTGTATTGCCATGGCGGCGCTTTCGAAGGCAAACATGCCAATATTCCTTCGGTGAATGTGTGCATGAACTGCCACATGACCATCAACGAATACAATGGCGAAAAGATATTTAAGGAAGATGGAACCGAGGTAAATGGTACGGAAGAAATAAAGAAATTATATGAATATGCCGGTTGGGATCCCAATACAAAAACATATGCAAAGGCTGGCAAGCCCATCGAATGGGTAAAAATCCACAACCTGCCCGACCATGTTTATTTCAATCACTCGCAACACACAAAAGCAGGCAAAGTACAATGCCAAACCTGCCACGGTGAAGTAACCAATATGGGCGAAGTGTACCAGTTTGCCGAATTGAGCATGGGCTGGTGCGTAAACTGTCACCGTGAAAGCAAAGTGGATTTCAACGATTCACTGGGCAATGGCAACAAATTCTATAGCATTTACGAGAAGTACCATAACGAGATTAAGGCTAAGAAACGCGACAGCGTAACCGTAAGCGATATTGGAGGGTTGGAGTGTCAGAAATGCCACTATTAATTGGCCAATTGGCTGATGGGCCAATTAGACAATGATAACCTGAAATAAATCGCTAACTGTTCACAGGAATTACTACACACATTTCAAATTGATATAAATGGCTAAGAAAAAATACTGGCAGAGTTTTACAGAGCTCAACGATACCGAAGCGCATCAAAAACTTGCGCAAAATGAGTTTCGTGAAGATTTGCCGTTTGAAGTAGCTGACGATAAGAATTTCTCCAAAGCGCCGGCCAGCCGCCGCGACTTTTTGAAATACCTCGGCTTCAGCACCGCTGCTGCCATGGCTGCTGCAAGCTGCGAAACACCGGTTAAAAAAGCCATTCCTTATCTCAATAAACCCCAGGACCTGGTGCCCGGTGTTGCCGATTATTACGCAACCACTTTTGTAAGTGGTGGCGAAGCCGTTTCGGTAGTGGCAAAGGTTAGAGACGGAAGACCCATAAAACTCGAAGGAAACTCACTTTCTTCCATAACAAAAGGAAGCACATCGGCACGCGTACAAGCCGCTGTGCTCGATTTATACGATACGGCCCGTTTGCGTACCCCCATGATGAGCAGTGGCGATAAAAAAACCGCCATTGGCATCGATGCTGCCGATAAAGAAATTGGTGCTGCATTGGCTTCGGCAGGCCCGGTTGTATTGCTCACCAGCACTATTACTTCTCCAACAACAAAACAAGTTGCTGCAGAATTTTTAGCAAAGTATCCCGGAAGTCGCCATGTGCAGTTCGATGCGGTTTCGTACAGCGCCATGCTGCTTGCGAACGAAGCTACCTACGGTAAGAGAGCAATTCCTTCTTACCATTTCGATAATGCGAAAGTTATTGTAAGCCTTGGCGCCGATTTTCTCGGTACCTGGTTATCGCCGGTTGAATTTGCCCGCCAGTATGCTTCGGGAAGAAAGATCAGCGAAAAGAATCCCGATATGAGCAAGCATTTCCAGTTCGAAAGCATGCTTACGCTCACCGGCGCCAACTCCGATGAACGCTACACGCATCGTCCTTCCGAAACAGGAGCTGTGGCTGCTGCATTGCTGGCGGCTGTACAGGGACAGGCAGTAAGCGGAGTGGGCGGAGCAAATCTTGCAAAAGGGATCAAAGCAGCAGCCGATGCATTGGTTGCCAATAAAGGCAAAGCACTGGTTGTATGCGGAAGTAATAATGTAAACGTACAGGTAATTGTAAACGCCATCAACGAAGCCGTTGGTGCAAACGGAACTACCATCAACTGGGCAAGCCCTCTGCAATCGTTCCAGGGCATCGATAGCGAAATGGAAGCTTTGGTAGCCGATATGGAAGGCGGAAGAGTAGGCGCATTGCTGCTGTACGGTGTTAACCCCGCTTACGAATATTACAATGCAGAGCGTTTCAAAAAAGCATTGAAAGGATTGAAGCTTTCGGTTTCTTTCAACGAACGGATGGATGAAACTACAGAGCTCTGTAAATACATCGTTCCTTCGCATCACTTCCTCGAAAGCTGGGGCGATGCTGAACCCAAGGCCGGTTATTATAGCCTGATGCAGCCCACCATCAACCCGCTTTTCCAAACACGCCAGTTCCAGGACAGCCTGCTCAAATGGAGCGGCAATCCCAATACATACGAGAGCATTTTCAGAACTACCTGGACCAATCGTTTGGGTAGCCTCGATAATTTCAATAAAGCCTTACAGGATGGCGTAGTCGAAGCTGCCGCAAGCGTATCCGGCGCACCATTTAATGGATCGGCAGTAGCTGCCGCTGTTTCTGCAGTTGCCGGAATGGTTAAGAACAGCAAAGTAGAAGTAGTGGTGTACCAGAAAGTGAGTATTGGCGATGGAAAGCAAGCGAACAACCCCTGGCTGCAGGAATTGCCCGATCCCATTACCAAAGCTACCTGGGACAACTATGCAATGGTATCGCCCCAGTTCGCGAAAGACGAACTTAAAATCGATATATCGAACGCACGCGAGGCCGATAGATACGAGGTATATACCGAGAAGCCGCTGATGAAATTCACCATCAACAAAAAAGAAATTGAGCTCCCGGTATTGATTGTGCCCGGTATGCAGGCAAATACTATTGCCATTGCAGTGGGTTATGGCCGCAGCGAAAAAGTAGGACGCGCTGCCAATGGCGTTGGTAAGAATGCTTATCCTTTGCTCAGCTACAACGGAACCACCGTTGACTGGTCATCTGCAGATGTTTCTTTTACGAAGTCTGAAGCCAAGTTTAAGATTGCACAAACGCAAACACATAGCAGCTACGAGGGTCGTCACGAAGTAATCAAGGAAGTTACTATCGATGAATTCAAGAAGAACCCGAAAGTAATTATGGAAGAAAGGGCAGCCGAGCTGAAAGCTTATGGCTTCCCCGACACTTACGAAAAAGACGGAACCCTTTACCCAATCTACGATCGCCCCGGTATCAAATGGGGAATGAGCATCGACCTCAACAGTTGTATTGGTTGCGGCGCCTGCTCGGTGGCTTGTACAGCAGAGAACAACGTTCCTGTTGTGGGTAAAAACGAAGTATTGCGTTTCCACGAAATGCACTGGATGCGTATCGATCGCTACTTCAGTGGTAATGTTCACGATTCCGATGGTGTTCAAACCATCTTCCAGCCCATGCTCTGCCAGCATTGCGATAATGCGCCTTGCGAAAACGTATGCCCGGTAGCAGCTACCAACCACAGTTCGGAAGGGTTGAACCAAATGACTTATAACCGTTGTATTGGTACAAGATATTGTGCCAACAACTGTCCGTATAAAGTACGTCGTTTCAACTGGCTCGATTATACCGGTGCCGATAGCTTCCCCGATAATCAATTGAAAGAAGGTGTGGGTGCATTGAACGATGTAGTATTTGCGATGAACGACGATCTCACCCGCATGGTATTGAACCCCGATGTTACCGTAAGAAGCCGTGGTGTTATTGAAAAATGTTCATTCTGCGTTCAGCGTACACAGGAAGGTAAATTGAAGGCGAAGAAAGAAAATCGCCCGCTCGAAGATAAAGACGTGAAAACAGCTTGTCAGCAGGCTTGTCCTACCGATGCGATTGTATTCGGTAATGCCAACAATCCCGACAGTGAACTGAGCCAGGTACGTAAGAACAACGCAATGCGTACATTCTATTCACTGGAGCAAATTCACGTATTACCGAATGTGAGTTATCTCACCAAAGTGAGAAACACCCATGTACTGGCAGCGCACGCGGTACATCACGGTGAAGAAAAGCATGAGGAAAAGAAAGAAGGCGCGGCCGCTGAAAAGCATTAATTGCGCAAGGAAGCACAGCTAACAAATGACCAAAATCTAAATAAAGCCGAAAGCAATTAGCCGATGGCTCACAGCTAGAAGCTCAAAGCTCGAAGCTCAAAGTTTACAACATGGCATTAATTAAGTACGAATCGCATGTAAGGGCTCCGCTGGTGGAAGGCCAGAAAGATTATCACCAGGTTACAGAAGATATTGTGCGTCCTATCGAAGGTCCCCCCTCCCGTTTGTGGTGGATCGGGTTCCTGATATCGGTAGCCCTTTTACTATTCGGTGTTTACTCCGTTTACCGCGAGGTTACTTACGGGGTGGGCCAGTGGAACCTGAATAAAACCATTGGATGGGGTTGGGATATCACCAACTTCGTTTGGTGGGTGGGTATTGGTCACGCCGGTACGCTGATCTCTGCGATCCTCCTGCTTTTCCGCCAGGGTTGGAGAACCGGTGTTAACCGCGCAGCCGAGGCGATGACGATCTTTGCGGTAATGTGCGCGGGTCAGTTCCCGATCTGGCACATGGGTCGTGTATGGATGGCCTTCTTCGTACTTCCTTATCCCAACACACGCGGCCCGCTCTGGGTTAACTTCAACTCGCCGCTGTTGTGGGACGTGTTCGCGATCTCTACTTATTTCACCGTTTCATTATTGTTCTGGTACTCGGGTTTGATTCCTGACCTTGCCACTGTTCGCGATCGCGCGAAATTGAAATGGAGAAAGTATATGTATGGTTTGCTTTCTTTCGGCTGGACAGGTTCTACCAAGCACTGGCAACGCCACGAAAGCTTATCACTGGTATTGGCCGGTTTAAGTACACCGCTGGTACTTTCGGTACACACGGTGGTATCGTTCGACTTCGCCACTTCGGTGGTACCGGGCTGGCATACTACCATCTTCCCGCCCTATTTCGTTGCGGGTGCCATCTTCTCCGGTTTTGCAATGGTGCAAACACTGCTGGTGGTAACAAGAAAAGTATTGAAACTGGAAGAATACATTACTCTCGAGCATATCGATGTAATGAATAAGGTAATTGTATTAACCGGTTCAATCGTAGGTATTGCCTACTTAACAGAATTGTTCATCGCCTGGTACGGTCAGAATAAATACGAAGGCTGGGCATTCATGGAAAACAGGTTGAATCTTTTCAGTCCTTATGGATGGAGCTATTACCTGATGATGGGATGTAACGTATTATCGCCCCAGATATTCTGGTTCCGCAAAATGCGCCGCAACCTTTTTGTTACCTTCTTTATGAGTATTCTCGTAAACATTGGTATGTGGTTCGAGCGTTTCGTGATCATCGTAACATCGGTGTACCGCGATTATATTCCCAGTAGCTGGAGTACTTACTATACCCCTACGATTTATGAAATCGGGTTTTACCTAGGTACTTTCGGTTTGTTCTTCACCTGTTATTTCCTGTTCTCGAAATTCTTCCCGGTAATTGCCGTGGCAGAGATCAAACATATCCTGAAAAAATCGGGTGAATCGTATAAGCCGAAAATGGAAAAAATCGAACACGAAAGCACGGAAGAGTTTTACCACGAAGTGGCCCATCATTAATACTATTTGAGAAACTACTGAATAACGCTATATGGCAGAAAAAAAATTTGTAGTAGGATGTTTTACGGAAGAAGCAGTGTTGTTTGACGCCGTGAAGAAAGTACGCAAGGCAGGATATAAGCTGCACGATGTGTACACGCCTTTCCCGATTCATGGATTGGATAAGGCGATGGGTTTGCGCGATACCAGCATCCACACCGCAGGATTTATCTACGCTGTTTTTGGTACCACCACGGCATTGAGCTTTATGACCTGGGTATTTACCAAAGACTGGCCTTTGAACATTGGTGGTAAGCCACATTTTGCCCTGCCGGCCTGGATACCCATCATGTTCGAGTTTACCGTATTGTGCGCCTGCGTGGGCATGGTACTTACATTCTGTTATCTCTGCCAGTTGGCGCCCTTTGTGAAAAAACATCATTTCCATTTGCGTGCTACCGACGATTTGTTTGTAATGGCTATTGAATGCACCGCCAAAACAAACGAAGAAGAAGTAAAGGCATTCCTGAATAGCGCAGGTGCTTCCGAGATCAACGTACAGGTTGCCGAAACCGGCTGGTGGCTGGGCACCTACGATAAAGAGAAGAAATTATTTGAAGACAAGAAAGAAGAATTGGCAGTAACTCATTGAGCAAAAACGAATCAACACACGTTATGAAAAAAGCGTCAATTATAGCAACGGTGGTTTTGATAGTGATGGTGATAAGCTGCGGTCGCGATCCCAAAAAACCCAACAGCACCTATATGCCCGATATGGCTTATAGTCGCGCCGTTGAAACTTATTCTTCGTTGGATACATTCAAAGCGCAGGGCATTAATTACAATGCCACGCCTGTAAAAGGAACTGTAAAAAGAGGAGAACTGCTTCCGTTTACGCTGGAGAAAGACAAGGACGGAGATACAACCAATTATCATTTGTCGCGCGAAATCGCCAATCCACTTCCGCCTCTCGATAAGGTTCAAATGAAAGAAGCGGAAAGGCTGTATTTGATCAACTGTGGAATTTGTCATGGCACCAATCTCGATGGAAATGGTCCTTTGTACAACGGCGGAAATGGTCCGTATGCCGCGGCACCGCGTAACCTGGTAACTGATCCTGTATTGTCGATGCCCGATGGACAGATATTTTATTCTCTTACTTATGGCAAGGGACAAATGGGAAGTTATGCTTCTCAATTAAGCACTACGCAGCGCTGGATGATTATTCATTATATCAATAGCAAGCAAAGCCCGGCCAAGCCCGCTGCTGCCGCCGCGCCTGCTGCCGACAGCACTGCAAAAAAATAAAAAGCGATAAGGACAACGATTACGAATTTATAAACTGACGATAATGGCTATTAAAGAATTCTTCGAAATTCCAAAACGTTACAGAACCTGGTCAATGGCTTTGATGGGTGTGGGTTTGCTGGCCGTATTGATTGGATATTTTGTATATGGCACAGGGGATGTACATCACAAAACCCGTTTCTGGGCTTCGTTGCTGCACAACAGTATCTTCTTCCTGCTAATAGCCAACGCCAGTATGTTTTTCATTTGCGCTACTACCCTGGCATGGGGTGGATGGCAAATGAGTTTCCGTCGCGTTCCGGAGGCAATATCGGTTGCTGTAATTCCTTTGGGAATTATCGCCCTCTTGGTATTGCTGGCCATTGCCTGGGGCGGCCATCATATGACGCATATTTATCACTGGACAGATACAGAAGCAGTGGCAAACGACCCGATACTGAAAGGTAAGAGCGGCTTTCTGAACATTAAATTCTTTACAGTCTGGACTATATTAACGATTGCTTTATGGTCAGCACTTGGTTATAAGATGCGCAAGCTTTCGCGTGAGCTCGATGAAAATCCACTGCCCGATGCCGAGGCCGGAAGAAAATATATCTGGAAGAATACCGTATGGGCCGCATTGTTCATCGTTTGGTTTTCGCTCACCGTTATGTCTACCATTCCCTGGTTCTGGCTGATGAGTATCGATGCGCACTGGTACAGCACCATGTATAGCTGGTACACTTTTGCAAGTAGCTGGGTGGCTGGTATTGCTTTGATCGCTCTGTTTGTGGTGTACCTCAAAAACAAGGGATATCTCGAATATACCAACGAGGAACATCTTCATGATATTGGTAAGTTCATGTTTGCCTTCTCGGTATTCTGGACCTATCTCTGGTTTTCGCAGTACATGCTTATCTGGTATGCCAATATTCCCGAAGAAACCATCTATTTCAAATCGAGGGTTTCCAATCAAACCAAAACAGGAGCATATAGTGGAATTTTCTGGTTCCAGTTTATCATCAATTTCCTTGCTCCGTTGTTATTATTGATGAGAAGAGGGGCGAAGCGTAACTATACTACTGTTACCATCATGGCGGTGGTAATCATCTTCGGTCACTGGCTTGATTTCTATCAAATGATTTTTGCCAGCGTATTGAAAGATCACGTAGAACTCGGCTGGCTGGATTTTGGAGTAGCAGCCGGATTTGTGGGAATAATCATGTTTGTGGTGGGCCGCGTACTGGCTAAGTACCCGCTGGTAGCGAAGAACCATCCATTTATCAAGGAAAGCCTGATTCATCACACGTAATCGCTGAAGACGGGTGAATGAATTGAAAATAAAATTTTGATTAGACTGAAAAACTTATCTGAATAATCATGGCAACATCTGCAATTTTTTTGGTGGCGATTCTGGCACTTGGTTTTCTGATCACGTTTCAGATTGCCAAGGCAAGTGAATATGTATCGGTGCTGAAAGGCGAGAAAAAATCATTCGAGCAAAGCAACCGGGTGAATGCCTTTTTGATGGTGGTATTCCTCGTATTGGGACTGGTAGGGGTTTGGTGGTGCAACGAACTGTTCTACAAGAAAACCTTGTTGCCCTTCCCTTCCGCTTCTGAGCACGGAGAAAAGATCGATGCCATGTTGTGGATTACGCTTGCAATAACCGGCGCGGTATTCTTCATTACACAGATTTTGCTTTTCTGGTTCTCTTATAAATACCAGTACAATCCCAACAAGAAAGCCTATTACTATCCCCATAACAACAAGCTGGAAATTATCTGGACAACCGTGCCTGCTATCTTCCTTTGCGTACTGGTGGGTTTTGGTTTGTATTACTGGTTCCAGATAACCGGGGAAGCTCCGGAAAAAGCCATGAGGGTGGAAGTAACCGGTAAACAGTTCGGATGGTATTTCCGTTACCCGGGCAAGGACAATGAATTTGGAAAGAAATATTATAAGAATATCGACGAAAAGAAGAGTAACGATCTGGGTTTGATTTGGGATGATCCTAAAGCGAAAGATGATATCGTGGTTACTCAAACCATGTATCTCGTAAAAGATCAGCCTGTCAAGTTAATTATCGGATCAAGAGATGTAGTACACGATGTGGGCCTTCCGCATTTCCGCCTGAAAATGGATGCTGTTCCTGGTACACCCACTACGATGTGGTTTACTCCCAAGTACACTACCGAGGAAATGAAAAAGATTACCGGCAATCCTGATTTTGAATACGAGATTGCCTGCGACCAGATGTGTGGAAACGGACATTACTCCATGAAGGGAATCATTAAAGTAGTAACCCAGTCGGAGTTTATTTTGTGGCGCGCTCAGCAAAAAACAGCTTATGCTACTGCTTTTCCTGACGCTGCGCCTGCAACACCCGCCGCGGCTGCTGATACGGCAACAAAAGCCACAGCTTCAGCAAACATTAAAATTGAAACAAACAAGCCCTGACAACCAGATATCCGGTAAACCAAATTTTTTCGACTATCAAAACATTTAAATCATGAGCAACGAAGCAGTATTGCATGGTCAACACGAAGTAGTCACCACTCATGACGTGCATCACGATGAGCATCATGTGCATCATCATAAAGAAACGTTTATTACCAAATACGTTTTCAGCCAGGATCACAAGACCATTGCCAAGCAATTCCTGATTTCGGGTATGGTATGGGCGATCATTGGAGGTTTGATGTCGGTGTTGTTCCGTTTGCAACTGGGTTATCCCGATGAAAGCTTTCCCTGGTTGGAAGATATCCTGGGTCGTTGGGCAAAGGGCGGAAAAATCAGTGCTGAAAATTATTACGCGCTGGTAACTATGCACGGAACCGTTCTGGTGTTCTTCGTATTAACAGGGGGATTGAGCGGCACCTTCGCCAACTTCCTTATTCCCCTGCAATGCGGCGCCCGCGATATGGCTTCTCCTTTCCTGAATATGTTGTCGTACTGGTTCTTCTTTATCGCCAGTGTGGTAATGATATCATCTCTGTTTGTTCAAACCGGTCCTTTTAGTGGTGGCTGGACTGCCTATCCGCCCCTGAGTGCATTGGGAGACGCGTCGCCGGGATCGAAGGTGGGGATGGATTTGTGGATTACTTCGATGGCATTGTTCGTTGTTTCTTCGCTGTTAGGCGGCTTGAACTATATCTCAACCGTTTTGAATCTTCGTACAAAAGGTATGAGCATGACCCGTTTGCCACTTACCATCTGGGCCTTGTTCTTTACTGCAGTATTGGGAGTACTTTCTTTCCCTGTATTGTTATCGGGCTTTATACTTCTTTTGTTCGATCGTCATGCAGGAACCAGCTTCTATCTTTCCGATATCTTCATCAGCGGAGTGGGAGCGTTGCCCAACGAAGGCGGAAGCGCCATCCTGTTCCAGCACCTGTTCTGGTTCCTTGGTCACCCTGAAGTATATATCATTTTGTTGCCGGCGATGGGAATGTCGTCGGAAATTATATCGGTTAACTCGCGCAAGCCCATCTTCGGTTATATGGCGATGGTGGGTTCGATGTTTGCCATCTGTATTCTTGCCTTCCTGGTATGGGCGCATCACATGTTTGTAACCGGATTGAATCCTTTCCTGGGTTCGGTATTCGTGTTGTTAACCCTGCTGATTGCGGTTCCGTCGGCCATCAAGGTATTTAACTGGCTCACTACTTTGTGGCGGGCAAATATCCGCTTCACCCCCGGAATGTTGTTTGCATTGGGTTTTGTAAGCTTGTTTATTTCCGGTGGTTTAACAGGTTTGTGGCTGGGTAACTCAACACTCGATCTGCATCTTCATGATACTTATTTCGTAATTGCGCACTTCCATATAGTAATGGGCGTAAGCGCCTTCTTTGGAATGTTCGCGGGCATTTATCACTGGTATCCCAAAATGTATGGCCGTTATATGAACAATACCATGGCTTATATCCATTTCTGGGTAACATTGGTGGGCGCCTACCTGATCTTCTGGCCCATGCACTACGAAGGATTGGCCGGTATGCCACGTCGTTATTTCGATTACTCTATATGGGAATCATTCAAGCAGTTTGCTGAATTGAACCGCTTCATTTCAACAGTAGCTATGATTGTGTTTGCGGTGCAGTTGCTGTTTGTATTCAACTTCTTCTATAGCATCTGGAAAGGAAGAAGAGTAACCAGCAAAAACCCTTGGGGAGCGAATACATTGGAGTGGACAACACCCATTCGCCCCGGTCATGGTAACTGGCCCGGTGAAATTCCAGAAGTTCATCGCTGGGCTTATGATTATGGTAAGGATGGAAGAGAATTTATTCCGCAAACCGAGGCGATCAGCGCCGATGAAAGTAAACATCACTAGTGAGGAATAGTGAGTGGTGAGTGGTGAGTCGTGAGTGGGTTTGTGATTTTCAAACGCTCATTAAATTTATCGCTCACAAAAAAATAAACGATGCAGGAGGAATTGGAGAAGAAGCAAAAAAGTTCTTTAAAAATTAAAGGGAAACTGAGCGATTACAGGTTGTTGATAAAATTCAGCCTGAGTTTCATGGTGGCTTTTTCGGCCGTTATCAGTTACCTGCTTGCGCCCAGGATAGTTGAATACAGTTGGAGCATGATTGTGCTTCTTTTTGTAGGAGGCTTAATGGTTACGGGCAGTGCCAATGCTGTTAATGAGATCGCTGAAAAGGATACGGATGCCATGATGAAGCGAACAGCCAATCGGCCACTCGCATCGGGAAGAATGAGTGTGGAAGAAGCATGGACCGCGGCTACCGTGATGCTGATTGCAGGGATATTTATCCTTTGGTATTATTTCAACCTGCTTTCGGCTGTAATTGCACTCGCAAGCTGGTTTGTATATGCGTTCATGTACACACCGCTAAAAAAAGTGAGTTCGATTTCGGTGCTGGTGGGCGCCGTTCCCGGAGCGCTTCCCTGCCTTATCGGCTGGGCGGCTGGTAACGACGATGTGAGTATTGGCGGATGGGTATTGTTTGCGATCCAGTTTTTCTGGCAGTTCCCGCATTTTTGGGCCATTGCCTGGATTTCGCACAAGGATTACAGCAATGCCGGTTTTAAGCTGATGCCGTCGGTGGAAGGACCAACAAAATATTCGGCGATACAATCGGTGATTTATTCGCTGGTGTTGATACCTGTAGGAATGTTGCCTTATTCCATCGATATGAGTGGCATCGTGAGTTTCTGGATTGTGCTGGCAGCAAATCTTTTCATGGTATGGCAATCGGTTCGTTTGTTCAGGGAAATGGAGAAGAAGGCAGCAAGGCGGGTAATGTTCAGTAGTTATTTCTATTTGCCCATTGTTTTGCTGGCTTTATTGGCCGATAAAACATGGTAGACTTTAAATACTAAAAACGTGATGACAGAAACAGTGAGCACGCAAAGAAAAAAAATACACCCGCATAAGTTCACCCTCTGGGTGGCTATTGCAAGTATTATTATGATGTTTGCCGGTTTAACCAGCGCTTACATCGTTAAAGGCAGTATGCCTGGTTGGGTGAATGTAGGCATGCCAAAGCTCTTTTATTATTCTACCGCAGTGATGCTGATAAGCAGTGTAACCATGCAGATGGCTGTGAAATCGTTCAAGGAGAGAAATATGCAGCAGTACCGAAGAACGATTACCATTACGGCTATACTGGGAGCTGCATTTATTGTTATGCAGGTGCTTGCTTTTAAGCAACTTTATCAAGCGGGGGTGAGAATGGAAGGCTCAGGCGCAGGGCAGTTTTTGTACATTATTTTCGGATTGCATGCCCTGCACGTGTTGGGGGGAGTAATTGCCCTGCTGGTGATGTTCGGAAAGGCATTCAGTTCGCGGGTGAGAAACTACAACCCGGTACCGGTGGAAGTAGCATCTACCTACTGGCATTTTGTAGATCTTTTGTGGATATACCTTTTTGTTTTCTTTTTGTTTAAAATATAATTCCGGTTAAACCGATTAATAACTAAGAACCATTTAAAACAGTAACATGGCACAAGCAGCAGTACCGGCAAATACCAAATGGTGGGGAGGTGGAAGAAGTCCCTTTAACGTGGAGTACGGAAAACTGATGATGTGGTATTTCTTGATGAGTGATGCTTTTACATTTGGCGCATTCCTGATTGCCTACGGAACAGTACGCATGAGCAGTAATAGCTGGCCCGATCCCAACCACGTATTTCAATCGGCGCCACTACTCGGCGATGGATTGCCGCTGGTTTTCGTGAGCTTGATGACCTTTATACTTATCGTGAGTTCGGTTACGATGGTGCTGGCTGTTCACGAGGGCCACAACATGAACCGCAAGGGCGTTATCAAATGGCTGTTGTGGACCATTATAGGCGGTTTGGCCTTCCTGGGTTGCCAGGCATGGGAGTGGACGCATTTATTTCATGAAGGCGCCTGGTGGGGTAAGATCCCGACTTATGCAGGAAGCCATTTCCTGAATGCAGACGGATCCATTCCTTCTACCAATTTCTCTAATTTCTTCTTTACAATAACAGGTTTTCACGGTTTCCACGTGTTTTCGGGGGTGGTGATCAATGTGATTATGCTTATCATGACCATGAACGGAGTATTCGACCGAAAAGGACATTACCTGATGATTGAGAAAGCCGGTTTGTACTGGCACTTTGTAGACCTGGTTTGGGTATTTGTGTTCCTTTGTTTCTACCTGTTGTAAAATTTAAAAAGACTTATTCATCTTATTAAAGCTGTATATGGAAAATCAACACGGCATGTCATCGGAGATTACTTTTCACGCGGATCACAGCGATTCGAAGTCGATGGTGAAGAAAATAATCCGCACAACAGTAATCCTGAGTGTGATTACAATAATCGAGCTTGCACTGGGGTATGCAATATTTTTCATGCATAAGGACCCCAACCATAGCACAGGCCTGGTACTGGCTATCAAGGGTGTGATCGTTATTCTTTCGCTGGCAAAAGCCTTCTATATCGTTTCAATATTCATGCACCTCGGCGATGAGTTGCGCAACATGATTATGACCATCGTAGTGCCTTTGCTGCTTTTTGTATGGTTTATTGCTGCCTTTATGTGGGATGGCAATTCGTACAAGAATCTTCGTAACAAATACGATCCCCATCACAAGGAGCAAAAAATTCCGACTGAGTCAAAACCTGCCGAACATGGCGAAGGGGTAAAACCAGGCAGCGTGCATTAATATACCGGAATAATTTTTTGAACCCGGAACTGTCGAGATTTGCTTTGGCTCGTCTCCATAGTTCCGGGTTTTGTTTTTGGCGCCTTCGCGACAAATTTAAATACTGCAATTAAGTACCTGTTCTGGTCTTGTTTTGACCGCTTGGCCTAACTTTGTGCTCCAATAAAATTGTTACTGTGAGTACAAAAGCTTTGATGGCGTTGATGCTGGTGGTGCTGTTGCCGGTTGTCAGTTATCTTTTGGTGAAGGGCTTTGGAGAAGATGCGGTGCAAATGCCTCCCCGCTATTTTGCCGATTCGGTAAGTAATAAAGTAGTGGATGGCAAAATGATCACCGATACATTCTGGCACCGGGTAAACGATATACAGCTCGTTAATCAACTGGGGAAAAAGGTATCGCTTGATAGTATTAAAAACAAGGTGCTGGTAATAGATTTCTTTTTTACCCGCTGCCCGAGTATTTGCCCCGGTATGACGAAGAGCATGAAAAAGCTGCAGGATATGATGCATCCCAACGACCCGCGTAAGGTGATTGATACTGCACTTGCGCACCTGATCTCAATAAGTATTGACCCTGTTCGCGATTCGCCCGAAGTGCTCAAGCGTTATGCAGATAAAAACGGGGTAGACCACGAGCGGTGGTGGATGCTGACCGGCGATAAACAAAGCATTTACGATTTCGCCGTTCGTGAGTTGAAGCTGGGTATCATTGATGGCAACGGGGTAGATACTTTGTTTGATCATTCTCCTAAATTTGTTCTGCTGGATAAAAACAGGGTGGTGCGCGGATTTTACAACGGGCTCGATTCTGCCCAGGTATTAAAGCTTTCGCAGGATATTGTGTATCTCTCCCTTGAAAAAGACCGGAAAAAACCTTCCGCAATTTTTCAGCAGTTAAAACAAATCTGGCCTATCTATGTAGTAGTATTGGTTGCTGTGCTGGGATTTGTTGTGCTTGGGTTGCGTTCTAATAAAAAATTCAAAGTATAATCATGCTTGACCCGGTTCTGCAAAAAAACGATAGAAGGGCCCGAATACTGATTGGGATTTTTTCGGTGGTTGTTTTTTTAGTGGTGGTGGCGTTGGGAAGAGTTCAGTTGCGAGTTGATACAGGATTTGATGTGCATATTTTTGCGCGGATAAATGCAACAATCAACTCCATTGTTTCAGTTTTACTGCTTGCAGCTTTGGTTGCCGTTAAAAGAAAAAAATTCCTGTTGCACAAACGGCTCATGTTTGTATCGATGATTCTGTCGATAGTTTTCCTGGTATCTTATATAGCGCATCACTTATTATCGGGCGATACAAAGTTTGGGGGAGAGGGCGCCATACGGTATGTTTATTTCTTCATACTGGTTACGCATATATTCCTGGCGGCTATTATTCTTCCCTTTATTTTGTTTACAGCCTACCGCGCATTAATAGCCGAGTGGCCACAGCATCGGAAATTAGCCCGTATTACCTGGCCCATATGGTTTTACGTAGCTGTTACAGGCGTGATTGTGTATTTTATGATCAGCCCTTATTATACCTGATTCCATATTATTAACATAGTATCATTCAACTATGCCAGTTACCAACCAGAATGCATTTGCTGCTTTGCGCCTTTTGCATCGCTCCTTATTAATCGGGATGGCTTTGTTTACAGGAGTTACACTTTACCTTGTAGTATCGGGCGCGTTCAAAGCCCAGGTGGGATTTTCATTGGACCGCAACCTGCAAGTGGTGGCGGCTTTGTTATCGGTGGGATGCCTGTTCATCGGCTTCAGGGTTTTTAGAAATAAGATATCCGAAATCCGAAAAGTTAACGAAAGCGGTGAGGAAAAATTCAACCGCTACCGGGGGGCATGCATTATCTGGTGGGCACTGATCGAAATGCCGGGACTGTTTGGCGCGATATGTTTCCTGTTAAGCTCCAACTACGCTTTTTTTGCGCTCGCCTGCTTTCATATATTGGCACTCGCGGTATTCATGCCCCGCCGCGATAATATCATCGTTCTGCTCAACCTTAGCAGTGAGGAAGCTAATGAACTGGGGAATTAGATGGGCTGGTCAGACGGAGCCCGTCAGACCAACCCACTAATGCTTATATTTGATGCCGCATGTCGCTTTTCATTTCATCTCTTAACTCGGGCAGTAATGGCAATTGTTATTATATAGGAAATAACAATGAGGCCATATTGGTGGATGCAGGTATTTCGTGCAGGGAGGTAGAAAGAAGAATGAAGCGACTGGATCTCGAACCTTCGCGCATCAAGGCAATCTTTGTTTCGCATGAACATGGCGATCATATCACCGGCATTCCCGCACTTTCGAAAAAATACCGGGTACCTGTTTACATTACAGATGATACCTTGCGGTCGGCCGCAATTCCAATAGAGGAGGAATTAATACAAAATTTCAAAGCGTATCAATCGATCAATATCGGGGGCCTTGCCATTACTCCATTTCCCAAATCGCACGATGCCATCGACCCGCATAGTTTTATGGTAGAAGGCGGTGGCGTTCGCGTGGGCGTATTCACCGATATTGGGAGTTCGTGCAGGCATGTTATTCATCATTTTGGCCAATGCGACGCAGCCTTTCTTGAATCGAATTATTGCGAACAAATGCTGGAAAAGGGAAGCTATCCCTATTATCTTAAACAGAGGATTCGCGGAGGCAAGGGACATCTTTCCAATAACGAGGCGCTTCACCTGTTCAGGAAATACAAAGGCAGCCAGCTTCGCGTATTGATTCTGTCACATCTATCCCGGAATAATAACTCGCCGGATATTGTAGACGATTTGTTTAAAAAGGAAGCAGGCGAGGTACAGATTGTAGTTGCCTCGCGTTACAAAGAAACTCCCGTTTATCCGATACTTCCCTCTTCCTCTGCCCCCGGTTCAAAACTATTGCAGCCTGCAATGCTGCACGAAACAATTCAGCTGAGTCTTTTTCAATAACAAATTTTTTAGTACGTAGTGAATATCGTTTTTACCATAGAGGCGTCTGGCGATGCAAGGGAGAAGATAAGAGAGCTGGGAGAGTTGCAGGATGAATTGAACGGGGTTGTCGGCAGCAATTCATATGGGCCATCTTTGGATCACCTGTATATAAATATCTTTTGCCTTAATGAAAGGATGGAAGCGTTGTTTCCTCCCAGCGGACCGATATACCTGCACAAACCAAGAAACTATATGTATCGCGGCGAACGTGTAGAAAAGCCCGCGAAAAGCCTGGAGTATGAGTTACGACTCGACTATGCGCTGTACTCCTATTTGCCCGGTTATAAAGAAAGATTGCGAACTGAGTTATTGCAGTCGCTCGAAATAATGAAGGAGTTTCCTATACTTAAGGAAATTGATATCGATAGACTCAGGAACGATATGAACGATTTTTTTATAGCGGCGGGTTGGTAGTATTTTGCCTCTGTTGGCACTTATTCTTTTTATCTGCCGAGCCTGATTTATTCAGGCCCGGGTAAAAGCTTAGAAAAGAATTTCCGCAGGATCCCAAAATTTCTTTTCGAAATCAACAATCTTATCGTTCTTCACCAATACCCCTTCTTTTTTCAACAACTCTTCCATGCGCGTGGGTGTTTCAAAATGATGTTTGCCCGAAAGCATCCCGTTCCTGTTGACTACACGATGCGCCGGAACCCTGGGCCTGACCCTTCCGGCTCCATTCATTGCCCATCCTACCATGCGGGCCGATAGTTTTGTGCCCAGGCATTTGGCGATGGCGCCATAAGAAGTAACGCGCCCCCTGGGGATTTGCCTTGCTACTTCGTACACCAACTCAAAAAAAGACTCCTCTTTTTTGCCGGAGGGGGTAACTGTTTTGAGTTTGCTGATTGTTTTTTTTGCTTTTGCAGCCATATCAGTGTTGCTTCTTTTTCAGCAGTTCGCTTCTTTTGGGCTCGGGAACATTTTCATAATTATAGGGACAGTGTTTGCATCCATTCCCGCAGCAAAATCCTTTTTCGAGATGGTATTTTTCGGTGAGCACAATATAGCCATCTTCGTTATAATAAAAATCAATCCCTTCTATCAGTTTCTCTTTCAAGCGTAATTTCTTTTAGTTCTTTTTCTTTATCGGGTAGCGGTGTTTCGGGTAATCTAAAACGTAAGTAGTGTACCCGGTTGCTTTCTGCAATATCGAGCATTTCGTAATGCGTTTTTATTCCCAGTATCGGGTCCGGAACTTCTTCGGCGTACAGGTTGTCAATATCTTTCTCCAACTGGAGATCGTACAGCCGGATCACCTCCTTGGTAAAACTATACAGAACAGGAGAATCGGTTTTTAAGTTCACAAAACCTCCGGGTATGAGTATCTTTTGGTACAAACGAAGGAAACGCGGATGTGTCAACCTCTTTTTTGCACGGGAAATACGTAATTGCGGATCGGGGAAAGTGAGCCAGATTTCTTTTACCTCTCCTGCCGAAAAATAATCGTTGATTTTATCGATATGGGTTCTAAGAAATGCCGCATTGCCCAATCCTTCCCTAAGCGCGGTTTTAGCGCCTACCCAAATACGATTGCCTTTCAGGTCAACCCCGATAAAGTTTTCGTGGGGGAAGAGCCGGGCTAGCCCAATAGTATATTCTCCCTTTCCGCAGGCGAGTTCGAGGGTAATGGGATGGTTATTCTTGAAAAACTCCGCCCATTTGCCCTGCATGCCTTGCGGGTATTGCAATACATTGGGAAAGGTTTCTATTTCAGCAAAGCGAACGAGTTTTTTCTGGCCCATAAGCGGCAAAAATAAGATGTACAAAGAGAAAGAAGTAAGCAAGGTGGTAGCAGATGTGGTTAATTTGCCAATTAGGTAATGAGTCAATAAGCCAATGAAGAAAAGGTGATGGGCTGTTGCCGCGTTTTGTTCGAGGGAATTTGAGCCGAGAATAGCAGCTCTTCGTTAGCCCGAGGCGAGTAAAAAAATAAAAAAACCCGCTTCCGAGAACGGAACGGGTGTCAATCTCTTCAGTTCTTGCTTGCTTGTTAGAGATTATGAGAAAAATCCGCTGTAGAGGGAGGACTCGAACCTCCACGGGGCAGTTAGCTATAACACAAAGATTAGTGGTCAACCCTGGTCGGCGTTGTTACGTCGGCTCTATGTTACGTTTGTCCTGTTATCCCCACCCCCGAGACGAGAGGGCATGTCTGCCAAGATTCCATCACTCCACAGTATTGGCGCTATGTATAAGAACGTTGACAGTGCAATATTACAGGATTCGGCAAATATCTTGACTAATTTTCAATAAAAATTTTGAAAATATAGATAATGTTCAAATATTTGCATGAAATAATGAAAACAATTTAAAAACGCGTTGCAATATGGCCTCTAAATTGAATCTCGATAAACTCGATCTCCAGATAATCCAGGAAATGATGCAAACCGCGGAAATTTCCTATGCCGACCTGGGAAAAAAACTCTTTGTATCGGGGGGAACCATACATGTCCGCATCAAAAAACTGCAGGAAGCCGGCATTGTAAAGGGGACAAAACTAAATGTTGATCTTAAACAGCTCGGCTACGATGTAATTGCCTTTATTGGCATATATCTTGAGAAAAGTTCCCTGTACGATATTGTTGCCAAGGAATTGTATAAAATTCCGCAGATCGTACGGTTGAATTACACCACCGGCAACTACAGTATGTTTGCAGAAATCGTGTGCAAGGATATTAACCAGTTAAGGTTTGTGTTGCACGACGAATTGCAGAAGATAAAAGGTATTGAGCGTACCGAAACTTTTATTTCACTGGAGGAAAGTTTCAACCGAAATGTGCAGGTGTACACGACCTGAAATTTGGCTAACAAAGTTTCGGGGAGATCAAATTAAATCCTATTTTAGACGTTGCTATATAAGCGTTAATACAAAAACTATGAAAAAAACTGTCCTGAGCTGGATGTCTGCCGTGCTGATCCTCGTAGCGATGCCGTATTGCAAAAAGAAAAAGTCGGATGGCTGCAGCTCCGAAACAACACTGGCCGTAACTACTACGCCAGCCAACGGAAGCACTGAGCCACCTGCTCCGGGCCCCGATTTTCCACTGACGGTTAATATCACATCGACTATGCCGCCCTCGGGTGTTACCATTGATATTAAGGCCCGTCCCGAATCTTCTTCCACAACTTTTTTCACAGCATCAAAAACAACTTCTACAGCAGGTAATAATTTTTCTATTACGGGAGCGCCGGCAACGCTTACCTGCGTAGTGGAAATAACTGTTACATCCAAAACCTGTAATACCAATAAATGGACCGGTAGCTATCGGTTCTCCAAGAAATAATTTCCTGTGCATGAAGGAAACAAACGATCCGGTTCCGGTTTTCCGGGACCGGATTTTTTATGCTTTTACTGCAAGGGCATCTCTCAGCCCGTTTCCAAGTAAGTTAAAAGCAAGTACCAGCAGCATGATGGCGAAGCCTGGTGCCAGCGCCAACATAGGGTTATTGGTAATAATGAAATTGAAGTTTTCCTTGATCATCAATCCCCAGCTTGGTTGAGGAGGTTGCACACCTATTCCCAAAAAGCTAAGCCCGGCTTCAATTACGATAGCCGATGCGAAATTAGAAGCGGCAACAACGAGTATCGGCCCCATCACATTAAGCAATACGTGACGAAACAATATCCGCGAAGGCGAATAACCCAGGGCCCTGGCTGCTTCCACGTATTCGAGCTCCCGGACTCCCAATACCTGCCCGCGTACAATACGCGCCACATTTACCCACATGGTTAACCCAATCGCAATAAAAACCTGCCAGAACCCCTTGCCCAGCATCAATGTAATGGCAAAAACCAGCAATAAAGTGGGAATGCTCCATATCACATTGATGAACCACATTATAATGTCATCTGTTTTACCGCGAAAATAGCCTGCTGCTGCGCCCAGCAATACCCCGATGGTAAGGGAAATAAGTACGGTTACCAAACCAACACTTAAGCTTACACGAACTCCAACAATCAACCTGCTCAAAATATCCCTGCCGTAGCGATCGGTGCCCAGGTAAAAGGTTTTTGATTCAAGCAAACTCCCAATATTTTCTTTGGTTGTATTTAACTCGCGGAGCGGATAGGAGATAGTTGCTGAAGTTTCCTCGTCGATAAACTGTTCAACCCACACACTATCGCTATTTACTTTGTACGATCGGATTGGCATATAGCGATAACGATCGGGCTCGCCGTGTAAAAACTTCTCAAAAAAAGATACGGGCTCATAGGTTTGTAAGGCAGGCAGTTTAAGAAATACCTGCTTGAACCCTGGCTTCTGGCCCCCCACTTCCACAATCATTCGGTTGGCATAGGGCGATGAATCGGGCGACAACCAATATGCAAAAACCGCAAGAAGTATCGACAACGCAATTACCAGCATCCCAAACAGCGCGCCTTTATTACGCCTTAACCGAAGCCAGGTATTACGTGCCGGTTGCGCTTTAATCATGTAACTTTTAAATTTTTAGTTTTACATCTCTATTTGTTGTTCCGTATCGTTCTTCCCTTCCATTCAAAACTACCGAACCTTCCCAGCCAGCCTGCTACCAGCGTGTATAGAATGTGAAGTGGCTGTAGCAACATGAAATATTTCATCAACGATTGCTGACCAAAGAAAATAGAAACTGCGTTCACAAACGGAAATTCTATCAGCAGCTTTGCGACGAACAAAAGCATCAGGAAAAAGGCAAAGCTTGCCTTGAAAAAAGCCGAAATCGCAAGAACGAAAAAACACAGGTTGACAAAATATACCAGCAGCAAAACATAAAAGATCCTTTTATCGTCGTAATGTGTCGCCTTGCTTGCCCAGCGAATTCTTTGTTGAAAAAAGCCTTTCCAGCTAGTCTCGGCCCCGGTATCCACAATAACCGCTGGATCTTTAAGGTAAAAGACATTTTCAGGATAACGGCGATAAATTTTATACATCAGAAGCATATCATCTCCCGAGGGAATATCGTCGATTCCTTCAAATCCATTTACTTCCAGGAAAGCTTTTTTACTATAGGCAAGGTTTGCTCCATTGCACATGGTCATTTTGTTGGTAGATACAACCGCCCCGGTTATTCCCTGTAAACTCATAAAATCAAGTGCCTGAAAAATGCCTAGAAAATCTTGAACCGGCGAAATCTTTACAGGCGCCGCCACAAAATGAGCTTGTTTTTGCTCAAAATAAGAGATAAGCATGAATAACCAGTCGGGACCAAAACAACAATCGGCATCGGTAGTAACAATAATGGACCCACGCGATTTATTAATCCCTGTTTCGATGGCTTTTTTTTTGTGAGACCGAATATTGTTTTCCGAGCCAAACTCTTCCTGTAATGAAATGAATACAATTTGCCGGGCGGCCTTCCCTTTGTAGGCACGGATTCTATCCGCCGTATCGTCGTCAGAAAAATCATCCACTAAAATATACTCCACCTGGTGGCTGGGGAAACGTTGGGCCGACAGGCAATCCAGCAGCCTGTTAACGTTCTTCGATTCATTTCGCAATGCAATTATTACAGAAACAAAACTTGTTGGATCTTGAGAAGAGGGCGTGTGCCCAGGAATCCGATTCCATGCTCTTCTGTAGCTGTCGATGATGACGGCATACAGGATCATTAAGACGAGAAATACGGCGATGAAGAAAGCCATTCGGCAAATTATATAAAATCGACCAATGAGACCCGTCCTAGTATTTTGATTTAAGCTGAAATCCCGGAACCGGCTTCAGGCCCGGGTGAGTGACCATTTCAATCGATTTTCCTTTTCGCCATAAATAATAGCGTACCCAATCCGGTTGCCTGGCACCCAATAGAACAATATTTGGATGATCTACCAGTTGATTCGTCAGATCCTCCACATGGAATTTTTTAAATAAGGATAAAAATTTCCCCGTCATTAATAGTTCCCTGGTCAGTACATTTTTCAACTGGAACTGGTTTGGAGAGTCAAAAGCCCCTAATGCCATCCAGCCTTCATTCGTTAAGTTGACGTATAAAGTCCCCGGATTTTTGTTACCGGCTGCTATAAACGATCGTGTACTTATAATTTGAGCGCCTAATGCAGACCTGGATTTTGACTGCTGAATTATCCTCCAGGAGGCCAATGAGATTAAAAGTCCCAATAACAAATAGCTATACGAGGCTCTCATTTCCTTCCAGTCGCGTATTGTTATTAACGTCACCGATAAAAATACAAAAGCCGACAGGGATAGAATAACATGCTCGCGCATTTTGAAAAATAACGCAAGACCCAGGTAAGTTGCAATGCCAACGGCAACAGCCAGGATTGATTTTAAGAATACCTTGTTACCACCAGCCAGGAAAGAACCGATCAACAATACTGCAATTAATAAAAGCGGGAGCCGATTGTTTTTAAAAGTCCAGTATAAAGCATTATTGTTTTTGGCAGTAGAAAGAACTGTCGGCACACTGATATCGCGTACATACGGCTGTATTTTTGGAGCTGTAATCAACGAGCTATCGATCAAATACTGGTTGAGAATAAAGGATGATTCCATTTTTTGAATACTATCTACCGCTACAAAGTTTGTGTTCGGCCGGTTAATCATCGAATAGTATAGATCTGATTTTGATTTCCAGGAAATATATTGAGGATCCTGCTCGTAAAATTTCCCTTGCACCAGGAACAAACCAAGTGAGGCAACAATAGTGAGCAGTGCCGTCATAGAAAAGCGTTTGAAATATCGCAGGTTGGTTGCTAAATAGGCTATCGGTATAAATACGGCCAATAATAAAAGACCCGTGTGAATCCGAAGCAGGAAGGCTACGAGCAGGCTAAAAATCGGCAAAAGTTCTTCTTTTCTAAAAAGCCACGCATTGATCTCCACCCGGCGTTTGTATATAAACAACAGACTTGTGCTGGCTGCAAGGGCAAGCAAGCTACTGGTGGTAGCAATTTCCAGTTTTTGTAAGAACGGAAAACCAAATAAAAGGAAAAATAGAAGATAGAAAACAAATGCTTTTTTAATACCAAGCTGGACAATTACCTGTTTGAGTAATAACAGGTGGGCCAAAAACTGCAGCAAAATTAAAAAGATCCCATACCAGTTGGTTTTTGGCAACCACTGATAGAGGGCATACACCGGTGAGAACAAAAATGGGTGCCAGCCATATTGATAATGCAATCTTAAACTGGCGGGTTGACCATAAGCGCCTGACAGGAGGTATTCAACATGTAAATCTTCGAACGCAGAGATAACCGGCTCATTGAATAAAAAAAAGAGGAGAAAATAAAACAGGCACAATAGAAACGCCTGCATAAAAGCTGACGGATAGCGCGACGAGTAAGCAGCACTCATTGGATAAAGTTACTGTATTTCATTTCAGAATATGTTTGACAAGTGCTGTTGCATGTTTTTCTTCCAGCAAGCGGTGACCGGAATTGATGATTTCCAGTTTCCCTAATGGATGAATGGAATCAGAAAAACGCCGCCCTCGGTTGGGAAGAATAATACGATCGTGCTGGCCATAAACCTGGATCAATTCAATTTTTCTTTTAAGAATTTCAGCCTTCACCTGCCGCAGGTTTGGTTTGAATTTTCTAAGAGAGGTCCATCTCAGGTATAACTGTTTTCTTTTTTTCTGATCATGTAAATACGCGTTGACGTATTTGTGAATACTTTGATTGAGGAAACCTGCCCTATGAATCACATTTACCACCCAAAGAAAAGGCGCAGGATTATTAATGGTAGCGGAAAACAATTTATTGCCTAAATAAGTTTGGGTTGCCAACCAATACCAAAAGTTTACTTTGAAACCATCCGGTGCCAGTAAATACACTTTGAATATTTTATCGCTGGCTATTTCTACCAGGCTAAGAGCGACTCTTCCTCCCATGCTATAGCCTACTATTTCATAGGAGGTTTGTTGAAAGGCGTGTTTGTCTTTGATCTTATCCAGCAAAGCGACGAGAGAAGATGGCTCGAAATCGGTATAACTGTTCCAGCGACTATTTCCGTGAAAAGGGAGGTCGATTGCGACAATCGTATATTGATCAGACAGGTGTGATTCAAGAAAACAAAAGTTCTCGGCAGATTCACCAAAACCGTGGAAACAAAATAACAGTTTGTCGCCCTTACCCCCGTATAAATAATGGAGATTGCTGTCTTGATATGGTATGAAGTCAGCTTGCAAAGCAACACTAAAATAGAGGTAATTTGGCAATTAGTGTGAAGACCTGTGTGAGGTTAGCGCAAACGAATGTTGACCCCAGGTCACCGATTTCGCAGGCGAAAACTGTTCTTTATTAGTACTTCGGTTATACAGCCTTGTACCCAATCCAGCCACCCCTTCACCAATTTTTAATTCGATGCCTGGGGATACTTGAATAGCAGCCCCGGTAGCCACCGACAATGCTTTTATGTGTACAGGAGCAGTAACTGTAAGCGTGTGTCCGGCCAATACGGCCACCGAGTCGGCGGGCCCGGGCACAATTCCTTTATCCCATGTAAGAGGGTCGTTCCAATTACCACTCTTGCGGGTACGTGTAGTGGTGATATTGAAAATATTCTTTGCCAAAACCTGCTTGTACACCACAAAATGCCCGGCATTATTGAGGTGAATTTGGTCGAATGGCGATGCATACTGCGGTAGAATCGTATTATCAACCGGGTTTACCAGCGAATCGAATAAATTGATGGCATAAAACCCGAAACGATTTAGAATGGAGTCTTTGAGAACCCTTAATCGTTCTCTCGATGCCGCATCAAACTGGGTACGTGGCTGGGTACTGCTTATGAAGCAAACGCAGCCCTCCTTGTTCGCAGAATCTTTTATGATCTGCAGGGCTTTCATAATACTATCGGTGGGCAGGTCGCCTACCTGGAAATTGTTCGAAACAAAACTCACAATAATCACATCTGGGCTCAAACTATTTGCCTTAGTAATATTTCTTTGCGGATCGGGCAGTGAATAAAATGGCGCGGGCGTGTACCAACTCGGTAAACCATTATATGGATCGTAGCCACCCAGGGCGATATTGTAAACGGTATCTACCAGGCCTAATTGATATTTATAATAATAGTTCACCCTTCGTACCCACGAACTGTCGATGGGCTGGGCGCCTGTACCAAATGCGGTGGAAGAACCCATCACCACCAGTTTTTTCGGTTGGGCAAAAAGGGGAGATAGGGAACACAGAACGCCCATAAACAAAATAAGAGCCTTCATACTCAATAAGCAGCGGGTTGGTGAAAGCGGGCAGTCCGCTCACATAAGCAAAATCTGCCATCTTAAAGGTAAGCAATTGACCCTCCGGGTGGCGGCGATTCATCGAAATCTGTCGATTAACAAAAAAATTCCATGGAAAAACTTGACGATTCGGAGGAAATCCCGTAGGTTTGAATAGTTGTATAAACAACTATATGCCAAACAACCAATTTAAGAAAGGCGAACTGTACAGTTTCATCACGGGCAAGGCTTCGACTGCTATTGCCCGCAGGCTGCAAAAAAAGTTCAATTCAGCCGACCTGAACCTTACCATCGAACAGTGGAGTGTGCTGTATCATTTGTGGAAGCAGGATGGCATTAGCCAACAGGAGTTATGCAATGCCACTTTCAGGGATAAGCCCAGCATAACACGCTTAGTAGACAACCTGGAAAAGTTGCAACTGGTGAAAAGAGTGCCTTCCGAATCGGATAGAAGGATCAACCTTATCTATCTGACCAAGCAGGCGCAAAAGTTACAGGAAGATACTATGGCCCTGGCGGAAGAGACCTTGAATGAGGCGCTGGAAACCGTGCCACCCGAAAAGATAGAAGTGTGTAAAGAGGTGTTGCAGGTGGTGTATGATAACCTGAAATAATAGGAGGTAAATGGGACAATGTGATAATTGGCCAATGTGATTGACTTCGGAATAGCAATACCGTGGAGGCCGAATAAAGTCAGAGACTTTTAAACCCTTGAACCTTCAACGACTTCTTAAACATCAAGTAAAACTCAAAACTTATCATATGAGTACCGAAACCAAAAAAGCGACCGCGCTGAAAGGCGGTGAATGGCTGATCAGGGAAAGTTCTCCTTTCGAAACTTTTATTCCCGAAGATTACAACGAAGAGCAGCAAATGGTGAAGGATATGTGCGCTGCCTTCCTTGATTCGGAAGTGCTCCCTATTATCGATCGTATCGACAAGATGGAACAGGGATTGATGCCATCGCTGGTTGCCAAGGCCGGTGAACAGGGTTTGCTTGGTACTTCTATTCCCGAACAATACGGCGGGCTGGGAAAAGATTTTATTACCTCCACGCTTGTGAACGAAGCTTTGGGTGGTGGCTTTTCGTTTTCAGTTGCCATTGCCGCGCATACGGGTATTGGCACTTTGCCGATTTTGTATTTTGGCACAGAGGCCCAGAAACAAAAGTATATTCCCAAACTTGCCAGCGGAGAGTGGAAGGGCGCATACGGGTTAACAGAACCCAATAGTGGAAGCGATGCGCTTGGTGCAAAAACCACTGCAAAATTGAGCGCCGATGGAAAACATTATATCCTGAACGGACAGAAATGCTGGATCACCAATGGTGGTTTTGCCGATATCTATACTGTATTTGCAAAAATTGATGGCGACAAATTCACCGGGTTTATTGTTGAAAGAGGTTTTGAAGGATTTACCCAGGGACCTGAAGAACATAAGATGGGTATTAAGGGATCTTCTACCGTTCAGTTGTATTTCCAGGATTGTAAGGTTCCGGTGGAAAATGTACTGGGCGAAATAGGAAAGGGGCATGTAATTGCCTTCAATATCTTAAATATAGGCCGACTCAAGCTTTGCGCAGCGGCATTGGGAGGAGCGAAGCGTTCTTCCTCTACCGCTATCGAATATGCCAATACCCGCGAACAGTTTAAACAACCTATTGCCAATTTCGGGGCGATTAAACATAAGTTAGCCGAGATGGCCATTCGTATGTGGGTTTGCGAAAGCGCCCTCTACCGCGCCAGCAAATGGATCGACGATAAAGAACACGAACTGCTCGCGGCCGGCAAGCCCTTCAATGAAGCTCTGCTGGGAGCTGCAGAAGAATACGCGATTGAATGCGCGATGCTGAAAGTTTATGGAAGCGAAGTGCTCGATTTTGTGGTGGATGAAGGAGTGCAGATTCATGGAGGAAATGGATTCAGCGACGAATACCTGATATCAAAAGCCTATCGCGATAGCCGCATTAACAGGATTTATGAGGGTACCAACGAAATCAACAGGCTGCTTACGGTGGATATGGTACTGAAGCGCGCCATGAAAGGTAAATTGGACCTGATGAATCCAGCCATGGCAGTTCAGAAAGAATTGATGAGTATCCCTGACTTTGGCAGCGGCGACGAAGAAGCCTTTGCAAAAGAGAAAAAGCTGGTGGCAAATTTCAAAAAGGCCATATTGATGACGGCCGGCGCGGCAGTAATGAAGCTGATGCAGAGGATAGAGCACGAACAGGAATTGTTGATGAATATTGCCGACATGGCGATAGAAACCTACAATGCCGAAAGCGCCTTATTGCGCTTAATGAAACTGGCTGATAAGAAAGGTGAGGCTGCCTGCAAATACGAAATGGATATTGTGAAAACCTATTTGTTTGATGCGGCCGACAGAATTCATAAGTACGGCAAAGATGCTATCAACTCCTTTGCCGAGGGCGATGAACATAGAATGATGTTGTTAGGTTTGAAACGTTTTACCAAGGCGGAACCTCTCAATACAAAAGATACTCGCCGCAATATCGCCAACAAATTATTGGCCGATAACAAATATCCGCTTTAATACGATTTGCATTTTGTGAGATAAATCCCTTCCCGGTCGAGAGGCCGGGATTTTTATTTTATCTTCATTCTTTTAATCAGAATAATATGAAACCAATACCACGCAGGAAATTTATTGGACAGGCAGCACTGGTTACCGGGGCAGGCATAATTAGTTCTTCATTCAAAACCAACAACGATATGGCAGAAAAAACCTTTATTCACCACGTGTATTTCTGGTTAAACAATCCCGATAGCAAAGAAGATCTGAACAAACTGATCGAAGGTTTGAAGAAACTTTCAAAAGTGAAGTCGATTGCCTCTTTTCATATTGGCCGTCCTGCGCCTACCAATCGCGAAGTAATCGATCGATCCTATTCCGTTTCCTGGTGTCTGTTTTTCAATTCCGCTGCCGACCAGGACAGTTATCAAACAGATCCCATTCACCTGAAGTTTATAGAAGAGTGCTCGATGCTGTGGAAGAAGGTGGTGGTGTATGATTCGATTGATATTTGAATAATTGGCCAATTAGCTAATTGGCTAATCGGCCAATTCTCGCTATTTATTCTCCGGATGCGGCTTCCCGTTATGGCAGGTTTTACAGCTTATCGGTGGTAATGCATCCTGCGTTTGCCCGGGTTTGTACTTAAAGAATTTTTTATTGATCTTCCCCGTCATTTTATACATGTTGCGGGCTATTTGTTTCTCTGGTTTTTCATCGCTTGCGAAATCCATCTTTTTCGGATCGTCTTTACGTGGCGCATGACAGAAATTACATTTAACGCCCAACGCTTCTTTCCATTGATCCATGGTAGCATCCAATTCTTCGTGGCTGATATTTTTGGGAAGCACTTTCAGGTTACGTTTGGGCTGATCCTGCGGCGGCACAGAGCCCGCTATCCCCAGCGCTACAAAAGCAAACAGAAAAATAACGATAGTTAGTTTTTTGTTCATGTGCATAAGAGTTGTTTTGTTGGTTAAGTGTTCAAATTACGTATAAATCTCTGACGATTACTTCTGCTGTTTTCGTCATCGGCTTCTTTGACGGCGTTTCTAAAAATAACTTTCGCAGATAAATTGTTTGGTTAATTTTAGTTACTCCAAAAAAGTTCTGCTATGGCCGGCAACAGGAAAGCTGCACTCGGTTTCATCTTTGTTACTATTTTAATCGACGTGATTGGTTTTGGTATCATCATACCCGTGGTGCCAAACCTGATAATGGAACTAGGACATACTGATATCAGCAACGCGTCGCTTTATGGTGGCTGGCTGATGTTTGCTTATGCAGGCATGCAATTTTTTTGTGCGCCCCTGTTGGGTAATCTTAGCGATCGTTATGGCCGCCGGCCTGTCTTGTTGATCTCGCTCTTTGGTTTCGGACTTGATTATTTACTTACCGGCTTTGCACCTAACCTGGTCTGGCTTTTTGTTGGGAGAATAGTAGCAGGTATAACCGGCGCCAGTTTTACTACGGCAACGGCCTATATCGCCGATATAAGTGAACCCGAAAAAAGAGCACAAAATTTTGGAATTTTAGGAGCCGCATTCGGAATGGGATTTATTATTGGTCCCGTGATTGGAGGATTGCTGGGTAGTTTTGGACCAAGGGTTCCCTTCTTTGTTGCAGCCGCGCTTACGTTTCTTAACTGGTTGTACGGCTTTTTTGTATTACCCGAATCGCTCGACAAGGCTCACAGGCGGCCCTTTGAATGGAAGCGCGCAAATCCATTGGGTTCGGTGCGGCAATTTTCGAAATATCCCGCTATTGCGGGACTCATCGCTTCTTTGGGATTGGTTTACCTGGCAGCACATGCAGTGCAAAGTACGTGGAGTTACTACAGTATAAAGAAATTCGACTGGCACGAACATGAAATCGGGATTTCGCTGGGGGTGGTGGGATTGTGTGTAGGGCTTGTTCAGGGAGTATTGATCCGGAAAACAATACCGTTGCTGGGGCAGGAGAAAAGCGTTTACGCGGGGTTGTTACTATATACGGCCGGAATGATATTGTTTGCCCTTGCATCCAAGGGCTGGATGATGTATGCGTTTACTGCCGTGTATTGTTTGGGCGGTATCGCGGGCCCTGCCCTCCAGGGAATTATTTCCAATCATGTGCCGGCAAACGAGCAAGGTGAATTACAAGGAGGCTTAACCAGCCTCATAAGTCTTACCGCTATAATTGGACCATTAATGATGACGGGTCTTTTTTCATTCTTTACAAAAAAAAATGCGCCGTTTCAGTTTCCCGGCGCACCTTTTATTGCTGGTGCCATCTTAATGTTGGTCAGCGCGGTGTTTGCTTACCGTACATTGTACAGCGAGAAACACCCGCGGACCGCGTGATTCAGAGGTAAAAAATATCTTCAGGCAACTTTAAGGTTGTTGGCAACCGAAAACGCAATCGTGGTTCCTGTTCTTTCATCGCAACTCATGCTAATGCAACCACCCATTTTCTCCGCGGCCCGCTGCAAGTCTGCACTTTTCCCCTGCAGGTTATTGTAAAAACGGGCATCGTTGCAACTTACCTGTATAAAGGTGCAGTCGCCACTTAGGGTTGAATGAATATGAATGCATTGCTCCCTCGAAAGCAGGATTACATTTTTGAGCAAACTGCCAAGTGTAAGCGATAACAAATTTTCATCGTTACCAACTACAACTTTGGGAGATACATGATTTACGATAAAACTGTGACGTTCCTGGGTAAGCGGCATGAAGCTATCTGCGAGCTGGCTGACAACATGCTTCAGCAAAATTTTTGCTGTCAGTCTTTCGGTCGGATCATTTTTCATAGTACTGAACTTTTAAACGGTAATTAGGATTGCAGTTTTCAAGGGATACCAACCGGATCGTTTACATTAACGGATGGCATGGATACATTATTATCAGTTTTTGGGGGTACCGATTAAAATACAGGGTTTCTGTATAGATGCTGATGAATTGAAAACGGGTTTGGTCTGGGGGTAAAAAAGGGGAAGGTACGGTCGTTCTTAGGGTTATTGGATAAAAACAGAGCCAGCAACAACGTTGTCTATAGTATCCGGAACATGCCGGAATGTATAGCGATTGTTTTCATCGGATTTGGAAAATCAGGGCCTTAACCAATCAGGTCGGTTCTTGTTTAATCAACCATCAGCATCTACCAGAACGTCATGGGGTAACGGAAAAAAATCTGAGCCTTAACCAAAATCGATAGTGCTACTTGTTAATCTGAGCCGGTATCGGTTTTCTGTGATATTGGATTTTTGCTTAACCTTCGGCGATCATCCGGATAACCGCCTTTCGTAACACAAAGATGCAATGCCAATGAAGCGAAAAAAATCGACCCTTTTGTGAAAGAATAGTACCAATTCAATTGGCCTTTGCGTAGTACTTACACTACATCGGTTTAGGGTTTCAATTAGCTCCCGCAACAGCATGATTATTAACCGGAATTTTCAGTGATGGTGAGCGGGTTGATTTGATAATTGTCAAACTTCGTGGCATGTGGGTATAACTTGATCGCGGGCAAGAAAACAGGCGTAGAAGATTTAAAGACCCTGGTCTGGATAAGCAGCGATATCACTCTATTGCACGAAAACTATTTACTCTGCGATGCCTTCTGTCTACAGGCATTTTGAGTTTGCCGAAACAGAACAATACCAGAAGCTCCAACGATTACATCTTGTATTATTCTGTGGTTAAAATCTATCCCGTGTTATCTGTGTTATAAACCACGGGGAATGCGATAGATTTTTGTTTACAACCATTTCTAAACTAAAGGCCAATCTGTGGCTAAGCCCCGCATTTTCTGATTATTTGTATTTTCGGTTCTCAACCGATTGTATGCGTCATTACCTGGTCTCTTTTTGCTTGTTGATTGCTGTTTACGCAAAGGCACAGCCCGATATTCAGAAAAAGTTTCAAACACTTTTTATTACTGCCACAGATGGCTCTGTTATTGAATTGCCGGAAGGAAATTTTAAACTGACAGTAAGCCTCTGGCTCGATGGAAAAAACAATGTAATCATCAAAGGAAAGGGAATGGATAAAACCTTTCTCGACTTTGCCGGCCAGCTATCGGGCGCTGAAGGTATCAAGGTTACCAATGGCAACAATATCGTTATACAAGATCTCACGGTTCAAAATACAAAGGGTGATGGGTTGAAAACACAACTCGTAGATGGTATCAGCTTTAAAAATGTAAAGGCCGAATGGACCCGCGGAGCCAATAGCAAAAACGGCGGCTACGGAATTTACCCGGTTCAATGCTCGAATGTTCTTATCGACGGATGCGAGGCAAGAGGCGCCAGCGATGCCGGTATTTATGTGGGGCAATCGAAATACATCGTTGTAAAAAATTCCAGGGCCTACGAAAATGTTGCCGGTATTGAAATTGAAAATTCGCTGTACGCCGATGTATACGATAACGAAGCAACCAATAATACCGGTGGAATTCTTGTGTTTGATTTACCCGACCTCATTCAAAAAAAGGGCGGATATGTAAGGGTATTCAACAACCATATCCATCACAACAATCATGTAAACTTTGCGCCCAAAGGAAATATCGTAGGTAAGGTTCCGCTGGGCACGGGCATGATGGTGATGGCTACTAATAATGTAGAAATATTCAACAACCGTATCATCAACAATATTACAACCGGTACCGCCATTGTTAGTTATTATATCAGCGAAAATCCCATCAAAGATTCAACCTATTATCCCTATCCCACTCAAATTCATATTCACGATAACATTTACGAACGTCCAAACGTAAGAGCTACTATGAAAGGCCGGATGGGAAAACTCTATCGTTTCAAATTGCGATTCGGTAAAAAAGTGCCACATATTATTTACGACGGTATTGTTGACAAGAGCAACCCTCCGCAGATTTGCATTCGCAACAACAGCAACATGACATTTGCCAATATGGATGCTGCCAATAAGTTCAAAAATATTTCCAGGGACGCATCTTCGTATAATTGCAGTCTGCAAAGCCTGGAACCGGCAAGCTTAAAATCGGGAAAATGAAACGCAGGTATATCATCGTTATATCGCTGTTAGCAATAAGCACATTGCTCGCTACTTTTTCGTTTATTACCAGGCCGGGCGATGAATTTCAATTTCACGAAAACCTGTCGGCATATAAATTCTTCGAAGGCGCATTGAGGAACCTGCAGCCGGCCGAAGGAGTGATCCCCTACGATCTTAATACGCCACTGTTTAGTAACTACGCAGAAAAACTTCGCTTCATCAAATTACCTCAGGGTAAAAAAGCTGCATACCAGGAAAAGGAAATCTTTGATTTGCCGGTAGGCACCATTCTGATCAAAAACTTTTATTACTACAACGATTTCAGGAAGCCGGAAAAGGGAAGAAAAATTATCGAAACAAGATTACTGGCTCATCGCCACGATGGCTGGGCAACTTACCAATATATCTGGAACGAAGAACAAACCGAGGCAGTATTCGAACCAATCGGCGACGCGATTATAGTTAGTTACATCGACAATAAAGGAAAAAAAATTACGGCCCCTTATGTTATACCCAATCAAAACCAATGCAAGGGTTGTCATGCACAGGGAAACACGCTATTGCCAATTGGTTTGGCAGCGCGGCATTTGAATGGAGATTACCAGTACAGCGATGGCAAACAGAACCAGCTAAAATACTGGTCACAACACAATATGATCGACTTGCCCAATAGTGCAGTACCGGCAAACGCAAACTGGCAGGATAAAAAATTTTCCCTCGAAGAAAGAGCAAGAGCCTATCTCGATATCAACTGTGGCTTTTGTCATAACGAAAAAGGCCCGGCAAATACCTCCGGATTGTTTCTTGACATACATAACAATTCACCGATTGCGCTTGGGATTAATAAGACTCCGGTAGCTGCGGGGCGCGGAAGCGGCGATATGCAGTTCGATATCGTTCCGGGCAATCCCACTAAATCTATTCTCATTTACCGAATGACCAGTAATGATCCCGGAATTGCCATGCCCGAAATCGGGAGAGAGCAGGTGCATAAAGAAGGCGTAGCGCTGATAAGTGAATGGATCAGGAAGATGAAATAGGTCCGCATGCAGCGTGCCACTTGCGGCTCACAGCCTGTAGCTCTACTGTAACGGCCTCATACATCTAAAACCGACGGTCCCGTTTCGTTCAAAACCCTGCGATACCCGAAGCAAGAATTGACGGTAGTGCAATTCGCGCGGCCCGCTTTGTACATACCACCAACTGGAGGATGGTTTGAAATAAGAACCTCCTTTCACGATAATATAGCGGTAACTGCCATTTGTATAAACATCGTTGGTGAGTTGCCAAACACAACCTACCAAATCCTCCAACCCCCATGCATTGGCCCCTTGTGGATACTTGCCAACAGGGTATAGTTTTCCATCACCCAGGTTACAAAGCGATGAATCAATTCCTTCAATAGAACTAACCGTAAGCGTTTCTGTAATTACTTCTTCTTTCCTCGTAACCGGCTTCGATTGTTTCCAGGGCCAGGGATTCAACGCCTCTGTTTGCGCTGCATATTGCCATTCAACTTCTGTCGGCAATCTTTTACCAGCCCAATTTGCATAGGCCTGCGCATCTTCGTAGCTGACATGTATCACGGGAAAGCTCTCCTCGCCTTTTTTTATTTTTCCTTTTATCCAATGCTTTAGAAAATTAACCGTATCGGAAGGCTTGTATCCAGTGGCATCAAGAAATTTTTTGAACTGGAAGTTGGTAACAGGATGTTTGTCCATATAATAAGCAGGCATATCAAAGACGCTGTCTACAAACTGTTTCGGGTAAGGAATAAACTCGTCGCCGTGCGTTTCTTTAAATAAAAATTTCCCTGCGGGAATCAACACTTCTTCGCCCGTTCTTATTGCAGTAATATTTATCGATGGGATGGTAGACGTTAAGCGTGGCTCTCCGGGCTTGAGCGTTACTATCGTTTCGTCGAGCAGTATGTTGCCATCGAATAACTGGATAACAAAATCACCTTCGTATCGGTCAAAATTCTTCAGCAACGATACCTGGTGCTTGCCTGTTTTCAGTTCCAATGGCTTTTTATTGTAAGCGGGTTGACCGGCCCAGATTTTTATTTGTGATCCCTTAAATGCGCTAACAGTAAGATGATCTCCCAATAATTTTGCGGATACCAGCACCGGCAGTTGTGCGATGCAATCCACTTCTCCTTCGTTATTGCTACCAAGCCATTTTTGGTGAAAAGAATTTGTTTCGGCCTCCATAACCCATCCATTCCCCAGTTTTTCCGGTTCCAGCAGTTTATGATGCCACAAATCCACGAAATGGTATCCCTGTTTGGGTTCAACAAAAAACAGTTTTCCCTTATAACCTTGTGGCAACACACTGTAAATGGTATAGATCGTTTTTTCAGGAAGTTTCCATTCGTTCACCCAAATACTATCGCGCGTAGTTGGTAAAAGAGGCGTAAATGCGCCGGATGTAAAGTTGAACGTGTGTTCTCTTAATATCCGGGATGTTTTACCAAGATATTCGTATTGCGCCTGTGCCCAATCGGGCTGACCGGGAGCAAACATATTTATTTCGGTTCCGTACCCATTGAAAAAAGAAGTAGCAAATTCGCGTTGAATACGTTCTTTATACAATTCTGCTACGCGAAAAATGGCAAATTCGGGTTTGATGAATTTGTTGAGGTTGAGCATTGGCGGATAGTACAACGCATTGTGTACGCGTCCGGCAACAATTCCACTCATATCTTTTGGCACGGCCATTCCTTCGCTATACATTATTACGCCTGCCCGAACTTTATCCGCCGCATCCTGCAATTCTTTGCTCGACGCTCCCCTGGTATCCAATACCACTCCATCGGCATCGGTTTCTTTGATCAGTTGTCCCAACCCTGCCAAATGACCCTCGCTGCGTGTACTTTCATCCCAGGGGTTGTAGCAAACAAAAAACTTAGTTCCCTGTTTGCGCATTTCAGAAGAAATGGCTTTCAGTTTTTTTGTACCACCCGGTAAGTCGCGGAACAAATCGAATTGATTGCGTTGATCTAATCCAAGCGATGGCCAGGTGGGCCATATCCCGATTACATCATCTCCACCATACCAACTCTTTCCCCTATTGATAAAATCGAGAAGATGATATCTTTTATCCTTGCTGTCGTAAACAAACTTATCCCATGCCTGCAACAGATGCATCACATAACTATGCCTGATCCATTGCAAGTCTTTACGCCCGAACAAACGATTATCGAAATTTGCGGTATCGTACAGCATTTTTTGTTGGAAAATTACCCGCAGACCTTCCTGCCATTTTCCTTTGTAGTTCTCCACCCATTGTTTATACTTCACCGATCCACCAGGAAATAAAATCGTTTCAAAACGCCTTCTTTGCCCTTTTTGAATACTGTTTCTATCCCTGCGAACAAGAACGGCGAGATGTACTCCATCATTTTTTTCAATGCAGGAAAAACCGAGTTCCCAGGCATTGTCGGGGCAGATAACATTTACGGGTATTTTGCCGGGTACGAAAAGATGAGTACGACTTAAAGGATGATCGCCCAATCCTGTGATATAAACATGGTCGGGGCTTGCTCCGAATGGAACAAGATTTCTTATTGCAATAGTATCGTTCGAGATATTCAGCAGCGATATTTCTGCATTTGTTGGGTTAATGGTTTTAACTGAATAGCGAACCTTGTTATCAATGTCACCGGCAGAGTCAAATACAGGAAGCAGCTTTTTATTTAGTTCGAAGGAAAATAGCGGAAGTTTTTCCTGCGAGAAGGATGAGCAAGAAGCTATGAGAAATAAAAAAAGGGAAAGCCATTTCATATTGCATACTTTCCTATTAAAGGTATTAATTTTTATTGCCGGGAAAGAAGATTAAACCGCGGAGAAGATTTCATATTTTTCCCTGCTCCTCCCTTTCTCCTATGTTTGTAAGATAGTATAAAAGAGGTTCTTTGAAAACATTGCTAGATACCAATTAGATTTGGTGGATAAGGTAAAAAAAAACTCCCTAAAACTCAGGGAGTAAATTTTTACCGCAGAGAACAAGAGAGCGCAAAGAATATGGACTCAATAGCAGTTTATCTACGCTAAATCGAGTACTGGTTTGTTCTGCAATATCTTTTCTATTTCTTCCATTACTTCTGCATCGAGTTTACCGGCAGTATCCAATGCTTTCAGGTTATCGTATAGTTGTTCTTTTTTGGTTGCGCCCAGTATGGCCGTTGAAACATTTGGATTCTTGATCGTCCAGGCAATAGCCAGGGAAGCCATCGATACTCCTATTTTTTCGGCCAGGGTTACCAGTTTTCGTAGCTTCTTTATCTTTTCCTCCTGCAGCCAGCGTTCTTTCAGCCAATCAAATCCTTTTATCGCTAAACGCGAACCTTCGGGAATTCCTTCGAGATATTTTCCTGTAAGAAATCCTGCGGCCAGGGGGCTCCAGATGGTTGTTCCCAATCCTACATTTTGAAAAACGGGCAGGTAATCCTGTTCCATTTTGAAACGCTCGAACATATTGTATTGAGGCTGCTCCATGGTAGGCGCAATCAGTCCGTACTGCTGTGCTACGCGATGGGCTTCCATGATTTCTGCCCCGCTCCACTGGCTGGTTCCCCAATACAATACTTTTCCCTGTTGTATCAAGTTGTGCATGGTCCATACCACTTCTTCGATAGGCACGCTGGTATCGGGCCGGTGGCAGAAAAATAAATCGAGATAGTCTACCTGCAGTCTTTGTAAGGCTTCGTTACAGGCTTCGAACAAATGTTTCCGGCTTAATCCGGTTTGATTGGGTTTGTTATTTTTTCCCCGCCAGCCGAAATAGGCTTTTGACGAAACTATATAGGAAGTGCGATCCCAGTTCTTCTTTTTCAATACCCGGCCCATCATTTTTTCGCTTTCTCCAAGCGCATATACCTCGGCATTGTCAAAAAAATTTATTCCTTCGTCGTAGGCAATGCCCATCAGTTCGTCGGCAATGCTGTCGTCGATTTGTTTATGAAAGGTTACCCAGGATCCAAACGATAAAACACTAACCTGTAAACCGGAACGGCCAAGTCTTCTGTATTCCATAATTCTTTTGAGTAAAGATAAGTATTAGGCGGAAGCTGCGAGCGGTGCGCCATGAGTTGTAAGTTGCTGGCTGCTAGCTGCAAGTTGTTAGGGTAGTGTAAGATGATTGTTGAGTATAGAAAATGTTAAGCAAGACCTGTTTTATTGTTATACAATCTTAAACATAAGCTGTCGATTGCTAAGTCTCAAATAAAAAATCCACCCGCTCATAGCTAACAGCTCAAAGCTCTCCGCTACTCCGGAACTCCATCGGCCGGCACTTCTCTTTTACCCGAAGCTTCGTATTGCCACCATTCGCTGAAGTCCTGTTTGGCGCGTAGCCCCTTTCGTGCAATGGAGTAACCTGTTTTTTGATAGATATAAGCTGTTTTATCAGTATAAAATTCCTGCAGGTTTTGGTCCCACCATAACTCCGAGGTACGCAAGGTATCGCCCTTGAGTTTGTTTATTACCACTACACTGTCCTTCAATAACACTTTTCTCTCGAACTCCATATGCCTGGCATAGAGTGCATCGAGGGTGCTTTCGAGTTGAATGGAGTCGTTGTAAAAATCTACATGTAATGAACGGGGAAACTCAATGTAGGGAGAGTCGGCCATATATCGCTTCATATAAGGCGCAACCAATTTAGCTTTTACTTTTCCTTCCTGGCTCAAATAACTCTCCACGCTGAGCGCTTCTTCCACAGCAATTTTCTTTTTAAACTGCTCGTCCACTTCGTTTATATCATTCTCGCAGGAGCAGATAAAAAAGCAGCTTCCTAAAAAAGCTGCTACGAGTAAGGAATATGAAGAGCTTTTGAAAAGCATCTTAATCGTACTTGCGTTTTATGAACCACAAATCGCTCATCGAAAGTCCCACCGATATTCTAAAGAAGCTTTCCTTCAAACTATTGCTATTATTTCCCCGCTGACCCACTTCGAATGAAGTGTTGATAATGGTAAACTGGTTGGTATAGGCTACGCGACGCATCGGCAATCCTGCGCCAATGCTGAACGCCCAGCGGGGAAGTTCTTTCCCAATGGTAATGTAATCGCGGCCATAAGTAAACCCGGTGCGATAAGCTACGTTGCTCCAATAACTTTTACCGGGGCTTGGAAAGAGTTGACCGCCGAGGTGCAATTGCCAGCTATCCTGTACAGGTTCCTTGATTCCAAAATAGCGGTAATTCGACCATTTGGTGGTGGTATAATCGACGCCTATCAGCCATTTACCGGTCTTATCGAGAATGATTCCACCGCTAAAAGAGGCAGGCATAATCACATCACCTTTTTTATCCTTTTCTGCATACACACTATCGATGGTGAAAGTGCCGCTGTTAGCATCGTATTCAAAGGTTTCACGAATCAGGTCTTCTGTGCCGTTCAATGTTTGTTGCCAATTTCCCTGTACACCAAACCGAAGCAACATCTTTTTCCCGAGGGTGGCGGTGTATTGTGCGCCTGCATTGAAAAAAAGCCCGTTGTAATTGGACTTTGTTTCGTGATTGGATTTATAGTACAGAACCGTATCGTTTATAAAAAGGCGGCGTGTACTATAATCCTTCGATCCAAATAAAAAGCCGGTATTAATACCGATGCTGAAATTTTTGATTTTATATCCTAAACCCGCAAACACCTGTTGCGATCCTCCATTTCCTTCGAATAATGTGGAAATACTATCGTTGCTATTGGGAGTTGTAAAACGTTCGCCTCTTTGAATTTTATAACCGATGCGCGTCATGGGACGCAAACCAAACACCAAACCCAGGCCTGGCTTTTTATTTATCTTCAAAGGAATGCCAAGGTTGAAATAAGAGATGTTGGGGCTTGCATTGGAGAACTTGCGAACCGGATCGAGCGAACGAAGGGCAAGATTGTTTAATTCTACTCCAAAGTCGAGCGTAACAGTTTGTAATTGGCCGTACGAAGCGGGATTCAGAAAGTTAATCGACTGGTAATCGTAATAAGCAGTGCTTATTCCACCCATTCCGCGATTGAGGATATTTTGCGTGGAAAGGATATCGCCGAGTCCATAACGTGAATACGGAGAATTAATATTCTGAGCTGAAACCATTGAAGAAAAAACAAGTGAGACCGCCGCTAACACATTGATTCTCTTACGTATTATTGAACTCGCTGATTGCATACAAGCCTTTATAGATTAAATTGGGGTCTGCAAATATCTTGTTTTTCAAATGATAGACAAAATAGGGTGCATCACCCCCGGTTAACAGCACGTTAAAGTTCCCATACCTTTCTTTGTACGCATCAATGGTGCCATCGATCTCTTTTGCCATTCCCAATATCACTCCACTCAGAATATTGGTGCGCGTATCATATCCTACCAAGGGAAAATTCCAATCTTTTTCCACCAGGGGAAGCAATGCGGTGAAGCTGTGAAGTCCTTTGAATCGCATTTCCATGCCCGGCGAAATACCACCGCCAAGAAATTCGTGATACTTATTGATGAAATTATAAGTTATAGCTGTTCCCAGTCCTATTACCAGGTTGTTTTTATTGGGAAAAAGATCTACTGCTGCAACTACCAGGCCTAAACGATCGGCGCCAATCGTTTCGGGTTTGCCTACGGGTGTTGTAATAGGAAGTTTGGAATGATGATCCAGTTTGTGAAACCGTGTGGCATTGCTTAAAATCGTTTCTACTTCGGGTTTGTGGTTGATGACAGATGATAACAATGATTTTTGGGGCTGGTAGCGGTTAAGCAATTGCGTAACCGTGGAGGGCTCGTCGTTTTCCATAACAATTACTTCGCGTAATTCGCGATCGTCGAAAACTGCACATTTAAGCCGGGTATTTCCGAAATCGAAACAAAGAGTTGTATGAGCCAAGTTGATTGTTTTGAAGTTTAACGGTTAAAGAGTTTAATAGTTTAAGGGTTGTTGCTCCCAATAAGTATGCAGCGTAAAAATAAATCTTAAACCCTCCAACCCTGAAACCCTGAAACTCTGAAACTCTTGGACCTCTATACGTCCAGGTCAAAAGCAGAGAGATTCCTGAAATGACCATTGAGTTTTACCTTTTCCTTTAACTGCTCCATTTCCATTAACATGGGAAGTACTTTCTGAAGATGGCGTTTAAGATATTCCTGTCGCTGGATTTCTTTCAATAAACTCAGCACTTCATATTCTTCTTCCAGCGAAAGCCCGGCATGATGGGCCACGTCGTAAGAGCGAAGTTCGCTCTCGGGTTTCTTGAAATCTTTACTGATATTGAGCAGTCGGTGTAACTCTTTCACACCTTTCACCACTTTTTGCATTAATTCGCGATTGCCCGCGTCTTCGTCGTTTTGAGGATAGTTTACGATAGCGCCGCTATAGAGTTTATCGGGCACCGACTTAATGACCTCCAGCACGCGAAAAATTTTCAGCCCGGAGGTGCGAATATCCATTTCGCCGTTATCGTAGGTTTGAACAATTTCCTTTAACTCTACCAGCGTTCCCATTTCGTTCATCTTATTGCTGATTACCGTGGGAATACCGAAAGGCTTGCCGTTTTCCTTACACTCATTGATCAATTGTTTATAACGCGGCTCAAAAATATGCAGGTGCAGTTTTTCGCCGGGATAAACTACAATGCCGAGGGGGAATATGGGGATGAAGTTTGTCATGATTACAGGGCGCAAGTTACGGAGTGAAATTACAAAACGTGCAGGAGAGCGGGAGTTTAAGGGTTAGGCGGAAGGAAGCTGGCTTGTGCAAAATAATTGAGTATTAATAGAACTACCATTTATCTTCTTCGGAAATACCATCGTCGCGCTGTTTAAATTGTCGGCGCGATTCTATTTTTTGGATTTGTCGTTCAATGATGAGGTCTGCTATTATTTGCCCGGCATCGGTGCCTTCATGTTGTTTTAAGAGGGCTTTCAGTTTTTTTTCATCTATGTCGAGCCGGTACAGGATACGAACGAGTTTGTCGAAGTCAAGCAAAATGAGTTCGTTTATGCAAGTAGCCAGTTCGGCTCTGCGCTCCTCATTTTCGGGCTGGGTAGATATTAGTTGCAGAACCTTCTCAATATCTTTTTCTTGTTTTTCCACAGTTTAAAGGTAAGCGAATACAAACGTAAGCATTGTGGCCATTTAGTATTTCTCTACTACACCCAGCCCAAATAAAGCGAAATCGTATTTCACGGGGTCCAGCGGGTCGAGTTTCCGCAGATAGTTCGTTAATTCCAGGGCGGCAAGCCAATCTACCTGCTTTCGTTTCAGCAGCGAAAATCGTTTGGCAACCCGTGCAACATGCACGTCGATCGGGCAAATCAATTGAGAAGGCTGTATTTGTTGCCAGATGCCGAAATCCACTCCTTTCTTATCGTTTCTTACCATCCATCGCAGAAACATATTCAACCTTTTGCAACTCGATTTTTTTTGTGGGCAGGCAATATGCTTGCGCGTGCGGGCCGGTACATGGTCTAGCGAAAAGAAATAGTGATAGAATCCATTGAGGGCGTTCTCCACATCGGCATCGCCGGCACGCATCCAGTTACTGAATGCAGTTTCCAGCGAGGGCCACTTATGGAAATGCCCGTTAAGAAACTCAATGATATACAGCAGGTCGGTATCGTTGAATGTGCGGTGCCTGAAGCCAATCATTTTTTTAAGATCGGATTCCTTATGATTCATTATAAAATCATGCGGAGCATTGTCCATCCGCTGCAGCAGCTCTTTTGTTTTATTGATTATAGTTGTCCTGTTTCCCCATGCGAATAAGGCTGCAAAAAGCCCCGCTATTTCAATATCCTGCTTCCTCGTAAATAGATGAGGGATGCTAATAGGATCGTCCTTAATAAAAGAAGGTTGATTGTAAAAATCAACCTTCGAGTCAAAAAATGTTTTCAGATCTTTCATTTTCGAATGGGCTCATAACTGCCGCAAAATTTAGCCAATTGCCTGCCTCAGGTCTTCTATTAAATCTTCTGCATCCTCAATACCAACGCTAAGGCGAATAAGCGAGTCGCTCAACCCGTTTTTTATTCTCTCTTCCCGGGGAATGGAAGCATGGGTCATGGAAGCGGGATGATTGATCAGGCTTTCTACTCCGCCGAGGCTTTCGGCAAGGGAAAACAGGTGGGTAGACGAGAGTACCCGCCGGGCTTCTTCTGCGCTATTGTCTTTTAATTCAAAACTGATCATGCCTCCAAAATCGCGCATCTGTTTTTTTGCAACTGAATAGCCGGGATGATCTTCAAAACCGGGCCAGTATACTTTGCCCACTTTGGGATGGTTGCGCAGCCAATGGGCGATAATCTTACCATTTTCGCAATGCTGCCGCATCCGCACATGAAGTGTTTTAATGCCACGCAAAACAAGGAAGCAGTCCATGGGGCCAGGTACGGCACCACAGCTTTTTTGAATGAAGTACAATTTTTCTCTCAGGTCCTTGTCGTTCATCACGAGGCAACCCTGTATAACATCGCTATGTCCACCCAGGTATTTGGTAACACTGTGCATAACGATATCGGCTCCCAGGTCGAGAGGATTCTGCAGGTAGGGCGAAGCAAAAGTATTATCTACCGCAAGCAAAATGTTTTTGTCTTTTGTTAGTGCCGCCACCGCAGCTATATCGGTTATATTCATCAACGGGTTGGTAGGCGTTTCCAGCCAAACTAATTTGGTTTTGCCGTTGATGGCTTGTTTGATATTCAATACCTGCGTTGTGTCTACATAAACGAAATGAATGCCGAATTTTTCAAACACTTTTGAGAATAGCCTGTAAGTGCCGCCGTACATATCGTTTCCACAAATCACCTCGTCGCCTGGCTCGAGTAATTTAATTACTGCATCGGTGGCTGCCACGCCGCTGCTGAATGCAAGCGCGTATTTACCATTTTCAATAACCGCCAAAGCATCTTCAAGGGCTTTGCGGGTTGGATTTTGGCTACGGGCATATTCGTATCCTTTGTTTTTTCCCGGCGCTTCCTGTACATAGGTGGATGTTTGAAAGATAGGAGTCATGATGGCTCCTGTTGAGGGATCGGGTTCGGCTCCTGCGTGAATATAACGTGTGGCTGCTTTCATGTTTAAATGGAAATTTAAGAGTGCAAAGATGGGGAATTCTGCGCTAAGCATGCAATGACAGGCAGTAGTTGACTATTGCAGCGTATTCATTTTTCAAGAAAGATTTTACCTCTTATAATCCGCACTTGTACTTTAACAAACGATTAACCCCGATGGAGAAATATTGTGCAACAATCCTGGAACTGTTGCTGGCATTGATTCCTGGGCCGATGAAAGGATAAGGTTTTTCGAGAATATGTGCGAAGCCTTTCGTAGTTCATACCGGTTTTTCTCCACCGATACCAATATGCTTGACTTCGGTAACGGTGTAATGTAGTTTTACCCTGATAACGCCATTATTGCTCACTTTAAATTTTAGCCATGAAAAAGATGATAGCTCTAATCGGTGCCTGCGTTTTAACTATTAGCAGCTTCGCCGACCCAACCACCAAAGTTCTGAAAGCCTTCAACGAAACCTTTTCTGCCGCGCAAAACGTAAAATGGCAGGAGTTCGAAGATTATTATTCGGTAAGCTTTACGCATGCCGGTACATTATCGAGGGTGAGCTACGATAAAGAAGGTAATATCATAGGTTCTACCCGTTATTACGAACCATCGATGCTACCTTTAAATATCCTGGTAAAGCTTCGGAAAGAAAACCCCAACAGGGAATTATTCGGTGTTACTGAAATAACTGTGGGAGACGAGATGGTTTATTTTGTAAAGATGTTTGATAAAAAACATTGGTTTACTTTGAAAGTAGACGCCGAGGGCAATAGCCAGCTCTACGAAAAATATAAAAAAGCTTAAGCTAGCCTAGAAGTACACCTGCCGAAAGGTAGCGCCAATCATCATTGTCAGCCGCATACGCATTATGCGGCTGAATTTTTTTTGTTAACACAGATGATTGAAGAATTCTTTCATTTACCAGTTTTTGTTTGGCTTCTCTTATCCTTTCCTGCACACCTGGATCATTCATCCATTGCTGCTGCGGCGGTTCAAAACCAGTTTTGTCGCTGCGCCAGGTAATTGATACTGGTAAATCTTTTTCCATTGATTTTCGCAGTAGCCATTTGGTATAGCCATCGTTTATTTTATAGTAAGAAGGCAGGCTGAAAATGAATTCTACAAGCCGGTATTGTAAAAAAGGAAGGCGAACTTCGCAGCCATGTGCCATCGAATTCCTGTCGGCATACCTGAGTAATTCCCCAAGGCCCATTGAAACAGTGGTATGATGCAAAATATCGGCGAGCGAACGAATTAAGGGTTTTGAAATAGCTTCTTTGGAATAATAGGCGCTTAGGAATTCGCTGTTAATCGCAGTATTGGTTTTGAATTTTTTTTCTGCCCTTCGCTCAATGATTTTTCGTGTAAGCATGGGGGAAATGGCAGCGGCGTAATTTTCCATCTGCCAATCGAAGCCCGGGCCGTGTTGTTTCAGTAGTTTTCTCTCTTTGGAAAATCGCGAAAATTTTGCTTTGGCCAAAAGCTCTTGCAAATACCAGTGAATATATTTTGAATATCCTGCCAGGATCTCGTCGGCACCCTGTCCATCCAGCAAAACCCTGACCCCATTTTGTTTGGCAAGTTCGTACACTTTGTATTGTGCATAAACGCTTGCTGAGCCAATGGGTTCTTCGTGGTGGCGAATAAGACTTTCAATTTCGCCGGCGAAGCCTGTTGCTGACGGATATACGAAGTGGTGCTGGAGCGAATATTTTTCGGCGATTGCCCGGGCAAATTTGCTTTCATCTCTTTCAAATCCCGGAAATGCGGCGGTGAATGCTTTATGAGAATAAAAAGGCCCGGGACTGGCCAGTTTGTGAATAGCGGCTACTATCGATGAACTATCCAGGCCGCCGCTAAGACTGGTGCCGATGGAAACATCGGAGCGAAGCCGTAATAAAACAGCTTCTTCGAAAATTTCTCTAAAGTGATTGATAGTATTTTCGATATCGGTTGAAGTACCTGGTACTTTGTCCAGGCTCCAATAAGGTTTGATAAGCTGACTAAGACCCGTCGATGTCATTTCAATTAACAGGTAATGGGCGGGCGGTAACTTGCGTATGTTTTTATAAAACGTATCCGGCGCCCCTGAAGCAGATTCGGTTTGCCCCAATACAAGATAATGGAGCATTTTCTGTTCGTCGATAGATGGTTGCAATCCTATTGAGCGGAATGCTTTTGGTTCGGAGGCAAAGTAGAAATCATTTCCGGAAGCGATATAATAAAATGGTTTTTCGCCAAACCGGTCCCGGGCGGCAAAGAGTTTTTTATCCTGCTCATCCCAAATGGCGAAGGCAAACATGCCGTCGAATTTCTCTACACATTTTTCGCCGAAATAATCGAAAGCGGCCAGAATAACTTCGGTATCGCTTTTGGTTTGGAACTGGTATCCCTTTGATTTAAGTTCGGCGGCCAGCTCGAGATAATTATATATTTCCCCGTTGTGTACAATACTGTATCGCCCTTTGAAATGCATAGGCTGCATTGCGCTATCGGTACAATCGATAATTGCGAGTCGGCGATGGCCAAGTATAACCGTTGTTTCGGGGTTAACCCAGTAGCCCTCTCCATCGGGCCCCCGGTGCGAAAGGGCGGCATTCATGCTTTGAATGTCCGCCATAGCATTCCGGTTTTTATTAAGTGATAGTATGCCTGCAATGCCGCACATGTTGTAAATATCGGCTGCTGGCCGCAAAATAAAAAGCCAACGACAAGATTCGTTGGCCATTGGCTTTGAATTGTCTCAAAGCAAATAAATTATTTTTTCGGAATCTCTATTACCAGGTAAGCGGCAACTTAGCTGCTGTATCATCCCAGGCAATTATAAGGTTTGCGCCCCCGTTTGCTTTTTCGAAGAGCATGGTGAACGCTTCTGCAGGATCGGGTAATTTTTCGGTCCGAACGTCGATCCGTAAAACATCTTTTTTAGAATCGTATTGAAAGGCGCCCCAGATATCTGTCTCTTTGTTGAAGATGATCGTCCACTTGTCTTGCAGGGGAATTGCATACAGGGTATACCTGCCTTTTTTTATTTTGTTGCCCCCAATGCGGGCATCTTTGAACAATTCTATTTCGGTGGCTTCGTTTGCGCCAAGCCGCCATATTTTGCCGTATTCCACCAATTCACCAAACACTACGCGACCATTTTTTTGAGGACGGCTGTATATAACCCGGGCCAGCAAGGGCTCTGTTGCTTTGTTCTGTATTTTTAAAACGGGATAATTAACGGGGTAAAAACTAATGTCGAGAGGAGATTTATCGATTCCAGGAAAGCGATTGGACTGACCAAATGAAATGATCGTTATTATTAAACACGATACCAGCAAGAAATTTTTTTTCATAAATGTTTTTTTGTTTTTGGCTGTGTACTACCTGACAAAAATGTTCGCAGTGGTTTAAAATGGTAAAGACTTTTTTAACCGGAACCGGGTATAAAAAAGCATCGCAAAAATAGATGAAATCTTCGAGAGGCTGGTAGCCTGTATAGTATTGTTTTAACATTTTATAAGCAATGAACTAAAGCGTAGCAGGTATGTGCTGTCGATCTCACCAATCTGATAATATAAGTTTCAAAGATCCGAAGCTGCCGTATATATATTGTAGCATAAGCCAGGGTTGCAAAATAAGAGCAAACAATACGAAAGGTTGAATTCGCGAAAAGTTTTGTAATCAAATACTCGTAATTCCAATCACTATATTATTTTTTCGGCAGTAAATTTCTTGAGTTCTGGAAAGAATTCTTTGTAACATTCTTCGAATAGAGCATAATTCTCTTTGAATAACTGATAAGCGGTATCGCTTTCATGCATATAACTGGCCCTTCTTACCAAGCCGGCAAAACTTTTTTCAATCCCTGTGTTAAGCCGGTAGCCGTACAACCAGTTTTCCCTTCTCATATAGGGAAAAAGTTGTTTAAACATTGTTGGAAATAACTCGTAGTATTCATGCAAGGTTTGGTATACCCACTCGGAAAAGCGGAGTAATTCGCCTTCGCGAAATTCGGTTTTGTCGTTTGCGAGGAAATGATCGTAAACAATATCGGCAAATGCGGCGCTGTATAAGCGGTAAGCCGGACGGAATACCTGCTTTACTTTTTGCGTGGCTTCGTGATGATCGGTAAACGCATCGATTTCGCGATGTAACGATATGCCTTTTTGTATGCTGACCGGATAAAGAAAACGGCTTTTTCCTTTTACAAAATCGCTTATCATATTACCTACCAGTATTTCGGCTTGGCCAAAGGAAAGATATGCATGAGCGAGGTAATTCATACTACAAACATATACCAAGTTTTTTTGTGCGCTCTTACTGTACGTGTGCGCACACAATGTGTTCGTTTTTGAACAATCAAAATCCAAAACTCCCATTTAACTATCACTTAACATGAATGATTGAAACATTTTTCAATTGGCCAGAAGTGAGTCTGGTGGCCGATTTCAGCGAAATCAAAATTTCAAAAGCGCTAACAATCGCCAACTTCGTTTAACCTGGCTTAACATTGGCATCCACTAATCAATAATCGCTTGCAGCAAGCTTGTAACAAAAATATCTTTGTATCGTCAAAGTAAAATGATAGTTGAGAGTGGCGAGGAAACTAAAAGGTAAGAGAACGCGGGATGAACGAATAAAGCTGATGGAAGAATAAAACAGACAGTTTATCCGGAAAAAAGCCCCGTTCACCGGTTAGTACTTGACAAGCATATACGAACCATATTATTTTTGTCGGCGCAATCAAAGATCATTAGTCATTAAACCTAAAAAAAAGTAAAAGCCATGAAAAAGAATTTTGTATTCGCATTCTTATTTACCCTCGTAGTGAGTGGTTCTGCATTTGCCAACGATCCCGTAGGTGTAAGCAGCGTTGTTAAACAGTCTTTCGAGCGCGAATTTGCCGGAGCTCAGGCAATTAGCTGGGAAGTAGTTGCTCAAAACAGTATCTATCATGCAGCATTTGTTTACAATGGAGAAAGACTGAATGCCTACTTCGACAGTGAAGGAACCCTTTTAGCAACCGGTCGTTATGTAAAACAAGAAAGCCTGCCCCTGCTTGCAGTGCGCGCGCTGCAGGAGCGTTATGGAAACCTCAACGTAGTGGAAACTATCGAATTCGTAACCGGTTCACAAACCAGTTATATTGTTAAGCTGGAGAACGAAAAAATTAAAATGTTTGTTCAGGCTTACGGAGATGGTAGCACTACCGTGCTGAAAAAAGATAAAAAAAATAGTGTAGCAAAACTGTAACATCTTTCAACAGCACGCGTCTTATATTTCAAACAAGCATTTAAAAAACTTAACCATAAAAAATCTTTCAAATGAAAAAAAGTATTTTAAGTATGGCGCTGGTGCTGTTGTTAGGAGTTAGCAGCACTTTTGCCAACGATTCAGAAGGTGTAAATCAAAAAGTAGCCAGCTCTTTCAAAAAAGAATTTGCAAACGCAAAAGACGTTAAATGGGAAAGCAGCAAGGATTATGTAAAAGCAACTTTTACCCTTAACGGCCAGGTGCTTTTTGCATATTATTCTGAAAATGGCGATATGCTCGCAATGACACGCAATATCACTTCGAGCCAGTTGCCCATAGTATTGCTGAACGATCTTAAGAAAGAATACAGCAATTTCTGGATTACCGACCTGTTCGAAATGGCCGCCGGCAACGAAACAGCGTACTATGTAACTCTTGAAAGCGCCGACAGTATTGTTGTTCTTAAATCGAATAACTCTACAAGTTGGGAGCAGTTCAAAAAAGAGAAAAAACAGACAGAACAATAATAGTTTTCTTTAGTTGGTTTTAGTTGGAAAGAGAAGTCTTCCTGTTTATACGGGAGGACTTTTTTATTTAATAACCCTGAAACTTTAAAACCCTCAAGCCTTTAAACTTCTTTGCCCTACTTTTGCAGCTCCACCGCATTGTCTCACCTTATTGTGATCCGAAGGCGGTTTTGCAAAATACCTGTAAAATGAACAAAGGACCTGTTTCGCAATTCATTCAGCATCATTATCGTCACTTTAATGCGGCTGCATTGGTGGATGCTGCTAAAGGTTATGAAACACATTTAAATGAGGGCGGCAAAATGATGGTTACCCTGGCAGGGGCCATGAGTACAGGCGAACTGGGAGTATCGCTGGCCGAAATGATCCGGCAGGGCAAGGTGGATATCATCAGTTGCACCGGTGCCAACCTCGAAGAAGATGTAATGAACCTGGTGGCGCATAGTCATTACAAGAGAATTCCCAACTATCGCGATCTTACACCCCAGCAGGAGTGGGAGCTTCTCGAGAATCATTACAACCGGGTTACCGACACCTGTATACCCGAAGAGGAAGCTTTTCGCCGATTGCAGAAACACCTGGTAAAACAATGGAAGGATGCTGAGGCAAAAGGTGAGCGCTATTTCCCACACGAATTCCTTTACAAAGCCGTATTGAGTGGGGATTTGAAGCAGTATTACGAAATTGACCCCAGGGATAGTTGGATTGTGGCTGCTGCGGAAAAAAACATACCTATAGTAGTACCGGGCTGGGAAGACAGTACTACCGGGAATATATTCGCCAGCTATGTTATCAAAAACGAACTGAAGGCCAGTACGGTTAAGAATGGTATTGAGTATATGGTTTGGCTGGCCGATTGGTACCGCAAAAATTCGGAGGGTAAAGGTGTTGGCTTCTTCCAGATTGGCGGAGGTATAGCGGGTGATTTTCCGATATGTGTAGTGCCGATGATGTACCAGGACCTGGAATGGCATGATGTTCCTTTCTGGAGCTATTTCTGCCAGATCAGCGATTCCACCACTTCTTATGGTTCTTACTCTGGTGCGGTGCCTAACGAAAAAATTACCTGGGGCAAGCTCGATATCAATACTCCAAAGTTTGTTATTGAAAGCGATGCAACGATTGTAGCTCCCTTAATTTTTGCCTGGGTGTTAGGCTGGTAGTGCACAACATAGTTTCTTCAAAATAAAAATGTAAAATGTAAAAGGAAACGCTCCCTACATTTTACATTTTTTATTTCCGGGCGAATTGGTTTAACCCCTGCGGTCGCGACGATCTTCCCTGCGGTCTCTTACATTTTCCCTTTTATCGCGGCGATCTTCTTTTCTATCGCGAACATCTTCTCTTTTGTCGCGACGGTCCTCGCTTCTATCCCTTACGTCTTCTCGCTTATCGCGAATGTCTTCGATTTTATCGCGCCTTCCGCCATCGTGCTTTGCATCGCGCACATCTTCTCTTTTGTCGCGCACGTCTTCGCGCCGATCGCGGCGATCTTCCTTACGGTCACGCACATCCTCCCTGCGATCGCGACGGTTTTCTTTTCTATCGCGAACATCTTCTCTTTTATCAATTCTATCTTCTACTTTATCTTTTCTATCCTGTGCAAACGATGTTAATGCTATCAGCGAAAGGCTAAGGCTGAACAAACTGGCTTTTACTAAACGATCGCTTTTCATAATAACGGTTTTAGTTTATTAAATGGGTAACGTTATTAAAGACCCGGTGCAGAGCCGGAGGTTTAAAAGATGCAGTAATATTTTCAACCCGGGATATATACGATATGGCTCGCGTAATTTTACGAGCAAGCGGGGGGTAGCTTTGTATTGAGATTGAGAATGTCGCCGCTGTTTTTAACGATTTTGCCATTGCTTCGGCATACGCCTTCATTGCCTCATTGACCCATTGGCTAATTGGCTAATTTCTCTTAACAGCTAATCTTATTCACCCGGTTCTGGTGCCTACCGCCTTCAAAAGGGGTTTCTATAAAGAGTTCCACCATTTGCTTAGCTTGTTCAAAAGCAATAAAACGGGAGGGAAGGCAAATAATATTGGCATTGTTATGCTGGCGAACCAGTTTGGCAATATCGTTTTGCCAGCACAAACCGGCTCTTACGCCCTGGTGCTTGTTGGCGGTAATTGCCACCCCGTTTGCAGAGCCACAAAACAGTATTCCAAAAGCAGCCTCTCCTTTTTCCACCATTTCGGCCACGGGATGGGCAAAGTCGGGGTAATCCACCGAGGAAGTATTGTGGGTTCCTTTATCGCTTACCTGGTAGCCCTTTTCCCTGAGCCAGTTCACCAGCTCTTTTTTATACTCGAAGCCTGCATGATCGGCGCCTATAGCGATGGGCTTGGATAAATCGAAGGAGGAAGCCATGGTTATATTGTTTAAAGCTGTTCTATCAGTTAGGGCTGCAAGCTACACGCTTTTAGGGAATAAATGGCTACCGTACGCAACTACTGCCATTCTTTCTCGCGCTGCAGGTTGCGTTTATGTGCGCGCAGCGAAATGAGGATACCCAGTTCGTACAAAAGGAATAATGGCAGAAATACAATCATCTGGCTCATCCAGTCGGGCGATGGAGTAATAATGGCCGCTATGACCAGGATAGCCACCATGGCGTATTTGCGATAGGTTCGTAAGAATTTAGGGGTGATGAGGCCGATTCGGGTTAATACAAACGATACTATGGGCAATTGAAAAGCTATCCCGGCCCCCAGTATGATATTGGTAAGGTTCTCGATATAATCCGAGAGCGTGGGGGTGGTGGCCATGATTACCTCTGAGCTTAATTTAAAATTGGCGAGAAAACTGAAGGTGAAAGGGGCAAGAATAAAATAACCGAATGCGGCCCCTGTAAAAAAGAAGAAGGAAACCCAGAATATAGCGCCTCTCGCTGCCTTCATTTCTTTCTCATTCAATGCAGGTTTGATGAATCGCCAGAGTTCCCAGAAAATATAAGGAAAGGCGGCGATGAATCCGCCCACAAATGCAACTGTAATCAACGACATGAATTGTGTACCGAAGGTGAGGGCAGTAAGAGGTACATTGGGAGGGGGCATACACAGCGCATCGCCCATATGCGCCCAATGACTGAATTTGCAAAGAGAAGTATAGGTTACAAAATTGTTGTTCATGGGCCCCAGGATGATTCTGCTGAATACAAAGTCCTGAAAAACGAAGATGAGGATGGCCATTACCAGGATGGCGATTACCGACCGAACAATATGCCATCGGAGCGCTTCGAGATGGTCGATAAAGCTCATCTCTTCATTATCGCTGTTTCTTTTCTTGAAAAATGGAAGTGCCATACAAAAGTGGGGGCAAAATTAAGGGCTGGGGCGGAAAGAGGGGAGGAAAATCTGGGGTGAGGGGCGATGCGAGAATGGGCCGGTGAGAGAATGTGATAATGAGGGGTGGCCTGTTTAAAAAGATTATTAGGTGTACCGGAAAGGTTGACGAATGAATGATTTAAAGAAGATTTTTTCGCGTGAGAAGGTTTCTGCCTATTGCCCCTTGGGCCCTCCCCCTCCCCCGCCTCCACCACCGGTTTTGCTCACTGCCATTTGGAGCAGACCCAAACAACAGCCTTGGATAACTGGAAATTTTTTCCCGGTTATCCTTGCACCTATTGGTGTGCAATCGACCAACTCGTGCCACCGGCAATCTTCGAAGGCTTGCCGCCGGTACTCATTAATCTGGATGTAAATATCCGTTGGCAGAAAAAAAATGCAATGGGAAAAAAACGGAGAAAAATGGGAAAATTCGGAAATGAAATGATGAGCCAATGGTAATCCCGGTATTACTTGGAAAGCGGCATATTCTAGCCAATAACCATTTCAACTTAATACTCTAAGTTTTACCATCTCAATTCGGGTATCGCTTACATTCATTACCTCGAATTCGTAATTGCCAATTACAATACGTTCTTTAAGACGCGGAATGGTTTCGTGCTGGTGAATGATGAAGCCGGAAAGAGTTTCCGAGTCGTTTTCCGGAAATTCGAGGCTGTATTTCTCTCGCAAATAATCGAGCTCAAGACGGCCCGAAAAAATGTATTCGGTTTCCGACAATTGTTTTTCTTCAAATTCCTCTACGTCGTATTCATCGCGGATTTCGCCGAAAATTTCCTCCAGCAAATCTTCCATAGTAACAATGCCGGCGGTTCCCCCAAACTCATCTACCACCCAGGCAATACTCTTTCGTTCGCGGGTAAATTTGCTGATCAAGTCAGTAGCGCTCATGCTTTCCGGAACAGCAGGTATAGGCAATAGAATATCTTTAATGAGTGCAGGTTTTTTGAAAAGGTCTAGTTGATGAATATAGCCCACAATATGATCTACATTCCCATCGTACACTACCAGCTTGCTCAATTTGGTGTCGATCATTTTTTTTCTCACTTCTTCAACGGAAGTACTCAGTTCAATGGCCTCAATTTCCTTGCGGGGAACCAGGCATTCGCGCACGCGTACTTTGGGAAGGGAAAGTGCGGCCTCAAATAATTCTGTATTGAGATCCTGGTTGTCGGGATTCAGTTCTCCGCCTTGTTGAAAAAAATTCTCCAGGTCGGCGCGCGAAAAAGGCTGTTTTTTCTTATCGATACGGACATTGAAAATGATATCGAGAATCCACGTGGAAGCGCCGATAAAAGCCCTTGCTACAGGCCAGAACAGGTAATCGCTGGCCCCTAAAAAGCCGGTGCGGGCCGAAAATGAAAGCATCCGGTCGGCCTTAGCCCTGAAAAGAGCCTTGGGAATAAAATCGCCCAGCAATATCACCGCTAATACCGATAACACAATTTCGAGAGCAATGCGCACGGGGATTTTTGCCGAAGAAATAATAGGCCAGGAGTTGATCAGTATATTCCAGAAGGTACTTACCAGCAAAACGAAAATAACAAGGAAGAGATTATAGCCGATAACAATGATGCCTATAAAACGGGAAGGGTTCTCAAAAAGATTGGATAAAAGAATTGCACTTCCCGTTCCCTGCTTTTTCTTCAATTCAATATTGAGGCGGTTGGCCGAAGCAAATGCAACTTCTACGCCCGAATAAAATGCCATCAACAAAATGGCCGCAACAATTCCAACAATTACCAGTGTACTCATATGCTGTTACGAATGTACAAAAAGAAAAGAAGAATGGTAGAATGGCGGATGGCAAATGGAGAACGGAGAATGATTTGCCAATGTGGTAATAGGCCAGTATGCCAATTGTGAAACCTGATGTTTTAGCGTTTAGAAAGGCTTACAACAAAATATCGTTTTGCCAGTAGCCAAAACAGCGGCCATTTCATTCGCCATCCGCCATTCACGCATTTGCAATTATCTTTCTCTTATTGAATAAAGTCGCGGATAATATTTTCCGCTTCGCGGCAGGCTTTATCGAGATCGTCGTTTACAATGATTTTATTGAAATGGTGTTTGAAAGATATTTCATAAGAGGCCTTGTTTACTCTTGCCTGCAAAGTTTCGGGGGTTTCGGTGCCGCGGCCTTGTAAGCGACGCTTCAACTCTTCTACCGAAGGGGGTTCTATAAAGATCGATAGCGATGTTTTCGGGAATTGCTGCTGAACATGAATTGCTCCTTTTACATCAATATCTAAAACAGGCACCTGGTTACTCTTCCAAATTCTCTCCAGTTCACTTTTTAGTGTACCATAGTATTTGCCTTCGTACACCATTTCCCATTCTACAAATTCGCCCGACTGTATTTTTTGCTGGAACTCCGGGGCGCTGATAAAATAATAATCCCTGCCATTTACTTCGTGTTTGCGTTGCTCGCGTGTTGCGGCTGAAATCGAAAAAGCCAGTTGCGGAAACTTAGCCAGCAGGTAACGGGTGATAGATGTTTTGCCTGCACCGGAAGGGGCCGTTATGATAACAATTTTTTTTTCGTTTGGCATGTGCAAAGAAAGGGAGAAATCGTGAATCGTGAATCGTCAGTGGTGAATCGTGAGTAGGGGATACTGCGTGAATAATTAATTATAGTTTTCGAAGGTGAACTGTTGTGAACTGATGGATTTAGACTTATCCTTCCTGCCTTACTATATCCGCTCCCAGCTGGCGCAGCCGTTCATCGATGTATTGATAGCCGCGATCGATCTGCTCGATATTCTGGATGACGCTTTTGCCTTCTGCGCCGAGCGCAGCAATGAGTAGCGAAACGCCGGCACGTATATCGGGGCTGCTCATGGTTATTCCCCTAAGTTGTTGCTCGCGTTCCAGCCCGATTACTACTGCCCTGTGAGGATCGCAAAGAATGATTTGCGCTCCCATGTCAATGAGTTTGTCTACGAAGAACAGTCGGCTTTCAAACATTTTTTGGTGAATGAGCACGCTTCCTTTGGCCTGTATGGCTGTTACCAGTACAATACTCAGTAAGTCGGGAGTAAAACCCGGCCAGGGATGATCGTACACGGTAAGTACTCCGCCGTCGAAATAGCGATGCACCTCGTAAATATCGTGTTCGGGAATATGGATGTCGTCGCCAATAAAGTTGACGGTTATTCCCAGCTGCCTGAATTTTTCCGGTATAATGCCCAATTGATCGATGCGTGCGTCTTTGATGCGGATATCTCCCCGCGTCATAGCCGCCATTCCTATGAACGAGCCGATTTCAATCATATCGGGCAGCATGCGGTGTTGGGTACCACCAAGGTAATTCACTCCCTCGATGGTAAGCATATTGCTTCCAATGCCGCTTATTTTTCCGCCCATGCGGTTGATCATTTTACAGAGCTGCTGGATATAAGGCTCACAGGCCGCATTGTAAATGGTCGTCGTTCCCGCCGCCATGGAGGCGGCCATTATTATATTGGCGGTACCGGTAACCGAGGGTTCATCGAGCAGCATATCTGTACCTCTGAGCATAGGCGCCTCGAGATGAAAAAAGCCATCTTCCTCGTGATAAATAAACGAGCCCCCCAGCTTCTGGAACCCGATGATATGTGTATCCAGCCTTCTTCTGCCAATTTTATCTCCGCCGGGTTTGGGAATAAAAGCTTTCCGGAACCTTGCCAGCAAAGGACCAGCCAGCATAACGGAGCCGCGTAGCCGCCCACTTTTTTTTCGATACGTTTCGCTGTGCAGGTAATCAATATCAACATTATCGGCTTTGAAAGTACAGGTATCGCGGCTGGCTCGCGATATACGCACATTCATTTCGCCCAACAATTCGATCAAAAGATTTACATCGAGAATATCGGGAATATTAGTGATCGTAACTTCTTCGGGAGTCAATAGTACGGCGCTGATGATTTGCAGGGCTTCGTTTTTTGCACCTTGCGGCACAATTTCTCCCTTTAATTTTTTGCCGCCGTTTACAACGAAGGAGCTCATGAGGATTGATGTGCAAATGAAACAATGTGTGAATGGGCCAATGATTAAACCTGCAACGCTAACCCGGGAAAATTTAGTCAATAAAAAACACAATCGGCTAATCGTCCAATTATCCAATTATCACATTCCAAACTAATATCTTTTCTTCTTAAACTTTCCTCCTCCGCCATTGCGATCGTTGCGGCCGCCGCCTCCACCGCCACGTTGCTGATGACCAAATTTTTGATTGCGCTTGTTCCGATAATCGCCGCCGTAACCGCCGCGGTCTCTATCGCGACCTTCATTCTGGCGCGGCGTGCGAACAAAGGGAGTATTGGTAAACGTTAACTGGCCGCTGGTGATAGAGCTGAGTTCGCTTTGAATGGCATCGTCGTGCACCGTTTCCTTATGCCAGTTGCTATAAGCGAGTTTCATGTAATATGCTACGGCATTGGCAAAACCCTGGCGCTTTTCCGGGTTTTCTTCCTTCAAAGCCTTGTCGATAACCAATTCCATATTTTTTCCCAGGTGCGAATGGCGGGGATAGCGTTTGGGATAGGAGAGCGGCTTGGGCTTTCCCCTCAGCGTTTCGCGCGTAGGGATAGGATAGGGTGATTCCACATCCAGCTTGAAATCGGAAATCAGGAAAAGATGATCCCATAATTTATGCCGAAAATCTTCGACGTTTTTCAAGTGCGGGTTCAGAAAGCCCATCAGTTCTATTACGGCATACGCATTGCGTTGGCGGGCTTCTTTGTCTTCTATGGAAAGCAGGTATTCAATCATTTTTTGAATGTGCCGACCATATTCCTTCATCACCAGGTGATTTCTAATTGTATTGTATTCCATCCGCATTGGTTAATTCGAACAAAAATAACAAAGTAATACCAGAATCGAAAAAAGCAAAGCATTGTGCACTTTCGACCGATCATTATTGAGCTAAAAAAGCCCCTTTTAAAAGAGGGGCTTTTACTATGAGTAATAGTGTTCGTTAGTTATTCTGGATTACCAGCTTACCACTATAGGTTCGGTCACCATTGATTTCCTTTGCGCGCAGATAATAAACACCGCTTGGCGGAACATTGGTGAGCGTAAAGCTAAGTGTATTGGCCTCTTGCAGCACGATATTCCGGGTATGTATGGTTTGACCGGCAAGATTGATGATTTCTACCGAAAAGTTTCCTTTTACTGGCGCATCGAACTGCAATTGAATTTTACCGCGGCTTGGATTGGGATAAATGCCCAGCCCGTTTTTGTTCGACTCGAAGTTAACAATGCGAACCGGCGTGTACACCACCTTGCCTGCCGGGTTGGTTTGCTTTATCCGGAAAAAGAGCGACCCCTTGCCGGGCTCCATTAAATGATAAGGTACTTCGTATTTTGAAGCCGTGCTGCCGGAAATAGTGCTGGCATTAACACTGGCCACAGTTTGAAACTCGGCTCCGTTACGACTCAACTCCACCTCGTATTTATTTCCTTTTTCTTCGTTTACGGTTTTCCAGCTCAGCATCACGTCGGCGTTCGACTTCCGGGTGGCTACAAAATCTTTCATATCCGTACCCAATAAACCAGTAGGGCAGTAGCTGTAGGTGAGACCCACGGTAACCACGTCCTGGGAGCTCACCGAAAAAATATAGTTGATACTTCCCGTTACCGTTGTTCTTCCGCTCACCTTATAATTGTATTGAACATTTCCGTAGCCAAGAAAAGGTGCGAGACCGCCGGTAAGATTTCTGTTCAGGTATTTATTCTTTAAAACGCTGTCCGGACCAATTGCAACGAAGTCGGGCCCGCTGAAGTAATTACCATCAGAGGCAGCTAAGTTGTACGGGCCATAGTTTTTTGAGAAGCTATTCGTGATATCGGGCGACAATCCAGGTCCCTGGATCCTGTCGGTCCGGTTGTAAGCTATGCGATAGCTTACTGCATAGATCTCGTCATTTTCCAAACGCATTCTCACCACACCAGTAATGTACGAGAATACGTTAACGCAAATCAATTGCCCAAGCGTGGGGTTGAATTGCATCAGATCGAAGGTGGTGGAATCGTCTATGGGGCGAATTATACGTGTTTGTTGATAGGTGAGCGTTTGAGGCGCGCTACCGTTTTCGCACAAGCACTGGGCATTTAACTGGGTTGGTAAGTAAAACAGTAAGGTAATTAATGCCAAAAAATAAGGCACTTTTGTGTAGTGTTGTTTCATAGGTACTGATTTTACTTAGGAATCGGATTACTATTCAAAGTTATAAACGGGCAAAAACCTTACCAAAGTGTTAATACCCGATTTTAATCGAGCGTATTTTCCGCAGCCTGCTGCACAAAGATGTGCACAAAGATGCAGGCCCAGCTCTCTCTGCCACTGAATCTTAGGAACTTAGAGATTTTCATCGATCTCCGCCTAAAGGCAAAGACCCTAAAAACGCCGGTTTCCACGTACTTTTGCCTTTCTGCCCAGCGGCAGTTTCTAATAACTATTTATGAAGCAATCAACTATTACTATCGATGTAAGTCTCGACCAGAACCGGGTACCCGAGCAAATAAGCTGGAGTGCAACTGAAAGCACGGCCGATAAAGCACGAAAGGCCAAGGCTGTAATGCTTTCGTTCTGGGATGGAGCAGACAAGGCAGCATTACGTATGGACCTGTGGACCAAAGACATGATGATCGACGAAATGGCCGATTTTTATTTTCAAACCCTTATGACCATGGCCGATACTTTTAGCCGCGCTACCCACCAGGATGCATTGGCCGCCGATATGAAGAGTTTTGCCCAGGATTTTTATAAGCGCTTCCGCGAGGCACAACTAAAAGAGAACAAGATTGGATAATGGTTGAAAGGGATAAACCAATACCAAGAGCTTTTTATTCCGACTTTCTGAAATAAACGATACAATCATGAACCTTGAACAAAAAATAATGGCCGAGCTAAAAACGGCTATGCTGTCGAAAGATGAAAAAGCGGTTCGAAGCCTCAGGGCTATCAAGGCAGCAATCATTCTTGCAAAAACTTCTGAGGGAGCAGGTGGCGAAATCAAAGAGGAAGATGAAATCAAGCTTCTTCAAAAACTGGTGAAGCAGCGCAAAGATTCGCTCGAAATTTTTCAACAGCAAAACCGGAGCGATCTTGCCCAGAAGGAAAAGGAGGAAATAGAAGTTATCGAGAAGTTCCTTCCCAAACAGCTTTCTCCCGAAGAGCTGAAAGAAGCTGTTGCAAAGATTATTGCAGAAACGGGAGCTTCCTCGGCCGCCGATATGGGAAAAGTAATGGGAGCTGCCACCAAACAACTTGCAGGAAAAGCCGATGGCAAAACAATAAGCGCATTGGTCAAGGAATTACTCGCGAAGTAATTTGCCGGCAAAATCGAACGAAATGCTGATCGACACCGTATTGGCGATACTATTGGTAATGGCTGTAATTAAAGGATTGCAGCGAGGGCTCGTTGTGGCGATTTTTTCTTTACTGGGGTTAATAATCGGTCTTGCCGCGGCTTTGAAATTATCTGTTTGGGTGGCTTTGTATCTTGAAGATAATTCGGATCTGCCATCGAAGTGGTTGCCGATAATTTCCTTTCTTCTGGTATTTATTGCCGTTGTATTGCTCGTGCGATTGGTGGCAAACCTTGTACAAACCTCCCTGGAGTTGGCCTGGCTTGGATGGGCGAACAAAATTGGCGGTATGTTTTTATATGTAATCATGTATTTGCTTGCATTTAGTGTACTGCTTTTTTTTGCGGCGCAGGCAAAACTTATCAACCAAAACTCGATCAGGGAGTCGGTCAGTTACCAATATATTGCTCCCTGGGGGCCACTTGTAATAGATGGAATCGGTTCCTTCATTCCGGTATTTAAAAACATGTTTACAGAACTCGAAAATTTTTTTGAAAAACTTGCCCAAAACGGATCGCAATAAATCCGCGGGTACGTGATATTTGGGGTAAAACAGTTATTTTAGCGATTAATTGAACGACAGAATTTCTTAGCTGATGGAATACGAGATCAAACAGGTAGACAAGTTCAGATTCATCGAAGAAGGTGAGGGCGAGCCATTGATTTTATTACATGGCTTGTTTGGCGCCCTTAGTAATTTTCAGCACCTGATTGAGTATTTCCGCCATCACAACAAGGTGGTGGTACCCATGCTTCCTTTGTTCGATCTCGACCTGCTGCATACTTCGGTGGGTGGTTTGCAGAAATTCGTCCACAAATTTATTGAGGCGCGCAATTACCAGGGTGTACACTTATTGGGAAATTCGCTGGGCGGCCATGTGGCGCTGGTACATGTATTGAAACATCCCGAGCGCATCAAGTCGCTGATTTTGACTGGAAGTTCGGGCCTGTTTGAGAGCGGTATGGGCGACTCCTATCCCAAAAGGGGCGATTACGAGTACATCAAAAAGAAAACAGAGCTCACTTTTTACGATCCCAAAACCGCTACTAAGGAACTGGTAGACGAGGTGTATGAAATCGTAAATTCCCGCATAAAGGCTATTAAAATTATTGCCCTCGCCAAAAGCGCTATCAGGAATAATCTGGGCGAGGAACTCAATCAAATCAAACAACCAACGTTATTAGTTTGGGGAAACAATGACACCATTACTCCCCCCTTTGTTGGCCGCGAATTTCACCGGCTGATACCAAACAGCGAACTGCATTTCATCGACAAATGTGGCCACGCGCCCATGATGGAAGTGCCCGACGAATTTAACCAGGTACTGCACAAATTTTTAACAAAGTTGAATCAACCGGCAGCAGTACTCTGAAAAAAAGCGTCTTTATAGAAAATACGCTCTTATCCTTTTTCGCAACCAGCTCTGTTTATCGAGAGAATTTGTACGAAGGAATACCTTCGTTTCAACCCATTTAAACCTAAAATTATCTAGTAGTGTTAAACCGGGAGATCATATCTGCTTCTTTGCCAACGCTTACACTAAACGATACCGTTTTCCGCGCCATGGAAATGATGAACGAGTTTCACGTTTCGCAACTGGCCGTGGTGGGCGAAGAAAAATACCTGGGGCTCGTTTTCGAAGAAGATTTGATGAACCTCGACGAAAATGCCGAACTGCGCGCGGCCGCAGAACGCTTTTCGAAAGTATCCGTTAGAGCCGGCAGCCATTTTATCGAAGCCATACAGATTGCCAACGACTATCAGCTATCGGTTGTACCTGTAACGGAAAAAGAAGGAGAATACGTGGGGGTAATTGGGGCCACCGACCTGCTTCTCCACCTGGGCAGAATTACCGGGTCCAGCGAACCAGGGGCGGTTATTGTGCTGGAAATGGAACAGCGGAATTTCTCTTTCTCCCAATTAAGCAAACTTGTAGAAACCAACGACGCCCAGATCACCCAATTAAACACTTACTGGAATAACACAACCGACTCATTTTTCGTTACACTAAAGGTGAATAAATTCGAAATATCCGATATCATAGCCACTTTTCAACGCTATGAGTATCAAATCAAATATTATTTCGGTGAAGAATTGTACGAGAATGAGTTGCGCAGCAATTACGATCATTTAATGAACTACCTGAATATTTAGCGCTTCATCTCCTATCTTCGCCGGGGTGCAGAATTGATAATGTACACGATAAAACAAAGTGAGCAACACAAACTAAATCAGCAAAACGATCTGAATTCTGCAAACAATCCGAATCTGATTTGTTGAAACAGCGATTTGCCGGCATGTGGATGGTTAAGAAATATTATATCGCCCTCGCATTACTTTTTGTATGCTGTTTAGGTAATGCCAATGCACAAACAGTGCTGGTGGAGCATTCCGGCGATGTTAAAACCAGCTTCGATACCGACAGCCTGCTTCGCAATCACAATACTGCTACTCCTTTTACCATCGGCAATATTTATATCGAAGGCAACAAGAAAACAAAACCCTATGTCATAGAACGCGAGCTTCCATTTCGCTCAGGCGACTCCATCTACCTGCCCGAACTGGTAAAAGGTTTCGAAATCGCGCGCCATCAACTCATGAATACAGCGCTTTTTAATGAGGTGGTGGTTGCCTTGAAATCATTTCGCGGTTACACGGTAGATATTCTCATAGAGGTGAAGGAAAGATGGTATGTATTTCCTATTCCTTACGTAAAAGCGGTGGACAGAAATTTCCAGGAATTTCTGAAACAGGGGTTGGGGGTAGACCGGCTCAATTATGGCTTTAAATTCAACTATAACAATTTTACCGGCCGAAATGATAAGCTTCGTTTGTGGCTGATTACCGGGTATACCAAACAAATACAGTTTTTATACGAACAGCCCTATGCCGATCCCTCTTTAAAACATGGTTATAAAGTGGGTTTCCTGTACAGTTCAAACAGGGAAATAAATTACGCCACCATTGGTAATGAACAGCAGTTCTCCGATTCACTGGGCGGTGTGAAAAGAATATATGCCCATGTTGATTACACCTATCGGCCAGGCCTCAGAACCTTCAATTCGTTGCGCCTGGCTTATGTGCGCGATGAAGTGGACAGTATGGTAATCGAGGCCAATCCAAAATATTTTGCGAACCGGCGAACGCGCATTACATATCCCGAGCTATCGTATATCCTTACTTATATCAAAGTTGATTATCGTCCTTACCCGCTTACGGGCTGGATGGGTGAAGTTTCGTTTGTAAAACGCGGCTTTAACAAGGATATGAATATGTGGCAGATTGGAGGAAAGATGACGCGCAGCTATAACATCGCAAAAAAAACCTGGTTTGCCTGGCAGGGCAATGGCATACTGCGTTTTCCTTTTGATCAACCTTTCGTGAACCAGCGCATGTTCGGGTACAGCGATCTTTACCTGCGCGGGCTCGAAAATTATGTTGTAGACGGGGTAGGATCCTTCCTCTTCCGTCAAACACTTCGTCGCGAGATTTTCAACTTTAGCGTACCAACTTATCTTAAATCGAGATCGCATAGCCGGATTCCATTCCGGATCTACGCAAAAGTATTTACCGATTTTGGTTATGTACACAATCCTGCCAATCCGGAAAACTCTTTAACGAACCGAATGCTGTACACAACGGGAGCCGGATTGGATCTTGTTACCTTTTACGATTTTGTATTCCGTGTCGACTACAGCTTCAATCAATTAGGAGAAAACGGGCTATTTTTACGGGTGAAGGGAGAGTTTTAGACGTGAATCGGGAATCGTGAGTCGTGAATGGGTCGCCGAAATCACCAACATGCTAAAAATATAGCGAGTCGGTTAATTCACGACTCACGATTCCCGATTCACGATTGACGCCGCCGCCTCATCAAAACCATGTAACAAATGAAAGTTGCGATATATAGCAGGGCCATCGACTACGACCAGCAGGGAGAAGTAGAGCAATTGTTGGAAGAGTTGGTTCAACACCAGGTGGAACCGGTGATTTATAAACCCTTTTTTGAGAAGATTCGCTACACGCTGCAACTGCCTGCGCATTTTTCCATATTCAACGAATCGGCAGACCTGGACGAGAGCATCGATTTTCTTATCAGCCTCGGTGGCGATGGAACCTTACTCGATACCATCACCCTGGTACGCGATAAAAATATTCCTGTGCTTGGGATCAATTTCGGCCGGCTTGGATTTTTGGCCAGCCTCGGCCGGGATGAACTGCACAGTGCAGTGCAATCGCTGGTTAAAAGAACAATGATCATTGACAAGCGATCGCTGATTCATCTTGATGCCGACAAATCGCTTTTTGGAGAAGTGCCGTATGCATTGAATGAATTTGCCATTCACAAAACCGATACTTCTCCCATGATAAAAATCCATACCTACTTAAATGGAGAGTTTCTGAATACTTATTGGGCCGATGGACTGATTGTATCTACGCCCACCGGCTCCACCGGGTACTCACTCAGTTGCAACGGGCCGATTGTATTCCCTGACTCTTCGAGTTTTGTAATTACCCCCGTGGCACCCCACAACCTTAATGTACGACCCATAGTGGTACCGGATAACAATATCATATCGTTTGAAATTGAGGGCCGGGCTGATCAGTTCATATGCGCCCTCGATTCGCGAAAGGAGATTGTAGACAAGAGCCTGCAACTCGCAGTGAGAAAGGAGGATTTCACCGTTAGTCTTGTTCGCCTTAACGAAAACAATTTCCTGCAAACCCTTCGTAACAAACTTTCCTGGGGCCTCGATACGAGAAATTAACAAACACCTCAAAACAAATCGAAACGGAATTCGTTGACAAAATAGTTTGGGGAGGACAAAGCGGAGAATTAAGAAAGAAGAATTGTAGAAGAGGGCGGCGCGTGCTTGAGAATGCAGATATCCGTTCGTGTTAAATCCCTGCCATTTGTGCTCATAGCGAGAGAAGTAAAGAAGCGGGAGCTTGCGTAAAAATCTGAATATCCATCTGTGACGAATCCGTGTATTCCGTGGTTAAAAAGTCTTTCCGGTGTTACCTGTGTTATACACCACGGGGAATACGACGGGTCTTGGGTATAACCATTCTTAAACTAAAGGCAATCTGTGGCTTCTTAACCCAAAATTATTATCTTGCATTTATGAAGAAGTTAGCAATAGCATTTACTGTTATTACCTTTTTGTGTGCCAGCGCCCCCGCCTATGCGCAATGGGAAAGTGTACGCCAGGAAGGAGAAATCGGCATTTCTTTAGGTGCCGCCCATTATTTTGGCGACCTCAATACACGGGGTAAAATCAACCGGCCCAAACCCGCGATCGGCGTCTTCTTCCGTAAGCAATTCGGAAACTATATAGGACTGCGCGTAGGAGCACATTTTGCGCAATTGGGATATTCCGATATCTACAACACGCACAACGAATACCAGCGCCGCCGCAATCTGAGTTTTAACAGCAATATTTTTGAGCTGGCGCTGCAGGGAGATTTTAATTTCTTCAAGTTTGTGCCGGGCGATCCCGATTATTCCTTTACACCCTATGTTACTTTTGGAGCAGGTATATTCAGCTACGATCCTTATGCTTTCCTGGGAGGAAAAAAATATTTTCTTCGCCCGCTGGGTACCGAAGGACAAGGCAATGCCGCTTACCCGGATCGCACACCCTATAACAGCATGGCTTTTTCTTTTCCGCTGGGGGTAGGTGTTAAGTATGCTTTGAACGATCGAATGAATATTGGTATGGAAATAGCTTACCGGTTTACTACAACCGATTATCTCGACGATGTAAGCCAAACTTTCGTGGGTGCCGACAAATTTCCGCCCTTGCCCGATGGCAGTCCCTCGCCCGCACAGTTGTTACAAGACCGTAGTTACGAAACCGGCGATATCATTGGAATAGAGGGCCGGCAAAGAGGTTATCCCAAACAAAAGGACCAGTTTGTATTTGCAACACTTACGCTTTCGTTTAACCTGACTTCGTATCGTTGCCCTACCGCCAATTAATAGTCTATAAAACGAAAATATTTATACTGCCGGCTTTATTGAAGCTGACAGTTTTTGTTATAACTCATTTTAATTGTTGTAAAAAGAGTTTTTAGAGACTATGCACTTTTTATACTATCGTTTTTATTTAGCTGGTAAATTAATAGGTGACCAATCAATACCAAAGAACAAAGCAATTTCATTGTTCCTGGTTTTTCAAATGATTAATATTCTATCCTTCTTTTTACTTCTAGGCAATTATGGTATTAAGTTGGGTGAATTGAGGCCTTTCCATGGGATTATTTTTTTCTGTATAATGGCCGGAATTAATTTTTGGTACTTTTTTAAAAAACACGACCAGATTGAGACTAAATATCACCTTGAGAATTCTTATGAGCGTAGGAAAGGTTTTTTCTATTTGGCGGCATACATCGGTTTTACAATCATGTTGTTTGTGTTTTCACTACCCGAAAAGCTTGGCTGGCACTAGTGCCAGCGCGACTGTGTCAGATAGCTAGTTGTAGCGACTTATCAAATTATAACTACTAGTTCTGACCAAGTCGCGCCTTATTACCACCTCGATACTTTAACATTGAAATATTATTAAACAACTGTAATAAGATAGCTGAACTAATTTAAAATGATGATGAGAAAATGGGTACTCAACTCGCGTTCTGCAAAATCAGCACTATTCAACAATATTTTCGTTAGCAGGTATACCTGTAATAAGATAAGCAGGGTGAATTTGTCCTGAGCGGAAGACGGGACTCGAACCCGCTGCCTACAGCTTGGGAAGCTGTCGCTCTACCAGGTGAGCTACTTCCGCTTTTATTAGTACCCGGCTACCCTTGGCTTGACCTCAAGGTCCGGTCGGGTTACCAACTGTCTTGTCTCTACCTCTTACGGTACTTCCCGCATTTGCCGATGCACGTGGATCAGAAGAATAGTAAATTACAAAAAAAACGGCTAGCTTAAAAGCTTTCGCTTTGTCCACCTCCTGCTTGCACCATTATATCCCTTGAATAAATTAGCGACTGTTAACGCCAGGGTGTCATTGCTGTAAGCAATATCCCGGCACTATTTTTCCTAACTTATTGGGCGTTGCAGCAGTTCCCATCCGATGCAGTTGCGTAAGTAGTGTTTATTTATTGCGCATAAACTACAAAAGAAAAATCTATCTTCGCTTCACCAAGAGTGGATACAATTGGATCGGACCACATAAAACGTACTGCGAAGGAGGAATTAGACATGGGCTCAGCGGTTCCCGATATCGGCACAAAACCGGGAAGATGGGTAAGCTTTGTTGGGGTTAAGATTATTACTGCATCATAGGCTGTGGTTAGGGACGGTATAGTGATGAGATACCTGCTGTAGGGAGGGAGGCCGCCTGTTAATCCATACGAAACAGTAAAATTTCCTGTACCGGATACTATAAATCCGGCAGAGGTTACTTTTCCATAAGCGATTGGAACAAGGTTTGCCTGTCCCGTTGAAGGCTTGTTTAGTTCACCTGATAGTTTAATGTTACCGCTTACATCTAACTTTTCGTCGGGTGAATTTGTTCCGATACCCACGTTTCCTGCAGGAAATGAAAAGCTGCCGCTTTGTAAAATCAGATTACCCGGGGGAATACTATTGACAAAACTACCCAGGCTTGCATTAAAGAGCAGGTTGCTGCCCGAACTGCTGATCAGGCCTCGCGTGGTACCGCCACTGTATATCCCAATATTCCCATCCACAGCAAGCTTATGAACCGGTTCAAGAATGCCTATTCCCACATTTCCATTTAGGGTGTTGAAAGTAAAATCCCAGCCCGTGCCACCGTTGCCACCGCCGTAAAAGCCCGCACGAATACTGTCCTTCATACCAAAGAAAAAACGATTGGTGCCATCCCGGTAATCATCCATCCATATTCCGGAAGACGTATTTACGTTACCCAGCGTGCCCGACTTTACCCGTATGCGGCCCTGTACATCCAGCCTAAAAACAGGACTATTCGTACCAATGCCCACATTTTGCGAACTGGCCTGAAGACAAATAATCCAAAACAGGAACCATAACAATTGCTTTTTCATATCGATGCATTTTTGCTCACCAACTAATAGATGAGGTTAGTTTTCCAAAAAAGAACTTTGCCACCTTTTTCTTTCTTAACAAAATCATTTTGATGGTGCTGCTAATTTTCTATTGAAACCGGTACATATATGCCTGTTCTTATAGTATCAGCTCTGCAAACAGAAACAAGACAAAGGCAGTGAACAGATTTTTTTCCTATAGAGAGTAAGGACTCATCAGCACAAAAAACTTATTCCATCGCAATCTTGCGTATGCGATGATTGTACCGGTCGGCCAAATAAATGATACCATCTGCTGTAATACAGATATGCCCCGGCCGGTTGAACCTGGCCTGCAGCGCCGGGCCGTCTGTATTGCCTTGCAGACCGCTGCCGGCCAGCGTACTCACGTCTCCCGCTGTGGTAATTTTTCTGATGCGGTTGTTATTGTAGTCCGATACATAAATATTGCCTTGCGCATCTACGCATATGCCATTGGGTTGGTTAAACTTTGCTGTAGCCGCGCTGCCATCGGCAAAGCCGGCTCCTGCACTGCCGGCAATCGTTGTTACTACTCCCGCAGGGGTAATTTTCCGGATGCGGCTGCTTAAATTATCGGCCACGTAAATATTTCCTGCTGCATCCGAACATATGCCATAGGGCTCTTCAAATTGTGCGGCTGTACCTGTGCCATCTGCATTTCCGCTGGATCCGCTTCCTGCAAATGTGGTTACAGCACCGGTTGGAGTGATTTTCCGGATGAGGTGGTTTTTATTATCGGCCACATAAATATTTCCGGAAGCATCTGCGCATACACCTACAGGATATTTAAACTGCGCGGAAGCGCCCTGTCCGTTGAGATTTCCTTCTGTGCCGCCTGCGAGCAAACTAACAACGGATGCAGTATTCATTTTTCGAACAGCAAAGTTCCCGATATCTCCCACGTAAAAATTTCCCGATGCATCAATAGTGATACCCAGCGGGCTGTTAAATTTTGCCGCTGTACCTGTGCCGTCAGCAAAACCCTGCGTGCTTCCTGCAAAGCTGCTCACTACTCCTGCTGGCGTGATTTTACGTACCTGGTCATTGGATGCATCGCCTACATATATATTTCCCGCGGCATCGGTACAAATGCCTACCGGAAAGCTAAACTTGGCAGCAGTGCCGGTACCGTTAGCAAAGCCGTTATCACTTCCTGCCAGTGTGCTTACTGTTCCGGTAAGTATATAAGTAAATGTTGGACCTGTAGCCGTTTGAGATCCTTTTGTCACGGTAACGGCTCCACTGCCTGCGCCTTTTGGCACTTTTGCCGTGAGCTGGGTGGCTGTGGCTGATTGCACAGTTGCCACTACTCCATTAAACTTAACGGTGTTTTCTGATGACACCGTACTGAAACCCGTACCGGTAATGGTGACAATGGTTTCAAATGGACCGCTGCTGGGTGAAATCGTATTGATGGAAAAAGCGGGAGCAGGGGGATTGGTACCGCCATCGTCTTTTGATTTTTTGCAGTTGCATAAAAGAGTAAACAGTAGCACCGCAGTCGACAGATAATTTTTCATTTGTAAGGTTTTTATTGTTTTTCGTTTATGGCGGATGGATTCGCCATAAAAAATATTCGTTACCGGCTGTTATAAAATCAGTTTTATCCGGGGTTTTTCGCAGGCGCTTCTTTATTGAAATGAACACGCCAAATTTTTAATGATTGGGTAACTATAACAACCCCAAAAAGGGTGAAATGGGAGAAGAGGAAGCAGTAAAACAATAAGGGATGAGTAAATGGTTTGATCCGCGGGAAGATGAGTAACGCTAGTTGTTTTTACAGCAACCTTTCGTTAATTGCCTTGCTTACGGCTTCTGTAGCAGAGTGCACCTGTAGTTTTTCGTAAATTTTTTTGATGTAGGTGCGGATGGTTTCAAACGAAAGCTTTGTTTCCGATGCAATCATTTTATAGCTATTGCCCTTGCAAAGCAGGGAAAGTATTTCTTTTTCCCTTGGGGAAAAACCATAACTGTTTGAGCTTGTCTGCTGCATGGAGTTGATGATCATTTTTGCAACAGCAGGACTTAATGAAGCTCCTTCATTTAAAACATCTTTTATCGCAGGCAATAGTTTTTCGGATAACTTTTTTTTGAGAATATAGGCCGAAGCTCCGGCAAAGATGGCATCCAGTATATGCGTGTTGTCTTCAAAAACGGTAAGCATGATAACAGGTACAGTTTTATTGAACAGTCTTATCTTTCTCACCGCTTCAATGCCCGACATACCGGGCATATCAATATCCATGAGTACCAGTTCGGGACGGTCATTTTTTAACTGTTCTTCGATATGTATGCAGTTGTTATAACTGCCGCACACATAAAATTCATCACTCAGCAGCAGCAGGTCTTCGATACCTTTTCTCAAAGCATCGTTATCGTCGTATATACTGATACCTTTAACCATATACAGCTCTAAGCTATGTTTAAATTAGCAGAGCCTCACTCCCAAAAAGGGGGAGGCATTAAACCGGGCAACGCAGCATAAGGGCGGTTCCCTTTTCTGCCGAAGAAATAATTTCCATCTTCCCGCCCAGGTCGGCGGCTCTTGCTCTCATATTTAAAAGACCATTTCCCTTTTTAGCAGCATTCTCATCAAAGCCTTTGCCGTCGTCGGCTACCACTAATTCCAGCCAGTCATTTTTTTTAGCGAGGCTAACGGTTATTTTTTTGCAAGCGCTGTACTTCACGGCATTGTTGACGGCTTCTTTGAAAATAAGAAATAGATTTTTTCTTCTGCCTGTTTCCATAATAACTCTTCCAGTGTCTCCTTCAGCTTTAAATACCAATTCAATGTTAAGCGGCTCGCAAAGTTCGGCGGCGAATTCCCGCATACGACTGAGGATATTTTCAAAACTATCGTTCTGTGGGTTGATGCTCCAAACAATATCGCTCATGCTGTCCATTGTTTTACGCGCATAGAGCTGAATTTTATGCAACTGTTCCGTTACTTTATCCGCATCGTCTTTTTTTACCAATGCCACTCCACTGCTGATATCAATACTCGATAAGGCAGAACCGATATCATCGTGCAGGTCGCGGGCAATCTGGTTGCGCAGCAACTGATCGTGCAATCTTCTTTTTATGCGGAAACGATTTAGCAATAACCAGCCGATAATAAGGGAAGCAGCGAAGAGAATAATGAAGATATACTGAAGCAGGCGTGTTTTCCGGTTATTCAATTCGGCCAACTGGTTCTGTGTTTTCAGCAGGGCTATTTCGTTTTCCTTTTTTACGGTTTCAAATTTTTCCTTTAAGGCATTGGCTTGCGTTACCTGTTCAGCTACGTTTAAGCTGTCCTTGAAAGCAGCAGCTTTTTGCAGGTAACTGTATGCTTTTTCCCAGTCGGCGGTTTTTTTATACAGCTCAGCAAGCTGAAGAGCAGCGTCCATTTGGTAATTGATCATTTTAAGCGTATCGCTCAGGTGATAGCCCCGCAATAAATATTGTTCCGCATCGGTAGCCCGGTTCAACTGTATATATGTTTTGCCCAGGTTTAGGGATTCAAAAGCGAGATCCGCTTTGTTGTTCTGCGCTTCAAAAATGGAATAGGCAGTGGAATAATTGTCCAACGCTTTACGGTATTGTTTCAAACCAAAATAAGTATCGCCAAGATGTTCATTTACCATTGCTACCTGGTAAGGCATATTTGATTTTTGTTTGATCAATGCCTCGCATTGCCGGAGGATATACAGGCTGCTATCGGGCATATTCCTGTTTCTGTACAGAATACTAAGACTGATGCCTGTATTGGCATAGCGGAAATAATCTTTCTGCTCTGCAAAACCCTCTAACGCCTGCCTGAAATACTCGGCTGATTTTTGATAATCCCCCGACTCTCTATACACAATTGCCATTTGCCTTTTCACATTGGTGTGAAATGGTTTATTGCCAGTTTTGATGCAAAGCGAGTCGGCCCCAAGCAGGTATTGCAAGGCAACAGATATTTGGTTTTGCTTGGTATACACTTCTGCCAGGTTAATGGAAACCCGAACGATATTGTCATAACTCTTAGCTTCGGAAAAAAGCTGCCATGCTTTTTGCAAAGCAACTGCAGAAGAATCAAGAAATCCTTTATGCATATAAGCCCAGCCCGCGGCATTCCACGCATTGGCAATGACCTCCCTGTTTTTTATGGAGCCATTCAATTCAAGAATAGATTTGGCGATACCAAGGGCTGCATCAGCCTGTTTGAAGGCCAGTGAAAATGCGCTGTCGGCTTTCTTAAATAGCAAACTATCATCCGGCGTAAAGTTCTGCTGGGCCTGGGTAAACAGCACGCATAACAGCAAAACAACAGTAAAGCAAAGCCGGGAAAGCATAACTTAAATTACGCAAATTTTCACTTAGCCGTCCATTCCCGAATACACAGTGCTAACGTGATTGTGTCAGGCGGTTAGTTGTAGCCATCTAACAATGAAACACCGATAGTTCTGACCAATTCGCGTTCAAAAAATATAGGCAATTCAATGGCCGAACCCAATTGTTAATCTTGCGACCTCCCCTCATTTTTTGATGGAACAGCAGTCATTTGGGCCTAATCCCAATAATTCCCCCCAAAGCCGGTTTGCTCCTAATTTTTATTACCTTTGACCCCTTCCAAAAAATGGGTGATGAGCAGCCTGAAAGAACATATCGACATGAACCGCCTGCCCCGGCATATCGCCATCATCATGGATGGCAATGGCCGATGGGCGCAGGAGAAGGGGCAAGACCGGCTCTATGGACATTTTCATGGCGTTGAAAGTGTGCGCGATATCGTGGAAGGATGTGCCGAGCTTGGCATTCAATATCTTACCCTTTATGCATTCAGTACCGAAAACTGGGATAGGCCCCAATATGAAGTTACCGGCTTAATGGAACTATTGGTAGAAACCATTCGCAAAGAGACCGAAACCCTCAATAAAAACAATATCAAACTGCACGTAATTGGCGACATGAGCATGTTGCCCGATTATGCCCGGCAGGCACTTAACGAGTCGCTCGATATCACCAAAAAAAATACCGGCCTCAACCTCATCATGGCGCTGAGCTATAGCAGTCGCTGGGAACTGGTGAATGCCGTTAAGAATATCGCAGAAGATGTGAAAAAGGGCAAGATTGAACCGGCCGCCATTACCCAGGATTTGCTGCAAAGCTACCTGGCAACCAGCGCCTTCCCCGATCCCGAATTGATGGTAAGAACCAGCGGCGAATACCGTATCAGCAATTTTCTTTTGTACCAACTGGCTTATGCCGAACTCTATTTTACCAATGTTCGCTGGCCCGATTTCAGAAAGGAAAACTTATACGAAGCTATTATCGACTACCAGGGAAGAGAGCGCCGCTTCGGGAAAACCACTGCCCAGATAATGGAGGAAGCAGGGAAATAAATCGATGTGAAGACAATTCAAAAGTAAAAAGTGAAAAAAAAGGATAATTATTCAGGAAACTGCCATTTGTTACCAGTGCATTCGACCGGCTTCACCAGGCATTTCATTTGTCAAACCCCGCAATCATCATTCGGTTGCCAATATCTTATCGCTTCTATTTAACAAACCATTTTATTAAATCCACCTAATTTGCCCAAGCTTAAACAACCCGGAATGCAGCGTACGTCTACCTTTCGCACCATCTTACTGCTTAGTTTTTCTTGCTTCCTGGGCAATGTGTTTGCCCAACAAAAAACAGATACCATTCCTGCATCCGTTGATCCAGAGCTTATCAATATTACCAATTCCCGCATTCCGAAAGAATATACAATTGCAGGCATTAAAGTAACAGGCACCAAGCGCTACGACGAGCAACTGCTGATTTCAATATCGGGGCTTAGTGTTGGTGAAAAAGTAATGATACCCGGCGGCGATAATTTCAGCAAGGCCATTACCAATTTGTGGAACCAGCGTCTTTTTTCCAATGTACAGATATACTTCACGAAACTCGAAGGAAGTAATCTTTATATCGAAATACAGGTTTTTGAACGCCCCGCTCTTTCAAAATATTTCCTGAAAGGAATTCGCAAGGCAGACGACGAAGAATTAAGAGGGAAAACAGGGCTTGTTCCCGGTCGGGTAGTTACCGAAAACGTAAAGATTTCGGCGATACAAGCCATCCAGAAATTTTATACGGAAAAAGGCTATCAAAGTGCCACCGTAAAAATTGAAGAAATACCCGATCCCGCCCAGGCCAATTTTGTAATTCTCAATTTCTACGTTCAACGCGGAAATAAGGTACGCATTAGCGACATAGGCATCTATGGCAACGAAGAAGTGAGCGAATCGCGTATTAAAAAGCAAATGAAGGGAACCAAGGAAATGACACGCCTTACCCTCTATCCACCTGAAGAAAAAAGCCCATACGGCGAAACCAAGCACTATAGTTTCAGGGAGTACTTCAGGGAAGCCGGATTTTTATCGGTTACCAAAACAAAGGAATTGATTGATCCCTATTTCCGCTTCCGCCTTTTCAGCAATGCCAAATTCAATCAAAAGAAATACGAGGAGGATAAAGAAAAAATCGTTGAATTCTACAACTCACTGGGCTATCGCGATGCGGCTATTATTGCCGACACACAGTACTACAACAGCCGCGGGCAGCTGAAGGTAGATATGAAAATTGATGAGGGTCGCCAGTATTATTTTGGGAATATCAGTTGGAAGGGAAATACCAAGTACTCCGATTCTATCCTCAATTTCCTCCTGGGAATAAAGAAGGGAGATATTTACAATATCGACGTACTCAATAAAAAACTGGGTAAACAGCTTTCGCCGGAAGGGGGAGATATCAGTGGCTTGTATATGGACGATGGTTATCTTTTCTTTCGTGTAGACCCCATCGAAACCGCCGTTTACAACGATACGATCGATTTTGAAATCAGGATCGTGGAAGGACCCCAGGCCACTATCAAAGATATTCGCATAACCGGCAACGAAAAAACAAAAGAATATGTTGTTCGCCGCGAAATAAGAACCTTGCCCGGCGAAAAATTCAGTCGTAGCGACCTTATTCGTACCAACCGGGAATTAGCGCAACTGGGATATTTTAACCAGGAAAAAATCGGCATTAACCCTGTTCCCAATCCCGAAGATGGAACGGTGGATATAGAGTATACACTCGAAGAAAAATCGTCGGACCAATTGGAACTAAGTGCCGGTTGGGGCGGTGGCATCGGTCTTACCGGAACAGTTGGTATTTCGTTTAACAACTTTTCTATTCGCAATATCTTCAACAAAAGCTCCTGGGATCCTTTGCCTACCGGAGATGGACAAAAACTCAGTCTTCGTATTCAATCGAACGGACGAGCTTTTCAAACCTATAATCTTTCTTTCACTGAGCCCTGGCTGGGAGGAAAGAAGAGAAACTCGTTTACGGTGGCTGTGTACCGAAGCGTATTCCGTCAAAGTGGTTTTGACGTAAGTCGAAACCGGTATATCTTCAGCGATTCCAGCTTCCTGAAAAACTTTGGCGTTACGGTATCGCTGGGCAAACAATTAAAGTGGCCCGATGATTTCTTTACACTGGTATTCGCATTCGATTATCGCTTGTACCAACTCCGCCGTTACTTCATTATAGCAGGTATTGATAGCGGTAATTACCATAACGTAAGCGCGAAAATTACTTTGGCCCGTAACTCGGCTGGTCCGAACCCGATATTCCCTACTAGTGGATCCAACTTTTTATTGAGCGGTCAGTTTACTCCGCCCTATTCTTTATTCCGTTCGGCGGAAGCCAATAAAGACAATACCCGGACACCGGAGTTTCATAAATGGCGAATGACGGCGGAATGGTTTATTCCAATCGGCCGTGGTTTTGGTGCCGATAAGAGCAAGCAATTTGTAATAAGAGCTGCCGCTAAATATGGATTCCTGGGTCGCTACAGTAAAAGTGTGAACTTTTCGCCTTTTGAAAGATTCCAGGTGGGTGATGCCGGCCTCGCCAACGGAAACTTCATACTCGGTTACGATGTAATTGCGCACAGGGGCTACCCGGTTTATAATAATTCCGATCCCAAGGTGAACCCCGATCAGCAAAACACCAATACATTTTTCACCATCTTTAATAAATACTCGCTCGAGTTGCGTTTCCCATTCACAACCAATCCCAGCAGTACCATTTACGGTATGACCTGGTTTGAAGCTGCCAATGGCTGGTACGATTACAAGAGTTATAACCCCTTCCGCCTGCGCAGGAGTGCGGGTGTTGGTATGCGCTTCTTCCTGCCCATGTTTGGTTTACTTGGATTCGACTACGGAGTTGGATTCGACAGGCTTCGACCCGGCGGAAGCATTAAAGATGCCAGCCGCTTTACATTTATGCTGGGCTTTGAACCCGAATAAAATTTAACAAGTATTGCCGAACGGGTTCAACCAACCGGTGTAGGGGAATAGGCGTCTTTGCTCAAAGCACAAACTGGAATAGTAAAGACGGATAGGGTATTGAATTTTCACTACCAGTCTTGCACAAAATTGTATAATTTCAAAGCTGCCCTGGCTACTAACGATCGGGTTGCGACAGGGTAGAACTACTAAATAAAATTTTATGAAAAAAGCACTGCTCTTAAGCTTTGTTCTTCTCCTGTTCGGCATCGCTACCTACGCACAACGTTATGCAATTGTAGATACCAAGTATATCCTGGAAAGGATTCCCGAATACAAGGAAGCCCAAAAAAAACTCGACCAGTTCAGCATTCAATGGCAGAAAGAAATTGACGATAAACAAGCCGTTCTCGATAAAATGTATCGCGACTTTGAGGCAGAACAGGTTATGTTGAGTGAGGAGCTAAAGAAAAAAAGGGAGGACGAATTGTTCGTTCGGGAAAAAGAATTGCGCGACCTGCAGCGTAAACGCTTTGGTTTTGAAGGGGATCTGTTTAAGAAGCGCCAGGAACTCGTGAAGCCCATACAGGACAAGGTTTATAACGCTATCCAGAAAATTGCAGTGAGCCGATCCTACGATTTTATTTTGGATAAAAGTGAGGGAATTACTGTTATCTTTGCCGACCCTAAACTGGACCGTAGCGAAGATGTATTGCGGGAATTGGGAGTAAAATAATGGCACTTGGAATGAGAATTTTTTTTAGGGCAAACAACTAAAAAAGCATTTTTGTCAACTTAAAAAATAAACCGACTGCCGAAACAAAACGAGTTTTGGCCTACCTAAACAACAAATTTGCACACATGAAAAAGTTTTTTACAGTAGCACTTATAGCTGTGAGTTTTTTAATGGCTGCTAACGAGGCCGCTGCCCAGGTTAAGATTGGTTATATCAGCTCCCAGGACTTACTGGGTATTATGCCCGAAACACGCAAGGCCGACTCCAGCCTTCAACAACTCCGTGCCGCCCTTATTCAAAATGCACAGGAAAAAGAAACAAAACTGAATGCCGATATTGAAAAGTTCAATAAAGATTCTGCCACTTACAGCGAAGCAATAAAAACTGTAAAAAGACAAGAACTTCAGAAAGCATATCAGGATCTGGCAGGTGAAGAGCAAAGGATACAAGAACAATTGCAGCAAAGACAGCAGGAGTTATTGGCACCCATCCAACGTAAAGCCAACGATGCCGTACAGGCCACTGCAAAAGAAAACGGTTATACTTATGTTTTCGAGAAAGACGTATTGATCGTTGCCCCGCAGGGTGATGATATTCTTCCTCTGGTTGCAAAAAAACTCGGTATTAAGTTACCCAACCAGCCAGGCAATACACCGGCGCCAACAACGCCCGCGCCTAAGCCTAATACAAAACAGTAATAGAATTAGCAAAAGAGCTTGATGTTATAATAGAGCCGTCGGGGAAATACCGGCGGCTTTTTTGTGAGTGTCAAACGTCAATCGTGAGTCGTGAATCGGGAGTGGGGCGAATCGCTACTATATTTTGTGGGCCGTATTATCTGCGGTCCATTCACGATTGACGATTCACGATTCACGATTGACGATTCACGACCATACAACTCTCCCTCCATTCACTAACTTTGCCCATGCCTCTTCAACAACCCATTGGTATTTTCGATTCCGGCTATGGCGGATTAACCGTGATGAAAGAGATTGTGAAGTTATTACCGGCCTACGATTACATTTACTTAGGCGATAATGCCCGTGCCCCATACGGAAACCGATCATTCGATACAGTATATCGCTATACACTGCAATGTGTGCAATGGTTTTTTGAACAGAACTGTCCCCTGGTAATTCTTGCATGCAATACCGCGTCGGCAAAGGCGCTTCGTACGATACAGCAGAACGATTTGCCAAAAATAGATACCCAAAAAAGGGTGTTGGGAGTTATTCGCCCAACTGCTGAAGTAATTGGAGAGTATTCAAAAACGAAAAAGGTAGGGATATTGGCCACGAGCGGAACAGTATCCTCCCAGTCGTATGTACTGGAAATAGAAAAATTTTTCCCCGGCCTTGAAGTTTACCAGCAGGCATGCCCTTTATGGGTTCCGTTGGTAGAAAACGACGAATACGATAAACCGGGCGCCGATTATTTTGTGCGAAAATGTATCGGTGAATTGATGGAGCAATCACCGGCAATTGATACAATTTTGCTGGCCTGCACGCATTACCCGCTTTTATACGATAAGATAAGGGCTTATAGTCCTGCCAACACCACTATTATATCGCAGGGAGAATTGGTGGCAGCCAGCCTCGTGGATTATTTGAAAAGACATCCCGAAATAGAAACCCGCTTGAGTAAAGGAGCGGTACAACGCTTTTTTACCACGGATTCGGCTGAGGACTTTAACAGGCATGCCGCGGTATTCTTTGGAACCAGGGTGTTGTCGAGCCATGTAGACCTTGATAGGAAACAGGCTTGAAAAACAGGGCTTTATTCCCTTTTTGGCGCTGCACGTGACGCCGCTCTTCGCTAAACAAGACGGGCATTCAAAAAATAACCTGTCCATCGTTTACGGATAAGCCTTTAAAACCCTAACTTTGCCGTCCTTTCACAAACAACGGGTGTGGTGACCTGTTGAAGGAATTGAAACCTGGTCCGCTTCTCCGGGCCTTATTTCAGAACGATCGCCCCCGATGGGGGTGTCAAAAAAAGAAGAAATATGAAACGTACATTCCAACCGCATAAGCGTCGTCGTAAAACCGTACATGGTTTCCGTAAGCGTATGCAAACCGCGAATGGCCGCGCCGTGTTGGCCAGCCGCCGCAGGAAAGGTCGTAAGAAACTGACTGTTTCTGACGAGAAAGGATTGAAATAAATACTACTCCGCCGGAGTAATACATAATAGCTAATTTTATGGTCCTGCATTTGCGGGACCATTTTTTTTAAGGGTGGGAAAACAATTTACACTGGGAAAACGCGATCGCTTAAAGAGCCGCAAACAGATTGAGCAGTTGTTCAACCAGGGGAAGAGCTTTTCGCTTTACCCGTTCAAGATAGTGTATGCTGTTACTAACGCATCTTCGGCAAATGATGGGATTTCCTTTGCTGTTTCGGCCAGTGCCCGTAATTTCAAAAAAGCCGTTGACAGGAATCGTATCAAGCGATTGATTCGGGAAGCATACCGGCTTCAGAATACGGGTTTAAAAAATAAATTAAGGGAAAGCAACAGGAGATTGAATTTATTCTTTATTTATACGGGAAGGGAAATTCCCGGCTTTTCACAAATAAAGGAAAGAACTCAATTGGTGCTTGAGCGATTAATAAAACTATTGGATGAAAAGCCTGCTTCGCATACTTAGCCTGCCTTTTATATTGCTGGTAAAAATTTATCAATGGGTTATTTCCCCCTTGCTCGGGCCCAAATGCCGTTTTACACCTACCTGTTCTCACTATGCGATCGAAGCTTTGAAAAAGCACGGAGTGTTTAAGGGTTTGTGGCTGGCGGTCAAAAGAATCAGTCGCTGTCATCCCTGGGGAGGGCATGGATATGATCCGGTGCCTTGAAGAAGGATGTGGAATTGAGAGTACAGAATGTGGAATATAAAATACAGAATACAGAATATAGAATATAGAAGACAGAATATGGAAGAGAACTAAAGAAGGGATGCGTGTGCGGGATTGTGGTAGTGTTTCCTGCAAGGCCACAAAGCTTGAATGTATAATTTCTTCGTTGCGTCGTGGCGTTGTTGCGAGAGAAACGAAACACTTTGTGCTCCCTTTGTGGTTAAGATCAATTCAACCACAGGGAACAAGGTATGCACTGGGAATCCTCTTATAAACGCAATTTCTCTTCACTGGCGAGGATAAAGAGATTGCCTGACGATCCATAGCCCGCCCCGATGCAAGAAACTAATATGTACGAACTATTTGGTGAGCCGCTGTAACATCTCTTCCAGCGCTTCTCTTTTCTGGGAGTTGGTGAAGAACTTGTAATACTCCGGCGCTTTCCCATCGGACCCAACCTCGAGTGTTCCCGGGATTAATTTATAAGGACTTAATAATACAGCGTTGCTGTTATTGCTTATTTTCTGGATGCTATTGGGAGGAAGAAAGAAACTCTTTTTCTCGAAACTTGCATTGGTGCCCGCCATCAACTGACGCGTACTGTCGATAATACGGTTTAACTCTTCTGCAGTAATGGAGCCGGGGGTACCCGTGTTTCCATAGTTTACGAGGCTGCCGATTACCGTATCTTTTTTAAGATTCAGCAGCCAGCTTCCATCCTCACTTATTTCATAAGTCTTCTCGCCCTCGCTGGTTTTTACAGTAATGGTCACCTTGTCTTTATCGGTAAACTTCAACTCCTGTTCGTTATGCTGGTTACCGGGTTCGAGGTTGATGGTTTTTTGGTCGACGGTGAATTTACCACTTGTAATCACCAATAACTTCTTACCGGAACCACCGGAACAGGAATACACCAGCAATGCAATAACGGGAAGAAGGCCTAGTAGTTTTTTCATGCTGCAGAAGGATTTGTTTAAAAAATAAAGCCCGGTATCGAATACCGGGATTGCAAGTAACTGAATTTTGAGAAAATATAGAATAGAAAATAGAAAATAGGAGTGAACCACCCCTATTCTCTACGCTCTACTTTTTATTTTCTACTCTCAGTTTCCGTAGAAAAATTGCTCGTTTACAATCTTTCCATCCTTCCACTTTTGCACCGCTACCTGGCGGTAATTGCGAACTCCCCAGTCTTTATGGGTATAGTCGTAATGCCAAACTACCATGGTAACGTCTTCGCCGGTAGCTACATCCAGTACAGAAGCCCCGCGGAATTCGGTGATGCTTCCAAAAAACTCAATTTCGCGTTGACGGTTCGCTTCTTTGCCGGCCGTGGGGGTGGAATGGTTTTCCTGCATTACTACGTTATCGTCGTAGTATAAATCGAAAGCCTCCAACACTTTTCCTTCGAGTACCAATTGATTGAGGTGATTGATCTTTTCCTTAATGCTGTTCATACAATTCGTTTGTGTTGTTAAAAAATACAAGCACAAAATTGTCAAATGCAACAGCGGGCGGCAATGAGGAATGACAAGAAATTGGATTGATATAGGATAATGTAATGGGGGCGAGTGGTGAGTGGTGAATGGTGAGTGGGGAGGGTAGCTGATTACGGTTGATGCCAAACTGGTTCGGGGCTTTTTATTCACGACTCACGATTGACAATTCACGACCGCCCATCTTCTATCAGCTTTCTCCCTTCTTTTCCGCCATCTGTCTTCTTATCCTGCTCAGCGATTCGGGCGTGATGCCAAGAAAGGTGGCGATTTGATTTTGAGGAACGCGGGAATCGATTTGAGGATATTTCTTTCGGAAATTAATATAACGTTCTTCGGCGCTTTCGCTTAAGCCCGACACTATACGCTCTTGCAATGTAATCAGGGCATTCTGCAAGAGATGACGAAAGAACCTTTCAAACTTTGGCACATGCCTGAATAATTCTTCCTGTGCATTTTTTTCGAGGCAAAGGAGTTGGGAGTCTTCAATGGCAAGAATATTGAGTTTTGCAGGAGTTTGGGTAAGAAAACTATGCATATCGCCCGTCCACCAGTCTTCTACAGAAAATTGCAGGTTGTGCTCAACTCCTTTGGGATCGATGAAAAAAGTGCGTAAACATCCTTCATTAACAAAATAAGTATATCGGCAGATATCGCCTTCCTGCACGAGGTATTGCCGCTTGCGAACCTTTTTTTCTTTTAGTACAGAAGTGAAAAACCTTGTTTCTTCAGGGCTGAGCTGAATAAAACGGGAGATATTTTTCAGGATCAGTTCGTGCATTATCAAAAATAACGAAACTTATTAGTGGTTTGAGGGGTAAGGTTTAAGGGTCTAAAGTTTAAAGGTCCAAGGTTTAAAAGTTGATACAATTCAAAAAGACTGCCCGAACAGCAGCAACCTTAAACTTTGGACCTTTAGCCCTTTAAGCCTTTAACCTACTACTCAACTCACAACGCTGCCTCAAAACGTTCAGATACTTTATTCCAGTTAACCACATTACGAGTTTCAAGGTTTAAGGTTTAAAAGTTGATACAATTCAAAAAGACTGCCCGAACAGCAGCAACCTTAAACTTTGGACCTTTAGACCTTTAAACCTTTAACCTACTACCCAACTCACAACGCTGCCTTAAAACGTTCAGCTACTTTGCTCCAGTTCACCACATTCCAGAATGCAGCCAGGTAATCGGCTCTTCTGTTCTGGTATTTGAGATAATAAGCGTGCTCCCAAACATCCACTCCCAATAAAGGAGTTCCTTTTACTTCGGCAACATCCATCAAAGGATTATCCTGGTTGGGAGTTGAACTGATTTCGAGTTTGCCATCTTTCACAATCAACCAAGCCCATCCGCTACCGAAACGGGTCATACCGGCTTGCGCAAATTTCTCTTTGAAAGAATCAAAGCTTCCGAATGTGCCGTTAATGGCATCGGCCAATGCGCCGGAAGGATTACCGCCTCCATTTTTCGCGAGGCTTTCCCAAAAGAAAGTATGATTCCAATGCCCGCCACCATTGTTACGAACTGCTGCAGATATTTTGCCAGCATTGGCAACAAGTTGTTCCAGCGTTTTCGACTCATGTTCGGTTCCCGCAATAGCTTTATTGAGGTTGTCTACATAAGCCTGGTGGTGTTTGCCATGGTGAATTTGCATAGTAAGTGTATCAATATGCGGTTCCAATGCATCGTGCGCATAGGGAAGTGGTGCTAGTGTAAATGCCATAATACTTCTGTTTATGTTTTTGAATAAGATTTAAACGGAACTGCAAATTTACACGCTGATGGTTGATTGACCAATATGCGGGGTAAGGTTGAGTGGTGAGTAGTGAGTGGGTGCTCGCGATTCCCGATTGACGACTCCCGATTCCCGACTCCCGATTCCCGATTCTTTAGTATCTTTCTCCCCCATCTTTAACTAATCACCGTTAACATTGTTTATGTCGAAAAAGGATATTCCCGGCTCTTCTCGTAGAAAGTTTATAGGAAACCTGACAAAAGGCGTTGTTGCGTCTGCATTAATACCCGGTACTGCGCAGGCAAATGCTAAGGAGAAACTAATCGAAAACAGGCTGTCGGAGCATTATGGTATAAACGACCAGATCCAAATTGCACTTATCGGGGCAGGCGGTATGGGTAATGCAGACGCCGATACTGCAATAAGTTTGCCCGGGGTTAAATTGGTTGCAGCTTGCGATTTGTACGATACCAGGTTAGAAGATGCCAGGAAAAAATACGGAAACTCTATTTTTACCACGCGCGATTATCGGGAAATACTGCTGCGAAAAGATATTGATGCTGTAATTGTGGCGACGCCCGATCATTGGCACAAAGACATTTCGGTGGCGGCGCTCAATAGCGGCAAAAGCGTGTACGTGGAGAAGCCAATGATACAAAATATCAACGAGGGCGCAGCATTGGTGGAAGCGCAGAAAAAATCGGGAAAGGTATTACAGGTAGGTAGCCAGGGAATGAGTTCTTTGGGGAACGAAAAGGCAAAAGAATTGTATGAAGCGGGTGCTATTGGAAAACTGAATTACGTAGAAGGATTTTGGGCACGCAATACACCCGGTGGCGCATGGCAATACGATCTGCCAACGGATGCGTCGGAAAAAAATGTTGACTGGAAAACATTTTTAAAAGACAAACCAGGTCTTCCCTTCGATCCCAAACGATTTTTCCGCTGGCGCTGCTTTCGCGATTACGGGACAGGTGTGGGCGGAGATTTGTTTGTACACCTCTTATCGAGCCTTCACTTTATTATCAGTTCTCCCGGCCCTAATAAAATTATGGCCACCGGCGGACTTCGCTACTGGAAGGACGGAAGAGATGTACCCGATGTGTTGCTGGGCATGTTCGATTATCCCGAAACAGAAAAACATCCGGCATTCAATCTTTCGCTAAGAGTAAATTTTGTAGACAGCACACGCGAGGGTTCTTATTTCAGGCTGGTGGGAAACGAAGGTTATATGATCGTGGATTGGGAGAAAGTTACTTTATACCGCAACTTTTCTTATCCGCCCGGTAACTATGCAAAGGTTTTGAAGGAAAAGCAATATGCGCCGGATTATGATCGAAAGAAAATGCCCGAGCCCGATACAACGGTATATACGGTGCAAAATGGATACAAAGGTGCGCATTACGATCACTTTTACAATTGGGCACGCGCTATTCGCGGAGGTAAACCAGTTGTTGAAGATGCCGTATTCGGTTTTCGTGCCGCCGCCCCGGCCGTACTGTGTAACGATAGTTACTTCCAGGAAAAAACCATTCGCTGGGATCCGTTCAAAATGCAAATAGTTGGCTAGAGCAGCTTAGGCAAAACCCCGGTGATGTTTTGTTAGCCGGCGCTTTGTGTTTGCTGCTTTAAACCAGCTCACTGCAAATAAACTATTCTTGCAAGAGAAGAAATTTTTTAACCTGGCGATGCAGAGAAAGAGGGGAATGATGGGAGATTCTTTATACTCTCGACACTACTTCGTTCGATAAAAAAAATGATTGAATATGAAAAAAGCATTCGTACTGCTGACAATTTCAGCATCGTTAATAACACTGGTTTCATTTTATAGGCCCGTGCAGGAAAAGGACAATACGCTTTCTAAAAAAGAAAAGCAACAGGGATGGAAACTGTTGTTCGATGGAGCCAGTTTAAATGGATGGAAAAGCTTTAAGGGCCGCGAGCAAGACGGCTGGGCAGTAGAAAACGGAGAATTGGTTTGCAAAGAAAGCGGGGTAAAAAAGAGAGCCGACCTTATCACAGCGGATATGTTTGATAATTTCGAACTACTGATTGATTGGAAAATTGCACCTAAACACAACAGCGGTATTATCTATCGCTGCACCGAGGAGAACGGCGCCACATTTGAATCGGGACCCGAATATCAGTTGATCGACGATGAGGGTTATCCCGATAAACTTTACGATAAACAATTAAGCGGGGCCAATTACGATATGCATGCACCAACAGCTAAAGTAGTGAAGCCGGCAGGGCAATACAATCGTACCAGGATTTTGGTGAAGAACGCACATGTAGAGCATTGGCTGAATGGCGTGAAGGTGGTGGAATACGATTTCTGGTCGCCGGAATGGGAGAACCTGAAAGCGAATAGCAAGTGGAAAACAGTAAAGCCTTATGGTATGTCTAAAACCGGGCATATCGCCCTGCAGGATCACGGCGGCGGCGTTTGGTTTAAAAATATCAAATTGCGAAAGCTATAGGAGAGATCTGAATGAAGAACCAAGAAGTGCGAAGCGATTAGTGAGTAGGAATAATCAACGAAGATTTCACTCAGGCAACTTCTTAGGCATATTGGCAAATTTACAAATCGGCCAATTGGCCAATCCTCTTAGTGACATTTAAAATAGTCAAACGGCTCTTTGCAATCGTTGCATTGATACAATGCTTTGCAGGCCGTCGATCCAAACTCACTCACGCGGGTAGTGTTGTACGAGTTACAATGCGGGCACTGAACTGCTTCATTGGGCGCAAACAAATCGTTGCTGCATACCTGCTGGCGCGGATTGGGAGGCGCTATCCCGTATGCTTTTAATTTAGTTTTTCCTTCTTCACTCATCCAGTCGGTGGTCCAGGCAGGAGAAAGCACGTTTGTTATTTTTACTTTTTTATATCCTGCTTCGGCGAGCTTAAGGCGGATGTCTAGAGCAATAGCATCCATTGCAGGGCAACCACTGTAGGTGGGAGTGATAACAATTTCTACAAGATCTTCCTGGATGATTATATCGCGTACAATTCCCAAATCAAGGATGGTTAATACCGGTACTTCCGGGTCGTTAACCAGGCGAAGTACATCGAGTATCATATCTTTTTCTATGGTGGATTGACTCACCATGCAGCATTGGGATAGGTTCTTTGCAGGTACTGCATTTCGGCAAGTATATAACCTAAATGTTCGCTGTGTACGCCGTTCTTTCCGCCCGTGTGCATGTAAACATTTTGCGGTATGGGCAAACTTGCTTCTTCAAATACCGAACTTATTTTTTTTAACCAGCTTTCCCTTACAGTAGCGGGATCAACACCATAACCCCCGCTCGCTGCTTCCAACTCATAGCTCGCAGTTACAAACATTTCACCGGTATAAGGCCAAAGTGCATCAACGGCATTCAACATACGCTGCTGGCTTTCTTCCGTTCCATCCCCGAGTCGTATTACCCATTCGCCGCTCCAGCGAACATGATAATTTGTTTCTTTAATGGATTTTGCCGCAATCGCAGCTAATTGCTCATCGTTGCTTTCGATCAATCGCTCAAAAATCAATTGCTGATAACTGCTAAACAAAAACTGGCGCAACACAGTTTGACCCCAATCGCCGTTGGGCTGTTCGCACAATAAACAGTTTTTGAATTGCCTTTCTGTTCTTAAATATGCCAGTGTATCTTCTGTAGCATCGCCTCCTGTAAGCGATGCGGCATACTGATAAAAATTTCTTGCCTGTCCCAACAGATCGAGTGATATATTGGTGATGGCGATATCCTGTTCAAGAATGGGGCCGTGACCGCACCATTCCGCATTTCGTTGTGCAAGAATAAGTGTTGAATCGGCCAGATGAAGAAGATAGTCGGTCATGATGCTGTTAACTTGTTAGAATAAAAACCTTCCTGTTGTGTTTTATGGTTTACCCGGACTGCTATTGAAAGTTTACATATGATTCACTTCATCGGGCAATTGATAGAATGTAGGATGCCGGTATATCTTATCGCTGGCGGGTTCGTACAGCTCGCCGGCTTCTTCGGGTTTTGAAGCATGAATGTATTTCGATTCCACCACCCAAATACTCACCCCTTCCATCCTGCGTGTATAAACATCTCTTGCATTTTCTATTGCCATTTGTGCATCGGCAGCATGCAGGCTTCCCACATGTTTGTGATCGAGCCCCTGCTTGCTTCTTATAAAAACTTCCCACAAGGGCCAGTCAGCGCCCTGGGGCGGTGTGGAGGAAATAGCAGGTCTTACCAGTTTTTCATTGCCGCCGGCCTTGTCTTCTGGTATATCTCCGTAATAAAATTTTCTTATTTCAATATTCATAACGAGATTTTATCTTTTCATCAATTCAACGCATAAAAATCAACCCCATCCATTCAGTATCTGCAACCTTAAACTCTTAAACCATTAAACCTTTAAACCTTAGACCTACCCCATCATGCAGCCTTCACACTTGCTCTCTTCTTCGCATGCGCCGCGGCGGCTTCCCTTACCCATGTCCCATCTTCCCAGGCTTTTCGCCGCGCATCCAGTCTTTGTTTATTGCAGGGCCCGTTTCCTTTCACTACGTTCCAGAATTCGTTCCAGTCAATCTCCCCAAAATCATAATGTTTTCTTTCTTCGTTCCATTTCAAATGCGGATCGGGCAATTTCATACCCAGCACTTTTACCTGCTCGGCGCACATATCTACAAACTGCTGCCTTAACTCGTCGTTTGTTTTTCTTTTGATTTTCCATTTCATGCTTTGATCGCTATTGGTGCTTTCGCTATCGCGGGGACCAAACATCATCAGCGAGGGCCACCACCAGCGGTTGATGGCGTCCTGGCACATTTCTTTTTGCTCAGGCGTTCCCCGGCTTAATGTCAGCAATATCTCAAAACCCTGGCGTTGGTGAAAACTTTCTTCCTTGCAAATACGAACCATGGCGCGTGCATAAGGACCATAACTGGTTCGGCATAACATTACCTGGTTCAAAATTGCCGCGCCATCTACCAGCCATCCAATTGCGCCCATATCGGCCCAGGTTAACGTGGGATAGTTGAAGATGGAAGAATATTTTGCCTTGCCGCTATGCAAATCGTTGATCATTTCTTCGCGCGACATGCCCAGTGTTTCTGCCGCGCAATACAAGTACAAACCATGACCCGCCTCGTCCTGCACCTTGGCCAATAAGATGGCTTTTCGTTTCAGCGTGGGGGCACGGCTGATCCAGTTTCCCTCCGGAAGCATTCCCACAATTTCGCTGTGAGCATGCTGGCTGATTTGCCGGAGATTGGTTTTACGGTAAGCATCGGGCATCCAATCTTTTGGTTCAATTTTTACTTCCGCATCAATTTTTTCCTGGAAGAGTTTTTCTAAATCCTGGACAGGCATATTCAACTCGTTTAAGCTTCGAAATTACAAAAACTAATGGGCGTTTGCATTTTTTGTTAAAGAACGGAAATTCAGGGCTTCATGTTGTCCGTAAATGACCGCTCAGCGATATACCTATTCTGCCACTTATACTTTTTAGCATTTGTTGCCAAACCGGAAGAATTAAATTGATAGAAGAAGCAAATTGCATGAACACCCAGCTCAACATTTTTTTATTGTTGTTTGGCGGTATACAAGGCCTCTTGCTTTCTTTTTTCCTGGTTCGGAAAAAACTTTATACCAGCGGTTATCTATTCCTTCTTTTATACCTGGGTGTTTTATTGCTGCAAATCACGCTCAAGGTGATGAGCAAGCTTTGGCTGATGGAAAACTGGACTACACTTTATTTAGCCTCGCATGCTTTGCCATTGTTGTACGGGCCTCTTGCTTTTCTTTTTATCAAATATTTTTTTGCGCAAAAAAGTTTCGATAGCAGGGATTCGATTCACTTTTTACCTATAACTATATACCTGTTGGTTGCTTCCCTCGAAAGCAAGGGTATTGCTCCCGATTGGCTGGATGGTCTATTATTCAATCCTCATTTCCGGTTAATCGCTTTGATTACCAGCATCGCGATTTATCATGTATTCGCATTGAGACTGTGGAAATATAACGATTCAGTTCATAATCCATCATCGGTTGAAAAAAATGCACAGAAAGGTTGGCTTTTGCAGTTCATTTGGTTTTCAACAATCATTGCGGTATTGATTTCATTTGTATTATACCTGCTCTACGTCACTTATCCTGCCGGGCACGAATATCGTTTCGGATTTATTGTACTCACGCTGTTTATATACTGGCTAAGTTATAAGGCTCTTTCGCAGCCGGGAGTTTTTTCAGTTGTATACGGACCAAGGGAAATAAATCCTCTAAAAACAGAAGTGCCCATACCTGCTTTTAGGGTTTATCACCCTCCTGTTAAGTATTCCAATTCGGGATTGAATGAAGAAAGAGTGAAAGAGATAGCGGCATCGCTGGAGCAGTTAATGAAAAACGAAAGGATTTACCTCGATCCCGAACTCAGTATAGATAAGCTTGCCGAAAAACTATCCGTCAGCCGCCATCATCTTTCCCAGGTGCTGAACGATTACCAGCAAAAATCCTATTACGACTATATTAATTCCTTCCGGGTTGCTGAAGCAGCAACTTTACTCATCTCCCCCCAGGGAGAAAAACAAAAGATAGCAGCTATTGCATACGATGCCGGTTTTAATTCCCTGTCTGCTTTCAACGAGGTGTTTAAAAAGCATACCGGCAAAACACCTTCGGAATATCGAAAAGAAAAGTTAAACGACTTACGGAAACAGCGGGTTTAGTTCCGGATCGGTCGGATTGGTAGGAATAAGATGGATCCTGGGGGTAGCTTATGTACATAAACACATAGCCATGATTCGCAATTACCTGCTGATTGCTTTCCGCAACTTCAAGCGCCAGAAACTGTTCACCATCCTCAATATGTTTGGTTTGGCGTTGGGACTGGCCTGCGCCATCCTCATATTTTTATATGTAAGCGATGAGTTGAGATACGACGTAATGCATCCGCATTATAAGAATACCTATCGCATTGGTACGATATGGACCAATCCCGACGGACAAACCTTCCAAAATATCGTTTCTCCCGGGCTTTTTGTTCGCTACTTAAAAGACAACCGAAGCGAGGTGGAGAAGGGAATACGGATTGATTATATAGGTTATCCCACTTCCCTGCATCACAAAGCGAAAGACAAAATCATTCTTACCGAAGAAATACGCTGGGCCGAACCGGGTTTTGATGAAATTATTTATTTCAAACTGGCAAAGGGAAACAGGACGAAGATTTTTGAGAATATGAATTCAATGGTGATCAGCGAAACAGGCGCAAAAAGATTATTTGGCGACAGCGATCCTGTTGGCCAGGTTATTTCCATCAAACATACATGGGCCACGCGCGATCGCGAAATTGATGTAGCGGTAACAGGAGTATATAAGGATTTTCCCAGCAATTCCCATTTCAAACCACATTATATAGTTAATGTAAATGCGTTGCGGAATATTCACCAGGAGAATTTCAACAAGTACATGGAGGGAACCAGGTTCGATAACAATATCGAATTTTTTGAAAGCTATGTGGTGTTGAAACCCGGAACCGATATAAAGACGATTAACGCTGCGCTGAATCAATTAGCGGAACAAATGGTTCTTTCCGATTCACAGGCCGTGGCAAACGGTTGGAAGTTCAAGGCATTTATGACCGGGCTCAGGGATCTGCATTTCGACCAGCAAAATTTATGGGAAGGAAACAACGTACGGGGCGATAAAACCTACCTCGCAATATTCAGTGTTATTGCACTTATGGTAATGCTGATTGCCTGTATCAACTACATGAATCTTGCAACGGCGCGATCGGTGAAAAGAGCAAAAGAAGTGGGCTTGCGAAAATCTTTTGGAAGTAACCGGGCGGGAATCGCGAAGCAATTTTTCCTGGAATCCTTTCTTACCACTATCGGATCGTTGCTGATGGCAATTATGCTGGTAATTATCTTCCTCCCGGCATTCAACCAGCTTTCACAGAAATATTTTACGACTACTTCGCTTTTCAACCCGGTGATGATTGCTATTGTTGGCGGTGTGGTTGTTTTCATGGGATTTATATCCGGTATTTACCCGGCAGTTTATTTATCGGCATTTCAACCCGTTGAAGTATTGAAGGGCCATATTGTAAAAGGCAGCGGCGCAGAATTTTTTCGGAAAAGCCTCGTTACGGCGCAGTATACCGTGGCATTGGTACTCATCATTTGTACATTTATAGTTATCCGTCAAATGGAACAGCTTAAAACCACCAAGCTGAATGAGCGGGGCAGCCAGCTATTATCGATCCGCTTTGGTGGTATTGCCGATCAATCGAAGTACGAAACGTTCAAACGAATGGTGTTGCAGGATCCGCAGATCGAACAGGTAACGATGGCCAATCATCTTCCCCGCCTGAATTATTTTGGATGGATAGGCGCGCCCGTAAAATTCCCGGACCTCAAATCGGAGCAACTCCAATGGAACCAGCTTAACGGGGATTACGATTTCCCGGAAGCTTTCAATTTGCAACTGGTTGCCGGGCGAAATTTTCAGCAGGGAAATCCGAATGATAGTTCTTCCTTATTGATGAACGAAGCAGCCGTAAAGGCACTTAATCTTCCGATGGATAAAATTATCGGCACAACGGCTACCATAACTATTGATACGGCACGCAACTTCAAAATCATCGGCATTGTAAAAGATTTTCCCTTCCGTTCGATGCATCAACCTATCGAGCCCCTGTTTATTAACCCCAACCCGCATTTTATAGATAAGATTGTTTACATAAAACTGCCTCCTGGTAATTTACAGGAAAAGATAGCTTCCATCGAAAAGAAATGGCGCTCAGTTTTTGCAAACACCGGTTTCGATCACTGGTTTCTGAACGATGAATTCAATCGCATGTACGTGGTAGAAAGAAGAGTGTCGTCGCTGGCAAAGGCTTTTGCCATTCTCGCTATTTTGATTACAGTGCTCGGCGTTTTTGGACTGGCTTCATATACTGCCGAGCAACGAACAAAAGAGGTTGGTATCCGAAAAGTATTGGGCGCCGGAGAAAAACAGGTTGTGCGTCTTTTTCTCAGCCTCTTCCTGAAAATTTTCGGGGTTGCCTGTTTGGTGGCTGTTCCTTTGGCATGGCTTGCCTCTTACAAATGGTTGCAGGGATTTGCATACCGAACCAGCATCAGTCCTTTGATATTTGTGGGAAGCTTACTGGGTTTGCTATTAATAACCCTGCTTACTGTTGGATACGAAGTATGGAAATCGGCGAGGGCCAACCCCGTGAAGTCACTACGAACCGAATAAAAGATTTCTTTAAATAAACAAGCTGTTTTATGGAAAGAATATTGCTAATGCTCGCAGTGTTACTGTCTTCAAATGCATTTTGCCAGGATAATTCAACACTGATAAATGATATTGATCGGAAGCTCGCCGCTAATCAAACAACTATAAGCAAGGTTTTGTCGAACGCCGCTTATATGCATCTTCATTCATTAACCGAATTCAGGGAGATAATAAAGAAACATGCCCGGCCCGGGAAACTGCTAATGGTTACTGATGATGAACCGGGAAGAAAAATTACAGTGAAGGGTTCGGTGAAACGTAAAAATGGAGAACCGGTAACAGACGCTCTTGTGTACCTGTATCAAACATCGGCCAGGGGTTGGTATGCCGATACAGCTCCGCATGTTAACCAGATGGAAGGAGATATGCGTCATGCCCGTTTGTTTGCGTACCTGAAAACCGACGACAAGGGCGAGTTTGAATTGCTGACCGTGCAACCCAAAGGATATCCCCGATCCGATTTACCGGCGCATATTCATATTATGATGTGGAAAGAAGGCAAATACCTGGCGGGTATTCCGGGCGAATTGTTATTCGACGACGATGAACGTTTAACTCCTGAGCGAAGACGAGCGTCGATCGCCAATGGCTTTTTGATTGAAAAAAATTCGGGAACAGAAAGCCATCCCGTTTATGATTACAAAATTGTAGTTAACTGAAAATATAAAACAGCCGCAGAATGAGATCTGTCTTTTTAAGCGTACTACTATTAATGAGTTTTGTTGCATGCGCGCAACAAGGCAATTCGCCTTCCATCTATTATGTCGGAAATATGGGAGTGGCTATTGTAAAAAATGATTCGGTGGTATTGATCGATGCATTGCATGATTATTACGGGCCTTATTATCTTCCTTCCGATCCTGCGCTTCTTGCGAAATTAAGGTCAAAACAAAAACCATTTAGTAACCTGGTTGCCATTACTGCCACTCATATACACGGCGATCATTTCGATAGTGCAATGGTGAAGGCGATCAGCGATGCGCTTCCTGCTGCAAAACTGGTTTTTGGAAGGCAGTTTGAACCCCTGCTGGCATCTATTCATCCTTCCCGTACCAGCTATGCAGATGATCAGCTCAGTTACCGTTTATCGCCCTCTGTAAAAATTAATATCCGCCGTATCAACCATGTAGGAGGTAACCGGCATCGCGGAATGCACGATTACCGGATAGAATTGATATGGGATGGATACCGCATCGTCCATTTTGGCGACGCTGAAATTTCGGCAAATAGTTTTTCGGGGCTGGAGCCGGGCGCCGATCTTTTCATAATTCCTTCCTGGTTTGCGCTCGATAATACTGCCATCGACTATATGGAAAAACTTAAAACGAAGAATATATTGATAACACATATCGACCCAAATCAACCAATACCGGAATGGAAGACAATGCGCGTTCCTTTTACTGTATTTAGTAAGTATGGCAATGTTTTTATCGGGAAGAAATAAATGCCCGGGAATTGTACACCCTACAATTCACTAAAAGGTATGTACGTATTGTGGAACCTGTTTCTCGTGGTTACCGATTATAGCTATAGAAAAACACTTCCGGAAAGATCGGATCGGTAGGCTTGTTGGGGGTTGGCTAACTAAATTGAATAAAATTTTCCCGATGAAAAGATTGTTTGTTATTACAGCAATTGCATTTACCCTTTATTCGGTGCAAGCACAAACGCGATCCATTTCAGCGCTTGATCCAACTTACTGGGGAGTGGTACTCGAGCACCCGGGTATGAATAAGGTAAAACTTACCAAAGATGTAGTGTACAGGGAGCATGATAAAAAGAAACGACACCTGGATATCTATACAATGGAAGAAGGCCGGGGAACAAAAAAACCTGTGATCATTTTCCTGAATGGAATTGGCGACCGGGAAGGACAGCCAACGATGAAATCCTGGGCAATCTACCAAAGCTGGCCAAGGCTGATGGCTGCATACGGATACGTGGGAGTTTCGATGGAAACCGATGGAAACAAGGTCCAGGATTGTTTCGATGATCTTTTCAGGTTTATATCGAAGGAAGGCAGTAAATATGGAATGGACGAAAACAGGATCGGCGTTTATGCAGCTTCTGCCAATACTACACAGTCGGGCAACTACCTGATGAAAGCAACTATTCATCCCGGTATTAAAGCTGCGGTACTTTATTATGGAAACATGCCAACAGTTCCATTACGAAAAGATCTGCCTGTTCTTTTCGTCGTAGCGGAAGGAGATGTACGAGGCAACAGTTACCAGCATATCTGGAACGAAGTGTTGAAGAACAAAGCACCCTGGACGATTAAAATGGCATCGGGCCTTCCGCACGGTTTCGATGCTTTCAGCGATAACGATGAGGCTCGCATAGTAGTTAAAGAAACTATTTCTTTCTGGAAAAATCATCTCGATCCCGTTGTAAAACCGGGCTGGAAAAAATCAGTGGAAAGAGAAATTGTTGAAACGCAGTATTGGCAAAACTATCCGAGGCTACTGGAGATGATGCGCCAGTGGAAACAAAACCATGCCGGTGCCAGCGACCCGGCTGCCGACAGGTTGTATGCAAATGCTCTTATGAATACCGGGAATTTTGACGAAGCGGAAAAAATATACCGGGGATGGGTGGAGCAGGATACTACCGGTAATCCTGTTCTTCTCAGGAACCTGGCAATCATTTACTATGGCCTGCGAAAGAAACAGGAGGCGGAATACCTTCTCAAAAAATTGACGGATTCAAATTTGGAAGGAAGAAACCAACTTATGGTGACTGCATCCCGCTTATATCAATTACAGTTGTATGCCGATGCGGGCGATGTGTATGAAAAGGCCAACAGCATGGAAAGTATTGCCCGCGACTACTACAATGCCGGATGTTGTTTTTCGCTGGCTGGCAATTCCTCAAAGGCTTTCGAAAATCTTTTAAAGGCAGCAGAGCTGGGCTTCAACTCGAAGCAACAATACGAAGCAGACAAGGACCTGGAAAATATCCGGAACGATCATCGCTGGAAAGATTTATTGAGTAAACTCAAATAAATAACCAAAGTCGGTAAAAAAGAAGCTTGCGGCTTTTCAATTCATTAATGGCGGGAACGTAGTTTTAAGTGCTGAACGAGTTATTTACTTAATATCAAAATCTACCACCACCCGTTCGGTTTTGGGATGCGACTGGCAGGTAAGAATATATCCCTGTTCTACTTCTTCGTCTTCCAATCCCCAATGTACATCCATCGAAACTTCTCCCTCCAGCAATTTGGCCTTGCAGGTGCAGCATACTCCTCCTTTGCACGCAAAGGGTAAATCGGCACCCTGCTTCAATGCTGCATCCAGTAAGGTGGTATCGCTGTTGAGTGAAAGATCGAAATCAATACTTCTTCCATCCAGCTTAATGGTAATCTTGCTTTTTGGACCAGCATCCGTTTTTGCTGCTTGCTTCGCACTCTTTGACACCTGCTTCTGCCCCGGCGTTGTAAAAAGTTCAAAATGTATTTTCTTCTTATCAATACTTCTTTTTTCGAGAAAATCTTTTACTGCAAAAATCATTTCTTCGGGTCCGCAAATAAAAATCTCATCGATGTTTTTATAATTGACCAGGGGAGAAAGCTCGTTTAATTTTTCGGCATTAATCCTTCCTGAGTTCAGCGGAGTGTCGGTTCGTTCCCGGCTGAGGATATGGATGAGATGGAAACGGTCGATATATTTATTCTTGAGACCTTCCAATTCTTCAAAGAATATGATCGACGAGCGGCTTCTGTTTCCATACACCAGCGTAAAGCTGCTTTGTGGCTCAACGGCTAATGTTGTTTTTATAAGAGAAAGAACAGGAGTGATTCCGCTGCCCGCTGCAAATGCGAGGTAATTTTTCTTTTGCGCAGGATGAAGCGGGGTGTAGAATTTACCTACCGGGGGCATTACTTCCAGTACATCTCCTTTTTTCAGTTGTTCGTTGGCAAGAGAAGAAAACAAGCCACCTTCTACTTTTTTTATGGCCACGCGCCATTCGTTTTCGGCCGGGCTGCTGCAGATGGAATAAGTACGGCGTATCTCTTCACTGTTGATATGCGCACGCATGGTAAGGCTTTGCCCCTGTGTAAACCGGAAGCTTTCTTTCAGTTCTTCGGGTATATCAAAAGCAATAGAAACACATTCCGGTGTTTCGCGACGGATTTCTTTTATTTTGAGCGGATGAAAATGAATAGACATGCAAGCAAGATTGGAATGTTGGATTCGGGAGTACAGAAATTCGTGAACGCGGTATGCATCTGCCATCCACAAATCCCTTCTTCGTTTTATTTCTTCAAACCTTCTACCAGTATCATCACCATATTGTCCTCGAGCATTTTTGCATCGATGCGCTTTACGCTGCGGTGCCAGCTTTCAATACCACTTACGGCATGCAGCATGATGAGTACGGCGGTTGGGGCATCTATATTTTTTATTTCGCCTTTTCGGATGCCATCTTCAATAATAGCTGCTATGCGCTGGCGGTACGATCGCCGCTGCGATTGCATGTTCGACAAATAAGGATCGGTAAGATGTTTCCACTCGCGGTCCATCACATACACTTCTTCGTAATGATTTACCATTTGATCAATGTGAAACCGCAGAATACTCTCCACTTTATCGATGCTTTTCTGATCGCTCAATTCCAGTTCGGTGATATGATTCATGAACTGGTTGGCGGTTTTGAAGCAGATCTCCTGCAAAATCTCCGCCTTCGATTTGATGTGATTGTACAAGCTGGCGGCCTCCACGCCTACATGCTCGGCAAGGTCGCGCATAGAAGTAGCGCTATACCCTTTTTCGCGGAAAAGCCGGGCTGCCTTGGCAATGATTACATCTTTACGGGTGTTGCTTTTGTTGCTTTTGATCTTGGCCATAACGAGGGGTTATAATGAGTAAAGATACAAATGCTAACACTCATTTGTGCAAATTGTAGCTTTTTGTTCCCGAATTTTTTTAAACAGGCGCTAACAGAAACTCGCCAAAAGGACTTATGCCCCCGGTTTGCAATGCCCGCTTTTTGAGTGCTGCCGTACTAACATCTCTATTTGGCAGCGGCTATGCGATTTGAAGCTGAGCAACGAAAAACGATAGACGGGAAAGCTGGCTAGTTCCTGAAATTTGCCGTACGTTTGCGGCCAAATTAATAAATCACCTATCAAAACTTTCAGTCTTCATGTCTTTAATAGCTGTCGGCACCATGGCCTTCGATGCCATTGAAACACCCTTCGGGAAAACAGAGCGTATTATTGGCGGATCGGCTACCTATGTAGCCTATGCGGCCAGCAATTTCGTTAAACCGGTTCAACAGGTTTCTATTGTGGGTTACGATTTTCCCGAGGAGGAAATGAAAGAACTCAGGAGCCGCGGTGTTGAACTGGACGGAGTAGAAATTATTAAAGACAAGAAATCTTTTTTCTGGAGCGGCAAGTATCATCTCGATATGAACAGCCGCGATACGCTGGTTACCGATTTAAATGTGCTGCTCGATTTTAATCCGCAGTTACCCGATTCGTACCAGGGAGCCGAGTTCCTGATGCTGGGCAATCTCGATCCTTCGATCCAGAAAAAAGTGATTCAGCAATTGAAAAAACGTCCCAAACTCATTGTAATGGATACAATGAATTTCTGGATGGAAATAGCGATGCCGCAGTTGGAAGAAACACTGAAACTCGTAGATGTGCTGATGGTGAACGATAGTGAGGCTCGCCAGTTAAGCGGACAGTTTTCGCTGGTAAAAGCGGCTAAAGAAATATTGAAGATGGGCCCCCAATACCTGATCATTAAAAAAGGAGAACATGGGGCGCTGCTCTTTCACGAAGACAAGGTATTTTTCGCGCCAGCATTGCCGCTGGAAGTAGTGTTTGATCCGACAGGCGCTGGCGATACATTTGCCGGAGGATTTATTGGTCATATTGCCAAAACGGGCGATATCTCCTTCGATAATATGAAGCGCGGTATCATAGTAGGTTCGGCCATGGCTTCTTTCTGTGTAGAAAAATTCGGTCCCGAGCGTTTGAAGGAAGTTACCAAGGCAGATATCGATGCGAGAATACAGGAATTTGTGAACCTGGTGAATTTTGATATAGAGCTTGTATAATGAGATAATGGGATAATGGGCCGATTAGCCAATGTGGCCAATTATCTTTTCATCCTGTGTGTAAGCAGCATTGGCATATAGGCCCATTGTCTCATTTTCTAATCACTCATCACAGTTTTCTTGCAACCACTACCACATTCTTAAACCTCCTCACCCTTCCTCTCAAATTAAACAGCTCTGTTACTATAATGTAATGACCGACTGGTAGTTTTTGCTGGGTATCACTTAAGCCATCCCACCTGAAAGAACCCGTATTGGAAAGAGTAGCATTTCTTACCAATGAACGAACGGTTCTTCCGGCAATATCGTAAATACTAATATTCGCCACATAACCTGGTTCCTCCAATCGATAGCCAATGGTCACAAAATCATCGAAGCCGTCGTTATCGGGTGAGAATACCTTCGGTTGCGTGCTGATATCTCCTTTGATTTGCAAATCGGCCCTGTATTGGGAGTTTTGATAAGAAGGAGTTCCGAACCCAAGTGTTGATGCGGCCGAGGTCCAGTTGCTGCTGAGTTGGGTGGGCTGATTGTAATCGATTCTTTCCAGCGAAACTCCATCGTCATTATTCAACAAGGGAAAATGCCATTGCCGGTTGTATTGCAATTCGTCTACGATCTTTCCTTCGTGATTCAGTAGTATTATCACTCCCTTATCGTCGGGCAGGGAGGGCAGCTCGCTTAATTCCAAAACCTGCGAAGGATTTTTTACTACATAGTTTTGTTGCAGCCACCTTCTGCTCTCGGTCAGTACCAGGAAATCGCCGGGGAATAATAATAATGAAGAGGTACAGACTTGCTTGATATTACTAATTGTTCCGAGACTATTTCGGTTGGCAATATAGAGTTGCCTGCAATCGAAGCTGGATTTACTCCGGTTATAGATTTCCACGTAATCGAATCCATCCGATGCGGGATTGAATAAAATTTCGTTGATGACAATATTCATGGTATCGGCAGTTATAGGCAAAGCAGCTTTGGTTTTGTTCACTGTACCAATCTCGTTGCCCGCGCAATCGTTAAGCGATTTAACGCTTAGTTCGTAAATAATTTCTTTGGCAAGGGGAGAGTTCAATCCCAGTCTTACTTCGCGGAACAGGGGTTGCTCAGGAATGGCAAAAATTACTTTAATGGCATTGTTTAACTGATAATGATTTGCATCGGCAGCAGCATTGCTATCGAGGGATTCATCAAATACGGCAACGAGAGTGAGGCTATCGATGGTATAGGTTCGCAGCAATGCTGGCGGTTGATCGTCTTTGTTGATATCGTTTACTGAATTTATAGTTCCGGGCGTACCTCCTCTTGCATCCATGCTTGCTTTCCAATTGCTGACTCCGGAACAGGGGTTGCCGGTATCGATCATTTCGAGCGTCCAGCCTCCTTCCTGTTTTACGCTGTTATTGTACCAACTGATATCGTAAGCAACGCTGTGCAGTATATTTCCATTGGATGCATATAAACTTATTATATCCGCATCGTTGTTGAGCGAGGGAAAACTGCTTACGCCGATAACGGATCCGAATTGGTTAAAAGAAGTAATTGCACTGTTTGAGCATATAATAACAAAACTATCGGGCTGCAGAACAAAGGAAGAGTTGATAATAGCCGTGCTGGATCCGTCGCTGATTTTGCAGCCGCGTAATTGTATGGGAGAATTACTGGTATTTTTTAATTCGATAAATTCAAAAGAGGGAAGTCCTGCGGATGGAAGGGGGTCAGGTAATAGTTCATCTATCACCAATGCATAGCGATTGATTGTTTGAGATAAGATGGATGGATTCAAACCCAATAAAAGCGATAATAGTATATACCATCTTGGGATCATGAACGATTGTTAGCTATCGTCAATAAAAAATTTGCTTGTATATTCATCGCATACTATTTTTGCGACGCATTATGATTACAATGAAACATACAAAACGCACGAAGAAACATTCCTGATGGAAGGTTTGCAGCGTTCTGTATGTTACCATATAAAAGCTTGACAGGCCTTCCAGAAATGGAAGGTCTTTTTTTTGCTTTGATCGGGCAGGGGAAAAACAACCCGCAAAAATGTTTTTTTAACCATATTCATCACCATTAAAACTTCTGCTTGGCAGGAGACCAGGAGGACAAATATGAAAGTTGCCGTAGTAGGCGCCACCGGCTTGGTAGGCACCAAAATGTTACAGGTATTGGCCGAAAGAAATTTCCCGGTTACCGAATTGATTCCCGTTGCATCCGAAAAATCGGTTGGTAAAGAAATCAGCTTTAAGGGAAAGAAATTTAAAGTAGTAAGTATGACCGATGCCATTGCCGCCAAACCTGCCGTAGCACTTTTTTCTGCGGGTGGCAGCACCTCGCTGGAATGGGCGCCCAAATTTGCCGAAGCGGGTATTACGGTAATCGATAACTCCTCGGCATGGCGCATGGATCCGTCTAAAAAATTAGTAGTGCCCGAAATCAATGCCGATGCACTGACCAAAGAAGATAAAATCATTGCCAATCCCAATTGTTCAACTATTCAAATGGTGGTGGCCCTGAACCCTCTTCATAAAAAATACCAGGCCAAAAGAATTGTGGTAAGCACTTATCAAAGTGTTACCGGCACAGGCGTAAAGGCGGTAGATCAGCTCAATGGCGAAAGAGAGAAGGCAATTAAGGGAGCAAGCGCCGAATACCCGATGGCATACAAATACCCGATTGATCTCAACGTAATACCGCAGATAGATGTGTTTCTCGACAACGGGTACACCAAAGAGGAAATGAAGATGGTAAACGAAACCAAGAAAATCATGCGCGATGATTCCATTCGCGTTACCTCTACTACCGTTCGCATACCCGTAATGGGCGGCCACAGCGAAGCCGTTAATATTGAATTTGAAAACGAGTTTGACCTTGCGGAAGTAAGATCGCTTTTGCAATCAGCGCCCGGCGTTGTGGTGGTAGATGATCCGGCAACACAGCAATATCCCATGCCCAAGGATGCACACGAAAGAGACGAGGTTTTCGTGGGAAGAATCCGCCGCGACGAAACACAACCAAAAACAATAAACCTTTGGATTGTTTCCGACAACCTGCGCAAGGGTGCAGCCACCAATGCAGTGCAGATAGCAGAATACCTTGTTCGTGAAAAGTTGCTGTGAAGAGTATTTTGAAACAATAGAAAAGCATCAAAGGCATACCAATAAACAACCGGGGTAAAAGGCTTGGATTCAACAGATCATTCGCGTCCGCTACCCCGGTTCTTTTAAAGAACCAGGAATTAAACAGCGGGTTCATTCAACTATTGTCGAAAATAGATGGGGTAACGACTGTCCCGATAATTTGAGCAACTATAATTCTTTAACCAGGAATACAATACTTTCGGGGTTCTCCTCATAACTAGCAGTACTACAATTTATAAGCCATTAGCAAGCATCTGCCCGTAAAAATGAGGAGGGCATTTGCGGGCCGGGGTCGGGCAAAAAGCCTACCTTAACTCATTAAACCATCAATTTGAGAAAGGGTGGATACAAATTGTTATTGACTACTCTGCTTGTTGTTGCGTTGCGTTCCATTTCTGCCCAGGAATTTACTTACCAAATTTTTACGGCTGCCCACGGCTTACCAACTTCTGAAATTATTTCTGTCGGAAAAGACAGCAAAGGTTTTTTATGGGTAGGTACCATGCTGGGGGTTAGCCGCTTCGATGGCTATTCATTTGAAAACTTTCAATACTCCTCCGGTAATAACTTTTTAGGACAGGTGAATTGTATAGAGGTGGATAAGCAGGAAAAATTATGGATCGGTACAAACTCCGGTTTATATTATTTTGATGAGAGTACATTCTTTAAAATAAGCGCCGATACAAAGCATTACCCGCAGGGAGTAAATGATATAGTATGCGATGACAAGGGTGGCTTGTGGCTCGCAACCGAGAGCGGCCCGGCCTATATACCCGCAGCTGATTTGACCTCCAGCAATATTATTGACTTGCAAAAGAAAATATTATCGCAGTGGGCTGTTATTACGCAGCGAACAGGGAAGGATAGTAAGCGTGCTGTAACCATTAGAAAGGCAGGCGACGGATCAATTTTCATAGCCAACTTTAATTCTATTTACAGGTATTATGACGATTCACTCGTATGCGTGTATAGTAATTACGACCTCAAATCAAACTTTCAGATCCAGTCGATATTCCCGGTTTCCCGCGATAAAATATATTTTGATGAAGCTAAGCAGCAACTGCATAAAATTGAAAACGGCAAGCTTGTCAAATTGAATTTAGCAACGCTTTATCACCCCAACCTAAGCGGTAAAGGAGATGCCATTATATACCTGGGAACATCGGGAATAGCCAGTTTTTATCCCGAAAGTGAGCTGATTAATTTTCGTCTCAATACGTTCGATATTGGTGTTATCTGGCCAAGCGATGTAATTTATGATTCAACAGGTATCTATTGGCTGGCAACACACGACGGGCTCTACAAAATAAAACAATCGGTTTTCACGAAGCATTCGATCAAAACGGGTAACAACAGGTCGGAATGTTATTCTTTTTTGGAAAACAGCGACGGAGAGTTGCTGATGGGAGCAAACCGGGGGAAGCTGTTCGTGAAAAATGAAAATTCTTTTAGTGCCTATCTTACCAAAGCCCCTAAAATCTTCCCCTTTGCAGAGATATTCGGGATGTACCAGGACAAAAGGGAATGGATTTGGTTTGGAAGTGGCTACCAGGGACTGGCAGTATATAAAGACACTGAAATAAAAAATTTCACCGAGAAGGATGGCATCCACGACAATTCCATCCGTTACTTTTTAGAAACTGCCAGTAAGCGATTATTTGCCGTGGGAGACATGGGATTGACGGAAATTTTGATAAATAATAATGGAGTTATCCGGTTTAACAAATTTTATATCCGGAAAAGAATTAGCCAGTACGCCACCTTCTTTAGCGCCATCGAGGGACCGGATGGTAAAATCTGGCTGGGTGGTGAAGAAGGGATATTTTATCTAAAAGGTGATTCGATTTTCGGGCACAACCTGACTAACAGAGACCTATACGTGTACGATATAAAAAAAGACAGGACTGGCAAAATATGGGTTGCTACAAGCGGCGAAGGGATATTGCAGTGCAGGTTTGACAATGAAAACCAGTTGACTGTTGAACAGAAATTTACGGAACGGAATGGATTGAATACCTCAGTATTCATGAGCCTCTTATCGGATGAGGAAGGAAATTTGTGGGCTGCAAGCCCGAAGGGCCTTAGTTATATTGGAATTCGCGGCACATACAAAGGGATTGTGTTGAATTTTGATGAAAACGATGGGTTTGTGAAAAGCGGGTATATAAATCCCGTTTTATACCGCGACAAAAAGGGAACAATCTGGTTCGGCAGTTCCAACGGAATTGTTTCTTTTAAGCCCACCGACATTAATGTTTCTGCTATAAAGCCCCCCGTGCACCTGATGGGATTGGAAATTCAGGGTAACAGGAGTTCGACGGGTACTTTCTCCAATGGTCACAAAGACAATCTTCACGCTGATTTGTTACTGCCTTACTATAAAAACTCTGTTACCATTAGTTATACTGCAATCGATTTTAATAACAGCGATGCTATCCGTTATTTCTATCAACTTGAAGGAGTAGATACCGGGTATCTATATGCAAGGAAGCTGCGAAGTATTAACTACCGGAATTTAAAGCCCGGTCACTACCGCTTTAGTGTAAAAGCTATTAATGATAAATTCATGTGGAGTGAACAACCCGCAAGTTTTAGTTTTACCATTGCACCGCCTTTCTGGAAAACCTGGATATTTATAATTGCCTGTATACTGTTGGGCTTGCTGATTATTTATCGGCTATACATTCTTTTGCGGCAGAAATACCAAACTCAAAAAATTTTAAACCAGTTTATCACAGCATTGTACGGAAAGAATACCCCGGAGGAAATTTTCAAAAGTATTGCCTATAACTGCATTAATCAACTCGGTTTTGTAGACTGCGTGGTATATCAACTAGACGATGCACGTAGGGTAATGGTGCAAAAAGCGGCAGCGGGTCCTAAAAACCCCGACGGTAATGAAATTATCAGCCCGATCGAGATAGCGATTGGAAAAGGAATAGTTGGTACAGTGGCAAAAACCGGCAAACCTGAAATCGTCGGCAACACCGCGCGGGATAGCCGCTATATAGTAGATGATGCAAAAAGAGCGTCTGAGATCGCAGTGCCAATTATGGTGGACGGAGAGGTATATGGAGTAATCGATTCCGAGCATCCGAAGAAAAATTTTTACCGAAAATACCACCTGCATATTTTAAAGAGTATTGCTCAAACCTGTGCCATTCGTATTAGTAAGTACCTGGGCGAAGAAAAACTGCGCAGCAAAATAGCAAGGGATTTACACGACGATGTAGGATCCACTTTATCAAGTATCAATATTATAAGCAAAATAGCGTTGCAGAAAAATCCGGAAGATGCTATGGTGGCAGAATATCTTTCCAAAATCAACGAAAACTCCGGGAGGATGCTGGAAAGCATGAGTGATATTGTATGGGCAATTAATCCAGCCAACGACACAGTTGAAAAGGTAATACTTCGCATGAAGGAATTTGCAGCAGAAATACTGGAACCACTGAATATTCAATATACTTTTATCGAAAGCGGAAATTTTAGTACCCTTCAGCTAAACCTCAGCCAACGAAAAGACTTCTACCTGATATTCAAAGAAGCAATTAACAATTCGGCCAAATACAGTGCCTGTAGTAAAATCGAAGTTGAATTGATTCATGAGGGAGGTTCGGTTCATTTATCCGTTAAAGACAACGGCAAAGGGTTTGCAGAAGGCAAAACGCGATATGGGAACGGCCTTCGGAATATGCAGGACAGGGCACTGTCGATGCAAGCCACTTTACAAATAGAAACAGAAGAGGGAAAAGGGGTGCATGTTCACTTATCAATACCCTTACAGGGTGCAGCTGTCACATGATTGAGGTATATATAGGTTGCTATTAAAAAGTATTTTGCAAGTTGATATGCAAACAGGGGTCTTAATATTTGAAGATAACAGTCAATTGCGCGAAAGCATTGTTAACATGCTCACGTTTAGCAAAGATATGCTCGTGCTTGGCAGTTTTGCAGATGCGCAGCAGGTTACAGAACAGGTAAAAAAACTGGAGCCGGATGTGATTTTGATGGATATCGATATGCCCGTTACCAACGGCATAGAGGCGGTTAAGAAGATAAGGGCCTTTAATCAAAAGGTATTTATTATCATGCTTACCGTTTTTGATGATAGCCGTCACGTATACGACGCAATTTGCGGAGGGGCTTCGGGTTATCTGCTTAAAAAGAACTTGTCAGAACGATTAATCGCTTCCATCCAGGAAGTACTGCAGGGAGGAGCGCCGATGAGCCCCTCCATCGCCCGCATGGTAGTTGCCACCATGCAACATTTACCATCATTGCCCAATAAAGACTATGGCTTAAGCGCAAGGGAAAAGGAAATATTGTCTTCTCTTTCTAAAGGAAACAGCTATAAATTAATTGCCGCCGATTTAAACATCAGCATCGATACGGTACGTACCCATATAAAACGTATTTACGAAAAACTACAGGTGCATACCCAAATCGAAGCGGTGACCAAGGTCATAAATGAAAAACTGCTATAATTCCATCTTTTCTTCTTCCTCCGATCAATTTATTGCTTTTAGTAATTCCAGTTGTACCACCTGTTACCTGTTGCTACTACTATAAGGTAATCACATCATCATGTGACAAATACTCTTCACCGGTCAACGAATCTTTGTATTCTCAATTAAAGTGTTTGATACGATGAGAATATTGATTTGTTGTATGGCGGGCAGAGTAACAACTACGTGGTGGAGGGTAGTGTCGAAAACAATAGCAACCCGTATAATTGTTTTTCTGCAAGCATAGTCTTTATATGCATTAGTCCGATTGCTAACGCAAATATTGTTTTCGGGGAGCTTAAAAAAACAAACAGGCCGGTAATTACTTTATTACTATAAAAGAACCATGTTACCAGTAAACCCTATCCTTCAATAAGCAATAATTCGGCAACATTAAACCATCTTGTTATGAAAAAAAATGTCTTTTATCTCGTATTGCTCACTTGTTCATTATTCATAGCCGGAAGGAGCCCGGCGCAAAGCGTGGCTATTAACACCGATGGCTCCTCTGCAGATGCCAGCGCCATACTGGATATAAAAAGTAACAGCAAGGGCATGCTGGTGCCGCGCATGACAACGGCTCAGCGTACAGGAATCGCTTCACCCGCTCCCGGTTTGCTGGTATACGATACCAATACAAACAGTTTCTGGTTTTACAACGGATTTGGGTGGACGCAAATCACGAGCGGAATCGGCCCCTGGACAACAAGCGGAAATAATATTGTGAATAGCAATACAGGTCGTGTAGGTATTGGCACCAACACACCCAATGCAAGATTAGCAATTGACAGTGGTATTGTTATTGACCAGGACGATTTGAACACGGGTACACTCAGCAGTGCATTGGTATTTGGTAGCGATGGGCAAACAGGTATCAGCCGCAGTGCCGCTGTAGGGAGTACAACTCGCAGCGGTCTTGCCTTTCATATAAAAGGGTTGCGCCGTATGTTGCTCGACAGCACCGGTCAATTGGGTATTGGCACGGTAAATCCTGTTCAAGCGTTGCACGTAGTTGGAAACGGCTATGTTTCGGGCAACCTCGGAATTGGTACAGCTGCTCCCAGTAATAAATTACACGTTGTGGGAAACGCGCTGGTCGACGGCTCATTAAATGTCAACACGAGTACAACCATTAACGGAGCGGTAAATATAAACAATAGCGCTTCCATCGATGGATCACTAACGGTGAATAACAACAGGGGAGTTGCTTACAATGCTGCCTCGGCAACCAACTTAAAAATCTTTCCATTTACTACGGCTACTTTCTCAGCAGTATTACCAGGTTTTGGACTTTCGGCAGAAGGTTCTATTGCTTTTGGCGGAGGTTTTACAAACACGCCACGGGTATTGGTGGGCGATATTGAAACAACTGGGGGAACCGTAGGTGAGTTATACCGGGTGCAGTTGATATTGTACGGATGTACCACTGCGGGCGGCATTACTACCTGCAGGGCGAGGTTGCTGAATACCAGTCCCAACCCGGTTAATTACAATATAACCTGGAACTGTGTGGCGGTCGGTGATTAGTATTCCCCGAAGTTTAGGCAGAGATTCGTTTCTGGCTCTTTTCGTTTTGTAGATAATAACGGAAATGGATATATACAATCATCGTTACAACTGGCTGCACGAACGCTTGCCATAAAAATTGCTGCGTGTAATACCAATCGGAACAAATTACGGCCCATTGTAAAAAGACGGCAGAGTAATCTAAGTAGTAATATGATTGGCATCCTGCGTGCCTGGTGATGACTGACCCCGTTTGTTTGCAAATGATGAGGCCCGCAACGCAAATTGTATATAAGGCAAACTATGCCGGCAATACGAAAATTTTTCGCAGGCTCTGAATAGTGAAACTGTTTTTAAATCAATAAAACAAATACTCTTTTAATAACTATTAAACCTTCCATTATGAAAAAGCAAAAAACGATTTCCGGTGTTTTACTCCTCAGTATGCTGCTTTTTGGAATAGCCGGGTATTCGCAAAAGGCCGTTATCCAAAAACTTCCCATGGAATCACTTACCAGGGAACTGAAGATATTTAGCTCACTGAAGGAAACCCCGTTTGTTGAGATGGCACCCTTAACTCCACAACAAAAGGAAAGGGTAGAGATGTTCAATGCCTGTTTTATAAAAGCCTGTTTACACCGGCTGGATCCGGTGAGATACCCGATAGGCGGCGATGAAAAATCGATGGAACAGGCTGCGCTTAGAATAGTAAACAGTTTTTCGCAAAAGAGGTTTCAGAAACTGAGAACTAAAATCCAGGGCTTTGCCAATCCAAATGACGACAGGCGCTCAGCGCTCCTTGGAAAGTTCAACAGTATTGACCTCAGCAGGCAGGTTATAAGCGGTGACCTGCAGGCAAGAAAATCACCGGGAACACAATTTATTAACCTGGAAAGGGTAAGAAAACTGAATATTCCTCTCACCCCATCGGCAAAATACTCGGCGATGGATTTTATAGTTCGTGCCTTGCACTGTGTAGATGAAACCGATCCCGAATCGCCTGGTGACGACGATATGCTGATAACGGGTACCTTATACGAAATCAATGCCAGCGCAGTTACTGGCAATGGTTTTTTTGCGGGAAACTATGACGACAATGATTACAATAATTTCGGCGACTATTTATTTGGGTCTTTACCCTTATCTGCTTCCGGGGGATACCCGAAAACTATGTATTGTATGCTTACATTGGTTGAGCAAGATTCGGATGAATCCGGCGAGCAACTGGCCTACGATATCAACAATGCCCTGGCACAAATAGGGGGAAAGATATGCGATGCCTGGTACCCGGGTTGCAGCCTTGTCATTAATGAATTGTCCGCGATAGTCAACAATATTATGAGTACCTTTTTTGACGACGATTATTTTGCACCCAGGGTTATTTCGGTAAACCTGAACAGTGAATTGGAGTTTGGCGACGATGGAACGAGTGAGAATTTAGCAACCACCAAAATAAATGGGCACGATGGCTCCTATAAAATTGGGTATAAAATAAGACTTAGAAAATAACCATTCCCCGGCTTATTATTACTTTGAACAGCTGCCTTTTCCAGGGCAGCTTTTTACATTAACGGGTTGACTTGGCAACTGTTTGTCGGCCACTGCGCATGGGAGCAGTAACCTATGCAGTGCAGATAGTAGTATGCCTACCTGAACATCAGCTCCTGTAAAACCTAAAACGGAAAGTTTGGAACGGGTGGTGCGAAAAGGTTCTGGTCTTCACTCCTTTCTTTTCACTGGTTTTCACTACTGATGCCTTTGTGTTTACCGGTGGATAAAACTTTCGCCCCGGTAAACCGCAAGTGGTAAAATCGGCTCTGCCTGCCAGTTACTAAATTCAATAACTTGTTCTATATTCGCATTACCATAATTGTTTCCCATGATGAAAAACTTTTCTCCTGCTTTTAGGGTTATTGCCTTTATTCTTTTGGCGGGGTCTCCCTTTTTGGGTGTATCACAGCAGGAGGTTTTTAGTTATATACCAGGGTTTGACAAAAATTCAAAGAAGCAGAACGGGGTCAGTACTTATATGATCCAATACGAAGCAGGGCAGAAAAATATTTTTTTCCTGCGAAGCGGTAATGAGCAGTTTGAATTGATTCAAACCAGCGCGGATTTTAAACTGGAGTCTTCGATCAGGTCGCAGCCGAATGATTTGTTCAAGTCAGCCCTGGCGGCACCTGTATTTCAGTATATGGGCGGAACTGGTAATAGTAATGGGGCAAACTTCTTTTTTTTTATTAGGGAGAAAAGAGGATCCATATATACCGATATTGTATGGGGTGTTTATGCTGATTTCAATAATAAGAGTGTAGAATACAAAATGGCTTTTGAGTTTCCGGCAGAAGAGCGGTCCGTTGAATGGTTTGCCGATGGCGGAAAATTTTACCTGCTCAATGCTAATAATAAGGCAAATCAATTGATTTTGTATTCGATTGACGAAACAGGCAATGTTGGTAAAATAGAGAAAACGATTAATTGGGAGGAGTTCAACAATGATAATATATCCGTTTCCGATTATTTTCTGGCTTCCAAAGTTTTCACGCCCAAACAACAAAGAATCCTATCGGATGGAGCGCGCCTGGCAAAATTCTATGTTACACCCGGGCAACTGAAGGTATTGGTGTCTAACGAAAAGGATGTTCCGCATATATGGACTATTGATTGTAAAACACTTGATTTTCAAAGACGCAAACTGGATTTAAGTAGCTTTTCAGGTCATGACGACAAAAAATTGAAACCACAGTACGACTTGATATTATATGGAGGCAAAATATTTGTGCTCAATCTTGTAAGGAGTAAGATTGAAGTCGGTGTTTTTGACGGTGAAACGGCAGCGTTGATTAAAAAACATGAAATTCTTTCGGAATCGAAAGACCTGCCCTATATAGAAACGCCAACAAAATACAAACTTAGAGGGATGGCAACCCGTACCTGGGAATTAAGCTCTACCAAACGCATAATTTCGGAAGTAAGAGGCGGCACGCTTATTATTGCGGTGTCGGAGAATGAATCCGGTAATTTGATTTTGGATTGCGGCACCTATAGCAGGAACACATACATTCCTAGTTCTACAAGGAGTGTTGGTGGGTTTAGGCATGGTACAACGGTGGTCGGCCAAACAACTACCGGCGGCGTTACTCCTATTTACCGACCATCGGTGACATTCGACCCAAACCTATATCAAAGTACGCGGCAGGGTCGATCAACTTTATTAATCGAAAAAGTTCAGTTCAAGATTTTACTTGACTCGGCATCTTTCGACATCGTAAAAAATAAACCCAAACAGTCTTTGTACGAAAAAGTAGTTAACTATCCATTGAATGAGAATGCAGGTGCAGTTCAGGTATTTTCAAAAGAGAATATCTTTTATAAAAGTTATTACGATACCAAAGAGAACAGCTTTCGAATTCTTGAATTCAAATGATCGGGCTACTGCACGGTATATCGATGATTCCTCATTGAATTGCACTTGATGAATACATTCAATCAGTTAATGAATTATTTAGAAAATCCAGCAGCGGCTGCAAAGCATCAAAAGCTTCGAGCGATTTTTTGAGCAGCTCTTTTGAAGTAAGATCTGCATCCTTAACATTCACGATCGCAACGAAGCTTTTTAATTTCAGGTATTCTGCAGCCGGGTTATCGGGTTCGTATCCCTTGGGAACGCGACTCAACACATATTCTTCGCTGCGGTCGAGATCGCCGTAAACAGACTTAAATTTTTTTGAGCCTATTAGCTTTTTGAAGTGATCGAAGTTATAATCTATCTCCTGCCGCACTTTGCGAAGATCTTCGGGCATAGGCATATACAATCCCCCGCCGAGAAATGATTGCCCGGGTTCGAAGTGAAAATAATAACCTGCCAGGTTTGATTTCTTCCCTCCTTTATTAATAAAGGCCCCGAAATTGGTTTTATAAGGCGATTTGTCTTTTGAGAAGCGGATATCACGGTTGATGCGAAACATACAGTCTTTGGCGCTAAGAGTAGTAATCGACTTATCCTTTTTCCCCTGCTTTTCTATAAGCTGTTGCACAAAAGCAGCAAAATCGCTCTTCGCATTTTCGTAGGCTTTACGGTTGTTATCGAACCAGGCTTTGTTGTTGTTTTTCTTAAGGTCTTTCAGGAATTTAATCGTGAAGTTTTGCAACATGCGCGGGGATTTAGAATTGCAAATCTAACAACCCGGTTCGAGTAAACCTTCGCCCCGCATGCGATAAATGACGGACGGGAAAAGATAGCGACAATAAAACAAAAAAGCAGTGCAAACCATTGTCGCGTGAAGGGCTCGCACTGCTAATAAATCAGTCAGAAGGCTCAGGATTTTACCCTGCCCCAGTTTTCACCACTCTTGATGCGGTACATGGTCATCTCGCTGACGCCATATTTTTCCGCCAGTTTCTTAATGGTGATCTTCCGGTTTTTGTCGTTGAGAACTTTCTTAATGCTCTTTACCTGGTTGGCATTAAGTTTCAGTCCAACGGTACGATTGGCTTGTACCTCCTTGTAGGCAATTTTGGCCGGACTGTTTTGCTGATGGGCAATCATTTCATCGAGGGTGGCCCATTTTAAATTCTTCACCGCATTGTCAAGCTTGTTGTGATTTACATGAATCACATACTTGTGTTTCGGTGTTTTCTTGGGGATAAACAATCTTGCCAACTCCCGGTGGATGTACAGGGTACCATTGTTTCCGGGTCTGTGCAGGTTGAGGGTTCTGTAGCCGGTCGTAAGAGAACCTTCTAATAATTTGCCATCCTCATGAACGTTGTCGTAATAACTGGCGATACGCCCGTGCGATGACAATGCATACTTTTTACGGAGGTGTTTCCAGCCGGGAAACTGCAGGGGTTTCCACACCTCGCCGGTGATTTTCTTTACCATTCGCTTTTCCTTTTGATAAAGTTAATAAAAAGAAAAACGAAATTGAGCAAACGATTTTTTTTATTTTAAATTAGCTTTTAATCAATTTCAGGAATTCCTGCTCATTGATTATTTTAACGGTGTTTATTTTCTTGGCCTTTTCCAATTTGGAACCGGCATCCTCTCCAACTACAAGATAGTCGAGTTTGCTGCTTACCCCGCTCAAAAGCTTGCCCCCATTGGCTTCTGCCATGGCTTCGGCCTCGCTGCGTTTTAACGTGGGGAGGGTTCCGGTGAAGAGAAAAGTCTTGCCCGCCAGGTTACCCTCGGCCATAGCCGCTTTTTTCTCATTTCTCAGTTTAAGGCCTAAATCCTCGAGTTGTTTGAGCAGCTTAATATTGTCGTGATGATGGAAAAACTGGTAAATACTACCGGCCACCTTGGGCCCAACATCTTCCATCGACTGCAGCTCTTCTAAGGTTTTATCCTTAAAGTCGAGCAGGTGTTCAACTGAATTGGCAAGGGTTTTAGCCGTTGTTTCGCCAACATAACGGATACCCAGGGCAAAGATGAGCCGGTGCAGAGGCTGTTCGCGCGAGGCGTCAATGGCTTTTTGCAGGTTACCGATGCTTTTTTCTCCAAAGCCCTCGAGTTGTTTTATCTTATCATAAGGCAGTTCATAAATGCCGGGGACATCTTTTAAGAACCCTAATTCATAAAACTTACGCACATTGGCTTCGCCAAAGCCGCGGATATCCATGGCATCCTTGCTGGTAAAATGAATGATGCGTTCAACTACCTGCGCCGGGCAATGGTAATTAACGCATCTCCAAACAGCCTCTTCCTCGGGCTTCTCGAGTTTGGAATGACAGATCGGGCAGGTTTTCGGGAATACGATCTTTTTTTCTTTGCCCGTTCTTACATCGGCCAGCGATTTAACGATATAGGGGATAACATCGCCCGCCCTTTCTACCAATACTGTATCCCCAATCAAAAGATCTTTTTCCTTAATCACATCCTCATTGAAGAGTGAAATCGAAGAAACGGTAACGCCGCCGATCGGTACGGGTTCTATCTTGGCAACGGGTGTAATCGATCCTGTTCTTCCTACCTGGAACTCTACCGCAATTAACTTACTCGTCGCCTGCCTTGCCTTGAATTTATAGGCTATGGCCCAGCGCGGATGATGAGAGGTCATACCCATTTTATCCTGCAGGGCAATATCATTTACTTTAATTACCATGCCGTCGATTTCATAGGGAAGATCATCACGCAACGCTTCGTACTCGTTGCAATATTTGATGACCGCTTCAATTCCCTTCACCACTTTTTTTTCTTTAACGGGGCTGCGGAAACCCAGGTCCCATAACATTTCGAGGCAACCACTATGCGTATGCAGTTTTTTGTGAATTGGCGCATGCGGATGCGTGAAATAACTGATGTTGTATAAAAACGCCTCGAGGTTACGCCTGCTTACCTCTTTCGGATCCTTAATGCGCAGCGTACCCGCCGCTGCATTGCGCGGGTTGGCCAGGGGAGGCAGGTTTTGTGCGGCCAACTGCTCATTGTATTTTTTGAAGTTTTCTTTGGTAAGAAGCACTTCGCCTCTTATCTCGATTTGTTGTATGCCGTATTCAGAAAAACGGGCAGCCAGCGGCACCGACCGAATTTGTTTTATATTAATCGTTATGTCATCACCCTCCACCCCATCGCCTCTTGTTGCACCCCGCACGAGTAAATCGTTTTCATAAATCAGCGAAATACTCGCCCCGTCAAATTTTGGTTCAACACAGTATTCTATTTGATTTAATCCTGCTGCTTCCCTGGCTTTTCGGTCCCAGTCAATCAAATCTTCGGAGTTGTACGAATTCTCCAGCGAAAGCATTGGGACCAGGTGTTGTACCGTAGCAAAATCTTTCGTCAGGCCCTTTGCCACCCTCTGTGTAGGCGAATCGGCTGTTATAATCGCAGGATCTTCTGCCTCGGCCTTTTCGAGGTACTTGTATAGTTGATCATACTCCGCATCGGCAATCAGCGGTTCATTCAATATGTAATAGCGATACTCGTGAAAACGAAGCACGTTGCGCAGATCTTCCATATCCACCTTTTCTTTTCCCGAAGCCGTTTTCTTCAATAGAGCCGTAGTGCTGTGCTGCAGTTTTTTGGTTTCTTCCGGGGAATACATGGCCTTTGTTTTGATTAAAGGTACATTTCTGGTGCATACAATTCATGCTCATTTATTTAACTGAGCACAGCGTCGCTTCCTGCTAAGATTAACGGCGTGTGAGCGTTTAATCGACCGGCTCCCATCAAAAAATATTCTTATACTTTTTTTTGGAGGAACTATGAAAACCCTTACTTTGTGTACGAAATACACATCTTAATTAAAATCTTGCTTTATGACCAGAACACGATTGCTTGTGGGGATGTTGTTTCTATTCCTCTCAGTTTCTCCATTAGCATTATGGGCGCAGGATCGGGTGGTTTCCGGAAAGGTCACCGATTCTAAAGACGGCTCACCGGTTGCGGGGGCCAGCATCACTCCCAAGGGAAGCGCCGGGGGTACTACCACGGCTTCCGACGGAACATTTTCAGTCCGCATCGGATCTTCTGTAAAAACTATTGTCGTTTCCTCGGTGGGTTTTGCCCCGCAGGAAATCAATGTTACGGCGAATACCGTATTAAACATTTCCCTGGTGGCAAACCAAAGTAACCTGAGCGAAGTGGTAGTGGTGGGTTATGGTACTGCACGTAAGAAGGACCTTACTGGTGCAGTGGCTTCTGTATCCACCAAAGATTTCGTGAAAGGGGCTTTGCAAACTCCCGAACAACTCATTACGGGTAAGGTGGCCGGTGTTCAAATAACCAGCAACAGCGGTGCGCCCGGTGCCGGAAGTACGATCCGTATTCGCGGAGGAGCATCCTTGAACGCTTCCAATTCTCCATTGATCGTTATCGACGGAGTTCCGGTTGATAATGGTGGCGCTGCCGGCTCAGTTAATCCTCTAAACCTGATTAACCCCAGCGATATTGAAAACTTCACCATCCTGAAAGATCCCTCGGCCGCTGCTATCTATGGATCGAGGGCATCCAACGGCGTAATTCTTATTACTACCAAAAAAGGACGTGCGGGAAAGGTTCGTTTTAGTTTCGGTGCACAGGCTTTTGCACAGGTTCGTTCGGGGGAAGTAGATGTTTTGTCGGCTGATGAAATTCGCAGCATCATCAATAGCAAAGGCGGATCTGGAGATGCCGATAAACTGGGCGCCGCCAATACCGACTGGCAGGATGAGATTTATAAAACTGCTTTCGGACAAGATCTCAACCTCAGCGCCAGTGGCGCCGTAGCCAATGGCAAATTGCCCTTCCGTGTTTCGGGAGGCTTTTTGAACCAGGATGGAATTTTGCGTACCGGCAATTTCAAACGCCAGACACTTAGTATTAACCTCAGCCCAAGATTGCTGAATAACAATCTTAAGGTTGATTTCAATATCAAGGGCGCCAGAACCACCAATAAGTTTGCCGACGAGGGCGCAATTGGTTCTGCTGTTGCCTTCGATCCTACCCAGCCTGTTCGCGTAAACAGCCCGCGCTTTGGGGGATTCTTTGAATATGTAGATAATAACACAGCAGGTGCTCCTCCCCGTGATCTTGCTCCACGCAACCCGCTTGCATTACTCGAAATGCGCGATGCCAACAGCGAAGTGTTGCGTAGTATCGGAAATCTTCAATTAGACTATTCCTTGCCCTGGGTAAAAGGATTGCGTGCTAACCTGAATGTAGGCTACGACTATCAAATCGGGCAGGGAACGACAAAGATCACCGATAGCGCGGCTTCCACTTATCGTCGCTGGGAAATACAGGAAAATCCCTTCATGGTAAAACATTTTGGCGGGGTAAATAACGAATACAAGAATACCCGTTACAACCTGCTGCTGGATTTTTACCTGAATTATGTTAAAGACATCAAGGCAATCAATAGCCGAATTGATGTAATGGCCGGTTACGGAAACCAGGAGTTTCATTTTACCGATTACGCTTATGCCGACTATCGCTACGATGGTTCCAAGCGGCCCAATACCGATCCTCCCTTCAGTACTTATCCATCGGAATATATTCTCCGCTCCTTTTATGGCCGCCTCAACTATACGCTTGCCAATAAGTATGTGCTCACTTTAAATGCCCGTGCCGATGGTTCGTCGAAATACAATCCCGATGATCGCTGGGGCTTTTTCCCTTCTGCAGCACTGGCATGGCGGGTAAGCGAGGAAGATTTCCTGGTGAACTCTAAAGTGATTTCGGACCTGAAGTTTCGTTTAGGCTATGGCGTTACCGGCCAGCAGGATGGAATCGGGTTCTATGAGTATCTTCCTAATTATTCCATCAGCAATAACGCGGCGCAGTACCAGTTTGGCAATACTTATTACAACCTGTACCGCCCCGCCGCATACGATCCCAATCTTCGCTGGGAAACCACCACAAATATCAACGCGGCGATTGACTTCGGTTTCCTGAACAATCGTATCAGCGGTTCGGTAGATGTTTTCTTCCGTAAAACAAAGGACCTGCTGGCGGTTGTTCCGATTGCACTCGGCACCAATTTCAGCAACCAGATACGCACCAACGTGGGTAATATCGAAAGCCGCGGCGTAGAGTTTACCCTGAATGCAACTCCCATTCAAACCAAAAAACTCACCTGGGAATTTGGCTTCAATTTCACGTATGTGAATCCCGAAATCACCAACCTGCTGCTGAATCCCGATCCAACCTTCAAGGGTAATCTCGTAGGCGGTATTTCGGGTGGTACCGGTAATACCATTCAGATACATTCGGTAGGTTATCGCCCGGCAGCGTTTTATGTGTATAAGCAGGTATATGATAATAACAACAAGCCTATCGAAGGATTGTACGAAGATATTAACCGCGATGGCATCATCAACAACGAAGACCTCTATCGCTACAAAGGCCCCAATGCTCCCGTGTTTATGGGCTTCAACAGCAATTTCGTTTATGGAAAATGGAATGCTGGTTTTGTAGCGCGCGTTAATATCGGCAACTACAACTACAATAACCTGCAAAGCAACCTGGGTTCTTTGCGCCAGATTATCAACCCGCTGGGATGGATCGTGAACGGGTCGGCCAATTACCTCGAAACAGGATTTGTAAACAACCAATACTTCTCCGATTACTATGTACAAAATGCTTCTTTCCTGCGCATGGATAATATCAGCGTTGGATACGATGCAGGAGAAATTTACAAGGGCGTGCGCCTGCGGATAAGCGGCAACGTGCAAAATGCCTTTGTAGTTACCAGGTACAAAGGATTGGATCCCGAGTTAAACGGCGGTATCGACAACAATCTTTATCCCCGCCCGAGAATGTTTGTATTGGGTTTGAATCTTGATTTCTAATCGTAAAAAGAAAAACATTGCTATATGAGTAAGCTAATTAAATATTCAATCGGGTTGATGAGCCTGGTGCTTTTGATGAGCGCCTGCAAAAAACTCGATCTGTTTCCCCCGCGGTCGGTTACCTCGGAACAACTCTATGTAAACGAGGCCGGCTATAAGCAGGTGCTGGCAAAAGTATATGGATCGATGGCCCTTACCGGAAACTCCGGCCCCGCAGGTAGCGGCGACGTAGCGGGTATTGATGAAGGTACTTCAGACTTTCTTCGCCTTTTCTGGAAGGCACAGGAATTAAGTACCGATGAAGCCGTAGTAGCCTGGAACGATCCCGGAATCCAGGATTTTCACAACATGAACTGGAGTGCAAATAATCCAATGCTGATTGGTTTATACAGCCGCTGTTTTTATGTTATTACACTTTGCAACGAGTTTATTCGCGAAAGCACAGATGCAAAACTTGCATCGCGCGGAATAAGCGGAACTGCTGCAGATAATATCAAGCTGATGGCAGCTGAGGCAAGATTTGTAAGAGCATTCCAATACTGGGTATTGCTGGATTTATTTGGCAACCCCGGTTTTACCAACGAGGAAACACAAATAGGTGCCTCTGTTCGCCCGCAACAAATACAGCGCGCAGCATTATTCGAATATGTAGAAGATGAGTTGCTGGCCATAGAGCCGGCTCTTGCGGCCGCCAAATCGAATGAATATGGCAGGGCCGATAAAGCGGCTGCATGGGCATTGCTGGCTCGCTTGTACCTGAACGCCCAGGTGTATACCGGCACTGCAAAATGGAATGAGGCGGCGCAGTATTCCAAGAAAGTAATTGATGCCGGGTATACTTTGATCAACGATTATCGCCAACTGATGCTGGCCGATAATCATGTTGGCAATACAGAAGCAATCTGGACCCTGAACTACGATGGACTCAAAACAAAGAACTATGGCGGAACTACTTTCCTTGTAAATGCATCGGTAGGCGGAAATATGGATGTAGCTTTTTCCGGTCTCACCAACTGGTCGGGCATACGCACTACAAAAAATCTTCCTTTGCTTTTCCCTGATTTCAACGGAACAGCCGATAAAAGGGCCCAGTTCTTCCAGCATAACCTGGAAATTGAAAAGCTAAGTGAATTCAAAGATGGATTTGCGGTTACTAAATACCGTAACAGAACAAAAGCCGGTGGCTTTGGACAGGATCCTGAAAAAACTTTTTCTGATATCGATTTCCCTGTATTCCGCCTCGCAGAAATGTATCTTATTTATGCAGAAGCTTTCAAGCGCGGCGCTACCTCGGCCTCCGAAACAAATGCCGTTACCTATTTCAATAACCTGCGCACCCGCGCTTATGGAAATACGAATGGCAATATAAGCCCGGCTTCGCTCAGCCTCGATTTGATACTCGACGAAAGAGCACGCGAATTGTATTGGGAAGGATTTCGCAGAAGCGACCTGATTCGTTACAACAGGTTTGTGGAGGGAACTTACTTGTGGCCATGGAAAGGAGGTTTGAAAAACGGCACGGCAGTAGCGGCCCATCTCAAACTCTTTCCCTTACCTGCGACCGAGGTGGGATCGAACCCCAATATCAAACAAAATTCAGGTTATTAATTCATACTTATAAATAGTATATATGAAAAAGTATTTCGGCTTTCTTGTTTACACGCTGGTGGTGATAGCAACCCTGGCTTCCTGTAAAAAAGAAGAAAACAAAGTTTACCTGGAAGGAGGTACCGCGCCGGTATTGACAGCTTCCGCTACTACCGTAAGTCTTTCCCCGGGCACGGAGGAAGAAACAGCCATCACCCTCAACTGGACCAACCCGGCGTATATGTTCACCACGGGTATTAGTTCGCATGATGTGAACTATACTATTGAAATGGATACGCTCGGCGCCAATTTTAGCAGCAAGAACAAATATGTTACCACTGTTGCCAAGGAGTTAAGTAAAACTTATAAGAAGGGTGAATTGAACAATATCATGGGTAATACCATGCAGGTTCAAACCGGTCGCCAGTATACTTTTGAAGTGAGAGTAAGCTCAACGCTGGGCTCTTCGGATGCAGCCAAACTTACTTCTACTCCGTTTAAGTTTACGGCAACTCCGTTCACCCCACCGCCCAAGGTTACCTTGCCTTCTTCGGGTAAGCTTTACCTCGTAGGTGATGCTTCGCCCGGTGGATGGGCCAACCCGGTTCCGACACCGAGCCAGGAGTTCACGAAAGTGAGCAATACGCTATACGAGATCACTATCAATTTAAGTGGGGGTAAATCGCTGTTATTTCTCCCTGTAAATGGAGACTGGGGTGATAAGTATGGCTGGTCGGGTTCTAACAATAATAACAACCCCGATGGTGATAACCTGGCAAGAGGTGGTGGAGATATCAAAGTGCCGGCGGCTAGCGGTACTTATAAGATCCGTGTAGATTTCCAGTTGGGAAGATTTACGATAACCAAAATATAACTCATACCTAATATAATTTTATGAGAACGATTAAACACCTCTTTGTTTTACTCGCAGGTATAACCGTATTTTCTACGGCCTGCGAAAAAATTGAGGACCTGCCATATTATGATAAAGGAGCGGCGGTAACGCTCAGTGCATCCAAGACTGCTGTATCGCCAACACCGGCCGATTCGGTTGCAGAGGTGATCAGCTTTAGCTGGACAAGCCCCAACTATGCAACGGATACCAGCAATTATAAATTCCTGCTCGAAATTGATTCGACCGGAAGAAATTTTGCCAGGAAATATGTGAAGGAGATAAAGGGCAGACGCACCGCTTCCTTCAATGGAAGAGAGATCAATTCCATTTTGCTTAATTATGGATTTGCACTTGGTTCGCCAAAGGATATGGATATTCGTGTGATTTCTTCTTACAGCAATAACAACGAACAATACATATCCAACGTTATAAAAGTATCATTTACTCCCTTTAACGATCCTTCCAAGCTTACTGCTACGGCTACCTCTGTGGTTTGTGCATTAGCAACCGCAAGCCAGAACTCGCTCACTTTTTCCTGGAGCCCGGCATTTGTTGGATACACAGGAACTGTTAACTACGCGATTCAATACGATTCGGCCGGGAAAAACTTTGCCAATTTTAAAGAAATAGCTGTCGGAAACTCTTTGCTCAGCAAGGCAATGACGCAGGGAGAAATGAACGAAACTGCCTTGAATTCAGGAGTACCGGGAGGCAATACAGGCAAAATTGACTATCGTGTAAAAGCAACGACGGCACAGGGTGCAATTTCTTACTCTAATACTTTTAGTGTAACTATCCAGAGTTATGTTCCCATTCTTCGGTTTTATATACCCGGTAGTTACCAGGCTGCAACCGGCAACGGAAACGACTGGGATCCGGCAAGCGCACCGGAGATGATACGTGATTTGCGCTCCGCAGTATTTAACCAGATGTATTATGCCTACATTTATCTTCCTGCCAATGCCGAGTTCAAGTTTACACAGGGCCGCGCATGGGATATAAACTATGGCGGCACAGGCGGCGACCTTTCTCAGAATGGCGCCAATCTCAAAGTAACTACAGCGGGTGTGTATCGTATCTCCATCAATCGTGCTACGCTCAAATACGATATCCGTAACGGAAGAATGGGATTTGTAGGTGGCGCAACAGGCGCGGGATGGAATCCACCGAACGTATTCCCTGCTTATGAAATGGGTGCTCCTTCAAATAATCTTTTTGTAGGGGTAACAGATTTTACTACCGATGGATGGAAATTGATCGATGATAGCGTTTGGAACAACGGTAGCAATGCGGTAAACGAAACCCGCAGTTATGGCTCTGCCGGTGGAAGTGGCAGCACCATGGTCGTTAACGGCGATAATTTTCCTAATATCAGTACTGCCGGTCGTTATCGTGTAATCTGGGATGGCCGTAATCCCAATAATATCAAATATGAAATAAGCCCCGCCACCGAAATGCGACTCGTGGGTAATGGAATTGATCAGGCAGGTGTGAACGACTGGGATCCGCCAACATCTCCGCAAATGACTTATGCAGGAAATGGCGTGTGGACCATCACCATCAATTTAAAAGCAAACAGGGATATTAAATTCCTGGCAGGTAATGCCTGGGGTGCTTTCGATTATGAGGATAATAGCGGAGGAAGCAATGCGGTAGGAACTGCCCGTAAAATTAAGTGGGAGGGTGGCGATAATTTCAAAACACCAGCCGCTGCCGGCTCCTATACCATTACACTCAACGAAAAAACACAAACAGTCACCATCAACTAAGCAATGAGTTGCTGCGGATAAGTGAATCGACTCATTTTAAACAAAGAAGTTTGATTGTTTGTAAATAGTCGACGTAAAAAGAAAAATCTCGCAACGACGCAAAGGCGCAAAGGGTTGACAACAATTTGCTGTTCTTTGCGTCGTTGCCACTTTCGAATGAATAATGCAGTACGGCGCAATCGTTCAAAAAAACATGGAGCGTTTAGGCGAATTAGAAGGGGAATGGCTGGTTCACTTATAAAAGAGCTGCATTGTTTAAGTAATCACCACGTTTATCAGCCACGAAATTTTGACAATTATGCGTAACTTCCACTTCAAATCAATTCCTATGTCAAAAGCTGTCTGCCTTTTGCTGCTGAGTTTTTCTTCTGTGAGCTCGGTATTTTCCCAATTGCTGATAACAGCACCTGCTTTTCCAAAAGATACCTCTAGTATTTCGATTACCGTTGATTGTGCAAAAGGTAACCAGGGCTTGCTGAATTATTCCAATACCAACGACGTATATGTACATGTGGGGGTGATAACCAATTTAAGCAGCAGCAGCGGCGATTGGAAGTACGTAAAGTTTACCTGGGGAACTGCTGATGCTGCAGCGAGGGCAACTTCTTTAGGAAACAACAGGTATCAATACATCATTAATAATATCAGAACCTTCTTTGGAGTTCCTGCCGGCGAAACCATTCAGAAAATATCCATCCTTTTCCGAAATGGCGCCGGCACTACCGTTCAACGCAATGCCGATGGCAGCGATATGTATATTCCGGTATACGGAACAGCATTAGCAGGTAAATATCTTCAACCTCCTTTCGAGCCGAGATTTGTTCCCGTTCCTGAACCAATCAATAAATCGGTGGGCGATAGCATTCGGGTGAGCTGGCTTTCGAATAATCTCGCCGATCTTAAAATATTTTTCAACGGTGTGCAAACAGCCGCATCAAACTCGTCCAATATCATTCTCGATTCCATGCTCATCAGCAACTCGGGCAACCAGCAAATTGTGGCCAGGGCCACGGCCGGTGCGGTTACTATTTCCGACACCATCAATTTTTTTGTAGCGCCACCGGTAAATGTACTGCCTCAACCCGCAGGAACACGCGATGGAATCAATTACGAAGCGGGCGATACCTCGGCCATTCTCGTTCTTTATGCACCTAATAAGGCAAGAGTATCTGTTGTGGGAGATTTCAATAATTGGATAGAATCTACCAATTACCAGATGAACCGTACTCCCGATGGCCTGCGTTATTGGTTGCGTATTACCGGCCTCACTCCGGGAACTGAGTATGCTTATCAATACATCGTCAACAATGCGTTGAAGATTGCCGATCCTTATGCAACCAAAGTGTTGGATCCGGCTAACGATCCATTTATTTCTTCCACCACCTATCCTAATCTCAAACCCTATCCAACAGGCAAAACAAGCGGTATTGTAAGTGTAATGCAAACAGCAAAGCCCGCTTATACCTGGCAGGTAAACAATTTTGCCCGTCCCGATAAGAGAAGTCTCGTTATTTACGAATTATTGCTTCGCGATTTTGTAACGGCCCACGACTGGAAAACATTGAAAGACACCCTGGGTTATTTGAAGAATCTTGGTATCAATGCTATTGAGCTGATGCCCTTCAACGAATTCGAGGGAAATATCAGTTGGGGATACAATCCCTCCTTCTATTTTGCGTCCGATAAATATTATGGTCCTGAAAATCGGCTAAAGGAATTTGTGGATGAATGTCACAAGCAAGGTATTGCCGTGATTATGGATATTGCACTCAATCATTCTTTCGGGCAATCACCGCTTGTACAATTGTATTTCGATGCAATCAACAATCGCCCAGCAGCCGATAATCCATGGTTCAATCCTACACCCCGCCACGCATTTAATGTAGGATACGATATGAATCACGAAAGTGCAGCGACGAAGGCTTATTTCAGTCGTGTAGTAGAATATTGGCTTAAAGAATTCCGCCTCGATGGTTTCCGCTTCGATCTTTCCAAGGGATTTACACAGGTTAATACCTGCGATGCCAATGGAAATAACTGTAATGTGAACGCATGGAGCAATTACGATGCATCAAGGGTTGCTATATGGAAGGGATATTACGATACACTCCAGTTAAAACAGGCAGGAAGTTATGTGATACTGGAGCATTTTGCACAGAATACGGAAGAGAAGGAATTGTCTGACTACGGCATGATGTTCTGGGGCAATCTCAATTACAATTTCAATGAGGCGACTATGGGATTTGTAAGCAACTCCAATTTCGATGGGGCCTTGCATACTACCCGTGGATGGAATCAGCCCCATTTGATTTCTTATATGGAAAGCCACGACGAAGAAAGGCTGATGTATAAGAATATCAACTTTGGTAATTCGGCGGGCAGCTACAATGTGCGCGAGGTAAGTACAGGCTTGAGAAGAAATGAACTGGCCTCGGCTTTTTTATATATGATGCCCGGCCCGAAAATGCTCTGGCAATTTGGAGAAACGGGGTACGACTATTCAATTAATTATTGCCAGAATGGTACCGTTAATAATAATTGCAGAACAGATCCGAAGCCCATTCGCTGGGACTACCTTGATGATACAAGAAGAAAAAGATTATTCGATATCACTTCCGGGTTGTTGAAACTGCGCTCGCATCCCTTGTACAAAAACGGTTTCGTGACCAATCGGGTGGAAGTCTCCCTGGGAGGAGGTTTCAAATGGTTGAAATTAACAACCGATACTTCAAACATTCTCGTAGTCGGCAATTTTGACGTCAACCCGGCATCGGGATCCGTTACATTTCAAAATTCAGGTACCTGGTACGATTATTTCAGCGGCGCAACCTTTAACGCAACGGGCGCTGCTCAGAATATCAGCCTGCAACCCGGGGAATACCATGTGTATGTGAACCGGAATATCACCAACGTGGTTTCGCCGGTAACAGATGTGATTTATAATGGTAAGCGGATCCGTCTTTCTGTATATCCCAATCCTGTTCGGCAGAATGCCACCATTGAATTTGAGCTTCCGGAAAGTGGAAAGGTAGACTTCCGCCTCGTAAATATTTCGGGCCAGCAGGTAGCCAATCTTTACTCGGGATTTAAAGTGAAGGGAGTACATCGCATGACGGTAGACCAATTGCAGAGCATATACCGGCTGAACAAGGGCATCTACTTCCTACAAATGGATTTTGGAAATCGTAAACTGGTACAAAAACTGGTAGTGGATTTTTAAGAGGCAAAAGCTATATTTGAAGGCACTTATGACTACGGCATCTCAAAAAACGGTAAAGCAACTAAAATCCGATAACAGGGATTTTTTCCAGATAGCGATCTCTGTCGATTGCGTCATCTTTGGATTCGAAAATGGTGAGCTTAAGGTATTACTAATCAGATCCGATCTGGAGGAATACAAAGACAAATGGACATTATTAGGTGATTTAGTAAAACCCGACGAGGACCTGAATACCGCTTCTTACAGAGTTCTTAAAGAAAGAACAGGGTTGGATGATGTTTTTCTGGAGCAGGTATATACTTTCGGGGATATCAATCGGCACCCGGCCGGCCGGGTTATTACTACGGCTTATTATTCGCTCGTCAATATCAAAGATCACCAGCTAAAACTTTCGCACAACCAATTGCACTGGCACCCGGTAAACGAGATTACCACACTTGCCTTCGATCACAAAAAGATATTAGACACCTGCATCGTCCGCCTGCAGGATACAATTATGGAACATCCGATTGTATTCAACTTATTGCCCGAAAAATTTTCGCTGCGCGAGTTGCAGAGTTTATACGAGGCAATTCTCGGAACCAAGCTGGATAGAAGAAACTTCAGGAAGAAATTCTTCCTGATGGATTGGCTGATTGATATGAATGAATTTGAACAGGATGTTCCGCACCGGCCAGGTAAACTATACCAATTCAATACCAAGCGCTTTTCGAATGGGAAAGTGGCCAGGTCTGTAGGCAGTGTTCGATCATAAAAGCCATTGCTCCGGAAACGATATACTTTCACCCGCCGCTTATCAGCGGTGGGTTTTTTCTTTTTATACATCAATTAATACATCGAAACCGACTAGTACGGTTAGCATCGCACTTTTCCTCAATTATTTCGGTACACGGGGAATTGCTACTTCCGGTATAGATTGACAAGGCATTTCCCTGTAGTAATTTGATGTTGGCTGTTTAGGGGTATATACATATATTCTTTAGATATGAACTTTTCTAAGCAAGCAAGCAGGTCTTGTTCCGTTTTAATGTATTACCAGTTTTTCAAAGAAATTCATCAAGGAAACAAAGTCTTATCTTATGAAACCCAGGTTTAGACTAATTCTTCTCTTCCTATCTATAGGCTATAACAGCATGTGGGCGCAGTCGCCCGGTTTAATTGTGAGGCCGCAGGGCGGGGCAGGTGTTACCAGCTTAAACCCCAACGGAGATGGATATAGTTCCATGACTACGGCCGGTTATTCCTCCAACGATATTACGGAAAGCGAGTTGGCTTTTCGTGTAATGCCGGCAGCTATTTCGGAACCTACCGGCGATTTGTCTACCGGCCCCAGCGGTGGATTCAGTGATATAGTAACTAGAGTAGATGGCAGCGGCTTCTACCTGTTCAAGGATGCCAGCAATATTTATTTTCGTTTGCGCATAGGCAATATAGTGAGTGGTTCGAAGGGATACAGCGTATTGATTGATACCGACAATAAAATGGGGGGGAGCGGTCCTCATGCCGATCCCAACTATATAGCTCCATCGGGCAACAGTGTTGGTAACCCGGGCTTTGAATACGAAGTGGTGTTTCAAACGAATTTCCAGGTGGCTGTATATTCAATTGATGGCACGGCAACGCCTGGCGCACCAACCACTTTTTCACTTAACTCCAATTCACAGATAGCAGTTGCGTTGTCGACCGATGGCAATAACCCTGATTATTTTTACGATTGGTTCGTTCCTTTAAGTGCAATCGGTAATCCTGCTTCCATACGTACTGCAGTTACTACTGTTACCTCACCGAATTCGGCGCTGCAGGGTACACGTTCCGATATTTATGGAATAAACGACGCAAATTTCAGCAATACACCCGGCGCCTGGGAAATTGTGGTTAACGCACAGCCGCCCGTCAATCTAACCAGTTTTGGCACCATCAATCCTGTATGTACTTCGGCTCCGGTTTTAAGCGGACCTATTGCCGCCGGCTCCAACGTAGCGGTTTCGGGTACCTGGACGCGCCTCGATGCAAGCAAACCTTCATCCGCTACTATAACCTTGTATAAAAACGGGGTGTCCACCGGAACTACAACGGTTGCTACCGGCAACACCTGGAATATTGTAGTGGCAAGTATCAGCAATGGTGATGTGTTTTATGCAAAGGCCCTGGCAACTGGCGAAACGGAGTGCCTGCAGTCAAATAATATCACAGCATCTTCTTGTATTACTCTTCCTGCATCACCGGTTTTGACCTGTGGATCACTGAAAGGTATTTCCGGTACCATGCCTTCCACAGCTTCGGGAAACACTATACAAGTGTATCTTGTGCCTACCACATCGGCCTCGCCTACTTCTAATCTTGTAAGTACTGTTGGTAACTTAACCTATCCCAGTACTACCAGTTTCGCCTATTTTACCAATGGCTGTTCGGGAGGTAGCAATAACGTAGCAACGGGAGTTTACCTGATTGTTACGCAAAACGGCACCTGTAGTTCGGCACCGGCTTATGTTTGTATTAACTCGGGAAGTAGCGGCACGCCCCCGCCTCTTACTACAAATGGTTTAACATTAACAACGCCGATTTATCCAACACACACAAGCATCAATGGAACCGGCGCAGCAACAGGCGATATTCTTCGGTTATACATCAATGGCAAGTATATTAACAGCATAACCACAACCGGCACGAACTTCTCGTTTACGGGTTTAACGTTGGTTGCAGGAGACCAGATTCGTATTTATTCACAAACGGGTACATCGTGCATAACGCAGTCGAACCTGTTTACCGTGAGTTGTTTTGCACCGGCTCCGAGCATTACGGTAAATGCAACAGGTAATTTGTTAGTGGGGGCTACCACCATAAGCGGAACATCTCCAAGCCCGGGAGCTTCCGTTCAATTGTACAGGGGCATCGCGCCTTCTGGCATTGCAACCGGCGCGGCTGCAACGGTAGCTGCAAATGGTAGCTGGATGGTTACCGTACCCGCATTGGTAGGTGGAGATTCTTATTATGCTATTCAAACCGTAAGCGGATGTGCCAGCGCTGCATCTTCGGGCGCTACGGTATTGGCGCCTGCTGTTTGTCCAACCATCAGTGGATCGTATACCGATGCCAGTACTTCGGTAAATGGTACTATGCCTTCCGCATTTACCGGTACTATCCGACTTTATCTAGATGGCGCTTTAATAGGCAGTCAGTCTATCAGTGCTGCTACAAACTGGAGCATAAGTGTTCCGGCAAATACCTTGTATTATAATGGAAGTATTTCAGCAACGGCGCAGGCAAGCGGGGGAGCCGAAAGCTCGGGTTGTGCTTCATTGAGTATTGGTTGTACATCGCCTGCTACTCCTGTTGTTTCTCCCACCTCCACCACGATAACAGTGGGTAATACGGTAACATATACCATCAACAATGTTAGTGCGGGTACCTGGTATGCTTTGCTTGACAATTCCGGCTCCAGCTATGCTACTTCTTTGTATCGTTCTTCTGCATCCAGTTTTAACATGACAACAAAGGCATTCAGTACTACCGGTACTTATAACTTAAAAATTACCGCCGATGCTTTAACGGGTTGTCCGGCCAGTTTTGCCACGGCAACAGTAATGGTGAATGGAACCCTGCCGTTAAACCTGCTTAGCTTTTCGGGCACGAGCAAACAAAACCGGCAGTTGTTTTATTGGACAACCAGCAACGAAAAAAATCTCAGTCATTTTGAATTGCAGGAAAGTGGAGATGCCTTACACTATAAAACGGCTGCCAGGGTGGAAGCATCATCATCGACCGACCTTGTTAAGAAATACGAATTTGTAATCCATCATCCCTTATTGACAAATACCTATTATCGCTTGCGTATGGTTGACTTTGATGGAAAGGAACAATTCAGCTCAACACTTTTGTTGAAGGCGGCGGATGAAAAAGCAACGGAAGTGCAGGTGAGTCCCAGGCCCTTTAACGACAAGATACAAATTGGTTATAGTTCTTCGAATACGGGCGAGGTGTTGATTGTGCTGCGGGATGTATTTGGCCGCAGTGTTCGGGCATGGAAAAGAACTGTTATTGCGGGGAGCAATAGTATAAACATTGATGGGCTCAGCCCCCTTCAATCGGGTTTATACATTCTTACCATAAACGATGGTAAAGGCCAAAGCCTCGCCGCTGTGCCGATAACCCGGCAATAGCATGAGCAGATATTTAAATGGATCCGCCTGGCACGAGGCGCGAAGGAACATTGAGTTCCTGCACAAAAGTTTTGCCTGCCAAATGATCCATCATGCGCTTAAAGGCGAGTTTACCCAATTGATGACCACTTGTTTCAACGAAAGTGATTTTGGGGTAATATAGCGATGGAATAAAATCGTTATTAGACATTGATAAGATGCTTACATCTTCGGGTACCCGCAATTGCATTTTCTGAACGGCACGCATAACGCCCGTTAAAATTTCATCACTCATGGCAAAAACGGTGTCGGGCCTATCGGTTACCGACAGGAACTGATTTACGAGTTGTTCCGAATCTTCGGCAGAATCGGCATTGGTAATAAAAACCCTGGTGGTAGCCGGGTGCGAAGAGAATACTTCGGTGAAAGCCTTTTGTCTTTTCTGGGTAATTGACAGGCCCGGGTTTCCGAAGATCGCCAGTACATTCTTTTTATTCTTCGAAATAATGGTTTCGGCTGCGATGGTTCCTGCTTCCGAGTCGGAAAGGCAGATTTTATTGCAAGCCTCAAACGACGGAACCTTATCAAAAAAGATGACGGGTATATCCACCTCGTCGAGCTTGAGAAAGGGTTTAATATCCTGTGTATGGGTAGTAATAGAAACAAAAACACCTGCTACCCGATTGAGCCTGCAAAGTTTTAAATTTTCAATTTCCACCTCGGGGTTATCACCCGATTGAAGAATGAGCAGGGAGTACCCGATCTGCCGGGCTTCTTCTTCCACCGACGAAATGAAAGAATGATAGAAATAGTTGGAGATAACCGGCACCACCAGTCCAAATATTTTGCTCTTATTCGTGCGGAGATTGATGGCGTGCGTATTTGGCTCATACTCCATCAGGGAGGCCAGTTCAATAACCTTGCGTTTGGTTTCTTCGGATATATCGGGGTGATTTTTCAATGCCCTTGATACCGTGGAGATACTCAGGTTGAGGCTGCGGGATATGTTTTTTAAGGTTGCTTTTGTCTTCATGCGTTACCAGAAACAGCTTTTTCTTAAAGAAGTTTTCCACCGCAAACATTTGCGCAAATGTTTGCACAATGCTTTGCATGCTCTAAAGATACGGAGAAGCATAGGAGAAAAAAGAAGTTTTTAATTTACGGGTGATTGAGGTTGTATGTCCATATTCCTTTGAAAGAGAATGGTTAAAGCGAAAACGACCCCGGGGGGGCCGGGTTTATAGCTGAACTTTTGTTTAAGAAGTTGGTTACAATGACCGGGTGAACGGCAGAGGCAGCGTTTCAACATGTATCTGTTGTCTCTACAACAAATACGCACAAAGCAAGATTTTCAAGATGTAGCTGGCTCTGCCCATCCGGTTTTTGTGGTCGTTTGATTATGCAGGTGATTTTCAATTTTATGCAGTTTAATTTTTGTGAAACTTAAAAAAAGCATAAAATTGTGGTGTGTGCGTAAATAATACACATTGTTTTAGGACCTATTGATAACCATTTATAATCATTGTTTATGACCTTCAAACGACTGCTGCAAGCAAGTTCTTTGCTGTTGCTATTATTCACTCTTTCCTTCGCAGCCATTGCCCAGGAAAAAACTATTACCGGTAAGGTTACTGATTCAAAAGACGGTAGCCCGGTAGTGGGAGCTTCTGTTGTTCCTAAAGGTTCTTCCGCAACCGGAACAACCACTGGAGCCGATGGTACGTATCGTTTAAATGTGGCTTCCAATGTAACTACAATTATTGTTTCCTATGTTGGTTACGGTACACAGGAGATAAGCATCGTAGGAAAAACTACGGTAGATATTAGCTTGTCTTCTTCTGGCACCAACCTCAACGAAGTAGTTGTTGTGGGTTACGGTACTGCTCGCCGCCGCGATTTAACAGGAGCTGTTGCTTCGGTTAAGGCCAAAGATTTTAACCAGGGTATCGTAACAGCGCCCGATCAATTGATCCAGGGTAAAGTTGCCGGTGTTCAGATCATCAATAACACAGGTGCTCCGGGCGGTGCCACTACGGTTCGCATTCGTGGTATTTCATCTATTCGGTCGGGTAACCAACCATTGTTTGTGGTAGATGGAGTGCCTCTTGCAGGTGGCTCCGCTGCACCGGGTTTGGGTACTGCATTAGGAGGAGCGCCTGGCGACAACCCCCTGAACTTTATCAATCCGAACGACATTGCCTCTATGGAGGTGTTGAAAGACGCCTCGGCTACCGCCATCTTCGGATCACGCGGTGCTAATGGAGTTGTTATCATTAACACCAAGAGAGGTCAATCCGGTAGTCCGAAAATCGACTTTGCGGCATCTGCGGGTGTCAGCACATTATTAAAGAAACTCGAAGTGTTGGATGGTAATGAATTCCGCGCAACGCTTCAGAAATACAATCTTACCAGCGGAAACTTCGGCGGAAATTATGATGCAATGGATGAAATAACACGCGCTGCTTTAACGCAGAACTACAACATTGCAATTTCTGCCGGTAACGACAATGGTCGTTATCGTTTGTCTGCCGGCTACCAGGATGTACAGGGGATTATTAAAGAGTCTGGGTTCAAGAAATATACTGCCAATTTTAACGGTAACTATCGCTTCCTCGAGAGCAAAAGATTGGGCCTCGATTTCAGCATTCTTACCACAAACACCGTCACAAATTCGGCACCGATATCGAATGACGCCGGTTTCCAGGGAAGCTTGATCGCTAACGCCCTTCAATGGAATCCTACTCACGATTTGAAATGGACACCTGCAGAGCCAATTGCTGCCGACCTCCAAAGCGCAACTACCATCAATCCGCTTGCGCTGTTGGGTGCATACGATGATGTAAACAATCTCACATCAATTTTGGCAAGCATTGCTCCCAGCTTTAAAATAACTGAAGACCTCGAGTATAAATTGTTATACGCCATTAACTATGGCAGAGGCGAACGAAGATCTGAAATCCGCCGTTGGTTAAATCTGCAAGGTAACAGAGGGTTTGCTCAAATTGCCAACAATCGCCAGCTTAACCAAACGCTTACTCACACCCTGAACTATACCAAGCAATTTTCCTCAGATATCAACCTGAGCGCCCTCGTTGGTTATGAATACTTGAAGTTTGACTTCAAAGGATCGGGCATGACCGGTAATAATTTCGTGGATTATCCAGGTATCCGGTATACCGACTATATGCAAAACGTTCCTGCTGCCGACCGCAGCATGTATTCCTTTGCAGATCCTATTGCAGAACTGCAATCTTACTTCGGACGTGTGACCCTTGGTTATAAAGATAAATACCTGCTCACAGCCACTATGCGTGCCGACGGATCTAACAAATTCGGTACCAACAACAGGTATGGATACTTTCCTTCAGTAGCCGCCAAATGGGTGGTAAGCAATGAGGAATTCCTGAGTGGCAGCAGCTTCATCAACAACCTGAGTGTGCGTGCCAGCTGGGGTCAAACTGGTAACCAGGAATTCCCCTCGAACGCACCTCTTAGGGTGGTAAATATTGGCCAGGGAAATAACCAGGACGTTGCAAGTTTGGAAAACCAGGATATCAAATGGGAAACAAATACACTCCTGAACGTGGGAGTTGATTTTGCTTTACTGGACAATCGCATTACTGGTTCTCTTGATTATTATAGCAGAAACACTACCGATCCAATTTTCCAGCAAGTAGTTACCCAGCCCGGTCCCCCGATTCGTTTCTGGACAAACCTCGCGGGTGAAATCGTGAATTCTGGTTTTGAATTGGCGATAAACGGAGCTGTTGTTAGAGAGAAGGAATTGGTATGGAACCTGGGCGTAAATGTGGCTTTCCAGAAAAATGAGTTGAAAGATTTTGTGGGTGCAATTGAAACAGGGGGGCTCAGTGGCCAGGGGATCTCCGGTGCAACATCCCAGCGCCTGGTTAGTGGACAACCTATCAATGTGTATTACCTCCGTCAGTTTGAAGGCATCGACAAAACTACCGGTCAAAGTAAATACAAACTCAATCCCGATGGAAGTGAAGCGTTGGAATACTCTGGTTCGCCCAACCCCAAAACTGTATTGGGTATAACTACCGACGTTTCTTATAAAAAATGGATGCTTGCCATCAATATGAATGGAGCCTACGGGCACTTCTTGTACAACAATACGGCGAATTCTGTGTTACCTGTAGGTAACATCATTGGAGGCCGTAATATTGCCAAGTCAATCATTCAGGGAGATGCACAGGAAAGTACCTCAAACCCATTAGCACCTTCTACCCGCTATTTGGAAAAAGGAAATTACCTGAAAATGGCCAATGCTACATTGAGTTATCGATTTGGAAATATCGGCAAGATGTTCAGAAATGTGATTGTCTCACTCACCGGACAAAACCTGTTTATTATCACAAAGTATACCGGATTTGACCCAGAGGTGAACGTTGATAAGAATGTAAACGGAGTTCCATCTTTAGGTATTGAATATACTCCTTATCCCTCAGCAAGAACTGTAATGCTGGGTGTAACGTTTGGTTTATAATAATTTTAAAAATTGTTACCATTATGAAGAATATTAAATTGTTGATGCTGATGTTTGTAATGCTTCTTGGTATCGCTTGTACCAAGTTGGAACAAAATCAGCGCGGAGCACTCAACATTGAAAGCGGTGCCGTAAACCCCGCCGGTCTGCTTCAGAGTGCATACGAAAGTCTAAATACACCTTTCCAGGATCAATCCCGTTTCTGGGCTGCTCAGGAACATACTTCTGATGAAGCCATCGGGCCCACAAGAGGTCCCGACTGGGATGATAACGGCGTTTGGAGAGTATTACATTCACACACATGGAATGCAGATCACCTTTTCTTGCGTGATACCTACCGCGAGCTGTTGCAAACTCAATTTGCTGCATCAAGCGTTCTCGATAAAAGCCCATCTGCACAGCAGGCTGCAGAGGCACGCTTTATTCGTGCATTCTCTATGTTCGCTGTATTGGATGGCTGGGACCAGGTTCCTTTCCGTTCCGATCTAAAGGATCTTAAAAAGCTGCCGGAAACTAAAAAAGGTGTTGAAGCAGCTAACTTTATTATCTCTGAATTAAATGCGATCATCAACGATCTCCCTAATGGCCCGGTCATTAAAGCAAACAAGAACGCTGCAAGAGCATTGTTGATGAAATTATACCTGAACAAAGGGGTATATACTAACCGTGCTAACCCAACATTCGCTGCAGCAGATATGAACCAGGTCATAACGCTGGCCGATCAAATCACGGGCTTCTCCCTAACGCCTAATTTCTATGACAATTTCTCTCCCGATAACTCAACTAAGTCGACGGAGCTGATTTGGGCACTTGAGAATACAAATGGCGTGAGAGGCGGAAACAACCAATCGCGCTGGTATTGCACACTGCACTATAACCAAAAGCCCAGCGGCTGGAATGGATTTACCACTTTGTCAGACTTCTACAATAAGTTCGAAGCTACTGATAAACGCCGTGGCGATACCTATGCAGGAGTTACAAACGTTTCGGGTTTGAGAGTAGGCTTCCTGGTAGGACAACAGTTCGACCAAAATGGTGTAGCACTGAAAGATCGTAGTGGTGCTCCTCTTGCCTTTACACCAGAAGTTAAACTCAAAGAAACCGGGTCAAACCTGGAGGTAACTGGTATTCGCGTTATCAAATATCCGCCAGATTATCAGAAGGAGTTTCCTTCAGAAAACGAATACGTAATATTCCGCTATGCAGACGTGTTGCTCATGAAGGCTGAAGCTCTTTTGAGAACCGGTAACGAACCTGCTGCACGCACTATCGTTAATCAAATCCGTGCTGTGCGCGGCGCTACTCCGCTGGTAACCCTTACCGCCGACAACCTGCTGGATGAAAGAGGTCGTGAATTGTATTGGGAAGGATGGAGAAGAAACGATCTCGTTCGTTTCGGAAAATTCCTCGCAGCATGGCAGGAAAAAGCTGCTTCTACATCAGAAAGACTGCTTTTCCCGATTCCCAACGAGCAGTTGGCAGTTAACCCGAATCTTACTCAGAATCCTGGTTATAATAGATAATTGCTAACAAAAATTTACACAAAAGGGTCATATTTTTATGGCCCTTTTGTTTTTATAGAATGCACCAAAAGGAGTTAACAAGCCTTACCACCTTAGCAACTGATTGAATGATGAAAGTGAAACCGGTATCAACTATTTTTTTTATCGCTTTTCTCTATAGCTTCACGTGGGCTTCTTGCAGTAACGCAAAAAAGAAACCAACACTTTTTGAATTAATGGAGGCTACGGGGATCGACTTTGTAAATACAGTCAGCAATTCCAAAGACTTCAACATTTTCAGCTATCGCAATTTTTACAATGGGGGAGGGGCTGCTATCGGAGATATTAATAACGATGGTCTGTCAGACATTTTCTTCTCCGCCAACATGAGTTCGAATAAACTTTACCTGAATAAAGGGAACTGGCAATTCGAGGATATTTCTGTAAAAGCCGGCATCGAAGGAAAAGATCAGTGGAATACGGGCGTGGTAATGGTAGATATTAATAATGATGGCTGGCTTGATATCTATGTTTGCAACGCCGGATACATCAATGGCCAGGTTCCCCGAAGCAAGCTTTACATCAACAATAAAAACCTCACATTTACCGATGCAGCCCAGGAATACGGGCTCGCTAACGAGGGCGGTTATGCCACCCATGCCGCTTTTTTTGATTACGATCTCGACGGGGATCTCGATGTTTTTATCATCAACAACAGTTTCATACCCGTAAACACGCTCAATTACGCAAACAAAAGAGAATTACGCGCCCGCGACTGGCCTGTTGAAAATTTTCTCAAAGGCGGAGGCGATCGTTTTCTTCGGAACGATAACGGAAAATTTATCGATATCAGCCAGCAGGCAGGAATACATGGAAGCCTCATTAGTTTTGGGCTAGGCGTTACCGTTGGAGATGTAAATGGCGATCTCTATCCCGATGTATATGTATCCAATGATTTTTTTGAGCGGGATTATCTATACATCAATCAGCGTAACGGTATGTTTAAGGACGAGCTTGAATCGCGGATAAAACATCTTAGTCATTCTTCAATGGGAGCCGATATGGCCGACATAAATAACGATGGTTATCCCGATCTTTTTGTAACGGAAATGCTTCCCGACAACGACTATCGTTTAAAAACCACCACTTCGTTCGAAAACACCGACGTTCAAAGGCTCAAGGTAAACTCCGGGTTTTATTACCAGTACATGCAAAATACCCTGCAGGTAAACGGGAAAAATGGACGCTTTTTTGAAACCGCCTACTTCAGTGGCGTAGCCTCTTCCGATTGGAGCTGGGGAGGATTGATTTTTGATGCCGATAACGACGGGCTTTCTGATATCTATGTTTGTAATGGTATCTATCACGACGTAACCAACCAGGATTTCATCGACTTTTTTGCCAACGATGTTATTCAGAAAATGATGCTTACCGGCAATAAAGAGCAGGTGGATGAAATTATCAGTAAAATGCCTTCGGTGCCGATACCCAATAAATCATTCAGGAACCTGGGCAACCTGAAATTTGCTGATTCTGCTTATTCCTGGGGACTCGATAAACCCTCATTTTCCAATGGTGCTGCCTATGGTGACCTGGATAACGACGGGGATCTGGATTTAATCGTAAACAATGTGAACGAGAAGGCATTTGTATACAAAAACAACAGCCGGGAACGAACGAATAATAATTATATAGCTATCCAGTTGCAGGCAAAGGATCCGAATAAGTTTGCCGTAGGTTCAGTTGTACGGCTTTATACAGGGGGTGAAGTAATCACACGGGAACACATACCAAGCAGAGGGTTTCAATCTTCTGTTGACTATAAAATGATAATTGGACTCGGTAGCCGAAGCATTGACTCATTAGTGGTTATTTGGCCCGATCACCATTATACAAAAATCGATAAACCCGCAGTGAACCAGCTTCATAAAATTTCACAGGGTAATGAATCTTTCAAATGGCTCCCGGAAAACTCAGGCAATAACTATAACGAGAACCTGCTGGAACCGGTCAAAGCAGATTTTGAAAGACACCTGGAAGATGATTTCATCGATTCTTACTACGATCGTAATATTCCTCTTTTTATTTCACGGGAAGGACCACAGGCTGCTGTAGCCGACGTAAACGGCGATGGCCTGCAGGACATTTATATAGGAGGCGCACGCAAGCAAAGCGGCCAGTTGTATCTTCAAACTAAAGACGGTTTTCTCAGAAAAACAATCCCGGACTTTGAAAAGTTTTCAGAGTTTGAGGATGTTTCAGCTTTGTTCTTTGATTGTGACAGCGACGGCGACCGCGATCTTTTCGTTGGATCGGGAGGCAATAACCGTGACTCGGGCAGCCGCGAACTGCAAAATCGCCTATACCGTAACGATGGCAAAGGGAATTTCTCGTGGGATAGCCTGGCGCTTCCACCGAGTGGGGTAAATTCCGGAGTTGTGGTAGCGTACGATTTTGACGACGATGGAGACCAGGACCTGTTTGCCGGTAGCAGGAGCATTCCCCTGAATTATGGTCCGGCACCGCGGAGTTTTATACTGCAGAACGATGGGAAGGGGAAATTCAGTGATATAACCGTTTCTGCTGCTCCCGATATTGCATCGATCGGACTGGTTACTGGCGCATGTTGGGCGAATTTGGTAGGCGATGAACACAAAGAGCTCGTAATTGCAGGCGAGTGGATGACGCCGAGGATATTCACGTACAGCAACAAGCGATTTGTGGAATCAAGTTCTACTATGAATAACCTGTATGGCTGGTGGCAGGCAGTTAGTGCAGCCGATCTGGATGGCGACGGAGATGAAGACCTTGTTTTGGGAAATTTCGGGGAGAATTTCTATTTACATCCCACACAGAGCGAGCCGGTAAAGCTTTGGATCAACGACTTCGATAAAAACGGCAGCACCGAAAAAATCCTAACACGAACAATCGATCAGAAAGATATGCCGGTATTTCTCAAAAGAGATCTTACCGATCAGATCGTGTCTCTGAAAAAGCAGAACCTGAAATACGAGGAGTTTGGAAAAAAATCCTTCCAGCAACTGTTTGACCCTGCATTGGTGAATTCCTGCGACGTAAAAAAGTTTGACTATACATCATCCTGTATTGCTATCAATGAAGGCAATGGCAAATTCACCATTCAACCCTTGCCGCAGAATCTCCAGTTATCAACAATTAATGCAATTCTCTGCACCGATATAAACGCTGATGGAAAAACTGACATCATCGCCGCCGGAAATCGATTCGACCTTCTGCCCCAGTTCGGCCGCCTTGATGCCAGCTTTGGCCATGTTTTATTGAACAAGGGAAAGGGTCAATGGGAAGAACTCGGCAGCCAGCAGTCGGGTATGCTGCTGGACGGGCAGGTGCGCGACCTGGAATTCATTAGTGGTAGAAAGGATAATTACATTGTTGTACTTCAGAATAACGATTATCCCGTAATGTACCGGTTGAAAAAGAAATAAGTTAATCCTGCGGGAGAGTAACAGAGCAATTCAATCATGGTTCAAAAAACTGCTTTAATTGGTATTGTGAAATCAAATTTCATCGACAACAGAAAACCTGAAAGAAGAAGCCCCTTTCTTGAAACGAGGAAGAATTCTTGTATCGGGGTTCCTGTTGGCTTCTGCTTGCTGTTGGCAATACTCTTTTTTTCCTGCAGAACAAAATCGACCGATCATCCGGTTTTTATAACCATGGAATCAGAGGAAACCGGAATTGATTTTGCAAATAAGCTAAAACCAACTCCATCTTTCAACATGTTTAAATACATGTATTTTTATAATGGAGCAGGAGTAGCAGCAGGCGATTTTAACAACGACAAGAAAACCGATCTTTTTTTTGCTTCGAACCAGCAGCAAAACAAACTGTATCTCAACAGGGGAAATCTCAAATTTGAGGATGTAACCGGGCTCGCAGGTATTCCCGCAGATAGCGCATGGAGTACCGGCGTTTCGGTAGTTGATATCAATAATGACGGGTTGCTGGACATTTATGTTTGCCGCGTAGGAAACTATGAAAATCTCAAGAGCCACAATCAGCTACTCATTAACGAGGGATTGAATAAAGACGGAGTACCGGTATTTGCAGATAAGGCAAAAGAATATGGTCTCGATTTTTCGGGATTCAGCACGCAGGCGGCTTTTTTCGACTACGACCTCGATGGTGATCTCGATTGCTACCTGATGAATCATTCACTGCGGTTCAACGGAACATTTTCAGCCCGCTCAACTTATTCTAATACTTACGACTCACTCGCAGGAGACCGGCTTTACAAAAATGACCAGGGAAAATTCAAAGATTTCACGAAGGAGTCGGGAATTAATAGCTCAATTATTGGATATGGGCTGGGGATAGCTGTTGCAGATATCAACCTCGATGGTTACCCTGATTTGTATATCGGGAATGATTTCCACGAAAACGATTATCTCTATATCAACCAGCGTAATGGCAGTTTTCGGGATGAACTAACGGAACGGGTTATGCATACCAGCCAGTTTTCTATGGGAGTTGATGTGGCGGATATCAACAACGATGCCTGGCCGGAAATAGTTTCGGTGGATATGCTGCCGTCAGACCCTTATATACTCAAGCGTTCATTGGGAGAAGACGCCTACGATATTTTTAATTTCAAGGTAAGGCATGGTTATAACTATCAGTATGCACGCAATAACTTACAGCTAAACAAACGCAATGGAATGTTCAGTGAGCTCGGTTTGTATGCCGGTGTTTATGCAACCGATTGGAGCTGGGCTCCTTTATGGGTTGATTTTGATAACGACGGCGCCAAAGATCTTTTTATCTCTAACGGAATTCCCAAAAGACTCAACGATATCGATTATGTAAACTACGTTTCGAACGAAGAGTTGCAAAAGAAAATAAGGGAGAATAGCCTGGAAGATAAAGACATGGCCCTCATCAATAAATTCCCAGAAATCAGGTTAGAGAATAAATTTTATAAAAACGGGGGAAACATATCTTTCAAAGAAATAGGCGGAGAGATCGCGGGGAACAAACCAACTTTTTCAAATGGAGCAGCATATGCTGATCTCGACAACGATGGCGACCTCGACATAATCGTTAATAATATTGATGAAACTGCTTTGATCTATAGGAACAATAGCAATGATCATAAGCCCAAACCATATCTTAGTATAACGCTGAATGGCCCTTCTCAAAACAAAAAAGCCATTGGCGCACGGGTGTTGTTGTTTTCAGATTCTGCGATTTTTTCTTATGAAAAATATCCCGTGCATGGATTTCAGTCGGCCATGGAAATTCCATTACATATTGGCCTCGGGGACATAAAGATCGATTCATGTTTGCTGATATGGCCCGACAGAACCTACGAAAGACTGAATATTACACCGGGAGTTTCGACACTTGAATTCAGTTATTCCAAAGGATTACCCGCGTTTGATTTTAGTGTACTCAGCAATCGTTGGAAAAATCAAACAGGGGTGGCAGAAGATATTACCGGCACCAGCGGCCTCCAATACCTGCATATTGAAAATCCCTTTGTGGAATTTGACAGGGAGCCGTTGATTCCGCGAATGGTTTCACGGGAAGGACCGGCTCTTGCCATCGGCGATGCCAACAACGATGGCCTGGATGATGTTTTTGTTGGTTCATCAAAAGGAAATAAGCCAGCTATTTTTTTCCAGGCAAAAAACGGCCGGTTTCTGCGCACGAATCAACCTGAATTGGATCGTGACAGTATGTATGAAGAAACTGATGCCTGCTGGGTAGATGTAAACAACGATCGATTCGTGGACCTGGTAATTGCCAGCGGTGGTAACGAATATTATGGAGAAGATGAGCATCTTACTCCAAGGGTTTTTATAAATGACGGAAAAGGAAATTTTCAAAAAAAGGCAGGTGCTTTTAATAACCTTTTCCTGACTGCATCGTGCATAGTTCCCTACGATTTTAGCGGCGATGGTTACGTGGATCTTTTTGTGGGAGGCCGCGCGGTTCCCTGGGAGTACGGCCAGGTTCCTGCATCCTACTTGTTAGAAAATGATAAGAGTGGTGGATTCCGGGATGTCACAAAGGAGTACGCGAGTGATCTTTCCAACATAGGCTTTGTAACGCACGCACATTGGGCAGATATCGACGGTGACAGTGATCAGGATATTATAATTTCACTGGAATGGGGAGGAATTGTGGCTTTTCTTAATGAAAAGAAACATTTTTCAAAAAAGATGCTGACAGATAAAAAGGGTTGGTGGAACTTTAGTTTTCCTGTTGATATAGATAGAGATGGAGATCTTGACCTGATTGCCGGCAATCTTGGCCTGAACAGCAGGCTCAGCGCAAGTTCGCAACAGCCTGTACGACTTTACTACTACGACTTCGATGGCAATGGGAAAAGCGAGCAGATACTCACCTACTACCTGCAGGGAAAAGAAATCCCCTTTGCCAACAAGGAAGAATTACAGAAACAGTTACCCGGTTTGAAGAAAAAGTTTTTGTATGCGGAAGATTTTGCGAAGGCAACACTCCACGAAATTCTTGGTGCCGATAACCTGAAAAAGGCACAAATTCAAACAGCCGATTACTTTGGCAATTCGATACTTATCAATGAGGGAAATTTGAATTTTTCGGTGAAGGTTTTGCCTTGGGAGGCGCAACTGAGTCCTTATTACGCAGCAGAAACAATAATGGCAAATAATGATTCCCTGCCCGATCTTCTGCTAATGGGGAATTTTTATGAGAACAATATTCAAATGGGCAGGTACGATGCTGATGATGGGACAATACTAATCAATAAAGGCGCAGGAAATTTTGAATACTCGCTCCTTAATGGATATAGTGAAAAAGGACAGGTGCGCCGAATGGGTCGAATCAAAATTGGCAATAACAACGCCATTATTGTTGCAAGAAACAATGATAGCTTACGCGTTCTCAGGTTCAGATAACCGATTGCGTCAGAAAATCGGGTAATACACGCGCGTGATCCATTTGCTGGTATCGGGTTCGGCTCTTCGGTCGGTAACCAGTAATGCGAATGGAATAGCGGGAGAGGTTAATCGGTTATCGTATTTGTAGTTTTCTAACTGTTGCAACGCATACTCAACTGTTGCCTGGCCGCCTTTTACCTGCCCCCAGATGATATTGCCAGGAACCATTCTTTTTTGTTCTATATCTCCCTTACCGTTCAGCAACCGGTTGGTTGGGATCGCCACCATGGCCTCAAAATGGCTGCTATCGGCTCGCTGGATATTCAGCATCGGCGCATTTGTTTCCGCTGCATTTTCGGATTTGATATAGGCTTTCAGTTTATCTACCATTTTGTAAATGTCGTCAGTATTGGGATAGTGGTCATAATCATTGCGTGTTGCTACTAAAACAGTGTCGGTTACACGCGTTTTTTCAATAATCATCCCGTAAATATTTTCCTGCTTTTCCGCAAATTTTTTGAGAGCCAGCAAAACAGCAGCCATATCTTTTTTCAGTTTTTTAGCGGCGAAATAATTTTTTACCCTTGCGAGCGGGCCAGATCCTAAGCTGGCATTCACGCTCCATTCCAGCCCGGTAGAATCCACCAGGGGGCCGGCCATTAAAATTCTTCCGCCAAGTGTGCCCAGGTCTTTATGAATGATCTCGGTTTCTATAATATTTCCTTCTCGTCCGGTAACCCTGAACATGTTTCCATTATAGGTGGCGTTGTTGCCCGTTATCGGCAACGGCCACCATTTTGACCATAGCTGTTGCCCGCCTATAAAGTCACCTGTTCGGCCCATGGGTGCTTTTATGTCGATTCCTGTAACAATTGTTGTATCTCCGGGGATAATAAAATAGCCAGCAGCCAGTGCTGCGAACAACAGTATTACCAGAAACGATATCACTCTTTTCATAAAAAGCCCTTTCTTTTTTTATCCAGGTTGGGATGATCCCGCCTGGTTTATTTATTGAACGTTTTGCTGATGCTGAATAATGAATTCTATCAACTCTTCCAATGAGATATCAATCCGGTTTAGTGCATCAGTAATATCGTCGCGATTTACCTGTGCGGCAAAGGAAGGTGTTTTGAGTTTCTTCATTACACTTTTTACATCCATCCCTTCGTAGCGCGTCGGCCGGATGAGTGCCGCAGCATGTATAAAACCCGATAACTCATCGAATGCATAAATCATTTTATCCATTTTGCTTTCGGGCTCCACGCCAAAATAACGCGGGCCGTGCGAGGCAATGCATCGAATTACATCGGGATCGATATTTCTTTGTTCGAGTTCTTCAATAATTACCCGGCAATGATCGTCGGGATGCTTTTCCCAGTCGGCATCGTGTAACAATCCGGCCAGTTCCCATTTGAGCGCAGTTTGTTCGTCGGCGCCTTCTTTCTCCATCGCCCATGCCTTCATTACCGCGGCTACCTGCTTCATGTGAAGACGCAGGCGTTCATTGGGCACCCATTCGTTCAGCAACTGGTGCGCTTCTTCTATAGACAGTAAATTCCCCTTGTTGTCCGGGTTGCCGAATGTATTTCGTCCGAGTTGATGAACAGGCATTACTAAAACAGTTTTTGACGCGCAAAGGAAAGCAATTTGCTGAAAATTCGCATTATGTCAAAACGCGCTGAAGCAATAAGAACGGAGATACGCCGGTTTTGGTTACTTTTAATAGTATACAAGCTCGGTTTATGAGAAGCTACTATTTGCCAATTCTGTTAGTCGTTTCCTGCTTTTTTTGTGAAATTCTGCCTTTACAGGCGCAAAACAATAAGAAACCTCGTGTATTGGTGCTAACAGATATTGAAGCTGATCCCGACGACGCCCAATCGATGGTTCGCTTTCTCGTCTACTCCAATCATTGGGAGGTAGAGGGGTTGATTGCGACTACTTCTATTCATCAACAGAACCGTGTTGCACCCGAAAGCATTGTTCAGATTCTCGAAGCGTATCGCAAAGCCCTCCCCAATTTGCTGAGGCATGAAAAGGGCTTTCCTTCTTACGAAACGCTCAGATTGGTGGTTAAAAAAGGACTTGCTGTTTATGGTATGAATGGCGTTGGCGAAGGCAAAGATTCGGAGGGCTCGAACTGGATTATTCGTGCGCTGGAGCGAAACGACGATCGCCCCCTTTGGGTAACCGTATGGGGAGGTTCTAACACACTTGCCCAAGCGCTTTGGAAAATCAGAAAGACAAAAACAGAAGCAGAGGCAACAAAACTATACAGCAAATTAAGGGTGTACACCATTTCTGACCAGGATGATTCAGGTCCCTGGATACGGAAAAACTTTCCCACCATTTTTTTTATTGTTACCCCGGGCTATAACTATGCAAAAGCAAGTTGGCTGGGCATTTCGTTTCCGGCTCCCGGCTCCGATGGAAGTGTAGTATCGGCAGACTGGCTCGCTAAAAATATTCAACAGGGCCATGGGCCATTAGGGGCCGCTTATCCCGATATGGCCTACGGCATGGAAGGCGATACTCCAAGTTTTCTTGGCCTTATCAATAATGGATTGAACGATCCCGAACACCCGAACTACGGTGGTTGGGGAGGTCGCTATGAATTTTATCTTCCGCTATTTGAAGATTCCAATACGGGAATGTTCAAAAGAGAGAACTGGCCGAAAGATGAACCCGAAACAAGGCCGATATGGACAAATACAAGTGATTCGGTTTATTCTCTGGTCGATAAACAATGGCATTCGGGTAACCTTGAAACCATTTGGCGCTGGCGAAAGGAGTTTCAAAACGATTTTTCGGCAAGGATGAAGTGGGCAACAAAAAATTACGAAGAATGTAATCATCCACCCGTTCCAAAGCTGGCACATAGTTCCCGCTTTACCGTTAAATCAGGCGAGCAGTTTTACCTAAATGCAGCAGGTTCCAGCGATCCTGATGGGGATTCAATAAGTTATTTGTGGTTTCAGTATGCCGAAGCCGGAACATACAAGGGAATTGTGAGTTTTAAACCCTATGCTTCGAATTTATATCGGTTGCCGGTGATTGCACCTGCAGTAGATCAACCCCAAACCATTCATTTTATATTAAAGGTTACCGATAAGGGAGAGCCGCCGCTTACCCGGTATCAAAGGGTTATTGTAACAGTAGTCCCCCGTTAAGAGCCCTGATCTCTCGTCCCGACCGGAGTCGACTTTTCAACCAGGGCAAAATTTTTATTGTAAATCAATACTTTACAAAGGAGCGTTTCAAAAATAGTTCCCGAACTATTTGGAACATGAGCCTGCACAGGTCTATCTTTGCGACCCCTTTGAATAACTATCGAGGGTAACAGGAAGCGGGATGGCGCCCTGTAATTTTTTAACCGGCCTTGGCTCATCGCCATCGGCTAAAAGCTTTTTAAATGAGTAAACTACATTTCACCACCAAGCATGCGAATGCGGCTACCGTACAACGCAACTGGTATGTTGTAGACGGTACCAATCAAACCGTGGGACGCATGTGTGCCAGGATCGCGGCTGTTCTTCGGGGTAAGAACAAAGCGTATTACACGCCACATGTTGATTGCGGAGACTATGTTATTATTATTAATGCCGACAAGGTAAAATTCACCGGCAACAAGATGGATGAGAAAGAGTATCTCACCTTCTCCGGTTATCCCGGCGGACAAAAAGTAGAGATTGCCAAGGATTTGCTGAAGCGCCGCCCGGAAGCATTGCTCGAAAGAGCCGTAAGGGGTATGTTGCCCAAGAATCGCCTTGGTCGTAAGATGATCAAGAAATTATTCGTGTATGCAGGTAGCGAACACCAGCATGCTGCGCAACAACCTAAGGAACTTAAATTCTAAAACAGCCGCGAGCAATTCGCTTAAAAGCATATAAAAATGGAAAAGCAAAAAAATGGTGTTGGTCGTCGTAAAGAAGCCGTTACTAGGGTTTTCCTTTCAAAGGGAAGCGGTAAGATTACGGTGAACGACAAAGACTATAAAGAATATTTTACTCTGGTGTATTTACAGAACCAGGTGGAATTGCCATTGAAAACCGTTCAGGCCATTGATAAATTCGATGTGAAGATCAATGCTGCCGGCGGTGGTGTTAAGGGCCAGGCCGAAGCTGCCAAACTGGGTATTGGCCGCGCATTGGTGGAACTGAACCCGGAACTCCGTCCCGCGTTAAAAGCGGCTGGTGTTCTGAAGCGCGATCCCCGTTCTGTGGAGCGTAAGAAATTTGGTCATAAGAAAGCACGCAGAAGCTACCAGTTCTCGAAACGATAAGAGAAGCTATGAGCTGATAGCTGCGAGCCGGGAGCTCGAAGCTCAAGGCTCAACGCTCACAGCTATTTTTATTATAAACTTCTATAACAAGTAATAAATGGAAAATAACACTTCTCTTCAACAACAACTTTTGGACGCCGGTGTACACTTCGGTCACCTGCGTAAGAAGTGGAACCCCAAAATGCTGCCTTATATCTTCGCCGAGAAGAAGGGCATTCATATCATCGATCTTAATAAAACCACCGAGTCGCTGCAGGAAGCTGCCGCTGCCTTAAAGCAAATGGCACGTGCCGGTAAAAAGATCATGTTTGTGGGAACAAAAAAGCAGGCAAAAGAAATTGTTACCGAATGCGCCCGCAAAGTAAACATGCCCTACGCCACTGAAAGATGGTTGGGAGGTATGCTTACCAACTTCAATACCGTTCGTAAGAGCGTAAAGAAAATGCAGAGCATCGATAAAATGCTGAACGATGGTAGCGCCGATAGCCTTACTAAAAAAGAAAGATTGACATTGGTTCGCGACCGCGATAAAATGGACAAAGTACTCGGAGGTATTTCGCAACTGGGTCGTGTACCCGCTGCTCTGTTCATCATCGATATCGGTCACGAGCATATTGCTCTTGCAGAAGCAAAGCGTTTGGGCATTACCACTTTTGGAATGGTAGATACCAACTGCGATCCGAACAAGGTTGACTTCCCCATTCCGGCTAACGACGATGCCACCAAATCGATCGCTATCATCACTCAATACATCACTGCTGCCATAGCGGAAGGTTTGGCAGAAAGACAAGCCGCTAAGGAAGAGGAAGTAGAAGAAGTAACAGACGATGATAAGGAAAAGAAAGCAGCTCGTTTGCAGGCAGAAGCCGAAGCAGAGGGTGCACGTGCAGGAAGAGGTGGACGTGGTGGTCCTCAAAAGCGCCGCGTTCCCGGTGGAGCCAGCCGCAGACCCGCTCCCGGTGGAAGATAAACGAGTCAGTACTTCTTCAACAAGAGGTAGGGATTCATTTACGAATGCCGCGAGTATAAGGCTTTTGATTTTTTATTTATCAATCTTTAATTTTTAACTCATGTCTACAGTAACTATATCTGCAGCCGATATTAATAAACTGCGCCAGGCAACAGGCGCTGGTATGATGGATTGCCGCAAAGCGCTTACCGAATCGAACGGCGACTTTGAGGCTGCTATCGATTGGTTGCGTAAAAAAGGCGCCAAGGTTGCTGCATTGCGCGGCGACCGCGAAGCAAAAGAAGGAGTAGTAATTGCAAAAACTACCGCCGATAACAAAACCGGTATTGCTGTATGCGTTAGCTGCGAAACCGATTTCGTGAGTAAGAATGCCGACTTCGTTGCATTTGCCCAGAGCATTGCCGACGCAGCCATTGCCAATAACGTAAAGAGCCTCGATGAACTGAATGCCGTAACTATTAACGGAGCTAGAGTAGCCGACCTGGTTAATGATAAACTTGCTTCTATTGGAGAGAAAATCGGTATAACCAAGTTTGAAAGAGTAGATGCACCTTATGTAGCTTCTTATATCCACGGCGCTAATCGTATTGGCGTGTTGGTGGGTATGGATAAAGAAGCAGCAGAAGCGGGCAAAGATGTTGCTATGCAAATTGCAGCAATGAACCCCGTAGCTGTAGATCCGTCTTCCGTTCCAGCCGCTACCGTAGAAAGGGAGAGGGCAATTGCTACCGAGCAAATCCAGGCCGATCCCAAAATGGCCGGTAAACCTGCTGAAATGATCGCTAAAATCGCCGAAGGCAAACTGAATGCTTTCTTCAAAGAAAGCACCTTGCTCAGCCAGGCATTTGTGAAAGACAGCAGTAAATCTGTAGGAGATTATCTCAAGAGCGCGGGCGATGTAAAGGTTTCCGAGTTCAAGAGAGTTGCGCTGGGTTAATTGAATTTTACCGATACAATTTTACAGGGGAGTCTTCAAAGGCTCCCCTTTTTGTTCCCCGCCAATCGACGAATACAATCGAAAGAAGAATTCTGGCGGATGAAAAGTTTTAAGCTCTAACTATACATTCTTCTGTTTATTCGGGGGCTTCCGTATATTGCGCCGCAAATACTCTTCATGCTACCAAAATACAAGCGCATTTTATTGAAGCTTTCTGGCGAATCGTTGATGGGTGATAAGTCGTTTGGGCTCGATCCGGAGGTAATTGAAAAATACGCACGCGATATCAAAGAAGTTGTAGAGCTGGGGGTACAGGTGGCGATTGTAATTGGGGGCGGTAATATTTACAGGGGTATGAACGAAGGCGACACCGGTATAGAAAGAGCGCATGGCGATTACATGGGCATGCTGGCAACGGTAATCAACGGAATGGCCCTGCAGGCAATGCTCGAAAAAGTGGGAGTGTTTACCAGGCTCCAGAGCGCTATTAAAATGGAGCAGATTGCCGAACCTTATATTCGTCGCCGCGCTATCCGTCACGTAGAGAAAGGTCGTGTAGTGATTTTTGGTGCAGGAACCGGTAATCCCTATTTCACTACAGATACCGCGGGTTCTTTGCGCGCGATCGAAATACAGGCAGATGTTATTTTAAAGGGCACAAGGGTTGATGGAATCTATACGGCCGATCCCGAGAAAGATCCGACAGCAAAGAAATTTGATAACATAACATTCCAGGATTGTATATCCAAAAACCTGCGGGTAATGGATATGACAGCCTTTACCCTGTGTATGGAAAACAACCTTCCCATTATTGTATTCGATATGAATAAACCCGGCAACCTTATGAAAGTAGTGACGGGCGAGAAGGTGGGAACGCTGGTAAAAGGTTGAAATACAGAGCGCCGAAAATTATCTTTCTAAGGGCTTGCATTTACCGAATGGAGATAGTATTTTTCCATTCTGAAAAACCACCCATTTTGGTGGTTTTTTTATACCTGCACCTGTATTTTCAAATCCCTTGAAGAACGGTTTCCCAGATTTTAATCCCGAAAAACCGGATTAAAAGCTTATTTCCGAACCGTTATGAATACATTTCTCATCATCCTGGGTTTACAGATAACACTTACGGAGATCATCGTCTTCCAGGTGGGAGCTATTGTGCTCGGTTTTGCCATTCACTTTTTTATTTCCAGCAAGAAGAATATAAAGATCAACGAACAAACGGATCCCAATGCAATCAGCGAGGCCGATGAGTGGCGGTTGAAGTATTACGAAGAGGTGGACCTGCATGAGAAGCGCCAGGAGCAAATGAAAAAAGAAATTGCCGAGGCCCGCGAGGCTGAACAGGAACTGGAAAGGGAATTGGCCGAAATGCGTGCGGAAACAAGACGTTTGTTACAGGAACAACTCAATAAGCCCAGCGAAATTCCTACCCTCGATTACCTGGAACAACTGAAACAGGCGCAAACCAATCTGTTCGAACACAACCACCGCATCAATCGCCTGCTCGAACAAATCGATATATTGAAAGATGCAGAACAAAAGCATCTTGAAACATTGAAGGTTAATGAGAATTTAAATGCGCAATTACGCGACTTACGTAAATCATTAGCCGAAAAAGAAACCGAAATCAAGCAAATACGCCAGCAACATACTTTATCGAAGGAAATGAACGATCGCCTCACACAGGCTTACGGCGAATTCAATTATTTGCAGGAGAAAATACAGAAAGTAGAAACACACCTGGTACAGCCCCAGAACCGCAGTTTCGAGTTCGACGAATTGCAGCAGTCTTATTTCAAGCTTACAAAAGACTTCGATGAACTAAAGCTGAAATATCTTTCGATGATGGAAGAAAACCAGCGCCTCACCCGTTTGCTGGCCGATGTCGAGGATAAGCTGCGCGAAGCCAATTTTCAAAGGCAGCAGCTTATGAAAAAAGTAAATTTCCTGGAAGAGTTAAACAACGATCTTCAACAGGTTGCCGAACATAACAAGAAACTCGAGAACCAATTGCGCCGCATCAGTGAAATCGAAGCATTGCTGGCAAGGGTATCGGGCCAGAAACCGGAGGGAGAGTAACGCCTCTTATTAATCGGCAGCTTTTCTTATTCGCTTTACACTTGCTAAAAGTATCTTCGTTTTTTTTACCGTAGAAATGCTGTTTCAGGAACCCAACGATTTTATTAATTGCTGTTTTTTAGTCGGGGCTTTTATCCTCGCTAACCCGGGGAACAAGGGAAAAAAATGAACAATAAACCAATCTCCGCGTTCTATGCCCCTCTGCGGTAAAATTTCTATCCTCGCCATCCTCTTCATCTTCCCGATCAATAAAATGATCTTCCTCAGCATTAGACCACGCAGGTTTTGTTACTTTGCGGCAAAATAATTTGTATGCCTTCTGTTGCCGATATCCGCAAAGATTACATGTTGCATTCGCTCACTGAGCAAGAAGTAGCAAGCAGTCCGATTCAGCAATTTACTACCTGGTGGAACGAAGCTATTAAAGCAGAAATAGAAGAAGTAAATGCGATGACCCTCGCTACGGCATCGGCAGATGGAGTTCCCTCTGCCCGTATCGTATTGTTGAAAGGGTATGATGAAAAGGGCTTTGTATTTTTTACGAATTACAATAGTTATAAGGGAAAAGATCTGCAGGAAAATCCGAGGGCCTGCCTTGTTTTCTTCTGGAAAGAATTGGAAAGGCAGGTTCGCATCACGGGCCTGGTTTCAAAAGTGAGCGATGCGGAAAGCGACGAATACTTCAACAGCCGGCCCGAAGGAAGTCGAATTGGCGCCTGGGCATCGCCTCAAAGTTCGGTAATACAAAGCCGGGAATGGTTAGAAGAAAATGAGAGAAAAATTCGCGGGCAATTCAACAATTCAGCTATAAACAGACCTGCTCATTGGGGAGGATACAGGCTTCAACCTATTACCATTGAATTCTGGCAGGGAAGACCCAACAGGCTTCACGACAGAATTCAATACACGATGGAGGAAAATGGAAACTGGAAAATCGAGCGGCTTGCGCCGTAGGGGTTTGATGGTTCAAAGGTTTAAGGGTTCAAGGGTTTAATAGTTTAAGGTTGTTGCAATAAGGAATGATGCCCGATTCTATACAACCCTTGAACTCCTGAACCATTAAACCCTTAAACAGATTAATCCACATTGTGTTTTTACGACTTTTTAGCCGCAGCTTTTTTCCTGGCGGCAGGGCGTGCTGGTCTGCTTTTACCAAATGAACCCTTGAAAGTTTTTCCTTTTTTCGTTCTTTTATCACCTCTTCCCATATTGTTGATTTTTTAGTGAATTAATAATCGGTCATAAAAAGGGCCCCGGTACTTTGCCGAGCTTAGTGCTTGCGCCGTACAGGAGCCGCTCAAATTTATTTACAGGGCCTTAGAGTTTAGCAGCAAGCTCCTTACCAGCTTTAAAGCGTGCTACTTTTTTAGCTTTGATTTTTATTACTGCGCCGGTGCGGGGATTGCGTCCGTTACGGGCTGCTCTTTTGGAAACAGAAAAAGTTCCGAAACCAACCAATGTTACTTTACCACCTCCTTTCAAAGTTTTGGTAACGGCTTCTATGAATGAGTCGAGCGCGGCGTTGCTCTGTGTTTTTGTTATACCTGCGTCGTCGGCAATTTTTGCAATTAATTCTGCTTTGTTCATAGTGTAATTTTTAAAAAATTAAAGAGCAACAAAATTAACCGCTTTTCTATACCCGCAAAATTTTTCTTAGGGAATTAATATTCGGTCAACCGGCTGTAACCCGCGCCGGGCAAGGGTTGTGCGCGATGTGTAAAGTTTGGTATGGGGTAACATAGCAGGTGCAACAGGCTGAAACCCTTATCGGTATTAGGTTTCAGCCGCTAAGGGAAATAGAGGCAGCAGATGGGCCGGCATCACTATCGGATTATTTGCCATATATGAACGGAAGATTATTTTCCACAGTCATTGCACAATTTCCATCAATGTTCGGAATGCAATAAAACGATCGCCCCATTTGTCGATTCCGCTTTTGCGCATCTGCGCGGCAAATAGTTCGATATAACGATCGTAGTCTTCTTTTTTTTCGGCAAAATACTGGGAGGAATAGGTGGGGCCCTCCGAATCATCGATATCCAATAATCGGGCAAGAGTATTTCTTATAAAACATCCAGTGCCCATTACTTCGGGAATATGTTCATCGCGCATCCATTTCAACCATTCTTCGTGAATTTGCCAGTCTACTTTTAATGTAACGTTGTAAATAAGCATAGGCAAAATTATTTCGGATACCTCTTCATTTCGAAGCACAAAAAGCAAATTGAAAAAGGGAGTAATTTCTTGCTCACAATAATCAGCGATATATTTTTTTATTACGGCATTTGTCGATCGGCGCTTGAAGCTACGTACTACAAGCAATACGAATTACATCTTCAACTCCATGTACACCGGGCAATGATCGCTGTGCTTTACGTCGGGGAATATTTCGGCGTCTTCCAGGTTTTTTTTCAATGGCTCGGTAACATTGATATAGTCGATGCGCCAACCTTTGTTCTGCGCGCGAACGGTAGGAAAACGCTGGCTCCACCAGCTATAGCGATGCGGTTCGGGATGGTATTCGCGAAAAGTATCTATCCAGCCGCTTTCAAAAAATTTATCCATCCATTTTCTTTCATCGGGTAAAAAGCCAGATGAATTTTTGTTACCCTTCGGATCGTGTATATCAATTTCCTTATGGGCAATATTGTAATCGCCGCACAAAATTATTTTGGGATGCTTTTTGCGCAACTTGTTCAGGTAAGAATAAAACTCACCGAGCCATTCGTATTTAAACGATTGTCTTTCGTCGCCGGAAGTGCCCGAGGGAAAATAGGCGTTGATCAAACGAATATCCTTATAATCGAGCTGCAATACTCTTCCTTCTTCGTCGCTCACGGCATGACCTGTTCCATATTCTACGCGATCGGGTTTTATTTTGGTGAATACAGCAACACCGCTATAGCCTTTTTTTTGCGCGCTGAACCAAAAATCGTGATAGCCGAGATCGGTGAATTGTTTGTGATCAACGTTGTCTTTATTGGCCTTTGTTTCCTGTACACAAATTATATCGGCAGGGTTTGTTTTCAACCAATCGATAAAGCCTTTGTTCATGGCGGCGCGAATGCCGTTTACATTGTAAGAAATGATACGCATAGAAATGATATTACCGGAAAGATCGGCATTATTTGGTTTTTGTTTCCAAACGGGCAGCGAATATTTTTTAAATTGACGGATAATTTATGCTCTTGATATGGAAGCAGAAATACGCAAAGAACCCATAAAGCCCATCGTTCCGCCCAAGCAACATGTATTTTTGGAAGGTCCCCGTGGCAGGGGATACGAACTGGCTTTTGCCTGGCGGGTGTTTACTCAATTTATTAAAGGATTCAGGGCCCTGCATTTTATCGGGCCCTGTATAACCGTGTTCGGATCGGCGCGCTTTAAGGAAGATCACCGCTATTACCAGGTTGCGCGCGAGTTTGGGAAACGCATTGCTGAAATGGGTTTTACTACGATGACCGGGGGCGGACCCGGTATTATGGAAGCTGCCAACCGGGGCGCATTCGAAAACAACGGCACTTCCATTGGCTGCAATATTCAATTGCCGTTTGAGCAAAAGCCGAATCCCTATGTACATCGTTCCATAACATTTGAACATTTTTTTGTGCGAAAGGTATTGCTGATAAAATACTCATATGCGTTCATCATCATGCCCGGGGGGTTTGGCACGATGGACGAATTTTTTGAAACACTCACCCTGATTCAAACCCGCACTATTACACAATTTCCCGTGGTATTGTACGGGAAAGAATATTACCGCGAGTTGTGGGAATACATTCTTTATATGGAAAGCCAGGGTATGATTTCCAAGGAAGACCTCGACCTCGTATTGTTAACCGACGATATGGAGGAGGCAATGCAGCATATCCACCTGTTTATAAGTAAAAACTACAAAGTAAAACCAAGAAGGAAATTGTGGTGGTTGTTTGAGAAAAGGTAATTATCAAATTCAAGAACAACAACAATATAACTCCATGCCATAGGCTATAATTTATTTGTGTGGGATATATAAAACCGTTAAGTTTGAAATAATCAAAACCAATTGCAATGGAGAATAATCCCCAAACACCGGCACCGGAAGAAACCATTTTTTCCGAATCCGATTATTCCATGGAAGGGTATGATAAGCACATTCGAAATACCCGAATTATGCTCTTTATCATTGCAGGCATGCAAATACTGCCCTTGCTGACGCTTGGCCGACTTGCACCCGAAGCCAAGATCTACGTAATTGTAGTAAGCGTATTGGGAGGATTGATTTTTGCCGGCCTCGCCATCTGGACAAAATACAAACCCTTAACAGCTATTCTCGTAGCATTTGGGTTTTATATAGCATTGCTCATATTGAGTATAGTTGTGGGGGGAATAGCCGCACTTTTCCAGGGCGTAATTGTAAAGGCAATTGTAATTGTGTTGTTTATTTTGGGTCTGCAGAATGCGCGACAAATTGAATCTATGAAAAAGAGTTTTGGGAAATAGCGAAGCTCTTGATCCAACAAGAATTTCTAGCCGATCAATAAAAAACTCTTTTGGTAAATTTTTGCAGAGCTGCTCCGGTACTTACCTGAAAGAAATCAATTCCACATCAAATACAAGCGTACTGTTGGGGCCAATTACGGCGCTCACCTGCCTGTCGCCATAAGCAAGATGCGGAGGAATGAAAAAACGCCATTTGCTTCCGCTTGGCATTAATTGCAGTCCCTCGATCCAGCCTTTGATAACCGCATTCAATGGAAAGCTGGCAGGCTGCCCTCTTTTTACGGAACTATCGAAAACTTCGCCGCTTATTAATGTACCGTGGTAATGACAGGTAACGGTGTTATGAAGAGAAGGTTTTTCACCTGTTCCCTTTTGAAGGATTTCGTATTGCAGCCCGCTCGGCAATGTTATCACTCCTTCTTTTTTTGCATTTTCAGCAAGAAATATTTCTCCTGCCTTAAGATTGGCCGCTGCTTTTTCTTCGCGCAATGCCTTGAGTTTATCTGCTGCCGACATAAAATTGTTTTAATGAAGTTTGATATTATCCGTTATTTCATTCTAATACCGGCCTCAACCACCTGGTGGCTTCTTCTTTACTCATGCCTTTTCGCTGGGCATAATCATTCAACTGATCTTCCCCTATTTTTCCCACGCCAAAATACTGGCTTTGCTGGTGACTGAAATACCAACCGCAAACGGAGGAGGCAGGATACATGGCAAGGGATTCGGTTAAATGAATGCCCGTTGCTTTTTCGCCGCCCAGTAATTCAAATAATTTGTACTTCTCTGTATGGTCGGGGCAAGCGGGGTAACCCGGCGCCGGGCGAATACCGCTGTATTCTTCTTTGATAAGTTGTTCGTTGCTCAATGCTTCGTCTTTTGCATAGCCCCAAAATTCCTTTCTCACTCTTTGATGCAAACATTCCGCAAATGCTTCGGCCAACCGATCGGCAAGTGCCTGCAGCATTATCTTGTTGTAATCGTCGTGTGCCGCTTCAAATTTTTTGATATGCGCCTCAATTCCTTTCAAGGTTACGCTGAAAGCACCGATATAATCGTGCACAGTGTGGCGCGAATCGTAAGGCGCAATAAAATCGGCTAAGCTTAAGTTGGGTTGATCGGCTGCTTTCTTAATCTGCTGACGTAAAAATTCCAGCCTGATATTTTTAGCTGCCTCTACGTTTTTTACTTCAATACTGTCCGGGCCTACGCGTCCTGCTTCCCAGAAACCGATTACACCCTGTGCCGTCAGCCATTTCTCTGCAACAATTTTATCCAGCAAGGCATTGGCATCGTTATAAAGTTTGCTTGCTTCGGTTCCTACCTTGCTATCTTTTAGAATATCCGGGAAATTTCCATGCAGTTCCCATGAAATAAAGAAAGGTTTCCAATCAATGTATTTCCGGATCTCCGACAAATCAAAGTCCTGGAAAACTTTTGTGCCGGTGAAATTCGGCTGCACGGCTTTATAATTTTTCCAATCAATTTTTACTGCATTGGCCTGTGCATCTGCAAAGGAAATATATTGCTTAACAGATTTTCTATTGGCAAAATCCTGTTGCAGTTTGCTGTATTCTTTTTCGATTGACTCAAGAAATTCTTTCTTCTGTTCCTTGCTCAATAAAGATCCTGCAACTGTTACGCTGCGCGACGCATCAAGCACGTGCACTACGCCCTGGTCGTATTGCGGCGCGATTTTTACGGCGGTGTGCATGCGCGAAGTGGTGGCGCCTCCAATCAACAACGGTTGCTTCATATTGCGGCGCTTCATTTCGTGTGCCACATGCACCATTTCGTCGAGCGATGGAGTAATCAATCCACTTAAACCAATGATATCAGCCTTTTCCTTTTCGGCGGTATCAAGAATTTTATCGGCAGATACCATCACACCCATATCAACTATATCGTAACCATTACAACCCAATACTACACCCACTATATTTTTCCCAATATCGTGTACATCGCCTTTAACGGTTGCCAGTAAAATTTTGGGAACACTACCGGATTTGGCTGCCGGGTTGCTTTTCTTTTCCTCTTCGATAAAAGGAGTTAACCAGGCCACGCTTTTTTTCATTACGCGGGCGCTCTTTACTACCTGCGGTAAAAACATTTTTCCGGCGCCGAATAAATCTCCCACCACATTCATCCCGGCCATTAAGGGGCCTTCAATAACGTCGAGCGGTTTTGGATATTTTAATCTTGCTTCTTCGGTATCGATATCTATGTAATCGGTTATTCCGTTGATCAGCGCATGTTTCAATCTTTCTTCTACAGGTGCGTTTCTCCATGCATCGTCTTTCTTTTCCTCCTTGCCTTTTGCCTTTACTGTTTCTGCAAAAGCGATCAATTTTTCGGTGGCTTCGTTATTGGTATTGTTTCTGTTGAGAATGACATCTTCGCACAGCTCACGTAATTGTGGTTCTATTTCATCGTACACTACCAGTTGGCCGGCGTTTACAATTCCCATATCCATACCCGCTTTGATGGCGTGGAAAAGGAATACGCTGTGCATGGCTTCGCGAACGTGATCGTTGCCACGGAAAGAAAAGGAGAGATTGCTTACACCTCCGCTCACCTTGGTAAGAGGCATCAGTCTTTTTATTTCGCGCGTTGCTTCTATGAAATCAACTCCATAGTTATTGTGTTCTTCAAGACCGGTGGCAACGGCGAAAATATTGGGATCGAAAATGATATCCTGCGGATCGAAACCCACTTTTTCGGTGAGTATTTTATAAGCGCGGTGGCATATCTCAACCTTCCTGTCTTTGGTATCGGCCTGGCCTTTTTCATCGAAGGCCATTACAATAACAGAAGCTCCGTACGACTGGCAGATGATGGCTTGTTCAATAAACTTCTCTTCGCCTTCCTTCATCGAAATGGAGTTCACGATACATTTTCCCTGCACGCATTTCAATCCTGCCTCGATGATCTCGAACTTCGAGCTGTCGATCATGATCGGGATTTTAGCGATATCGGGTTCGCTTTGCAAAAGATGGAGGAAGGTGGTCATGGCCTGTATGCCATCGAGTAAGGCATCGTCCATGTTCACATCCAGTATCTGCGCTCCATTTTCTACCTGCTGGCGTGCAACACTTAAAGCCTCTTCGTATTTGTTTTCCTTAATGAGGCGGGCAAACTTTTTTGAACCGGTAACATTGGTACGTTCGCCTACGTTTACAAAATTGGTTTCGGGCCTGATCACCAATGGTTCGAGGCCGCTGAGGCGTAAATAGGGTTTGATATGTATCTGATCGCTCATACTATTCAGGCTAGTTCTTTTTCAATTACAGGTAAGGGACGAGGTTGTAAGTTTTTTACGTGTTCCGCAATATGCCGGATATGATCGGGAGTTGTTCCGCAGCATCCGCCCACGATATTGACAAAACCTTCCTTTGCCCATTCTTCGAGGTAATGACCGGTATCTTCGGGTTTCTCGTCGTATTCACCCATTGCATTGGGCAAACCGGCATTGGGATAAGCAGAAACATAGCAGGCTGCGAGTTGCGAAAGCTCTTCGATATGCGGACGCATTTCTTTTGCGCCGAGTGCGCAGTTCAATCCCACGCTCAAAGGCTTTGCGTGCATAACAGAAGTATAAAACGCCTCGAGGGTTTGACCACTTAATGTTCTTCCCGAAGCATCCGTTATCGTTCCGCTGATCATGATTTCTTTTTTAGGAGCATTGGGATGATCGCGATAATATTTTTTAATGGCGAATATGGCGCCTTTGGCATTAAGGGTATCGAATATGGTTTCGATCAGTAACAGATCTACACCGCCTTCAATCAAACCCTTTGCCTGTTCGTAGTAAGAAGCTACTACCTCATCGAAACTAACTGCCCGGTAACCGGGATTGTTTACATCGGGCGATAGGCTCAGGGTTTTATTCAACGGGCCGAAAGCCCCGGCAACATAGCGGGGTTTAGAGGGATTTTTAGCAGTGAACTCATCGGCTACTTTGCGCGCAATACGCGCGCCTTCTAAATTCATTTCATAGGCATACTCTTCCAAACCAAAATCGGCCTGCGCAATACGAGTGGCCGCGAAGGTATTCGTTTCAATAATATCGGCCCCCGCATCTAGGTACTGGCGATGAATGTCCTCAATGATTTGCGGTTGTGTAAGATTGAGAATATCGCTGTTGTTTTTTAACTCGTGGCTCCAGTTTTTAAAACGCTCGCCGCGATAGGTGGCCTCGGTGGGCTTATGCCTTTGTATCATGGTGCCCATTGCGCCATCGATAATGAGTATGCGTTTCTCCAAATCTTGCCTGATGCTCATGGTATAAGATTTAAATATTTATTGCCTGTTGCAGTTGTTCGACTTCTTTAATCGCAACAATGCATCATGCATTTCAAAACTGAACTATAAACGTTGGAAAACCGGTGAGGGAGTTTCGTGGCGTTTATTAGTTCAATTTATTCCCGTTTATTACGGGACAGGCCGAACAATAAACAAATCCGCCTGTAAACGATGTGCAAAGCTAAAGGAACTGGGGGGAAAAAGCAAGAATAAGATAAGGCTGGTAGCCATGAGCTGTGAGCTTTGAGCAGCGAGCTACGAGCTACCGACTTAGGAGTTGAGAGCATTCATGAGCCACATTGGCTAATACAATCATCACTTGATGGCAAGGATATACAAATAGAGCAATCAAGCAATAGCTCCCGGCTCGCAGTTAATAAGCTATCTGCCCGAAACATAACTCTCCACCGGCATCCGGTTTTGCAGGCTTCGGCCTAAGGTAAGCTCATCGGCGTATTCGAGTTCTCCGCCAAAGGCAATACCCCTTGCAATGGTAGTGATGCGGATGGGGTTTTGCGCCGCAGACAGTTTTTTCTGGATATAATAGATGGTAGTATCGCCTTGTATATTGGGGTTGAGTGCAAAGATCAACTCCTCCGTTTGTTCTTTTTGGATACGATGCAATAGCGATTCGATATTGAGCTGATCGGGCCCGATTCCGTCGAGTGGTGAAATAACGCCACCCAGCACATGATAAGTTCCGTTGAATTGCTGGGTGCCTTCGATGGCAATAACATCGCGTATGGTTTCTACCACGCAAATAATTTCCTGCCGCCTCAGGCTATTGGCGCAAATGGAACAGATATCGGCATCGGCTACATTGAAACAGCGCTGGCAGAATTTTATCTCCTTACGCATGCGAATAATGGCCTCCCCAAATGCTTCTACTTTTTCCGGCTCGGTTTTAAGCAGGTGCAATACCAAGCGCAGGGCTGTTTTCTTGCCAATACCGGGAAGTTTGGCAAATTCATTCACTGCGTTTTCCAACAAGGCAGAAGAAAATTGCATGCAGCAAAGGTAATAGATTGCGTACGAAGTTTTGGCTCGAAGCGGGTAGCGCATCGCCCGCAGCCACGACCATGCATCAGCCTTACAAGCTTATATCAATCTCGTTCTCCCAATTGGCCTTAACGGTTAGCTTCCGGGTGATGGCGAGTACCTTTTCGGGTTGCCTTCGGCTGCCAAAAAATTGACCCGGATCCCATTTGCCGTTCTTGTTTTCGTCGAATACAATGCGTAAATCGTATTCGCCGGGTACAAATAATTTGGCATTGTATTCCTTGCTATTGAGCGGGATCGATTTTGCCACCTGCCCGTTTTGTACAAATTGCAGAATGGGGTTTAAGGAAAGATCGAGATTGGGAAAACGCAATCGCAACTCGCCGTAGGCGCTTTGCTTTTTTGTTTTAAAAGCGAGCGTATCGTTTTTTGCGAGCTTGCGCCCGGCAGTATCGGCAGCAAAGTCCTTGTCTACGATCAGATAATAAGAGCTGTTTTCGGCCCACGAATATTGCAGCGATAGTTTTGTATTGCCGGTATCGCGTACAATTTTATAATTGGCAATGGGGTTTAGTTTTTCGTCGGCAAATATAATTTTAGTGGAATCGTACTCTTTTATAGGCGCTGCGCGAAAATATACTTCGAGGGGTTTTAATAAATCCTGTTCTCCCGCATCGAGATTGGTTTCAAGTTTTAGCCTTTTATCCGCAGCCGCACCCGTGCCTCTCAAACCCGTGGGCCTTGCTACCCCGGGCCTGTCCGTTTTTGGAGCTTCCTCTTCTTCCGTATACGCGTACAGAATTATATTTTCCTGCTTAGGGCCGATTACGATAGCGCTGTCGGCAAAAGCAAATAATTGCGATTTAGACTGGTATCGCCTCGATCCGCCTTTTCCCTCGAAAGCATATAAATAAAATACCCCGGCCGGGAGGTTTCTGAACCGGAACTTTCCTTCTCTATCGAGGCGGGCAATATAACGAGGTGACTCCTTTGCTACTGCCGAATCATCGGGGTTTTTATACAGTACGGCTATTAGCGTGCTATCTGGTTTCCCTGTTTCAGCAACAATAACGCTTCCGGATAGTTGAAAAGAGTCGATGCTTGGCCCGGTAGAAAAGCTATAGCTGAAATTCTTCAGTATATTGGACTCGTTAACGTCTTTAATAGCATTTCCAAAATTGTAGGTATAGGTAGTATTTGGCTCCAGCGTATCTTTTATGTTTACGGTAACGGTTCGTAATTTGGATTCTACGGTTGGATTTATTTTCGGCGTGGGAGATACCAGCAGGTTTTCGGAGATATTATCCAGTTGAACAAATTCGTTAAACTCAAAAACAATGCGCCTTGAGTTGAAATTGGTACTTGAATCGGAAGGTCGCGCATTTACCAATACGGGAGGCAGGGAATCTCTTGGCCCGCCCAGTGGAGGTACAATATTGGCGCAGCCCGTGGGCACTACCAGTTGTGCAATCAACACCAGGCAGGCAGTCAGTGTAATCAGCCCCTGTATCAAATCATTTTTCCGCATAAAGAATCGCAAACTTAAAGGCTTTGGCGCGATTATCGGAGCCTATTTTCCTAATAATCCATTAAATCGCCGGGAAGCCTGGCGCGATGTGCGTTTATAATTCTTCTTCTTCCTCTTCCAGTTCGTGCAGTTTTACGGCGAGATTGTTTGTTTTTACAAAATTGCACCAATGGCAATCGTTTTTCCCGCAACCGGTATAGAATTCGCGCGATTGAATTTTTTGCCAAACATCCGCGATTTGCTGGCTCACCGTGGTGATATCGGCAGGTGTAATAACCAGTTTCTTTTTTTGGTATTCCTTCTTTTTATCGGGTTCTATAAAGTCGAATTCGGTACTCACCACGCGCCAGTCTTTTTGACCGTAATTGTCCACAAGGATTTTGTAGAATACTGCTTGTCGCCAGTAATCACCACCATTCGGATCTTTTTCGTTCGGGGCCTTCAGTTTCGCACTGGCTTTGTCGGGATCGCCTGTTTTGTAGTCGACCACATTTACCGATTTTCCATCGAACTCCAGTTTGTCGAGTTTGCCTTTTAAGGGCACTCCGTTTAACACCACGTTCCGGATATTTCTTTCGATGGCCACAATTTTATTAAAGGAGTAGATGTATTTGTCGTAGTAATTGCTCAATACTTCATGCCCGTATTCCAGCCTTCGCTCAAATTGTTCCTTTGTAAAACTCTCGCGGTGACGGTGCATGTACCATTCGAAATCGGCAATAAACTGTTCTTTGGAGTGGAATTCATTTTTACCGTTCTCCTGCATTTTGCGAAACAGTTGTTCAAGCGCAAAATGGATAGAAGAACCAAACTCCGTTGCTTCGTTTTTGGGCGATGGAATACGAACCAGGTTTTTGAAATAAAATTCGAGCGGGCATTTCAGGTAATTGTTTAAGGCAGTAACATTCATCACAAATTTTTCCAGCAGGCGTTCTACAAAATCCTCTTCGAGTTTTTGAATTTCGGGGGCGGTTTCTTCGAAATTCAATGCGGAGAAGCTGAAGAGCTCCTCGCTGCTTACTTCGGCCTTTTGTATGGTGATGTGGGGATGGCGATCGAGGATTTCTGCGATGAACATCGAAGGCTCCAGCTCTTTGTTATCGTTCTTGTATTTGCTGAAAGAAAGGAACAGGAACTTCTCGGCCCTTGTAAGCGCTACATAAAACAACCGCCTTAGTTCTTCGTCTTCCCTATGTGCCGGCTGATTGCTGAAAACAGTATCGGGCAGGGTATAGCCGCCACCGGGTTTTCTTTTTTTCTCCCAGAACGAAGAATTACAGCCTGCTACAAACACGTATTCAAACTCTAACCCTTTTGACCCGTGCGCTGTGAGCAGGTTTACACCCTTATCGCTCCCGCTTACCTGTACCAGCGGCAGGGCAATTCCTTCCTTTTCCATGAGGTTGAATATTTCAACCAGTTCTTCGAGGTCCATGGTGGGATTGCGATGTGTTTCGTCGCGCACAAAATCGAAGAGCGCAGTTAATACCCGTAACTGGTAGTGCTTGTCGGGGCTTTGCATAATGAAAGACAAAACACCCGCCTCTCGAACCAGGTTTTCGAAAAGCTGCTGCAAGGTGATATTGGGAACATCGGCTATAAGTTTTTCGAGGGCCAGGGATGCTTTCTTCATTGGTTCGGGTAGCCCTTGCGCAAACAAATCCCTGGGAACTGCATTTGTTTTTTCACTCAAAATCCGGCGAAGTGAAGTTTTGTTTTCACTAAACTGTTTCTCTGCCACTTCAACGCTCAATTTGGCAATTTCTATGGGTGAAATGCCAAACCAGTTGAAATGGAGAATTTCAAAAAGCATTTCATCGCCGCCATAGGGAATATCGTGTTCGGCAGCCAGGTACTTTAATAAAAGAATGATTTTTTTGGCAAGAGGAATATCGAAAAGATTTTCCTGCCGTTTGCTGTAAATCGGGATATCCAGGAGTTTGAGGTATTGGCCAATTTCTTCCCCGTATTTGTTTTCGCGATAGATAATAGCTATTCTTCCAGGCTCTGTTCCACCTGCCACCAGTTTCCTGATGGCAGAGGCGATGCCAATCATTTCGTGCCGTTGTGATTCGTATTCGAGAATAGCCGGTTGATGGGTGAGGCCATTGATTTTTTTATTGGACGCAATTAACTCTTTGCTGAGTTGAAGGGATGTATTTGTTTTGATCAGCCTTTCTTCGTTTCGTTCGATCAGCGATTTGGATACATCGAGTATGGGTTGAGTGGAACGGTAATTGTTTTTTAATACCACCGTTTGCATAAGCCCATCGTATTTTTTGAGAAGGGCTTCCATGTTTTCAATATTGGCTCCCTGGAAGCGGTAGATACTCTGGTCGTCGTCGCCCACTACAAATATGTTGGGTTTATCCCAATAGCCGATCAGTAATTCCACGATCCTGTTTTGAGTGCCGCTGGTATCCTGGTATTCATCTACCAGTATGTATTGGTAACGTTCCTGGTAATTGGCCAGCAGGTTTTTGTTGTTTTCGAAGGCACGGATTACCCAGTTGATCATATCGTCGAAATCGTAGCGATGCCTTTTGTGCATCAATTCCTGGTAGCGGTCGAATTCGTTCACGGCTGCCCGCAGTTTATTCATCTTTTCTATCTCCTCGTCTACCTTATCTTTTTTAAGGTCGCCCGGATTAAACTCCTTGTATTTTCTTTTATAAATAAACTCGTCGCGCAGCGGGATGTCCTGGATATATTGGTCGATGCAGGCGTTCAGGTAAGCAGGCGTCCATCCTTCGCGCTTCATGTTGCTGAAAAGCTGCAGCAGGTTATTGATTTCGAAGTAAACGTCGCCACGATATCTTTTTAACGGATGATTTTTGGGAAAGGAGTCGATCAACTGCTTCATTAACTCTATTCGCTCCAATTCCGAAATAGGATCCATGGATGTTTTCTCGAAAATCGAAAGGTTTTCCTGTATCACGTCGTTGCAAAAAGCGTGGAAGGTATAGATCGCAACTTTATAGGCATCGGGGCCTATAAACTGGAGCAGGCGCTTACGCATGGCTACCACGCCAGCTTCGGTATAAGTGAGGCAAAGTATGTTTTCCGGGGAGGCGTCGGTATCGAGCAATATTTTGCCGATGCGACTTGCCAGTATCTGCGTTTTGCCTGTTCCGGGGCCGGCAATAACCATTACAGGTCCTTCGAGGGTTTCAACGGCTATTTTTTGCTGTTCGTTGAGTTTATCGAATTCTTCGAGGAATTTCTGGTTCAGTTTTTCGCGGAGAAAGCTCATGGGTCAAAGATAGGGAGTAGTGAGGGAGTGAGTGGTGAGTGGGTGAGGGGATCGGGGATCGGGAATCGTGAATCGGGAATCGGGAGGCGTGTAGCTTAGTGCTTGTTGCCATCCTTTCCTATAAGTGGAAACACATATTCTTTGATAGCTAATATCTTAGGTTCTTAGAAAATAAGTGGTTGAGGGAAATGGGAAAATTCTGTATTTGGGAATAAAATGGGCTTTTTTACGTTATTAGAACTCACAATCCTATCTCGATGAAGAACCCGAATGGCTTAAAGATTTTCATCCTGGAAGACGATACCTGGTATGGCTCCATGCTGCAACATTACCTGTCGTTGAATCCCGACTTTGAAGTGAGACGGTTTGAGAACTCCCGTGATTTTTTCAGCAAACTATACGAGTTGCCCGACGTGGTTACCCTCGATTATTCCATGCCCGATATGGATGGAGCGGAGGTGATGAAAAGAATAAAGGAAGCGCATCCGAATATCCAGGTTATCATTATATCGGGACAGGAGGATGTACGTACGGCCATCAACCTGTTAAAGAATGGCGCTTTCGACTATATAGTAAAAGACGACGACACCAAGGATCGGATATGGAACTCGCTCATGCACCTGAACGAAATCAACGGACTTCGCAAGGAGGTGGAGCATTTGAAAGAACAGGTAGGTAAGAAATACGATTTTTCAAAATTTCTCATTGGAAAGAGCGAGCCCATTCAAAAAGTTTTCGCGCTGATCGAAAAAGCATCGAAGAGCAATATTACCGTTTCTGTTACCGGCGAAACCGGTACGGGTAAAGAAATGGTGGCCAAGGCGATTCATTATAATTCGGATCGTCACAAAAAACCTTTTGTGGCAGTAAACGTGGCGGCCATTCCAAAAGACCTTATCGAAAGTGAATTGTTTGGGCATGAGAAAGGAGCGTTTACCGGCGCAGTTACACGACGGATCGGGAAATTTGAAGAGGCGAATAACGGAACATTGTTTCTCGACGAAATAGGCGAACTCGATATCAACCTGCAGGCAAAACTGTTAAGGGTTTTGCAGGAGAGAGAGATTACGCGAATCGGCGGTAACGATGTGGTACCGATCAACGTTCGTATTATTGTTGCCACCCACCGCAACCTGCTTGAAGAAGTTCAGAGCAAAACATTCCGCGAAGATCTTTATTACCGGCTTATTGGTTTGCCCATTTTATTGCCGCCCTTACGCGAACGCGGAAGTGATATTCTTTTGCTGGCAAAGCATTTTATGGATGCTTTTTGCAAGGAAAACGGTTCCGAAAAGAAAACTCTTTCGGCCGAAGCACAGCAGAAACTGCTTAGCTATCCTTTTCCCGGGAACGTACGCGAGCTGAAATCGGTAATGGAACTCTCTGTAGTAATGAGCGATGGAGAAATGGTAATGCCCGAGCATATTTCGGTGAACCCCAACGCATCGATCAATAACCTGATGAGCCACGAAAAAACACTGAAAGAATACGAAACACAAATCATTCAACACTTTCTCGATAAATACGACAAAGATGTGCTGCTGGTAGCAAAGAAATTGGATGTAGGAAAGTCTACCATTTACCGGATGATCCAGGCCGGCGAACTTAAAACAAAATAGTTTTTATGGGAACCGTAGAAAAATTATACGATCTAAGCATGGTGGAGATGATTTCGGGCGGTGATAAAAGTTTTATCACCAAAATGATTCAATTGTTTATCGACACTATGCCGCAGAACGTAAGCGAACTCAAAGCTTCTCTTCAACAACAGAACTGGGAAATGCTGGGTAAGCATGCGCATAAAATGAAATCTACGATCGACTCCATGGGGATAAGTTCGTTGAAAGAAGATATCAGGACCATCGAAAGCAGTGGAAAAAATAAAACCAACCTGGAGGCTGTGCCGGGGCTGGTAGATAAAACAGCCGGTATTTTAGACCAGTGCATTCAACAATTAAAAAACGACTACGCTTTGTAAACTTATTTCGGCCATATTGGTTATTATAACAGATTTATCCTTCTATGGCCGTTCATTCATTTAAAACAGTACAAATAATACCTGTGCCTTTACACGAGGCATGGGATTTTTTTTCAAATCCCGCAAACCTGCAGGCGATTACGCCGCCCGGCATGGGCTTTCGGATTGTCTCAAAATTTCATGGAGAACAAATGTACCCGGGGCAGATTATTGAGTATAAAGTGCGGCCAATGTTGAATATACCGGTTTACTGGATGACGGAAATTACGCACGTAAGCGAACCCAATTTTTTTATTGACGAACAGCGTTTTGGTCCCTATAGTCTCTGGCATCATCAACATCATTTCAGGGAAGTGAGGGGCGGAGTAGAAATGACGGACATCGTTCATTATAAGATACCGCTGGGTTTTATTGGGGATATAGCCAATAGCTTATTTGTGAAGAAGAAACTGAAAGAAATTTTTGATTACCGGTATCGCGCCGTGGAAGAGTTTTTCGGGGAAAAGAGGAAGATGCAGGTGGCTGGATAATGGCGGATTAGGAGATGGCGAATGGCGAATTGGGAAATGGCGGATGGCGAATGGGCGAATTAGGTTGTTGATGGTAGTTGAGTGGGTTATTTTCCCTCTTTGTACAAGCCAGGTATTGACATCATCTGTCAAAATCATTCGGCATCCGCAATTCCTTCATTAGCTATCAACCCGGTATCCTGGTAATATATTTTTCTACTTCCTTGATCTGTTTTACAATTTCGGGATTGGTAGGTTTGAGTGCCTTGCTTTTGCGGAAGAATTCTTTGGCGGCGCGGAACTCGCGTTTGTTCATCATTATATTGCACATCTGCAAGTAGGCGGCCGATTCATTTTCTTTATCGGGCAATCCTTCGCGGATGGATTGACGGATATAGCTTTCGGCCTGTTTCAGGTTGCCCTTTTGCATGGCAATCATTCCCATTTGAAGTAAGCTGGCGCCTTTTACTTCTTTCATGGGTGTGCCCAGGTCCAATCCTTTCTTCATCATTTTTTCAGCACCATCGAAGTCCTGCTTCATCATCGCCATCTGGCCCTTTACTGTATAATAGGCGGAACGAACAGGTTTGTACAAAAGGTTGGGGTATTTGATGGAGTTCAGAACTCTTTCGGCTCCCTCCATATCTCCGTTTTCGAGATGTTCCTGGATGAGCCGGAGAGGGCCAATGAAGAAATGCCCCGCAATTAAAATTACCCCGATGAAATAAGCCGGGAATGCCGGCCAGAAACTAACCAAGATATTGGTAGCTATGCCGATAGCAATGAGCAACAAACCCAAAGCCAAACGATACCGGATAATAAGATTGTAGAATTTCATAATCAACACCTCCGCCTTTTACCGGCAAAAAGGGGCACAATATTACGTAAAACCTTCGGTAATGCTGGCAGGTTTTATAGGCCTGGCCGTCTCGAAAATAATTGATTTAAATAGGCGTTATTCTTTAGTCAATATCCTTTGAACCCAAACCCCAACCCCATGAAAAAGCGGGTATTAGCCATTTTTCTTTGCCTGGCATTGCTTTGCAATGTTGCAGATGCACAACTTCGTATCGGAATTGCCGGAGGTCCCCAGTTATCTTCCGTTCCCGGCAGTCTTAACCCAGGGTGGGATACACTTCAATACAAGCATAATTCGCGATTGGGTTGGAGAGCCGGTGTAGTGGCCGATATGCGTTTGGGCCAGCGTTCGCCGATTTATCTTCAATCGGGCTTATTTTTTTCTACCAAGGGTCAGCGATTCTCCCTGAAATACGACTCCGCCAATAACGGAGTTAATGAAGTGAGAGGATTTCAGTACACCAATTATTTTGAAGTGCCTCTCAAGTTGTTATTGAAGGTTAAGCTGGGCAAGAACACGCGCATGGTGATCGGGGGAGGAGCTTATGCAGGATTTTTGTTCAATGGCACGGAAGAAAAACGAGTATATCAATCTAATAACACGGTTCAAACCAGTCGCAATACCGATTTGAAAATACCGATTGTACCGGGCGACTATCCCAATATTGAATATGGCGTGAAGGGATTGTTCGGGTTTGAGTTTGGAAGGGTGATACTGAGCGGACACTATAGCCAAGGACTAACCGAATTTTATACGAGCGACTATGCTGCCGGAAATTTCAGGCATCGCACAATGAGTGTATCGCTGGGCTATTATATTTTCGAATCGAAGGGGAAGGCACAGCGTCAGAAAAACAGGGTGCGCGATAAGGACAAGGACTCCGTTGCGGACGAAGCAGATGAATGCCCGACCGAGGCTGGCAGTGCTGCAACAGGCGGTTGCCCGGATAGCGATGGTGATGGTGTGGCAGATAAGGTTGATAAATGCGCGCAGGTGGCGGGCAAGGCCAAATACAGGGGTTGTCCCGTGCCCGATACAGATAAAGATGGTATAAACGATGAAGAAGACAAATGTCCCGAAGCAGCAGGGTTGAAGAAATACCAGGGCTGCCCGGCGCCAGACGCGGATAAGGATGGAATTACGGACGAAGAAGATAAATGTCCGCAGGCCGCAGGCAACGCAAAATACAAGGGTTGCCCTGTGCCGGATACGGACAAAGATGGTGTGAATGATGAGGAGGATAAATGTCCCAAAACAAAAGGTTTGAAAGACAACCAGGGGTGCCCGGTAATCAGGAAAGCCATTGTTACCAAGGTGGAAACTGCTGCGCGGAGAATCCAGTTTAATTATAAAAGTATTTTGTTACTGCCACAATCGAAGAAAGTATTGAACGAGGTGGTGAAGATACTTAAGGAAAACCCGGAATTGAATGTGGCTATCTATGGTCATACCAGCAGCGATGGAAACCCGAATAATCATTATCGTTTATCGTATGCACGCGCATACAGTGTTAAGATTTATCTCGAATCGAAGGGCATATCGCCTTTCCGGGTAACGGCCGAGGGCATGGGCGCCACGCAACCATTGGTAAAGGGAAATTCGGAAAAGGCCCTGGCCAGGAACAGGAGGGTAGAGATGCGGTTAAGCAGCGAATAAGTTTTGATTGACCAGGCTACCAGGGAAGGATGTGGTATTCATTTTATGCAATGGTTTTATCCGTAGTACACTCCGATAGATGTAATGAGATTTGGTTGGTTTACCTGGATAAACTGTAAAATTCTTTATTAGATTGTACAGATAACTTTGCGTGAGGCGGATTGATATTGGTGGACGAAATATTTTCTTAGCAATTCTCTTTTCAATATGGGGATATCATGGGTTTTCAACGGAGAGGATATTGGAGGAAAATATCAGGGGCTGAGGCGATACGATGTGGTTAAGGTTGTTTGAGAGTGTCGGTATGATCAAATACAGACTATTTCAAAATTTAGCTGAAAAAATTGGGGAGTTTTAGTTTGGTTTTTGGCCCTTAATCAGGGCCCCGCCCCGTGTCCCGCCCCCACCTCCCAACCTACCGATTTTCGCCCGGTTGCGGCAAGACTTTTGGTTCAGCAACCACAATGTTCAACCCGGGCTACTCTCTTTCCATTGGAAAGCTACCGATCAACATACACCTGCCACCATAATCGCGAACTCTCGCAGCCGATGTTCATCAATCTGGATGTAAATATCCTTCGGATTCCAAAACAGGCAATGGGGAAAAGAACTTTTGGGAAGGGGAAAATTCGTAAAAAGTATTGGTGTTTTAACCTTGTAAGTCCAAGCTGCCTTCATACATCAGGCTCGTATTTTAAATAAAACATCGTGGCCGTATTCCTGCATACACATTGCAGTTGATCCTTTAATTCCTGCAACCCGTATCAATTTAATGTTCTTTAACAAGTTTCCTCAGGAATTTTGTGTCATCAAAAAAAATTGAATGAAACAAGTTTTACTCGGAGCTTTTGTACTCGTACTGCTATCCAATTGCAGACCCGCAAAAATGGCGCTCGATTCGGAAGGCTGGAATAAAAAAGAGGAATATAAGGTGGCGGGTAAAAGAGGACTTTTTACCAGGGAGCGAATGAGCTTCGGGGAATTTTATACTACCGAAGTAAAGCGCTCCTGGGTAAAAGGATCGGGAGGCAGGTTTGGACTTGGATCCGGAATCGTCACCGATTTCGACTATACCAATATTATTTCAGTAGAGTATATCAAAAGAAATCAAACTATCCGCTTCTCCCTTACAGACGGAACCAACCGGGCTTCGGAAGTTTATTGCGTTTCAAAGTTTAATTCAACCGACTTAACCATCGGAAACAATCCCAACAGCATAAGAAATATCGCCATCGATATTATTGAAGCGGCAAATAATTCTGCCGAAAGTAAATACTACGTTCAGTTGTACCTCGGCAAGGGGGAGAGACCCTGGGAACTATTGCTCGACAATGTACAAGCGCAAATGAAACCCGGCTCGTATGTGGGTTATCTCTCGCAGAGTCCCGATAATTATTATACAATAGTGCCGGTACGTAAAATGGAAGGAAAGGATGGAAAGCCCGCTCCCATTTTATTCGGGGCTGTAGGATTTGAATTCCGCGATAAAAACAATCGCCCCCTGGCTGCCGTTTCGCTGATCGACCGAGGCGTGGTGTACTTCGGTGAAGTAAGCCACAGCGAAAAATTTCTTCTTGCCAATGCCTGCGCCGCCTTGCTTATGCAGGAAGTGATAGGATAGTAGAAAGTTATAGCAATCTATATAATAGTGATTCTGGTTTGAGGAGTACTCCCGGCCTTAATGGCCGGGAGTTTTGTTTACCCACCTTGCATCAGTATAAAAACTGGTGGAGGCGTGAAATTGCGATGGGTAAGGTGTGAACGCCAATAATAAAATATCCCCATTCTTAATAAACCAGATATCTTAACTTGATATTGCTTCTCGTGCATTAAACAAAGGGAAACCTATTTCATGGACTACCATGTTTTTGAACCAGCAAAAGATCTGGCAGAATATATAAAGTGCTTTTGGGTGCTTAAGGGCAATGACTCCAACGAGCCCGCGCGGCAACGCATAGTGCCCGACGGTTGTATGGAAATGATTTTTCATCGGGGCGATCTATTCCGTCAATACCTCGACGATGGTTCTTCTATCATTCAACCCCGTTCTTTTGTGTTTGGACAGATCACTCATTACCTCGATATTGAACCTACCGGGAAAATAGATATCATCTCCGCACGTTTTCACCCCGATGGATTATTACCCATCTTAACAGTACCCGTCAATTCAATTACCAACAAAGCAATAAGCATCCAGGATTTATTTGGAGTGGAGGGACAAGAGTTGGAGAACGCAGTATTATCCGAAGCCGGAACCAGCGGCCAGATAAAATGTATTGAAGATTTTTTACTGAAAAGACTTGGCATGAATCAAAGCCCCGACACCATTATCAAAGACTGTGTCGAAGTAATCTTACGCTCGCGCGGACAACTAACCGTAGACGCCATTGCCGAACAAATGCAGATCAATCGCCGCAATCTCGAAAGAAGATTCAGCAGTAGCATTGGTATGAGCCCAAAGCAATTATCGAAGGCGATACGACTGCAATCTGCGCTCAATATGCTTGAGAAAAAACAATTCATCAGCCTCACTTCCCTTGCATACGAGGCAGGCTATTACGACCAGGCGCATTTCATAAAAGACTTCAAAGAGTTTACAGGCATCAGCCCGAAACAATTCTACGCCAACCATCTTCAATATGCTTATTTCTTTGCATCAGAAAGCTAACAGGCGGGTATTTGCTTAAACGTAAATTGCTTTCGACGCTTTCGACCTGTAATTTGGCGTAACAGACCCCTTGCGAAGCAGAAAATATGGATAGCTTTGAAAACCGAAAAATGAGCAGTAGGTCAGTACTCCTAGCTATAACCAACATACCAACTATATGAAAAAAACAAACATTCTCTATTGGGTCTTTACGGGATTACTCGCCGTATTAATGCTTTTCTCCTCTTTCCCGAATATCATATCCGATCAGCAGTCGATAGACATGATAAACGGCCACCTCGGTTACCCCAAATACATAATACCCTTCCTGGGAGTGGCAAAACTGCTTGGGGCCATTACTCTATTGGTGCCGGGCTTTCCACGATTGAAAGAATGGGCCTATTGTGGTTTTGTAATCGATCTTACAGGAGCACTCTATTCTTCTATATCGGTAGGAGATCCAGTTAGTTTATGGGCGCCTTTGTTTATTGGATTTGCATTAATCGCTGCTTCGTATTATTTCTATCATAAAAGAAGAAAAATTCAGGCTGCGGGCGCGCAATAACTTCGATGAAAGAAATTTTTGCAGAAAGTATTTTAAAAACAAAGGGAGCTAGCAGCTCCTTTTTGTTATTATACAATCTTATCCTTAAAAGCTTTCGCAACAGCTTCCGATTTGGAATTAACGTGAAGCTTTTCGTATATTTTTTTGATGTGACTCCTTACAGTATCGATTGCAATAAACATTTCTGACGCAATCATCTTATAACTGTAGCCATTCACCAGCAGTTGCAATACCTGTTTTTCGCGATCACTGAGGTTGTAGTCTTCTCCCTGCGGCGGCGTTTGAATTTCGGAAAACATTCTCAATACCTGCGTAGCTATGGAAGAGGTCATGGGTGCTCCGCCGCTTGCCGCTTCGTTTATGTATTCCAGCAGTTTTGCGGGAGCTGTTTTTTTCAGAATATAGCCATTAGCGCCATTCTTCAATGCCTCGAATACATTTTTGTTGTCGTCAAAAACGGTAAGCATCAACACCTTCACCTCCGTATTTCGCTCGCGTATCTTCTTCAATCCTTCAATACCGGTCATACCAGGCATATCGATGTCCATCAATATTACATCGGGCTTGAATGCCTCCACCTCGTCTGCAGCATTGGTACAGTTTTTAAACGACGCTACTACACGAAAACCCTCGCTGCCATCAATCAGCATCGTTAGTCCTTCCCTTAACTGCGGATTGTCTTCATATAACATTACCTTGATCATTCCTGCCTGTTTTTACAAATGTACAGCATGCTCTTTTTTGTTTCAATCACATATTTGGGTGAAATACCGATTGGAAGATTTTGGAGAAGTTCTATGGAATCAACTGTTTAGAGGAATGCTTAGCAAAACCTTGGTGCCCCGGCCCGGCGCCGATACGATACTGATTTTACCCTTTAAGCCCTCGGCACGTTTCTGCATGTTTACCAAACCATTTCCATTATCGGCTTCTTCTACGTTAAATCCTATTCCATCGTCTTCCACTTTCAGGTATAGATTTTTGTTATCGGTTGAAAGCGATACCTGCACTTTTTCGGCTTTCGAATATTTGGCGGCGTTGTTGATGGCTTCTTTGAATACCAGGAAAAAATCGCGACGCGCTTCCATGTTTAATTTGATATGGTAAACCGGCTCCTCCACCTTAAAGCCTGCTTCAATATCCTTTGCCTCCATTACACTGGTAACAAACTCCCGCATACGGGCCACAATTTTCTGCATACTATCGTTGGCGGGTTTAATGCTCCACACTATATCGTCCATTGCCTCCATCATTCGCTGGCTGTTTTCGCTGATCTTGCTAATGTATTCACTGGTTTTGGCTGTGTCGGTGTTGAGCTTCGATTTAGCCATCGTACTGAGAATATTGATGGTGCTGAGCGTAGAGCCCATGTCGTCGTGCAGGTCGCGCGCAACCCTGGTTCGAATGGCTTCAATTGCCAATATTTTGTTGATGCGCAAGCGATGAAGAAGATAAGCCAGCCCGGAAATAAGAACTGCGATCAGCCCAAGGAACCACCAGGTACGCCAATAAGGCGGTGTAATATGAATTTTGAACGAAGTAGTACCAGAAGAAAAAATGCCTTCGCGATTCTCACATTTTACCAGGAAGCTATACTGGCCGGGTGGGAGCTGTGTATAGCTGATGGCGGTATTACGGTCGGTTATTTGCCACTCGTTATCGCGTCCTTCGAGTTTATAATAATACGTGAGCTTGTCCGACTGCTTATAACTCAAAACTGAAAAATAAATGCTAATGGAGTTTTGATAGTGTTTTAATCGCGCCTCGCCAACAGTTTGCAGCGAATCGACCGGTAAAAAGTTGTTGAATAGTTTGAAATCGGTAATTACAACATTCGGGGGCGGCTGATTGGCATAAAACTCGGAAGGGTGAAACATGACCAGTTGATCGTTGCCGCCAAATACCAGGTAACCGTCTTTCCGGATAAAATCACAATCGTCGGTTTTTTCGAGGTTGAGCATACCGTCCTTCTTGCCGTAAGGAGTAAATCGTTGTTTTTTCTGATCGTAGCGGCACAAACCGTTTTTGGTAATAATCCATAGATACCCGTCCTGGTCGATGCGTAATCGTTTTGCCGAGTTGGAAGGAAGTCCCTCGCGCATGGTTACCTGCCTCACCCGCTGTTGCCTTTTGTTAACGATGTTCAATGCATCGGCGCTGCAATAGATAATGCTATCGTTAAACTGTTCGATATCGCTTACCTGGGAGTTGAAGATATCTTTTTCCGTTCTTCCCTCTTTGTATTGCTGTATTATTTTACCGCTGGCGGGATTAATGGCGATAAGACCATACGAATGTGTTGCAAGCCATATCCAGCCATCAGCGTCTATGAATACTTTATAAATAATAGTGCCCGCATCGTATACCTGCGTGAATTTTTTACCATCCCATTTAATCAACTGGCCGCTTTGATTGCCTATCCAAATATTCCCGATGCGATCTTCAGTAATAGATCGTATCGTTCCCCTGAAAATGGAATCTGTAATAAACCTGCTTTGCCTGCTTTGCGGATCAAATACAATAAGCTGGCCGCTCTGGCATCCGATCCAAATATGATTATTGGATTTTTGCTGGTGTAAGGTCCATGTAAGTTCAAAACTTCTCCTTACTGCAGGCGGGAAAATGGGCATGTTGTCGTACACCGGGCACATTTGCGGTTTAAGATTCCTGTCGAGTTCATAAATACCGTGTCCCCAGGTAGCCAGCCAGAATTTTCCATCTTCAAGCTCTATCACATCGTTAATCGTAACAGGAATCATATTCCGGGTTCTCGCAAAGGCTGTAACAATTTTACTGCCCGCTGTTCGATTGTAATAAAGTCCCTGGTCGGTGGCAATCCAGGTAACCCCATCGCGGTCTTCCATTACCTGGAATACGTTTTCATAACGGATTCCATAGTTATCGATAAAACGATTTCTGTTGTATACAAATCGTTTTTGCGCGCTATCGAAGTTCATCAATACATTTAAACCATAAAACCAAAGTGTGCCATTGCGCGATTCGTAAAAATGCCTGAACTCGTTATAGGTGGAAAGCGTATCGGAAATAGAACTGCCTATGCCCATCGTATCGGCTTGTAAAAATTGTGCTCCCGTTGAATCGAGGCAATGTTTTAACTGGGGCCCGCCGCCGTATACGGGCCAGTTGAATATCCAGTGCCTGCGTTTACTATCAATATAAAATTCGGTAGTGGCCTGGTTAACTCTTATGTTATTGAAAATGGGAATTTGCTGCGGATTGTAGTCTTTGTGCCAGGTTTCGCCGCTTTTTTCATCGTACACGCATAGCCCGTTGTAATAACTGGGGATCCAGTATTGTCGCTTCACTACATCTTCAAAAATTACCAGCGAAGGAGTCCAGCCCTTGGGTAATTTGATAATGCAGTTTTCGGTAAAAGCATTTTCCCTGGCATCGTATTGAAGTATGCCGTACCGAAGTATGCAAAGAAAAGCGCGGCCCTTGCTGTCTACCCACATCCTGAATTCTGCCCTTGCAGGAAGCTGCCGCGAAGGTTTTATAGGAATCCTTTTATATTCAAGAGTGGAAGTATTGAATAAACCAACCTCGCGCAGGCCATAAAAAAATAGCCAGACCTGGTTTCTTCCGGCAGGTAAAATTTGCGAAAGCCCGCTCATCGGCAATTCATCGCCCCGGCCGATCGGTAAAACAAAGCTTATGAACTTGGTTCCATCAAAACGCTGCAATCCGTTTGCAGTACCGAGCCAGATGAATCCTTTTTCGTCCTGGTACAGGCTCTGCACCTCATTCGAAGCAAGACCCATTCCGTCGTCGGTACTGATACGCGAAAAAATATTCGACTGCGCCTGGCTCCAAACATAAAGCAGGAGAAATAGAACAACCAGGTATGAATTGCGCAGTTTCATTCTTCATCAAATCTAAACCCTAATTCGGTAATATTTAGCGCCACAATATTGAAACCACATATTTATGTGGCCGTTTGCAGGCTGGCAGTAAGTTGGATGCGCTTTTATACATAATCATGCTATTTAAAAACGTATCGCGCCATCGCATCTTTGTCGTACACATTTAAACATAAACCTTATAAAATGAAATTATGAAAAAAAGATTCTTCACGATTGCGCTGGCACTTATAACCAGCTTTGGTACTGCACTCGCAACAGAAAAAGAAAGTAAAGAGCCCGCTTCTTACAAAATTCAATTGGAGAAAAGATTTACCAGTCTTCAGATTGACGACGACATCAATGTGGTGCTTACCAGCAACAACAACAACGAAATTGTTGTGGAAGGAAATCTGGCCGATATTAAATCGGTAATAGCCTCGGTAGCCGACGGTCGCCTGGCCGTTTGGATGTCGGGAGCTAAAAGAGGAAACCAGGTAACGGTGTACATTCCTGCGGCAATGCTCGATTTCATTGCTATTAACGGTGACTCGGAAGTGAGAACAAATACTGTTCTCAGCAACCCTCGTTTAGAAGTTGAAGTAAACGGCTTATGTAAAATACATATCCGCTCGTTTGGAAAAGTATACGTCAGCAATTTAGGTGATTACGAATTTAAGAAAGGTTAGGGTTAATGGCGGGTTATCAATGGCCGGTTTAGCAATAAACCGGCCTTATCTTTCTGTTACTCCACAATTATTCTTCGTCACTTCCTGGCAATGCAAATCCCGTTGCTTCCCTAATTACCGATATGGATGTAGAAAATTTGTTTCCATACAACCATGCGCATTTAAAAACTAAACTTTATAAAAATGAAAAAAATCCTATTTGGAATCCTTGGACTGGCATTATTAATTACTTCCTGCGATAAGAAAGATAAGGTGAATCCACCGGTTGAACCTGGTTCGAGAATTTCAAAAATTACCTACGAAGATATTATTTGCGAGTATGTGTACAACAGTAATGGCACACTAAAAGAAATGCGCTACCGCGAACCAAACAATACTCCCATAGGTTCAAACACTATCGAGTATGTTAATGGCCGGGTAAGCAAGATGAATGGCGATGCCCTGAACTTTGTGTATACTTATCCCAACTCTAATGCTACGCGAATTGATATCCAGGCTTTATCTGGTGAAACTATTTACTACCAGGATTTTGTTTTCGCCAGCAATCGCCTTCGCGAGTGGAGCAGGCTTGCGCTCGGTACCGGTACTGCTGTTCCTTACGATAAGGCCATTTACACGTATAATGCGGCCGGCAACATAACCAAGGTTGAGCACTATGAATACGAATACAACGCATGGGTGAAAATTGAAGAGGTGAATATCTCTTCATATGACAACAAGAAAAATTATTCTTCGCATCTCGAAAATACCTATTACCTGGGCAACACTCCCTTCCTGGCAAACAATCCGCTTCGCGAGGAACATCGTTCGCCCGAAGGCGCTCTCATCCGAACAGTAGAGCATCAATACACCTACGATGCGCAGGGAAGAGTAACAAAGCGTAAAACGATAACCAAAGAAGCAGGTGGCCCCGAAGAGCAGGAAGAGGTACTGTTCGCTTACTGAAGGTTTTTGCTGGAACAATAAACTGTATAGCTTGATTTGGTATTGGAACTAATGGCCATGATAAACAAAACAACCCCTGTTGCGCAGAAGACGATGTAGAAAAAATAAGGCAGAAGAGGGTAGAAGGATGTGATAACCGTATCACATCCTTTTTCGTTTTCATGAGTTATTTCACCCATACATGCGATTGTGCAGCCCCGGTTCGCAAGCGATCTTTGTGTTATCAAATTCATTAACCATTAACCTTATTTTTTATGAGAGGAAAGTACATCACCCGTTACATTCAATTGGCCTGCCTTACGCAGCGCCCCGTTAACCCAAAGCAAATAGAAATGCCGGGTAACATGGCAGCCGATGCAACGATTCAGTCCCGGGGCTGGTCAAATAAGCTGAATATCGTGAACAACAGCGAGGCCCTGGCCGCGCAACGAGCTTCCATCAAAACTGCGCTTGACGAGAACTTTTTTGCCATTCTTGATCATAAGAATTAAAAAAGCAAGGATCGGTGTTCGACAGCAATTAAAAACTTAGCCATGAAGAATGTATTCGGTGTTTTGACATTGGGATTGATATTTACGCTAACAGCCTGTAATAAGAAGGATAAGCTTCCCGATCCTGTTGTATCGCCCGGCCCCGAACCGGAATTATCGGTGATTGATTTGAAAGATCACCAGGTTAAACCCGGCTCGCCGGCCATTGCAATCGATCTTAATAAGGATGGAAGAAAGGATATCATTTTTGGAGTAATGCTGGTGGGCGACCCCGTGTTTAAGCTCGATAAAGTACAGTACATGGTGAGTTCCGATATCTACACGCGCCTTGCAGTAAATATCAACGAGGAAACGCCGGTAATGAATAAGTCGAATATTATACCCCTCGAAAGTTTCAAGGGATATAACTGGTACGAGCTTTCGTCGATTGCGTTGATGCGAAAGATAATCGGTGTAAGCGTTCCGGTATTTTGGGATGGCAACTGGAAAACGGCTGAAAAAAAATACCTGCCCGTGCAAGTGCTCGTAAACGAAAAACGATTTAACGGATGGGTAGAACTAACGGCCGATATCGTGGGCGAAAGATTGATTCTCCATCGTGCCGCTATCAGCAAAGAAGCAGAAAAACCAATAAAGGCAGGTTTGGTACAGGAATAAAATGAGCGCAGCAAATCCCCGTTTCGAATAACCGGATGGCTGCGCCTGTTTTTTAAAGCAGGGGTATCAACAGATATGTCTATCCTTTCAATAGTTCTGCATGGTATCCTTTTTGACGAAGAAGCGCAACAATATCTTCTGCTTCTACCGATACATCTTCCGATTTAATGCGAAGGATCTTATCGCAATCCCATAGATCGAAATTGGCACTGTATCCCTCGAAACGGCTATGAATTTCTTCCACCAGCATTTGAGCATGATGCCGGCTGTTGACGTTTGTCTTGAACACTTCTATCATTGTTCTCCGCTTGCGGCTATTATTTAGGAACAGAGGATTCATCTATATATAATACTTCCCACTGATGTCCATCGGGATCGGCAAAACTATGCTGGTACATCCAGCCATGATCCTGCGGCTCGCGATATAAAGAACCACCGGCCTTACTCGCTTTGTTTACCATATCGTCTACATCTTTTCGGCCGGGAACATCAATGGCTATCAGTACCTCCGTACTTTTTGTGGCGTCGCAGATTTTTTTGTTTGTAAATTCTTTGAAAAATCCTTCGGTAAGAAGCATTGCATAAATGTTTTCGCCGATAACAATGCAGGCCGCCTTTTCATCGGTAAATTGTTCATTCAGCGAAAAGCCCAGTTCTGAATAAAAACTTATCGATCTTTTGAGATCCTTTACAGGAAGGTTTACATAGATATTCTTTGCCATAGTATTTTTTTAGGATTCAACAAGCTTTACCAATTCCTTCATGATGCGTTGCAGCTCTTTTTTGTTTTTGTTCACGGCTTTCATATCTGCGAAATAAACCATGCGCCGGTCTTTATATTCACCTTCCAGCAAGGTGGATTTTATATTCACAATCGCCGGGTGGTGAAATACAAGATGAACATGTTGTTGGGCACGCGGGTTAAAAGTGACCATATCGGCCGAGGTGTAATAACTGGGGGCATTCCATTTGACGCGCTCTTTAATCTTCCTGTCGCATCCTTTGATAATTTCCCTCACCGCTTCTATTTCTTTTTTTAAAGGATGAGAAAGGACTTTCATATACTTATTTACCTGTTCCTCATCTGTAGATTGTCTCTGAGTTTTAGAAGCGATGGCTTTAGTAGCTGTTTTCTTAGCGCTAATACGGGTTTTGTTTTCCTTCAGTTTTTCGGCAATCAACTTTTTTATAAGGATAATCGGCAAGGGCTTCGCGGGTTGAAAGTGTATGGTTACACCAGAACAATCGTAGTCCCTTAACTCTTCCTTTAGCGATTTCATAACCGCATGGCTCATGGTATAGTAACTGCAATGATTGGGGAAGGCGGCAAATGCAGCAACCGGACCGTTCAGCCTGTAAGTAGGGATCTGGTAACTGATCACCTCTTCTGCATCGGGCAGTATTTTTTTTATTTGTTGTCTTAGCTTTTCAAGAGCCTGCTTAACCGGCGGGTCGAGTTGTTGCAGGTATTCGTCGACCGTGGCAACAGGCTTAGCCGTTTTTTTCATGGCCATTTCGTTTTAATTGAGTTATTGAGATAAGGAAAGCTAAAACAAGTTTTTAAAATGAGCTATTTTCCATCGTAAGCTGCTTCGAGTTTTTTGATATCAATCTTTTTCATCTGCAGCATGGCCTGCATCACCCGTGATGCTTTAGCAGTATCCTTATCGTTCATCAATTCGCCCAAGGCGGAAGGAATAATTTGCCACGATAAACCGAATTTGTCTTCCAGCCAACCGCAAGGCTGTTCCTCACCGCCCTCTGTAAGTTTCGACCATAACTCATCCACTTCCTCTTGCGTATTGCAGTTAACAAAAAGCGAGATAGCCGGCGAAAACTGAAATTGCGGTCCCCCGTTGAAGGCAATAAATTCCGAACCCTCCAGTTCGAAGTCCACCGACATAACAGTTCCTGCAGGAGCCGGACCGCCTTCGTTCCAGCGCCGGATCATTTTTATTTTTGAATTTTTGAATACCGATACATAAAAGTTGGCGGCTTCTTCCGCATTGCCATTGAACCAAAGAAAAGAAGTGATTTTTTGCATAAAGTTTTTGTTGATGACTATTTGCTTGTGCTCAACGTTTTTCAAACCTACGGCAGGCGGCGCGATTTGAACAGGGGCGGCTGCGTCATTTACCGGGTTGAATGCGACAGCTAGTTCATATCAAATAACTCCCGCTTTTGACTTTTTTTTTGAATTTTCCGAAACACCGATTACACGCAGCTCACACCCCCTCGCCATTCAAAACAAAAGGCCCTCGCTCATCGCGAAGGCCTTGCTTGTATTAACAGTTGGTGGGTTTTATTGTTTTTGCAGTTTCTGGATGCTGTTTACAAATGGTCCGTCTACTTTTAAAAAATAAGATCCAGCAGGCAATTGCTCCAGGTTGATGCTGATATTGTTGGCGCCTTTGGTTACCACCACATCTTTTCGGCGCAGCACGCGACCGGTATTGTCGATAAGCTGCCAGCTCAATTTTTGATCGGTGAAGGAGTTGATGGATAAGATCACTTCTTTACCCGCAGGATTGGGGTACAAGCTTACCGAAGTAATCATTATATCCGGTATAGAGATAGCTACTACTGAAGAATACGTGAAGGAGCCGTCCTTATCAAACATCTTCAGGCGGTAGTACACAATTCCCGCTCCCCGCAACGAGGCCTTCGGATCAATAAGCGAATATGTTGTTTTTTCAATGGTTCTGCCTTTTGCCGCTACCTTACCGATCGGCTCAAAATCGTTGTTGCCAAAACTGCGTTCCACTACGAAGTAATCGGTGTTCACTTCGTTTTCGGTTTCCCATTTCAGGTATGCTGCATTGCTGCGGTAAGTTCCGCTGAAATTTACCAGCGTAAGCGGCATTATAATATTGGCTGTTCCGAAATAGAACGAAGAAAAGCTGGAGATATCGGCTTGCAGCATATAGCCGCCGGTTCCATGTGCTTCTGAAAAAACAGGATTGATAAGTGTGGTAGACGATGCTATGGTAGCCACGCAGGGGTCGTTGTTCTTTAAAATTTTTACATCGCTTATTGTATTAACAAGGCTCAACGGATCGGCGTCCAGCGAATCGTATTCTGCTTTTGTAAAGTACAAACGAATCTTTACTGTACCCGAGGGTTGATTTTGCGGAGTGATGGTTATGTTCCTGTTCAAATACCTTGCAGTACCCCTGGTACGAATGGGTCCGCCATGCGTATAGAATGAAGTAGTGATATTGCCAAGGGCCTGGCCGTTTGCATAAATTTCGGCCAGTATATTTCCATCGGGGCCGGTAATGGGCACCCAGAAATTACTATTGGCGCTGTTAATGGTAACCGTAGTTCCGTTAACGCAATTATTTACTATGCCCGGGGAAACATCAATACTGGCAGGAATGGAACTTTTACCCGCTGCATCTGCATAACCAAGGAAAGTATATTTCTGTACACAGCCTCCACAGGCCGGTACGACCGGGTTATTGGCGCTGGGGCCCGAAGTGGTAGCAGAACGATCCATGATTACATACATATCTTTTCCGTCGGGCGACAAAGCAAGGTCGCGGTAGCGATTCGTACTTCCAAAATAGCTTACCGTATCCTGTCCGCCAATGGGCACAACAGCGGTTCCGGCCTGGTCGAGTTTCAATCGTACCAATCTTCCCCATTTCAACGAAGTAGCGATGAGGGATTTTCTCCAGCCGGGCACGAGGCTATGCGTGTACAGGTCCAATCCTGCCCAGCCTTCCGATGGCCAGCCGCTGTTGGGGGGATTGGTATTCCAGATATTATTAACTACGGCCTGGCTTGCTGCGTAGGCCGAATACAAAGGATCCTTGTACATAGTGCCGATAGCAGCAGCATTGGCTGCTTCGTTGGTAATAACCGGGCAGGTAGATACGCCGCTGGCCGTGGGAAACGGTGCCCCGGCGGTGGAGCCATTGTAGTTATTATCGGCGGCATAACCTATCACAAATGGGTGACCGTAGTTTTTTCCGACCTCAATAATATTTATTTCATCGTCGCTATAAGGACCATGCGAGGAACCATATAGTATATTTAATACAGAATCGTAGGCAAAGCCCTGGTTGTTCCTGATACCGGTGACCCAAACGGCACTTTGTACGCCGAGTGTTGCATTGAATGGGTTGTCGTTGGGAATCCACTGATCCAATGTACCCGCATCTCCATCGGGCACGAGATTGAAGCGAAGAATCTTTCCTTCATACGATTCTGGCAATTGCGCCTTCATGGGCCTCAACCTGTTTGAAAACTGCCCTGCACCCAAATCGCCAGAGGCATAAAAAAGATAAGAAGTGGAACCTACGGGCGCAATAATCAAGCGCTGCGAATTATGATCATTACTTCCGGGAAGCGTATCGCAAAGAGAAACCGGCGACTCCAGTTTACCAGTTCCGGTGTTATAGGTAAAACGAACCAACCTGTTTGTATAAAAGATTCCGTTTGGATCGGTATTGGAAATATAAGTATGTACATAGGAAATGTACACGAAATTTTGCGGCGACACAGGATCCAGCAGTTTGGGATGAAGGGCCAGGCCCGCAAAACCTCCCTGCGGATTATTGGTACCGATATTAAACTGCATATTGAAAGTTTGCTCCGGTACCGGCAGAAACGTGCTCCCCTGCGAAATATCGAGCAAAGTATCCCGCGCACCCGTAACCGGATCCATACGGAACAGGCGATAACCCTTTGACTCGGTTATCCATAATTTATTATCGGGACCATAGGTAACATCCCATGGATTGTCGATGGTATTGGGAGAGGAAAGAATGGTTTGATGATACATTTCTTTCATTCTACCCGACGACACCACTGCCGGGGCAGAGGGAGTAACCGAAATTCTGAACGATCCACCGGCGGCATTGAAGCCGGTCTGCCCCGTGCCTGCTGAATAAACTCTGACAAAATACGTATCGCCCGGCACCAATCCACTGAGCTGGTTAATGATACCGCGGCCGCATGAAACAGAGTTGAGCGAAGCGCAGTTGCCAGAGAATAACTGCAGCATTGCGCCCGAAGCACTCAGGTTTGTTCCAATTCCGCTCAAAGTAACTACGGCGTGATCGGCAACGGCGGTAAACTGGTACCAAACATCGTCGTCGGGCATTCCCGTTGCACAACCAACAGGAATACCCGGGCTGGCAGAGGCTCCGAAAAGAATTCCATTATTAATGGTAGAGCCCGGAGTAATAGTTGTAGCGGTGGCACAGTTATCGTTGCTGCTTACACAAATATTAAAGCCCCATCGCGTTGGGTTGGCGCTTGGAGTAAGACTGGTATATACTCTGAAATAATAGGTGGCGCCGGGTGTTAAACCTGTATAGGTTCGGGGAGAACTTATAGTGTTACATCCGCCAATGGAGTTGCCATTGATAGAGGCGCAATTGCTGGTATTGAATAATTCAATAAATGTATTGCCAGTGGTTAAGCTGGACGGATTGGAAGTAAGATTGACCGTGATCGTTACAAAAGTAGAATTTGCCGGAACGGTAAAACGATACCATACGTCGGCGCGGCTTCCGCAACCCCCTGTTGGATTGGTGGTATTGGCAAGATACAGGTCGCCATTTATGCTGGAGCAGTTTCCATTTACGGTTAATACTGTTGCGGTAGCACAAGTGTTATTAGCTGCCTGCCCATTTGCATTGTTTATAAAACATGCCATCAACGACGATGTGAGAAGAGTAAATACAAATGCTCGGGAAATAAAACCTGAAATTCCGGAAAGCTGTAGAAAGCATACAGATCCAGGACGAGTGAACAAACCGGCCATCATAGAATAAAATTGGATTTAGGGCTGTAATAGGCAGATACGGGTTAATATCTAGACTTATACAGGTGATTATACTGGGTCAATGGCAATCAAAACGCTGGCTACTGCGGAAAAATTATATATCATGTTTCGAAAATAAAAAACAGGCAAAGGGCTGATTGCGTGTATATACCGATTTTTACTTCGGGGAATTACTAAAACCTCAGTATAAATACTATTGCATTTGAAAAAAGACGGGATTAGCTTAGCGCTCAAACAACTAAGTGATAAGCCTTAGAAAAATAAGAAAAATGCCTTACAATAATAGGGGCTAGCACTTACGTTTAAGGAGTTTTACCAGTATTCTTGAAAATTAAACCGGTATGCTATGAAGAGGACCCTAAACCTGTCCCCGGGAACAATAGGTATTTCTGTATTGCTATTAACTCTCTTTACTTACAACGCAAATGCGCAAGCCAACAATTGTGTTGGTGCCACCGCGCTTACGGTGTACACAACTACTTGCGGCGGTGCTACTACCGGTACCACAGTTGGCGCAACTCAATCGCAGGTTGGTTGTACGGGTACTGCCGACGATGATGTTTGGTATAGTTTTGTTGCAGGTGCGGGCGGACATACCATTACCGTAGCTTCTATTAACCCCGGCCGTATTACCGATATTGTTTTTGAAGTTTTCAGCGGAACCTGCGGTTCTCTTACCAGCGTACTTTGCCAGAATGGAACCTCCGGTACAGCTAACGAGAGTGCAACGCTTACTGGTTTAACGGTGGGTGCTACCTACTACGTAAGAATATACAGTTTTGCTAACGGCACTGGTCAGGGCCAGTTTTCTATTTGTATTACCAAGCCAGCAGCTCCTGCCAACGATAACTGCGCATCTTCTACATTACTTACCCCTGCAGCCAACTGTACGGGCGGCCCCGGTGGCAGCCAGGCGGGTGGTTCTTTGGTTGCAGCTACCAATTCGGGAGTACCGGCTGGTTCATGCGGCGGAACTGCCGACGATGATGTTTGGTTCAATTTTGTTGCACAATATACCACCCAAACAGTAACGGTAAGTTCAATAGGTAGCGCTATAGCCGTGAGCGGATCGGGCGCCGGGGGAAGCGCAGTGCTGGAAGTGTTTTCCAGTAGTAATAATACCTGTGGTGGAGTGCTTACACCTATAGCGTGCGGTATAGTAACTGGCAACAACCTGGTGGCCTATGCCAATAGCTTAACAGTAGGCAATACTTATTTCATTCGCGTATACAGCGCCAATGCCGTATCATTGAACACCAACGCGAACTTCAACGTATGCGTACAGAATCCCCCTTTGACTTCGCCGGTCTTATTTTTTGGAAAAAGTTTCGTTAACGTAACCAAAGGTGTAAGCGGCGGTACGGTTGAAACAGGTGATGTATTGGAAATAAGGGCATCAATTGTTATAAGGCCCACCAGCTTGCTCGACAGTTGCGCCTTCCTCGATAATATTCCTGCCGGAACAAGCTATATTCCCGGCTCATTGGCCATACTCACCAACGAAGGAAAAGTATACAAAGGATTTACCGATGCTGCTGGCGACGACGAAGGCCATATCGTTGGATCTGCCGTACGAATTAACATGGGGTATTTTACCGGCGACAACCAGGCAACGGCTACACGGGGCGGAAGAATAAGAAATAACCATCGACCTATTGTAAGTAATTCCTGTGTTATGATTGCTTCGTACCGCGTAACGGTGACAGCACCACTGAATTCAATCATAAGTCTTGGTGGCGGAACCTTTAGATATGCCGTCATTACCGCTCCTACTACGGTACTCAGTCAAACCTTTAATGCCAACAACGTTATCGTGTACACCAACACAGGTTTATGTACCAATGCATCGGGCGTAAACGTATTGGACAATACCATCGCCGGAGATTTCGATGGAACCTTCGGATCGGGTAATACCATGAACAGGATTCCTTCTCCCAATATGCCGGCAGGCTATACTTATACTCAACTTATAGGAGGCAAGCCGGGCGACTTTGAGTATGCAGTGGTGAATAATACCAGCAACAATGCTGCCGGGTATTCTACCGTCAACACCTGGCCAAAACCGCAATCGCCCGCGGTAAATAGAATTTTCGGTGTGTTTGACGTAATCGGCGATCATACCGGCGCTTCAGATCCTTTCGCGGGTAATCCTGCTGCCGACACTACAAATGGAGGCACGGGAGGATATATGTTATTGGTGAATTCGTCGTATAACCTGGATACGGTTTTTAAATATCCTATATCCGGCTTATGCCCTAACACCTATTACGAGCTGTCATTCTGGGTAAGAAATATCTGCTCGCGCTGCGGTATCGACTCGGTGGGCAGGGGAGCTTCAGGAGTTACAGTACCTGTAGGCTATATACCAACCGATGTGGGTGATTCATCGGGAGTTTATCCCAACCTCAGTCTTTCCATCGACGATATCAATCATTATACAACAGGTAGTATTAGATACACCGGCCAGTGGGTGAAAAAAGGTTTTGTGTTTCGTACCGGCCCGGCACAAACGAATATCGTATTTTCCATTACCAACAACGCTCCGGGCGGTGGAGGTAACGACTGGGCCCTCGACGATATCAGTCTCTCTACCTGTACACCCAATCTCAACCTCGTGCCTTCGGGTAATTCGCAGGTTTGCTACGGCAACCAGGTTGACCTGAATTGCCAGGTGATCAGCTTCTTTAATAACTACGTATATTATCAATGGCAGGTGAGCCACAATGGCGGAGCTACCTGGACAGACACGCTTGCCATGGGAACAGGAACACCTACCCTATCGGGCGGTAACTATGTATATACCGCATTGTTCCCTTCATTCATAGCCGACTCGAGCCAGCACTTAACCCAATACCGAATTCGCGTTGCCACCACACCGGCCAATTTGTACAGCGGCTGTTCTTTCTTCAATAGCGCCAATATCATTGTAATGGTGAACAACTGTCAATGGACACTTAAAACCAACCTGCTTTCGTTCGATGGGTTGCTCAAGAACAATCATGCCGAACTGAGATGGCAAAGCAGCAACGAGAATGATCAAACCGTTTACGAAGTGCAAAAGAGCATTAACGGAACCGATTTTCTTACTATTGGAAAACTAAATGCCTCGGCCACTACCGATGCTTACCAGTTTACCGATCCGGAAGCGTTGAACTCATTTGCATATTACCGCATAATAGTTAAAGAGCCTGCCGGGCAAAAAATAAGCAAGATTGTTTTATTAAGTCTGAACCGTGTTCCCTTCGAAATTCTTTCCGTGGTGAACCCCTTCCGCGAGCAGCTATCATTTGAGTTAAGCGCTCCCGAAAATTCACCGGCAACTATACTCGTAAGTGATCAGCACGGAAAAGCTATTAAAATGATAAAACAGCAGGTGATAAAAGGCATGAACAGGATCCAGTTGAATAACCTCGGCCACCTGTCTAACGGCACTTACCTGCTGCAGGTAATTACTAACGAAGGCTTGAAAACAAAAAGGGTGGTTAAGGTGGGCAGCTAAATAAAACTGGTGCAGCAATTCATAAAAAGATTGCTGCACCAGTTCTTACACTTTATTTATTCTACCAAAAGCGGATATACAGCGCCAGCAATATACCCAGTATAATCAGTATCATGGCCAGCACGCGACCCGAAACCCTGTACATGCTGGTATCTACTTCCAACGCACGGCCTTTTTCTCTTCCCTTCTTATCGAGCAAGCTTACAATTATCATCAGCACCATCGTAAAGAAGAATACCCAGCCCATTTGAATCAGGAAAGGAATTTCATAGGTTCCGGCGCTTGTTGGATAAGCTGTATACAACAGCGTATCGTTGCCTGCCAATCCCGGAAGGAATTTATCGAATAGGATTGCAAGTAACACACCACCGATAATACCCGCCATGGCCGCTTTGGAAGTTGTTTTCTTCCAGAAAAATCCCAATAAAAACACCGGGAAGATGGCAGGAGAAATGTAACCCGTGTATTTCTGGATGAATTCAAATCCGCCTTTTCCTCCAATACCGAGCGCGTCGTTCCAGTTCACCAGTATAGCGATCAGCAAAGAAACGATCACTACTGCTCTTCCGGTCCAAACCATATTTCTTTCGGAAGAATCTTTCTTCAGGTATTTTTTATAGATATCCAATGTAAAGATGGTAGAGATGCTATTTGCCTTTCCGGCAAGTGAAGCCACAATTGCTGCTGTTAATGCTGCCATCGATAATCCTCTCAATCCTTCGGGAAGAAATCCAAGTATGGCCGAATAGGCATTGTCTTCGCGAAACTCGCCATTGGTAAGCATTTCCTGCTGCAGTTCTCCATTTTGATGCAACACGTAAGCAGCGATGCCGGGAAGTACTACCAGTAAGGGCATCATCAGCTTCAACATGCCTGCAAACAAAATTCCTGTTCGGGCAGTTTTAAGATCGGCGCCCAATGCTCTTTGCGTGATGTATTGATTACAGCCCCAATAGTTAAGATTTGCTACCCACATACCGGCAGCAAGCATGGCCAAACCGGGTAAACTGGCATAGCGGTTTATTTCCTGTGCCGTTGCATCGGGTCCGGGTTTATCGAATATCATTTTAAAATGCCCCGGCGCCGATTTGAAAAGCTGGTTAAATCCTGCCAATGCATCTTTTCCAAACCCAAACTTCTCACTCACCAGCGTAAGCGCGATATATGAAGTAACCAATCCTCCGATAATAAGAACCAATACCTGTATTACATCGGTATAACCAATTACTTTCATACCCCCCAGCGTAATTACAATGGCAAATACCGCCAGTGCCACCATGATGAGGTGAAAATAACTTCCACCAGTGAGGTTGTTGATAGCAATGGTGCCGAGGTAAAGAATCGAAGTAAGGTTTACAAAAATGTAAAGGAAGAGCCAGAAAATAGCCATAATCATGGCCACGGTTTCATTGTATCTTGTTTTGAGAAACTGCGGCATGGTAAATATCCTGTTCTTAAGATAGATGGGCATGAAGAACACCGCTACAATAATGAGCGAGGCAGCCGCCAGCCATTCATAGGCAGAAATGGCAAGACCGAGGCGAAAACCATTTCCCGACATACCGATAAATTGCTCGGCCGATATATTCGAAGCAATCAACGAAGCGCCGATGGCCCACCAGGTGAGCTGACCCTCGGCGAGGAAGAATTCAGTGGAAGAGGTTTGGGCTTTCTTCTTTCTCCGGTACACCCACCAGCCATAACCGGAAACGATGATGAAGTAAAAAACAAAAACAATTATATCCGAATTGGCAAGTCCTTTCATGTGGCAGTTGTTTTAGATTGGAAATATAAAACAGAATTGCTGTTTTAAGTTCTATTTTTTCTCCGAAGGTATTTCCAGTTCCGTAGTGGTTTTTACGGGTACGCCAAAATCGGGCGTTCCATCTTCTCTCCAGCTAAATTTTTGTGCGCGTGGTGAACGGAATTTTCCGCATCCCTGGCCCGGTTTGTCGTTGGCATGATAAAGTATCCAGTCTTCCGTTCCATCGGGTGATTTAAAGAAGGAATTATGCCCCGGCGCGTACACTTCGTTTTCGGGACTTTGTTTGAATACGGGTTGTGCCGATTTTTTCCACGACAAACTATCCATGATATCTGCATCGGCTGAAGCGGAGAGCATGCCCAATGCGTAGTAATCGGTCCAGCAACCACTGGCGGAATAAATGAGAAAGAGGTTGTTTTTATGCCGGAGTATTTGCGGGCCTTCGTTTACATTCACATGCGGTACATCATTGGGATCGTTCAAATCGCCATGTGTTTCCCATTCGAGCGTGGGAGAAGATAAGCGAACCCTTTTGCCTTCCACCGTCCAGGGATTGGTCATTGCCGCAATAAAAATATCCTGGCGGCCATTTACGTCTCCTTCCCATCCCGACCATAATAAATATAGTTTGCCATTGTGTTCGTACACCGTTCCGTCGATCGACCATTTGTCTTCGGGCGTAGTGAGTTTTCCTTTTACCACCCATTCGCCTTCGAAGGGGTTTGCATTGCTGTTTTCGAGTACCCATAAACGGTGATCCACATTTCTGCCACTATCGGCTGCAAAATAGATATACCATTTGCCCTGCAAAAAATGAATTTCGGGCGCCCAGATCTCTTTTGAATAAGGGCCGGTGGCCGGCGGCTGAAATACGATCTTCTTTTCTGCTGTTGCCAAATCGGCAATGCTTTTGGTTTTCCAAACGGTAATATTATCACCGGTGGTATTGGTATAATAATAGAAACCATCTTTATAAATACACCAGGGATCTGCGCCCGAGGGCAGCAAAGGGTTTTTAAAGGTTTTGACTTGTTTTGTTGCGCAGCCTGCAACCAACAGCAATAATAAGAAGGCGCCTGCCGGGAATCTTGTATTTTTCATGCTGATCATTTTATAACGAGAGTTTATTGAGTGATGGAGAAACGGTAAATAGATTTTGTATTGTATTTCTTTCCCGGCTCTAATACGGTGGAAGGAAAAGCGGGTTGATTGGGAGAATCGGGAAAATGCTGTGTTTCGAGGCAGAAGGCTGTGCGGAAATCATCTTTTGTTCCTCCCTTAATCGTATTCTTCGATTGCATGAAATTACCGCCGTAGAACTGCAAGCCCGGCTCTTGGGTAAACACTTCCATCGTAATACCCGAAAGATCGCCTGTTACTTTGGCTGCAGGTTTCATATCAGCGCTTTCGTAGTTGTTCAATACAAAATTGTGATCGTATCCCTTGCCATTTTTGATTTGAATGTGATCTGCATCTACACGCTGCCCAATCTTAGCAGAGCTTCTAAAATCGAAAGGAGTATTCGCCACCGGTTCAATTTTCCCGGTTGGAATAAGAGTTGAATCAACGGGGGTATAATAATCCGCATAAATGCTGAGCAGGTGATTGTTGATGGTGCCGCTTCCCTGGCCGTTTAAATTGAAAAATGCGTGATTGGTTAAATTGACTACGGTTTTTTTATCGGTGCCGGCTTCATAACTTAATACGAGTTCGTTGTTATCGTTGAGGAGATAGCTGACTTTTACCTGCAGGTTACCCGGGTAACCTTCTTCCCCATCGGGCGATAGATAAGTGAGCTCGAGCAGCGAGTCGCCGATCTGCTTAGCGTCCCATACTACATATTGAAATCCTTTCTTGCCGCCGTGCAAATGATTTACTCCATTGTTTGTGGCAAGCCTATATTCTTTACCATCGAGTTTAAATTTTCCCTTAGCAATCCGGTTGCCATAGCGACCGATCGTGGCGCCGAAATAAGGTTCGGTAGATAGCTGGTATTTATGAACGCTGTCGAAACCCAGCACCACATCTACCAGTTTTCCCTGTTTGTCCGGCACCAGCAAACTCACCAGCCTTCCGCCATAATTGGTGACAGCGGCCTGCACATTATTTTTATTTTTCAGCACAAACAAATCAGTCTGTTTACCATCGATGGTTGTTTGATAAAACGAACGCGGAGGAATCATACTACTTATGTTTGCCGGTTTTGATGAATCTTCATTGACTTGCTTTTCTTCCTGTGCACCCTGGCAGCCAGACAGAATGGTAATTATAACGATCGATGCGGTAAGATGGAGTTTATGCATACTATTATTGTGGGTTAAGTGTTACTATGATTTATTGTTTCTTGCTCTTTCAGGCTAAGTTCCCAGCGCCAGGCGTCTTTTACCATATCTCCTAAAGTTTTTTGAGCCTTCCATTCCAATACCGTAGTTGCTTTCGTTACATCTGCATAAAGTATGGGGGCATCGCCGGGTCTTCTCGGGCCAAAACGGTAGGGAACTTTTATTTCATTTACTTCTTCGAATGTTCTGATAAGATCCATCACCGAATACCCAAGCCCGGTTCCAATATTAAATATTTCATGGGGAGTTTCGCAGTTATTTTCCAATAACCGCTTACAGGCAGCCACGTGGGCAATGGCGAGATCCACCACGTGAATATAGTCGCGGATGCAGGTTCCATCGGGCGTATTATAATCGTTTCCGTAAATCACCAATTCATTTTGTTTGCCGATAGCCGCCTGTGTTATAAAAGGCATGAGATTATTGGGCTTTCCCAATGGCAGTTCTCCCAATAATCCCGATACGTGAGCGCCTACCGGGTTGAAATACCTGAGCGATATCGATTTTATCAACCCGGCCCCGGAGCTTTTGTCGAGTATTTCTTCTCCCATTTGCTTGGTACTGCCATAGGGTGATAATGATTTTCCGCAGGGGCTGGTTTCTTTAAGAGGTAATGCTGCAGGATAGCCATATACGGTGGCCGATGAAGAAAAAACCAAATTTCTTGTTTCGTGATCACTCATGCATTGCAGCAGGTTGAGCATTCCCACGATATTATTGTTGTAATACCGGAGCGGTTGCTGCATCGATTCGCCCACCGCTTTCAAAGCTGCAAAATGAATAACGATATCGAAGCCGGCTTCTGTTTCGAAAACTTTTTGCAATGAATCTTTATCGGCAAGATCGGTTTTGTAAAACTGCGGGCGGCTACACGCGATCCATTCGATTCTTTCAAGAATAAACTCTTTCGAGTTGGAGAGATTGTCGGCAATAATCACTTCATAACCGGCTCTTACCAGTTCCACCACGGTATGCGAACCGATATAGCCCATTCCTCCGGTAACCAATACTCTTTTCTTCATGCCGGTATAACTTCTTTATTTGCGTTTATAATGAATTGATGAAAGATTTCTCAGTTTTTCTGCGGCCGATTCGGGAGTGATATCTCTTTGAGGGCCGGCCAGCAATTCATAACCTACCATAAATTTCTTCACCGTAGCACTCCTAAGCAGGGGAGGATAAAAATGCATATGCCAATGCCATTCTTCGTGATCGCCATCGTTGACCGGGCTTTGATGCATACCGGCCGAATAAGGGAAAGATGTTTCGAAGAGATTATCGTATTTGATGGTAAGCTGTTGCAGTATATCTGCCAAGGCTGTCTTTTCTTCGCTGCTAAATTCCAGTAAATGCCGGATATGCCTTCGGCTGATGATCATGGTTTCATAAGGCCAGGTAGCCCAGAAAGGTACCAGGGCAACAAAGTGATTGTTCGAATAAACCAGTCGCTCTTTTTTATTCAATTCAATTTCGAGATAATCCAATAATATGCTCCTGCCGCTCTTTTTATAATAGGCCAGTTGTTGTTTGCTTTCCTTTTCAATTTCTACGGGAATATCGCTTAGCGACCAAATCTGTCCGTGAGGATGCGGGTTGCTGCATCCCATAATTTCACCCTTGTTTTCGAAAATTTGGATGTATTTGATCCATGATTGGGCAGATAATGTTTGAAACTCCTCCTGCCATAAATCAATAACCTGTTCAATTTGTGATAGGTCCAGTTCCGGCAAGGTAAGATCATGCCTGGGAGAAAAACAAATCACCCGGCAAATTCCCCTTTGTCCCACCGCATGCAGTAAATCTTTTTCGTTATAAACACCATCGCTGGTGTTTTGCAGTACTGCCGAGAAATCGTTGGTAAAGGCATATACAGTATGGTAAGCCGGGTTTACAGAGCCTTCGGATCTTTTGTTGGAAGGGCAGAGGTAGCAGTTTTGATCGTATGCGGGTCTTTGTGCAGCAGATACCGATTCTACCTTACCCTGCCAGGGCCTTTTGTTGCGGTGGGGCGAAACCAGCACCCACTCGCCGGTAAGTATATTCAACCGCTTGTGCGGATCCTGGGCAATATCAAACATCTTCGGTATTTTGTTTCTTATAGGTGATACAAAAATTTTGTTCGGTTGCAGTCAGCAATGCTATTTCAAAGCTTTTCTACACTGGTTCCATCTTCAATACTAGATACATAAGCCGTTAGTTTCAATCCCATCGATTTTTCGTAGTCTTTACCCAGTTTCTCTACCAGTTCGTCAATAGCTTCATCTTTAACAATGTTAATGGTACAGCCGCCAAAACCTCCACCCATCATTCTCGCCCCGATTACGGCATTGTTATTCTTTACGGCATTCACTAAAAAATCGGCTTCGGGGCAACTCACTTCGTAGAGCTTGCTTAAGCCTTCGTGTGTTTCAAACATTCTTTTTCCGAGAGAAATTATATCGCCTTTATCAAGATCGGTACAGGCGTTGAGCAGTCGCTCAATTTCTTCCACCACATAACGGCAGCGATTGTAAACAATAATATCCTTGTGCCGGACATAGCTGTTCAGCATTTCTATATTGGCAAAGCGCAGCGATTTTACTTCGGGATGATGTTCGCGTATCCAGCTAACTCCCTGCTCACATTCCTGCCGGCGCTTGTTGTATTCGGATGAAGCCAGTGAATGTTCTACGTTGGTGTTTAAGAGAAGAATTTTATAACCATCGAGTACAAAAGGTTTGTATTCGTAACCGAGATGGAGGCAATCGAGCTTGATAACATGGTCTTTCTTGCCCATCATACTGGCAAACATGTCCATGATGCCGCAGAGTACTCCTGAAAAATTATGCTCGGCCTTCTGCGCAATGCGCACCATTTCCATCCTTTCGAGTGATAGTGTGAAAATTTCATTCAACGCAAATGCCGTTGCACATTCAACAGCCGCGGAAGAAGAAAGTCCGGCGCCGATGGGCACATCGCCATCGAGTGCAAGGTTAAAACCCGATATTGAGAGATTTCTTTTTTTTAGTTCGTTTACTACGCCGAGTATATAAGTTGACCAGGAACCTGTTGGCCTTAGTTCGTTGATCGAAACTTCAAATTTCTCCTTAAACCCTGCCGAGTATAAGGAAACCATTTCATCTGCTCTTTTGCCAACGGCAACATAGATAGCTTTGTCGATAGCCGCAGGTAAAACAAAGCCATCGTTGTAATCGGTATGCTCGCCAATAATATTTACCCGACCGGGCGAGCGAACGAGTAATTCGGCTTCTTCGTTGAAAATATCTTTATAAACCTGGTGAAGTTTTCCTGTAATACTGGGTGCTGCTATCATTTCTGTTGGTTTACGACATAAAACACAAACGACTATTGTTCTCCCGCGGGCAAGGTTAATTGCGTGCCTGTCCAAACCGGTGAACCGAAATTGGGTGTACCGTTGGCGTTCCAGCTAAATTTTTGAATGCGTATATTTCTTTTATCGGAACAACCTTCGTTGGAATTGCTGTTGGCATGATAGATGATCCAGTCTTCCGATCCATCGGGCGATTTGAAGAAGCCATTATGGCCCGGACCGTATGCATTGTTTTCGGGTCTTTTGCTGAATACAGGCTGCGGGTTTTTTGTCCAGTCGGCTGCATTCAGCGGATCGCCATTGTCTTTTAGCGTGAGCATACCCAAGGCATAATCGTCGGTCCAGCATCCGCTCGCAGAATAGATCACGAATGTTTTTCCATCCTTAATCAATGCTTCGGGACCTTCATTCACCGGGCCTCCATTTGTTTCCCAGTTGAGCTCGGGTCTTGAAATCATTACCGAAGGAGTTTGTAAGGTATAGGGATTGCTCATTTTGGCGATGTACAGGTTTTGGTTTTGAACAGAAGCTACCGGCCGGCCACTCCATATAAAATAGAAACTACCTTTATGCTCAAGTACGCTTCCATCGATTGCCCAGAAGTCTGAATCATTTGCGTATATGCGTCCGCGATCGGTCCATATGCCGGTTGTAGGATCCGCATTGGAATTTTCCAAAACCCAGGTTCTTTGCGTACTGTCGGGCCCGCTTCCCGCTGTATAATAGATATACCATTTGCCATTGAGAAAATGCAGTTCCGGCGCCCAGATATTGGCAGCGTTGGCGTTGCCGGCAACAGGAGTGAATACGGTGGTGATAGTAGCTGCCGATAGTTTCGACATTCTTTTTGTTTTCCAGATCGCGATTCGATTGCCGAGGGTTTGTGTATAATAATAGAAACTGTCTTTTTTTATAACCCAGGGATCGGCCCCTGTTTGAAGAGGGTTCAGGAAGGTATTGGAAGGAGGAGGTGGCGGCGGCGGATCGCTGTTTTTCTTTTTGCTGCAGTAGGTACACAGCAATAAGGCCGCGATTCCAATTACTGAATAGAAAATATTGGTGAACCTTGATTTCATTTGCTTGATTTAAACTGGTCAACCTGCCCCTCCCCGCAAGAGGAGGGGTTGGAGGTTGACGCCCTATTGCTAACTGACTGCATTTGTTCTTTTGTACATCCTGCCTATTTACTTGTTTTAGTCATGGATGAAATAAAATCTACTTCTTCTTTTTTGTATGGACTACCGTCTTTACGAAATATATCATGAAACCAAAGTTCGGGCTCGGCCGTGTATTTTTTTTGCCAGCTATCCCAGGGAAAAATCGTTTGCGATTTGCCACTTACCAATCCCCAGTTAAATGCAGCTACTTTGTATTTCTTAGCTATCGGCATTGAGCCCTGGAAAGTACTTCCGTTTCCGCGCGACATATATTCCGTGCATAACAAGGGTTTTCCGTAACGCTGCAACTGCAGAATGCGTTTTTCAAATTCTTCGGGCTTATCGTAATTGTGAAAAGAAACGATATCCGACTCTTCAATCATCATTTTTTCCAATGGGCGGAGACTGTCGTGGCTCGACCAGTTGCCCACCCAAATTCCTGCGGTTATGGGCTGGGCCGGATTTGCCTGCCTTGTCCATTCAAAAACCTGTTTCAATAAATTATGAACCAGTTCTACTTTATTATAGGGTTCAAATCTATTGTAGCTGCTGTTATTGGTATTATCGGGTTCGTTCCAAACATCCCAACCCAATACTCTTTTGTCTTTATTGAAACTGCTGACAATATCGATCACGTATTTTTTGAGGCGGGGATATTGCGAAGCATCTTTCAATGCATCCGCACCCGGCCCCTGTACCCAGCCGGAGTTATGAAGAAAGGGCGCGGGCTCGTGTTGTTTGCCGGTATGAGGAAAAGGATCCCAGCAGGAATCGAACAATACAAAAAGAGGTTTGATGCCGTAGCGTGCTGCTATGCGAAGAAAAATATCAATTCTCTTTTTGAACCCGGCCGGGTCTTGTTTATAGGCGAGGTCGTGCAGGAATACGCGCATTGTATTCATGCCAATGGAAGCGGCCCATTTCAATTCTCTCGCAATGGTTACCGTATCAAAGGTTTCAGCTTGCCACATTTCGAGTTGATTGATGGCATTGCTTGGTAAAAAATTAGCTCCTACCAGCCAGGGCTGCTTGCTGTACCAGGCATTGGCTTGTTCGGCGCTCCATACCTGCCGGGTAATTTTTTGTTGAGCAAAACTACTGCCCGGGAAAACTACCATTATTGCCAGTGAAATTATGCGTAGGTATTTCATGTCTGATTCTTTTTTATATCCTGTTAATACGCATCAAACCAACTGCAGGCCATGAATAAATTAGGCAGCTTAGGATATCGATGCTTGTCTTGTCGTTTTATAACAGGCAAATGCTATTAACGCTATTTACTAAGTTGCTTTGTTTAAGTTGCTGATCGTTTCTGTTGGTATCCGAACAAAAATTGCAGATACCTGGTAAGGGTGAATAAGGATGCCGGCTGTGCGGCATCCTTTGCTATTCGTGCTTATTACCAACCCGGGTTTTGTTTGAGGTTGGGGTTGATATCAATCTCAGTTTGAGGAATGGGCATGTATTTATTTCTGCCGATCACAAAATTGTTAAACTCCGGATCGCGGGCTTTCAGGATCGCGAGTTTAGCCGGGTCGTCGAAATAGCCCCAGCGCGCCAAATCGTTCCAGCGAACACATTCACCCGTTAATTCCATTATTCTCTCGTGTTCGAGCTGTGCCAGGAACTGGGCCTGGTTCATACCGGGCATGGCAACGGATAATTTCCTCAGGCCTGCGCGTTCGCGAACGCGATCAACATAAGCATAGGCATCGTTGGTTCTGCCCACTGCATTCAAAGCTTCGGCATACATCAATAATACATCTGCAAACCGCAGCACGCGGAAATTAATAGGACTGTTGAATACTTCGAATTGATTGATGCGGAAATAATCGTCGAGGTATTTGCGATACCAAACCCTGTTCTTGATATCGTTGTTATAATTTTTCGAGGTAAAGGTTGAACCGTAAACACTGGTGAAGTCGGGTCCGCGAACATCGGTAGAATCGTACAGTGCAGTTGCTGCCAAACGGGGATCGCGCTGGCCACCGGCGGTTGTTTCTTTAAGAAACTCCCATACCACCCAACGATTCATATTGGCATCGTTGAAACCATGACCCGGAGGTGCAAAGAAGGGAGGACGGCTTGTTCCAACATTGGAAGTGGGTCCATCTTCGCCACTGTTTTCGGGGCGTTGCTTGAACTGTACTTCAAATACCGATTCCTTATTGTTTTCGGTAGTGTGTTTGAAGTTGTCTGCATAATCGGGCATCAGGTCGTAAAGCGGTTGCCCGGGACCGTCAATTAACCATTTCAATGCATCGATTGCCTGCTGGTATTCCTTTTGCTGCAAATGGGCCCTGCCGAGTATTCCATAAGCTGCACCGCGTGTGGCACGGCCGATATCATCACCAGTGTACGAAGGCGGAAGTGCCGCTGCGGCCTCGGTAAGATCTTTTTCAATTTGCGCCCATACCTGCTCCTGCGGAACCTGTGAAGGTTTATCAGATGGCTTCGATGGTTCCAATATCAAAGGAATATTTCCCCAAATGGTAACGAGATCGTAGTAATAAAGCGCCCGCAAAAACTTTGCTTCTCCCAATAAACGATCCTTCAATGCCTGGTCCATAGCAATGGCAGGAACTTTCGCCAATACCTGGTTGGCCCGGTAAATGCCGCGCCAATGATGCCACCAGGTATCGTAGTTTACTTCGAAACTGTATTGCGTAATGTTTAATGCACCTACGCTTCTCAATTCGTTCCAGGGGCTTGTGGAATAACCATCGTCGGAACGAACATCCATGTAAAAGGGAAGCCAGCGCGAATAGGGAGCACCGTTTCTATAGAAATTCCCGTAAATGGCGTTTACGCCCAATACTGCATCGTTGGAAGTGGTCCAGAAATTCGATTCGTCGGGAACGTTGGGATTGGGTATATCCAGTTCCAGTGTTTTTTTACAGGAGCTGAGAGTGGAAGTTAACAATGCTCCGGCAAAAAGATATTTTATATACTTTCTCATAATAAGAAGTTGAGTTCATTTAATAATTAAAATCCGAAATGAATGCCAGCAGATAAAATTCTCAATGCAGGATACTGACCATTGTCTAACCCGCGTTCAAAGATGTTTACGCCGGTGATATCCGGATCCAGACCGGAATAACCGGTGATGGTAATGAGATTTTGCCCGCTGATAAACACTCTTGCCGAAGTAAATCCGATTCGCGACAGCAGGGTTCTTGGCAGCATATATCCCAATTCAATATTGCGCAGGCGGAGATAAGATCCGCTTTCGAGCCAACGATCGGTTTGTGGCAATACGTTGAATTGAATTCCCTGGTCGGGTGCTCCAATGGCTGCCCTTGGCATACCGGTATTAGGGTTTTGCGGTGTCCATGGACTTGCCCCCTTACGGAAATTGGTGTTTTGATCCATGCGATCCACCTGGTAGCGCGGGCGGTTATAAATTTGATTGCCGACTACTGCATACCACTGCATGTTTAACGTGAAGTTTTTGTAAGAAGCGTTGAAGATGGCGCCCAATTCAAAATCGGCCCAGGGACTACCTGCAAACACGCGATCCTTATCGGTATTCAAAACTCCATCGCCATCGGTATCGAGGTATTTAATATCGCCGGGTTTGGCCCAGGGTTGAATTTTTTGTCCCGATTTGTTTACATACGCGTCAATCTCGGCCTGGCTTTGGAAAATGCCATCGGTTTTCAATACATACCATTCTCCAATGGCTCTTCCCAGTTGCGTGCGGGCATCTCCAATTTGAGTGTACTTGGTGGTGCTATCGCCAAACGAAGTCACCTGGTTTCGGATAGTGGTAAAGTTGAGCGTTACATCCCATTTGAAATCGCCCGAAGATGGTCCGCGATATGTGGCGGATAACTCAAAACCTGTATTTTTCAAAGAAGCCGCATTTACGGGCGGGTTACCACCAGCATTGCCCGTAGTTAAACTGATGGGAAGATCCACCAATACATCTTCTGTTTTGGCAATAAAATATTCAGCGCTTAAACTAAGCCTGTTGTTCAGCAACACGGCGTCTACTCCGAAATTGGTTGTTTTCTTGGTTTCCCAGCGAAGATCGGAGTTGGCCAATCTTGTATTGGTAGCACCGAGTTGTTCCACTTCGTTTGGTCCGAATACTGCACGGGGGAAGGGATTGATCAATCCAAAATAATCCCAGGGTCTTAAAAATTCACTATTACCCAAAGAACCATAAGATGCTCTTAATTTCAGATCGTTGATCCAGTTTACATCAAAAAAGGATTCCTTGCTCAGGCGCCAGGCCACCGAGGCAGATGGGAAATTACCCCAGCGATTGGCGGGGCCAAAAAGAGAACTTCCATCCCGGCGGAACGTGAGGCTGGCGAGATAACGATCTTCAAAATTATAATTCACTCGTCCGAGGAAACTGATCAGGTTCCATTTGCTGATAAAGCTGGTTGTTCTATCGTTTGAACCCTGGTTAAGGTTGGTGAGACGATAGTTGCCATTGGCATCGGGCACAAATCCCGATTTCTGCCCGGTTAAGATTTCGTTGGTATTGGTTTGATTGGTAAAACCACCCACTGCTGCAATAGAATGTCCGCCAAATGTTTTATTGAAATTGAGTGTATGCTCAAAAAGAAACGACCTGAAATTCGCGCGGTTTTCATCGGCAGTGGCAATAGGCGAAGGAGTGCCCTGCCTGATGGTACCGGGGCGGCGGAATCCCTTAAAGCGATCAAAACTTGTTTCGGCTCCAACATTAAACCGGTAGCTGAGCCATTTTGCAATTTTATAATCAGCATAAAGATTGCCCCTGATTTTAAAATTGTATTGATTGTTTTGCTGCAGGCTTTGCAAGGCGGGAACGTTTGCAGCCAATGTATTCACATAAGCATTGTTCAATCCAATGCCCCATCCTTCGGGATTGGTAGCCGATGCATAACGTTGTTTGTCCATCAACGGAACCACGGGCAGCATCGTAATCATATCCACAAAGGGATTGGTAAAGATGTCGGATGCAATGGGATCGTCGTGTGTATATGATAACAGCATGTTTTCGCCGAAGCTGAATCGTCCGCGTTTGCCCGTAGTGTTTACGCGCAGGCCCGCTCTTTCGAACTGGTTATCGATCACCGGCCCTGTGTTTTTAAAATAAGAACCGGAGATATAATAGTTGGCGGTATTGCTTCCGCCGGATAAAGCGATATTGTAATCCTGTATGCTTCCGGTGCGCATGAATTCTTCCTGCCAATCGGTATTTACAGCCGGATTAAAATCTGTTGTAAGAATGGTGGGAACCGGTACGTTTCCATTGGCAAAAAGTTGTTGAGCCAGCGCGCGGTATTCGTTATTATCCATCATATCCCAGCGGCGATGGAACTGCTGCACGCCTGTCTTCACACTTCCATTGATCGTCATGGGGCCTTCCTTACCTTTCTTAGTAGTAATAATGATTACCCCGTTTGCGGCGCGGCTACCATAAATGGCTGCGGCCGATGCATCTTTTAAAATCTGGATAGATTCAATATCGTTGGGATTGAAATCGGGCGTTGCATCGCTGTACATTCCATCAATAATATAAAGTGGATTGTTATTGGCGAAGGTGCCCGCTCCGCGAATATCAATTTTTGCGGCGCCACCGGGAGTTCCGCTATTGCGAACGGTAACACCCGCGGCCTGGCCCTGTATGGATTCAGCCAATGTAGAAGCTACAATGCGATTGGCCTGTGCCGGGTTGATAATGCCTACGGCACCCGTTAAATCTTTTTTTCGAACCGACTGGTAACCGATAACGATTACATCGTTCAATGTTGCCTCGGCAATTTCCAGCACTTCGTTAATGCTGCCTCCGCTTACCTGTACTTCTTTGGTTTTAAAACCAACGGAGGAAATAACCAATGTGCTTCCCTGCGATACTGCAATGCTGAATTCTCCGTTAGCATCCGTAACTACAGATTTCTGCGTACCCTTAATAGTAATGGTGGCGCCTTGTACCGGCTCACCGGTCGGAGATTTGATACTACCCCTGATATTCTGCTGAGCCATCACACACAAGCTGAGCAAAAGGGCCAGCGCGGTGTATAAGCCAAACGTACAAAGCCTTCTTGTTTGTTTCATTTTTTGCAGTTTTGGTTTTAATTAATAATGTTTTTATGCAAGGCTGATAATATTTTATGCCAGTATCCGTGAACGGTGGTATTGATTACCCTGGCGAAGTAAACGGGAAGCCGGCCGGGTTCTTTGTGAATGACAGGAAAATGAGTGCTGTGAATGAATCGAAATCCCCGAAGCTCTGCTTGGCCGCAACCTTCCTGGAAAAAAGCTGCCGGGCAGAAAGAAATGAATTCTACTATGGCAATAGAAGTTCTCAAAGCAATCGTTCAGTTTAATCGTACCGTAAATTTTGATTTTATATTTTTTAATCCCGCGTTTTTTTGTATCAAAAAACTATCATAATGTCTCGTTTTGTATTTACACCCGGCTAATACAGTATCTTTCCTTAAAAGAAATTTGCGCGGCGATATGAAAATTCTGCGTTTAATACGGTTCGAAGATAAGATCGGTGTTAAGCCAGTAATTCTTGCTGTTTTAATGTGGCTTATCTTTTTAATCCGGCCGCAGCCATTGGGCGCGCAGTCGTATTATTTTCGTCATTACCAGGTAGAAAACGGTTTGTCGAATAACACTGTTTTCTGTACCGTGCAGGATAAGCTCGGCTTTATATGGATGGGAACAAAGGACGGGCTCAACCGTTTTGACGGTTACAGTTTTAAGGTATTCAAGAACCAGCCCGACGATTCGGGCAGTATAGGCGATAATTTTATCCGCAGCCTTTTTATCGACGATGCCAATAACCTATACGCGGGAACACGCAACGGCGTTTACCGCTTTTTTGTTGAACAGGAAAAATTTGTGCTGGTATATGCAACCAGTTACGAAGTGCGGGATATAGAAAAAGACAGTCGCGGAAATTTATGGCTGGTAGCCGGCCAGCAATTGATACGATACAACGAAACCAGGCGCGAACAAAAAACATATCATCCCGAAAGTTTTTTTGCGGCAACTTCTTTATGTATCGACTCATCAAAAAACCTGTGGATTTCTACTGCAAACGGCTTGCTTAAGAAATATGATCCCGCAACCGATGGCTTTATTTCTTACGATTTGTTTTCTGAAAGAAAAATTTCTTCTCCCCGCTGGATCGAAAAGATATATGCCACATCCAGCGGATCGATACTGGCCGGAACATCCAACTACGGCGTAAAACTTTTTGATATCAACTCCCATCATACAAAAGACCTGCTCACCTACAATCCCGATAAGACGGAGATATTTGCAAGAGATTTTGTGCAGAATAACGAGTCCGAAATCTGGATAGCCACCGAGTCGGGAATATTTATTTACAATACTTCGAAGAGCAGCTTCAGTAATTTAAAAAAAGAATATAACAACTCTTACTCCATATCCGATAATGCCGTGTACAGTCTTTGCAAGGATCGGGAAGGTGGAATATGGGCCGGCACTTATTTTGGTGGCGCCAATTATTTTCCCCGCCAATACACTTCTTTCGAAAAATATTTCCCGGGCTATACCAGCGCCGAACTCAGCGGCAATGCGGTAAGAGAAATCTGCGAAGACAAGTTCGGGAATTTGTGGATCGGCACCGAAGACGCGGGCCTTAATAAGCTGAACAGGGAAACCGGCTTATTCGAAAAATACCTTCCTACCGGCACTTCCAGCGGTATTTCTTATCCCAATATACACGGACTGCTGGCGCGCGACGAAGAATTGTGGATCGGCACCTTCGAGCACGGGCTGAATATTATGGACATACGAACAGGGAAGGTAATCCGAACTTTTCCGGGAAGGCGGGATTCGGGTGTGATGAGGAGCAATTTTATCGTTACCATTTATCAAACAAAGCAGGGAGAAGTATATATAGGCACCAGGCGCGGCTTGTATCGATACAAACCGGCAACCCAAAGTTTTGAAGCGATTGATGAAATACCTGCAGATTGTTTTGTTCACTCGATGGTACAGGATGGAAAGGGGCTTCTCTGGATAGGCACTATGGGAAACGGGCTTTTCTGTTACGATCCTGTCAGTCGAAATAGTAAAAACTTTTTGAGCAAGCTAAACGACAAAAACAGTCTTTGCAGCAATTCGGTTACCATTGTATTCGAGGATAGTGAAGGTAAATTGTGGATTGGAACAGAAGGGGGAGGACTTTGCAGTTTTAATCGGGACGATAACAGTTTTGCTCACTATCCCGCCAAAGAGGGATTGCCGGGCAGTACGGTGTATAAAATACTGGAAGATGGCAATAAAAATCTCTGGATAACCACCTCAAAGGGATTGGTGAGCTTTCACCTTGGCAGTCACGAACAAAAAGTGTACACAACGGCCAATGGTTTGCTGAGCGATCAGTTTAACTATAACTCCGGTTACAAGGATGCGGATGGAAGAATGTATTTTGGAAGTGTGAAAGGAATGATCAGCTTTAATCCCGGAACATTTTCTACCAATACTTTCATACCACCCTTGTATATTACTTCGTTGCAGGTGAACAATCGCGAATTGGCCGTGAACCGGGAGCAGTCGCCCCTGAAAAAATCAATCCTGTTTACCGAAGCCCTGGAGCTTTCTTACGACCAGGCATCTTTTAGTATCGATTTTGCGGCATTGAGTTTTACAGCCCCGGAAATGAACCAGTATAAATACATAATGGAAGGTGTTGACCGGGAGTGGACTTCTCTTAAAACCAACCGGAAAGTTTATTTTACCAATCTTGCACCGGGAGAATATACCTTCAAAGTAAAAGCGGCCAATAGCAGTGGAGTATGGAACGAAAAAGAAGCAAAACTCGTGATCAGGATACTCCCGCCCTGGTGGGCAAGTACCATTGCCTATGTTTTTTATTTTTTGATAGCGGCTTTACTGGCCTATATATTGTTTAAGAGTTATCACGACCGGGTTGCAGAAAAAAACAGGAGACGAATTGAATTTTTGGAACACGAAAAAGAAAAAGAGATATACCAGTCGAAAATCGATTTCTTTACCAATATTGCCCATGAAATCAGAACGCCGCTTACACTTATCAAAGCTCCTTTGGAAAAAGTGGTGGAAAGGGCGGGCGAAAGCAAGGAACTGGGGCATCACCTGAAAATTATGGAAACAAATACCGAGCGCCTGATTGAACTTACCAATCAATTGCTCGATTTCCGGAAAGTGGAGAGCAACAATTTACAGGTAAATTTTGTCTACAGTAATATCAACGAATTGCTGACGGAGCGATACATCAGTTTTAAAACAATTGCCGATCAGAAAAATATGCGTCTCTCGATTCAGTTTCCCGATTCGATAGTGATGGGCTGGGTAGATATAGATTCGCTGCATAAAATCCTGAACAATCTTTTTTACAACGCCCTCACCTACGGGAAAAAACTGGTGAGTGTAAAATTGGTGAACGAAGAAAAGAACGGCGGATTTTTTTCTATTGAATTTTCGAACGATGGATTGCTGATACCGGAAGAAATGCGCGAAAAGATTTTTGAACCGTTTTATCGGTTGAAAGAGAATAGAACGAAACCGGGAAGCGGTATCGGCCTCGCCCTGGCCCGCTCGCTTGCGCAATTGCACAAGGGGGAATTGTTTGTTAAGGCAACCAACGATGGACTCAATACTTTTGTTTTGCGATTACCTTTGTTTCAGCAAACAGGCGAAAGCACCTAACGAAAAGAGTTGTTTTGTATAATAACATTCAGCCACTGTGTAGCGCCAACAGAAATGGATTATGACTAAACCGATAATATTGCTTGTTGACGACAATGAAGAAATCCTGCAGTTTCTCAGTATGGACCTTGGAGAAACTTACCACGTATTAACATCGCATAACGGAAAGGAGGCGCTCGACATTATTGCTGCGGAGAGTGTTCAACTGGTAGTAAGCGATGTAATGATGCCCGTAATGGACGGCTTCGAACTGTGCCGTCTCATTAAATCGAATTTCGACAGCAGTCATATTGCGGTAGTATTGCTTACGGCCCGCAACAGTTTGCAATCGAAAATAGAAGGATTGGAACTGGGTGCCGATGCTTATATCGAAAAACCTTTTTCGCCCAAACACCTGCAGGTACAGATTGCCAACCTTCTTTCGAATAAAAATAAGATCAAGGAATATTTCGCTACTTCGCCTTTGATTCACATGAAATCGCTGGCTTATACCCGGGCCGATGAACAATTTCTTGAAGAGCTGAACAATCATATCAATAACCACCTCGACGAAGTGGAACTGGATGTGGAGCACCTGGCGCGTTTTATGAATATGAGCCGGCCTACGCTTTACCGAAAAATTAAAGCAGTATCCGACCTATCGCCCAAAGAACTGATCAATATCGCCCGGCTAAAAAAAGCAGCCAGTTTGTTTGCCGAAGGGAACTACCGGATCAACGAAATTGCCGAACGGGTGGGCTTTAGTTCCCCCGTACATTTCAGCAGGAATTTTCAAAAGCAGTTTGGCATAACGCCTTCGGAGTTTATTAAGAAAGGCGATTGAAAATACTCACGAAATTTTTCTGCCCGCTCTCACCGGGCAAATTTCTAGTATTTGAAGATCTCTTTTATTTTTTGAAGGAATTGCTCTTTCTTCCTTCGGCTTACTTCAATTTGTATCTTATCGCTCATGATAACGACACCGCCTTCACCCCGCTGGTATTCTTTTACATGTTGTAGGTTGATGAGAAAAGATTTGTGAACCCGGAGAAAACTGGTATCGGCCAGCATGTTTTCGTATTCGATCAGGGGCTTCGAAACAGTAACGGTTTTATTTCCTACGAGATGAAATATAGTATAACTCCTTTCTGCTTCGCAATAAATAATCTCGTCCTGGTTCAATACAATAAAACCCTTTAAAGTGGGTAAACAAAGGCGCATTTCCGCAGGCCTGCCCGATTTGCTGATATTGTGTAAGAGTATCTCCGAAAGATCTTCTTTTCTGCCATCGGCTATTTTCTTTTCCACCCGCTCCACCGCTTCTGCCAGGCGATCTTCATCAACCGGCTTTAATAGATAATCAGCAGCGCTGTATTGAAGTGCCTGCAACATGTATTCGTTGTGCGCGGTAACAAAAATGACTTCGAAATTTTTTTGAGGGAATTCCGTAATCAACTCAAGCCCGCTCTTACCCGGCATTTGTATGTCGAGGAAAACAACTTCAGGTTTGAGTTGTTCAATTTGTTGCTTTGCCGCAATAGCGTTGGTGCAGGTAGCCACTATGTTTACCTGCGGACAATGCAATTCAAGCATTTTTTGCAGCGTGCGTATTCCGTCTGCTTCATCATCTACCAATATTGCTTTCATAGCGATCCTGTTTTAAAGGTTAATGCTGTTAAGTTGAAGAATGACCTTGGTTCCACTGCATCCGGCGTTTATCTCCCAGAGGTCTATGATTTCGAGTGTGCATTCGGTGTTGTATTTTTCATTCATCATTCTGATTCGGTTCCTGATGTTTTCCAGGCCAACGGAACGATGCAGGGTGGTATTTCCTTCTTTGAGTTTTTCGGAAGCGCGGATGCCAATGCCATTGTCTTCGATGCTGCAGGTGATTTTGTTTTCCTGTTGTGTGAACAGGATTCGTATTTTCTTATCTCCCTGCGAAGGCATGAGCCCGTGCCAGATCGCATTCTCCACCAATGGCTGAATCATGAGGGAAGGAATAGCGGTTTCGGTAACATCTATATTTTGACCGGTATTAATACTGAAGGTAAATGAATCGTCGAAACGTAACTGTTCCATTTCGAGATAGGTTTTCAGGTACTCCACTGTTTCTTCGAGCGAAACAAAAATCTCTTTCGAGTGATTGAGGGTCATGCGGATCATGAGCGCGAACTTGCTCAGATAACGCGATGCTTTTTCATTGTCCTTGTCCAATATCATCCGCTTGATGCTGTTAAGCGCATTGAAAACAAAATGGGGATTCATTTGCGCCTGCAGGGCCGACAATCTTGCTTCCACCAGCTTTTCGTTAATGGTACTAAGCTCGCGCCGCTTTGCTTCCAGTGAATTTTCGGATTCCAGCTGCTTCAGCTTATTCCCGAGAAGGGTAGCAATGGTAGTGAGTATTTTGAGATCGCGTTCCTTGAAATAATGAGGCTCGGGATGTTCGGAATCGATAATGCCAATGAGCTCGCCATTGTGAATGATGGGAACACATACTTCGCTTAACCGGAACATCTCATCTACCCGGTACCTCGGATCCTTTCGTGTATCGGGTATCAGCACTGGTTGCATGGTTTGCATTACATGACCAACCACTCCCTGCCCGGGTACCACATCAAAAACCTGCGATTGGATGAATTCGGGATTGCCCTTGGGACCGTATGCCGCCCGCTGAATCATTTTTGTTTTGTCTTTGTTCCATAAATAAATCATGCAATCTTCGTAGCAGAGCCTTTTGATGAGATTGCTGGTTACGGCCCACAATACTTCTTCTTCATTTTTTTTGTCGGCAAGTGAGGTGGAAAAGAAATTGCTGATCTGCTCCAGTTCGAATTGGCTTTTATAATTCTCCGCCTTTATTTTTTCAATATTCGTTTTTTCCACTTCCTTCCTGGTGGCCCTGTTGGTTCTCCAGCGGATGAACCAATAAAACAGAAATGATAATGCGAGAATGAAGAGGCCGATAAACCAATTTGTTTTCCAGAAAGGCGGCAACACCTTAATGCGTATTTCCCTGATCTGGGGTGGCCAGTGATTGCTGAGCGAAACCACTTTTACCTGTAAGCGGTGAATGCCTGTAGGCAGATTGGAAATACTAAAGGTTGACTGCTTTCCCAATTCCTGCCAGGGCGAATTAATTTCTTTTGCAATGCGGAATTCGAATGCCTGGTCGGAACCGGTTAAAAAGTCAATGGTTCCAATGGAACAACGGATATCGTTTTCTCTCCAGGATGTTTCGATTTCGCCGGCTGGGATAAATAAAGATCGGTTACCATTGAAGGTAATATTTTCAATAAAGACACGCGGTGGTTTTTTGGAATTCAATAGTTGGAATGGGTTGAACTTAACCAATGCATTGGAATAACTAAAGAACAATTCGCGGCTGTTGTTATCGTAATAAAAGCGGGAGAATTTAGTGATAGGAACATCCGGAAGCCCCACTTCTGTTCCAAACTTTTCAATATGCAGGGTGCGCGAATTGATGCAGGAAAGCCCGGAGAAACTAGCTACCCAAATCATATCGCCCACAACATACAATGCCGCAATATCATTATCAGGCAGGCCCGATTCTTTGGTAAAATGATTGTATTTCTTATTATCGATATTGTAAGAAACGAGGCCGTTGTTATTGCTGTTGAACCAAATATTGTTTTGCGCGTCGATCACCATGGTATGCACCTGCTTATCGGGCATTTTTATAAAGGGGAAGGAATCGAGGTAAAAATCAAAGCTATCCAGTTTTACATTGTAACGGGCAAGGCCATGCCCTCCCATCCAGATATTTCCATTCCTGTCCTCGGCCACACAACTGGGAACGCTCAGGAGCGACGGGTGCGTTTTAACGTAACGGAATTTTCTTTCCCGCGTATCGTAGTAATAGGTAAAATAGGCGCTTAACCAGATGCGGTTCCTCGAATCGCGGAAAAGATCGGAGGTCCATATACCTTCACCCCATTGAGGCGGATCGATTTCTTTAGCCGATTGCTTTTTTTCGTCGAATAAAAGAACGGGGCTGTCCGTTCCGAGGATAAGCGAATTTGAATCCATTGCCGTGATAGCATAGATACTATTTCCTCTACCATTATTTCCCGGGAAAATAAATTGCTTTTTGAATTGCAGCGTATTCCTATCAAACAACAGCAAACCGCTATTGCCGCGGTTGCCAACATATACATTCGGCCCCGAAGCATACACATCGCAGAGATGGAAGTTGGGAAATGAGTCGGGTATCGCCTGTGGCAGATATCCTGTTTTTATGATTGGCTTTCGTGGATCCTGCCAAAGCAAACCTTTGTCGGTGGCAATCCAGAGTTTTCCATCTTTGTCGATAAGCATTGCCTGGCAAAGCAGCGAGCGAAGATATTTCCGGGGATCGATTGTAATGGAACCGTTATGGGGATTGAGCCGGAGCTTATAAAAACCCGATAAGTGCCCGGTAACATAAAAACTGGTATCCGATTCCACCAATATTTTTGAACGAAAATGAAATTCTTCCTTCGCCGTATTAAAAGGCAGCTTCGAAGGCACGCACTTGTTTTGAGAAGGTATAACATAGAAAATACTGTCGCTGTACTGCCTGGATATAATAAAATGCCCGGGCTTGAATTGAAAGAAGCAGTGGTATCGCGACTGCTCGCCTACAAATTCGCTTAGTACCGGAAAAACCGAAGACCCGATTTTGATGAGTTGTCTTTTTTCTTTATCGTAAACCGAGGCCAGGGAGCTAACCAGCAACAGCCTGGCATCTATTTCGAGTAAATTACTGTTGAAGAAAAAGTGAGCAAGCGCCACCTTTTCTTTTTCAATATAATCGTATCGAAAAACAAGTTGATAGTTTTTATCGAAATGATAGAAGCCCGAGCGCGATACTATAAATATATTTCCCTCTTCGTCGCCAATTGCGCGCATTACCACATTGAACTTGTATTCATACGATTTGTCGGCGTAGGGAATAAAGATGTTCCTGGTTTTGCCGGTTTTGGTATTTACCACATGCAAGCCCGCAGTGTACACGCCAAAACAAGATTTGTTTAACCATCCCATGCCGCCCAGGTCTTCCGATGGCAGCGAGAGGCTGTCTTTTTCGCTATGAAACTGAACAATTTTTTTTCCATCGTACCTGTTCAGGCCGGCACTGGTACTTGCCCATATATAACCGATGGAATCCTGAACGATGCCATTCACCCGGTCGCTCGACAGTCCATCTTTTGACGTGAGCTGATGAAAATCTTTTTCATCCAGGTACTGGCCATACGCTCCCTCCGCGAACGATGTTATTAATATTAAAATGGCGAGGCAATTGCGCATGGCCGGTTTTTGCATTAAAGTTATACACTTCATCCGGCAAATTTTCGCCCGGTATATAGCGTCGTTTTATTATGCCGCCGGTTGTTTATTCCACCTTGCCGTTCGTAGTTCCGATGGCGCAGTTAACACAAAGAGGCAGGCAAATTTTTTTTTGAGCCTTTCGCCGCGTGGAAATAAAGCACGGCCTTTGGGAAAAGAGCCATCCTCATGAGTTTCTCTCCATTCTATCTTGCATCCCTTTAAAAACAGAAACGAATAATTCAACCTAACAAAAAAACTTTTTATGCAAACAAGAGAAGTACAAGGTAAATTATGGAGTACCTCACCTGCAGATTGGGTAGAGTATATCGAACCTACATTTATACCCATGTACCAGGCAACCTTCGATAATATCCAACTCGATGAAGAGAAGGCTTTGCTCGATGCAGGTTGCGGCTCCGGTTTATTCCTTAGCATGGCATCCGCCAGGGGAGCACAGGTATTTGGCATCGATGCGGCCAAGGGTTTATTGGAAGTAACCCGGAAGAGGCTGCCGCAGGTAAGCTTGCTCAACGAAGATCTTGAGGCGCTGCCTTTCAAAGATGAAACCTTCGATGTGGTAACAGCATTCAATTCCCTTCAGTATGCGGGAAGTTTTTCGAACGCCCTCGCCGAAGCGCGCCGGGTAACTAAGAAGAATGGAAAGCTCGTTGTCGGCTTGTGGGCCAGCGAAAAAATTTGTGAATCGGCCGACGTACTGATGGCGGTTGGTTCTCTTTTGCCACCTCCACCACCCGGCACACCGGGACCATTTGCATTGAGCGAAGATGGCAAAGTGGAAGAGATATGCAAAACGGTTGGTTTAAAAGTAATCAATAAGCAAACCATCTTTTGCCCGTGGCAGTTTATTGGAAACGAGGCTTTGCAAAAAGCATTTCTGTGTACGGCGCCCTGCGTTAAAGCAGTAATGAGTGTTGGCGAATCGCAGGTAAGAAAAACAATTACCGAATCTGCTCAACCATACAATCTTGCCGATGGAGTGTATTACATGAAAAACTATTTCCTGCTTTTCACTCTCGAGAAGATATAAGTCCTGCCAAACAAATTGACCACATTAAATACTTTCTTACAACATTCAGTCAGTAAAGAATCTGCTAACCGCGATTCAATGATTGAATAGCCATTAAAAACAATTTCTCACATTAAACCTTTCAACATGAAAAAAACATCTGTTCAGATGAACGGGGCGAGGATTGCCCTGGTATTTTCAACAATAATCGTGCTGGCTCTTGCTTCGTGCCGGAAAGACGATCATCATCATGGCAACGGCAATCCGCCAGCCTCATATACCGCAGAGGTGGTGGATAAATGGCTGGCATTACAGCTTCGCCTCATTAAAAACACAACGGGAGTTCCCAACCATGCTTTTTCGAGGCACTATTCGTATTCGGGTGTTGCTGCCTTTGAAGCAATAAGCCCGGGGCTTCCCTCCAGTATCAGTCAATTTCGACGCTGGAACGGATTAACAGGATTACCTGCAGAAGATCATTCGTTTCGTTATTATTATCCCGCGAACGTAAATGCGGCTCTTGCTGCAATCAACCGGGCATTCTTCCCGAATGCAAATGCAAACGATAAAGCAGCAATTGATTCGCTGGAGCATGCATTGAATGAAGGTTTTCTTACAAAGGAATCGCAGGAGCGCATACACAAATCAGCAGAATTTGGAAAAGCCGTTGCAACTGCTGTATTCAACTGGGCCGAAACCGATGGATATAAAAATGCCAATGCGCCTTACACGATTCCTACAGGACCCGGTTTGTGGAAGCCAGTACCGGCAACTGCCAACCCTGTTACACCTTATTGGGGAAACAATCGTACTGTAGTGGCTGGAAGTATCAGCAATGCGCAACCGGGTGCTCCTGTTCCTTATTCTACCGATCCGGCTTCTCCTTTTTACAATGCAGCAAAAAAGGTTTACGAGGCATCGCTCACGTTAACCGACGATCAAAAAGCAATGGCCATTTTTTGGCGCGATGTTCCCGGCGCTACTTCTCCCGGTCATTGGCTGAGCATCCTGCACCAGGTGATTAAGAAAACAAATGCCCGCCTCGACAAAGCAGTGATGGCTTATGCTTTAACCGGTGCCTCTATCAACGACGCATTGATTAGCTGCTGGAAAACCAAGTATACTTACAATGTTGTTCGACCGGTAACGTATATACGCGAAGTAATGGGATATACCAACTGGAATACCTTTATTGGAACTCCTTCCCACCCGGAATATTCTTCGGGACATGCTTCGCTTTCGGGAGCTGCTGCGGCTGCATTCGAAAAGATATTCGGAAACATCGGTTCGTTTACCGATCATACTTACGATTACCTGGGTTTGGCTCCGAGGACCTACAATTCTTTTAAAGCAATTGGTGAAGAAGCATCGATATCGAGATTTTACGGGGGCATTCACTATGAGTTTACGTTGGAGGCAGGACTGGCCGAAGGAAGAAAAGTGGTGTCGAATATTTTTTCGAAGGGAGTGAAGAACTAGGGTGGCTTAACCACAGGGAATGCAGGGTATCACAAATTACATGGATTGGTTCGAAAAAAGCCTTGTGTTCCCCTGTGATTTCCTTGTGCTCCCCGTGGCTAAATAGAAACCGCAGAAACACCGATGATCAGGGATGGATTTTGGATAAGTAACCCTGAGTGCTCTGCACTTTTGACTTTTTACTTTTTCATTTTAATATTTTAAAACCACAGAGCACACCAGGAAACACAGGGATAAAATTGAATAGCAATTTCGAAATCTTGCAAGCGTTACTCAATTCGCTGCCTACAACGAATCGATAATTAGAATTGGTAGAGTCATGAAAAGAAAGAAGCCGAACGAATGGTTCGGCTCTTTTTATCGTTTGAAAACAGTTCATTACTTGCCAGAAACAGCATTTATGAATTCGGTAAGATCTCTGGCGAAACGCTGAGGTTCTTCCCAGTGCAGGGAATGTCCTACCTCCTCGTACACAATCCATTTAGCCTGCCGGATATTTTTGATGAACAATTCCTGTCCTTCCCTCAGAAAGAATCCGTCTTTTGCACCCCAAAAAATCAATACGGGTTGCGTTATTTTTTTTAACTGAGCCGTATAATCTAAATCCATCAATCCTGTAAATATCGATTTGAAAACCGGGATAGGAATTTTCATGCTTTCATCAACCAGTGTATTAAAATATGCACTATCGATCGGTTTGGCTATGCAAGCTTTCTGGAATTCGGCCATAAATTCACGGCTGGGTGTATCGGGCATCTTTTTCACCTCTTCAAAAAATCCTGGCATAACGGGATTCCTGGAAAGAGCGGGATCGGAACAAATAATGACGAGTGCCCTGACTTGCCTGGGGTAGTCTAATACAAACTGCTGTGCAACGATGCCGCCCATCGAATGCCCCACTACCACTACGGCGCCCAACTTTTTTTGCTCAACAAATGCGGAAATATCTCCGGCAAATTCTTTCATGCTATACCCTTTGGCAGTTTTTTGTGAGTTTCCATGGCCTCTTTGCGTAATGGCAAATACGTGATAATTCTCCGGCAAAAGGGGAAGCGTTGTTTCGTAGGAATGCCAGGAGTCGGTAATACCATGCAGTAATATTACCGGAATCCCGTTTTCATTACCCTGCTCCACATATTCGAGCTCAACTCCTGTTTTTAATGCAATCCGCTTCACCTGTAATCGTTCAATTGCATTTAACTGCTGATCCTGTCTGGCAATCTCTGCCTTGTGAGGCTTATCAAAGCTTTCCTGTGAAAGCGATACTAAAGACGTTAATGAAACACATGCGACTAAAAATAATTTCATGGCTATACAATTTAGGCCGCAAAAATGATGGATTCAACAAAAGGGAAGAACGCCACAATATGGTTGATGCATCCCCAAAACCGGTCAGGACTTTCGTGCCGCAAACAATCATCGCTTTGCTTCGTAATTCAGCAACAGTACGCCGGAGGAACTATGTTCAATAGAATTCAGTCTAAGAGTAAGCCTTCCTGTTATGTTCTGGAAAAGGGGTTTGCCCGAGCCCAGCAAAACAGGGAACACGGCAAGCAGGTAGTTATCGACAAGATTTTCATTGACGAAATAAGAAATCAGCTTCGCGCCTCCATACAACCAAATGTTTTTCCCCGGCTGCTGTTTTATCTCCATCACTCTTTCAACAATATTATCGGCGATATATGTTACGTTACTATCGGGTGACGGTTTTCTTGAGAATACATATTTCTCTTTGCTGTGAACTATTGACCAAAGTTTTTTTTCCGACGCACTGGCAGTATCCGGCGGCTGGTATTGCCCCCACAAATCGTAACTCACGCGGCCATAGAAAATGCTGTCTACTTCGGGAAGAAACTTATCGAAAAAGGCATCCGACTCACCGTCCAACGCACACCAGTCGATTTCACCATTCGGGCCCTCGATAAACCCATCAAGTGTAACGGCCAGGTTTAAAACTATCTTTCTCATGATTTCCGGTTTTTACTAAAAGCCCTGTTTTCTTTAGAAAACCCCAGCTTTGGATAATATTCCATTGCTTCCGGTACCGATAATAACAACAGCATTACCTGGTCGCCTAATCGTTCCCTTGCAAGTTCAACCATTTTTCTGCCTATGCCCCTCTGTTTTAAATCGGGATCTACTGCCAGGTCGGCCAGGTAACAACTCCAAACCCAATCGGTAATACATCGGCACACGCCCACGAGTTTTTCATGCTGCCATGCCGTAATGACCAGGTTGGAATTTTCAAACATGACTTTTATTCTTTCGGAATCTTCGGTTGGCCGCGGAAGCCCCGACTTGTTATACAAATCAATTATCTCTTCTGTTGGAGGAATAACATTTAGTTTATATTCTATTTCCATTTTGATATTTTTTTCAATAACCATTTCTTTTGGAGAGAGCCCTAGAAACCAGCGTTCCTCATTTTGCCCCCAGTTATCAGCAATCAATTTAACTGCGATATGCATTCAGTAAATTGTAGGAATCAACCTTGCAGGCAGCCAATACCATTTATAGCTCCGTAAAATTAGACCAGCAGTAAGATAAAAAATTGTAAATATCCGAACTGGTTAACTGCGGAGGAAGAAATCATTAATTCGATTCTCTTTTAAGAAGTATGATTTTGGTGATTTCCCGGTAATGAGCTTTGATAAACGAATAAGGTGTGATTGATCGTGAAAGCCCATTTCATAGCTGCAATCAGTAAGCGATCGGCCCGGGTTGTTTTTTTGATAGTTAATAAAACTGTTGAACCGGATGATACCGGAGAACTGTTTCGGACTGAGGCCGACGTATTGTAAAAAGGATTTCTCGAGGTATCGCGAAGAAACCCCCGTGAGTTTTTCAAGCTCCTCTATCCTGAAGACTCCCTGGTGCTTTATTATTTTTTTGACCGCTGCATCAACATACAGGAATGCAGTGCTGGTATTCTCTAATCTTGCAATCCTTTCTGTGCAAACTCTCTCGAAATTTCTGAACGTTTCTTCTCCTGATTCGGTGATACAATGTACGAGTTGATCGCTCGAGCACAGATCGGTAAATTTTATTAAACTGTCGGTGCTTTCCCATGCCGGGTAGTTATATAATAATGGTAAGGTATGAGGGTGAAAGCGAATGGCGTAAATAATGGTACCCGGTTCCAATTTCTGCAGGTAGGAATTTCTTTTTTGGCCCGAAATAAAAAACATCGGCTCCTTTTGCCATTCCTTATCGAATGAATTTTTTCTTAGTCCCGGACTTTGCAGGTGAAATACGATTTCGGGATGCCCGTCGGGCACAATTTCTTCGACATATCCCTGGTCAATTCCAACTGTTACTTCAAGACGCCAGAAATACTTTATATAATCTTTTAGCTTCGCAGGCTTATAGGTTGATATTGATATCATCTACTTACAAAGCTAGCCTGAAGGGAAAACCATTGAAAATATTTTGCAGACAAATATTGCAATTTGAATGCTTAGGGAACCTGATTTCCTTCGCTCCAATTCGTCTATTTTTCTTTTTGAGGTAAATTATCTGCCAGTAAAAACACGATGCCGATGGCCAGCCACAAGGCAGTCTTAAGCCAGTTGCGTGTTTGAATGGTTTCCAAAACGGCCACGCCAAAAAAGAGCAGGAACACCACAAAATTGGTTCCCAGTTTAATTTTTTTCATATGCAGCGTTTATTGGGTTTGCGCGATGATATTGCTATTGTACTTCCTGTAATCAACTCCTTTTATAAGCAACCACAACATGGTGGAGATTTCTCCCAATCCTGATAAAACCAGGGCCGGAGTATTCGTATAAGATCTAAATCCTGGAAAAAGTAAATAAGTAAAACTATCTGCCATATACCCAATGCCTGCGGCTATCAGCAATACTCCCAAAATGCGCGGAACATAAGCAGACTTAATAATCAAACTACCCAAGGGTAATAACCACAAGCCAAAAAAAACCTGTAGCAATACGGCGGCTTGCCCATAGGTTTTCATATAAACGGCTGCCCATTTTCCCACCTCGCTTGCATCTGTTGAGGAAAACACTTCTTTTTTCAACAATGCCAGCGCCGTAAGCCGCAAACTTTCCATACCGATAACTATGGGTATTTGTACGGCCACAAACAATAATAACATTCGGCATAAATGTGCGTTCACATTGCTGAAAAGCCTGTATAAATATAATACAAAAACAAGCGAGATCAGCATACCTGCTATATGACTTGCTATTCCTGTTTTTAACAAAAACTCATTCTCAAGAACATTGTTATTGACAGCTATCCAATCGTTTTTCACGAAAATTTTTGAAGCCACATAAACATGGGTATAGATAGCTGTAACCGCTCCTAATAGGTATAATAAACCGCAGGTACGCGCTGTTTTTTGAATGGAAGTATCGTTGGTCATCGCAGACAGTTTTACTTATTTGACAGGATAGCTCAGTTACTGTTTTTTTGCGGAAGCACCGGTCATCGCTTTGGTATCGGCGCCGTCTTCTTTTATTTTATCTATGATTGCTCCCGCTACTTTTTTTCCAAGTTCGAGCGCTGCTTCATTGTCGGTTCTGAAATGAATGCCCGCCTGGAACCGCGATTCCGCAACTTCTTTTGCTTTATCCCGGAAGTAATGACTTTCGGAAGGGAAGAAATACGAATAAAGTTCTGCACTCACACTGCTCACGGCTGCGTGACCAGAAGGATACCCGGGAAAAGGAGGACTAGCCATCAGTGGTTTAAAAGTGGTATCGTATTGATCGGGCCTTATGCCCCAATATGCATACTTGGCATCCCAGCATGCAACAAAGCCATCGTAAAAACCAATAGCTGTAATGGCATATAAGCGGGCTGCGCGAGGCGGATTTATATGAAGATTGTATTCAAAAATTTTCTTGTCGAGTAATCCTTCCCAAAAAGACTGACTGGCATGAAAGAATGCATTCGCCTTGGATGCGAAATTATGCTTGTAGTTTTTTAATTCTCCCATATCCTTTGCAAAATCAGGCGGCGGACCGGGCCGGAACTGGCTCCCGCTGGTCAATACAATGGTTTTGCTTTTACCGGCATTGGCAAGCATCGCAAACTGCCCCCTCCATTTTTCTTTTCCTTCGGGAATTTTACCATCCCAGGCACTATTGTTCAAAAATCCTTTAGTGTATTCAATTTCTTTTTCTGCAATTCTCTTTCCCAGTTCAAAGCCTGCTTTTGTATCGCTGGGGAATGCAGAGCCTGCAGCAACCCTCGAGTTCATTAACTCTTTTGCCATCCGGTTTACCGAATCGGTTAAAGAAGGGAAGAAATGCGAGATAACTGCTACGGCAACACCAGCACTTACCGAATATTCGCAGGGATACGAAGGACTATTAGCAATAGATGCATGGTTTCGGATTCGCGTATCGGTTGCAAAAGGCCTCGGCCGCTTGTGCGTATACTTGCTATCCCAGGCAGCAATGATGGCATCGTAGCTTGCAACATTGAGGAGCAAATTGGCGAGCATGCCATTGTTGAGCGCGTCGTCCATCCAGATATTTGCCATTAGGTTATGCCAGCGATAAGTTGGTGAACCGGCATTCCAGTAAACAATTTTTTTCATCATTGCCTCGTCAAGCTTTTTCTGCGCTGCAATAACTTCCGCGATTTCGTTTTTGTGGGAAGCAGGCGTGGGCAGGCGATAGTCTTTCGCCGAAGCAATAAACCAGGTTTTCCAGCTTCCGGCATTTGGTTCAATTTGCGCGGATAGTTTTGTTGAAACAACTAGTACCAGCAGTACCGAAACGAGATTCCTTTTCATACAATCTTTTGTTTTAGTGATGGCTGTAGATAAAAGGCCAATCCGTACAGTTCGTTTGCATTGGTTGGCGATTACGGTATAAACCTATTCAAGCTAACCGGCGCTATGAAAAACGTTATACGAAACGGCTTATTCGGGGGACGAAAACAGTTCGACGCATGCAACAAATAGAAATGCCTTAACTATATTCACGTTTGGAAAAATGCGGTTCAAGACACGATACCGGTACTGGCATGTAATGCTGGTTTTTTTTGCCCTGGGTTTCCTGGCAATGATTGCCTATTTCCTTACGTCCATGTCGGAATCAACAAAGGAAGTCGCCGAAAAAATAACCGAGAATGAAAGCAAAAAAAAGTCATTGCCGGGCAGTGGTATTCAGCCCTTGCTTGGATTTTTTTACTACGTAACCTTCTTTTATTTTACTCTTAATTATTACTATAACCTGCTTGCCGCCAATAAAAGATTTGGCGCTTTTTTCAAAACAAGCTGGATGATTGTGCTGGCGGCTTTTATATACCATCTCTTCCTGTATTATTTTTTACCCGGCGCATTGATGAATGAATACAGCTCCCCGGTTCGTATGTTTTTTGTAATGCTGGGCAATATGATCCCACCCTTTGTTATCTGTTATATCATTGCTTATGCTACCATTTCGCGGGAAGCACTCAAACAAAGGCATATCCTCGAAGCGCAAAAGCTGCAACTGGAAACCCAGATATCGCAGGCGAATTTCAATTTCCTGAAGGCGCAGATCAACCCGCATTTCCTGCATAATACCCTGAACTTTTTATACGCTAAATCGCTACCCTATTCTCCCGAATTATCCGAGGGCATTGTTACGCTAAGCGATATCATGCGCTACGCCCTTAGCCAGGGAAACCAGAAAGATGGGAAGGCGCCGCTGAAAGATGAAATCGAACACGTGCAAAACGTTATTAAGATCAGCCAGCTCCGCTTTAGCAATAAGCTGAAAGTGAATTTTGTGATTGAGGGAAATGTGGAGGGATTGATGATTATTCCTTTTGTGCTGATCACGTTAGTAGAAAACGCATTCAAGCACGGCGATCTGAAAAACCCCGATTACCCGATCGATATTAAGCTTCGCGTTGGCAACGGTGGCCTCTACTTTCGTTGTACTAACAAAAAGAAAAGCGGACCCAAACAACTTGCTTCGGGCGGAATTGGCCTCGATAATATCAAAAAGCGATTGGAACTGGCTTATGGCGAAAAGCATAAATTCATCATCAGCAACGAAGCAGATTTTTATACTACCGAACTCATCATTGAAAAATTATGATTAACTGCATTATTATCGACGACGAGGAACATTCCATCGAAATTCTCGAACATCATGTGAAACAAACACCCCAGCTTCAATTGCTGGCCAGTTTCACCAATCCCCTCGAGGCACTGCAACTGATGGGCAAACAAAAAATTGACCTGGTATTCCTCGATATACAAATGCCGGAACTGTCGGGCATTGATTTTATCAAGGCCATACAGGGAAAAAGCAAGGTAATACTCACCACCGCTTACGGCGAGTTTGCATTGGAGGGCTACGATTTGTATGTGGTAGATTATCTTTTGAAACCAATTCGCCTGCCACGTTTCCTGGCTGCAGTGCAAAAGGCGGCAGAGCAATTGAGTATTGCACAGGAAACAGGTAAAGACCTCAGCGTGGAAGACGATTATATTTTTGTGAAAACAGAAGCCAAGGGTAAACTGCTGAAGATAAATTTCGATGAAATAGATTTTATCGAAAGCATGAAAAATTACGTAGCGATTCATCGGGCCGGGCAAAAAACGCTGGTGTATACCAGTATGAAGGAATTCGAAGAACATTTGCCGAGAAAGCAGTTTATTCGCATACATAAATCCTTTATCATTCCCATTTCGCGAATTACCGGTATTGAGGGAAATATAGTTCGACTGAAAAATGTTAGTACCGAAATTTTGATAGGAGAGAACTATAAGGCCGAATTGATGGAGATTATTAAGGGAAGGATGATACAGTAACGCAATTGGTTTGTTTTACCACAGAGAAGCGGAGAAATTTTTCTGAGGAGAACTTAACAGGACGTATACCTTCGCCAGCCATCTTCGCGTCGTTGCGAGAAAAAAACCATTTTGTGCGTCCTTGTGTTCCCTGCGGTGAGTAAGAATTTCTCGCAAAGACGCCAGGCCGCAACGTGGTCGCCAACTATTTTCTTCTTCGCGCCGTTGCGTCGTTGCAAGAAAAAACCGCTTCGTGCTATCTGTGGTTTCACCCTTTCAATTTTTTCGCGAATTCTTTCATCGCCTTTTTCATGAATTGCGCAAAATCCGGATTGGGCTTGCCATCAACCGACATATATCTTTCATCGGCTACATACAAATCTCCCAGGCCTGCATACGCTTCCGCCTGCCGGTTGGGAGAACCGGCCGTTCCCCAAAACTCGCGGATCAATTCGTAATGAACGGCAATTTCGGCTTGTACTTTATCGCTGGCGGGATCTTCCTTGCTCAATGATAAAAGTTTATGCAGATTATTTTTTGCAGCAACTTTTAACTCGTTGAATTCCTCTTTGGTTTTATTGCGAAGATATTTTTCAGATTTCTCCACAGCATCACTCCATTTGCTGATGGCCTCCTGCCGCCAGGCATCTGTTTGTTCTTTTGGTAACCCCTCGTATAATTCTTCAATGCTTAACATGGTTTTGTTTTTTAGGTGATCAATGGTTTTGTCGATAGTTGCCAGTAAAACTCCCAGTTCTTCTCTTTTCTGTACCAGCAATTGCTTATGCTTTTCCAACGATTCCACCGGATCGAATTGGGGATCGTCGAGTATATCGGCAATCTCTTTCAACGAAAACCCCAATGCGCGATAAAAAAGGATTTGCTGCAGCCGAAGCGCTTCGGCTTTTCCATAGAGGCGATAGTTTTTTTCGGTGCGCACCGAAGGTTTCAATAAGCCGATTTCATCGTAGAGGTGGAGCGTCCGGACGCTTACCCCGGCCATACCGGCTAATTTTTTAACTGAGTAACGTTCCACTTGCATTTTTCTATTGACAATACAAACTTAGGGTATCACGCAGGGGGAGAGTCAAATCTTTTTTATAGTTTTTTATGAACTCAATTGCTTATAGGGATATATCTCTTTGTTTGAATAATATTACCCGGCAACTTATTATTGTTCCAGTGCCCGTGCAGGCAAATGGCGGCGCCGATGGCGGATGCCTGGGCAATTTCCGAAGCATATACTTCCCTATCGGGGAACGCGTTTGCAAACAACTGCATATAAATTTCATTCCTGCTGAAGCCACCATCTACAAAAATTTTTCTTACGGCAGTATTCATAACCTGTAAGGTGCTGAATTTTTGTTGGGTTACGAGATCGAACAACAGCTGATAGTAGGCCGTCTCGTAATCATGGAAGCTATCGAGCGAGCGGGAAGAAAATGAAGAAGATGGTGGTATGTGAGCTCCGTTTTTATTGTTGTTTTCAGAACCAGTTGATGAAGGAGAGGGGAGAAATGTTTTATCGAACGGAATTTTCTTATAAAAATCAACTGCTTTATTAAAATGAGCTGCCAAGCGCTTCACCTGCAGTTCGTGTTCGTTCCCTGCAAATAAGCGCGATGCTTTTACGGCATTACCTGTATAAGACAAATAACAAAGGCAATCATTATTCAATTCTTCCGCAGTTAATGGCGAGTGATTAAAAGGGTTCAGGCTGATGCACCATGTTCCGGTCGACAAAAGAACAAATGGATCTCCCAGGTCAAGCAGGTAGGGGATCAATGCCGACGAACTATCGTGCAGGCCGACTCCAACGGGTATTTCATTATTTATATATCCCGCTATCGAATCGGAGGAGGTAATTGGGGCAAGAATCTTATTGATTCCCTCCTGCATTACCCAGGAGTGATAGTTGTTTTTTTCGAAATCCCATAAATGAGTATGACATCCAATGCTGGTTAAATCACTGTATGTTTTTCCCGTTAAAAGAAACGATAGGTATTGCGGCAGGTGTAAGGCGTATTTTATCCGGGCAAACTTATCGGGCTTCTCGTATTTTAAGCCGTAGAGCTGTAAACCGGAGTTCAGGTTGCCGAGGCGCGGAGAGGCGGTTTGCCTGGCAAGATCGGGATATTGGGAATAAATTTTTTCTGATAATTGCGAAGGGAATGGCTTTAGATAATTATAAAGCGGCGGAATCAATTCGAGTTTTTCGTTCAGCAAAACAAAACTTGCCCCATAAGCAGAAAAATTGATTGCTTTAATAGTATACTGCTCGTTATTTAGCAGCGCAATCACTTTTTCCCTTATCCATTCGGAAAGCCTTTCAACGTCTTCGCAGGCAAAGCCGTCTTCGTCCTGTATCTCCCCGAACTGCCGGCTTTCTTCGTGCAGTACCTGGTATTGCTCATTGAAGAGAAGCAGTTTTTTATTGGTTTTTCCAATATCAAATATTGCTATTGCCGCTGTTCTTTGCATCACAAACCCGTTGCAACAGTTTTGGTTCCTCTTTCTTTGGTTAATTTTTCCCGAATCTTTTGTTCCCTGAAGAATCGCAGGGGATTTAATGCACCACCGCTTCTTATTCTTGCTTCTGCTACAATGGCTCTCGTATCGGTGCGAAAACTATCCTGCAATATTTCCTGGGCGGCTGCAACATCGTTTGCTTCCTGCGCCTCGTTCAGTTTTTTCCGATCCACCAGCAAGGCCTGTGCATAAGCCAATAGAATAGCTTCAACGGATTGCAATAAATCTTCCAGCGGATCTTTTACATTATGACTGGCATCGATCATCCATCCCAGGTCGTTCGCATGGTTCATGCCTCTTGCATCCATTCCTTCTACCAGTTCATTAAAAATCAAAAAAAGCTGGTAGGGTTTAATACTGCCAACGGTGAGATCATCATCGCCATACTTGCTATCGTTGAAATGAAAACCTCCCAGTTTTCCTTCCATCAATAACAAGGATACAATTTGTTCGATATTGGCATTGGGTAAATGATGGCCCAGGTCCACGAGTGTAAATGCTTTATCGCCGAGCTTGGTAGCATACAATAGCGATTGCCCCCAATCGCCTACCGTCATCGAATAAAAATTCGGCTCAAAGGCTTTGTATTCGACAAACATTTTCCAGTTATCGGGCAGCCTGGCATAAATTTCCTGCAATCCTTCGAGGGTATGCTGAAATGCTTTTCGGAAATTCAATTGACCGGGAAAACAGCTTCCGTCGCTCAACCATACTGTCAATGATTCGGAACCCAATTCAATGCCGTGCCGGATCACTTCAATATTATGTTCGATCGCCTGTTTTCTGACTGCTTTGTCTACATGCTGCAGCGACCCGAATTTGTAGCTGAGTCCCTGTTGGGGTTGATCCTGGAAAGTATTGGAATTAACTGCATCGAATTTCAAGCCGAGCTGCGCAGCCAAAAAGCGGATGGCTTTATAATCTTTAGGAATATCCCAGGGAATATGAAGGGAGATGGAACCGCTGGATTGATTCAGGGAATGCAGTATAGCTACGTCTTCCATTTTTTCTTCCAGCGATCGGGGTTCGCCGGGGCCGGAGAAGCGGCCGAATCTCGTGCCGCCCGTACCGAGCGCCCAACTGGGAATAGCTACCTGGAATTCGATCAGCTTTTGAACGATCGGCTCAATATTTTTTATTTCCGACCTGGCGTATTCAAAACGCCGCTGGTGATCGGCAAGTAAAGGTTGATTGAATTCTGCGATAAGGTTCTTGTCTATTCGCATGAATGGCTGTTTTCTGAAAGATACTGGATTTTTTTTACCGCGGAGGAAGGAGGATGCAGGATAAGTAAATAGAATATTTCTCGCAAAGACGCCAGGGCGCAACGTAGTTGAACTGTTGAATTGACTTTATTCTTTGCCTCGTAGCGTCGTTGCGAGAAAATACTTTCCACGCCAGGGCTCGTGTCTTCACAAGCCCCGACTCAATATTTATTAAAGCCTTCTGGCATTTGTATTTGCTGATTGAAAGACGAAGGATTCGTGGAGACACGAATCCGGGCGAATATAACACAGAGGTCGCAGGGATGCACAGGGTAATATTTAGAATTTCTCTTACAAGCGATGTATCAGATTACATCACAAGCCTTGCTTCGCGTCGTAGCGTCGTTGCGAGAAAATACTTTCCACGCCGGGGCTTGTGTCTTCACAAGCCCCGAGTCAATATTTATTAAAGCCTTCTGGCATTTGTATTTGCTGATTGAGAGACGAAGGATTCGTGGAGACACGAATCCGGGCGAATATAACACAGAAGGCGCAGGGATGCACAGGGAAATAGTCAGGATTTCTCTTGCAAGCGGTTTATTAGATTACATCACAAACTCTCCGCGCCAACTCCTTTTCTCCGCGGTAGCCATACCTTCTGCTTACTGAATATCTTTCATCATCATATCGATCTTATCGAACAATTCACCCACGCCCAGCGCAGCCCAGATAATGAAAGCGGCCAGGATAATTTTTGCTACCAGCGGAACAGAAAAGCCAATAAGCTTTTTTATTACCGTATTTACCGGTGGAAAATAAATGAATGCAAGGAGGAAAAGAAAAATCCCGAAGTACAGGTCATTTCCCCAAAACATATTTACCAGCCCGATGGCCATTACCAATATCCCAAACAACCAACCAATGATATTGCCTATAGCCGATTTGTTGTTCATGCTTACTGCTGTGTTTTTGTTCATGACAGGTGATTTTAAAAGTTAGATTTTTTTTGTGGTTATCGACATTAAAATTTGTTGCTCAAACATTCATTTTATTAATCCCCCAGGTTAGTGGATACCGTTAACTTTCTATTTAAATCCAAACAGGAAGGGGAATAAGAAAGTAACGATGCAGGTCCAGGCGCAATAAATGGGCAGGTAAAGCGAAATCACTTTACCTACCGCATCGATCGTGGTTTTCCTGGTGGCTGCCCGGAATAACTGTACCGTTACCATCAGCAGGTTTATCAGGATCAGTACATTTCCTCCCAGCACCGCGGCGCGGTTCGGACTAAGTCCCCATTCGGAAATACGAAACAGGATCGCCGAAACGGCAATAACATTCACGATAATGGTAAGACAGGATAGCAGGAAAAGAATCCATGTCTCCATTTTCTTGCCACCCGTCTTCGACGATTCGGCAACGGAAAAAAAGATGATGGCCATAACGCCAATGAGCAGGGCGTTGAAGATCATTAAGAACTCGCGGTCGTTGTAAGGATCTTTGCCGGAATAAACTATAGCTATGAGGTAAATAGAGAGCATCAGCAAAACGAGCGGACTGAATATTTTGGCGATAACCGGCGACACCTTGCCTACCAGTTGTGGGTTGGCCTGCGTAAGGTAAGTACCCAGGATTGGTGCTGCGGGCAGGGCGAACTTTATTACATTATCGAAATAAAACCTTTCGATATTAAAACCGATGAGTGAAAACAATCCGATGGTTATTCCACTCAGGATGGCGCCGGCAATTAATAGCAGGGTAGTCATTACCACCAGGTCACCGTTATAACTCAGGTAGCCGAGTCGTTTTTCTACGTTATTGGATTTTTCTCCCACATAACTGAAACCCAAAACCGACCAAAGGAATAAAACCAGGTGGATGCAGGCCAGTGCAATGCTATCGCTTCGGGGATAATCGGGCAGTAAATTTATAAACAGCAGGCTTAGCAGGCTGGCGCTTGCAATAAACAAAATTTTACCCGCCGGTAATTTATTCTTCCAGGCAAAATAAGCGGATAAAGCTGGCAATACCGTAAATCCGATATTGCGTGTATAGAAATACTCTTCGTTGATATCAAAAATGTCGGGGATTTTTGCAATCAGCCCGCCCAGCACGCAGGCAACCATTACAAACAGCCATTCTCTTCGGCTACCAAAGGAAATTTCCTCCTTAACAAAATTCAGCCGCGCGTCCCAATAGGCCAGCAGCTTATTGTCTTTTAATTCGGGAGCTAATAAATTAAACGCTTTTTTAAAAGCGCTTTTGTTGGCCCGGTACAGTTGTTCCAACTGAACGGGATTATCGAGGTTGGCCAGGATTTCTTGTTGCATGGTTGTTGGGAGTGTGTTTTTTTAAAAGAACTTTGAATGGCAAAGTAAAAAGTCAAAAAATAAAATTGGTTTAAATATAGTGGACGTTGGGGATCATACTTGTTTACGTGCTTTAACGAATTCTTCCAGTGCTTTCAGGTGATCGTCGAATGCTTTCTTTCCTCTTTTGGTCATAAAATACCGGGTATTGGGCTTTCGGCCGATAAATGATTTCTTGATTCCAATGAATTCTTCTTTCTCCAGCGCTTTGAGGTGACTGGCGAGATTGCCATCGGAAATATCAAGATACTCTTTGAGCGCATTGTAATCGAGCGTGCTGTTAACGGCCAGTACCGACATAATGGCGAGCCTGATCTTGCGTTCAAAAGCTTTATGCAAACCATCAATACCTAATTTCATCTTTCGTATCGGTAATAAATAAAAATGCCATACACTATATGAACGATTCCAAAACCCAGTGCCCAAAACCACAGGCTATACTCCACGAACCAGGTGCTTAAGAGGCCCAATACCATTTCAATGATCGCCATGCTTCTCACCTCGTCGAGGGTAAACTTACTGGCATTGAAAAATGCCAAACCATAAAACAGGAGCGAAAGCGGGGCCATGTATTGCGGCAATCCCTTGGCTGCCATTATTAATATCAATATGCCACCGGCCATTAAGGGAATAGCCATATTCAGTAACACTCTTTTAGCGGTGGGATTCCAAAACTTTTCCTGGCTTCTGTTGGCTTTTTTATAGGATAGATAGAATATCGTTGCTAAGGATACAATTAATACAATAGCCGCCAGCAGAAGGATTTTTACCAGGCCGGGATCGAAACCGTCTTCACTGGAATAGCGGCCAGTTAATGTGCTGGGGTCGATACCGAAAACCTTATATGCAAAAAAGCAGGCAACAAGCGCATAAATGCCTGCCAGCAATGCGCCAAGCCCCGAAAGCGAGAGATATTTCGACGATCGCTCCATCATCGAGCGCATATCGGCAATATCCCGGATATAATCCTGTTCCTTTTTCATTTAAAAGTACTTTGCATTTCAAAGTTAAGGGATGGATTTCAATTGTGCAAGCAGGAAAGAGATTAAAATTATGAGCGGTAGAACTGGTGGTTGAGATGGATATTACCGAAACAGTAACTCGTTAGGAAAATACCTTATTCGCCAACGGCAATCTTTGTTAAATATATCTGTGCAGGCTTAACTGTTGCGATAAGTAGTTTGGGTCTCTAATTATTAGGGGAACTGGTTACCGAAATTCAGTCTTTGAATTACAATTTCGTTGCCCGAAGCTCAATGATGAAATAGAGCTCGTGTTTGCTCTTCTACATCCCCACATCGGCTGTCGTAACTTTTCCGGCCCTTTTGTAATGGGCAATAATGACCCCACCGGGGGTAACGATACTATTTACCAATGAAAATGCGGCAGGGACAGCGCTGCTGGTAAAAAGTTTTTTTCCCTTGCCCAATGTGAGGGGATGAATTTTGAGGCGGAACTCATCTACCAGGTCATGCTTAAGCAGGAGTTGAACAAGTTCGCTGCTTCCCCAAACCTGCAGATCGGGTCCTTTGGAAGATTTGACTTTTTTAATAGCGGCAATATTTCTTACAACTACCGAATTTTTCCAGCCACTAACCATCGGGTCCGTTTTTCTCAATTTTTTAGATAAAACGTATTTCATGCCTTCATTGATACCCGGCCAAAAATCTCCATGATGCGGCCAGTAGCCGGCCCAGATTTCAAATGTCTTTCGGCCCAATAAATAATCTGCCGGCTTCAATTCTTCCCTTACCACTTTATTGTACACTTCATCGCCATAAGGCGCCACCCAACCACCGTATTGGAAGCTGCCCGATTTGTCTTCCTTTGCTCCACCGGGTGCCTGCATTACGCCGTCGAGTGTTATCATCGAAAGAACGATTATTTTTCTCATACTAGTTTACTTATTTAATGATGCGTTTAAAATCTCGCTCAAATAAATTTTTACTTGAGCAAATCTCCTTACAATAATGCATAGTATTAATGGTCAAACACGACAATAATGCTGGTGGGAAACGACAATAATTGACCGTCATCTGGCAACCAGTGCTATCCGGGCAAGGCTGCAATCGTTAGTTATAATATTTTTATAGGCAGGCGATTGAAATTGTGTGCTTGATTATTGCGGAAGCCGCATTTGTATTTTACATATGGAATAGTTGGCCCAGGGCAAGCTGTTTGGGGATTAGATTTTTGCAAGAAATTCTATAAAAGGAGAATTGTCTGTAAGTTTTCCTTCCTGCAGAACATTAATAAAATTGATGCTGCAATGCTTAAAGAAAACCTCTCCTGCTTCCCCCTTCTGCTGCCTGGATAAGTTGAAATGATAAAAAGACCCATCGGAGGCATTTAAACTTCCCGGGTAGAGCAAGATCGACCTGTCGGCATCCCAGAAAAGATTGTACACAAACATCTGTTTCAGATCAGCGTCGGCCGGATTGTTGTCGGTTATAATTTTCCATTTGGTATCTACTACCACTGTATTGGAATTTTTGCTGATGATAATATCCGGGCGAATTTTTTTTGAATAATTGCTTTGGCTATTCCACCAAAAATCCTTTTTCTGTTGCCGATACACCTCTGTGCCGGGTCCGGCAGATTTTTTCAGGCGCCGGTACACGAACTCTTCCCAAAGCTCATTCATATCGAACAAAATGGCAATGACGTTTTCGGCTCCACCGGTTATATCGGGCCGGTAGTTTAGTAGTAGCATTTTGCTGATGAGCAAGGCCTCTTTATACCTTTCTGATTTCCGGTCAAAAACCAATCCCGAAAATGTTTCGGCACTCACCCGGCAATCCGGCAGTTCGGGAAAATCCAGCAGCAGGCGGTTCACTTTATCGTTAAGCCGCGGGTTGGAGCTGAGATGGGGAATTAAACAAAGGGTTTTATAAAGCAAACGGTTAAAGATATTATCCCGGTTGTATTCTATAAATCGAACATAAAATCGTTCCTGGTGAACGAGGTTATACGACAGGTTTTTCGAAAACAACAATTGCCCTTTGAGGGCCAATTGGTTTCCTTCCCGCCTTTTGTATTTTTTAATCAATCCTTCGTGCAGGAGTTTTTCGGCGTGGGTCAAAAAAAGTTCGAGATAAATTTCTAGGATGGAATTGCTTTTTAAATGAAGATGGGCATAGTTTACATGGTTTACCTGCAGCAGTCTGCACTCTTTCAGCATTTGGAGTAAAACACTGTGCCATTTTTGTTTTTCGGCGGCAGTTTTTTTGTCGAGTTGTTCAAAGCTTTCGTTGGTGGCGGTAACCAGGCTTTTATCGGTTTTGGGCAGAATTTCGATTGTGAGATTGCCCGCCTGTATTACTCCCACGTAATTGGTAAACTGTACTCCTTTGTTGAGTATACGGAAATACTCGATGCCTTTTTCGCCATTTTTGTATTGTTGTTCCTGGTAACGGCACAAGGCTTCCCAGTGTTTTTTTTGAAAAGGCCTGTGTTCATCGTAATACAGCTTTTCAAATTCTGCAACCCGTATCGTATTTCGCTTTGTCAATTTTATTGATAGATTGATTTAAAATCTTCCAGGCTCAATTCAAAAGGGTCTTTTAAGGTGTAGATGGTTTTGCCTTCGAATTCGGCCGCCAGTTCATTATTGTCTTTAAATTTTGCAAACAGGCCTTTATTAACTTCTTCTTGCGATACAAATTTATCTCCCAGCACCAGGCCGATCTTGGCATAGTCGTTATAAAAGAACTCCTGTAACAGGGGCAGGATCTTGTTTTTGAACGCCGCTTGTAAATCGGGTACACTCATTATATTCAGCAGCCAGGCGTGGCCGATTGTATGGTCTTTATCGAGCAGTGATAGCAGTCGTGCGTTAATTTTTTCGAGTAGCCTGGCTAAATTGATGCCCTGCATTTCAAGGTTATCGAAATATGTTATTTGGTCCTCCGACTTGCCTTCTTTTTTCATTTTTGCCCAAATTATTTTATGCTCGGTGAAACCTTTCTTAATACCCAGCAACTCAAACAGCTCCACTTCTTTTGTTTTATAAGGCTCTTCGTCCCAATCAAAATCCTTGTAATCCCACAAAAGTTTCCATATCATTCTTTGTGGGCTTAACAGTTCCGGCTGCGGCTTTATTTCCTCAAATGTAAACCTCCTCCTAAGGGCAGTATCCAATGCTTCTATGCTTCGGTCGGCCGTATTCATGGTGCCGATTACATAAAGATTGGATGGAACAGAAAAAATTTTTTTGCTGTAGGGTAATGTCACCGTTAGTGCCTCTTCTTTTCCTGCCCGCTTGTCTTCTTCGATGAGCGTTATCAGTTCACCAAATATTTGCGATATGTTACCGCGGTTTATTTCATCTATTACCAGGACATAATTTTTGGTTTTTGTATCCGTTTTGGCTACAGGCTGTCCTGCTTTTACAAAAAAATCCTTTTTAATCTCTCTTTTGTCGAGGCGGTAAATGGTTTGCTGCGAGAACTGTTTGTTATAAACTTCTTCATAGGGCAACTCTATATCCTTTACCAGCCAATCAATTTTCCTGAACTGGTGAACGTTCAACCCATTCACGTTTTTATACTCATAGTTGCCTGCTACTTTTCCAATAGCCCTGAACTGGAGATTGCCATAAGTTACTACTACATAATCTCCGGTTTTAAGGTAATGAATAAAATAGTTGACTGACTGTGCCGCAAATTTTTCCAGTTTGGCCGGCACCATTTGCTGAATTTCATTTTCATTCTTGCCTGTAAAATTTATGGCGTCGCCATAGCCCAGCGCAATATACCCGTTCTGGGTACACCAGCTATAGATCTGGTCGTCGTCGGGATTGCTCGTATCGCCCAGTGAGAGTTTATAAAATCCGGCTTTTTGAAATTCATCTTCCGAAATAGAAACGCCTGTAGGTTTTGTTTCCGGCACTTTACTGGCTCTTTCACAAAGGCGCTTGAAAATGCCTTCCTTTATTTCATATTTTAAAAATGGGTCAGCTTCCTTTGGCTCCATCGGTTTAATGCCCTCGATAAAATCTTCATAACTCACGTTTTGGTGGAAAGTAACAAATTCAATTTGCCCGTCTTTTACCAGGCGTTCGTATTCTGCTTTTAGTTTTTCCCGGCTTGCATGGTCAAAATCAAATTCCGGATTTGCGATAGCCACGGCTTTATTTACGGTGTGATAAGTTTTCCCGGTGCCGGGTGGGCCGTAGAGAATTGTGTTGAGCGACATAGTATTTATTTCGTTATTGCCTGTAACAATTGTTTCTGTGTCTTCTTCGGAAAAGTTATATGTAAATGCGTCAATCAATCCCAGGTCTTTTTCCCCTATAATTTCAGCCACTTCATGGAAAAGCAATATGGCCAGCGGGTACGAATCTGCGGGATGCCCGCACCATTTAATAAATCCATTCTGCCTGTTGTTTTTGATCGGGAAAACCAAAGGATTCATGTAATACAACCAGGGGGAATAAACCCCGCTCTTAACCTGTGGAATTTCCAATTGTTCAAAATCTTCCACTCTTTTAACTGCCTCTTGTTTGTTACTAATAACCGAGCAATCGAGAATAAATTTTTTGATAGCCTCTAATCGGCGATTGTCCAGGTCGCTTATTCCGGCCTTGCCCGCACCAGTAAAACCGGTAAATCCCAAACTTGCAAATTCCTTTTTTAAGCTCGACTTTACATCGTCTCCCCGAACGACCTTGTCGATATAATCGTTAACGGTTTCTTCTTTTGCACCGTGTTTTAATATTTGAATTAAACCGGTAAAACTGTCGTTGGTAAGGTAGCCGTTTAACGTGTTAGTAATAACTTTTTGCGCAAACGAAATAAAACTCAACTGTTTTTTGCGATCGGAAAAAAAAGTCTCTTTCCTGAAAATTTCAAATCGCCTTTTTAGTTCAGCTATTTTGTTGGCTGGAAACAGATTTTCTGGTAGAGTTTCTCTCAACTTGTGTATTGTTCTCAGCTTATTGTTAAAGTCTTCTCTTTTTATGAACAGATGATCCAGTTTGTTTTTTCGAAGCAGGGTATCAATACCTGGCTTAATATTATTCAGGAATTCAGTGGCCGCCATTTTTCCCCCGCCGGGCAGGTGCTTTTTGTATCTTGCATAGTTCAATTTATCAAACCCGCCCAATAACTTCATAACCTCCTGGTAGAACCTTATTACGGTGTGATCCTTTTCGTTTTTATAAGCCAGTTCGAGGTAACAGAGTAATTCATTTTTTCCTTCCTCGTCTCGATCATAATAAAAGACGAGCCCTATGCTCCTGGTCATATTTGTTCCTCCGCCTCTGTTATACAAACCAACAAAGCAGTAATCATCAGTTCCCTGGAACCAGTAGCCATTACTGAGTCGATTTCGACGGTTCCTCTCCCGCAGCCAATACACAAATTCAGGATGTGTGCTACGGTAGTTTTCTAAAAAAGAAAAAACCTCTTCATGTAGTTTTGCTCCCATCGGTTATCGAATTCGGTACCTATAGTTCCTTTTGTGTTTTGATTTTTATAAGTTAATGTTTGCTACGCCTCTTGCGTAATAGAAGGGCAGATTGTCATTAGCAATTATATTCTCTAAAATGACTTTACTATGTATAAGGCAATTCTTTGCTCACATCCTTTTAATCATGTTACGGACGTATTTTTTACAATAGCTTTTATACAGAATATTTCTTCCATGGCCTCTTTACTAGATTAAAGTATAGTATCCGACGGATCAGTAAACAAAATAATTCACGAAAACTGCAACTTATGAGCTTAAAAAACCTCAAAATTTTTATAATCCTCCTCGGTCATCCAAGTTGTATTTTCCTCAATAGTACAAGCTTCACTATATTTCAAATCATACAACCGGTAGACAATATAATCCAGGTTTCGTTCTAAGGTAATAGTATCATTTGATTTAATCTTTTTTTGCGTAAGTATAGCTTCTACCAATTCCATGATTTTCGTTTCTGTATTTGTATTAATTTTTCGAGGCAAGCAAATATTCTTTAAGTCGTCGGTATTGATCTTTGGATAGATGCTTCTCATTAGATTAACATTATGAATCATTAACTGATAGCCAATCAATTTGGAGTTTAGCAAAGCTAATAGTGTCTTCATTGGAATTACTGGCACTTGAGCTGTGGCGACTACACAAAACGAATCTGTATTATTAACGTAAAAATCATCTGCGGAAGCTGCGGCATAACAAACCTTAAGCCTTTTGTTTTTCTTATCAAAAATTCTACTCACAATCAGATGCTCTTTACTATATATTTCCTTATCGCGAGGGCAATGCAGATTCTCGCCCCACTTCAAATATGTATTACTCCAATTTAGTAAAAATGGCTGGATGTCCCCGCAAGGTACAAAGGGCATATAAGTTGAATCAAGCTTCTCTTCTGAATGATAAATTCTTTGTCGAACTTGCTCTTTGGTCAGCGGCGGTTTACCCTTGCCCACAGCGTACTCTTGGGTTCCAATACGTACAATGTACTTGGGGTCTTTTTTTTCCTCTAGATAAAAAAGATTTTTTCTGTTTACTTGAAGAATATTTTTTTTTAGCTCAATCCTATTATCATTTTGTGCGAGTATTTGAGTAGTTATTACAGAATACCATTTTCGACTTTCAATTTCCAGTAATCTGTCGTTGATATTACTGGAGTCTGACAAAGTAATTAAATTTAGTTCGTTAGTGTGATTTTTTTGCAATATGCATGTAAATACGACTGTATCTACAATGGGTGGCACATCCGCCATGCTTTCAAAAACTTGATGGGTAAAAAGCAATTGTTTGATGGTATTATCAACTAGTAAGGCAGTGCGAAGACTTTTAGTGCTTTTGATACTTAGCCATGTATTTGGCACAATTAGAGTAATATTTCCCCTTTTTCTTGTCAAGCTAAGGCTCTTTTCAATAAAGTAGGAATAAGTATTTGATAATCGTTTTTGCGATAGAGTATAAGTTGTGTTCATTTTGGCATGATCAACCTCAGCACCATATGGGGGATTGGCTATTACGATATCAAACCCTAAAACTCTATTAACTACTTTCTCATTTAATACTTCGGGGAAATCCAACTTCCAATCAAAAAAATGAAGTGGAGCGTCTTTGCTTTCTTTCAGCTTCTTCAGCTTGGCAATGGTATTATCATAATTGACAATCCTGATCTCATTTTCCAGGTTTTTTTGAATTTCTTTTGGCGTGGCAGCAAAGCCTCCAAGCTTGGGATTTGCTTCTACAAACGAAAGCTTGCTTAAAGTCAGCTGGTTAATCAGTATATCAATTTTCAGGTCTCTTATCTCATGCTGCAAACTCGTTTTATCGCTTTTTACGTGGAAGTACAGATGTTGCCGGGCCTGCAGCAAATGCAGTTTTTTTTGCTGGTCGAGGATTATTTTTTGTACGGCACTGGCATTTTTGTATTTAATATCCCAATCAATATCTATAATCTCATCTTCAAACTTACTTAGCAAACTATCGCCCACAACAATTTTATAATCGAGATTGGGCAATGGCCGGGGTGTATTTTCATCCACAATCAGGCTCAGCCAAAAACGCAGACGGGCAATATCAACAGCTCCTTTTTCAATATCCACCCCATATATGCTGTTTTGTATAATCTCCTCCTTTACTTTGGCAGGATTCCAACCCCTGCCCAGCTTCCAGGTAGCAGAAGTCACGTCGGGACTTGCATTGAAAAGCGTTTCCACCAGATGAAATATTTCCAGCAGAAGTCCCATAGGAAATGCGCCGGAGCCAATGGCGGGATCGCAAATTTTTACTTCTTTAAGCGCTGTTAATATGGCTTCGTCGTGTTGAATTATATCAGCGGCTTCGTGGTGTAATACCAGTTTTTCAATGGCAGCCCTGGGCAGTTTTTCCTGCGCTGTTCCGTCAGGCGAAAGCAGGGGATTTAGTTTGGTGTATAAGTATTCAATTAAACTTTCGCGGCACATATAGTGTACGATTTCCTTGGGAGTGTAATAAGCTCCTTTGTCCTTATTGTCTTCCAGCAGGTTTTCGAATATATGCCCCAGCATCTCCGGGTCAACCGCTACCGTATGTTCGTCCGGGCTGTCTTCGTACACGGTAAAATTGTACTGGTCAAAAAAATCAAACAGGCCGGCAAATAGCTCCTGCGGAAAAACCAGGTTATCGGTATGCTTTTCGTCGTTATCGAACAAACCTCCGTTGAGGTAAGGAATCTTTACCTTGTTGTATCCCGGCTTACTGAATAAAGACGCTCTGATTTTAAATAAATCATTCGATCTTTCTTCATTCAGTGTGTTGAAATAAAGCGGAACCAAAACCTGTTGGTAAAAGTTTCCCTTTTCAATGCAATCGCGGAATAAATTGCTGAGAAAGTTTTCGTCGCCATATCCCCAGCTTTTGTCTTCCGGAACTCCCAGCCATCCTTTTTTTTCAAGGAAATAAAGAAATACAATACGGCCGAGCATTTTTTTTACAAAGTCCCTGGCTTCTTTTTCCTGGCCGTTGAACACCGATTTTAATAAAGGATGCGGCTTACCCACTTCCTTGTTATTTTCATCCTTTCCAGTCAAATACTTGGTGAATCTGCCATAATGTTTCCGGTATTCATCAAAAAAAGATTTGGAAAGTTTGTCGACGCTAAAAGCTTCTTCAATGGCATTTAAAGTGACTCCCTCGCCGAACAAGTCAGATGTGGTTCGCAGTTTTGTAAACCTGTCGGCGGCGGTTTTGCAGCGCTCGCCTTCCCCCATCAAATAGGTATAGCGCTTGGGGTCTGTTTTCTTTTTTTCTCTTCCGCCATCCTTGGCCCGCACGGTAATTTCACTCACGTAAGTAAAACGCCATTTCTTTTTTTGATCAAAGACCACAAACGCGGCGTCTACCTCGTTCTTGTATACTTCCTTTAGCAGGTTCCTAAGGCCGACTTTATTGCGTTCGATTTTTACACCGCTGCTTACAGGCACCTCATAAACGCCGATTTCCCTGTCGTCTTTTGTGATTAGTTTACCAAGAACGAAATATTCAGAAGCCAGGTCTTGGCCCGGTTTTAGTTTTACGGATCGGGGTTCTGCATAGGCTTCCTTTAAACCAAAGTTTTCTTTTAAAACGCTTATCCATTTCGAACGATCATACCTGGTTTCAAAAATATGTTTGAGTTCGCTGTTTGATAGCATGGTGTTAGCAGGCTGTTTATTTGGTAATTTCATTTATTACATTTCAATTTCGTGAATGCCCGGCAATTTTCGTTTCATCTTTGCCGATATTTTTTGGTAGATATGCAAACCCTTGTATTTATTCTTTAATATATCTGCGGCGGTTAGTTGAAACAAAATAACAACGAGTTATAAAAAATTTCTAACAGCAGTTTTAATAAATTTATGATGCGCTTTTCGGACCCGGTGCATCTACCCCGAAAAACTTTCCGTAATAATAATATCGGGCCTGTCGGTTATTTCAGCGGGTAAGTCGAATTGCAAGGCTTCTGCTTCTTCTCCCTCGTTTTCGGCCGAAACATATTTTACCCCCAGTTGCATTACGAGGTTTTCGGCCTGGTGCGATTTGATTTCGTTTTTATCAAATTTAAGACTGAGTTTTTTTAATTCGTTCGGCAATTTGGCAATGGTGCCTTTTTCCAAAAGCGCTATGAGGTGGGAGGCAGCTTCGCGGAATTTTTCGTCGGCACTATCGGCCCTCAGTTCCCGTAAAAATTTTTTAGCCCGGTTGGTATTAACATCGCTATGCTCGCCCGAAATACCGTCGGTGGCATTGAGCAGTAAATCCTGCTCAAACCTTCCAACGGCTTTCTGCACCTGCGCATGGTGGTATTCGGGTAATGCAATCATTAGTTCATTGTGCGAAGCCTCGAAAAGTTCGGCCGCCTCCACAAAGTTGATAGCTTCGGCAGTACCTTGTTTCAGGATTTTGTAAAACTCCATTTTGTAAGCCGATTTTAAAAATACCAGTGTTCCACCTGCCATGGAGGTTTTCCCGGATTTTTTGCTGTCCCTGGCCGTTCTTGCCTTCAAAGGCAGGGCTTTAATTCGCTTAAATTCTTTTTCATTCTCTGCTTTAAATTTCCTTATAAAAGCAAGATATTTTAACCGCTTGTCTTCGTCTTCCGGAATGCCTTTGATGTGCAGCTTCACTTTTTCCAGTACTTCTTCCAGGGTGTAGATCTGCGCATCTTCACCATAGGCGGTATGAAAGCCCTGCAGTTTTATATAGGCATTGTTATAGAGATTCACGAGATCGTCGCTCTGTCTCGAGGGATAGAAGGCATAGTTATAGATCATTTTGGCGCTGCTGCCAATCCGGTTTACGCGGCCAATGCGTTGCATCAGCCTGGTGGCATTCCAGGGAGTGTCGTAATTAACGATCATATTGGCCCGGTGCATATTCACACCTTCGGCCAATACTTCGGTACTAATAATAAAGTCATAGTCGTCTTTCCAGAGTTTGGTATTGGCATCAAAATTATCCTGGATAATATCCTGCAACGCCTTCCTGTTTTCCGAAGAAACGCTCAGTGTTCGGTTAAACCCTTCTGCTTCCAGTTTTGCGCTAAGGTATTTTGCTGTTTCTTTTGATTCGGTAAAAATCACCAGTTTGCCGGAAGGGTTCAGGTCGTTCCGCAGCAATTCGGTTTTCAGCAAATGGAGAAAAACATCCCATTTTGGATCCTGTTCAATTTTGTTCCATTCATCGCAAAGTTCCTGGAGTGAAGCAACATCTTCTCTTAGTTTATCCAGGAAGCCTTCTTTAAAATCCCTGGGAGTAAAAATCTGGTTGCGGGGATTTTTTTCGGATAATTCTAAAATATACTCTTCAATTTCTTCATCGCTCCAGTCCTGGTTCATTAACTCATTCACTTTTGCATCGGGCGCTACATATACTTTTCCCTTGCCGAACATCTGTATCATCCGTTCGGTTGAAATACGGAAATTGTTGAGAGAAATTTTAAAAGCGGTAAATGAGCTTTCCAATCTTTTTACAAGCTGGGTCATCATAATTTGACCCAAAGTGATGGAAGCCCTGTCGGCATTGGTGTAATATTTATCCTTTACTTCATCCTGTAACCAGGCAATCGCTTTATAACGATAATACCCGATCCTGTTTTCGTCGACGAGATAACTTATCGTTTGGTAGAAAAGTTCTTCCAGTTCCCTGTTCATCTCGTACTCGATCGCTTTTGGATCTGCTATATCGGGAAAGTTTATACCCTGGTCCGACAGATCCTTTTCGTAGTCTTTATATTTTTTTACATCGGTCCTGGTTCTCCTCACCGTGATTTGCTGCAATACCTTATCCCGGATTTTTCCGTAGATATTTCTCAATGCATTTATATCGGGCCGGCCATCTTTTTTTGCTGCCGACAATATCTCCTTATATTTTTTTATGAGGGGTGCAAAGAAAGCCTGTAAATTGGTTACATCCAGCGTTGATTTACGAGCATCGGTAAATAGCTGTAACTGGTAGTAGATATCTTCGGGCCGGTTATTAAGGGGTGTAGCGGAGATAAGAATCACTTTTTTCTGTTTCCCGGGAACATTTCCTTCCACGGCACGCGGTGTTTTACAAATGATCTGGAGGTCGTTGAACATTTGTGATTTGTGGTTGCGGAATTTATGCGCTTCATCAACCAATACAAGGTCGTAATCTTCCCGGGGCCAATAATCTTCGTTTTTATTTTCTAAGATTTTGTGCAGGCTGCCATTGCTGATGAATTCCGTATGTCTGTCGAGACCGAATTGGGAAAAGGTTTTTTTCCATGTTCTTTCGAGTGCGGGAGGGAAGACGACCAGGATTTTAGTGTTTAATGTTCCATTTGCAATCAGGAAGCGTTTGGCAATCATACTGGCCACCACAGTTTTACCGAGGCCCACTACATCTGCGAGCATAAAGCCGTTGTGATCAAGCAGCATTTGATAACCCTGGTTAACGGCGTCTACCTGGTAGCTTAGTTTTTTAAAATTTTGCGGAAGATCGCCTACAGAATCGGGGTCGTAGTCGATGTTTTTACCAAAATACTCGATCAGGAGCTTGATGTATATTTCAAAAGGCGTGTAGAGCTGGCCGATATGGGTTCTGCTTTTTATCCTGTTAACATCGATCGGTAGTATTTCCTCGGCTTCCTGCCAAAGTTTTTGAAACTCATTCTCTGCAAATTTTACATCCTCATAATCCCTAAGGCAAACGTTGAATTCATAATTGGAATCAGCATGGGAACCCAGGCCGGCTTCTGTAAGATTGGAGGAGCCGGTAATCACTTCACCGCCCGAATACTCGTTGAATTTTTGGGGAAGAAAGATATAAATCTTGGCATGTAGCTTTTTGGTTTTATGGACTTTGATCTGGATTTTTTTGTCTATAACATCTTGCATAAAAAGGAGGATACCTTCCTCTACCTCTTGCGCATACTCTGCTTCGCGAATATCTTTCTGCATCCACTTTATAAACTCCTCTCTTGATCTTTCGGGATCGCCAAAAAACATCAGCCCTCTTTTCTTGGCCTCCGCACTGATGAGGTCAACATTTATCCCGACGAGAATTTTAACGTCGGGAACTTTTAGCAAATGTTCCCTAATGGAAAAATAACCCGACGACCTGAAATAGCCGACCACTGCATGGAATGCATAGATATCGGCAATATGCTCAAAGGCGCCCTTAAATTTTTTTAAAAGGGAATTTCCTCCTTCGTTGGTGAAAAATTTTGTTGACATTCCAGCAATTCTAAGTTTAATTATTCGTGTTCTGAGCTACCGTTACTATGCCAAATCTGATTATGTAGTTTGCAGTTTTCGATTTCGTATCCGATATTTCTTTCAAGCATTTGATTCGTTGAATTTCTCACCTTGTTGTTTAAATTGTGCCCTACTCTGAATTTATTTAAAAAGATTCAGATAGTTTTCAAACACAAATATCCTGTTCCGTTTATAGCCGGTTTGCTCTTTTAAAATACCTAATTTTTCAAAGTCCTGTACAAGCCGGTGCGCAGTGGAGATATTTATTTTCAATGAAGCTGCGATTTCATTGGGTGTAATAATTGGCTTGCTATACAAGTATTTTATCAACTCCATTGCCAGCGGAACCCGTTTGCCTAACCGAATGATTTTTTTATCTTCCACATCCTGCCTGAGGGAGATAATGGCATTAAAGGTATTTATTGAATTTTGAGCTGTTTCTGTAACGCCAACGAGGAAGAAGCTGAGCCACCGTGTTATAAGGTTTTTTGTTCTCACAATCGTAAGGTTGTCGTAGTAAAGTTGGCGGTTCCTTTCAAAAAAATCAGACAAATACAAAGTGGGCTTTTCCAGTATTTTGTTACTTACAAGATATAAGGTGATCAATAATCTTCCTAGTCTTCCGTTGCCATCAAGAAAGGGGTGAATGGTTTCAAACTGGTAGTGTGCAATACCGATCCTTATCAAAGGAGGAAGGAGTAAGTCTTCGTTGTGAATAAATTTTTCGAGATCACTCATTAAATCTGCTAATTCATTATGAGCAGGAGGGATAAAAGCGGCATCTTTCAGCGATGCTCCGCCGATCCAGTTTTGCGAACTCCGGAATTCGCCGGGCTGCTTGTGTTTGCCCCTTACCCCGTATAATAGTTTTTTATGCGCCTGTTTCAGCAGCCGATTGCTCAAAGGCAATTTATCGAGCTGTTGGATAGCATAATTCATTGCCTCGATATAATTATGTACTTCCTGCCAATCGTCTTTTTTTTCGGGATCAATATTTTCGGGATTTTGAATAACTTCTTCAATATTTGTCTGCGTTCCCTCAATCCGGCTGCTTTTTGTTGCCTCCTTGGCTATGTGCATTTTAATAAAGAAGTCGACATCCGGAATCAGTTTGGAGAAAGCATTCAATTCTCCCAATTTCCTGTCTGCCTCACTCAACAATCGATTGATTTGGGAATCATTCAGTACCCATTCATGGTTGATAAGCGCAGGCGAAAAACTACGGTAATCGTATTGCTTTGTGTAAGTACCGGCTTTATAGTGACTAATATTCACCACAGGTATTTCCTGCGAATATAGGAATTTATATTCGCAGAAAACGAATTTCCTGCGAATATGCCAAATTGTAATTGCAAGCGTTCGGGGCAATTTTAGTGCGCGTGACAGGCATTGACCGGCTGTGAAAGTCTGTCGGCAACCCTCGCGCCGTATTAAAAGGATTCAACGAGAAAATACACCTGACTATATACTCTCATTCGTGCCTGCAGGAATGAAGATGTTCATTTAATAAAAGGCATATGTTGGATATTGATAAGCGGGCAAAGAGTTAGTATTGCAGTGATCCCTTGTGCTTGCTGCGATCCACAATACTGGCTACAAATGGGAGAAAAAAAGAACAAAGACAGGATTTGCCAGCCTTGCTCTTCTTAGTAGTCTCGCCCAGAATCGAACTGGGATATCAGGTTCCGGAGACCTGCGTACTATCCATTGTACTACGAGACCGATAGCTTCAAAATGCTTTCGAAACGAACCGCAATATTACGGCAAAAAACCGGATTCGAACTTTGGAAGCAGGATTATATGAAGGTTCGAAATAGTTTGCGGCTAACCGGCCCTTGCAAACTCCCTTCCACTGATTGGCGCATTTGCATTAAAGCAAAGACCCTGCCCTGTCAACGATCGGTTATTTAATCAACTCGTGGGCATTGGTGGCAAAAATCTTCACGGCAATCGCCAGCAATATCACACCAAAAAATTTCCTGATGGCAAGCAAGCCGGCAGGCCCCAACAAACGGGCAATATAACCGAGCGAACGAAGTACTACATATACAATCACCAGATTGATCAGAATTCCAATCAATACCGGGCTGGCTTCGTAGTTGGCGCGAAGCGAAATGATGGTAGTGAGCGTACCCGAGCCGGCAATAAGAGGAAAGGCAATGGGCACCACCGTACCCGATTTAGCATCGCCCTCGCTTTTGAAGAACTCAATTCCCAATACCATTTCCAGCCCAAGAATAAAAATGACAATGGAGCCTCCTACGGCAAAGGAACGAACGTCGAGCCCGAGTATGGAAAGAAATTTTTCTCCTACATACAAAAAGATTACCATCAACGCCCCGGAAATCAAAGTTGCTCTTAGTTCGCGGATGCCTCCCATTTTTTGCTTTAACGAAATCAATAGGGGAATCGACCCGATGATATCGATTACTGCAAACAAGGTGAAAGTAACGGTTAAGAGTTCGTCGAGGGAGAAGGACATAAAATGAGCTTGTGGTCGCAAAATACAAAGATATGCCGGTGAAATGGCGGATTGGGAAATGGCGAACGGCGAATTTTTGAGGACTTGACTGGGTACAAAAAATTAAATAGGATGGAGTTCTTCCTGTTCTATTGCATTCGCCATCTTTTCATTCGCCATTGATCAGTTCACAAAAATGGAATCCCAACTCTCCACCCCCCGGCGCCGGGTAGGGGCGATAAACGATTTCTCCTTTTTTGAAAGGTATCTCGTATTGAAAGACAGGGCCGGCAAAACAGAAGCTATGGTATTCGCCATTTTCGCCACAGGGATCTATATTAGGTGGGAGATCTTTAATAAAATCCCGATCAATGATTCGACCGCAAAAACTTTTATCGAGATAGTTTTCGTTTACACAAACAATGATCGATTTAAATCCCGCATCAACGAACTCATTAAGCAGTTCCGTGGTGTTGTATTGCCAGATCGGGAATATGCATTCGATACCAATAGATGAAAGCTTTTCTTCGCGGTATTTTTTTAAATCTTCAAGAAAGATATCGCCGAATACACTGCAAGAACAACCGTTTTCCTTTAACCAGCCCACTTTTTTGCTCATCGCCTGTTCGTACTCCTCCATTCCCGGATGTTCAGGCAAATCGATAGTGGTTAGCGGAACCCCAATCGAATTAGCCTGCTCCTCTATCAATTCCTTCCGGACACCGTGCATCGATACCCGGTTGTAATGAGTATTGATGCTGGTGAGAAGGTAATCGACAGAGTACTCCTTCTGCTGCATAATTTTCCATAATGCAAAAGAAGAGTCCTTGCCGCCACTCCAGTTAAAATATGCTTTTCTCATTATTGCCACCGATTACACCGATTAAACACGGATGGATAAACGGATTCTCGTCAACTGCCGCTACTTCTTTACTTCTGTATTCTTTATTCTTACTTCTTAATCCTCTACTTCCTCCTCTTCACACTGGTTAACCTTCCATCTACGATCCGCAACTCAGGCAACCATCCTGCATCGAACAGCTTGCTCCTTCACTGAATTCGGTAGTAATATCGCTGAGGTTGTTTCCTTCTGCTACCTGGTTAACAACAGGAACCACTGGCTGCATCTGCTCATCGGCTTGTTTTTCTACGGTAAACTGTACCGCCTGCGAAGCTGCCTGCGTTCTCAGGTAATACATTCCCGTTTTCAATCCCTTCTTCCAGCCGTAGAAATGCATGGAAGTGAGTTTGGCGGCGGTTGGATTGTCAACAAAAAGATTCAGCGATTGCGACTGGCAAATAAATGCACCACGGTCGGCGGCCATATCAATTATTGTGCGCTGCTTGATTTCCCAAACGGTTTTGTACAACTCTTTAATTTCCGCAGGAATTTCCTGGATATTTTGAATAGAACCGTTTGCCGCAATGATCCTGTTCTTCATATTGTTATTCCACAATCCAAGATTTACCAGGTCTTTCAGCAAATGCTTGTTCACGATAATAAATTCTCCGCTTAATACCCGGCGCGTGTAGATATTGCTGGTATAAGGTTCGAAACATTCGTTATTGCCCAGTATTTGCGAAGTGGAAGCAGTAGGCATCGGTGCTACCAATAAAGAATTTCTTACACCATACTGTATCACTTCTTTTCTCAAATTTTCCCAGTCCCAACGCTCACTTGGCTTTACGCCCCACATATCGAATTGGAAAATCCCCTTCGATACAGGAGAGCCTGCAAAAGTTTCATAAGGTCCTTCGAGTTTTGCGAGGTCCTTGCTGGCCGTCATGGCCGCGAAATAGATGGTTTCGAAAATATTTTTGTTGAGCATTTTTGCCAATTCGCTTTCGAATGGCAAACGCATCAATATAAATGTATCCGCCAAGCCCTGCACACCCAAGCCAATTGGCCGGTGACGCAGATTGGATCTCCTTGCTTCCTCGACAGGATAATAATTGCCGTCGATAATCTTGTTGAGATTTTTGGTAACCTGGTAAGTGACTTCATAAAGCGCATCAAAATCGAATTTGCCTTCGTTCACAAAACGTGGCAACGCTATAGAAGCGAGATTGCAAACGGCTACTTCATCTTTGCTGGTATATTCGATGATTTCTGTGCAAAGATTGCTGCTCTTGATGGTACCGAGGTTTTGCTGGTTGCTTTTGCGGTTGGCCGCATCTTTATACAATAAATAAGGCGTGCCGGTTTCTATTTGTGCGTCGAGTATGGCAAACCAGAGTTCCTGTGCCTTGACGGTTTTACGCGCCCTGCCTTCCGATTCGTATTTCGTATATAACGACTCAAATTCTTCGCCCCAGCAATCGTGTAAGCCGGGTGCTTCGTTCGGACAAAACAGGCTCCAGCTTTCATCAGCCTCCACTCTTTTCATAAACAGGTCGGGAATCCATAAGGCATAGAAAAGATCTCGTGCACGCAATTCTTCTTTTCCGTGATTCTTTCTTAAATCAAGAAACTCGAATACATCTGCATGCCAGGGTTCTAAATATATCGCGAAAGCGCCTTTGCGTTTACCTCCTCCCTGGTCAACGTAGCGGGCTGTATCGTTGAATACGCGTAACATGGGAATGATACCATTGCTGGTGCCATTGGTTCCGCCAATATAACTACCGGTAGCGCGTATGTTATGAATGGCGAGCCCGATACCGCCGGCACTTTGCGAAATCTTGGCCGTTTGTTTCAGTGTATCGTATATCCCATCAATGCTGTCTTCCTTCATTGTTAGCAGGAAGCAGGAAGACATTTGTGGTTTGGGCGTACCTGCATTGAACAGTGTAGGCGTTGCATGGGTGAACCAGCGTTCGCTCATCAGGTTGTAGGTCTTGATGGCGCTTTCAATATCGTCTTTGTGAATGCCCACCGCCACGCGCATGTACATGTGCTGCGGGCGTTCGGCAATTTTACCATCAATTCTCAATAAATAAGATTTCTCCAGTGTTTTAAAGCCGAAATAGTCGAAGGCGAAATCGCGATCATAGATAATAGTGCTGTCGAGCAATTCAGCATTCTTTTCAATAATCTCCCATACATCATCGGCAAGCAAGGGAAGTTTTTTGCCGGTTGCTTTATCGGTATAATGATAAAGCTTAAACATAGTTTGAGAAAAGGATTTGATCGTATTCTTGTGCAGATTGCTTACGGCAATCCGGCTGGCAAGTATTGCGTAGTCGGGATGCTTGGTAGTGAGTGATGCGGCTGTTTCGGCGGCAAGATTATCGAGCTCGGTGGTAGTAACTCCATCATAAATGCCCTCAATCACTTTTTTGGCCACATCAATCGGGCTCACCAGCGGACTTAACGAATAACTGAGCTTCTGTATACGGGCAGTGATCTTATCGAACTTAACGCTTTCTTTTTTACCGTTTCTTTTTATTACGTACATGGTGGATGATGTTTGATGGTGATGGTTGCGGTGGGGGGTTGGAGAGTTTAAGAGTTTAAAGGTTTCAGAGTTTAAGGGTTCTTTTATTCGGGGATGCATTATTGAGTTCCAGCAACCCTTAAACCCTTGAACTCTTAAACTCTCAAACCTTTCAACCCTAAAAATCTTCTTCCAGTGAAAAACTCTGCGATTCCTTAGCGGCCATTACGCCTGCTTTCTGGTAATCGCCCACTCTTTTTTCGAAGAAATTGGTTTTACCCTGTAGTGAAATCATTTCCATAAAATCGAAAGGATTGGCGGAATTGAACATCCTGGGGTAACCGAGTTCAGACAACCAGCGATCCGCAACAAATTCGATATACTGTTTCATCAGGTCGGCATTCATTCCAATCAGTTTAACCGGAAGAGCATCGCTGATAAATTCTTTTTCAATAGCAACTGCATCTCCAATAATATTATATACCTGTTCCTGGCTGAGTTTGTTATTGAGCATAGAATACAGCAGGCAGGCAAACTCGCAATGCATGCCTTCGTCGCGGCTGATGAGTTCATTGCTGAAAGTGAGTCCCGGCATCAGCCCTCTTTTTTTCAACCAGAAAATGGAACAAAAACTTCCGCTGAAAAAGATTCCTTCCACGGCAGCAAAGGCTACCAGTCTTTCGGCAAAGCTTCCATTGCTGATCCAGCGCAATGCCCATTCGGCCTTCTTCTTAACAGCGGGAACGGTTTCGATGGCGTGAAACAAACGGTGTTTTTCCTGTGGGTCTTTAATATAAGTATCGATCAGCAGCGCATAGGTTTCGGAATGGATGTTTTCCATCATGATCTGGAAACCATAAAAACATCTTGCCTCGGGTAACTGCACTTCACTCATGAAATTCACGGCGAGGTTTTCGTTTACAATTCCATCACTCGCTGCAAAAAATGCCAGCACATGCGATATAAAATGACGTTCGCCATCGTTGAGATTGGCCCAGTCTTTAAGATCGCCACCCAGGTCAATCTCTTCTGCGGTCCAGAAACTGGCTTCGTGTTTTTTATATTGTTCCCATATTTTGGGATAGTTGATAGGGAGGATTACGAACCGGTCCTTGTTTTCTTTCAACAGGATTTCATTTTCAATCGGCATAACAACAAAAATTTACAAGGTTTAATGAATACCGACGGGAAAGGGGAGGAGGTGCTGATTACATCCGAAGCGAAGCGGTTGTATTCAGTTCCTGCCTCTCTACCCGAAGGCGTGGCAACTTGATGAATAATGGCAGGTCTTCTGACTTGGTTTATGCTGGGCCTTCCCATCCGCCGGGGCGAACAGTGGCGCGGAGACCAGCTATCGTAAATCGTGAATGGTGAATCGTGAGGTAAAAACTCCGGGGCTGTTGACAATCTCAGGATTTAATTTACTCACGACTTGCGATTTTGGATTCACGAACCTCACAGCTACGGGGATAGTTCCGGCTTTGCACCGGATTCCCTTTTAATCCTCCAATGCGGAGAAACCATTATTGCAATGCAATGTTACTAAGCAATCCAGTTTTGGGAGGGTTGAGTTATTCACCGGTTGTTGAAAAGAAAAGGGGAGTGGAAAGGGGCGAGTGGCGAGAGGGCGTCAGTGGTGCTTGCCCCCAACTTGTTGATGGGAGTCGTGAATCGTCAATCGGGAGTGGGCTTACTCGCAACCTGGGTTGGATACTTGTTGATAGGAGACATAACAAGGAGCTTGCAAACCGCAAGCTCCCCGCTTCCTGCCACTTTCATTACTCCCCTCTCGCCACTTCCCATTTTCCACTTGCCTCAACTTCCACCAACAAGTTAGGGGCAAGCACGATTGACGATTCCCGATTCACGATTCCCAATTCCCGCGCTCACCAATTCACCGTCACTCCTCCATTCATCATAAACGGCATCGAATTATATCCCCAAACATCAAAAAATTTCTTGTCCGTCAAATTCTGTACATCCACAAACAACTTGATGTTTTTTCCGAATTTGTATTCGGCATAAGCATTCAATATTAAATAGCTGTCGAGATTCACGTCTGCTTTCTGGTATCCTCCAAAATCGTAGCGGTCGCTCACGTATTTACCCGATAAACTCAGCAATAGTTTTTTCGTGAGTTGATAACCCGTATTTATATTCAAACTATGTGCGGGTCGGCGTAACAGGTAGCTATAGGAAGTATCCTTGAAACTTACGCGGCTTTGCGATTGTTCATCAGGATGGAGGTATGTGTAATTGAAAGATAGATTCAATCCTTTAATCGCTTCCACATTTCCTTCTATTTCCAGCCCGTTAACAGTTTGTTTATTGAAGTTGAAGTATTGGAATTTTACATTGTCAAAATCCAGGCCGTCTTTAATGACGCGATGGAAATAAACGATTCTTGTTCTTACTTTTTCGTGCTGTTGCTGAAATCCTAATTCATAATTCGTTGAATATTCCGGTTTCAAATCGGGATTGCCGAATGCTGAATACAATTGGTACAAAGAAGGAGCTTTGAATGCAGTAGCAATACTCCCAAATACGCGGAAGTTTTTATTGAAACTAAAAGAAGGATTGAATGTAAATGTACTATTGCTTCCATAGCGGCTATGCACATTCATTCTGCCACCCAATTCAATATTTAGTTTTTCATTGAAAGAATTGTAGATCGCCGAGAAATACAACGAGGCCTGGCTGTGAACAGTATCGCTGAATTGGCTGCTGAAAGGACCGAAGCTGCTTAACGAAAACAACTTACTGTTCATGCTGCTATAGCGATAGTCGGCTCCCTGCAATAAAGTAATGCCGTGTTCAATGCGCGTACTTGCAAATATTTCTACGAACTGAGTTTTACCATAATAATCATCTGTCGAAAATTTGGTAAAGCCCGGGGCATGGCCGCTATCGTTGCGGTAATTGCGATAGATATCGCTGTATTGATAATTGCCGGTGATACTTACATTGTTTTTTTGATACCGAAACCCTGCCCCGGCAACCGTGTTTTTGTTCTTAACTCTATAATCCCTTTCGTCGGAGAATATCGAAGCATCGAGGCCGTTGTTATAGCGACTCTGCTGGACAAAAGCCTTTACACCAATGGCAGGCGCGGCCTGGTATAGTAGGGAAAGATTGAATACATTACCCCGGTAATCATCTCGGTCGAAGTTTTTATTGCCGCTGCTGTCATTGGCAGCCGAGAAACCATCGGTTTGAAGCCTTGCATAGCGTGATGTATAAGTGAGCTTCCCGATTTTTCCATATACCTGGGCATTGCCACGAAAAGTATTGAAGCTTCCGCCGCTCAAAGTGGTTTTCAGGTTGATCGCTTTATCGATATCCTTTTTTACCGTGATAATATTTATTACACCCGCTACGGCATCGCTTCCATACAATGTAGATTGAGCGCCGCGGCAAACTTCGATTCTTTCAATATCATTTAGCGAAATGAGGTTGAGATCAAATTCGCTGTTGATGAAAGAAGGATCATAGACGGGAATCCCGTCCAGCAAAATCAGGGTTCTTCCAACAGCCGCCCCGCGCATATACACTGTTTGGTTAGAGCCAATGGTATTCAACGAACCGTTGATGGTAACACCCGCCTGGTCGTTTAATAACTGCCCAAGCGTTCGTCCGCTTGCTTTTTCAATTTGTGTTTTGCTGATTACGGTAACTACTTTCCCGGTAGTACTCTGTTTCTGCGAAGTTCGATTGGCTGTTACAATTACCTCATCGAGTTGTTTGGCCGTGGTACTGTCTTGCGCCGTGGAAATGCTGCTGATAATTACCGCAGCCACGACAAAAAAATTCTTTTTCATGTTGAAAAATTTTTTGGTGACTGCTTCCAGGAAAATAAAGATGCCGGTGATTGCACCAACACCAGGAGAAATATAAATGTCGGCTGACTTTTACATTTCGCGCCTTTCACCCGAAAGCTGAATGTGGTTAACGATCCTGGCAGGTCTTCTGGCTTGGTAGTTGGCTGATGCCTTCCCGCCTGCCCTTGGCAGACAGTGGCGTGGAGATCAGCTATCGTGGATGGTGAATCGGGAATCGTGAAGTAAAAATTCGGAGAGTTTTTCCCATTCTCGACGATTAATATACTCACGACTTGCGATTCAGGATTCACGAACCTCACAGCTACGGGGATAGCGCCGGAATTTCACCGGACTTCCCTTTTAATTCCGATCCTTTACTATCGGAAACCAAAATCGGGGCAAATGTAGGGGAATGGAGGAGTTTGGCAAAATGGTCGGATTAGAAGTTGGAAGGTTTAATGGTTTAAGGTTTAAAGGTTCTGAGATTCGGTTAGCGATTACAAAATGCAGCAACCCTTAAACCCTGAAACACTTAAACTCTGAAACTTTTAAACCCACCAACCCGCATCTCACTGCAACCCCAAACCCACACCTGCATAATAATTCCTCGCAGGGGCTACATTGTAGTACCGTCCGGCTGCAGCATTAATATCGTTGCCGAGACTATATACTTCGTCCAGGAGATTGTCGGCGCCGGCATAAATGTTTAACCGAATGGTTTTTGATACCCGGAACTTCCATCCGATGCGGGCGCCCAGTAAATCATAGGCTTTGGTTTCAACGGTATTGGCATCGTTCAGCCAAATGCGCGATGCATGATAATAGGTGCTGTTGATATAAGCGCCTTTTCTTAGTTGTAAATCTGCCAGCAACGAACCGGTAAAACCGGGAACACTTGGTAGTTTTTTGCCGGAATAGTTGATTGCGTCTTTCTGGAAATTTCCATAGCTGAAATCGTAAATACTTTGAGCTGTACGAACGGAGAGATGGTCGAATAAGGAAGAGTTGCGGAAAGAATGAAAATAATCGATACTTATCTCCAACCCTTTTTGACGTGTATCGCCGGCATTTACATAGTAATCGGCATTGGCGCTATCTTTTCTTACCACCAGGGCATTGTTCAGTTTAAAGTAAAATGCCGTTGCTTCCAACTGCAGTTTTCCCTTAAACAGTTTCAACCTGCCACCGAATTCGTAATTGATTCCCTGCTCTGCTTCGAGAAAGGTACTGATAACGCCGGTGGAGGGAAGTAATTCTGCAATGGTAGGAGGTGAAAAGCCTTTGGCAACGCTGGCAAACACCGTGATATCTGCAGATATTTTTTTCAATAAGGAGATGCGGGGCGATAATTCATTTTGATAAGTCCTTTTTTGACTTATTACGGGATACCGGTTTAAACGCGAAAATCGCACACTGGATTTATTTATACTCACACCCGCTGTAACGATCCAATTGGTATTGAGTTCCCAATCCGCTTGTGCAAAAATGCTGTAGGTAGTATAATTGATATCGTCGTTGGTTTGCAGGGTGTCAGGGTTGCCGTTTTTGTTTTTCGATACCTGCGTATTGAAATATCCCTGCTGCAATTCGCCTCCGGCAATCAACAGAATTTTATTCCTGTTCCATTCTTTCCCGAATTCAAACTGGCTTCTTCCTCCAAAATGCGGTTCATTTCGCCGTTCGTAGTTGCGAAAAGTGGGATTTTTTATTTGAGAGAAAGCGCCGTACAAACTGGTAGTATGAGAAAATGTTTTGCTGAATTGATACTGGTGCGTAATTCCCGCTACAAGATTTTTTTGTTCAATAGCGGCTTTGGCGTTTTGCGCGCTGGGAAAAGCTCCCGCGGCCGGTCTCGCCTGCCGGGGATTGTTATTGAATTCAGCCAGGGTTAAACCACCGGGTGTTTGATAATACATGTTGTTATACAGGAGATGTCCCTCGAGTTTTTGTTTATCGGAAAGAGAAAGCTGCGTTGACCAACTGAAATTATCGCGACGCATATTGGTATGATTGCGATAACCATCACTCTCGTTGTGCGAATACGAAAGCGTATTCTTATTTTCTTTTTGCCCCCAGCGAAAAGAAGTAAATACATTCTGCAATCCATAGCTACCGGTGATATACTCTACGTCGGCGCCTGCTTTCCAGGGCTGACCAAAAGAATGCATTAATACCAATCCGCCCGTACCTGCGCCGTACATACTACCGGCCGGGCCTTTGAAGATTTCTATATGTGAAAAATTATTAAAGGCGAATTGATTGAAATAAGTATTACCACCGGGATCGGTAATGGGAATATTGTTCCAATACACTTTTACGTTTCGCACACCAAATGGTGAACGAAGAGAACTGCCGCGTATATTAAGCCGATAACTACCCGGCGAACGTTCTTCCATGCGAACGCCGGCTACGGCATTAAAGCCATGCACCAGCGAGCTTTTGTTATAGCGGTCGGCATCGCTCATTTGTATTACCCGCACAATCGAACCTCCCGAAACAGTTCCGCGGCCTTTTCCAAAAGCTGTTACCAAGGCCTCGGGTAAAACACGCGAGGAGTCGATGCCTGTTTCCTGTGCTATTATATAATGTGAGAAAAGGAGGAAAAGAAAGAGTAGTAATGTTTGCTTCATAAGAATGATGGAATGATACCAGAACGTAAAGTTAACGCCAAATATTCTTTATCTTCCGCTCATGAAGAGCAATAAGCTGAATTTATTCGACTTTACCATGATTGTAGTGGGGTTGGTGATTGGGATGGGAATATTTCGTACAGCCGCCACTTCGGCCAAATACGCATTGGATCCCACGGTGTACTTTTCAGCCTGGCTGGCTGGCGGATTGATAGCTCTTTGCGGGGCGCTTACCTATGCCGAAATAGGAAGCCGTTATCCCGTTACCGGCGGATATTATAAAGTGTTTGCGTACGCTTATCATCCCTCGATTGCCTTTTCCATAAACTGCATCATTCTTATATCGAATGCGGCTTCGCTTGCTGCTGTGGCATTGATTGGGTCGGGATATATCAGCCAGGTATTTTTCCATGAACCCGCCAGTGATGTTACAAAGGCTCTTATTGCTACCGCCGCCGTAATAGTTTTTTATGGCGTAAACCTGATGGGACTGCGCATGAGTGCAAAAACACAAACCGTGCTGATGATTATAAAAATCAGTATGATTCTTATGCTCATCGGGGCCTTGTTCATTCCGTCGGCGTATAGTTCAGACACGGTATCGGCAGTGGTATCGGAAGAGAATAAAGGCATCAGTTGGATACAATCGTTTGGACTGAGCCTGATAGCAGTTTCGTTTACCTACGGGGGTTACCAGCAAACCATCAATTTTGGAAGCGAGGTTCGCGAACCCAGCCGGAATATCCCGCGGGGAATATTCTTCGGAATCACGATAATTATCCTATTGTACCTGCTGGTCAATTTTTCCTACTTTAAAATTATTGGGTTTGAAAGATTGCAACAGGAAAGAGAAATTGCAACGATTGTTGCCGGGAAAGTATTTGGAGAAGCCGGCGCCAATGCCTTTTCGGGTTTGTTGTTTTTATCGGTACTGGCTTATGTAAACGTGCTGCTGATGAGCAACCCGCGGGTAATGTATGCGATGAGTGAAGACGGCACCCTGCCCGCAATATTCAAAAAGAAATCGGAGAAAAAAGATGTACTGGTAGTATCGTTAACCGTATTTGCGGCGATATGTATCATCATTCTCTTCTTTGCGCAAACCTTCGAAGAGATACTGAACTTCACCATTTTTCTCGATTGCTTTGGCATGGCAGCTTCTGCCGCGTCGATATTCTGGTTAAGAAAAAGAACAAAGCATCTCGATGGAACCGGTATTTTTTCGATGAAACTTTACCCGCTGCAACCTATTATATTTATTGCCGCTTATATTTTTGTTGCCATTAGTATAGCTGTGCAAACCCCCATGACGGCACTCACCGGAATAGCAGTGCTCGCAGTATTTACGCTCATCTATTTTATTGCAAAAAAATCCAGGGTTTCCGGAACAGGAACCGAATAATAACCATGCAAGGCCAGGACCAGGAAAGGAATTCGTTGTCGTACATACTAAACGAACTGGGCGAAGAAAGAGAGCATTATTTCAATGCTATTGCGCCTCCCATTATTCAAACCAGCAATTTCGCTTTTAGTAAAGTGGATGATTTGCGAAAGGCCTTTGAAGATGAGATGAGCGGATATCTCTACAGTCGTGGCATCAATCCTACCGTAGATATACTCCGAAAAAAACTGGCTGCATTGGATGAAGCGGAAGATTGTCTCGTATTCAATAGCGGGGCCGCGGCGATATTTGCGCCCGTATTGGCCAATGTAAAAGCGGGCGATCATATTGTTTCGGTTGCCAAACCTTATACCTGGGCGCAGCGAATGTTTGATGTAATATTGCCTCGCTTTGGAGTGAGCACCACTTATATTGATGGCCGGAGTATTGACAACTGGAAGAATGCCACAAAGCCCAATACCAGTTTCTTTTACCTCGAAAGTCCCAATAGCTGGGATTTTGCCTTGCAGGATATCGGGGCCGTTGCCGGCTGGGCAAAGTCGAAAAACATCGTAACATTAATCGATAACAGTTTTTGCACGCCTTTGTACCAAAAGCCCATTCCGATGGGTATTGATATGGCCATGCAAACTGCTACTAAATATATCAGCGGGCATAGCGATACGCTCGGTGGTGTATTAACGGGCAGTAAAGCGATGATCAAAAAGATATTCGATAGCGAATACCTCAATATCGGCAGCGGCATTCAGCCTTTCAATGCCTGGTTACTGATCAGGGGACTGAGAACTTTGCCTGCGCGTATCGATCGCATTACGGCCTCTACAAAAAAAGTGGTGGAATACCTGAAGCAGCAACCCAAAGTGGAGGAACTGATTTTCCCTCTCGATCCCTCTTTTCCTCAATACGAACTGGCCCGTAAACAAATGAAGGGCGCCTGCGGATTGGTAAGTTTTGTATTTCGCGCTAAAAAAAGACAGGAGATTGTAACCTTCTGCGAAGGTTTGCGACATATACTAATGGCCGTGAGCTGGGGTGGGCACGAAAGTTTGGTTATTCCTAAATGCGCGTCGATTTTGGACAAGGATTTTGATGCTACTAACAGGGAACATAAGATGATCAGGTTGTATGTAGGGCTCGAAGAACCCGAATACCTGGTAGCCGATCTTGACCGGGCATTCGGGTAAATTGGGAAATAGGGGATAATTTATCTTCCTGTTTTTTGCGGTTAGGAAGGGTTGGTTTATTTTTCCCGTGACAATTTTATGACCGTCCATCAAATTTCGGATTCCTGCCCTCACATTACAATTACATTTGTTATATGAAGCGTTCTATTTTTATTATTTGTATAGCCGTTTGTTCCTGCCTTTGCATCAATGCTCAAACAAAATGGGATTTGCGCCGCTGCGTGGAGTATGCTCTCGCCAACAATATTTCCGTTAAGCAGGCCGATATACAGGCTAGGATTGCGGAGTTGACTTTAAAGCAGAGCCGTCTTCAGCAATATCCAAATCTCAACCTTACTAATAATACCGGTATCAGTTCTGGTCGTAGCATCGACCCCACCACCAACCAGTTTACAACACAACAACTCGTATTTTCTCAATTCAATCTTAGCAGCAGTGTTACCGTATTCAATTGGTTTAACCTTCGGAATACGGTAGACGGAAATAAATTTTCTGCAGAAGCTTCAAAAGCAGATGTAGATAAATTGAAAAACGATATTGCGTTGAATGTGGCCACAGCGTATTTGCTGGTACTTGTTTCGGAAGAACAGGCAAATATTACTAAAGTAGCCATTCAGCAAACTCAACTCAACCTCGACAATACACGCAAAAGAGTAATGGCCGGAGCCCTGCCCGAATTGAATGCCGCGGAATTAGAGGCCCAGCTTGCCCGCGATAGTTCGGCTTATATAACGGCACAAACAACCGTGCAGCAAAATTTACTGCAGTTAAAGGCGCTGCTCAACCTCGATGCATCGGAGCCGTTTGATGTGGAAAAACCACCGCTCGACGAAATACCGGTGGAAAGCCTCGCCAGCCTCCAGCCCGAAACCGTATATGCGCTGGCATTGGTGAATCTGCCCCAGCAAAAAATAAACAACCTTCGTATTAAGGCGGCGCAGAAATATGCAGAGGCATCGAAGGCCCAAATGTATCCGAGCATTTCAGCGTTCGCGGGAATGGGAACCAACTACGCGAATAATAAGATACCCGAGGTCCGTCAAACTTTTAACGGGTATAATACCACCGTTGTTACGGGAACACCAAGAACTGTAATTGGCCCCGATACTTTTTATCTTCAAACACCCGTCTTCAATACATCAATAAGAACCTACACCAATCCATTTGGCCTGCAGTTTTCTGATAACTTGCGTGAACAGGTGGGGATCAGCATCAGTGTTCCCATCTTCAATAACGGGGTTGCAAAAACAAACTGGCAAAGAAACAAGCTAACGGTGAAAAACCTGGAATTGCAAAAAGAATTGGGCGATAGAACACTCAAGCAGGATATTTACAGATCGTATACCGATGCCGTTGCAGCTGTTCAAAAATTCAACGCCGCCAAAAAAAGCGTAGAAACAGCAGAAAAGGCATACAACTTCGCACAAAAAAGATACGATGTTGGGTTGTTGCCCACTATTGATTTTTTAACCAACCAGAATAATTTAACCAGGGCCAGGGTGGAAATGGCACAGGCGCATGTAGACTATGTATTTCGCTTAAAACTGTTGGAGTTTTACCGCGGACAGGGAATCAAACTACAATAAACCAACCCTTAATAACCAAATTCATTCAGTATAATAACAGATTTATGAGCAAAAGAGTAATATGGATAATCGTAATCTTAGTGGTGCTTATCCTGGCCCTTTTTGGCTTGAAAGCCGCCGGTGTAATCGGCAAGGAAGAAGGTACCAAGGTGGCTACGGAAAAAGCAGCCCGCAGAACGATTATTGAAACTGTAAATGCCAGCGGAAAAATATATCCCGAGATAGAAGTTAAAGTAAGCCCCGATATTTCGGGCGAAATAACTACGCTAACGGTAGAAGAAGGCGACAGTGTAAAAAGAGGGCAGGTGTTGGCAAAGATATATGCCGATATATACACTACGCAGCGCGACCAGGCTTCGGCGGTGGTAAACCAGCAGCAGGCAAGCGTGGAAAACAGCAAAGCACAACTGGAAAGCCTTAAGTCGGCACTGGAACTTGCCCAACGCAATTACGATCGCCAGAAAAAATTACTCGACGATAAAGTAATCTCAAGGGCCGAATTTGAACAAGCCGATAACAACTTTCAAACCGCAAAAGCCAACTACAATGCGGCTTTGCAGGGAATCCGCAGTGGACAGGCCAGTGTGGCCAGCGCCTCGGCCAGCTTGCAAAGAGCTAATAAAGATTTGAGTCGTACGGCAGTATTGGCGCCAATGGATGGCGTGGTTTCTTTACTCAGTGTAAAAAAAGGCGAACGCGTGGTGGGTAACTCCATGATGGCAGGAACGGAAATGATGCGCATTGCCGATATGAGTGTGATTGAAGTAAGAGTGGATGTGGGAGAAAATGATATCCCCAAAGTAAAGCTGGGCGATTCTGCTCTAATAGAAGTAGATGCTTATAACAATAGAAAGTTCAAGGGTATTGTTACCAAGATAGCAAGCAGCAGCACCGCATCGGGACAGGCGGCCGCAGTAACTGCCAACGATGTTACCAATTTTAAAGTACATATTCGCTTGTTATACGATTCTTACAAAGACCTGATTGATCCAAGCCGGCCCAAGAACTTTCCTTTCCGTCCCGGCATGAACGCCAGCGCCGATATTCAAACCAAAACAAAGGCCAATGTATTGTCGGTGCCCATCAATGCAGTAACTACCCGCGAAAAAGATAGCGATAAACCTGCCGGTGCAGGAAAAGAAAAGGTAGAGGAAGAAGGATTGCAGGAAACCGGTAAATCATCTTTATCGGCCGATATGGATGAAGTGGTATTTATACTGCAGGCAGACGGCACTGTTAAAAAAGTAAAGGTGAAAACAGATATCCAGGATATCAACAATATCGAAATTACCGAAGGATTGAAAGAGGGCGATGAAGTTATATCTGCTCCTTATAATGTAGTCAGCAAAGTGTTGAAAGACGGTATGAAGGTGACGAAAACAGATAAGGATAAACTATTCGAAACAAAGAAGAAAAACTAATAGAGCCTCTTTGAATGCACAAAGCCGGGCTCCGCGCCCGGTTTTTTTATTTTGAACAGGAGGAGGTGGGGGCTTTTTCCCGTTGCGCCCTAATTACTTACTTTTGGCGCAAAGGAATTATTATGCAATGGGGAATTATAGGAAGTGGAAGCTGGGCCACGGCATTGGCGAAACTGCTCACCGACAACCAGCATCCGATCAACTGGCTGGTTCGAAGCAATGAGATGGTGGAGCATATCCGGCAGCGGCACCACAACCCCAGTTATCTCAGTTCGGTTTATTTTGATACTAACCTCTTGCAACTGGGCACCGATGTTCAATCGGTGGTAAAAAATTCGGATTATATCCTGGTGGCCGTTCCCTCTGCATTTGCGATAAACACTCTTGCCCCGCTTGCAAAAAATGCCTTTGAAGGAAAAAAAGTTATATCGGCTATTAAAGGCATACTTCCCGAAGACAATTTGTTACTGAACGACTATTTAGAAAAGAAATATAGTTTCCCGCAGCAAGGCTATTTTACCATTATGGGACCCTGTCATGCGGAAGAGGTGGCTTCCGAAAAACTTTCTTACCTCACTTTTTCCGGAATCGATGTAACCAGTACCGGCGAAATAGCATCCTATTTTGGAACGGATTACCTGAACACGGTTATCAACAACGACGTTTATGGTGTTCAATATGCCGCTATCCTTAAAAACATCTATGCCCTGGGGGCCGGCATAGCCCATGGGTTGGAATACGGCGATAATTTTCTAAGCGTATTGATCGCGAACTGTGCCGATGAAATGGCCGGATTCCTGCGAAAGGTTGGTATACAGCGCATTGAAGTAGGAGTTCACGATGTACCCGATCCCCTCACCCTTAAGAAAAGCCCGAACTATGCCGCTTCGGTTTATTTGGGCGATTTGTTAGTTACCTGCTATTCATTGTTTAGCCGCAACCGTACATTTGGAAACATGATTGGCAAAGGGTATTCTGTAAAGGCAGCTCAATTGGAAATGAATATGATAGCCGAAGGATACAATGCGAGCCGGTGTATTTACCAGATTAATAAAAGCGTTGGTTTTGATATGCCCGTAGCAGAAACAATCTATCGTATTCTATGGGAAAATGTTAAACCTTCGCAAGGGTTCAAACATATTGAAGAAGTGCTCGTCTAATAATTAGTAACTTTAAACAAACATGCCTCTATCTTATCAAGCATATGGCCCAATTTTGATACTGGTAATTATCGGCCTGCTGTCGGTAGTTGAGCTGGTAAAGTATATCAAGGGCCGGCGCAAACATTCTTCCTGATAGTTATTTGCTGACAAACAAATCGGCAGCAATTCCATCGGCATAGAGTTTTCCTTTTTTTGTCAGAATGAAATTCCCGTCTTGCTCGATCATGAGTTGTTGAGTGAGAAATTTTTTTGCAGAGGATACTACCTGTTGAAATGATTCTGCCCCGAATTTTTTAGCGATATATTCTGCCTTCATTCCCTCCATTGTTCGCAGCGAAGTCATGATATATTCGTTCAATTGCTGGCTTTGGCTGAGTTCTTCTCTCTCGCAATTCAATTCGTTTTTTTGAAGAGATTGAATGTACAAGGCATTGTTGGCTATATTCCACTGCCGGCCTCGTCCGTCGAACGAATGTGCCGAAGGGCCGAGACCAATATAAGATTCGCCGCTCCAATAGGAGCTATTGTGCACACTTTTTTTTCCGGGCAGGGAAAAATTGGAGATCTCGTAATGCTGGTACCCGGCGGCTTCGAGCCAGTCGATCAATAATAAAAACTGGCGTGCCTGCTGATCACTGTCAATATCCTCCAGTTTCCTTTTCCGGATCATATCGTGCAAGGCAGTTTTAGGCTCAACGGTTAAAGCATAACAGGAAAGATGGGGTATTTGAAGCGATATTGCTTTTTCAACGTTTTGTTGCCATTTGTCGTCGGTTAAACCAGGAGTGCCGTAAATAAGATCGATGGTGATATTGTCGAAGTGTTGCTTTGCCAGTTCAAGGCTCATAACCGACTGGTCGGCCGTATGCGCCCGGTTCATCCAGTTAAGGTCTTCTTCAAAAAAAGACTGTACGCCGATGCTCAGCCGATTGACGCCTGCTGCTTTCCAGGCAAGCAATTTATCGGTATTAATGTCGTCGGGATTTGCTTCGAGTGTAATTTCCGCATCGGCTTGCAGGCGATATTCCCTCCTGATGGCCTGTAGTATTGTTTCCAGTTCTTCCTGTTCCAGGATCGAAGGCGTACCTCCGCCGAGGTAAACCGTAGAGATGAGATGGGTAGCTAAATAATCCTTTCTCAGTTTTATTTCGTTCAATAAAGCGTTTAAAAATCCGTTCTTTAAAGCCAGCGAGGTGGAAAAATGAAAATTGCAGTAATGGCAGGCTTTTCGGCAAAAGGGGATATGTATATAAACTCCGGCCATCGCTTATGCAAAATTTATTCGGATATTACAAGGTAATTTCAGCATAGAAGTACATGGCAAAGGTAGAGGTATATATATATTGTGGCAGGTCTGTTCTTCTTGGTTTTTTATTGCTGCTGTCGGGAGCATTACGATCTCAATATGCGCTCCATATTCTTTCGGTCGATAAAGATTCTTCTTTTATTTCATCACTGGGTTTGCAGGGTGATTTCAAAACCGATATTGCCTGCGCAGAATATATCCGGAAACTTCCCGCGCTCATGCAATCCAGGGGGTATATCGCAGCCTCGGTAGACAGTGTGCATTTCGATTCCACGGCCGCGCGTGTTTATTTGTTTGCCGGCAACCAGTATCGCTGGACACGGTTGAATACCGATTCGGTAGAAAAAGAATTACTCGCGGCAGCGGGCTGGAATAAAAAGGATTTTGATAACAAGAACTTACAGATCGACCGCGTGCAGTCGGCACAGCGACGCCTGCTCGAATACCTCGAGAACAACGGTTATCCCTTTGCCTCGGTGGAATTGGATAGTATTCGAATGGAGAACGAAACGGTGCTGGCAAGCCTGAAAGTAGTGAAGGGGCCGCTGTACAAAGTCGACAGCATTCGTAATATGGGAACGGCCAGTATTTCGCCCCGTTTTTTACAGCGCTACCTGGGAATAATGAATGGAAGCATTTATCGCAAGAGTCAATTGCAATCAATCAGCAAAAAAATCAGTGAGCTTCCTTTTCTCGAGGAGAAGCAGCCCGCCAGTTTGAGTTTTCTCGGAACGGGCTCTATTGTGAATCTCACGCTCGAACCCAGGCGTAGCAGCCAGGTAAACGTGTTGATTGGATTATTGCCTGCAACCACCACATCGGCCAATATTTATGACCCGCCGCGAAACAAACTTCAATTTACCGGCGAGGCGACCATTAACCTGAGAAATGCATTGGGCAATGGCGAGCTGATTGGTTTAAACTGGCAGCAATTGCAGTTGAAGTCGCCACGACTGAATTTGGTGTACCAGCAATCTTACCTGTTTGGTTCGGCTTTTGGTATCAATTTCAACTTCGATTTTTTGAGGAAGGACTCAAGTTTTGTTAACATCAATGCCCTGGTTGGTGCACAATATGCCGTTTCCTCCAACCAGTCGGGAACGGTTTTTATACAGAACCAGCTATCCAATCTGCTCACGGTAGATACCAATGCGGTCATTCAAAACAAGCGACTTCCCGCGGAAGCGGATGTGCGTTCGGTGAGTATTGGTGTGATGTACGAAGGATTCAATACCAATTACCGGTTTAATCCAACACGCGGTAACGAGTGGTTTATATCTGCTGCTGCGGGTACAAAAAAAATTAAGCGGAACAATGTAATTGTGCAGTTGGTCGATAAGAACAATCCCTCGTTCAACTTCAATTCGCTGTACGATACTGTTCGGCTGCAGTCGTTTCAATTCCGGGTAAAGGCTATGTTTGCGCATTTCTTCCAGCTAAGTAATGTATCAACGATTAAAACATCGGTTACAGCAGGCTGGTTTGAAAGCCCGAATATTTTCAGAAACGAATTGTTCCAGATCGGGGGATACAAACTGATGCGGGGTTTTGACGAGGAAAGTATTTACGCTTCGCAATACGGTGTGAGTACTGTTGAATACCGCTACCTCGTGGGCCGCAATTCATTCTTGTTTTCGTTTGTCGATTTTGGATGGGCGCGGAACAAAGCTGCTTCGGGTAGTGTAAGTAATAGCTTCTTAGGGGCGGGGCTGGGGCTTGCATTGGAAACAAAGGCTGGAATATTCAATATTTCGTTTGCTGCGGGCAAAAGAAATGATCTCGACTTTAACCTGCGCCAATCGAAAATCCATTTTGGGTTTGTTAGTTTTTTCTAATGGAAGAAAAGAAGATGGCGAAAGCGAATTGTTAAGCGCATATTGTGGCGAATAATTTGTTTTTTTGCCGGCCTGTGCTCCCGGCATCCTTATTTGCCTGTTTTCTTTGCTTCACTACAATAAACTATCTTCTCTTTCCGCTTTTGTACTCTTGGCCTATTTTTGCTGGCGCAATAAAATCCGGTGAATAAAATATATCTACTTATCGTCTTTTGCTTTTCCGTACTTCCTTTTTTGCCGCAGGCCCAAACGGATAGCGGCACTGCAAAACCTGCGGGCGATACAAGCTTGCAAACACCGGCAAAAACTGCAAAACCTATCCGGGAAAAAAAAGATAGCATCGCTTTGCCGGGCGACTCCATCCCTGCAATAGATTCGGTTTCTATTCGTGTTAAGGACTCGCTGAGCCTGGCAAACCAACTCGCAACTTCTAAAGGGAATATTGAGTCTTTTCACCGCGTTTTGAAGAATCATCCTTACTATAATTTCTTCGGACAGCCGATAAAGTTGCTGATAAAAGAAAGGCATGCCGATGGCAATGAGTTATTCTTTTATGTGCTCCTGGCTTTGTTGTTTTATTATGCTTTTATACGACTGGCGTTTTTCAAATACCATGAAGATCTGTTTAGACTCTTTTTCAGGGCTACCCTTCGTCAGCAGCAACTGCGGGAGCAGTTATTGCAAAATTCACTGCCATCGCTCTTCTTCAACATACTTTTCCTGGTAAGCGGCAGTTTGTATGCGGCGCTTTTACTGAAGTATTATAATATCCTGGTGAAAGAGGATTTCTGGCGTTTATGCCTTTATTCGCTCGGCGTTCTCACCCTGATCTATACAGGCAAATTCCTGGCCCTCAGAACGGTGGGATGGATATTGCGCATTGGCAAGGCAACGGAGATCTATCTCTTTACAGTATTTATGGTAAATAAGATTACCGGCATATTTCTTCTACCCATTCTCCTGCTTTTAGCCTTTCCGTTTGCGGGTAGCCAGGAGGTTATTATAACACTGTCACTCTTCACCTTAGCTGTATTGTTGGGATATCGATTCCTTGTTTCCTACCGGGCGGTAAGGAACGAAATAAAACTGAACCTGTTCCATTTTTTTCTATACCTTTGCGCCTTCGAAATAGCACCTCTTTTGCTCGTGTATAAGGTGTTATTGACATTCATAGAACGTTCAACCTAAATTTCGAATCCATACGTAAATTATGGTAAAAAACGGGGCAAAAAGCGGCGGTGAGGGTGAGACAAAGGTTAAGACAATTCTGATTACTCAACCCAGGCCGGAAACAGACAAGTCTCCCTATTTTGATCTCAGCAGGAAATACAATGTTGAGTTGGACTTCTACCCATTTATCCGCCTGGAAGGGATACCGGCTAAAGAATTCCGCAAGCAAAAAATTGATATCGCCTACTATACAGCCGTAATTTTTACGAGCCGTAACGCCATCGATCATTTCTTTCGGATATGCGAGGAAATGAAAGTGAGTATATCGCAAGACACAAAATATTTCTGCATCACAGAAGCAGTTGCTCTCTATCTTCAGAAGTTTATCCTGTATCGCAAGCGCAAGGTGTTTTATGGCGCCGACGGAACTAATAAGAGCATGTTTGATGTAATCAACAAGCATAAGGAAAACGAAAAGTTCATGTATCCCTGCTCCGAAAACCAGCAGGATAATGAAATTGTAAACTGGCTTAAGAACAATAACTGCGAATTTGCCACTCCCTTCATGTACCGGACCATCAGCGCCGACGTGAAAGATATACTGGCAAAAAAAGAATACGATATCATTTGCTTTTTTACCCCCAGCGGAGTGAAAAGTCTTTTCGATAATTTTCCCAAGTACCAGCAAAACGGCACCCGCATAGGCGCTTTCGGAAGCAATACAATGAAGGCGGTAGAGAATGCAGGACTGGTGCTTGATATCAAAGCTCCCCAACCACAGATGCCTTCGATGGTAGCTGCGCTCGACAACTACCTTTCGGGAGTAACAAAAAAGAAATAATCGTTTCCAAAATCATTAACAGGGCATCTCAAAACAAGAGATGCTTTTTGTTTTAAATTACAGCGGCAGGTAAAAGCCTGGAGCCTGTTGACACAATTGCGCCGGCAACAATCGAATAGTTGTTGTATTGCTGCCAGCGAACAATAATGCATTTTCTGAAGTAATACAATACTAATAGCTGAACAATTTCGCATGCCCAATCGACTTATACACGAAAGCAGTCCCTATCTTTTGCAACATGCACATAACCCGGTAAACTGGTATCCCTGGGGAGCTGAAGCGCTCGAAAAAGCACAGCAGGAGAATAAGCCCATATTGGTTAGTATTGGCTATTCGGCCTGCCATTGGTGCCATGTAATGGAACGTGAAAGTTTTGAAGATCCCGAAACAGCGGCCCTGATGAACGAGCATTTCGTCAATATCAAGATAGATCGGGAGGAGCGCCCCGACCTGGATCATATTTATATGGATGCCGTTCAGGCAATGACAGGAAGCGGGGGATGGCCCCTCAATGTATTTCTAACTCCCGATGCCCGGCCCTTTTACGGGGGTACTTATTTTCCGCCGAAACCCGCGTTCAACAGGTCGTCGTGGAAAGAGGTATTGCTGGGTGTAAGCAGGGCTTTTACAGAACGAAGAGACGAAATTGAAAGCCAGGCCAACAACCTGACTGAACACCTCTGGCAATCGAATAATTTCGGAATAAAAACGGGCGCATTGGGACCGGATGGATCGGCCCTTTCCAAAGAAGATATTCACCAGTTATTTCAAAACCTGATGAAGAATGCCGACCGCGAAGAAGGCGGATTTGGCCGGACGCCCAAATTTCCACAAAGTTTTTCGATACAATTTCTGCTACATTATCATTATTATTCCGGCAATGAAGAGGCGCTGAAGCAAGCCTGCCTCAGCCTCGATAAAATGATCAGGGGAGGTATTTACGACCAACTGGGCGGGGGCTTTGCCCGATATGCTACCGATAACGAATGGCTGGTGCCTCATTTCGAAAAAATGCTTTATGACAATGCATTGTTGATTGCTGTTTTGGCCGAGGCGTTCCAGCTTACCCAAAAACAATTGTACAAAAGAACCATTGTTCAAACGATTGAATTTTTGGAAAGAGAAATGCTATCGCCCGAGGGAGGTTTTTATGCTGCGCTTGATGCAGACAGTGAGGGGGTGGAGGGGAAATATTATGTATGGACGAGGCAGGAAGTAGAAGGGCTTTTGAAGGGAGATGCAGCACTGTTTTGCGAGTATTACGATATCACGGAGCGAGGGAATTGGGAACATAAAAATATCCTGAACTGTAAATACGATTTAGATGAGTATGCAAGCACTAAAAACCTTTCTGTTGCGGCATTGTTAAGCAAAATAAATAATGTCCGCGCGCTTTTACTTGCAGAAAGAGAAAAACGTGTAAGGCCGCAACTCGACGACAAGATCCTGCTGGGCTGGAATGCATTGTTGGTAACCGCGTACTGTAAAGCATCGGCGGCGTTGGAAGAGAAGGAATACAAGTTTCGGGCTATACAAACGATGGATTTTCTCTGGCAGCGGATGAAAACCCCGCAGGGTTTTCAACATAGCTTTAAAAATGGGGAATCGAGGCACCCTGCTTTTTTGGACGACTATGCTTACCTCATCCAGGCTTTGATTCACCTCCAGGAAATTACGGCGGAACCGGGTTATTTGTGGAAGGCTAAGGAGGTGCTCGAGTTCGTTGAAAACAATTTTGGGGAAGAGGAAACTGGGTATTTCTTTTTCACCCATGCCAACCAAACCGACGTGATAGTACGTAAAAAGGAAGTGTACGATGGGGCCACTCCTTCGGGGAATGCTATCATGGCGTTAAATCTCGGCTACCTCGCAATAATTTTCGATAACCAGGGTTGGAGAGATAGATCGGTGAAGATGTTGGCAGGCTTACAACAAGCAGTGACAAAATATCCCTCCTCATTCGGGGTGTGGGCATACCTGCTTCAGGCCATGACCAATGGCATACCTGAAATAGCCCTTGTGGGGGATAATTTTGAATCAAGGCAATCAGCTTTTTTACGTAGTTTCACTCCCTTTCGCGTATTCCAATCCGCCTCCCTCTCCGATAAGCGCTTCCCCTTAGTTTCCGGAAAACCACGATCGGCTAAACCGCAATTCTACCTGTGCAAACACTATACTTGCCAAAACCCTGTAAGTGAAGTAGATGAACTGATTCAACAAATCCGTTCTGTGTAAAACTTAATTATTTTTCGGATACAATATTTTGATTTCAAGCGTCGTTTACATCAATGCCTTAATCCGGTATTGCACTATTTAAAAATTAATTCTAAACTTGTGATGAAGTCGGTAAAACATTATTTTTGCCCATTACCCTTTAAAATTATGAAAATGAAAAACCTATCCGCCTTGTCAATCCTGATGGCAATTTTCATTGTCACCGGTTGTGGTAAAGTAGGGAAGAAAGCCTCCCGGGGTTTGCCCAACGACGGACAGCTTCACGGCGTTGCTCCTGCGAGCAAGATTAACCTGACAAAACCTCTTGGCATGGTGTATGTACCCCCTGGAACTTTCCATATGGGTCCCAGCGATGAAGACATCAATTATGCCTATACTGCCCGCAATAAGCAGATATCCATTAATGGTTTTTGGATGGACGCAACTGAAATCACCAACAACGAGTATCGTCAGTTCGTGAATTGGGTGCGCGATTCAATTGCCGCTGTTACCATGCAATTGGGTAAAGAGGTGGATGGACAATTCGTTATCGATTGGAAAAAGGCACAGTCAATTAAGTACAACGATAAGTCGACCGTTGAAAAGCTCGACGCCCTGATCCTTACTCCCGAGAATAGGATTTTCGGAAAAAAGGATCTGGATCCTGCAAAAATTATTTACCACTCCGAAACATTTGACCTGAAGGAAGCGGCCCGCCGCGAAAACGCCGGTAAACCGCGTTCTCAGTTCATCATCAAAAAAGATATACCTGTTTATCCCGATACGCTGATCTGGATTCGCGACTTTAGCTATTCTTACAACGAGCCCATGACCAAGCGTTATTTCTCACACCCCGCTTTCGGCAACTATCCGGTAGTAGGTGTTAACTGGAAACAGGCGACTGCTTTCTGTGAGTGGAGAACACACTACCTTAACTCTTTCCTGGAAAGCAAGAAAAAAGCTACAGAATCAGATTTCCGTTTGCCTACCGAGGCAGAATGGGAATATGCAGCACGTGGCGGCCGCTCTCAGTCGATGTTCCCCTGGGGTAACTATTACCTGAGAAACCGTAAGGGTTGCTTGCTCGCTAACTTCAAGCCTGGTCGTGGTAATTATCCCGAAGACGGTGGCTTCTATACCGTGCGTGCCGATGCGTACTGGCCCAACGATTTTGGTTTGTATTGCATGGCGGGTAACGTAGCCGAGTGGACTTCTTCCCTGTTTTACGAAGGCGCCTACAATTTCCAGCACGATATGAACCCGGATATCCGTTTCAATGCAAAGGATTCTGATCCTCCCCGTATGAAGCGCAAGGTAATCCGCGGCGGAAGCTGGAAAGATGTAGGATACTTCCTGCAAACCAGTACCCGTAACTACGAGTACATGGATACGGCAAAGTCCTATATCGGTTTCCGTACCGTAATCGATCTGCCCGCTACACAGAGAAAGCGTTAAAATTCTGTTTATCGCAAAATTTTAAAACAATTATTTACGTTATTAAGTTGATTTCATAGCAAAATCAAAATAGAACCGTATTCACTTAACCCTAATAAAATCCGTTTTCCTAACCTTTTAAATTATTAAAACTATGGCTGGAGTTTCTAAATCTACTGAAAGACTGGTGAATGTAATTGTATGTATGGGCGCCGCAATCGTAATCTTTGGTGCCTGGCAAAAAATTACCCACCAGCCTCTTGCTGACTTCTTCCTGACGGCAGGTCTGATCACAGAAGCAGTAATATTTGTTGTATACGCATTTTTACCCCCTCCCGGTTCGGAGATGCATGCTATTGCAGAAGCATTGCCCAAACTGGCTGGCGGAAGCTCCGGCAATCCTGCGCTCGATAAAATGGATAAGATGCTCCAGGAAGCGGATATCACTCCTGCCAATCTTGGACGCCTGAGCGAAGGTTTCAAAAAACTCGGAACCTCTGTAAATAATATAGCCGAAGTATCGGATGTGGTAAAAGCTACCAGCGACTATTCAAAGAAAACACAGGAAGCTACCGCAGCCCTGGAATCTATGAAGAACGCCTATCAAAGTGCTACATCTACGATTTCTCATTTTAATTCAGCGGCCGACAGTACCAAGCAGTTCCACGAGCAGGTACAGGTATTGACCAAGAATTTAGGTTCGCTCAATGCGATTTATGAACTGGAATTACAAGACACCAACAACCACCTCAAGGCGATGAACAGTTTCTACAGCAACCTGGTAACTGCTTCAGAAACCATGCAGGGAAGTGTTGCGGATGCCAAGAAAGCCCACGAACAAATTGGTAAACTTGCCAGCAACCTCAGCAACCTGAATACCATTTATGGTAATATGCTGAGCGCTATGCAGGGTCGCTAAGCCGGGATTTCGTATCCAGTACCCATGTAAACAGTATCATGAATCATTAACTATTGTTTAAACTGAAAAACCTAAATCCATGGCTTTACCTAAAGAGCCCCGGCAAAAGATGATCAATATGATGTACCTGGTGTTAACCGCGCTGTTGGCACTAAACGTATCATCGGAGATCCTCAATGCCTTTAAAGTTGTAAATAGAAGCATTGGCACTTCCAATGCCCTGATTGGCGAAAAAAACGAAGCAACCTATAAGCAGTTCCAAAAAGATCTGGAGGATCCCCAAACAAAGGCAAAGGCCGAAATTTGGGCTCCAAGAGCTACTTCCATTCAGAAACTTTCTGCTGATATGTATTCTTATATCGAGAATCTGAAGCAGGATATGAAAAAAGAGTCGAAACTGAAAGTTGATAAAAACGGTTTAGAAACCTTCTCGGAAGACAATCTCGATGCTCCAACCCGTTTAATGGATAAGAACGGAAAAGGTAAGGAACTGTACGATAGGCTCGGTAAATTCAAGAGCGACGTATTGGCCGCCCTTAAAGTTGAAGAATTTCAAGATCCAAAACTGAAGGCCGATATCGAGGCAGCAATTGAAGGATTCAAGAAATCAATCCCCATTGACCTCAGCGTTCCTAAAAGCCAGAGCGGTAAAGAATATACCAACGATGCGAAGGGTTGGACAACCAACTATTTCCACATGACCCCTACCATTGCGGCTCTTACTATTCTTAGCAAGTTCCAGAACGACGTTAAGAATACCGAAGCGCAATTGGTAGATTATTGCCACCAGCAAATTGGTACCGTAAAAGTTGTTTACGATGAATTCGAAGCAATCGCACAGGCAAACACCTCGTACGCGATGCAGGGAGATGATATCGAAATAACTGCGGGTGTGGGTGCCTTTAGCGCTGCAGCAAAACCAACCATCACTATTAACGGACAAAATGTTCCGCTTACAGGTGGCAAGGCTATATTCAAAACAAAAGCCAGCGGTACAGGCGATCATAACATACCTGTAAAGATCGAGTATACAAAACCCGACGGAACGAAAGCTGTAAAAACCGAAATCGTTAAATACACGGTAGGAGTTCCTTCTGGTGCTTCGGTGTTTCTCGAAAAAATGAATGTGCTTTACATTGGAGTAGATAACCCGCTCACTATTTCTGGTGGTAGCACCGGAAGCGAAAGAGTGAGAGTAAGCTTCCCCAATGGAACAATCACCAAGGTAAGCGGCGATCGCTATATTGCCAAGCCTGCCGGTAATCCTGCATTGTCGAAAATCATTGTAAATGCCGACGGTAAAAACTTTGAGTTTCCTATGCGCGTAAAGAGCTTGCCCAATCCTGCCGGATTTGTAGGTGCGAAGAAAGGTGGAGCAATTGGAGCCGCCGAATTCAAAGCAATCGGGGCCTTGATTGCAAAGCTGGAAGATTCAGACTTTGAAGCGCCGTTTAGAGTAGTAAGTTATAAGCTGGCGGCAATCGGTGGCGGTATTACTACCTACACCGAGGCTGTAAACGAAGGCAACAGATGGAATGGAAGCGCCGCAGCTATCGTTCAAAGAGCGACACCCGGTACCAACATTTTCTTTGACAATATCCGTGTGGTAGGACCCGATGGAAAAAATCGCGAGATCCAGCCAATGGTATTCAGCCTTAAATAAACTTATCTTTAAAATAGGGAACAATGAAGAACCGCGTTATCAAATGGAGTTTGCTGCTGGCCCTGGTAACTTTTATGGGTACGGAAACCGTGGAGGCGCAGGCTAAAAAACCGAACAGGTCCAAGTCTCAGCGAAGCAAGACCGCCGGAAAGTCTACCAGCAAAAATAACAACAGCAAAAATACGGCTGCACTTACTCCGCCGCCGGTCGACACACTGAAAAAACCCGTAGCACCGGAGCCTGAGATCAAAATCGATGCTCCGAGGCCATCGTTGCGAAACGACTATGCATTCGAGAGAAATCTTGTGAAAGAGAGAACTCCTCTTGCGTATGAGCATATCCGCGAAGACGATGCCACCTATGTACAAAGGGTGTGGAGGGAAATCGATGTGCACGAAAAGATGAATCTTCCTTTTACTTACAAAGCAGAAGGTGACCAGGGCAATCAGCGTTTTATCATGATTCTGCTGAATGCAATTAAGAAAGAGGAAATCACTGCTTTCGATGCTAACCTCGACGACCGCTTTACCACTCCTATCAGCTTTAAGCAGATATCTAAAGGATTGGTGGGCGAACCTAAAACAATTCAGGTGCCCGACCTGGTGAACGACCCCGATGGTTCAAAAGGATTGATGAGAGATACCATAATCGTAGACGAATTCAATCCCGATAACGTGGAAAGATACTGGGTGAAGGAAGATTGGATCTTCGACAAAGAATCTTCGCGCATTCATGTTCGCATACTTGGTATTGCACCTTTGAAAACAGTATTGAACAACGACGGTTCTTTCCGTGCGGTAGCCCCCATCTTCTGGGTATATTATCCCGACCTGAGGCCCATGCTTGCACGTCACGAAGTGTATAATGGAAAGAACTTTGGCGCGCGCATGAGTTGGGAAGAGTTGTTTGAAAGCAGAATGTTCTCCAGCCGGATTATCAAATCTACTGTAAACAACCCCAACGATCTGTTCATTTCCTCTTATATTAAAGACCCCATTCTCGCACTTTTGGAAGGCGAAAATGTGAAAGAAAAAATATTCAACTACGAACAGGACCTCTGGTCGTACTAAGAATAGAATCATTATTGAAAATGGCATCGTAGTTATACGATGCCATTTTTTTTATGATTGTCATCATTAAGTTTTTACAAACATCACAACAACAAATATTTATGGCAATACACGCAATAAAGTTTTTTTAAAATACCCATAATCAGGTATTGTTTTGTGAAGTGCATTTACTATTTTTACAACGGTTTTTCATAGGATATTGGATTTTAAAAACGGGGCTGGATTTCTATCCGGGCCCCTTTTTTATTGATAGCAGTCAAGAAAAACGAGTCGGAAAAACTTGTTTTATCAATATAACCAGAAACTGATAAAAAGGGCTTGTTCAAAATAAAGAACAGGCCTTTTTGCTACTTGCTTGTATCATTAATCGGAGGACTGAAATAGTTATAGATAATACTGGCTTTGGAATTTCCAATTACCTTCGCGAGCTCTTCTTTGCTCAACTCCCGGATTCGCTTAACCGATTTGAATTCTTTAAGGAGTATATCCGCGGTGCTCTTTCCTATGCCCTTTATATCCTCCAGTTCATTCTTAAATGTTCCCTTGCTTCTTTTATTCCGGTGAAAACTGATTCCAAAACGATGCACTTCATCGCGGATACGTCTTATTAACTTGAGGCTTTCGCTGTTGTAATCGAGCTTAACGGATTCGGTATCGCTGGGGAAAAACAGTTCTTCTTCGTTTTTTGCGAGCCCCGCAACAGTTAAACTGCCCGTCAATCCCAGGGCTTCTATGCTTTCCATAGCAGCACTCAATTGCCCCTTGCCACCGTCGATAATCACCAATTGAGGTAACTCAGTTTTTTCATCGAGCAATCTTTTATAGCGCCGGTAAACCACTTCTTTCATGGTCGCAAAATCGTTGATACCCTCAACCGTTTTTACGTTGAAGTGGCGATAATCCTTTTTACTGGGCAAACCATCCCTGAAGCAAACCATGGCCGAAACGGGATAAGATCCCTGGAAATTGGAGTTGTCGAAGCACTCGATATGAACAGGTACTTGCGGTAACTGGAGATCTTCCTGCAGCCGGTAGAGAATTTTTTTTCTTTCGCCATCATCCTTGCCCTCGAGCCGGAGAATTTTCTTCTTGTGCAGTTCACTGATGAAATAGTTGACGTTTTTTTCCGAAAGATCCAGGAGTTTCTTTTTATCGCCGCCTTTCGGCACCGTAACTACCATTCCTTCTTCCTCGTATTCTATCGGAAACGGAACGATTATTTCGGGGGAACGGCTATTAAATGTAGTACGAAGATGCACTACTGCAAAAGCAAGAATTTCCTCGTCTGTTTCATCCAGCTTGGGTTGAAGCGGGATGGTATGCGTTTGTACAATAGTGCCGTTCTGCACCATCAGGTAATTAACATAGGCAGCATCCCCATCGCGGAGCAGGGAAAATACATCGGCATTTATGAATCGATTGCTTACAATAACCGATTTGACGCGGTACTCTTCCAGGTGTTCAATTTTTTTTCGTATCAGCTCAGCTTTTTCAAATTTCATTTTTGCCGCGAATTCTTTCATTTCGTTGGTGAAGTGCTGGATTACCGGCGATAGGTTGCCCTTGAGAATATTTCTTAGTTGTTGCAAGCCCTTTTCGTAATCTTCTTCTGTTTGCAATCCCTCGCAGGGCCCCTTGCAATTACCCAAGTGGTATTCTAGACAAACCTTGAATTTACCCTTACTGATATTGGATTCGGAAAGATTTAGCTTACAGGTACGCAATTGTATGTTGGCTCGTACGAAATTGAGCAACTCGCGCACTTTTCCTACAGAGGTAAAAGGCCCCAGGTATTCCGAACCATCGGCAATTTTTTTCCGGGTGAGAAATACCCGTGGAAATGCTTCCTTCTTCAATACAATGAACGGGAAAGATTTGTCGTCTTTGAGGTCGATATTAAAGCGGGGCTGATGTTGTTTAATCAGGGCATTTTCCAGGAACAAGGCATCCTGCTCGGAGTTTACTATGGTAAACTCGATACGATGAATGCGTTTCACCAATTCGTGTGTTTTCCACGATGTAAATGTTTTGGTGAAATAAGAACTTACGCGTTTGCGCAGGCTTTTAGCCTTGCCCACGTACAGCAATTCGTTTTTGTTATCGAAATATTTATATATACCGGGTTCCAGCGGTATGGTGTGTGCAATATTTTGGAATTCGGAAGCTGTCATGTCTTTACTCCTCGGAAAAAAGGGTAGGATCCCAAATGATTTTCTGGATTTTTTTCGATTGATAACCTGCCGGAGTCTGTTTGTTTTCTACGATCATGAAGTATTGCTTCATTTTCCAGGTCAGGCGTTCGCTGATGCTGGTGTCGCCCATGAGTTTTTCCTTTTCCATATATACCCTGTTAACCCGGTCGATGCTGAGGCTGGGGGAAACATATAGAATTACTCTTTTCAATGCTGCATTTGGGTCTTTGGCAGTATAAATGAAGTTCAGCATCTGCGTAGTTTCGTCCATTAGTGAAGATTCATCGTAATCCTTATTGAAGCGAGCCGAATCTAGCTCAGGAACCAGGAATTTATCTATAAATTTCTTATAGTCGTTTGGAGCTAAGAATACCGAATCTTTCTTATTGTTGACTATTTCTCTTAACAGCATTCCTCCTGCGAAAGAATCAATCTGCCGCATGTCTTCCAGGATAAAATCTTTAATCGGCAGGTAAGATTTTACTTCTATGTCCTTTTCTCCCTCGGTTGACTTTTTTTTGTTTTCACAACTCAATAAAAAGCCTCCTGCTAAAAACATGATTAATATAGTTCTCATCTCGTAAAATTAACGAAATGTGTAATTGCCCTGCATGTAAAAGGTGGGGTATTGCAAAAGAGTAAGACCTTAGTTTCAGCAGAAGAAATTAAATACAGCTTCGAATCAAAGACTATCGAATGGTTTTGCTAACGCCGAGTTTAATTCCATACTCCAGCAAAAATTCCCGGATGGGGTACTTATCGCTATAGGTAGAGAGTAGTTGGTAACGAACCTGAGGCCCGAGCTGAAAACGGAATCCATTACCCGCTTTATACGCAAGGAATGCTTCAGCGCTTGTGTTTACGTTCCATCTTCTGACGAGAGAGGGTTCTTTTGTGTAGTTTTTATAATCGGTTGTAATCAGGTAACTATCGCGGTTAAGAAGATAGGTGGGTTGAACCGTACCGGCCACCGAAACCTGCAGTTTGCCCTTTCCCAATACAAGCACTTCTACACCAATAGGAGCAGATAACTGGAAATATTCGTTCTTAAGATTTTTCGCAGAATTGCCCCCGAAATTCCTGAGGCGCGTGAGCGACAGTAGTGAATCGGTATTGGCGCCGTAGAAATTACTCAATGCGATCGTCGCAATTTCGTTGGTATAAGAGCTGAATGCTTCAATATTATAACGGGAATAATTGAATAAGATGCCGGTTTTAAAAGTAACATTCTTATTTACTGCGTACAGAAAACCTCCACCTGCTTCGAAGCCGAGTGCCGGTTTGTGATTTACCAGGTTTTCTACATCGCCCTGGATATTCAATGCTATCGGGATGTTTTTAACGTCGGAGGGGAGACTCGCATCTTTGTTACCTACCAATCGGCGGTAGTTCATGGTAGGGGTTAATGTAGCCATCCAACTCACCCGTTTCAATTTTGGACGGGTTAACTCGTACACGGCATTTTCCTGGAGCCAATTGATTCGCTTCTCATCGCCCAATTCATCGTTGCTGGCAACCAACTCATCTTCCGAAGATTTATCCGAAATGTTTTCCGCCAGTTCTAACACTGCATCATTTTTTTCACTGGTAACCGCTGCGAATTCTTCTTTCCTGATACTTGCCACGGCAGCCACGGCAATGTCTTTATCGGCAATTAACATATTGCCATCTCTTTTCAGGGGAATGGACGCTTGCACGGTTTCGGGAAGATCGTATGAAACAGCATCTACTGCAGGCGGTACTGCTGAATTATCAATTCCCAGCTCATTCATGGCAATTACCAGGCCTTTTTGCTTGTAATTCGAAGGCTTTTTGTCTTTAGTAAAATATATCGAAGGCGGTGTAAACGGAAGAACTATAGCTTCACCTGCTTGTGTGTTGCTTTCAGGTTTGCGCGAACTATTTTCTTTATTATTTGCAATTACGCGGCGAACGGGAGTGGCAAGTTGCTCGATAGTATAATAGCTGATGCCGGCAATGAATAAAACAAAACTGAGCCAATACCATTTTCTTTTGGAATGAAGCGAGCCATAAACCCCTCTCCACACTTTTTCAGAAGGGTATATCTTGTACTGATCCGATTTTTGCTTAATCAGCTGTTCAAAATCATAGTCCTCGTTGTAAAAACTGCGCTCCATTTTTAGTTAGTGTTTGTACGGTTAGTTTTCATAAGATTTGGCTTCCTTCAATTACATCTTATCGGCCTATTGCAATTTTAAACCAGCTTGCTTTTTCTGTTTGTTTCTGAATAATCTTTTTTCTTACCAGTACATCTTCCAGCATTTGTTTGGCTCTTGTATATTGGGAGCGGCTGGTACTTTCCTCGATATCCAGCATCTCCGCTATTTCCTTATGCGTATATCCTTCTATCGCGTACAGGTTGAGTACTGTTCTGTATCCAAGGGGCAACAAGCGAATACATTCCACAATCTGCTTGGCCTGTACAATGGATGGCACCGATTCTTCCCTCACCTGTATCGTATTTGCATGAATCAAATCCACGCTTTCGTTGAAACGTTTGTTCTTCTTCAGGTGATTGATACAGGTATGTACTATTATCCTCCTGATCCACCCTTCGAACGCGCCCTGGTTGCGGAAGGTGTGGATTTGTGAAAACACCTTGATGAACCCTTCCTGCAACATATCCTCCGCATCTTCCCGGTTGTGGGCAAAACGGTAACATACTGCAAGCATTTTAGGACTATACCTTGTGTATAACTCCCTTTGGCTCGAGGCATTATTCTGTAAACAGCCTTGTAAAATGGCTTCTTCGGTCATAATAACCGTTTGGTTGCCCTGTAAATTAGACAAATTCTCTCAATCCCATGCTGCTCATTCCCTGATATTTTACGGCAAAAAAAACCCGGCAGTTTGGTCTGCCGGGTCTCCCATAACAACAATTGGGTATATTTTAAAAATTTGTTCGGATAGCAACGATAAAGTTTCGCCCGGGGGCCGAAAAGCCCGACGCGAAGTAGCGGTAGTTCCTATCCAGGATATTTTCGATAGCAAATTGTAAATGAAGACGTTGATTGAAGAAACTGTGTGCAGCGCGGACGTTTAGCGTAAACCACGACGGCATACCATCCGCGGTGGCATACTGAGCATTGTCTTCTCCATCCGCATTATAGTCCTTCAGCCTTTTCCAGCCGTTGTAAAGAGAAAAGAGCTCCAGGTTCCATGTTTTTTGGGTAAACAATAAGCTTGTTTTGCCAAAAAGCGGTGGAATATGATCGAGCGGTTTTGAAGAAACATTTGCCTGCACCAGTTGGTAGCTGCCATTGGGTTGTTTCTGGTAAACCGCCGATGGTTTCGAGGCATCGGTATCAAATCTTCCCCTTGTATAGTTAATGGTGCTTGTCAGATTTAAAGAAGAAGTGATTGCTATACTGACGGCCGCATTAAAACCGTACAGGTAGGCTTTGTTCCTGTTCTGGCTCGCCAACACCTGGCTTTTTACACCGTTGTATTCAATAGAATCCTGCCCGTTGATGGTAAATGGAGCTTTTACAATTGCATTCCTGAATAAAGTATAAAAGCCGGTCAGTTCCACGCTGATTCTTTCGGCAAAGCTGTGAACAATGCCCAGGTCCACATTATAAGTGTACTCTGGTTTAATATCGGGATTGGGAAATACCACTTGCCTTGCAGACGTACTCGATTCAAAAATCTTTGCGAGATCATCAATATTCGGCGTACGGAAGCCGGAGGCAAAAGAAATAGAAAGCTTGGTATTTTTTTGTGGCAGATAAGAAAGCCCAAGATTACCGGTTACGGCAGAATTCTCCTGCTCAATATTGGTAAAGGGCAGGTTGAAGAAGGAATTGTTCACAATAGACGAACGGAGGGTTACCAACTGCAATCGTAATCCATCGTTCAAAACAAGTTTTCCGTCGAGAAATTTATAGATATGCTGTGCGTAGGCAGCATAGTAATTCATTTTATTTTTTCCGTCGGGGTAGCGCGTATCCAACGGCGTGGTGGCGCCGGTTATAATATTTCTCCGATCCGCTACCGATGTCAAATCGTTCAACTGCGCGTCCATACCCACTGTCAATTCGTTTTGGCCCCATACTTTCCTGCCATCAACAATTATTCCCCATACTTTTATATTTTCCCTTCTGCTGTCGAAACGATCATAACGGCGATAATCACGGGTTTGCCGGCTTTCCTCGATATCCTGGTAATTCAGGTTGGTCCTTATTTCGTTGAAAAATCCTGTGTTGGCAATGGAGAATTCGTAAGAACCCATTAATCTTTTCTGGGGGCCATAATACCATTCGGCAAAACGAAGCGCCCCGTTTCGAATATCCTGCAAGCGGTCGTAACGGGGAATATCGGTTGAATTCGAAACCTGCAGGTTGAGCAGATGCAATGTTTTTTTGTTGGGCTTGAATAAAAATTTCTGGGTAATATCCCACTGCTTATAACCCGAAAAGCGCTGGATGCGATCGTCGCTGTTTTTTATTATTGAATCGACTCCATTGATGGTGCTGATGTATTCTTTTCTTCGACCGAAGTCGGGATATTTATCGGGATAATTATTTCCCATCTTCATATCGCCGAAACTGCTGAAGGTATATGCCTGCAGCCAGGCGAATTTTTTTCCGCCGATACTGGCATTGGCATGAACTGTTTTTTCGTCGTTAACGCTGCTATAGCGGGCGAAGCCCGAACCGGTAACGAGGGAGTTTTTATCGCCCGATAGTTTGGGTGTTTTGGTGCGGAAATGGATAACACCTCCCAGCGCATCACTACCATAAAGAGTAGAAGCCGGGCCGTACATTACTTCCACGCGTTCCAGCATATTTTGATCGACTGTTATGGCATTTTGCAGGTGACCCGAACGATAGATAGCATTGTTTAAGCGCACCCCATCGATAACAAGTAATACGCGACTGGCCTCGAAGCCCCGGATTACCGGGCTGCTGCCACCTTGCTGACTTTTCTGTACAAAAACATTTCCGGTATTGATCAGGAGATCGCCCGTATTCTGCGCATTGAAAGCAGCAATGGTTCTGGCGCCAATTACGTCAATCTTCTGTGCTATGTTTTTCTTTTTTTCGGCAAACTTACTGGCCGATATCACCACTTCGTCGAGCTGTTTCACTTTTACTGTATCCGTATTATCCTGCCCCCAAGCGGTGTAAAGTAGCGATAAGTATATAAATAATGAGGCAATTCTTCTCATAAAAAGCATAATGATTGTTGAATAAAATAAATTAGCATTTGCCCGGTCGCGGCTTAGGTTAGCCGACCGGACAAGATGTTAAACAGGCTTGTAAGCATTATGCTTTGGGAGGCGGATGGGGGATGTTCAAGCTGGGGCTCGACCAGGGCTGTTGTTCATGAAGAGCATAGCCGGCCTTTTTGCTATCGGGGTATTGCAGGACCAACTCCCGGCTACCATCCTGGTAAAAAAGAAGTGACACAAATTGGGCGACCAGGTCTTTATCTTTTTCGCCCCGCTGTTTTTTTTCGAGGTCGGAGAGTAAGTTCTTTATGTCCGATTCCTTTTCATCGAATAATCCGGTAAAACTTGCAATACCATTTTCGATAGCCAGGGTCTTTATATCGAATAAACGGCCTTCTACAACTATTTCCTTGTTTTTTTTATACCATACTATCTTATCGGCGGGAATCTGAATGGTTTGAAGATGCAGCTTCTCCAGTTTCTCTTCCATTTCGTGGCGGATAAAAGCCTGTTTTGTTTTGTAAAAGAGAAACAAAATACCGGGCAGGCCAATGCAGGCTACAAGCAAAAACGACGCTATGTATTTCCGGTTGGCCTTCATTTTCGGCTAAATTAATATTTCTCCGGTCATTTGTGAAGGAATGGGCAACTGCATCATGGTGAGAATGGTGGGGGCAATATCGCCCAGCTTACCTGCTCTAACAGACCCCTTCCAGTTTTTATCAATAATAAATAGCGGAACGGGGTTTAGCGTATGGGCTGTATTGGGTGTTCCGTCATCATTAATCATATAATCGGCATTGCCGTGATCGGCTGTAAGAAATACGGTGTATCCGTGGTTCAATGCTGCTGTTACTACGCGCTGTACACAGGCATCCACTGTTTCTACTGCTTTAATAGCAGCTTCCCAAACGCCGGTATGTCCAACCATATCGGCATTGGCATAGTTAAGGCAGATGAAATCGGCGCTCTCTTTTTCAATTTCCGGAACAATGGAATCGGTTACTTCCACAGCGCTCATTTCGGGTTTGAGATCGTAGGTGGCAACTTTGGGGGATGGAATCATTATTCTTCTTTCTCCATCAAAAGGTGTTTCGCGGCCCCCACTGAAAAAGAATGAAACATGCGGGTACTTTTCGGTCTCCGCTATGCGAATCTGAGTTTTCCCATTTTGTGCCAACACTTCGCCCAGGGTTTTTTCAAGATTATCTGTTTCGAATACTACATGTACGTTATCGAAGGTTTTGTCGTATTCCGTCATGGTGGTGTAGTGTAGCGATAGCTTCTTCATACCAAAGCCGGGCATATCGGTTTGAGAGAGTACTTCGGTTATTTCCCGGCAGCGATCGGTTCGGAAGTTGAAGCATATAACCACATCGCCGTCTTTTATAGTTGCTATTGGCGTTCCATCGGGATGAGTGATTGTGGTGGGCTTTATAAATTCATCGGTAATATTTTCGGCATAATTGTCTGCAATAGCTTTTTGTGCATTGCCCGCTTTTTCTCCAATACCATTCACGAGGGCGTCGTAGGCCAGTTTCACTCTTTCCCATCTTTTATCGCGGTCCATGGCATAGTAACGACCGCTTACCGAAGCTATTTTACCCGTGGTTTGATTCAGGTGTTCCTGCAAATCGTTTACAAAGCCCAGGCCGCTTTTAGGATCGGTGTCGCGGCCATCCGTAAATACGTGAATAAAAGTATCGGAAACATCTTCGGTTTTGCACAGCGAAACAATAGCCTTGAGGTGATTGATATGCGAGTGCACTCCGCCATCGCTTACCAGCCCCAGCAGGTGAATCGGTTTGTTATACAGTTTCGCATAGCGGATGGTATTTAATAACACCTCGTTTCGGTAAAATTCTCCGTCGCGTATGGCTACGTTGATGCGTTGCAATTCCTGGTACACGATTCTACCTGCGCCTAAATTAAGATGTCCCACCTCGCTATTGCCCATCTGGCCATCGGGCAATCCCACCAATTCGCCACAGGTGGTTAAAGTAGTATGCGGATATTTGCCATAAAGGGAACTAACAAACGGAGTTTTTGCGTGTTGAATGGCGTCTGCAGATTTCACTTTTCCCAGTCCCCATCCATCCATGATAACGAGCATTGCTTTTTTTGCGGACATAACAATTAAGGCTTTGATATAACTGGCGCAAAGGTAATTGAATACCCGCATGTTAGTATTTTTTCAACGCAATCTTACTTTGGCATGTTTTTGGCGACTTTCCCATTGTAAAACAGGTGTATTATGAACAAGTTTTTGGGTTGGACCTTAGCGTTTTATTCGCTGATCCTCCTTTCCTTTACGCCTTTTTACTACTCTATTGAAGAAGTAGTATCTGCCATGCGGAGTGGAAACGCCAATCAACTTTCCCGGTATTTCGACGACCGGGTTGATATTTCGTTGCCAGGTAAAAACGATAATTACAGCAAGAGCCAGGGAGAACTTATACTGAAGGATTTCTTTTTGAACAACGATGTAAGAGATTTCCAGGTAAAACATAAGGGAGAAAACAACGGCTCCCAGTTTTGTTTTGGCGTGTTGCAAACCCGTAACGGAAATTATCGCACCAAACTTTATATGAAGCAGAAGGGCGACAAGCAGGTGTTGCAGGAAATCGGGTTTCAGCGGGTTGAGTGATGATAGGGTTGAAGTAAAAAGTCAAAAGTCAAAAGAAGTCTTCGCAAAACGGAGAGTCCTTTTGACTTTTGACTTTTTAATTTTAACTTCTTAGTTACTTACCTTCGCACATGCTCAGCTTCGACGAACAATTGATTTTGTTGGTGAACAATGCCCTTAAGGAAGATATAGGCGATGGCGACCACTCTACGCTATGTTGCATTCCGCCTAACGAAAAGGGAAAAGCCGTTCTTAAGATCAAACAGGATGGGGTGCTTGCCGGCCTAGAAATAGCCCGTAAAATATTTTCTTACAAAGAACCTTCCTGCATTTTTCATTCGTATAAAAAAGATGGCGAGATGATGAAGAACGGGGAGCTTGCTTTTGAAGTAAGCGCTTCTGTATACACTATTCTTCAATGCGAGCGCCTTGTTCTGAATTGTATGCAAAGAATGAGCGGCATCGCAACGCTAACGGCCAGTTATGTAAAAAAACTGGAAGGATATAAAACCAAAGTACTGGACACGCGGAAGACAACGCCCAATTTCCGCCTGCTCGAGAAGGAAGCAGTTCGGATTGGCGGAGGAACGAACCATCGCATGGGATTGTATGACATGATAATGCTTAAAGACAATCATATTGATTATTGTGGCGGACTGGAACAGGCAATTGAACGGGCCCATGATTACGTTACGAACGTTAAACCGGGTTTGAAGATTGAAGTAGAAACGAGAAATATAGAAGAAGTGAAAAGGGTAGTAGCGACCGGCAAGGTAAACAGGATAATGCTCGATAATTTTACGCCAGCTCAGTTAATGGAAGCGATCAATTATATTGACGGCCGTTTGGAAACTGAAGCGAGCGGTGGCATCCATCTTGAAAATATCCAGGAGTACGCAGCCACCGGCGTTGATTATATAAGCGTGGGCGCTCTTATTCACCAGGCAAAAAGCCTCGACTTAAGCTTAAAAGCGGTTAAATAAAACAGCCATGGGCAAGAAGAATAAACCCGATACAAGGGGATTTGTTTATAGTACCGACCCCGGATTTAGATTCGAAGAGGAAAATAAAACGGTCGATACCCTTTCGCCTGCCCAGCAAAAATTAAGGGTTATACTCGAAACAAAGCAAAGAGCAGGAAAGGCAGTAACCGTTGTATATGGATTTGTGGGCAAAAACGAAGACCTCGAAGCAATGGGCAAGGAACTAAAAAGTTATTGCGGAACCGGGGGCTCGGTTAAAGACGGGGAGATAATCATCCAGGGCGACCAGCGCGAAAAAGTAATGCAGTGGTTGCTGAAAAAAGGATATACGGGAACGAAGAAAATTGGCTGATTGGCCAATTGGGTAATTAGCCAATTTGAAAAAACTAGCAAGGATTTTGCATTGGATAAGTTCGAATTCTCATCCTGAAACTCCTTTTTATGAAAGCAAAATCCCTTTTCCTGCTGCTATTTGTATTCGTAACAATAGCAGCAAATGCCCAGTTGGTAGCAAAGAAAAAATGCGAAGATTTCCTGGTAGATGTACTCAACGGCAAGGTAAATGGCCTCAAGGCCAATATTGGTATTGAAGAACTGAAAGCCAAATTTCCCTGTTTTACTTCGGCTGAGCCGGAAGACGCCAGCTCCAAATGCGGCGGCCTGGTTGCTTTCAAGGATAAAGACATCTTTTTTTATACGGGCCGCGACTACATTCAAATAGGTGAAAAATTCAAGGGAAAACTTTCTATTCCTTTAATAGGCGCCGCAAGAAACAGTTTCTTCAAAACATTGGGCAATCCTAAAATCAAGGACGATACCTGGGATGCTTATCAAACACAATATGGTACCCTGGTATTGCATTACAACAAGGCGAACAAGGTTAGGCTTGTTCAAATCAGCACCTATTCTACGGAATCATTATCACTTTGTGAATAATGCGCCGGATGCAAGGGAATATGGCCCGTTGTAATTAAAGACCTCACTCAAAAATCCACAAGAGTACAGGCTTTTTTGATTGGTTGATGATGCCTGCTATTTTTTGGAGAAACTCCGGCGACACGGTAGGGCATCCATCGCTTTGACAAATGGGTGCCGGATCAACCGCTTGATTGGGTACACATTCGTGCGCATGCAATACAACAAATCTTTTATAGGCATTGCTATTGGTGGAATCGAGGCCATGTAACTTATAGGCCAAACCAAACCTTCCCTGGTAGGCATTCCCGATTTTATATTTTCCCAGCGATGTGCAACCGCATCCGATTTCATTACCATACTTTCTGCCGCTAAGCCAGGTTTTGTTGCAACGACCATGGGTTACGAGCCCTGCATCTATGATGGAATCTTTCACAAGGTCGAACACAAAAAAGCGATTGCTTCCGGAGTTCAGGCTCATGTCGACAAGAAAACAAATAGACGGATTGTAATTCCTCTCCTTCGCGAAAAGTTTAGCCTCCGAGCCTTTTGAGTTAATCTTCCGGGATAAGTTATTGGATAGGCCGGCCGAAACCGGATCTGAAGAACTGCGGGAACGCGGAGTAAATTTGGAAAGGTACCAGCTGCCGGCAATAACCAAAAATGTAGCAAACAGGAAGGCAAATGCAATTATTATTCTCTTCATAGTTGATCAACTGATGAGAGATCGACGCAAGCAAGGATTTTTTCCATAACCAAATTAATCAGCTAAAGAAAATTAACTATCGATTATGAATAATGGAAAAGAAACAAATGGTGTTTGAACGGGAAGGCCTATAAAATGTACGTACGCTAAGTAGCAATACCTGGAACGCAGGAAATTTTGCGATATTCAAGGGAAGTCAAAGTGATGGACTTAAATTTTGCAGACAATTTCTTTAGTTCATTGCTTCTCTACTACTTCTTCCTCATCCTGCATGCACCATCACCTGCCGGCTCATCATCTCTCTCACCGTATTCGCAATAGAGTTTGCATCGATTCCAATTTCTTCGTACAACTGCCTGGGTGTTCCGTGTTCAACAATGCGATCGGGAATGCCCATGATTTTTACCTCGGCCCTGTAATTGTGTTCGGCCATGAATTCGAGGATGGCGCTGCCAAATCCGCCCAGCACTGTTCCATCTTCAATGGTAACAATCCGCTTGTATTTTGTGAAGACTTCGTGAAGCAATTCTTCATCAAGAGGCTTTGCGAAACGCATATCGTAGTGTGCGGGATCAATTCCTTCTGTTCTCAATTCGCGAATAGCAGAAGCCGCAAAGTTTCCGGGATGACCCAGTGAGAGGATTGCGATTTCTCTTCCATCTTTCAACTTTCGTCCTTTGCCGATCTCAATCGCTTTCATTTCGGTTCTCCACTCGGGCATAACACCTTCTCCCCTCGGGTAGCGAATTACAAAGGGAAGATCGGTGGATTCGAGTTGTGCGGTGTACATCAGGTTGCGCAATTCGCTTTCGTTCATAGGCGCGCTGATGATTATATTGGGAATGCAACGGAAATATGCAATATCATAGCAGCCGTGATGCGTAGGTCCGTCTTCGCCCACCAGGCCTGCACGGTCGAGGCAGAAAATAACAGGTAATTTCTGTATCGCTACATCGTGTACCACCTGGTCGTAGGCTCTCTGCATGAAGGAAGAATAGATATTGCAGAACACCTTCATTCCCTGTGTGGCCATACCGGCGCTCAGGGTAACAGCGTGTTGTTCACAAATACCAACGTCGAAAGCCCGGTCGGGCATTTTTTCCATCATGAATTTTAAAGAGGAACCCGATGGCATTGCAGGAGTGATACCGAATATCTTTTCATTTTTTTCGGCCAGTTCAATAATGGTATGTCCAAACACATCCTGGTATTTGGGAGGCTGGGGAAGATCGAATTTCTTCTTATGAATTTCGCCGGTAACCTTATCGAACAAACCGGGCGCATGCCATTTGGTTTGATCCTTTTCTGCAAGCGCATATCCCTTTCCTTTAACAGTAATGATATGTAACAATTTGGGGCCCGGGATATTTTTTAAATCGTGCAGCGTATCTACCAGCTTGGTGATATTGTGTCCGTCGATGGGGCCAAAATAACGAAGCTTCAATGCTTCAAAGAGATTACTGCTCTTGCTGATGAATCCTTTGATGCTATGTTCCAGTTTGCTGGCCATTTCGCGGGTAAAGTTTTTACCAATGGGTAGTTTACCCAGCGCGTTCCAGATATCGTCTTTGAACTTGTTGTATGTGTGTGAAGTGGTGATGTCGGTGAGATATTCCTTCAGTGCGCCTACATTCGGGTCAATACTCATGCAATTATCATTCAGGATAATCAGCATATCCGTATCGGCTACGCCGGCATGATTCATTGCCTCGAAGGCCAGACCGGCAGTCATGGAGCCATCGCCGATAATTGCCACGGCTTTCCTGTCTTCACCCTTGTATTTGGCGGCCATGGCCATACCCAGGGCAGCCGAAATGGAGGTGGAGGAGTGCCCTACTCCAAAAGTATCGTACTCGCTCTCGCTTCTTTTAGGGAAACCACTCAGTCCTTTGTATTTGCGGTTGGTAATAAAACTATCTCTGCGGCCGGTAAGAATTTTATGGCCATATGCCTGGTGGCCTACATCCCAAACCAATTGATCGTAAGGCGTATTATAAATGTAATGCAAGGCCACGGTTAACTCAACAACGCCCAGGCTGGCCCCAAAATGACCGCCGTGTACGCTCACTACGTCGATAATATATTGCCTCAATTCCTCGCAAACCTGGTGTAATTGCTCCCGGCTCAATTGTTTAAGATCCGAGGGGGAATTGATTTGGCGAAGAAGGGATCCAGGTTTGATTTCCATCAATAGCGTTTTGAAGCTTCAAAAATACGTTTTTATAACGGCCCGAAGGGCTTTGACAATATTTTAGCAAAACAAAAAAAATCCGGGGCTGTTCGCCCCGAAAGAGTTTTTTAATAAAATGCCTTATTTTCAAACCGTTTTTCGGCATTCAGGCCCACCGATGGACGAGGCATATAACCATATATCCTAAGATGACCAGTTATGGAACATTGAATAGTTAGTTTTGTTCCAGGCAGCATATGAAAGTTTTTAATCGAATATCGAATTACTGGCTATGCCAGATTGGAGGCTGGGGATTAGTAGGTTTCTCTCTCTTGTTTTATGCGGTCATTTTCCGTGATCCCGATAAATTAACAGGCGAGCAGATACTGAAGATGTTTGTGTACGTGATCAACGGCATCATCAGTACGCATATCCTGCGCGAATACATCAAGCGATCGGGCTGGATGCTATTGCCCATCGAAAAAATGGGAACCCGCCTGATTGGCGCCATCGTTGTTACCAGCACCTTGTACAGTTTGCTGGTAATGGGTTTTTTCCAGGTATTTTCCCTCAGCGACAGCAGCGATGTCAACTTCTTCTACAAACTTCTCTTCAATATCCTTAACTCCGGTATCTTCATTATTCCCTGGGTGTTGATCTACTATTTCTACCACTATATCGAGAAAAGCCGCCGCCAGCAACTGGATACTTTAAAACTCGAAGCGCTGGTGAAAGAGCTTGAACTGAAGACCATCAAGTCGCATATCAACCCGCATTTTATTTTTAATGCCCTCAATAGCATTCGAGCCCTGATTGATGAAAATCCCAGCCGTGCGCGCAATGCAATTACCGAATTAAGTACCATTCTCCGCAGCAGCATGCAGGCCGAAAAACTGGAAACAGTGCCCTTCGAAAAGGAACTGAATATTGTAAAAGACTATCTCGCATTGGAACATATCCGCTTCGAAGACCGATTGAAAGTAGAATACCAGATTGATGAAGACACACTTGACCAGCCGGTACCACCCATGATGCTTCAAACCCTCGTGGAAAATGCCATCAAGCATGGAATTGGGAAAGAAGTGACAGGCGGGGTTATTAAAATCGTCTCGGATTTTAAAGGCGATTACCACGAGTTGCTGGTACAAAATTCCGGCAGATTAAAAGAGCAGATTAACGAAGATGGCTTTGGACTGTCGAGCACGAAAAATCGCCTGCAGTTATTGTTCGGGGAAAAATCTAATTTCGAGATAAGACAAGTGAACGGAAATATAGTAGAAGCCAAAGTGCTGATACCCGTAACTATAAACTGATCATGCTATGATAAAAGCAATTATTATCGACGACGAGCGCCTGGCCCGCAACGAACTGAAGAAGTTGTTGATGGATTATCCCGAAATTGAAGTGGTGGCCGAAGCCGCCAATGTGGGCGAAGGAATCGAAAAAATTGAAAACATGAACCCCGATCTTATTTTCCTGGATATTCAAATGCCGGGAAAAACCGGGTTCGATTTATTGTCGGAACTCGACCGCGCTCCCAACGTAATATTTACCACTGCTTATGATGAATATGCACTGAAAGCCTTCGAGGTAAATGCGCTCGATTACCTGCTGAAGCCCGTGGAGCCCAAAAGACTGGCCGATGCCATCCAGAAATTACACCTGCAGGATGAACGCGAGCAGGGAACCAATGGAACTACGGTAAATGTAAACCGTTCCATTCTCGCCGAGAACGACCAGGTATTCGTGAAAGATGGGGAACGCTGCTGGTTTGTAAAATTAAACGAGATAAGATTGTTCGAAAGCGTGGGCAATTACGCGAAAGTGTATTTTGCAGGAAACAAACCGCTCATTCTAAAATCGCTCAATGCACTCGAAGAGAGACTGGACGAAAAAATGTTTTTCCGGGCTAATCGCAAGCATATCGTAAACCTTCGGCTGATTGATAAAATTGAACCTTATTTCAACGGAGGCTTGTTACTCGAATTAAAGGGCGGCGAAAAAATTGAAGTGAGCAGGAGGCAAACGGTGAAGTTTAAAGAAATGATGAGTTTGTAATTGGCCAATAAGATAATGAGGAAATGAGCCAATGATGAGGGGTGAGGGTGCCTGCCCCCAACGCAGTTGGTGGGAGTGGGGATTAGTCCCGAAGCGGGTTGCGGAAATAATTGACAAAAGAAAGCTATTACAAAACGTAAGCATTAATATGAAGAAATTTTTTTTGATGGGGTTGTTGGCAACAGCAACCTCTTTTTTATGCGCACAGGATATCGATAAGATTATTAACGCAGCGGAAGTAGAACGTATTGAGAGGATATTATCGTCCGACGAAATGCAGGGCCGCAGAACATTTACGCCGGGAATTGAAAAAGCAGCGGCCTTTATTGCCGAAGAATTTAAAAAGGCTGGATTGCAGCCGGTAAATGGCAAATCTTATTTGCAGGAGTTTTCTGTCTTGCGCACGAAATTCATTGGAGCTTCGGGAGAAGTAAATGGAAGCGCCATCGAAAGCCGCAATATTGTAGGATTAACCACGCAGGCTAACCTGGTTATCAGCGAATCTTCGGGCTTCGAAAAGATCGTGGTAGGCCCGGCCGATACCTTGTACCAGGTGGTTCGGCGCTTGCAGACGGCAAAGAAAAATTATTTTGTTGCCGTGGATACAATTCATCGCACGCGTTTCAATAGCCTCAAAAGTTCGAGACGCGAGATGTTTCCCTCCGAAACAAGTATTGTATTGGTTTTAACGAGCGAGGATGTAAAAACCTATAAGGTAGATTTTAAACAGGAACTTACCGAACTGAAACTGGCCAATGTGATTGGCATCATTCCCGGTAAAAAAATGAAGGATGAGTATGTAATCTTTTCGGGGCATTACGATCACCTGGGAGTTGGCAAACCGAATGCACAGGGCGATTCCATTTTCAATGGAGCTAACGACGATGCCGCAGGCACTACTGCCGTTATAATGCTTGCTCATTATTTTGCAAAGAAGAAGGGCAATGAAAGAACCCTGATTTTTGCTGCCTTTACTGCAGAGGAAGTGGGCGGTTATGGTTCCCAGTATTTTTCGCGCCAGTACAACCCCGATAAGGTAGTAGCCATGTTCAATATTGAAATGATAGGTACCGAAAGCAAATGGGGAACCAATTCTGCATTCATAACCGGTTACGAAAAATCGGATATGGGCAAGATACTGGAGAAAAACCTGGAAGGAAGTAAGTTCAAGTTTTACCCGGATCCCTATATTAAGCAGAATCTTTTTTATCGCTCAGACAATGCCACGCTTGCATTGCTGGGTGTTCCTGCACATACGATTTCTACATCAAGAATGGAAGCCGATACAACGGCAGTTAATAAAACAGTTGATAAATTCTACCACACTGCCGACGACGAAATCGAAACCCTTGATATGAATAATATGGCAGAGATCATCAAAGCCATTGCGATTAGTTCTACTTCCATCATACAGGGAAAAGATACACCGAGCAGGGTAGATACGAGGAGGTTGAGGTAGGTGGGAAGGGTTCTCGCAAAGACGCAACGTCGCGAAGAAGTATTTCATAAATAGTTTAGGTTGCGCCTTCGCGTCTTTGCGGGAAACAAAACCAATCAACATTCCGGGCTCACTCAAATTTCTTCAACACTTTCTTCATTTCCGCAGCAATTTCTTCGTTACATAAATTGCCGATGCTTCCCTCGTGGGTATGCTGCAATTGCTTTTTGTAATCGAATTGAAAATTGCCTTTGTCGATCTGGTTTCCTACCTGCTGGTAGGCATCCCGAAAAGGAATGCCTTTGTTCACGAGATCGTTAACGGCTTCCACGCTAAACAAGAATTTGTATTTAGCGTCGTCCAGTATATTCTCCTTCACTTCCATATTCGACAGCATGAGCTGCATTAGCTGCAAACAAGCTTTCAGTTCTTCAATAGCGGGGAAAAGAATTTCTTTTGTCAACTGCATATCGCGGTGATAACCCGAGGGAAGATTGTTGATCAAAAGAGTAAGCTCGTTGGGGATGGATTGAATACGATTGCATTTTGCCCTTATCAACTCAAACACATCCGGGTTCTTTTTATGAGGCATGATGCTGCTGCCGGTAGTAAGCTCATTGGGGAAAGATATAAAACCGAAATTCTGGTTCAGGTAAAGGCAACAATCCATCGACAGTTTACTAAGCGTGGATGCAATGCCGCTTAAACCGATTGCTGTTATCTTTTCTGTTTTGCCCCGGCTCATTTGTGCATACACGCTGTTCCAGTTGAGCGTAGAAAAATTCAAAAGCCAGGTAGTTCTTTTTCGGTTGAGGGGAAAGGATGAACCATATCCTGCGCCACTTCCGAGGGGGTTTTTATTTACAATAGAATAGGAAGCGGCCAGCATCTCCAGGTCGTCGACCAAACTTTCCGCATAGGCGCCCAGCCATAAGCCGGCAGAAGAAGGCATGGCAATTTGAAGGTGAGTGTAACCGGGAATCAGTTTTGTCTTGAATTTTTCACTTTGAGCAAGTAAAAGGTCGAAAAGTTTTTTTGTTTCTTCTTTAATATTCGAAATTTCTTCGCGGAGATAAAGTTTGATATCAACAGCTACCTGGTCGTTACGGCTCCGGCCGCTGTGAATCTTCTTTCCTATATCACCGATCTTTTGAGTGAGCAGGAATTCCACCTGCGAATGGATGTCTTCAATGTTATCGTGAATCACGAATCGGGAGGCGTGAATATCTTCCAATATCTCCTCGAGGCCCGCAATCGCTTTTTGTGATTCTTCCTTTGTCATCAATCCAACTTCGCCCAACATGGTGACGTGCGCAATAGATCCCCGTACATCGTATTTGGCGAGCAAGAGGTCGAATTCCTTGTCGCGGCCCACCGTAAATTTTTCGATGATCTCCGAAACAGAAGTGCTTTCTTTTTGCCAGAGCTTCATAGCAATTGATTTAAGAGTTGGATATAAAGATCGATGCCTTCGCGGATTTCGTCGATATAAATAAATTCATCGGCGGTATGACTTCGTGCGCTATCGCCCGGTCCCATCTTTAACGTAGGAAATGGCATTAATGCTTTATCGGATGTGGTGGGAGAACCATAATAGGTTCTTCCCAGTTTCTTACCTGCCACAATCAATGGATGATCCAGTGAAATAGAAGTAGATCTTAATCGCGTACTCCGGGGTTGAATTTCGCTTTTAAGGTTTGCCTTGAGTATCGACAGTATCTCTTCGAAACTATACAATTCATTTACCCGGCAATCGATCACGAATTTACATTGGGCAGGAACAACATTGTGTGCCTTGTTATCGGTTTCTATAACGGTTACACTCATTTTTACCGGACCCAATAAATCGGACTGCTTGTCAAAAGAATAATTTCTTATCCATTCTATATCCTCGATGGCTTTGTACAAGGCGCTTTCTCCTTCGTTACGGGCTGCATGACCTGCTTTGCCGCTTGCTATTGCATCAATTACCATTAAACCCTTTTCGGCAACGGCCATTTGCATTTGCGTAGGCTCGCCCACAATGCCGAAATCGATTTGACCAAGCCGTGGAACCAGCGCTTCAATTCCGTTATGTCCCGAAATCTCTTCTTCAGCCGTAGCTGCAAAAACGAGATTGTATTTGAGATCCGTTCTTTGATAATAATAAATGAAGACTGCCATCAACGCTACGAGGCAACCGCCTGCATCGTTGCTGCCCAATCCGTGTAGCCTTCCGTCGATTATTAGCGGCTTGAATGGATCAAGCGTATAACCCTTGTTGGGTTTAACTGTATCGTGATGCGAATTGAGCAGGATGGTTTGTTTAGCAGGATCGAAGTGAAGATTTTGCGCCCAGATATTATTGAGATGTGTTTTGGTACGAACTCCATTGGATTCCAGGAAACGTTCAATGATATCGGCTGTATTCTGCTCTTCCTTGCTAAACGAAGGAGTCGCAATCAGCGATTTTAATAATTCCAGGGCTTGTATTTTTAACGTTTCTGCATCCATAACTAAGTGTTGATTATCTCTCGCGCATCATAATCCGGTATAATCATCTATAATCCTATACAATTTGTATTGAGTCAAAACTTCTCTTTTAACGGTAGTTGTAACAGCCATTACCTGCATCCCCGCAGCCAATCCCGCTTTGATGCCGCTTATTGTATCTTCCACCACCAGGCAATTTGCGGGATCAATATTCATTTTGGAAGCAGTAAGCAGGTATACCTCGGGATCGGGTTTTCCGCGTTGAACTTCTTCCGAACCTGTGATGGCAGAAAAATAATGACGGATATCAAGACCATCGATGGTGAAATCAATATTGGGTATATCGCCAGCAGTTGCCAATCCTACACGGGTATTGGCCTCTTTTAGTTTGCCAAGGAAATCAATCAAGCCATCGATAGGCTTCAGGTGTGGCCGGTACAGATTGCGGTACAACTGTTCCTTTTCCTGTCCCAACGCTGCAATTTCTTCGAACGATAGTTTCTTTGAAAAAAAGCGGGGAACCACCTCGGTAATAGTGCCGTGATTCTTTTCATGAAACTCCTCTTCGGTAATGTTAACGTTGTATGTTTTCAGAAAATCAATCCAGGCCCGCTGGTGAAAATTCATATTGTTCACCAGGGTTCCATCCATATCAAATATCACTGCCTTGAATTGGGTTGTTATCATATTACTGTTCCACTTCGTTTACGATCTGTGTTCCGGCCTCGCCCTTTATTAAGGCAGGAAGGTTTTCAGCTTTTCCTATAATTACTTTTTCAACGCCTGCTTCAATAGCGGCAAATGCATTGTCGAGTTTTGGAATCATGCCAGCAAAAATTTTTTGCTCCGATTTAAGTTGTTTGAAAATTACCGGGTCGATGGTATTAATAACCGTTGAATCGTCGTTGGCATCGAGCAAAACCCCTGCTTTTTCGAAGGAATAGATCAGCGTAACATGATACATTCCGCTCAAAGCTTTTGCAAGTTCCTGTGCAATAGTATCGGCATTGGTATTGAGTATATGCCCTTTGCCATCGTGCGTTAGAGGCGCCACTACGGGAATTAAACCTGCATTAAGTAACAAACTCCAGTAAGAAGCCGGGAGCTGATCGCTTTTTACATCGCCCACAAACCCATAATCTACTTCTTTAACCGGTCTTTTGTTGGCGGGAATAAGATTGGCATCGGCCCCGGTGATTCCAATTGCGTTGCAGTGGTACGATTGCAATTGGGCAACTATTTTTTTATTGATCAAGCCGCCGTATACCATGGTTACAAGATCGATGGTATCGGCATCGGTGATTCTTCTGCCATCAACATATTTTGATTGAATACCCAGCGAATCGCCCATGCGGGTAGCTATTTTTCCACCGCCGTGCACCAGTATCTTTCTTTCGTCGACAGACGCAAAGGATTGCAGGAACGAAGAAAGCTTTTGTTCGTCGTCCACAATATTGCCACCAATTTTTATAACGAGTAGATTGCTCACGATTGTTTAATTGAATTCAGCATTTCCGACAATACCGCCTGTGCGGCCCAAACCCGGTTGCTTGCCTGCCTGGTAACAATGCTGTTGGCGCCGTCCAGTATCTCATCGCTCAATTCCACATTCCTTCGTACCGGGAGGCAATGCATAATTTTTGCGTTGTTGGTTTCTTTTATTTTTTCGTTGGTAAGCATCCACTGCGGATCATTGCAATAAATTCTTCCATAATCGTTGTAAGTACTCCAGTTTTTCACATATACAAAATCGGCTCCTTTCAATGCTTCCTGCTGATCGCAGGTAATGGCTGCGCCTTTTGTAAATTTTTCGTCCAACTCATAATCTTCCGGGTGTGTAATAACGAAATCTGCTTTTCCCCAGGCATTGATCCATTCAGCAAAACTATTGGCTACGCATTGGGGCAGGGGTTTAACATGCGGCGCCCAGGTTAATACGATGCGTGGTTTGCGATTGCTTTGTATTTTCTTTTGCTGTAGCTCTTCGGTAATAGTTATCACATCGGTTAAACTTTGCAGGGGGTGTAAAGTGGCGCTTTCCAAACTTACCACCGGCACACCCGCATATTTAATGAATTGTTTGATGAACAATTCGCTGTAATCGTCTTCCTTGTTTTTTAAGGAAGGAAAAGTGCGGATACCCAGTATATCAAAATAATTTCCCAGTATGGGTGCCGCGTCTTTCACATGTTCTACCGTGGTGCCGCTCATGATGGCTTCTTCTTCGAATTCGAAGGTCCAGCCTTCCTGCCCTACATTGAATACGATGGGTTCTATGCCCAGGTTTTGTGCTGCAATTTGCGTGCTGAGGCGGGTACGCATACTCGGGTTTAAAAAAATACAGCCTATACGCTTGCCTGCGCCGAGTTTTTTATCCTTCAATGGATCGGCTTTGTAAGCAAGTGCCTTTTGTGCAAGGGCGTCGATATTGCCTGCGTCGTTTACCGAGATGAATTGTTTCATTGAAACTAATGGTGGACTTAAAACTAAAAATAATTGGGTGTTTTAATCAGATTCCATATCATCAAACCTTTTCTACAAGTTTTTCAATTTCCTCCCTGAGTGCTTCTATAAAATCTTCTGCGTCTCTTTTCTTCAGGGCCAGCGAGGGAAGCAGGCGGATTACATTTGGTTTTGCTTCTCCGGTAAAAACTTTCTGGTTCCACAAAAGATTTTTACGAAGATCCTTCAGTGCATCGGGAACATCGAACCCAATCATCAATCCCCTTCCTCTTACATTCTGCAGTTCGGGTATTTTTTTCAGTTCTTCTTTGATATAGTGGCCGGTGGTTACGGCGTTTCCCAACAGTTTTTCTTCTTCAATTACTTCCAGCACTGCCAGGGCAGCGGCGCAGGCAAGATGATTTCCTCCGAATGTAGTTCCCAGTTGAAAGTGTTTGGGTTTGATATGAGGCGCGATGATGATACCTGCTACCGGAAATCCATTTCCCATTCCTTTGGCCATCGTATAGATATCGGCGCTTACGCCTGCAAAATCGTGGCTGAAAAACTTTCCGCTTCTTCCATAACCGCATTGAACACTGTCGGCAATATAGACTGCGCCGTATTCATCGCAAAGCTGGCGGATTTTCTGGAGAAAACTGTTTTCGGCAACATTGATTCCACCTACGCCTTGTATGCCTTCGATGATTACCGAAGAAATTTCATGGCCCTGTTCTTTAAAGCATTCTTCCAATGCATCTTCATCATTAAATGTAAGAAAGATCACGTTTTCGGTTTCGTTGACCGGCGCGATATAATTTTTATTGTCGGTGGCCGAAACAGCCAATGAAGTTCTTCCATGAAAAGACTTGCTGAATGCAATTATCTTTTTTCTTCCGTTGTGGAAGGAGGCAAGCTTCAATGCGTTTTCGTTTGCTTCGGCGCCGCTATTGCAGAGAAAAAGCTGGTAGTCGGTTTTGCCCGAAACCTTTCCAAGCTTTTCGGCCAACTGCTGCTGAACGGGAATTTTTACCGAATTGGAGTAGAAAGCAATTTTTTCCAATTGCTCTTCGATGCGCCTGACCCAATGCGGATGCGTATGGCCAATGCTGATCACCGCATGCCCGCCGTACAAGTCGAGGTATTGTTCGCCATTATCGTCCCACACATAAGAGCCTTTTGCCTTTACGATGGCAATGTTGTTGATGGGATAAACGTCGAAAAGGTTCATGTTTGTTTGTTTATGTGAATGTTGTTTGAGGGTTTAAAGGTTTAAGGGTTTCAGAGTTCCAGGGTTTAAGGGTTGTTGTGTTTCGTGTAAGCAGATGAAATAGAAACAACCTTTAGACCCTTAAACCCTTAAACTTTTAAACTCCTCGACACTAAAAACCCGTTGCCTTCAATCTCAGCCCTTCCGTTTCATCGAGTCCGAAAAGCAGGTTCATGTTTTGTACCGCTTGCCCGCTTGCGCCTTTCAACAGGTTATCGGTAATTGAATGTACCACCAATATGCTTCCTACTTTTTCCAGTTGTAGGAGGCATTTGTTGGTATTGACTACCTGCTTTAAAAAAATCGCTTCGTTACTTATATGTGTGAAAGGATGACCATTGTAAAAATCCTCGAATAATTGGCGGACTTCATCCAGGCTTTCTTCGCAACTGATTTGCGAGCTGATAAAAATTCCTCTTGTAAAATCGCCCCGCCAGGGAACGAAGTTTACTGTCAGGTCGCTCTTTACCTGCAGTTGTTTCAACGATTGCCCGATTTCACCAAGGTGCTGATGCGTTAGGGTTTTATATGCCTGGATATTGTTCGCTCTCCAACTGAAATGAGAGGTTTGCGTCAACGATTGACCCGCGCCCGTACTGCCGGTGATACCGGTGGTATATACATCTTTCAGCAAGCCGGCTTTTGCCAATGGCAATAATCCCAATTGAATGGTGGTAGCGAAGCAACCGGGATTGGCGATATTATGGGCCGATTTGATTTGCTCGCGGTTGAGTTCGGGTAATCCGTATATAAAGTGGCGGGCGCCGAGCTTTGAGCTGTGAGCGAGGCGGAAGTCGTTGGCGAGATCGATAATTTTTACGGAGTCTGAAATGTTGTTTTCGCTCAGGAATTTTTTAGACTCGCCATGACCGAGACAAAGAAACAACACGTCGATACTTCCATTGGTTAATGCACTGGTATCGCCGGTAAACAGCAAATCGGTATCACCTATTAAATCCTGGTGAACAGCATGAACGGGCTTGCCCGCATTGCTTCTGCTATGAATAAAGTTTAAGGAAACCGAGGGGTGATTCACCAGCAGGCGTATGAGTTCGCCGCCGGTATAACCTGCGCCTCCAATGATTCCTGCTTTTATTTTTTTACTCATCTGTTCAAGTTCGTTTTATTGCGAGATGATGACGGGTAAGGAAATGGCGAATTGCGAATGATTGAATGGCGAATGCCTTAGAATCTAACTGGTTTACAAAACACTGCCCGCTATTTTCCGGAAAGACTGAACAACAGAATTCGCCATCCCCCATTCCTTAATTCGCCATTAGCGTTTTTCATTCTCTTCTTTCACTGCATTCCAAATCCTCGTTTGATTACCGAATATTTTACTGAATCCTCTTACATCTTCGCCGGTAAAGCCGGTATTCATTTCGCCGTACTTACCGAATTTGCTGCTCATAAGATCGTATTTCGATTCGATACCGACAACCTGGAAGCGGTAAGGAAGCAATTGAACATATACTTCGCCGCATACATTTTGCTGGCTGTTTTCGAGGAATGCTTCAATGTCGCGCATCACCGGGTCGAGTATTTGTCCCTCGTGCAACCAGTTGCCGTAAAACTGTGCCAATTGATCTTTCCACTGCAATTGCCATTTGGTAAGCACGTGTTTTTCGAGCGCGTGATGTGCTTTCAGAATAATCATGGGTGCTGCTGCTTCAAAACCCACTCTTCCCTTGATGCCGATAATGGTATCGCCTACATGAATATCTCTTCCTACACCGTACGGGCCGGCAATTGTTTGCAGGAATTGGATGGCTTCGGCGGGATGGGCAAATGATTGATCGTTTACTGATTTCAATTCTCCTTTTTCGAAACCCAGCTTTACTTCTTCGCTTCCGGTTTTTGTTAGCTGGGTAGGCCAGGCTTCTTCGGGCAATAGGCCTTTGCTCTTCAATGTTTCTTTTCCGCCAACGCTGGTGCCCCAAAGTCCTTTATTGATGGAATAAACCGCTTTTTCAAAATTCATTTCTACTCCCTTGCTTTTGAGGTATTCGATTTCCTGCTCGCGGCTGAGCTGGAGATCGCGGATGGGAGTGATGATTTGCACGCCGGGAATCATGATATGAAAGATCATATCGAAGCGAACCTGGTCGTTGCCGGCCCCGGTGCTGCCATGAGCCACGGCATTGGCATTGAGTTTTTTTACGTGTTCGGCAATATGCAGGGCCTGGCTCAGTCGCTCGGCCGATACGCTGAGAGGATAGGTATTGTTCTTTAAACAGTTTCCGTAGATGAGGTATTTGATGATACGATCATAATATCCTTTTACCGCATCAACGGTGGTATGCGATGTAACGCCTAGCTTATAGGCATGCTCTTCAATTTTCTTCAATTCATCGCTGCTGAAGCCACCGGTGTTAACGATGACGCTGTGCACATCGTATCCTTTTTCTTCGTGGAGGTATTTAACGCAGAAAGTGGTGTCGAGCCCACCGCTGAAGCCGAGGACAACAGAGCCTCCTGCTGCTCCCGAAGTGGGGGAGGCTTGAGTAGCTGCCTGATGAATGGTTTTATTCATGATGGTTGAAAAGTTGAATAGAATTGTTATGGTACAAGTGAGTGACACAACCGGCGCGGAAGAGAAATACAGGCGCCGGTCAAATAAAAATTAAAAATTAAAAAAATAATGAAACAAGGATTTGGGCTTAACGGCGCCACCGTTTCCGCTACTGTCGCCATTTTCTTTTTTAAGGAAGGGCTTCAATAGTTTCCATTGTTTGAATTTGAGCAATCGTTCGAATATATTCTTGTTTTCTTCGAAGAACTTTGTTGTTTCTTCGGGTTCGTAGTGATCTTTTGGATCGTACAGCATGGCGGTGCACATACAATTCTTACGTTCCTTGCTCATGAGGATTTCGTAATTGACACAGCTTTTGCAACCGGCCCAGAAGGCTTCGTCTTGTGTGAGCTCGCTATAGGTAACGGGCTCGTAGCCGAGTTCGCTGTTAATTTTCATAACGGCCAAACCAGTTGTAAGCCCGAATATTTTTGCGTCGGGATATGTTTTACGGCTGAGTTCGAATATCTTTTTCTTGATGGCTTTGGCAAGCCCGCTTTTGCGGAATACGGGTGCTACAATTAAGCCGGAGTTGGCAACGTATTCGCCATGGCTCCAGGTTTCGATATAACAAAAGCCTGCCCATATGCCATCCTGGTTGAAGGCGATTACTGCCTTGCCTTCTTTCATTTTTTCCTGGATATACTCGGGTGTACGTTTGGCAATACCTGTTCCTCTTGCTTTGGCGGAGGCGGCCATTTCGTCGCAAATGATTTGGGCGAAACTGAGATGAGTTTCGTTAGCTACCAGGATTTGAAAACTTTGTTGTTGGTTTTCCATTGCATTCAAAAAAGTTGTGGTGAGAAATGGTCGTACTCAGTACGAATGGTACACGAATTCGCCCGGGGCGAAGTTCATAGCTCCAATACCTGAAAGGATACTATGGTAGATAGGTATCAACGTCGCACCACAACGGGACAAGGGCGACTAACAAAAACTGTACGAGGCTGTACAGGAAAAACCCCACGCAATATAGTAGCTGCTCTGGCAACTACATCAGCGAGTATGATGGTGAGATTTTTTTGCATTTACTGTTCGAGTGTTCTGTTGCTTAAAAGTTTAACAGCACAAAAGAAAACATTTTTTTTAACAATAGCGTGTTTTTTATGCTAAAATTTTGGGTGTGGCCACATTATGCATATAACGATTGTTAGTTGGTTTGGGGCCACGGATTATACAGATGAACACCGATTAAAACATGGTCAGAGAGTTAGTCGCAACGTTATAGTTTACACTCATTCCGCGGGATTGTTTCATCAACCAGCCACAAAACATCCGTGTCAATCTGCGTAATCCGTGGCACACCCCGGTGATTGCACTAGGGTATGTCGGAGGTGGTGGAGATCAGTGGTCGAATATCGGGTATGGATTGCAGTAAGATATTTTTTACGAGGCCGGGATATTGCCAGCGAATGAGATGGCCGGCATTGGGGAGAAAGATGAATTCGGCTTTTTTGTTTTTGAGTTGTTTTTTAGCGAACTCAAAGTTTCCGGGTTTTACGATTTCGTCGGCGCCACCCTGCACTACCGTGACCGGAACCTGCAATTGCGTCCATTTGGGCAATAAAATTTTCAGCTCTTTAACGTGCGTAAATTTTTCTTTGGTGGCAGTTCGCATAAAGCGCGGTAACATCCAGTTAATAGGTCCGCCGCGAATGAATTTGTGGAACCACCAGAATTTTTCCTGGCCAGGATCCAATGCACCTGCCAGCATAACCACCCGGTGAAAATCGTTGGGATATAGAATCGCCATATTCGCGGCAATGGGAGCACCGTAGGAACTGCCCATTACTACCCCGGTTTTTCGCGAGCGGTTGAGGCGAAGCGCCTCGTGTGCGGCTATTGCCTGAGTTTCTATAGAGGTAACCGCCCTGCGCTTGTTTTTGAAACGCGATTTGTTGTATCCCAGCCGGTCTACAGCAATAACATGAAATTTTGAAATGAGTAAGGAATCTTCCATCAGGTTGCGGCTACCGTACCAGGCGCCTGGAGCGCCGTGAATAAGCAATAATGGAGGTAAGGTATCTGCTCCCGCCGTAGCGCAAAACAGTTTTACCGAATCGTTTTGAACAGTAAAGAAAGTGGGTTTATGCGATTTGTTTTTGTAGTATTCTTTCAGTTCTTTCTCGGTCATTACAAAGCGGCTGAAGCAGCCGGAGGAGAGAAGGCCCAGTGAAATGATGAGGATATGGATGAAGAATCGTTCCATGTGTTGTTTGTTATGGAAGCGGGGTGTTGGTGAATGGTGAATCGTGAATCGTCAATCGTGAGTCGTGAGTCGTGAGTGGGGCGCTAATTGCGCAGGATTTCAAATAAATTTCGGGATTCTTCATTCACGATTCACGACTCACGATTGACGACTCACGATCCCACTTTCTGCCTCACTGCATGTATCGCTTCGCTCATTTCTTTGATAAGCGAAGGATCTTTTTCAATAGCATTGCCAATAACAATTACATCGGCGCCTGCTTTGCAATTGAGATAGGCTTTTTCGGGATCTTTGATGCCGCCGCCAATTACCAGTGGCGCTTCAATAACTTTTGATACCTGCTCAATCATGCTTTCGGTTATGGGTCGACGTGCGCCGCTTCCCGAATCCATATAAATGAGTTTCATGCCCAGCATTTCGCCTGCCATTGCTGTGCACATGGCAATTTCATTTTTATCGGCAGGAATAGGAGCTGCATTGCTGATATACGAAACGGTAGTAGGCGCTCCGCCATCGATTACCATATAGCCCGTACTCATAATTTCGAGCCCGCTTTGTTTTACGGCCGCGGCAGAAATTACATGCTGCCCGATTAACAATTCGGGGTTTCTTCCCGATATCAGGGAAAGATATAAGAGCGCGTCGGCGTGTTTGGTAATTTGTGAAGGGCTTCCGGGGAAAAGAATAACAGGAATGGAACAATTCTTTTTGATCTGCAGTACTACTTCATCGAGGCGGTTGCTGATAACAAGACTACCTCCTACCAACAGGTAATCCACTTTAGCGGCATTGATCAGTTTCATCAACTCATCAATGGAAGAAGGACTGACCTTATCCGGATCAATCAATACGGCAAATGACTTTTCTCCATTCGCTTTCTTTTGTACTAAGGATTGATAAATGCTATTGGTCATGCCCCGGCTGTTGGTTATCTGCAAAAATGCAAAAACTTTTCCAAACCCTTGCTATTGGTGGGCTTATAAACGGAGAAAAGAACCGATCTGAACGATATGGTCGTGAAAATGAGCACTTGTGCGGGTGGCAATATCGCGATACAGATATCCGGCCTCGAGGTCGAATTTTGGAGAAAAACGGTAGCCCCATCCGGCGGCCGCCCGAAATTGGTCGAAATTCTTGCCATTTAGCCTCTCCACCTTGCCAATATTCAACAAAATTTCCTGCTGGGCAAATGCGTAGCCGCCACGGGAGAATACCGCTTCGCGCTTAAAAGGCAACACATTGCGCAGCAGGTAGCGAATACGCATTGCAAAGGGATGCCCGTTTGTTTTAATGGAATTGTTGGAAACATAGGGACTGGTGATAAAGCGCTCTTCGATCAATGGCCGGTGTAAGGTATTGAGCCGGTTGAATAATCGATGCCGTATAAAGGCCTGCTGCCAAAGCTGGTGTTCGGTAAGATAGCCGCTGATATTGTCGATAGTATTGCGCGATAAAACATGGTTGTAGCCGGCAAATAAGGTTACGCTATTATTCAGCCGGTAACTGAGGCCGGGTCGCAATAATATGGTTTGAAGATATAACAACTGGTCGGAAGATCGAATGCTCATATCGAATTGCAATCCCCATTTACCACGAAGATGAATAGCATTGTTGGAACTGAACCAGGTGGCAAAACGATTTTGGGTTTGCGAATGAACGGTGGAATAAACGACCAGGAAAGTAAAAAGGAAAAGAGTTTTGCGAAGCATTGCTGCAAAAGAACGAAATTTTGTGAAACGGCGGGCCAGGCTGGTTTACAGAATTATTGAATGAATGAATTTTTACCGGGAGGTCCCTGGAACGCTTGCCCGTGCTTGTTTTCAGAGAAAATGATAGCTGAACTTCACCCCGCCTTCCGCGACAATCCGCATGAAACAAGTAACTTTAAGGAAGGAATATCCCAAAGAAATAAACGGCAGTAACACATCCAATCGATTTTATTTACGCAACTAAATTTTTTTAACGGTTCAGCCAAAATTTTTTTTGCATAAAACGTGCGTAAATGAGCAGGCCAAAGGCTAAAGCAATAGGGACGGGCACTTTCAAATTTTGAACTTCTCTTTTCCACATGCTGTGCATATTTCAATGAGGAAAAAACCAATTTGGAAAGATATTTTCGTCATCCCCGTTTGATAATAATTTGTTAACACACCAAACCAACGGACCTCATGCCAACCAAAAAGCAAACAGCGAAGGGCTTGCAATTCAACCGTCGCTTTACAAGAGATGATATAAACGTGTTCGATCAATTCGAATACGACTACCGTACTTCGGTAATCCGTAATCCAACCGGAGAAGTGGTATTTGAAATGAATAACGTGGAGGTTCCCAAACAATGGAGCCAGATAGCTACCGATATTCTTGCCCAAAAATATTTTCGTAAAGCAGGTGTTCCGCAAGCCGATGGTTCGCTGGGCCGCGAAACTTCCGTAAAACAGGTTGCCCATCGTATGGCCAATTGCTGGAGGGTTTGGGGTGAGCGTTATGGATATTTTGCCAGCGAAAAAGATGCGCAGGTGTTTTACGAAGAACTGGTTTACTCCATTCTCAACCAGGCATGCGTTCCCAACAGTCCGCAATGGTTCAATACGGGTTTGTATGAAAGCTATGGCATCAAAGGCAAGCCGCAGGGACATTATTATGTAGATCCTGCCGATGGTCAGTTGAAAAAGTCAACATCTGCATACGAGCGTCCGCAACCCCATGCATGTTTTATCCTGAGTGTGGAAGATGACCTGGTGAACGAGGGGGGTATCATGGACCTTTGGGTGCGCGAGGCCCGAATATTTAAATATGGCAGCGGGGTAGGCACCAACTTTTCTAATATCCGGGGCGAACACGAAAAACTAAGCGGCGGTGGTACTTCTTCCGGACTTATGAGTTTTCTGAAAATCGGCGACCGGGCAGCAGGCGCAATCAAAAGCGGTGGTACAACACGCCGTGCTGCTAAAATGGTTTGCCTCGACCTCAATCACCCCGAGGTGATGGAGTTCATTAACTGGAAAGTAGAGGAAGAGAAAAAAGTAGCAGCGCTGATCAATGCCGGTTATCCCAGCGATTACGAAGGAGAAGCTTATCGTACCGTAAGTGGTCAGAACAGCAATAACTCCGTTCGTATTCCCAACTCTTTCTTCGAGAAATTGGAAAAGAACGAAGATTGGGAACTCACTGCGCGTATGGATGGACGTGTAATGAAGAAGATCCCCGCGCGCGAAGTATGGAACCAGATTTCATATGCCGCCTGGCGTTGTGCCGACCCGGGTACACAATATGATACTACTATTAACGAGTGGCATACTTGTCCGAAAGGCGGACCGATTCGCGCATCGAATCCGTGCAGCGAATACATGTTTCTCGATAATACTGCATGTAACCTTGCCTCAGTAAACCTGCGCAAGTTTTACAACGAAACAAACAACACGTTCGATGTAGAAGGTTTTGAATATACTTCCCGTCTCTGGACAGTAGTATTGGAGATTTCAGTATTGATGGCGCAGTTTCCTTCGAAAGAAGTAGCACAGCTTTCTTACGATTACAGAACATTGGGATTGGGTTATGCCAACCTGGGTTCGATGCTGATGGTGATGGGTATTGCTTACGATAGCGAAGAGGCAAGAGGTATTGCCGGCGCGTTAACCGCAATTATGACTGGCATTACCTACAAGACTTCAGCTGAACTGGCTTCTATTCTCGGACCTTTTGCGCGTTACGAAGAAAACAGGGAAGACATGATGCGCGTAATGCGCAATCATCGCCTGGCTGCTTACGATGCAGATGAATACGAAGGACTGAGCGTGAAGCCCCAGGGGATCAAGGCAAAATATTGTCCCGATTATTTATTGTCGGCTGCTACCAAGGCATGGGACGAAGCCGTACAACTTGGCGAAAAATACGGATACCGCAATGCGCAAACAACGGTAATTGCGCCCACCGGCACCATTGGATTGGTAATGGATTGCGATACTACCGGCGTTGAGCCCGATTTTGCGTTGGTGAAATTTAAAAAACTGAGCGGTGGTGGTTATTTCAAGATCATCAATCAATCTGTTCCAACTGCATTGAAAAATCTCGGGTATAATGAGAAGGAGATTGATTCAATAGTGAAATATGCGGTAGGTGCAGGAACATTTGCCGGTGCGCCGCATATCAATTACCAATCGCTGAGCGAAAAAGGATTTATTGCAGAAGAAATTAAGAAGCTGGATGCGGCCGTTGGTTCCGCTTTCGAAATTGGTTTTGTATTCAACGTATATACCCTTGGCGAAGAATGTTTGCAACGCCTTGGATTTAAACCCGAGCAATACTTCAACTTTGAATGGAGCCTGCTCGAAGCATTAGGCTTTTCCGATGAAGAAATTGAAGCCGCAAACGACTATGTATGCGGTACAATGACTATTGAAGGTGCCCCTTATTTAAAAGAAGAACACCTGCCCGTTTTTGACTGTGCCAACAAATGCGGTAAGAAAGGAGAGCGCTATATTCATGCCCACGGCCATATCCGCATGATGGCCGCAGCGCAACCTTTCCTTAGCGGAGCAATTTCCAAAACCATCAACCTGCCCAACGAAGCAACGGTAGATGAAATTGCCGATGCGTATATGATGAGCTGGCAACTTGGTTTAAAGGCCTGTGCCCTCTACCGCGATGGTTCTAAACTTTCGCAGCCACTGAGCAATAAGAGCGATAAGAAAAAGAAAGGAGAAGAAACAACCGCAGAGGCTGAATCGGCCAGCGCTGCCCAGCCTACCGCAGAATCGAATATTGTTGATTTGGGCAAGCTCACTGTAAAGGAATTGCTGGAAGAAGTTCAGAAACGTGTGCAGGCATCGCCCGATACCAAACTGAAGCGCGAACTGGCCCGCATCGTGGAAAGAAGAACACTGCCCGCCAAGCGCCGCGGATTTACGCAAAAAGCAAAGATCAACGGACAGGCACTTTTCCTTCGCACTGGTGAATACGGGGACGGAACCGTAGGTGAAATCTTCATCGATATGGCAAAAGAAGGAGCTACCATGCGCAGCATGCTTAACTGCTTTGCCATTGCCATCTCTATCGGTTTACAGTATGGGGTACCATTAGAAGAATTCGTGGAGAAATTTGTATTCACCCGTTTCGAACCCGCGGGAATGGTGGATCATCCGAATATCAAGAGCACTACTTCCATTGTTGATTTCATCTTCCGCGCATTGGCATATGAGTATCTTGGAAGAACAGATCTTGTACACGTACTCGACAAACCCGAAGTAATGAATACGGGTACCGATGATTGGGATGAAATACCCACCACGCTTGAGTATGAAAAAAAAACCACTCCCGAACTGAGTGAAGTGAGAGTAGTGGCCAGCAAACCCAGGGAAGTGGAGCAAACCAAGGTTGCGAAGGTTACTGTGAAAGCTGAGGTGAGTTTAGATGCCATCAATGCGGCAGCAAAGAGCATGCAAAGCGATGCTCCAGCCTGCAATACCTGTGGCCATATCACTATCAGAAGCGGTACCTGCTATAAATGTTTGAATTGTGGCAACAGCATGGGATGTAGTTAGAGTGCTTAAGGCGCCAAAGCGAGTATCTTCACTCGTTTGCAAATAAGCTTGGACGGTTACTTAATATAAACTTCAATCCGCTCATATCGATGGGCGGATTTTTTATTTGTATAAGCCCGGGCTCTGGTATAATCATACCCGCCTTGCCTGTTATAATTGTTCGGCAGGCAGCGACCGTTCGAGATGCCGTTATAAGGTACAAATACCAAAGCGAATGTCTTCACTCGCTTGCTGTCAAGCCTGGAAAACACTTAATATAAACTTCAATACCCTTGCTTCAACAGTGTTGTTTTGACGGAGGAATCGCTGCACAACAGTGCTTGGTCAAAAAAAATCCCGTTAACGATGTGTAAAAAATCACGCCGATGTATGAGTGAAGATTTTTTGGTAGTAGCTTGGCTGGCAAGTTATTTCAGGCTGAAATGGTAATGGTGGTAGTAGACAAGTGAAAATATGGAAGAAATGATGGTAACGGCAAAAACAGGTACGAAATTCGCTTGAAATTTTGTTGGAACTCAATGAAGTTGCTGAGTTCTTACCGGTTAAATAAAATCTTCGTTATGAAAAAACTTCTTCCTGCTTTATTAATATGTTTTTTGATTCAGGACGCCTCGGCACAAAAAGATAAAAATAAAGAGGCAACGGTACCCAACTGGCAAATTGGTTCTGTCTTGGGATTGATCCGCATGACAGGCCTGCCTTCCGGAATTGATGAACAGCTCTCTTTTGGCTCCAAGCTGGAAATCTTACGCAATCTTAAAATCTCTCCCAATAACTACCTGAGTTTTGGACTTGGATTCGAATCGAACGTACACATTGCAGACGGAACTTTCTATAAGGTTTTTGATGATTATAGTTTTGCGTTAACCCTTCCTCTTGTAAAACAAAATGCGTTGAACCTCGACTATATTCAACTGCCCATTATGTATAAGTACTGCTGGTTGAATTCGGCGAGTATTAATTTCGGCCCGTATTTCAGTTACCTGTTAAATGCCCGTTCGAGGTATAAAGTGGGTACTGACAAATTCAAAGACGACCTGCCAATTCAAAACGAATTTCACTACGGCCTTCGCCTGGAAATGGATGCCTGGAAATTTGAGCCAAAGTCGTCCAAAACCGGGTCGGTGTTCGGATTGGGACTTCAGTACCAGCTATCACGGCACATAGATGGAGAACGTTCGTTCAAACCGTTGTTTGCTTATTTAAAAGTTGGAATTGTTATTAAATAGCAAGCTTCGAGCTGATGGCTGTGAGCTCATAGCTCTCAGCTCTCCACCCATCACTTGCCTTCTCCTCATTTTTACCTTATCTTGGCCGGGTTAAAACACCTGCATGGATAGTAAATTCTTGTTGCTTATAGTATTCAATTTGTTGTTTGTTTTATTGCTACGGTTCACACGCAAACGCAAAAGGCTGAATAATTTTTTTACGGTGCTGTTCATGATACTTGTTACGCTCACCGTAATAGAAGCAGGATATCGTTTCTTTTTTAAAAAAGGAGCTTATACAGAAACCGGGAATTTTGGCTCCAGTTTCAATACACCTATCGAACTAACCGGTTTTACCATAAAAAACATACCCGACCTGCAGGTAACAAAAAGAGATGTCAAAGGCAATATTGTTTACGACGCACATTATACCATTTTGCCCGACAGCGGATTTAATAAGCTGCCGGTTAATCACCGTGCGGGCTATCGTATCAACGATCCGGCCAGGGACTCTATAGAATTTGTTTTCTTGGGTTGCAGTTTCACTTTTGGCACTGGCGTGCCCGATACAGCTTCGATGGCTTACCAGGTGGGAAAGATTTTCAACTACAATTCGCTGAACTACGGTGGCTCTGGCTTTGGCACCCACCAGGCATACCAGATATTCCGGAACAAGTATGCACAGGTTCCCGATAAAAAGAAGAGAATCTTTGTATACACCTTTATTCCCGATCATTTGCTTCGTGCCAAATGCATTTATACCTGGTGCCTCAACGATCCCTACTTTGAAGTAGAAAACGATTCTTTAAAATTACTTGGACCAGCCTTTAAACATGCGTCGGCTGCGCGCGCTCAAACCGTCGTTCGCCTGCTCAGCCTCAACCGTGCATTTTCTTTGATATCCGACCTGGGTAATAACATCGTTCAGCACAACGGTGCAAGCGCCGTTACCGATAAAGACTACCAAAGAGTAACATTGATGCTGGACGAAATCAATAAAACAATACAAGCAAGAGGCGATGAATTTATTGTAATTCATTGGGACGATTATAAAGGCCTGAAAAACCCCAAAGGAGGATTTTACGTGGATGAATCAAAAATGAATGCCATGTTGGCGGCCTTGCGAAATAAAGGAGCCTATACTGCGGTAGCTTCTTCCTTTTTTAAATTCGACGACCCGGCTAATACTATTCCACAAGACAATCACCCCAGTATTAAGGGCAACAGCATCATGGCCGCTAAAGTAGCCGAAATGGTACGGGAAGCGACAGCAGGGCAATAATAGATGGGCGGACAGGCAGGGTTTAAACAGGATATTGCCAACCGGGTTTGACCAGGGCTTTATCCGGCCCTAATGGTCCAAATCCCTGGAAACCAAGGCGCTAAAATCTTCCCAAAAATAGACCCGTGTAAACTTGCACGGCAATTTAATACGGCTATATTCGTTATCTAATTCGTACACTAAACCCGGACGGTATGAAACTTAAGACAACCACGGTTCTTACTCTTATTGTATTAGTAGTATTTTTTGCTTCCTGCAGCAGAGGCATTACACCCTGGGAAGCAGCCAACGGCAAAGCTAAATGCGGACGCCACATTCGTTAATCATTTAACTGTTTCCTCTTCACAAAATCGCGCAGGTAACTGCAGCTATTGAATGCTTCCTTGTAAAAAGAAGTATTGGAGAAATCTTTGCCCAGGCGGGTAAAGAAAGAATTTCTTTTATCAAAAGCGTCTACCCATGCGTCGAGCGATTTTTTCTGTCGCGCATCTCCTTCGAAGTAAAAAGGGATTTCGCCCGCAGTCTTTTGTTCGCATTTGGCGGCCATGAAAATACACCTGGCCTGGAAGTTTTTATCCCGGGTATTTGCCAGCGCTTCCAGGTAATGTTTTCTTGCCATTTTTACTTCATAATAATCTGGATTGAACCCTTCGCTTTTGCGCCGCTGAGGATATTCGTAAGAAGCTTCCGTTCCGCTCCATTCATATTGTACCAGCAACCAGCTATTGCCCCAATAACTCATGTGGTAAAACCCTTTTGCAAGTTCGTAATGCAAAACAGCTTTTCTTTCCGGATTGGTGGTTGATGCCAGCTCTTTTTCCAATTGCTGCATTCGCTGGCAGAAGCTAAGCCGGGTATAAACAACCGTGTCTTGTTTTGTGGGGCGATGTGTATCGTATAATAAATCAGCAAAGGGATTGGCGGCCAGGTAGGTGGTAAATGGCTCGGACCTGTAATAGGCTGCGGGAACTTTTTTAAACCATTTTTCGGCCTCGGCAAAATTGTATTGACGCAACCAACTTGTTCCCACGAGGTCGTTTACATCGTTTTTGTTGAATGCAGATTGGTTCACCAGAAGTTTTTCGAAGGCATTGAGTCGTTTCGATTCAATCAGTTCGACCAACGCAGTAGCTTGTTGCGCGCTTAATTCGGTGCGTAGCAAGTAAAGGGCATTGTTGTAATAACCCCAGCTATCTTTTACATAGGCGCGATGGATGCTATCGGCAACGCCTTTGCACAAAATATATTTGATACTGTTTTTATCTCCGGCCGATTTGTATCTAGCACTCAACACATCGGCGAAAAGACGGCGATAGAATTTTGCAAACTGAAGATCCGACCCGGCTTTTTTTTCGAGCCATTGAACGGAGGGCAGCAGGTTGGCTTCAAATTCGTCATCAATAACTTTTTTCGAATTAATGCTGAGCAGGATATTGGTTAACTGCCATTGATCAAGCTGCAATTCCGATAATTTTCCTTTCCTGGCCTGTTTCAATAATTCTCCCGCGTTTATGGTATCGCCCGATAAGGTGGCGGCATGAGCCGCTGCGAGTGCATAAAAAGATTTCCATTTTTCGGGTTGCGTAACCTTCTTGCAAAAGTTTATCAATTGCCTGCAGTTTTCCTGCCATTCGCGATACTCCCTGCTGTTTTCGTTTACCTGGGTATAGCCGATATAAACTTCTTTTTTCCCCTGCTGAAATTGTAAAGATGGCGTGAATAGAAATTCTTCCAGCTTATTAACTTCCCTCGTTACCAGGATCGGTAGTATCTCTGCCTGTGGTGAAAAACGATATACTTGTTCAATGGCCGGCAATTCGTGGCGATTGCTCCCCAATACAAACAAGCCCAGCATATTTGCTTTTTCCGAATTGTTTTTGCATTGCTCAAGACTCTGGCGCCTGCTATTTTCGTCAAATCGTTTTACCGCCCAGTCAAAGCTCATGTAGTTGGAAATGCGTTTTATTTTGCTCGCTGCGAATAGTTGACTAAAAGTATAAGCAGCTTCGGCGTTTTTGCCCGTCCGGAATTGTGCACCGGCTTTCAGCGCAAGGGCCAGCTCGTGCAGTACGGATTTGGTTTTGTTGGGATAAACCAATTCGTCGTAAAATTTTATACAATCTGCATAGCGGTCTGAGTAGTGAGACAGTCTTGCTAATTGATAAGCATAACGCAATTTTATAAATTCACTCTTCGCCGCCGCATGCAATTGCAGACCGTTCTTAACGAGCCTCGCCATTTTTAAACTATCGCGTGCAATGCCTTCCCAATCGTTCCAGCTTCCTGTTACATAGGGTTCAACCTGTTTGGCGTATAAAATATAGCCCAGTGCTTCCAGGTCTTTTTTTTGTAAGAAAAAACGCGTCATCCCATTATTGTTCACGGAATCGGGAATCTTTAGCGCGGTATTTTTTTCAAGATGATAGTAAAGATTCGAGATGTCTTTTTGTGCATACCGGCAAACGAAACGGTATGCATCTTCTTTCGAAAAACTCATTGCAGCGTACAACGGCCATTCGGCCGAAGTCTGCTCCGCGGTGTTTACCGGTTCCTCTTCTTCATAGAGAAATCGATAATTGGTATAATAAAAGGGAGAATAGCCTTCTGTACCCGAAACCTTATTGTGGAAAAAAGATACATAGTAATCATATGGATCGGGCTCCCCGCCGGCGCAGCCGATGATATTGTAGGGAAGCAATAGCGATACCAGGTTAATGCAAACTATTATAGATAGCTTCCAATTCATCTTTTTTGAATTTAGAAAGTGGGAGGGAATCGAGATGATAAAGGGAAATAGTAAAATTGGGTGTAGCCAGTTGTGGTGAAAGCACTTTGATTGATTGTATTATTTCTTCGAAACTGCTTTCTTCTCTTCTCAACACATCTCCTTTTTTTAACTCGTAACCCTGTAAAACGGTATCTACCTGCAGTTCGAAGCGATTTGCATTTTTGCTGAATATACCTGGCTTATTCAATAAAGAATCCGGCAACGCCTGTATTAAACCAGCGTAAGCGTTGTTGCGGAACAATACCTTCCATTCGAAGAGGGGAAAGGCGATATCAAGAGGTAGTGGGTACGCGTTCAGGTTGCCGATATACTTGCTTAACTCATCGGCCTCTATAATAGAATTGTTGATGCCGGGGTTTTTAAGATTTCCCATATTGTAACACATCAGCAATCCCTTGTTCACGGGCGGGATGCCGGTTTTATCGTGATACTTGCATTGATAAAGCCTGATGGTGGCCGACAATTGTCGTTCAAGAAAAAGAGGAAGAATTTTTAACTGGCGCAGCAGTTCAAAGTACTTTTCTTTAGTAGAGGCGGTCCAGTCGCAATCGATTTGAATTTCCCGGATATCGGTGATGGCATTGTTCATCAACAATTCTTTTAAAAGAAAATTGATGCGCTCGGCCAATTCCGGTACGGTTTCGGCGCGGATTTGTTCGAGTGTTTCGTTGGTAATAAACACAGCCGGGATAATTTCGATGCCCTGTTGTTTTACCCGGTTAAGTGAGACGGTGTCGAAGCTGATTTGTGCGAGCGGGTAGGGCCTCTCGAGCCTGGCATCCCAGGCTACATCGAAAAACTTTACGTATAATTTCTTAACCTGGAGTTCCCGGAGTGCTTCCTGCTCGTTCGTGCCGGTTTTGAAATTTGATTTCCAGTAGTAAAAAGCTCTTTCAGTTGTTCTGTTTTGCCTGCAGGAAAGGAAGAATAAAATTGAACAAAAAATAATTGACGATTTTACCAATGTCCTTGCCATATACAGTGGGAGTTTATTTACTTTGTAGCTTATCCAAATCAAATATATGCACAGCAGAAGTGTAATATTCAGTGCCTGCTTATTTATTTTTTCATTCACGTTTAATAGGAGCAATGCGCAATTGGTTGCTGGCCCCATGCCGGGTTTTGTGGAGCTGCGAACCGCAAAAATATGGGTGGAGGTAAAGCCGGGTTCTTTTCTCGAATTATGGTATTGGAAAAAAGGAGAACAGCTATCAGCTCAAAAACTATCCGCTACTACAGATGCCGCTCGCTGGTTCACTACTGTTGTTTTTGACCTGGTAGCGCTGGAGCCCAATACCACCTACGAATACGCGGTAGTGGTGAACAGTCGCAGTACTAAAAAACCGGCACGGGCAGATGGTGAATTTACAACGCAGGACTTATGGTCGTGGCGGAAGCCGGCGCCCGACTTCAGTTTTCTTGCGGGAAGCTGCGCTTATTTCAATGAGCCGGTATACGATCGCCCCGGCCGCCCCTATGGAAACGATTCTTCCATATTTGAAACGATGGCAAAGGAAAAAGCCTCTTTCATGCTTTGGTTGGGAGATAATTGGTACCTCCGCGAGGCGGATTATTATAGCGAATGGGGAATATGGTATCGGGCACATCGCGACCGCCAATTACCGGTGCTTCAAAACTTTCTCAGGGCAATGCCGCAGTTTGCTATTTGGGACGATCACGATTACGGCCCCAACGACGCTGATAAAAGTTTTCATTTAAAAGAAACGAGCCGTAAAGTTTTTATGAACTACTGGGCCAATCCCAGTTATGGTCAAAACGGAAAAGGAATTTATACCCGCGTTACCTATAATGATTGTGATTTCTTTTTGATGGACGATCGCTATTTCCGCAGCAACGACGATATGGAACCCCGTGAATACGGAAAGCCAAATCCATCGAAACGTATGTGGGGACAAGAACAGATGGAATGGTTAAAAAATGCTTTGTTGCAAAGTAAGACTCCATTCAAATTTATTGTTACCGGTAGCCAAACACTCAATCCCGCCTCGCCTTTCGATTGCCTGCAGGATTACCCGGTAGAATTCGAAGAACTGATGGGGTTTCTGTCGGCCGAAAGAATTAACGGCGTACTCTTTCTTACCGGTGATCGGCACCACAGCGAAGTCATTCGCTTCGATCGCCTGAACGATTATCCGCTTTACGATATTACTTCTTCGCCGCTAACTTCCGGGGTAGGCAGGGTATCGGGCAAAGAGAAAGACAATCCCGCCCGCATGCCTAATACCCTGGTGGAAGCACAGAACTACGCGCGAATATCGGTATCAGGTAAAACCTCGGAAAGAAAACTGCTTGTAGAGTTTATTGGTATAAAAGGGGAAAAACTAGCCGAATGGAGTATTAATGAAAAAGACATACGCTACAAATAACTGCTTATGACGGTACACTTTACCTACGATAAAAAGGAGGTGCTCGATGGATTGCGAAGTCATTTTTTTTCAAGGCCCGAAATCAGGATGATGTTCATCATGATCAACCTGTTTGCCATTGGCGCTGCGGTATTGGCTATCTTGAAAATCATTCAGCCTATATCTTTTCTTATTTTTTCGCTACTCTGGTTCTTGTTTTTGCTAACCGTTCGCCGGATTCTGCCGCTAAGCATTTATAAACGTTCTCAAACTTTCAAGGACGAATTTGTAATGAGCCTCGATGAAAAGCAAGGCGTGATTCTTCAAACGCACCGGGGGCAGCAGATATGGAATTGGTCCGATTTCAGCAATTTCAAGGAAACACTTTATTTCTTTCATCTTTACTTCGACAGCCGTTCATTTTTCATGGTTCCTAAAGATTCCTTTAAAGACCTTGTAGAAATACAGGAGGCGAGAAAGATGTTGAAGGAGAAGATTGGGAGGAAGTGATGGGGAGAGTGGTGAGGGGCGAGTAGGATGTCGTGAATCGGCAATCGTGAATCGTGAGTCGTGAATCGTGAGTGGTGAGCGGGTGGTTGCTATTTGCTTAGGGTGCCAAATAAATTCGGGACTTTGTATTCACGATTCACGATTCACGATCTCACTTCGGCCTATACTTGCTTTCCTCGAAAATCTTCTTCGAACTGGTTTGCAGCAGTTGCGTCAGGGAAAGCTGATCATTCTTCTCCATAAATTTTTTTACAATCTGCCAGCCAATAAAATACCCGATTGAGCCCGGGGAGCCTTCGCCCAGTTCCGGCGTGCTGGGAGCTTCGCCTATATAGTTCTTTTGTATCGATGGATCGGTATTGAGGAGAAGGCTGTTGATCACAAAAAAATTCCAGATACGTCCCTCGTTGGCATAGCAACCTTCGAGTTGTTTTTTGCTATAGCCGATTTTTAGTGTATCGGGCGTATGCGGCATCAGCTTGTCGAGCACATAAAGCCGCTTTCCTTTTTCAATCATTTGTTCTACGAGTGCTTTGCCGCCTGGCTGTTGCGGATAAATATCGTCGATAATATTCTTCATGCAATTCACCGGAATATACTCGGGTGAAAAACGACGTGAAATATAATTCGGGTAAAGTGCCTGCCCCATCGGGCTGTGATAAAAGGAAAACTGGCTACCGAGGTGCAACTGTAGCCCGGTGGCCATTCCGTCGCGGGTAAGGGCATCGCCATAACCTCCGAGGGAAGCTTCGTAATAAGCATCCATGGGCCCTATAAACGTAAACAGTTTTTCGGGAAGCTTGTATTCCGGGAAATAATATTTTACAAATTGAAGCCCTTTGCGAATAGGGGCTTCGATATCCTTAAAATCGGCAAAGACTTTATCGGCCGAGTCTTTAAGCGGGCGATAATCGGAAATAAACCTTTTGATCGCTTTATGAGTTTCAACAGAAGTATCCGATAGCGGGGGTAAACCAAGAATATTAACGGTAAAATCGGTTAAGAACCCCGGGTATTTAGCCGCTATTTCTTTCAATGATGCGGAGATATTATTCGTATCCACCGCAAAAAAATCCTTCTCAAATCTTTCCACTTGCAGGTTCACTTTTATAGAGGATACATCGGGAACCTTATCATCGGAACAGGAAATGAGCAGCGCAAGAAAGCAGGTAAAAAGGGTGTATCGTTTCATGGTTCGAAATAACGCGTGTAAGCAAAAATTAGTGCGAAGATATTAGAGCGGGGGGAAATTTAACGAAGTGAGGGGTGAGTGGCGGATCGTGAGTCGTGAATCGTGAGTGGTGAATGGTGAGTCGCGAGTGGTGAGTAGGATGCCGTGAGTCGGCAATCGTGAATCGTGAATACAAAGTCCCGAATTAATTTGGCACCCCAAAGCAAATAGCAACCACCCACTCACCACTCACTACTTACCCCTCACCATTCACTACTACCTCTCACTATTTACGTACCTTCGATCCATGAAAATAGCTATGGCGCAGCAGAATTACCACATCGGTAATTTTGAGAGCAATACCCAAAAGATTATTCAAGCCATCCAAAAAGCCAAACAAGAGGGAGCCGAGCTGGTAGTGTTTACAGAACTCTGTGTTTGCGGGTACCCACCGCGCGATTTCCTTGAGTTCAAAGATTTTATTAACCGCTGTTACGAGAGCATTGAGAAAATAAAAGAACAGAGCCAGGATATTGGCATAATCGTAGGAGCTCCTGCTATCAACCCCGATGCTGCCGGTAAAGATCTTTTCAATACCGCCTGGTTTCTCTACGAGGGAAAGGTGCTGGGCACTGCTTACAAAACTCTTTTACCTACCTACGACATCTTTGACGAATACCGTTATTTCGAACCCGGCTATAATTGGCAGGTAATCGAATTCAAAGGCAAACGCATAGCACTCACCGTTTGCGAAGATATCTGGAACCTCGGCGATAATCCCTTGTACCGGGTATGCCCCATGGACAAACTGATGAACCAGCAGCCCGACGTAATGATTAATATTTCAGCCTCGCCCTTCGACTACGATCACGACGACGATCGCAAAGAAGTATTGCGGGCAAATGTGCTCAAATACCATCTTCCGATCTTTTACTGCAACACCGTTGGATCGCAAACAGAAGTGGTATTCGATGGAGGCAGTATTGTGATGGATGCAAACGGTTTTGTAGTACACGAAATGAAATATTTCGAAGAAGACTTTTTGGTAGCCGACCTCGAAGAAGTACTCAGTCATTCAATACGAAGTGAAAAAGCCACTACCCGCGGACTTGATAAAGACATGCGGGTATCGCGCATAAACGACCCGGAAAAAATAATCGACTACCTCATTTCAGAAAAGAATATAAGAGAGATTCACCAGGCACTGATTTTGGGTATTCGCGATTATTTCAGCAAAATGGGTTTCAGCAAAGCTATTTTGGGCTCCTCAGGTGGCATCGATAGCGCTGTAACATTGGCTCTTGCCTGCGAGGCACTGGGAAAAGAAAATGTGACCGCTGTGTTGATGCCCTCCCCGTTCTCATCGGCTCATTCTGTAACCGATGCAGAAAAACTAAGCAAGAATCTCGGCAATCCCTATCATATTCTTCCTATAAAAAATATTTTTGAGGCCTTTATTGCGGAACTAAAGCCGGTGTTCAAAGACCTGCCCTTTGGAGTGGCCGAAGAAAATATTCAAAGCAGAACCAGGGGAAACCTGCTGATGGCTATTGCCAATAAATTCGGGTATATCCTGCTCAATACTTCCAACAAAAGTGAACTTGCCACCGGTTATGGAACCCTGTACGGAGATATGGCCGGCGGCCTGGGTGTGTTGGGCGATGTGTACAAGATGCAGGTGTATGCACTGGCGAGCTATATAAACCGCAACGGCGCCATCATTCCGCAGAATATCATCGATAAGGCGCCTTCGGCAGAGCTGAGGCCAAACCAGAAAGACAGCGATAGCTTACCGGAATATCCCATATTGGATAAAGTGCTGTATCAATATATCGAACGAAGACAAAGTCCGAAAGACATAATAGCATTGGGAATCGATGAAGCATTGGTGAAAAGAATTCTGAAACTGGTGAATACTAACGAGTACAAGCGTAACCAGTTTTGCCCCATCATTCGCGTAAGCTCCAAAGCTTTTGGAGTAGGCCGCCGGGTTCCGATTGTAGGAAAATATCTTTCCTGATCAATGCTTAAATTCTACAATAACGTTGACGGTGGCGGGACTCCCGATATTTACTTCTTTGGAAATATCCAGTTCGGTATCGGTTAACTTCAATATGGTTACATCGCCACTAATGCCCGATAATACCACCGAGGGAAAATTGATAACTGTTTCCCCGTTTTTAAAGGTCCAGGTGAAAGGTGAAGTTTGCGGATTTCCCGGATCGCATTTGCTGGCGCCTTCATCCATGATACCGGTTCCATCGCTTTTGAACGTAAGAGTATTGTCCTTATCGCAGTTTTCTACATAACCAGGAGGTAAGCTGGTATCGATAAATCCATCTTTGTTTACGTCGAGCCCCGAATTTTCATATCTCCAGGTAGCTTTTGTAACAAGTTCGGTGCGCGAGGTGCCCGACGATTTTTTGCTGCACGCCACAATCGACACCAATGCAATACCCAACAGAATAGAGATTATCGACTTCATGGTAAGCTTTTTATTAGCATAAAAGTAACTCAAATCGTTTATATAACTCAATACGAAAAAGCCCTCTCCGGGGAGAGGGCTATGGTGTATTTCATGGGTTATAAATCAATGTTTGAATGTTGCCCAAAGGCGAACGCTGACTCCCATAGTATCTACATCTACATAAGCTTTCAGGCTCACATCGTTTAGTGTGTGCAGGTTAAAAGACCTGCCCTGGAAAATAGGAATATCTACCAATAATTCCTTTTCACCATTTTTAAACTGCCAGTTGAAGCCCGATGTTTGCGGATCGCCAGCATTGCATTTGCTGGGCCCTTCGTCCCTGGTACCCGTTCCCGCACTTGCAAAGCTGAGGATATCGTCTTTGGTACAATCTTCCACTTCGCCGGAGGGCGCATCAATAGTTCCGTTTTTATCGAGGTCGATTCCTTCACTCTCAAATTTCCAGGCAGCCTGGGTAAGATATTCTGTATTCGATTTTTTAGCGCTGTCTTTGCTGGAGCATGCTACCACTGAGCAAATAAGGATGACAAATGCAGATTTTGTAAGCAGGTCTAATCTCATAGTATGGATTTTTTACTGGGTAATCTTTTAAACTACCATTCAATGCATTTATTGTGCCATTGGTCGAATCAAAAAAAATTCTTTAACAGCCATTTTGTCCCTTTGGCAAGCATCTTGCTAAGGGTTAGTTCGTACATTCGGGTATAATTTTCTGACTTTCATTATCTAATACCACAAAACCCCTGTCTATGGTTCTTACTGCCGACGACATACGCCTTTTAAATGAAAAAATACAGCATCAGAGCGCTTTTGTAGACCGGTTAAGAGACGAAGTGGGTAGAGTAATTGTGGGGCAAAGCGGAATGCTCGACCGCCTGCTGATTGGATTGCTGAGTAATGGCCACGTATTGCTGGAAGGCGTACCGGGTCTGGCAAAAACACTTGCCATAAAATCGCTGTCGCAGGCGGTACATGCAAAATTCAGCCGCATTCAATTTACGCCCGATTTATTGCCGGCCGATGTTATCGGCACTCTTATTTATAACCAGCAGAAAAACGAATTCGTTGTTCGCAAGGGACCCATATTTGCCAATTTCGTATTGGCCGATGAAATCAACCGCGCCCCGGCAAAAGTACAAAGCGCATTGCTTGAGGCGATGCAGGAAAGGCAGGTAACCATTGGCGATAGTACCTATAAACTCGACGAGCCATTTTTAGTACTTGCCACGCAGAACCCGCTTGAGCAGGAAGGAACTTATCCTTTGCCCGAAGCACAGCAGGATCGCTTTATTATGAAGGTGATTGTTGGGTATCCCAATAAACAGGAGGAACAATTGATCATTCGTCAGAATGTGCAAGGTTTAAATATGCCGGCTATTAAGCAGGTAGTATCGATGCAGGAAGTATTGCAGGCACGCGAACTGGTTCGCCAGGTTTATATGGATGAGAAGGTAGAGAACTATATTCTCGATATCGTATTCGCCACCCGCTTTCCGGAAAAATACAGGCTCGAAAAACTAAAACCTTTGATTGCTTACGGCGGATCGCCAAGGGCTAGCATCAACCTGGCGCTTGCATCCAAAGCACAGGCCTTTTTAAGCAAGAGAGGTTTTGTAGTTCCCGAAGACGTGAGAAGCATTTGTAAAGACGTAATGCGTCATCGCATTGGACTGACTTACGAAGCAGAAGCGGAAAATATAAACGCGGAGAACGTGGTGGATGAGATATTGAGGGCAGTGCAGGTGCCGTAATGACGAATGTAGAAATGGCGGATGACGAATTGATAAATGGCGAATGATGGATGCTGTTGGTTTTGGATTGCCGATATAAAGAGGTCCTTGCCATATGTAAAGTAATTCTGGACTAGCAGCATTCGCCATCCGCCATTCACCAATCCGCCATTACCTAAATAGCTTCATCATAAAATCAAACCCACTTGTTAACAACCGCAGAAATATTAAAAAAGGTTCGTGAACTGGAGATTAAAAGCAAAAAGCTCACCCGGCACCTGTTTACGGGCGAGTACCACAGTGCTTTTAAAGGAAGGGGCATGTTGTTTAAAGAAGTGCGCGAATACCATCATGGCGATGATATAAGATTTATAGATTGGAACGTTTCGGCCCGCTTCAATCATCCCTTCAGCAAATTATTCGAAGAGGAAAGGGAGTTGACCGTAATGCTATTGGTAGATGTGAGCGCCAGTTCCCTTTTCGGAACAACACAATACCGCAAAAGAGATTTGATTACAGAAATTGCGGCAGTGCTTGCATTTTCGGCCATCAGCAACAACGATAAGGTGGGCGTAGTTTTTTTTAGCGATAAAGTGGAGATGTTTATTCCGCCGAAAAAAGGAAGAGATCATGTGCTGTATATTGTGCGTGAATTGCTGACATCGAAACCAAAGAACAAGGGCACAAAATTGGGTGAGGCTTTGCGTCGATTTAATAACTCCACAAGGCAGAAATCGATCACCTTTATTTTAAGTGATTTTATCGATACCAGTTTTACCGAAGCCCTGAAAGTAGCGGGGCGAAAGCACGATATTATCGGTATTAAACTATACGACAAGGCAGATATGGAATTGCCGGATATCGGCCTGCTGCAGGCTTCAGACCTGGAAACAGGCGAAAACTTCCTCATCGATAGCAGCGACTACCTTACCCGGCAGCAATACCAGGCAGATTTTTTTAAACATACCGAATGGTGCAAGAATATCTTCCTGCAGGCAGGTTGCGATTTGTTGCATATTCGTACAGACGAGGATTATGTTAAGGTGCTTCAGAAATTTTTTATCGGAAGGAATCGTTGATACATGATGTACGCGCAAAAAGTCATTTTACATTGTTTGTTGTTCTTGCTGGGGGCGATTTTTTTTGCCGACGCACAGGTATTGATTAAATCTTTGCCGGAAAAAGACAAGATTTTGGTGGGAGAAGACCTGCGGGTTACTATTGAAGCCAGAATGCCGCTGGGGCAAAAATACAATTGGTTCAAACCCGATAGCATTCCCCATTTTGAATGGGTCGACCAGGGCAAGCCCGAAGAAAAAGATGGCGTGGATGGAAAGATCGTTCAGCAAATTCTTACCATTAGCAGCTACGATACCGGCTACTGGACCCTTCCAAAGTTTTCGATTAAAGTTGCCGGCCGAACCTATTCTACCGACACGGTTGGTATTCGCGTAGATTATGACGCGGGCTTCGACCCCAGCCAGGAATACAGGGATATCAAGGAAGCCGAAGCAGTAGAGCTACCGGCATCGTTCGACAAACGATGGTGGATACTGTCAGCAGCTTCGCTTGTGATATTGGCAATAATGATTTATTTGTGGCGGCGAGGCAGAAAGAAAATGCCGGCTAACCAAAATATACCCACGCTTTCGGCCTACGACGAAGCCCTGCAGGCATTGAACGAATTAAGAAAACAACAAAGCGATACAGCTCTTTCAAAAACGTTTTATACAAAGCTGAACGATATTTTCAGGAACTATCTTTCCCGGCAATTACAGGTATCCAGCTTTGAAAAAACCAACGATGATATCATCGGGCAGTTAAAACAGTTTTCTATGCCGCCCGATGCATTCAATAGAATGGCACAGGCATTACGCATGAGCGATTTTGTGAAGTTTGCTAAATACCAGCCATCATTGGCCGATAACGAAGAGTGCCTGGCGGCAATAGAGTCGGCCATTAAAACCTTATACAAACCAATATCGCAAACGCAGTGATATACGAATGGATACAACATATAGAATTTGCATGGCCAAAGGCATTCTTTCTTTTTGCCATCGTGCCGCTATTGGTTTTTTGGTACATCCGTCGCCATAAAAAGCAACAGGCTTATTTTCTTGTTTCTTCTTCCACAAAATTTCCTCGCAGCTCTTCGCTAAAAACCAGGACCTGGCATTCTTTGTTCCTGTTCCGCTTGCTGTCGATCAGTTGCCTTATCGTTGCATTGGCGCGACCGCAAGACCGGTTTAATGAAGAGCTGAAAAGCGGCGAAGGCATCGATATCGTCCTTTGCATGGATGTAAGCGGAAGTATGATGGCGCAGGATCTTTTACCCGATCGGTTGGAAGCGGCCAAGCAGGTAGCGGCTGAGTTTGTTGCGCAACGGGTTACCGATCGGGTAGGAGTGGTTATTTTTTCAGGTGAAAGTTTTACACTTGTACCTCTTACTACCGATAAGGCTGTATTGCAATCGCAGATCTACAATATTCAGCGAGGATTGCTGGAAGACGGCACTGCTATTGGCGACGGACTGGGCATTAGCGTGGCACGATTGAAAAATTCAACAGCAAAAACAAAAGTGATCATACTTCTTACCGATGGAGAAGACCAGGGCGGACGCATTTCACCAATAGAAGCGAGGCTGATGGCTAAGAGCTATGGAATACGTGTCTATACCATCGGGATCGGTACCGAAGGCTTTGCTCCTGTTCCCGTACAAACAAGCACAGGCCGTGTTACTACACAAATGCAAAAAGTAAATATCGACGAAAAGCTGCTGCGGTCCATTGCAGCAGAAACGGGCGGACTCTATTTCAGGGCAAGAGATACAGAAAGCCTGAAAGGAATTTATGCCGAGATTGATAAGCTGGAAAAATCGAAGATCGAAACAACCGCGTTGAATCGCTACGCAGAAAAATTCCATCCTTTTGCTATTGCGGCCGCATTCTTTTTGTTACTGGAAATTTTATTGCGGCTGACGGTGTTTAGAAAGTTTCCTTAGGGGCGACCGGGTCTGACGGTTCCGTCTGACCCGCTTCACAATTCTGTATATTGCAGATTCATGGAAGGAATTGTTTACAAATCAACCGGAAGCTGGTATATCGTAAAAAACGAAAAGGGCCAGGTATTCAACGCAAGAATCAAAGGCGTTTTTAAAATCGATGAAATTACCAGTACCAACCCGGTAGCGGTAGGAGACAGGGTAGAGATGGAAATGGAAAACGAAAACGAACAAACAACGATTATTACTGAAATACTGCCCCGCAAAAACTATATCAACAGGCAAAGCCCCCGTGCCAAAAATCAACATCATATCATTGCCGCCAATCTCGACCAATCGATACTGGTTGCTACGTTAAAAGAACCCAGGACCTCCCAGGGATTTATTGATCGCTTTCTTGTAGCATCCGAGGCCTATCATGTGCCCGCAATGATTGTTTTCAATAAAAGCGACCTGTTTAAGAAAAAGGAAGAAGAGCTGTTTGAAGAATGGAAAACCATGTATGAAGCGATCGGCTACCCCGTTTTTAAGATGAGTGCAAAGCAAGGGGAGGGGATCGATGAACTGAGAGCAGAGCTGGAGAACAATACAACATTGATAAGCGGGCATAGCGGGGTTGGCAAATCATCTTTATTAAACGCCTTATTACCTGGATTGGAAATTCGCACGCAAGACGTGAGCGGGTGGAGTGGCAAGGGACTGCACACCACCACCTTTGCCGAAATGTATGATCTGCCCTATGGCGGCAGAATAATCGACACACCCGGCATGCGTGAGTTTGGTTTGGTCGATATCACCAGGCAGGAACTGTCGCATTATTTTCCCGAAATGCGGGAGCGATTGGTAAACTGCCAATTCAATAATTGCCTGCATATAAACGAGCCGGGCTGCGCTATTAAAGAAGCAGTGACCAATGGCCTTATTCACGAAAACCGGTACGTGAGTTACTACGGAATCCTCGAGTCGATTGAGGAAAGGAGATATTGACAGAGGGTATAAAAAGTTTCAGAGTTTAAGGGTTTCAGAGTTTAAGGGTAGTAAGTTATACGGCTGCCTGTTTGAATTAAAACAACTCTTAAACTTTGAAACCCTCAAACCCTTAAACCATTAAACTTCTTCAACCCCCACAAAAAAGCCGAAGCTGCATTCACAACTTCGGCTCAACTAGGATGAGTACTACGAAATTTAAGACATGTATTTCCTGGCCGAATGAATCATAAGTTTATTCTCCAGGAATTTTGCGACTTCAATAACAGCATCGTTATCCTTTCGCGGTGCTTCGCGGAATTTATACGGATAAATAGAAATGCCCGTATAGATGTTGTAATGAAGCGTTAGAATATGGTTTTTGTAAGAAAAATTCCAGGTGAGGGTATCAAAATCGTCTTCTTTTTGGGTAAACCTTATTTCCAGGTCGTCCGATAAAATATTGGCCACTTCGTAAAAACGTTTCAGGCCGCAATCGTCGTCGATAATAGCTTCGGTACAGCCAAAATCGGTGCGTAAGGTAAGGCTCATAAAAAACGGATTTGGGTTATCAAATAGGTACGAACAGGGTTCTACCAGGGTTATTATGCCTTAAACTTTCTGGCCTTGGGAACTTTTTCCCCCGACAAAATCCTTTCTGCACCAACAGCTCTTCCGTTAGCGGGGCAACCGTATTTCGGTCCGAATACTTTATTCCATAAACTGCATGAACTGCCTAGTACCAATACAATGGCGAGGAGGAGAGTGGCTACCGAAGGCCTGATCGTTTTCATAAGAATTTATTTTCTACGGGTTAATCATTTTAAAGCTACTACTAATATCCGGCAAATGCAATAGGGTAGCTGTATTTACCCCTTTACCTGTTCCCGGAACCAATCCGAGTATCGAACGTAATTATTTGCAATTCTGTCTATTTCGCCATGAATTTGATTTTCATCAATGCTTTTGACTTTTTTCGCGGGAATACCCGCATAAATGCTACCGGCCTCGCATTCAGTGCCTTCCAAAACAACGGCCCCAGCGGCAATAATCGTGTGGCTGTGTATAATGGCATTGTCCATAACAATGGCGCCCATTCCTATCAAAACATTGTCGTGCACCGTGCAGCCATGCACTATGGCATTGTGCCCAATGGAAACATTGTTGCCTATAATCGCTTTTGTGCGCTTGAACGTGCAGTGAATAATCGCTCCGTCTTGCACATTTACTTTATTGCCCATACGCACGCTGTTTACATCGCCGCGTACTACCGCGTTAAACCAGAAACTGCAATCGTTGCCCGCAATCACATCGCCCACAATGGTAGCATTGGGAGCAATAAAACAGTTTTCTCCAAATTGAGGATAGATTCCATCGACGTGTAAAATGGTAGGCATAGCGAGTGTTTTTATTGTTTGGATGATGAAGGGTTAAAGGGTTTAAAGGTTTAATAGTTTAAGGGTTGCTGAAATTCGGGCACCCTTTTACATTAGCATCAACTCTTAAACCATTAAATCCTTAAACTTTGCAACCTTAGAACTCCACCTCCCAAATATCCAAAATTTTGTTGCGACATTTGCTGCTGATGAGTAATAACAAGAAGATAAAATTGCGAAAAAACAACAGCATCGGTAGTTTACGACAGTTATTTCTTTCGCATGTAGCACAAACTTCTCCCTCTCCCATTGCCCTCGAAATAACCAGGGCAAAAGGCACCAAACTCTTCGATCGGAAAGGTAAAGAGTATCTTGACCTCATTGCCGGCATCAGTGTTTGCAACGTAGGGCATTCGCATCCAAAAGTTATAAAGGCAATTAAAAAGCAGGCTGATGAGTACTTGCACCTGCTGGTCTATGGCGAAATGATCGAAACGCCGCAGGTACAATATGCCAGGATGCTGACCGATCATCTTCCCAAAACTTTGAATAGCGTTTATTTCACCAATTCGGGCGCCGAAGCCACAGAGGGCGCCATGAAATTGGCGAAAAGAGTTACAGGAAGAACGCAGATAGTTGCCTTCAACCAGAGTTATCATGGCAGTACGCAGGGTGCATTGAGTGTTATGGGCGATGAATACTGGCGCAATGCCTTCCGTCCCCTCCTACCCGATACCTGGCACCTCGAATACAATTCGCAACAGGCCATCGATTTTATTACTGAAAAAACAGCCTGTGTAATTGCAGAAACTATACAAGCCGAAAGAGGAGTATATGCGCCGCTGAAACAATGGTTGAAAGCCTTGCGAAAAAGATGTGATGAAACAGGAACCTTGTTAATACTCGATGAAATCCAGACAGGTTTTGGTCGCACTGGCCAACTCTGGGGATTTGAAGCATTTGACGTAGCCCCCGATGTGGTATTATTGGGAAAGGCCCTCGGTGGCGGATTGCCGTTAGGAGCTTTTGTTGCTGACAGAAAACTGATGAACCGGTTTACTGAAAACCCGGTATTGGGTCATATTACCACCTTTGGCGGGCATCCCCTCTGTTGTGCGGCCGGCATGGCTGCCATGGATGTGTTAATGAAAGAGGAGTTGATAGAAACGGTGCACAAAAAGGAATACCTGTTCAGAGAACTGTTGCAACACTCGCGAATCAGATCGATTCGTTCGAGAGGATTGTTGATGGCCGTAGAGTTAGAATCGGCAGAAATGGTATTGAAAACTACACAGGAATGTATCCGGCGCGGTGCCCTTACCGACTGGTTTTTGTTTGCCCAGCATTGCCTGCGCATAGCACCGCCATTAACGATTAAAGAAAAGGAGATCCGCAAAGCTTGTTCAATAATTATTGAAGCCCTCGATGCTGTTTGATATATCGGCTATAGCTTTTGGTATTGTTATCCGGGCGTAGTTATCTGATCAATATTTCGGGAAGAACGTTCAGCAATTTCTTTAACCTTATCAAGGGCTTTCGGCCAGACAGTTTCGAAATAGCTCTGGTATTCGGGTGTTAAATCCATTTCTACCGTGAGCGTTACTCCCCCGGTTATGGGCTTGAGAGAATAATTCTCTTCTGCCCCCGCCCACTGTTTTGCTTCCGGGTCGTCGTAGATTTCTTGGTGCGCCTTTACGATTCCCAAATGATGAAAAGACATAAACTCATGGGGAACCAGTTTAGCGATTTTGCTGGCCATGCCCTCACCTTCTGGAGAAAGGAATAATATCTTGCTGCCCTCCCTCCAATCGCTGACAGCATGAGAGCCTTCGCAGAAAACGGAGGTCCACTCGCGGTAATGCGCATCTTCCCACAAAACCTCCCAAACTCTTTCAGGATTTGCGCTAATACTTGTTTGAAATTTTTTTCGTTCCATTTTTACCGGATTTTGGTTGCGTATAGTTGAAAAGCCAGTGATGGCCGTATTTATCTGTTAGCCCACCAAAAAGAGCTCCCCATTCGGTATTGGTAATGGGATGCGATTCGATTGCGTTTTTCCCCAGCTTTTGGTAAAGCGATTTGATTTCCTTTTCGCTGGTACAGTTGATAAAGATTGAAACCGTATTCCCTTTAATCAGCCCGTATTCGCTAACCATATCGGTTCCCATCAATAACAGGTTGTTTTTTCGTAAGGTAGAATGAAGGATGAATTTTTTCATAGCGGGGGGAAGTTTTTTACCAGGCGAAACTTCACCCACTGTTTGAAATGTCAACTCGCCACCAAAGCAATTGTGGTAAAAATGCATGGCTTCGCGGCAGTTTCCGTTAAAATTAAGGTATGTAATTAATTGGGTCATTCTGTTTGTTCGTTAGTAGAACAAAGTTGTTTGTTTTGAATGGGGCCGTTGGGGTGTATTTACGACAAATCGAAGGCGCTTTGCGCCAATAAGAGGAATATATTTGCTATGAATTTGCCGATTGTAGAATTTTATCATTCGATGAAGAAGCAAGCGGGTAGTTTGCAATTCTGATGAACCTAAAACAGCCATCATGAAAAATGTCTCGATACTTGTACCGGAATCGGCCGTGCCTGAAGCGGTGGCCGATCCCCGTTATCTTTTCAATACGGCTAACCAGTTTCTCCTGGCGGCGGGTAAGGAGCCTTTTTTTAAGGTGGAATTGGTAGCTACAAAGAAAACGGTAAGACTGCAGGATGGTTTTTTTTCGGTTCACCCGGATCGTTTGTTAGACGAAGTGGATAAGACAGATCTCGTAGTGATACCTGCTTTGTTTGGCGATATGAAAAAGGCCGTCGAGAAAAATAAGGAGACCATTCCCTGGCTCTTAGATCAATATCAAAAAGGAGCTGAGCTGGCCTCGCTTTGCGTGGGAGCTTTTTTGCTAGCTTCTACTGGACTGCTAAATGGAAGAAAATGCTCCACGCATTGGGCTTTTTACAATGAGTTTCGGGATACCTTTCCCCACGTAGAAGTACAGGATGGCAGTATCATTACAGAGGAGAACCGGATATATACCAGCGGAGGAGCTACTTCTTATTGGAATCTTTTGTTGCATTTGCTCGAAAAATACGTGGATCGTGACACGGCCATACTTGCAGCAAAATATTTTGCCATTGATATTGACCGGGAGAGCCAGTCGGCATTTGCCATTTTTCGTGGGCAAAAAGATCATACCGATGAAGCGATAAAGAACGCGCAGGATTTTATTGAGGCAAATTATGCCGAAAGAATAACCCTGGATCAGTTGGCAAAAAATGCGGCGGTGAGCAGAAGAAGTTTTGAACGTCGTTTTAAGCAGGCCACAGGCAATACGGTTGTTGAATATATTCAGCGGGTCAAAATTGAGGCGGCTAAGCGAAGCTTTGAAGCTACCCGGAAAAATATCAGCGAAGTAATGTACGATGTGGGCTATACCGATAGTAAGGCATTTAGATCGGTGTTTAAGAAAATAACGGGGCTTACGCCGATAGAATACCGGAATAAGTACAATAAAGGAGTGTTGAATTAAGAATAAAGTGAGCTTTGGAATAGGCGCGCCGATGGACGTGGGTTAGATGCGCCGCTGGCCCGGTTTTTTGCAGCCCCGAGGGCCCTCCCAGCCCTCCCCCGCCACCACCTCCTGGTTTTGTTTCGGGTTTACCTGGTGCAAACCCCGGCCCTGAGTAATTGCATCTTTACTCTTCATTAGTATGGAACCAACAGGCGGGCTCCTGACTAATCAACACCTCCCGCAATGTTCGAACACTTGCAAGTGATATTTATCAATCAGGATACAAATATCAATTAGACATCCAGGTGAGCCATGGGAAAAAAACTTTTTTAAATGAGAAATTTCGGAAATGAGAGGAGGATTCTCCCTGGGTATTCTGTGTTTTAAACCGCAGAGAACCAGAGGGCATAGAGAATAATTGCGAATAAAGACCTTGTGTACCTCCGTGTGTTCAGTGGTTAAAATCTATCCTGTGTTATCTGTGTTTTAAACCGCAGAGAACCAGAGGGCATAGAGAATAATTGCGAATAAAGACCTTGTGTATCTCCGTGTGTTCAGTGGTTAAAATCTATCTTGTGTTATCTGTGTTAAAAAGCACTCTCTCTCATACATTTCCTTCCCAATTGGCCCATTAACAAATTTTCTCATTGTCTAATTATGTCATTGTTTCATTCAAGCTTCTTTTTTTCACACAAAAAAGGCCCGCCCTTGATAGAGCCGGCCGTTGCTAACCTATGAAAAACACCTAGTTTAAATCAAATTTCTTTTTTATTGGCGAATGCGATTGCGTTCCAGCCGCTGCTGCCTTCTTTCCATAATTTCTTTTTGCAGGAAAGCATTGAATTCGCGCTCCACACGAAAGAACGCATTTACCTTTTCGGTAGATAAGGCCTTTGCAAATTCTCCATTGAATCGCTTGCGGATACTGAGTATCTTTTCCTCACGTTCAATTTCGGGAACCTTGTTTTGCCTTGCTTCCAATTGTGCCTTGCGCAATTCGTCGGCATACTTGTTATACACGGGCCAGAATTTCTGTGCTTCCTCAGTAGTCAGATTCAACTTACGTGTGAGATAAGCAATCTTCATGGCTTCGATTCGACCCCCATCTCTTTTATCGTCATCGTCCTGCGCATATCCTGCCGCAACGAACCCGAGAAAGATCGACAATATGAGTAAATATTTTTTCATGATTCTACGATTAGTTAATAGTTGTATTAGCATTGCTTCCCGATTGCTCCACGTAGGCCTGCAACTCTTCATCGCTTACATCGGCCAGCATTTCTTTCATATCCGAAGCATCTATATCATCGGGATTTGAATTAATTACAGTTGCAGTATTAACGGGCGCTTCTTCTTCAAAAAATTTGAACAACTCCTCATCGCTTACTTTATCAATCTTCTTTTCCATTTCTTTCGCTATAGCTTCTTCGTTATTGCCTGCAGGCTTGTTGATAATAAACAAAGCTGCTGTAAGTATTAAACCTGCCATCACGGCTGCGGCCGCATATTGCCTCCATTTCTTTCCAAAACCTATCGATACAACTTTTGCCGGTTGTTGCCGTTTTGCCTTTTCCAGCACCTCATTGGCAAACGATTCAAAATAATCTGCCGGTACCTGGTAGGGATTAATCGATTTCAAACCGCTCATCAAAGGCGAAAGATTTTCCAATTCCTCATTCACCAGTTCAATAGCCTTGGCACCCTCGGTAACATTATCGGCCAGCTCTTCAAAATAACCCTGTGGTAAGCGGTATGGATTTGTTTTCTGCAAACCTTTCAGTACGGGCGACAACAATTCCAATTCCTCTTTTGCAGAACCGGCTTCCATAGCTTTTACCCTATTCAATAGGGTATCGGCCAGGTTCTCAAAATAACCCTCGGGCACTAAATAGGGATTTGTGTTGGCTCTATTCAAAACAGGCGAAAACTCTTCATTTTTTGCCCGGGCTAAAACCGCCTCTGGCAACCGCTCAAAATAACCCTCCGGCGCCTCGTAAGGATTTGCCGCGATTATCCCTTGCAGCGAAGAACCCAGTTCTATCAGCTCATTTTCTATGTTTTTCCTGTTTGTCATTGCACTTATTGAGACGAATTTCTGGCTTTAAAGTTTAATGATTGAGGATATAATCCTCAATTTTTTTAACGGCATGGTGATAGCTGGCTTTTAAAGCGCCTTCGGATGTTTCCAATACCCGGCTCATTTCTTCGTAAGGCATTTCATCGTAATACCGTAAACTAAAGACTACCCGCTGTTTTTCAGGGAGTTGCTGTATTGCCAGTTGCAGTTTCCACTCCAGTTTGTTGGCGTCGAAATGCCTGTCGGCCCGAACCTTGTTTTCGAGCCCGCTTTCAATATCGCTTAAGGAAACTGCCGATTTTCTTTTTTGCTGCTCTAGGAAGGTGAGGCACTCGTTGGTGGCAATCCGGTATAACCAGGTATATAACTGTGAGTCTTCGCGGAAATTTTCAAGCCCATTCCATACGCGGATGAATACGTTCTGCAATACATCGTTGGCGTCTTCGTGCTCTACTACCATGCGGCGGATATGCCAGTAGAGTCGCTCCTGGTACTTGCGAATGATAGAAGTATAGGCCTTTTCTTTGGTGGCCGGATCACGAAACTGGATGAGCAGTTCGCTGTCCTGGGTGGTTACCGCCATAAGGTTAGCATTTGAGGGTTTCGACCAAATTGTTTGTATATGGTTTAACGATGAGGAAGTTTTTTTATGATAGGAATGTGAAAAGCCGGGCAGAACGTCTCAAGCCGCAGGTAAATCGTTATGAAAGTTTGCCGAAAAACAAAAAACCACTCCATTAATGAGTGGTTTCTCTATTAAAATATATTCAGGCCTCGCTAACGAACACGCAACTTACCCACTGGTCACTCGCCCCTTCCCACTAGCCCTTCCTCCTCATCGCTCTCTCGGCTGCTTCCACAATATTCGGCGTATCCAATCCGTATTTTTTCAACAGTTGGGCAGGCGTGCCGCTTTCGCCAAATGTATCGTTGGTACCTACGTATTCGATGGGAACAGGGAAATGTTTGGAAGCGGTTTGTGCAATCGCATCACCCAATCCGCCAATGATATTGTGTTCTTCCGCCGTTACTGCGCATTTGGTTTTGCGGAGAGATTTTAATACCGATTCAGTATCCAGTGGTTTAATAGTATGAATATTGATTACTTCAACGCTGATGCCTTTCTCTTCGAGTATTTTTCCTGCCTCGATGGCCTTCCATACCATATGTCCGCAGGCAAAAATCGATACATCATTTCCTTCGCTGAATTGTTGTGCCTTGCCAATTTCGAAAGGCATGCCCGTTGTGAAAATGGGCCATGAAGGACGACCGAATCGGAGATATACAGGTCCCTCGTAATCGGCTATGGCAATGGTTGCCGCCTTGGTTTGTTCGTAGTCGCAGGGAACGATTACCGTCATACCCGGCAGCATCTTCATCAGGCCAATATCCTCCAGTATCTGGTGGGTGGCGCCATCTTCACCCAGCGTTAAGCCGGCATGCGAGGCGCATATTTTTACATTCTTACCCGAATAGGCAACAGATTGCCGGATCTGGTCGTATACCCTTCCCGTGGAGAAGTTGGCAAAGGTGGTAGTATAAGGAATTTTACCGCCAATGGTCAAGCCTGCTGCCACCCCGATCATATTGGCTTCCGAAATACCACACTGGAAGAATCTTTCGGGAAATTCTTTCATGAACTGGTTGAGTTTCAGGGAACCTGCGAGGTCGGCCGTGAGCGCTACTACATTGGGATTTTTGCGGCCCAGCTCTGCAATTCCATCGCCAAATCCGCTGCGGGTATCTTTCTGCCCGGTCGATTGAATATCTTTTAACATGGTCAAATTTTGGTGCTGCAAAGTAAGGGAAAAGCGGGCTTACCCGAAGGAGTTTTTTGGAAAGGAATTGGAACTGCAAGCTTTTCGCTTCACGCCACTAGTATGAGTGAAAAGTAATATAAAACTGTTTAAGCTGAATCGAAACTGTGCCCGGCTACCATGAGATCATTTATGCTCATCGCTCATAGTTCACCGCTATCACCCACTGCTACCTAAACTTTATCGATCCCATCATCTCCTCCGCCACCGGTCTCCATTCTTTTAATTTCTTTTCAACACAATTGAATGAACAAATAAGAAGTTTACCATCGAGATCAGTAAACAGCATATAGTTGAATATCTTGTCGGCGGGAGTATCCGTAATTACTTTGAAGAACCCGATTTTCTTACCGTTGATTTCCCTGATCCCGCTTTCTTCCCATACGGCATTGGGATATGCATTTTCGAGACTTTCCTTCAATACATCGCGGTACTTTTCCAGCGTTTCGGCACTGGCCTTACTGTCGGTATGATTGAATGCAATGCTGATGGCGCCGGTATTATCGCTGTACACCAGTTTCGGCGGACGGGCACCGGGATATTTTATTTTGATCAGCTCCTCACTCATGGGCTTCCATCCCCTGGGCATCAGTATTTCCACCTTATTGTCTAATACCAATTTCTTTTCCAGTTCCACCGGGAAGACAGTGGAGAAGGAAAGGATGAATATGAAGAAGAGTTTTGGCAAAATGTTTTTTAGAATCTTAGAACGCAAATAATAAAGAACTGGTATTTTTCACCTCAAGCTGCACGAACTTGCAGCGTACCACTAATTCAACCCCGTCGGCTTACTCAAATAAAACTTTTCATCGTTCTTGATCTTTTGTTCCCATTTCCATGCGGTCGACATCATATCTTCCAGGCCGTATTTGGGATTCCAGCCCAGCACTTTGCGGGCATGGTCGTTGTTGGCATAAATCGCAACAACATCCCCGGGGCGACGCGGGCCAATCACATAGTTTAATTTTTCCCCGCTTACTTTTTCAAATGCCTTGATCGCTTCCAACACGGTCACTCCATTGCCTGTACCCAGGTTGAATACTTCGGCACGCGAACTGTTCCTTCCTTTTTCCAGGTACTTTATAGAAAGCGTATGTGCATTGGCGATATCGCTTACATGAATGAAGTCGCGCAGGCAGGAACCGTCGCGGGTATTATAGTCATTGCCAAAAACTGTCATTAAAGGCAGCTTGCCAATTGCGGTTTGGGTAATGGCAGGAACGAGGTTGGCTGGTTTTCCTATGGGTAATTCTCCAATAAGTATGGAAGGATGGGCCCCCACCGGGTTAAAATAACGAAGCAGGATACACTGCGTTGCATTCGCCTTCGCGAATTCGTTAATGATTTGCTCACCCATTTGTTTGGTATAGCCGTAAGGCGATTCGGCAGGTTTGGGTGGCGTACTTTCTGTTACCGGTATCGTATCGGGATTGCCGTATACGGTACAGGAAGAAGAGAAAACGAAATAAGGGATATTAAATTCCTGCACGCATTTCAATAAATTAATCAGCGAAAGCAGGTTGTTTTCGAAATATAATAAGGGTTGTTCTACCGATTCGCCCACGGCTTTGTAGGCCGCAAAATGGATAATACCGCTGATGTCTTCATTCTCCGCAAAAATGGCGAATGTATCATCGAAATTGCAAAGATCAACTCTGTAGTTCTTTACTTTTTTCCCGGTGATTTTTTCCACTCCTTCCAGTATGCGGGGAGTAGAACGTGAATTGTTATCGACCGAAATCACTTCGTACCCGTTTTCAATAAGATCGACAAGCGTGTGTGAGCCAATATAACCACAACCTCCGGTCACTAATATCTTACTCATGAAAAAGCTTATTTATGATTAATTCTCTTTTAAAATATTCATCAGGTACTGGCCATAACCGCTCTTCAGCAGGGGCTGGGCCATTTTTTCCAATTGCGCGGCATCGATAAATTTTTTGCGGTAGGCAATTTCTTCAATGCATGCAATTTTGATTCCCTGCCTTTGCTCAATTACCTGTACAAACTGCGATGCCTGCATCAGCGAATCGAAAGTACCCGTATCGAGCCAGGCCGTTCCCCGGTCGAGTATCGATACCTTCAATTTAGTACGGCGAAGATATTCTTTATTTACATCGGTGATTTCGTATTCGCCGCGGGCGCTCGGTTTCAGGTCGCGTGCAATCTGCACCACTTCGTTATCATAAAAATACAAACCGGGAACCGCGTAATTGCTTTTCGGCTTTGCCGGCTTCTCTTCAATAGAAATTACCTGGTTGTTTTTGTCGAATTCCACCACGCCGTATCGTTCAGGATCGCTTACATGATAGGCATATACTATTCCTCCATCAGGATTAGTATTCTTCGACAATTGTTCGCCCAGTCCGGCCCCATAAAAAATATTGTCGCCAAGTACGAGTGCAACTTTATCATTTCCGATAAAATCGGCTCCAATAACAAATGCCTGCGCCAGTCCGTTCGGCACAGCTTGTTCGGTATAACTGAATTTTAGTCCCAGTTGCTCACCAGTTCCCAATAGCCTTTTGAATTGGGGCAGATCGTGCGGAGTAGAAATAACCAGGATTTCGTTGATACCAGCCAACATTAATGTGGAAAGCGGATAATAAATCATTGGCTTGTCGTAAATCGGCATGATCTGTTTGCTGATGGCATACGTGATGGGATGTAAGCGTGTGCCCGATCCACCAGCCAATATAATTCCTTTCACGAGGGATTGATTTGATTTATGAAAACAATACTAGTAAAACTGCCGCCAAGGTAAGGAGAAAGATAGGAAATGCAAAGCGAGGAGAGGGTTTGAGAGTTTAAGGGTTTGAGGGTTTAAAGGTTTCGGAGTTTAAGGGTTGCTTCAATTCATAATGGCTGATGAAACAAGAACAACCTTAAACTTTTAAACTCTTAAACCCTTAAACTCTGAAACTTCCACTTCTACGAAACCAACTTAACAATATAATAAACTGCCGCCGCCAGTAATGCGCTTACAGGAATGGTAAGAATCCATGCCCAAAGCAGGTTGATGGTAACACCCCAGCGTACAGCCGATAATCTTTTGGTAGCGCCAACACCAATGATAGAGCCGGTAATAGTATGTGTAGTACTTACAGGTATTCCCAGTTTTTCGGTGAGAAACAAAGTGAGCGCTCCTGCTGTTTCTGCGCTTACGCCTTCGAGCGGGGTTACTTTGGTAATACGTGTTCCCATTGTTTTTACGATCTTCCATCCCCCACTCATGGTACCGAGGCCAATCGCAATAAAGCTGGCCAGCGGAACCCAGACATGGGTATTCACAAATTCCCCGAAACTCATGGTAACGCCATGTTGCTTTTCGTAAAAAATATAAGCGGCTCCAATAATTCCCATTACTTTCTGCGCATCGTTTCCTCCATGTCCCAAACTAAATAAAGCTGATGAAACAAGCTGCAATCTCCGGAACCAGCTATCGGCCCGGTAGGGATTGGCCCTTCGGCAGATATTGACAATGATTACTGTGATAAGAAACGCCACAATCATACCAATCAGCGGCGCCATGAATATGAAAAGAAATGTAGGAATTACCTTGGCATAGTTAATAACATTGATGCCATCCTTGCTCAACGCACCTGCATGCGCCAGCGCTGCGCCCATAAATCCTCCCAGCAGGGTGTGCGAAGAACTCGAAGGAATTCCAAACCACCAGGTGAGCAGGTTCCAGGATATAGCTGCTACGAGCCCTGAAAAAATTACTTCCAGGGTTATGAAATTTTCGTTAACCGATTTGGCAATGGTATTGCCGATCTTGAATTCTCCCACTATATATTTTGAAACAAAAAAGGCAGCAAAATTGAAGATAGCAGCCCACAATACCGCCTGGAAAGGCGTAAGCACCTTGGTGGAAACGATGGTGGCAATTGAATTGGCGGCATCGTGAAATCCATTGATGTAATCAAACACAAGCGCCAGAATAATAATTACTACCAGGAATGTGAAGCTCATAAACAGGGGATTAATTTGCCAATGTGCAAATAAGTAAATGTGAGAATGAGGTAATCGTTTTTTGTTAGGATCATCTCTATGGCTTATGCATATTTGATGATGATGGATTCGATAACATTCGCTGCGTCTTCGCATTTATCGGTAACCACTTCCATCACCTGGTATATTTCTCTTTTCTTGATTACTTCTTTGGCATCGGGTTCTGTTTCGAACAGGCGATCGATACTCATATCAAATATATCATCGGCCTGGTTTTCGATGCTGTTCACCTTCACCAACGCATCGGTAATGTTGCGCATATTGCGCATATTTCTCAATTCTTTTACCGCCGTACGTACATGGTCGCATCCCTGTTCAATAAGGTCGGCCATTTTCTGAATGCCCTGGTCGTTGGGGTTTATTTTATAGAAATTAATCTTTTTAGCTGTTGCAAAAGTATAATCACAAATATCGTCGAGTGCCGAGGCGAGGTAGTGAATGTCTTCGCGGTCGAAAGGGGTAATGAAATTGCGCCCCAGCTCTGTAAAAATGCGATGCGTGAGTTCGTCGTTCAAATGCTCAAGATCCTCCACTTTGGAGATGATCGCGGCCCTTTTATCGAAATCGGGTTCAGTAACTACTTCTTTTAATACTTTACCCATTTTAGATACATTATCCGCCACTTCTTCGAACAGGGAATAAAATACCTTGTCCTTAGGCATAAAGATTTTAAAGATCGAATTCAAAGCCATGACTCAAAATTTGCGCAAAGATTAGTTTAATAGATGGGTCTGCTAAGTACCCTATCATTTGGTAACAATTTCTTAATATGGCCTTTTTCCCGCTTGTCTACCTTTGCGCAATGTTAATTAATTATGAATTTAATGTTAAGTGTTAAGAAAAGCGGGCTTTTGTGTATCCTGGTTTTGTTGGGCTATTTTGCTGAGGCCCAGTTCTTAATGGATATGATTGATACCACGACCGACATGGGCAAGGGAATGTTGAACCTTTACAGCCGTTTCGACCGCCTCCGGCTGAGCGGCTATATTCAACCCCAGTTCCAGTTGGCCCAGGAAAAAGGAACACGCAATTTTGAAGGGGGAGATTTTGGCCCCAATACCAATAGCCGTTTTATGCTTCGCCGTGCCCGGGTGCGTATCGACTATGTTCGCTCCAATAAAAATCACCAGCCCTCGATGCAGTTTGTTTTCCAGTTCGATGCGAACGAAAGAGGATTTACAGTACGCGACGTATGGGCCCGTCTCTTCGAAAACAAATGGCAGCATTTTGCTTTTACGACCGGTATGTTTGCCCGGCCCTTTGGTTACGAGATTAATCTTTCTTCGCAGGATCGCGAATCGCCCGAACGCGGACGCATGTCGCAAACCCTGGCTAAATCGGAACGTGACCTCGGAGCCATGATCACCTTTGAATCGAGAAAGAAAGACTTTAAATGGCGCTATCTTAAAATTGATATGGGGCTTTTCAACGGACAGGGTATTAATGGTCCGGGCGAGTTTGACGAGTTCAAAGATTTTATCGGAAAGATTGCTCTCAAACCCTATCCTATTGCAAAGAATATTACATTATCTGCCGCTGCTTCCTATCTCAACGGCGGAATCGTTCAAAACACCAAATACCGCTTCGAAACGAAAGATGTCGCCGGCTCCAAGCTATCGGTAGTGGATTCATCGGCCGCCAATATCGGTCACAAAAACCCGCGTCAATACAATGGCTTCGACGCCCAATTGAAATGGAAACACAAATGGGGAGCTACGGAGTTAAGGGGAGAATATTGGTGGGGAACCCAAACCGCCAGCGCCAACAGCAGCGAAACACCCGCGGTATTGCTGGCTTCCAACGAAGGCTATCATATCCGCCAATTCAACGGCGCTTTCTTTTATTTTTTACAGAATATAATTAATACCCACAACCAACTGGGAGTGAAAATCGATTGGTACGATCCTAATACCCGGGTTTCGGGCATGGAGATTGGTAGACCTGGTGCCGGGTTATCGCCTGCCAATATTAAATATACCACCTACGCCTTCGGCTATAACTATTATTTTAATGAGAACGTAAAGCTGATGCTTTGGTATCATATTCTCAAAAACGAAAAAACCCAGTTGGCGGGTTATACGAGCGACCTGAAGGATAATATTCTCACCTGCCGCCTGCAGTATCGTTTCTGATTCTTCGAAAAGGCGCTATTGAATTCGGGCCGGCAAACTTATAAATACAGTTAGTGATTGAATTTTGCCAACATTAGATCCCGTATCATTACCGGGATATTAAGCTCTAATCAACCAAAAATGACAGCAAAAGCTGGAATTGGACCCAAAAACTTCTTCTGGTAACATTGAGGTAACATTGCCGACACAATTCGATAACATTGCTGTAACATGTCGATAACATTGCGCTGATAGTTTTGCCCGCATGAAACTGTTAATGTTGCGCAAAACACTCAGCCTGGTAATCAGCTTCTTATTCATTTCCGTATTAGCCACTGCTCAATCCATCCGCCTGAGCGGAAGAGTTCTCAATCAAAAGAATGAACCCATCCCCGGCGCTACCATCAGCGTTCAGGGAATTGACCGTGCCCTCGCTGCCGACGTAGAAGGAAGATTTGTATTAAGCCTGGAGGCAGGAAAGAAATACGCTATTACAGTATCAAGCGCAGGTTATAATACCAAAATAGTGGAGGATGTTGAAGTTGCCGTAAATGGAGATAATAATATTACCATCGTTCTCGAAAATAAAACACTCGAGCAGGTTGTTGTACGTTCCTCTGTTCGTCGCGAAAGTACTGCTGCCCTTATCAATTTCCAGAAAAACAATACTTCTCTTTCCAGCGGACTAGCCGCCGATTTCATTCGCAGAACTCCCGATAAAAATACCGGTGAAGTATTGCGCAGGGTGAGCGGCGCTTCCATCCAGGATAATAAGTTTGTAGTGGTGCGTGGTTTGAGCGATCGCTACAATTCGGCCATGATCAACGGCGCTCAATTGCCTTCGAGCGAGCCCGACAAAAAAGCTTTTTCTTTCGATGTCATCCCCTCCAGTCTTATCGATAATATTATTATTAATAAAACGGCTACGCCCGACCTTACCGGTGAGTTTGCCGGCGGATTGGTACAAATTCAAACCAAGGATATACCTACTTCGAATCAATTGATATTGGGAGTAAGCCTCGGTTTCAACACACAATCGGCTTTCAAGGATTTTATAAGCAATGAAAGAGGTGGCAACGATTGGCTGGGCTTCAGCGATAACCGCAGCCTTCCCTCTTCTTATCCCAAAAAATACCTCGACTTCAATCGTCTTTCAACCGATGATCAATTGGCTGTTGCCAAATCATTCCGCGATGATGTGTACAGGGAAACTCAATCCACCGCCCTTCCGATTCAACAATATAATATTACCTGGGCCAATGCCGTGAAAGGAAAGAACGGCGGCGCTTTTGGTACCATTATTGGCGTTACTTACCGCAATTCGAAACTCCTCTACGATGCCACTAAAGAATTGTTCGAGAAGGGAGCAAACGGCCAGCAGTTCTTCGATTACAACGATCGCCAGAATAAATACACTACAAGCTGGGGTGCAGTTGCCAATATTGCCTGGAGCAAGAAAAAACATAAGATCGCTTTCAAGAACCTTTTTAACCAGTTATTCGACGATAATTATTATACACGTACCGGTATCAATACCGAAAACCTGCAGGATGTTTCCCTCCGTTCCAGCGTATTGAACCAGCGCAGCCTGCTTTCTTCGCAGCTCGAGGGAACTCATCAAATCAAACTGGGAAATATCAAACTTGCCTGGAACCTCAACTACGCATTCAACAATAAACAACAACCCGATCTTCGTGTACAGACTTACGGAAGAAGCATCGGTACCAACGATCCTTTTGCGATCAACCTTCGCGGTAACAATACCAACCGCTTCTTCAGCGACCTGAAGGACCATACATTCGGATATAACGCTTCTGCTGCCATACCTTTCAAATTGGGTAAGCAAACACAAAGCGTAAAAATCGGCGGAGCTTCTACTATTCGCCTGCGCGATTTCCGTGCGATTATTTTGGGATATAAAGAACCAACTGATCAAAGCCTGTTAACGCTGCCCTACGATCAAATTTTCTTAGCGCAGAATTTTGGCCCGAATGGATATCAACTCAGCACCGATTTGCAGAACCCACAGGATAAATATTATGGTATATCGGCTTTGTCGGCAGGATATATCATGTTCGATAACAAAATCGGAACCGATTGGAGATTGGTATGGGGCACACGTGTAGAAAATTTTGAACAATTCCTGAAATCGAATCAAACCGGAACAGAGAAGGCGCAAGTGATCAATACCGATAAACTGGATATCCTTCCCTCGGCAAATCTTACGTATAGCCCGAACGCCCGCACCAATGTTCGTGCTGCCGTATCGCGTACCGTTGCACGTCCCGAGTTTCGTGAAATCGCGCCCTTTACCTTTTTCGATTTCGAACAAATTGCTTCTACCGCAGGTACACCCAACCTGAAGCGCAGCAGTATTATCAATGCCGATCTTAGATACGAATGGTATCCGCAGGCAGGGGAATTGGTTTCGGTGGGTGCTTTCTACAAAGATTTCAAAGATCCCATCGAGCTACGCCTGAATAGCGCGAGCGTGGCTACCCGTCGTCAATACCAATTCCAGAACGCTGAAAAGGCACAACTGTATGGAGCGGAAGTAGAGTTTCGCAAGAACCTTTCTTTTCTTTCACAAAAAGCCGCCTGGCTGGAAAGATTGTACTTCAATGGAAATGCTTCGGTAATTTTTTCGGAAGTAACTCTTGGCAACGTAGATGCTTCGGGTAATAAACTTCCTTCTACCCAACGCCCGCTTCAAGGTCAGTCTCCTTATCTTATCAATGCAGGGTTCCAGTACGATGGAAAGAAGGGAACCAATATTTCTTTGTTATACAATCGTATTGGCCAGCGTTTGTCGCTCGTGGGTAACGATGATTTCGGTGATATCTACGAAAAGCCCCGCGATCTTGTCGATTTCCAGATCAGCCAACGTGTATTGAACAGGAAGGGGGAGCTTCGGCTTACCATCAGCGATATATTTAACCAGGCTTTTGTTACTTACGAAAACCGCAACGATAAGAAAACATACAATAGCGGTACCGATCGAGTATTCAGCTCGTTTACGCCCGGCACAACCATCAGCATCGGCTTTACCTACAACCTCGACCTTAAATAAAAAAGCATCCGTCAAAAATTCAAACAAAGAATAAAATGAAAAAATTAGTTCTGGCACTTTCTGTAGCAGCAATGTTCAGTGCTTGTATTAAAGTGGATATCGATGACTCCGTATCCAATAACGGACCTACGGGTCCAACCGGTTGTACTGGTACAAAAGAAGAAATTATCAAGTGCAGCAAAGTAATTACCGGTACCATTAACGAGAATGTTACCCTGCCAAAAGGAAAATATGTTTTGAAAGGATATGTGTATGTTAACAACCGCGCCGTATTGACCATTGCGGCCGGAAGTGTTATTGTAAGCGATACCGTTCAGAAAGGTGCTTTGATTGTAGAAAGAAATTCGCGTCTTTTTGCTGAAGGAACAGCAAGCGAACCCATCGTGTTTACCTCTGGCAAAACTCCCGGAAATCGTAAGCCCGGCGACTGGGGCGGAATCGTATTGTTAGGTAATGCGCCTACCAATCGTAGCACTACTCCCATCATTGAAGGTGGAATCAATTCTGAATATGGCGGAAGCATCGCTGCCGACAATAGCGGTACATTAAAGTATGTACGCATTGAGTTTGCTGGTATTGCTGCCGACCCTAACTCCGAAATCAATGGACTTACATTGGGCGGAGTAGGAAGTGGTACCACCCTCGAAAATATCCAGGTTTCGTATGGTAACGACGATGCTTTTGAATTTTTCGGCGGAACAGTAAATGCAAGAAATATCATTGCCTTTGCAACAGCCGATGATGATTTTGATTTTGATTTTGGATACGTGGGCCGTTTGCAGTTTGGTATTTCTTTGCGTGATCCTTTATTTGTAGATGGTGGCGATGCAGGTAATGGTATAGAATGCGATAACGATGGAACCGGAACAACAGCCACTCCGCGCACGCGCCCTCAAATGAGCAATTTCACTTTCTGCGGTCCTAATGGTGCTGCCGGAACTTTGGCCAACCATAACTTCAATACCCGTTTCCGTCGCTCCACACATTTTGTATTGCGCAACTCAATTTTAATGGGCTACGCAAAAGCCGGTTTCCAGTTTGAAAGCGATTCAACGGCCGCCGCTTACCTCGATGGTCGTGCCTTGTTCCGTCATAACCTGGTGCATGCGGTAGTAGATCCCTATAGAGTATCCAGCGCGACCTTAACGAATGCCGCTGCAGTGAAAACAAAGGCGGAAGGTGCGGATAGCTGTAAAACTTTTGCATCGGCTGCCGATATTCAACTGGAAAATCCTTTCAACCTTGCAGCGCCCAATTTCGCTCCCAAGGCAGGAAGCCCGGCCACTGCTGCCAATGCAGCCAGCTTCTTTAACTTCCCGAACTTTACCGTAACTACATATGTTGGTGCAGTGGGAACCACCAACTGGTTGCAGGGCTGGACCAGCTTCACTCCTCAAACCAACGTGTACTAATAAATAAACGTTGCACATTATTTTGACAAAGCCGCTTACCTTGTAGGCGGCTTTTTTATAGAATGTATATGAAAGTAAAAGGCTATTATTTATTGGCGTTAATAATCCTGGCAATGCTTGCCTGCAAGCAACCCGGTGCCAATAAACCCGGAGCAAAGAACGAAGGAAACACGGTAGCACCAGCTACAGCATTCGATCTCGACGAACGATTTGAACAGGCCGACAGCATCGTTGTTGTGTTTTATAAAGATCCTTATGGTCCGGATTCTTTGCGCTATACAAGATATTATACCCAAGCCTCACTCACCGATAATGCCTCGATTGAGCATCTAAAAAAACAATTGCGCGAACGATATGCGCAGGAAGAAAAAAGAGCATGCAGGAGCGAGGGAAAGATCTGGTGTTTTTCGAAGGGTAAGGTTTTTCAAACGGTTTATTTTTCTACCAAATGCAACGACTGCTGTTATCTCTACCTGATAAAAGACGGGAATTTTTATTACAGTCAAACAACGACTGCATTTGCAGAATGGTTGAATAAGATCAAACCAACGACCCAGGAAGTTGCCAATCAAGGTTTGGAAGAATGAGGCTAGCGAACAGGATTGTAAACGTAAGCAATTTCGTAAGCCGTTTTACTGAGTGAAGGCAGGGTTTCGCCCATGCGGAGATCTTCTTTTTGCGGAGTAGGTTCGCAGATATAGTATTTCTTACCATTATAAATGATCGGGTGGCCGATGGGCTTATCAAATTGTACAGCCACGGTTACATGGGTTGGATAGCTGAGTACAATCATCGGCAAGTTGTAAATCTCTTTTACCAGGTAGAAGAAAAGTGCCGCACGGTCTTCACAATCGCTGCGCTCGTATAACAAGGTTTCTTCCGGCGTCAGTCGCTTCTCCTTACCAAAATTATCGCTGTCTTTTTCATATAAAAAAGCATAGCGCGTAAAACGCATCAGGTAATCCACCCCATTTTTTACACTCAGCCCTTTTACATTTTTGCGCAAACTGGGAATAAGCGATTCGTAGGTTTCCTTGCTCAGCGGTATGTTAAAGGAATAGCTATAATCAACCACCGGGTAATTGGCAAAAATGGATTGTATTTGCGGGTTGAGCTTTACCTTAAACTGGTATTCGTGATCGTAGTAAGTGAAGCGAATATCTTTTTCCTGGTAGTCTTCCGGTTTGAATTCGGGTAATTGGGTGACGCGATAGGTAAATCCTTTCTTCTTCAGTTCTACAGGTGGCCGCACCTCCAGGAAAAGATTGCGGGCGAAGTCGATATTCCCGTAATCGTGATAATTCAGGCAAACATACTGTTTGCCCTCGCTGATCCGGAAGGGGATATTGTAAATATTCTCATCGCTCTGCACATAAAAAAGAATCTTATCGCTGGTAATACCCAGAATGGCATCGTAACCCGATTGCGTTAGCAGGAACCATTTGTATAATGTATAGCGGTGGTAATTCTCGGCCTTCGGACTCAACTGCTGCGCTGTTTTCCGGATGAGCTGGTAAAATAACCAATCGTCTGGCTTACGGGTTTGCTTATAATCCGCCAATGCCTTTATAACAGGTTGATAGCCTGCATTTGTCATTTGCTGGTAATACTCCAGAACAGACTCTTTCGAAAGCTTTGAATTGAAATCTACCCATGCATTGCTCTCCAAACGAAAGCTTATGACATTGCCGAAAAAATCGAAACGGATATCCCTCGGGCCGGGATTGGTGCCGGCAGTTGAGGCATAATAGAGCAAACCAAGGCTTAATATGGTGGATAGCCGTTTCAAAAGATAAGCATCGATTGATTTCTAAGTTACGAAACTTAACAATTAGGTAATATTAATTTTCAGGTTTTATGCCCCTGAATCAGTAGAACGGTCAATCGGTTCAAAAATTATGCAGATAAGGGCAAGGCTGATGGTGGGTGACAATGCGGGGTTTAATGATTTGGTAACCCTGTTTTACAGCGGCTTAATATTGGAATGAGAACTTGCGCCCAGTTCTTTTATCGATGTTACCTATGGTTTTATTGGTTATTCAAGAGCAAGATTTTCTCATGTGACTGTGTACCCTCCGGTTTCTACCGGAGGGTTTTTTATGCCAGGAGCGTATTTGAACAGAAGGCCTCATCGACCCTGCTCATGTATGCGAATAAAAGCACCAGTTAAATAATCAATCTTCATCTCGTACATCATCGTCCGGGTAATAGTCTTCACCTGTCCAATGATCCCTTTGAAAAAATAAGCCTGGGCAAGTTCCTGGGCGCTGATTAGTGCGCGACCTGGCGCAACCACATAAAAATCGTCTTTTCTTCTTTTGGCTTCGTAAAAACTGCCGCCAACGGTAACGTACATCTTCCCTTCGTGAACAACAGCATAAACTTTTCTTAAAGGCCAGTTTTCCTGCTTACCTCTCTCTTCAATCGAATAAACTGCATAAGGCTCCTTATCGCTCATCCGTAGAATAAAATCTTTTTTATCGGGCGTTTGATTTTTCAATGAAGCGTAGCTGAAATATATTCCGTCGGTAAGCCGTTGAGCTGTATAAAGTTTGATTTTCTTTTTCTCCAGCACATCAATGCGGGTAATCAATTCGCGGCTCAGGGCTTCCGCATCTGCCTCATCTTTGCTGAGCTGACGGTAGAGAAAATTGCTTAACAGGTTTTGGGTTTGCTGAACTAATTTCAACGAAGGCTCCTTAAGGTCGATGCTGATAACACTGTCCAACTCTGCGGCACGATGATATCCCTTCTCCGATTTCCTGAATAAATTGATGCGCAGGTAGCAAAACTGTTTTCTCCCTTCCGTTGAACTGGTTTGTCCGAAATTCAGGTATCTTAACTGTAGCAGTAATGTGCCCGGCAACGTATTCGCAACAACGGATCGCCGGATAAAATCTGATAACTGCTCTTCGAGCGAAATTTTTGTTATTACAGGAACCTTCTTGTTGTTACCAGCCGTTTTTATATATCCAAAACTGCCGGTATCGATTCGCGAATCGATGAACTCGATTTTGTTGTAGTAACTGTTCGAAATAGAAGTATCCGGTACAGGTAAACTGAATTCAAAAACATCTTCCTGGCAATTGATAGCATTTGCAAAAATCATTGCTAGGCCAATAAAAATAATCTTTTTCATCGGCTGGCTGTCCGCAAGGGTTTGGGCATGCGTTCAGCAATATCCGAAAATATTTTGTAACGGGGCTTTATGCCGGAAGAAAATGCAGAAGACTTATTAACGGGCAGTCAAACTTTTTGGGCCAGCAATCTTGTGACTACTCAATTAAAAACCAGCTCGGGATAGGGTATGCTTAGTTTCTCCTTCAGCTTGCTGCAGCGATACATGAGTATGTTTACGATAGCTTCGGTGGAGTATTCATATTTCATGGCTGGCGTCTTTGTATCGTTGATCCAGTTGTTGAAATGATCCGTAAAATCATCGTCCAGTTTATTCAATACCGGTACTCCCAGTTTTTTTAACGCTGCGGCATTGCATTGCTGTTCGTATTGCCCCTGGATGGGTATCGATATCATTTTCTTTTTCAGGTAAAGTGCCTCGGCCGGTGTTTCAAATCCACCACCGGTAATGATTCCATAGCAGTTGATGAGGCTGCGGTTGAATTCTTTTTTGTCGACCGGAATGAAGACAATGTTTCCTTCGCGTTGCCTGCTCTTCACCTGGTGCGAGAATATCTCGAAATTCATATCGCTGAACTGCTGGAAAACTTTTTTTAACTGCGCATCGCAGTAGGAGGGAAGGTACACGGTAATATAATTGCCTCGTTCGGGCTCGGCCAAAAGAATTTCTTCTTTAATGATAGGTGAGAAGATGAAACTGTCGTAGCACTCAAAATGCAAACCGATATGCTGCGTAGCTCTTGCGTAATTGCGCAGTACCCATTCGCCGATTTTATTAACCTTTTCCGGCCTCGGAGTTTTATCCGACAAAAAACTGGCCTGGTGACCAAAATTAACCGAAGGAATTTTTTTGCGTGCGCAGGCCAGCGAGGTAATACATTCAAAATCGTTGATCACAAGATCATACTTTTCTACAGGCAGATCCCTTACTTCCCGTGCAATCCGGAGTGGCAAAATAATTCTCATCATTTTGCCGTAGTTCAAACTGCCATTGCAAGTATAAAACAGGCTTAACCCTTTGCTGCGGTATTTAATGGGAGCATCCAATGCAAGGCTGCTATTGGCGCCACTCAAAAAGATATCTACCGAACCGTAACGCCCGAGGTAGGGTAGTAATTCCATGGCGCGACTGATATGGCCGTTTCCCGTTGCCTGGACTGAATAAAGTATTTTCATGAAAAATTAAATGGCGAGTGAATTGATATAAAAACTGATTTCATCGGTAATTACTGTTGGATTCGTACGCATGTCTATCACCGCATGCTGAAAATCTTTTTCATCGTAGCTGAAAATTTTCCATTCATTATGATGGTATTCGAGCGAGGTAAGATGTTCCACCCAGTCGCCGCTATTGAGATAGGTTACTTTTCCATTGGCAGTCTCAACAATTCTTTGCTGGGGCTGGTGTATATGTCCGCAAATCACATAATCGAATTTTTTTTCGATAGCAAGCTCTGCAGCTATTTGTTCAAATTCGTTCACCTTGCTCACTTTGTTCACACCCGCCATCACCTTTTTTGAAATGGATATACGTTCCCTGCCTATCAGTCTGAGCATGGAATTGATGAAGCGGTTGAAGAGGATGAGCATGCCATACCCGTTACTGCCCAGTTTTGCGAGGAACTTAGCGCCGCCCTTCGTGGTGTTGTCAAATACATCGCCATGAAAAATCCAGGTCATCTTATTATTGATCTCCAGTACCAGTTTATCGGTCAGCGTAAAATTGCTGAGCTGGAAATCGGTGTATTTTCTTAATTGTTCGTCGTGGTTGCCGGTAATATAGAATACCCTCGTACCCTTCATCATCAGGTTGAGTATCTCTTTGATAACGGCCATATGTGCAGGGGGAAAATATCGCTTGGAGAACTGCCAGCCATCTACGATATCTCCGTTAAGAATAAGAATGTTGGGATTGATGCTTTTGAGGTAAGCTACCAGTTCTTTGGCGCGGCAGCCATAGGTTCCTAAATGAACATCAGAAATCACTACTACATCAACGGCTCGTTTTTCCATCTGGAGTTGGGTTTATCAAAGATTGCTAACAGTTGTTATCGGAGTTTTAAGCCAGCGTTAAGGAATTGTAACTAATCAGGCAGTTGAGCATGCTTTCTAAGAGTTTACAAATACTAAATCGATTTTTAGTAGAGCTAACTAGCCACAAACGCAGATAGCACAGGGAGCTATTTCTTTTTATATTCGGGTTCCAATACGGATAACTATGAACGAGGATCTGATCTTAATTATTGGTGATAAGATAAAAGCAAAAAGAATACTCAAGAAAATTACGCTGGAAGAACTGGCAAGGCGCGCGGGCGTGAGCAAGGGCCTGATTTCGCAGGTAGAAAACAACCGCACGGTTCCCTCTCTCCCGGTTTTATTCAGCATTATACATGGGTTGGAGGAAGATATCAAAGTTTTCTTCGAAGACATGCACGATCATTTCACCAACAAACATGTTCTTGTTGTAAGAAAGGGCGAAGAAAAAAGATTTGATAAGGAACCCGTAAAAGGCTTTTCCTATAAACGTATTCTTACAAAAGGAATCACGGCGCAAGCTGCTGATTTTGTACTGCTGGAATTGAAAAGAGGGGCCGCGCGCAGGCAAATGATACAAACCGATGCCTTTGAATGCAAATACATTTTGAAAGGCAAACTGGAATACCAGGTAGAGCAGGAAAAATTTATTTTAAATGCCGGCGATACACTTTTCTTTGACGGCCGCGCCCGCCATCGTCTCCGCAATATCGGAAACTCCGACTGCCTGATTTTAGTAGTGTATCTATTTTGAATTTTGATTTTTGAACCATTGTTGAGCAAGTATATCAGAAATCAGGCACTATAGATTTACAGGTGTTTATTCTTCCATTAATAAATACTAAACAACAGTTCAGTATTTGTAAACAATTAATATTTTGGTAAACTTGCCCTAACCTTCCTGTTACACTGCGCACATAGCTTCGTGCTACAATTTTAGTCAGATCCAAATACTGTTTTATGAGTAAACAAACCTCTGCGCGGTTAATGGGATTGCTATTGCTTTTACTGGCATTCGGTCCCCTGCAATCATTCTCGCAAAAATTAATTTCAGGAAAAGTAATTTCTGCAAAAGATCAAACTCCGATTCCCGGGGTATCGATTGTTGTGAAGGGAACCCAGGCGGGTACTTCCAGCAATACAGAAGGCAGTTTTGCCATCAACGCAAAAAAAGGCGATGTGTTATTATTTAGTGGAGTTGATATTAAAGCAACAGAAATGGAAGTGGGCGAAGCTTCAAGTTATACTGTTAGCCTTGAATTGAATCCAAGGGCAATGAACGAAGTGGTGGTAACAGCACTGGGGATAAAGAAGGAAACCAAAAAAATCGGTTACTCGGTACAGGACGTAAAAGGAGCTGATCTCGTTAAGGCGCGTGAACCAAATGCCATTAACGGACTCGCAGGAAAAGTGGCCGGCCTTTCCATTGGCGCCTCGTCCGAAATACTCGGTCGCCCGCAGGTTTTGCTGAGAGGAAACTCCCTTAACTTTTTTGTGGTTGATGGAGTTCCTATCAATTCCGATACCTGGAATATCAGCCCCGATGATATTGAAAGTTATACCGTGCTAAAAGGGCCCACTGCTGCAGCTCTATACGGCAACCGGGCAGTGAACGGGGCCATTATCATCAACACAAAAAAAGGTTCGAAGGATAAAAGAGGGTATTCGGTTGAATTCAATTCGAGCACCATGTTCGAAAAGGGATTTAATGCTTTTCCGAAGGTGCAGGATGAATATGGTCCCGGCGATCACGGTCGCTATGCATTTGTAGATGGACGCGGCGGCGGATTGAACGACGGCGATTACGATGTTTGGGGTCCCAAATTCGAAGGACAATTGATTCCGCAATACGATAGCCCGGTGGATCCTGTTACCGGTGTTCGCAAAGGAACTCCCTGGGTGGCGAGAGGAAAAGACAACCTGGATCGTTTTATTCAAACGGGTATTCTTACTACCAACAATCTTTCTGTATCGGCCAGCAACGAAAAATCCGATCTGCGTTTTTCTCTTTCACACAATTACCAAAGAGGGATTATACCGAACAGCCAATTGAATGGTATTAACTTCAATACTTCTCTCGGGCATAATTTCACCGATAAACTTCGCTTCGAAGCCAATATCAATTACAACAGGCAGTTTACTCCCAATGTTCCCGATGTAGTGTATGGTCCCAATAGTTTAATCTATAACATCATTATCTGGGGCGGCGCCGACTGGAACATCGACGATATGCGCAATTACTGGCAGCCGGGCAAGGAAGGCATACAGCAGGTCTATGCCGAATACCAACGCTATAATAATCCCTGGTTCCTCGCTAAGGAATGGTTGCGCGGTCACTATAAGAACGATGTATATGGTTATACTACGCTTAGCTACAAATTCAATAAGAACCTGGAAGTATTGGGAAGAGCATCGATTACTACTTACGATTTATTGCGTACCGAAAAATTTCCTTATTCGGCTACTACCTACGGTCGTGAAGAAGCAAGAGGCGATTACCGCGAAGATGCCAGGAAGTTATTCGAAAACAATACAGAACTGCTGGTTAAATACAACAAGAGTTTCTTCCGCGATTTTTCCGTGGCTGCCATGGCTGGGGGAAATATCCGCAAGCTTCGGTACAATTCGAGTTTCACTTCTACCAATTACCTCAACGTTCCGGGAGTATATAGTTTTGCCAATTCGCGCAATCCCATCGTAGCATCCAATTTTGCTTCGGAAATGCTGGTGACCAGCGTTTATGGTTCGCTTGATCTGTCGTACAAAAATTACCTGAACATCAATGCTACCGTTCGCACCGATAAATCTTCTGCCATACCCGGCTCCAAACCCGGAACCTATCCCTCGGTAGCTATCAGCACAGTGGTATCAGATTATATCAATTTGCCTCAACCCATTTCCTTTTTAAAACTAAAGGCTTCTTATGCAAATGTGCGGGATGGAGGTACTACGGCTTATATCGGGCCTTCTTCCTATCCGCTTGGTTATGGAAGCGCTTACTCTACCTCGTACGACGGGCCTACGTACAATCTTGTAAGCAAAGTGTACAATACCCGTCTTGATTATAACAATACCAGTGCTGCTTACTATACTGATAACTTGTACGACGATATTCAGACTGCGGCACGTTCTAACTACGAAGCAGGATTTGATATCCGCTTTATGAACAACCGGATTGGCGTTGATGCGGTGTATTTCTCTTATGTGGATGGCCCGCAGATATTCCGCAACCCCATCTCTCAAACAACAGGATATACGGCGCTTTTCATAAACGCGGCCAAATACGCCACGCGTGGATTTGAAGTAACAGTAAGCGGCAATCCCGTTAAGAGAAAGAATTTTTCATGGGATGTATTGCTGAACTGGTCAACTTATCGGCAGACTTACGAAGAGCTTCCGGCAGATTCGATATTGGTAGGAGATATTTATGTAAAGAAGGGCGATAGGCTGGATATTTACCAGGGACTGGCATTTGTTCGTACACCCGATGGACAAATTGTAAACGATGCCGGTGGAAGACCCTTGCGTTATCCGAAAAATCAAATACTGGGTTATTCAAATCCCGATTGGGTTTGGGGTCTTACCAATAAGTTCCAGTATAAAAACTTCAACTTGACCGTATTGGTGGATGGACGTGTGGGCGGAACCATGGAAAATTATCTGCGCAGGCAAACCTTCCGCGGTGGACGTCATATTGAAACCACAGAGGGAAAAATGGGTGAAGCACGTTACCAGGATTATCTCGGTAACAAAACCTGGGTGGGCGAAGGCGCCGTGGTTACCAGCGGAACACCGGTATATGATCCTGTAACCGGGTTAATCACGAATTATAAGGATCTGACTTTTGGTCCCAATACCACCAAAACATTTTTGCAGGATTATATCAGCCGCTACAATTCCACTGCCGAAGGAAACCTGATGAGTAAAACCTTTGCAAAGATTCGCGAGATTACTTTGGGATATACACTTCCTTCAACCATTCTTCGCAAATCTTTTATTCGTTCGGCTACCATTTCATTTGTAGGTCGTAACCTGTTTTACTTCGCCGAAGAAAAGCATAAGGACGTAGATATCGATCAGTATGCCGGTAGTCAGAACTCCAGCAGCCTGCAAACACCTACCATCAAAAGATATGGAGTGAACATCAATATTGTTTTCTAATTCATCAATCACTATTCAATTCTGTTTATATGAAATTCAGATCAATCATATCCATTGCAGTGTTTTCCCTTGCACTGGGAAGCTGCGATAAAAAATTCGGGGAACTGGCAAAAAACCCCAATAGTCCCGAAAACGTACCTGCCTCGCTCGCGCTTAATGGGGTGGAAGTAAGCATCAATCAACGTCCCTGGGGACTCGAACACCGATGGAACCAGTTTGCCTGCTGTAATTACAATTATTATGGCAACCAGGAATACAATTGGGCCGGGGCAAGCTTGTATTACACCACATTGAAGAATGTAGTCAAGATGGAAGAAGAAGCCCTTCGTTCCGGCGCTAAAGAAAACAATCCCTATTCGGCACTGGGCAAATTCTTCCGCGCATACCTGTTTTATGAAATGACGATGCGGGTAGGTGATTTACCGATGAACGATGCACTGAAAGGTATCGAAGCATTGGAGCCTAAATACGATACACAAAAAGACATTTTCATTCAAATACTCAAGTGGCTCGAAGAAGCAAATACCAATCTTTCGCAATTGATCGCCGGCGGTGATAATTCTTTGCTGGGAGATTTCTATTTCAACAACGATCTCCGCAAATGGCAGCGCGTGGTAAATACATTTCGCTTGCGCGTACTAATCAGTTTGAGTAAGAAGGAAACAGACGCCAACCTAAATATCAAACAGGATTTTGCCAAAATCATCGGGAACAAGAATAATTATCCTTTGATGAATGATATGAGCGACAATCTCCAGTTCGTTTATATAAATCCATTCAATAAATATCCCACCAATCCCGATAACTTCGGATTCGATGCAACCCGTTATAATATGTCTTCTACCTACCTGGGTCTGCTTACTTCCTTAAAAGATCCCAGGACCTTTGCCGTGGCCGACCCCGCGGGTTCGAAACTGAAAGCAGGCCTGCTTCCCACGGATCACAATGCGTATGTGGGGGCTAGTCCTGCAGAAGATCTGGCCGATATGTCGAACAAAGCTGGTATCGACAACGGCGCAGGGTTTGTACCCGGTGTATATTCTTTTTACGGGAGAAAAAGATACTACAGCACTTATACTGCCGAGCCGGGTATATTGATTGGATATCCTGAAATGTGTTTCAATATTGCCGAAGCTGCCAACAGGGGATGGATTACTGTTGATGCGGAAGAATGGTATAGAAAAGGTATTCAGGCTTCTATCGGTTTTTATGGTATCAAGGAAGGCGCTAACACGTTCTTTTATCTTAAACCCGGGGGTAAGGTGGTTGAAGGGGCTGATTATATTTCTTACAACGTAAATTTTGTTTTCAACGATTATTATAACCAGGCTTCGGTAAAATATGCCGGTAACAGCAATGCAGGTTTAACGCAGATACTGCAACAAAAATACCTGGCATTTTTCCAGAACTCTGGATACGAAGCGTATTATAATTATCGCAGAACCGGTTTACCTGCTTTTGCAGAAGGCGGCCCGGGAACAGGGAATAGCGGTAAGATTCCCCGCCGTTTTCAATATCCCGGTACCGAACGTACTACCAATGGCGCTAATTTAACCGAGGCCTTGCAGCGCCAGTTCGGTGGTAAAGACGATATCAATCTCGATATGTGGATAGTAAAATAATCATCCTATCCGGTTATTCACTCTTTAACCAACTAGTTCCAGCAACGTTTGCCCGGATATGCTCATCGCTCAAAGCTCACAGCTTTCCTTCATTTCCAGGCAAATCAATAGCAACTAAGCAGTTTAATCTGAACCGGCGAAACTTTTCCAGGTTTCGCCCTTTTTTTAAATTCGATCTAATTATGAGATACTATTTATTTGTTATCGTATTTGTTTTCTCCGCAATTATTGTTTCTGCACAGCCACGTAAAACAGAAAACCTCGTGATTGTTACGCTCGATGGCATGCGCTGGCAGGAAGTGTTCAAGGGAGTAGATGAAGTGTTGATGAACGACAGCATTTACAACCGCGATCGCAAAGGGATGAAAGAAAAATTCTGGGCCGATAGCGAAGACGAACGCAGAAAAAAACTATTCCCGTTTTTGTGGAATACCGTTGCAAGCAAAGGAAAGATATACGGCAATCGGCGTTATGGCAATTATGTAAACAATGCCAATCCTTATTGGTTTTCTTACCCCGGCTATAACGAGATATTCACCGGTTACGCAGATACTTCGGTGAATTCGAACGATAAAATCTGGAACAAAAACGAAAACGTACTGGAGTATATTAATAAACAAAAAGGATATGCAGGCAAGGTAGCCGCTTTTGCCACCTGGGATGTGTTTCCTTATATACTGAATGAAAAAAGAAGCGGCATGTATGTAAATGCCGATGTGGATACGCTATCGTTCAGTCAGCCTGCATTGCAATTGCTGAACGATATGCAGTTCTTGACTACAAGACCCATTGGCGTTCGTCCCGATATTATTACTTATATGGCGGCGCGGGAATACCTCAAAGCCTATCGTCCGAAGGTGCTGTATATTGCCTTCGACGAAACAGACGATTTTGCGCATGCGGGTATGTACGATCAATATATTGGCAGTGCCTATTCACAGGATGCGATGATTGCCGATTTATGGAAAACCATTCAGGCGATTCCCCAATACAACAACAAAACAACATTACTTATTACCGTAGATCATGGCAGGGGCGATAAGGTAAAAGATAACTGGAAACACCATGGAAGTAAAATTGAAGACGCGAATGAAATCTGGCTGGCGATAATGGGCCCCGATACAAAAGCCGGCGGCGAACAAAAGCAGGCCACGCAATTGTACCAGGAACAAATTGCGGCCACTATTGCTTCTTTATTAGGGATGAAATTTCAAACCAATCACCCGGTGGCAAAACCGATTTCGGATATCAATAACTGATTACATGCAGGCAATACAGGTAGCAGATGAAATAATAAATCTTTTTCAGTCGTATGGAGGCAACGAATACGCGGGTGAAAAAGTTACACAGTTGGAACATATGTACCAGGCGGCCGAATTGGCAGAAGCGCAAGGTTATGATGAAGAAGTGATACTTGCTGCCTTTCTGCACGATATTGGTCATATCTGTGTTTCGGCAGAGAGAGAAAACCAGATGGATGGTTTCGGAACCAGGGATCATGAAGAAGTGGGGGCCGATTTTCTTAGACAAAGAGGTTTTTCGAAACGGTTGATAAGATTGGTAGAATCGCATGTGGAAGCAAAACGGTACCTTACTTACGCAAGGCCGGGTTATTATGAGCAACTATCCGATGCAAGTAAAAAAACACTCGAATTCCAGGGTGGAAGAATGAGCCAGGAAGAAGCAGGAGCTTTTGAACAATATCCCCTGTTTGATTTAATAATACAAATGCGGCTTTGGGATGAAGCGGCAAAAATTGAACAGCAGCCGGTGCGAAATCTCGATAAATACCGCAACATGATTATCCGTCATTTAACTCCGAAAAAGAACTGACAATGAAAAAATTTGAACTGGTGGTGTTCGATATGGCCGGTACCACCGTACTCGATCGCGGCAATGTTGGCGATGCATTCATACAGGCTTTTGAACAGAATAATATTAAGGTAGAACGCGCCGAAGTGAAAAAGGTAATGGGCTGGCGAAAAATCGATGCCATAAAAATACTGCTGGAGAAATACCACCCGCAGGCATTTGCCAATGAAAAGGAATTGGTGGAAAAAATTCACAAGGCCTTTATTGAAAACATGATTCGTTTTTACGAAAGCGATCCGGATATCAAACCTCTTCCGCATACCGAAGAAATTTTTGATCGGTTGAAAAAAGAGGGGATGATGATTGCTTTAAATACCGGCTTCACCCGATCCATTACCGATACTATTTTGAAACGACTGCGCTGGAACAATGGCGCCAAAAAGATTGACTATGTAATTGCCAGCGATGAAGTACCCGAGGGAAGGCCCTATCCTTTCATGATTCAAACCATCATGCAACAATTGAAAATCACCGATCCAAAACGTGTAGTTAAGATTGGCGATACCGAAGTAGATATCGAGGAAGGAAGGAATGCCGATTGCGGGCTTGTAGTAAGTGTAACAACCGGGGCTTATAACAGGCAGCAGCTCGAGCAATCGCATCCCGATTATATTATCGATAGTTTATCTGAACTGCCTTCCCTAATTTTATAAATGCAGCAGAACTTAACCAGCTTGTTTACCCGCCGTCAGTTGCTCACTGCTTTGTATGCGGCGCTTATTGCATTTCTTACTTATGCTTCGGTATACGCTTACAGAAAACCTTTTACGGTTGCCACTTTCGAAGGAATCCGGTTTTGGGGAGTTTCTTATCAAACATTGTTGATCATTAGCCAGGGAGTTGGCTATATGCTTAGCAAGTTTTATGGCATTAAATTCATTTCCGAATTGAAGCGATTGGGTCGCTGGCGTACGAGTGCGGTGTTAATTGGTATTGCCTGGCTCTCCTTGTTGATTTTTGGATTTATACCTCCGCCATTTGGAATGATTTGTTTGCTCGTTAACGGATTCATGCTTGGCTTTATGTGGGGCATTACTTTTAGTTATATCGAGGGAAGAAGAGCAACCGATTTTATTGGCGCGGTTATGGCGGTGAGTTTCATTTTTGCGGGAGGATTTACGAGATCGGTTGCAGTTTGGTTACGCGATAGCTGGCAGGTGGCCGAACAATGGCTGGGATTTACTACGGGACTTGTATTTGCAATTCCCTTGATCCTGTTCATCTATTTGTTGGAGAAAATTCCCTCGCCCGACGCGGATGATGTTAGGGAAAGAACGATTCGCCTGCCCATGAACAAGGAAAGCAGGAGAAGATTGCTGAAGAATTTCGGACTGGGCTTAATACTAATTACACTCACCTATGTTTTTCTTACGGTGATGCGCGATATACGCGACAATTTTATGGCCAATATGTGGAACGACCTGGGCTATGGAAACAAACCGGCCATATTTACCCGGACAGAAACCATTACTTCAGTAATCGTTCTGGCAATGATGAGCCTGCTTGTAATCATCAGAAATAATTTCAAAGCGTTTCAACTGGCGCATGGCGTTATTGTTACCGGCTTCCTGCTGGCTGGTTTTTCTTCGGTAATGTTTGTGAGCGGAAACATGGAAGGCGCCTTGTGGATGCAATTGGCCGGGCTGGGACTTTACATGGGATATATCCCTTTCAACTGCATTTTTTTTGAAAGGATGATTGCCAGTTTCCGCATTGCCGGCAATGTTGGGTTTCTTATTTATATCGTGGATGCCTGGGGTTACCTGGGAAGTATGTCGGTAGTATTGACCAAAGAAATTCTGAAATTAAAATTGAATTGGGTCTCCTTTTATTCGGTAGCGGTAATTGTATTTGCTGTTATTGGTGTTGCTTTCACGATTACTTCATTTATATATTTCAACCGGAAATACAAAAGAGGGTCAGTATCATGGCAAGAAAATCAGCCATCGTTATCGGTGCAGGCATCGTAGGATTGGCTACTGCGCGGGCGCTTTGCAATAAGGGATATGCGGTAAAAGTCTTCGACCGAAATCCAATTGCGTTGGGTGCATCCATAAGAAATTTCGGAATGGTATGGCCAATCGGTCAACCCGATGGCAAATTGTACGAGCGTGCTTTACGAAGCAGGGCCATTTGGAAGGAAATCGGGGAGACGGGTGCATTTTGGTTTGATCCCGTTGGAAGTTTACACCTCGCTTGTAATAACGATGAATGGAGAGTATTGGAGGAATTGTACGATGCCTTTAAAAAAGAAAGAAAAGTAGAGTTGCTGAATGCGGGGAAAGTGATGGAGAGATCGGAAGCGGTTGCATCGAAAAACCTGATGGGCGGATTGTATAGCGCAGATGAATTGATTGTGGATCCCCGCGAGGCCATTGCCGCGCTTCCGGGATATCTCAGTAATAAATACGGGATAGAATTTTATTGGAACAAATGTGTGAGTTATATATCGGGCAACAGCATTTACATAGGCAACGAAGAAGAGTACGAGGCCGACCTGGTATTTGTTTGCAGCGGCGCCGATTTTGAAACACTTTATCCCGAAGCATTTGCCGGTATTGCCATTACCAAATGCAAATTGCAAATGATGCGCCTGGAATCGCAGCCCGGTAACTGGCGTATCGGCCCGGCACTTTGCGGTGGATTGTCGCTGATACATTACAAAAGTTTTAAGCAGGCAAACTCATTGGCTGCTTTACAAAGCCGATACGAACAAGAAATGAGCGAATACCTGGACTGGGGCATTCATGTAATGGTTTCTCAAAACGGAAAAGGAGAATTAACGATTGGCGACTCGCATGAGTATGGAATCAATCTTGATCCATTCGACAAAGAATCTATCAATAAGCTTATTCTGGATTACCTGAAGCAGTTCGCTTCTTTTAGAAACTGGAATTTACTCGAGAGCTGGAACGGCGTTTACGCCAAACTTACCGATGGTGCTACGGAAATATTTTTGTCGCCCGAGCCCGGCGTGTATATTCTTAACGGCTTAGGGGGCGCGGGTATGACCCTTGGTTTTGGACTGGCGGAGGAAGTGGTAGAGGGGTTGTAGGAGGCTGGTCTGACCGTATCGGGTCTGACCAGCAAAAGAAGAACTTCATTGTTCCCTGTAGTACGTTCATTAGTTCGCTACAACTAATCTTGTTTTCCTTATCTCGCCGGTGCTGGTATCGATTGCCTTCACGAAGTATATCCCTGCCTTCAGGTGCTCGAGGGCCTGCAATCTGCCCGAAATAGCATTGCTAAACTGGTATTGCTTTACCAGGTTTCCATTTGAGGTAAAAATTTCTACCCTCCAATTTCCTCTTTTGTTATTGCCAAAAAGCACTAAGGCTTGCGAACGTGCAGGATTCGGCGAAATGCGCAGAACTCTTGGCTCATTCTTTCGGATATCCACCACCTTTACCATTGAGAACTTTTCGGTTCCGTCTTTTTCTATTTGCTTAAGCCGGAATATAAGCCTCCCGTGCCTTTCGTCGTCGGATAAAATTTTATAAGAATTGCGATACATGCCCGTACCCGACGAGTTTCGAACAGAATTTTGAGTGGTTATCGTTTCGAATTTTTTACCATCATAGCTTTTTTGTAACTCATACCGGCGATGGGGTTCTTCGTCTTCCGTTCTCCAATGCAGATCAATATCCGTCTCCGAATTTTTGATGGCATCGAATACCATTACGTCTGCCCGCAAAAACCAGGAAGCACAATACGAATAGGTGATGCGAAACCTAACCGTATCCTGTGCCGTAGCATTGAAAGTATAATTCACGCTGCCCAATACCGAAGAAAAAGTAGTTGCCGAATAGTCGAAATCTACATTGCCCAGCCCAAGATAGTCGGCCGTATTGTAAATTGTTTGTGAAGCCAGTGCTCTATTCATTACATAAAGAGGTCCAACAGAACGGTAGTCGGGCCCCGATCCGGGGTTTCCATCCTGCGCGGCGAGGCTATAGGGGCCGTATGTGCGAATCTGTGAGTAGTAGAAGGGCGTGAGCAGGGCTGCGCTATTCACTTCGTCTTCCCTGGTAACTCTTACCCGGTAGTTGCTGATGGTAATACTCTCCCTGTTCTCTAACTGAAAACTGTATCGCAAGGTGATTTCCGATTCCAGTGTTATTTCCATAAGTGTTCCCAAAGTGGGATCAAACCTCGGGAAACTGAAATTGTGGAATGCGTTGCCCGAACCGTAAACGGTAGTATCGTACGAAATAGTTCTTAATGGATCAACACAAGTTTGCGAAAAGGAATAGATACTTATTGCTGAAAGCAGGAGCGTAGCGATGCTTTTACCAATTTTCATAGGTTAGGGTTATATGACAAAATAACTCCCACCGTTTTCTAAATCATATACCAGGGCTGTTAATTGTAGAGAAAATAAGAGCTTACCTCGAACTGGCTAAGTGTAAACCCGTGGGTTTCTGAACCAGGGTAAACTTTTAGGAAAGGACTGGAATTATTCTTTTTTCGTGCTTAGGGTAAACCCGATGGTGGTGCCTACGTCGGGAGTACTGCGAACATGGATGGTTTGCCCATGGGCCTCTATAAGGTGTTTGCAAATAGCGAGCCCGAGACCTGTTCCTCCTTTGTCGCGGCTACGGGCCGCATCGGTACGGTAAAAACGTTCGAATATGCGGGGCAGATGTTCTTCTTCGATGCCGATACCATCGTCGCTGATTTCTATCAATACATGATCGTCGTCGGTGCGATAGATACTCGCCACTATCGATCCATTTTGTTTTCCGTACTTGCTGGCGTTTTCAACGAGATTATCGAGAACCTGTTTTATTTTTTCCTTATCGGCAAATACGGTGATCGGTGCCTCGCATCCTTTTTTGATAGTGGTATGAATATTCTTTTCATGGGTTTTAATCGAAAGGGCGTCGAAGACTTCCAGTATCAAATCCTGTATAACAAAATTCTGTTTGTACAACAATTGTTCCCCTCTTTCGAGACGTGATATTTCATCGAGATCATTAACCAGGTTTACAAGGCGATTGGTGTTTTTGGAGGCCTTTTCCAGGAATTTCCTGCTTACGGTTTCATCGTCAATGGCGCCACCCAGTAAGGTGTCCAAATAACCCTGGATGGCGAAAATGGGTGTTTTGAATTCATGCGCGAGGTTCTGCAAAAACTCTTTCCGATAGGCTTCGTTCTTCTGCAATATTTCAATCTCCTGCTTTTGTTTTTCGCCCCATGCTTCCACATCTTCTCGAACTTCGTCGATGCTTTTTTGAGGAAGAATGTATTTAAAATATACTTCTTCGCGCCGGGTAGCCTTGGTTTGATGAATGAGCTTGTAGATTAATTTTATTTTGCGATAAATGAAGCGTTCGAGCGTAAACAGGATCAGCCCGAAACTTCCGGCAAAGATGATGATGAATGAGGCCAGCCCTATTTTCCAGTTGCCGGTAATTATAAGAATTCCGAGTGCGATGGGAACAGAAAGAACGACCGCGGTAAATGCGGACAACTCACGGGGGGAAAGGTTTTTGGTGGAAAACATCTTTTACAAAACTACAAATCAAACTTATACCCCACACCTTTTACCGTTCGTATGCAGTCGAGGCCAAGTTTCTGGCGAACCTTGCGTATATGCACATCGATAGTTCGATCGCCCACGATTACATCATTACCCCATATCTGGCTCAATATTTCGTTGCGTAGGAACACACGACCGGGACGCGACGCGAGCAGGTGAAGCAGTTCAAATTCTTTCTTGGCGAGCACCACGCTTCGGCCATCTACTTTCACTTCAAATTTTACCGGGTCAATTTCAAGACTGTCGATTTTGATAATCGAATCTACAGGTTCTTTATGCAGGCGCCTGAACAAGGCGTTAACGCGGCTGATAAGAACTTTGGGGCTGATGGGTTTGGTAACATAATCGTCCGCTCCCGTTTCCAGTCCCTTAATGTGGGAGGTTTCGTCGTTCAATGCGGTCAAAAAGATAATCAGCGTCTCTTTAAAAGCCGGCTGCATTCGCAGCAACTCACAAACCTCCACCCCATTTTTCTTCGGCATCATAATGTCGAGAATGATGAGATCGGGCTTGCTCAGCTTTGCTTTGCCAAGAGCCTCATCCCCGTCGCGGGCCGTAACCACTTCGTATCCTTCTTTAACGAGATTATACTGTATGATTTCCAGGATATCGGGTTCGTCGTCGGCGATCAGGATCTTTTTGCCTTTTCCATCCATGTGTTAATCAAAAATTTCAGCAAACCTACTGAAATGCAACGCAGGCATAAAATGTTCACATTGAGTTTACAATTTGTTAATGTTGGCGAAAAAGAAATATGCCCCTGTTTAAGTCATTCCGCCCCCAGCATGCCAATAGCTGAACTTTAACTGCTTAGTGACGATTTGCGGGTGTTGATTAAACAGTAAGTGTCACTACCTGCCGACAAATGTTTACAAAGCCGCATGCCGTAACTGCTACATGTATTACGAAATTGTTAACCCGCTAAATACTCCCTGCTCTTGTCTTTCGTTTTAATACAACCAATTGGTAGTATTTTTGCTCTGATTCAAGGGGCTATGGCAGATAGAGATGCGTACACCATAACGAAAAATCTCCTTGTAATAGCCCGTACAAAGGGTCCAGGTTTTATGAATAGATATATACTTACCGCTGTCTCCTTTTTCTTCCTTTTTTTGGCCATCGCGAGGGCACAAAACGGGCCGTCGTATCGCGTGGCTACCGACAGAATGTTATGGCACGATAACGTGGATAAGCAGCAAAAGCAGCTGCTGAATTCGGAGGGCGGGGTGAAGTTATCTGCCGACGAGATGATTAACCAGCAGGTGAGTAGTGCGCTTATTAAGTCGGTAGACGATATTCAACGACGCCTTGAATTGGATTCTACGATCAACACCAATATAAAAAAGAAATACCTCCGCAGTCTTGAAATAATGTTGCGGGGATTCAACAACAATTGGAACAAACGCGATTATTCACCCGCTATCGCGCCGGAGCTGGTAAAGGCGTTCGAGGAGTGCATGGCGCTCGACCGCAAAAATGAAAGCATAAAGCCGGTGATCGATAAAAATGAATACGCGATTGGAAAAATATTGGTGGAATGTTTTTTATATCCGGCCGAAAACCCCGGCGTAGCTGCCTCGCGTATTGAACTGATCCGGAAATACTGCGGCCTGCATCCCGACGAAATCTTCAATGTACTTCGTAATAACTACGACTTGTACTTCGCCGACAGTCTTATTAAAGTGGCGGGGCATCGCGATATTCCCAAACTGTACGACTACGCGCAGGCAAGAAACCCGCTCGGTAGCCGTATTCGCAACCATCCCGATACATTGGTGCGGGTGGTGGCTTCGATGGCCAATAGCAAAAGTGGGCGATTGTATTTCCCTTTTTTGGAGAATATCCTGAGGGGAAAAATAAGTCTTGCCGATATAGATAAGGTTAAGGACAATGATTTGAATTATTACCGGCTGATGGTACAAACCCGCATCGAATATGCTGGTCGCCTGCTTCCGCCCTTTCGCGATACAGCCCGCGAAATGAGCTCACTAACGGAAATGATGGCTCGAAAAGCCAAAGAACATTTTATCCGGGAAATCAATGCGCTTCACGCTGTAGATAACGAAGCCATACGTTTTAAACGACTCGAGGGGCTTACTCCACAGGAATTGTATTACCTGGCGGTATTGGGCGAAGACGAGGTGTACACTTCCAGTTTTGTAAAAGGCATTTATCCGCGAATCTTCCAGCGCATGACCGTTCCGAGAGCAGATAGTCTTTTGATGAGTGTGAACGCCGATTATTTCCGAAAGTTCATCAAGATGTGTGCGGGATACAATACACTCAACGACTTTTTATCGCGCATGGAAAAAGGGAACGACAATGTGTTGATGAAGGCATTTGTAATTGGGCTCGAAAAGACCAGTGGAACCGAAGAAGCAGTAGATGTAGCGGATTCATATAGTTCCATCATGGATAAAAACCCCGAGCTTGCCGCTTTTATAGAACAGGAAGCGGGCTGGAATTATAATAAGAACAGCAAACTGGCGAATAAGAAAGGAACTGTTGTGTACAATATTCTCCAGGTTTTATTCAAATCGGCCGATACCACGCAGAAGATCGATCTCTCGCAAACTCTCGGGATACAACCGGTATATACGGTGGACAACTCATCGTTACGCGATGATAGCGGCCGGGTTATTATGCAGGTGTTTTTCTATGGCGACGAAGATAAAGACGGGCAGAATTCTTTTGTCAGTTTTATGGGCTCTTTCCGAAATAGAGCGGAATGGAAAATTACAGAAAACCCTCAATGGGTTTCGATCAGTTCCACCCGCGGAAGACCAATAATGATATTCGCCAACAAGCCCCTGTTTACGGAAAACGACGCCGACGAGGCGGCAATAAATGCACTCAGCGATTATTTGTACGATAAGAAACTCAAGCCAACGATATATGTTCATCGCGGACATAGTTACCACGTAAAATCGACCATGCGAAGAATTTTGCCAAGCGCGAAAATTGTGATTCTCGGTTCCTGCGGTGGTTACAACAATATCAACGAAGTGCTCACCATCAGCAACGAGGCACATATCATTTCTTCGAAGCAAACGGGTACCATGCATGTGAACGAGCCCATCATCCAGGCCATCAACTCATCGTTGCAGGCAGGAAAAAATATAGACTGGGTAAGCATCTGGAAAGATCTTGGCAGCAAATTCACCAGCGGCGATGCCAGGGAAAGATTCGACGACTACATACCGCCTTATAAAAACCTTGGAGCTATTTTTATTAAAGCGTATCGTAAGGCAATGGGCGAAAATTGATGTTAATTAGGCAATGAGGTAATGGGCCAATTGGCCGTGATATTAATTGCCGTTTGGCAGATTTATAAGCAATTCCTACCGTTTAACAAAAATCTATCAACCCCGAACCGGAAACTGGTTTTATATTTACCCCCTGATATGTCTGACGCAACGGTTCGTAAGAAGATTTTTGATTTTAGCTTGCTGAGAAGAGTGTTTCGGCTGGCCGCACCGTACAAAAAAAGTTTCTATTTGTCGATTGTACTGGCCATCCTCCTGGCCGTGCTTGCCCCGGTTCGCCCGTTGCTGATTCAACAAACCATTAATCGTTTTATTGCCGATGGCAATATCAACTGGGTGATCTGGATTACTGTGATCCAGATAGCAATTTTACTTGTCGAGTCCGGCTTTCGTTTCTACTTTACCTATATAACGGGGTGGCTGGGGCAAAGTGTGGTGAACGATTTGCGCAAGATGGTGTATAAAAAGATACTAGGCCTCAACCTTTCGCAGTTCGACAAAACTCCCATTGGCACACTTACCACCAGGACGATCAATGATATCGAATCTATCAACGATATTTTCGCCGATGGGTTGGTGCCCATTATTGCCGATCTGCTTTCGATCATTTCCATACTTATTGTAATGTTCGTGACCGACTGGAAACTGACATTGATTTGCCTGGCACCTTTCCCCTTCCTGATTGTGGCTACTTATTTTTTCAAGGAAAGTGTAAACAAATCTTTTATCCGGGTAAGAAATGCTGTTGCCAGTTTGAATGCTTTTGTACAGGAACATTTAACGGGTATGCAGGTGGTGCAGGCATTTGCCGCGGAAGAAAAAGAATTCGGTAAGTTCAACAAGATTAATAAAGAACACAGAAATGCCAATATCAACGCCATATTTGCCTATTCGGTGTTCTTTCCCGTGGTGGAAATTGTGCTTGCTGTTTCCACGGGCTTATTGGTATGGTGGGGAGCCACGCATGCCATGAATATGGATGCCGCAGGAGCCAGCGATATGGCCGGTAAAATAGTAGCCTTTTTGTTATACCTGAATTTATTGTTCAGACCCTTGCGCGTGATCGCGGATAAGTTCAACGTATTGCAAATGGGAATGATTGCCAGTGAAAGAGTTTTTAAAGTACTCGATAACGAAGACTATATTCCACCTTCTGCCAAAGAAACCTACGATCCGCCGCATGCTAAGGGAAAGATTGAATTTGACAGGGTTTCGTTTTCCTATACAGGCGATCAATACGTGCTTAAAGATATTTCTTTTACGGCTGAGCCTGGAGAAACCATCGCCCTCGTGGGGCATACCGGCAGTGGCAAAACCTCTATTATCAGCTTGCTGAACAGGTTGTACCATATCCAGCAGGGAACGATCCGGATCGACGATGTGCCGATTGATGAATTCAAACTGGAAACGCTTCGGAAAAATATCGGTGTTGTGTTGCAGGATGTGTTTTTGTTTTCGGGTTCGGTGCTGGATAATATTACCCTGCGCAACCCGGAAATACCGATGGAAAAAGTAATCGCTGCTGCGAAGATGATCGATATGCATGAGTTTATCATGCAGTTGCCGGGCGGTTATGATTACAATGTGATGGAGAGGGGAGGCACCTTGTCGCTCGGGCAGCGGCAATTGATTTCATTTATCCGTGCACTTTTGTACAACCCATCTATATTGATTTTAGACGAAGCCACTTCTTCGGTTGATACCGAGAGTGAAATGCTGATCCAGCACGCGATCGACAAGCTGATTGCAGGAAGAACGTCCATTGTAATAGCGCATCGCCTTTCTACCATTCGTAAAGCCAGTAAAATTATCGTGCTTGATAAAGGCATCATTCGCGAAACCGGTACGCATGAAGAGCTCTTATTGAAGGGCGGATTTTATGCGAACCTGCACAAAATGCAGTTTGAGAAACACCCGCAGCACGTTTAGGAAAAAATTTATTCAGAAACGATCAAGTATAGCCGTTAATTTATTTACCAGGAAAAAGCGATCTGGATCGCTTTTTCCTGGCCAACGCTCAATTTTTCTGTTGCAAAGAAATTCTGCTGCCGTCTGCATTATAAACAGCAATCCAGCGTTCGGCTCCCAAAAAGAATTTTACCTTCCAGGTATTGCCATCTTCAGCCTGCCATTCCATGCGGGTGGCGCCGGGAAATTGTGCGGTAAAGGCATTTAATACAGCAGCGGGTAAATTGGCCGGGGGAGGAAGGGTGGGATCGTCGGCACCGCGGCGGCCGATTACATCGTTCGAAGTTCCGGAAAGGGTGGATTTTTCGCAGGCGGTAGTTAATACAGCCAGAACCAGCATCATAAGAAAAAGCGGCTTTTTCATAAATACAGTTTTTCGAGTAAATAAACTTGTTGTCAACAGTTTGTATCCAACGGGGAAAGGAATGTAACCGGGTCTGACGGTTCGCGTCTGACCCGGTTGTTTTGTTTGCTTTCGCCATTTGCTGGTCAGACCCGAACGGTCAGACCAGCACCCCCCAAAAAACCTCCCGATACTTTCCCCTTTTTGAAGTTTTTACCCCCTCGCTCCTTATCTTTGCGCCAAATTTTAAGACAGGTATGCTGGTTCGACGTCTACAATCCTTATTGGCAGCGGCTTTCACGATAAGTTTGATCCTATTTTCCAATTTTTCCCAGGCACAGGACCACGGGCATGAAGAAGCTAAAAAAGAAGGCTTCAATGCTGCCGAAGTAATTTTCGACCACATACTCGATAACCACGAATTCCACCTCTTCGATTACAAAGGCTCCGATGGTCAAAAACACGCGGTTTCCATTCCACTTCCTATAATATTATATTCTCCCCAAAAAGGGTTGTCCGTATTCATGTCATCTAAATTTGAACACGGTCACAAGGAATATGAAGGTTATAAATTGGAACACGGAAAGATTCATGCAGTAGATCCTTCGGTGAAAGTCTACGATTTTTCGCTCACCCGCAACGTGGTGCAAATGATGCTGGCGCTTACTATACTGGTAATAGTAATGATACGTATCGCCAACAGGTACAAAAAAGGAACCGGCGTTAAAACAGCTCCTAAAGGATCGCAGGGTTTAATGGAACCCGTAATCACTTTTGTACGCGATGAGGTGGCCAGGCCAAATCTCGGCCATAAAGCAGACAAATACCTGCCTTACCTGCTCACCGTTTTCTTTTTCATCCTTATCAATAACATATTCGGATTAATTCCCGGCTCGGCAAACGTAACAGGCAATATCGCCTTTACGATTGTACTCGGCGTTATTTCGTTTATTGTGATACTGGCGAGCTCGAATAGTCACTACTGGGGACATATCTTCAATCCACCCGGCGTACCGCTCGGAATTAAATTCATCCTCGTTCCCGTAGAATTTCTGAGCGTATTCATCAAACCTGTAGCGCTTATCATACGTTTGTTTGCAAACATGGTGGCGGGTCACATCATTATTATATGTTTGATTTCGCTCATCTTCATCTTCTCACAAATGCATCCTGCCGCCGGATGGGGCAGTTCCATTATATCGGTTGCGTTTACCATCTTCATTTATTTTATTGAAGTGCTGGTAGCCTTCCTGCAGGCATTCATCTTTACCATGCTCACGGCAGTGTTTATCGGCCAGGCTTTTGAAGGCGAGCATCACGAAGGAGAACATGCGGCACATTAATCGCTGGATTTTTTAACCAATAATAAAAAGAACATGGATTTACTGAATGTAATTATGCTCGAAGCTGTGGCAAATGCCGGTGGTGCTGTAGGTGCTGGTTTGGCTGCAATAGGTGCAGGTATCGGTATCGGACAAATCGGACGTGGTGCTGTTGAATCAATTGCTCGTCAGCCGGAAGCTGTTAACGACATCAGGGCCAACATGATTCTTACAGCCGCTCTTATCGAAGGTGCTGCGCTGTTCGCCATCATCGTGGGCTTCCTGGCAATGGTATTATAATACCTTGTCGAAAAAACTAACTGCATTCAACGCAAAGGGCCGAGAATGCAGTTATTCCCTGGATCAGACTAACGAATAATAGAATTAATTATGAATCTTCTTACTCCCGATCACGGTTTACTTTTCTGGACACTTCTCTCTTTCCTCGTTGTGTTTTTCATACTGGCAAAATTTGCATGGCCCGCCATCGTAAAAGGATTGCGCGAAAGAGAGCAGTCGATTGCCGATTCGCTGGCTACCGCCGAGCGCGTAAAAGCTGAAATGGCCCAACTGCAAAGCGAAAACGAAGCGCTGCTGGCAAAGGCCCGTGAAGAAAGAGCCCAGATGCTGAAAGAAGCCCGCGAAACAAAGGACCGGATCATCAACGAAGCAAAAGAGCAGGCAAAAGTAGAAGCAAATAAAATTGTACTGGATGCACAGGCAGCCATCCAGGCGCAAAAAATGGCGGCACTTACAGATGTAAAGAACCAGGTTGGAAATCTTGTGATAGAAGTAGCCGAAAAAGTATTGCGCCGCGAGCTGGGTAATAAATCCGAGCAGGAAAATTATATCAAGCAGTTGTCGAACGAAATCAAATTGAATTAATGAGGCAATAAGCCAATTGGAGAATGTGAGAATGAAGAAAGCTTGAGATTTACCCATTGCCTCATTATCAAATTAGCAAATTACTATGCCAAGTCCCCGTTTAGCAGCACGATACGCAAAAAGCCTGGTTGATTTAGCAATTGAAAGAAATCAATTGGAAGTAGTATATAACGATATGCTGTTTCTTCAATCGCTTTGTAAAGGAAGTCGTGAGTTGGTTACCCTTTTAAAAAGCCCGGTAGTGAATGCAGATAAGAAAGAAGCTATTCTTACTGCCGTTACCACAAATAAAATAAGCGAGCTTACACAGGCTTTCAACAAGCTGCTGATAAATAAAGGCAGGGAAGAGCATTTGCCTGAGATCATTGCTTCCTTCATCGATCAATACAAGGTGAAAAAAGGCATTCATACCATCAAGCTTACAACAGCCGGCCCGGTAAGCGAGGAGTTAAAGCAGGAAATTGTACGCAAGGTGCAAAGCCAAACCAGTATGAAAAATATTGAGCTGAAAACAGAGGTGAAAGAAGAGATTATCGGTGGGTTTATGCTGGAGTTGGGCGACACTTTGGTCGACGCAAGTATCGCTTACGATCTGAATAAGATCCGTAGCCAGTTTTTGAACAACGATTTTATTTACAAGATCCGCTAATGCGCGATTTTGTAACGAATACTAAACGATTTAAACAGTATAAAAATGGTAGAAATTAAACCCGATGAGATATCGGCGATATTACGCCAGCAGTTAAGCAATTTTAATGCAGGCGCCGACCTCGAAGAAGTGGGTACCGTATTGCAGGTGGGCGATGGTATTGCCCGCGTTTATGGATTAAACAATGTGCGAAGCGGTGAACTGGTGGAGTTTGAAAACGGCGTTCGTGCAATTGCGCTTAACCTCGAAGAAGACAATGTGGGCGTGGTATTGATGGGTGAAAGCGGCGATATCAAAGAAGGCGCGAAGGTTCGTCGCACCGGAAAAATCGCTTCTATCAACGTAGGAGAAGGTATGCTGGGTCGCGTAGTAAACGCATTGGGAGAACCGATCGACGGTAAAGGACCAATAATGGGCGAGAAATACGAAATGCCATTGGAGCGCAAGGCGCCCGGTGTAATTTTCCGTGAGCCCGTTAAAGAACCTCTGCAAACAGGTATCAAGGCCATCGATGCTATGATTCCCATTGGCCGCGGTCAGCGTGAGTTGATCATCGGCGACCGCCAAACCGGCAAAACTGCCATTGCTGTTGATACCATTATCAACCAAAAAGAGTTTTATAAGGCAGGTAAACCTGTTTATTGCATATATGTTGCCATCGGGCAAAAAGCCTCTACCATTGCCGGTGTTATGAAAACACTGGAAGATAACGGCGCAATGGCCTATACTACCATCGTAGCTGCTTCTGCTTCCGACCCGGCACCTTTGCAATTCTATGCACCATTTGCCGGTGCTGCCATCGGGGAATTTTTCCGCGATACCGGACGTCCGGCCCTCATCATTTACGATGATCTTTCCAAGCAGGCCGTGGCTTATCGCGAAGTATCGCTGCTCCTGCGTCGCCCACCCGGCCGCGAAGCTTATCCCGGTGATGTATTCTACCTGCACAGCCGCCTGCTCGAGCGCGCAGCCAAAGTGATTAGCGACGATGGCGTTGCCAAAAACATGAACGATCTTCCCGATTCAATAAAGCACCTGGTAAAAGGTGGCGGGTCGCTCACGGCATTGCCTATCATCGAAACCCAGGCAGGCGACGTATCAGCTTATATCCCTACCAACGTAATCTCCATTACCGATGGACAGATCTTCCTCGAAGGTAACCTGTTTAACTCGGGTATTCGCCCGGCCATCAACGTAGGTATTTCGGTTAGTCGTGTAGGTGGTAATGCCCAGATTAAGTCGATGAAAAAAGTGGCCGGTACCCTCAAGCTCGACCAGGCGCTTTACCGCGAAATGGAAGCCTTCTCGAAATTCGGGGGCGATTTGGACGCAGCAACAAAACTGGTTCTCGATAAAGGTTCCCGTAACGTGGAAATCCTGAAACAGGCTCAATACACTCCCTTCGCCGTAGAGAAGCAGGTAGCCATTATCTATCTTGGTACACAGGGATTGTTGAGAGAAGTGGCTGTTAAAAGAGTAAAAGAGTTTGAAGAACACTTCCTGATGGAAATGGAAAACAAACTGCCCGATGTAATGGCCGAGTTTAAAAAAGGAAATCTTCCCGAAGACGGAATTAAGAAGATGGTGGAACTTGCCAACGGCCTCATTCCGCAATATAAATCTTAACGAATTAATTAAGTTTTATATAAACAAGGCCCCGCTTGCTTTTCAGCCCGCGGGGCTTTTTGTTTTAGTAGATCCAAACCCTAAGAATTTCTAAAAACTCAAAAAAAAATTTCGAAATCGTAGTTTTACTATTGCATCTTCATAAATCGGAAGCAATCTTTGTACTGTTGATCGGCAAAAATGAGACGCTCGTCGAATAAGCCGGTTGATTCATCGAAAGTCCAGCCTTCCTGCGAACAAAATCATCCAATTTTACAGTTCCTATCGAAGCCTCCCAATCTTCCTTCGAATTCCGCGATCTCAATTCTCCTATGGGCCGCTAAGTACCGACTCTGTCCCTTAAAATGTATAAAATGAAAACGTACCAGTGCCCGCAAGCTATTGCTTTACCTCTTAACCTGCCCTCTATTCTTCGCAGGTTATTGTTTCCCGCTTTAATAATGAATTTTGGATTGAGTGCTTCGGCGCAGGAACTCGTATTTATTAACCCGGTTCTGGAATCGGGTGCCGATGGAGCAGACGGCACTGTATATCGTTTTTCAAAAGTCAATAGCAAAGTAGATGCGCTGGTGAAAATCAGCGGCCGCTCTTCTTCCCTCGTGCGCCTCGTAAACATCGATTTACCTGCCACAGGTCACGCAAAAGCTTTTCAACCACAGGTAACTTATAACAACCACAATACACCCAATGGTATCAGCGATTGGTGGATGGAGTTTTCGATTTCCTTCGTTCATACCGGCACTAATAATGCAGCCGTGGTGGATTCGTTCAGAACAACCGCCTTGGATATCGATGGCAACAACGATAAGATCAATGAGTGGGTGGCTTTTTATAACAATAAGACTTACATGTTCGAGAACAATACGCAATTAACCGGTTCAAATATTTGGGAAATCGTCAACCTGGTAAACACAGTGGTAGGAAGAAAATATGTAGGGCCTACCCAAAACTTCAGGGATGTAGATACAAGCGCAACAGGTGTGATGGTTACAAATTCTTACGAAGGCACGAACAACTTCCGCATAAGAGCAGGCGGACATAGTACCGGCGCAAGCGGTGCAGCCGATCGCATGTACTCGTTTTGGTTCCGTTCATTCAGCTACCAGGCACCGGTAGAGTTTACACTTCCTTTGGTATTATTGAATTTTGATGCCACTTTGAATAATAAGAAAGTTGCGCTTAACTGGGTAACCGGGAAAGAAAAAGAACTGAGTCATTTTGTGATCGAGCGCAGCACCAACGGTGTTAACTATAACGAAGTGGGAATGGTGTTCGCAACCGGTAATTCCGATGTAAAAGTAAACTACAACTTCGCCGATGCCATCAACAGCCAGGCAAACGGGGTATTGTACTACAGGTTGAAAATGGTGGATACCGATGGAAAGATCCAGCGTTCACAGGTACGCCTGATACGTTTGGGCGAGCAAAAAGAAAACATGACCATCGCTACCTATCCCAATCCCGTAACAAGCGAGCTGAGAATAACAATTCCTGTAAGCTGGCAGAACAAAACCATCAGCTTCGATCTTTTCAACGCCAACGGTCAGCTTGTAAAGCACGTAGTTAATACAAGAGCCAGTCAAACCGAAATGATAAACGTGAGCGACCTCAATGCTGGTGTATATGTAGTGAAAGCAAGCAATGGTAACGAAGCTGCGGTGCAGAGGATTGTGAAAGGGAAGTAGTAAGGGTGAGGGGGTAAGTAGTGAGTATTGAGTAGTGAGTGGGGTGTAAGTGGTTGAGTGTTTAAAGAAGGAGTGCACCACTTAACCGAAAAGTTCTTAATAATATTCAGCAAGATATTGATGAGCGAAACACTCATCGCAACGATTTATTTTAAAGGGTACGATCAACAATGCCGTCCCGTTTCTACGGGATGGCTCTATTTGAAACCGGGTATGCCATGAAAATTCCCGGCCTTCAGAATCTATCCTTCCTATCCATCATCTTCCATGAAACCAAAAACACTGCATCCTTCTTCCTTGAACCAAAGCAAGATCTTAACAACAATTAAAAGTACTTGTCAAAATATTGGTGAGTGAAAACACTCATCGTAACGATTATTTTAAAGGGTACGATCAACAAACGTCTCCCCGTTTCTACGGGGGGACCATTTTTGAATACAGTGAGCAGAGTAATTGAGTATCGTATCGCAGTTATATCGATATAGTTTTTTGAAAAATATTGAAGGAGTAAAAACTCCATCGCAACGGTTTATTTTAAAGGGTACGATCAACAAACGTCTCCCCGTTTCTACGGGGGGACCATTTTTGAACATAGTGAGCAGAGTAATTGAGTATCGTATCGCAGTTATATCGACATAGTTTTTTGAAAAATATTGAAGGAGTAAAAACTCCATCGCAACGGTTTATTTTAAAGGGTACGATCAACAAAGGTCTCCCCCGTTTCTACGGGGGGACTATTTTTAAATCGGCAACTTGCCGGTATCGTTAGTCCCTGTGAATTGTGTTGGTGTACAAACCGACAATTCCGTTAAGATAAATGAAACTTGTTTTCTTTGAATCCTATACCTATCACCCCATCCAATTATCTCCTGGCATATTAGCTTAATTTTTTTTCGATATAAGATCCAATGCTGTTTGTAATACTATCCCATGTCCATGGTAAACGTTTGGCTATTAATTGATTTGTGAAATTTTAAAACGTACTTATCATGAAACAGAAATTCTACACCCTGAACGAAAATTTTTTCAAGGCAGTTTTGAAAAAGAATTTATGCGCCCTTGCATTCGTATTATTCGCTGCAATGCTTGCTCCTAAGGCGAAAGCCCAGGGACTGGTCTTCAAAAATCCAACATTACAATCAGGATCGGCAGGACAGGTGAATGCCACTTATCGCTTTCCTTCGGTAATGACAAATGTGGATGCCCTTGTAAAAATCTCGGGACGCTCCTCTAACCAGGTTAAATTGGAATCTATCGATTTAACCAATACAGGATGGGACAAAGCCTGGCAACCACAGGTCACTTTCAGCAACGGCACTACTCCCGGTGGTATTAGCGACTGGTGGATGGAGTTTACCATAAGCTTTGTAAGCGCAAGTAACAGCACGCCTGTTAATCCAGCCAATTTCAATGTTACAGCGCTTGACATCGATGGTAATGGCGATAAAATAAATGAATGGGTAGGCCTGTACGATCACAAAACTTATACATTGGAGAATAATACCGCTCTCCAGTACAGTAGCATCTGGGAACAGGTAAATAATATTTCTACTGTAGTGGGTACAAAATTCAGCGGACCTGTTACCAATTTCCAGAACATCGATACTTCGGCAACTAGCGTGATGGCTACTGCCAATTACGAGGGAAAGAATACATTTCGCGTACGCACTGGTGGGCGCAGTACCGGGCAAAGCAGCTCGGCCGATCGTATGTATTCGTTTTGGTTCCGAACCTTTGCGTATCAAACCCCGGTGCAGATTGGACTGCCGGTTAACCTGAAATCATTTCTAGCTAATCTCGAAAACAAAAAACCGGTGTTGACCTGGATATCTTCCAGGGAAGAAAACTTCAGCCACTACGTGCTCGAAAGAAGTACCGATGGAATCAATTTTGTTGAAGCAGCACTCGTATTTGCACAAGGAAACAGCGGCGGCGATAACAGGTATCAATATTCGGATAATGCCGTAACAAACCTGAACAAAGGCATTCTTTATTACCGGCTCCGAATGGTGGATATTGACGGCAAATACAAATATTCTGAAACAAAGCTGGTTCGCCTCGCCGAAACCGGTAAAACAATATCGATTGCTGCATTTCCCAACCCGGCTATTAATGAACTGCGCGTTACCATACCCAGCCATTGGCAGGGACAAAAAATCCGCTACGAAGTATTTACCGTAAACGGGCAGGCAGTTCGCGCCTTAAGCCGAAACAGCGCGGGCCAAACGGAAACAATGGATATCTCTTCTCTTCCCGCCGGCTCTTATATTATTAAGGTAAGCGCCGAGAAAGAAAGCGCCACCCAGCATTTCATTAAATCGAAATAAAGAGCATTTTAAAGGGTACGATCAACAACGGCCTGGCTATTCTTAGCCGGGCCTTTTTATGCCGTCAATCGCCGCAACACGCTGGCATTCATAAGTAAACTGTCTTCTCATCCTTTATTCTGTGACGGGAAATAGGACAGATACAAGAGGATTCTCAAAAATAAATTTGGTTTATGTTATAAACTACTTTATTTTCGAGATAAATTTACAAGAAGATGTTCAAGTTAATCCCGATCGTTGTGTTATTGCTAACTGCTTTTCTCACCAATGCACAAACGGTCGTAACGGGTAAAATAAAAGATAACAAGGGTAAGCCTATCGCGGGCGCCAGTATAGCCGTGAAAGACAGTTACGATGGAGGAACCTCCGATTCAACAGGGGCTTATCGTTTCCGCAGCTCCGAAAAGGGATTGCAAACCCTACTTTTTACCAATATCGGTTATAAAATGCAGGAGCAGAAAGTGGAGCTGAACGGGGGCACCGTTACCGTAAATGTTGTATTGAAGGAAGAGCCCAACGAACTAACTGCCGTGGTAATTTCGGTGGGAACATTTGAAGCTAGTGATCGCAAGCGTGCCGCCGCTATCCTGGATCCTATTGATATTGTAACAACCGCCAGCGCCAATGGCGATATAACCGGCGCTTTAAAAACATTGCCCGGGGCGCAGCAGGTGGGCGAAAGCGAAGGCTTGTTCGTGAGAGGTGGAACTGCTGCCGAAACCAAGACTTTTATTGATGGAACCCTGGTAAATAATTTCTTTTTCAGCAGTGTCCCCAACATCGCATCTTTCAGCCGGTTTTCTCCCTTCATATTTAAGGGAACGGTGTTTAGTACGGGGGGATATTCGGCTTTGTATGGCCAGGCGCTTTCTTCGGCTCTCATACTCGAGTCTATCGACCTGCCCGAAAGAAGTTCAGCCAACCTGGGTGTCTCTGTTATTGGAGTTAATGGAGGATACCAGCATCTAGCAAAAAATAAAAAATCGTCCTGGGGCACCAGCTATAGCTACACCAACCTCGCCCCTGCTTTTGCGGTAATCAAACAGCAGCAGGACTATTCGCAGGCTCCCGAATACCACTCGGCAGATGCAAACTTTCGTATCAAAACTTCTAAAAACGGCATATTGAAATACTATGGTTATTTCAATGCAAGCCGGCTTGGTTTTACGGTAAGCAGTCTCGATACCCTTGGTTATCTCGACCGGTTCAGCCTGAAAAACTTCAACACCTACCATAATTTTTCCTGGAGAGAAACCATTGCAAAAAAATGGAAACTGCAAACCGGTATTTCTTTCTCTATTAATCGCGATGATATTGGAAGCGGTGTACAAAACAATCAAAAGCAGGATGTATTATTGAGTGGTTTGGAGTTCAAGCAATTTCTCCTCGCAAACGACGGCGACTTTTTTAATGCGAGAATAGTTCTGGAAAGAAAACTCAAGGGCCTTTCTGCTATCCGCTTCGGAAGTGAATATAATTACAGTCACGACAAATCGAACTTCACCAACTCCAATAACCAAACCTTCGCATTACGGGTAACCGAAAACATTAAATCTGCTTTTGCAGAAGCTGATGTGTATATAACAAACAGCATTGCCGCTAAAGTGGGTGGTCGATTCGAGCATTCGGCTATTCTCGATAAAACCAATTTTGCACCGCGCGTTTCCGTTGCTTATAAATTCGACCGGCAAAGCCAGGCCTCGCTTGCCTACGGTATCTTTTACCAGAATCCTGAAAGAAGGTATTTGCCATCTTCCAGCGAATTGAATTTTTCCAAAGCAACGCATTATATCGCCCAATACATGAAAGTTTCGGGGCAGGTTACTTTTCGTACAGAAATTTTTTATAAGAAATATGAAGATTTAATAAAAACAGGTTTTATCAATGGCCGCGAAACAGCCGTTAACAACCGTGGCTATGGCGATGCCAAGGGCATAGAATTCTTCTGGCGCGATAAAAAGAATATCAAAAACGTGGACTACTGGATATCTTATTCTTTTCTTGATACAAAAAGAGACTTCCTCAATTTCCCTACTGCTACTACGCCCAATTTCGCAGCACGGCATACCGCTTCATTGATCGTTAAAAAATTTGTACAGAAGCTGAAGATGAACCTGAACGGTTCTTACAATTTTGCCAGCGGAAGACCCTATTATAATATCGGCTTCGATGGAGCTAATTATAAATTCAACGACCAGGGAAGAACACCCGAGTACCACAACGTGAGTTTTTCCATCAACTATCTTCCATTCATTGGAAAGAAGAATGCTAAAATGTTTGATGTATATGTGTTGCAGATCAGCAATATTTTCAATATCCGGCAAACCTATGGCTACCAGTACTCCTACAACGGACTTAGGAAGCAGGCGATTGTTCCGCCCTCGCGAATGTTTGTGTTTATTGGTGCCTTCCTGAGTTTTGGAGTCGATCGTTCCGATGAGGTTATCAACAGCGGGTTATAAAATTCACCAATTACAAACCATAAATCAATTGTCTATGTCAAATTACAACCCGGCACCTCCCGATAAAGATCCCCAACTATGGGAGATTGCTCAACGCAGAGCGGGCTTCAAATCGCATCTGGCAACCTATATTGTCATCAATATTTTCTTATGGGGCATTTGGTTTTTTACCGACCAGGAGCGTGATCGCAACGGATTGCCCTGGGCAGTTTGGCCCACGCTGGGCTGGGGAATAGGAATTGTTTTTCATTATCTCGGCGCTTATGTCTTTCCTAAATCAAACAGCGTAGAAAGGGAATATGAGAAGTTAAAAAAGGAGAAGGAAAGATAGATAAAAGGCAAAATTAAAAAGTCAAAAACTGATATTATAAGTTTCAAGAGCATCCAACAACATCGTTATAACATTACAACAATTTTATTATGAAAAAGATTCTATCGTTCGTCGTAATACTTGCCATCAGTTCACAGGTATTGGCCCAAAGCGAACGTTACCAGAAAGCGATGGAGCAGAGCATCGCTGCTATTGATTCCACCAGCACCGTGGATGGCTGGAAAGATCTCGGAAATACTTTCCAGCGAATTGCAGATGCAGAAAAAACACAATGGCTTCCTTACTACTACGCCGCGCTAAGCCATGTAATGACGGGTTATATGATCGGCAGTGCCAGCGGTGGTATGGGCGGTTTTGCCGATAAAACCGATCCCGAGGCCGATGCTGCCGAGCAACTATTGAATAAAGCGGAAGAACTGGGAAAAATCAATTCTGAAATTCTATGCGTTAGAAAGATGATTGCAACGCTTCGGATGATGGCAGATCCCATGAATCGTTACCAAACACAGGGCCCGCTGGCAGCCGAGGCACTGGAAAAGGCAAAATCGATGGATCCTAATAATCCCCGCGTATATCTTTTAGAGGGGCAGGATAAGTTTTTTACGCCCGAGCAGTTTGGCGGCAGCAAAACCGAAGCAAAAACTTTATTCGAAGAATCGCTGAAGAAATTTGAATCGCACAAGCTGGAGTCTTCGATACACCCTCAATGGGGTAAATCGCAGGTTCAGTATTTTCTTTCGCTGTTGAAATAAAATTAAAGCGGCCGGGAGGATAAGACATTAAAATCGCCCCGCTATTCACAACTTACTTACCTTCCGGCTCTTTCAATTTTTTTCGACGGCATCTTAATTATATTTGGTCGCCTAAACTCATTATCATGAGGGATGAACAAATAACGGGATCCGAAAGTATCCAGATCATACAGAACATGATCAATACCGCCAAGAACCAGTTCAGCGAGAACGGGTTTTTGTATTTATTGTGGGGATGGGTGGTATTCATCTGCAGCATAGGGCATTTTATTTTATTGAATGTAGTGAAGTACGAGTATCATTACATGATCTGGCTGCTCACCTGGGCCGCCGTAATATTCCAGATGTTTTATTTAAGAAAGAAATCTAAAGAGGCAAAGGTGAAAACCTATGCCGAGGATATCGTGAAATATGTGTGGATCACTTTTGTGATACTGATGTTTTTGGTAGGGGTGATCCTGGGCATATTGATGGGAAAAGACTATTACAAACATATGTACCCGTTGTTCTTGGTTCTTTATGGCATGCCCACTTTTTTGTCGGGGATTATTCTTCGGTTCAAACCGTTGGTAGTTGGTGGCATTGCTTGCTGGGTGCTGGCGGTTCCGGCATCGCAATTATCTTACGATTATCAATTGCTGGTACTGGCGCTGTCGGTTGCCATCGCCTGGATTGTTCCCGGCTATTTGTTGCAGAAAAAGTATAAAAAAGAAAACGGGTAGTTATGCAAGAAAAAAAACTATCGCAGGAAGAGAGCCTCGCCCTGATCACCGAAATGATTCATACGGCAAAGAATTCGTTTGTGGATACGGGCATTGGTCCCATTTTATGGGGCTCGGTTATTGCGCTTTGCTCCCTGCTGCAGGTGGCAGAGATACACTATAACTTAAAATATCCTTTCGATATATGGTTGCTGGCGATGATTGCGATCATTCCGCAAATCATCATCAGCATACGGGAACGAAAAATGCAAAAGTCCCGTGGGTGGACCGATCAAACAGTTACCCTGGTATGGATGTGCTTTGGCATTGGAATTTTCATTATAAACTTTATCAGCTCTTCTTATGTAGACAAGATAATGCCTGTACTACGCGAGTATAGCCAGTTAACAGGCAAACCGGTGGGATCGCTTCATTTTTGGAACTATGCCACTGCCTATCTCTTGTTTTTGTATGGGGTGCCTACCATTGTTACCGCGGCTACCCGTAAATTCCGGGTTATGCTTTTTGGAGGAATTCTCTGCTGGATCTGCAGCCTGGTTTCTGTATTCACCAATATAAAAATCGATTTCCTGCTGATGGCTCTTTGTGCAATTGCGTCCTGGCTGGTGCCCGGAATTCTGATCAGGCAGGCATTTTTAAAGCAAGCGAAGTTGAAGAATGTTTAAAGACCTGGACCCGATATTGCATTCGCAGCTGCGGCTGGCCGTTGTTTCGCTCCTGATAGGAGTGAAGGAGGCCGAGTTCACGTTTATAAAAGAAAAAACAAATGCTACGGCAGGAAACCTGAGTGTCCAGATCAATAAGCTCAAAGAAGCCGGTTATATCGATGTAATCAAACAATTCAAAGACAATTACCCCCAAACGATCTGTAAAATCACCCCCGAAGGAATCAAGGCTTTCGAGGAATACGTTAAAAATCTTCAATCTTATCTAACAGCCGGAAAGTAAAAGCGCGCGTTGCAGATTGATAATACAATTTGATCTTCTTTCTATATACCAAGCTCATCTAACAAAGAACCCCCGCCTGACCTTTCAGCAACGGGGGAACTTCTTACCTCTGTTTTAAACCTTACAAAAACTCTTATTCCTTAATCAGCTTAACAAGCATCCTTTCTTTACTGTTTACTACTACTTCCAGCATGTACAGGCCCGGTTGCAGCTTGCTGGTTCCATCCAGCAAAATACTATTCGAACCTTCCGATAAGCGAAGCGTTTTGCGCATTACTTCTATACCGGCAGCATTAAATACCTTCATTGAAACAACCGAAGCTTCGTTTAATTGAACCGTAGCCATTATATCGTTTTTGGCCGGGTTGGGCGACACGCTGATCATCTTGGTAGAACGCGTATTGTACACACGCACTACCAGTATGCGGCTGATGGCTGTTTTGTCGTCGAGGTCTACCATCTTCAAACGATAATAGAGATCCTTTTTATTAGCGGTGTTGCGGCCAACTTTATCGGTATACGTATAGCTCTTTTTTACGGAAGATGTTCCGGCAGCTTTTAATGTGCCTGCTGTTTCCCAGCGAATACCGTCGAGGCTTCTCTCTACTTCAAAGCGATCGCTGTTTTGTTCAAAAGTAGTTACCCAGTTGATATCGACATTGCCATCATTCTTATAGATACCGGTTAAATCAATCAGGCTCACCGGTAAAAATCCTCCCGTGGGGAAATTGATCGTTACAGTAGCGGTATTCGAGCAAAGCGGGGCAAAGCCATTATCACATATCTGGTAAGTAAAGCTGGTAGTATTGCCGCTGAAGCCGGGGTTGGGTGTAAACGTGAAACTGTTGTCAGGATTGATGGTAACGGTTCCGTCGGGAGAACTGGTAACTACATACGAGGTGAAACTATCGCCATTCGGATCCGAATCGTTGTTGCAGATATGACCCGAAGCCGTTCTGTTGGCGGCACCGTTGATTACATCATTTACTGCAACAGGCGGCTCGTTGCATCCCTGCGCATATACCATCGAAGCAGAAACAAGCAACTCGTCGATGGCAATACGTGTGCTACCGCCAATGCCCTGGTAGTTGATGTACAGTTTATAATAACCAGAGCCCGCGCCAAAAGATTTATTATAGTTGTATACCGTAGATGCATTCACTCCCGAAAACTCTACGCTATCCAGCATCATCTGTATTTCGTTGTTGTGATCTACGAGGTAGAGTTTCATCCACCGGCGCGTAGATCCGCCAAAGCTGCTGTTGAATTTGTATTTAAAAGACACATTGATGTAACCCGGAACCTGTAAAAGCGGCGTGTAGATACCCGTGCTTTGAGTTGAACTGGAACTAGGACCCGATACCATGGCGCCATCGCCCTCAATACCCGGAATCCAGCCATTGCGGTTTACATCAAAATCGGGAAATGCCCAGCAATGACCTTGTAAATGGCCCTTCACCTGTGTGGTGGTGATACTGGGACGTGAATTGAAATTTTCGGAGGTTTGGGCAGATACTGCCATTGATCCAAGCATCCATGCCGATGCCAGTAGAAAAATCCTTTTCATCTTTTTGTAAGTTTCAGAGTGATAAAAAATAAACCGTACTACGGGTGGTAAGCTTCCACCGGCATTCAAAGGAGGGATGATTTCTTTGCTAAAGGAGTACGAAAAGGAGGTTTTTATCCCTGCACTTACAAAGGTTATTGGAGAAAATATATAAACCCATTCGGGTATTCTTCGCTTATTATTATTTGGAAATTGGTTGCGGCAGAAGCGCCGCGGCACGGATTGTCAGAGGATGGATGCGTTTCAACAAAAGTAATAGCCGCTTTTCTTATTTGCAAGCAAAGGGCGGTAATTTTTTTGCCCCGGTTTCTGTTTTTCTAATAGGTTAAAACGCAATTTTTTAGGCCGGTCAAACTATTTAGGGCGTAATTTGTAAGATTATTACCAATATGTCAACGATCATCCGGGTTTCAAATCTCAGCAAACAATACAAGGAAATACATGCAGTCAACGATATTTCTTTTACCGTACAGGCCGGGGAAGTTTATGGCTTTTTAGGACAAAACGGTGCTGGAAAATCGACTACCATTCGAATGCTATTGACCCTGGTGGAACCAAGCGCTGGTTCTATCGAAATGTTTGGCATGAATCTATTCACTCACCGAACGGAAATACTAAGAAGGGTGGGAGCTGTTATTGAAAGACCCGATCTGTATAAATACCTCAGCGCTTACGAAAATCTTTCACTTTTTGCCCGCATGAGCGGTTTTAATAAAACCGAAAAAGAACTGTTGGAACAACTGCAAATGGTAGGGCTGGAGCAAAGAGCGCATAGTAAAGTAAAGACCTTTTCGCAGGGAATGAAACAGCGATTGGGTTTGGCAGTTGCCCTGGTACACGATCCCGATCTTATTGTGCTCGACGAACCAACCAATGGCCTCGACCCGCAGGGTATTGCAGATGTTCGTAACCTGATACTTCACCTGAGCAAACATTTGGGAAAAACCATCCTGGTGTCTTCTCATTTGCTGAGCGAAATTGAAATGATCGCCGATCGTATGCTGATCATCGATAAAGGCATGAAGGTGGCCGAAGGCGCAGTCAAAGATCTCTTCGATCCTACGCGCATGCTGATAGAGGTGGAAGTGATAAATGCCGACAGCCTGCTGGTATCGTTGAGTAAAACAGCCTGGCAACAAAAAGTTCATTCTCACAAAAAGAACAATATTGTTTTTGAGCTCGATAAAAAGCAGGTGCCGGAACTTACATCGGCGCTGGTAAGCCTGGGAGCAGAAATTGTGTCGCTTCAGCCCAGGCACTCACTCGAAGAATATTTTCTTTCTCTTACAACTGCAAATCAACATGTCGACGATTTTAAGAATTGAACTGTTTAAGATATTCAAGAGGCCGCGTACCTATATTTCCTTTGCGGCCATTGCTGCCATTGTGCTGCTGATTCAGCTTGCTCTATACCTCGATGGCGGAACTTATGTGCAGTTTATGTTGCAGGGGATTGAAAATACCTTCAACATCGATGGGAAAATCATGCACGGCTATCTCATCTGTTACGTCATACTGCAAACGCTTTTGATTCACGTGCCCTTACTGATTGCACTAATAGGAGGCGATATGATTGCAGGCGAAGCCAATATGGGTACCCTTCGATTGCTGATCAGCAAGCCGGTGAGCCGTACCAATTTGCTGATGAGTAAATTTGTTGCCACTGCAAGCTATACATTGCTGTTGCTGTTGTGGATGGCCTTTCTGTCGCTGCTCGTTTCCATACTGGCATTTGGCGTGGGCGATTTAATGATATTCAAAAGCGAGCAGATTGTGATTCTCAAAAAATCGGATGTGATGTGGCGCTATTTCGCCGCTTTTGGTTTTGCAGCTATTGCCATGGTTACGGTAGCCGCACTTTCTTTTTTTCTTTCGCTGTTTGCAGAAAATTCCATAGGCCCGATTGTTGCCACCATGAGTATAATAATAGTATGTACTATCCTTACTACTATGGACCTTCCCCTGTTCAATAAAATAAAACCTTTCCTGTTTACTTCTCATATGCTGGGATGGAAGGGCTTTTTTGATGATCCCGTGAATTACGCGGCGATTTTCAAATCGGCTGCCATTTTGTTGCTTCATATTATCGGGTTTGTGGGAGCATCGGTAATGGTGTTTAGAAAAAAAGATATCCTTTCGTGAGAGAAGAAGTAGGGAACGAATTACCAGAGAATAAACCGCAGGGAACACAAAGGGCATAGAGAAAAATCGCGAATAGAGACCTTGTGTATCTCCGTGTGGTCTGTGGTTACCATCTATCCCGTGTTATCCGTGTTACAAACCACGAGAGACGCAGGGGATGCGATGGTTTTTTGTTTGCAACCATTATAAAGCTAATGGTAATCCGTGGCGAAAGGAAGAAGTAAAAAACGAAGAATGCATAAACAGAAGTGGATATTCAAACCTGAATTTGCACTTCCATCTATGCATCCTCCTTCTAATCTGCGGCTCCTGATTTTAAAAACCCAGTTTTGTTATACCGGGAGTAGCCACAGGGTAGTATCCATCGTCATTAGGAACAACAGGCGGCAATGCGTTCCAGTCATACGATTTCGGTTGCAGGCTGATGCCGCTGTTGATAGCCTTATCCCATTCCACTACCTGGCCGCTGTAAGTGGCCATTCTGCCAAGGATTGACGTCATAGTACTCTTGGCGCCGTTTTCTGCATCCCAGAACTTGTATTCGCCTTTTGCAATAGCGGCAAACAATTCGTCGTGTTCGGTTTGATAGGGATTGTTTTCTGTTTTTGTATCGAACTGGTATAAAACCTTTCCCTTAAGATCTGTGATATTGGCTGCCCCTGCAGCAATACGTCCCTTGGTGCCGATCAGCAATTCATCCACCTTGCTCATGGTGCCGGGAATGTGCCGGCACTGGCTATTCAAAATTGAACCGTCTGCATAATGAAACTCCACGTAATGATGATCGAATATTTCGCCATGATCTTTTCCCTTTCTCACCTGGCGCCCGCCCATGCCCTGTGCTTTAACAGGGTAAGAGCCCTTGAACCAGTTCACCACATCAATATTGTGAATGTGCTGCTCAGTAATATGATCGCCGCATAGCCATACAAAATAATACCAGTTTCGCATCTGGTACTCCATTTCGGTTTGATTGTATTTGCGTTTGTTTACCCACACCCCATCGTTGTTCCACCAGGCTTGTGCGGAAGTGATATCGCCTATTAAATCCTTACGCTTGAACAGCTCGCGATAGCTGTTTTGGTAATGGCGCTGCAATCCAACCACTACATTCAATTTCTTTTGCTTCGCCAACTCCGCAGCAGCCAAAACTTTTTGTACGCCGGCGGGATCGGTAGCCACCGGTTTTTCCATAAATACATGCTTGCCTTGTTTGATGGCTTCTTCGAAATGGAGGGGGCGAAAACCGGGCGGGGTAGTTAGTATAATAACATCGGCTAAAGGAATTGCTTTTGCATAACCATCAAAGCCCGTGAACTTTCTTTCTTCAGGAACATCGATTTTATCTTTGATATTGCCTTTTGCTCCACTCCAGTCGGAGATATCGTCGGAGTTAAGCGTTTTAAAGCAGCTATCCAGCCTATCGCGAAACGCGTCGGCCATTGCCACCAGTTTTACATTCTGTTTGCTTAAAAGCGCCTGCATCGCGGCGCCGGTGCCGCGGCCACCGCATCCAATCAGGGCAACTTTGATTACGTTATCGGAGCCTGAAAAATAATTAGTGGCCTGCGATACAAAAGGCGCGGCGATTAATCCGCCGGCTAGTAACGAAGACTGTTTTACGAATTCTCTGCGCGAAGATTGCTTGTTTTCCATATGTCAAGTTTTAACTGGGAGTTTATAAGTGGTAGGTGGTGATTATTCAAATTTTAAATTGAAAATGAAACTTCGGTTTCCTTGATTCTCCGGGATTTTTTCACCGCAGAGAAATGACAGCGCGGAGTTTTTCGCGGAGCAGTAATTCTTAATCTTAAAAACCTGCTACAATGCCTCATTGGCCCATTATCTCATTATCTAATCGGCCAATTATCCCATCCATCCCTCTCAATTTCCTAAATATTTCGCATAAAAAGCCTCTATTTCTTCTGCGCTGGGTTGCTGTTGTGGCCGCACTATTCGAAATCCAACAGACATGGCATCGGTAAGCCACCATTTGCTTTTGGGTACTTGCGGATCTCTTTTGTTCCAGGATGCTTCCGATTTGGCGCGAGCGGCACATCGCAACGACTCCTGTTTGTCGAGATATCCTCCCCCGCGTACCGACCTTGGGTAGCGGGTAGTGGGAGCGTTAACCGGGTTTGACGCTGATTCACTCAGGCTTGCATAATAACTATCGCTGTATTGATCCAGTGTCCATTCGGCAACATTACCCAGCATATCATAGAGCCCCCAGGCATTCGGCTTTTTTTGCATCACTTTCTGGTACCTGCCTTTGCTGTTATCGGCAAACCATGCGTGTTCTTTCAACAACTTTTCATCATTTCCAAAATAATAAGTACTCTTCGTTCCGGCCCGGCACGCATATTCCCATTCTGCTTCTGTTGGCAGGCGATAAAATTGCCCCGTTTTCTTATACAGCCAACGGCAATACATCAGTGCGGTATGCTGGCTCATGCTGTTCACCGGGAAACCGCCTTGCTTTCCCATTCCCCAACTGAGATCGATGTATTGGGGAGTTGGTCTTGTAACAGCGTCAACATCAGAATTTCGACTGGTATTTTCGTCGTTAAAGAAAAGAAGAAATTCATCGTAGGTTACTTCGTGCTCGCCCATCCAGAATGCGGAGATGGAAATATTCCTTTGCGGGCCTTCATCCGGTTTTCTTCCCTTTTCAGCATCAGCACTTCCCATAGTGAAACTTCCTGCAGGAATGGGAACCATACGGAATTTAGTGGTTGAACCGGGTATCAGTTCTTCGTAAGTTGTAAAACTTCCCACCGACTGACTCAATACCGAAACAGATACAGTTGCAGTTAAAACTAACAGGACGAAAGATCTCTTCACCATTTGAAATTTGAGTAGTTGGAAAATTAGGAAAATAATGCGGCATAACTGTACCGGGCTATCTGTTTCCCAAAAATTAAAGGAAACGATTGCGTAAAAACTAACAGTTAGTAATAGGAATGTGATTAACTTGGGAGATAAAACTTCCATAATGAAACGTCGTCATTTCATGCAACAAACTCTTTTGGCGGGGGGCTCTGTGGTCAGCTTGCCTTTAATAAGCAAGGCAAACAGCAATGCGAAAGCTGAATGGGCAGAAAAGCCGTTTAATCTTAACTACGCATTCCACGATGGAATGTTTAAGAACCATGGAGGCAACGATTTTATAGACCAGATCAAGTACGCCTTCGATATGGGTTTTCGAAGTATTGAAGACAACGGGATGATGGCGCGACCGGTTGAGCAGCAGAAGAAAATAGGTGAAACACTGGCGAAACTGGGCATGACCATGGGAGTATTTGTGATTACTTCGGATAGCTGGCATTGGAAAACCTCGTTAACAACAGGCAAACAGGAGTGGATTGATAAAATGGTGAAGGATTGCAAGGAAGCGGTAGAGGTTGCCAAACGTTGCAATGCAAAATGGATGACGGTGGTGCCGGGCAATTACGAAAGAAGTTTATCGCACGATATGCAAACGGCAAATGTGATTACCGCGTTGCGAAAGGGAGCTGAAATTTTACAACCACATGGGTTGGTAATGGTATTGGAACCATTGAGCGATAACGCCGACCTCTTTCTTCGTCATTCGCATCAAACCTATATGATCTGTAAAGCGGTGAACAGCCCTGCTTGCAAAATCCTCTTCGATATGTATCATATGCAACGCAACGAAGGCGATATCATCAATAATATCAACAAATGCTGGGATGAAATAGGTTATTTCCAGATTGGCGACAATCCCGGGCGTAACGAACCTACTACCGGCGAAATGAACTACCGCAATATCTTCAGGCATATCTATAATAAGGGTTACCGGGGAATACTGGGAATGGAACATGGAAATGCAAGGCCTGGCAAAGACGGTGAACTGGCCCTCATAAAAGCTTACCGGGAATCGGATGCTTTTTTGTGACGCGAGGTAAATGGGGAATGGCGAATTGGGAAATGGCGAATGGCGAATGAGAAAATGGCGAATTCATTTAGTTGAAACTGACTGACTGGTTACAATATATTGTATCAGTTGCGCTAAGCTTCGTCCACCTGCCCTTCCATCCGCCATCCCTTCATTCGCCATTTTCTTCGCTCTCTCAAAAATTAACATTAAACTCCTCTATTACTCAACCTCGGCATCCTAACTTGCGTTATTATAAGCATGCGTTACCTACTCATTTTATCGGCATTTTTATTGGTCCAGGCGGCTGTTGCGCAAGATGCCAACGAATTGGCAAGAAAAGTAAAAGCCAAACTGGCCGTCGTAAACGATTACCAGGCAAAGGGCGTAATGAAAACCGATGTTTCGTTCATGAAGGTTCCTCCCTCCGATGTTACCGTGTACTACAAAAAGCCTAATAAATTCCGTATAAAAAAGCAAGACGGCATTGCAGTAACTCCCAAGGGAGGAGTGAGCATTAATCTTAATTCACTGGTTGCTTCCGATAACTATACGGCCGTAAATGCCGGTACCGGTACCGTAAATGGAGTGCCGGTAATTATTATAAAACTGCTTCCGCTCGACGAAAGCAGCGAGGTGGTAGTATCTACTTTATACATCAACGAAAAAGAACTCCTGATTTATAAGGCTACCACTACTACTAAAGAAAACGGCACCTACGAAATGGAGTTAAGCTATGGTAAGTTTGCCGGCTGGGGGTTGCCCGATAGGGTAGTGTTTGTGTTCAACACCAAAGACTATAAACTTCCCAAGGGCCTTGCATTCGATTACGACACCGGAACAAAACCTGTCGATACAAAAGCTGCAGCAAAAAATACAAAGGGAAGGGTTGAAATCGCATACAGCAGTTATACAATTAATAAAGGTATAGACGACACTCTCTTCAGGTAAGGCTCTGCTTCTTCCAGGTCAATACCCTCTTTTCGGAAAATACGGTACCCCTCGAAATTCTCGCAGGTAAAAGTTTACCATTAGTTGTGTGGGAATTACTACGTACATCGAGCTAAGATGATCGTTCGGCGTATAAATAATCCTATTTATCGAAATCAGGGAAAATATTTAGAACCCCTAAGCGTTAACGTATATATTTGTGAGGTAATTTATCTCTTGAGTACCTAAAATCCGAACGTATGAAAGCAGGAACCTTTACCCTAAAACCTGTGTCCTTACCTGGAAACTATTCAAAGGCCTTTAAGGTCTTTATTTATACCTTGATCCTTATTCCCGGGCTCCTGGTATCAAAATATTCCAATTCCCAATGCCTTGTTGGCTATTCTTCTGCCCAGATTAACTGGGACAATCTCGATTACCTGGTAACCGCCGGCAACTATTCTGGTTTTGTTACTGCATCAATGGCCGCTAACCAGAGATTTACAATTGGTACAAATGCGGCAACAATCGCCCTCTCCGCGAGCATGACCCCAAATGGAGAAAATGGCACGCATATCGCTAATATAGCTGGATATACGGGAGACGACGCCCAGTTTACGCCGGGTGCTCCCAACCAAACCATTACCATCACTTTTGATAATGAAGTGATGAATGCGAATTTCACCCTGTACGATATCGATCGTCAGCAGGCGATAACTGTCACTGCCGCCAACACCTTATTGGTTCCGCAGGTGGTAAATGTCGCTACCTATGCAGGAAGCATTCTAACTGTTGCCGGGCTGCCCACTTCGCCCACCATTACATCAAATAATACTAACCTCTCCTTAAACAGCGAGGTTTCGGGAGCCGCCACAATCAGTGTAACCGGTCCCGTGAAATCTATTACTATTACCGTAACAACTGTTGGATCCGAAGCTATTTTCTGGCTGTCGGATATCAATGCCTGTGTTACGGGATCTTTTCCCAATAACTATTTCCTGGTGAGCCGTCCGTTTAACGGCGGTATGGCAGGGGGTCAGCCGGCCTATTTTTTAAATATATTAGATGATAGTGTTTTTATTACAAACCCGGTAAATGGACAGAGTAAGTTTTTGTTTGAAGATGTGGCAAGCCTTGGTAAAGTAAACTCTGTTGGTTACGATCCCTATAACCACATTATGTACTTTGTGTATAGCCTGACCGGATCGGCTTCAACTAATAAAACACTTCGTAAATACGACTTTAATACGGAAACTTTCTCCACCGTTACCACCGATATTACCAGCCTGGTGGGGATTCCTACTTTTACACAGGGTGTGGAATCCGGAGCTGCTGCTTTTTATAATGGATCTCTTTATGTAGGAATAGAAGGATCGAACAGTTCCCGAAATTCCGGCAGGGAGCATATCATCTGGAAAATTGACTTCGACGCTTCCGGTGCTCCTATACGTTCCACCCAGTTTGCCGGTACTCCTTCCGACGGTGGGGGAACACTTTTACACGACTGGTCCGATTTCATCATTTCGAATGGTATTTTGTACGATTTTGATGGTGCGCAATCCTCGCCCAATATCTATCATTACAATATGATGACCGGCGCTAAAACAACGTACAACCCGGCTTTCAGACCTACACAGGTTGCCGTAACCTGGAACGAAAGTATATACGAGGTTGGTTCGAACAGTACTCTATTGTACGCTGCCGGTCACGTTCAGCCTTACAATTTGGATGGAACCGTAAACGGAGCCCAGAACTTTCCCCTTGTAATGCCTCCTGGTACAACGCTTATGGGAAGCTGGGGAGATGCATCTGAAGCTTTCCGTCCGAAAAGTGATTTTGGAGATGCCCCTGCCAGTTACGATCCCGATCCTCTTGCACCGGCAACGCATGAACGCATTACTACACTTCGTTTAGGTTCCAGTTACGATTACGAATGGAACCTTACTTCTTCAGCTCTTGCTAACGCAGATGGTGCTGATGAAGATGCAATTGGCGCAGCTCCGGCACTTAATTACGATGCGACACTTACTTATTCAATCCCTAATATCAGTGTATTTAACAATACAGGTGGGAATGCAACACTTATCGGTTGGCTCGACTATAACTTCAATAACGTATTCGAGTCGGGTGAAGGAGTATCAATAACAGTACCCAGCAGCGGATCTGCTCAACTGGTAACACTCACCTGGAACAATATCTACGTTCCGCTTACTTTGAATGTACGTACCTTTTTACGCCTTCGCCTTACACGTGCCGTAAACAGTATGACGACAGCCAACATGAATGGTTGGTACCCCGATGGCGAGGTTGAAGACTACCCGGTATTGCTCGGTGCCGCCCTTCCAAAGGACGTGATTACACTGGGTCTGGATAAAAAAGATCAGTCTTCAGTTAAGCTGAACTGGAATGTGCGTTCCGAAAACCCCATTGCTGGATTTGAAGTATTGAAAAGTACCGATAACCAGAATTGGAAGAAAATTGCCAGCGTTGGCGCAATAGTGCGCTCGGCCAATAACGACTATAGCTATACCGATATCGATGCTGAAAAGGGTGTTTCTTATTATCGCATCCGGGTAAATTATGCTACGGCCGATAACATGTATCGATTCTCTGAAGTGAAGTCAATACGGATCGATCACAAAGGGGCAGGACTTCGAATTCAGCCAAACCCCGTTATCAATAAAGCCAGTTTACAATTGAGTGCACCACGCAATACGAATGTGTCTGTGGATGTATTGGATGTTAACGGAAAGATTGTAATGCAGCTTAGCAGGCAGGTGAGCCAGGGTATTAATACCATACAACTTGATCGCGTGGCGACATTGCCCGCTGGCATCTATACGATTCGCGCTTCTGTGGATGGCGAAATTCTCACCACCAAATTCATCAAGTCGCAGCAATAGATTTCTTAGCCTGCAACCCACGACCCAATAGTCAATGGGTTGCAGGCATTTCTTTAATATCCTGCAACGTATATAAAAACCTCAAATCCATAAACCAGATATGAAAACGGTTAAACTCTCTCTAGTAACAATGTGCTTTCTTGCTCTAACTATTCTTGCAAGTGCACAGGAAAAATTCAGCAGAATAAAAATTTATCCTCCGGCAGATGCCAAGATCAGAAGTGAGCTGCTTGGCTTGCTGGAAATAGACCACTTTCATCCGCAAGCGGATGGAGCTATTCTTTCCGAAATCAGCGAAACAGCCATTCGTCAGTTGAAAAAAACAGGCTATAAATACGAGATACTTGTTGATGACGTAGCCAAGGAATTTGAAACACAGAGCCGCGAGTTTTTTGAAAGAGCAAAACGCGAAGGTGTACCTGAAGAAACGGTTTTGCCGAATTTGATGAGCTTTGAAAAGTCTTGTCAAACAGTTGCCAATATTATTCCTACTCCTTCCCTGTTTTCTACCAATGGCCTTCCCCCGGGCGGAATGGGTGGATTTTATACTTACGCAGAAATGGTTACAAAAATAGATGAAGTGGTTGCACTTTATCCCACGTTGGCACAGAAAATTAACCTTGGATCAACTATCCAGGGAAGGACGATTTGGGCTGTAAAGATTTCTGATAACGTAACGGTTGACGAGAATGAGCCCGAGGTGCTTTATACTGCCTTGCAGCATGCGCGCGAAGCTATTACAGGTACCAGCATGATTTTTTTCATGCAATATCTAGTACAGAATTACGGAACCAATACCGAAGTACAGCAACTGGTGAATAATAGAGAATTTTATATCGTTCCCTGTGTAAACCCCGATGGATACGAATATAACCGAAGCACTAATCCTTCTGGTGGTGGAACCTGGCGTAAAAATCGACGCCTTAACAGCGGGGGGAGCTATGGAGTAGACCTTAATCGGAATTACGGAGTAGACTGGGCGAATTGTGCAGGAGCGAGCGCAAGTTGTGGATCGGGAACACAATCAAGCGATACGTATTGGGGAACTTCGGCTTTTTCAGAGCCTGAATCGCAGGCCATTCGTAACCTGGTAATTTCGCGCAATTTTGTTGCAGCCATAGACCAGCACTGCTTTGGTCCTTATTATTCGCTGCCTTTTGGAAGGCCGAGTTTGCATACCATGAACGCGCTTGATGCAAAGTTTTACACCTATGTTCCGGCACTGATGGGTAAGTACAATGGAATGCGCGCAGGAAACAGCCCGGAAACAGTAAACTATGAAGTGGCCGGTGGTATAAAAGACTGGTTGTTGTTGGGTGAAATCGGCGTTGGTACTAAAGGAAAAATATATGGTATGACAGGCGAAGGCGGCGGCGGCGGATTCTGGGCGCCTTCTTCTCAAATCATTTCACTTTGTAAAGGAATGACCTTCCAGAACCTCCAACTGGCGCTTGCAGCTGGTCCATATTATGAAATTGTTGACATGAGCAACATGGCCGTTTCAAGCTTATCCGGTAGTTTTAATTTTAGCCTGCGCCGGGTTGGTTTGCAGAATGCCCCTGTTACAGTTAGCCTGGAAAGGGTAGAAAACGTAATGTATGCAGGTGCTCCGGTTACTATTAATAGTATGCCCAATTATTTTGACTCGGTAAACAGGAGCATCAATTACGACCTTTATCCGGGTCTTACGGCAGGTCAGCGAATCCGGTTCGTGTGGAGAGTACAGTCGGAAGGAATAACCACCTTCGATACTATAACGAAGATTTACAACCCGGTCACTGTGTTTAGCGACAATATGGAATCGGGTTCTGTAACTACAAATTGGACTGTTACTAGTGGTTTTGGTTATTCTACAGCAAACGCATTCCAGGGCTCGCGGTCGTTAAGCGAATCGCCCACAGGAAACTACACTACTAGCAGTACACGTTTAGCAACACTGAATACCCCCATTGATCTCAATGGAGCCACCGCAGCATATATTTCTTTCTGGGTTAGGCATCGTTCCGAAAATTTCAGGGATATTCTCCGTATGCAGGTTTCTACCAACGGAGGCTCCACCTGGAATTCCGTATGCGGCAAGAACACCGTTCAGGAAAACAGTGATGACGGTAGCAGGTTGGCTAACCTCCCTGCTTTAACGGGAATACGCGAAGAATGGTTCCAGGAAATCGTTGATCTTGGCGCTTATTTAGGGAATAACAATCTGCGGTTCCGGTTTGAATTTAGTTCCGATGGGGACGCCACTTCTTATGCATATGAACTTGATCAGGGTTTTTCGATCGACAATTTCCAGGTGGTAAAAACAAATGCAATACTACTTAACAGACTGCCAATAAAATTTGTAAATGTTAAAGGCCGCTTAATTGGAAACAGTTCGATACAGGTAGAATGGGAAGCCATTACAGACGATCAGCACGACTATTTTGAAGTGGAGAAATCTCTGGATGGCAACAATTTCACTACTATCGCACGCGTGAAGCAATTGCCTCCCTATATTGCTTTGGATAAATCGCCCGCTATCGGCAATAATTACTACCGTATCAGGAACGTTAATAAAGATGGCAGCGGAGAATACAGCCGGATTATTAATGTAGTTAATAATCCAAGAATAAAGCTAACGGTATACCCCAATCCCGTTAGTGATGTACTCCGCATAAAGATAGATGATAACAAGTCTTCGGCACTGAATGTTACCATCATGGATATGCAGGGTCGGATGGTGTATAACAAAATACTGAATGAAGTACCCAATTCCGGAATCATTTCTGTTAATACCGGTAACTGGATATCCCAGGTATACCAGTTAAAGATCACCAATAACCGCGGTGAACTGGTAACGATCCAGAAATTTATAAAGCAGTAGTTACTCGAGAGGTTTATTATAACAAAAGATCCCGCTCCATTTTTGGATGCGGGATCGTCTATTTAGGGACTAGCTCAATCAATTGTTGTCGGCACTCTCTTCAATTTTTTCGTCTGCCGCATTTGCTAAGAGCAGAGAGGTCATTTTTTTCAGGGGGTTCCTTCTGTTCTCGAAATAGCCATTGCGACGGTTTATGATATCGACGCATTCGAATATTGCCGATATAAAAGAAGAATGATCGGCCTTGTTTTTACCGGCTATATCAAATGCCGTTCCATGATCGGGCGAGGTGCGCACCCCGGTTATGCCGGCAGTATAGTTTACACCCTCGCCGCTCGCCAGCGATTTAAAGGGTATCAGGCCCTGGTCGTGGTACATAGCCAGCACCGCATCGAACCTGCTATAATACCGCCGGGCAAAAAAAGCATCGGCGCTATAAGGGCCCATCACCAGCATATTGTGCTTTGCTTCTTTAATGGCGGGCCGAATGATTTCGTCCTCCTCTTTGCCGATCAACCCTTCGTCACCGGCATGCGGATTCAATCCCAGCACTGCAATCTTCGGCTTATCAATTCCAAAATCCTTGATCAGCGACTGGTTTAGTATTGAAAGTTTGGAAAGAATATTTTCCCTCGTTACGTGTTTGGCAGCTTCGCCAACAGGCACATGTTCGCTCAATAAAGCAACCCGGAAATTATCCGATACCATTAGCATTACCACATCATTGGCTCCAAACAATTGCTTGAGATAAGGCGTATGGCCAGTGAAATTGAACTCGGGCGATTGAACATTTTTTTTATGAATAGGCGCAGTTACCAGCCCGTGAATCTTTTTCTCCTTCAAAGCCTCTGCGGCAGCCACAAGTGATTTGATTGCGTATCGTCCCCCGGTTTCGGTAAGCTGACCGGGCGTAATGGCCACTTCCTCTTCCCAGCAATTGAAAAGATTCACCTGCTTTGGATTGATGCGCGTGAATTCTTTTATACTTTGATAATTGAAGTTGGCATCGGGCACCGACTTCCGGTAAAAATTGATGGCTTTATTCGACGAAAAAATTACCGGTGTGCAGATTTCCAGGATGCGATGATCCGAAAATGTTTTTAGAATCAGCTCGATTCCTATCCCGTTTAAATCACCTGTTGTAATGCCTATAATCGGTTTTGGTGCAGACGCGCTCATGCCATTTGTTTATGGCCCGAAAATACGACATTGGATGCAAAGAGTTGTGGCTTAATTGGTCAATGCATGATTAGCCAATAATGCCAATGCTTTGAAACTCGCTGATTGTAGAGGCAACCTGTTTTGGATTTTTAATTTTGATTTCTCAAGCCTGAATTTTGCATAGAATTATACGGGCCAACAACAGTCAATTAGCGTCAGCCTTTTGCCTGCGAAAACACGCTCGCCTTTTCCGTATCTTATTTCTTTTGCCTGGTAAACCGTAATAATTCCCTGTAAAAATTGTGGGCTTTGTATTTTTGCAGTTCGCATGTATACTTTAAAAAAATCGCTCGGCCAGCATTTTCTCAAAGATGAACAGGTTTCGCAGAAAATTGTGAAGGCATTGCAGCAATACCCCTTTCACCAGCTTTTAGAAGTAGGTCCGGGCGGCGGGGCGCTTACCAAATATTTACTGGCTATAAAAGATATCGATTTCAAATGCGTGGAGTTGGACAGGGAAAAAATCGATTGGCTCAGGCAACACTATCCCGCATTAAAGGACAAGATTATTGAAGCCAGCTTTCTTGATATTGACAAGCCATTCCGGGGCGCATTCACTGTTGTTGGAAACTTCCCTTATAATATCTCTTCGCAAATTCTTTTTAAGGTATTGGAGTGGAAAGAAGATGTACCTCATGTGGTAGGTATGTTTCAAAAAGAGCTTGCGCAGCGCGTTGCAGCAAAGGAGGGTTCGAAGGTGTACGGGGTAATCAGTGTATTGGTGCAGGCATTCTACACAGTGGAATACCTGTTTGAGGTGCACGAAAACGCCTTTCTGCCTCCTCCTAAAGTCAAGAGTGCGGTTATTCGACTAATCCGCAGCGAACAGGTTCCTGCTATGAAAAGCGAATTTCTTTTCTTTAAACTGGTAAAAGCAGCCTTCAATCAGCGCCGCAAAACCCTTCGCAATGCCACAAAAGCCTTATTTGATGCCGAGGTATTACAGGATCCCCTGTTTAACAAGCGCGCCGAACAGTTGACGGTAAACGAGTTTGCCGCACTCAGCTTCCGGATAAAAGATAACCACTAGAGGCTACCGGGGGTTATTTCCTGAAGGCAATTCACTTGTACCATGTTGAATAACAGATAGTTAATGCTGTTTCGGAAAATACGGTTGCGATTCGTAGAAAATTCAGTAAAAATACCTTTCTAATGCAATTGGGTATTTCTACATTTACCCCAAATTCCATACATATGAAAACTACCGCTGTACTATTTGCGGCCATTCTGCTTAGTGGTTCGGCCACCTTCGCAAACCATTCTGTTGAGCCCGTTAACTCCGGGAAAAAAGAAATCTTCTCGAAAAAAATCGCTGGAAACTTTGGAAGAGTTCAGGCACATCGCCAACAACAAGGTGTGGGCCTTAGCTGGACCGTACTTTCGACGCAGGGCATTCTGGGCTTTGTGATTGAAAGATCGTACGACGGCATTTATTTCGAAGAAGTGGGCGAAGCCGTCTGCGAAAGCTCGGGCCGCCATCGCTTCAACGATGCCGCTGTTTACCCCGGTTACCTGCATTACCGGATCGTAGCAGTAATGGAAGACGGTTCTACCGAAACTTCCGAAACAATCGTGTTGCGAATCGTGAGCAGAAAATAATAGTCTGCATTACTGGACGGCGGGTGATAACCTGTAATGCTTTGTTATCGCCCACCGTTTTAAAAATCCAACCTCATGAAAAAGTTTTTACCCCTTGTGTTTTTAGCGTTGATTGTTCAATCAACTTCGTGGAGCCAGATAACCACCCCGCAGATCAAGGCCAACTTTGGTGTTGATGCCGATCTTCGGGCTAATTTTTTTGATGCGTTTGTTGTAAATGGAAACGACGACTGGTTCCAGAATTTGGCAGGAACCGGAAGGGGAGTTATTGATACCGTAGGAGCAGCCTATATTCTTAGCCGTTATGCTGTGGATCCAAACTTCCGGAAGATACCTTTCTTCAGGGGTATGCGTTATCCCCAGTATTCAGTGGTTAATGGACGGCTCCTGCTCGATGGTATTTTCATTCGCGATCATCACGGAGACGATTCCACCGTTTTTGCTTCCGGTAGTAATAAAAACGGGATGAGCCCGGCTATCTGGTCTTGCCCGGTTTCGCAGGGAATTCCCGATAAAAACGATATCCTGGATATCATGATGCACGTGCGCCGCGATGGGCCCAATGTTACCGACTCGCTCTGGATGTTTGGAGGCGTTTCCATAGATAACACCACCGGTAACCGCTACTTAGATTTTGAAATGTATCAAACCGATATCACCTATAATCGCGTATCAAGAACTTTCCAGGGTTTTGGTCCCGATGCCGGACATACATCCTGGCAGTTTGATGCTTCGGGTAATATTACGCGACCGGGCGATATCATTTTTACAGCAGAATACAGCAGTTCCCAGCTTTCGATGCTGGAAGCGAGAATTTGGGTACACCGCGATGCCCTGCTTACTACTCCCGTGGATTTTAACTGGGGGGGAAGCTTCGACGGAGATGGATCGGGTGCCACTTACGGTTATGCGAATATTCTTCCCAAAACCGCTGGCGCCTTTTACACGGGTTTGCAATGCGGCAACAACACCTGGGCAGGTCCATTTGCATTGGTATTACAGAACAATAGCGTAGTTACCAATTATACTGCCCGCCAATACATGGAGTTTTCCGTAAACCTGAGCAAGCTTGGATTAGATCCCCTGGCTACTCAAAACAATGCTTGCGGAATGCCCTTCCGACGCATACTTGTAAAAAGCCGTGCTTCCACTTCTTTCACTGCGGAACTGAAGGACTTTGTAGGTCCCTTCAGCTTCTTTCGTGCACCTGCAGCACAGGCATCGGCCGATATTCCCGTTTTTTGTGGAAGCTCGGGCGTTAGTAATATTTGTGTAGATAGCGCACTCGCCACTTCTTTATACACCTGGCACACCGCCAATGGTAATATCGTTGGCGACTCCGTTGGACCCTGCATTACCGTGGATATGCCGGGCACCTATGTAGTACGTCAGCAGTTAATGGATAGTTGTGGTATATCCTATGCCACCGATACCGTTGTAATTACAATCGATCCTACCTGTGTGGTGCTTTCGAGCGGGCTCACTAAATGGTCGGGCTCCCTGTTCGATAATAACGCGCAATTGTTTTGGGAAATAACCAACCAGGACCAGGTTCTCTATTTCGAAGTTCAGCGGAGCATTGATAAAATAAACTTCGAGGCAGTCGGTAAAGTAAATGCCGATCCTGTTTCTGGTATGTATAGATATACAGAATCGCTGAGTTCTCTGTCGGGCGATTACGCGTATTATCGTCTTAAAATAGTGGGTAAAAAAGGTTCGGTTCAATTTACACATATACTTAGTTTTCCGTTGAAGAAAAATGCCGTAAACAGCTTATACCTGTTTCCGAACCCGGTTCGTCAATCGGTACAATTAACTCTCCAGGCAAATTACGACCAGCTTATCAGTGTGGATTTCGTTGATCAATCGGGGAAGAAAATTGCTTCGAGGCGCATGCAGGTACGTAAAGGCGTTAATAGTATCACCCTGGCAGGAATGGACCAGTGGCCCAATGGCGTTTATTTTGTGCAGGTACGTGCCAACGATTCAATATTAAACAGCAAAATGATCTTGCTTCACTAAAAAGATTCTCTACCGAAATAATAGCAAAAGCCTCCCTTTACGGAGGCTTTTGCCTATGTTATCGCTTGCAAAATCCGTTTAACTTTGCGATTCTTTAGAACGGGTTCGTCTGCGCCAATGGACCGTAAAAGCAATCTTAACTTCGACCAATGAAAAAAGTTCTGGTAACCGCAAAAACTCATCCTTTTTTAATAGAGCAGTTGGAGCAGCGCGGGTATAATGTGGACTATCAACCCCAGGTAAGTTATGAGCAATTGACCGGCCGTATTGTTGATGTAGAAGGCCTGGTGGTAACAACCCGTCTCAAAATAGACCGGAACCTGATTGATCTCGCCAAAAACCTTCAATGGATTGGTCGATTGGGAAGCGGCATGGAACTGATTGATGTGGATTACGCCCTGTCAAAAGGCATTCGCTGCGAAAGCAGTCCCGAAGGAAACCGCAATGCAGTAGCTGAGCACGCGTTGGGCATGCTGCTGAACCTGACGAATAAAATCGGCAGCAGCATGCTGGAAGTCAAAGAAGGTAAATGGTTGCGCGATGCCAATCGTGGTACCGAACTGAGCGGTAAAACAGTTGGCATTATCGGGTTTGGGAATACAGGAAGCCAGTTCGCGAAAATTATTTCCTCCTTCGGTGTAACAGTACTGGCCTATGATAAATACAAATTCGGTTTTGGCGGCGGGTATATTAAAGAAGCAAGCATGGAGCAAATTGCCCGTTATGCCGAAGTGATAAGCATGCATCTGCCTTTGACCGAAGAAACCCATCACCTGGCCAACGATCAATTCTTCAACAGCCTCGAGGCAAAACCCTATTTTCTCAATACTTCACGCGGTAAAGTACACGATACCGCCGCAGTTGTGCGTGCTTTACAGCACAATAAAATTTCCGGGGCAGCGCTCGATGTGCTGGAAAATGAGAAACTGGAAACTTACTCTGCAGAAGAAAAAAAACAACTCGACTGGTTGCTGCAACAGCCCAATGTGATCGTTACGCCTCATATTGCCGGCTATTCGCACGAAGCCTTTTTGAATATGGCAAAGGTGTTATTGAAAAAGCTCGGCGTATAACTTTTCGCAAAGAACTTACTATAATACGGGTCTTCATTCTTATCCATCAACTGCATTCGCAGCAGGTTACTGCTGTTTCATTCCTCGCATTCGATCGCGAACGAAAGCAATGGCAACGTAAGACCCGGGTTTTCTTTTGCAATTCCTTTTGTTTTGAATGCCTTGCTTGCTAATAGATCGTTAATGTAGCGGTGAGTATATAACCTTTCACATCTTCAATCGTCGGACAGGTATCGGATTTGATTAGAATGATTAAATGCTATTTTATGAAAAGATATCTACTCCTTTTATTGGCCCTGCCTTTATTGATCAGCAGTTGTACCAAAACCGTTCTTGTAAACGATAACCGGGTTTCTGGTAGATGGATACTGTTGTATGCCGAACGCGAAGATGTATTTGGTGTAACCACCATGTACACCGGTTACGAAGATGGTTTGTTTTATTTCTATGATAACGGGCAGGCCGTATACGATGATGGATACGACTTGATGAAAGGTGACTGGGATTGGTTCAGAATAAACAATGGGTACTACGATTTTCTTGGTCGTTACCAGGGGGGAAGCCGCGACGTTTTCAGCCTTTACCTGCGCGATCCTTATTCGGGCCGCACGCTCAACTGGGAGTTCGACGAAAGCTGGTTCAACAATAGCAACCAGTTTACTGCCGTGTATAATACCGATAAGTATCAATACTATTACGTGTTTCAGCGCCAATAAAAAGTGGAACGTATAAGTAATGATCGAACTGTTTTTCCCCGATAGGCCGTGGGTTGCTACTTGTTGTTTGTAATCAAAAAATCCTATTTTTGCTGCAAATATGGCAACGCTTCAGCACCCGTTCTGAGGCGTTGTTATTTTTTTCTGTTTATTAACCAGCATACTTATTAAATCAAGGAGGTTGTTATGAGTGGAATACTGTATGTTACCAGGGAAACGCTGGAACAAATGAAAGCAGAGTTGCAGCGTATGAAAACGGTGGACAGACCCGCTGCTTCCCGCGCCATTGCAGAGGCAAGGGAAAAAGGCGATCTCAAAGAAAATGCAGAATACGATGCTGCGAAAGAAGCCCAGGGAATATTGGAAGCTAAGATGAAGAAGCTGGAAGGAGATATTGCCGCGGCCAGGGTAATTGATGAAAGCAATGTTGACACCAGCAAGGTTTCCATATTAACCAAGGTTACCGTAACAAATCTTAATACCAAAAAGCAGCAAACTTTTCATATTGTATCTGAAAAAGAAGCCGACCTTAAGCAGGCAAAAATTTCTGTTACCTCGCCTATCGGAAAAGGATTGCTGGGAAAAGTAGTGGGCGATGTGGCCGAAGTACAGGTGCCGGCAGGCTTGCTTAAATTCAAGATCGAAAACATTACCGTATAAGTTATTGACGAGGGCGGAATTCCGGCGGGAGAGGCAATGATGTAAAATAACAATCGGAATTCCGCCATTTTAAAACTCCAAATTCTTCCTTATGACCATCTTCTCAAAAATCATTGCCGGCGAAATACCTTCGTACAAAATAGCAGAGAACGATAAGTTCTATGCCTTTCTCGATATATTTCCATTGGTAGAGGGGCATGTACTGGTTATCCCCAAAATTGAAGTAGACAAGTTTTTTGATGTACCCGACGACTACCTCGCCGAAATGTTGGTATTTGCAAAACCCATTGCAAAGGCGATCGAAAAATCGTACCGATGCAATCGTTGCGGCATGGCTGTGGTTGGGCTCGAAGTACCTCATGCGCATCTGCATCTTGTGCCTATCAATTCTATCGACGATTTAAATTTTACGAGAGGAAAAAAGAAGCTGAGTCCGGAACAACTGAAAAAATCACAGGAAAAAATAATCAGCAATCTTTCCTAAACAAATCGGTAAAACACAACAAGCCACCTTCAATCGCATTGCTAATTGCTCACAGCTATAAACTCAGCTCGTAAACTTACATTATCATCAACGCAGCCATAGTTTCAATTCCTTCCCACAAATAACGGATCAATACGTTTTCATTTTCTGCGTGCTGGTTGTTATCGTAGTTCACCACCGGCACCGTGATGAGTTTGGCCCCGAGTTTTTCTTCAAACACAATAAGCGGTAAACTGCCGCCTGCAGAGGGCAGGGAAATAACGGGATAGTCGACGGTTGACTGCACCGCTTTTATTACCTGTTGTGCAATCGGTAAATCCATCGGTGTTCGTTGGGCATTGTATCCTTCGCCTCTTGTAATTTTAATGAGTTTTGGGTATTGGAGCCTTTCTTCGTCGGTAGGATCGCGATCAAGCACCTTGTATCCTTTCGACTCGATATATTTTACTACTTTCTGAATTTGCCGGTTTACATCGTTGCCCAATACCAGGCGCAGATCGATGGCGGCTTCTGCTTTTACCGGAATGATATTGGCTGCTAAATTGCCTACATTGGCGCTTTGTATGCCATTGATGTTTAAAGTAGGCAGGTGAAGCAACTCAAGAAATGATTTGCCTGCTCCTTCGGGTTCCACGATTCCCAGTTCTTTTTTTAAAGTTTCTTCGATATTGGGAATTGCCGCCAGTGCTTTCTTTTCCGACTCGCTTAACGGAACAACATCATCGTAAAAGCCGGGAATGATAACGCGGTTGCTGGCATCTTTCATTCCGGCCAATAATTCAACGAGCATGCGGGCGGGATTGGGCGCCCAATTGCCGTAATTGCCACTGTGAAGGGGGCGCTTCGGGCCAAATACAGTGAGGGAAAGATTTACATCGCCGCGAACACCGAATTGAACAAGTTTTTTTCCCGATACATGGCGGGGTCCATCCGAAATGATCCAAAGATCGGCCTGTAGCCTGGAACGATGTTTCTCGAATATTTCAGCTATATGAATCGATCCGATTTCTTCTTCTCCTTCGAAAAAGAACAGCAAATTGTTCTTGAGTTTAGTACCCGATTTAATCAATGCTTCATAAGCATTCAGGATGGTCATTACACCTGCTTTATCGTCGGCGCTTCCCCGGCCACTCAATCGCCATTCCGGATTGATGGGCTCGTTCGGTTTTGCCTCGATTATCTTGCCACCTCGTTCAACCGGTGCAGTTAGAAATACCGGATTAAACGGCTGCAACCCATCAGCCCATTGACGCGGGTTTACCGGCTGACCATCGTAGTGAGCATAAAATGCCAGTGTTTTGGTTGCACCGGGTACAGTAACTTTTCCATAAACAGCGGGAGTAACACCCGGCGTAATACCATCGAGCAGCTCGGCTTTAATACCCAGCCTGTTCATCCAATCTGCGATGAATGCGGCATTGCGGTGGATGTTGGGAGTATCCCGGCTAACATTCGGAATCGAAACAAATGCTTTGTAATCGTTAATCAGGCGTATTTCATTTTGTTCACGGTAAGCCCTTACCTTTTGCTGAACCGATTGGGCCTGCAGTAAAAAACAAGCCATTACTGTGAATGAAACACTGATTATTTTCTGCATGTCGGGAAGTTTAAAATCAATTGGCCTTTGCAAGGCCGTTTTCGCTTTTGCTAATGTATGATTTTAGAGGAAAATAGTCGTTGACGGAATCGGTAAATAAGAACTACTTAATCACCCGGCCGGGGTGTTTGCTGATAAAGTCGTCCCATCCCTTTAGTTTTTTCGATGCATGGTGTGAAATTGGATTGTCCTGGAAATGATGGCAAACCGCCACCGCCAATGCATCGGACGCATCGAGGTATTTCAGGGAACCGGATTTAATGCCCAGGATAGTTTGCAGCATTTTCCAAACCTGTTCTTTATCTGCATTGCCGTTGCCTGTTACCGATTGTTTTACTTTTTTGGGCGAATACTCGAATACTTCGAGCCCCGCACTCATAGCGGCCGCAATGGCCACTCCCTGTGCCCTGCCCAATTTCAGCATGCTCTGTACATTCTTTCCAAAAAACGGAGCCTCAATGGCGAAGCAATCGGGTTGGTGCCGGTGGATGAGTTCCGTAATTTTTTTATAAATCATTTGCAGGCGCTCATAGTTGTCTTTCTTCGCATTCATTCGAAGTATGCTCATTTCGATCAAACTTATACGCGAGCCCTCGATTGATATAATTCCGTAACCCAGAACAAGGGTTCCCGGATCAATACCCAGAATTATTTTTGAAGAGTTTTGCAAGGAGCGGCTGAATTCAATTATTTTTATATCAATTGCTGGTTCGAAACAAAAATATCAAAATAATCCTCAATTACGTGGTAGGTCCACTGGTGTTTTGCCTGCTTGCGTATTCTATCTATCTCCAGATCCAGCGCCAACCCAATTGGGAGCAATCTATTCAAGAAATAAAATCAGCTTTCGACAGCCGGGCTGCCTGGAAGCTGGCAGCAGTATTCGGCCTCATGATGGTGAACTGGGGCATCGAAGCGCGCAAATGGCAGGTGGTGATTACCCGGCTGCAGCCCATCAGTTGGTTGAAATGTCTCAAAGCTATCTTTACGGGTACTACCCTCGCTTTTTTTACTCCTAACCGAATGGGCGAATACATGGGCAGGGTATTGTATATCGACGAGGGCAAGCGCATACAGGCGGTATCGCTTACCCTGGTATGCAGCATGGGCCAGTTGCTGGTAACACTGGTGTTAGGGGTAACCGGATTGATAGTGATAAGGGCTGTATTGATAAGTCAGCAATCCGGGGCCGACTCTATTGTTTTTTGGCTGAATGCTGTGTTATATGCTTCTGCATTGGCGGCAGGATTTTTAACATTACTTTATTTCAGGCTTTCGTGGTTGATAAGATGGGTTGAGAAAATACCAAGAATTGAAAGATTCGTTGGCTATATCAGGGTTTTGGACAACTTTAACGCAACTATCCTTTTACGCATTTTGTCTTTATCGCTGATACGCTATCTTGTATTTGTAATACAATATTACCTGTTGTTCGAGGTTTTTAGGGTAGAATTAAACGCGTGGCAGGTTTTTTGGTCGGTAACCGTAGTTTTTCTTGTGTTGGCCATTGTTCCAACCATTGCTCTTTTCACCGAATTAGGTGTGCGTTGGAAAACCAGCGTAGAAGTGGTGCAGTTATTCAGCGGCAACGTGGTGGGTATACTGGCCAGTTCGCTCGCCATTTGGATTATTAATTTAGTAATACCTGCCTTGATTGGCAGTTTGTTAATTTTGAGTATTCGCTTATTCAATAGCAGGGAGGAGCCGAAGAGAAAGGAAATAAAACACGAGCCGTTAATTTAAAGATGAAACTATTTCGATCAGTATTTATCGTTTTTTTGTCGGTCATTAGTTTCCCGTTGCGCGCGGGCGATGGCTTTTGTGGTATTCGAAATACCGCCTTTCAGGCAACAGAATCCATTACGTTTAAGGTAATGTACGCCGTGGTGGGCGCGCATTTTGGCGCGGGCGAAGTAGTATTCACGTCCAGTCTCGAAATGCTCAACAACAAACCCGTATATCATCTGGTGGGCGATGGAAAAACCTATTCGTTTTACGATAAGATATTTAAGGTAAGAGACCGCTATGAGTCGTATATAGATACTGCTACCCTTCAGCCCTATAAATTTATCAGGAATGTGTACGAAGGAGGCTATAAGAAGTATGAAAATGTGACCTTCAATAAGTCTACCAATACTGCTATTACCAACGATGGAGTTTTTAAGGTGCCCGACTGTGTACAGGACGTATTAAGTTCTATCTATTATGCCCGGAATATCGATTTCAGTAAGTACAACCCGGGCGATAAAATCCCTTTTTCGGTATTCCTGGATAACGAGTTGTTCAATATGTATATCCGCTATATCGGCAAAGAAACCATCAAAACCAAATACGGCAAATTCAGGGCAATTAAATTCAAACCACTTCTCATCAAAGGAACGCTGTTTGAAGGAGGAGAGAAAATGAATGTGTGGGTAAGCGACGATGCCAATCATATCCCGGTGCGAATAGAAAGTCCGATTACAGTGGGCACGGTAAAAGTGGATATGATCGGTCATAGAAATCTGAGACATCCGCTGAGCTCGCTGGTGAGTTTGAGGTGAGGAGAATGTGGTTGGTGGTTGAGAGTGTGGGAGACGGAATATAGAATATAGAATATAGAATGTAGAATATAGAATACAGAAGGGGTTTGAGGTGTTACAATTCTTCCAGTCGTAACGATTGTTTCATTCGTATTCCTTTTTCGGTTTGCTGCAAAGAGCAGCATTCGATCTGCGGGTCGTGTTCGAAGAATAAAATATAATCTCCCTCGATGGCTTCTTTTAAAAACAGCTTCTTTTCGTTCATAGATACCAGGGGTTGCATATCGTACGCCATGATATAAGGAATGGGCAAGTGGGCCGCTGCCGGTAAAAGATCGGCCATAAACACCAGGGTTTTTTCTTTGTATCGAATTTGCGGCAACATCATGCTATCGGTATGCCCGTTTACCAAGCGGATGCTGATGTTCTTGTCAAAATCGAGTTCCGGTAATCTGTTGGTAACATCCTTCGCATTTTCAACCGGGCCGTTAATAAATTTCAACTGACCGCTTTCGATAATGGGAAGGATATTTTCTTTGAGAAATGATGCTTTTTCGCGATCGTTGGGCTGGGTGGCACAGGCCCAATGCTTTTCGTTGCTCCAATAGGTTGCGTTTTTGAATGCAGGCAACAATTTTTCGCCCACCCTTATAATGCTTCCGCCACAGTGATCGAAATGCAGGTGAGTAAGTATCACATCGGTTATATCGTCGCGGTTGAAGCCATATTTGGCAAGCGATTTATCGAGTGAATCTTCACCGTGTAAATAATAATGGCTGAAGAATTTGGTATCCTGTTTATCTCCAATACCATTGTCGACAAGTATCAAGCGCTTACCATCTTCAATTAACAAGCATCGAAGCGCCCAGGTGCACATATTGTTTTCATCGGACGGATTCAGCTTATTCCAGATGCTTTTGGGAACAACACCAAACATAGCGCCCCCATCGAGTTTAAAAAAACCGGTATTGATTGAATAAAGGTTCATGACAAAGAATTTTGAAGGGCAATCGGGCTGTAAATATAGAGGTTAAAAATTTTCAGCCAAGCTTTGCAAGCCGTTGCTGCCTTCTATGGGTATTGTTCGTGTAGATCAACCATATTAAGCCGAGCAGGAAAAAACTCATTAGCGCCAATACGGCATTTCGTTGCGAGCCGGTAAACTCGGTAATATACCCGAAACTAAACATGCCGATAACCACGGCAATTTTTTCGGTAACATCATAGAAGCTGAAGAACGAAGCTGTATCTTTTGTTTCGGGCATGAGTTTGCTGTAAGTGCTGCGACTCAACGCCTGTATACCACCCATTACAAAACCAACGCAGGTGGCGAGGCAATAAAAGAGTACAGCATTTTCCCTCGGTATCAAATAAGCGGCAATACATATCAGCACCCAAAAACTTACCACTACCATCAATGCATAAAAATTACCGATCCGCGAAGAGAGTTTGCTTATTGCAAAGGCTCCGGGTATTGCAATAAGCTGAATGAGCAGGATGGCAATGATCAGGCTTTCCGTTGGAATACCCAGTTCGCTTTTACCATAAAGAGTGGCGGCCAGCATTACGGTTTGCACGCCCATATTGTAAAAGAAAAAAGCTCCGAGATATCTTTTAATAACAGGCATCTTGCGGATCTGTCCCCATACTTTCAGCAACTCTTTATAACCACTCACCAAAATGCTTTCGGTGCTTGCAGCTACATTGCCGGCAGCTACTGGTTTGGGGAGCCGCGACAAAGCAAATAACCCAAAACAAAACCACCATATACCCGCCAGCAAAAATGATAAACGCGCCGGGAAAGTTTTGTCGGCAAACCAATCGCTGTTCAATACGAATACAAAGCAAATTACCTGCAGGATTACACTGCCTACATAGCCGAAAGCAAAACCGCGGGCGCTGATGCGGTCGCGGTCCTCGGGTGCGGCTATTTCGGGCAGGAAGGAATTGCTGAATACATAGCTGCTCCAAAAACCAATACAGGCGAAAATCATGCAGGTGATACCCAGCCAAAGCTGCGAAAGATCGTTGGCATCTTTTTTAGTAAAGAAGAACATGGTGGCACAAGCCATGCTGCCCATGGTTAAAAAAAATCCCATGAATCTTTTCTTGGTGCCCTTGTAATCGGCAATGGAAGTGAGTAAGGGAAGAATCAATGCTACCACCAGCAGGGCAAAGCCAAGCGTGTAATTGTAAAGGGAAGAGTTGACAAATTCCCGTCCTAAAAAATTAACATAAGCCTGTCCTTCTTCATCCTTCCGGCTATGAAAGGATTCGAAATAAGCCGGGAAAATGGTGGCAGTAATAACGAGATTGTAAACCGAATTGGCCCAATCGAACATCGCCCAACCATTGATCACCTTTCGCGGAGCAGTTTGCATGGTATAGAGTTAGGGTGATGAAGATAGGGGAAAATGTGGTAATTGGCCAATTGGCTAATTATCCAATTAGCCAATTATTCCTTTCCATATCAACAGCAACAACACTATCCCCGTAATTATCCTGTACCAGCCAAAAACCCGGAACCCGTGTTTTTGCAGGAAGCCGATGAAAAACTTAATGGCCAGCATCGCCACTACAAACGCCACGATATTTCCAACAATAAAAGCCTTTGTATTATCCGGACTGGCAAGTATTAACTCGTATCCTTTTTGAGCGACGCCTGTTTTGTCCCAGTCTTTTAAAAACAAGGAATAAGCCGTGGCCGCTGCCATTGTAGGCACCGCCAGGAAAAAAGAAAATTCAGCAGCGAGGCGGCGCGTTAATTTTTGCGACATACCACCAATTATACTTGCTGCACTTCTGCTGATACCCGGCAAAGCAACAGCCAGCACCTGGAACAAACCTATAACCAGCGCCCTTGAATAGGATATTTTTCTTTCTTCGTCAATCGTGGGCTTTTTAAAAAAATTGTCGATGAACAACAATACAATTCCTCCCAGTATAAACATCCAGGCAATAAATGCGGGATTGCCAAGAACCTCGTCGATCAGGTCATCAAATAGTTTCCCGAATACAAGGGCAGGTATAACGGCTACCAGCAGCTTTGCGTAAAATTGCCATCTTTTAAAGTCGAAAAACTTCTTCCAATACAATACCACTACAGCCAGGATGGCGCCTAATTGAATGGCCACTTCGAAAAGCTTGGTGAACTCTTCGTTTTGTATACCAAACAAAGAGCTGGTAACAACCATATGACCCGTACTCGAAATCGGCAAAAATTCGGTAAGGCCTTCTACAATGGCGATGATGATGGATTCGAAAAGACTCATGCTGGAAAGTATAAAATCTGGTATAAAGGCAAAAAACAGGCGAATTACCATAACAAAAAAGCGACACCTCCGTATCGCTCAAAAACTTCAACTCTTACTTCAAGCCAACAATGCAATACTAGCCTTATTGGCCCTGCCTGGGCTTACGGAATATGGCAAATACTTCTATTCCCAATCCCAGTAAGATAACAATCGGCGCAATGGTAATCCTTCTAACGCCATAAACTTCATTTTCTTTGAACACGTTGGGATCGGCGCTCTTTCCTCCAGCCATCAAAAAAAATCCAATAGCCATAACAACAACACCAATCAGCATCCATTTGTAGTTTTCCTTGCCGAATAATTGCGGGCTGGTATTGGTAACCGGTTTCTTTTCTGCCATTTTCTTAAAATTAGTGCTGCAATATAGGGAAAATTGTGAAGGGGCGTGTGTGAGTGGTGAATCGTGAGTCGTGAATAGATTGCCGATTGGAATATCATTCTAAGCCCAAGCTTAGGTGGTTGGTCAACTCCAACCCCGATTGCTATTTACTCTCCAGATCGGATTATTTCATGATTCACGACTCACGATTGCCGATTCACGATTCAATAAAGATCATCCAGTTTCATCTTCAAATACTTTATAATCGACCTATGCGTGCTCACCAGCGTTATCGAAATACCAATCAATAAAATCACGAGGCAAAGCAGCAACAAGGTTTGGGTATCGCGCAATGCTTTTAATTCGGGCACCCAGTTTTCGAGCGAGAGCACAATAACTACTATGGCGGCAATAGCGATCAGGGCAGCGACTGCCCCGTTAATTAAGGCTCTTACATTAAGCGGGCGTGCAATAAACCAGCGGGTGGCGCCTACCATTTGCATGGTTTTTATAAGGAAGCGATTGCTGAACATCGCCAATCGGATGGTATTGTCGATGAGGATGACAGTTAAGGCCAGCAGTACCATTGCAAGTATTGCCAGTGCCAGCGAAACCTTGCGTAAAAGACTGAATTTGGCCACAACTTCCTTCGGAAACTTTACCTCGCTCACAAAACTGAATTGCTGCAATTCGTTTTTAAACGAACTCATATGCGCTGAATCGGCAAATTCGCTTTTGAAATTTACGTCCACACTACGGGGCAAAACCATATTGTCGATAAACTGGTTAAAGTCTTCGTTGCCCTGGCTCAGCCATTCTTTTTTAGCCTCGTCTTTATCGATGTAACGATAGCTTTTTACATACACATGCTTTTGAACAAAGGCCAGCAGCGAGTCCTTATCCTTATCATTGGTAGTTTGGTCGATGAATACGTTCATAGTGGCGCTTTCGCGAAGCACCTGCTCCAATTTGCGGGAATTAAGTACTACCCACCCCAGAACACCTACAATAAACAAAACCAGGGTTACGCCCAAAATGGACATGAAGTAGGAAGGCTTGGATCTTTTGGCGGATAGTTTTCCGGTTTGCGCCATGTGAACTTTATTTACTGGGTTAGATAGAATGTTTTGAATGACACCCCTGCCTGCCACCTCTTCATTTATCCCAATCGACTGGAACCAATTCTTTGATTCAATTGTGTAATCGGTGAACCAAAATCCTGAGCAATCGGTGGTAACACTTCCTCATTTTCAGCCATTCCAAAAGCGCAAAAATAGGGCATTTCACGCTCTAAATCGTATTTTTGCCGCCCCTCTAACGAGCAGAAAAAAAGGCTTATTTTAAGAAGAAAGCTTTTTAAGGAGCTTTTCACAAAAGGCTAATTGGCCCATTAGAGAATTGGCCAATTAACTAAGTGCCGGGGAAGAAAATCTAAAAGAAAAAGATAAACGGAGCATGGAGTACAAATTCAGAGATATCGAAAAGAAATGGCAGCAACATTGGAAAGAAACCAATTCGTATAGAGTTCCGAATGAGTTTTCGAAACCCAAGTACTATGTGTTGGATATGTTTCCCTATCCCAGCGGGGCAGGATTGCATGTGGGCCATCCCCTGGGATATATAGCTTCCGATATCTTAAGCCGATACAAACGACTGAAGGGATACAATGTACTGCATCCAATGGGATACGATGCATTCGGATTGCCAGCAGAGCAATATGCCATCGAGCATGGGGTTCATCCTGCCGTATCTACTGAGCAAAACATTAATAACTTCCGGAAGCAATTAGATAATATCGGTTTTTGTTTCGATTGGGAGCGCGAGGTAAGAACCTGCGATCCGAAATATTATAAGTGGACACAGTGGATATTTCTGCAACTGTTCAAGAGTTTTTACAACCGCCATACCAATAAGGCCGAACCAATCGATCTACTTATTGCTTACTTCGAAAGGGAAGGCAACCTGAATCATATCTGCCCGGGCGATCCATCTTTGAAATTTTCAGCCACTGATTGGAAATCTTTCGATGAAAAGAAAAAGCAGGACATACTGATGGACTATCGCCTGGCCTATTGCGGATATGGGGAAGTGAATTGGTGCGAAGCATTGGGAACCGTTTTGGCAAACGACGAAGTGATCAACGGCGTAAGCGAGCGTGGCGGGTACCCGGTGGTGAAAAAGAAATTGCGTCAATGGTATTTGCGTATTACCGAATACGCCGATCGCTTGCTGGAAGGATTGGAGCGTATCGAATTCAGCGAGTCGATGAAGGAAATGCAAACGAACTGGATTGGTAAAAGCAGCGGAGCCGAAATAAGCTTCGAGCTCCGTGTCCCCGGCTCGCAGCCCACAGCCCATAGCTCACAGCTTATAGTCTACACCACCCGCCCCGATACTATCTTCGGGGTCGACTTTATGGTAATTGCACCGGAGCACGAGTTGGTGGAAAAGATAACGACGGCAGAACAAAAGGCAGCAGTAGACGATTATATCGCTTACGTAAAGAGTCGCAGCGAGCGCGAACGTATGGCCGAGAAAAAGATCAGTGGAGTATTTACGGGCGCTTATGCCATCAATCCCTTCGACAAAAGAGAAATTCCCGTTTGGATCAGTGAATATGTATTGGCTGGTTACGGAACCGGCGCCATCATGGCCGTTCCCTGTGGCGACGAACGCGATCATAAATTTGCCAGGCACTTCAATATCCCCATCACTAATATTATCGGCAAGCATTATAACGGAGAAGAGGCCAACCCAACCAAGGATGCCATCTTAGAAAACAGCGGTTTTTTGAATGGGATGCTCATGCGCGATGCCATTGAGGTGGTAGTCGATAAGCTGGAAGAGATGGGTATCGGCGTTCGTAAAGTGAATTATAAAATGCGCGACGCGGCTTTCAGTCGCCAGCGTTACTGGGGCGAACCTTTCCCTATACAATGGATCAACGGTATTGCTTACCCGCTAAGCGAAACTGAACTGCCATTGGAATTGCCGCATGTAGACAGCTATAAACCCGGCCCGGAAGGAGAGGGGCCACTGGCAAATATCAAAGAATGGACCGATCGCCAGCTCGAAACCAATACCATGCCTGGCTATGCAGGATCTTCCTGGTATTTCCTGCGGTATATGGATCCGCACAACGAAAAAGAATTTTGCAGTCGCAAAGTGAGCGATTATTGGGGCCAGGTAGATTTATATATCGGGGGAACCGAGCATGCGGTAGGGCATCTCTTGTACAGCCGGATGTGGACCAAGGCGCTTTTCGATTTGGGATATATCGGGCATGATGAGCCGTATAAAAAATTGGTGAACCAGGGAATGATACAGGGAAGCAGCAGGTTTGTATACAGGGTTAAAGGAACCAATCAATTTGTTTCTGCCGGACTGAAAGAAAAGTTTGAAACCGACAAACTGCATGTTGATGTAAATATTGTTGACGGAGTCGAGTTGGATGTAGAAGCCTTTAAGAGATGGCGCGAAGAATACCGCAATGCAGAATTTGTTTTGGAAGATGGTAAATATATCTGCGATAGCGAGGTTGAAAAAATGTCCAAATCCAAATTCAATACCGTTAATCCCGACGATCTCGTTGAGAAATACGGCGCCGATACCTTCCGTATGTACGAAATGTTCCTAGGCCCCGTTGAGTTAAGCAAGCCCTGGGATACCAAGGGTATTGAAGGCGTGCATCGATTTCTTAAAAAATTATGGCGCTTGTTTTACGACGAGTTAAAGGGGAAAGTGTGGACCGAAGAAAAAGCCAGCGCCGAAGAGTTAAAGGTATTGCACAAAACGATTAAGAAGATTGAAGAGGACACCGAGCGTTTCAGTTTCAATACCGCCGTTAGTGCCTTCATGATTTGCGTGAACGAATTGAGCGACCTGAAATGTCACAAACGCGAAATACTTCAGCCATTGATCGTACTGCTTGCTCCTTATGCGCCGCATGTGGCCGAGGAATTGTGGAGCCTCTTGGGCAATAAAAGCAGCGTACTCGATGCAGAATACCCGGTATTTGAAGCGAAATACGTAGTAGAATCTTCCAAGGAATATCCTATTTCGGTTAACGGTAAAATGCGTACCACCATCAGCATCCCTCTCGATTTGCAACAACCCGAGGTGGAGCAGATTGTATTGAGTAACGAAGTGGTGAAGAAATGGCTGGAAGGCAAGGAACCAAAGAAAATCATTTTTGTGAAAGGTAAGATGGTGAATGTAGTTGTGTAAAAAAGAAGTAGAGGACTAATAACTAAAGAAGGGGAAAGCCCCGGTAGAGTAGAGTTTTTTTGGTACGCCATTGTAATCGGTGGTTTTTTTACCGCAAAGAAAGCGAAGTAATGCTAAGATCGCAGAGTTGCAGTTCGTTGATGCCGAGTGAAAATAAAATTTGCAATCTATCAGCCACCCTTTGCGCACTTTGTATCCCTTGCCTTATTTGCGTTAAAATAGACATCTCGTACAAACGCAAGCCGGCTTAAAACGTTTGGGCCAGGAGTAAATATTGAGATTGACTAATGAAAAGTCATCCTGTGCCCTCCTCCTTTGCCATGGGGTTTTTTACCAATTCTTTTATTGCTAAACTCTCTTAATATCTCTGCCACCCGAATGGCAAGAATCATGGGCTTACCTAAACATTCTCGCTTTTTTGACTATTTTACAGGTGTATGCTTTTCGAGTTCAACTTATACAGTTCCCTGCTGCTGGTTTTTTTTGTACATATCATAGTATATGCCGTAATGCTGTGGCGAAGGGGGCTGAAGCAGGAGAGTTTGCCCGATAAATTGCTGGGAACTTTCTTACTGGTATCGGCCTTATTGGTTGTTCCCTGGATGACCGGTTTTGCCGGCTGGTACGACGAAGAGGATTCATTTTACCGCGAGTTTTTATTTTACTTTCCCTTTGTGCACGGCTTGCTGATTGGCCCGCTTTTGTATCTCTACGTAAAAAGTATTACGAACTTCAATTACCGCTTAAGCAAAAACGATCAGCTTCATTTCATTCCTGCACTACTATATGTTTTGTGGAGCGTACTGGTAGTTGTTGTAGACAAGCTAATACTTAAAGAATATTACCTGATGAACGGGGAGAACGACCCGGATTTTGATGCATGGTACCAGTGGTTGCAGAAGATCAGTATCATCGTTTACCTTGTAATGGCCATCCGTTATTACCGCCAATACCTGAAGTTTGGGTTCTACGAATTTTCTTTTGCAGAATCGGCCAGCCTGGGCTGGTTGAGAAATTTTCTATTCGCATTTGCCATACTCACCATCTTGCCGCTTATACAGGATCTGCTGAACCTGGTTCCTGCCTTCGCCCGCCTCGATTACAAGGGTTCCTGGTACTATTTTTTCGCCTACGCCCTGGTAGTTTATTATATAGCCATCAACGGGTATAGCGCGGTAAGCATTCCGTTACGCCGCTTATTGTTTGAGCCGCAATTGCTCTTGCAGTATCAATCCACTAAACTGCTTGCAGGCCCCGTTAAAGCCGAAGATGCCAGCTTTGAAGTTTTGCAGACCAGCGGGGAGGATGAATTGATTACCGGGTGGAAAAACAAGCTGGCAGAATTTATTGCCATGGAGAAAGTTTACGAAGAACCTGAATTAACGCTTACCGAATTGGCAAAACGACTGTCGACGAACAGCTCGGTATTGAGTAAGGTGGTAAACAAGGGCTTCGGGCAAAGCTTTAACGATTTCATCAACCAGTACCGGGTAAATGCGGTAACCGAAAAACTCCGCAATGGCGAACAGGGCCGGCAAACGCTCTTGGGTATCGCCTTCGATTGTGGATTCAATAGCAAGGCTACTTTCAACAGGGCCTTTAAAAAAGCAACGGGAATTAGCCCCAAAGACTGGATTCAAAAAAACGCCGTTTGATTTCTGTTCTCGCGGAGCTTATTTTCCTTAAACAAATCAGCCTCATCTTTTTCATTTCTTCCTAAAAAGAATTTGATACTACTAAAAGAGGTATCAAATTATAAATCGCGGCGACCGTGGCCGTCCATTGATAGATTTTTGACGAAACAAAATTTCGAATCAAAAATTTATCGGTATGAAAAAACTTCTCCTGGCTATAGCATCCTTCGCTTTTGTTCTCTCCATTAATGGGCAAAAACGTCCCCTGACCGGTTCGGGAAAAGTCGTAGAAAAGAAATTCGATTATTCGGGTTTCGATAAAATCTCGATCAGTGACCTGAACGGCAGGGTTAAAATTGAAACCGGGAAATCGTATTCGGTACTCGTGCAAATCGACGATAACCTGGAGCCTTTGCTGGAAACATCGGTTGCTGAAGGGCAACTTAAAATCCGGTTCAAGGGAAATGAAAACAACAAACTGTATATCGAAAATACCAATATCGTAATACTGATTACCCTTCCCGAAATTTCGGTTTTCAATCACAAGGGGAACAGCGATGCTTCGATTAATTACGGCAATGGCCGTTACCTGCGCATAAATAACGAGGGCAATGGAGGAATTGTAGTTAGAGGGAAAGTAGACTTGTTGGATATAATCAACGACGGCAACGGCGATGTTAATGCTTCGGAATTGACTGCAATAAAAGCCGTGGTTGAAAAATACGGCAATGGAGATATACAGGTAAATGTGTTAAATGAATTGCAGGTGACTTCGAGAGGAAATGGGGATATTATCAATAGAGGAAAGGCTGACTTTGTCGTGAAAGCTCTTTCAGGTAATGGAAAGCTGCTGAAAAAGAATTGATCCGTTTTTCTAAAAAGATTACCATGAACAAATTGATAAACACAATTACAAGGCCAATCGTGCTGGCATCCTGGTGGCAGGATTTATTGCTGGCCATACCGCGTTTGGTATGCGCTTATTTTCTGACCACCGATTTTGGCTCTGCGAAATTCGGCCTGCCCTGGTCGCCACGAGATAATAACCTCGGATTTTTTGAAGTGGCTTTCTGGTTTCCATCCGATGTGGCCGAATACGGTGGAATATTCGCGATGTTTCCCGTTTTTTTCGCGTGGATGGGAGCGTTCAGCGAAGCTGTTGGCGGAATCTTTTTACTCGCAGGATTTCAAACAAGAATTTTTTCCTTTCTCGTAGCATGCACTATGCTGGTTGCCATTTTCTTTCAGCAATTCAGCAACGGCACCTGGAGTATGTTGCCCGCCATGGGATTTTTATGGGTAAGCATGTTTGGAATGGTACTGGGCTCGGGACGATTGGGTATTGATTATCTACTTACAAAAAAATTAAAATGAAAAGCACGAGTACTATATTGATGATTTTGCTATTGGCATCATCTGCCTGCGTACAAAAATCGTATAAGAAAACGGTGGTATTCAGGCTGGCAGTGCCAAACCGGGTGGATATAAAAGCTGTTGGCCTCAGGGGAGAAGAAAAACCACTCAGCTGGAGAAGGGATACTGCTATGAAACGAGTTATAAAAGATAGCTTGTACGAAGCAACCATTACGTTTATCACAGGTTATAAGTTCACACAAGTAAAGTTTGCATTGAACAATGAGTTTGAGCTGAAAGATAAAGATAACAGGCAAATAGTTTTTGCTGAAGAAGATACTACTTTTTACAATGCTATTTTCGATAAGGAACAGTAACAATTGAAAGAATAAACTGATCACAGATTTTTCATCTGTTATCTTTTATTCTTCAACCAAGCTTCGTCATTCTTGTTTTCACCGTAAGAGCAACGTTCTATTGATCCTTTGGTTTTACCAGCCTGATGACAGCGCTGCTGTTTTCGTTCGCATATAGCCTCGCTTCGTATCTTTTGTCGCCCACAATTGCCACCATAAACGAAGTATTGGGTGGAATAGAGCCCAGGTTTTCGGCTACCATCACCAATTCATTGTCTTCATTTAATTCCGAAGCATTTAATTTAACTGTATAGGGTTGATCGGTGAGGCGAATGTTTTTAAAGATCATGCGATTGTTGAGGAATAGAGCGATCGAGTCCCCGTCTATTTGAGCATTGTCGTAAAAACGAAGCTCAATTGTTTTTGCAGTGATAGGAATTACTGTCTGTACCACTTTCTTGCGGCTACTGAATTTTTCTTCCGGCGATTTTATGGGTGATGAGGAAATTTCCTTTTCTGCCGGAGTATTGCCCGCACTCACTTTGGGCTTGCCAATGGTAACGGGTTCTGCAGTCGGCGGCTTTGCGGCCAGTATTTCTTTCTCTTCGGGAAACGGCATGCTTCCCTGCAATTGGTTAATGCTGTCGATTACGTAAGGATCATTGGCACCCACAAAATAATTTTCAATTACCCAATCCCATTCGTCGTTAAACAGGTGTTCATTTGTTTTTTGGAGGTGCAGTTCTTTTTTAGGGCTTTCGATATCCTCTTTTAAGCTGCTATTGCCGTCTAATAGCATCTCATCTTCGCCGGGACAATTGAAATCTGCTACATTCAAACGGGCTTCCTGGCTGGCGGAGAGGGGTTTTCGTGAATGATCCTCAATCAGCCAATCGTCCCACCAGATTACATCGTTGGTTCGACCATCAAAATATCCTTTGATGGCATAGCGACGGTAATTATTTTTTGAAGTGTAATAGTAGGCTGTGCCGCTTAAGCTATCTCCACTTTTAATGATCTTGAGTTCCACCGGGGTATTGTTGATCTTTCCCCTCCATGCGCCTGTAATGGTTTGTGCCGTAAGTGAAGTTTTGAGAAGGAAGAGCAGCATCGGGGTAAAAAAAGCGGAAATTGTTATTTTCACGTACAGAAGATTTATTACTAAAACGCCGGGACTAAACACATATTTTGCTTTAGAATAAGTTTAACGGGTAGAACAAATGCTGGGCGACAAGTGTTTATAGTTCGTGAATCGTGAATCGTGAATCGCGAATAAATTGCTGCAAACCCTGGCGCGCTAAAAATTAGTTAAGGTCTTGGGGTCATGGCGTTATCTCGCGAGTCACGTCTCACGATTCCCGATTCCCGATTCACGGCTGCCAGCCAACCACAACCGTCTACTAAAAACATTCATTATGGCACAACCCAATCTTACACTAATTGACGCTCTCAGGGAAACAACGCGAAGATTGCGAGCGGGAGCGCATTATTCCTGGGGCCATCATGGCGCCTGCAATTGCGGCAACCTGCTGCAGGTGGTTTGCAAACTCAGTAAGGAAGAAATAGTACGCTATGCCCATACCAGCGTAGGGGAGTGGACAGAAATTGCGGAGGAGTATTGTTCTGTAAGCGATGCACCCCTCTACCTGATGATGCAACGCCTCGAACACCTGGGTTTAACGCCTACCGATATTCACAATATTGAATACCTCGAAGATCGTGAAGTATTGAACAAACTTCCGGGTGGTTTTCGATGGTTGAAGCGCAACCAGCGGGAAGATGTTATTCTTTATTTCGAAACAATGGCCAACCTGCTCGAAGAAAAATTAATGGCCGCCATAAAACTTCCATCGGAAATATTCGAGCCACAGGAAATGGAACTGGTTTAATGTTTATGGAGTTAATTTATTTTAACTGCAATTAACGCAGTCCGCCGGTTTCCTTGTGATCGTCATCATCCGGATATTCTTCTTTATCCTGCTTGTTTTTGGCCAGCCCGGCATAAGCAAGTACTGCTACCAATAAAATGGAAAAAAATCCAATTAGCCACATGAAGGGTTACTTAATGTTCTATTAATGGTATAAAAATTATGCCATAGGCTTTTTTATTTACGGCATTTATGCACATGTGGTTTCTTTCACAAAATCTCAGCAAAAAAATTAAAAAAGCCGGGAACGATTGTCCCCGGCTGATAATTTAAGTCCTGGTTCTGTTAATTAAAACCCTTTCTTGTTTCCCTTTTCTTTCAGTTGTGCCAGCATTTCTTTTACTGCAGCTTCAATTTGTGTATCTCTTCCGTTGAGGAAGTCTTCGTAGCTCAGTGGCACCCTGATATCGGGCTCCAGTTGCAGGTTCTCGGTGGGCCTGTTTTCTTTTCCGATTGTTGCTACCATGGGGATACCGAATACAATAGTTGGATCGATTTGAGTTTCCCACCAAACGGCCGTGCCGGTTCCCGGTACAGGCATTCCTACCAGCTTGCCAATGCCGTTCTGCTTATACACATACGGGAATATGAATGCATCGCTATAATTGCTTTCGCTCATCAACACTACGCTGGGTTTGCTCCAGCGACCCATTGGTTCTCCGTCTTTCAGGCGATTTCCCTGCGGTGCAAAATCGAGATATCTTTTTCCGCTGAGAAAAGTAGCAAGATCATCGTGCAGCCAACCACCGCCATTGAAGCGGGTATCCACTATCAATGCTTCTTTATCGAAATTCTTACCCAATACGGCATCGAAAGTATTCCGGAAACTGCCATCATTCATGCCGGCAACATGCACGTATCCTACTTTTCCATCACTCAGCTTATTCACCATTTCATCCATTTTCTTGATCCAGCGCTTATACATGAGTTGCGATTCTTCGCCAAAACTGATAGGTTTCACTACTTCTTCGAAACGTGTATTGGTAGCAGGATCGTAAACACTCACGAGGGTATTTTTGGCAACCTTCCTGTTTAAGAATTTATTCCAGTCAACATCGTCGGTAATATCCTCGCCATCTATTTTTTCAATAACAAAACCGGCTTTTACCTTACTGGTAGATTTATCGAAAGGACCTCCGGCTATAACCTCGGTAATTTTTATTCCCTTGCCCTGGTGGGTTTCGTCGTACAACAGGCCGAATGTTGCAGTAACATCGGGGTTTTGCATTTGGGGTGAATAACGCCCGCCGGTGTGAGAAGCATTCAGTTCACCCAGCAATTCGCTGAGAAGTTCCTGGAAATCGTAGTTGTTGCTGATATGAGGCAAAAAGCGCGCGTATTCATCTCTCAGCATTTTCCAATCGAGCCCATGCAGTTTGGGATCATAGAATTTTTTCTGCACCTGGCGCCAGGCATGTTCAAATATATAGGCTCTTTCTTCCGCCGCATTCAATACCATTTCGCCGTTGATGGGGATCGGGCTCACTTTGCCGCTTTCGTCAACTTTCACCAAAGCGCCGTTATTGGTAACAAAAAGTGTTTTTCCGTCTTTACTCATTTCAATGCCACTGGGCGATCCGCCAAGCTTTGCCAGGATCTTTGTTTCGCGTGTGCGCGGCTCCGTTACCCAAAGATCGAATCCTTTTTCAAAGGCGGCCAGGTAATATATTTTGCTTCCATCGTTGTTGATTGCATAATCTGAAATGGAAGAACTGTTTATTGTTAAACGGGCTACGCGGTTTTCAAAACCTTCGAGGTTGGGCGCCCAGGCTTTTTTGGCGGTATTGTCTTTTGCGGGCTCCGGTTTTTTATCACCGGGTTTTGTTCCAGTTGCAGCCGCTTCTGCCGGTTTTTCTTTTTCAGCCTTATCCTTTTCCTGCTTTTCTTTTTCTTCCTTCTCTTTCAGCAAAGCAAAATCTTCCTTGCTAAGTTTAAAGCGATCGTAAAGTTCCTGGTCGAAGAAACCGGCATAAATATCCACTTCGCGGCTTCCCTGCAGGGCAAGCGATTTGCGGCCTTCTTTTGCGCTTGCCCAGGTCATTACCTTTCCATCCATTGCCCATTTTGGATTGCCCTGGCCAAATCCACTTTTAAGCGGATGTTGAATTTCTCCTGTTCCATCTGCTTTTATCAATGCGGCGTTGCCGGTAAACCAGTTGCCTTCGCCATCATCTGTAATGATCCACTTACCGTCGGGGCTCCAGTTGAAATCCCAATCACCATCTGCATAAGAATAATTGCGTCCCTCGGGTAACAGGGTTCTTGTTTGTTTATTGGCGAGATTGTACACCTTGAGGATATTGCGATCAGCAACATAAGCCAATTCTTTTCCATCGGGCGAAAATTTGGGTTGATATTCTTCGGAGGGCGTAGCAATCAACGCTTCTTCGGTTACTACGGTGGATGCATAAAAATAAGGCTCTTCCTTTCTTGAAATACTGGCCTTATAAATATCCCAGCTATTGTTTCTTTCGGCAGCATAAACAAGGCTGCGGCCATCGGGGCTCCACTGCACCATTCTTTCCTGTTGCGGAGTATTGGTAATACGCTTGGTTTGCCCTCCTTCAACGCTCGTAACGAAAATTTCTCCCCTTGTTACAAATGCAATTTCTTTTCCATTAGGCGATAACTCGAATTGAGTAACATTTCCGTTGATAGAAACATTTTTTTCTACGCCGGCTCGTCCATCGTTGTAAATCTGTATTGCTACTTTTTTCGGCTGAGCGCCGTCCTTCATCGTATATATCTCTCCATCGTATGAAAAGCATAGGAGATTATCGGTGCTTATACTAAGATGGCGAACGGGATGAGTTTTGAAAGAAGTTAAACTCTGTTCGGCCATTTTGTTTAATACCGGGGCTTTGTAAATATTCTGGTTGCCATTTTTTTCGCTGAGATAGTAAATGAACTGATCATCGCTGCTGAATACAGGCTCACGATCTTCTCCCTCAAAGCCACTGATCTTGCGGTAAGTATTTGTTTTTACATCCATCAACCAGATATCGCGTGTTACCGAAGAGGTATGATGTTTACGCCAGGGATCCTCAAATCCTTTTCTATCCTGGAAAACAATATGTGTTCCCTTGCTATTGTAACGGGCGTTTTCAAAACCAGCCGAAGAAATCAATACAGGCCTTCCGCCTTTGGCAGACACGCTGTAGAGATTCTGAAACAATCTTGGGCTGTAAAAACGGATATTTTTTTCGGGAATATTGCGCGAACTGGTAAATAACACATCCTTGTTGTCGATACTGAAATCCGTTGGAAAATCGGGCGAACTGTGGTAGGTAAGCCTGGCGGGCGTTCCGCCGGTGGCTGGCATGATGAATACATCGAAATTACCGTGGCGGTCGCTGGCAAAGGCAATACTCTTTCCGTCGCGGCTCCAAACAGGCATCATATCGTGTGCCTCGTGGATAGTGAGCGGAATGGCAACGCCGCCATTTGCATCAACCCGGTAAATATCTCCTTTATAGCCAAAGGCGATGGTTTTTCCATCGGGGCTAATGGAAGGATAACGCAACCACATCGGATTGGTTTGCGATTGAACAAAATTCACTGCTGGCAAAAGCAAGAGCAGAAGGAGTAATTTTCTCATAGTTTATAATTTGAATGATCCTTAAGAGAACTGACAAATCCTAAGTTATTTAAATGTATGACAAGTTTCGTACGTTTTTTATAAGTGGCAGGCAGCTTATGGGAAAGGTTAAACGGGCATCCAACCCTGACCGAGATACCGAATAAAAGAGATGCCGTAAATTGTTGCATGAAACAATTTTTGGTTAGCCTGTTTTTTCATTGTGTATTCTTGTCGGGCATGTCGCAAAGCAACGCACTCAACGTTATGAGCTTTAATATCCGGTATAACAACCCCGGCGATAGTGCAAATGCCTGGCCTTTCAGAAAGGAGTTTGCGGCCTCCCAAATAAAATTTCACGATGCAGCGCTGGTGGGTGTACAGGAAGCATTGTATGGCCAGTTGCGAGACCTTGTGCTATTACTTCCCGGGTATAAATACCTGGGTGTAGGAAGAGATGATGGAAAAGAAAAGGGCGAGTTTTCGGCAATACTTTATGACAGTACCCGGTTAAAGGCCTTGCGCGGTGAAACGTTTTGGCTTTCCGAAACTCCGCTGGTTGCGGGCAGTAAAAGTTGGGACGCCGCCATAACCCGTATTGTTACCTGGGCTCTTTTTAAGGATACGCAAAGTGGTCGTGAGTTTTATGCGTTCAACACTCATTTCGATCACATGGGGCAAGTAGCAAGGAGAGAAAGTGCTCATCTCTTATTAAAAAAAATAGGGGAGATAGCCGGTAACAAACCCGTAATTGTTACGGGCGATTTTAATGCCGGTCCGACCGATGAACCCATCCGCGTAATTGTGGAGAAGAGCAACCCTTTGCATTTGGTAGATAGCAAGGAGCTTTCGCGGCAGGGACATTATGGACCTCCTGGTACTTTCAACGGTTTTCAATCGAGGGAGGTAAATGATCAGCCGATCGATTACATTTTTGTGAAGGGGAAATTTATCGTTCTGAAACATGCAACGATTTCTCAATCCTGGCAGGGCCGATTTTCTTCCGATCATTTTCCTGTATTTGCAAGATTGATATTGCCATAGTTTTTTTCACAAGAAAATACTGTTATTTTTCATGCATATTGCCGGCTTCGAGGGTATCTTATTGCATAAAATGAAATGGAGCCATGGCAAAAGGGAAGAAACCGAAGATTATTACTGATGAGATTATAGCCAACAAGATTTACATGTTACGCGACAAAAAATTATGCTTGATCGCGACCTTGCAGAGTTATACGGCGTACCTACCAAAGTATTGAAGCAGGCTGTGAAAAGAAACCTGAAAAGATTTTCGAAAGGTTTTATGTTCGCTATGAACAAATCAGCATTCAAAAATTGGAGGTCACAAAATGTGACCTCCAATTCGGCCGATAAAATGGGTTTGCGGCATCCTCCTTTTTGCTTTACCGAACAAGGCACCACTATGCTGGCCTGTATTTTAAACAGCGAAAGAGCAGTTGCGGTGAACCTCCAGATTATTCGAATTTTCACGCGTATAAAAGAGATGTTTTTAACGCATAGCGAAATCCTGGGAAAACTGGAACAACTGGAAAAAAGAGTTGCCAAAAACGACCTGGATATACAAACCATCTTTAACACCATTAAGCAGATGCTGAATGTTTCGCCAAAACCAAGAAGAAGAATTGGTTTCCGGCGAAAAGATGAAACGGATTAGTGTATTTTAGTCCTGCATTTATATTGCGAATTTATGAACCCTGCCATCGACAATCTTCTTCGTAAGTATCAACCGGGCTTTCATCCTGTGGTGACCTTTGATGACAAAAGGCACAAATTGCGTTTAATGGATTTTACGGAGAAGAACACTGAACTCGATTTACACACGCTGGAAAATACGGAAGCATTTTGCAACTATATAGACAACAAATTGAATGAGGGAGAATTTTTGTACGGCATAGGTGGTTACAATGAACGCAGGACCGTTTACAACCGAAGCCGTGTTTTTGATGCCGCTGTTCCCGGCGAAGAACCTCGAAGGTTACACCTGGGAACGGATATCTGGGGAAAGGCAGGCACGGAGGTTTTTGCGTTTATGGGAGGAATGATACATAGTTACGCATTCAACAATCAATTCGGCGATTACGGTGCAACTCTTATAACATCGCATCAACTCGATGGGGTTTCGTTTTACACCCTGTATGGTCACCTAAGCTTGCGCGATATCGAAAACATTTCTTCGGGCCAATATATAACCCGGGGAGAAACCATTGGGCATTTTGGCGAGCCTCCCGAAAATGGTCATTGGCCGCCTCATCTGCATTTTCAAATTATCATCGACCTGGAGTTAAGAGAAGGAGATTACCCGGGTGTTTGCCGTTACTCCGAAAGGGAGAAATATCTAAGCAATTGCCCCGACCCCGATCTTATTCTCAACATGAATCGTTTTCTATAACAATTCCTGCCGTACAGTTTATTTTTCTACATCTACACAACATATAATAAAAATTATTACTTTAAAGGCCTGAAACTGTTTCCCACTACCCTCTTCTCTTTCCGGATACGCATTACCTAACTTAAAAACTTATCTTATGGCCTTTAATCTTCTCGACAATGTGAAGGGACTCTTCACCAACGACCTTGTTAACAATGTAGCTTCTTCCCTCGGCGAGAATAGCGGTAATATTCAAAAAGCGGTATCGGCAACCGTTCCCTCGGTATTGGCGGGTTTTCTCACCAAGTCGAGTGCTGCCGGTGGCGCCGACTCTTTATTGAATATGGCTCGCGAAGCCTCCAATAGCAGCGTGCTCAGCAATCTTACCGGCTTATTGGGTGGCGGAGGATCGGGCCTCTCTTCAATACTGAATATGGCAGGCGGGTTGTTTGGAGATAAATTGGGGGGCATTGCCAGTTTGATATCAGGTTTTTCAGGCATAAAGTCTTCTTCGGCATCTTCACTAGTGAGTATGATTGCCCCGGCGGCATTGGCATCGCTTGGAAAATTTGCGGGTGCTAATAATCTCGGCGCGAGTGGATTGCTTTCTTTTTTGAACACGCAAAAGGAGTCGATTTTATCGGCTGTTCCATCGGGTTTCAACCTGGCAGGTGCGCTTGGTCTCGGTAGCTTGGGCGATATCGGGACTAAACTTTCATCGGCAGTATCCGGAACCGGCAGCTCGGGCCAAAAAGCAATTCATAGTGTTGGCAATGCCGTTGAAGAAAAAGCGGCCGGCAGCGGACGCTGGATTCGCCTGATTGCGATTACAGTGATAATACTTGCATTATTGGCCTTACTGTTCCGCCAATGCGGAGGTGCCAATAAAGAAGAACACGGGGCAGTTACCGATACCGTGGTTAGTGAAACACCGAAGCAAGCAGAGGAACCGAAACCAACTCCACCTACGGGACGCGAACTACTGAAAGTTGCTTTGCCGAACAGTACTACGATTGATGCGTATAAAGGCGGAATCGAAGACAGGCTCGTAGGCTTTCTTACCGTCGACTGGATGAAACTGGGAGTAGATTCTCTGAAGAAAACCTGGTTCGATTTTGATAACCTGAATTTTGAAACGGGCAGCGCTACCATTACCAAAGAAAGCCAGGTGCAAATCAACAATATTGCAGCAATACTAAATGCATTCCCGCAGGCGAAATTTAAAATCGGAGGATATACCGATAAAACAGGAGATGCTGCTACCAATAAAAAATTAAGCCAGCAAAGAGCCGATGCCGTAACGGCAGCCATTAAAGCAGCGGGCGCAAAGGCCGAACAATTGTTGGGCGCAGAAGGATATGGGTCCGAATTTGCTACTGTGCCGGTAACGGCGTCGGATGAGGAACGCAGAAAAGATCGTCGTATTGCCGTAAGCGTTAGGTCGTAATAAGTTAAACGAGCATCGAAGAATCAGGAACGGACTTCACCGTTCCTGATTCTTTATGCAGTAGTTTACAATATCCAGCCATTCTTCTTCGAAACTTATGCCCGGCCTTTTTCTTCCGGCGCGGTTATACCAGTAATCAGCGTTCCATATATCGCCCTCTTTGCGGTGCAGATAGGCATGAATCCAGGCCGCGGTTTTATCGGGCAGGTCCTGGATAAGCCGGTGCGATTTATCCCAGTTTCCTTTTGCATCTTCCCAAAGAGATTGAAGATATACATCAACACCTGCCGGTGCTGTTGACGATTGCAGGCTCTTTTGAAACAGGTCTATATTCATATACTCAGCAGGAATTGTATCTGCTGTAAAAATAAAACCGTTTATGCTTTCAGCAATTTAAACGCATGCGACCATCGGTTTTGTGTAAAACCCGGCAGGCACCAAAGTATTGCCAGTGGCTCGATCGCCCTTGCCGCTTCTACCTTTCCCATATCCTCCACCTCCCAGCCAAACAACTGCAATATTTCGGTAACCTTTTCTTTGGCTCCTGTATCGTTTCCGGCTATAAACATTGTGGGCGGGCCCCCGGCAAAATTGGGTTTGTACATATACGCATTGCCCACGCAACTAAATGCCTTTACCAATTTTGCCTGTGGTAACCATTGTTGAATCTTTTCCATCAACGATTCATTTATATTGGTAAAGTACTTCAACACACCGTTTACGGGCGGCGCTGCTTCAATAGGATTGGTGGTGTCGATTACGATTTTGCTGTTGAAGTTTTCCTTTCCGGCCAATTGAATCGCTTCCTCGGTGCCATGTCCGTTTGTAGCTAATACAATCAAGTCGCCAAAGAGTGCTGTATCGCGAAAGCTGGCGATTGTAATGGACGGGTTTTCGGTTTTGAATTTATCCAATTCGGGCTTGTTGGGACTGCGGGTGCCGAGTTTTACCTCGTGTCCTTCTTTTGCAAAACCCTTGGCAAGAGCCTGGCCTACAGCACCAGACCCAATGATACCTATTTTCATGAAATTTGTTTTAATTGATTGGTAAATGAAATTTTCGGTTGTGGAATATCGTTTTCATAAGATGTTGCGTATTGTTGAAGTCGTAATAAAATACTTTTTAGTTATCATATGCTGCTGCAAACTGCTTTGCAAAATCTTCCAGTTTTATTTTTCCCAATTTCGAGGGTCGGTTTTGCCAATAATGTTCCTGCACTCTTCCTTCACGAATACCTTTTCCCATGGTAACATAGCCCTCTGCTATTGATTGTGGCAATCCTGCCTGTACCATGCCTCCCAATGCCTGTTCGTCGCTGAAGCTTACCCACGGCGCAGATTTTCCTACCGACTTGCTGAGCACTTCGGCAATTTCGTTCGGGTGCCTTTCATCGCTGGCGATATACCTGATGCTTTGCCCTTTGAAATTTAACGATAACAATTCCTCAATTGCTGCATCGGCAATATCCCCGGTATCGGTAAGTATTAACTTTTCTTCAGTGTTACCGAAATTGCTGCCCATGATGTTCATGTTTTTCATCAGCGGAATCATACCAAATAGGTTGTAATAGAAATAGGACGGGCGAAGAATTTTCACATGCAGGTTTTGCAGGGCCGAAAGCTTTTTCTCGAGATCGGCCAACCCGTCCACAGGGCCCGCGCCATTGCCCATATGCGCGCCTACGCTGCTCAATACAACCGCATGGTGAATATTGTTTGTTCTTAAGGCGTTTACATAAATATCGGCGACCTTATTCTGGTATTCCCTCCAACCCGTGCTGGCAAAATTTGGTGGTATCATAAGGTACACTGCATTTGCGTTGGCAAAAGCCCGGCCGATGAAATCCGGATCTTCTACCGATCCTACAGCGGCTTTGGCACCAATGCTTTCAATTTCCTTTAGCTTGTTATGGTTGCTGGTGATCACTATGGTTTCGTGCCCTGCATTTACTAGCGCTACCGCAATGGGTTTGCTGATATGGCCCAGCGAGCCGGTGATAACATATTTCATTGTGCAAGAGTTTTATGTTTGTATATACAAATGATTAAACAAAAAAATTAAAGGCGGAGTTTGTCTGCCACGCGGCCCATATTCTGCACAAGGCGGGCACTCTCTTCTTTACCCAATATAGCTACGTAGCTGCTGTAAAATTCCTGGAGGCAATCCTTTAGTTTGGGCAGAAGTTCTTTTCCCTTCGGGCTGGGGTAAACATTGGTAAGTTTTCCCTCGGTAGTACGCACTACCAATTTCTTTTCTTCCAGTTTCTCTATTAAACGCGTAACGGTACTGGGTTTTAACTGCAAATGATCGGCCAATACGCCCGGCTGTACTCCCGGCTCTTCAATCACATACAAAAGCAAATAGGCATGACTCGGCGAAAGATCCACCTTGTCCCAACTTTGCTGAGCAAGCTTTTCGATTTTGCGCGCCAGGGAACTGGCCGTAAAATACAGGCAATGCGAATATTTGCTTTCCGATGTTTTCACACAACAAAGATAAGGGATGTTTTATTGTATATACAACTATTTAATTAAAAATCTTTCCGGCGATCAAAGACGTATCGCTAAATTTACAGCATGGCCAATAGTAATTTAAATAGTGAGAAAGCATCTTTGAGTGCTGCCGACAAAGAATTTGAAAATAATATCAGGCCAATACAGTTGGAAGAATTTGCCGGTCAGCAACAAATAATCGAGAACCTGCGAATTTTCATAAAGGCGGCAAAAATCCGGGGCGAGGCGCTGGACCATGTTTTATTTCACGGCCCGCCGGGACTGGGTAAAACAACGCTTTCGCGTATAGTGGCGAACGAATTGGGGGTGAACATCCGCGAAACCTCCGGCCCGGTTATTGAAAAGCCGGGTGATCTTGCCGGTTTATTGACCAACCTTGAACCCAACGACGTACTGTTTATCGATGAAATTCATCGGCTGAGTACTGTGGTGGAGGAGTATTTGTATGCAGCCATGGAAGATTACCGTATCGACATTATGATCGATAGCGGCCCCAACGCACGCAGCATTCAAATTAACCTGAACCCATTTACCTTAATAGGGGCTACTACGCGCAGCGGTTTGTTAACGGCGCCGCTGCTTTCGCGCTTTGCCATAAAATCGCGTCTCGAGTATTACAGCGCCGAAACACTCCAGAAAATTATACAGCGTTCGGCCAGGATACTCGATGTAAAAATCAGCATGGATGCTGCCAGGGAAATAGCGGGAAGAAGCCGCGCCACACCTCGCATTGCCAATGGCCTGTTGCGCCGGGTAAGAGATTTTGCGCAGGTGCTGAACGATGGTAAAATCGACTTGGGTATTACACAACACGCTTTGAAAGCATTAAATGTAGACGAACACGGGCTCGATGACATGGACAACCGAATTCTATCTGTAATTATAGAGAAGTTTAAAGGAGGCCCGGTAGGTATAAATACAATTGCAACTGCCGTTTCCGAGGAACCCGGAACCATCGAGGAAGTATACGAGCCATTCCTGATACAGGAGGGTTTTCTGCAAAGAACGCCGAGAGGAAGGGAAGTAACTTTTAAAGCATATGAGCATTTAGGCAAGAAGTCACCCGGGAAACCTGGCGAGGGTTTGTTGTTTGAGTGATGATTGGGAGGGGGTGAAAGCTAAAAGGTTTAAGGGTTTAAGGGTTCAAGAGTTTAAGGTTGTTGCTATAAGAAATAGAAATCCAAATAGCCAGAACCCTTAAACTCTTGAACCCTTAAACTTTTCAACTACTACACACTAGGCATTCACCGGCGCTACCAGCCGGAAGCCGTTGCCGTGAATATTTACAATTTCAATATTGGGATCGTCTTTAAGATACTTGCGCAATTTGGCAATGTATACATCCATGCTTCGCCCGTTGAAATAAGTATCGCTGCCCCAGATTTTTTTCAAAGCCTGTTCCCTTGGTAAAAGATCATTCAAATGTTCGGCAAGCATTTTCAGCAACTCATTTTCTTTGGGAGAAAGAGTTTGTGTTTTGCCGTTGTGGCTTAATTCCCGGAGTTTGGGATTGAAGTGATAGTTCCCCAAATCGTATTCCTTGTTCTCCTGCTCTTTGTTCGTTTCCTCGTTACGTTTCAGGATAGCTTTTATTTTCAGTAACAACACTTCGCTGTCGAAAGGCTTTGTGATATAGTCATCTGCCCCCAGTTTGTATCCCTGTATAATGTCTTCTTTCATAGTTTTTGCACTGATGAAGAAAAGAGGGATATCCGGGTCTACATCACGGATTTCCTCGGCTAATGTAAAGCCGTCCATATTGGGCATCATAATATCAAGCAGGCAAAGTTCAAAGCGTTCGCGTTGAAATGCGGCCAATCCCAAACGACCGTCTCTTTCGAGCGTTACGTCGAAATCGTTCAACTCCAGGTAATTCTTCAACACCATTCCCAGGTTCTGATCATCTTCGCAAAGAAGTATCTTGTGTTTCTTTCCTTCCATAATTTAAAGTTTAGATGTTACCGTAAATAAAAGTAAATCATTTGCCAAACTCGGAGTTTGGGGGATAATGTTTTGTTAATAAAGATAGTAAATATGGAAATTAGATAATTGGTCAATTGGTAAATGAGACAATTTGCCGACGCCATACTTTCCGGAGACTAGGTAAGCAAGCAGAGTCAATTATCACATTACCTCATTATCAAATTGGCCAATTAGCTCACTATCTTTGCAGCTCAAAATTTTTTTCATCATGCGTCTCACATCCGAAAACAAATTCAAGAAGCTTATTGTAATTGGCGACCGGGTGCTGATCCGCCCTGCCAAACCCAACGAACGTACCGAGAGTGGTTTATACCTTCCCCCTGGCGTACAGGAAAAAGAAAAAGTACAGCAGGGATATGTAATAAAAACCGGCCCCGGCTATGCCATTCCCATGCCCGTGGAAGACGAGAGCTGGAAAGGAGAAGATGAACAGGTGAAATATTTTCCCTTGCAGGCCAAAGAAGGCGACCTTGCTATATTTCTCGTTAGCGGTTCCACAGAAGTATTGTACGAGGGAGAAAAATATTTTATAGTGCCCCAGGGCGCCATTTTGATGCTCGAGCGTGAAGAAGATATGTGAATGCTGAAAAAATTTACGCCAGCAAACATGAAGTGGTGCACGCTAATACCGAATCGCTGTCACCACTTCTTTAATTTATTTTTTCGAGATAAAATTTTCCACCACCAACGGTTGGAGGTAACGCCTTCCAGTAGCCTTCAATCCGCCGAACAGTATCGCTATATTTTGCAGCAAATTCAAATTTTTCACCGCCGGGAAATGCATAGGAAGTTTTCAGGCTGTCGCCTACCAGATTCCAGTTTCCAAAAAGTATATAAGGAAGAGCATCGGCTTCAATGGTTACTGTTCCTTCGGGTTTAAATAGCGCCGCAAAATGCAGGTTGGGTGCATCGTTACCTTGCCCGAATTTCCCCAGCCACCCACCGGGTACAGGATATTTCTGTAGCGGAGGTTTGTTATTGAGATCTTCGTAACAAATTTCTTTTTGGCATGCGCAGAATAAAATAAACATACACGCAAGCGTGGTTCTGTACAGATTGGTAAGCATGGTAGACAGTTTGGTTATGGTGTTTTGCCAGGGCAGGAACTTCGAAAATAGCTTTCTGATTTAGATTTCAGAAGTTTTGTAGAATTATGTGGAAAAGTTTGATGCTAGTGGTAAATGGGGATTTTATTTCTAATAATCTGATTTCCTTTATTGTTCGTGTTTTTACCAAAAGCGTTCGCGTGTTATTGCGATGAAGATCAAAAAACTTTGAACGAATTCGAGGCATTCTCCTAACTTTCAAAAAAAACTTTCATGGCAAGTGTAGAGCAATTCTTACAAAAAATAAATGAAGGATATAGTTTCAAGGGAGAAGCGTCGGTGTTGGGTATTGGAGTGCTGGAAGGTCAGGCAGTTCCGGGAGCAATCGTAAAACTCCCATTGAAGACAATGAACCGGCACGGTCTGATTGCCGGTGCCACCGGTACCGGGAAAACCAAAACCCTGCAGGTGATTTCCGAAGCATTGAGCGATGCCAGCGTACCTGTGCTGCTGATGGATATAAAGGGCGATTTGAGCGGTATAGCCGCTGCCGGTACGGCTAACGACAAAATCAACGAGCGATGCCAAAAGGCCGGCATCGAGTACAAGCCTGCGGCATTTCCTGTTGAATTGATGAGCTTGAGTAACGAAAAAGGTCTGCGGCTGCGCGCTACCGTTAGTGAGTTTGGCCCGATACTCCTTTCTAAAATTCTTGGCCTCAACGATACACAAGAAGGAGTAGTGTCGATGATCTTCAAGTATTGCGATGATAATAAAATGCCTTTGCTCGATCTGAAAGATTTTATAAAAACTCTTCAATACATCAGTAACGAAGGAAAGGCTGAAATAGAAAAGCAGTACGGTAAAATATCGACCAGTTCCACCGGTACTATCCTGCGAAAAGTGATCGAGCTGCAACAACAGGGGGCCGACACATTTTTTGGTGAACCCAGTTTTGAAGTGAACGACCTGATGCGAATAGGCGACGACGGCCGCGGTATTATCAGCGTATTGCGGGTTACCGATATGCAGAGCAAGCCGAAGCTGTTTTCCACTTTTATGCTGAGCCTGCTTGCCGAACTGTACGCAACCTTACCCGAGGAAGGAGATATAGACAAGCCTAAACTCGTTTTGTTTATCGATGAGGCTCACCTGGTTTTCCAGGAAGCAACCAGCGCGCTGCTTCAGCAAATTGAAACTGTAATCAAATTAATCCGCTCAAAGGGAGTGGGTATATTCTTTTGCACCCAGAACCCGCAAGACATTCCCGCAAGTGTATTGGCGCAATTGGGTTTGAAAGTGCAACACGCCCTGAGAGCATTTACGGCCGCCGATCGAAAAACAATTAAACAGGCTGCAGAAAACTATCCCGAAACTGAATTTTATAAAACCGAGGATGCAATAACGCAATTGGGAATTGGCGAGGCCTTCGTTACGATGCTGAATGAAAAGGGAATTCCCACACCTTTGGTTCATACAATGCTGGTGCCGCCGCGCAGCCGTATGGATATATTGAGCGAAGACGAAATCAACAAATTGGTTTCGGGTTCTAAACTGGTAAAGAAATACGAACAGGTGGAAGACAGCGAAAGCGCTTACGAAATATTAACCGCCAAACTGGAAGAAGCTGCGCAGAAATCTGCCGAGAAGGAAGAAGCAAAGGAGGAGGCAAAACCTTCGCGCAAGCAGGAAAAGTCAACAATTGAAAAAGTATTGGACAACTCGGTTACGCGGCAGATTGGGCGTACAGCAGCCAATGTAATTACCCGGAGTTTGTTGGGTGCACTGGGGCTTGGAGGAAGAAGTACCAGGAGAAAAAAAAGTAGTTGGTTCTAACGGAAGAATGAAAGGGTTCACTATTGGTTTTTGCTGATGTTTCCGGCTTCATCCACGGCTATTTCATCTTCCGATTGAAGAAAGCGGATAACCTGCCAGATCTTTTCCCTGGATATTGTTGGCAGGAGATTAAAAATGGAACTGATGGTTTGCGAATTCCCGGCAAGGATCTTAAGTATTGAATCGCTGACTGATTTGAATTCTTCGACGCCGATTTGTTTCCTGGCTTCTGCCAAACAATTATCGCAAATGCCGCAACTTTTTACTTCGTTATCGCCAAAATAGGAGGCAATGATTTTGCTTCGGCAATCTTTTTCGTTTGCTATATATTCAACAATGCCATCTACTCTCGATATGAACTCCTTTTTCCTGCGTTCGTAATTGTGCTGGTTAATGGTTAATTCTTCTGCAGCTACGCGGTTTCTCGGAAAGAAGATCTGAGGTTTGTCTTTCTGTTCCTCGTAACGAATTATTCGGAAAGCGTGCAATTGCCTGAGTTGATTTTTGATCGTGTCTGTATCCGTTTTGAGTAAAGTTGCAAGCGCTTTTTCATGAATTTTGGCAGGATAGTCAAAAATACCTTCGTAGGTTCTCAGTAAAGCTTTAATCAATGGCTCCAACTCGTTGTGGGTCGATTCAAACTCATAAAGCAACTCTTTATTGGTCGCGAATTGAACCTGCGGGGGAATAAATAACTGTTCGTTGTATGAAATAGTATCCTCTTGCTCCAGCGCCTTCAGCACCGACCAAACCAGAGGAGCCCCGTGCTTAAATTTTTTAACGAAATCGGCTATATCAAAATCATAGTAGTTTCCTTCGCCGCTTGCTATTGGCAATTGAAGATAGTTCATCAGTGCCTGGTAGATTTCGCGAATGCTTGCCAATCCAGGAAAGCGAAGAAGATGCTGATTCTTCAGCTCCCCGATTTCTTTTTCATGGTAAAGTAAAACCGCATACGATTTGTTTCCATCTCTTCCAGCGCGGCCGGCTTCCTGGTAATAGTTTTCGAGGCATTCAGGCACATCGGCATGAATTACCACCCGCACATCGGCCTTATCAATACCCATTCCAAAGGCGTTGGTACAAACCATACACCGGGTTTTATTGCCAATCCATGATTCCTGCTTGCGGTTTCGTTCTTCCTGCGATAAACCGGCATGATAATAATCGGCATTGATTTGGTGCATACGCAGCAGGTTGCTGAATTCCTGCGTTCTTTTCCTGCTTTTGCAATATACCAAACTGCTTCCCGGCACCTTTTGAAGAATCTCTATAATCTTATTGATTTTCGAATCAACCCTGAATACACTGTACGATAAGTTCGGCCGCTCGAACGATTGACGGAAAATGTTTTTTTCACCGAACTGAAGTTTTTCGATAATGTCTTCCTGTACAGCAGGCGTAGCCGAAGCTGTTAATGCCAGCAGGGGAATGCCGGGTAATTCTTTTCTCAGGTTGGCAATGCGTAAATAAGGCGGGCGAAAATCGTATCCCCATTGTGAAATACAATGCGCCTCATCAACAGCAATAAGATTAATGGGCAAGCTTGGCAGGTATTCGAGAAAAACAGTTGTTTCCAGTCTTTCCGGCGACACATATAAAAACTTGCAATTGCTTTCGGCGGCTACTTTTAATGTATTGATGACCTCTTTGCGACTCATGCCCGAAAAAATGGCGAAGGCCGTGATATTACGTTTTCGCAATTGCTCTACCTGGTCCTTCATCAATGCAATCAACGGCGATATCACGAGGCAAAGCCCTGGTTTTACTAAGGCCGGAACCTGGTAGCAAATAGATTTTCCCCCGCCTGTGGGTAACAATGCCAGGGTGTCTTTTCCTGAAAGAACTGATTGAATAATTTCTTCCTGCAGGGGGCGAAAGCTGTTGTAGTTCCAATAGGATTGGAGGATGGCGAGTGGAGAGTGGTGAGTAGCGAGTAGTGAGTGATCCTTCCCAAGGGCGTTGGGAGGAGGGGGCTCAGGTTGTTGACCGGAATCGCGAATCGTGAATCGTGAATCGTGAATCGGGCTTCCCCCCAACGAAGTTGGCGGGATTCGTGAATCGTGAGTCGGTCCCTCCATATTGATCTATATTTAATCGAGATGGTTGTAAAAATAGCTTACCGGCTTAACATGTTTGAAATCATTTGAAAACTTCCGACTATTAACTGCCCTGTTTGTGTCAGCTTTTCCCGAGTTGTATATTTCAGATCAACAGCCAACTCAAAAGCTGTATCGATTTCAACCACTGAGCTTCGCGCTATCTCGAAAAATCGTTTTCTTTCCAAAATCGATTTTCGGGAAGATCCTTCTGCCAGGTTCAAATGAACCGATAAGGCTGCGCTCCTTATTTGTTGGGTCAGCCCGTATCTTTCTTCTATTGGAAAACTTGCGGTTTGCTTATAGCATTCCATTACAAGCAACCGAGTACAGTTTATTATATCGAGTTTTTTGTGAGAGAGGCTGAGAAACATTTTTTGTTGAATGTACATTGTTGCGTTGGCACAACGAACGTTTTTTACTCCTGTTTTAAACGTTTTTATCCAGCCAGGATGGATCTTTCTCTGCTGCGTTCTCTCTCTCACGATTCCCGATTCACGATTTTACTCACCACTCCCGTCAACTTCGTTGGGGGCAAGCACCACTCCCCACTCACCAACTCCCCTCACACCACCTTCTTCACAAACAACCTCACCGAATTCACCGCCAGCACCACATCGCTCATTGCCATTATCAACGCCCCGTAGGTTGGACCATAATGACCCAATAAACCAAATGCCGCTACCGGAATGGCGACAATATTGTATGCAAACGCCCAAAACAAGTTTTGCTTGATGGTAATAAAAGTATGTTTACCCAGGCCCAGTGCAGTGGGAAGGTTCTTTAATCCCTTATTCATTAATACAACATCCGCGGTTTGCATGGCTACCTGCGAGGCATCGCTCATCGAAATACCAATTGTAGATTTTGCCAGGGCAGGTGCATCGTTAATGCCATCGCCTACCATGGCTGTGGGTGTAGCCGAACTTAATTGCGCAATAGTTTCCAATTTTTCCTCGGGACTTTGTTCCGCAATAACGGTATCGATGCCGAGTTCTTTTGCAATTGCTTCGGATTTATACTTTCGGTCGCCGCTTAATAAAATTGTTTTGATGTTTTTGGAGTGCAGGTAATTGACTACAGTTTTTGCTTCGGGTCTCAATTCATCCTTTACATCGATCCAGCCCAGCAACACATTATTCTTAATGATATAGACGTTATGTGTTTCGTCGCTTGTTAAATGTTGCGCCGCTTTAAACGATCCTGCCCGGTATTCATTTCCCTCCCTATCTGTAGCTTTCATACCCAAACCCTTGATCTCTTCAATTTTTGCCCATCGAATTTCATCTTTTCGCTTCCATTCGCCGGCGATACAAATAGCAATAGGATGGTTGGAGTATTTTTCCAGCGAAAATGCAATACGCTGGAATTCGTCTTGCGACACAGAAATTGATGGATTGACTGAAGAAGTTTTATTATTGGCATCATCAACCGCCTCGCTGCTGTTCAGAAGTTGAAAACCGGCAATATTGAATTTACCGGTAGTAAGTGTTCCGGTTTTATCGAAGACAACCTGTTGAATATTCTTGAAAAGCTCAAGGCTTTTCGCATTGCGGAAAAGAATACCGGTTTTGGCTGCTCGGCCCAGGCCCACGGCAATGGCAGCAGGCGTAGCAAGCCCCATGGCACAGGGACAAGCAATCACCAACACGGCAATGCCGCGCATTAATGATTCGGTAAAATTTCCGAGAACGATATAGTTGATGATAAAAGTCGCCAGTGTTATCAATAGTACTGCCGGTACAAAAATTGCGCTGATCTTATCGGCCAATTGCTGTACAGGTGGTTTTTCGGATTGCGCCTGTTTTACCAGGTTGATGATATTCGACAAAACAGAATCTTTAGCAGAAGCAGTAACCTGTGCTTTTACCGTGCCATCGGCCACAATGCTTCCGCCAATAAGATGATCTTTTTGTTTTTTGGTTATCGGCAGACTTTCTCCGGTAACAATTGCTTCGTCAACCGCCGCTTCACCCCATAGTATCTTGCAATCGGCCGGAACCTGTTCTCCCGATTTTATCAGTATCAAATCGCCGCTTCTCAATTGCGTGTTTTCGATGGGAAAAATGATTTCCTTGTGCTGATCGTCGAAAGCAATCATATTGGCCATCACTTTTTGTGATTTGGCTAAACTATTTAAAGCTCGTTGTGTTGACTCGATGGAAGCATCTTCGAGATAATTGCCAAGAAACACCAGGGTGATGATGGTTGCAGAGGTTTCGTAAAAAAGATATTGCTCACCCTGCCCGATGAGTGTACCGATGAGACTATAAGCAAATGCTGCGGTGGAGCCAATAGTCACCAGCACATTCATATTCGGCATGCGGTTCACAATGCTTTTGTAGGCGCTGCGACCGAAATAGCTCATGCCTATAATGTACACAGGACTACTTAATGCCAATTGTAACCAGGGGTTCATGAGCCAATGCGCCCACCGATGCACACCCGGAATCATGTGTAGCATCAAGACAAGCGTGAACGGTGCGCATATCAATACATAGCGAAGAAAGCGGTTAATCTTTCTTTTTTCGGAAACGATTGGCTTGTCGTCACCATTCCCTATAACTTTATATCCCAGGGACTCGATCCCTTTCTGGATTTTTGGTTCGTTCTCTTTTTCGATAGGGTCGAACACAACCTCCCCGCCCACCAGGTTTACTTTCACGTTCTTTAGTCCCTGGTTTCGGAGGTACTTGTCGATGGTAAGCGCACAATTCGAACAGGTCATGCCTTCTACTTTCCAATTCACCGTTTGCATGCTACAGATTTAGGACGATTAAAGTTGCAAGGCAAAGTTACGAAGCGTCGTTTTTGCGAGGGGGACTATTAAATATACGGGGTTGCAAATTGGTGGGGGGCGAGTGGTGAGAGGTGAGTGGCGAGTAGTTAATGCTTGCATCCTGGTAAGTTAGCGGGAATCGTGAGTCGTGAATCGTGAATCGGGAGTTTGACTCCCGAATATTTAGCGAGCGCAATTCACGACTCACCACTCACTAACTTCCCCCTCTTATCTTTGCCTCATGGATCTGCAATTTCATCTTAAAGATATTCACGCCGTTGCCAGCCAATTTTGGAGAGAGATGGAAGGGAAAAAAGTATTTGCCTTTCATGGCGAGATGGGTGCTGGTAAAACCACTTTTATCCATGCCCTTTGCGATGAAAAAAAAGTGAGCAGTACGGTAGGTAGTCCTACGTTTTCGCTTATAAACGAATATCGGTATCCTCAAGGATTGATTTATCATATCGATCTATACCGTATTCGCGACGAGGAAGAAGCGCTGAGGTCGGGCATGGAAGATTGCTTGTATAGCGGCCAGCTTTGCCTCGTGGAATGGCCCGAAAAAGCACCCGGTATATTTCCCGACGATACAGTGCATGTTTACCTGAAGGCGATTGATAACTGGAACCGGCAAATCAGGGTATGAATAACGGCCGCAAGGCTGTATAAATCCGTAATAAATAGTTATTTTTGGACTCGGCGATGTAAAGAAGGTAAAATACACGTACCAATGTGTTTTTTGCTTTCGGGAATTCAAAATCAAAAATCAATCATCAATTGCCCATGTCCATTCAGGCGGGGGCACAATTATAGTCCTCCATGTCGCAGCAAAAGCCCATCATCAGCACCTCTTTTAGTTACGAAACTCTCGAAGAAACACTGGATATAAAGCCCAAGGGCGCGCAGATAATGATTGGTATTCCCAAGGAAACAGCATTCCAGGAAAACCGCGTGGCCCTTACACCCGATGCGGTGGGCGTATTGGTGAGCAATGGACACCAGGTGGTATTGGAGCACAATGCCGGCGATGCCGCGCATTTTCGTGATAAGGATTACAGCGAAGCGGGCGCAAGAATCGTTTACGATAAGGCAGAGGTGTATAAAGCGCCGATACTGGTTAAGAGCGCCCCCGTGGTGGAAGAAGACCTTCCTCACTTGCAAATGAACCAGGTAATTATTTCTCCCATTCATTTGAGTGTGCTCAAAGCGGAATTGCTGCAAAAGATGATGGAAAAAAGAATTACCGCCATTTCGTTTGAGAACCTGAAAGACGATAGCGATAGCTACCCGATTGTTCGCAGCATGAGTGAAATTGCAGGCAGTGCGGTGATGCTGATTGCCGCACAATATCTCAGTTCCGCCAACCATGGAAAAGGAGTTTTGTTAGGTGGAATATCGGGTATACCGCCCACGAAAGTAATTATACTTGGTGCTGGCATTGTGGGCGAATACGCCACACGCGCGGCTATTGCCTTAGGCGCTTCGGTAAAAGTGTTCGACAGCAGCATTTACCGGTTGAAAAGATTGCAGAACAATATCGGGCATCGCCTCTGGACTTCGGTAATAGAACCCCGTATTCTTGCCAAACAATTAAAGACCTGCGAAGTAGCCGTAGGCGCCCTGTACACGCCTGGTGCACGTACGCCAGTAGTTGTTACCGAAGAAATGGTGAGCAACATGCGGCCCGGCAGTGTAATTATTGATGTGAGTATCGATAGGGGAGGATGTTTTGAAACTTCCGAAATTACTACGCACGAAAGCCCCATCTTTTTAAAATATGGAGTGATTCATTACTGTGTTCCCAATATTCCCTCCGGGTTTGCACGCACCGCCTCGCAAGCCATCAGCAATGTATTAATGCCATTATTACTTGAAGCGGGCGATGAGGGAGGCTTCGACAACCTGGTGTGGCACAAAGTGCACTTGCGGAGCGGCATTTACCTGTTCAAAGGCGCGCTTACAAATTTTCATTTAAGCCAGCGCTTTGATTTGAAGTATACCGATTTGAATTTGCTGATTGCGAGCAGGAGGAGTTAGCAAACAATTTTAACTTCAGGAATAAGATTACAAACTACATCCGCAAAACTTTGCAGTCGTTTACTTCATTGAATAAGCTCCAATAATTTTTTTTCCAATTGAAAAGCTGAACCTGGCAACGCAATTACCTTTCTGGAATCGTCTAGCAATATCATGAATGGAGTGGCTGTTACCCTGTATTTCTTTGCAATTTTATTGTCCCACCCATTCAGTTCAGAAACATGTATCCAGGGCAAACCATCTTTGCGGATTGCTGCCAGCCAATCTTTTTTGTTATTATCCAACGATATTCCAATAATCTCCAGCCCTTTGTTCCTGAATTGTTGGTACAATTTCACCAATGCCGGGTTCGAGGCGCGGCAAGGCCCACAGCGGCTCGACCAGAAATCGAGCAGGATGAATTTTGATTTAACCTGATCGAGTGAAAACAAACGATCATAACGATCTTTCATACTGAAGTTGTCGATGCCGGTTCCCGTTTTCAGCAAAACGAAGCGATCCAGTATTTTTTTTACACGTTGGCCATCTTGCGATTGTTGCAGAAAGGCCGGAAGTTTGTTGTATAGCAATGCAAGGGAATCGCGTCCCAGCAATTTTGAATAGGATGCGAGAAATTCGGGCATGAACCGGGAATTTGGGTACAATTCAATCAGGCTATCGAGCATTCGAAATTTTTTTTCGGCCAGTTTGCGTTGGTAAAGTGCCTGCAAAGAATCTCGTAATATTTTTTCAGTTTTTGTATCCGTCGATATTATTGGTTTATCGAATCGATATATTATGGTGGTAGTTGCAGCAGGGTCAGGTTTATAAAACCATGCGAACAATACTGCGTCGTTCGAGCCGCGCAAACTATCGATGATCCAATTTGTATAATTGCCGCTTATCTTTTTTTCGCTGCACACAAAATAAAGCGGGATACTGTCGACCCAGATGCCGATAAAGCGCGATGAGTCGAGCAGAAATTGAAATTTCCCGGCCGATGAAATGGTTCCCTGGTAATCCAACTGGTTGTTGGAAGGGTAGGGAATGGTATCCATCCTTTGTTCGGCGGACTGAACAACTACAATGTGCTTTCTCTGTTTTATAGGTTCAAACCGGATTTTTATGGAAAAACGGATCTGCGTGTAACCAACTGCTGAAGGCAATAGCAGGAGGGCAAGTAAAATTTTTCTCATTACCGGAAGTTATAACAGTTCTACACCGTTTGACTTCGGGAATTATTTTTTAAAAATAGTTTAAGAGATATCAAATATCGGTTATATACCGGCGTGGGAAATCGTGCCTGGTTTGTAATCGAGGATATTTATTTTTTCTTTGCAGAACCCAAATTCGGCGATATCGTTACTGCTAACAACCAGGAGACGTTGCGTGCAATATTCGGCTACCAGTTGCTGGTATAAGGCAATTCCTTCTGCATCGAGATTGGTACAGGGTTCGTCGAGTAAAATAAGTTCCACATCGCTGAATATTGCCTGCGCCAGCTTCACCCGCTGTTTCATTCCGCTGCTGTAAAAACGGATTTGTTTGTTGGCAGCTTTTTCCAGCCCAACTATCTGAAGAATATCGTTTATGGAATGAGTTGCAAGCAATGGCTTGAATTGCGAATGAAATTTCAGGAATTCCTTTGCCGTCATTTCTTCTATCAGTTCCAGGTAAGGAGCAGCTATGGAAAGATGGCGGAAGATATTATCCGCTCCCAGCTCACCGCTCCCGGCTCGCCGCTCATAGCTCATGGTTCCCTCACTCAGCACCAGCGCTCCGCCAATTGCTTGTAGTAAAGTGGATTTGCCCGAACCGTTGGGCCCGGTAATAGCATAAGAATTACCCGATTCAAATTCGTAAGAAAGATTCCGGAAGATCCAGTCGCGGTTGTAGCGCTTGCCGGCCTTAGTCAGCGATATCTTCATCCACACTATTTTTTGAATAGCGTTTAATAATACCGCGGCCGCTTTCACGAATAAAGGTTACGATTTCGTCGCGCTCATCAGTAGCAGAAAACTCTTCCTCCAGGTATTCCAATGCCTGGGAGGTATTCATACCCTTATTGTAAATAACCCGATAGATTTCGAGTATATGATTGATCTTATCGATCGTGAAGCCTCTTCTTTTCAGGCCTACCGAGTTTACACCGGCATAACTGAGGGGCTGGCGACCCGCTTTAATATAAGGAGGAACATCTTTTCCAACCAGTGAACCCCCGCTTACGAAAGCATGCTGGCCGATTTTCACAAACTGGTGAACGGCGCACATGCCTCCCAATATCGACCAGTCGCCCATTTCCACATGGCCGGCAATTTGAGTGTTGTTACTCATGATGCAATTGTTGCCGATAAACACATCGTGTGCCAGGTGGCTATAGGCCATGATCAGGCAGTTTCGGCCCACCTTGGTCTTTCCCCTGTCTTTGGTACCGCGGTTGATGGTAACAAATTCGCGGATGGTGGTATTGTCGCCTATTTCTACAATCGTTTCTTCGCCTTCAAATTTTAAATCCTGGGGAATGGCCGCAATAACGGCCCCGGGAAATATGCGGCAGTTCTTCCCGATACGCGCCCCCTCCATGATGGTGACATTGCTGCCTATCCAGGTTCCCTCTCCAATTTCTACATTCTGGTGAATAACCGTAAAAGGATCGACTTTTACGTTGGTGGCCAGCTTTGCATTAGGATGGATATAGGTATGGGGATGAATCATGTTATTGAGATTCTTGAGTATTGGTTTATTGCTGATAATGGGCTCGCTCCCGGAAACCGGGTTCAATTTTGCGCGATTTGGTTGGCGGTCTGGTTTCAAGATATGGTTTAAACGAAAACGTCAGAAAATCAAACTGACGTGCAAAAGTAGTCTTAATTCTCTAAAATTAAGTTTTTGTAAATAAGGCTCTTGAAAAAGAGCTGGGAGAACTGGCCATGCAAACAGCTTAGCCACAGATTTCCAAACTGTTAGTTTCTGTTTTGTGAGAAACCGTCCCCAATTTAGGGGAGTAGACCACTGTAATTTGCCAATTAGTCAATTAGCCAATTAGCCAATTAGCCTCGCTTCACCAATTGCGCCACCAGGTCGGCCTCGGTAGCTATTTTGTTCCCCACAAACACGGTTCCTCTCATTTCGCAAATTCCTCGGCGAATGGGGGCTGCAAGTTCCATACGAAGTATCAGGGTATCGCCGGGCACTACCTTTTGTTTGAATTTACAGTTGTCGATTTTGAGGAAATAAGTATCGTATTCACCGGGAGGCATGGCATTGATGGCCAGTATTCCGCCGGTTTGGGCCAGCGCTTCTACCTGCAATACGCCGGGCATAACCGGGTTGCCGGGAAAATGCCCCGCGAAAAAGGGCTCGTTGAAAGTTACGTTCTTAATACCCACAATATGCTTATCGCTCAACTCAATGATCTTATCTACCAGCAAAAATGGATAACGATGAGGGAGCTTCTTTTCTATTTGCTGGGTGTTGTATAAAGGTGGTTGATTGGGATCGTAAACAGGAACATCCTTGGTGTGTTTGTTCTTCTTGATATACTGTTTGATCTTGCGCGCAAAGTCGACATTGCTGCTATGTCCGGGACGGTTGGCAATGATATGAGCTTTTATCGGGTATCCGATCAAGGCCAAATCTCCTACCACATCCAGTAATTTGTGACGCGCGGGTTCGTTGGGAAAACGCAATTCAAGATTATTGAGATATCCCTCGCTTTTCACCTCAATCTTTTCGCGGCCAAAGGCTCTTGCCAGCCGCTCCATTTCTTTTTCGGTAACGGGCTTATCTACTACCACAATCGCATTGTTGATATCGCCGCCTTTAATAAGGTTATGATCAAGCAACATTTCTAACTCATGCAAAAAGCAAAACGTGCGGCAAGGCGCAATTTCGGTTTTGAATTCGCGCATGGTTTTTAAGCCCGCATGCTGTGTTCCCAACACCGGGCTGTTGAAGTCGATCAGTGTAGTGATTTTGTAATCAGTTGCGGGCAAGGCAGTCATCTCCACCCGTTTTTTTTCGTCGTAATGCGTGATATTGGTATCGATGCTGTACCAGGCCTTGGCTGCATCCTGCTCAATTACGCCGGCTTCTTCAATAATTTCAACAAAGGGCTCGCTGCTTCCATCGATGATGGGCATTTCGGGGCCATTCACTTCAATCAAACAATTGTCGATTCCCATTCCCACCAAAGCTGCCAGCACGTGTTCAACAGTGTATACTTTGGCTCCGTTTTCTTCGAGGGTAGTACCGCGACTGGTATCGGTTACCAGGTCGCAATCGGCTTTGATAATGGGCATGCCGGGTAAGTCGATGCGCTGGAATTGATATCCAAAACCCGGGTTAGCCGGTCGAAGCGTCATATCTACATTAATACCGGTATGCAAACCAGTTCCGGATATGCTTACGGCCGTTCCTAAAGTATGCTGCTTGTCGGGATTGAAATTGCTGTTCATCAGATTTTATTAAACTGCCGCAAAGATACGAGGTAAATAGAATGTAAAATGGGCAATAAAAAACCGGAAATGATAAGGAATCGTTTCGCTTTGCATTTCCGGTCGCTTATCGGGTTGATACGATTTTACATGTTGATTTTTTCAGAAAGAAGTTGTTGTACTAATTTCTCCAACTCCTTTAATCTTTTTTCCAGTTCTGGTAAGTTCCTGCTCACCGCCTGGCTTCGTAGCGCCGATGTATAGTCGAAAGCGGGAGAACCGGTAACTGCAGTATTGGGAGTTTTTATGGATTTACTCACGCCGCTTTGCGCGTTGATTTTACTTCCATCGGCAATTTGTATATGGCCCACAATGCCTGCTTGTCCGCCAATCAATACATTGTTGCCAATTTTAGTACTACCGCTTACACCTGCCTGCGCAGCAATCACAGTATTGTGCCCCACTTCTACGTTGTGCGCTACCTGTATGAGATTGTCCAGTTTTGCGCCCGCTTTTATTAATGTAGAGCCAATGGTAGCGCGATCGATGGTAGCATTGGCGCCTATTTCAACGCCATCTTCAATCACCACATTTCCTATTTGGGGCACTTTTTGAAAACTTCCATCTGCCTGCGGGGCAAAGCCAAATCCATCGCTGCCAATTACTGTACCGGCATGAATGATCACATTCTTTCCAACCTTGCAGTCGTGGTAAATTTTTACCCCGGGATGCAGTATCGTGTTATCGCCGATGGTTACATTATTGCCCAGGAATACCTGCGGGAATATTTTTACATTGTTTCCTATTACTACGTTTTCTCCGGCATACACAAAGGCTCCCAAAAAAACCTGTTGACCCATCTTGGCTGTTTTGGAAACGTAAACGGGTTCCTGTATTCCAACAAGCTGTTGCGTGGCCATTTGCTGGTAAGCCGATAAAAGCGTAGCAAAGGCAGTATATGCATCGGGCACTCTTATTAATGTAGCGTTGAGCGGTTTTTTCAGTTCCAGCGCTTCGTTGATAATAATAATGGAAGCCCCGGTAGTGTATAAATAATCCTCGTATTTGGGATTGGCCAGGAAGGAAAGCTGTCCCTCGCGTGCCTCCTCAATTTTTCCGAAAGAAGAAACGGTGGTATTGGCGTTGCCCTCTATTTTTCCTTTTATGATAGCGGCGATTTGCGCAGCAGAGAATTGCATATATAAAGCTATTGAGCTGTGATCGATAAGCCGCGAACTGTTTTCCAGCGAGCAATTTTTTTCACCCGCCACTCAATGCTCAGGGCCCGCAGCTATTGATAGTAACAAATGTAATGTTTTTTAACCGGGCTGGCCAACGATTGTTGGATCAGCGCATTATCTACCTTCGATATATCCTTTACGGTACCGTCTTTAAAAAGTATATTGATCTTTTCTTCATAAGGATCGTAGGTGGTATTGATGGCTTCGCCCCTGAAAATGAAATACCGGCTTTCTACTTCGGTAACGTTTAACTGGCTGCAAATCCTGTTCCTTTGTTCGTTAATCCAGGCCGGGTCGAAGGCTTCGGCCTGTAATTTAACTTTAAGAAGTCTTCTTTCTACCAATCCGCGACAAAGAGTACTCAGTATTTTATCGGGATGGTAGATCCAGTTCTTGATGGCCGATAAAACATCGTAATCATCGAGCTGGCAGAATTTATCCAGGTGCCTGTCGATGGAAAGATTAGAATTGTTTTGCAAAAAGAAATCCAGCAATACCGATGCCGAAGGAACCGAAACCCCTTTGCCAAGCAGCTCCTGCGCACGTTCAATAATTCGCACCAGCATCTTTTCCGCCCCCAATACTGTTTTGTGCAGGTAAACCTGCCAGTACATCAGCCTTCGGCTCACTAAAAATTTTTCGGTGGAGTAAACCGCTTTCTCTTCAACCATCAGCTCACCATTGTGTACGGTAAGCATTTTGATGATGCGATCGTAGCCAATAACACCTTCCGATACACCGGTAAAAAAACTATCGCGGCTTAAATAATCCATACGGTCCACATCCAGTTGACCGGATATCAATTGATGAAGAAAGGGCTTGGGATAATTATTGGTGAAGATATCAATGGCAGTTTGTAATTGGCCCTTTAATTCTTCGTTCAGCACACGCATGATAAGGATCGAAAGTGCTTCGTGCTGCACATCTTTGATCAATACATTTTCCAGTGCATGGGAAAAAGGGCCATGGCCCACATCGTGCAGCAGGATGGCAATTTTTGCCGCTACTTCTTCGGAAGCGTCTATTTCCACGCCCTTATTTCTTAATTCAGAAATAGCCTGGCACATTAAGTGATAAGCGCCCAGGGAATGATGCAGCCTTGTATGCACCGCCCCCGGGTATACCAAATGCGCAAAAGCCATCTGGTGTATCCTTCTCAACCGCTGATAATAAGGATGCGAAACAACCTGGAAAATCAAGGGGTGATCGATGGTGATAAAGCCATGAACCGGGTCGTTGATGATTTTGCGAACGCGCTGCCCCATGTGCTGCTTTCTGTTTTGTTAAAACTTAGCGGGCAAATGTACAAAGGAAGGGGGGATAAAAAAGATTTATTACTTTGACCTTTGGAGCTGGAGGGGTTTAAGAGTTTAAGGGTTGGAGAGTTTAATGGTTTGAGGGTTGCTGAGAAAGAAAATTAAAGACGGCCTTGCAACACTCGTCCATTTTACTATGCAACTACAAACAGCAGAACCCTTAACCCCTGAAACCTTCAAACCCTTACACCTTTTCAACGTACTTTAACGCATCGAAAACAAAAACCAACCAAATGGCCTTAGCGAAAATTCTTTGGGTAGACGATGAAATTGAAAGTCTGCAATCGCAGATCATGTTTCTCCAGAATAAGGGATACGAAGTAAACTCCATGACCAATGGTTTTGATGCGGTGGATTTTTTGAAGGATAATATGGTAGACGTGGTATTGCTCGACGAAACCATGCCCGGTATTACCGGCCTGGAAACGCTGGCGAAAATGAAGGAACTGAACCAATCGCTTCCCATCGTGCTTATCACAAAGAACGAAACAGAGAATTTGATGGACGAGGCCATCGGTTCCCAGATCAGCGATTACCTGATAAAACCGGTAAATCCCAACCAGGTATTGCTAAGCCTTAAGAAAATTATAGATAATAAGCGTTTGGTTGCCGAAAAAACCACTACGGCTTACCAGCAGCAATTCCGTAATCTTTTCATGGCGCTGAACAGCAATCCCGACTACAACGAATGGATGGATATCTATAAAAAACTCGTGTACTGGGAACTTGAAATGGAGAAAAGCGATAGCCCCGAAATGCGCGAAGTATTGCAATCGCAGAAAAGCGAGGCCAATACCGAATTTTTCAAATTTGTGTCGAAAAACTATTCGAAATGGATATCTCCGAAAAGTTCTGAAGGGCCGGTGATGAGTCATAATCTTTTCCAGTTCAAAATACTGCCGCATGTAGAAAAAGGAACTCCTACTTTTTTTGTGTTGATCGATAATCTTCGTTTTGATCAGTGGAAGGCGATTCAGCCCATATTTGCCGAAAGTTTCCGGATACTGGAAGAAGACAGCTTTTACAGCCTTCTTCCTACCGCTACCCAATATGCGCGCAATGCCATCTTTGCCGGCCTATTGCCCATGGAAATTGAAAAGCAGTTTCCGCAATTATGGAAAAACGATGAAGAAGAAGGAGGGAAAAATTTACACGAAGAGGAATTTTTCAAGGCGCAGTTGCGGCGACTTAAAAAAGATAACCTGAAATATTCTTATACCAAGATATTGAATAACCAGGCGGGGCAGGATCTTGTCAACAACATTCACAACCTTCTCAATAACGACATCAATATTATCGTATACAATTTTGTGGATATGCTCAGCCATGCGCGCACCGAAATGGAAGTATTGAAAGAGCTGGCAGGAGATGAGATCAGTTATCGTTCCGTTACCCGCAGTTGGTTTGAACATTCCCCCTTGCATCAGGCATTGAAAAAAATTTCGGACAAAAAGATCAATCTCATTCTTGCCACCGATCACGGAAGCGTGCGGGTGAAAACGCCGGCCAAAGTAATTGGCGATAAGCAAACCACCACCAATCTTCGCTATAAGCACGGGCGTAATTTAAACTATGAGGCAAAAGATGTGCTGGCATTCCGCGATCCGAAAGAAGCAGGATTGCCGGTTCCCACGGTCAACTCTTCATTTATTTTTGCAAGGGAAGACAGCTTTCTCTGTTATCCCAATAACTATAACTACTATGTAAATTATTACAGGAATACTTTCCAGCACGGGGGGGTAAGCCTGGAAGAGATGATTGTGCCGGTAATCAAAATGACGAGCCGGTAGTAGCGGAAGCTATTTGGTTCAGCCTTGTTTTTTTCGGCGGAATACAATCTGTTCGTTAAGAAGGGCAAACAGTTTTTTGTAAAATTCTTTTACAGAGCCATATTCTTCGCTGCTAAAATGGGGGTAGTTATAATCGAGAGTTATTTTAATGGTCATGTTGTTTCCTTCTGCCATTGCCTGTCGTTTAAAGGCAATACTGGTATCTGAATTTCTCAGTAAAATCCCGGCGGGTATGTGATCGAATACAAAGCCTTCGGGTATGGCAAGATTAACCTGTACCAGGAACTGCTGGTTGCAGCCCAGGTCGATATCGGTTTGTCTTGTATTTGCAGTAAAGGGGTTTTCTCTTAACGACGAAAGGAACATTGGATTGAAATAATAGAATTCGTTGGTTCTTCCAACTATATAGTCGAAATCGAATTTTTCTAATAGAGGTTTTGTTACATCGTATTCATTTTCTTCGGAGTAATTGTAAGTGGTAAGCTCAACCAGTTTCCTGGCCCTTTCTTCTTTCTCCTCTTCGTCTTCCTCTTCATCGCGGCTTTTCAATGCTTCTTCGCGGGCGTAATCGTAAAGAAAGACGGCTGCCTGACCGGTAATTTTTTCGGTACTGTCGTTAAAAACGGCCCGTACCGATATCATGGTTTTCAAAAGTGTGCGATGATCGTAAATATAAATCCACCGGCCACCCAAACTATCGATTGAAAACGCTTCCCTGAACAAGATATTCATCGGCGGAACCAGGTGCGATGTGTGTTTTTGAGTGAGATCGAGCACATAACTATAATTGCTATCGGGGATCCACACGTTTACTCCATTAAACTGGCCGAGGCTAACAAATTCTTTATCGGGTTTTCCGTTATCGCGCGTGCTCACCAATATCGGATGAGCTTCTATCCCGGATTTTTTAAGAAGGTTTAGAAAAAGCAGGTTGAGGTCTGCGCTGTTTCCGGCTTTTTTATCCCAGCATTCCTGCAAGTCGCCGGCATAAAAAGAGCGGCTGCCGTTCCATTTAACCTCCTTTCTCAGGTAATTGAACAAGTAACTGATCTTTTCATCCTTTTCCTTAAACCGGGCAATATTGTTTATCAGTGTATCGGTACCTTTTATTGCAATTTTAAACTGCTTCCCAAAACTTTGGGAGCGGTACATATAGTCGCTTAATCTCGACCATTTGAACCGGTCGCTCAAATTGCTGAATAACGATAAGGCGGGGAAGAGGGAAAACTCAACCCTTTGAATATTATCCTTCACTGAACTCATGAATGGCTCGCGGGCAAATGCCAACACGTTTTGCGCGCGAAACATCAATCGCTGCTCGGTACCCGCATTGAACCTTAGTTTGATGGTGGTATCTTTTTTATCGAGGGGTAAGGAGGCCCTTATCCTGTAATTCACGTCGAGGTAGTCGGGAATTACAATATAGTAAAAAGAGTTTTTCACCGGTATCCTGTCCTGGATAATCCATGGATTCAAATCCATCGAATTTGTTTCTACTTTGGTATATCGGTATTCAATTACAGAACCAGGCTTTACATTCGGGAATGTGAAGCTTAGTTTTCGGACATTTTCATCAAGTTGGCCGCGAAATATCTGCTTCTTCTCAATTTTACTGGTTACAATATTGCCGAGCGAATCGAGATTATAGGTTATTCCCGAAATATCCTTGATTCTTGTTTCCCTTCTTCGGCCCAGGTAGGGAACGGTAACATTGGCGTACTCGAATCCTTTTTCTGAAAATATCTTTATCCGTACCCTTCTTTCTGTGTATGTTTTAAGATTGTATCCATCCAATCGAAAAGAAATTTCCTCCGAATCAAAGATTACCATGGCAGGGGCATCGGTGTCGAAATCACATTTCTGTAACTGAAGTTCTTTCAAGTCTGCCTTGCCCCATTCCGGCAGTTGAGCTTGTGCCGCGCAATTCAGGCAACTTAGGAGCAATGGAAAAGAAAGTATCATCGAAAATAACTTCATCGGATCCTGGTTTGTAAGGGGGGGGCTGTTGAAGTGAATTTTTATGTGGATAAGAATAGGTTAATTATCCTATGAGCCCTTCGGCTTTATTGTAATTTCGCTTTGATAATCGGGATTTATAGTTATGAAATATACACAAGCGACACTAGACAAAGTAGAAAAAATTCTGGAAGAATCCAACTACATTGTCCGTTATGAAAGAGGAACCTTTCAAAGCGGTTACTGTATACTGGAATCAAAAAAGGTTGTGGTGTTGAATAAATTCCTGCAACTCGAAGGTCGTATCAACACGCTTTTTGATATCATTCCACAATTAAATATAGAACCCGAACTTCTTACCCCCGAAACAAGGAAGTTGTATGAAGAGGTAATGGCCAAGGCAAGCCAGGAAACATAGGGCAGGGATAGAAACCTGTAAGAGGCGGTTTATCCATATTCACCACGCCCGGTTTTAGATTTCAAATTCTAGATTTTACATTTGCCGGGTGAGCCATCCTCCACTCAAAATCACTTTTCTTGGCACAGGCACCAGCAGCGGCGTTCCAATGATTGGATGCGATTGCGAAGTTTGCAGCTCGCCCGATAAAAGAGACAAGCGGCTTCGCTCGAGTATTCTTGTTCAATCACCCACTACCAGCCTCGTGGTAGATACGGGTCCCGATTTTCGTTATCAAATGCTTCGGGCAGGCGTGAAACATCTCGATGCAATCTTGTATACCCACTCACACAAAGATCATGTTGCCGGCCTCGACGATGTAAGAGCTTTTAATTTTTTCTCCAAAAAAGCCATGGAAGTATATGCTACGGATATGACACAACAGGTGCTGATCCGCGAATTTCCCTATGCATTTGCCGATACGCGTTATCCCGGTGTGCCCGAAATTAACCTGAACACCATAACAGAAGAACCTTTTTCCGTTGGCGACATTGCCGTTCAGCCCATTGAGGTATGGCATTTAAAAATGCCGGTATTGGGTTTCCAGTTTGGAAAATTCACGTACATAACGGATGCTAACCGGATCGAGGAAGCACAACAGCAAAAAATCAGGAACAGCGAGGTACTGGTGCTGAATGCTCTGCGTCAACAAAAGCATATCTCCCATTTTAACCTCCGGGAGGCCACCGAACTCGGGCTTTCCCTGAACGCAAAAAAAACCTACCTCACCCATATCAGTCACCAAATGGGAACACATGCCGCTATTAACGGTGTACTTCCCAAAGGCATTGAACTTGCCTACGATGGACTGGTTGTTACACTCTAAACGGTAAGAAATTTCCCATTTTAAAATGGTGAAAACACCATTGGGTCCTAAAACGACCATTCTAGTTTTACCGAAACAACTGATATGGATTCGGTAGACTGGAAGTCGTATTTTCATTTCAGCCACAAGGAGAGAATAGGCATTATTGCCCTTGTAATTCTCATCGGCATCATTACGGCCTCCCCTTTAATAATCGAAAGAATTGGGAACGAACCCAAGATTATGACACTTACTGAAGAAGAAAAGAAATGGATGGGGGTGCTGGAAAACAAACAAAATAAGAACGGTTTGGGCGAAACCATTTATGATACCATTCAGTATGCCCGGCCGGAAGTGTATATAGAAAAAGGGTATCAGTTATTTTCTTTTGACCCCAATACCCTATCGCCTTCCGACTGGAAGAGACTGGGGCTTAGAGATCGAACGATTGCGACCATTCAAAAGTTTCTTTCCAGCGGGGGGCGATTTAAAAAGCCCGAGGATATTGGGAAAATATATGGCTTGCGAAGAGATGAATTCGAACGCTTGTTGCCCTATGTGCGGATTGCATCCCGGTTCGCCGCCAACAAGCCAGCTCACGAAACCAGTAAGAGTTCGGGATATTCTTCGCACGATCACTCATCCAGGTTAATTTCGATAAACGAAGCCGATACGGCCGACCTGATTGCACTTCCCGGCATCGGGTCAAAATTGGCTAATCGAATTATCAGTTTCAGGGAAAAACTGGGTGGATTTTATTCCGTAGACCAGGTTTCGGAAACTTATGGATTGGCCGATTCGGTATTCCAAAAAATCAAGGGGAATCTTTTTTGTGATACTTCGGCCCTAAAGAAAATTGACATCAACAAAGCCAGCCAGGAAGAACTGGGCCGGCATCCTTATATAAGGTGGAAACTGGCCGCAACCATTGTGGCATACAGGCAGGAACACGGGCCGTTTAAGACGCTGTCTGAACTCAGCCAATTATTTGTAATACCCGAAGAGGCACTCACAAAATTATTGCCCTATCTGAGCGTTCAATAGCCGGGAGATAAGGGGAAACCCTAAATTACACCCTAACATTTGTTAGTGTAATTTAAAATCCCCTATCTTGCAGGCTTTCCCGACGAAGCCTGAACTATTGAAAAAGTTAACGAACGAGAGAAATGAATTTTGCCAGTTCTGAATTGACGCAACAAGTGGCTCAAACTGCCCGGGATTTTGCGAATCAACATATCAAGCCCTATGTAATGCAGTGGGACGAAACCCAGGAGTTTCCCTTGCATGTATTCAAGGAAATGGGCAAACTGGGATTGATGGGAGTGTTGGTGCCCGAGCAATACGGAGGTGCGGGTCTTGGGTATTTTGAATACGTGGTTATTATCCAGGAAATCGCCAGGGTTTGTGGTTCGGTTGGGTTGAGCCTGGCCGCACATAATTCGCTTTGTACGGGACATATTCTGAATTTCGGAAACGAAGAACAGAAGCAGAAATACTTACCCAAACTTGCTACCTGTGAATGGTTGGGAGCCTGGGGACTCACAGAGGCGAATACAGGTAGCGACGCAGGAAATATGCGTACTACTGCGGTGAAAGATGGCGATTATTGGGTGATAAATGGAACAAAAAACTGGATTACGCATGGCCGGAGCGGTGATATTGCAGTAGTGGTAGCGAGAACGGGAGAGCCAAGGACCAAAGACAATGCCACAGCATTCGTTGTAGAAAAGGGAACGCCCGGCTTTAGTGGCGGAAAGAAAGAAAACAAGCTGGGGATGCGCTGTAGCGAAACAGCAGAAATGGTGTTTGATAACTGCCGTATACCCGATGCAAATCGTTTAGGACAGGTAGGCAGTGGGTTTAAACAGGCGTTGAAAGTACTCGACGGAGGCAGGATTTCTATTGCAGCTCTTTCACTGGGCATCGCAAAAGGTGCCTACGAGGCAGCGTTGCGTTATTCGAAAGAACGTCATCAATTCGACCAGCCCATTGCGAATTTTCAGGGTATTTCGTTTAAGCTGGCCGATATGGCTACCGAAATAGCCGCAGCTGAGTTGCTGACTTTGCAAGCCTGTGATTTGAAGATGCGCCGGGAGCCCATGACCAGACAGGCAGCAATGGCGAAATACTATGCCAGTGAAATTGCCGTGAAAACTGCTAATGAAGCCGTGCAGGTTTTTGGAGGTTATGGATATACCAAAGACTTTCCGGTTGAAAAATATTATCGCGATAGTAAGCTCTGTACTATCGGTGAAGGAACTTCTGAAATTCAGAAACTGGTTATTTCCAGGGAAATTTTGAGAGCATAATAATGATTAAGGTTGCTTGTCTTGTCTCCCCCTCCCGTTTTCGGGAGGGGTTTTTGCTTTAGCTTTGCACTATGAAAGAAGTCAACTTTATACTCCAGGGCTTCTTGCTCTTTATGTTTGTAGCAATTTCTTTTTTTTGTTTTCGCTTTTTTGCATCCATCAAATCAGAAGAGCAGGCTGTACCTCTACCAGCGCAGATCATCACAACAAATATTAATTATTCGCCTGAGGCACTAAAGGGGAAAGCCCTTTTCCAACAAAACTGTGCTTCTTGCCATGCTTTGTTTAAAGACCTTACCGGTCCGAGCCTCGCTGGTGTACGGCAACGCTGGAGTAGCGAGTATATGTTGATTACGTGGATAAGAAATTGGAACCTGGCTGTTGCAAGCGGAGATCCCTATGCGATAAAAGTCAAGGATTGGTCTGCTGCTTCCATGATGACATTTTCACTTAGTGATGAAGAAATCAGGGCGGTACTTGCGTATATCGATGAATCTACTGCACGATCCCAGCCACAGGCCTCGCGCTAAACGATACAAGCCATAATAGATAGTTGTTGGTAGTGTGGCCAATAAATCTATTGGGTGAAAGACCTCCGTGTGAACCTTTTTTATTCTAAAAAATCATCTTCCTGCTTGGGGGCGTATTTTTCAAACACCTTATCTATAGCCCCGCCAAACAGCGGGAATTTCGCCTTTGCAAAATTTTTTACGATCTCAATTGCTTTTAATGCCTGCTTTTCGGTAAGCCCTTCCGCTTTCAATTGATCGATTAATTCCTGCATGGAGATTGTGTTTAGAAGAATGTTGTATGGTTGAGAGTGGTAGAAGTCAAAATTTTTAAAGTCAAAAGTTAAAATTCAAAAAGAGCGGCTGATATAAAGGGCTCACGTTTTTTATTTTTGACTTTTTACTTTCATCTTCTCCTAAGCCACTTTCAGCAAATTCATTTTACTCTTATCAAACTTCAGCCTGGCGTATTCCATATCGAGGTGGAACACGGTTTCTTTGGCGGAAGGCAGTTCGAACATGGCATCGGTAAGAATACTTTCGCAGATACTACGCAACCCTCTTGCCCCGAGTTTGTATTCGATTGCTTTTTCTACCATAAAATCCAATACATCTTCGTCGATCGTTAACTGTATTCCCTCGAGCTCAAACAATTTTTTGTATTGGCGAATAAGGGCATTCTTTGGCTCTGTTAAAATCAGGCGGAGTGTAGATTTATCGAGAGGATTAAGATGAGTAACAACAGGCAATCTTCCCAGCAATTCCGGGATCAGGCCAAAAGCTTTGAGGTCGGTAGCATTAATATACTGAAGAAGATTCTTCTTCATATGCTCCTGCAACTCCTTGTTTACATTGAAGCCGATAGCATTGGTATTAACGCGCCGGGCAATAACCTTATCAATGCCGTCGAATGCGCCGCCACAAATGAATAATATATTCTGGGTGTTTATCTTGATAAGCTTCTGCTCGGGATGTTTGCGTCCGCCCTGGGGTGGAACGAGCACATCGGTACCCTCGAGTAGTTTCAGCAAACCTTGTTGTACACCCTCGCCGCTCACATCGCGGGTAATGGAAGGATTGTCGCCTTTGCGCGCAATCTTATCGATTTCGTCGATATACACAATGCCTTTCTCAGCAGCAGTAATATCGTAATTACAAACCTGTAACAAACGCGTGAGGATGCTCTCTACATCTTCACCCACATAACCCGCTTCTGTAAACACCGTAGCATCTACAATGGCAAAAGGAACATTTAGTAAACGGGCAATTGTTTTTGCCAGCAATGTTTTACCGGTTCCGGTTTCGCCCACCATCACGATATTGCTTTTCTCGATTTCAATATCGCTTTCCACCGGTTTTTGCTGCAATCTTTTGTAATGATTGTATACAGCTACGGCGAGTACCTTCTTGGCTTCGTCCTGGCCAATGATATACTCGTCGAGAAAACGTTTTATCTCTACGGGTTTCTTTACAGTGAGTTTAAAGGAAGAAGAACCTGTAGCAGCGCCATCTTGCCGGGTTGCCAGTTCCTGCTCAATGATCTCCTGCGCATGATCCACGCAATTCTCGCATATATGTCCTTCCTGTCCTGCAATCAGGATTTTCACCTCATCGCGGCTGCGTCCACAAAACGAACAATGTAAGGTTGTTTTTGCCATGTCTACTGCTGTGTCTGCAAAGGTATTCAACTATATTCCCAAATCCCAATAAAAATCCCAAATCTCTCGGCCAATTTTAAAGCTTCCGGATTTGGGACTTCCTATTTACTGCTTCGGTTATATCTTCTCAACTACCTGATCAACAATACCATATTTGATCGCCTCGGTAGCATCCATCCAGTAGTCGCGATCGAAATCTTTTAAAATCTGATTTACCGACTTCCCCGTGTTGTCGGCGAGTATTTTCGCGCCAATTAATTTCACCCGCTGGGTTTGTTCAGCCTGAATTTCCAGGTCGGCACTCACACCTTGAATATATCCTCCTAAACTTGGTTGATGAATCATCACTTCTCCATGCGGATAAATAAAGCGTTTACCCTTTACTCCGCCGCTCAGCAATATTGAGCCCATCGAGGCCGCCAGACCCATACAAATGGTACTAACCGGGCTGCTCATCATGCGCATGGTATCATAAATCACCATGCCGCTTGTTACCACACCACCGGGACTGTTGATATAGAATTTTATTTCCTCGCCGGGTTTGTCGGCATCGAGTAAAAGCATTTTGCTCACTACATCGCGGGCCGATTTATCATCGACCGGCCCCCACAGATGAACACTTCTTCTTTCAAAAAAATATTTTTCCAGCCTTTTGCTGAACATCATCAGATCACTTTTCGGTTGATCTTCTTTTTCCTCTTCATCATCCGATCTCCATTTGCCGTATAAAAACTGATTACGATTCATTGCCTTTTTATTTAGCGTTAAGTTTTTTCAAAAAAATCAAGAAGAAAAGTCATTTCTTCTTCCGGAGCTTTTGTACTAATTGTCTTTTTTCTCCTTGCGCGGGTTAATCAACAACACTTCGTCTACCAAACCATATTCCTTAGCTTCTTCCGAAGTAAGCCAATAATCGCGATCGCAATCTTTCTCTACCTGCTTCACTGTTTTACCCGTGTGATAAGAAATGATATCGTAGAGATTCTTCTTCACTTTCTTGATTTCGTTCACGGTAATTTCAATATCACTTGCCTGGCCGCCGATAGCGCCGCTTGGCTGGTGCATCATGATACGGCTATGCTTCAAAGCTGTTCGTTTGCCTTTGGTACCTGCGCACAATAAAACCTGGGCCATAGAAGCTGCCATGCCAATGCAGATGGTGGAAACATCGGGTGTAATGTATTGCATAGTATCGTACACACCCAATCCCGAATAAACGGAACCTCCGGGTGAGTTGATATACATTTGAATGTCGCGCGTACGATCGGTGCTTTCCAGGAAAAGCATTTGAGCGGTAATGATATTCGCTACCTCGTCGTTGATGGGATAGCCCAGGAAAATAATACGGTCCATCATCAGGCGGCTGTACACATCCATTACTGCAATATTCATAGGTCGCTCTTCTATGATATTGGGAGTAAGATTTGTTACGGAGTGCTTGGTATAAGCATGCAGCGTATTGCTGCTGATGCCGCGGTGTTTTACCGCGTATTGTTCAAATTCTTTACCTAAGTTCATCATGAATAACGGTTATTTAGTTTGGCAATTTAGGCTATTGTAGGCAACCAAATACCGTGCGAGAGAAAAAATCGGACATTTTGCCATCATGAATTTGCGAGGTTTCACGCATGGAAAGGTCGCGTGGCAGACAGGCGAGCAAAAAGTCGGGCAGGGCAGAAAACTCGAAAGGTTTAAAGGCCGGCACTTGAAATGTTGTAAGTAACCAACCCTTAAACCTTAAACTATTAAACCCTTGAACTCTGTATTAGTGATGGTGCTGGTGCTTCTCCAATTCCTTAGTGAATTCTTCCACACTCACCGGTTTTTCTACCGCGTTTAGTTTCGACTCGCCAATGGCGAATACTTTTTCGGTTTGAATGCGGTGGTAAGCATCTTCCACAAATTTGCGATCCTTCATCATACGATTAATATAATCGTTGATCCAGGGTTGCTCTTCGTCCAGCGGCGCAACACCTCCCATGTAACCAAAGAGCTGTTGCTTGGCAAATGCTTTTATATCGTCGGGATTAACTTCGATATTGTTTTCCCGAACCATTTTGTCGATGATCAGGGTCCATTTCAACTGGTTGATGAAGCCGGGAAATTCTTTTTCCACTTCTTCTTCATTTTTCGGTTGCTCTCCTCCATTTTTCAACCATTTTCTGAGAAAACTTTCGGGGAAATCAATTTGCGTTTTCTCCAGCAAGATATGGTACAACTCGTGTTGCAAATGATTGCTGCTTTGTTTATCCCAGTAAGCCTGCAGGTCGTCTTTAATGGCAGCACGGAATTCCTGTTCGTCCTTGATCTCCCTATTAGGGAAACAAGCTTTGAAGAATTCTTCGTTCAACTCTGCCTTTTCAACAAGGCCCACCTTGGTGATGAGCATTTTGAAATACTTGTCGCCTGCAGCCTTATCGTGCTTATCGAATCCCAGGTCGTTTAACACCCATTCCCTTTCCTTATCGGCAAAAGCAGTGTTTAACTGAAGCACCACAAAATCGTCCTTCTTTTTGTTGAGCAAATTGCTGCGGAAGCTCTCCGCAAAATATTTAACGAGAAGAGAATTGTCTTTACGAACACCAGACTCCATCTCGTTCCCGTCAGCATCGCTTTCGATAAATGTTACGTTCAACACATTGTCGTCGCCTGTTGTTGTTTCGGGATCAGTCATCTTTCCATGACGAAGCCGGAGGCGGTTTACCTCTTCTTCGATCATGTCATCGGTAATGGTTACTTTATAGCGGGTGGCGTTTTGTTTAGAAAGCTCTGGCAAGGTAAAATCGGGCTTCAATCCTACTTCAAAAGCAAAAGAATACTCCGAAGGATTGTTCATGTCTATCTGGCGCACGTCGTTTTCCGAGAGAGGAAGTGGTTGAGCAAAAATTTCCAGCTTTTCCTCCTGCATATAGCCGTTGAGTTTTTGTTCAACGGTCCTCAAAACTTCGTCGGTAAAAACAGCGGGGCCGTGCATTTTTTTGATCATGCCCACCGGTACCATGCCCTTGCGGAAACCGGGCAGGTTCGCATTTTTACCGTAATTCTTCAAAGTTTTTTCAAAGGAGGCGAGATAATCCTCTTTTGCTACTTTCACAACGATCTTATCGTTCAGGGGACCGATATTCTCTCTGGTTATTGTTGCCATATGCTTTTTTTGAATTGGGGGGCAAAGTTAGCATAATTTGGCCTTACAACTGTCTGCTTTTTAGAAAAGCCGGGAACTTTAATGCTCAGGCAAAACCAGCATGGGAATATGCGTTTCGTAGGCCATGGCACTGGTATGGCTTTGTGAAAAAATGCGTTCGAAAAAACTGTGTTTATGGGCCACCATCACCAGCAAATCGGAGTTGCTTTGCCCAAGATATTTGCTAATGCCATGAGTTACAGAGGCATCTTCGCGACTGAAAAAGCTATGTTTAAATCCCTCGAATATGGTTTGAAGCGCCATTTTGCCTGCAATCAAATCGGCCTCGCGCGAACTATGGCTTGTTTGGATATTAAGAATATGAATATGCGAGCCGTATTGTTTCGCAATTTCAAACAGGGCGTTGTACAAGCTGGCATTTACAGGGTAACTAAAATCGCTGGGATAAGTAATGATATTGATAGGCCTGTAAGAAGCATCATGCGGTACAATCAAAACCGGTGTTGATACCTTGCGAAGCACATTGGTGGTGGTGCTTCCAATAATCTTTTCGAACCCACCTGCTCCTTTCATTCCCATCACTACCAGGTCGATGGACTGCTCTTTTGTGATGGCCTTCACCTCGTCGCTTGCTATCCCTATCCTAACAATGCAAGAAGTTTCTACCTGGTATTGTTCTGTAATTTTTGATGCAGCATTCTGTATTAATTTCTCATTCTCTTTTTGCAGTTCATCGGCGGTAATCATTACGTAAGGAACTTCGCTTACGGGTGTTGGAAGCATATAAGCATGAAAAAGTACCAGCTTTGCCTTAAACAAGGTGGCGAGGCGGGCTGCATAATGTAGCGCATTGTCGGAGGCTGCGGAAAAATCGACCGGAACAAGAAATGTTTGCATAACAGAAATATTTGCGGTTAAGTAAACAAATTCGATAAGCGCAATAGCTGATGGAGATCAGTAGAACCAATGATTCGAAACCTAAAGTTAACGAGATTGAGCGCGCTGCAGAATTAAAATGCCTGGCGAAGTTGCAGCAAAGGAATGGCAGGAAAATTTTGCCCGATACAAATAACTGAAGCTCTAATGTGCGCATGGAGGGACTCGAACCCCCACGGATTTCTCCACCAGATCCTAAGTCTGGCGCGGCTACCAATTACGCCACATGCGCAGAGAATTCCCCAAAAGGGCTGCAAATGTAAACGAAAATGAGATGACGGTAAAGAAAAAAAACGCTATTAAATAATGTACCCATGAAAAAGCGGTATATAAGCCGCCAGCCATGAAGCAATTTGTATTCGATTGGTGTTTGCAATCTTCCCGGGCTGCGTGTTGCTGCCGGTACAAGATCTATGCTACCAACTTCATGAGGGCTGCGATTTTCCCTGTTAAATATTCCGGCCGCTTCCCAATCATAATAATCAGGCGATCGTTGAGCGGCACATAAAAAACAGCTTCTTTTGCGTAAATTCGTGGTTATCGTTTATCGCATGGAACCTACCGCAACAGCGCCGAAATACAACTTGAATGAAGAACAGGAAAAGAAACTGATCCTGCGGGAATATCGTGCCTTGTTGCGTGGACTCAAACCTAAGCTAAAACCCGGCGATAAAGAATTGGTGCGAATGGCATTTGAGATGTCGGCCGACGCGCATAAAACAATGCGAAGAAAAAGCGGTGAGCCTTATATTCTTCATCCTCTTGCCGTAGCACGTATTTGTATAGAAGAAATTGGCCTGGGTGTTCGCTCTACCATATGTGCGCTTTTACACGACACCGTAGAAGATACCGATATCACCCTCGAAGATGTAGAAAGGGAGTTTGGCAATGAAATTACCCGCATCGTTGACGGGCTCACGAAAATATCGAATGTAATAGACGTTAACGCATCGCAGCAGGCCGAAAACTTCAAGAAGATTTTACTGACCCTGACCGACGACCCTCGGGTGATCCTGATAAAACTTGCCGACCGCTTGCACAATATGCGCACGCTCGATAGTATGAAGCGTGAAAAGCAATTGAAGATATCGTCTGAAACGGTATATGTATACGCGCCCCTCGCTCATCGCATGGGTTTGTATAATATCAAAACGGAGCTGGAAGATCATGCGATGAAGTATATGGAGCCGGATGCTTATCGCGAAATCGCACGCAAGCTGGCTGAAACAAAAAGAGAAAGAACCCGCTATATCAACGAGTTTATCAAACCTATCAAAGAAAAACTGGAAAAAGGAAACTTCGATTTTGAAATTTACGGCAGGCCCAAAAGCATCCATTCTATCTGGAATAAGATGAAGAAGAAAGGAGTAGATTTCGAGGAAGTATACGACCTTTTTGCAATTCGCGTGATTCTTAACTCGCCAACCGAAAGAGAAAAGGAAGATTGCTGGAAAGTGTATTCATTTATCACCGATGAATACACACCTGCACCCGAACGATTGAGAGACTGGCTCAGCAACCCCAAGTCTAACGGTTACGAAGCTTTGCATACTACTGTGATGGGCCCCCAGGGAAAATGGGTGGAAGTGCAGATACGCACCAAAAGAATGAACGAAATCGCCGAAAAAGGATTGGCGGCTCATTGGAAATACAAAGAAGGGGCGGCCGATGAAAGCAGGTTCGATAAATGGTTCCAGCAAATACGGGAGGTATTGAACAACCAGGATAGCGATTCGGTAGATTTCCTGCAGGATTTCAAAACAAGTTTCCTTGCCGAAGAAATTTATGTGTATACACCCAGGGGCGATGTTAAGATGTTGCCGGTAGGCTCCACGGCACTGGATTTTGCATTTTCCATTCACAGCGCAGTGGGCTCTCAGTGTATTGGAGCAAAAGTGAATCATAAGCTGGTTCCGATTAGCCATAAGTTAAGGAGCGGCGACCAGGTGGAGATCATTACTTCATCAAAGCAAAAGCCAAACGACGACTGGCTCAATATTGTAGTAACAGCCAAGGCAAAAAGCAAAATCAAGGATGCGCTTAAAGAAGAAAAAAGAAAAGTAGCCGACGAAGGGAAATATATTTTGCAAAGAAAGGTGGAAGCTTTTGGCGCAGCATTCAACCAGCACAATGTGGATGTACTTACCGCCTATTATAAACTTCCCTCGCCACTCGATCTTTACTACCAGGTATCAATTAAGAATATCGACTTAAAGGAACTTAAAGACTTTCAATTATTGGGCGACAAGCTGGAAATGCCCAAGCCGGTTAAGCCATTGGTGGAGCACAAGACTGAAATTAATAACAATCCCGTTGCAAAAAAGGACACGGAGCTGATAATATTTGGTGAAAGCAGCGATAAGATCGTTTACACACTTGCGAATTGCTGCAAACCCATACCCGGCGACGATGTGTTTGGATTTGTTACTACCGGCAAAGGGCTAACTATCCACCGCACCAATTGCCCTAATGCGGCAAAGCTGCTGGCAAACTATGGCCATCGCGTAGTAAAGACAAAATGGGCGAAAAACAAGGAGATTTCTTTTCTCACGGGTTTAAAAATTGTTGGGCTCGACGATGTTGGTGTTATTCATAAAATAACCAATCTTATTTCGGGCGAGATGAAGGTAAACATCAGCGCCATGACCATCGAAGCCAGGGAAGGACTATTCCAGGGAAATATCAAAGTATTTGTTCACGATAAGGAAGAGTTGGAAAACCTCGTTGATCGCTTAAAAAAACTTCCCGGTATTGAAACCGTAGATCGCTTCGATACCGAGCAAATATGATAAACTTTTGTCATGGCCCCGTCATTTGCCCAACAGTAACCTGTTCATTTTTCTTTGATTATCTCAAATCAATTCTTAAACACGATGCAGCTTCCGTAACTTTCGTTTTGTCTGCTTAGTCATCCTTTTGGAAAGACTCTTATTTAATAACTAAAGCTTAGCCATCATGAGACAGATCCTTCAACGCGTTGCGTTGTTGTTTCTGATCACCGCACTACCTGCTTATATCTACGCGCAGGTAACGGTATCCGGAACAGTTACCGACGCCAACAATGCTCCCGTAGTTGGGGCAACCATCAAGTTAAAAAACTCCAATATCGGTACAGCTACCGATGCCAGCGGCAAATTCACCATTGCGCTTCCCGGAAGAGGAGGAACCCTGGAAATTTCATCCATCGGGTTTAAAACACAAAACATCGAAGTAAGTTCCAGCAATTCGGACCTTGTAATAAAAATGCAGGAAGACGTGGGTCGCCTCGACGAGGTAGTAGTGACCGGTCTTGCCACCAGCGTTAAAAGAAGAAATCTTGCCAACGCTGTTGCCACCATTTCGAGTAAACAACTAACGGGCATGGCGCCTGCACAAACCTTCGACGCTGCACTCAATGGCAAAATTCCGGGCGCATATATCAATGCCAACTCCGGTGCACCGGGCGGTGGATTATCGATTAAGTTACGCGGGGTTACTTCGGTATTTGGAAATACACAGCCTCTGTTCGTGGTTGATGGAGTGTTTGTAGACAATACACCAACTCCTGCTGGTTTAAACTCTGTAACAGCGGCTGCGGCTGCGGGTAATGCTTCCAACCAGGACAATCCTTCGAGCCGTATCGCCGATTTGCGTGCCGAAGACATTGAAAACATCGAAATATTAAAAGGCGCATCGGCTGCAGCTATTTACGGATCAAAGGCAGCAGCAGGCGTAGTGCTTATTACAACTAAACGCGGGCGCCAGGGAAAAACCAAACTGAGTTTTTCGCAGGACCTTGGTTTTGTAAAAGTGCGAAAGCTGCTGGGAGCAAGACCACTAACGTCTAAGATCGTAACCGACCAGGGTTGGGACGTAAACGAGTACAATGCCGCAGTTGCTGCTGGAAAAATTTATGATTACGAGAAAGAATTGTACGGCCAAACCGGGTTAACCCGCAACAGTATATTGAGTTTAACGGGTGGTACCGACAGAACCAGCGTGTATCTTTCGCTGGCCCAGAAGGACGAAGAAGGTATTGTAAAGAGAACCGGCTATCGCAGCAATAGCATTCGGGTGAATGTAGATCACCGGATCAACGACAATATCAAAGTGGGCATCACTACCAATTATATCAACTCCTCTGCCGATCGCGGACTGACCCAAAACGATAATGCGGGGGTAACATTCGGTGTAGCGCTTTCTTCTACTCCCAGTTTTACCGAATTGCATCCCGATGCCAACGGCAACTATCCCCGTAACAAATATGGCGCATCAAATCCTATCGAAACAAGAGATCTTGTAACGAATAACGAAGCGGTTAGCCGTTTCGTAACCGGTATCAACCTCGATGCGTTATTACAAAGATCAGATCGCTCCAATACGCGTATAGTAGCCAGGGGCGGTATTGACTTTTACAGCTTAAAAACAAACGCGCAGTTCCCCAGCTCCCTGCAATTTCAAACAGTTAATAAGGGAACCTCTGTACAGGGCTTCACCAGGAACCTCAACAGCAATTTTATTTTATCGTTGGTAAACAACTTTATTGCTTCCGATAAAATCAACTTCACCACTTCTGCCGGTATAACACAGGAAAACGGCAATTACGATAACCTCCTGAACGTAGCAACACAGGTAATATTCGGGCAGTCGAATGTTGACCAGGCCGGCGCATTAACAGCTACGCAGTTCCGGACCAAATTCCAGGACGATGGAATTTTTGTACAGGAGGAAGTGAGCATTATTGACGCGATTACCGTTACCGGTGGTGTACGCTTCGATAGATCAACCAATAACGGGGATCCCGATAAATATTATGCTTACCCGAAAGCGGGTCTTTCCGTTAACCTCACTCGTATGGATTTTTGGAAAGGAACCTTTTTTGATAACCTGAAGTTGAGAGGAGCTTACGGACAAGCAGGTAATTTCCCTGCATTTGGAAGTAAGTTTACCACCTTCCCCATATTTAATATCGATGGTTTACCCGGATCGCTCGTGAGTGTTCAGCGGGGTAGTCCCAATATTGCTGCGGAGCGCACATCTGAATTGGAAGCAGGTATCGACTTCAGCATTCTTAACAGCAGGTTGAATTTCGAGATCAGCTTCTACAATAAGAAAATTAAAGACTTCTTGCTGCTGAGAACAGTTCCCGCCTCTTCCGGATTTTCACAGCAATGGGTAAATGCCGGCGACCTTCGAAACAGGGGTGTTGAAATCAGCCTGAATGCCATGCCCATTTCTCAAAAGAATTTTCGCTGGGCAAGTACTACCAACTTCTGGATGAATCGTTCAAAGGTTACCCGTCTTAGCATACCACCGGTTGTTTTAGGCGCATTTGGTAATACATTGGGTACATTTAAAATTGAAGAAGGCAAAACAGCAACTCAAATTGTGGGAATCGATGGAACAAACGGTGTAGTGAAGCTGGGCGATGCAGAACCCAAGTTCCAGATGAACTTCTTTAACGAAATAACATTCCTGCAAAACTTCAGCCTTCGTTTCCTGCTGCACTGGAAGCATAAAGGAGATAATATCAACCTGAGTGAGCTTTTGACCGACCTGGGAGGTACCAGTCCCGATTTCGATGCCGATAAAGACGGAAATGGTAAGGCAGACGGATTGGATAGGATAGGAGCCCTCGGTACAACAGCAAGAGTATTTGTTCAGGATGCAGGTTATTTACGCTTGCGCGAAATAGGATTGTATTACACAGTTCCTAAACTGCCCGTTAACTTTATTAAAGGTATTCGAGTGGGAGTTTCAGCTAATAACTACTGGACAAAAACCAAGTACAAGAATTACGATCCTGAAGTATCGAACTTCGGTACCGGTTTTTCTACCAACGTTGACGTAATGCCATTCCCTGCTTCGAAAAGAGCAACTTTCCATGTAATGGTAGATTTCTAGAATATTTAAACAGAAAAGATCATACGCCTGGGATCGCTGTGCATAAGGTTTAAGAAAAACAATAACGATCAGAAAGGAGCATGATCAAAAATCTAAAAATTATGAAACGAATACTCACAATACCATCTTTAATTCTTGTTGCAGCTGTGGCTTTACTGCCCTCCTGTAAAAAGGAAATCGGTAGCTTGAACAGCCCGATTATTGAAGACTATACCAATGCTTCGAAGGCCCAACTCAATAACCTGGTATCGGGTACCGAATCGGGCATGCGAAACAACTATGCCATGTACCTCGATGTGGTGGGACTGATTGGAAGAGAAATGTATCGTTTTTCGCAGGCAGATCCCCGTTACCTGTCTGATTTGCTTGGTGGCGGTAGCGCAGTACTTAATAACAATACTTTCTATCTTACCAACCCATGGGCATCGCGCTATCGTGTGGTTAAGAACTGCAATGTTCTTATTGGCGCAGCAACCAGTTCGCAATTGCTTACCGATGCCGAGCGGAAAGGTTATCTTGGTTTTGCCAAAACAATAAAGGCTTACCAATTATTATTGAACCTGAATCTTACTCATACCAACGGTATCAGGATACAGGTAGAGGATCCGGAAAATTTGGGCCCTATTGTTGGATACAACGAGTCTTTGACCGCCATCGCTGGTATGCTTGATGAAGCGAAAGCAGATCTCAATGGAGCTTCCGTTACATTTCCTTTGTCGTCGGGCTTTACCGGCTTTAAAGATGTAGCTGGCCTGCTCAAGTTCAACCGGGCTCTTGCTGCACGCGTGGCCGTATATCGCCAGCAGTGGGCCACGGCTCTTACTGCTTTGAACGAATCTTTCTTCGACTTGAATGGAGATCTGAATACGGGTGTTAAGCATGTATTTGGAACAGGTTCGGGCGACCAATTGAATGCTGCTTTCTTTGCGCAAAACGAAAACGGCGAGGTTAGGCTGGCGCATCCGAGTTATGCAACTAATATCATTGCCGGCGACGATCGTATTAATAAGGCAACGCTGCGCAATGCACCAGCCAGCTCTTCAGGATTATCGAGCAACAGGGATGTTTGGGTGTATACATCGCCTACCGCGCCGGTGCCTATGATCCGCAACGAAGAACTGATACTGATTTATGCGGAAGCAAAAATTCAAACCAATGTTTTGGGCGATGCGGTTACAGCAATCAATCGCATCAGGACCTCGCATAACCTGGCTCCTTATGCAGGTGCTGTTACTCAAAATGCATTGATTGATGAAATGCTTTATCACCGCCGGTACTCTCTTTTCTTTGAGGGACATCGCTGGGTGGATATGCGTCGTTATAATAGGCTGAACCAGTTGCCTATCGACCGTGTTGGTGATGATGTTTGGGACAAGTTCCCGCTGCCCCTTACCGAACAATAGGTTTTATATTGTACTTGTTCGAAACGATTGGAAACCTCCCCGTTTTGCCGGGGAGGTTTTATTTTATCCTTTTGGGGGCATGCCCTATTTTTGCTGCCTTGCATAAAAAACACTCAAATATTACTTGTACATGGTAGATGTTTTATTAGGCCTTCAATGGGGCGATGAGGGTAAAGGAAAGATTGTAGATTATTTTGCTCCCGGTTACGATATGATCGCTCGCTTCCAGGGCGGCCCCAATGCAGGGCATACCCTTTATGTAAATGGAAAGAAGATTGTACTCCATCAAATACCCTCCGGAATTTTTCATGAAAACATCATCAACCTGATCGGGAATGGGGTTGTTTTAGATGCAGTTACCCTGAGAAAGGAATGCGATGCGGTAAGCGCTTTTGGTGTTGATTACCGGAAAAACTTGTACATCTCAGAAAGAACACATCTTATTCTTCCAACACACAGGGCGTTGGACAAAGCCTCGGAACAGTCGAAAGGAAATGAAAAAATTGGCTCTACCCTCAAGGGAATAGGCCCGGCCTATATGGATAAAACGGGCCGTAATGGATTGCGCGTGGGAGATCTGCTCGACAAGAATTTCACCACCCAGTACATTAAACTCCGTTTAAAGCATCAAAAACTGTTAGACGGACTGAATTTTCATGAGGATATATCGGCATGGGAAGAAGAATTTTTTGAAGCAATCGATTTCTTAAGACAGTTTAAAATTGTAAACGGCGAGTATTTTATCAACGATAAATTGAAAAGCGGCATGAAAGTGTTAGCCGAAGGAGCGCAGGGAAGCATGCTCGATGTTGACTTCGGCACCTTTCCGTTCGTCACTTCTTCGAATACTATTTCGGCTGGCGTTTGCACCGGTTTAGGTGTTGCGCCCCAAAAAATCCGCGACGTGATTGGAGTTACGAAAGCCTATTGCACGCGTGTGGGCAGTGGCCCCTTTCCAACTGAATTGAATGATGCTACTGGCGAAGAATTGAGAAAAATAGGGAACGAGTTTGGTGCTACTACGGGCAGACCGCGCAGATGCGGCTGGATCGATCTTGTTGCACTTAAATTCGCTTGTATGGTGAACGGCGTTACCAAATTGGTAATGACCAAAGCAGATGTATTGGATGCTTTTGACGAATTAAAGTTATGCACCTCCTACAAGATTAATGGGAAATCTACGGATGAAGTGCCATTCCAGATGAATAGGGTTACCATTGAGCCCCAATTAAAGAGTTTTGCTGGCTGGAAAACGGATATCAGCGCTATGAAGCAAGAAAAGGAATTGCCCGGGGCGGCACGCAGCTATATTGCTTTTATAAATGAATATCTTGGTGTAAAGGTGAAATGGATTTCTAACGGCCCCGGAAGGGATCAGCTCATAGAAATTCCATAATTTTTTGATCAATATTTGAACAAAAAAAAGGCAAAAAAAATTTTGGCTAATTAAAAACTTCGCTGAAATTTTACAATCTAATCTTACCGGAACATGGCAAAATCTGTTAAGGGGAAAAACGAAAGCAGGCAGTCTGCACCCAAACCATCCAAAGAAACACCAAAGAAGGCATCTCCAAAATCCAAGAAGCAATTAGAAGACGAGGAGGAGGATGATGATTTCGAAGAGGAAGATGCTCCCGCTGTAAAAAAAGGAGCAAAAGTTTCGTCGAAAAAATCAAAGGATGAAGATGATGACGACGATGAAGATTTGGAGGATGAAGTAGATGATTGGGATAAACCCGAAGAGGAAGATAGTTGGGATCCCGACTTCGAAGAATTCGATTTGCCTAAATCCAAAACCAAAAAGGCGACCGGAAAGAAAGGAAAAGAAGACGACGATTTGGGAGTGGACGACGAATTCAAGGATATGGATCTGTTCAACGATCGTGGATTTGACGACGATGACGATGACTTTTAAGAGGTGCAATTTCAATTATACCTGAAAGGTGGCCAGATTATTTAGGTCGTTTGCGATAACTGATTTTGAAAAAACCAAAATACAAATGCTGAACTGGGCTAAACGGTTCAGCATTTTTTCTTTCCTCGACAACCAGGGATACAAACTTCCCCATTCCAGTATCGAATGCCTCCTGGCCTGCGGGCATTCGCAGTCGATTTCCGCGTCGGCTGGCAATGCACTGGAGCAACTCAGGAAATTTTACAACCAGCACAACGATTGGATATTCGGGCATCTTGGGTACGATTTGAAAAATGAGATTGAAGGCCTGCATTCTCTTCATGCCGATGGGATACAATTTCCCGACTTGTTTTTTTACGTACCGGAGATTGTTCTGAAACTTAGCGAGAGAGAACTGAGTATCGGCGTTCAGCAAGGATCGGCCGAAGAATACTGGAGGCAGATAAATGCAGCCTCATCTAATATAAGTGCCAATAGGGTGTCTGCTTCTATCAAAAGCAGGTTTAACAGGCAGGAGTATATCGACACTGTTAAGCAATTGCAGGTTCATATATTGAGGGGCGATTGTTACGAAATCAATTTTTGCCAGGAGTTTTATCAAGAACAGATTAGCGTAGATCCGCTGGCGTTGTATTATTCGCTTAGTAAAACCTCGCCCAATCCATTTTCCGCCTTTTACCGATTGCATCAACAATATCTTGTTTGTGCCAGCCCGGAACGTTTCCTAAAAAAGGCCGGCTCAACAATTTTTTCTCAGCCCATCAAAGGCACCATACAAAGAGATCATTCCAGTAAGGAAAGAGATGAACTCAACAAGAACCTGCTGCGAAACAGCAGCAAGGAAATTGCCGAAAACGTGATGGTGGTCGATTTGGTTCGCAACGATCTTTCGCGCGTTTGTAAAGAAGGAACGGTAGAGGTGGAAGAATTGCTCGGGCTTTATAGTTTTCCCCAGGTGCATCAGTTGATTTCAACAGTAAAGGGAGAAGTGCTGGAGGATATTCATCCCGTGGATATTATCAGGGCTTGTTTTCCGATGGGTTCCATGACCGGGGCGCCAAAGCGTCGCGTAATGGAGTTGATTGAAAAATACGAGCGCAGCAGGCGTGGATTGTTTTCGGGAGCAGTGGGCTATTTTTCTCCCGACGGTGATTTTGACTTCAACGTAGTCATCCGTAGCATATTTTACAATGCAGCCTCCTCTTACCTTTCTTTCCAGGTGGGTTCGGGTATTACGTTTTACAGCGACCCCGAAAAAGAGTATGAAGAATGCCTGTTAAAAGCGCAGGCAATAAAAAAGGTATTGACCGGTTAAGTCAATACCTTTCTGATCTCTATAAAGATTATTTCTTGGCTGGTCTCGAAACGGAGGTGATAATAGCCGATACTGTTGCTCCGCTCAATAATAATTGTACCGACTCATTCAATATCTGGTATTTATTGGAAACAAAAAGATCCATTTTGGCCGAAGGCAACTTCAGTTCATAACTGTTTTCCGCTGTGGCCATTACACGATCAAAATTGGGATTGTAGCGATTGAATTCAGCCACATCCATCAACACATATTTGGCAATCACCTGCGAGTGATATTTACCCGATACCTTAATGGATTTTACATCGGCCATCTCCTGCTCGCTGAGGTTTCTTTCCGACAGCAATTGCGACACCGCGCTTATCTGTTCTACTGTTTCGGCTTTTGTGAGGGTTGTAACTCCTCCCTGGCCTTCAAATATATAGTGGGTACCAATGAATTTTTTAACGTGATTCCTGGTTTCGTTCGGAAGGTAACGCTGGATTGTCCAGAAGTTCCTGCTTCCCCCGCTCTTTTTGATTGCGCTGTACACATTACCTGGGCCGCCGTTGTAGGCAGCGATTACCAGCAACCAGTCGCCAAACTCATTATACAGGTCACGCAGGTATTTCGCTGCGGCATGCGTGCTTTTTATATAATCCTTTCTTTCATCCACCTTGTGCGTCACTTTCAGGCCCAGCTCACGTGCCGTTACCGGCATAAACTGCCAGGGTCCAACCGCGCCAGCCCAGGAAACTGCGGAAGATTTCAATTTAGACTCGATTACTGCGAGGTATTTTAACTCAATCGGAAGATTGTAGCGTGTAAACACCGCGTCCATCATGTTGAAATAAGGCCTTCCCCAATCTTTCATCTTCAACAGGTCCTTGCTATGGGTTTCCATATAATCCTGCACGAAGCTTACTGCGCGGGGATTCAATTTAACTCCATTGGAGCCGTTGGCCGATGCTTCAAACAAATCGGGTATAGCATTCTTTTTAGCCACAGCCGCTTCGGTCGTTTTAGCCGGCGCTTCGGTAGTGTCCGATAGAACCAGCGTTTTACGCCCATTTGTTTTTGTAGAGGAGTTCTTGGCCTTAGCTGTGGCTGCAGTTTTCTTTTTTCTACTTCCATTGTCGGCCATTGCCATGCCTACGAACGCCAAACAAAAAACACTAATAATAAATAGTTTCTGTGCCATCATCATTTTATTTACTCAACAATGCCGACCCAACTCAGGTATGGATTAAAATGGATGATGTTTTACAAAGGATACTTGAACGAAAGTTTAGCAAAGGATAATCGGAGGAGGTAATACAGGAAGACGGGGGGTCGAATTTCTCTGGTTTTTCTAATTCCGCTCTTCTCTGTACTGCTGCATCCATTGATTGGATAGCTGAAGCAAAGATAGCTCGGAAAATTGGTTAGTCATAGCCTGTACCCCGTATGGTAAGCCATTACTGTGCCAAAAAAGCGGGAGAGAGATACCGGGAAGGCCCGTTAAGTTACAAAAAACGGTAAAAATGTCAGATAAATACATTGCAATGGGGTCGGCGGTCTTTTCCCCAAAAGGGAAAGCAGTTGTTGGGGAGGTGGGCAAGATCAGGGCGTCGAAGCGGCTGAAGATCAGTTTGGTTTTTTGGAGAAGTAGTTGTCGTACCTGCTGGGCCTTCGTAAAGTAGGCATCGTAATAACCCGCACTCAGCACAAAGTTTCCCAGCATGATCCTTTTTTTTACTTCCCATCCAAAGCCGCCCGACCTTGTTTGGCAGTACAGCGCGGTGAGGTCGTTTTTTTTATCCACATCGCGGTAACCATACCTTACCCCGTCGAAGCGGGATAGGTTGGAAGAAGCCTCGGCAGTAGTGAGTATGTAGTAGGTAGGTACTATATAATCGAGGTATTCGAAATCAACAGGTTCAACAATATGGCCATCATTACGCAGCCTTTCTGTGAACGACTTTAACCTGCTCCTTATCTCCGGGTCAAGCGCATCACTTTCCAGGGCTTCTTTGAAATAAGCGACCCGGTATTTTTGGGATGTTTCATTAGCTGTTTGCGAGGAAAAGGCGGGTACTGGTTTCAGAGAACAAGTAGAGTCGAACTCGTCGGCTCCGCTGATGGTTTCCAATACCAGGGCAATATCGGGGATGTTTTTCGCGAAAATGCCGATCTGGTCGAAGGAGGAAGCGTAAGCAATTAATCCATATCGCGAAATGCGGCCATAGCTCGGCTTCATACCTACGACACCACAAAAATCGGCTGGCTGACGTACCGATCCGCCCGTATCGCTCCCAAGGCTAACCATGCAACAGTCTGTTTGAACCGCTACTGCCGAACCACCCGAAGAACCACCCGGCACTTTTGTTTCGTCTATTCCATTCAGAACTCTTCCATAGGCCGAGTTTTCGTTGGTGGAGCCCATGGCAAATTCGTCGCAGTTACAGTGGCCGATAATGATAGCTTCTTCTGCAAGAAGCTTCTCTACTGCCGTGGCATTGTATACAGAGGTAAAATTCTGCAGGATTTTTGAGGCCGCCGATACCGGATGATCCTTATAACAGATAACATCTTTCAAGGCAATTATCACTCCGTGCAGGCGCCCGGGTTTGGACGTTCCGGAAGCTCTTTTTTTATCGAGGGCCTCTGCTTTTCGGAGCGCTTCTTCTTCATAAACCTGCACAAAGGCATTCAAATGCCGATGTTCTTTAATGGAGTTCAGATAAAACTGAACGGCCTGCACGCAGGTGGTGCGGCCGTTCAACAAATCGATATGATACTGTTCTATTGAAGTATACTTAAACAAATCCTAACCGGTTTCGAAAGCCAAAACGGTGTGTGCTAAAATTACGGCTATTGTTAACGGGTAGAAGCCTGTTTGTCCTTTTCGTTCATTCCATCCTCAATCTCTTTTTTCACGTTGTTCTTTGCATCGTTGAACTCGCGAATGCCTTTACCAATACCGCGCATAAACTCAGGAATTTTGCGGCCACCGAATAAAATGAGGACGGCAAGAATAATGAGGATCCATTCTGTGCCACCGGGCATGCTGAGGAGAAAGTTATATTTCATCGCAAATTTTTTTTGTGATCCACTGGCTCACGGCATCTGCCATTAAAGATGCCGGAAGTTTTTCTGTTTGATATTCGTATCAACTTCATAGCCTTTTTGCCATGGCCACTTAGTTGTTAACGATGCAAGTTAAGTTTTTTAGGATTAGTTTCCTATTACACTTTCATCGGCATGCAAACTTTTGAAAGCCGTACAAACAAACTAACATTACTTAACAATACCCGGAGTTGTTCATTCAAAAAACTCAATAATGAAAAAAGGGAGCCAAGATAATTGACTCCCTTTCCATTATATTTTTTAAAACCTTAGCTGGCGGCCTCGGTCGACATTCTCTTTTCCTTAATGCGAGCGCTTTTTCCACTTCTGTTGCGCTGGAAGTATAGTTTCGCGCGACGCACACGACCCGATTTATTCAATTCAATAGACTCGATATTGGGAGAATAAAGGGGAAATGTTCTTTCTACTCCTACACCATCCGAAATCTTACGAACAGTGAAGCTGGCGGTATTGCCAGTGCCCTGGCGCTTGATTACATCGCCACGAAAACTTTGAATACGCTCCTTACCACCTTCGATAATTTTATAGTTAACAGTCACATTATCACCGGCTTTAAACTTCGGGAACTCTTTTTTACCGGTCAACTGCTCGTGTACAAACTGAACTGCTGCGTTCATGACTTTTTAATTTAAGGGATGCGAAGGTAGGGGAAAAAACGAAGAATGAAAAATGAAAACCAAAAAAATACCGAAGGGGCGCCTCATCGGCAACCCCTTCCAATACAATTTTTGACCAATCTGCTTACCGGGCTACGTTCACCGCTCTTTTTTCGCGTATTACCGTAACCTTGATCTGGCCGGGGAAGGTCATTTCATTCTGAATTTTTTGAGCTATCTCGAAGGATAGTTTATCTGAATCGGCATCCGTTACTTTATCGGCTTCCACGATTACTCTCAACTCGCGTCCGGCCTGGATAGCATAGGCTTTTTCAACGCCGGTATAGGCCATAGCCAGGTTTTCGAGATCCTTGATACGCTGCAGGTACTGCTGCATAATTTCGCGGCGGGCACCAGGGCGGGCACCGCTGATGGCATCGCAGGCCTGAACAATCGGGGAGATCACGTATTGCATCTCCATTTCATCGTGGTGGGCGCCAATTGCGTTTACAACGGCAGGGTTTTCACCATATTTCTCGGCAAGTTTAGCGCCTAACAAAGCATGGCTCAACTCAGATTCCTCGTCGGGCACTTTTCCAATATCGTGTAGTAAGCCGGCCCTTTTCGCCAGTTTGGGATTGAGCCCCAACTCGGCAGCCATGGTGGCACAAAGGTTAGCTGTTTCGCGGCTATGCATAAGCAGGTTTTGTCCATAAGATGAGCGGAAGCGCATGCGGCCAACCATTCTCACGAGTTCCTTATGAAGACCGTGGATACCCAGTTCAATAACCGTTCTTTCGCCAATTTCCATTACCTGCTCCTCAATTTGCCTGCGTGTTTTTTCTACCACTTCCTCAATACGGGCAGGGTGAATACGGCCATCGGAAACAAGTCGTTGCAAACTCAATCGTGCGATCTCGCGTCGAAGGGGATCGAACGAGGAAAGTATGATTGCTTCCGGGGTATCGTCTACGATCAGGTCAACACCGGTAGCGGCTTCAATGGCCCGGATATTTCTTCCTTCGCGACCGATAATTTGTCCTTTTATTTCGTCGCTTTCAAGATTGAAAACAGTGATGGAATTTTCGATGGCCTGTTCGGCGGCAGTACGTTGTATGGTTTGAATAATGATTTTCCGGGCCTCCTTATTGGCCTTTTGTTTTGCATCATCAATAATTTCCTGCTGAATGCCGAGGGCTTGTGATTGGGCCTCGTTTTTCAGGCTTTCCACCAATTGCGTTTTAGCTTCTTCGGCGGTTAAACCTGCAATTTTTTCGAGGCGGCGTATGTGTTCTTCCTGGTGTTTTTCCAGTTCGGTACGCTTTAAGTTCACGACATCGATCTGGCGATTCAGGTTTTCCTTGATCGCTTCGTTCTCTTTGATCTGTTTCTCGAGATTACTTTCCTTCTGATTGATGCTTTGCTCCTTCTGGCGAATACGATTTTCTATTTCACTCACCTTGCGGTTGCGCTCCATCACTTCTTTATCGTGACTGGCCTTTAGCTGGACAAACTTTTCTTTTGCTTCTAACTCTTTTTCCTTTTTCAGGGTCTCGGCTCTCAGTTCTGCTTCCTTGATTATGTTTTGTGCTTGTAGTTCTGCTTCCTGAATTTTTTGTTTGGTGTTTTTTGCGAAAATGAATTTACCCGCTACAAGGCCTACGAGTAGCGCAATTCCTCCGATTATATAAGTTAATGTGTTCGGTTCCATTGTCTTTCAACGATTTTAATGGTTCTATTTGTTCGGGTGCCCTATCGGTGTTATGATTTTCTGCCATAACGTATGTTAGCTTGCGAAAATACGAAAATAAGCCTACCGAACGGAAATAGAATAGCCTACGTCCGCTATTTTAATATGTTTACAGAAAGTACCGCACATTTGTTTGCGGTTAGGCAGCCGAAGTAAAAAGGAAAAGACGGCTTCGGAAAAGTCGACTAAGAGAGAGTCTTGTCTAGAAGCGATTCGATCCTCGTTAATGAGTCGCCGAGATCGGCGCTTAGGGCCAGGTTGCTTTCAGCCTGTTGCTGGGTGGCATACCAAAGCACTACCATCGATACATAATCCTGCATGTCTTTGCCGGCGAACTCGGTTTTAAACTCAACTATTTTATCGTTGATAAGCTTTATGGTTTTGCGGACCACTTCTTCGTCTTTGGGATGAACCTTGATGCGATAGGTTCGGTCGCCTATTACAATATTTATCGGAATTAGTGCTTCCATAACTTGGTTAATTCAAATTCATACATTATTTTTATCCACATTTAATTCACAATTCCTATCTGGACCAATATTGGAGGATCGTTTTGGAAGGTTAAGAAAAAAGTACCTATTGAAGACAAAAACCAAAACCGAACGATCGATGATTGCAAAAATTAAGTCATCCGTCTTTATCGACGCCTTGACACTGGAGTTAGTAGCACCACTCCGATCCAATCTCAAAGCCATCCTTCGCGACGACAAAGGATGCGAGTGCAGCCGTTTTGAAACCAGCATGCCCACCGGCGAAAAAACAGTTACCTGGAAGGGGTTGAACGATCTTCCCTATGGCGTGTATACACTGGAGCTTTCGCAGGGTGATGATGAGATGAAAATGCGACTCGTTAAAAGAGTTTGAGCTGATTTTGAAAAAGGCAAACAGGGGCTGCTTTGCAGCTTCGTTAGTTTTGCGTGCATACCACCCAGCATGTCGCCTTTATTCGGCCAACATGGCAATGCAACGGTCAATTTCCCTTATATAACTGTTCATTCTTTTTTCTAACTCCTTTCGGTCGATTTCCGTTAATTGTCCCGAAGCCATTTTAAGGGCCGCTATTTTTTGTTCCATTCCCTCCCTGAGTTTTTCTTCCGCTTCTATTTTTTCTTTGAGTATTTTGTTTTCGCCGGTCAGTTTTTCATTTTCCTTTTGCAGCAACTGGTATTGCTTCAGCAATTGCTGAAGTTTATCCTGTATCCTTTTTAGCTGTTGCTCCATAACCGGTTACTGTTTTCTTATTTCGGCGTTCAATTCTTTTTCAAACGCATTCATCAGTTGGCTCATCATCGCATCAATTTCCTTGTCTGTAAGTGTTTTTTCAGGATCAAGAAAAGTGAAGTTAACCGCCAGCGATTTTTTATCCTTGCCCAGCTTCTCGCTTTCAAAAATATCGAACAATTTCATCTCCTGAAGTTTGCTGAGCCGCACAGTTTTCACCGTTTTTTCCACTTCTGCATAAGCCAATGTAGCCGGTACAATCATTGCCAGGTCGCGATAAACCGGCAGTTGCTTCGGAATTTCCACTGCTTTTAATTCGTTGCCATGAACAAGCTTCAGCAATATTTCCCAGTTCATATCTGCAAAAAACACCGGTTGCTTTATATCGAATCTTTTCAACTCAATACTATTCACAGATCCTAATTCGGCCAATATCTCTTTTCCGCTTCTTACCTGCAGTGCGTTTTGAAGTTTCTGGTTGGTGATTTCGGTCCATTCCAGTTTTTTCAATCCCATTAAGCGAAAAACATTCTCCAGTACGCCCTTCGCAAAATAGAAATCGGCGTTTCTTGCCTTGCCCTTCCACGAATCCTGCCCGTTTTTTCCGGTAATGTACAGGCAGAGATGATCCGTTTCAGTGTACTTCCCGGGGGCTACGGTAGCATAAGTTTTACCAAATTCAAAAAACTGCAGGTCGTTGTTTTTTCTATTCAAGTTGTGTGCCACCGATTCGAGGCCGGTTTCGAGCATGGAGGGGCGCATGATATTGTGCTCGGCGCTCAGGTTGTTCAATAATTTAACGGCATTCTCCAACTCGGCTGTTTCAAAATAGGCAGCGTTGGTGATGGAGTTGGTGAAGATTTCGTTGAAGCCAAGACCTACAAGATAATTTGCTGTCTTTTCTTTCCAAACTTGTTTATATCCATACAGCTCAACGGAGGGTGAGATGGTAATGGAACTGGGAATTTCGATATTGTCCAACCCGTCGATTCGCATGATTTCTTCCACCACATCGGCCTGCAAGCTGATATCGGGTTTGCTGTAGGGAACTGTAAGAAGAATATCATCGATTCCCTCTCTCAAAATTTCAAACCCCAGGCTCGACAATATTTTTTTTACCGTATCGGCGTGATAGTTTTTACCGCTTAATTTTTTGAGGTAATGAAATTTGAGTGTAACCTGTGTTTTGGGTTGGGGAGAAGGGTAAATATCTACCAATTCCGATGCAATGTGACCACCGGCTATTTCGGTGATTAACGAAGCGGCTCTTTTCAGTACGTTGACCGTATTACTGATATCGGTATTTTTTTCGAACCGGGTGGCAGCATCGGTACGAAGACCATGGCGAAAGGATGTTTTCCGGATATCGATAGGGTTGAACCAGGCGCTTTCAAGAAATATGCTGCTGGTTTTTTCACTAACACCGCTTTGTATTCCACCAAAAACGCCGGCGATACACATACCCTCGCCCGATCCATTGCAAATCATTAGATCGGACGCACTTAATTTTCTTTCTTTTTCGTCGAGAGTTACAAAGGAAGTTCCCTCCGGAAGATTTTTTACTATAATTTTTTTACCAGCAATGGCATCGAGATCGAATGCGTGCAGCGGCTGACCGGTTTCGTGTAGTATAAAATTGGTGATGTCGACAATATTGTTGATCGGTCTTTGACCGATTGCTTTTAATTTCTGTTGCAGCCATTGCGGACTTTGTTTAACTGTTACCCCGGTAATGCTAATGCCGCTATAGCGCTGGCAGGCGTCGGTATTTTCAATAACAACGGCAACAGGATTTGTATTGGCTGCAGCTTTAAATGCATTGCCGAAAGGGGATTTAACCTTGTATTCTTTTTTATCGTGATGGCTCAGGTAGGCACAAACATCCCTGGCAACTCCAAGATGGCTCATGGCATCCATCCGGTTAGGAGTAAGCCCGATCTCGTATATCCAGTCGGTATAGGGTTTGAAATAATCGGCCGCAGCAACACCTACTTTTGCGTCGGCTGGTAATACCATGATGCCTGCGTGGCTGTCGCTAAGTCCAATTTCATCTTCGGCGCAAATCATTCCGTGGCTTTCTACGCTTCGAATCTTTGCGACTTTCATCGTGATTGGATCGCCTTTGAAAGGATAGATCGTTGTTCCTACAGTGGCCACTACCACTTTTTGCCCGGCGGCAACATTCGGGGCACCACATACAATTTGCAATGGCTCGGTATTGGACCCGATACTGACTTTTGTAAGCGAAAGCTTGTCGGCATTGGGATGTTTTTCGCATTCCAGAACTTCGCCGATCACCAGGCCTTTCATTCCTCCTTTTACTTCTTCGTATTTTTCGAGGCTTTCCACTTCGAGGCCTATCGATGTCAAAATCCTGCTCAGTCGCTCAGGTTCCACTGAAAGCGGCAGGTATTCGCTCAACCAATTGTAACTAATTGTCATAGCGGCAAAGATAGGAAAACGTGAATCGTCAATCGTGAATCCTCAATCGTGAATCGTGAATCGTCAATGGTGAGAAGTGAGTGGTGAGTCGTCAATTGATAGGAATCATGCGAACAAGAGTAAACGTATGCTCCAAGCAGCTAAAGTATATTTATAATGGAGGCGACAAACTCAGCCGGGGTTATTCGTTTCTACCGACTCACGATTCGCGATTGGCGATTCACTCCTCAATTCATCACTCCCTCGCATCATTAATCTCTATCCAATACCCATCCGGATCCTGCAGCCATATTTGCTTTACCCCATCAACGCGGCGGGTGATGGCCCCTTTCTTGCCGGCAACATCTTCCCATCCAATATTTTTTTTGCGCAGCGTTTCCACGAATTGATCCACCGACTCTACGCTAAAGCAGATATGATTGTTTTTGTAGTATTCTTTTTTTGCTTCGGCTCCCTCAATGATATGAATAGAAGCGGCGGGGCCTATTTTCAGCCATACGTGTTTGCCATCATGAAAAGGTTCGGGTATGGTATCCAAACCAATCACCTCTTTGTAAAACGAGGCGCTTTTGTTTATATCCACCACGTAAATGGCGAGATGATTGATCCTTGCTTTATGGTTTTGTGCGAGCGAAGAAGTTGTCGCGGAACAAATAGCCAAGGCTGTAAGAAGAATGAATTTTTTCATAGAAGAAAGTTAAGGGATTTTGGCAGGCCTGTAAAGCAGGAGTAATAAACAGCGTATTTGTAATTGAGAGGTGCATTCAAAACAGGAAGGTTTTGATATTTATACAAAATATTCTTTTGTAAGCGTGTTGCCAACCTTACTGTTCACGATGTTTTGCCATGGATGGGGGGTTAGAAATACAGTATTGACGCGGGTTCCGGTTGTGTGAATAGTCCAGAACACGCGTGAAATTTCGATTTTTAGCGGCTCCGTAACGGGAAACCCTTACTGGCATTGAGCCGCAGGGTTTGGCAGGAAAAGCCAAATTTTCTGAAAGAAATTATTTCGCACACCTGTTGTTAATTTCCTGCATTAAAAAGTGCTGATTTTTTTTAAATTGTGAGTAAACCGGAGACAGTTGTGGGTAAGCCGATGGTTGATGTGGAAAAACTTTAGAATAAACTGCTAATAAATTTTAGCGAACATTTTCTTTTTTTAGAAAAAATGGGGGCGTTAAATTCGCCGCCTTGACCCAAGGGCTAACATTGCCATAACAGTAGAGTAACATTTACGTAACATAAGGCTGGAACTAACCCGCAAGTCATTGGTTGGAATATCCAATTAATGTGGTAGGCAACGCATCTCTATCACTTCCTTGAAAAACCATATTCAAACCAATGGTATAACTTATTTTTTGTGTTGTAAAAATGGACTTGACTAATTTAAATAAAGACAGGAATAAATCGAGACGGAAAAGTTCAATAGATCTTAGTACAATGGTGTATGGCAAAGTGCCTCCCCAGGCCAAGGATCTGGAGGAAGCTGTGCTGGGCGCCATCATGCTGGAGAAAAGTGCTTTTGACGCGGTGGTTGAAATTTTGAAGCCGGAATGTTTTTACGCCGATTCGCACCAGCGAATTTTCCGTGCCATGCAGGGTTTGCAGCAGAACAATCAGCCCATCGATATACTCACTGTAGTAGAGGAATTGCGGAGAAGGGAAGAACTGGATTTGGTAGGAGGTCCGTACTACGTTACCAAGCTCACCAATGCCGTGGTTTCTTCGGCCAATATCGAAGCACACGCGCGCATTATTCTGCAAAAATTCATCCAGCGTGAATTGATCCGCATCAGCGGAGAAATCATCAGCGATTCTTACGAAGACAGTACCGATGTATTTGATTTGCTTGATGAGGCCGAAAGCAAACTTTTCGAAATCACCAATAATCACCTTCGCAAGAACTTCGATAGTATCGATACAGTGCTGGTGAAAACCGTACAGCGAATTGAGGATATGCGACACCGTAATGAAGATATTACCGGTGTACCCAGCGGATTTTCTACGCTCGATAAAATAACTTACGGATGGCAGAATACAGACCTGATTATTCTTGCTGCCCGTCCATCGGTTGGTAAAACCGCCTTCGCTCTCAATCTTGCCCGCAACGCATGCATGAGCGCTACCAAGCCTACCCCGGTGGCTTTCTTCAGTTTGGAGATGAGTGCCGGCCAGCTCGTTCAGCGTATACTCAGCGCCGAAAGTGAAATTTGGCTCGAGAAAATTGCAAGAGGAAAACTAAGCGATGCAGAAGTGGTTCAATTGTACCAGAAGGGGATCAATCGCCTCGCCAAGGCTCCGATGTTCATCGACGACACCGCGGCGCTGAACATTTTTGAGTTGAGAGCAAAATGCCGCCGGCTGAAAAACAAACACAATATTGGATTGATCATTATCGACTATTTGCAGTTGATGAGTGGTACCAACGACCGCAATTCCAATCGCGAGCAGGAGATCAGTAAAATTTCGCGCGACCTGAAAGGGCTCGCCAAAGAATTACAGGTTCCCATCATTGCCTTGTCGCAGTTAAGCCGTGCCGTTGAATCGCGGAAGGAAGGAGAGAAGATACCGCAGTTGAGCGATTTGCGCGAATCGGGCGCCATTGAACAAGATGCCGATATGGTGATGTTTCTTTACCGCCCCGAATACTATGGAATTACTGCCAACGAAAACGGCGAAAGCAATAAGGGCGAAACCTATGTAAAGATTGCCAAGCACAGGAATGGTTCGCTCGACAATGTTCGGCTTCGTGCTTTGCTGCATATACAGAAGTTTACAGAATGGGAGGACGACGACAACCTGGGTCTTGGCGGAAACTGGCGGCCCGTGCCCAGTGATGAAGGAACGCAGCCGGGTGGTGCCCGCTTGTATATCCAGGCTGGTAGTAAGATGAATGATTTGCCGATGGATGAAGGAGAAGAAACTCCGTTTTAAATTTGTTTGAGGTTGTTATCTATCGTATATGCTCCCGGTGAAAACCGGGAGTTTTTTCTGGTCAGACCCGAACGGTCAGACCAAAAAAAATTTCAGCAAGAAATATCTTTTCCCATGCAAATCCCATTTTTTTATATCGCCAATTCAGCCGATACAGGTTCTGTTATAACCCTCGATGAAGACACATCCAAACATATCGTTGGCGTAGTGCGCATGCAACATGGCGAGCAAATTCATTTAACCAACGGCAAAGGTGTCTTGCTCACCGCTCAAATAACTGCCGCACATAAGAAGCGATGCGAAGTGTCGGTTATCAATTCTGCTTTTGAGCCATATACGGGTGGCAGAATTGTAATTGCTATATCCTTATTAAAAAATAATAACCGTTTCGAATGGTTCCTGGAAAAAGCAACTGAGGTTGGTATTGCCGATATTGTTCCGCTCATTTGCGAAAGAACCGAGCGGCAACATTTTAGACTCGAAAGAATGCAATCTATATTACAGAGTGCCATGCTGCAGAGCCGTCAGCTATGGTTGCCGGTTTTGCATGAACCGCTTAAGTTTGATCAATGGATAAACCGGGTGACGGCTAATATGGATCTGTATATTGCCCATTGCGACGAACAACATAAACAACCATTGACATCGGTAAAAAGAACCCAAGAAGAAGTTTGTATCTGTATAGGGCCGGAAGGCGATTTTTCGAAAACGGAAATAGAACTTGCGCTCCAACAGAAATATGTTCCGGTGGCATTAGGCGATACCAGGTTGCGAAGCGAAACAGCGGGTGTAGTAGCTGCCGTGTTGTTGAAGTTGGGAATGTAAAAACTCGAATTAGCTGGCCTGGTCCGAATAATTCTCCCGATCGTCGAGCGTAGGTTCATTCAGTTGAACTACACGTCTTCTGTCCATACGCCGGCGCATCGTCATGTTCAACAGTTCTACCACGAACGAAAAGGTCATCCCAAAATAGATATAGTTCTTTAAGTGAAGTTCATGAGCAGCTTCGCTATCCCATCCTTCGATAATCAGGCTAAGCCCAATCATCACCAGAAAGGAAAGCGCCAGCATTTTAAGTGTGGGATGTTTATGAATGAAGGAAGAAATTTTTGGGCTGAACAGGAACATTACTGCCATTGCAATAACCACGGCCGCGATCATTATCTCAACATGTTTGGCGGTTCCTCCTGCGGTAATGATACTATCGAATGAAAACACGGCGTCGATTAACATTATCTGGCCCACTGCCTGTCCGAGGCTTACCGGTTTTTGATTTCTTTTAGCCAGGTTCGGATCCTCGCCTTCCAGTTTATGGTGTATTTCCATTACAGATTTATAAATCAGAAACAATCCCCCGGCCAGCATTACAATACTTGCCAGGTCGAAGCCCTTTCCCCAAATTGTAAACACCGATTTTCCTTTCTGCGCGAGTAACCATCCCAACGCCAGCAGCAGAAGGCTGCGCGAAAGGATACCTGTAATCATCCAAATACGCCGCGCTTTTTTTTGATCCTTGATTTCGCGCAAGCGACTCATGATGATGCTGACGAAAATTACGTTGTCTATTCCCAGTACAACTTCCAGGATTACGAGAATTACAAAGCTGATTAACGCATCGGCAGTAAGCAATTCCTGCATGTTTACAAAAATTAAGCAGCAAAAATAGGGGATTCGAAGATGCCTAAACTGGTGATTTTAAAGAGTTGAGTGTTTATAAGAAGCCCGAATCTTTTTTTTGGCACAATTTTTTTAGAAGAATGCTGTTATTAGAACAGAAAATTTAAACAAGCCCAATATAGAATAGACCTGTACCCTTTGTCCCATTTTGAAAACAAAACCGTAAACCAATGAAAAGGGTACTAGTTGTTTTTCTCGCCTTAGTTATCTTCTCTGCTGCACATGCTCAATTCAACGAATCTTTTGGTTCCATAAAACTTGGGGCCGGTTATGCAAAAGATTTTCCCGGCCTGAGTGGATATGGAATTACCGGCGAATTTTCGATGAATATGTCCGAACGCCTCGAAGGAGCTGTTGGCCTCAAACGCTTCAACATGCAGGGCTACCCGCGCAATAACCAGGTAAACGAATACACGAGAGCTACCACTATCGACTTTAATATCTTTTATCTCCCTCTTGTCACCGAATCACATATTGTTCGTGTTGGAACTGGTTATGCTTTTTCATTTTACTCGATGCGCCGTTCTTACCCCGTAATTACCAGCAATGGAACGGAAAAACAAACCAGTTGGCCGGTGCAGGACAGTAAATCGCGTACATCCGGGTTAAGCGCAATTGGCGAATATGAATACTTGTTACCCAACTCAAACATTTCTCTTGGACTTCGCGCAGCCTGGTATAAAGCGTATGATCGGGTAACTTATGTAGGAACTTTTGTGGGACTGAGATTATAGGATTTGAAAACGTTCCTTTCTTGCAGATAAATTTCAAATACAACTAACAAACTTTGGAGTGTTTCGAATTGCATGAGCGATGACAACGATCGGCAATTGCATCAGTTCTTGCCATCTACAATACTCTTTACAATGCCCGGCCCTTCGTAAATAAAGCCGGTCCATACCTGTACCAAGGAAGCGCCTGCATTAATTTTTTCCCGCGCATCCTGCGGGGTAAAAATTCCACCCGAAGCGATGATGGGTAATTTGCCCTCTGTTTTTTGCGAAATGTACTTAACGATTTCAGTGGCTCTCGAGCCAAGAGGCTTGCCACTCAATCCGCCAGCTCCGATCTTTTGCAATTCCGCCTCGCCGGTTTGCAAAAGATCGCGATGAATAGTGGTATTACTGGCAACCAATCCGTCGAGTTTTATTTCTATTGCGAGATCAATCACATCGTCTATCTGTGCCGAACTGAGATCGGGTGCGATTTTGAGGAAAAGCGGTTTTGGCCTGGCTTGCTGCTGGTTGATGGTTTGCAAGTGCCCCAGAATTTTTCGCAGCGATTCTTTTTCCTGCAATTCGCGCAGGCCGGGTGTATTGGGAGAGCTTACGTTCACCACAAAGTAATCCACCCAGTCGAATAATTCCTTAAAACAAATTTCATAGTCTTGCCAGGCATCTTCGTTTGGTGTGAGTTTGTTTTTGCCGATGTTACCGCCAACAATCAATCGATTCCCGCTTATTAAGCTATTCGATCCCGATGCGTTTGTTTCATTAGCCGGGTGCTGACTCGCTTTCCATTCTTTCAACCTCGCCGCAACTGCTTTAACCCCGTCGTTATTAAATCCCATTCGGTTGATCAGGGCTTTGTCCTTGGGTAATCTGAACAAACGTGGCTTTTCGTTGCCGGCCTGGGCTTTGGGCGTTACGGTTCCAATTTCTACAAACCCAAATCCAAGGCATTCGAGTTCGCGCAAATAGCGCGCGTTTTTGTCGAAGCCCGCAGCCAGTCCCACTGGATTTCGAAAATGCAAGCCCCACAATTCCGTTCCTTTTTTTTCTGTTGGACCGAATTTTTTCCGAAGTATATTTCTTGCTATTCCTGTCGAGCAGATTATTCGCAAACAATTCATCGCGAAGTAGTGAACAGCTTCTGCATCGAACCAAAACAAAATTTTTCGAACTAAAGAATACATAATTGGATGCGAAGATAAAGCCAAAATACCTGCCTTGTTTTGCAGTTACAATTCTTCCTTTTAACTTTGGAATAGAAAGTTGCATAAACAACTAATAATAAAATTAACTGGGGATGGTTTAGTTTATCATCAAAAAAATATTCAACGAAAAAAATAACCTATGCAGGAAGCTTATATAGTAGCGGGTTATCGAACCGCTGTAGGAAAGGCAAAAAAAGGTGGATTCAGGTTTACGCGCCCCGACGATTTGGCGATTGATGTTATTAAGGGATTGCTCGCATCGGTTCCGCAACTGGATCCGAAAAGGGTGGATGATGTTATTGTGGGCAATGCTGTTCCCGAAGCGGAGCAAGGATTGCAGGTAGGAAGAATAATTGCTGCAAGGGCATTGGGATTTGAAGTGCCGGGTATGACGGTGAATCGTTACTGCGCGTCGGGCCTGGAAACAATTGCGATCGCCACTGCCAAGATCCGTATGGGGCAGGCCGATTGTATTGTTGCGGGTGGAACGGAAAGCATGAGTCTTGTTCCCACTGCAGGTTGGAAAACGGTGCCTGCTTATTCCATTGCCAAGGATGAGCCCGATTATTACCTGAGCATGGGCCTTACTGCAGAAGCAGTAGCGAAAGAGTACCAGGTAAGCCGGCAAGACCAGGACGAGTTTTCTTACAACTCGCATATGAAGGCGATCAATGCAATAACAAATGGATATTTCAAACCGGGTATTTTACCGATCACCGTAGAGGAAGTTTATCTCGATGAAAAGAATAAAAAACAGAAAAGAACATTTGTAGTGGATACCGACGAAGGGCCAAGGGCCGATACCAACCCGGAAGTGCTTGCCAAACTAAAACCGGCTTTTGCTGCCAACGGTACAGTTACTGCAGGTAATTCTTCGCAAACATCGGATGGCGCTGCATTTGTATTGGTAATGAGTGAAAGAATGATTAATGAATTGGGATTAAAGCCTATTGCCCGTTTAATTGCCTGTGCATCGGCGGGCGTTCATCCACGCATTATGGGCATTGGGCCGGTGGAGGCTGTACCCAAAGTGTTGAAGCAAGTGAATATGAACATAGGACAGATAGACCTGGTGGAATTGAATGAAGCTTTTGCATCACAGGCATTGGCGGTGATCAGGAAACTTCAATTAAATCCTGCCATTGTCAATATTAATGGCGGGGCCATTGCCCTCGGGCACCCGCTGGGATGTACCGGCTGCAAACTCACCATTCAATTGACGCACGACCTGAAACGTCTCAATAAAAAATATGGCATTGTTACGGCCTGTGTAGGGGGAGGCCAGGGTATTGCAGGCATCATTGAGAATATTGCCTAAAACGCTGAAATTTTTTTTTACCCGGTTCCATACAAGGAACCGGGTTTTTTATTTGGTATTTGTACCAATTAATGAAGGAAATCTACGTTATTCTTCAAAACCAAAAAGGTGTGGCAGCATTTTTGAGTTTAGATTTTGCGTTTAAAATTCCAAGATCCTAACCGGCCATTTTACCCTGGCCTTTAATTAAACAATGCTTATGGACAGAAGAGATTTTCTGACCCTGAAGAAAAACACCGGTAAGCCAATTGTCGTGTCCCCCGACAATATCAGGGGTATTACTTCGGGAATAGCACCTTATTCCGGTCCGTGGACGCGAAAGGAGATCGCCCATTTGCTTAAGAGAACCATGTTTGGAGCCGCCAAGGCCGACATTGATTACTTCACCGGCTTATCGGTGGGCCAGGCTGTAGATGAGTTGCTGAATACAGTAACGCCTTTGCCCATAGCAGCACCGTTAAAAAATTACGACAATAGTGATGTGCCTTCTACCGACCCAGACTATGGCGTAGCGCAATGGTCTACCTGGGTAAATACAATCAGCGACGACGGAGGTGTCAACTTCCGGCGCATGCAATCGCTGAAAGCCTGGTGGATTGGTATCATGTTAAATCAAAACCGTTCTATACAGGAGAAGATGATTCTTTTCTGGCACAATCATTTTGCAACAGAATCGGTTGAATACAACAGGGGAAGATTCGGGTATAACCATTACCTGATGTTGAGGCAACATGGGTTGGGTAATTTTAAAGAACTCGTGAAAGCTGTTACGCTCGATGCAGCCATGTTGCGTTACCTGAATGGATATCTCAACACAGCTACGGCGCCCGATGAAAACTATGCACGCGAACTACAGGAATTATTTACGCTAGGCAAAGAAAACAATCCGAACTATACAGAGCCCGACGTACAGGCAGCAGCACGCGTGCTTACGGGTTGGCAGATCAACTTCACCACCGAAGCAGTAACGTTTAACATTAACCGCCACGACAAAAACAACAAGGTCTTTTCCAGCTTTTATGGTGGCGCTACTATAGCCGGGCGAACAGATGCAAATGCAGGAATGGCTGAACTCGACGACTTGTTGAATATGATATTCGCCAAGAGCGAACAGGTTTCTGAATTTATTGTAAGAAAACTGTATCGCTGGTTTTGTTACTACACTATCGATACCGATACCGAAAACAATGTAATTAAACCGCTGGCGCAAATTTTTAGAGACAATAACTGGAACATAAAACCAGTACTGTCGGCATTGTTTAAAAGCGAGCACTTCTTTGATCCCTTGAATTTCGGGGCGCTCATCAAAAGCCCAATCGATATGACCGTTGGTATGTGCCGGGAATTTGGAATTAAATTTCCCGCGCCCAACGAATACGAAAAATCGTATGCCATGTGGTCGTTGCTGAAGGATTTCGGGTTTTTGATGCAGCAGAATATTTTCGATCCGCCGGGTGTTTCCGGATGGCCTGCCTATTACCAGGCTCCCCTGTTTCACGAAATGTGGGTGAACTCCGATACCATGCCTAAGCGCACGGGCTTTTTCGATTTCCTTACTTATACCGGCTATACCGCCAGTGGCTTTACTCTGATTCTTGACCCGGTTGGTTTTGCAAAAACACTGCCCAATCCATCCGATCCAAATGCTTTGATCAACGATTCGCTGGATATCATGTATCGCGTTCCGCTCTCGGATGCTTCCAAGCAAACAATAAAGAAACAGATTCTTCTATCGAACCAGGACCAGGACTATTACTGGACCAATGCCTGGAATGCATATATCGCCAGCCCGGGAGATAATACGGCTTATCAAACCGTTTATACCCGCTTGCGCGATCTATACCGGTATCTTATGAACCTGGCCGAATACCAGCTTGCTTAATTCAAACAAATTCTATGAAACGCAGAGATTTTGTTCGACATACCCTGCCCGCAACTATTACTCTTCCTTCCATATTGGGTGGTTTTTCGGTAAAAGCATTTACCGACGATCATCCCCTGGTGCAGGCTTTACTGGGCTCCAATACCGAAACCGACAAAGTGCTTGTATTGGTACAACTAAACGGTGGCAACGATGGATTGAACACAGTTATACCAATTGAATACTATGGCAACTATTACAATGCACGTAAGAATATTGCGATCCCGCAAAATAAAATTCTTACCCTCAATGGAAATAGTAAAACGGGGATTCATCCCAGTATGACGGGTTTTCAAAACCTGTTCAACGATGGAAAACTCGCCATTATTCAATCGGTAGGATATCCTTCGCCCAACTTCTCGCATTTCCGATCAACCGATATCTGGATGTCGGCCTCCGACGAAAACCAATTTGTTACCAGCGGATGGGCAGGTCGTTACCTGAATACGGAATACCCCGGTTACCCGGAGGGATATCCCAGCACACAAATGCCCGATCCGCTCGCTATCCAGATAGGATCCATCAGTTCGCTCGCATTGCAGGGAGCCATCAGCAATATGGGCATCAGTATTAGCAACCCTAATAATTTTTATGATTTTCTCGATGGGGTAGAAGACCCGGTTCCGGATACCCGTTGGGGAAAGGAACTTAAATATCTCCGTATGATTGGAAGACAAACGGAGAAATATACTTCGGTTATAAAAGCTGCCGCTGCAAAAGTTACGGTGCAGGGCGATTACCCATCGAATAACGACCTGGCTAAGGAACTGAAAATTGTGGCACGATTGATAAAGGGAGGTTTGAAAACCCGCATATACATGGTGAGTACGGGAGGATACGACACCCATTCGAACCAGGTAAATACCGGCGATGCCACAACCGGTAATCATGCCAATCTCCTGCTGAAGCTAAGCAGCGCCGTTAAGGCCTTTATGGACGACTTGAAAGGATTGGGCATCGAGGACAGGGTAGTTGGGATGACTTTCTCGGAGTTTGGCCGAAGAATTAGATCGAACGATAGTATGGGGACCGACCATGGGGCAGCCGCGCCTCTCTTTGTTTTCGGTAAAAATATTCGGCCGGGGGTGGTGGGGAACAATCCCATCATTCCTTCCAGTGTAGGATTCAACGATAATATTGCTTTCCAGTACGATTTCCGAAGTATTTACGCGTCTATACTCTCGCAGTGGTTTTGTGTGAAGTCGGCCGATCTGCAAACTATCATGCTTAAAAATTTCCAGGAAATACCGCTTTGCGTGAACAGTGCCTGCGGAACCACCGGCCTGGACGACGTGATTAGGGGTAGCAACGAGGAACTGATCGTGAATTACCCCAACCCCTTTGTAGAATCTACCAATATTACTTTTCGTACCAAAGGAGGTCACACCCTTTTGCAAATAATTGATCCTCTGGGTAGGGTTATACGTACCCTTACCGACAAGAACTATGTTGCCGGCACCTATACACTGGGTTTTGAAAGTACCGGCTTACCGCTAGGCGTATACTATGCCAGGCTGCAAAACGGCTCGCTGCAACAGGTAAGGGCCATGCTAAAAACCAGGTAATTCAATCGATTGATAAAAAAAATTATCACCAAAACCCCGCCAATCGCGGGGTTTTTTGCGGTATTGTATAAATATCCTTTAAATTGCCCCTGCAACGCTATCGACCTTTTTCCGGTCTGAGTGTTGTTGATTTTTCCCTTACTGACTGTGACTGTGCATGATTAAAGTTTTTGTAACTGACGACCACGAGCTATACCTCGAGGGTCTATGCCTCTTATTAAAGAAGCAGCCGGGTATTGAAGTGGTTGGCAATAGCCTTACTGCAGCTGAACTGCTGAAAGCACTCCCTTCGCTGAAGGTTGACCTGCTCCTGCTCGACGTGCATCTGCCCGATATGGAAGAAGAGGAACTGATCCAGAAAATCCGGGAGATTCAACCCGCACTCAAGATACTTTACCTTACCATGATGCGGGGTACTCGTTACATTCACAAGCTCACACGCTACGGGCTCCAGGGGTATTTATTAAAAAATGCCGGTATCGAGGAATTGAAAAATGCGATTATTACAGTGGCGAATGGGGGCAGTTATTATAGCAAGGAAATAAACATCAGCGACATCAATCACGATTTTCGAAACACCATTACCATCGATGATAAGCAGATCAATGAAATTCTATCGAAAAGAGAAATAGAAATCCTCAAATTGATTTGCAAGGAATTTAGTAATGCCGAAATAGCAGAAAAACTCTTCCTTAGTATCAGTACCGTTGAAACACATCGTAAGAACCTTATCTCGAAACTTGGGGTAAACAATACGGTTGGTCTTGTAAAGTTTGCAGTCAAGAACAACCTTATTGAATAAGAAACCAGGTAGCTTACCTTTTTAATCAACCATCGTGAGGTATCTCCCGCTAATAATCGTTGTATTATTAAGCTTTGCAGCAAAGAGCCAGGTAGATACCGGTTACCTGAAAGCACTTTACGATCGCTGCCTCGATTTCGACGAGAGCAAGATTGACTCTATCGGCTTTTATGCCAACTTCATTGAGAAAGAATCAAAAAAAATTTCCTACGTTAAAGGACCGGTATTGTCCCTTAGATTGAAAGGACTGCAGCAGGAGTTTCGTTCGGATTATAAGGCTGCTATTGATTATTATCTTCAATCGCTCGACGAAGCAAGGCGCATTAAACAAACTGCTTACGAAATATCTGCGCTTAGCGATCTTGCCATTACTTATTATAACATAGGCCGTGCCATAGAGGCGAAGAAGTTTTATTTGCAATGTGCTTCGCTGGCTGTTCAAACAAACGAGATACATACCGTGGTTACCTCGTACAATAACCTTGGGGTTATTTATAATGAACTCGGCGAGCACGACAGTGCATTGGTATTCCTGAACGAAGCGTTGATTGTTGGACAGCAGGCGCCGGGTAAAATTGACCACAGCGGTACCTATAACAATATGGGCAATGCCTATTTTAAAAAAAAGCAGTACGATCGCGCGTTGTATTTTTTCAAGTCAAATTACAGGCGGCATATTAAGGATTCGTCGGATCTTACTTCTTTGTGGACCGATCATATCAATCTCGCAGACGTGTATATCGAACTGAAAAATTATGATTCGGCACGTTTTCATGCCGATCGGGCGATGTTTATTGCAGAAAAACTGGGATCCAAGCGGAAGGAAGCTGATAGTTATTCGATACTGGCAAAGTTGAACGAGCGCACAGGAAATTTTCAAAAGGCTTACCAGTATCTCACTAAGTGGTACATGCTCGATACCGCGATGGTAAACGGTACAACACAAAGCACCATTGCGGAATTGCAGGAAAGATTCAATGCTAAGGAACGGGAGGCTGAGAATAAGTTGTTACTCGAACGCATCGAAACCGAGAGATATCGCAACCGGAGCGTTACTTACCTGGCGGTTGCCCTGGGGATTATTGGTATACTGATTGCCATCGCATTCATAACAAAGCGCAATGCCAACCGGCGTTTAACTACCCAGAACGAAATGATACGACGCCAGAACGAGCGGCTTGCCGAATTGAACCACGAAAAGAATACGCTTATCAGTATTGTATCGCACGACCTGGGCACCCCGTTTGCCACCATTCAAATGTGGTCGCAGGTATTGCAAGACGAGGCAGATTCTATGAATGGGGATCAGAGAAAGGCAGTCGAACGAATTAACCAGGCCGGTAGTCATGGCCAACAACTTATCCAGCGAATACTCGACGTAGAAACAGCAAACCGCGGTGATTATAAATTGCGCCTGGAAAATTTTGATATCAACCTCTTCATCGAATCGGTTGTAGACGGCTTTCGCCCCGCTGCTGCGCATAAAGAAATCAATTTGCAAACCGATTCAGCTTCCGAGGCAATCTATGTATTAAGTGATAAGCAACTGCTGTTGCGGATTCTTGATAACCTTATATCCAACGCAATTAAGTATTCTCCCAGGGGGCGTACTGTTTGGGTGAACATTTCCGATGAAGCAGACGATGTGCATATACGTGTTCGCGACGAAGGGTTGGGAATCAGTAAAGAAGAGATTCCCTTCCTGTTCTCTAAATACACCCGCTTATCGTCGCGTCCTACCAACGGAGAACCCTCCACTGGTCTCGGCCTTTCCATTGTAAAGCGTATTGTCGACGAATTGAACGGGAAAATCTATTGTGAGAGCGAACCTGGGAAAGGCAGCTTGTTTACGGTTGTACTGAAGAAATGATGGTCTTTGCTGCTTTTGCCTAATCTCCTTTAACGGGCCTGCATACTAAATTCTTATTACCATCGTTAATGAAACGTGTACTAACCCATTTTTATAGGACTGTTCGGTCTCGCCAAAAGCGGGACCTTTTTATTTCTGTACTTTTGTAGCAAAGCGCTTTATGGAATTATCTATAACAACTCCGGCATTACTTTTCCCTGCCATCTCCTTGTTGATGTTAGCCTATACCAATCGCTTTTTGTCGCTTGCCAATCTCATACGCAATCTTCACGATAAATATAAAAAGGATCCGAATCAAAAGCATATTGTGGAGCAAATAAAAAACCTGAGAGCCAGAACCCGCCTCATTCGTTCCATGCAGGCCTTTGGGGTATTGAGTTTTTTGTTTTGTGTTATTTGCATGTTCTGCATTTTTCGTGGCTGGAACGAAGCCAGTTATATCATTTTTGCCATGAGTATTGTTTCTTTTATAATCTCCCTTTTGTTATCACTTGCAGAAATAACGCTCAGCATGCGCGCTCTCGAAGTTGAGTTGAGCGATATGGAAGAACTTACCCGCTCGAATTTTTTCAGCGAAATACTGAGAAATAAAGAAGAGTGAGAGAGGCAATTTTTCAATTAGGTAATGTGCCAATAAGCCCCGGTCCTGTCGGGGATCATACTGTCTTAGCCGAATGATGGATTGAAGAAGCAGATATAAAACGTTCGAACCCTTTATCCTTTTGCTGCCTTTTCATCCATATAGTCTTCCGAGGCATAATCGAATTTGCTCACTTTTTCGTTTTTATAATTGGCATTGTAACGAACAAAAAAGTAGAGATAAATTACCCGGCTCAGTCGCATGAGCCAGGGCTGTAACAATATCAGCAAAGCAATATTCGACCCCAGCCACCAAAAGAAACGACTGTCTTTTGTACTCATGCCTATAAATAAATACCAGGCGGCAAAACTGGCCAGCGATAAACCCACCGATAAGGCATAACTAACATAGCCCGTACCATACCAAAACCCTACTTCCAGTTCAAAGGGCTGGTTGCACTCGGCACATCTTTTGGGCATATCAAAAACCTTTTTCAGCTTCCAGGGATTGTTGTTATTAAACATCGGTCCCCTGCGGCAACGCGGGCATTTCATTGTTAACAAACTCCACAAATAATTCGGACTCGAAGAATGACTCATGCCGCAAAATTACTATTATGCAACAATTGGTTCGTGATAAAAGTTACGAAAGGAGGGCGAGGCGAATGGAGAGTGGTGTTTGCCCCAACGAAGTTGGCGGGAGTGGGTGGTGGTGAATGGCAAATCGTGAGTCGTCAATCGTGAGTCGTCAATCGTGAATCGGGAGTCGTGAATCGTGAATGGGTAGCCCGCTAATTGAATGCAACTGCGGCTTATTTGCAACCAGTTCTCCGGATTCACGATTGACGATTCACGATTCTTCCCCTCACACCAAGGCTGCCTGTTTTTTTCTTTCACCGATCTGCTGCCTCCACATGGCATAATACAAACCTTTTTCGGCAAGTAAATTTTCATGCGTACCGGTTTCTACTATATCACCCTGCTCCAACACATAAATGCGGTCGGCGTGCATAATGGTTGAAAGGCGATGGGCTATCAATATTGTTATCTGGTCGCGCTGCGACGAAATTTCTTTAATGGTATTGGTAATATCTTCTTCTGTTATTGAATCGAGCGATGAAGTGGCTTCGTCGAAGATCAGCAACTTGGGCTTGCGTAATAATGCCCGGGCAATCGACAATCGCTGTTTTTCTCCGCCCGATAGCTTTAAACCGCCTTCTCCAATCATTGTATCCAGTCCTTTTTCTGCCCTCGCCAGAAGCTTCTGACAAGAGGCTTTGTGCAACACATCTTTCAGGTCTTCGTCGCCGGCAGAGGGGTTTACAAAAGTCAGGTTCTCTTTGATAGTCCCCGAAAACAATTGCGTATCCTGCGTAACAAAACCTATTTGATAGCGCAGGTCTTCGAAATTGATAGAGTTTTCGTCGATGCCATTGTATAATATCTTTCCCTCTTGCGGGCGATACAATCCAACCAACAATTTCATCAATGTTGTTTTGCCTGACCCGGAGGGGCCAACAAAGGCGATCGTTTCTCCGGCTCTTACGCTAAAGCTGATATCGTCGATTGCTTTCTGGCTGGCCGTTTGGTGTTTGAAGCCAACTTTATTGAACTCCAGTGTTTCAATGGTGCCCAAATGTTTTGGATCGGCGGGTTGCGACTCCGGCGCTTTGTTCATCAGGTTCTGGAAATTGTTAAGCGATGCTTCCGCTTCCCGATACGAAAGCAGGATATTGCCTATTTCCTGCAAGGGACCGAACACGAAGAATGAGAATATCTGCATGGTCACCAACTGTCCCGCATCCATATACTTCCCGAATATCAGCCACATCAGGATAAAAAGAATAACCTGGCGCAATGTATTTACAAAAGTTCCCTGTATAAAACTGATACTGCGTACCCTTTTTACCTTCTTCAATTCCAGGCCGAGTATCTTGTAAGTATTCTTGTTCAGGCGACTCACTTCCTGTTGTGTAAGTCCAAGGCTTTTCACCAACTCAATATTCCTGAGCGACTCGGTGGTGCTGCCCGCAAGCGCCGTGGTTTCGCCAACAATCATCTTTTGGATCTGTTTTATTTTTTTACTCAGCAGGTTGGTGATAAGGGTGAGCAATAAAATTCCAACGAGATAAGCGACCGGGATACTCCAATGAATAAAGATGGCGGCATATACAAACACAAACACGATTCCTACAATAATTCCAAATAACACATTGATGAGATAATTCATGAATTTCTCAACATCTGTTCTCACCTTGGTTAATACGGAAAGAGTTTCGCCGCTTCGCTGGTCTTCAAATTCCTGGTAAGGAAGTTTCATGGCATGTTTCAATCCGTCGGTAAACACTTTGGCCCCGAATTTCTGGATGACCATGTTGAGGAAATAATCCTGGAAATTTTTGGCAATCCTGCTAATCATGGCCACGGTAATTGAGCAAATGACTATAAACCAAACCCCGGGATTTTGCCACGAAAAGGAATAAAAATATTCCTGGTTGCTTACAGGCGTTGGCTCCTTAAGCGATTGTGCATAGCGATTGGCCAGGTTTACTAATTTTCCGAAAAGAATCGGGTCTACCAGCGAAAATCCAATATTAATAGCTGCCAGCACGAGTACCAGCACTACCAACCATTTGTAAGGTTGGAGATAACGAAATAATATCTTCATAAATAAAAATTCAACGTTTGTCAGAGCCGGGGCAGGGAAACCAATTCCGCAAATACCATACAATTTCGGGAAAAGTGACGAAAAGTCGGGGGCCGAGAGGGTGAATCGAAAGTTTTGAAGGATGGTTTGTGGTTTTTGTGTTGCAGAAGATATTGACGGTACCCGGAGGAGCTGGTATTTCTTAAAGTGTTTATATAAAAAGAATTCTTTGCAGGTTGATGTGAGTACTCATTGTTTGGTGAAGCGAACTACCATTGCCGGTCAACCGGCCCAGCCTTCCCTGTCAAGACTCCTGTATTGAATGGCTTCGGCTAAATGTTCGGGCTTTATTGTTTCTTCGCTTGCAAGGTCGGCGATGGTTCTGCTCACTTTCAGTATCCGATCGTATGCCCGTGCCGATAGATTTAATTTTTCCATTGCTGTTTTAAGGAGGTTCTGGCAAACAGTATCAATGGTACAAAATTCTTTCAGCATCTTACTGCTGATTTGAGCATTGCAATAAATGCCCAGATGATTTTTATAACGGTTGGCCTGTATTTCTCTTGCCAAAATTACCCTGTCTCGTATAACCGAAGATGACTCTCCTTTCTTTATCGCCGAAAGTTCAGAGAAGGGAACGGGTGTAACTTCTACATGGAGGTCAATACGATCAAGCAAAGGGCCCGATACTTTGTTAAGGTATTTTTGTACTGCTCCGGGCGGGCAACTGCATTCTTTTTGTGGATGATTGTAGAAGCCGCAGGGGCAGGGATTCATTGATGCAATAAGCATAAACGATGCGGGAAAGTCGATGGCCATTTTAGCACGCGAAATACTTACTTTTCGTTCTTCCATCGGCTGCCGCATTACTTCTAATACTGTTCGTTTGAATTCGGGCAGTTCATCGAGGAACAATACGCCATTGTGCGCAAGCGATATTTCGCCGGGTTGTGGAATGCTTCCCCCGCCTACCAAGGCCGTATCGCTCACGGTGTGATGGGGGGAGCGGAAAGGTCTTTTTGAAATTAAAGTAGTATGCTCGGGTAGCTTACCGGCCACGCTGTGAATTTTTGTTGTTTCCAGTGCCTCCTGTAAGCTGAGTGGAGGTAATATTGTGGGGAGTCGTTTGGCCAGCATGGTTTTTCCCGCGCCGGGCGGACCTATCAGGATGGCATTGTGCCCGCCTGCAGCAGCTATTTCCAACGCACGTTTTATATTTTCCTGTCCCTTTACATCGCTAAAGTCGAATTCAAAATCGTATTGTGCCTGGAAGAATTCCTCGCGCGTGTTTGCCTGCGTGGGGTTTAGTGTATTCTTGTCGCGGAAAAACTCAATCACTTCTTTTATATGGGTAACTCCATATACTTCGAGGTTGTTTACGATGGCTGCTTCGCGACAATTGGCGCTGGGTACTATCATTCCTTTAAATCCTTCGCGGCGGGCCGTAATCGCAATAGGCAAAGATCCTTTGATGGGGAGTATGGCGCCGTCGAGGCTTAGTTCTCCCATCATTACATACTCCTCCAGGGGAGTGGTGTTTTGCAATTGTTCGTCGGCCGCAAGGGTGGCGACGGCTATGGGTAAGTCGAATGCGGAACCCGTTTTTCGTATATCCGCCGGCGCAAGGTTTACAACCAGTTTTGTTCTTGGCATCAGGTGGTTGTTGCTTTTGAGAGCGCTTTCCACCCTTTGCAAGCTTTCTTTTACGGCACTGTCGGGCAGTCCAACAATGAAATAGCCTGCACCGGCCAGTACGTTCACCTCAACTGCGATCGTGATGGCTTCTACGCCGTATACGGCGCTGCCAAATGTTTTTACCAGCATGCTTGGGAAATTATAAATCGCCTTGTTGAGGTGAGGGTATGGTTGCTGGTCAGACCCGAACGGTCAGACCATCCGCTGCCAGCATTCCATCCTGTCGCCAGCAATCATTCTTCAAGTTAGCAAAGAATTGAATTAATTGGCCGGGCGATACAATGACTATGTGGCTCCTGTTGCGTCGCACACTTGTACGTCCCCCATTCTATTCGGCGCAAACCCGCGCCGGTAAAGAGTTTCAGCGCATCGCATCCATCTTGCCGAAAAAAACGTTGGTAAAATGTTTTTTTCTCTTTTTATATTCCATGTTAAGGCTTATGCTTGTTATACCCTTTTGAACCGGCGACTCCTGGAACCCGCTGATTAATCGTGGTTTTCTGCCTCGCAGTGACGGCTCGTGGAGACACGAGCCGTGGCGGCATCTTGCGCGGGTTCGTGTCTCCACGGACCGCAGGGATTAATCTGCGTTGGCAGTTCGGCGATGGCGACTCGCGGAGGCACGAGCTGTGATGGCACCCTGCCTGGGTTCGTGTCTCCACGAACCCAATGAATAATCGGCTTCGACAATTCGGTGATGGCGACTCTTGAAGACATGAGTCGTGGCGGCATCTTGCTAGGGTTCGTGTCTTCACGAACCCAATACCAAATTGAAGTTTTTCCGCAATCACCGTTTTTACCCTTTTGGAACAGTTTGATCGGTGGTGGAGTTTTTTGAATGTGGAGATAAGTAATCTAATATTAAAACGAGAAGCATGGAGCTAGGGAGAGTATATTTTTGGACTGCCACCATTAACAAATGGCATCACCTGATGAAGAAAGATCAATTAAAAGACATTGTAATCGATTCTCTGCAATATCTTTCAATTCTTAGCTTAATCGAGGTTTATGGATTTGTTGTAATGCCCAACCATATTCATCTAATTTGGCGCATGCTTGCTAAAAATGGAAAAGAACAACCAGCCGGTTCATTTCTTAAATATACAGCTCATATGTTTAAGCGATATTTAAAAAACCACATTCCCTCGTTTCTGGAATCATTTATTGTAGACGCCCTCAACAAACGATACGAATTTTGGCAGCAAAATCCGTACGCATTCGAACTAACAAAAATGAGGACAGCTTTGCAAAAGCTGAATTATATTCATAACAATCCAGTTTCGAAGCATTGGTGTTTAAGTGAGACTGCTTTGGATTATCGTTATTCTTCCGCGCGATTTTATGAGTATGGCATCGATGAATTTGGATTTTTGAGGAGCATCAATGAAATATTTTGACCCTCTTCATAGAGTTTGCGCTGAGAAAAAAAAGTATCTGAATCTAACTAGAGCGATTTGTAAAGGAATGGTCTTAAACAGGTTTATTTCCACATAAAAAATTCAGCGGCTCGTGGAGACACGAGCCGTGGCGGCATCTTGCTAAGGTTCGCGTCTCCACGGACCGCAGTGATTAATCTGCGTTGGCAGTTCGGCGATGGCGACTCGCGGAGGCACGAGCTGCAATGGCATCTTGCCTGGGTCCATGTGTCCACGAACCCAATGAATAATCGGCTTCGACAGTTCGGTGATGGCGACTCGTGAAGACATGAGTCGTGGCGGCATCTTGCGCGGGTTCGCGTCTCCATGGACCGCAGGGATTAATCTGCGTTGGCAGTTTGGTGATGGCGACTCGCGGAGGCACGAGCCGCGATGGCATCTTGCCTGGGTCCATGTGTCCACGAACCCAATGAATAATCGGCTTCGACAGTTCGGTGATGGCGACTCGTGGAGACACGAGCCGTGGCGGCATCTTGCGCGGGTTCGCGTCTTCACGAACCCAAATGATTAATCTGCGTTGGCAGTTCGGCGATGGCGACTCGCGGAGGCACGAGCTGCGATGGCATCTTGCCTGGGTTCGTGTCTCCACGAACCCAATGAATAATCGGCTTCGACAATTCGGTGATGGCGACTCGTGAAGACACGAGTCGCGGCCGTATATCGCCCGGGCTCGTGCCTTCACGAATTCTTAGTTGACTGTTTTAACCACCGGGCACACAAAGCACACAGGGGATTTCGTCAATAACTCACTTTGCGTTCACTGTGCCCCCGCGGTTTCATCTTTTCGCGAGCGCCGATGGATGGTCTTAACCACAGCGCGCACAAGGAATACACCAGCTGTCTTGCCAATCGATAACCTTTCGGTGCCTTTGTGTTCTGGCGTTTTTTACCGTAGAGAACAAGAGAGCGCAGAGATGTTTTGCTATTTTCTCTGCTTCTCTGCGGTTTTATTTTTTCAACCACAAGGAACACCCAAGGGTTTTCTATAATAATTGGCTCGGTATTCTCCGCGTTCCTCGTGGTTTCATCTCTGCCGCCCCGGTTCAATCTCACTCACTTTTCACCGTCGATTCAAACAATAATTTTACCCTTGGATCGAGTGTTATCTTTTGCGGCTTTTCCATCATGGGAATATGCAGCACGGTTTGCCGCTCTTTCACCGGCAGCGATTTGGTAATAATACCATCTTCAGCACCGCCGGTTATTTGCAATTCCAGTGGAAATTGAAATAACTCGTTTTGTTTTTGAACGATAGTAATGGTCGTTAATTTTTTTGCAGCATCGTATTTCCAGCTAAGATCCAGTTGCGGATGCCCGGCTACATACAACCATTGACGAAAAAACTGCGGCAAACCGGTTCCGCTTACTTCTTCGAATACCCGCTGCAGATCTTCGGTGGACGCATTCTTTCCCGCATACCGGGAATAATAGGTTCTTATACTCCTCCCAAAAACCGAGTCGCCCAACTGGCTGCGCAACATATGCAATACCCATCCTCCTTTTTGATAGCTATTGGGATTTAACAACTGCATGTAATTGGTAATTGAAGAATCCACCACGGGTCGTTGTTTGGTTTTTGTGAAAGCAATTATCTGATCGCGGTCTTCCATCAGCAATTTATCGGCGGCTTCTTTTCCGTATTTATCTTCCACGTACAGAATGGTCATATAGGTCGCAAATCCTTCGCTCAGCCAAACATGGGCCCAGTCTTTTTCGGTAGCCATATTGCCAAACCACTGGTGCGCTATTTCGTGAACGAATAACTGCTCGGCCCCCCGCTCGCCATTGATTGAATTCTCCGAATAAAAAATGGTATTGGCATTCTCCAACCCGCCAAACCTTGTTTTTGATTGAACGTTTGCCAGCTTCTGGTAGCCATAAACGCCCACATTGCGAATGAAAAAGGGAAGTACTTCCGCGGCGATACCATAATCATAAAAGCCTTTTTCTCTTTCTTCCGGGTATACCCAACTGTAAACCGGCACGCAATCTACCATGCCCGCTAACTGAACGGCAAAATGGGCCACACCAATTACCATCACCTTGGTGGGGAGAGGAGTGGTTTCGCGGTAATGCGTAAGTTTTTTACCATTTGGCAGCGAAGTTTCTTCTACCTGCACACCGTTGGCCACCACCTGGTAATGTTCGGGTGCGGTAATAACAAAATCTACGCTGGCTTTATCCGAGGGATGATCCACACAGGGCAGCCAGTTACGCGCGCGATCGGGCCAGTGATCTGCAAAAAAAACACGGTGTTTGTACTTGTTGTTTCCGATAATCAATCCATCGGCAGGAATACCACTATACACAACCACAATATCTTTTTCCATACCCGGAGTTATTTTTTGAGAAAAATTAATCCGGAGACTGTCCTTGTCGTGCTGGAAAGAAATTGGTTGATTATTGTCGAGAACGCCTGCCACTACCATCCCTTTTTTGGCAGCATTCAGTTTGGTTAAATTTAAATAGATATTGTTTGTTTCCTTCAAAGCAGAGAACCTGATAGTAGCCCGCCCTTCCACCAAATCATTCGAATCAGATAGCTTTATGTCGAATCGATAATGCAGGATGTCTATTGCTGCGCCGGGTTTTTGAGAATAGATTTGAGTTGAGAGACAAACAACCAGGCTTAAGCAGGAAAAAAACGTTTTCATTGAATTTGATTTTGTAAACACGGGATGGTGGTGCTACTAATATAACAATAAGTATCTGGAGACGGAAATTGGCTACAACTTCTCCAGCATTTCCACCACCCTCTCTCTTTTCAAAATCAAATATCCCAATCGATCGTTGCTGACTCCTTCTTTCAACTGGTAACTGAATTCCAGTTGATCTTCGTTTACGGCCGTTTCAAAATAACGGAAGGAGATATTCGGGTAACCCTTCAGTTCTTCACCAATTTCATATAAATGCGTGGAAAGAATAAAAAGTGAATTGCGGATTTTAATCAGGCCTTTTATAACCGTGGAAGAACATTTCATGGCATCCTGTACATTGGTTCCCTTGAACAATTCATCTATCAGTACGAGCCATTTTCTTCCATCGTTTATTTTCATGATGGTGTTTTTTATGCGCTGCACTTCGTTGAAGAAATAACTTTCGCCTTTTACAATGTTATCGACCACGTTGATATTGCTGAGCAAGCCGTCGAATATCGAAAGTTCCATTTCCTTTGCAGGAACACCCATTCCCAAATGAGCGAGGAAAACGGCGCAACCCACGGCTTTAATGAAAGTACTCTTTCCGGCCATATTCGCGCCGGTAAGGAAAATGAAATTGCTTTCCTTACTCATGTGCACATCATAAGGAACAGGTGTAGGCAGTAATATGTGATAGAGTTGATGCGCGTCGATCAAAGGTTGCGGGTCGCTGGTAAATTTTGGAAAGCACAAATTTAATTTCTCCGAAGCGATAGCCATCGAATGCCAGGCATCAAAACGACCGAATATGCTGATCAGCTCACTGCTTGAATGGCGAAAATGATCCTTGATAAAATTCCCGTAATAAACAGTCTCCTTCCAGCTAAACGGCTTTGCCGGATCTCGTTTTATAAGCTGCCGGATTATAGGTTTGTTCATCAGGTCGGCTGCCCTTTGCAAAAAATTTCTCACCATCGAGGGGGCATGCTCGTTGTTAAGTATGTCAATCAGCTTCTGCATGCCGCGGAAAAAATCGGCAAAATGGGAAATGGAATAACGTACCAGCGAAAAATCGGGGCTGTGAAAAACTTTATAGGTAAGCGCGTTTAAAAAACTCGCGCTGTCGGGCATGCTATCGATATTGCTATCGTAAAATTTTTCGATTACCATCAGCGTACCGTTGCTGATGCTCGCGGGCCATTGTGCACTATGCTCCAGTATGGAACGAATGATCTGCTGTGTTTCTTCAATTTGCTTGCGGTCGCTGAAGGGATTGTTGAAGAATTTCAACAGCCAATCCTTTCCTTCGATGGTTTGGGTAAAATTAAGTTTGTGAAATACAGAAAATTCCTCTTCGTGGTGGAAGATGCTGAGATCGTTGTAGGTGGTTTGGTCTAAGTTCATGCAAATGGAAAATAAGAAATGAAAAACAAAAAATGAAAAAGAGTTGGGTACCCCATTTCACGTTTTGTTTTCTGCCGGCAATTCGTTTATCACCTGTTGAATGTTAAGCGCTCGCCTTGCTTAGACTCATCCCATACCCCATTTCCATAAACCAGGCGGCCGCTCACGAAGGTATGCGTGATAGAAGCCGGGAACCGAAATCCTTCCAGCGGGCTCCAGCCGCATTTGTAAAGAAGATTCTCTTTGGAAACGGTGGTGGATTGATTCATATCCACCAGCACCAGGTCGGCAAAATAACCTTCGCGGATAAATCCTCTTTCCGAAATTTGGAAACAGGTGGCAACCGCGTGGCTCATTTTCTCTACCACTTTTTCAATGCTGATTCTTCCTTCTTTTACATAATGCAGCATCAGTAAAAGCGGGTGTTGAATAAGAGGCAAACCGGCATGAGCATGGGTATATTGATCCTTTCCTGCCTGTAACAACGGGGAAGGAGCAAGAAAACCGGATTCACTTCTTATAAACCCTTTTTCTTCCAGTGTATGCGGTGCATGATCGGTGGCAATCACATCCAGCCTGTCGTCGAGCAGTGCTTTCCACAATGCTTCGCGGTTATGAGGTGCTTTGATGGCCGGGTTACATTTAATAAGATTGCCTTTACTTGCATAGTCGTTCGAAGTGAAATGAAGATGATGTACGCAAACTTCCGAAGTAATTCTCTTTTGCCCGAGCGGCAGCATATTGGAGAACAATTGAAGTTCTTTCTCGGTAGTAATATGCAGTATATGCAATCGTGTATTGTGCTTCTTTGCCAACTGAACCGCTACAAGCGACGACTCGAAGCAGGCGTCCACATTCCGTATTACGGGGTGATCGGTGGCTTCCAGCGAGTCTTTTTCCTTTTTTATTTTTTCAAGGTTTGATCGTATGATTCTTTCGTCTTCACAATGTGTGGCAATAAGTACTTCGCTTTCGCTGAAAAGTTTTTCGAGGGTAAGATAATTGTCGACCAGTAAACCGCCGGTAGACGATCCCATGAAGATCTTTATACCGCATATATCTTTCTTACGTTGGTTGGTCTTTAGTACCTGTTCCGCATTTTCGTTGGAAGTACCCATAAAGAAAGAATAATTGGCGAGCGAACTCCTGGCTGCTACCTGGTATTTGTCTTCCAGTAAGTCTTGTGTAAAGGCAGGTGGCACAGTATTTGGCATCTCCATAAACGAAGTAACGCCTCCGGCCACGGCCGCCTTTGCTTCGGTATAGATAGTAGCTTTATGAGTGAGGCCGGGTTCACGAAAATGCACTTGGTCGTCGATAACGCCGGGTAATAAATGTTTGCCCTCACCGTTTATTTCTGTAACGGCGCCGGGGCTTTGAATACTGTCGGCAATTTTTTCGATGCGACCGTTGGTAATAAGAACGTCCTGAACACGTGACCGACCTTCGTTTACAACTGTTGAATCCTTAATAAGGTATCTTTGCATAATTCTTAAAATAATAGTCTAAACACCCGGCATGCAATTTATTATAAAAAATCTGTTGCGGATCGTTTTGATCATCTCTCCCTTTTTTCTTTCGGCTCAATCCACTTACCTTCCGCAGGGAACCAAGCACCAGCAACTCATTGATCGGCTCGATATCAAGGCTTCCACCAACACCCCTCTGAATCTTTTGTCTGTAAAGCCCATCAGCCGCAAGCTGGCGGTGCAGTTGGGAGAATACGCCGACTCTGCAGACAAAGCCAGGCCGGGATTTCTGTCGAATGTCGACAGGGCCAATCTTCAAAGCCTTTACATGAACAATAGCGAATGGGTGAGTGGCGATAAAACCGGTTTTGCAAGCAAAAAGAGTATCTGGAATACCTTCTATAAAACAAAGGCCAATTTGCTGGAAGTAGATCAAAAAGATTTCTTTTTGGCAGTGAACCCGGTCTTTCAATTTACAGTTTCCAAAGAAGGTGATAATAGCCAGCGCCTCTTCCAAAACACTAAGGGACTTACCTTTCGAGGTTTGATTGCAAAACGAATTGGTTTCTCTGCTTATCTCACCGATAACCAGGAACGCGGTCCCCGTTTTTATCACCAGCGCATTGACTCATTTGACGCCGTTCCCGGCGCAGGGTTTTACAAGACCTTTAAACAAACAGGAGTGGATTATTTCGATGGGCGCGGTTCCATTAATTTCAACGTAACCCGTTATATCGATTTTCAATTTGGATACGATAAGAATTTCATCGGAAACGGATACCGGAGTTTGTTTCTCAGCGATTATGGAAACAACTATCTGTTCCTGAAAATAAACACAAAGATCTGGAAGCTCAATTACCTAAACCTGTTTATGGAGCTTAATCCGCGTTACAACAGGGGTGCGGGAGATAATCTTTTTGATAAAAAATATGCAGCGATACGCCACTTGAGTTTCAACGCCACCAAATGGTTGAACCTCGGCGTTTTTGAAGCGGTATTGTTTGGCAGAAAGAACAATTTTGATTTTACCTATCTCAACCCCGTAATGTTTTTACGAATTGCCGAACAGCAAAACGGAAGTGCCGATAATGCGCTGGTGGGTTTCGATTTCAAGGCAAATATCGCGCGCAGGGCACAGGCATACGGGCAGCTATTACTCGATGAATTTTTTCTGAAAGAGATAAGAGCCCGAAGAGGCTGGTGGGCGAACAAATTTGGTTTACAGTTAGGCGCTAAATACATCGACGTTTTTAACATAAAGAATCTGGATCTACAAGCTGAGGTGAACCTGGTTCGACCCTTTACGTATTCGCACAGCGATTCTGTTTCCAATCACACGCATTTCAACCAGCCGCTGGCGCATCCCCTGGGAGCCAATTTTGCAGAATGGATTGGCATTATTCGTTACCAGCCACATCCTCGTTGGACCACTTCCGTTCGCGTGATGTATTGGAAGCAGGGAGTTGACTCAGCAAATGCCAATACCAATTTCGGCAGTAATATTTTCAAGCTGAATACCAGTCGCCCGGCCGGCGATTATGGATATGAGATAGGATCGGGCATTGCTACCAAAACGGTAAACATGCAGTTGCTGGTTTCGTACGAAGTTTTCGAGAATCTATTTATCGAAATGGCGGGAACATTCCGAAAACAAAGTAAACCGGCTGGAACCGTTACTATCGCCAACGCTACTTATTTTACTGCAGGGCTGCGCATGAATATGTTCAGGAGGGAGTACGATTACTAACACTTCGATGGAGATGCGCGCGGATGGTTGAGTAAAAGATTGAGCAGGGAAATGAATATGCAAACAACGTCAATAGTTCAGCAACAAACTAAGGCCAATCGGCCAAAAAAAGCTGCAACAGTTCTCCTTTAACAAACGAGTCAGACCCGAAGGGTCAGACTCACCTCATCCCTCAAATATCAGTGAAAAAATAATCATCCTCGAACTCAATCGATCAATGGTATTTGAGAACTTCAGGTTAGCATCGCGGCTATGCGTATTGATGAGGCCATTGCTTATTTTCAACTCGGGCGATAAAATGAATACCGGGAAATAAAAATTGAAACCGATTCCGGCTTCTACGCCAAAATCGGTCGACCGAAGTTTCACGAGATTTTCCGCGCGGCGCGCTGTTGAATTCGAAGCCAGGTCGTATTCAAATTTTACTCCCCCGAACATGTATACACGGAAATTATTGATACGATCGCTTCGGAATTTGAGATGTACCGGGAATCCAAGCAGGATCGATTCCACCTGTTTGGTCATGAAAGTGTCCTCTTCCCTTGACCTGTCGGGCGTTTTGAGATTGTAGGTTAGATTTTTATACGAGAAAAGCAATTGCGGGAAAACCGCCCTCAGTTCGAATCGCCTATTGATGCGGAGCGTATGAATACCCGCTAAACCGAAGCCGCCGGTATTGAGCGGATTGATGGACAAAACGCTGTCTTGCCCAAGAAAACGAGGATGCTGTTCCAGTAAAAAACGGGAATTGTTATACATGAGCGCTATGCCCAGGTAATATTTTTTATCGTCGTGGTTGGGGAGATTCAGCTCCACTTCCTGTGAAAAAGACCGCACAGTACTTACGAATAAGAACAATGCCAGCAAAACAGAACTCAGCCCGATTTTTTTATTCCGCAATAAATAGTGCATATTCCTAAGCTCAACCTTTTTAAGGTGGTTTCCGAAAATCCGGTTTGTTGTAAAATGTGTAGAAATGTTTCGCCTTCGGGAAATGTTTTTACTGAGTTATTTAAATATTGGTATGCGTCTTTGTTTTTAGATAGCCATTGCCCCGCTTTAGGAGCAATTATGTTCATGTACCAGTTATAAATTCCGCTGAACCCTCGTTTCTTCGGCTTCGAAAACTCCAATATCACCAGCTTACCGCCCGGCCTCAATACCCGCAACATCTCGGCAAGCCCCTTCTCCAGGTTCTCAAAATTCCGTACTCCAAAAGCCACGGTTACGGCATCAAACGTATTTGCAGGGAAGTTTATTGCCTCGCTATCCCCCTTCAAAAGCTCTATATGGTTATTTAACAATAGCTTAGACACTTTCTGCCTTCCCAATTGCAGCATTCCTTCCGAAATATCTATGCCAATTATCTGCTGGGGGCGGAGATATTTATAGGTCATAATCGCCACATCGGCCGTGCCGGTTGCAACATCCAGTACTTTTTCGGGCTTGATTTGTTTGAGTTCGGCAATTGCGCGACGGCGCCAATAGATGTCGATGCCTCCGCTCAGGAATCGGTTGAGAAAATCGTAGCGAAAGGCAATCTGGTCGAACATGCCCGCTACCTGATCCTTCTTGCTTTTATCAGAATCTTTAAAGGGTACAACGCTATCGTGCTGGTATTTCGACATGGGCGGCAAAGATAATGAGAAGCTGCAAGCTATCAGCAGCATGCTATTGGATTTACCGGCTTGCAGTTCGTGCTTGCTGCTACTGGCTTATCTTGCAACCATGATCATCAAAAAAGCAGAATACCTGATCAGCAGCCCCGATTACCAGCAATGCCCCAAGGCCGACAGGCCCGAGTATGCTTTTATCGGTAGAAGCAATGTGGGCAAATCTTCACTGATTAATATGCTTGCCGATAACCAGAAGCTGGCAAAAACATCTGCATCGCCGGGTAAAACGCAATTGATTAACCATTTTGATATGGTATCGGTTCGCGATAACCCCGAAAAAAATGATGCGGGCACCAAATGGTATCTGGTAGATCTTCCCGGTTATGGGTATGCAAAAGTTTCTCAAAACAGCCGGCGGCGCTGGGAACAAATGATCGAGAATTATCTCCGGAAAAGAGAAAACCTGGTAAATGTATTCGTGCTCATCGATAGCCGCCATAGCCCGCAAAAAATTGACCTTGATTTTGTAAACCAACTCGGCAAATGGGAGATTCCCTTCTGCCTCGTGTTTACCAAAGCCGATAAGGAAACCCAAAAAGAAGTGAGCAAAAACGTAAAAGCATTTTTGGATGCCATGAGAAAAACCTGGCAGTTTTTACCGGCTCATTTTGTAACCAGCGCCGTAAAAAAGATGGGGAGGGAGAAGTTGCTGGCGTTTATTCAAGAATGCAATGGGAATGAGGGAATGAGATAATTAGATAATGAGGCAATGGCGAATGAAGGAATGGCGGATGGCGAATGCGGGGTATTTATAATTACGATAAAAATGTTGCTTGCACGTTAATCAGAAAGTTTAAGGGTATCTACCATTTTATTTGAAACCCAAAAAAAGATCACCGATCGATGGCACTCGGGGATTACTAAATCCGCCATCCGCCATTTCCTCATTCGCAATAAAAAAACAGGATACTGTTAAGAGAGTAGAAGTTAAGATCGTGTTGGTCACGACCGGAAATAAAAAAACCCTCCGGAAATACGCAGGGCTTAGTTGACTACTTTGTTGGCACAACTGCTACTCGCAAAGGCCTCCGGTTTGGCTTTAAAGGCAAAGCCCATTCCGAGTATGTATCCCATTGCTTCCTTAAGCGCATCATTGCTTTTGAAATGCGGGTTGGTGTTGATATCGGCATGAACTTCCATGTCTACATCGTACACCGTAAACAGGTTGCAGAGTTCGTAAGCAATTTCAATGCTTTTGGCAACTTCTACCAGCATGCGTTCCTTGATAGAAAACTCCTGCCTTGTTTTTTCGTTGTGAATGAACATGAACCCGCCATGCCCCTCGCGCAAAAAAACAATTACAGTAGCAAATTCTGTTTCGGAACCTTTTACCTGGGAATCGGTGCCGATACAAACCTTGAGTTTGTATCCCTTTTCGGTTTCGCGCCGGATAGCGCTTTCAACGGCTTCTACAATCGGGATATTGATCGGATCGCCATTAAATCTTCGCCATTTCATATGCATAATCAAATGGGTTTTCCGAATTTACGAAAAACCCATCAATTATGCTAGTGTACGGATTATTGTTTTATTAATTTGAAACTCTGGCTGCCAGACGAGTTGACTACTCGTAGTATGAATAGTCCTTGTGGTATATTGGCTACAGGCAAATAATCATTGCCCGGCATTATCCTTCCATTTTGCAACAGGCTTCCCCGCTGATCGAGTAATTGGTAATGGAATTCTTTGGTAGCCAAATAACGAATATCGTTCTTGACAATAGTCGAAAGCAAATGAAAATCGCCCGCGGCCTCGCCCTTCAGCACAATTATATTGGAATAAAAAGTTTTTTCATCGGCAGCACTTACCAGCCTGATCCGGTAGTAAACCGTTCCGCTTGCGAACGGGCTGTATTCGTAACTGCGAATTTCGGAGCCGATTTGATCAATTGTTTTAAAGTTAACTCCATTGGCAGAAGATTGTATCTCTACCTGTTTAATTGTTTCATCCCCCTCGTAAATCCAGTTTAACCGGTGCTTGTTTTTTTCTGTTCTGCCAAACAATTGCAAACGATTAACGGGAAGCACTCCCGCCAATGAACCATTGATGGAATAATAGCCCAGGCTTCCATAGTCGGCTAAGAATGCATTGGCTACTCCTTCAACTACGATATAATAAGTACCGCTATTGAGATTGGTATCGACTCCGGCGTTCAGAAGATTGCTGGGGTTATAACGGCTTAATGTATCTCCATTTTGATCGAGCAGGGTAACACGTATGTCTACATTTGCGCCGGCATTTCCGCTGCCTACGCTTTGGGGATTGGCACTTAAACTAAGATGATTGGTGGCAGCCAAATCAAGCCTGAACACATCTTTATCGGGAGAATTATTGATAATACCCGATGCCTGGAAATTATTTGCAAGAACGGTTACAGCCGTTGCGGTACTGTGGTTATTGCCATGCTCATCACTTCTCAATCCAATATTGTTAGGACTTCCCGCAATGATATCGATATCGCTCTGGAAGCTAGTACAGCCATATGCATTGGGTCCATTGTGCCAGGTAGTACTGTTTCGGTAATAACCCACACCCATGATAGGCGCCCAACTGATTTCACCACTTCCCTGCCCCGAACTGTATTCGGCTGTTTTGATACAGTTGACGTCGTAGCTGCTCTGGTGCTGCAATCCTAAAGTGTGGCCTGCTTCGTGCGAGGCTGCTTCGGCAATATTCTTCACATTGTTATTCAATAGGCCACTGAAAACCCAGGCCGGGGTATCATCGCCCCAGGTAAAACTGCCTACATAGGCCACACCTCCGGCAGCGCCGTACCATTGATACGTAGGAGTGATAATAACTCTTGTTCTTTTATTGATAGGGGCGCTTGCGTACACGGTAGAATCGGTAGTGATATTGATATTAAAAATCCGGTAATCTTCTGCCACGCGGTTAAATATTTCCGTGATAGCAGCAGAGGATAAACCGGAAGCTTGTGCATTGATGGGCCCTCCCCAGTTCCAGGAAGTACCCTGCACGTATTGCCCGTCGAAATCGAGGAAAATCACTGCCTGCGCAAGAGGATAACTGTTTAGTTTCACCGATTGCGTCCAGCCAGACAAGTGAATCATTCCCGCAAGGAGTACGGACAAAATAGCTTTCATGAGACAGATTTTTGACGGGGTTAGGGATTAATGGGTTTTACTCGTAGTGTGCTGTTTATTCGGTCATGAAATATTTTTGAATTTTCTTTTCGAAATAAAAGCTTTGGTTTTCCTGTACCAATTCAAGTAAGTCGCCCGATTGCGGGTGAATAATTCTTCCAACCAATTTTTGTGGCCGACCTGGTTCTTCTATCAACGATAAACTGAATAGTGCGCCGGGATATTCGTCAAGCCTGATATTAATACTGGTGACAGCGGGGTTTCGCAGAACTTTCTCGGAGATAGTGCCGTTCAGTTTGCGACCTCCAGGAAGCGTCAGGGAAATTTTACTTGGGGCGACCGACTTAAATAAGGCAAAAAGTTCATTCGTAATACAGTCGCTGCGTTGGGGAAGTTGGGAAAATATAAAGGGCTTGTCGGGAATATGCTGCTTAACGGGAATGGTTTCCTGGGAATTTGCAGTGAAACTAAGTAACACGCACAACCCGAAGAAACCGGCTTTGTAGCGGTTTTTCATCAACAGGATCTTTTGGATTTTAATAAACAGATTTCTTGGGTACGATCAACAACTGGAATCTGATACAAAGATCATTAACGGGCGATTTGCCCGAAATATTTTGTAGCTAAGTGCAAATTTGCGTTGAATCAAGCAAGCACTAATGCACTCGTAAAATTGCTTAGTATTGTCCCGTACTGAGTAGCACTAAAGTGCAGGCTTCCATGAAAGGAATTCCTTCTTTTTGAAGCAAGTGCTGGAGTTCTTCGTTTTCGGTGCCGGGGTTGAACAGTACCCTTTTAGGCCTTAACGAAACGATGTATTGATAATAAGGTTGCTGGTGTTCGGGGTTGAGGTAAAGAGTAACTGTATCAACTTTTGGAAAAGGAATGGGATCGGTTTCCACGGCTACGTCCTGCACCTTCATTTTTCTTCTGCCGATAGCAACAACGGGGTGGCCAAATTTACGAAGCCGGTCGATGGCGAGGTAACTGTATCGTGATGGATTATCGGAAGCACCCATCACCAGTGTTTTCTTTAACGAATTCTGCATCTCCAAAACTAATGAAAAGATGCATCGAAGTTCTCACTAAAGGGGGCTCTAGTCAATATTTAATAGCAGGGCTTTGATTTGTTAAAATGATTTTATGATTCACTCATTATTTACATTTTCATGATTGCGCAGTTCTAAAAAATGTGATACGCCTTCCTGGGAGTTTTCATTACAATGTCTCTTGCCGCCTCCTCGAGTTTAGGGTATTTAAACTTAAAACCCGATTGAATTAGTTTTGCCGGAAGTACCCATCGGCTTTTCAATAGCAGTTCCGTTTCGGTACCTATTATTCCGGCTCCCAGTTCCAGCATCCAGTTAAAGGCGGGCAAACCGAATTTGTGTCCGGTTAGCTTTCTGAGGGTTTTCATGAATTCATCATTGGTTACCGGGCTTGGAGAAGAGCAGTTGTATATTCCCTCCATTTCGGAATGGTCGTAAAACCATTCGATCGCGCGTGCCAGGTCTTCGATATGTATCCAGCTATAACGTTGTTGCCCGTTGCCCTGCCTTCCTCCCAACCCAAACTTCAGCAGGTTGAAGTAGGGGATCATCACACCGCCCTCTCCCAGGGTAATGGCAGTTCTGATTGCAATCTTGCGAGTGAAAGGAGTGCGCTGCTCGAAAAAACTCTTCTCCCACAATTTGCATACTTCCACAGAAAAATCCAGGTCCAGCTTTTTTACCTCCTCCGATTTACTACCATATTTAACTTTATTCCACCATTTTTTCCATTTAAACCGGATTTGATCGAGTAAGGAGAATGGCATGTTATCTTTTTTCCAATCGCTGATTATTCCGTTGAATTCGTCGTTGGCTTCGTGCAGCGAATGCTGGTAAATAGTAGCGGATGCTGCATTGATCCAAAGTTTCGGCGGATGTGTGCATGCCCGAATAGCGGCCCCGATGGTGGCGGTAGCATTAACGCGGCTCTCGATGATTTCTCTCTTGTTTTTTTCATTGTACCGGCAGTTAACGGATTTGCCCGCGAGGTTAATAACAATATCCGATTGTTCCAATTCTCCTGCCCAATGTTTTTCTACATGCAGCCCGTCCCACCGCCAATAGGTAACATTGTAGCCATCTGCGGCTTTTACCAGTTTCTTGCTGTAATTATTGTTGTGCCCATTCACCGACTGGCGGCTGATGAGGATGACCCGGTTCTCTTTTCCAAAATAACGGGCCAGTGCCTGCCCAATAAAACCAGTGCCTCCTGTGATAATAATTTTCTTTTGTTTCATATTTATAAGTTGAAGGGGTTAAAAATATACCAGGTAAATAACAGGCTGCTGCCGGTATTCAAAACAAGGGTGAGCGGCCTGTTTGCCGGACTACCTACAAATCGCATCCTGCGTGTATACTCTTTTGTGAGAAAAATGGCGACGAGGGCCAGGTAAAGAAAAAGAATAATAGAAGGAACCTGTATTAAACTGGCTGCAATCGGCAACGGTGCCATTGCTAAAAGAAACAAAAGACCCATCATCGCATGCTGACCGAGGTACTCGAATCTTTTCTCCCTCGGAAAGCAAAAGGAAAACAAATAATTAATGCTTGCCAACAGCAAAGCCGCGACCAACAATTGTTTTGTGGAAATAGCAGAAACCGAAAGAACAGGCCGCACTGCATGGTAAGCTGCGGGGAGTAAACTCATCGCGAGTAGTAATGAAAAAGAAATAAACAGTAGCCTGTATTTGATATTGAATTCCGGTGAACAATCTATCTCACCCTTTCCACATTTTTTTGCCACCACTACCTTTCGATTCAATGAAACAAGCTTATATAGTTTTTTAAGGAACCAATACACGGGTTTGACTGATGCAAACTTTTTCACGGGGGGAAAATTTTGCCCGAGTATCAACAACAAGGCATCCAGTCCATAAACAACTTCGCCTTTCTCCGTGTCTATTAATGGGATTTCATTTTTTCCTTTGTCGAAATCGATTTGAGATAACAAGGATTCAGGAGCAACCGAAAAGGCAATTCGATTTTCTGCGCTCAGCAGCCTGTATTTAACAAACAGGCCGGTATACCAAACGCATAGCGGGCAGTGATCGTCGTAGACTAGTATTTTATTCGATGTTTTCATATTTTCAGTAAATTTTGAAATATCGAGTTTAAATAAAAACCGGCGAACCGGTTGTTGCTTTTTCAGGTTTTACATTTTTCGCGTTTCTGCGATGCAGGTACCGCAATACAGAATGGCGAGGGCAGGGGTCCAGAACAACATGGCTGCCATAAAGCTGAGAAGATTATCGCCGGGCACCAGGGCGAAAACAATCCCGGTAATCACGGTAAGTGCCAGTAACAACAGGTAGATCCTTCTTGCCTTTACCCTGGGAAAATCGCGCGATACAAAATGTACAATCACACTTATCAGTTGCCATCCGCCTACCAACAGGTAACCGGATATGAATGTATTACTCAATATGCCAGGTGCATTGATCATATTTGCGATCACCGCTGTTATCATCAGCAATACCTGAACGATACAATCGATTTGTTTGAATTTTTTCATGGGAGCTTATTTGAAAAGCTTCATAAGGTTTCCCACAAACCAGTTCTCATCGGCTTTTACCAGCGCATCCAGCATCTTATCGGCCTGGTTTCCGAACCGGCGAATGCCGTTAACCGTATCGGTAAACTGTTTTACGTTTTTATCTTTTTTATCGCCCTCAACATTTTCCAGTTGTTCGAGTAGCTTCAGCATAGGATTGAGCTCTCTTTTCTTTCTCTCCTTTACTATTTGCGTGGCCACTTTCCAGATATCTTTTTCCGCACTGAAATATTCCTTTCTTTCACCGGGAATGATCACACGGTCCACCAATCCCCAATCGATTAATTCCCGGATATTCATATTCGCATTGCCGCGGCTCACGTTGAGTTGTTCCATGATATCGTCCTGGCTCAGGGGGTCAGGACTCACCAGTAACAAAGCATGTATTTGGGCCATGGTTCGGTTGATTCCCCAATGCGTTCCAAATGCTCCCCAGGAAGAAATGAATTGTTGTTTGGCTTCGGCAAGTTTCATAAACGTCGTTTTACTGAGCCAAAATTAAGACGTAGTTCTGAATTTTCAAAACTTATTGAAAGATTGTTCAAATTGGGGGCTGAAGAGTTGTATTTGCTGCTGACACAAAGCCTGGGAACGGAACGCAGGCCCTGGACATTATCTGGTTTCCGGCGGGCAGTCGAGTGTACGGTCCCTTTTTCTCCCGGTAAAATTGAAAGGACGCAAGGTGATGGCGAGGTACCCCCCTCCTTTATGAATACTCTTTTTGGAAAAGATATATGCAAGATTATGCAGGCCGAACAGGACAGGTCCCGCCTTTACCGCTGCACCCACCCAAAACTGTTTTTGGGTGTTAAAGCTAACCGGCATATAAACACCAAGCCGTCTCGTTTCCCAGCGTGGCGTGACGGTGAGCAAGTTCATCTCTTTTACATAAAACCATTTTTTGCCGAATATGCCCGATAAATTAACCGACAGCTCGGCATTGATAAAAAAATTATCCTGTACATATCGGTCCACATTGGCCACCAAACGGGTTGGATTGATGACGCGGAAAACACCGCCAAGGGAACTGAATTGATTCGCAACGGTGGCAAGGCTATCATTGAAGATTTGAAGGGAATTGATTGTAGAATCGAACTTGTTGTTGATATCAACGCTCGTAATTCCCGTGCGTACGCCGCTGGCAGTTCTGCTTTGGGTTCCGTATTTGTATTGATTTACTCCAAAGTCGAGTAGCGACAATCCCAGTTTCCATTCATAGTCGAAATAATCATCTTCCCCAAACAATGGCGCCGCCTGCGGTCTGACCAGCCATTCTATTCCCGCATCGATGGAAATACCGCCTTCGGTGTACTGTAAAAAATTGCGGATGTTTTGGGCGGTAGAGTTTTCATCGACCCAGCGATCGTAATTCGACGAATAACCATAGCTGGCGCTTGCATTGCCAATATCGTAATTAGGTGGAATAGCCGTTGGGATCCGGTTAAACCTGGCATTTCCAATACCGGCATGCGCACCCGAAATACCCCTGCTCAGCTTGAGCGTGGCTCCTGCATTCAACCTGCTCACTTCATTATCCAAAACAGTGACTGCATAAGTGCCGTATAACTCAATCCAGCTACTATTGATAGCGTCTGCACCTAATGGCTGGTTGCGTTCATTCAGTGTGAGGAACTGGCTCACCTGCTGCAGCGTATCGAAGAAATTGTATTCGCTGCTGCGGGCCCAGATATAGTTTCTCAGGTTGGCCCCAAACGCAATAGCATGTTTTCGATTGAGGGCAATGCGTGCGTTCAGCAGATTAACATTCACGCTGGCGATGGCATATCTCGACTTCAATCCGCCTTCAAAGATGTATTCGGAATTGGAAGGTTTGGATAACAATGAGTAATTGCGGATAGTAACAATATTCGTGCTTGCTTTAGCCTGTATGCCTATTAGCGTGAGATCCCATTTGAAAGGGTTGTTTACAATAGACGAAGGATTGTTGTGAACACCCAACCCCCCTGCCAACGAAGAACCCTGTATGGCATGGTAATTTTGGGCCGATGCCAGCAACGGTACGGACAATAAAATGAATAAGAAATATCTTTTTGTTCCGGTCATTACCCTAAACATACTAAGCTTTTGCTAAAATGGTTGCCCATGTGTTTGTCTTATTAAAAAACTGGCCAGTTTCGGGAAGGGCTTAACGATCGACAGTAAAAAATTAGACAGGGAGCTGCTTCCAAAAAACCTTTGTAAAATACGTCCCATCATAAGGCGGTGCCCGAAGTGCTTTTCCCATTGCTGGGTGTATTGCTGTTCCATATCGAAGCGGTTAATCTTTCCTTGCAAAAATTCATCGATTTGTTCAAAAGCCAGTTTACTTCCGTGCAGCGCCATACTCATTCCATTGCCACAAAGGGGAGTAATCATGCCGGCGGCATCGCCAATCAGCAACACATGGTTTTCTACCTGTGTTTTTTTGTTAAAAGAAATACGGGATATGGTTATGGGTTCTTCGTACAAAAACTCTGCCGCTGTAAAGAGCTGGTGAAGAAACGGGTTTTTCATCAGTATATTTCTTTCGGCCAGGTGAATATCGTTTTTATTCCGATGAAGATTATGCGCCGTAGTCAGATAACAAAGGCAGTATTTGTTGTCTTCGATCTGCGAAATGCCGCAATAGCCGTTTTCAAAATTGTGCAAAGCAATCAGGTCCGAAGGGTGGTTGATTCGAATATGGTATTTTACCCCCACAAAGTGATTGAGTTTATTTGGTCGCTTTCGCGTAAAATGTCTTTTCCATTTTACATCCAGGTTACTTCTTTTGCCAAAGGTTCCGGCAGCAATGGTTGACTCCACCTCACCTTTGTTGGTAAAGAGTATAAAGCGGTTGTTGCGGTAAACCACATCCATCACCCTTGTATCTTCTTTTACTGTCACGCCTTCTTTTTTTGCAATGCCGGCCAGGGTATGATCGAGCATATAACGGCTGATCCCAAAACCACCCAATGGCAATGCATGTTCAATAAAATTTCCGTTGGGAGCGCTGATCATTACACGGCTGATTTGCGGCAACTGCATATCGCTGAGCGGTACGCCAAGGTCTTGCAGAAAATTCCAGCTTTCGTGGCTGATATATTCGCCACAAACCTTGTGAAAGGGATATTTCTCTCTTTCGAACAATATAGTTTTATAGCCGGCCCTTGCCGATTGAATAGACAAGGCAAGGCCTGCCAACCCGCCACCAATTATTGCGATATCGTAAACTGCTGCCGCTTGCATATATGCAAACCGTAAAGATAGCCATTGAGCCCATATGTTTTTATTAACAAATAACGACGGTGTATATTCTTTGGTACACGAACTCTACTGTCTTTGATGTTGTCGAATTGTTAAATGAACTTGTCAGCAGCAGGCCTGCCTGCTTTGCAAATAACTTTGCAAGAATGAAAATATCGAAGCGAAACATTGCTAAACTGCTTTTGGCCTTTTTCCTTAAGTCGATGCTGATTGTTGCAGTAGTGGCCGACCTGTGCAGTTTCGACTTTGGTAATTCAGTTCCGATCGTAGTAACTGAACTCGATTTTGAAAACGATTTTACTCTCAATGATTATTCGATGGAGCACCCGGAAGAGGAAGAGGAAAAGGAGAGTTTTGAAAACGGATTTAACCTGGGCGAATACAGGAAAGTTAAAATTACATACCAATATCCTCTCCGTTTCGCAGAGCAGTTTTTACCTGACACTGATGAACAAGTTACCCCGCCTTTCCATCCCGATCTTCTTTGCCCGCCTCCGGAGTTTACTGTCTGATCTTTAATCTTTCTTGCAACCAACCCGGTATACCTGCGCCCAGTATACAGCGTGGGAATTTTATTTTTCAAACAAATAACATGATTAGCTTCCAGGAAATTCTCGACAATAACCAGAAATGGGCCAACCGGCAATTGCAAAAAGATCCCGGTTTTTTTTACGCGCAACAACAACTGCCGCATCCCGACATACTCTGGATTGGATGTACAGAACACCGCATACCCCCGCATCAATTGATAGGCTTGCCTATGGAACGTGTTTGCGCCATTCACAATATTGCAAACGTGGTATCGCATACCGATCTCAGCCTGATGAGCATATTGGATTACGCGGTTTCCTTTCTCAAAGTAAATCATATTATCGTTTGCGGGCACGATGGTTGCGGTGGCGTAAAAGCGGCCGTTGCCAAAAACGGTTTTGGCGTGGTAGGCAAATGGCTTCGTTCCATCCGGGAATTTGGTAGTAAGCGGAAAAACAAACCTGTAAATGGAAAAGATCACTCCTCATTATCACCGGTTGAACTGAATGTGGAAGAACAAATACTTGATCTTGCCCGAACCTCGATTATACAAAATGCATGGAAGGAAAAAAAACTTCCCCACCTGCACGGATTGGTATACGATCCTAAAACAGGTCTCCTGCGCAGGGTGGTGGAAATGATACCAGGAACACCGGTGGACGACGTGGTAGTAATACGCTAATTTCTTTATTTTAAATCAACCTGTACATGATGAAGCTAAAAACCTATTTCTTTTTTTGGATGCTGCTCTCGGTAGTAAAATCAAATGCTGCTGAAAAAAACGATACGCTGATTTTGGAGAAACCACTTGATGCTGAATCCGCACATCTTATCGAGCACCCCAAAAAGCAGAAAATTAAACTATCGCATGCCGAGCCGCTTTATGTAGATCTTATCCGCGACCTGGGTGCCCGCAAAGGTGAAAAAGAATGGAACATGGCTTTTGGTATTACCGATAACCAGCAGTACGATAGCTATTCTGCTTTGGTTGAATACGAATGGGCGCCTGTTGACCGGCTGGGTGTAGAAATCGAAACTCCTTTCACTTTTTATTATACAAACCGGATGAATGGAGATAGCTTCAGTGCACCGGGAAGCCGATTGAACAGCCTGAAGGTTGCAGCACAATACACGATACTTGTAAGCGAAAAAGCAAAAACCTCCATCGCGCTCGGTTATCTTCACGAATTTGAGATGCCCGAGTTCCGGCTTTATAAAAAGCAGAAACTCTGGAAAGGAAACCTGTACAACCCATTCCTGGTAGCGGCGCGCCGTTGGGGCAGCAATTTTCACTCACTTCTTTATACAGGTACTGTAATTGAACAAAGCTTTTCCCATAAAACACATGCACGTTTCCAGTTAAATTCGAGTGTTCATTACCTGATTGCAAATACCAGGAATTTCATAGGAGTGGAATTCAATAAGGATTGGAGAAAAAGAGATTTTGATATGGTGGTACGTCCTCAAATGCGCGTGGGCATTGCCGATAACCTGCTCGTGGGAATTGTAGCGGGTATTCCGGTGAAAAGGGAAACACAACGCTTCAGTAGTTTTATTCGATTAATTTATGAACCGGGACATAAGGTCAGGCATTTATGAAATTTGTGTAGCTGAAACAGAAAAAATACAACGTAAGAATTGAAAGCCGTTCGATTGTTGTTAGTCGAAGTTTATAGATGTTTACCTTGCGCGATCCTCAAACTGATGCCAATAATTGCTGGCTTATTGTACTGCGATAATCAGCCAGCGAAATGCCCATTTCCATTCGATGGTAGAAGAGTTTTGACCGGCGCCCTGCAATAAACGATTCCATTCTTTCCTGGTGAACCCTCTCAGCACCGAAAGAGGCGCATCGTTTTTTACCAGGTAACTCCTGGAAAAAGCGGCGGTTAACCATTTGATGGAATAATAGGCCAATGCATGCCGGTGGAGATCGTTAATAAAATAACCCGATTCACTTTGTTCTTTCATCCATTTGAGTTGTTGAATCAATTCTTCATCGGTAAAATGATGGCAAAAGAGGGAAGAAAAAATGATGGCGGGTTTTTTTGAAAAAGATACGCGGGTATAATCACTTATCACCCATTCTACCGAAGCCAGCTTCCGGCAGTTTTGCCTGGCATAGTCGATGCAGTCGGGATTGATATCAATGCCAATAAAACGAACAGGGATATTTTCTTCCAGGCACCATCGGTCAATTGCCTTGAGGTTATCGCCGCCACCACAACCAATTTCGCAAACGATCAACGGCTCGGTTGATGAAAATTTTTGTTCGCGGTATTTTAAAATTTTTTTCAGACCTGCAATAGTAATGGCATGGCCACCCAGCCAGCTATTGATGAATTCCAGTTCCTGCATATTGCGGCGGATAGCTTCGAACGGAATATCGTTCCGGTCGAGTAATTCTTTTTTATCGGATCGAATAGAAAAATCGGGCATCAGTATGAAGCTACAAAAGTTTCCATAGTAAGGCCCGGTCCAAATGCGGCGGCAAATAAAGGGGCCGGGGATGCATGCTGCAAGGCGGCCTGCTGCAAAATTTTTTTGAGCACAAATAAAAGCGTGGGAGAAGACATATTCCCGTATTCCTTCAATACCTGGTAACTTTCTTCGAACGTATTTTCCGGAAGTTGCAGCGAGCGGCCGATGACATCTACAATTTTTTTACCGCCGGGATGCACGCACCAATACCGGATATCTTCCTGCGAATATCCTGTTTGTGCGAGGGCGCGATTTACTAACGGAGCAAAATCTTCTTCAATCAAATCGGGAACATAGCCGCTCAGGGTCATCAAGAATCCGGTAGATGAAAGTTCCCAGCTCATATCTTTTTTACCCTTTGGTACTATTTCGGAATAGAAATGCTGCAGTTGAAGCCCTTTGGCAGGATGCTCATCGTGCACCACGAGGGTAGCGGCGCTGCCATCGGCAAACAATAAACTCGAAGCGATATTATCAATGGTAGCCTCGCGCTGGAAATGAAGTGTACAGAGTTCTGTGCATACGAGCAACACCTTTGCTTTTTTTTCGAGACGGCAAATGGCATCGGCCATTTTGAGGGCATGAATGGCTGCATAGCAACCCATGAAGTTGACGGAGCTGCGATAAATGGTGCGGGGCAGTTCCATCAGTTCCATCAATTGCAAATCGAGACCCGGTGCGCTCATTCCAGTACAGCTTACCGTTATGAGATGAGTAATCTCTTCCTCTTTGGCTTTTCCCTCGAGGCAATGCCGGATGGCATCGAGCGACAGCGGAGCTGCAAAGCGCTGGTACCAGTTCATGCGTTGCTCCAGCGAAGGAAAGGGTTCCATATTTTCGGAATGAGGATAAAATTTCCATTCGGGCAGGGGGCGGCTGTAATCGCCAATCACCGAATAGCGTGTATCGATGCCGCTATGCTGGTAAAGAAAACGGAGTTTGCGCTTATCGGCTTCGTTCAGCGCATATACGTTTTGCATGAACTGCAGGATGTCTTGCTGATGATGTCGGTAAGCCGGAACGGCTGTGCCGATGGAAATAATCTTACTCAAACCACCTCCTGATTAATAAGGTTATGAAAGCAATATTGGTGCAAACAGAGGCCAGCAGGTTCATGCGCATTGTATGGTTGAAATCGGCATAACGCAAATCTCTCCATACTTTAAAGGCCCAGTTAAAGAAATATACGAGAACAGGCAGCAATAGGGTGGCCAGTATAAAAAAATAATTTGGCTTATTTTGTTTAAGATAATAAACAAATAAACTACCCATTGCTAAACTGTAAACAATGGCGGTAAATACAAAAGTTCCCCGGTAGCCCAATAGATAGCTGATTGTTCTCACTCCATCTTTTTTATCGGCCTCGTGCTGATAGATCTGTGTTAAGGGATAAAAGCTACCCATCAATAAACTTGCCGACATCATTGGCAATAGGGGTAGTTCCTTTATTTTACCTGCACTGCTTCCATGATAAACCATGAAGAAAGTTACTGCACCCTGGAAGAGAGTAACCGTCAGGTAACCGACAATCGGGTATTTTTTTAAGCGTATGCCGCGATAACTATACGCACGTGAGGCAAGTATATAGGCTAACACACAAACTGTGAATATATAACTGATAAAGATCGATAGTAACAACGCTAATACGTCCATTGCTATGCTTACAACAAACAATTGCCGTGTTGGTTGCAGGGGGCGGGCAATGCCTCCGATACTTTCTTCGTCGCGATCCATATAGGAGTTGTAACCGTTGCTCGAAGGATATACCAGTACATGCAGAATGAAAAATATAAGCAATGCATCCTGCCAATTGATATCGGGAACTTCGCTGAGGGCAAAAAGATAAACGGGTAATAAGAAAAACGAAAAATGAAAGCGCAGGAGTTGGATGGTGGAAGGAGAAAGCATAGGGGAAGATAGGATAATTGGGCGGGAATCGCGCCTGCCTCCAACGAAGTTGGTGGGAAGCGAGCAGCGTGCTTTCTTACCGGATCGCTACATCTCCGTGTCCCTTGAAATACATTTCATTTCCCGGGGCGTTGAATGTATAATAAATGCGATAGTTTTTGTTAACGGTGAATGGCGGAATATTGAAGGTTAGGTTGAAAGCATTTAGTCCCGCATCGGCGAAAAAAGAATAAAAAGCCAGCCTGTTGAGTTTTTCGTCTACCACGGCCAGGCGCAGGTAAGTTTTTTTACTGGCGGTGAACTGGAAAGTAATACCGTTGATACTTGCCGGGTTGGGGTAGGCGGGTTGCAGGGTAATAGTAGCTGTTTCTGCACCGCTCATATCTACCGGGTCGCTGCGAAACAGCGAAAGTTCGGTTTCATTCCAGTTGGCGTCGAATCCCCAGTCGGTATTGTCGGTATTTCCGTTGCTATTGCCCAATGCGTCGGTATTGGTGATGCGCGAAACATCGATGGTAAATTCCTTTTCCTTGCTGCAATTGACGGAGCTGAAAATCAGCAAGAGTCCGAGTATGTAGATAAGTTTCATCGTAATTAAAGATAGTTAATCGGAACGATCAAGGAAAGTACCCTGCCTTGTTGGGACGATATCCGTATAAACCTTTTGTGCGCGGGTTTGTTATTTGGTAACTTAGCTCAAGGAAACAAATCAGAACTATGGGTGTATTGCGTCAAATAGCAGAGTATCTCTATCTTCGGAAAAAAGATCCCAGCGCTCCCAGCAGTCAGTGGATTAAATACATGCACGGCATTAACAGGATTTCTATTTTTCTTTTCCTGATCGCGCTCATCATTATGTTTTTCAAATTGGTGGTGTTTAAGAAATAGTTCCTGTTACAAATTGCCAAACCTGTTGTGCAGCGTTGGCCGAAGCATGTCCGCCCCTGCTGAGTAATTGTTTCAATTCGGCATAATCTTTTTTTACCTCTGCCTTTCTCTGCTGGTCGTTTAGCAGGAGATACAATTCCTTTTTGATGTTTTCTGCATTCATTTCGTGTTGTATCAACTCCTTCACCACCGGCTTATCCATGATCAGGTTTACCAGCGAAATGTATTTGATGCTGATGATTCTTTTGGCTATTTCATACGAAATGCGGTTGCCCTTATAACAAACCACCTGTGGTACGCCAAAAAGGGCTGTTTCCAGGGTAGCCGTTCCGCTGGTTACCAGGGCGGCTTCACTTCTACTAAGCAACGCATAAGTTTGATTGCTTACCGACGAAACATTGCTATACGGCTGCAACATCTGTTTGTAAAAACTATCGTCTAGTCCCGGCGCCTTGGCCACCACGAACTGGCAGGACGGAAATTCCCTGCTCAACTCCAGCATTACCGGCAGCTTTTTCAATATCTCCTGCTTCCTGCTTCCGGGCAATAGAGCTACGATCGGTTTATTTTCACTTCCAACTTGCAGCGAATAACCTGAAGCTTCAAAACTTTCTACCACTTCCACCAGCGGGTGCCCCACATATTCCACCTCCCAGTTCCACTTGTTTTTATAATAGTCCTTTTCAAAAGGAAGTATCACCAGCATTTTATCGATGCACTGTTTCATCTTCTTTACCCTGTTTTCCTTCCATGCCCATACCTGTGGCGATATATAATAGATAACGCGGATCCCGTTTTGTTTGGCCCATTCGGCTATGCGGAGGTTGAAGCCGGGATAATCGATTAATACAAGTATATCGGGTTTGTATTGTTCAATATCCTGCTTGCAGAATGCGAGGTTTTTAAAAATGGTACGGAGATTCATCAGTACTTCCACAAAACCCATAAAGGCCAGGTCACGGTAATGTTTCACCAGTTCGCCACCGGCAGCCTGCATCAGGTCGCCGCCCCAGCAGCGGATATGCGCATTCTTGTCCAGCTTTTTCAGTTCTTTCACGAGGTTGCCGCCATGCAAGTCGCCCGATGCCTCGCCCGCAATGATGTAATAGCGCATTCAGGAAATTGTTTAACTGCAAGATAAGGGAGAAAAAAAATAAGAAATAGAGAACTAAGAACTAAGGAGTAGAGAATGTTGGAAAGTACGAGAATGTAGAATACTGAATATAGAATACAGAATATAGAATATAGAATACAGAAGGGGTGAGTCGGAAATGGTGCGTGCCCCCAACGAAGTTGGCGGGAATCGGGAGTGCTCGTTCTCAATGTAGGTGGGAGTGATGGGTCGTGAGAAGTGAATGTGGCGTGAGGCGGTAAGCTTGCCACTTCCCATCACTAATCGATGGCAACAAGATTTGCGAATAGAATTCGCTACAACAAGAACTTCAGCAACAACGCGCCAATGGCATACACCAATGTAATGGCAAATACACCCTTGGCGGTTTGATCGCGATGGGTATTGACATAGAACGTGAAAAGGGCAATATTCAGTAAAAGGCAGGGAATGGTAATGGCCGTGATCTGGTTTTTGTTTTGCGCCATAAACTCCAGCACATCTTTTAAAGAAAACTGGCTGAAGCGCACGAAATAATAAATCACAACACTAATCAACGGGGCCACAAAACCGAGTAGCAGTCCAAAGCGGAGGTTGTCTTTTTTAAGCATCAGCCTTTCCAGGTTTTTTCGAGTTTGGTTTTTAAAACGTAATTCGTCAGATCAAATTGCACGGGAACCAGGCTTACATAATTATTTTTCAGGGCCCATACATCGGTATCCTTTCCCTTATCAAAATTCACGAATTCGCCCGTAAGCCAAAAATATTTGCGCCCGTTCGGATCGTTTCTTTCCACAAAATCCTCTTCATACTTGGCATAAGCCTGCCGGCAGATCTTAATGCCTTTGATCAGCGGTTCTGCTACTGCCGGAATATTTACATTCAGCACACAATGCTTATCCAGCTTTGTTTTCAGCATTTTTTCTACAATGATGCGGGCGTATTTACGGGCACCGGTAAAATCGGCCTCTATGCTGTAATCGAGCAATGAAAATCCAACCGAAGGGATGCTTTCAATAGCTGCTTCCACGGCGGCCGACATGGTTCCCGAATAAATTACATTGATAGAATGATTGGCGCCGTGGTTAATACCGCTGAGACAAAGATCGGGTTTGCGATGAAGGACTTTATCAACCGCAAGTTTTACACAATCTACAGGTGTTCCGGTGCATTGATAGGCTTCAATACCTTCGAATGCATGAACTACCGATAAACGCAGCGGCTGGCCGATCGTGATGGCATGTCCCATACCACTCTGGGGTTTATCGGGGGCCACTACCACTATCTTTCCCAAATCTTTTACCGCCTCTACCAGGTTGCGTATACCCGGCGCAGTAATGCCATCGTCGTTGGTAATAAGAATGACGGGTTTGTCTTTTTTCCTGCGGGTTGCTTTTGCCATGAGACGGCAAAAATAGAGATTAAGTGCGAGTGGTGGAGTGGTAAGGGGCTAGTAGGGTAGACATTCGTAAAGTTTTCACTGTTACTTATCGGCAATTGAAGCTGTGCAAACCACCCTCTAGCTATTAACCACTCACCACTCGCTACATCACAGGACTCAGGTCAACGGTCATGGCTTCAATATGTTTAATATCTGGTACATTGTAACAGGCTACCTGACCCAACGGCGGGTTTTTAATTGCAAAAAGCAGGGTTTGTATCATTTGATGAAGAGTTACCAGGCCCTGTTGCCTCATCTTTTCCTGGCAGGAAGGAATTAAGGATAATAAATAATAAAAAGGCAGAAGTAAAACGGGCCACCAATGTCCGGGCCCCAGCACATACCAGGGTCGAACAAAGGAGCAGCGCATTCCCGACCGGGCAAGTAATAACTCTGCTTCGGCACGTACCAGTTGGTATTCTCTCATAATGGAACTTGGATATTGCGATACGCTTACATAAACGAAATGTTGGATGCCGGCATCGCGGGCTGCCTTTATCGCTTCTTTTACCGATCCAAGATCAATACTCCTGAACTGATTTTTTTTAGCAGGGGAGGGATGTGCCACCCCTACGAGGTGTACAAAAATATCATCGGGCTTCAGCCGATGAGCATAAGTAGCGGAATCGAGGGCATCACCTATAACTGCTTCGCAACCAGGAGGTAATTTATGAACCGAGGCTTCCCTTACAAGCGCCCTTATTGGATAATTACCCTCTTTAACAAGGGTCCAGATCAATCTTTTCCCAATATAGCCGGTGGCCCCAGTAATAAATATGCCCTGCATGGCGGTCTTTTTCAGATTATACGAGAACAGGTAAGCGCACAGATTTTAAAACCACCAATTAAGCGGTATTTTTCCACTTCCGGCTGGAATTTTGACGGCATTCGTCTACCTTTGCGGCCGGTTTTAAGAGGTTTGAAGATTTGAAATTTGAGGGCAGCGAAAACATATTGAAGCGCTTCAGCTACGACCCTTAAAACTTCAACGACAAAAACAACACCATGGCTGGTCAATTAAAAGAGGTTCGTAACCGGATTAAGTCAGTACAAAATACCCAACAGATCACCAAGGCAATGAAAATGGTGAGTGCAGCCAAGCTCCGCAAGGCCCAGGATGGAATTGTTCAAATGCGTCCCTATGCAAAGAAATTGCAGGAAGTATTGAGCAATATCGTGAGCAGCAGCGAGGGTAGTGCAGGAAGCAGTCTTTCGGTGGAAAGACCCATTGAAAAAGTACTGATGATTGTAATTACCAGCGATCGCGGACTTTGCGGTGCATACAATGCAAATATTATTAAAGCGGCCAAGGCTACTATCAGGGAAAAATATTCGGCTCAACAGGCAAAAGGAAACGTAACCATCTGGGCCATTGGTAAAAAAGGCTACGAGCATTTCGCCAAGAATAAGTTTAAGGCCGATGCTACCTATAAAGACATCTTCCTCCATCTTAGCTTCGAAGCGGTGCAGGCTTGTGCGCAGGCAGCCATAAAGGCATTTGAAAACAAAGAATTCGACAGGGTGGAGTTGGTATATAGCGAATTCAAGAATGCGGCCACCCAGCGATTTGTTGTGGAGCAATTCCTGCCAATACCGAAAGTGGCAAAAAAGGAAGGGGCTAAAAAGACAGATTTTATTTTCGAGCCCGCCAAAGAAGAATTGATTGCCGAGTTGATGCCGAAGATCCTGAATACACAATTATTCAAAGCGGTGTTAGATGCCAACGCTTCGGAGCATGGTGCCAGGATGACCGCGATGGATAAGGCCACCGAAAATGCCAATGAGTTACTTAAAACTCTCAAGATATCTTACAACCGCGCCCGCCAGGCGGCTATTACTACCGAGCTTACAGAAATTGTAAGTGGCGCAGCCGCACTGCAGGGTTAATGATTTTTAATAGCTGCCGGCTGGGCGAAGTAACATCAGCAATGATTTATTTTAGCTATTTGTAACGGTATTGATTTGTCTTTATCAAACTGTTTTTATTGAGAGGCATTCTTGTCTTTGAATAGTCTGGTAATAACTTGTGCAAATTTGCCCCATTACTAATCTCTGAATTTTATTTATTTCGTGCAGTTATACGTTAACTGGTTATATAAACAAATACGCGAAGAACAATGGAGATTTCGAACCTGATTCCGCACGTGGAAGCATTGATATTTGCAAGCGACAAACCTTTAACATCGTTGGAGATTACAGATCTTATCAACAATGCCTTTGGGTTTATGGAAGATAAGGTAGCGCTCGACCAGATAGAAACAGCTACCGAGGCAATTGTAGAAAAATACAAGGCCGAGTTCTATCCTTTTGAGGTGCGGCAAAGCGGTGGAGGATGGCAGTTTCTCACCAAAAAAGAATTTCACAAAACAGTTGCCCAGCTCAATGGCGAAAAATTCTTGAAGCGGCTTTCGGCTGCTTCGCTCGAAACTCTTTCGATAATTGCCTATAAGCAACCGGTTACCAAGGCCGAAATCGAAGCCATTCGCGGAGTGAGCAGCGATTATGCTGTACAGAAATTATTGGAGAAAGATCTTATTGTAATAACAGGCCGCAACGAAAACTTGCCGGGGCACCCGTTGGTATATAGCACTTCTAAAAACTTCATGGATTATTTTGGGATCAATTCGCCAGAGGATCTTCCAAAACTGAAAGAAGTATTCGACGATTCGCTGGTAAACCCAACGACTGTTCAGGATGCTGCTGCAACTATGAACGAAGGGGCTGCCGATGCGAAGGAAGAGGCAGAAGAGGATGCCGGGGTACTTGCCGTAAGCAGCAATGGAGAGTTGATTATTGAAGATATCAGCATTGATACGGCAGAAGAAGAGGATACTCTTGAAATAGAACAGTCTTCCGCCCAGGATCAGCCAGAATCGGACGAGTCGGCCGGTAACAACGAAACAGGCGAAGAAGGCGAAGCTCGTGACGACGAGGAAGAGAAGCCCGGGGCATAAGCGTTTGATATATATTTTTTCAGGATTTTTTGTGAGTTCAGCAAAGGCGCATTCTGTCAAAGCTCCCTGTATATCGGAACTTTTTTTTAACGCAAAGCAGGCAAAGATGCGCGAAGAGCGCAGAGGGAATTTAACCGTTAGCCGGCGTCTCTCGACCTGAACGGGCAATTCTGCACCTTCAATCACTCTTCAAAACCTTTGCTTTCCTCCGCGTTCTCTGCGTTAAACATCACGCACCTCTTCAACGTTTTTCTTTTTATCGTGAAGCAGCACCAAGAGCAAAGAGGATTTTTAAAACGAACCTTAGTTTTTTAGATAGCATAAAAACATTTTAAGTAGCGAAGCGCTCTTCGCTTTCACTACCATTTCTTACACGGGTTACTTATCTTCGCAAACTATGTTTCAAGAATTATCAAACGAGGAATTGACCCGTATTGCCACTCAATTCGGCACGCCTGTATATGTTTATCACGCAGGGAAAATCAGGGAACAGTACCAACGCCTGCAGGATGCATTCCGTGAAGTAGATACGAAATTCTTCTATGCCGCCAAGGCACTCACCAATATCAATATTCTCCGGTATATCAAAAGCATCGGCTGTAATATCGATTGCAGTTCCATTAACGAGGTGATGCTGGCCGTAAAAGCCGGCTTTGAGCCAAACAATATACTCTATACTTCGAATAATATTCATTTTTCCGAAATAGAAAAGGCTGCCGAAATAGGGGTGAATATCAATATCGACAGTTTATCTAACCTTCAAAAGTTTGGACATAAATACGGTCATAGCTATCCGGTAGGAATCCGCATCCGCCCCAATATTATGGCTGGGGGAAATCTGAAAATATCTACAGGACATGAAAGAAGTAAGTTTGGTATTTCGCTTGATCAAATCGAAGAAGTACTAAAGCTGGTGAAACAGCAACAGCTTTTTATTCGAAACCTGCATATTCATACGGGAAGCGAGATCAAAGATGTAGAAGTATTTGCGAAAGGAATTGAAGTGCTGTTCGAACTGGTGCCTCATTTCCCAGAACTGGAGGTAATTGATTTGGGCGGTGGATTCAAAGTTCCTTACCAGCCTGGCGAGGAAGGAACCGATATCGTTAAGCTGGGAAAAAAGGTAAAGGAAGAGTTTGATGAAGTGAAGAGAAGATACAATCGCCATTTCCAGGTTTGGTTTGAGCCGGGTAAATTCCTCGTGAGTGAGGCGGGGCATTTTGTGACACGAGTAAATGTATTAAAGCAATCTGGTTCCATCCGTTTTGCCGGGGTCGATAGCGGGCTCAACCATTTGATCCGACCCATGTTCTACGGGGCTTATCATACCATCGACAATATTTCAAATCCGAAAGGAGAATTGAAGGAGTACAATGTAGTGGGCAATATTTGTGAAACCGACACATTTGCGGAAGACCGGTTACTGCCCGAAGTACGCGAAAATGATTTATTGGTATTCCGGAATGCAGGCGCTTATTGCTATGAAATGTCATCCAACTACAATAGCCGTTACAGGCCTGCAGAGGTGATGGTAATAAATGGCGAAGCGAAGCTGATTCGCAGGCGGGAAGAGTTGGATGATTTAACGCGCAACCAGGTGGAGGTTTTGTAATAAAATTTCTCGCTACGCAGCTACGCCGCAAAGTTTTAATTTCACGTTCTGCCACGATTCGTGTCTTCACGAATCCCTCTCACGCATTGAGGATGGAATAAACCGAAACGATTTCTTTTTTGTTGCTCATAAGACTTTTGAAGACACAAGCCGGGCGACCTCCACGGTCTCTGGTTCTCTGCGGTAAAAACTCAGTATAAAAATTCCACGCTCACTCCTCTTATCGTTCTTCTTCCTTCATCTCCAAAATCACCGGTTCCGCTCACTTCGAGGTAATGCAAAAATTTATCCTGTACTACGCCCCCATCGGGAAAACTGGTATCAGTTACGGTAAGAAAATCGTCGGGTGGCAAACTGCCGGGGGGCATACTTATAAACGACATTTCAATTTCTCCCGAAGGGCTATGCCTGTCTTGATGCTTACGCAGAAAAAATGCAAAAGGAGATTCTTGGGTATTGTTGGTGTAATGAATGCTCATAGACTTAATAACTGCACCAACCGGTAAAACGATCGGCGTAAGCAGGCTGCGATTGGCAACTGCTGTACGACGGCCCGCCTGGAAATGATCGACATATCCATCCGGGCTATTGGCCGGGAAAAAGGCCGCGCTTTCGATATAGATTTTATGCAGCGCAGGTTTTGCAGGATACAGCCCACTGATTTTAGCCGGAATTTTCTTTGTTGATCTTGTTACTTTTCCAGCCACAGGTTTTTTAACCGCCGCTTTTTTTACTTTTCCTGCTTTAATAGCAGGCTTTTTCTTTTTTGCCATAGAAATTTGGTTTAATGATTCGATTGGATAAGCAACGAAAATAGACACTCATTACTGAAATAAAATACCCTTTTCGTTGTACCCATCTACCCCGATTTTTTAAAGCCATCATCTGTAATTAAAAAAACTTGCTACATTTAGTATACAACCAAAACTCAATTCTATGCCAATTCGAATGACAGACGATCCCCAGGACCAACAAGAGAATTATGATAACAGTGGTGGAGGTGGTGGTCGCGGGCGATTCCCGGGAGGTCCGGGCGGTGGCGGTGGGGGCTTATTCAATCTCCTGCCTTTATTACTGGGGCTATTCAAAGGAAAAGGCATTATTTTTTTATTAATAATCGTAGTAGGCGGATATTTTTTGCTGGGCAAGGGAGGTGGATGTAATCTTAGCCAGTTGGCTGGATTGGCAACCGGTGGCTTTCTCGATCCAAAACAATTTGAGAAAGCAAGTATTTACGAACCACTTGCCGATGATGATAACCGTAATCCTCTTCCTGAAAGCGCCAACCTGCAAAAATTTGCACCCACACCGGGTAACCAGGGACAACAGGGAAGTTGTGTTGCATGGAGCAGCGCTTATGCGGCACGAACTATTGTAGAGTCTGCACGTACCGGTCAGGCGGGCGATCAGTTGAAATTCAGTCCGGCTTTTTTATACAATCAGATAGGCCTCGAAGGTTGCCAGGGTTCGTATATCATTCGTGCCATGGAATATATGACCAAGCAGGGATCGGTTCCCTACAATGATTTTGAGTACACCGACCAGGATTGCAGCCGCCAACCCGATCGTTCATTGATTCAAAAAGCAGAAGCGTTCAAAATGCGCGGCTTCAACCGGCTTTCGCTCGGCGATCGAAACGATCAGTTGGATATTCGTGCAATAAAAGAAAACCTTGCTCAAGGGGCGCCGGTAGTTATCGGCATGATGGTGGGGCAAAGCTTTATGCAGGGAATGATAGGGCAGGATGTATGGAACCCTGAGCCGGGCGACGATCAGCAAATGGGTTTTGGAGGGCATGCCATGTGTGCAGTAGGATACGACGATAAAAAGTACGGCGGATCTTTTTTAATAATGAATAGCTGGGGACCCGAATGGGGCAATAATGGATTTGCATGGGGACGATACCCGCATTTCAATTATTTCGTTCGCGAAGCTTATGGTCTTGAACCAATGCAGAAAGCGGGAGCAGCAGCCAATCAACCGTTGGAAGCTGAAATAGGATTGGTAGAAGTGGAAAGAGATTTTGCAAATAAAAAAACAACCTCAAAAGGATATATAGCCTTGCGTACGGCTGGTAACAACCTCTTTGAAACGGTGAGACCTATTACGAAAGGAACCAGTTTTAAAATGGAAGTGAAAAATTCTACCGAGTGTTATATCTATGTTTTTGGCGCCGATACAGACGGAAGCAGTTATACGCTCTTCCCTTATCCACGTAACGATGATCCTGCTAAAACAAAATATTCGCCCTTTTGCGGTATTACCGGTTATCGCTTGTTTCCGAAAGATAAAAGTATGACGGCCGATAGTATCGGCACACGCGATATTATTGCCGTTGTTTTAAGCAAAGAACCATTGCCCTGGTACGAACTTAACCAGGAAATGAACAAGAATAAACAACTCGACTATGCGCAAAGATTAAACAATGTGCTTAGCGCAAAACTTTCCAGGAATGTTCGTTTCGAAAGCAGTGGAAAAGGTACCATGCAAATCAGAACCGCCGGGCAGCAGAACGATGTTGTTGCCTGCATAGTAGCGTTTGATAAGCGATAAGAAATAAATTATGTCGACCACAACCCAGGAATTTATAAAAACCATGAAGCATCCTTTTAAATTCAGGATGTTTCTTTTTTTTAAACTACCCGCAGCTTTTTTTTCGGGAGTACGCATACGGGAGATCAGCGAAAAGCATTGTATTGCTTCAGTGCCTTATAAATGGCTAACGCAAAACCCTTTTAAGTCCACTTATTTTGCTTCGCTGGCAATGGCTGCCGAATTGAGTACGGGAGTCTTAGCTCTCGCGCATGTGTACAAGCGAAAGCCGCCGGTTTCCATGCTGGTGGTTAAGCTGGAGGCCAACTATTTTAAGAAGGCAACGGGTACTACCTATTTTACCTGCGAAGATGGCGATGCGCTCCGCCATACCATCGAAAAAGCGATGGAGACAGGAGAGGGTCAGTCGTTTCGTGCAAAATCGGTTGGTAAAAACAGGGAAGGCGAAATAGTTGCCGAATTTTTTATTAACTGGTCGTTCAAAAGCAAAACGAGAGCGTAGACAATTTTTCGGCGGGAATACTTTTTATTGAAATCGGGGAAATTTGATTAAGCTAACTCATCGCGAATAAAAAACTAATCATGAAGATAACATTTCACGGGGCAGCGCGAACGGTAACGGGCTCAAAGCACTTGATTACATTGACCAATGGGAAAAAATACTTGCTCGACTGTGGTATGTTCCAGGGTATGGGGAAGGATACAGATCGCATGAATCGTCATTGGGGATTTGAGCCGGGAGAAGTTGATCAGCTCATACTTTCGCATGCGCATATCGATCATAGCGGACTGATACCAAAACTGGTTAAAGATGGTTTTGCAGGAAAAATATATTGCACCCCGGCAACCAAGGATCTCACATCCGTTCTATTGGAAGATTCAGCGGAAATACAGGAAGATGATGTAAAATATGAAAACAAGCGTCGCGCGGCGGCAGGCCTTCCTTATCTTCATCCTCTTTACACTACCGACGATGCCAGGGCCTGCCTCGATATGTTTGAAACAGTTCACTACGGGGAGTGGAAGAAAATTGATGAGTTTGTCGAACTAATGTATACCGATGCCGGGCATATCATTGGCAGCGCGGTAGTCAATCTTCGGATCAAAGAAAATGGTAAGCTAACCCGCATTACCTTCAGTGGAGATGTAGGTCGCTATCGCGATATCATCCTTAAATCTCCGCAGGAATTCCCTCAGGCCGATTTTATCCTGCTGGAATCGACATACGGGAATAGTTTGCACGATGTACACCTTACCACTCCCGATCAGTTATTGTCGTGGATAGAAAAAACCTGTATCCAAAAAAAGGGCAAGCTGATAATGGCGGCGTTCAGTGTTGGTCGCACGCAGGAAATTTTATTTGCATTGAATCAACTCGAACTGGAGCGCAGGCTTCCCCCGCTGGATTATTTTGTTGACAGCCCACTGAGCGTAGAGGCTACAGAGGTGGTAAAACGTTTTCCTGAATATTTTAACAGGAATATTCAGAAGATATTGCAATCCGATAACGATCCATTTTCTTTTACAGGGTTGAAGTATGTTAAAACAGTCGACCAGTCGAAACTGCTCAATTTTCGCAACGAGCCCTGCGTAATAATTTCCGCCAGCGGTATGGCCGATGCCGGAAGGGTAAAACATCATATCAGCAATAATATCGAAAACAGCCGCAACACTATTTTGCTCACGGGTTATTGCGAGCCCCGATCGCTGGGGGGAAGGTTGATGAATGGCGATAAAGAGGTGAAGATATTCGGAGTTGAACATGAAGTACACGCCGAAATAGGCTCCATTCGCAGTATGAGCGCCCACGGTGATTACGAAGATCTCAGCCAATTTCTTGCCTGCCAGGATCCGAAAGAGGTAAAGCGACTGTTCCTGGTACACGGCGAATACGAAGTACAGCAACAGTTCCGCCAGCGCCTGTTAAAAAAAGGTTTCACCGATATTAGTATTCCCGACATGCATATGGAAGAAGGACTTGGGTGAGAGGAGAATGGAGAATACAGAATACAGAATTGAGAATACAGAATATAGGCGTTGGGCTACCTCACTCTCAATTCTGTATTCTATATTCTGTATTCTCCATTCTCCATTCTCCCTTTTTGCATTTCCTTCACTAAACTTTTGCAAGCCTTTAGTAAGCCCCGTTCGTTTTTTCCCGTTTATATGGTGTAGAACCCGATATATAAACAATAAAACGAAGGATTATGAAAAAGATGAGTTTAGTTACGACAGCGCTGGTTTCTGCGGCCTTCTTCCTCATTGCCGCTTGTTCCCCCACTGCCCACATTGAAAAAGATAAGGATACCGATTTCAGTCGTATCAAAACCTATTCGTGGATGGACAGCGATATGGAAAAGACTAAAAAAGGAAAGCTCAATAACCTCTCCGAACAAAACCTGCGGCGTGCCATAAACGAGGAGCTGCAAAAAGAGGGCTGGCGCGAGGTGAAGCACAACCCCGATGTATTGATTGGTTACGATGTGTTGGTAGAGCGTGCAGTAAAGGAAAGAGACAATCCAGTTTATTCAATGCCGTTTAGCCGGGTTTATTATAATCCATATACCCGCCGCTATGGAACCATTTACTATCCATCCCGTTTCCTGGGTTACGACCGCGATGCTTATTCAGTGAAAGAGGGAACGATTACAGTGAGTATGGTGGATGCTAAAACGGACAAATTGGTTTGGCAGGGTTGGACCACCGGTGAAGTAAATAGCAACAACCTTACAAAAAAAGAAATTGAACAAGGCGTCAGATCAATTTTCCGCAAGTTTGATGTAGCAAAAAATTAGGACGGTCATTATAGGTTAGCGATCCGGATCAGGGTCTCGAAAAGGGCAGGGCCAAACTCCTGCTCTTTTCATTTCTTAGGCTACATGAAAAAATCCCTATTCGAGATTCTTTTTACTCAAGAGAATTCCTGTTTTCACGTGTTGGGCTGCGACCTATTCAAACTGTATCCGGCCCCTCAAACGGTATTGAAAAAAGAAAATGCCCCGAAATTTATCCGGAGCATTAAACTCTTTTGGGGGTCGTCAATTGTGTAAATTTTCGTCGATAGGGTGTCAGATTTAGCGTTCAGGCCTTTTTGGGATAAATGGATTTGTGATTCGTTTTTTCAAGGAATGGATCGGGGTTTTTCTCGAGGAGATTATTGTTTTTTCAGGGGATAGGATTCTCGGTTTTCGCTCAAAGAAATTGGAAATCTTGGATTCGGCTTTTTGTAGAAAATTGGATGGATTTTTAAAGGGCTTTCTTAGCGATCAAGGTCTTCGTAAGTATCGGATTCGTCTTTCAGAGGATTGTCGGTTTCAACAATACAAAGATGCTAAGCTTTTCCCGCGGCTCATAACTTATTCGTCTATCGTACACATCTCTTCGATTTTCGGACAAAAACCTTCGACGAATGGACTTTTGAGCCGCTTTTCTATCTCTTATGATTGATTTTCAATGACCTGTATAAAACATTAAAACCACGCCAAAGCGTGGTTTTAAGTTATTGAAATCCTTGTGATGCGTCTTGAGTAAGGCTGGAGTGCTACTCGTTTTTTAGGGTACGGATCTCAATGAGTTGGTTTTTTCCAGTGTTTACCGTCGCGTTAATTCGTTTATTAGGATATCTGTTGTTTTTCAGATTAGGATCGTTGTCTTTTGCAATACAAAGATGCAAAGCAAAAAGCCCTGCAGGAAGTTTTTTAGACGGGGGCGTTCGAAGTGTCGATAAATGGAAGGAAAATGCCGACAGGCAATCAGATAATGTTTAGCCTTCGCAACACATCTTGCTTGTGCGCTTTACTGATCGGGATCTCGATACCCTTAATAAACAGGTCGTTTTCGCGGATATCGTCGATCTTGGTGAGGTTGATGATATAGGAACGATGCACTTTCATAAAGCAATTCTTGTTCACTTTTTCTTCCAGCGCTTTAATGGTATTGTGCGTAATGTATTTTTTATCGGTAGTCACAAATTTCACATAGTCGCCCATGCTTTCAATATAAAGAATGTCTTCGTTGTTCAGCCTTACCAACTTGCCATCGCTTTTGATGAAAATATGATTGTCGGAATTGCTGCTGCCATTTGCGGTAGCGCCGGCGCCTCCCTGTTCCTGCACCGAAACTTTTTGAAGGGCCTCGAGGAATCTTTGATAGGTAAAGGGCTTTTTCAAAAAATCTACCACATGGTATTCAAAAGCATTGTAAGCATATTCAGGTTTGGACGTCGTAAGAATTACCTTGGGACTGTAACCCAGTTGATCCAATAAGTCGAAACCGGTGGCCCCGGGCATTTCTACATCCAGGAATAAAACATCCACCGTGTTGCTGTTAAGAAAGGCAAGTGCATCGGGTACATTGGTAAAATGGCCCAATACGTTTAGCATACCGCTCTTTTCACAGCATTTCCGCGTATACTCGGCAGCTACCTGCAAGTCTTCTACTATAACACAAGTCATACTCATAATTGCGAGAGATTGTAATCTTGAAGTCGTTTATGTTCCGATTCAATAATAATAACACTTTCTTCCAACTCTTTCACCAATTGTTTATACGAAGATGCAATGGCGTCAACAGTCGTTGCACTTGCGCAGGCATCTTCAAATTGCTTGCACTGTTCCTGTACCTGCGGTAGTCCAATAAAACCAAAAGATGGCTTGAGTTTGTGCGCGGCTTTCTTCAATGCGTCGACATTAGCTTGCTCAAAGGCAGCTTTTAATTGAATAATATCCGGTTTTAGTTGTGCGAGTGTAATGGAGAAAATTTCCTCCATGTAAGGAAAATCGTCTTCGTAGAGGCTGGCTAATAAATCCTTATCAATCTTTTCGTTGAAAATGAAGGATTTATGTTCTGTCTGGTTGTTCACAGGAAAATAGTTGAACGTGTTTTGCGTTATTGGATCAGTATAAAACCTTATTGCTAACAGTTAACAACAGGTTTTACTATCCAATAACTCTATGAAAGGGAAATTATTTTATCTGGCCTGGTCAATTTACCGGGATATTGTTTACTCGGGCCTCGACGAAGCCATTATCAATCGCGATCTGCGCAAAAAGATCGTTCGCTTCAATCAATTTGTAGTACTTGCACTACTTGTTAACTTCCTTTCTGTTATTGTTTACTTCACGAATAAGCTTTACATCAGTGCGCTCATCAACATTACTTCGGCTTATATTTTTTTACTGGCATTTTATTTCAATGCAAAGGGCAGGCTCGAAGTAGGAAGGATTCTTTCGATTGTAAATGTAAACCTATATCTCATCATTATCTCGTATGTTGAAGGTTTGCGGGCCGGGGAGTACTTTCTTTTCTTCCCTTATTTCCTGGTGCTCACTTTTGTCGTAAGTATTCGAAGAAGCTACAAGGAACTCATCATTGTATATGCCCTAACCATTTATTCGCTGATCCTAACTATGATGATCAGCCCTTACGAAAATAACATTGAAACAATTAACGACGCGCTGTACACGCGCCTTTTCAATAGCAATCTCGCCAACTCCTTCCTGTTAACCATGATTTTTTCCTATGCTATCCTGCGGGTAAACAAAGACAACGAGGTGGCGATTTTGCAGGAGAAGAAATTCGGAGACATCATATACAATACATCGCTCGACGGCGTATTTATTATGTATGCACAATCGAATATTGTTGCAAGCTGCAACCAGCGCGCGCTCGATATGTTCGAAGCTAATGAGCACCGCGAAATAGAAGGAACTCATATCGAAAATTGGTTCGATGAAGAACATATCAAAAGATTCAACTCCATTGAACAGGCCGTGAATGGTGTAGAACAGAATTGGCAGGGAGAACTGAGCTTTGCCACCAAAACAGGAAAAACCTTTCCTGCCTATGTAAGCGTCACCTCTTTCAATTACAAGGAGAACAAGTATATCAAAATTAGTATCCTCGATATTTCGAATGTGAAGATGACGGAATTTGAACTGATGAAATCGAAGGAAAAGGCAGAGGCCGCCGCCAAGGTAAAAACCCGTTTCCTGTCCAATATGAGCCACGAGCTGCGCACTCCGCTCAACGGCATTATCGGCGCTTCTAATCTTTTATTGCAGGAAGAACATCTGTCTTCCCAAAAACAGCACCTCGATATACTGAAATATTCCTCGGAGCACATGATGGTGCTGATCAACGATATTCTCGACTTCAATAAAATTGAAGCCGGCAAGCTGGAATTGGCCGCAGCCCCGGTTAATATGAAGGAGTTCCTGAATCGTGTGGGTACGCAGTTTGCCGGGCAAATTCAAGCAAAGGGCTTACGCTTTGTAACCGATATCGACGAACGCCTTAACCTCGAGTTGATGAGTGACGAAACGAGGTTGAACCAGGTGTTAAGTAATCTTCTGTCGAATGCCATAAAGTTTACCCACGAGGGGAGCATCACTCTTGCCGCAAGGAAAATATTCGCGAGCAGTACAAAGGCAACGATGCAGTTCATCGTGCGCGATACCGGCATTGGTATCCCGGTAAATAAACACAAAGAAATTTTTGAGAGCTTCACCCAGGCCGATGTGAACACCACCCGCAAATATGGGGGAACAGGGCTTGGATTGTCAATCACCAAAAAACTGGTCAACAAATTCGGCGGAGAACTTATGCTGGAGAGCGAGGAAGGAAAAGGAAGCACCTTTCATTTTACGATTGAGCTGCCGATTAATGAAAATCGAAAGCTTTATATCAACGAAGACAGAACCAAGCAACTCAGTTCACTGGAAGGAATACAAGTGTTGATTGCAGAAGATAACAATGTAAACCTTGCCGTGGCAAAGCGATTTTTACAGAAATGGGGCATCAGGGTTACAGAAGCGGTCAACGGCCGCGAAGCAGTGGAGAAATTTCAACCCGGGTTCTTCGACGTATTGCTGATCGACCTTGAAATGCCGGAGATGGATGGAGCTACTGCGTTGAAAGAAATCAGGAAGCGCGATCAAAATGTGCCGATCGTTGCATTTACCGCAGCGGTGTACGATAATATTCACGCCGATCTGATTCAAAAAGGTTTCACCGATTTCATTCATAAACCTTTCCGGCCCGAAGATCTTCACGCAAAAATTGCCCTACAGGTAAACGCACGCAGGGCATAAGCAGAGTATTTAAACTTCTTTGCGCCCGAACAGTAATGGATAGCGTGCATTGCGAAATGCAAGATTTATACAGAAGAGCAGCTACAGGATGCAAAGCACCCAAACGAATATCGAACGGCTGGCTAAGCAATTAAATGCATTTGTTAAGGTAAATTCCCCGCATTGTAGATTTTTTTCCCCAGGTATACTGTTCTTCCTCCCGCAGGCAGCTTTAAAACATACTGGCATACTAGTTGGCTATTTCTATACAGTTAAAATTTAAACTGTATGAAGAAACGAATAGCAACTGCCGTGTTTATCATTCTCATCACTTTTGTAACTATTAACGCGTTCGCACAAAGCATGGGAAGAACCTACCAAACCGCATTAGGAGTCAAGTTTTACCCGACCTCTATATCGCTGAAACATTTTACCACAAATAAAACGGCCCTCGAGGGACTTGGCTACTTCTGGAACTACGGTTTTCGCCTTACAGGCCTTTACGAAATCCACGGGGATATCAATGGCGCTCCGGGTTTGAAATGGTATGTTGGCCCCGGTGTTCATGTTGGCGTATGGAATGATCGCTACAAAAATCGTTACGATGATGAAGGCGCTTATTTCGGTGTCGACGGCGTATTGGGTCTCGATTTCAAATTCAATGGAGCGCCTATTAATCTTTCGCTCGACTGGCAACCCTCTTTTAGTTTTGGTACCGACCGCGCGGGATTCGACGGAGCCTGGGGTGGATTTGCGATACGCTATACGTTCTGATGCAAGATTTAATTCATCTGCCCGTGACTGCTAAGAAATTTCTCTTCTAATCAGAGCCTTAACCAGGACGGCCGGCTTTTCCAGGCTGGCCCTTATTTTAATTGCATGAAAAATTTTGTATCAACAAACAACAGGATACTACAACTCCTCGGGTTGATGCTGCTGGGTACATTGGTGTATTTCGGAAGCTCGATAATCATTCCATTGGGTTTTGCATTCCTGCTAAGCATCTTGTTACTCCCGGTTTACCGATTTTTCCTGAGGATAAGAATTCCGAATTTATTGGCCATTCTCTTAAGCGTATTGCTTGCGTTGATACTGTTTTTTGGTTTCCTTGCAATCGTTACCGTTCAATTAAACAAATTGGCTTCCGATTTTCCAACCATACGAGCCAATATTGAAAAACACCTGGCTGCCGTTAGCGGCTGGATTGAGCGGGAGTTCAACTATTCCACTCAAAAACAGGAACAGTTCCTGAACCAGCAGCTCCAGAAAACAATGGACTCGGCAGGTTCCTTGGCTGGCGGCACGGCTCTTTCCATCAGTCATTTCCTCGTTTGGCTGGGCTTGCTTCCCCTGTATATTTTCCTTATTCTGTACTATAAAAATCTGTTGCTGCGTTTTCTTTTTTTATGCAGTAGTCGTGATTACCACAGCCAGATGGAATCGGTTATCTATGACACTGAAAAAACATTGAAGAGTTACCTGATAGGGTTGCTGATCGAAATGCTGCTTGTAGCCCTGATGAATGGAATCATACTGTCACTTTTTGGAATCAAGTACTCGATCCTGATTGCCGTAATATTTGCCGTGATGAACTTGCTTCCTTATATAGGCGCCATAATAGCCAATATACTTGCTGCTCTTATCACTCTTTCCACATCCGACCAGTTATGGCATGTATTGGTGGTGTTTGTGGTATTGGCAGTGGTACAGTTTATCGACAATAATATCATCATGCCTTATGTGGTGGGATCCAAGGTCCGGCTCAACGCGCTTGTAACAATAGTGGCCCTATTGATTGGTCAGGCATTGGCCGGTGTGGGAGGTATGTTTCTCGCCATCCCTAGCCTTGCTGTATTGAAATTGATATTCGACCGGGTGGAGGGTCTTAAACATTGGGGCATCTTGTTTGGCGATGAAACTCCAAAGCTTAATCCACTGAGTGCACCTGTATTGCGGTTACGCAACCGGTTTAAAAGGAAAATACTTGATAACGATCCGGAATACAATCCGCCGGCAACCAAATAATCCAATACGGCAGTAATTTATTTTAGCGATTTCAATTACGACAAATTAAAGCTCACAATAAAACTGGTGCCTTTGCCGCTTTCACTTTTAACGCGGATTGATCCCTTGTGGCTGAGAATGATATTTTGGGTATTGGTAAGTCCAAGCCCGGTTCCTTTTTCTTTACTGGTAAAATAAGGCTCAAACAAGCGATCGAGATGTTCAGGCGCAATGCCAGGACCATTGTCGATGATTTCAACAATGCATTTATTATCTTTTGCCGCAGTAGTTATAGTGAGTACTCCTTTTTCTTCCTCCATTGCTTCCACGGCGTTTACAATAAGGTTGAGAAATGCAATCTTCACTTTTTCTCCATCTACCGTAATATCACAGATATCTTCCGAAAAACGCTTTACTACTTTTATCTTTTTAAGATTGATGCGGTCTTTGGCCATCTCCAGCGCTTCCTCAACCAATTTATTGATGGAGTATTTCCCGGTTTTCAGTTCGGTGAACCGGGTTGAATAAAGCAGGTCTGATACGAGTTGGTTGATGCGATGACAATTGCGTTGTATAATGTCAATCAGGTCGCCGGTCTCTACCAATATCTCGGCCGGCAATTCTGCTTTTAGCTGGTCGGCCGACAGCATAATATTGGTAAGTGGGTTTTTTACTTCGTGGGCGATGATTCTTGCAATACGGCCTGTGGATGAGAATCTTTTCAGCGTGCTGCTCTCTTCGTCGCGAATACGAAGTGCCGTCAGATCCTTGATCATTACCTGGAATAACGATGCCTGCGAGTCGTGCATCACGATACTTATCAACGCATCAATTTCTCCGCCCTCATTTATTTTCAGGTTGGTTTCGAGGTCGTTTAACTCGATTCCTTCTTCAATACATTTTCTTGCCAGTACGATATGTTCCTTGTTGGTGAGTAGTGAAAAGAAAGAAAAGCTATCACTGTTTTCTTCGGGATTAATGTTGAATTGGCTAACAAAAGCCGGGTTGGCTTTTACCATTGTTCCATCATGCCGGATCAACAGAATGGGATCGGCGGATCGCTCGAATATATTCCTGAAGCGATTGGCGCTGACCTCCAGCGTTTGCATGAGTATGGCATCACGAATAGCATAACGTATGGTGCGTTGCAGGCTGCCGGTATCAAATTCGCCTTTAACCAGGTAATCGGCAGCGCCCAACTGCATGGCCAATGTATCCAGTTCACGGTTCTCCATTCCTGTTAATAAAATAACAGGCGCATATTTATTGTACTGCTTGATTGCTTTTAAAACTTCGAGGCCTGTTTCTTTTCCCAGTTTGTAATCGACAAGAAAAACGTCGTAATTATTTTCCAGTTTTTCGATGGCTTCCGAATAACTGGAGGCGCTCTCTACGGAAAAAATGGGTTTTGGTACTTTATGTAGCAAACTACGAACGAGCAGAACATCATCCTCGTCGTCGTCAACATACAGCAGTTTGATTCTTTCCAATGGCATACCTGTACAATAGAAAATTTTATGCCGGCAGCTCTACGGTACGAAACCAGTATTCTTCAATTTCTTTTGCAATGTTTAATAATCCTTCAAACGACGAAGGTTTGGTGATATAACTATTGCTGCCAATTTTATACATTCTGTCAATATCTTCCTGCTGCCGCGAAGTGGTTAATACAATCACAGGAATTTTGCAAAGCTCTTTATCCGATTTTATTTCCTGCAGGGCTTCTCTTCCGTCTTTCTTGGGCATATTGAGATCGAGTAAAACTATTTGAGGAACGGGATACTTTTCCTCATTATTATATGGAGCCTGCCGACGCAGGTATTTGATCAATTCCTCCCCGTCTTCAACATAAACCAGTGTTCCGTTCTCACACCCTTTTTTGAATGCGCGCTGAATAAGCAAGCGATCGTCGGCATCGTCTTCTGCCACCAATACCATTGTTTGTTTCTTTGTATTCATATATGAATTATTGGATTAAAGATAACTTTTCCGGTAATATTATACGCGGGGAAAAAATTCCCCACCCCAATGTTTAATCGAGGATTAAAAATGATCAAAGAATCTTTGGGATTGATGTTCTCACTCGAATACCGGCAGTACGATGGTAAAAACCGCACCATTGCCGGGACCCGATTTCGCGAATATCGTGCCGCCATACTTCTCCGCAATCTTTTTACAAATTGCAAGACCTATGCCAGTACCTTCATAACTGTCTTTTCCGTGAAGGCGCTGAAAGATGACGAATATTTTTTCGGCGTATTCTTCTTCAAAACCGATACCGTTGTCCACGAAACGAATCGACATGTATTTTTTTGAGGCATCGTATGTGGGTAGCCTGGTCAGTTCTTCGCCGGAGCTTTCTTGCGCAGAAATAGAAATTACCGGCTGTACCCCCTGCTTCGAAAATTTGAGCGAGTTGCTGATAAGGTTCTGGAAAAGCTGGCGGAACTCCGACGTATTGCCGATAACATAAGGGAGTGGCGTATGATGGATCAGCGCCTTTTTTTCTTTGATTAAGATTTCAATATCTTCTTTTACGAAGTCCAGTACTTCCGAAAGGTTTATTTTCTCACTAATCGTATTACGGCTAACACGGCTGTAATTGAGCAGGTCGGTGATGAGCGTACGCATTCTCGTGGAAGCATTAATAATGCGTTCCAGGTAGAGTTCGCCATCACCTTCCAGCTTGCCTTTGTATTGTTCATTCAGCAATTCGCCGAACGCACTTATTTTACGAAGAGGCTCCTGCAGGTCGTGCGAAGCAACATAGGCAAACTGTTCCAATTCTTTGTTCGAAAGATTTAACCGCGAAATCTGGTCCTGCAACTGTTGCTGATAGGCAGCAATATCCCGATCGGCCTGTTGCTTGGTTTTGTTGTATTGATACAACGAATATAAGGCAATAGCTCCCGCGCCAAAACCCGTAAGTGTCGTAAACAATAGTATGGCAGGTAAGATATTCAGGTAACGGTTCATGCCACCGCTTCTTTCCAACAGGAGTTGGTATTCGTGGGTGTTGATGTCTGCAATAAGGTCGCGGATTTTTTGTGTTGATTCCTTGCCTTCTTTAACACCCTCCGCCAGGAAGGGATCCAGTTCGGTTCGATTTATTTTTACGATCGAAAAAATACTATCGAGTAATTCTATGCGGTGGCGAATTTCTTTTTTAAGCGCGGAGATATTGGCCTGCTGCTCCTCGTTATCGCTGGTGAGTTCGGCAAGACTGTCGACCAATTTTAGTGATGATAGCTTACCCTGGGTAAAATCGCTTACGAACTTGCTATCGCCGCTTAAGGTATAACCCCTGAGGTTCGATTCAGCATCGAGCACCGACGCAACGAGTTCATCGCTTAACTGCAGTACATCTTTAGTATGTATGGTTTGTTCAATTCTCCTGTTCAAACCGCGAACGCTGAAAATAGCCACGATGCCTGTTGCCAGCACCAGGAAAAAGCTCAAGGCTATCAGGATCCTGGTGTTTCTGAGTTTTTTGTCGTGCATTGGGCGCTGTTATGTTATTATTACCTGTTCTGGGGAATTTTTTCCCCAGGCATTCTCTTCCGCTACAAGCTCCCGGATACGCTTCACTTTCATAGAAGCAAGTACCAGTGCCATTTTGATGCCATTTTAAGGTTCCGGAGTGCAGGCCGGCGATATACAGGCACAATATTTTCAAATATAGACTATACAAAATTCATTCACCAAAAATTTAGAATTATGAGCGGCTTACTTTATATCATCGCAGTCATCCTTGTTATCGGATGGGCCATCGGTGTTTTTGCATACAGCGCTACTGGCTTGATTCATGTTTTATTGGTAATCGCGGTAGTGGCCGTTCTGCTTCGGCTTATCAGTGGCAGAAAACCCATCGACTAAGTGAGTAACCATAAATCTGCAGGTATGAAAACAACGGAAATAAATCCTTTAAATATGTATGCCGCGCCTGCCAGGGTCGGGGCTTTCGACCCGGTAAAATTTGCCCGTCTTATCAGGCAGAAAGACCGGAAAACCTGGTGGTGGCGATTCATGGAATCGGTAGAGCAGCGGCGCGCCGATATAATTCGTGAATTGCATCAATATCGCCTCGCGCATAAATCAAAAGATTAATCACCATTAAAACTATAACTATGAACACAACTATTCTGAAGGGAAAGTGGAACGAGCTAAAAGGAAAACTGAAACAGAAGTATGCTAATCTTACCGACGACGACTTGCTGTACGTAGAAGGCAAGGAAAACGAGTTGTGGGGAAGATTGCAGCAACGCCTCGGAAAAACCAAGGAAGAGATTATGAAGGAATTGGAAGAAAAATAAGATATACAAAATTCTTCCAGGGGGTGGGATCAACCAGTCAACAGAATTCTAATCATCAAAATCAAAAATTATGGACAATACAGGGAAAATCGTTGCAGGAGTGCTTGCCGGAGTGGCAGTAGGCGCCGTATTGGGACTTTTGTTTGCTCCCGATAAAGGAAGTAACACCCGGCAAAAAATTTCCGACTCCATGAAGGGTTGGGGAAAAGAATTAGCCGACCAGGCCGAAGGCTTTATTGCCGATAAAACTGCAAAGGCAAAGCAGCATGCACAACATATGGCCGATAAAGCAATGTCGTAATATTCTTGCTTTCCAATAATTCTTCTTTTATAAAAACTGTTCAATTGTGCAGCATGTGTTTAACAGGAAGCAGGTGACTGCAATACAGTTGGCTTTGGGTTGAAAGGCGTAATCCAACTGGTTACGCCTTTATTTTCTTCAATACTATTTATAATATGGAAAACAACAATAATCTTAGCGACAAACTGGTTCGGTTGGTGGGAACTTCGCGGGAATACATCGAGAGCAAGCTGGAACTGGAAGTATTGAAAGCGGCCGATAAAATTGCACGCACAGCTTCATTATTTGCCATTTGCCTGCTGGCATCGGCTACCGCCATGCTTATTATCGGTTTATTGTGCCTGGGAGTGGCAGTATGGCTCAACGAATATTTGAACTCTTCTTTTGCCGGCTATTTTATTGTTGCTGCGGGAGTATTATTAGTGGCAATGGTGTTATTGCTCGCGGGCAAACGTTCCATCAAGAAAAAAATTATCAATTCCATCTTAAATACCATCGATCATGGATGAAGCTTACGATGAATTAAAAAAAAGAATTGCCGATAAAAAAAGCAGCGTGGCCAGGAAGGAGCAGGAACTTAGGGACCAGGTGTTGGATATCGGGAGCCACTTGCAGCCCGGGAAACTGGTAAAAGCCGCTGCTGAAAATGTATTGCAGTCAACTATTACACCAGGTTTGCTGAAAACGGGTATAGGCCTCGGCCTAGGGTTGATTGCCGACAGAGTTTTCCTGAAAAAGAAAAACCTGTTTTTGAGAGCGGCTGGACAGTTTTTTGTTCGGCAACTTGTTAATAAATTTATGGCAGCCAGGTTGCGTTGAAAAAATTGCTGCTGATTAGTTACTCCAACCCTGCTTGTATGAATACGCAAAAAATTCTGATTGTAGACGATGAGTCGGAAATAGTGAGTTTATTGTCGAGAATATTGCGAAAACAAGGGTTTATAGTGTTTTCGGCCAATACACTCGAAAACGGATGGCAGATACTGGAAAGCGATTCGCCCGAAATTGTTTTTCTCGATATTAATTTGCCCGATGGAAATGGCCTGGCACAACTAAAAGAAATAAAACTCCGCTACCCGAGCATAAAAATTGTTATGATCAGTGCGTTCGATATGAGGGAATATCGTAATGCTGCGAAAGAAAACGGCGCCTATACTTTTTTAAGTAAGCCTTTTAATCTTTCGCAGGTTTCCGATTTAATACAGGAGTTTAAGAAGTAAAACGATTTGGCTTTATAGTTGTAATATTCATAAGGTATGGCTAGAATACTCGTAATTGACGACGATATTGATATCTGCAATTTACTCAGTCGATTCCTTTCGCGTAAAGGACACGAGGTGGATACTGCCTTGAGCGGTAAAGCTGGCTTGGAAAAAATAAATGAAAAAAACTACGACCTCGTGTTTTGCGATTTCAAACTGCGCGACATGGAGGGTCGTGATATCCTGGGCAAAGTGCAGGAAACTGTTCCCGGTCTTAAAATAATCATCATTACCGGGTACTCCGATATTAAAACAGCAGTCGATGTTATGAAGCGCGGGGCTTTTGATTATGTGCTTAAACCCCTTATTCCCGATGAACTGCTAAACCTTATCAATCGCGCTTTGTGCAGCAGCCAACCCGATGCTTTAAGTAAGAATGATAAAGAAATTCTTTACCGGTCCGGCCCAGCAAGACAGGATCCGCCCAAACTGGCATTGCGCGAAGGATATATTACCGGCAGTGGAAACGAATCGAAACAAATTTACAAGCAGGTGAAGCTGGTAGCGCCTACCAATTTCAGTGTGATTATTTATGGGGAGAGCGGGGCAGGAAAAGAAAATATTGCCCGAACAATTCATGCGGCGAGCAACAGAAAGGATAAACCCTTTATTGCTATCGATTGCGGGGCACTTACCAGGGAATTGGCGGGAAGTGAATTGTGGGGTCACGAGAAAGGCGCATTTACCGGCGCGATCGGCTCGAAGCCGGGTCAATTCGAATTGGCAAATGGCGGAACCATATTCCTCGATGAGGTAGCCAATCTTCCCTACGATGTACAGGTAGGTTTGTTGCGCCTGGTGCAGGAAAGAAAATTGCGCCGCATTGGCGGCACTAAGGACATTGATATTGATGTTCGCATACTGGTGGCATCAAACGAAAATCTTTGGGAAGCCGCGCAACGCGGAAAGTTCAGGGAAGATTTGTACCATCGTTTCAATGAATTCAGCATAATGGTGCCGCCGCTGCGCGAAAGAGGAAAAGACATCCTGGAATTTGCCAATCATTTTCTGCAAATGGCAAACCAGGAACTCCATAAAACTATCGAAGGATTTTCAGAAGAGGTTAAGAACTTGTTTCTGCAATACCAATGGCCGGGAAACCTGCGCGAGATGCGTAACATTATTCGTCGTGCAGCCTTGCTTACCGAGGAGAGCGAAATTCAAATGAGCGCATTGCCGCAGGAAATTGTTTATCATCACAAGTTCTCTTTTAATGATGCTGAAAAAGCCCCGGTTAACCTTGCGGGTATTGGTCGGCGCGATAACGAAACACCGGCTTCGCTCAAAGATGCAGCGGCACAGGCCGAAGCGGAAGTATTGAAAAGAATACTAGAGGAGGTGAAATACAATCGCACCAAGGCGGCCCAGAAATTGGGTATCGACCGAAAAACGCTGTTCAATAAAATGAAACAGCACAATCTCTAATCTTTTAATGGTAATGTATGGATCTCCGCTCCGGCTATCCCTTATGGCTGGTAAGATCGGGCTTGCCTTATAATTATCCAAAACTCGAAAAAGATACCCGAACAGATGTGTTAATCGCAGGAGGCGGCATATCAGGGGCGCTTGCTGCGCATTACCTGCTGCAAAACGGTATCGATTGCATGCTGGTGGATGGGCGAACGATTGGACTTGGAAGTACTTGCGCCAGCACTGCCTTATTACAATACCAGGTAGATGTTCCTCTCTCGGAAATGATCGATAAAATCGGTAAAGAAAAGGCTTTGCGCGCTTATCGATTGTGTGCAGATTCGGTGGATGAAATCGAATCTTTATGCGCACAAATTGGTTTTAAGGATTTCGTACGCAAGCCAACACTTTTTTATGCTAGTTATAAAAAAGATGCAAAACTGATTGCAAAAGAATATGCGGTGCATAAGCAAGCGGGTTTCAGCGTACAGCTATGGAGCAAGGATTTAATAAAGAAAAGATTTGGGTTTTCTTCCGAAATGGCATTGTACAGCCATCACAGTGCACAAACAGATGCGTATCAAATAACGCATGCCCTGTTGCAATACAACAAGGGCCGGGGATTGCGGGTTTACGATCGAACTCGTTTAGAAAAGATCAACCACAACAAAAGCGGGGTAGTATGCAGAACGGAGAACGGGTTTACCATAAAAGCAAAAAACTTGCTTTATGCAACCGGCTACGAAGCCGTGAAATATATTTCAAAAAAGATAGTAAACCTGAGTTCTACTTACGCAATTGCTACCGAGCAAGGGAAAGACAAACAGTATTGGTATGCCGACTGCCTTTTGTGGGAAACCAAGCAACCTTATTTATACATGCGCAACACCAGCGATCATCGCATTATAGTGGGTGGGCGCGACGAAGAGTTCCATGATCCCCGCCTCCGTGATAAGAAAATAGAAAGGAAAACAAAGGCCCTGCAGCACGACTTTGAGAAATTGTTTCCTCACATCGGGTTAAAAGCCGAATTCAGTTGGACGGGTACATTCGGCAGCACAAAAGATGGGCTTCCCTTTATAGGCGAGTACGATGCGCTTCCCAACTCTTTGTTTGCCTTGGGATTCGGCGGAAATGGCATCACGTTTAGCGTTATTGCTGCAAGGATATTGGCGGATAAAATAAAAGGGAAATCAAACCCGGACTCAAATTTGTTTTCGTTTGACCGATAAACCTTTTTTCAATAAAAAAGATAAGTTATGCCTGCTAAAACGAATTCAATAGAGAAAGCTACCCTTAAAAATCACCTGGGCCTCGATATCGAAAGCATGAAGGAATTGAGTGAAAGTTTGAATAAGTTATTGAGCGATTATCATGTCTTTTACCAGAACGTACGGGGTTTTCATTGGAATGTTTCGGGTAGTGATTTTTTTGACCTGCACGAAAAATTTGAAGAACTCTACAAGCAAATCAACAAGAATATCGACGAATTGGCCGAGCGCATATTAACCATAGGATATCGCCCGCTTCACAGTTTTTCTGACTTCCTGGAAAACACCGACCACAAAGAAATAAAAAATGTGCGCGATGGTAAGCAGTGTGTTGTTCACGTAATTGATGAGCTGGGTATGTTAATAGCCGCCCAACGAGAGGTAGCTGCTTCGGCCGAAGAGGCAGAGGATATTGCTACCACCGATATGCTTACCAGCTTTGTGGTGGATATGGAAAAAAGACTGTGGATGTTTACCATGTTCAATAAATAATCTTTCATCCATCATAAATCAGTGTTGGTTTTTGAGCAGTGTGGTGCCGCTTCGGAAATTCCGGGGCGGCTTTTCTTTTATAGGGTTCAATAAGTAGCCTTGAACGTAGCCGGAAAACGCTATGAATTGAACAAAAAAAAGCAGGACAGCATTGCCGTCCTGCCTGTATTGCCGCTTTTAATTCTATTTGTAGATCGATGCAATTTCATCCTTTATTTTCCTGCTGTCTTCCAGGTGTGCCCTGAACCCGGGTAAGGTTTTTTCGCACCAGGCTTTCCAATCGTTGTCTTTGGTTTCTTTGATGCAATCTTCCAGGATTTTAATCGCCTTCTCGTGTTCATCTACTACTTCCTCGGCGAATTCAGTGTCGAATTCTTTTCCTTTCTTCAGCTTTTTCATTTCTTCCATATCCCTTGAGTATTCGTTACTCATGCTGTCGGGTATATTGTAGTTGCGCTTGCCGGCAAATTCTTTTATTTCCATCGCCAGGGATTTATGATCGGTTTCAATTTTCCTGGCCAGGTCTTTAAGCGATTTTTGATTGGCATTGTCGCTGGCATAAGCGGCGGCGGCCATTAAATAATGATGCTGGCTGGCCAGTTTCACGAGGGCCTCTGCATCTTTTTCGAAACTATTCGTTTCAATTTTCTCTTCGTTTGCTTCATTGGCTACTTTTTCGCTATCGGGATTGCGGGACTCGGCCCCTCCGCAAGCGATCAGGAAGATACCAAGGCCGGCGATAATACTACTCATCGTTTTTTTCTGTTTCATATCTGTGTTTTTCTGGTTAAAAAATACTTTTCAATTTATCGGGGAGAACCGGAGAAGGATTCGCCGAGGTTATGCATAAGATTGGTGATCGGCCCTTCCATTTTATTGCTGACATCGTCCAGTGTGTCATCGCCCAACAGGTGGCCCAATTTCAATTCGGCGGGTAAGTGAACAAGAATCGAATGTCGCTGATCGACCATGTAACGGGTAATATCTTCCGGTTTGGTTTGTTCGCTAACGATCTCTTGTAAGATCAATAAGTAGGCTTTGCGGGTAGCTTCGTTCAATTCGTCTTTTGTATCCTCTTTAGTACTGCTGGTATATTCGGCCAGCGAATTCACTATCGATTCTTCATTGCTACCAAAGGTCAGTTGCAGGCAATCATGCGCATTTAAATTTTCCAGGCTCCTTCTTTCGTTGCGCAGGTGTTCCAGTATTCTTTTAGCTCCTTCTTCGCTGGCAGCAAGCTGGTATATACCCGCCAGAGCAACAGGTATAGCAACTTGTTTGAGCGATTTCGGTGGTTGTTTTCTATTATCCTGACCGGGTTCTTCTTTTTCCAGGATGGGAAATCCCATTTGGCTATTGAGACTATCAATAAGTTTTGTTGCCATAATCGATATAGTTTCGTTTGTAAAGTCAATTGCCGGGCCAAGTGTTACAGACAGGCAAGTTTTACTTACTATCTATGTGTTTCAGCTAATAGCGGTAAAGAATGGGGATGGGAAGCCCGGTGTGTTATGCAACGATTAGTGAATCCTTTCCTCACTTTGTTACTTTTTTGCCACAGGTGCTTTGAGGGGTGTAGTTGAACAGTTATGAAAAACAAGACTCTGTAATTGGGTAAAGAATGGCATAATTCTTCAACTGTACCTGTAAAAATAAGTTATGGCAAAAAAAGAAATGGCCACCTTAAGCCAGGTGATGAACCAGCTACGCACAAAAGGAATGGATGCGGAATTTAAGCTGGCCGATAGCGGCCTGGGTTTAATCAACAGCTCGAACGGAAAACTGTACCCTATTTCCGAATTGCGTATCATCAGAACCTACCGCTTCGAAGGCGAGAGCAATCCCTCGGATTCTTCCATATTGTATTTGATTGAGGCAAACGATGGACAAACGGGTTATATCCTGGATGCCTATGGAGCGTACTCGGGATATGACAATGAAAACTTCGACAAGCTGATCCGCGAAATACCTGTGGCAGAAAAATAAATATGCAACCACGGGGCGTAGTAAGTAGTGAATAGAAAAGGCAGGTGTTAATATGAAAACGATCATTGAAAAATACACGGCGTACGTATTGAATGCAACCTGGATATTGTTGACAACGCGGGCAAATGCACAACACATGAATATGGATTTTGCCCTGCGCAGGAACGTATTGTGGTACGAACAACCATGGGTATGGATTACTGCTTCCTGTATCTTTTTGTTTATGATAGTGTGGTTGCTACGGCAATCCGATCGAAAAAAATAAGCCGGACGGTTATTCAGACGAAAAGGCTGGTGATATGCTTCCAGCCTTTTCGCATTTAAATAATGCCTTGACCGCACATCCCCTAAAATGCAGCCGGGCAAAAAAAATTTTACTTTCTGAACACTGTTCAGTAGCTTTGGTTTTCAATTTTGAAATATGACCATTGCCGCAAGAAAGCAAAGAGAGAAAGAAGAGATGCGCGCCCTGATACTGGATGCGGCGAGAAAAATTTTCCTGGAAAAAGGATACGAACACACCAGCATACGGAATATCGCAGAAAAAATAGAGTACAGCCCCGGTACCATCTACCTCTATTTTAAAGAAAAGGATGAAATATTTCACGCCCTTCATGAAGAAGGTTTCCGCCGCCTGCTCGAAAAGATGCAGCCCCTTGAGCATGTAGCCGAACCCTTTGAACGACTAAAGGCAATGGGCCTGGTTTATCTCGATTTTGCGAAGAACAATAAAGATTTTTATGACCTGATGTTCATTATGCAGGCTCCCATTAAACATGAAGGACACGAAGAGTGGGAGATGGGCCACCGTACGTTGAACTACCTCAAAAATGTATTGCGCCAATGCCAGCAAAAAGGTCATTTCGAGGGCAGAGATATTGAGTATTTGTCTTTTACCATCTGGTCCACCGTACACGGCATGAGCGCCCTGTATTGCCGCGATCGTTGTAAAGCCTATCACGATGTTGCATTGGAACCTGCCGACCTTATGGAGAATGGTTATAAAACTTTTGTAGCCATGCTCGAAAAGCTTTGATTTTTTTTGCCTTGTCAGTGAACACTGTTTATTAATTAAACAATGATTATAAAATCCTGTTTATGCGAAACAAAACCTTATCAGTTTTAGGATGGCTGTTGTTGCTGCTGACCACACAAATTCAGGGACAGCCTTTACCGCAGCAGTACATCGAAGAGGCATTCGGCAATAACCTGGCTTTGAAAGAAAGAAAAGTTTCTCTCGAAAAAAGCCTGCTATCGCTGAAAGAAGCAAGAAGTTTGTTTTTACCCACTACTTCACTGGAGGGACAATACACCCTGGCGCGCGGAGGCAGATCGATCGACATTCCGATTGGCGATTTGCTGAACCCGGTGTATCAAACATTGAATCAGCTTACCGGCAGCAATTCATTTCCACTAGTGAAGAACGCTTCCGAACAACTCAATCCCGATAACTTTTACGATTTACGCATTCGAACCACAATGCCATTGGTGAACCCGGATCTCAGGGCAAACCGGAATATCAAACAACAGCAAGTGGGATTGCAACAAAACGAAGTGGAAATCTATAAGCGTGAATTGCTGAAGGAAGTAAAAACCGCATACTATAACTATCTCGCAGCCGGAAGGGCGATTGTTATCTACAAAAATGCACTCGAGGTGGTAAACCAAAACCTGCGGGTGAACCAATCGATGCTGGCAAACGGAAAAGGATTACCAGCCTATGTATCGCGTGCAGAAAGCGAAGTGAAGCAGGTGGAGAATCAATTGCTGAGTGCGCAAAACGAACAGGTAAACGCAAAAGCCTATTTCAATTTTTTACTGAACAAGCCGTTGGGTGATTCAATTGTGCTGATCGATCCCGATCTCAGCGATCAAATGTTGTATCCCCTGCAATTGCAAAACGACCAGGTAACTACGCGCGAGGAATTAAAAAGCCTTTTTATTGCGAAGGAAATCAACCAGCAGTTATTAAAAGCCAATCGCGCTTACCGGATGCCGCGTGTCAATCTCTTTCTCGACCTTGCGAGCCAGGGATTCGATTTCAAGGTGAACCAGCAATCTTTCTTTTATCTCGGCGGATTGCAGGTGTCGGTACCCATCTTCGCAGGAAACAGAAACCTTTATAAAATTCAGCAGGCGGAACTCGACATTAAATCAATTCAATTATCAACCGATCGGGTAAGAGAACAATTGGCACTATCGGCCATGGTGAGCAGGAACAATATTGTCAATTCCTACAGTCGGTATCAGTCTTCACTTAAACAGGAAGAATCGGCACAAAAATATTTTAAGCTAATCGACAGGGGCTATAAGGAGGGAGTCAATAGTTTTATTGAATTTCTCGATGCCCGCAACCAACTTACCAATGCACAACTCCAGGTAAACATCAATAAATACAGAGTATTATCGGCTCTCGCCGATTACGAAAGGCAAACCGCATCTTATTCACTCAAATAAAAAATTCCCATGCGTACTATAGTTTGGACTGCTCTCGTCCTGATTTTCTTACAGGCCTGCAGCAGCAATGCAAATCAACCGGCAAAAACTGCCAGCAAAGAGGTGATCCCCGTAAAATTAATCCCGGTAAATAGCGACACAAGCATTCGTATAATAGAAGCTTCGGGTTCCATTTCAACAGAAGACGAGGCCCGGCTTTCGTTTAAGGTGGGCGGAATAATTGAATCGATATTGGTGAAAGAAGGCGATAAAGTGAACAAGGGCCAGTTATTGGCAACTATCAAGTCAACAGAAATAGCGGCACAGGTGCAGCAGGTTCAGTTGGCCGTTGAAAAGGCCCAGCGCGATTACCAGCGTGTTTACAATCTTTACCAGGACAGTGTGGCAACGCTCGAACAATTGCAAAATGCAAAAACCGGTTTGGATATTGCGAAACAAAACCTGAACCAGGTTTATTTCAACCAGCAATACTCAAAAATCTATGCTCCGTCCAACGGTTTTATTGTAAAGAAAATAGCCAATGCAGGGGAACTCGTAAACCCCGGTTCGCAGGTTTTGTGGATGAGCGCCTCTTCGGGAAACAGCAAGTGGATACTACGGGTAGGTTTACCCGATGAAGACTGGGCGCTTATTGAAAAAGGCAACAACGCAACCGTTTCGATCGATGCTTTCCCCGGAAAACAATTCAAGGCAAGGGTAAGTAAAAAGGCCCTGGCTGCCGACCCTGCTACGGGAAACTTCCCTGTTGAACTGCAAGTCGATTTTGGAAACGAGCAGGCTGCGAACGGAATGTTCGGTAACGCCAGCATTGCGGTAACACAATCTTCCGTCGGGTTTAGTATTCCCTACGATGCATTGCTGGAAGCCAATGGACGAAAAGGGTATGTATTTGTAAGTAACGATCGCAAAACGGTAAAAAAAGTGGAAGTCATCATAGCAGGTATCAGCAACCAGGTGGCTTATATCTCCTCGGGCCTCGAAGGTTATGCTTACGTGGTAAGTGCAGGCAGCCCTTACCTGAGCGAGCAGTCGGCTATTACAGTAAACTAAACGAATTCACCAGCGCAATAACTTTTCCTATGCGTATCACTTCTTTTTTTGTTAAGAATTACCAGTTTACCCTGGTTGTATTTTTGATGATTGTGGTAGTAAGTGTTACCACATTACTAACCATGCCCCGGGCCGAAGACCCGGAAATCAATCCTCCTCAATACCCAATTGTTGTGGTGTATCCGGGTACCAGCCCAAAGGATATGGAAGAGCTTGTTGTAAAACCCATCGAAAAAAGAGTTAGTGAACTGGAGGATCTTAAAAAGATCACTACAAAAATCGACGATGGAGTTGCCGTAGTGAACGTGGAATACAAATACGAGAGTGATGTAGAAGCAAAATACCAGGAGCTGGTGAGGGAAATAGGTGCTATCCGTCCCGAACTGCCACAGGATATATACAGTATCGAAGTAAGAAAAGTAACACCAACCGATGTGAGCGTTTTACAACTGGCGCTTGTTTCGGAAAACGCCTCCGACGAGCGAATGAAATACTATGCGGAAATTTTAAAGGAAGATCTCGAAAAAGTTAAAAGCCTGAAGAAAGTGGAGTATTGGGGTGTACCGGAACAGGTAGTACGCGTTGATCTCCGTCTCGATAAAATTGCCCAGAAAAAAATCCCGCTCAATTATGTTATAGGCAGTATTCAAAGCGAAGCCGCGAATATTCCCGGCGGCAACCTGCGCGCAGGCACCAAAACATTTAATGTAAAAACCAGTGGCAAATACAAGAGCATTGAAGAAATACAAAACACCATTGTGTACAATGCCAACGGAACTATTGTTTATCTTAAGGAGGTAGCTGATGTGGCATTCAACCACGAAGAACAAAAACATATAACCCGCATCAACGGTCATCGCGCGGTATTGGTTACGGCTGCGCAAAAGCCCGGGGAAAATATCGCGCGTACCCAAAAAGCCTACTTGCCGGTTATTGATGCCTTTCAAAAGAAATTACCTGCTAATATAGAGTTGATCCGATCCTTTGACCAGGCCGATAATGTAAGTGCCCGCCTCGGTGGATTGGGTATCGACTTTATGATTGCAATTGGCCTCGTATTGATTACGCTTGTTCCCCTCGGATGGCGGGCATCGATGCTGGTAATGGTAGCCATTCCTCTTTCGCTGGGAATGGGCGTGGTAATGATGAATGCGCTCGGTTATTCGCTAAACCAGCTCAGTATTGTAGGCTTGGTAGTGGCACTTGGGCTGCTGGTAGACGACAGCATTGTAGTAGTTGAAAATATCGAACGCTGGTTGCGGGAGGGTCATTCCCGAAAGCATGCGGTGATAGAAGCTACTAAACAAATTGGACTGGCAGTAATCGGTTGTACAGCTACGTTAATTATAGCATTTTTGCCGTTGGTTTTTTTACCCGAAGGTCCCGGCGAGTTTATCCGCGGATTGCCCATGGCGGTCATCACCTCCGTATTTGCGTCCATGTTGGTATCGCTCACCATCGTTCCCTTCCTGGCGAGCAAGGTGTTGAAGACGAATCACAGCGCAGAGGGCAATATTTTTTTAAGGGGATTAAAAAAACTGATCAGCGGCAGTTATACACGCGTTTTGCATTATTCGCTGAAGCATCCCTTGCTCACATTGACTGCTGCCTTTTTACTTTTTGCGGGCTCATTGGGTTTATTTGGAGTTATCGGCTTTCGGCTATTTCCTACTTCCGAAAAGCCCCAGTTTTTGATTAATGTAAACATGCCCCTGCAAAGCAACCTCGAAGCAACGGATAAGATGGCGCGCTTTGTGGAATCGGAGTTAAAGAAAGAAAGCGAGATAAAATATTTCACTACCAACGCAGGCAAGGGTAATCCCCGCATTTATTATAACGTAATTCCCGAAAATGAAAAACCCGATTTCGCTCAATTCTTTGTGCAATTGCGTACGGATATCAGTCCGACGAAGAAGAAAAAGCTGATTGAAAAATTGCGCGAACGTTTTATGATGGTGGCAGGCGCCCGTATTGAAGTAAAAGATTTTGAACAGGGACCACCGATTGAGGCGCCGGTCGCCATCCGTATTATGGGAGATAACCTCGATACATTGAGGAGTCTTGCCGCGAAAACCGAACAGTTGTTGTCTGAAATTCCCGGTGCCATTTATGTAAACAATGAAGTAGATGTGTTGAAATCGGATATTAAACTGAATATCCATACCGAGAAGTCCCGATCGCTGGGAATACAAACGGCGGATATCGATAAAACCGTGCGTTTGTCTATCGCCGGCCTTGAAGTGGGCAAGTATACCGACGAAGATGGCGATGATTATAACATAATGCTGAATGCGCCGAAGGAGAGATTTGCTACTGTGAGTACCTTCAACAATATTTTTGTGAACAACGCACAGGGTACAGCAGTGCCGCTCAGCCAGGTGGCCGACCTCGAGTTTGAATCGTCTCCCACAACTATTAAACACCTCGATAAAAAAAGATTCGTGGTAATTACCGCTTTTACCGACAAGGGAGTATTGGCGCAGCAAGTGACCAAAGAGTTTATGAAGAGGTCGGGCGAGTTAAAACTACCTGCGGGATACGAATTGCAGTTGGCAGGCGAAGCAGAAAGTGAGAAAGATGCTTTCGGCGGAGGTTTTATGACCGTGGTGATCGCCACTATTTTTTTGTTCATCATGGTATTGATCCTTGAATTTAAAACCTTCAAAAGTACTTTGATTGTATTATCGGTTATACCATTGGGTGTAATCGGCGGAGTATTGATGCTTTTCCTTACCGGTAACCCTATGTCGTTTGTTGCTATTATTGGTTTTATTGGATTGGCAGGGGTAGAAGTGAAGAACTCCATACTATTGGTTGATTTCACCAATCAATTGCGGGCCGAGGGAAAGAGCCTGGAGGATGCAATTACCGAGGCAGGCGAATTACGGTTTTTGCCGATTGTGCTAACGAGTTTAACCGCTATTGGCGGCTTATTGCCCATAGCGCTTAGCAGCAATCCTCTTGTTTCGCCATTGGCATTGGTGCTTATTGGAGGGTTGATATCATCTACATTGTTATCAAGAATTGTTACACCGGTAGTGTATAAGCTAATACCACCGAAGGTGAGTGAATCGGGGAACCGGGTGGGTTGAGGTGAGAAGTGATTAACCGCGGAGAACAGGAGAACGCTGAGGTTGTCATCAAATCTTCCTCTGCTTCTCTGTTTCTCTGCGGTTAAATTTTATCGGCCACGGGGATCACAGGGAATACACAAGATGTTTTTCAAGCTATAACTTCCCGGTGCCCTCCGGGTACCCTGTGGCATACTTAATTTAAACCACGGTGAGCCTTCCGAAATACTCCGCGTCCTCGCGTTCTCCGCAGTAAAAAGTCCGCCCCTAAAACTCAATAATCAACCCAATAGTTGGCGTTACAAAAGCATCGTCGTTTTTCACGCGCGTAGGAATAGCATTGCTTCCATCGGGTTTTATGGCTTGCCCGTCGGTGGTTTCAAAAGCAGTATTGCTGGCATTGCGTTTGAAAGTATATTCAGGTACGGCCGGGTTTTTTGCTCCATACCAGTTCACCACATCCAGGAATACATCGATGGTGAGCTTACGGAAATTCCATTTCTTGTCGATACGAATATCGCTTGAATGGAAACCACCGAGTCGCTGCGAATTCAACAAAGTATAATTGAGTGTTCCTCTTCCCTGCGAAAGATAATTCAGGCGCGAAAGATTTTCATCAAAGGGTGTAAAAGGAGCGCCGCCCTGGTATCGGAATTTAAGTCCCAGTTCCCAGTTGTTCTTGAATTTATATCCCGCAGTAATGCTGAGTAAATGCTGGTTATCCCAGCTACTGGCAATATACTTCCCATCAAATCCACTGTAAAGGCTGCGGTACCAGGTATAGGAAAGAATACCAAAAAAGCGTTGGGTTAACTTTTTCTGTGCAAAAAATTCAATACCATAAGTTTTTCCTTTTCCGTTCGTAACTACTTCTTCATTGCCCAGCAAAGTAAAATCGGTTCCCAAATTTGCGAGCGAGATTCCATCTCTTACCGATACGGGAACATTGGCATATCGTTTATAAAATCCTTCGATGGTAAAGCGAAGATCATCACCGGGCAGGTATTCGAAGCCCGCTGTATAATGATCGCTTTGCAGGTAACGTACATCTTCATTTACCAAAACCTTATTGTTATCAGAAAAGCCAAGAATGGTGTACGGGGGAAGTTTATAATATCTGCCGATAGATGTATTGAAAGTCCATTTATCGGCTAGCACATAGCTCAAAGAAAGCCGGGGGGAGAGTGTTCGTGCACCGTTCATACCATCTGTAGTGAAGGTATTCATATCGCTGCGAATGCCGGCACTCACACCAAGACGGTTATCGGCAAACCTTTTTCCCAATTGAACGAATGCGCCGAGGCGAAAGAAAGGATCGAGCGGGCTGTTGAAATTGACAATAACTGCCGGCTGCACAATATTTCCGTTTTGATCGCGCAACTCTTTTCTTATTACCGAAAATGTTTTATTGCGATAGTCTGCCAGTTGCGCAGAAGCGCCATAGGACAATTTCCATCCGTTGATGGTTTTATTCATATCGAAACGCAGCTTTGTTTCGGCTTCGCGGCTATTGATATCAAGTGTTTGATTGGCGGGACTCGGATTTTCATTGTCTTCATACTTTTCAATGGCATTGTCGAAATCGGTATGGCTGAGCGCCAGGTTCCAGAACCCGTTCGAAACAGATCTTCTCAGCGAAACTCCCAGGGTATAGTTCCATTGATTTACGATTACATTTGAATTGATGCTATACAGTTTTTCGGGAGTAGATTCCTTTGGAGCGGCAAAGCGGAATTCATCGATGGCGCCGATGCCAATAAAAGTGAGGGTTGTTTTTTTATCGACCTGGTGAGTAATCTTGGTTTGAAAATCCCAGTAATTGGGGCGTATCGGTAAATCGAGCAACTGGAACAGCAATTGTAAGTAAGAACGACGGGCTGATGCAAGAAAAGTTGTTTTCTTATTCTTTGAAAGCGGACCTTCCATCGTTAATGCAGCTTCGGTAGCGCTTAAACGAAAATTTCCCTGCAGGCGATTGGGGTTTCCGTTTTTTTGCTTGAATTGAAAAACCGAGCTGATCGCGTTGTCGTAACGTGCGTCGAATGCAGAGGAACTCAGTTTCACGTCTTCAATAAAACTTACGTTTAAGATTCCCTGCGGACCCCCGCTGCTTCCCTGTGTTTGAAAATGGTTGATGACCGGAACTTCGATTCCATCGAGATAGAAAACGTTTTCATTCGGAGCGCCACCGCGGATTATAATATCGTTTCGAAAACTTCCTCCCTGCGGTCCACCTCCCACACCCGGCAATGTTTGTATTACTTTGCTGATATCAAAATTCCCGCCGGGATTGCTTTTAATTTCTTCGGTAGTCAGGCGTTGAACGCTGAGGGGAGTTTCGAGGGTAGCGGCGAGTGCCGTTCTTTTGTTGGCGCGTACCACTACTTCGGCAAGCGAGGCGGGCTCGGCTTCCATTTCAATACTAAAGCTGCTTTCGTTGCCGCTGTTAACAACCACGTTGTAGATGGTAAAGGTTTTATAGCCCACGGCAGACACAATAATATTATAAGTACCTACGGGGATGGAACTAAGCCGGAACTTACCGCTCGAATCCGAGCGCCCACCCTTTGAACCCGGGTCGAGCGTAATGCTGGCGGAGGGCAGGGGAAGCTGGGTGGTTTTATCGATGATGATGCCGGTAATGCTGCCATTTGCCTGGCCTAAAAGATTGGCATGTAGCAATAATATAAAAACAGGCAGGATCTGGCAGGTTTTCAGGATAGTGGTAAAATTTCTCTGGCTCATACGCCTCTCTAACAAAATCCGGCGGCGAAAGTTTTGCGGCGGGCGGTATATATAATAATGTATGTGTAGGCGGGGAAAAGAGGATATGCGGGTCAAAAAACTTTGGAAAACAATTTGGCAAAAACCCATTGTCCCGTTATCTTTGCGCTCCCTTTGGGAACAAGGCCCGTTCGTCTAAGGGCTAGGACACCACCCTTTCACGGTGGTGATACGGGTTCGAATCCCGTACGGGCTACAAAAGTCATCAAGCGAAAGCTTGGTGACTTTTTTGTTTTGAATATCCTTCTGCGTTTATAGAATAATGCTTTATCACCTGATAAAATTTGCGGATATTATGCTTTAAATAATAAATATTGAAAGCAGTAGTATACCATAGGTACGGTACTCCCGATGTGCTTCATCACGAAGAAAAAGAAAAACCCATTCCCAGGGCCGACCAGGTGCTGATTAAAGTACATGCCTCCTCTATTAATTCATGGGATTGGGATGCATTACAAGGAAATCATTTTGTGATTCGATTGGTAAGCGGTTTGTTTTCCCCCCGCAATAAAATACTGGGAGCAGATGTGGCCGGAATTGTGGAAGCCGTTGGTGATAAAGTAAAAGATTTTAAACCGGGCGATGCCGTCTACGGAGATATTGCAGGCGCTGGATTTGGAGCTTTTGCCGAATACGTTTGTGCACCGGAAAAATTACTGGCGCATAAACCTCCTTCCATGAGTTTTGAACAAGCGGCTGCTTTGCCACAGGCAGGGTTGCTGGCATTGCAGGGACTTCGTTACAAAGGAGATGTTGAAAAAGGGCAGGAGCTTTTGATAAATGGCGCCGGGGGTGGGGTAGGACCGCTGGCCCTGCAATACGCAAAAATGAAAGGAGCGGTAGTTACCTGCGTGGATCGTAAGGAAAAATTTGAACCACTCAAAGCATTAGGAGCAGATCATTTGATCGACTATACCGAACAGGACTATACAAAAACCGGCAAGCAATACGATCGAATACTCGATGTAACTGCAAAGCGATCTATTTCCGATTACAGGAGAGCATTAAAGCCGGGCGGAGTATTTGCCATGATCGGTGGCTCGATGGGATGGTTGTTGGTGAAACTCATGTTATTTGCTCCGCTCATTTCTTTTCTTGCGGGGAAAAAGATTGGAATGATGGGGTATAGACCCAATCGCGCCGACCTCGACTATATCTCTAAAATTTTTGAAGAAGGATATTTCTCTCCCTTAATCGATAGCTCATTTTCGCTCGAAGAAGTTCCCGAAGCATTTCGCTATTTTGAGAGCGGCAGCTTCAAAGGAAAGATTGTGATTAGTGTAGTTCAAACCTAGTTAAAAAATATCGCAGCGAATTAAAACCTGGATTGCCACGGATCCTATTTCTTTCAACATATTTAAAACCGGTGAAACAAAATCGCGGGAAGACTGTCTTTCAGTAAAAGAAAATAATGATGATGGTCCAACATATTGTTTGCCCTTTATTTTTTAACAGAGATTAATAGAAAGATGAATCGATATTTTTTACTGGTCGTCATTGCCTCATTTTTTTCCATTAACCATTTAAGAGGTCAATCGGGCCGTGAAAACCTTAAAGAGAAAATCGATACAACTCATCTCGATTTTAAAGTACTTGCCGCTAACATTACGGGAGAGGAGAAAGATAATTATAAAAGAGCCGAGTTGTTGTTGAACTGGCTTACCAATCGCCTTGAATGGAAAGCCACGGATTATAAAAGAAGAACGGTAAAAGAAATTATTGCCCGGGGCGGAGGAAACTGCTTCGAATTAGCCAATGTGTATATAGCCCTTGTAAAAGCATCGGGCATCCAATACCGTTCAATAACAGAAATTAATATCCAACCTTTGAGCGAAAGACGACAAAAGAATGCGGAAGCCCGGGTAGCGGCCGATGGATTCCGTTCTTCAGTTTTTGGCTTGCAACACAACGATCATCGCTGGATTGAAATCTATGATGAAAAAACGAAAAACTGGCAACCCGCCGATCCTTCAATGAATGTGATAGGAACCGGGCAATGGTTGAAAGCAAGAGCCTGGTTTGGGCAAAGAATTACAATTGATACTGCTATTACCAATGCTATGATTGTTCCCTTTGCTGTTTTTGTGGTGGAGGCAAATTCATTGGGAGAAAACCGAACCCATCACTACCTGGTAAACGAATTCAACAAGCTTTACAATTACCAACTATCTTCACTTACACCCTGGCAGGAATGGGTAAATGCGGTTAATGAGTTACAGTTACCAGCGCGCAATGCTTTTGAAAATAAAGAGAACCTCCATCTCTATAAAGATAAAATTGCAGCGCTTGCCAAAATATACCAGCAACTGAAGGAAACTTACTTAAAAAAGTTCCCCTGATCTCCGGAGTATTGCAGTAAAATATATATGAGCCTGCCAGCTTACAGGAGAACAAAAAAGACAAAATTATTCCGGCAAATTGGTCCATTACCACATTATCACATTCACCTCTCCCAATTTGCACCAGTTTCGTCAATATGCCTAAGTGTTTACACTTGTCGACTTGCTTCACCAGATACCATGATTTTTTCTTTTTGTAAAACTTAATTTATTCTTTCCCGAAATATTATTTAATATGCAATACCCTGCCACGATCCATTTTCATGCTGTGCTATCAGAAAACTTAGATTATGGTGAAGAATGTCCATTTCCACGAAAGGCTGGAGGGCGCTAGTCTTGACGATTACCTGGCAAGAGGATGGTTCAGGATCGGGCAATTGATTTTTACCACCGACTATGTTCCTTTTGCCGAAGGGTTTTACCGGGTGTTCTGGCTAAGATTTCGTCTCAACAAATATCAATTCGAAAAAAAACAGCAAAAGCTTTTTTCTGCCAATCAACAATTCCGCGTACTTATTGAGCCATTTGCTATCAACGAAGAGAGAGAAGAACTATATGGAATTTATTATAGCCAATTGAGTTTTACTGCATCGCCTACTCTACAATCGAACCTGCTGGATTTTGGCATAGGCGAACGACTTGAAAAAAACGTGTACGATTCACAGGTGATAGAAATTCGGGATCAGGATAAACTTATAGCCGTGGGAGTGTTCGACCGGGGCAGGAACAGCATTGCGGGAATTCTTAATTACTACGACCCCGCATATAAAAAATACAGCCTCGGTAAATACCTGATGTTACTGAAACTGAAATATGCAATCGATAACAAATACGATTATTACTATCCCGGTTATATCGCACCTGATTACCATAAGTTCGATTACAAATTATTCCCCGGCACTGAAGCTGCAGAGTTATTCGATCCGCTTACAGAGCAATGGTTCCCCTACAACGAAAAGCGAATGCAGGAATTGAAAGACAATCCACCGATAAATTTTATTGGAGGGTGAGTCAGGTAGAAAAGGGTTGACTTACTATTTTTTTGCTGATCAGTTGCGGAGATGTTTAATGCAATTCGACATTGAACGTAAATGGTGATATGTTCCTTTCCAGATATGCCCTTTCAGCGAAGTTTTTCTTTCGGGCCGGGTGTCGAGTCCCTCTTCGAACCAATCGCCGTGTACGGGATCGATAATATATGTTTTGATATACTGCCACTGCTGTTTGAATTTTTGAAAATACTGCATTCGATCGTGTGGAAAATGATCGGCCATTATCAATAAACTGTTCAACGCCTCTGCCTGTGCCCACCAGTTTTTACTATTCTTTATTATCGTAATACCGGTTTTGTTTTTGAAATAATAACCTTCATCAAAAAAACCACCGTTCTTACCGTCCCAGCTTGTATTTATGGTGTGATCTACCATCTTTTTGGCAATGCGCATCGTGTTATCATCTTTCTTCCATCCCAATACATGCGATGCTTCCAGCAAAAGATAGGCAGTTTCAATGTCGTGACCGAAGGATACATGGTCAAGATTCTTGTGTGTTAATATTATTGATTCCGAAGAGTCGCGAAAACTTATGGGAGTCCAGTCGGGTTGAAAATATAAAATGAGATTTCCCCGATGGCTTGTTTGCACGTCTCGCACAAGCAACAGCATTTCTTCGAGACGGGTTCTTAAAAGCGAATCGGGCCATACTTCGTATAATTCTGTAAACGCTTCTAATAAATGAATGGAGGAGTTTTGATCTTTGTAGCCGAGAGAAGAAGTTGAAGGCGTATTTTCATCTCTCTTTAAAGGCTTGCCTTCTATGGAAAGATCCTGGTAATAGCCTTTGTGTATTTTATCATGACTTTTTTCTTCCAGCCAATAAAAACATTTTTTCGCCAGTTCTAATGCTTCCGTATTTCCCGAAGTTTTGTACCAGGCGGCGCATGCATAAATGCCGAACGCATTCCCATAGGCAGTTTTGTGAGTACTATCCTTTAGTTTTCCTTCGCGGGTAACGAGTGTAAAAAATCCTCCGTTGGCCTGGTCCCACATAACCCTTTTCAGGAAATCAAAACCCTGTTTTGCTGCATCATGAAAATGTTTTTCGTTTGGATATATTCTTGCCGCAACCGAGTTGGACCAAACATGACGCGCCTGGGTCACAATCATCTTGTATTGTATGCCTGTTGGCTGGAAGTCGAAACTAAAGTTGCTGAGAAAGCCGCCATAAATACTATCTACCGATCGGGGATACCAGATATCAAGCAGCTGTTTGCGCATCGATATTTCAATTTCCTTTGCCAGTTTTTTTCTTCCCTCTTGCTGTTTTTTGCCCGGAGTGTACTGTTGTGCGGACGCGAAGGGCAAACCGCCCGGGCCCATCGTGCATAACAGCAATAGAAAAATAATTGGGAAAATACGCATTCCCTGAAGTTAAGATAAAACCAGTTAAGCCTTTGGGTGAATTGTCCTTTAAACAGGGCTTTACCCTTGTGGTTGAAAGTTTTAAACCACAAGGAGCACCAAGAGAACACAAGGGATAGGCTTCAATAGTTTTCTTAGATTCCTGCGGTTTAAAATTTTTTTTCACCGCAGAGAAACGGTGAAAGAGAGTTTTTTTAATCATTCCTCCGTGCTCTCTCGTTCTCTGCGGTAAATCTGGATTCTTGAAGTTGCAATGAGTTTATTCACTGCAGAGAGGTAGAGAAACAGAGATGAGCACGATCGTAATTCGGAGCAGTTAAATTTCTTGCAATCCCCACCTTCGCATTCCTATGTTCTCCGCCGCGAACAACTCATTTTCTATGCAATCCATAACCCTTTCTGCATGCCGCCGCGCTTTTTCGAGGATACTATTTTTATCGTTATCAGCCATCGAATAAGAATAAACCGGTGGCAGGTATTCAATGCTACAATAAGCAAGGAACCGTTCCAGCGATACCAGGAATGTTTCTACGGGATGTTGATGCTGCCCCTGTGAACTGTAAGCAATCTCATCTCCACCCAGTGTAAGCGATAACAGAACTTTTTTGCCTTTTAACTTATTCCCTTCCGGGCCGAAGGCGAAACCAAATGTAAAAACCTGCTCAATCCATAAGCGCATCAATGCGGGTAAACCATACCATCTGAAGGGCGCTTGCAAGATGATGAGATCGGCCCATTGTAGTTTTTCCTTTTCTTTTTGGACATTGAATTCGTATCCGGAATGTGCCCCGGCAAGTTCATGTATTTCGATATCTGATATTGAATTCAATTCTTTTAGTATCGCGCGATTGGCGATGGATTTACCGGGTTCGGGATGACCGGATATTAATAAAATGTTTTTCATTTTGGTTGAATTGTGTTTTAGAATTATGCTTGTGCCAACTTCATTTTTCTGCTCAGCCAGCTATCGATAGAAAATTTCCCGGATCCCTGGAAAAGAATAACCAAACAAAGCCCGATGGCAAGCAAATGGTATTCGTAACCTTCTCCTTTTTGATTACCTGTCCAGTTCATAAAGAAACCATGTTCTACGTGACTGGTTACAATCATGCCTGTAAAAAGCAAGGTCATACTTATGGCAAGCAATCTTCCCCCGGCTCCCAATAATATTAATGCGGCCCCCGCTGTTTGTAAAAGAATCACCATAAAAGCAATCAACCAGGGAAGTTTTTCATATTGCTGCAGGTATTCCATGGTGCCGGCAAAGCCTGGTCCGCCGAACCAGCCCAATGTGTATTGCATGCCATGAGGTAATAATATTAATGCAAGTGTGATCCTGCTAATTAAACCGGCTGTATTGTTATCGGTTTTGAATAAGAAAATCATTTTTTCCATAACTATAAATTTTGAACACAAATTTGAATTGGTATCCCCCTGGCAAAAATGAACTGGTTCAACTTCGATTGATAACCTGATATCGTGAATTGCTTTTAACAATCACTTTTAATTACACAGCAGCGATTTTTTGAAATACTGCTACATAATAATTATAAGAGCTTCACTTCTTCTTATTTCTTGAACTGGTTCATTTTTCCTGGCCGTTCCTAAGATCATTTTTGTATTGTCAAAAAAACAATAGCAGTTTTTTGATGCTCATATGTATGAATGAGCTGGTTTGGGGTTTTATGGTGGGGAGCCCCTTTAAAACGGGGCTCCTTTTTTTGAAAGACGAATAATTGTTTTAGTGTTAAAACTTATAGCCATGAATAAATTCTATTTTTCATTACTGGCATTTCTTTACGCTGGTTTTGCCGGGGCACAACAAATGCCTGCCGAAATAATGATCGGCAATAAATACTTTTACTACCAGCACAGCATAGCAAAATCCTTTTCTGCGGAATCGCGATTCGGGATTAAACATATTGCCAGTATTGTTGCACCCTATGGAAGCAGTAAAGAAGCAAAACGGCCGGGGCAGCCACAGGAGTTGATGAACCAGGTCTATCTCACTTACCGTGTAAACACCATTGTTTCCGCAATGGGAGGAATGATGTACACCACGGTAGGAAAAATCAAACCATCGGTCGCCGTTCAATTTGCAAAACGATTCAAAAGCGGTGTATGGGTGCTTGTACCAAGAATGGATATTGCCGATCGGGGTGCTTTTGAATTGTTTGGTTTATTTGAGTATAAGCCATCGATTACGGAAAGGACAAAACTCTATACAAGAATACAATTTATGTCGAGCTACGGCCCCTTCGATCATAACCGTAGTTACCAGCAATTCAGATTGGGAATTGATAAAAACCGTGTGCAGCTTGGATTGGCCTTTCAAAGCGATGAGTATGGTCCGAAGCCTGTTGTGTTAAAAAATATTGGAGTATTTGTTCGTACAGAAATTTTTTAAAGTTCTTTTTTTAAACGGCGTTCTCTTTCTACAATCCGCTTTTTTATTTTGCTAAGAAACTCTGCAGACATACCCAGGTACGAGGCTATATGTTTCTGCGATATCTGCTGGTCCATTTCGGGATAGGCATTTCGAAAACTTATGTATCGCTGTTCTGCATCGAAGCTCAGGTTTTGAAGAGTTCTTAGCTGAAAAGAAGCATAGGCTTTTTGAATGAGAATACGGAAGAAGCGCTCAAGTTTGGGAACCTCCCTATAAAGAGTTTGCAGGTTTTCGTAAGTGAGTGACAGCATTTCCAGGTCTTCCAGCGCCATGGTGTACAACATACCTGGTTGCTGCGAAATAAAACTGGTAAAATCGCCGATCCACCATTCGCGAATAGCGAGCTGGATGATGTGTTCGTGACCATTGTTGTCAATATAAAAAGTGCGGGCGCTTCCCTTTACCACGAAATTGGTGTATCGATTGATTTCGCCTTCGGAATTGATAAACTCCCCCTTCCTGAACCTCCGTTCCGTGAGCTTCGATAATACCTTCTCCTCCTCTTCGGGCAAAAGGCTGATATGTTTTCCAATATTCTTCAGCAAAAGATCATAGTCCATGAGATAAAATTAAAAGAATATCGAAAAATACGTAAAGCAGCCGATATCGGCAGTATTGGTTTTTGAATCGAATGTTGTCGGGTCAACTAAATTTGTTGTATGAAGATCAGGAAGGCAGTCATTTATTCTTCTAATATAGAAGAACAATCCAGGTTTTTCTCGAATCTGCTCTCACCGGAATTCGTTGAACAATCGGGACAAGGAATAAAGGTGAAAATGGGAGCAAGTGAATTGGAAGTTTTGCAATCAAGCCTCGCGCCGGAGTCGGTATATCATATTGCGTTCAATATCGAACCCAGGTTGTTAAGACAGTCCTTGCATTACCTGGCTGCATCAGGAGTCGATCCAATTCCTTTCGAAAACAAACCCGTTATTGATTTCCCCGACTGGAATGCGCAATCTGTTTATTTCAAAGATGCCGACGGCAATATCCTGGAGTTTATTGCCCGGTATAATTTAATGACAGGTAACCAGGATACCATTTTTACTCCCCAGCATATTCTTTCGATCAGTGAAGTGGGGATTCCGGTTAACGATACAAAGCACTTTATATCTGCTATTGAATCCTTAAGCAACTGGCGAACCTGGAAAACAAGCGGTCCCGAATTTTCTGCCGTTGGCGATGAAGACGGTTTACTGATTGTGGTAAAAGAACCACGTAACTGGTTTCCTACTCCCATTGCAGCAAAGCAATTGCCTGTTGAGCTTGCGTTAGAAGGAGCAGGAAGCAATTTTGAGTACAACAACATTAAAATAAGCTTCAACGAGTTTTAATACAGTTATCATTAAACCACTTGACCAGAAAATTTTATTTTTGTAGTTATTATGAACCTGCACATTAAAAATATGGTTTGTGATCGCTGCCTGATGGTGGTACGCAATCAACTGGAAGAATTGGGTCTCCCCTTTAAAAATGTGCAGTTGGGGCAGGTAGAGTTGAGCGAAGAGCCAAAACCCGGGAAGCTGGAATTGTTAAGGCAACGCCTTTCGGAGCTTGGTTTTGAATTGCTCGACGATAAAAAATCAAAAACAGTAGAACGCATTAAAAATACCATTATCAGCCTCGTACACGGCAAAGATGTGGAAGAGTTCAATATGAAATTATCGGTGATGCTCGAAGAAAAACTGGGTATGGACTATCACTACCTTACCACCCTCTTTTCAACGGTGGAAGGCATCACGATTGAAAAATATGCAATCCTGCAGCGAATTGAAAAGGTAAAAGAGCTGCTGATGTACGACGAAAAAAGCCTTAGCGAAATTGCCTACGAAATGGGCTATAGCAGCGTGCAGCATTTGTCGCAGCAATTCAAGAAAGTAACCGGCCTCACGCCCACTCAATTTAAAAGCCTTCGCGAAAACAACCGCAAACCGCTCGACAAGATCTGAAAATTGTATAACAATCCATCACGATCCTGTAACGCAAGTACCTGCGAAGCGCAATAACTTGCTCTTGCAAAAACACTGTTTATGCAACAGCAAAAGAAAATTCTCATTAAGAATATGCTCTGCAACCGGTGTATAACCATCGTAAAGAGCGAATTGAAAGAAGCAGGTCTTGATGCCGCTGAAGTAAGTCTTGGAGAAGTGGTGGTAGCCAACGAACTCGACCTGGCCGATAAAGCCATACTCGACGATAAGCTCAAGAAATGGGGATTTCAATTGCTGGAAGATAAAAACACCTCCCTGGTGGCAGCCATCAAACAACTGGTAAGTGAAGTATATTCGGGCCAATTCGATTTTCCTTATCATTTCCGTTTCTCCGACCTGGTTTCAGCCCGGCTCGGAAAGAGTTACGATACCATCAGCGCTGTTTTTTCAGCAACAGAATCGGTTACCCTTGAAAAATACATCATCGACTACCGCGTCCAAAAGGTAAAAGAGCTCCTGGTGTATTCGGGAAAATCCCTCTCAGAAATCGCCTTTATGCTCGGGTTTAGCAGCGTGGCTCATTTATCGCGACAATTTAAATCGCATACCGGCCTCAACCCTTCTTACTTCAAGAATATCAAACGCAATACTGTTTCCGAGTAAGCCCGGTAAAATTATATAAATCACCCAACGGATTGTATAACAAAAAAGCCCCGGGCCATAATTAGTTTTGTACAAAGATTTTTTTATGACAAAGGATCTCGCCAAAGAAGAAAAAATCGCTTCCAATAAAAGAAAACTCATCAAAGAAAGTTTCCCGGTTTTGGAAATGACCTGTGCCGCCTGCGCAGTGAGTGTGGAATCAATGCTTAAATCGGTAGAAGGCGTGAAAGACGCAGGTGTAAACTTTGCGAACCAGGACGCCTGGGTAGAATATGATCCAACCATCGCTAATCCTGAACAGTTCCAGGAAACCGTTCGTTCCATCGGGTACGACCTGGTTATCGAAAAAGAAAACCAGTCGGCAGTAAAAGAAGCCGCCCAGCAAAAGCATTACCAGGAAATCAAAATGCGCACGATTTGGTCAACGGTGCTATCGATTCCGGTGGTAGTAATTGGTATGTTTTTCATGAACATGCCTTATGCCAATTATATTATGCTGGTGCTATCGACACCCGTAGTATTTTATTTTGGTCGCAGCTTTTTTGTGCACGCATGGAAACAAGCCCGCAATCACAAAGCAAATATGGACACCCTCGTTGCCCTGAGTACAGGTATTGCCTGGTTGTTCAGTACGTTCAATACATTCTTTCCTGAATTCTGGCACGAGCGTGGATTGCATGCCCACGTTTATTTTGAAGCAGCGGCCGTTATCATTGCATTTATTTCGTTGGGTAAAATGCTCGAGGAAAAAGCCAAGTCGAATACCTCCTCTGCTATTAAAAAACTGATGGGACTGCAGCCAAAATATGTAAGCTGGGTGAAGTCTGAGGGAGTAATTGAAGAATTACCCGTAAGCCAGGTGAAAGTGGGTTATATTCTCCTCGTAAAACCCGGCGAAAAAATACCTGTAGATGGTGCGGTTGTTACTGGCGAATCTTATGTAGACGAAAGCATGATTACCGGCGAACCTTTACCCGTTGAAAAAAAGAAAGGCGAAAAAGTATTTGCGGGTACCATTAATCAAAAGGGAAGTTTTCAGTTTATGGCCGAAAAAGTGGGAGGCGCTACTTTGTTGGCACAGATCATAAAAATGGTACAGGAAGCACAAGGTTCAAAAGCACCGGTGCAAAAATTGGTAGATAAAATTGCAGGCATTTTCGTTCCTGTAGTTATTGTTATTTCAGTTATCACATTTGCGGTTTGGATATTGGCGGGCGGAGACAATGCCTTCACGCACGCATTGCTTACTTCCATTACGGTGCTGGTAATTGCGTGTCCTTGTGCATTGGGACTTGCCACGCCTACAGCTATTATGGTAGGCGTTGGGAAAGGTGCCGAAAACAATATTCTTATTAAAGATGCCGAGAGCCTGGAGCTGGCGCATAAAACAAACGCCATCATTCTCGATAAAACAGGAACCATTACAGAGGGTAAACCTACTGTAAGTGATATGATTTTCTTTGACGAAATCGCGACTTCGTTCCAGAAATCGGTATTGCTTGCTATGGAATTACAATCGGAGCATCCGCTGGCCGATGCAATCGTAAAGCGACTAAAAGAAAATGGAATAAGCCCCGTTCCTCTTAATAAAATTGAAAGCACTACCGGCAAAGGAATTGCGGCTACTTATAACAACCGGTCTTATTTGTTGGGCAATACCAGGATGATAAAAGATGCCGGTGTTTATTTTGATAGGGAACACCTCGAAAAAATAGACGCGCTGCAGCGCCAGGCAAAAACCGTTGTGCTGTTTGCTGAGGAAAGAAAGCTGATCGCTGTAATCGGCATAGCCGATAAAATAAAAGCGGGTTCAAAGAATGCGATTGCGAGTTTACAACAAAAAGGCATCGATGTATATATGCTCACCGGCGATAATAAACAAACAGCAGCGGCGGTAGCAGAAGAGGCAGGCATCCGCCATTACAGGGCCGAATTGATGCCGGCCGATAAAGCAAATTTTGTAAAAGAACTGCAGGCAAAAGGAAAAATAGTAGCAATGGTGGGCGATGGCATTAACGATAGCCATGCACTCGCCCAGGCCGATGTTAGTATTGCTATGGGGCAAGGCACAGATATTGCGATGGATGTGGCAAAGATGACCCTGATCAGTTCCGACCTCAACGCAATTCCCAAGGCTTTACAACTTTCCAAAAGAACTGTCGGAACCATAAGGCAAAACCTGTTCTGGGCATTTATCTACAACCTGGTGGGTATACCCATTGCAGCCGGCGTGTTGTACCCGGTAAATGGTTTCCTGCTCGATCCCATGATTGCCGGCGCGGCTATGGCACTTAGCAGTGTAAGCGTGGTTACCAACAGCCTCCGTTTAAAATTTTCATCTCTTTCGTAATAGGTTGGTTTTTTGGTTTACGGGCCCGGTAATCTTGCCGGGCCTTTTTAATGCCGTTCATCCAAATCACATATTTATGTGCCGATTTTATCGCGACCAACATTCTGCACGTTCAATTATACATGATTATGCTATTTCCCGGGGTTCAAACACAACTCATCTTTGCGATGCAGATTGGAACTATCTCTCAGATGACTAAAGGGTGAATGCCGAAGTGATGTTTAATGAGTAAAAAGAATCGGCATTAGGGCTTCAACGATATTATAAAAAAATGGCATTAAAGTGTAAGACTAATGCTTCTGCCTGGAAATAGTTTTGCAAGGCGATACGAGTAAAAAGATTGTTAATAGAATCGATTGATACGAAAAGGAAGCATTGGAGCGGAAAATCTTGAACTATTTCAATTTTTTTTAATTGCTATCGATCAACATTTGCAACAGAAAATTTTCAGTTATGGAACTCATCACTTACAAAACAAATATCTCGAGCGAAAAAGCGCTTCAGCGGGTTCGTCCTTTCCTGAACAACGCAGTAGGTTCAACCAATTGGCAGTTGGATCTTAATAGCAGCGATAAAAAGCTCACCATTTTTTCGCCGGGTATTGTTAACGACGCCATGGTAATCGATGCTATCCATAAATCGGGGTACAGGGCAGTGAATCTGGAAGATTATTATTCGATTTACTAAGAACCAATAGCCGGGAAGACGACGAGCATGTTGTCGGCTCGATAACAAAACACTTATCGCCTTCCCGGTTAAAAAATAGTATTCACAAAAATATTTATAACCTCAAATTCATTTTATGACGAAGAAAATTGGCTTTTTATTCCTTTTGAGCGGCGTGGTAGCAGTACTGCTCAGCGCTTGCGGCAAGGATATCGAAAAAAATCCACCGGTTGATCCGGGGCCCATCGACAATAAGTCGTATGTACAGTTTACTGTTACTGGTATGCAACTTCCCGGCGGACAATTTTACGCGCTGGTTTCTATTGAAGACAAGAACGGTCAAACAGTAGTGAACAATAAGAAGATTACAGTAGACCAGATCCAGGCATCTTACAAAACCGATAAGATTGAACTGGCAAAGGGAGAATTCAAACTGACAAGGTTTGTAATTGTCAAGGCTTCTGATACGGCGGTATTCGCCGCTCCCAAGGCAAATACGCCCAAGGCTGCAATGGTTACCAATCCACTCGCCATTACACTGAACATTTCAAAAATTGGAATGAACGATGCTTCGGTTCAGGTGGTAAAGATTGAATCGAACGATGCGCCAGCAAGCTTTGGTTATACCAGCACCGATTTTGGCTTCGAACCCTTCTTTGAAGTAAAGGTGAAATTGAAGATCAGTCTCGGCCAGGTGGTTTACGATAGTTTGCCGGGGAAATTGTTGGTCGATGCTACCAATGCGCAGGGGCAGCATTGGATGAGGGAGATCGATATGAAAAGAGGAATCAGCACAGTTCGTATTCCCGAACAATTCAAAAACTTCAAATTCCAGGTAAACAAATGGAATATACCGCTGCAAAAGCAATATACACGCGAAGAATTGCAGCCCGGAACCATCGTTTCGCTGGAAGGAAATAAAACACCCAAGCGTTTGGTGGAAGAAGCAAGCTTCACGGAAACAGGCGTTGGGATGAGGGCCGATAGCCGCTCAGAATTTTTTTACAATGTCAGCAATCGTTTGTCGGAAGTAAAATTTTATCAGCGTTCTACTGTAGTGAGCGGACTACCCCTCACCTTTGTTCACAAATTTCTTTACAACGGCAATGAGCTTGACAGCATCAAAAGATACAACGAGGTAAATGTACTCAACGGTTATTCAGCTTTCTTCTGGCAAGGCGGCAAAATCACCGGTATCGACAGCAAAAGTTACGATCAGCAAACAAGTGCCGGATATGAATACAAACGTGAAGGCGGGCTGGATGTAATTGAAGGTGACTATCTTTTCCATAACGGAAATACCATGACCTACAAACTTCGTTTTGCCAATGGCAACAAGGTTTCGGATCATGCCCAAACATCAACCGGCGGCAGCGAAGGTGGTGTTTATGAATACGACGATAATATCAATCCCAAACACCAATTGGGCTGGTACGATCTGTATTTTACCAATGCATCAAAGAATAATCAGAAACTGGAAAACAAAGGATATGGCGGTTCAATACCCTCTGTAGTTCCTTACAAAACAGAGTTTATTTACGACGAAGACGGGTATCCTGTTGAAGTATGGACAAGTTATAAGTCGTACACCACGCAGCAGCACCTTTATCGTATGAAGAAGACATATCGTTATCAATAGTCATGTAAAAACTTACAAAGAGATCCGTTCAAAACGGGTCTCTTGTATTTTATACAATTTTGTTTTTTCTTGGGTTCAAACTTGCGTATTATGAAGCGCAGAACTTTCATAAAGCAGTCGATGATTCTTGCAACAACACCGATAATAACAAACGCAGGAAGCAGTTCCTCTGATGTTAAAATTAAATTCAGGCTTATACGGAACGCAACCGTGTTGTTGGAACTGGGCAATACAAAAATTCTCGTGGATCCTTTGTTCAGCAAAAAATTTGAAATGGATCCCGTTCCCTGGTCGAACGAAATACGCAATCCAACGGTTGAGTTACCTATTAACGAGGCGGAATTGAGTGAGCTTATCCATTCAACCGACCTGGTTTTGGTAACGCATACACATCGCGATCATTGGGATCCCCGTGCGCAACAGCTCATCCCAAAAAACAAATACATTCTTTGTCAGTCGGAGGATGAGGAAAAAATCAGGCAGCAGGGGTTCATCAATCTTGATACTCGATTTGAAACAAGTTTTCGCGATATCAGCTTTATAAAAGTTGGAGCCCAGCATGGGCATGGGGAATTGATGGAAAAGATGGCTCCCGTTAGCGGCTTCATAATAAAATGGGAGGGCAAAACCATATATGTCGCCGGCGATTCGGTGTGGTCGAAGGTGGTGGCGATGAACATTAACAGTTATCAACCAGACTATATTATTGTAAATGCAGGTGCTGCACAGTTTAATTTCGGGGAACCGATAACCATGACTATTGAAGATGTGTTGCAGGTAGCGAAAAGCAGCAAAACTTCTTCGAAAATAATAGCGGTGCATATGGAAGCCATTAATCATTGCGCTATGAAACGCGAAGATTTAAAGAAAGCGCTGCAGGAGAATGGTTATGTCGCCAGGGTATCAGTGCCCGATGATGGTCAGTATATTCAACTTGCTTAATCCAATATTCAATATGAAAAAAATTATCAGGGTCAGTTGGGAGCCAAAACAGTCCTTACTTTCTACTACGCTTTGCGGAAGAATGGATGAAGAAGATATAGCGGAATGGAAAGAGATGCTGCAAATGAGTATTGATGCTATCCCGGATGATACTTTGTTTAGACTGCTTGCGAACTTCACAGGTGTTGAGGCCGTCAATGCAAACGTACACGCAGTATTCCGGATGTCGCTTCCTCATTTGCTGGCGCAGTACGATTGCCGCCTGTCTTTCCTGAATCTTTTCCCGGAGACCGCAATCGAATTGAGCAGTAAGCGCGGTATTCGTTGCCGGGCAATAGCGAACGTGGTGGAAGATGCAGCACGAATGGGCGACTACGATTATCGTTTTGCCAGCGAACAGGAAGGTTTTTTTAATGATTTGAATGAGGCATTGCAGTGGTTGAATAAGGTTACGGCCACAAAAATGCAATTGCAGCAGAGGGCCTGACCTGTTTCCCTGTATGGAATGGAAATTCTGTTGGAAAAAAATCCTAACATTGCCCCGTTAAGTGAATTTTATTTTTCCGGCCGTTTAATACAGGGAATATGAGCCCGGCGCTGCTTCTTAAAAATGTGTCTAAACACGTAACGCTTACCCAGGAGGAGGCTGATTATTTTGTCTCCCTCCTGGAGTTCAGGGAAATTGCTAAAAAGCAGTTTGTAGTAAGAGAGGGAGATATTTGCAGGCACGAGCATTTTGTATTAAAGGGTTGTTTCAAAACATACTCTGTAGATGAAAAGGGAAATGAGCATATTATTATGTTTGCTCCCGAAGACTGGTGGACGGGCGATTTGTACAGTTATTTAACCGGTAATCCATCGAAATTCAATATAGAAGCGATGGAAGATTCGGAGGTAGCTATGATAAGCAAACAGAATCATCAGTTACTCTACGAAAAGGTACCGAAGTTTGAAAAGTTTTTCCGTATCCTTTTTCAAAATGCTTTGGTTGCCCAGTTTCAACGTATTGATGAAAATCTTTCGTTGACGGCGGAAGAAAAATACCTTCAGTTCCGGGCCAGGTATCCGCAGCTCGAAGGAAGGCTGCCTTTAAAACAAATAGCAGGTTTTTTAGGCATCACGCCCGAATTCCTGAGCATTATCCGGAGAAAACTGGCCTTAAAATAATTGTATCCACAATTCACACGCATTTTCAAACTGCCTGCCAGCAATGAATGCAAACGACCATAGCAGCATCTACGATTCCTGTAAAAAGTATATCCGTTCCTATGCGAATTTTAAAGACGAAACCTGGGACTTGATTGAATCCGCATTACAGGTAAAACAAATCGGTAAAGGAGAATACACGGTAGAAGAAGGAAAAATTTGCCGGTATATCGATTTTGTTTACAAAGGATCCTTCAGGTCTTTTTCCAATAAAGACGGTGAAGATATTACCACGGGGTTGTACCTGGAAGGTATCTGTATCACCAATATGAAAAGCCTTAGCACCAACACCCCCTCTCACTTATTCATACAGGCGCTGGAAGATTCTATTGTGGCGCGTTTGCAAAAAGAGACCCTCATAGGACTTTACGAGAAGTCGTCCGAACTGCAGTCGGTTGGCAGGGCGATCCTCGAAGCCATGATCGTGGAAGAAAATGATTGGAAAGAGATGTATACTTTGTACGACCCGGACGAGCGTTATCAATTTCTATTGAAGAAATCGCCCGGACTTTTGCAACGCATCTCGCTTCAATACATCGCTTCTTTCCTCGGCATCCGGCGCGAAACGCTGAGTCGTATCCGCAGCAGAGCATCCCGCTAAAGTTTTTGATTAAAGTCACAACAAAAGGTTTTTGGAGATGAGAATTTTGTTCCTGTAAAAACACAGGTATGAAATTCTTTTTCTTCATCGCTATGGCCTTAACGCCTTTCGTTCACGCCGTGGCTCAAAACAAAACCAGTATGGAGCTTATGACTATTCAAAAACGGATGGAACAATATATCGCTGCCGTAGATGCGGGCGATTTTAAAAACGCCGAAAAATTCCTGGACAATGAATTCAGGGTAGTATTGAATAACTACAATAATTCCGGCACGGTTGCGAGCATTGGCCGCGAACAATATCTCGGCATGATGGAAACAGGTAAAGTGGGTGGCAATAAACGCATCCTGAGTTTTCTTTTAATAGATATCCAGGACGAGGCCGCTCTTGTGAAACTAAAGCTGGAGGGTGAAAAGAATGTGTTTATCAATTACTACAACCTGGTAAAGAAAAACAACGAATGGCTGATTGTGAACGATCAACCACAAATCAGCAGCAAATCCGCAAGTAATCAGTAAAAATAAATAAAACATTCAGCCATGAAAGCACAGAATTATTCAAATCATGTTCGCATTCACCCGCTCTTTCACTATGTGGGTTTGCCGATTTCTCTTTTAATGATACCGGTATCGGTGATCAATCTTGTAATTGACTTTAGTTTCGGATCGATCATCTTAGTAATGACATCCCTGCTGCTGCATCTCCTTACATTTCTTACAAGGTCCTATGCAAAGAAAAACCAGGATAGAATCATTCTTAGTGAAATGCGCTTACGCTATTACCTCTTAACCGGGGATTCGTTTTCAAAACTGGAAAGTCGTCTGACTTTCGGCCAGATCGCTGCACTACGATTTGCGAGCGATGAAGAATTGGTTTCGATGGCAAAAGACGCCGCTTCACTCGGTCTCAGTTCCGAAAGTATTAAGAAGAACATACAGTACTGGAACCCCGATAACATGCGCGTGTAAAAGCAACTTGGTCAATTTAAAATTAGAAAATATGAAAGAAAAACTCACACAACAGCAAGTATACGATTTGGCACTGGAAGCCTTTGGAGTTGTTCCGGGTATTGTAAAAGAAGCGGCGGAGCGAAGCGTAGAACTTGCCTATCTCTATGCAAACGGGATAAGGATTATGGAGAACGCGTCATTCAATGCAATAGAAATGAATGCCATTGAGCTTAAGATATCGGCATTGAACCATTGCGAGTCCTGTATTAAGGGACACAGCTATCTATTAAAAAGGGAAGGCCTCTCGGAAGAAGATATTCAGGCAATCATCGGGGGAACGAATACAGGTAAAGAGCGATTAAACATCTTGCTGCAGGCTACTGACTACGTGTTTCATGCAGGGGGCAGCGAGTACCCGGATTATGTGCTGGATTTTATCGGGAACAATCTCTCAGAAAAGGAGCTGGCCGATATAATTGGTTTGATATCGATCAAAACAATTTCTAATTATCTCAACAACTACCTGCACTCTGTGAAAAAAAGAAATCAGTATCAAAACAGCATTTAGCAAAAGGCGGTTGCAAAGTAGACAAATTGCAATGAAAATGAATTATTGTAATTAATGAATCTTAAGGATAGGAAATCAAATCTTAGATACTAAATAAAAAAGAATATGAATAAAAATCAACAGGTGGTTTTAGTTACCGGCGGGGGCTCGGGTATTGGCTTTGAACTGGCAAAGAAATTCTCGTCTTTTGGAAATGAGGTTATCCTGGTTGGAAGGAACCGCGACAAATTGATAAGCCAGTCGGCTCAACTAAACAATACAAGCGTATACGTTTGCGATATTACCAGCGAAGAAGAAGTAAATGGCCTGGTGCAATATGTAAAGGATGAGTTTGGAGCATTATCGATTCTGATTAACAATGCAGGTGTAGCAAATATTCATTCGCTGGCAGAGGCGAGTAATAGCTTTCAGTTTGCACAGCAGGAAATTGAAACCAATTATTTGTCGGCCGTGCGGCTCACCGAAAAATTTCTGCCGTTGCTGAAACTAAGCGGGGAAGCGGCCATTATCAACAATTCCTCGGTAGTGGCGCTGGTGCCCGCTGCATCGTTGGCAACTTATAGCGCCAGTAAAGCGGCCCTGCATTCATACACACAATCGTTGCGAATATCATTGCAGAAGAGTACGCACATAAAAGTTTTTGAATTAATGCCGCCCCTGGTAGATACTGAATTTGCCCGCAAGATACCGGGAGAAAAGATTACGGCGGAAGAGGTTGCAGAAACAGCGATATACGCTTTACAAAACGATGTCTTCGAAATACATGTAGCGTCCACTTCGGCTATCTATAAGCTTTTTCTTAGCTCACCCGAACTGGCATTGAAACAAATGAACCGATTGAATTGATAAAAACCGTAAGCGTAAATGAATCAAGCCGGTCCTGCATTAATGCAGGGCCGCTATTTTTTTAGCCCAATGTGATCTTGCCTGCAAGTTTAATGGTTGTAACTCGCCTTCCAAAAATCTTGTTAACGCCGAAATTCTTAAACTACTTCAATGGAAACCGCTTTCGCGTAATGATAGCTTTGAAAAAAAATCAGAAATGGAAAACGTAAACAAAGCAATTAACGAAATCGCCCGTTCAATGGTCGAGGGCACTGCATTGGAAGCTTTCGAAAAGTATTATCACGATGAAGTGGTGATGCAGGAGAATGCGATGGAACCCACGGTGGGAAAAGATGCCAATCGCATACGCGAGCAAAAATTCTTTTCCGATGTTACAGAATTCAGGGAAGCTACGCCCCTGCAAATAACTTATGACAACAACGTGAGCATGGTGCTGTGGAAACTCGACTATACGCATAAGGATTGGGGTGTAAGAAACTATACCCAGGTCTCTGTTCAATGGTGGCAGGATGGAAAGATCGTTAAGGAACAATTTTTCTATGGAGCATAACCAATTCCTCAAACCAGTAAATTTTATTTTATGAAGCAGAAATTATTTGAAACCGGTAACGATTGGATAGGATTTATCGGGAGAGTTGCCCTTGGCTTGCTGATACTCCCGCACGGACTTCAAAAAGCTTTTGGTTGGTTTAACGGGTATGGTTTCGAAGGAACCATGGGATTTCTTACCGAAACCATCGGTCTTCCCTGGATACTGGGAGCTTTTATTATATTCACCGAAGTGGCAGGATCGCTGTTGCTGGTACTTGGATTACTAAGCCGTTTCTGGGCATTAATGGTAATCTGCATCATGTTCGGCACCATCTTTACTTATCATGGCCCCGTTGGATTTTTTATGAACTGGGATGGTAACCTCAAAGGCGAGGGCTACGAGTATCATCTTGCAGTTAGCGCCATTGCGTTAATGGTATTGATCAACGGTGCAGGCCGGTATTCGATCGATCGTATCATCGGATCGAGGCAAGCTGATCCCGGGAAAGCATCGGCTGCACAAAGAGCAATGGCATAAAAAGCCAGCCCTCGCAGGCTCAATAAGCTCTTAGGTATTTCGAAAAGCTGTAAACCTGAAAATTCTATAAAACTCTAAACCGATTCTGTAACAAACAGGTGTGGATGCCGGGCTAACTTTACACTGTAAAATCAAAGTATATGGAAAAACATTCTTTACAGATAAGCGGCATGGCAAGCGCACACTGTGTGATGGTAGTTAAAAATATCATCGCTAAGCAGGAAGGAGTGCAATTGGAAGCAATAGAGCCGGGAAAGGCTGAGGTTTCGATCGACGAAACAAAAAACAGCAAAACACAGCTTGTTGCAGCTATTGAAAAAATGGGGTATAAAGTGTTATAGGCGTGCAGCTCTTAAAACGGCAGAAGATGGAAAAGTCAACAATGGAGGATGCATCTAAATGTTCGCGTTGTGTACGGGTTTCCAATACTAGTTTGGATAGTCAGCAAAAACCGGGAATGGCAGGCGTTAACCGTTTGATGTCGGAAAACACAGCCTTTCATCCGGCTTCGGCAAGCAGTATTCTCCACGCCATACAAACACTTGCGCCTTTGCACAGGTCTTTACCCGGCGGCAGCAGGTAAGGTTTTTAATTAACAATTGTAAGCAGGAATAATAAGTATACAGTTAAGGAGCATTTCAGACAGATGGTTTAGGGTTAAGAAAGGCCGGGCTAGTTCCCGGCTTTTGTTTTTTAAGCTGAACCGGGTTCATAACGCAAGGCATAAAAGGCCTTGCGTGTGGCTGGCTCTTCGGCCGGCCACCGCCCCCGGCCAAAAATTGCCTTTTTCGAAAACCAGCCTGCTATCAGGTTCTACAGTTTTCTTAACTTAGCGCCTCCTTTAAACAAATAAATGATTCAACAATGAGTACAGTTAAAGTTGCGATCAACGGATTTGGACGTATCGGTCGCCTCGTTTATCGTCAGATCTATAAAATGGATGGAATTGATGTAGTGGCAATTAACGATCTGACCAGTCCCAAGGTATTGGCACACCTGCTCAAATACGATAGTGCGCAGGGTCGTTTCGATGCGGAGGTAAAAGCTACGGAAAACTCTGTCATCGTTAATGGCGATGAAGTAAAGATATATGCACAGAAGGACCCCGCGCAAATTCCCTGGAAAGATCATGGTGTTGATGTGGTATTGGAATGTACCGGCTTCTTTACCGATAAAGACAAAGCTGCTGCACACCTTACGGCAGGCGCTAAGCGCGTAGTGATTTCGGCCCCGGCTACCGGCGACCTGAAGACAATTGTTTTCAACGTGAACCACCATACGCTCGACGGAAGCGAAACTATTATCAGTTGCGCATCCTGCACCACCAACTGTTTGGCGCCGATGGCCGATGTACTCGATAAAACCTTTGGCATTGTAAACGGTTTAATGACTACCGTTCACGCATACACCAACGATCAGAATACGCAGGATGCTCCTCATCCGAAAGGCGACTTGCGTCGTGCAAGAGCTGCAGCACAAAACATCGTTCCTAACAGCACAGGCGCAGCAAAAGCAATCGGACTCGTACTTCCCAACCTGAAAGGGAAATTAGATGGAAGCGCGCAGCGTGTTCCTACACTTACTGGTTCTCTTACCGAGTTAACAGCTATCCTGGGTAAGAAAACAACCGTGCAGGAAATAAATGCGGCCATGAAGGCAGCCGCCAATGAAAGCTTTGGTTATACAGAAGATGAAATCGTGAGCAGCGATATCATCGGTATTAATTATGGATCACTGTTCGATGCTACACAAACCAAGGTGCAAACGGTGGGCGATACACAAATTGTAAGAACCGTGGCCTGGTACGACAATGAAATGAGTTATGTGAGCCAGTTGGTGCGTACCCTGCACTATTTCGCCAAGATGATCTCTAAATAATAAAGAAGTCTTGTTTGAGGTTTCTGGTTTTTTGTTTGCAGTTCACGCATTTTCCGGTTTTTGACAACCCATGAGAGAATAAAAGCGATGGAGCTACCGACGATCAACCATAAGCCTCAAACTTTTTCAAGGCTGAACCAGTCACTCCTTAATTAATTCTATTGTCGGCTTCCTCTTCAAAATGGAAACATCGCTGGGCAATTTTAAAAAGGATTGCCGCTAAAAAATTTTACCGGGTTCTTGGTAAAAAAAATCTCTCCCTCCAGCCGCAGGTATTTTTCTCTATCAAACCCGGCTATCATCATGCCAGCAACGCAGAACAATTTGATGCAAGGGGTAGTACGGATGAGTGGCAAAAAGAAGTTTACCAACTTGCTGTAGAAAAAATGAAGGAGACTGCAGGTAGTACTGTAATCGATGTAGGCTGCGGATCGGGGTATAAACTGGTTCATATGCTCGGCGAATACAGAACGCTTGGGATCGAGGTAAACCCCGGTTTCGATTGGCTGAAGGAAAAATATCCTGAACGGGAATGGCTATTGTTCGATGAAGCAGAGGCTTCCAGGCTCAAGGCCGATCTCGTAATTTGTGCCGACGTAATTGAGCATCTCGATAATCCCGACGACCTGCTCGATTTTATTGATGATATCGATTTTCGTTTATTAATAATAAGCACTCCTGAACGCGACGGGCAGGCCGGAAAAAATGATTTTGGGCCGCCCGAAAATACTTCTCATTACCGTGAATGGAATGCGGTGGAATTCAAAAACTACCTGCGTCAGTGGTTTGTAGTAAAAGATCAGGTTATTTTTACAACCAAAAGCATTACGCAAGTCGTAATTTGCGAAAAAAAGAAACAATCATGAGCAAGTTCAGCCAGTATAATTTTTCCGGGAAAAAGGCATTGATCCGCGTCGATTTTAATGTTCCGCTGGATAAAAAGAGTTTTGAAATCACTGATGACACGCGTATGAAAGCCGCTCTTCCTACCATTAATAAAATATTGAACGATGGAGGAGCCGTGATACTGATGAGCCATCTCGGAAGACCAAAAGAAGGGCCAGAAGACAAATCCTCTTTAAAACATCTAATAAAGCATCTGAGCGGTTTGCTCGGGGGAAGAACCGTACTTTTCGCTGATGATTGTATTGGTGAAAAAGCTTTTTTAACTGCAGGGATGTTACGGATGGGGGAAGTGTTGCTATTGGAGAATCTTCGTTTTTATAAAGAAGAGGAAAAAGGGGATAAGTCGTTTGCAGAGAAACTGAGTAAACTGGGTGATGTATATGTAAACGATGCTTTTGGAACTGCGCATCGTGCACATGCTTCTACTGCGGTAATTGCCGAATTCTTTCCGGCCGAAAGAAGAATGTTTGGTTTGCTGATGGAGGCCGAGGTAGCCAGCGCCGAAAAAGTATTACATGGAGCTCAAAAGCCATTTACGGCGATTATCGGTGGAGCAAAGGTGAGTGATAAGATACTGATTATCGAAAACCTTCTCGAAAGAGCCACCGATATCATCATTGGTGGCGGTATGGCCTATACTTTTTTCAAGGCACAGGGTGGAAAAATTGGTAACTCGCTTTGCGAAGAAGATCGTTTGGAAACAGCGACCGAATTGCTTAAAAAGGCCGAGGCAAAAGGAGTTAGCATTCATCTTCCGTCGGATTCCATTATTGCCGACAAGTTCGATGCAGCCGCCAATACCTCCAACGCGCCTAGTAATAATATTCCCGATGGCTGGATGGGGTTGGATATCGGTCCCAATGCCTGCAATCAATTCGAAAACGTTATTAAGAAATCGAAAACCATTCTGTGGAACGGCCCGATGGGTGTTTTTGAAATGCAGAAATTTCAACACGGAACGAAAGCCATAGCGGCTGCAATTGCAGAAGCCACCAAAAACGGCGCATTCAGCCTCGTGGGAGGAGGAGATAGCGTTGCTGCAGTAAACGACTTCGGTTATGCCGATAAGGTAAGTTATATATCAACTGGTGGCGGGGCCATGTTGGAATACTTCGAAGGAAAATTGTTGCCGGGAATCGCAGCGGTAAAGGATTGATGGAACTGCAATTTGAATCCCTGCATAAATTTTAGCCGTTTTTTGCAAACCTTGTGGGCTGCGGGACATCGTTAGTAGTATGCGGTATTTTCATTAATTTGCCTGCCGTGCGGCTGATGTCGCCATATTTACTTCCAGCTTTAATAACCAAGTTACGCTCCTGTTATGAAAAAAAACTCCTTGTATTTTTTGGTTGCGGCGCTATCGTTGCTTGCAGTAGGTTGTCAGAAAGAGTTATCAGTAGATAGCTTAAACGGCGGTCCCGGCGGAGGAGGTGGGGGCGGCGGTAATTCGGCTCTTATTGGAACCTGGAAATTCCTGGAATTGTCTGCAAAAACAGAGGCAGATGTTCGTGTCAGCGACGGGGTTGATACAGAAAGAGCCTTAACACGCAGCGAGTACACCACCAAAAACAATAAGGGCACGGTTAGTTTCGATGGCAGTAAAATGACTTCTACAGGATTAGGATACGATATCGACGCAACGGCTATTACCTATCTGTATTCAAATGGAGTTTTATTGGATTCTCTCGATTTCCCATTTACATTTTCTATCCCCTCTTCCAGCGGAGAAACAAAATACAAAGTGGTAGGCAGTGATTCACTTTATTTTGAAAGTGGATTTTTTACTGTTCCCGGAACAAATCCCCAGGCAACACAAGCGAGTGGCGCCAGGTACAAGATTGAAGGCAATATCATGACTATGACAACAGCATCTGCCAATACTGTTACTCAAACCCAGCAGGGAATTACCACCACTCAAAACAATAAAGTAACCGGGGTGATCAAGTTGCAAAAACAATAGGAAGAAATTGGCCGATTAGCTAATTTGCCAATTGGCCCATTTATTCTACTTTTTTTCCACCACCACAACCTTATCATTACTCCCGTTTCCCGTACAGATATATACTTTTCCCTGCGGAGAGATGCATACGTCGCGCATTCTTCCATATGAGTTGGTAAAAAACTCGTTCGTTTCGGAAACGCTGTTATAAGAACTATTGAGTTTTAACTGCATCAGCCGGCTGTTTTTGAGTGTTGCCACCAGCAGGGAGTTTTTCCATTGCGGAATGTAATCGCTGTTGTAGTAATCCATACCGCTGACGGCAATGGTGGGAGTCCATGCTTTGATGGGCTCTTTCACATTATTCGTTGTACAAAAGCTTTGCTCTCCTCCCTCGCAAAAGCCGCGCACATTGGGCCATCCATAATTTCTTCCTTTTTCGATAATATTGATCTCATCATCCGTATCGGGGCCATGTTCCGAGCTGTAAAGAATATTGTTGGCATATATCAGTCCCTGTGCGTTTCGATGCCCGCTGCTCCACAGAGGATTTCCTGCGATGGGATTATCTGCCGGAATACTCCCGTTTAGGTTTATGCGAAGTACTTTACCGTTGGGAGAACTATTGTTTTGAGAAAGAGAAGTATTGGCTGCATCGCCGGTTGTGATAAAGAGTTTATCGTTTACAATCACCAGCCTGCAACCATTGTGAATATTGGCTGCGGCAATGTTCTCGATAATTGTATTGGGCGAACTGAATGTTCCTCCGCTGTAGGTGAACTGTACCACTTTTTCGCGATAGCTGCCTCCATTCGAATAATTATAGGCGACAAATACTTGTGGTACCGATGGAAATTGCGGATGCAATACCATTCCCAGTAACCCACCCTCTCCTCTCGCATCAACCTCAGCAATGGTAAATACGGGGCTGACCGCGCCGGTTTCCGGATTTACCCGGCTGATTTTACCGCTGCGTTCCGTCATCCAGATAAAGTTGTCGGGGCCCCACAGAATTTCCCAGGGCTGGTTGAAGTTTTCAGCTACTATCCGGGTGGAGAGTTCAACAGGAGCAGGAGGAGTGGTTTCTTCGTCTTTTTTCTTGCACGATGTTAATAGAAATGCAGGAATAACGATGGCAAGAACTCTGAGCAAAAGGGTTTTCATGATTTTGCATTTTGGGTGAACTGGAGTTGCCAAAACTGTGCCGCTCCGCTCGTGGCTGGTCTTTTTCAGATACATAACGTAAAGAATACTAGAAAATTTACGTGCATAAAGCACCAAAACGTTAATTTTAATCAATAATCAAAATTTACCGACATGAACTCCCGCAATCTTATCTTGATCGTAGTACTTGCCATCATTCTGATTTTGGGCGGATGTGGATGCAGTGGTTATAATAGCATGGTAACCCTCGATGAAAACGTAAAAGCAAAATGGGCCAATGTGCAAAGCGACTATCAAAGAAGAAACGATCTCATACCCAATCTTGTTAATACCGTTAAAGGCGCTGCCAATTTTGAACAGGAAACCTTAACCCGTTTGGTGGAAGCAAGAGCAAAAGCTACATCGGTGCAAATAGATCCTACTAATCTTACCCCGGAAAAGCTGGCTGAATTCCAGCAGGCGCAGGCGGGTGTAAATAGTGCCTTGGGAAGATTGCTGGCAGTTGTAGAAAATTATCCTGATCTTAAAGCAAACCAGAATTTCATGGATTTGCAAAAGCAATTAGAGGGAACAGAAAACAGGATAAAGGTCTCGCGCAACGATTTCAACACAGCGGTACAAGGCTATAACGCAACGGTTCGCAAATTCCCCAACAATATTTTCGCAGGACTTTTTGGATTTAAAGTAAAAGATGGATTTAAGGCAGATCCCGGTGCCGAAAAAGCTCCCGAGGTGAAATTCTAACACAAATTCTGCATGGGGTTATTCTCTTTCAAAAAACAGAACGATTTCTTCTCCGAAGAAGAAAAGCAGCGGGTCATTGCTGCTATCCGCGCGGCAGAGATAAAAACAAGCGGTGAAATACGCGTGTATATCGAAAGTCGTTGTCGCTTTGTGGATCCATTGGACCGGGCCGCAGAAATTTTCTGGGGACTGAAAATGGATCACACAGAAGACCATAACGCGGTATTGATATACATCGCCATTCGCGATCATCAATACGCGATCTATGCCGATAAAGGTATTTACGAAAGAGTAGGAGAAGAGTTCTGGAAAAAAGAAGTAGGCGATATGAAACGGCATTTTAAACAGAATCATATTGCCGATGCCATCGTTCAGGTAATAAACGATGTAGGGCAGGCTTTGCACCAGCATTTTCCCTACGAAAGAGATACCGACAAAAATGAATTGCCCGATGATATCGTTTTTGGAAAATAGGTAATAGGGGCAATTGCTAGAATGAAATTTGTAATGCGGGTTGATAAAAGACAATACCTGCGATCTTAATAGAATTAGTTAGGAATGAGATTTGCCAGGATAATTATAGTTTCACTTTTGCTGATTGCATCTTCGGTTGCAATCGGCCAGGAAGTTTTGCCCAAACCCAATCCTCCGCGTTTAGTAAATGACAACGCGGATGCACTGTCTCCCGATGAGGAAGCCCGGCTCGAAAAAAAACTGGTGGCATACGACGACAGTACTTCTACACAAATTGCTGTAGTGCTTATTAAAACACTCAAAGACTATCCTATTGAAGAATATGCGTTGAAACTTTTTCGCGATTGGGGTATTGGTAACAAGAAAACCAACAATGGAGTATTGTTGCTGGCCGTAATCGAGGATAGAAAAATCCGTATCGAAGTGGGATACGGTTTAGAAGGCGCCGTTCCGGATATTGTTGCCAACCAGATTATACGCAACGATATTGCTCCCAATTTCAGGTCGGGCAACTATTATGAAGGCTTGGATGCTGCCTGCGAATCGATCATTCGTGCCGCCGCAGGCGAGTACACGGCCCCCGAGGGTTATGGTAAACGAAAGGGAGAGGGGGGAGGCAGAGTTCTTGGAATGATCATCCTGTTTATCATCATTATTATTATACTATCGAATATCAATCGCCGGGGTGGTGGCGGTTTTATGAGCAGAAGAGGTTATCGTGGTTTTGGCCCGACTGTATTCTGGCCCGGCGGCGGTTGGGGAGGTGGTGGTAGCAGCGGTGGTGGTGGCTGGAGCGGCGGAGGTGGCTTCGGCGGTTTCGGTGGAGGAAGCAGTGGTGGTGGTGGAGCGAGTGGAAGCTGGTAGGAGGGCGAATTGGCCAATTGACCAATTAGCCAATTGGCCAATTGGTTTGAGCTCGGCGCTTGTCTTGTATTTTCGATTTGGACAATAACACGAATAAAAAAATAAAGAGGGATCAGTTAGTGTTGATCCCTCTTTATTTTTTCAGAAATCCTATTTTTTCTATTGGTATTAAACGAAGGTTCACCTACAGCAAAACCCCATTGCCACATTATCACATTATCTCATTAAAACCCTTTCCTCTCTTCCCCCACTGCCTTATTCACATAATCAATCTGCTCCTGGATGGCATTTTTGTTTTCGGCGCTGGCCTTGGCAGTTTCTTTTTTCCGAACAATGCCCCTCAACATATTATTGATAACAGGAGTGATACCAAATGCTTCAGGGATGGCGTTGCGGAATTTCACTACAGCATCCACACCGGCTTTGAATTTTTCGGTATTGTTTACTTTACCCAGCAATTCGCAGAAAGTAGGCGTGAGATCGAATTTCTCCTGCGAAAGCGGCATGGCTTCATAAGCTTTGGAAATGGATTCTATATCGCTTTCTCCACCCGATTTAATCAATACTTTCATTACAGCACCGGTCAACTTGCCCTTTGTTTTTTGTGTAGCCAACTTTTTCGCGGCTTCCAATGCGGCGACAGCATCTGTTTTTTCCAGCGCTTCCAATGCAAAACCCGATACGGTATAGGAAGAATCGTAAACCGATTTCAGCAATAATTCTTTGTACTCGGGTTTATTATAATTACCCAGCAGGCCAATAGCGTTGGCGCGTACGGTTGATTTGGGATCTTTCTTAGCCAATGTGGCAAGTATTGGCTCTGCTTCTTTTTTTACATTTTCTTTCTTGAGGTCGAGTCGCGACAAGGTAAGATTTCTCAAGCCGTGATACTTATCGTTCATTGCTGTTTTCAGCAGCTCCCAGGCCTTTGGATCGTCCTGGCGGCGAAGCGCAAATTCTATGGCTTCGCGGCGATCGAGATAGGTGCCGGCATATTTGTATTGGTGAATATAGTTTTCGAGTGTTTTGTTGTCTTTCTTTTCAGCAAGTAAAATCTTGTCGCCATCAACATTGATGAGATCGGGTTTGGAGCTGTATTCAAATGTAAACGTATCCGACTTGCTTTCTACCCAAACCTGCTGGCGTTTTTTATTGGCACCATTGTATATATCGATGGCAATCGGCAGTTTGAATGCTTTATCGCCGGCTTGTGTTTGTTTTACGATTACCTGTACCTTTTTGGCATTGTCGTCGTAAACATAGTCTATATTGAGTTTGGGATGCCCGCTGCCAAAATACCATTGGTTAAAGAACCAGTTTAAATCGCGGCCCGTTACCTCTTCGAAGGCCAGGCGCAACTGGTGTGCTTCCGCAGCTTTAAACTTATTTGTTGTTAAATAAAGATTCAACGATTTAAAGAATGCACTATCTCCTACAAAATTGCGGAGCATATGCAGGATTCTTCCACCTTTGTTGTAGCTAACGGCATCGAACATGTCTTCTTTATCGCTGTAATAGAATCGAACAAGGTCTTTTTTTTCACTGCCGCTGCCAAGATAGCCCACCATATCGTTGTAGTTCTGTGCATCGCCGGCATCTTTACCATATTTGTATTCATCCCACAGTGTTTCGCTGTAATTGGCAAAAGATTCGTTGAGGGTAAGATTGCTCCAGCTTTCGGTGGTTACATAATCTCCGAACCATTGGTGAAAGAGTTCGTGCGCGATGGTGCTTTCCCATCCATTTCCGTCTACCAGTTCACGTGCATCCTGCTGCGCGCTTTCCTGGTGAAGGGTGGCCGTCGTATTTTCCATGGCGCCGCTCACATAATCACGACCCACAATTTGCGCGTATTTCACCCAGGGATAATCCACTCCGGTGATTCTCGAAAAATAAGCCATCATTTCGGGAGTGTTCCCGAAAATTCTCCGCGCAACAGGCGCATATTCCTTCTCCACGTAATAACTTACTTCTTTGCCTTTGTACGAATCCTTTATTATAGCATATTCTCCAACGCCCATAAAAAACAAATAGGGCGCGTGGGGCAGGTCCATCTTCCAGGTATCGGTTCTTGTTCCATCTGCATTTTTTTTCTGTGCCACCAGTTTGCCGTTCGACAGGGTTGCATATTTATCAGGAACGGTCATATTGAACTCTTGTGTTGTTTTTTGATTGGGTTTATCGATGGTGGGCACCCAAACCGAAGTCGCTTCGGTTTCACCCTGGGTCCATATCTGCGTGGGTTTGTCCTTTTCTTCACCGGTTGGATTGATAAAATACAAGCCTTTTGCATCGGTTATGGCTGCACTTCCCTGCACCTTGAATTCATTAGGCTTGGAAGTATAGTCAATGAATACGGTGTATTTTTCACCGCCTTTATATGTTTTATCAAGCGATATATTCAGCACATAACCGTCGTAGTCGAATTTTAGCGGTTGAAGAGCAGTACCTTTTACTATCGACACTTTGTGAATATCCATTCCCTTTGCGTCGAGTTTCAAATTGTTGGTAGCATAGAAGTGAGGCTTGAGTGTGAGCCATACTTTTCCGTAAGCATAAGCCTTGGGGTAATCAAAGCGGATATCGAGTTTGGTATGCACGAGATCGTTGGTAATCTCGAATGTTTCGCGATACTTCTTTTTCCAGGTAGTATCCTGGGGCAGGTTTTCTTCCTGTGCAATAGTTGCAAAAACCAAAGAGAGCGCAAGTAGCAATAAAGAAATCTTCCTCATAGTAGAATTTGATTAAAGTGCATAAAGATAAGTGTAGCACCTCTTAATATTTGTGAAAATATAGATAAGTGGTGGACGACTCCCTGCAAATAAGTAGTTTTGTGAAAATTCGACATCCATACCGGTTCATGAAGCAGTTAGTTTACCTCCTTATTTTGCTTTTTTGCGGAATCAGTTTGCGGGCACAGCAGGGATATTTTATCGCTATCGATGCAGATGATAACCAATTTTTTTCTGTAACTATCGGAAAAAAAAATTACAGGTCTTCATCGATAGGGCACCTTGTTATTCCAAATCTTAAAGACAGTACCTACCAGCTCCTGTTCAGTTTTCCGCAAAGCAATTATAAGGACCAGGTTTTTTCCGTAACAATTGATAAGAAAGATAAGGGGTATTCACTAAAGAAAGATCCGGTGAAAGGATGGAGCCTCGTGGATAGGCAGGCAAGTACTTCAGGAGGTATTCCGCAAACGACAGCCTCGGACCCAATCACAAAAGATACTCTTAAACAAGAGCTGAAGCCGCTTGAAAAAAACCAGGCACCTGTTGTGAAAAGCAACAATGCATTTGCCCGCATGATGGCCGCAGTGGTAAACGATAGTGCCGTTTTGGTAATAACACCGGTTAACAAACCACTGCCTCCCAAAAAAGCGGTTGATTCAGTTAGCGTCAATAAGCCCGACATCAATAAAGAAGTGGTGGTGCAGAAGAAAATCGATAGCGGTTCGATCGCTGCTTCATCAAAATCGCGCGATTCGGTCGACACGCAAATCCAGAAAACCACTGCTGTAAACAAAACGCCGGCAGCCAATCGCGACAGCAATACACTTGCAGTTCAGAAAACAACCCAACCAGAAGAAGCTAAAACAGATAGTGCCGGAATTGTTTCTGCGAAGGCGGATTCAATGGCTTTAAAAGTAAAAAGTCCCGAATCGGAAAAAGACAGTGCAGCCAGGCATACAAAGCCCCCTCGGCAAAGTTTTGTTTTGAAAATAGGGGAGAAATGGCTGCGAACGACCAAGGAAATTTCATATATCGACAGTACGGAGGGCGAGGGCAGCGACACCGTAAAAATTTCGATTGACCTCGATACCAGCGATCGAGTAGTAAAGCAAACAGGAGTTGATACGGGTTCGAAGAAGCTGGCACCCGTTCCGTCCATTAATGATTCGATGAAAGTAAAGGCATCAGATACCGCGGCCGGCATTCAGAAGACTGCTGATACTTCTTCAATTACTGTTAAGCCTGCAGATACAACGTTTGTAAAGCCGCCTGTTGCATCTAAAAAACCGGAGTTGATTAACTCCGATTGCAGAAACTTTGCAACCGAGAACGATTTGGACAAGCTTCGCATCAAAATGCTAACCGAGAGCAATCTCGACGAGCGGATACAAATCGCCCGGAAGTTTTTCCGGACAAAATGCGTTACTACCCGCCAGGTTCGGGCACTCACCGAGCTTTTTGTGAACGACAAAACCCGCTATGCATTCTTCGATGCGGCTTATCCTTTCGTATCCGATTCTTCCAACTTCAAATCGCTGATCGATCTATTGAACGAGGAGTACTATATCAACCGGTTTAAGGCGATGGTGAGGATGTGAGGAGGGGTTGGAAAGTTTAAGGGTTCAAGGGTTTAATGGTTTAAAAGTTACAGTTGCATATCACTTAATCCGCCGCTAGCCAAAACAACCCTGAACCCCTTAAACTCTGGAACCCTTAAACTCTTCAATTCTTCCCTACATTCGTTTCATGATTCGTTATTTTCTCGAGGTTTCTTATCACGGTGCGGGCCTGGCGGGTTTCCAGGTGCAGCGCAATGCGGTTACTGTGCAGTCGGAGATCGAAAAAGCTTTTGAAACATTCTTTCGGAAGCCGGTGCGGCTCACAGGTTCTTCACGAACCGATGCGGGGGTACATGCTTTGCAGAACTACTTTCATTTCGATTGGCAGGAAGAGATCCATCCCCACTCTTTATACAACCTGAATGCTATTCTACCGGGTTCTATCGTTATCAAAAGCCTCGTTGCAATGCACGGCGAGGCACATAGCCGTTTTGATGCGATCAGTCGCGAGTACTGGTACTATATCTACCGGCAAAAAAATCCCTTCCTGGCCGACAGGGCTTATTACTATCCCTATTCCTTGAATGAGTCATTGCTATCGGCGGCAGCGAAGCGGATAGTGCATCATAACAACTTTCAAAGCTTTTCGAAAAGGAATACCCAGGTGAAAACTTTTGAATGCAGCATACAGTCCAGCAAGTGGGAGCAAGACGGCGAATGTCTTGTATACAAGGTGGTGGCCAATCGGTTTTTGAGGGGTATGGTACGTGGGTTGGTAGCGACCATGTTGCAGGTAGGGAGGGGGAAATTGAACCTGGAGGAGTTCGAGAGGGTAATAGAGGGTAGAGATAATACTGGTGCCGACTTTGCGGTGCCGGGGCATGGTTTGTTTTTAATGCGGGTAAACTATCCTTTGGGCTATTTTGAGCGGCGAGAGAAAGAGCGGTAAAAAAAATTATCGGCTGAAAGCCTTTGCTGCATTAGCTTTTAGGTTTTTGGGCCAGAATAATTGGAAAAAATATTTGGCAGTAACCTGTTCAATCCTATCTTTGCGGCCCGCTTTAGAAAAAACGGGTTAGTTCTTTCAGTGTGAATTCAGAGTGAAGTGGTTGTGAATAAAAAACCGCAACAAAAACTTGGCAGCAAAAGCATACAATCGTATCTTTGCCGTCCGCTCTAAAAAAACGAGAAGTTCTTCAAATATTTTTTGGTTGGATCGAAGAAAAAACTTCGAAATAATTCAAGAAAAATTTTGCTGAAATAACAACGGCTCTTACCTTTGCAAACCCAATCAAAAAATGGGGCGGCAGAAAAGCCGAAAGATCTTTGAAAGTTTGGAAGCAACAGTACGTAAACTAATCATTTACGGTAAGGTCTAGCGACAAATTAATCGATCACAACGTTAATTTTTCCGAGAGAAATTTTTAACGCCAACGATCAAAACTCATTTACAATGGAGAGTTTGATCCTGGCTCAGGATGAACGCTAGCGGCAGGCTTAATACATGCAAGTCGTGGGGCAGCGCAGTGTAGCAATACATGGGCGGCGACCGGCAAACGGGTGCGGAACACGTACGCAACCTTCCTTCAAGTGGGGGATAGCCCAGGGAAACTTGGATTAATACCCCGTAATATTACGAAGCGGCATCACTTTGTAATTATAGCAGCAATGCGCTTGAAGATGGGCGTGCGCCTGATTAGGTAGTTGGCGGGGTAACGGCCCACCAAGCCTGCGATCAGTAACTGGTGTGAGAGCACGACCAGTCACACGGGCACTGAGACACGGGCCCGACTCCTACGG